>JGI12316J15309_10000585_pt1 | contig 1573317 bp, 1511 predicted proteins | sample MarCyaLeptolynsp_FD_15309 | JGI IMG/M metagenome (IMG submission 15309)
ACCGAGTCGCCCGTGTTGAGCGCGAATTCGAGGCGGGTCCGGATGTTGACATCCTTCGTCAGCTTGCCGCGGCCATCGATACCCATACGGGTCGAGGTGTTGGCGTTCGAGCCTTGCTTAAACGTAGTCGCTTCGCCGTCATTGACGAAACCGAACTGACGGGTGATCTGCCCATACAGTCTCAACTTGATTTTGTCGCCACTCTTGACGACGCCTGGCGCTTTCGACGGATCCTGCGCGGATGCCGGAAGAGCCAGACCGGATGCAAAGGCAATGGCGGTCGTGGCCATCAACGCTTTGTTCAACTTGGTCATGAAAACCTCCACACTGATAAACTTGCAAACTCCCCAAGAAACAAATCGAACCGCCCTGCCAATCCGTCGCAATTGCCACACTGCGTCGCAAACCACAGGAAACGTCTCAGTTCGCTGCACAAGTAATCGCGTATCTGTTTCCGATATCCAATTAAAAACCATATGAAAAAGAATCATGAGGCAATATTGTTGCGGTTTAGCCACAAAATGAACAAGTAAATCATCTTTTTTGATTATAATGATCGAAATTTTCGATGATTGTATATTTGCCCCTCAATGATTACTAGATTCCGATTTGGATTTGATGTGTTTTCTACTTATTCATATTTTGATTTATTTTGATCGTCCATTTCGATCATTCCATAATCGGCGTCGCCGAAATTCCAATGTCCGCCGATACGCCAAGCGCCGCGCTTGCCAACCCCGGCATAGCCCGTTAGATCGTAACCAGTTCACTTCATTCGGATTCTCAACCCGTGACATTAGACCGCGACGCCATCCGACGGGGCGCCTTCAAGGAGATGGCCGCAAACAGCCGACGCCACGGCCGTATTTGGACCGACGCCGAACGTGAGGCCTCCAAAAACGCGATGCTGTCCGCGCTGCCGGACAGCCGTGACGTGTGGGTCTTCGGATACGGATCGCTGATGTGGAACCCAGCGTTTCATTTCGTCGATCGCCTGCCCGGGCGGATTCACGGCTACCACCGAAGTTACTGCATGATTTCCACCGCCGGCCGCGGCACCGAGGATCGGCCGGGCATGATGTTGGCGCTCGAGCCCGGCGGCTCATGTTGCGGCCTCGCCTTTCGGATCGCCGCCGACTCGGTACACGAGGAACTGGACATCATCTGGGCCCGCGAAATGCTCGCCGGCACGTATCGGCCGGTCTGGGTCACGGTAGCCGGGGCGACCTCCAACGTCCGCGCCATCACTTTCGCGAGCAACCGGCAACACGACCGCTATGTCGGAAAACTGGACCCGGCAACGGTGGTCAAACGCCTCGCCACGGCGGAGGGTCGACTGGGCAGCTGCCGGGACTATCTTAAGAATACGGTATCCTGTCTGTCGGAATTCGGGTTCCGCGATCGGCGGATGACGGACCTCCTCCTACAGGTACAGCGATACCCCACACCGTGACAGAGTGCGACAGGGAGTACGAATAGCGATGGCAAAAATGCAGAAAACGGATGCGGAATGGCGCGATATCCTGACGCGCGAGCAGTATCAGGTGACGCGGCAACACGGCACCGAGCGGGCCTTCACCGGCAAATATCACGACTGCAAGGATGACGGCACATATGTCTGCATCTGCTGCGGCACGCCTTTGTTCTCTTCGGAGACGAAATTCGATTCCGGCACCGGCTGGCCGAGCTTCTACGCACCGGTCGACGAGAGCGCCGTCGACACCCGCGAGGACAACAGCCTGTTCATGCGCCGCACCGAAGTGTTGTGCGCGACCTGCGACGCCCATCTCGGCCACGTCTTCGAGGACGGCCCCCGGCCCAGCGGGCTGCGCTATTGCATGAATTCCGTCGCGCTTCATCTCAAGAATGACGAGGCGGCCGAGGACTGAAACGTCAGCCGCCCCGGACCGGTTCGAAATCGAAGGCGATGCTGATCCGCTTGGTATCCGAATCGAACGGCACCGTCCGGTGATACACGTAGGACGGGAACAACAGAAACATTCCCGGTTCAGGCTTGTGGTAGCGAAGACCCGGCCGCTTCGGCGCGGGGAAATGGTCGGGTGGATTACCAAATTCGATCCATCCGCTATGGCCCGTGTCGCCCTCGCTAACCACCTCGGGCACTTGCACGTAATAGACACCACTTAGCCAGCCGGTGGGATGGATATGGGACGACTGATGGCCTTGCCGTTCCAGCACGGTCGCCCACATCTCGATCCGCCAATCCTCCGGCGCGCCGTCCACGAACGGGTGTTCCTGCGCCGGATCGATACCCCGCAGATACCCGTCGAAGGCGCGCACGAGCAGCGTTTCGAGATGGGCGACGGGTCCCTTTGGCTCGGCCAGGAGATTATCGCTCGTCGCGCCGTTGTGGCAGGAGATCGCCTCCAGGTCGAAACTGAGCGACGGATGGTTTTCGATATGGTCGATCAGCGCCGCGTTGAACGCGTCCACACTATCGAAACCGGCGGGAGGCTCGATTCGCCCGACCCGCAAGAACTGTTCGAAATCAATTAACTCAGCCGCCGCATCGCGATCACCCAAAGCGTCCAGGGCAACCGCCTTATAGGCGGCGGCGCTGGTGTCGCCAGGCAGCAGCCGGAAACACCGCTCGCAGGCGTCGATCGCTTCCGCCGGACGGTCCAGGTCCAGCAGTGCCGCGGCGATGCCGGTATGGGCTTCGGCGAAGTGAGGCTTGCGCGCCAGGGCCTCACGATACGCCTCGATCGCGTCCTCGAACCGTTTCAGCCCTTCGTAAACGCGGCCCAGGTTGAACCATCCGCCGGCCGCTTCCGGCACCAAATCGTTGAGCCGCTTGTAGATCGAGATCGCTTCCTCGAAGCGGCGTGTCTCCAGCAACATCAGGCCGAGCCGCGAATACGGTTTCGCGTCCTGCGGCGCCGCGTCGATGGCGCGATGCATGATCGCGATGGACGCGTCGTAGTCGCCGACATCCGCACAGATACTGCCGAGGCTCGACAGGATATCCGGATGGCCCGGCTGCGCGCCGTCGGCCTTCTCGAGCGAGTCGATCGCCTCGCGTTTCCGGCCGGTCTGATACATCAGGATGCCGCGGTAATACCAGGCCGCGGCATTGCCGGAATCCTCCTCGACGATTTGGTCGTACAGCCGTTCCGCATCCAGCAACCGGCCCGACTCGTGATAGTCGCGGGCCAGCGACATCAGGCTGCCTGCTGTTTGATCCGTCATGCTTCCTCTCGAATATGCGGCATCACCTATCGCGGACGCTTTGAAAGCACAAGCCGATAGTTCGGGACCGTCCTCCGACTACAGCGCGGCGGACCATTCGCCGACGACGTCGACGATCGCACCGGTCAGCACGGCAAGGTCATCCGCTTCGATGACCAGGGGCGGCATCGCATAAACGATGTCGCCGAACGGACGAATCCAAACGCCCTTTTCCACGAACCGGCCACGCAAGGCGGAAAGGTCCATCGGCCCATCCAGTTGAACCACCCCGATCGCCCCAAAGCACCGTACGTCGGCAACACCCGGAAGTCCGGCACAGGGTTCAAGTTCCCGGATCAATTGCCGCTCGATCCGTTTCGCCTGCTCCTTCCGCGGCTCGCGCTCGAACAGGTCGAGCGACGCGTTCGCCGCCGCGCAGGCCAGCGGATTGCCCATATAGGTCGGGCCATGCATCAGGGCCGCGTCGAACCGGTCCGATAGAAACGCGTCATACACCCGGTCCGTCGCCACGGTCGCCGCAAGCGCCATGGTCCCGCCGGTCAAGGATTTGGAGAGCGTCACAATGTCGGGACACACATTCGCCTGATCACACGCGAACATCGTGCCCGTGCGGCAGAAGCCGGTGGCAATCTCATCCGCGATCAACAATACGTCATGGTCCCGGCACGCTGCCGCGATCCGCTGCAACACCGCCGGGTCGTGGAATTTCATACCGCCCGCCGCCTGCACCAGCGGCTCCATGATGACGGCGGCGATCTCGTCCGTACGGTCTGCCAGCATGCGGCTGAACCGTTCGAACCCGGCCTCGTCGCGCGGCAGATCGACGACGATCTGCTCCGGCAGCAGGCCGTGGAACATCGTGTGCATGCCTTCGTCGGGATCGCACACCGACATCGCACCGATGGTGTCGCCATGGTAGCCGTAGCGGAAGCTGACGAACCGCGCACGTCCCTTGACGCCTTGGTTGAGCCAATACTGGACCGCCATCTTCATGGCGATCTCGACCGACACCGATCCGGATTCGGAAAAGAACACATGGCCGAGGTCACCGGGCAGGATTTCCGACAGGCGCCGCGCCAAGGTCAACGCCGGTTCATGCACGAAACCGCCGAGCATGACATGGGGCATACGCTCCAACTGCGCCGTCACCGCAGCACGGATATGTGGATGGTTGTAACCGTGGCACGCGGTCCACCAGGACGAAACGCCGTCGACCAACTCCCGGCCGTCGGCAAGCCGGATTCGAACGCCGTCGCTCGCCACCGCCTCGACCGGGCGCGGCGTGGTCTTCATCTGCGAATAGGGTAGCCAGATATGCGGAAACCCGGTCTCACTCCATTCCGGGCGATCCGGCGGGGTCATTCCCCTGCTTCGACCTCGTAAGGTTCGATGCCGAGCCGGTCGAACAGCGCATCGTCGGCATCGACCTCGGGATTGCCGGTGGTCAGCAGTTTCTCGCCGCAGAAGATGGAATTCGCCCCGGCGAGGAAACAAAGCGCCTGCGCCTCGTCCGTCATCTCCTCGCGGCCGGCGGACAACCGGACGAAGGATTGCGGCATGAGGATACGCGCCACCGCGATCGTGCGGATAAATTCGAGGATGTCGAGCTGCTCGGTCCCGGTCAGCGGCGTCCCCTCGACCTGGACCAGCATGTTGATCGGCACGCTCTCCGGATGTTTCGGCATGTTCGCCAAGGTCATCAGCATGCCGGCGCGGTGGTCGCGGCTTTCGCCCATCCCGACGATACCGCCGCAACAGACGTTCATGCCGGACTGCCGCACATGCTCCAGCGTGTCGAGCCGGTCCTGATAGGTCCGCGTCGTGATGATCTCGCCGTAGAATTCTTCCGACGTGTCGATATTGTGGTTGTAGTAGTCCAGGCCGGCCTCGGCGAGCCGCGCGGCCTGCGCCGCACTCAGCATGCCGAGGGTCATGCAGGTTTCCATGCCGAGCGCCTTCACGCCCTGCACCATGTCGATAATGGCGTCCATGTCGCGGTCTTTCGGGCTGCGCCAGGCGGCCCCCATGCAGAACCGGCTGGCGCCGCCGTCCTTCGCCTCGCGCGCCTGCGCCATGACCGCGTCCACGTCCATCAGCTTCTCGGCATCGACGCTGGTCTCGAAATGCGCCGATTGCGGGCAATACTTGCAGTCTTCCGGACAGCCGCCGGTCTTGATCGAGAGCAACCGGCTTTTCTGGACCCGGTTGGCGTCGAAATGATGGCGATGGACCGCCTGTGCGCGGAACAGCAAATCGTTGAACGGCAGGTCGAACAGCGCCCGGATTTCCGCCTGCGACCAGTCGTTGCGAAGCCCGCCGGAGTCGGCCTTCAACGCGGCGCCGGGGGTTGGAGTTGCGGCGTTCTCGGCGGCCGTTTGCGCATCACTTTGGTTCGCGAAACTCATCGATTGGTCGGTCCAGTGTAATTCTCAGGGATGGGCCCGCCGTGGAGGGCCCGGTCGCCCGCATCATCTTTGAGCGCCGCAGCAAAGTCAAACGCACGAAACGCCAACGGCACCCCTATCGACTGGGGCGTTGACAGCGGGCCGGACGGCGTGAAAATGCACCCTCATTCATGATCCCAAAAGAGCGAGAGGCATGGACTCTCTGGAACAGTTTGTTCGCGGCAAACTCGAACGGCTCGAGGCGCAGTCGCTGAAACGCACGCTGGCGGAAACCGACCGCTACGAGGCTGCGCTGACCCGGCGGAATGGCAGGGAGATGATCTCCTTCTGCTGCAACGACTACCTCAATCTGTCGCACGACAAACGGGTGATCGCGGCCGCGAATGCGGCGACGCAACGCTACGGCGCGGGGTCCGGGGCATCGCGACTGGTTACCGGGAACCATCCGCTCTACGAGACTCTGGAAACCAGGCTTGCCGCCTACAAGGAGACGGAAGCGGCGGCGGTGTTCGGAAGCGGCTACCTGACCAATGTGGGCGTCATCCCCACGCTGATCGGTCCGGACGACCTGATCGTCGCGGACGAATTGTGCCACGCCTGCCTGTTCGCGGGATCGCAGATCAGCCACGCCAAACTCGTCATCTTCCGCCACAACGACTTGGCGCATTGCGAAACGCTCTTGGCCGAACACCGGGCGAACCATCCACGCTGCATGATCCTGACCGACGGCGTGTTCAGCATGGACGGGGATCTCGCGCCGGTGGTCGAATTGACCGAGCTCGCCGAGGCCCACGATGCTTGGCTGATGACCGACGATGCGCACGGCCTCGGCGTCGTCGCCGGCGGCAAGGGCAGCAGCTTCGTCACCGGCGAGAAAGCCCGCGTGCCGCTGCAGATGGGCACGCTGTCGAAAGCGATCGGTGTGTACGGCGGCTATCTCTGCGCCAGCCAGGCGGTGATCGACTTCATCAAGACGCGCGCCCGCAGCTTCATCTACACCACCGGCTTGCCGCCAGGTGCGGTCGCCTCGGCGATCGCCGCGCTGGATATCATCGAAACGGACGCCGAGCTGGTCGCGAAGCCGATGCAGAAGGCGCGGCTGTTCACGCGGGCGCTCAACCTGCCCGATCCGGAAAGCTGCATCGTGCCGCTGATCATGGGCGACGCGGATTCCGCCCTCGCCGCGAGCCAATCCCTCGCCGAACAGGGTTTCCTCGTCACCGCGATCCGTCCGCCGACCGTGCCAAAGGATACCGCGCGGCTGCGCTTCACGTTCACCGCCGAACATCGCGACGAGGATATCCAGCGCCTCGTCGACGCGGTGCGGCCCTTTCACCGCGACGACAGGAACGCCGCGTGACAACCCTTTTCATTACGTCTTCCGGCACCGGCGTCGGCAAGACGCTGGTGACCGCATCGCTCGCCCATCAGCTGCGCCAGGCAGGCCGGACGGCCCGCGTGCTCAAGCCCGTGATCAGCGGATTCACGGCCGAGGCGTTCGACGAGAGCGATACGGCGGTTTTGCTGCAAAGCCAGGAGACGCCCCCGGCCGACGACGCGGTCGACCGCATGTCCCCGTTCCGTTTCGCCGCCCCCTTGTCGCCGGACATGGCGGCGGTTCGGGAAAACAGGTCGATCGATTTCGAGGCGCTGGTCACCTTTTGCCGGGATGCCGCCGCCGGTCCGGAGGAGATTACGCTGATCGAAGGCGTCGGCGGCGTCATGGTGCCGCTGACGGAACGCGAAACCGTGCTCGACTGGATGGCCGCGCTCGGCGCACCCTGCCTGCTGGTCGTCGGCAGTTATCTCGGTACGATCAGCCATACCCTGACCGCTGCCGGAACCCTCGCGACCCGTGGCTTGGACATATCCGCGATCGTCATCAGCGAGTCCGAAGAAAGCCCGGTCCCGGTCCCCGAAACGGCGGCGACGATCCAACGGTTCCTGCCGGATATCCGAATAGCCACGGTCCCGCGTCTGCCGGAGAGCAAGCCGTGGCTGAAGGCGCCCGACCTCACGGCGCTGATTTAGCTAGGCGCGTACGTGCGAACATACGAATACGTACGCGCCTCGAGATCACGCTAAGTCTGGGCCTGCATTAACTTTCCGACAGCACGTACGCAAAATTGCAGCATCGCGTCTGGTTGCGCAGAATCCATGTTTTTGAGCACCTTAAGATGTACGCAATTTGATCAGGTTGCTAACGCAACTCGGCGCGCGCCACATATACAATGCGTACAGAAATCAAGGCGGCGCCATTCCTACATTCGCAGGCGCCTCGTCGGGATCGTATTGCCCAACGATATTGCCATCGCACAACCCGGCAATCTTCTCCTCGCTAAAGCCGAGGCTGGTCAGGATTTCGACGGTATGTTCGCCGATATGCGGCGCGTGAGAAAGCGGATCGCCGGATTTGGCGGGCGGCAGACCGGGAATCTTCGTCATCGGAATGGTTCCGACGGTTTCGTGCTCCACATGGGCGACCACGCCGGTTTCCTGTACGTGCGCGTCGGCGAGATAGTCACCGTAGTCATTGACCGCCGCATGCAGGATATCCAGCTCCGTCAGATCGCGGTCCCATTCCGCCGTCGTCCGCGTCTGGATGACGTCCTCGATCATGGCGAGCAACGGCGCCTCGTTCTCGACCCGGGCCGCCGGCGTCTTGAACCGCGGATCCTCGATCAGGTCCTCCCGCCCGAGCAGGCGGCAGAATTTGGCGAAGACCGGATCGCGGCGGGCGTTGATATTGATGAACCCGTCCTTGGTCTTGAAGGCTCCGATCGGCACGCCGATGCCCTCGGCGCGGTTGATGCCGAAATGATGCTCGACCACCGGCGCGGATTGCAGGGCGGCCGCGGCCTCCATCAAACTGAACTCGATATGCGTGCCGACACCCTTCATCGCCTTGCGGTACAACGCCGCGCTGACCGCCTGGAACGCGTACAGCCCCGACATGACGTCGATTGCGACCATATTGACGCGCTGCGGCTTGCCGGACGGGTCCTTGTTGATCGACATCCAGCCGCTGAACGCCTGCAACACCATGTCGGTCGCGGGCCGGCTGCTGTATGGGCCGGTCTGACCGAACCCGGTCAGCGACATATAGACCATGTTCGGATTGTTGACGCGGACCGACTCGTAATCGAGGCCGAACCGTTTCATCACCCCCGGCCGGAAATTCTCCAGCATGACATCGGCCTCGGCGGCCAACTGCTGGGCGATCGCGCGCCCCTCCTCCGTCTTCAGGTCCAGTGAGATGCTGCGCTTGCCGCGGTTCACGATCAGCGAATAAGGGCTGTAATCCCCGAGGCTCTTGCCCAGCACCCGCCCCCAGTCGCCGTTCAGCGGTTCCATCTTGACGACATCGGCGCCATGTTGCGCCAAAAGCAGCCCGCAATGCGGCGCGGCCACACCTTGCGAGGCGTCAAAGACCTTAAGGCCGGCGAAAGCCGGTTCATCACTCATGGGAATCCCTATTCCGCTGCCAGTTTATTGTCGTAGGCCGACACCGTACCGTCCGCACAAAGTGCGTCGACCTCGGCCTCAGCCATGCCAAGCTCTGCCAGGATTTCCCGGCTATGCTGGCCGATATGCGGGGAATGCGACCGCGGATTGGCCGTCGCGGCGGCCGGGATGCCTGCGATATTGCCCATCGGCACCGATCCCACGACGTCATGCTCCACCCAGCGCACGGCATCGACCGCCTTGACCTGCGCCTCCTCGAAAAGGTTGCCGTAATCGTTAACCGGCGCATTCAGGATATCGTACTCGCTGAGCGCCTCGACCCATTCCGCCGTCGTCCGTGTCGAAATCGCGTCCTGCACGATCACCAACAGGTCATCGCGGTTGGCGACCCGCGACCGCGCGTCGGCGTAGCGCGGATCGTCGATCAGCTCTTCGCGGCCGAGCAACCGGCACAACGCCTGGAAATGCGGGTCGCGGCGCGCATTGACGCAAATATGGCCATCCTTGCTCTTGAAGGTGCCGACCGGCGCGCCGATCGGTTCCGCGACCGGGCCTTCGAGCTGGAATTCCACCATCTTGACGTCCTGGAAACTCAGCGCGGATTCCAACAAGCTGGTGCGGATATGCTTGCCGCCGCCTTTCGTGGCCCGACGGTACAGCGCGCTGGAGACCGCCTGGAAGGAATAGAGGCCGGTGATCACGTCGATCGCGTAGTAGTTGATGCGTTGCGGCGTTCCGGCTTCGTCCCGGTTGATCGACATGAACCCGGTGAACGCCTGCATGACGGAATCGGTCGCCGGGAGCTTCGCTTTCGGGCCGGTCGGGCCGAACCCGGTTAGGGAGAGATAGACGACATCCGGATTACCGGCGCGGACCGAGTCGTAATCGAGGCCGAATTTCTCGATCACGCCGGGGCGGTAATTCTGCAGAACCACATCGGCCTCGGCGGCGAGGCGCTTGGCGATCTCGTTACCCATCGGTTTCTTGAGGTCGAGCGCGATGCTGCGCTTGCCGCGGCACAGGATCACCGAACTGGCGCTCTGATCGCCATAAGGCTTGCCCATCGCGCGGCTCCAATCGCCGGGCGCATGCGGCTCCATCTTGATGACATCGGCGCCGTTCTGCGCCAGCAGCATGCCGCAATACGGCGCCGCCACGCCTTGCGACATGTCGAATACCTTGAGCCCTTCGAAGGCGAGTTCGTCGGCCATCCCTAACCATCCTCCGGATTCTGATGTGACCTCATTCGGGCCGCTGCCCGGCCGGGCACAGCCCAAAAACTCCGGGATTCCCGCGACCCTGTCAAATCCGCCGCCGATCCGGAAATTTCCGGCCGGCCGGCCTCGCCCACCGTCCCTTAAGCCTGTATGATGGCGTGACAATCTTCGAGCAGGAGCAGGACGATGGCGGCGAAACTCACCCAGGATCAGGTCGACACATATTTCGAGCAGGGATACCTCGTGCTCCCGAATGCGGTCGCGCCGGAACGCATTGCCGAGATCAAGGCAGAAGTCGACCGGATGGTGGCGGACGCGGTCAACCTCACCGAAAGCAACGACGTGCTGGATCTCGATCCGGCGCACACGCCGGAAGTGCCGCGCGTGCGCCGCATCAAGTCGCCGCATATCAACTCCGAATTCTTCCACGCCCATGCAGCGGAACCGCTGATCATGGATATCCTCGATCCCATCCTCGGGCCGAGCGGCATCCGGACGCACAACACCAAGGTGAACATGAAATCCGCCGGCCACGGCGAGTCGGTCGAATGGCATCAGGATTGGGCCTTCTACCCGCACACCAACGATGACGTGCTTGCCGTCGGCATCTATCTCGAAGACTGCACGGAAGAGAACGGCCCCATGCTGGTCCTGCCGGGAACCCACAAGGGCCCGACCTACGACCATCACGCGCAAGGGTATTTCTGCGGCGCGATGAATCCGGACGACTGCGATCTCGACTTCTCCGCCGCGGTGCCGCTGACCGGACCGGCGGGCACGCTGACGATCCATCATGCGCGGTTGGTCCATGGATCCGCCTTCAACCGGTCCAACCGGCCCCGCACCTTCCTGTTGCAGGCCTATGCGGCAGTGGATGCCTGGCCCATCGCGGATATGAAGGGCAGCCTGGAGGACTTCAATAATAGGATCGTCCGGGGCGAACCCACCTTGTCACCAAGGATCGCTCCCGCGCCCATCCGTATTCCACTGCCATACGAACCCAGCGCGGGGCCAGGCTCGATCTACGATAACCAAAGCATCCTGCAGAACCGCTACTTCGGCGGCGAAGGCAAAATCGCGGCGCAACCGGCCCACGTATAGGCGCGGGAATGACAGTCGTTGCGGTAAGCCCCGAGAGCGAGGGCGTGGTCCGGGTCACCCTGAACCGGCCCGAAAAGGCGAATGCGCTGAACGAAGAGATGGTCGACGCACTCGCGGACGCCATCGTGCAAGCGGAAGACGGCGATACCCGCCTGCTGATCCTCGATGCCGCGGGAAAGCACTTCTGCGCGGGTTTCGACCTCAGCGACGTCGCGGAACGCAGCGACGGCGACCTTGTGCTGCGGTTCATCCGGATCGAGACCCTGCTCCAGAAACTCTACCATCTGCCCTTCCCGACACTTGCCTTGGCGAAGGGCCGCGCGATGGGGGCCGGCGCCGATCTGTTCTGCGCCTGCAGCAAAAGGATCGCAGCACCCGGAACCGCCTTCCGGATGCCGGGCCTGGCCTTCGGGATCGTTCTCGGTACTCGGCGGCTGGTGTCCCGGATCGGCATCGATGCCGCCCGGGCGATTCAGAACGAAACACGTGCGTTCGAGGCTGAAGAGGCGGTGAATACCGGCTTCGCCACCGAGCTGGCCGCAGAAGACGATTGGCCTGCGATCATCGAAAATGCGACCGCGGCGGCCCGGACACTTCGAACCGATGCGACACACGCCTTGTTCGAGACCACGGTGCGGGACACCCGGACAGAGGATATGGCGGATCTGGTCCGCTCTGCGGCCAAATCCGGGCTGAGGGACCGTATCCAGCGTTATATCGAATCAATGCAGCGGAACCGCTGACCGACCATCCGATACCCCAAAAGTCGCAAGAGGGCTATCCTTTCGAGGGATTCGGCTTAAACGGTCCCATGGCGGTACTATCTGTCCGAACACCGCAAGGACGAAGGATACCGCATGAGCGAGGCACAGGAATCCGCCGCCTTCGAGAAAGCTTCCGAGGCCGCCAAAAACGATCGGCTGGAGGAAGCCGAGACGCTTCTCGCCGCCGTGCTGATCGAAACGCCGAAGGACGCCAAAGCCCAGACCCTCGGTTTCTCGATTGCCATGAGACGCGGAGATTTTGCCCTGGCCAGGAAACGCGCCGAGGCGGCTTTGGCCCTAACGCCCGAGGATCCGAGCGCGCTCAGCAACCTCGGCGCAGCGCTGCTTCAGGACTATGATTACCACGCCGCCTTGCCGCATCTGAACGCGGCGATCGATGTGGATCCGAACCATTTCTTCGCTCGGCGCAATCGCGGCATGCTGCACACGTCACTCGGCCAATACGCGGAAGCCATCCAGGATTTAAAAGCTGCCGTCACCGCACAGCCGAACCGCGGCGATGCGCGCATGGCACTGGCCGATACGCTAACCGAATCCGGACAGTTCGAAGAAGCCGCGGCGGTAATACGCGAAGCCAAGGAACTCAACGCCGGATCGCAGATCGAGCGGACCTACTTCTGGGGCCGGTTGATGTTTCGCATGAACCGCTTCACGGACGCCCGGCATTCCTTTGCCGCCGTCCTGTCGGCGGACTCGAGTCAGATGCGGCATTACCAGGGCCTTGCCGCCGCAAGCTTCCATTGCGGCGACACGCTCCATGCCGAAAGGGTCACCGCCGCTGCCTATAGAAAATTCCCGAGTTCCCAGCGCGGTACAGACACGGCGGATTTAAGGGTCCTCATCCTGGAGCCAATGGGCGGAGAGTCCTTTACCGATATTGGGCCACACTCGGTCAATTATGTTGCGGGGAATTTTCCATCATATCTGCCAACCGGACGTGCCAATTACACGCACGCCGTCGTCGACACCGGTAGCGATTTGAACGAGGCGCTGGACCTCAACCAATTCGATGTCGCCATCAACAATCGACCGGTCTTCGAGCGGATCGAAGCGCGCGGGCACGCCGACAGATACGAAAGTTGGGTGGCCGAATTGCCAATCCCCACCGTGAACACGCCGACCGCGGTGCGTGGGATGACGAGGGAGGCGAATGCGAAACGGTATGCCGATGCCGAGAATTTTGTCTTTCCGCGCACGATCACGGCGACGCACGGAACAGACATCGACGCCACCCGAGACTACATCCTGGCCCATACACGGTTCCCGATCATCTTGCGTCCACGCCACACCCATGTCGGTCACGGCGCCATGCTCATTGAGGACGAAGAGAATCTGCGCGAGGTCCTCCGCCAGAACCCGTTTTCCAACTTTTACGCCATCGATTACCACGACTGCCAATCACCGGACGAGATGTACCGGCGCTACCGGATGGCTTGCGTGGACGGGCATCTCATTCCCGAAGGGTTGCGCGCCGACTTCAAATGGAACGTGCATAGCTGGGAGCACGGCCGCGAAAAATGGCTGGAGCGGGGACTCGACAAGGAGGAGATAGAATTCTGGGAGAACCCCGAAAAAATGCTCGGCGCGCCACCCGAAGAATTCTTCCGTGACATTGTCGATGCCACGGATTTAGAGGTTTTTGGAATCGATTTCGGCATCCGGAAGGATGACGGCCGGATCATCGTCTATGAGGTCAACAGCGCGATGGCCATCGCCAACGGGGGTGACTTGGTGATGTTCCCCTACCGCATCCCGCAATGCGACCACATCAAGGACCTGATCATCGGCCATCTGTTCGCGAAGGCGGGCAAGAGCAGCGGCATGGTTCCGGATTCGGCCGACTAACGGGCAAACACGAAAGATCGCCGCATGGATAACCAGACCGGAACAACAGCGTTCGAAAAAGCTTCGGCGGCCGCGCAAAACGGACGGTTCGACGAGGCAGAGAAACTCCTGGCCGGCATCCTGGTCGAAACGCCGACGCACGAGGAGGCTCAAACCCTCAGCTTCGCCGTCGCCATGCGACGCAGGGACTTCGCGGTCGCGAGGAAGCGCGCGGAGGCGGCCCTGGTCCTCCTGCCCGACAACCCGACCGTACTGAGCAATCTCGGCGCGGCGCTGATACAGGCCGGCGAATATGACGATGCCAAGACGCGTCTCGACACCGCAATCAAGTCGGCGCCAAAGCTCTTTTCGCCCCGATACAATCGGGCACTTCTACACGTCACCCTCGGCCAGTTCGCCGAGGCCGTAGACGACCTGACGGTCGCGGCTGACGCCGAACCCAACCGTGCCGACGTCCAAATGGCATTAGCCGATGCCTTGATCGAATCCGGCCAGTTCGATAAGGCCGCAACGCATATCCGGGAGATGGCAAGGCTCGGCATCGGCGCACCGGTTCATCGGGCGTATCATTGGGGCCGACTGCTGTATTTCACCGGTCGCTATAACGATGCGCGCAAACCCTTCGCGGAAGTGCTGTCTGCAGCGCCGGATGAAATGGCGCATTATCGCGCGCTTGCCGCGACGAGATTCCAGTGCGGCGATTGGGAACGGGCGAAAACTTTGACCCGTGCCGCTTTCGAGAGATTTCCAAAAAACGAACGAAGCGACGGAACGCCGGCGCTGCGGGTTCTGGTCCTCGAAGCGTTCGGGGCGGATTGCTTTACCGGCATCGACCGCCATCCGATCCAATATACCCAAGGCAATTTCCCGGCCTTCCTGCCGGCGGGACGCATCGCCTACACGCATGTCATCACCGATGTCTTCGACGACCTCGGTGACGTCCTGGACTTGTCACACTACGACATTGCCCTGAACAATCGGTCGGTCTTCGAACGTATCGACGCGCGGGGCCAAACCGAACGTTTCGACCGCATGACGGCGGCGCTTCCGATGCCGGTCATCAATACACCGGCGGCGACGAAGCATGCCACACGCGAGGGAAACTCGTTACGATTCGCCAACGCCGAGCGATTCACCTTCCCGCATACGCTACGCATCTCTCACGAAGCCGACGCCGACGCCACCCGTGACCGCATTCTGAAGCAACTGTCCCTGCCGATCATCCTGCGGCCGTTGCATACGCATTCCGGTCACGGCGTGTCCCTGCTGCAGGATGAAAAAGAACTATCCGAAATCCTTACACTGCATCCCTTGTCCGACTTTTACGCGATCGCCTATCACGATTGCCAATCAGAAGACGGCTTGTTCCGACGGTACCGATTGGCTTGCGTGGACGGTAAACTGCGGCCTTGCGGCATGCATGTCGGATCGGATTGGAATGTCCATGGCGAAGGTCGCGATACCGTCGACTGGGTGGGACTTGGCCTGGACAAAGAGGAAATCGCATTTCACGAGGCTCCTGAAACAGTGTTGGGCGGCCCGCCAGAAGAGGTCTTCCGGGAAATCACCGATACGATCGATCTGGACATCTATGGCATCGATTTCGGGTTCCGCCGCGAGGGCGGACTCATCGTCTACGAAATCAACGCAGCCATGGGGCTATCCTTGGCGGGCGCGCGGATGGGCGCCGGGTATCGCGCGCCATATAAGACGGAAGTTATACGCAGCATCGAAGCCTGCTTGTTCAACCGCGCCGGAAAATCGTTGCCTCCGGACCAGACTTGAACCGGCAAGCCAAGTAGAAATGCCGACCTGGAACACGTCATGCGCCGCATTACGCTGATCAACCCCAACACCAATACGAAGACGACGTGGTTGATGGCGGACATCGCCCAAGCCGCGGCGCCGGCAGGCGTCACCGTCACCGGCGCCACCGTCGCGGAAGGCCCGCCGCTGATCACCGACGAAGTCGGCCTGGAAACCGCCGCGGGCGCCGTCATGGCGCTGCTGACCTCTATCGACGACGACGCCGACGGTTACATCATCTCCGCCTTCGGTGATCCGGGACTCGACGCCGCGCGGGAAAGCTTGCCGGTGCCGGTGGCGGGAATCGCCGAGGCCGGCATGACCGAAGCCGCCGACGGTGGAAGACGGTTCGGCGTCGCGACCACGCTGCCCGGTCTGGAAGCCGCAATCCGGAAACGCGCCGAGGCTTACGGCTTCGCGGGACAGTTCATTTCGACCCGCCTCACCGATGGCGACGCGTCCTACAACATGGCCGATCCGGCCCGGCTGGCCGACGCGCTCGAAGACGCCATCCAGCGTTGTGTGGACGACGGCGCGGAAGCCGTGGTGATCGGCGGCGGTCCCCTCGCCCAGGCCGCCAAGACCCTGGCGCCGAGGGTGCCGATCCCACTGATCGAACCGGTCCCCGCCGCCGTCCGCGCGGTGACGCGGGCGTTGGGCTGAATAAGTCCCGCGCACTGGACGAAAACTACAGATAGATATGGATTGGCTGGGGCGGCAGGGATCGAACCTGCGATCACGGGATCAAAACCCGTTGCCTTACCGCTTGGCTACGCCCCAACGGCGGCGGAAACATAGAGGCGAACGCGGCGCACGGCAAGATGTTCGGTCGCATTCGCCATCGCCGCTATCCACACACCTATCCGGATTCAAATCGGCCCGGCTCAACCGACCAAGCGGGTCACGCCGGACCACCAATTCTCGCGCTGGATCTGCGCCTGCGCCCGGGCGGCGGTTTCCGTGTCGTCGAAGAGGCCGAAACAGGTCGCGCCGCTGCCCGACATACGGGCGAGCCGGCAGCCGGGCGCCGAATCGATCGCCGCCAGCACCTCTTCGATGACCGGGCTCAACCGGATCGCTGGGTCGGTCAGGTCGTTGGTCCGCGTTTCCAACACGTCGGCCAGGGCGCGGACGTCGCCCGGCGCATTGTCGAAGCGCGCTTCCGGCGAGAACCCGCCCTTGCGCGCCTCGAACACGGATTTCGTCGATAGCTGAACACCCGGATTCACCAACAGCATGTCCGCTGGCGGCAACGGCGGTGTCGGCGTGATGCGGTCGCCGGTGCCGCTGACGAATATCGACCGGGCCTCCAGGCAACCCGGTATGTCCGACCCCAGCCCGAGACCGATCTTGTTGAGATCGACGCTCCCCGCGGGGATGTCCCAATGGCGCGACAGCGCCTTCAACGCGGCGGCCGCATCGGACGACCCGCTGCCCAGACCGGCGGAAACCGGCAGGTTCTTGGTCAACGTCATCGCCGCGGTCGGCACCACACCGGCGGCATCGGCCAGGGCGCGCGCCGCCTTCATCACCAGGTTGCTTTCGCTGTCCGTGGGCAAGTTACCGGCGAACGGCCCCTCCACCGCCAGCGACAACCCGTCGGACGGCGCCACGGTCAACCGGTCACCCAGGTCCGTGAACACCATCAACGTATCGAGTTCATGATACCCGTCCGACCGGCGGGCGGTGACATGCAGATAGAGATTTACCTTCGCGGGCGCCTCAACCGCGACAACGCCGGCGTCCCGACCGCTCATCCATTCTTATCCGATTTTCCGAGCGGTTCCGGATCGCCCAAGCCTTCCTTGAGCTTGCTCTCGATCTTTTCCTTGTTCTCATCCGTCGGCTTGAAGCTGAGGGCGCGGCGCCACTGGAAGCGCGCCTCGTGCCGCCGGCCGACCCGCCAATACGCGTCGCCGAGATGATCGTTGATCACCGGATCCTGCGGCCGCAATTGCACGGCGCGCTCCAGCTGGGTGACGGCTTCCTTGTAGTTGCCGAGGCGATACAACACCCAGCCCATGCTGTCGACGATATAGCCGTCGTTCTGGCGCTGCTGAACGGCGCGCTGGATCATGTCGCGCGCTTGGTCGATATTCTTGCCCTGCTCGACCCAGGAATACCCCAGATAATTGAGGACGTAAGGCTGTTCCGGTTCGAATTCGAGCGCCTTCAGGAAATCCTTCTCGGCGCGCTCCCACTGCTTGGAGCGCTCCAACGCGATACCGCGCGAATAGTACAGCGTCCAATGCTGGGGACCTGGATTCTTCAACCGTTCGAAGGCACGGTCGTAGGCCTTGACCGCCTCGGCGAATTTCTCTTTGTACCGAAGGTGGTTCCCGAGTTTCAGCAGCATATCCATCCGGTTCGGACGCTGCTTGGCCATGTCTTCCAGATGGGCGGCCGATTCGTCCAGCTTGTCCAACTCGTACAGGGCGTCGGCGATGCGAAGCTGCGCGGACCAGCCATAGGCGGTGTGCTTCGGCACCTCGCGGTAAACCTTGATCGCTTCGTTGAACCGTTCCCGCGACACCAGCACGTCGCCGACCAACAGGCTGCTGAGCGAGAACTTCGGCTCCAGGTCGAGCGCGATGCGGCCATACAGCAGGACGATGTTCTCCGCCCGGTCGCGCGGCAGCGCCGATGCGATGTTGAACAATCCTTCGGCGAATCCCTGTACCGGCGTCGCCACGAGGTGCGGCAGCTTCTTGCCGTCTTTCAGGCGCTGCAAATCCTCCAGGAGGATCATGCTTTCGGGCGTGTGCTCCAGCTTGGCCTCGATCAATTTGCGCGCTTCATCCGCCTTGCCGGTGCGCTGCAACAGCGAGGCCAGGACACGGACCACCCGCGATGCAGCTTCCTTTGGGTTTTCCGCAAGTTTCCGGTAGCGTTTCTCGGCCGCACCGGGACGGCCGGCCTGTTCCTCGATCAGCCCGGAATGGAGGCCCGCCATCGCCTCGAAACCTTTTTCCTTTTCCAGTTCGCCGAGCGCCTTGAGCGCGCCGTCGTAATCCTTCTTAGCGGCGAGCAGCCAGGACCGGCCAAGCGGTTTGGCGAAACGGCCGAGACCGCTGTTCGGCAACGCCTCGATGCGCGACAGGGCGGCATCGTATTTGCCCGATTTCAAATCCTGCGCGGCGACCAGTAGCGATGCGGATGTCAGCGTCCCACCGCCGTCGAGATAGCGTTGCGCAAGTTCGGCGGCGCGTTTCGGCATACCGGCGCCGAGAGTCAGGATGAAGGCGCGGCGTAGAATCCGCTTGTCGTCCGGATTTTCCTCGAGCACGCGCTCCATCATGGTGGCGGCGAAGGTGAGGTCGGACTCGCTCTCGGCGAACCGGCCGGCCAGGAAGCTCCCGAAGACGGACCCTTCGGCCGGCGTACCCTGCAGCTTTATCGCGGAACGGCCGACATCGGCGACATCCTGGCTGCTGGTTTCCTCGTCCGGCGTACAGGCGATCAAAGCGCCGCCGACCATCGTGGCGAGCGCCGCCTGCCTAGCGGCTGTCCGGTACCCTATCCGTATGCGCAGCATGGGGTTATCCAAGATCCTCTTTGCACTTATGCCATGAAAAATGACCCAATCCGGCGCCACATACAACTCTCCGGCAGGGGTATTCCGGCGCAATACTACTCGACTTGCCGCAGCGCCAACAGCGGCAATCGATTGCCCTACATATTGGGATAATTCGGTCCGCCGCCCCCCTCCGGAACCACCCATTTGATGTTCTGGGTCGGATCCTTGATATCGCAGGTCTTACAGTGAACGCAGTTCTGCGCGTTGATCTGCAGACGCGGATTGGACCCGTCATCCTCGCGCACGATCTCGTACACGCCGGCCGGGCAATAGCGCTGCTCGGGTGCATCGTATTCGGCGAGGTTGATCTCGATCGGCACCGAATCGTCCTTCAACGTGAGATGGACCGGCTGGTCCTCTTCATGGTTGGTCGCCGAGAAGGACACGCTGGTCAGCCGGTCGAAGGAGATCTTACCGTCCGGTTTCGGGTAGTCGATCGGCTTGCTGTCGGCGGCCTTGCTCAGCGTCTCATGGTCCGCATGACCGTGACTCAGGGTCCAGGGCGCCTTGCCGCGCAACAGGACCTGATCGATCCCGGTATAAAGCGTGCCTCCCAACAGACCCCATTTGAAGGACGGCCGCACGTTGCGGGCCTCGTGCAGTTCCTTATAGACCCAGGACGCACGGAAGGCGTCACCGTATCCGGCCAGTTCAGGCTCCGGCGCGCCGCCGGTCAAGGCCTCGAACGCCAACTCAGCGGCGATCATGCCCGTCTTCATCGCGGTATGGGATCCTTTGATCTTGGGCATGTTCACCGTGCCCGCGTCGCAACCGATCAGCAGCCCGCCGGGAAAGGACATCTTCGGCAGTGATTGCAGCCCGCCCTCGTTGATCGCCCGCGCCCCGTAGGCGACGCGGCGGCCACCCTCGAAAGTGTCTCGGATCTTGGGATGCGTCTTGAAGCGCTGGAATTCCTCATAAGGCGACAGGAACGGATTCTTGTAGTCCAGCCCGACGACATACCCGACCGACACCATATTGTTTTCCAGATGGTACAGGAACGAGCCGCCATATGTCGCACTGTCCATCGGCCAGCCGGCGGTGTGCACGACGAGGCCTTCCTGGTGTTTTTCCGGCTCGACTTCCCAAATCTCCTTCAAGCCGATGCCGTAGGTTTGCGGTTCCACACCGTCGCGCAGATCGAATTTCTCCATCAACTCCTTGCCGAGATGTCCGCGGCAGCCTTCGGCGAAGAAGGTGTATTTCGCATGCAACTCCATGCCCGGCTGATAGTTCGGACCCTGTTCGCCGTCACGGGTAACACCCATGTCGCCGGTGGCCACACCACGCACCGCGCCGGCATCGTCGAACAAGACCTCGGACGCCGCGAAACCGGGATAGATCTCGACGCCCAGCGCTTCCGCTTGCTCGCCCAGCCACCGGCACAGGTTCCCGAGGCTGATGATGTAGTTGCCCTTGTTGTGCATCGGCGGCGGCAATAGGAAGTTCGGGATGGAAAATCCGCCCGTCTCCGATAGGAACATGAACTTCTCGTCGGTCACGGGCGTGTTCAGCGGCGCATCCTTCTCGGACCAGTCGGGGATCAACTCGTCCAGCGCACGCGTCTCCAGCACCGCGCCGGACAGGATGTGGGCACCCACCTCGGAGCCCTTCTCGATCAGACAGACGCTGACGTCCTTCTCCTGCTCTCCACATAGCTGTTTCAGCCGTATCGCCGCCGCCAGCCCCGCCGGGCCGCCGCCGACGATGACGACGTCATATTCCATGGAGTCCCGTTCCATTTTCGTCTGCCTTGTTTAGTCCGTTGTAATCGTTGCAGGCCGATGTCTATAGCAATCTAGTCCATTTTGGTAGAGAGTCCCGAGCGAGGACGGATCAGCATGGCCGGAAACGACCGCGATATGCCCCCGGAAATGAGCCCCGAAGCAGCGCTCCGCTGGCTCACCGAGATGGGCGCCGACGAAGCGATCGCCGACGCACCGATCGACCGTTTCGCCATGCCGCCTCCGGCCCGGACCGCCGCGCCGCAGCACGCGGCATCCGAACCGCCCGCGCCTCACGCCACACCGCAATCCGCGCAAGCGCGGCCGGCGGTCGCGGCATCGCCGGACCTGGTGGCCCCGGCGCAAGGGGCGGCGGACGCGTCGAGCGCCGCGTCGGCCGCCAAGACGCTGGACCAGTTGCGGGAGGCCGTCGATGCCTTCGAGGGGTGCGCCCTAAAATTCACCGCGACCAATACGGTGTTTTCGGATGGCCACGCCGACTCCGCGGTGATGTTCGTCGGGGAAGCGCCCGGCGTCGAAGAGGACCGGCGGGGCAAACCCTTCGTCGGGGCCAGCGGCAAGTTGCTGGATCAAATGCTGGCCCCGATCGGATTGGCGCGCGGCGAGCACGGCGAAAAGGGTGCCTATATAACCAACATCCTGTTCTGGCGGCCGCCGGGAAACCGTAGTCCGACCACCGCGGAAATCGCCGCTTGCATGCCCTTTATCCAGCGACATATCGAACTCACCGCACCGAAGGTATTAGTCTACCTCGGCGGCACAGCGGCCAAGACAATGCTCGACCGCACCGAAGGCATCATGCGCCTGCGCGGCAAGTGGTACGAACACTATTCACCGGGCCTCGACGCACCAATACCAGCTATTGCGACCTTCCATCCTGCTTATTTGTTGCGGCAACCAGGTCAAAAGAGAGAGTCTTGGTGTGATTTACTTAGTCTTCGTTCTAAATTAAATGAAATTATTAACAATAATTAACCATATTTTCTTCAGTAAATCAGTTGTTCATAAATCTATACTAATTCTTTATCCCTAATGCTTGCGATTTGAGTAGAAATTCGCGATAATTCTACTCATAAAGACTTAGGGGAGCAGGGGTAAACCCCCTTCAAATTGAACATGCCAAGGTTCACGCTAACGCGCGACGCCGTCCGTTTGATCGCCCTATTTTCGGCCATCAGCTTCGCCACCGCCGCATCAGCGGCGGAGGATCTGGAATTCTATGATTCCAGCGACAAGCCGGTTCCCGGCTTCCTGATGACCACGCCGGACACGGACGTATCCGTCCCGACAAGCGCGGTCCGGTCCATGCTGCGGCAGCTTTCCCGTGACGAAGCCGCCCGCATCCGCGCTTCCGAAGATGCCAAAACCCAAGCCAGGACCAACCCGGGCGACGACTATCGCGCCGTCGGCGAGAATGCCGATCAGGCCGCCGAAGCGACGGGCGATTTCGTAATCACCTCACCCCCGATCGCGACGCAGGCGCCGCTGACCGCGGCAGGCGTGATCCAAACACCGGACCAGCGGCAAATCGCCAATCTGCCGGCGCATGACGCAACGCCCATGTCCGGCGTCGATCTGCCGCGTATCCTGTCGGCATCGGATGCCGCGCTGTACCAACGGATTTTCGACCTGCAGGAGCGGCGGCGTTGGCGCCAGGCCGACAAGCTGATCAAGAAGCTTTCGAACCCCGTGCTGCTCGGCCATGTCCGTTTCCAACGGCTGATGCATCGCAACTATCGCTCCAAGTACAAAGAACTGCGCGACTGGATGGTGCGGTATCGCGATCATCCCGGCGCCGAACAAGTCTACAAGCTGGCGCTCAAGCGGCGCCCCAAGAATTACCGCCGGCCGCCGCAGCCGGTCCGCGAGAAATTCGTCGTACAACAGACCCGCCGCGACCGTTATGAGGGCCGCACCGGTTATCACCGGCTGAGTTCCTGGAAGCGGCGTTATGTCCGGACCACGCAACGCCGCATCCGCAACCATCTGTATCGCGGCCGCACGACGCGGGCCCTCCAGCTCCTCAACCGGTCGAAAACCCGGCGCGTCTTCGATGCGGTCAGCCTGGACGAAAGCCGCGCACAGGTCGCCGGCGGCCTGTTCCATATGGGCAAGGCCAAGAAAGCCCTGGAACTCGCGTCTCCGGCGGGCAAGCGGTCCGGCACCGTGGTGCCGATGGCGCATTGGTGGGCCGGGCTGGCCGCGTGGCGGCTTGGCGATGCCGAGTTGGCGGCATGGCATTTCGGCGCCATGTCCGACGGCAAGCTCCGCTCGAAATGGACCCGGTCGGCCGCGGCATTCTGGGCCGGGCGCGCCTATCTGGTGAGCCAACAGCCCGACCGCGTGAACTACTACTTGAAGAAGGCGGCGCGGTATCCGCGCACGTTCTATGGCCTTCTCGCGATCCGGTCGCTGGGAACCGAGCCGTCCTATGATTGGTCGCTTCCCGCACCGACCGGCGACGCCTGGCAGGCCCTGCAGGAAAAACCGCATGTGAAGCGCGCGGTCGCCCTGCTGCAGGTCAACGAGGTGAGCCGCGCGGAAAAGGAATTGAAGCGGATCGGCGGCGCCCTTTCGCCCGAGATGGCGCGGGTGCTGGTGTCGGTGTCTGTGCGCCACAACCTGCCGTCACTGTCGCTGCGCGTCGGCGACATGCTGCATTACCGCGACAACGAGACCTACGATTCAGCCCTCTACCCGCTGCCCGAATGGGAGCCGTCGAACGGCTTCACCATCGACCGCGCCTTGTTATATGCGGTCATGCGGCAGGAATCGCGCTTCCGCATCCGGGCCAAGAGCCGGGCCGGCGCGCGCGGTCTGATGCAGTTGATGCCGCGCACCGCCAGCTACATGGCCGGCAAGCGGTTCCGCGGATCGCGGCGTGGCCAGTTGTTCGACCCCGAGCTGAACATGACGCTGGGTCAGAAATACGTTCATCATCTGCTGGAAGACCCCAACATCGACGGCGACCTGTTCTATACGGTCGCGGCGTATAACGGCGGTCCCGGCAATCTGCGCAAATGGCGGCGGCGCAATGACTATCAGGGCGACCCGCTGCTGTTCATCGAGAGCATCCCGCTCAGTGAAACCCGTGACTATGTCGAGCGCGTCTTGACCAATCTTTGGATCTATCGCTACCGTCTCGGTCAGCCCGCGCCGTCGCTCGACGCCATTGCATCCGGCGAGTGGCCGAGCTACACCTCGCTCGACAGCAAGCCAAGCAGCTATGCGAGCAAAAACGCCACGGGACTCTGAGTATCGTGCCACTGGATGAAAAACGGCCCTTCCTACCCGTAAACATCGCAGTCCTGACCGTTTCCGATACGCGGACGGAAGCCGACGACCGGTCGGGCGACACCCTCGTCGAACGCCTGGAGAAGGCCGGGCACACCCTGGCGGCACGTAAGATCGTCAAGGACGAAGCCGATATCATCGCCGATACCTTGGCGGGCTGGGTGGCCGACACGGAGATCGACGTGGTGATCGCCACCGGCGGCACCGGCGTCACCGGCCGCGACGTCACGCCGGAGGCCTTCGAGCGTGTCTGCGAGAAGGATATCCCCGGCTTCGGCGAATTGTTCCGTTGGGTCAGCTACCAGAAGATCGGCACGTCGACGATCCAAAGCCGCGCCATGGGCGGCGTTGCGCAGGGCACCTATCTGTTCGCCCTGCCGGGATCGACCGGGGCTTGCCGCGACGCCTGGGACGAAATCCTGGTGCATCAACTCGACAACCGCTACCGGCCCTGCAATTTCGTCGAACTGATGCCGCGCCTGCAGGAAACCTAGCGCCGCCGAGCCTCGCGCCAGCGGGCCAAGCCCGCCCCGTCATCCACATCCGTCAACGTTTCCAGCATCGCCGTCGTCACCCGAGGCCCGAGCAACCGGCGGGTGTCCGCCAGGGCGTGTTCGGTCGACCAGCGCACCGGTCCGGCAAGCCGCGGCGTGAACGGCCGCCGCCGCAGCCCGATCAACCAGTAGCCGCCGTCGTCCGCCGGACCGAAGACCGCCTGATGGTCGCCGAGCCGCGCGAAGGCGCTGTCAATGTGTCGCGGCTGGATATCGGGGATATCGGTTCCGATGATAACGACCGGACCCGGCGGCATGGTCCGCATCACCCGGTCCATGCGGTCGCCGAGGTCCCCGGTCCCCTGCGCGATGCGGGGAATGCCGGCGGGCCAGCCGCCGTCTCCCGGCGTCACCGCCAGCACCGTGTCCCAACGCGTGTCCCGCGCCAGCCGCCGGGTGATCCGCCGCATCGTGTTGACGTAGAACCGCAACGCCGCGACCGGCCCGATATCGCGGGCAAGCCGGGTCTTCACCGTGCCCAGCCGCGGCGCTTTCGCGAATATGACGAGACGAGGCCTCACCCGTAGAGCTTGACGATGGCGCGCGGCGGAACGCCGAGGAAATAGAGCGTCAGGCAGCACAGGTTGCGGAGCGGCCGAAGGATGTAACCGTCGCGCCGATAGCGCACCGCCGAGGTGACGGCGGCGCTTGGCAGGGCGGTCAGCCGGCGCCCACCGACGCGCCGCACCAGGTCCACATCCTCCATCAGCGGCACCGGCTTGAACCCGCCGAGCCGTTGATAGAGCGCGCGGGAAATCAGCAAACCTTGATCGCCGTAAGGCAGGCGGAACAGCCGGCAGCGTAGCGCCACCAGCATCTCCAGCCACCGCGCGCCCGCCGACCGGTCGTCGAGGCGATACCGGAAATACCCGGCCCGATCGGCATTTTCCGGATCATCGATGAAGTCCCGGACCACCGCGTCCCAGCCGGGTTCCAGCGCGGTATCCGCATGCAGGAACAGCAGCCAGTCGCCCCGCGCCGCTTCCGCCGCGGCGGCGAGCTGGTTACCGCGCCCCTTTTCCGCCGGCAGGAAGACCGCGCCGGACTCCTCGGCGATCCGGGCTGTCTCGTCGCTCGACCCGCCGTCGGCGAAGATCACCTCGGACAGCAGATCAAGCGCAGAAAACGCGCCGACCGCCGGCAAGGAGTCCCGCAACGCCGCCGCCGCGTTCAAGGTGGGAATGATGACGCTTACCTTGCCCATGGCCGGATATGTAGCACGCCGTCCCCCATCGGCCATCCCCAGAATCATCTTGAATGTTCTTCTTTTGTTCCATATCGTTTTCCCATGGACGATATCCTGCCCGATCTGCCGCGAAAGGGACGCGGGGCCGTCAGCAACAAGACGGGGCGGTTCGAAGCCCACGACCATGTGCGGGTCGACGACGGCTGGCCGGGCGACGACGAGGATCCGCCGCCGCTGCGCACGACCCTCGGCGTCGACACGGCGCGGCATGTGATCACCTACAACACCTCGCCGGACGTCCCGTTCGACCGCTCGATCAACCCCTACCGGGGCTGCGAGCATGGCTGCGTCTATTGTTTCGCCCGGCCGACCCATGCCTATTACGGCCTGTCGCCCGGCCTCGATTTCGAAAGCCGCCTGTTTTACAAGCCCGATGTCGCGGGCGTCCTGCGCCGGGAGTTGCGCGACCCGAAATACAAACCGGCAAAGATCGCGCTCGGCACCAATACCGACCCGTACCAGCCGATCGACCGCGAGAAGCAACTCATGCGGCAGATCCTGCTGGTGCTGCAGGAATTCAACCACCCGGTCACCATCGTCACGAAGTCCGCGTTGATCCTGCGCGACCTGGACATCCTTGCCGACATGGCGTCGCGCAACCTGGCCTCCGCCGCCGTGTCGATCACCACGCTCGACCGACATGTCGCGCGCGTCATGGAACCCCGCGCCTCGACGCCCGCGAAACGGCTCGCCGCGCTGAAAGGGTTGAGCGATGCAGGCGTGCCGACGAGCGTGTTGGCCGCCCCCATGATCCCCGCGATCAACGATATGGAACTCGAGCGGATCCTCGAGGCCGCGGCCGAGGCCGGCGCGCAGGGCGCCGGATATATCCTGCTGCGCCTGCCGCTCGAAATCCGCCATTTGTTCGAGGAGTGGCTGCACGCCCACTTTCCCGACCGCGCCAAACATGTCCTGTCTCTGATCCGGGACACCCGGAACGGCGGCTCCTATCAGTCCGAATGGGGTGTGCGCATGCGCGGCACCGGCAGTTACGCGGACCTGCTCAGCAAGCGATACCGCCTGGCGATGAAGCGGCTCGGCCTCGGCAATCGGGACCGGTCGCTGGACATTTCGAAATTCCAGCCGCCGCCTCAGGCGGGCGATCAACTTTCCCTGTTATGAACGCGCGAATCACGGCAAAAGATTAACGCGAAAGCAACGCTGTGCTGCTAGGGTTTCGCCGCAATGGAAGGTGCGCAGGAGCTTACTGGAATTACCATCGTCGCCCTCGCGGCGATGGTCTGCGGCATGGCGATGACCTGGATCAGGCAGCCGGCGATCGTCGGCTACATCTTGGCGGGCGTCATCCTCGGCCCAACCGGCTTCGAGCTGGTGCAAGATCGCGAGCAGGTGCATTTCCTGGCCGAACTCGGCGTCCTGATGCTCCTCTACTTCATCGGCATGGAGTTGTCGCTGCGCAGTTTCCGCCGCATGTGGCGGCTCGCGGTCATGACGACGGCGATGCAGATCACCGTCAGCGTGGGGGCGATGCTCCTGCTGATGTATCTGCTCGGCTGGCCGCCGGAACAGGCCGTTCTGTTCGGCTTCGTGCTCGCGCTCAGCAGTACCGCCGTCGCGGTGCGCATGCTGCAGGATATCGGCGAGTTGCGCACCCGGGCGGGACGCATAACCGTCGGCGTGCTGATCGCGCAGGACCTGGCCGTCGCACCGATCCTGCTGATCATCGGCAGCATGTCGGGCGGCGAAATCTCGCTCTGGGTCTTCGCCAAGGTATTCGCCGCCGTCGCCATCCTGACCGGCGTGATCATTTTCCTGAGCGGCCGGCGCAAGATCAACCTGCTGTTCGCCGATCTGTTGGTCAGCAAGCCCGACCTGGCGCCGTTGATGGCGCTATGCGCCTGTTTCGGCTTGGCTGCGGCGGCGGGTCTGCTCGGTCTTTCGCCGCCGTTCGGCGCGTTCCTCGCCGGGCTGATCGTCGGCAACAGCGCGCAACGCCAAATCGTCTACCAGATGGCCAAGCCGATCGAGAGCATCCTGATGATGATGTTCTTCCTGTCGATCGGGCTGCTGATCGATCTGCCGTTCCTGTGGGACAACATCGGATTGGTGATCCTGCTTTGGCTGTTCATCACCGTGTTCAAGTCGGCGCTGAACATTACCGTGCTGCATATGCTGGGCGAGCGGTGGCAAGTCGCCTTCCTGTCGAGCGTCATCCTGGCACAGATCGGCGAGTTTTCCTTCGTCCTCGGCGCTGCGGCGATCGATCACGCGATCATCAACACGGACATTCACCGACTCATCGTCGCGGTCACCGTCTTGTCGCTGGTGTCGAGTCCGCTCTACATGGAAAGCGCGCGGCGGCTGCAGCGGAATGCGGCCAAGCGTATCGATTCGTGGAGCGATCTGCTGCGAATCATGTATTTTCGCGAATGGCGGTTCACGCGGCGGATCACCGACCGGGTCATGGCCGTGACCTTCCGGCGGCAACCGGCCGGGAAACCAAAGGACGACGACACGCCGCCGCCCGCGCTTGAAGGTCCCGATACCGTCGCCGACACGGCGGAAGAACCGGAACCGGCCAAGACATCGAAGCCGACGGAGCAAGCGGCGAAGACCGAGACTTCGGAGAAATCCGAAACACCGGAAATGACCGAGACGACGGAGACCCCGGACGATGCCGGACCTGATGCTGGAGACCGAATTGGGCGGCCGCGTGGCGGGCGTGGACGAAGCCGGACGCGGACCGTGGGCGGGTCCGGTGGTCGCCGCGGCGGCGGTGATTGATCCGGCCCGGGTGCCGCGGGCCCTGCTCGACCGCTTGGACGATTCCAAGAAACTCAGCCGCAAGACGCGGGAAGACCTGTTCGCAGCCCTCGACGGGTTGGTCGATTACGGCGTCGGCATCGCCGAACCGGCGGAGATCGACCGTATCAATATCCTGCAGGCGACCTTCGTCGCGATGCAGCGCGCGGTCGAGGCCCTGCCCGCGCCGCCCGACGCCGCCCTGGTCGACGGCAACCGCGCCCCCGACCTGCCCTGCCCGGCGCAGACCGTGATCAAGGGCGACGGACGCTGCCTTTCCATTGCCGCGGCCTCCATCGTCGCCAAGGTGACGCGCGACCGGATGATGTCCGCCCTCGCCGAACGGCACCCGGGATACGGTTGGGAACGCAATGCGGGATACGGGACGGCGGAGCATCGGGCCGCGCTCGAAAAACTCGGCGTGACCGAACAGCACCGGCAGTCCTTCGCGCCGATCGCTAGATATTCCAAGTAATTTCTTAACACAACTCAACATATAGTAGGTGTCTCGAAACATTTGACGCGGCGAATCAAGTGAATCATGGTGTCGTTGCGAACAATGGCGACGGTGCGATGAATAAACTTCCAAATAATCAAATTCTCGCGGGCGACTGCATCGAAATATTGGAGAGTTTGCCCGAGGAATCCGTGGATATGATCTTTGCGGATCCGCCGTATAACCTGCAGCTTGCCGGCGAACTACATCGGCCGAACAACAGCCGCGTCGACGGCGTCGAAGAAGACTGGGACAAGTTCGATACCTTCGCCGAATACGACGCCTTCACCCGGCGCTGGCTCGCCGCCGCCCGGCGGTTGCTCAAACCGGACGGCACGATCTGGGTGATCGGCAGCTACCACAACATCTACCGTGTGGGCACGGCGTTGCAGGACCTGGGGTATTGGACCTTGAACGACGTGGTCTGGGTGAAGACCAACCCGATGCCCAACTTCCGCGGCCGCCGCTTCACGAACGCGCATGAGACCCTGCTGTGGTGCTCGAAGTCAAAGGACTCGCGCTACACCTTCAACTACGACGCCATGAAGGCGCTCAACGAAGACCTGCAGATGCGCAGCGATTGGGTAATGCCGCTCTGCACCGGCGGCGAACGGCTGAAGGACGAGGACGGCAACAAGGCGCATCCTACGCAAAAACCGGAAGCGTTGCTCTACCGCGCGATCCTGGCGGCAACCAATCCCGGCGACGTGGTCCTCGACCCGTTCTTCGGCACCGGCACGACCGGCGCGGTCGCCAAGAAACTCGGCCGCAAATACGTCGGCATCGAGCGCGACGCGGATTACATCGCGGTGGCGGAAAAACGCCTGGCGAGCATTCCCAACCATATCGACATGCAGTTGATCGAAACGCCGTCGAAGCGCAAGCAGCCACGCATCCCCTTCGGCACGTTGGTGGAACGCGGCATGCTGTCGGCGGGCGATGTATTGGTCAGCCCGTGCAAACGCTGGACGGCAAAGGTCCGCGCCGACGGCACGATCATCTCGTCGGAGTTCCGCGGCTCGATCCATCAGGTCGGTGCGGCGGTGCAGAACGCGCCGAGTTGCAACGGCTGGACCTTCTGGTGCATGGACGTGGAGGGCCGCCCGGTCCCGATCGACATGCTGCGTCAGAAACTGCGCGCCGAACGCGAACAGCCAAAACCGGCGTAACCCGTCACGCGCTGCCAAGCGCGTGGCGCACGACCTTCTTCATGACGGTCGGCAACGCATAGTCGCCGAAAGCGTCCGGCAGCACCCAGATGCAGTCTTCCGGCGGATCGGCGTCGACCCTCGCCGTGGTCACCGTCAATTCCAGATGGAAATGCGTGAAGGTATGGCGGACGAGCCCGGCTAGCTCGGCGAATTCCGAAACCACTACCGGCGACTCCCCGGCGGCGACGGAAATGTCCGTAACCGGCCCCTCGTGCCATTCGCTCGACGGAATCTCCATCATGCCGCCGAGCAGCCCGCGTTCTGGCCGGCGGCGCAACAACACCGCGCCGTCCCGGCGAACCAGCCAGAAAACGACTCCGCGCCGCGTAGGCTTCTCGGCCTTCGGTTTCTTGCGCGGCAAGGTTTCCGCGATATCGCGGCCGTCGCAGTCGTCGATCAAGGGACACAGAATGCATTTCGGCGACTTGGGAATGCAGATCGTCGCCCCCAGGTCCATCACCGCCTGCGCATAGTCGCCCGCCCGGCCGTCCGGGGTATGGCCATCCGCCAGATCGTAAAGCCGGGGTTTGCAATCCGGCAGCGGTTCGGTCACCCGGTGAATCCGCGCCATGACCCGCTCCACGTTGCCGTCGACCACGACGGCGCGCCGGCCGAACGCGATCGCCGCGATCGCCGCCGCCGTGTAGCGCCCGATCCCAGGCAGTTCCCGCAAGGCGTCTTCCCGGTCCGGGAACCGCCCGCCATGCTCGGCGACGACGACCTGGGCGCATTTATGCAGATTGCGTGCACGCGCGTAATAGCCGAGTCCCTGCCAGGCATGCAGCACGTCATCCAGATCGGCCGTCGCCAGGTCCTGGATCCGCGGCCAGCGGTCGAGAAACTTCTCGAAGTATCCACCAACCGTCGCCACCGTCGTTTGCTGCAGCATGATCTCGCTCAGCCAGACATGGTATGGGTCGGCAACGGCGCCGGGCAGCGCGCGCCACGGCATCCGTCGCCGGTGACGGTCGTACCAATCGAGTAGCCGCAGGGAGAGATCGCCGGACGACGGCGAGGGACTGACGGTTTGATCCATGCGCGCTACTATAAACGACGTAACACGACGCACTAGGAACAAGGACAGGCATGGCGCGCAATCCCGCCAAGAAAGGAAAGGACGTCGCCCGGCCCGGCAAGATGCGGCCGGTCGGCGCGCTAATGCATGGCCTGACGAAACGCGCGCTCGGGAAACACGGTTTCTCGTCCGCCGCTTTGATCGAGGAGTGGGACAGTGTCATCGGCCCGGAACTGGCAGCGACCTGCCAGCCGGTGAAGCTCAGCTTCCCGCCCCGCGAACGCGACGGCGGGACGCTCCACATCCGCGCCGATAGCGGCACCGCGCTGGAGCTGCAGCATTTGGAGCCGCAGATCATCCAACGGGTGAACGCCTTCCTCGGATACGCGGCGGTCGCCCGCCTAACCTATATCCAGGCACCGCTGACACAGCGGCAAATGGACGCACGGCGGTCCGGGAAAACATCGTCAAATCCGCCTGTTACGCCGGCCGCCCCCGCCGCCACTGCGGAAGCGATCGCCACCGTCGACGACCCGGAACTCCGCGCCAGCCTTGAGCGATTGGGCGCCGCGATCCGGCAATCCGAATCACGTGATAAAAAGCAGCGCAACTAAGGAATTAATTCCTTAGTTTCCGTTGACGCGGATGTGATGATTGGGTCACGGCCTTCGCCTTGAAGGTGCCGTATTGCTACTTCTATACTCCGCGCGAATTGAACTTTTTTGGGAGTGTCAGGTGAAGCTATTCGCTGTGTTCTTGGGTGCCATCGCGCTGCTGTTTTCGGCATGCGCCGAGGCCGAACCCCTGCCGACCGAACAAGCCCTCAAGGAGCGCGTGCTCGGCGATCCGAAGGCGCCCGTCACGATGATCGAATACTCCTCGCTGGGCTGTCCGCATTGTGCCAGTTTTCACGCTAACACACTGCCAAAAATCAAGAAAAACTACATCGACACCGGCAAGGTGAAGCTCATCATGCGGGACTTCCCGCTCGGTGGTGCGGCCTATGCGGCGGCGATGATGGCGCGGTGCGCACCGCCCGACCGGTATTTCCAATTCATCGAGGTTCTGTTCCAGAATCAGCAAAGCTGGAGCCATAGCCAACAGCCCGGGGCGGCCCTCGCCCGCATCGGAAAACTCGGCGGCATGAGCCAGAAGGATTTCGAAGCCTGCACCAGCAACGAGGAACTTTTTCAGGGAATCCGAAAAGTGCAGCTTGAAGGTCAGGAGAAACATGGGGTAAACGCAACCCCGACCTTTGTGATCAATGGCCAGAAGATTTCCGGGGCGCAGCCTTACGAAGTTTTCGAGGAAGCCTTCAAGAAAGCCATGCCGTAAAGGTCGATTTTCTGCGGCGATCATGCCGCACGATGTAGTTGACCGGACCGCCAGTGCACTTTTCTAAAGTCCGACTCACCGGGTTCAAATCCTTCGTCGAACCCACCGAGGTGACAATCGAACCGGGCATGACCGGTGTGGTCGGGCCGAACGGCTGCGGGAAATCGAACGTCGTAGAAGCCTTGCGCTGGGTGATGGGCGAAACCTCGGCCAAGCAGATGCGCGGCGGCGAGATGGACGACGTCATCTTCGGCGGCACGGCCAACCGTCCGGCCCGGAACATCGCCGAGGTCATCCTTCATCTCGATAACAGCGACCGGAACGCCCCGGCGCAATACAACGACAGCGAAGAGATCGAGATTTCCCGCCGCATCGAGCGCGGGTCGGGCTCGACCTATCGCATCAACGGCCGCGAGGTGCGCGCCCGCGACGTCCAACTCCTATTCGCGGACATGGCGACCGGCGCCCATTCGACCGCCATGGTCAGCCAAGGGCGAATCGGCGCACTGATCGGCGCGAAGCCGACGGAACGCCGGACCCTTCTCGAAGAGGCCGCCGGTATCAAGGGTCTGCATTCGCGCCGGCATGAAGCCGAACTGCGCCTGCGCGCCGCTGAAACCAACCTGGAACGGCTCGACGACGTGATCGGGGCGCTGGAAGGACAGTATCAAGGGCTACAGCGGCAGGCCCGGCAGGCAACGCGCTACCGCAAGGTCTCCGAGGAACTGCGCCAGTTCGAGGCGATCCAGCTCCATGTCCGCTGGACGACCGCGACAGAGGCCAAGAATGCCGCCGAGGAGCAGCTTAAGGCGAGCGACGCGACGGTGACGCAGCTCACCGCCGGCGCCAGCGCCATGGCGACGCAGCAAAGCGAGGCCGCCGCCGCGATGCAGGGTCTGCGGGACGCCGAAGCGACCGCCGCCGCCGAACTGCAACGCCTGATCATGGCCCGCCGGGAACTGGAGAGCGAAGAAGGGCGCGTCCAAGAAGGGATCAACCAGACCGACCAGCAACTCGAGCAAATCTCGGCCGATATCGAACGCGAACGCACGCTCGCCAACGATGCCCGGCAGGCGCTCGGCCAGCTCGAGGCGGAAAAATCCACCATCGCAACGGCCAGCGACGGCGAAGAAGACGCCCAGGCCCAAGCGCGGGAACAACTCGAAACGGCGCAGACCAACCTGCGCGCGCGGGAAGAGGAACTGAGCGCGCTCACCGAAGCGGTGGCGAAGGCGGAAGCCCAGGCCGGCGCCCTTACCCGGCAGCATGTGGAACTGCAGCAGCGGATGGCACGGCTGCAATCGCGCCTCAACGATATCGGCGTCGAACGCGACAAGCTTTCCGCCGAAATCAATCAGGACATGGCGCTGCAAACCGCCGAGCGGGAGATCGCCACGACCGAAGCCGCCGTCGAGGCCGCGCGCCGGGACATGGCGACCGCCGAACAGGCCCGCAGCGAAGCGGCCGACGCCGAGACCGCGGCACGCAACACCGCGCAGGCCGCCGATTCGGAGCGGTCGAAATTGGCGGCCGAGGAACAGGCGCTCGCCGATGTGCTTCAGACCAACGAAGCCGACCTCTTCCCGCCGCTGATCGACGCCCTGCAGGTCGAGACCGGGTACGAATCGGCGCTGGGCGCCGCGCTCGGCGAGGACCTGACCGCCCCGATCGACACGGCCGCCGAGATTCACTGGGCCATGCGGCGCGGCGACGATTCGCCGCCGGCGCTGCCTGGCTCCGTGACCCCGTTGTCACGTTTCGTGACCGGCCCCGATGTCCTGGCGCGGCGGCTCGCCTTCATCGGCGTGATCGACGACGCGGCGCAGGGCGCGGCCCTCGCCGATTCCCTGCGGCCGGGGCAACGGCTCGTCTCGCGCGACGGCGCTTTGTGGCGCTGGGACGGCTTTACGATCAAGGCCGGCGCCCCGACGGCAGCGGCGAAACGGCTGCAGCAACGGAACCGGCTGGCGGAAATCCAATCGCAACTCGTCACCGCGAGCGCGGAGGCCGAACGCGCGGCAAACCGGCTACGGGAAATCGAAAGCGCGACGCAAAGCGCGGCGGCGGCGGAAAAACGCGTCCGGCAGGTTCTGGAAGAAGCCTACGGACGGCTGAACGCAGCCCGCGAGAAACACGCCGCCGCGGCCAGCGCCGCCGCGGGAACCAAATCCCGGGTCGCGACGCTGACGGAAAACGCGGAACAGCACGCCAACGACCTGCAGGAGGCGGAGCAGGAGTTCCGCACCATCGAGGCGGCGATTTCGGCCCTTGAGGATCCGATGGAAACACGCCAGCGGATCGAGACGTTGCGCGCGGAAATCACCGAATTGCGCCGCGTGGAGGCCGAATGCCGCGGCGCCCATGACCTTCTGATGCGCGAGATCGAGGATCGACGGCGCCGGCTGGCCGCCATCGATCAGGACCGCATCACCTGGCAACAACGCGCGGACGGCGCCGCCGAACGGCTGGCCCACCTGACGGAACGCCGCGACGCCGCACAGCAGCGGCGCACCCAATTGGGCGAACGACCCGCCGAAATCCAGACCCAGCGCACGGCGCTGCTCGACACCATCAACGGCTCCGAGCAAAACCGGAATGCGGCGGCCGACCGGCTGGCGCAGGGCGAAGCGACGTTGGAACAGGCCGACAGCGGCTTGCGCAAAGCGGAAGCCGCCCTCGCCGAGGCGCGCGAGAATCGCGTGCGCAACGAGGCGCAGGTCGAGCAGGCCGAAATCGAATGCCGCGCGGTTATCGAGCGCATTTCCGAACGCCTCAACTGCCGCCCGGAAAACGTATTGCGGGAAGCGCAGATCGAGGCGGACGGCGACCTTCCAGCCTTGGATGAGGTCGAGGCGAAGATCGAACGCCTGACGCGCCAGCGCGACGCCATGGGACCGGTCAACCTGCGGGCCGAAGCCGAGTTGACCGAGCTGGAAGAGCGGATCACCACGATGCAGTCGGAGCGCGAGGACCTGATCGCCGCCATCGCCCGCCTGCGGCAGGGCATCGCCTCGCTCAACCGCGAGGGACGTGAACGCCTGCTCGCCGCCTTCGAAACGGTCAACAAGCATTTCCAGGACCTTTTCGTGCGGCTGTTCGGCGGCGGCCGGGCACATCTGGCGTTAACCGAGGCGGAAGACCCGCTGGACGCCGGCCTGGAGATCATGGCCAGCCCGCCGGGCAAGAAGCTGCAGATCATGTCGCTGCTGTCCGGCGGTGAACAGGCGCTGACCGCGCTTTCCCTGCTGTTTGCCGTATTCCTGACCAATCCGGCGCCGATCTGCGTGCTCGACGAGGTCGATGCGCCACTGGATGATGCGAATGTAGACCGGTTCTGCACCCTGCTCGACCAAATCGCCCATAGCGGCGATACCCGCTTCCTGTGTGTGACACATCACCGCATGACGATGGCCCGGATGGACCGCCTCTACGGCGTGACCATGGGCGAACGCGGCGTCAGCCAGCTTGTGTCGGTCGATCTACGCCGCGCCGAGGAACTGCGTGATTCGGCGTAATCGGGGCAATTCCTCCATTCGGAAGCGCGCAAGAAACCGCGCCTTTCGCGCCAATTCCGCGCTGCACCATTGCGCCTTGACAGCCCTTGCCCTGCTCTCTATCGTGCGCGCGATTTCGGGCGCGGGGGCAGTCTATCCATAAGGCGGTCCGCGGGTCCGGGGCGGTGAGGGCATGAAAGACAAGGAACCTTCGCCTTCCCTGGATGACCTGGATGCCAAGCTTCGCAAGGCACGGCACGATCGATCGGGCCCAGACAAGACCAATGACCCTAATTCGGTCAGGTCGGGATTAGGGTTTGCGTTAAAGGTCGGGATCGAGCTGGTTGCGGCGCTGGCGGTCGGGGTCGGGATTGGGCTACTTCTCGATAGGTGGCTGGATACCGCGCCTTTGTTTTTGGTTGTGTTTTTCTTCATGGGGAGCGCGGCCGGGTTTTTGAACGTTTACCGCGCGGTCAGCGGCTATGGTTACGCCGCGGGCTATCGCCGGGACAATAACGACGCCCCACAGCGGGACGACCCGCCGAACGGGGACAAGGGGAGCTAGTAAGGGCAGAAGATGGCACAGGCAGGCGCCGGCGAGGCCCAAGGTCCCCTCGCACAATTCGTGATTCAGAAGATCATCCCGCTGAATGTCGGCGGCGTTGACGTATCTTTCACCAACTCGTCGCTCGCAATGGTGGCGGCGGTGGTGGTGGTTTCGTTCTTCCTGGTGTTCAGCATGCGCCGCGGCGCGCTGGTGCCGGGCCGTTGGCAGGTCGTGGCCGAAATGTCCTACGAATTCATCGCCAACATGATCCGCGACAACGTGGGCCAGGAGGGACGGCGGTATTTCCCCTTCATCTTCGCGTTGTTCATGTTCGTTCTGGCCGGCAACTTCATCGGCATGATCCCCTACAGCTTCACCTTCACCAGCCATATCGCCGTCACTTTCGGCTTGGCGTTCGTGGTGTTCATCGGGGTGACGCTGATCGGTTTAATCAAGCATGGCTTTAAGTTCTTCGGGTTCTTCCTGCCGCATGGCGTGCCGTGGTTCCTCGCCTGGCTGATCATCCCGATTGAAATCCTCTCCTACCTCGCGCGTCCCGTGAGCCTGTCGCTCCGGTTGTTTGCGAATATGACGGCAGGCCACACGATGGTGAAGGTCTTTGCGGGCTTCATCTTCTTGCTGGGCATTGCCGGCGTCGCACCGCTGTTCATGGTGATCGCGCTGACAGGACTGAAACTGATCATCGCCTTCTTGCAGGCGTATGTTTTCACCATTCTCACCTGCGTGTATCTCAACGACGCCCTGCACATGCATTGATGCGGGCCGGCGTAGATCACGAAGATCCCAACGTCATACGATTGATAAAAGAGTAGAAAGGACGAAGAAGATGGAAGTAGAGGCCGCAAAATTGATTGGTGCGGGTCTGGCGGTCATCGGACTCGGCGGTGTTGGTGCCGGTATCGGCAATATCTTTGCCTCGATGATTTCCTCCGGTGCGCGCAACCCCGGCGCAATTCCCCAGGTTCAGCTGTTCATGTGGATCGGCTTCGCGCTGGTCGAGGCCGTCGCGCTGTACGCATTGCTGATTTCGTTCCTGATCCTGTTCGGCTAAGCCGGAACCGGGTTAACCGAACCGGCCACGGAGCGATGCCATGCCTCAACTAGATCCGTCGACATTCGGAACACAGCTGTTCTGGCTGTTCCTGACGTTCTCGACGCTGTTCCTCATCGCGTGGAAGATCGCCTTGCCGCGCATGGCAGAGGTGTTGAACGCGCGCCAGGATCGGGTCGACGGCGATTTGGAAAAGGCGGAAGCGCTGAAATCCGAAGCGGAAGAGGTGCTCGCGGCCTACGAGAAGTCCCTCGCCGACGCCACATCCGAGGCGCAAGGCTTGCATCACCAGCTTGCCCAGGAATTGGCCGCGGAGCGGACGAAGCAGCAGGAAGCCCTGTCGCAAACGCTGCTTGAGGAAACCCGTGCCGCGGAAGCGCGAATCGCGGGCGAGAAAAGCGAAGCCGTGGAGAATATCCGTGAGGCGACCCTCAGCGTCGTCCAAAGCGCGGCGCAACGGCTGATCGGAACGGATGTCGCCGAGCAAGACGCCGACCGGGCCATCCGCGCCGCGCTTGAGGAGAGCCGGTCATGAGTGCCTTGCTGCAGGATCCGACATTCTGGACCCTCATCGCGTTTATCATTTTCATCGCCGCGGCATTCAAGCCGGTAAAGAAGGCGTTGCTGAACGGACTGGACAGCCGGATCGAGACGATCCGGACGGAGGTCGAGCAGGCCCAGCAACTGCGCGAGGAAGCGCAGACTTTGCTCGCGTCCTATCAGCGCAAGCAACGCGAGGCCCAGCAGGAAGCCGAAGACATCATCAACCGCGCCAAGCAAGACGCGGAAATCCATCGCGCCGAGGCGGAGAAAGACCTCAAGGCGCTGCTGGAAAGGCAAAAGGAACTGGCGGTGGAAAAGATCGCCCAGGCCGAAGCGACGGCCGTTCAAGAGGTGCGCGAAGTGGCCGTCGACCTCGCCGTCGCCGCGACGGAGAAGATCCTCACCGAGAAAGTCACCGGTTCCCTATCGGATTCGCTGGTGGACAAGGCCGTGGCGGAACTGCCGCAGAAGCTTCAGTAGACAATTCGCCTGAATCGGAAAGACGGCGCGGCATCCGCCGCGCCTTTTTCTTTGCCCGCCGTAGGGACGCCCCGCATTACTCCGCAGCGTCCTGATAGGCCTCCAGCGGCGGGCAACTGCAAACCAGATTACGATCGCCGTAGGCTTGGTCGATGCGATTGACCGGCGGCCAGTACTTGTCGGCCCGCAGCGACGGCACGGGATAGACCGCCTGTTCGATGCTGTATCCCCGCGTCCATTCCGACGCGATATCCTCCGGCGTATGCGGCGCCTGACGCATCGGATTGTCTTCCGGATCGGAATCGCCGGTTTCGATTGCCTTGATCTCCGCGCGGATGGCGATCATCGCGTCACAGAACCGGTCGATCTCTGCCAGGGACTCGCTTTCCGTCGGCTCGATCATCAGGGTGCCGGCGACCGGCCAGGACATGGTCGGTGCATGGAATCCGTAATCCATCAAGCGTTTCGCGACGTCGTCCACGGTGATGCCGGCCGTATCCTTGAAGTCGCGGATATCGATGATGCATTCATGGGCAACCAAGCCATGCGCGCCGGTGTAGACGACCGGATAGTGCCCCGCCAGCCGCTTGGCGATGTAGTTCGCGTTCAAAATCGCCACCTGCGTGGCGCGTGTCAGGCCGTCGCCGCCCATCATGGCGATGTAGGCCCAGGATATCGGCAAAATGCTGGCGCTGCCCCAAGGTGCCGCGGCGACCGCGCCGACGCCGGCAGGGCCGGCCTCGGGAACGACCGAATGACCCGGCAGGAAGGCCGCCAGATGCGCACCGACGCCGATCGGGCCCACACCGGGGCCGCCCCCGCCGTGCGGGATGCAAAAGGTCTTGTGCAGGTTCAGATGCGCGACATCGGGGCCGAAAGCGCCGGGCAGGCACAGGCCGACAAGCGCGTTCAGGTTGGCGCCGTCCATATAGACCTGTCCGCCGTTCGAATGGATGATCTCGCAGATTTCGACGATGCTTTCCTCGAAGACGCCGTGCGTCGACGGATAAGTCACCATCAAAGCGGACAGCCGGTCCGCGTGCGCCTCGGCCTTTGCGCGCAGGTCATCGACATCAATGTTGCCGTCGTCGTCGCAATCGACCACCACCACCGTCATTCCGGCAAGGATCGCGCTGGCAGGGTTCGTGCCATGCGCCGAACTTGGGATGATGCAGACATCGCGCTGCCCCTCCCCGCGGCTTTCATGATAGCGCTTGATGACCAGCAACCCCGCGTATTCACCTTGCGACCCGGCATTGGGCTGCAGCGAGACCGCGGCGAAGCCGGTGATCTTTTCCAGCATCGTCTCGAAGCTTTCCAACAGCGCGCGATAGCCATCCGCCTGATCCTGCGGCACAAAGGGGTGGATACGCCCGAACTCGGGCCAGGTCACCGGAATCATCTCGGTGGTCGCATTCAGCTTCATGGTGCACGAGCCGAGCGGGATCATCGACCGGTCGAGCGCCACGTCGCGGGCCTGCAGCCGGCGCAGATAGCGCAACATCTCGGTTTCCGAGTGATAGCTGTTGAAAACCTCGTGGGTGAGGAAATCGGATGTCCGCCGCAATCCTTCGGGCAAGGCATTGGGACGGTCGGCATCGATTTCTCCGACCGTGAACCCGATCTTTTTCTGTCCGCTGACCGCCTGCCACAGCGCCAGGACATCGTCCGAGCCCGTGGTCTCGTCCAGCGAGATGCCGACCGTCGCATCGTCGATCCGCCGCAGGTTCATACCCGCCGCCACCGCCTGGGCGTGCACCGCCGCCGCGTCGTCGACCGGCACCGTGAGCGTGTCGAAATAGGCGGTTTCGGACGGCGCGTGACCAAGCTTCTGCAGCCCCGTGGCCAGGATCGCCGTCAACCGGTGCACCCGCGACGCGATCGTACGCAACCGGTCCGGGCCGTGATAGACGGCATACAGCCCCGCCATGACGGCCAGCAGGACCTGCGCGGTGCAGATGTTGCTGGTCGCCTTTTCGCGCCGGATATGCTGTTCCCGCGTTTGGAGGGCCAGACGGTAGGCGGGCCGTCCGCGGGAATCGACCGATACGCCGACCAGACGGCCGGGCAGCGTGCGCTTGTGTTTGTCCAACGTGGCGATGAAGGCCGCATGCGGACCGCCGAAACCGAGCGGCACGCCGAAACGCTGCGCGCTGCCGACGACGATATCGGCGCCCCATTCGCCGGGCGGGGTCAGCAACAACAGGGACAACAAGTCCGTCGCCACACACACCACCGCGCCCTTGTCATGCGCCGCCGCCACCAGGTTCGCATAATCCTCCACCGCGCCGGTCGCCGACGGGTATTGCAGCAGCATGCCGAACACCTCATCTTCCGGCAGGCCGTCGCGATGGTCCCCCACGATCACTGAAATGCCCAAGGGTTCCGCCCGCGTCTTTACCACGTCGATGGTCTGCGGATGGCAGTCGGCCGAGACGAAGAAAGCGTCGCTCTTACTGCGCCCGACCCGGCGGCACATGGTCATCGCTTCCGCCGCGGCGGTCGCTTCGTCCAGCAGCGACGCGTTTGCGATCTCCATGCCGGTCAAATCGGAAATCATCGTCTGGTAGTTGATCAGCGCCTCGAGCCTACCTTGGCTGATTTCCGGCTGGTAGGGCGTGTAGGCGGTGTACCAACCCGGATTCTCCATCACATTCCGCAGGATGACGGGCGGCGTGACGCAGTCGTAATACCCCATGCCGATCATCGACCGCAGGACCGTGTTCTGCGACGCGATCGACCGCAACTCGCTCAGGATATCCTGTTCGCTGCGGCTAGCGGGCAGATCGAGCGCCGCGTCCGAACGGATCGAAGCCGGCACCGCCTTGTCGATCAACGCATCCAGCGACGGCTCGCCGATCGTTTCCAGCATTGCGGCGACATCGGCCTCGGTCGGCCCGATATGCCGGCCAACGAAGTCGTCACTCTGTTCCAACGATTCCAGGGGCGCGGTATCCGGCATGGTTCTCTCCCGGTTGGCGGCGTCTAGCCGTGATCCTTGGCGAAGGTCTTGTAGGCGTCGGCGTCCATCAGGTCGTCCAATTCCGTCGTGTCGGCCAACTTGATCTTGAAGAACCAGCCCTCGCCCTCGGCGTCGTCGTTGATACGGGTGGGCTCGTCCGCCAGCGATTCGTTGACCTCGACGACCTCGCCGGACACCGGCGAGTAGATTTCGGACGCCGCCTTGACCGATTCGACGACGGCCGCTTCATCGCCCTTGCCGAATACCTTGCCCACTTCGGGGACCTCGACGAAAACGACGTCGCCAAGCTGCTCCTGGGCGAAATTACTGATGCCGACCGCGCCGACATCGCCGTCGACCCGAATCCATTCGTGATCTTCCGAAAACCAAACGTTACTCATCGATCCTCTTCCCCTCCGTCGTTGGGTAGCCGTACCGCCTAGCCGCGGTAATAGTTCTGTGTGACGAACGGCATGTCCGCCACCTGTGCGGACAGCGGTTTGCCGCGCACGATTGCATTGATTTTTGTCCCTGTGTCCGCGTGTTCGGTCCGGACATAGCCCATCGCGACCGGCCCGCCTGCGGTCGGTCCGAACCCGCCGCTGGTAATCGTGCCGATCGAATTGCCGTCCAGGTCGGTCAGGTCCGTGCCTTCACGGGCCGGCGCGCGTCCGTCGGGCCGGATGCCCACGCGCCGCCGCGCCGTTCCGTCGCTCAATTGCCGACGGACGACGGCGTCGCCGGGGAATCCCCCTTCGGCGCGCCGGCGTTTGCCGATCGACCATGTCAGCGATGCTTCGACGGGTGTCGTGGTTTCGTCGATGTCATGTCCGTAGAGGCAAAGCCCCGCTTCGAGGCGCAAGGAATCCCGAGCGCCCAGGCCGATCGGCTCCACTTCGGGTTCCGCCAGCAGCGATTCGGCCAACGCCTCCGCATACCCCGACGAAACCGAAATCTCAACCCCGTCCTCGCCGGTATAGCCCGAGCGGGACACGAGGCACTGAACACCGCCTATTTCCATCTCCGCACTCGACATGAAGCGCAAACCGGACAGGTCGGCGTCGCAATGCCGTTGCAGCGCAGCGGCCGCCTGCGGTCCTTGCAGCGCCAGCAACGCACGGTCCTCCCACGGCTCCACCGTCACCGACGACGGCAACGATGCGCGGAGATGGGCGATATCCGTCTCCTTACAAGCGGCGTTGACGACGACATAGAGATAGTCGCCGCGGTTCGTCACCATAAGGTCGTCGAGGATGCCTGCTTGATCGTTCAGCAGCAGGGTATAGCGCATCCGGCCATCGCCAAGCGCCTGTAACTCGCCGGGCACGAGGGATTCCAGCGCCGCGGCGACGTTATCGCCGCGCAACGCGACCTGCCCCATATGGGACACATCGAACAGACCGGCGGCGGCGCGGGTGTGGTTGTGTTCCGTCAAGACGCCCGCCGGATACTGCACCGGCATGGCATATCCAGCGAACGGCACCATCTTTCCGCCGAGCGAACGATGCAGCGCATCCAGCGGTGTTGTCTTCAGAGGGGATTCGGCGTCGGTGGTCACCGGCATACTCCACGGTTAAGCATGATTGCTCAGTGCCCGAACCATGGACGCTGAGCCCCGCTCTGTCGTGGAACCTGAGAGCATCACCTCGGCCCGCGATCGAACCTCGGCTTACCCCTTCGGTGAGACCCGCCAACGCACAGCCGGCGGCATCTACTCTCCAGAGTGCTCTTCCCCTAGCGGTCCTTTCGCCTGAGAGATTCCGGGGCGGTTGCTCCTTCGGCGCCGTCTGCGTCAATGCCTCCATCAAACAATGGCGCAATGCCGGGACGGTCTCTCCCGCTAGGATCGGCGAGCATTTTCCTTTACACGGTCTAGGCTAAGGCCTGCGTAGAGATTGTCAATATGGCAACAATCTGCATCCCGGAATTGTTATCCCGGTATCCTAACGGCGTTTTTGCCGCCGCCGGTTATACGCCAACTCATCCGGGGTCATCTCGAAGCCCAGATAGACCGAGTAATCGGTCGGCGCCAAGCCTTCGCGCCGCGGGATCGTCAAGGTCAGGCTTTCCGAGAAATTGATGTCGTCATCATCCTTCTCGAAGACCGCGATCAACGGGAATTCCTCGCGCATGAGAATCTTGCGGTCGATGTCGATGATCGCGATGAAGAATGTGAACTGGGCCTTGCCATCGGTGTTGGCGGCGCCACGCTTCGCTTCCATGGCGACGCTCAGTTCCATATCGATGGATTTCTCGTCGAAATCGCAAACACCGGACACGTATTTCATCTTCGTCCGGAAAAGTACATTCTCAGGCCCGGTGGCCACACCTTCCTTGAACCGGACAAGTTCCCCCGGCGCTTCCAGGACGGCTGCATTAGGGCACAATGCGACTTCCTGCTCGAACTGCGCGCAGGCGGAAAGCACTAGCAATCCGGTGGCCGCGGCAACTGTCTTTAGGGTGCTAATAGGCAAAATGGAAACCCTATCCAATACTTGGCAACATTCCGCTGCCTGTCGTCACTCGCGGCGCGCTGACACATATGTCGCGTCTCGCCTTCACCGACCCCCGTCGAAGACCCGGCGCATAAGACCGCTCTGCAAAACTGCGGCATTGACGCGCCAGCGCGCTGGATACTAGACAAGCGTCTGCAGTGCGGCAAGACGTGCCCGAACACAATTGCGGCAACGGCGGACCGCTCGATCAATTCGGCGGGCCGGCTGCCGATAACATACTGGGATAAAACAAAAAGCATATTCGATGGCCGTCTATACCGAAGTCTCCGACGAAGATCTCGAACGGTTCATCGCCGAATACGATATCGGCGACGTCTTGTCCTGCAAGGGCATCGCCGAAGGCGTGGAAAACACCAACTATCTGCTGCAGACCGAGTCCGGACACTACATCCTCACCCTGTACGAACGCCGCGTATCGCCGGAGGACCTGCCGTATTTCCTCAACCTGATGGAACATCTCGCTGCCCAGAACATTCCTTGCCCGACGCCGCTACATGGACGCGACGGCGAGTCATTACGCAGCCTCTGCGGGCGCCCCGCCGCGATCATCAGTTTCCTGGAAGGCATGTGGCCGCGCCGTATTCACCCCTATCACTGCGCGGCACTGGGCGCGGCGTTGGCGGATTTCCATATCGCCGGCGCATCCTTCCACATGTCGCGGCGCAACAACCTGTCGGTCGATTCGTGGCGCCCGCTGCTCGACAGTTGCATCGACCGGGCCGACCAAGTGGAATCCGGTCTCGGCGATACGCTGTTGCACGAACTCGACCATCTGGAAGCGAACTGGCCGACCGACTTGCCCGAAGGCATCTGCCACGCCGACCTGTTCCCGGACAACGTCTTCTTCCGGGGCGAAACGCTCTCCGGCATGATCGATTTCTACTTCGCCTGCAACGACTTCATCGCCTATGACGTCGGCATCTGCCTGAATGCATGGTGTTTCGAGCGCGACCGCAGCTTCAACGTGACCAAGGCCAAGCTGATGCTCGCCGCCTACCGCAAGCGGCGGCCCTTCTCCGCCGAGGAGATGCAGGCACTGCCGTTGCTCGCCCGCGGCAGCGCCATGCGGTTCCTGCTGACCCGGTTGTACGATTGGCTGAACCATCCGGAAGGCGCCTTCGTCAAGCCGAAGGACCCGCTGGAATACCTGCGAATCCTCAGTTTCCACCAGCAAGTCACCAAACCACAGGATTACGGACTCGAATAATGGCCGATAGAGGGCGCGTAGAGATTTTCACCGACGGCGCGTGCAGCGGCAATCCGGGTCCCGGCGGCTGGGGAGCGGTACTGCGGTGGAACGGCGTGGAAAAGGAACTCAACGGCGGCGACCGTGAAACGACCAACAACCGTATGGAGATGATGGCGGCGATCCAAGCGCTGGAAGCGCTGAAACGCCCCGCCCATGTCGATCTCTACACCGACAGTGTCTATCTTCGCGACGGCATCACGAAATGGATCCACAACTGGAAGGCCAAAGGCTGGAAAACCGCGGCCAAGAAACCGGTCAAGAATGTGGACCTGTGGCAACGCCTGGAAACCGCGATGGCCCGTCACGACGTGGAATGGCATTGGGTCAAAGGACACGCCGGGCACCCGGAAAACGAGCGGGCCGACATGCTCGCCCGCGACGGCATTCCCGGCCGATAACACGGCGGCGGCGTAGCATAGCGATGCTCCGCCGCCTGGCCGACTAAACGAAGGGACTTACTGTCCGTTAGAGCTGTTCGAGAACCGTTTCCGCGCCGGAAATTTCCAGCGCACCGCCCTCTTCCAGATTCAATTCCTGGACCACGCCGTCATCCACCACCATCGAGAAGCGGCGGCACCGAACGCCAAGCCCACGATCCGTGAGATCGAGCTCGATCCCCATCTGTTTCGTCAGGTCGGCGCTGCCGTCGGCCAGCATTTCAACGTCGCCGCCGGTCCCTTGATCCTTCGCCCATGCGCCCATGACAAAAGCGTCGTTGACGGACATGCAGGCGATGGTGTCCACGCCCTTGGCCTTGATCGCGCCGGCGTTGGAGAGGAATCCCGGCACATGCTGTGCGGAACAAGTCGGCGTAAACGCGCCCGGTAACCCAAACAGGACGACCTTCTTTCCGGCGCACAGATCATCCGTGGTGACGGCTTCCGGTCCGTCCGCGCTCATGCGGTACAGGGTCGCCGACGGCAACTTATCTCCAACTTTGATGGTCATAATGAACTCCCGTGAGGTTTGTCTTTGGCACACCTTATTGCATCAGCCGGAATCGATGCCAATGACAAATCGGCGACAAACGCGCTCCGCGCTCTCGGACAGTAGCTATCGGGAAACAACCGCCCGGTCGGAACCGGCCTCAACGAACACCGACATCACGGCATTCTGCGTCAACAACTCCGGCAGGACGATGCCTTGCGGCGCTTTCGGTCCGTAGACCACGTTGAACGGTATGCCATAGCGACCGAACCGCGCGAGATAGTTGGCGATCTTCGGATCCGGGCGGGTCCAGTCCGCCTGCATCGCGACGACGGCCGGATTAGACAGCATCTGGGCGACGTCGCCCTTATCGAACACGAACGCCTTGTTCACCTGGCAGGTGATGCACCATTCCGCGGTCACGTCGACGATGACCGTCTTGCCCTCGGCGACCAGGCGCGGAATGGCGGCTTCGTCGAACCGCTGCCAAACGCCGCTGGCCGTGCTGAAACCCTTGTTCGAGGCGACCGACGGGCTGAAGACCGGGACCAGGACGGCCGCCGCCGTCAGACCGATGACGACCAAGACGGCATGCCGCCCGATCCGCGACCCTTCCAGACGCCGCGCCGCGAATACCATCGGCACGATCGCGAACAACGCCACGATCGCAATCGTCGCTTCCAATCCGATCAGCGTATGAACGATCGTCAGCAGCCAGATTCCGGTCGCCACCAATGCGAGGCCAAGCACACGCCGCAAGTGCTCCATCCAGGGTCCGGGGCGGGGCAATCGGGTCGCCAGCCCCGGGAACGCCGCGATAACGAGATACGGCAGCGCAAACCCAATGCCGAGCGCGGTGAACACGATCAGGATCTCGGCCGGTCCCCGGCTTAGCGCAAAGCCCACCGCGGTGCCGAGAAACGGCGCCGAGCACGGTGTCGCCAACAACGTGGCGAAGGCGCCCGACATGAAATGCCCGGACAAGGATTCCCCCTTGCCGTGACGCGCGGCGGCATCGGTGATCCGGCCGGGCAACGTAATCTCGAATAAGCCGAACAGATTGCAGGCGAACAGGACAAGCACCGCGGTCAACAAAACCAGAAAGACCGGCTGCTGGAACTGGATGCCCCACCCGATCGCCATACCGGCACCTTTGAGGCCGATCAGAACGCCGGCGATCAGCAGTAACGAAAACAGGATCCCGGCCGAGGACGCGAGGAATCCAACACGCACCGCCCCGCGTTCCGATCCGCCATGACCGACCACGTTCAATAGTTTGATCGACAGGACCGGCAGGACACAGGGCATCAGATTGAGAATCAATCCGCCGATCAACGCGAGTACGATGATTGTCAGGATCGATTGGGATTCCACCAGCCCGCCGAGGCCGACCGACGGAACCGTGCCCTCGCCAAGCCGGACCGAGACGACATGCTCCATCGCACGGCCGTTGTCGACGAGCGTAAGACGAAGGGGTGCCGCTTCGAATTCCTTTAACGGCACACCACCCGCGGTGAGCGTCAAGACCGCGCTTCGCGCATCCGTTGCGAAGGACACATCCGGCCGCGTGAAGAACGCCCCTTCGGGCCCTTCGACATAGAGGTCGGGTTTCGAGAACGCCTTGGCCGTGGTGGCCTTGACCTTCAAGACCACGTCCTCCCCCTTCGGCGCAAGGGAGACCGCCGCTATCGAAAGGTCATGGCGCGGTCCTTCAAGCGGCACCAGGGACGCGTACCGGGCCAGCATGTTGGCCTGATCGGACGGTTTAGCCGCAGCCGCCGGCAGGTCCAACATCAACTTGACCTGATGCGGCACGCAGATTTCATCGCAGGTGAGATAAGATATGTCGGCGCGCAAGGCGACCGGTTTCCCCGGCTCGACCGGTTCCACCTTCAACGGCAGGATCACTTCGTCCTTATAGCCAAGAGTTTCCAGACCCAGGACGGAAAACCGTTCCGGAACAGGCCACTCGAATTGCGCCGATGCGACGTTTTCCGACTTGTCCCAATCGATCCGCGGTGGATAACCCGCGTCGCCCGGCGACCGCCAATAGATCTTCCAGCCCGGCTGCAGCTTGAATTCCAGCCCGAGCGCGAGCGACTTGCGGTCGCCGACGCCCTCGATCGCGGAAACCAGGCGCAGTTTACCCTGATCGTTCACGGACCAGTCGCTCGCCATGGCAAACGCGCCGCCGGTCACCCCCATCAAGGAGGCAGCCAACGCAATTACGGCGCCGATGCGGAGTGCGAGTCGATAGATCACGTTAATCCTTTGTTAACCATACCGTTGCGCGTGCCTGCCGACACCGGACCTTACAGGAGAATATAGTCTCGACCGTTCGAGGAATCCCCTCAATTTTACGTGCGAATCCGTTAATGGACGGTCCATGTTCGATAGTCTTAATCCGCCTTTGGGTTCAAAACCGGCGAATCAGCCCGTAATATAGGACGTCTTTGAGCAGCGAGCATGGTGGCGGGTTCCCCGATGGACGTTTTCGACGAAATTCCGGGCCCTTCGGATGGCGGTTATCTGACTGGCCACCTGCTGATCGCCATGCCCAATATGCGCGACCCCCGGTTCGAGAAATCTGTCATCTACATGTGTGTCCATAATGCCGAAGGGGCAATGGGGCTGGTCGTGAATCGGCAGATCGACGGCATTTCCTTTCCGGAACTGCTGGAACAACTGAACATCGACACCGAAACCTCGGCGCCCAGCCTGCCGGTCTTTTTCGGCGGCCCGGTCGAGACGGGGCGTGGGTTCGTGCTGCACTCGGCAGACTATGAGAAGAGCGGCACGATCATGGTCGATCCGCTGATCGGCCTCACGGCGACGGTCGACATCCTGAAGGACATCGCCGAGAAACGCGGCCCGCGGCATTCCATACTCGCCCTTGGATATGCGGGATGGGGCCCCGGCCAGCTTGACGGGGAAATCCAGCAGAATGCCTGGTTGCATGTCCCGTCGGACGACACCTTGCTGTTCGACGGCGAGTTGGGCACGAAATGGGAACGGGCGATCGGCAAGATCGGTTTCGACCCGGCCCTCTTGTCCGGCGATGCCGGCCACGCTTGAGACTACTGCAGCTCGGAAAATTGTCCGTTCGATTTCTTGAAATCATCGCGCAGGATCGCGTGCGTCACGTGATCCTGCCATCGCCCGTTGATGCGCAGGTATCGGCGCGCGAGGCCCTCCTCCCGAAACCCGGTTTTCAGAAGCAGATGCCGGCTGGCGTCGTTGTGCGGCAGGCAGGCGGCTTCCACGCGATGCAATCCCAAGGTGTCGAAGGAGAAGGACAGCACGAGTGCCACCGCCTCGGACATAAACCCCTGACCGGCAAAAGGCTCGCCCATCCAATATCCGATGCTGCCGCACTGCGCGACGCCCCGCCGGACGTTCGATAGCGTGATCCCGCCGGTCAACGCATCGCTCGACTGTTCGAAGATGAAAAAGGCGAAACCTGTCCGGCTCTGCCAATCGAGGCAAAATCGCCGGTACCGGCGATCGAAGGCCGCCGGCGTCGCCGCATCGGTCGGCCAAGCCGGTTCCCACGGCACCAGAAAATCGCGGCTCAAGTGCCGCAGATGAACCCATTCGGCCCGATCCCGCTTCTTCGGCGGCCGCACGTAAACCTGACTGCCGTCGATCCGGACCGTAGGCATCCGACCAGAGAAAATTCCGAACATGCCGCCGTCCCCGACCTTCGCACCGCTACATGGCAAGCATGCCGGTTATGCCGTCCAGCCCCGGCAGCTGCTGCGACGGCCCGATCGCCGCAATCGTCGGGCGCCCGGTAAATGTCCGGCGTGCGAACTGCGCAACCGACGCCGCATCCACCGCCTCGATTCGCCGGACCTGTTCCTCCAGCGGCACCGGCGCCCCGAACGCGAGCGTCTGCTGACCGAGCTGGTCGCACCGCGACCCGGTCGATTCCAGCGACATCAGCGTGCCGGCCTTGAGTTGGTTCCGTGCACGCACCACTTCGTCTTCCCGGACGGTATCCGGCAGACGGACGATCTCGTCACAGACCGATTGCATCAAGTCGCGCGCCTCGGCATCCCCGGTACCGGCATAGATGCCGAAAAGACCGCCATCGGAATAGTAGGACGCGAAGGAATAGATCGAGTAGACCAGCCCGCGTTTCTCACGAATTTCCTGGAACAGGCGCGACGACATACCGCCGCCGAACAGTGTGGACAGGATCGTCGCCGCATAGAAATCGTCGTCGCCGTATGAAACGCCCGGGAATCCCAGCACCAGATGCAGTTGTTCCAGGTCGCGGTCGTCCCGCTGCTCACCACCGGTATAACGCGCCGGTTCCGACATCAGGCTGCCGTTCGACTGCAGGCCGCCGAAATGCTGTTCCGCGAATTTGACCAATGCGTCGTGGTCGACGCGCCCCGCCGCCGCCAACACCATCCGATCGCTCGCATAGGCTTGGCGCATATAGTCCATGATGGTTTCACGCGGCATGGTGCGCACCACATCCGCGCTGCCGAGCACCGGCCGGCCGAGCGGCTGGTCCGCGAAGGCCGTCGACTGGAAATTGTCGAAGATCAGGTCGTCCGGCGTGTCATGCGCCTGTCCGATTTCCTGCAGGATGACCGCACGCTCGCGCTTCAGTTCTTCGTCGTCGAACGTCGCGTTCTTCAAGATATCGGCCAGGATGTCGAGCGCCAGCGGCACGTCGTCCTTCAACACCTTGGCGTAGTAGACCGTGCTCTCCCGGCTCGTATAGGCGTTCAAATGACCGCCGACGGTCTCGATCTCTTCGGCGATATCCGCCGCGCTGCGGCGCTTCGTGCCCTTGAACGCCATATGCTCCAGGAGATGGGCCACGCCGTTCACTTCCGCCGGCTCATTACGCGTCCCGGCGCCGACCCAAACACCGACCGAGGCCGATTCGACCGACGGCATGCTATGGCTGACGATGCGAAAGCCATTGTTCAGCGTGGTCAGGGAGACCGTCATGCGGCGCCCCGCAGCGCGGACGTCTCGCGCACGAAATCGCGCAGCGCGTCCAGGCTGTTCGGGAGGATTTTCATATGTTCGTCCCGCTCATGCAGGTCCGCGAGACGCGCCGGAAGGTCCGGGCGCAGGCCCGCCGCGGCCTCCACCGCGTCGGGGAACTTGGCCGGATGGGCGGTCGCCAGCGCCACCAACGGGTCGCCGCCGTCGGGGCGGCGGACCGACGCGGCATCGACACCGACCGCGCTATGCGGATCGATCAAAACACCGGTCTTCGCGAAGATTTCGGCGATGACCTGCTTGGTTCGCGTATCGTCGACCTTGTACCCGGCGAACAGTTCGGTCGCGGTTCGCCACTGCGCCTCGTCCAGCGGCAACGCGCCCTTGTCGCGGAACCGCGCCATCGCGCCTTTGACCGCCTCGCCGTCGCGATCCAGCAGATCGAACAGAAGACGCTCGAAATTGCTCGACACCTGGATGTCCATGCTCGGCGACAGCGTCGGCTCGACACCGGAAATCGACATATCGTTGCTGTCGAAGAACCGGGTCAGGATGTCGTTGCTGTTTGACGCGACGATGAATTCGTCGATCGGCAACCCCATCGCCCGCGCGGCATACCCGGCATAGACATTGCCGAAATTGCCGGTCGGGACGGCGAAATTCACCGTCCGGTCGGGCGCGCCCAAAGACAGCGCCGCGTGGAAATAATAGACGATCTGCGCCATCACCCGGGCCCAGTTGATCGAGTTCACGGCGGACAGCTTCAACTCGTTGCGCAGCCCGGCGTCGTTGAACATCGCCTTGATCAGGTCCTGGCAGTCGTCGAAGGTGCCTTCGACGGCGATCGTATGCACATTCGGCGCATCGACGGTGGTCATCTGACGGCGCTGCACGTCGGAGACGCGCTCGTGCGGATACAGCATGAAGATCTCGATCGCCGACCGCCCACGGCACGCTTCGATCGCGGCCGCGCCGGTATCGCCCGAGGTGGCGCCGACGATCGTGATCCGCTCGCCGCGCTTGTTCAACACGTGATCGAACAGGCGGCCAAGCAACTGCATCGCCACATCCTTGAACGCCAGCGTCGGTCCGTGGAACAGTTCGAGCAACCAGAAATCCGGGCCAAGCTGCACCATCGGCGCAACCGCCGGATGCCCGAAATCGTCGTAGGTCTCGTGGACAATCGTGGCGAAATCCGCCGGCTCGATCCGATCGCCGATAAACGGCGTCATGATCCGGATGGCAAGCTCAGGGTAGGTCAGCCCCCGCATTTCCCGAAGGTCGTCGGCGGTGAATTGCGGCCAGGATTCCGGGACATACAGGCCGCCATCCTCGGCCAATCCGGCCAGCAAAACCTGGTCGAACGACAGAATCGGCGCTTCGCCGCGGGTGCTGATATAGCGCACTGTTTGGTTTCCTCCCAACAAGGTGCGCTAACCTAGCCTCACCGCACAAATGGGGCAAGTTGCGGCGGAATTCCCGCTACTGTGGAAAATCTAGCCCTCGAGATACCGTTGCCGCAGATGCGCCTTGAACGCGTCCGCGGCGAGCGGCGCGCCCGTGGTCTGATGGATCAGGTCGTCCGTCGGATGGCACGAGCCATGGCCGTGGACATGGTGACGTAGCCAGGTCATTAGCGGCGTGAAATCGCCCTGTTGGATCGACGGCAGGATCTGTGGATCGTCCGCCGTAGCCGCCTGGAAAATCTGAGCCGCCGCCAACGCACCCAGCGTATAGGTCGGGAAATATCCCCAGGCGCCGGAATACCAATGGATGTCCTGAAGGCAGCCTTGCCGGTCGTCCGGCGGCACGACGCCCAGCAGTCCCTGCATGCCGTCGTTCCAGGCGGCCGGCAGGTCCGGCAACGCAAGATCGCCCGACAGCATGGCCTTTTCCAGCCGGTAGCGCAGGATGACATGCGCCGGATAGGTAACTTCGTCGGCGTCCACGCGGATCAGGCCGCGCTCGACCCGGGTGGCCCATCGCAGCAGGTTATCCCGCGTCCAGGCGGGTCCTTCGCCGTCGAAGGCCTCCTGCAAGGCCGGCGTCGCCCAGTGATAGAATTCCGCGGTGCGGCAGGCCTGCATCTCCAGCAACAGGGATTGGCTCTCGTGCAGCACCATGCCGCGCGCCCGGCCGACCGGCTGGTATCGCCAATCCTCCGGACGGCCGCGCTCGTACATGGCGTGTCCGGATTCATGCAGGACCGCCATAAGCGCTTCGCCGAAATCGTCTTCGTTGTAACGCACCGTGATCCGCGAATCCTCCGGCACGCCGCTGGAAAACGGATGCACGCTCTCGTCCACCCGCGCGGTATCGAAATCCAGCCCGACGGTTTCGGCCATTCGACGGCACAGCGCGCGCTGCGCTTCTGTATCGAAGGGGCCATCGGGCCGCAGCGGCATCCCCGCCGCATCCTGCCGCGTCAGCACATCGTCGAGGAAGTCGGGCAAAAATGCCGCCAGATCATCGAATAAAGGATCGATATAGGCGCTCGACGCGCCGGGCTCGTAATCCTGCAGCAGCGCATCGTAGAGCGAGCAATCCAACGCATCGCCCCGGGCCGTTCCGACATCGCGGGTCAGGTCGAGCAATTCCCCAAGCGGCTCGACGATCGCCGAGAAATTGTCGTCTTGGCGGGCTTTTCGCCAGGCGATCTCACACAACGAGCAGGCACGGCTTTGGGCGGCGACCAAATCGGCCGGCACCGCGACAGTCTTTCGGTGGATACGGCGCATCTCCCGCAGATTGGCCGCCGACCAAACGTCCAACACCGCCGCGTCGGCCGCCGCCAGGTCGTCGGCAAGGTCCGCCGCAGTCAGCTTCTCGTGGCGCATCACCGCGAGCCGCGACAATTGCTCGGCCCGCGCTTCCGCGCCGCCCGACGGCATGACCGTCGCCTGATCCCAATGCAGGATCCGGATCGTATCTTCCAAAACGCAGATGTCGTGGAACCGCGCTTCCAAACGCTGATAAGCGGTGGTCTTGTCTGTCATGAAGGTCCCGGTTGCCGACGAGGCCGAGTGTTATGATCTATTGCGATGATACAGCAGATAGATGACAAGTAGGGCGGCGGCAAGCGCGAACCAGGTAATCGCGTATTCGAGATGATTGTTGCGGATATCCAGCCGCCATTGTCGGCCGACCGGGAATTCGCCCGGTGTTCCCGCCTTATCGGCAACGATGTAGAACCCTCCCGCCAACGGGACGCCCGTCACCTGCGACATCTTCTTGCTGTCGATGGTGAACCAGTTGTTCTTTTTCGGATCGTCGTCGGGCGTGAACCAGCCGGGCGGCCGTTGCAGCCGGACAATGCCTTCGATGGTGACCGGCCCGGCCACCTGCCCTTCGGCCCGCGTCGCTGGATCCTGTTTGTCGAACGGGACCCAACCCCGGTTGACCAAAACCGCGGGTGCGCCGTCACTCCGCTCGAACGGCGTCAACACATGCAAGCCCGGATTGCCGCGCAACGAGCGGCCGACGACAAAGAGTTCGTGGTCGTGGCGGAACCGGCCGGAGACCGCCACCCGCTGAAACTCGAAAATCGTCAGATCATCCGAGGGGCCCGGCGGCGCCACCGCGGCGCTGGTCGAGCGGGTCTGCAGCTTCTCGATCAGATCCGCCTTCCAATGCAGCCGCTGGACCTGCCAGAGCCCCAAGGCGACCAACGCGATCAACGCGGGAACCGTGAACAGGGTCGGCCATAATGTAGGTCGAAAGGCCACCGTTATGCTCCTACTCTGAGTCGTCGCGGAAGGTATGGTGCCCCGTATCGCCCGCGCGGTGCCGATATTGCAGCGCGACCAGCGTTGCCTTGAACGGCCGCAAGAGCAACAGACAACCGGCCAGCACGGCAGGCCCCCACAGGACAAGATGCAGCCAATAGGGCGGATGGAACATCATCTCGGTCCACAAGGCGAGTCCGGTCACGATCGGGCCGACAATGAAGATAATGAATATCGCGGGGCCGTCGCCGCTGTCCGCGACGCTGAAGTCGAGCCCGCAGGCGGAACACTTTTCGGCCACCGTCAGAAATCCGTCGAACAGTCCGCCGATCCCACATCGGGGACAGCGGCAACGCAACCCGGCGGAAAGCGGAGAAACGGCTGCTGTCGTCCTCCGCATCCAATAACCCCTTAGCTGCCCCACCAATAAATGCAGCAGAACAGGAACAGCCAGACCACATCGACGAAATGCCAGTACCAAGCGGCGGCCTCGAAGCCGAAATGATGGTCAGCCTTGAAATGCCCCTTGCGCGCCCGGAACCAACACACGATCAGGAATGTGGTGCCGATGATCACGTGGAAGCCATGGAAGCCGGTCGCCATGTAGAAGGTCGACGAGTAGATGCCGTCGCTGAACCCGAACGCCGCCACCGCATACTCATACGCCTGGAACCCGGTGAACATCACGCCGAGGATAATGGTCAACCCGAGACCGGTGATCATCGCGCGCTGGTTGCCTTCGCGCAGCGCGTGATGCGCCCACGTGACGGTGCAACCCGACAGAAGCAAGATCAGGGTGTTCATGAAGGGCACGCCGAAGGTCGGCAGTGTCTCCACGCCTTCCGGCGGCCAGACCGCCGGGTCGACCTTCGGGAACAGGCTTGAATTGAAGAAGGCCCAGAAGAAGGCTACGAAGAACATCACCTCGGACGCGATGAAGAGCGTCATGCCATAGCGCATGCCGATCTGCACCACCGGCGTGTGATGACCCTGGAAGGTCGCTTCCTTGATCACATCCCGCCACCACATCCACATGGTCAACAGGACAAGGAAAACGCCAGGCAGGAAGATACCGGCGCCAAGTGACTGGACGATTTTTTCGCTGCCCGCGCCTAAAACATCGGGATGCATATACATCACTGTGCCGAAAGCCAGCACAAATGCCGCCGCCGCACCCAACGCAGGCCACGGGCTAGGGTCGACGAGATGGTAGTCGTGTTTGACTTCGTCGTGATGGGCTTCAGCAGTCATTCTTTCATCCCCAATTCATTCCGCGGCAGGATACCGCCGTGGGCCTTGTCTGTTAGTTAAGTCCTTGAGCCTTTTCTTCCCGGTCGACACGGCTCACCGACCGTTCCTTGGCATCCGGCTCTTGTTCAACCGGGAAGAACGTATAGGACAGCGTGATCGTCTTGACGTCTTCCAGATTGCGGTCTTGCGCGATCTCGGGATCGACGAAAAACGTCACGGGCATGTCCACCGATTGCCCCGGTTCGAGCAGTTGCTCGGTAAAGCAAAAACACTCGATCTTATTGAAATACTGGCCGGCCTTGAGCGGCGTTACGTTGAAGGTCGCGGTGCCGACCACAGTACGATCCGACGTGTTGGTCGCACGATAGTAGGCCACCGCAGACTCGCCAACCTTGAGTTCGACCTTTCGCTCCACCGGCTGGAAAGACCACGGCACACCGTTTGCCATGGCGTCGAAGCGTATGGTCATCTTGCGATCGAGGATAATCGAGCTTTCCTCGGCGGCGACCTGGGTCGTACCGCCGAAGCCCGTCACCTGACAGAATAACTTATACAACGGCACCGCGGCATAAGACGCGCCGATCATGCCGAACACGCCCAAGACCAGCACTGCCATCATGCGTTTGTTCTTGCGGGCCGCCGAGGCCGGAATCGTCATCGCCATCGGATCAACTCCCACCGCTCATTCGAACGATCGCGACGAAATACACCAGAACGCAAAACCCGACCAACACAAGCATCAGCGCGATGTTCTTCGTGCGCTGTTTGCGGTGCATTTCGCTCCGGTAGGGCTTCTCGGGCTTGCCGTCGTCCTTGGACATTATTCCATCAACCATTGAACCATCCGCTACCCTGCGACTCCCGGCGCGCGATCGACGAAAAGCAGCGCAAAGAGCGCGAAAAGATAGAAGATCGAGAACCCGAACATGCGCTTCGCGCTCCGGTCGGTGTCATCGCGGCAAACCGCAATGGCGCCCGCGATGAAAATCGCGCTCAGCAGAATGGCAGCCGACCCGTAGATCCAGCCTGCAAAACCCAACAAGGTGGGAGCGACTGCGACCGGTGCCAAGAGAACGGTATAGATCAGAATCTGCCGTTTGGTCTCTCGCTTACCCGACACCACCGGCAACATCGGCACGCCCGCCGCCGCGTAGTCGCCGCAGCGATACAGCGCCAGCGCCCAGAAATGCGGCGGTGTCCACATGAAGATCAGCAGGAACAGGACCAGCGATTCAATCCCGACAGTGCCCGTCACCGCGGCCCAACCGATGACCGGCGGGAAGGCACCGGCCGCGCCGCCGATCACGATGTTCTGCGGCGTCCGGCGTTTGAGCCACATCGTGTAGACGAAGACGTAGAACAGGATACTGAGCGCCAGCAGACCCGCCGCGACGAAATTCACCGCGATCCCCATCAACAGGACGGAGCCGCACGCCACGACGATGCCGAAGGTCAACGCCTCATCGGGATCGACACGCCCCAAGGGGATCGGACGATTCCGTGTACGCTCCATCACCGCGTCGATATCGCGGTCGTACCACATATTGATGGCGCCCGCGGCACCGGCGCCGCTCGCGATCGCCAAAACGACGACGGCGGAAAGCAGCCAATGCAATTCGCCCGGCGCCGCAAGCAGACCGGCGAGACCGGTAAACACGACCAGCGACATGACGCGTGGCTTCATCAGGGCCACGTAGTCGCCCAGCTCCGCCGCGGGCAACTCCGTGACGACCGTCGCTGTGTCTACGCGGAAGGCCGTATCAGACACGCGTTATCTCCGCCGAATGCTTCATGCGCCTCTACTTGACCTGCGGCAGAGTGTTGAAGGTATGGAACGGCGGCGGCGACGGCAGCGTCCATTCCAGCGTGGTCGCACCTTCGCCCCAGTAGTTCGCCTCCACGCGGCGGCCATATTTCACCGTGTAGATCAACAAACCGATGAAGAACAAGGTCGATGCGAAGGAGATATAGGAGCCGATCGACGAAACATAGTTCCATCCCGCGAAAGCGTCGGCGTAGTCGATATACCGTCGCGGCATACCGGCAAGACCCAGGAAATGCTGCGGGAAGAAGGTGATGTTGACGCCGATGAAAGTGGTCCAGAAATGGAACTTGCCGGCCCACTCGGGATATTGCCGGCCCGACATCTTGCCGATCCAGTAATAGATACCGGCGAAGATGGTGAACACCGCGCCAAGCGACAGCACGTAATGGAAATGCGCGACCACGTAGTACGTGTCGTGCAACACCAAATCCGCGCCTGCGTTGGCCAGGACGACGCCGGTCACGCCGCCCACCGTGAACAGGAAGATAAAGCCCAGCGCCCACAGCATCGGCGTATCGAACCGGATCGAGCCGCCCCACATGGTGGCGATCCAGCTAAATATCTTAACGCCCGTTGGAACCGCGATGACCATCGTCGCAGCCACGAAATAGGCCCGCGTGTCGACGCTCATGCCCACCGTGTACATGTGGTGCGCCCACACGATGAAGCCGACGAAACCGATCGCGACCATGGCGTAGGCCATGCCGAGATAGCCGAACACCGGCTTGCGCGAGAAGGTCGAGATGATGTGGCTGATGATCCCGAAGCCCGGAAGGATCATGATGTAGACCTCGGGATGGCCGAAGAACCAGAACAGATGCTGGAACAGGATCGGGTCACCGCCGCCGTCGGGCTTGAAGAACACGGTGCCGAAGTTACGGTCGGTCAGCAGCATGGTGATGGCGCCGCCCAGAACCGGCAGCGACAGCAGCAACAGGAAGGCGGTGATCAGGATCGCCCACGAGAACAGCGGCATCTTGTGCAGGGTCATGCCCGGCGCCCGCATGTTGAAGATCGTGGTGATGAAGTTGATCGCGCCGAGGATCGACGATGCGCCCGCCAAATGCAGTGCGAAGATCGCTAAATCCACGGCGGGCCCTGGATGACCGGTATCGCTCGACAACGGCGGATAGACCGTCCAGCCGGTCCCGGCGCCGCCGCCGATCAGCGCCGACATCAACAAAAGCGCAAAGGCAGGGATCAGTAGCCAGAAGCTGATATTGTTCATCCGCGGGAACGCCATATCCGGCGCGCCGATCATCAGCGGCACGATCCAGTTACCGAACCCGCCGATCGCCGCCGGCATGACCACGAAGAAGACCATGATCAGGCCGTGCGCGGTGATGAACATGTTCCACATGTGGCCGTCGGGCTCGCCGTCAGCCGTCGTCATGTACTGAACGCCCGGATCCTGCAGCTCCATCCGCATGTAAACGGAGAAGGCGCCGCCGATCAGTCCGGCAACGATCGAAAACACAAGGTACATCGTCCCGATGTCCTTGTGGTTGGTCGAGTACAGATAACGCTTGAAGCCGGTCGGCGTATGATGGTCGTCGTGCCCGTGGGCGTCGGCTGAATGTCCAGTCGCCATTATGTTGGTCCCCAATTCGCTCTTAGTTGCCCGCTTTATCCTGCGCGACCGTGATGGTCTTCGCAGCCGGAAGCGCCTTTACCGCCTTCACGGGGCGGACGGGCTCGTCGGCCCGGGCAAATTCTTTTTTCGCTGTCACGACCCAAGCATCGAAATCAGCTTGCGGCACCGCCTTCACCATGATCGGCATATAAGCGTGTCCCGCGCCGCAGAGTTCCGAGCAGAAGCCGTAGTAAGTCCCGGGCTTGTCGATTTGGACCCAGGTCTCGTTGATCCGGCCCGGCACGGTGTCCAGCCGGACACCGAGCGGCGTGATCGCCCAGGCATGCAATACGTCGGTCGCCGTCATCAGCAGGCGAACCTTCTTGCCCACCGGCAGCACCACCGGATTGTCCGTATCCATCAGCCGTTTCTGGCCCGGCTTGATTTCATCGTCCGGAATCAACGTCGCATCGAAGGTGAAATTGCCGTGATCGGGGTATTCGTAGCTCCAATACCATTGATGGCCGATGATCTTGAGCGTCATGTCGGCTTCATACGTCTTATCGGCGAAATACAGCAGCCGGAAGGACGGGATCGCGATGCCGATCAAGATCATGATCGGGATCACAGTCCAAAGAATTTCAATGGTCGTATTGTGCGTCGTCGTCGAAGGCGTGGGGTTCCTTTTCTCCCGGAACCGCCAACTCGCATACAACAGCAGGACGAGCACGAAGATCGTGATGACCGTAATGATCACAAGCAGCAGATCATGAAAACTATCGATCATTGCCGCTGTCGGCGATGCGGCCTCGGGCAATCCGAGTTGCCAGTTGCGCGGCCCCTGTGCAAAGGCCGGCGCCGTAAAGAGCAGCGTCGCCCACGCCGCGAGCGTTGCCAATCGACTTTTCACGCTTACTTCCCCCGTAAAATCGCCAACCGACGGTCGACGCATGATCGGTTAAGGTCAAGAAAGTTCAAGAAACCACCCCTGATACGGCAGCATGTATAACACCCGCCGTATTGCCCTTGGATACCTAGCGACACTATGTCGCAAAATCGGGAACCGTCGTCAAATATCCCAAATTGCAGGGGTTTCGTGTCGGCATTCGTTGCGCTATCAACGACTCGATTGGCCGTTGCGGGCGTTGGCAACCGTGATTTCGCGGATGTGGAAGCGGCGCTCGCCGGGTATACATATATCTACAGGATCGGAGTTGCCGGGCATGGCCTAGGCGCTCCCGTCGACAGGAATTTGGAATGCGCGCTCAACCGCTGTACGGAGACCCCACACCATGACGAACCTGGCCACGACAGACGACCTGTTTTTCGGCAAGACCGGCCTGGACCGGGACCGCGTCACCGAAATCGCGGCCGAAGCGCTGACCGGCATGGACGACGGCGAGCTGTTCCTCGAATACTGCCAGTCCGAGAGCATCTCGTTCGACGACGGCCGGGTGCGCAGCGCCAGTTTCGACACGGCGCACGGGTTCGGCCTGCGGTCGGTCGCCGGGGACGCCACGGGCTATGCCCATTCGTCCGAGGTCTCGGAAGCGGCGATGCGCCGCGCCGCGGCGACGGTCCAGGCGGTCAAGAGCGGCCACAGCGGCAGTTTCTCGGATGCCCCGGCACCGACGAACCGCAGCCTGTACACGGACGACAATCCGCTGGGCGAAATTCCTTTCGAGAAGAAAGTGAGCCTGCTGGCGGAGATCGACGCTTATGCACGCGCCAAGGACAGCCGCGTGAAACAGGTGATGGCCTCGCTCGCCGGTGAATGGCAGGCGGTGCAGATCATCCGGCCCGACGGATATCGCGTCGCCGATATCCGCCCGCTGGTCCGCCTCAACGTCATGATCGTTGCGGGCGAAGGCGACCGCATGGAAAGCGGCAGCCACGGCGCCGGCGGCCGGACCAGCTTCGCCGCCTATCTCGACCCGGCCGCCTGGCAAGGGCAGGTCGACGAAGCGCTGCGCCAGGCCGTCGTCAACCTGGAATCGGTCCCCGCACCCGCCGGCGAAATGCAGGTCGTGCTCGGCCCCGGCTGGCCGGGCGTACTGCTGCACGAAGCCGTCGGCCACGGCCTGGAAGGCGATTTCAACCGCAAGAAGACCTCGGCCTTCGCCGGATTGATGGGCGAGCGGGTCGCCGCCCCCGGCGTCACCGTGGTCGACGACGGCACGATTCCCGACCGGCGCGGCTCGCTAACGGTCGACGACGAGGGGACGACCGCCAGCTCCACCACCTTGATCGAGGACGGCATCCTCGTCGGCTACATCCAGGACCGGCTCAACGCCCGCCTGATGGGTATGGAGCCGACCGGCAACGGCCGCCGGCAGTCCTACGCCCACGCGCCGATGCCGCGCATGACCAACACCTACATGCTGGATGGCGACAAGGACCCGGACGAAATCCTGTCCTCGGTCAACAACGGTCTCTATGCCGTCAACTTCGGCGGCGGTCAGGTGGACATCACCAGTGGGAAATTCGTCTTTACCTGCACCGAGGCCTACCAGATCGAGGACGGCAAGGTCGGCGCGCCGGTCAAGGGCGCCACGCTGATCGGCAACGGTCCCGACGTACTGACCAAGGTGTCGATGATCGGCAACGACACGAAGTTAGACGATGGTGTCGGCACCTGCGGCAAGGACGGCCAATCAGTCCCCGTCGGGGTCGGGCAGCCGACCATGCGGATCGACGGCCTGACGGTCGGCGGCACCGCCGCGTAGCATCCGCGGGCGGGACGGCCATCCCGCACAGGGCATTCGCAGAGAGGCTGACCGGTGCCTACCGAGAGCATCCGTCCAGCAATCCCATCCGATGCAAGCGCCATCCGCGCCGTCGTCGATGCCGCGTATGCGGTCTACCTGCCAAAGATGGATAAGCCGCCCGGCCCCATGCTGGACGACTATGACGCCCGGATTGCGGCGGCGGAGGCGTTCGTGCTGGAGGCCGGCGCGGATATCCTGGGAATCCTCATCCTGATCGACACGGACGGGTATCTGCTGCTCGACAACGTGGCGGTCGCCCCGGCGGCGCATGGGCAAGGCGTCGGCAAACGACTGGTGGCCTTCGCCGAATCCGAAGCCCGGCGGCGCGGCTACGGCGAAATCCGGCTCTACACCCACGTTGTGATGGCGGATAACGTCGCCTATTACGAAAACCTAGGATGGGAAGAGACGCATCGCGGCAAGCAAGCCGGGTATCAGCGCATTTTCATGCGCAAGCGCCTGCGATAGGAGCCGGATCAGTAGGACATGTCCGCATAGACGCGGTCGATGTCGCCCTGCCATTCGCCGTTATACAGCGCCAAGAGCCGTTCGGCCGGCGAAACCCCCGACTCGGCGATTTCCTTCAACTCGTCGAGATACGGTTCCTCGTCGACATATTCGACGTCGGGAATGGCGCGGCGGCGCAGACCGGCCGCCGCCAGGTCCACCATCCGGCGCGCCACGTCCTGCACCGTACCGTTACGGAACGGCGCCTTAAGCGCATGCCGCGGCACCGCGTCGCGCATCGCCGACATCTCTTCGATCGTCCAGTCCTTGCACATGTCCCAGGCGGCATCGAGCGCGGCATCGTCGTACAAGAGCCCGACCCAGAGCGCCGGCAACCCGCAGAGCCGCGCCCAGGGACCGCCATCGGCCCCCCGCATTTCGATGAACCGCTTTAACCGGACCTCGGGGAAAGGCAAGGTGATCTGGTCGTTCCAGTCGCCCATATGCGGCGCCTGGCCCTCGAATCCTTCGAGCTTACCCGCCATGAAATCGCGGAAGGACTTGCCCGAGACGTCGTTGTAGACGCCGTCCCGGTAGACGAAATACATCGGCACGTCGAGCACGTAGTCGACCCACCGCTCGAACCCGAAGCCTTCGTCGAACACGAAGGGCAGCATGCCGCACCGGTCGGGATCCGTGTCGGTCCAGGTATGGCTGCGGTAGCTCGCGAACCCATTTGCCTTACCCTCGGTGAAGGGCGAGTTGGCGAACAGCGCCGTCGCGGCCGGTTGCAGTGCGATGGCGACACGCATCTTCTTGACCATGTCCGCTTCGGACGAGAAATCCAGATTGACCTGCACCGTGCAGGTCCGAAGCATCATGTCGAGGCCGAGCGAGCCTTTCTTCGGCATGTATTCGCGCATGATCTTGTAGCGGCCCTTCGGCATCCAATGGATGTCCTCGCGCCGCCATTTCGGATTGAAGCCGAGCCCCATCACCCCGGCGCCGATCTCGTTGCAAACCTCGCGCACCTGGGCGAGATGGGTATGCACTTCGTTGCAAGTCTCGTGGATATTGCTCAGCAACCCGCCGGAAAGCTCGAATTGGCCGCCCGGTTCCAGCGTCACCCCTCCATTGGTGGGATGGGTCAACGCGATGACGTTGCCTTTCTCTTCCACCGGCTGCCAGCCGAACCGCTGCAGTCCTTCCAGCAGCATCTTGATGCCGGGCTTGCCGTCATACGGCAGCGGGCTGTTGTCCGTCAGATCGTAGGCGAACTTCTCGTGCTCGGTTCCGATTCGCCAATCCGAACGCGGCTTGATGCCTTGCTCCAGATACTCGACCAGCTGTTTCTTATCGGTGATGACTTCGCCGCCAGCAGACGCAGGTGCTGCCATATTCGAATGCGCTTTCGTGTTTTAGACTCGATCAGAGTGCCAGTCCCCAAGAACCGACTGCCAACAAACTAGGGCGGATAAGGCGGCGGTTTCAGCCCGAAGGATGCGGGGGCCAAGACTTACGGGCGTAACAAAGGGCAGTTTTCCGAGTGCGTCAAGCTCGGATGGATCAAATCCACCCTCCGGCCCGGTCAAGACCGCCCAACTGGCGGCCGGCCCGGACTCGGCTTCCGCCATCAGGATGTCGTGGATGGGTTGAGCGGGTCCCGCCTCCGCGCATAGAAGAATGCGGCGCTCGGAAGGCCAATCCGCCATCACCGCCGTCAACGGCTGCGACTCGTCCACCGCGGGCAGGTTGGTCCGTTCGCATTGCTCCGCCGCCTCCGCGACATTCGCCCGCAGTCGCTCGACATTGACCCGTTTCACATCGGTGCGCCGGGTCATCACCGGCTGCAACCTCGACGCTCCCAGTTCGACCGCCTTCTGAACCAGAAAATCGAGACGGGCGCGTTTGATCGGCGCGAACAACAGCCATATATCGGGTTCCGTACCCTGCTGGCGCGTCTGTACCTCGACGACCAGCGAACACCAACCGCGGCCGAAACCGTCGATCCTGGCATGCCACTCACCGTCACGGCCATTGAACAGCGCGACCACGTCGCCGGACCCCAGGCGCAGAACATGCTGCAGATAATGGGCCTGCGCCGCGGTCAGGCCGACCGCAAGGCCGTCGCCAAGGACATCCTCGACATAAAGCCGGGCTTTCGCCCTATGCCGCATATTTTCCTGTCTCCATCGCTTGAGCCGACCACGGCTCCCCGGCAAGATTAGCCCATGACGGACGACAGCCCCAGCCATAGCGCCAGCGATATCGCCACGGACGATTGGATCGACCGGATCGTGCCCGCCCCGGCACGGCCCTATCTGCGGCTGGCGCGCCTCGACCGGCCGATCGGCACGTGGCTCTTGCTGATCCCTTGTTGGTGGGGCACCGCGCTTGCCACGGCGGCAGTACTCGGCCCGGACCCCATACGGTCCCTGCAATACGCCTTGCTGTTCGCGATCGGATCGCTGGTCATGCGCGGCGCCGGCTGCACGTGGAACGATATTCTCGATCGGGACTTCGATGCCCGCGTCGCGCGCACCGCGACCCGGCCGATCCCGAGCGGCGCGATCAGCGTGACGCAGGCGGTGATTTTCCTGGCCGCCCAGCTGCTCGTCGGACTGGCCGTGCTGCTTTACTTCAACGCCTTCACCATCATCATCGCCGTTTCATCGCTGCTCCTGGTCGCGCTCTACCCTCTGATGAAACGCATCACCTATTGGCCGCAGGCGTTTCTGGGCGTGACCTTCAATTGGGGCGCGCTCGTGGGATGGGCCGCGGTGACGGAGTCGCTGGCCTTGCCGGCGCTGCTGCTCTACGCCGCGGGGATCGCCTGGACGCTGGGATACGACACGATCTATGCCCATCAGGACAAGGAAGACGACGCGTTGATCGGCGTGAAATCCACCGCGCTCAAGTTCGGGACGAACACGCGGCCATGGCTCTGGTTCTTCTACACGCTGACGGTCATCCTGCTGGTTGCTGCCTTCTGGACGGCGGACCTGCGGTGGACGGCCTATCCCTTCCTGGCCTACGCCGCGTTCCAACTTGCGCGGCAGGCCGCGACGGTCGACCTCGACGATCCGGCGGACTGCCTTATCAAGTTCAAATCCAACCGGTATGCCGGTCTGCTGGTTCTCGCCGCCATGCTGGCGGGCGGCGTGCCGCTTGCGTAAGGACCCAAAGACCTTCATCGAGGCGAATACCGCCATCGAGACGCCGCCGCTGATCCCGGAAATCCAACTCCATCTGGCGACCGAGATCCTGCCGATCTGGCAGGCGACGGAAGAGGACCTGGCGCATCTCGGCATCCCCCCGCCCTACTGGGCATTCGCCTGGGCCGGCGGACAGGCCGTGGCGCGCTACATCCTCGACAACCCCGATATCGTCGCGGGTAAGCGGGTGCTCGATTTCGCGAGCGGCTGCGGTTTGGTGGCGATCGCCTCGGCGAAATCCGGCGCCGCCGCCGTGACTGCCTGCGATATCGACCCTTTCGCCGCGGCGGCGATCGACCTCAACGCTGGCCTCAACGCGACCACCGTGACAGCCACGCGGGACGACCTGATCGGCCAGCACGGCCCCTGGGACGTCGTCCTCGCGGGCGATATCTGTTACGAGCAACCGCTGTCCGGCCGGGTGACGCAATGGCTGCAACGCTTGTCGCGAGACGGCCGGACCGTCCTGCTGGGCGATCCGGGCCGCACCTATCTGCCGAAGGACGGGCTCGATTGGGTGGTTCGCTATGCGGTGAAAACCACACGGGAATTGGAAGACACCGACGTTCGGAACGCGGTCGTCTGGAGATTTACCGCGGACTAATCGAAACTGAGACCGAGCACCTCTTCCGCCGCCGCGCGAAGCTCCGGGTCCAGCGGCCGCGGGTTGAGATCGACACCTTCGGCCATCTGGTCGGTAATGAGCGACAACGCATCGATCCGCGCGCGCTTCTTCTGATTGGCGGCAATGACGTTCCACGGGGCCTCCACGGTCGAGGTCTTGGCGATCATCTCGTCGATCGCGATTTCGTAGAGATCCCATTTTTCGCGATTTCGCACGTCCTCGAAGGTGAGCTTCCACCGCTTCAACGGGTCGTTGACCCGTTGCTTGAACCGCTCCAACTGCTCATCCGGCGATACGTGCAGGAAGATCTTCACCAACCGGATGCCGTCGTTGATCAGCATATGCTCGAACTCGTTGATCTCGGCGTAAGCGCGGCGCCATTCCGTCTTTGTGGCGAACCGCTCGACCCGTTCGACCAGCACGCGGCCGTACCAGGACCGGTCGAACACCGCGAGCCTGCCGGGTTCGGGCAGGCGTCCCCAGAACCGGGTCAGGTAATGCTGCTTGCGCTCGACCTCGTTTGGCGCGCCGATGGGCCACACTTTGTAGGCGCGTGGGTCCAGGATCGTGGTCAGCCGCCGGATCGTGCCCCCCTTTCCCGCGGCGTCGACCCCTTCGAACACCACCACCGCACGGTCGCCCGTGTGGAGATAGGCTTGCAGGATCGTCTGCATACGCCGCTGCAGAACCGCCAGTTTCTTTTCATAGGCGGCCGTGCCGATCCGCGCGCCCGTTTCGAGCTTGGACACGGAAATCTTGTCGCGGCGCAGTTTGATCGCAGACTTCATAGCGCCACGATCCGATACTCATAGTCGAAGGGCACGGAATCCTCCGACAACCGGTCGATACAAGCCCGGCGATAGCCGGGGTCGTCCACCAGACGCAGCACAAAGTCGTCATGATCGCCGTCATGCGCCAACCGGTCCTGGACGTGGCGCAACATCTCCGCCGTCGTCCGCGTCGCGTTCTTACGACCGGCCGCGGGCACCGCGCCGAGGCTGACCGGCCCATCGTCGTGAACGAGATGCCCCAGCCGCGCGACATAGAGAAAGACCGAGTCCCGCGCCCGGTCGCCGTCGAGCCGCAGGTCGACATCGGCGATCTCGGCGAAATGATAGTTGCCCTCCGTCGCGTGCATGATGTCGAGCTGCGCATCGTCGAGCCAGGTGACAAACAGCGTCACATCGACGCCGGGCGAGTGCTGCAACATGGCCGGCACCGCCCCGTAAGTCGAGATATGCGCGGCGAACACCACATCGAAATCCGCGAGCGTGGCCTGCTGCACCGGAATCGTGTGATGGCTGCCGACGCCATACTTGCGCGCCAGTTGCTGCGGCGATTGGTTCGAGCCGACGGCCAGCACCGGCGTCCGGCCATCCGTCATCGCCGGGTCGAACGGATCGACATGCATCGGGTCGGCCTGCGTCCCGGACCAGATATAAGACCGGCCCGGCAGCGCATAGGGATAGTCGCGCGCACGGGCGAGGATGGTATTGGGGTCCGACATGAATACTCCCAACGGCGAGAAGGCTTGCGAAACCCCTAGTCGAGCAGGACAATCTAGCGCGGTCAAGCGAGGCGCCGCGCCGTCCGCCGGCATGCTGCCCTGCGCCGTCCCGAACAGGTTCCACCCACCCATGCTATCCCGTCGCGCCGCCGCCATCACGATCATCGCCGTCAGCCAGGTCGCGGCGATGGCGTTATGGTTCTCCGCCTCGGCCGTGGTGCCGTCGCTGCGCGCACAAGGCTTGATCGACGCACAATCCGCCTCGCTCTTCACCAGTGCGGTACAGCTCGGGTTCGTCGCGGGCACCTTGTGCAGCGCCTTCCTCGGGCTTGCCGACCGGCTCGACCCGCGGCGGTTCATCATGGCTTCCGCCCTGGTCGGAGCTGCCGCGAACGCGGCGATCTTGCTGGTCGATCCCGCGTCCCCAACTGTCGTCCTGCTGCGCTTCGTCACCGGCATGTGTATGGCCGGCGTCTATCCGGTCGGCATGAAACTGGTGACCACCTGGGCCAAGGCCGACATGGGCCTGATGGTCGGGTTGCTGGTCGGCGCGTTGACGCTGGGGTCGGCGTCGCCGCATCTGTTCAATGTCCTCGGCGGCGTCGATTGGCGGTTGACGATCCTCGTGGCGTCGCTGTCTGCGACAGCCGCCGGATTACTGATCCTGCTTGCGCCGGTCGGCCCGAATACCGCCCCGTCGCCACCCTTCGATCCGCGCCATGCCTTGAAAGGGTGGACCACGCCGTCGCTTCGGCTCGCCAACATCGGCTATCTCGGACATATGTGGGAGCTTTACGCCATGTGGGCCTGGATCGGCGTGTTCCTCGACGCCAGCTTCCGGCTCACCTTCACCGATGCAGAGGCCGCCTCCGTCTGGGCGGCAGGCGCGACCTTCGCGACGATCGGCGCGGGCGCCATCGGCTGCATCCTGGGCGGCGCCTCCGCCGACCGGTGGGGGCGGACCACCTTGACCATCGCCGCCATGACGGTCAGCGGCGGCTGCGCATTGGTCACCGGTTTCCTGTTCGGCGGGCCGCCGGTCGCGATCATCATCGTGTGCCTGATCTGGGGTTTCTCGATCGTCGCGGATTCGGCGCAATTCTCCGCCAGCGTCGCCGAACTGTCGGAAAAATCCCTGGTGGGCACCATGCTGACCATGCAGACCAGCCTGGGCTTTCTGCTGACGCTGCTGACGATCCATCTGATCCCTCCGCTGGTCGCCGCAGCCGGCTGGTCCTATGCCTTCGCGATGCTCGCCGCCGGCCCGGTCGTCGGGGTCATCGCCATGGCGCGGCTGCGCGGTCATCCGGACGCCGTCAAGCTGGCCGGCGGGCGGCGATAGCCAACCGACGAGCGGCGCGCTAGGGTGCGGCCATGTCATCGAAACCGTATGCCTCACTGCGCGACTTCATCGCCGCCCTGGAAGCGGACGGCCGCCTTGTCCGCGTCCCCCAGCCCGTCTCCACCGTGCTGGAGATGACGGAAATCCAGACCCGGCTGTTGGCCGAGAACGGCCCCGCCGTTCTGTTCGAAAATCCCGTCGACGGCGAGGGCAACCCGCACGCCATGCCGGTGTTGGTCAACCTGTTCGGCACAGTGAACCGGGTCGCCGCCGGCATGGGCCGCGCGCCGGACCAGTTGCGGGCGCTCGGCGAAACGTTGGCGGCATTGCGCCAGCCGGAGCCGCCTGGCGGCGTGCGCGACGCCATCGACAAGCTACCGCTGCTCAAGTCGGCGATGACGATGAAACCCAAGACGGTTTCGCGCGCCGAATGTCAGGCGGTCGTGTGGCAAGGCGACGAGATCGATCTCGCAAAACTGCCGGTGCAAACCTGCTGGCCCGGCGAGCCCGCGCCGCTGATCACCTGGCCGCTGGTCGTCACCAAAGGCCCCGGCGGCCGGCGCGAGGACGATTTCAACCTCGGCATCTACCGCATGCAGGTGACCGGCCGGGACACCACGTTGATGCGTTGGCTCAAGCATCGCGGCGGCGCGCAACATCATGCGCGGTGGAAAGACACTAAGGCGGACCCATTGCCCGCCGCCGCCGTGATCGGCGCGGACCCCGCCAGCATCCTCGCCGCCGTCACGCCGGTGCCGGATACCATGTCGGAGTATCACTTCGCCGGCCTGCTGCGCGGCAAACGCACCGAGTTGGTCGACTGCAAAACGGTGCCGCTGAAGGTGCCCGCCAACGCCGAGATCGTCGTCGAAGGGCATGTCAGCCTCGACGAGTACGGCGACGAAGGCCCGTACGGCGACCATACCGGCTACTACAATTCGGTCGAGCGGTTCCCAGTGTTCAAGATCAGCGCGATCACCATGCGGCGCGATCCGATCTATCTGTCGACCTTCACCGGGCGGCCGCCGGACGAACCCAGCGTCCTCGGCGAAGCGTTGAACGAGGTCTTCATCCCGCTGATGCAGCAGCAGTTCCCCGAGATCGAGGATTTCTGGCTGCCGCCGGAAGGCTGTTCCTACCGCATCGCGGTGGTGTCGATCCGCAAGGCGTATCCCGGCCATGCCAAGCGCGTCATGATGGGCGTCTGGTCCTACCTGCGGCAATTCACCTACACGAAATGGGTGATCGTGGTCGACGCCGAGATCGATGCCCGCGACTGGAAGGACGTGATGTGGGCCGTCTCCACCCGAATGGACCCGGCCCGCGACATCACGGTAGTCGAGGGCACGCCGATCGACTATCTGGACTTCGCCAGTCCCGTCTCGGGCCTCGGCTCCAAGATCGGTCTCGACGCGACGAACAAGATGCCGTCCGAGGTTAGCCGGGAATGGGGCACGGAAATCCGCATGTCCGATGCCGTCATCGAAAAGGTCGACGCGATATGGCAAGACCTCGGCCTGCCCGGCAGCGGAACCAAGATCTGGAAATGATTCGACTTACGCGCTCGCACGCGCGGTCGATCGGCCGCGCGACCACATAGCCAACTCGCGGCGCAGAACCTGCACGTCGATCGGCTTGGTGATGTATGAATCGAAATCCGCGTCGCGGGCCCGATCGATCTCCCAATCCATCGCATTGGCGCTGACCGCGATGATCGGGACGTCCTCAAGCAACGGATCGCGTCGGATCAAATCCGCCGTTTCAATACCGTCGATACCCGGGAGATTGATGTCGAGAAGGATCATATCCGGGCGCCGGGCGCGCGCCGCCTCGATCCCGCTTTCCCCGTCGGTTGCGGTCCGCAGCCGGTAGCCGGGAAACTCGCTGAACACCGCTTCCAGGACACGCAAATTGAACTTGTTGTCCTCGATATAGAGAATTTCGCAAGCGACCCTATCCGGCGCTTCGGGCGCCCCGGCCGTCATATCGACCGCGGGTTCCGGCACCGACGCAAAGGTCTCACCGCGCGGCAATTCGAACCAGAACGCACTGCCGTGTCCGACCACGCTTTCCACGCCGATCCGGCCGCCCATCATCTCAACCATTTTCTTGGAGATGGTGAGGCCGATCCCCGTTCCTTCGACGTCACCGTATTGTTCGCCTAACCGCTCGAAGGGTTCGAACAGGCCATCCAGGCATTTCTCGGGAACGCCCTTGCCCGTATCGACCACCGTGAACCGGACCGATCCACCCTTCCGGTGTTCGGCAGTCACGGTGACCCGTCCGCCGTCTCGGTTGTATTTCACAGCGTTCGAAAGGAGGTTCAGCAACACTTGTTGAAACCGCGTGCGGTCGGCGGAAACGGTATACGCGTCCGTCAGTCCGTCGAAGGCATCGACGGTGACGCCTCTCTCGTCCGCCGCAGACCGGATCATTTTCAACGCCCTGATAATCGCCTCAGACGGATCGAAACTTTCAATCGAGAGGTCCTGATGACGGGCTTCGACTTTGGCGAGGTCCAACACTTCGTTGATCAGCTTCAACAGGTGCTGCCCGCCGTTGGTGATATTGGACGCGTATTCCTTCAGCGTTTCCGGCGCCAGCGGCCTGGGCGACATCTCGATGATCTGGCTGAACCCGATGATGCTGTTGAGCGGGGTCCGTAACTCGTGGCTCATGTTCGAGAGGAATTCCGTCTTGGCGGCATTCGCCTGCGCAGCTTCCTGCATCGCTTCCCGCAATTCCGATTCGGCACGGCGGCGATGCTGCACGGTGATAACCAGCGCCAGGATGATACCCGTCTGCAGGATCAGGAACGCGACACCGCCGGTCGTCATTAGCGGGTTCGTATCGAAAACGGATACCGGCTTGTTCACGATCTGCGCACCGGCGGGCAATTTTGCGATGTCGAGCTTCAGTCGGCGTAGCTGAGGATAGTCGAACAGGAACACGTTCGGGCTCCTTGTCACGACGGGGACGGAGGCGACGGCCTCGCCCCGAATCACCCTCGACGCGAGGGTCGCTGCGACCCTGCCCTGCTCGAAATGGCTGACCACCCTTCCCCCCACCACGCCGTGACCTATGCCATGCTCCTGCAGCGCAAAAATGGCCCCGCGATAGGCGGACTGGACCGAATTCAGCATTTCCGGGAACGAAAGTGTGCGGCCCTTTGCGTCGCGATATGCGCTTAGAATCAGCACGGGTTCGCCAAGCGGCAGCATGCGTAGCTGTTTGAATGCTTGCCCGTAACTCAGCTCGCTCAAATCGATATAGCGAATAGTGACATCCGGAAAATGCGCGGCTTCGCCTTTCGCGGCCGCATAGTTGATCCGCCCGGTTCGGGTGCCATCAACAAGAACGTGAATGAATTTCGAGAGCGGGTATAGCCGGAGCATGCTCTCGATCGTCTCGTGCAACGACTTGGATTCCACAACGCCGGTCATACGACCATTGCCACTCGATGCCACGGCTTGAGCCCGGTCGTTTACCCCGAGGAACACGAACGGCAGTCCCTTGAACAAACTGTCCGTATTCTCACGGGCGAATTTCAGGGCATTGTCGTCCCCGACGATGATCAAATCGTATGGCGGCAGGGTTGGGAGTTTTGCCTTTAGCGCCGTTCGAAGCCGGGAGGCCGCCGCCGGGTAGGGAAACCGTTTGCTGTCCATGAATTCGACATCGACCGCGATGTTCCAATCTTCGAATCCGGCTTCTCGGAAACCAGCCTTTATGCCGTCCAGTTGTTTCAGAAATGATGGGAAGGAAGCGTGATACGAACTGATGAAGAGAACCCGATAGATATGAAACTCGGACCCATCGGTTTGCGCAGCCGCACGGCTCGGCGCCAAGAACGATGCCGATTGCAAACCAAAAAGGAGGACTAGACCGACGACAATCCGCCGGAAGGCAATTCCCATCAAAATGTCGCTCGTCAATACGAACCAGCGTGAAAACAGTTTCGGCAGCAAGGCAAACCACCGGACTTTCATCTCCGATAGTTAGATGCTTATGGTGAACAATTGGTTACCGGTCTTGGTACCGGACATCGATGCGGCGAAACATCCGGTTTCGGAAGGACAACATTCGCCAGGATCCTTCGAGCAAATGGTAACGCGAGGCAGACACCATCGCGCGATACGTCGTGTCATTCGCTATCTTTGGTCGTATCGTCGATCTGCATTAACGGATATTTAGCATATATATCATAGGTTAAGCCTGAAGGTTACGCGCTCGATACCTCTACCCAAGCACATTTACGTCCCGAAACTGCACGTCTGACTGCGACTTCCCAGCCTGCAAGGGGCGGGTCATTAACAGCGAGAAAAGTATCCATGCTGGGACGGGCGATAGAGAATCAGGCCAACGCGTCGGCGCTGGATCGATACGTCGCGCGCTTGGGCCAGGTCGCCGAACGCCGGAATACCGAACTCGCACTCACCATCGCCAAAGAAACCGCCGAAACCGCCGCCAGCGAAATGCAGGAGGCCTATAACAAGGCCGAACTCGCAAACCGGGCAAAATCGGAATTTCTCGCCAATATGAGCCACGAACTGCGGACGCCGTTGAACGCCATCATCGGCTTTTCGGAAGCGCTCATCATGGAGCTTTTCGGGCCACTCAGCCAACGCTACCGTGCCTACGCCAACGACATACACAACAGCGGCATCCATTTGCTGCAGATCGTCACCGACATCCTCGACATCTCCAAGATCGAGCAAGGAAAGTTCGAACTCAACGAAGAGGCAATCGATCCGAAGTCGCTGATCGATTCCACCATGGCGCTCATGCGCGAACGGGCATCGGAGAAAAAGGTGCACCTCAAAGCTCGCCTATTGCCGTGTGACGGGGAGTTCATCGCCGACGCCCGCTGCGTCAAGCAGATCCTGATCAATCTCATCGGGAACGCGGTGAAGTTTACCGAGGCCGAAGGGAGGGTCGACGTCATCGTCGGGCAGAACCAGGACGGCACATTCTCGATTAACGTGGCGGACACCGGATGCGGCATGGACCCGGAACAGATACCGCGTTTGCTGCTGCCGTTTGAGCAAATGGCCGGATCGCTGACCCGCGATCACGACGGTTACGGTCTTGGCCTGCCACTCGTGAACGGATTGGCCAGCATGCATGGCGCGACCCTTACCATCGATAGCAAGGTCGGGTCCGGAACCCTGGTTTCGGTGACCTTCCCCGCCGAACGCATCCAACAGAAAACCCAGGCCGCCTGACCGGAGCGGCGACCGCAGCTTCATACACACCAAGAGAACGATCCATGGACGGACACCAAAGCATAGCAACGATTGAAACGGTCATCGGTCGGGTTGTCTCGATCGCGGGCGCACAGGTCATCGGCCATCTCGATGTCTCAGGCACCCATGGACCTGACGGCGCGCTTCAAATTGGCACACTGATCAAAGTGGAAATGCCGCAAAGCGTCGCCTATGGCATCGTCAACGGATTGACCATACCCATGCCGTCCGAAGAGGATCCGAAAAAGGAAATGCAACTGGCGGAGTTCACCATGGTCGGTGAGATCGCAAAACCGGCCGACGGCAAAGCGCCCGTGTTCCGCCGCGGCATCTCCTGCCTGCCGTCGCTCGGCGACACGATTCTGCGGACCACGAAAGATGACCTCGCCCGCGTCTACGCCGCGCCCGACCGGCCGTCGGTCAAGGTCGGCGCCATCCATCAGGACAGCTCGCTGTCGGCGCATGTACTGACCGACGAACTTCTCGGGAAACATTTTGCCGTCCTCGGCACCACGGGCTCAGGCAAATCCTGCGCCGTCGTTCTCATGCTCAGCGCCATCCTGGACCAGCACCCGAACGCCCATATCGTGATGTTGGATCCGCACAACGAATATGCGCGCGCCTTCGGCGACCGTGCTGAAATACTGAACACCGACAATTTGGAATTGCCGTATTGGTTGTTGAATTTCGAGGAACTGACCGAGTTGCTGTTCTCGGGCGAAGGCGGGAAAGAGTCCGCCGAGGCGGCAATACTCGCCGAACTGATCCCGCGGGCTAAACGGGAATACCACCAAGCGACGGAACCGGGCCGGAACTTCACCGCCAACACGCCCGTGCCCTACAAGTTCTCATACTTGGTTCAGCTCATCGAAGACGACATGGGCAAGCTCGACAACACCGCGATGCTCGCGCCCTACCGTCGGCTGCAATCGCGGTTGTCGACCCTGCAGTCGGACGTTCGTTACAGCTTCATGTTCGGCGGCATTTCCGTCACGGACACGATGGCGAGCGTGATCAAGCGCATGTTCCGCATTCCCGTGAACGGAAAACCCATTTCGATCGTGGATCTATCCGGCGTTCCTTCCGAAATCCTGAATGTGGTCGTCGGAATCATCTGCCGGCTGACGTTCGATTTCGCGCTTTGGTCCGACCGGCAGGTTCCGATCCTGCTGGTTTGCGAGGAAGCCCATCGGTACGCCCCATCTCACGCCGAACCGCGCTTCACCATGACCAAGAACGCGCTGTCCAGGATCGCCAAGGAGGGCCGCAAATACGGTGTATCGCTCTGCGTCATCAGTCAGCGGCCATCGCGGCTCTCGACCGATTTGCTGTCGCAATGTAATACGCTCTTCGCGCTGCGAATCACGAATAACGACGACCAGAACCATCTTGGCGGCGCAATCGCCGATTCGTCGACCGGGCTGCTGGAGTTTCTGCCGTCGCTCGGCAACAGTGAAGCGATCGCGGTCGGCCAAGGTATGTCGATGCCGGTCCGGATCAAGTTCAACAGGCTGCCATCCGAAATCCGCCCGCATAGCGCCACGGCGATCTTCTCGGAATCCTGGCAGGAAGAATCCGACAATGACGACTTCGTCGACCAGGTGGTGAAGCGCTGGCGCCGCACATCCTAGACCCGCATACTGACCTTCCGTATTGACGATCAATTCGGAGGGCACGGTGGCGCAAGGAACCATCCTGATAACCGGATCGAGCGGCCTGGTCGGCTATCCGCTGAGCAAGCTGCTGACCGCGCGCGGCGACCGCGTCGTGGGCCTCGACCCGGCCGCACCGCCGAAAACCGTACCAGGCGTCACGTGGATCGAAGACGGTTTCGGCAATCTTGAATCTATGACCGCCCTTTTGGAGTCGCACGGCGTCAGGAAAATCGTCCACGCGGGCGGCATCTCCGGACCGATGTTGTCGCGCGACGCGCCGCATCACATCACGACGACAAATCTCGGTTCGACACTCGATCTCGCGGAGGCCGCGTACCGGTATGGCGTCAAACGCTTCGTGTATTGCTCATCGGTGTCGGCCTACGGCGCCATGGACGAAGGTCCGGTGCGCGAGGATGCCCCGCTGCGGCCGGAAAGCGTCTACGGCGCGACCAAGGCGGCGTCGGATCATGTCCTTGCGGCCTATCGCGCGGAATACGGATTGGACGCCATCGGCCTGCGCTATTCGACCGTGTACGGCCCGCGGCGCGCGACCGACTGCGTCATCCGAACGATGATCGAGGATGCCATGGCCGGGCGGCCCACCCGCCTGCCAAGCGGCGCGGGCCGGCGCTGGCCTTTCGTCTACGTGAACGATGTCGCCGCCGCGACCGTCGCGGCGCTGGACGCGTCCACGCCGCCGCAATACGCTTACAACGTCGCCGGCCCGGACTATCCGTCGATGGAGCAGATCGCCGAACTCGTGTGGTCCGAGTTCCGCACCGCCGACATCGAGATCCGCGGCAATCCGGATGATCCAGTCCGCGAACGCCTGGACCTTAGCGCCACCGAGCGCGACCTGGGCTGGACGCCGGCATGGCCGATCGAGGCAGGCGTGAAGGCTTATATAGAGTGGTTCGGCCGCTGAGCGTCACCAATTCGGTTTCCGTTTCTCGTTGAACGCAGCAAGACCTTCCTGCGCATCGTCGGTCGCGATGATGTTGCAGATCGTCTCCACCGTGTTTTCGATCGCGCGGCGGTATTCGAAGTCGTTGGCCCGCAGGAAGGCGTCCCTGGCGAGTTGCATCACGACCGGCGATTTGGCGGCGAATTCCTGCGCCAACGCCCGCGCCTCCGTCATCACATCGTCCTGCGGCACCACGCGGTTGACCAGGCCGTGGCGTTCGGCTTCCGCCGCCGGGATCGGCTTCCCGCCGAACAGCATCTCGAACGCCTTGTGCCGCCCGATCTGACGCGGCAAATGCACGAAATGCATCGCGGGGATAACGCCCACGTCGATTTCCGGATACCCGATGCTCGCCCGCTCGCTGGCGATCAGCACGTCGCAGGAAACCGCCAAGGTCACACCCGCCGCCCGGGTCGGCCCCGTCAACGCGGCGATCGTCGGCTTGCCCATCCGGTATTGGATATCGTGCATGCCGAAGTAGAGCTTCTCCAGGAACCGGCGCAGGTCGAGACCGCTTCCGCCCCGGATCATCGCCAGGTCCATCCCGGCGCTGAAGGCCGCCTCGAACGCGCTCGTCAGGATGATCGCCCGCACACCATCATCGTCCCGCGCCAATCGATACGCCGCGAGAATATCGTCGATCAGCGCATGGTTAATCGCGTTCACCGGCGCCCGGCGCATGGTGATTTCCGCGACCTTGTCGGCCACCACATAGTCGATCGTCTCGAATTCCGGCATGACGCGCACCCCTGATTTGTTACAGCCTTTCCTATACAGGGCCGCCGCCGCCACGGGCAAACACATCGCTTGCCAAGCCCTTTTGGGTTCGGGAATTGCCGATGCTATGGTTGGCCGCAAGGGTCGGCGGAAACAAGACCGGCCATAAACGGGAGGAAGCGATGCGCGGCACGATCATGGACTATCCGTTGACGCTCCCGACGATCCTGGAGCATGCCGGGCGGCTGCACGGCGCGCAGGAGATCGTCTCGCGGCAGCCCGACCGGTCGGTCCATCGCTGCACCTTCGCGGATTTCTACAAGCGTGCCCGCCTGCTTGCCGAAGCGCTGCTGAAGGCCGGCCTCGAGCCTGGCGACCGGGTCGGGACGTTGTGCTGGAACAACGCGACGCATCTGGAAGCCTATTTCGGCGTGCCCTGCGCCGGGGGCGTGCTGCACACGCTGAACCTGCGGCTCCACGCCGACGAGCTGGCCTATATCGCCCGGCATGCGGGTGACCGCTTCCTGATCGTCGACGAAGACCTGTTGCCGGTCCTGGACGGGTTCAAGGGCAAAGTGGATTTCGAGCGCATCTTCGTCGTCCGCAGCGGCGGCGACCTTCCGGCCGGGATGGAGGACTACGACGACCTGATCGCGACCGCGACGGGCGACTTCGACTACCCGGCAATCGACGAGAACGACGCCTGCGGCATGTGCTACACGTCAGGCACGACCGGCAAGCCGAAGGGGGTCGCCTACAGCCATCGCGGCATGGTGCTACACACCTTCGCCGTCAACGCACCCGATGTCTTCGGCCTGTCGATGCGGGACTGCATCCTGCCGATCGTACCGATGTTCCACGCCAACGCGTGGGGCATGCCGGTCGCCGCCGTCATGGCCGGCTCGAAGATCGTTTTCACCGGCCCGCATGCGGACGCGGACAGCGTGCTGGAACTATTGGATAGCGAGGGCGTCACTCTGACCGCCGCCGTGCCGACAATCTGGCTGCCGGTCGTCGACGCGCTGAAACGGCGTCCGGGGGACTGGTCCCTGCGGCCCGAACTGAAGGTCATCATCGGCGGCTCGGCCGCGCCGGAATCGATGATCCGCGACTTCAACGACATGGGGCATCAAGTCATCCACGCCTGGGGCATGACCGAGATGACCCCCGTCGGCACCACCGGCGTGCCCAAACCCGCCTTCGACCGCATGACCGAGGACGAGCAATTCTCGACGCTGGCAAAACAGGGCATCCCCTTGCCGTTCGTCGATATCCGGGTGATGGGCGACGACGGGCCGGCCCCTTGGGACGGCGTCACCATGGGCGAGTTGCAGGTGCGCGGCCCGTGGATCGCCAGTTCCTATTACAATCCCGAAGGCGAATCCGACAGCTGGACCGACGACGGCTGGTTCCACACCGGCGACGTGGTGACCGTCGACGCCGAGGGTTACGTGAAGATCACCGACCGCACCAAGGATTTGATCAAATCCGGCGGCGAGTGGATCAGTTCGGTGGATGTCGAAAACGCGCTGATGGGCCATCCGGAAATCCGCGAGGCCGCCGTGATCGCGATCCCGCACGACCGGTGGATCGAACGTCCCCTCGCCTGCGTCGTCACGGCGGATGGATCAACGCTCACGGCCGAGGCGGTGCAGGCGTTTCTCGGGGAATCGTTCGCGAAATGGTGGATCCCGGACGCCGTCGAGTTCGTAGAGGAGATTCCCCGCACATCGACGGGCAAGTTCCAGAAGACGACGTTGCGCGAACGGTTCGCGGACTACAAACTGCCCTAGAACCGCAAATCCAGGCCCCGCGTCGATGGGTCGCGTCGTTTCCCTCGGCTTGAGGCAATTGGACGCGGGTTCCTCTGTTGATCGGATCGCCGCACGGCATAAATTTGCCGTGTCCATAGCTCCGGACGTGTCGCTGCACGGAGATCGAAGCGATGTTCGACCACCTGGACCCCATTCTGCTGGCGCGCATACAGTTCGCCTTCACCGTTTCCGCCCATATCATCTTCCCGTCCTTCACCATCGGACTGGCCAGTTTCCTTGCGGTGCTCGAAGCCTTATGGCTGCGCACCGGCGACGACAGCTATATGCGGGTCTTCGACTACTGGAAGAAAATCTTCGCCGTCGCCTTCGGAATGGGTGTCGTTTCCGGCATCGTCATGAGCTACCAATTCGGCACGAATTGGAGCGTCTTTTCCGACCGCACCGGCCCCATCCTCGGACCGCTCATGGGCTACGAGGTATTGTCGGCCTTCTTTCTGGAAGCGGGCTTCCTCGGCATCATGCTGTTCGGCCGGAACCGGGTCGGGCCGAAACTGCATTTCTTCGCGACATTGATGGTCGCGGCCGGAACGTTGTTCTCCGCATTCTGGATCCTCTCGGTGAATTCCTGGATGCATACACCCGCCGGGTTCGCGATCAACGACGCGGGTCAGTTCGTGCCCGTCGATTGGTGGAAGATCGTCTTCAACCCGTCCTTCCCCTATCGCTTCGTCCATATGACGGTAGCCGCCTATCTGACGACCGCCTTCGTGGTCGGCGCGGTCGGCGCGTGGCACCTGCTGCGCAACCGGCGCGACCGGGAAGCGCAGATCATGTTTTCCATGGCCATGTGGATGGCCTTGCTAGTGGCGCCCCTGCAGGTCGTCGCGGGCGACCTGCACGGTCTCAACACCCTCGAACATCAGCCGCAGAAGATCGCCGCGATGGAGGGGCACTACCAAACGCAGAAAGGCGCACCGCTGATCCTGTTCGGCCTGCCGGACGACGAGGCCGAGACGACGCGCTACGCCCTCGAAATCCCGAAACTGGGATCGCTGATCCTGACCCATGATTGGGACGGCGAGCTCCAGGGCCTCACCAACTGGCCCAAGGAAGACCGGCCGCCCGCCGCCATCGTGTTCTGGAGTTTCCGGATCATGGTCGGCGTCGGCTTCGCCATGGTCGCGGTCGGTCTGTGGAGCGCGGTGATGCGCTTTCGCCGGAAATTGTTCGAGGCGACCTGGCTTCAGCGCGCAGCCGTGGCGATGGGGCCGTCAGGTTTTCTAGCCGTGCTCGCAGGATGGGTCACCACCGAAGTGGGCCGGCAACCCTGGACGGTTTACGGATTATTGCAGACATCGGAATCCGCATCCCCGATGGCCGCCGCCGCGGTCGCGCCGTCCCTGATCGGGTTCGTCCTGGTCTATTCCGTCGTTTTCGGCGCCGGCACCTTCTACATCCTCCGGATGATGGGGAAGACCCCCAGTGCCGGTGGCGGCGAGGACGTCGGCCCGACCCGGTCGGCCGGCATTACCCCGGCGCCGGCACTGCTGAGCACGCGGCGTCCCGGTGCGGAAACGGGAGGGTAGCGCGATGGAATTCGATCTTGCTCTTATTTGGGCCGCGCTCATCGCCTTTGCCGTCCTGGCCTATGTCATTCTCGATGGTTTCGACCTGGGCGTCGGCATCCTTTTCCCGCTGATCCGGGGCGAGCATGACCGCGCCGTCGCCATGAATTCGATCGCACCGGTCTGGGACGGCAACGAGACCTGGCTCGTTCTGGGTGGGGGCGGGTTGTTCGCGGTCTTTCCGCTGGCCTACGCCACGATCCTGCCCGCGCTCTATGCGCCGATCATCGTCATGCTGCTCGGTCTGATCTTTCGCGGCGTCGCGTTCGAGTTTCGCTGGCGGACACAGCGCGCCCGGTTCCTCTGGGATTGGAGCTTCGCCGGCGGATCGTTCGTCGCTGCCTTCGCCCAGGGCATCGCGCTCGGCGCGCTGGTGCAGGGCATCGAAGTCGCGAACCGGGCCTACGCCGGCGGCTGGTGGGACTGGCTAACGCCGTTCAGCCTCTTGACCGGCGCCGCCCTTGTCATCGGATATGCGCTTCTCGGCGCGACTTGGCTCGTCATGAAGACCGACGGCGCGCTGCAACGGCAAGCCCGGCGCTATGCCTGGGTCACCGCCGTGGCGACGCTGGCCTTGATCGGCGCGGTCAGTTTCTGGACGCCCTTCCTGCGTCCGGTCTACCTGGAACGATGGTTCACGTGGCCGACGGCGGCGTTCAGCATGATCGTCCCTGCACTGATTTTGGCCTGCGCCTGGATGCTCTATCGGGGGCTCGCCGGCCGCCGAGACACGCAGCCCTTTCTCGCGGCGCTCGGCCTGTTCGTCCTCTGCTACGCCGGGATCGGGATCAGCTTCTACCCCTATATGGTGCCGACCAGCATCACGATCTGGCAAGCGGCCGCGCCGGATAAGAGTCTCCTCTTCCTGCTGGTCGGGGCAGCAGTGCTGATCCCGACCATCCTCGGCTACACCGCCTATGTCTACTGGGTGTTCCGCGGCAAGGTGGACCCGTCCGAGGGGTATCACTGATGTCCACGCTGCACCGGCTGTTGTGGTTCGCCGGTCTCTGGATCGCGGGCGTCGCGGCGCTCGGCATCCTCGGTTACGTCATCAAGCTCATGCTGGCCCCATAAGCGCGCCGCGAATTTGCAAGCACCTCCTGTTCCGTCTTACGGTGCAGAAAATCAATATTTCTGGTGGTAGAGGAGCAAGACGGATGGGTCCACGGATAGCGGTTGTCGGAACGGGCGCGGTCGGCGGATACGCGGGCGCGCATATGGCGCAGGCGGGCGAGGACATCACCTTTGTGGATTTCTGGCCCGAGAATGTCGAGGCCATGCGCAGCAACGGGATGAAGATCAGCCATATCCAGGAAGTCCCGGAATGGTCGACCGACCCGCTCAAGGCCTTGCACATCACCGAGCTTCAGAATCTGAGCAAGCAGGACCCCATCGATATCGCCTTCGTCTGCGTGAAGTCCTACGACACCGCGTGGGCGACCACGATGATCCAGCAATATCTCTCGCCCGGCGGGTTCATCGTCTCGCTGCAGAACTGCATCAACGAGGAAACCATTGCCGGCGTCGTCGGCTGGGGCCGGGTCGTCGGGTCGATCGCGAGCTCGATCACCGTCGACATCTGCGAGCCGGGCCATGTCCGCCGGGCCAGCGGCAAGAAGGGCGAAGGCCACACGGTGTTCCGCGTCGGCGAGGTGCACGGCCGCGTCACCGAGCGTGTGAAGGAGGTGCACCGGCTGGTCGCGCTGTCCGACTCGGCCAAGGTGACGGACAACCTGTGGGGCGAACGCTGGTCGAAGCTGGTGACCAACGCCATGGCGAACGGCATGTCGGCCTGCACCGGGCTGATCAGCAAGGACATCCTGACCAATGACGTGCTGCGCGGGTTCGGCGCGCGCCTCGGCAGCGAAGCGATCCGGGTCGGCCAGGCGCTCGGCTATCAGTTGGAGGAAATCCACCATATCGATCCCGAGGTCATCGCCCGCGCCGGCGAGGGCGACGCGGCGGCCACCGCCGAATACGACGCCCACCGCCTGGAAGAGGCCAACAAGCCCGGCGGCGGCGCGCACCGCCCGTCGATGGGACAGGACATGGTCAAGGGCCGCCGGACCGAGATCGAGTTCCTGAACGGTTTCATCGTCGGCAAGGCCCAGGAGATCGGCATCGACACGCCGGCCAACGCCGCGCTGACCGATATCGTGAAGCGCGTCGAGAAAGGCGAATTGGAGGCCAGCCCGCAACATATCCTGGATCTGCGGCTGAACTAGGCGCCGGGCCGAGCGGCGGGTTCCCTCCCGCCGTAACCCGAAAGAACTGCTTCTTTCCGCGTATACCGGACCCGTCGGTATTGTCCTAAAATTGGTACCTGGATGGTGATAACGGCAAGCGGCGAGGCATGCGGTTACTCTCAAATCCCTGGCGTAAGGTCTCGGATATCGGACTCCTGTATACGATCCAGACCTTCTTCTGGCATATCGTTCCGTCGTGGCTCTTCGACTTCAATGTCTGGATCGTCACCGCGACGGACCATAGCGCCTTCAAACCAGGCACGACGCCCCCCGGCATCCGCTGGGCGAACGAGCGCGATATCGGCGAGCTGGCAGCCTGCGGTGTCGACCGGACCGCGCTGGTCGACGGACTTGCCCGCGGCGTGAAATACGCCGTTTGCGAGCGTGACGCCCGGATCATCTGCTACGCGATCTACGAGACCGACACGCATGACCAGGAAAGCTGGCTGCGGTTCCACTTCGGGACGCAAGATTTCTTCGGCGCCCGCATCTGGGTCGCACCGGAATTCCGGGGCCAAGGGATCGCGCCGCAGGTCATCCGGTTCGCCCGCACGCATTTCCTGAAAACCGACCGCCGCCGGTCGCTCGGCATCATCAACGGTCTGAATAAGAGCTCGCGGCGCGCCTGCGCCAAGTCCGGCATCGTCGAATCCGGACGGATTCTTTATCTGCGCCTTCTCGGCCTCACCTATCTTCATTACGGACGGATCAACCGGGTCGGCTTCTGGAATGCCGCAAACCGCCTGGAAATCCCCTTCCCGCAATAGCGGCCCACGGCGCGCCTACGCCAAGCCCGCGGCCTTTTTCTGCTCCTCCACATAGGTGGACTGAAACTTTTCCTCACCGGTCGCAAACCGAAGTCCGGCAGAAAGAATACCGTCTTCCGCGATCTTCTCTATCGGCCGGTACGGCGTTCCCGGCACGACGACCTTGAAGGGACTGTTGTGCCGCGTGTTGTAGCAGTCCAAAAGCATCCACCGTTGCGTATCGGACCGGTTCCGGTCGGAGCGATGCAATGTGTTGCAATGAAAGAACAGCGCATCGCCCGGCTCCAGCTCGCAATAGACCAGGTCCAGCACCTTCATGATTTCGCCCACGCGTTCCGGATCGGCGCAGCGTTGGCCGCCCTCCGTGAAGACATGCTGGACCGTGCCCATGCGGTGAGAGCCGGCCAGCACCTGCAGGCACCCGTTCTCCTTCGTCGACGGATCGAGCGCCAGCATCATCGTTCCCATGTCCGGATAGTGGCAGTTCTGCTCGTACCAATATCCATAGTCCTGGTGCCACTCCCAGGAACCGCCCTCTAAAGGTTCCTTCGCGTTCAGCTTGGCCTGGTAATGATAGACCTCGTCGCCGAGGCAGGCCGCCATGGTATCGACCACGCGCGGCAGCCGTGCGACCCGGCCATAGGTGCTGTCGCCCGGTTCGAGCCAAACGACCGATCGCGTCACGGCGCCGCTGTCATCCGCGCGGTTCACGCCGTTGGATCGAATGGCGGGATCCTGCTCCAATGCTTTTCGGATAAGCGAGATTTCCTCGGGGCTGAACATTTCGCGCACCACCAGGAAACCATCCCGCTGAAACGCCGCGACATTGTCCGGCGGCACTGCGAAATCGGCCTTCTCTTGCATTCCGGATTTCCTCTCCCAAACCAACCGATGCCGTGATCGAGATTGTTGGAAATAGTCTAACACACCAGGCAATCGAGCCGTATCGAGGCCGTCGTCGAAACACCGCACCGCCGGGAACCGGCGTTTACCCCGCGTTAAGGCGCCGGGGATACGGTCGCGGGAACGGCGCCGTCACGGCGCATCCGGGTCACGAGCCGAAAGAACCGATGAACGCGCACCGCATCGAAACGCGCGAGGCTATTCAGCAACTCTACGTCAGCGGACGCGTCGACGACGCCGCCGAGCGGATGGCGGCGCTGATCCAGTCGCATCCGGACACGCCTGACCTGCACGAGTACAAACGGCTCTTGCTGTACCGCTTCGCCAAACGCGATTACACGGCGTCCCTCGACTGCCTGCGCGACACGCTCCGCCTTTTCCCGCAGGACGCGGACACGATGCAGAACATCGCGCGCATCCTCATGTCGACCGGCCGTCTCATGGAAGCGCTGGTCTGGCTCGAAAGGGTACGGGTCCTGCGTCCCGGTCACCCCATGATCCATGACGGATTGACCGAGGTGTACGGCCGTCTCGGCAATCCCGTGCGCGCCCGGCATCACGGCCAGCGCGCGCTTGCCTTGAAGGACGCATCGGCCGCCACCCGACGCCCCCTGTGCGCCCTGCCCGACACGCCGCCCCCGGCATTCCGGCCCGACCGGCCGCGCCGCAATGTCATCGCCTTCAGCCTCTGGGGGCGGACACCGCGCTATCTCGACGGCGCGATCCGCAACGCGCAGGTGGCGCCACAGGTCTATCCCGGATGGCGCTGCCGCTTCTATTGCGGCCGCGACGTACCCGGCGCCACGATCGCCGCCCTGCTTGCGGCAAAGGCCGACGTGATCATGAAAGACGATAGCGGCGACTTCCTGGAGGGCCTGTTCTGGCGCTTCGATGTCGCGTCCGACCCGGCGGTCGACCGGTTCCTGGTGCGCGACGCCGACAGCGTGATCAATCCGCGCGAGGCCGCCGCGGTCGCCGCATGGCTGGACAGCGGCGCGCTGTTCCACGCGATGCGCGACTACTTCACCCACACCGACCTGTTGTTGGCGGGCATATGGGGCGGCGCCGGCGGCCTCTTGCCGGACCTCGCCCCGCATTACGCACCATATCTGCGGAACGGCACCAAGACGTTCAATTGCGATCAGAAATTCCTCGGCGATCTGGTCTGGCCGACGATCCGCGCCCACACGCTGGTGCACGACAGCTGGTTCCGGACCGACGGATCGCAGCCTTTCCCCGCGAATGCGCCGTCCCTGCAGGGCGGCCATGTGGGACAGAACGAAAACCTGAACGCGGCGGCGTGCGCGTAAAATTCAGGCAGCGCTACCATCAGTGGTGCTGCCGCGCGTTTTGTCCTACTATTTTACCGTATGTCGGCTTCCGCGGCGCATGTCGGACCGCCTAACCGCGCCGATGGGGCTCGATACACAACGAAAACGGGGCGAAAAGCCCGAGACACCGCGCATGAGAGGGACAAAAGTCCCCGGATTACGCGAACAGGGGGTGCTATGGAACGTCAACTCAAGACGATCTTCCCTTCCGTTGTACAGATCAGCGAAGTGGAAGACTCGGAAACGCTCAATCGAAACTTACTGCAGACCATCGAGGAAATCCGCTCGGTAACGCCGAACGCCCGCCCGGACTCCTGGGTGTCCAGCGTCTACACGACATTGAACAGCGCGGACCGGCTGCACGAGATGCCGGAATTCGCGCCATTGCGCGACATCATCCTACGGGAGGCGTGCGAGTTCGCGGACTCCCTCCGGCTCAACCATCGGCAATACCCGCTGCGGATCAGCGACTGCTGGTTCAACATCTACGGACCAAAGGACGGGCAGGAAGTCCACCTGCACGCCAACAACCTGATCAGCGGCAGCTACTACGTGAAGGCGCCGCCGGGCAGTTCCGGGCTGATGTTCCACTCGCCGATGGACGGCGACATGCTCGCCCCGCCCTACACCGAGATGAACGCCCTGAATTCGCTGGCGCTCGAAATGCCGGTGGAGGAAGGGATGATCGTGCTGTTCCGCAGCAGCATGCGACACAGCGTCCGCCCCAGCGCCACCGACGACGAACGGATCAGCGTGTCGTTCAATCTGGCGATGTGAGGGATGGCAAAAAGTTGAGCCAAGCCCAACCCCTTGCCATCCCTCGCATTTCGGCCTACAGTCCGCTCCATGATTATCGGAACCGGAAACCGGCTGCTTGGCCTGCGACTTATGGGCCCGACGCTCTGAAGCGTCGGGGTTGCCCGTTCGTCCTGGTTTTTCCGCCGGTTAACAAGGTTCCGTTTGATGATTTCCTCTCCAGAATTCCAGCCTGAGTCCGACTCCGCCCCGCGGGGTGTCGTCGTTGGTTCACGTCCCACCGGCCCGGTTTCGGGGTTGGTCCTGTCGCTGCGACTTACCGGCGGTCGCCGGGATTGAAGCGGCCTCCCGGTGGCCGTAGCCGCGCCGCGGTTTACGAACACCCCATAAATCGGTAAAGACGCAGCCGAAGACAGACAGGAGTTAAGACCATGGCCTTCATGCCCGTGGAAAAATACAAGCCGTTCCCACAGATCGATTTGCCGGACCGGCAGTGGCCCAACAAGACCATCACCGAATGCCCGACCTGGTGTTCCGTCGATTTGCGCGACGGCAACCAGGCGCTGATCGAGCCGATGGGACCGGAGCGCAAGCTCCGCATGTTCCAGACGCTCTGCAAGATGGGCTTCAAGGAGATCGAGGTCGGTTTCCCCTCCGCGTCGGAGACGGATTTCTCCTTCGTCCGCCAGATCATCGACGAGGACCTGATCCCCGACGACGTGACGATCCAGGTGTTGACCCAGTCGCGCGAGGAATTGATCCGCCGCACCTTCGAGTCCATCGCGGGCTCGAAACGGGCGATCGTGCATCTCTACAACTCGACCTCGACGACGCAGCGCCGCGTGGTCTTCCGCGAGGACCGGGCGGGCGTGAAGAAGATCGCGACCGACGGCGCCGAGTTGATCAAGCAGTTGATCCCGACGGTGCCCGAGACCGAGGTGATCCACGAATACTCGCCCGAGAGCTACACGCAGACCGAACTCGACTATGCGCTCGAGGTCTGCGAGGCGGTGATGGACATCTGGGAGGCGAGTCCGTCGAACAAGACCATCATCAACCTGCCGGCCACGGTCGAGGTGGCGACGCCGAATATCTACGCCGACCAGATCGAATGGATGCACCGCAACTTCACGAACCGCGACCGGGTCGTGCTGTCGCTGCATCCGCATAACGACCGGGGCACCGGCGTGGCGGCGGCGGAACTGGGCGTGATGGCCGGGGCCGACCGGATCGAAGGCACCCTGTTCGGCAACGGCGAGCGGACCGGCAACGTGGACGTGATCACGCTGGCCATGAACATGGTGAGCCAGGGTCTCGATTCGCAGCTCGACATGCGCAACATGCGCGAATTGCGGGCGACCGCCGAGTACTGCAACCAGTTGCCGGTGCATCCGCGCCATCCCTATGCGGGCGAGCTGGTGTTCACCGCGTTTTCCGGCAGCCACCAGGATGCGATCAAGAAGGGCCTGGCGGCGATGAAGGATTCGAACAGCGGCGAGTGGGACGTGCCCTACCTGCCGATCGACCCGGAAGACGTCGGCGCGGTCTACGAAGAGGTCATCCGCATCAACAGCCAGTCGGGCAAGGGCGGCATCGCCTACATCATGGAGGAGGAATACGGCGTGCAGATGCCGCGCAACCTCCAGATCGAATTCTCCCGCGTGGTGCAGGGTATCTCCGACGACACCGGGCAGGAGCAGAAGCCGGAAGACATCTGGTCGGCCTTCGAGACCGAATACCTCAAGGCCGAATCGCCCTATGGCTTCGTCGATCATCAAACGATCCCCGACACCCATGCGTCGGAAATCCGCCGCCTCACCGCCACGGTGAAGAAGAACGGCGGCGAGGTCACACTCGAAGGCCGCGGCACCGGCCCGATCGATGCCTATGTGGATGCGCTGACGAAGGAGACCGGCAAGGACATCAAGGTCTATAGCTACAGCGAGCATTCGGTCGGCATGGGCGCGGACGCCACCGCCATCGCCTTTGTCGAAGCCGAGGTCGGCGGCGAGAAGATCTACGGCGTCGGCCGCGACCCGAACATCGTGACCGCCTCGCTGCAGGCGGTGACCTGTGCGGTGAACCGGGCGCTGAAAGCATAGGCGGGCCACACGACGGCTAACAAAACCGGGGACGCCAAAACGCTGTCCCCGGTTTTCTTTTGCCAAACGGATCATCGCCGCCGGTCCGGTTGGCCCGCTTCCGCTTTCGGGTGGTATCGTCCACCGTAATCGAAACCACTGACGGAAACCTCAACCGTGCCCGAAGCACTTTCTTCCTTTCGTGTCTTGGAGTTGGGGTCGACGATCGCTGCCCCCTTTTGCGGCCGGCTACTGGCGGATTTCGGGGCCGAGGTCATCAAGGTCGAGGACGTCGCGGGCGACACGCTGCGCACCGTCGGCGACAGCTTCGAGGGCAAGTCGCTCTATGCGGCCAGTCTGTTCCGCAGCAAGTCCACCGTGGCGATCGACCTGCGCACGGAGGAAGGCCGCGACCTGATCCGGCGGCTCGCCGCCGAGTGCGATGTCCTGATCGAGAATTTCCGGCCCGGCCAGATGGAAAAATGGGGGCTGGGATACGAGACGATCAACGCGATCAATCCGCGGCTCGTAATGCTGCGCATCAGCGGGTTCGGCCAGACCGGACCGTATGCGCAGCGTCCGGGCTACGGGGTGATCGGCGAAGCGGTCAGCGGGCTGCGATACATCAACGGCGATCCCGACCGGCCGCCGGGACGGATGGCGACGGCACTCACCGATTACATCACCGGGCTCTACGGCGCCTACGGCGTGCTCGCCGCGCTGCACCACCGCAACCTGACCGGCAAGGGGCAATGCATCGACGCGGCCCTGTACGAATGCGCCTTCAGTTTCATGGAGCCCTATGCCCAGAACTTCGACAAGCTGGGCACCGTCGTCGAGCGCGTCGGCTCTCGGATGCCGGGAGCCACGCCGAACAACCTCTACGCCACCGGGGACAACCGGCACATCCTGATCGCCGCCTTCGCCGACTCGGTGTTCCGCCGGCTGTGCGACGTGATGGAACAACCGGCCCTCGCCGAGGATGCCCGGTTCAAGACGGCGGCGGCCCGGAATGAAAACGCCGACGAGATCGACGGGATCGTGGCGGAGTGGGCGGCGGGACTGCCGTTGACGGACCTGGAGGAAAAACTGGATGCGGCGCAGGTGCCCGCGACCCGCATCTTCAACATGGCGGATATCTTCGCCGACGCCCACTACAAGGCGCGCGACATGTTGGTGCCGGTGCCGGACGACGACCTCGGCGCGGTCACCATGGCCGCGCCGGTGCCGCATCTATCCGAATCCCCGGGACGGGCAAGACATGCCGGGCATCGGGTCGGGCAGGATACGCGCACGGTCCTGCGCGACGTGGGCGGCTTGTCGGCGAACGCTATCGAGTCTTTGATCGAGGCCGGAATCGTCCGCGCCGAAAACGACTCCTAGCAGAAGCGTCCTGCCCTCAACCTTAGCGCGGCAGCGCGGTCAAGCGGCGACCGAAATCTGCGCCTTTACCTGGCTCTCGAGTTCCGCAACGAGCGCGGGATCCAGCGCCAAGCGGCGGGCGAGTTTGTCGAGATAGGCTTGTTCCGCCGGATCGTCCGGATCGATCGCCATGCGCGACACCAGATAGACTTCTGTAGCCTGCTCGGGGCCGTTGGCGAGATCGGCGATCTCGTCCAACGTCGACGGACTCATCAGCGCTTCGAAGACGAAGGTCTTGTCGTCCTGGTCGAGTTGCAGGGCGGACAGATGCGAGAGGATGGTCTTTCGCTCCTCCTCGCAGATATGGCCGTCGGCATTCGCCGCCGCGATCATCGCGCGGACAAGCGTGAGCGCGAACGGCCGGCCGTCCTTCCCGATATTGGCCGTGGGGTCGAACCGCGGCTCGACCGGCGGCAACGTGTCATGGGGGGCCGGCGCAGGCGACGTGGGGGTGTGCGGGGGGTGTGCGGGCGCCGCCTGCGCCGGTTGGGATTTCTGTTCCTGCCAATTCTGATAGGCGCGATGGGCAAGTGCGCCGAGTGCCGCGGCACCGCCATATCCGACGACGCCACCCGCGAGTTTGCCGACTTTCTTGCGGGCTTTTTTATTGCCAAGCAAGAGTCCCAGAAGACCGCCCGCCGCGACGCCGCCGAGCGCGACCTTCGCGTTCGGGCTGGACAGGCTATTGGAAGCCGACCGCAACTTTTCGCCGGCGGCCGCCGTGGTCTGCGAGCCCAAAAGTTGATCGAGCAGCGCCTGGGGATTCATCGTCAGCCTCGCTTTGTCTATGCCGAGGGACGCGGATAAGCGCCCCGGATACCCTGATCTGGTATCGCGGGTTTGCGAGTTCCAATTTATTGAATCCGCTTTTTTGATAGAAAACACCGATCATAAATCGCACCGGCGCGGCTGGACACGGAACGCTTAAAGGAAGTGCTCGAATGGTAGAGTCTAATTTGGACACGTCACCTCAGGGAAGGCGACGGAAGGAAACCCCGGTAAGGAGTTGAACATGGCAGAAATCTCGCCGGAACGCCTCGCGGTACTCGAGGACCATTTAGAGGCCGAAAGCTCGCATGACATGGACCGTGTGCTCGACGGGTTCACCGACGATTGTTTCAATGATATTGCGGGATTTCCGGAGCGCTTCGTGGGTCCCGAAAAGGTTGCCGAACGATATCGTCTCCTCTGGGAGGCGTTCCCCGACTTCAATGTGCGAATCCATCGATTCCTCTCGGCCGACGAGGACTGTGTCGTCACCGAAAACCAGTGGACCGGGACGCATCGCGGTCCCTTTTTCGGCATCCCGGAGACGGGCCGCCGTGTTCGGATCCGCTCGATGGTTGCATGGCACTTCCAGGGCGACAAAATTCTGGGCGAGACGGTGTTCTTTGATGTCGGGTCGATCGTGAACCAGCTTGGTGCCGAAATCATCATCCCGCCCGACCATGGCTCGCGGGACTAGAGATCGCGTAGCGCGTTTGCTAAGCCTCGCGCTCCAGCATCTTCTCGATCCCGTTATACTGTTCGCGGATAAAGGCGGCTGTCGGGCGGGGCGTGAAGAACCGTAGCCAGAGACGCACGAGGTGGCGCTTCTTTTCCGGCATCGCATCGTCGACGAAAGCCGTCCGGCCGTGCAGGATGGTGTAGTTGTTGACGAACTGAATATCGCCGGGCTCGAGTTCCATCTCGAGGACGAATTCGGGATCTTCCGCCACCGAATCAAAACACGCGAGGGCTGCCGTCTCGAGCGGCGTCATCTCGATTCCCGACCGGTCGATCGCCTTCTGCACCGTGTTGCGACGGATGGAGCAGCTCAGCACATTATCGGTGACGCTGAAGACCGGTTCCTTCCAGCTTCGCATCTCACCCGCTTCCTCGATATGGATGTAGGGCACGCCCTCATAGAGCGGCGGCAAATATTCGGGGTGCCGGGCGAGTATCTCGTTGTGAACGGACATGGAGCTAACGATGCGGCTCAACCCGCCTTTCCGGCCCTTGCGCAAACAAAGAAGCGAGGTCATGTCGGCTCGGTCCACGTGGAACCGCAGCTCACCGCTCGTCTGGTAGCCCCGGGTTCGGGTGGAATTCGGGTCGCGCCCGTGATCGTAGACATGACCAAGCAGGTCCCCATAGGCGTTCTGGGAAACCTTATCGCCCAGATGTGTGCCGATGCCCCATTTGATTAGGAAGACCTCTTCTTCGGTATAACGGTCTACCGGTATGCCGCGCAGTAACGCGAAACCACGGCCGGTGCGCACGGTGTTCTCTAAATCGGCGAGATAGGACCTGAGCACGGGCAGCGGAAAATCCTCCCGCGTGACCGCCGCCATTTCCAAGCCGCGGTGCTGTACCGCGCGCAAGGCACGGTCGAGATCCCCAATCTCGGCTTCCGTCAAGACGTGGACCCAATCCTCCCGCGCTTTCATTTCGGCGCTTTTCCACGCGGTCGCATCGCCGATCTGCTGCCGGTATATCTTCGTCACGAAACCCTCACGCTTTCACCGCTAACCGCCCGGCCGGTCATTTCATATCGCGCGCATTATGCGGCTGCTCGGCAATTTCCGTCTCGTCCGCGAGCCATTGATCCACCCGGTCCCAATAGAAGGCTATGTAACCCGCGTAGGCTTCGCCTTCGTCATACGGGGTCTCGTATGACCACGCGATGTCCTCCTCAACCCGATCGCCTACCCGCACGGAGTAGTAGGCCGCATGGCCCTTGTAAGGTCAGAAGGACGTGCTGTCGCTGCGCGCCATCAAATCCATGCGGATGTCGGCGCGCGGGAAGTAGTAGACGTCCTTGTGGTTGGTCTCGAGCATCAGTAACGCGCTTGTCGAGTCCGCGATCACCTCATCGCCGATCTTCACACGGATTCGGTTCGCGCACGGCTCCATATCCACACGATAGCCGGGCGACGCGGTAAACCCCGGCGCCGGGCCGCTTGATTTCGGCACTTCACTCATCGGTCCGCTCCTTTCGGTAGAGGGTGACGGTAGCATGTTGGTGAAATCGGCCTCAATGACCGAGGGTCAATGTCAATTTACCGGACAGGCATGGGCAACCTGCATTACGAGCACCAATGCCGCTAAAAACTCCAACCGTCGCCATGGTGTCGGCGAATGTGGCAGCTACAGTAAGCCATGAAATGGATCCGCCGTATTGCGCTGTTGGCTGTCGTCGTGACGTCGATCGTTGTCGGTGCGACGCTGCTATACGCCTATGTCGACTACAACCGCGACATCGAGCCAAGACATCAAGCACACGGCGGAAACGCCATCTGGCTTGCGCATAAATGGGTCGGCGCAATTCAAAGCGACAACACCTACCGCGAACTCGCGGCGCATCTCGCCAGGCGCGGGATTACCGATGCGTTCTTCCATGTCGGCCCCCTACAAGCCGACGGCACGATCGACACCGCCCGGTATCCCGCCGCCGAACGGCTGATACGGCAAATGCGGCGGCATGCGCCGGCGCTTCGCGTGCAGGCTTGGATCGGGCAAATCGAAAAACGCGGCGGCGGGCCGCTGGACCTATCGAATCCCAATGTCCGGAAAGCGATCGCGGCAACGGCGGGCCGATTCCTGGAATTGGGATTCGGTGGCATTCACTACAACATCGAACCGAGCAGCGGGAACCCCCATCTCCTGACATTGCTCGACACGACACGGCAACTCACCCGCAACCGGAACGCGGTCCTGTCGATGGCAACCGACGAGATCGAACCTCTTCCCGGCCTCGCCTGGCTGACCCAGGTTGCCGGAACGCATGCCGGATTCTGGACGGCGGAATACCATCGCGCCATCAGCCGGCGCGTCGATCAGATCGCCGTCATGATGTATGACACCGGGTTTCCTGCCGACTGGCTCTACGGCAGCCTCGTGGCGTGGCAAACGCGGAAGATCCGGGCGATAACCCCCGATGCGGTAACCGTGTTCATGGGCGTGCCGACCTATGAGGAACATCGCCTCACCTTTCATCCCAACGCGGAAAACATGCAATCGGGCTTGCGGGGAATCCAGAACGGTCTTGCCGCCGACCCTGCACTGACCCGACCCCTCGGCGTCGCGATCTACGCCAACTGGACGACCGATGCGGCCGAATGGCGGCGTTACCAGCGAGACTGGCTTGGCCTTTCCGACTAGACCCAGGTCCTCACGCAAGGGTGAATGCCCGGCTCTTCCCGACGACGTAGACTTGACCCGTTACATGTCGGACCAACCGGGGGAGTTCCAATGCAATCCGTGCAGATCACGTTACCGGTCGTCACCGCGCTCTACGCAGGGCTGAACGGCCTGCTTGCCGTCTTTCTCGCCATCCGGGTCAGCCTGCATCGCTCGAAGGAACGCATCGACATCGGCGACGGCGGCGATGCCGCCTTGCTGCAGACCATCCGCGTGCACGCCAACAACGCGGAATATGTGGCGCTGGGGTTGGTGTTGCTGCTGATCGTCGAGATGCTGGGCGCGCCGGTGGCCGCGGTGCATGCGCTGGGCGCGGCGCTGTTCGTCGCCCGGGCACTGCACGCACAGGGCCTGTACAGCACGACCGGACCGTCCTTCGGGCGGATCGTCGGACAGACCGTGACCTGGCTGATGCTCGTGCTGGTCTGCCTGTACGCGCTCTACCTGTTCTGGATCGGCGGGCGGCCTTAAGCGATTCACCTCCCGCGGCGGCTCGCCTATACTGCGGCGCATGACGTCGAACGACCTGATCCGCGAATACGCCTGGGCGATCGCCCTGGCGGTCGGCATCCTGTTTCTCCTGTCGCGCTATATCATGCGCCGCCTGCGTGAGCGGCGCGAGGAACGGGAGCGCGCCCTGGCCGAGGAGACCGGCGAAACGCCGATGGTCACGCCCGAGGAATTCGCCCGCGCCCGGAAACTATTCCTGCTGACGCTAACCCTGCTGATCCTGGTTGTAATCATCTCGATCCTGACCCATTTTCAGTGATTGTCCGCGCGTCGGGCATTCACCCATTTGAAGGACGGAAAGGCCTGCCCATGCCCAGCGATTCATCGTCGACACTCGCCAACGAACAAGAGGCGCTCGACCTGTTGTCCGACCTCATCGGCAAGGCCCAGGCGGCCGGCGCCGACGCCGCCGACGCCATTGCGGTATCGGGCATATCCCTATCGCATTCCCAGCGCCTGGGTGAGATCGAGAAGCTGGAGCGGTCGGAAAGCACCGACCTCGGCCTGCGGGTGCTGATCGGCAAGCAACAGGCCATCGTCTCCTCTTCCGACGCCTCGCCCGAGGCGCTGAAGGAACTGGTCGACCGCGCCGTCGCCATGGCGCGCACCGTTCCCGAGGACGCCTATTGCGGCCTGGCCGGCCCGGACCAGATTTTCAAGGGCCCGGTCGCCGATCTGGAAATCTGCGAAGCCGACGAACCGACGCCCGAAGCGCTGATCGAACGCGCCAAACAATGCGAGGATGCCGCGCGGGCCGTGGAAGGCGTCACCAACTCCGAAGGCGCGGAGGCGAGCTGGGGCCGGTCGGGCGTGGCACTCGTCGCGTCAAACGGCTTCTCGGGCAGCTATGCGGTGTCGCGGCAGAGCATCGGCGCGGCGATGCTGGCGGGCGAAGGCACCGGGATGGAGCGCGACTACGAATTCACCAGCGCGGTCTACACCGCCGATTTGGACGACCCGGCAGAGGTCGGTCGGCACGCCGGCGAGCGCGCGGTAGGGCGACTCAATCCCCGCAAGGTCGGCACGAAGAAGGTGCCGGTCGTCTACGACCCGCGCGTGTCGAACGGGTTGCTGCGGCATCTTGCGGGCGCGATCAACGGCACCGCCATCGGGCGGGGCACCAGCTTCCTGAAGGACAGCATGGGCGAGCAGATCCTGCCGAAAGGACTGTCGATCATCGACGATCCGCACCGCAAGCGCGGCCTCGCCTCGAAGCCCTTCGATGCGGAAGGGATCGCCAATGAGTCCATCGCCTTCGTCGAGGACGGCGTGCTCAAGAGCTGGGTGCTCGACCTCAGCGCGGCGCGGCAACTCGGACTGGAAACCACCGGCCGTGCATCGCGCGGCACCAGCGGCCCGCCCTCGCCGTCGACCACCAACCTGTATCTCACGCCCGGCGCACAGAGCCGCGACGCGTTGATCGGCGACATCGAGGAAGGCTTCTACGTCAACGAGCTGATGGGCTTCGGCATCAACAACGTCACCGGCGACTACAGCCGCGGCGCGGCCGGCTTCTGGATCGAGAACGGCGAGATCGCCTACCCGGTCAGCGAGATGACCGTGGCGAGCAACCTCAAGGACATGTTCCTCAACATGCAGGCGGCGGACGACCTGGAGTTCCGCTACGGCGTGAACGCGCCGACGGTCCGCATCGACGGCATGACCGTCGCGGGCAACTGATTGCGGCGTCCCGGCCATGGCCGCGCGTTTCGTCGATACGGTCCGGCAATTGGCGCGCTACAACCGGCTCGCTAACGAACGGCTGTATGCGTCCTGCGGCGAACTGAGCGACACGGCCCGCAAACAGACCCGACCCGCCTTCTTCAAGAGCATCCACGGCACGCTCAACCACATCATGGTCGGCGACCGCATCTGGCTCGCCCGGTTCGACGGGCGCGAGGCTCCGTCCACCGGCCTCGATACGATCCTCTATGACGGCTTCGAAGACCTCCGCACCGCGCGGTCCGAGGAGGACGCCCGGATCGAAGCTTTCGCGGAAAACGTCACTGACGCCTTCCTCGCGGGTACCATTCGATACGAGAACAACGAGGGGCGGGTCTTCGACGACCCTGTCGACATGCTGGTGAGCCATTTCTTCAATCACCAGACCCACCATCGGGGCCAGGTGCATGACATGCTGTGCCAGACGGACGTGACGCCGCCGGTGCTCGACCTGCATCGCGTGCTGAAGCCGGACCCGGATTCCTGAGAACGATCGCCGCTAACTGACGACCCGCCAGACGCCGGCATCACTTCGGCATGCGGTACCGCCGGCTTGATGCTCCTGCCCGCCGATCGTCACCGTCTGCCGGTACTCCCGGCAATACCGCCCTTCCGCGTTCAGGTAGGTGCGGGTCGGCGTCATCGTCCCCCAATGGCCGTTCTGCGGATTGCGCCAGATCCGGGTCTGGCCCGACGGCTGGGTTTCCAGCGTATGGCTGGCGGTCTTGAACGCCCGGTCGATATCGCCCCGTTCCAGGAAGGTGACGAACGGCCCTTGCAACAACGCGCCCTTGACGGAGATACTGGTGACCGGCTCGGATTCGATAGCCGAACTGCCCAAAAGCCCGCCCAACGCATACTGCCCGAGACCGCCGTCCAGGACCGGCAAGGGTTCCGCGGGGGCTATCGCGGCCGACGGCGCCGTCCCGGCCGTGCCGCCGCCCGTCCCTTTGTCGGCAACCGGCGCGCAGGCGGCGATTCCGGCCGTCAACGTCATAACGAGAAATATGCTGTGAAGGCTGGACCGCACCGGATGCCTCGATCTTGCGATCGCGTCCGTCGCGACCCGTGGTCATCCTAAGGCGGTGGCCAGGAAGTGCAAGTTTCGGACTTGTCCCCGGCTACCGCAGCCGCGCCAGACAGGCGGCCGCGGCCGCATCCAGGATCGCGTCGGTATCGATGCCATGCAGACGATAGGTATCGGGGATATCGCTCGACTGACCGAACTTCTCCACGCCGAGCGCCGACACCCGGTAATCACCGACCGAGCCGAGCCAAGACAAAGTCGCGGGGTGGCCATCCAACACGGTGACCAGTGCCGCCCCGGACCCCAACTGGCCGAGCAGCGTTTCCACATGCGATTGCGCCGTGCGGTCACCCGCCGCGCGCCTCTTGCCCGCAGCGAGCCATTCCGCGTGCAGCAGATCGGGCGACGTGACGGCGAGCAATCCGGCCCCCGGCACGTCGTCCAGCAGTTCCGCATGCGCGGCGAGCGCCTCCGGGGCGACCGCGCCAGCATAGGCGATGGCAAGGTCGCAACCGGGTGCGGGCGGCACCGCCCAATACGCGCCGGCGCAGATCGCCTGCCGGTCCGCGTCGCTCAGACTGCGCTCGGGCTGTTCGAGCGCCCGCGTGGACAGGCGCAGATAGACCGACCCGCCGTCGTCCTCCTGCATGTAGCGCATGCCCCAGGCCATGATCGCGGCCAACTCATCGACATAGGCCGGTTCGAAATAGGCGAGCCGGTCGATCGACATCCCGATCAGCGGCGTATTGATCGACTGATGCGCCCCGCCCTCGGGCGCCAGCGTCACGCCGGACGGCGTCGCCACCGCCATGAAGCGGGCATCCTGGTAACAGGCGTAGAACATCGAATCGAGGCCGCGGTTGATGAACGGGTCGTAGAGCGTGCCAACCGGCAGAAGCCGCGCGCCGAAGAGGGAGTGCGACAAACCGAGCGCGGCCAGCGTCAGGAACAGATTGTTTTCGGCGATGCCGAGTTCGATATGCTGGCCGTCGCGCGACCGCACCCATTTCTGCACCGACGCGACTTTCTCCTCGCGGAAGACATCGGGCCGTTCCTTGCGGCTGAACAGGCCGCGCTGGTTCACCCACCCGCCGAGATTGGTCGACACGGTCACATCGGGGGACGTGGTGACGATGTGGCGCGCCAGGGTGCTGTCGCCTTGCGCGAGCTCGTTCATGATCTGGCCGAACGCCTGCTGCGTCGCCAAGGTGGTTCCGGATGGGACCGGAAAGCTTTTCGGCACAGTGATCTGCGGCGCATTATGGCGGCGGACCGCGTCGGCGGCGAACGGCACCTCCCGCAGGAATTCGGTCAGTTCTTCCTCGGCTGCCTCCAGCCCCGCGAAGGGGTCCCATTCCTTGCCGTCGGGAATTCGCATCGACGCCTTGAAGGCCGCCATCTGATCGGGGTTCATCAGGCCGGCATGGTTATCCTTATGTCCGGCAAGCGGCAGACCGAAGCCCTTGATCGTGTATGCCACGAAACATTGCGGACGGTCATCGTCGGCGGCGCCATGAAAGGCCTCCAGCACCGACTCCATATCGTGCCCGGCCAGGTTGGTCACCAACCGGTGCAGCGACAGGTCGTCGTGGCTGTCGAGCAGCTCGCCCAGTCCCGACGTGCCCTGCAATTCGGTCTTCAGATGCTCGCGAAAGGCTTCGCCGCCCTTGAAGGTAAGTGCCGAATACAGGTCGTTCGGGCATTCGTCGATCCACTGCAGCAATGCCTCGCCGGCGGGACCGTGCCGCGCCGCCTCGAGGCGCTTGCCGTATTTCAGCGTCACCACGTTCCAGCCGACGGTGTCGAAGAAGGATTGGATCTTCTGAAAGAGCTGGTCGTTGACCACGCCGTCCAGGCTCTGCCGGTTGTAGTCGATCACCCACCAGAGATTCCGGACATCGTGTTTCCAGCCTTCGAGCAGCGCCTCGAAGATGTTGCCCTCGTCCAACTCGGCGTCGCCCATCAGCGCGACCATGCGTCCCGCACCGGACTCGTCGGCATTCAATCCGTGCATCCGGGCGTAGTCCTGCACCAGCGAGGCGAAGAGCGTGACACCCACGCCGAGGCCGACCGACCCGGTGGAGAAATCGACGTCGTCGGCATCCTTGGTCCGCGAGGGATAGGATTGCGCGCCGCCGAGGGCCCGGAACAGTTCGAGGTTTTCCTGGGACTGTTTGCCGAGCAGATACATCAACGCGTGATAGACCGGGCTGGCGTGCGGCTTCACCGCGACCCGGTCATGCGGCCGCAGCACATCCATATAGAGCGCCGTCAGCAGCGTGGCCGCCGATGCGCAGGAGGATTGGTGGCCGCCGACCTTCAACCCATCGCGGGCCGGCCGCACATGATTCGCGTTGTGGATCGTCCAAGACGACAGCCACAGGACCTTGCGCTCGATTTCCGAAAGGATACGCAGCTTTTCCCGGGGCTGACGGGCATCGTCCTGGCCTTTGACCAGGCGCAGCGGGGCGGCCATGACCGACTCCTGTATCGACTGTGAACCTGCCGTCATTATATGGACGGAGGCTAAGACGATCCTTGCAAAGATTGCGTTAATACGCCTTATGTTGGCAATATTGTGCCAATAGATCGATCAATTGGAATATAATGTGCCCAAATCTACCTTGAATGAGATAGACCGTCGCATCCTGACGCGGCTGCAGGAAAACGCCCGCATCTCCAATGTCGACCTCGCGGCCGAGGTCGGCGTGTCGCCGTCGCCCTGCTGGCGGCGGGTCCGCGACCTGGAGCAGACCGGCGTCATCGCGCGGTATGTGACGTTGGTCGACCCCAGCGCCGCGGGATTGCCGGTCAGCGTGTTCATCCAGGTCTCGCTGGAGCGGCAGGCGGAATCGGCGCTGGAAATTTTCGAGACAGCGGTGCTCGGCTGGCCGGAGGTCCTGGAGTGTCATCTGATGACCGGCGACGCGGACTATCTGCTTCGGGTCGTCGTCGCCGATCTCGCCGCGTATGAGCGATTCCTGATGGACCACCTGACGAAGGTGCCCGGCGTGACCAGCATCAAATCGAGCTTCTCGCTGAAGCAGGTGAAATACGGCACGGCGTTGCCGCTCGACGCGGTGGCGAAGGCGTAACCCGGTTTAGCGGTCCGGCGTCGGCGCGAGACGCCGCAGAAACCCGAGTTTCACCATCCAGGCAACCGTCCGCAGCAAGCGCGCCGCGTCATCCTCGGCAAGATCGGGGACCAGTTCCGCCAACGCCGCGCCGGGACGGCGTCCCACCGCGTTGACCAGTGCCGCGATATCGTCCGCGCCCAACAGGATGTCCGGCGTGAACATGTTCATGCGATGCCGAATCAGCGCGTTGATCGCCTCGACGGATTTCGCCGCGATCTCGATCCGGTCCTGCAGGGAAAGATGTTCGGTCGGGAAGCCCGCGAACATCCGATAAGGGTCGGGCCGCAGCGGATGAGCCGCGCGGTGCGGCGACCGGACCGCCGATTCCGTTCCCTTGGCGCGACGGCCGGCGAGTTCGTCCCATACGGACTCATAGGCCGGGATGACATGCCGCCAGTCGTAGATTGTCTCGGCCCGCTGTACGCCCGCCTCCGCCATGCGGTGGCGCAGGTCCGTATTGACAGCCAGTTCGTGCAAGGCGTCGGTGACCGCTTCGACATCCGCCGCCGTCGTTTGGCTGCCGCCGGCGATGAAAGTGCCATAGCTGTCCTCGCCGGAAAGATACCGCATCGCGTTGGCGCCGCCGGCGCCCGGCGGCGGGGTCAGGGTCGGCACGAGGAATCCCTCGACGCCGTTCGTAACCGTGTCGCGGTATCCGTCCCAGTCGGTCGCGACGACCGGCAGCCCGCTCGCCATCGCTTCGATCGGCGCCAGTCCGAAGCTCTCCTGGATATTGTCCGCCAAGGACATAAAGACGTCAGCGGCGGCCCACACCCCGTCGGGGAACCGCGGATCGCTGTTGGCAACGACACGGACCTCGGCTTTCGTGCAAACCTCCGCCGCCAGGGCGTTGAATTCCGCCTCGAACCGTTCGGTGTCGAAATACCCATAGAAGACCATGCTGACCGGCACCGACACGCGGTCCGCCAACCGTTCCGCGGCCTGCAGGAACGGCAGCGGATGCGCCTTGGAATAAAAACTGATCCGGCCATGGAACAACACCACGAAGGCGTCCTCGGCCAACCCCAGCTCCCGGCGAAGGACGGCCCCACGGCCGACGTCGCGGTTCTTGGCGAACCCCTCCGTATCGATCCCCAACGGAACGATCGGTAACTGCACTGGACAGGCGATACGGCCGCCGGTCCGGTCGGCCAGATAGGCGCGCCATTCGTCCCAAAGCGCCTGGATCGCCCCGGCGATCGCGCGGGACGGGCAAATGATCGCATCCCACTCCTGCGTCGGGTAGTGCACGCAATTGGCGACCGCGTCCATCACGGCGGCCGAGGACATGGTGTGACTGATGCCGCAAAGGCTGTAGGCGTGCTGATCCTGCGCCCGGCGCGTCCAGGCGTAAGGCGCGATATTCGGGTCCGGCTGCATCAGGCAGCCGGGCTCGATAAGGCGTTCGGGTTCAGTAAGTGCGATGAAGGCGCAGTCATCCGCCGACCGTCCCTGCGCAACCGCGCGCTGCTTGAACTGTTCGAAAGCGTCTCTGTCCTTGGCGTAACAGAACAAACGCTCCTGCCGGGCATGGCGGAGATAGGCGTCTACCAGGCGTTCGACCGCCACGTCGAGGCCGATCACCCGCTCGGACTCCAGATCGCGCGCCACGAAATACATCGCGGCGCCGTCGGTTTTCACGCTGCTCATTCCCCCTCGCGTCCCGCCAATCGCCGCATCACCCTGCCCGCCCCGGCCACCATCACCCGTCGCCGAACGTTCGCCAACAACAACGCCGTTCGCGCCGGCGGCTGGCTCACCAAGACCCGCTTCCGGCCCAACGCACGCAATGCCTTGCGGGCGACCGGCGCCGGCATCTCCGAATAGCCCGGCGCCCTAGCCATCCCGGCGCGGTCGAAAAATTTTGTCCGCGTGGCGCCCGGACACAGCACCAGCACATCCACCGGCGCATCCTTCACTTCATCGGCAAGCGCTTCGCCGAAGCTCAACTCGAACGTCTTGGTGGCGGCGTAGGTGGCAAGCATGGGCACCGGCGTGAATGCGACGACACTGGATACGATGATCAGCCCCGCGCGTCCACCATCCGTGCGCGCCCGCGCGATCATGCCCGGCAACAACGCCCGCGTCAGATGAACCACGGCGGTGACGTTGACGGCGACCATCTCCATCTCGCGGTCTAGCGCGTTGTCGGTTACTGGGCCGAAAACCCCGAGGCCGGCGTTATTGATCAATAGATCGACGCCAAGCGCCTCGGCCCAATCGATCAATTCGGCCCGCTCCGCCTCGACGGCCAGGTCGGCGGCATGGGTTTCGACCGTGCGGCCGCCGGCGGACAACTTCGCCGCCAAGGCGTCCAACGCCGCCCGGTCGCGGCCGGTTAGCAGCAAGCCGGTCTCCGGCGGCAATGCCTCCGCGAAGGCCGTGCCGATCCCGCTCGTGGCGCCGGTCACCAGCGCCATTCGATAGTTCCGCATATACCCGACCCCTTGGCCGCGAGCGGCCGCGATTCCATCCCATAAGTTAACAAGTTCTTAAGTCTGAAGTCCTAAAAAGTGGCCTCACCAGGGGCTTCGATATGGACACCGTCGTTAGCATCATCGCCAAAGCGATTTCGCCGTTCTTCTATCCCGTCATGGAAGATCAGCGGATCTTTTGGCTGTATCTGCTATCCGCCGGACTGATCGCCGCGGGCGCCTATCTCTATGGACGGCGCCTGAACGCGCGTAGCGGAGCGGAAGCAGCCGGGTGGCGCGGTTTCATGGGCTTCCTGCTGCCGCGCGACGTGTTCCTGCACCGGTCGGCCATCGTCGACTACAAGTATTTCGTCATCAACGCGTTCGGCCTCGCGCTGATCGTCAGTCCGATTCTGCTGGGCGCGCCCGCGGTCGCCGATCTGACCAAGAGCGCCTTGGCGCCGCTCGCCGGCGCGGACGGCGGGACCCGCATTCCCGGCGCCGGCGACCATCTTGGCTACACGCTGGTGATGATCATCGCGATGGACGGCGCGGTCTTCCTCTCGCATTTCCTGCAGCACAAGGTTCCGGCCCTTTGGGAATTCCACAAAGTGCACCATTCGGCCGAGGTCCTGACGCCGGTCACGGTCTATCGCATGCACCCGATGGACGACATCCTGACCGGTTTCCTCTCGGCGCTGATCCTGGGCGTGGTCGACGGCATTTTCCGGACGATCTATGCGGCATCGCCGACGACGATGCTGGTGTTCAATCTCAACATCTTCCTCTTCGTGTTCTATCTCGCCGGGTACAATCTGCGGCACTCGCATATCTGGGTCAGCTACCCGCAGGCCGTCAGCCATTTCCTGATCAGCCCGGCGCAGCACCAAATCCACCACAGCAGTGCCGAAAAGCATTTCGACAAGAATCTCGGGTTCATCTTCGCCTTCTGGGACGCACTTGCCGGGACCCTGTATGTGCCGAAGAACCGCGAGACTCTGAAATTCGGTCTCGACGGAGACGAACACCAGGCCTTCGACAGCGTGTGGCAGCTCTATGCGCGCCCGTTCCGGGTCGTGTTCGCGAAATACATTTCCCCTAAACGGAGCCAGACATGAAACGCGGACTCATCGTCGCCGCCGTCCTCGCCGTCGCCGGCGTGGCCGGCGTCACCTACCTGCCGAAGCAACTGCTGAACGGCACGGATACCGGCGAATACCGGGACGTCACCCCGATCGCGACCGAGAACCTGCCGGTCCACCTGGAAGACCTCACCTGGACCGAGGTCCGCGCACTGGTTCGCGCCGGGCACACCACCGCCATCGTCCCGACCGGCGGCACCGAACAGAACGGCCCGCATATGGTGCTTGGCAAGCATAACTATGTGGTCCGGCACACCGCGGGACAGATCGCCCAACAGCTCGGCAACGCCCTGGTGACGCCGGTCATGTCCTATGTCCCCGAAGGCGCCATTTCGCCGCCGACGGGTCACATGGCCTACCCGGGCACGATCAGCGTTTCCGAGGACGTGTTCGCGGCGGTCCTGGAATCGACGGCGCGCAGCCTGAAGGCGCACGGCTTCAGAACGATCTGTTTCATCGGCGATAGCGGCGGCAACCAGGCCGTTCAGGCAAATGTCGCGAAGAAACTGAACGAGGAGTGGATCGGCTCCGGCGTCGCGGTGCTGCATGTCGCCAACTACTACAGCGCCAACGGGCAGGTCGACTGGCTGCTGACCAGCGGCGAGAGCGAAACCGCCATCGGCAGCCATGCAGGCATCCGCGATACGTCGGAAATGCTGGCGGTGCATCCCATCGGCATCCGTCTGGATCGCCGCCGGTCCAGCGCCGAAGCGGGCATGGCGGCCAGCGGCGTCAACGGCGACCCGACGCGCGCGAACGCCGAAATCGGCGAGAAGATGCTGCAGCTCAAGGTCGACGCAGCGGTCGAGCAAATCCTGCAGACATTCCAGGCGGAAGGTTAGTCCGGCACGGGCGAGCCCGGCGTCACTCGTGGACGATGAGGCGGCCCGCCGCCGGATCCACCGTGACCTGGTCGCCCGTCTTCACCGCGGCCGTGATATCGCAATCGAACCGGTCGAGCAGCGGAAAATCCGCATGCGCGGCCCCTTGCGCCATAATCGGGTTGGCGTAGTTCAGCACCAGCGCCAAAGGCGCCCGGTCGCGGGACGCCATTTCATACAGCATCCAGGCCGTCGCCACGCCGCCCTTGGCGATGTTGAGGATCAGCACCTTGCCGAGATAGCTCTCACCGTACAGTTTATGCGCCTCGCGCGAGAAGGTGCCGTCGATCCGGTTGAGGTCGTAGCGTGCACTGAAATTGTCATCCGCCACCAACGCCGGTCCGGTGACCATATCGCCGATGCCCACATGTCCTTGGATGATCCGGTCGGCCATTAGACGATCCTCCCGGCGACGGCGGAGTCGACGCATCGTTCCATGGTGGACAGGACCGGCTCGTAGCCGTACCCGCCGAGGATGTTGACGATCTTCGCCGAGTTGCTCATCAGCCGCTTCCAACCGTTCGCCTCGCCGACCTCGCGGGCGTACATCTGATAAAAGCAAACGCCTTCGAGCAGGATGCCGCCGGCGCCTTCGATCTGCGCGGTAATCCCCATCCGGTCGGCGGCGGTCTTGATCTCCGGCGCGGTCGCCGCGATCAAGGTGGTTGCGTCATGCACCGTCCGCCCGTCGAGCAGGTGTCCGAGCCGTTGTAGCTCGAACAGCGACAATTGCGGCGCTGCGAACACCACCACGTCGAGCCGGTCGTCCGACACGCCGTAGGAGTCGTAGAAGGCGTCGATGTCCGCGCGGGTGATCCGGACCGGATCCGGCGGCGCGCCGTCGAACACCGTCTGCAGCGACGGCGCTTCGGGCGTCACGCCGATCATGTGGAACAACGGCGTCGACCCGAAACTCGCCATCGCCGCGCCGAGATGTTTCATCTCGTCCGAGGTCGGTGCGCCATCGACACCATCGATCACCGGCACTTCCCAATAAGAGCCCATATCCCGGCCGACGATGCCGCCGACCGCGCCCCAATCGGCCCAGTCCTGTGGCCGGGTCTCCAGCACGTAATGCGCGGTGCCGCGCCGGCGTTCGTCCAGGTGGAAACCGTAACGCGGCGTCCGGCCGGTCAGCGCGGCGGCCAGCGCCGAAGGCCCGCCCTCGAAATTGGTCCGCGCGCCGAGCACGCTGTTGGTGTAGATGCTCGATCCGGTATCGCCGAAGGCCACATGCTCGCCCTGTACCGGCGGGATGATCACCTGATAGTTGATGCAGGTATCGGTCATCATCACGTCGAGCGACTGGAATGCGTCGATCGCTCGGCGCTCCAACTCAACCCAATCGTCCTGTTGCTTCATGCGTTTATAGGCGTTGAAGTCGGTACCGCGCGGATCGGTCACCGTCGGCACCACCGTCCGCCGCTCGTCCTTGGGATATCCCGCGACCTTTTCGAGAAATTCGACGCCGGCCGCCCCCAGCGATTCCGTATCCGCCATCAGATGCACCTGGCTGATCTCCACCAGATCCTCGGCGTCGAAGAACTGCCCGACCTTGATTTGATGCTCCATGGCCAACCGGCGCGGCTCGCCCAGGTCGCCCGCGCGGATGCTCTCTTCGTAATCCGTCAACTTCATCAAGTGCTCCCCACCATTCACGTGTTCCGCTCTGTTTATATCGCAGCGAGACGCCGTCCGCACGCAGCCGCTTGCGCCGCATTTATCCGTCGCCCATAGTGCCTTTCTATCCCGCAGCAACACCAAGAGACCGATGCCCCGCCTGACCACGCTCGACGACATCAAGAAAGCGCGCGACGCGCTGCCCGAGTTCATCCGCCATACGCCGATCCTGCCGCTCGCCCGCGACTCCGCCGAGGTCGGCCGCGAAAAACTCTTTCTGAAATGCGAGAACCTGCAAGTCACCGGCGCCTACAAGGTCCGCGCCGCCTATACCGTGCTGCGGTCGTTGACCGATGAGCAGCGCAAACGCGGGTTGGTGGTCACCTCCTCCGGCAATTTCGCCCAGGCCTATGCCTATGCAGGCGCCAGCATGGGCGTGCCGATCGTCGTGGTCATGCTGGACACGACAAGCCCGTTCAAGGTGGACAACACGAAAGGCTACGGCGCGGAAGTCGTGTTCTGCGGAACCGATGCCCTGGAGCGGCAGCCGACCGTGGACCGTCTCGCCGAGGAGCGCGGCATGACCGCCATCGACAACTGGGAGTACCCGCCGATTGTCGCCGGCCATGCCAGCATCGGCATGGAAATCGTCGAGGATTGCCCGGACGTGGAAACCGTCCTGGTCCCGGTCAGCAGCGGCGGCGTCGCCGCCGGGATCGCGACGGCGGTGAAGCTCAGCAAGCCGGACACCAAGGTCATCGGGGTCCAACCGGAAAAGGCCAATGCCGCCTATGTCTCGATGGAAAAAGGCGAAGCGACGGCGATCGACTATTGGGACAGCATGGCGGACGGCCTGTCGGCGCGGCGACCGGGCGAGTTCCCGTTTAGCCACCTTCAGGAATACATGGACGAGATCGTCCTGATCAGCGAACAGGACATCGCCGACGCCTTCCGGACGATCCTGTACCGAGGCAAGCTGATGGGCGAACCGGCAGGGGTCGTCGCCGCGGCGGCATTCCTCAGCGGCAAGGTCGATGCGTCGCGCAAGACAGTCGCTGCACTGACCGGCGGCAACGTCACCGAGGCGGTCGTCGACAAGATGCTGGCGATGTCAGGCGATTGATCCTTCGATGCGCCTCCGGCGGTAGAAGATTTATGCCGCTTTTCGCATGTAAAGGATTGATCAACGCGTCATCTTCATATTGAACATCGCATGCGCCGGGGCGATATGGCCCCTAGGGCGCGTTTGACGCAGCCGATAGAGACGATAAGCCGATCACATAATGAGCACCTTGCCCGAACCCGTGGCCCGGCGCCGGACCTTCGCGATCATCTCGCATCCGGACGCCGGCAAGACCACCTTGACCGAGAAACTGCTGTTGTTCGGCGGCGCCATTCAGCTTGCCGGAGCGGTCAAGGCGCGCGGCGACCAGCGGCGCGCCCATTCGGACTGGATGAAGGTCGAGCGCGAGCGCGGCATTTCGGTGGCGTCCTCCGTCATGACCTTCGACTACGGCGACTGCACCTTCAACCTGCTCGACACCCCGGGCCACGAAGACTTCAGCGAAGATACCTATCGCACGCTCTCCGCGGTGGATTCGGCGGTCATGGTGCTCGACAGCGCGCGCGGCATCGAAGCGCAGACCCGGAAGCTCTTCGAGGTGTGCCGGCTGCGGGACGTGCCGATCATCACCTTCATCAACAAACTGGACCGGGAAGGCCAGGAGCCGTTCGACCTGTTGGACGAGATCGAACAAACGCTGGCGCTCGAACCGTCGCCGGCATCCTGGCCGATCGGCATGGGACGGCAATTCCTCGGCTGCTTCGACCTGTTCCACGACCGGCTCATGCTGGTCGACAAAGGCACCGCCGACGCGCCGGACGAAGGGGCGGTCTGCGACGGGCTGGACGACCCGAAGCTGGACACGCTGCTGCCGGACTACGCCGCCGAGAAGCTGCGCGAGGATGTCGAGATGGCGCGCGGCTTGTGCCCGCAATTCGACCTGGACGCCTATCGCGAAGGGAATATGACGCCGGTCTTCTTCGGCAGCGCGATCAACAACTTCGGGGTCCGCGAACTACTGCAGGGGTTAGGTGACCTGGCCCCGCCGCCGCGCAGCAGCAGCGCCGACATCCGGACGGTGGAGCCGAGCGACGACAAGGTCAGCGGCTTCGTCTTCAAGATCCAGGCGAACATGGACCCGAAACATCGCGACCGCATCGCGTTCATGCGGCTGTGTTCCGGGCATTTCAAACGCGGCATGAAGCTGAAGCATGTGCGTACCGGCAAGATGCTGAACCTGCACAATCCCATGCTGTTCATGGCGCGGGACCGCGAACTCGCGGAAGAGGCTTGGGCCGGCGACATCCTGGGCATTCCCAACCACGGCAATCTGCGGATCGGCGATACGCTGACCGAGGGCGAGGAGCTTCGCTTCAACGGCGTCCCGAGCTTCGCGCCGGAGATTCTGCAGAAGGCGCGGCCGGCCGATCCGATGCGGGCCAAGCATCTGTCCCGCGCACTTCAGCAGATCGCCGAAGAGGGCGCCGCGCGCGTCTTCAAGCCGCGTATGGATGCCGACTGGGTCGTCGGCGTCGTCGGGCCGTTGCAGTTCGAGGTTCTGGCCGATCGCATCCGCACCGAATACGACGTGCCGGTGAAATTCGAGAGCACGACGCTTCATACGGCACGCTGGGTGGAGGCGGACGATCCCCGCGACCTGAAAAAGTTTCGCGACGCCAACGAGTCGGCGATGGCCGAGGACCATACCGGCGCGCCGGTCTTCCTGGCGCGCAACGCCTGGCATCTCGAGAAAGCCGAGGAAGATTGGGAAAGCCTTAAATTCCTAAAAACAAAGGAACATTCTTCCTAACCGGCCTTCAGCGTCGGTGCTCGGCGCGGCGTCCTTATTGTCGCCGCAATTCGACGGCAGTTAACCATATAGCTTTATTTTATGTTAACGGCGCGAGTGCGACCGTGGCATCGGGTGAGCACAAAACCGAATTGATCTCTCGTGCTCTTGACAGAGACCATCGGAACAAAGGACAGTTCATGAAGCTCATGAAGATGCAACGGAAACTCCGATTCAGTCCGGCGGCTGCGAATGCAGGCCGCCGCATGAGTGTGCGCCTGTTCGGCCTCGCGTTGATGGGCGCGGTCGTGGCGCCGGTGTCAACGGGTTTGGCGAACCAGTGTTCGGCATATGGCAAAGATCGGGCATCGGACGGCGCCGTATCGATCGAAGTGCGCCGGCTGCAGACGAAGCTGATGGTGGCCGCGTTGTCCTGCGGCGCGCGGGCGGATTACAACGCCTTCGTCATCAATCACCGGTCCAGCCTCAAGAAATACGGCACGGCGATCCGCCAGGAATTCAAACGGCGCTATGGCAAGTCGGGGCCCCGGCGATTGAACCGCTTCGTCACGCGGCTCGCCAACGAGGCCTCCGCAAGCAGCAACGCGGATCGCGATCAGTTTTGCGCCGATGCGAGCACGCTGTTCCAGAAGACCGCGCAAAGCCGGGTCGACCTCGCGCATCTGGCGCTGCATTACGACGGAACCCAGCTCGCCAGCGCGGCGTGCAGTCCCTTGCAAACGACTACCTTACAGCCGAAATCCGGAACGTTGCAGCCGAAACGCTGACGCCGCACTCACGTTTTGCAACGCCCCAAAGACAAACCGGCCGGACCCTAGGGTCCGGCCGGTTGCCGTTTAAGCTGCTGTCGACGCCTATTGCATCATGATTTCGACGCGCCGGTTCTGCGGCTCGGGAACACCATCGGCCGTCGGAACGAGCGGTTCGGCTTCGCCCTTGGCTTCGGTCGAGATATCCGCCGACGAGACACCAAGGCGCCGGAGTTCGGTCATCACGCTATCCGCACGCCGTTGCGACAGACCCACGTTGTACTGCGAGGACCCTGCCCGGTCGGCATGTCCGGCAAGCTTGATCCGCACATAACCTTTTCGCGCTTCGGCGGCCGCATCGTTGACGATCTTCTGCGCTTCAGGCGTCAGCGTCGACTGGTCGAAGTCGAAGAAGACGATGAATTCTCTCGGCTGTAACTGCACTTTGGGTGCCGGCGCCGGCTTCGGCGCGGGCTCCGGTTGCTTAACCGGTGCCGGTGCAGGTGCAGGCTTCGGCGGCGCGCCAAAGGTATAGCGCAGGCCGATCATGATCTGATTGGTCGCGTAATCGCTGTCGACGCTGGTGCCGCCATTGGTGCGGAAGCTAACGTCCGGCACACGCAGATGACGATAGTCGAGCGTTGCCGTGAGGTTTTCCGTCAGGGCCAACGACAGACCGGCAATGCCCTGGAAGGCGAAACCGATGTCCGAATCGTCGATGGTGCTGGCCGCGACCGGGCTCACGCCATCGAAATCGACATGCGCGATACCGATACCGACACCGGCATACGGCGTGACCGGTAGATTCAACTGCTTGAAATCATACAAGGCGTTGAACATCCAATTCAGGACATCAACATCGCCCGAGCCGCCCGCAACGCCGGAGATATTGTCGATATCGTTCGGGCGATAGCCGACTTCGGTCTCGAACCGCATACCATTGCCCAGCGCATACCCAACGGCGCCCGACACGGCCCAGCTGAAATCTTCGAATTCGGCTTCTGCCGCATTGAGGTCGGAATCTTCCGTGAGGAAGTTCAGGCCACCGGCACCGCCGATATACAGCCCCTTGTCGTTCGCCGCGGCGAGCGTCGATCCAAAGACCAACGCGCCCATGCAGACGAGCGCCATTGTTAATTTCCGAAACAGCATCGTAAACCTTTCTAAAAATCGGCGTGCCCTATCAGGAATAAAGACCCGCACACCTCTACGGTCAACCCTTATGGTTTATACAACCGTTGCAATGTCCGCGAGGGTGACGCGGGTGCAACAGCCCTAAATCTGTCTATTTTTTGCGCATCGGCAGCCGCACGACGCCATGTCCCCGCGCAGAGAGCTCACCGTCCTGCTGTACCGCCTGTTGCTCGACCTCGACATACCCCAATCCGTCCTCGACGAATTTGCATTTCACGGTCCCATCGATGAACAACATGTCCCCCACCGGGTTATGCCGCCGTACTTCCGTGTAACAAGACCGCAGGAAACCCGAATCGCCCATCCAATTGGTCAGATGGTGCGTCATCCAGGAACAACGCTCGGGTCCGTAATCATAAGCGGCGGGCGCGCCGACCCGCGTCGCAAACTCGTCCTCCCAATGAACGCGTTCCGGGCAGTCGGGAATACCGTACTTGTTCTTGATGCCCAATCCCCTGTGCGCCATCACCTGTTTCCAGGCGAGCTTGTTCGCGCGGATATATAATCCGCCCCAACCCTGCGCATAAGCGATGAAGCCGGTCACGGTCATCGGCCCCTTGACGATGCGCGGCACGGCATCGCCCTCCGAGACATCCTCGTAGTATCGCGGCGTGGCGCCGCGGACGTCCTCCTCACCGTAATGCTTGAAGAATTCCTCCAGTTCGGCGTCGCTATATTCCACGGCGGGCTTTTTCTTAAGTTCCGTGTATTTCGTGCCTTCTTCCCGTGCCGCGTCGCGATCCGTCCGGAAACACCAGCTATCCGCTTCCGACAACAGGTCGCCGTCGCCGTTGAAAAACCGCACATGGTAGATTTGCTGAACTGCGCGGCCGGAAAACTGCGTGTCGTGCTCGATGAGATCCTTGAGCCAGGCTTCCGTGTGGATCTCATCGTTTCGGCGGATAACGTTGTGCCAGGTAAAATCGGCTCCCGCCCACATCGCATGCACGCCCGGTAATCCGCCGACATATCCGGAAATGATCCGGCTGCAGGCGAATAGGAAGGACGGCGGCGCAATGACCCCGTCATACGAGGTATCCGCCGCATAGTCGGGATCGCACCATAGCGGATTGTCGTCGCCGATCCCGTGCGCATAGTGGCGGATGTTGTCCCGCGTCGCTTCGTGACACCAAGGTTCCAGCGTGTTTTCGATCTTGACCCCGATGCGCTGACGCAGCGCGTCCATGCCCTGCTCGGTGATTTTCGGAAATTGTTTCGTGTCTTCGGACATTGTGGGTCGGTCTCCCTGCTAACGGGTCAGTTGTTCAAGTATCGGGCAAGATCGAATCGGCCAGGGTGAAATAACTCGGCGGGCATGGGCGAAAGCGTCGGGCTGACGACCGGGCGGAACCCCATGCGAGCGAGAATATCGCGTTCCAGATCGACGCCCGGCGCGATCTCGGTCAGGACCGGACCGTCCTCCGTTATCTCGAACACGCCGCGTTCGGTCATCGCCATCACCCGCTGCCCCTTGGCCAAGGCTTGCCGGGCATTGAACGTCACCTGTTCGACCTGTTCGACGAATTTCACGACGCCGCCGTCGCGATCGATGCGCAACCCTTCGGGCGTCACTGCGATGTCCTGCTCGCCGGCCGTGAACAGGCCGCAGAAGACGACGCGCTCCGCCCCCTGCGTGACATTGAAGAATCCACCGACTCCGGGGATCCGGTGCGCCAGTTTCGAAACGTTGACATTTCCGGCGGCATCCATCTGGGCCAACCCCACGATCGTGATGTCCAAGCCGCCGCCGTCATAAAAGTCGAACTGATAGGTGTGATCGATCACGGAGCCGGCGTTTATCGACGCCCCGAAATCCAAATTGTAGGCGGGATAGCCACCGGTCGCACCGGACTCGACGGTCAACGTGAACGCATCGCCGCATTCTTCCTCGCGCGCGACGGTCGCGACATAACCGGCAATACCGACGCCCAGATTCACCACATCGCCACGTTGCAGTTCCATCGCCGCCCGCCGGCCGATCAATTTGCGCGTATCCAGCGGGACCGGGGCGATCTCACCGATCTCGGCGCGTTCCTCGCCGCTGAACAGCGGGTTGTACGCCGAGGCAAAGGTCTGCCGATGGTTCTCCGCCGTCCCCAGGACCACATGATCGACGAGATGGCCGGGAATGACGACATCACGCGGCTTGAGGCCGCCCCGTTCGACAATACGCTCTACCTGGGCAATGACGGTGCCGCCCGAATTGCGGACCGCCTGCGCGAAGGACGGGCCCTGGAAGGTAGCGATCTCGCGCTCCATCGTGATGTTGCCGTCCGCATCTGCCGTGGTGCCGCGCAGGAACCCCACATCGAGCTTCAGGCTCGGATAGAACAGCCAATCCTGTCCGGCCAGCGTCACCACCTCGACCAGATCGTCGACGGTGCGGGCGTTCACGCGGCCGCCTTCCCGGCGCGGGTCGACGAACGTATCCAGGCCGATATGCGTTATCAGTCCGGGCCGGCCCGCCGCGATCTCCCGGTAGAGCTGGACAATGACACCTAGCGGCAGCAGATACCCATCCAACTCCTCGTCGATCAGCCGCTTCTGCAGTACCCGGTTCAGGTTCAGGTAGGACGTGATCAGACAGCCGATCAAGCCGGGATGCGCCAGCCGGTCGAGACCGCGCCCCTGCGCATCCCCTTGCCCCGTTGATGCGATCACCGTCAGGTCCTTTGGCCCGCCGCGGTCCAGAAACCGGGACTCCAGCGCGCAGAGCAGTTCCTCGGGGGTCGCCGATCCCACGAATCCGTCGACCGCCAAGGTCATGCCGTCCGCCACCAGGGCGGCGGCGTCCTTGGCATCCATCAGCTTGTTCATGAGAGGGTCTTCCACACCATGACCTTAGAATGACCCAGTGCGCGGTTTGACGGCAAGTCGTCAGGTCACCTGACCACGGATGAAAAAAAGGCCGGCGACATAAGCCGCCGGCCCAAGGCATGAAGTTGGGGTGAACACGCTGGGCGTCATGCCGCCCGAACGTTCTTGATGAAGACTTCGATCTCGCCGTTCAATGCCTCTGCTTGTTTCGAAAGCTCGTCCGCGGCGGTCAGCACCTCCTGGGCGGCCGCGCCGGTTTCTCCAGATGCCTGGGTCACACCGGTAATATTGCTGCTGACCTGTTGCGTTCCGGACGCTGCCTGTTGCGTGTTCTCGGCGATTTCCTGAGTTGCGGAACCTTGCTCGCCAACGGCGGTAGATATCGTTTCCGCGATCTGGTTGATTTCGCCGATCGTCTCGGCGATCGTCCGGATCGCCCCGACGGCATCACCGGTCACCGACTGCATCTCACTAACCTGAGTTGCGATATCTTCGGTCGCCTTGGCGGTCTGATTAGCCAGGTTCTTCACCTCGGACGCCACGACCGCAAAACCCTTACCCGCCTCGCCGGCGCGCGCCGCCTCGATGGTGGCGTTGAGCGCCAGGAGATTGGTCTGTTCGGCGATCTCACTGATCAAATCGACCACCTCGCCAATCTTCTGGGCAGCGTCCGCCAAGCCTTGGACCGTACTGTTGGTCCTCTCGGCTTCGGCATTGGCTTTGCCGGCGATTTCCGCCGACTGGGCAACCTGACGGTTGATCTCGTTGATCGACGCCGACATCTCCTCCGACGCAGAAGCGACGGTCTGGACATTCGTCGTCGCCTCTTCGGCAGCTGCCGCCACCGTGGTCGCCTGACGGCTGGTTTCCTCCGCCGTCGCGGACATTGATTCCGCCGTGGAGCGCATTTCCGTGGCCGCCGCCGACACATTCTTCACGACCGCGGAAACCTTCTCGGAAAGCTCGATCTGATCCGTAATGACCGACCAGATCAACATCGGGCCGACATATTTGCCTGCCTTGTTTTGGATAGCATTGACCTTGAGGGACAGATGCTCGTCGCCAAGTTCGATATTCGCGGAGTACGGAAGGTTGGCGGGATCAGCCAGGATCGCCCGTTGATGTTCGGGATTCTTATGGAAGACATCGATCGAGTTCCCGACGATGTCATCCACTTTCACCGGCAGCAATTCCTCCAATGAACCCAGCGTCTTGTAGGTTGATTTATTCATGTATGTGACTTTGAAATCGTCGGTATCGCACATCATCACGTTGGTGGGCATGTCCTCGATCATTTGGCCCAGCTCGAATGCCTTCGACACCTCTTCTTTCAGGCGCAACATCGCTTGCGCCATGTCGCCGATTTCGTCCTTTCGCTCGGACCCGAATACTTCGATCTCCGTATCACCGTCGGCGAGCTGCGCCATCAAGGCACTGGTCGTGGAGATCGGCCTGGCAAGCGCACGGCCAAACATCAAGCCGACGCCAGCAAGAAGCACCATGATGCCCACGCTAATGCCCAAGAGCATCAATCCCAGCGAATGGGAAGGCTCAAGGACCTCGTCCATCGTCTTTTCGGCAATCAGCGCGAAGTTGGCACCGCCGAATGTCATTGGCGCATAGGCGGCGGCAACATCGATGCCCTCGTGATTGCGCTTCCGCATCAAGCCTGATCCGCCCTTCAGCGCTGCGTGCACGGCCGACGTGTCGACTTTCGCTTTCAGGATCGTCGAGTCCTCGGAAAGACGCGCATCGTTTCGCATCAGCAGGTCCTTGCCCACGATGAAGGCTTGGCCGGTTCGGCCCATGCCCGCTTCCTGCTTCATGATGTTGTTGATGCGGTCGATCGGCATCTGGAAGATCAGCGCGCCCTGATATTCGCCATTTTTCCCTATGACCGGCGCGGAAATGAAACTGGCCGGGGCATCGTTACTCGGCGCGTAAGGGGCGAAATCGAAGAAAGCCTGGAAGCCCGGCTTTGGATTGTCGCGGGTCGCCCGGAAGGCATCGCCCAACCCAGACGCCGCCCATTTGCCGTCGGCAAGGTTCGTCGCGTAATCAAGTTCCTTGAAAACCGTGTAGACGAGGTTGCCTGCCGCATCGACTAGAAAAATGTCGTAATAGTCGCGCTGGCGTAGAAATCGCCGGAACCAGGGATGATACTGCGCATGCGTCCGGCTGTAGGCCGACCCATCCTGCGCGGCGTCCAGCTCTTCCTTCTTACCGGTCGGGTGAGGGTTCTCCTCGATGTAGAGGCGCTGCAGCGTCGCTTGCGGATTTTCAATCGCAGTATAGCCATCCCTGAACGCATTGAGCGCAACGCCGATCGTTTCGTTCTCGCTCATGATCGTCAGGTCTTCGGATATGCTCTTCAGATACCCTTCAAGCGCACTTTTCCGCGCCTCCACCGACGCGCGGAGCGTGTTTTCGGCTTCTCGGGTAACGTCGCCAGCCGCATTGAAATAGGCGATCGTGCCGGTCAGCCCAATCGCAAAAACCCCCACGGCAACAATGATCGCCGGCAATTTCTTCGCGATGGAAATGTTGTTGAACGAATTCCCCAGACGACTAATCATTGTTTGCAGCCCCTCAAATTATTCTAGTAGTGAGTGTCGTGCCTAATCCTTTAACAATCGTTGAGTTTAGCGAGTTTTCCCGCGTCCTCGTTCGTTTCATAGTCGGAACTATTTAAAGTTGGATTAAATTGACTAATAAATGAGCAGTCTCATTATTCTCTAATGCAACTTTCCTCAACTGCTAGGCCCTTGATTTGACAGCTCGGGGCACGATAGGGCTTGCTGCCGTTACGGCCGCTCAACGAGTAGGAGATACGATGGGACCCTTAGCTGGCGTGAAGATTGTCGAGTTCGCGGGAATCGGCCCGGGGCCGATGTGCGCGATGCTGCTGGCGGATTTGGGCGCGGATATCCTGCGCATCGACCGCGTCGATCCGGACCAGCCGATGTTCCGGTCCAACGTCCTGAACCGCAGCCGCCGGTCCGTCTCGATCGACCTGAAGCATCCCGACGGGATCGAGACCGCCCTCAAGCTGGTCGATCAGGCCGACGGATTGATCGAAGGGTTCCGCCCCGGCGTCATGGAACGGCTCGGCGTCGGGCCGGATGTCTGCCTCGCCCGCAATCCGAAACTGGCCTACGGACGCATGACCGGCTGGGGCCAGGAAGGTCCCCTCGCCCAGGCCGCGGGCCACGACATCAACTACATCGCCCTCACCGGCGCCTTGCACGCCATCGGGCCGAAGGAAGGGCCTCCGTCCCCGCCGCTTAACATCGTTGGCGATTTCGGCGGCGGCGCGCTTTACTTGGCGCTCGGGATGGTCAGCGCGATCCTGGAAGCCTCGAAATCCGGCAAAGGCCAGGTTCTGGACGTCGCCATGGTCGACGGGGCCGCGTCGCTTATCACGGCGGCTTATGGGCTGCGCTCCATCGGCGTTTGGAAGGACGAGCGCGAAGCCAATCAGCTCGACGGCGGATCACATTACTACGGCGCCTACGAGACGAAGGATGGCGAGTTCATCAGCATCGCGTCGATCGAACCGCAATTCTATGCCGAGCTTCTGCAACGCCTCGACCTGGAAAAGGAGACCTTGCCGGACCAGCTCGACCGCGACAACTGGCCGGCCATGAAGGACAAGCTGCGGACGCTGTTCAAGCAAAAGACCCGGGACGAATGGTGCGGCATACTGGAAGGGACCGACGTCTGTTTCGCCCCTGTCCTATCCATGGGCGAAGCGCCGGATCATCCACATATGAAGGCACGCGACACGTTCATCGAGATCGATGGCGTGGTCCAGCCCGCCCCCGCGCCGCGGTTCAGCCGAACCCAACTCGAGGTCCAATGCCCGCCGCCGCAACCGGGCGCCGATACCGCGGCCGCCCTGGAAGATTGGGGAATGTCGCAAGGGGACGTTGCGTCCCTGCTGGAAAGCGGCGCGGTCTGGCAGCGCGGCTAGTTCCTTAGCGCCGCCGGGCGCCGGCCGACCTCGCGATAGGATCGCGCGGCGCTGTCATTTGTGTGAGCAGTTGTTATTTCAAATCGGCTCACGCTTTGACAATATTGCTGCGTATGAAGATACCTCTGTTCGCCTTCGCCGTAGCCCTCCTTCTTACAGGAATCGCCGCCACCGGAACCGCCAAGGAACGCGGTGGCCACGTCCTATCCGGTTGGAAAACCCTGAAAATTCCGGGCAAAGCCGCGACCGAGTTTCGCGCCACGCCGGACGGCACGATTGAAGTATCCGCATCGGAAAGCGTCGGATTCCTGTATCGCGAGCTGCCGAAGTCAGCCACCCCGGTCACGCGGCTGAGTTGGCGTTGGCGCGTCGATGTGACACCGCCGTCGACGGACCTGTCGGTAAAAGGCAAGGATGACCGGCCGCTGGCGATCCATATCTGTTTCGATACCGAGGACGCGCCGCCGAGCCGCTGGTCCCTGCTGGACCAAGTCGGCAAATGGACCCGGACCTCACCGCTTCGCGGCAAGGTCCTTACCTATGTGTGGGGCGGCACCCGCAACCGCGGCGACCGGATCGAAAATCCGTATTTCAAGTCGAAGGGCCAGATCATCATCCTGCGCCCCGGCGACAGCCCGACCGGCCGCTGGTTCATGGAATCCATCGACATTGCCGCGGACTTCGAAAAAGCGTTCGGATACCGACCGCCCATGGTCCGCCTCATCGCCATTTCAGCCGATACGGACGACAAGCGCGGCGTGAGCATGGGCAAGATCGCGGACCTCAAACTACATGCGGAGTAACCCCATCCCGATGACCCCCGTGGACCACAGCGAGGCGGCGATCCATGCGGCCCAACTCGACCGCCTGACCGAGAAAGGGCTGCGCGCCGCCACGGTCACCGACGGCGATATCGATTGGGACACCGGTATCAAGAAGCCGGCATGGCTACGGATGCAGTATGTGCGGACCGCCATCAGCCAGCTCTATTACGGCGAACTGGCGACGATCACCATGTGCGAGCGACTGCTCCGCGAACTCGACGACGAAAACGCCATCCGCTTCGTGCGCACCCAGGTTGCCGACGAGCAACGGCATGTCGGCTACTACGAACGCTATCTCGCCCGCGCCGGCGGTATCGAGGAGATCTGCGAAGGCGTTGCCATGGCCTACGAGGGCGCGTTGGGGTGGCGCGGCTCGTATCATGGCGCCATCGTCGCCTTTCACATCGTGTTGGAAGGCGAGGGTCTGCGGTTGCAGCAGCTCTACGGCGATTGGTTCCCGTGTCCGTTGTTCAAACAGGTGAATACCCTGATCGCCCGCGACGAAGGCCGGCACGTGGCCTTCGGAAAGATATTTCTGCGCCGGCAGCTTCAAGCCCTCGCACTGGAAGAACGGATTGCGATCTACCAATGGGTGCGTAAGCTTTGGTTCGACTGCGCCGGGCCGATCCAGGCCGACATGCCGGGGATCGTCTTCCGGGCCGTCGGCCGCCGCTGGGCCGAAACCCGATGGCGTCGGCAACATGAAGCCTTGATCGACATCGGGTTGATACAGCCCCATGAAACAGCACAGTTCGACCGCTGTTGACCGGACGGCAAGGACGAAGGGCAAATAGGATAAACAAGTCGTCATGACCATCTCGGTGATCATCCCGACGCTGAACGAGGCGCGCCGCCTTCCCGATCTGCTGATGCGGTTGCGGCACGATTCCGCGGACATCGAGATTATCGTCGTGGATGGCGGCAGCCGGGACGACACCTGCGCCGTCGCCAGGACGGCCGGCGCGCGTGTCCTGACATCGGCGCGCGGCCGCGGCCAGCAGCTTCACGCGGGGGCGGAGGCGGCCACGGGCGACATCCTGTGGTTCCTGCATGCCGATACCACATATCCCAGGGGCGGCCTCCGGCGGATCGAACGCACCCTGTCCGATGACCATGCGATCATCGGCGGAAATTTCCGTCTGCTCTTCGATGGCCGGGACGACTTCAGCCGCTGGCTCGACGGCTTCTATCGATGGATCCGCGAGCACGGCGTTTATTATGGCGATTCCGCCGTTTTTGTCCGGCGCCGGACATACCGGGCGCTCGGCGGCATCCGGCCGATCGCCCTGATGGAGGATTACGACTTTAACCGGCGGATGGAAAAAGCCGGCCGGACCTGCTGCATCGCCGACCCGCCGCTGCTCACCTCATCCCGGCGTTTCGCAGGGCGCCGCCCGGCGGCGATCGTCTGGGGCTGGGTGAAGATTCATCTGTTGTTCTATCTCGGTGTTTCACCGGATCGCCTGGCCCGGCTATATGATTCGCAACGGCGACGCGGCAAACGGAACCCGGACGGCGTTGCCGACAGCCACGCCGCCCAGGGGTCCTAGCTTCCCAACCCGGAATTGAGCGCCCAGTCGTAAGCATGCGCGTCGATGGACGAACGGCCATCCAGCGCGGCGCGCAGGTCCGGTTTTGCGTAGCGCTTCAAATGATCGATGACGCCTTTATCGGTCCCGCCGAAATCGTCCTTGAACCACACATAGATGCTGGAGACGGTCAGGCCCTTATCATCGATCGTGACACCGCGCGGCGAGTTCACATAGGTGCGCGCGGCCCCGTCGAGCATCGCGTCGAGCCCGGCGCCGGTATAGGCCGTGGTGAGTAGGTTGGGGCATCCGACGGACGCGCAGTTCACGCCGTAATGCACGCGCGGGTCCTGCCAGATTGGCCGCAGGATTCGGTGCTCGATGTCGTTGAGGCTGACCTCGACCCCCTCGACGGAAATCAGTTTCTTGTCCCAGGGGCCGCTTGCAAACAGCCCCGGCGAGATGTCGATTTCGCGGATGCTCTTCACCGGCAAATGGGCCAGCACCACGTCGATGGTCAAAGCGTTGTATAGATTGAGCCAATAGGCGTATTGCTCCGACCGGTTGAGCTTGCTGACGGTAACCTTGCCCAGCCTCTCGATGTAACCGCGCAAGGCCTCGCGGTCGGCGGAGGAAACGTGCTGATAGTCGAAGCGGTTCAGACCGCTCGCATCCGGCTTCACATAGGCTTTGAGCAGCATGTCCCATTTGCCATGGTCGACCGTCTGCGTCGAGGCGGCGTCATGCGCCTGCCAGCGCGGCCACAACTCGGATTTCGGCGCAAACAGGGATTCCAGCGAAAAACCGCCGAGTCCGATAAACAAGACGAATACCGCCGCCGCGCGAATGGCGAACCGAGGTTGCGCTGAGACTGTCATGAGACCCTCTTCGTAATGCCGTGTCCTATTGTCACGAAGATAGATAGGAAATCCGCACCTGCGGACAAATCGCATCCTTACACGATTCCGTTAAAACAGTTGAAATTGAGGCGCGGTAATCCGTCAGACTCGCGCTATACTTGATAGGCTATGACCGATCGTGACGACATAGATGCGAAGAAAATGCGATCAAGCCTGAACGAACGCCGGGACCAGTTGCTGGAACGGGCGAACGCCAATAAGGACTCGCGCGATACGGTGGAACTCGACCAAGCGCGGCTCGGCCGCCTGTCGCGCATGGATGCGATGCAGGGGCAGGCTATGGCCCAGGAAACCGAACGCCGGCGAAAGATCGAACTGCAACGGATCGACGCGGCGCTGGAACGGCTGGACACCGACGAATTCGGATACTGCCTGACCTGCGGCGACGAAATCGCGCTCAAAAGGCTCGAATTGGATCCCGCGGTGGCGTTATGCGTCGCCTGCGCGGATAAGGCTGCGGACTGACGGCCGGTATAGGCGGCTACGCGACTTCCGATCGTTTTGATTCCCGCTTCCGCTCATGCGGATCGAGGAAACGTTTCCGCAACCGGATGTGCTGAGGCGTGACCTCCACCAGTTCGTCATCGGAAATATAGGCGATTGCTTTTTCGAGACTCATTCGAATGGGCGGCGTGAGCGTCACCGCCTCGTCCTTGCCGGAGGCGCGGATGTTGGTGAGCTGCTTGGCCTTGAGCGGATTGACGTTGAGGTCCGATCCCCGGCTGTTCTCGCCGACGATCATACCGCCATAGACCATCGCGCCGGCATCGACGAACATCGGCCCGCGGTCTTCCAGGTTCCAAAGCGCATAGGCAACCGCCTTGCCCTGCCCCAGCGAGACCAACACGCCCGTACGGCGCATCGCGATCGGCCCCTTGTAGGGCGCATAGCCATGAAACACCCGGTTCATCACGCCGGTACCCCGCGTATCGGTCAGGAATTCGCCGTGATAGCCGATCAACCCGCGTGACGGCGCGAGCAAGGTCAGACGTTGCTTGCCGCTGCCGGCCGGGCGCATGTCGGTCAGCTCGGCCTTGCGTTCGCTCAGCTTCTCGACCACCGCGCCGGAATATTCCTCGTCCACGTCAACGACCACTTCCTCGATCGGTTCGAGACGGCCGCCGGTGTCCGGATCGGTCTGGTACAGCACGCGTGGACGGCCGATCGATAGCTCGAAGCCCTCGCGGCGCATCTGCTCGATGAGAACGGCGAGCTGCAACTCGCCCCGCCCCGCGACTTCGTAGGCGTCCGCATCGTCGGTTTCCTGCACCGTGATCGCGACATTGCCCTCGACCTCGCGCAACAGGCGGGCCCGGATCACGCGCGAGGTCAGCTTGTCGCCGTCCTGTCCCGCCAACGGCGAATCGTTGACTCCGAAGGACATGGCGAGCGTCGGCGGATCGATCGGCTGCGCCTCGATCGGCGTGTCGAGCGACGGATCGCACAACGTGTCCGACACGGTGGATTCCGATAGGCCGGCAATGGCGACGATGTCACCGGCATGCGCTTCCTCGACCGGCACCCGTTCCAGCCCCCGGAAGGCGAGCAGCTTGGTGATCCGCGCTTCCTCGCGCAGGTCGCCGTCGCGGGTCAACGCCTTGATCGTCGCATTGGGCCGGATGCTGCCGGCATAAATCCGGCCGGTCAGGAGCCGGCCAAGATAAGGGTCGGCCTCGACCGTCGTGGCGAGCATGCGGAACGCGCCCTCAGGATCGACCGGCGGCGCCGGCACATGACGCACGATCAGGTCGAACAGCGGGTCCAGATTCTCCGACGGCCCTTCCGGCGCGTCGGCGGCCCATCCGTCCTTGCCCGAACCGAAAAGCGTGGGGAAATCGAGCTGCTCGTCCGTCGCGTCCAGCGCGGCGAAAAGGTCGAAGACCTCGTTGTGGACGTCGTGGGCGCGCTGGTCGGGCTTGTCCACCTTGTTGATCATCACGATGGGCCGCAAGCCGACCTTGAGCGCCTTGCCCAGCACGAATTTGGTCTGCGGCATCGGCCCTTCGGCGGCATCGACCAACACCACCACCCCGTCGACCATGCTGAGGATACGCTCGACCTCGCCGCCGAAATCCGCATGACCCGGCGTGTCGACGATGTTGATACGGGTGTCCCGCCACCGGATCGAGGTGCATTTCGCCAGGATGGTGATCCCGCGCTCCCGCTCCAGGTCGTTGGAATCCATCGCCCGCTCGGCGACCTGCTGATTGTCGCGGAACGTGCCGCTTTGGCGCAGCAGTCCGTCGACCAGCGTCGTCTTGCCATGGTCCACATGGGCAATGATGGCGATGTTGCGCAGATCCATTGAGGCAATGCCTTCGGGCGGTTGAAAAAAGGGGATATAGCGGCGGCACTATAGCCATCGCCGCGTACCGTACAAGCGCTCTCGTGTTTTGCGCGGCTTGGGCCTGTCGGCGATAATACGGCCGACGGGAAACTAGGGTGATTTCCCCTAAGAAAAGCATAACGGAGGACGCCGTGCCGGCCCCGCAAACGATGTTCGACAAGATCTGGCGGCAGCACGCCATCACCGTCGAAGAAGACGAAACGCTGCTCTACGTTGCGCGCTGCCTGATCCACGAGGGCTCGCGCCACACCTTCGACCGGCTGGACCAGGAAGGCCGTGGCGTGGCCGAGCCGGACAAGGTCTTCGCCTTTTCCGACCACTACGTGCCGACCGCGAACCGCGAGAAGGGACTGGACGCCATCGCGGACCCGAAAATCCGCAACATGATCGAGCTGCTGGCCGCAAACTGCCAGAAGCACGGCATCCGGCATTTCAACATCGACGACGACGATCAGGGCATCCTGCATGTCGCCGGGCCGGAACAGGCCATTACCTTGCCGGGAGTGCTGCTGGTCGGCGCGGATTCCCACACCGCAACGCATGGCGCGTTCGGCAACCTGTCCTTCGGCGCGGGCGCGTCCGAGATCTATCACATCATGGTCACGCAGACCCTGTGGCAGCGGAAGCCGAGGTCGATGCGTATCAAGATCGACGGCGACCTGCCCTTCGGCGTCAGCGCGAAGGACGTCATCTTGGCGATCATCGCCAAGATCGGCCATGGCGGGGCTGCCGGCCATGTCGTCGAATATGCCGGCAGCACCGTCGAGGGCATGACGATGGAGCAGCGCATGACCGTCTGCAACATGTCGATCGAGGCCGGCGGCCGCGCCGGCATGATGGCGCCCGACGACAAGACCTACGCCTATCTAGAAGGCCGGCCCTATGCGCCGAAAGACGACGCATGGGATGCCGCGATCGACTATTGGCGGACCCTGCCAAGCGACAATGATGCGGTTTTCGACACTGAGGTCTCGCTCGATGCCGGCGCCATCGCGCCCATGGTCACCTGGGGCACCAACCCAGAGCAGGCGCTGCCGATCACGGAAGAAATCCCCTCGCCGGAGGACGCCGGCACAGAGGCAGGCAAGTCGGAGATTTCCGCCGCCCTCGACTATATGGGATTGAAGCCGGGCATGGCGATCACGGACATTCCGGTCGACCAGGTGTTCATCGGTTCCTGCACCAACGGACGGATGGAAGACCTGCGCGCCGCCGCCGAGGTCGCGAAACTGGGCAAGGCCAAGGTGCCGACCTGGATCGTGCCCGGCTCCACCACGATCAAGCGCGAGGCGGAGGCCGAAGGGCTCGACCGCATCTTCACCGAAGCCGGTTTCGAATGGCGGGGTGCCGGATGTTCGCTGTGCACCGCGATCAACGGCGACCTGTTGCAACCGGGGCAACGCTGCGCCTCGACCTCGAACCGCAATTTCAAGGGGCGGCAGGGACTGGGATCGCGCACCCACCTGGTCAGCCCGGCGATGGCCGCCGCCGCCGCGATCACCGGCAAGCTGACCGATGTCCGCGCCTTGACGGAGGACAACCGGTCATGAAGCCCTTCAAGAAACTGAACGGCATCGCCGTCCCCTTCGACCAGGCGAATATCGACACGAACCAGCTCTGCCCGACTCGGTTCAACAAGGTGCCGGTCGGCGATCCGGAATACCCGAAGATCCTGTTCCACGATCACCGATTCAATCCGGACGGCAGCGAGAAGCCGGACTTCATCCTCAACAAGCCGCCCTACCGGGAGGCCGAGATCATCGTCGCCGACCGCAACTGGGGCGGCGGGTCATCCCGCGAGTCCGCCGTCTACGCGCTCGCGGCATTCGGCATCAAGGCGGTCATCGCCTCGAGCTTCGGCGACATCCACCGCAACAACAGCCTCAAGAACGGGTTGCTGCCGGTCGTCCTGGACAACGACATCTGCGTGAAGCTGCGCCAGCAGATTCATGCCGAACAAGGCGCGCGGATCGGCATCGACCTGGAAGCCCAGACGGTGACCGGCCCCGACGGCACGGTCTATCCCTTCGAGATCGCCGCCGTGCCGAAACGGTGCCTGCTGGACGGTCTGGACGACGTCGGCCGGACCCAAGAGCATCAATCGAAGATCGACACCTTCCGCGACGCATACCGGGAGGACGTGCCGTTCCTCGCCGATGTGCGCGCCGATTAGGCCCACTCACCGGCGACACGGTTTCGATTGTGATGTATAAATTCGGCGGACGGCGCGCATAAGCGCCGCAACGGCTTGTCCCGGCCGACCGAGCACCCGAAGTCCCTATCCAAAGGAAGCACCCATGTCTGACCTCGTCGACTACGAAAAGCATGGCGCCATCGGCGTCATCACGATCAACAACCCGCCGGTCAACGCGCTGAGCCCCGGCGTCCCGGAAGGCATCTACGAATCGCTGCAGCAGGGGATGAAGGACGACGACGTCAAGGCCATGGTCCTGATCGGCGGCGGGCGCAGCTTCATCGCCGGCGCGGATATCAAGCATGTGGGCGAGAAGAAGAGCGAGATCGCCATGAAGTGGCGCGACGAGATGGAGATGCTGGACAAGCCCGTCGTCGCCGCGATCCACGGTTTCGCCCTCGGCGGCGGCTTGGAATCCGCGATGTGCGCCCATTACCGGGTCGCGGTGCCGAGCGCCAAGGTCGGCCTGCCCGAAGTCCTGATCGGAATCTTGCCGGGCGGCGGCGGCACGCAGCGGCTGCCCCGGCTGGTCGGCCCGAAGAAGGCGCTCGACCTGATCGTCACCGGACGGCATGTCCCGGCGCCGGAGGCCAAGGACCTGGGCATCATCGACGAATTGGCGCCGGAAGGGGACCTATTGAATGCGGCGATCGCCTATGCGGAGAAGGTCGCCGATGTCCGGCCCCTGCCCCGGGTCGGCGAACGCGACGAGAAACTGCAGGAAGCCAAGGACGACCCCGGCATCTTCGATGCGATGCGCAAGAAGATCGCCCGCAAGGCGCGCAACCAGATTGCCCCGTACCATTGCATCAAATGCGTCGAGGCAGCCTGTTCGATGCCGCTGCGCGAGGGCTTGGCGCGCGAGCGCGAGCTGTTCGACGAAATCCGCGAGGGCGACGAGACCAAGGCGCTGAAATACGCCTTCTTCGCCGAACGCGAGGCCACCAAGATTCCGGACGTGCCGCGCGACACGCCGATCACGAAGATCGAAAGCGCGGCGGTGATCGGCGCGGGCACGATGGGCGGCGGCATCGCCATGTGTTTCGCCAATGTCGGCATTCCGGTGAAACTGCTTGAGAAGGACCAGGACGCGCTCGACAAGGGCATCGCCAAGATCAAGTCGAATTACGAGGTCAGCGTGAAACGCGGCAGCCTGGACGCGGCGGCGGTGCCCGAGCGGATGGCGTTGATCGAGCCGGTGCTCGACTACGGCAAGATCGGCGACGCGGATATCGTCATCGAGGCGGTGTTCGAGAATCTCGACATCAAGAAGGAAATCTTCGCCACGCTGGACGAGACGATGAAGGACGGCGCGATCCTCGCCAGCAACACCTCGACGTTGGACATCGACGCCATGGCGGCGATGACCAAGCGCCCCGGCGACGTGATCGGCACGCATTTCTTCAGCCCGGCCAATGTTATGAAACTGCTGGAAGTGGTGCGCGGCGAGAAAACCTCGAAGGAAACCATCGCGAGCTCGATCAAGCTCGGCCGTGCGCTCAACAAAGTGGTCGGCGTCTGTGGCAATTGCGACGGCTTCCTCGCCAACCGCACCCGCATTCCCTTCAAGATCGAGATGATGGCCCTGCTCGAGGAAGGCGCGTTGCCGGAACAGGTCGACAAGGTCATGTACGACTTCGGCTATCCCATGGGGCCGTTCGCGGTCGGCGACCTGGCCGGCCTCGACATCAGCTACGCGACCCGCCAACGCCGCGCCCAGGAAGACCCGGAAGGTTACAAGCCTGATCCCATTTCCGATGCGCTGGTCGAGGAAGGCCGGCTTGGCCAGAAGACCGGGGCCGGATACTTCCTCTACAAGGAAGGCGACCGCACCCCTTATCCGGACCCGAAGGTGAAGGACATCATCGAGGCGGTGTCCCGGCAGATGGGCGTTGAGCGCCGCGAGATCAGCGACGAGGAGGTGCTGAACCGCCTGTTGCTGTCATCGGTCAACGAAGCGGCCAAGATCCTGGAGGAAGGCATCGCCTACCGGTCCAGCGACGTGGATGTCATGTGGCTCAACGGTTTCGGCTTCCCGCGCTACCGCGGCGGGTTAATGTTCTGGGCCGACAACACGCTCGGCGTGCCGAAGGTCTATGAGACGCTCTGCGAATGGCACGAGAAATACGGCGGGCACTGGAAACCGTCCAAGCTGATCGCCGACCTCGCCAAATCGGGCAAAGCGTTCTCCGACGTATAAGCGTCTGCGTGCACCATCCCGGCAGCGGTGGAGATCGCTGCCGGGATGCTTGCGTCTTACTTGCTCACGCGTCCCGGCAGGCTCAGATCGCCGGATGCCACATCGAAGACATCCACCACGCATAACAAGGGCGCATGGATGTTCGCGTTGACACGCAGGCCCGAGGTCACGCCGTCGTACCGCGCGGCCTCGACGACCGCGATATTGTCGAAGGGCACACGGACGTCGACCGATCCCTTGTTGAAGACCGGGTCCCAGCCCGGGCTGTCGATCAGTATCGGCAGCCCCGGCCACGTCTTCGGCAGGCGCGGCTTCGCCCCCTTCGGGATGTCGATGACCTTCAGTGCGCCTTTCCCGCACACTTCATCCGGTCCGAGGACGACCCAATGGCTGTGCCAGACATTGCCGTCGTTCTTCAGGTTACCGTCGCCGTTTTCGTCATAAAGCGGCGTATCGTCGAAATCGGGATGCGCCGTCACCGCAAGTGCCAGGATACCGGCCTTCGCCTCGAAGCCGACTTCCGACGGATCGATGCTGGTCGGCCAGACATAAGCGAAGACATCGGAATTCGCCAAAGTCCCCACAGGGGTCGGTTTGGTTTTCCCGGCGCGCGCCGTCACGGCCATATGAAAGACCGCGGTATTTCCGTCGGTCGTGATCTTGGCATGGATGACGTCGAAAGGCGCGGACTTTGCGTTGCCTTTTTCCGCCTGGATGCCGCCGACATGGGCCTTGCGGTCATGCGCCGATGCGGGATGCCACAAGGCAACCGTGACCGCGAGAGCAAACGACACGAGCATGAACACCGGCCGCAGGGGCGTGCCGGTCTCGTGGTAATACTTGGAGTTTCGTGACATAGTGTTGGTCACTCCTTTCTTTGCGAAGAGAGGTTGATGATCAGAACGCCCCGTTCGTTGCCGCGAGCGGGGCGTTCGCTTATTCGGCCGATGGCGCCAATGCGAAAGCCTTCCATGCGGCGGACGCATCGGTGTCGCCGGCCGGTTCATGATCGCCGCAGTCGAGACGCAAATCGGCATCCCCGAAGGCAGCGTCCACAAAGGCGCAGTGATGAGGTCTGGCGGTTCCCTCATGCTTATTGGGCCGGAAATGCCGGCAAGAGACGCACATGCGTTGAACCGGAATAGCGCCGCGCACCTGCATCGTGCGGATCATCTTCGTCAGGCCTTTTAGGAACGCCGCTTGTTCTTTCGGCGCCAAAACGTCGATGGCCGTTAGCAGGGCATCCGGCCATGTCGCAGCCTCCCCCGCAACGCGCCGGCCCGCCGCTGTCGGGTGCAGTAGCATGGCACGCGCGTCGGCCGGATCGCGGCGTTTCTCGACCATTCCCTTCCGCACCAACGCAGCGACCGAATCGCTCGCCGTCGGTTGCGTCACCGCGATCTCCTCGGCAACGGCGGTCACCCGGGCGGGCCCCCGCGATACGAGATGGACAAGAATCTGGGCCTGCGTCGGCGTGAGTCCGGAGGTGTCGGCGCGCGCCCAATCGCTGGCCCGGAGCAACATGCCGATCTTCGACAATCCGGTCGCAATGTTTTTCGGTGCGGACATTAAATTTCCATCCTTTGATCCAAATATATAGGATTCCTATGTATTGTCAATAACCGTAGCCAGGCGAATGGGAACCAGGTCGTCGCCAGGCGCCGACACAGCCGCTTTCAGGAATACTGTCCTCGCAACCCCGCCAGAGCCCTTGCGTATCCTCGGTTGTTAACCTTTTCCAAAACATTCCGCCGTACCGTCTCCGGGAAGGCCGCACTGTTCGGCCGGCCGATTAAAGATACCTATGTCCCTGCATCTCACACCGGATTCCGGATCGATGGCGAGCCGAGTTTTCACCGCGCATCGGCTTTCGGCCTACCCGTTGATTTTCCTGACGGTCTACATCGTCGCTGCGATCGCATGGATGAGTCAGGTGACCGACCTGATCGATCCGCGCCAAAAGCCGATCGGTTACGATTTCATTACCTTCTGGGGCGCCTCCTGGCTCGCCCTGCAAGGCAACGCGGTGGACGTCTTTGACGCGGCGAAGATGTTCGCGGCGGAAAAGGTGGCGGTCCCGGCAAGCGATAAAGTGTTCCTGTGGCATTACCCGCCGACCTTCCTGGCCATGGTCCTGCCGCTGTCGTTGATCCCGTATATCTGGTCCTATCTGATCTGGACCTGCGGCACGTTCACCGGCTATGCCTGGGTCATCCGCAAGATGGCCCCGCAACCGCAGACGTTGCTGTTGCTGACCGCCTTTCCTGGCACCTTCATGAACTTCTTCCATGGCCAAAACGGCTTCCTGACCGCGGCATTGTTCGGCGGGGCGATGCTCGTCTTGGACCGCCGGCCGATCGTGGCGGGAATCCTGATCGGCCTCCTCAGCTACAAGCCGCATTTTGGGCTGCTGCTGCCGCTCGCCTTGCTGTGCGGCCGGTATTGGACAAGTTTCTTCTGGGCCGTTGGGACGACCGTCGCATTCGCCGCCCTCAGCGTGGCGGCGTTCGGCCCCGAAATCTGGATCGCGTTTTGGGACAACGCGCCGCTGGCGCGATCCGTCTTCGAGGAGGGATTGGTGCGGTGGGCCAAAATCCCGAGCACGTTCGCCGCGCTTCGTCTGGCCGGCGCCGACCTTATCGTGGCCTACGCGGTGCAGATCGTCCTTGCCGTCTGCATCGCAGCGACGGTGGCCCTGGTCTGGTGGCGGCGTCCGCCGCTGCCGTTGCGCGCCGCGACATTGGTTGCGGGGACGCTGGCGGCGACACCGTATCTCTTCGACTACGACTTCACATTGCTCGCCATTCCGATCGCCTTGATCGCGATGGATGGCTATCTGCGCGGCTGGATGGCCGGCGAACGCCCGGTACTGGTAGCAGCCTGGGTCATGCCGCTGGTCAGCACCGGGATCGCCGAATCGATCAATGTTCAGATCGGCCCGGCCTGTGTCCTTGCGCTTTTCTTTATAGCCGCCCGCCGCGCCTTGGCCATGGACGGCCAGCATCGCCGCACGTCCGCACCATCACCAACGGGCGACGCCGCCTAGGCCGCGTCCTTTGCTTGCGCCATGTCGCAGGCCACCTGAAAAGCTTGCAGTAGCCCTTCGGGGGAAGCGATTCCCTTGCCGACGATATCGAAGGCGGTGCCTTGCGCCGGCGTCGCGACCGGAATCGCCAGGCCGCCGATCACCGTCACGGCGCGGCCGAAGCCAAGGAGCTTCAACGCGATCTGGCCCTGGTCGTGATACATCGTGACCACAGCATCGTATTCGCCGTCACGGCCCCGCAGGAATACCGTATCCGGCGGGAACGGTCCTTCGACGGAAATTCCCTCGGCGACCAGTTTTTCGACCGCAGGCCGTAGCACGTCGATCTCCTCGCGCCCGATCAATCCGCCATCACCGGCATGCGGATTGAGCGCGGCCATCGCGATCCGGGGCGACGCGATACCGGCGCGGCGCAGCGTGTCGTCGATCAGCCGCGTCACCTCAATGATCCGGTCCTCGGTTATATTCTTGCTGACCTCATCGACCGGCACGTGCGAGGTGACCCGCGCCGTCCAGAGACCGTCGACGAATGTGCAGTCGCACAGCGGACCCGAATGCCCGACCTCGTTCGCGATCCATAGAATCTCATCCGGGAAGGATGACCCGGCCATGCTCATCGCTTCCTTGTTCAAGGGTGCATAGCAAACGGCATCCACCTTTCCCCGTTGCGCCAGCGCCAATACGCCGCGCAAGGTTTCAAGCACATAGCGGCCTCCATCCGCCGTGGCGAGACCGGGCTGGTACTCGCCCTCGGGCCGGATTTCCGGGTCGGCGAGGTAGGTGCCCGTCGAACCGTCGCCTGCGAGCATCGATGTCAGCGCAATCCGTTCCATCGTACCGTCTACGCCTGCCGACTGTTGCCCGGAAGCATAAACATCCGGATCGGCGACCAGCACGACATCCGCCATCTCACGGATATCGTCTCGTGCCATGAGCTTCGCGGTCACCTCGGGTCCGACGCCGCACGGATCACCCAAGACCAACCCAATCCTTGGTTTCACGGTATCCTCATCTGACATGGAATCGGGCCCGGCGGGGCCGTCAACGATAAGTTCACACTCTATAGGAATGCTGCGTGGGATAAATATATTTACGGTGTCGACCATTCGCAGGTCGCACCGGTACGGCCAAATGGTGGAACCATGCCGATCATTCTCGCTGTCCTTTTGTTTTGCGGCGTTCTGGCGCTCATCTTCGGTCCCGCGATGTGGACCAAGCAGGTTCTTCGCCGGAACGGGCAGGAGCGGACCGATTTCCCAGGCACCGGTGGCGAATTGGCGGTGCATCTGCTGGATCAGCTCGACTTGCCCCAAATCCGTGTCGAGCAGACCGAAGAGGGCAAGGATCATTACGATCCCAACGACAAGGCGGTCCGATTGAGCCCGACCAACATGCATGGCCGGAGCCTGACTGCCGTGGTCACCGCCGCGCACGAGGTCGGCCACGCCATTCAAGACCGGGACGACGACCCAAATCTCCGGCGTCGCAACAATTTGGTGCGGTTGACCGCGCTGACCGACCGTATCGGCATCGGCGCCATGGTGTTGAGTCCGTTTGCCGGGCTGATGACCGGGATTCCGGCCCTCACCCTGTTGCTCTTCCTTGCCGGCTTCCTGTCGACCGCGGTCAAGGCCGTCGTGCATCTCGCGACATTGCCGGTGGAGTGGGACGCCAGTTTCAACAAGGCCCTGCCGATCCTCGAAGGCGGCGGCTATCTGCCTCCCGAAGACATGCCCGAGGCGAACAGAATTCTGAAAGCTTGCGCATTCACCTATGTCGCGGCAGCCCTCAGCAGCCTGTTGAATGTGACGACCTGGCTGCGCGCTTTGATCCGCTAACGAAACATGCCTGCCGACGAGTACAACCGTCGACCACCTCAAAATCTCAACAGATCAGCGTTGTATACACGAATAAATTGTGCCCAAAACGTCGCCACACGCCTAAAATTTGAGCATTCTTGATCTATTTTCGTAGGCATTAATTCTTTCTAGATAAAATTGTCGCAATCTTCGGTAGGCAGGCGTCGTCCGCCGTTGGGGTGGGACACCTGTTTGACCGGAGGCATCGCCGGCTACCGGCGCGGTCAATTGTTTGAAGAACGGAACTATCCCGGGGCGCAATCTACGTATTCGAAGACATTTATTCGCGTGTTTCGAGGGGAAAATTCGATGAAAGCCTGGTCCAAATCCATCCTATCCGGCTGGAAGATATCCAGCCGGATCAACCTCCTACTGGCGCTGCCATTCCTCGGCGCCCTATTGTTCTCGGCTATGTTGACGTACAGCACATGGCAGGAACAAAACAAGACGCAAGGGTTGTTAGAACTTGGGTCGCTTGCCCCCAAGTTCAGTGCGCTTGTCCATGAGCTGCAGAAAGAGCGCGGCATGTCGGCCGGGTTCATCGCCAGCAAGGGCGTCAAATTCCGCGCCGAATTGCCCGAGCAACGCGCGCAGACGGACAACCGCCGAACGCAGTTGGAGACAGCGCTCAAGTCATTCTCCGTCGATGCCTATGGCAGCCAAATCTCGGCGGCGATCCAGCAGGCGACATCGGCCCTGACGCAACTCGCGCCGATGCGCAGCAAGGTTTCCGGCCAGACGGCAACCGTGCCGCAGATGGCGAAATACTATACGCCGACGATCGCGAAACTTCTGAAGATCGTCGATAGCATGAGCGAATACGCGACGACCGGCGAAGTGGCGAATTCGATCGTCAGCTACACGTCATTCCTGGAAGCGAAGGAACGGGCCGGTGTCGAGCGCGCAATGGGCGCGGCCGGTTTCGGTGCAAAGAAGTTCGCCCCGGCCGTCCACCAGAAATTCATCCAACTCATCGCGATGCAGGGCGTGTTCCTCAACACGTTCATGTCGAACGCGACGCCGGATCAGGTGGCTTTCTATAAGGGCACCGTCAAGGGCGGCACCGTGGACGACGTCAACCGCATGCGGAAAATCGCCATCGACAGCATTGAGTCGGGAAGCACGGGCGATGTCGACGCCGGTATCTGGTTCCAGAAGATCACCGACAAGATCAACTTGATGAAGACGGTCGAGGATCGCCTCGCGACGGATTTCATGACGCGACTGGAATCCCTGGAAACCGCCGCATCGAATCAGTTCATCCTGATCCTGAGCGCGACGATCGCACTGCTGTCGATCACCATCGTCGGTTCGCTGATCATCATCTGGGGCATCACCGGCCCGATCAATGACAGCGTCGATGTCATGGAACAACTCGTGAAGGGCAATCTCGAGGTCGATATCCCGGGATTGAACCGTGGCGACGAAATTGGCGGCATGGCTCAATCCATCGAGGTGTTCAAACAGAACGCCGTCGAAGTGCAAAAGATGGAATCGGAGAAGGCGGCGCAGGAAGAGCGCGTCGCGGCCGAGAAGAAGGCGGCGATGAACGCGATGGCCGACGATTTCGAAAGCCGGGTCAGCGCCATCGTCGAGACCGTATCCTCGTCTTCGGCGCAATTGACCTCGACAGCACAGTCGATGTCGAAAACGGCCGACGACGCCAGTCAGCAGACCACGACCGTGGCCGCGGCATCGGAAGAAGCGTCCACGAACGTGCAGACGGTCGCCTCCGCCGCCGAGGAGCTCTCGGCATCGGTCAACGAGATCAATCGCCAGGTCTCCCAATCCGCCGAAATCGCCGGCAAGGCGAACGACGACGCGCAGCGCACCAACGAAACGGTGCAAAGCCTGGCGTCCGCCGCACAGAAGATCGGCGAGGTCGTCGAGCTGATCAGCGACATCGCGGAACAGACCAACCTGCTGGCCCTGAACGCCACCATCGAAGCTGCCCGCGCCGGCGAAGCCGGTAAGGGTTTCGCCGTCGTCGCCTCAGAGGTGAAGAACCTCGCGACGCAAACGGCGAAAGCGACGGAGGATATCAGCGCTCAAATCTCCGAGATGCAGTCGGTGACGTCCGACGCGGTTTCGGCGATCGAGGGGATCGGCTCCACCATCGGCGAGATCAACAGCATCACCGATACCATTGCGACGGCCGTTTCCGAGCAAGGTAGCGCGACGCAGGAGATCGCCGAGAACACCCAGCAGGCCGCAACCGGCACGCAGACGGTCAGCGGCACGATTACCACCGTCACGGAGGCGGCTTCCCAGACGGGCGCCGCGGCCCAGCAGGTGCTGTCCTCGGCAAGCGAGCTGTCCGAGCAGGCCGATACCCTGCGGACCCAGGTGGACGAATTCCTGTCGCAGATGCGCGCGGCGTAATTCGGCACCGAGTATCCAAGAAAAAGCCGGCGGATTTATTTCCGCCGGCTTTTCTTATGTCAAAACGGGGCGATGGCCTCGCTAGATCATGCAGTATTCGCCGCCCGATCCGAGATCCTCGTCCGCCTCGGCAAGCAGGGCGTCGAAGCCGCTGGGCAGCTTGACTTCTCCGCCGGCAACCTTCGGCGCGTTGGCCTGCATCCAGAAATTATGCGTCGGATGGTGCCCACCCGCGACGCAGAGGATGATCTGCTCCGGCGTGCGGGAGATCGGCCAGGGATCCATGCCGGACGACGCCACCGTCTCGGGGTCGGGCGCCGCCTCGATCCACTGCTTCATGCCGTTCTCGCGGACTTCCGCCGCCGGCGTCTTGGACCGTTCCCACAGGAACTGCTTGATCTTGGCCTTATCCCAGCCGAGACCAGACAATTGCTTCGCCACGACGCGCGACATGAGCAATGCTCCCGGCGACCCTTTCGCCCAACCATGTGTGTAATGCGGGCTGGGGCTGCGAAGGTACTGGCCGACACGGCGGAGGCTTTGCTCCGCTTCCTCATTCGGCTCTTCCTTGCCGACGCCGCGGCGCATGATATTCGACGCGCCGGTCGCCACGTATACGGTGACCGCATTGCTGCCCGCCGGCAGGCCGAGATGGTCCGTACAGACCGGATTCCAGCCTTCGGGCAAGCCATCCTCGTCTTCGGCGAACACGGCGTTCGTGTAGCGCATGCCGCCGAACATCGCCATGGTGCCGACGCCCGGCAACGCACCACCGACATTCTGCAGGATCAGCCTCAGGGCGCGGCCGATGCTGGCGCCAGCCGGATGCTGAGGATCGGGACCGAGGAGCCCAAAACCCGAATTCAGACGGATCTGCTGGGCGATCGGACCGTTGACGATGACCACAGGGAAGGTGCTGCCCGATGTTGCCTGGAACTTGTCATGCTCCATGCCGGGATCGAGAATCGCCTCGACCGCCGCCAGCATGACCGGCAGGTATTCCGGACGACCGCCCGACATGGCGAGCGATACCGCGATGGTCTCGACGGTCGCGATGCCGCCGCGCGGCATGACCTTGCCGACCACATGATCGCGCGGCAAGTCGGTTCCCTTGAGCATCCAATCGACGCGGTCGTCGGTCGGCGCGTTCAAGGGAAGGCCATCCCCCCAGGTATTCATGAGGAATTGACGGTTCATCTTGTCGAGCGCCGCCTCGAAGCCGTTGGCCTCGATCTGCATACGCGGCGGATCCTGCACGCCGGTTTCCTTGGCGCGCGCTTCCCATTTCGTCAGGCCGTCCAGGAATCCGTCGAAATTCTCCCGGATCGGCGTCAAATCGCTGCCGACCAGGAAGGGATCGATCGGGAAGGTCACCATCGGCGCGTCCTGATCGAAACCAAGACCGGCGAGCGCGTTGCGGACAACGCCGACGAAATCCTCGCGGGTCAGAAGTACTGTGGGGATGCCCCTGCTTTCGATTCTAGCGGCAGCACGGCCGCATGCTGTTGCGCAGGCGCCTCAGGAAGCGTTACCGACAATGACCGCATCGACCCCGCGCTCGACGAACATGTCGGCGGTCTCGTCGCGATCGATCGCGGTATTGCCCATCGGAAACTCGGTTTCCGGAATGATCGTTATGTTGTCGAAACGCTCTTCCAGCATTTCCCGCAGCAACGGCATCATGCGATGCGCCTGCCACATGTCGTCGGACAACATGGCAACCGTCTTGCCTTCCAGCGAGCCGAGACGATCCGCATGCAACTGCGTGATCTCCGTCGCGCCGGATGGATCGAAAACATCCAATGAATTCATGATGGTTTCCTCTTTCAAAGCGCCGACCCGGACGGCGACGCCGGTTTATCGCGTTGGACGCAGCTTAGCACAAAACGGATGCCGCTTACGAAGCGACCTTGATCTTGTCCAACACGTCCTCGACCTGCTCACGCTGGTCGCCTCCGGCGATATACAGATCGCGCATGAAGGCCAGCGCATTCCCCGCTGGGCCGATGAAGTCCCAGACGCAATTTTCGAAAAAACACTTGTTCAGGATCACCGGCAGCATGCCGCTGTACAGCAACGTGCAATTCCGGAAGGTGCATCCCTCGTAGGTGCCGCCGTCCAAATTGATGCGCATGTCGGCGAACTCTTCTTTACGTGCAATCAAGTCATCCTCCTGTGTCACGGTCGACCGCGCGCAGCGCCATTTCGCGCGATGGGTCTACCATATAGCACGGATGCCACGCCGCCATATCGCGCGTAACGCCGCAAGGCCACCCATTTCATCGCCGCCGCGTGGTATGTTGAGAATCAGACACGCCATAACGGACCATGAGCGGAAGGTCACGCGATGAGCCCGCCTGCACAGCAACCGATCCGGCTGGAAACCGACCGGTTCCTCCTGCGCCCGTTGGAGCGGTCCGACGTCACCGGGCGATTGATCCGCTGGCTGCATGACGACGAGTTGCTGCGCTTTGTCGAATTGCCGGAACGCCCTTCGACGAACGATTTTCTCCGCTTCATGCGGCAGTTCGACAACGTCACGAATCTGCTGCTCGGGATCTTCGACAAATCGGACGATCGGCTTCTCGGTTTCTATCAAGTGCACACCGAACCGCAGCTCGGCCGGGCAAGCACCGAGGTCATGATCGGCGACCGCCGCCACTGGGGCACCAACACGGTGTTCGAAACGCGAACGCGGTTGCTCGATTATCTCTTCGATACGCTGGGGCTGTACCGGGTATATGGAACGGTGCACGCGCGCAACCTGCCTGCCCTTTTCAACTACAAGGCCTTGGGATTCACCTGCGAGGGAATCTTGCGCGGTCATGCCATTACGTCGGATGACGAACATGCGGACGTCTATTTCTTCGGCATGCTGCGCAACGAATGGCTCGGCCGTGGGGACGCCGAAGGCACGGAGGAATCCGAGGTGGCAAGGCCAGGCTAGGCGGAGAATGCGAATTCCGGCCAACCGGCGCCGGCCGGCCGCGCGGCGGCGGCGCTCAAGATTTGAGCATACGAACAGGATTTCACGGATCGACGCCACCGTCGCCTAGGGTTTTGCTGCCCTGCAAATGCACAGTAAAAGACTATAAAATAAGCACTTTTTTTGCTTGAAACCGTTCATGAGCCGGTGAAATATCGCAGTGCAGATTCGCAACTGCAAAAAGGGCGATGACGGTGTCATCGCAATTCCTCCCGGAAACCTTTTTAGCTCATCTACTGGGGCGGCCAATCGGCCGCCCCTTCTTTTTCGGCCGTACCGTCGGGGAAAACTGCACTCGAATCTGCGGTCGCGACGATTTTCCCCCTTCCCTCGCCAATTCTGACGTATTACTGATGAATGATCTTCGGGGTGCGCCTCCGGCAGGCGCGCTCAAAAAAAGAAGAGGGGAGAGAGAAATGCCGGCTCAAGTTATCCCGATGCGCGGTAGCGACGCGCAGAGCGGAGAGAGGACGCTGTTCAGCGACGACGACGTTCGAAGCATTACCGAACTCGGCGATTCATTGATTCAAAATGGCCGGGCATCCGGCATGCGGCGATTTTCCAGTCAAACCGGCAACGACGTCTTTGTCGTGCTGGACAACGACGGTGTGATCGAATTCGGAATCGAGAAACGCTCGGACGGTTACCAGTGTTTCGACTGCGACTGCGAAACCATTGCGGCAGCCGCCGACCTCGCACGCCTGCTTCAGCGATTTTCTTGATCCGCCCATTAATGAGAGCGGCGGGTTTCTGCCTGCCGCTCGCCGTATTGTTCTTGACCGTAAGCTGCAGCCCGACGGCGACGGACAAAGCGCCGGAATCGAGCAATCGGCTGGCGCCGAGCGGTCAGGAGGACGACCGGCTGGAGGCCGCCGGCCCCTTCGATCCGGGTCTGCGCGACGGCACGGCGTTGTTTGCGCTCTATCTCAGCGAACGCGATACCGAGCGGGCCTGGACATGGCTCTGCGCTGCCGCCCTCAAAGGACACCCGGTGGCGCAAAGCACGATGGCGACTCGTTACCGCCATGGCCAAGCGCCGGTGAAGCAAGATTCGGTGCGGGCCTATCTTTGGTATTCTCAAGCTCTGGCGAACGGGCTCGCGGCCGCCGACGCTCTACGAAGCGACCTCATCAAGAGCATGACGCCGGACGACCTCGAGCAAGCGCGCGATAGCGCCAAGACCTGGAAGCCCGGCGGCTGCCAGCATTTCGGCGGCTGACCCCACACCGGGCCGCGCGGTAAAATGATCCCGAGTGACGCCAATCACTGCCGCGATCCTGTTTCCCTTTATACTCACCCTCAGTTTCGACGGGGCCGCGCACCCTTTGCCCCTCCCACGCGCGGCCCCGTTTCTTATTCCAACATCCCTACCGATACACGCATGGCTGTCGACCCGGAATCGGCGGTTTTCTGCCGTTATCTCGCCCTGTGACCGGTATCACTGCATTTTTTCGATATTTAGCTAAAATTTTATCTATCAGGTTTTGACCAACCTGGTTCTCCCCTTCGAGGCCGCGTTTCTCCCCTACGCGGCCTCGAATTTGCGATATCCTCCCTTACCCCCCCCCTTTAAAGGGCAGATCAGGGTTCCTAGATCCTACACATGCAGATGACCGCCACAGGTATTCGAAAGCTCGCGGCCGCGCTCGTTGTCGGCATCGCTCTCGCATCATGCACCACGATCCAGGGCGACAAGGATGTGGATACCGACGACGGCGAAGGTGCCCTCGGCAAAGGGCCCGGACTGGTCAGCGGCAAGCGGGGCGCGTTCGAATTGCCGAGTCCCGTTTGGGACGGCGCCGCACCGAACGATCCGCTCGTGTCCGAGTGAGCGCTTCTAACAGAGATTTCGCCTAGGCCGCAATCGAGGCGGTCGCCGTACTGTCCGCGACGGTGGCGCGCAGAAACCGCCGCGCCTGACGTAAGGGATTCTCGCCGGTCCCCTTATGCCACGTGCACCGGTTGTCCCAGATGACCGTATCGCCCAGTTGCCATTGGTGCCGCGCCTGAAATTCGGGACGGCTGCACCAGGCGTAGATTTCCGCCAAGAGGTCCTGCGCCGCATCGTCGTCCATGCCGACGATCCCGACCGTATGCGCCGGATTGACGTAGACCGACAGCCGGCCGGTTTCCGGATGCGGCCGCATGATCGGATGCGCGACCAACTCGCCATCGCGGTCTTCCGCCTCCAACCGCACCTGACCGACCGCCTTGCGCCCGCCGTAACGGAACGTTGCGTGCCGCCCGTCGATCCGGTCCTTGAGCGCGGCCGGCATTTCCTCGAGCGCCCTAAACATGTTGGCGAACAGGGTATCGCCGCCTTCGTCCGGAATCTCCAGCGTATGCAGCATGGTGCCTTTCGACGGCACCTCGCGGTAGCACATGTCCGTATGCCAACGCGTCCCGCGCTTCGCACCGAGCGCATCGATCTTGCCCTTGGCATCGACATTGCTCATCACGATCAGCTCTTCGAAATCCGGATGGTTGTACTTCTTGGTGATATGCGGTTCGAGGGGACCGAACTGCCCGGCGAACTGAACCATCTCGGCCGCCGTCATCATCTGGCCGCGGAACACCAGGACATTGTGATCGAGAAAGGCTTGCTCGACCTCGGACCAAACGTCCGGATCCGCAGGCTTCGTCACATCCAACCCGACGACTTCGGCCAACAGCGGCTTGCCGAGCTTGCGTACCTCTATCGCCATGAGAACCCTTTCCCGCCGCGGGCGCGGCGTTCCCCATAGGAAGCCTTCTCTCAGCCTATCGGAAAACGCCGAACCGCGAAAATCCGCCGGCACCGGAGTCCTAGATGCTAGATCGGATCCCAGGTGAAGACGTCGCGCGACCGTTCCAGGTCGTAGAAGCTCGCCTTGAGCGCCGGGATGCCGTGTTCATGCAAGGTCTGGCAGCTCCAGCCGCCGTCGCGGTGGACCGACCGCATCGGCCGCATCTGGCTCATCAGCATGATCTCGTTGGCGCGGACATAGAAGATCTGGCCGGAAATCTCCTCCGCCACATCGGACATCAGGTAAACGCAGAGCGGCGCGATCTTCTCCGGAAGCATGCGCTTCTGCCGTTCCACATGCGACGCCTTGTTCGGGTCGTTGGTGGGGATCGTCTCGATCATCCGCGTGAAGGCGGACGGCGAGACGATGTTCGACCGCACCCGGTAGCGAGCCATGTCCAACGCGATCGATTTTGACAGGCCCACGGTGCCCATCTTCGCCGCCGCGTAATTGGCTTGCCCGATATTGCCGATCAAGCCAGAATTCGACGTGAAATGCACCATCGCGCCGGACGACTGTTTCCGGAAATGTTCGGCCGCGGCGCGCGCCACGTTGAAATAGCCGGTGAGATGGACGCCGATCACGGCGCTCCATTCCTCGGCCGACATCTTGTGGAATATCCGGTCCCGGAGGATGCCGGCCACGTTGATGACGCCATCGATCCGGCCGAAGGTGTCGACCGCCTGGGCCACCATGGCCTGCGCGTCGTCCCAATCGGCGATGCTGCCGCCGTTCACGGCCGCTTCGCCGCCGTTGGACGTGATCTCCTCGACGACCTGCTGTGCCGGCGTCGCATCGGCGCCGTCGCCGTCGACGGTGCTGCCGAGATCGTTGACGACGACCTTCGCACCCTCGGACGCGGCCAGCTTGGCGATTTCGGCCCCGATCCCGCGGCCGGCACCGGTGACCAGAATGACCTTATCCCGAACGAAACCCTCATCCATGGCGACTCTCTCCGTATCGTTGTTCGTTGTGATGTGTCTGTATCATCGCGCATTTCGCCGCCGAGCAGAAACGCCCGCCGGACGCGTCAGTATCCCAAATCCCAATCGATGACGTTCATCAACGGTTTGCCCTTCAGATAAGCATCCAGGTTGTCGCAGAAGACGTCGATCGCGCGGTGGCGGTTTTCGTCGGACCCGCCGGACGTGTGCGGCGTGATCATCACGCGCGGATCGGACCACAACCGTTCGTCGGGCGCCGCATCGAACTCCCCCACATAGACGTCGAGCGCCGCCCCGCGGATGCGATCCTCGGCCAAGGCGGCCACCAGGGCGTCCTCGTTGACGATCTCTCCCCGCGCGACATTCACCAGGATCGCGCCGGGCTTCATCGCGGCGAAGGCTTCCGTGCCGATCAGGTCGGTGGTTTCCGGCGTCCACTGGCAACAGACCGCGACGACGTCGCTCTCGCCCAAAAGGCGATGCAGGTTACCCGGCGGATGCAGCGAGTCGAATCCGTCGGGCAACGCTTCCCCAGTGGCCAGTGGCCGCCGCCGGGTTCCGACCACCCGCATCCCGACGCCCGCACATACCTTGGCCACGTCGCAGCCGATCCCGCCCGCGCCGATCACGCAAACCGTCTTTCCTTCGATCAACAACGGTTTGTAGGGCCGGTGGTCCAGCAACCCGGACGACCGGTCCACCTCGACCCGGTGCAGACCCTTGGCGAAGTGAAGGATGCTGGCGAGCACGTATTCGGCGATCGGCAGCGTGTTGCCGAAGCCTCGCGACGTCGTGACGGTCACATCGCTGCCCCAAAGGTCGCCGCGCAGCAGGTTGCTCGCCCCGGCGGGCCGCTGGTGGAACCATTTCAAATTCGGGGCACGCCCGCGCAGTTCCAGCGGATAGGGAAAACCGCCGAGGATGATCTCCGCTTTAGCCAACAAGGCGTCACGCTCTTCCCGCGTTCCCTGGCCGTTGGCGTCCGGCGCGAGGTAGCGCCGCGTCGTGAACTCCGCCCAACCCTCGCGGATTTCACCGTCGAACCAGCCGCCCGCATCGGTCAGGTGTATGGAACTGTCGACCGCTTCGATACGGCTGCGCTCGGCGTCGGACACCGGCTGAATGGCGAGGATTTCCACCGTGGACATGCGTTCACTCTCCTATTGGGCGCGAAAAAGCCGCTGATGCATTGGTAGCATCGCGGCGAACGGCGGCACAAATCCGGGCCTGTCGTCGTGGAGAAGAATGCGGCCCGATGGCTGTCAGGGAGTGAACTGGACCAGGACAATGCCGAGCGCGAGTCCAACGACCGCGCCGATGGCGCCCCCAATGATCAACCGTTTGGGAGGCGGCGTTTCTTCCTTCGAAAAAGCGTAGGTCAACCCGACACCGGCGGCGGCCGGAATGATGCCGAAGAGAATAACGATCCAGATGCCAAACATACTTGCCCTGCTTTTTACTTGCGGCGACGTCAAACGCGTCGAAACGGCAACCTCCTCTATCTGGTGTGTAATTCGAACTTTTCCACCATTTTTTGTTCGCTCCGGATACCAAGGCCCAAGGAGCAGGTCCGTGTCAGGCTCTTTCCCGCCCTTGCCGTTAACGCGAGGTTAAAGCCCGCCATCTAAGATTGGAGCATTGTTGACCCTGCAACCCATGGACTTTGCAATGCGGTATTTGACGTCCGAGGTTTTCCCGTTCCGTATGATTGCAACGGCGTTTACAGCGCTGATCGGCCTCGCGTTTCTCGCGCCACCGCTCGCCGCCGATCCGCCGCCTTGGGCACCGGCGCACGGATATCGGGATAAAAAGGGCCATGGTGCCAAGAAAAATAAGAAGAAATGGCGCCAGCAGGAAACCCGCGCGGCATATGTCTTGCCGCCCGGTCTGCGGAACGGTCGATGCCGGCCGGACCTCTTTGATCCGCGCGTCGTTGGCGGCGTCATCGGTGCCGCCGCCGGTGGTTATGCCGGATCGAAATTCGGAAAAGGCGACGGAAAACTGGCCGCGACCGCGCTCGGAACGCTCGTCGGTGCGGTGATCGGTCACGCCGTCGGCGACCGGCTGGCGCAGGCTGAAAACACATGCTTCAGCCAAACCTTCGAACACGTGCCGGACCGCGAGACCATTGTCTGGAACGACGCACGCCGAGGCGCTCAATACGAAGTAACACCGCAGAAAACGATCAAAACGGCTTCCGGCGAATATTGCCGCGAATACACCGCGAAAGCGACTGTGGGTGGGAAACCGGTCGATACCTACGGCACAGCCTGCCGGCAACCCGACGGAAGCTGGAAACTCATAAACTGAAGATTCGGCGAAATGCCGGTTACGCAGCGGCCATCCGGCGACGTCGCGTAACCCCAAGCAACGCCAGGATCGCGGTCCCGAACAACCAGACGGCGGCCGGCAACGGCACCGCGGTTACCGTGGTGAACGCATAGATGTTGCTGACACCGTTCCGCAGGCCGTTTATCTCGAAACCCGACACCAGGTCGCTGTACAGCACGGCAATGAAATTATTGCCGTAGTGGATTCCGAACACGTTCGCCTCGAAATTCGACGTCCCGCCCTTGTTGGAGTTACCGCCACCGAGGTCGAAGGCGGAGCAACCGTTGTCCACAGCAGGCGACACGCCGCACGCGCCACCGCCCACGAATGTCAACGGTTGGTTGAACCATGCTGCCGATTCCAAAGCGGTTTCAACGGTTGCAGGGTTCTGCGCACCGATATCCGAATTCGCATCGGTGGTGCTGCGGACCGCCGCGAAAGGAAGCGGGCTGACGGTTACGCCCGCCGGCAGCGTGTTCACCACAAGGGCATGGCCGGCCGACGGCAGCAACATGGCGAGCATAAAGGCAATGGATAAAACGCCCGCCTGCAGCCGGACCGGAATCCGTTTAAATACTGAAACGATCATTTGATATTCCCACACAAAATCAAGCGCCCCTGCTAGTACCAGTAGCATTTATTAGGGATTCACACGCAAAACGTCAAAACATCAGGATCGGTACCTCCAAAGCACCACAAACCGCATCGGTCAATTCCGTTGAAAAGTCAGAAAGAAAACGGCGCCGCCGGAGAATCTCAAGCAGCGCTTGCCCTATCCCGGCCGGGCTGCCGCGCGGCGAGACAGGCGGAGAGCGTGGCCGCCAGGTCATGCACATGCGGCTCTTCCAGGATGTCGCCGTGGCCGCCGGGGATCGGCTGCGTCTCGAACCGGCCGCCGATCAGGTCGCGCCACCCCTCGTGCGCGTTGCGATGCGTCCAAGCATAGGGCGTCGCCTTGAACAGCACGGCGTCACCCGCATAGGGACGCATTTCGTAATGCCGGATCGCATGGCTGTTGGCGTCGGCGATGCGCGTCGGTGAGCCCGCGCCGGATGCCGCCCCGACGGCCTGCGCCGCCCCGAACAACCGGGAGCGCACGGCAATCCGGCTCATCTCCCCGAAGTTCCGCGCCCGCTGGCCCAGATACGGCGCGATGTCCGATGCCTTCAGGCCCGCCATCGCCGAAGCGTGGTGGCCGAGCCACTGGCCGAGCGACGCGCGCTGCGGGCCTTGCCGGGACGGCGTATCGAACAATCCGAGGAAAGCGACGCGCTGATCCGCGGCCATGAGTTGCTGCGCGATCTCATAGGCGATCCAGCCGCCCATCGAATAGCCGCAGAGATAATAGGGACCGAAGGGCTGCACCGCGCGGAGTTCGGTGACATAGCGCGCGGCCATGTCCTCGATCCGGGTGAGCGGCGCCTCGCTGCCGTCCAAGCCGACGGACTGGACGCCGTAGACCGGCTGTTCGGAACCGAGCAGGCCGGCCAAAGCCCGGAAGTTCAGGACATGACCGTTGACGTCGTGGACGCAGAACAAGGGGGGTCGGGTTCCGTTCGGCTGGATCGGGACCACGCAATGTGCGGTCGCCGTCGACCCGATCCGTTTGGCCATCTCGGCGACCGTCGAGGCCTCGAACAGGATGGAGCGCGGCAACGGTTGCCCGAGCGTCTTCTCGATGTCGAGGAACAGCTCGACCGCCTGCAGCGAATCGCCGCCGAGCTGGAAATAGTCGTCATGCAAGTCCACGCAATCGCGGCCGAGCGAGGCTGCCCACAACGCCTGTAACTGCGCCTCCAAGGGCGTTGCGGGCCGGTCGTCGCCAGTTTCGCCTTCGGGAGCGCAGAAGACGTCGGCAAGCTTGTGGCGCTGGACCTTGCCGGTGGGCCCTTTCGGGATCGCATCGGTGATGAAAATCTGCCTGGGCAGCTTTTGCTCGCTTAACCGGTCGCGGAGGTACGTCATCACCGCGGCGTCGCCGAGCGAAGCATCCGCCCCCGGGACGACCGCCACCGCTACGTCCTCACCGAGCGTCGGGTGCGGGACCGGAAAAGTGGCGGCGGCGACAATTTCGGGATGCGCGAGCAGGACATTGTCGATCTCGCCCGGCGACACTTTCTCGCCGCCGCGGTTGATCAGTTCCCTGAGCCGGCCGGTAAGGAACAAATACCCTTCCTCGTCGAGATAACCCATGTCGCCGGTTCGGAACCAGTGGCCGTCGAAGGCGAGCCGGTTGGCCGCATCATCGTTCTCATATCCGTCGAATATTTCAATGCCCTTGACGACGACCTCGCCGATGTCGCCGCTCGCCATCGCCTTGCCTTCATCGTCCACGATGGCGATCTCGTCCAGGAAGGGGAGTCCGACGCTGGCCCGGTCCGGGCGGACTCGATCGGGCCGATCGCCGGCGATGATGCCCGCTTCCGTCGACGCGAAGGAGGCCAGGACCGGTACACCGAATGCTTCTTCCAGATCGACGGCGATTTCCGGAATCAGGGCGCCGGTGCCCGCGCGCATGAAACGCAGCCTCGCCCCGGCCCGCTCGATCGCGTCGCGATGCGCCTCCAGATGCGGATGAATGGCATGGTAGTGGGCATAGGCGCCGCCTACCCATGTCGCCTGCTCCCCTTCCAGCGTGTCGAAGATGCCGGAAACACTGGTATCCGTCAGAAAGGCGACGCTACCACCCGAGACAAGAGCGCCGGTCAACGAGGTGGCAAGGCCGCCGCTGTGAAACAGCCGCAGCAGGTTGAGGCAACGGTCTTCGGTCGAGAGCCCGAGGAGCCGCGACGAGCGGGCGCATCGAATTGCCAAGACGCGCTGGCGGAGCGGCACGATCTTGCTGTGCGAGGTCGTGCCCGACGTGGCGAGCAGCACGGCGACGTCATCGGCTTCCGCCGGTCCCGGATTTGCGCACGGTGCCGCGCGGCCGTCGGTGGCGAGCGTGAAGTGGATCGCACCCTGGCCGTCCGGTTGAATGTCGAACAGCGGCAGTCCGAGTTCGGCTGCGGCGGCGCGGGCCGGTGTGTCCATATCCGCGGCGACAGCGACCGCATCGACCCGCATATCGCGCAGTTGGAGGGCGATTTCGCCCAGAATGCCGTCCGGGTTCATCGGGACAACGGTCGCGTTATTCTCGATCGCGACGAGGGCCGCCGCCATGCCGCGGCCGTCCGGATGCAAGACGGCGATCCTGTCGCCGCGCCCGAAACCGTTTCCGTTCAGCGTTGCGCCGATCGTATCGATGACCTCTACCAGGCCGCGATAGGAAAGCGGCGGCATGCCTTCACCCACGAATACCGGCGAATCCGGGTCGCGCCGGGCCCAGTGCCGAATGAATTCGTGGATTGTCTGGTAAGGCGTTGTCAGAGCGTCAGCACTCGGCTTCATCGCATCCTCCCTGAGAGATTATGCAAATGAGCGTGCCGGGCTCCAATTGGCCATGAGGAGTAACCACGGAAGTTATGCCCTTCCGTCGGCGCGACCCTCATACCGTGCAAAAGCCGGAATTTTCCCTCCATAAACGCATTCTCGACAGAGCCAAGGATCGGATCGATAATTTCGTCGGCCCGCACACGCCCCTGTACCAAGCCGCTTGATATCCTCGCGCAGGTGTTTGCCGCCGGACACTGAATCGGAGTTCTTCCATGCATGACATCATCATCATCGGCGGCGGGTTGCACGGCAGCAGCACCGCCTATCACCTGTTGACGCGCGACCCGGCGCTGCGCATCGCGGTGATCGAGAAGGATCCGACCTATGAGCATGCCGCCTCGGCCCGTTCCAATGCCGGGGTGCGGATTCTGTTCAGCCAGGAAGAAAACCTCCAGATGTCACGCTACGGTCATGAGGTCTACGGCAATTTCGCCGAACTCATGGCGGTTGACGGCGAACCGGCGCATCTCGACTTCTATCGCCACGGATACCTGTTCCTGTCGAATACTGAGGAACAAGCCGCCGCGATGCGCGCCAATCACGACTTTCAAGTCTCCATGGGCTGCGACGTGCAACTGCTCGACGGGCCCGGGGTGGCGGCGCTGTACCCGTGCTTCCGCACCGACACCGTTACCTGCGCCGTCTTTTCACCGAATGATGGATGGCTCGACCCGCATGGCGCGTTGACCGGGTTGCGGCGCAAGGCGCGGGCGCTGGGCGCCGAGTATATCGATGCCGAGGTGACCGGGGTCGAAATCTCCGGTGGTTTGGTGCGCGCCGTGGAACTCGCCGACGGCCGCCGCATGCCCTGCCAGACCCTGGTCAACAACACCGGCGCATGGGCCAACGAGATCTGCCGGATGGCCGGATTCGAGATCCCGGTGGTGCCGCTGCAGCGCACGACATTCTATTTCGAACCGGCGGAGCCGCTCGGCGTGACCCCGCTGACCCGCGACGGCCAGCCGATCAGCATCCGGCCCGAAGGCAAGGGCTTCATCTGCGGCAACACCGACTTCCGGCGCGCCGGCAGGTTCGACTGGACCGTCGACCACGACATCTTCGAGGCCGAACTCTGGCCGAAACTGGCGCAGCTGGCCCCGGCGCTGGAAACTCTGAAGGTCATGAACGCGTGGCCCTGCCACTACGCCTACAACCAGTTCGACGGCAACATGTTGATCGGGTCCTGGCCCGATGGGCCGGAGAATATGCTGATGGCCACTGGATTCAGCGGGCACGGCCTGCAACACGCGCCGGCCGCCGGGCGGGCGTTGTCGGAGTTGATCCTGGACCGCCGCTTCGAGACGATCGATCTCGATCGGTTCCATTGCAACCGCGTGGCCGAGGGCCGGGCTGAGCCGGAGATGGGGGTTTTGGCCTAGGATGGCGGTGATGGCGGTGAAGGCAGTGATGGCGGGAGGCGTCTAACGCCCGTTTCCCGATTTTGTCGAGCTGACCCGAAAATAATAGATATTTCTAACGCGAGATACGGGAGAGAAAATCAGTTGTTCCATCGTGGCATCACGGAAGCCTCGTTTGCGTCGCATTCGGCGCGAAACTGTTCGATGTACCGACGAACGCAGCCCAGAAATATTCGCGCGTTGTCAGAGAGTCCCAAATCCCTTTGGTAAATGTATCCGTAAGTCAGCCAATGCGGCGGTTCGAGCGGGCGAACCGCTAAGTGTTTGGGATCGATTGCGCGCACCGAAAGGCGATCGAGGATCGCGATCCCCGCGCCGTCACGTGCCATCTGACACCCCATCAGGGATGAGGTTGCTTCGACAACATAGTTCGGGGCGACGCCCCCAGACCGGAAATACTCATCGACCTGACGGCGCCAGAATTGGTGTGGCCACAGGCCAATGATCGGCTCCCCTTGGAGGTCGGCTGTTGAGAGTACCGCCTTCTGCGCTAAAGGATGGTCCGCGGGCATCACCGCCTCCATGCGAACCTCGCAGATCGGCTTGTTCTCAATCGATACCAATGAATGTGTCACCGGCAACGAAGCAATTCCGAGATCGTATCGGGCAATCCCGGATTTGCTCTCCAAGTTGAAGCGGAGAGGGACATCAATCTTGCACTTCAACACCGGGTTCTCGCGCCGCATCATCGCCAATGCCGGTGACACAATGGCCTCTCCGATGCGCAATCCGGTCACAAGGCGAAACGGTTGGATCGAACCTTCGCGTATCGTGTCGGCAATCTTCGGGAGTTCGTTCACGCCATCAAGGATGTGCCGGGTCTCGCGGTAGAATGTTTCGCCGGCCTCCGTCATCCGCAGCCGCCTGCGCGTCCTGTCGAACAGTTTCAGCCTTGTCTCAGTTTCCAGCAAGGCGATGAGTCGACTGACAGCGGGCTGGCTGAGGTTCATGACACTCGCTGCGCCCGCGAGCGAGCCTTCCGTGACAACGAGTTGAAAGGCTCGCAACGATTTGAAGTTCATCTTTTTTCCTTACTTTGAAACGGCCTTAAAGATTTGATCAGCCATACATATTCAATGATTCATGCAAAAATCTGAAGAGTTATTTCTTAATTTCGAATTTTCTTTAGTTTCCACGTTGGGCAAAGTGTAGGACTGGATTTATAGGGTCGCCGGACATCGAATTCCGGAATCCACGATTCCTGGATAAGCCCAAAAAGACCGTGAGAAGGGACGAAACCGACATGTCGATTAAAATGTACCGCCAATCCGCCGCGATTATCGCCGGCGTCATCTTTGCCGCCGCATTCTGGAATGGGCCTGCGGTCGCCGATACACCCACGCCAACCGTCAAGAAATTGTCGGTTGAGAAACCAACTCATCTGCTTTTCGTAGGGAATAGCTATCTCTACTACGGAGACAGCCTGCACAACCATGTGCGCCGAATGGTCATCGAATCGGGCCTCTATAAGAAGAAGAAGCTAAAATATAAATCTGCCACCATCAGCGGCTCCGCCCTCCACGACCACAACATCGACAGCTATATCGAGCCCGGCAAACTTCGCGTGAAGAAGCCGTTCCAGGTCGTCATCCTGCAAGAAGGCAGTGCGCTCGGCTGGTCGAAGAAACGCCCGGCGGTCTTCAAGAATTCCGTCGCCGAGTTTTCCAAAAAGATCAAGGCGGCGGGCGGCGAGACCGCGCTCTATATGACGCATGCCTACTCGAAACCACATAAGCGTTTCGACCCCGACCAGACGGCCGTGTTGGAAAAACATTATGTGGAAGCGGGCAATGCAAACGGCGCGCTGGTCATACCGGTCGGTCTTGCCTTCGCAGAATCCTACAAGCGGAAACCGGACATGAATCTGCACAAGGCGTTCGACGGCAGCCACCCGAATCTGCTCGGCACCTATCTCGCCGCAAGCGTCGTCTACGCCACCTTTTACCAGTCACCGGTCGGGAACGGTTACGACTACTTCGGCAAAATCTCAAAGGGAGACGCCGCTTACCTTCAACAAGTCGCGCAAGACACCGTCACCAAATTTTTCGGACGGTAGAAGTAAGCACACCGTAGTTATCCCAACACGCTTCCTCGTCCAATCAGCGGAATGTGGAAGGAAAAAAAGCCCCGCGGCAACCGAAGCACTGTCGGTGTCGCGGGGCTTTCTGATGTGCGACTGGTCTAGTTGGCGGCTGAGAAACGGCCGTTCGTCCCCTTTTGGACAAGCTGACCGCATCCGGTAAATGAAACCCTTTAACGTTGAGCATTCCTATCGGTGATGACCGATGGGCCGGAGAATATGCTGAAGGCCACCGTTTTCAACGGTCCCGCCCTGCAACATGCCCCGGCGGCGGGGCGGAGCCGGAGACCGGCGTGTTGGCATAGGATGATGACCGACGGCTTTGCGCCCGTTTTCAGGGGAACAAGGGTCATCGGACCTCACCCAATAAAACGGGACCAGCCTCGTCAGAGCGACAAGGAGCGTACTGTATGGCAACCCCCGACCACGATGGGTTCACGATAGGCTGCTTAGTTCCGCGACCCGGCTTGTAAGTATATTCTCATGGCTATATCGGCAGTTCATCACCGGACAAGAATGTGCCGAGGCCGGAGTCGACGCGTCTGAGGCGCGCATGGGATTACCTGCTCTAGGAGTTACCGCAATGGCCTATATCTATCTGGGCGTCGCCATCCTATGCGAGGTTGTCGGCACTACAGCGCTAAAGCTATCCAACGGTTTCACGCTGCCGCTGCCCTCTTTCGTCACGGTAGTCAGTTATGCGGCCGCCTTCTACCTGCTGAGCCTTTGCCTGAGAACCTTCTCCGTCGGCTTTACATACGCGATCTGGGCCGGTGTCGGGATCGTGCTGATCGCGGGGGTTGGCGTTTTGTACCTTGGGGAGAAGGCGGATTTACCAGGATTGGTCGGAATCGGCCTGATCGTGGTTGGGGTCGTAGTGCTCAACGCCTTCTCGCGCATGTCCGGCTAGATATCCGCCTTCTTTCTGCATCTCGCATGCGGATGGAAGACCGGCTTGTTCGCGATCTAACGCGTAGAACCCTCCGCCAATGCCTCAAGATCTTTCGTATAGGACCACACCGAAGCCGGCGGAAAGTTCCGCAACGTAAAGACGCTTCTCTTGCCCACAAGGCCCAGTTTCTTGGCGGGAATTGGTGAACCCAGTCCGTGCGTAAGAACAAAGAAAGGACGGTTTCGGGGCAGCAAGGACACGATGGTTTCCACCAACCGTTTTTGCGACTCAAGCGTCAGCAGCGTGACAGGCAGTTCGCAAACGACAGAGCCGACATTTCCGATCGCCGGCTGCGGCAACTGCTGCATGATATCGAAGACGGAACATTCGAGAACGGTAACGGCCGGATAGGTCTTCCGAAGAAACTGCGCCATCATTTCGTCGATTTCGACGACGATCAACTTGTCGGCCGGCACCCCGGAAGAGAGGATGGCATGGGTCACCGTTCCGGTGCCGCCTCCTATCTCAATGACATATTCCCCGTCGGTTCGACGCACCTGTGCGGCGATCATATTGCTTAACGCCGGAGATGACGGAAATAGCGACCCTACCCTGGTCGGGTGTGCCAGAAAGCGACGAAAGAAAAGACCCTTTGCCGCCCCTCCCTCAGACGTTTCCATCGCGATTGCCCTGCTCTTGCATGACTGGAGAGTGACGAGACCAAACGAATAGATATCAGACTATGCACTCCACCATAGCAATTGGCGGCGTGCCGGGAAGGTCCGTACTTAGATCGAACCGGACCCTGAGCCCACCGAACCCAACCACTTCAATCTATCATTTTGACAGCACTTCACCCCGTGAGAAAACCGAACTCTCCTCGATCCGTCCCCACTCGCCCTCCGCGATAAGGACATTATCGATCCGGATAGGCTGAGTGAGCGCCAGTGGTATTCCGGGAAACAACAATACGACCTTCCCGGAAATCAGCGGACTTGGATCGTATTCCGATCGTGTTAGGTGTCTAAGGATCGTATCGCTGGCCGTTGGCGCGGTCCTCCCTTAGGGCCGCCGCCACTGCACGCCGCGCGGAGATGAAAAGGAGACTCGGACCGGATGATGCATCGAACCCTTTCCCTGCTGCTTATCGTCGGCGGGTTGATCCTGCCGGCGGTGTCCAGCGCGGAGACCGCCGACCGGGCGATGGCCACGGCCGCGCTGAAATGGTTGGAGGTGGCGGGCCCGGCCGGCAAGGACGCACGTTTCGCGTTCGGCGACGGCGAACGCCGGGACTGGCACTTCACCCCGCGTTCCCGCGAAGGCCTGATGATCGGCGACATGACGCAGGCGCAAAAGGACGCGACCACGGCGTTGATGCGGGCGACCCTCTCCGCCCCCGGCGTCTTGAAGGCCCAGGACATCATGCGCCTCGAAGCCGTGCTCGCGGAGATCGAGGGATCGTCGCTGCGGTATCGCAATCCGGAAGGATATTACGTCTCCGTTTTCGGCGATCCCAACCGCCATCCTTGGGGCTGGCGGTTGGAAGGGCATCACCTCTCAATCAACGTGACGGCCGCCACGCCGGACAACACCTTCGTGACGCCGCTCTTTACCGGCACCAACCCGGCCATACCGCCGCCGGGCGGCCCTTCCACGAAACCGATCCAACAGGACGAGATGACGCTGGCATTCCGCTTGATCAATAGCCTCACGGCCGATCAGGCGGCGGCGGCCAAACTCAGCCGATCACCCCGAAACGTCATCACCGAGCCCGGCGACGGCGACGCCATCAACCGGCGAACCGGCGTCACGGGCAATGATCTGACCGGCGATCAGAAGGCCCTGTTGCGGCAACTGATCTCGGTTTACGTCGGCATGGCGTCCGACCGGATCGGGCGGGCGTATATGCAGCTCGTCGATGAGGGAATGGCGGAAACCGCATTCGCCTGGGCCGGCGAGGCATCCGAACGCGCGGCGTTCTATTACCGAATCCACGGTCCCCGCATCCTGATCGAATTCGACAACACGCGCGGCGGCAATCATATCCACGCGGTCTGGCGCGACCCGCTAAACGATTTCGGGCGGGATGCCCTCCGGCAACACTATGCCGATAGCCCGCACAGCCATAAGGATTGGCCGTGAGCGGACCGTCCGCAGAACGACAGGCCCGCGCGCGCCACTAGGAGCCGTATTTGACCGTGCAGCCGTAGGGACGGGTCGCCGACTCCTTCACCGGCTGGCCCGCCTTCAATTGGGTCATGGCCTGGAGGACGTAATTGGTCGCATCCGGTATGTCGGCCGTGTCCCCGGACGCGATGCTGTCGATCGCCCCTTTGTAGGCGAGCGTACCGTCCTTATCGATGATGTACATGTGCGGCGTTACCCGTGCGCGATAAAGGCGGCCGAGTTTTCCGTCGGGGTCAAGCAGGACCGCGGCAGGATGCGCGTTGCGGCTTTTCGTCAGCGCGTCAGCCTCGTCACCCGAAACATGGCCTTGGAGCCCCGGCGCTGACGAGATCACCGAGAGCCAGACGACGCCGTCCTCCTTCGCCGATTTCTGCGTTTGCTGCATGTTGCCGGACCGGTAGTGCTTCCCGACGAAGGGGCAGTCATGGTTGGTCCATTCCAGGATCACCCGTTTGCCGCTGTAATCGCTGAGCCGATGCACGCGGCCCGTCGAGTCCACGGCCGTGAATCCAGGCGCCGGTTTGCCGATGATTGTCTCGGCGGCCATCGCACCGGGCACGGCAATGCCGGCTAGCAACAACACGGCAAAGAAAACAGAACCCGGAAGAAGCTTCCAATCGAAAACGATCATGGTTAGGCACTCCTCGCTAAACGCCCGATCATACTCAAACCGCGGCGGTCAGCGAAAGCGTTGTCCGAAGGATCCTAGAACCGGCCGTAGACCGGAATGACGCCGCCGCGCGTGACCTTGTTGTCGGGTGAGACGAGGAAGGCGATGGTCGCGGCGATCTCCTCCGGCGTCGGCCAGGTGTCGTGGTCCGCGTCGGGCATGGCGTCCCGGTTGGCCGGCGTGTCGATGATCGAGGGTGCGACGGCGTTGACCCAGATTCCCTGTCCGGCCAGTTCCTCGCCCAGGGCTTCGGTGAGCGCGGCCACGCCCGCCTTGCTCGCAGCATAGGCCGCCATCCCGGCGCCAGTGCGCGGTTCCAGACCGGGCCGGGCCGCCACATTCACGATGCGTCCCCCCGCCGCCATTCTTGCCGCCGCCGCGCGGCAGCAGAGAAAGCAGGTGCGCAGGTTCATGTCCATCATATGCTGGAACGTATCGGCATCGGTTTCGGCGAGCGGCGCCATGGTGAAGCCGCCGGCGAGATGGATCGAGCCCCAAAGTTCCGGCAGCGCCGTGTAGAAAGCCTCGACCGCAGACGCGTCCGTCAGGTCGACACCCGCTGTGGCCGATAAATTGGCGTGTCCCGCATGCGGGAAGCTATCGATTTCTACGCCCGGCTCCACCGGCAGGTGGAGAGCGGCGCCCGCGTCGAGCAGGCGGCCAACGACGGCGCGCCCAAGCCCGCCGGTTCCGCCCGTGACGACAATATGACAATTCTCTAGATGCATGCCCCTAACGTTCGACACTGCGGGGCATGCTGTCAACATTCGGCCGGCGCGCTAAGGCGGTTGGAACAGCCCACCTACGGGCCCGTCAGCGGACTCCGGCGGCACTCGCCCTCATCAGTTTCCCGCCCAGCGCACCGGTATGCTCGCCGTCCCTGAAGGCCGTCTTACCGGCGATGACCGTGGCCATGATGCCGCTCGACTTCTGCTTCAGCCTGCGCGCACCCGTGGGCAGGTCGTGCTCGATGGTGGGAATTTCCGGCGCAATGGTCGCGGGGTCGAATATGTTGATGTCCGCGATGCCGCCCTGACGCAAGATACCGCGGTCGACGAACCCCCAGGCCATCGCCGGCACCATCGTGATCATCCGGACGCCTTCCTCAAGGGTGAAAGCCTGCCGCTCGCGCACCCAGTAGGCGAGCAAGTGCGTGTGAATGGAAGAATCCATGATCAGGCTTACATGCGCGCCGGAATCGGAAAACGTCATGACCGTGCGCGGATGCCGCAACGTCCTCAGCGCCTCCTCATCGGACTTCGGAACGGTGGTTACGTCGAACTGCATGAACAGCTGATTGAAATCACTCTCCAGGGCGAGGTCCATCATGACCTCCACGGGATCGGCATTCCGCTCGGCCGCGAGTTCCCCGACCGTGGGATTGGGCATCACGGCGCTATAGACAACATACAGATTGTCGTAGTCGGGCTTGCGCGGTTCGCCACCCCCGGTCCGGTAGTTGTCGTTCCGCGTCACTTCGACGAGGAGCTTCCGCTGCTCCGGATCGCTGAAGACCTTGCGCTGTTCCTCGATCGGCAGGGAACGGACGCGCGCCCATTCAGGGATATCGTCGAACGCCAAGCGCCCCCTGAACGACAGAACGTGGGAAATGCCGCGGGTATGGGTCTGCGCGAACATGCGCCCGCCGGCCTCGGCCGTCGAATCCAGAAGATCCAAGGCGTCTTTCGTGCCGACATTTCCGGCCGGCAACCCAAATGTGATGGGGACGCCACTCTCCACTGCGAGGTCGCGCAACCGGTCATTATATTTCTTGCGTACCTCCGGGTCCGGCGACCGGGCTTCCCGTTCGCGGGCATATTCGAAAACGCCGGAGCCCGTTGTCCCCATGACATTGACGAGGTGACTCAGTTCCCCCCACGAGGCGTGATTGGATGCAACCGGCCGGTTGTCCGGCTCCGGCAGTTTGTGGCCCGTCGAGCGCGAACTGGTGAAACCGATGGCGCCCGCGTCCATCGCGTCGAGCAATTCCTTCTCCATCGCGCCGACATCGTCGTCCGTGGCATGCTCCTCGAAGGCGCGCGACCCCATGACATGCGTGCGCAACGCGGAATGGCCGATATTTGCGGCGTAGTTGATCGTCTTCGGGAGCTTGTCCACGACATTCATGTAGTCCCGGAACGAGGTCCAGTCCCAGTCGATCGACGCCTCCATGACATCGGTCGAGATGTCCTCGGCGCGCGCGATGTTGCTGATGATCATGTCGCGCTGCGAATTGGAACCCGGCGCCAAGGTAAATCCACAGTTGCCCATGATCACGCTGGTGACGCCATGCCAACAAGAACAGCTGCCCAACGGGTCCCAGAACACCTGCGCGTCCATATGGGTGTGCCCGTCGATGAAGCCGGGCGTCACCACCTGGCCCGTGGCATCGATCTCCTCTTTGCCTTGTTCGCCGATACGGCCGATGGCCGCGATCCGGTCACCGGATACGCCAACGTCCGCTCGATATCTCGGTAGCCCTGTGCCATCGACTACCGTGCCATTCCGGATCACGAGATCGTACATTTTTCCCTCTCCTGGCTGTGGCGGACCGCCACTAAGCGGCGGCTCACGAAGAAATCGGATTTTAGGCTTCACCGAATTATAGGGTATCCCGGCCAGAGTCGCCTAACCGGGGGAATTTGGATTTGGTTCCGCAACCGAAGGTCGGCCCGCCGACAAAGAGCCCGGATATGTTTCGATAGAGGCAGGACGCCCCGAACGCTTCAGCAAATGGATGCTGGTTTTGGAAACGTCGGGACCTGAGCCGGAAGGCGCCCGCAGGAATGCGCATCGGCATGTATCGAAGACGCGAATTCAACGCGCCAATTCGCCAACTCGCCGAATACATTCGATAAATGGGCAAAACGAGAGAGAGAAAATGGTGCCCCCAGGGAGACTCGAACTCCCACTTCCAAAGGAAACGTGATTTTGAGTCACGCGCGTCTACCAGTTCCGCCACAGGGGCACGGCACCAGGACGGCCCCACTATAGGCCTGGCATCGGACCGGTCAACGGGGAGTTTCGCTTTTGATGGTCGAGCCTGCCCGGGGGCCAGCGGCAACCGAGACTGCGCTCTCGCGTTGCGGCGCAACAGCGCGTATGCTGCTGAGGGTTAATACGAAAGAGGGGGGTGTCGATGCTGGGTGACGAAGCACCGACGGAGGAAGCGGCGTCGGTTCTGTTCGGTCATACCGAACGAGACAAATCGTGGAAGAGATTTCATACGCATGTATCCTTGAATCCTGGCACGCCGCAAAAGTCGCATGGCGACCGCCCCGAAACTCAGTAACGCCCGGGTGGGCATGGCAACCAATCAAGCGTCAAACGAAGCCACGCTGAAGCTCGCGCTCGAACTTCACCAGGACGGTGACTATCGGGCGGCGGCGGCGCTGTACCGCGCCATGCTGCAGTCGAACGAGGACAACGCACAGATTTGGGGACTGCTCGGCAGTGCCTGCCGGATGAACGGCGACAGCGCCGAGGCGGTGACCAGCTTGGAGAAGGCCGTCGCCTGCGCGCCGCATCGTATCGAGCTGAAAGCCGAATACGCGATCGCGTTGGCCGAGGCGGAGCAACACCAGGAAGCACTGGACCTGCTGGACGGCTTGCTGCCGGCCCTGCAAGCGCAGGATCAGGACGCCGCGATCGTGTATGCGGCGATGGGTGATGCATGTTTGGCGCTCAACCGGTACGAGGAAGCGGTCGACCACTACAGGACGGGGTTGGAGAAGGAGCCGAACAACGCCACCGCATCGGTCAACCTGGCCGCCGCATTGCAGCGGTTGGGCCGGTTGAACGAAGCGATAGCGGCTTATGAATCGGCGGTGCGGGAAGAGCCCGACAACCTGCTGGCCTTGAACAATCTGGGGGTCGCGCTGCACGACGCGGGCCGCGACGACGATGCCTTGCCGTTGCTGCAATGCGCCTGCGCGCTGGCGCCGGACGATCCGGGCGTCCGCACCGACCTGGCCGCAGTGCTACACCGGGCCGGCCATCTGGACGAGGCGGAAGACGCCCTGAACAAGGCGCTTTCCTGCGACGCCGGTTTCGCGCGCGCGTGGAGCAACCTGGGCAATCTGTTGCAGGACAAGCTGCGCCTCACCGAGGCGTTGATGGCGCATGAATGCGCGCTCGCCCGCGAACCGGCCGAACCCGACTATTACTGGAACTTCGCGATGACGCTGTTGTTGGACGGCAAGATCGCAGAGGGTTTCGCAGCCTATGAATGGCGGCGCAACAAACCGGGATTCGTGAAACCGCCCGTGACCGGCCCCGAGTGGGACGGCACGTCGCCGGCGCAGCAGACGATCCTGCTCTATGCCGAGCAGGGGTTGGGCGACTCGATTCAGTTCAGCCGGTACGCAAAGCTTCTGGCGGAGATGGAGGCGACCGTCATCATCGCCTGCCCGCCGGCCCTGAAGAACCTGCTCGGCACGCTCGGTGAGGGGGTCACCGTCGTGTCCGCGTTCAAGGACGCGCCGTTGTACGATTGCCATGCGCCGCTGATGAGCATGCCGCATCTCATGCGCGGACTGATCGACGAGATACCCGGCGAAACGCCCTATCTCGCCGTGCCGCCGAGCACGCCGTCGCCGCTCCCGCCCAGCACAGCCAATCTGCGCATCGGTCTGGCCTGGGCCGGCAACCCGGAACATCCGACCGATCGCCGGCGGTCGACATCGCTGGACCAGTTGAGGCCGTTGTTCGACATCGCCGGTGTCGAGTGGGTCAGCCTGCAAGGCGGCGACGTCGGCGACGAGATTGCCAAGGCCGGCGTTGCCATGCTCGACCTTGCGCCGATCCGCAACAGCCTGGACGATACCGCCGCGGCGATGGCCGAACTGGACCTGATCATCTCGGTCGATACCGCGGCCGCCCATCTCGCAGGGGCGTTGGGACGGCCAGCCTGGGTCATGCTACCGCATGCGCCGGACTGGCGATGGCAGATTGGCCGCAGCGACTCTCCGTGGTATCCCACCCTTCAACTGTTCCGCCAACCCGCGCCCGGCGATTGGGACTCCGTCGTCACGGCGATGGCCGACGCCTTGAAGGATTTCAAACCCGACTGATGCTGCGTTCCCTTTATGATTGGACCATGGCGCTGGCCGCGCATCGCCATGCCCTCGCCTGGCTCGCCGTCATCGCCGCGGCGGAGAGCATCTTCTTTCCGATCCCGCCCGACGTCATGATCATTCCCATGGTGCTGGCCGCGCGCGAGCGCGCCTGGATGATCCTGCTGGTCGCCACGTCCGCCTCCGTGATCGGCGGTATATTCGGCTACGGCATCGGATACTTTCTCTACGAAGAGATCGGCAGACCGATCATCGACTTCTACGGTTATGCCGACAAATACGGTGTCTTCCAGGGCTGGTATGAGGAATACGGAGGATGGATCGTCGCCGCCGGCGGATTCACCCCGATCCCGTACAAGGTGATCACAATCGCAACCGGCGTCGTGCAGTTGGACCTGACCACCTTCATCACCGCGTCGGTATTGAGCCGCGGCGCACGGTTCCTGATCATCTGCGCGCTGCTGTGGCGATTTGGCGCACCGATCCGGACCTTCATCGAAGCGCGCCTGGGCTTGCTCGCCTTCCTGTTCTTCGCCATCTTATTCTTAGGATTCCTGGTCATCGGATTGAGCGTCTGACCCGCGAAAGGACGGTTTCGTGGCATTTGTATCGGAAGGATTCGAGCGGCCGGCGACGATGCCCGCGTTGATCGTCCTGCTGATCAGCGCGGCGACCCTGGGTACCGCCTATACCTCGCAATATGCCGGTGGTTTGGACCCGTGCCAGCTTTGCCTCTATCAGCGCTGGCCTTGGTGGGGCGCGCTGGCGATCGCCGCGCTGGCGCTCGTACCGGCCCTGCCGGGCAAGGCCCAGCGGTTCCTGGTCCTGCTCGCCGGACTCGTCCTTCTGGGCGGGGCGGTCCTCGCCTTCTATCATGCGGGGGTGGAGTATAAGTGGTGGCCCGGCCCGTCGACCTGCGGCGGCGGGACGATCCCGGCAAGTTTCGCGGAAATGCAGAAATCGATGAACAAACCCATCGTGCCCTGCGACGAACCTGCCTGGACCCTCTTCGGCATTTCGATGGCCGGCTATAACGGTCTGGTGTCGTTGGCCATCGGCCTGTTCGCGGTGAAGGCAGCGGCCGGGCGGGCGGTCCGATGACGAAACCCGGCCCCGCATACCTTCCCGGCGACCCGCCGCCGGCGCGCGCGCGGGAACGCATGGTCCGCGTGGATCACGCGGGCGAGTACGGTGCGGTGCGAATCTACGCCGGCCAGTTGGACGTCCTGAAGAACAAGCCGTCCGCCCCGACCATCCGCCATATGGGCGAGCAGGAGGAAGCGCATCTCGATCGCTTCAACGAGATGATCGCCGCGCGCGGCGTCCGGCCGACAGTGTTCCTGCCGCTCTGGCACGCGGCGGGCTATTTGCTCGGCGCGGGGACCGCTGCGATGGGCGAGCGCGCGGCCATGGCCTGCACCGTCGGCGTCGAGGAGGAAATCGACGACCACTACGGCAAGCAGCTGGACCGTTTGGCCGACAGCGACCCGGAACTCTCCACCGTCGTCGAGAAATTCCAAGCGGAGGAATTGGAGCACCGCGACACCGCACTCGAGCACGGGGCGGAAGGCGCACCGGCCTACCCGCTTCTCACCGGGGCGGTGCGGCGCGCATCACGCGTGGCGATCTGGTTGTCGGAGAGGTTCTAGGCCCACACCGTTTGCGCGGGCGTCACGCGCTAGATTTCGTCCAGCTCGGTATCCCAATACAGGAAGTCGCGCCAGCTTTCGTGCAGGAAGTTGGGCGGAAAGGCCCGGCCGTTCTCCTGCAGTTCCCAGACACTCGGGGTCTGGGGTTGGCGCAGCAGGTTGACCGCGCTGTCGCGCAACAATCCGCCGCCCTTCTTCAGGTTACACGGCGCGCATGCCGACACCACGTTGGCCCATGTCGTGCGCCCGCCGAGCGAGCGCGGCACCACGTGATCGAAGGTCAGTTCCTGGGCCGGGAACCCGGAACCGCAATACTGGCAGACGAAACGGTCGCGCAGGAACACGTTGAACCGTGTGAAGGCAGGCCGGCGGGCCTGCGAGACATATTCCTTGAGGGAGATGACGCTGGGCAGCCGCAGTTCGAAGGACGGCGAGCGGACGACCTGTTCGTAATGCGACACCACATGAACGCGATCGGTCACCACCGCCTTCACCGCTTCCTGCCAGCTCCAGAGCGACAGCGGGAAATAGCTCAGCGGCCGAAAGTCGGCATTCAGCACAAGCGCCGGGCAATCTTTAGCGGCAAGGTTCACGGTCGATCGCACCCCTTATCCAGACTGCGCCGTCCGGCAGCTTCCGGCCCGCCAGTCGAGGCCCGTGCCGAGCGACGCCAATCTGATAACCGAATTTGACGATTCCGACAAGCCGAGACCACGGAATATCCTCTAATCTTCATCGGCTCGTCACATTCATCCACAAAATATCCACACCTTATCAACAGCTTCTGCAGCCCTTTATCAACAAGGCCGGTAGCCGCCCCGCAACGCCCCGACCGATGACGGCGGCGTCAGCACGGTCACCGTTTCCCGCGGCGATACCGGGATCGCGTCGCCGTATCCCCGGTGCGTCCAGGGAAGGACCTGTCCGCCCCGCCATAAACATGGTTGCCCCGCATGGGAAAGGAAAGTGCCGTCCGGCAAGCCGTCTAGCGTTGCCTGCCAGACCTTCTGCCGGCGCGTATACGGTTCGACCCGTTCGCGATGCAGCCGCGCGTCCATCGCGGGCGCGCGCGGCAGATCCTCAGCGCTATTACCGTCCCTCCAAGCCGCCTGCCACTTATAAAAATCCTGCCGGCGGCATTCGAAACAAGGCCGGTGACCCGCCGCGATGGCGACCGCTTCGTCGTGGAAGAAGAGTTCGGTGTAACGGCCGGGCGTCATCAGCACCCGGTGCCGGCCGCGAAACGACAGCCGGCAGATGATCCAGGCTTTATGCTTCCACCGGCTGACCCCAAGCCGCCGGTTGCCGTCATGCAGGATGCCGCGGTTGCCCATGAAGCCGCCGCGCGCATGTACCGCGACGATCTCGCCAGTCGGGGTCACGCGGTTCTGCAGCGGCATCGCGATTCCTATCGTTTAAGGTTGGCCGAGCACCTGGTTGAGAAATTCAGCGCCACGCACGAGGCCGTTCTGATCGATCCCGTGGCCGATGCCGGGGCACTCGATCGAGTCCACCGAAATGCCGGCAGCGGTCAATCCCGCTTCCGCCTCGGCCATGGACTCGAAGGGCACGACTTCGTCCGCCGTGCCGTGCGCCAGCAGGACCGGCGGGCGGGTCTGGATTTCCTCGGCGAGCAGGTCCGGCGCGATCAGCCGGCCGGAGAAGCCGACGATGCCGGCGATCTGTTTCTCGCGGCGCGGCCCGACGAACAGGCTCATCATCGTGCCCTGGCTGAACCCGACCAGGGCCAGCTTGCTCTCGTCCAGGCCGGTGCGCTCCAATTCGGCGTCGATGAAGGCGTTCAGCGCGGGCGCCGCGGCCTGGACGCCGCCCAGCAGCGATTCCGGCGTGCGGTCCTGCACGCTGAACCATTGATATCCCATCGGCGCCATGTCGCAGGGGAACGGCGCGTTCGGCGACGCGAAGGCCGCGGTCGGCAGCACTTGCGCCCAGTGCGGCGCGAGGCCGATAAGATCCTGCCCGTCGGCGCCCAGCCCATGCAGCAGGATGACCAGTTGCTGCGGGTCGCCCCCGGCGGCGGGGCCGAATCGCGGCCCGTCGAGTTCCATCAGTCCGGCCATGAAGATTCTTCTTTCGGTTCGAAGGCGCAAGGTGGCGCGCGGTCAGGGTGCGCCCCTGTAATAATGCCAGAGGAACAGCGCCGCAACGCCGCGCGGAAAACGCCACGGTTCGGCGACGCCTTCAAAGGCGGTTAGATGTTGCCGCCACGTAACGCGTCGTCGTCACGGTTCGGCATGCTCACCCTTGATCGGTCGGGTGTTGCCGGGTCCGCCACCACAGCGATGCGATGAAAATCGTAACAAACAGGCCGATGTAGTATTCCCGCAGTTCGACGCTCCGAAAATGTTCGGCCGGGAACCACCGGGCAATTCGAATCGCCAAATAAATCGTCGCCGTGGGCAGACACACCATGGTTGGAAACGCCCACCAAATTCGTCCCTCGAACCAGGGCTTCTTCCGGATCAACATGACCAAGGGGCAGATGAAGCCCATCACCACGATCCATGACTCCAGCAGCCTTCGCGGCAACCGGTTCAGCCAAGGATAGGTATTGTGGAGGTTGGTCTCTTGTTGCTTGTTGTTTTCCAGGAAGAATTCCGGCGATTCCCATCCGAAATACCACTGCCCCCAACTCGCCTCTTCAAGCGCGAAATACAAAGCGCCCAAAGCCCATGTCACGAGCCATGCCGCCAACCATGCATCCTGACGATAAACGCGTTTGGCGGCCAAACATCCCAATACGAAGCCCGGCAACAGCACCACGACCGTCCCATGCTCGGCGAGCCCGCCGCCCGCACTGTCATGATCCTGTCGAATGATCATGTACGCGAAGTCCGGCGCGACAAACATGGATATGAGTAAGAGGACGGCGAGGGCCGGCGGAAAATAAAGCCACAGCCAGCGCGGAAGATCTTGATGTTGATTCACAAATAGAGGCCCAGCATGAATCTCCGAAGGTCCGAAGTTCATCTTTAAGTTTCGAGTGAATTTCGCGTTTTTGAGGCCCAGGCCGGTCGGAAACAACGGGATCGTCGAACGTTCCCAGACCATGGAACCTGGATGCACGAAACGTGTGTCTAGGCCACACACTCTACTGTGGCGCTCCCGACGAATCCGTTGACGTTTTTGGCCGTACAATCAAATTGACGTGATGCAACACGGCATTGCCCGGACCATGGGATTGGTCCGTCGTATTGGTGTCGAGGATCTGAAATCTACTAAGACGCCGGGTCGCCCATCTCGCCGATCTAAGGCGCGCCCTTGTAGTAGTGCCACAGGAACAAGGCCGCGACGCCGCGCAGCGGCCGCCACGGCTCGACGATCGGTTCGGAGGCGGCGCGCGCCGGCCGCTCCTCCAGGTCCTTGAGCCGGCGCAACGCTTCCTGGATCGCCAAGTCTTCCGCCGGCCAGATGTCGCAGCGGCCCAGCGCGAACAGCATGTAGATCTCGGCACTCCATCGGCCGATCCCGCGCAAGGCGGTCAGCCGCTTGATGATCTCGTCGTCGGTCGCTTCGGTCAGCGCGTCCGGGTCGAGCCGGCCGGTGACGAACTCCTCCGCCAGTCCCTTGCCGTATTCCACCTTGCGGCGGCTCAGCCCGGCGCCGCGCAACACCTCGTCCTCCGTCGCCAGGAAGACGTCCGGCGTGAAGGGGTCGACCGCCTCGACCACCCGGCCGCGGATGGCGGCGGCGGCCTGGGCCGACACCTGCTGACCGATGATGATGTTGAGCAGCGCGCCGAAGCCGGGCTCGCGGTTGCGCGGTTCCGGATAGCCGACCAGCTTGACCGCCTTCCTGATGTCGGGGTCGGCCTTGCCGAGCGCGTCGAGTGAGTCGCGGATGAAGTCGGGTGTCATGCCGATTGACTTAACCCATGCCCGGCGGTAGGGCCAGAGGCATGAGCGTGATACCTGACATCGTGACGCGGTTCGCCCCGAGCCCGAGCGGCCGGCTGCATCTCGGCCATGCCTATAGCGCCCTGGTCGCCTGGCAGGCGGCGCGGGAAAGCGGCGGACGCTTCCTGCTGCGGATCGAGGATATCGACCCCGGCCGCTGCCGCCCGGAATTCGACGCCGGCATCCTGGAAGACCTGGCCTGGCTCGGCCTCACTTGGGAGGAACCGGTGATGCGCCAGTCGCAGCGGATGGACTCCTACGCCGCGGCGCTGTCCGAGCTGGCGGACCGAAACCTGCTGTATCCCTGTTTCTGTACGCGGAAGGACATCCAGCGGGAGATCGACGCGGCCGGACACGCGCCGCACCCCGCCGGGCCCGAAGGCCCGGTCTATCCCGGCACCTGCAAGGGTCGCGCAGTCGATCCGACCAAGCCATTCGCGCTGCGGCTCGATGTGCACAGGGCTATGCAGGAGGTTGGCGAGCGGATCTGGGTCGATGCCTTGGCAGGTTCGGTGGTCGCGGATCCACGCGAGTTCGGCGACATTGTGATTGTCCGCAAGGAAGAACCGGCGAGCTATCACCTGGCGGCGACATTGGACGATGCGGCCGATGGAGTGACGCTGGTGACGCGCGGCGAAGACCTGCTACCCGCCACGCATGTGCATCGGGTGCTACAGACCTTGCTGGATTTTCCGGAACCGGATTACGCGCATCACCCGCTGCTCACCGGAAGCGATGGCCGGCGCTTCGCGAAACGGGACGACAGCTTGACGTTACGCGCCATGCGCGACGCCGGAAAGTCGGCGGCTGACGTGCGCGCCGACGCCGGGTTCCCCGGCGGTCCGACGGCGGCTTAATCCACCCTAGTGACGGAAGCTGCGGGTCCGGCGGCGGCGGGCGACGACCAGGATCAACGCGCCGACCGCAACGAAGAAGACCGCGACGATCGCGACCGCCTGCCACGCCGCCCGTTGCAGTACCGGCACGACCACCCAATCCCACAGGTCGGCATAGAGGTAGCGCTGGATAATCACCTGCGCGGAGTTCAGGCTCTCGCTGTCCAGCGTGAACCATAGCTGTCCGGCGGCCTGCGTCATGTCATTACCCGCAAACCACAGCCATGCGCCGAGCGCCACCGCCAGCACCGCCACGGCGACGAAAATCCGCCCAATGATCCGTAGAACCCGCATGGGTCCGACACCCCCCGGTTTTAGTCCGGCGACCCTATCACGGGGCGGCGAGGCAGGCCACAGCGCGCCGAACCGGGCCGACACGGCAAAACTCCGCGCCGCTTGCCTGCGCCGGTCCGCTTGGGTAATGTCCCCCTCGCCTTCGAGGCCGGAGGGGTGGCCGAGTGGCTGAAGGCGCACGCTTGGAAAGCGTGTAGGCGTTAACGCGTCTCGCGGGTTCGAATCCCGCTCCCTCCGCCAGTTCCTGACGTTCGCAAGTCTTTGCACGATACTCTACGCTACAGCCTGTTTTAGCCGCAGTTTATTTGGTCCGGGGTATTTGGAAGTCCTCATTTGCGGGATGGCGGCAAGCATATGCTGCCACTCGGGCCGCCACGCGTGGTTTGAGAACACTTGTGCGCCATAGCTGTTTGGCTATGCTCATGAAATGATCGAACGTTCCATACATGGTAATAATCTGAGGGCCGACTCTGGTTTCTCCGATGCTGGCGAGCATCAGCTCAAAGCATGGATCGTCGTCCACATCGCCCGCCGTATGAAAGCGGCGGGACTGACCCAAACCCAAGCTGCAGAGCATATGGGACTCAAACAGCCCGATCTATCAGCGGTGCTGCATGGCAAGTTAAACGGGTATTCGGTCGAACGCCTGGCGCGCTGCCTATCGGCGCTGGGCGAAGAGGTGCGACTGACGGTGAAGAGGGCCGACGGGTCGGAAGACTCGTTCGTCGTAGAAACCACCTAGCCCATGCTGAGCCCCGGAGAAATCTACTCGAACCTCGACGACCTTGCCGCTGATCCTCCGGCAGGCGGAGCGTTTGGGCTGGCGTTGATGGAGGCAGTCGGCGCACCGCGCTCCACCATAACCAAGCTAGGTGAAAAAGCAGCGGATGGCTCGTTCACCTGGACGCGTATGCTGCGATTTGAAGCGACGGAACCTGGACAGGCGGGCAAAGCGCTAGACAAGATGAGGGCCGAGACGGAGGCATCGCCCAGGAGCCGCCGTCCGCGCATCCTCCTTGCTTTTGACGGCGAACGCGTCGCTGCATTTGACACGCGCATTGCTGACGAACCGCTACGCGCCGGGCTCGATATGCTGTCGCTTGAGGGAGACGTCTTCTTCCCCCTTGGCGGACACGAGCGCTATGTGCCGCAGAAAGAGCGCATGGCGGACGTGCGCGCCACGCGTTTCATCTCGCGCTTCCATGACGCGGTGCGTGACGCAAACTCGAAATGGACAAGTGACGAAGATCGGCGAGCGCTTAACATCTTCATGGCGCGCATCCTGTTTTGCCTGTTCTCGGACGATGTGGGCATCTTCGACAAGGATGAGTTCGAGAAGGTGGTGCGGCAGACGCAAGTCAACGGCGCCGATCTGGCTGAGTTTCTGGCCGGCGCATTCCTCCACATGAACACGCCGCCAGCAGACCGACCGCCGGAGACCCGGGTCTGGTCAAAACTCAAATATGTGAACGGTTCGCTGTTCGACGAAGAGGCTCCCATGCCCGCGCTGGATGGACGCTGCCGCAAGCTCTTGCTGGATTGTGCGGGCCTGAACTGGAAGCTCATCAATCCCGACATCTTTGGCTCCATGCTGCAGGCCGTCGTCGATGTGGAAAAGCGTGGCGAACTGGGGATGCACTACACCTCCCCCGCCAACATCATGAAGGTCCTGGAGCCGATTCTGCTCGATGGCCTAAAGGCCGAGCTGGAACGAGCGGGAAAGAGCAAGACGAGGCTACGAGACTTCCTCGAACGCCTGGGGCGCATCCGCGTATTCGATCCGGCCTGCGGCTCGGGCAACTTCCTCATCCTTGCCTATAAGGAAATGCGGGCGCTGGAGGTGGAGGCACTCCGCCGGCTTGCCGAGCCACGCCTGTCCGGCATCCAGCTCGAACAATTCTACGGGATCGAGATCGACGATTTCGCCTGCCAGGCCGCCCGGCTCGGGCTGTGGATCGCCAAATACCAGTGCGACCAACAATTGGAGCTCGACCTTGGTCAGCGAACAGACTTCCTGCCGCTCCAGAATGCAGGCGTCATCGTCACGGGTAACGCGGCTGAACTCGACTGGCTGGAGGTTTGCCATGCGGAGGACGGTGCCGAGACAGTCCTGGTCGGAAACCCGCAGTTCAAGGGCGCAACGTGGCAGTCAAAAGCCCAGAAAGCAGACATGGACCGCGTATTCAAAGGAGTGCTGCGCACCTGGGGCGAACTCGACTATGTCTCAACCTGGTTTATGAATGCGACACATTACAGTGAAGCGACCGGCGCGCCGCTCGCTTTTGTGGCCACCAATTCCATAGTCCAAGGCGTGCAGGTGGCGGCGCTGTGGCCCCGCCTGATGGAACGGCTCGAAATCAAGTTCGCCTACCGCTCATTCAAGTGGTCCAACCTCGCCGCGCACAATGCCGGTGTTACCTGCGTAATTGTAGGCATGGGACCTCCAGACGATACGCCCAAGCGCCTATTCGATGGCGACACGGTGCGCGACGTGCAGGTGATCGGTCCCTATCTTGCCCCTGGCACGACTGCGATCGTCGCAAAGTCGCGCAAGCCTATAAAGTCTGCGTTAGATGAGATGATAAGGGGGAACCAGCCCACCGATGGCGGGCACTTGATCTTGGATATCAACGACCGTGCCTCATTGATCGAGGCGCACCCAGAGGCGGCCTACTTTGTGCGGCGACTCTATGGATCACAGGAGCTATTGAAGGGCATTGAGAGATGGTGCATATGGGTCCGCCCTGACGAAGTCGAAAGCGCTTATCGTATTCCAATGCTTCGTCAACGCTTTGAAGCGCTAGCGGAGCTGCGTAACGATCCTAAAGCTGGCGTCGATATGCGCAAGGTAGCTGATAAGCCATGGTCCTTCCGCGAACAGAACGAAGCGTTGTCGCACACTATAATGGTACCGCGTCCGGCGAGCAAAGACCGCGACTACCTGCCTATAGACGTGAAGGACGAGAGTAATATCGCGACCAGCGAGGCGTTTGCCCTCTTCGATGGTGCTATTTGGCAGGCCGCCATTTTGTCTTCGCGTCTGCATCGCCTTTGGCTGGAGACGGTAGGTGGGCGGCTTAAGGAGGATCCACGCTACTCCAACACCCTTGTTTGGAACACCTTCCCACTTCCACCCCTCTCGGATCGGCGGAAAGCTGAACTGGAAGAACACTGGTGGGAGATCGACCTTGCCCGCAAGGAGGCTGGATTCGGCCGATCTCTCGGCGATCTCTATGCGCCTAAGACCATGCCCCACGCGCTCCGGCGGGCGCATGAGGAGCTGGACGCAACGATGGAGACGATCTTCGGTTCGCGCCGCTACCGCTCGGACGCCGACCGTATCGAGCATATGCTGCAACTCTATGAGCGCATGATTGCGGAGGAAGCGAAACACATCGAGGACACGAAGGCGGCCCAAAAAGGTAATAAGAAAAAGAGGACTGCCGCATGAGTGCGACCACCGGAGATGGAAAGGGCAACAGCCTCGGCTCTACCACGCTGCATTACGAGGCGACGCGCGGCTCCAAAACCACGGACAAGTTCGGCATGCGCGCCATGCAGGCGCGGGTTTGGGACAAGGTCGACGCCCAGCACCTACTGGTGAAGTCGCCGCCCGCTTCCGGCAAATCGCGCGCGGCGATGTTCGTAGGGCTGGAAAAGTTGCGCACCGATGCAGTGCGAAAGGTTCTGGTCGCAGTTCCAGAGCGTTCGATCGGCTCTTCATTCCGAGACACGGAGCTCGCGAAGTACGGCTTCCATTCCGATTGGACCCTCGATCTCGACCTTTGCACCATCGGTTCGGAAACGGGCCGTAAAGTGGACGAACTAATCGCCTTCCTAGCGGCCGATGAGGGCCGTACGGCGCTCTGCACCCATTCCACGCTGCGGTCAGCCTATGCCAAGACCAACGATGTCACGATCTTTGACAGCTGTCTGGTCTGCGTTGACGAACTGCACCACGCCTCAGCGGACGAAAACAGCCGCCTGGGCAATCTGCTGCGGGGATTGATCGACCGGGCGGGCGAGGTCGGCGGCGACGCGGCTCATATCCTCGCCATGACGGGTTCCTATTTTCGCGGCGACGGCACGGCAGTTCTGCACCCTGAGGATGAGGCCCGCTTTGAGCGGGTGATCTACACCTATTACGAGCAGCTCAACGGCTACGAACACCTCAAGACGCTGCACATCAACTTTCGCTTTTATCAAGGCCGGTATCTCGACGCGATCGGCGAGGCGCTTGATCCGGCGCTGAAGACCATTGTGCACATCCCCCATGTCGGCTCCGCCGAGGGAGGTGGCGTGCACAAGATGTTCGCGGTCGATGCGATCGTGGATGCGATTGGGGATCGTCTTGGCGATGATGCCAAGACGAGCGTTGATCCGACAACGGGCTTCGTCCACCTCGCGGCTGGGGGCCGAACGCTGCGCATCGCCAACCTTGTTGATGATAGCGCTGATCGGGAGAGAGTTCTCGCTTCCCTCCGCGCGGTGAAAGATCGTGATGATGTTGACATCATCATCGCCCTCGGCATGGCCAAGGAAGGCTTTGACTGGGTCTGGTGCGAACATGTCCTGACAGTCGGCTATCGCGGCTCGCTGACGGAAGTGGTGCAAATCATTGGCCGTGCGACCCGCGACGCGCCGGGCAAGACTGAAGCAGTGTTCACCAACCTCGTCTCTGCGCCTTTCGCCAATGACGAGGCCGTTGGCCGCGCCGTCAACGACGTGCTCAAGGCCATCTCGGTATCGCTCCTTATGGAGCAGGTGATGGCGCCCGTCTTCAAGTTCCGTACCCAGAAAGGGGCGGACGAGTTCGATGGTACACCCGGAACAGAAGCCAACCCCAACCCCGTCACCAACGCCGGTGAGATTGAGATCGTCGGTATGCCGGAGATTGCTGAAAAGGCGCTAGAAGCGATCGAGACCGATTTCAACGACTTGTTCGCCGAAGTGCAGAACGACCCGCGCACGCTGACGGTCATGATCAATCCGGACGATCACCATACGGACGTCATGTATGATCTGGTTGTCACGGACGTGGTCAGGAAGCGCTATCCAGATTTTTCCGAGGCGCAGGTGAATGACACTGTCGGCCTGTTTGGCGTGCGCGCCGGTCTAGGACGCGAGGTTGCCAAGGACCCAAGCATCATTCAAACGCCTGGCATGTCAGAAGGAGAGCAGTCTCTGTTCAGAGGGTCCGAGGCCGGAGACGGCGAGCGGCCGTCGGAAGGCCGGAACGCCGGAGACCGCTTCGTCCAACAAGCCAAGAGGTTCATTAACGTCAAAGACCTGCAAGTCGACCTGCTTGGCGGGCGGCGGGATTTCGAGGACGCCTACGAACTCTTGTCAAAAGAGCTTTCCGAGGAATTGCTCGCGCGTTTGCATGGCGAGGTACGGGCTCTGAAGGTGAACATGACTCAAGAGGAGGCCGAAAAGCTCTACCCCCGCATCAAGGAGTTCATCCAGCGCGAAAGCCGAGAGCCCAACTTGAACGCACCCAATGGGCGCGAGGTGCGGCTGGCGGAGGCGCTTGCCTTCCTGCGCAAGATTTCGAGACAAAGGCGCGCCGAAATGGCGGCAGCGGATGAAGTACAATCCGACGGAGCGAGAGACACCGATGTCTGAGGAAAACGAAAAGATCGACTACCTCAACAACGCGCTTCTGCTGACGCCGGACGAGAAACCTAAATCGGCTCGAACGCCTATACTCGACCGCGCTGTCGAAGTATTGACGCGCATCAACGCGTTCATTGACGAAACAGGCGCCGAGCCCATGTCCGAGCCCGGACGCGGCGTGCATGAGCGCATGCTTGCCAATGAGTTGGCCGGGTTGCGGGCATCAAAGTCTGATCTCATCGATCTCGAATCATTCGATGTGCACAGCATGGTCTTTGGCGGACCCAACGAAATTGATCCTCTCGACGACCCGTTGCTTTCGGATGGCATCGGCATCTTCGAGGTCCGTGACGAGCTCAAATCAATGGCTCGTCCGGACTATGTTGCCGACCGTCAGTCATGCCCTGACTTTGAGCGCTTCGAGCCTCTTTTTGAACAGGTCCGCAAGAGTGTTGAGGACGGTTTGCGCAAGCCCCAGCCTTTCCGGCAGGAACGCGTCGATCTGGGTGAATTCTTCGTTCTAAAGGGACACCTTGTTCATGTTGCGGACGTGCGCGACGAACATCGACGCAATGGCAAACCTGACGCGCGTTTGCGCGTTATCTTTGACAACGGTACAGAATCGAACCTTCTTATGTCGTCACTTGTCCGTCGACTATACGAGGACAAAGACGCTCAACGCATTGGGACTACGGATGCTGGTCCGCTGTTCGAGGGCGCGCGTACCGGAATCGTCTATGTGCTACGTTCGCTGTCGGACAAGCCCGAGGCGCATGGACTATTGAAAGTTGGTACAACATCCGGGTCAGTCGAAGATCGCATCGCGCGAGCAGAAATCCAGTCGACGTTTTTGTTCGCGCCGGTCACAATCGTTGAGACATATGAGTTGACCGGACATTCCGCGAAAGAGGCTGAACAGCGTATCCACCGTGCTCTTCAAGCTTATCATGTCACATTGCGAGTAACGGGACCGGACGGAAGAGCATTCAGAGCGACTGAATGGTTCAAAGCCTCGCCGGAACTCGTGGAAGCGGCTATCCAGAGCATCTTAGCGTGAACTGCTGCATAACCGCCAAACCCTATCTATAAGCCAAGTTTACTTCCACAAAGCCCAATCCATCGATGACGCATTGATAATCGTACCACAACGCGCTATTGCGACTTGTAGATGGCTACAGTCTCGCACCTCGGGCCACTCTAGAGTAGTGCAATCGGCAGCATATAGTTCGCATCTTTATCCCGCTCCCTCCGCCAGTTCCTGCCGGTCGCGCGGCACTGTTCCCCGATGATTTCCACGACTACGCATTTCGCTGAATGCGGACGTTCGAACATACGCGTAAGCGTGCCGCGTCGATGCCTGTCAAATGGCGGCGTGACGTGGCATATCGGTAACGTCCGGCGATCATTGCTTGGGAGGACGGCTTTGCCTGAAGATGCGTCGAACGGCTATGAAGCGGTCGCCGAGGAGTTCATACGCGTTCGGTCGGCAACCGGACTCGCCATCATCCGGAATTGGGCGGCGTCGCTTCCTCGCGGCGGCTCCGTCCTCGACATCGGGGCCGGATCCGGCGAGCCGGTGACCGCGGCCCTTATCGAGCAAGAACTCGACGTCTGCGCGATCGATGCCTCGCCGACCCTGGTCGCGGCATTCAAACGACGGTTTCCCGGCGTGCAGGTCGCTTGCGAACCCGCCGAACGCAGCCGGTTCTTCGGCCGTACTTTCGACGGGGCGTTGGCCATCGGGCTCATTTTCCTGCTGCCCGAGGGGAGTCAGCGCGACCTCCTTCGTAGGATAGCCGGCGCCCTCAACCCCGGGGGGAAGCTGTTGTTTTCCGCGCCGCGCCAGGTTTGCACCTGGGACGACCTGTTAACCGGCCAGCCGTCAACATCCCTCGGGGCCGAGGCGTATCACCGCGTTCTCGTCCGCTCCGGTCTGCACCTTAGCAAGGAACAGGTCGATGAGGGTGGGACCCATTATTACGAGGCGCAGAAAAGCTAAGGCCGGTCCGTAGCGCCGCCGCGGCAATTCGACAATTCGTGACAGCGCCCGCCGGCCGTCCCAACGGGACCGCGCCCCGAGCCTCGCATCGTGCCGACGAAAAATCGGCCGGCGGCGGCGCTTGCTATTTCAATGCCGAATCAAGCCCCTATATGAAACAGCGGCGCGCCGCACGCGCGCCGGGGGTATCGCACCGCTGACAGGGAGATTCGAATGGACGTGCAACTTGGCCTTTTCTGGACGGGCCTTTCTCAGTTTTTACTCTTCTTCGTGGCGGCCGCGGTGCTGACGCTCGTCTTCGTCGTCATCTACACGCGCGTGACCCGGCATAACGAACTCGAGCTCATCCGGCAAAATTCGATGTCGGCCGCACTGGCTTTTTCCGGCAGCCTGGTCGGGTTCGCCTTGCCGCTGGCCTCCATCATGATCCATACGCCCACGGTCGTGGGGATGGTGCTGTGGGGCGTGGTCGCGCTGATCGTTCAGATCCTGGTTTATCTGCTGCTTCGCCTGCCGATGCCGAAACTGTCGGAGCGGATCGACAACGGCGAGATGGCCGCGGGGATATGGCTGGGCGCGTGTTCGATCGTCGGCGGCATCCTGAATGCCGCCGCCATGACGCCCTGAAGGGGCTACGCCGTCGCTCCCACTTACAAGTTCGATGCTCATGAGAGGCCAAAGCCATGACCGAGAGTGCGGCCCACACGGTGCGCCAGCTTACCGCGACCGATCTCGGGTTGATGCGGGACCTGCTCGGCGTCTTCGGCGAGGTGTTCGAGGAGATTGAGACCTATACCGGCGCGCAGCCCAACGACGGCTATCTGCGGGCGCTGCTCGGCGGCGATAGTTTCATCGCCCTGGCAGCACTGGACGGAGAAACGGTGATCGGCGGTCTCGCCGCCTATGAACTGAAGAAATACGAGCAGGTGCGCAGCGAAATCCACATCTACGATCTGGCGGTCGCGGAGACGCATCGCCGGCGGGGCGTGGCGACGCAACTCATCGAGCATTTGAAAACCGTGGCGGCCGCGCGCGGAGCCTATCTCATCTTCGTCCAGGCCGACTATATCGACCCACCCGCCATCGCCCTCTACACCAAACTCGGCATTCGCGAGGACGTCCTGCATTTCGACATCAAGGTCCCGTAAGCGCATCGCCCGCGCGGCGTAAGAAACGCAAAGGGCGGACCAACGTGGTCCGCCCAGAGCGTTCGCAGGGTGGGTAACTCCTGTTTGGATCAGGCGAGGTCGAACCGGTCGAGGTCCATCACCTTGGTCCAAGCGGCCACGAAATCCCGCACGAAGACCTGCTGCGCGTCGTCAGAGGCATAAACTTCGGCGATGGCCCGGAGTTGCGAATTGGATCCGAAGACCAGGTCGGCCGCGGTCGCCGTTCCCTTGGCCTTGCCGTTGGCGCCGCGGCCTTCGAACACCGTCTCGTCGGCCGCCGATTTCTCCCAGGTCGACCCCATCTCGAGCAGGTTGACGAAGAAATCGTTGGTCAACGTTTCCGGCCGGTCCGTGAACACGCCATGCGCGGTCCCGCCGTGGTTCGCGTTCAGGGCGCGCAGGCCACCGACGAGAACCGTCATTTCCGGCGCGGTCAGGGTCAGCAACTGCGCCCGTTCGACCAGCAACTCCTCGGCCGGGCGGCGGTGCCGCTTGTCCAGGTAGTTGCGGAACCCGTCGGCAGTCGGCTCCAGATGCGCGACCGAGTCGACCTCGGTCTGGTCCTGCGTCGCGTCGGTCCGGCCCGGCGCGAAGGGAACCGTCACGTCCTGACCGGCCTTTTTCGCCGCTGCCTCGACCGCGGCACTTCCGCCCAACACGATCACGTCGGCCAGCGAGACCTTCTTGCCGCCGGATTGCGCGGCGTTGAAGTCGGCCTGGACCTTTTCCAGGACCGGCAAGACCTTCGCCAACTGGTCGGGCTGGTTCACGTCCCAGTCCTTCATCGGCGCGAGCCGGATGCGGGCACCGTTGGCGCCGCCCCGCTTGTCGGAGCCGCGGAAGGAAGACGCCGAAGCCCAGGCGGTGGCGACCAATTCCGAGATGGAAAGCCCGGACTGGAGGATCGTGCTCTTGAGAGCGGCGATGTCCTGCTCGTCGATCAGGTCGTGATCGACGGCGGGAACCGGGTCCTGCCAGATCAAGGTTTCCGCGGGCACCAGCTTGCCGAGGTAGCGGCTGGTCGGGCCCATGTCGCGGTGGGTCAGCTTGTACCATGCCTTGGCGAACGCTTCCTCCAACTCGGCCGGGTTCTCCAGGAAACGCCGGGCGATCGGTTCGTAGATCGGGTCCATCCGCAGCGCCATATCGGCGGTCGTCATCATGGGCGCATGTTTCTTCGACGGATCATGCGCATCCGGTACGGTGTCCGTGGCGGCGCTGTCCTTCGGCGTCCATTGCTGGGCTCCGGCCGGGCTCTTGGTCAGCTCCCACTCGTAGCGGAACAGAACTTCGAGATAGTTGTTGTCCCAGGTGATCGGTGTTTCGGTCCAGGCGCCTTCGATCCCGCTGGTGATCGTATCGCCGCCCTTACCGCTCCCGTAGCTGTTCTTCCAGCCGAAGCCCTGCTCTTCCAGGCTCGCGCCTTCGGGCTCGGGACCGACATACTGACCCGGGTCGGCAGCGCCATGGGCCTTGCCGAAGGCATGACCGCCGGCGATCAGGGCGACGGTCTCTTCGTCGTTCATCGCCATCCGGCCGAAGGTATCGCGGATATCGCGGCCCGATGCGACCGGGTCCGGAGTGCCGTTCGGTCCTTCCGGGTTCACGTAGATCAAGCCCATCTGCACCGCGCCGAGCGGGGTTTCGAGAACCCGTTCGCCGGTGTAGCGCTCGTCGCCGAGCCATTCGGTTTCGGAGCCCCAGTAGATGTCCTCTTCCGGTTCCCAGACGTCCGCGCGGCCGCCGGCGAATCCGAAGGTTTTGAAGCCCATCGTCTCCAGGGCGACGTTGCCGGCGAGGATCATCAGGTCGGCCCAGGAGAGGTTACGGCCGTATTTCTGTTTGACCGGCCAGAGCAGACGGCGCGCCTTGTCCAGGTTGCCGTTGTCGGGCCAACTGTTGAGAGGCGCGAAGCGCTGCGTACCGGAGGACGCGCCGCCGCGGCCGTCCGCCACGCGGTACGTGCCCGCGCTGTGCCACGCCATGCGGATGAAGAAGGGACCGTAATGGCCGTAATCCGCCGGCCACCAATCCTGCGAGTCGGTCATGACCTTCTCCAGGTCCTTGACCACCGCATCCAGGTCGAGGGATTTGAACGCCTCGGCATAGTCGAAATCCGGGTCCATCGGATCGGACAGCTCGGAATGCTGATGCAAAATCTTCAGGTTCAATTGATTGGGCCACCAGCGCTCGTTCGCCGTGCTGCCCCGCGTCGTGAGGTTACCGTGCATTACCGGGCACTTGCCCACGCTGCCTTCCGCCGATCCGTCCATGTCTCGCTCCTTTCACGTCCTGCGTTAATTTGAGGTGCCCGTAGGCGGGATTTCGTTTCGAGGCATAAGGTAGGACGTCGCATTAAATAAGAAAAATAGTTTAAAATTATCTTTTTTATCGTATTTACCGATTAATCGACCTAGAATGGGCCTGAACGGAAAACAGACGCCATACCCACATGAATACGCGCGATCTCGAATATCTCGTCGCCGTCGCCGAGGAACTGCATTTCGGCCGGGCGGCCGAACGCTGTCATGCCAGCCAGCCGGCGTTGAGCGGCCAACTGCAGAAGCTGGAGGATCGTCTCGGCGTCAAGATTTTCGAGCGGACCAAACGCCGCGTCCAATTGACGGATATCGGCGAGCAAATCCTCGTCCGGGCGCGGGAAATCCTGCAGCACGTGGACGCGTTGGAGATGATCGCCGCGGCCCACAAGGGCCCGTTCGTCGGCACCTGCACGCTCGGCATGCCGCCGACGATCGGCCCGTATCTGACGCCGCTCCTTCTACCGGCGATTAAGCACTATCTGCCGGACCTGCATCTCGACCTGGTGGAGGATTTCACCGACAACCTGGAAAAGCAGCTCACCGGCGGCGCCCTGGACATCGCGGTCCTGGCGACGAGCCCGACGCATAATATCCTCTCGGAAATCCTGCTCTACGAAGAGCCGTTCTGGGTGGCGATGCCGAACGGCCATTCCCTGGCGCAGCACGAAACCGTCGATATCGAGCAGATCGAGCCGGCCGAAATGCTGCTTCTCGCGGACGGCCATTGCCTGCGGGATCAGGTCTACGAGGCCTGCAAGCTGAACCGGGGCAGCAAGGCCGGCGCGCAGGGTCCGAAGACCCAGAAGACCAGCCTCGCGACCATCCTGTCGCTGGTCGGTTCCGGCGAAGGCATCACGCTCGTGCCGGCCATGAGCCTCTCGGGCGCCTGGGTCACCGATTCGGGTATCGCACTCCGCCCGGAACAGAGCGGAACCGCCGGACGGACCGTCCGCCTTGCCTACCGGGACGGCTATCCGCGCATGGCGCTGGTCGAGAAACTCGCGGATATCGTCGCCGGGATCGTCCCGAACACGGTCCGCCCCGCCCGCCGCTAGGGGATCAACCGCCGCGGGTACCGGCCCTTTCCGCGAGACACGCCGTCAACGCGTCCGCCAAGCTTTCCACCTGCGGCACGTCAAGTATCCCGGAGTGCTGGCTGGCGAGCGGTTTGACCTCCAGCCTGCCCCCGATGAGCGGCCGCCAGCCGTCATAGGCGTCCGGCGGCGTCCAGGCATCGGGTTCTGCCCGAAACAGGACGGCGTCGCCGTCGTATCGCCGTGCCCGATAGGACCGGATAGCATGCACATTCGCATCCGCGATGCGGCGGAGCCATTTCGGGGTCCGCGCCGAGACGCCGCCGACAAGCCGCGCCGCGACGACGAAAGACCGCTGGCGCGCCGCCAGATACAGAAGCTCGGACGCGTTCACGAAACGCCGCGCGATATAGGACGCGAGGTCCGACGGTTTTAGCGCGGCTAGTCGCGTCAGATGCCGGCGAATCCAGAGCCCGACCGACGCATGCCGCGGACCGCCCTCCGCATGTGTGTCGATCAGCCCTAGCAGCGCGACCCCGTACCCGGCGGCGCGAAGTTGCTGCGCCATTTCGAGCGCGATCCAGCCACCCATGGAATATCCGGCAAGGTGGTACGGTCCGTCGGGCTGTACCGCGCGCATCTCGGCGATATACCGTGTTGCCATCTCCTCGACGGAGAGCAACGGCAACGCATCACCGTCCAGCCCCACAGACCGGATGCCGTAAAAGGGTTGGTCGGTTCCGAGACTGTGCGTCAGGGGCCGAAAATTCAGCACCTCGCCGTTCACGTCATGGACGCAGAATAAGACCGGACCATGCCCTTCCGGCTGTAGCGGCACGAGACAGGGGGTCGGCGCCAAGGACTCGATGCGGGCCGCCATCTCCGCGATGGTGCCTGCCTCCAGCAAGATCGATCGCGGCAGCCGCCGCCCAAGGGTCTTCTCGATCGAGAGGAACAGGTCGATCGCCTGCAGCGAATCACCTCCTAGATCAAAGAAATCCTCATGCCGCCCGATCGTTTCGCGGCCCAATGCGGTACACCAGCACCGCGCGAGTGCTTGTTCCAGCGCGCCGGACGGCGGAGTCGACGAGGCCACAGCGCTCGACGAGGGAACCGGCGCCGGCAGGTCCTTGCGGGCAACCTTTCCATTGGTATCGAGCGGCAACGCGTCCAGCAAAACGACATGCCGCGGCACCATATGCCGGGGGAATTCCGCCGCCAGCGCCTTCCGTATAGCCGCCGAATCCAGGGCCGATGGGCTTTCGGCGACGACATAGGCCGCGATCAAAGGATCGTCGCCGCCGATACACGTCACGATGGCTTCGGCCACATCGCACCGGGCTTCGATCGCTTCCTGAATGGCTTCCAAATCGGCCCATTGACCCCGCAGTTTGACTCGGAAATCCGTCCGCCCGAGATGGCTGAGACATCCCCGTGCATCCATGCGGCCGAGATCCCCGCCACGATAGGTCCGCGTGTCGGGATTATCCGGGCATGGCACGAAAGTTTGTGCCGTCAGATCGGGCCGCCGCCAATATCCGCAGGCGAGATAGCGGCTGCGAATCGCAATCTCGCCGACCTCGCCCGCCGGCAGTTCGGCGCCGTCCGGCCCCACCACCAATGTCTCTATATCCGGCACCGCGAATCCAATGGGTAGAGCGCCGGGTTCGACCGGATCATCCGGTTCGACGAAATACTGACGGGTCAGGCCCGTCTCCGTCGCGCCGAGACCGTTCACCAACACACAAGGAGGCGAGAAATTCTCCTGGAACAGTTTGGCATGCCGGCGAAAGGATTGGTCGCCCTCGAGCCGGATCACGCGCAGACTCGGGAATTCGTTACCGGTTGCGACAAGCCGCTCAAAAATTGATGGCACCGAGTGAAACATCGTCATCCGCTCGGCCCGAATGCTTTCGGCAAGCGCCATCGCGCCGTCGGCGCTGACATCCACCGGATAAAGCGAGGCGCCGTTCAGCAGGGCAGCGAACATCGTGGACACCGTGCCCGAGAAGCTGGGCGATTGGATCAGGCTGAGCCGGTCGTCCGCGCCGATCTTGAGCGTATTCGTATAGCGCAGGATGTTGTGCAGTACATTCCGGTGGCTGTCGAAGACCCCCTTAGGCGTCCCGGTCGACCCGGAGGTATAGAATATATAAACGGGATCATCCGGATCACGGGGGACAAGAATATCCGACGTGTCGCCCGACGCCATCGCCTGATCGATCCCGATGACCGGGCGGCGGGGCATCGCGAATTCCTGTGCTCTGCCGGCATGCGCCGAATCCGCAACGATGCCTTGCACCGACGCATTCTCCAATTTCGCGGTTATCGCGGCGTCAGGTTCGGAGAAATCCAACGGGACATATATCTTGCCCGCTTTGACCGCTCCCAGCATCGCCGCGACAGCACTTGCCCCCTGGTATGCGGCAATCGCAACCGGTTCGAGACCGTCGCCGAATTCCGCAATTAAACGGTTGGCGATCCGGTTCGAACGGCGTTCCAGGTCGCCGTAGGTCCAATCCACTCTATCGTCTTTGACCGCCCGGTCCGCGGCAAATACTGCGGCTTGCGCGCGGAACCGGTCCGCGATGGTCGCCTCAAGAGCCGATCTCGGAAATTCTTCGAAGGACCGGTTCAACATTTCCTTTCCCCGACGCCACCGGTGACGCAATTCTTCTATGTGCCGCGATTTTAGCACGGCGCGCTCGGCCGCGATTTGGTCGTATCGTGCGAGGAAAATCTAGAAAAACCACAGAAATCAGCGGCTTCCGATTAATCCGTTACCCCTAAATCCGCCTCCCATCGGATCGTAGGGGCATGCTGGCTAGGCAACTTGCCCATCTAACTCCATCGCCGTGCCTCAAAAGTGCGCAATTTGACACTCGGACGCGGCAATCGACAGCGGCAACGCACGCGTCGATCCTGCCAATCGACGTATTCAGGCTTGGGGCGCGGCAAGCGGCGCTGTAGATTGGTGCGATCTAATTCAAGTCAACGACGGGGGTCCAATCATGGACGGTGAGACCAAGCGACTGACGGAGCTGTCCCACGGCGGCGGTTGAGGCTGCAAAGTAGCACCGTCGGTGCTTAAAGACATGCTGTCCAAGCTGCCGCCCGCCGCGGCGAATCCGGCGTTGTTGGTCGGGTTCGAAACGGGGGACGACGCCGCCGTTTACAAGATCAACGACGAGCAGGGCGTGGTCGCCACCACGGACTTCTTCATGCCCATCGTCGACGACCCGTACGACTACGGCCGCATCGCTGCGACCAACGCGCTGTCCGATGTCTATGCCGTCGGCGGCAAACCGATCATGGCGCTGGCCATCGCCGGATTCCCCGTCAACGAGATGTCGCAGGAACAGATCCAGCAGGTGCTCGCGGGCGGCACCGCCGCCTGCGCCGACGCGGGCGTGCCCGTCGGCGGCGGCCACACCATCGACGCGCCGGAACCGATCTACGGGCTGGCCGTGATCGGCCTTGTGCCACCCGACCGGATCAAGCGCAATTCCGATGCCCGGGACGGCGACGTCCTGGTCTTGGGCAAGGGGCTCGGCGTCGGCATCCTCGGCGCGGCGATGAACAAGGACGAACTCGATCCCGACGGCTACCGGGAGATGGTGGAGAGCACGACGAAGCTCAATTCCATCGGCGCGGATTTGGCCGGAATGGAGGGGGTTCATGGCGTTACCGACGTCACCGGCTTCGGCCTCGGCGGCCACCTCTTCGAAATGTGCGAGGGCGCGGGTCTCGCGGCTACCCTCGCATGGGACAGGCTGCCGATCCTGCCGCGCGCCCTGCACTACGCCAAGGAGGGCTACAACACGGGCGCGGCCAACCGCAATTGGCAGAGTTTCGGCGAGCATGTCACCGTGCCCGGCGATATGGAGCAGTGGCAGAAGAACATATTAATGGACCCGCAGACCTCGGGCGGCCTGTTGGTGTCCTGCCCGGTGGACCGGGCGGATGCGGTGGTCGCCCTGTTCCATGAGCAAGGCTACGGCTTCGCGTCGGTGGTCGGGGAAATGACGGCGGGCGCACCGCATGTCACCGTACGGTAGGCCGGCATCCTGCGGTATCGGGCAGGCTATCCCTCGAACACGCGGTGCCCGCTCCAGGATCAGCTCTTGCCGTAGCGTTTGAGATGGCTACGGAAGATGTCGGCCAGATAATCACTCGTGTTCGGGCCGGCCAGGATGCTCCGCCGTTTCCCCTCGCCGTCGAACAACAACAGCGTCACATGTCCAACGCCATGGGCCGCCGCGAGCTGCCGTCCCTCCGGGCTCCGGATATTCGCCACGACATACTGAAGGTCGCCACTGCCCACTTCGCAGAGGGCGTCCCGCGTCTCGCGCTGCAGCGCGGCGCATTGGGGACACTGCGGATCGTGGATCTGCACGACGGTGGGATTCCCGTTGCCGATCTGGGTCAGATCCTGTTCGCGCATGGTCGCGCGCACCTTGCCGATGAGGAACCAACCGCCGGTTCCGACAACGACCGTGGCCACCGCGCCATTCCGGACCTTTCGGAGAAAATCCCGCCGTCCCGGCGTTACGTTGGCCGTCTCGGTCCGCGCTTGCGGTTTGGCGGTCCCTCGGTTTTGGCGTTTGGTCCGGCGCTTCTGGCGTTTCATCGCTCTATAACCTCACCCTAAGGCCACGGCACGGAAACCATCGTGCCTATTCGGCAATTCACCTGCGATATTACGGAGTGGAATCAAGCACGTCTTTCCCCGTGGTTTCACTTTGTCGTGACCCCGGTCCGGACGGCCGCGCAGGCTCCGGATTCCGCGATCGACCGATGGAATCGCATGGAAAAGACGGCCATCTGTGGTGGCCCCGAACCGAGTAAACGGTCCGCCCATCTACCCCTTTAGGGATGTCCCAATCGTCTTAATTTGTGGATAGATTCGGAGCGATCGAGAGAACTTCTGTAACGATTCCGGCGTCATGAGCCAAAGCAATCTTTTCGTCATCGGACTGGATTCCGCCGACAAGGACCTCATAGAGCAATGGGCCTCGGAAGGAGACCTTCCGGTCTTCAAGTCGTTGCTGGACGGCGCCGTCCAGGGCGACATCGAAAACCCCTACGGACTTGAGGCCGGCGGATGCTGGCCCGCCTTCTATTTCGGACGGTCCCCGGCGCAAACCAGCCAGTTCGACGGTGCGCGTCATTTCGACGGCACCCGGTACGATCATGTCTCTTTCCGTCCCGAGAAGACACGGCACGACGCGATCTGGACAACCCTGAGCCGAGCCGGGAAGCGCTGCGCCGTGATCGACGCGCCCTACAGTTTTCCGACCGGCGACATCGACGGCTTGAAGGTCGTCGACCGCGGCGCCCATGTTCCCGCCGGCGGCGGCGACTATATGGAATTCCGCACCCATCCGCCGGCCCTGGCCGCGGAGATCGACCGCCTCTTCGGGGAAGACCCCGCCGGCGGCCATTCGAGCGACTTCTTCCCGGTCGACACCGCCGAGCAGGTCGCCGCCTTCCGCGATACCTATCTTCGCCGGATCGAGAACAAGACGGACATGGCCCTGCACTATTGGCGCGATCAGCCGTTCCAGTTCTTCATGACGGTGTTCACCGAAGCGCATTGCGCCGGGCATCGGTGTTGGCACATTCATGATACATCGTCGCCCGACCACGATGCCGCCATCGCGGCGGAAATCGGCGACCCGTTGAAGGACATCTACATCGCGCTCGACCGCGCCGTCGGCCGGATGATCGACGCCGTGCGCGACGACGCGCGGGTCGTCGTCTATCTCAGCCACGGCATCGGGCCGGGATACAGCGGGACACGCCTGCTCGACCGCATCCTCGCCCGTCTGGACAGTTTCGGCACCGAGACGCAATCCAGCGCGGCCATGGAACTGGTCCGCGGGATCTGGCGCGGCATGCCCGACGCCGTCCGCCGGCCGTTGAAACCGTTGCGGGACCGTGTCTCGCGCGACGGGTTCCAGCCGAACCGGAAGGGCCGCCGTTTCTTCGAGGTGTTTGCGAACGACCGGACCGGCGGCATCCGTATCAACCTCGCCGGCCGCGAAGCGGACGGAATCGTCCAACCCGGCGACGACTACGAGGCGGTTTGCACACAGCTCATCGCCGACCTCGCCGAGATGAAGAACGCGGAAACCGGCGAACCGTTGGCCGCTGAAATTTTGCGGACGCGCGACCACTATGCGGGGGACTGCCTGGATTATCTGCCGGACATCCTCGTGACATGGAACCGGTCGAAAGCGATCAATGCGGCCACGTCGCCTAAGATCGGCACCGTCGATAAGACCGGCCTGCTGCTGACCCGGTCGGGCGATCACCGGCCGGCCGGACGTTTCTTCGCCGTGGCCGACGACTGGCCGCGGCAACGCCTGAACGCACCGGTCGACGTGAAGGACTTCGCTCCGACGTTTGCCGCGCTCCTCGGCGTTGATGCACCAACCGAAGGACAGCTCATTCCAGCGCTTTGGCCGGACGCGACGATCGCATCCGAACCGAAAACGGCGATGACGGGGTGACGGCTATGACCGCGATATCGTCCGATCCCCGCGTTTCGATCGTCGTCCCCGTTCACAACGGCGCACCGTTTATTCATATCGCGCTGAACTCGGCGCGGGCGCAGACGGAACGGAATATCGAGATCATCGTCGTCGACGACGCATCAACAGATGAAACCTGCGCAGTGGTCGAACGGTATTGCCGCCAGGATCCGCGTGTCCGGCTGATCCGAAGCGAGTCGCAGGGCGGGCCGGCGCGGGCGCGGAACATCGGGTTCGACGCCGCGCGCGGCGAATGGATCGCAATCCTCGACGCCGACGATTGGTACACGAAGGATCGGCTGTCTTGCCTTTTGGCAGAAGCGGAACTGGAAGACTATCCCTTCGTCGCCGACAACCAGTACTTCATTCGGTCCGAGTTTGCCGTTCCGCACCGTCGGCTCGTCCGGCAGGGGAATGAGCGGTCGCGGCCGATCGATCCGGAAGCCCTGCTGATTCAGGATCGGCTCGGCAAGACGGCGAGCATGGGACTGTTGAAGCCGATCATCCGCCGCCAACTCTTGATCGATCACGAGCTTCGCTACGACGAGACTCTGACGGTCGGGGAAGACTTCATCTTCCTGCTCGACTGCCTGCGCTGTTTCGGACCCCTCCTGCTCGTCCTGGAGCCGCACTATTATTACCGGATTCATCAAAAATCGATCAGCACGTCGCCCAGCGTCGATCGCATCATTCCCCAACTCGACGCCTTGAACCGGCAAATCGGCCTGTTCGACGCCGAGACCCATCCGAGCGTGCGGCGGCGGCTGGAAAAGCGGCAGGAGAAATTGGCGCGGTATATTCGGTACAAAGCCGTTGTTGAACCGTTGCATCACGGCGACATCGCGGGCGTGTTCCGGCGCTTGGCGGCCGATCCCGGCGCCACGATTCTGCTTCTTCAGTCCGTGATCCGTCATGCCGAACGGGCGATGCGCGTGGTGTGGGCGCAGATTCAGCAGGCCATCCACTGGGCGCTGCAATCCAAATTCGGATCACGCCTTAAGAACACACATCTCATCCCGGGCCACGAATCGACCCTGAGCAAGGTTCCGCCGCAATAACGTCCGGATTTTCTCGATTTCGGCTAAGCGCCGCTTGAACCTTAACCGATTTCGCCGCCAGGCTATTCGATCTTTCGGAGAAATAATCTCAAAGAAGTAGTGCCTATGCACATTGGACGTACCTCTGATACAGCCGATACGGTGAGATTGAAAATGGAACGGGAACGGCTGCGATACGTCCATTGATCGAGGTGTCGCGAAACATCGCCCGGCCGGGAAACGGCCGGCAATTCATTTGGGAAAGGTCAAGACCGTGACAGGCAATCAGACGACGACACATGTAGCCAAGATGGCGGTTTGGGCGGTTTTCGCCGGATTCCTGCTCGTTTTCGGCTCCTTTCTGCCGAGTTCCATCGGCACCGCCCACGCGATGACGATCGATTTCGAAACCGACGACAACGGTGCGCCGCTGTTGCCCGGCGCGTTCAACGGCGCGACGGCATATGACGGCTTCGGTGTCACCATTTCCAGCACGGGCGGCTCGCTCAGCCTTTTCGACAGCAATTGCGGCCCCGACTTTCTCACGACCTGCTCGGGCGGCGACAGCGATTTGGCGACCGGTCCCACCTTCGACTCAGTACCGCAGGGTAATGTCCTGATCATCCAGGATCCGAGCGTGGCACCGGCACCGGGCGATTCGGGCGCCGGCGGCTCGATTACCTTCGATTTCGCCAAGGCGACCACGCTGACCCAGCTTGCCTTGCTGGACAATGACAACGGCCCTGGCATCTCCCTGGAGCTGTTCAAGGAAGGCGTTGGCGCGCCGACCGTCATCACCCCGGCATTGGGCGCCGATAATCTGCTGCAAATCATCGCCTTCGGCGCCGAAGGAATTGGCATCATCAAGCTGGTGGTCAATTTCCCGAGTTCCGGCGCGGTCGCCTCGTTGACGACGGTACCGATTCCCGCCGCCTTGCCGCTGCTCCTGTCCGCGCTGGCTTGGCTCGGATGGGTCGCCCGCCGCAAGCGGAGCGCCACCGCCGCAGCGTAAGGTCAATCGATTAAGGTCGATCGAATACGGCCACCGGGACGCACACCGCTCCCGGTGGCCGTTTTCTATGCGAAGCGATAAGCTGGAAATACGATTTGCTGCCCGCGTTCATCGCGGGTGCCTTGCCGTTTCATAGACTCGCGGATTTCTGACATGCCGGCACCCTCGCTCGTAACCTTCGACGTTTACATGGCGCTCCTGGATATCGAAGGCAGCCTGGCACCGATCGTGCGTGAGACATTGAACCTGCCGGGAGAGCAAGCCACCGTCTTCGTCCGGACCTGGCGGGCGAAGCAGATGGAACGCGCGGCCATCAGCAATTCGCTCGACCAAGAACGCACGTCATTCCGCGACGCAACCGCGATGGCGCTGGACTATGTCGCCGCGCGGAACGGCGTCACCGTCGACGGCGATACCCGCGCCCAACTGATCCTGGCCTGGGACTCGCTGCAGCCGTGGCCCGAGGCCGACGAGGCCATCGCGGCGGTGAAGGCCAAGGGATACGCGATCGCGATCCTGTCGAATGGGGACCAGAACATGCTGGACGCGGTCGCCGGGAATTTCACGACGGCGTTCGACCACATCCTTTCATCGGAAACCGCCGGCAAGTACAAACCGCACCCGGCGGTCTATGACCTGCCGACGACGGTTCTCGGCATCGCCAAGAAAGACGTCCTGCATGTCGCGGGCAGCCCCAACGACGTCCTGGGCGCCGTCGCCGCCGGCATGCCCTGCGCCTGGTCCAACCGGCACGGCGACCGGATTCTCGATCCACGCTATCCGCCGACGCACGAACTGTCAGACCTGAGCGGCGTGCCGGACCTGCTCTAGGCCGCACGAAAACGGCAGACCGTGCCGGCAACCCTACCCGCCGTCGATCAACCCTTCTTCGACCGCCTTGATCTGCAGCGCCAGGTATTTCGAATAGATTCGGCACTGGGCCAGACTGCCGGCGATGAACCACAGCCCTTCCTGCGCAGTGCGCTTGTACAGGTTGCGCATCTCGCCGTCCTCGCCGATCCCCCAAATCTCGCCGACCGCATCAGCCACCGCATCGCCGAGCAAACGGCGCACGAGTTCCTGCTGGGTGAAATAACCGGTCGCGAGGACGAGAAGGTCGGCCGGCACCGTCGTGCCGTCGGTGAGAAGCGCCCCGGCGGCGGTGAAGCGCTCGATCGTATCGAACTGCAGCAGGCCGATTTCCCCGTCGATGATGAGACCGGAACAACCGCAATCGAGATAGTAGCCGCCGCCGCGCCGCCGATATTTCATCTGATGGCCGGTCTTGTCCTCGCCGAGGTCGTATTTGAACCCGCGGGCGATCAGTGCCTCGATCAATTCCTTGTCGAACTCCACCATCTTCTCGACGGCGAGCTGGTAGCCCCGAACGAGAAGCGTATAGGTCGCAGCCGCCGCCAGAAGATCGCAATCCTCGAGCGGCGGATCTTCGTCATAGAGCGCATAGTTCAACTTGGCGCTGGGATCGACGCTGACCACCGTGGTCGACCCGCGCTGGATGATCGTCGTATCCGCTCCATGGCTGTGCAGGTCCTGGGCCACATCATGCCCGCTGTTGCCGGTGCCAAGCACCAGCGCCTTCTTGCCCTTCCACGCGGATCCATCGGTGAAGCCTTCGGTATGCAGCACCTCGCCGGCGAACTCTTCCAGCCCCGGCAGCGTCGGTATCTTGGGGATCCCACTGACGCCGTTGGCAAAGACGATATGCCGCGGACGCATGACGCGTTCTGTCCCATCCAAACGGCGGATCGTCGCCCGCCAGCATTTCGCGTCATCATCATACGCGCCGTCGACGAACTCCGTGCCGGTCCAAAAATTGATCTCCAGCGCATCCGCATAATACTCGAACCAAACGGCCAGCATGTCCTTCGGAATGTATTTCGGCCAGGTCGGCGGAAACGGCATATACGGTAAATGATTGACGTGGATCGCATTGTGCAGGGCCAGCGAGTGGTACCGCTTGCGCCAGTTGTCGCCGATGCGTTCGTGACGGTCGACCACCAACGTATCCACGTCGAGCTGCCCCAGCCGCGCGGCGATGCCGAGCCCCGCCTGTCCGCCGCCGACCACCAACACCGTCGGGTCGCGGTCCGCATAGGCTTGGCTCTTCATGCGTTGATCCAGCCAATTGTCGCCCCCGAAGTTGCGCGAATAGGCCTCGCCCGTCGGGCGGCGCTCGCCGACATGCTCCTCGAAGCCTTTCAACTCCTCCAACGTGGTCAGCAACACCCAAGCCCGCGGCCCGTCGGGCGACGGTGTCTCGGGTCCGGCGACCAGACGCACCACACCGTTGCCACGGCCGACCGCCGTTTCGAACTCGAAGATGGCTTCGATCACGTCGACGCCAAGCCGCACGACCCGTCGCGGCGGCGTCCGGTCTTCGGCTAGGGCGAACCCCCTTGCCTTCGTCGCCAGCTGCGCGTCCACCAAGGCAGCGGCGATTTCGTCGGCACCCTGATACGGGCTGATGTGCCAGGTGAACGCGACCAGATCGCGCCAATGACTCTCCGGCTGAAACAGCGCGGCCAGCGCGCCGGTATCTTCGGCATGGAGCGCCGTCTCAAAGGCATCGAGCCAGTGCGACGCCAGCGCCGCGATGTCGGTGGCATGCCGCTCACTTCGCTCGGCCTGATCCAGATCGTTCATGAAATTCCTCTCGCGCAACGGCGGCAACCACAAATCAGCACGGGTGGATTTTAGCCGAGAGTCCTCGGCGTGCGCCAATGGCCGACTCCGGCGCATCGAGGCCCGCGTCGGATGCCGGGAGCAAGCCGTTGAGAGACGGATGCGGCAAACGGAGTGAATTCGTTTATTTGCCTGCGTGTTCCGGCGCGTGTAATTTTCGCCTTTCTGTTCCGAAATTTGGAATAATGGAATGGACCGGTTCCGGGAAATTCAAGTCTTCGCCGCCGTGGCCGAGCATGGCGGTTTCGCCGCCGCGGCCCGGGCACTGGCGATGTCGCCGCCCGCCGTGACCCGCGCCGTCTCCGCGCTGGAGGAACGCATCGGCACGCGGCTGTTGGTCCGCACGACACGATCGGTCCGGCTGACCGAAAGCGGCGCGCGGTTCGTGCAGGATTGCCGACGCATCCTCGACGAGATGGCGGAAGCGGAGGAGGCGGCCGTCGGCTCCCACGCCGCACCGCGCGGCGAGTTGCGGGTGACCGCACCGGCGCTGTTCGGGCGGTTGTTCGTCACGCCCATCCTGGGCGACTTCCTCGATCAATTTCCGGCCGTGACCTGCCAGGCGTTGTTCGTCGACCGCATCGTCAACCTGATCGACGAAGGGCAGGACATCGCGATTCGGATCGGCAACCTGCCGGACTCGTCGTTGACCGCCGTGCGCGTCGGGACGGTGCGCCGTGTGGTCTTCGCCGCGCCGTCCTACCTGAAGGAACACGGCGTGCCGAAACACCCGCGCGACCTGGCGGAACATCGGCTCATCCAGTCGATCGCGATCGAAACCGCCCGCGAGTGGCCGTTCCAGGAAAACGGATCGCCGCTTTCGATCCGGATCGCACCGCAACTGCGGGTGAATACGAATGACGCGACCATTGCGTTGGCGCTGCGCGGCTGGGGTGTGTCGCAAGTGTTGTCGTATCAGGTCGCGCGCGACCTCGACGCGGGCAGGCTGCAGACCGTGCTAAGCGAATACGAATTGCCGCCCTTGCCGATCCACGTGATCCACCAGGAAGGCCGGATGGTGTCCTCCAAGGTCCGGGCTTTCGTCGATTTCATGGTCGAGCGGCTGCGCGCCGACCCGTCGATCAACTGAACGCCCGCGCTACCACGGCGGAAGGTCGCGCCATTCGTGATCGGTGCCGAGGACGGCCTTTTCCGCATCGTAGCTATAGAGCCAGTGCTGCTGCGGCGTGATCTTGTCGCCATATTTCTCGTTGTTGCGTCGGAACCGGTCGTTGCGCCGCGCGACTTCATCGGGATCCTCGACGTGATACCAGCCCTCGGCGGAGCGGGAGTGCTGCACGATGCGGTTGGCCCGGTCGAACCGCAGGCGCTCGTAATGCGCCAAGGCCCGGCCCGGATCGTCCGCGCCGAGTTGGAGGCTGCGCGCCAGAACCCAGGCGTCCTCGATCGATTGCACCGCGCCCTGCGCGTGATAGGGCAGCATCGCGTGGGCCGCGTCCCCCATCAACGCGATCCGGCCGGACACCCATGTCTCCAGCGGGTTGCGGTCGTGCAGCGCGGTCACGAAGGGTTGGTCGGTCGCCTCAATCAACTTGCCCGGCCGGTCGTACCAGCCGTCGAATCCGGCCAGCACTTCGTCCTTGCTGGCTTTCTGCGACCAGGATTCGCGTTTCTCGTTGTTGGTCTGCCCGAGCGCGAGCCAGTTCAATTGCCGGCCGCCCGATACGTAGTAATAGACGAAGGACAACTTCGGCCCCATGTCCACATAGGCCGAGACCGGAATGTCGAGATGCGCGATGTCCGCCGTATCGACCACGCCGCGCCACGTCACATAGCCCGAAGGGCGCGGCGCATCCGGCTTGAAGACCTGTTCGCGCACGACCGAATGGATCCCGTCCGCGCCGATCAACACGTCGCCCTGATGGCGGCTGCCGTCCGCGCACTCGGCCCAGACGGTGTCGCCATCCTGTCCGACCGCGGTGACCTTGGTATTCGTCTTGAGACGGCTGCGGTCCAACGGCTTGGTCAGCGCCGCGATCAGATCGGACCGGTGCGCATGATAGTAGGCATAGCCGTATTCGTCGCGCACGAGGGATTTCAACGCGGTGCGCAGGATCAACTCGCCCGTGTCCCACACGGTGTATTTATGAAAATCCGGCTCGGCGCAGAATCCGGCAAGGTCGTCCGCCAGCCCGAGCATTTCGAGGATCCGGACGCCGTTCGGGCTGAGCTGTATCCCGGCGCCAACTTCCTTGAACGCCGGCGCCTGTTCCAAAAGAACGAAGTCGAGACCCGCCTTCTGCATGCTGAGCGCGAGCGCCGACCCGCCGATGCCGGCCCCAATGACGATGATCTTCATGAATGGATGGTCCGTCTTGTTGTTCGGTTCTGATTCGGCGGCATGTGCCTGTCCGGTTACGCGTGACGATATCACAAGATCGGTGCGGCGTTTGTCGCTTCGGCTTCGACTGGCTACGGTCTATTCGCAACCTTGCCTGGGAGCTGCCCATGACACCGACGTCCGGAATAGAATTGGAATTCTCCGACGGAAGAGCGGCGTTGAAGGGAATTGAGAATATCGACGCGATCAACGCAGCCCTTTCGGTCGTCGGTGCGGGCGTTTGGCCGCTTGATCTCTCCGCGACCCCGGACCGGCTCAAAGTGTTGATCGCGCAATCTGAGCTAACAACCGCCGAGACCGAACAGCTGCGCAGCCAATTCCTATTGTCCCGCGAGCGGCTGCTTGAAACGCTGGCTTTGGCGGGACGCACAGCGAATGTTCCCGGCGGCGGCGCGCTCGAAACAAAGGTTGCGAACCAGGACTACGGATACCCACAACTTTGGACCGTCCGCGCCGATACCGACTACAGGCGTTTCGACCGGTTCCACATCAACGTCTCGGCGGACAGCGTCGGGGTCGATGAGGTGCTGCAGATGTTGTCGGGCGATGGCGTCGTCGTCCATCTGAAGGTTCCTGATGGCGGCGTGCTGACGCTACGGTTGGATTGCCCCCGCCGAGAACAAGGCTGGCTGATCACCTATGACGGCGGCCGGCCGCATATCGGCAGTTTGAGCAGTGCATCACCCGGAACCAAACTCGTCGTGCAGGCCTTCGGACCGCCAGTCTGGTCACTGTCCTATGACATTCCCTAGCCGCTTGCCTTATCGAGAGAGCGTTCCCACAATACCCGAACGGTGCCGCCGCATCCTGACGTTCACCAAGTGCGCCGGCATCAGCGAACCGCCACCATAAGGAATAGCGGCATGACGACGACGGAAAACCATGATTCCTTCGGCAACCCGATCGCGCCCGGATTGCCCTATGCACGTGGCAGCATCCTGCCCGACACCGAATCCGACCTGCGCAAGCTGCGCGTCGCCTGGGAGCATATCCGGCGACGCCGCGCCGAGCAGGGAGCCGACAGCGTCTATCTGCTGAGCGGCCTCGAACGGAAACTGGACCTGCCCGAAATCGACGCCGCATTGCTCGACGACGAAATGGCCTCGGCGCTCTACACCGATGCCGTCCGCGAATTGGGGCTGGCGCATATGGGCGGCAGCGACGGAAAGCACGACATCCTGGTGACCAACCGGCTGACGGCCGGCCTGCTGCTCGCGGGCGACGTGCTGGTCGATGACGGCGACTTGGTCATCGGCGTATCGCCGCGCTACAGCCATCCGGCCGTGGTCCGCGCGGTCGCGCACGGCCGAGGCGACTTCCATGATTCGATCGGGCTCGCCGGGTTCAAGACGGCGGTCGAAGAGTTCGGAACGCCCAAGGTCGTTTTCCTGACCCGGCTGGCGGTGAGTTACGAAATCCTCCCCGCGGACGAGATCCAGGAAATCGTGCGGATCGCGCAAAACCTGGGCGCCACGGTCGTGTTGGACGATGCCGGCGGCGGACGCGTCGGCCCGGCCATCTTCGATCAACCGCGGAGCCTGGAACTCGGCGTCGACGTCGCCGCGACCGGCCTCGACAAATACGGCACCACCGGCCCGCGCCTAGGCGTGGTCGGCGGACGGGCGGACATCGTTGCGAAGATGCGCACGCGCGCCTACGAGATGGGCAACGAAGCGCGCCAGATGCTGCTGCCCGCCGTGGCTGAAAGCCTGAAACAATACTCCCATGAAAACGTCCGCGAGTTGGTCGCCAATACGATGCAAGTGGCCGACGCGCTGGAAAGACGGCTCGGCGCGGAAGCACTGTTCCGCACGCCGGTGACCGTGCAGTTGACCGGCGAAGCCATCCTGGAAACCGCGATGGCGCGGGCCGGCATCAACGAGGCGCCGATCGTGCCCTACGAGGCGACGGCCGGACTGGCGATGATCCTGCTGCGCGACCATGGCGTCGTGAGCGTTCATTTCGCCGGCATCCCGCCCGGTACCGCGGCATTGATGATCAAGTTCCTGCCGACCGACACGCTGGCGCGCTTCGGCGGGCCGGAGAAATTGGCGAAGGCCGTCGACGACAGCTTCGACACATTGGCCGCAACCCTCGGCGATCAAACGGCCTATCGGGAATTGTTGCTGGCCCCCGCTTCCTGAGACGACGATGGTCACCACCGCCATGAGACGGGGGTGCGGCCGATGCGCTATATAGAACGCATCACGGGAAGCAAGACCAACAACGACAAGGAATTTACACCATGCATTGGACCGAACGACGGGAGCGGTTTCGCACGCTCCTAGCCGGAGACCGCTGCGTCTATCCCGGTTCGGTTTTCGACCCGATCTCCGCGCGGATCGCCGAAGACCTCGGCTTCGAAGTCGGCATGTTCGCGGGATCGGTCGCCTCGATGACCGTCCTCGGCGCACCCGACATCATCATTCTCACCCTGTCCGAATTCGCCGACCAGGCCTATCGAATCTGCCGGGCGGGAAACCTGGCCCTCTTGGTCGACGCGGATCACGGTTACGGGAATGCGATGAACGTGAAACGGACGGTGGAAGAATTGGAAACCGCCGGCGTGGCCGCGCTCTCGATCGAAGATACCGAATTGCCGCAACCCTACGGCACGGTCGGCAGTTCCCGCATGGTCTCGATCGAAGAGGGCGTCGGCAAGATGCGCGCGGCGTTGGAAGGCCGCCAGGATCCGAACCTCGTGATCGCCGGCCGGACCAGCGCCGTGGCCATTAACGGCATCGATGACGCGGTCGCCCGCGCCAAGGCGTATGAAGCCGCCGGCGTGGACGCGCTGTTCTTCGTCGGCGTGAAGACGAAGGCCGAATTGGAAGCCTTGCGCTCGGCAGTCGACCTACCCTTCATCCTAGGCGGCCGGGGTCCCGAACTGTCCGACAAAGACTATCTGGGCAAGCAAGGGGTCCGGGTTTGCCTGCAGGGACACCAGCCCTTCATGGCCGCGGTTCAAGCCGTTCACGACACGCTGAAGGCACTGCGCGACGGCACCGACCCGGGCGACCTGAAGGGCGTCGCCTCGGGCGACCTGATGAAAGCCGTGACCCGCGACGCCGACTACGATCGCTGGATGAAGAACTTCCTCGGTGACAGCTGACGGTATGAGAGACGACCGCGAGGATCCGGCGGGCAGGCATCCGCCGCGATCCTCAACGGCCGAGCGCTTGGCAACTAGGCGGCGCGAACCTGTGTGAGGAAGTTCTCCACCTCGCCTTGCAGCGCCACGGATTGCTTCGAAAGTTCGCCGGCGGCCTGCAGAACTTCCTCGGCAGCGGACCCGGTCTCCGATGCGGATTTGGTGACTTCGGAGATCGTGTTGCTGACCTCCTCGGTACCGGCGGCGGCCTGCTGCGTATTCTCCGCGATTTCCTGTGTCGCCGCCCCCTGCTGACTGACCGCACTCGCGATCGTCTCGGCGATACCATTGATCTCCTTGATGGTCCCGCCGATCCCGGCGATCGCGGAAACCGCATCGTCTGTGACCGACTGCATCTCGCTGATCTGCGCGGCGATTTCCTCGGTCGCCTGCGCTGTCTGATTCGCCAGGTTCTTCACCTCGGCCGCGACGACGGCGAACCCCTTCCCGGCCTCGCCGGCGCGCGCCGCCTCGATCGTCGCATTCAGCGCAAGCAGGTTGGTCTGTTCGGCGATATCGCTGATGAGGTTGACCACTTCGCCGATCTTCTGGGCCGAATTGGCAAGGCTTTGCACAGTCGCGTTGGTGTGTTCCGCCTCACCGTTGGCCCGGTCCGCGATCTCGGTGGATTGGCCGACCTGGCGATTGATCTCGCTGACGGATGCCGATAGTTCGTCCGCCGACGACGCCACCGCATGCACATTCGCCGTGGCCTGTTCCGAGGCGGACGCGACCTGCGCCGCTTTCCGGCTCGAATCCTGCGCCATCTGGGTCATCGATTCGGACGTCGACTGCATCTGCGTCGAAGACGACGACACGGCCTGCACGATTCCAAGAACCCGTGACTGGAAGTCGTCGGCGAGGGCCTTCATGGCCTCCCGCTTCTCCTCTTCGGCGCGGGCTTCCTGGTCGCGTTGTTCCGTTTCCATATCTTTCATGCGCTTGCCGTTCTGCTTGAACACTTCGACGGCCTGCGCCATCTCGCCGATTTCGTCCCGGTTCGACAACGCCGGCACCTCGATGTCGTAGTTGCCTTGCGCCAGGTCGGTCATCGCCGCCGTCATGGCCCCCACCGGGCGGGCGATGCTGCGCACGATCAAATATCCAAGAAACCCGGAGGCGATCAGCGTCAGCGTACCGAAGATCATCAGCATCTGCTGGGCACGGGTCGCGCTATCCTTGATCCCATGCAACGTGGCGATGAGGTCGGCGCCGAGGCGTTTCTCGAATTCCTTGAGCAGATCGATTTTCTTCGTGATCGTCGCGAACCAATCCGCGGGCTTAACGCCACCGGTGCTCGCCGTTTGGACGCTATCGATCGCGATCTTGCGCATCTTCTCGACCTCGGCGATGGACGGATCGGTCATCGCCTCATCATAAGCCGCCCTTTGGACGGGACTGGCATAGACTTTGAAGAGCGAATCATAGATTCGCTGTCCTTCCATCTGTTTCAACATCGCCTCGATGATATGCGGCGAAAAGAATCCGTCGGCGAAACCCGCCGACCCCATCGCCCGTTCCTGGCCGGCGTGCTCCTCCAAATGAAGGATCGCCGTATAGGCGGTGATGGCGCGCGAGACGTCGCCGTTGGACCCTATCAGGGCCATTTGATCGACGACGGCGAGCAACTGTTCGATCGTCGCGGTATAGACCTTCATCGTCCGCGTCATGTTCGTCGACTTGCTCTCGATCTTTGCTCGGTGGTCCATCAAAGCGGCAACCGCCGTTTCGACCGATTTCGACGTTTTCGCCAAATTTCCGCCAAGCCGCTCGAGCCCCGCCGTCTTCATCGCCTCGCGGAATTCACTGTGCCGCGCATCCGTTTGCCGTTGTTGCGCGGGAAGCGCGTCGGCCTTTTCTTTGCCCTGACTCTTGAGGAACGCGGCCGCGATGCCGCGCTCTTTCTGCAACTCGCCCACCAACCCGCTGATGGCCGGCGCAAGGTTACCCAAGGTCAGCAAGACATTCGCATCGGACTTGCGCGCCCAATCCTGGCGCATTTCCGAAACGCCGAGGAATATAGCCAGAATGAACGGCATCGTGAGGGCGATATAAATTCGCTTGCCGATGTTCAGATTACCCAGTACCGCGAAAATCTTCATTGAACTCATCCTACGTTTCGTCGTCTGTCATGTGGTTCCATCGCCGCAGCACAATTCCATTCAGCCGCTGCGGCGCGATGTCTCTAATTCAGCAAATCGGGCACCGGCGCTCTGTCGGCGGACCGCATCAGCGCCTCCCGTTGTTCCACCTCGTGCAGCAGAGTCATTGCTTGTTTCAGGTATTCCAGCTCGTCCGCCGACACGGATTCAGGACGGTTGTGGATCGCTTCCAGGACCGCCAAGGCCCGGATCAATTTGACCTTCAATGCTTCTGCACGACGACGGTCGAGCTTGTGATCGCCGCCGGACAACATTTCGATGAGCTTGAGAATGGCGTCGGATGCACGTTGCCTGGCGGTCGGGAAATTCGCTGACAGATCGCTGATCCCAGCCTTCAGCCGATCTTCGCGATCCGGATGGGAGACCACATTCTCATGGACCGGTACCGCGTCACTTTTTGGCGCCGGCTCGGTCTTCGGCACATCCCTCCGCTTTCTCTTCGTCAACATATCACCCATGACACACTCCATACGGACAGCCCGCGGTTTCGGGCGCAAACACACTTCCCCACTTTTTCGAATTCGACGTCAGGCCCTGACGCTCTTGAGGAACCGGTCGACCTCGCCGCGCAGCGTCTCCCCTTGCCGCGACAGTTCGTCCGCCGCACTCAACACTTCGGCCGCCGAGGCCTGTGTTTCCGCGGTCGACGCGCTGAGATCCGATACGCTATCGGAAACTTCCTGCGCATTGCCGGCCGCCTCCGAAACATTGGCGGCAATCTGCTGCGTCGACGACCCTTGTTGTTCGACTGCCGATGCGATTTCCGCGGCGACCGTGCTGATTTCCTCGATGATGCCGCCGACACTCTGAATGGCTTCCACCGATCCCTGAATCTCGAACTGCATCGACTTGATCTGTTCGGAAATCTCCTCGGTGGCGCTTGCCGTCTGATTGGCCAGGCTTTTCACTTCCGATGCAACCACGGCAAAGCCCTTGCCCGCCTCGCCGGCGCGCGCCGCCTCGATCGTGGCGTTGAGCGCCAGCAGATTCGTTTGCTCGGCGACATCACTGATCAAGCTGACGACTTCGCCGATTTTCTCGCCCGACGATGCGAGTTTCTGGATCGACTCGTTCGTTTGTGATGCGTTCTCGACAGCCCGTTTCGCAATCTCGGTGGAGCGCGCGACCCGTTCGCCGATCTCGGTCACGGAGGTGGACAGCTCCTCCGTGCCGGACGCCACGGCTTGCACCATCGAACAAGCTTGCTCGGACGCGGTCGCGACCTTTGACGAATGGTCGCTCGTCCGATCCGCGACACCCGCCAAGGACTCCGCGGACGCGCGCATCTCTCCCGCCGCCGACGAAACCGTGTCGACCACTTCCTTGACATTGGTCTCGAACTCGCCGGCCAACTCGTCCTGGCGGGCCTGAAGGCGTGCGCGCCGCTCGGCTGAGTAGGCGCCGAGCATCAGGCTCATATCGAGGAATACAACCTTCGTCACCGAACCGAGCATGTCGCCGCAATCCCGCGCGCGCCATTTCGCCCGTTTGAGCAACACATCCGTTACCTGGGCAAGAAAGAAACGATAGGCCGCCATGATCGAGCCAGGGTCGACCCCGATGCGCGCATGGGCACCGCCGACATGCTCGACCTCTGCCTGGTACGCATCGTCGAAGCGGCCGCCGAACAGGCGACGCCAATGCTCGGCCTGGGCATCCCGAAGCCGCGCGGCAACGGAAGCATCGGCGAACTTCTCCTCGAAACCCGGCTGCTGCGCGATATGCGCATTGAACGTATCCAGCAGGTCCGGGAGGTGATCTTCGAGAATTGGCAGAAAGGCGGTTAGGTGCGTTTGCGTGGTTTCGTCGATTTCAAGAAAGGCAAGTTTGTCTTGCCAGTCGCCCTCGGCCGGGCTTTCGAGTTCGGTCTTGCTTGCCATTCGTCCCCCAATACCAACTGGTATCGCCTCGCTTCTAAATAAAGTTGCCGCGCAATCGCGGTTTCCCGCGCGACGCGCAGCGTGTCGTAACGAATTGGAAGCATATGGCTTGTATCGTTAATTTTGATTTAAGCGAGAACCTAAACAATCGGTGTTCTTGCTAAAGTTATCTATTTCCCTACGGAGAACTGCCTCAATTTACTGACGAATTTCGACAGTTATGAATTTTGGTCTCGATCGAACGGAATGGAAGCGGCTCGATTTCGCCGATCTTATGCGAAAGTATTCGTCGAAATTTCTTCGCAAGGTTGTGTAGCTGACCGGATGACACGGACCCGCGTCTTTCGCGCAAGACGAACCGGATACCGGACGGGCGACCGCGTGCCGGAGATGGCCGTTGCGGCCACGACAACCGGGTATATATGGTGATACGCATTCCCCAGGTTTTCGCAGCGCAGGACAAGGCCGTGACCAAACAAAAATCATCCGTGCCGGACACAACCGTCTTCAGCGACCTCGATCCGCGTCCGTCGCTTCTCATGGGGCCAGGACCGGTTAACGTTCACCCGCGCGTCCTTCGCGCCATGTCGATGCCGATGATGGGTCAGTTCGATCCGCAGTTCACCCAATACATGGACGAGACCATGGCGTTGGTGCGGCGGATTTTCCGCACCGAAAACCAGTGGAGCTTCCTGGTCAACGGCACCGCGCGGGCGGGGATCGAAGCGGCGTTGAGTTCGCTCGTCACGCCGGGCGATACGGTTCTCGTACCAATCTTCGGCCGGTTCGGCCACTTGCTCACGGAGATCGCCGGGCGCTGCGGTGCCAATGTCGTATCGCTCGAAACCGACTGGGGCACCGTGTTTTCGGCGGAGACGGTCAAAGCCGCAATCGAACAACATAAGCCGAGTCTCGTCGCGATGGTGCACGGCGACACGTCGACCACGATGGCGCAGCCCTTGGACGAAATCGGATCGATCTGCCGTGCCCATGACGCGCTGCTCTTCGTCGACACCACCGCGACCATCGGCGGCATGCGGTTCGAGGTGGACGCCTGGCAGATCGATATCGCGTCCGCCGGCTTGCAGAAATGTCTGTCTGGCCCGCCGGGCTCGGCGCCGATCACCTTCAATGCGCGCGTCGTCGACCGCCTGAAAGACCGGAAGCATGTCGAGGCCGGTATCCGGCCACCCGGCTTCGAGGCCGGCAACGGGCCGCGCATTCAATCGAACTACTTCGACCTGCCGATGCTGATGGATTATTGGAGCGAGGCGCGTCTCAATCATCACACCGAATCCACCTCGATGCTGTACGCCGCGCGCGAATCGCTTCGGATCGTGTTGGAGCAGGGTCTGGAAAACGTATGGGCCCGCCATCACCACGTGAGCCGGGGCCTTCGCGCCGGATTGGAAGCGATGGGATTGCGGCTTTATGGCGACCCGGAACATCGGATGGATAACGTGACCGGCGTCTATATTCCGGACACCGTCACCGGCGACGACGTCCGAAACGCGATGCTTGAGGATTTCGGCATCGAGATCGGCACATCCTTCGGGCCGCTGCACGGCAAGATCTGGCGTATCGGTACGATGGGATATGTCTGCCGGCGGCAAAGCGTGCTGTCCTGCCTCGCCGCGCTCGAAGTCACCTTGCGGCGATACGGTTATGACGCGCCCGCGGGCGCCGGCGTCGACGCCGCCATAGCGGCATTGGAATAACCGACAACGGCGAATTCAACAGCCAGTGGTTGCTTAATCCTTGATCAACCGGCCCTATTACCGGGATAATTCCTGAGCAAGATAGGATGCGGCACCCGGATCGGTTTTACCGATTAGCGGACGGGGCGGGCGAAACGGCTCGAATCCGTCGCTTTTACCGAACCGCCGCATCAAAGAAGGCCCGATCGGCAATGGCACGCATCTTGCGCTTTTCCCGGTAATCCCCGATTGCGACGGGGCGTGCGCAAGGAGCAACGATGCCGACAACCGATAGCCAGGCCACCAGCAGTGCGGCGCAACAGCGGCCCCTCCTGCAGGTACAGAATCTACGCAAATACTTTTCGACAAAGCGCGCCTTGCCCGCCTTCGGTGATTCCCCGCCGGTCCGGGCGGTCGACGGAATCTCGTTCGATGTCCAGAAGGGCGAAACGCTCGGCGTCGTTGGCGAATCCGGCTGCGGCAAGTCGACCATGGCGCGCCTGCTGATTCGCCTGATCGACCCGGACGAAGGTACGGTCATCCTCGAAGGCCAGACGATCGGCGATCCTGGCGGCCTGTCGATCCGAGAAATGCGCAGCCGCGTCCAGATGGTCTTCCAGGACAGCTATGCCTCGCTGAACCCGCGGCTGCCTATCGAAGAATCGATCGCCTTCGGTCCGATCAGCGACGGCGTTCCCCAAGACGAAGCCAATGAGAAGGCAATTGCGATCCTGGAAAAGGTAGGCCTCGAGCCTCGCCTGTTCGTCCATCGGTATCCGCACGAACTCTCCGGCGGTCAGCGGCAACGGGTTAATATCGCGCGTGCGCTCGCGCTCGACCCGCGCCTGCTGATCCTCGACGAGGCGGTGTCGGCGCTCGACAAGTCAGTAGAGGCACAGGTGCTGAACCTGCTCAGCGATCTCAGGCAGCAACTGGACCTCACCTACATCTTCATCAGCCACGATCTCAACGTCGTCCGCTACATCAGCGACAAGGTGATGGTCATGTATCTCGGCGAGATCGTCGAGATCGGCGACGTCGAACAGGTCTACGAGGACCCGCGTCACCCCTACACCAAGGCGCTGCTGATGGCGCAGCCGACGATGGACCCGAACCGGCGCACCAAGGAAGCGCCGATCACGGGCGATCCGCCGAACCCGATCCGGCCGCCGTCCGGCTGCCGCTTCCATACCCGCTGCCCCTTCGCGGAGCCGGTTTGCGCCGAGAAGGTGCCGCCACTGGTCCGCGACGGCGAAGGGAGCCGCCGCGTGGCCTGTCATTTATGGCAAGAAAATTCCGGACATTCGAAAACCGGCAACGCTGCGGCCAAGGAGCTTTCCTATGCCGGATGACCGCGACATTCTGTTGGACGTCCGGGACCTACACGTGAAATTCGTCTCGCGGGAACGCACGGTCCATGCGGTCAACGGCGTCTCTTTCGAGCTGGCGCGCGGCGAAGTCCTCGGCATTCTCGGCGAGTCCGGGTCCGGCAAGAGCGTCACCCTCCGGTCGATCCAGAAGCTGCTGCCGCCGCGCAACGCGGTGCTCAGCGGCTCGATCCGGTTGGACGGTGAAGACGTCCTGACGATGCCGCAGAAGCAGCTCGCACAGATGCGCGGCTCCGAAGTCTCGATGATCTTCCAGGAACCCGCCACGGCCTTCGACCCGGTCTACACCATCGGCGACCAGATTTGCGAAACGATCGTGCATCACGAGGACACGAGCCATAGCGATGCCCGGAAACGTGCGCTCGAGTTGCTGGAACTCGTGCGCATCCCGTCCGCCAAACAGCGGCTCGACACCTATCCGCATGAAATGTCCGGCGGCATGCGGCAACGGGCTATGATCGCGCTGGCCCTGTCCTGCCGGCCGAAACTGCTGCTCGCCGACGAGCCCACCACGGCGCTGGACGCGACGGTACAGATTCAAGTGCTGTTGTTGCTCGCCCAACTGCAAGAGGAGCTGGGCCTCAGCATCATCTTCGTCACGCATGACGTCGGCGTGGCGATCGAGGTGTCGTCGCGGTTAGCCGTGATGTATGGCGGTCAGATCGTGGAGACCGGTCCGCTGGCGGAGGTTGTGCAATCGCCGGTGCATCCGTATACGCAAGGGCTGCTCGCCTCGACCATTCACAGCGCATCGCGCGGCCTCCGACTGGAGGCGATCCCGGGATCGCCGCCCAATCTCGAAGCGCCGCCGTCGGAATGCACCTTCGCGCCGCGTTGTCCCTTCGTGGAATCCGCCTGCACGGCGTCCGTGCCGACGCTGGAAACGCTGAGCGACACGCGGGCCGTCCGCTGCATCCGAAGCGAAATGGGCAAGGCGTCGGCGGCCTTCGCCGGCAACTAAATTGCGCCGAATTCGTTAGATCGAAGGCCGGCGGCCGAGATCGCCGCGCGCCGTCTCGAACGCATGCCCTGCCCGTAGCACGACCTCGTCCTCGAACGCCTTGCCGGCAAGCTGGAAGCCGATCGGCAGGCCCGAGCCGGAAAAACCTGCGCAGAGCGTCAACGCCGGCTGCCCGGTCACGTTGAAGGGCATGGTCGGATAAGGCTTGCCGAAGAACGGAAACGACCGTTGCGAGTCGGCGAAGGACTCCGCAGGCCCGTACTGGTTGGCGGTCAGCAGGATGTCCACATTCGCCATCGCGGCGGTCATGGCTTGCGTCAGCCGCTGCCGCATCCGCTGCGATTCCACATAGTCGCGGGAACTGATGAACGCGCCCAACCGCGCCCGGTCGCGGAAGTACTCGCCGTATTTCTCCGGCGTCTCCGCCAAGGTCTTGCGGTGGATGGTATAGGCCTCGCTCAGGAGGATGAGACGGCCGCAGGCATGGAAATCGCGAATTTCGGGCAGGTCGATATCCTGCACCACGAACCCGGCGCCCCTCAGAAGATCGACCGCACCGTCGAGGGCCGCCAGCGTTTCCGCATCCGCGCCGTCGAACCAGGCCCGCGCGACGCCGACCCGCAGCCCGGCGGCCGGTTCGGCCAGCGCCGCCGCGAAATCGGGTACCGGCGTATCGACCGAGCCCGCGTCCTCGGCATCGTATCCGGACAACGCCTGCATCATATGAGCGCAATCTTCGACCGTGCGGGTCATCGGGCCCGCATGGTCCAGCGTCCAACTCAACGGATAGATGCCGCGCCGGCTGATCCGTCCGTAGGTCGGTTTCAATCCGACGATCCCGCACACCCCGGCCGGGCCGCGGATCGAACCGCCGGTGTCCGATCCCATCGCGCCGGCGCATTGCCCGGACGCAACGGCAGCACCCGACCCGCTCGACGAGCCGCCCGGAATATGATCCTGGTTCCACGGATTGCGCGCCGCCGGCCATGGCAGATCGTGGGACGGTCCGCCGAAAGCGAACTCATGGGTCGCCAGTTTGCCGACGATGATCCCGCCCGCCGCTTTGAGCCGCGCCACCGAGACCGCATCGGCGTCGGGAATGTTGTTTTCCAACAGGCGCGAATGACAGGTCGTCCGCACACCCGCGGTGGAATAGATGTCCTTCAGCGCCAGCGGCACGCCGTGCAACGGCCCTTTCCATCCGCCTGCCGAAATGTCGCTGTCCGCTTCGTCGGCGGCCGCCAAAGCATCATCGTTCAAGACGGTGATGAAGCTCTTCAATGCGTCGTTGGTCGCATCGATCCGCGCGAGACTCGCTTCGACGAGATCCCGGCTCTTGAGGTCGCCCGCGCGAATTCGGTTCCCGGCTTCGGCGATCGTCAGGTAATGCAGATCGGTCATCGGACCACCCGTGAGGTCGGCCCCAGGAACACGGCCGCCGGCTCGTCCGCCATGTCCGGATCCTCGGGCAGCCGGGCCAACAGCGTCTGTAAACCGATGTATCCCTCGCGCATGCGTTCCATCTCGGCGTCATCCAGCGTCAGTCCGGCTGCTTCGGCGAGTTGGGCAAAGTCTTCGGCGGAGATGTCGGTCGTGTCATCACTCATTCCGGTTTTCCCTACAACTTGACGTCCATCGCGGTCCGCAGACCGTCACTCATGAGATTGAAACACATTCCGGTCACGAAGATCATCACGCCCGGTAATGCCGCGTTAAGCGGTGCGACATAGATCGACTGGCGCAGCGTGTTCAGCATCAACCCCCAATCCGCCTCCGGCGGCGTGACGCCGAGTCCGAGGAAGCTCAGCCCCGACGCGATGATGATGCTGACACTCACCAGGCTCGACGCGTAGATCAGCACGGGGCCCAGCACGTTGCCCAAGACATGGACGCGTAATATCCGAAAGGTGCCGGCCGGGGTCGCACGCGCGGCCGCGACGAAATCCAGGTTGCGCACCTGCGTCGTCACCGTTTCCGCGACACGGCAAATCGGCGGCACGAAGATCAAGGTCAGTGATAGGACGGCATTCAGGATGCCGCCGCCGAGCGCCCCGGATATCGCAATCGCGAGCAGGATCGACGGGAAGGCATAGAAAACGTCCGTGGTCCGCATGATGATCATGTTGACCCGGCCGCCGACGAACCCGGCGACGATGCCGAGGGTGCCGCCGATCACCAGCGCCATGAACACCGGCGCGATCGCGGTGAACAGGGAAACTCGGCCGCCGTAGATCAGGCGGGTCAGCATGTCGCGGCCCAGTTCGTCGGTGCCCAGCAAGAATCCGTCCGTCCCGACCGGCGCCAGCCGTTTGAGCATGCTCGTCTTATAGGGGTCGTGGGGCGCGATCCACGGCGCGAAAATCGCCGCGAGCAGGATCGCCAACACGATCACCGCGCAGACGATGGTGATGGGATCATGGCTCAGCCGTGTGAAGACGCTGCCCCAATAACCCCGGCGCGCGGCCACGAAGGCCGGTGCTTCGGCGCGGTCGTCGACGGGCGTGGCGGTTGTGGTCATGGCAATTCATATCCCATGTGTAGGTGCCGGCGGTTACCGCTTGATCCGCGGGTCGAGCGTCGCCTGCACGATATCGACGGTCAGGTTCAAGGCGACGAAGATCAAGGCAAGCGCCAAGATCGTGCCCTGCAATACCGGGATATCGCGCGAGAAGATCGCGTTGTTCAGAAGCAGGCCCGTTCCGGGCCAGGCGAAGACCGTTTCGATGAGGATGGAACCGCCGAGCAGATACCCGAGCTGCAGCCCCATCACCGCGAGCACCTGCGGCGCTGCGTTTTTGGTGACATGCTTGATCACCTTGGCTTCGCTCAATCCCTTCGAGCGCAGCGCTTCGACGAATTCCATGTTGAGCAGTTCGGCCACGGCGCCGCGTACCGTCCGCGTCACGATGCCCGCCGGGATCACCGACAGGGCGATGACGGGCAGAACGAGATGCCGGAAATTCTCGGCGGAAAAGGTGAATTCGGTCGACCCGCTCGCGGTCATGCCGAGCGAGGGCAGAATGGCCAACTCGACCGAAAAGATGATCACCAGCACGATGGCGAGCCAATAATGCGGCACACTGACGCCGGTGATCGCAAGCGCAGTGAACATCCGGTCCGCCGGACGGCCGTGGTAGTAGCCTGCCAGTCCGCCCAGGACCACGCCAACGATGAAGCCGAGCATCGCCCCGCCGATCGCGAGGATCAGGCTGTTGACCAGCGACGGACCGAGTTCGACCAGGACCGGCCGTCCGGTCACGATCGACGTGCCGAAATCGCCGATCAGCGCCTTACCCAGCCAGACCGCGTATTGCACGGGCAACGGCTTATCGAGGCCGTACTCCGCCTTGATGCGGTCGACGACTTCCTGCGGGGCGTCCTCGGGGAGGATCGAGCTGAGCGGATCGCCGGGTCCGATATAAACCAACGAAAAACAAACGACCGTCACGCCGAGGGCAATCGGAATGACATAGAGCAGTCGTCTCAGAATATAGATAAGCAAGCCCGGTCCCCCTGCCGAAACCGATTTCGTGAAAATCCCGGCCGGCGGTGCATCGGTGCACCGCCGGCCGGATTATACCGCTATCTCTCGATCGAGATCGGCGTCAGGTCCTGGAACCAACTCTTGGCCTGCACGAAGCCCTTCACATGCGGGGCCAAGGCGCGCGGGTTCACGTCATGCGTGACCCAAATCCATTGCGCATTGTCGACCGCATGCTCATGAACCTGGCGCAGAATCGCGTTCTGCTTCTCCTCGTCGAAGGTGTTCGCCGCCTTGGCGAGCATTTCGTCGTAGAAGGGTTCCTTCAGCATGCCCCAGTTCGATCCCGCGGGCGAAATCCGCGAGCTGAGGAAGAACCGTTCGAATCCGCTGTAGGGATCCTGCAACGCATGGCTGACGATCACCGCGTTCACGTTCTTCGACGTGGCGATCTTGTCTTCCGCGGGTTTCCGGTGGAAGGCGGTCAGCGCATTCCATTCCATAACCTCGGCCTCAACCTTGAAGTGACACTCGTTGAGGTTCGCCTGCAGGAACTCGAACATCGGCAACGGCTGCATCTGCCCCGATCCGCTGGTCGAGATCGCGATCTTGACGGTCAACGGTTTCGCGGCGCTGTGACCGGCATCGGCCATCAGCTTCCGCGCCTCGTCCGGCTTGTACCCGAGCTTGAACTTAGGCGTCCCGAACCAGGTATCGCCCGGCGGCACATGGCCTTCGGCAGGCACGCTGAGACCGCCGAGCATCTTGTTCATGCCCTGACGATCGATACAGAGGTTCGCCGCCTTGCGGACGCGCAGGTCGTTCCACGGCGAGCCCTTGATGCGGCTCGGCTTGATCGCCCAGTTATGCGGATAGGCATTCGTGACGATCTTCATCCCGGCGGATTTCAGGCGCGGCACCGCATCCGGCGGCGGCGCTTCGACGAAGTCCACCTGCCCCGACAGCAAGGCCGCGACACGGGCGGACGGTTCCGGAATCGGCCGCAAGATGACGCGGTCGACCTTCGGCACCCGCTTCGGGTTCCAGTAGGCCTTGTTGGCGGCCATTTCCACCTTGGCGCGTTGCGTCTGGCTGACGAACTTCCACGGCCCGGTCCCGGACGGGCTTTTGGCGAACTCGGCCCAGCTCCCGACCTTCTCCCAATGTTCCTGGCTCGACATGAACCAAAAACTGACCTGATACGGCACGTAAGCGCTCGGCGCCTTGGTCAGGATTTCGATCGTGTAGTCGTCGATCTTATTGACCTGGTCGAGCGCCGGGATGCGAACGGCAACGAGGGCCGCCTGTTTCGCTTCGTATTGCGGCGCCTTCGGATTCCGTACCTTCTGGAAATTCCAGACCACGTCATCGGCAGTGAAATCGCTGCCGTCGTGATACTTCACGCCCTTGCGCAGCTTGAAGATCCACCGCTTGCTGTTCTTCGGATCGACCGACCAGCTCTCCGCCAACCCGGGCACGAGCTTCGCCGATTCCTTATCCTTGGACAGGTCCCAAAGCACCAGCGTGTCGTACAGCATGTAGCCCATGAACCGGAATCCTTCGAATCCCTGGTCGGGCTGGCCGATATTGATCGGAATGTCCGCTGCGGTCATGGCAACGCGCAGCACTTTGTCGGCCGCATGACTCGACTGCATGCCGAATCCGGCCGTGACGGCGACGGCAAGGATACCCAGCGACGCTGTCCGCAGCCGGCGCGCGAACGTCGGCTTCTTTGTTAACGAGGGTCTCATTGGAGACATCATCTACATACTCCCTGAGATTGGTTTTTGACTGTCGGATTTCCTCCCGAGGTGTCTTGCTTTTCTTAGATACGCCCGAACTGAGGCGCGTGTATGCAACCTTCTAGAGAGTCGCTTCATTCTAACCACGTTTGCAGCAAGCGTGCCATGGCTTTATGTATTTCAAGGGGTTAGATGAAATTTTCCAAATCTCCTTTTATATTCAGACAGTTAAAGGAGCGGTTCCAAAAAAAGGAACGATCTGCGATCGGCCGACGTCCAAAATCAAATGCCCCGTTCGCCTAAAATTTGGACGGAATACGGCGGTTCCGCCGTGATTGCTCAATTTGGATGCACGGGCATCCATCCGTCAGGTCAGGCCGCCGCTCTTCGGAGAATTGGCCAATATTCCGACGAGACAACGGAGCGGGAAATGGGCAAGCGGCCCAACTGTGGTAACATGATATCCTACCGCCCTCCCCGAGCCGGACCTCTCACGGCTCCACCGCAGACAACATCAATGAACCGCATTCACCCATGAGCCGACCGGATATCAGTAACCGTACGCTCGGTACGCTCGTCGCGGGATTAGCCGCGGTCATCCTGATCTACGCCGTCGCCCGGGGCTTCCTGCCGGACGAGTTCAAGACGCCCGGAAGTCCCGTCCTTTATCTGTGCGGCGTGTTCGGAGCGCTTCTGCTGCTGGTCTCGGCGGTATTCGTCCTGGTCAAACGCGCGGGGCGCGGCGGGTCACCGCCGTTCTGGTTCAACGCACATATCGTTGCGTCCTGCCTCGGCACGATCCTGGTGGTGATCCATTCCGCCGGGTATCTGCGCCGACCGCCGGCTCTGCTGTTCCTCGCCCTGTTGGGATTGATCATCCTCGGCGTCTATGCGCGCATCTGGCTCAGCCGGCGGGTTTCCAGCACCTTCGGCGAGAAATACGGCCATTTCGGCCCCCTCCCGCCGGGACAACGCGACCAGCTACGCGCGGTAATCGACCAGAAATCGGACCTGCTGCGCCGGCTCGACCCGGACGCGCAGGAGGGTACTTTTTCGCTGACCCTGTCCCACTGGCTGCGCCATCCCTCCCTGGCGGCCGGTTACGCAAAGCTGGTGCGGGCGGAGCGGGACATCATCGGCACGCGGCGCATGGTGCCGCCGCAGCAGGCCTATTGGCGGGCGGCCCATCTTGCGCTCGCCTATCTTTTCGTGATCGGGTTGATCATTCACGTGATCACCGTGACCTTCTTCGCCGGATACGTCGCCGACGGCGGCGACATAACGTGGTGGCATATAACGCAATGGTAGATGGAATGCAGGGCAGCGGCCGCTTGTCGTTGATGATCGACCTGGAACGCTGCATCGGTTGCAAGAGCTGCGAAGTCGCGTGCAAGCAGGAGCACGGGCTCGGCCCGGGCGAGTACCGCAATAAGGTGGTCTGGCTCGGCAACGAGACCGCGCCCGCGCTCGATTTCCTGACCGTCACCTGTCAGCACTGCGACCGTCCGGCCTGCCTGCGCGCCTGCCCGGTCAATCCGAAGGCGATCGAGAAGGATCCCGTGACCGGCGTGGTGCGGGTCAACGAGGACCGCTGCACCGGTTGCGGCGAATGCGTCATCGCCTGCCCCTATGGCGCGATGGGCTACGACGCCGCCGGCCATCACGCGGTGAAATGCGATCTGTGTTCCGACCGCCGTTCGAACGGACAAGGGCCCGCCTGCGCCAGCGTTTGCCCCGGCCATGCGATCAGCTTCGGCGAACGCCAGGACCTGGTGGCCATGGCGTTGGAGGAAGACCGCACGATTCGCGACAACGATCACTTCCTGATGGGGCCGGGCACGGTCTATTTGGATCGTATCCCGCGTCCCGAATCCGATGCCTTCGGGACCTTGGCGCATGACCAGGATCCGGTCGCGGGCCGAACCCCGCCCGCCTTCATGGAATCCGCCGCCGCCAAGGAATCGGTTGCGGACGCCGGCGCGGACTACCCCTACGGCCAGCCGCGCGAGGACCGCACGGCCGACCGTATGGAACCCGGCGGCTGCAACCTCTGCTTCAACTGCTGCAGCACCCAGTTTCATTTCAAGGGCGACCGATTGGTGCGCATCACCGGCAACGACACTGACCCGGTGCTGAAAGGCAAAGTCTGTCCGAAGTCGCAATTGACGCTGCAGCTCTACCACAACGAAAAACGCCTGACCCAACCGTTGAAGCGGGTCGGCGCGCGCGGCGAAAACAAGTTCGAGCCGATCAGCTGGGACCAGGCGCTGGACGAGATCGCGGAAAAACTGAAATCGGTGCGCGACGACTTCGGCCCCGAGGCGCTGGCGCTCTACGTCGGCACGCGGACCGGCATCCTGACCAAGAACGGCTATTCGCGGCTGTTCGCGCAGATGTGGGGCACGCATAACTTCGAAGGCACGGACCCCTTCTGCGCAGCCGGCAAGAACCTGTCCTACATGATGACGCAGGGCACCATCGGCAGCGGCAACAGCTACACCCCGGACGACATCGGCAGCGCCGAACTCTACGTCTATATCGGCGACAACCAGGGCGAGACGCGGCCGGTCTATTTCGGCATGGTCAACGACTGGCGCATCCGCAACAAGGCGAAGATGGTCGTCGTGGACCCGCGCCTGACGGTGACGGCGAGCAAGGCGGATCGCTGGCTGCCGATCCGGCCCGGCACCGACATGGCGCTCGGCCTCGCCCTGTCGCACCACATTCTGACGAACGATCTGCATGACCGAGCGTTCTGCGACGACTGGGTCCTGGGGTGGGAGAACTGGCGCGATCAGATCATCGAGAAGGGCTACACGGCGGACTGGGCCGCGCCGATCACCGGTATCCCGGCGGACGATATCCGCCGCCTCGCCGAGGAGATCGCGGGCGCCGATGGTTGCGTGATGTTCGCCAGCCGCGGGGTCAACCAACATACAAACTCGGTGCAATCCAACCGTACGCTGATGTATGTGATGGCGATTACCGGCAACTGGGGCCGCCAGGGCGGCGCCTTCTTCAACATGTCCGCCGGCCCGCCCGTGGCGGCGAACGCACCCGCCGACCGCCGGCCCGAGATCGAAAGGCCGATGATCCGGAAAAGCCCCGTAGGCTGGACCGAGGCCATGCGCCAGGGGAAACCGTACCCCTTGAAAGCGATGATCGCCTGCAATAACCCGCTCGGCCAATGGCCCAATCAGGACGAGTCCCGCGATGCGCTATTGGCGCTCGACCTGCTGGTGCATATCGAACTCTTCCCGAACGAGACCACCGCCTTTGCCGACTACGTGCTGCCCGCCGCGGCCGGAATCGAAAAGGGAGAGATCGGCCGCTCCAACGACGACCGCCGTGTCGTCTGGATCGACCGCATGATCGACCCACCCGGCGAAGCCAAGCCCGACGGCTGGATCTGGATCGAATTGGGCAAGCGGTTCGGCTTCGACGACGTGTTGAAGGAGGAGTACAAGGACTCCGCCGTCTTCTGGGACGAGATGTGCATCGACAACGACCATCTGCGCGGCGTCACGCAACGGCGGCTGCATTCGACGCCCTATCGCTGGGTACGGTTCCCGGTCGCGACCGAGGACGCGCCGGAACAGGACACGCTGTACCTCGAAGGAACCACCGCAGTCGGCAAGCCGGAAGGGACGCGTTTCCCCACGCCCAGCGGCAAGCTCGAATTCTGGACCCCGGAACTGGAGGACAAGTTCACGACGCTCGGCCTGTCCGCCGTGCCCGAATTCTATAGCGAGCGCGAACAGTTGATGGACCTGCCCTACTTTCAACGGACCGAAGGCGACGATACCGCGAGCGTGCTGTCGCCCTTCTATAAGGTGCCGACCCATGCCAACAAGGGCGAGATCGTCGCACCGGGCAACCAGTCGCCGGGCATCGAATTAAGGGCGCAGGGCTTCGACACCGAGCTGGTCACGGGCCGGCCGCCGGCGCCGCATTTCCATAGCTGGACGCATTACTTCTGGCAGGCGCAGGAGATGTGGCCCGACCTCTACGTGCAGATCCATCCGGATCGGGCGAAGGAACACGGCATCGAGGACGGCGCGCGGGTCCGCATCGAAACGTCACACGGCGAGATCGAGGCGGTCGCCTGGCTGCATGCGGGTATCCGGCCAACCGCGGTCTTCATCCCCATCGGCTGGGGTGAGCGGCAACCGTTCCATCCATGGCGTTCGGTCAACTTCCTGACCGACAAAACCCAGCGTGACCCGATTTCGGACCAAACGAACCTAAAGACTTTGTTATGCCGGATAACGCCGGCACAAGCTTCTTAACGGCGAAAACCTGGCGCCGACACAGCTTGACAAAATAGGCCGAAACCGCCGACCATTTAGAAAATGTAATGTGAGGCGGATGAGCAGGCGGCTACCACCCCTGAATGCTGTACGCGCGTTCGAAGCGGCCGCGCGGCATATGAGCATTTCGAAAGCCGCCGACGAACTCCATGTCACGCCCGCGGCGATCAGCCGGCAGGTCAAGCTTCTCGAAGATCATCTCGGCATGCAGCTGTTCCGCCGGCTGAACCGGGCGCTGTTGCTGACCCATGCCGGGCAGGCTTGCCTGCCAGGGCTGCGCGACGGCCTCGACCAGATTTCAAACGCGGTCGACCGGCTGCGCGATGTCGACGCGCAGATCGGCCTGACGGTCAGCAGTTCCGCATCGCTTGCCGCCAAGTGGCTGGTGCCGCGTCTGCATCGCTTCCAGGCGGAACACCCGGACATCGATGTCAGGGTCGCGGCATCGCATAAGCTCGCGGATTTCTCGCGGGACGAAATCGACATCGCCATCCGTTTCGGGTCCGGCAACCATCCCGGTCTGCGCGCCGAACGCCTGATGGGGGAAGAGGTCTTTCCCGTCTGCAGCCCGAGCATCATCACCGAGGACATGCCCCTGCGGACGCCGGCGGATCTGGCGCACCACACCCTGCTGCACGATGAAGGTTATCTTCACTATGCCGACGAAGGGAACAAGCTGCACGAGACCTTCCCGACCTGGTCGAGCTGGCTTACGGAGGCCGGCGTCGACGATATCGACACGGCGCGCGGCCCCCGGTTCAGCCTGTCGAGCACGGCCATCCAAGCCGCAGTGGAGGGCCTCGGCGTCACGCTGGGCCGCAGCGTGCTGGTCGAATCCGACCTGTCCACCGGCTTGCTGGTGAAACCCTTCGACGTCACGGCGTGTTCCACCTTCGCCTATTACATCGTGTCGCCCGACAAGGCGATGGAACGCGACAACGTGATCGCCTTTCGCGATTGGTTGTTCGTGGAAGCCGGTGGACATGCGACCGCCGGCCACACGCATTAACACCTGCAAATCGGATTTTAGGCTGCGGTCGAGCCGACGTCCGAGCGTGACTGCCGGTGCTGCATCAGCAACTGTCCCGCACCGATCACCGCGCCGCACGCGTTGAGCCATGCCATGTCCATGAACAACATCAACGCGGCCGCAAGAAGAACGGTTCGGCTGACGATTCCGAGCGTCACCCAGCCCTGCCCGATCGCCGCCATCGAGATGAGGAATATCCCCAAGCCGCACACCGCCAATCGATAAGCACTGTCGGCGAGCGATCCCTCTAGCAGCAACAGTTCGGGATGGTAGACGAAGAGATACGGCACGATGAATGCCGTGATCGCAAGCCGACAGGCCATGACCGCGGTATGCAATGGGTCCGCCTTCGACAATCCGGACGCGCCGTAGGCCGCAAGCGCAACCGGCGGCGTGATCGAACTCAGCACCCCGTAATAGAAGATGAACATATGGGCGGCCACGATCGGCGCGCCCAACTTACCGATGGCGGGCGCCACGACGATCACCAACAGCAGATAGGCCGCCACGGTCGGCAGTCCCATCCCCATAACGAGAGATGCCAGCATCACCAGGAAAAAGGCCAGGAACAGCGAGGTGGCGGCCATGTCCGTAACCAGGATGGAAATCCGCACCCCGGCCGCGGTCAACACCAACAGCCCCACGATCGTACCGATGATATAGGTCGCCGCGACCAGGCTGAGCGCGGTCTTCGCCCCTTTGTCGAAGCCGTCGATAATCGACCGGCCGAGCGGAATTAGCCCGGTCGACAATCCGCCTTCAACCGGCGGCGCGCCGGCCGCCCCCTTCAACAGAACCGCGACGAGCACGAGGAAGGCAATCCCGACGCCAATGGCGACGGCATGACTCTCGACCAATCCACCGACGGACAGGAACCCGTTCCAGTCCGAGACCGCAAAGGCCAATGGCACGGCGATCGGCAAATGCCGTAACGACGGATGGATGAGACACACCGCAGCGACGCCGAACAAGAGAAGCCGCAATAACGCGGTCTCGCCGAACCAAGGAACGGGAATAGCAGCCGCCAGCGGACTATCCGCCGGCACCGCCAGCAAGCATAACGCCAGCAACACCAACCCGAACAGCGTCACCACCAGAAGACCGCGCCCCGGCCACGCAAGGCGCGATTCGCGCAAGGCGCGGACCAGGTCGATCAACACAAGCAGCGTGATCGTAGCCTTGAACCCGGCCAAGCCCGGCGTCTCGCCGCCGATAATGCTGACCAGCAACATCAGGATCGGAACGAGCAGATAGCCTCCCGCGCGGATCTGATCGCCGATCACCGGCACTTCGGACCGGGGGAGTGGCTCCAATCCCAAGCGCCGGGATTCGAAGTAGATCGCGCAGGACAGGCTGCCGAAATACAGGACCGCGGGAATCAGTGCATAGAGCATCAGCTTGGCATAGGAGACGCCGATGATCTCGGACATGATGAACACGCTCGCCCCCATGATCGGCGGCACGATCTGCCCGCCGCAAGACGCGACCGCTTCGACCGCACCGGCGAAGACCCGCCTGAACCCGGTGCGGATCATCAACGGGATCGTGAATGCCCCCGTGCTCACCACATTCGCCATCGTACTGCCGGACACCATGCCGAACATCGAACTGGCGGCGACGGCGGCCTGGGCCGGACCGCCGCGGTACCGGCCCGTCAGCGCAAAGGCCAACCGGATGAAGACCTGACCTGCGCCGGTGCTCTCCAACAGCCCCGCGAACAGGATGAAGATAAAAATAAACTGGCTCATGATCGCGGCGATCGTCCCGTAGGTTCCTTCGGATGTCAGCCACAGGTAGGCCGCCATGCGATCGAGGCGTTCGCCCTGGAACGGATAGATGTTCGGGTCCAACAAACCGCGTATGTCGGGAATCAGCAGCGACAGGAAAACCGCCGCCACGAATATCGCCGCGATCTTCGGCGAAGCGAAGCGGCGCAGAAGTGCCGCGACCAACACCGGCAACAGAAGAATCAAAAAGATGTCGCCGAAATAGGTATAGGCAATCGCGCCCAAGGCGATCAGGAACAACGGCATCCCTACCGACCGGCGGGTCATTTCCAGCAGCATGGCCGGCCCGGCGACCGCCATGATCAGGTCGAGCTGAGTCTCGGCGCCGCTCCGATCGGCGAGCGCATCCTCCTCGAGGATCAGAAAGACGCAGGTGACGATGGCCGCGACGATGCAGCAGATATCCCAGGCGATCGCCAGACCGCGCCGGCCCGCGGACATGTCCGGCCGCTCCGGCCAATTCGCCGCCGGAAACAACAGGAATACCATCACGGCCGAGAACACGAGCAGCGTGGCGCGCTGCGCGAGCGGCGACAGAACGCCGAAACCGACCGTGTAGAGCTCGAACACGCACACCGTGATCGACAACAACAAGCAAAACCGTGTTCGGAGTGACAGATAGGTCTGCACCGATCCTCCCATCCCGGCAACACGCGGCCACCCGCCGCCGTGCCGGTAATCGGGCCGGCGGCGGGTGGTTGTGCCTACCGTCTTCTAACGGCTTTCCCTACTAACAGCCGGCGACGCCTTTTTCTTTATAATAGCGCTTCGCCCCTTCATGCAGCGGCAGGGACAGTCCCGTGCACACACCGGCAAGCGTGACGCTCTTCGCCGCCTTCGCCGTGCCGTGGAACTCCTTGAGATTCTCGAATAGGACCTTGGTGACCTTGTAGACCACATCGGCCGAAACGCTGTCGGCGGTCGAGAAGCCGAAGAACATCGACATGGTGTTCACCGCTTCCTTGTTGACCTGGTTGTCGCCATAGGCGCCCGCCGCGATCGAGGAGACTTGCAGACCGGGGCCGTATTTCTTCAGGACGCTTTCGACCGCGCTCTTGTCCATATTGACAAGACGCACCTTGCGAACCGCCGTGATCTCCTGCACGGCGCTCATGGGCGGCAGGCCCATCGTCAAATGAGCATCGACGCTCTTGTCCCGCAGGGCCCCGAAGCCGCCGCTGAAGCCGGGCGTCAGTTCCTTGAAGTCGCCCTTCTTGAGACCGTGCGCCTCGAAGAAAAACCGGCCGAAGGTCTGCGTCGTACTTGCCGCCGATCCGACCGAAATCCGCTTGCCCTTGAAATCGCTGACCGAGTTGATTCCGGAATCGGAAAGCGTCAACCAATGGAACGACCCGAATGGATACGCCAGAACGGCGCGCAGGTTCTTCTTCGGTCCTTCCTTCTCGAAACGGCGCGTGCCCTTATACGCCCAGGCGCCGATCGGACCACCCAGACCCCAGGCAAATTCAGCGCCGCCCTTGGCGAGGATCCGGGCTTGCGCGACCATGCCTTTCGCCGACTGCGGTGTCGCGTCGATCCCGCCTTTCTCCTTCAGGATCTTGCTGAGGCCGACCGCGAATTGATAGGGCTGTCCCTTCACACCGCCACCAAGGATCGTCACTTTCTCCGCCGCGAGGGCGTTCGGGGCCGCATAGCCGGCAATCGCCAGCGCCGCCGCAAAGATGATTCCGTGTCGCATGGTTTTCCTCCCTTGTTTGTATTGGTTGATTAGGATTGTACCGGATAAGCCCTTTCACTGCTTATGGCCGGGTAATGATCCACTCTTCGGTAATCTTCGTGCCGGACTCCCGGATGACCTTGGAGATCGGACAGAACTTCGCGAGGTCCGTCTTAATCGTCTCGATGGCCGCATCGTCCGCATCGGTCGTCATGGCGATCGTCAGCGCGATCTCGGGGAACGGGACGGCGATCTCCTCTTTCATATCCGCGCCGCGCCGATCGAATTTCGCTTCGGCGTCGACCGTCATGGCCTGCACCGTGACGCCGTTCGCCGCGGCGATCTTCTGACTGATCCGGTTGGTGCAGCCGAGAAGCGCCGCGATCATCGTCTGGGTCGGCGACATCCCTTCGCCGGAGCCGCCCCGTTCCAACGGCTCGTCGACGACCATGGTGAGGCTGTCCGCGGAGACATCGGTCCGCGCATGGGTCGTGCACGCGCCGTGCAGTTTCATCGTTACGACGGATTTGGGTTTTATCGTGACCATCGAGTTCCCTCCTTTCAAATTTTATTCGAACCCGTAGAGCCGTATCGGGTTATCAACCAGGATGCGCTTCCGCATCGCCGCGTCCGGCGCGAAGTCCGCCAGCATGTTCAGCAAGTCGCCGTCGTTCGGCATCTGCATCTGCACGAACGGGTGCGGCCAGTCGCTACCCCACAACACGCGGTCGGGCGCGGTTTCGATCAGCGCCGCCGCATACGGCTGGACATCGTCATACGGCGTCGTGGCCATCGTGGTGATCCGGTATGTCCCGGTCAGCTTGACCCAGGTCCGGCCGTCGCTCAGCAAACCGAGAAAATCCTGGAAGCCTGGATTATCCAATCCCTTGTCGGTCTTCATGTAGCCGAGGTGGCCGAAGACGATATCGACGGGGAACCGGGCGAAGGTCTTTCGCAGGTCCGGGAAATCCGAAACATGGATCAGCACCTCGATATGCCATCCGAAGTCGCGAATCCGGTCGCCCATATGCTCCACGGCGCCCATGTCGCGGAACGGCATCCCGCCCTTGTCGACGATGTTCACGCGGATGCCGCGTACGCCGGCCTCGTTCAGCCGTTCCAGTTCGGCGTCGCTCACGGATTCGTCGACGGCCGCGACCGCGCGCAGACGATCCGGTTCCCGGGCGACCGCGTCCAACATCGCGGTGTTGTCGGTGCCGTAGACACTCGGCTGCGTCAGGACACCGCGCTCCATGCCGAGCACCGCGTGCAGGCGCAGAAAATCCTCGAGCGACGCGTCCGGCGGCGTGTAACCCCGGCGCGGCGAGTATTCATATTTCGATTCCGGCCCGAAAATATGGGCATGCGTATCGCACGCAAGCGGCGGAATCTCGAAACTCGGTTTCTTCGGATCCGGGTCCGGCCCCTGGCAGACAGGTATGCTGTCCTGCGTCATTCTTATCCTCACTTTTCCTTTTCTACTGCAACGAGAAGGTCGGCAGGCCCGCGGCGTTGCCACAGATAGACCGCGGCGAGACCGCAGATGCCGACGATATTCACGAGACGGCCGTCGAGGGAGGCCACGAAGGGCTGATCCGCCGGCCAGAAACAAAACAGACTGATGAGACCCAGCGCTACCCAGTCGGAAATTCGCGTTTCACGGTGCAGGAAGCCGACGGTCCAGGCGGAAAAAGCGATCGTCCCGATGGCCGCCGTCGCCATCGTCCACAATCCCGCCGTGACGCTGCCGGTCATCAGGATCGGCGTGAAGGCGAACAACAAGGGCACCACGTAAAGCATCTTCGCGAAGCGGAAACTCGCCCAGGCCGTCTGCCACGGATCGGCCTTGGCGATCGACGCCGCGACAAACGCGCCGAGACAGACCGGCGGCGTGATGTTGGAGTCCTGGCTCAGCCAAAACACGATCATATGGGCCGCGATCAGGGCCACGCCGAGTTCCTGCAACGCGGGCCCGGCAATCACGACGAGAACCAGATAGGACGCGGTGATCGGCAAGGCCATGCCCAAGATCAACGACGCCAGCGCCACGAGCAGGACGGCAATCAGCAGACTGCCGTCCGACAACTGCACCATCAACAGACTCATCTTCAGGCCGACACCGGTCATCGCCATCATCCCGACGATCAGGCCGATGCCCGCCGCGGCCGCGCCGATGCCGAGCGCGTTGGTCGTGCCCTCGACCAGCGTTTCCGCCAGCGTGCGCGGACCCATGATCTCGTCCGGCCGTGCGGCCCAGCCGAGGCGCCCGAACACGATTCGGATCCAATTGATCAGCACCGTGCTGCCGATCGCCATGACGGCGCACCAATCCGGCGAATAGCCGGCAATGAGAAAGGCGAGCAAGACGGCGAAAGGAACGATGTGATACCAACCCCGCCGCAGCACATCCATCGCCGGCGAGGTCTCCCCCTCGGCCACGCCGCTGATCCCGAACTTGCGTGCCTCAAAATGGACGATCAGCCAGATCGAGCCCAGATACAGCAGCGCCGGCACCGCCGCGACGGCAATGATCTCGACATAGGGAATGCCGGTGATCTCCGCCATGATGAAGACGCCGGAACCCATGACCGGCGGCAGGAGCTGCCCGCCGAGCGATGCCGAATTTTCGACGGCGCCCGCGACATGCGGCCGGAACCCGACCCGCTTCATCAGCGGGATCGTAAGGTTCCCCGTCGACACCACATTCGCCAGACTGCTGCCGGAAATCGAACCGAAGACCGCCGACGCGGCGACCGACACCTTTGCCGGGCCGCCGGGCGACCGGCCGGCGAGCGCCATCGGCAGGTCGATGAAGAACTTGCCCATCCCTGACCGTTGCATAAACGCGCCGAAGAAGATGAAGATCAATACGTAGTTCGCCATGACGCTGGTCATGACGCCGAAAATGCCCTCTTGTGAATAGAGGCTGTAGTTGACGATCTGGGCGATATCCGCGCCACGGTGCGCGACGGAGTCGGGGAAGACCCAGCCGAAATAGGCGTAGAAAAGCGCGAAAAGCGCGATTGCCGGAATCCAGGGCCCGATGCCGCGCCGCGCCGCCTCGAGCGCGAGCAGCACCGAGCAACCCGAGACGAGCGTGTCGGTCAGGGTCCACGCGCCGGCGCGCTCGATCAGCGGGAGATACTCGATGATGTAATAGCCGAGACATAGGATGGCGGCGGCGATCAACGCCATGTCCAGCACGCGCCGGGTGCGCTTCAAGACCGGCGACCGGCCCGAGAAGACAGCGAAGGCCAGCACCCACATGACGAGGGTGAAGACACCGAGATGGATTTGATCTTCCGCGATACCCGGTCCGGCCGACCAGATCACGAACACGCCGAAGCACACGGCGATGACCCGGTAGGCGCTCCCCCAGAGCCCGTCGGGCAAGGCTTCGGGAATGCCGATCGATGGTGGCGGCTTTTCGTCCGCTATGTCGTCTTGCGACCGCATCACGACCGCGGCGGCGTCCCGGCAATACGCCGGGCGCGGCGCCGCTGTCCTTTGCCGAACGGCGCCGTTACTTCGGCATCAGGTCGGCGGGAATCTTCGCACCCTGTTCTTTCCAGAATTTCACGGCGCCCGGATGCAACGGCACGGTGATCGTGCGCAGACCGTCGGCCTTGGTCATCTGTTTGACGATCTTGCCGGCGGATTTCTCCAGGAATGCCTTACCTTCGTCCGAGTAGACCGCTTTGAGTATCTTGTAGACCGTATCGGCGGAGACGCCGGCATTGGCGATCATGACCGTGCCCGTGCCGAAGGTCGCCGTGTCGGCGGCCACATTCGGGTAAACGCTAGCCGGAATCGTGGTCGGCCCGAAATAGGGATACTTCTTGTAGAAGCCCGACTTGCTGGCCGGCGCGTCCATGTCGATGAAGCGTATCTTAATCGACGACGCGGTATCGCGGATCATCGCGTTGCCGAGGCCCGGATGCCAGTTAAAGGCCGCGATCTTACCGTTCTTGAGCGCTTCCGGGCTCTTCTTGCCGGCATACACCGCCTTGAACTTGCCCCAGAGACCAACATGTTTCAGCAACGCGGTCAGGTTCTTCGCGGAGCCGGAGCCCGGCCCGCCCATGGATATCGTCTTGCCCTGGATGTCTTCGAGTTTCTTGATGTCGCTGTCCGCGGGGACGACGAAATGTCCGACCGAGCCGAACAAATAGGTCAACGCGCGCACATCGGTCTGCGGCTTCTTGAACGTGTCTTCCCCGCGATAGCCTTGATAGAGGTCGCTGGCGAACACCAAGCCCAGTTGCGCCCGTCCGGCGTTCACGGTGCGCGTGTTATCGATCGATCCGGCGGAAGCTTCGGCCGACGCCTTCAGTCCGGCCACGTTCTGCGACAGATAAACCGCCCAGGCACTGGCCGTCCGGTTGAACGCGCCGCGGACCTGGCCGCCACGGATGGTGATGCTTTCATCGGCCGCAACGACCGGCGCCGTTCCCAGCAACGTTCCCGCCGCCAGCGCCAACACCGCTGCAGTGCCCAATACCGTCGTTCTGCGTGCAAACATTCTCGTCCTCCCAGTTTTTCTGTGCCCGGCTTCGGTTCTATGCCGAAATTTCTTGGCATCGCGGGTGTGAGTGCCCTCACTACCCCATCAGGAGTCCATTGTCGGTGTAAACAGGACAGCGTGACAAACGATTGATCCTGACCCGTCGATTTAGAAAAGCTGAGTCGAGAATTGGGGAAATACAGCCTTATCCTGCAATCTCAAGCAGCATCTACCGCAGAATCGGTAATGTGAATGCCGCCGGTTGGGCGAATATCCATCAACCGCACGGGATGCGGGATCGAGCAGATCGCGGGTACGACGGAGTAGCAGACCCCGCTCGGTCCCATGAACAGACTGCCCGGATGATAGTGACCGGACAGCACCGCCACGACCCGGTCGGAGCCGTCGATTGCCTTAGCCATCGCGCGGGACGTGCTGTAATCGTATTGCGACCGCATGAAGGTCGGCGGTTCCACCATGTAGTGCTGCAGATGGATTTGCGGCAGGTCGTGATCCGGATCGGCCAGCACCGTGTCGAACAGATCGGCCTCTACCCCGTCGCGGTAGGGCGTGCGCGCGTCATCCAGATCGTCGCAGAAACTGACGAAGCGGAACCCGGCATGATCGATCACCGGCGCCGATTCCGGAAAGACCTTGTGAACGAGATCGACGACGTCGTGGTTCCCGGGAATCACGACGAAGGGCGTATCCATGGCCAGCATACGATCGCGCACCAGGCGGTAGTCCGCCTCGGCTTGCTCCAGCGCTTCGGCAAGGGCGCCGGCGTCCTCGACATCGCCCGCCACCACCGGGTCCGGCACGTCGAGCAGGTCGCCGGTGAAAACGATGACATCCGGCTCGAACTCATCCAGACGGTCCGCCAACCGCTCCAGCACCGCCGGCATCTCACGCGATAGCCGCTCGGTGCGGTCGGCGGTGCCCGGCTGGTGCCACCGCAGATGCATGTCCGTCATGTGAAGCACGCGGGTCGCGTCGTCGGGTTTCGTCATCCGGTTGTTTCCCCTACGGATCCAGTTCGGCCGGTCGGTCGCGCAGCATGATCACCGGCAGCGCCGCGCTCCCCATCACGACCATCAGCATCATAATGTAGAGGTCTTGCGTCAGGACGCCAATTTTCAGGCCGACTGTCGCGGAAATCAGCCCGAAGCTGAGCCGGTAGTTGAACAACGCGCCGATGAAGCGGCCCGACGCGTTGACCAGCATCCGGCCGGGCACCGCCGAACCGATGAACTTCAGCGAACAGGCGACGATGAACAGGATCGCCGCCGACCCCAACACATCCCACGTCAGAAGCCGGATATCGAATTGCGTACCGGCCTGCAGGAAGAAGACGGGACCGAAAAGGCTGAACACGACGCCCTTCAGCTTCTCTTCCAGGATTTCATGCTCTTCCATCACCTCGGACATCACGATACCCAATCCGAAGGCGATGACCGCCGGGTGGATGCCGCCGACATTCTCCGCCATGAAACCCATGCCCACCAAGAGGACCAGCAGGAACCGCAGTTCCAGTTCGACGATCGACCCTTTGTATCGGCGGAATATCCATTTCCCCAGGCGCGGCAAACCCAGGACCGTCGGGACGACGACGATCAAGAACAACGCCGTGCCCCAGCCCAACTCGCCCAGCAGGATCGCCAGCAGCACCATGCTGATGACATCGACCACCGAGGCCGCGGCGAGCAGAACCTGGCCGACTTCCTGATCCATCAGGCCGCGGTCCTTGAGCGCGTGATAGACGAGGGCCAGCGATGTGGTCGACAACCCGATCGACATCAAGCCTGACGTAAGCAATTCGAGCTCGAACAGATATCGGCAGACCAGGAACACGCCGATCATCGGAAGGAATAACGAAAAGACGCCGATCACCACGCTGGCGCGCCATGTGTTCCGCAACCGAACCACGTCGATCTCGAATCCGGCCATGAACATCAGGCCGAGCATGCCGAGATTGGCCAGGAAATGCAGCCAGTCGATCTGGCCGATATCGGTGATGAAATAGGCCAGCATAATGCCGGCGAATATTTCGACGATCGCGCTCGAAATGTTCAACTCGAACGCAAGCGCCGCGGCACCGACAAGGACGAGAGCGACGATCAGCGACGGGTCCATACCGCCCCTCGCTCAATGCGCATGGTGCGAATCAACGGCCGCCGCGCCGTCTTACCGGCCGACCCGCCAAATCGTGCGCCGCCACACGGTGCGCGCCGGATACCGTTGTCGTGGATATCGCGAATACCTACCCCCAAATGGACCTCCCGCTTCGGCCATTCTATGCAGCCTAAAGCCCGGATATAGCCCTCTAAAGCATGTTGGCGGCCGAGGCAAATAAGATCGGCCCCGTCCAACGGCTTGCGTAAACGGGGCGCGCCAACTAAGGATTGTAGGCACGACATCTGAACGCGCGCGACCGCGCAACTATCGAACAGAATTGAGGAGTCCGTCATGAATGGCGCCGAGAGCCTGGTGCATACGCTGCTGCAAGGTGGTGTCGACGTTTGCTTTACCAATCCCGGCACGTCCGAGATGCATTTCGTCGCCGCACTCGACAAGATCGACGGCATGCGCTGCGTGCTCTGCCTGTTCGAAGGGGTGGTCAGCGGCGCGGCCGACGGCTATGCCCGCATGACCGGCAAACCGGCGGCGACCCTGCTGCATCTAGGGCCCGGGCTGGGAAATGCACTCGCCAACCTGCACAACGCCAAGAAGGCGCGGTCGCCGGTCGTCAATGTGGTGGGCGAGCATGCGACCTATCACATCCAATACAACACGCCGCTGACCTCGGATATCGCGGGGATTGCCGGACCGGTGTCCGCATGGGTGAAGGCGTCGCAGGATGCGCAATCGGTCGGACCGGATGGAGCGGAAGCCATCGCCGCCGCCCGAACCGCCCCGGGGCAGATCGCCACCCTGATCCTGCCGGCCAACACGGCCTGGGGCGAGGACGGCGTGATCGGCACCGTCCCGGCCGTTCCCGAGCGCGAATCCGTCGACGCCAACGAGATCGATGCGGCGGCGGAAATCCTGAAAGGCGACAAGCGCACATTGTTGCTGCTCGGCGCAGGCGCGGTGTTCGAGGAGCCCCTGGAGCATGCCGGCATGATCGCCGCCGCAACCGGCTGCGACGTGATGGCCGAAGGCATGAACTCCCGGCTCCAGCGCGGCGCAGGGCGATTGGCCGTGAACCGAATTCCCTATCCCGTCCCGCAAGCCTTGGAGGTCCTGAAACCCTACGAGCGGATTCTGCTGGTCGGTGCGGGCCGGCCCGCGGCCTTCTTCGCCTATCCCAACTCGCCGAGCCTGCTGGCTCCGGAAGGATGCGAGGTCATTACTCTGGCGGCGCCGGAACAGGACTGCGCGGGCGCCATGGCCGCATTGGCCGATGCGGTCGGCGCGAAGCCGAACACCGCGGCGCTGCAGCCGCTGGCGCGGCCGGACCGGCCGACCGGGCCGATCACGCTGGAATCGATCGCGGCAGCCATCGGCGCGCTGTTGCCGGAGAACGCCGTGGTCGTCGACGAGAGCATCACCACCGGGCGGAACTTCTACCCGACGACGGCGGGCGCGCCGCCGCATGACTGGCTGCAGAACCGCGGCGGCTCGATCGGCCTCGGCCTGCCGATGGCGACCGGGGCGGCGGTTGCTTGCCCGGACCGCAAGGTAATCTGCCTCGAAAGCGACGGCAGCGGCATGTACAACCCGCAGGCCCTGTGGACGCAGGCGCGTGAGAATCTGGACGTGACGACGCTGGTCTTCGCGAACCGTGCCTACAACATATTGAAGGGCGAGTTGGCCAATGTCGGCGCCGGCAACCCGGGACCGCGCGCCCATGACATGCTGACGCTGGACCGTCCGGCCTTCGATTGGGTGAGCCTGGCCAAGGGCTTCGGCATCGAAGCCGAACTGGTCGACAATGCCGACGACTTGTGCCGCGCCTTCGAACGCGGCATCGCCGTCGACGGCCCCTACCTGATCGAAGTGCTGATCTAGGGCCGCTGCAGGTCCGGCACCTGCCGCTCGAAGAGCCGGCGCCCACGTTTGAAGGCGGCCAGCGGCGGGGCCACGACCGCGATGGTCTCCGCCGCACTCTCGGCATTCCAGAGGACGAGATCGGCCGGATTGCCGACGGCGATGCCATAGGCTTCGCGCCGCATCGCGCGCGCCGGCCGTTCGGTGATCATCCGGAAACACTCGGTCAGCTCGTCGACCGTGCCACGCTGGATCACATTCGCATACATGTTGACGATGCGGATCAGCGAGCAATCGCCGAAGGGCGTGAACGGGTTCATGATGTTGTTGGTCGAAATCGTGCAGTTCGCGCCGAACGCATTGAGAGCATTACCGTCGGCCACACCGCGGATGACGTTGTAGTCCATGTGGCGGCCGTTGTTGAACAGGTCCGTCGCCGGAAGCACCGCGACCGATACGCCGGAATCGCCGAGACGCCGGCCGAGCGCTTCCAATTCCTCGGGCGGCAGGCAGGAATACTTGGACCCGTGGCCGATCGCGACCCGCCCGCCCCAGCCCAACTTGTCCGCTAGATCGCAGACCTGGAAGATATCCAGATCATGCGTCGTGTACCCGCCGTCGAGATGGATATCCACATCCACGTCATACTCGCGGGCCAGCACGAAAATCCGCTCGATCTGCGCCGGGCGGTCGGTATCGTAACGCGGCGCCCCGCCGACGACGGGCGCACCGCGCTTCAACGCCTCGACGACGTTTTCCTCGCCGCCGGGACTGTTGGTCCACCCTTCCTGCAAAAAGGCGCAGAGCTGAAGGTCGATGCCCCAGGCGTAGTCCTTCGCGAGCTGTTCGATTGCCTCATAACCGCGCAACCCCACGTTCGGATCCACCTCCACATGCGTCCGCATATGGGTGATGCCATGCAATAGGCATTGCTCCAGCGTGTCGCGGGCACGGGCGTAAATGTCCTCGACCGTAAACGTATGCTTGATCGCGGCGGTGCGTTTCATGTGATCGGTGGACTTTCGGTCCGCCGGCGGCTCGCAGCGATCTAGGATACGGGCCTTGTCGAGATGAAAGTGACTCTCCACCAACCCCGGCGACACGAAGCGCCCGGCCGCGTCGACAGCCTCATCGCCGTCCGGCAAGCCGGCTTCGAGTACGGCGATCTTACCGCCCTCGATCCCGATATCGACGGTCGTCTCGCCCGGTCCAACGAGCTGAGCATTGCGGATGACGAGATCCAAAGTCATGGCATGGTCCTTTCCTCGCGGCGGCGAAGGGATATCTCCTATGGCTACAATTGTAGGCGCCAAACCCGTTCGGACACCATCGACACACGATTGTAATTCTTCTTGCCTAAACACTGGAGCAGCGGGAAACTGGGGGTTTTCCCGGAATGGATGGAGCGATGTCCGAGACAAATTTATCCAGGGATTGGATGGTCCCGAACGACCTTCGGGATTGGACGGTCGATATATTCGATACGCTGTACCGCCAGTCTTTCGACGGCGTCGGCGTCTCGCGCGCCACCTATGGCGACGGCGAAACCAAGGCGATGGAAGTGATCGCCGACCGCGCCGAACAGGAAGGCCTCGAGGTCAGCTACGATCCGGCAGCCAATCTGGTCATCTCGCTGCCGGGCGAGGCGCCCGATCAGCCCTTCGTCGCCTGCGGATCGCATTTGGATTCCGTTCCGGAAGGCGGCAATTTCGACGGCGCCGCCGGCGTCATCGCCGGCCTTACATCGCTCGTGCAACTCCGCCGCAAGGGGGTCACACCGCCCCGCACGATCAAGGTCATGGGGTTACGGGGCGAGGAAAGCGCCTGGTTCGGCCATTGTTATCTGGGATCGCGCGCCCTGTTCGGCGGGCTCGAGCCGGAAGACATGACGCTGCCGCACCGCACCACCGGCGACCCGTTGATCGACTACATGCGGACCGCCGGCGCGGACGTACAGCAGCTTCAGTCCGGCAACGCCATCCTGAAACCGCAGGATATCGCCTGTTTCTTCGAACTGCATATCGAGCAAGGCCCCGTCATGATCGCGCGCGGGGTTCCCGTCGGCATCGTCACCGGCATCCGCGGCAACAACCGCCATCCGAGTGCAAGCTGCACCGGCGAAGCGGCCCACTCCGGCGCGGTGCCGCGCTGGTTGCGCCATGACACCGTATTCGCGGCGTCCGAACTGATCACCCGCCTCGACCGGCACTGGCAGGCCCTGCTGGAACAGGGCGAGGATTTGGTGGTCACCGTCGGCATCATCGGCACGAACCCGGACGAACACGCCATGAGCCGGGTGCCCGGCCACATCAACTTCAGCCTGGAATACCGCAGCCAGTCGAAGGAGCTATTGCGCGAGTTCGAGGAGTTGGTGCATGACGAGGCCCGGATCATCCAACGCCTGCGAAAGGTTTCCTTCGACCTTGGCCCGCCGGTCGAAACCGAACCGGCGATGATGGACGAACGCCTGGTGGCCCACTTGTCAGGCGTGTGCCAGAAGCTCGACATCGACCACGAACAGCTTCCATCGGGCGCGGGACATGATGCCGCAATCTTCGCCAACGAAGGCGTCCCGTCGGTTATGATCTTCGTACGCAACGAGAACGGGTCCCACAATCCCGACGAGGCGATGGACTTTGACGATTTCTTCCTGGGCACCGAAGTCCTGTTGAACGGCATGCTGACCGCACCGGAGGCGCTGACATGACGAACGATCCCTCCCTGGGCGCGCAAACCGCACAAATCCTGCTGGACACCGATTCCGTGTTGTTCCGGCCGGACCAGCCGTTCTTCTTCTCATCCGGCTGGGCCAGCCCGGTCTTCGTCGACTGCAAGCGGCTGATCTCCTATCCGCTGGCGCGCGAGGCGATCATCGACCTTTCCGTCCGCAAGATCCTGTCGATGGTCGGCTACGAGGCGCTCGACGTGATCGCGGGCGGCGAAGGCGGCGGGATGCCCTTCGCCGCGATCATCGCCGACCGTCTGCACCTGCCGTTGGTGGTCGCGCGGCGGAAATCGAAAGGGATCGGCCGCTACGCGCAGATGGACGGCATCTTCAAGGAAGGCAGCCGGGTTCTGCTGGTAGACGACCTGACGACCGACGGCCGCACCAAGGCCAGTTTCTGCAACGGCCTGAAGCGGGCCGGCGCCGATGTGCGGCATACGTTCGTGATCTTCAAATACGGAATCTTCGACCACCAAGTGCCGGACATGGACGAGATGGGGATCAATCTCTTCTCGCTCGCCACCTGGACCGAGGTGCTGGCGGTCGCCCGCGAGCGCAAGGCGTTCGATGAAAAGACGCTGGCCGGGATCGAGGCTTACATCGCCGACCCGATCGTCTGGTCCGAACGGCATGGCGGCATCAGCCGGGACGAATTCGCGCCAGTATCTTAAGCGAAAAAACTGTCCTAGGACTTCCCGCCGTTCAGCGTGGATAGGGCCTTGATCACCGCACTGGGGTCGGGACGCTGCGTATAGTTCGCTTCCGCGTAGACGCCCCGCACGATACCGGCTGCGTCGAGCACAACGATGGTCGGATGCGCGATACCGTACCCGAACCCTCCCGGCGCGAACTCGTCGTTCAACACGCCGAAGGCCCGGATGACTTCCGACTTCGGATCGGACAGCATCGTGAACCCGATCTTCCGCCGCTTCGCGAAGCGGTCCAGCGTCTTGACCGGGTCATAGCTAACCGTGGCCACGGTGTAGCCAAGGTCGGTGATTTCCTTGAGGCGTTTGTTCCAGGCGACCGCCTGGATCTTGCAGAAGGGTCACCAGTCGAAGGATCGCGTGAACAGGATGATCAAGCCTCGCTGGCCCGTCAGGTTCTCACGGCTCCGCGGATCGCCGCTTTGGTCCGACAATGCCAGCGAATGAGGGCTCGCCTTTCCGATCGCGGGACCGCGATCCGCCGCACCGGCGGGCAAGGCAACGCCGAAGCCCAGCAGCAAAAGCGCGAAAAACCCGGTCAAAACACTCTTTTTAAGACTCAGACTCACGATAGGCGTCCTCAATCCGGCGTTGCGAAACACCGTACAATCTATGGTGCTTGGGGGACGATTCAATAGGAATCAGGCACACGGCCGCAACCCCGTTTCGGCCACTCCGCCTGGCCCGATTACGGCCTAGTCCTGGCCGTCCTTTTCCAGCACCGCCCTGATCGCGTCCGCTTCCACGGCAATTTCCAAGCCAGCGCGCTCTTCCTGCAGCAGCATGGCGACCCGGGAATCCCGGTCGTCCCAGCCGCGGGCGCGCGCCTCGGTCAATTCCTCCAGCGCCATATTGGCGAAACGCATCGGAACGCCGACTTCCTTGCCGAGCGACGTCGCCAGCGTCACGTCCTTGTGCGCGAGGCGCAGGGCGAAGTCGGGCGGGTCGAATTTCCCCGGCAGGAACTGCGCGGCCAGCCCGTCATAGGTCCGACGCCGTCCCTGCGCTCCCTGCCGCACCGCATCCCACAGCGCGGCCGGTTCGACGCCCGCCTTCACGCCCATGGTGAAGACCTCGGCCATCACGCATTGGATCGCGTAGCCGGAACAATTATGCACCAGCTTGGCGACCGACCCGGCGCCGATCGGGCCGATATACCGCGCGCGGTCGCCGATCGCGTCGAGCACGGCCTTATGTTTCGCGAAGACATCCTCCTCGCCGCCGACCCACAGCGCCATCTTGCCGGAGGCGGCACCATGCGGCCCGCCACTGACCGGGGCATCGAGGAAATGGACCCCCTTCTCGGCGAATTGACCGTGCAGCTTCCGCACCATGCTGGGCGCGTTGGTCGACAGGTCGAAGCAGGCGCTCCCGGCTTTCATGCCGGTCAGCAGGCCGTTTTCGCCGACCGCGACGGCTTCCACCTCGGGCGGTCCCGGCAACGAGGTCATGACCACCTCGCAGGATTCGCCGAGGGCCGCGGGCGTGTCCGCCCATACCGCTCCATTGGCCACATGCGGTTCCGCCGACGCCTTGTTGATGTCGTGCACGACGACATCGTAGCCGCCCTTGATCAAGTTGGCGGCCATCCCCTTGCCCATGGTCCCGAGACCGATGAATCCTACCTTCATGGGAGTCTCCTCTTCTTTTTTGTTCTTTCGATCCGCTTTGCGCGCAAGCGCCTAGGGGTCCTGGTTGGTGAAGACGATAGTGCCCGCCGCCGCGAACATGCCGCCGACGCCCTGACACACGCCGATCTGCAATCCGTCCACCTGCGCCGGTGCTTCGCCGCGCATCTGGCGCACGCTTTCCTGCAGCGCGAACATGCCGTACATGCCCGTATGCGTGTAGGACAATCCGCCGCCGGACGTGTTCATCGGCAGCTTGCCGCCGGGGGCGGTGTTGCGCTCCATGATGAAGTCCGGCCCCTCGCCGCGTTCGCAGAAGCCCAGGTCCTCAAGGCCCCAAATCGGTAGATGGGCGAAGGCGTCATAGACCATCAGATGGTCCACCTCGCTGTGCTTAACGCCGGATTCCTCGAACGCCTTGGCCGACGAGACCTTGAAGGCGCGCGAGCTGGTGTAGCTCTCCAGCTGGCTGACCAGCCGGCTTTCAACGCTCTCGCCGGTGCCGAGGATGTAGACCGGCTTTTTCGGGAAATCCTTCGCCCGGTCCGCCGAGGTCAGGATCAGCGCGCCGCCGCCATCGGTGACGAGACAGCACATCAGCAGCCTGAACGGCCAGGCGATCATCCGGCTTTCCAGCACGTCATCGATGGTGATCGGATCGCGGAAGGCCGCGCGCGGGTTCTTCGCCGCCCATTCGCGCTGGATCACGGCCACGTTGGCGATCTTCTCGACCGGCACGTTGTATTCCTTCATGTAGCGCAGCACCGGCAGGGTGAACATGGTGGGTGGGCCGACCACGCCATATGGAATCTCGAACTGCCCGTTCAAGCTGCCCGGATGGATCGGCGGGCGCGACTTCGCGACATTCGACCGGCCGGATTCGCCATGGGTGATCAGCACCGTACTGCACAGGCCCGACGCAATCGCGGCGGCGGCATGGCGCACATGAATAAGGAAAGAGGTGCCGCCGACGGCGGTGCCGTCGACCCATTTCGGCGTGATGCCGAGATAGTAGGCGACCTCGGTCGGCTCCTCCCGGCAGCAGGCGACGCCGTCGATGTCGGACGGCTTCAGCCCCGCGTCGGCCAGCGCGTTCAACGCGGCATCGGCATGCAGTTGAATGTTCGAGACGTCGGGAATCTTCCCCAACTCGGTGGTTTCGGCAGCGCCGACAATGGCGACGGAATGCGGTTTCATGGCTTTTCTCCTCGCCTTAGCTTTTCGTCGGCCGGAACTTCGGCAGCGTGATCTCGTCGGTCGCGGTCTCGAAGGAAACCTCGAGCGGCATGTCGAGCACCAACGCCTCGGGCGTCTGCTCGCAATCGACAATGTTGGTCATCATGCGCGGTCCTTCTTCCAACTCGACCACGGCGATCGCATACGGCGCCTCGTCCTCGAAGCCTTTCGCCGGGCGGTGGTTGATGACATAGCTGAACAGCGTCGCCTTGCCGGAGGCTTCGAAAACCTCGACATCGCGCGAGCCGGTATAGGGACTGAACGGGCGCGGCGGGAAATAGGCCTTGCCGGTGTCCTTGCACCGCTGCAGCAGAAGCTTGCCGTCGCGGCAGCCATCCCAGAAATGCTGCGTCTCCGGCGTCGGTTGCGGCAGCGGTTTACGATAGTCGCTCATGGTCCGGTCATCCTCTAATGCTTGGCCCAGCGCCCAAATGTCGATTATGCTTCCATCAACAATACTCATCCGTCCCGTCATTGCCAAAACGGTCGCAACGGTGCCCGAGGAAAACGCCACCGCGACGGCGTTTGACCGCATGACGGCCGCCCAGGAGAACGCCACCCGATGATGAAATTTGCCGTTGGCCAAGCCGTCCCGCGAAGCGAAGACCCCCGCCTGTTGCGGGGACATGGCAACTATATCGACGACTTCATCCTACCGCGGCAGGCTTATGCCTACATGCTGCGCTCACCCTATGCACATGCCGAGATCAAGTCGATCGACGCCGCCGAGGCCCTGGCGCAGCCGGGCGTGATCGCCGTGCTGACCGGCGAAGATTATGAATCCGACGGCTTGGGGGAGATCACCGGGCCGAAGCCGCGCAAGCGCCGCGACGGCTCGCCCATGTTCCGGCCGCCGCGCCCGGCACTGACCAAGGACCGCGCGCGCCATGTCGGCCAGATCGTCGCCGTCGTCGTGGCCGAAACGGTCGACATCGCGAAAAGCGCGTCGGAACTCGTCTATGTGGACTACAACAGCCTGCCGGTCACCGTCGCCACCGGCCAAGCGACCGATCCCGAGACTCCGGCGATCTGGGATGAGTGTCCCGACAACGAGGCCTTCTTCTACGAGGCCGGAGACAAAGAGGCAGTCGACGCCGCCTTGGCCGGCGCGGCGCATGTGGTCAAACAATGCTTCGTGATCAACCGCATCAACGCCAATGCGATGGAGCCGCGCGGCGCGCTTGGCGACTACGACCCGCGCGAGGATCACTACACGATCTACGCCGGAATCCAGCGGCCGTGGGCCTGGCGCACCACGCTGTGCAAGAACCTTTTCCGTATCCCGGAAAACAAGATGCGGCTGGTAACGGGCGACATGGGCGGGTCCTTCGGCATGAAGGGGGCGATCTATCCGGAAATCCCGCTCGTCGCCTGGGCGTCGAAACGGGTCGGCCGCCCGGTGAAGTGGCGCTGCGAGCGGAGCGAAGGCTTCGTCGCCGACGACCACGCCCGCGACAACGTCAGCGATGTGCAGCTGGCCCTCGACAAGGACGGCAAGTTCCTGGCCCTCAAGGTCGAAACGAGTGCTGCGCTCGGCGCCTATGTTTCCTTCATGGGTATGGGGCCGCCCACCGGCAATATCGGCGGGCTGGCCGGGGTCTACACCACGCCCGCCGCCTATGTCGGCGTTTCGGGTGTGTTGACCAACACATCGCCCTTGTCGCCCTATCGGGGCGCCGGGCGGCCGGAAGCGTCCTACATCATCGAGCGGATGATCAATCTCGCCGCACAGGACATGCAGATCGATCCCGCGGAACTGCGGCGGCGCAATTTCATCCCGCCCGACGCCTTTCCCTACAAGACGCCGCTGACCTTCACCTACGACTGCGGCGAGTTCGAGAAAGTGATGGACCGCACGATGGAGAAGGCCGACTACGCGGGCTTCGCAGCCCGGCGCGCCGAGTCCGAAGCGCACGGCAAGCTGCGCGGCATCGGCATGTCCTGCACCATCGAAGTGGCCGCGGCCGTGCAGCCGGAAACCGCCGAGATGCGCTTCGACCCATCCGGCACGGTCACGGTTCTCGTCGGCTCCACCCCGCACGGCCAGGGCCACGAGACGATCTACAAACAGGTGGTCTGTGAGAAACTCGGCATCGAACCGGAGGCGATCCGGGTCATCGAAGGCGACACCGAGAAAGTCTCTTTCGGAACCGGCACCGGTGGGTCGCGCACCGCCGCTATCGGCTCATCGGCGGTATTGATGGCGACCGAGAAGGTGATCGACAAGACCTCGAAGATCGCCGCACATCTGCTCGAAGCGTCGGAACAGGATATCGCGCTGGAGGACGGCAGATTCATCATCGCCGGCACCGACCGATCGATCGAATTCACCGAGGCGGCGCAGGCCGCATTCTCGCCGGATAAACTGCCCAAGGGCATGGAACCGGGCCTCTACGAGTTCGGCACCTTCATTCCGGAAGCGCCGAATTTTCCGAATGGCTGCCATATCGTCGAAGTCGAGGTCACGCCCGAGACCGGCGAGATCGCGTTGCTGCGCTATTCCGTGGTCGACGACTGCGGGGTCGAACTCAATCCGTTGCTGGTTAAGGGCCAGGTGCATGGCGGCATCGTCCAAGGGGCGGGCCAGGCCTTGATGGAACATATGGTCTACGAGGAGGACAGCGGGCAATTGCTGTCCGGCTCCTTCATGGACTACTGCATGCCCCGCGCCGACGATTTCTGCTCCTTCGACGTCTCGGCGCATCCGGTGCCGACCCAGACCAATCCGTTCGGCGTCAAAGGCGTCGGCGAAGCCGGCACGGTCGGGGCATTGGCCGCGGTGATGAACGCGGTCAACGATGCGCTGGCCGCGTGTGGCGTCCGCCATGTGGAGATGCCACTAACCCCCGAGCGCGTGTGGCGCGCGATCCAGGACGCATCGAAGGCGGCATGATGCGGCTGACCGACGTAGAAGAGGCAATGGAGGCCGGCGCGCTTGGCAAGGGCGCCGAATGGGCCATCGCCTATCAGAAGCGGGTCGGCGAATTCTTCGAAGCGGAGGATTTCGCCGAAATCCGTTTCGCCCACATGATCACCGACGCGGAAACCCTGGGTGCGTCGGGCCTCGCCTTCTTGGAGGAGATGGCGGCGATGCCCGCCGAGGACCGCCGCCTCCGCACGCTGGCCATCGTCGACAGCCGCGGGTTCGACGACCGCGTGTTCGAGCGGCTGTTGCCCGGCAAGCCGTTGGTCGGCGACACGCAGCGGGCGATCGACGCGTTGGGCCGGATGGGTGCGATGAAGGCGCATGGTTATTTCAACAACCATTCGATCCCCCTGCCCGCCTTCGGCGAGTCCTGCGCGTTCAGCGGCACGCCGACGGTGGTCTACGCGAACAGCATGGTCGGGGTCCGCAGCAATTTCGAAGCCGGCCCGTCCGCCGTCGCCGCCATGCTGACCGGCCGGGTACCGCGCTATGGCTTTCACCTGGACGCCAACCGCCGCGGCACGGATTACTTTGTTCTGGAAGGAAAGCCGAAGAACACCGCCGACTGGGGCGCGGTCGGCGCGGTCGTCGGGCGGCGACTCGCGTCCTATTGGAAGGTGCCGGCGATCGACGGCATCGACGGCCGGCCGGACACGATCTCCCTGAACCATCTCGCCCTCTGCCTCGCCAGCTACGGCTCGCACGCCATGTTCCACGTGGTCGGCGTGACGCCCGAGGCTCGCGACGCGCAGGACGCCTTCGGCGGCCCGCCACCGGAACCGACGGTCGTGACCCAAGCCGACATCGACGCCTTCCACCGCGAATACAACGGCGACGGCGAACGCCTCGACGTGGTCGCGTTCGGCGCGCCGCAACTCACCATGCCCGAGGTCTACGCGGTCGCGGAAACGCTGGCGGGGCGCAAGGTGCATGAGGACACGACACTGCTCGTCTACACGCCGCTGGAGATCAAAGAGGCCTGCCACCGGGCCGGCATCGCGCAGCGGATCGAAGGTGCCGGCGGCATGCTGGTCCACGGGCCGGATTTCTTCGCGACCTTCGCCAAGGAAATCCGCGCCGCGCACGGCTGGACGCGGCTGATGACCCAATCGGTCAAGACCGCGAACATCACAGAAGGCTACGGCTACGAGCCGGTCGCGGCGTCCCTCGAAGATTGCGTCGAGTCCGCGGTCGCGGGCCGGATCGTGAGGACGGCATGAGCGTGATCACCGGGCACAAAGGCATAGGCGGCCAAGTTCGCGGCGTCGCTCTGGTCGCAAGCGACAATTTCAGTACCCGCTACGACCTGGACCGGGACCGTGGGGTATTTTCGCGCCGCGCGCACAAACTCTTCGGCAAGAATTACGTGGGCCGCGTGCTGGTCTTGAACGCAGCCAAGGGCGGCGTGGCTTCGGCCTGGATGCTGCGGGAAATGGTGATCAACGAAAAGGCGCCACTGGCCTTGCTGCTCAACGACGCCAATCCGGTGATGGCGCAGGGCGCCGCATTCGCCGAACTGCCCTTCATGCACCGCTTCGAGACGGATATCACCCAAGCGATCAAGACCGGCGACACGGTACTGGTCGACCCGCAAGCGGGCCGGGTGACCGTCGAGCCGACGTCCCAATAGCGCGGCGTCACCGGCGTCGCGGGCCGCAACCGTCTAGAAGCGCTCGGCCCGGAACGGCGTCAGATCGACCTCGGTCGGTTTGCCGGCCATTAACTGCGCCATTAGCCGGCCGGTAATCGCTCCGGTACCGAGGCCCACATGCCCGTGCCCGAAGGCGAAATAGACGTTACGGTGGATGGGCGAGCGGCCGATCACGGGAAGACCGTCCGGCGTGGCCGGGCGATGTCCGTACCATTTGGTTTCCACGTCGCCCGTCAATCCCGGCAGCAGCTCGCGCGCGTCGTCTAAAATTCGCAAGGACAAATCCCAACGCGGCGGCGCGTCTAACCCCGAAAACTCCGAACCGGTGGTGAAGCGGATGCCGTGCTCCATCGGCGTGATCACGACATGGCGTTCCGCCGCGCCCACGGGAATGCGCATTCCCACGCCCGAGTCGGGAATCATGACGTGATAACCGCGCTCGGATTCAAGCGGAACCGACGTGCCCAACTGTTTGGCCAAAGCCCTGGAAAAGGCCCCAGCCGCGACGACGACGGTTTCGACATCGTGGCCGCCGCCTTCCGTCAGGATTCGTCGCGGGCCATCGGGTCCGATCTCAAAGCCGGTCACTGCATCCCGCAGGATCGTCCCGCCCCTTTGTTCCAGGGAACGCGCCAGCACCTGGATCATATGCTGAGGATTGATGCTGATGCCACCTTCCGGCAGAAAGTGGCCAAAGCGGACCGACGGCCCCAGCGCCGGCTCGATCTCGCGTACCTCGTCGCCGGAAAGCGCCTGCACCTCGATCCCCTTCTCGCGTCGGCGCTCCTGCGACCCCTGCGCCTTACGAAAGGCCGCCTCGGTTTCATAGATGAAGAGGCGGCCGTTGCGCTGGATCAACGCCTCGTTGCCGGCGGCACGCAGCAACGGCTCGTAGGCGTCGAAGGCGTATCGCATGATTCCCGCGAGCGCGTCGGAAACTTCGAGGAACCGGGACTTACGGCTGCTCAGCGCGAAACGCAGGAACCAGGGCAATGACTTCGGAAGATGCGAGACGCGGATATCCAGCGGATGCATCGGGTCCATCCACATCTTCAATGCATGCCGCCAGATGCCCGGCGTTGCCGGCGGGATGAAAGAGGCGATGCCAATATTGCCCGCATTCCCGAATGAACACCCATTCCCCGGCCCGTCGCGGTCGATCAAGGTGACATCGAAACCCTCGCGTTGCAGATACAACGCCGTGGAAACGCCGACCGCGCCGGCGCCGATGACATGAACGGAGTTACTAGGCATCGCCCTTCCATCTTGCACAGAGTTGCCCTTCGACATGTCCGGCCGGCTAGAAGATCGGCTTGGTTTCCTCCATCGCGGGGCGTTGCATCATCTTCTCAAACCACGCCGTCAGCACCGGCCGATCCTTGCGCCATTCGTCCCCCGAATGACGCCAGTCGGCATAGCCGAGCGACGCGACGACGGTGATCGTGCCGAGATTCGGTTCATCGCCGAACCCGCCCGCCAGAGACTCCAACTCGTCATACGCACGCGCGGCGCGCGCCGCCTCGGTCACGACCACGCCCGGCGACTTCTCCCCTTCTTCGCGACGGATTTCGTGCGACCGGACGAACAGCGAATCCATCAAAAGCGAGGCAATGCCGTCGGTCCGCAGGACCCCGTCCCGCGCTTTCGGTTCGGCAGGCAGCAGGCTGCCGCCCGCCTCGTCGTTGAGGTAGCGGCAGATGATTAACGATTCACAGAGATACACGCCGTTATCCGTCAGCAGGCCGGGCACCTTGCCGCCGGGGCCGTGTTGGAAGATCACGTTGTCGCTGCCGCCGAGCGGCGCGGCGTCGATTTCCTCGATCCGATCCATCAGTCCCGCCTCACGCGCCACAATGCGCGGCCGCCGGGCATAAGGCGAATTTCCGGCGTGGAACAGCTTCATGCAACCCCTCCTTCGTCCCCGTTCGGTAAAGACCTAGAAGATCGGCTTCGTCTCGTCCATGGACGGGCGCTGCATGACCTGCTCGAACCACCCGGCGAGCGCCGGCCGGCCCTTGCGCCATTCGTCGCCGGGATGACGCCAATCGGCATAGCCGAGCGACGCGACGGCGGTGGTCATGCCGAGATGGACCGTATCGCCGAAACCGGCGGCCAGCTTCTCCAACTCGTCATAGGCGCGCCCGGCCCGCGTGGCCTCGATCTCGATGACGCCCGGCGACTGTTCCGACTTGTCCCGGCGGTTTTCCCGTGACCGGGTGAACAACGAGTCCATCAGCAGCGACGCAACGCCATCCACATGCAGCACCTGTTCCAACGCCTTGGGATCGGACGGCAAAAGGCCGCCGCCGGAGAGATCGTTGAGAAAACGGCAGATGATCAGCGACTCGCACAGATACACGCCATTATCCGTCAACAGACCCGGCACCTTGCCGCCAGGACCGTGGGTGAGCAGGATGCTGTCGCTGCCGCCGAGCGGGCCGGAGTCGATTTCCTCGATACGGTCCATCAGCCCGGCCTCGCGCGCCACGATGCGCGGCCGGCGAGCATAGGGTGAGTTGCCGCTGTAGAAGAGTTTCATGGGTTCGCTCCCTCGTGACTGTTTGTGGTGTGCCGCAAAAAGCGACTATCCGTCGCCGCCCGGCACTTCGTTGAACGGCACGTCCTTATCGACGCGGATGTCCTGCGGCAGACCGAGGACGCGCTCGGCGATGATGTTCCGCAGGATTTCGTCGGTGCCGCCGGCGATCCGGTCGCGCGGCGACGACAGCACCGCCTCCTGGAACAGCGCCTTCATCGGCATCAGGTCCTCTTCGTAGACGGCCCCGGCCATGTCCATCAGGTCGAGCGCGAAATGCGCGATCTGTTGCCGCTTCGTGCCGTTCACCACCTTGTTGATTGAGGATTCCGGCCCCGGCCGCTCGCCGCGCGACAGCGCGGTGATGGTGCGGAACCGGGTGAGCCTGATTCCCTGCATCTGGACATACCAGTTGGCCAGCTTGTCGCGGACCATCGGGTCCGCAACGGCAGGTCCGTCTTCCAATATCAATTCGCGGGCCAGACCGAAGATATCTTCGAAATCCGGCGCAGCCCGGTCGCCGACCGCCACGCGTTCGTTCATCAGCGTGGTGATCGCCACCTTCCACCCGTCACCCACCGCGCCCAACCTTTGGCTGTCGGGCACCCGCACGTCGGTGAAGAAGACCTCGTTGAAGTTGCTTGTCCCGGCGATCTGCTTGATGCGGCGCGTCTCGATGCCCGCCGATTTCATATCGATGAAGAAATAGGTCAGCCCCTTGTGCTTGGGCGCATTCGGATCGCTACGGGTGACGAGCACCCCGAAATCGGCGAGATGGGCGACCGATGTCCAGATCTTCTGGCCGTTGATGATCCAATCGTCGCCGTCGCGCACCGCCCGCGTGCGCAGATTCGCCAAGTCTGAACCAGCGGACGGTTCGGAGAAAAGCTGGCACCAGACCTCCTCGCCCCGCAGCGCCGGCGGGACATAGCGCTGTTTCTGTTCCTCGGTGCCATAGGTCAGCATGACCGGCACGCACATGCCGAGACCGACCTCGTAGACGCCGCGCGGCGTCAGGAAATTCGCTTCCTCCTGGCTGTAGATCACCTGCTGCATCTGCGTGCCGCCGCGGCCGCCGTATTCCTTGGGCACGGTGATCCCGGCCAGCCCGGCCTCGAACTTCTTCGCCTGCCAGGGTTTCGCGGCATCGATCAGACCGTCCGCGCCATAGAGAACGGGAAAGACCTTTCCCGGCTCCTTCGGTTCCGCATTCTCGGTCAGAAACGCCCGCGCCTCGGCGCGAAACTCGGCTTCTTCCGGCGTGTCGTTGAAATCCATCATGTCCTCCCGGTCAGGCGACGTTGCGAGTTTCGAGGCGGGTGATCAGCTTGTCCTTCCAGCGGCGCTCGCCGCCTACGGCCTGCGCCAGCAGCGCGGCGCGGCGGTAATAAAGTTGTGCGTCCACTTCCCAGGTGTAGCCCATGCCGCCATGCGTCTGAATGTTCTCCTTCGACGCCAGCACATAGGCCTGGATCGCGGCGACCCGCGCGGCCGCCGCCGCCGTCGGCAAATCCGGCGCATCGTTGGCCAGTGCCCATGCGCCATAGAGGGCGTTCGACCGCGCCAATTCGAGCGCGATATACATATCCGCCAGCTTGTGCTTAATCGCCTGGAACGACCCGATCGGCCGGCCGAAGGCATAACGCGACTTGGCATACTCGGTCGCCATGTCGAGGCAGGCCTGCGCGCCGCCGACCTGCTCGAAGGCGAACAGAACCGCGGCACGGTCGAAAACCCGCTCCATCACCGACCAGCCTTCGCCCGCCGCGCCGAGCAACTCGCCGGCCGCGCCGTCGAACCGAACGCGGGCATGGCTGCGGGACGGGTCGACGGTCTCGACCGGCGTGCGGTCGACTCCATCGAGATCGGCCAGAACCAAGGAAAGATCGCGCTCGCCACTGCCCGTCCGCGCCAACACGATCGCGAAGTCCGCCACATCGCCGTCGGCGACGGGAAGTTTCTCGCCAGTCAGCGCGCCGTCTTCGAACCGGACCGTCACATCCGCGGGACCCGGCCGCTGCACGCCTTCCGCGACGGCGACGCAGCCTATCTTCTCCCCGCCCGCGAGCAGCGGGAGATAGCGTTGTTTCTGTTCCTCCGACCCGGCGAGCAGGATTGCCTCCGCCGCCTGATAGATACAGGAACTAAACGGTGTCGGCGCGATCGCCCGGCCCAGTTCCTCGGCGATGACGCACAGCTCCTCATGGCTCAGACCGGCACCCCCATAGGCTTCGGGAATCGCCGTCGCCATCCAGCCCAGTTCCGCCATACCGGCCCACAGGTCACGGTCGAAAGGCGCGTCGCCTTCCAGGACCGCCCGGGCGGCATCCGGCGAACCCTTTTCGTCGAGGAACCGCCGCGCCTGATCCCGCAGCATCCGTTGTTCATCGGAAAGATCGAAATTCATCCGGTCACCTCGTCTCTCGCTTCTGCACGATGCCGGCCGCTTCCAGGCGCCCGATCTCGGCATCGTCATAGCCAAGCTCGCGCAATACCTCGGCGTTATGCTGTCCCATGCTCGGCGGCGGCTGCGGCGCCAGCTTGTCCTGCCCGCGCATGAAAACCGGTGTGCCGATGGTCCGGTCGACCGGCCCGTCGTCATACCCCACCGGCACGACCGCGCCCGCATCCTCGAAGGTCCGGTCCGACGGCACGTCTTCCGGCAAGCTGATAAGACCGAACGGAATGCCGTGTTCCTCGAGCACCGGCTGCCATTCGGCCCAATCCTTCTGCCGGAACACCTCGTCGAGGATTGCGATCAGGGTATGCGCGTTTTCCCGCCGCGCCGCGCTGTCGCAAAACCGCGGATCCTCGAACAGGTCCAACCGATCGATTGCGGTGAAGAACCGGCCCGCGTATTTGTCCTCGCTCACCAACGCCAGGATGAACCAGCGCCCGTCGCGGCATTGGTAATGGTTGGACAGGCTGTTGAACCAGTCGTCGCGATGCGGCCGCGGCGGAATCTCGGCTCCGGCCAGCGCGGCCTGCAGATAGACCAGATTGCTCCACGCCCCGTTCGCCACCAGCGACGTGGAGACATGGCTGCCCTCACCGGTCTTCTCGCGCTGGTACAGCGCCATCGCGATCGCGGCGAAGAGTGCCGTGCCGGTGGGATGATCGCCCATGCCCGGCACCGAGCGCGCCGGCGCGGCGTCCGGCGCCGTCTTCACCTGATGCATCAAGCCGCTGCGCGCCCACAGCGCGGTCGAATCGAACCCGGTCTTCGCCGCTTCCGGCCCTTCCTCGCCGTAGGCGGTCAACGATGCGTAGATCAGGCGATTGTTCAGCGGCTTCAGGTCTTCGTAATTCAGCTTGAGACTGCCGCGCACCGGAAACGGAAAGTTGGTGATGAAGACGTCCGCGTCGGCAACCAGCTTCCGCAAGATGGCCTGGCCGTCGTCATGTTTCAGGTCGAGGCAGATGCCCCGCTTGCTGCGGTTGTCGGCTAGCCAGGAGTAGTCGAAATCGGCGGCGGGCATCCCCGGGCCGCGGTCGAACCGGCGGTACGGGTCGCCGCCGGGCGCCTCGACCTTGATCACCTCCGCGCCGAAATCGGCCATGAAGGTCGCGGCGACGGGGCCGGCGATGAAGCTGGCGACATCAAGTACTTTCAATCCATCGAATATCCGGCCGGTCATCGGCGCGCGGTCCTTCCCTAGACGTTTTCGTTTTGGCCGTAACCGGCGCGGCTAGCGTAGACCAAGACCTCACCCTTGGCCAAGAAACACGGGCGTATAGGGACGATTCCCGGTTTGCGCGGCGGCTCGCTAAACTGGTGCAGTAGCGAAAAAAGGAAACGCACCATGTTGAAAGGAAAGAATGCCCTCGTCACCGGATCGACGCGCGGGCTTGGCGAAGCGACCGCGAAGGTCCTGGCGGCGGAAGGCTGCAATGTCATGCTCAACGGTTTCGGCGAGACGGATGAGATCGAATCATTGCGCGCCGGCATGGAGGCCGAATACGGCGTCTCGGTGCGCTATCACGACGCCGACCTGGCGGATGCCGCGCAGATCGACTCGCTGGTGGACGAGACCGTCGCGGCCTTCGGATCGGTCGATATCCTGGTGAACAACGCGGTGATCCGCTACTTCCATCAGATCGACGATTTCGACCGCGACGACTGGAACCACGCGCTGGCGGTCAACCTCACCGCACCCTTCATCCTGACGCAGCGGGTGTTGCCGGGCATGCGCGCCAAGGAATGGGGCCGGATCGTGAATATTTCATCGGTCCTCGGTCTGTCGGGCCAGACCGGGCGCGCCGACTATGTCACGACCAAGACCGCCTTGATCGGCCTGACGCGGGCGACCGCGGCCGAGACGAGCGATTCGCTGAACATCACCTGCAACGCGATCAATCCAGGATCGGTGCTGACGCCCAATTCCGAGAAATTCGTGAACCAGCTCGCCGAGGAGAAGGGCATCGGTTTCGATGAAGCGGCGGAGGAATACCTGCTGCGCCGCCGCCAGCCCGGCGGCTTCGTGCTGCCGGAACGGGCCGGCAAGCTCATCGCCTTCCTGTGCCAGGACAGCTCGTTCGACATCACCGGCACATCGATCCCGATCGACCACGGCCGGTCCGGTACATGGCTTCAGGATCGCACGGCGCCCGACTGACCGCTATAAACATCAAACCAATTCGATACGGATCACGGAGAGACCGAATGCAGATTGCAGGCAAAGTCGCGGTGGTGACGGGCGCGGCGAGTGGCATAGGCCGGGCGTTGGCCGAGCGGTTCATGGCGGAGAAGGCCAAGGCCGTCATCGCCGTCGACCTTCAGGAGGACGCGCTCAAGGCGGTCGCCCAGTCCTGCGGCGCGATCCCCGTCGTCTGCGACGTAACCGATGCCGCCAACATCGCCGCACTGGTCGAGCAGACCGAGGCCGAGCACGGACCCATCGATATCTTCTGCTCGAATGCCGGAATCTGCGACATCGGCGACGAGCATGTCTCGGACGACGACTGGGACCTGAACTGGAACCTGCATGTCATGGCGCATGTGCATGCCGCCCGCGCCGTCGCGGAGAAGATGGCCACGCGCGGCGAAGGCTATCTGGTCAACACCGCCTCGGCGGCGGGCCTGCTGACGCATATCGATTCGGCCACCTATTCGGTCACCAAACACGCGGCGGTGGCTTTCGCCGAATGGCTGGCGATCCGCTATGGGGACCGGGGCGTCCGCGTGTCGGTTCTGTGCCCACAAGCGGTGCGCACGCCGATGACCGAAGGGCGCGAAGGCCGGGTCGCCGCGGTGGACGGCATGCTGGAAGCCGACGTGGTTGCGGAGTCCGTGGTGCAGGCCATGGCGGACGAGACCTTCCTGATCCTGCCGCATGCGGAGGTGCTGGACTACATGCGGCGCAAGGCGAACGACGTGGACCGCTGGCTCGGCGGCATGCGGAAGCTGCGGCAGCGCTACTGACCGCGCCTCAGCGCGCCAGGATACCCTCGACGAGTTCCTGCACCGACAAGGCCGTGCGGAACGACGGCATGACATGCGGCTTACCCTCGAGCATGCGCAACACGTTGTCGAGCCGCCGGGTGGTGCTGTCCTGGCGTAAATCGGCGACCTCCACCGGTGGGTCGATCCAATCGCCGCCATCACTCGACTGAAGATTGTACCAGTCCCAAAGACGGTAGGACATCTTCGTCCCCCAGAGCGTCACCTCGACGCGGTCCGGACCGACGCCGCCGGACCCGCCGGCAACCGACACCGGAACCCCTGCGCAGTCGAGCTGCGCCCAGAAATGCGTCTCGCACAAGGCCGGATCGTCGGGATAACGGGTCGCCGCATTTATCAGCGTCGCTGGCCCGAGCAACCGTTCGATCAGGTAGGCGAAATGCGAAAACACCTCGCGCACATAGCCGCCTTCGGCCCGTTCGGACAACCATGTCGCCGCCTTCTGCCAATCGCGCGGCCACCTCGAGAAATGCAGCCGCACATCCATACCGGCGACCGCGCCCACGGTGCCGTCTTTCAACCGGTTGTCGATTTCCTCGACGGTGCGCGCGGTGGCAAGGGAAAAGTTGACCGCATTGATCACGCCTGCGGCCTCGACCGCCTGCACCAGATCACGGCTCTCGGCCACATCGACGCCCAGCGGCTTTTCGCAATAGACGGCCTTGCCCGCCTCGATCGCGGCCATCGCATACTCCCGGTGGGCTGCCGGCGGGCACGCGATGTAGACCACGTCGGTATCCTCGACCGCGATGATCTCGGATGCGCTCCCCCCGATCCGAATGCCATCGAACCGGTCGGCGACCGCTTTGCAGACCGCGGCGTCCGGATCCCAGGCATAGGCCAGATTGAACCCGCCATGGGTCTGCATGTTGTTGAGCATGCGGTGGCCCATGATGCCGAGGCCGATGAATGCGATGGATGGTTTCATACGGATCGATCCCCTGTTCGTGCTGCACCGTTGATCATGATTTCGCGGCGACCGCTTCGAGTTCGAACAGGAACTCGGGCCGCGCCAACGCCGCGACCACGAGCAGCGTCGAAGCGGGCTTGTGATCACCGAGATACTTGCCCCGCGCGGTGCGGACCGCGGGCGCATCGTCGATATTCGTCAGGTATGCGGTGGTCCTGACCAGATCCTCGACGCCCATGCCGGCATCGGCAAGGATCGCCAGTACATTCTGCCAGGCCTGATCCGCCTGCGTCTCGATATCCTCCGGAATGGTTCCGTCCGGCTGCACGCCGATCTGTCCGGAGATATGCAGCGTGCGGGCGCCCGCGGGAATCTCGACCGCATGGTCGTAGGCTCCGAACGGCGGGGCGACCGTGTCCGGGTTGTAGCTCTTGTTCATGGCGATACTCCCTCGCTTATTTGCCAAGCCGCCGAATCGGCAGCCTTCATCTGTTGACCGGGAGCTTACCGCGCAATTGTCCGATGAGAACCGGCAAATTTCGACCTTGGCCACCGAGATGATCAATTTTCGGCCGGACGCGCCGTTTCTTTTTATCCGGGCCGTGTCAAACTGATCGACGGGAACGCCATCGGCGCATCATGGGGACGAGGAGGGATTGCATCATGAACGACGTCACCGAAGAGTCATGGTCCTGGCCGGAAGAGAAATGGCGGGAGATCGTCGAACGGGTCCGCGCGGGCCGATCGCTGAAGCCGAAAACATGGAAGGATGGCGCGCGCGTCGCGGTCGGCCTTTCGTTCGATTCCGATCACGAATCGAGCGCGCTGCGCTACGGCGACGAATCGCCAGGCAAACTGTCGCAAGGTCAGTATGCCGCCCGGGCGGGCGTGCCACGCATCCGCAAACTCCTCAAGGCGCACGATATCCGGGCCAGTTTCTTCGTGCCGGCCGTGGTCGCCAAGCTGCACCCGGACGAACAACGCGCCCTGGTCGACGAAGGACACGAAATCGGCATCCACGGATGGATTCATGAGCGCAACAGTCTGTTGCCCTATGACATCGAACGCGACCTGCAGATGCGGTCCGCCGATGCGCTGGAGGAGATCACCGGCAAGCGCCCGGTCGGGATCCGCACCCCGTCGTTCGATTTCAGCCCGCATACGCTTTCGATCACCCGCGAGATGGGTTTGCTCTACGACAGTTCGCTGATGGGGGATGACGACCCCTACGAGCTGTTGGAGAAAGGCGAACCGACGGGAGTCGTCGAACTCCCGGTCGAATGGATCAAGGACGATGCGGTCTATTTCAATATGGACCGCTTCTCCGCCCTGCGGCCCAATATGCCACCCTCCGGCGTGCTGGAAATCTTCAAGGCGGAATTCGACGGCGCGTGGCAGGACGGCGGCCTGTTCATCCTGACGATGCATCCGCATTATATTGGGCACCGCTCCCGTCTCGCCCTGCTCGCCGACTTGATCGACCACATGAAATCTTGCGGCGGCGTCTGGTTCGCAACCCACGAAGAAATCGCCCGCTACTGCCTGGAGAATTCCGAATGAAGACTGCCCATGATTATTGAACGGCTCGACGTGAACGACGCGACCGGCGGAAGGACGAGCCGCTGCGTCGCCTATGGCGACATGGTGCATATCGGCGGGATCACGGCGCAGGATACCGGCGGCGACGTCGCGGCCCAGATGCGCGACATCCTCGAAACCGTGGATGGTTATCTAAGGCAGACCGGCGCCAGCCGCAGCGATGTGCTGACCGTGCAGGTGTGGATCAAGGACATGGCGTTGTTCGCCGACATGACCGCCGTCTGGAACGCGTGGGTCGACCCAGAAATCCCGCCCGCCCGTGCCTGCGTCAGCGGCGACCTATACCGGCCGGATATCCTCGTCGAGGTGACCGTTACCGCCGTCCGGGGGAAGTCCGCATGACGGACGCAAAGATCGACCGCTATGGCCATGTCGAAGGCCCGGGCCGGCCGACCATGAGCCTCGGCATTGCCCATAGCGATTGGATATCCATCTGCACCACCGCCAAGAACCGCCCCGCGGATGCCGAAGACCAGACCCGGCAGATCTTCGCAGCCTTCGACGGGTATCTGGCAGAAGCGGGCACCGACAAGTCGAAACTGCTGACGGCGCAGGTCTGGCTGCGCGACATGGACGATTACGACGCCATGAATGCGGCCTGGAACGATTGGATCGACCCTGCCAATCCGCCGACCCGCTCCTGCATGCGCGCCGACATGGCACGGCCCGACACCTTGGTCGAAATCCGCATCACCGCCGTGCGTTAAAGGCCCATTTGACGGCAGCCGCCTTTCGCGGGACGATCCGGCGCACGCAGGTCCAGACGCAAGGAGAAGGAAGAAATGCCCGGGCTTTACTACGAGGAATTCGAGGTCGGCATGCAGTTCGATCACGAGCTCACACGCACCGTGACCGAGATGGACAACGTCATGTTCTGCGCCATGACGCACAACCCGCAGCCGCTGCACCTGGACGAGGAATTCGCCAAGGAGACCGAGTTCGGCCAGCGCATTGTCAACAGCCTGTTCACGCTCGGCCTAGTGATCGGCGTGACGGTCGGCGAAACGACGCTCGGCACAACGATCGCCAATCTCGGCATGACCGACGTGCGCTTCGCGAACCCGGTCTTTCATGGCGACACGATCCACGTGGTGACCAAGGTCAAGGAGATGCGCGAATCCAAGTCGCGCCCCAATGCCGGCCTCGTCGTGTTCGAGCATATCGGCTACAACCAGCGCGACGAGGAAGTCGCCTACTGCGTCCGTACCGCCTTCATGAGAAAGAAATCCGCATGATCATCCGTTCCTGGCTCTTCGTACCCGGCGACAGCGAGCGTAAGCTCGAAAAAGGCCGCGAGAACGAGGCCGACGCCCTTATCGTCGACCTGGAAGACGCCGTGTCGAACGACCGGCAGGACATCGCCCGCGAGATGGTGCGCGAGTATCTGAAGGCCAACGGCGACCGTTCGCGGCAGCAGCTCTGGGTGCGCATCAATCCGCTGGATACCGACCTCGCCCTGCCGGACCTGGCGGCGATCATGCCCGGCGCGCCGGACGGTATCTGCCTGCCGAAGGTCTACTCGGCGGAAGAAGTCAACACGCTCTGCAACTACCTATCGGCGCTGGAAGCGCGCGAAGGACTTGAAATCGGCTCCACCAAGATCCTCTGCGTCGCGACCGAGACGGCAGCGTCGCTGCTGACTTTCCACACTTATCTGGACGGCGTGACCGACCGGCTGGTCGGCATGACCTGGGGCGCGGAAGACCTGTCCGCCGCGCTCGGCGCCATGGATAACATGAATCCCAACAGCGGCGAGTACGACGACCCCTACCTGATGGCGAAATCCTTCTGCCTCGCCGCCTGCCGCGCGGTCGACGTACAGCCGGTCGGCGTGGTCTACGTGAACTTCCGGGACGATGCGGGGCTGGAGGCCGAATGCCTGCGCGACCGCAAGGCCGGCTTCATCGGCAAGATCGCGATTCATCCGGCGCAGCCGCCGATCATCAACCGCGCCTTCACGCCGTCGGACGAGGAAGTTGACTACGCGCAACGCGTGGTCGATGTGTTCGAACAGAATCCGGGACTCGGCACTGTCGGCCTGGACGGCAAGATGCTCGACATGCCGCACCTGAAACAGGCACGCAACGTGCTGGCCATGGCGGAGCAGATCAAGGCGATGGGCTGACGGCCAGCCCGCACACAGCGAACCGGGGTAGTCCCCCGGCTCGGTTGTCACGACGGACTAGGCAGCGTTAGGACGCGCCGCCAACGATCCGGCCGCATTCGGTCATCACGTCGTCATCCGGCGTGTCGATTCCGGGCATGACCGCCCAGCCCTTTTCCTTGACGAAATCACCGCGTGTCCATTGGCTCATCCCATTCAGCGTCTTCGCGCTGGCGTCAAATGTGGGATCCTTCTTGGATTGCGCCGCGCAGATTTGTGCCAGTTGGGAAACCACGGCTTCCCGGGCCGAGTTCTTCGCATTCGCGTCCGCAGCGCCGCTCGAGACGGCCAATCCCGACGCAAATAGAACGATCGTCATGATAATGGCGCCGCCAACCGCGCCCCCGATCAACGGCTTCAGTGTTCCTTGAGACATCCTGCTTCTTCCCCTTTGACATGAATTGTGATGAGAGTCGTCGCAGGCCGCGCTGCCCACCGGTTCCCGCCTCGTCTAAGACAAAGACCGGACCTGCAGGGAAACACGGCTGCAACGCGCACCGGCCGACCCGCCGCTGCGTCGTCATTCGCTAATTTTTAGGCTGAACTGTCCGCGCTGATCTTGGCAGCCGGTGAAGTTATGGTGTCCCCTTGGCAGTCCGTTTCCGGACCTGCTGGCTGCTGGGCGTCACCCTCGGTCAATGCCGCGCCGCTTGCAAGGGAAAGATGGCCACGCCCCCGGGCGATTCGCACCGTCGTTCAACCCCGCGGCCGCAGGGCATCGGTCAGGTCGCGGACTCGCGGCAGCGCGTCCAGACCCTTGATCATCGCCATCGCCTCGTCCCGTTGCGCCGCGTCGATCACGCCCTCGGCACAGTCCGCGAACTTGCCGGCAATGTCGTCCCATCCGGCCGGATCGGCGCTCGATCCCTTGGCGTGGGACCGCGCGGTCTTCAACTCCCGCCCGTCCTTGAGCCGCACGGTCAGCCGCATCTCGGCCCAGTTCACCCCGTCGACGCCCCACTGCCCCTTGTGATGCGCCAGGTCGTTGGGCACGACGACGCGCACGCGCTGCATCAACGGCTGGACATCGCCCTTGTCGATCCGCGCCTGCGCGTATTGCGCAAGCCCGGCCTTGCGGTCGATCAGCGAGACGGCGACGCTCCACGGCAGGCAATAGCGCGCGCGGTAAGAGTCCGGCGCTTCCTCATAGCAGGCGATGGCCAGCATCTGCGGTGTCGATTCCAGCACGATCTCGTCCACGGCCTCCGGCTGAAGATCGTGTTCCTCGGCGAGCGCGATCACCGCATCGATGGTCGCCGCCGGCGCGGTCGAGCCGGGATGGAAGCAGACATTCGTCGTGCCGCGCGCCAGTTCCCACCGCGTACCCAGCTCTTCGACCATGAGGTCCAGGTCGTACCCGCCCGGGCCGCTGAAGCATTCGGCGAGCCCGAAGGTCTCGTGCCCGCCCACGTCGCTCGGCGACGGTTCGATGATGTCCGGGTCGACCGCGTACCCGCCCCGCGCCAGCAGCGCCGCGAAGACGCCGTTCCGCACGCCGTGCCCGACATGAAACGCCTTCCCCATGGAGCCGACATTCTTGCGCAACCCCTGTCCCTCGGACGCGGCGATGCCGATCGCCATCCGTGTCTTCATCAGGTCCAGGTCCATCATGCGCGCGCCCGCCGCCGCGACGCCGAGCGCCCCGAGGATGCCGTTCGGGTGCCAGCCCCGGTCGAACATGGCCGGGCGCAACCCCTGTCCGACCCTCGACTCAAGCTCGAAGCCAAGCGCGAAACCCTCGATCATCGCGCGGCCCGAAATATCGGCGTCCTCGGCCAGCGCCAACGCTCCCGGCACCATCACCACGCTGACATGGGTGACGCCCTTGGTGTAGTCGTCGAATTCTTGCGAATGCGCGGACACGGCGGTGACAAACCCGGCGAGCGGCGACGACGTGCGGTCGGGATGCCCAAGGATGCTGGCCCGAGCCTCGCCGCCCATGTGGCGCGCGATGTCGAGCGCGATCAGCGTCGACCGTTCCTTCGACCCCGCAAGTGCGATTCCGATCATATCGAGGAAGCGCAGCTTGGCGGACTCGACCACGTCGCCGTCGAGCGCCGACCCCGGCGTCTCCACCACCATCCGCGCAAGTTGTTCGGTGACACCCATCGCCCGTCCTCCCCTCGCAGTCATAACGGCTGTATATAAGAGTACGCGCCGGTCCGCCCATTGGACAAATCCGGCAATCCGAGCAGATACGAGGAACGCCATGACCGACAAGACGCAGAGCGGCACCGCCTATACGGTCGAGGGGACCGGCCCGCCGGTCGTGCTGATCCACGGCATGGGGCTAAACCGCGACATGTGGGACTGGCAACTCCCGCGGCTGCGGGACCGGTTCACGGTCATCCGCTACGACCTGCTCGGCCACGGCGACAGCCTGGCGCGCCCGGGCCGTTACGAGATGGACGACTTCGTCGGCCAGCTCCGCGAACTGCTCGACCATCTCGGCGTCACGCGCGCCGCCATCGCGGGGTTCTCGCTCGGCGGATTGATCGTGCGCGCCTTCGCGCTGGCCCATCCCGACCGCTGCACGGCGATCGCGATCCTGAACTCGGCGCATGACCGGACCGACGACGAGCGCGCGGCGATGCGGGAACGCCTCGCCATCGCCCACGAGCAAGGTCCGGCCCCGACCATCGACGTCGCCCTCGCCCGCTGGTTCACCGACGGCTTCGCCGCCACCAACCCGGACGTGCTGGACCGGGTGCGGCATTGGATGGAAGCGAACGACCCCAAGGTCTATGCGGAAGTCTACCGCGTGCTGGCGGAAAGCGACGCCGACCTCGCCACATCGATCGCCGGCATCAAGTGCCCCACACTGGTCCTGGCCTGCGAGGAAGACCACGGCAACTCGCCCGACATGGCGCGCCGCATGGCCGCGCTGATCCCCGACGCCGAGGTCACTATCGTGCCGAAGCTGAAACACATGGCGCTGGCGGAGGACCCGGCGGCCATCAGCGGGCCGCTGGTATCGTTCTTGGAACGAACGACAACTCAAGCCAAATAAGGATTCACCCCGCCGCGCGGGCCGGTGCCGAGGCGGTCGGCGACTTCGGGGAGCAGTTCGCGGCCCTGGGGCACGTTCAGCCATTGCCGCAGCAGACGGCGTTTCTTGGCTTCGTCGGGCCAGTCCTCGTAGTCGGTCCGCGAATGCAGGATCGTGTAGTTGTTGAGCAACTGGATGTCGCCGGTCTGGAAGCCCATGTTGAATTGGATGTCCGGGCGCAGCGCCAATTCCTCGATCATCATCACGGCTTCGCGGTCGCGGTCGCCGAACGGGTCGCCGGTCTTCTCCGCGCCGCGCTCGATCTGCTTGGCATTGTAGTAGCAGGTGAGCCGCCCGCCCGCCGTGCTGAACACCGGAATGCGTTGCGGCGAGGTCAGGTCCGGCGCGTCGGTCGGCCCCTTGCCCGCATAGTCGATCCGGTAGCCGCGGTAGAGCGGTTCCAGCAGCTCGGGCCGGGTCTTCAGGATCTCGTTATGGATCGCCGACCCGCTGGAGATCGTACTGAGCCCGCCGGTCCTGGCCGGATGGATGCAGAAAAGGCCGACGATGTCGCACGGGTCCACATGCGGCCGCAGGCGCGCGTTGGTCGAATGGCCGCGCACGTTATTGCCTTCGTAGTCGTTGCCGAGGTCCTCGATCGTGTGCAGCAAGGCGCCGCTCGGATTCTGCGAGAGCGGCGAGCCGATATGCCGCCCGATGCCCCAGAACAGGACGCTGGCCTCGTCATGGGAATAGTCGGGCAGGCGGATGCCGCGCAGCAGCACGAAGCCGCGGCCGTCCTCGACCTCACGTACCGCCGCGTCGATCTTGGCGGCCACCGTCGGCAACGGGAAATCGGCGCGCGTCATCTCGATCACCGGCTTTCCGGTGTCCATTGCATGCGCCATCGCCGCCTCGATCTCGGCGATATCCGCATCGGTGAACTGATGCAGCCAGGATGTGTCGTTTTCGTAATCCGCGGCGTACCAGACGTCCGGCCCGATGGCGGGCGACGGCATTCTGAAGTCCGTGTCGTTACTCGTCATGGCGATGGGGCGTCTCGCTTGTCGATGGGAGGAGCGGGTATCGATATTATGCGGTTCCCCCTCATCATCGGCAAATCATCCGGCGATTGGCATTGGTTGCCGGCGCGGGCTACCCTCCCGGCCTGGCAACACCGTCAAAACCGCCCGAGGCCGCCATGTCCGACCCCCTGTTGTTCACCCCGCTCGACATCCGCGGAGTCACCCTGAAGAACCGCGTCGTGGTGGCACCCATGCATCAATATATGGGCGAGAAGGGATACCCGACGGACTGGCACCTGATGAATATCGGGCGCTACGCCGCCGGCGGAGCGGGGCTCGTCTTCGTCGAATCGACCAAAGTCGCGCGCAACGGCTGCGGCACGGTCGGCGACCTGGGCCTGTGGGACGACGACTTCATTCCCTATTTTAGGCGGCTGGCCGACTTCATCCGCGCGCATGACGCGGTTCCGGCGATCCAGCTCGGCCATTCCGGGCGCAAGGCGCGGCGCTTCCGGCCATGGGAAGGCGGCGGGCCGCTGGAACCGACGCCTGAGATCGACGACTGGGACGATTGGGGATTGGTGGCGCCCAGCGCCTTGCCGAGCGGCAACGACGACCCCGTGCCGCATGAACTGTCGGTCGGCGAGATCGCCGACCTGGTCGAGGCCTGGGGCGAGGCCGCCGCCCGCGCCGACGCCGCCGGGTTCGACGTGCTGGAGATCCATGCGGCGCATGGCTATTTGATCCATCAGTTCCTGTCGCCCAAGGCGAACCGGCGCACCGATGCCTACGGCGGATCGGACGGCAAGCGTCAGCGTTTCGCGGTCGAGGTGACCGAGGCGATGCGCGCCGCCTGGCCCGAAGACAAACCGCTGTTCATGCGGCTGTCGGTCGAGGACGACGCGGGCTGGGGCCCGGCGGAAAGCGTCGAACTGGCCAAGGTGGTGAAACCGATGGGCGTCGACGTCATCGACTGCAGCTCCGGCGGCATGCTGGGCCGGCCGGTCGACGGCACGGGCCCGGTCGGCTACGGCTATCAGGTGCCCTATGCGGAACGGCTGCGCCGGGAAGCCGGCGTCATGACCATGGCCGTCGGCCTGATCGTGCATGCGGACCAGGCGGAGGAGATCCTTCAGAACGGCCAAGCCGACCTCGTCGCGCTGGCGCGGGAGATTCTCTACAACCCCAATTGGCCGATGGATGCGGCGCAGAAGCTCGGCGTCGATGCGGAGTTCGCCTCGGTGCCGTCGCCCCAGGCCTATTGGCTGGCGAAACGCGCCGCCACCATCAAGGATATGGTGCCGTCGACCTACGGCCGCGGTCTCGGCAGAAAGCCCTAAGCCGCCAGCGGTCCGCGCACGAGCCGGCCCGGCAACGCACCGGTGTGCTCGTTGTCCTTCAGCACGGTTTCGCCGTTGACCACGGTCGCCTTGATGCCGTCGGCATACTGCTTCAAGCGCGTGCCGCCGGCCGGCAGGTCGTTGACCACCTCGGGCATGCGCGGCGCAACCTTGTCCGGATCGAGCACGACCATATCCGCATTCATGCCTTCGCGCAGCAGGCCGCGGTCATGGAAGCCCCAGCGTGTCGCCGTGTCATAGGTGATCATGCGGATGCCTTCCTCGAGGGTGAAGGCCTGTTCCTGACGCACCCAATGGCTCAATAGATGGGTCTGCAGCGAACTGTCCATGATCTGCGAAACATGCGCGCCGGAATCGGAGAAGGTCACGCATGTATCAGGATGCTTGATCAACTCCAGCGCATCATCGAGATTCTCGTTCGAGATGGGCTGCCGGAAGAACACCTTCAGGTCGTGTTCGAGGGCAACGTCGATCAGCGCCTCTTCCGGATCGACACCACGCTTCGCCGCCTCCTCGGCCATCGTCCGGTGCGGCCAGGCGACATGGTCCATGATGTAGAACAGGTCCCATTCCGGCGGCCGCGCCTCGCCGCCCACCGCGGTCGACCCGTCATGCGGCCGTTTCGCGACCTCGATCAGCTTCGCCCGGGTCTCCGGGTCGCGCATCGCCGCCGCCTGCTGGTCCAACGGCAGTTTCCGGATGTCCGACCAGACCTCGCGCTTGTCGTAGGGCATCGCCGTTTCGAAGGACATGATCGTGTTGATCTCGCGGGCGTGGACCTGCGTGAACAGCCGCGCGCCGTTGCGGTTGCCTTCCGAGATGATCTTATACAGTTCCTTCCATTGCCCCGGATATCCCCGCCGGCTCAAGCTGCCGAAGGTAATGGGACGGCCGCTCTCGGCGGAAAGGTCGACGAGCGACTGATAGAAGCCGCCGAGATAATCCATTTCACCGCGCTCCATGGCGAGCTGGAAGATACCGGCGTCGATCTCGCCCATGCCGTTCACGATCGCCGCCACTTCCGAGAAGGGGGCGATCCGGCTCGCGACCGGCCGGTCGTCGGGGGTCAGGTGACTAGGGCTGCGCGAGGTGGAAAAGCCGATCGCGCCGGCCCGCACGGCTTCCTGCACCATGGCGATCATCGCTTTCAGGTCGTCTTCGGTCGCTTCCTCCTCGAATGCACGCTCGCCCATGACATAGGTGCGCAAGGCCGAATGGCCGATATAGCCGCTGTAGTTGATGCCCTTGGGCAACTTGTCGATCGCATCGAGGAATTCGGGATAGGTCTCCCACTGCCACTCGATACCGGCGAGCATCGCATCGCGCGAGATGTCCTCGGCCCGTTCGAGATTGCGGAAGACGTATTCGAATTCGGATTCGCGGCAGGGCGCCAGCGTGAACCCGCAATTCCCCATGACCACCGAGGTGACGCCGTGATAGCAGGAACAACTGCCGAGCTGGTCCCAGAAAATCTGCGCGTCCATATGGGTATGGCCGTCGACGAAACCGGGCGTGACCACATGGCCCTCTGCGTCGATCACCTCGTCGGCGGGCGACGAAATCTTGCCGATCCGTGCGATCTTCCCGTCCTTGACGGCGACATCCGCGCGATACCGCTTCATGCCGGATCCGTCGATTACCATTCCATTCTTGATGACAAGGTCAAAGCTCATGGCCGCTCCCTTCCCGATTGCGCCGTATTCCAGAATTTCAATGCGACAAGCCTACAGGAAGTTGCGCGAAGCCGGAAATCGCGCGCCGGAAACCTTAGCGAGGCACGGTCGCAATCATCGACGGCCGCCGATTGACACCATCGAGCCAGTCGCCGAGACCCGGATGCGCCGCACGCCACCCGATTTCCGGCAAGCGGAAGTCGAGATAGCCCAAACCGCTGGCCAGCGCGATATCACCCAGATCGAACCGGCCCTCTTGCACCACAAACCGTGGCAACAGGCGGTCGATGGCGCGGCGCTGGCGGTCGACCCAATCGGGCCATTGCCGGTCTGCGGGACGCCGGCCTTCGATGACGATGGCGAAGGCCGCGTCGATCAGGCCCTGCGCCAAGGCGGCGCGCACGCGCGTCGAAACCGCATCGGGTCCGAGCAGTGACGGCCCATCACCCGCGCTATCGAGATATTCGCCGATCAACGCGCTTTCGGTGATCAGAACTCCATCGTCCGTCACCAAGGCCGGGACCTTGCCCACCGGCGTCGCCGCGTGCAGTTCCGCCGGATCGCTCCAGGGGTCGATCTCGCGCATTTCGATGCGATCGATCAGGCCTTTCTCGTGGGCCGTGACGATGACCCGGCGGGCATACGGCGAGGCGACGTTGAAGAAGAGTTTCATCCGCGCATTCCTTATCCAACGATGAATGGTCTCTAGGGCTGTCCGGGCCGGGCCGCCTTGGCGGCCGTGAATTCGATCACCAACGCCAGCCACAACGCCGCAGCCCCCACGCCGAACAGCACCGCATAGGAACCGCCGGTTTGGGCGAACAGGTAGGAGAAGCCATACCCGGCGGCGGCCTGGCCGATCGCGAAGAAGGTGGTCGCAATCCCCCAGGCCCGGCGATGGAGTTCGGCCCGGTCCGGCACCAGTTCATGCACCCGCCCGGCGACCAACGGCACCACGCCGGGCACCGACGCGCCGACGATAAAGCTCGAAACGACGAGCCACCCGGACCACTCGGTCAGGACCACAAGGCTCACGCCGATCGCCTGCAATAGGACCATCCCGCGCAACGCCCAGGGAAACCCGAACCGGTCCGCCGCGCGGCCGGACAACGCCGGGCCAATCAACGCGCCCGCTCCGAAGACGATCCAATACCAACTGGCGGTTTCCAGCCCTTCGCCGCGCCCTCGCGCCACGAAGTCGACCAGGAAGACCATATGCGCGACCAAGCCGACCGCGTTGAGCCCGTAGCTGACATACAGCGCCCGCAGGGGAAAGCTGGATCCGCGATTGAAGACCGGTCGCGTGACCGTGGCGGCGGGAGTCGCGGCGCCCGCCGGCCAGCCGCCCCAGGCAAACACGGTGAGCGCCGTCGCCAGAAAACCGAGTGCAAACCAAATCTCGACCAGCCCCGCCTGCAAAACGAGCGGGACCAGGGTGCCGGACGCGATGATGCCGAGTCCCACCCCGGTGAAAATCACTCCGCCCGCGAGACCGCGCCGGGATCGCGGCACCGACGACAGCACGGTCGACGCGGCCAGCACCATCAGCGCGCCACCGGCAAATCCCGACAGGAAACGCCACAGGAAGAACCACAGAAACGACAGGGGAAAGGCACAGGCGAAGAAGGACGCGGTCGCGATCAGCATCATGATCCGCAGCATCACGACCGGCGACCGCCATGCCGCCATCGGCGCGGCCAGCAGCGCCCCGGCGAGATAGCCCGCAAGATTGGCCGCCCCGAGATAGAAGGCCTGCGATGCGGTGAACCATCCGGCGTCGATGAGGGCCGGGATCAACGGCGTATAGGCGAACCGCGCGAGTCCGATGCCGATCAGGCATCCGCAGAGCCCGGAGAGCGCCGGCCGCCAGACCGCGCCATCTGTTTCCTGCGTAACCTCTTTGGCCATTCGGATTTCCCTGTTCATCCGCGGGACAGTACGCCAAAGGGGTTTTCAGGAATAATGATTTGTCTTGATATGAACTATCTTAAAATGAGATAGAGAGGGTCAGGCGGCACTGGCGGCATGCACCAGTGCGGGCCGGGCGCAGTCGAGGAATCGCGCCAGCGCGGTGGAATGATGCGCATCGCGATGCCGGATGAACACCGTTTCCGCCAAGGCGTCATCGGCGGGCAATTCATGCAGCGCGACCCGTCCGTCGCGCCAGGCGGCATCCATGATCCCCTTGGGCATCAATGTCACGCCGAGCCCCGCGGCGACGCAGCCGACGATCGCATCGATCGTGCCGAATTCTAACCGGCGCAACCCGACGATGCCGCGGCGTTCCAAAATCCGTTCCAGCTGCCGGCGATAGGAGCAGCCGGATCGCAGCACGACGATCTTCAAGTCGCCCTGCCGCACCAGATCGTCGATCGACCCGACCGACGGCGCTGTGGCGACAACCATTTCCTCGCGATACACGGCCTCCGACAGCAGGTCGCGGTGATCCACCGGGCCGCAAACGAAAGCGCCCTCGACCTCGCGCGCCAGCACCGCCGTGATCAACTCCTCGGTGGTGCCGGTCCGCAATACCAGGTCGACGTCGGGGTAATCCGCTGCAAAGGTCGTCAGGATCGGCGACAAACGCAGCGCCGCCGTCGATTCCAAGGAACCAAGCGTCAATAATCCCTTCGCTTCGCCGTCGTCGCGCACCGCGCGCCGCGCATCGTCCAGGAAATGTCCCGCCCGCTGCGCATAGGGCATCAACCGGTGACCCGCCGCCGTCAGGGTCACCCCCCGGCTATGCCGGTCGAACAAGGTCGTTCCGAGCTCGTCTTCCAGCTTGCGGATGCGCGTCGTGACGTTCGACTGCACGGTGTTGAGTTCCGTGGCCGCGCGGTTGATCGCCCCCAACCGGGCGACCGCTTCGAAAATTCTGAGATCGGCAACATCCATGCGGCCAGATTACGATATCTCGATAAAAGATCAAGCTGGGCCATATTGGCGCGTTCTATTGATATCGGTGCGAGCGGCTATCCGCCGCCTCGGGCGTCCAGCGCGTCGCTGAGGTCGTTCTGATAGGCAAAGATCGCGGGCAATCCGCCGGTATGCATGAAGACCAAGGCATCGTTGCTTTTCGACTTTCGGGCACGGTCGAGGAAGCCGGCCATCGTCTTGGCCGTATAAGTCGGGTCGAGCAGCAAAGCCTCGCTTTGGGCGCACAGCATGATCGCATCGAGATTCGCGTCGCTGTTCCGTCCGTATCCCGGCGCGAGATAGGCGTCGGTGACGATAATATCGCCGTCCACCACCGGATTGTCGATCTCCAGCAGGTCGGCGATTTCGGCACACCGGTCCCGGATGCGCGGAAACTGCTGTTCCGCATCGCGGCGCACGCAGACGCCGGTCACCGTCATCGGTGAGCCGAGGGCACGCAGGCCGAACAACAGACCGGCATGCGTGTTGCCGCTGCCGGACGCCACGACGACCTCGGTCACCGGGAGATCCTGGTCGGCGATCTGCGCCAGCAACTCATGCGCAGCGACGACATAGCCGAGCGCGCCATAGGGTTTATGGCCCGGCGCCAGCGGGATGATGAACGGGCGCTTCCCTTCCGCGGTCAGTTCTTCGGCGATCGCATGCAGGTTCCGGTCGGCGCCGGATTCGTCCTCGCCCTCGGGATAGGAATGCAGCGTGGCGCCCAAGAGCCGGTCGAGCAGCACATTGCCCGACTGCCGGTAATAGGGATCGGATTTCGGCACGCGTTCTTCCAGTTGGATATGGCAGTCCATGCCGAGTTTCCGCGCGCCCGCTGCCGCCAACCGCACGAAATTGGATTGCACCGCGCCGGTGATCAGCACGGTATCCGCCTTCTGCGCCACGGCCTCGCCCAGGTAGAACTCCAACTGCCGCACCTTGTTGCCGCCGAATGCCAGGGGAATGCAGTCGTCCCGTTTGATGAAGAGCTGCCCGCCGCCGCAAACCTTGGTGAGGTTCGGCATGAATTCCAGCAGGGTCGGGCCCTGGAACAGTTCGGCACGCGCCATCGTCGACAGGCGGCCCAGGGAATCAGGCAAATCTGCGCTGGTGATCATCTGCTTCCTCGCTGAAAACGGCCGGCCGGTCAGGCGACCTGCTGTTCGGCGGTCTGCGTATCGCCGGCGATCGTGGTGCGGCGCATATCGCGCTTTTCGGTCGTGTCCGCGAACCGCCGGACGCGGTGCATCGTCTGCCGGTTATCCCACATGACGAGGTCGTGCAATTGCCATTCATGGACGTAGACGAACTCAGGCCGGGTCGCATCCTCGTTCAAGTCGCGCAGCAGCGAACGCGCTTCCGGCATCGGCCAGCCGATGATCGTTCCCGCATGCGACGACAGATACAGCGATTTGCGCCCGGTGACCGGATGGACCCGCACGAGGCTCTGACGCACCGGCGTGAAATTGGCCCGCTCTTCCTCGCTAAGCTCTTCGAACCCAAGGACGCCGCGCGAGTAGATCAACGAATGCTCGCAGACGAGATCCGCGATCTCCGCCTTCATCTCATCGTCGAGCGCGTCATAGGCGGCGCGCATGTCGGCGAATTCGGTGTTGCCGCCCTTTTCCGGAATCAGCCGCGCGGACAGGATCGAGTATTTCGACGGTGTCGCGCGGAAAGAACTGTCCGAATGCCAGAGCCGGTTGCCGAGATTGAACATCCGTGTCCGGTCGTCCCGCTCGAAGACCTTCTGGTCCTTGGTTAGGTTCGACACATCCGCCAGTTCCGGCCGGAGCCGTCGGTCCTTCGGCTTGGTGATGTTGCTGACCGCCCCTGGCAGTTCCAGGTCACCGAAGTTTCGGCTAAACGCGATCTGTTGTTCGTCGGTCAGGTCCTGACCGTGAAAAACCAGGACGGCATACTGGTCCATGCCTGCGTTGATGGCCGCCACGTCGTCGGGCGATAACGGCTTTCGCAAGTCGACACCGTCGACTTCTCCTCCAATCGTGGGACGAAGCGGGCGAATCGTGAGGGTCATGACATGTTCTCCAACGCAATTCGGCGCGGGCCGCGGTGGATCGGCAACGGCGGAAATGCCGCAACCCGAGTCTAAGCGGCACCTATACAACACGGATTCTTAGCGTATCGGCGCGGCCGCGTCGATTGGAGAGGCCGAATTTTCCGGGTGCCCGCCGTCAGGCCGAGACCAGTTGCTCGTTTTCCTGATGCCGGCGCAGATAGTCGACGAATTCATCGACCGGCAAGGGCCGGGAAAAATAGTAGCCTTGCGCTTCGTCGCAGTCGTGATCGGCCAGGAACCGCAGATGGTCGATCTCCTCGACTCCTTCGGCGATGACATTGAGGTCGAGATTCTTTGCCAAGGCGATGATCGTCCGCGTGATGCTGGCGTCGTTCTCGTCGGTCGTCAGATGCCGCACGAAGGACTGGTCGATCTTCAGCCGGTTGATGGGGAGACGCTTGAGATAACTCAGCGAGGAATAACCGGTCCCGAAGTCGTCCACCGCCAACTCCACGCCCAACGCCCGCAACTGGGCCAGCACGCGAATGATCGATTCCACGTCCCGCATCGTCGCGCTTTCCGTGAGTTCCAGTTCGAGATGCCGTGGCGGGAACCCGGTGGCGATCAGAGCCGCCTCCACAGAGTCGACGAAGTCATCCTGTTCGAGTTCGACAGCGGACACGTTGACCGCAAGCCGGATCGGCCGCAGACCCTGACGCTGCCATTCGACGCCTAGCCTGCATGCCTGCTGCAGGATCGACCGGCCGATCGGCACGATCAGACCCGACCGTTCTGCGACGGGAATGAAATCGACCGGCGAAATTTCCGTCCCGTCGGCGCGGCGCCACCGCAGCAGAAGTTCCGCGCCGATCACCGACCCGGTTTTCACGTCATGCTGCGGTTGGAAACAGGGATAGAACTCTTCCCGCTGGATCGCGGTGTGCATGTCCCGGATCATCTGCACCCGCGCCGCGACCTCAGCCTCGAAGTCCTCGGAATAGTACCGGTAGGTCCGCCGGCCTTCTTCCTTGGCGTGATAGAGCGCGAGATCGGCATTCTTCATCAACGTGCCGCGATCGACCCCGTCGGTCGGATAAACCGCCACGCCGACGCTGCCCGACAGATTAAGGGGATGGCCCTGCCAGCAGATCGGGTCCTCGACGGCCTCGATGATCTTCCGGATGGCCGACGCCGCGGGCTCGGCCTTGGCATCCGCTGCCCGACGTTGGCAGATCAGGACGCCGAACTCGTCCTCGCTCATCCGCGCGACGACCATCGACTGCCCCTCGAGCCCGTTCAACCGTTCGCCGAGTTGTTTCAAGAGGATGTCGCCAGCTTCATGACCCAGCGTATTGTTCACGTCGCGAAACCGGTCCAGGTCCAGCAACACGACCGCGACCAGCAGATCGGGATCCTTCTCCGCCCGCCGGATTTCCTGATCGAGCCGTTCGCGGAAAAGTTCGCGGTTCGGGAGCGTCGTGAGCGAATCGTAATAGGCAAGCTCGTAGACCTGCCGGTTCAGTGCCTCCCGCTCTTCGTCTTTTTCACGCAGCACCTGGAAGGCTTCCCAGAGCGTTTGGACTTCCTTCGTCTTCAGCTTTTCCGGCCGGGTCGAACTGCGGTTGCCCGCCGCCAGTTCCTTAAGGGCTTGCGCCATGCCGGTAAGCGGGCCAGCGATGGCGCGCGCGTTCATGCCGTTGATCAGGATCATGAACAAAGCGCCAAGCCCCAACATGACCGCAATCCCGATACTGAGGTAGGTACCGCGCTGGAACTGCGGGCCGACGGCGGACCGCACTTCGAGGACACCGCGCACATCGCCGAGCGACCAGCCCTGCCTCGGTGAATCCGGATGACCGTTGTGACAGTCCACGCAAGCCTGATACTGAAGACGGTCGGCAACGGCGATACGAACGACATCGTCACCATCGACCCTCTCGACCCGGGTAAGGACATCGTCGGGGTTTTGGGTCAGATGCTGCCAGGCGTCCCGTTGGAACGCGTCGAGCGGCGGCCGCTCCCGGCCCGGAAACGGGAATGGACTGACCAGGTTGACCCAGGTCTGTTCTCCCCCCATCTCGCGCGTCATTTCCATCAGGAAGGTCGCCGGCGCGGGGATCGATTTTTCGGAGTCGCGGTGCAAATGGGTAACGTCGATATCCCCGGACCGCAGCGCTTCCTCGACCACGTAGGTGGAGTAGAAGTTCCGGATGCTGCGGAAGTCACGGACAAGTTCGAGCGCATTCTCCTCCGCCGTGGTCTCGATATTCCACTCCACGGCACGCGGCACGACGAGCAACATGGCCAATATGCCCGCTCCCATCAGCAGCGGGACCGGAGACGTGATTCTCCAAAAAAGACTGTTCGTCGGCAATTTCATGAAAGAGGATACGCCGTTGATCTAAACGACGAATCCTAAGGTAAATTTTCCTAATAAAATCTGAACGTTGCACATATGTGATTGAATTGTGATCACTTCACGCCGACAACGGGGACAATAGGCGCCGGCATCGCGCGGCATTGGCGTCGCGCGCGAAAGGCGATTACGGTACGCGCATACGCGTCACCGTCGACAAGGAGAACTCACGACAATGGCTTGGAAGCGGATCGTGCTGGAAATCGGCATGGGGACCGACATACGGGGAACCGACCCCACGAAAGCCGCCGTGCGCGCCTTGCGCGACGCGCTGTGGCACAACTCGCTCAGCATCGCCAAGGCGCTCGGGCAGGACACCGATTCGATGCAGGTCGAGGTCACGATCGGCGTGCCGCAGCCCGAACGGGTGGATACGGACGCCGTCCTCGCCATCCTGCCGCACGGCACCGGTACCGTAAGCGTCGTTGAAGGCGGCCTGCAAATTCCCAACGACGAAGGCACCGATTCGACTCTCGTCGCCAGCGCCGCCGCCGTGGTGCGGCTCGACCTGCCGTAGGAGGACGGAACATGACCAAAAGACGCGCAATCCTCGAGATGGGCATGGGTAACGACCTGCACGGCGGCGACTACACGAAAGCCGCGGTCCGCGCGGTCCAGGACGCCTTGCACCACAGCTCGCTGACCTTCATCCGGACGCTCGGGATCGACAAGAGCACGCTGGAAGTGAACGTGACGATCGGCGTGCAGCATCCCGAAAAGGTCGACACCGACGCCGTCGCCGCGACGCTGCCGGTCGGCAAGGTCAGCGTGAAGGCGGTGAAAGGCGGGCTCGACGTGCCCGACGACGAGGTGGACGACACCGCCGTCATCGCCAACGCCGGGGTCGAGGTCTGGATCGACGGAGTCTAGACCACCGCGCTACTCGACCGGCACGAAGATCGAATGCCGCAGTTGGCCGCCCACCGACTGCGAGAGATGCCCCTTGCCGCTGATGTCCTCGACCAGGATCACCTCGCCGGCGGCGATAATGCGGCTTTCGCCGTCGCTCGCCGTAAGCTTCGCGCCCGCGTCCAAATTGATGATGTATTGCCGCCGCGGCGCGGGATGCCAGTCGAGGTCGTAGTCGCCGCTGGTCTTGCGGAAGATGATGCCGGTCGCGGGCAGCCGTTCGGAATACTTGCTGGCGCCCCGTTCCTCGACCCAGTCGACCTCGATATCGCGGAAGTGCGACTCGCCGTCCTCGTCCTCGTACAAATTATGGATGCGCATGATGCGCCCTCTCCTTGGATTGTTTTCGCAGCGGTGGCCGCAGTTACATCAAGAACACGCCCTTGCCCGTGGTCTGCGTGTCGAACAGGCGATATGCCTCCTCGGCCTCATCCAGCTTCCAGCGGTCGCTGAACAGTTTCTCCACCGGGATCTTGCGGTCCGAGATGAACTCGGCGCAGTCGGCCTGGCCGTTCTTGGAGAAGGTCCATGACCCGACCAGCGTGATCTGGCGGCGCAGCAGGTCGGGGCTGACTTCCAGCGTGACCTCGCCGGTCTCGCCCACATAGCAGGCCGTGCCCCAGCTTCGCGTCGCGCGCACCGCCGCCGCCCGCGCATCGGGATTGGACGAACAGTCGAGCGTCTTATGCGCGCCTTCGCCATGGGTCAGCTCGCGGATCGCATCCACCGGGTCCACGTTGGACGGGTTGATCACCACATCCGCGCCGAAGGCCTTGGCCAGTTCTCCGCGTTCCGACGACACGTCGAGCGCGATCACCCGCGCCCCCATTTCGACGGCAAGCTGGGTCGCCGACAGGCCGACCGGCCCCTGCCCGAAAATGGCGATGGTCTCGTCGCCATGCAGCGACAGCCGCCGCAGCGCGCCGAAAGCGGTGCCGGTGCCGCAGGAGATCGCGGCCCCCACCTCGAAGGACAGGTCGTCGGGCAGCGGCACCAGCGTCGAAACCGGCACCTTCATGTATTTGGCATGCGCGCCATGTCCGCCGGCCCCATAGACGATCGCCCCGTCGAGGCACATCTGCGCCCAGCCGGACTGGCAATGCTTGCATGCACCGCAGCCTTCGTAGTGATGATCCATCACGCGCTGGCCGATCCGCGCCTCACTCTCGCTAACCGCGCTGCCGACCTCGGCAACCACGCCGCAGGGCTCGTGCCCGGCGATGATCGGACCTTCCGGCGCCTTGTGCCCGGGCCCGGCATGCCCGCCCGGCTCGGCGCGGTATTTCCACAGATCACTGCCGCACATGCCGGATGCCTTGATCTCCAGGATGACCTCCCGGGGACCCGGTGTGGGATCGTCGAACTCCATCAGTTCGAGTTTGCGATTGCCTGTAAAGACGACGCCGCGCATGGGCACTTCCTCCTATAGAGCGGGACCGCTCGATTGTTCTGCCGTTTGTCCTATCCTTACAATAGCGCCGCGCCGTGTCCGGTGCGACTCCGGCGCGAGTCTCGTTGAACGTGCAGCATCCAATCCCGTAAGCTACCGGGACAGGAGATCGATATTCATGCCCCGACCCGGCGATCCATTCCCTTCACATACTTCCACGCAGAACCGCCATGGGTGAGTATGCCGTCGGTCAATCGGTCTCGCGCTTCGAAGACCCGCGCCTGCTGCGCGGCGGCGGACGGTATGTGGACGACATCGTCCTGCCCGACATGGCCTTCGGACATGTCCTCCGGTCGCCCCACGCCCATGCGCGGATCCTTGCGATCGACACGGCGGCGGCGGCGGCCGCGCCCGGCGTTCTGGCGGTCCTGACCGGTGCGGATTGGGCGGCATCGGGCTTCGCGGACCTGCCGACCGGCAGCGGCCGCTACAAGCGCGACGGATCACCGATGTTCGTGCCGCCGTACCAAGCGCTGGTGAAGGACCGGGTGCGGCGCGTGGGCGACTATGTCGCCTTCGTCGTCGCCGAAACGCGCAACCAGGCGATGGACGCGGCGGAGATGATCGAGGTCGACTACGATCCCCTGCCGTCGATCACCGATACCGAGGGGTCCGCCGGTCCCGCCGCGCCGCCGGTCTGGGACGAATGCCCGGATAACATCTGTTACGTGCATACCGAGGGCGATAAAGCGGCGACCGATGCCGCACTCGCAACGGCCAACCATGTGGTCCGGCAGAAATTGGTCATCAACCGGGTCAGCGCCAACAGCATGGAGCCACGCGGCTGTATCGGCCATTACGACGCGACGGAAGATCACTACACGCTCTACACGACGCTGCAGGGGTTGCAGCCCTATCGCGGCCTGCTGTCCCGCATCCTCGGCGTGCCGGAAAGCCGGGTGCGCGTGATCGCGGGCGACATCGGCGGCGGATTCGGGATGAAGTCGGCGGTCTATAACGAGGTGCCGCTCGTCCTGTTGGCGTCGAAACGCCTCAGCCGTCCGGTCAAATGGATCAGCACGCGGTCGGAGGCGCTGCTCAGCGACGGCCATGGCCGCGACAACGTGATCGAGGCGGCGCTCGGCTTGGACAACGACGGAAACTTCCTTGCCCTCGACGTCAAGACGATCGCCAGCGTCGGCGCCTATGTCCAACTCGGGGGCGAAAGCTCGGCGGTGAAGAATCTCGGCTCGCTCGCCGGGGTCTACACCACGCCGGCGATCCATGCGGACGTGACCGCGGTCTTCACCAACACCAACCCGATCCGGGCCTATCGCGGCAATGGCCGGCCGGAAGCCGCTTTCGTGATCGAACGTTTGATAGACATCGCCGCCGACGAGATGGGTATCGACCCGGCTGAGCTACGCCGCCGCAACACCATCCCGCCCGACGCCCTGCCCTACAAGACCGGCCTCACCTACACCTATGACAGCGGCGAGTTCGAGAAGAACATGGACATGGCGGCCGACCTGGGCGACCGAGCCGGGTTCGAGGCACGGCGCGCCGAATCCAAGGCGCGCGGCAAGCTGCGCGGCCTCGGCCTGTCCAATACGATCGAACGCGCGGGTTCCGAAGGGGTCGAAGGCGCGGAGATCCGGTTCGACGGCAGCGGCTCGGCCACGATCCTGACCGGCTCGATCGACCAGGGCCAAGGTCACGCCACCATGTACAAGCAGCTCGCCTGCGAACGCCTGGGCCTCGATCCGGAAGACGTGCGCTACGTGTCGGGCGACACGGACAAGGTACCTTTCGGGCGCGGCAGCTTCGGATCACGCTCAGCAACAATCGGCGGGTCGGCCCTGCACGAGGCCATGCAGAAGGTGATCGCCAAAGCGGGACGCATCGCAGCCCACGCGCTCGATGCCGACCCGGAACAGATCGATTTCGAGGAGGGCGTGTTCAGCGTCCCCGGCACCAACCGCTCAATGACAGTCAAGGACGCGGCGCGGTTCTCCTACAATCCGGACAAGCTGCCCGACGGCTTCGAGCCGGGATTGAGCGGTCATGCGATCTGGTCGCCGACTTCGATGAATTTTCCCAACGGCGCGCATATCTGCGAACTGGAAATCGACGCGGAGACCGGCGAGACGGAAATCCTGCGCTACAGCGTGGTCGACGACGTGGGCGTGGTGTTGAACCCGCTGCTGCTGAAAGGCCAGCTTCACGGCGGTATCGCGATGGGCGTCGGGCAGGTGTTGATGGAGGACATCCGCTACGAGGACGGCACGGGACAGCTTCTGTCCGGATCCTTCATGGACTACTGCATGCCGCGCGCGGACGACCTGTGCTTCATGGACATCGAGAGCAACCCGGTGCCGACCAAGACCAATCCGCTCGGCGTGAAGGGCGCCGGGGAAGCGGGGACCGTCGGGGCGATGCCGGCGGTCACCAACGCGCTGGTGGACGCGCTGTCGGTACTGGGCGTGCGGCATGTGCCAATGCCCGCGACGCCGGAACGGCTGTGGCGCGCGATCCGGGACGCAAAAGCCGGACTAGACTGACCCGCCGTTACGACACCTTCCCGATCAGGAAATCACGATCCGACTCTATCAGGTTGGACAGGAAGGAAATCGCCTGCCGGACCCGCGCGAGGTGCAGCAAATCCTCGTGGACGGCGAGCCAGAAATCCCGTTTCACCACCACCGTCTCACCGAGGATACGGGTCAACCGGTCGTCGCGGGTCGCCAGGAAGGTCGGCAGCATGGCGATGCCGATACCCGACAGGGCCGCGTGATACTGGGCCACCAAGCTCGTCGAACGGAAAATCGCGTTGGGGTCGCGAAGCACGTCCGACGTCCAGCGGACGGCTGAAATCTGCACCAACTCGTCGATATAGTCGATGAAGCTATGGTTGCCGAGATCGTCCAGGGTCGCGGGTGTGCCATGCGCCGCCAGATAACCCGGCGTGGCGTAGAAATGCAGCGCGAACTCACCGATCTTCGTGACGGAAATGCGCCGGCCCTGCGGCTTCGGAAAGGAGATCAGGATATCCGCTTCGCGTTTCGACAGGTTGATCCAATGCGACGCGGTGACCAGTTCGATCCGGATCGACGGCGATTGCCGGTAGAGCGCTTCGAACCGCGGCGCCAGATACAGGCTGCCGAGCGCTTCCATCGTCGCGACCCGGACCACACCGCCGGGCGCATTGGTCGCCTCGCTGAAATCGGCGGCGATGGAATGCGCATGCGCCGCCATCCCTTCCGCATGCGCCAGCAGGCTGTGCCCCGCATCGGTCAGGAGAAACCCCAGCCGGGTCCGCTCGAACAGTTTCTCGTTCAGGGCGTCTTCGAGTGCCCGCAGCCGCCGGCCGACCGTGGAATGGTTGACCCCCAGATGCCGGGCCGTTTCGGACAGGCTCTTGAACTGGGCGACGGCGAGGAAGACCTCTATGTCCGACCAGTCAAACTGCTTCGACTTGGCCACAGTGGGCAACGAATTGTTGCTGATCAGATCGCCCGACACCGGTCACCGCCGTCACCGACATGAAACTGAGCGGCCGCACTCTACTCGGCCGCATCGGCTTTCGCCCAACGGGAGTTTAGCATGTCGAAGTCGTAGCTGCGCGGACCGTCATTCCCCGGCAGCCGCGCCGGATCGCGCGGCGACCGGTCGACCGCGAAATCGAAGATGTCGAACCGGTTGTAATAGCCGGCCACGTCGTGGAACTGCTTCGGCACCACGCAATCCTGCAAATCGATATCCGCAACGAGAAGCTCGTCCTCGCGGGACGCCGTCTCGGCAATGACGTTGCCTTGCGGGTTGAGGATCATCGACGCGCCGCGGGGCGAACCGGTGATGATGTCCATCGCTTCGTCGCCCAGCGGCTTCAGGGCGTCGAGCGCCGTCTCGTCGAGGATCGACGACGCGACGATATTGAACGCCTTCGCCTCGAAGGAATGCGCGCCGGCGCGGATTCGGATCGCGCTGGTCAGGTCGTAGGCGTCGTTCGCGCTCGGCTGATGCGTCGGCCAGATCGGCGGATAGGACGACATATGCACCTGTTCGCCCATGGCGATCAGCGCGTAGCGGGCGAGCGGATTGGTGTTCTCGCCGCAGATCAGCATGCCGATACGCCCCAACGCCGTGTCGGTGACGCGCAGCCCGACGCCGTCGCCGTTCGCCCAGATCAATTTCTCGAAGAAGGTGGGCACCAGCTTACGGTGATGGTTCAGGATCGACCCGTCCTTGTCGATCAACAGGTTCGAATTCCACAAACAGCCCACGCTTACATCGGTCGATTCGCTGATGCCCATCGACACCATGATCTCCGCGTCGCGGGCTGCCCGGCAAAGGTCGGCGATTTCCGGTCCCGGGACACGGATCGATGCGGCGACGAAGCGCTGGAAGAAATCGTGGTTCCGGTAGGGCGGCGCCACGGCCGTCCAGAGCGGGAACCCCGGTATGTAGGACTCGGGAAAGACGACGAGGTCGGCGCCTTTTTCCGACGCCTCCGCGATCAACCCGCACGCCTTCGCGACCGTCGCCCGGGTATCCAGATAGACCGGCGCGACATGCGCCGCGCAGACGGTGATCATGCTGTTCTCACGCAACTTTAGGCTCCCGTGAAACCGCAGGCCGGGAACGGCGGCCGAACCGCCGCCCCCGCAATCCTGCGTTCTTCCTTACAGCTTGTATTTGCGGAAGTCGTAGCGCGGCGGCAGCAGCGCTTCCATTTCCGCGCGCGGGATATGCTTCTTGACGGCAAACTTCCCGTTCTGCACCTGACTGATGTAGCAGTCGATCATGCCGCTGTGGTCCTCGGCCCGCAGCACCTTCGCACCCTGCGGATGGGCCAGCGAGTTGTCCATCTTCAGGCCTTCCAGCGCCTCGATCACGCCCGGCGTGTCCTTCTTGCGCTGCCAGCCGGAGTCCTCGATCGCTTTCTTCAGGGCGAAGAAATTCTCGTAGGACTGCCAGGCATGGCTCTTGGCCATCACCCGATTCGAGCCGTTTTCCCTGGCATGCACCGGGTCGATCTCCATCATTTCGATGAAGGCCTTATGGTACTCGTCGTTCTTGTATTCCAGCGGACGCGGGAAGTTCTCCAGGAAGAAGACGCCTTCGGCCGCACCGTTGATCGCGGCCGGGTCGATCGCCTCGATCGTGCCGCTGACCGAGTACATCTTCATCTTCTCATCCAACTTCATCGACTTGGACTGAGTGTAGAACGCCACCGACAACGCGCCGAAGAAGACGGAGAACAGGACCTCGGTCTCTTCCGGAATCTTCGCGAGATACGGCACCAGATCCTTCGTGCCGAGCGGCACGGCGATCGGGTCGTTGACCTTGCCGCCCATCGACTCGATCAGCTTGCGGTGTTCCTCGTGGTGGCTGTGGCCCCAGGCGTAATCGGGGAAGATCATCGTCCAATTCTTGCCGAGGTTCTTGAACGCCCACGGCGCGCCGGCCGCGGCCAGGGCATAGGTATCGGTGCCCGTCCGGAAGCTGTAGCGGCTGCCCTTCGAGCCCGTCGCCTCGGTCGCTTCGCCCGCCGAGAAATACGGCGTCTTCAATTCGGTCGCGATGGGGATCGAGGCGAGCATGATGCCCGAATGCACCGAGCCCACGACGAAACGCGCCTTCGACCGCTGGATGAGCGAACGCAGTTTCCGCGCACCGGCCGCCGGGTTCGATTCGGTATCCGCGATCGGCACTTCCAGTTTACGGCCGGCGATACCGCCGCCCTCGTTGATGACCTTGGCCGCGGCCTTGGCGCATTTGTCATGCCAATAGCCCCAGGAAGAGAAACCGCCGGTCAGTTCGCACTGATGTCCGATGACGATGGGGCCGCTTTCCTTGGCGAACAGGTCGCGGGTCAGGGAAACATAGGCGGTCGACGCGATCGCGCCGCCGGCGAGCGCCGTCTGCAGAAAGCTTCGGCGGGGCAATGTAATCAAGCTGTCCGGCACGCGGGGTGCCGCTTTCTTGTCTTTGCTCTTCATTTCTATCACTCCCTATTTTGCTATGCGGCCATCCCGAGGTACCGGTGCACGATATCGGGCTGGGTCTTGAGTTCCGCAGCGCTCGACTCATGGACGATGGTGCCTTTTTCCATGAGGTAGATCCGGCTGCAGATTTTGAATGCGGTGACCAGATTCTGTTCGACCAGAAGGATGGAGACGCCGGTGCCGTTGATCTTCTTGATCTCGGACCGGATCTCCTTGACCAGGATCGGCATGATGCCTTCGGTCGGCTCGTCGAGGATGATCAGTTTCGGCTGCATGACGAGACAGCGTGCGATCGCCAGTTGCTGCTGCTCGCCGCCTGAGAGGGTGCCGCCTTTCTGGCTCAGGCGTTCCTTCAAGCGCGGGAACCGGTCGTAGACCATCTCGCTCTGTTCGCGCGACGGGTCGCGCGGCAGGCCGAGGAACAGGTTCTCCTCGACCGACAGGTTCGGGAAGATGCCGCGCCCCTGCGGCACGTAGCCGACTCCCTGACGCGGCACCTTGTGCGCCGCCAGACCGGTCAGGTCGACGCCGTCGAAGGATACGTGGCCGGACGACGCGGGCACCAAGCCCATGATCGACTTCAGTGTGGTCGTCTTGCCCACGCCATTGCGGCCCAGCAATCCGACGATCTCGCCATCGCCCACATCGAGGGAGACGCCCTGAAGCACCTCGACCTTGCCGTAGCTCGCACGAAGATCGCGTATCTCAAGCATGGGCCACTCCCTCGTCGTCGTCCTCGTCGCCGAGATAGGCTTCCCGCACCGCCGTGTTGCTCGCGATGTCCTGCGGCGTGCCCCGGGCCAGGACGCCGCCTTGCGCCATCACCGTGATGTGCTCGGCGAGATCGAAAACCACCGGCATATCGTGCTCGATGATGATGATGTCGACGGACTTCGCCAATTGCCGGATCTTCTCGACCGTCGCCTCGGTCTCCGCGGGACCCATTCCGCAGATCGGCTCATCCAGCAGCAGCAGTTTCGGTTCGGTCGCCAGGGCGATGCCGATTTCCAGCAGCGCGACGTCGCCGTAGGACAGGGTGCCCGCGGGCGTATCCCGGAAGGCCCCGAGCCCGGTCTGCTCCAAGACCGTATCGACCCGTTTCGCCGTTCCGCCGAAACTGCCCCGCCGGGCGAAGGCATGCATCACGCCCTGCTGCGCCTGTGCCGCGATCCAGAGATTTTCCGCCACGGTCATGGAATCGAACACGCTCTTGATCTGCAGCGACCGGCTCATGCCGAGGCGGCTGATCTTATGCGGCGGCATGCGGGATATATCGGTGCCGTTAAACCGGACCGTGCCGGAATCGGACTTGAGCATGCCGGAGATCGTGTTGAACAACGTGGTCTTGCCCGCCCCGTTCGGGCCGATGATCGCGTGCAGGACATTCGGCTCCAGATCGAGCGTCACATGATCGAGCGCCACCAGCCCGCCGAAGCGTTTGGTCAGGTCGGCGATCTCGAGCATCGGCACGGTCATGATCCGGCCTCGCTCTTGGCGGGCGTCGGCGCGGGTTCCGCCGGGGGCGGGCTTTCATCCGCCTTGGACGCGAACCGGTCGAGCATCGTGTTCCAGATTCCCGCGATCCCTTTCGGCGCGAAGATCACCGTCACGATGACGATCACGCCGACCAGGATCGGATAGTGTTCCCAAACATTGGAGAGTTCTTCGCGCACGATGATCAGCAGCGCGGTGCCGATCGCGGGGCCGAACAAGGTCCCCGCCCCGCCGACGATCGTCCACACCACGCCTTCGCCGGATACGTGATAGAACATGTAGGACGCCGAGGCGTAGCGCCCGAACAGCGCGAACAGGCATCCCGCCAACCCGGCGAATCCGCCCGCGACGACGAAGGCGACCCAGCGCAGGAAATAGACGTTCAGGCCGATCAGCGATGCACGGACGTCATTCTCCCGCACCGCCATCAACGCCATGCCGAACGGGCTCTTGATGATCCGGTATTTGAGATAGAAGGCCGATCCCACCGCGAGCAGGATGAAGAAATACTGCACCGTCGGATCGGTCAGGCTCAGTTCGAACTCGCCGACGGTCAGTATCGGCGGCATCGAGAAGCTCGTGCCGTCGTCACCGCCGGTAATCGGCTTTGCGCTCAACGCGATGAAGTAGAAGATCAGCGAGAAGACGACCGTGATGATCGCGAAGTAATGCCAGGTCAGCCGGACGGCAAGCGCGCCCGCAACGGCCGCCATCGTAACGGAAACAACCATGCCGAACCCGAGCGCCGGCCAGAACCCCAGGCCCAGCTTGGCGACGCCGATCGCGACGCCGAACATCCCCATGCCGAAGAACAGCGCCTGCCCGAACGAGAGCAGGCCGACATAGCCGAACAGCAGGTTCACACTGGCCGCGAACAGCGACCAGATGATGATCTCGGCGATGATATCCAGCCAATAGTCGTAGCCCAACGCCGGCAGCAGCCATGGCGCAGTGACCAACAGCGCAAGCGTTACCAGGAAGGCGATCCGGTTGACGCGGTCCTTCATCGCGTCGCCCCGCTGAAGATTCCGTGCGGACGGGCGATCAGGACGGCGCTCATCAGGCATAGCGAAACGATCCGGGCGATCGTCGGATCGGCGAAGCTGGTCACGATGCCTTCGGTCACGGCCAGCAGGACCGCGGCGGCCACCGTTCCGGGCAGGTTGCCCAAGCCGCCGATAATCACGGCCATGAAGCAGAAGGGCAGCACGTCGACGCCGGTCTGGAAATCAACCGTCGTGATCGGGGCCGCCACCGCGCCGCCGAGCGCCGCCATGGCGAATCCGAGCGCGAAGGTCACCATGTAGACGGTCCGCGCGGGCACGCCCATGGCGAGCGCCGTATCCCGGTCGAACCGGACCGCGCGCATCCACGTGCCCAGCTTGGTGCCGTGGAGGAAAAGAAAGAACCCGGCGATGGCGAGGATCGCCGCGCCCGCCGCGAACAACCGGTAGATATCGTATTCGATGCCGAACAGCGGGATGGTGCCCTCGATCGGCGGCAGGATGCGTTTCGGCGCGGCGCCGAACCCGGCCCGCACCACTTCCTGGATGATGATCGACAAGCCGAAGGTCGCGACGATGGACAGGGCCGCGGTGCCTCGAATCGGCTGGATGACCGCGCGCTCGACCAATGCGCCGAGCCCGAACCCGAGCAGTGGGACGATCAGGAAGGCGAGCCAATAGTTGCCGGTCGACTCCAGCACGAACCAGGTGAGGACCGTCCCCACCATGAAGAAGTCGCCATGGGCGAGATTGATGATGTCGAGCAAGCCGAAGATGATAGACAGGCCAAGCGCGATGAGCGCGATGATGAGGCCCCAGACCAGTCCGTTGAACGCGAGAGCGACGACGAGATCCATGTGACGACGGCTTACCCGTTATGCCGGCGGCCGCTTTTCGTGCCTCCGGCTGTTTCTTGTTAACCAAAGTCTGCGCCGCGCAAAAATGTCTTTCAACTCGAAAAACTCGCACACAGTTGTGCATTTTTGCGTATATATGGATGCGCGCCAACGACGGATGATCGGTACGCCGTTGATTCTATAGAGCTTCCGCTGCCGCGCGGACCGCCGCTTCCCGCTCGGCTTGCCGCCCGGCGGCAGCCGTCCGGGCATCGGCCTCGACCGTTGCCCCGGCGGTTTCCGGCGATCCCGCGTCATACGGGGGCTGCGGATTGTATTCGATTCCGAGTTGGATCGACTTCGCGACATCATCACCGAACAACTCGCCCGCCACCGTTAGGGCGAAGTCGATCCCCGCCGTGACGCCGCCGCCCGAGATGATGTTGCCGTCCACGACGACGCGCGCCGGATCGGGAATCGCCCCGAATTCGGACAGCATCTCGCGCGACATCCAATGGCAGGCGGCGCGGCGGCCTTTCAGCAGCCCGGCTGCGCCGAGAACCAGCGAGCCGGTGCAGACCGACGTGACGTAGCGTGCGCCCTCCGCCTGACGGCGCAGGAAGTCGAGCGTCTCGGCGTCGGTCAGCAACGGGTTCATCCCGCCGCCGCCCGGCACGCAGACAAGATCGAGCTGCGGACAATCCGCATAGGTGACGTCCGGCAGGATCCGCATGCCGCCGCCGGACCGCACCGGGTCGAGCGTCTTCCAGACGAGCAGGACTTCGGTATCCGGGAACTTCGTGAACACCTCGTGAGGGCCGGTCATATCGAGCTGCATGATGTCGGGAAATACGAGCAGTCCGATGCGGAATGCCATGGCTGTGTCCTCCACGTTGGTTAGCCGGACGAAAGAACGGACGCGCCGCTCCGCCGGTGGTTATGTATCGTATCCGTAATCGCGCCGCGCGCCATCGGATGTCACGTATCCCGCCTTCAAATCGGCCTCGATGTTGTCCCGTGCGCGCTCTGCCGGGTCGCCATGCCCGCCGCCCCCAGGCAGCGCCAGCCGCACCACGTCCCCCTTGTGGAACGAAAACTCGGGCGAACTGTTCGGCGCGATCGGCTTGCCGTTGATGTCGATGGTCGACAACGATCCGGGTCCGCCGCCGCCCAGCCCTTCGGGCGGGTTCCGCATCCGTCCCGCCGCCCCGGCGAAGACCAAGGGCTGGCCGTCCGCGGTGCCGCTGTCATAGGCGCGAAAGATCAGTTCCTGTCCCAGGCCGCCGCGGAAGGTCCCCGCCCCGCCCGAATCCGGAATCAGCTGCCGTGCCTCGTAGAGCACGGGCGTCTCATGCTCGGACCATTCGATCGAGACGTCGCGCACGTTGTAGGGAAAGCTGACCGCCGACAACCCGTCGCGGCCCGGCCGCCCGCCCATGCCGCCGAAGGCATGCTGGTGCAGCGCGTAATCCTCGCCGTCGGGGCGCGTGCCCGTGACGTAGAACTGCCAGGTCGGCAGCGACCCGGAATCCGCCGGCACGCGGTCCGGTACGATCTGGGCGAAAATGCGGAACATCAGCTCGCCGACCAGCATGCCCGAACTGAGCCGCCAGAAACACGATGCCGGGTAGGTCGGGTTCAGGATCGTGCCCTCGGGCGCGGTCAGGTGCAGCGGCCGGTAAGTGCCCTGGTTGTTGGGCAGCGCCGGGTCGCAAACCATCTTCGTCGGGATGGCGACATAGGCCCGCGTGAAGTTGAGCGGGCAGTTGATCGGGCGGCGCACCTGCGGCGCCGTGCCGGTGAAGTCGGCGGTCAACTCGTCGCCGTCGATGGTGACGGTGACGGCCAGCGGCTGCGGCTCGTCGATGCCGTCGATGTCCATCAGCATCTCTTCGTGCCACTGCCCGTCGGGCAGGTCGCGGAGCCCTGCGCGGATGCCCGCCTCGGTCCGGCCGATCAACTCGTCGGCGACCTCGAGCAGGCTATCGAGCTTGAACTCGGCGCAAAGCGTTTCCATTGCCCGGCAGCCGGCCCAACCGGTCGCCACCTGGGCCCGCAGGTCGCCGATCATCTTTTCCGAATAGCGCACGTTGCGCCGGATCAGGCCGAACAATTCCTCGTTCGGCTCGCCTTCCTTGTAGAGGCGCAGCATGGGAATGATCAGGCCTTCCTCGAACACCTCCTCGGACAGGCCCGATCCCTTGCGCCCACCGATGTCCACATGATGGATCGTGTTCACGGCGAAACCGATCAGGCGGCCATCGTGGAAGGCCGGCGTGGTGATGAAAATGTCGGCGGTCTGACCGTTGCACAGCCACGGATCGTTGCAGATGAACACATCGCCCGGCCGCACCGTTTCCGGAGGGAATGCCTCGGTCAGGTTCGCGCCGAAGGCGGGCATGCAGCCGGTATGGCCGGTCGCGCCCAGCCAGGTCTGCGCGATCAGGTAGCCGCGATGGTCGAGCAGGCCGGTCGACATGTCATGCACCTCGACCACGTCATGCGAGAAGGCGGTGCGGAACATGGTCGTCGCCATCTCGTCGGCGATGGCGATCAGGCGCGGCCAGATCACGTCGAGCGGGATACGGCTTTCGGATTCGGTCACGGCGTCTCTCCCGGCAAGGTGATGACAAGCGATCCGAAGGCGTCGATCTCCACGGCCGCCTCGGAATCGATGATGGTGGTCGAGGTCTGTTCCTCGACGATGGCCGGTCCGGAGAAGGTCATGCCCGGAACCAGCGCGGCGCGGTCGTAGACGTCGAAGTCGATCATCGCCCCCGCCGTCGGCGAATAGGCGGCGCGGGTTCCCACGGCGCTGGCGTCCCCGCCGCTTCCGGCCGCCGGCGTCAATTGCAGACCTGCGCCGTCGATCTCACCGAACACGCGCAGGTTCACGATCTCCGCCGGCACGTCGTCGTAGAAATAGCCGTATTTCTCGCGGTACAGCGTGGAAAACCGCTCGAACACCGCGGCGGCGGACAACGCATCCTCGACCGGCACCGTCACCTGATAACTCTGTCCCACATAGCCCACGTCCAGCGACCGGCGGAAACGGCGCGGCCCAGTGGCCTCTACCCCGTCCAGCAGCGCTTCGATCTCCGCCGTCATCTGGCCGAACTGAGCCCCGATGTCGTCCGGCGCGAGGTTGGCCAACGGCATCTTATAGGTGCGCACGATGTCATAGGCCGGCGGTGCGACAAGCAATCCCAAGGCCGACAGGACACCCGCCCGCAGCGGCACCATGAGCTGGCGGATCCCCAACTTGCGCGCAAGATTGTAGGCGTGCACCGGCCCGGCCCCGCCGAAGGCGACCATGGTCGCCGCTTCCGGGTTACCGCCGCGTTCCGTGACATGCATGCGCACGGCCGCGGCCATGGTCTCGTTGATCACGTCGTGCACCGTCCAGGCCGCCTCGACCAGGGAGCGCTGCTGCGGCCCGCCGATGGTTTCCTCCAGCCCAGCCGCCGCGCCCTTGGCGTCGAGTGCCATCGACCCGCCCGCGAAATTGTCCGGGTTGAGATATCCGAGCGTCAGATCCGCGTCGGTCACCGTCGGGTTCTTGCCGCCCCGGCCATAGCAGATCGGCCCCGGCTCGGCGCTCGCACTTTCCGGCCCGACCTGGACCAGCCCCATGCGGTTGATCGCCGCGATACTGCCGCCACCCGCGCCGATCTCGATCATGCTGACGGCGGGCACGCCGACGGGAAAGCCGCTCGACTTGGTGAAGCGTTTGGCACGCGCAACCTCCAGCTCCTCGGTAATCGGCAACGCCTGGTCGCGGATCAGGCAGGCCTTCGCCGTGGTGCCGCCCATGTCGAAGCTGAGCACGTCGGCAAGGCCCAGGTTCTGCGCGATCTGCCGGCCGACGATCGCGCCCGCGACGGGGCCGGACTCGATCAGCCGGATCGGAAAGGCGCCCGCGGTGTCGGTCGACCCCAAGCCGCCGTTCGACAGCATGATCTGCAGCGGCGCGGTGTAGCCGGTCTCGCCCAGGCCCTTACCGAGATTGTTGAGATAAGTCTGCGCCAGGGGTTTGACGTAGCCGTTCACCACCGTCGTGCTGGTGCGTTCATACTCCTTGATCTGCGGCAGCACGTCGGACGACAGTGTCACCGGCAGGTCCGGCGCGAGTTCGGCCAGGATATCGCGGGCCGCCCGTTCGTTCTCCGGGTTCACATAGGAATGCAGGAACGCGACCGCGACGGATTCGACGCCCTCCCGCTGCATGACCTCGACCGCGGCCACGATATCGTCGCGCGGCACCGGTTTCAGCACCGCGCCGTCGGCGAACACGCGCTCGTCGATGGGCAGCCGCAACCAGCGCGGCACCAACGGCGTCGGCGGATCTTCCCACAGCTCGTAGGTCGTGACCCGGGTATGGCGGCGCAATTCCAGAATATCGCGGAAGCCCTTGGTGGTGAGCAGCGCGGTCACCGCCCCCTTGCGCTCGATCACCGTGTTGGCGACCAGGGTTGTGGCATGCGCGATGCGGTTGGTCGCCGCGATATGGCCGGGGCATGGATCGTCGAAGGCGCGCAGCCCGGTGAACACGCCGACCGACGGGTCCGCCGGCGTCGTCAGCGACTTGGCGATGCGGATGGCCCCGTCAGTCTCGTCGAGCAGCACGAAATCGGTGAAGGTCCCGCCGACATCGACGCCCAGGCGGTACGGACGGTCAGACGGCATGACGTTTCGACCCCGCGCTGTCATGGGTCGTCCTGGTTTGGATCGGCACGCACCCCTCCCAAAAATGATGTCGCGCCGTCCTGGATTCGCGGCGCGATCACCCCTTAATTATGTCATCTGAGTCGCTTATGGAAAGTCCCGGCCGGTATTTTGGGCCGGTGCATGCCGATTTCCGGATCGCGCGACCCTGATTTACAATAGGGAACCGCTGCAATGTGAGAGGTGGCCATGCCTTTAACGATCACGCCCTTTTCCGGCGCGCTCGGCGCCGAAGCGACCGGGATCGACCTCGCCGCCCCGGTTTCGCAGGAAGACGTGGCGGCGATGGAAGCCGCGCTCGACGAGCATCTGGTGCTGGTCGTACGTGACCAATCCTATGCGCCCGACCAGTACCTCACGGCCATGCGCCATTTCGGCGATATCATGCCGCAGCACCTGACCGAAATGCTGATGGACGACCATCCGGAGATCGCGGTGCTCGACAGCAGCAAGACCCGGGTCGGGCCGGACGGCATTTTCGCCCCGGTCGGCGCGCGCGAATGGCACACCGACCACACCAACCATGAACGGCCGCCGAAATACACGGCGCTGTACGCGGTGAAGCTGCCGGCATCCGGCGGCGACACCGGCTTCGCGAACATGCGACGCGCCTATGAGTCGTTACCCGCGGACGCGCAAGCCGACCTCGCCGCCCGTACCGTCGTGACCAAGATCGAAGACCACAGCTATGTCAGCGACGAAGCGCGGGAGAAATACGGCAAGCCGCGCACGCATCCGCTCGTCCGCACCCACCCGTCGACCGGCAGGAAGGCGCTGTATTTCCATCCGGGGAAACTGCGCAACTTGGAAGGCATGGACCCGGAGAGCAGCGCCGCCTTCATCGACGATCTGGTCGCGCGGACGATCACACCCGACGTGACCTACCGGCACAAATGGCGGCCCGGCGATATGGTGATCTGGGACAACCGCGCCGTCCTGCACATCGCGCATCGCGACTACGATCCGGCGGAAGGCCGCATCATGCATCGGGTGTTGATCCAGGGCGAGGTGCCGTTCTAAAACGCGCCATCCGGGAAGACCCGGGCAACAGCGGGCAAATCCATGGATTGGGACGTCGTCAGCCGTCTGGGCGAGATGACCGGGACAGTCGCGTTCGCGGTCACGGCGGTCCTCGCCGTCGCGCCGCAACGGGTCAGCCTGTTCACCGCCTGCGTCATGGGCACCATCACGGCGGTCGGCGGCGGCACGATCCGCGACGTGATCACCGACCAGCCGGTCTTCTGGTCGCTCGATCCCACCTATATCTGGGTCGCGCTGGCGGCCAGCATCGCCGCCTTCTGGGCACACCGGTTCTTCGCCCGGCGCAGCGTGTTTCAGACGATGCTCTACCTCGACGCGCTGGGCATGGCGCTGTTCGCGGTGCAGTCGGCGGGGACGGTCTGGCGCCTTGATTTCGGCCTCCCGGTCGCGCCGGTCATCCTGGGCATCGTCACGGCGATCGGCGGCGGCCTGATCCGCGACGTGCTGGCCGGTCGGCAGACGCTATTGATGAACGAAGAAATCTACGCGGTGCCGGTCCTGCTCGGTACCAGTCTGCTGGTCGTCCTGATGTCGATCTTTCCGGACAATTGGGAGATCAACTCGGCGATCGGCTTCGCGATCATCTTCGGCATGCGCGCCGCCGCCATCCGCTGGAACTGGCGCTGGCCCGACTGGCTGAACAGCAAGCCGGATCAGAAGTAGCCGGCGCGGCTAGTCCGGCGCCACCGTCAATCCGACGAGCCGGTCGGCCCGGTCGAGCGTGTCCAGGTCGCGGCAGGCGGCGATCAGCTCCTGATACTGGCCTTTGGGAATCGGAATGCCGGGGATGATCGGGCTGATCCGGCGCACCTCCTCCTCGAAGTCCCAGATGAACTCGCGCCCGGTGCCCGCCTTGGTCACGCTGCGGCCGTCCTTCAGGTGGATGGTGACGCGGGGGCCGAACAAGGTATGCCGGTGCGACGGGACGATGGTCACCCGCTTCATCATCTCCAGCACGGCAGGCGGATCGTCCGGCCCGATGCCGTGTTCGACGAATTTCGTCATCGGGAAGGACCGCTCGACCACGCCATAGGCCGAATAGTATTGCGTGCTGCCGACGGTGGCTTCGGTACTGCGCGACGGGAAGGCCGGGCTGGGATACTCGGTCTCCATCCAGTTCACGACCGCTTCGACCCGCTCCACGTCTTCCGGCTGGATGTCGTGCTCCGCGCAGAGGGCGGCGGTGACGTCCACATGCGCGATGTTGTACCCGGCGGTCGAATAGATCCGGTAGAGCGTCTCCAGGATCATCCAGTCCTTGCCGAGGTTCTCGGTGATCTTGTCGAGCGAGGCGCGGTTGTCCGCCGTGAAGCTGTAGCGCAGCTCGCCCTTATTGTTGCCGATGTAGGAATGATAGAACCCGGCGTCACCTTCGAGCGCCGTATCGCCCCCGCGCGCGCCGTGCCGGGCGAGCGCGACCGCCAGCAGCGCATTGCGTACCGCGCCGCCTTCGCGCAGCGACGTACCGCCGCTGCGCATGTTTTCCAGATTGCCGCTGGCGAGGTTGACGCATTGCGCGATGGCGGTATGGATCTGCTCCTCGTCCAGTCCGCCGATCTTCGCCGCCGCCACCGCCGCGCCGAAGATGCCGAACACCGGCCCGGAGTGGAACCCGCGCGACATCACCGTCGGGATGAAATCCGCCGCCATGCGTTCCATGACTTCGTAGGCCGCAACGATGCCGGTGATGTAGTCCTTGCCCGACACGCCCTCGACCTCGGCCGCCATCAGCGCCGCCGGCAGGATGGCGCAGCCCGGATGCGTCAGCATGCGGAAGGTATCCCACTTGCCGCCGAGGAACATCAGGTCCGAATTGACGTAACACGCGCCGCCCTTGGTCAGCTTCGCGCCATGCACCAGCACGGTGGCGACGCCCGCGCCGCCCGCGTCCTCTTCCTGCATCATGGCGAGCGCACTGTCGGTCTGCGGTTGGCCGTAGCCCAGCAATGCCGAGGAAAGACCTTGCAGCGTCAGCCCCTTGGCGCGGTCGATGACCTCCGGCGGCAGGTCGTCATAGGTCAACCCGGCCACCCAGGCGGCGAGTTCTCTGCTCATCGATGCCATGTTTCGTTCCGATTTCTTGTTGGCGGGGGCCGAGGGGCCGTTCCCGTCAATTCCAACGCAGAACCGCGTGCCGGGTCAAACCGGGATGCCTTCGATATTCGCCGGGTCGGCCTTCAGCGCGCCCCGGTCGATGCGCAGCACGATCTCGGTAAGCGCGGCATGGGTCGGCGCAGGGACGTTCACTTCCACGCCCTTCGCCGCGATCAGGCCGTTGGTGTATTCGATCTCGGACCGTCGGCCGCGCGCCACGTCGCGCCCGACCGACGATTGCGACGGCTCGATCAGCGTGGTCATCCAATGCGCCAGGCCGGATTGCACGGTCTCGAGCGCCGCGGCATCGCCGGCCGCGGCGGCGGCCCAATCGTCCGGCGCGATGCCCAGCACCATCCCGATATCGTAGCCGAGCGCGCGGCCGACCGCGATCGCTTCGCCGGCCAGCTTGATACCGAGCCGGTGCGCCGTGCCGCGCTCTACATAGACCGACCGGTTGTCCTCGCCGGTCGCCCCGAGCAATCCGTGGGTCAGGCTGTTCGCGGTCAGCTTGGTCCAACGCTCGCCCCAGAGATTCTGGGTCACGGCGGCGCTGTCCACATGGCTGAAGATATCGGCCAGTTCTTGCGCGCGGGGGGTGGTCCGGCCGTGCGGTTCGCCGACCCTAAAGACCGTGTGTTTCTTGCCGCCCGGCTGCTGGAACCGCTTGATCCGACCGGGCGCGTAGCAATTGACGCTGATCGTGCTGACGATGCAGCCGACCGTGCGGTCCCACCCGGCCACGGCGGCCACCTGTTCCTCGTTCATGCCGTTCTGCATGGAGACGAGGAATCCCTCCGGCGTCAGATACTGCAGCACCGCGCGCGCGGCCCATTCGGTGTCGAAGGACTTCGTGCAAAGGATGGCGACGTCTGCCGGCGCCTGGCTCATGGCCTGCATATCATGCAGATGCATCGCGGGAACCCGCACGCGATGCTCGCCCTGCGTCCCTTCCAGGCACAGCCCGGACGCGTTGATCGTCTCCACATGCTCGGGCCACGGGTCGAACAGGCGAACGTCCTGCCCGGCACGGGCGAGATGCCCGCCGACATAACCGCCGACGGCGCCGGCGCCGATGATCACGATCCGCTTGCTCATCTCTCCGAACCCCCTATATCCCGGCGTGCGGATTTGCCTGCGGACCGCCGGGTACGCTACGACTCGTCTTACGGCCCTATGGTATTCGAATTCGCCCGCCCGCCCTAACGGCGGGATTTTCACGCCGTCATTCGCAAGAAGAGGAAACCCTATGAGTGATGAGCAAGCCGCCGTCCTGAGCCCGGAAAAGGTGCTCGAACAGATGAAGAAGAACGGCGTCACCGATGTCGTCTGGCTGCCCGACAGCGAGACCAACTGGTTGTTCCTGCTGATGGAGGCCGAACCGAGCCTGCGCCTGATCGGCGTCAGCCGCGAAGGCCATGCCTGTTCGATCGCGGCGGGCCTGTCCGCCGGCGGCAACACGCCGGTCGTCCTGATCCAGAATACCGGCATGATGGAATCCGGCGATTCGATCCGCGGTTGGCTGATGAGCCTGGAGATTCCGGTGGTGCTGATGGTGGGCTATCGCGGCTACACGCGGCACGGCGTCAACAAGGACACCGCCGCCGACTTCACCGAGCCGTTTATCAACGCCTTCGGCCTGAAATATTATCTCGTCGAGAATGACGGGGATGCCGAGCGCATCTCCGTCGCCTTCGAGGAAACCGAGCGCACAAAGAAACCCGTCGTCATCCTCGTCGCCGACGAGTTCCACGGCTTCAACCGATAACAAGGAGACCCGACAATGATGCACACCGCCGAATTGCTGAAGGTCTACATGGAGCACCGTGGCGACGCGATCACCATCCCCGGCCGCGGCGGGCGGCATTGGGTGCCGATGAGCGACGAGCCCCACCGCGATATACCGTTGGGCGACCCCGCGATGGGCGGGCATTCGGGCTTTGGGCTCGGCCTCGCCCTGGCGCAGCCCGACCGAAAGATCGTGCTGTTCGATTCCGAGGGCGACCTGCTGATGAGCATGGGAATCCTGACGACCATCGCGGAGCAGAACCCGGCGAATTTCTACCACTTCATGCTCGACAACGAATGCTACGCCACGACCGGCGGGCAACCGGTGCCGAACGCCAAGAACGTGGACTACGCCACCATCGCCAAGGCGTCGGGCTATCCCAAGGCGCATTCCTTCACCGAGATCGAGGATTTCACGCGGGAACTGCCGGGTATCCTGAACGACACCGGTCCGGTCTTCGTCGCGCTGAAGGTCTATCCGGAGATCCAGAACGAGGCCATCGGCAAACGCCGGCCGTGGCAGGTGCGGTCGCGCACCGAAGTGGTCGGTGGGCTTCGCGACTCACTCAAGTAGCGTCACGCAACCTTCAGGAGGCAACCATGGATTTCGGTCTAGCGGGCAAGAAGGCCCTTGTCGCCGGCGGATCGCGCGGCATCGGCAAGGCGATCGCCCTCGAACTCGCGCGCGAAGGCGTCGATATGGTGCTGACCGCGCGCAGCATCGGCCCGTTGGAGGATGCCGCGAAGGAGATTGCGGCGGAGACCGGCACGACGGTCCACACGCTTGCCTGCGACGTGACCGACCGGGCCGCGGTCGACGCGACGGTCGAGGCGGCGGCGGAGAAACTCGGCGGGCTTCACATCCTGGTCAACAGCGCGTCGCTGCCCGGCGGATCGCCCAACGCGGTCGGCCGGATCGACACCATCGTGGACGAGGACTTCCTGAACGACTTCGACACGAAATACATGGGCGCGCTGCGCCTGACACGCGCCGCCATCCCACATCTGAAGAAGGCGGGCTGGGGCCGCGTGATCAACATCAGCGGCACGAATTCGCGCACGCCCGGCAACCTCAGCGGTGGCGCGCGCAACACGTCGCTGGTGCATTTCACGCGGACGCTGGCGATGCAGCTCGGCCGCGACGGGATCACGGTCAACTGCATCCATCCGGGCCTGACCCGGACCGAGCGTACGGCGGTTCAGCTCGCCGAGCGGTCGAAGGAAACCGGCCTGTCCCCCGAAGAACTGGAGTCGCAGGATTACGCAGAGGACGCGCCGCGCACGAACTCCATCGGCCGTATGGTCGATGCATCCGAGGTGGCCTATGTCGCGGTCTTCCTGGCGTCGGCCCAGGCGTCGGCGATGAACGGCGAGTTGCTGATACCGAACGGCGGCGCCGGCAAGGGAGTCTGGTACTAGGCTAACCCGCGGCGGCGGCCCGATCCGGCTGTTCGCGTTCGACCGAGTTGACCTCATCCGAGACGGTGGTCCGGTGCATGACGCGCCGTTCCCTTAGATCGTCATACGGCCGCGCCCGATGCATGGTGCAGCGGTTGTCCCACAACACCAGATCGTGCGGCCGCCAACGGTGCCGGTAGACGAAGTCCGGCTGCGTCGCGTGTTCGGTCAGGTGGTCGATCAAGCGGCGGCCCTTCTCCTCCGGCCAGCCGATCACATGCGTGATATGCGAGGCGAGGTAGAGCGCCTTGCGCCCGGTTGCCGGGTGGGTGCGGACCAGCACCTGATTGACCGGCGGCAGCCCCGCACGCGCCGCTTCCGTGTATCCGGAAAAGCCGATCTTCTCGCGCGAATGGAAGATGCTGTGCTCTACGACCAGATCGTCGATCTCGCGCTTCCGGTCCTCCGGCAACGCATCATAGGCCGCCCGCATATCGGCGAATTCGGTATTGCCGTCGGCCTTGGGGATTTCCCGCGCGGAGAGCAGCGAGCAGCGCGCCGGAACATGCTTGAAGGTGCCGTCGGTATGCCACAGCTCGTTGGCCTTGTGGTGCATGCGGCGTTCGTCGTCCGGCGCCATCAATTCGCCATCGGGACCGATGTTCGAGATATCGGAGATATTGTCCGGCACGCGGCGCTCCGGCTGATCGCGGTGGTATTGCGTCGCCGTGATGACCGGCCCGAACAACGCGCTGAAGTCGACCTGCTGCGCGTCGGTAACCGGCTGGTCCGGAAAAACGAGCACGCCGTATCGGTGGAACGCAGCCTCGGTCTCGGCAAAGGCCGCATCGTCGACCGGTTGCGTCAGGTCGACGCCGCGGACCTCGGCGGCGAATACCGGATGCAGCGGGGTGATGGAAATCGCCATGATAATTCTCTGATGTGCTGGAACGCAGGATGCCCGACAAGCATGGCGGGAACCGAGAAAGGGCGCAAGTTACCGGTTGTGCGGATTTGGTCATATACTACTGCTTCGACATGCCAAAAAGGCCGAGCAAGGATAGGCCAATGGAGGATCGCCATGAGCAACGCCGCAGCGCAGACCACATCGCCGCCGCTAACACTGCAGCCGCTGACCAAATCACTCGGCACGCGGGTTCATGGGGTCGACTGCCGCAATGTAAGCGACGGCACCTGGCGTGCAATCCTCGAAGCCTTCCATGACCGCCATGTCCTCGTCTTTCCGGACCAAACACTGACGCCCCACGAACACGCCGCCTTCATGGAAAGATTCGGGGAATTGGACATCCATCCGCAGGAACTGTCGGCACGGACCACTTTGCCGCTGCCGGGATATCCCAAGGTCGAACTGATGTTGAATAAGCCGGGCAAGCGGGGGCCGCGCGCGCCGATGTGGCATACCGACGTCACCTTCCGGCGCGCGCCCGTCGCCGTCACCAGTCTGTATGGCGTCGAGACGCCGGAGGCCTGCGCCGATACGATCTGGACGAACATGCGCGCGGTTTTCGAGGACTGTACGCCCGGCATGCAGGCGACCTTGCGCAGCCTGAAGGCGGTGCACGCCACCTCCTTCGTCATGCAACAGCAAGGGTCGGACGAGCCCCTGGTCTACGACCCGACGACGGAGGACAACCCGGACAAACAGGACCTGCAGGCGCAGTACCGCGTGCCGGTCATCCACCCGGTCGTCCATGCCCACGAAGCGGGATACGAGACGCTCTATATCAACCCCGCCTTCGTCTACGGTTTCGAAGGATGGTCGCAGGCGGAGAGCCGGACCCTGCTCGGCTGGCTCTACGCACAGGCCGAGCAGCCGAAATACATATACCGGCACGCCTGGGCGAAACGCGACCTGGTGGTCTGGGACAACCGCTGCACCATGCATCTGGGCGTCAACGACTACACCGAAGAAGACCGGCGGACGCTCCATCGCACCACCGGCGCACCCTTCGTGGTGAACGCCAGCCGGTAGCGGCTTCTAGTCCAGGATCACGTGCGGGATGAAGCGGGAATCGTCGCCGGTGATGAGCGCCTTGTCCTCGCGCACGCACATGCCGGCGGGTTGGCTGGCGATCAGCCAGCACCCGGTCATCGCGAAGTTGCCGTCGAATTCCGGCAACGGGTTGTAGGCCTGGACGATATAGCCCTCGACGCCATACGGGCCGTCGATGCTGTACTCCACCCGGCCGTCGCGCACGACCGAGATGTTCAGCCCTTCGCGGGAAAACAGCGGCTTGCGGATATAGGTGTCGCCGAGCTCGGACGCTTTCGGGTCGTCCTCGAAATAACTCGGCAGCAGGTTCGGATGCCCTTCGAACATCTCCCACAACAGCGGCAACAGCCCTTTGTTCGACAGGATCGCCTTCCAGGGCGGCTCGAAGAACCGGGCGCCGCTTTTCGCGATATTCTCGCCGAAATCCTCGGTCATGATCCATTCCCAAGGATACAGCTTGAACAGGTCGGTGATGAGCCGGTCGTCCAGGTCGGTGAACTGCCCCATCTCGTCGATGCCGATCTCGTCCATCAGCAGGGTCCGGGTATCCAACCCGGCCTGACGGGCGCAATCGGCGATATAGTCGATGGTGCCTTGGTCCTCCTCGCTGTCGCTGGCGCAGGCGAGGTGCAGCACCTCGTGAACGCCGAGTTGCGGCAAGGCCTCCAGCAGCTTCTCATGGACCGAGTTGTACTGATCGCAGCCCTCGGGAATCAGTCCGCGCTCCATCGCCTGCTCGAGCCAGACCCATTGGAAGATCGACGTCTCGTACAGCGTGGTCGGCGTGTCGGCGTTGTATTCGAGCAGCTTGGCCGGCCCGTTGCCGTCATAGGCGAAATCCATCCGGCCGTAGAGGTTGCGGTCCTGCTGCTGCCAACTGTTCGCCACGAAATCCCAGTAGTATTCCGGGATGCCCAGGCGTTTCATGAGCTGGCGGTCGCCGACGACCCGGTCGACGACATCGAAACAGAGTTTCTCCAGTTCCTCGCTTGGCGCTTCCAGATCGTCTTCGATCTGTCGCAGGGAAAACTTGTAATACGCGGTCTCGTCCCAATACGGATCGTTATCGATCGAATGGAACACGAAACCATGTTCCCGAGCGGTGTCCTTCCAGTCCGGCCGTGCGGCGACGGGGATTCTTTCCATATATTTTCTTGCTCTTCTTGGCCTATGAGCGCCCGGTAAAGCCGGTGGCCCGGGCCCTCGCACCGAACCCGCCGCGCGAGACGGTCGAGGTCTTGATGCTGGGGCTGCGCGTCGCCGACTTCGCCACCTTGGTCGCGCCGGTGTTCGCGCCGATTTTCTTGTTGTCGGCCGTCCGATAGTTCTTGGGGTCATCGGTCGAGCGGTAAAGCGGCTGCGACGCCACCCCGCCCCGGTTCCCGGCCAACATGCTGCCCATCATGTATCCCATCATCAGCGGCATGAAGACGCTGCCGCCGTTCTGGGTACGGTAGGGCGCCTGTTCGCATTGCGCGGCGCCGAAATCGGCCTCGCAATCCGCCTGTGACGTATATTTCGGCGCGACCTTCACATGCTGTTCCTTGGCCGCCGCGAATTCCGTCCGGCACTGACTCTCCGAAATGACGGGGTCGTTGATGCATTGCTCAAGCGTGTCGAATACCGCCGCGTCCACCGTCGGTTCGTCGCATGCGGACAGGGCGATGGTGCTGGCGCTCATCATCACGAGCGCGATCGATTTCGATCGTTTCATGGCATTCTCACTAGGCAAATCGGCTGGGGTCAGCCGGATAGATTTAATTTATGGGAGTATTACCCTGTTTTAAAGGGTTTCAGCGCTTATTCCATCCAAAGACCGTTAAATTCGACCGCAACCACCTGTTCGTAGGGCACGGGCCCGTCGAGCCAGCCGAGTCCGGTCATGAATTCGTTCATGCCGAGGACGAAATCCTCGCGCACGGTCGCATCGTAATAGGGCAGATCGCGGCGCACCACGCCGGCGATCAAATCCACCTTATCCGGCGGGAACAGGTCCTTTCCGACGCGCGTTGCCAGGTCGACATCCGATTTCAGCGCCCTTTGTGTCCGCACGATGGCGCGGACCGCCGCGGCGGCCGCCTCCGGATCACGCTCGATCAATGCGTCGGTGGTGATCAACGACGGCATCGTATAGTCGAACGCCTTTTTCGGCTCGTCGCCGCGCCGGATATCGATCAGGATTTTGCCGGCACCCTTTCGCATCGCGGTTTCGGCGCCCATGCCGTTGGCCCAGAAGGCATCGACCTCGCCGTCCGCCAGCGCCTCCGCAGCCGCGACGCCGAACGACACCCCCGGTTTCACCCGTCCCTCCGGCAACCCGATCGACACGTCGGAATCGGGATCGATGCCGACCTCGGACAGCATCGCACGCAATCCCAATTCAACGAACGGCGCGGCCGCGATCCGCAAGCCGCGCACCGCCTGGATGTCGCCGCGCGCCGCGTCCAAGTCCGGCCGCACCACCAGCAACCAGTACATGCCCTGGGCCAGCGCGGCGAGGAGCTTGGCGCCCTGCCAGTTCGGGAAGGCGGCGAGCGGCGCGTGCGCCGATCCGGCGACGAAATCGACGGCGCCGTCGCGCAACGCCTCGCAGGACTTGTTAATCGGGAAAATATGCTCGAGCTGCAGGTCCAGGCCCTCGTCCCGGAAGTGACCAAGCTGCAGCGCCGCGAGCGCCGGGAAGTAGGAATTCGAAACCAGATCGGGAACGGCGATTTTCATGATGTTGGTTTTCCCCGCCGCCGTCAGTCCACGGCATCCGCCGGCGCATCGACGATGCGTGTCTCGAAATCCGCCGGCGCGACGATTTCCAGGACCTCGAAATCGGCCGAGCAGTCGATTTCGCGATGCCGGATATTGGGAACCTGCAGAACGCAGTCGCCTTTTTCGATCTTCCGAACCCCTTGGCCCTCGTATTCGAAATTCGCCCAGCCGTTCAGGACATAGACGAGTTGGAACGTGCAGTCGTGAATATGCCAGTGCTGCACTTCATCAGGATCGGATCGGTCGACAGCCCGGATCACATGCGCCACATAGTCGCCATTGGTCCCGTCCGTGATGCCGAGATCGCGATACTCGAAGATTTTCCGCAATCCCTCGGTCCACGCCGCATCCCTCGCGCGATTGTGAACGAACGCCCAGTCTTCCGCCATTGCGCCCTCCCTTGGTGTTGTCTGCGGTAGATCGAGTATAGGTCTTTCGACGGATCGGCGGAAACCTTGACCAGCCGCCCCTAAAGTGGGCACCTTTCCCATAACACCAATGCCGACCTAAACGGTTTCTAGGCCGAACAAACAACGCGGGAATTGGGAGGAATGACGAAAACCTACAACACCATGATCATGGGCGCGTCCTATGGATCGCTGCTCGCTATCAAACTTCTGCTCGCCGGACATTCGGCGAAACTCGTGTGCCTGCCCGACGAGGCGGCGCTGTTCAACGAAGAGGGCGCGCGCGTGCGCATGCCGGTCAAGGGCCGCGACGATCTCGTCGAAATCGATTCGCGGACGTTGCCGGGCGACCTGTCCGCCGGCGGCACCGGCGATGTCGACCCCGCCGATTACGACCTGATCGTGCTGGCGATGCAGGAACCGCAATACCGCTCGCCCGGCGTACGCGAACTGCTCGACGCGGTCGCGAAATCGGGCGTGCCCTGCATGTCGATCATGAACATGCCTCCGTTGCCCTATCTGGCGCGGATTCCTGGGCTGGATACCGATGCCCTGAAGAAATGCTACACCGACCCGACGGTCTGGGAGAGCTTCGACCCCGCGATGATCACGCTGTGCAGTCCGGATCCGCAAGCATTCCGGCCGCCGGAGGAAAAGACCAACGTGCTGCAGGTCAGCCTGCCGACGAACTTCAAAGCGGCGCGGTTCGAGTCCGACGAACATACCGCCATCTTGCGCCAACTGCAGGCCGACATCGAGGCGATCCGCTTCGATACCGGCGACGGCGAGATCGAGTTGCCGGTGAAACTCAAGGTGCATGAGTCGATCTTCGTACCGCTCGCGAAATGGGCGATGCTGCTGACCGGCAACTATCGTTGCGTCCAGGCCGAGGACATGCGCTCGATCCGCAAGGCGGTGCACAGCGACCTCGAAACCTCGAAATCGGTCTACAACTGGGTTCGTGAGGTCTGCGAATCCATCGGCGCGTCGCCGGACTCAATGGTGCCGTTCGAGAAATACGCCAACGCGGCTCAGGGATTGGCGAAACCGTCCTCGGCCGCCCGCGCCTTGCTGGCCGGCGCGCCCAATATCGAGCGGGCCGATTGCCTGGTGAAGACGATCGCCGGGATGAAAGGCATGCAGAACGACACGGTCGACGAGTCGGTCGCGCTGGTCGATGGATGGCTCGCGCGCAATCGCGAAAAGGCCGGATAAGCAGCCTAGCGGCCCTTCCACTGCGGCGTCTGTTTGTTCACGAAGGACTCGACGCCGTGGTGGAAGTCATCGCTGCCGTAGCACTCGCGAATCAAATCCTCATCCGCGGCGTTGGGGTCGTCGCGCAATCGCCGCAACGCCTGTTTCGTGACCTTCATGGTGACCGGCGCGTGGCCCTGGATTTTCTCGCAGAGCGCATCGACATAGTCGTCGAGCGCATCGGGTTCGACCACCGCGAGCAGATATCCGTGCGCGAGCAATTCCTCCGCCGGCAGCATCTCGGCAAGCAACAGCATGCGTTTCACCAACGGCAGGCCGAAGGTCTCGGTCAGCGCCTTCAGGTTTCCGGCGGACAGGCAATTGCCGAGCGTCCGGGCGATCGGCACCGCGAATTTAGACCCGGGCGTCGCGATCCGGAAATCGCAGGCATTGGCGATGGCGAGCCCGCCGCCCACGGCCCAGCCCTCGACTACCGCAACTGTCGGCTGCGGCAGTTTCTCGACCTTGTCGACATAGACATCGACCTTTTCCTCGTAGGCGATGCCGTCCTCGCCGGTCTCGAACGCGCGGAACTGCGCGATATCGGTTCCGGCCACGAAGGCCTTCCCGCCGGCCCCGCGCATCAGGACCGTGCGGATCGAGGGATCGGCTGCAATCTTGTCGCACGCCGCCGCCAACCCGTCATACATCGCCCAGGTCATCGCATTCCGCGCATGCGGCCGGTCGAAGGTGATGCGGGCGACCGCCCCTTCGATTTGTAAGGTCGTTTGCCCTTCCGGATTGTTGGGACCTTCCTTGCCGTCCGCCATCTGCCCGATACTCCGTTCCTGTTCCCGTTTGCCGCGCGTCGGCGGCGCCTCTTAATGCCTCATGCGCGCCGGACCGCCAATAGGCGGAACGGATTTTCGGGCGAACTGGCAAAATACGGAGAGCCGTTCATTGACCGGGATCAACGACGCGCGGCCGGCGATCGGCGCAATGTTCCGGCCACCGAGTGCAACAACGCATGGGCTCAACCAATGAAACCCAGATTCCGCAACGCGATTCTGTTCTCCGTCTGCGCCGCCGCCATGGCCGCTTTCGCCCTTTCGGTCCCCGGCAACGCGGAGGATGACGAGCCTTCCCGGACACGGGTCGCCTTTCCCGTGATCGATCCGGTGGAAGGGCAGAAACTCTTCGTCACCGAAGGATGCGTCATCTGCCATTCGGTCAACGGGATCGGCGGCAAGGCCGGGCCGACGCTCGATGCGGAAGACGGCAACAACGTTATCGACGTGTTCGAGTTCACCGCCCGGATGTGGGCCGGCGCCTTCGCCATGGTCGAACTGCAATCGCAGGAATTGGGCTATCAGTTCGACCTGACCGGCGAGGAAATGGCCCATATCGCCGGATTCGTCTACGACCGGAAACAGCAGTTGTTGTTCAAGGAAAGCGACGTGCCGGACCTGATCCGCGACATGTTCATCAAGACGCGATACGAACTGGGAACCGAGCCGTCCTCACCGCCCAAATAGCGACACTGTCCCGGCGTCCGGTTAACGACCGCGCAGGCTGAGGATATAGGCGATCACGTCGTCCTGTTCCCGCTCGGTCAGGATAAGGTCAGGCATATCCCGATGCGTTGACCGCAGGAACACGCGAAGGCTGAGCCCTGTTGTCGACCGCTGGGTTGCCACATCCAGGAAACTCGGCGCGGTGTTCAATGGGTAGTCGTCGCCCTCGCGCGAGATATCGTGACAATCACTGCATTCGCTTTCGGCGAAAATCCGGCCCGCCACCGGATCGCCGGGGAGCGACTCGTCCGACACCGCTACCGGACTGCCGAGACTGGCAAGCGCCACGAAGCCGAGAAAAATGGAGACCGCGCGGAACACCGTCGTCACGAGTCCGTTGTATGCTCTGGATGCGTTTGAATGAAGTGGCGCAGCGTCGCCCGAAGCTTCAGCGCCCGGTCCCAATCACCGTGTTGCCGCGCATGCGCGATGTCGTCGACGATCATTTTGCGGATCATCGGCACGCCCTCGGGACTGTGAATGAGATATTCGCCGAGTTCCAACGCCACCAGCCGTGGTAAATGCTCATGTTCCGCGATGGCGTCGATTTCCGCCTCCGTCAGATCGCAAAGACCGACGCAATCCTTGTAGCTCAACATCGGCGTTCTCCGCTGTCTATTGGCCCAGCGACAGGATCGAACATGCGTCCAAAGCATGCATTGACACATATCAGTAACAATCGGTTTGACCTTCTACGGTCCGTCGGCATGCAAGTTCGAAATTGCAACAAACTATTATGACGGGTGATTCAATTTATTAATAACATTTTGATTTATCTAAAACCTGTTTATATGGTTCAACATCACTCATCATTCGACCTTGAGTTACTCTTCCAACGAATCGGTTCGATGCCCCCCACCGCCCTATCACAACTGGCCCGCCCCATCGATTTGGCGCGTAGAATCTTGCGGCCGGCATCACCGAACCGCGATGACGCACTCGCCATCTTGGCAGAAATGAAACGCGACAACTCGGAGGGGCCCGATTTCTGTCAACCCGGCGGAAACAGCGCGGACACAGGACGAGGATGGGACATGCTGTCCCAAAAAATGGAGACCCTTATTCGGACCGAAGGGATCTATGACGTAGAGGAGCAGCAGTTCAATCAATGGTTCGCCGGACCGGCACTGACATCACCGGCGAACTACTTCAACTACTGCTTCATGATCTACCGACTCGTGAAACAGATGGACCGATGGCAAGTCATGGAACGCTTTCGGTCTATTGAACCGCCGAGCCAAAGAGAAGTGGTTCTCGACGGACATAACTTTTCTTCGGACACGCTGATGGCTCTCTATCAAGTTTTGTCGATCGCGGAGTTCGACGATTCAATCTTGAGCGAGAAACGTACTATTCTCGATTTGGGCGGTGGCTGGGGACGAATTGGATACGTCGTGACCCGTATCAACCCAAATGCAATTTACCTTCACTGCGATATCCCGATCAGCAGTGTGCTAGCGCAATTTCATCTGCCGAAAAAAGCGCCGGAGGTGCCTGTTTTTCTCTACGAGAAAAGCAAAAAACTGAATCTCTCGACACGTGACGAGATGTTGGAATATCCCGGCGTACATTTTATCGGTAGCCATGATCTTGTCCGGTACGACGACAAGTGCTTTGACTTTTTCCTGAACATCGCATCTTTCCAGGAAATGCCGAACGAAGTGGTCGAAGCCTATTTTTCCCAGATATCCCGAACATTGTCGGGCCTGTTCTATATGAAGCAGTATGCGCTTCCGAACAGGAAAGACGGGTTCATCCCAAGCGGTGAAAACTACTATCCATTCCCGAATTCCTGGGAGAAGCTCTTCCTGGCCGAATCAAAGATTTCCTACCAATACTTCGAGTCGCTCTACAAAGTACCGCTGCACTAGCGGCGCATAAACTCCATCGCCCTTGCCGCGCCCCCGCCTCTGCTAGTACACGAACCCCATGGCGGCACCGCTTCTCATCCTGCGCGACATTCACCTGACCTTCGGCGGCACACCGCTGCTCGAAGGCGCCGACCTGTCGGTCTCCGCGGGCGACCGGCTGTGCCTGGTGGGCCGCAACGGGTCCGGCAAGTCCACGCTGCTGCGCATCGCCGCCGGACTGGTCGAACCCGACGCCGGGGAACATTTCGTCGATCCGGGCGCGACGGTGCGGTATCTGCCACAGGAACCCGACTTTTCAGGATTCGAAACCACCCGGGCCTATGCCGATGCGGACCTTACGTCCGGTGACGATCCGCATCGCGGGCAATTTCTGCTGGAAAAGCTGGGGCTGACGGGAAGCGAGAATCCGGCGCACCTGTCCGGCGGCGAGGCACGCCGCTGCGCGCTGGCAAGGGTCCTGGCGGCCGAACCGGATATCCTGTTCCTCGACGAACCGACCAACCATCTCGACCTGCCCGCCATCGAATGGCTCGAGGCGGAACTCGGCAGAAGCCGGTCCGCCCTCGTGCTGGTCAGCCATGACCGGCGTTTCCTGGAGACCTTGTCGCGGATCACCATCTGGCTGGACCGCGGCGTGACCCGCCGCCTCGAAGACGGATTCGCCAAGTTCGAATCCTGGCGCGATACGGTGATCGAGCAGGACGACCGGGTGCGGCACGAGCTGAACCGGAAAATCGCCGCCGAAACAGAGTGGCTGCACAAGGGGGTCACGGCACGCCGCAAACGCAACCAGGGTCGGCTGCGGGCGTTGCATGCCTTACGCGAGCAACGCCGCACGCAGCGCGAGGCGGTGGGCACTGTGAAATTCTCCACCACCGAAGGTCTGCGCTCCGGACGACTGGTCGTCGAAGCGGAGCATATCTCGAAATCCTATGGCGAGCTGACGTTGGTGCGGGACTTCTCGCTTCGCGTGCAGCGCGGCGACCGGGTCGGCATCGTCGGCCCGAACGGCGCCGGCAAGACCACCCTGCTGAACATGTTGATCGGTGCACTATCGCCCGATGACGGCTCTGTCCGGACCGGCGCCAACCTGCAGATGGTCACCCTGGATCAGCGGCGCGACAGCCTGGATCCGGACATGACGCTGTCCGACGCCCTGACGGGTGGCGGCAACACCGTCTCGGTCGGCGGCCAATCGCGGCATGTCATTGGCTACATGAAGGATTTCCTGTTCCTGCCCGAACAGGCCCGAACGCCGGTCGGCGTGCTGTCCGGCGGCGAACGCGGCCGGGTGATGCTGGCCCGGGCACTGGCCCGGCCGTCCAACCTGCTGATCCTGGACGAGCCGACCAACGATCTGGATCTGGAAACGCTCGACCTCTTGCAGGAAATGCTGGCGGACTACACCGGCACCGTTCTGCTGGTCAGCCACGACCGTGATTTTCTGGACCGGGTCGCCACATCGGTGATCGCCAGCGACGGTAACGGCGTCTGGACCGAATATGCCGGCGGCTACACGGACATGACGCGGCAGCGCAGCGACGGCGCCACCCCCGCGACGGCTAAACCGGAACGAAAAGAAAAAGCATCCGACACATCGGCGCCGGAGCGCCAAGCGAAGTCGCCGCCGTCCCGGCTCACCTTCAAGGATAAGCACGCACTGGAAACGCTGCCCGCCCGCATGGAAGCCTTGCAAGCCGACATCGAACGCCTCGGCCGGTCACTCGCCGACCCCGAGCTGTTCGCCCGCGATCCCGCCGCCTTCGAAACCGCCGCCACCGCGCTGAAGCAAGCGGAAGCCGACCTTGCGGCGGCCGAGGAAGATTGGCTCGCCCTCGAGATCAAACGCGAAGAAATCGAGGGCGGTTGAATGCCGGATATCTACGTCGACGCCGACGCCTGCCCCGTCAAGGACGAGGTGTTGCGCGTCGCCAACCGGCACGGCCTGACCGTTCACATGGTCGGCAACACCTGGATGCGGCTGAACAACGAGGTCGGCGTGAACCGGGTCGTCGTACCGGAAGGGCCGGATGCCGCCGACGACTGGATCGCCGGGCATATCGCCGCGAACGACATCGCAATCACCGCCGACATCGAGCTTGCCTCGCGCTGTCTCGACGCAGGGGCGCATGTCCTCGGCCCCACGGGCGATCCGTTCACGAACGACAATATCGGGTCGGCGCTGGCGATGCGCGATCTCAAAAAACACTTACGCGAAACCGGCGAGATCAGCGGATACAACCGCGGCTTCACCGGAAAGGACCGGTCGACCTTCCTCGATATGCTGGAACGCACGGTCCAATCGGCAAAAAGATCGCCGTAACGTCTCGCATGTCGACTCTGAAGCATGGCCCGGCGCCGAAAAATGGTATGCTCCGAAATCCAATAATTGGACCACACCAACAACGGATGCAGGGAGCGACCGAATCGTGATGAAACTCTGGGGACGGGCCGACGGGTCCAACGTTATCAAGGTTACCTGGTGCCTTGGCGAACTCGGCGTCGAGTATGAGCGGATCGACTGGGGCGGGTCCTTCGGCGGCAACGACGATCCGGAATACCGGGCGAAGAACCCGATGGGCAGGCTGCCGACCCTGGAAGAAGAGGATGGCTTTACCCTATGGGAATCCGGCGCGGTCACGCGGTATCTCTGCGCCAAATACAGCATGGGCGACATGTATCCCGAGCCGCTGCGCGAGCGCGCCGAAGCGGAAAAATGGATGGATTGGAGCTCGCTGAACCTCGCGCCGTTCAATTCCGTGTTTCTGGATCATTTCTTCCGGCTTCCGGAGGACCAGCGCAGTTCCGACGCCATCGCCGCGGCAACCGACCGCGCCAGCGAGATGTATGGCATCCTCGACAAGGTCTTGGCGGACCGGCCCTATCTCTGCGGCGATAGATTGACGATGGCGGATATCCCGTCGGGCTCGCTGACCCATCGCTGGATGACATGGACGCCCAACCGGCCGTCGCATCCGAATGTCGAGGCGTGGTACGAGCGGCTTGCGGCACGGCCGGCGTATCAAGAGCATGTCATCGCCAAGAACCGGCCCGCACCCACATAACCCCCGACGCCGACGGAGCACCGCCATGGCCGATCCCGCAACGATGATCCTGACGAACGGCAAGGTGCTGACGCTCGACACGCAGGACAGCGTGGCGGAGGCCGTCGCGCTGTCTGGCGACCGCATCCTAACCACGGGCGGCAGCGCCGAGATCGCCGCGATGGCGGACGACGCGCGGTCCATAGACCTGAAAGGCCGGACCCTCGTTCCCGGCCTGATCGACGGGCACGCCCATATGGATCGCGAGGGGCTGAAGGACCGCCTGCCCTCGCTCGCCGGCGCGCGCAAGATCGACGATATCCTGCAGATCGTCGAGACCGAGGTGAAGAAAGCACAGCCCGGCGACTGGATCGTCACGATGCCAATCGGCGACCCGCCGCAGTATTGGAACGTGCCCGAATGTCTGGCCGAAGGCCGCGTGCCGAACCGGCACGACCTCGACCGGGTGTCGCCGGACAATCCCGTCTACATCCGCGCCATCTGGGGCCACTGGCGAAACACGCTCCCGCTCGTGTCGGTCGCGAATACGGCAGCGCTCGAAGCCGCGGCGATCACGCGGGACACGGTGCCGCCCATCGACACCATCACCATTGAGAAGGACGCGTCCGGCGATCCCAGCGGCGTGATCGTCGAGCAGAACTACAAACCGATCGTCGAGCACACCGTGATGTCGGTGGTCCCGCGGTTCCTGCTGGAGGACCGGGTCACGGGGCTGCAAAGGTCGATGCAGTCCTACAACGCCTATGGCACCACCAGCGTTTACGAAGGACACGGTATCAACGCCGAAGTCCTGGCGGCCTATCGTCGATTACGCGATGCCGGCCCCCTGCCGGTGCGGTCGCATCTGGTCTACAGCCCGGCCTGGTCCAGCACCGATATCGACGACGTGCGGGCCTTGCTCAACAGCTGGGCCACCTGGCTTTCCGGTAAGGGACTCGGCGACGACTACCTGCGCGTCGGCGGCCTGTTCACCGAGCCGGTCCAGAACCGCGAGAACAGCCTGCGGGCGCAGACCTGTCCCTATGCCGGGTGGGCCGGGTTCAATTTCAATTGCGAGCTGCCGGAAGACGTGATGGTCGACATGATGATCGACGCGGCCCGCAACGGCATTCGCGTCGCTGCCATCGGCATGGACACCCTGCCGCATTTCGAGCGGGTCAACGAAGCCGTGCCGATCGGGGATCAGCGGTGGACCATCGTCCATGTCGGCGTGATCGACGCCGATCAGATACAGCGCATCAAGGATTGCGGCCTCGTCCTGACTGCGCTGACAAAACGCTATGTCCACGACGACGGCGAGAAACTGCGCGCCGAACACGGCGACGCGAAGGCAAACACGTTCCTGCCGCTGCGCGACCTGGTCGATGCCGGCGTCCATATCGCGCTCGCCACGGACAACACGCCGCCGTCGATGTTCGAAACGGTCTGGCACGCGACCGCGCGGCGCACCCGCGAGGGCAACCTGCTGGCGCCCGATCAGGCGCTCACCCCGATGGAGGCCCTGGCCTGCGCCAGCCGCGAAGGCGCTTGGCTGTCGTTCGAGGAGGATCGGAAAGGCACGATCGAATCGGGCAAACTCGCCGACCTTGCCGTTCTGTCCGACGATCCCTTGACCGCGGACGAGGAAACGATGCGCGGCATCACCGCCGACCTGACGATCACCGGTGGCGAGATCGTGTACGACCGGATGAAAGACGGCCCACCCCGTCCCGGCGGCAGCGGTCCCGCCTGATCAGTCGACGCGCGTCATCTTGGTGATTCGCGGCGGATCGAGTTCGGCGAGGAAAAGGTCGCCGGTCGAATTCCCCCAAATCCCATGCCCGCCGATCCAGACCGGCTTGCACCGACCCAGCAAGCTGCCATCGGGCGCCAACAGGCTGAGACTCGGTGTCTGGTCGGTAACGAAGATGAGGCCCCGGTCATCCACGAACACATCCATCGGATGGTAGAATCCGGGCCATTCCGTCAGATAAATACCGCCGCGGTCGAAGACCTGGATGCGGTCGTTTTCTCGGTCCGCGACCAACACGCGGTCATGGTGGTCGATGCAGACCGCGTGCGGCACGGTGAAAGTCCCCGGCCCGGCGCCGGCGCCGCCCCAGCTCCGCACCAACGCGCCATCCGCGTCGAAGCGGTGCACGAGCGCATTGCCATACCCGTCGGTGACATACATGTCGCCATCGGCCGCGACCGTGACATCCGTCGGGTGATTGAAAGGCGCGCCGAATTCCGGCCGGTGACGCGTCCCGAACCGCCGGACGATCGTTCCGTCCGGGGTGCATTCGAAAATCTCGTGCGCATCCCGGTCGACCAGGAAGACCCGATCGTCGCCGGAAATGAAGATGCCATGGGCATCGGCAATGAAATCTTCTCCCCACGCCGATACGAATGCGCCGTCGGCGTCATACACGACGACGGGGATCGATGCTCGGCGATAGGCATAGACCCGATCCCGGGAATCGACCGCGATCGTGCTGACCGCGTCGGGCGGGACGTTGTCCGGCAGCACGCCCCAGTCATGATCGACGCGATAGCGCCGGTCACCCAGGACGACGTAAAGGCTTTCTGGCATTCCTGCCTCCTTCGCAGGGGCGGAAAGAGTGGTCTTCATCCGATCACGCGACCTTAGAAGGGTCAAGTTGACTCGCCGAAAGCCGGGACGCCGATTGCATTTACCGCGCAGGCAGGCACAATCAATGTCCGAAAAGGAACGCTTGGTGGAGGGAAGCATGGCCGAATTCGATCTGATCATCCGCGGCGGAACCGTCGCAACCGCATCCGATACGGTGCAATGCGACGTCGGAATCCGGAACGGCAAGGTCGTCGCCCTGGCCGATTCCCTCGACGACGGGGCGGAGGTCATCGACGCATCCGGTAAGCTGGTGCTCCCCGGCGGGATCGACAGCCATTGCCACATCGACCAGCCGGGTTCGCACGGTGTGGAATCCGCCGATGACTTCGAATCCGGCAGCATCTCGGCGGCTTGTGGCGGCACCACGACGATCATTCCCTTCGCCGCGCAATACCGGGGCCAATCGTTACGCGCCGTGGTCGACGACTACCACAGCCGCGCGCGGGGCAAGGCGGTCATCGACTACGCTTTCCACCTCATCATCTCGGACCCGTCGGATCAGGTGCTGGGACAGGACCTGCCCGCGCTGATCCGCGAAGGCCACACTTCTTTCAAGGTCTACATGACCTACGACGCCTTGAAGCTGGACGATTCGCAGATGCTCAAGGTGTTGACGACGGCGCGGCGCGAGGGCGCGATGGTCATGGTCCATGCGGAGAACCATGACGTGATTAGCTGGCTGAGCGAACAGTTGGTCGCCGCCGGCCATGTCGAGCCGAAATACCATGCCGTGTCGCATGCCGCACCGGCGGAACGCGAGGCGACCCACCGCGCGATCACCCTGGCCGAGATCATCGACCTGCCGATGCTGATCGTTCATGTCTCGGGCCGCGAAGCGATCGATGAAATCGCCAAGGCGCGCCAGAAGGGGTTGCGCATCCATGGCGAGACCTGCCCGCAATACCTGTTCCTGACCGCCGACGACCTGGACCGGCCGGGCTTCGAGGGCGCGAAATATATCTGCAGCCCGCCGCCGCGCGACGCCGCCAACCAGGAGTTCGTCTGGCGCGGGATCGAGACCGGCACCCTCGACGTGTTCTCCTCGGACCATGCGCCTTATCGCTTCGACGATCCGGAAGGCAAAAAGAACCAGGGCGAGAACGCGCCCTTCACCAAGGTGCCGAACGGCGTGCCCGGTATCGAAATCCGCCTGCCGATGCTGTTCTCCGAGGGCGTCGGCAAGCAGCGCATCTCGTTGAACAAGTTCGTCGACATCACCGCGACCAACCCGGCGAAGATCTATGGTCTCTATCCGCGCAAGGGGACGATCGCCGTCGGCGCGGATGCCGATATCGCGATCTGGGACCCGGATAAACGTGTCACGATCTCAATCGATATGCTGCACGACAATCTGGACTACACGCCGTATGAGGGCCGCGAGATCACCGGATATCCGATTTTGACCTTGTCGCGCGGAGAGGTGGTGTGGGACGGTAAGGACCCCAAGGGCGATCCCGGCCGCGGCCAGTTCCTGGAATGCGACCTGCCCAACCCGCCGAAATCCGGCGGCCCCGCGATTCACGGCGTCCACCACGCCACCGAGTAAGACCGCATCCTGGCGGTCCCATCAGTCTTTGCAGGAGGAAGTTGAGAATGTCGAGAGTGGTAACCGTTGGCGCCGCGCAGATGGGCCCGATCCAGCGCGCGGAAGGCCGCGCGGCGGTGGTCGAGCGCATGCTGGCGCTGCTGAAAAAGGCGCATGAGAAGAACTGCGATCTGGTCGTGTTTCCGGAGCTGGCGCTGACCACCTTCTTTCCGCGCTGGTACATGGAGGATCAGGCGGAAGTCGATACCTGGTTCGAATCCGCGATGCCGAGCAACGAGACGCAGCCGTTGTTCACCGCCGCCAGGGAATACGGGATCGGCTTCTATCTCGGCTATGCGGAGTTGATCGAGGAAGACGGCGCGCCGCACCGGTACAACACGGCGATCCTCGTCGACAAGAGCGGCGAGACGGTCCTCAAATACCGCAAGGTCCACTTGCCTGGCCACGAAGAATACGACCCCGACCGCACGCATCAGCACTTGGAAAAGCGCTATTTCGAGGTTGGGAACCTGGGATTCCCGGTGACCCGCGCCATGGGCGGCGTCATGGGCATGTGCCTCTGCAACGACCGCCGCTGGCCCGAGACCTATCGCGTGATGGGGCTGCAGGGCGTCGAAATGCTGATGCTCGGTTACAACACGCCGACGATCAATTCGCTGTCCGACGAGGCGCCGCATCTGCGCATGTTCCACAACCACGTCACGATGCAGGCAGGCGCCTATCAGAACAGCACCTGGGTGGTCGGCGTCGCAAAGGCGGGCAACGAAGACGACAACGAGCTAATGGGCGGCAGTGTGATCATCGCGCCCTCCGGCGAGATCGTCGCGCAATGCCATACGCTGGGCGACGAGTTGATCGTCGCCGATTGCGATCTCGACGATTGCATCTTCGGGCGCGAGACGATCTTCAATTTCGCGGCCCACCGCCGCACCGAGCATTACGGCCTGATCACCGAACGCACCGGCGCGGTGCCGCCGCCGGAATAGGCCGTCATGGGCAATCGCATCGCCGTCATCAACCCGAATTCGTCGACCACGGTCACCGATGATATAGACCGCGCACTCGACCCGTTGCGCAGCGACTGCGGCGAAACGATCGACTGCCTGACCCTGGCCGAGGGCCCGCCCGGAATCGAGAGCCAGCGCGACGTGGACGGCGTGGTGGTCCCGCTCTGCGACCTCGTCAAATCACAGGACAACGCCGCCTCGGCCTTCGTGATCGCCTGCTTTTCCGATCCGGGACTGCACGCCGCCCGGGAAACCACGGACAAGCCGGTTTTCGGTATCGCCGAATCGGGATTGCTGACCGCGATGACCCTGGGCGACCGCGTCGGGCTGATCGCGATCCTTGCCTCGGGCGCGGCACGGCATGCCCGATACATCCGGGCGCTCGGAATCGAGAGCCGCTTCGCGGGCGAAGCGGCAGTCGGGCTCGGCGTTACCGAACTGGCCGACGAATCCCGGACGCTGGCACGCATGATCGAAACCGGACAACAACTGCGCGACGACCACGGCGCCGACGTGCTGGTCATGGGTTGCGCCGGCATGGCGCGCTATCGCGGCACATTGGAGGATACGCTCGGCCTGCCGGTGGTCGACCCGACGCAAGCCGCGGTAGGTATGGCGATCAGCGCCGTCCGGCTCGGCTATCGCACGACCTAGAGATTTATCAAAGTACTGGAAGGAAGCGCATCGTGGACGACCGAACGCCGAACATCCCCGAGGTGGTGGCCGAAATCAGCGAGATATTCGAACGTTATGAACAGGCGTTGATCGACAAGAACGTGGACGTGCTCGACGCCACTTTCTGGGACAGCCCGCACACGATCCGCTATGCGCTGCACGAGAACGGCTATGGCTTCGAGGCGATCCACGGCCACCGGGTCGCGCGCGCGCCGGGACCGGGCATCAAGGAGAAACGCATCCGTCTGGAGATCCTCACCCTCGGCCGCGACTTCGCGACGACGAATCTGGAATTCAAGGTCCGCGGCCGTGACACCATCGGCCGGCAGAGCCAGACCTTCGTTCGCTTTCCCGATGTCGGCTGGAAGGTCGTGGCCGCCCATGTCTCGACCATGGAAGGCGACCCGCTCTGGTAGGACGCTAAACCGGAATCCAGCTCCGCCGCTCCCCGGCATATTCGTTGCCGGGATTCCCGCGCACGGTCGTCCGCCACATCACCCGCTGGATATTCTCCGCGTCGTACCAGGTGGCCGCGTGGATCAGACTGCGGTTGTCCCAAATGACGAGGTCGTCGTCTTGCCATTCATGGGCGTAGATAAACTCGGGCCGGGTGTAATGCCGCATTAATTCATAGAGCAGTTCACCGCCCTCACCGTCAGGACCGGGCTCAAGACCGACAAACGGCCCGTCGACCCAGTCCATCTGACCGGCTTCACACATATACAGGGCCTTCTCACCGGTAACCGGGTGCGGGCGCACCACCGGCTGATGCTGCGGCGCTTCGTGAGGCTGAATGTCCTTGGGCGACTCGCCGGCCCGGACGGCATATTCCGTGCGGCCGATCGACGAACTGGCATGGATTCCGATCAGGCCGTCGACCCGGGCCTTCAATTCCGGCGAGAGCGCCCGATACGCCAGGATACCGTTGGCGAACAGCGTCTGGCCCTGTCCCTTGGGCGACGCCTGCTTCGCATAGAACAGCGAGATATCGGGCGGCGGCCGGCGATAGCTTTGATCGGTGTGCCAGCCGCGCCGGTGCGGAAACTGCGTCGGCAGCTTGCCGTCTTGGGTCAGCGGCGGGTTCGGCCGCGCCGGAGGTTTCTTGTAGGCCGGCGGCACGTTCGACACCATGAAGATCTCCGGCACTTCCTGATGCACGTTGTTCTTAGCGACCAGGGTCTGATTGTAGTCCTCGACCTCCGACCCGAACAGGCGGCTGAGCCGAACCAGCAACTCCGGGTCTTCGGAGATTGCCCGCATCCCACGAAGCAGCAGCAAGCCCCGCGCCTCGAATAACGCTTCCGGAAGGGTGTCCGGTTCCGCCTCGGCCGCGGCGATCGCGGCCCGCGCATCGGCGATGCCAGCGACCTCTACCAAGCCGCCGAAATCGGCATCCGGCATCGGTTGGACATGAAAACGGCTGGGCGGCATGGCGCCGTTCCCGCCTGCGTCGGTGGTGTTCGTTTTCGATGGCATTGAGTGTGCTCCAGCGCTAGGGGTGGGAGGGAATGCGCCAGTCTTGAGCAAATCACTATATCAGCGCATCGCCCGGTTTCAACGCATGCACCGGAATTGCCGCCGCCTTGGCCGAATTTTTTACGGTCCTTCGGGCTCCAAGCGGATCAGACGGCCGCTGGAGCTGTCGGTCAGCACGTATAGATAGCCATCCGGCCCATTCCGCACGTCACGGATGCGTTCGTCCAAATCCTCCAACAGCACTTCCTGCGCCACGACCTTATCGCCGTCGAGTTCCAGACGCCGCAAATGGGTCAACTTGAGCGCACCGACGAAAAGATCGCCGCGCCATTCCGGGAACCGGTCCCCGTCATAGAACGCCATCCCGCTGGGCGCGATCGACGGATCCCAATACACCACCGGCTGCTCCATCCCCGGGGCCGACGTCCTGTCGGAAATCTTGCCGCCGCCATAGTCGACGCCGTAGGTGATCACCGGCCAACCATAGTTCGCGCCGGCCCGCAGGATGTTGACCTCATCGCCGCCCTGCGCCCCGTGCTCGTGCATCCAGATGACATCGGTGCCCGGCCGCAATGCCATGCCTTGGCCGTTGCGGTGACCGTAGGAGAATATCTCCGGCCGGGCATCGTTCCGGCCGACGAACGGATTGTCCGGCGGCACCGACCCATCATCGCGGAGCCGCAACACGGTGCCGATATGGTTGCCGACGTTCTGCGATTCCTTCATCTGGCGGCGGTCGCCGGTGGTGATGTAGAGCGTGCCGTCCGGCGCGAAGACAAGGCGCGAGCCGAAATGCCCCGACCCGCCGGTCTTCGGCACGGAGCGGAAGATGACGTCGAGATCCTCGAGGCTGTCGCCGGTGAACCTGCCGCGCGCCACCTCGGTGCCGGCGCCGCCGTCGCCGCGCCCCGAATAGGACAGATAGATCAGACGATTGTTCTTGAAGTCGGGATGCAAAACCACGTCCAGCAAACCGCCTTGGCCGGCGGCGTAGATATTCCCCGGCAGCCCGCGAACGGGCTTGGGGTCGAGTTTTCCGCCCCGGACCACCCGAAGCTGGCCGGACCGTTCGGTCACCAGCATGTCGCCGTTCGGCAGGAAGGCTACGCCCCAGGGATGGTCGAGCCCTTTGGCGACGGTCACGATCCGGAATGCATGCTTCTCGGATTTAACGACCTGACCGTCCTTGATGTTCGATCCGTGAAAGAATCCCATCAGGACCACGGAAAGGAACAGAACCGATACCCCGCCCGCCAGCGGCTTCATCCTGCGCCGTGCACCGCCCTGGTCGCCCGTATCCCTTATATCCCGTCGTTTGAACATGCATTCCTCCACATCGCCATACGCGTCTGTTCCACCAAGTTAACGTAGGATCAAATCCGCCCGATACAATCCTCCCCGGCTATTGTTCGGCGTATGGTGGAAATGCTTCCCGTCCGCCGCATATAACGCATATCCTCCTCGGCGTCCGGCGCCGGTACGCCACCTCGGGTGCGATGATGAAGGAACGGGACTTGTCTATACGTCGCTCGCGCTGGAGCAAGAGCTGGATTTCGGCCGCCGCCGGGTTATTAGCGCTTCTCTCGGCGAGCGGTGCGAGCGTGGCCAACGCCGATCAGGACGGCCGCCTCATCGTGAAGCCGCGCTATGCCGACCCTCTTCTGTCGGTGGGAAGCGGCGATCCGGCGCTTACCCTCACCCCCTACGGCCAAGCCAACTTCACCACGTTGTTTTCCGACGACGGCCAGGAGAGGGATGCGTTCGTCGTCGACAACAACCCGTCGAGTTCGCGGCTGGGGATCATCGCGCGGCTCGACCCGGGCCTGGATTGGAAGCTTGGCTTTCAATACGAAGCCGGGTTCGACATCCCCGGCAGCACCACGGTGCGCGCGACGGACGAATCGCGCACCCGGCCCTTCATCGACGGCGACGACGAACCGTTCACGCGGCTGCTGCACGGCTGGATCGACAGCCCCTATGGCAGGCTGACGATCGGCGAGAGCCTGCCGGTCATCGCCAATTGGACGCCCAATCCCGGACGCACCTTTGCGACCGATCAGGCCGGCTTCTTCCTGATCGGCGGCGGGTTCAATCCGGTCATCTCGAACCCCAGCGGCGGGCGCAGCCGGATCGTCCGGCCATGGAGCGCCTTCACCGCGCCGATGCAATGGCCGCTGACCCAGCCGATCCTGCTGTTCCGGTACGATACACCGAGCATCGGCGGCGTCACCTTTTCCGCCGCGAAGGCGCAGACGGACATCTTCGACGTCGGCGTCCGGTATAAGGGCGACGTGTCGCGCTTCGCGGTCGACGCCTCGCTCGCCTGGCACAAGAACCAAGCCCCGGATTACGACAGCGCGCGGATCGGTTTTCCGGAATTCGAGGAAGCCCTGGTCGGCGGCATCGGGCTGCGCGACCGGCCGACCGGGCTGTTCGGCGTCGTCGGCGCCAACTACCGGATGTTCGACGGGTCGAACGCGAACGACTTCGACGGTGACGGCGCCCGCCGTCCGGACGATTTCGGGCTTTGGGGACAGCTCGGCCTGCGGCGCAACCTGCTCGGGATCGGCGACACGGTGGTCTATGGCGTCGTCGGGTACGGCCATGACCGCGGCGAAGGACGGTTCGTGCCGGGCACGGCGGGCGCCCGCTGGCTCGAAACCCGCGTTGTGATGGCCGGGATCAACGTCCTTCAGGAAATAGACGCCGCCAGGAAACTCGGCACCCGTCTGGACCTCTATGCCGGATACCGGCAATGGCGGGGCGATTTCCTGCGCACCACCGCCGCCGCCGACCCCACGCCGTTCCGCGAGGACGCCGACCCGCTGCACCTGATCACCGGCGGCTTCCGGCTGCGATTCTAATGCGGCCCTTTACTCGGGCGGCTCGACGCCGGTCTGGCTGGTGATGCGGCCGTAATACTGCGGCCGCCGGTGCTTCGCGAAATTGAACATGTTGTCCTTGCCGTGGGAACACAGGTCCAAGTCGCAGTCATGGACCAGCAACTCGTCCTCTGTCGATTCCGCCTGCGCCACGATCTGACCGTTCGGGTCGACGATCACGCTCGACCCGATCAGCCCCGCACCGTCCTCCACGCCGGCCTTGGCGACGCTGACCACCCAAGTCGCGTTCTGATACGCCCCGGCCTGCGCCGCCAGATTGCTGTGAAAGACCCGCCGGTCGTAGCTCTCCTCGCCGCCGTTCGGGTCATGCGCCGCCGAGTTGTAGCCGATCATCACCAACTCGACGCCCTGCAGTCCCATCACCCGGAAGGTCTCGGGCCAGCGCCGGTCGTTGCAGATCGCCATGCCGAGGATGCCGCCCATCCCCTTGAAGACCGGAAAGCCCAGATTCCCGTAGTCGAAGTAGCGCTTCTCCAGTTGCTGCCATTTCAACGCCGGGCGCAATTCTTCCGATCCCGGCAGATGGATCTTCCGGTACTTGCCGATGATCCCGCCGTCGGGCCCGACCAGGATCGCCGTGTTGTAATGCCGTGTCTCCCCGTCTTCCTCGGTCAATTCCGCATAGCCGAGGTAAAATCCCATGCCGAGCCGAACCGCCTCGTCGAACAGCGGCTGCGTGTCGGCATTCGGCATCTCGCGTTCGAAATGGCGGTCGATCTCGGCCTGATCCTCCATGTACCAGCGCGGGAAGAAGGTGGTCAGCGCGAGTTCGGGGAAGACGATGAGCTGCGCACCGCGATCATGGGCGGCGCGCATCAAATCGATCATGCGTTTGACGGTTTGCTCCCGCGTATGATTGCGCGAGATGGGGCCGAGTTGGCCCGCGGCGACACGGACGATCCGGGACATGGTTGGAATGCTCTCCTGGGTAATTTTTCTAACGGATCATCCTATACCAAACGGGTGCAACTACGCCTGATTTCGCATTCGTGGTAAAAAGGACGAAAGCCAACAAACAACCAATCGGGAGCGCCCCATGGCGGAAATGACCGGCGGCCAAGCGATCGTCCGCACCCTCGTCAACCACGGTATCGACACCATCTTCGGGCTGCCCGGCGTGCAGCTCGACAACACGTTCGATGCGCTCTACGAGGCCCGCAATCAGATCCGCACGATCCACACGCGCCACGAACAGGGCGCGGCCTACATGGCGCTCGGCTATGCGCAGGCGAGCGGCAAGGTCGGCGCCTGCATCGTCGGTCCTGGCCCCGGCCTGTTGAACACGGGCGCCGCGCTGTGCACCGCCGACGGCTCGAACGTGCCGGTGATCTGCATCGCCGGACAGATACCGTCGCACCAGATCGGCGTCGGCATCGGCGCGACCCACGAAATCCGCGACCAGACCAATGCGATGCGCGGCGTCGTGAAATGGGTCGGCCGCGCGGACACGCCTGCCGACGCACCGGCCGTGATGGAAACCGCGTTCGGCGAAATGCTCGGCACGCGCCAACAACCGGTCGTGTTCGAGATGGCCCCGGACATGATGGGCAAGGTCGAGGACGTGGCGCTGGCCGACCCGGCGGACTACGACGCGGCCCCCGAGCCGGACGAAGACCTGCTGGAGACGGCGGCGGAGATGCTCGGCAAGGCGAAGAAACCGATGATCTTCGTCGGCAGCGGCATCTTCGGCGCGGAAGCCGAGCTGCAGGCCATCGCCGAAACGCTGGAAGCCCCGGTCGTGATGAGCCGGACCGGCCGTGGCGCGCTGACCGACCGGCACCATCTGGCGCAAACGATGATCGCGGGGCAGACGATCTGGGAGGATGCCGATGTCGCGTTGGTCGTCGGCACCCGCTTCTCGTCGCCCGCCCTCGCCTGGGGCCGCGAGAAAGAGGTCAAGCTGATCCGCATCGATGTCGACCCCCGGCAGGCGAAGCTGCCGCGCGAGGCCGATGTCACTGTCATCTCCAGCGCCAAAAAGGCACTGCCGGTGCTGACCGACAAGATCGGCCGCCACAACACGAAACGCGAGTCGCGCGAGGTGGAGCTGAACGCGGTCAAGGCCGACACGATCGCCAAGCTGGAAGGCCTGCACCCGCAATACGGCTTCGGCAAGGTGATCCGCGATGCCCTGCCGGAGGACGGCATCCTCGTCACCGACGTGACGCAGATGGCGACCTTCATGCAGAACTGGTGCCCGGTCTACCAGCCGCGCACGCTGATCACGCCGGGCTATCAGGCGACGCTCGGCTACGGCTTCCCGACAGCGCTCGGTGCGAAGGTGGCCATGCCGGACAAGAAAGTCGTCTGCATTTCCGGCGACGGCGGCTTCATGTTCAACGTGCAGGAACTGTCCTCGGCGGTCGCGCATGGCATCGACTTGGTGACGATCGTCTTCGCCGACGCCGCCTACGGCAACGTCAAACGCTTCCAGAAGGAAGGCTATGGCGGACGCCACATCGCGGTCGACCTGCACAACCCGGACTTCGCCAAGATGGCCGAAACCTATGGGGCGCGCGGCATCCACGCGGACGGGCCGGAAGAACTGGCCGCCGCGCTCAAGGAGTCGCTGAACGCCAAGGGCCCGACGCTGATCGAGGTGCCGATCGGCGAGGTGCCGAATACATGGTCGCTGGTCAAACGTCCGTCGTCCGCGGGCGCGAAGACCTAAGCGGCATGACCCGTGACCTCATCGGATACGGACGCGACCGGCCGGTCATCGAATGGCCGCGCGGCGCCGCGGTCGCCGTTTCGATCGTCGTCAATTTCGAGGAAGGCGCGGAATTTTCGATCGAGCAGGGCGACCCTGCCGCCGAGCGTGTCGGCGAGGTGCTGAGCGTCGTCCCGTCCGGAGTGCGCGATATCGGGATGGAGCAGGTTTTCTCCTACGGCATGCGCGCGGGCCTATGGCGGTTCCTCGATGCGCTGGACCGCCATGACCGGAAAGTCACCTTCTTCATGTGCGGCCGCGCGATCGAACGCGTGCCGGTCCTCGCGGCCGAGGTCGTGGCGCGCGGACACGAGCCGGCCTGCCATAGCTGGCGCTGGACGACGCATGCGGAATTCACGTCGGAGGCCGAGGAGCGCGCCGTGCTCGAACGCTGCATCGCGGCCACCGAGGCGGCGACCGGCGAACGCCCGTACGGCTTCTTCTGCCGCGGCAGCGAAAGCATCTTTACGCGGAAACTGCTTTGCGAGTTGGGCTTCGAGTACAATTCGAACGCCTTCGACGACGACCTTCCATATTACGATCACGACGCCGGCCCGCAGCCGTTGCTGATCTTGCCCTACTCCCTGGACAGCAACGACATGAAGTTCTTCCATCCGAACGGCTTCGCCCGGTCGGCCGAATTCGTCGACTATGTCATCGACGCGCTCGACGTATTGATCAAGGAAGGACGCCGCGGCGTCCCGAAACTGCTCAACATCGGCCTGCACCTGCGCATCACCGGCAGACCCGGCCGGTTTGCCGCGGTCGAGGCGATCTTGAATCACCTCGATGGAATGGGCGAACAGATCTGGGTCGCCCCTCGACTTGAGATAGCGCGCCACTTTAAGGCACACTATCCGCCCTTGCCCAAAGTTTGAGCAACGAAACGTGCCTGACCAAGGCAGCGAATTTTTCACTTGCCCATGTCGGCATAGAAAAAAAGAACATATGCAACGGGTTAGAGACATAGTCCCCGTTGGCATACACCTTGAATAAGCAGAACTAAGAACCGGGCCGGCAAGACGGTCCGCGTATACGGCCTCGCCGTCCGTCCCGTGTCCATGCAACTGGTCGCGGGCGGCGCATGCGGTACGGGTCGTCCAACACTGTCGCTTCGTGCAGGGAGAAGAATAATGCAAAGGCATCTATCGAAACTGGCTTTGGTATCCGCGATCGCGCTCGGGTTCGGCAGCGCGGCCATGGCCGACACGCTGCAGCTACGGGCCAGCGGCCTCGTGTCGACCCACAAATTCCATGTCCAACTGGAGAAGGACTTCTACGGCGGTCTCGCGAAAAAGACCGGGCTCGACGTAGCGGTGAACTACAACCCGCTGGACGTGGTCGGGATCAACATGCAGGACACGTTGCGGATGGTGAAGAGCGGCGCCTTCGATATCGTCGAGACGACGATCGGATCGGCGGCGCGCGACGACCCCTTCCTCGAAGGGATCGACCTGATCGGCGTCTCAACGACGATGGACGAGCTGAGGGAGTCGGTCGATGCGTATCGCGACGCTTTCTCGAAACGGGTCGCGGAGAAGTTCAACGCCAAGACTTTGACGCTCTGGCCCTATGGTCCGCAGGTCTTCTACTGCAAAGCGGATATCAAGACACTGAGCGACTTCAAGGGCCTCAAGGTCCGGTCCTACACCCCATCGATGTCGGCCCTGGTCAGCTATCTCGGCGCAACGCCGGTGACGCTGCAGTTCAAGGAAGTGTACCCGGCGCTGCAACGCGGCGTGGCCGACTGCGCCATCACCTCGCCCACGTCGGGCAACACCGGCAAATGGCCGGAAGTGACCACCCATTTCCTGCCGCTCGGCATCAGTTGGTCGGTGAACGGTCACTTCATGAACCTGGACAAATGGAACTCGCTGTCCGCGGACCAGAAGAAGAAACTGACCGCCGCGTTCAAAGATTTCGAGAAAGGTTTCTGGAATTTGGCCAAACAGAACAACGGTTGGGCGATTGCCTGCAATACGGGCGGCGCAGAGTGCAAGAACTACAACAAGTTCAACATGAAACTGGTGACTCCGTCGGCGGCGGACCGGGCGGCCGTGCAGAGTGCCTCGGTCAAGGAAATCGTGCCGAAGTGGAAGGAGACCTGCAACGGCGTCTACGCCGAGTGTTCCAAGATCTGGGATGCGACGATCGGAAAAGTCCGGAATATTTCCGCCAAGTAACGATCCCGATCTAAGATAACCGACGCACCGAACGCCTCGCTCCTGCCGGAGTGAGGCGTTCCGCGCGGCAAGACCGCCCGAGGGTTCGCATGGATCGTTTGAGATCACTACTGCACGGCGTCGCGATCGTGGCCGGATACGCCTTCTTCGCCCTGTCCATATTCATCGTCGTCGAAATCCTCGCCCGCAAGCTTTTCAATTATTCCTTCCAAGGCGCCGACGAGATCGGCGGCTATGTATTGGCGGCAGGCACCGCCGGCGGTTTCGGGTTCGCCCTCATCCATCGAAGCCACACGCGGATCGACCTGTTGGTGTCGCGGCTGTCCGGCACGCCGCAGGCGATCTTCAACCTGCTCGCCTATGTCTCGCTCGCCGCCTTCGCGACATTCATGGCATGGCGGGCCTGCGCGACCCTGCAGCAAAGCATCGAGTTCGGCAGCCTTGCGAGCACGCCATTGCAGACGCCGCTTTGGATTCCGCAGAGCCTTTGGGCCGGCGGGCTGGTCCTGTTCGCCATCGCGGCGTTGTTCGTGGCCGGGCGGGCGGTGATCGCGTTCTTCCGCGATCCCGATGCGGTCAACCGCGAATTCGGCCCGGTCACGATCCGCGAAGAGGTCGAGGAACAGGTCCAAGACCTTGCGAAATCCCGGCGGGACGCCTGACCCATGATCGATTTCAGCGGCGCCGTGTTCGGATTCCTGTTGATGCTGGGGCTGATGTTCTGCGGCATCCATATCGCCACGACCATGCTGGCGATCAGCGTGATTGGCGCGGCGATCTATCTCGGCCCGGCGACCATTCTGGCCTTCGGCACGAATCTCTGGGCGGTGATGAACGACTTCCTGTTGACCGCGATCCCGCTCTTCGTGCTGCTGGGCGAGTTGCTTCTGCGCAGCGGGATCACCAAACGCATGTATGACGGACTGGCCGATTGGCTGAGCGTCCTGCCGGGCGGACTGCTGCATACGAATATCGGCGCCTGCGGCTTGTTCGCCTCGGTCTCCGGGTCCTCGGTGGCGACGGCCGCGACGATCGGCACGGTGGCGCTGCCGGAATTCAAGAACCGCCAATATAACGAACGCCTCGTGCTCGGCACCATCGCCGCGGGGGCCACGCTTGGAATCCTAATCCCGCCCAGCGTGAACCTGATCATCTACGGCGCGCTGACCAACACGTCGATCGGTCAGCTTTTCGTCGCCGGCATCATACCGGGGCTTTTCCTGGTCAGCCTGTTCATGATGATCGTCGTGGTCGCCTGCGTGCTGCGCCCGGCCTTCGCCGGCACGCGGGAGGCGCGCGCGCCATTGGGCGACCGTCTGCGGCGGCTCGGCGCGCTGCTGCCGCCGCTTGCGATCTTCGCGGTGGTGATGGGCAGCATCTATTTCGGTTGGGCGACCCCGACCGAGGCGGCGGCGATCGGCGTCGTCATGGCCGCTGTTCTCGTCGCCGCCAACGGCAAGATGACGATTTCGACACTGCACGAAGCCTTCGCCTCGACGGTCAAGACGACCGCGCTGATCCTGCTGATCATCGTCGCCGCCTTCTACCTCAACTTCATCGTCGGGATCCTCGGCGTGCCGCAGGCGATGACCAACTTCGTCGCCAAGGTCGGGGTCGACGCGATCACCACGATCTGGCTGCTCGTGCTGTTCTACCTGATCCTCGGGTGTTTCCTGGAAACGCTATCGATGATGGTGGGAACGATCCCCGTGGTTTTCCCCATCGTGCTGCATCTCGGCATCGACCCGGTCTGGTTCGGCATCTTCCTGGTGCTGATGATGGAGATGGCGCTGATCACGCCGCCGGTCGGCATGAACCTCTATGTGGTGCAGGGCGTGCGCGGCGGCGGCCCCGTATCGGACCTGTTCTACGGGGTCACGCCGTTCATCATGATGCTGTTCTTGCTGGTCTGCATCATCATCATCTACCCGCCACTCGTCACTTGGCTGCCCGGACTCCTGTACTAGCAAGTCACAAGACATTTCCTATCGGCAGGCGCAAATTCATAGGAAGCACGCAGGAGAACTCTACCCAAGGGAGCCCTGCCAATTCCAACAGCCGACTATTCGAATCCCAAATCGGGAACTAACGAAAGCCAGTTAAATCCATCGGAGGTTTGAAATCGGAAATGATCCGGCCGTGGGTGTCCCGCGGCAGTTCTTCGCGGTTGAGCGCGTGCAAGAATTTCATACAGACGGCTTTGAGCCTCAGATTCGGGATCTTCCCAAAACTAGCGATAAGTTCGGGGTTGTCTAAGCCTTGGACATCCGAAAGATCATCATCACCGACGTAGTAACTCGTGATCCGGCAATCGTAGTGGTTCGCCCTGGCGAGCTTCACGAAAAAGCTGGGCTGATAATTCACTATGCCGTGATTCACGTCACCCAGGAAAGGCACCATGTGCACCATCGAGCCGCCCGGGGCAATGAGATCATGGATGAATTTCATTGCATTGATCTGGTTAGCGATATGCTCTGAGGTGCCGAGATTCAATGCTAAATCGAACTTACCGAACAGTTCTTCCGGGACGTATGATATGTTCAAATCGATCTGATAGGTCGCCTTTGGATCCAGATCGACCGATTCGACCGTGAACCCCATCCGGCGGAAAAAATCGTCAGCGTATCCGCGCTGTGCAAACATTTCTATTTCTTCATCGGTTAGCGGATCATCTGTCGGAAAGAGTTCAACCAGACGCCGCATCTCGGCGATACCACCATTCGGCACATCTTTTTCAAGATGAAACTGCTGCGAGCCAATGAAGACAATCGAGCCATTTTGTTTCAGTGCGCCGCTTGTCAATAGGTCCTCGAAAAAGACGCTGCAATCTACACCGATCCCCATCGATAGCCCTTGCTCTCCAACTGCGCTCCAAGCTTTCAGCATAGACTGAAACACTCGGATCTAGATGATTTCTATTTCAAGTTTTTGTTTCCTTATTTCAATGTTATCCTGAGTTCTTAGATTAACCTATAGTTATTAAATGTAGAGTCGACTTACCACCGCATGTGGACGTTCTTGATCCGGGTGTAGCTGAGCATTTCGTCGAAACACTCTTCCTGGCCCAAGCCGCTCGACTTCCACCCGCCGTAGGGCGCGCCGAGATAGCGGCCGTTGGCGTTGATCCACATATAGCCGGCCTCTACCCGCTCCACCGTCTCCATCGCGGTACGGTAGGATTCGGTCACAACCAGCGCGGTCAGACCGTATTCCAAACCATTCACCTCGGACAGCATGGTCTCGTAGTCGTTCCAGGTGATGATCGACATGACCGGCCCGAAGATTTCCTCCCGCGCGATCCGCATGTTCGACGTCACACCGTCGAAGACGGTCGGCTGCACGAAGAAGCCATTGGCCAGCTCCGGCGCATCGGGCGCGCCGCCGCCGGTCAGCAGCTTGGCCCCTTCCGATTGTCCCGCATCGATCAACCCCATGACCCGGCTATGCTGCTTGTCGGACACGATCGGCCCGAGTTCCTTGTCATCCTGCCACGGCAGGCCGACCGGCAGCGCATCCGCCAATTTGACCAGTTCCTCGGCGACCGCGTCGTGCAGGCTTTCATGCACGAAGACGCGTGAGGTGGAACTGCAGGACTGGCCCTGCCGGTTCAGGTTCATGCCCTTCACCGCCAGCGACGCTGCCTGTTTCGGGTCAGCGTCCGGGAAGATGATGATCGGGTTCTTGCCGCCAAGCTCCAAACTGACATGTTTCAGATCGTCGGCCGCGGCCTTGGCGATCGCCTTGCCCGTCGCGACCGAACCGACGACGCCGACGCGCCGCACGTCCGGATGCGTGACCATGGCGTTGCCCGTAACCGCGTCGCCGGTCACCACGTTGACCACGCCCGGCGGCAGCACCTCGTCGCAAATCTCCGCGAAGCGCAGGCTCGACAGCGGCGCCTGTTCCGACGCCTTGACGACCACCGTGTTGCCGGTCGCCAAGGGTGCGGCCGATTTCTCGGCGCAGAAGCGGAACGGATGGTTGAACGGATTGATCTTCGCGACCACGCCATAGGGCTGGCGGCGCGTGAAGTTCAGATGCCCCGGCTCCTGCGAGAAGGTCTCGCCCTTCACCTCGCGGACCAACCCCGCGAAATAGCGCAGCGTATCGGTCGTCCAGTCCACATCGCCGACCATGCCCGCGAGCTTGTTGCCGGAATCGACGCAGTCCATCATGCCCAACTGGTCGCGGTTGGCGTCCAGCCGGTCGGCCAGTTTCTCCAACAGGGCCGCCCGCTCGGTGATCGGGGTGCGGCTCCAATCCTTGAAAGCCGACTTGGCCGCCGCGACCGCGCGGTCGACGTCGCTTTCGTCGGCCATCGGCACTTCGCCGAGGTCTTCACCGGTCGACGGATTGATCGTGCCGAAAGATTTTCCGGACGCACTCTCCTGCCATTCGCCACCGATATAGAGACCCTTCGGTGAGAACTTGAGATCGGGACTCGCTTGGTTTGTCATATTACCCCCTCCACTTAAGGCACGATGGCGGCCCGCAACACCGACCGGTCGCCGGCGCAGGCAAATGCCTCGTCCAATTGTTCGAGTGAAAATTTTGAATCGACCATTTCCGCGAACGGAAACCGCTCGCGGTTGGCCATGACGAAATCCAACGCCTGAATGAGATGACGCGGATGATAGTTGTGGACGCCCTTGATGTTGATCCAACCACGCAAAATAGCGTTGCCGTCCAGCGTGAAATTCGATTCCGGATTGACCAGGCCACCGATCACGTAGTGCCCGCCGATCCGCAGCATGCGGATGCCGACCGGCACCGCCTCCGGATAGCCGCAAACCTCGATGCAGACATCCGCGCCATCCGGCGGACAATCGGCGCGGACGGCGGCGACCAAGTCGTCCTCCGCCATGGCGGAGATGTCATAGGTAACGTCGGCGCCGAATTTCTTGGCCAGCGTCAACCGGTCCGCAACGGCGTCCAAGCCGATCACCCGGCGCGCGCCCCGCGCCTTAGCGATGGCGCAACCGTATAGTCCGAGCAACCCCAGACCCTGCACCACGACGGTGCCGCCGACGTCGATCTGCGCCGCTTCGGTCACCGAGATCATCGTCGCGACCCCGCAGTTCAGCGGCGTCGCTTCCTCGTCGGAAATCTCGTCCGGCAGCTTGAGGATTCCGGTCCCCGGCAGGATGTAGCAATAGTCCGCGAACCCGCCGAGGAAATGCGGATCGTCCTCGACCAGGTCATGGCCGTATTTGCGCAGCCCCGGCGACTTCTGCGGCATGTCATGGACATCGCGATAATAGGAGTCGCCGTGGTGAAAGAATTCCGTCCAGGTCACCCGGTCGCCCACCGCCAACGCATCGCCACGCATATCGTGGGTAATCGTGTCGCCGAGCTGTTCGATCACGCCGATTATCTCATGTCCCAGGATTCCGGGACACGGGTTCGGCCGATGCCCGAGGTAAGAGTGGATATCGGACCGGCAGATCGTGGACATCGTGATCCGCGCGAGCACCTCATCGGGTTTCACGTCCCGGACCGGGTATTCCCGGACCACGAAGGGTGTGTTGGGGGCGTCGTAAACGACCGCCCGTCCCGTCTTCGCCATCAGCGGCTCCTCCGTTTCCTCAATTCACGCCGTTGAGCGCGAAGTCGAACAGCTCATGGCTGCGCAGCCCACCGGCCGCGCCCCGCGCCGCATAGGTCTCGTTCAGCGGATCGCTGATGACGAAGGGCACGTTCGCTTCGTGCAGGCTGCCGTGCGTGCGCAGGCGGGTGCCCTTGAGCGCGGACAGGTCGTGGTCCACCTCGCGCCCGCCGATGACGGTCTTCTTGTCGCCCAACACGGCGACATCGCCTTCGCGGTCCAGCGGCTGTTCCAGTTCCTTGACCACCTGCTCGGCGGACCAAACATTCTCGAGGCCCGGTACGCCGTCGATCGCGGCGATGACGCTGTCCGCCGACGTTCCGTTGTGGCAGTACACCCGGACGAACCCGCCGAGCGCACCGTGGTGGCCGACGAAGGCGTCGGTGATCGGACAGATGACGGTGCAAGCCCCCTCGCCCAAGGCCCCGTCCAGGATGTCCTGGAGCCAGACGACGTTCGGCTCGCCGTTGTCGTCGGCCTTGTCGCCCATGCCGTGATCGGCGGTCAGGGCCACGACCGCGCCCAATTCCTTGAGCCGTCCGAACCGGGCGTCGAGATCGCGATAGAACTGGTCCGCGACCGGCGCACCGGGCGCATGAGTGTGCTGGATGAAGTCGGTCAGCGACAGATAGAGGATATCGGGCCGCCGTTCCTCCAACAGCTTGATGCCGGCATCGAGCACGAACAGCGACAGTTCGGCCGAATACATGTCCGGATGCGGCTGTCCGACATAGTCGAGCACGTCCTCGATGCCGTTCTCCGCCATCGTGCATTGGTCGGCGAACTGGGTGGAGAAACTAACCGACCCGTTCGACAGGTCCATGTCCTTCTGCAGCTGCTGGCGCAGCTTGTCCTTCGCCGTCACCGAGGCGACCTTCAGTCCGTGCCGCGAGAATTCGGACATTACCGACCGGGCCCGCAACAGTTCCGGTCCGGTCATCACGACCGGCTCATTGGTCGCGCGGTCGAGATAGAAGTTGCCCGAGATGCCGTGCACCTCCGGCTCGGTGCCGGTGACGATCGACATGTTGTTCGGGCAGGTGAAGCTGGGCATGCTGCCCCGCGCGACCGAATAAAACCCGTCCTTCATGAAGCGCTCGATGTTCGGGATGATCCCGGACTTGAGGCCGGCGTCGAAATATTCCGGATCGCCGCCGTCGATACAGACGACCGCGACCGGCCGCGTCGGCTTGGCATAGGTGACGCCATTCAGGTCAATGCTGTCACTGCTCATATAAAATGTCTCCTATCTCTATTCGTCGGAAGCCGTGCATCGGGGTCTTAGGCTTCGCTCATTTCATCTTCATGACAACGTTCCGCGCCCAGGCCGATATCACTTCGGAAATCAGCACCAGCACGATGATGGAGAGGATGATCGCCGCCACCCGCTCGGTTTCGATCTGCATGACATTGCGCTTGAGATACCAGCCCATGCCGCCCGCGCCGAAGAACCCGACGACCGTGGCGGCCCGGAAGGCAACGTCCCACGTGTAGATGCCGATGCCGGTGAAGGCGACGCGCACTTGCGGGAAGACGCCGAAAACCATCACCTGGAACAGGTTGGCGCCGGTCGCCCACATCGCCTCGACCGGCCCCATGTCGATCGCCTCGATCTCCTCGGCGAACAGCTTGGCGGCGAAACCGGCGCTGAACAGCGTCAGCGCCAGCACGCCCGGCAGCATGCCGAACCCGAGGATCGAGACGAACAGGATCGTCCAGATCGTTTCGTGCACCGCGCGGCAGGACATGCTGAGGAACCGTGCGCCCGGATATACGAACAACCGACTCGGCGTCATGTTGTAGGCCGCGAACCAGGCCAAAGGGATCGTGATCAGCAGGCCGAACAGCGCACCGAGATACGCCATCTGGATCGTTTCGATGACCGACCCGATATAGTCGGTGTCCATGATGTATTCGATGTCGGCGGGGTAATACCGGTTGGCGAGGATCTCCCCCATGCGGCCGAACATGCCGAACACCCGGTCGAGCGGGATGTTGAGGTATTCGATGCTGAAGACGATCACGGTGAACGCCGTCAGCCACGCCCCGTAAGAAATCAGCGATTGCGGAAAGCGGAAGCGGCTCCATTCGCGGGGCGGTTCGGTCGGTGCCGTGGCGGCTATGTCCCGTGGTGCCATCGCCCGCCCCTCAGATCGTCCGCCGGCGGATCGCATGCGAAATCGCCTCGCCGAGCAGGATGATGATCAGGATCGCGAGGATCACCGTCGTCACCCCGTGATAGTTGAAGGTGTTCATCTGCCGGAAGAACACGAGCCCCAGCCCGCCGGCCCCGACCAGCCCCAGGATCGCCGAGCGCCGGATATTGATCTCCCACTCGAAGATCACGACGCCGATGATCTGCGGCAGGACCTGCGGCAGGACGGCATAGAGAAAGACCTGGAACGGACCGCCCCCGACCGCGCGGATCGCCTCGACCGGGCCGTGATCGATATCCTCGATCGCCTCGGCGGACATTTTCGCGATGAAGCCGACCGACCGCACGGCGATGGCGAAGACACCGGCCATCGCGCCGAGCCCCATCACCGCGACGAAGAACAGCGCCCAGACGATCTCATGGATCGACCGGCTCATGGTCATCATCAGGCGCGCCAAGGGATAGGTGACCGGCTTGAACGGCGTGATGTTCATCGCCCCGAACCAGGCGGCCGGAATGCAGATGATCACGCCCAGGAAAGTGCCGAGGCAGGCGATCAGCAGCGTCTCGATCGCCGGGCCGAGCAACGTGGGAAACAGCTCGAAGTCGATGCCGATGAACCGGTTCGTCGCTTCCAGCACGTTGCCGACGCTGCCGATCCGTTCCCAATCGGTATCCTTGACCACAGTCACGTCGACGCTCCACACCACCAGCGCCAACAGCACGGTGGTCACGATCGCGGAGATCGTGCGCTTGCGCCGCCGCGTCGCGAGGATCGTCTCGGTCGACAGACCGGCGGGCGCTATGTCGCTGGTTGCGGTCACCGGCATTCCCTTTAAAGGACTTCCATGGCGTAAATTTCGTCGAGCTTCGCTTCGTTCATCTGCTCGGTCGGGCCGGCGAACATGGTTACGCCGTCCTGCAGGCCGATGATCTTGTTGCAGAATTCCATGGCCAGCTTCACGTCATGGATGTTGCAGAGGCAGGGGACGTTCAGCTCCTGCGCCATCGTTTTGACGAGGCCCATGATCTCGCGCGAAATCTTAGGGTCGAGCGCCGAGGTCGGCTCGTCGAGCAGCATCAATTTCGGGTCCTGCATCAGCGCACGGGCGATGCCGACGCGCTGGCGTTGACCGCCCGACAATTCGTCCGCCCGCTTGTCGACATGATCGGACAGGCCGACCCGGTCGAGCAGTTTCAGCGCGTGATCGATGTCGTCGCGCGGAAAGGCGCGGAACAGCGTCCGCAAGTTACCGGTGTAGCCGAGCCGGCCGGACAGCACGTTGTCCATCACGCTCATCCGGTTGATGAGGTTGAATTCCTGGAAGATCATCCCGATGTCCCGGCGCGCCCGGCGCAAATCCTTGCCCGAGAGGGTTGTCATCTCCTGTCCGTCGAAGACGATGCTGCCCGATGTCGGGGGGACAAGCCGGTTGATGCAGCGGATCAGCGTCGACTTGCCCGCGCCGCTCGGCCCGATGATCGCGAAGAAATCATCGCCTTCGACATCGAACGATATTCCCTTGAGGATGTCCGGGCCCTTGGCGCTGTACCGCGCGTACAGGTCCGATACTTCCAAGACTGCCATATCCGGTATCCTGCCTAGTCGATAGGCGCCGCAATCAACGTCGCGGCGGGAAAAAGAAGGCCGGCGCCACCCGAAGGCTTCTGCGGGGGGACACCGGCCGGCAAGGCCAACTAGCCCTTTTTCTTCTTTTTCCGGGCGTCCTTAGCTTTCTTGAGATCGCGGATAATGTCGTAGTCCGACGACTTCATCGGAACGAACTTGTCGGATTTGACGTTATCCAGGAACTTCTTCGCATCGCCCTTCTTCGTCAGCCCGAGGAAAGTCTCGCGAATGTTCTTCTTGATGTCGTCGCACAACGTGTTGCGATAGACGAACGGATCCTGCGGGATCGGCGCCGACTGCCACAGCACCTGCACGTCCGACAGCTTTGCTTCGCCCTTGTTCACCACGTTGTCGAACCGGTGCGTCGCGACGAAGGCGGCGTCGACCTTGCCCTTGACGACAGCGACCGACGACAGCTCATGGCTGCCGGTGTAAGCGATCTTGCCGAAGTATTTGTCGATATCCATGCCGACGACCTTCGAGAACACGATCCGCGGCATCAGGTTGCCCGACGTGCTGCCGGGATCGGTCAGTCCGATCGTCGCGCCCTTGAGGGTTTTGACATCGGTGAACTTCGTGCCCTTCTTCGAGATCAACGCGGCGCGGTAGCCGGGACCTTCTTCCTGCAAGTGGCCCTTCCGTTTCGCATAGGTGGCGAACACTTCGACGGTCGGGTCCTTCGAGTTCGCGATGATATAGGTATAGGGGCCGAGCACCGCGACATCGACGAACTTGCTGAGCAGGCCTTCCACGACCGAGGCGTAGGAGGTCGGCATGAAGAATTCGATCTTCTTGCCGGTCAGTTTGGTCATGCGGTCGGTGACCGGCTTGTAGAGCTGCAGCTCGGCGACGGTTTCTTCCGTCGGCACCATCGCGAAGGTGAGCGCCTTGGGATTTTCGCATTGCGCCATCGCGGTTCCGGCGCCCGCCATCATGACGGTGGCCAAGGCCAAGCCGCCGGCGAACCGTTTGCCGAATTGCGAGCGTGTTATTCCTCTGTTCTGCGTCGTCTTCATTGGATGTCTCCCTAATCTTGTGCCGGGAAGCCCACCGACGAACGTCCAGAAGTTCGATGGCTCCCCAATAACCCTTTTTGTACAGGCGCCACGTTACACTTTGTGTGCCTTGGGATTCAGATACAGCTCGTGCGCTTTAGGCCCGCGACCCTCCTTGCCGAATGTGGGAATTAGAATGTGGTTGGGCTGATCGGCCGGGCCGATGGTGCGATGGCAAGTCGCCAGGACATCCAGAACCGGAACACCCGCCGCCGCGTCGCGACGGTGATCTTGCGGTTCCGAGAGTGATGCCTGCATCCGACACTTTCACCCCTTCGCAGCCCGATAAGCCGGCTGGCTGCGCACGATCGTGCAAGTGAGGATGATCCTACGAACCCATCTATTGGACAAATAGAAAAAAAATATAGTATCTATTGATTTAAACGATGATATTTACACAGCTCAGAACCTTTCACGCGGTGGCGACGGAGCGGGGTTTTACCGCCGCATCGCGCGTGCTGAATATCGGCCAGCCGACCTTGACCAGCCAGGTCCGCGCGCTCGAGCAGATGTTCGATGTGGAACTCTTCCATCGGCGCGGCCGGCGGATCGAACTGACCGAGGCCGGCACCGCCCTGTTCGAGATCACCAGGCGCATCATGGATCTGGAGGGTCAGGCCCGCGACACGCTCAGCGCCTTCGGCGGGTTCCACCGGGGCACGCTCCATATCGGCGCGGTCGGGCCGTATCACGCGACGGAAATGCTGAGCGCCTTCAGCGAACGCTATCCCGGCGTCCATCTGGCCGTAACGGTCGGCAACTCGCAGGAAATGGTCGACCAACTGCTCGACTATTCCGCCGATGTCGCCGTCCTGGCCCATGTGGAAGACGACGACCGGATTTTCGCCATGCCCTACAGCCGCCACAAGGTGGTGGTGTTCGTGCACACGGGGCACCGCTTCGCGAAACGGAAGAAAATCCGGGTCGAGGAGTTGCAGGGCGAGCGCATGGTCATGCGCGAAAGCGGCTCGGCGACCCGCCTCGCCTTCGAGGACATGCTGCAGCGGCACAAGATCGCGATCGATCCCGTGATGGAGATCGGCAGCCGCGAGGCGGTGTGGCTCGCGGTCGCGCGCGGCATCGGGATCGGCTTCGTGTCGGAGATCGAGTTCATCCCGCATCCCGACCTGCGCACCGTGGAGATTTCCGACGCCGACGTCTACACCACGGCCCACGTCAACTGCCTGATGGAGCGCCGAAACGCGCAGCTCATCGACGCCTTCTTCGACGTCGCCGCGCTGACCAAGCGGTTATAGGCAACGGCGGCCCCGATCGGGCGCCTCGCAATCGAAAGGCGTGATTTGTCACTAACCGGAACGGTGATTACGGTTATATACAACAGTCATACTTCAAGAACATGGGGCCTATCATGGATCAGCCCAAGATTTCCGAGACCCACGGTGCGGCGGACTCAGCGACGGAGTCGGCAGCCTATGTGCCGTCCCTCCAACTCACGGCAGGGCAGCCGGCGCCGATCGCGGCGAACGGTGGATTATCCTACATGTCGCTCGACCGGAACGGCGATGGCGGAACGGCCGCCGCGACGGAGATCGCCCTCGAACAAGTCGCCGGGGGCGAGGGGCAGAAGATCATCGACATGCTGGAGACCGCGCCGCCCGGCCCGATCGAGACCAAGTGGGGCGTCGGATTCCGGGAATACGATGAATGCCTGGATTACATCCGGGCGAACAACATCGAGGCGCCGGAGGGCGGTGTGGCGCTGCCGCTGCGCTACGCAATCTACGAGCAGCCGACATATTCCATCGTCCCGTCCAATGCCTTGTGGCGCGATCCGGCCCGGCAGGCCGACGCGGACGCGATGCGCAAGGAGGAGACGGACATCAAGCGGCGATGCCTCTACTTCCCGCAGGTGCTGCGCGACGCCCGGCGCCTGGAGGAATACTATCCCGGCCTCTCGCCCAGCAGCCCCGAAAGCATGGACCGGCTCGGCCTTTCGCTGGCGCACTGCGAGTCCAAGTGCGAGAATTTCTACGATTCGGCAGAGGTGGAACGGGTGTTCTATCCGGAGATCGAAAAGCTCCTCCTGGATTTCTTCCCGGGTGCAACCGACGCCCTCGTGTACAACCACGATGTGTTCGATCAGGACTACACGGGCGACCGCACCGAGGATCAGGACAACAAGAACCCGGGCGTGAACGCCAATTACGTGAACCTCGTCCATAACGATCTGAACGACAACAGCGGCCGCGTGCGCTGCCGCGAGTTGCTCACCAAGAACCTCCGGAACTTCGGGCGCGAGCAGAACTATACGGAGGCGGAAGCGGACGCGAAGATGTCGCGGCGGTTCATGTCGATCAATCTCGCGAAACCGATGGAGACCGTCCGCCAGAATCCCTTCGTGTTGTGCGCCTGGCCGTCCTTCGCGGACCAGCCGTATATCACCAACTATCGCATCTACGACGACCGCGTCGGCGAGACCACGCGCTTCACCTACCGCCCCGACCACGAGTGGTATTGGTTCCCGAACCAGAAGCCCACCGAAGTGTCGATGCTCAAATGCTACGACTCCATAACAGACGGCTCGGTGTCGCGCTGGTCGTTCCACTCTGCCTGCATCGACCCGACCGCGCCGGACGACGCGCCCTGCCGCAAGAATGTGGTGGTCCGGTCCTTCGTCTTCTTCTAGGGAAACCGGTTGCGCCTTAAACCGGCGTGTTCGCCTTCAGGAAGCTACGCAGGTGGCGCACGGCCAAGGGAACCCGTGCCGGATCTTCCATCCAGGGGAAAAAGGTCATCTGGCCGTTCGGGGCCAGCATCGCCGATTCTTCCGCGACGGCATAGGGGTGCGGTTCGGTATCGTCGGGCATGACCAGGACCGGCGTCGTGCAGCTCCGCACGAAATCGCGCGTCACGCTGAAGACGAAATCATTGTTTTCGAGATACATCTTCTTGAGAAAAGCCTCGCACATCTCCACCGTGACGTCGGGCCGTTTCTCGCTTAAGGCCGGTGCCCAACTCTCCATGTTGCTCTTGACGAACCGGTCCGGCACCTCGGGCCGGAAGCCGCTCGGCTGCGCCGGCACGGCCGCGACGACTCGGTCGGGCGCGCGCTCCAGCATCTTCCAAATGAAGGGGCCGCCGATGCAGAAACCGAGCACCAGGAACTTGTCGATGCCCAGGTGATCCATCAGGTTGAGCTGGTCGTCGATATAAGAGTCCCAGGGCCGGTCGACCTCCACCGGGCCGGCGGATTTGCCGCCGACGGCGTTCCGCAGATCCGACGTGATGCAGTGGTATTCGTCGTTGAGGACCTCCATCGGATTGAACGCGGTCCGTTCCGAAAGATAAGGAATAGCGGCATTCAGCCCGCCACCGGGAATGACCAGCAATGGAAACCCGGACCCGGCCTCCTCGTAGTAGATCTCAACGTCGCCGTTCTTATAGATGGACATGGCGGGTCTCCTCCATGGAAGTCAAAAACAGCGAGCGTTCAGTGTGACATGCTACTCGCCGGGTTTCCCGGCCGCCGATGCCGCTTGCAACTCGGCGATCTCCGCATCCGAATATCCGGCTTCGCGCAGCACCGCTTCGGTACTTTCGCCCAGGTTCTCCGCGTGGCTGTAGTAGCCGCCGGGCGTCTTCGACAGATGCACCGGCACCTTGATGTGCCGGACGCGGCCTTCGGTCGGATGCTCGACTTCCGGGAACATGCCGACCGCGGACAGGTGCGGACAACTGAACAAGTCTTCCAGCGTGTTCATCGGCAGGACCGGGATGTCCGCATCCTCCAGCGTCTCGAGCCATTCCGCCGTGCTGCGGGTCGCCATGACCTCGGAAACGAATTCGTATAGCGCGTCGATATTCTTGGACCGAGACGGCTGGTCGGCGAAGCGCGGGTCGTCGGCCAATTCGGGCTGGCCGGCGACCGTGAAGAACGTCTTCCAGTGCTTGTCGTTATAGGGCATGACGCCGACATAGCCGTCGGTCGTCGCGTAGGGCCGGCGGTGCGGGCTCAGCGCCCGCGCGTATCCGGCTTCGCCGACCGGCGGCTCGAAGGCGCGGCCCTGCATATGCACGTTGATCAAAAACGCCGTGAAGCATTCGTACATCGGCACATGCACGCGCTGTCCTTCGCCGGTCCGTTCCCGATGGAACAAGGCCATCATGATCGCGTTGGACAGGAACAGCCCCGTGGTCTTGTCGGCCAACACCGACGGTCCGTAGCGCGGCGTGCCTGTGACCATGCCGTTCAGCGCCGCCATGCCGGACGCCCCCTGGATCAAGTCGTCATAGGCGGGCTTGTCGACCCACGGGCCGCTTTCGCCGTAGCCGGTCGCCGCGGCGTAGACGATATCCGGCTTCCAGGAAGAAATCGTCTCGTAGTCGATGCCGAGCCGGGCCGCCGCCTTGGGTCGGATGTTGTGGACGAAGACATCCGCACCCTCGACCAGCCGCTTGAACGGCTCCTTGGCCGCCGGGTTCTTGAGATCGAGCACGACGCTCCGCTTGTTGCGGCCCTTCAGCAAGTGGGACGCCGACATGCCGAGGATCTTGGCGGCGCCGGTCCACCGGCCGATGTCGCCTCCGGGCGGCTCGATCTTGATGACCTCCGCCCCCATCTCGCCCAGCATCATGGTGGCGAACGGCCCGAGCATGACACTGGTCAGGTCGATTACCCGGACCCCTTCGAGCGGCCCTCGCGGTTTGTCAGTCACGAATCAGCGTTCCCGTTGTTGTTCTTCCCTGCCGATCCCGGCCCGGCCTAGGAGACGGTGTTCCGGGGCACGTCGCGGAACGGCCGGTCGGTATCGACGCGATTTTCCTTGGGCATCTTGAGAACGCGTTCGGAAATGATGTTCCGCTGAATCTCGTCCGTGCCGCCCGCGATCGAGATCGCCGGAACCGAAATCAGGATTTCCGCGATGACGCCGTCCATCGGACCGTCCTCGCCCGTCAGCATGGCGTCGGCGCCGGCGATCTCCGTATGGACCCGCGCCGCCGCGCGCGCCACGTTGCTGGCGGCGAGCTTGCCGAGCGAGCCTTCCGGCCCTTGCGGACGGCCTTGGTCCTGCGCGGCCCGGGCGCGGCGCGCCGTCCATTCGGCGGTCTTCAGCATGGTCAGGACCTTGGCGATTTCCTGACGGATCGCCGGGTCCTCGATCTTACCGGTCTCCCGCGCGCGCTCGATCAGCAGGTCGGCGCGGCCGCCCCGCTGCGGATACCATTTATACGGTTCGAGCTGATGGTCGATCTCGGCCTTCTCTTCGGCATAGACGCGGCCCGGCCGGTCCTTCGCCTCGGCATAGCGGCGCAGGCTGTCGGCGCCCCGCCGTTCATGCATCAGGGTCGTGGTCGCGATCTTCCAGCCTTCGCCGGGTTCGCCGACCATGAATTCCGGCGAGATTTCCGCATCGGTCATGAAGACCTGGTTGAAGGACGCATGCCCGTTCATCTGGCGCAGCGGCTGCACGTCGACGCCCGGCTGTTCGATGTCGAGGATGAAGAAACTCAACCCCTTATGCTTCACCTCGTCCCAGTCGGTCCGCGCGATCAGCAGCCCGTACTGCGCGTGATGGGCGCTGGTCGTCCAAACCTTCTGTCCGTTTACCACCCATTTGTTGCCCTTGAGATCGGCCCGGGTCGTCGCCCCTGCCATGTCGGAACCGCTGCCCGGCTCGCTGAACAACTGGCACCAGGTGTCCTCGCCGGTCAGGATGCGGCGCAGGAACTTCTCGCGCTGCAGATCGGTGCCATGCGCCAGCAGGGTCGCGGCGGCCAAGTTGCGGATGCCCGTGCGGGCCACCGTGACGGCGCCGATGCGGTCGAATTCCTCGTCGACCACACGGCCCAGCGGGTCGGAATAGCCCTTGCCGAACCATTCCACCGGCCAGGTCGGGGCGGCCCAGCCGCCGTCGATCAGCTTGTTGCGCCATTCGACGAGGCCGAGTTCAGGATCGAAATTCGCCTCGAGCCATTCGCGCACCTCGGCGCGGACGATCGCTTCGGTCGGTTCGCTCATCAGGCGGCACTCCTTTCCATCGCATCCCAATTCTCGATCAGCCGGTCCCGGTGCTCGTTGGCCGTGCCGAGGAAGACCTCGGAACTCTTGGCCCGTTTGAACCAGAGATGCGTATCGTTGTCCCAGGTGAAACCGATGCCGCCATGCATCTGCACCGTGGTGATCGCGGCCTGCATATATGCGTCGGCCGCCGCGGCCTTGGCGAGCGACACCGCCGGCGCCAGATTTTCGGCATCGTCGTCGACCGCCGCGGTGGCGTAATAGGCCGCCGACTTGGCCATCTCGACTTCCAGCAACATGTCCGCCGACCGGTGCTTGAGCGCCTGGAAGGACCCGATGGCGCGGCCGAACTGGACGCGAAGCTGGGAGTATTCCAGCGCCGATTCCCGCAGACGCTCGGCCCCGCCAACCATTTCGTTGGCGAGGCAGGCAGTCGCCTGATCCAACGTCTTGGCCATCGGTGCGGCGGCCGCCCCTTCGTCGCCGATCAACTGCGCCTCGACATTCTTGAACGTAAGTCGCGCCTGCTTGCGCGTCGGGTCGAGGGTCTGCAGAAGGGTGCGGTCGAGCCCCGCCGCATCGCCCTTCACGGCGAAGAGCGACAGCCCATCGTCACCGGAGGTACCGCGCTTGCGCGCCAAGGCGACGATCAGACCGGCGGTATGGCCGTCGAGCACGAAACTCTTGTGACCATCCAACGTGAAGCCATCGCCGGACGCGGTTGCCGTCATCTCGATACCATCCGTCCCATTGCGGCCGTTGTCCTCGGTGAAGGCCAGGGCCGCGATCGTCTCGCCCGACGCGATATCCGGCAGCAACGTCTGTTTCTGTTCCTCGGTCCCGGCGTTCAGGATCGCCGTCGCCGCCAAGACCGTCGAAGCGAAATACGGGGCGCACAGCAAGGCGCGGCCCATCTCCTCGACGACGATCCCCAACTCGACGAAGCCGAATCCCTGCCCGCCATACGTCTCGGGGATATGGACGGCGGTCAGCCCGAGGTCCTGACAGATTTGCCGCCAGACCTCCGGGTCGTAGCCTTCGTCGGTTTCCATCAGCCGCCGGACCTCGGTGGTCGGCGATTTGTCCTCCAGGAAACGCCGCAAGATGCCGCGGAATTCTTCCTGCTCTTCGGTGAAACTAAACTGCATGCCAGCTCCCTGATTGGCTGATTGGCGCGCCGGCCTGATGGGCTCGCAAGCGTAGCCGGCCCGGGTGCCGGACCGGGCCGTCGGCGTTCAATCGTCGCGTAAAGATCGTATGCCCGAGTATATGGCGGGAACGTCCCGCACCCAAATCGCGGCGCGCTAATCCCAAGGCGCCTCCGCCGCGGCATTGCGCCCGGCGATGCGGCCGAAGCCCAAGCATTCCCCGATGTTGCCGGTGCCTTGGTAGAGGTAGCTGTAGATCGAGCCGAGTTCACCTGCGCTGTAAAGCCGCGGGATAGGATCGCCGTTCGGCTGCAACACCTCGCTACGCTCGTTCCGGCGCGGCCCGCCCTGCGTGTTGAGCATCGACGGCGACAACTCCACGGCGTAGAAGGGCGACTGCGCCAACGGCTGAAGCATCAGCTTGCGGCCGAAATCCCCGTCCGCACCGGCAGCGCAGTGATCGTTCCACCGGGTGACGGACGCCTCCAGCGCGGACGGGTCCAGGCCGATCGTTTCGGCCAACCCCGCCACCGTATCCGACGTCTTGATCCAGCCCTTCGCCAGTTCGGCGCTGTTGTCGTCGCTCCAGTCGTATTTGTCGACGACCGGGTTCCAGCCGTGGCTCGGGTTCTTGTCGTAGAGCGGCCCGGCCGACATCATGTCCTGATCGAACACCAGGAACATCGGCGTCGGCGTCGCCAACGGTTTCCACTTACCGTTCATCGGCACCTTGCCGTGGCGCGTCTTGAACTTCTCGTCGGCGAAACGGTTACCGTCCGGCCCGACGACTATCATGCCGCCCGCCATCACCTTGCTGAAGTGCAGCGCCTGCATCGAGAAGGTGGTGGGATACTCCGGCACCTTGAGCGCCATCGACGGTCCGGCGAAATTGTTCATGTGCCAAAGGTCGGCGCCGACGGCCATCGCCATGGTGATCCCGTCGCCCTCGTTGTAGGGGCTGCCCGACGTGTAGCAGTACGGCATGCCCGGCAGGTAGTTGCGGATCATCTCCTGATTGTTCTCGAACCCACCGCAGGTCAGCACCACCGCCTTGCGCGCTTTCACCGTGATCGGTTTGCCGTCTTGTTCCGCGTGGATGCCGAGAATTTCCCGCGTGATGCGGTTCTGGATCAGTTCGCGGCCCGGCGTCTCGTAGAGAACCTCGATCGGCCGCTCCTTGACCAGGCTCTCGAAACGCTTCCAGGTCAGCGAATAGCCGTAGGTCGGACCGTCGTGGAACTTATGGACACAGTCGGAGCCGGGCAGGTTCGGGAACTCGATCCCTTCCGGCGGATGCTGATGCTCCTGCGGGTCGCCGCCCAGGCTCGCGAGCCACTCGTTGTTGCGGCACATCTCGTCGGCCCAGACTCGGATCATCTTTTCCGGCACCGTATACGAACCGCACAGCGCGGTCAGATAGGTCGCCGCGCTGTCCGCCGAGGATGTATTCAGATAACCCTGTCCCGCGACCCGCGTGTTGCCGCCTTCCTGACCCTCCGGCGCCTTCTCGAGGATCAACACCTTATCGCCCAGGTCATGCGCCGTTACCGCCGCCGCGACACCGGCCGCCCCGAAGCCCACGACGACGACATCCGCCTCGCAATCCCACTTTTCCGGCGCGAATTGCGCGTGCCCGTCTCCGTTCGCCATACCGTCTCGCTCCGTCAGTCTTCCAGCTCGGGCACGACCCACAACGGCGCCTCGCCGCGTGCCACCCGCTGCACGTTATCGAAGGCGTTCCGCACGCGCGCCGTGTTGCTCTCGAAGGTCGGACCCGCGAGATGCGCCGTCAGGATCACATTCTCCAAGCCGAACAGCGGATTGTCCGCTTGCGGCGGCTCCTGCTCGAAAACGTCCAGCCCGGCCGCGGAAATCACGCCGGTGGTCAATGCGGTGTGCAGAGCCTCCTCGTCGACCACCGAGCCGCGCGCCGTGTTCACCAGGATCGACGTCGGCTTCATCAACGCCAGCTCGTCCGCGCCGATCAGGTGACGCGTGGAATCGTTCAGCGGCGTGTGCAGCGTCACCACGTCGGAAAGCCGCAGCAATTCGCGCAACAGGCGGAACCGGACATTGAGCGCGTCTTCTTCGTCCTCGCGCAGGCGCGCGATGTCGTAATAGATGACGTCCATGCCGAAGGCCTGAGCGAGCCGGGCGGTCTTTTTGCCGATAGTGCCGAGACCGATCACGCCGATCGTCTGGCCGCGCAACTCATGAACGCGGGGCGTGACGTTGCCGCGCCAACGGCCCCCGCTCACGCTCTTATGCTGATGAACCAGCTTACGCGAGACCGCCAACGCCAGCAGGATCGCGTGTTCCGACACGGCGACCGAGTTCGCACCGCCGTTATTGGCCAGCGGCACCCCGGCGGTGCGCGCGGCATCCAGTTCGGCCTTGTCGTATCCGGCGCTCAGCAATTGCACCAGTTTGAGTTTGGGGGCGACCTCGTAGAGTTCCTTGCGAACCAAGCCATCGACGAAACCGACCAAATACTCCGCCTCGCCCATCGCCTCTTTGTAGTCGGCGCCGCCGGCCGGCGCGACGACGAAATCGAAACCCGTCGGCGCCATCTCGCGCGCGACATCGGCCGCGTCCGGAAAATCGGTCACAAAAACGATCCTAGGATCCATGAATCCTCCTAACTCTCCTCAATTTGCAGGGGAAGCCCGGCCGACAGTCGCGGGCGTTGCCGCCATTCCGTACGTCCGCAGTATATTGCGAGAGGCCGATCCGCCCAAATCGTCGGCGATCGGCGTTCCGCTGTTTGGCCGGAAATGAGCCAGACCGTATAGTTGTATATCGACGGCCAACCTCAACACGACGGGAGCCGGAGTATGGGACTCGAAGTTCACCCGACGGGATACGACGTCGGCGCGGAGATCAAGGGCGTCGACCTAGGCAAACCACTGACGGCCGAGACCGTCGAACGGATTGAAGCGGCTTTCCGGGCGCATCAGGTCTTGTTGTTCCGGGGCGCGCAATTGGAGCCGCAAGCCTTCGTCGATTTCTCGGCCAGCTTCGGCGCGCTTCGCCGCCATATTCAGGCGGCGTTCCGGCACCCGACGGTGCCCGAGATCGTCTACAACCGGAACGTGGATGATGACGGCAAGTTCGACGAGGCGGGGGCCAGCCGGGGCGTCACCAACAATCTGCGCGAAGGCTGGCATTCGGACTCCTCCTACGAGGATCCGCCCGTCAAGGCGACCTCGGTCCACGCGCTCGAGATTCCGTCAAGCGGCGGCAATACCTGTTTCGCCAGCGCCTACCGGGCCTACGAAACCCTGCCCGCCGCGTTCAAGGAGCGGATCAAGGACCTGAAGGCGGAGTTCGCGCTCGGCCGCAACAAGCGTAACGACCAAACCAAGGCGCTGACGGCGAAACTGCCGAAGCACGCCAAGGAGGAACCGACCGTCGCGCACCCGGTCGTCTGCCGGCACCCGGAGACCGGCCGGCCGGCGATTTTCGCCAACCCGCTGATCACCGTGCGGATTCTCGACGTCGGCGACGCGGAAAGCGAAGACATCCTGGAGACGCTGTTCGACCACATCCATGCAGCGGGAACCAGCGACGAGCACTGGGAACACCAGTGGCAAGTGGGCGATACCCTGATGTGGGACAATCGGGGCGGATTGATGCATTCGGGGCGCAAGGACTATCCGCTGAACGAGCGGCGCATCATGTTTCGCTGCGCGATCGGCGCCAGTGCGATCGAGGCCTATGCGGCCGCGGCGTAGTCCGGTGCCGAAGCCATCAGCGACCGTAGCGGGATGACGCTGCTGCTTTCAAACGACGACGCGTCCACCCTGTTGGACATGAGCGCCTGCATCGAGGCGCTCGACGCGGCCTATCGGGACGTCGCCAACGGACTGGCCGTCGCGGGAACCCGCGGCGAAATTCTGACCAAGACCGAAGACCCCGACGCCGCCTACCAGCTCAAGTCCATGAGCGCCACGGTCGCCAGTCTCGAGATGGGATCGGTGCGGATCAACTCCGATATCCTGACCTGGCCGGACATCGGCGGCAGCCGGCGCCGGGTGAAGGCGCCGCGCGCACCGGGCAACCGATGGACCGGCCTCGTCCTGTTGTTCAGCACGGTGACCGGCGAGCCATTGGCGATCTTCCCCGACGGCGTGCTGCAGCGCATGCGGGTCGCGGCGGCGTCCGGCCTCGGCGTGAAATACATGGCGCGCGACGATGCCCGGACCGTCGCCCTACTCGGCACCGGCTGGCAGGCGGGCAGCCAAGTCCTTGCCGTGACGGCTTTGCGTGATATCGCGCGGATCCGCTGCTTCAGTCCCAATGCAACGCGACGACAAGATTTCTGTGCCGCGATGGCGGGGAAGATCGATACCGACCTCGTCGCTACAGAAACGGCGGCCGAGGCGGTGGACGGCGCGGACATCGTGCTCTGCGCCACCAACAGCCTGGACCCCGTCTTCGATCCTGACTGGATCGCGCCGGGTATGCATATCGGCTGCATCCGGGACGGCGAATTGCCGCCCGCCGCGATCCGCGCCTGTGACCGGGTGGCGATGCACGACCCGAAGAGCATCTCGACCAAACACTACGACGTCACGCACGGCCTACACGTGCCCGACATGGATAAACAGGCGGCGGCTTCGGCCGATCTTGATTTTCTGGCCACGGTGCCGACCGCTTTCGACTTCGCCGCGGGCAAAGCCGTCGGCCGCGCGTCGCCGGAAGAGACAACTTGTTTCCTAAACCTGCGGGGGCTGGCGGTGCAGTTCACCGCGGTCGGGTCGGTGTTGTATCACGCCGCCCGCGCCGCCGGGGCCGGCCGCGACCTGCCGACCGATTGGTTCACCGAAGACGTGCACCCCTGATCGGGAGTGGCGCTATGGTGCGGGCGCTTGCGCAGGCACGCCCTGCCGTGCCCCGGCGTTGTAGCGGTCGGCGAAACGCGGCGCCAACTCGCGACCTTCCCAAAGATTGATCCACAACCGCAACAACAGCCGCTTCGCGGCGGGCGGCTCGGCGTCTTCATACGGCGTACGCGTATGCAGCACGACAAAATTGTTCAGCAATTGCAGATCGCCGGGCTGTAGCATCATTTTGAGGTGGTAGGCGGGATCGTTGGCCCGGTCTTCGATCAGACGCAGCGCCCTCCGCTGCAACGGTGACAGCGGTTCGCCGGTCTTGTCCGCCGCGGTCTCGATCGCTTTCGAGTTGAACCGGCAGCTCATGCGGCCTTTGTGATAGCTGTAGACCGGCACCCGGTTGCGGGTGACTTCGGTCAGCTTGCCGGTAACGCCCTCGCCGCGGACGTCGTAGTGAAACCCGTCATAAAGCGTGTTCAAACAGTCCGGCTCATCGCGCAAGATCGAATTGAAGATCGCGGTCGCGCTGGCGATCATGCTCTCCCCGCCTCGCCGCGCCGGTTGGACGCACAGTAACCCGACCAAATCAGCGGAGTCGTTATGCGGCCGCAGCCCGGCGCTTGTCGTATAGCCCCGGACATTCGGCTGCGTGATATCGAATCCGAGGTCGGTCACATGACCGATGAGATCGCCCCGGCCGTTCTGTGAAATCACTTCGCCCAGATGAGTGCCGAGCCCCCAATACAGGAGGGTCAAATCATCAGGCGAAAAATCTTCCACCGGTATGCCCCGCAACAGGACAAAACCCCGCCCATTTTCCAGCTCGTCGCTGACGTCCTGCAAGACCGCCTCGAACCGCGGCAAGACGAAATCATCCTTGGAAATATCCGGCACCGATAATCCGCGCCGTTTTACCATCGCCACAGTATCGTTCAGCTCGGCGATATCGCCGGCGGTCAGCCGTACGATCCATTCCTCCGAATTCTGGAAATCGGACCCGACCCACACCGACGGCTCGGTCAGAGGTGTTTCGCGTCTTTCGATCATGTTCTTCCTCTGAAAAGCATCCGATCCAGAATAACGCAACCCGCGGCAGCGGCCTAAACCGGCCGATCGCCGCGCACCTGGGTCCGGCGCATGTAACGGCGATATTTGTGATCGTCGTAGGGCGTGGCGCGATGCATGGTGCAACGGTTGTCCCAAACGACGAGATCGCCATTCCGCCATTTGTGGCTGTAGATGAACTCGTCCTGCGTCGCGAAATCGATGAGTTCCTCGACCAGCTCAAGCGCCGCCGCCCGATCCATCCCCTCAATGTCGCGTATATCCGACAACGCCAGGAAGAGCCCAAGCCGGCCGGTTTCCGGATGACGCCGCACCAGCGGATGCGATACAGGCGGCACCTCCGTCAACTGCTCGGCGGTCAGGGGCGGCCGGTCCGGATAGCGTTCTGCATAACTGAAGTTGCGGTCATGGATGGCCACGAGGCCATCGATCCGATGCTTCATCGCATCCGGCAACGCGGCATAGGCGGCGGTCATGTTGGCGAACTGCGTGTCCCCGCCTTCCGGCGGGCAATCGTCACCCAGCAGGAAGGTCGCCAACATCGGCCGCTCCTTGAACGACTGGTCGGTGTGCCAGACCATGCCGGATTTATGCGCCCCGACATATTTGCCATTCTTCCGGTCGTTGCTGAGGATGCGAATTTCGGGCTGCGACTTCTTGAGGTGTTCCGACAGGTGATGGATATCCATCGGTCCGAACCGCTTGGTGAAAGCCAGCAGCGCCGCATCGTCCAGATTTTGATCGCGAAACACCAAGACCGCATATTCGAGGAACAAGGAGCGAACCCGGTCGAAATCGCTATCCGACAAAGGCTGCGATAGGTCGAGTCCGCTGATCTCACCGGCGAAAACGGGGGTCATTTGCCGGGCGGCCCCGGACCAATCCGTCGTTTTACTGCTGGCAATCATGGCATCGGCTCCCGTTGCGAATACGAGCGGACCGATTATAACCAAATCTCAAATGTTAGGCATGGTGCCGCGGCACGGCGGTATCGACAGCGGCCTGAGTGCCGTTCCGGCTTCGAGACCGGTCGATTGCCGCCCGATAGATTTCCATGAACCGGTCGAAATTCCGGGCGGCGGTGTACTTGTCGAGAAAATCTTGGCGCGCCACGCGACGCGTCGACGCGCGATCCACCGCCGGCGAAAAGGCCTTGGACACCGCCGCGGCGAAGTCTTCGTCGTCACCCGGGCGGAACATGAACCCGGTCCGGCCGTCCTCGATCATCTCGGCGGCCGCCCCCAATTCTGCCCCGATGACCGGTGTACCCTTTGCAAGCGATTCAATGATCACCCGCGGACATCCCTCGTACCATTCCGACGGGAAGACCAGATATTCGGCCTTGCCGAGCAATTCCATCACATCCGCCGGTTCCCGCCATCCGAGAACCTCGATATTGCCGTCCTGCGCGGCGCGCCGTTCCACCTCGGACATCAGCGGACCCGTCCCGACGATCTTCAGGGGAATATCCACGTCCAGCCGCTCCCAGGCATCCAGCATCGTATCGACGCCTTTTTCGGGCGCCAGCCGCCCGATGAAAAGGCCGTACCCACCGCCACCCGACCCAACCTCGGGCATCGGATGGATGGAGTTGCTTTTTACATGAATCTTGTCGACGGGAAGTCCGACTTCCACGAATTTGTCGCGCGAAAACTGTGTCAGCGCGATATAGGCGTCGACCTTATCGCGCCAGGTTCCTATTCCCTTATTGATCGCCACCATGGATGCCACGGCGACCGACCCAACGACGGATCCACGGTAGCAGCCATGCACCACCCCCGGCCACGGTACCGCCTTGCCGACGCAATCCTCGCAGACACCGCCGTTCCTGGACAGTGTTCCCGGCAGACAGGTCAGCCGGAAATTGCGCAATGACTGCACAACAGCGACCCCTTCATGTGCGGCAGCGTAGTAGACCGATGGCGAAATCAGCGGGAAGAAATTCTGAACATGCAGCACATCGAAATGATCGCTCCGCAGGATGTCCCGAACCTTGCGGAAGGAATGCGGCGACCAGATCGATCCCAGCGCCGTTCTGGTTCTTCCGATGTCTTCGACCCGGGTGTTGTTCTCCTCATAGGTCACGACCTCACAGCCGTTGCTCCGAAGAAGTTCGGCTTCCATTCGGAAAGACGTGTCTTCACCGCCCCGCTCCAAATAGCGGTTATGAAGCATCAATATGCGCATCGTCTTCCATTGTTAGGACCCCGACAAACACCCTATTCCTTCCAGATATGGAATGAAATCGGGTATTTGACTACCGCCAGTTGACGGTGATTTAGATGTACCAATCTATACGGCCAAAGTATTAACTAATTGTTCTTAATAGATTATGCCCCGGACGCGGGTGCTTCGCTCTAGAATGCCCGCAGCGCCGCACATTTTCGAATTATTGGCGTCGCCGGTAACCGGATGAAACTTATGTATAAAAAAATCTGGGCATCTCTCCTTTCGATCATACCGCGCAACCGCTTCGGTGATTGCGTGGCCGGCATGATCCACTTCATGCTGCGCCACCGGCGATTTCCAAATCTGCGGTACCCCAAGCTGTACAACGATTTCCTAATCCGGATTAAGATCGGCGGTACCCTGCATCAGCCGCTGCGCGGCACCATCAGCGACAAACACGAAGTGAAGGCGTATCTGCAAGAGAAGGTCGGGCGGTGCTTCCCCCGGACAATCGCCTTGCTGGATAGCGCGGAAGCCATCCAAGAGTACGATTTCCCCGCCGGCTGCATCGTGAAACCGGCGCATTCCTCAGGATCCGTGATCCGCATCGAGGAAAGCAATCAAGACATCCCCCGAGACGAGATCGCCGGATGGCTGCGCGACGACCTGTATCTGCGCACCCGGGAAGCGAATTACCAGCACCTGAAGAAGCGGGTGATGGTCGAGGAACTCATCGACTTCGGCGAGGGCGCACTGGTCGACTACAAGGTCCATTGTTTTTCGGGCAAACCGCAACTCATCCAGGTGATGCGCGGCCGGTTCACCGAGCTGACGGAGAACTATTACTCCCCGACTTGGCACCTCCTGCCCATCGCCTTCGTCAAGGAAGGCCGCGTCTACGGGTCGCACGCGCGCGATCCGCGGCCGGACAACCTGGAAGACATGCTGCGGCTCTGCAAACGATTGGCGCAGGATTTCCCGTTCATCCGGGTCGATTGCTACACGGACGGGAAGACGATCTACGTCGGCGAACTCACCAACCTGCCGCAGAATGGAGCGGAACGGTTGGTCCGGCCGGAACTGGAGCATCAACTGGGCAGGCTGTTCCTGGGCGAGGATGCCGATGACGTGTTCCGCGAGCAGGATGTCCAGGTATTCCCATCCGTCGAAACGGCCAACGCCTGACACCTCGAGCGATCAATACACTGTCTTATTACGAATGGCGGGTTGGATCAGCGGACCTGTCCGTCAGATCGGGATGTCGACCTCGATCAACGGGGCGTGCTGTTGTGCGCCGTAGACGTCGGTATCGCCCAGATCCCCCGCCGAGACCAACCGCGGCAGCGTCGCCTTGAAGGCCAGACCCGGTTCGTAGACGGTGAACAGGATGTCATCGACCGACACGTTGTAGAGCTTCGCGAACAGTTCCGGGCAAATGACGCCGGTCGCCTGCACCTTGTCGAACGTCTCTTTGTCCGCGAAAACCGCATCGATGGTCAGTTCGAACGGGCCGGCATTCTTGCTCTTGCAGACGACGGCGATGTCCTTGAGTTTCGGCATCGGCTACCCGCGCACATCTTCGTAGTCGATCGGGAACATCTCGGTCGGTGTCTTCGGTTCGACGATATGGTAGACGTTGAACCGATAGGCCGGGCCGCACTCGATATCCGACGGTGAGAAGGGAAAGGCCATGTTCCCTTCCTTGCAAAGACGCCCCGGGAAATCGTTGTGCATCGTGTTGACCCGGGCGACCGCCAGGACGGCGTTGGCCGCTTCTTGGTCGTCGGCGATGACCTCCACCAGTATCCCGAGTTCGTGACCGGGCGTGGTGCTCAATGGTTCCCGCTCGGCCATAACACCGTCGCGCCCATAGGTCCGGAAGTTGAGGTGGTAGCTGTCCGGTGCAAAGCCGAGCCCTTCGGCCTTCTGCGCGATGTTTTCCCGCACGATCCCGATGTAATTGTCATAACCCTCGATCAGAACCGGGTCGCGCGTACCGCAGATCGTGATCGCGCGATAGCCGATCAGTTCGGCACCTTCGATCTTGACCGTGTATTTGTCGTCCGGCAGCCACTTCATCCCGGAAATCCGCGTAGCGCGATCGGATACCGCCTCGAACACACAGTCGGATGCATCAAGGACGCCGCCCGGTTCCTGGAAGATCGTCGGGCTGGAATTCTCGTGTAGGCTCTGATTGGCGACCGACTCCGGCGTGCAGTAGCGGATCGGATTCGGTGACTCGCAAATCACGCCGCCGTCTTCGGTGATCGTGACATGCATGCAGTCATGCGCTTTCGGCCAAGCCCCGGCGCCCGCACATTCGAGCATCTTGCCCGCATACCATGCGGGCGCCGCCTCGGTCTGCGCCCGCATGGCGCAGGCGGCGAAGGGTGCGGGATCGGTGCTGCGGCCGCCGAGCACGACCAGCGCGCCCTGGTCCAGCGCCTCCATGTACGGCTCGGTTCCCATGCAGCCGACGATCCGTTCCGACTTGTCGACGGTCTCGGCGTCGAGCGGTGGCACGTTGCGCATCGGTTTCACCGTGCCCGCCTCCAACTGCTTCTTGACCCAGGCCTTGTCCTGCTCGGCGTGGATCGTCGCCATTTTGAAGGAGAGGCCGTCCTCGCGGGCGATCTCGCGCACGATGTCGGCCATAACCTCGAGATGCGGCTCGCCGCCGGCACCGCCGCAGGTCCCGACCGTCACGGGAATGTTGTGCTTGACCGCGGCGCGGAGCATCAACCGGATGTCGCGCTTCATCGCCAACCGCGAGTTCAAGGTCTTGCCCGAGCCGAGATAATGCGGCCCCGGATCGACGCTGCCGCCGTCGACGCCCAGCATGTCGACGCCCATTTCGATCCCGCGTTCCAAGGACTCTTCGGGATAGCCGTAACCCAGTATGCCGCTGGTCGAAAGCAGCCGGTAGTCGCCCATCGCATGCGCTCCGCGTTGGTTATGTCAGACGGTCAGAATAATCGAACCGGTATCGGCGTGGCAAAACGGCCTCAATACGGCCGGTCGCCCCGGACGAGCGCCCGGTACAGCATCCGGTGCTGTGAGTGATCGTAGTCGAACTGGGCCTGGTGCAATGCTGACCGGTTGTCGACGATCAGCATGTCGCCGAGCTTGTATTCGTGGGTATAGGTGAATTCCGGCTTGATCGCGGTTTCCAGTAACTGGGCCAGAAATTCCTGTGTTTCCTCCGCCTCCATGCCGAGGATTTTCTCGGTCTTCCCGGTGTGGAACCAGATCGCCTTGGTGCCGCGCTCGGGATGGGTGCGGATCAGCGGCTGGATCATCGGTCCTGCGTCCGATTCCTCCTGCGCCTTGAGAATATCGGGATTGGCGATCTTGGCGCGCGCGCTGCTGATCAACGTGTTGGCCGTCTGCATGCCGTCGAGCCGCGCGCGGAGGTCTTCGGGCAAGGCTTCATAGGCGGCACGCGAATTACACACGGCCGTGCCGCCGCCGCTGTCCGGCAACGCCACGGGATACAGCGAGGTGAACTTCGGCGGCCGCTCCTGATTGGTGTGATCGGTATGCCAGGTCGAGTTCTTCGCCACCTTGGCCTGTTTGCCCGTGCTGTCCTTGTGCCGGTTCGACAGGACGCTGATCAACGGCTCGCCGTCCGCGAGATAGAGACGGTTCTGGTCCTCCATCAACTCGCCGAACTGCTCGGCCGCCGCCCTGAACTGCGTCGCGGTGAAATGCTGGTCCCGGATCACCAGCACGACATGATCGACCAACGCCTCATACAGTCGCTCGCGCGTCTCGTCGTCGAGCGGTTTCGTCAGGTCGACACCGGTCACCTCGGCGCCGATCTGATCCTTGATCTTGGTGATTTTAAGGGTGCGGTCTTCGGCAAGCACGCTCATGGGGCGATTCCTCCGGATCGTGGGCGGTTCGTCAGTATCGCATATTCTTCGCATTCCTGCCGAATGCGGCCGTCTGTGTTAGGTTTTCAGACCGCGCCTAAGGAGAAATGCGCCATGAAACGCACGCAATATGCATCCGACTACCAAAAGTCCCGATCCTATGCCCCGGCCGTGGTGACCGAAGGCGGCAAAACCGTATGGCTGGCCGGATTGCTCGCGGCGGAGGACGAGGACGGCAATTCGCTCGCTGGCGATTTCGGAGCGCAGGTGCGCTGCGTGTTCCGCAAGATGGCGCGGCAGATGGAGGAGGTCGGCGGCACCCTCGACCATGTGGTCACAATGACCGGGTTCATCACGGAGGTGCGCTACAACCTCGACTTCGTGGAAATCCGAAAGGAATTCTTCAACGAAGACAGCTATCCGGCTTCCACGTTGGTAACCGTGCAAGCGCTCAACCGGCCGGAAGCGATGGTCGAGATAACCGCCACCGCGGTCATGCCGGAATAGCGTACACGACTGCAGGCAGCCTAATCGTTCGGACGCGGCCGCCGCGATTGCGGGCCTTCCCAGGATTCGGGATTCAGGACGAACGGCGGCAGATCGCCGCGCACCGCAGTCAGCAGTTGTTCGACGGCGTTCACCGTCATGCGCTTGGTCGTTTCGGTACTTAGGCCGGCGGTATGCGGCGTCAACACGATCTTCGGGTGCTCAAGGATCCGGTGATTGGCGGACAACGGTTCGGGGTCGTACACGTCGAGCCCCGCCCCCGCCACGTGGCCGGAATCCAGGGCGTCGGCCAACGCATCAAGGTCGAGCGTCTTGCCCCGCGACGTGTTGACCACGAAGGACCCTTTCGGCAAGGCTGCCAAGGCGTCCGCATCGACGATCTTCCGGCTGGTCTCCGTCAATTCCGGACAGACGCACAACACCTCGCACTCGCCAAGCATCTCCTGCAAGTTGCTCCGCCGCTCGACCTCGGCGACGGCGGCGAGGCGCGGGTCGACATACGGATCGTAGCCGAGCACGCGGCAACGGAAAGCGAGGCGCAGCTTGCGCGCAAGCTCGGTGCCGATCCATCCCAGTCCGATGATGCCGACGGTCTTGCCTTCGAGTTCGTAAAGCCCCAAGCCGCTGCGCTGGTCCCAACCGCTGCCGTCGCGCGTCGCCGCGTCGCTCCACATCAGGCGTTTCATCGTCGCCAGCACCAGCATCAACGTATGCTCTGAAACGGGAATGCGGCCGAAGCCCTGGTTGTTGACCACCAGGATGCCGCGTTCGGTCGCCGCCGGTATGTCGATCTTGTCGTAGCCGAAGCCCGACGTCGATACCACGACCAGGTCTTCGGCAGCGTCCATGATCTCTGCCGTCACGGCCTCCGGGTATCGCGCCCACAACCCCTTGGCATCGGGCAGCGCCGCGATCAGATCGCGCGGGTCACTGGAATCGACGACCGCGACATCCGCGCCGGCATCCTCTAACTGTTGCTGCCCGCTTGGATCATACATCGGGCGCCATAAAACGATCCTAGGTCCCATATTCCGCTGCTTTCTTCCCTACCGCCTGCGTTTCTGTCAGGCGCATCGTAGCTCAATCGTTCCTGATGCGGGAATCCACGTCGCCGTCGAGCCGCGCCTGGCATCGGTTACAGAAAAACAAACATTGATGTTTCGCTTTCGAGACATTTAATTACCCACCTATCGACAAAACCGAATGGGGTTTCCCACGAAACGAATGTTAGCGCGCCATCACGTCCGCGCCGGGAACCCCGAGATCAAAGCACCATGGCCAACATCGATCCCGATTTTCAATTGGAGAAACCTTCGCACCTGTTTCCGTTGGTCCGGCACCTCTCCTATCCATCCAGCCTGGCGCTGAACCATCTGCCGGTCACGCCGAACCAGATCACCGCCTTGTCGATGGTGTGCGGGCTCGGCGCCGCGTGGATGCTGCGATACGACAACCACGTCGACACGCTGATCGCCGCCGGCCTGTTGGTCCTGTGCTACGTGCTGGACAACAACGACGGCGAGATCGCCCGCCTTAAGGGCCTCGCGTCGGAGTTCGGCAAACGGTTCGACACCTTCGTCGACTGGATCGTCCACGCCGCGATTTTCCTATGTCTGGGATGGGGCGTCGCGGAAAAGTCGGGCAACGACATCTGGTTCTGGTGCGGTGTCGCGGCGGCCGCCGGCGGCACGATCAACTACATTATCGACACCATCCGGGACACACGCGAAAAGGCCGCCGGGATGGAAAAGATCGAGGATGGGCCAGACGAGTCCACCGGCGACCGCATGGTGTTTTCGTCGCGGGTCGTGCGGACCGACTTCTGTTTCATCGTCCTTGTCCTGGCGCTGTTCGACGCGGTTTGGCTGTTGCTTCCCGCCTCGGCGATCGGCGCGCAGGTGTATTGGGGCCTGCAATTCGTCAAGAATTTCCGCCGGCACCATGTTTGACGGCGCGCGCGCCTTTCGCCCCCTACAACTCCTCTTCCTAACATGTGGGCTCGGCTTTCTCGGTGTCATCCTGTGGAACACCGACCTGCAGTCGGTCGCGCAATATGTCGGCGCCATCGGCTGGGGCATCCTTCTGGTGCTGGCGGTCTACATGCTCGCCTTCCTGGCCGACACCGCATCCTGGCAGACCGTGATCCGGAACGAATGGTTGAAAGGCCTCGGTTTCTACGCCTTGTGGAAGATTCGCATGGTCGGGGCGGCGCTGAACCGCGTGACCCCGGTCTTCGGGCTGGCGGGCGAGCCAGTGAAGGCGATCCTGCTCCGCAAATTCCACGGCATGGATTATCAGGAAGGCGCGGCGTCCCTGGTGGTCGCCAAGACCGCCAATCTTATCGCATTGGTGATCTTCCTGGCGATCGGGCTGGCCACGGCCCTCGCCTTCGACCTGCTGCCCAAAGGCTATGACTGGGGTGCGGTCGCGGCCCTCGCCACGCTGACGCTCGGCATCCTCGGCCTGTTCCTCGTGCAGCGCCTGAAACTCAGTTCGGCGACGGCATCCTGGCTGTCGCAACGGCGCTTCGGCCGCCCCATCGCCAAGGTCATCGAGCAGATCCACGCGTTGGACCAGCGCCTCGTCGAGAGCTATACGCAGGACCGTCGGCGCTTCGCCCTCTCGGTTCTGCTGACGCTCGCCAACTGGTTGCTGGGCGCGGTCGAGCTGTGGGTGACGTTGTGGTTCATCGGCGAACCGATCACGCTGGTCGAAGCGCTGTGCGCCGACGCCGCCGTCGAACTGGTCCGCGCCGCGACTTTCTTCATCCCGGCCACCATCGGTACCCAGGAAGCCGCGCTCGTCCTGGTGCTCGGCCACATCACCGGACAGCCGTCGGTCGGTCTTGCGGTCGCCGTCATCCGGCGGTTCCGCGAAATCATCTGGGTCGTCTGGGGCTTCGCCATCGGCTGGTTCGGTTTCCGTCCGCAGAACGCGCCCTAACGGTGTACCCTCTCATGCTACGATCGTCCGATGCAGAGGGAGGGACCGATGATCCTGAAAGACAAAGTCGTGCTCGTAACCGGCGCCGGCGCCGGAATCGGTGAAGCGATCGCCACCGCCATGGCGGAAGCCGGGGCGCAGGTCTTGTCGGCGGATATCGACGGCGACGCCGCACAGAGAACCGCCGACGCGGCGGCCGAATACCAAACGAAGACGATGGCGCTCCAGGCCGATGTCGGCAATGTCGAGGAGATCGACCGTATGATCAGCCGCACCGTCGACGAGTTCGGCCGGCTCGACATCATCGTGAACAACGCGGGCGTCACGCGCCGCGCCTACATCATGGACCTGACCGAAGAAGACTGGGACCGCATCCACCGCGTCAACGCGAAGGGCGTCTTCTTCTGCCTGCAACGCGCGGCCCGCACGATGATCGCGCAGGGCGAGGGACGCATCATCAACATCGCCTCGATCGCCGGGCGCGGCTACGCGGGCACGTCCAACGCCGCCTATGCCGCGAGCAAGGGCGCGGTGATCGCGCTGACCAAGACCGCGGCACAGCAGCTCGGCCAGCACAACATCAACGTGAATGCGATCTGCCCCGGCATCACGCGGACGCCGTTGAGCGACCGGAACCTCGCCGTCCGCGCCGAGGAGCAGGGCGTGAGCCTGGAGGTCGCGCTGGAGAACCACCTCAAGCCGATCCCGATCGGCCGCGCCAATCAGGCGGAGGACATCGCTGCGATGGCCGTCTTCCTCGCGTCGCCGGGCGCCCGCAACATCACCGGGCAAGCCTACAACGTGGACGGCGGCTTGGTGCTGAACTAGCGATTCACCCGGCGAGCCGGGTCATGGCGCCGAAAAGCGCCGATATATCCGACGCGCGGTCCAGACCGCCGACCGCGTCGATGACCGCAGCGGCCTGCGCTTCGTCGCCGAAAACCGCAAACTGCGCCTCGAACTTTCGCTGCACTTCATCGGCGGTCATCGGATTCTTGTCGTCGCCTTTGGCCGCGTCGACTTCCTTGGCGATTTCCTCGCCGTTCTTGAGACGGATCGTGACCCGGCTCGGCGAGTATTCGGGATGCCGCGCCGACAAGGCCGGGTCCTCGGCGACTGAAATTCGCTGCATCAACGCGCCGACGCCGGGGTCTCGCAGCGCCTGCTCTGAGAAGGATTCCTCGCCAAGGGCGCCAGTCAGGAGCGCCGTCCCGACAACATAGGGCAAGCTGTGGTCGGCCGTTTCGCGGGTCTGCGGCGCCCAGTTCGCCGGGCTGCTCGCCATCATCTCGAAGGACCGGTCATAGGTCGCGACATCCACGCTTTCGATGTCATCCACGTCCAGCCCGTCCCGCAAATCCATGGCCGCCCAGGCCGCCGCCTGACCGTGATAGCAGATCGGATAGCTTTTCAGGTTGGTGTGGGCGATGCGATGCGGAGGCTCTCCCGGCTCCAAGGGCCAGTCGATGGGACCGACGATGTCCCGTAGGCCGAACTTGCCCTCGAACGGCTTGTCCGGACCGGTGATTCCTTCCTGCGCCAGAAGCGCGGCGAACACGCCGTTGCGCGATGCGTTCGCGCCGGCGCATCCCTTCCAGGCCGACAACTCCCCCTGACGGGTCTGGATGACCGCCATGTTTGGCACTGCCGCGAGCGCCACGGCGTGTCCCAACTCTTCCCGGTTCAACCCCATCAGCTTGCCCGCGCACAGGGCGGAGGCGATGACGCCATAGACCGGCTGGTCCCAACCCTGCGAGTTCAGGTCGATCGCGGCACAACAGCCGCAATAGACCTCGTATCCCGTCGCAATGGCGATGATCAGGTCTTTGCCGCTGCCACTCGCGATTTCAGCCGCCGCGAAGGCGGCGCCCATGATATCGCTCGGATGGCCGCCGCTCTTGACCCGGTAGGTGTCGCTCATGTCCAGGACGCGCAGCATCACGCTGTTCGCGAAGGCGGCCATTTCCGGCGCGACCCGGTCGCTGCTGCCGAAGACAGTGGCCGGGGTATCCATCGAATAACGGGCGGCGAGACGCCGCGCCGTTTCCGAAACGGGATGATCGTAACCGCCGGCGACGCAGCCGAGGGTATCGAGGATGCGGTTCTTGGCGGCCGCCGAAACGGCGTCCGGCAAATCCTCGAACCGGGCACCGAGCGTATAGTCAACGAGTCTCTCGGTCGTCGCGTCCATACCTCACCTCATTGCATCGGCTGCGCGGTCCGGCTTACGGATCGATCCGCGCGGTCGCACTGCCGGTGATCACCGTCTTGCCGTCCTGGTTCTTGGTCTCCAAGGTCAGGTCGACGAACTGCTCCGAGCCTTCGCTGCGAATCTCGGCCACCGTCGCGGTCGCCGTCAGCGTGTCCCCCGGCCAGACCTGATTGGTGAACCGCACGCCGTATTTCGTCAGGCGGCCATCGCCGACATAGTTGGTCAGCATCTTGCCCGTCAGCCCCATGGACAGCATGCCATGGGCGAAGACGCCCGGATATCCGGCGACCTCGCGGGTGTACACATCGTCGGAATGCAGCGGATTGTAGTCGCCCGACGTGCCCGCATACATCACGAGCTGGGTGCGGGTCAGGTCGTCGACGACGACTTCTTCATAACTGTCGCCGACCTTCAAATTTTGTGCGCTAAGCGGCATTTCCTTCTCCCCCTTAGCTCTGTTCCACCGGACGCTCGGTCCGGACGCTGACCGCGCGCGATGTGATAACCAGCTCGCCGTTCTGGTCGCGGTATTCCTGAATCCGTTCCAGGAAGGTCAGGGTTCCGGCGCGCTTGCTCTCCTTTTGCCAGGTCTCGCCTTCCCGCAGGGTCACGGTGAGCTGGTCACCGGGTTTGAGATGCCGGTGATACTCGAAATGCTGCTCCGCGTGCAGCCCGCCGCTGCTGGGCGCGGGACCGTCGAGCCCGGTCGGGTTCTTTCCGGAGCCGAACCACTTCTCGCCGGGCTTCGGCCGCAGGTGGTAGTCGGGATCGAACTGCGACACCGCGCGCGGAAAGGTCGGGGGCGCGATGATGTGCCCGACCTCGGACTTCGCTGCGTAGTCCGCATCGTGATAGATCGGATTGTCGTCCGCGATGGACCGCGCGAACATCATGATATGCGTTGCCTCGACCGGCATCTTTACGTCATCAGGCATAACCGTCGTCGTCTCCTCTGTGACCGTCAGTGTCGATGGCCGTTCCTCAGGGCCGCTTCAGGACATATCACGAATCGTCCGCGTCTTCGAACCGGCGCGCATCCACGCGCCCGACCCCTGGCAAGACGCGCAATTTGCTTTTCGCTATGATGCGGATTGGGAGCCCGGTCGGGGCCGCGGAAGCCCGTGGTTTCGGAACGGCGGGCCGTAAACAAAAGGAGATACGAGTCGATGGGCATGCTTGAAGGCCGCGTGGCGATTTGCACAGGGTCCGGCCGGGGAGTCGGTGGTGAAGTGGCGAAACTGATGGCGGCGCATGGCGCGAAGGTTGTCGTCAACGATCCGGGCGTCAGCGGCAGCGGCGACGGCGGAGACCAGGCCCCGGCACAGGACATCGTCGATGTAATCAAGGCCGCCGGCGGCGACGCCGTTGCGAACTACGGCTCCGTAACAAGCTACGAAGACTGTCTCGGCATGGTGCAGCAGGCACGCGACGAATTCGGCGGCCTGCATATCGTCTTCAATCCGGCGGGCATCCTGCGCGACCGGATGTTCCACAAGATGTCGCCGGATGATTTCCAGGCGGTGATCGACGTGCATCTGACCGGGCATTTCAACGTCAACCGGGCGGCCATCAACCTGTTCCGCGAGCAGGAATACGGCCGCATCATCATGTGCGGCTCGACCTCGGGCCTGTTGGGCAACATCGGCCAGGCCAACTACGGCAGCGCCAAGCTGGGCATCGCCGCGATGTCGCGCATCGTCGCGATGGAGAATGCGTCGAAGAACATCACCAGCAACGTGATCTGCCCGTCCGCCGACACGCGGATGACGCGCAGCGTGCCGACGCCGAAAGACCCCGACGCGGCGGCGGTCCGCGAGGAACGCCTGCGCCGCAGCCGGGCCGACGCGATCGCCCCGCTCTGCGTCTTCCTGGCGTCCGAAGACGGCGGCAACGTGACCGGCCAGATCTTCCATCAACGCGCCGCCGAGTTGTCGCTCTACAGCCAGCCGCGGCCGTTGCGCATGGTCCACCACCAGGGCGGATGGACCCCAGAATTGATCCGCGACGTCGCCATGCCGTCGCTGTCGATCCAGTTCCTGGATATCGCGAACTCCCGGACGGTCCATCCGGGACTGCCGCTCGACTAAACCGCGGGGACGCCGCGGGTCCGGACGCCCGCGGCGTCATCCCGACCGGAGGGAATTGTCATGCCCGGCCCCTTCGATGGATTGCGCGTTGTCGACGTGACAACGATCTTCGTCGGCCCCCTCGCAAGTCAACTGCTCGGCGATATGGGCGCCGACGTGATCAAGGTGGAAGCGCCGGGCGGCGACACCACCCGTATGACCGGGCCATCGAACAGCCCGGATATGTCGTCCAATTTCCTGCAGGTGAACCGGAACAAGCGCAGCATCTCGCTCGATCTGAAGTCGGAAGGCGGGATCACGGTGCTACAGGAGCTGGTCCGGACCGCCGATGTTTTCCTGCACAACATGCGGCCGGAACCGCTGACCCGCCTGAAGATCGACTACGCCAACATTCGGCAGGTCAAACCCGATATCGTCTATTGCAACATCTGGGGATTCGGGCGGAAAGGCCGGTATTCCGGACAACCCGCCTATGACGACGTGATCCAGGGCGCCTCCGGCATCGTGGCGCTGCAGGCCTTCGGCGACGGACAGGCGCGCTATGTTCCTTCATTGATCGCCGACAAGACGACCGCCCTGTTCGCCGGGTATGCCATTTCCGCCGCGCTCTATCACCGCCTCGCCACCGGCGAAGGGCAGGAACTCGAAGTGCCGATGTTCGAAAGCATGGTGTCCTTCATGATGCTGGAGCATCTCTGGGGCCAGACCTTCGATCCGCCGCGCGGCCGGGTTGGTTCGGAGCGCCACGCGACACCGCTGCGCTGGCCGCACGCGACCAAGGACGGCCACATCTGCGCCATGCCGTCGAGCGACAAGCATTGGAAGGCGATGCTGGAGATCATCGACCGGCCCGACCTTGCAGACGATCCGATCCTAAAGACCCGCCGGGCGCGCAAACAGAACATCCCCAAGGTCATGGCGTTGATGGACGAGATCATGGCCACCCGGACCACGGCGGAATGGGAGGAAGCGCTGACCGCCGCCGGTATTCCGTGTATGCCGATTGCCAGCCTGGACGACCTTGTGGCGGACGGGCATCTGGCCGATGTCGGATTCTGGCACGAGATCGACCACCCGACCGAAGGCCGCATCCGCCTGATGAACCCGCCCTACTCCTTCACCGGGACGCCGCCGAGCATACGCCGGCCCCCGCCCCGCTTCGCGGAGCATTCGCGGGAGATCTTGTCGGAGTTGGGGTACGCCGACGACGCGGCGGACGACCTGATCGGCAGCGGCGCGGTGGTGGCGCAACCGGAAAGCGACGCCGACAGCCCGTTCTGATCCGGCGCCTTGCCTAGTAGCTGGTCGGCCAGTTCTTCATCGCGTGCTCGCCGATGCCGCCGCCCTTTCGCGAGCGGTAGATGTCGAGCATGCGCATGATGTAGTTCCGCGTCTCCTGCGGTTTGACGATGTTCTGCAACGAGTAGATTGTCGCCATGTCCCACGGGCCGATATTCTTGTGGATGCTCTCGAAGGCCTCCTCGAAGCCGTCGTCGTCCGGCGACAGCCCGTGCACGATCGTCGTCGCGAAACCGGGGTCCATGAAGCTGACCTCGGCGCTGGGCCAGGCGATCATCTCTTCGTTGTGCCGTCCGCCACCCATGGCGACATAGGCACGGCCATAGGCCTTGCGGACGATGACGGTGATGCTCGGCACACTAACCAGGCAGGTGGAGTTCATGAAATTCATGATCCAGCCGGGCGCGCCCTTCTTCTCGGCATTGGTGCCGACGACAAAACCGGGTGTGTCCATGAATCGCACCAGCGGTATGTTAAAACTGTCGCACATCACCTGAAAGTCGATGATCTTGCGGCAGGCTTCCGCGGACAGCGCGCCGCCGCCGATCAACGGATTGTTCGCGATGATCCCGATGGGCTTGCCGCCGAGACGCGCCAGCGCGACCACGGCCGCCCGGCCGAACCGCGGCTTCAATTCGAAGACGCTGCCCTTGTCCGCGAAGACCTCGATGATCTTCCGCATGTCGTAAACCTGCGTCCGCTTCTCCGGGAGGACACCGAGGATCTGCTCCTGATCCGACTCCGTCGCCGCGTCATACTCGACCTCCGGCGGGAGTTCGCCGTTATGGCTTGGCATGTAGCTCAGGAAGGTTCGGATTTCCTGCAGGGCTTCCTCGTCGGTGTCGACGAAACGGTCGATCAGGCCGGTGGTCTGCGCGTGGAGACGCCACCCGCCCAGTTCCTCCACATCGACCTTCTCGCCGATGGCCATGGACACCAGACCGGGGCTGGAGACCGACATCACCGAACCCTTGCGCATAACCGCAAAATCGGAAATGCAGCACAGCCACGCCGACGACCCGAAGGAGGTGCCGAGCGCGGCGGCGACCCAGGGATTCTCCCGGGTGCGGCGGAATTGCGTCGTGTCATTGCCGAGCAGCAGGCCCATGCCGCGGGAACCCATCGCATCGGGCAGCCGCGCCCCAGTCGACTCGCCCACATGGACGAAAGGCATGCCCTTTTCCGTGGTCACCCGCCGAACATGCCCCATCTTCTTCGAATTGGTGGCGCTGGTGGACGCACCCTTGACGGTGAAGTCGTTGACGACGACGCCGACATCGCGCCCGTCGATCTGCGCGAAGCCGACGATCTTGCCGTCGCGCGGGGTCTTGGCCTCGTCTTCCGCGAACATGCCGGATGCGCCCAGCAATCCCGTTTCGATGAAGGTGCCGGGATCGATCAACGCATCGAGGCGTTCCTGGGCGTTCAGGTCGCCGCGCTCCTTCTTTCTGGCCAGCTTCTCCTTGCCGCCCATCGCAGCCGCCGCTTCGCGGCGGCGGTCCAGCTCGCTCAATATCTCATCATGGGCCACGGCATGTACTCCCCGGGTGCACTCGCGTCTCTAAGGACGTGAAGTTTATGAAGATCGATCATACAATATTGCCATATTGGCAATTCATAATGAACTATGGCATTGTCTAGGAGGTTTCACAAACACTGTCAACCGGCCGGCCGTGATGCCGCCGGCCGCGCGAAACGCGCCCAGGACAGGATAGAGGATCGCAGGCATGGCGTCGCGCATCTCCGGAACGGTGACCAAGGCCCTCGACATCCTGGACCTCTTTCTGGGCCGAGAGGACGGCCTGTCGGTGACACAAATATCGACCGCGACGGGTATCAATATGAGTACCGTCGTCCGCCTTTGCGCAACGCTGGAAGGCCGCAGTTATCTGCGCCGGGATTCCCAAGGCCGCTACTTCATCGGTCCGCAGGTCGAGCAGCTCGCGCAGATACTACGGACGCAGTTTAATCTGGCGGATGCGATACGGCCTTGGCTAAAGCAACTGCGCGATGAAACCGGCGAAAGCGCGTCTTTCTATGTCCGGGAAGGGAATCTGCGCGTTTGCCTGTTCCGGGAAGATTCGAAACACGCAATCCGGCATGTGGTCGAAGAAGGCGCGTGCCTGCCACTGAAGGAAGGCGTCGTAGGCAACGTTTTGCTCGCGCAGGCCGGCGCGAAAGGTCCCGTTTACGACAAGATCCGGAAGGACGGATTCTATTCGGCCGTCGGACGGGATCCGTTCACCGCGTCGGTCGCGGTCCCGGTCACCACGCGGTCCGGCGTGATGGTCGGCGCGATGGTCGTATCGGGGCTTGCCGATCGCTTCGAGGATAAGAAACGCGAAACGGCGCTAGAACGGCTGATGGAAGCCCGCTCTGCATTAGCCGGCCTACTGCCCGCCACGGCTTAGGTTACCGTCACTAATTGCGCCTGATTGAACGATAATTCCATCCAGCATGGTTGAAATGCGAGTGATTAGGATCAATGTGCATCGTCAGGACGACGATTACATAGGTCCACCATTTCGTCTCAACCGGAAGCCCGACCGCTCGGCTTGAAAGGAAGCTACACAGATGAAGAAATTCTTGATGGCGACGGATCTTTCCGCCCGGTCCGACCGGGCCGTTGAACGCGCCGTGATGCTGGCACAGGAACACGACGCCTCCCTAACCATCATGCATGTCATCGACGACGAGTTGCCTTCCATGCTGGCCGATGCCCAGGAAGACGCGGCCAAACAAGCCATCGACGAGCATGTCGAAAAACTGGCGGCCGGCAACCGGGACCGGATCTCGATCGAAGTCGTCTGCGGCCGGGCGCATGCCGATATTCTGGACATGTCGGAAAAAATCGAGGCCGACATGATCATCCTTGGCATGCATCGTGAAGACGCTTTCAAGGACCGGTTTCGAGGCACCACCGCCGAGCGGATCATCCGCGCCGGCGGGGTTCCCGTCCTGCTTGCCAAGGACCGGGTGATCCATCCCTATAAGAAGGTCATCGTGGGGGTCGACTTCTCGGTCCACTCGCGGCGCGCCGTCGAGTTCGCGGTCCGGTTCGTGCCAAGCGGCGATTTTCATCTCATTCACGCGTATGGCGTGCCCTTCGAAGGGTTCCTCTATGGCCACGACACCAAACGGCAGGTCGCACAGCTGCACGAGGTGGAGTTCGAGAAGATGATGGACGAGGAAATGACCACATTCCTCGCCAGCCTCGACGACAAGGGAGTCGGTGTCGAACGCATCATGAAGCAGGGCACGGTGCGGGAGGTCATTTTCGATCAAGCGCGCCGGCTGAAACCCGACCTCGTCGTCATGGGAACGCACGGCCGGACCGGGATCGCCCATGCCTTCCTCGGCAGCGTCGCCGAAGACCTGCTGCGGGCGCCCCCGTGCGACGTGCTGGCGGTGAAGGCGTTCTAAGCGCCGCCCCACGGAAGGCGGAGGCCAGAGGTTCGAATCCTCTCGGGCGCACCCATCATAACTTGCGCCTATTGGGGAGCCGACCTATCGGGCTTACAGACGTTGGCAATGTTGCCAAACAAGTACGGATAGTTATAGGAGCACGCACGACCTCCGATAGCTGTTTCGATCGTCCGCGTCGTCCGCCGGATCCTGTTGAGGCTCGACGGGCACATCCCAGTCGGAAAATCCCTACGTGCCGGGCAAGCGTCGCGGTCTGGTAATACTAGTGTTCACGCTGCTTGTTCTTTCCGCGCGCGATTTCGGTTTCGAGCGCGCTCAGCTTGTGACCCCAAAAGGCGCGAAACGGCTCCAGCCATGCATCCACTTCCTGCAATGGCGCGGCATCGACCGCGTAGATGCGTTTGGCTCCGTCGACCCTGACGGTAGCGAAGCCACTTTCCCGCAATACCCGAAGATGCTGCGATACGGCCGCCTGACTGATACCGAACTCGGCTTGTATGACCTCGACGATAGCGCCTGAACGAGATTCGTTCTGGGCGAGCAACTCCAGTATCCGACGACGGACCGGGTCTCCAAGAACATCGAAGGCATGCACTTATGTGTCCTCCGCCGCGTCTCCCGTGAAAAAGGCGGCTGTTTCCTCGGCGGCTGCGCGTGCCTGATCGGGATTTTCACCAGCAGCGATGTCGGCTTGCCCCCAGGCATCACTGCTGCGGATCACGAATGCCTTGCCACCTGGCGATGCCGAGAAGACCTCCTCGTCAAATGGCTCTTCTCCCACATCGGAAAGATGATGCGCCAACCCGACCAGCGCCAGGTCCCAGCCAACACCAGTAGCGCCGGGCCCGTACTTTTCCCAGTGGTCGTCGACCGGCACAATATGTGTAAGTGTCAGACGCGACCTCGCCGCTGGCTCCTCTTCTATGTGCGCCTCGACCCAGCTCACGACTCCGCCGTACTCCCAGGTCAGCGCGAGATGCGAGGGCGGGTCACATTGTTCAATTTTCCCTTGGGCGTTGTCTTTGATCTGATAGCGGCCGCCAGGTTCCAGGTTTCCGCTCACGGGTGCGAACCAGCGCGGGAGCCGCTCGCTGTTCGTCGCGGCATCCCAAAGATCATCGATGGTCGTGTCGTACACGCGCGTAACCGTTACCGCGCGAACCGGCTCGCCGTCGCGTTCCAAAACGGCAACCGAACGTTCCACGGTGCCTAGACGCTTCTCCAAATCGAACTTCATTCATCAGTCTATATACAGATTTTGACTTATATAAGTGTAAGGTTGTATGATTTGCAAGGCTGGGGACTATCGCAAACGTTGCTGCTGCAGCGCTGGCCGGCCGAGGAATTCTCATGCCATGCCGGCAAAGCCTGCCATCACGATTCGGAGGACATCTCTTGGAGGTTCCTGGAAGCGATGTCGCCGGTTGCGATAGTGTTTTCAAGCGGTGACCAAGAGTCCCATGTTCATCCGCGCGCGTTGGTCCTTGGCATTTCGGCCGCCTTCGCGCCGAAGTTCAAATGGAACCGGCCTCAGCCCGACGGCACTGTTGAGACTGTACGGCGGAGTTTTGCGGGGCACGAGGAGGGATCCCTTTTCTCACCGCTGTTCTATTCCACTGAATTATCCCGCTCGGTCGCCAAGGGAAGCGGCTATAAGGCCTATGCCAAGAGCAAGGACGCAGAGGGAAATACGATCCACACGAAGGTTGCGAACAGTTGGCTCGCGAAGGATGATGACGGGCCTTTCGATCGACTGTCCAACGCCCGGATCGTCGAGAAACTCACCTGCGGCCTGAAAGAACAAGAAGAATTTGCGCCTTATCGCAGCCTAGCGTGCTCTATCGTGCGTTTAGGAAAAGCCTCGATACCGCCTCCGTAGCCGAGGGTTACCCGGATGCCGCGCTGTTCAGGATGGCGTTGAACAGCAGTTTGTAGGTCCCTCGCGCCTGGGCGCGGAAATGGACGCGGAATCCCATCAGCACGACTTGTCCAGCCCCGACCGGCACGCTGGCGAGCGCCGCTTTGTCGGCCAAGTTCTCATGCCCCATCAGCCAACCGCTTAATAGCGGATCGTGCGGCGGATAGACCGCGACGGCATCGCCCGTCGTCACCTCGAATGCGGGTGCGTTCTGGCCGGAGAACAAGACGACGCCGCGTTCGGGCATGCCATACGCGATGGGATGGTGCGTGTCCAACAAGACCCGAAGCATGCTGCCGCGCGCGTAGAAGTCGGACACTGGGACGCCGTCGAGCGCATCGCGCACGCGCAAGTCGAGATACCGCGCCGCGTATTGCGCCGCGCCGTCCCACGCGACGAGCGTGCCGCCCGCTTCGGCGAAGGCCCGCAGCGCCTTCGCGCCCGCATCGCCCAAGCCCCCGCAAAGGTCTGCCGGATACTCCTTGGCGCTCTGCCCCTCGTGGATTTCCACCGGATTTTGATGCGGCAGCAGGATCACATCGAACCGGTCCTTAAGGTCGCCCTGCCGGACATCGCGATCGACCAGCGTTTCGTAGGCCAATCCATATTCGTCGAAGACGAAACGCGCCCAGCCTTCCTCGGCGGTCGGGACATAGCTCTTGTAGAGGCCCACCCTGGGCGCGGAGAGCTTCAGCGAGCGTCCCTTCGGGACGGTGCCGACGGATGCGACGGTCACCGAATCCGCCTTCGCGACCTTTGCGACCAATCCGTCCCGCTTCCCGCCGCCCTTGATGACGAAGGCGCCCGGCGCGACATGCTTTCCGCCGATGTCCAGCGCTTCGGTCGTCCGCGAGACGGCCACCTTATCCGCCAGCAACCGGAACACCGCCTTATACGCGGCATTCGTCTCGCAGCCGAGGACATAGGCCGCGGCTTTCCCCTTCCCGCGTTCCGCCACTTTGCCCTTCGGGCGGAAGGACGCCGTCAGCGGTTTCGTCTTGGCCTCGAACGCTTCCTGCACCTCGACGACCGACACGCCCATTTGCAACGGCAGGCTATGCGCCGTGTTGTCATAGGGCTGCACCGGCGGCCCGCCCTCGTAATGCGTCAATTCGGGATACGGGTCGTTCCCCAGCATCGTCTTGGCGAAGGCGCCATAGGGCTGCGCCAACCGGATGACCCGGGTGCCCGCCGGATAGGCGACCCCGTCGGCGGTGAATTTCGCGGTCGCTTCCTCCACCTCCACCGCGGCGAAATCGAGTATCTCAAGCAGCTCCGCCGCCGTGACCGGGTCCCGTTGGGATTGCGGCACCAGGTAGGCGGCGGGACCTTGCTGTTCGGCCACCGCATCCACGCCGATGGCATGGAAACTCCGCAGCCACATTTCGCGGTACCGGGCGGCGTTACCGAGGCACGCCATGACGGCGGCATCGTCGTAGTCGACGATATCCCGGAGGCTCCAGCGTCCGCCCTGCCACGGCATCGGATGGTTCCAAACGCGCTTGAACGGATCGGCGCCGCGCGCCGTGGTCAGGTCGCTCACGCCGAAATCGACCGGGGTCGCGATCCTGACGCTGGCGGCTTCGGACAGGATTCGGACACCGCCATGGTAATGCTGGTAGGCGCGGCTCGGACTGTAGATGTCGTAGGTCACGTTGATGCCGACGCCGGCCTTGCCCTGCGCCGTGAGTTCGGCGGCCATCGCCGAGCCCATCATGGCGATATTGGCCTGCAGGATCGGATGCACGTTCGGATCGATAGGGTCGATGAACGGCGGCAGGATCAAGCGCATGCCGTCCTGCCGCGTCTGATGCATGTCGAACACGATATGCGGATGCCAGGCGTTGTGGCAGTGCTCGACCGCGAGCCGGGTCTCGGCCTGGGTGAACATGAACCAATCCCGGTTATTATCGTGGCCGGTATAGGTGTTGTAGAGGAAGGGTGGATTGACCCCTTCGTAATAGGTGCCGAGCGTGCTGTCGTACCAGTCCTTCACCATCGTCAGGCCGTCGGGATTCAGGCAAGGCACCAGCAGAAAGATGACATTGTCGAGAATCTCGCGCACGGCCTCGTCGTCGCTGGTGGCCAGCCGATGGCCGACGCGCATCGACATCTGCGTCGCCCCTACCTCGGTGGCATGGATCGAACAGGTGACCAGCACGACCGTCTTACCCTCGGCGATCAGGCTTTCCGCCTCGTCGGCGCCGGCGATCGTCCGCGGGTCCGCCAGCTTCGCCTGGATGTCGCGATAGCGGTCGAGCGACGCGATCGTCTCCGGCGCGGAGATGACCGCCATGACCAGCGGCACGCCCTCGGTCGATTTGCCCAACTCGGAAAGCTGCACCCGGTCCGAGGATTTCGCGAGCAATTCGAAATACGCGACGGTCTCCGGCCAGTCCGCCAGTTTACGGTCGTCCCCCACGTCGAAGCCCAGATGGTCCCGGGGACTTGGAATGGTCGCATCCTGTGTCATGTCTCAACCTGTTCGTTCGGTGTATCGATCGGATTCGGCGCGGCGCTGTCCGTGCTGTCGGACATCCAGTGTGGGAACTCGGCCGCTGGCGTGACGCATGAAGAACATCAAAGGCGAGCACGAGTGGTGCGGAGGCGATGCCCCCTGACTGCTCGTACAAGACAATTACCCTAGCCCCACGCATCAATGATGCGCAATGGCGGGTTTCACCGGCAGCCGGTGTTTTGCAATCGCGTGTTCGTCCTTGGACTGCGGAGAAAGCCTCCGTTGCCGGCCCCGCGGGCTACTCTCCTCTTGCTTGCCCGCATAGGCGGATTAGTCCGCATTTTCCACACTATCGTTTGCCATCTTGCTGCCGCGGGACCATGTTTTTTAGCAAGCGGTCTTGCGCGACAGCGTGGCGGTTTCGCGAAGGCGGAACCGGAAGACCGGCACACGACCGCATCCCTGCCGCCCCACCGCATGACCGCAGGAACAACGGGCCGGCACCGGCATAGAAACCGGGAGGCACAGGCGGCGTGAGCAAGGCCTTGCAAACAATCGAAACACGCGACGACAGTCGGCCAAGGCATTGGTGAAGATGAAACGGTCAATTGCCCCCTTTTGGACGGAAGCGGCGCTTATCCTGCTGATCGTCGGGGTGGCGGCCGGAGGCGTCATCGCCTATCAACGGTCGGATCTGCCCGCACCGCTCTCTGCCTGGGAAAAAGAGAAGCTAAGCCTGACGCGAAAAGCCGACGCGTTGGAACGGGAGAACCGCGCTCTGCGGGAGTCCGTCCGCGCACTCGAAGCCCGCATTGCGCAACGCGAGGACGCAACCGGCACACGCGCCACCCTGCTCGCCGAAATTGAGGGGCTGCGAGATCGCCGCGACCAGTCCCGTGCGTCCGCTCAAGCGGCCGAAGCCGAAGCCGATAGGACCCGCGGTGCTCTCGCGACGCTCGTAAAGCAACTCGACCGGAAACAGAAATCTCTTGAGTCGATTACCGAGGCCGCCGCCCGAAAGGAAGCCGAATGGGCCAAGGCTCGGGACGCACACCGCATAGAGTTGGAGCGTTTGGCGACGAAGGAAGCCGACGCCACCAAACGGGCCGGCACGGCGGCGGCGGACATTGCCCGGACCGAAAAATCGCTCGGCGCCCTGGAAACCAAACTTGGCGAGCGACGGGCCATGCTGGCGGCATTATCGGAAAAGATTGCGAAAACCAACAAGACCCTCGCCGAACTCGACCATCGGGTCGATCAAGGCAAATCCGATCTGGAGAAGACGCGCGACGCCATCTCGCAACGGGAGGCTGCAGCGGCCAAGGCCCGGGACACACTGCGCAAGGAACTGGAGACCCTGAAACAGCAAGAAGCCGCGGCGGCCAAACGCACAGACGCCGCCAGGACCGATCTCAGCCGGGTGGCTCAGGCGCTGAGCGCGCTCGAAATCACGCTCCGCGAAAGACGAGCCGAGCTGGCGACGCTATCATCTGAAGCTAGCCGCCGGAAAACCGCCTCGACACAAGCGGCCCAAACCCTGACATCCGAGATCGAGGCATTGAAGATCCAGCGGGATTTGGCGGAACGGCAGGTCGATGCCGGCAAGGCACAAGCGGAACGGTTGCGGCAGGAAACCGACGCGCTGCAAACGACGCTCCGCGCCCGACAAGCCCGGTTGAAATCGGTCGAGGATGCCGTCCGCCGGCGCAAGGCGGAACTGGGAGCGCTCCCCGTCCCGCCCGCGGCGCAAACGCCCGAACAACTGACCGACCGGAATGTCTGCCTGGAGGCTTGGGCGCGCATCGCCGCCGAGCCCAAGGCGCGCGCAAGATTGGCCGACCTGCGCAAGAAGATCGCGGCGGCAGAGACCGAGCTGTGCGAACTGAACAAACGACACAAGGCCGCCCAGGAAAAACTCAAACCTTCGGTAAAGTAACCCGAACATCGATGAGCGCGGAGCGGATTAGACCGGTGGCAGTATCCAACCGACAATAAACGTGCCTTGTATCTAAGAACCATCCACTGAGCCGAGGGGGGAGAAACCACGATGAGTGTGATCGAAACCAAACTGAACGACATGGGCCTGGAAGTTCCGCCCACGCATCCCTACCCCAAGCCCAACCGCCGGTCCGGCGTGCAAGTCGGCAATATCCTGTTTCTGTCCGGTCACGGCACCGGCAGGCAGGCGATGCCGCTCGGCATCAAGCAATACGGAAAGGTCGGCGCGGATGTCACGGAGGAGGAAGCCTACCTCTGCGCAAAATCCGCGGCCTTGTGCATGCTGGCGTCGATCAAGCAAACGGTGGGCGACCTGGATCGCGTCAAGCGCGTGATCCGTCTCTACGGCATGGTGAACGGCGCTCCGGATTTCGACCGCCACATGGTGGTGATGGACGGCGCATCGGATTTGTTCTTCGAATTATGGGGGCCGGAGTTCGGCCAGCATGCCCGGGCGGCCGTGGGCATCGCGGGCTTGCCACGCGGCGCCGTGCTGGAAATCATGGGCGAGTTCGAGTTGCATCCGGAAAGTGAGGACTGACCGGCATGCCCGGCGCATTTCGCTAAACTCTGTGCAGGGCCAATGCCCGGTCAACAGCTTATGACCGGGTCAAAGGTTCGAAATCCGGACGGAGCATTCCTGGGTCGTGCTGAAGGTCGGGATGAAGGAGGAATGCTTACCGGGGCCGCCGGCGACGAGGACCTGAATCCTTTCGGGCGACTCGGTCAGGTAGAGATGGTCGTTCACGAGCTTGTTTCCCCGTTCACCCGCATACACCAGCTGCTCCTGCGCCACGCGGGAGTAATGAACCTTGGAGTCTTCATACAGCTTCTGTTGGATGTCCGGAATCGACCAGCCGTCCCGATGCATCGTTTGCGCATGCTCCGGCCCGAGGGCGACCACATACGGACATAAGCCGCGGATGATATTCACGCCGGTCTGCGAAATCGTGCCTGCGATCGTCGACAGAAGGGCCTCACCCGACGTGCTGGCGTGATCGTTGACGTTATGCGGCGGCTCGCACGCTAGCATCGTCACGACATTGTCCGACGCCTCGAACCCTCGCCTCACGTGATAGGGCTCCCACGGGCTTTCTTCCTCGTTCTCACCGAAACAGAAGCTGTATTTCGCCGGGGATCCTTGCGTCGCCCGGTCCATCTCGCCCGGCGTCGCGCCGCCGATGTTCATCAGCGTCAGTTGCAGGGCGCGCCCGATCGTTGCGTTGGCCTGTGCCCCCTGGCCGAAACAGTTGCTGCCGCAGTTGATATCCAGAGCCTTCCGGACCGGCCCGCTGACGATCATCATCGGCGCGCAGGAATGCGTCGTCGCCAGCGTCCCATGCAGATTGTAGTCCGGCTTGAGGACCGCACGCACCGCCGCCACGATAACGGGAAGGTATTCGGCCCGACACCCGGCCATGACCGCATTCGCCGCTATGCCCCGGATGGTCGGAACAAGCTGGCGCGGCGTCATGGGCGGGAAGGGTTCATTGTCGCCCCGGCAGGTCTCGGCGAACCGGTCGACCAAGTCCTCGGTCGGCATGATCAGCGGGAAGCCGTCGCTCCACCCCCGCTCGATCGCATATTCATTCCATTGCGCGAAATCGAGATCGCCGACCTCGATTACCTCGCTGTCCGTTTCGTCCATCATAGGTCGGTCATCGCCTTTCGTTTTTTCCGACGTTCTCATGCGCCGGTGTGTTCCAATTTCACCGGCGCTATACCGGCTTATCGCCCTTGATCTGGACACGGTGCATCAGCCGCCGGTGACCGGGATAGTCGTTCAATGCCCAGTGCTGCAGGCAGCGGTTGTCCCAAAACGCGATCGAGCCGGCCCGCCAGCGGAACCGGCAGGTGAACTCCGGACGGGTGCTGTGGTCGTAGAGGTACCGCAGGATCGGCCGGCTTTCCTCGATCGTCATACCGTCGAACCGCTCGGTCTGGATCATGTTGACGAACAGGCACGGGCGTTCGGTCTCGGGATGCGTGCGCACAACCGGGTGCACGGTCTCGACCGTCTTGAATCCGGTATCTTCGGCCATCGAATCGGTTGGCGGGACATATCCAAGCTGCATCTTGCGCTTGGTCCGGCCGTCGGTGTGGACCGCGCGCAGGCCGGACAACATCGCCTTCATCCCATCCGACAGCGTCTCATAGGCGAGATATTGATTGGCGAACAAGGTGTCGCCGCCGAACGGCGGCACTTCCTTGGCCAGCAGGATCGACCCCAGGGTCGGCGTTTCGAGATAGGTCGTGTCGGAATGCCACTCGGACCCGAAGTTCAAACGGTCCTCCGGATTCTTCTCGACCACAAGGATATGCGGATCGCCGCCCGGCAGCCGGCGGTGCGGTGGAATGTCGGCGAGCGGTCCGAAGCACCGGCCGAGTCGAACGAGTTCGCCGTCGCTCAGCGGCTGATCGCGGAAGAACAGGACAAGATGGTCGAGGAACGCGCGGCGCAGCGCCGCGACCGTCGCCGCATCCAGCGGCGCGCGCAGGTCGATCCCCGAAACCTCCGCGCCGACCGCACCGGCGATCGGCGTGACCGCAAAATGCGTCTCACGGTTCTCGGCATCGGAGGCGGGTCGGACGGCGGTTACCATGCCCCATCTTACGTCCGCGGCGGCATTCGGCAAAAATCCTGAACCGCCACCGCGAAATGCATCGACCGCTTTTCGGCCTACTGCCAGCCGCTGACCGACTTCACCTCTAGAAAGTCCTCAAGACCCCAGACACCGCCCTCGCGGCCGTTGCCGGATTGGCGGTAGCCGCCGAAGGGCGCACCGGCGCCGCGGTTCGTGCCGTTGATCTGCACCATGCCGCTGCGCATCGAGCGGGTGACCCGGCGGGCCTTCTCGAGGTCCTGCGTCTGGACGTAGTTGGTAAGGCCATAGTCCGTGTCGTTGGCCATTTCTATGACTTGATCCTCGCCGTCGAACGGCGTCATCGCAAGCACCGGGCCGAAGATCTCCTCGCGCCAAATCGTCATGTCCTGATCGACATCCGCGAAGACGGTCGGGCGCACGAACCAACCGCGGTTCAGCCCTTCGGGCCTTCCCGTGCCACCGGCCGCCAGCCGTGCGCCGTCATCGATACCTTTCTGGATAAGGCCCTGGATCTTGTTCCACTGCACCTCCGAGACGACGGGTCCGATTTGGCGTCCGTCGATGTCCGCCGCTGCGACCTCGGTCTGGGCGGCGACCGCCTGGGCCGTCTCGACCGCCTGGTCGTAAATCGAACGCTCGACCAGCATCCGGGTCGGCGCATTGCAGGATTGGCCGGAATTATTGAAGCAGTGACGGACGCCACGGGTGACGGCCTTCTCGTCCGCATCGGCGAAAATGACGTTCGCGCCCTTGCCGCCCAGTTCCAGTGTCACGCGCTTGATCGTGTCCGCGGCGTTCTTGGTGATCGCGCGGCCGGCGCGGGTGGAGCCGGTGAAGCTCACCATGTCGACGTCCGGATGCACCGACAGTTGCGTGCCGACGCCGGTTCCGTCCCCGTTCACCAGGTTGAAGACACCCGGCGGGATATCGGCGGCATCCACCATCTCCGCGAAGAGATACGACGACAGCGGGGCGACTTCGGATGGTTTCAACACCACCGTGCAGCCCGCCGCGAGCGCGGGACCGACCTTGAGCGCCACCTGGTTCATCGGCCAATTCCAGGGCGTGATAAGGGCACAAACGCCGACCGGCTCCATCAGGATACGGTCACCGGGGGCATGATCGCCCAGCATCTGGTCGAACTCGTAATTTTTCAGCGTGTCGATCGCGTTCTTCAAATGCCCGATGCCGGCGGCCGCCTGGGCCGAGCGGGCCAGCGCAATCGGCGCGCCCATCTCTTGGCTGATCGCCTGTGCCATGTCCTCGGCCCGCGCCTTATACGCATCCAACAGCCGCTCTAGCGCGGCAACACGCTCCTCCTTCGAGGTCTGCGCCCATGCCGGATACGCGGCCTTGGCCGCAGCGACCGCGGCGTCCGTATCCGCTTGACCGCCCAGGGAGATCGTGGCGACCGATTCCTCGGTCGACGGGTTCTCCACGGCCAGTTCTTGACCATCGAGCGGCGCTACCCAAGCGCCGTTGATATAGAAATTGCGTGCGTCCTGCATGCCCTGCTCCCTTGGTGGATTGAACCGCGCGTTCATACCGGAAGAGTATCGTCCGCGAGACAGCCTGTTGAGACCGCCCAATTGTTAGGTATGGTCGATGAAAAGCGCGTCAAGATTTCCGCCGGGAACCCTATGCAGGTTGCGGATCGGAGTCCAGCCGGAGGCAATTCCGAATGATCGACTTTATCAAGAATGTCGCCGCCCAGTTCACCGCCGACTCTCTGGTGGCGATTGCGCTCGCGACCGCCTGCGCCGTCGCCATCGGCCTCATTTACTATGCGGTCTTGGGCAAGGCGTGGCGGCAGGCGGCGTCGATGTCCGAAGCGACCGCCGGGAACACCCGGTCTCCAAGCACCTATCTCATCGCCGGGGCCTGTTACGCGCTGCTGGCAATGTCGCTCTTCGGCGTGATCTGGCACGTTTCGGAGGGAGAGGTCACGGTGCGGGCCAGCCTGATCGCCGCGGGGTTCACATGGTTCGGCTTCATCGTGACCACCATGATCGCCAACCACCGGTTCCAAGGCCGCCCGTTCCGTCTGACGCTGATCGACGCCGGCCACTGGCTTTTGGTGATTTTCGCGCAAGGCGGGGTAATCGGCCTTCTCGTCTAGCCGGCAATTGGATTTGCCGGGCCCGCGTCGCTACACTCCTGACATGGCACGTGCCATGTGCTCCGCCGCCCCCGAACATCAAAAGCAGGACGACGATGGGACATACGATCACCGAGAAGATCCTCGCGGCGCATTCGGACGCCAAGGCGGTCCATCCGGGCGATATCGTCATGGCGGACCTCGACCTGGTGGTCGACCTCGACATCGTCTTCGGCATCACCGGCGGCCATCAGACGCCGACCCGGGTGTTCGACCCCGACAAGATCGCCGTCGTCGCCGACCATACGGTGCCAGCACCCAGCATCGCGGCGGCCAACGCAATGGCGCGGATGCGGCAATTCGTCGAGAAGTTCGGGATCGAGAAGTTCTATGCCGAAGGCCGCCACGGCATCGCCCATGTGGTTCTGGCCGAGGACGGTCTGGCCCTGCCCGGCACGACCCTGGCCTGCGACGATTCCCATTCCTGTTCGTCAGGAGCCTTGAATTGCCTGGCTCGGGGCCTCGGGCTGGCGGACATGATGTATGCGCTGTGCAAGGGGCAGGCATGGTATTTCGTCGGGCCGACCGTGAAGCTGATGCTGGACGGCGACCTTCGCGAACGGGTCTATCCGCGCGACATCCTGCACCACATCGCCCATGTGCACGGCGCCTTTCCCGGCCGGAACCTGGAGTGGGACGGCGATGCCGTCGCCGCGATGCCGATGCAAGGGCGCTTCACCTTGGCGACGCTATCGGCCGAACTCTCCGCCGACTTCTCGATGTTCCGGCACGACGACGTTACGGCCGCCTATTTAGAGGGGCGGGCCGCAAAGCCGTACGAGCCGGTCGATCCCGACCCCGACGCGACGTATGAACGGGAAATCCGCATCGACCTGTCCGACCTGGAACCGCTGGTCGTGCTGCCGAACAAGGTGGCGCATAACGCCAAGCCGGCGCGCGACCTTGCCGGGACCAAGATCGATCAGGCCTTCATCGGGTCCTGCGCGAACGGCCGGATCGAGGATTTCGCGGTCGCGGCCGAGATCATGCGGGGCCGGCAGGTCGCGCCCGGCGTGCGCATGATCGTGACCCCCGGCAGCCAGAACGTTCTGAAGGAAGCCATGGCCAAGGGATATGTCGAGACATTGATGGAAGCGGGCGCGGTGGTCACCAACTCGACCTGCGGGGCCTGCTACGGCGGGCATATGGGGGTGCTGGGCGACGGCGAGGTGTGCATCACCGCCAGCACCCGGAACTTCAAGGGCCGGATGGGCAGCCCCGAGGCGGAAATCTATCTCGGCTCGCCCGCCACCGTGGCGGCGTCGGCCATCACCGGCGCCATCGCCGACCCGCGGGAGGCATAGCCGATGGCGCTCCAGATCGAAGGCAAAGCCTGGGTGTTCGGCGACGACATCAACACCGACCTGATCCTGCCGGGCGCGGCGTTCCTGCTGCCGGTCGAGGAACAGATCAAATACTGTTTTTCCGCCAACCGGCCGGGTTGGAGCGATCAGGTCCAGCCCGGCGATATCGTCGTCGCCGGGGAGAATTTCGGCGTCGGCTCCGGCCGTCCCATCGGCAATGTTTTCGCCGAACTCGGCGTCGCCGGGGTGGTTGCCGCCTCGTTCAACGGCCTGGGCCTGCGCAACTGCGTCAACTACGGGATCCATGTCCTGCCCTGCCCCGGAGCCAATTCGGCGATCGCCGACGGCAACCGTATCGCCTTGGACTGGGAAAGCGGAACCGTCCGCAACCTGGACCAGGGATCCGAGATTTCCGGCAAGCCTTTGCCGGCAGCGCTTCTCGACATCGCCGAAAAGGGTGGCGTCATCCCTGTCTTGCAGGCCGAAGGGCTGTTGGAAGACGCGGACTAGAACGGCAGCGAACCGGACCGGCGACGGCACGACGGTTGAGCGCGGCCGGGACCGACCTACCTTCAAAAGGGGTCGCCGGGCAGCATCATCGAGCGGAACCGGCTTACCCGCATCGGCAACCGAGGAAAGGCGAGGCGATGAGAAAGTTAGCGATCACCATGGCCGCGATAGCGGGCCTCCTGATGTTCCAAACCCTTCCCGGCATGGCCCATCACGGCTGGAGCTGGACGACGGGCGGCAATATCGAACTGACCGGCGTCATTCAACGGGTGAGCCTCGGCATGCCGCATGGACTCGTCTATGTCGATGCCGAGGGCGAGGTCTGGACCGTGGAGGTCGGGCAGCCGTGGCGCAACGAACGGGCCGGGCTGAAACCGGGCGATCTGGCGAAAGGCGTGGAAATCCGGGTGGTCGGCGAACCGTCCGCCGATGTGGGCGACAAACTGTTGAAGGCCGAGCGCCTCTATATCGGTAAGCGCGAGTACGACCTGTACCCCGACCGCGACTGACCGCGTGGACGGCCTGCTCGCCGACATAGCGTTATCGGATCTGGCGACGGCGTTCCGGCGGTCGCGCTGGCTGTATGCCGCCGCCAACACGGCGCATATCACAGGCATCGCCCTGCTGGTTGGGGCGATCCTTCCGCTCGACCTGCGCTTCATGGGCGTTTGGAAATCGATCCCGCGCGGCGCGCTCGTCCGGGTGCTCGTTCCGACCGCCGCCGCCGGACTGGCCCTTACCGTCGCCGCCGGTCTCTTGCTCTTCGCGGTGCGAGCGCCCGAATATGCGGGTCATCCGGTCTTTCAGGTCAAGCTCGCTTTGATCACGGTCGGCGCCGGGTCCGCCATCGCAACGCACATCGTCCACGGGCTGTGGCTCCCCAGAGCCGGTGACGCCCTGCTGGCCAAGGTGGGCGCGCTGTCCATGACATGCTGGCTCGGCGCGCTGGTGGCGGGACGATTGATCGCCTTCGTCGACGCGTAACCGTATCGCCGACGCGACAGCTGTTGCGTCACGCGTGCCGCCCGCTCTCCTCGCGCTCGGCCGCCTCGATCGCGCGCGCCAACGCGCCGCTCAGCGCTTTCGCGGAATCGAGCGATAGTTCGACCGCCGCCCGTACCCCGGGGCCGCGGTCTTGGTTGACGAAATCCAGGGTGATGGCCTCGTTGAAGAGCGCCCGGTGCGGATGGTCGTAGGAAACCACGGCATGGGACACGGCGAACCAGCCCTCGCCGCCCTTGCCCGCGCCCTCGGCTTCCACGATTTCGACGATCGGCGTGCACATACTCTCTATCCCTTCAGGTGTTTGTCGAAAAAGGCCCAGACTTTCTCCCAGCCGTCGAGGGCCTGCTCGATCCGGTACATCGGCCGGTCGTAATAGAAGATGCCGTGCCCGGCCCCGTCATAGCGGTGGAACTCGTAATCCTTGCCGTGCTTCTTCAGCTCTTCCTCGTGCTGGTCGACCTCTTCCGGGCTCGGCGAGCGGTCTTCGTTGCCGAAGATGCCCAAGAGCGGGCAGGAAAGGTCCTTGGTGAACTCGATCGGCGGCACCGGCTGTTTTTCCGGCCGGTCGTCCTCGGCCTGCACCACGCGCCCGCCCCAGAGGTCGACGCAGGCATCGACGCTCTTGGTATGGCACGCATACATGAAGGCTTGCCGGCCGCCGGAACAGCTGCCGATCACGCCGACCTTGTCCCCGGTCCAGGGCTGATCCCGGAGCCATTGGGTCGCGCCCTCGGTATCGCCGATCATCTGCGCGTCGGAGACGCCGCCTTCGGCGCGGGCCTTCGCGGCAACATCCTCGGCACTGCCCTCGCCGACCCGTTGATAGAGGTTGTGGCTGATGGCGGCATAGCCGTGATGGGCGAACCGGCGGGTCGTCTCGCGGTACCACTCGTCCCAGCCGGGCAGGTGATGGATCAGCACGACGCCGGGAAACGGCCCGGCCCCGAGCGGACGTGCGACATAGGCGGAAACAACGTCGTCATTATGCCCCCGTATCGACACCATCTCCGCGATCATTCCTTCGTATGCCATCTCGATGTCCTCCCTCTTCGATTGAAGCGTCTCGTTTTGCATTCGTATGTTCGCAACACCACCGGTCCGGACGCAAGCCAACGCCATCGGTCACCGCGATAACAACCGGACCGACACAAATCAGCTGTGGGACCGAATGAGAGGTAGAATGCTTCAGCCACGGCGGATAAACGGACGCAGATGCCGAACCAGACACCGGGGATCGAATTTTTTACCAGGTCAAATTCCGATCCTCATTGGTGCGAAATCGTGAAAGGCGATAGATGTCGAGTGTGGATGCAATTGCAGGACTGGACCCGACTGTCCTGGTCGCCGTCTCGGTCGCCCTGCTGTTGGCCGGGGCGGTAAAGGGCTTCCTCGGTCTGGGCATCACGTTCGTTGCCGCGCCGATGCTAACGCCATTCGTCACCGTTCCGGAAATGGTGATACTGCTTGCGATGCCAATCCTGTTGTCGAACATCTGGCAAACCTTCGCTGGCGGCCACATACGCGAATCTTGGCGACGGATGTGGAGACTGATCCTGTGTCTCGGCGTTGGCACCGCAATTGGGGCACGGCTGTTATTCAATATCGACGGTGAAATACTGTTTGCATTCCTTGGCGCGTTGGTCGCGGCCCTGGCGATTCTGGGCCTGACTGGCTTCACCCTGCGCATTCCGGGTCGCTGGGAAGGAATTGCCGGGCCCGTCATCGGGTTTTCCGCCGGGATTGTCGGAGGCATGACGACAATGTTCGGCCCCATGATCACGGCCTACGTCGCCCATCTCGATCTCGACAAGGACCGCTTGGTGGCGGCAACCGCATTGATCTATGTCGCAAGTGGCGGTTTCCTGGTCGGCGCCCTGACGGTGCAGGGCGCGATGACGGGACATGCGTTCGTCGCGTCGTCGCTCGCCACCGTTCCCGTACTTGCCGGCACGGCCCTCGGAGACCGGCTGCGCCGCCGCAGCGGCCAAACCATGTTTACAAAGATTCTGCTGATCTTTTTGCTGTTGCTCGGGCTCAACATGCTGCGCCGCGCTTTCTAAGCCGCCGCCGCTTCCGCAACGCGATTATCCCGTTGCTCTGGGTGGCGGCGATCGATTACGAGGCCACAATCACGAACCGTCGGGAAGAGATGGGATTCCGCACGGTCCAGCGCGCAATGTCCTGACCCAGCCGCGCGACCCCGGACTGTCCCACGCGATCTTCTCAGCTTAAGAAAATTCGGGCAAACAAAGAAATGGCGGAGAGACAGGGATTCGAACCCTGGGTACGCTCGCGCGCACAACGGTTTTCGAGACCGCCCCGTTCGACCACTCCGGCACCTCTCCGCGGGCGTTGCCGGCCAAGCCGACCCCGAATGCGCCGGAACCTACCGCAAGCCCCGGCATGCCGCAAGCGGAACCCTGCCTGCCGGCGTTATTGCATTCCCGCGCCGTACCGCCGACATTACACCGATGGAACCGGCGCAAAACCCCTCGGTAATCCCCTTGATCGATCTGGGGGAGACCGGCCCGACCGCCCTGGTGGAAAGCCATCGCGACTCCGCCGAAGCATTGATCGAGTCGGGGCAGCGGATGCTGCCCGGCCCGCTGCTGCCGATCGTCGACCGGCTGTCGCACCGGTGGGCCGTGCGATCCGGCAACCCGCACTATGACGAGATTGCTGGACTTGCGACGCAACTATCAACCGGAATCTGGTTCATGAACCTGTGTTTCGAGTGGGGCTGCACCACCGGCGTCGCCCCCGACCCCAACAGCGGCGGTATGCGGATGCTGCGTACGCTGGACTGGCCCTTCCATGGGCTCGGCCGGTATGTGGTGCTGGCGCGCCAGACCGGACCGGCGGGCGACTTCTATAATATCACCTGGCCCGGCTTCGTCGGGGTGATCACCGCCTCCGCGCCGGGTCGCTTCGTCCTCGCCATCAACCAGGCGCCGCTGGTCCGGCGCGGCTATCTGCCGTGGCCGGCGGATTGGCTCGCGAACCGGGTCAAAGTCTTCCAGAGCCGGCACCTGCCGCCGGCCCATCTGGCGCGCCGGGTCATGGAGACCTGCCGCAGCTATGACGAAGCGAAGGATATGCTGGAAACCACGCCGATCGCGTTGCCCGCCTTTTTCTCATTGTCCGGCACCGATTCCGGCGACGGCTGCGTGATCGAACGAGCCGAAACCCGCGCCTGGGTGCACGAGGCCCCGACCTCCATCGCCAATCATTGGCTCAGCCCGGGGCTGCGCGGCAGGCCGCGCGGGATCGAAAGCGAACGCCGGCACCGCATGATGAACGGGCTTTGCCGCAATCCGGTGCCCGGGTTCGAGTGGATGGTCGAGCCGGTCCTCAACGCGGAAACCCGGCTCAGCGTGGTCGCCAATGCGGGTAACGGCGATCTTCTGGTCCAGGGTTGGGAGGCGGACGGGGCCGCAACCGAGGTTTTCGACCTTTCGGCGGCGACATCCGCCGGCACGGAAAACTAAGTTTCCGGGCGACTTGGCCGTTGACTTGCCGGCGCGCACGAGTATAGTCCCGCGGCGAGTTTACGGGCACCAGAAAGCCCGGATATCCTGGACGAAAGCCCGATAATGGATACCCAGGTCCGGCAGCGAGATACAAACCCATGTTTGCAGTAATCAAAACCGGCGGCAAACAATACAAGGTCGCCAAAGACGACGTAATCGCGGTGGAGAAGCTCGAGGGCGATCCCGGCGCGACGGTTGAACTCACCGACGTCCTGATGGTCGGCGACGACAAGGCCCAGACCACCGGCACGCCGCTGGTCGACGGCGCCACGGTCGCGGCCGAGGTGGTCAAGCAGGACCGCAGCGCGAAGATCATCGTCTTCAAGAAGAAGCGCCGCAAGGACTACCGGCGGACCAAGGGCCATCGCCAGCAGGTGACCGTGTTGCGGATCACCGATATCCTGACCGACGGGAAGAAGCCGGCCAAGAAGGCCGCTGCGAAGAAGCCCGCCGCTAAGGAAGAAGAAGCGAAACCGGCGGCCAAGCCCGCAGCGAAGGCCGACGACAAGGCCGAGGCCAAGCCCGCAGCCAAGAAACCGGCGGCGAAAAAGCCCGCTGCCAAAAAGCCGGCGGCAAAGAAAACGGCAGCGAAGAAGCCCGCCGCAAAGAAGCCGGCGGCGAAGAAACCCGCGGCGAAGAAACCAGCGCCGAAAAAGACCGAGGAGTAACGCAGCATGGCTCATAAAAAAGCAGGCGGCAGTTCACGCAATGGTCGCGACTCCGAAGGCCGGCGTCTCGGCGTCAAGAAGTATGGCGGCGAATCCGTGATCTCCGGCAACATCATCATTCGCCAGCGTGGCACGAAGGTGCATCCCGGCACGAATGTCGGCATGGGCAAGGACCACACCCTGTTCGCCCTGAAGGACGGCAAGGTGAAGTTCCACAAGACCCGGAGCCGGACCACCGTTCACGTGGAACCGGCGGCGGTCGCGGCGGAATAGCCCCGGTGGGAGCCACCGGTGGCGGCTCCCCTCAAACGGCCGGCAGGTTGGCGAAGGGAGATGGAAGTCCGTCTCCCTTTTATTTTTTGCTGCCGGGGCCTGGAATCCGGACGCCGGCCTTGGCGCGCATGGTTGCGATACGATGAAATTTCTCGATCAGGCCAGAATTCACGTGAAAAGCGGCAACGGCGGCGCCGGCTGCATGTCGTTCCGCCGCGAGCGCAACATCCCGCGCGGCGGCCCCGACGGCGGGGACGGCGGGCGCGGCGGTGACGTCATCGTCCAGGCGGTCGAGGGTCTCAACACCTTGATCGACTACCGCTACCGGCAGCATTTCAAGGCGAGCAGCGGCGACCACGGCAAAGGCAAGCAGCGCAACGGTGCAGCGGGCGAAACCGCCATGCTGGATGTCCCCGTCGGCACGCAAATTCTCGCCGAGGATAACGAAACCCTGATCGCCGACCTCACCCGCGTGGGCCAGCGCATCGTCCTGCTGAAAGGCGGCGACGGCGGGTTCGGCAATCTTCACTACAAATCCGCGACCACGCGCGCCCCGCGCCGGTTCGATCCGGGCAGGCCCGGTGCGGAGATGTGGATTTGGCTGCGGCTCAAGCTGTTGGCCGATGCCGGGTTGGTCGGGCTGCCCAATGCCGGAAAGTCGACATTCCTCGCCGCGGTCTCGCGCGCCCGGCCCAAGATCGCGGACTATCCCTTCACCACGCTGCACCCGCAGCTCGGCGTCGTTCATGTGGACGAGAAGGAATTCGTCCTCGCCGATATCCCCGGGCTGATCGAAGGCGCCCACGAAGGACATGGCCTGGGCGACCGGTTCCTGGGTCATATCGAACGCTGCGGCGTGTTGCTTCATCTGGTGGACGGCACACAGCCGGACGTGGCCGATGCGTACCGGACGATCCGCGGCGAACTGGAAGCCTATGGCGCGGGCCTCGCCGAGAAAGCCGAAATCGTCGCGCTGAACAAATGCGATGCGCTGACCGAAGACGTGGCCGCCGAACGCGCCGCGATGCTGGCCGACGCCGCGGGCGAGGCCCCGTTGATGCTGTCCGGCGTAACCGGGGACGGCGTGCAGGACGCCTTGCGCCGGCTGCTGGCGGCGATCCAGGAAAAACGCGACGCGGACAAGGCGGCCGAGACGCCGGAACCCGCGGTACAGGAAACCTGGACGCCATGAACGGTCAGCTCAACGACAGCAAGCGGCTGGTGGTCAAGATCGGCTCTACCCTGCTGGTCGACGAAGCCACCGGTGCCGTTCGACATGGCTGGCTGGAAGCGCTCGCCGAGGACATCGCGCAATGCCATCGCCGGGGAAAGGAAATCCTGGTGGTGTCGTCCGGCGCGATCGCTGTCGGCCGGCAACGGCTCGGCCTGACATCCATGGACCGCGCCCTTCGCCTGGAGGAGAAACAGGCCGCCGCCGCGGCCGGCCAAATCCGCCTCGCCCATGCGTATGAACAGGCGCTCGCAAAGCATGATATTCCGGTCGCCCAAATCCTGGTGACGCCGGACGACACCGAGGAACGCCGCCGCCACCTGAATGCGCGCAGCACGCTGACGCAGCTCTTGTCGTTCAACGTGGTGCCGATCATCAACGAGAACGATACGGTCGGCACCGACGAAATCCGGTTCGGCGACAACGACCGGCTCGCCGCGCGGGTCGCCGCGATGGTCAGCGCCGATACGCTGATCCTGTTCTCAGATATCGACGGGCTTTACGACGCCGACCCCAGCGAGAAGGCCGACGCCAACCGGCTGCAGCGGGTCACGGCGATCACCCCGGCGATCGAGGCCATGGCCGGCGAACCCCGGCTCGGGTATTCGTCTGGCGGCATGGTGACCAAGATACAGGCGGCGAAGATCGCGACCGCCAGCGGCTGCCGCATGGTCATCGCCGACGGTCGGTCGATCCATCCGCTGCGCCGGCTCGACGAGGGCGCGTCCTGCACCTGGTTCGAGGCGACCGCGTCGCCGCGCACGGCACGTAAGACATGGATTGCGGGCGCCTTGAACCCGATCGGCGTGTTCGAGGTGGATGGCGGGGCGGAGAACGCCTTGCAGCAGGGACGAAGCCTCCTGCCGGTCGGCGTCACCGCGGTGTCGGGCCAGTTCGAACGCGGCGATCCGGTCGCCGTCCGCAGCCACGACGGCCGGGAATTGGCCCGCGGGCTATCCGCCTACTCAAGCGCCGACGCAACGCGGATCGCCGGACACAAGAGCCAGGAGATCGAAGAAATCTTGGGCTATCGCGGCCGCGACGAGATGATCCACCGCGACGACTTGGTGCTCAACGGCTAGCTCCGGCCGTCCGGATCACCGGGCACCACCGACATCAAGAACCGTTCCGCTTCCTCCAGGAAGACCGGATCGTCGAATATCCGGTGAAGATTCTCATCGATTTGCTTGGCGACACGCTCCCGCCAGGCCCCGTCGGTGCCGAGCCGTACGGCGACGTCCGCATAACCTTCCACCGTCGCCGCCGCACATTCCAAGACCCGCAGGTGACAATAGATCGCCAGGCTCAACCGGCCCCGCAGGAAGTCGCTGGGCAGGGTCACGACCGGCGTGCCCATCGCCAGGGCCTGATAGGTCGTGTTGCCGCCCCCGAACGGAAAACTGTCGAGGCAGACATCCGCCAACGCTAGCAACCGCATGTAGTCGTCATGGTCTTGGCGCGGCAAAAAGATGACGCGGTCGTCGACACCGTCGAGGCTGCGATCGAACCGCGCGCGAAGCCGTTGACCCCATTCCGGATAATGCCCTTCCAAAAGAACCAGCCTGCCGGCCGGATCGCGTTCCAGTATCCGGCGAAGCGTAGCATCCATGTCCGGATGGACCTTGAACAGGTTCTGGGCCAGGAAATAGAGCGTCGCGTCGTCCGGCAGACCGAAATCTGCCCGGGTCTTGGTTGAGGCGGGAGTCTCAGGGCGCGCGTAGGAGAAGGGCAACCCGCCCAGCCGCACCAGCCGTTCGCTGTAATGCGCCGCCGCATCGGGCGGTTCTGCAGAATCGCAGGACAGGAAATAATCGACCGCCGGAATGCCGGTCGTCACCGGATGCCCCCAGGTGGCGCACTGCACCGGGGCCAGCCGCGCGAAGGCCAGGAAATACGTGACGTAATCCATGCCGATATCCGGATAGAGCAAAACGTCCAGCCGGTGGCGGGCGATCTGCTCGCGCGGCGGCTGCAGGCCAGGCTCGAGGCACTCGACATGATCCGCGTAGGACACGAGTTCCGACCGCAACGCATCGTCCGGCGCCGGCGTGGTATCGAACAATAGAATCTCGCAGTCGTCGCGCCGCGCCAGGTGCGCCAGCAACCGCTGCATCAGCCGTCCGATGGAATGGTCGTAAAAGAACCGCGACACGAACCCGATCCGCCGGACCGCCGGCGTGCACCACGGTTCCAAGCAATGCGGCGCGGTCCACGCCAGCGCGGGACAGCCGGCTCGGTAAAGGGTGGCAAGTTGTTCCTGCAAACGCCGGTCATCTTCGCCGTGATAGGCGAGGTAGAACCGGGCGCCCCCGCCCTCCCGGGCCGGATGGTCGAGGGCCGGCGGGTCGGCGGCCAGACCGTCGAGCGCAGCTTCATAACGGCGGCGCGCGTCCGCATAGTCTTCCGCCGACTCCGCGATGACCGGCAGCAACAAGTCCCGGCGCAGGCGCACCCCGTCGGGCGCACCGGCGCGCAACGCCGAATCATATGCCCCCCTGGCGCCGGTGACATCGCCCGCCGCAGCCAGGAGATCCGCCTTTTCAAGATGCGGGCGGTGCCAATCGAGCCGGGCCGCGGCGGCGGCGTCGAAATGGGAAATCGCCGCTTCCGTATCACGGCGGCGCGCGAGCAGCCGGCCCAATCCGAAATGGCTTTCAGCATGGCCGGGATTGACCGCGAGCGCGGCGCGATACGCCACCGTCGCCTCGTCCGGCCGGCCCATCTCCGCGAGGACCAGGCCGAGGTAATAGCGCGGAACCTCCCAGTCGGGATCGGTGGTCGCCGCATCGGCGAAATGCGACAAGGCCTCGCCGGGCCGCGCCATACGATGGCAAACCTGGCCCAATTCGAGACGCCGCCGGCTATCATCTGGGGCATCGGCGCATTCCGCCGACAACCTTTGCCGCTCGCTTTCGAGATTTTCGCCTTGGGACACGTTCGATACCTTGTTGCCCCTAGCCAAATAGCACCGTCTGGACCATTTGTACTAAGAGAATTTCGATAATGCGCCGCCTTCCCTGTTCGGATAGGGTTCGGAGGCATACAGAAACCGGGAGCCGACAGATGAGTTCGCATGCTGTCCTGAACAAGGCCGACATGCCCGCCGAAGATTTGGTGCGCGAGATCGCGCAGGCCGCGCATGACGCCAGCTACCAAATGGGGCTGGCCGACAGCGCCACCCGCGACGCCGCGCTCACGGCGGCCGCGACCGTCATCCGTGACAGCGCCGCGGCCATCAAGGCGGAGAACGAGAAGGACATGGCCTTCGCCGCCGAGAAAGGTCTTAACGCCGCGATGCAGGACCGGCTCCTGCTTAACGACGAGCGGATCGAGGGCATGGCGGCCGGGCTGGAACAGGTCGCCAGCCTGCCGGACCCGCTGCATCGCAATCTCGGAGAATGGACGCGGCCCAACGGGCTGCGGATATGCCGCGTCTCCGTTCCGCTCGGCGTCATCGGCATCATCTATGAATCGCGCCCGAACGTGACCGCCGATGCCGGTGGGCTTTGCCTCAAATCGGGCAATGCGGCGATCCTACGCGGCGGATCGGAAAGCCTGCATTCCTCCGGCCTGATCGCCAAATGCCTGCAGGACGGGCTGCGCGACGCCGGCCTGCCCGGTAACGCCGTGCAAGCCATCCCGACCCGGGACCGCGATGCGGTCGGCGCGATGCTGCGGATGGCCGGACTGATCGACATCATCGTGCCGCGCGGCGGCAAATCCCTGATCGAGCGGGTGATGACCGAATCCCGCGTACCGGTCATCGCGCATCTCGACGGCAACTGTCATGTCTATATTCACGAGAAAGCCGACGTGGAGATGGCCTGCGATGTAGTGTTGAACGCGAAGATGCGCCGCACGGGCGTCTGCGGCGCCGCCGAATCGCTCGTGATCGACCGGAGCGCGGCCGCGGCGCAACTGCCGGCGATCATGGACCGGCTGCACGCCGCCGGGTGCGAGGTCCGCGGCGACGAGACCGCGCAAGCGGCCGACGATCGCATCCTTCCCGCGACCGATGCGGATTGGGACACGGAATATCTGGATTCGATTTTGTCCGTGAAAGTGGTGGACGGCCTGCCGCAGGCGATCGAGCATATCAACGAGCATGGGTCGCACCATACCGACGCCATCGTCACCGACGACGACGACGCGGCGGCGGCATTCACGAGCCGGATCGACAGCAGCATTGTGTTGCACAACGCATCCACCCAGTTCGCCGACGGCGGCGAGTTCGGCATGGGGGCGGAGATCGGAATCTCGACGGGCAAGCTTCACGCCCGCGGCCCGGTCGGCGCGGAACAGCTCACCAGTTACAAGTACATCGTGCGCGGCGCCGGGCAGACCCGACCCTAAAGCCCAATCGCAGCCATCTTGCCCAACCGGCCGCCAACCTACCCCACGAGTAAGACGTTGCGCCCCCGAAACACAACCTCGTGTTGATATTCAGGCTTCTTTCCCCTAATAATTCGAAGGGGGCATTACGCGCATGGAATATACTGGGACATGCTGCATATTCCGCCGGAAGATGACCGACTTCTCTATCTGCAATCGGTAATCGATTTATCGACCGAGGCGATGTTCGTGACCGAGAAGTGTCGCAAGAGCGACGCCGGCCATCGGATTCTTTTCGTCAACACACCTTTTTCAAATCAGACCGGCTATCGCAACGCGGATTCCATCAGACGGTGTCCGAGTTTTCTGTTCGGTCCGGCTCCCGACGCCAATGTTCTCTCCCGCGTTGCCGCGGCGTTCCTTCGGCGACGGCCGACGCGGATCGAGCTTCTCTCCTATCGCAAGGATGGATCGGACTTTCATGCGGAACTGACCGTCAATCCCCTAATCGTCGCCGACCGCTGCGACCATGCCTTGGTTATTCAACGCGCCAAACTGCCGGCGCGGACGACCGACGGTCCCCAAGATCAGTTCGCCGAACTCTTCAAACGAATGGCCGATGGCCTGGATGAGGCGATCCTCGTTCACCGCAACCGCGAACCCCTGTTCGCCAATGCGGCCTATCTCGACCTGCTGGGATACGCGACCCTGTCCGAAGCACTCCAGGAAAACGGACCGCTATTCGACCTAACGGCCGAAACACGGTTGCGCCTGCGGGACGCACGGACGGACGATGCGGCGTCGCCAGGCCGGCCAAGCACGTTCACGTATCAAGCGGTCCGCCCGGACGGACGCACCATTCACCTCGCCGCCCGGTGCCGCCCTATCGACTGGCCCGGCGGGCCGGCAACGTTGATGTCGATCGCCCCGGCCAAGGCAAAGCCGACACGTCGCGTCGCGCGGCAGGCCGTCAGCACCACCGCACCGAAAGTGGCAAGCCGGACGGCAGTGTGCAATCAATCGCTGATCGGCCGGCTGATCGACACCGTGCCGATGATGGTCGCCTACAAGGACCGCAACTTGGTTTTCCAGTTCGCGAATCAACTGTTTGCGGATTGGGTCGGGCGGCCCCGGGAAGAAATCGTCGGGCATCATGTCTCGGAGATCCGCGACGAAGGCCACTATCAGATGATGAAGCCGCGGCGGGCGGAAGTCTTCGCCGGCAAGACGCTGCGCTACGACACGACCCGCGATGTGCCGGGATTGGGCTTGCGCAATCTGGCCGTCCTCCTGGTTCCGCACAGGAATCAAGCGGAAGAGGTCGTGGGTTATTTTACGCTGGTCAACGACGTGACGGAGCTGAAGGATATCGAGAAGGCACTGGCCCAGCGCGAGTCCCAACTGAATCTGGTCATCGACTCGGTACCGGTCTTGATCACCTATCGCGACCGGAACCTCCGTTACCGCTACGTCAACAAGACATTCGAGGAATGGTATGGCCTGCCGCCGGAGCGAGTCATCGGCCAGCGCATGACCGATGTCCTCGACGTTGTGTCCTTCGCGAAGATCAAACCATATGTCGACCGCGTCCTCGCCGGCGAAGACGTTCTGTACGAGGGCGGCGTCAGATACCCGAAGGTCGGCGACTGCCGGGTCCTTGCCAACTTCGTGCCGCACAAGGACGACACCGGCAATGTGGTCGGCTTCTTCACGATCTCGCAGATCATGGCCGCGGCCGAAGACCAGCCGGATGGCATCAGCGAAAGTGCCGCGGCCCGTGCACGGGTGGTCTCGCCCGGTTGACGGCCTATCGGGTGCGCGAGATGATGCCGCCGCCATGATCGACATCTTTGATCCGATATCCTCGTCTTGAACCCGGCAACGAGACATACGCCTCCGGCATGTCATCGGGCCCGGCGTATCGGTTTGTTGGGGGGATCGTTCAATCCGGCGCATGACGGGCACCGGCATATCAGCCTCGAAGCCCTGTGCCGGTTGGACTTGGACGAAGTCTGGTGGCTCGTATCGCCGCAGAATCCGCTGAAACCGACAAAGGGGATGGCGCCCCTGGCAACGCGCATGACCGAGGCACGGACCATCGCCCGGCATCCGCGGATTCGCGTGACCGACATCGAGGACCGTCTCGGCACCCGCTATACCGTGGACACGCTGCGCCAGCTCCGGCGGCGCCACTGCGATCATCGTTTCGTGTGGCTGATCGGCGCCGATAACCTTATCCAGATACCGCATTGGAAGGCATGGCAAGAAATCTTTCATATGGCCGCCGTTGCGGTTTTTGCCCGCCCGTCCTATTCTTTGACGGCATTGGCGGGCCGCGCGGCGACCCAATTTGCCGCCTACAGGCTGCCGGAGGACCGAGCTCCGTGCCTGATACGGCAAAAGCCGCCCGCGTGGGTGTTTATCCGCAACCGGCTGCATCCGGCGTCGTCGACGTCGATCCGGGCCGGACGAGCGAAGACAGCGCAACCAGTTGATTAACGGGGAAAAACCATATCAACCGAGACTTTGACTCCGCAGACGACGGAATCGCTCCTGGCCCTCATCGTGCAATCCCTGGATGACGATCAGGCCATCGACATCACCAAACTGGACCTCAAGGGCAAGACCAGCATCGCCGATTACATGGTGATCGCGTCCGGCACGTCCACGCGTCATGTCAGCGCGATGACCGACCACCTGCTCCGCCGCATCAAAAGCAGCGGGATCAAGGGGACGTCGGTCGAAGGGGCGGCCCAGGCCGACTGGGTCCTGATCGACGCGGGCGATGTGTTGATCCATCTGTTTCGCCCGGAAGTCCGCGATTTCTACAAGCTTGAGAAGCTGTGGGGTGATTTCCCGCAGCAAGGCGACGGTCAACTCAACACCGCCGCCGGATAACCGCTGGTGGCGCCACGGCACGCCGCCCTGGATATCACAATCGCGGCCGTCGGACGCTTGCGGCGCGGTCCCGAACAAGACCTGATCGAGAATTACCGGCAACGGCTTTCCTGGTCCGTCACGATCCGCGAGGTGGAGGAAAAACGCCCTCTATCCACGACGGAACGCAAGGCCCGCGAAGGCGAACGCCTGCTCGGCGCACTGCCGGAAAACGCCCCCGTGGTGGCGCTGGATGAACGGGGCCGGGAATTCAGCAGCGAGGAATTTGCCGGACAGCTCCGGAAATGGCAGGAATCCGGGCATCGGAGCCTCGGCTTCGCGATCGGCGGCGCCGACGGGCTGGACAGTGCCGTTACCGACCGCGCGACATTGTTACTGGCCTTGGGGCGCATGACCTGGCCTCATATGCTGGCCCGCTGCATGCTCGTCGAACAGCTCTACCGGGCCCAGCAAATCCAGGCCGGGCATCCATACCACAAGGGTTAGTCCGGAACCGTTTTCTTGGCCCTGGAAACCGGGTATTCTCCGCCCACATTACTGACAAATGACGCGATTTGGCGATTATGGCACCGACAGCACAAAGACCCGTTCTGCTCTGTATTCTCGATGGATGGGGCGACCGGGAAGAGATCGAGAATAATGCGATCGCGCAGGCCGATACCGGGGTCTGGGACCGCCTGACCGCGACTTGCCCGCGCGGCCAACTCGATGCGTCGGAAGACCATGTCGGCTTGCCGGCGGGCCAAATGGGCAATTCCGAAGTCGGCCACATGAATCTGGGCGCCGGCCGGGTCGTGCTGCAGGACCTGCCGCGGATAGACCAAGCCTTCGCCGACGATTCCGTCCGCAGCATCCCGGCATTTCAAGACTTTACGGCGGCCCTGAAGGACAGCGGCGGCACCGCGCATATCCTGGGCCTGCTGTCGCCGGGCGGGGTCCATTCGCATCAGGATCACTTGGCGGGCATGGTGCGGCTGCTGGCCGATGCCGGCATTCCGTGCGTCGTCCACGCGATCCTCGACGGCCGGGACACGCCACCGTCGAGTGCAAAGGACTACATGACGTCCTTCCTCGCAGACTGCCCCGATGCGCGGATCGCCACGGTGATCGGCCGCTACTACGCGATGGACCGGGACAACCGATGGGACCGGGTCGAGAAAGCCTATCGCGCCATCGCGCACGGCACCGGGGATACGGCGGACGACGCGGTCGCCGCCATCGAAGCGTCCTATGCGAATGATGTGACCGACGAATTCATGCTGCCGGCGATAATCGGCGGGTATCAAGGCATGGCGGACGGCGACGGCTTGTTGATGGCGAATTTCCGCGCCGACCGTGCCCGAGAGATCTTGCATACGCTGATCGATCCGGCGTTCGACGGCTTCGACCGCGGCAAGACGGTCGACCTTGCCGCAAGCGTGGGCATGATCGAATATTCCACGGCGCTGAACGCCCTGATGCCGGTCCTCTTCCCGTCCGAGAAACTGAGCAACGTCCTGGGACAGGTTCTCGCAACAGCCGGCAAGAAGCAGTTGCGGATCGCCGAGACCGAGAAATACGCCCATGTGACCTTCTTCTTCAACGGCGGCCGGGAGGCCACCTTCGACGGCGAGGAACGGATTCTCGTGCCTTCGCCGAAGGTCGCGACCTATGACCTGCAACCGGAAATGTCCGCCACCGAGGTAACGGACAATCTGGTCGAAGCCATCGAAAGCGATGCCTTCGATTTCATCCTGGTCAATTTCGCCAACACCGACATGGTCGGCCATACCGGCGATCTCGGCGCGGCGATCAAGGCGGTCGAAGCCGTCGATGCCTGCCTTGGCCGCCTGGATCGCGCGATCCGCGCCGCCGGCGGCGTGATGCTGATCACGGCAGACCATGGTAACGCAGAATTGATGATCGACGCCGCGACCGGGCAGCCGCATACAGCACACACGCGCAACCTGGTTCCCCTGATCCTGACCGGCGAAAAACACGACGCGGCGGCCTTGGCGAACGGCAAGCTGGCGGATATCGCGCCGACCGTTCTGGATCTTCTTGGCCTCGACCAACCTGCTGAAATGACCGGAAAATCACTGATCATCCATGCCGAGGAGCAGCGTGAAGCGGGCTGACCCAACAGTTTCCGGCCGATTTCGGACCGCGCCGGTTCTCGCGGTCGCCATGGCCTTGTCGCTCGCGACGCCGATTGGCGCCGTAGCGCAGGACAAAGGCACGCTCAACAAGCTGGAACGCGAGATCAAGGCGCAGCAGGACCGCGCCGCGGCGCTTCGCAAGAAACTGAGCAAACTCGCCACCGAGCTGAAGGTGCTGCGGCGCCAATCGATCGATACCGCGCGCGCGACCCAGGACAGCGAAACACTGCTGACGCGCCTGGAATCGCAGTTGACCCGCACGCAAAAGGAACTCGCCGAACGCGAAGCGGCGCTGCAGGGCCAGACGAAGCAGTTCGGCGGAACGCTGAGCGCGCTGGAGCGGCTATCCCGTAACCCGCCGCAGGCGCTTCTGATGTCCCAGGGCAAGCCGATCGAGGTCGTCCGGCGAGCCATGCTGCTACGCGCCGCCCTGCCCGTGATCCAGAACCGCGCCGACGACTTGCGGACGAAGATCTCCGCCCTCGCGGAAACCCGGGCCGACGTCGCCCGGCAACTCGACGTGCTCAAGAACGCCACCGACGACTACGCCGGCCAGCGCATCAAGCTGACCACGCTGATCCAGCGCAAGGCCGACCTGCTCAAGCAGACGAAATCCGAGGAGCGCCGGACAGCGAAACGGATTCAACGGCTTGGGCGCGAAGCGAAGAACCTGAAGGAGCTGTTCGCCCGTCTCGAGGCCGAACGCCCGCCACCGCCGACGACCGCCCCCGCACCGCCATCCGCCGCCATCCCGGCGCCGCCGAGTGCGACCCCGCCGCCCGCAGCACAACAGCAGACGGCCCTGCTCAGCCTGCCGCGGCCCGACGCTTTACGTCCCTTCCCGGATCAAGGTTCCATCACCACGCCGGCCCGCGGCAAGGTCACCCGGCAATATGGCGAGGCGAATGAGTATGGGAATACCGCTAAGGGCATAACGATCACGACCCGCGTCGCCGCCAGCATCGTGGCGCCCTACGACGGAAAGGTCGTTTTTGCCGGTCCGTTCAAGGGATATGGGCAGATATTGATTATCGAGCATAGCGGTGGATATCATACCTTGCTCGCCGGAATGGCGAATGTTGACACGAGCGTCGGGCAATGGTTGCTTGCGGGGGAACCCGTTGGCGCGATGGCCAATTCAGATAAGGAGGGTCCCCGGCTCTATTTCGAGCTGCGTCGCCGGGGGCAACCCGTGAACCCTCTGCCCTGGTTTGTTGAGTACCGCAAAAGGGTACGAGGATAGAAATGATCGTGGTCCCAAATTTGCAAGCATTCGAATGCCATGGGGCTGCAGGCAAAGTCGATCGAACAGAGAGGATGATGAAGGCATGAAGCGCAAAATGCCGATTGTCGTTGTTGCCGTAGCCACAAGCGCCATGTTCGGCCTCTTGGTGGGCATGATGGTGCCGACCGGGCACGCGGCCGAGGACAAATCCGACACCTATCGCATGTTGGAGCTGTTCGGCGACGTCTTTGAACGTGTCCGCAACGACTATGTCGAAAAGGTCTCGGACGAGGAACTCATCGAAGCGGCCATTGACGGCATGCTGGTCCATCTGGACCCACATTCGTCCTTCCTGAACAAACGCAAATTCCGCGATATGCAGGTGCAGACGCGGGGCGAGTTCGGCGGGCTTGGCATCGAAGTGACGATGGAAAAGGGCTACGTGAAAGTGGTCTCGCCGATCGACGACACGCCGGCATCGAGGGCCGGACTCCAAGCGGGCGACCTGATCACCCATCTCGACGGCGAGCCGGTACAAGGCCTGACGCTCAGTGAAGCGGTCGAGAAGATGCGCGGCCCGATCAAGACGGACATCAACCTGACGATCCGGCGATCGTCGAAGAACACCTTCGACGTATCGATCACACGCGACAAAATCCGCATCCAGTCGGTCCGGTCCCGGGCCGAAGGCAATGTCGGGTATATCCGCATCACCAGCTTCAGCGAGCAGACCGACAAGGGCCTCAAGAAAGCCGTCGACAAGATCAAGAAGGAAGTCGGCGAGGACCTTTTGGGATTTGTGCTCGATCTGCGCAACAATCCGGGCGGCCTGCTCGACCAGGCGGTGACCGTATCCGACAGTTTCCTCGAACAGGGCGAGATCGTCTCGACGCGCGGCCGCGAGGAAGAGGGCGGCCAACGCTTCAACGCCACATCGGGCGACCTGATCGACGGCAAGCCGATCGTCGTCCTGATCAACGGCGGGTCGGCATCCGCGTCGGAAATCGTCGCGGGCGCCTTGCAGGATCATCGGCGTGCGGTGCTGCTCGGCACCAAGACCTTCGGCAAGGGATCGGTACAGACGATCATTCCGCTCGGACGCAGCGGCGCGATCAAACTGACGACGCAGCGCTACTACACGCCGAGCGGACGGTCGATCCAGGCAAAAGGCATCGAACCGGACATCGAGGTCCATCCCGCTAAGATCGAAACGCTCGAGAGCAACAGGCCTCGCCGGTCGGAACGTGACCTCCGGGGTGCGCTCGACAGCGAAGACGAGCCCGGCGCTAAAACCAAGCCGGAAACCGGCGCCAACGATAACAAAGATCCGAAGAAGGACGGTAAGGACACCGCAGAGGAGCCAGAGACGTCCGACGCCAAGCCGCAGGACTACCAGCTCGATCGAGCATTGGACCTGTTGCGCGGAGTCGCGTTGTTCCGAAGCAAAATGGTCAACTAGGGTCCTAACACGCTGAAGATACCGTTCCTAAAAGCCCGCGGCGAACCGGACGTCCCTGACGAGGCGCCGGAACCTGCGGATGAAACGCCGGAGCGCGGCGCACCGTCCTCGCTTCCGACGGTGTTGCTGATTGCCGCCTGGGCGCTCACCCTGACGACGATGGCCGGCGGCGGCGCATGGCTGTTCCTTGCCGGGTCGGGGGACAGCGGCGCCAAGCAGCCGCGGGTCACCATGTCCTTGAACAGCTACCGTGACGCCGAACCGTTGAAACGGGACGCCGCGGCGGTCGACGGCCGGACGCCGCTCGACGCATCCGGCAAGAGCGACACGGCAACGGCCCATGGCCGCAACATGGCCAAGCGAGAGCAGATTGCCGCGGCCGGCATGCATCCGCATCCCGATCCCTTGTTGTTGGAGCAAAGCGACCTCGGGCCGCTGCCGGTGATCGGCAAGGACGGCCGCATTCCCTGGCGGGTCTATGCACGGCCCTACAGCCTGTTGGATGAACGGCCCCGCATCGCCATCGTCATTGCCGGGCTCGGCGTTTCCGAAACGCTGACGCAGCAAGTCATCGAATCGATGCCCGGCGAGGTTACGCTCTCCTTCGCCGCCTTCAGCAAGAACTTGAAAGAGTGGATCGACAAGAGCCGCGCCGACGGCCACGAGGTTCTGATCGACTTGCCGATGGAGCCGCTCGACTATCCGGCCAGCGATCCCGGTCCGCGGACGCTGCTCGCCAGCGTGCCGATCGACCAAAACCTTCGCCAGCTCGAATGGATCCTCAGCCGGGCGACCGGTTACATCGGCGTGTCGACCTATATGGGGTCCGGGCTCGGCACGAAGCCACGGGCGCTGAGTCCCATTCTGGCTGAATTGAAGGGCCGCGGCATGCTGCTGGTCGACACGCGGGAGAACCCCGTCAGCCTGACCGGCAAGCTGGCGCGGGAAATGGGCATGACGGTCGCGTCGAACGAATCCTTTATCGACCGTCAACCGGCCGGGAAGATCATCGCCAAGCGCCTGGCGGAGTTGGAAGGCAAGGCAAAGAACCATGGCGGGACGGTTGCCGTCGCACGCCCCTTGCCCGTAACGCTCCGGCAACTGCAGCCGTGGATCGCCAGCCTGAAAGGCAAAGGCCTCGCGCTCGCGCCGGTCTCGGCGCTCGCCACCACCAAAACCAACTAGTCATGTCGGCGGACGGCGAAGACCCTCGGCCCTATCGTCCTTGTGTCGGGATCATGTTGTTCAATACGGACGGTCATGTTTTCGTCGGCAAGCGGGTCGACGTCGAGGGCGACCACTGGCAAATGCCGCAGGGAGGCATCGACAAAGGCGAGTCCCCGAAACAGGCGGCGTTGCGGGAACTGCAGGAAGAAGTCGGCACGGACAAGGCGGATATCCTGGCGGAAAGCGCCGAATGGCACCGCTACGACCTGCCGCCGGCACTTTCCCGCAAAGTCTGGAAGGGGAAGTACCGCGGCCAGAAGCAGCGATGGTTCGCCATGCGGTTCACGGGCCGGGATGCGGACATCAACCTCGAGGCGCATGAAGCCGAGTTCTCCGCCTGGCAATGGGTGCCCGTCGATCGCCTGAACGACCTGATCATCCCCTTCAAACGCGACGTTTACCGCGACCTGGTGGCGGAATTCGCCAAATTCGGCACCGCCTCTGGCGGGAAATCCGACTGAAGTCTTACACGCGTTTACGATTTATTAACCATGTTGCCCTATAAGACGCTTGGGGAACCGCGTTTGCGGGCCTGACCTGGTGACTTTAGACGGCGCATGATCGACGCATTGACGACATCGGCCCTGTTTCTCGGCACCGCCCGTTCGGACACGGCGGACCGGTCCGCGCGCCAACCCGGTGCCGTTCCGGCGGAACGTTCTGCGGGCACCGGGGACCCCGCCGGCCCCGGCAACGCAAACGGACCCAATCTGACCGCGGCCCCGGTGCCGCCGCTCGACATCAGCAGTCAGACCACCGCACAGCAGGAACAAGAACCGGGGAACGGCCAGCAACAGCAGTCGTCCGGCGAAGCCCCCGAAGAGGGTCGAGGAAAAGCCAACCCCCTTACCGGCAAGAAGGACGGTGAAGGACCGGACGGATTGACCGAAGCGGAGCGCAAGGAAGTCCAGAAACTGAGAGAACGGGACCGCGAGGTTCGTGCCCATGAGGCCGCCCATAAGGCCGTCGGCGGCAGCTTGGCGAGCGCGCCGAGCTTCCAGACAGTCCGTGGGCCGGACGGACGATCCTATGCGGTATCGGGCGAGGTCAAGATCGACACCAGCACGGTACCCAACAATCCGGAAGCGACCATCCGCAAGATGGAAATTGTCCGCCGCGCCGCCTTGGCGCCGTCACAGCCGTCGGCGCAGGACCGGCAGGTGGCCGCCGACGCGGCCGCTAAGGCCCAACAGGCGCGGATCGAGAAGCGCGAACAGGACGCGGAAGAGCGCGAGGAGGTCGAAGGCACGGGTGAGACGCGACCCGGCGAGACAAAGCCCGGTGACTCCGATCCTGCGCCACTCAATCCTTCGGAAAATACCGGCGGGCAGTCCAGCGACGACCGCGACGATCGCTTCGGACCGAATGGCGGCAATACGCAGCGGACCGCCACCATCAATCCCGGCACGCTGCTCAATCTGGTCGCATAATACCGGGCAGATATACGAACGGCGTCCGAAAGGACGCCGCCGTTACAAATCCAAGAATTCTAATGGTTTATTGGTAGACCGCCGTGTCGATCGCCGCCAGTTTCGCCTCGGCGATGGCGATCTGCGCCTCCACGGCCGCCTGCCCGTCGCCGGAAGACAACTCGCCGCGCAGTTCGTTCAGTTGCGCTTCGACCGCCGACCGGTCGAGCTCGTCGATCGGCGCCGCCTCTTCGGCCAACACGGTGCAGCGATCCGCCGTCACCTCGGCGAAGCCGCCGGCAATGAAGATACGCGTGCTGACGGCCGTGCCCTGGTACACGGTGATCGTGCCGGGCCGTACCGTCGAGATGACCGGCGAGTGACCGCCGAGCACGCCGAAGTCGCCCTCGGCGCCCGGCACCACGACCATGTCGACCTCTTCGGACAACAGCAGTTTTTCCGGCGAGACCAGCTCGAAATTAACTTTTTCGGCCACCGATCGCTCCTTCGCGCGCTATTAGGCCGCTTCCGCCGCCAGTTGCTTGGCCCGTTCGATGGCCTCTTCGATCGACCCGACCATGTAGAACGCCTGCTCGGGCAGGTCGTCGTATTCGCCGTCGACAATGGCCCGGAAGCTCTTGATGGTGTCGTCGAGATCGACGAGCTTGCCCGGCGAGCCGGTGAACACCTCGGCGACATGGAACGGCTGTGACAGGAAGCGCTGGATCTTGCGCGCCCGGGTCACCGTCAGCTTGTCGTCTTCCGACAGTTCGTCCATGCCGAGAATGGCGATGATTTCCTGCAGCGACTTGTAGGATTGCAGAATCTCCTGCACGTCACGCGCCGTTTGGTAATGGACATCGCCGACGATCCGCGGATCGAGGATACGGCTGGTGGAGTCGAGCGGATCGACAGCCGGGTAGATGCCGAGCTCGGCGATCTGGCGCGACAACACCGTCGTTGCGTCCAGATGCGAGAAGGCGGTCGCCGGCGCCGGGTCGGTCAAGTCATCGGCCGGGACGTAAATCGCCTGCACCGACGTGATCGAACCCTTCTTTGTCGTCGTGATACGTTCCTGCAGGTTGCCCATATCGGTGCCGAGGGTAGGCTGATAGCCCACCGCCGACGGGATACGGCCGAGCAGCGCGGACACTTCCGAGCCGGCCTGCGTGAAACGGAAAATGTTGTCGACGAAGAACAGCACGTCTTGGCCTTCCTCGTCGCGGAAATACTCGGCCACCGTCAGACCGGTCAGACCGACGCGGGCACGGGCGCCCGGCGGCTCGTTCATTTGGCCGTACACCAGGGCCGCCTTCGAGTCGCCTTCGAGGTTGATAACCCCGGAGTCCATCATCTCGTGATAGAGGTCGTTGCCTTCGCGGGTCCGTTCGCCGACGCCAGCGAACACCGAATATCCGCCATGCGCCTTCGCGATGTTGTTGATCAGTTCCATGATCAGCACGGTCTTGCCGACTCCGGCGCCGCCGAACAGGCCGATCTTGCCGCCTTTCGCATAAGGCGTCAGAAGGTCGATGACCTTGATGCCCGTAACCAGCTGCTCGGTTTCCGTCGACTGATCGACGAATTCCGGCGCGGAGCGATGGATGGGATAGGTCTTCGTGTTGCCGACCGGACCGCGGTCGTCGATCGGCTCGCCGACGACGTTGATGATCCGGCCCAGCGTCTCGGGACCGACCGGCACCGAAATCGGCTCGCCTGTATCTTCGACTTCCTGGCCGCGGACCATACCGTCCGTGGTGTCCATCGCGATACAACGCACCGTGCTTTCGCCCAGATGCTGCGCAACTTCAAGCACCAGGCGTTGGCCCTGGTTTTCCATATGCAACGCGTTGAGAATCGCCGGCAGCTCGCCGTCGAAGTGCACGTCGACGACGGCGCCCAGCACCTGGGTTACATGACCGATCGTGTTCTTCGCCATACCTCGGCTCCTATTGATCTGCCCGCTTAGAGCGCTTCCGCGCCCGAAATGATCTCGATCAGTTCCTTCGTGATGAAGGCCTGGCGGGTTCGGTTATAGTTCAAAGTTAACTGGTTGATCATATCGCCCGCATTCCGCGTGGCGTTATCCATCGCCGTCATCCGCGCGCCCTGCTCGGACGCGAACGATTCCAGCAGCGCGCGGAAAATCTGCACCGACAGGTTGCGGGGCAGCAGCTCGCTCAGGATATCTTCTTCGGACGGCTCATACTCGTAGGACGCGCCATCGCCGGCTGAAGATGTCTCTTCTGCGCCTTCTTCCGGCTCCGGCAGCGCGAACGGAATGATCTGTTGCGGCGTGACTTCCTGCGTCAACGCCGAGATGAACTTGTTGTAGACGACCGTGCAGACGTCGAACTCGCCCGCGTCGAACATGTCGGTGATGCGCTGCGCAATTTCGGCGGCGCCGTCATAGCCGGGATACGGTTTGCAGACTTCCGGCATCTCGGCCACGAGCATCGACGGGAACTCGCGTTTGACCAGCGAAATACCCTTGCGCCCGACGCAGAACAGCTTGACCGTCTTGCCGTCATTCGTCAGTTGCTGAACCTGACGGCGAACGCTGCGCATCAGATTGATGTTGAAACCGCCGCAGAGGCCGCGGTCAGTCGACACGAAGACCAGAAGATGCGTCTCGTCCTTACCGTTGCCCGCAAGCAGCGGCACGCTACCCGATCCACCTGCCGTCGCGGCGAGCGATCCCAACATCCGTTCCATGCGTTCCGCATAGGGTCGTGCCGCCGTCGCTTGATCCTGCGCACGGCGCAGTTTGGCGGCGGCCACCATCTTCATGGCCGACGTGATCCGCTGCGTCGACTTGACGCTGGTGATCCGGGTCCGGAGTTCTTTGAGACTGGGCATCGGCGCTGACCGCTATCTTTCGTTTCGATCAGGCAAAGGTCTTGGCGGCATTGCCGATGACGTCATTGAGCTTCTTCTCCGTGTCGTCGGAGATTTCGCCGTCATCCCGGATCGTCGCCAGCACGTCACTGTGCTTGTTCCGGAATTCCTCGAGCAGGGACTGCTCGAAACGCCCGATTTCGCTGACCTCGATGGTATCTAGATACCCATTGACCCCCGCGAAGATCGAGACGACCTGTTCTTCCACCGGCAATGGCGAGTATTGTCCTTGCTTGAGGAGTTCGGTTAGCCGCGAGCCGCGCGCGAGAAGGCGCTGCGTCGCAGCGTCCAGGTCGGAGGCGAACTGCGAGAACGCTTCCATTTCCCGATACTGCGCCAGTTCGAGCTTGATCGAGCCCGCGACCTGCTTCATCGCCTTCACCTGCGCGGCCGATCCCACGCGCGATACCGACAGGCCGACGTTAATCGCCGGGCGAACGCCCTTATAGAACAGGTCCGTTTCCAGGAAGATCTGACCGTCGGTGATCGAGATGACGTTGGTCGGAATATAGGCCGACACGTCGTTGGCCTGGGTTTCGATGACCGGCAACGCGGTCAACGATCCAGCGCCTTCGCTATCGTTCATCTTCGCCGCACGCTCCAACAGGCGCGAATGCAGGTAAAAGACGTCGCCGGGATAGGCTTCGCGTCCCGGCGGACGGCGCAGCAGCAAGGACATCTGGCGATACGCCGTAGCCTGCTTCGACAGATCGTCGTAGATGATCAGCGAGTGCATGCCGTTGTCGCGGAAATACTCGCCCATCGCGCAACCGGCATAGGGTGCGAGGAACTGCATCGGCGCCGGTTCGGACGCGGTCGCGGACACGACGATCGAGTATTCCATCGCCCCGTAGTCTTCCAGCGTCTTCACGACCTGCGCCACGGTCGAGCGCTTCTGCCCGATCACGACGTAGATGCAGTACAGCTTTTTCGATTCGTCGCCGGTATCGTTAACCGACTTCTGATTAAGGATCGCGTCGATCGCGACGGCGGTCTTGCCGGTCTGGCGGTCGCCGATGATCAGTTCGCGCTGTCCCCGGCCCACCGGCACCAGGGCGTCCAGCGCCTTGAGGCCCGTTTGCACCGGTTCGTGCACCGATTTCCGCGGGATGATGCCCGGCGCCTTCACCTCGACGAGGCGGCGTTCGCTGGCGTCGATCGGCCCCTTGCCGTCAATCGGGTTGCCCAGAGCGTCGACGACGCGGCCCAGCAGGCCCTTGCCGACCGGCACGTCCACGATCGTGCCCGTCCGTTTAACCGTGTCGCCCTCTCGGATATCGCGGTCGTCGCCAAAAATCACGACACCGACGTTGTCGGCTTCGAGGTTCAGCGCCATTCCCTTAATGCCGCCGGGGAATTCAACCATCTCACCGGCCTGAACATTGTCGAGCCCGTAGACGCGCGCGACACCGTCACCGACCGAGATCACCTGACCGACTTCGGCGACGTCCGTTTCCGCGCCGAAATTCGCGATCTGTTCCTTGAGAATGGCCGAAATTTCTGCAGCCTTGATTTCCATCAGGCGGCCCCTTTCATCGCGAGTTTCATCTTCTGAAGTTGTGTTTTGAGGGAGGAGTCGACCATGCGGCTGCCGACCTTAACGACCAAACCGCCGATCAGCGCCGGATCCACGTCGACCGACAAGGCGACCTTGCCGCCGACGGCAGAGCGCAGCGCGGCTTCCAGCGATTCGGTTTGGGCGGGCGACAGTTGCTGTGCCGACGTGACCTCGGCGGTGACTTCGCCGCGGCGCTCCGCAAGCTCCGCGAGATATCCCCGGATCATCGCGGGTAACGCGAAGAGCCGGCGATTGGCCGCCACCAAACCTATGAAATTACGTGTTAATTGATCGGCGCCGGCGCTTTCCAGAAGCGCCGCCATGGCCCGGCCGGATTCGGCCCGGCTCACCACCGGATTGCGGACTAGCCGCTGAAGGTCGTCGTTGTCCGCTATCATGGAGTCCAAGGACCGCAGATCGTCTGCGACCTGATCCAATTTGCGCTGCTCGTCTGCCAATTCAAACAAAGCCAACGCGTAGCGGGCGGCAACTCCCGTATCGCCTGCTTTCGATGCCAACCTGGGATAACTCCCGATTTACTCCGGAAACCGCCGCCGAAACGCGGCTCCTCACTACTCCCCGATGCCCCGAGACACGTTGTCTGGCCCCGAAGGCGAGCGGTGTTTAGCACATGCACAAAAGGGGCGCAAGCCGACTCGCTCGCTGCGAAAAGTCGCAGGAATTGTCAAAAAAAACTGTACGGATCGACGTCGATTTGCACCCGCACCGACCCGGGCAGTTTCAATGCGCCGATCCATCCCCGCAGAAGCCGCTGCACCGCAACCTTCCGGCCGGCCTTCATCAGAAAACGGCGGCGATGGCGGCCGCGCAACCGGGCCAGCGGCGCCGGGGCCGGCCCGAGGACGCGAACCCCGGTTTCCCGCGGCGCACTGCGCGCCAAGGCGCGGCAAACGGCGTCCACCTGATCCTCCTTGGGCCCGCTGACGATGACCGCGGCCAGCCGTCCGAACGGCGGCCAACCGCCGGATTCCCGCTGCGCCGCCTCCTCGGCCAGGAACCGGTCACGCGCGCCGTCGGTCAATGCCGTGATCACCGGATGCTCCGGATTGTAGGTCTGAAGCAGGACCTGCCCCGGATGGTCGGCGCGGCCCGCCCTTCCTGCGACCTGATGCAGGAGCTGATAGGTGCGTTCGCCGGCCCGCAGATCGCCGCCGTTCAGCCCGAGATCCGCATCGATCACGCCGACCAGCGTCAGCATGGGAAAGTGATGGCCCTTCGCCACGAGCTGGGTGCCGATCAGGATATCGACCTCGTGATCCCGCATTTGCTGCAGCACTTCTTGTATGGCGGCGGGCCCCTGCACCGAATCGCTGGTCATGCTGGCGATGCGCGCGTCGGGGAACAGCGCCGTTACCTCCTCGGCCAGGCGTTCGACCCCGGGGCCGCACGCGACCAGGCTGTCCTCCGCCTCGCAGGCGGGGCAGATGTCGGGATAGCTCGCGTAATAGCCGCAGTGATGACATTCGAGCCGCCGCGCGAGCCGGTGTTCGACCAGCCAGGCGGTGCAGTTGGGACATTCGAGCCGGTGCCCGCAGGTCCGGCACAACGTCAAAGGGGCGTAACCCCGGCGGTTCAGGAACAGCAGGCTCTGTTCGCCCGCTTCCAGCGTCGCGGCCAGCGCGTCGCGAAGCGGCTGCGACAGCCAGTTCTGCCGCGGCGGGCCGTCCTTTCGCATATCGACGACGGAAATTGCAGGCAATCCCGACGCGCCGAAACGGGACGGCAGATGCAGCAGGTCGTAACGGCCGTTGCGCACATTCACCACGGTCTCCAGCGACGGCGTCGCCGATACGAGCACGACCGGCCGTTCCGCAATGCGGCCGCGTACCACCGCCATGTCCCGCGCGTTATAGGCGATGCCGTCTTCCTGCTTGAACGATCCGTCATGTTCCTCGTCGACGACGACGAGGCCGAGCTTCGCGTAAGGTAGAAACAGCGCCGACCGCGCCCCGACCACCACGGCGCCGCTTCCATCCGCGACCGCGCGCCAGTTGCGCCGCCGCTGGACCTGGGTCAGCCCCGAATGCCATTGCACCGGCGACGCGCCGAACCGTTCCGAGAACCGCTGCAGCCACTGCGCCGTCAACGCAATTTCCGGCAGTAGCACCAGCACCTGCTCGCCGCGCCGCAGGGTTTCGGCGATGGCCTCGAAATACACCTCGGTCTTGCCCGCCCCGGTGACGCCGTCGAGCACGCTGACGCTGAATTCCCCGGACCGGACGCGCCCGACCAGATCGTGCGCCGCCGGCTGCTGGTCGGCGGATAATGTGGGCGCCGGCATCGCGGGATCGGGCCGGGCCGGCGGGAGGTCCGGCAAAGGCACCTTCTGCAAGACGCCAAGTTTCGCGAGCCCGGTCACCACGCCGGTGCCCACCCCGGCCTCGCGCGCCAACTCGCTCGCCCCGCGCGGCATCCGGTCCGCCGCGACGTCGAGCACCCGGACCCGGCCGGCGGTCGGCTTGACCTCCGGCGGAGTGTCGGCCAGGCGATACCCCATGCGTGGCTTCGGCGGCTCCAACGCCGCCGGGACGCTCATCGCCATGCGCAAAACGGAACCCAGCGACGACAGCGTATAGCCCGCGACCCAATCGACGAATCGGCGGCTCGATTCGGGCAGCGGCGCCACATCGAGGCAACCCTGGATGTCCTTCAGCCGGTCGTCCGCCACATCGCCGGTTCCCTCCAGGGACCACACCACGCCGACCGCGTCACGGCGGCCGAAAGGCACGGAAACAAAGGCTCCCAGCGCCACGTCGAGGTCCTGCGGAACCCGGTAGTCATAGGCGCCGGCGAGCGGCAATGGCAGCAAAACCTGCACCCGGCGGGCGTGCCCATTGATCGCGCTGCTTGATGTGGTATGGGGAGGCGGCATCGGGTAGAGTGTAGCCAAACCGGGCCCGTGCCGGCTATCCCGAAGCGCGGGCGCAGAATAGGAGTTTCATTGCGGCATGAAGTTCTTCGTGGACACCGCCGAAATCGACGACATCCGGAACCTCGCGGAAACGGGGCTGGTGGATGGCGTCACGACGAATCCTTCCCTGATTCACAAATCGGGCCGTGACTTCCAGGAAGTCATCGCGGAGATCTGCGATCTGATCGACGGCCCCGTCAGCGCCGAAGTGGCCGCGACGGATTACCCGACCATGCTGGAGGAAGGCCGCAAACTCGCTAAGATCGCCAGCAACGTCGCCGTAAAGGTGCCGCTGACGCCGGACGGGCTAAAGACCTGCCGCGTGCTCAGCCAGGCCGGGACGCAGGTGAACGTGACGCTGTGCTTCTCGGCGAACCAGGCGCTGCTCGCGGCGAAGGCCGGCGCCAGCTTCATCTCGCCCTTCGTCGGCCGGCTGGACGACATCGCGACCGACGGCATGGATTTGATCGCCGACATCTGCGACGTCTACGCGAATTATCCGGAGCTGCCGACCGAGGTGCTCGTCGCCTCCGTGCGGCATCCGATGCATGTCCTGCAGGCGGCAAAGCTCGGCGCGGACGTCTCGACGGTGCCCCCCAGCGTGATTTGGCAGATGTTCCAGCACCCGCTGACCGACAAGGGCCTCGCGGCCTTCGTCGCCGATTGGGAAAAAACCGGCCAGTCGATCCTGTAACGGCAGCTTAGAGCTTAGATGGCACAAAAACTCAAAGGCGCGAAAACCGAGACCGGCCTCAGTGCGGCGCGGGTCACGGAATTCCTGCAGGACAACCCGGATTTCTTCATCAAGCATCCGGAAGTGCTGAACACGGTCAGTCCGCCGACGCGGGAACTCGGCGGCGGCGTCGCCGATCTGCAGCAGGCGATGATCGACCGGCTGCGTGACGAGATCGCCATGCTCAGCGCCGAACGGGACAGCCTCGTCGGCACGTCGCGCGCGAACATGCAGACGCAATCGCGCATCCACGCTTGCGTCCTGGCAATCCTCGGCGCGAAGTCCTTCGAACATTTGATCCAGACCGTGACGAGCGACTTCTCGATGATCCTGGACCTGGACATCGTCACGCTTTGCATCGAATCGACCGATTCCGACTCGCAGTCGATCAAGACGCGCGGCCTCGTGGTCGTGCCGCCGGGCACGGTCGAGAACATCCTCGGCGACCGGCGGCTGGTGCTGCGCAACGACGTGACGGGCGATCCGGAATTGTTCGCCGCGGGGGCGACGCTGGTGCGCTCGGATGCGGTCGTCCGGCTCGACATATCCGAATCGACGCCGCCCGCGCTCCTGGCCTTCGGATCGCGCGAACCGGACCGGTTCGAGACCGGACAGGCGACCGAACTGCTCGACTTCCTCGCCAGCGTGCTCGAGCATGTGGTGCGGATATGGCTTCAACTGTCGGAATAGACCCGCTTCTCGCCGTCACGGACGGGGACGACCCCGCGCTGGAGAAAGCCTTCCGCGACTGGCAACGCTGGCTGATCGACGAACGGCGGTGCTCGCCGCATACCCGCGACGCCTACGTCCGGGATTTGCTGTCCTTCCTGAAATTCACCGCCGAGCATCTGGGTGCGGCCTTGCGGCTGCGCGACCTGGAAGGGCTGCGCACGTCCGATTTCCGCGCCTGGCTGGCCCGGCAGAATACCAAGGGTCGCAAACGCAGTTCGGTTGCCCGCGCCTTGTCGGTGGTGCGCGGATTCTTCGCCTGGCTCGAACGCAACGGTCTTGCGACCAATCACGCGATCCGCGCGGTCCGCACGCCGAAACTGCCCCATGCGGTGCCGAAGGCGCTCAGCATCCGCGAGGCGGCGGACGCGGTGGATACGGTCGCCGCGTTCAGCGCCGAGGAATGGGTCGGGTTGCGCGACATCGCCGTCCTCACCTTGCTGTATGGATGCGGCTTGCGCATCGCCGAGGCCCTGTCGCTGCAGCGGCAAGACGCGCCGCGCGACGATCAGATCACGGTCACCGGCAAGGGCAACAAGCAACGCATGGTGCCGATCCTGCCGGTCGTGCGCGAGGCCATCGAGGCCTATCTGAAGGCCTGCCCGTGGCCGATGGAGCCGGAGGATCCGCTCTTCTTGGGACGGCGCGGCGGACCGTTGCGTGCCCGCGTGGTACAGCGGCAGATGCAGAAACTGCGCGCCAGCCTCGGCTTGCCCGAAACCGCCACCCCGCACGCGCTGCGCCACAGCTTCGCGACGCATCTGCTGGCGATGGGGGGCGACCTCAGGGCGATCCAGGAACTCCTGGGCCACGCCTCGCTGTCGACGACGCAACGCTATACCGAAGTCGATTCGGCGCGTCTGCTGGAGGAATACCGCGCGACGCATCCACGGGCGCGCCAAGCGCGCAATTAGGCGCGGCGCTACCGACTGATACCCTCAACCCTACTTACGCCGCCGGATTTTCCGCGCGACGCGCGCCGCCCTAAGCCGCGCCTCGTCGAAGGTCGCGCCCAGTTTCGGGTAGCGTTCCCGCATCTGTTCCATCTTGCGGTGCGCCCAGGGCGATTCGAGCGACAACAGATAGAAACCGATGGCGAGGAACAGGATGCCCTGCAGGATCGGCAGGAAGATGCCGAGAATGCCGAGGAAAATGAATCCCCAACCCGCAACCAGGATCAGCAGCCGCTTCCAGCGCGCCCGAAGCCGTTTGGGTGGAGAACCCTTCGGCACATTCGTGGGCAGATTATCCACCGATGCGCCGGATCAGATGTGGATCGGCCGGCCGTCCACCGCGAGCGCGGCTTCCTTCACCGCCTCGTTCAGCGTCGGGTGCCCATGGCAAGTCCGGGCGACGTCTTCCGCCGAGCCGCCGAATTCCATCACCGAGACGATCTCGTGGATCAGGTTGCCCGCGTCCGCGCCGATGATATGGGCGCCCAGCACTTTGTCCGTCTTCGCGTCCGCCAGGATTTTGACGAAGCCTTCGGTGGTGTCGTTGCAGCGCGCCCGGCTGTTCGCCATGAAGGGGAACTTGCCGACGCGGTACTCCACGCCCGCCTCCTTGAGCTGTTCCTCGGTCTTGCCGACCGACGCGACCTCGGGCCAGGTGTAGACGATGCCGGGGATCGCGTCGTAGTCGATATGCCCGGACTGCCCCGCCATGATCTCGGCGCAGACGACGCCTTCGTCCTCCGCCTTATGCGCCAACATCGGGCCGCGCACGCAGTCGCCGATGGCGTAGATGCCCGGCGTCGAGGTCTGGAAATGGTCGTCGATCTCGATGAAGCCGCGGTTGTCGGTCTTGACCCCCACCGCATCGAGGCCAAGCCCTTCGGTATACGGCCGCCGGCCGACCGAGACGAGCACCACGTCGCAGGCGATCTCCTCCGCGTCCCCGCCTTCCGACGGTTCCACGGTCAAGGTCACGCCATCGCTCGATGTCGCGGCTCCTGTCACCTTGGTCTTGAGTCTGAAATCCATGCCCTGTTTTTTGAGAACACGTTGGAACTGTTTCGACACCTCGCCGTCCATACCCGGCGTGATCCGGTCGAGGAATTCGACGACCGTGACCTTCGACCCGAGCCGCCGCCATACCGAGCCCATCTCCAGGCCGATATAGCCGCCGCCGATCACCACGAAATGTTTCGGCACCTTCGACAGCGCCAGGGCGCCGGTCGAGGTCACCACCTGTTTCTCGTCCACGTCGACGCCGGGGATCGGCATGCTTTCCGAACCGGTGGCGATCAGGATGTTCTTGGTTTCGAGCGTCTGCTCGCCACCGCCGTTCTCGGCCGTCACGACGACCGAGCCGGGCTTGTCGATCCGGCCCATGCCCTTGTGGTAATCGACCTTGTTCTTCTTGAACAGGAACTCGATCCCCTTGGTCAGGTCCTCGACGACCTTTTCCTTGCGGCCCATCATGGTCTTGAGGTTGAGCTTCACGTCGCCGACGTCGATGCCATGCGCCTCGAACTCATGGGCCGCTTCTTCGTATTTCTCGGAACTCTGCAGCAACGCCTTCGACGGAATGCAACCAACGTTCAAACAAGTGCCGCCCAGTGCGCCGCGCTTTTCCACGCAAGCCGTTTTCAAGCCAAGCTGCGCCGCGCGGATGGCGGCGACATATCCGCCCGGCCCGCCGCCGATGATTACAAGATCGTAAGCGTCGCTCATGAATTTTATCCCCGGTTCGTTTGCCGCTAGAATTTCGGCATCGCGCGGGGACTATACCCCGGACCGCATGCTAGGCGAATATGGTTTAGCTTTTTCTAAACGCCAACCCCCGGAATCGCGGGAACCCATAAGAGTACGGATACACGCCATGACCGACACCCGGGTCCGCCGGACCATCATGATCACGCCCGGCCATCTCGCGCCGCGGCTCGCCAAGGCGGTGACGCTGGACGTGGACGCCGTCGCCTTCGACATCGAGGACGGCGTCCCGCCGGGAGAGAAGGCGGCGGCCCGAAAGACCATTACCGATGCCCTGCAAACGCTCGATTTCGGTAGCCGCGAGCGGATCGTCCGCGTCAATGCGGTCGATACGGACCAACTGGCGCCGGATATCGCCGGTTTGCCGCTCGACCGGATCGACACGTTGTTCGTGCCGAAGGTGGCGCGCGCCGAGGACGTCCACACGCTCGACGCCATGCTGCGGGACGCCGGACAACCCGACCTGCCGACCATCCTGACGATCGAAACCGCCGAGGGGTTGTTCAACGTGAAAGACATCGCGGCGGCCAGCGACCGGGCGGTCGCGCTGTTCTTCGGCTCGGGCGACTACGCCGCCGAGACCGGCTGCCGGATCACCCCGGAAACGCTGCAGACGCCGCGCGCACTGATCGCCGCGGCGGCGGGGATGGCGGGCCTGCAGGCGATCGATGCAGCCTATTTCCTCGACGTGAAGAACGAGGAGGAAACCCGCCGCGATGCCGAGATCGCGCGCGATTTCGGCTTTTGCGGTAAGCTGATCTTCCATCCCAACCAGATCGCGGTGAGCAACGCGGTCTTCACGCCGACGCCCGCGGACGTGGCCCGCGCCGAAAAGATCATCGGCGCCTACGAAGCGGCGACCGCACGCGGCGAAGGCACGGCGGTGGTCGACGGGGAATTCATCGCCGTCGACATGCTGCCCCCGGCGCGGCGCGTGCTGGCGGTGGCGCGCCATGCGGGCGTAACTGCGGGTGCGAGCAAGTAGAAGACAAGAAGGATCTGACAGAATGACACCTCCGACCGACACCCCGTCTCTCTCGAAACCGCTGGAAGGGCTGCGCGTGCTGGATGTGGCCGCTTTCCTGGCCGGGCCGTTCGCCGCGACACAACTGGCCGAGTTCGGCGCGGAGGTCATCAAGGTGGAGATGCCGCGCGTCGGCGACGCCTTGCGACGGTTCGGCACGCCGACCGACTGCGGCGACACGCTGGTCTGGCTCAGCGAGGCGCGGAACAAGAAGTCGGTCACGCTCGACCTGCGCACGCCGGAGGGTGCCGACATCCTGCGCCAACTCGCGGCCAAGTCCGACGTGCTGATCGAGAATTTCCAGCCCGGCACGCTGGAAGGCTGGGGCCTGGGCTGGGAGGAGATGCGCAAGCACAACCCGAAACTGGTGATGGTGCGGATCACCGGCTACGGCCAGACCGGCCCGTACAAGGGACGGCCCGGATTCGGACGAATCGGCAATGCCTTCGGCGGCCTCTCCTTCCTGGCGGGCGACCCGGACCGGCCGCCCTCGACGCCGGGCTCACCGACGATTCCCGACTACCTGGCCGGGCTGTACGGTGCCTATGGCGCGATGATGGCGCTGCGGGCCCGCGAGATCACCGGCGAGGGCCAGATGATCGACATCGGCCTGTACGAGCCAATCTTCCGTTTCCTCGACGAGCTGCCCTGCGCCTTCCACGCCAACGGGTTCATCCGGCAGCGCATGGGCCCGGCGATGAAGAACGCGGTGCCGCACAGCCACTACCCGACCAAGGACGGGCGTTGGGTCGCCATCGCCTGCACCAGCGACAAGATTTTCGAACGTCTCGCCGGTCTGGTCGGCCGCCCGGAAGTCGCGGGCGACGGCGAATTCGGCACCTACCCGCAGCGCGACGAACGGCGCGACGAGGTCGACGCCATGGTCACCCACTGGACCAGCGGGCGCACCCGCGACGAGGTGCTGGGCGAATGCGAGGCGGCGCAGGTGCCGTGCGGGATGGTCGCGGCGATTGATGAAATCTTCGAGGATCCGCAATACGCCGCGCGCGACAACATCGTCTTCTTCCAGGACGAGCGGGCCGGCGAGGTGGCGGTGCAGAACGTGGTGCCGCGCATGAGCGCGACCCCTGGCGGTATCGACTGGCTCGGCCCGGCGGTCGGCGCGCATAACGAGGAAGTCTACGGCGACTTGTTGGGAATCGACGAAGAGCGCCTGACGGCGCTGTCGGACTCAGGCGTGATCTAGGCTATTCCGCCGCCGTGCGGAGCGGTGCCGACCCGACGGATGGCTGCCACAGGCATTCGGCATCGATCTCGTCGACCGTGTGCAGGCCGAGTTGCCCCATGACGCGGCCGATCTCCTCACGGAAAATCTCCAGCGCCCGGTAGGCCCCGGCCTCGCCGGCGACCGCCGTGCCGTACAGCGTGGGCCGCCCCGCCATCACGAAATCCGCGCCGAGCGCCAGCCCCTTCACCACGTCGGTGCCGCGCCGGAACCCGCTGTCGACGATGACGGTGATACGCCCGCCGACGCGGTCCGCGACATCCGGCAATGCCTGGATCGGCGCGGCGGAGGCATCCAGGCTGCGCCCGCCATGGTTGGAGACGATGACCCCGTCAGCGCCGCAGTCGGCCGCCTTGGCCGCGTCGTCGGGATGCAGGACGCCCTTCAGAATCAGTTTGCCGGGCCAACGGTCGCGTAGATGCTTGAGGTCGTCCCAATCGAGCGTTTCATTCTTCAGGGCGGAACGCTTGAAGCTCTTCGACAATAGCCCGTCCATCACCTCGGGCGGATAGTTCTCGAACTTGGGCACGCCCCGCTTGACGAACTGCCGGAACAAACAAGTGACGAGCCATTCCGGCTTGGCCAGCAACTGGGCGATCATCCGCGGCGTGTATTGCAGCGGCACCTCGAATCCATTGCGGTGATTGTATTCGCGGTTCCCGCTGATCGTTGAGTCGACGGTCACGATCAACGTCTCGAACCCGACCGACTTCACCCGGTCGACGAGCTTCATGCTGAGATCCTTGTCGGACCACATGTAGAGCTGGAACCAAAGGTCGCCACCAGCCTTGTCGGCGATTTCCTCCATCGACGTCATGCCGTTGGTCGCGACCGTGCAGGGCACGCCGGCCTTCGCCGCCGCCTTGGCCAGTCCCACCTCGCCGCCGAAGGACAACAGTCCCGCGGTACCGGTCGGCGCGACGCCGAACGGCATCTTGGCGGTCTTGCCGAAAATCCGGGTATCGAGGGAGCGTGTGGAGACATCGGCCAGAACATGGGTGCGGAACTTAATGTCCTCGAAGGCCGCGCGATTGTTGCGCAGCGCCACCTCGTCCTCGCAGCCGCGGTCGACGAATTCGAAGATGCCGCGCGGCAACCGGCGCATCGCCTGCCGCCGCAAATCCTCGATGTTATAGGCGTTCAGATTACCGTCACCCATGACCAAGCCCTCCCGCAGATAGCCATGCTTGCGAACAGGCTATCATATTCCGGGAGAACCAGCCGAATGGGCGGGTCTACACGTCGATCAGCAGGCGCTGCGGATCTTCCAGGACTTCCTTCATGCGCACCAGGAAGGTCACCGCCTCGCGGCCGTCGACGATCCGGTGGTCGTAGCTCATGGCGAGATACATCATGTTGGCGATCTTGATCTCGTCGCCGTCGACCATCGGCCGCTTCTGGATCTTGTGCATGCCGAGGATGCCCGACTGCGGCGGGTTGAGGATCGGCATCGACATCAGCGATCCATAGACACCGCCATTCGAGATGGTGAAGGTGCCGCCGGTCATCTCGGCGACCGTCAGTTTGCCGTCGCGCGCGCGGCGGCCGTATTCGGCGATGGTGCCCTCGATCTCGGCAAAGCTCATTTGGTCCGCGTCGCGCACCACCGGCACGACCAGGCCCTGCGGCGTGCCGACGGCGACGCCGATGTCGTAATAGTTCTTGTAGATGATCTCGTCGCCATAGATCTCGGCGTTGACCGCCGGGATTTCCTTGAGCGCGATAATCGCCGCCTTCACGAAGAAGGACAGGAAGCCGAGACGCACGCCGTGCTTCTTCTCGAAGGCATCGCGATACTCGGTCCGCAGCGCCATCAGCGAATCCATCTCCACCTCGTTATAGGTGGTCAGCATCGCGGCGGTGTTCTGCGCTTCCTTCAGGCGTTGCGCGATGCGCTGGCGCAAGCGCGTCATGCGGACGCGTTCCTCGCCGCGCGGATCCTCGGGGCGGGCCGGCAAGTCACCGGCGGGCACGATCGTCGGCGCGGCAGGTTGCGGCGCGGCCGGCGCTTTCGCCGCCGGTTGAGCGGCGGGTGCGGGAGCCGGCGCGGCGGGTTTCGCCCCGCCTTCGATGAAGGCCAGTACGTCGCCCTTGGTCAATTGCCCCTTCGGGCCGGTCGGCGTGATCGCCGAGGCATCGAGTTTGTTGTCTTCGATCAGCTTGCGGACCGCCGGCGATAGCGCCGAATTGCCCCCCGCTGCAGCAGCGGCGGGCTCGGCGGCGGGTGCAGGTGCGGCGGCAGGTTGCGGTGCGGCGGATGCGCCGCCCTCGCCGATCAACGCGATGACGGTGCCGACCTCCACGTCCGCGCCCTCTTCGACGCGGATTTCGGTCAACGTGCCCGCGGCGGTGGACGGAATCTCCACGGTCGCCTTGTCGGTTTCCAACTCGACCAGCGGATCATCAATGGCGACCGCGTCACCGACCTGCTTGAGCCACTTCGCGACCGTTCCCTCGGTGACCGATTCACCAACGGCGGGCACAACCACTTCGACCGTCGCGCCACCATTCGCGGCGGGTGCAGGTGCCGGAGCAGCCGCAGGTGCCGGTGCGGCTTCGACCGGCGCCGGAGCCGGGTCCGCAGGCGCGGCGGCGGCCGCAGCCGGCGTCGCCGCCGCCCCCGAACCGTTCTCGTCCACGCTGCCGAGGACGGTGCCGACGGCCACATCCGTGCCGTCCTTCACCAGGATCTCGGTGATCACACCGGCCGATGGCGCGGGAACCTCGAGCGAGACCTTATCGGTTTCCAGCTCGACCAACGGTTCGTCCACCTCGACCGTATCGCCGACCTGCTTGAGCCATTTGGCGACGGTGGCTTCGGTGACCGACTCGCCAAGTTCGGGAACCGTTATTTGGACCGTCATTCTTTACTGCCTCCGTTTGCCGGGAAACCCGAAGGGGCCGGCTGAAATCATTTGCTCTTATTGGCTGGGGTGCGGGGCGCGTCGGCGATGGTGATCGCTTCGGTCACCAGCGCTTCCTGTTGCTGCGCGTGACGGCGGGCAAGACCCGTCGCCGGCGACGCCGCCGCATCGCGCCCGATATAGACCGCGCGGCTGTTCTTCATCCCGACCTTCGCCAGGGTTTCCTCCAGATACGGATCGACGAAGGACCATCCGCCCATATTCTTCGGTTCTTCCTGGCACCAGACGAGTTCCGCATTCTTGAACCGCGACAACTCTTCGGTCAGCGCCTTTTCCGGGAAAGGATAGAGCTGTTCGACGCGCATCAAGTAGACATCCTTGATCTCCGCCGCGTCGCGCGCTTCCAGCAGGTCGTAATAAACCTTGCCGGAACACAACACGACCCGCTTGATGGCGTCATCCTCGACCAACGCGCCGGTGCCCTGCGCATCGTCCCACAGGACACGATGGAAGCTGGAATCCGGCCCCATCTCCGACAGTTTCGAAACGCAACGCTTATGCCGCAACAGCGACTTCGGCGTCATCATGATCAAGGGCTTGCGGAAGTCCCGGCGAATCTGCCGGCGCAGGATATGGAAGTAGTTGGCCGGGCTCGTGCAGTTCGCGACCTGCATGTTGTCTTCGGCGCAAAGCTGCAAATAGCGTTCGAGCCGCGCCGAGCTATGCTCCGGCCCTTGCCCTTCGTAGCCGTGCGGCAGCAGCATCACCAAGCCGCTCATCCGGAGCCATTTCGATTCGCCGGACGAGATGAACTGATCGATGATGACCTGCGCGCCGTTGGCGAAATCGCCGAACTGCGCTTCCCATAGGACAAGCGCGTGCGGCTCGGCGAGGCTGTAGCCGTATTCGAATCCGAGCACGCCAAACTCCGACAGCGGACTGTCGAGAATTTCGAACGGCGCCTGACCGAAACGGATATGCGCCAACGGCATGTACCGTTCCTCGGTCGTCTGGTCGATCAGCCCGGCATGGCGTTGGCTGAACGTGCCGCGGATCGAATCCTCGCCGGAAAACCGCACCGGCGTCGATTCGCACAGCAGCGTGCCGAGTGCCAACGCCTCTGCGGTCGCCCAATCGATGCCCTCACCCGTCTCGATGGCCTTGCGCTTCGCCTTGAGTTGGCGCACCAGCCGCGAATGCACGTCGATATTCTGCGGAACTTCGGAAATGGCGAAGCCGACCTCTTTCAACAGGTCGAAGGGCGCCGCGGTATTGCCGCGCCGGTCGTCGCCGGATGCAACGCCCAATCCCGACCATTTCCCTTCGAGCCAGTTGGCCTTGTTCGGCTTGTAGGCCGCGCCGGCCTCGAATTCCTCATCGAGAAAGGCGCGGAACTCCTTGACCATCCTGTCCGATTCACCCGGTTCGGCGAGTTTTTGGTCCTCCAGACGCTTGGCATAGATCGCCCGTGTCGTCTCATGCTCGCCGATCTTCTTGTACATCAACGGCTGCGTGAACGCGGGCTCGTCGCCTTCGTTATGGCCATGCCGCCGGTAGCAGATGAGATCGAGGACCACGTCCTTCTTGAACTTCTGGCGATACTCGATCGCGATCCGCGCCGCGTGGACGCAAGCTTCCGGATCGTCGCCATTCACATGCAGGATCGGCGCGCCGATCATTTTCGCAACGTCAGAGCAATAAGGCGAAGAGCGCGAATACGACGGCATCGTGGTGAACCCGATCTGATTGTTGACGATCAGATGGATCGTGCCCCCGGTGCGGTACCCGCGCAGTTCCGACAAATCGAGCGTTTCGGCAACGATACCCTGCCCGGCGAAAGCCGCGTCGCCATGCATCAACAGGCCCATGACCTTATCGCGGTCGACATCACCCATCTGCTGCTGTTTGGCACGCACCCGGCCGAGCACGACCGTGTTCACCGCTTCGAGATGGCTCGGGTTCGGGCTCAACGATAGATGCACGACATTGCCGTCGAACTCCCGGTCCGAAGACGTCCCGAGATGATATTTCACGTCGCCGGAACCTCCGACATCTTCCGGATTGGCCGAATTGCCTTGGAACTCGGAAAAGATCGCCCGGTAGGGTTTCTGCATGATGCTGGTCAGAATATTCAGGCGGCCGCGATGCGGCATGCCGATGACAATTTCTTGGAGACCGAGCTGGCTGCCGCGCTTGAGAATCTGTTCGATCACCGGGACCGTAGCTTCGCCGCCGTCGAGGCCAAAGCGTTTCGTGCCGGTGTATTTGCGGTCGAGATACTGTTCGAAGACTTCCGCCTGCGTCAGGCGCTCCAGGATGGTTTTCTTGCCGAGGTCAGTGAAATCGGTCTGGTTGCGGATGCTCTCGATGCGTTCCTGAATCCAGGATTTCTCGTCCGGTTCCTGCTTGTGCATGAACTCGACGCCGATCGATCCGCAGTAGGTCTCACGCAGGATCGCGACGATCTCGCGCAGCGTCGCCGATTCAAGACCGAGCACGTAGTTGATGAAGATCGGGCGGTCCCAATCGGTATCGGCGAAGCCATAGGTCTTGGGATCGAGTTCGGGATGCGGTTCCGGCTTCTGCAGATGCAACGGATCGAGATCGGCCTCGATATGGCCGCGCACGCGATAGGCGCGGATCAGCATCAGCGCCCGGATCGAATCCATCGTCGCCTGGCGCACCTGGCGGGCGCTGACCGCCGGCACCGCAGCAGCGGCGGGTTCGGGTGTCGGCGTCGAAACGCCGACGGAAGCGTCGGTCATGCTCGGCATGCTGCCGTTGGTGCCGATTACCGATGTCTGACGCGGCGCCCAGCTTGCCCCGCGCAGGTCATCCAGCATCGACTTGTCGTCGTCGTCGAGGGTGCGGAAGATCTCGCCCCAACTTTCGTCGACGGCGCTGGGGTCGCTCAGGTATCGCGCGTAGAGTTCGGCGATATAGGTCTCGTTCGCACCGAACAGAATGGAGCTTTCGCCGTGATAAGATGACATGTCACCCTCCCTTGGGTGTCCGCCCGGCGTAGGAGACGAGCGGCAGCTAATGTATGGCGCGCGTCACATTCGTAACGATGCTTGTCGCGCCGTTATCCCTTCATCGCCTTCAACATCGTCGTGCCCAACTCGGCCGGGCTATCCGCAACATGGATGCCCGCGCTGCGCAACGCTTCGATCTTATGGTCGGCGGTATCCTTGCCGCCGGAAATGACCGCGCCGGCATGGCCCATGCGGCGGCCCGGCGGGGCGGTCTTGCCCGCGATGAAGCCGACGACCGGCTTCTTCGTGCCGGATGACTTGACGAACTCGGCACCTTGCGCTTCGGCGTCGCCGCCGATCTCGCCGATCATGATGATGCCCTGGGTTTCGTCGTCCGCCACGAACATCTCGAGGCTCTCGACGAAATTCGTGCCGTTCACGGGATCGCCGCCGATGCCGATGCAACTCGTCTGGCCGAGACCGGTCACCGTCGTCTGCGCCACGGCTTCATAGGTCAGCGTGCCCGACCGCGAGATGACGCCGATGATGCCGCGTTTGTGGATGTGCCCCGGCATGATGCCGATCTTGCATTCGTCCGGCGTGATCACGCCCGGGCAGTTCGGCCCGATCAGGCGCGAGTTGGACATCTGCAGCGCCCGCTTCACCTTGATCATGTCGAGGACGGGAATGCCTTCCGTGATGCACACGATCAGCGGTACTTCCGCGTCGATCGCCTCCAGGATGGCATCCGCCGCGAAGGGCGGCGGCACGTAGATCGCGCTCGCGTCCGCACCGACCTTCTCGACCGCATCGGCGACCGTGTCGAAGACCGGCAGGTCGAGATGCGTCGTTCCACCCTTACCGGGCGTGACGCCGCCGACCATGTTGGTGCCGTAGGCAATCGCCTGTTCCGAATGGAAGGTGCCCTGCGCGCCGGTGAAGCCCTGGCAGATGACCTTCGTATCCTTGTTGACCAGAACCGCCATCAGCCTGCCTCCTTCACCGCGGTGACGACCTTTTCCGCCGCGTCTGCGAGATTGTCGGCGGAGATGATCGGCAGACCGGAGTCGGCCATGATCTTCTTGCCCAAGTCCACGTTCGTCCCTTCGAGCCGCACGACCAGCGGTACCGCCAGCTTGACCTCCTTGGCCGCGGCGACCACGCCCTCGGCGATGATGTCGCAGCGCATGATGCCACCGAAGATGTTCACCAGGATGCCTTGGACGTTGTCATCCGACAGAATGATCTTGAAGGCCGTGGTCACGCGTTCCTTCGTGGCGCTGCCGCCGACATCGAGGAAATTCGCCGGCTCGGAACCATAAAGCTTGATGATGTCCATCGTCGCCATGGCGAGGCCCGCGCCATTCACCATGCAGCCGATGCTGCCGTCGAGCTTGATGTAGTTCAGTTCATGCGCGGCGGCTTCGAGTTCGGCCGGATCCTCTTCGGTCTCGTCGCGCATCTCTTCGACATCGGGATGCCGGAACAGCGCGTTGTCGTCGAAATTCATCTTGGCGTCGAGCGCGATGACGTCGCCGGCCCCGGTGACGACCATGGGATTGACCTCGACGAGGCTGGCATCCAATTCGGTGAAGGCCCGGTACATGCCCATCAGCAGCCGCACCGCCGCCGAAACCTGCTTGCCTTCGAGGCCCAGCCCGAAAGCGATCTTGCGGGCATGGAATCCGGAAATCCCCGTGACCGGATCGATGCCCACGCGCACGATCTTCTCAGGCGTCTTGGCCGCAACCTCCTCGATCTCCATGCCGCCTTCGGTCGAGGCGACGATGGTGACCCGGCTGGTATTCCGGTCGAGCAACATCGCGAGATACAGCTCACGGTCGATATCGCAGCCTTCTTCGATGTAGATGCGGCGGACTTCCTTGCCGGCCGGCCCGGTCTGCTTCGTGACCAGAGTCGCGCCCAGCATTGCATCCGCGTTGGTCCGGACCTCTTCCATGGATTTGGCGATACGGACACCGCCGCCGCCGTTCGGGTCTTCCTTGAATTTGCCCGCGCCGCGGCCGCCCGCGTGGATTTGCGATTTTACAACCCAGATAGACCCGCCAAGCTCGCGCGCGGCATTGGCCGCTTCCTCGATGGAAAATGCAACATGACCCCGCGGCACTGCGACCCCGAAGCGTTCCAACAGGCTCTTCGCCTGATACTCATGAATGTTCATATAAAGCCGCTTTCGACAATAGATCGTGAAGCATCGCTTCCCGACGGATTCCCCTTACAACCGCACACACCCCAAGCATGCCGAACCGCTACCTGCGATTTGGCATCACTTTAACATCGTGCCAAGTGGGTGCAACCGCCGAAGACGGTAGACAGGTAACAGAAAACCGTTATCCATTTGTTACCTGTACAACCATTGCGGACGGTTACTTCTTCTTCGCGGGCTTCTTTTTTTCGGCTTTTTCCAGTTTCTCGCAGTCGCGGATCAAATCGCGTACCGCCTTCACGGAATTCTGGAATTTCTTCTTTTCCGATGCATTCAGCTTGATTTCCACGACCCGTTCGACGCCTTTCGCGCCGATCACGACGGGAACACCGACATATAGCCCCCTCAACCCATACTGGCCCTTCACATAGGCCGCGCAGGGCAGCACGCGCTTACGGTCGTGCAGGTAGGATTCGGCCATCGAAATCGCCGAAGACGCCGGTGCGTAGAAGGCCGACCCATTGCCCAGCAGCGCGACGATCTCGCCACCGCCATTGGCCGTCCGCTTCACGATTTCGTTAATGCGTTGGGTGGTGGACCAGCCCATCTTGATCAGGTCCGGCACGGGAATGCCCGCCACCGTCGAGTAGCGCACCAGCGGCACCATCGTATCGCCGTGACCACCCAGGACGAAAGCCGTCACGTCGTCGACGGAGACGTCGAACTCCTGCGCCAGGAACAAACGGAATCGCGCGGAGTCGAGGACGCCGGCCATGCCGACGACGCGGTTATGCGGCAGGCCGCAGGCATTGCGCAGCACATGGACCATCACGTCGAGCGGGTTGGTGATGCAGATCACGAAGGCTTTTGGGCAGTATTTCTTGATGCCCGCGCCGACCGCTTTCATCACATTCATGTTGATGCCGAGCAGGTCGTCGCGGCTCATCCCCGGTTTGCGGGCGATACCGGCCGTGACGATCACGACGTCCGCGCCGCGCAATGCGGTGTAACTCTGCGAGCCTTTGATGTTGGCGTCGAAACCTTCGATCGTCGAAGCCTGTTCGAGATCGAGCCCCTTGCCCTGCGGAACGCCTTTGACAATGTCGACAAGCGCGACGTCGCCAAGCTTTTTCAATCCGGCGAGCAGCGCGAGCGTGCCGCCGATGTTGCCTGCGCCGACCAGCGCGATTTTATTGCGAGCCATGGTACCCCCGTCGTTAAGCTGTTGGCGGGCGGTGGGTGATCCGCCCGCGTCCCGCGGCGGACCGATTTCCGGCACGCAGGTGGCGGTTACCTACAGCGTAACGCCCCGCAGGGCAAGGGCTTGTCGGACGGCGGGCTTAATTCGAAATCCCGCCGCCAGCCCATGCATGCCAATCGTTCATGCGTTTCGCGATTTGCCACGGCGCACCGCCGAGACCGCGCGGCAGCAACCGCACCTCGAGCGGGCCGCCGTCCGCCGGCTGGTAGGCGAATTCGATTCCCTTACCGAACAGTTTCTTGCGGATGAAGAAGTGTCCGACCTGGTCCCAGCGATAGCGTTCCGACTTATACATGTCGCGCACCAGAAACCCGTCGCGGTCGACCCAAACTCCCGTCGAGCCCGGTAAATGCGACGACATGATGACCAGCGCACCGAAAAGGAAGAAGCCGCCCATATACACGGCACCTTGAACCTTTCCCGGATCCAGTGTGAACAGGACCCCGGCGCCCAGGACACAGCCGAGCGCGAGGAATCCGTTGTGCAGAACGGACGGGCGAATGACTTCGGTTTCGCCCTCGGGCGGTTGGAAATCGCTCATTCAGCGGCTTCGCGATGGTCCGATTCGAGGTAGTCGGTCGACTGCATTTCCATCAGGCGGCTGATCGTACGCTCGAATTCGAAGGCATGCGTCTCCCCTTTATACAAGTCGTTCGGCGGCGTTTCCGACGCCATGACCAGGTTGACCTTATGCTCGTAGAACGCATCGATCAGGGTCATGAACCGCTTCGCCTCGTTGCGGCGATCCTCGGTCAGGCGCGGCACGCCATCCAGCACGATCGTATGATAACGCCGCGCGATCGTAATGTAATCCTCCGCCCCCAAAGGCTGCCCGCACAAGGCGTCGAAGGTGAAACAGGCGACACCGCGCGCCGCGCGCGGCACCGGGACCGTCCGGCCTTTAACCGAGATTTCCTCCGCCCCACTTTCGGCCCCCTCGGTCAGGTCGGCGAAGACCTGTTCCAGGCTGCGCGTGGCCGCGGCACCCAACGGCGAATGGAAAACGCGCATCGCCTTGAGCCGCGCCAGCCGGTAGTCGGTTGGCGACGCCAGTTCCAGGCAATCCAGCTTCTCCTTCAGGAGTTCGATGAACGGCACGAACCGCACGCGCTGCAGGCCGTCCTTGTACAGGTCGTCCGGTGGGAAATTGGATGTCGTGACAACCACGACCCCTTTCTCGAACAGCGACGAGAACAGGCGACCGAGGATCATCGCGTCGGCGATGTCGGTGACGTGGAATTCGTCGAAGCACAGCAGCCAGGTTTCCGCCGCGATGTCGGCGGCGATCTGCGGCAGAGGATCGCGGTCGCTTTTCTTTCCCGCGTCCTGCCGCCAGACATGGACCGCGTCATGGACCTCGATCATGAATTCATGGAAATGGACGCGGCGTTTCTTCTCGACCGGCGCATGATCGAAAAACAAATCCATGAGCATGGATTTTCCGCGGCCGACCGGACCGTAGACATAAAGGCCTTGCGGCGGTTCCTCAGCGCGCCGGCCGAATCCCAAACGCGCCGCCCAGCCTTGCGACCCGTTCGCCGGCTCGTAGCCGGCCAAGGCCTTATACAGGCTTTGCAGTTTCTCCGCGGCGAGTTCCTGCATCGGATCGGGTTGAAGATCACCCGAACGGCGGAGCGCGCGATACGCAAACAGTGGGCCGTCGACCATGGTTCCCGGGGGTCAGCTTCTAACGACGTCGGCCCGCAACCTAGTCGAATAGTTGTTAAGAAATCCGATAACGGGCGCGCCGTCGGATATCACCATTTGTACAGGACGGAAATCAAAATATCGTGTGAGACGTATTCGTCCGCCTTCAAACGATCGCCGGCCGGAAAGACGCCGCTGTCCACCTCGCCGAGATTAATGTAGCGGTAGGCGAATTCGGCGGACCAATTTTCTCCGAATCCCCAGTCGACCCCCATCATCACGCCCCACGCGACATTGTTCACCACGGTGCTTTGCTCGATCGAGGTGTTGGTCGCGACGACGGTCCGGCGCATTTCCGAATTGTTGCGAGACCAGCCGACCGTGCCGCCGAAGAACGGCGTGAAATCGCTAAGGTTGCGGTATTCCAACAACAGATTGAACAGGACGGTAGTGTTGTCGAGGTTGTTCTCGTATCCGACCACCGGCGGGCCGCCGTCACGGGCATCCCAATCGAAACGGACCCGGTGCGCGACCTCGAGTTCGGTGCGGAACGGAAAACGGCCCCAGCGATAGCCGAAGACGCCGCCGCCGCCGCCCACAAGGTCCGATCCGTTATTGGTGATCAGCGGGCCGTTGAAGCCCGTCGTTTGTTCGTCGTTCAGGTCGGCGACCGATCCGACCAAACGCAAACCAGTATAGAACCCGGCGCGATCCTTAGCCCAAGCCGGAAACGCCAGCAACACCACCAAGCCAATGACGGCCAAGCGCCCCACACGTGTCATCCAATGCCCCCTCTGCCGATCTGGCGGATCTTGATGTCCTGTTGAGCCGCAGCATTCTGCGACGATGTCGACGCGATTTGCAAGCTTGCCCGACAAATGTGATGGCGATGAGCGGGTTTCAGGCGGCGCCGGTGACCGGCACAACCGCGCCGCTGATATAGGACGCGCCGTCGGACAACAGGAAGGCTACCGTAGCGGCGACTTCCTCCGGCGTAGCGATCCGTTTCATGGGCAAAATCTTGGCCAGCCGGGCCGGACGGTCGGGTTGCCCGCCGTCGGCATGGATATCCGTATCCGCGGCCCCGGGGGCCACCGCGTTGACGCGGATACCGTCGCCCGCCACTTCCTTGGCCAAGCCCACCGTCAAAACGTTCACCGCCGCCTTGCTGGCCGCATAGTAGACATAGTCGTTCGGGCTGCCGGTGAAGGCCGCGAGCGACGAAAGGTTAACGATCACGCCGCCTGCGCCGCCGTGTGTCGTCGACATCCGCTTGACGGCCTCGCGGCAGCACAGGATCGAACCGGTCACATTGGCGTCCATCACGCGCCGCACCACGTCGCTCTCCACATCCTCTATGCGGGCGAAACCGCCGGTGATGCCGGCGTTGTTGATCATGGCGGTGACCGGTCCCAACTCCCGGTCCACCGTCTCGAACATGCGCAGGATGTCCGCCTCGACCGCCATGTCCGCCTGCAGCGTGACCGCCCGTTGCCCGGCGGCGCGCACATCCTGCGCGACGGCCTCGGCCTTATCCGCATTGCTTAGATAGGTCAGCGCAATGTCGTATCCCTGCGTGGCAAGAAGCCGCGCGCAGGTTGCCCCGATGCCCCGGCTGCCGCCGGTGATGATGGCGATCTTGCTCATTCCGCCACCGCCGCCGGTCGTGCCGTCCCGAATCGTATTTCCATCTCGCGGCGCACCTTTACAATCTCCTGTCTCTCGTCCATGTCCACATCGGCCCAGCGCACGGGAGCACCCTCGGCAATCGGCCGTTTCAGCCGGCATCCGTGCGCCAGCCCGATCGGCAACCCGCCGAGCGCCAACGAGTCCGACGCGGGCATCAGCTTGCCCCAGACCGTGTAGCCGCCCTCGCCGTCCAGCATCTCACCCTCCGCCAGACCGCGTTTCGCCGTCGCGACCACATCGCCGCGCCAGGTTTCGGACATGCCGGTCGGCTCGCCCCGCAACGCCGCGCTGGCGACCGAGATGCCGAGTTCCAGTCCGATCAGATGATAGGGCTTGTACATCGCCGCGTATCGCCCGCTGTCGTCGGTGCGCAGTCCGTATTCCGAGAAACACCGCATGGCGTAATCGCTCGGCGCCTCGAAGACCGCATAGACGCCCCAGCGGAGATCGCGGTCGATCGGCCCGTCGTTCCGGTCGACGCTGGATATCACCTCGACCATGCCCTTGCCGTCGAGCACGCCGCCGTCGCCGCGCGGCCGCAACACCGACGGCAACTCGTCGACCCCACAGGGCGGAAAAGCCAATCCCTCGGCCGGCGGCGTCAGGCCGGTTGCGTTGGCGACCGCCGCCATCTCGATCCCGGACTTCGTACCGTCGAGGAAGGAATTGAACATCTGCGGGTTCATGCCGCCGAGTTCGGCTGCTTCCGGCGTCAGGCCGTAGTATCCCCAGACCGTGTCCGGGGTGGAGGCATGGAAGGCGGGCAGATACTTGGTGCCCTTTCCGGCGGCGACCACGTCGAACCCGGCGGTCCGCGCCCAATCGACCATTTCGCAGATCAGCGCGGGCTGATCGCCATAGGCCATCGAATAGACCACGCCGGCGGCGCGGGCCCGCTCGGCCAGGAGCGGTCCGGCCAGCACGTCGGCTTCGACATTCACCATGACGATATGCCGTCCGTGCTCGCAGGCCAGCAAGGCATGCCGGATTCCGGCCGCCGGGCTGCCGGTCGCATCGATCACGACATCCAGCCCGTCCGCGGCGATCAGAGCGACCGCGTCATCGGTGATTGCCGTCGCGCCCGTGCGCATGGCGTCGGCGAAACCACCCGCCGCAAATTGTTCTTCCGGCCAACCGACCCGGCGCAGCGACTCGCGCGCCCGATCCGGCGACAGGTCCGCGATACCCATGACATGCATGCCGGGCGTGCGGATCACCTGCGCCAGGAACATGGCGCCGAACTTCCCCGCACCGATCAGCCCGACGCGGACCGGGCGGTCCTCGGCGGCGCGTGCCTGCAACATTCTGTGAAGATTCATGCTTTCCGTCCTTTCCGCAGCGCGGCGCGCTTATTCCGCCGCCGCGGTTTCCCCGGCGAGTTCCATCAGGCAATCGTCGGCCAGCGGGACGATCGGATCGAAATCCCGATGCGCGATCCATTCGGGCCGTTTGAACTGCCGGATGTGGTTGTCCACGTGACAGAGGCTGAGATAGACGATCGTCCGATCGAAAGGCGACATGTTGGACGGGCTGCCGTGCACCAAGGTCGAATGGAACATGATGACCGACCCCGCCGGGCCCTTGGGAGAAACGATGCCGCCCTCGGCGACCAGCCGGGAGATCGTGTCCTCGTCGATCGTCCAGAGCGGATAGCTCGTCGTCTCCAGGTCGTGTCCCGCCTCGATCACGCCCTTCTTGTGGCTGCGCGGGATGAACATCAGCGCGCCGTTGAATTCCGTCACGTCCTCCAGGAACAACGCGATGTTCATCGCCCGCGCTTCCGGCATCTTGTCGTCGCGCGCCCAGGTGCCGTAGTCCTGATGCCATTGCCAGACGTCGCCGTCGAAGGCGGCCTTCGCGTTGATCTTGTATTGATGCATGTAGACGTCGCCGCCGAGGATCTGGCGCACCGGCTCGATCATGCGCGGATGACGGCCCAGGCGGCGGAACGCCTCGTTGAAGGTATGCGCGGCAAAGGTCGTGCGCACCGATTTGCCGGATTTCTCGCGGACATTTTCGACCCGGTCGAGCGCGAAGATGCCGGGCACCTCGCCCATCAGGACGCCGACTTCCGCCCGCGAGAACACCTCAGGCAGGAAGACGTAGCCCTCCCGGTCAAAGGTCTCGAGCTGTTCATCGGTCAGCCGCATGATGCCCTCCCGCAAATGTCGCGTTTCGAGGACTCTACGCCGTCCTGCGGCGGGCGCAAGACCGGACAGACGCGGCAGGAGTCGCGAATGTCTTAGAAACGCCGACAGCCGACCTAAAGCGATTTGCAAAAGTAGACGACACGCTCGGTTTCCTCGAAGCCCAATGCCGCGTGGAACGCGTGGCTTGCCAAGTTGTCGAGGTCGGCGTCGGACGCGAGTTCAGAACATCCCTGGTCATGTGCCCATGACTCGACGGACCGCAACAAATTCCTGCCGATGCCAGACGCCCGATCTTCGGGGCGCACAAAGATTCCCTCGAGGAAAGCGACAGGCGACGTCTTACATCCGTTTACGTAATCGTGGCGCAAGGCGGCTTCGGCGAATGCCCGAATGCCGGTTCCGTCGACAACATCCAAAAAGGCAATGCATTTACCAGACGGCTTGGCGAGCATCGTCGCAATTTCCGCCAGGTGTTGGTCGTATGCCACGTCTTCCCACAGTTGGGCGCGGAGCTCTGCCCAACCCTCCATATCCGAAGATGTCGCGATCCGAATTGGCATGATCCGATTTTTCCCGGAATTCGAGAGGTCCGCAACATCGGTATGAGCCAATAGCAGGGGCGAGAAACCGGAACCTAATTACCCCGGCTCGCGCGCGGCCATCAGGTCGGCCAGCTCGGTGTCCCCCGCGCGCGGACTCGCCCGCAGGGCCGCGATCACGCCGGCGCGGTCTTCGGGCTTGCGGTTCTGGTTCAGCTTGAATTTGCCTTCGATCCGCGCGATCGGAATCTCGAAATTGATGATGGCGCGCAGCTGACCTTCGACATATCCCTCCGGCAGGCCGTCCATCGTCCAGGGCGCCGGCGATCCCGCCTCATGCGCGGCAACCAGCCGTTCCTGCATCGCCAGCGCCGCCGCCGGGTCGTCGATGATGCGGGGCGTGCCGTAGACATGGACCGCCACGTAGTTCCAGGTCGGCACCGCCTTCTTGCGGACATACCAGTTCGGCGAGATGTAACCGTGCGGGCCATGGAAAATACACAGCACCTCCGCCCCGCTCTCGAAGGCTTCCCATTGCGGGTTGGCCCGTGCCATATGCGCCACTAGCTTGTCGCCTTCCAACAGGAAGGGCAGATGCGTCGCCAATGGCGCCCCGTCCATCGTCGTGACCAGCACGCCGAAATTATTCTCGCGGACGACCGAATAGAGAATCTCCTGGTCGTCCTCGGCGAAATAGGGCGGCAGATACATCGGGCTTCTCCTGTCTGTAGAAACGACAACGGCGCGGTCTAAAGGGACCGCGCCGCCGGAAAAAGGACCAATTTCGCCGGGACGGGCGGAACCACCGCCACCGGTCCGGCCGACTGGATATCAGCCCTGCCGCGCCACCATGAGCTTCTTGATCTCGGCGATCGCCTTCGCCGGGTTCAAGCCCTTCGGGCAGGTCTTGGTGCAGTTCATGATGGTATGGCACCGGTAGAGCCGGAACGGGTCTTCCAACTGGTCAAGCCGGTCGCCGGTCTCCTCGTCGCGGCTGTCGGCGATCCAGCGGTAGGCCTGCAACAGGATGGCCGGGCCGAGATAGCGGTCGCCGTTCCACCAATAGCTCGGGCAGCTGGTCGAGCAGCAGAAGCACAGGATGCATTCGTACAGTCCGTCGAGCTGCCGCCGCTCTTCGGGGGTCTGCAGCCGTTCGCGCGCGGGCGCGGGCGTCTGCGTCTTCATCCACGGCTCGATCGACGAGAGCTGCGCGTAGGGCGTGCTCAGGTCGGGCACCAAGTCCTTCACCACCGGCATATGCGGCAGGGGATAGACCTTCACGTCGCCGTCCACATCGTCGATGTATTTCGTGCAGGCCAGCGTGTTGGTACCGTCGATATTCATCGCGCAGGACCCACAGACGCCTTCGCGGCAGGACCGCCGGAAGGTCAACGTCGGATCGATCTCGTTCTTGATCTTGATCAGCGCATCGAGGACCATCGGCCCGCAATCGTCGAGGTCCACGGTGTAGGTATCGAGCGCCGGGTTCTCCCCGTCATCCGCGTTCCATCGATAGACCTTGAAGGTCTTCGTTTTCCCCGCCCCGGCCGGCGCGTCCCAGCGCTTACCGTCCGTGACCTTGGAATTGGCGGGTAGCGAGAATTCAGCCATGTAATCGTCTTTCTTCTTGTCCTCGCCGGCGCATCACCGCGCCAGCACTCGGATTCTGGTTTGTTGCGCAGCTCAGCGGATCAATACACGCGCGCCTTCGGCGGGAAGACCTGGACCTCGTTTGTCAACGTCTGCATCACGACCGGGCGGTAGTCGATCTTGACCTTGCCCTTGTCGTCGCACCAGGCGAGCGTGTGATGCATCCATTTCTCGTCGTCGCGGTCCGGGAAGTCCTCGCGGGCATGCGCGCCGCGCGATTCCTGCCGATTCGCCGCCGAGGTCATGGTGACCATCGCCTGCGACAGCAGATTATCGAGTTCCAGCGATTCGACCAGGTCCGAGTTCCAGACCATCGAGCGGTCGGTGACGCTCAAATCCTCGCGCTTTTGCCAAGTCTCTTCCAGCAGGTCGACGCCTTCGTCGAGCACCTCGCCGGTCCGGAACACCGCGCAATTGCTCTGCATCACGCGCTGCATCTCCAGCCGCAGCGACGCGGTCGACGTGCTGCCCTTGGAATGGCGGATCCGGTCGAGACGGTCGAGCGCCGCTTCGCCCGCATCCGATGGGAAGGGCTTGTGGCTGGCATTCGGGTCGACCACCTCGGCGCAGCGTTGCGCGGAGGCGCGGCCGAACACCACGAGATCGAGCAATGAATTCGATCCGAGCCGATTCGCCCCGTGCACCGAGACGCAGGCCGCCTCGCCGATCGCCATCAGGCCCGGCACGACAGATGCGTCGCCGCCGTTCTTCAAGGTAACCGCCTCGCCGTGATAGTTCGCCGGCACGCCACCCATGTTGTAATGGCAGGTCGGGATCACGGGGATCGCTTCCTTCGTGACATCGACGCCGGCGAAGATGCGCGCCGTCTCCGAAATGCCGGGCAGGCGTTCCTCGATCACGTCGGGGTCGAGATGTTCGAGATGCAAATGGATGTGATCTGAGTTGGCGCCAACCCCGCGGCCTTCGCGGATCTCGATGGTCATGGACCGGCTCACCACGTCGCGGCTGGCCAAGTCCTTCGCCGACGGCGCATAGCGTTCCATGAAACGCTCGCCCTCGGAATTGGTGACGTAGCCGCCCTCGCCCCGCACGCCTTCGGTGATCAGGCAGCCGGCGCCGTAGATGCCCGTCGGGTGGAACTGCACGAACTCCATGTCCTGCATCGGCAGGCCGGCGCGCAACACCATGCCACCGCCGTCGCCCGTGCAGGTATGCGCCGAGGTACAGGAGAAATAGGCGCGGCCGTAGCCGCCGGTTGCCAGGATGACCATCTTGGCGCGGAAGCGGTGGATCGTGCCGTCGTCCAGGTTCCACGCCATCAGGCCGCAGACATCGCCTTCGCTGTCGGTGATGAGATCGAGCGCGAAGTATTCGATGAAGAACTCCACCTGATGCTTGACCGATTGCTGATACAGCGTGTGCAGCATCGCGTGTCCGGTCCGGTCGGCGGCGGCGCACGTCCGCTGCGCGGTGCCCTCGCCATAATTCGTCGTCATGCCGCCGAACGGCCGTTGATAGATCCGGCCCTCTTCCGTCCGGCTGAACGGCACGCCGTAATGTTCCAACTCGATGATCGCAGGGATCGCCTCGCGGCACATGTATTCGATAGCGTCCTGGTCGCCCAGCCAATCGGCGCCCTTGACCGTGTCATACATATGCCAACGCCAGTCGTCGTCGCCCATGTTGCCCAGCGCGGCGGAGATACCGCCCTGTGCCGCGACCGTGTGACTGCGGGTCGGGAAGACCTTAGTGACGCAGGCCGTCTTCAGCCCGGCTTCCGCCAGGCCGACCGTGGCGCGCAACCCGGCGCCGCCGGCGCCGACGACGACCACGTCATATTCATGGTCGATAATTGGATATGCCTGACCCATTTTCTACTGCCACCCCATACGCTTCATGCTCTGTGCATTCATTTAGAACGCAACCTTCAGTACGGCAAACGCGCCCGCCACGGCGAGCGCGAAACTTGCCAGTTTAAGAATGACGATGGCGGCGATCTTCGTGCCTTCGCCATGGATGTAGTCTTCGATCACCACCTGCAGCCCGAGCTGAAGATGATGGAATGTCGCGATGAGCAACAGCACCATCAAGACGGCGTTTACCGGCGACGCGAGCCATCGCGCGGCCTCGACATAGCCGCCCCCGAGCAGGCTGAGGATCGAATAAACGAACCACAGCGTCAGCGGCACCAGCGCCACCGCCGTCACGCGCTGCATCCACCAGTGATGCGTCCCGTTCTTTGCGGAACCGAGTCCCCGCACCCGGCCAAGCGGTGTCTGCATGCTCATCAGAATGCCCCCGTCATGCCGTAGGCCGCCGCCCATAGGGCGATCGTGCCGACCACCGAAACCGCCACGGCCGCGTATCCGGACGTGCGCGCCGCCTCCAATTCGAGGCCTCTGCCGGCATCCCATGCCAAGTGTCGAATACCGTTCGCGAGATGATAGAACAGTGCCCACGTCCAGCCGAACAACAGCAAACGGCCCAGCCAGGAAGACAGGAATCCGTCGAGGGCGGCGAAGGCTTCCGCGCCCTGGGCCACCGATACCAACCAGCACACCATCAGCAACGCGCCGACGGCCAACGCGATCCCCGTAGCGCGATGCAAGATCGAAAGCGCCATCGTCCATTGCCATCGATACACCTGTATATGCGGTGAAAGTGGCCTGTTTCCCGTATTCATGCGTCCTCTCGCTGCCCGCGCTTTGGCTTGGTTGGTATACGTCCTGAAATGCAATCCGGATTGCAATTAATGCATGCGCCACCACCGACGGTAGCCTGGGTGAAGCACCCCTTCCGAAAAAACACGTGGCTTTGAATAGGGCGCTTTTCCTGTGTAGTCAACGGTAGCCGCCGTTACGGCCGTCTCGGGGACCTGGTCCGGCCCCGGATAGTTCCGTTTACAGCGGTTTGCCGGCCCAACCACTGACGGGAGGTACCAAAATTTTTGCACCACCCGGCCACCAACAAAAAGACGGCCGCCGTTACTGTCCTCGATTCGGGAATTGGTGCGATGCCACGGCGTCCGCCAACAAATCGATGCTTGGAATCCTAATGGCAATTCACGCGCTGTCCCGTAGACGGCCTGTGCATTTCTCAAATCGATTGGAAAAGGGTCGAATCTCCTCTGGCAAGATTAAACAATCGATGTTATATACTTGCGAATACTACTTCGAAGTAAAAAAACTCCATATTCTGTGGAAAAACTTGTGGATAGAATGTGGATAAATTGTGATTTTCTTTTTGTTTTATTCACAACTTTTTTCACGATCTCTTGTTTTTATTATGGACATCTTTTTCACCCCATTACACTATTATAGTGGTACGTGAAAGCGCTGAAATCTCGGCGTTGATGCAAGTTTGTTTAGTGTTGATTCCGCCTTCGGGCTGACAGGATTGAGCGGGTTTGCTAGCTGAAATTTTAGGGACTGCGGCGGCGTCTTCGGACAAGCCCGGTCCGGCTAAGGGTCCTAACGGTGGCGCGTGGAGATGCTTTTGCGGGCACTTTGCTGCGACATCGGGTGGATTTCCGGTTCGCTTACGCGATGCCGGTGCCGACGGCAGGCGGCCTGCGGGCCAACCCATCGGCGGCATCGGACGGCGCGACGGCGCCCGTGCTGGATTTCCGGCGCGAATGCCGTCGCGGTGGAGGGTTCGGTCGGGAAAGTGTCGATTTAGACTCGGACCCGCCGCATCCACCTCACCCCACGGGTGGAGGGATGACCTCATCGCTAGTTCCGCCGGCTCCCGTCGGTTGCCTCCCTGTGCCTGGCGGGGGACAGAAGTTCGGTGACGCAGCGATGCACGCCGAACGGGGGGTCGATGTCGCGAGGTATTGGCTGTCCTTGAGAACGGTGGAACGCATGCAGTGATGTCTCTTGGCGTCACTGGATGTATGCGGGCGGATCCGGAAGGAATGCGGCGGCATAGGCCATTACGGTCGCTGCGGTCGCATTGACCAGCCCGCACCGGCAGCGTCGTCGCCAGGGTGTCTGCCGGAATGTCGGGTTGGTGTTGCGGAAGTCTGTTTTCGCGGACCAGAGCCGTAGGGCTCGGAAGGGCGTCGAGCGTACCGTTCGCGGTACAAATGTGATCTGGTGGTCCCACCAACTCCGGAACACATACTCGACGCCCTTCTTATATCAACGTGTTTTTATTTTCTCAACTATATTTCGGCGTTTCTTTTAATTATTTTTGATGCTCTATTTTGCGATTAGAGCGTTTCATTTCATTACAGCCACCCATCCCTTGCGAAGTCTTGATAATGCTTCGATTCGATTGAGTCCGTAACGCCTTTTCGATCGATTGTCTTGCGCTATGAAGGGGCCACGTTATCGGCCATCGCCAGCAGGCGTTGCGCCTCGCGGACATGCAGATCCTCGATCATTTGTCCGTCTACGACGATGACCGCCTTGCCCTCCGCCTGCCCGTCGCGATAGGCGGCGATCAGTTTCCGGGCCCAAGCGACCTCCACCGCGCTCGGACCGAAAAGGGCATTTGCCGTTTCGATGGTCTTAGGATGGATCAGCGATTTGCCGTCGAAGCCCAGGTCACGGCCCTGCCGGCAGGCCTCGGCGAAACCCTCCATGTCATCGAGATCGGTATGGACCGCGTCGATCGCAGCGAGACCGTGCGCGCGCGCTGCGAGGATACAAAGACCGAAACTGGTCAGGAAAGGAAGCCGGTCCGGCGTCTGGCGGCACCGCAGGTCGAGCGCGAGGTCGTTGGTGCCGAGGATGAACCCCGCCATCCTTGGGCTGGCCGCCGCGATCTCCGCCGCGCGCAGAATGCCAACCGGGGTTTCCATCATGCACCAGATCGATTGCTCTTCCGGTGCGTTCGCATTCGACAGATGGCGCTCGACGGCTTGAACCATTTCCGGGGTCTCCACCTTCGGCACCAAAACGCCGTGCGCCGGCATGGACGCGACGGCGGCGAGGTCTGCGGCGCCCCACTCCGAATCCAATCCGTTCACACGGATCAACAGCTCCCGGTCCCCATAGCCGCCGGCGGTCAAGGCCTCGGCGATTTGTGTCCGGGCGGTTTCCTTCGCCTCGACCGCAACTGCGTCCTCGAGATCGAAGATTATGGCGTCACAGGGCAAGCTGCGGCCTTTGTCGAGGGCGCGGGCATTCGAGCCAGGCATATAGAGCATGCTGCGGCGCGGGCGATCGTTGGCGGTCATGACAGGTCTCCGAAAAGGTGGCTGGCGGGACTATACCGGCGCGCGGCCGCATCGCAACGGTTGGCAGCGGTCGGCCCGGGACTGCAGCCACATCTGCAATTGGTTTCCGGGGAAAGACGGCCTAGCATGGCGGCTCATGAGCATCTTGAGCATCCAATCCGCCGTCGTCGCCGGAAATGTCGGCAACAGCGCCAGCGCCTTCTTCCTGCAGCGGATGGGCTTTCCGGTATGGCCGGTGAACACGGTGATGTTCTCCAATCATCCCGCACACGGAAGCCATACCGGCCGGGTCACGCCCGCCGAGGAGGTTCGGGCCCTGATCGATGGTCTGGACCAACGCGGCCTGCTCGCGGATTGCACCGCCGTCTTGTCCGGCTATCTCGGCGATCCGGATACCGGGCCGGTGGTGCTCGATGCGGTACGCCGGGTCCGTGCGCGGAATGCCGACGCGCTATTCCTGTGCGACCCGGTGATCGGCGATAAGGGCAAGGTCTACGTCGCGGACGGCATCGCCGACTTCTTCGCGACGGAAGGCGTCGCCGAGGCCGACGTGGTCACGCCGAATACCTTCGAGGCGGAGTGTTTGACCGGGATTGCCGTTCGGTCCGTGGCGGACGCATTGGCCGCCGCGGACCGGTTGCGCGCCAAGGGCCCTCGCATCGTCGTCATCACGGGCATCGAAACCGAGAGCGGTCTCTCATCCGTCTGTGCCGCGGACGGATCGGCATGGCAGGTCACCTATCCGGCGATCGATGCGCCCAGCTATGGTGCCGGGGACCTATTCGCGGGCCTCCTGCTCGGCCGGCTGCTGCAAGACGGCGACCCGCACACCGCGCTGGCATTTGCCGCCGCGGCGACGCACGCGGCTATCCAGCTGGCCGCAACGCGTGGATCGGCCGACCTGCCCCTGATCGATGGACAGGATGCGATTCTGAACCCGGAAACGATTCGGCCTACCGAAAAGCTGCAATAATTAATATGCTCGCTTATTATTTATTGCCAAGAACACTCCTCCGATCATAATTATTATGTATACATATCAATTTAATCGAAAACAGCACATCAGTACTGCACGGCTTTACCGATAATTCTGGAAGTGCCACGGACGGAGCGGATATCCGCCCCGTCTCCCATGGACTTAAGTGCTTAGGCCGCCTTGCGTTGCAGGTAACCGCCGATCAAAGCTTCGGCGATCTGCACCGTGTTGAGCGCAGCCCCTTTCCGCAGATTGTCCGACACGATCCACATCGACAGGCCGTTCTCGACCGTCGGATCTTCCCGAAGCCGGCTGACGAAGACCGCATCCTCGCCGGTCGATTCCTTCGGCGTGACATACCCGCCGTCCTCGCGCTCGTCGACCACCACGACGCCGAGCGAGTCCTGCAGCGCCTCGCGCGCCTCCTCGACGGAAATCGGCCGGTCGAACTCGAGATTGACCGCCTCGCCATGGCCGACGAAGACCGGCACCCGAACGCAAGTGGCGGTCACCTTGATGCTCGGATCGAGGATCTTCTTGGTCTCGACCACCATCTTCCATTCTTCCTTGGTCGAGCCGTCGTCCATGAAGACGTCGATATGGGGAATGACGTTGAAGGCGATCTGTTTGGTGAACTGATCGGGCTTGGCCAGCTCGTTCATGTAGATGTCGCGGGTCTGGTTGAACAGTTCGTCCATCGCGGACTTTCCCGCACCCGAGACCGACTGATAGGTCGACACGACGACGCGCCGTATCCCAGCCATGTCATGCAGCGGCTTCAAAGCGACGACCATCTGCATGGTCGAACAGTTGGGATTGGCGACGATGTTCTTCTTGCCGTAATCGGCAAGCGCCTCTTCGTTCACCTCGGGCACGACCAGCGGCACGTCCGGGTCCATGCGGAAGAAGGACGTGTTGTCGATCACCACGGCGCCCGCTTCGGCGGCGCGCGGCGCGTGTACTTTCGACACGGATGCGCCGGCCGACGAGAGGACCAGATCGATCCCCGTGAAATCGAAATCCGCCAGGTTCACGACCTTCAACGTCTTCGAATCGCCGTAGGACACTTCTTTGCCGACCGACCGCTCGGACGCCAGCGCCACGACCTCATCCGCCGGAAACGCGCGTTCCGCCAGGATTTCCAATATCTCGCGACCGACATTCCCGGTCGCGCCCATCACCGCCACGCGATAACCCATCGTCAAGGCTCCATCACTTCATCGTTTCGCCGCCGGTTCCGGCCGGACGGCTCGTTCAAACATGCGGCTTTATGTAGGCGTCCGGCACATCGATTGCAAACTGCAACACATAGCAACACGATGTCCCGCCCATGAAAAAACCGCGGAGAAACCTGAGCGCCCCGCGGTTACGAATTCCTTAAGGAAAACCGCCGGCGCCAGGGTGGGCCGACGGCATATGCCAGCCCTGTTACCCGCCGGATTTGGATTTATCCGGCATCGGAGTCTGCGTCGTCGTCTCGGTCATGACGGTCTTCTGTTCCGAATGGCCAGCCATCGGACAAGCAGACGCTGTGACCGCCGACGCGGCAAAAAATATCGACGTCAAAATCGAAGCGACCATAATACGCATCGCGCACACCCCTTAATATTGAGCGAACGGCGCGATCCTACGCCCTCGCGCCGACAAAGGAAACCCTGAATCTTAATCACAACCGCGCGGCAAGAACCGCGGACCGCTTCCTATCCGGCCAGCTTGTCGAGCTGCTTCAGCAGCGCGTCGCCCATCACGCCGGTCGATACCTTGGCCATGCCTTGCGACATGATATCCGCGGTCCGTATGCCACCACCCAACACGTCCTGCACTGCCTGTTCGATCAGTGCAGCCTCTTCCTCCATATCGAAGGAATAGCGCAGCAGCATCGCGTAGCTGAGGATCGCCGCCAGCGGATTGACCACGCCCTTGCCCGCGATGTCGGGCGCGCTGCCGTGGATCGGCTCGTACATCGCGAGGCGCCGGCCGGTCGCGTCGGGCGCGCCCAGCGACGCCGACGGCAACATGCCGAGCGAGCCCGGCAGCATCGACGCGCAATCCGACAGAAGGTCGCCGAACAGGTTATCCGTCACGATGACGTCGAATTGCTTCGGGTTGCGCACCAACTGCATGCCACAGTTGTCCGCATACATGTGCTCCAATTCGACGTCCTGATATTTTTCCTTATGCAGGTCGGTCACAATCTCGCGCCACAGCACGCCGGTCGCCATCACGTTCTCTTTTTCGACTGAGTGAACTTTGTTGCGGCGTTTCCGCGCCAGTTCGAAGGCCACCTCAGCGACGCGGCGAATCTCCCCTTCGGTATAGACCTGGGTATCCACGGCACGGCGCGTGCCGTCGGGCAGCGTCTCGATGCCGCGCGGTTCGCCGAAATAGATGCCCGAGGTCAGTTCGCGCACGAACATGATGTCGAGCCCTTTCACGATCTCGGGCTTCAGGGACGACGCGTCCAACAACGCATCGAACGTCACGACGGGACGTAGGTTCGCGAACAGGTCCATTTCCTTGCGCAGCTTCAGCAGGCCCGCTTCCGGCCGGCTCTCGCGCGGCAGGCCGTCATATTTCGGGCCGCCGATCGCACCCAGCAGGACGGCGTCCGACTCTTTCGCGGCGGCCAGCGTGTCGTCCGTCAGCGGGGTGCCGAATTCGTCATAGGACGCGCCGCCGATCGAGCGTTGGTCCAGGTCGAACGCCACGGCGCGGCGCGTCTCCATCCAATGCACCACGCGCAACACCTGATCCATCACCTCGGGGCCGGCATAATCGCCCGGAAGCACCACCAGTTTCTTGTTCGCACTCGCAGCCATTCGTTTGCTCCTTGCCTGCCGCTGGGCCGGTCTTCGACCTCTGGGTTTCCCCGGTCGAAACTTTGCGCGGCGGCCCCGCTGTGTTGTCCGTTCCGTTATCCCAAGTCGCGCACGTCGGTGAACCGCCCGGTGAGAGCGGCCGCGGCCGCCATGGCCGGGCTGACCAGATGGGTCCGTCCGCCGCGCCCTTGCCGCCCTTCGAAGTTGCGGTTCGAGGTCGACGCGCAGCGTTCCTGCGGCGCGATCAGGTCGTTGTTCATGCCGACGCACATGGAACATCCGGGCTCGCGCCACTCGAATCCAGCTTCCTGGAAAACCCGGTGAAGTCCTTCCGCCTCGGCGGCGGCTTTCACCTGCCCGGACCCCGGCACGACCATGGCCTTCACCGTATCGGCAACGCGTCCGCCCGCGGCAACCGCGGCGGCGGCGCGCAAATCCTCGATCCGGCTATTCGTGCAGGAGCCGATGAACACCCGGTCCACCGCGATCTCCGCGATCGGCGTCCCGGCGGCGAGCCCCATATAGTCGAGCGCCCGGCGCATCGACTGGCGTTTTCCGGCGCTCGGCGCATCCTCCGGGTCAGGGACCACGCCGGTCACCGGGACGACATCCTCGGGGCTGGTGCCCCAGGTCACCTGCGGCACGATATCGGAACCGTTCAAGCGGACCTCGCGGTCGAAACGGGCGCCGTCGTCGGTGGGAAGCTGCCGCCATGCCGACACGGCGCGTTCCCAATCGTCGCCCTGCGGCGCGAAGGGACGGCCCTCGAGGTATTCGAATGTCTTGTCGTCGGGCGCGATCATCCCGGCGCGCGCACCGGCCTCGATCGTCATATTGCAGACGGTCATGCGCCCTTCCATGGAGAGCGCCTCGATGCCTGGTCCAGCATACTCGATGGCGTGGCCGGTCCCGCCCGCGGCGCCGATCTTGCCGATGATCGCCAAGACCAGGTCCTTGGCCGTGCATCCGGCCGGCAATTCATCCTCGACACGGATGCGCATCGTCTTCATCGGCTGCTGCAGCAGCGTCTGCGTGGCCAGCACATGCTCGACCTCCGAGGTGCCGATACCGAAGGCCAGCACACCGAAGGCGCCATGCGTCGCCGTATGGCTGTCGCCGCAGACCAGCGTTATACCCGGCAGGGTGAAACCCTGTTCCGGTCCGACCACATGCACGATCCCTTGCCGCGCGTCGAACATGTCGTATAGCTCGATCCCGAAGTCGGCGCAGTTCCGCACCATCGCTTCCACCATGGCGCGGGAGGTCTCCTCCTCGATCCCGGCGGCGCGGTTGATCGTCGGCACCACGTGGTCGACCACGGCCATCGTCGCGTCGGGACGGCGCACCGGCAGCCCGGCGAGCCGCAAGCCCTCGAACGCCTGCGGGGTAGATCCTTCGTGAATGAGATGCCGGTCGATATAGATCCGCGCCGTGCCGTCGGATTCCGGCGGCGTCACCACATGCGCTTGCCAAATCTTATCGAACAGCGTGCGGGGGGCGTCGGACATCGGCTTAGGCGTCGGCGTCGCGCACGTCGACGAGCCGGCCATGGACCGCCGCCGCGGCCGCCATCGCCGGGCTGACCAAATGGGTGCGGGCGTCCCGGCCCTGCCGGCCCTCGAAATTGCGGTTCGACGTGGACGCACAACGTTTGCCGGCCGGCACCCGGTCCGGGTTCATGCCGAGGCACATGGAACAACCGGCCTCGCGCCATTCGAATCCGGCTTCGAGGAAGACCCGGTCGAGACCTTCGTCTTCCGCCTGCTCCTTGATGATCGTCGACCCCGGCGAAACCATCGCGGTGACCCGGTCGGCGACCTTGCGGCCCTTGACGATGTCCGCCGCCGCGCGCAGGTCCTCGATCCGGCTGTTCGTGCAGGAACCGATGAAGACGTTGTCTATCTCGATCTCGGTCATCGGCGTGCCCGGGGTAAGCCCCATGTATTCGAGCGACCGCTTCATCGCGCTGCGCTTGGCGTCGCTCTCCGCGTCCTTGGGGTCGGGCACCCGTCCGGTGATCGGCACCACGTCCTCGGGGCTGGTGCCCCAGGTCACCTGCGGCGCGATATTGGCGACATCGATCTTGATCTCGCGGTCGTAGACCGCTCCGTCGTCCGACGGCAGCGTCTTCCAATAGGCCACGGCGGCTTCCCATTGCGCGCCCTTTGGCGCCATCGGGCGGCCCTTGAGGTATTCGAATGTCTTTTCGTCCGGGGCGATCAGACCGGCGCGCGCGCCACCCTCGATTGTCATGTTGCTGACCGTCATCCGCCCTTCCATGGACAGGTCGCGGATCGCCTGGCCACAGAACTCGATGACATGGCCGGTCCCGCCGGCGGTGCCGATCTCGCCGATGATGGCGAGGATCAAATCCTTGCCGGTGCAGCCGACCGGCAGCGGGTCGTCGATCAGCACCCGCATGTTCTTGGGTTTGGACGTGCGCAGCGTCTGAGTGGCCAGGACATGCTCACCCTCGGACGTGCCGATGCCGAACGCCAACGCGCCGAACGCGCCATGGGTCGCGGTATGGCTGTCGCAACACACGACCGTGGTGCCGGGCAGCGTGAAGCCCTGCTCCGGGCCGATGACATGGACGATGCCCTGCCGCGGGTCCAGCATGTCGAAGATCGGCACGCCGAATTCCTTGCAGTTGATGCTGAGCGTCTCGACCTGCAGGCGCGATTCCGGGTCCTCGATGCCCTTGCTGCGATCCGTGGTCGGCACGTTGTGGTCGGCGACGGCAAGCGTCGCTTCCGTGCGGCGGACGGCACGCCCTTCCATCCGCAGCCCTTCGAAGGCCTGCGGCGACAGCACCTCATGCAGGAGATGCCGGTCGATATAGAGGATGTTCAGCCCATCATCGAGGGTATCGACAAGATGGCTATCCCAAATCTTGTCGAACAGGGTGCGGGGGGTGGCCATCGCGTTCGTCCTGCCGCGGGCCTAGCGATACAGCCAGGGCTGGCTCTCGCGCTGCTGCGCCTCGAAGCTGTCGATCTTTTCCGCCTTCTGCAGCGTCAGACCGATGTCATCGAGACCGTTCAACAGGCACTCGCGGCGGAACTCGTCGATCTCGAACGACACGGTAGCGCCGTTCGGCCGCGTGATCGTCTGGGTTTCCAGGTCGACGGTGAGTTCCGGATTCTCGCGATCTTCAGCGTCCGCCATCAACGCGTCCAGCTGATCCTTGGTCACGGTGACCGGCAGGATGCCGTTCTTGAAGCAGTTGTTGTAGAAGATGTCGGCGAAGCTGGTCGAGATGACGCAGCGGATGCCGAAGTCCAGCAGGGCCCATGGCGCATGCTCGCGCGACGAGCCGCAGCCGAAGTTATCGCCGGCGACGATGATCTTCGAATTGCGGTACGGCTCCTGGTTCAGGATGAAGTCCGGAATCTCGCTGCCGTCCGTCTTGAAGCGCAACTCGTCGAACAGGACCTTGCCGAGGCCGGTGCGCTTGATCGTACGGAGATGCAGTTTCGGAATGATCTGATCGGTATCGATGTTGATCATGTCCATCGGCGCCGCAACGCCGGACAGTTTCGTGAATTTTTCCATGCTCGACTCTCCTATCCGCTTACCGGCGCCGGCCGCGCAGCGCCCAGATCATCGCCGGGTCGGGCCTGTCTTCGCCAAGGCCGCTCCGCAACTCGTTCCGCCCGTCCTGCGCTATCGCCGCCGGATCGACGACCCAGCCCGCGCTCCGCACGTCCCGGCCGAACAGCCGGTCGATGCCTTCGAGGTTTTGCTCCGCTCCCGGCTGTGTACCCGCCGGCTTCTTCATTGCATTGGACGACATTGTTATTCCATCATCTCCCGTACATCTGCAAATCTGCCCGTTACCGCCGCGGCCGCCGCCATGGCCGGGCTCACCAAATGCGTGCGGCCGTCGCGGCCCTGGCGGCCGACGAAGTTCCGGTTCGTGGTGGACGCACAACGCTCGCCCGGCTCGAGCCGGTCGACATTCATCGCCAGGCACATCGAACAGCCCGGCTCGCGCCATTCGAAGCCGGCCTCTTTAAGGATGTCGGCGATGCCTTCTTCCTCGGCCTGCTGCTTGACCAGACCCGACCCCGGCACGATCATCGCGCGCACGCCGTCGGCCACCTTGCGGCCCTTGGCCACGGCGGCGACCGCCCGCATGTCCTCGATCCGGCCGTTGGTGCAGGACCCCACGAAAATCCGGTCGACCGGCACATCGGTCATCTTGGTCCCGGGCGTCAATCCCATATAGTCGAGCGCGCGCTGCATGCTGTCGCGCTTGTCCGGATTATCGGCGGTCTTCGGATCCGGCACGGCGCCGGTGATCGGTATGACGTCTTCCGGGCTCGTGCCCCAGGTGATCTGCGGCACGATTTCCGACACGTCGAGCGTGACCTCTTTGTCGTATTGCGCGCCCGGGTCCGACGGCAGCGTCTTCCAATAGGCGACCGCCTGCTCCCACGATTCGCCCTTGGGCGACATCGGCCGGTCCTTGAGAAAAGCGAAAGTCTTCTCGTCGGGCGCGATCAAACCCGCCCGCGCGCCGGCTTCGATGGTCATGTTGCTGACCGTCATGCGGCCTTCCATCGACAGATCCTCGATCGCCTGTCCGGCGTATTCGATGACATGCCCGGTACCGCCGCCGGTGCCGATCTTGCCGATGATGGCGAGGACCAGGTCCTTCGCGGTGCAGCCGAACGGCAGCGCGCCGTCGACCGTGACGCGCATGCTCTTGGCCGGCGCCTGGATCAGGGTCTGGGTCGCCAGCACATGCTCGACTTCGGACGTGCCGATGCCGAAGGCCAGCGCACCGAACGCGCCATGCGTCGCGGTGTGGCTGTCGCCGCAGACCAATGTCGTGCCCGGGAGGGTGAAGCCCTGCTCCGGCCCGATGATGTGCACGATGCCGTTTCGCACATCGTCGAAGTGGAACAGCTCGACGCCGAAATCCGCGCAGTTCTTGATCAGGGTATCGATCTGAAGCTGCGAGTCCTCGGGAATGCCCTCGCTGCGGTCGGTCGCGATGTTGTGGTCGATCACCGCGAGCGTGGCATCGGTCCGGCGCACCGGACGGCCCGCCTGGCGCAGTCCTTCATACGGTTGCGGCGTCGTCACCTCATGGGTGAGATGCCGGTCGATATAGAGAAGGCATGTGCCGTTCTCCTCGACATCAACGACGTGGCTATCCCAAATCTTTTCGAACAACGTTCGAGGTTTGCTCATCACCCGTGCTCCCGGCGCCCGGCGGGGATCTTCGTCCCCTTGGGCTCGCAGTTGGTCTTCTTGGTCTTAATCTAGTCCTCGGTCTTCTCTTCGACAGCCGCCGCCGCTTCGGCGGCTTTGGCGTCGGCCGCAACCGCGTCGTTATGCGCGGCGGCTTCCTGGGCGCGACGCTGGCTCGTATCCTCGGTGATCCGCGCCGATTTCCCGCGGCGGCCGCGAAGATAATACAGCTTTGCGCGGCGGACCGAACCCCGGCGCACCACCTCGATCGCGTCGATCCGCGGGCTGTGCAGCGGGAATACCCGCTCGACGCCTTCGCCGTAGCTGATCTTGCGCACCGTGAAGGAGCTGTTCAAGCCAGCGTTCTTGCGGCCGATACACACGCCTTCGAAGGCCTGGATCCGCTCGCGGGTGCCTTCGACGACGCGCACCTGAACGCGGATCGTGTCGCCCGGCCGAAACGGCGGGATATCGCGTTCGGCCGTGAGCTTGTCCAGCTGGGCCTGCTCTACCTTTTGAATGATGTTCATGTTTCCGTCCTCGTTCCTTAAATCTGCGCGGTATAGCGGTCCCAGAGATCGGGCCGCCGCTCGCGGGTAATGCGCTCTGCTTGTTCGCGCCGCCAGGCGCGGATCTTTTCATGGTGCCCGGAGACCAGGACATCGGGCACCGACCGGCCGTGCCATTCCGCCGGTCGCGTATAGTGCGGATATTCCAGCAATCCGCTTTGAAAGCTCTCTTCCTCGAGCGACGCCGCATCGCCCATCACGCCCGGCAACAGCCGCACGCAGGCGTCGATCAGCGCGACCGCCGCCGGCTCGCCACCGGACAGCACGAAATCGCCGAGGCTGATTTCCGTGAAGTCGCGGGACTCGATGACCCGCTCGTCGATCCCTTCGTACCGGCCGCACAACACCGTCATGCCGGGCCCGGCGGCAAGCTCGCCGACCAGCGCCTGGTCGAGCCGCCGGCCGCGCGGCGTGAGGTAGACCAGGGGGCCGGGTTCGTCGGCCACCGAGGCGATCGCGTCATCGACCACGTCGGCGCGCATGACCATGCCCGGGCCGCCGCCGAAGGGCGTGTCGTCCACCGTGGCGTGGCGGTCCTTCGCGAAATCGCGGATATCGATCGTGCGCAGCGACCAGAGCCCGGACGCCATCGCCTTGCCGGCCAGCGAATCGCCGAGCGGGCCGGGGAACATTTCCGGGAACAGGGTCAGGACACGGGCAACCCAGCTCATGTGCCGGCCTCCCCGTTCTTGCCGGGATCCTCTTCGTCGTCGAGAGGCGCGTCGGGCCGCACGAAAATCTCAAACGGCGGGTCGATGGTCACGACACCGGCTTCCAGGTCGACAGACGCGACGACCGCCGCCGTGAACGGCAGCAACTCAGTCTTGCCCGATCCGTTGTCCAACTCGATCATGTCGCCCGCGCCGAAATTATGCATGGCGCGCACGCTGCCCAACGCCGTGCCGTCGGTCGACACCGCGTCCAGACCAATCAGGTCGGCATAGTAGAACTCGTCTTCATCGGGTTCCGGCAGGCGATCCCGGTCTACATACAGCTCGGTACCGCGCAGCAGATCGGCTGCGTTCCGGTCGCCGACGCCATCGATCTTCGCCAGCATCATGCCGCGCGCCGCCCCGGTGATGCGCAGGTCGAATTGGCGCGCACCGCTGGCGTCCGTGACCGGACCATAGGCCGTCACATCCTGCGGTTCGGCGGTGAAGCTCTTCACGCGCACTTGGCCACGGACCCCGTGCGCGCCGGCTATCACCCCGATACAGACCTTACGGTCCGCCATATCAACATGCTCCATCACCATGAAGATCCGTTCGGAACGGCGTTAGCCGTCCTTCTTCTCCTCTTCCTTGGCCTCATCCTCGGCAGGTGCCTCTTCGGCTTTCTCCTCGGCCTTATCCTCCGCCGGAGCCTCTTCGGTCTTCGCTTCCTCGGCCGGGGCTTCCGCCGCGGCCTCTTCAGCCGGCGCCTCGGCAGCGGCTTCTTCCGCGGGCTCCTCCGCCGGTGCGGCGGCGGCCGCTTCGGCGGCTTCCTTGGCGGCCTCGGCGGCGGCCTGCTTCTTCTCCTCGCGAGCGGCCTGCTTCTCCAGTGTCTTCGGACGCGGCGCGCTCTTCTTCGGCGATTCGCGGTAGGTGGGCATCGGGATGATTTCCGCCTTACCCAAGAACCGGGCGACACGGTCGGACGGCAGTGCGCCCACCGACAGCCAATGCTCGACACGCTCCTGCACCAGGGTCACCCGGTTCGGGTCGTCCTTGTTGAGCATGGGGTTGTAGGTGCCCACCTTCTCGATGAAGCGGCCGTCCCGCGGCATCCGCGAATCGGCGACGACGATCCGGTAAAAGGGCCGCTTCTTGGCGCCGCCCCGGGCAAGTCGAATTTTTAGTGACATATCAGTGAGTTTCCCTCGTCGATAAATAAGCGTCGTTTGGTTTCCGGTATCTGACCGCGTTTTAGAAACGCGGGGGCATGCCGGGCATTCCGGGCATCTGCGGCAGACCGCCGCGCATCATGCCTTTCTTTCCCATCTTGCCCATTTTCTTCATCATCTTGTTCATCATCTGGAACTGCTTGAGCAGCTTGTTCACGTCCTGGACCGAGGTCCCCGAGCCGGCGGCGATGCGCCGTTTGCGGGATGCCTGGATCACTTTCGGCTGACGGCGTTCCTGCGGCGTCATCGACTGGATGATCGCCTCCTGCCGCTTAACCACGGATTCATCGAGATTGGCCTCGGCCATCTGGTTCTTCATCTTGCCGATGCCCGGCAGCATGTTCATGACGCCGGACATGCCGCCCATGCGCCGCAACTGCTTGAGCTGGTCGGCCAGATCGTTGAGGTCCATCTGGCCTTTCTTGAGTTTGGCGGCGAGCTTCTCCGCCTCCTCGACCTCGACCGTCTCGGCGACCTTCTCCACCAGGCTGACCACGTCGCCCATGCCGAGGATACGGCCGGCGATGCGGTCGGGATGGAAGGCTTCCACGTCTTCGAGTTTCTCGCCGACGCCGAGCAGCTTGATCGGCTTGCCGGTGACCGCCCGCATCGACAAGGCCGCGCCGCCGCGCGCATCGCCGTCGACCCGGGTCAGCACGATGCCCGTCAGGCCGACCCGCTCGTTGAAGCTGGTCGCCACGTTGACCGCGTCCTGGCCGGTCATCGCGTCCGCCACCAATAGGGTTTCCAGCGGCATCGCCACGTCGCGGACCGCCGCGACCTCTTCCATCAGCGCATCGTCCACATGTAACCGGCCGGCGGTATCCAGCAAGATCACGTCGAACCCGCCCAGCGTGGCCGCCTGCATCGCACGGCGCGCGATCTCGACCGGTCCCTGGCCCGCCACGATCGGCAAGGTCGCCACATCCGCCTGCTCGCCCAGCACCTTGAGCTGTTCCTGCGCGGCGGGGCGCGCCACGTCGAGCGACGCCATCAGGACCTTCTTGTTGTCGCGTTCCTTGAGGCGCAGCCCCAGCTTGGCCGTCGTCGTCGTCTTACCCGATCCCTGCAGGCCGACCATGAGGAAGGCGCCCGGTGGATCGGCGGGCAGCATGATCGGGTCCTCTTCGCCGCCCAGCGTCTCGACCAGCGTGTCGTGGACGACCTTGATGACCATCTGGCCCGGGGTCACCGACTTGAGGACTTCGCTGCCGACGGCCTTTTCCTTGACCTTGTCGATCAGTTCCTTGACCACGGGCAGCGCGACGTCCGCTTCCAGAAGCGCGACCCGCACTTCGCGCAGCGCCGTGTCGACATCCTGCTCCTTCAGCGCACCGCGGCGCTTGAGGCGGTCGAAGACGTCTCCGAGGCGATCTGTCAGACTGTCGAACATAAGGTGTCCTGCGCTGTCCTGCCGGTCTTTCGCAACGCGGCCCGCACAAAGGGAATTGGCGCCAGTGCGCGAACCCTCGCGGACTGGCGGAGCCCCTCGGGGCTGGCCACATGCTTTTTTCTCAAAAGGCAGGCGGCTTGTACCCCCGACGGGAGGGCAAGTCAAGCGCCCGAGACACGATCCAAACGGCATCGAAACGCCTTAATTTCCTAGACTTGCGCGCCGTCGCCGCCATATAAGGCTGTGTTCACAAGGATGGCAGCGATGATCGCCTTCACCAAGATGCATGGTCTCGGCAACGACTTCGTCGTGATCGACCGGCGCAGCACGCCCGTCGAGCTCGCGCCGGACCGGATTCGCGCCATCGCCGACCGTCGCCGCGGTGTCGGCTTCGATCAACTTATCTATATAGATCAATCGGATGACGCGCGCGCCAATGCCCGGCTCCGTTTCTACAACTCGGACGGCAGCGAATCCGCCGCATGCGGCAACGGCACCCGCTGCGTCGCGGCGGCGCTAATGGAAGAGTTGGGCCAGCCGACGGCGATGGTCGAGACGGCGGCCGGATTGCTCGCGGCGGAAGTGCGTGCGGACGGCGTCGTGGCGGTCGATATGGGCCCGGCGCGGCTGCGCTGGCCGGATATCCCGTTGAAGGAACAGGCCGACACCCTGTCGCTGCCGATCGAACATGGACCGCTGGCCAACCCGGCCGCCGTCAACATGGGCAACCCGCATTGCGTCTTCTTCGTCGACGATGCCGAGGCGGTCGACCTGCCGGCCCTGGGGCCGAAGATCGAGCATCATCCGATGTTCCCGGAACGGACCAATGTGGAGGTCGCGACGGTGACCGGACCGGACCGTATCCGGTTGCGGGTGTGGGAGCGCGGCGCCGGCATTACCCAGGCCTGCGGCAGCGGGGCTTGCGCCACCGCGGTCGCCGCGCATCGGCGCGGGCTGACCGGACGTAAGGTCGATTTGGATCTGGACGGCGGCACGCTGTCCGTCGAATGGCGCGAGGACGACGGCCATGTCGTGCTCGCCGGGCCGACCGCGTTGAGCTTCACCGGGGAGCTCGCCGCATGACCGCCCGCCCGCAGATCATCACCTTCGGTTGCCGGCTGAACGCCTTCGAATCCGAAGTCATGCGCGGCCATGCCGAGAGCGCCGGTCTGGAAGACGCGGTGATCGTCAACACCTGCGCCGTCACCGCGGAAGCCGAACGGCAAGCGCGCCAGGCGATCCGCAAGGCCCGGCGCGACAACCCGACGGCCCGGATCGTTGTCACCGGCTGCGCCGCGCAACGGGACGCCGACGCATTCGCAGCGATGCCCGAAGTCGACCGCGTGATCGGCAATACCGAGAAGATGGAGGCGGCGAGCTTCGCACCCGACGCCGATGCGCCCCTCGCGGTCGGCGACATCATGACGGTGCGGGAAACCGCCGGGCACCTGATCACCGGTTTCGAGGACCGCGCCCGCGCCTTCGTCCAGGTGCAGAACGGCTGCGATCACCGCTGCACCTTCTGCATCATCCCCTATGGCCGCGGAAACAGCCGGTCGGTGCCGATCGGCCAAATTGTTCAACAGGTCCAACAGTTGGCCGCGAACGGCTATACCGAAGTCGTGCTGACCGGCGTCGACATCACCTCCTACGGCGTGGACCTGCCGGGCCAACCGGCGCTGGGACAGATGGTCCGCCGCCTGCTGGCGTTGGTGCCGGACCTGCCGCGCCTGCGCATCTCCTCGATCGACGCGGTCGAAGTGGACGACGACCTGCTGGGTCTGATCGCCGGGGAACCCCGGCTGATGCCGCATCTGCACCTGTCGCTGCAGGCCGGCGACGACATGATCCTGAAGCGGATGAAGCGGCGCCACAGCCGCGCCGACGCCGTCGCCTTCTGCAAGCAGGTCCGCACCCTGCGGCCGGACGTGGTGTTCGGGGCCGACCTGATCGCCGGCTTCCCGACGGAAACCGACGACATGTTCCGGCGGAGCCTGGATCTGATCGACGACTGCGGCCTGACCTGGCTGCATGTCTTCCCCTATTCGCCGCGCCCCGGCACCCCCGCCGCCCGCATGCCGCAGGTGCCGAAGGCCGTGCGGCGCGACCGGGCGAGGCAATTGCGCGAGGCCGGGGATCGCCACGTCGCAAATTTCTTGCGCGATTGCATTGGCGGAGAAACGACCGTGCTGGTCGAAACCGCCGAGCGCGGCCGCACCGACCAATATGCGCCGGTCCGTCTGCCCGAAGGCTTGGCGCCCGGCACCCTCGTCCGGATGCGGATTACCGGGGTAGACGACACCGCGCTGACCGGCACCTTGCTCGCCGAGGCGGCGGCATGAGCGGACAGGGCTGGCTGTCGCGCCTTCGCGCCGGCCTCAGCAAATCCTCGAACCGGATCGTCGACGGCATCGCCTCGGTGCTGACGCGGCGCAAGCTCGACGGCGAAGCGCTGGAAGGCTTGGAAGAGGTCCTGATCACCGCCGACGTGGGACCGGCGACCGCCGCGAAACTGGCGAGTAGCATCGCCGCCATACGCTTCGACAAGGAAGTGTCGCCGGAAGAGGTGCGCGGGGCGCTGGCCGAGGAGATCGCGAAAATCCTGGATCCGGTCGCCCAGCCGATCGAGATCGACCGCTCGCGCAAGCCGCATGTGGTGCTCGTGATCGGGGTCAACGGCACGGGCAAGACGACGACGATCGGCAAGTTCGCCAAGGCGCTCGGCGAGGACGGCCACCGCGTGGTGCTGGCCGCGGGCGACACCTTCCGCGCCGCCGCGGTCGAACAGCTCAAGGTCTGGGGCGAGCGGACCGGCTGCCCGGTGATCGCCGGCAAGCCCAACGCGGATTCCGCCGGTCTCGCCTTCGACGCGCTGCAGACCGCCCGGAACGACGCGGCCGACGTGCTGCTGATCGACACCGCCGGACGGCTGCACAACAAGGCCAACCTGATGGCCGAGTTGGAGAAGATCGCCCGGGTCATCGCCAAGCTCGACGCGGACGCCCCGCACGACTGCCTGCTCGTGCTCGACGCCACCACCGGGCAGAACGCCCTGAGCCAGGTCGAAACCTTCAAGGAGATGCTGCCGATCACCGGGCTGGTGGTAACCAAGCTGGACGGTTCGGCCAAGGGTGGGGTGCTGGTGGCGCTGGCGGAGAAGTTTGGCATCCCGGTGCGCGCAATCGGCGTTGGCGAGGGCGCGGACGACCTGCGCCCCTTCGACGCGACCAGTTTCGCGCGCGGCCTGATGGGCCTCGAAGACTAACCTGGGTTCCTAGACAAGAAGATTGAGATAGAAGCCCCGGCGCGGCACGTCCTGGCGCGGCCCGCTGCCGGCATCCTTGTCCAGCAGGACATCGAGCCGCTTCGCCGCCGCTTCCACATCCGTCGGGTTTTCCGCCGCCGTGGCGGGAACCTGATTGGGCGTTCGCGTCTGCTGCGGCGTTTCCTGCCGCTGCGGCTGCTGGCGGGCCGGGGCGATGCCGGGGATTTGGCCGGTGGGACCGGCTGGACCATCTGCTACCATATTTGGAGGTATACCGCCGCCCGGACCACAATATCAAGCGTCGTGACGCGGATTAGCCCTCGCGGCGCTCGACCATGCCGGCGGCCGCGAGACGGTCGACCACCTGCGCCAGGCGCAACCCGTCCCACAGACCGAAGGCGCGGGTCAGGTCGGCGGTGGTGAAATACTCGCGGCCCGCGACCCAGTCGGCGACCTCGCGGTCCTCGTCGGACAGTCCGTCGGACGGTGCGGCACTGTGTACCCAATACAGGTCGATCGCCTGCGGCGACGGCAGGTCGAACACCGGCAGGCATTCCATCGTCGCGGTTCCCTGCTGGTAGTTCCGCATATAGTCGCGGGTCGACGGCATGCCGACGATCTCGGCGATCCGCCCGACCAGCTTCGCGACATGCGCGTCATGCGCCGCCGTGTCGTCGAAATGCGGCAGCGGCGCGCGGAACATCGGGTCCTCGGCGAGGCTCCGGCCGATGATGCCGAGCAGGTCCACGCCGTTCGGCTGGATCACGCCGAAGGTCAGATGCAGCGTCGCCTCGCTGGTCGCCAAGGCGTCGTGATACTGACCCTTCGGGATATAGAGCAGGTCGCCCGGCGTCAGTTCGAGTTCCTCGGCAATGGCGCCCTTCTTCTCGTCGTGGAATTCCTTCGGCAATGCGGTGAACGCGAACTCGGTACTGGAGACCGGTTGTTCGAACCGGCCCTCGTACAGGTTCCAATGCTTGCGCCCGGCAATGTGCAGCACGAAGACGTCGGTGTGATCGAAATGCGCCTGGAAGCCTTTCTGTTCCTGCCACGAACAGTAGATGTTGCACTTCAGCGGGCAGCCGTAGACCACCTGCAGCATGCCGGCGACATGCGCCAGTTCCGGCGTGAGGGATTCGGTCAGGTTGAGCACCAGCGTCGCGCCGGCGCGGATCTGCTGCATGACCTTGGCGCGGTCCGGCTGCATGGCCGGATGCCCGTCGCGGCCGGTGACCGGGATGCAGTAATCCTCCGGCGGCAGGGTCGGGCCGTTGACCGCCAGCGACATGGTCTGACTGGACCAGAGCGTGGACATGTCGAGCAACGCGTTGAACGCGTCCCAGGAAAAGATCTCGTCGAACTTGCGTTCGGACCCGGGCACATGCAGATGCCGCCGGTCGCGGTACTCCGTCTCGAAGGCGTCCCGCGACACCGGGTCGAGCAAACTCTGGAAGGTCAGATCGCGCACCGTCACATCACCCTCCCACCGCTTCCAGCAGGCCGGCGTCGCACATCGTGGACAGAACCGTATCGCGGTCCGCCGCCGACATCTCGGGGGCCACGCGCGCCGCGTCCCCGCCGGTGACGAAATCCTGGTCGAGCGTCCATTCGGCGAGGTCACGGGCCGCCGACGGTATCACCGCCTTGCCGTTGGGCGTGCGTAGCATCCACTCTTGGCCGCGCCGGACAAGTTTCGCCCCGCCCGCACATACGCGATAGACCGACGCGTCCGCCTGCGACGGCAAGGTGAACCCGCCGACGGACCGCTGGAAGGCAACCCGCCGCTGGCCATCACGCATCCGCGCCGCCAGCCCCATCTCGACCGCCAATTCCGGCAGCCGGGCCGACAACGCCGCGAAATGCGCATCGTGACCGTCCGGATCGTCGAAGCGGGGCATCGCGGTCCGATAAAGCGCGTCGCCGGACACGACGTCTTCCAGCATCGTTGCCAGGTCGAGCCCGGTCAGCCGGACGACCGTGCATTCCAGATGCAGCCCGCTGCCCGCCCCCGCCGGCGCGTCGTGATACCGGCCCGCGGGAATATAAAGACCGGCACCGGGGCCGAGCGTGACGTCGCGCTCGACGCTGCCGCAGTTCGCTTCATGGAAGTCGAGCGGCAGGCTGTCGAACGCGTAACCGGGCTCGTCCACGGGATTTTCGAAGCCGCCGCCGAACAGCCGCCATGTGCGAACCCCTTCCAGGTTCAGCACGATCGTGTCGCCGGTCTGGAACCGCGCATTCACCGGCTGCTGTGAAACAGGCGCGGCATTGACCATGATGCTGCAGGGCGCGCCGAGTCCGGACTGAAAGGCAGCCGCCACGCGCGCCAAGACGGGCGTCAACGTCTCGACCGCATCCATTTCCAGCGCCGCGCCGGCCGCAACATGCTGGGACACGGCTTCCGGATCGGGCCGCCACAACATCTGGCTGTCCCGGTTGCGCGCCTGGAAGCAATACTCCTGAGGGTCCACCGGCGCGCCGTCGACGATCGGCCGCAAGGTCTGCGCCGACCAAAGCTTCGACACGTTGAGCAACCGGTTGGCGTCGTCCCAGGAAAACAACTCCACGCCGCGGCCGGCATCCTCGGCGATCGCCAACGGCCTGCCGTCCCGCACGGCGGCGGCGAAGCTTTCGGCCGATTCCGGCGCGATCAAATTCTTGAAGCTGATTCCGGTCATCATCTCACGCGGTCGCCCCAGGCGGTTCCGGGAACGAGTCTAGTCGATCCGCGGGCGCACGGCCACGCCGCCGCTGCGGCATAGGGTCACAATGCGCACGGACCGCGCCGCCCGGTGCGGCGCTGGCGAAACCGTGATCTGCCGTATCCGCGACAATCTTTGCCGCCACACCCCGGCGTTGATATAACGCCGCCATGTCCAAACCCGCCCCACCTTGGCTGAAGCCGGCCGTCGATTACGGCCCGCTGGTTGCCTTCTTCGCCGCCTATTGGCTCGGCGACCTGTTCATAGCCACTGCCGCGATCATGATCGCGACGGCGATCTCGATCATCCTGTCCTTCGCCATCGAACGGCGCATTCCGGTCATGCCGGTCGTCACCGCGGCGATCGTCATGGTGTTCGGCGGGCTGACCCTGTGGCTGAACGACGAGCGCTTCATCAAGATGAAGCCGACATTGGTGCAGGCGTTGTTCGCGGTGGTTCTGTTCGGCGGGCTGCTGATCCGCAAGCCGTTGTTGAAACCGCTGATGCAGTCCGCCTGGCAGTTGACCGACCGGGGCTGGACGGTCCTGACCATGCGGTTCGCGATCTTCTTCGCCGTCATGGCGGTGCTGAACGAGATCGTCTGGCGGACCATGTCCACCGACATCTGGGTGAATTTCAAGATATTCGGGATTCTGCTTCTGACCTTCGCGTTCACGGCCTTCCAGGTGCCGCTGATCACGCGTCATCAGATCGTGCCGCCGGACCAGGAAAAACCGTCGGACAGCTAGTAGTTGCCCATATCCCCGGCCGGGTTGGTGCGCGGCTCGAAGGCCGGCTGGCCGGCGACTTCCTTGAAATGGTTGAGCGCCCACCGCACGGACGGAAAGGCGAGGTCGTCCCAGGGCAGGTCGTCCCAATCATAGAGCGCGACGTCCAGGCTCTCCTCCCCGGCGGCGAAGACCGGCTCGCGGAGGCTGGCCCGGTAGATGAGCTGCACCTGGCTGATGCGCGGCACGTTATACACGGCGAGCAGAGCGTCGATCTCGATATCGGCGCAAGCTTCTTCCTGCGCCTCGCGGATCGCGCCGTCGGTCACCGTCTCGTTCAGTTCCAGGAACCCGGCGGGGATCGTCCAATAGCCGTGCCGCGGGTCGATGGCGCGCTTGCAGAGCAGGAACTGGTCCTGCCAGGTCACCACCGCGCCGACCACGATCTTGGGATTCTCGTAATTAATGAAACCGCAGTCGGGGCAGACCAGCCGCAGGCGGTTATCGCCTTCGGGGATTTCCCGTACGCTCGGTCCCGGTCTCTCAGGCGGATTGGAAGAAGACTCAGCCATACCGGTTAATGTGTCGCGCCGAGACGACCGGGGCAACCCCCGGCAACTTGCGTGCATGCCGCATCCGGATCGCAACGGCGATCCGGTTCCCGGGACATCATCCCGCCGGAAGTTAGATCTTAAGGTCGATCAGGGTACCGCGACCCTGCGACGCCGATCCGGCGCCGTTGCCGCCGTTCTGCAGATCCTGCTTGGCGGCGCCGGCTTCGTCGGCCGGCTTAAGCGCCTGTTGTGTCTGCGCTTTTACACTCGTCTCAGCGGACAGCGTTTGCTGATTACCCGCCGACCCTAGGCTTTGCGACGATTTTGCCGGTGTCGCAAGACCTTGTACTACGGAGGAAAGTTCCATCTCGGTTCCTCGGCTATGACGTGAATCCGAGGCAAACCTAGGTTTTGCGCGTAAACATATGGTTAAGGTCCGGCGCCCAAAAGCGCCGTATCAGGTTACCTCTGGCGCAGCGCCGCAACGCCCGGCAATTCCTTGCCTTCCAGCCATTCGAGGAAGGCCCCGCCGGCGGTCGATATATAAGAGAAGGAGTCCGCGACCCCCGCGTGCCGCAAGGCGGCCACCGTATCGCCGCCGCCCGCGACGGACACCATGTCGCCGGCGTCGGTGCATTTCGCCGCCGCCTGGGCCACGGCCACCGTCGCGGCGTCGAAGGGCGGGAATTCGAAGGCGCCGAGCGGGCCATTCCACAACAACGTGCGGATCGACCCGAGCCGGTCGCTCAGCGCCGCGGCGCTATCCGGTCCGATATCGAGGATCATCTTCTCCGGCGGCACCGCCGCGGTCATCACCGTTTCGGACGGGGCACCGGACTCCAACTTACCGGCGATCACCACATCCGACGGAAGGATGATCTCACACCCGGCCGCATCGGCCTTGGCCATGATGTCGCGCGCCGTATCCGCCAAGTCGGATTCGCAGAGGCTCGCGCCCACGTCGGTACCGAGCGCGTGCAAGAAGGTATTCGCCATGCCGCCGCCGATCACCAGGGCGTCGACCTTCTCGATCAGGTTGCCGAGCACGGCCAGCTTGGTCGAGATCTTGGCCCCACCGACAACCGCCAGGACCGGGCGCTTGGGATCGCCGAGCGCGGATTCCAGTGCCTCCAGCTCGGCCTGCATGTTGCGGCCGGCGGCAGCGGGCAAGATCCGCGCGATCGCCTCGGTCGACGCGTGCGCCCTGTGCGATACCGAAAATCCGTCGTTGATGTAGAGATCGCCGAGCGCCGCCAATTCGCCGGCAAAGCCCGTATCGTTCGCCTCTTCGCCCGGATGGAAGCGCAGATTCTCCAGCAAGGCGATCTCGCCGTCGGCCAGTCCGTCGACCACCGCCTTGGCATCATCACCGACGCAGTCGGCGGCGAAGGCGACATTCGTCCCACCCAGCGCCTGCGACAGGGCGTCGGCGACCGGCATCAGCGACATCTCGGGAACGACCTGTCCCTTTGGTCGGCCGAAATGCGAGATCACGACGACGCGCGCGCCCTTTTCCATCAGCTCGCGCAGCGTCGGCAGCATGCGGTCGATCCGCGTGGTGTCGGTCACCCGGCCGTCCTGGACCGGGAGGTTCAGATCGCCACGCACCAGCACCCGCTGGCCCGCAACCGTCAAATCGTCGAGTGTCTTGAACATACCCACCGGCCCCTCTGGTTTTATCGCTGGCTTTCCGAGAAACTGCACTACAGGAAGGCGGGGCCGACCGCAATATGGCCAGAAGCCGAATTCGAGCGATATTTTGGATATGTCCGCAGAAACCAGCGACCCCAACCCAACTCGCGGCGTTATGGGTTCAATCGACCGGCTTTCCTACCGGCTGGCGCAAACCGTCCGGACGGGCTGGTTTGCAGGCCACTACGCCCTGACCGCCCGGCTGTCGCCGCCGCCACGACGCGACGGGTCGGGCGACGGCGGCGTTATCTTGCCGTCGTGGCAGACGGTCAACGACGATCTCAAGGCCCTGTTCGACCGGGATTGGACCAACATCGAGTCGGGCCTGTACCGGCCGCCGCACGATATGTGGCCAAACCCGCTGGCCGTGCTGCGCCAATCGGCCCGATACTTCGACGACCTGGGCCAGGTCAACGACCGCAAACGCGACCGAAGGGGCCAAGAGGTCTTCACGCCCGAACACCGCGGCCGTTACCCGCGCTACTATTTGCAAAATTTCCACTATCAGAGCGACGGCTATCTGAGCCACGACTCGGCCACGCTCTACGACTACCAGGTCGAGGTCCTGTTCACGGGCGGGGCCGACGCCATGCGGCGGCAACTGCTGGCGCCGTTGCGCGACGCCTTCGCGGACCGTCGCATCCGCGACGCCCATCTGCTCGACGTCGCGTGCGGCACCGGACGCTTCCTGTCTTTCGTCAAGGACAACTATCCCCGCCTGCGCGTCACCGGCATGGACCTGAGCGCGCCCTATCTGGTGCGGGCGCGCCGCACGCTTCGCCATTGGTCGCGCAGCCATCTCGCCGTGGGCAACGCGGAAGCCTTGCCCGCCGCCGACGGCAGCATCGATATCGCCACCTGTGTCTTCCTCTTCCACGAGGTGCCGAATGCGGTGCGCCGCCGCATCGCCGCGGAGATTGCGCGCATCCTGAAACCGAATGGCATGCTGCTGTTCATGGATTCGATCCAGTACGGCGACCGGCCGGACTACGACCCCCTGCTCGACCGCTTCCCGCAGGCCATGCACGAACCGTATTACGCCGACTATGTCCGGGACGACCTGTCGGGCCTTTTCCGCGATGCCGGTTTCGCGGTCGAGAAGGTCGAGCGGGTATTTTTCGCTCGGATGATGGTGCTGCGCCGTCTATAAGGCTTGGGGCTCGCCAAAACCACGGCAATCCTCTAAAACGCGCGGGCAAAACGCAAAGGGAGCGCGCCGACATCGGCCCGCCGGGCGTTGAGGCGGCAAACGGCTACCGGACACGGTCATGCAGAGGTCGGACCAAGATACGGCGAGCACGGCAGGGCACGCGGCCGGCGCGGAAGACGCGCCCGCGCTCTCGGTCGTCATTCCCGTGAAGGACGAAGCGGACAACATCGGGCCCTTGCTCGACGAAATCCGCGACTGCCTGTCCGAATTGCACTTCGAAGTGATAGTCGTCGACGACGGCAGCCGGGACGGCACCGACGCCGTCCTGACCAACGCGCAATCCGGGTATGCGTGGCTTCGCGTGATCCGCCATCGCGACGCCTGCGGCCAAAGCACGGCGACCTGCAGCGGTGTCGCCGCCGCCAAGGCGGACTGGGTGGTCACGTTGGACGGCGACGGACAGAACCCGCCGGCCGGAATCCTGAAACTCATAGAGGCCCGCGACACCGCGGCGCAACCGGTTGCGATGGTGGCGGGCCAACGCGAGAAGCGGCACGACAACTGGTTTCGGAAACTCTCGTCGCGCATTGCGAACGGCGTGCGCGGCGGATTGTTGAAGGACGGGATCAGCGACACCGGATGCAGCCTCAAACTGTTCCGGCGCGACATCTTCATGGCACTGCCGTATTTCGATCACATGCATCGCTTCCTGCCCGCGCTCGTGCAGCGGCACGGCGGCGCCGTCATCACGGCGCTGGTATCGCACCGGCATCGGGAACACGGCGTTTCGAAATACGGCTTCCATAACCGCCTGTGGCCGGGCATCGTCGACCTGATCGGCGTATTGTGGCTGCAGCGGCGCACCAAACTTCCCACAATAGATCACAGGGACTAAGCGAATGACGGCAACGGCGTGGCTTGTAATCGGCTTCGTGGGACAAGCGTTCTTTTCCATGCGCTTCCTGGTGCAATGGATCTTCAGTGAGCGGCAACGCAAGAGCATCATCCCGGTCGCCTTCTGGTATTTCAGCCTGCTCGGCGGCGCGACGCTGCTCGCCTACGCGATCCATAAGGGCGACCCCGTCTTCATCGTGGGACAGGGCGCCGGATTGTTCATCTACAGCCGGAACCTGTATTTCGTTCACCGGCAGCGGCGTCAAGAAGCGCAGAACGCTGCCCCGGACAACGCGTAACCCGGTCCGGCAGCGTCGGCCATGATGGCATTTCTGGATCGATTCAGCGGGGCGGTCGGCCGGTTCGCGTTTTCCGGCCGCGGGCTCCTGCTCGTCTGGGGATGCCTGTTGACCGTGCTTTGGCTGATGCGCGCATTCCTGTTCCCCGGCACCGATGCGGACGATGCGGAACAACTTATCTCCGCGCAAAGCTGGGCATGGGGCTATGGCGTCCGGAACCCGCCCTTGTTCACCTGGATCGTCATCCTCTCGCAGCAGATCTTCGGCGTCTCGATCGCCGCGGTGGTGACGGTCAAGTTCACCCTCCTGGCGATCTGCATCTGGCTGCTTCATCGCGCCGCGCGGATCGTTCTGGAAGACGACAGGCTCGCCGCGCTCGCCGCATTCTCCCCGCTCGCGATCTACTATGTTTCTTGGGACCTGAGCTTCCACTACACCCATTCGGTGTTGTTGGCGGCGTCGCTCTGCTTCACCTTCGTCGCCCTGCTGCGGCTGGAGCGGCGCAACGACCTCGCGTCCTATCTTGTCCTCGGCGTGGCGATCGGCATCGGTCTTCTATCGAAATACAACTACGCCCTGTTCCTCGCCGCCTTGCTGCCGGCGGCCCTCGCCGACAGGACGTTGCGGGGCCGTCTGGCGAATATCCATACGCTGCTCAGCGCCGGGATCGCCGTAGCACTCGCCCTGCCGCATTACCTCTGGCTTTGGTCGGAGCGGGAGTGGCTGTCGCTGCTGGCCCGCGACCGCTTCCTGCCGAAAGCGGACAGCGGAATCGAGATCGGCGGGTTGATCGAAACCGGCAACGCCGTCCTCAGTTTCCTGTTGCCGCTGATCGTCATCCTGATCGTGTTGTTCCCGCGCGCGCTCCTGCGCGCCGGAACCGGGCCCGCCGTGTCGGAACGGTACCGGCGGCTGCTCGGCGTCACCTTCCTGATCATGTTGACCGTCACGGTCGTCGGCGTCCTGGCATTGGACGTCTCGCGTGTCCGCATCCACTACATGTTCCTGTTGTTCCTGTTCCCGGTCTACTTCTTCGCGCGCGTCCAGTCGGCGGGCACGACCGAGCGCGCGATCAATTTCTGCGCGACCGCATTGCTGGCGTTCGCGGTGATCGTGCCGTCCGCGGCGGCGGTGAAGTATTTCGTCGACCCGCTCCGCAAGAGTAAGGGCTATTACCACATGCCCTATGCCGACTTCGCGCGGCAGCTCGAAGCCGCCGGATTCAAGAAGGGCACCGTGATCGGCGACTGGCTGGGCTACCCGCTCGCGGGCAACCTGCGGCCCTACTTCCCCGATTCCCGGTTCATCAGCTTGCTGGATTGGCAGTATATCGCGTTGGTCGACCATCCGCCGACGCCGGTCCTGCCGCCGCGCGATCCGGAAAACCCAGGGCAATGCCTGATCGTTTGGACACCGCAGAAAGACGGGCAGCGCAACGACATGGTGCTGAAAAGCGCCCACCGCCTCGTCGAAACCGGGCTGGACAAGCGCACCAAGGGCACCATCATGAGCGCCCCGATGCACCGCGGCCAGGGCCGGATAGCGCGGATATCCTACATCCTTCTCCCCAACGGAGCCGGCAACTGCCAGTAACGGATGGCGCGGACCGGGCATGGCCGGCGCCGGACCGGCTCCGCCCGACGTATATTTGATCCGAGCCAACGACCATGCGACCCTTGCGTTGTACCTGAAACGCAAGTCCCGGCGGTCCTCGCGGGCAGAGTCAGAGAGTATTCATGGCCGACAAACCCAAACACGGTCTCGCGCGGGGCCTTACCAACTACGGCGATGCGGATTTCTCGATCTATCTCCGGCGTTCCTTCGCCAAGTCGATGGGCTATTCGAATGAAATCCTGAACCGCCCGATCGTCGGCATCGCGCAATCGGGCAGCGGGTACAACAACTGCCACCGCCATTTCCCGGAACTGATCGAGGCGACCAAGCGCGGCGTCCTGGCCGCCGGCGGCCTGCCGATCGATTTCCCGACGATCTCGCTCGGCGAGACCTTCCTGAACCCGACCAGCATGATGTACCGCAACCTCATGTCGATGGACGTGGAGGAGATGGTCAGCGCACAGCCGATGGACGCGGTCGTGCTGCTCGGCGGTTGCGACAAGACGCTGCCGGCGCAGCTCATGGGGTCGGCGTCGGCGGACATCCCCGCGATCCACGTGGTCGCCGGCCCGATGATGACCAGCCCCTACAAGGGCGAACGCCTCGGCGCCTGCACTGACTGCCGCCGGTTCTGGGCGCGGTACCGCGCCGGAGAGGTATCGGACACCGAAATCCGAGAGGTCGAGGGTAGCCTGGCGACCACCGCCGGCACCTGCGCCGTGATGGGCACCGCCAGCACCATGGCCTGCATCGCCGAGACGCTGGGCATGATCCTGCCGGGCACCGCGTCGATCCCCGCCGTCCACGCGGACCGGCTGCGCGCCGCCGAAGCGTCCGGCGCCCGCGCCGTCGCCCTGGCACAGGAGAAACTGGTCCCGAGCAAGATCATCACCGAGAAGTCGGTCGAGAATGCGCTGCGGGTGCTGCTCGCCATCGGCGGCTCGACCAACGCGATTATCCACCTGACCGCCGTCGCCGGGCGGCGCGGCATCGAGGTCTCGCTCGACCGTCTCAACGAGATCAGCGACGAGACGCCGGTGCTGGTCGACCTGAAACCGACCGGCCCGTACTACATGGAGGACTTGTTCGCCGCCGGCGGGCTTGGCCCCGTGCTGCACGAGCTGAAACCACTGTTGCATCTCGACTGCATGACGGTGGCGGGCGAGACCCTCGGCGAGCGGCTGGAAACGCCGCCGCCCTATGTCGACCATGACGTCGTGCACCGCTTCGACGATCCGGTCTATCCGCAGGGCGGGCTGGTCGCGCTGTTCGGCTCGCTGGCGCCCGACGGAGCGATCCTCAAACGGTCGGCCGCCGACGACTCGCTGTTCGAGACGGAAGGCCGCGCGGTGGTCTTCGCGTCGCTGGCCGACCTCGCGGACCGGATCGACGATCCCGACCTGGACGTGACCGCCGACGACTTCCTGGTGCTGCAGAACGCCGGCCCGAAAAGCCAGAGCGGCATGCCCGAAGCGGGATACCTGCCCATCCCCGGCAAGCTCGCGCGGCAGGGCGTCAAGGACATGGTCCGCCTGTCCGACGCCCGGATGAGCGGCACCGCCTTCGGCACGATCATCCTGCATATCGCGCCGGAAGCGGCGACCGGCGGGCCGCTCTCCCGCGTGCAAACCGGCGACCGTATCCGCCTCAGCGTCAAGGACCGGCAACTCGACCTGCTGGTCGACGACGCCGAGCTTGCGGCCCGCGACGCGACCGCCGATCTGGCCGACCCGAAGCGCGGCTACAAACGGCTCTATGCGGACCACGTGCTGCAGGCGCCGCAGGGCTGCGATTTCGATTTCCTGAAACAAGACGCGGAGTAACCCGATGGCCGATGTCGAACTGCTGGTCGACTCGAAAGACGTTCTTGGCGAGGGCGTGATCTGGCACCCGGTGGAGAAAATGCTCTACTGGTGCGACAACCTGAAGCCCAATATCCAGCGCTACGACCCGGCGACCGGCGAGCATCGGGTTTGGCCCACACCCGAATCGGTCGGCTGCATCGTGTTCCGCGAACAGGGCGGCATCTGCGCCGCGATGAAGTCGGGCTTCGCCTTCATCGACGATCTCGACGACATGAAGATCGACTATATCGTCGACCCGGAACCGGGGATGGACGGCAACCGGATGAACGACGGCAAATGCGACCGGGCCGGGCGCTTCTGGTGCGGCTCGATGGACGAAGGCTTGGCGAAACCGACGGCATCGCTGTACCGGCTCGACCCCGACCTGTCCTGCCACAAGCTGGATACCGACATCATCGTTTCCAATGGCATCGCCTGGAGCCCCGACGACAAGGTGATGTACTTCTCCGACACCCGGAAGGAAGCGCTCTACGCCTACGATTACGACATCGGGACCGGCGGCGTGAGCAACCGGCGCGTGCTCGTCGATACAGCCGACAAGCCGTTCCGCATCGACGGCGCCACGGTCGACACCAATGGATTCTATTGGTGCGCCGAAGTTCACGACTGGTGCATCGGCAAATACGCGCCCGACGGCACGCAGGTCGACCGGGTGCGCCTGCCCGTGCGCCAACCCACCATGTGCACCTTCGGCGGCGAGAACATGGACATTCTGTATGTCGTTTCCGCCACCCGCTTCCTGGAGCCGGGCGAAGCGGAGCAGCAGCCCCATGCCGGCGGCCTTTTCGCGATCCACGGGACGGGCGCCACCGGAATCGTCGAACCCTATTTCAAAGGATAACCGCCATGCCGGAGATCGAATGCCTCGTGGAGGCAGGCAACACGCTCGGCGAAGGGCCGATCTGGAACCCACGCGAGCAGGCAATCTATTGGGCCGATAGCAAGGGCCGTCCGCGCATCCAGCGGCTCGACCCCAAGACCGGCACGGTCGATGAGTGGGAGATGCCGGACCTGCTTGGCTCCTTCGTGTTCCGGGAACAGGGCGGCATCGTCGCCGGGCTGAAGTCGGGATTCCATTTCGTCGATCCGGAGTCCGGATCGGTCGAACTGATCACCGACCCCGAACCGGACCTCGCCGACAACCGGCTGAACGACGGCAAATGCGACCGCAAGGGCCGCTACTGGTGCGGCAGCCTGGACGACAGTGGCGGCAAAGGCGGTTCGCTCTACCGGCTCGACCCGGACTTGAGCCTCCACAAGATGGATACCGGCATCACGGTGTCGAACGGCATCGCATGGAGTCCGGACAATAAGACCATGTACTATTCCGATTCGCGCAGCCGGGTTTGCTACAACTACGACTTCGACCTCGGGACGGGCGCGATCAGCAACAAGCGCGTGTTCACGTCGACCGCCGACATCCCCGGCAGCATCGACGGCGCCACGATCGACGCCGACGGCTTCTATTGGTGCGCCCATATCCGCGATTGGCAGATCGCGAAATACGATCCCGCGGGCAATATCGTCGACACGATCCGCCTGCCGGTGCGTTACCCGACAATGTGCACCTTCGGCGGCCCGGACCTGGATACTCTCTACGTTACCTCGGGCGCGATTTTCGTGCAGGACGACGAGAAGGACGCGCAGCCGCTCGCCGGCGGCCTGTTCGCGATCCACGGCACCGGCGCCAAAGGGATCCCCGAACCGTTCTTCGCGGGGTAAGCGAGGCGGCGGACAATGTCCGAGCATAGCGACCGAAACACCAAGCCATCGCGCCTCGCTTCGCTCGATGCGCTACGCGGGTTCGACATGTTCTGGATCATGGGCGGCGATCATATGGTGCATGTCGCGGCGCTGGGCACCGGCTGGGCGTGGCTGGCGGTCGCGTCCGACCAGTTGAAGCATGCGGTTTGGGCCGGTGTGCATGTATACGACCTAGTGTTTCCGCTATTCATGTTCTTGTCCGGCGTATCGCTCACGCTGTCGATGGCGCACGGGCGCCTGGCGCGCGCCGGCCGCGGGGCCGCCTTGGCACAGGCGGCGCGCCGGGCGGCGGTCCTGATCGTCCTCGGCATAATCTATAACTTCGGCTGGTCGGCCGATCCGGAGAAGTTCCGGGTGGCCAGCGTGCTGGGTCAGATCGGCATCGCTTATCTGATCGCCGCCGCTATCCTCACCTTTCTGGACCGCTGGGTGTACCGGGCGGCCGCCCTGACCGCGATCCTGCTGACCGTCGCCGTCTTGCAGCTTTGGGTGCCCGTGCCTGGCCATGGCGCGGGCGTGCTGACACCGGTCGGCGCCATCAACGGCTGGATCGACCGGATCTTCCTGCCCGGCCGGCTCTATGGCGGCAGCTACGATCCCGAAGGCATCCTGTCGACATTCTCGGGCGCGGCGGTGACGCTGTCGGGGGCGTTCGCCGGTGCGCTCGTATTGCAATCGCCGTTCAGCGCGGCGCGGACACCGGTCCTGCTCGCCCTCGCCGGCACCGCGACGATCGCCGCCGGCGCGCTGCTCGCCCCCTATTACCCGCCGATCAAGGCCGTGTGGACCGTGACCTTCAGCTTGCTCGCCGCCGGCGCGTCGATGCTGCTGTTCGCATTCTTCCTGTATGTCATCGACGTGATGCGGTGGCGGCGCTGGGCTTATTTCTTCGTCGTGATCGGCGTGAACTCGATCGCGATTTACATGACCGCGCGCTTCGTCGCCTACCCGCTGTTCGCGATGATCAAGGACATGGCGGCCGCCCCGGCGCTGGCGCTCCTGCTGATCGCGGCGGTCACTGGCGTGCATTGGCTGGCGCTGTGGGCGCTCTACCGGAAGAAACTGTTCCTGCGCATCTGAAGTCGCCGCGGGCCGCACCTAGACAGAGATCACCGCGCGCACGTCCTCGACACCGTCCGGCAACGGACACGCCTGCCATGTCGCGCCGCCGTCTTCCGTGCCAAAGACCTGGCCCAGCCGGGCGGCGCAGACGACGCGGTTCGGGTCCGCCGGATCGACCGAGACGTTCATCAAGGTGCTGTCGATCGACACATCATGGTCGATCCGATTCCATGTCGCCCCCGTATCCGCGCTGCGGTAGAGCGAGCCCGCCACGCCGCGCGACGAATCGCTCAGCGCCGCCAGGAATACCGTCGAGTCATGCGGGCTGACCATCAGGTCGCGGCCATAGGTCAAGTCCGAGAACCGGCCGATGCCGAACTCGCTCCAAGTGTCGCCCTTGTCCGTGCTGACGAACAATCCCATCCGGTTCGCGGCCCAGACTTTGCCAGGCGCTTCGGCGCTCACCGCAACCGCATGCACGTCCATCATGCCTTCGGTGTCGTCGTCGCTGAGGATGTGGTTGCGGAGATGCGGTTGCGTCGACAGATCGAGCAAGCCGTGGCTGATGTCCTCCCAGGTGGCCCCGCCGTCCAAGCTGCGGATCATCCCGCCAACCTCAAGCGCCGCGTAGACTTGCTCCGGATCGGCGGGATCGACCACCATCCGCAACACGCGCACGGGGAAGCAGCCGGTGATCGCGCCTTCCGGCTGTACGGTCGGCAGCTTCCGCCACGTCGCGCCGCCGTCCTCGGTCTTGTGGATCACGGTGCCGTCCATTCCGGCGTAGATCGTGCCGGGATCGGTCGGGTGCAACAGGATCGAATAGATCGCCGTGTATTCCGCCGCGAGCCCCATCTCGGACCAGCTATCGCCGCCGTCCGTGCTGTGAAACAGGCCGGAATGCGTGCCGGCGAAAATCTCCGACGGGGTACCGGGCCGCTGCACGATGCAGTTCACCTGCAACTTGTCGGGAAGCCCGCCGCCGAGTTGTTCCCAGTCGTCGCCGCCCGCCGCAAGCCGGTAAACGCCGCCGAGACCGCCCGGCCGGGCCGACCCCACCAATAGAGTGCCATTCATTCTGTCCATCGCTTTCTATCCCGTCGCGTCTGCACGTCGCCGCCGCGGCAACCGTTGGTTCGGCAAGCATAGCCGCCCGGCACGATCGCCGCCAAACCGGCTAACCCGGCTTCCGGCATAGGATCTCGACCGGCTTCAGGCGCCCTTCCGTGATGTTGAGGGCGGAGTTGCGCTGCTTCTCCCGGTAGTCGGCGCCCATGACGATATGGATGCCGATCTTCGGCGGGCCGTCGCGGGCGATCTTTTCGCGTTGCGCCGCGTAGAATTTCACCGTGCGCTCGGAATTGTCCTTGCTGGACAGCACCTCGAATCCCGCACCGGTCAGGCTCTTCACGGTGTCCTCCAACGGTTCCAGATAGCTGTGAACGCCGTCGGATGACCACGGCACCGGATAGGCGATAGTAGCGTCCGGGTCGGCCACGGAGATCTCGGACAGTGCGAAGAATCCACCCGGGCGCAGCACGCGGAAGGCTTCCGCATGCAGTCGGGCGCTGTCGGCGATGTTCATCGAGACGTTCTGCGAATAGGCACCGTCGAAACTACCGTCGACGAAGGGCAGGTCGGTCGCGCTGCCTTCGTGGATCTCCACCTGCGCCGAAAGACCCGTGATCGCCGTGAGGCGGCGCGCGACGTCGCAGAACTCCGGCGTCAGGTCGATACCGGAGACCCGGCAGCCGAAGCGCTGCGCCATGTAGCGTGCCGGACCGCCGATCCCGCAGCCAATATCGAGGATATGGTGATCCGCCGTAACCGAAAGCGCGTCGGCCAGTTCCTCGGTCGCCGTGACGCCGCCGCCGTGGAAGTGATCGAGCGGCGTCAGGTCCTTCAAGCCGGCTTGCTCGATATCAACGCCGACGCCGGCGAGCGCCGCCGCGATCTCGTCGAACAAGCTCTGCCGACCATAGTGCGCCGCAACAGGGTTGTCGTCCGTCATAATCAATCCTCCGTCGAATGCCGATCGAACGATCCGTTCAGTCTCACCGTCTGCCCTCTGCCGCCGGGTCATCCTCCCGCTGCGCGATCACGTCGAAGGCGAAGCTGATTCGCTCGTCGGAATCCTCGAAAGGGATCGTGCGGTGAAAGAGGTAGGACGGAAACAGGATCATAACGCCCTCGCGCGGTGCGATCCGCCGGGTGGGATTCTCCCGCTTGACCCGCACGTTGTCCGGCGGGCGGCCGAATTCGATCCAGCCATCTTCCGACCCGCCCGGCGTGTCCGACACGCTGTCGGGCACCTTCACGTAGTAAACGCCGCTCAACCATCCGTCGGGATGGATATGCGCCCGCTGATGCCCTTGCGACTTCAGGATCACCGTCCAGCCGTTCAGGGACCAACGGTCCGGCGCGTTCGCGATGAAGGGATGCGACGGTTCGGCCGGCAGCGCGGCGATATAGTCCTGCACCGCCGCGTTCACCGCCCCCCGAAAGGCGGCGATGGCGGGTGTGGCCGCATCCTGGAATAGGTCGCCGGTCTGGAAACCGGATGTCGTCGCGACCGCCGGCGGTTCGAAGGTCAGGCTGGGATGCGCGCGCGCTTCCGCCTCGATCGCGGCGTCGAAGGCGCGCCGGCCGGCGAAAGTAGGCGGCACGGGAATCTCCGCCGGACGGACGAACCGGTCGAGGTCGAGGAAATAGGCGGCTTCGGTTTCCTCACCCGCATCGTTATGGGCAAGCGCCTTGGCCGCGATGATGCCGCTGTTGTATCCGAAATCGCGGAGATATTCGTCGCAGAGATCGATGGCGGATTTCGGAACGCCCTGCGCCATGGCGACCTCCGCCAGCCCGGTCCGCGCGTCGATGAAATCCGGCGTCTGCGCCAAGGCCCGGCGGAAAGCAGCCGCCGCCTCGTCCAAGTCACCGGCAGCCGACAACGCGGCGCCGTGCTTCTCGTGCAGGTCCGGCCGGTTGGGCGCGAACCGCGCGGCAGCACCATACGCCGCCGCCGCTTCCTCGAAGCGGTCGAGCGCGCGATAGGCCGCCCCGAGATTGTGATACAGGTCGGCGGACTCGGGCTGCAACGCCAACCCGGCCTGAATCGGCTCGATCGCCTCCTCGTACCGCAGGCTTTCATGCAGCAAGGTGCCGAGATTGGCATGCGCCTCCACATGGTCCGGCGACAGCGCGATGGCCTTACGGTATTCGGCCTCGGCCTCGTCGGCCCGCTGCAGCACATACAGCAGATTGGCGAAATTCACCCGCGTTTCGGCATCGTTTGGCTGGGCGGTCAACAGGGACTCGTAAATCTCCAGCGCTTCGCCGTGATACCCGACCATGGCGAGCGCATAGGCCAGGTCCGGCCGGTAGGCCGCGCCGTCTTCGCCCCCCGCCGCAATCGCCCGTTCGATGAGGTCGACGGCAAGATCGCCCTGCCCCGCCATGATCGCGGTCACGCCGAACTGGTGCAGCGCCACCGGATGGTCGGGAGCCGTGTTCAATATTTCCTTATAGATCACTGCCGCCTCGCGGAGCCGGCCCGCGGCGCGCTCGTCCGCGGCGTGCTGCAATTGCCGGTCGACGCCGCCCATCGCGAATTTGGCCTGCTGCCGTTGCTCGGCCCGGCGTTGCTTTCGGTTCATGCGCGTCTTCTCCCTCTGGGCGGGTTCGATCCTCGCATTCGAGGGCCGAGCGGACAATGTGGTTTAATCGCGCAGGACTTAAACGTTTAAGACAAGGACGGGAGGCACGTCTTGAAGCGTATCATCGTAACCGGCGGCAGCGGCAAGATCGGCCGCGCCGCGATCCGTGAGCTGTTGGAACACGGCTACGAGCCGATCAATCTCGACACGGTACCGTCGAGCGATCCGGTCGCGCCGTTCACGCGGACCGACCTTACGGACCTGGGGCAGACCATCGACAGTTTCCTGTCGATCAACAAGGTGCATGACGGTATGGACGCGGTGATCCACCTCGCCGCGATCCCGGGACAAGGCCGCGCGCCGGACGGTGCGACCTTCCAAACCAACACGATCAGCACCTACAACGCCTTTACCGCCGCGGCGAAGCTGGGGTTGAAGCGAGTGGTCTGGGCGTCGAGCGAAACGCTGTTGGGCCTGCCGTTCGACAAGGCCCCGCCGGCCTATGCCCCGCTCGACGAAGACCTGCCGCCGACGCCGAATTCGAGCTACGCACTATCGAAGGCCTGCGGCGAGGAAATGGCCCGGCATTTCAACCGCTGGCATCCCGATATCCCATTCATCGGCCTGCGCTTCTCCAATGTCATGGAAGAACATGATTACGCCGGCTTCGCCGACTGGCAGGACGACCCGACGGTGCGGAAACGGAACCTCTGGGGTTATGTCGATTCGCGCGACTGCGGGCTGGCGTGTCGGCTGGCGCTGGAAGCGGAGATTTCCGGCGCGGAGAATTTCGTCATCGCCGCCGCCGACACGGTCATGACCCGGCCGAACAGTGAACTCATGGCCGAGGTCTATCCCGGCGTCGAGATTCGCGGGGCGGTCGGCGAAACCGAAACCTTGGAATCGAACGCCAAGGCCGCCCGCCTGCTGGGCTATGCCCCGAAGTATTCCTGGCGGAATTTCGTTTAGACGCCGCGCCGGTACTGATCCAGCTTGCCCGGACTGCCGTACAGAAGAGATATGGGAGACTCTGGGAGATTGGCTGTGCGACATTCAACCCTCAAAACCGCTGCCCGCGGGGCATTCCTGGGTGCGGTCTTGCTGTTCGGGCCGTTCGCCGGCCAAAGCGCTGCCAGCACGGCAGCGTCGACGATGCCGAACGCCTATACCGGCGACCTTCGGTTCGACATCCTGCGCAACGACAAGCCGGTCGGCAGCCACAGCGTCACCTTCGAGCCGAACGGCGACGCCATCACCGTCCGCACCAAGTCGAAGATCGAGATCGATTTCCTGATCTTCACCGCCTATCGCTTCGTCTATACGTCGGAAAGCCGCTGGTCCGGCGACGAGATGATTTCGCTGGCGGCGCGTACGGATGACGACGGCGACGTCACCACCGTAAACGCCTCGAAGGACGGCACGGCGCTCCGCGTCAGCGGCTCCGGCGGCGACTACGAGACCACGCCCACGATTTTCCCGACCGACCATTGGCATAAGGGCGTGATCGACTCCACCAAAGTGCTGAACACCATCACCGGCCGGATCGCCGACGTGAAGATCGTCGACAAGGGCTGGTCGCGGCTCGAGCTGCCGGACGGCCCCGTCACCGCGCGGCACTACGCTTATACCGGCGATCTCCTCACCGAAGTCTGGTATGATGGCCGCGGACGCTGGGTCGCGATGCGGTTCAAGGCGCGCGACGGGTCCACGATTCGCTACGTTTGCGGAAATTGCGGCCAGGCACCGTCACTATCGACGAAGTAATGGTTCAAAACGTTTGGATTACCGGGGGCGGCGAAGGGATCGGCCGGGCGCTGGCTCTTAGGCTTTGCGATGATCGTGCGACGGTCGCGATCAGCGGCCGGCGCGACGGCCCGCTCGCCGAGGTAGCGGCGGAAGCGGCGGACAAACCCGGCAAGGTCCTCGCCTTTCCGCTGGACGTGACCGACCGGGCCGCCGTCGCCAAGACGGCGAAAGAAATCGAAGACCGGATCGGCCCATTGCACCTGGTCGTGTTCAACGCCGGCACGCATCAGAAAATGCGCGCGGACGAATTCTCGGCCGATGTTTTCGAAAAGCTGATCGACGTCAATGTTATGGGCGTCGTGCATGGCATCGAAACCATACTGCCGCGATTTCTGGACCGGAAAAACGGCCATATCGCGGTGGTCTCCTCGGTCGCCGGATATCGCGGCCTTCCCTATGCCTCGGCCTACGGCGCGACCAAATCCGCGCTTATCACCATGTGCGAATCGCTCAAACCGGAACTGGACGCGGCCGGCATCACGCTATCCGTTATCAACCCGGGCTTCGTGCGGACGCCGTTGACCGACAAGAATGATTTTTCGATGCCTTTCCTGATGGAACCGGAAGCTGCCGCCGACCGCATCGCCGATGGCCTGGCCGTGCGAAAATTCGAGATCACGTTTCCCCGCCGTTTCACGTGGTGCTTGAAGGTCACGCGCTGCCTGCCCTACTTCCTCTATTTCGCCCTGACGCGGCGTCTCTTGAAATGATCGAGGATGCGAAACTCACAGCGATCGACGGTTATGTCGACTTCCTCGAAGCACTGACGTCCGAAAGGCTGGACGCACTGCCGGACCGGCTCACGCCCGATGTCCGTTTCAAGGACCCGTTCAACGATGTTACCGGCATCGACGCGATGCGGGCGATCTTCGAGCACATGTTCGAAACGGTGGACGATCTAACGTTCCAGGTGACGCACCGGGCCCGATCCATCGAGGATGACACCGTCTGGTTCCTGCGATGGCGTCTAACCGGGCGCCTGCCTGCTTGGTTGGGGGGCGATTGGTCCGTCACCGGCATGAGCGAAGTCCACCTCGCGCCGGACGGGCGCGTGTCCGCCCATATCGACTACTGGGACGCCGGGCGGCATTTCTACGAACGGCTGCCGCTGATCGGCCCGATCATCCGGCTTTTGCGACGACGCGCGGGACGAAACTAGGTTCTTCCAACGTGGCGGCCGATGCCTTGGCGCGCGAGAAGGAAATGAAGACCGTGCCGATGCTGATGCCCCATTTACTGACATCGGCCTTATTCAACAGCACGCCATCGGCCTGCAGGAACATCCAGTCGTTGAAACGCACCTTGTAGATGCTTTCGCCGACCTCCAGATTCAGATCATATTCCCAGTTCAGGACGTTGCCATAGGTCTTTCCGGTCGCGGTTCCCACCACGTCGTCGGCCCGCCCTTCATAGGTGTGCTCGTCGATCTTCGTGATCCGCCAGATACGGCGTTGCTTCTCGCCGTCGCTGTAGAAGAAATCCTCATCCAGGGTCAATTGCTTGCCATCCCAGCTCCCCTCGATCTTCACGACGAACTGGCGGCGCAAGTTGCCGAAACGGTCGACGAAGATGCCGGTCGCATGCGTCGTGCCCTGGAAATAGTCTTCCAGGACAAATCGCGGCTCCCCTTCTTCGAATTGTTTCGCGTCCATTCCATTACATCCCATAAGGGTTAACAGGGCTACCAAGAGGGCAGTCAGTCTGAGTCTCATTGTTCCATTCCGGTCGCCGTTATCGCCGCTGTGCCAAGCTCTCCAGCCGACGTCGAACGATCCGCTGGCGGCGGGCGGTGATCGGGTGACCCCACACCATTGCAACGGCGCCGATTTTCAATACGACGGGAACCCACGCGTAGATCACCACGAGGGCGAATAATCCTTCCCCGGTCCCGGGATTCGCCGTATCGAAACCGAAATAGGCCAGCGCCGGAAAACCGATACCGACCGCCGCCGCAAGCGCGAATTTCGTCACCATGCTCCAGAGGGCGAAGAAAAGCCCGGCGCGTTCCTGGCCGGACCGCAACGTGTCTAGATCGACGATGTCCGCCTGCATCGCCGGCGGCAACGCCAGGTCCGCCCCGAGCGCCATGCCCGTGATGATGCAAACCACGCCGAATGCGATGACCTGCCCCGGGTCGAACAACGGCACCCAGGCGAAGGCCAGACAGGCGAGGATCATCGCACCGCACCAGACACGATGTTTCCCGTAGCGCCTCGCGGCGGCGAGCCATGCCGGTATCGCGAAGACCGCGCAGGCGAAATACAGGAGAATCAGGATTCCGCGCTCCAGCTCGCTCGCGGCGATGCCGTGGGCCAGGTAGAGCGGGAACAGCACCGCCGGCAGTCCGTTGGCGAGACCGTTGACGAACCAGGCGCCGAGCAGCCGCACGAACGGGCGGTTGCGCATTACCAGCGCCATACCCTGCCAGGTCAAACGCTGGCCGGTGGTGGCGCGCGGCGGCGGCTCCGGCACCGTCCGCACCAAGATGAAGATCGCGGGGACACCGGCGAGCACGGCGAGCCAGGCGATCGCCGATAGCGCCGCCGATTCCGGGAACCCGATCGCCGCCGCAGTGGCCGGGATCGACCCCGCGAACAGAATGCCGAGCAGCATCGCGCCTTCGCGCGCGCCGGTGACGCCGCTGCGCTCGTTATAGTCGCCGGACAGTTCCGCGCCCCAGGCGAAATAGGGGATGGCAAGCATGGTCCAGCCGGTATAGAGCGCGATCGTGCCGATCAGAAGATAGGCGCCCGTCGCGCCGGCGGGCGGGTGGAACAGCGCTAGCAAGGCGATCGCCGCGATGATGCCGCCCGCGACGACCCATGGTTTGCGGCGTCCCCAGCGCGTGGAGACGCGGTCGCTTACCAGGCCGATCACGGGGTCGCTCACCACGTCGAAAACCCGCGCCGCCAGCATCAGCCCGCCGGTCGCCGCGAGTCCGAGGCCGACGGTTTCCGCATAATAGGTGGGCAGGAAGACGTAGACCGGGATCGTCGGTATCGCGAGCGCGAAGCCCGGCAAGGCATAGCGCATCACGGTGCCGCGCGACAGATTGCCGGTCGACGGGGTGTCCGATCCTGTCACCGGTGCCGCCCGGGCCGTCAGCCGTGCACGAGTTTGTAGTGGCCCACGTCGATCGTGCCGACCCGGAAGCCGGCCTCGCAATAGGCCAAATAATACCGCCACATCCGGCGGAACCGTTCGTCATAGCCAAGCGCCCGCACGCGGGGCCATGCGGATTCGAATGTCACGCTCCATTCGGCCAGTGTCCGGCAATACGAGTCACCGAACTGTTTCGCATGACTCACCCGAAGGCCCGCCCGTTCGGATTGCTTTTCCAGCAGCGCCGGCGTCGGCAGCATCCCGCCCGGGAAGATGTAACGCTGAATGAAATCCGCGCCGGTGCGGTATTGCTCGAAGCGGTCCTCGGCGATGGAGATGACCTGCAGCACGGCATTGCCCGACGGCGCGAGACGGTCCTGTATCGTCTGGAAATAGGTCGGCCAGTTCTTCTCACCGACGGCCTCGAACATCTCGATCGAGGCGATCCGATCGAACGTGCCCGGCACGTCGCGATAGTCCTGCAGCCGGATTTCCACCTGGTCCTGCAGCCCGGCGCGCGCGATCCGGTCGGTTGCGTAGGCGTGCTGTTCATGCGACAGGGTCAGACCGGTCACCCGGCAACCATGGTCGCGCGCTACAAATTCGGCGAAGCCGCCCCACCCGCAGCCGATTTCGAGAACGTGCTGTCCCGGGCTCAGGTCGAGCAGCTCGGCGACGCGCCGGTACTTATGTTGCTGCGCCGCCTGCAGCTCGGTGATCCCGTCTTCATACAGCGCCGACGAGTAGGTCATGCTCGGGTCGAGCCATTGCTCGTAGAAGCCATTCCCGAGATCGTAGTGGTAGGCGATGTTCTTGCGGCTGCCGCGCCGGGAATTCGGCTTCAGAACGTGGCAAATCCGATTCCACATGCCCGCGGCGGCCGTGCCGGAAAGTTTCGAGTCCACCGTCGCCAGATTGCGGGCGAACAACTCGACCAAGGCCACGAGATCATGGCTGTCGCACTCACCCGCCATATACGCCTCTGCAAACCCCACGTCGCCGCCGAACGCAAGCCGCCGGACGCCGCGCCGCGAATTGAACCGCAGATGTGCCGATGGCCCGTCCTGTGGCGCTTCGAAGACCATCTGGCGGCCGTCCCACAGCTCCAACAACAGTCGGCCGCAGTTGAGATGCTGGAAAGCCCGGATCAGACCCGCGGCCCACGGATCCCAGACGGCGAAGGACAGGGGTATGCCGGTGTCCGGCGTGATGGCTTGCGCCTGGTAGGATTTCTTATAGGAGTGCATTGGAGTGCCTTCTTTCTTATGACTCTGCGTTCATCACGATGGTGACCGGCCGTACGGGCGGTGCGGGCCGGCTCCGGTAGGGGGCGCCCTTGCGCCACAGCGCCAACGCCTCCCAATGAATGCCGGCCATGACTTTGAAGGTCACCAATGGGATGCGGAAAAAAGCGGCGATCAGCGCGCGGTCCGTCAACGCGGCGCGCCGGCCGACGATCGAGGCGGTCAGCAGGGCGCCGTCGCGGTCGGCCTGATCGATAACCAAGGCCATCCTGTCGCCCGGGGGCACCAAACGGAAATCGTATCGCGCTTCCATATCGATGAAGGGCGAGACATAGAATCCTTTGTCGCAGGATTGCCGAATCACGCCCTTGTTGTGCCGGTCCACAGGGATCAGATAGCTGTGGCTTTCGCCGAACGTATTGTGAACCTCGTAGAGCGTAGCGGCGAGTTCACCGTCCGCGCGATAGCAGTAGAAGACGCTGATCGGGTTGAAGGCGTAGCCCAGCAACCGGGGGAAACACAGCATCTTCACCGATCCGCCCGGCAGGTCCATCCCGGCCGCCCGGAGATGTCCGGCGACCCATTCCCGCAACGGGCGGCCGCTGTGATCGCCATGGTCCCGGTCATAAAAGCTGAAAAGGTTGAACCGATTATAGGAAAACAGTTTCAGGCGGCGATCCAAGGTCGGCAAGGCGTCCAGATCGAGTAGGAAGGAATAGACCCGGTACGCGAGTTTATGCTCGCGCGGGCGGCGGCGGCGATGTGTCACCAGCCCGTAATAGAGCGATCCGTCCGCCGCGCTCATGCCGCGTCCGCAAGGACCGGTGCCGCGGGCAGCGCAATCCTGTCCGATTCGCCGACAACCGTCCACGGCCGGCGGACGCCGCCGAGCATTTCGGCGACCGCCAATCCGGACTGCAAGCCGTCCTCATGGAACCCGGCGCCGCAATAGCTGCCGCAGAACCAAGTATTCCGCTGACCTTGAAGCGACCAAATACTCTGTTGCGCCGCCGGCGACCGATGATCGAAGACCGGGTGATGATACTGGAAGGTCCGATGGATGGCGTCCTCGCCGATGGGCCGGTCGGGGTTCAATGTCACGAACAGCGGCATGTCGGTATCAAGCGGTTGCAGCCGGTTCATCCAGTACGAAACACAGACGGTATCTTGCGCGCCTGGGTTGGAGGATTTCAAGAAGTTCCAACTCGACCAGACCGACCGCCGGCGTGGCATCAACGTGGGATCGCTGTGCAACACCGCTACGTTCTCCTGATAGGGAAATGCGCCCAGCACGTCGCGTTCGCCGGCATCCGCATCGGTCAACAGCGCCAGCGCCTGATCCGCATGCGTCGCCATGACGACGGCGTCGAACCGCTCCGCGCGCCCGGACCGCGTCCGGACTATCGCGCCCGTTCCGGGCCGCTCGATGGCCACGACCGGATCGGCCAAGCGCATTTCATGATCGAAGCCCGCAAGCAACCGGTGCACGTATTCCCGGCTGCCGCCTTGGACCGTCCGCCATTGCGGCCGGTCGTTCACCTTGAGCAATCCATGACTGGCGCAGAATCGGACGAAGGCCTGCGCCGGATGCCGGCGCATTTCATCGACCGGCGCGGACCAAATTGCCGCCGCCATTGGCAATAGATGGTCTTCGACGAAGGCCGCGCTGTAACGGTTCGCGTCCAGGTATTCCCCCAGTGTCACGGATTCCGACGCCGTGTCGCCCAACAGGGCCGGCGCCTCGCGATAGAAGCGGAGGATGTCGGCGATCATGCGCCAGAACCGGGGGCGGACGATGTTCCGGCGCTGCGCGAACAATCCGTTCAGATCGGTGCCGGCATATTCCAGCGCACCCTCGGCGATCGACACCGCAAAAGACATATCGCTGTCCGCCGTGGGGACCGACAGATGATCGAACAATGCGACGAGGTTGGGATAGTTCACCTCGTTGTAGACGATGAAACCGGTATCGACGGCAACCGGACCGTCCGGTCCGTCAACCTCGACCGTGTTGGAATGTCCGCCCGCGTAACCGTTCTGTTCGAAGATCGTCACGGCGTGGCGTTGACCAAGCAGCCAAGCACAGGAAAGGCCGGATATCCCGCCGCCGATCACGGCGATCTTTCGCGAGTTGGACGACCCGACTGGGTCGTCAGGTAGAATTCTTGCATCCCAGGGCATGACTATGAAGGTATCCTTAAGCGCCTGTCAGGAAGGTCCGGGCATCGGCTTATCTTGCCGATTGCCATTGTAGTGAGCCTGTCTACGTTGCTATTCAGAGTTTGGATCATCGGAATGTCGGCATGAATGCCACCCATTTGCTTCGCGGCAGCAGCGCCTTTGGCAGATTTCTTCCCAGGGGAGTGATCTAACGTGGACCGGCATGCGTATGACAGGGCATGGAAGCTACAGTTGCTATTGAACATTTTCCTATCCCCCGGCGTAGCCCGACCCCGCCTCGGCGGCCACGCCGGACGGGTATCCGCATGAGCCAGGCAGACCAACAATCAGCGCCTGCCGACGGCGCGCCCGACCTTATCGGTATGATGGTCGCGATTTCCGAACGGCAGGATCGCGCCGCCTTCTCAGGATTGTTCGCGCATTTCGCCCCGCGGGTTAAAGCCTACCTCGTCCGGCACGGCGCCACCAACGAGGCGGCCGAAGAGTTGGCCCAGGAAACGCTGTTGCGGGTATGGCGCAAGGCACACCTGTTCGACCCGTCCGTCGCGGCGCCGAGCACCTGGATATTCCGGATCGCGCGAAATCTGCGGATCGACCGTATCCGGCGCGAGCGGCGGCCGGAGTTCGACCCCGAAGACCCCGCGCTGGTTCGCGACGCCGACCCGGCCGCGGACCATCAAATCGAGATTTCTCAGGAAGGCGCCCGCGTCCGCGCGGCCATCGACATGCTGCCGCCAGACCAGAAGCAGGCAATCATGCTTTCCTTTTTCGAAGACAAACCGCACCGCGAAATCGCGGACGAGCTCGGCCTGCCCCTCGGCACGGTCAAGTCGCGCATCCGGCTGGCCTTTGCCCGCGTGCGACAGACACTTGGAGACGAGCGATGAACGCCAATCATCATCCCACCGACGACCTGTTGCTTGATTACGCCGCCGGAAACATCGGCGAAGCACAGTCGCTACTGATCGCGACCCATCTGGCGCTGTGCCCGCGCTGTCGCGCGGTCGTCGCGAACGCCGAAAAGCTCGGTGGTGCGTTGATGGATTCGGTACCGGTAGCGGCCATGTCGGACGATGCCTTGGAATCCGTTCTGAGTCGCCTGGACGAGCCGGATACCGCGCCTGCGGTCGAAACGGCCTCGCTGCACGCGGCCGTCGATGTCGACATGTCAATTCCGCGACCGCTGCGGGACTATCTCGTCGGCGGCTCTCCAAAGTCAGTAGCATGGCGCCGCATCGCGCCAGGCATCCATCGCCACACGCTGGCCATGGATTCCGGAGACGGAACGGCGAGTGCGTATCTCTTGAAGCTTGCCCCGGAAACGGTGGTTCCTCATCACGGACATCATGGCGAGGAGATGACCCTGGTTCTTGAGGGCGGGTTCACCGATGCGGGAGAACATTTCGTCCGCGGCGATGTGGAGCATGCCGATCCTGCGGTCAAGCACCAGCCAGTTGTCGATGCGGACGGACCGTGTCTCGCCCTGGTGGTCACGGACGCGCCGCTGCGATTCACTGGCATTCTACCGCGGCTGCTGCAACCGATCCTGGACCGGTAAGCGTCTCGGTCTTCCCCCCGATCATCATCGGAGCGCCGTTAGGTTTAGAACGTCATCTGCTCGATCTCGCCGTCGATTTCGAAGGTCTTGCGGGTGTAGGCGACGGCCGCGTCTGTATCGAAGGGTGTGCAGCTATAGAGCACGACCGATAGGAACCGCGACGCGGACCAGAAGTATCCCGAGATTCCGCTGTCGATTAGCGGCAGGAAGGCGTCATACCCGGCGTTCTCGGGCCGCCCTTCGCCGGAAGCCGGACTGAAGACAATCGGCTCGCCATAGGCGGTCAATCCGACGGCCCCGGCCAACCCGGTCAGATAGTCCCGCACGACCCGGTCATCCACGGCGATACTCCAATACCCCTCGATAATCAGGCGTTGGCGGAAGATGTTGGGTGCCAAGTCCTTCATTGCAATGAGACCTCCGTATTGGGCTGTCCCGGCAAGCCCCGGAAAACGGGGCGTTATTACGGTTAACAGAAATTAACCTTATTTTCCCGCCTCTTGCATAGGTTTTTGTTCATCTAGATGTGACCAAAATCACCGCGAACCGCCCCAAACGGCACTATAGTCGCCCTTCAATCGAGCGGACCGCCGCCGATTTGCAGGGCTATGAAACAGTTTAGGTTTCGCGACATGGCTGATCCTGAGAAAGACGACAAGGATTTGGAGTTGGGCAACGCCCACGCAGCACCTGACGGAAACGATATGTCGAGCGCGATTTTTGGGGCCAACGAACACGACATCCTGTGGATTGACGCCGTCGCTGACGGGTCCGCCGCGGGAAACGCCGATGCCGGCGATTGGACACAGGCGCCTGCAGGCGATGCCGATACACAGCATGCGATGGACCAATGGATTGCCGCCGGCGACGGTTCGACAGGTGACGAAGGACTCTTCGAGGACGGCCTGGCCCTCACCTCGATCGACGGGCTGCCCTGGTAACAGACCGTAGAGATACCTGACGCGCATCCTTCCCGCGCCCGACCGGCGCGACGCTACCTCCCTACCATCTCTCGAAGACCCAAATTATCCTGGCTGCCCCGCCGGGCTCGTCCGGGACGGGCCCGCATCACCGTATTGTGATTGCCCGATAAACATGGAAGAGTACTCGCGAGGGGTGAGTGCGAGGCAAGAAATTCTGGGTTTCAGAAAAGGAGTTTTCTAATGGGAAGCCGATTCCTGACAACGCTGGCCTGTGCGGCCGCCGCGGTCGGCGTGATGACAAGCGCCATCAGCGCCGATGCCGCCAACGATCGGTTCAAGAAAGTGCTGGAGCGCGGCAAGCTCGTCGTCGGCGTCAAAGCCGACTACAAGCCGTGGGGATTCCGCGATCCGTCGGGCAAGCTGGTCGGCATGGAAGTCGATCTCGCCAAGGACGTCGCCGATACCATGGGCGTCTCGCTCGAGCTGGTGCCCGTTCAGTCGTCCAACCGGATGCAATTCCTGCAGCAAGGCAAGATCGACCTGATGATCGCCACCATGTCGGACCGCACCGACCGCCGTAAGATCGTCGGCATCGTCGATCCGAACTACTACACATCGGGTACGAACGTCCTTGCCAAGAAAGGCGCGGTTAAGGGCTGGGCCGATCTAAAGGGCAAACCGGTCTGCGGCAAGCAGGGCGCGTTCTACAACAAGGCCGTATCGAAGCGTTACAAGGCCAAGATCGTCGCTTTCGTCGGCAACGCGGAAGCGAAGCAGGCGTTGCGCGACGGAAAATGCGTCGCCTGGGTCTATGACGATTCCTCGATCATGGCCGACCTCGCGTCGGGCGACTGGGACAATTTCGAGATGCCGCTAGCGACCGAGGACGACAACCCGTGGGGCTTGGCCGTACCGCTCAAGGAGCGCGACGGCATCTGGGGACGCTTCATGGCCGGCATGATCTACCACTGGCATTCCTCGGGAAAGCTGTTGGAGCTGGAAAAGAAATGGGGCATCCAGCCGACGGAGTATCTCAAGAAGATGCGTGCGAAGTTCGCGTTCGAGCACGGCCACCTGAAATAAGGGTGCAACCGTCCTGACAATCCGGAGCCTGGGCGCGTGGCATTCGCGCCACGCGCCCGGCGCCCGGTGTCGCAGGCGGTAACAACAACACGCTCGAAACGCTAGGGAGGGAAACGTTGCTCGAGGCGATCGCGCCGTTCTTCCAGGGGCTGTACGAGAAGACCGGCATAAACTTCATTATCTTCTACGACGAGTACGAGTACGACCGGTTCATCCACGCGATCTGGATTTCCTTCCAGCTCATCGTCGCCTGCCTGATCTTCAGCACGATCGTCGGAATCATCGGGGCATGGGCGCAGGGCGCGCGGTCCAAGCTGCTGCGGCTCACGATGGCGGGATACATCCAGCTCTTCCGCAACACGCCGCCGCTGGTGCAGATCCTCTTTTTCTATTTCGTGTTGGGCAACTTCACGCCGTCCTACGACGCCGGCGGCTACCAGCAACCCTATATCGGCGCGTTCGGCTGGGCGGTCGTATCGCTGTCCTTCTTCGCCGGCGCCTTCAACGTGGAGATTTTCCGCGCGGGGATCGAAGCGGTCCCGACGGCGACGCGCGAGGCCGCGGAATCGCTCGGCTATAGCCGGCTCAAATCCTATATCTACATCATCCTGCCGCTCGCCTTCCGCGTCTGCCTGCCGTCGCTGAACAACAATCTCGTCAACCTGTTGAAGACGACGACGCTGGCCTACGCCATCGCGGTGCCGGAGATGATGTACACCGCGAACCAGATATGGTCGGACAACGTGAACGTCCCGGAAATGATGTTCGTGCTGTTCGTCTACTACATCGGACTGGTCGGCGTCCTCGTCTGGATGATGAACCGCTGGGAGCGGAAGATGAAAATTCCGGGCTACGGATAATGCCCAGATTTTCCCAACGCGGATTTCCCCGGCCCCGATGGACGGAACCGATCCCCGGACTCGACCCGGCGACCGTGCCGGCGGCGAAGACCGACCTGCCGGTCCTGTTGCCGCCGAGCGACCGGCTGAACCGCCCCGCCTTCATGCCGCCCCGCATCGAGCTCAAGGCGTGGCATGGTCTGGTGCTCGCCGCCGTGTTCCTGCTCTCGTTCGGAATCTCGGATGTCTTCGCCCAGGCATCGGGCACACGCGAATCGCTGTTCACCACATTCGTCCGGTGGGTTCCCTTCGTACTGTGGGGCTTCGTCCTGAACCTGGTGATCAGCTTCTTCGCCATGGCGATCGGCACCGTCGCCGGCGCCGCGCTCGGCCTGATGCAGGTCTCGCTACTCGCCCCGGTGCGCGGCGGCTCCTGGCTGGTCACCCAGTTCTTCCGCAACTCGCCGTGGCTCGTCCTGCTGTTCTGCATCATGCTGTTGCTTCCGTTCCAGATCACGGTGTTCGGTGTCGAGATCAACATCCCCGATTGGTTGAAGGCGACCATCGGCTTCTCGCTGCCGGTGATGGCCAACATCTCCGAGGTCGTGCGCGGGGCGGTGCTGTCGCTTCCCTCGGGGCAGTGGGAATCCGCCGAGAGCCTCGCCTTCTCCCGCCGACAGACGATGTGGATGATCATCCTGCCGCAATGCATCAAGCGGATGATCCCGCCCTGGATGAACTGGTACGCGATCCTGACCATGGCGACGCCGCTCGCCTCGATCATGGGGGTCGAGGAAGCCGTCACCCATTCGCAGCAGGCGATGGCCGCCGAAGGCAGCCGGCCCGAACTGCTGGGGCCGTTCTATTCCTTCCTTCTCGTGATCTTTTTCCTCTACTGCTATCCGATCGCGCGCTGGACAATTTCGCTGGAGCGCCGCTACGCGGTGAAGATCTGATGACCGACGCACTGCCGCAGGGGACACCGACATGACCGCAGAACCCGCGCAATCCGCCACCGGCCCAGCCGCCGACACCCCGGCGGCCGCCTGGACGCCCGACCAGCCGATGGTCAGCCTGAAGGACGTGCATAAATCCTTCGGCGAATTGGAGGTGCTGAAAGGCGTCTCACTCGACGTCATGAAAGGCGAGGTCATCTGCATCATCGGCCCGTCCGGGTCCGGCAAGTCGACGCTAATCCGCTGCATCAACGCGCTGAACGACATCCAGCAAGGGTCGATCACGGTCGAGGGGATCGAGGTGAACGATCCGAAACTCGACAAGCTGGAATTGCGCAAGAAGGTCGGCATGGTATTCCAGCAATACAACCTGTTCCCGCACAAGACGGCGCTGGAGAATGTCATGATGGCGCCGATCCACGTGCTCAAGGAAAGCAAGGAGGACGTCGAGGCGCGCGCCGTCGACTTGATCAAGAAAGTCCGGCTGGAGGGCCGCGAGCATCACTATCCCGGCGAGCTGTCGGGCGGCCAGCAGCAGCGCGTCGCGATCGCCCGCTCGCTCGCCATGACGCCGGACGTGATGCTGTTCGACGAGGTCACCGCCGCGCTCGACCCGGAAACCGTCAAGGAGGTCTTGGTCACGATCCAGGAACTCGCCGAGGACGGCATGACCTGCATCCTGGTCACCCATGAAATGGGCTTCGCCCGCGAGCTGGCGGACCATATCTATTTCACCGACCGCGGCATCATCGTCGAGCATGGCCCGCCCGCGAGTTTCTTCTCGGACGCGAAGGACCCGCGGACGAAGGAGTTCCTCAGCCAGATTCTGTAACCACCCGGTTTGCGCGAATTAACGCTGTAACCATACGCCTCCGGCGCTGTATACTTGCTACCGGAGCGCGATGATATGGATTCGACCTTCGTAACGACAAATCCGGACGGCAGCGTCGATTCTTGGCGCAGCACGGATATCGATCTCGGTGCGATCTGGTACTGGGACCGGGGCGGAATCCTGCAGGAAGCCTATACCCTGTGGACCCGGCACGGATCGCCGGCCCGCGAGGCGGCCTTCCGTCCGGCGCTGAACCGCGCCGTCGTCCAACGGCCCCCCGGCGACGACGCGCTGGTCGGACTTTCGCTGTTCCAGGTCGACGCAACGCCGGACAATCCGTTCGACTACCGGGTCGCCACGCCGTCAAACCCGAGCCGCAGCACGCGGCTGCGCGGCATCGAGCCGCCCCTGCTCCGCACCGCCCTCATGGCGGATTTGAATTTCTGCAAGAACGCCAACCAGGCGCGGTATCAGCGGATCACCCAGACCGTCGGCGGCGACGCCGAGCAATACATCCGCCTGCTGTTGCCCACCGTGGACCGCGACGGCGCGGTGACCCATATCCACGGCCTGACCCGGCCGGTGACCGCAGCGATGACGAAGACCAAAGAGACGTGTCATGGAGCAGGACGAACGCCGGCAAATAACGTTTGACCAGTTCATGTGGCTGGAGCGGCTGGCCCAATGGGGCACGGGCCGCGAAACCAAGCTGCAGCGGCTGTATGCGCGCTGGTCGGACGCCCGGACTTTCCGGGCGCCGGGCGTCGACCGATTCAGCCGGGAATGGATCGTCGACGCACGTGCCGACAATCCGCAGCATTTCATCCTGCCCAACCATAGCGGCTTCTACGCCAAGTCCTGGAACAGCCGCTATCTCGGAGATTTTCCCGTCGCGGAACATGCCGCCCGATGCGGGATCGAATATCTGGCGGCCCGCGAGTCGAGCGAGCCGACCTGCCATTACCTGAACCAGCGCATCAACGGCACCGTCCGCGAATATGTCAGGCTCGTTCTCCCATTGGCTGATGGGCACCTGCTGTACGGGACGCGGATATTGCGGCTTCGGACGCCGCCAACTCCTGTCGAACTTGCATAAGCATCTCCTCCCGCGTGCAGTGGGTGAGCAGGATATCCGTCTTCGCGCCGTAGGGCGGATAATACCCGTTCAACAGCGGCGGGATTCGCGCCTGGCCGTTGCTCTGCAACGACCATTGCTGGCGTTTCCCGGTGTTCAGCACGAAGGAGACGTAGTGATCCAGCCGGAAGCGGCGGATGCCGATGATCCGCAACAGCTTGCTGAACACCGATGACAGGTTCTGGCCCCGGCAATCCGGGTGGATCCACAAGCCGCCGCCGATACCGATGCGCCCCGCGAACCGCAGGTCGTAGGCTTCCGGATACAGCCCGACATCCTCGAAGTCCCACGGCACCTCGATATCGCCGAAGACCCGGTGGGTACGCACCTCCTCGATGAAATCGTCGGTCTCGATCATCCGGATCGCATGGCAGGCGACGCCGGCCCCGAACCGGTCGACGCGGAACCACGCGAAATTGTCCGGCGTGATGTGGCATTTCGACGGGTCGTGGATCGAGCTCACGCCATGGGTCGCTTCCTGTTCCCGCAGGAAATCGACGAAGGCGTCCGGATCGGAACTCAACGTCATGGAAAAACCCAACGCGGCGGCGCGCGCCCGCACGCTTTCCACGTAGGTTTGGATCAAGTCTAGTTCTTCGTCGCTGAGACGCATGATTAGCCCCCTGTAACAATTTTCTTCTTACAACCGCCCTTCATGTCCGCGGCAAAACCACGGACTGCGGATTACGCGTCTCCATTGTTGCGCAAATTGTAGGAAATTCCCAAAAAGAGATTTTATTCTTCTTTCCCGCCGCCCGGTGACTCCGGGCGGACACGGATACCGACGCCGTTTATTCGGCGGCGCGCACGCTGTCGGCGGGGCCGGTCAGACGGTATTCGGTGAAGACATCGCTTTCATACGGCGCCGGACAGGCCCAGAGCGCCCCGGCCGCCGGGTCGAAGAGGACGGTGGCCACGCTCGCCGTATAGTACCCGTGCCGGCTGACGATCGGCGGGCGGCAGACCGCATAGGGCGCGCCGAAGTCATCGCGGAACGCCGTCTTGAAATGCTCGATGGTGAGCGCGCCGAGATGGGGCCGCAAATGCCCCTCGACGCGCCGGTCGCGGTAGAGCGTGCAGGGCGACCCGCCCAGGATGCCCCGGTCGACCAGCTTGGCCCGCGCCGCCTCGCTCTTGAAATGGTTGGAATGCACGAACAGGCCCTCCGCGTCCGGCCACAACGGGAAGACCTCGTCCGGCGTGGTCTCCAGGTTCACCGCCTCGCCCGCGGCATGGGCGACCGTCATGTTGTTGGACACCGCCCGTGGCGCCGACGTGATCGCGCCGAGCGCCTTCGCCATAGTCGGCGCGGACAGGATACGCCGCCGGATCATCGACAGCGGCATGCCCGGCCGGCCCTGGTCGTGGTCGGATTCCAGATTGTTCGCGGTCACCGAGATGCCCGCGCTGTTGATGCCGGACCGCGCCAGCCCGCCCGCCTCGACGAAGGTGAGGATCGACGGCCCGTCCTCCGGCTCGATCTTGAGCACGATGGAGGAGCGCACGCAGGACGCGTTGAAATCCCAGTTCTGGCCGTGGATCAGCCGCCCGTCGCGGGTCGCCACCGGCAGCGCCACCGCGCTGGTGCAGCCCTCGTCGGGCGGCAGCGCCGCGCCGGGCGTGCGCCCGTTGAAGATCTCGCTGCGTGCGTTGACCACGACGACCGTCTCCAGGTCGGCCCCCGCCCCCTCGGCGATGCCGTGCATCTCCTCCAGGTAGGACGGCTCGCACGCCTGGATCGACGGCACGAACTCCCGCGCCAGCCGCTTGACCTCCGCCCAGGGAAAGCCGCGCTTGCCCATGGCGTCGACATAGATCTCCTCGCTGACGGCGATCCGCTCCGCCGCCTGCGCGCCATACTGCAACCCCCGCTCCCGCGGCGGCCCGGCAATCTCGATCAAGGGAAACGGTTCGACGGGCATGACGGCACCTCATCAAGGAACGGAGGGAAAAGGGACCGGCCGGAACGCGGACGCGACCGGCCACCGGGACAGTTCACGACAATCGGGAGGGGATTACAAGATGGGGTGGCATGCAACACGATGTAACTTCTTTATCGAATGGAACACGGACCCGTTCGACGGAACTTAGGTGCAAGCCTCGACAATGTTCTGAATTTTTTCGTCGAGCCCAGCTAGGAGTTGAGGTCCAACTTCTATAGCCCAATCAAAAGCTCTTTCATCTAAACCCTGCGCATGAACGGCTTTGTTCAAAGTGGGCATTAGGTCAGCGATTACGGAAACTTCTTGATGGTCTAAAGCACCATGTTGCTCAAGCGCCCGAACAAGCCTCCCAATTCCTCTTGTTTTAATATCGACTTGTCCAATCTGAGCCAGTTCAACAAGGCGTTTTTCCAACTCAATCCGCAACCCGGCCATTGCAAGATTTGGGTCATCGTAAAATATCGCCTCGAAGGAATACTTGTGTTCCGGCTGCTTTAGTAATCCGGCACTTTCCGCTTGCTCGCCAATCTGCATCAATTCGCTGAATTCAAACTCAACTCCACCCGGTAGCTTCATAGACTTCAGAGGCCAGTCAGAGTGTTTAAGAATTGGAATTAGCCAAGGCACGCCGGCAAGGACGATTAGGCCCAAAGCGGTCAAACTAATTGGACGAACAAATGTATCGAAAGCGGCAAGCAGTAACGCACTTGACGTAAGGTATTTAGCTGGACTTTGAGTTTTTAGCCATATAAGGGCTCGCTCGACGAATGATTGCTCATACAACCTGATTTCCTTTACACGGCGGAACTCGCTACAGGACCATTGACGCTCAAATAGAAACTTGGGTTGTCCAATCTCGGACAAAAGTTCCGAGCCGGGCAATATCGCGCTGGCTCAAGGTTCCACTATGCATAATTACGTTTCGGGATCGTTCGATCACGTCGAATACGCTGGCGGCCCAATCCAAGTCGTGAATGAACGGTTCGAAGTGTTGTTGATTTTGTCTGATGATGTTCATCAAGTTTGGCAGCATCGTGTAGTTTATTGGATCAGCACCTCTTTGAGTGTGCCACCGGACTTTTTCTTCTTCTTGTCGGCGCTGCTCCGCCTGCTTACGAATTTTGTCGGAAACAGAATCATTCCACCAATTCTCGCCGACCTCGTCCAACAAGGTCCTTGAGACCATTTCTCTGACAGAATTTTCGAAAGCCGCAACTGCGGTGTATACCGTAGCCATCGCCCGAGCGTTCTCAACGTATTCTTCGTCAAGTTCCTCAATGGAAAGAAGCTTTGCGTAAAGTTCATGATCAACATTAGAACGTCGACCAGAATCTCTCCCTGCTCGATCAAGCGCCTCTTCAGTAAGTTGTCCCCGGTAGACGAAGTTATATATACGATCTGCGTTCGTCGTCATGGCAGATGCTCTTTAAGGCTTCGAAACAGAACATCGTAAACCTTGGGATCACGTGATTCTGGCAATATGATTTGGATGTTGTAGTGGAGGCCGCCAAGCGACATTTTCCCACCAGCAGGGGGAGGCAATGGCTTCTCATCCTTGGGTTCTTCCTCCGGGCCAGCTTCATCCTCCTCCGAATCCGGAATTGCAGCTGGTGCGGACTCGAAATCAGCGCTCTTACAAAGCTCCACAAAGGTCATGGCCATCTTATCCGTGACCGAGTCTGAGTACTGACCTTGAGACAGCGTCTTGATTTTGCCTACCAACTCCGCCCTGTCCATCTTGAATGCCGTCTTGTTTACCTGGAAGAGATCAGCATATGCCTCTCTAATCCCTTCCGCTAATACGATTGCAGACTGAGTTTGATCCAAGAAACGGAAGTAGCGATCTAATGGTTTCCCATCTTCGGAAAGGAACCCTAAGGCCTTCAGGACCCCAACCACCAGCCGGTCAGCATTAGAGCTGAACCCCAGAGACTCCAAAAAGCGAATCGTGAACTTTTCCGGGGCTTGCGCGCCAACAATTGCCTCAAGAATCGCGGATAAATTTCTCGCGCTGGTTAAGTATGACTTTGGAAGGGCCAATTCTCTGTCCCCATTCTCGCTAAGTTGAATCTGCTAACTCTCTCAGCCGCCAATACACACACCTGCACGACTCGCGTTAGTTGAGAGACTTAGCTTTCTACTCTAGCGAGTCATGGCATCGCGGTCAATATAAAGAGAGAACAAACAAAGAACCACACAACATCTAGTAAGGCTTATGAGCCCAGAAGATTGAACCAGTGCCGCCTAGTATCCCACCACGCAGAGTGAGAAAGGCATCCGAATTCGCGAGTGACCATAAAGCGCCTCCGCAACGGCTATGGTGTTATCGTAGTCGTTGCTAAACACATCCTTCCCGCCGCTCTTGTAGCGGTAGGCGTTGGGGACGGCGAGGATCAGGTGCTCCATGTTCACCATCACAAGCGCCTGAATGAGATCGCGATATACGGCATTGCCCATCCACGCTCGCCCTGCCTCTACCTCCAAACCCGCGCGCCATGTGGGATGCTACGCGTCGACCTCATACTGCAGGCTCGGTTGGGCATTCTCTCCGAAGAAGACAGGGCGGCGAATCTTCTGGTCGGCGCGCTTGCCCGCCTCGACTTGGAAACCGAGTTCGCCTAGGTCAGAACGCAACAGGCTCAGTACCTCGTCGCTTGTCAGCCCCTTTGGTAGGTCACGAGTGGAGAGGTGCGCCTCGTGCCGCTCGAAAACTTCGACCAGCCCTCGCAGGAAATTGGCGGGGCTCTCAGTTCGGGGAAATGTCGAAAACCTAATGGAAGACATTTTGGCGAGCCTTCACTTAGAAATGGCGCGCCCGACAGGATTCGAACCTGTGACCCCCAGATTAGGAATCTGGTGCTCTATCCAACTGAGCTACGGGCGCGCGGATCCGCGTTATAGCATAGTCGGCGCTGCGGAATAGCGCCCCAGCCCCGCCGTCTCCCCCCGCCCTACGGCAGCAGCGCGCCGAGCGGGTGGGTGTAGAAGACCGTCAGCGCAGCGATGCCCGGGTCTTCGTCGCCGAGGCCGTAGTTCGACTTGTAGTGAAAGCCGAGGCCGACGCGGGCGCGGCTGTCGAGGCGGTAGGCGAAGTCGATGCCGTTGCGGAAGATCAGCACGCTGTCCAGGTCCTGCCCGTCGCCCTCGCTGTAGAAGCCGACACCGGTGGTCGGCGTCAGCACGAAGCGCTTGCCGAAGAACAGGTCGATCTTGGCCCCGCCCCAGACATAGAAGGCGCCGTTCGTCGTGGACTGCAGGCCGAGCGTCGGGCGGACGTGATACAGCTCCCATTCGGGGCCGGAGTGATATTCGAAGGCGAAGATGCCGCCGCTGTCCCGGTCGGCGACGATGTCGCCGGCGAAGCCGCCGCGCAGCATCAACAGGGCGGGTTCCTCCGCCTGCGCCAGGCGCGGCCCGGCCAAAACGCCGACGGCCATGGCGACCGCGAGACACGCCGGACCCCACCGTCCCACGGCGCGCTTGAGAATTTTCGGCAAGATCACTCGCTCCCTGTCCCGCCCGTTCTTATCCCGCGCATGATACCGCCCCGCCCGGCTACTGCAAGCGCAGGCTACGGCCGGTCGCGCATATTTGAGCCGACTGTCGCAGTCGGGTCAGGTCTCGGCGAGGTCCATCTATGCCCCGACGTCACGTAAGCGCCCGGAAGCGATTCGTCGCGTCGATCAGCGCGGTGCGGATGCCCGGTTCCATCGCCGAGTGGCCCGCGTCGGGCACGATGACGTAGTCCGCATCGGGCCAGGCACGCGCCAGGGCGTCGGCGGATTCGATCGGGCAGACCACGTCGTAGCGCCCTTGCACGATCGCGCCGGGAATGCCGGACAGCCGGTGCGCGTTCAGCAACAATTGCCCTTCGGGCAGGAACATGTCGTTGGCGAAGTAATGCGCCTCGATCCGTGCGAGGCCGAGCGCCACCTTGGGGTCCGCGAAGGCAGCGACCGTGTCGGGATTGGGCCGCAACGTGGAACAGGCGCCTTCATACTGGCTCCACACCCGCGCCGCGGGCATGTGGACGGCCGGGTCCGCATCGGTCAGCCGGCGGTAATAGGCATCCAGCAGGTCGCCGCGCTCGCCCTCGGGCAGATACTCGGCGAAGCGCCGCCACGCCTCGGGAAAGAAACCCCGCATGCCGGTGAGGAACCAGTCGACCTCCTGCTTGCGGCAGAGGAAGATGCCGCGCAGCACCAGCGCGATGCAGCGTTCGGGATGGGTCTCCGCATAGGCGAGGGCCAGGCTCGATCCCCAGGAGCCGCCGAAGACGAGCCAGCGTTCGATCCCGAGATGGGCGCGCAGCGCATCCACGTCGGCCACCAGATGGCCGGTGGTGTTGTCTTTCAACTCGCCGAGCGGCGTCGACCGGCCCGCGCCGCGCTGGTCGAACACGACCACGCGGTAGTGGTTCGAATCGAAGAAGCGCCGGTGCGCCGGCGTCGCCCCCGACCCCGGGCCGCCATGCAGGAAGACCGCCGGCACGCCGTCGGGGTTGCCCGACTGTTCCCAATACAGGGTGTGCAGATCGTCGACGCGCAGCCAGCCGCTCTCATACGGTTCAATCTCGGGATATAAATCGGGCTGGGAGATCGCTTCCACGGTCTTGTCCAAATCAATGCAAAAAGGGGGATGCAACCCTATACGGCGGCAACCATCCCCACTCTATTCGGCGGAAACCGCCCTGCATAGCCCCGTTCGCGCGGACGATACGGCCCGACACGGGTATACTGCCGCGATGCGATATATTCCCTCCGTATTTCTGTTTTTGATCATTTCGGCCGGCGCCGTTGCGAAGGAACCGGTCATCCCCCTGCCCCGGGGCCTGACCGCGGCGGAAACCGCGACCGTGGTCGAGGTGGTCGACGGCGACACGGTGGTCCTGAACACGGGCAAGGAGGTGCGGCTGGTCGGGCTGCAGGCGCCGAAACTGCCGCTCGGCCGCAAGGGGTTCAAGATGTGGCCGCTCGCGCCCGAAGCCAAGGCCGCGCTGGAACGGATCGCGCTGAACCGGAAGCTGCGGCTGCATTACGGCGGGCGGCGCACCGACCGGCACCGCCGCATCCTGGCGCATCTGGAGGACGTGAAAACCGGCCGCTGGATACAGGGCCGCATGCTGGCCGACGGCATGGCGCGGGTCTACACCTTCCAGGACAACCGGGCGGTCGCCGGGGCGATGCTGAAACTGGAACGGCGCGCGCGGACCGGCCGGCGCGGCATCTGGCGGAACCGCTATTACCGCGTCCGGCAGGCCGACAGCGCCGAACGGGACATCGGCAGCTTCCAGCTCGTCGAGGGACGGGTCCGCACGGTCGCGACGCCGCGGAACATCACCTATCTCAATTTCGGGTCGGATTGGCGCAGCGACTTTACGGTCATGCTGCGGAGCCGCACGAAGAAGGCGCTGGCCAAGGCGGGGATGGCGGTCGAGTCGCTGAAAGGGAAGCGTTTGCGGGTGCGGGGGTGGGTTAAATCGCGGAACGGCCCGATGATCGAAGCGACGCATCCGGAGCAGATCGAACTGCTTCCGGACCGCCGCTAACGATCGATATTCGGGGACGCGTTTCCGACTAGGCCGCTCAGGCTTCCATCATCAGATCGGTCGGCCGCTCGGCGCGGTGATCGAACCGGTCCTCGATATGCGTGCGCAGTTTCTGCAGCGCGCGCTGCTCCAACTGGCGGACGCGTTCCTTGCTGACGCCGAGCGACTTGCCCAGTTCCTCGAGCGTGGCCCCATCCTCACGGAGCCGCCGCTGGCGGATGATCGTCTGCTCGCGCTCGCTCAATTCGGTCAATGCGTCGTTGAGCCATTGCGAGCGGGTCTCCGCATCGCGCATGCCGGTCACGACCTCTTCCGGGGTCGGCCGCGTATCCGCCAGGAAATCCTGCCAGCTGCCGTCGCCTTCCTCGGCGAGCGGGGCGTTCAGCGACTGGTCGCTGGCGCCGAGCCGGGTTTCCATCGATTCGACGTCGCCGATATTGACCCGCAGTTCTTCGGCGATGAACTCCCGGCCTTCCTGCGTCAGGCGGCCGCCCATGTCGCCGTCGATCCGCGCCCGGAGGCGGCGGAGGTTGAAAAACAAGGACTTTTGCGCCGCCGTGGTGCCGGTCCGCACGATCGACCAGTTGCGCAGGATGTAGTCCTGCATGGCCGAGCGAATCCACCACGAGGCGTAGGTCGAGAAGCGGATGCCCCGGCTGTGCTCGAACCGGGCCGCGGCCTGCATCAGGCCGACATTGCCTTCCTGGACCAGGTCGCCCATCGGCAAGCCGTAATTGCGGAACCGGCCCGCCGTGCTGATGACGAGACGCGTATACGCTTTCGTCAACTTGTGCAGGGCTTCCTCGTCGCCCTCCTCCCGCCAGCGGCGGGCATAATCGAACTCCACCTCGCGCTCGAGCAACGGCTCACGCATCGCCGCCCGAATGAATTGAAGGTTCGCTCTCTGGGTCGCAGGGTCATCTCTGTAAGCCATCACATACTTTCCTCAGGCTCTCGGTTCACGCGGTTCTCGGTTGGGCCGCCTCCCAGTTCGTCGGTCGTTTCTTATTACGGTTAATATTGTACCAAATTAGTCGGGTTTAAAGAACCCCTATAATAGAACAATTCTAAATCACTATACGTAACATCCCTGCGAGGAGATCATTTTTGGCGCAATTAACTGATACGCGGCCAAAAAACCCGACAAGGTTCCTCAGTTTTGAGAATCGGCGTCTCACCGCGAAAATCCGGAAACCGGCGTTTCGCGGCGATCCTTACGGAATCGGGAGTTTTCGCGGTATCAGCGGTCCAAACGGTCGAGAATCTGGCCGTCCGGGGCGAGGCAAACCGCCATCAGATGCCCGCCGGCACCGCATCCGCCATCGACGGTCAGGGTCCAGGGGGTCATGCCGAAACCCCGGCGCACCGGGTCGAGGCCACGAACGACGGTGCGGAATCCGGCATAGGGCGCGTCGATCCGGTCGAATTTCGAATTTCCCCACCAGAACGCATCGGATTGCCGCGCCACGGGCTTATCGGGATCGATGCCCGCGTTGACGAAAAGCAGGGTGCCGTCGTCGGTCCAGACCGACCGGCGCAGGCTGCTCATCAAGGCCATATGCCCCGGATGCGCCCGCATCGCGTCGCGCATCTCGCCGGCCCAGCGCGTGATCGCCAGCGGGCCGCCACGGGCGCAGGCGATGGCGATATCGGGATCCCCGCCATAGGCGCGCAGGGTGGCGTCCGCGCCGTGCCCGAAGGCCCATTCGAGCACCTCCACCGGATTGACCGCGAACTGAAGCTGCAGCAGCTTCTGCCAGACTTCCTCCTGCTGGCCGCGCAGGCAGATGAAGTTGTCCGGATGGACGAAGGGCGGCCGGGCCAGGAAGGTGGCCCGGAAATGCAGCAACTCGTCGACGGTCTCAACGATTTCAGCGCCGTAGCCGAGGATATCCCCGAGATAGACCAAACGGTCGTCCGGTTCGATCCGGCCGGCGAGGGCGTCATGCATGGCGCGCAGGTGATCGACATCGCCATGGATGGCGCCGATCGTCCAAAGACGTCCCCTGCTTTCTATGACGGTACCCTTGTCGGTGCCGTTGTCGCCCTCGTTCGGCAACATTACCCCCACACGGCGACGGTGCGCCGCGACGGTCCCGCCCTTTCTACCCTCCGAAAAAGACGGGGCCGCCGAAATTATGTTGCGCCGGCATACCCTGCTGCCGCCGGCACGCGCAGTCGATTTGTCGAGAGTCAGCCTAAGCGGCTTGCAGCATATCCTCAAGCTTGAGTGTCGCCGCCTCTTCGTCGATCGATTCGACGGCGGCCAGCTCGCGGGACAGGCGCTCCAAGGCGGCCTGATAGATTTGCCGCTCGCTATAGGATTGGTCGGGCTGGCCGGCGCTGCGGTGCAGATCGCGCACGACTTCCGCGATCGAGACCGGATCGCCCGAATTGATCTTGGCTTCGTATTCCTGGGCGCGCCGGCTCCACATGGTCCGGCGGACGCGGCTCTTGCCCTTCAGCGTCTTGAGGGCGGTCTTCATCTCCTCCTTCGAGGACAGTTTGCGGAGGCCCGATTCTTCCGCCTTGTTGATCGGCACCCGCAGGGTCATGCGGTCCTTCTCGAAACTGATGACGATGAGTTTCAGGGCGAAACCTTCGATTTCCTGATCCTCGATGCCCGTCACCCGGCCGACGCCATGCGTCGGATACACGACCCAATCGTTCTTCTTGTAGCTCGCTTTAGCGCTCATCTGCGATTCTCTAGTTGTTTCGCTCTCGTCGCGGGCCGGCCGGACCGATAACGGATCCATTCATACGGCGTAGAACGCCCGACCGCGGCGGCAACGTCCTGCCGCCACTCGAAGCATTTCCGAACGCACGAATGGAGTCGAACATGCCCGGACCCTCAAGGTCCCGGACAGGTAAGCCAAGGATTTGATCGATCCATCGATCTTCAGTCAGCCTGCCGTCCCACCGACGCAATTGCGTAGTAATTATATCACAAATTGCAGGGATATTACAGGGGAAGGGAATTCACCCACAGCCCAAAACCGGCTGCGATTACAGAAGGTTATTCCGAGCCTGGATTCGCGCTGAAATATTTCTCGAATTTGCCTTTTTCGTCCTTGAACGTATCCGCGTCGGCCGGCGCATCGCCCTTGCGGGTGATATTGGGCCATTTCTCCGAATACTCACGGTTCAGTTCGAGCCACTGCTCGGCCTCGCCCTCGGTATCCGGAATGATCGCTTCCGCCGGGCACTCGGGCTCGCAGACGCCGCAATCGATACATTCGTCCGGATGGATCACCAGCATGTTCTCGCCGACGTAGAAACAATCCACCGGACAGACCTCGACACAATCCTGATACTTGCACTTAATGCACTGCTCTGTGACGACGTAGGTCATTCTTCAGGTCCTTCCCCTTTTTCTTTTAACGCGCCGGCCCAAGCCATTAACCGATCCCCGTTATGGAGTCCGGTTTTCCGTGCCAGCGTTCATCCTGTCAAGCGCCCGGGCGCGGGCGGCACCACTTTCCTGATCAGTGACATACAAAAGTCCGGCCACCCGGCGCAACAGATTCGCTTCGAAGGGATGCAGTTCCCCGTCGGCATACACGACTTCCCAGAGCATCTCGACCAACTCGACCCGCTCTTCATGGCCCAACTGTTTGACAAGTGCACTGGTGAATCCGTGCAGTTCGACGGAATCGTCGACAATCGATATGGCGGACGCCATCAACGACGACAAGGCCTCGTCGGATAAATCGAACCGCCGGCGCAGCAGCGCCTCGATCCGGGCTCGCTCCGCCGGCCCGACGCCGCCGTCCATCCCGCCCGCCTCGATCATCAAGGCCGCCGCGGCGCGATGCAATTGGTCCACGCTGGCCGGGCGGTCCGCCTCGGCGCTGCGCTCTTCCCATTCCTGCAGGACCGCTCTGATTCGTGACAGCATAGGCCGGGCGTAGCACAGAACACCGGTCAGGAAAATAAACTAATTTCCCGGGCCAACGATCCTTGTACCGGAATATCCGCTGGCCTACGGTGCCGCGAACCCGTTGACAGAATTGGACTTAACACCGTGACCGAATTGGACCCCCGCCTGACCTACCCGGCGACCGCGCGAAACCGCGACGCCATCCTCGGCGTACTGCGCACGGTCCTGCCGGAGCGCGGCCGTGTCCTGGAGATCGCCAGCGGGTCCGGCGAGCATACGGCGTATTTCGCGCCGCATTTCCCGTCGCTGACCTGGCAGCCGACGGACCTGGACCCCGGGGTCCTGGCCAGCATCGCGGCACATGCGGCGGCGAGCGGTGCCGACAATATCGAGGCGCCGGTCGCGCTCGACGTCACCGCGCGGCCCTGGCCGGTCACCGAAGCCAACGCGGTCCTCGCCATCAACATGATCCACATCGCGCCGTGGGCCGCCAGCGAAGCATTGATCGCCGGCGCCGGGGAAATCCTCTCCAAGGACGGTAGTCTGTTCCTCTACGGGCCTTACCGGCGGGACGGAGCGCATACGGCGCCCAGCAACGAGCGTTTCGACCGGTCGCTGCGCGGCCAGAATGCCGATTGGGGCGTCCGCGACCTGGAAGCCGTCAGCGATACCGCCGCCGTCCATGGGCTCTCGTTACACGCGGTGCATGAAATGCCGTCGAACAATTTCAGCGTCGTCTTCCGCCGAAACGGCTAGCGGGCGGTCAGTCGAGCCCCAGCCAGCTCTTCAGCCAGTCGACCGCCCTGCGTTCCTTCTTGGTCGGCCGGCCGCTGCCCGGTTCGCGTTCGGCGGGCGGAGGCGGGACGTCGGGTTTGGCCCGCGGTTGCGGCGGATCGAGATCGGTATAGAGGGTGCGCGCCTCGCTCGCCGGCCCCCGCCGGACCCCCAAGGCGTTCACCTCGATCACGCGGACATGCGGGCCCAACGGAAAGGTCAGCACGTCGCCCGGCTGGACCGCGTGATTGGCCTTCTTGACGACCTGCCGGTTGACGCGGACCCGCCCGCCGGTGACCGACTTGGCGGCGAGCGTCCGGCTCTTGAAGAAACGCGCATGCCAAAGCCATTTGTCGATGCGCAGTTTTTCGTCGGGCTGGGCGCTCACTTGGCAACCGCCAGATCGCGCAAGGCCGCGAAGGGCGACGACGGATCGACCTCGGCCGGCTTCTTGCGGGATTTCGATTTCGGGCGGCGCGGCGCGGGTTTCGCGCCCGCCTTGCCTTGGCGGTTGGGGCGGCGCTTGAGCTTATACAGCGTGCCGTTCTCCGCCGGGTTCCCGCGAAACCCGAGACGAGCCAAGACCGAGGCGAACGCGGATCCGGAACACCCGGCCAGCGCCGCCAAGGCCTCGGTTTCTTCGAACGGTCCCGCTTTCGCGGCCTTGCGCAAGGCGGCCGACAGCTTTTCGACGCGGTCGCAGCGCAGCGCCATCGCCCCCATCGGGACATACCCGACCGCGGCCCAGTGATCGCCCGCCACGCCGGCGGCCGGCAGCACCGGCGCGTCGAGCGCCCGGCCGTCCGGCGCCAGCACCGGCGGCGCCGTCCCTTCCGAATGGACAGCCCAGAGGATAGCCCGCAACCGCAGGATCGTCGGCTTCAACAGGGCGGGGAAGAAGACGGTCTGCGCGCCGAAGCGCAAGCCCAAACCGGTCAACGCCTTCCGGTCGGCCTTGGTCAGGCTGTTCAACAGGTCGCGGACGGGACGGCGCGGCAAACTGCCGAGCCGTTCGGAGATTTGGAAGACCAGGCCGCGCGCCGGCCCTTTCAGGTCCGCGTCCAACGCCTGCAGCAAGTGCCGCAACTGTTTCCGCATGTGACGGTCGAGCCAGGCCGACAAACGCACGCGGACGGTCTCCTTCGCCCCATTGTCGAGGAACTCGTTCCGCAACACCTCGATCCGGGGCGCCAGCGGCGTCCGCCCCCGGACCAACCGCGCCACGTCGGCCCCGCGCCACGTGATGCGCCCGACCGACGTCAGGGCGAAACTGCCGTCATCATCCGACACCAGCCGCGCGACGCGGTCGGGCATGGCTTGCGCGACGGCACGGCGGGCGGCGGCCAGCACGGGGCGGCTCGCCTTGTCGGCCTCCGCCGGGGCGAATACCAGCCCCTCCATGGCCCCGACGGGCTCGCCCTCGACGATCACCTGATGCGACGCGGTGACGGCGGACAACAACTCCACACCGTCCTTGCGGCGGCGCTCGATCAAGGCGGCGCGCCGGTCGACGAAGCGCTGGGTCAGCCGCTCGTGCAGCGCATCGGACAGCTTGTCCTCGATCTCACGCGTCCGTTCCTGCCAGTGGACGGCATCGTCGAGCCAATCCACCCGATGGCTGATATAGGTCCAAGTGCGGATATAGGCGATGCGGTTGGTCAGCGTATCGATGTCGCCGGTGGTGACGTTCAGGCGGTCGATCTGCCGCGCCACCCAGTCTTCCGGCAGACGCCCTTCCATATCCGGCCCAGCCGCGAGAGACAGGTAAATCCGCTTCAGCAACACCGCATGATGATCGGGCATGACCTTGCGGAAATCGGGAATCTGGCAAACCTCCCACAACAACCGGACCGCGGCCGGGTTCGTCGCGAGCGACGTCACGTCCTCGTCCTGCGCGAGCCGCTGCAGCACGAACTGATCCTCGCCGTCGCGCGCGCGGATCAACTCGACGCGCGGCGGCCGCCGCTCCAGGCTCCGCAGCAGCAACTTCGGGGACGCGAAGTCGAGCCGCCGGTTGCGCCAATAGAGCCGTTTGACCGCGTCGAACCGGTGCGCCTCCACCGCCTGGACCGTCTCCTCGTCGAACGGCGGTGAGTCGTTGGTGGTCCCGAAGGTGCCGTCGTTCATATGCCGCCCGGCCCGGCCGGCGATCTGGCCGATCTCCGCATGGGTCAGCGGCCGCGCCCGGCGGCCGTCGAACTTGCGCGTGTCGGCGAAGGCGACATGGTCGACATCCATGTTGAGCCCCATGCCGATGGCGTCGGTCGCAACCATATAGTCGACCTCGCCCTCTTGGTACATCGCCACCTGCGCATTGCGGGTACGCGGACTGAGCGCACCGAGCACCACCGCGGTGCCGCCCCGTTGCCGCCGGATCAGCTCGGCCAGCGCGTAAACCTCCGAGACCGAGAAGGCGACGACCGCGCTGCGCCGCGGCAGCCGGGTCAGTTTCTTCGGACCGGTGTAGGTCAGGGTGGACAGGCGCTGCCGGGTTTCGATCTGCGCCTCGGGCACGAGCCGGCGTATCAGATCGCCGACGGTGTCGGAGCCCAGGAACATCGTCTCATGCGCACCGCGCGCATGCAGCAGCCGGTCGGTGAAGACATGGCCCCGTTCCGGGTCGGCGCAAAGCTGGATTTCGTCCACCGCCAGAAAATCGACCAAGCGGTCCACCGGCATCGATTCCACGGTGCACACGAACCATTGCGGCGACGGGGGAATGATCTTTTCCTCGCCGGTGATCAATGCCACCGACCGCGCGCCCTTGGCCGCCACGATCCGGTCGTAGTTTTCCCGCGCCAGCAACCGCAGCGGAAATCCGATCATCCCGCTGGCGTGGCCCAGCATCCGGTCAATGGCAAGGTGGGTCTTGCCGGTGTTCGTGGGCCCGAGAACGGCCCTGATCCGGCCCGGCGTATTGCTTGACATATCACCCTATAGAACGGATTTCGGCCCACAGTGGCAAGTGAATTTCCCGCGACGAAAGCCCGCGCTAGCGGGTCTCGATCAACGGAACGAAGGCCACCGGCAGGAAGCCGGAGGACCGCAGCTCGCCGCCGGGCTGCTTCTCGATCCTGGTCAGACGCTGCGTGCCGCCCGAGGGGCCGATGGGCACGATCATCCGGCCCCCCTCGGCAAGCTGTTCGACCAAGGCGGCGGGCCGTTCCCGGGCGGCGGCAGTGACGATGATCGCATCGTAAGGCGCATGTTCCGGCCAGCCGCGCCAGCCGTCGCCGATACGAAAGTCGATGTTGTCGTAGCCTTGGCCGTCCAGCCGGTCGCGGGCCGCCTCTCCCAGCCGTTCGATCACCTCGACCGTGTAGACCCATTGTGCCAACCGGGCCAACACGGCGGTCTGATAGCCGCAGCCGGTGCCGATCTCCAAGACACGATCCGACGGCGTCAGCGCCAAGGCGCTCGTCATCGCGGCGACGATGAAGGGCTGCGAGATCGTCTGCCCATGACCGATGGCGAGGGGCCGGTTCACATAGGCCAGATCACGGACCGAGGCCGGCACGAAATCCTCGCGCGGCACCGCCCGGATCGCCTGGAGGACCTTCGCGTCGAGCCGGTCGAATCCGAGGAATCCCCGGGTCTCCTCGACCTCGGCCTCGATCTCCGCGATCAAGGCCTCACGCGCTTCGCCAAATTCGTCGTTCCGGCCTGGCATGGTCTCGGTCAACAACCTTCCCCAGCGGGTCTTGCGGTGACCCAGAATGACACACATATTGCGCTCAACGGCAAGTGTTAGGAGGGCTCGGGACCCATGAACGACAAGTCGACGGCAGCGGCGGAAAACCCGACCGGCGAGACAAAGATGGAATTCCAGGCGGAGGTCAGCCGTCTGCTCGATATCGTGGCGCACTCGCTTTACAGCGATCGCGAGATTTTCCTGCGTGAGTTGATTTCGAACGCATCCGACGCCTGCGACCGCTTGCGCTATGCGGCGTTAACGGACCCGGACCTGACGTCGGGCGACAGCGAGTTCCGTATCGAGATCGCCGCCGACGGCGACGCCAAGACCTTGACCATTTCCGACAACGGCATCGGCATGAACCGGGAAGACCTGATCGAGAATCTCGGCACGATCGCCCGGTCCGGCACCGCCGCGTTCGTTGACCAGGTCGCGGGCGACGCGGAATCCGGCGTCTCGCTGATCGGCCAGTTCGGTGTCGGCTTCTATGCGTCCTTCATGGTCGCGGACTCGGTCTCGGTCGTGACGAAACGCGCCGGTGAAACGGACGCGTGGCGTTGGACATCGGATGGCAAGGGCAGCTTCACCGTGGATGCGGCCGAGCACGACGGGCGCGGCACGACCATCACCCTGCATCTGCGCGAGGACGCCGCCGAGTTCCTGGACACCAATCGGATTCGCGGCATCATCAAGACCTATTCCGACCACATCTCGATTCCCATCAAACTGGCCACCGACGACGACGGCGAAACGCCGGACACGGTCAACGAAGCATCCGCCCTGTGGACGCGGCCGCGCAACGATATCGACGAGAAGCAGTACGCCGAGTTCTATCATCACGTCGCGCACGCCATGGACGACCCTTGGATGACGCTGCATTTCCGGGCGGAGGGCGTGATCGAATACACCGGCCTGCTGTTCATCCCGACCAGCCGGCCCTTCGATATCTTCCATCCCGACCGGAAGTCGATGGTGAAGCTTTACGTCAAGCGGGTGTTCATCACCGACGACTGCCCCGATCTCTTGCCGGCCTGGCTGCGTTTCCTGCGCGGCGTGATCGATACGGAGGACCTGGACCTCAACGTCAGCCGCGAGCTGCTGCAGAAGAACCCGGTCCTGGCCAAGATACGATCCGGCCTGACCAAACGCGTGCTGACGGAGTTGGAGAAGAAGGCGGAGAAAGCGCCGGAGGAGTTCGCGGCATTCTGGGAGAATTTCGGCGCCGTCCTCAAGGAGGGCCTGTACGAGGACTTCGAGCATCGCGAGCAACTGCTCAAGACCACGCGCTTCCGCTCCACCCATGGCGACGGACTGGTCAGCCTCGCCGACTATGTCGGCCGCATGAAGGAAGGCCAGGACGCGATCTTCTACATTTCCGGCGACGATCTCGACACCGTGTCGCGCAGCCCGCAGCTCGAAGGGTTCCGCGACCGCGACGTCGAAGTGCTGCTGCTGACCGACCCAGTCGACGATTTCTGGATTCCGTCGGTCGGGGTCTACGAGACCAAGCCGTTCAAATCGGTCACGCGCGGCGGCGCCGACCTGTCGGCGATCAAGAAGAAGGACTCCGACGACGATGATCAGGACAAGCCGGCCGAGCCCAAAGGCATGGGCAACCTGATCGCGCTGCTGAAAGAAACGCTCGGCGACGCGGTCAAGGACGTGCGCAGTTCCGACCGGTTGACGAGCAGCGCCGTCTGTCTCGTCGCCGACGACAGCGATATCGACATGAACCTCGAACGTCTGCTGAAACAGCACAAGCAGCTCGACGAAACCACCGTCCGCATCCTGGAGGTCAATCCCGATCACGCCTTGATCAAGGACCTCGCCGCGCGGGCGCAGAAAGACGGCGCCGGCGAACGGTTGGCCGACGCGGCGCATCTGCTGCTCGATCAGGCGCGGGTGCTGGAAGGGGAACCGGTCCCCGACCCGGCGGCTTTCGCACGGCGGCTGGACGCGGTCATCGCGGATGGATTGAAAGCGTCGAGCGACTAGGCTCGGCGATTATTGCTGAAAAGGCATGCTGGCCGCCGCGAGGACGGGACCATGGCCTTTCTTCTGGATCAGGATCGCGCAACCGCCGTCACCGTCGGTGCCGTCCAGTGAGATCGTGAACTCGGCGGCCTTGCCGTTCCAATCGCCGATTTTCACCAGTTCCCGAACCACGTTGGCGTTGACGAGGGTTTTGCCGCGGTTCTCGCCGCGCTTCACCTTGGTGACATGCGGCTTGTCGAAGGTCGCCATCGTGACGACGTAATCGCCGGACGCCGCGGCCGCACCGACCGAAATAATCAGGTTCATGCCGTCACGACGCATCTTGATCTCCGGCGCGTTGCTTGCCCGCGATTGCGCCTTGCGGATCCGGCTCTCGACCTTCGCCCGGTGCGACCCGACCACATGTTCGCGGCCGTCGATCACCATTTGAGGGGTGTAGGCGTAACGGGAATTCATCGAACGGACGTAGCTCTTCTGCCGGGCCGTGAATTCGGGTTTGGCGAAGAGGTCTTTCCAGCCGATATAATCCCAGTAGTCGACATGAAATTCGAGTGCGATGACGTCCTTGCGCTTCGCCAGATCATTGAGGAACGCCTCGGCGGGCGGACAGGACGAACAGCCCTGGCTGGTGAATAGCTCGACCACCACCGGCCGCTTCTCGGCGGCGGTGACGGGGCCAAATCCTGCCGAAACGGCCAGGGCCAGCCCGAAGGCGATTGCTGCGATCCTCATCATGATGCGCGCACCATAGGCCCCTGCCCCGCCCAGCACCAATCAAATTCGGGTGAGACCCCGTGAGGGCCCGAACCGGGCCGCATGCGCCGATTTCCGGCGCAGCGGTATCCGGTTAAGGCGTTGATTTACCTCAGGCTGCCTTCGATTCCCGCACGATGTTACGCAGGACATACTGGAGTATGCCGCCATCGAGATAATAGTCCACCTCGTCCAGCGTATCGATGCGGCACAGCAGCGTGATCTCCTCGACCGACCCGTCGCTGCGGGTGATCTTGCAGGCCACGTCCATGCCCGGCTCGATGCCATCCTCCAGGCCCGTGATGTCAAAGGTCTCCGACCCGTCGAGCTTGAGCGATTCCCGGCTCGCCCCGTCCTTGAACTGTAGCGGCATCACGCCCATGCCGATCAGGTTGGAGCGATGGATCCGCTCGTAGCTCTCGACGATCACCGCGCGCGAGCCCAGCAGGCTAGTGCCCTTCGCGGCCCAGTCGCGCGACGAGCCCATGCCGTAGTCCTTGCCGCCGATGATGACGGTCGGCACCCCCTCGCGGCCGTACAGGGTCGCCGCCTCGTAGACGGACATGACCTGGCCCGACGGATAGTGCTTGGTGACGCCGCCCTCGGTGCCGGGAGCGACAGCGTTACGGATGCGGATGTTGGCGAAGGTGCCCCGCATCATCACCTCATGCGCACCGCGACGGCAGCCGTAGACGTTGAACATGTTCGGCCGCACCTGATGCTGCAGCAGATACTCGCCCGCCGGGCTGTCCTTCTGGATCGCCCCGGCCGGCGAGATATGGTCGGTCGTCGTGGAGTCGCCGAGGATCAGCAACGGCCGCGCGCCATGCACGTCGGTCACCGCATCAGGCTCCATTGTCATGCCCTCGAAATACGGCGGATGCTGTACATAGGTCGAGCCCGGGTTCCAATTGTACAATTCGCCCCCGCCGCCCTGGACCTCGCGCCATTGCTCGGGCCCTTCCTCCACGTTGGAGTAGCGCTGACGGTACATCTCCGGCGTCAGGCATTGCGCAATCGTATCGGCGACTTCCTTGTCGCTCGGCCAGATGTCCTTGAGGAAGACATCGTTGCCGTCGGCGTCCTGACCCAGCGGGTCCTTGTACATGTCGACCTTGAGCGACCCGGCCAGCGCATACGCCACGCAGAGCGGCGGCGAGGCCAAATAGTTCAGCTTCGACATCGGATGCACCCGGCCTTCGAAATTCCGGTTGCCGGACAGCACCGCCGCGACCGAGACGTCGCCCTTCTCGATGGCGTTGTGCACGCCCTCGGGCAGCGGACCGGAGTTGCCGATGCAGGTGGTGCAGCCATAGGCCACGAGGTCGAACCCGAGCTGGTCGAGATAATCCTGCAGGCCGGCGGCCTCCAGATAGTCCGTGACCACCTGACTGCCCGGCGCCAGCGATGTCTTGACCCAAGGCTTGACCGTCAGGCCCTTCTCGACCGCTTTCTTGGCGAGCAGACCGGCGGCCACCAGGACCGACGGGTTCGACGTGTTGGTGCAGCTCGTGATCGACGCGATGACCACGTCGCCCGGATCGATCGAGTAATCCTCGCCCTCGACCGGCGTCGACGTGCCGGTACCGAGATCGGCCGCCATCGCCGCATCGGCCGACGCGGGAATGCCGCTCAGCGCCACGCGGTCCTGCGGACGCTTCGGTCCGGCAAGCGACGGCTCCACCGTCGAGAGGTCGAGTTCGAGCGTATCGGTGAACACCGGCTCCGGCGAATTCGCGTCGAGCCACATGCCTTGTTCCTTGGCATAGGCCTCGACCAGCGCGATCGTCTTGTCGTCGCGGCCCGTGAAGGTCAGGTAGTTGATGGTTTCCTGATCGATCGGGAAGATGCCGCAGGTCGCGCCGTATTCCGGCGCCATGTTGGAGATCGTCGCCCGGTCGGCAAGGCCCAGCTTGGCCAGGCCCGGTCCGTAGAATTCGACGAATTTCTGCACCACGCCCTTGGCCCGCAGCATCTGCGTGACCGTGAGCACGACATCGGTCGCGGTCGTCCCTTCCTTCGGCTCGCCGACGAAGCGGAAGCCGATGACCTCGGGAATGAGCATGGAAACGGGCTGGCCGAGCATGCCGGCCTCCGCCTCGATGCCGCCGACGCCCCAGCCGAGAACGCCAAGGCCGTTGACCATCGTCGTATGACTGTCGGTGCCGACCACCGTGTCGGGGAAGGCGACCATCTTGCCGTCCCGGTCTTCGCTCGACCAGACGCCGCGCGCCAGGTATTCGAGGTTCACCTGATGGCAGATACCGGTTCCCGGCGGCACGACCCGGAAATTCGTGAACGCGTCGGCGCCCCAGCGCAGGAACTCGTAGCGTTCCATATTGCGCTCGAATTCGAGTTCGACATTCTGTTCGAAGGAACCATCGTCGCCGAAGGAATCGACGCTGACCGAATGGTCGACCACCAGGTCGACCGGGGTGAGCGGATTGATCTTCTGCGGGTCCTCGCCGAGCGCCTTGAGCGCGTCGCGCATCGCCGCCAGGTCGACGACGGCGGGGACGCCGGTGAAGTCCTGCAGCAGAACGCGGCCGGGACGGAAGGCGATCTCGTGATCGGTCTTGCCGTTCTTCAACCAGTCGCCGAAGGCCTTCACGTCGTCGGACTTGACCGATCGGCCGTCCTCGAAGCGCAGCATGTTTTCCAGCAGCACTTTCATGGAGAAAGGCAAGCGCGCGAAGTCGAGGCCAAGCGCCTGTCCCGCGGCATCGATGCTGTAATAATCGTACCCGTCGCCCCCGACGGTCAGCGACCGACGCGTCTTCAAACTGTCATGACCAATACCCGTCACGGCTCAACTCCTCCAACGTCAAAAGGATGCCCAAACACCAATGTATATAGGGGCCCTTCGCTTTCCTCGAAGGGCACGGCCCGTTGTTTATACACAAACCGCGCAAATGGGAAGCCGAAGGGCGGAAATCGATGGTGCCATCAACCAACCGCACCGGGCGGTCCACGGTTCCGCTGGACCCGCTTCCCACCGGGGTCTAGGGTGTCGGCATTCGGCGAGGTTCGGCGCGCCAAGCGCCCTCATAGCATGGCTGCCCGATAACATGGGCGCCCCAGAAAAGGTCTGAAGCCATCTCCCAATCGCAGCCCGTTGGCGACCGACACGCTGCCGCCCGGCTTTGGGCGGAACGCCTGAAGGAATTCGCGCGGCCCAGCACCAAACACGGTGTCCGGCAACTCCTCGTGACCGTCCTGCCGCTGATCGGCCTGTGGGCGGCGATGGCGCTGACGCTGGACTGGGGATACTGGATAACCTTGCTGCTGGCCATTCCCGCCGCCGGATTCGTGGTGCGGCTGTTCATGATCCAACATGACTGCGGCCACTATTCCTTCTTCAGTTCGCGCCGCGCCAATGACCTGGTCGGCCGCGCGATCAGCCTGTTCACCTTAACGCCGCACAAATACTGGCGCGACGCGCACGCGATCCACCATGCAACCTCGGGCAACCTGGATGCGCGCGGCATCGGCGACATCTCGGTGCTGACCGTCCGCGAATACCGCGCCCTGCCCTTCTGGCGGCGCATGGCGTACCGGCTGTACCGCAACCCGGTGGTGTTGTTCGGGGTCGCCCCGACCTGGGTCTTCGTCATCAAGTTCCGGTTCCCGCTGGACCTGCTGCGGCGGCGGTGGCGGCTGCTGCCGGACGTGTTGTTGACCACCGTCTTGAGCGCGCTGGTCGTCACGGCGATGGGGCTGGCGATCGGGTTCGGCACCTTCACCTTGGTTCAAGTGCCGATCACGCTATTGGCGACGACAATCGGCGTCTGGCTGTTCTACGTCCAGCATCAGTTCGAGAACACACATTGGGCCGAGGAAGGCGCTTGGGACTTTCACACGGCCGCCCTCGAAGGCAGTTCCTACTTCCACATGCCGAAACTGCTGCAGTGGTTTACGGCGAACATCGGCGCGCATCACGTGCATCACCTGTGCAGCCGGATTCCCAACTACCGCCTCGGCGATTGCCTCGCGCGCTATCCCGAGCTGAAGCAGATCAACCGCGTCACCCTGTGGCAAAGCCTGAAATGCATCCCGCTGTCCCTATGGGACGAGGACAGCAGCAGGCTGATCAGCTTCCGGACGATGAAGCGGCAGGGCCGGGTTTCGAAACCCCGGCCCTAGGCGCGGCGCGGATCAGCCCTTTCCCTCCTTCGGCCGCAGCGGCGCCGGATCCAATTCGGCTTTTTCGCCGAGCCAGATCGCATGATCGAAATGATCGGCCATGGCGTCGTCGGTCAACGGATGGACGAACACGGTAAGGTCGCCGCGGTTGAGCGCCAGGAACGGCACGATATCGGCGAATTGCCCCGGGTCGAAGGCGACCTGATAGCTCCACTCTGGATGCGGGCCGACCGGCTTATGGTGCCACCGGCCGAGCGTGACGTCGAAGGCCTCTAGCCCCTCACGAAGCGTAGCCGCCGCCGGTTCGCTGTCCGCGTCGAAATAGACATGCGCGTGATATCCGGTGATCGAGTCCACAGTCTTCATGCCGGTCTCCTTCTTCGCCGATGGGCCGTCCGATCGCCCCAAGCAAAAATGGCGCGGCGGCACCGCAAGTCAATCGCCGACTGGACGGGCTAACTGCGGGACAGTTCCTTCTGCATCCGGCGCAGACGGAAGCGGCGGATCATCCCCAAACTCCACCGGTAGCCGGCCCACGACCCAACGATGGCCCAGGGAATGCTGCCGACGAACATGGGCACGCCCCATAACTCGAAGATGCCGGCGACATAGATCCACATGGTTTCGAGGAATCCGGCGTCGGTCGCGAGCAAACTGCCGAGCCGTTCCTGAAATTCGCTGTAACCGCCGCCTTCGTCCCAGCGCCCCATCAGGAATTGCCCGGTCACGAGGAAGCAATAGTAGAAGGGCGGCACGGTGAAAATGTTGGTGACCCAGGTCCAGGCCATGCCCACGATCAGGTTGAAATCCCAGGACGGCCGCACCGCCCGGACCGCCAGCCAGATCACGAACACGATGGGCATCTGCACGCCGACGGTCGGCGTCAACGCCGCCAACAGCCCGACCAGGACGCCGCGCGCGGTATGTTCGGGGGCGTTCTTGCCGCGCAGGACCGGAATCACCAGACGATATCGGAACAAACGCCCGATCCGGCTCATATATCCATGTCGTCCCGGCAACGGCACCAGCCCAATTCTGTTGTTCGCGCCCGTTCAATAGGGTGTAGGGGGTCGCACGGAATCCTGTCAATCGCGACCGCGGTTCCTCAGCCTACACGGTACGAATAAACGATCCGTTAGCGCTTTCGCGCAACACCCGGCCGGCCGCAAGAACGCACTCAGCGGTCCTTGATCAACGAATAAACATAGAACAAGACCGAGGTGATCATGATCGCGCTGCCGATCATCGTCGGCGTATACGTCCCGTTGCGCACGAGGCCGACCGCGAGGTCGATCGCAAAGGCGATCAGGAAGAACACCACGTAGACGCGGCGCTTCTCTTCCGGGCTCGGTTTGTCGTCGTCGCGTCCCGCCGTCATCGTGAACCTCGGTAGCTAGCTCTGCAGGCGTTGCGTGCAAAGCGAATTTGCCCGATCCGCGCGGAAAGGTAAAATCCCGAGAACGTTACCACGGATCGTGCCCCCATCCGCGTTCCCGGCCACGGCACAACGGCAAATCGACCAACGACCCAACAAGAGATAGGGACCGACCATGTATGACATCGTTTTGACAGGCGGCCGTGTGGTCGATCCGGGCCAGGGCCTCAATGCGGTCACCGACGTCGCCTTCCAAGACGGCCGCGTCGCGGCGGTCGGCGATGGGCTCGGCGGCGAGGACGCCAAGGAGACGCGCGACGTTTCCGGGCGTTTGGTAACGCCGGGCCTGGTCGATATCCACGCCCATGTCTATTGGGGCGCCACCTATCTCAGCGTCGAGGCGGAACGAGTCGCGCGGCAGAGCGGCACCACCACCTTCGTCGATGCCGGCACCGCCGGGGCCGGCACCTTCCACGGCTTTCGCAAGCTGATCATCGAGCCGTCCGACCTGCGGATCATCGCCTTCCTCAACATTTCGCATCCCGGCATCTACGGCTATGGACCCGGCTTCATGGTGGGCGAGACCAGCGAGTTGCGGCTGCTGCACCCCGGCGCCTGCGTGAAGGTGGCGCGGGAGCACGAGGACCTGATCTGCGGCGTCAAGGTACGGCTGGGCAGCAACGTCTCGGAACTCGTCGGGATCGGCGCGCTGGACTGCGCGATCGAGGCGGCGGAGGAATTGGACCTGCCGGTGATGGTGCATATCGGCGCACCGCCGCCGCGCCGCAAGGACATCCTGGAGCGGCTGCGGCCCGGCGACATCCTCACCCATTGCTGCCGCATGTTCCCGAACGCGGCGATCGACAACAACCGCAACATACGGCAAGAGGTCGAGGACGCGCGCGAGCGCGGGATTATCTACGATGTGGGCCACGGGCGGGGATCGTTCGATTTCGACGTGGCCCGCGCCATGGTCGACAACGGTTTCATCCCCGACGTGATGAGCAGCGACGTGCATGTGAACAGCATCGACGGCCCTGCCTTCGATGTCCTTGTCACGATGTCGAAATTCCTGTCGCTCGGCGCATCGTTGAGCGAGGTCATCGCCGCCGGGACAAGCCGGGCGGCCGCCGCCGTCGCGCGGCCCGACCTCGGCACGTTGAAACCCGGATCGCCGGGAGACGCCGTCGTCCTGCGGCACGAAGAAGGCGCGTTCGAATATCTCGACAGCCTGGGCCAGACCTATACCGGCGACCAGAAGCTGGAGCCGGAGGCCATGATCGTCAACGGAGCCTGGTGGGAATAACCGAATGAGCGACGCCACCACCTTCGAAAAGTTGCAGACACCGCTGGACGACCCGTCCGCCTGGCGCGGCGCGGATTTGCGCGCACGATCCGACTGGATCGTGACCTTGACCGATGCGGAAATCGCCGAGATCGAGACGGCGCTGATCGAGGCCCGCGCGCAGCAGGGCGATCTTTTTGCGCTGACAAAGGAAGATTTCCCGTTGCCGACGCTCTCCGCCCGCCTGGAAGGATTGCGGCCGGTGCTGGAAGGCGGGCGCGGCTTCGCATTGGTGCGCGGCCTGCCGGTGGACCGCTATAGCGAGGCCGACGCCCGGACGATCTTCTGGGGGCTGGCGCAGCATGTCGGCACGCCGGAACCGCAGGACGGCGCCGGCAACCTGATGCATGACGTCCGAGATACCGGTAAATCATTTGCCGATTCCAATACACTGCGTGACTACCAGACCGACGCCGCGATCAACTTCCACAACGACGGCGCGGATATCTTCATGCTGTGCTGTCTACAGGCGGGCGCCAGCGGCGGGGAAAGCCTGCTGGTCAGCGCGGTCGAAGTCTTCAACGAGGCGATGCGCCGCCGACCCGACCTCGCCGAGGTTCTGCAGCAGGCCTGCTGGCATATGGACACGCGCGGCCAGCGGCGCGACGGCGTGAAGGTCCAAGTGATGCCGATCTATACCTATTGGAACGGCCAGCTCACGCCGAACTACAAGAACAGCCTGATGTATGCGGCCCAGCGGTTCCCGGACGTGCCGCCCTTTACCGACGCCCAGAAGGAAGCGATCGCCTTGCTCGACGAGATTTGCAGCGATCCGGATATCGCACTGTCCTTCGTGATGGAACCGGGCGATATTCAGATCGCCAGCAATTACGCGACCTTCCACGCCCGGACGCAATACCGCGACGGCGGCGGCCCGGACCGCAAGCGGCATCTGCTGCGGATCTGGCTGACCATCCCGAACGGCCGGCCATTGCCGCCCAATTTCGAAGGGACGCGCGAATTCGGCGCGACCTATGCCCGGCGCATGACGCCGAACGGAGGAACGACATGAGCGACTACCTGACCCACCGCGTCGACGACCCGTCCGCCTGGAGCGGCCCCGCGATAAGCAACCGGCAGGATTGGATCGTCGAACTCACCCCCGACCAGGCCGACGCCATCCGCGCGGCGGTGCAGGCGGCGAAGGAAAGCGGGCGCGACCTGCTCGACCTTGGCCGCGACGATTTTCCGATCCCGGCGCTCGCCGACGTCATCGATGGCGTGCATCGGGAACTGGAAGGCGGGCGCGGCTTCACCGTCCTGCGCGGACTGCCGATCGCCGAGATGTCCGAGGAGGACGCGAAAACGGTGTTGTGGGGCTTCGGCCGCCACATCGGCACGCCGGAGCCGCAGGACGGCGCGGGGAACCTGGTGCACAGCGTGCGCGATACCGGCGCGCGGGTGGAGACGACCGACAACATCCGCAGCTTCCAGACCAACGATCCGCAGCGCTTCCACAACGACGGTTGCGACACCTTCATGCTGATGTGCCGCCAGACCGCGAAATCCGGCGGCCGCAGCCGGCTCGCCAGCGCCGTGCAGATCTTCAACGACATCCTGGAACAGCGGCCCGACCTCGCCAAAGTGCTGCAGGAGGATTTCCATATGGACGCCCGCGGCCAGCGCCCGGATGGGGTCACGATCCAGGTTATGCCGATCTATCACTGGTTCGCTGACCGCCTGTCGATCAACCTGAAACTCCGCTATATCCACACCGCCCAGCGGTTCGACGAGGTGCCGCCGCTCAGCCCCGCCCAGAAGGAGGCGATCGCGCTGTTCGAGAAGGTCGCCGAGGAGAATGTGCTGGAGTTCGACATGCAGGCGGGTGACGCGCTGGTCGCCAACAACTACACGATCATCCACGGCCGGACCGGCTTCGAGGATTGGCCCGATCCCGATCAGCGGCGGCACATGCTGCGCCTGTGGCTAACCCTTCCGGAGGGTCGGCCCCTGCCGCCCGTCTTCAAGGGAAGCCGCGAATTTGGGGCAAGTTACGCGCGCAGAATGAATTGACGCATAGGTAAATATACCTTCGCGTGAGAATACAGGCCCTGGCTGCCTTAATATTGCCTTATTCCGGGCAAATCGAAGCCACAGTCCCCGTGTGTACTAACCAGGCTGAGACCTCCCCTCTCAGACGAGGCTACGCCAAACAGCCTCATTCAAGTATACGGCCTTGGCGTAAGGTCGTTCACTCCTGGCGGTCGCTGGCCCACCCCCAGCGACCGTCTTTCTTTTTGCCCCCTTCCTGCGATACCTTGTGCGCTCCGCCAACAGCCGTGACGCGCGATGCCCGATCAATTCACCGCCGAGAACCTTCTCTGCATTCGCGGCGAACGGATCGTGTTCACGGACCTCAGTTTCACGCTCGGCAGCGGCGGCGCGATGGTGCTGCGCGGCCCGAACGGCAGCGGGAAGTCCAGCCTGCTGCGTCTCCTGGCGGGACTTGGCCGCCCGGTCGACGGCGCTTTGCGCTGGAACGGCGACGACATCCGGGATGACTTCACCGCCCACCGCGCGCGAAGCGTCTATGTCGGCCATGCCGACGGGGTGAAGCCGGCGCTCTCGGTGCGGGAGAATCTCGCGTTCTGGGCCGGACTCGGCGACGGCGCCGACCGTGTGCAGGGCGCGATCGACCGGATGGGCCTCTCGGCGCTGGCCGATGTCGCGGGCCGCTTCCTTTCCGCAGGGGAAAAACGCCGGCTCGCCCTGGCGCGGCTGCTGGTGCGCGAGGCACCACTCTGGCTGCTGGACGAGCCGACGGTCGGCCTCGACAGCGGGGCGCTGGACATCTTCGAATCCCTGTTGGCCGACCATTGCGCCGGCGGCGGCATGGTCGCGGTATCGACCCATACGCCGATCCGCGTGGAGCCGGCCCAGGAGATGCAACTCGGCGATTTCGCCGTCGCCCGGATGGACCTGGAGACGGCGGGCGCATGATCGCCGCCTTCCGCCACATGATGCTGCGCGACCTGCGGCTGGCCGTGCGCCAGGGCATGGACGCCGCGATGGCGGTCGCCTTCTTCGTCATCGCCGGCACGCTGTTCCCGCTGGGCGTGGGCCCGGAACCGAACATGCTGGCGCGGATCGCGGCCGGGGTGATCTGGGTCACCGCCCTGCTGGCGGTGCTGCTGTCGCTCGACCGGCTGTTCCAGCAGGACTACGAGGACGGGTCGCTGGAGCAATTGGTGCTCGCCCCGGTGCCGCTGGAGATCCTGGTGCTGGCCAAGATCAGCGCCCACTGGGTCATCACGGGCGTGTTGCTGATCGCCGCCTCGCCGCTGCTCGCGGTCTTCCTGAACATGCCGGCCGCCGCCTATCCCGTATTGCTGCTTGCGATGGCCTTGGGCACGCCCAGCCTCAGCCTGATCGGGGCGATCGGGGCCGCCCTCAGCCTGGGTGCACGGCGCGGCGGCGTACTGATGGCCGTGCTGGTCTTGCCACTCTATATCCCGGTACTGATCTTCGGCGTCGGCGCGGCGGACGCCGCCGTGACGGGACTGAGCCCGCAACCGCATCTGCTTCTGCTCGGCGCCATCCTGGCCGCCGCCATCCCGCTGGCGCCCTGGGCCGCCGCCGCCGCCCTGCGCCAAGCCACCGAATAGGCCGCGATCCGACTGGACCGGCCGCCCATATTGAATTGGCCCTTACGCTCCGGGCGCCCGGGGTAGATATAACTTGCGAAATGCAATCGAGGCGGCGCTTGCCGCCCGTCGGCATTTCGGCGCAGTATCGCCATCACCTACGCTGATCGAGACCGAACCGTATGACACAAACATCTTCGCACGGCTGGCGCACGCCGACCCTAATATTCCTGTCGGGCTGCCTGTTGCTGTTCCTGTCCTTCGGCACCCGGCAAGGCTTCGGTCTGTTCCTGCAGCCGATCAGCGCGGAGTTCGGCTGGGGCCGCGAGGTCTTCGCCCTGGCCATCGCGATCCAGAACCTGATCGTCGGGGCGGCGCAGCCCTTTACCAGCGCCGTTGCCGACCGTTACGGCACGGGGCGGATGGTGGCCATCGGCGGGCTGCTATACGCCAGCGGCCTGTTCCTGATGGCGAATGCCTCGACACCCTTCGACGCCTATCTAAGCATGGGCGTCCTGGTCGGCCTCGGCCTCAGCGGCACCAGTTTCGCGATCGTCTTCTCGGCAATCGCCCGTGTCGTCCCGGACGAAAGACGCACCTTCGCCCTGGGCGCGGTCAGCTCGGTCGGATCGCTCGGCACGTTCACCATGGTGCCGCTCGGCCAGGCCTTTCTCGACGCCTACGGCTGGATAACGGTTCTGACGATGCTCTGCTTCGTCATCCTGTTGACCGTACCGGTCGGCTTCGTGCTGAAAGGCAAACCCAAAGTGCACGCCAGCAAGCAGAGCCTCCGCGAGGCGCTGCGCGAGGCGCGCGGCCATCGGGGATACCGCCTGCTGGTGGCCGGCTTCTTCGTGTGCGGGTTCCACGTCGCCTATATTGCCACGCATTTGCCGTCCTATATCGTCGACCGCGGCCTCTCCGCCGAGCTTGGCGCCTGGACCCTTGGACTGGTCGGTCTGTTCAACGTCGTCGGCGCGTTGGGCGGTGGATTCCTGGGCGACAAGATCAGCAAACGGTATCTGTTGAGCGCCCTCTATTTCGGCCGCGCGGTGCTCTTCACCGTGTTCGTGCTCACCCCGCTGACGGAAACCACCGTGCTGTTGTTCGGCGTCATCATGGGGTTGTTATGGCTCAGCACGGTGCCGGTCACGTCGGCGTTGGTGGCGCAGATCTTCGGACCGCAATACATGGCCACGCTGTTCGGAATTGTCTTCTTCAGCCATCAAATCGGCGGTTTCCTGGGTGCCTGGCTCGGCGGCTACCTTTTCGACACGACCGGTTCCTACGATCTGGTCTGGTGGATTTCGGTCGCCTTGGGCCTCGCGTCGGCCGCCCTGCATCTGCCGATCGACGAGAAACCGGTGTCGAGGCTTGCCACCGCCGGGTAACACTCGCGCGAGCGCGACAAATTTTCACCGGAAATCGATGCGAAAAGTCCTTATATAAAGGGCGTCATGCATCGATTCGCGAATCCGACCCGATTTCTCAGGATCGCCAACGCCGTTCTTCCATGGACCGGCGGGCTGACCGTCCTATTGCTCGGCGCCGGGCTGTATCTGGCATTGTTGAATTCGCCGCCCGACTATCAGCAAGGTGAAACGGTGCGGATTATGTATGTCCATGTGCCGTCGGCCTGGATGGCGCTGTTCACCTATCTCACCATGGCCGTGGCCAGCGCCGTGGCGCTGATTTGGCGGCATCCGCTAGCCGACCTGACGGCAAAGGCCGCGGCTCCGATCGGCGCGGGCTTCACGATCATCTGCCTCGCCACCGGCTCGCTTTGGGGCAAACCCATGTGGGGCACCTGGTGGGTCTGGGATGCGCGTCTCACCTCCATGCTGATCCTGCTGTTCCTGTATCTGGGCTATATCGCGCTTGTGAATGCGTTCGACGACCCGAATCGCGGCTACCGCGCCGCCGGCATCCTGGCGCTGGTCGGCGTGGTGAACCTGCCGATCATCAAATTCTCGGTCGATTGGTGGAACACGCTGCACCAACCCGCCAGCGTGATCCGGCTCGACGGCCCGGCGATCCATCCCGACATCCTGTTGCCGTTGCTCGTCATGGCCGCCGCGTTCAAGTTTTTCTTTGCCACCGTCCTCATCCTCCGGATCCGCAGCGAGATCGCCGCCGCGAAGATCCGGAACCTGCAGCTCAGTCTGGCGCGGGGATAGTCCCATCATGGAAAAGTATTTCAGCATGGGCGGACACGGCGCTTATATATGGCCGTCCTACCTGATCGCGGCGTTGGTCCTGATCGCGCTGCTGGTGACGTCGCTGCGCGCGGTGCGCGCGCGGGAGGAACAACTCAAGACGCTGCGGCAGGCGCGGCGCGGCGGCACGGGAGAGGCGGAATGACCCGGAAACGGCGGCGGCTCTATGCTGTGATCAGCGGATTGACGATGTTGGGAGTCGCGGCGGCGTTGGTGCTATTCGCGCTGGAGGACAATCTGGTGTTCTTCCACAGCCCGAGCGACGTCGTCGAAAAATCGGTCGACGCCGGACAGCGCATCCGGCTGGGCGGACTGGTCGAGGAAGGCAGCGTCGAACGCGGCAGCGGGACCATCAGCTTCAAGATCACCGACATGAAGACCGCCATCCCGGTACGCTACGCCGGCATAGTCCCGGACCTGTTCCGCGAAGGGCAAGGCGTGGTGGCCGAAGGGTCGCTCGACGCCAACGGCCAGTTCATCGCAAGCGAGGTGCTTGCCAAGCATGACGAGCAATACATGCCGCCCGAAGTCGCCGATGCGCTGAAACGCGCCGGTCATTGGAAGGAAAACGAAGGAGCGGCCGACAAATGATTGCCGAACTCGGCCATTTCGCGCTGATCCTGTCGCTCTGCGTCGCGGTCGCACAATCGACGCTGCCGCTCGTCGGGGCGGCCCGCAACCATGGCGGATGGATGGCGCTCGGCAATGCGGCCGCCATCCTGCAGTTCGTGCTGGTCTCTTTCGCCTTCACCGCGTTGATGCACGGCTTCATCGTCAGCGATTTCTCGCTCCGGGTCGTCGCGTCGAACTCGCACTCGCTGAAACCGATGATCTACAAGATTTCCGGCGTGTGGGGGAACCACGAGGGCTCGATGCTGTTGTGGGTGCTCATCCTCGCCCTGTTCGGCGCGTTGATCGCCGGGTTCGGCAGGAACCTGCCGCCGCCGCTCCGTGCGCGCGTGCTGGCGGTGCAGGCGATGATCGCGGTCGGGTTCCTCCTGTTCATGCTGATCACGTCGAACCCGTTCGAGCGGCTGTTCCCGCCGCCGGCGAACGGCAACGACCTGAACCCGTTGCTGCAGGACCCGGGCCTCGCCCTCCATCCGCCGATCCTCTATGTCGGCTATGTCGGATTCTCGATCGCCTTTTCCTTCGCCGTAGCCGCCTTGATCGAAGGCCGCGTCGACGCCGCCTGGGCGCGGTGGGTCCGGCCATGGACGTTATTGGCGTGGGCCTTCCTGACCGGCGGCATCGCGCTCGGCAGCTGGTGGGCCTATTACGAGCTCGGCTGGGGCGGCTTCTGGTACTGGGACCCGGTGGAGAACGCGTCCTTCATGCCGTGGCTCGTCGGCACCGCGCTGCTGCATTCCGCCATCGTGGTGGAGCGGCGGGACGCGTTGAAGACCTGGACCATCCTGCTCGCGATCCTCACCTTTTCGCTCAGCCTTATCGGTACCTTCCTGGTGCGGTCGGGCGTGTTGACGTCGGTCCATGCCTTCGCCGTCGACCCGGACCGCGGCGTCTTCATACTGTTCCTGCTGATCATCAGTATCGGCGGCAGCCTCGCGCTTTATGCGTGGCGCGCGCCGACGCTCAAGGGCGGCGGATTGTTCGCCCCCATCAGCCGCGAGGGCGCACTGCTGCTCAACAACCTGTTGCTCACCACCGCGGCGGCGACGGTGTTCATCGGCACGCTCTACCCGCTGCTGCTGGAAGCGGTCGGCGGCGGCAAGGTGTCGGTCGGACCGCCTTTCTTCAACGCCACCTTCGTGCCGCTGATGGTGCCATTGATCGCCGCCTTGGCGGTCGGCCCGCTATTGGCGTGGAAGCGCGGCGACATCACGGGGGCGTTGTCGCGGCTCAAGGTCGCCGGCGCGGTCACCGCCGTGGGGCTCGTGCTGTGTGCGGCGTTGGCCTGGGGCCGCCCGGTCCTGGGCACCATCGCCATGGGCTTCGCGATCTGGCTCGCCGCCGGCGTCGTCACCGAGGTCGCCGAGCGCATCCGCCTCGGCCGCATCCCGCTGCGGCAGAGCCTGTCGCGCGCGGCCGGGCTCCCGCGCAGCGCCTGGGGCATGGCGCTCGCCCATATCGGCATCGCGGGCATCATCGCGGGCGCCGCCGGCGCGACGGTTTGGAAAGAGGAAGTCATCCGCGTGATGCAACCGAACGATACGGTGGAAATCGGCGGCTACGCGCTGACCTTCGACGGGACGCAGGATATGCGCGGCCCGAACTACCTGACGCGGAAGGGGTTGTTCTCGGTCAGCAAGGACGGCAAGCCGGTGTTGAAAATGTACGCGGAACGGCGGAACTATCTGGTCGGCGGGCAGCAGACCACCGAAGCGGCGATCCACAGCAAGCTTGCCGGCGACCTCTACGCGGTGATCGGCGACAGCAACGGCAAAGGCGGCCATACCGTGAATGTCTACTACAAGCCCTTGGTGCCGTGGATGTGGATCGGCAGCACCCTGATGGTGCTGGGCGGGTTCGTCTCGCTCAGCGACCGGCGGCTCCGCATCGGGGCCCCGTCGCGGAAACGCAAGAAATCCATGCCGGCGCAACCGGCGCCGGCGGAATGAGCGGCCGGTGAAACGTCTTCTTTTCATCATCCCGCTGGTCCTGTTCCTGGGGATTGCCGGCTATCTCGGCTACGGACTGACGCGGGATTCTCGCATTCTTCCGTCGACGCTGATCGACAAGCCCGCGCCGACCTTCGCGCTGGAAGCGTTGATCCCCGGCGGCAACGGGCTGAAGACCGAAGACCTCAAGGGTCAGGTGGCGCTGGTGAACGTCTTCGCCTCCTGGTGCGTCCCCTGCCGGGCCGAGCATCCGATCTGGGTGCGCGTGGCCAAGCAGGAGAAGATTCCGATCTACGGCATCAACTGGAAGGACAAGCGCCCGGACGCGATTGCCTGGCTGGAAGAACTCGGCAATCCCTATAAACGGATCGGTTTCGACCCGGATCACAAGGGGGGCGTCGAATGGGGCGTCTACGGCGCGCCCGAGACCTATGTCATCGACCGGGAGGGCCGCGTCCGCTACAAGCATGTCGGCCCGGTCTTTTCCGAAACCTTGAACGACACGATCCTGCCCCTGGTGCGCAAGCTGCAGGAAGATCGATGATGCGCCGAGCCTTCTCCGCCGCGTTGATGGCCATCCTGATGGTCCTGACAGGACCGGGACTCGCGGTGCAGCCGGAAGAGATGCTGCCGGACCCGGCGCAAGAAGCCCGGGCGCGCGCGCTGTCCGCCGATATCCGCTGCCTCGTCTGTCAAAATCAATCGATCGACGACTCCGACGCGACCCTTGCCCGCGACCTACGGCTGCTCGTGCGCGAACAGATCAAGGAAGGCAAGACCGACCAAGGTATCCGCGACTTCCTGGTAGAACGATACGGCGATTTCGTGTTGCTGAGACCGCCAATGAAGGCCAGCACCTGGCTATTGTGGTACGGCCCGCTGATCGTCTTCGTCCTCGGCGTAATCGGACTGATCGTGTTCTTCCGGACGCGTTCGGGCGGGGACACCGCCACGGCGCCGACGCTGAGCGCCGAGGAACAGGCCCGAGTCGAACGGCTGCTCGACGACTTGGATCCAGCGCCAGACGATGACGGCAAAGCCGGAAGGGACGACAAGACATGACCTTCTGGATCATCGCCGTCCTGATGATGCTGGCCGTCTCCGCCGCCTTGCTGATCCCGGCCCTGCGCCGAGGCGGCGATGACGCGGACGCGGCCGAATTCGACCTGGAGGTTTACCGCAACCAACTCGAACAACTGGAGTCGGACAAGGCGGCCGGGCTGATCGGCAAGACCGAAGCCGACGCGGCCCGAGCCGAAGTCTCCCGGCGCATGCTCGACGCCGACGCCCGCCGCGGATCGGCGCCGGCGGGCAAACGATCGCTGCCGGCGAGCCGATGGATCGCCACGGTCACCGCCGCCATCGTCCCGCTAGTCGCACTGATCCTTTATGCCGACTGGGGCGCGCCGGGTGCTCCCGGCCACCCCTTCGCCGAACGCAGCCAAGAGGTCAACCAGCAGACGGCGGACTTGCGGGCGCGAGTCGCCAAGCTGCGCGAGAACCTGGAGCAGAACCCGGAAAACCTCGAAGGATGGGTGCTACTGGCCACGAGTCTCGCGGCGCTTCGCGATTACGACAATGCAAGCAAGGCCTATGAAATGGCGCTGGGTCTCGATGCCGGAAACGCCGGTCTCGTCGCGGCCTATGGCGAGACCTTGGTCATGGCCAAGGATGGCGTGGTCACCCCGGCGGCGCGGGCGGCCTTCGAATCCGCGTTGGAAAAATCGGCGCGCGAGCCCCGCGCCCGCTTCTATCTGGCCATCGCCGAGGAGCAGGCAGGCAACAACCGCGCCGCCCTGGATCGCTGGCTTGCGCTGTTGAAGGACTCGCCGCCGAACGCACCCTGGACCAGGATCGTCCGGCAACGCGCAACCAATGCAGCCCAGGCGGCGGGTATTGAGCCCGACAGCGTGATACCGCCGCCCGCCGCGACGGCCGCGAAGCCGCCGGGACCGAGCGCGGGCGACATGGCCGCCGCGCAATCGATGTCCCCCGAGGATCGCGCGGCGATGATCGAAAGCATGGTGACGAAGCTGGCCGATCGACTGAAGAGCGAACCGGATGACCTGGAAGGATGGATGCGGCTGGGCCGCGCCTATACCGTGCTGAACCGGCCGGCCGACGCCAAAATCGCCATGGCCAACGCAGCCCGGCTCGCCCCGGATAATGTCGACATCCTGCTTCTGTATGCCCGTACGTTGCGGAGCGCCGCCGACAACAAGCAGACCCCGGAGTCGGTCGCCGTGATGCGCAAGGTGCTGGCGCTCGACGCGAAGAATATCGAAGGGCTTTGGCTGGTCGGCCGCGCCGAGATCGCGAGCGGTAAGATCGAGGAGGGCCGGGCCAAGATGCAGCAAGCGGTGGATGCCCTGCCCGCCGAGTCGCCGGACCGCGCCAAGCTGCAACAGCATCTCGACGAAATATCCAAACCGAAGAATTAGGCGGTATCAGTCCGCGGCTTCCATCGAGAATCGCTGGCGATACCGGCCGGGCGCCACGCCCAATCGGGCCACGAAGGCGCGGCGCATGCGCTCCTCTTCGCCGAATCCGCAGCGCAGCGCGACCTGCCCCACCGGCAGGCCGGTTTCCTCCAACAGGCGGCGCGCCGCCTCGACCCGCAACGCCGTGACCACCTTGGCGGGCGTCATGCCGGTACGGTCGCGGTAGAGCCGCGCGAAGGTACGCGGGCTCATCCCGGCGCGTTCGGCGAGCCGTTCGACCCGTAGGTCCGCCGACAGGTTGTCCGCCATCCAGGCATGCAGGTCCGCGAAATCGCCGGTGTCGGAAAGCTGGGCGGCGAGGATCGAGCTGAACTGCGCCTGCCCGCCGGGCCGCTTCATGAACACGACCAGCCGCTGCGCCGTCTGCAATGCCAAACGCCGGCCCAAGTCCGCCTCGACCAGGGCCAAGGACAGGTCGATGCCCGCGGTGACACCGGCCGACGTCCAGACGCCGCCGTCCTCGATGAAGATCGGGTCGCCATTGACCTGGATATCCGGGTACTGCGCCGCCAACCTCTCGCAATAGGCCCAATGCGTGGCCGCACGCCTACCCGCCAGGGCGCCCGCCGCCGCGAGCAGGAATGCCCCGGTACAGACCGAGCAGGCCCGCCGCGCGGCCGCGGCCTGCGCGCGCAGCCAGGCGACCGTTGCGGCATCCTCGGCCGCCGCATGCACGCCATGCCCACCGGACGCGATCACCGTATCGAAGGATCGTCCGGCCGCATCGTCGACGGAAATCGACGACAGGCCGACACCCGACGAGGTGACGATTTCACCGCCGTCGCGGGATACCACCGTCACCCGGTAGGCCGGGGTCCCGCGCCCCTCGGCGAGTTCCGACGCCGAGGCGAAGACCTGGGCCGGCCCCGCGATGTCGAGCAGTTGGGCATCCGGAAATCCGAGGATCGCGATGTCTTTGGTCGATGCAGGATCGGTCATATCCGCATGCTAGACGCTCGGTTGGCGGAAATCGAGGATTATTTGTCATTTCTGCCAATCGCGGACTCGGCTACGATATGCGCAATCAATCGCAAAGAGGTATCGCCGCCATGACCGATCCGATCTCCGTAGGACTTCTTCTGTTTCCGCGCCTGACCCAGCTCGACCTGACCGGGCCGTTCGAGGTGTTCTCGCGGACGCCCGGCGTGACCGTGCATCTGATCTGGAAATCGCTCGATCCGGTGACCTCGGATAGCGGCATGTCCATCGCGCCGACGGCCACCTTCGCGGATGTGCCGCCGCTCGACATCATCTGCGTGCCGGGCGGACCGGGCGTCGCGCCGTTGATGGAAGACGACGAAACCTTGGCCTTCCTGCGCGGATGCGCCGAGCAGGCGAAATACGTCACCTCGGTCTGCACCGGGTCGCTCGTGCTGGGCGCGGCGGGCCTGTTGAAGGGCAAACGCGCGACGAGCCATTGGATGTCGCGCGACCTGCTGCAGCATTTCGGCGCCGAGGCGGTCAACGCCCGCATCGTGCACGACGGCGACACCATCACCGGCGGCGGCGTGACGGCGGGAATCGATTTCGCCTTGTCGATCGTCGACGCGCTGCGGGGCCGCACCGTGGCGGAGGAAACGCAACTGGCCATCGAATACGACCCGGAACCGCCCTTCCAGTCCGGATCGCCGCGCAGCGCCGACCCGGCCATGGTCGCGGACGTGCGGCAGCGGGGCGCGGCGCGGCAACAGGAGCGGCTGGAAATCGTGCAACGCGCGGCGGCGAAGCTCGCGACAGCATGAGTCAGGCGGCGGTGGATACGCCGCCGCTTCCCGTTTGGCAGGACCCGGCGCCGCGCGGTAGGGTCGAAGCGACGAGTCCCACTTCGGCAGACGCCTCCAGCGATGAGCGCCGTAACCACCGCCGAGACCGAGAGCGACGGCGGCCCCGCGACCCCGGCCAGCCCCGGCGCCTTTCAGCGCGCCATGATCCTGGCGACCGCCACCTTGGCGACCATGCTGGTCAGCATGACCCTGATGATCGTCAGCGTGATCATGCCGCAGTTGCAGGGTTCACTGTCGGCGACCCAGGACCAGGTCGCCTGGGTCATCACCTTCAACATCATCGCGATCGCCGTGGTGACGCCGATGACCGGGTGGCTCGCCAACCGGTTCGGCCGGCGCAACGTGATGATCTACAGCACGGTCGGGTTCGTTGCCTCGACGATCCTCTGCGGCACCGCTAACAGCCTCGAGGTGCTGGTGCTCTACCGCATGCTGCAGGGCGTTTTCGGCGCACCGCTCAACCCGCTGTCGAACGCCATCGTGCTGGACACCTTCCCGCGCGAACAGCACGGCACGGTCAACTCGATCTACGGCGTCGGCGTGGTCATCGGGCCCATGCTCGGGCCGATCCTCGGCGGCTACATCGCGGACGCCTACACCTGGCGCTGGGCCTTCATCGCAGTGGGGATCGCCGGAATACTGGCGGTGATCGGCGCGATCGTCTTCATCCGGGACGACCGGCGCGAGGCCAAGCTCACGCTCGACTGGACCGGCTTCATCACGCTGTCCATCGCCATCCTGTGTTTCCAGCTCGTGCTCGACCGCGGCGAGCAGGAGGACTGGTTCAACTCGATCGAGATCATCATCCAGGCAGGCCTCGCCGTCGCCGCCTTCTATGTCTTCACGGTCCACAGCCTGACCAGCCGGCGCCCCTTCCTGAATCCGCGCCTGCTGCTCGACCGGAACTACGCGATCGGCCTGATGGTCGTGCTGATCTTCGGGATGATGAACTTCACGCCGATGGCGCTGCTGCCGCCGCTGCTGCAGAATCTCGCCGGCTATCCGGACGACGCCATCGGCCTGCTGATCGGGTCGCGGGGGCTCGGCGGGGTCCTCGGGTTCTTCGCGTCGATCTGGGTCGGCAAGCTCGATCCCCGCATCGGCATGACCGCCGGTTTCCTGATCCAGGCGCTGTCCGGCTGGTGGATGATGGCGTTCGACGTGAACCTGACCGGCTTCGACGTGGCGCTGACCAGCGTCATGCAGGGATTCGCCGTCGGGCTGATCTGGGTGCCGCTGGTCGTCGCGACCTTCGCCACCCTGCGCCGGGAGCATCTGAACGAGGCCACCGCGGTGTTCCACCTGCTACGCTATATCGCGGCCAGCGCCTTCGTCTCGATCAGCGTGGTGATCGTGCTGCACACTGGGCAGGTGAACTACGCCCGCATGACCGAGTTCGTGACGCCGTATAACGATGTGCTACGGGACTCGTCGGCGCTGGGGCAATGGAGCCTGGAGAGTCTGCGCGATCTGGCGACGCTCAGCGGCGAGGTCGGCCGGCAGGCCTTCATGATCGGCTATATCAACGCCTTCACCGCCTATACGGTGCTGAGCATCGCCATCCTGCCGTTGGTGTTTTTCGTCCGGGTCCCTAACCGGAAGAAGTGATCCCGGAAGCCGCGACCTAGCGCCAGCCCGGCGTATGGGTGGAGCGCCGCAGGACGATCCAGCCGCCGACGGCGGAGGCGATCAACATCAGGGCCGCCGCACTGCCGTAGGTCCAGCGCGGCAGCACGCCGAGCGCGCCCAGCAGCACGATCGGAAGCAGCAGCGCCACGACGACCCAGGTGCCCAGAACGGCGCGCGCGACGAGCCGCCGCTGGCGCTCCGACCGGATGCGCCGAACCGAATTGATGGTGGTGACGATCGCGACCAGGCATGCAAGTACAGGCAAGGCCCAGGTGGCGATCATGCCAAATGTGGCCGTATCCACGATCACCGTACTCCTCTTGGATCGGGCGGCCGGCCCTTGGACCGTTCCGCGGATACAAGAGTCGGGCGGTCGCCTTAACAAGCCCTTAATTCCCGGTAACACACTGAAATCCAGCGATTCCCGGCTTCCCGCCGGATGGCGCGATTAAGTACCTTCCACATAGTGGGTATGGCGCCCGCCCCTGAACTTCCGCAGTATCACGGGGCGCTTACCCCGGGGAGACCCCGCACCACGCCGCGGGACCGCACCAGAATCAGAGCATCGGACGGATGCCGTTATTCCGCTGGAACATTCGACTGCCGATCTTGACGTCCGTCGTGGCCCATGTCGCGGTCGCCTCGACGACCTATTATCTATCCACCCTCGATGAATACGATCCCACCCGGCGGGAAAAGCAGATCGACATGGTATTCCTGCCGCCGCCGGTCCTGGCAGTCGAACAAGAGCCGCCGCCACCCCCACCGGCACCGCCGGCCGAGCCCACTCCGGTAGCGCCAATCCCGGTCGAGCCCCCGCCCGTCGAACCGGTACCCGATGCGGTCGCGATCCCCATGCCGAAACCGGAACCGCCGAAGAAGCCTGACCACAAACCGGAGCCGGTCGTGGCCAAACCGCCACCCGAACCGGAACCTGAGCCAGAACCAAAGCCCGAGCCGGAACCCGAACCCACGCCGAAACCGCAACCCGTGCCGTCACCACCGCCGCCCGCGATCGTCGACCCGCCGCCCGTACCACGCCCGGATCTGCAGAAGATGCTGAAATCGCTGATCGCCTATCCCTGGTCGGCACGGGTCAATTGCGAGCAGCGCATTGCGCTTGTCCGCTTGACGGTCAATGCCGACGGCTGGATCTCGTCCTACAAGATTCTCCGCGGCACCGGCTATGGGCCGGTCGATGCGGCGATCGGCGACAACATCAAGCGCGCCCCGCGCCTGCCGCTTCCCGCCGGGACCAAACTGCCCGATCGCTCGGAGGTGATCGTGCCCGTCGCCGTCACCTTGCCGGACTGTTCCGGCCAATTCTCCGCCGTCGAGGAAGAGGGCAACGAAGGCTTCAGCGACGATCCCGGACCGGACGACGGTGAAGTCGATCCCATGGGCATCGGATCGGCGGCGCTGACCGATCAGGAATCGGGATTGGGCTTTACGGACGACCATGGGCCGCTGGACGGCGAGGTCGACCCAACCGGCCCGGGATCGGACGACCTAACGGATCAGGAAACGGGCGGCCAGGACGATCCGTTCATCCAGCCGCTCGAATGCACCTTGTTCGGGATCAATTGCGCGCCGGACGAAACCAAAATCCGCTGACGCCGTTCAGGTGAACAGCCTTTCGCCCGGCATGTCCTTGTACAGATCGGCGACGAATTCACCGTACCCATTGTAAAGCAGCGTCGGCACCCGGCCATTGACGCCGAGCACGCGTTCGGTCGCTTGGCTCCAGCGGGGATGGGGCACTTCCGGGTTCACGTTGGCCCAGAAGCCGTATTCCTTGCTCTGGAGCTGTTCCCAGAAACTGACCGGGCGCTTGTCGGTGAATTCGAACCGCACGAGGCCTTTGATCGACTTGAAGCCGTATTTCCAAGGCACCGCCAGGCGCAAGGGCGCGCCGTTCTGCTTCGGCATCGTCTTGCCGTAGATGCCGGTCGCCATGAAGGCGAGCTCGTTCGTCGCCTCGGCCAGGCTGAGTCCCTCGACATAGGGCCAGGGATACCAGCTCTCGCTTTGCCCGGGGGCCACCTTCTTGTTCTCGAAAGTCACCATCTTCACGTATTTCGCCGACGACAGCGGCCGGGCCAGATCGACCAGCGCCTTCATCGGGAAACCGCTCCACGGCACCGTCATCGACCAGGCTTCAACGCACCGGAACCGGTAGAGCCGCTCTTCCAGCGGCATCTTGGCCAACAGGTCGTCGATGCCGATCTCGAACTCTTTCTCGACCTGACCGGCGATCGCGACCGTCCAGGGCCGGATCGGCAGGAGCTGGGCCTTCTCGTGGATATTCTTCGACGAGCCGAATTCGTAGTAGTTGGTGTATGTCGTCGCCAGCTTCTCCGCGGTCAATGGGCGGTCGACGGTGTATTTCGGATTACGATCGACCGGATAGAGCTTCGCGGACGGATCGGGAATTTTGGCCCCCGCCTCCAGCGCCGCCCTCTCGGCGGGATCGCTGCCGTCGCAAGCGGACAACAATGCCGGTGCGCCCAGCAGGATCGGACCCGCGGCGGCTGCCTTGATCAGGCGCCGGCGGCTCCGGAACAGACTTTCGGGTGTCGCCGCCGATTCCGGCAATTCCCATCCCTTCGGTATGCGGATCAGCATTCTCGTCTCCTCGGTCGCTGGTTGCCCGGATCATCTAATACAAGAGATATGGCGGCGAGGGCCACCATCGTCCACCCAGCACGCAACGGGGAACGGTGATGACACCTCGACCGACACATGAAGGCGCTGCGCTTAGCGCAAGCGTTACCCTGGGAGGGTTACTTCTTGGCCTTGCAGGGGTTGCAAGGGCTGCAGGCCTTCTTCGCGGCGCAGGGGTTGCAGGCCTTTTTGGCCGCGCAAGGATTCTTGGCAGCGCACGGATTGCACGCTTTCTTGGCCGCGCACGGGTTCTTGCCGGCACACGGGTTGGCCTTACAGGCGGCGAGCTGAATGCGCTCGCCGGCAACGGCGGTCGCCGTCGGCAAGGCAGCCGCGCTCGACAGCGCAACGGCGGCGCCGATTGCCATGGCGGTGCGGGCGAGCGGCAATTTCTTTTTCTGCATAATAAAATTTCTCCAAACGCGTTTGTCGGACCCTCTTGGCGGAGCCCGGAAGCCTCTCGGCCCATCCGCACCGCAACGCACGGCGGAGAGGCCATGCCATGGAGTGTGGCAAAGCGACGTAAAGTCCCGATAAGGAAGTCTTAAAGATTTTGTAAGGGCGGAATCGCCCGGAAATCCGGCGTTTCAGCGCGCCAAGGCGAACCAGAACCGGACATCGCCGTCCTCGGCGTCGGCCCCGACATGGCCGCCATGCGCCTCGACCAACTCCTTGACGATGGTGAGGCCGATCCCCGCGCCGCCGCTATCGCGCGACCGCGACTTGTCGACCCGGTAGAATCGCTCGAAGATCAGCGGCAGGTCCGACGCCTCGATCCCCGCCGCGGAATTGGTGAAGGACACGGTGACGTCGTCGCCCTCGTTCTCGGCCACGACTGTGAGCGTGCCGCCGTCCGGCGTGTACTGCCATGCGTTTTGCGTCAGGTTGCGCAACACCTGCAGCAACTTGTCCCGGTCCCCTTGCACGATCAGCGGCTCCGCCGGCAGCTTCGTCTCCACGGTGATGCCGCGGGACTGGAACTGGAAGCGGTCGAGTTCCAATGCCTGCCCGATCAGGGCGGGCAGGTCGACCTGCTGGCGGCTGAGAAACGCCTTCGCCGCATCGGCCTTGGTGAGCTGATGCAGACTCTCGACCAGGCGGACGAGCCGCATGATCTCGTCCTGCAGAATCGCGAAGGTCCCCTTGTTCGCCTCGACCACGCCGTCGTCCATCGCCTCGAAATACCCGCGCAGACTCGTCAGCGGCGTGCGCAATTCATGGGCGAGGTCGACAACCATCGTGCGCCGCAATCCCTCGATCTTCTCCAGGCTGTCCGCCATGCGGTTGAACGCCAGCCCCAAGCGGCCCACCTCGTCCTTGGACGTCACCTCGACCCGCGCCGAATAGTCGCCTGCCGCGACGCGCTGGCTGATCTCGGTCATCTGCGACAACGGCCGCAGCACCGTCCGCGTCAACAGGAAGCTGAGCAGCACGGCGATCGCGGTCGCCACGATGCTGGCCTGAATCAGGTACCCGTGCACCGATTCGACGAACATCCGGTGCGTGTCGGAGGGTGAGATCTTGTACTCCTCCATCAGCACGGTGAAGTAATCGGCGGCCAGGAAATCCACCGCGAACCAAACGATCAGGATGACCGTGCCGATGACCGGCACGTTGATCGCCAGCAGTTTCCATAAAAGCTTGTCGCGCATGATCGGCTCCTGGCCGTTAGGGGGTACCGGGGTCGGCGAAACGGTAACCGACGCCGTGCACCGTGAGCAGGAATTGCGGCGTCGACGGATCCGGTTCCAGCTTCTGCCGCAGCTTACCCATATGGACGTCGATGACCCGGTCGACCACCACCCCGCCGTTGTCGTACAGCCGGTCGAGCAACTCGTCCCGGCTGAAGACCTTGCCCGGCGCCTGCATCATCGTCTGCAACAGCTTGAATTCGGATGGCGTCAGGGCGACGTCGGCGCCGTCGACACTGACCGCGTGTCGCTCGGGATCCAGCCGGATCGGCCCGGATTCCAGAATAGCGGTGGCCGGGGACTCGGCGCGGGCCGTGGTACGGCGCAGGATCGCCTTCACGCGCTCCACCAGTTCACGGGGGCTGAACGGTTTGACGACATAGTCGTCGGCCCCGATCGACAAGCCGACCACGCGGTCCATCTCCTCGGCGCGCGCCGTCAGCATCAGGATCGGCACATCGGAATCCCGCCGCAGCGCACGGCATACCTCCCAGCCGTCCATCCCGGGCAAGTTGATGTCCAGGATCACCAAGGCCGGATCCTCGCGCCGCGCCAGCGCCAGGCCGTTGTCGCCGTTAGCGGCGCTCACCGTCTCGAACCCGTCCTTTTGCAGATACTGCTCGACCAGCGACGCGATATTGCGGTCGTCCTCGACGATCAGGATCGGCCGGCGAAGCTGTGGATCGGACATGATGGCACTCCCGGTGCTCGACGCGATTTGCCGCGAAATATCGAATCGGCGCGGCGGTGCCGGCCAATTTGACGTAAGATGGTGCCCAAACGCAATGCACGGGGAGTTACGAAAGAGTGAGTGAGACCAAGATACAGCCGCGCCGCAGCCTGATTTTCGTTCCGGGCGACCATCCTGAGATGTTTCCAAAGGCGCTGACGACCGGAAGCGATATCGTCTGCGTCGACCTGGAAGACGCCATCGCGCCGCAGCATAAACAGATCGCCCGCGACAAGACGCTGGCCCTGTTTACCGAGCCGCAGCCGGATGACGGAGTCGAGCGGATCGTCCGGATCAACTGCCTGCGCACGCCGGAAGGGCAACGCGACGTGTTGGCCATCGGCGAGACCGACACGCCGCCGCCGGCCTTGATGCTGACCAAGGTAAAGACCGCCGACGAGGTGCGCCTGCTCGCCGACCTGTTGAGCGGGCCACACGGCGCGATCCGGTTCCATGTGATCATCGAGACGAATGACGGGCTGAACGCCGCCTACGACATCGCGCAGTCCTGCGACCGCATCGACTCCCTGTTGTTCGGCGGGGTCGATATGGCCGCCGACCTGCGCGTCGAGCCAACCTGGGACGGGCTGCTGCACGCCCGCCAACGGGCGGTCCATGCCGCCGCGGGCGCGGATGTCGACATGATCGACGTGCCGTTCCTGGACCTCAACGACATGCCGGGCCTGGAAGAGGCCGCGCGGGCATCCGCCGAGATCGGCTTCACCGGCAAGGCGGCGATCCATCCCAAGCAGATTCCGGTGATCAACGGCATTTTCAGCCCGAGCGCCGAGCAGGTGGAAAAGGCGCGGCGCATCGTCGAGGCTTTCGCCAATCACGACAGCGGATTGCTGGTGGTGGACGGTGAGTTGATCGAACGCCCGGTACTGCGGTCGATGACCCGCGTGCTGGCGCTGGCCGACCGGTAACCGAAAACAGGATCAGGGAGAATCACCAATGGCCAATGATTTGCCGCGTCTGAACGGCGCGATCCGGGCGCTCGAACAGGGCAAGCCCACCTTCACCACCTTCACCGCGCCGGAAATCGGCGCGACCCAGGCGATCAACGCCGCCCCCTACGATGCGCTGGTGTTCGAGATGGAGCACGGCGCCTATGACGTCACCGCGATGCGCCACTGCATGCAGTATATGCTCGACCGGCGTCAGATTTTGGAGGGTGGCAGCCTGGCGCCCGCGACCGCACCCTTCGTCCGCATTCCGCCGAACGGCGGCGAGATGAACCAGTGGACCGCCAAGCAGGTGCTGGACCTGGGCGTCTACGGCGTGATCTGGCCGCATGTCAGCACGGTCGACGAAGCACGCAACGCGGTCGCCGCCTGCCGGTACCCCCGCCCGCCCGAGGCGCCGTTGTTCGAGCCCGCGGGCCAGCGCGGCGACGGCCCGCGCACCGCCGCCGGCTATTGGGGCGTCGACCAGCAGACCTATTACAAACGCGCCGACGTGTGGCCGCTCAATCCGGACGGCGAAATCCTCGTGGTGATCATGTGCGAGGAGAAGCGCGCCATCGACAACCTGCCGAAGATGCTGGAAGAGGTTCAGGGCATCGGCGTGGTGCTGATCGGCGAGGGCGACCTGTCGCAGGACTTAGGCTATCCCCGGCAGTACGAGCACCCGACCGTCGCGTCGGCGATCGACGAGATTCTGACGATCTGCAAGGAACACGACGTGGTCTGCGGCCATCCGCATGTCGACGCCGGCAACGTGGACGAGCTTCTGGAGCGCGGCTTCCGCTGGCTGATGGCGCAACCGACGATGTCCTTCGCCGGGCTGGAACGGGGTCTCGCGGCATCCGGACGCGGCTGACCGGAACACCCAGCCGAACCGGTTTATTTTCACGGGCCGCCGCATTGCGGCGGCGGCGGAATCCGCGCATACATAGGCCAAAGGAAAACGTCCCTTCCCACCGATTCTCGGCGCAAAGATACGAAGAAGCGAGCACCTTCATGCAAAACTCAGACTCGGTCCGCGGCGCGGACAGGGCCGCGCAAGCCCTTCGGGCGGCTGGCATCGAAACCGTATTCGCCATGTCCGGCAACCAGATCATGGTCCTGTTCGATGCCTTCCTGGACGAACAGATCAACGTCGTCCACATTCGCCACGAGGCTGCCGCGGTCCATATGGCCGAAGCGCGCGCGCAACTGACCGGCGATGTCGCGGTGGCGCTGGTACCGGCGGGTCCCGGCTTCGCCAACGCGTTATCCGCGCTCTATTCCGCCCGCATGTCCGAGAGTCCGATGCTGCTGTTGAGCGGCCACGCGCCCGTCGCCCGCATCGGGCAGGGCGCCTTCCAGGAAATGCCGCAGGCGGACATGGCGGCGCATCTGGCAAAGGCCTCGTGGACCGTCGAGAAACCGGAAGACGCCGCCCCCGCGATCGCCGAGGCAATGCGGATCGCACGTGCCGGCCGGCCCGGACCGGTCCATGTCGCCCTGCCCTTCGATATTCTTTGCGCTGAAACCGACGGTGGCGCGGTGCCGGCGGCGGACGCGTTTACGCCATCCCCAAACGACATGACGGATGTGGACGCCCGGAAGACACTCGACACCATCGCGGCGGCGGCGCGTCCGTTGATCCTGGTCGGCCCGACCTTCGCCCGCGGCAAAGGAGCGGAAACGGCGAAACGACTGGAGGCGGCAACCGGCTCACCTGTCGTTTGTTCTGAAAGCCCGCGGGGCACCAACGACCCCTGTCTCGGGGCTTTCGCGGAGGCATTGCAGGACGCCGATCTGGTCGTGTCGGTCGGCAAGCGGCTGGACTTCACCGTGCAACTGGGCGCAGCGATGGCGCCCGACGGCACCGTCATCCACATCGACCCGGAACAGTTGGAACTCGACCGCAGCGGGGCCCTGTTCGGCAGCCGCCTGACCCTGGCCGCCAAGGCGGACGCTCTGCCCGCCGCCGAACGATTGATCGCGCTCGCCGAGGCATCGGACGTGGACGCCGGCTGGGCCGCCAATGTGAAAGATGCGGTGACCCATCGGCCCGCGGAATGGGCGTCGCTGTCCGGCGGACCGGACGGACCGCTGCACCCGATCGATGTCTGCCGCGCGGTGCAGGCCAAGCTCGATGAGTCACCCGACGCGGTGCTCATCATCGACGGCGGCGAGTTCGGGCAATGGGCGCAGGCCTGCCTGAACGCCCCCAACCGCATCATCAACGGTCCCGGCGGCGCCATCGGCGCCGGCATTCCGTTCAGCGTCGCCGCCGGCCTGACGAAACCCGGCGTACCGGTCATCGCGCTGATGGGCGACGGCTCGATGGGGTTCCATCTGAGCGAGTTCGACACGGCCGCGCGGGCCAACTCGCCCTTCGTGCTGATCGTCGGCAACGACGCGAAATGGAATGCCGAATTCCAGATCCAACTGCGCGACTACGGACCGCAACGCATGATGGGCTGCGAACTGAACGCCACGCGATACGACCAAGCCGCCGTCGCCCTGGGATGCGAAGGCGGCCTGGTGACCCGCGCGGACGAGATGGCCCCGGCGCTCGACAAGGCCCTGAAATCGGGCCGTCCGACCTGCCTGAACGTATCGCTCGAAAGCCATCCGGCGCCGACGGTCCGGCGCGGCTAGCCGGCACCCGACTGCTTCGCCAATCGACACAAAAAAAGTGGGGCCACGAAGGCCCCACTCAATCGCCTATCGGTTGACGGCGGTTACTTCTTCCACTTCGCGAACTGGAAGCGCGGCACTTCGTCGAGACCGGCTTTGAGTTCGAGATCCTTGTGGACTCCGTAGAAGCGCTTGACGCCGAAGGTCGGCATCCAATACGCCTGATCGATGATCCGCTTCTGCGCCTTCTTGTAGATGGCGGCACGGAGTTCCGGATCGACCGAATTACGGGCCTCGTTCAGCCATTTCGACAGTTCCTCGTCACCTGTGTAGTTGTTCGAGGATTCCATGTCGAAGAACGGGAACAGGATCGCGTCGGCATCGAAGATGTTGTAGCTACCCCAGTTCCAGTTGCCGATACCCGTCACCTTGCCGGAACGGCGCAGCTTCGCCATCTGTTGCGAGTTGCCGCGGTAGTCCTTCAGGTTCACCTTGATACCGACCTTCTTCAACATCTCCATCGCCGCCTGATTGGGCAGGTTTTGGTGATCGGCATATTGCCACAGGTCGATTTCGAAGCCGTTCGGGTAACCCGCTTCGGCCAAGAGTTTCTTGGCTTTCTTCGGATCGTAGGCATACCACTTGATGGTCTTGTCGTAACCGAAGTGATGCGGGCTCATCGGCGTATTCACCGAATACCCTTCGTCCCGGACCAGCTTCTTGACGATCTTGTCCCGGTTGATCGCATGCGCGATGGCGCGGCGAACCCGGACATCCTTGACCGGCGTGTCTCCTGCCCGGCCCTTCGAATCGAACTGCCAGAAGTCGATACGGATGATCGGGAAGTTCAGCACTTCGTAGTTCGGCTGATCCTTGAAGCCCGGCACCTGGTCGAGCAACAGGTTCAACGAAACGTCACTGCCGCCCGAGAACAGCTCGGCGAGGCGCGTCGACGCTTCGGGCACGACCTTGATCGTCGCCTTCCCAATCGCCGGGACACCCTTCATCCAATAGTTCTCGTTGCGCACGAGCTCGATCTTGCTGCCTTTGGTCCAGCTCACCCATTTGTACGGGCCGGACCCCATGGCATGCTCTTGCATATACTGGTCGTCCTTACCCCACTTCGGATCCATGATGAAGAGCGTGTTCAGACGTTCCAGCGCGAGCGCATACGGCTCGTGGGTGTGGATGATGAAGTTGTGGTCGTCGATGACCTCAACGCTCTTCACCCATTTGAAGTTCGGCAACCGCGGAGACTTGCGCTCCTTGTTGAGGACCCGGTCCTCGATCGTGTATTTGATCGCCTCTGAGGTCAGCGGGTTGCCGTTATGGAACTTCACGTCCTTGCGGATCGTGAATTTCCAGGTCCGGTCGGTCGGCGTGCTCCACGACGTCGCGACATGCGGCAAAATCTTACCGGTGTCCGGATCGCGCAGAACCAGCGGGTCCCAGACCATGTAACCCATCTGCAGCATCTGACGCGCGGATGTCTGATACGGCTCCATGGTGTGGAACTTGGTGTAGAACGCGATATTCAAACTGTCGCGCGCCGCCTGCGCCGGCGCCACGACCGCCACCGCAAGAAACGCGGCGGCGATGGATAAAAGTTTAAGTCTGCCTGGCATTGCGGGCCTCTCCTTCTGTGATTCGTTTCCTGTTCGTCACGTTTGCCGATCTTTGCGGTAATCCCTTATCGACCGCAGTCGATTGTCGCATCATTCAGTCGCAGCCGGATCGGATAGTCTTTTTGTCCTTCGGTTTCAAAAGAATAGAGTGAGCGCCGAAGGCGGCGCAAGTCACTTGCCCCCTATTTACAACCAATGCGCCGCAATTTCGGTCCGATGCGGCGCCATTGCATGAGATTTACCCCTTCACGCTGTCTCGACCGACGGGATTTGCGTGGTCTCGGTGACCGCCGACGCGTCCTCTTCCGACAACCAGCACTTGCTGCCATGGGTCGGGCCAAGCACGAATATCGGCGGCCGGGACTGCTGGCATTTCGGCATTGCATGCGGACACCTGGGCGCGAAAGGGCAGCCCGGCGGCAGCCGGATCAAGTTCGGCACGCTTCCGGGGATTTCCTGCAACGGTTGCTTGCCCTTCGAAAACTTGTCGCCGAGGCGCGGGATCGACCGCAACAGTCCCTGCGTATAGGGATGCTGCGCGTTCTCGAACAGATCGTCGATCTGGAGGTATTCGACGACCTCGCCGGCATACATCACCACGACCTCATCCGAGGTTTCCGCGATCACGCCCAGATCATGGGTGATCAGCATGACCGCCATGTCGAGCTCTTCCTGCAGCGACAGGATCAAGTCGAGGATTTGCGCCTGGATCGTCACGTCCAGTGCCGTGGTCGGCTCGTCCGCGATCAGCAGCTTCGACCGGCAGGCGATCGCCATGGCGATCATCACCCGCTGGCGCATGCCGCCGGAAAACTGATGCGGGTAATCGCCGAGCCGGCTCTTCGCGCTGGGAATGCCGACCTGGTCGAGCATTTCGGCCGCCGCCTCCAACGCTTCGTCGCGGTTCTTTCCCTGATGGATCATGAACACTTCGGCGACCTGGTCACCGACTGTCAGAACCGGGTTCAACGAGGTCATCGGCTCCTGGAAGATCATCGAAATGTCGGCGCCGCGCACATCGCGCATCTCGCTATCCGACAGTTTCAACAAATCCCGGCCGTCGAATTGGATTTCGCCGTCGACGATCCGGCCCGGCGGATCGGCAACAAGGCGCATGACCGACAACGCCGTCACCGACTTGCCACTGCCGGATTCACCCAAAACACCGAGGGTGCGGCCTTTATGGATCTCCAGGTTGACGCCATCGACCGCTTTCACGGTGCCGGCGGGCGTGAAGAAGTGCGTCCGCAGGCCGGACACGGAAAGAACGACGTTATCAGTCATGGGTCATCGGTCCGTGCAAGTGACAAGCAACCCAGTGATCGGGCCGCGCCTCGACCATCGTAGGTTCGTCGACGCGGCAATGATCCATCACCTTCGGGCAGCGCGTATGGAATCGGCAACCGCTCGGCGGGTTGATCGGGCTGGGCACGTCGCCGCGCAGGATCGTCTTGCGCCGCGCCCGGCCGCCCGCCTCGGCCCGCGGAACGGCGGCGATCAGCGCTTCGGTATAGGGGTGCAGCGGTGTTTGATAGAGGTCCTTGTCCGAGGCCATCTCCACGATCTTGCCGAGATACATCACGGCGACCCGGTCGGCGATATGCTCCACCACCGACAGATCGTGCGAGATGAAGAGGAAGGAAAACCCGAACTCTTCCTTCAGGGAATCGAGCAGGTTGATCACCTGCGCCTGGATCGAGACATCGAGCGCCGACACCGCCTCGTCGGCGATGATGAGCTGCGGCGACATCGCCAACGCCCGCGCGATGCCGATGCGCTGGCGCTGGCCGCCGGAAAACTCATGCGGATAGCGCTGCATATGCTCGGGCTGCAGGCCGACCTTCGTCAGCACCTGTTCGACATTCTTCTCCCAGTCCTTGTCGCCGGTATGCACGCGATAGGCCTCGCCGACGAGTTCCTTGACCCGCAGGCGCGGATTGAGCGACGCGAACGGATCCTGAAAGATGATTTGAATGCGTTGCCGGATCCGGTTGAGTTCGGCCTCGTCGACCGCAAAGATGTTGCGCCCGTCGAACCGCACCTCGCCGTCGGTCGGCTCGTACAGTTTCAGCAGCACACGGCCGACGGTCGACTTACCGCAACCGGATTCGCCGACCAAGCCCAGCGTCTCGCCCGGTTTGATCTGGAAACTGACGCCGTCAACGGCATAGACGAAATTGGCGACCCGTTTGAGCAGCCCTTCGCGCAGCGGGAAGTGCATTTTCAGATCGCGAACGTCCAGGACCGGCTCGTCCGCGGCGGCGGTTCCTTCTTCTTGTACGGCCATCCCGTTACGCCTTTCGCATCCGCGGGTCGAGCAGATCGCGCAACGCGTCGCCGACGAGATTGATGCCCAAACACGCCAGGAAGATCGCGACGCCGGGCAAAGTCGATAGCCACCAAACCGTCAGGATATAGTCGCGGCCTTCCGCCAGCATCAGACCCCAGGAGGGCGTCGGCGGCTGAATGCCGAGGCCCAGGAAGCTGAGGAAGGTCTCGCGGATGATCGAGCGCGCGACCTCTACGGTGGCGATCACCAGCACCGCGGCCGCGAGATTGTTCAAGATATGCTTGAAGATGATCCGGTAATGGTTGAGCCCTTGCGCACGCGCCGCGATGACGAATTCCTGTTCGCGCAGTTTTCGCGTTTCTATTCGGGCCACCCGCGCAAATATCGGCCAATTCGATATCCCGAGCGCCAGAATGATGTTCTGCATCGACGCGCCAAGCACGATGACCAGCGTCATTGCCAGCAGAATGAACGGAAAGGCCAGCATGGCGTTGACGCTGAAATCCACAACGGCGTCGATCCAGCCGCCGAAGTAACCGGCGAACAGGCCGAGGATGACCCCGATGATCATCGAGACGAACACCGCCGAAACACCGACGGTCAACGAGATGCGGGCGCCGTGCACGATCCGGCTGTAGACGTCGCGTCCAAGCTGATCGGTGCCGAGCCAATGTTCCGACGAGCCGCCTTCCATGAAAGCCGGCGGCGACAACCGCTCCAGAATATCCTGTGATAGCGGGTCATGGGTTGCCACCCACGGCGCGAACAGCGCCATGATCACCAGCACCACCATCAACACCATCCCGAAAACGCCGAGACGCAAGTGCCACATCTTGCGGAGCATGATGTAGGCCTTACTCGGCGCCTTTTCGACCTCGCCGGTCTCGGGCACCATGCCGGATGTATCTTCCACTCTGAGTGTCATAGCCTGCCCTATTCAAACCTGATGCGTGGATCGATCCACGCCGCGCCCACATCGGCCGCGAGATTCGCCAATATCGTAAAGCCGGAAAAGATGATGACGATCGCCTGCACAACCGGGAAATCGCCGACTTGGATCGACTCGACCGCCAGCCGGCCGAGTCCGGGCCATGAGAATACCGTCTCGGTCACCACCGCACCGCCGAGCAGCGCGCCGAATTGAATGCCCGATACCGTCACCAGCGGGATCGCGGCGTTCCGGAGCGCATGCCGCATCAACACGGACCGTTCCTCGACGCCTTTCGACCGGGCGGTGCGGATGTAGTCCTGACTCAAAACCTCGAGCATGCCGGATCGCACCAACCGCATATTGAGCGGCAGAATGAACGACGCCAAGGTGACCGCCGGCAATATCAGATGCTCCCATCCTTCGCTGCCGGAGGCGGGAAGCCATTTGAGCCAAACACCGAATATCACGATTAGCACGATGCCGAGCCAGAACAACGGCATAGCCTGTCCGATCAGGACAATGAGAATCGTCATGTTATCGACGACCGAATATCGCTTAACCGCGGATATGATGCCGAGCGGGATAGCCAACAGCGTCGCCAAGATCTGCGCCGCGATTGCCAATTTCAACGTCGGCCATAAGGACGCCGCGATCAGGTCTCCCGCCGGAACCTTCGCGACCCAAGAGACGCCGAAGTCGCCGGCGAAGATCACGCGCCCCATGTAGTCGCCGTATTGCACCAGCAGCGGACGGTTGAGGCCGTATTGCTCCTCGAACCGGGCGATATCCTGGTCGTCGGCATTTTCCGGAAGCAGTGTCGACGCCGGGTCCGCCGTGTAAAAAAGCAGGAAGAAGGACACGAACGAGACGACGAGCGCAACGCCAATGGCGTGCAACAGCTTATGAACGATGTAAGTTCGCATTTATGTCACGTGAAATTGCCACCCTGTGAAATCAGTTTGTCATAACTTGACGGCAAGACAATAGCGTCGTCGCATCGCAACCGATCAAATCGACAATTCGATCTCGCCGAAAATAATTTTCGATGAAAACCCCGTGACAAATCCGAGCAACAACCTACATGGTTGCGCATCTATCGCCGGTTATGTTGCAATGCGATAGGCACAATGGGGACATAGAAAGGGTTTCGCCGTAATTTGGCGCAAAACAGCGAGGCCCGAGGCATACATCATGATACACGGACTGTTTCGCACTGCAATAGCCGGGCTTCTGGGCGTTTGGCTTGCCGCCGGCGGACCGGCGCTGGCCCAACAAGGGCCGATGCCGGTCACGGTCGCCAAGCCGCTGGTCAAAAATATCATCGATTGGGATGAATATACCGGACGTTTCGAAGCCGTCGAACGGGTCGACGTGCGGGCGCGCGTCTCCGGGTTCCTGGAATCGGTCCATTTCCGTGAAGGGCAGGTTGTCGAAAAGGACCAGGTTCTCTTCATCATCGACCCACGACCGTTCCAAGCGGAGTTGGACGCGGCGAAGGCGGCGGTGGAAGCCGCGGAAACCGCCTTCAACCTGGCCGTCACCGAGTTAAAGCGTGCGGAAAGGCTGGTTTCCCGCAACAACATCGCCCGCGAGACCGTCGATCAGCGCCGTGCCGCCCGGGAAACCGCGCGGGCGGAAATCCTGTCGTCCAAAGCCCGGGTGCGCAGCGCCGAACTGAATCTCGAATTCACCCAGGTCCGGGCGCCGTTCAAGGGCCGGATTTCGGACGCGCGGATCGACGTCGGCAACCTGGTGGAAGGCGGCACCGCGCAATCGACCCTGTTGACCACCTTGGTGTCGACCGATCCGATCCTGTTCACCTTTACCGCATCCGAGGCGGAATTCCTCAAATACACGCGGCTCGATCTCTCGGGGCAGCGCGAATCGTCGCGGGAGAATCCGAACCCGGTCTATGTGCGCCTCGCCGATGAGAACGACTGGTCACGCGAGGGCCAAATGTATTTCGTCGACAATGAATTGTCGCCGGACACCGGGACGATCCGCGGGAAAGCGATCTTCGACAACCCGGACGACCTTCTGACGCCCGGCGTGTTCGGCCGGTTGCGCCTCATTGGGTCGGCGCCGTATGACGCCATCCTGATACCCGACGAGGCCGTCATTTCGGACCAGAGCCAGAAAATGGTCCTGGTGGTCGGCGATGATGCGGTGGTGACACCGAAGCCGGTGACACTCGGCCCGCGTCACAACGGTTTGCGCGTCGTCCGGTCGGGTCTCGGCGCGGACGAAATGATTATCATGCGCGGCGTGCAGCGCGCCCGGCCCGGCGGCAAGGTCGTTCCGCAAAAAGGAATTTTGCAGCCCGACGGGTCGGTCAAGCAGGCGCAGGGAAGCTAGGGTTCCCCTTCCTTTGATATTTCAATCAAAACGGTAATTGGAGCGCGCGAGCATGCGTTTCACGCATTTTTTCGTCGACCATCCGATCTTCGCAACCGTTATCTCGGTGTTGATCACCTTGCTCGGCGCGATTTCCTATTTCAGCCTGCCGGTGGCGCAGTATCCCGAAGTCGCGCCGCCGACCATTCAGGTCACCGCGACCTATCCCGGCGCCTCCGCCGAGACGATCGCCGACACCGTGGCAACGCCGATCGAGCAGGAAATCAACGGCATCGAGAATATGCTCTACATGCGCTCGGAATCCACTGGCGACGGGCGCCTGACGCTGACCGTGACCTTCAAGCTCGGTACCGATCTGGATTTCTCGCAGGTGCTTGTCCAGAACCGGGTCGCGATTGCCGAGGCCCGCCTGCCCGAACCGGTGCGACGCCTCGGCGTGACCGTGCAGAAAAGCTCGCCCGACCTGATGATGGTCATCCATCTGCTGTCGCCCGACAACTCACGCGATCAGCTCTATATCTCGAACTACGGCCGGACGCAGATCGTCGACCGCCTCGCCCGAATCAACGGCGTCGGCGAGGCGCGGATCTTCGCCGAGCGCGCCTATTCCATGCGCATCTGGCTCGATCCGGAGCGCGCGGCCAGCTTCAACATCACCCCCGGCGAAGTCGTCGACGCCCTGCGGCAGAACAATGTCCAGGTCGCGTCGGGCATCATCAACCAATTGCCGGTCCCCAATCCGGGCGCTTTCGAGATCAACGTCGAGACGCAGGGGCGTCTGATCGCCCCCGACGCGTTCGGCAATATCGTGGTCAAACGCGGCGAGGGTACGTCGACCGTGCGGGTGAAGGACATCGCCCGCGTCGAATTGGGATCGCAGGACTATTCCACCATCGGCTATCTCGACAAGTCGACGGCGCTGCCTATCCTGATCTTTCAGCGGCCGGGCTCGAATGCGCTGGAAACGGCCGACGAGTTGCAGCGGACAATGAACGAACTGGCCGAGGACTTCCCGCCCGGCCTCAAACACACGATCGTCTATAACCCGACCGAGTTCATCGAGGAATCGGTGGATGCCGTCTACATGACGCTGATCGAGGCGGTGATTCTTGTCGTCCTCGTCGTCGTGGTGTTCCTGCAGAATCTCCGCGCCGCCTTCATTCCGATCATCGCGATTCCGATTTCGCTGGTCGGCACCTTCCTGGTCATGGCCGCGTTGGGATATTCGATCAACAACCTGACCCTGTTCGGGCTGGTCCTGGCGATCGGCGTCGTGGTCGACGACGCCATCGTGGTCGTCGAGAACGTCGAACGCTACATCGCGCAAGGGATGAGCGCGGTCGAAGCCGCCCATAAGACGATGGACGAGGTCGGCTCCGCCCTTGTCGCCATGTCGCTGGTGCTGGTCGCCGTGTTCGTGCCGACCGCCTTCATCGAGGGTATTTCCGGCCAGTTCTACCGGCAATTCGCGGTGACCATCGCGACCGCGACCATGTTCTCGCTCGTGGTTTCGCTGACCCTGTCGCCGGCCCTGTGCGCATTGCTGCTGAAGAAATCCGGCACCGAGCGCAAGGAGAATCCGGTGATCGCGGCCATCCTGTGGCCGTTCCGCAAATTCGCGGACGGGTTCAACTGGACCTTCAGCCGTATGGGCAACGCGTATGGCGGATTTACCCGGCGCGCCGTGCGCATGACGCTGATCGTCATGATCGTCTACGCCGGACTGATCGGGTTGACGGTGCAGCAGTTCCGCGACGCCCCGACGGGCTTCATCCCCGATCAGGACCAGGGTTACCTGATCACGGTGATCCAATTGCCAGCCGGGTCCAGCCTGGCGCGCACCGACGCCGTCGTGAAACGCGCGGTGAACCAGATTCTCGAACATCCCGAAGTCGAACATGCGGTCGGCTTTGCCGGTTTCGACGGCGCGACCTTCACCAATGCGCCCAATACCGGCGCGATCTTCTTCACGATGAAGGATTTCGGTGAACGGGCGGCCCGCGGCGCGACCGCGCAAAAGATTCTGGGCGAGGTGCAGGGTAGCCTGTTCCAGATTCAAGAGGCCTTCATCTTCATCGTGGCGCCGCCGCCCGTCCGCGGGATCGGCAACAGCGGCGGCTGGAAACTGTATGTGCAGGATCGCCGCGGCCGCGGCATCGGCGCGCTCGAAGCGGCGACCAACGAGTTGATCCAGGCGGCGAACCAGGACCCGAGCCTGGCCCGGGTCTTTACCTTGTTCAATACGGCGACGCCCAAGATCTATGCGGATATCGACCGCACCCGCGCCGAAATCCTGGACGTGCCCGCCGACCGCGTGCTCGAGGCGCTCGAGGTGTTCATCGGCTCGGTCTATATCAACGACTTCAATTTCCTGGGCCGCACCTATCGCGTGACCGCGCAGGCCGACGGCGCCTATCGCGACGACCCCGGGGACATCGCCAAGCTGCGCGCGCGATCGACATCCGGTGCAATGGTGCCGCTGGGATCGGTCGCCACCTTCCGTGACATAACGGGCCCGCACCGGGTACCGCGGTACAACCTCTACCCCGCCACCGAGGTAATCGGTGCCACCGCGCCTGGCGTCTCCACCGGCGACGCCATTGAAAAGGTGGAGGCGATCGCCGATCGCGTCCTGCCCAGCGGCTTTGACATCGAATGGACCGAGCTGGCTTTGCAGGAAAAATTGGCCGGGGATACCGCACTCATCGCATTTGGGCTTGCGGTTGTTTTCGTCTTCCTGTTGCTGGCGGCGATGTATGAAAGCTGGCTGCTGCCGCTCGCCGTGATCCTGATCGTGCCGATGTGCCTGCTCGCCGCACTCGTCGGTATCGGATTGCGCGGGATCGACAGCAACATCCTGGTGCAAATCGGGTTCGTGGTCCTGATCGGCCTCGCGGCGAAGAACGCGATCCTGATCGTCGAATTCGCCAAGCAGGCGGAAGAAGAAGGCATGAGCCGGATCGACGCCGCGGTGGAAGCCGCCCGTGTGCGCCTTCGGCCGATCCTGATGACGGCGCTCGCCTTTATCCTGGGTGTCCTGCCATTGGCCATCGCAACGGGCGCCGGCGCCGAAATGCGCCGCGCACTCGGCACCGCGGTGTTTTCCGGCATGGTTGGCGTCACGATATTCGGCCTGTTGTTCACGCCCGCGTTCTATGTGGTGTGTCGATGGATCGGATCGCTGCGCGGCTCGTCAGACCGGAAAGCGGAACCAACACCGTAGGCCCCGCCGCCCGATCCCATCGCCGGATAGTGTCGACTGTCGGAACAAATCCTTTTCCGACAGCGTTAGGGCATTTCTTCAATTGAAAATTGATCTGGATCAATGCCGGTCCACTCTGGAGCGGCTAAGGGGTACCTGGGGACAATTTTGCTGACCGGCAATCCATATTTCGGATCGGCGGAGGAATATGGGTGTGCGGACGGACGAAAGCTATTACGAGCCCCAAAAGATGCCAAAATCGACGACTTGGATACTGGTCTGCGACAGTCAACAGGCCCGCATATTTGAAATTGCCGCAAAAGGCCGTGTTGATTTCCTAGGCGAGTACGGGTCCGAATTACCGCGGAACCGAGAGATCGCGGCGGATCGGCCGGGCCGCACATTCGACCGGGCCGGGCCCGGGCGGCATGCGATGGAACCCCGACAGGATGCCCATCGGCAAGCCAAGCGAAATTTTCTCAGCGAGATGGCCGACCGTCTCGACCGGTCCTGCCGCAGCGGCGATTTCACCGACCTCGTCGTCATCGCGCCCCCGACCGCGTTGGGGGATTTGCGGTCCGTGTTTTCCAAAAGGATCCAGACCGCCCTGGTTCAAGAGCACGCAAAGGAAGTTTCGGGCCTTTCCGAACCCGACCTTGTGGACTACCTGAAGCGCATCGACGTCATTTGACCGGGACAAGTCGCCGCGACCCGCCAGCTAGCCTATTCGAATGTCGAGGCCGACACCGCAAGGTCGGCCGCGATTCCGGCCAACGGCGGAGCGGAGAACGCCGCATGCATGGCATAGAATGGGGTCGGCGCGATTGCAGGCTCAACCGGTAACGCCACCAAACCCGAACCATCGCGATCGGCGGCCTGATAGTCGCGCGGCAACAACCCGACACCCAGCCCGGCCCGTGTCAGACCGGCGCAAACGCTCAGGCTGTTACAGGCGTTTACCCGTTTCGGCCGGATACCGCCCGCGCCGAACCAATTCTCCATCAGCCGATGCAGCACCGAGGAGCGGGTCATCGTGATCAGCGGCCATTGTGCCAGATCGGCCGGTGTCAACGGCGTCGACGGAACACCCAGATCGGGGCTCGCCATCCACGCGAAGGTCACGCTGCCGAGCGGCTTATAGGAGAAGGCCGGATCGGGCGGATCCAACAACGCGGTCAGCAGCACGTCTATATCCCCGGTGCGAATCTGCTGCATCATCTCGTCGAGCAAGCCGATCTCGAGTTCGACGACCGCCTCCGGGTGCCGCCGGTTGAGCGCGGCGACCATCTCCGGCAGCCATGTCAGCGCGATATGTTCGGCCACGCCGACCCGCACCGAGCCCGACAACCGTGCCGGGTCACCGATGCTGCGGCGGATTTTCCGCGTCAGCGCCACCACTTCCTCGGCATGGCCGGCCAGGTCGCGGCCCTTGGCGGTCAACCGGTAGGGGCGCCGGCGGCGGTCCACCAGCGCCACGCCGAGTTCCCGCTCGAGATCGGTCAGCCGCATCGACACCGCCGATTGGGTCGCGTTGAGATGCTCGGCGGCCTTGCTCACGCTGCCCAGGCGCGCGATCTCCAAAAATGTCTCAAGTTGCTGGAGGTTCATCTATTTAATCAAATTATTTGATGATCAATATCATATTATCGCATTTGACATGATATTGCACTTCGTTGCTACCATACGGGATCGCGGCCGGCGCGGAACCGGCCGCAATCCCCATCCAGACGAGGAGAGCATCGATGGCCACGCCCCCCATTCGCGATATCACCGAAGACGAAATCCGCGCCTATGAGGAAGACGGCGTCGTCCATCTCAAGGGGCTTTTCGATGCGGAATGGGTCGAGATGCTGCGCGAACGGGCGGACCATGTGCTGGCCAATCCGGGAAAACTCTCCCATGAATTGGCGCGCGAAGATGGACGGTTCTTCAGCGATACCTTCCTGTGGCACCAGCACGACGGGTTTCGCGACTTTATATATGACTCGCCTGCGGCCTCAATCGTCGGACAGGTGATGCAGTCCGCGAAGATCAACATCGTCTTCGACCAATTCCTGATCAAGGAACCGGAGACCGACGAGCCGACGGTCTGGCATCACGATCTGACCTATTGGCCGATCAAGGGCCGGCAGGTGTCAACGCTATGGCTGGCGCTCGACCCGGTGACCGAAGAGTCGGGCTCGATGGAATTCGTGAAGGGCTCGCATAACTGGGGCCAACGCTATCATCCGGTCGCGTTCGTCGACCCGGACAAATACAAGACCGAAGAACCGCCGGTTCCCGACATCGACGCCATGCGCGACGAGCTGGAGTTCACGCGCTTCGATTACGAACCGGGCGACTGCACCGTGCATCAAGGATTGCTGGTGCATGCCGCCGGCGGCAACAAGTGCAAGGACCGGCGGCGGCGCGCCTACGTCACCCGATGGGCCGGCGACGATGTGGTCTATGACCCGCGCCCGAAAATCCAGCCGATGCTGTGGGAACCCGGCATGCCGGCCGGCGCTGCACTGGACAGCGACCTCTGGCCAAGGGTATGGGAAAGGGCAGCCTAGGGCCCGCGCCGCCGATCCGACCCGCCCATCCGATGCGCGATCCGCCCTAACCGAAAAGGATACATGCATGACGTTGCTCGCGGGCTTCCGCATGGTGCAACTCGGCCCCGGCCTCGCCGCTGCGGTGTGCGGGCGTCTGTTCGCGGATGCCGGCGCCAGCGTCACCGCTGTCGATGCAACGACCTCCACCCCGCTGGAACTCCATCTGAACACCGGCAAGACGACCGCGGACGACGACGCGGCGCAGGACGCCATCGCCAAGGCTCACCTCATCGTCAGCGAAGGCGCGCCCGGCGAGCTCCGCGGCCAAGGCCGCGATGCGGACAGTCTGCGCGAAACAGCCAAGACCGCGGCGATCGCCTTGATCTCGAACTACGGTCAGACCGGGCCGCGCGCCGAAACGCCCGCCTCGGACCTGACCCTCTTCTACGCCAGCGGCATGGCCCGATTGCTGACCGGACAGGTGACCGATCTCGCCGAAGCGCCGATGCGTCCGGTCGGGGAACAGTCGGCTTTTCTCGGCGGCATCGCGGCGGCCTGCGCCGGCATGCATGCCGTCCTGTTCCCCGGCGGCGATGCCAGGGTCGACGCCTCGATCCAGGAGGTCCTGGCGACGCTGGCGATCACCGAACTGGCGCGCGCGGGCCAAACCGGGAAAAGCTGGTCCCGCAAGCGCGTAAAAGACGGCAATGGGGCGACGGTCACCATCCTCCCCGCCAGCGACGGATACACGGCGATCTCGCCACGCGAGGACCGGCAATGGGCCGCGTGGCTCTCGGCGATGGGCGATCCGGACTGGGGCGGCGACCCACGCTTCGCGACCAAACCGGACCGTGTCGAGAACTGGGACGCGCTGCACGCCTTGATGTCGGAGTGGAGCCGCCAACACGACAAGCAATGGATCGCCGACACCGCGCAGGACGCGCACGTGCCGAGCTTTCCGCTGCGCGAGCCCGCCGAACAACTCGACTCGCCGCAACTGGCGCACCGTGAATTCTATAAGACGCTCGACATCGATGGGCGGGCGGTGAAAACACCGTCCGCGCCGTTCAAGCTTGCCTATAGCAGCGGCAAGGCAGCGGCCCCCGCTGCCCCGTCGTCGCCGGGAGAATTGCCATTATCGGGAGTCCGAGTCCTGGACTTCAGCTGGGTGATCGCCGGACCGACCGCGACGCGGCATCTCGCCGCCATGGGCGCGGAGGTCATCAAGGTCGAGGCGCCGGGTCCGGGCGACCCCGGCCGCACGTCGGAACTGCACACGGTGCTGGGTCAGGCGAAGAAAGCCGTCGTCCTCAACCTCAAGAACCCCGACGCGGTCGAGATCGCGACCGCGCTCGCCGCGGAATCCGACGTATTGATCGAGAATTTCGCGACCGGCGTGATGGAACGGTTGGGCCTTGGGGCGGCGGACCTGCAACAGGCCAACCCGGACCTCATCTACCTCTCCGCGTCGGGACTGGGGCGGACCGGGCCGGAATCGGGCGCCGTCGCCTATGGCACCTTGCTGCAATGCTATGCGGGATTCGCCGGCCTCAACCGGCACCCCGAGAACCCGCCGCGGATCGGTTTCGCCTGGCTCGACCCCATGTGCGGCCTCATGCTGCCCTTCGTCGTGGCCGCCGCCCTCTGGCGTCGGCGGCGGGACGGTCGCGGCGTCCGGATCGACTTTTCCATGATCGAGGCGATGCTCTGGACCATGGCGCAACCGCTTCTGACGACACAACTCGACGCGCCGCCCCCGCCGGCGGGGAACTTCGCCCCGCAGGCGGCTCCGCATAACGCCTATCGCTGCGCGGGAGAGGACGACTGGCTCGCCGTCGCCGTGACCCGGGAAACCGAATGGAAAAGGCTCTGCACGGCCGTGCCGCCGCTTGCCGCGATGGCCGGGTGCGGATTGTGGGAGCGGCTGGCGGCGCGCGACGCGATCGACGCCATCCTTGCCGAATGGGCCCTTCCGTTATCCGCGGAAAGCGCGGCCGACACGCTGACCGGGGCCGGCGTTCCCGCGGCCGCGCTCGCGACATCACGAGATCTGATCGACGATCCACATCTCAAAGACCGGGGTTTCTGGGACACGCAGGACGCGGGTGTTTTGCCCGGCCTGCCATGGCGGACGAATTTCGGCCGCGCGACTGGCCCGGCGCCCGGCCTCGGGGCCGATACGGACGCCGTGCTGCGGGACGTCCTCGGCCTGCCGGACGACAAGATCGCCGAGCTGCGCACCGCCGGCGCCCTCGGCTAGCGCGCGGGCTCAGAACTCGCCGCTGCGATAGGCTTCGTCGAGGCGCTTCGCCTCTTCTTCCGACAGTTCGCCCCAGGCCTCGCCGCGCCGCCGCAACGCGCCGGTGAAATTGGGCGGGCGTTTCTCGTTGAACGCCTCCCGACCTTCCTCGCCGTCGACGGTGGTCTGGATCAACATCGAGTTGATCAGGTTCTGGACATGCCAGGCCTGATCGGTCGGCAGGTTGCCGAACCGGACAACGAACTCCTTCATCATCCGCACCGCGACGGGCGGCATCTTGACGATGTGGCGGGCCATCTTCTCCGCCCGTTCCATCAATTGGTCATGGGGCGCGATTTCGTTGATCAGCCCGATCCGCAGGGCTTCCTCGGCATCGAACGGCTCGTCGGTCAGCAGGATCTTCATCGCGTCGATGTACCGGAGTTGCTGGATCAACAGGCTCGCGCCCGGTCCATGGCCGAGCCATCCCTGCGACAGCAAGGCGAACTTGAACCGGGCATGCTCGGCGCTGGCGATCCGGATGTCGGTCGACGCGAGCAACAGATAGAGACCGGCGCCCGCCGCCCAGCCGTTCACCGCCGCGATGATCGGCTTCCAGACCCGCGGATAGTGATCGCCCATCCGCCCGTCGACGCCGGTCTGCTGACCGTGCACGGTTCCGGCCAGCGGCCAGTAGACGCGGTTGGTCCGGAGATACTCGCGGTCCTCGTCGGTGAGGTCCGGACGGGGCGCCAGGTTGTGGCCGCCGCAGAAATGCCGGTCGCCCGCGCCGGTGACGATGCCGCAGCGGATGTCTCGGTCCTCCCACAGGTCGACCCATGCCGCCGAGATGTCGTCCGACGTCGCCTTGTCCAGGATGTTCGCCTTGTCGATGTTGTTGATGGTGATATACGCGACGCCGTCGCGTTTCTCGTATTCGATGGCCAAGTCGATACCCTCCCGTGCCCTGATGTCGCCGCCGCCGCGAGGCCGCGTCCCGGCATTGTCCCGCTAATCCGGGCCGGCGACAAACGCAAGACGCCCCGCCCGGCGAAACCGCCGGCGCGGGGCGCTTTTTCAGTGTGGAGACGAAAGTCTATTCGGCGGCGAGCATGACCGAGTCGGGCACGCGGTAGCCGTACCGCTCCTCCAAACCCAGATCCTTCACCAGCCGGAGCCCCCGCGCGAGATGCTCGCCGGTCAACGCATTCAACGGTTTGCGCATCGGACCGGCCGGCATGCCGACGGCGGCCAACAGCGACTTGACCGGAACCGGGTTGATCGCGGAATAAGCGAAATGCAGCATCGGCAGGTTCTTCAGATAGGCTTCGCGGAAGCGTGCCGACTGCGCCGGATCGTCCCACGGCGTCGAAATTTCCACCATCTCCCGCGGGATGATGTTGCCGGTCATGTTCGCGGTGCCATGGCCGCCCAACGACATGGTCGGCACCACCAGGCCGAGGTTCGGCGAGCAGCAGCACATGACGGAGATATCCGGTTCGGCGGCGCAGACCTGCGCGACCTGCGCGACGCGGCCGGTCGATTCCTTGTTCACCTGCACGTTCGGATGCGCGGCGATCTCGAGGATTTCCTCGGCGGACAGGTCCGTCTGGACGCGCGGCGGATTGTTGTAGATGCCGATCGGGATCGGCGACGCATCGGCGACATCCAGGAAGAAGCGGACGATATCCTGCGTCGACGCGCAGATATAGGCGGGCGCCGCGATGACCGCGCCATCCGCGCCTTCACCGGCCGCCTGGTTCACATAATCGATCGTCGCCTCGGTCGTCGGCCCGGTGCAGCCATACCAATGCTCCATCGACCCCTTCTTCATCGGCATGGTTTCCGCCACGATGCGGTGACGTTCTTCCGGCGTCAGCATCGACACCTCGCCCGAAGATCCCATGATGAGGACCGCCGACGTCCCGGCGTCGCGCTGGAAATCCAAGAGCGTCTCAAATCCGGCCATATCGATGGAATAGTCGTTGTTCATCGGCGTGATCAGCGCCACGAACGATCCGGTGATAAGGCTCTTTCCCATGTCGATGCTCCCTTTAATCCTCTGATTTGTCGTGTCCGCTTGGCGGCCACGGACGCCGACGCCGTGCGCCTGACGGTACTATGCCGTGCGCCTGACGGTACTATAATGTCGTCGGCCTTACTTGTCCCCATAACTTACGGCCATCCCCTCGGCGGGATCGGCCTGCGGGCCATAGGGCATGATGGGATAGCGTATACCGGAACGGCTCAGTCCTTCCATCCCCTCGATGCCGCGCGCCAGTTCGTCCGGCGGCAGCGCCATGAGCAGTTCGTCATCGGCCACGCCGCCGTACCGCCGTTCGGCGAAGCACGGTATCGACAGGCTGGTCTCGCGCGTCGCGAGCGCCCGGCCCCACGAATCGGAACAGGCCGTCTCGCCGGTTATGGTGAAATCGTACCGTTTGTATTGTTTCCACTGCAGGCCGTTGATGAACAGGATCATCTGCCCCGGCGTGGCGTAGAACAGCACGATATCCGGCGGATCGAGCCGAGCCGCCCGCAACGGCGAAATGACGATCCCGGAAAACCGGTCGGGCGGGACCCGGGTCATCTGAGCCTGATGCTGGCGCGCCGCTTCCTGGTTTTGGAACCACACGCCGACAAAGCGTTCGCCGGAGAGGTATTGCGGCGACGGCTTGCACAAGCCCGGCACGCCGCCGCAGTTACTGTCGGATTGAAGGTTCTCCGCCGTGATCCCAAGGGTCAAACCAGCGACGCGGCTGTGGGTCACGAGTTGGCACATGGTGTGCCGGACCCCTTCCTTGGGCCGCCGTAACCGGGGCACGGCTTCCATCTCGGCCTGATCGTCGAACAGCTTCATGCCGACCGGCAATGTCCGCAGGCTCAGCAATGCGGTGAGCCGTTCGGAAAGCTCCTTGAGCTCGCCTCCTCCCAATGGCTGTTGCGGCATGTGCGCTCCTCATTATGGCTAGGGTGTCGATCAGCGCGGGTCCTTGCGTCCTTCTTTCGGGAGCTTGTGCGGCTTCTCCGGACGATCCGGTCCCCAGACGCGGTCGTAATAGGAATCCGCCAGCATCAAGGCGCCCACCGGGTTGTGGGCGAGCACGCGATCCTTCGCGACGAGCGTGGTCACCGGCCCTTCCGAATGCTGGAAGAACAGGCTGTCGTGACCGACGCAAAGGCCGAGGACCACATTGAATTCGCAACCGGCGTCGTTCAGCAGTTCCGCTTGAGATACCGGGTTGCACATGGATTCATGTCCGCCGGGGCGAATCTTCTCGGAATCCTTCAGACCGATTTCCTCTTTCCCGACGCTGCCGTTCTTGCAGGCGGCGGACGCCACCTCGAAGCCGTGGCTTTCGAGGATATCGCTCAGCACACGCGCCTGATCGACGAAACTGATGCAGGTGGCGATGCCGATCTTCTTGAAACCCATCTTCTTCGCGAACTGGCAGACCTCTTCGACGCGGGTCCAGCGGCAGTAGCCCTCGCTTTCCACGCGGGCGGATTCCTGCGCGATTTGGCGGGTAAACGGATCGGCGTATTTCTCGGCGGCGGTATCGATCGCGTCCTGCGCGACCTTCGACGGGCAGTAACCGGGACCGCGGGTCGCGGATTCACCTTGGCGGCAGGCGCGCACGGTCGACGGGCAGTAAGCGCAGGCGGCATCATGGTATTTCTGGGTGGTCGATTCCTTGAGCGACATGGTTTTCTCCCATTTTGCACGAAAACATAGGGCCAACCGCTGGCGGCCGCCTTGATGTCGATCAAAAAAACTAAAAAATTCAACGCCAAACCGGCGAATCATCGCTGTCAGGAGGACGAATCCGACGACCGCCAGGACGCCGCCAGCCAGATTCGCGGCCGCAGCAATGTCACGGCGAGGAAAACAAGCAACAAGGCGCCGGACGCCGTCAACGTCTTGGCGAACGGCGCCAGGAAATCCGCCCCGGCCGTGCCGGCGCCCACGGGCGTAAAGCCGGTGAACGCGAGGGCCAACCCCGTCGCGCCGCTGACCACGCCGATCGTCCGCGTCACCATGGCGAGACTGCCGGCGACCCCCCGTTCGCGCAGCGGCAGGATCGCCGCGACGATTTCCATATAGGCGACCTGGAAGAATCCGAATCCGACCCCGACCGTGACCAGGCCCGCCACCATCACCGCGATCGATGTCGATGCGCCCCACTGGCCGATGGCGAGCAAACCCGCCCCGACCAGGATTGCCCCGGCCAGCGCCAATCGCGGCGCGGCGATACGGTCGAGCAGCCAGCCACCGGCTGGCCCCGCGAGCACCATGCCGGCGGGGCTCGTCGCCAGCACCGCGCCCGCGGCCACCAAGGTGAGGTCCGTCATCCGGTCGAGATAGAAGGGTACCAGGAACATCACCGCGAAGCCGACCATGTTGACCATGACATTCGAGATATTGACCACCGTGAAGGCCGGATTCCGGAAGAACCGTGGGTGCAAGATCGGTTCCGGCGACCGTTTCTGCTGCCAAACGAAGGCGGCGAAGCAGGCCAGCGCGGCGATCCCGAGCAGCACCGGCACCAGCGGTTCCCCGGCACCGGCGTGCCGCGCCTGATTGATCGCCAACAGGAACGTACTGAGACCGGCCACCAGCAAGGCCGCCCCGGTAACGTCGAACGACCGGGAGCCACTACCCGGTTGCGCCTTCGGCAACAGGAACAACAAGAGCAGCGTCCCGGCGGCCAACGGGGCCCGGAACCAGAAAACGGCGGACCAGCCCCACTCCGCCACCAGCAGGCCGCCGAGCGACGGCCCGATCACTCCCCCGAGGCCGAACGCCATCGTGTAGATGCCGAGGACGCGGGCGCGGTAGGATTCCGGGAAGAGCATCGTCGCCAAGGCCGGGCCGCAACTGATCACCAACGCTGCGCCCACGCCTTGCAGCGCACGGGCCAGCAGCAGTCCGAGGAAGGTCTCGGCCGCACCGCAGAGCGCAAACGCGATCGCCGACACGAACAACCCGACGCCGAAGATGCGGCGATGCCCGACCAGATCGCCGATCTTGCCGAAGACCAGCGTCAGGCTGGAATAGATCAGCACGTAGCAGATGACGACCCACTGCATATCCTCGAGCGGAACCCCGAAGGCGCGCGTGATGGCCGGAAACGCGATATTCACCGAAGAATCGAGCGGCACCGTCAATGTGCCGAGGCCGACGATGAACAGGCCCAGCGCCGCGCGCAGCCAACCCCGTTGCGATGGCGTGTCGGCGGTCATGGCCTTCGCACGGTCCCGCAACGCGGGCCGGCCCATTGTGATGGGGTATCAAACAGTGCGGCTCTCCGGATGGTCGGCCGATTCTATACCAAAGCGGTAACGCCGGACACAGGATGAACGGCCGAACCGGAAACGCGCGTCAGGCCACCAGCCCCGTCATCGCACCTCGAGAATTGATCGTGAGTTCATCACGGCGGTTGGTCTCCCCGGTTACCGAACAATGGACCCAACCGCTGGCGGGATCGCCCGGCGTATAGAATTCGAGAATAAGCTGGTCATAGGTCAGGTTCTCGTAAATCCATGTCGCCAAATCAGGGTTCGAAACGCCCGGCACCTCGAAGTCGGCGGCCTCGCCCTTGATGTGTTGGGATGAATCGCTTGACTTGAGTTGACGGTTCAACGCCAGGCAACGATACCCGCTGGACGGCGAAAAAGGCACACCGTAGTGGCTGCGGACAGGTTCCAGGATTTGCTCGCAAACGCGCGTCAGGTTTTCGATGATCGCCGCATCGCGCGGTTCGCGGAGCATATTGTCGATGCCGTGCCGTGCCGCGACCTGACTTCGGCACAACTCTTCGAGCGTGAAATGGTCGGATAGTTGCCGTGTCATAAATCCCTCCCATTTATGATGCAACTTCCGATAGATTATCATCTTGTAGAATGCCCGTCATGCAAAATCGCCGCGCATTCTGCGCCGGCACAACCGGAAACGATTGCGCGCGCCCGTCCTATTCTTCCGGTGTATCGTGCCGGACGTCGTCCCGCCTCAGGTCGTCGACGACCGTTCCCTCCCATAACGGTACGCCCTCTCGATAGGCGGCACGGCCGATCATATGCGCCGCGACCGGGGCCGTGACCAAGAGAAAGACGACCGTCGCCAAGGCGCGCGTGGTGATCCCGGCGTCGCTAAAATGGAATGCAAGCGCCAGCAGAATCAGCCCGCAACCGAGCGTGCCCGCTTTGGTCGACGCATGCATGCGAATCAGCACATCCGGCAACCGCAACACGCCGAGCGCCGCCACGAACGCGAAAAAGCCACCCAGGACGATGATCGCCGCTACCACGATCTCCATCATGGCTTCGCCTCCTCTCCGGACGAGCCAGATGGTCCGGCAGCCCGAGGCGCCTGGGCGACGCGGCGTTCGATATATCGCGCAAGCACCACCGTGGCCAGAAACGCGACCAGGGCCAGCGCAACGCCTACATCCAGGAAGGCCGCCCGCTCGGACGAGATCGCAACCAGGGCGCAAAAGGCCACCGACAGGATGGTCATGAGGTCGAGGGCCACGACGCGGTCCGCGGCGCTCGGGCCACGCAGTAGACGGATGAACGAGAGTGCCAAGGCCGCGATCAGAAAAAAGAAACCGATATCGACCGCCCATGTGAGAATGACGCCGCTTTCCATCAGTTGAATGCCTCCAGCACCTTTCGTTCGAGACCGTCCTTGATTTCGCGGCGGCTCTCCTCCGGATCATCGATGAACATCGCATGGACATAGAGCGTCTTGCGGTCGTCCGACACATCGAGGCTGAGCGAGCCCGGCGTGAGCGATACCAGGTTCGCCACCAACATGATCTGGCCGTCATCCTTGGCGTCGAGCGGCACCGCGATGATGCCCGGGCGGCTGCGATGCGTCGGGGTAATGACGTCCCACACCACGCGGAGGCTCGAGACGACCAATTCATATAAGAAGAAGAGGGCGAGCCCGGTGACGCCCCAGACGCGCCCGAAATAGGTCGTCTCGCCGAACAAGGGCCGCACGATCCAAAGCGCGCCGTAGCCGACCGCGAATCCGCTGGCCAGGATCGGCCAGGCAAAACTGCCCCACAACGCGGCCCAGCCGAGCGCCAACACTCCATTCAGCAAAAGCAACGTCATCGCGCACCTCGCAAGACCGTTTCGACATAGGCCGTGGGATCGAGCAGTTCAGCGGCGGACCGCTCGGCCGCGTTCAGGAAGGGTTCTGGATAGAATCCGATCCAGAGCGTCAACACGGCCAAGCCGGCCACCGGCGCCACAAGGTAAGCCATGTCACGACGGCTGACCGCTGTGCGCAGGGGCAATTCGCCATCCGGATGCGGCTTCCAGAAAGCCTCGGCCCAAATCTTGGTCATCGAGAACACGGTCAACAATCCGACCAGCAAGGCGATCCCGGCGATGAGATACGCCTCCGCGTCGAGGCTCGCCTTGACTAACAGGTATTTCGCCCAGAACCCGGAGAGCGGCGGGAAGCCGGCGAGCGAAAAGGCCGGGATGAGGAACAGGACCGCCAGGACCGGCCGGGATTTGTACAGGCCGCCGATCCGTTCCAGATCGAAGGATCCGGTATAACGCTGCACGACCCCGCTGATCAGGAACAGGTTCGCCTTCACGATGATGTGGTGAACCAGATAGAACACCGCCCCGGCAACAGCCAACGGCGTAAACAGCGCCAAGCCGAGGACCATGTAGCCGATCTGGCTGATGATGTGGAAGGAGAGGATCTTGCGGAACTGGTTCTGCGCGGCGGCGCCCAGCACCCCAGTGATCATCGTCAGCGCGGCAACCACCAACAGGATGCCATGCGTGTAGCCGATGTCTTGGGTGAAGATCAGGGTGAAGGTGCGGATCAACGCATAGACGCCGACCTTCGTCAGGAGGCCCGCGAAGATCGCGGATATGGCGACGGGCGGCGTGTGATAGGACGCCGGCAGCCAAAAGAACAACGGGAAGACCGCCGACTTGATTCCGAAGGCGACGAGGAACAAAACCGCGACCACCGTCAGCAAGCCGGTCTGCTCGCTCGCCTGCACGGCGACATGCAGGTCGGCCATGTTGAGCGTTCCGGTCAGGCCATACAGCAGGCCGATGCCGCCGAGGAAGAGAATCGTCGATACGAGGTTGAGCGCGACATATTTGATGCCGCCATCCAATTGCGCCCGACCGCCACCCAGGACGAGCAGACCGAAGGACGCGATCAGCATGACCTCGAACCAGACATACAGATTGAAGATGTCGCCGGTCAGGAATGCCCCGCAAACGCCGCCGATCAGGACGTGATACAGCGCGTGGAACCCAAGCGCCTCGAGCCGGGCATCGATATCGGCAAGGGCATAAACCGCGACGGCCAACCCGGCGATCGCCGTGATCAGGACCATAATAACGCTCAACAGATCCGCGACGAGCGTAATGCCGAACGGCGCCGCCCAACCGCCCATCTGCCCGGCGACGATGCCGCCGGACCAGACCCGAGCGGCGAGCCAAACCGCCGCGATCAGCAGGGCGAGGCTTCCCCCGACGCTGATCGACCGCTGCAGCGCGGGCATGGCGCGTGCGCCGAAGGCGAGGATCGCCGTCGCAATCGGAATCAGGATCGGAAGAACGAGAACCCAACTCATGACTCCGCCCCGTTCTTCCGGACGGCCGCGGGCGACGTGCCTTCGGCAACCTGCATGGCGTCGCCGTCGACGGTGCCGAGAACGCGCCAGGACCGGTAGACCAGAACCAAGGTGAAGGCGAGCAACCCGAACCCGATCACGATGGCGGTCAGCACCAGCGCTTGCGGCAGGGCATTGGCCACCTGCACCGCGGGCGCCGACAGGCCATCCGGCACCAGTGGCGGTTCGGCCCGGGTCATCCGGCCGGCGGCGAAGATGATCAGGTTCGCGGCGTTGCTGATCAGGACGAGTCCGAACAGAAATTTTACGATATTGCGCCGAAGCATCAGATAGACGCTGGCGGCGACCAACACGCCGACGAGGAGGGCCACGACAGGTTCCACGGTCAGTCCTCCTCTTCCAACGCGAAGACGAAGGTCAGGACCGCGCCGACCACGACCAGGTAGACGCCGACGTCGAATACCAGAACGGTGCTAATGGGCAGGCCCTTGCCGTCGGCGCCCGCACCCGCGAACCACCACAACCCGGTCAGGAAGGCGGAGTCCGCGAGCGCCGCCATCAGGCCCGCGCATAACGCCACGCCGAGGCCGACTACGGCGATCATCAAAGGGTCCATCCGCAACGCCCGGCGTGCCGCGGCGGCCCCGTGGGCGATGGCGTAGAGCGCATATCCGGTCGCCGCCAGGAGCCCGCCGATGAACCCGCCACCGGGCTCGTTATGGCCCCGCAACAGCATGAACAGCGAGAAAACCAGCATCAGGCTGACCAGTATCCGGGTCGCGGCGCTCAGGATCACGGAATTCACGATGCGTCCTCCGAACGGGGCCGGGCCTTGAGGACCGCGTAGGCGGCCAGCGCGGCGATCACGACCACCGCGATCTCACCGAACGTATCGAGTGCCCGGAAATCGACCAGGATGACATTGACGATGTTGCGGCCGAAGGCGGCGGGCACGCTGTTCTCCTCGAAGAAGGCCGTCAGCGTGTCGTCGAAGGGGGTCTGCGTCACGGCCAGCAGAATTAGCGCCACCACCGACCCCGTGCCGAGCGCCAGGACCGCATCGCGCCGCCGGCCCCAGCGGCTTGTCTGCGCGACGGTATTCAACCGCGGCAACCGAAGCAGGACCACCGCAACCAGGATCACCACCAGCGATTCGACAAGCAGCTGCGTGATCGCGACGTCCGGTGCGCCATTCAGGAGAAACAGGAGGGCGACGCCGACGCCGACGGTTCCGAGCGCGGCCATGGCGGCCAGCCGGGACGCGGAAAATACGACCGCGACCGTGCCGGCGAGAACCAACGCGGCGACGCCCCATTCCACCAACGCCAAGTCGGGCCAAGCGCTCGGCAATATCAGCGCATCTTGGAGGATCAGCGTCGCCCCGACCGACAGCGTCAAGACCGTGAAGACAACCGCGATGTACCGGCGCAGCAAGCCGCCCTGCAACCAATCGGTCTGCACCGCCGCAATCCAGCGCAACCCTTGCAGACACCGGTCATAGGCGTCGTCACCGCTGATCGGCAGGCGCTCGAAGATCGCGGCCAGTGCATCGCGCAATCGCCAATGGCCCGCGTAGATCGCTATCCCCAGCACAAAGGTCATCATGCTGAGTACCAGCGGCACATTGATACCGTGCCAAAGCGCCAACTGGACCGTTTCCGGCCGTCCGAGGATCGCCGCGACACCGGGCTGGACCAACGTGTCCGCTACGAGCGCCGGCGCGACACCGAATGCCAGCCCCATCACGGCGAGCAACAAGGGACCGATCCACATTCGGAACGGCACCTCGGCCGGCACCTTCGGTGTGGATATCCGGTCGCCGAAGAAGGGCTGGAGGGCCACAATCCCGGCGACGCCCACCATCAACGCATTGGCGAGAACCGCTGCGGATGCCACCAGCGCCGGCTCCGAGGCAATCGCCAAGGCGCCTTCGTATTTTAGTTCCTTGCCGATGAATCCGAGGAACGGCGGAAAGCCCGCCATCGACAATGCGGACGCGGCGGCGATGCAGACGGTAATCGGCATGGCCCGCGCAAGCCCGCCCAATTGCCGAATATCGCGGGTTCCGGTGCTGTAGTCGAGATTGCCGACCACCAGGAACAATGCCGCCTTGTAGAGGGAATGAACGATAAGAAAAGTAACGGCGGCGGCGACTGCGACCGTCGCTTCGGCGCCCAGGAACATGGTCAACGTGCCGAGCGCCATGACCGTGGTATAGGCCAACATCATCTTGAGGTCGGTCTGCCGGATCGCCAACAGCGAGGCGTAGATCGCGGTCACCGCTCCGAAGGCCGTCAGCGTCCAGATCCAAAGATCGGTCCCGCTCAGCGTCGGATGCATCCGCGCCAAGAGGTAGACGCCGGCCTTCACCATCGTCGCGGAATGCAGGAATGCGCTGACCGGCGTCGGGGCGGCCATCGCGTTCGGGAGCCAGAAATGAAACGGAACCTGCGCCGATTTCGTGAAGGCGCCGATCAGGATCAGGACAAGGATCGCGGCGTAGTGGGGATGCGCGCGGATAAGGTCGCCGCTGGCCGTAATCTCCGACAATTCGAAACTGCCGGCCGCGTTACCGAGCAGAATGAACCCGGCAAGCAGGACCAGCCCGCCCGCCCCTGTCACCAACAGCGCCTGCAACGCCGACCGGCGCGCCTTCGGCGACGCGTGGTCGTAGCCGATCAACAGGTAGGACGTAATCGTCGTCACTTCCCAGAAAACGAACAGGGTGATCAGGTTGTCGGCCAGGACCAGCCCCAACATCCCGCCCATAAACAGCGAAAGGTAGATAAAGAAGCGGCAAAAATGAGCATGGCCCGCGAGATAGGCCGAAGAGTAGGTCAAGATGACGATACAGATGAAGCTGATCAGCAGTCCGAATGTCAGGCTCAAGCCGTCGATCAGGAAAGAGAACTCGACGCCGATACCCGGCACCCACGGCACGCCGACCCGCAAGGCTTCGCCTGCCGCCACGGACGGCAGTAAACTCGCCAATACCACCAAGGCGACGACGGCCGGCAAAAGCGCCAGCACCACCGTAAGGCGCGCCATCGGCGACAACGTCGCCGGCTCCGACCGGGCGGCCGGGTCTTTAGTCCCCAAAGTCATGATCGTGTCGACTCTTTTAGTATCGTTTCTCGTTATCGTTCGGATTGCGCGACAGGACTTCCGACATTGTCCTGCCAGCGAACCTGCCCCTCTTCAGCAACCGGCCGCCCACCGGGCGGCCGATGCCGAACACGAGGGGTCGTTTGGAAGTTACGGTAGGGATTCGTCGTTACGCATTATCCGTGCCGCTCTTCCGGTCCGGCGGAAACCCGATCGGACGACCGTTCGATTGCGGCGATGGCGTCCTTGATACGGAGCTTTCGCCGTTTCATCTCCTGCATCGCAAGACCGTTGGTTGCCGGCCGCGCCGTCTCGCGGCCGATCCGGTCTTCGAGTTCCCGATGGGTCCGGATGAGGGCTTCATATCGGCGGGCGATCGCCGGTCCTACGCTGTGCTTCGTAGACATCGTGGCCGTGGCGCTCATGCGTTTTCTCCTTGTGCCATCGTAAATCCCGCGGTTCCGTCGAAATGCTGCAGCTTCTCGACATGCATCCAACGGTGGATATCGCCGATCCGGCTCAGCAGGGCGAGGATGTCAGCATCGGCTAGGGACCGGTCGTTCTCGGTCCATGCGAACCGGCATCGCCAATGGTTCACGGTATCGGTGTATGCGGTGCGGCCCGGGTAAACCTTCGTGCCCCGGTTCGAGATCATCGAAAGCCGGAAGCTGGTCCCGAAGATTGCGTTCTCCAGGCTTTGACCCAGCGTGTCTGCGTTGCCCTTCCATTCGATGAACACATCGACGCCGGCAGTCTCGCGCGACACTTCCCCCAGCGGGCCATGAACGACGTCGGGCATTTGCAGCGGCTGGTATTTTCTGTTTTCCAACTGCCGGGCGTTGCGGCCGAAGTTATCGATGATTGCGCCCGCGAAGGCGGCGGTGCCGACCGGTTCGGCGTCGCGCGCAATGTCGACGGTCAGATGCGCTCCATCCTCAAGCGTGCAATACAGCGCATTCTCGATGACATCGGCGACCTCGCGCTCGCCAACATGGCGCAGCATCATGATCGCGGAGAGGATCAGCGCGGTCGGATTGGCGATCCCTTCGCCTGCGATATCCGGTGCCGATCCATGCACCGCTTCGAACATCGCGACGTCCCGTCCAAGATTGGCGCTGGGCGCCAGGCCGAGACCGCCGACTAGACCGGCGGCCAGATCGCTCAGGATATCGCCATTCATGTTGGTGGTCACCAGAACGTCGAAGGATTCGGGCGTGACGACCATTTTGTGGGCGCAGTTGTCGACGACGAGATGGCCGGTTTCGATTTCGGTGTGATCTGCGGCCACCGATTCAAAAGTGGATTTGAAGAGCCCCTCGGTCAGCTTCATGATGTTCGCCTTGGTCGCGCATTCGACCTTGCGCCGGCCCTCCGCCCGCGCCAGCGCGAAGGCGAGGCGCGCGATCTTCTCGCTGCCTTTCCGGGATATCAGCTTGAGGCACTGTGCGACATCCGGTGTCTGCATATGCTCGATGCCGGCATAGAGATCCTCCACATTCTCGCGCACTACGACGAAGTCGATATCCCGTCCGGAATACGGTGTCGAGATTCCCGGCAGCGCCTTCACGGGCCGGATGTTGGCGTATAACTCGAAGAGTTTGCGCAGCGTCACGTTCGCGCTTTTTTCACCGAATCCGATCGGCGTTTCCAGCGGGCCTTTCAGGACCACGCCGGCGCCTTCGATCGCGTCCAGGGTCTCGTTGGGAACACCGGAGGCGATGCCGTCGCGGAATACGTTGGCCCCCGCGTCGCAGACCTGCCAGTCGACCGAAGCGCCCGCCTCCTCGACGACGCTCATGACCGAATGCATGAGTTCCGGTCCTACGCCATCGCCCGGAAGGACAACGACCGAATGCGTGACTTGATTTTCCCGGTCCACCGAAGTCGCGGCCGGCGGCAGTGTCCGGACGCTGCCGGACGATGACCCCAGAGAGTCGAATTCATACATCATTGCAATTCCTCCATGCTGCTAGATATGAGGGCGCACGTTTCATTGTCCCAATCGATATAGACAGCATTATTGATAGTTTTTTTCTATTGGTAATCGGTCGATCGACCACCACATCCGCGGCACGGACCTAGGCGGGTTCCGTTTCGGCCAACTCCAATCTTTCCGGGGCTTTGTCCGGAGAGGGTATCTTGACTGGGGTCTCGAATCCGATCGGTTTGACCGCCAATACCGAACAATCGATCTGGTTAAGAATTGATTCGGCCGTATTGCCGATCAGCAGCCCGCTGATACCGGTGCGGGCGACGGTGCCCATCACGATCAGCTCGACTCGTTTCTTGCGGGCGATCTCCGGGATCACCACGCGGGCGTCCCCTTTGATGAGATGCAATTGCCGGCGCCGGTTCTCGATTTCGTAGTTTTCGACGACGCCGTCGAGCAGTGCCTTCCGGTGCTTCCGTTCAAGCCGGACCATCTTGTCGAGTTCGGAATCGGGAATCTTGATGCGGGGATTGGACCGCAACATCCGCTCGCCCTCGAATTGCCATGCATTCACGATCTGGAGTTCGCTTTTCTCGATCTCCGAGAGCGATGTCGCCAGGTCCATGATCAGGGTATTCAGGCCGTTGCGTTCGGCGTCCGTGCCGTGAGGGTCCACGGCGGCAAGGATGCGGGCGTATTTCTTGCGCTGGCCCTGCTTGATGATCCAGACAGGGCAAGGACATTTCCGCAGCAGGTGCAGGTCCAGACTTCCGAAGAAAAGATTGCGCCCTTCCCGACTTCCGGTCGCGTCCTTCATCACAAGATCGTGGCCGTTCCGGAGCACTTCCTCGATGATTTCGATGAAAGCGACGCCCTGGCCCAGGAGGCACTGCACCGAGACGCCCCGTTTTTCCAAATCCGCCGCGACCTCTTGCAATCGTTTTTCACGCTGCTCGAACACCTGTTGTTCCAGGTCCCACGACATCCGCTCGGTCATACCGCCCAGGAAGCGCGCATAGTCGCCGATGCCGCGTTGCATGATATCGATCAATGTCAGCGTGGCATTGTTCGCCTTGGCAAGCGTGCAGGCGCGCTCGACGACCGCTTGCGGTGGTCCTTCCTCGTCACAGACCAAAAGTATTTTCTTGAATCGTTTCATCCGTCCATCACCAATCCAGTTTCATTCCCTGACAATCAGGCCGAAAGGTTGCGACGACTCGCCGCGAGGTTCGCATAGGGAAATTGGGTAACCGGCGTGATTGGACCAATCGAATTTAAATTCCTTCTTGATCGGAATTCTCTATCGCATCGATGGCGCGCCGTTATACGGCTCACACGATTTAGCCCGACGCGCGGCGCGGCGCTGACCCTGCGTCATACGAGAGCGCAATTTCGGGCCGCGATACTCCGCTTTAAGATTTCTTCGTCCCCGAATGAACCATCGGACATGCGGGCACTTCCGCCGCCCTCCTTAAGCGTCCGCGGTTTCCATTCCTGTCCATCCCATACACAGTCGTGCGAATTGCCCGACACAACATCCATCGCCCGATGGGAGTCCGGCCCGGTGCCAAACGTGGTCGCCGACGCGGTCCCGACGGCGGCCGCTGCCAGGACGGCGCCGATGAACACGGTCGTAAGCATCATGTTTCTCCTGCCAGACGGCAGGATAGGTTCGGCCGCAACGCCGGCGGCCGATCGGTGCAGGTGCCGATCAAACATGGAAATCCACCGTCGTGCCGCGGGTGGTATCGACCGGCACTTGTATCGCGGTTCGTGCTGCGACCGATCGCGGGCGCTGCCGCACACCTTCCGGATTCAGCGGGCGCCGATACCATGTCGCGGGCCCCATCCAATGGGTCGAAGAACCGATCGGCGCAATGTTGAACGTTGACATTCCCAGCACCTCCAGGTCGTTGCGGTTTCGTCGATAGAGAAGTGGGGTTTGACTTTTGATCGGACCAATCGATTTTATTCTGGAGTTCGATAGAAAAAGCCAACCAGGGTTTTCCGGAAGTCGAGAGGACGATACATGCCGACCGTCAAACAACTACGCTATCTGGTTGCCATCGCCGACACGCTGCATTTCCGCCGCGCCGCCGAGATGACGCATGTCACGCAACCGACACTGAGCGGTCAGCTTCGAGAATTGGAGTCCCGCCTCGGCGTCCAACTGGTCGAACGCAGCCGCGCGCGCGTGGTGCTGACGCCCGTCGGCAAGGAAATCGCGGCCCTGGCGCGGACTGTCCTGCATGACGTCCAACGCATCACCGAAATCGCCAAACACGGTCAGGAACCATTGGGCGGGACAATCCGGCTCGGCGTCCTGCCGACGCTCGGCCCCTATCTGCTTCCGCACATCCTGCCGGAACTGCACGAAAACTATCCCGATCTCAAACTCTATATCCGAGAGGGCATGCCGACCGCCCTGTTATACGGCCTGGAGGAAGGACAGCTCGACCTGTTGTTGTTCGCGCTGCCGGTGCGGGGCGGCGACCTGCAAACCACTCGGCTGTTCCGCGAACCGCTTTGGATCGCCGCACCGGCGGATCACCGGCTTGCGGAAAAGGATATTGCCGACCGGTCCGACCTCAAGGGCGAGACGGTTCTGTCGCTCGAGCGCGGCCACCGCCTGCATGAACAGGTGAGCCATCTTTGCCAGCAGTATGGCGCAACGTTGTCCCTGGACTACGAAGGCACCAGCCTGGACACCCTGCGGCAGATGGTTGCGATGGGCATGGGATTGTCCTTCTTCCCTTCGTTATATGTCCATGCCGAGATGAAAGAGGACGGCCAAGTCGTCGCGCGGCAAATGCGGTCTCATCCGCCGAACCGGATGGTCGGCATGATCTGGCGCAAGAACAGCCCGAACCAAACGGATTTCCAAACCTTGGCCAAGCTGATCAGGAGGATTCTCAAGGATCGTGTGACCGGTGTCACCGTGATGACGTGATGTCGGCCCGGCGGCGAGCTACAAGAGGAACACGGCGAGCAGGACCAGGATCACGATGATGCCGATGGTCGACCACTTTGTGAGCGCGACGAAATACTCCCAAGCTTCGACATGCGGTTCGATATCCTGTTGCATCGTCCGCCCCGGCGGCACGGCGAATGTGGCGCCGCTCTTCGTTCCGTTGCCCGCGATCGAGTCTTCCGCCGCCGCCGATCCCGTATTCGTTCCGTCCATTCCCTATTCTCCAATATGAACCTCCATGCCGGCAGAAACCACGCCGGCACCGCATCAGGTGGGGAAAGTGAAAGCGACAGGCAAATCGTTACAGCAGGACGACTTGATAGGAAAAATCGATTAAATCGCCTTATTGGTTTTTCCTATCAAAACCTTGCCATGTTCGAATTGGAACGATCATAGTCCCGACGCCATACTCCGTGGACGCAAGCAGTCGCCCAGACGCGCGTCTCGACGGAAGGTTGGATTTAAGCTTCCGATTCCTACAACGCGGTGCGGGCGATCGTATCAAATACTGAGTCCGCCTCCGCTTGCCTCGCCGCTATACGCGGAGTCGGAGCGCCGTCGGCTGAAGCGACGGCGGCGCGGGGCGATCCGACACGCCCTTGCCGCGCGGGGGGATAGGGAAGAGTCCCCTCCCTATCCCTCCAGCGCAACCGGCGAGACGAAGCCGTCGGGTTTGAGTGTCAGCACCGAACAATCCACCTGCCGAAGAACGTCCTCGGCGGTCGTGCCGATGAGAAAGCCAGCGATACCGGTGCGGGTCGCCGTTCCCATGACGATCAGATCGACGGCTTTCTCGGCCACCAACTCGGGAATCAGCAGGCTGGGGTTGCCGCGGGGCAAATGGATCTCGTAGTCCAGGTTTTCCAAATCCACTTCAGCGAGAAGACGGTCGAGCGCCGCTTCGCGGGCCGCGGTGTTCACCGTCATCAGACGATCGCGAATCGTATCGTCGATTTCGGACCGGCTGGTGTCTAGATCAGGGCCGGTATAGTCCCACACATTCGCAATATCGAGGTGGCAATCCTCCATCCGGGCGAGCGAACTCGCCATCTCGAGAATTTTGATGTCCAATGGATTCAACGGGGCGTCGGACGGACCCGGGTCAACCGCAGCGAGAATACGATGGAACCGCCGCTCCGCCTTCGGCTTCATCACCCAAACGGGACAAGGACATTTGCGCATGACGTGCATCGAGTTGCTGCCGAAGGTGATCGACCGCAACCCGCGCAGGCTGTCCGCCGTCATGACCACAAGATCGAAACCGTCCCGCAGAACGGCCCGGACGATCGCCAGAAATACCTTACCTTGGGCAACCGCGCCATCGACTTCCACACCCTGCTGCCGTAGCGGATCGATCAGCCTTTCGATCAATGCCCGCCGTTCCTCGAAATAGCGGCCCTGCAGATCGCGCTGTTCGGTCGCCGAAGACCCGAAGGGCGCGGCCGCGAGACTCGGCATCCGCTCGATCACCTCGAGCACGGTCAGGCGCGCACCGTTGCGTTTCGCCAGAGAGGTTGCCCGGTCCAGCGCGGCATCGTCGCCAACGCTCTGGTTGTACAGCATCAGTATATTCTTGAAGCGTTTCATCTTTCCGTCCCCAAGGGTGGCGGAGTGCTGATCCACCTTCTACATCGACATCGCATGTATGTGGTGCGGCAGAAAGATTTCGACGAATGATTAATACAGCCCTTTTGATAGAATTTTCCTATCAGGGGTTTGGCGTCGATCGCTCGTAACACAATTCCGTCTAAGGATATCGGCGCGACGCGCCCGCTGCCTTGTACGGCGTTAATCCCGGGCCAACTTGACTCACATCAACGAGCCGCCGCCCCGACACGGCATTATGCATGACCGGTTCCGACGGCTTTCGTTGCAATCGGCCACCCCTCGAACACCCGTATGGAGCGAAGACCATGCTAACAACGGCGATCTTTCCCGGCAGATACGTACAAGGCGCACACGCACTTTCGGTATTGGGCGAGGAATGCGAACGGTTGGGTGAACGGCCGCTCGTGCTGGAGGACCCGAATGTCCGCGAAGCGCTGGACGCCGATATTGCCAGCACCAAAGGCTCGGTCGTCGAGACCTTCGGCGGCGAGTGTTCCCAGCGCGAGATCGACCGGATCATCGACCGCGCGAAATCGGAAAACTGCGATGCCGTCGTCGGCGTGGGCGGCGGCAAGACGCTCGACACGGCGAAGGCCGTCGCCTTCGAACTCCAACTGCCGGTCGTCATCGTGCCGACCATCGCGTCGACGGATGCGCCGTGCAGCGCCCTGTCCGTCATCTACACCGACGACGGCGCGTTCGAACGGTATCTCATCCTGCCGCGCAATCCGGACGTGGTGATCGTCGATACCGCGCTGGTCGCCAAGGCGCCGGTCCGCTTCCTGGTCGCCGGTATGGGCGACGCCCTGGCGACGTGGTTCGAAGCCGACTCCTGCCGTATCCGTCGGGCCGCCAACATGACCGGCCGCCCCGGAACCATGACAGCCTATGCCCTGGCGCGGCTCTGTTACGATACGCTGCTCGAGTACGGCCCCCTCGCCAAGTCCGCGGTGGAAACGGAAAGCGTCACCCCGGCGCTCGAACATGTGGTGGAAGCGAATACGCTTCTTTCCGGCCTCGGCTTCGAGAGCGGCGGGCTCGCCGCCTGTCACGCGATCCACAACGGCCTGACCAGCCTGAGCGCCACGCATGCGTTCTGGCACGGGGAAAAGGTCGCGATCGGCGTGCTCGCCGCGCTGTTCCTGACGGACAAGCCGAAAGAGATGATCGACGAGGTTTACGGTTTCTGCGAATCCGTCGGTCTGCCCACCACGTTAGATGACATCGGACTCGCGAACGTATCCGACGCCGATCTGGAACTGGTCGCGCGCACCGCCTGCGCCCCGGGCGAGACCATCCACAACGAGCCCGCCGACGTCCAGCCGGAAACCGTCCTCTGGGCGATCAAGGCCGCCGACCGCGAAGGACGGCGGCGTGCGGAGAGGCGCGCGGCATAATACGCAACGCTTATGAATCGCCGGATCGGGGGCGTGTCGCGCGCCACGGTCCGGATATCATAAGACACCCTTGCTCTGCAGGTCGGCGAGGTCGGCCATCAAGGCCGCATCGTCATACCGGGCAAGGCTGAGAGCGGCAGCATAGTCGGGCAGCTCCGCGCCGGCGAGCCATTTGGCGCAGAGGCTGCCTGCCGCGCAGGCGGCCATCGTCCCGAAGCCCGACAGCGCGCCGACGATGTAACTACCCTCGACTCCCATTGGCCCGATGAGCGGCCAATTCTCCTCCGTCATCGTGTAGTAGCCGCCGTAATGCGTCATCTGCCGGGGCAAGGCGCCATAGTAGGTCTTGAGACCCGGGATCAAACGTGACGCGCCGCGCAGCACGATTTCCGGGAAGTGACCGTCGACCTGCGGCTCCCACTGAACGGCGGTCGGGTTCTGTTCATAGGCCCAGCCAAGTTTGATCCAGCGCCCATGGTCGCCGCCATCGGGACGGCAATGGATGGCGCCCGGCATCGGTTCGGTGAGCCAGGCGGTCCCGGACTCCTGGCGCAGCAACTCGGTCTCCTCGTCGGACCAATCGATCACCTGCGCATCGAGATCGATGGAGAAGGGCATGCGGCGCGGGATGACGCCGTCGCGATCCTCGAAGGCGATCTTCTGTTGGAACACATTCGTGACCGGCAACGCGACGCCGGTCATGCGGGCGATCTCGCCCGCGAAAGGCCCCGCCGCATTGACGATCCGCTCGCAACGGACGTGGCGAACCTCGTCACGCCCCGTCACGTCGAGAAGGAAGCCGACAGAAGGATCGATCGAGGCAACGCTGCCGGCGATCACCCGCCCGCCCGATTCGCGCAGCCTTTCCAGCATAAATTGCCCGAGCTGCTGCCCGCTGATGTCGCCCGCCCGCCGGATGTGAATCACCGTCGAAACATCGTCGGCATAGACGGGAAGGGTCCGGCGGATAATGTCCGGGTCGCGGAGGACGTCGACGCCGTCCGGCGCAGCGTCCCACCCCGCCGACGGGTCGAAGCGATAGTCATCCACCGCACCGGCGGTATGGAGCCGGATCGATCCTGCAGACCCCGCGCCATAGCCGCGATGGAGTTCCTCGATCAACGCATCCGGATTCTCCCGCGTGGCCAGGGCATAGCCACGACGGGTCATGTTCAGCCGGTTGTCGCTTTCCCGCGCGACCTGTTCCATCAGGTCGATGCTGTCGTCGGTGAACGCGGTCATCACGGGATGCGGCCACCAGTTGCGGTAGTTCTCGCCGGATTGGGCGGACGTAAAACTCATCGGCGGGTTCGGGTCGATCACGACGACATCGCGGACCTTCTGCACCACGCACAGATAGTACGCGGTCGCGATCCCCGTGATCCCGGCGCCGACAACGGCGACATCGCAGTCGATACGACCCATCTAGAGCCTCCCGTACCCTACTTGATGCCGGATTCGGCGTAGGGCGTGTCTTGCCACACACGCTCGATCCCGAAAGCCGACAGGTCGAGCGTCTGGTATCCGCCTTCCAGAACCAGTTCGCGGAGCGCGCGCCCGACCGCGGGTGCGTGCATGATGCCATGACCCGAAAATCCGCATGCCGTGACGATGTTATCGATGCGGGACGAGAAACGCCCGATGATCATATTTCCGTCGAAAAGGTTTTGCGCGTAGTGACCACCCCAGGTGCGTTCGAGCCGGATGCTTTCGAACTTCGGCACCCGGTTCGCGATCAACGGCCACACCGTTTCCTCGAAGTAGTTCGCGAAGAAACCCCGGTCCACGTCTTGAACGAATCCCGGCTCGATGTCGAAGGTCGGGCATCCGCCGGCGAAGCCCGCCCCTTCCGGCCGGAAGAACATGCCGCTCTCGTCCTTCACCAGCGGCAGCGGCTCCACGTCCGAGTCGCATAGCCAATAATGCTGGGCGCGGCACATCGGCTTGATCGGCAGGTCGGCGTCGATCATCGCCGCGATTTCCGTGCACCAGGGACCGGCCGTGTTCAGGAAGAAACCGCCCTCGATGGTTTGGCCGTCGTCGAGCGTCGCGGCACGGACGGTACGGCCTTTGACGTCCAGTGACGTAACACGGCTGCGTATATACGTGACGCCATGATGTTCCGCGTTGCGCCGGAAGCCCTGCAGCGCCGAATACGGATCGATCCATCCGTCGTCTGGCGAGTAACAGCCGAGCGCGACATCGTCCAGGCCGAGCGACGGAAACCTGTTCCGAAGGGCCGCGACATCCATCAGCTCCGCACGGGCGCCCATTGTCGTTTGGCGATCATGGTTTGCTGCCAGCGTCGCCGCACCGCCTTCACCGACGACGAAGAGATACCCCTGCCGCCGGAAGCCGATGTCGGGCTGATAGTCCGGCAAGGTCATCTCGGCATCGAAACTCTCATAGAATCCCAAACTGAATTGGGACATCGCGATATTCTCGGGCACGCTGAAGAGTTGCCGCACGCCGCCGGCCCCTTGGGGCGTCGTCGCAATTGTATAGGTCGGGTCGGGTTCAACGACCGCGACCTCGCCAGCCCGCCCATCCTTGGCGAGAAAGTAGGCCGCGGCAGAGCCGATGATGCCGCCGCCGATGATGACGATATCGAACTTCACCGGACGTCCCCTTCTGGATGTTGCGGCCGAACCCAGGGCATGGCGCGCCGGCGCCCGGCCTCGAACGATTCGATCTTTGCCCGATACTCAAGCGTTACATCGATCTCGTCTACTCCTTCCGCCAGGAACCGCTTGCGCAGCGGATGGATATCGAAGGCGTGTGTCCCGCCGTCGGGCACGGTCACGATTTGTCTTTCGAGATCAACGCCGATCCGTGCCCCCCTCTTGGCGTGGAGTTGCCCGAACAAATCGTCGACGGCAGCCGCCGGGAGGCGCACCGGCAGCACGCCGTGCCGGAAGCAGTTGTTGAAGAAGATATCGCCGAAACTCGGCGCGATGACGCAACGGATGCCGAAGACCGATAGCCCGATGACCGCCGACTCCCGCGACGATCCGCATCCGAAATTCCGGCCGGCGACAAGAATCTGCGCCTTGCGGTACGGGTCTTGATTCAGCACGAAGTCCGTCTTCTCCGCCCTGTCCGGCGCAAACCGCAGGTCATGGAACAGGATCTCGGCGAACTCGGGACCGTGCGGCCGTTTGTTGAACCGGGTCGGGCACAGTTGATTGGTATCGACATTGGCGACGGGCAGCGGCGCGGCAACGCCGGTGAAGGATTGGAAGCGGTTTCCCATTCAGCCGTCCCCCGCCAGTTTGCGCACATCCGCGAGCGTGCCGGTCAGCGCGGCCGCCGCCGCCATCGCCGGGCTCATCAGATGGGTGCGACCGTTCGGGCCCTGCCGTCCCTTGAAATTCCGGTTGGACGTCGAGGCGCACCGCTCGCCCGGCGCTAGGATATCGCCGTTGATCGCGGTGCAGAGCGAGCAGCCCGGCTCGCGCCATTCGAACCCGGCCTGCCGGAAAACCCGATCGAGCCCCTCGGACTCGGCTTGCCGCTTCACGAGTTGCGATCCGGGAACCACCCATGCCGGAATGACGGCACGGCCCTGCGCCGCGACCGCCGCCGCCGCCCGCAAATCCTCGATCCGCGCATTGGTGCAGGACCCGATGAAGACACGGTCGATGGCAATGCCGGCCAGCGGCGTCCCCGGTTTCAGACCCATGTAGTCGAGGGCATCGGTCATGGCGCGGCGGCTGTCCGGGTTCGGCGTGTCCGCCGGATCGGGCACGCGGTTGGTCACCGGGGCCGCCTGCTCCGGGTTAGTGCCCCAGGTCACCATCGGCGCGATGCGCATTGCGTCGATCGAGACCTCGGTGTCGAAGGCCGCCTCCGGATCGGACGGCAGAGTCTTCCAATCCGCGACCGCGCGATCCCACAACGCGCCCACCGGCGCATAGGGCCGACCCGACAGATAGGCGAAGGTCGTATCGTCCGGGGCCACCATGCCCGCGCGGCCGCCGGCTTCGATCGACATATTGCACAGCGTCAGGCGCTGCTCGACCGTCATCGCGCGGACCGCCGGGCCGGCATACTCGATGACATGCTCCGCCGCACCGCCGATGCCGATCTCGGCGATGATGGCGATGATCACGTCCTTCGACGTCACGCCGAACGGCAAGGCGCCGTCGATGACGATCCGCATCGCCTTCGGCCGGCGTTGCCACAAGGTCTGCGTCGCCATCACATGGGCGAGTTCCGACCAGCCGACCCCGAAGGACAGCGCGCCGAGCGCGCCATGGGTCGACGCATGGGAGTCGTTGCCGGTCATGACCAGACCCGGTTGGGAAATCCCCTGTTCCGGGCCGACGATATGAACGATTCCCTGCGCCGGATCATTCATGCCGAACAACCGGATGCCGTGCGCGTCGCTGTTGGCCTCGATCGCCTCGACCATCCCCCGTATCTCCGCCACCTCGATCCCGGCGATCCCGCCCGTGCGGTCTCCGGTCGGCACATAGTGATCGGCGCATGCGGTGAACTGTTCCGGACGCCAGACTTCGAGACCGCGATCCTTCAACGCCCGGAAGGCATGAACCGAGCCTTCCTCGACGAGGCAGCGATCAATATAGAGCAGCGCTTCGTCTTCGACCGTGGTCACCACGTTACGGTCCCAGATCTTGGCGAACATGGTTTTCGGCGCGGACATTCTTTTTTCGATCCGGGTCAATTCGGCGAGATGGGCTGACAGTCTAGTACGCACCTGTCGTCCCGTTAAGCAACGGTGTCCGTTCGTGCATCGCGCGATAATTTGGCAGGATGGGAGATTAGGAAATCCAGGAGGAGTACCGGAGATGGCCAAACTCCGTCATGTGGCGCTCAGCGTCGAAGACCCCGACGCGGCGGCAAAATTCTACGAACAGGCCTTCGACATGAAACGGGTCCGCGAATCCAAATTCGGCGTCATGATGTCCGACGGGACCGTGAGCCTCGCGCTGCTCAACCTCAAGGTCAACGACAACGCGCCCGACGAACGCGGTGCCGATTTCGTCGGCATCCACCATCTCGGCTTCCTCGTCGACGATATGGACGAAACCTGCGGGTCGGTCGAGGACGCCGGCGGAAAATATCACGGCCAGGTCAAGAGCGTGGGCAAGGGACCGAAATACGAACGCAAATACCGCGACCCGACAGGCGTCGTGCTGGACGTGGCGACGATCGAACATGCGGAATCGTCCTGGCGCATTCCCGGCAAGTAACCGGACAAATCCAACGACCATACAACCGATATAGGGAAGAATACCGCCGTGACCGACGGACCACTCAGTCTACCGATTGTCGAAAAACTCATCGGGTTCGACACCACCAGCCGCGAATCGAACCTGGAGCTGATCGACTACATCCAGAAGTATCTCGCGGATTACGGCATCGACTCGCGGCTCGTGCATGACGAGGACGGACGGAAGGCAAATCTATACGCCACCGTCGGCCCGGCGGACCGCAGCGGTATATGCCTGTCCGGCCATACCGACGTGGTGCCGGTGGACGGCCAGGCATGGGACAGCGATCCCTTCGAAGCGCTGGTCAAGGACGGCAAGATCTTCGGCCGCGGCACATCGGACATGAAGAGCTTCATCGCCATCGCGCTGGCCTTCGTGCCGCAGCTTCTCGAGCGCGGGCTTAAGACACCCTTGCATTTCGCATTCTCCTACGACGAGGAGGTCGGCCATCTCGGCGCCAAGCGTTTGGTCGAGGTGATGCGGGAGATGCCGGTGAAACCGGCCATGTGCATCGTCGGCGAACCGACGAGCCTGGGCGTCATTATCGGTCACAAGGGTAAGAAGAAGGTGCGCGTCCATGTGCACGGCCACGAGGCGCATTCGAGCCTGACGCACGAAGGCGTCAACGCGATCGAATATGCCGCGCGCCTCATCGCCTTCATGCAGCAATTGGCCCGGAAATGGCAGAAGGAAGGCCCGTTCGACGAGGACTGCGACGTGCCGTTCACGACCATGCAGGTCGGCCTGATCAACGGCGGGACCGCGCCCAACATCGTGCCGAAGAGTTGCAGCTTCAACATGGAGATCAGGCATCTCCCGGCGGTCGACCCCGAAACTCTGTTCGACGAAATCCGTCGGCACGCCCGCGAGGTGATCGAACCCGAGATGCAAGCGGTCGCCCCGGACGCCCATTTCGAGTTCGAGGAAACGCCCCCGAACCTCGCGCTCGACACCGACCCGGACGAACCCGTCGTGGCCTTCGTCAAACGCCTCGCAGGGCAGAACAAGCATGGCAAGGTCGGCTTCGGAACCGAAGCCGGACTGTTTCAAAAACGCGTCGGCATTCCCACGGTGGTCTGCGGCCCCGGCGACATCGCCCAGGCGCACAAGCCGAACGAGTTCATCACGCTCGACCAAGTCCGCAAGGGCGAGGAATTCATGGCCCGGCTGGCGGACTATGTCTGCACCGAGGAACTCGGCGCCTAGCGCGCGCCCGTCATGACCTGTACCAGCCCCGCCAGATCGGCAGCGTTTTCGAGCGTGGCCACCGCGGCGATGAGCCGGTCCGCCGTGTCCGCCGGCATCGGCGCGGCGGCATAGGCCGCGCAGTCCGCTGCCTTGGCGGCGAATTCCTGTTCCGTCATCACGTTCTTCGGATGACCCTTCGGATAATCGATCCGTTTCTCCGCCGTTTCCCCGTCTTGGAATTCGACCGACACCGCGGCCGGCGTGATGAACCGGCTCCAGTCCCGGTCGATCTCGGCATCGACATAGGTCGACACCCGCGATGCAAGGTCGAGCACGTCCTCCCGCTGCAGCCCCTCGTCGGTGAAGTGACGCAGGCTCAGATCGCCGTCGGTCCAGGCGGCCGCCGCGGCATAAGGGATGCTGAACTGCGCCTCCACGATCGTGCGCGGCGCCAACCGGACATGCTCGGGCACGCAGACCATCTGGTAGCCGGGGCCGGTGACGCCGACGCGGATCGACTTGATGTCGCGCACGGCACGGCCGGTCTCCGCCCGCAGCTGCAAGACCGCACTGGTCGTCGTGTGCACCGCGCGGCAGCAGGGATAGGGCTTGTAGCTCAGGTTCAGCAGTTCGAAACGGCGGCCCAGGTCCGCGCGCACCGCATCGGGGTCGACCTCGTTCCGCAGATAGACCCGGAAGAACCCGTCCAGCCCCTCGAACACATTCTGCGCCCCCCGGATGCCGCGCTTGGCGAGCTGCACCGCGACCACCGCCGCCTGGGCGGCAAGCCCCGGCTGCAGCCGTTTCATGAGCGACGCGTCGCGCGTCACCTGATGATTGCCGGCCACGGAGCTGTAGACGATGCCGAACGCATTCACCATTTCCTCTGCGCTCAACCCCAGCGCCCGGCCCGCCGCCGCCGTCGCGCCGAAATAGCCGAGCAGCGACGTGTAGATGAAGCCGCTGTCGATGATGTCCAGCTTGCACGCTACGCCGAGACGGCAGGTGGTTTCGAGGCCGGCGGCAACCGCCGCGATCAGGTCCGCACCTGACAGGTTGCCGCGCAGCTGCCCGGCCGCGACCGCCGCGGCAACCGCCGAAACGCCGGCGTGCAGCACGGCGGCATCATGGGTGTCGTCATAGTCGCGGGCATGCGACATGCCGCCGTTGACCCAGGCGGCGTGGTGCGCCGGGAACTTTCCGCCGAAGACGAACATGTCGGCCTGCGGCGCCCCGCCCCATTCCTGGACGAGGCCCGACACCTCCGCGATGGCCGGCGCCGACGATCCCGCCAGCGCGCAGGACAGCGTATCGAGGATATTGGTCTTGACCGCCTCGATCACCGCAGCGTCGAGGCGCGCCGTGTCGATCGTCGCAGAGAACTGCGCCAGATCGACCACCAGGTCGCGGGGTTCCACATGCAAGGTTTCGGCTGTCGCGGCGTCCGGCGTCATGCTGTCCTCCGTTATTGGCTGCGCGGCCAAGCGCGCCTGTTTGGTTGACCGGGCCATCGGCCCGCATCGAAGACCATTATACATGAACGCCAGCACCGATACGCGTGTTGGCGCGGTGCGCCGACATTGATCTATTATCCGTGGCCGGGGACGCGAAGATTCAATGAATCCGAGGGAAATATGGGACGTGAAATGACCGTGGCGTTGGCGCAGACCGGGCCGGTGCTGAGCGACGACCCCCGCGACGGCGTGACCGAAGCCTGCGGGTTGGTTGAGCAGGCGGCCGACGCCAATGCCGACCTGATCTGTTTCGGCGAACTGTTCCTGGCGCCCTTCTTCCCCAACCGGCTGGAAGAGGATTTCGACCGCTATTTCCTGCATTTGCCCGATTCCCGGATCAGCCCGATCTTCGAGACGGCGAAGGCGCACGGCCTGGCCATGATCTTCCCATTCGCGGAGAAGACGCAGAGCAGCTATTACAACGCCGCCCTGGTGATCGATACCGACGGCCGGACGGTCGGCACCTACCGCAAGACCCATATCCCCGCCTATTTCCCGACGGAGTTGCAGGGCGGCACCGGCAGCTTCGAGAAGTTCTATTTCAAACCCGGCGACGATTTGCCGGTGTTCGACCTATGCGGCGCGCGGATCGGGATACAGATCTGCAATGACCGGCTGTACCCGGAGCCGAGCCGCGTGCTGGCCCAGCGCGGCGCCGAGATACTGTTCATGCCGATCTGTTACTCGACATATGGCGATACCGAACACCGCCAATCGCTCTGGGAGTTGCCGTTGCGGACGCGCGCCTTCGAAAACGGCGCGTATGTCGTGGCGGTCAACCGGGTCGGCGACGAAGGTCCGCGCCACCATATCGGCCGCAGCATGGTGGTCAGCCCGCGCGGCATGATCCAGGCCGAGGCAAGCGACACCGAGGCCGAGTTGCTGATCCACACGTTCGACGTCGACCAGGCCTCGGCGGCGCGCAAGAAATTCCCCTGGTGGCGCGACCGCCGGCCCGACCTCTATGACGACTTGGTAAGCGGCGGCTAGGACGAGAAACGGTAACCTAGACTTCGGGTTTTTGGGTCAAACGGCGCGCGAGCGGCTTGAAAAACGCGATAGCATTGCCGAGAAATCCTTACCTCGCCCATCCTCCTTTTCCACAAAGTCTTCGTACAACCGCGTGGCAAGCGCACCCATCGGAGTGTCTGCATCAACAGCGGTTGCAGATTGCTGGCTGAGTCGAAGGTCCTTCAACATCAGTTCGGCGGCAAATCCGGGTTCGTAATTATTGTCCGCAGGCGATACCGGACCGACGCCCGGCGCGGGGCAGTAGTCGTTCATCGTCCAGCTATAGCCTGACGACTTGGACACCACATCGAACATCTTTCGCCGGTCGAGGCCGATTTTATCGGCCAGCACGAACGCTTCGCAGGTGGCGGCCATGGTGACGCCGAGGATCATGTTGTTGCAAATCTTGGCAGCTTGTCCGGCGCCTGCCGCGCCGCAATGCACTGCTTTTTGACCCATGATGTCAAAAATCGGTTTGGCGGTGTCAAACGCTTCATCGCTGCCGCCGACCATAAATGTAAGCGAACCCGCGGCCGCACCACCGATTCCCCCCGAAACCGGTGCATCCAAGAAGCTTATTCCCCTTTCTTGCGCCTGTTCGAATACGGCCCGAGCGCTCTCGACATCGACGGTCGAACAGTCGCAATATATCGATCCTTGATCCATCACCGGCAGCACTTCCGCCGCCACGTCCCGAAGAATTTCACCGTTCGGTAGCATCGTGATTGTGATGTCGGCCGCTTTGGCCGCTTCCGCCGCGGCCGCAGACTGGTCCACGCCTTCGGGCATGGACGCGGCGACGTCGAATCCGATTACCTTATGCCCTGCCTTCGCAAGGTTCGACGCCATTGGGGCTCCCATATTGCCTAATCCTATGAATCCGATCCTCATTTCGATCTCCCATCCATTTTGAGTTCGTCCACGAGCCGTCGTATTGCCGGGCGGGAGAACTGGAAAATTCGTTTGATTGTCAGGGTGCGTGCCGAAATTTCTCTACGAGTTCACGCTTGAGCACTTTGCCCATCGGCATGCGTGGTAGGGACTCCATAAAATCAATCGACCTGGGAATCCTCAATTTGGACAGCCGATCCCTGCAATAGGCGATCAACTCTTCTTTCAATGCATCGTCGGCTTGCCCCAGGTTAACGGGCTGCACAACTGCTTTGACTTCTTCTCCAAAGTCCTCGTTCGGCACGCCGATCACGGCGGCATCGGCAACTTGGGGATGGGAAAGAAGAACGTTCTCGATTTCCAATGGGTGAATATTGACGCCGCCCGAAATGATCATGAATGATTTGCGGCCGGTAAGATGCAAGTAGCCTTCCTCATCCATCCATCCGACATCGCCAAGGGTGGTCCAACCATGCTTGTTGCGGCTGGCTGCTGTCTCTTCCGGATTGTTGTGATAGGTGAACGTGCGGCCGCCGGAAAAATATACGTCGCCTTCTTCACCTCTCGGTAATTCTTTACCGTCTTCATCGCAGATGTGCAGGACACCGGATTTCGCCTGCCCCACGGATCCCTTATGGGCGATCCATTCCTGCGACGTGATCGCACAAAACCCGTTATCCTCGGTTCCGGCGTAGTATTCATGGATGATCGGCCCCCACCAATCGATCATCTCTTGTTTGACATCGTTGGGACAAGGGGCCGCAGCATGCACAGCCACCTCCATCGAAGACACGTCATAGCGTTGGCGCGTTTCAGCCGGCAGATTTAACAAACGCCAAAACATGGTTGGCACCCACAGGCTGTGGGTGATCTTTTCCGCCTCAATAATTTGTAGAGCTGGCTCGGCATCGAACCGGTCCATGACGAAGCCGGTCCCGCCAAGCTTGATCGTCGTCATCACGTGGCGCAGAGGCGCCGAGTGATAAAGTGGCGCAGGACTAAGATAGCGGCTTTGCCTGCTGTAGCCGAACAAGTTGTTCAACAGTTCGATTTTCGGGGTTCTTACACCGGGCGGCTTGCCGGTGAGTCGCCGCTTGATCCCCTTGGGCCGGCCGGTTGTACCGGAAGAGTAAAGCATATCTTCGCCCAGCGTCTCATCGGAAATCGGCGTTCCCGGCATTCCTGAGCACGCTTGTTTCCAATCGGCAAAGCCCTCTCTCGCGCCGCCTACAACGAAACAGACCGGATCAAGCTTCAGGGATGGCTTAATGGCTTCAATAACACTGGCGAATGAATCCGAAACCAGCACAAGCTTCGCGCCCGTGTCATTGATGATGAAAGAGATATCATCCGGCGTCAGGTGTGTACTGATCCCGGTATAGTAAAGACCGGAGCGATCGGCCCCAAAGCAAACCTCCAAAATCTCCGGGCGGTTATCCATCAAGACCGCGACATGATCGCCGACCGTAAGGTTACACTCGCGCATGACACGCGCCGCTTGGTTCGAGCGCTCTTCCAATTCCCGGAAGGTAACAACTTGCCCAGTGGCGCACATCTTAATTGCGGGCTTTTCCGGCGTCGCCCGCGCATGGAATGTGGGGTAGCAATCCAGGTCTGGTTGCGGGATGCAAGCCTGGGTCAATGTTCGATCCACGTCTTGCCGAAACGCCCAGCACCGCCGATTTGGTGAAGGGCATCGAGGCTGTCCTCAAAGGAAAAGCAGCTGTCGAGAACGGGCCGGATGCCATGTAACTCCATCGCCTTCAACATGGCCTCGAAGCCATTGCGGGAGCCGACAGTGACGCCTTGCAGCTTGATCTGCCGGGCCACGATGGGGCCGATCGAAGCTTCGAGTTTGATGCCGGACAAGACACCGATGGACGAGATGGTGCCGCCTGGACGAACCGCGCCGATAGACTTCGCGAGGGTCTTCTCGCCGCCGAGCTCGATTATGTTGTCAAACCCGCCGCGATCTGCGGTGATATCGCGAGTTGCCTTGTGCCATTCAGGTTCGGTTTCGTAGTTGATTGCTTCGTCCGCGCCCAGCTCTTTCAGCCGGGCAATCTTGCTGTCGCTCGACGAGATCGCGGTTACATGCGCACCGTGGAGCTTGGCAAAGGCGAGAGCGAACAGAGCGACGCTGCCCGAACCCTGAACCAATATCTTGTCGCCTGCCTTGACCTGTCCGAGCGTGACGAGAGCGCTCCATGCCGTCAATGCAGCGCATGGCAACGTCGAAGCCTCGCCGTCGCTCAAGTAATCGGGAACTCGTACCACACCTTCTTGAGATAGCTGCATATACTCGGCCAGGGTCCCATCCAACCGCCCGCCAAGCGACAATCCGAAGTTTTCCTTTTGCGGGGCACCACCGATCCAGTTCTGGTTAAATGTCGGGCAAACGCGATCACCGACTTTCACGCGCGTGACTCCGTCGCCGACCTCGACAACCTCGCCGACGCCGTCGGAGACCGGAATAATCGGCAGTTCGCCGACTGCTCGGCCATACCCACCGTTCAGCACGACCAGATCGCGATAATTCAGCGACGAGGCACGCATACGCAGAATCACCTGCCCTGGTTCCGGCGTCGGGTCGGGTCGGGTGGACAGCTGCAAATTCTCGAGGCCCCAATCGTCTCGTAGTTCAAACACTTTCATCAACCGGTCCTTACATTTCTCGCTCGTTCGAAAGATCGATGGGATCGCCTTTATGACCGCGATGCCAAGCAACCGCGAAAAAGATGCTTGGCAAGCGTTCCGGCATCAATGTTGAAAGGCCGAGGATGCGCAGCGCCCGGCATCCGACGGTTGGAAACCTGACAAATCACTTGTTATAAATCAATGCCCTGTATTTTATGATACTCATAGATGTTATTTATGGTACGGGATAAATGGAACTTCGCCATCTTCGGTATTTCGAAGCCGTTGCGACACATGGGAGCTTCACGCACGCCGCCGACTCGCTAGGAATCTCGCAGCCGGCGCTCTCCCATCAGATCAAACAGTTGGAGACGGAAATCGGGGCTCGGCTTTTCGATCGTCTAGGCCGAACCATACGGCTCACACCTGTCGGAATCGCCTTACGACCTCACGCACGCGCGGCCCAGCGGGCCGTGGAGTTGGCGCAGAACGACACCGCAGAAATCTTGAACCTAACAGGCGGCGTTTTGCGCATCGGCGCTGTCCAAACTTTCAACACTTATCTTGTGCCGCCGGTGGCGTCGCAGTTTCGCAATCGATACCCCGACGTCGCTCTCCGCATCTTTGAGCAAACCGGACCGCGCATGGAGCAACAGCTCATAGAGGGCGACCTAGACCTCGGCGTGGGTTTTTCGCTGGCGGACAAAGCTTTGATTGCGCCCGACCCATTATTTGATGAAGAGATGGTCGCGGTGGTGGATGCGAATACTCAATCTGCAAGCTGCCTGTCTCTCGCCGAGATTGTTGAAAGACCGCTTGCTTTGCTTACGCAGCCCATGTTCGGCCGTCGACTTCTCGATCGCTGTTTCGCCGAAGCCGGCGTTACGCCGGATCCCGCTATGGAAACGAACACGATTGAAAGCCTCATGCGTGGGGTCGTTGGAAGTGATCTCTATGCGATCGTGCCGGAACGGGCCGCGCTGAATCGTTCAGACGTAAAAGCGATCCGGCTCGTAGATCCGACACCGATGCGGACGGCTGCCCTCCTATACTGTCGTGGGGCTTTTCGCTCACGTGCATCGCTGGAATTCGAACGGATACTAAAGGCAGAGGTGTTCGGCAGTAGCGAACGATGAATTCCCGCAGCGGCGCGGCCTCCGGCCCGGTCCGAACGACGATCTGGTGTGAGACGCGGAAGGCGCGTGACGGATTGGTCGACGGCTACGTATAGGGTTACAGGCGTTCCGCAGGCCAAATTTCAGAAACCATCGCCATATCGTCTCGATCGAATCGTCAACGCCGCGGTCGGCAGGTTGATTTGGGTCAGTGCGCCCGCATCCCCACTCATTAAGAGAACGTGTAGCGGCGACCGACTTCTGAATCGATAACGATGCAGGGTGTGCCCGACATGACGTCACCGAAACGACCGTCCGGCTCTGTCGATACAGGGGATGAGACGCCACGGCCCACCGCCGGCGTCGACCAAGAAGAATCCGCATCGACGAGCGACGACGTGCTCGCGGTCGTAACCCAGTTCGCGCAAACTCTGGGATCGCGGCGGCCGCTCACGCGCAAGATCGATTTGGACAGCGCGCTCGACGCCAATCTCGGTATCGACAGCCTTGGCCGCGCCGAACTTCTGCATCGTTTGGAGTTGGCATTCCGCGTTCATCTTCCGGAAAACCTTTTGGCCCGCGCGGAAACGGTCCGCGACCTTCACGCCGCGATCGAGGGTGCCGCGACCGAGGGGGTACGGCTTGTTGTCCGGCAGGTACAACGGATCGCGCCGGCGGAAACCGCCGAAGCGGCCGACGCCGAAACACTCATCGACACCTTGGAATGGCATGCCGCCACCCACCCGGACCGGGCGCATTGCATTCTCCTCGACGCCACCGAAAACGCGGAGAAGATCACCTATGGAGAGCTTGCGACCTGCGCCAAACGCGTGGCGGCGGGCCTGCGGAAAGTCGGCCTGACGGAAGGCGACCGGGTCGCGATCATGCTGTCGACGGAGGCCGATTTCCTCTATGCGTTCTTCGGGGCCTTGTATGCCGGCGGTGTCCCCGTCCCGCTATACCCGCCGGTCCGGATGTCCCATATCGAGGAACATCTGCAGCGTCAGACCGGCATCCTGAAAAACGCCGGTGCGACGGTATTCATCACCCTGCCTGCCGGGTTGCGGCTGGCGACCCTCATAAAACCGCTCGTCCCCTCGTTACGGCTCGTCACGACCGTGGAGTCAGTGCGCAGCGACGAGCCCGATCCGCCGGCACCGGTCAAAAACAGCGACCCCGCGGTCATCCAATACACATCGGGAAGCACCGGCGATCCGAAAGGCGTCGTGCTGAGCCACGCGAATATTCTGGCCAACATCCGCGCTATGGGCACGGCGATGTCGGTCGGGCCGGACGACGTCTTCATCAGTTGGCTGCCCCTGTATCACGATATGGGCTTGATCGGCGCATGGCTGGGCAGCCTCTATTTCGGCACGCCGATCGCGATGATGTCGCCATTGCAGTTCATCGTCCGCCCGGAGTCATGGCTGTGGGCGATCCATCGGTATCGCGGCACGGTGACCGCGGCGCCGAATTTCGCCTATGAACTCTGTTTACAGAGTATCGACGACGCCACGATCGAGGGCGTGGACCTGTCTTCGCTTCGGGTGACGGTCAGCGGTGCGGAGCCGGTTAGCCCATCGACGCTTCGCCGCTTCAGCGCCCGGTTCGCACAATACGGTTTCGACGAAAAATCGCTCGCACCGAGTTACGGACTGGCGGAAAACACCGTCGCGCTCTCCTGTCCGCCGCCGGGCCGCGGCATGGTTGTCGACCGCATCGACCGGTCCATATTGGACCGTGACGGAAAGGCCGTTCCGGTATCCCCGACGGATGCGAACGCGGTCGAAATCGTCGCCTGCGGCCGACCGCTTCCGGGCCACCAGGTCCGCATCCTCGACGCGACCGGCCGCGAGGCTCCGGACCGGCAGGAGGGCAGCCTGCAGTTTCGGGGACCATCGGCCACCCAAGGCTATTTGAACAGCGAAGCGCAAACCCGTGCGCTGTTCGACGGTTCCTGGCTCAACACCGGCGATCTCGGCTATTTCGCCGACGGTGACGTTTTCATCACGGGCCGGAACAAGGATTTGATCATCCGCGCCGGCCGCAATATCCACCCGCACGAAATAGAGGACCTCATCGGCGACATCGAAGAGGTCCGCAAGGGCGGGGTCGTCGTGTTCGGCAGCACCGACAAAAGTTCCGGCACCGAACGGATCGTCATTGCCGCCGAGACGGATGTTGCCGGTCCGGACGCATCGGAACGGCTGCGGGACCGGATCAGCACCGCGGCGAATGACGTGCTTGGAATGCCGCCCGACACGATCGTCTTCGTTGCGCCCGAGTCCATCCCGAAAACGCCGAGCGGCAAGATCCGCCGCGCCGAGACCCGCGACCTGTTCGAGTCCGGCCGCCTCGGAAGCGAGAAGCGCACGCACCGGACGCAGCTTCTCCGGTTCTGGTTGCGCGGCATCAAGGAGCGGATCGGGCGGCGATCTCGGATCGCGGCTCGAACCCTCTATGCCGCCTATTGGTGGCTCGTGCTGGTCGTGTTAAGCGGGGCTTGCTGGCCGCTTGTCCTTGCGATGCCGTCACGAAAGTTACGCTGGTCCATCGTCCATGGAGTCGCACGGCTTGTCCTGTGGGCGACGGGAATCTCGCCGAACATTCGCGGCGACGTCGACCGGATACCGCCCGGATGCGTCGTCGTCGCCAACCACGCCAGCTACCTCGACAGCCTGGTCCTGGCGGCGGCCTTGCCGGGGGAAATCGCCTTCGTCGCGAAAGAAGAACTCGCGTCGCAATTCGTCGCGGGACCCTTTCTGCGCCGCATCGGCACATTGTTCGTAAGCCGCGAGGACCCGGAAGCCGGATTGAAGCAAGCGGATATCGCGGTCGGACGGGCGAAAGCCGGGGAAACGCTGGTGTTCTTTCCGGAAGGAACCCTCACGCGCGCACCGGGTTTGGCGCCGTTCCGCCTCGGCGCGTTTACCGTCGCGGCCCAGGCGTCGATACCGGTCGTTCCTCTGGCGATTCGCGGCACGCGATCGATCCTGCGGGACGGCCAATGGTTCCCGTCCCACGGCGCGATCGAGCTTACGATCGGTCCGGCCCTGGAAACCGACGAAGCCGACTTTTCCGCGGCCGTCGACCTCCGCGACAAGGCGCGAGCGTTCATTCTCGATCATTGCGGCGAACCCAGCCTCTAACCGGCGGCGGCGAAAACCAATCGCTCTTGCGCAAGGCGATGCGGACGGACGAGATCGGGAAGGCGACCTTATAACCTGCCTAGTCGCCGTCACCCGCTTCATAGCGTCGCCGAGTCTCCTCGTTGGGCGGGTAGAGCCCGAATATCGAAGCGCCGTCGCGAACCTTGTCCAGGACATACGCTTCGTATTTCTCCATCTCGGCGACTTCCGCCGCCAACTCATCGGCCATCTCGGCGGGAAGGATCACGACGCCGTCGCCATCCCCGACGGCGATGTCGCCCGGAAAGACGGCGACCCCACCGCATCCGATCGGGACGTTGATATCGATCGCCTGATGTCTCGTCAGATTCGTCGGCGCGGACGGGCCGGCGCAATAAGACGGCATGTCCAGGCCGGAAATCTCCACCGCGTCGCGCAAGCCGCCGTCCGTCACGATGCCGGCACAGCCGCGCACCATCAACCGGGTCGCCAAGATCGCGCCGGCCGAAGCCGCCCCGGCATCGCGGCGGCAGTCCATCACCAGGACATGACCGGCCGGAATCGTCTCGACCGCCTTGCGCTGTGGATGGTCCAGATCCTTGAACACTTCGATGCCGTTCAGATCCTCGCGGGCCGGGATATGCCGGAGCGTAAATGCCGGACCCACAAGGTTTTCACCTGACGAACCGAGACGACCCACGCCCTGAACGAATTGGTTTCTAAGCCCCCGCTTGAACAACAATGTAGTGAGCGATGCCGTCGACGCGCGCGACAGGATCGTTCGTGTCTGTTTTTTCATGTCTGCCTTTCCGCCGGCGTCATCACCGGCGATGGAGTTGCAAAAAATCTGCGAACGAATTTCACTGGCGGTGATTTATTCCAATGGAAAAGTCATCGTGCTCTCGAACATTCAACGTCCTGGACGCCAACGGGGGAAGTCAATACTTCAGCATCCTGCCGATTTCCGCGTCATCTCGATCCTCCTTCAAGGATCATGGACTGCGGGATCCGCCGACAGCGGCCATCCCGTAACGCATTTGATGTTCATCAGGAAAAATGGTGGAGCCGAGGGGAGTTGAACCCCTGACCTTCGCATTGCGAACGCGACGCTCTCCCAACTGAGCTACGGCCCCGACACTGGGTGCGACGGCGCGGAACACGCCGAAGCGTGCGGAATATGTGAAGGGATCAGGGTCATGTCAAGCGTCGCGTCGCACCGGGGCCTTGCCACCCTTCCAGTGTTGCGGCTAGGGTGCGCCGTTCGGACAACCGGGGACAGGTTCTACACCTATGAACTCACTGCTGTTGTTGATCGTTACCATCGTCGACATCTTCGTCTGGATCATCATCATACAGGTGATCATGAGCTGGCTGATCGCGTTCAACGTGATCAACACCAGCAATCGATTCGTCTATCTGGTGGGCGACTTCCTGTATCGCATCACCGAGCCGGTCATGCGGCCGATCCGCCGAATCCTGCCGAATCTCGGCGGCATCGACCTGTCGCCGCTGGTCGTCCTGCTGTTGCTGTTCTTCGCCAAGAATCTGCTGATCGAATACTGGCCACGTTAGGAACCCACACGGATGGCGGCGCTTCCGGTTACATCGCGGGCTGACGGCGTCGCCGTGGCGGTCCGGCTGACGCCGCGGGCGTCGACCAACCGGGTCGACGGCCTCACCGCTGTGGAAGACGGTGGCACCGCGTTGCGCGCGCGGGTGACGGCCGCTCCCGAGAACGGCAAGGCGAACGCCGCCTTGATCAAGCTCCTCGCCAAGGCGTGGAAGCTGCCGAAGACCAGTTTGACGATCTCCGCCGGCGCGAAGGATCGCCGCAAGACCGTCCACGTCGCCGGCAACCCCGACATCCTGTTGCCGCATCTCCAACACTGGCTCGAGGCCAAAAATGACTGAAGCAATCATCATCGACGGCAAAGGATTCGCGGCGGACCTGCGGGAACGCGTCGGCGCGGCGGTGGCCGACGTGACGAAAGAGCATGGTTTGGTCCCGGGCTTGGCCGTGGTGCTGGTCGGCGAAGATCCGGCGAGCCAGGTCTACGTCCGCAACAAGCGCAAGCAGACCGTCGAGGCCGGCATGCAGAGCTTCGAGCATTCACTGCCGACGGATACCGCCGAGGCGGACCTGCTGGCGCTGGTCGACCAACTCAACCGCGACCACACGGTGCACGGCATCCTGGTGCAACTGCCGTTGCCCGATCAGATCGACGCCGACAAGGTGATCGGCGCCATCGACCCGGACAAGGACGTGGACGGCTTCCACGTCATCAACGCCGGGCGGCTGGCGACCGGCGGCCGGGGAATGGTGCCTTGCACGCCGCTCGGCTGCCTCATGATGTTGAAGGACCGGCTCGGCGACCTGTCCGGGCTGGATGCGGTGGTGGTCGGCCGCTCGAATATCGTAGGCAAGCCGATGGCGGCGCTGCTGTTGGGCGAAAGCTGCACGGTGACGGTGGCCCATTCACGCACCCGCGACCTGCCCGCGGTCTGCCGCCGAGCCGATATCCTGGTGGCCGCGGTCGGGCGGCCCGAAATGATCCGCGGCGACTGGGTCAAGCCCGGCGCCGCCGTGATCGACGTCGGGATCAACCGGGTGCCGAAGGAAGGCGAGGACGGCAAATACCGCCTGGTCGGCGACGTCTGCTTCTCGGAAGCGAAAAGCATCGCGGGGGCGATCACGCCGGTGCCGGGCGGCGTCGGGCCGATGACCATCGCCTGCCTGTTGCGCAACACGCTGGTCGCCGCCTGCCGACAGGCCGGGGTCGAATCGCCCGCGCTCTAGCCGCCGTCTTGGCCGCCGGCCGGCAGCCGCAGCCGCACCACACCCTTGAAATTATTGGGATCCACGGGCTTGCCCTTGCGCGTGATCTCGATCCGCCCTTGCCGGGCTAGATGCACCGCCTGCTGGCGCACGGCGTTCATATAGCGCCGCCACAGCTCGGGACCGTCGCCGGGCCGGCGGCGCGCCTCGGCCACCGCGCGGGCCGCGTCCATCGGGCTGATCGATTTGTCGGGCGGCAAATCCTCGAGAAGGCCCAGGATCGCTTCGGCGACGGGGTCGTCGACGCGTGGCGCATCGGCATCGGAGTCAGACATTGTCGGTTCCTCGGCACCGTTCCTTCTGGACGGCACGGGTTGGTGTGCGAATAATGCGCGCATGATCGGAACGATAGAAGCGCTGCTGCTAGCCGTCGCGGTTTTCGTCGGCGGGCATTTCTTCCTGTCGAGCGTAACGGTGCGCGAACCCGTCATCAAGGCGTTGGGCGAGACCGGGTTCCGGGTGTCCTACTCGGTGCTGGCGCTCGGCGCAATGCTCTGGGCAATCGCGGCCTATAATGCCGCACCGCGCGTGGAACTGTGGCATCCGACACCCGGGCTGCTGGCCATCCCGCTGCTCGTGATGCCCTTCGCCTGCATCCTCGTGGTCGCGAGCCTGTCGACGCCGAACATCACCATGGTCGCGGGCGAGCGCCACGCCGACCAGCCGCATCCCGCCCCCGGCATCATGACGATCACGCGCCACCCGGGCCTGTGGGGTTTCGGACTGTGGAGCGTGGCGCATCTGCTGGCGAACGGCGACGATGCGAGCCTCGCCCTGTTCGGCGGCATGGCGGTGTTGAGCTTCGGCGGCATGTGGCATATCGACCAACGCCGCCGCACCGCCCTCGGCTCGTCCTGGGGACCGGTGGCGTTGACCACGTCGGTCATCCCCTTCCTGGCGGTGCTCCAGAAACGCACCAAGATCGACTGGGCCGGCATCGGCCTCGCCCGCGTCGCCGCGGGCCTGGCGCTCTACGCCGCCCTGTTGCTGACCCACGGCTGGGCCATCGGCGTATCGGTGATCCCAGGATAGGATCGCCCATCCGGAGGCGAATGAGATGAGTTTTGCAATCCGCCGGATGTCGCCGGACGATGCCGAAGAGATGCACCGCATCCACACCGAGGCGGTTACGGCCGTCTGTGCCGCATTCATCGAACCCGCGGCGGTGGCGGCATGGTTGCATGGCCGAACCGCGGCGAAATACGTGGAGGCATCCGAGACGGGCGGCGAGACGTTCTGGATCGCGGCTCTGGACGACGGCCCGGTGATCGGGTTCGCGTCCTGGCGGAAGGGCGAGCTGGTCAGCCTCTTCGTCGACCCGGCGCACCATGGCCGTGGGGCCGGCGATGCGTTGTTCGACGCCTGCGAGAAAGACGCGGCGGCGAACGGCCATATGCCCCGCCGGTTGACCGCGACGCTGAACGCGGTCAGCTATTACGAAGCGCGCGGCTTCCGCCAGGTCCGCGAGAGCTATCGCGTAAAGCAGGGGCAAAGAATTCCGCATATCGAGATGACGCGCGATATGCCGGCGGTCGTTAAGTAATCAAACGTCGCTCGGCGACAACCATTCGCTGGCCGGCCGGTCGAGAAAATTCTTCTCCCAATCGCGCAAGATATTCAGGTGACGGTCGAAGTAACCGTCGCCCATCCAGCCCCAGCCGAACCGGTCGCCCAAGCGGATATGCATGCCCACGAGCCAAATCTGGCGGATCGCGACGAATGCGGGTATTGCCGCTACGTCGGCTGGCGCAACAGCCGCTTCCGCCGAGTATCCCGTCAGATAGGCGCGGCCCATCGCTTCGATCCGCGCCGGTTCCTTTCCGCCGAGGGCGAAAACCCATGGAAAGACCGCCAAGTCGTAGGATCGGTACCCCCAGCCGCAGCAGTCGAAATCGAAAAATGTAAACGTGCCGTCCATCTCGCAGGTGTTCTGGCCGTGCAGGTCACCGTGACAGAGACCCATCGACAGATCGCTCATGCTCTCGACCGAGTGTTTCAACCGGCTGCCAAGTCCCTGGATATAGGTTTTGGCGTCCCGCCGGTGGGACAAAGCCTGCACGATACGGGAAAGCGGATCGTCCAAGAGCGACGCAAGGTCGAGTGGCGGACGGTTCAGTTGTTCCGGAAACGTATCCGCAGCCCCATGAATGGAGGCGACGCCCGCGCCATAACGGACGGCCAGTTCTTCGGTATAGGCGTCCTGTGAGATTTCCCGGCCCGGCGCCGCCGTGAACAGCACCGCCCAGCGCTCACCTTCCGGACAGTCGAGCGACGTCAGCGTACCGCCGTCGGTCCGGGCGATTGGAGTCGAAACCGTAACACCCTCCGCAGCAAGGTGCTGGAGCACCGCAAGCTCGGAGCGGATCGCCTCAACGGTATGGCCGCCAAAGCGATAGACCCTCAAAAAGAGAGCGCCGCCTTTCGTCTCGACCATGTAGGTATCATTGAGGCCGCGCGTATGCAGGCGACACCCGCTCGCCGGCCCGACCGGATACTGCGCCAGCACATGCGGACAGAGGGCGTCGGCGTCGAGAGTGGAGTCGGTGACGGGGAGCATGCCATGGGCATCCGCTGCTGTGGACACGCCGCACAGTGAAAGACGAATTCCGAACACGCAAGGCCGTTGCAACGCATCGCACAATTCACCGCAAGAACCGGGTGGCGGCGATCCTATCCTCCTCCTATCTGTCACCGCGAATTTCAATCGATACCAACGCGATGACAGGACGGAGCACATGACATCACTAAACGGAAAAGTCGCCATCGTCACCGGGGCGAGTTCGGGGATCGGCCGCGCGGCGGCGTTGCTGTTCGCGCGCGAAGGCGCCGAGGTCGTCGTGACCGCGCGGCGGCGGCAGGCGCTGGAGCAACTGGTCGCCCAGATCACCGCCGAGGGCGGGGCCGCGGTCGCCCGGGCCGGCGACATCCGGGACGAAGCCTGTGCCAAGGCCGTGGTCGCCTTGGCCGTCGAGACCTACGGCGGGCTGGACATCGCGTTCAACAACGCAGGCACGCTTGGCGAGATGGGGCCGGCCACCGGCGTCTCGCTGGAGGGATGGCGCGACACCCTGGACACGAACCTGACCGGCGCCTTCATCGGGGCACAACAACAACTGCACGCGATGAAGGCGCGGGGCGGCGGCTCGCTGATCTTCACCTCGACATTCGTCGGCCATACCGCCGGGATGCCCGGCATGGCCGCTTATGCGGCGAGCAAGGCCGGTCTGGTCGGGTTGACCCAGGTACTCGCGGCCGAGTTCGGCGCGGATGGCATCCGGGTGAACGCGATCCTGCCCGGCGGCACCGACACGCCGATGGGACGCAGCGTCGCCGATACGCCGGAAACGACCGCCTTCGTGGAGAACCTGCACGCCTTGAAACGCACCGCGACCCCGGAGGAGATCGCCCGGTCCGTGCTGTACTTGGCGTCGGATGCGTCGAGTTTCATGACCGGCACGGCGATGCTGGTGGACGGCGGCGTGTCGATCTGCCGAACATAGCGGGGATCAAACTAGGCGGCGTACATCGAGCGGACGCCGCGCAGAAACAAATTCATGAAGACCGCGACGAACTCGTCGCGTTCGATCTCGGCCATCTTATCGGAACGGCTCAATTCGGACAGATCGATAAAATGGGCACGCTGATCCTCAGGGAGATCGCAGACGGGCACATAAGCCATGTCCCAACTCGCGAAGTTCCGGGCATCGACCGCACCGAACTCCAGAACGATACAGCCACTATGTCGTTCGTCTTGTACTATGCGGCTGTAACAGGCCATCACTCTATCCTTCGGCCCTTCAAGCACTTGGATGAAATTGCCCTCGTGAAAGAACAACGCACCAGTGATCCCGTCGGCTTTATTGTTGCGACGGCAGACATCGAGAATGTCGGCAAGCACGGACGGCCCGATTAGGCCAACGGCGGAACTTAGGTAGATGATACGATGCAGCACCGGAACTTCCTGGGGCGGAACAAACTGATCCCGACCCTACAGGCATACGCTTAACTCTCGGTTAAACGCATTTTCAGGGGCTTGGAAGCCACCGGAGGTCAATCTTTCTGCCGGTTGGCGAGGCGCAGACGCAGGGCGTTCAACTTGATGAAGCCTTCGGCGTCGCGCTGATCGTAGACCGAGTCTTCCTCGAAGGTGACATGCTCCAGGCTGTACAGGCTGTTCGGGCTTTCGCGGCCGATCACGATCACGTTGCCCTTGTACAGCTTCAGCCGGACGCGCCCGCTCACCGGCTCCTGGCTCTTATCGATCAGCGCCTGGAGCATCTCGCGTTCCGGCGCGAACCAGAAGCCGTTGTAGATCAGCTTGGCGTAGCGCGGCATCATCTCGTCCTTGAGATGCGTCGCCTCGCGGTCGAGGGTGATCGACTCCATCGCCCGGTGCGCCGCGAGCAACACGGTGCCGCCCGGCGTTTCGTAGACGCCGCGCGACTTCATGCCGACGAATCGGTTCTCCACCAGATCAACCCGCCCGATCCCGTTGGCCCCGCCCAGCTCGTTCAGCCGGGTCAGCAAGGCCGCCGGACCCAGCTTCTTGCCGTCGATGGCGACCGGGTCGCCTTTCTCGAAATCGATCTCGACGATGGTCGGCGTGTCCGGCGCCTTCTCCGGGTCGACGGTGCGGGAATAGACATAGTCCGGCGCTTCCTCGGCCGGGTCTTCCAGCACCTTCCCCTCGGCGGAGATATGCAGCAGGTTGGCGTCGACCGAGAACGGCGCCTCGCCGCGCTTGTCCTTCGGCACCGGAATCTGATGCTTCTCCGCATAGTCGATCAGCACGGTGCGGCTGGTCAGGTCCCATTCGCGCCAGGGCGAGATGACCTTGATATCCGGGTTGAGCGCGTAATAGGCCAGCTCGAACCGCACCTGGTCGTTGCCCTTGCCGGTCGCGCCATGGGACACCGCGTCGGCGCCGGTCTCGCGCGCGATCTCGATCTGGCGCTTAGCGATCAGCGGCCGCGCGATCGAGGTGCCCAGCAGATAGACGCCCTCGTACAGCGCATTGGCGCGGAACATCGGGAAGACGTAGTCGCGCACGAACTCGTCGCGCAGGTCGTCGATGTAGATTTCCTCGATGCCGAACATCTCGGCCTTCTTGCGCGCGGGCTCCAGCTCCTCGCCCTGACCAAGGTCGGCGGTGAAGGTCACCACCTCGCAGTCGTAGACCTCGCGCAGCCATTTCAGAATGACCGACGTGTCGAGCCCGCCCGAATAGGCCAGCACCACCTTATTGATCTTGTCGCCCATCGCCGGGCCCTCCGCGCACGTAACCGTTGGAAATCGCGGCGGAGTATAGGGAAAGAACGCTTGGCCGCAAGCGGCGGGGCGCGGCAAAGCCCGTTGCGGCCGGCCCGCTCAAATTTCATCACCGAGAGTTGTCTCGCGGTGTGCGCGATCTAGCCTCATTATGGTCCGCCGAAACCGCCTAACCATACCGATTTGCCATAGAGGAGAATCTGCATGGCCAGACGAACCGGTTCCATTCTTTCCCGCACCATCGCCTGCGTGGCGGTCCTTGCCCTCGGCGGATGCCTTACCGCCCAGTACCCGGTGACCAAACGCGCGCCGGGCGCCGAAGCGCTGATCACCTTCGAGGATGCCGCCCTGCGCAACGCCAAGGTGGTGCGCATCCATCATCTCGACGCCTTCGAGCATGTCGCCTATGCGCGCTTCGAAACCGACAATCTGACCCTGGAAGCGGTGTACGACACCGCGCTCGGCGAAGGGCTCGCGCTGCAATACGACTATTGGATGGAGCGTATGGTCAACACGTGGAATGCGGTGCGCGCGCAGAACAAGACATGGGGTGCGAAGATCACCCTCGCCGCGCAGCACGACGCGATGGATTTCCAGCCCTTCCGCCTCGCGGACGGGCGGCAGTGTGCCGGGTTCAATTCGGAATGGGATTTCGATCCCCGCGATTCCTTCGGCCGTCCCACTCGGGTCCTGTTCGGCTATGTCTGCGCCAAGCCCGGCGCGAAGGTGTCCGAGCAACGGCTGGCCAAGATACTGTCGGGCATCAGCGTCATCCAGCGGTCCGGCGAGACCTTCGTCCCGGTCCGGGCGCAGCGCAGCGTCGACCAGATCGCCTTCAACACCGCCTTGGGCGCGGATGGCTCCGCCACCGGGAACCAGGAATTCCCGTTCAATTTCGGTACGACGATCGACGAGAATGACGGCGGCGACGACGGCAGCGAATACAGCGGCTAAAATTTAGGGGTTAGAGCGTGTCCGCCATGCCGGTCTTCTGACCCTTGGCGCGCACGCTTTCGCTCTTGAGCTGGCCGCAGGCGGCGAGGATGTCGCGGCCACGCGGGGTGCGCACGGTCACGAAATAGCCGGCGCGCTGCACGATGTCGGAGAAACGGTCGATCGCGGCCTGCTCGGAACAGCCGTAGGCGACGCCGGGCCACGGGTTGAACGGGATCAAGTTGATCTTGGCCGGAATGCCCTGGATCAGCCGCGCCAGTTCACGCGCGTCCGCCGCCGAATCGTTCACGCCCTTCAGCATCACGTATTCGAAGGTGATGCGCCGCGCGTTGCTGAGCCCGGTATAGGCGCGGCAAGCATCGAGCAGCTCGGCGATCGGGTATTTCCGGTTGATCGGCACCAGTTCGTCGCGCAGGTCGTCGCGCACCGCGTGCAGCGAGATCGCCAGCATGACGCCGATCTCCGCCCCGCAACGGTGGATCATCGGCACCACGCCCGAGGTGGACAGCGTGATCTTGCGCCGCGAGATCGCCAGCCCCTCCGGGTCCATCGCGATCTTGAGCGCCTTCTTCACATTCTCGAAATTGTACAGCGGCTCGCCCATCCCCATCATCACGATGTTGGTGAGCTGCCGGTCCTCCGACGGCGACGGCCACTCGCCGAAGGCATCGCGGGCGAGCATGATCTGGCCGACGATCTCCTTGGCGTCCAGGTTGCGCACCAGTTTCTGCGTGCCGGTGTGGCAGAAGCTGCAGGTCAGCGTGCAGCCGACCTGGCTGGAGACACACAGCGTGCCGCGGTCCGTCTCCGGGATGTGGACGGTTTCGGCTTCCTGCGCATCGTCGAACCGGACCAGCCATTTTCGGGTGCCGTCGGTCGAGCGCTGCTCGGTATTCACGCCGAGCCGGTCGATCCGGAAGCGGTCGGCCAAGTCGGCGCGCAGCCCCTTCGACAGGTTGGTCATTTCGTCGAAATCGGTGACGCCGCGGTTATAGATCCATTGGAAGACCTGCCGGGCACGGAACGGCTTCACGTCCAGCGGTGCCAGCGCGTCCGCCAAATCCTCGCGGTCCATCCCCATCAGGTTCGTGCGGGCATCCGCCGGCGCGCCCGCCACGGCCGGGCCGCCGGGCATGAAATCCTGCAATGTGGGGACCGATTCGCTCATACCGCGATGATATAGGCGGGAAAGGCCCCGCCGCCAATGGTTTATCGCGACCCGTGCGGATCGTTCCGGCTAGTCCGTCCGGTAAGGTCCGTTAGAAACGGTCGATCCGGTAGGGGGTCATGTCGACGTCGAGCGTCTCGCCCGCGATCAGCCCGGCCAGGATTTCGCCGGTCTTGGGCGCCATCGTCAGGCCCGTGTGGCCGTGGCCGAAGGCGGCGTAGAGATTCTCGAAGCCGGGGATGTCGCCGAGGAACGGCACCGAGTCTGGCGTCGATGGCCGGGGGCCCATCCATTCGACCGTGTCGTCGACGTTGATATCCGGGAACATCCGTTTCACGAGCCGCGCGAAGACCTGCGCCCGGCGATAGTCCGGCGGCGCGTCCACGCCCGCGAACTCGGCGGTGCCCGCGCAGCGCACGCCCGCATTCATCGAGCTGACCACGAATTTGCCGTCCACGTTCATGATCGCGTTGTTCAGGATCACCCCGGGGTCGCGGAACACCAGATGGTAGCCGCGCTCGGCTTCGAGCGCGCATTTGACGCCGAGCCCGGACAGCAGCTTGCCCGACCAGGCGCCCATCGCGACGACCACCCGCTTCGCCGGGACCGGGCCGGCGTCGGTCTCGATCCGCCACGCGCCGTCGGCCTCGGGCACCAGCCGGTCGACGGAACAGCGGCGGAAGTCGACGCCCATCGACTGCGCCTTCTCCGCCAGCGCCTTGCCGATCCCGCCTGGATCGAGCGCGCGCCCCTGCTGTTTGATCAGGACCGCCGCCTCGAATTCCGGCGACAGCGCCGGCTCGACCTCGCGCAGCGCGTCGCCCTTCACGACCTCGAGGGGGACCTGACGGTCGCGCCGCATGCGCCAGCCCAACGCCGACAGGTCCGCGTCCGCCGCGTTCCGGTAGACATGCACATAGACGCCATCGCGGATCAGGTCTTCCCGTCCCGTGCCCGCGATGTGCCGCCGGTAGATATCCAGCGTCGGGCGGGTCAACGCCATCATCGCGTCGGCGATCGAGTCCAATCCGTCGCGCCGGGCAGCGCGCAGGAACCGCACGCCCCACGGCAGGAAGGTCGGCAGGTAGCCGAGACGGAGCGCGATCGGCCCCTCCGGGTCGATCAGCCATTTCGGAACGCTCTTCCATAGGCCCGGCATGGATTGCGGCACACAGGACCACGGCGACAGCGACCCGGCATTACCGTAGCTGGCGCCTTCCGCCGGCGGGTTGCGGTCGAGGAGCGCCACCTTGAAGCCGCGCTCCGTAAGCGATAAGGCCGCGCAGATGCCGACGATGCCGGCGCCCAGCACCGTTACGTCGGCGGTTTCAGTCGTATCGGTTTCCGTCATCGCGGCTGCTCCCCCTCACGCGTCCGCGTCAATTGTTCGCCATCGCCGGGCGTTTGACAACTTTCCGGCGGCAACGATCCAGGCCGACCTCGCCTTCGGGCCGCGCGCGCACTATGTTGGCTTGGACAAACCGCCACCGCGCAATCCCGGCCGACCGCATCCCGATGCCAAGCTACGCCTTCCGAAAAGCCGCCTGTCACGTCCTGCCGGACCGCTGGTTCGCCAAGCTGCTGTACCTGAAGCATCACGGCCGCCTGCCGCGCACGCCGCCGGTGTCCTTCACCGAACGCGTCGGCGCACGCCTCGGATCGTCGGAGATGGAGCGGGTTCAGGATTATTGCGACAAGCTGGCGGTCCGCGACCTGGTGGCCCCGAAGATCGGCGACGGCCATATGGTGCCCCTGCACGCGACCGCCGCGCGGCTGACGCGGGACATCTGGGACCGGCTGCCGGACGCCTTCATGATCAAGCCGAACCACGGCAGCGGCTGGTTCCGCATGGTGCGCAACAAGTCGGCGGAGGATTTCGACGCCCTCGCAACACTGACCGACGGCTGGCTCCGGCAGAATTTCTATTACATCCGCCGCGAGACGCAGTACCGGCGCATAACGCCCTGCCTGCTGTTCGAGAAGGCGCTGTTCTGGGACGGCGGCGACCGGGTGGCGGACTACAAGTTCCACTGTTTCCACGGCAGGATCGCCTATATCCAGGTCGTGCTGCGCGAGCCGCACAAGGCCCGGCTGCTGTTCGACGCCGACTGGAACCGGCTGCGGGTCCGCAACAGATACCCGAACGAGGCCCCGTTCCCGCGGCCGCCCGAACTGGACCAGATGCGGTCGGTCGCCGAGACGCTGTCGGCGGAATTTGATTATGTCCGGGTGGATCTGTTCAACGTGCCGGACGGCGTGTTCTTCGCCGAACTCACCTTTACCCCCGACGTCGGCGCGGACGGCTTCGACCCGGTGGCGTTCGACGACTTCCTCGGCGCGCTGTGGGAGGGGACGGTGGAGGCGTCGCTATCGGAGATGGCGGCGTGGCGGTGAAAATGGCGGACTAGAGTGGGCGTCTATTGAACCCTTCTGACGTCCATCAACAAGAGATAAAGAAACCCCGCCTTGCTCGGCGTTCGGTATGCTCCGTCGGCATTCAGGGTCTTGGCCGCAACCGCCGTCAACTCCCAGCCGTCTTCCTCGGTCCCTGGCCATTTCGGAACGGTGAGGTTTGCAAACCCTTCCTTTTCACCGAATTCGCGTACGGCGACCAACTGTTCGGATATTTCCGGGACGAGACTGAAATTCGCCCAGGACCAGAGCCAGGTGTCATCTGCGGTGGAAATCGACCCCACGATCTGGAAGCGCGCCGCCACCGCGGGAACGCCCGCGTTGGAAAACACGATTTCACCGGTCTCCTGGTCATAGTCCCAACGTTCGTGTTTCGAAAGGTCGAACCGTTCTTGCAGTTGGTCCTGTTTTGCCTGCAATTCGTCGATTGCGTTCGAAACGCAAGGTTCCCATCGCGCCGATTCGCTTCCCATCAACGGCGCAACGCTGCTTCCCTTTTGCTCCTCATAGCAGCGCCCACAGACCAGTCTTATATCCACATCGTCTTCGTTATTCTCGTTCCACTCGCCTTCCGTTTGGAACACCCGTTCGCATGCACCGCACCAGGCGTCGGGCCACGGATTGTCTTGCGACGGATAGTCGCAAAACCACCGCTGTTTCGGTTCGTTCATCAAATGATTGCAGATATAGGCCCCATGGCTCGTCCCATGGACCGGGCATTCCACACCTCGTTCGGAGTCCGACATCCGGCATCACCCCTTCGGCGAACCAGTCAGGCACGACATCGCGCAGCGCCTATCGACCGCGTCTACTTCACCTTACAGGCCTTGCCGATCGCCTGATACGCCTTGGTGAAGCCCTGCAGCGAGTAAGTGTCCGTGGTACGGGTGCCGCGCGAGGAGACGCCGGAGACGATCATCGACGCGCCGCGCTTCATGGCGCCGACGATTTCCTGGTCGTCCTTGGCGGACCGGCTCCAGGCGGTGGTGCCGTCGGTGAACAGGGTGAACCGCTGGCCGCCGATGCGCAGGCGCACCGTGCTGTCCTTCTTGAAGGTGTAACCGGCGGCGAAGCTGACCTCGTTGACCCGCTTGTCCCAGGGCCGATGGGTCACGTAAGCGTAGATCGCGCCGCGTTTCTTGTATTTGCCCTCGTCGCGGATCGGCTGGCTCCAGATCGAACAGCCCACCTTGCCGCCCTCGTCGAAGGTCTGCGCGCCCCAATCGTTGTAGAGTCCCAGCACCTTGTCCGCCGCGAAGGCCACCGCGGCCAGGGACGAGACGAAGACGACTACGAGGATGACAATCAAACTATATCGACGCATTGCTTTCATGGCCTCTCATATAAGGAGTGCGGCGGCGCTGCCAAGATACCGATGTAAGGCTTTTTCATGGCTTCCCGTCGCGGCGTAACACCTGGCCGCCGTGGACATGCGGCGGCAAATCCTCCACCGGGCCGCCGGGCGACGGCGGACGCGGCGGAAACCGGCCGAGCGTAAGCATCCGGTCATACATCAAGATGGCGCCTGCGACGCCGACGTTGACGCAGAATTTCATCGGGATCTTCACCACGTGCGAACAGCGCGCCACCAGCGGTTCGGACAACGAGCCGCGCTCCGGCCCCAGTACGTAAGCCGCGCGTTTCGGATGGGTGAAGCTGGGCAGGTCGATCGATTCGTCCAGCAGCTCGACCCCGACCAGTTCGCAGCCATGCGGCAGCGTCAACTCGGACACCGATCCGAATTCGTACAGCGGCACGTGTTTCGCCGTGCCGGAGGTGTCGGATTTCTGGATTTCCCGTAGGTTTACCGCCGGCGCGATGGCGAATACGAAGTCCGCCCCGAAGGCGTGCGCCGACCGGAACAGGTTCCCCACATTCATAGGCTTGGAAATACCTTCCACGCCCAATCCGAAATAACCCCGCATAGCGCGCAAACTTGCATAGCAGGAAGCGGCAAGGCAAGGTCTGCCGCGCGTCCCGTCCGATGGAACACGTCAAATTTTTGCGAGAAATAAGGAGCCCGCCGACATGCGCGCGATGCAAATTCATGAGTTGACCGGAATCGATGCGCTTCGGCTGGAAGAGGTTCCCTCCCCGACACCGGGGCCGGGCGAACTGCATGTGGCGGTCCACGCCGCCGGGGTCAACTTCGCCGATACCCTGGTCGTGAAGGGGCAATATCAGCATAAGGCGGACCTGCCCTTCACGCCGGGCATGGAAGCCGCGGGCGAGGTCCTGGCGGTCGGCGACGGCGTGACCGGCTTCGCGCCGGGCGACCGCGTGCTGGCGCCGATGCGGATCGGCGCCTATGCCGAGGAAGCGCTGCTCGACGCCCGCCATGCGGTGCGGATGCCCGACGGGATGGATTACGCCGCCGGCGCGGCCTTCCCGATCGCTTACGGCACCAGCCATCTTGCGCTGACCCATCGGACCAAACTGCAGGCCGGGCAGGTCCTTCTGGTGCTGGGCGCATCCGGCGGGGTCGGGCTGACCGCCGTGGAGGTGGGCAAGGCACTGGGAGCCACGGTCATCGCCTGCGCCAGCAGCGCCGAAAAACTCGCCATTGCCGAGGCGCATGGCGCGGATCACCTGATCAACTACGCGACCGAGGACATCCGGGCGCGGGTCAGGGACCTGACCGGCGGCGTCGACACGGTCTACGACCCGGTCGGCGGCGACGCCGCGGCGGCGGCGCTGCGCTGCCTGAACTACGAGGGCAATTTCATCACGCTCGGATTCGCCAGCGGCACGATCCCACAATTCGCGGCCAACTACCTGTTGGTCAAGAATATCTCCGCCGTCGGATATTCCTTCAGCACCTATCGCTTCGAGCAGCCGGAAACCATGCGTAGGACTCTGGACGAAATCTGCGCCTGGTATATGGACGGCAAATTGAAGCCGCATATCAGCTTCACCTTCCCGCTGGCGGAAACGCCCGCGGCGCTGCAGGCGCTGGTCGACCGGAAGTCGACCGGCAAGGTCATCGTGGCGGTGCGCGACGGCGGCTAGGCCCGGTCCTAGTTCAGCCCATTATTTTAGGAGTGGCGTCAGGCGGTCGACGGCCTCTTCGAGGGTTTCCGGCGCACGGGCGAAACACAGCCGCAGCCAGCCCTCGCCCTCCGGCCCGAAGGCGGTGCCCGGCGCGAGCCCGACCTTCGCCTCATGCACCAGCCGTTTGGCGAAGTCGAGGCTGTTGTCCATCCCGTCCACCGCGAAGAAGGCGTAGAAGGCCGCGTCCGGCGAGCGGTAGCGCACCCGCGGCAGCGCCGACAGGCAATCGCCGATCACCGCCCGGCCCTGACGGCAGCGTTCGACCATCGACGCGACGAAGGGCTCGCCGTCGCGCAGCGCGGTGATCGCCGCATGCTGCAGGAAGGTCGGGGTACCGCTGGTGTTGTACTCGATCAGGTTGCCGATGAAGGGCGCTATCCGTTCCGGATGGGTGAGCCAGCCGAGACGCCAGCCGGTCATCGCCCAGGATTTCGAGAAGCTGTTGATCACGATCACCGGATCGTCCGGATCGGCGATCTCCAGGAAGGACGGCGCGGCCGGGCGGTCGTACACGATGCGGGCGTAAACCTCGTCGGCGACGATCCAGATGCCGTTTTCCCGGCAATGGTCAAGCAGTGCCTGTTGTTCGTCGCGGCGCATCATCCAGCCGGTCGGGTTGCCCGGCGAATTGACGAAGATCACACGTGTCCGGTCGTCGCATTGCGCGGTCACCGAGTCCAGATCGAAGGTCCAGCCCTCGTTGCCGAAGCGCAGCGGGGCGTTGCGCGGCTCGCCGCCCATGATCTCGACCGTCGCCTGCGCGTTCGGCCACACCGGCCCGACCAGCACCGCGTTGTCCCCGGCGTCGACCAGCAGTTGCATCAGCATCATGATGCCGGTCATCCCGGACGAGGTGACGGTGATCCGCTCCATCGCCATGTCGATGTCGTACAGCCCCGCCGTATAGCGGGCCAGCGCCGTGCGCAGTTCGGGAATGCCGTGCTTGTGGGTATAGAAGGTATGGCCCGCCGCCAGGGCGGCATCCGCGGCCGCCTTGATGAAGTCCGGGGTGGTCACGTCCGACTCGCCGTACCACAACGGGATGACCGACGGGTCGTCCAGCGCCAGGCGCGACACCTGCAGGATCTGCTGGGTTTCGAGATCGCGGATGTGCGGACGGATCGCCGCCGGAAAATCTGGGCTCATGGCGTCTGCAAGTCCGCGATATCCTCGAACAGCGCCAGCGCTTCCGGATTGGCCAGCGCCTCCTGGTTCTTGATGGGCCGCCCGTGGATGATGTCGCGCACCGCCAGTTCGGTGATCTTGCCCGACTTGGTGCGGGGAATGTCGGCGACGGCGATGACCTTGGCCGGCATGTGCCGGGGCGAGCAGTTGCCCCGCACGCGCTTGCGGATATCGTCGATCAAGGCCGAATCAAGGGTATGCCCCGCGCGCATGCGGACGAACAGCACGACGCGCGTGTCGTTGTCCCACTCCTGGCCGACGCAGATCGCCTCCTCGACCGAATCGAACGCTTCGACCTGGCGGTAGATCTCCGCCGTGCCGATCCGCACGCCGCCCGGGTTGAGCGTCGCATCCGACCGGCCGTAGATGACGAGGCCGCCATGCTCCGTCAATTCGACGAAATCGCCATGGCACCAGACATTCGGGAACTTTCCGAAATAGGCGGCGCGGTATTTCGACCCGTCCGGATCCTGCCAGAAGCCGATCGGCATCGACGGGAACGGCCGGGTGCAGACCAATTCGCCTTTTTCGCCGATCAAGCTTTCGCCCGCGTCGTCGAAGACCTCGACCTCCATGCCGAGCACGCGCTTCTGGATTTCCCCGCGCCAGACCGGCCCCATGGGATTGCCGCCGACGAAACAGCCGATGATGTCCGTGCCGCCGGCGATGGACGACAGGCAAACGTCGCGTTTCACGTTTTCATAGACGTAGTCGAAGCTCTCCGGGACCAGCGGCGACCCGGTGGACGCGATCGTCCGGACGGTACCCAGGTCGTGGGTGTCCATCGGCTTCAGCCCTTCCTTCGCCAAGGCGTCGATATATTTCGCCGAGGTGCCGAAGAAGGTGACGCCCGCCGCATCCGCGTAATCGAACAGCACCGAGGCCGACGGCGCGAAAGGCGACCCGTCGTAGAGGACCAGCGTCGCCTCGCAGGCCAGCGCCGAGACCATCCAGTTCCACATCATCCAGCCGCATGTGGTGAAGTAGAACACCCGGTCGTCCCGCTTGATATCGCTTTGGAGCCGCTGCTCCTCGAGATGCTTCAACAAGGTGCCGCCGGCGCTGTGCACGATGCATTTCGGGACGCCGGTCGTGCCGGACGAATACATGATGTAGAGCGGATGCCCGAAAGGCAGATGCACGAAATCGATCTCGCCCGCATCCTCGCCGCCGACGAAATCCGCCCACGACACCGCACCCGGAATGCCCGAGAGGTCGGGCACCGTGTCGCGGATCGAGAAGATCACGACCCGCTCGACCGAGCGCAACCCGTGAACGATTTCCGCGACCCGGCCCAGCGTGTCCTGCCAGACGCCGTTGTAGTAATAGCCGTCGCACGCGAACAGCACCGTCGGCTCGACCTGGCCGAATCGGTCCAGCACGCCCTGCGTGCCGAAATCCGGCGAACAGGAGGTCCAGACCCCGCCGACCGCCGCCGACCCCAGCATCGCGATCACCGCTTCAGGCGCATTCGGGACGAAGCCGGCGCACCGGTCGCCCGGCTTGACCCCAAGTTGCGCGAGACCACGCGCAACGCGTGAAACATCGTCGTAGAGTTCCTTCCATGTCGAGGCGCGCTCGATCTTATCTTCCGACCGGAAAACAAGCGCCGTGCCGTCGTCGCGCCGCCGCAGCAGATTCTCGGAGAAGTTGAGGAGCGCGTCCGGGAAGAATCGGGCACCCGGCATCTTGTCGGGATTGATCAGAATTGCGTCACCACGCGTCTTCGCAACGACATCGCAGTAATCCCAAACCGCGGCCCAGAATTCCTCCATCCGGTCGACCGAGAATCGATGCAGGCCGTCATAATCGGCCGGCGCATCGGCCATCCGATTCTTGAGAAATTGCTGAAATGCGTGCAGGTTCGTCGCCGCCATGCGGTCGGCGGAAGGCTGCCATAATGGTTTTTCCACGGATCCTCCGCTTACGGTTTCGGCATGCCGATTCTTGCCCGATCATATAACCGAAACAACCGCCGGGAACCAGATTTACCCCGCGCATACCTACAACTGTGGTTGCATGACAACCCCAGAATGCAATTCCCTTATGAAATCAGGTGTGCTATGTCCCCGGACACTTCCATTACAACGCCTGTCAGACATTAACAGCGAATTTATTCCAAGGGATTATTCTCTCCGCCATGGACTCCATTTCCGCCAAACTGGTGGCCCTTCCGGGGAATGTTCGCGGCGCCCTTTGGATACTGCTGAGCGCACTCATCTTCACGATGACGAACTCGCTCATCAAGTATGTCGGCACGACGCTTGATCCCTTCCAGATGGTCTTTTTCCGCGGTCTTTTCGGCACGATGTTCCTGTTGCCGATCGTCTGGCATGCCGGCGGCATGGCGGTCCTCAAAACGCAGCGGATGAACTTCCATCTGGCGCGCGGCATCACCGGATCGCTCGCCCTGATGACGATTTTCTATGCGCTGACGAACATGCCGTTGGCCGACGTCACGGGCATCAGTTTCTCCCGCTCGCTCTGGGTGATCATCCTGGCGGTGCTCTTCCTCGGCGAAAGCATTCGTTGGCGGCGCTGGACCGCTACATTGGTCGGATTTTGCGGTGTTCTCGTGATGGTGCGGCCGGGCCCGGAGGCGAACCCCGCCGCGATCGCGGCCGTACTCAACGCCTTGTTCGTGGCGATGAGCGTGGTCCTGATCAAGCGTATGACGATTACCGAGAAACCGCTGACCATCCTGTTCTGGGGAACGCTGATCCCCACCTTCGTGACGCTGCCGCCCGCGATCATCGTGTGGCAGACGCCGACCAATACCGAACTGATGCTGATGGCGGCGATCGGGGCCGGACTGAGCATCGGCCATACCTGCCTGATCCATGGGTTGCGGGTCGGCGAGGCAACGGCTGTCATGCCATTCGACTATACGCGGCTGATCTTCGCCGGGCTCGCCGGATATGTCTTCTTCCTGGAAATTCCCGATCCCTATACGATCGGCGGCGCATTGCTGATCATCATGGCGACGCTCTATATCGCCCGGCGCGAGGCCAAGGAAGGGCGGGAACCGCCGCCGCAAACCTAGCGGCCGGAAAGAACCTGCCTAATCCGCGGCGTCCTTTGGGATTTTCCCGTCCTCCAAGACGGCCTTGGCCCGTGCGCGGTGGCGGTCCTTGATATGCGGCTCGACCGATCGCCATGCAGCGAACAGGACCGCCGCATCATCGGTGAATCCCAGCCCCACGATGATATCGGGCACCAGATCGACCGGTGCGATGAAATAAGCCAACGCGGCCAAGAGGATACCTTTGGTTCGCGCCGGCGTCTGGGGATCGATGGCGCAGAAATAGGCGGCAACCACCTCCCGCGCGAAGCTGATGCGGCCGAGCGACCGGCGCAGCTTCGGCCAGAAGCCCCGGCGAACGCGGGTTTCCTGCGATTCATCCCCGTCGGCCGCGGCCGATGTCTGCGATATATCCTGCATTACCCTTAGGATATGGGCAGTCGGGGGCGGTTTTGCTATATCCACGGTCAAACCAACCGTCCACTTCATCAACTCCGAAGGCGAAACGACCATGAAACCGGATGGCGTACCCGCGATCGTAACCGGCGGCGGATCGGGGCTCGGCGCCGCGACCGCCCGCGCCCTGGCGGCCGCCGGGGCCCAGGTCGCCGTGCTCGACCGCAATCCCGAGGCGGCCGACGCCGTCGCAACCGAGATCGATGGGCTGGCGCTCACCTGTGACGTCACCGATCCGGCCGCGGGCGAAGCCGCAATCGCCGCGGCGGCCGACAAATTCGGCCACGCCGGCATCTGCGTGAACTGCGCCGGCATCGGCCCGGCCGGCCGCATCGTCGGCCGCGACGGCCCGATGCCGCTGGACGATTTCGCCACGGTCATCCAGGTCAACCTGATCGGGACGTTCAATATCCTGCGCCTGGCCGCCGCCGGCATGGCGGAGCGCGAACCGAACGCCGACGGGGAGCGCGGCGTCATCATCAACACGGCCTCGATCGCCGCCTTCGAAGGACAGATCGGCCAAGCCGCCTATGCCGCATCGAAAGGCGGCGTCGCGGCGTTGACGCTGCCGGCCGCGCGCGAGTTCGCGCGCATGGGCGTCCGGGTGCTGACCATCGCGCCCGGGTTGTTCGAGACGCCGATGCTCCAATCCCTGCCGCAAGCCGTACAGGACAGCTTGGCGGCGACGCTGCCGTTCCCGTCGCGCCTCGGCCGGCCCGAGGAATACGCCCGGCTGGCGTTGAGTATGATCGACAACCCGGTCATGAATGGAGAAGTCGTCCGGCTCGACAGCGCCTTGCGCATGCAGCCGCGGTAACCCGGCGCTATCCGGCGCGCTTTTTCCGCCAGGCGGCGACGCGGCGCTTGGCCTCCGCGAGTTCTTCGGGCTTGAGCTTTTCTTCGATCACCCGGCGGTTGCCGAGCACCAGTTCACGCGCCTGCCCCTTCAGGTTATCCGCCGACAGAGTGAGCCATTTCCATGCCTCGACGCGATCCTGCGGCACGCCGACACCGGTGAAATAGAAGGTGCTGAGGTTGTTCTGCGCCCGTCCATGGCCCTGTTCGGCCGCCTGCTGCAACAGCTTGGCCGCCGCCGCCGAATCCTTCTGGACCCCTTTTCCGAACTGGTAGAAGACGCCGAGATTATACTGTGCCGACGCGTTGCCGCCGTCAGCCGCCAGGCCGTACCAACGGGCCGCGGCGGCCAGGTCCTGGTCGACGCCGAGTCCCTGTTCGAAGATCGTTCCCATCATGAACTGCGCGCGCACGTTCCCGGCGTCCGCGAGGCTGCCGAAGATACGACGCGACTCGCCGTAACGCTTGTCGAGATGGGCGGTCATGCCCGACGCGAAATCCTGCGCCAGCGCCGGGCCGGCGCACAACAGGGCCAGAACGGTCAGCAGCCGGATGAAAAGGGGGCGAGAAGACCTCACGTCCGCGGCGCCGCCGGCGTTCAGCCGGCCACCTCGTCAATGAAGGACGCCAGCGCTATATCTCTTTCGCTCAGGCCGTTACAGTCATGGGTCGACAACGTCACCTCGACGGTCGAATAGACATTGAACCATTCGGGGTGATGGTCCATTTGTTCAGCACGCAGGGCCACTCGCGTCATGAATCCCCATGCATCATTGAAATCGGCAAACTTGAAAACCCGGGTAATGGCATCACGACCTTCCACCTCACGCCACAGCGATACCTGGGCCAGCGCCGCCACCCGCGCCGCCCCGCTGAGTTTCTCGACCATATCGACGTCCCTCTCGATACAAACACCCCTCCCGCCCCATTGTGGCGGTTTGCAGGGCGGAAAACCATGACAACTTGCAGCGATTCCACATGACGATCGACAGAAGCATCGATCTGGCGGCCATCGAGGCAATGGCGCAAGCCGCCTTCAAGACGATCCCCGCGGCGATGCGCGAGCAGGTGAAATCGGTCGTCTTCCAGGTCGTCGAACTGCCGGATACGGAGACCTGCGAAGAACTGGGCCTGGAATCGCCGTTCGATCTGCTCGGCCTGTACCGCGGCGTGCCGATCAGCGAACAAAGCGCATGGGACGCGCCGCAGGACCTGGACCGGATATTCCTATACCGCCTGCCGATCCTCCGCTACGTGGCGGACACCGGCGAGGATCTGCCCCATGTGGTGCGCCATGTCCTGATCCATGAGATCGGCCATCATTTCGGCCTGTCGGACGACGACATGGAAGCGATCGAAAACGACGCCTGATCTCAGGTCACCAGGTCCCGCACCCGCGCGCGCAGCACCGGCAACACGTCTTCATCAAACCAAGGGTTCTTGCGCAGCCATCCCGTATTGCGCCAGCTCGGGTGCGGCAGCGGCAGGAATGTCGGCATGTAGTCGCGCCACTGCGCCACCGTTTCCGTCATCGTCCGGCGCCGCTGCTTGCCGAGGTATTCCTTCTGCGCATAGGCGCCGATCAGCAATGTCAGCTCGACCCCTTCGAGAAAGGGCAGCAACCGGGGATGCCACGCCGGCGCGCATTCGCGGCGGGGCGGCTTGTCACCGCCGTTGCGGTCCACGCCGGGATAACAGAACCCCATGGGCACGATGGCGAGTTGGCTCTCGTCATAGAATTGCTCGCGGTCGAGCTGCATCCAGTCGCGCAGCCGATTGCCGCTCGCATCGTTCCAGGAAAGACCGGTTTCGTGCACCCGCGTGCTCGGCGCCTGGCCGATGATCATCAAGCGTGCGGTCGACGACGCCCGTACGACGGGGCGCGGCCCCCGCGGCAGTTCGGCGGCGCAGATTTCGCAGGCCCGAATTTCCTCCAACAGTGAATCAAGGTCTTGTGTCACAGAATCGTCGATCCTCTTCGTACCAATTCGTCCGCAATCCACACCGGCAGTCGCCATCGATCAATATCTCTGTAACAATAGAATCCAACGTCGCATTTAACGACATGGACGCTTGAGGCATGTACTGCGTTCTTTTCGTCTGCTCGGGAAATATATGCCGTTCGCCCACCGCGGAGGGAGTATTTCGCCAAATCGTGACCGAAGCGGATCTGGCCGACCGAATCGGCGTCGATTCGGTGGGCCTGCATAGCCATCACGCGGGCGAACCGCCGGACCAACGCGCGCACAGGGTGGCCCGTGAGCGCGGGTACGAGATCGGCCATCTGCGCGCCCGTCAGATGACGGAACAGGATTTCAACGATTTCAACCTGATCATCGCCATGGATACCGGCCACTATGAGCAGCTCGCCCGCACCGGTCCGCCGGGCAGCCTGGAAAAACTCGCGATGTTCCTCGACGCGGCGCCGCAGTTCGGCCGGATGGATGTGCCCGACCCCTACTATGGCGGGCTGCAGGATTACGTCTACGCCATGGACCTGATCGAGGCCGGCGCGACGGGCTGGCTTCGGAAGATCCGCGACCAGGTTCTGTGACCCCGGACCAGCGCCGGCGGATCGAGACGGCAACCGGCGCTGCCATCATCAGTTCGACCCCTCTGCACGGCGGCAGCATCGCGGCGGTGTATCGGCTCGACCTGGCCAACGGAGCCTCCTTCGTCGCGAAATCGTCGGCGCGGCCGGCGGGGTTCGAGGTCGAAGGGTATATGTTGGATTACCTTCGCGCGGCCAGCTCACTGCCGCTGCCCGAGGTTTTGCTGGCGGAAGACGACCTGTTGCTGATGCAATACATTGAGGCGGGCGACGCCCTCGACCCGCAGGCCGAAACCCATGCCGCCGACCTGCTCGCCACGCTCCATGCGGTCCAAGGCCCCGCCTTCGGCCACGAGCGCGACACGCTGATCGGACCATTGCCGCAGCCCAACCCCTGGACAGAGTCGTGGCGGGACTTCTTCCGCGATCACCGACTGCTGGCGATGGGCCGCGTCGCGCATGACACCGGCCACCTGCCGGCGGACGCCTTCCGTGCTTTGGAGACGCTCTGCGGCCGGCTCGACCGGATCGTCCCGGCGGACAGCACGCCGTCCCTGATCCACGGCGATATGTGGGGCGGCAATGTGCTCTGCCGCCGTGGCCGGATCGCGGGGTTCATCGATCCGGCGATCTATCATGCGGATGCGGAGATCGAGCTGGCCTTCGCCACGTTGTTCGGCACCTTCGGCGACATCTTCTTCCGCCGCTATGCGGATCATCGCCCGATCGACCCCGCGTTCTTCCGCGAACGCCGCGACCTCTACAACCTCTATCCGTTGCTCGTCCATACGGCGCTGTTCGGCGGCAGCTACGCCAACTCAGCCGCACGGACGATCCAACGGTTCCTCTAGCCGGTCAAGAGTTGGGCGGGTCGAGCGGGTATTCGGCCTCGGCCCGATAGACCGGTCCCGAGTCGGACCGGAAGCTGGAATACAGCGTGATGTGGTCGACCGGAATTGGCCCGGACAGGAAGGCCGCGTGGTCGGCGACGAAATTCTGTACCCGGTCTGCGGGCGCACGGCGCATCCGGGCGATCGTGACATGCGGGGCGAACTTCCGTTCCTCGGCCGCTACGCCGGCATCCCAAAGCGCCGTCTCGACCTTGGACTGCAACCGCAGCAACGGCTCGGACCGGCGCACCCCGGCCCACAACACCCGCGCCGCCGACGCCTTGCCGAAGAACCCGACGCCGTCGAGTTCGATGTCGAAGCCCGGCGCGCGGAGCTTCGTCAAGGCAGTGTCGATGTCCTGGGCGAGCCCGTTCTCGACTTCGCCGATGAAGCGCAAGGTCAGATGCATGTTTTCCGGCGGGACCCAACGCGCATTGGGAACGCCGCCGGCCATGCCGGCGAGACGGTCGCGGACGGACTCCGGTAGATCGAGGGCAACGAAGAGACGAATCAAGGCGGCGATCCCGACAAAGGCCGTTTTTCGAAGTTAGAGAAAGAGGGTCAGGACCCCGGTGTAACCGTAGAGGCGGTTGTTGCTGATTTCGCCATTGGCGAAGAACCCGACGAGCGGGAAATCGCCCAACTCCTCCGACAGCAGCTTCAGCTCCGCGTCATCGGGTCCGAACTGGTTCGGTCCGCGAGCGCAGCAAGAGAAATAGAGCCCGCCTCGGATCGGCGATGCGCCGGCGCGTTTCTTGAGGTCCACCAGCATGCGTCGCATGTCCTGGACCGCCGTGTCATGGTCGCGGCGGCAGAACATGATGCGGTCGCCCGGCGCCACATGCTCGCCGATGGCGATCGCGCCCGAGTCCGGATCGATCCCAACCAGGTTGCGCACCATGTAGTCGCCCGTGTCCGATCCCGACACGGGGATCGCCGCGAAGATATATCCGGCAACCCGGCGAAGGTCTTTCGCCAACACATCGCCGATATCTTCCTTGAACACGTCGAGCGCCGGCCGGTCGTCCAACTCGAACAGGATGTTCTCCTCCGCTTGGCTGACCTCGTGGACGGTGCCGATCGGCGAACATCCCTGGGTCAGCCCCGCCTGCACCGGAACAGAATCGAGCGAGATCATGACGCCGGAGAGGCCGCCGTCCTCGACATCGTCGGCGAGTTGCGGGAAGCCGTCATTCGCCGCCGTCAGCCCGCCGACCAGGAACCCGTTGGTTGCGTCGGAGAATTGCTCGATCAGGTCGGGCAGTTTCTCGTTGCGCGGGTCGCCATGGACCACGGTGAGCGGCGGCGCCGGACCGTCGATCCAGGCCCGGTGCTGCGCCATGACCGGATCGACGCTGTCGGACATACCCGAGAAAACCCGGAAGGCGTCCTCGGCGATCGGCGCCAACATCACCGCCATCGCGGGTTCGTTGAAGTATTCCTTACCGGTGCCGCAAACGCCGAACCCGACGGTCCCGACCCAGTGCGGCACGCCGGTGGTCTGGCGCAGGAACACGGAGATGTCCTTCAGGTCCGCCGCGTAGTCGTCGGTGACATACAGGAAACCGAGGCGATGCTCGGCGGTCACCGGGTCCAGTTCGAGGATGATCTTCCCGGCGGCGTCGCGCCAATGCTCGCCGGTGGCGTGTGCGGCCAGAAAGGGGGCGGCGGTGCTCATTATTGTTCTCCTAGCGCCCGCAATACGTAGGGCAGAATTCGATCGACAATAACCTTAATGCCTTTCTCGTTCGGGTGGATGCCGTCCGACAGGTTGAGGTCGGGACGGGCGGCAACACCGTCGAGAAAAAATGGATATAGCGGCACCTTATGCTTCTTGGCCAACTGGGGAAAGATTTCGTTGAACGCGTCGGCATAGTCGCGGCCGAGGTTCGGCGGCGCCAGCATCCCGGCCAGCAACACGCGCGTTTTGCCGTTGTTGGTGCGGGTGAGGATGGCGTCCATATTGCGGCGCGTTTCGGCCGGGTCCAGGCCGCGCAAACCGTCATTCGCACCCAGCTCGACGATCACCAAATCCGGCTTCTCGGCCATGAGCCAATCGAGCCGGTTCAGCCCGCCGGCGCTGGTATCGCCCGAAACACCGGCATTGATCACCCGCGCCGTTACGCCGCGGTCGCGCAGTGCGGCTTCGAGCCGCGCCGTGAACCCGTCCTGCGCCGCAAGGCCGTACCCGGCGGTCAAGCTGTCGCCGAGGGCCAGAATCGTCCGCTCCTTGGCGAGAGACAGGCTCGACGCCAGAAAAACCACGGCGAAAACGGCGATGCCAAACCACCGCAATCCATTGAAAAGCGGCGCTGCAACGCCATATCCAGCGGATGCCCGCGCAGCGCCCCTACGGCGCGCCGCCGAATGACGAGGTAACGAAAAAACCGTGTCCACGATGCCGTCTCAATCCTCAACGTCCATGCTTCGCCTTGAAGGCGTGGAACTAACACTTGGGAGCGCCGCCGGTCAGGTCAATATCCTGCGCGGTATCGACCTTTCCGTATCCGCCGGCGAACGGGTCAGCATCGTCGGTCCTTCGGGCTCCGGCAAGACCTCCCTGATCATGGTGATCGCCGGCCTGGAACGGGCGACTTCCGGCCTGGTTTCCGTCGCGGGCCAAGACCTCGGCCAACTCGACGAAGACGGCTTGGCGTTGTTCCGCCGCGATACCATGGGCATCGTGTTCCAGGCCTTTCACCTGGTCCCTACCATGACGGCGGTCGAGAATGTCGCGGTGCCGCTGGAATTCGCGGGACGAAGGGACGCTTTCGAACGCGCGGAGGCGGAATTGGAAGCGGTCGGCCTGGGCCATCGCCTGCAGCATTATCCCGGCCAGCTTTCCGGCGGCGAGCAGCAACGCGTCGCCCTGGCGCGCGCGGTCGCCATGGAGCCGAAACTGTTGCTGGCCGACGAACCGACCGGCAATCTGGACAGCGATACCGGGCAGCAGATCATCGACCTGCTGTTCGACCTGGCGGACAAGCGCAACGCCACCCTGATGCTGATCACCCATGACGCGACCCTGGCCGCGCGCTGCGACCGAAACATCAAGCTGGCGGACGGCCAGATCGTCGACGTGACGCCGCCGGCGGCGGCCGCGCAGCCGCTATCCGCATGAGCAACCTGCCCCTCGCCTGGCGTCTGGCGCTGCGCGAGCTGCGCGCGGGGCTCTCCGGATTCCGCGTTTTCCTCGCCTGCCTGATCCTCGGCGTGGCGGCGATCGCGGGGATCGGATCGGTCTCGGAAAGCGTGGTCGCGGGCATCCGGGCCGATGCGCGCACCCTGCTGGGCGGCGACGTGGACCTGCGCCTGACCCATCGCGCCGCGACCCCCGAACAGCTTGCCTGGCTCGATGCGAATACCGCGCGCCGGTCGAACATCGCCGAGATGCGCGCCATGGCGAAGACGCCCGACGGCGCCGCCCGCAATCTGGTCGAGTTGAAGGCGGTCGACGGCAAGTATCCGCTGTTCGGCGGGTTTCGGCTCGCGGACGGGACGCCGCTGTCCGACGCCATCGCCAAGCGCGGGAACCGGTGGGGCGCGGTCGCGGAGCAGCGCCTGCTCGACAAGCTCAATGTCCGCATCGGTGATACCGTGCGGGTCGGCGATGCCGATTTCGTCCTGACCGGCGTCATCGCCGAGGAAGCCGACCGCGCGACGCGCGCCTTCAACCTCGGCCCGCGTCTGTTGGTCGGGTTTCCCGGCCTGCAGGCCACCAACCTGCTGCAGCCGGGCAGCCTGATCCGCTATCACTACCGCATCGAGGTGCCGCAAGGAAGCGGTCACAAGGCGTGGATCGCGCAGCTGAACGAGCAATTCCCGAACGCGGGCTGGCGCGTCCGCGCGATCGACAACGCGGCGCCGAATATCCAGCGTTTCGTCGACCGGGTGACGCTGTTCCTCAGCCTCGTCGGGCTGACCGCATTGCTGGTCGGCGGCGTCGGCGTGGGCAACGCGGTCAAGAGCTACCTGGATTCGCGGCTGACCACGATCGCGACGCTGAAATGCCTGGGCGGACCCGGGCCACTGGTCTTCCAACTCTATCTTCTGCAGGTGTTGGGGCTCGCCCTGCTCGCCATCGTCGTCGGCGTGGCGATCGGCGCGGCGCTGCCGTTGATCGGCGCACCGTTGCTGTCGCAAAGCCTGCCGATCGAAGCACAGGCCGGGTTCTATCCGCTGCCGCTCATCCTGGCCGCCGTGTTCGGCCTGCTGGTCACCATCGCCTTTTCGCTGTGGCCGCTGGGACAGGCGCGCGAGGTACCGGCCGCCAGCCTGTTCCGCGCGGTCGTCGCACCCCCCGACCGCCGCCCGCGGCTGCTCTACATGGCATCGCTGGTGCTGGTCGTGCTGGCATTGGCCGGCCTGACCGTGGCGACCGCCTACCGGCCGGGCATCGCCGCCGTATTCGTGGTCGGCGCGATCGTCACCTTCGCGATCTTCCACGGCGCCGCGCGCGCGATCATCGCCTTGATCGATAGACTCCCGCGCCCGCGTAACCCGGTGTTGCGGCTCGCCCTCGCGAACCTGTCGCGCCCCGGAACACCGGCGGCGAGCGTCGTGCTGTCGCTGGGCCTCGGCCTGACCGTCCTCGGCGCGGTCGCGTTGATCGAGGGCAACCTCGCGAACCAGATCGACGACAATATCCCGGAGGAGGCCCCCGGCTTCTATTTCATCGACATCCAGAGCAACCAGGTGGCCGAATTCGAGAAGCTGGTGAAGAGCTTCCCCAACGTCCAGTCGACCGAAAGCGTGCCGATGTTGCGCGGCCGGCTGATGCGCCTGAACGGCACGCCGGTCGAGCAGATCACCCCGCCGCCCGACTTCGCCTGGATCCTGCGCGGCGACCGGGGCCTGACCTGGGCGCGCACGCCGCCGAAACTCGGCAGCCGCATCACCGCCGGGGAGTGGTGGCCGGCCGACTATAAAGGCGAGCCGCTCGTCTCCTTCGATGCCCGCGCCGCCGAAGGGTTCGGCCTGAAGATCGGCGACACCCTGACCGTGAACGTGTTGGGCCGCGCGGTCACCGCCCGGATCGCCAACCTGCGCGAAATCGACTGGACCACCCTGTCGATAAACTTCGTCATGATCTTCTCGCCAGGCCTGCTCGAAGCCGCGCCGCAATCCTACATTTCCACGGCGAAGGCCGACGACGCGACCGAGCTTGCGCTGGAACGCGCCATCACCGACCGCTTCCCGAACGTGTCGGCGATCCGGGTCAAGGAAGTGCTGGAAGGCATCAGCGAGATCCTCGACCGGCTGAGCACCGCGGTGCGCGCGATCACCGGCATTGCGGTTCTGGCGGGCGGGCTGGTGCTGGCGGGCGCGATCGCCGCAACACGGCGGCGGCGCATCTACGACTCGGTCCTGCTGAAGGTGTTGGGCGCGACGCGGCGCGAGGTCCTGGCGACCTATTTGATCGAGTTCGGGCTGTTGGGGCTGGTCACCGCGATCGTCGCATCGGTGATCGGCACCGCCGCCGCCTGGGCTGTGATCGTCCATGTGATGCGGGCCGATTGGACCTTCATCCCGGGCGCGGTGATCGGCACCACCGCCGCCTGCATCGCGATCACGGTGATCGCCGGTTTCGTCGGCACCTGGCGCGCGCTCGGCCACAAGGCGGCGCCGATCCTGCGCAACGAATGAGGCGATCACATTTCCGTGGGTGTCTTCATCCCACCCGCATTTGGGCGACATAATTGCGGCGAAGCAAAAGTCCCGAACCATCGCCCGGAGCATGCAGATGAGAAAACGTTATTTCGCGATCCTTCCCGCCCTCGCCATCGCGGCGTTCTTGATAACCGCACGCGGCCCGGCCGTCGCGAGCCCGGCGAAATACGAGATCGACCCGGCGCATGTCACCATCGCGTTGAAGGTCCGGCATATCGGCTATTACGACATGATCGGCCTGTTCACCGACGCCGGCGGCAGCTTCATGTTCGACGACAAAGCCCCCGCGGTCTCGGACATCCGGATAGTGGTCAAGACCGGGAGCTTCTTCAGCGGTCACAAGAAGCGGGACGACCACGTGCGCAGCGCCGATTTCCTCAACGCCAAGGAATTCCCCGAGATGGTCTTCGTCGGGAAGCGGGCAGAGAAAACCGGCGACCGCACCGGCAAGATCCATGGCGACCTGACCCTGCGCGGCGTCACCAAACCGCTGACCCTGGACATCACCTGGAACAAGAGCGGCGAGTACCCGTTCGGCGGCGGCCTGTTGGGCGGAAAACCCTATGTCGCCGGGTTCAATGCCTCGGGCAGCCTCAAGCGCAGCGACTTCGGCATGACCTATGCGGTTGACAACGGATTGGTCGGAGACGACGTGGAGTTGATCCTGGGATTCGAGGCGATTCGCCAGGATTAATGACAATTTGATTAAAATACGGGCGGATTACAGATATTTAAGGTCTGAAATCCGTTGGTTATGTATTGATAATCAATATAAACTTCCCAATATAGTCCCCCAGACAGTCAACTGAACGGGTATGGAGGAGCAGGATGGCTCTCGAACCACAATATACCGCGCAAGGACGTACTGTAGACCGCGCAGGCGCCGATATCGACGCCGGACTGCGCTCGTACATGCTGCGCGTGTACAACTACATGGCCCTTGGCGTCGCGTTTACCGGCGTCATCGTTCTATGGATGGCGAATTCGCCGGAACTGCTGTACACGCTGGCCGGCGGCATGATGAAATGGGTGTTGTTCGCCGCCGTGCTCGGCATGGGCTGGTTCTCCCCAAAGATTCTGACCATGCGCAGCACCGTCGCCGCGCAAGGTTACTACTGGGCCTACTGCGCGCTTTGGGGCCTGATGATCTCGCCCTTCGTGCTGTACACGCTTCAGACGCCACACGGCGTCGCCGACGTGTCGCGCGCCTTCTTCATCACCGCGGGCATGTTCGCCGGCGCGAGTTTCTTCGGGTATACGACCAAGAAGGACCTGTCGCCTTTCGCGACCTTCTTCATGCTGGCCGTGATCGGACTGCTCATCGCCATGTTGGTCAACGCCTTCCTGGTGCAGAGCACGATGATGAGCTTTGGCATCTCGGCATTGGTCGTCCTCGTCTTCGCAGGCATCACGGCCTGGGAGACGCAGATGGTGAAAAACATGTATCAGGAGGCCCCAGCCGATATGATCACCAAGATGGCGGTCTTCGGCGCGCTCGGCCTTTACGGCAGCTTCGTCGTGATGTTCATCCATGTCCTGAACATGATCGGCATCATGCGCAGCGACTGATTGCGTCCGCCGTTCACGAATACGCCGCCCGGGTCTTGCCCGGGCGGTTTTCGTTTGGGCTAGATGCAGCGCCCGCCGTCGACCTCGAGGCAGACGCCGGTCAGCAGGTCCGCTTCGTCGGACGCGAGGTACAAGGCCGCGTTGGCGATGTCGCGCGGCAGGCTATAGCGGCCGAGCGGGATGTTAGCCTCGAACCGCTTGCGGTTCTCCGGCGTATCGGGCACGCCCATGAAGGTCTCGGTCAAGCCGCTCTCGCCGATGCCGGGATTGATGGCGCAGACCCGGATCGCATCGGGTGCCAGTTCCACCGCCATCGACTTGGTCAGGATGACCGCCGCCCCCTTGCTGCCGTTGTACCAAGTCAGGCCCGGCCGGGGCCGGACCCCCGCCGTGGACGCGATATTGATGAACACGCCGCCGCCGCGTTTCTGGAACACCGGCACCGCATGCACCGCCGACAGATAGATCGACTTCACGTTGACCGCATAAATCTTGTCGAACATGTCCTCGTCGACCTCGGTCATCGGCTGGTTGCGGTGCGAGACGCCCGCGTTGTTGACGAAGATATCGAGATCGCCGAACCGGTCGAGTGCCGCCCGCACCAGCGCGCCGACCTCGGCATTCTGCGAAACGTCCGCGCCGTGGAAAAAGGCGCGGTCCGGATCGCCCGTCGCCGTGCCGATCGCGTCCACAGTGGCGGCCCCGCCGTCCGCATTGATGTCGTTCACCACCACGCGGGCGCCTTCCTCGGCGAAACGCTCCGCGATGCCTGCGCCGAAGCCCGAGCCCGCGCCGGTCACGATGGCCACCTTGTCCTTCAATCGCATGACTCTCGCCACCTCCTCCCGTTGCCCCCGTCGATAGGTTGGACAGCTTGCCCCGAACGCGCCGGGTCCGCCATAGTGTCCGCGTGATTTTCCTGTTCACCGATTTCACCCGCGACGGCCCCTATGCGGGGCAGATGCAGGCGGTGCTCGCCGCCGCACCCGGCGTGCCGATCATCGACCTGATGCAGGACGCGCCCGCCTTTTCCCCGAAACCCGCCGCCTATCTGCTGGCGGCGCTGGCGGCGGACTTCCCCGAAGGGTCGATCTGCGTCGGCGTGGTCGATCCGGGCGTCGGCACCGCGCGCCAGCCGGTCGTGGTCGAGGCCGATGGGCGCCGCTTCATCGGACCCGGCAACGGATTGTTCGAGCTGGTGGCCCGGCGCGCGGCAAAGACGCAGATTCGGCGTATCGACTGGCGGCCGGAGGCGATGTCCGACTCCTTCCATGGCCGAGACCTTTTCGCGCCGGTCGCCGCGATGCTCGCCATGGGCAATGCGCCCGACGACCTGCTCGGCCCGCAACCAGCCGACGGCATCCCCGGCGCGGACTGGCCGGACGACCTGGCCGAGATCGTCTATGCCGACGGGTTCGGCAACCTGATGACCGGGCTGCGGGCCGAGGCCGTGCCCGCGTCCGCATCGCTGCGGGCCGGCGACGCGATCGTTTCACCGGCACGCGTCTTCGGCGACGCGCCGCCGGACGCGCCGTTCTGGTATGTGAATTCCTGTGGCTTGGTCGAGATCGCGGTGCCGTCCGGCAGTGCTAAGGCGATACTAGGTCTTGCGCTCGGCGACACGGTCGGGATCGGCTGACCCGATCCTCCGTACCCGGCCCCCGCCCGCGCCGAACCGCGGGAATTCCAGATATTTCAGGCGTTTCATTTCGAGCTGGCCGCGGCTGCTGTTGTTGAGCACGAGGCCGATCGCCTGCGAGATCGCGCCCACCAGCATCACGCCCATTGCCAGCACCGCAGTCGGGAAGCGCGTTACCAGCCCGGTCTCGAAATATTCGGAAACGACGGAATAGCCCAGCAGGACGGAGACCGTCGCCATCATCGCCGCCAGCACCGTGAAGAAGAACAGCGGACGGTAATGCTGCGTGAACAGCAGGACGGTGAGCAGAATCTTGAACCCGTCGCGGTAGGTCCGCAGCTTGCTCTCCGACCCCTCGACCCGCCCGCGATAGGCCGTCGGGATTTCCGCCACCGGCATGCGCAATTGGATCGCGTGCACGGTCAGCTCGGTCTCGATCTCGAACCCGGCGGACAAGGCCGGGAAGGATTTGACGAACCGGCGCGAGAAGACCCGATAGCCCGAGAAGATGTCGGTGAACAGGTCGCCGAACAGCCAGGCCACCGTCATGTTGAACATCCGGTTCCCGGTGCGGTGCCCGCGCCGGAAGGCGTCCGGGTCGTCGTCGGTGCGCACGCCGACGATCATGTCGAGATTGTCGTTCAGCAGCATGTCGACCATTTCACGCGCGCGCGCGGAATCGTATGTGCCGTCGCCGTCGGCCATGAGATAGACATCCGCCTCGATATCCGAAAAGGCGCGGCGCACCACATTGCCCTTGCCCTGCATCGGCTCCCGCCGGACGCGCGCGCCGGCGGCTTCCGCCACCGCCACGGTATCGTCGGTCGAATTGTTGTCGTAGACATAGATGAAGGCGTCGGGCAGCACTTCAGCGAAGGCGCGCACCACATCGGCGATCGCCGCTTCTTCGTTGTAGCACGGCAGGATCACCGCGATTCTCGGCTCGGTCGGCGTCGTCATATCAACACATGCCCCACAACGGACCCGTCCGGCGGGCCCGGTCCCAACAACACTGAATCTTACAGGAATACGGCACGCACGCTAATCGCATAGTGAATAAATTCCGCCCGGCAACGGGCGCGAGTCGACGCCGGTGACGCTACCAGCAGCTTGTTAAGAGCGAATTAAGGAGATTTTTGGGCGGCACAGCCGGCGGGCACGGATGAACGCCGGCGACGCTAGCGGCAGCGTATTAAGGGCAAATTGAGGTTGCGTGACAGGCGGTCACGTAAGAACGGACACTTTGCGTGTCTTCGAAAGCCTTCGCAAACGAGGATGAAACGGCTAGTCTGCACCACGTTAGCGCAGAATCCCGGCTCGGCAAATGCGAAGAGGGTATACGTAATGAAAATCGCACCGGAACTGCGCGATACGTTCCGGCAAATTGGTGAACCAAAGGAATACCCAAAAAAGTTCACACTTCTCGAGTATGGAGAAGTGAGCATGCACGCCTATTTCGTCGAGTCCGGGTGTATTCGCTTGTGGTACAACAATGACGGCCAAGACATTTCTGTAAAATTCTTTCTGCCGGGGGAACTCAGCGCCTCACTAGAAAGTCTCTATCGGGAAGAGCCGAGTAAATACGAACTGGAAACGATTACGCCTTGCATCGTGCGTGTCGCCACCAAGACGGAACTGCAGGCGAAAGCAGCTAAATCGCAAGCCCTCGAGGACTATCTGACCTCTGTCATTGTGCACTGCATGGCCGACTATCAGGATCTTTTCGTGGATCGGATAGGGAGCCCCCCCGAGCATCGGTATCGGGCCTTGATCGAACAGGATCCGGAAATTCTGGACCTCGTCCCGCTTCATTATATTGCTTCGTATCTTGGGATCACGCCTGTCTCTCTCAGCAGAATTCGAAAAAAAGTTGCGCTTTCTTAACAATCGTTAAGGCGCGACGGTTGCTGCGTTTGTAAGGGTGCGCCCGTACATGTGCGGTGTTTTGGCAAAATCCGCCCATTCATTCGCGACCCAAGCTCAGACAGCACTTCACCCATCGGAAACGCAAATCTCTACCGCGGCGGGTGAATGGATTTGAGTGTTTCGGCAATGACAAATTGCCAACACACGAACACAACTGGGAAAAGAAATGACCAATCCCAAAATTGCGGTGGGACGTATTCTACTTTTGCTGGGGGTTATCGGTGGCTTCATCAGCGCCTGGTACACTCTGCAATTCACCTGGATGCCCGAATTTCAGGCGATCAATTTACCTGATGGGCCAACGCACTCGAACTACCATGCTTTCCGCGAAGCCATGCTGGCGCTTGCGGTCAATTCATTGTTGGTCTGGGTCGGTATTAAGGCGGCGGCTTTGAAATTCGAGTCCTGGGCAATCGTGACCTTTTTGGCTGTCTTTTATTACAGTGGTTGGTGGCTCGCGTGGCCAATCTGGGGTTATCACGCACCATCAATCATGGCCGAGTTCAATCATCTCGGCGGCACAATTGGCGGCTTGGCCGGCCTGGCGGTTCTCAAACCCCGGCAGAAGGCATAGATGCGCCATGATCATTTCAGCGGGTGCACGTATCTTCACGTGGTTCCACCTCGTCGCCATTCCTGGCGTCCATGTCTTAACAACCGACAGTCCGTAAATTTGATGTCGGGTGACTATCAGCAAGCGGGCCGGCAATCGACGCGTGCGGTCGCCAACCAGAATGCAAGTGAAGTCTCAAAAATAGCATTCGAATTGCGCCGGTTTCCCGTGATGCGCCCGCATTGGATAAGGGCCGACGCGGCGCCGGACAATCGGGCGCCGCAAATCAGGTCTAAACGCGTCGGCGTGGCATCGGCCACTCCGTGTGAACGAAACCCATCGCAAATTGTTACTCAAGGACTCACATGCGAACTCTTAAAGTTTGGTTCTGGGGATTTCTGACAGTTCTCACACTGCTTTGGGCGCTGGCGGAAACGAGGCCTGAAGTCCTTGATCTGATATCCGTCCGCCATGCGACGATCCTCTTCACGGGCGTGCTCAGCACGGGCGTCATGAGTTTCGCCATGGTGCTTGCCGTTCGACCGATCTGGCTTGAGTCATCGCTGAAAGGTTTGGACAAATCCTACCGGCTGCACAAATGGCTGGGCATTGCCACACTGGTTTTCGCAACCGCGCACTGGTTTGCGGTGAATGGCGTGAGCATGCTTGTTGGCGAAGACGCCCTGAAGACGCCTGGCGGCGGGCTGCATCCCGACCCGTCCTCCATGCCACCGTTGCAGCAGTGGTTCTTGTCGCAGGTCGAAATCGCCGGGCCGCTCGGCCATGCGATCTACTATATTGTCGTCATATTTATTGCGCTCGCATTGATCAAACGGTTTCCCTACCGGTGGTTTGCCAAAACCCACGCGATTCTCGCCATCGCGTATCTTTTCTATGTTTATCACTCGGTTGTGCTGATGGATTTCACGTACTGGCATCAACCGGTCGGAGTTGCCTCAGCCATTTTGATGGCGGCGGGAACGGTTGCCGCCGTTCTGGTCCTGACCCGGCGCGTAGGCCATGGTCGTAAAGTCGAAGGCGTCATCACGGACATCGACCTCTTTCCCGAACTCGGCGTTATGGAAACCTCTATCCTTCTCAAAGACGGTTGGAAAGGACATCAAAGCGGCCAATTCGCCTTTGTCACTTTCGACCGCAAGGAAGGCGCACATCCGTTCACAATCGGGTCTGCCTGGAAGCCCGAGGATCCACATATCAATTTCATTACCAAAGGGCTGGGCGATTATACGGAGCTGATGGCCGAGAAGCTCAGGATTGGCGATAAGGTCGTCGTCGAAGGACCGTATGGAAGATTCACTTTCGACGACAAAAAGAAGCGTCAGATTTGGGTCGGCGCAGGAATAGGGGTGACACCGTTCATTGCCCGAATGAAACAGCTAGCACGCGAACCACAAGATCAGGTCATCGATCTGTTCGCGGTTAGCCCGGTGGACAACGAGGAAGTGAGACACAAACTGACTGCCGACGCCAACGCCGCCAATGTCCGGCTGCACATTGTGATTGACGGGCGCGACGACCGGCTGACGGGCCAAGGCCTTCGTGCCATGGTCCCTGATTGGGAGGATGCGAGTATCTGGTTTTGCGGACCAGCCAATTTCGGAGAAAGCTTAAGGAAGGATATGGTCGCCAATGGAACTTCACGCGGCGATTTCCATCAAGAGCTTTTCAACATGCGCTAAACCGCCTCAGACTCGGCCAATCGTCGACGGCGACGCCACTAGCCGTGCGTTGTGAGTCAATTAAAGAGGTTTTGGGGCGGCACAGCCGATTCCGGAAAAATGGTGCCGCCTGCGTGACTTGAACACGCGACCCCCGCATTACGAATGCGATGCTCTACCAGCTGAGCTAAGGCGGCCCCTTATGGACGGCATTTTCGAGAAATCCGTCCGATTGCGCGGACCATAAGCGGGTCCGTCGCGTTTCGCAAGCGTCCTGAATACGCCGGATTCGCTGAGGAATCCATATAATCGGCATTGGTTAAAAAAAATTTACCATCTGTGACACCGATCACTGTCCTGGACCCCCCGGGCAGGTAGGGTTTAGGTGCCACACTGCGGGATGCGGACCCAACCCAGCCTAGCTGACACGGCGAAGCCTCCCACTGATTAACTTCCTAACTCCCACTGGCCGGGCCGGCAATAATTCGCCGGCCCGGTTGCTGTCTGGCCCTTAAAACATTGAATTTTATCTAATTGCGCGCAGGCAAGGCCGGCACCGGTTCGTCCTGGGCCAGCGCCCGAGTCGGCCGGGGCGCCTGCACCGGCGGGTGCCAGCTCAGCGCATCGAAGGTATTGCAGTTGCCGCAGCGGGCGGTCCACCCGGCGGCCACGGCCCCGCACGAATCGCAGACCCAAGCCGGGTCCGGATCGGCGGTGGTCGCGCGTTCGAGCCAGTCGCGCGCGGCCACGCCATTATCGTGTTCGGATTCCTCGAGCGCGGCCATCATGCGGCAGACCCGCGGCGTCACCCCCTGTTCGACTGCCTGACCCAGGTGGGCCCGCGCCTCGCCCCACAGCTGCGCCGCCATGGCGGCCCGCGCCACCGCGAGATGGCTTTCCACGTGATCGGGCCGGAAGCTCAGGAGCCGTTGATACCGGTTGACGCGCTCCAAGTCGGTATCGCCCTCGAACAGTCCGCCGTAGGCCTCGGCGATATCCGCATGCGGTTCGGCCTTCCAGGCCTTTTCCAACACCCGCTTCGCGCGCCAGTCCTTACCCTGCGCGTGGAGCAAGCGGCCGTACTGCGCCACGACCGGCACCCGCACGCCGTCCAATTGATACGCCTGCTTCGCCAGCGCGAGCGCCTCGGCCGCGACGCCGTCGATCTCGGCGATGCGGCTGCGTTCGAGCAGCACGGCGGAGCGCCAGCGCTTCGCCTCGGCGGGCGGGAAGGCCTTGTGCCGGATCGCGCTCGCCAGGGTCCGGTCGGCGGCATCCCATTGGCCGAATTCGACCTGAAGATCGAGCAACCGCCGCACGATGCCGCGCGCGCCGGGATGCTGACGGTGCGCCTTCTCGGCAAGCCGCAGCGCTTCCGCCCGGTCGCCGCGTTCGTCCGCCTGTTCGAGCAGGCCGCGCATCCCGATCAGCGCGGTTTCCGGATCCTCGGCCATTTCCTCGTAGGTGCGTTTCGCCGTGGCGGTATCGCCGGTCAGTTTGGCCGCTTCCGCGCGGAGCAGCCGTGTCACGCTGGCGTCTTCGAGCAGGTCCTCCGCCTTGCGGGACTGGCGCTGCGCCTCCGCGGTGTCGCCGGAGGCCGCGGCGATCATGCCGCTGCTGAGCGCCTGGTAGCCGAGGCGGCGGCGGCGCATCCGCCGCGCTTCGAAAAAGCGCCCCGGCGCCAACAGCGTCGCCCGCCACATCCGGTAGCCGATCGCCCCCAGCACGGTGACCAAGGCGATCAGGAAGGCCAGCATGGTGACCGAGGTATCGATGCGCCAGCCGAGCCATTCGATCGTCACATGCCCGGGGTTGCCGCTGAGCCAGTTTGCCGCCAGCGCAACGAGGACGATGACGCCGACGAGGACGAGGACACGGTTCATGGCGCGCGTTGTCCCGACTTGGACCCTGTCTTGGGCCCGGTGGCTTCCGCCGCCAGCAGGTCGGCGACCCGGGCGCGGATCGCCGCCAAGGCGGCATCCGCCGCAAGACGCGCCTGCGCCTCCTTGCGCCAGGCGTCGACCGGTCCGGCCAGCCCCTCCACCGCCGCGACGGCGGTTTTCAGGTCGCCCTGCGCCAAGGCCCGTTCGGCCCGGGTGACCGGCGAGCGCGCGCCGTCCTTACCGACCGGGCGCATCTTCACCAGCGACATTGTTTTCTGGCGCAACCGCTCGGTCCAGCTGGCCTCCGCCTCGGGCGACGTTTCCGACAGGTCCGGGGCGATCCCGGCGAAGCCCGCCGCGAGCTGCGTCACCGTGGGCACGCCCTTGCCCGCACCCGGGGCCAGCACATCGATCTCGCGCCCAATTGCCGCGTCCTCTTTGGCCAGGGCACGCAGCCGGTCGAGGGCCGGACGATACGCCGCGCCGCCCGCGACCGCCGCGTCCAATTGCCCCGCCGCGATCGCCAGCGCCGCGATCTCGCCGCCGCTGACCGGCGGGCGTTCCTCGAGCGCCTTGATCCGGCCGCTCATCGCGGTCACGCCGCTGCGCAGGGCCGCCACGTCCTTGCGGATCTCTTCGAGCGCCGCGGGCGTGCCCTGCAGCCCGTCGAGCCGGCCCGCGAGATCGTCCAGCCGCGTCCGCAGCGCGCCAAGCCGTTCGTCGAGCGCCGCCAGCGCCTTGCCGTTGGCCGGCGTGGCGACCGCCGCTTCCGCGAAATTCTTGGATGCTTCATCGAGGCGTTTTTCCAGTTTACCGAGCCGCGCCGGCAGGTCGCCCTGCGGCGCGCGCGACTCCAGCCGTTCCAGCCGGTCGGCGATATCGGGCGGCAACGCCGCCGGCCCGGTTGCCGCCGGCATCGGCCCGAACCGGCCGTAAAGGACCACACCCAGCGCCGCGACCGCCAGCACCAACGCCACCCAGGTCAAGGCGCTGCCCGATCCGCCGCCCGCCGTTTCCCGCGGAGGCGCCGGAATCGCCGTGGCCGTGCTGGCTTCGTCTTCGGCCGCGTCGGATGTCGCATCAGTGTCTTCGGTCGTACCGGACTCCGAAACGTCATCGGCCGGTTCGGCGGGCGCTTCACCGGCGGAGGGTACCGACTGCGCCGGTGCCGCCGTTGCTTCCATCGCCGACAGATCAACGCCGTGTTCCTTGGCGGCAGCGCGGATCGTTTCGAAACGGCCTGCCGGGATTTGATTGCGGCCCTTCCACCCCTGCACCGTGGTCACGGGCACGCCGAGTTTCGCCGCCATGGGGCGGATGCCACCGAAGCGTTCGACCACGGCTTCGGCATTTCCCTGATCGAGCAGGTCCGGACCGCTCTCCGGCGAATCCGTGCCGTCGTGGTCTTGATCGTTGGTATTGTCCGTCACGTTCCCTTCCAGACTGGCAAGCAGGCTTTCCTGGTTCGGCTGCGCCGCCACGGTCACCGACCCCCATGATACCGGTGTCAGCGCCGCCGCCACCGCATCGCTGAGGCAAACGGCGGCTAATGTCTCACACGCCGCCGCGATCCCCGCCGCCTGCACCAGAGTAACAAAGGCGGCGGCACTGCGCGGCGAAAAAAACAACACGGCATCGAGTGTCCCGGCGGCCAGCGCCGCCCGGACCGCCGCATCGATCCCGGTCACTTTCCGTGCCGTATATAACTGTTCCCGCCGAACCGCGAAACCGTCCGATGTCAGTAGTCCGGAAAGATCGCCGGCGACGGCGCTGCCCGACACGTGCAGAAGGACGCCGTCCTCCGGTTTGACCTTACGGCGGACGAGCGCGGCAAGGTCGTCGACGGCGCCGCCGGCGCTCTCCACCGCGCCGAAGCCTTGCCCTCTCGCCTCGCGGGCCGTCGCATCGCCCACAGCGTAGACCGGCAGGTCGCGGCGGCCGCTGCGCGCAACGAAGGCGCGGACACCGTTCGCCGAGGTGAACAACAAGGCCTGCGCGCCGTCCAGATCGAACGGGACATTCGCGTCGATCTCGATTTCCAGCAGCGGCTGCTGCAAAACCGAGTGACCGCGGCGTTCCAGCTCGGCGGCCAGGGCCACGGCGTCGGGACGCGGCCGGGTCACCAGGACATGCAGGCCGCCCGGCGTGCTCATTCGAAGAAATCCGGAGCCATCTTGGCGCGCAACCGGTTGCCAAGCTCGGTCGCCATCGCCACCGCATCCGCGACGGGTGCTATGTCCGACAATCGGTGCAGCTCGGAACCATCGGGCCGCGCGACCAGGCCTTGAAGCGATAGGGTGTCGCCGGCGGCATCCAAGGTCGCGAAGGCGCCGATCGGCGTGCGGCAGGACCCATCCAGCGCGGCCAGGACGGCACGCTCCGCCGCGATGCAGATCGACGTTCCCATATGGTCGAGCGCGGCCAGAAGGTCGAGCACCGCCGAATCGCCTACCCGCGCCTCCACCCCGATCGCGCCCTGGGCGGCGGCCGGCAGCATGACGTCCGTGTCGAATACGCCGGTGATCACATCTTCGCGTTCCAACCGCTTGAGACCGGCATAGGCCAGCAAGGTGGCGTCTGCCGCGCCCTCGCCGAGCTTGCGCAGCCGGGTCTCCACGTTGCCGCGGAAGGGAACCACCGTGAGATCGGGCCGCCGGTGCAGGATTTGCGCCTGACGCCGGACCGACGCGGTGCCGATTCGGGCGCCGGCGGGCAGGTCGTCCAGCGACGCGCCGTCGCGCGACAGGAAAGCATCGCGCGGATCCTCGCGCGGCAGGACGGCGACGATATCCAGCCCGTCGGGCAGGAAGGTCTCCATATCCTTCATCGAGTGGACCGCGATATCGATCTCGCCGTCGAGCAATCCGCGCTCGATCTCCTTGGTGAACAGGCCCTTGCCGCCGACATCGGCCAGCGGCCGGTCCTGGATGCGGTCCCCCGACGTCGTCACGGTACAGATGTCGACGGCGAGTTCCGGATGCGCCTCCCGCAGCAGGCGCGCCACGAGGTTGGCCTGGAACAACGCCAACGGCGATCCCCGGGTGCCGAGTTTTAGTTGTCGTGTCATAGCCCTTCTCTACCCGGTTCCGCGTCATGCCGAAAGGGCGCTTTGCAATTTCCCGTCCCCAAACCGCCATAGGCAGCATGCCCGCAAGCGTCTATAAGGGCGCGGAACACCGGTACAGAACGAGGCATCCCGCGCATGCGCGTGCTGGGAATCGAGACTTCCTGCGACGAAACGGCGGCGGCGGTCGTGTGCGACGACCGGACGATCCTGTCGGACGTGGTGTTGTCGCAACTCGACGAACACCGCCCATACGGCGGCGTGGTGCCGGAGATCGCGGCGCGCAGCCATCTCGACCATATCGACCGGCTGGTTGCGCAGGCCATGGACGAGGCCGGGATCGGCTTCGGCGACCTGGACGGCGTCGCGGCGACCGCCGGCCCCGGCCTGATCGGCGGCGTCATGGTCGGGTTGATGACCGGGAAGGCGATCGCGCTGACCCGCAACCTGCCCTTCGTCGCGGTCAACCACATGGAAGGCCATGCCTTGACGCCGCGGCTGACAGGCGGCATCGACTTCCCCTATCTCGCATTGCTCGTTTCTGGCGGGCATTGCCTGTTGACCGCGGTGGCCGGGCCGGGCGATTTCCACCGCTACGGCAGCACGGTCGACGACGCGGTCGGCGAGGCCTTCGACAAGACGGCGAAGCTGCTGGGCCTGGGGTATCCCGGCGGCCCGGCCCTGGAAGCCCTCGCCCGGGACGGCGACCCGGCCGCGTATGACCTGCCGCGGCCTATGCGCGGGCGCGACGGCTGCGATTTCTCCTTTTCCGGCCTGAAGACCGCGGTCCGGCATATCGTCGACCGCCTGCCCGACGGGCCGCTGGATCACGCGGTCGCGGCCGATATCGCCACCTCCTTCCAAGCCGCGGTCGCCGAGGTTCTGGCCGACCGGGCGCGCAACGCCATCGAACGGTTTCGGGCCGAGCATCCCGGCGGGACGACGCTGGTGGTGGCCGGCGGCGTCGCCGCGAACGAAACATTGCGGAAAGCCCTCTCGGACACCGCCGAAGACTGCGGCCTGGAGTTCACCGCACCGCCGCTCCGCCTTTGCACCGACAATGCGGCGATGATCGCCTGGGCCGGACTCGAGCGATTGCGGCTTGGTCTGACGGATCCGCTCGATGCGCCGGCCCGGCCGCGCTGGCCGCTTGACGAACCGGCCCCGGAACCGCGAGGGTAGCGCATGGCAAGAATCGCAGTCATTGGGGCCGGGGCATGGGGGACGGCGCTGGCCTGCGTCACCCGCCGGGCAGGGCACGACGTCATCATGTGGGCGCGGGAAGACGAGGTCGCCGCCTCCATCGCGGCAGGCGACGGCAATCCGGTCTACCTGCCCGATATCCCGCTCGAGCCGGGGATCGACGCCACCAACGACATCGCCAAGGCGCTTGCCGGCGCGAAGGCCGTGCTGTTGGTCGTGCCGTCGCAATTCCTGCGCGCCATCGCGAAGTTGATGGTGCTGTATCTGGAAGACGGCGTGCCCGTGGTGCTGTGCGCCAAGGGAATCGAACACGGCACGTTGCAGATGATGACCGAGGTGGCGGCCGAAACGCTGCCGAAGGCGCCGATCGCGGTCCTGTCGGGCCCGACCTTCGCGCGCGAGGTAGCGACCGGCACGCCCACGGCAGTGACCCTCGCCTGTGCCGATACGGCGTTGGGCGAAGCGCTGGTGGATATGATCGGGTCGCCGAATTTCCGGCCGTATCTGTCCGACGACCCGGTCGGGGCGGAAATCGGCGGCGCGGTCAAGAACGTGCTGGCCATCGCCTGCGGCGTCGTGACCGGCAAGAAACTGGGCGACAACACGCGGGCCGCCCTGATCACCCGCGGGCTGGCGGAGATGGCTAGGCTCGGCCTCGCAAAGGGCGGCAAGCCGGAAACCCTGATGGGCCTGTCGGGCCTGGGCGACCTGACGCTGACATGCAACGGCCCGCAATCGCGCAACATGTCGCTCGGCATGGCGATGGGCGAAGGCCGCCCGCTGAAGGAAATCCTGGCCGAGCGCAAGTCGGTCGCCGAGGGCGTGTTCAACGCCGAGTCGGTTACCGCGCTGGCGGCCTCGCTCGGCATCGAGATGCCGATCTGCACCGCCGTCGATCAGGTCATCAACCACGGCGCCGACATCGATGCCGCGATCGAGGGGCTGTTGAACCGCCCGTTCCGGCCCGAGGGTCTGGACGCCGGTTGACCGCTCGGGGTGCCGCCTAGGTTGACCAGGCGCACGCCGGTCGCTAGCGTCCATCCCAACCGATACCTCACCATCCACGACCGAAACCCGGAGACCGACCATGCTGTGGGCCATCACCTGCGACGACAATCCCGATACCGACGCGATCCGCCAGGAGAACCTGGAAATCCATCGCGACTACCTGACGAGCCAGAAAGGCATCCTGGTGCTGGCCGGCGCGGCGCAGTCCGACGACGGCTCGGAAGCCATCGGCAGCGTGTTCATCGTCAACGTGAACAGCCGGGCCGAAGCGGAAGCCTTCTCGAACGGCGACCCCTTCACCAAGGCCGGCGTGTTCAAGAGCGTTTCGATCCGCCGCATGCGGAAGGGTCAGTGGAACCCGGAAGCCGCGGAAGGCGCATAGGCCGGGACAGCGGAACGCGGATCATGCTGTTCGTCTATTTCCTGCTGGACGCGCCGGACATGGCGGCGCGGCGGGCCGACCTCCGGCCCGTCCATCAACAATACCTGGCCGGCGAAGGTGACCGGTTCTTCGCCGCCGGACCGCTATGGACCGACGATTTCAGCGCCATGACCGGGTCGATCTTCATCATGGACTGGCCCGACCGGCAGGCGGCGGCGGACTGGCTGAGGGACGAGCCGTTCACGGCGAACGGCGTCTACGGCGATATCCACATCAAGGGGTTCGCCAACAAATGGCCGAAGGACGGACGCCCCGCGGTGAAGGACACGCTGTTCGCCTATTTCAACCTGAACGGCGAAACCGCGGCGGGGCCGCGCAAAGAATTCCGGCAAGCGCATCTCGACTATCTGGCGGGCACGGCCGATCATATCTTCGCCGCCGGCCCGATGTTCGAGGACAGCGACGCGACCGGGATGGAAGACCGGATCGGGTCGCTCTATATCGTGGACTATCCGGACCGCGCCGCGGCGGATAACTGGTTCGCGGAGGAACCGTTCAACAAGAATGGCGTCTACGGAAACCGGTGGACGCAGGCCTACGAGAATCTGTGGCCGAAAGACTGAGAGCGAGGAAACGACGATGGCATATTGGTTGTTCAAGAGCGAACCCGGCGCGTGGTCCTGGGACGATCAGGTCCGCGACGGCACGGCCGAATGGGACGGCGTGCGCAATCACCAGGCCTGCAACAACATGAAGGCGATGAAGAACGGCGACCTGGGATTCTTCTACCACTCGGTCAACGAGAAACGGATCGTCGGCATCGTCGAGATCGTCAAGGAATACTACCCGGACCCGACGGACAAATCCGAGCGGTTCGGCATGGTCGACGTGAAAGCCATCCGCCCGTTCGAGCGCCCGGTGACGCTGGCCGAGATCAAAGGCGAGCCGCGGCTCGAGGAAATCGCGTTGGTGCGCCAGTCGCGCCTGTCGGTGATGCCGATCGAGCCCGAGCACTGGAAGCTGATCTGCGCCATGGGCGAGACCGAGGGTTAGGCGGCACCCGCCGGCCATGGCAGACGACTCTGACGACGCCCGCAAACTCTGCCGCCTCGACGACATCCCCGACGGCGAAGGCAAGAGCCTGGAAATCGAGCAGGACGGCGAGGTGATCGACGTCTTCGTCGTGCGCCAGGGCGATGCCGTGCACGGCTATCACAACATCTGCCCGCATCTCGGCACGCCGCTGACCTGGGTCGACGACGAGTTCATGACCTTCGACCGGCAATTCATCCTCTGCGCCATGCACGGCGCGGAATTCCGCATCGAGGACGGCCACTGCACCACCGGCCCCTGCCAGGGCGATACCCTCGACCCCTTCCCCGTGGAGCTGGAAGGCGGCTGGGTGCTGCGAAAATCGTAGGTCGCTACGACAGCGTCTTCTCGAACACTGCGATCGGCCCGCGCAACGACGACGATCGGCCGATCACCGACCAGCCGCGCCGCCGTAAAACCGCCGATCCTTCATCCATGCCGGTATAGACCGCATCGAAGCCGAGTCGCCGTGCCTCCGCCTCGATGGCCTGGACCAGGGCGGCTTCCGCCGCGTCCGACGTGGCTACGAGCGCGGCGAGCCAGGGGCCCAGTTGCGGATGGGTATCGAGCGAGTCGGTTTTCAGCGCCGCCGTCCCGGCAAGCCGACTCACGTCGTCCAGGGCCACCAGCGCCAACGGCAGGGCATCGCGGTTGCAGCACGCGCGGATATCCCGCTCGGCGGTGCCCGCGCCGGGGCCGTCCGGGCCGTAATAGGGCGTCCATTCGGCCTCGAACCAGTCGGCCAACTCGGGAACCAAATCCAACCGGTCGCAGAGGGAAACCACGCGGACCGGCGGCGCCGCCATCAGGTCCCCGTAACCTCGACGAAATGGCGGTAGTCGGCGGCGAGATCCTCGACCGCCGCGTTGACCAGCTTCTCGCCGGCCTCGGCGGTGGAGAGCGACGGGTCCGCGCCGCCGCGCCGGCCGTCCGGATGGCGGCGCCGGAAATCGGCCGCGCCCTGGATCGGGTTGGCTTCCGATGGCATCGAGTCGAGCGGCACGTCGCGCTGCTGGTCCGGGAAGGCGTACCAGGTCACCGAGACTTCGGCGGGAGTCGCGTGGCTGCCGTTCTTGTCGCCGTAGAGGTCCTGCGACAGCTTGTCGACCTGCGGCATGGCGAACCAGTTGGCGAGCCGGCAGAACACCTCCGCCGGCATGCGGTTCGAGCCGGCCCCGGCCAGCGCGGCGGCTTCGCCCAACTCGGCGTGGACCTCGCTGAACGCCGTGTTGACCGGCTGGATGTTGCCGCCGTGGCCGTTGACGAAATAGAAGCGGTCAAAGCCGTGCCGCGCCAGCGACATCACCATGTCGCGCACCACCAGCATCAGCGTGGACGGACGCAGGGTCACCGACCCGGGGAAATCCATATGGTGCTGCGCCATGCCGACGGAGATGGTGGGCGCAACCATCACGCCGATCTCCTCGCCGAGCCGGCGGCCGATCACCTCGGCGGTCAGCGCGTCGGTGCCGACCAGGCCGTTCGGGCCGTGCTGTTCGGTCGATCCGATGGGCAGGATGACGCCCGTGTTGTCCTTGAGATAGGTCTCGACTTCGGGCCAGGTGGCGAGTTGAAGTTGCATGGTCGTCCTCTGCTCATAGTCGGTTGCGCATACCGGCGCGGGGCGCGGTCCATGCTAGTGCAAAACCGGGATCGCTGCGATACCCGCGCGGATTCCTTCACTGTTTTCACAGGCCGGTGTGAATCGAGGTTAACAATAAACGACTTCGCTGTTTACTAACCGGCGGTTGCCGTAAATTCTATGTGTGAATGCCGACGACGCCGTCGCGCGGAAGGCTGGCCGCCGGGTTCTGTCGCGGCCGGGGCTTCGTGATAGACTCGTCGGCACGGCTCTTTGATAGACGGCGGCGAGCAGGAGCATGACGCATGAACATCGATAGGATCTCGGTCGGCGCGAATCCGCCCTACGAGGTCAACGTGATCATCGAGATCCCGATCGGCGGCGTCCCGGTGAAATACGAGATGGACAAAGAGTCCGGCGCCATGTTCGTCGACCGCTTCCTGCACACGGCGATGTACTATCCCTGCAACTACGGCTTCATCCCGCACACGCTGTCGGAGGACGGCGATCCGATCGACGCGGCGGTGGTGGCGCAGATCCCGGTGATCCCCGGCGTCGTCATCCGGTCGCGGCCGGTCGGCGTGCTGATGATGGAGGACGAGAGCGGCATCGACGAGAAGATCCTGTGCGTGCCGGTCGACGATCTGCATCCGTTCTACGAGAACATCAGCTCGTATCGCGACCTGCGTCCAATTTTGATTGAACAGATCACGCATTTCTTCGAGCATTACAAAGATCTGGAGAAGGGCAAGTGGGTCAAGGTCAAGCGATGGGGCGAAAGCGAAGAGGCCATGGACCTGATCAAGCAGGCGATGGAACGCGCCAAGAAAGAGGCCGACGCAAGCGAAGGGCCATAACGAACCAATCCTCGATTAAGGGAGGCACAAGATGAGCGACAACACATTATTCCCGGTCCCCGCCGAGACAGCGGCCGAAGCCTGGGTCGACAACGACAAATACCTCGGCATGTATCAGCAGTCGGTCGAGGACCCGGAAGGTTTCTGGGCCGAGCACGGCAAGCGGATCGATTGGTTCAAGCCGTTCAGCAAGGTCAAGGACGTCTCCTACGACAAGGACGACCTGCATATCCGCTGGTTCTACGACGGCACGACGAACGCCGCCTATAACTGCCTCGACCGGCACCTGGAGACGCGTGGCGACCAGACCGCGATCATCTGGGAAGGCGACGACCCCAAGGACGACAAGACCATCACCTATCGCGAGCTGCACGAGGAAGTCTGCAAGTTCGCGAACGGGCTGAAGGCGATCGGCGCGAAGAAGGGCGACCGCATCACGATCTACATGCCGATGATCCCCGAGGCCGCGGTGGCCATGCTGGCCTGCGTACGCATCGGCGCGATCCACTCGATCGTGTTCGGCGGCTTCTCGCCGGACGCGCTGGCCGGGCGCATCCAGGATTGCGACTGCAACATCATCATCACCGCGGACGAGGGCATCCGCGGCGGCCGGCCGATCCCGCTGAAGGCGAACAGCGACGCGGCGCTGAAAAGCTGCCCGTCGATCGAGAAGTGCGTCGTGGTCAAGCGGACCGGCGGCGACATCGAGTGGGAGGACGGCCGCGACGTCTGGTACCACGACCTGATCGCCGACGCGTCGGCGGACTGCCCGGCAGAGGAGATGGACGCGGAAGACCCGATGTTCATCCTCTACACCTCGGGCTCGACCGGGAAGCCGAAGGGCGTGATGCACACGACCGGCGGCTACATGGTCTACGCGTCGATGACCCATCAATACGTGTTCGACTACAAGGACGGGCAGGTCTATTGGTGCACCGCCGATGTCGGCTGGGTCACCGGGCACAGCTATATCGTGTACGGCCCGCTCGCCAACGGCGCGATCACGGTGATGTTCGAGGGCGTGCCCAACTACCCGGACACCAGCCGCTTCTGGGAAGTCTGCGACAAGCACGACATCGAAATCTTCTACACCGCGCCGACGGCGATCCGCGCGCTGATGCGCGACGGCGACGCCCCGGTGAAGAAGACCAGCCGGAAGTCGCTCAAACTGCTGGGCACGGTCGGCGAGCCGATCAACCCGGAAGCCTGGCTCTGGTACTACAACGTGGTCGGCGACGCGCGCTGCCCGATCGTCGATACCTGGTGGCAGACCGAGACCGGCGGGATCCTTATTACCCCGCTGCCGGGGGCGACCGCCCTGAAGCCGGGATCGGCCACGCGGCCCTTCTTCGGCATCCAGCCGCTGATGGTCGACGCGGACGGCAACCAACTGGACGGCGCCTGCGAGGGCAATCTCTGCATCGCCGACAGCTGGCCGGGACAGATGCGGACGGTGTACGGCGACCATCAACGGTTCATCGACACCTATTTCGCGACCTATCCGGGCCGCTACTTCACCGGCGACGGCGCCCGCCGCGACGAGGACGGTTATTACTGGATCACCGGCCGGGTCGACGACGTGATCAACGTGTCGGGACACCGCATGGGCACGGCAGAGGTGGAATCGGCCCTTGTCGCGCATGCCAAGGTCGCCGAGGCCGCCGTGGTCGGCGCACCGCACGACATCAAGGGTCAGGGCATCTACGCCTATGTCACGCTGAACGCGGGCGAAGAGCCGGACGAGGACCTGCGCAAGGAACTGGTGCAATGGGTGCGCAAGGAAATCGGCCCGATCGCCAGCCCCGATTGGCTGCAATGGGCGCCGGGCCTGCCCAAGACCCGGTCGGGCAAGATCATGCGCCGTATCCTGCGGAAGATCGCCGAGAACGATTTCGGCAATCTGGGCGACACCTCCACACTGGCCGAGCCGCAGGTGGTCGACGACCTGGTCGAGAACCGCATGAACCGGTAACGTCGGCAGTCATTACGCGACCAAGGAGAGGCGGAACCGGCAGCGGTTCCGCCTTTCGTTTCGGGATACCCAAGGGAGAGAACCGATGGCGGAGAACAACGCCGACTCGCTGATCCTGTATCACGGCTGGTCGTCCAGCGCGTCACGGAAGGTGCGCTTCGCCCTCGCCGAGAAACAGCTCGCCTACACGAGCCGCCCGATCAACGTGCGGAAAAACGAGCATCACGCGCCCGCTTACCGCAAGATCAATCCGAACGGGGTCGTGCCGGCGCTGGTCCACAACGGCGTCCAGCTCATCGAGAGCAGCTTCATCAACGAATATCTCGACGACGCCTTCCCCGAGCACCCGATCCGGCCGGCCGACCCGGTCGAACGCCACGCCATGCGCCTGTGGTGCCGCGACGTGGACGACAAATACCTGCCCGCCGTCCTCAAGCACAACTGGCAGAGCACGATCCACCCGATCGCGCGCGAATGGAGCGATGCAGAACTGGAAGAGAAGCTCGCGAACATCCCCGATCCCGAGCGGCGGAACTTCTGGTACCGAATGGCGCGCGACCCGTTCACCCCGGAAGAACTGGAGGAAGCGATGGCGGTGCTGCGCGGCCTGATCCGCCAGATGGAAGATGCGTTGGCGGATCGCCCCTGGCTTACCGGCGACAGCTTCACGCTCGCCGACATCAGCGTGACTCCCTATGTGAAGCGCATCGAGGAACTGGAAACCGCGCAGCTCGACCCCGATGCGAACCCGCGGACGGCGGACTGGTGGCAGCGGCTGACGGCGCGCCCGGGATTCAAGGCCGCCCATATCGGCGCCTACGCGGACCAGGCGGACCCCGAGTATCCGGGGCCGCACGCGGCCGGGTAGCATCGCTTTTTTCTTGCGCCAGCCCGGCACGGCGACAAGACTTAGGACGAGATGTCCGTGAAGCCGCACGCCGCCCCCGAGGACCACCACGATCCGCTTCTGCCGCCGGAAATGGCGCTGAAGGCGGAACATGTGGGCGTGGCAAAGGCCACCATGGATTTCTGGTCGCTGCTTGCCCTCGCGGTACTCGCGGGCGCGTTCATCGCCTTCGGCGCGCTCTTCATGACGGTGACGGTGGCCGGCGCGGCCGATGTCCTGCCTTACGGGGTCGTTCGATTGCTCGGCGGTCTCGTCTTCTCGCTCGGCCTGATTCTGGTCGTGGTCGGCGGGGCCGAACTGTTTACCGGCAACAACCTGATGGTGATGGCCTGGGCCGGCGGCCTCATCAAGTTGCGGGCGCTGATGCGCGCCTGGGCCATCGTCTACGTCGGCAATTTCATCGGCGCGGTCGGCACCGCGGGCCTCGTCTTCCTGTCGGGCCATATGGATGCAGGAAACGGGGTCATCGGGCGGACGGCGCTGGCCATCGCCAACGGCAAGGCCGCCATTCCCTTCTTCGAGGCGATGGCGCTTGGGGTCCTCTGCAATGTGCTCGTCTGCCTCGCCGTCTGGTTGACCTACAGCGCCCGGACGGTGACCGGCAAGGTCCTGGTGATCGTCCCGCCGATAGCCGCCTTCGTCGCCGCCGGGTTCGAGCATTCCATCGCCAACATGTATTTCATCCCCTTGGGGTTGCTCATGACCTGGTTCGGCGACGCGCAATCCGGGCTCACGCTCGGCAGTCTCGCGATGAACCTGATCCCCGTCACCATCGGCAACATGATCGGCGGCGGCTTGCTGGTCGGCATCGTGTATTGGTTCGTCTATCTCCGGAACCGGTAACGGCGGCTACCCGCCGAGCGCGTCGACGACGTAATCCATCCGGTCCTGGCCGAAGAACAACTCGTCGCCGACAAAGAAACTCGGCGCACCGAAGATACCGCGCGACACGGCCTCACCGGTGGACGCGATGAGGTTGTCCTTGGAGTCCGGCGCGCGCACCTGCCCGGCCAGCCCGGCGGCGTCCAAGCCCGCCGTCGTCAGGACCTCGGCAAACACCTTCGGATCGCCGACATTCTTGGCGTCGACCCAGACGGCCCGGAACAGGGCATCCGCATAGACGTCGAAGAATCCGTCCGCCAAGGCGACGAAACACCCCCGCATCGCCGCGATCGTATTGACCGGGAAATGCGGGTTCGGCGTGACCGGGATGCCGTAGCGGGCCGCACAGCGGGGAATGTCGATCTGATAGTAGGCGCCCTTGGCGGGAACCATGACCGGCGGCGCGTTGCCGGTTTCCTTCATCACCCCGCCCAGCAGCATCGGCCGGAAAACGACCTCGGCGCCGGTGCGCTCGCGCAGCTCGGGCAGGCGATAATAGGCGATGTGGGACATCGGGCTGACGAAATCGAACCAGAACTCGACCCGTTTGGTCATCGGAAGGCTCCTTGGATGTGAGGGAACCGCGCCCGACGGGGCCGCAGCGATCGCCCTATCCCGCGGACAAGGATTCGATGGTCCGCGACAGGTTATCGCGCGCCTGTTTCTCCAGGCGGCTGCGCCAGTATTCGGTTTGGTAGATCACCGGACGGTCCAACAAGCCCTGGAAGAAGGCGTTTCGCTTGGTCATCCAAACCTCCTCCTCAATCCAGGCATATTCGGCGCGGACATCCTTACCGTGTTGATCGAAGGCTTCGAACGGCACGCCGAGCCGGTACAGGTCGAGATCGCAGAACAACTGGACATCGGGATCATCCGACGCAGCATGTCCGGCGGAATGCCGGATCAAGGCCTGCGCCGCCGCCGAGCAATCGCCGGCGTAAACCGCGCCAAGACGGTCCGCGCTCAACCGTTCATTCTCGCCAAATTCGAGTTTCCCGTCGTAGATACAGTCGTGGAACCAAATGGCCAGGTCGATCGTGTCCGGATTGCCCGCCAGATGCCGCGACTTCGCGTGGCAATCCAGCATTTCGACGATGTGCACCAGCGTGTGGTAGCGGCGGTGCGGCTCGCCATACGCCGTGATCAGGTCGGCGAGCATCGCATCCGGCAGACCGAGCCGCTTTGCAAGCGGCGCCCAATATGCCGTCGCCTTCTTCACGGTCGGGTCGGATTTGGTCCGTTTCGCCATCTCAGGAAACCTGCAGTCGGCGGGTTAAAAATCGAAACACCGTCCGGCCTTTTCCCAATCCCCGTAACGGGTCGGCTCCAGCCCCTTCGGCCCGCCGACCTCTTTGGGGATTTCGCCACGCGCCTCGGCTTCGGCCCGCCATTTCTCGCCTGCAGCGTCCGCCTTCTCCTCCGCCCGCCGCCGCGGGTCGACGCCCCCGTCGTCGTTGGTGGCCTCGGATGGCGCCGTCCCGGCAGAATTCTCGGCAGCCCCATCCTCAGGGCTTTCCGGACCGGACGATTGACGTTTGCGAAGTCGGTCGAAGATGTTAGGCATCGTGACAATATGGCCCAGTTCCGGGCATTTTCCAGGGCTTGAAGCGGGTGGCCGCGATCCCCTAATTAGGTGGGTTATGGCCGATTCGTCAACCGTAAGGAGAACCGCATCGTGAATTATGTCCGCACGTCAATGCTGCTGGCCGGCATGACCGCGCTTTTCATGGGGTGCGGATACCTGATCGGCGGCGAGGGAGGCATGCTGATCGCGCTGGTCATCGCGATCGCCATGAACGCCTTCGCGTATTGGAATTCGGACAAGATGGTGCTGCGCATGTATGGCGCACGCCAGATCGAGCGCGGCGACGCCCCGGGATTCTACGGGATCGTCGAGCAACTCGCCCGCAAGGCCGAGCTGCCGATGCCGAAGGTCTATATCATCGAGAACGACCAGCCGAACGCCTTCGCGACGGGCCGTAATCCGGATAATGCCGCCGTCGCGGCGACGACCGGGCTGATGCGCATCTTGAGCCATGAGGAAATCGCCGGCGTGATGGCACACGAACTGGCGCATGTGAAGAACCGCGACACCCTTATCATGACGATCACCGCGACCATCGCCGGCGCCATCTCGATGCTGGCGAACATCGCCATGTTCTCGGGCCTATTCGGCGGCAACCGCAACAGCCCGCTCGGCATCATCGGCGTGTTGCTGGTCTCGCTGCTGGCCCCTTTCGCGGCGATGCTGGTGCAGATGGCGATCAGCCGGACCCGCGAATATGCCGCCGACCGCATGGGCGCCGAGATCTGCGGGCACCCGTTGTGGCTGGCCTCGGCGCTGGAAAAGCTGGAACAGGGCGCACAGCGGATCGACAACAACGCGGCGGAACAGAACCCGGCGACGGCGCATATGTTCATCGTCAACCCCTTGCACGCACATAGCGTCGACAGCCTGTTCTCGACCCACCCCAACACCGCAAACCGGGTCGCCCGGCTCCACGAACTGGCAGGCGGCGCGGCCCCCGCGGCCGGCCCCTGGGGCTGATCCGTTATCGCCACGAACCCCAACCCTCTCCACAGCCGCGTCGTCGCGCTCGACGTGCTGGATGCCGTCCTTGCGCGCAATCAGCCCTTCGACACCGCGCTGGCCGGCCACCGCGAATTCACGGCGCTGAGCACCCGCGACCGTGCCTTTGCGCGGCTGTTGATCGTGACCGTGTTGCGGCGACTCGGTGAGATCGACGCGCGGCTGGACCGGCTGCTCCGTCGCCCGCTGCCAGAAAAGGCGGCCCGGGCGCAAAACATCCTGCGGCTCGGCGTGGCACAGCTCGCCTTTCTCGGCACGCCGCCGCATGCGGCGGTGGATACGGGCGTGCGTCTCATGGAAAAGGGCTTCCCGCATCTCAAAGGTCTCGCGAACGCGGTCTTGCGGAAAGTCTCGCCCGACCCCGCCGCCGACCCGCCCGCCGGCATCAATACGCCGGCATGGCTCTGGGATAGCTGGTGCGCGGCCTATGGCCCGGCGACGGCGGCCGCCATCGCGGCCGCGCATCTGACGGAACCACCGCTCGACATCTCGGTCGCCGGCGATCCGCAAACATGGACCGGACCTCTTGAGGCCGAAGGCCTGCCGACCGGATCGCTGCGCCGGGCAGCCGGCGGAAATCCGGCGCTGCTGCCGGGATTCGACGAGGGCGCCTGGTGGGTTCAGGACGCCGCCGCGACCCTGCCCGCGTCCCTGTTCGGCGACGTCGCCGGCAAACCGGTCATCGACCTCTGCGCCGCCCCCGGCGGCAAGACCGCACAGCTTGCCGCGGCCGGGGCGCAGGTCACCGCCGTCGACCGCTCGCAGCAGCGTCTCAAGCGGTTGAGTGAAAACCTGCAGCGCCTGTCCCTAGAGGCCGCGGTCGTCGAAGCCGACGCCGTGGTCTGGCGTCCGCCCGCACCCGCAAGCGCGGTTTTGCTCGACGCACCCTGCACCGCGACAGGAACGATCCGCCGCCATCCGGATATCGCCCACCTGAAATCGCCGGAGGATGTCACCCGGCTGAGCGCGCTGCAGGACCGGCTGTTGCGCGCCGCCGTCAGCATGACCGCACCCGGCGGCGTGATCGTGTACGCCACCTGCTCGCTGCAGCCGGAGGAAGGGCCCGAGCGGATCGAGGCGGTGCTGGCGGACGAAACGCCGGTCGCGCTGGACCCGATCGCCGAGAGCGAAGCGCCCGGCCTGGACGCGGCGATCCAGCCGGACGGCACGCTCCGCACGCTGCCCTGCCACTGGAGCCAACGCGGCGGCCTCGATGGATTCTTCATCGCCCGCCTGCGCCGGACATAGGCGCGGCAGGCGTAGCATCCCGCACCCCACGACTTCCGCTTGCACCCGTTCACGGAAGCGACTAAGCAGGGGGTCATGCAGCAACCGGTTCGAATCGCTCCGTCCATCCTATCGTCGGACTTCGCCGCGCTCGGCGAGGAAGTGCGCGCCATCGACGCGGCCGGTGCGGATTACATTCATATCGACGTGATGGACGGACATTTCGTCCCGAACATCACCATCGGCCCCGACGTCATCAAGGCGTTGCGGCCGCACAGCGAAAAACCCTTCGATGTCCATCTGATGATTTCACCCGTGGACAGCTATATCGACGCCTTCGCCGATGCGGGCGCGGATATCATCACCGTGCATCCCGAAGCGGGCCCGCATACCCACCGGACGATCCAGGCGATCAAGGCCGCAGGCAAGAAGGCCGGGCTGTCGCTCAATCCCGCGACACCGGTGGAGGCGGTCGATTACCTGTTGCCGGATCTCGATCTGGTGCTCGTCATGACGGTAAACCCCGGATTCGGGGGTCAGAAATTTATTTCCTCACAGCTCGCGAAGATTCGAGACTTGCGGTCCCGAATTGATACAATCGGCGCTCCGATCGATTTGGAGGTGGATGGCGGTATCAATGCCGACACCGCGGCCCAGGCGATCGACGCCGGCGCGGATGTATTGGTCGCGGGCACCGCAAGTTTTCAAGGCGGGCCATCGGCTTACGCAAAAAATATAGAAACGCTCCGCGGCGGCACCTGACGGCTCGAGAGAATGTGACTCGAGGGGATGTCTGGCACGGGTGTAATTTGGTGGTCTTTTTATCCGAGTGTCCGGCTTGAGTAACGGCTTTTCCAATAGCGTTTTCCGATCGCGCCTCTATAAGCTCGCCCTGATGGGCCGCGGGCCGACCACGCTGGCTGCCCTGCCGCCGGACAGCGAGGAACGCGGCGTCGCGACCGGCGATCCCGAATCCGGAAACGCGATCATGAACGGCGGCTATGCGATCGGGGGCGAACCCGTCGACTTCGAGTCCGCCTGGCCATCGGCCGGCGCCGGAGAGCCCGTACAGATCGCCTTGCACCGGTTCGATTGGCTCGGCGATCTCGCCGCGCTGGGGTCGGTCGACGCCCGCCGGTTTGCCGAACAGCTGTTCGAGAGTTGGGACGAACGCTTCGGCACCTATCACGAAGTCAGTTGGCGCGCCGACATTCTTGCCGCGCGGATGGTGAACTGGCTGACCCAATACGCCGCCCTGTTCGAACCGGCGGAAGCGACTTTCCGGATCCGCTTCCTCGACAGCATCGCCCGGCAGCTTCGCCATTTGCGGCGGGTCGCCAGCCAGGAAACCGCCCCGATGGAGCGGATCGAGGTGCTCAAGGGCCTGATATACGGCGAGACCTGCGTGACCTCGGAAACCGAGCGCGTCCGCCGGTCGCTGACCTTGCTGGAAACCGAACTGGAACGCCAGGTGCTGCCGGACGGCAGCCATATCTCCCGCAGTCCGGGGCGCCAACTCGCCACCCTGGAAGCCCTGATCGATATTCGCGCGGTGCTGACCGCCGCCAGCCGCGAGGTACCGGTCGCCCTGCGCAATGCCATCGACCGGATGGCGCCGATGACGCGATTCTTGCGCCACAGTGACGGTGCGCTCGCCTGTTTCAACGGCGGGGGGCGGCCCGACCCGACCCATGTCAGCCGTGTCTTGCTGCGTTCGGACGCCCAGGGCCGCGCTCCAGGCCGCGCGCCCTATGCCGGCTTCGAACGGATCGACGCAAACGGCATGGTGCTCATCCTGGATGGCGGCACGCCGCCCGACGACGCCTATGACGAGGAAGCGCATGCCGGCCTGATGAGCTTCGAATTGAGTGTGGACGGCCAGCGCCTGATCGTGAATTGCGGCGCAGGCGCCGCCACCGACGCCGATTGGCGGCAAGCCCTGCGCACCACCGCCGCCCACTCGACGCTGATCATTGACGACCGGAATTCCTGCGAGGTGACCGAGACCGGGTTGGGCCGGCGGCCCGGCGCGATCGACTGCGATCGCGGCGAGATCGACGGCAACATCTGGATCAGCAGCAGCCATGACGGCTACGAGGACCGCTATGGTCTGACCCATCGCCGCCGGCTCTATGTCGGCGACGAGGAACCGGGGTTGCGCGGCGAGGATATCCTCGTCGGCGACCGCCAACACCCCTTCGCCGTCCGGTTCCATCTCCATCCGTCAGTGCGCGCCACGATCGACGGCGACCCGGGATTCGCGACCCTGGCGCTGCCGAACGGCGACCGCTGGCGGCTCCGCGCCGACCGGCCGATCGCCCTTGAGGACAGTGTTTACTGGCAGGATGACACCGGCATCGAGCGGTCGACCCAGATCGTGGTGCGCGGCGAAACCAACGGCGCCGCGACACCGGTAAAATGGCGGCTGCGCCCGGTGGCGCAAGACCGGGCGGCCGAGACCGAATCGGACACTTCCGATCCGGTCGAAAGCCCCGAAACGCGTGGGGATCCAGGCGATACACCCTCCCCGGACGTTGTCTGAATTCCACCGTTCATAAAATGAACACACTTGACGTTCACCCGATGAACGCTGTAATGTTCATCGGGTGAACGCCTATCCGCGGGCATGCCTGCCTGCAAAGGCCGTGAAATGCGCGGCACGGATGGCGTGGTGGGGGGCCGCCGGTCATGGCCGGAAGCAAGACCGAAAACGGGACGATGGACAGCGAGGCCGAGATCACGCTCGGCCTGTTGAATGCGGTGCATGAGGACAGCGGCCTGACGCAACGGTCCGCCGCCCGGAACCTGGGCATCGCGCTCGGCCTCACCAACGCCTACCTGAAACGCTGCATCCGCAAGGGTTACATCAAGGTCCGGCAGATTCCGTCGAATCGCTACGCCTATTACCTGACGCCGCAGGGATTCGCCGAAAAGGCACGGCTGACCACCGAATATCTCTCCCACTCCTTCACCTTCTTCCGTCAGGCGCGCGAGCAATGCGCCGATGCGTTGACCGTCTGCGCAGCGAACGACTGGAAGAGCGTCGCGCTGGCCGGTTCCGGCGACCTCGCGGAAATTGCCGTGCTGTGCGGCCACAACATGAACGGCGCGGTGACGCTGCAATGCGTCGTCGACCCCGAAGATACCGGCGCGCAATGCGCAGGCCTCCCCCTGGTGGGAACACCGCCGCCGCAGGGCAAGATCGACGCGATCATCCTGACCGACCTTCGCATGCCGCAACAGACATTCGACGCGCTGCGCGGCCAGTTTCCGGCTGACCGGATCCTGACGCCGCCGTTGTTGCAGGTGGTGCGGGACCCCGCGCCGGACGCGGAGGCGTGACCATGGAACGCTGGTATGTGGTGCATACGCGGGCCGGCGCCGAACGTCTCGCCCAGGGCCACTTGGAGCGCCAGGGATTCGAGACCTATTTGCCGTGCTACCTCAAAACGCGGCGGCATGCCCGGCGGACGTCGCAGACCCCGGCGGCGCTGTTCCCCCGCTACCTGTTCGTCCGCTTCGATGCCGGGAACGCGCCCTGGCGGTCGATCAACGGCACCCATGGTGTCAGCCATCTCGTCTGCATGGGCAACCGGCCATCCGCCGTCCCGCGCGGCGTGGTGCCGGAAATCCGCGCCCGCGAATCCGAGGACGGATTCGTCGACGTCACCGAACCGCTCGGCTTCGAGACGGGCGACGTGGTGCAGGTGACCAACGGCCCCTTGGCGCAACAGACCGGCATCTTTCAGGGCCGGGACGACAACCAGCGCGTTGTCGTCCTGCTCTCGATGCTGGGCCGCGAGATGAAGGTCGCACTGGACCGCCAGGCCGTCGCCGCCTTCGCCTGACCCGGCCGCCCCGCAAGGCCATCGGCTGGCCGATCCCGCCGTCTCGGTCTATAACGCGGCCATGATCTGGCTACTTCCCGCCTGCGTCACCGTCGCCATTGCCAGCGCCCTGGCCACCGGCGCGTTGCGCGCGCAGTTGCAGCGGCGGTCGATCCTGGATCATCCGAACGAGCGCAGCAGCCATGAGCGTCCGACGCCGCGGGGCGGCGGGCTTGCAGTCGTCCCGATCATTCTGGTTGCCTGGGCGCTCTACGCCGGCGTCCCGATCTCGGCGGAGATGGCCGTGATCATTCCCGGCGCGGCGGCCCTTGCGCTGCTGTCCTGGATCGACGACCTGCGCAGCTTGCCGGCGGCGATCCGGCTCGCCGGACAAACCGCCGTTGTCGCGACGGCGCTGGTCCTGCTCGACGGATTCGGCCTGGTGTTCCAGGGCTTGCTGCCGCCATTGATGGACAAGATCGTCGCGGCGATCGCCTGGATCTGGTTCATCAATCTGTTCAATTTCATGGACGGCATCGACGGTATTTCCGGCATCGAGGCGGCCAGCATCGGCAGCGGGTTGGCGGTCTTGGCGCTGATGACCCCGGCACTCGCGCCCGCACCGTGGTATGGCCTGGCGATCGCCGCGGCGATGCTCGGCTTCCTGATCTGGAACTGGCATCCGGCGCGCATTTTCCTGGGCGATGTCGGCAGCGTACCGGTCGGATTCCTGCTCGGGTTCCTGTTGTTGGCGGCGGCCGCAAATGGGTATTGGGCGCCGGCCCTGATTCTGCCGCTCTACCACCTCGCCGATGCGACGATCACGCTGATACGTCGGGGACTGCGGGGCGAAAAGGTCTGGCGCGCCCATCGCGAGCATTTCTATCAAAAATCCGTGCAAGGCGGCCGCAGCCATGCCGTGACCTGCGGCGCAATTCTCATCGCCAACCTGTTACTTATAGCGCTGGCCGTGACTGCCATGAGCGCGCCCGCGTTATCGCTGATCGGGGCGGCGGTGGTGGTCTCCGTCCTGCTGATCTGGATGCGATCCTAACCGTCTCCGCGTCATCCAACCCCTAGTATCCACGGTCCCTACACGGGTATGATATTTACCGGTCGGGATTTATTGCTGTTGCCGCAAAAGCGCCGTAAGAAGCGGGGGAAATGAGCCTGCGGATCAAAATGGACCGGACGCGGATCGCGTTCGTGCATGACGTCATCATGGCGGCGGTGTCCTTCCCGCTGTCACTCTACCTGCGCGTCGGCGTCATGGACAGCTATGAGATCGAGCCCTACCTGATTCCCGGGACGATTCTGTTCGCCGCCTTGGCCGCGCCGGTGTTCTGGTACGGCCGACTCTATCGCGGCATTTGGCGTTACGCCTCGTTGGACGACCTGGTGGCGATCACCAAGGCGGTGACGCTGCTGATCCTGCTGTTCCTGCCGCTCTTGTTCGTGATCACGCGGCTGGAGTATTTTCCGCGTTCGGCGCCCTTCATCAACTGGTTCGTCCTGATGACGCTGCTCGGCGGCCCACGCTTCATCTACCGCCTGTTCAAGGACCGGCGGATGGAAAACGTGCTGGCGCGGTCCGACCATCTGCGGGTTCCGGTGCTGCTGATCGGCGCCAACGATGCCGCGGAACTGTTCATCCGCCAGCAGGCGCGCGACCGCGACGCCACCTATAAGGTGCTCGGCGTCATCGACGAGAAGGGACGGCGGATCGGACGGTCGATCCACGGGGTCCAGGTGATCGGCGGGCTGTACGACCTGGAGAAGATCGTGCGCGGCATCAACGACCCGCCGCCGCAACGGCTCGTCCTGACGCATCACCGGTTCGAGGGCGCCACGGTGCGCGACATCCTGGCACGGGCCGAGAACCTGGGCCTCAGCATGGCGCGGCTGCCCCGTCTGGCCGACCTCAAGACCGGCATCGAGGATCAGAACCGCATCGAGACGCAGCCGATCGACGTCGAGGATTTGCTGGGCCGGCCGCAGGCGGTGCTCGACCGCGACGCCATGCGGGCGCTGATCGCGAGCCGTAAGGTGCTGGTGACCGGCGCGGGCGGTACGATCGGCGGCGAACTGGTGCGCCAGATCGCCGATTTCGACCCGGCCTCGATCACGCTGGTCGATGCTTCGGAATACAACCTCTATCAGATCGACGGAGAGCTTTCCGAAACCCATGCCGGCCTGCCGCGGCACGCGGTTCTCGGCGACGTGCGCGACCGGACGCGGCTCGACGACGTGTTCGCACGCCACGCTCCGGACCTGGTGTTCCACGCCGCCGCGCTGAAGCATGTCCCGATGGTCGAGGCCAACCCGCTGGAAGGGGTCCTGACCAATACGATCGGGAGCCGTAACGTCGCCGAAGCCTGCCGCGCCGCGAATGTCCGGCTGATGGTGCAGATATCCACCGACAAGGCGGTCAACCCGACCAATGTCATGGGCGCTACCAAGCGGCTGGGAGAGAGTTATGGCCAAGCGCTCGACCTGGAAACCCGGGAGAATGGCGGCACGCGGTTCGTCACCGTCCGCTTCGGCAATGTCCTGGGGTCGACCGGGTCGGTGGTCCCGCTGTTCCAGCGCCAGATCGCCCAAGGCGGCCCGGTCACCGTGACCGACCCGGAAGTGACGCGATACTTCATGTCGGTCCGTGAAGCGGTCGAACTGGTGCTGCAGGCATCGGCAATCGGCGCGTCGGACGGCGCGGCCTGCGGCAAGATCTTCGAATTGGAGATGGGCGAGCCGGTTCGCATCGTCGATCTCGCGCATCAGATGATCCGCCTCGCCGGCTACACGCCCGATACGGATATCGAGGTCAAGTTCATCGGCCTGCGGCCCGGCGAGAAGATGCAGGAAGAGCTGCTGCACGCGTCCGAGGCGGTCGTGCCGACCACGCATCCGAACCTGTGCCTGGCCAATCCGCGCACCGCGGACCTGCCGTTGCTGCAGCGGGCGCTCGGCGAGCTTGAAGAGGCCGCCCGGGCACGGCGCGAGGATCAGGTGATGGCGATGATTCAGCGGCTCGTTCCCGAATTCGGCAGCGAGGAGACACCCGCCGCCCTGTCGCGGTGACACCGTGGAGAGATTTAGACCCGGCCCCGCCGGCCCGTATCGATACCCCTAGCTTAAGGAGAGTCCCAAACCCATGGCCGACGTTTCGATTGCGCGCGCCCTGATATCCGTTTCCGATAAAACGGGCCTTGTCGAATTCGCGCAGTTCCTCGCCGAGTCCGGCGTCGAAATCCTCTCGACCGGCGGATCCGCCAAGGCGATGACCGATGCCGGACTGACCGTCATCGAGGTCGCCGACCACACCGGATCGCCGGAAATCCTGGACGGCCGGGTCAAGACGCTGCATCCCAAGGTCCATGGCGGCATCCTGGGCCGCCGCGACCTCGACAGCCATCGCCAGCAGATGGAGGAACACGGCATCGCCCCGATCGACCTGGTCGTGGTCAACCTGTATCCGTTCGAAGCGACGGTGGCGCGCGGCGCATCCTTCGAGGACTGCGTGGAGAATATCGACATCGGCGGACCTGCCTTGATCCGCGCCGCCGCCAAGAACCACGACCATGTCGCCATCGTGACCGACCCCGCGCAATACGACGCCGTGCGATCCGAGATGACCGCCCGGTCCGGCGCCACCGATACCGACCTGCGCCTGCGCCTGGCCGAAGAGGCATACGCGCACACCGCGCTATACGACACGATGATCGCCGACTGGCTGACCAAGCAGCGCGGCGAAGTGCTGCCGCCGCAGCGGACCGTCGGCGGCCGTCTCAAGCAGCGCCTGCGCTACGGCGAGAACCCGCATCAGGAAGCCGGGCTCTATGTCGATGGATCGAACCGCCCCGGCGTCGCGACGGCGGAACAGATCCAGGGCAAGGAGCTGAGCTACAACAACCTCAACGACACCGACGCGGCATTCGAACTGGTCGCCGAGTTCGACGCGCCGGCCTGCGCGATCATCAAACACGCCAACCCGTGCGGCGTCGCCGTCGGCACGGACCTCAGCAGCGCCTATGCGTCGGCGCTGGCCTGCGATCCGATCAGCGCGTTCGGCGGCATCATCGCGCTGAACCGCCCGTTGGACGGCCCGACCGCCGCCCAGATCGCGGACCTGTTCGCGGAGGTCATCATCGCCCCCGACGCGGATGCGGACGCGCGCGGGGAACTGGCCAAGAAAAAGAACCTGCGCATCCTGTTGACCGGCGACCTGCCCGACCCGGCGGCGGGCGGCATGATGGTCAAGTCGATCGCCGGCGGCTATCTCATGCAGTCGCGGGATACCGGGCATATCGCGGAACCGGACCTGCGCGTCGCGACGCAGCGCGCGCCGACCGACGACGAGGTTCGCGACCTGCTGTTCGCGTTCACCGTCTGCAAACACGTGAAATCGAATGCCATCATCTACGTCAAGGACCGCGCTACGGTCGGCATCGGCGCAGGGCAGATGAGCCGCGTGGATTCGTCCCGCATTGCCGCTCAGAAAGCCCGCGACGCGGCCGAGGCCGCCGGTGGCGGCGAACCCAAGACGATTGGGTCGGTGGTCGCGTCGGACGCTTTCTTCCCCTTTGCGGACGGTTTGATGGCGGCGGTCGACGCGGGCGCGACGGCGGTGATTCAGCCCGGCGGCTCGATGCGCGACGAGGATGTCATCGCCGCGGCCGACGAAGCCGGTATTGCCATGGTCTTCACCGGAATGCGCCACTTCCGCCATTAGGGCCATGCGAGTCGCGGGACGGCTCCCGGACCGTGACGAGCACCGCGCCGCCAGCGACGAAAAACAGGATGATCGTCGCCATGCCGGCACGCTGGCTGTCGAAGGCCTCGGTCGCGAGCCCGAAGAATATGGGGCCGAGAAAGGCAACAGATTTTCCGGAGAAGGCGTAGAGGCCGAACATCTCCGTCTCCATCTCGTTCGGCGACAGCCGCGCCATCAGCGACCGGCTCGCCGCCTGCGCCGGCCCGACGAAGATGCCGAGACCCAAGGCCAGCGCAATGAAGACGGTCTTGTCGGAGATCAGCAGCGTCGCCGTCCCGAACCCGATCAGGCCGATCAGCGCGACGAAGACGGTCTTCTTCGATCCGACGGCGTCGTCGAGCCAGGCGAATCCGAACGCGCCGAGGCCGGCCGTCACGTTCAGGCCGATGGCGAAGATCAGGATCTCCTCGAAGTCCATCCCAAACGTGCCGGCGGCGTAGAGACCGCCCATGGCGAACAGGGTCGCCAACCCGTCGCGATAGAGCGCGCTGGCGATTAGAAAGCGCACGATGTCGCGGTAACGCCGCACGTTGCGCACGGTCTGCACAAGTTGCGCAAGACCGGCGATGACGGCCTTGCGAATGGGTAAACCGGTCGGCGTCATGTCAGGCGTGAACAGAAACAGCGGCACCGCGAACAGGCCGAACCAGAGCGCAACCAGCACCGCCGTGGCGCGGATATTCTCCGACCCCTCTTTCGACAGGCCGAAGAGCGGCTGTTCCGGCTGGATGAAGCCGACCAGCGCAATCACCAGGCAACACAGGCCGCCCGCATAGCCCAGTCCCCAAGCCCAGCCGGAAACGCGGCCGATCATGCCGCGCGGCGCCACCTCCTCGAGCATGGCGTTGTAGAACACATTGGCGAGCTCGAAGGCGACGCTGGCAATGACGACGCAAGCCAGGGCGAAGGCCACCATGCTCCTGTCGGGGGTCGCAAACCACAGCAGCGCGGTCGGCAGCAGGGTCAACGCGACGAAAACGCCGAGCCAAGGCTTGCGCGCCCCACCGCGATCGGCGATCGCGCCGAGTACCGGGCTTGTGAGGGCAACTGCCAACCCCGCCGCACCGAGAGCGAAGCCCCAGACGGCGCTGCCCGCGGTCTCGTCACCGTAGATCCCACGGGCGAAGTAGACGCTGAACACGAAGGTGCCGATGACCGTATTGAAGGCGGAATTCGCCCAATCGTACAGACACCAGGAGAAAACGGCGCGGCGCGTCGTCATGGTTTCGTCAATTGGCAACTCCGTCGCCAGCGCTTAGGGTGATGCGCCGCCCTCATGGGCAATGCGAATGGAGCAGGAGTTTAGCGCATGCTTGTTACAACGACACAGTCTCTCGATGGCCGCAAGATCGTCGAGTATTACGGCATTTGCACCGGCGAGGCGATCTGCGGCGCAAACGTCTTCCGCGACATGTTCGCGGGGGTCCGCGACTTCGTCGGCGGCCGGTCCGGCGCCTATGAAAAGGTCCTGCGCGAGGGCAAGGAAATCGCCATCGAGGATATGTGCGAACAGGCGAAGGATATGGGCGGGAACGCCGTCATCGCCGTCGATATCGACTACGAGGTGGTCGGCGAAAAAGGCTCCATGCTGATGGTGGCCGTCAGCGGTACCGCCGTCAGGGTCGAATAGCCCAATAGTCCGGATCGTGCCGGTCGGCGGCGGCCGGCTCGATACGCCTAGGCCATCACCAGCCCGCGCAGTTCGCGGTTCGCGACGGTCAGCATCGCCAGGTCGATGCTGCCGTGCTGTTCCAGTTCGTTGACGATCCCTTCGACGCGGCCGACCACGTCCCGGCGATTGCCGGCCCAGTCTTCGATCGCGTCGCCGCCGCAGCGGCCGTTGATCAGAACCCGGCCGGCGAGATCGACCTGCGTTCCCCACAAATCGTCGATGATCGCGCCGAGCGCCATCTGATGCCACGGATTCTCCGGCGTCATGATATTCGCGTGATGCCGCAGCCAATCGAGCTTGAAGCGGCTGCCCAGCAGGAAATACGTCTCGCCGACCTCGCCCACCTTGCGGTTGGTCTGCTCGGCGATCCGTACGATATCGCACGCCGTCGACAAAGCCTTGAGCCGGCCGACCCGCTGCGCCAACGCCTCGGGCACGCCGGGCTGCGCAAAGCGGGCCTCGCGTTCCTGCGTTTCCGCAATCTGATCCGGCGCCATCAACGATTCCAGCTTGCCGCTGATCTCTTCGATGCCAGCGCCGTAGGTCTCGGCATTCTTACGGATATCCAGTGGATGCTCGCCGTAGCGCAGGAACCATAGGGTCATGCGCTCGAGCGTGCGGCCGGTCTCCATCAGCATCTGGTTCTGCACCTCGGTCGAAACCGTATTGTCCAGATCCTCGATGGCCTGCCACACCGACCGCAGGTCGAAGGCCTCGCGCACGATGGTATAGGCCCGCGCGATTTCCGGCTCGTCCATGCCGGTCCGGTCCTGCATCTCGGTCACGAAGGTGGGACCGACCCGGTTGATCATCGAATTGGTGACGACGGTGGCAATGATCTCCCGCCGCAGGCGATGCCGCCCGATGACCGCCTTGTATTTCTTGCGCAACGGCTCGGGGAAGTAGCGCAACAGGTCCTCTTCCAGCATCGATTCGTCCGGAAGATCGCTTTCGAGCAGCCGCTCGTAGGTGATGTTCTTGGAATAGGCAAGCAGCACCGACAGTTCCGGCCGCGTCAGACCGTGGCGCGCGGATTGCCGGTCCGCGATCTCCTCGTCGTCCGGCAGGAATTCGATCTGCCGGTTCAGCAGGTCGGCGCGTTCGAGGATCCGCATCATCCGCTGCTGCTGATCGAGCAGACGGTAGGACTGCGCCTCGGTCACCGACAACGCCTGAGTCTGCTGATAGTTGTTGCGCAGGACGAGCGCCGCGACCTCGTCGGTCATCTTGGCGAGCAGCGTATCGCGCTGCTTCATCGTCATGTCGCCGCGCTGCACCACGTCGCCCAACGCGATCTTGATGTTGACCTCGTGGTCCGACGTGTCGACGCCGGCCGAGTTGTCGATGAAGTCGGTGTTGACCCGGCCCCCGCTCTGCGCGAACTCGATGCGGCCAAGCTGCGTCACGCCGAGATTGGCGCCTTCGCCGACCACCTTGCAGCGCAGATCGCGGCCGTCGACCCGGATCGGATCGTTCGCCCGGTCGCCGGCGTCGGTGTGGTCCTCGTCCGACGACTTGATATAGGTGCCGATGCCGCCGAACCACAGCAAGTCGACCTCGGCCAGCAGCATCGCCTTCAGCAATTCGTTCGGCGTCACCTTGTTCGACGAAATGCCGAACAGCTTCTGGATTTCCGGCGTCAGGTCGATCGATTTGGCGCTGCGCTCGAACACGCCGCCGCCCTTGGAGATCAGCTTCGCGTCATAGTCCGACCAACTGCTGCGCGGAAGGTCGAACAATCGCCGACGTTCCTGGAAACTTTTGGCGGCGTCCGGCGACGGATCGATGAAGATGTGCAGGTGATTGAAGGCACCGACCAGCTGGATATGCTCGGACAGCAGCATGCCGTTGCCGAACACGTCGCCCGACATGTCGCCGCAGCCGACGCAGGTGAAATCCTGGGACTGCGAATCGTGGCCCATTTCCCGGAAATGGCGTTTGACCGATTCCCACGCGCCGCGCGCCGTGATGCCCATGCCCTTATGGTCGTACCCGGCCGAACCGCCGGACGCGAAGGCGTCGTCGAGCCAGAAGCCCCGGTCGCGGGCGACCCCGTTCGCGAAGTCGGAGAAGGTGGCGGTGCCCTTGTCCGCGGCGACGACGAGATAGGGATCGTCTTCGTCCTTACGCACCACTTCCAGCGGCGGAATGACATCGTCGCCGGACAAGTTGTCGGTCACGTCGAGCATCGCGCCGATAAATGTCTTGTAGACCGTAATTCCCTCTTCCATGAAGGCGTCCCGATCGGACGGCGGCGGCGCTTTCTTCAACACGAACCCGCCCTTAGAGCCGACCGGCACGATCACCGCGTTCTTGACCTGCTGCGCCTTGGCGAGGCCCAGCACCTCGGTGCGGAAATCCTCGCGCCGGTCCGACCAGCGCAGCCCGCCGCGCGCCACATAACCGAAGCGCAAATGCACGCCTTCGAACCGCGGGCTGTAGACGAATATCTCTCGCAGCGGCCGCGGCAGCGGCAGCTCGTCGATATTGCCGCTGTCCAGCTTGAAGGTCACATAAGGTTTCTGCGATCCGTCTTCGGCCAGCTGATAGAAGTTCGTGCGCAGCGTCGACTGGATCATGTTGAGGTAGTGCCGGATGATGCGGTCTTCATCCAGGTTGCTGACCGATTCCAGCGCTTCTTCGATGCTTTCGACGGTCGTGATCTCGTCGACTTGGCGCTTGCCGTCATAGTCCGGATCGAACCGGACCTCGAACAATTTGACCAGCAAACCGGCCAGAGTGCGGTTCTTCGCCAGAGTCTCTTCCATGTAATCCTGGCTGAACGGGATACGCGCCTGCCGCAGGTATTTGCAATAGGACCGCAGGATGACGACCTCGCGCCAGTTGAGCCCGGCGCCGAGCACGAGCCGGTTGAACCCGTCGTCTTCCATCTGGTCGCGCCAGACCTGCGAGAAGCTCTCATGGAACTCGTCGCGAATCGTCTCGAAGTCCACGGCTGATCCGTCGGCGGTGACGAGTCCGAAATCATGGATACGGATTTCACCCTCGTCGTCGGACAGGGTCATCTCGAAGGGAATCTCGCTCATGACCTTGAGGCCCATGTTCTCGAGCACGGGCAACACATCCGACAGGGCCAACTGGCCGTCGGCGCTGTAAACCTTGAAGCGCAGCTCGTTCTCTTCCGCCTCGATCGGGTGGTAGAGGTTCATGCCGAGCTGGCCGCTTTCGCGCACCTCTTCGATCTTCTCGATGTCGAAGACGCCCGTCGCCGCCGAGAATCGGTGCTGATAGGCCACCGGGAAGGCGCTGTCGTAGCGGCGGTACAGCCGGTTGCCGGTTTCCTCGCCAAGCTGTTCGACCAGCACGTCGTGCAGACGGTCGCTCCAGGTGCGGCCGGCATCGCGCAAGCGGATTTCGATTTCGCGGATATCGTATTCCGGCACCTCGCCGAGCCGCGTCGCGATCGTGAAATGCAGCCGGCCGAGCGGCTCGTCCCCGAACTGCGCCGTGTGGTTCGCGATGACGCCGTTGAAGGCGGCCGCGAGGATGTCTTGGAAGGCGCGGCGCAGCGCCGGGTTGTAGCGGTCGCGCGGGACATAGACGATGGCGGACACGAAACGGCCGAACGGATCGTGCCGCACGAACAGCGCGATGCGCTGACGCTCCTGCAGGCTGACGATGCCGATGGCGATTTCCTCGAGTATATCCGGCTCGATCTGGAACAGTTCATCGCGCGGGAAATTCTCCAACACATGCATCAGCGCCTTGCCGCTGTGGCTGCGCGGATCGAAGCCCGACCGGGCGAGGACGTCGTTCACCTTCTGGCCAAGCACGGGAATGCGACGCGGACTCATGCTGTAGGCCGACGATGTGAACAATCCGACGAAGATACGCTCGCCGGTGACATTGCCCTTGGCGTCGAACTTCTTGATCGCGATCGCGTCCAGCGGCGTCGGCCGGTGCACGGTCGAACGCAGGCTGGATTTCGTGATCAGGATCGGTTCCGGGCGGCGCAGGAATTCCTGCACTTCCGGCGGCATGTTGCCGAGCTGCCGCAGACCGGCGAACACCTCGACCGACGGGTCGCGCAGTACGCCGAGGCCCGAGTCCTCCAGGATCTCGACCGTCGCCTTCTTGCCCTTGTGCAGGATGTTGACGTCGCGATACCCGATGAAGGTGAAATGGTTGTCGCGAATCCATTCCAGGAAGGCGACCGCATCTTCCAATTTGTCGGAATCGATCGGCGGCGGGGACTTGGTCAGGCTTTCCAAGGCCTCCTTGGACTGATCCAGCATCGCGGGCCAGTCTTCAACGGCGGCGCGCACATTCCCGAGGATCCGTAGGATATTCGTTTCGATCTCGCGCAGCGCCTCGGGCGACGTCTGCTCGTCCACCTGGATCTGCATGAAGGATTCGCGGGCGGCGCCGTTACCGCTCTCGTGGCCTTCGGCGACCTTGACGAGCCGGCCGGCCTTGTCGCGTTCGACCTCGAAGATCGGGTGGATCACCAGATGCACTGTCAGATTCAGCGCATTCAGCTCCATCGCGACCGAATCAACCAGGAAGGGCATGTCATCGTTGATGATTTCGATGACCGTATGCCGGCAGCGCCAGCCGTTCTTTTCGAATTGCGGATTGTAGGCGCGGACTTTCGGCTCATTGCCGTCGCGCTTGTCACCGAAATGCAGCAGCGACAGCGCCGCGCCGTAAAGGTCTTCCGGGTCGACGCCGAGGACATCGTCCTCCAGCACGTCGGTATAGAATTGGCGGATGAAATACGCGGATTTGTCCGCTTTTTCGCCGCTCATCTTCGATTGAACCAGGGCCGTGACCTTTTCGATCATCTCCTGCTTCAGCGTTTCCACCCGGACTGGCATAGCTCAACTCCAATAGGACATAGCGCCCCGGCAATGGATGCCCGAGGCAACACAAAGGTTTAGCGAAGGTCCTGTGAACATTTTACTAACCGTGACGCAGCTTAATTCCGCGGTCATGCGGCCAATGCACCCGGCAATACTAACGCAACTCCTGCGATTAGCGAGCAAAATGACGCGAAAACGCCGGCGGTATGACCGCCGGCGCATCAAACGCGAAATGTCGGAGAGACGTTCGGCCGCGCGTTACGCGGCGATTTCGCACAAGGTGTCGGGCAGGATCAGCTTTGCGTCGCACGCCGCCTGCACGTCTTCCGCGGTCAGCCCGGGCGCCACCTCTTCCAGGACGAAGCCGTCCTCGGTGACCGACAACACCGCCATATCGGTGTAGACCCGCGTCACCACGCCGAGCGCGGTCGGCGGATAGGTCAGCGTATCGACGATCTTCGCGCTGCCGTCCTTCGACAGATGCGTCATGATCGCAAAGGTCTGCCGCGCGCCGACGGCGATGTCCATCGCGCCGCCGATGTTTCCGGCGCTGGCGCCCAACACCTTCCAGTTCGCCAGATCGCCATTCGCGGCCACCTGGAACGCGCCCAGCACCGCGCAGTCGAGCCGGCCGCCGCGCGCCAGCGAGAAGGAATCCGCGTGATGCACATAGGCGCCGCCGGGAATCAGCGTCACCGGGCCCTTGCCCGCGCTCATCAGGTCCCGGTCGATGTCTTCCTCGCGTTCCGGCGGCGGCCCCATGCCGATGATGCCGTTCTCGCTGTGCAGGATGACATCGCGCTCGGGCGGGACATATTGCACGGCCATGGTCGGCATGCCGATGCCGATGTTGACCACCCAGTCGGCCTCCAGGTCGCGGGCGAGCCGCTTGGCGACCTGGTCGCGGGTGAGCAGGGGTTTATCGGGTTTGGTCATGATGCGTGTCATTTTCTCTTACCCGCCAGTTACCAGATAGCTGTCCACATAGACGCTGGGCGTCACGATATTCTCCGGATCGAGTTCGCCGACCTCGACCTCCTCGGCCACCTCGGCGATGGTGAACTCGGCCGCCATCGCCATGACCGGGTTGAAGTTCCGCGCCGACTTGCGGAAAACCAGGTTGCCGCGCTTGTCCGCCTTCAGCGCCTTGATCAGCGCGAAGTCGCCGCGCAACGGCTTCTCCAGGATATACGTCTTGCCGTCGATCTCAAATTCCGGTTTGCCCTCGGCAATCTCGGTGCCGACCCCGGTCGGGGTCAGGAAACCGCCGAGCCCCGCGCCCGCGTTGCGCATGCGCTCGGCCATCGTGCCCTGCGGCACCACTTCGAGGTCGACCTTGCCGGCGGCGTAGAGCTCCTTGAAGACATGGGATTCGCTGGCGAAGGGGAAGCTGCAGATCATCTTGCCGACGACGCCTTCCTCCAGCAGCCGGGCGATCCCGGTATGCCCGGTGCCCGCGTTGTTGTTGACGATGGTCAGGTTGCGCAGACCGCTGTCGCAGACGCCCTCGATCAGGGTTTCCGGCACCCCGCCATACCCGAACCCGCCGATCAAAACGATACTGCTGTCGCGGAGGTTCGAGATCGCCGCTTCCAGCGATGCCGCCTTTTTCTTCTTCATGGTTACGGTGTTCTCCCCCGCCCGTGGCGGCGTCGGTTCTATCGATTGTCCGGAAAGGCGCGGGACCCGCGCGGTGCTCCCTTACTTTTTATCCCGTGGTGGCGGGTGCGGGCAAGCATGCTTGCCGTCATCGCGTCCGGATCGCATGATACCGGCATAAATCCGCCGATCAGGGAGGACGCAGGACATGGGTGATGGGATCTTTCGCGGCTATTCCGCCGAGGAATTGGAACTACAGTTCAACCCGCGCGCCGCGGTGCCGGACCACGAGGAGATCGTCGCCGGCGGTGTCGAGCGCGCCGCGGAATACCGCAAGGCGGCGGCCAATGCGACCTACGATGTGGCCTATGGCAGCCACGCGATGGAGACCATGGACATTTTCCGCCCCGACAATCCAGAAGGCGCGCCGGTGCATGTCTACATCCACGGCGGCTTCTGGCGCTCGCGGGTGAAGGAGGACTTCAGCTATGTCGCCGGGCCGCTGGTCGATGTGGGCGCGATCGTCGCGGTGGTGAACTACGCGCTCTGCCCCGAGGTGACGCTGGACGAGATCGTCCGCCAGATGCGCGCTTGCTGCGCCTTCCTGCACAACAGTCCGGATGTCCACGGCGGCGACCCGGACCGCATCCATGTCTCGGGCCACTCGGCGGGCGGGCACCTCGGCGCGATGCTGATGGCGACCGACTGGCCCGCCTACGACGCAAGCCTGCCAGCGGACCTGATCAAGAGCGCGGTGCTGATCAGCGGCATCTACGAGATCGCGCCGGTGATGAACATCTCGGTGCAGGAGGCCGTGCGCCTGACGCCGGAGATCGCCGAACGCAACAGCCCGATCTTCATGAAACCCGCGACCAAGGCGCCGATCGCGATCACCGTCGGCGGCGCGGAAAGCGACGAGTTCCGCCGACAGTCGTCGGCCCTTTCCGATGCCTGGTGGAACGACGCGGCGGTCGAGCATTTCGAACTGCCGGGCCTGAACCATTTCTCCGTGCTCACCGAGACGGCGAACGCCGACAACCCGCTGACCGAAGCGCGGCTGCGGCTGATGGGCTTGGGGTAGCGACGGGGGCGTTTCGATGACCATCGCCGAGCGCGGCTACGCTAACCCCGACCTGTTGTGGTCGCCCGAGACCTTGCAGTCGCGGATGGCCGAGCCGGGCCTCGCGGTGATCGACACGCGGCCCGCCGAGCTGTTCGCGCAGGGGCGGCTGCCGGGGGCGCGGCATTTCGATCTGTATTTCGTCAACACCGACGACACCGACCCGGCCCCGCTCGCCGCCTTCACCCGGATGTGGGCCAACCTGCTCGGCTGGCGCGGGGTGAGCGCGGAGGACACGATCGTCTTCTACGGCGGCTTCACCGACATGTGCGCGGCGCGGGGCTATTGGTTCTGCGAGTATCTCGGCCACGGCGACGTGCATGTGCTGGACGGCGGGATCGCCGCCTGGACCGAAGCGGGCCTGCCGCTGGAGACCGAGGGCGATCCGCCCGCGCCGGTCAAATACGCCGCCGACCCGGTGATGGCGAAGGTCGCCGGATATCAAGACATCCTGGCGGCCGACGGCGATCCGGCAAAGGTGATCGTCGATACGCGAAGCCGCGAAGAGTTTCTCGGCACCGACCGGCGCGCCCGCCACGGCGGCGCGATCCCCGACGCGCTGCACCGCGACTGGGTCGACCTGTACGACCATGACACCGGCTGCATGAAACCGGCGGCCGCGTTGCGCGACGCCTTCGAGCCGCTGGGCGTGACGCCCGATAAGGAGGTCACGCTGTACTGCAACACGGGCTACCGCTCGGCGCATGGCTATCTAGCGCTGCGCCTGTTGGGCTATCCGCGGCTGCGGAACTATGTCGGGTCCTGGCAGGAATGGGGCAACCGCGACGGGCTGCCGATCTGGACGCCGGAAGAAGACTAGCTACGGACTTTTGAACACCACCGCTTGACCGGTCGGCAACACCAGCGGGTTTTCCGCCTTGTCGGCGAAGAATTCGTCGACCGCCTTGCGCGCGCCGGGGCAGGTCGGAAATCCGTAGTCGTCGAAGACCATGAATCCGCCCGGCACCATGCGGGGATGGATGAATTCGCAGCAATCCACGACCGAGCGATGGATATCGACGTCGATATGGGCGAAGGCGATGCGGTGCGCCTCCAACCCGGCGAAGGTTTCGGGGATAAATCCCTGATGCAATGCCGCGAGCCCCGGGTTTATGGCGTCGAGCCGTCCTTGCACCAAGCTCGCCGAACTGTTGGCAAAGTCACCTGCGGCGTGCAGGTCGTAGGCCGGATCGGTCTCCGGCATACCCTCGAAGGTGTCGAACAGATGGAGTCGCGTGTCGCTATCCCAATTTTCCCACTGATGGGTCCGCAGAACGCGCGCGAGCAGCATCGCCGTCCCGCCCTGGTAGACGCCGCATTCGTACCACTGACCGGTCAGGCCGGCGGCCTGGATCGCCAGCGAATACAAAACATGGCAGCGGTCGGCGGAAACAAGGGTAAAAGGCTGGATCTCGTCGAAAACCGCGGCGAAAGCGCCATATCCGCGCCAGGGTGAAAAGACGGGCCGGTAGAAATCTTGATCCGGGCTCGACGACTCGACCAAGCCAGTTGAGCCGTCCGTTTTCACCTGCTCCGACATATATACGACGCCCCAACACCGTCCCGACTGTATTGCAGGGTCTAACAGTATTTATCGAAACGCAATTTAATTTGCGGTTCTACGCTCTTTTTCCGGCAGCGCCGACCTTAGGGTTCGTTCGAATCCTCGGTCGGAACGCCTTCGACCGTCGTTTCGAGTTGCTGTTCCAGCCGCACCAGGTCGTCGGGCAGCGGCATGCCGGTCGCCCGGAATTGCCGGAGGAGTTCGCGCAGTTTCATATGAACTTCATGCAGGTCGTCCGGCTCAGACTCCATCTCGTCGATCAAGACATTGATCGCGGCGGTTAAATCTATGCTACCACTCATCGGACGCTCCTCTTTCCGCTAACGGGACAATGAATATTGTACCGCGCGCGCAATCCGAACAGCCCTGATCTGGCGCAAGGCGATACCGGGCCGCCGCGGCGTTACAAACGGCTTAGCCGGCCGCGGAACGGGGAAGGATCGCCGCCGCAGAGCCGGGTCAGTTCCGCCGCCGCCGGCAGGACATGGCGCACGAACGCGTCCGCCTTGCCGTCGGTGAACTTCGCGGTCGGCCCCGTGATCGATACGGTGCCGACGAGGACGTCGCGCGGCTGAAGGACGGGTGCCGCGACCGAGGATATCTCCGCCTCGCGGCCACCGATGTTGATCACGAAATGATCGTCCCGGATCCGGTCGAATTCAGCGCCCGGCTCGCCGGAGAAGGCGAGCAGGACCTTGCCGGTGCCACCCGGCAGCAGCGGCCGCGCCTCGCCCTCGCGGAGATGCAGACGCAGCGCCGACTCGGTCTCGACCCGGTGCAGACAAATCCGCATGTCACCGTCGCGCACGAAAAAGGCGGCCGTCTCCCCGGTTTGCCGCACCAGATCGCGCAGGATCGGCATCAGGCTGTCGGCGAGATGGAACGACGATTGATAGACACTGCCGAACCGCAGCAGCGCCGGCCCCAACGCATATTCGCCATGCGCGCGCCGCACCATGCATCCGGCCCTTTCCAGGGACGCGATGAGGCGGATGATCGTCGCCTTGTTCAGCCCGGTGCGCGCGGCGAGCGTCTGGAGGTTGATCGACGAATCACCCGGTCTGAATGAGTCGATGATCGAGAAGGCCCGGTCGACCGCCGCCACGCCCTTGTTGTCCATGTCGTCCTCCTCCGCGCCTACGCTTGTATCGCCGCACCGCAAGAGCCGAGGCTTGACCGGTGAATTCAAGCAGCTTATAATTTCACTTCGTGAATTAAGTTTCACGATACGGAATTTAAGGCATCCCGTCAAGCATGTGTTTCCGGGCTTGTTGCTCCGAAACGCCGATTGGCCGGGACCGCAATAGCCGAACGGACGGGCCGACGGCAGAGGGTCAAATGACGGGTTGCGTCCGTTCATGTTTAAATACCGATGGAGCATCACAGTGTGCGCCCGGCGCAGCCGCACCGATGCCCCTGCACGGCGATACGCGTAGGAGGATGAGAATGGGCAAAACCGTTTCAGCAAACACCTTGGAGAACTTGAAAGTCATCCCGACCGGCGGACCGCTCGGCGCCGAGGTCGACGGCATCGATTTCGCACTGCCGGTGCCCGACGACGTGAAGGAGGCGCTGCGCCAAGCCTGGGCCGATCACTCGGTCCTGATCTTCCACAACCAGAATATGACGGACGCACATCTCATCGCCGCCTCGAACATCTTCGGCGGCGTCCAGGTCGGCGGCGCACGGGCCTACTTCATGCGCGACGGCGAGGACAAGAACCAGCAGCTTCTGTCCGACTATCCGGAGATCACGCCGATCACCAACCTGGGTCCGGACGGCGAACCGGTGAAGGCGAATGCCGGGCTCGGCAGTGCCGAGGTCATCTGGCACAGCGACAACTCCTATGTCGAGGTGCCGCCCGCGGGCAGCATGCTGTATGCGCTGGAGCTGCCGACCAACGGCGGCGGCGACACCTTTTTCAACAGCCAGTATCTCGCCTACGAGACGCTGCCGGACGACCTGAAGGAAGCGGTCGAGGGCAAGTATCAGGTACATGACTCCAGCCGCAACAGCGCAGGCGTGTTGCGGCCTACCGCGAAGTTGCCGACGAAACCCGAAGAGGTCGAAGGCCCGACGCACCCTCTGGTACGGGTCCATCCGGTGACCGGCAAGCCGGCGCTCTATCTCGGCCGCCGGCGTGTCTGGCCGTCGAACTACATCGTCGGCCTCTCCAACGAAGAGAGCGAAGCGCTGCTCGACCGGTTGTGGGAGCACGCAACGCAGGAGAAGTTCTCGATCATGCATGTCTGGAAGCCGGGCGATGCGGTCGTGTGGGACAACCGCTGCGCCATGCACTACCGCAGCGAGGTCGACCCGACGCAACGCCGCGTCCTGCACCGCACCCAGATCAAGGGCGAACCGATGATCGCGCCCTGGGACGAGACCGCCGCGGCGTAATCATCCCCCGGCGGATCACAAAACAAAGGCCGGCGCGATGTTCGCGCCGGCCTTTTCATATGCGGTTGTCGGGACGCCGACCTACTCATCCAACAAGCCGTGCCGCCGGTGCCAGTCGGCGAGCGCCTCGTCCGGGTATTCGTCGAACCGGCCGTCGCCGTCCGCCGCGTCGACCGGCACCCAGTCGGGCTTGGACGCCAGCATGATGTGGACGTGTTCCGGCGGCGCGGGCAGCGGGGTGTCGATCGCGCTGGCGAAGGGATGCACGAGTTCGGGCCAGCGCGGGTCCCAGACCCATAGGGCCGATCCGCATCGTTTGCAGAAGCGCCGCTCCGCCGGGCTTTCCTCGCCGCCGACCGTTGCGTGGAAAACGGCGATGTCGGACGCGCCGGTGACCTTGAGGGTTTCCGTCTTCGCCCCGAGATTGACCGCATAGCCGCCCCCGCCGCCGGTCTTCCGGCAGATCGAGCAGTAACACCGCATATACGGCACCGGCGCGTGCGCCTCGACCGAGAAACGCACCGCGCCGCAATGACACGAACCGTCGAGACGCATCGGCCCTCCTTGTCGCGATACCGCGACCCTATTGCATATAGGCGCCGCCGTTCACCAGATAGCTTTGCCCGGTGATGTAGCCGCCCTGCTCGCTCGCCAGGAAGACGGCGAGGCTGGCCACTTCATCGGGCTTGCCGCTGCGGCGGATCGGCTGGTGGGCGAAGACGCCCTTGTTCGGGTCCTGGAAATCGTCGCGCTCCACGTCGATATGGCCCGGGCCGATGCAGTTGGCGGTGATGTTGTGCTCGCCATACTGTTTCGCGATGCCGCGCGTGAAGCCGACGATGCCGATCTTCACCATCGACTTGCCGGGATAGGAGCCGAGATAGGGCGCGATGCCGGAGAAGTTGACGATGCGGCCCCACTTCCCCTCGATCATGTGCGGGATCGCGTTCTTGCACATGTAATAGGGACCGTTGAGGTTCACGTCGATATTCTTCATCCAGGATTCGTGCGAGGTCTCCAACAGGTCGCCTTCCGAGCGGTAGACCGCGTTGTTCACCACCACGTCGACCGAGCCGAACGCGTCCTTCGCCTTGGCGACGAAGGCGGCGACCGAGTCCGCGTCGGTAACGTCGACCTTCTCGGCCACCGCCTTGGCGCCGGCCTTCTCGATCTCGCCCGCGGTCGCCATCAGGCCGTCCATGTTGCTGCTGGTGCAGATGGCGACATTCGCCCCCTCTTCGGCGAACAGCACCGCCATGCGCCGGCCGATATTGCGGCCCGCGCCCGTGATCAACACGCTGCGTCCTTCGAGACCCGTTTTCACGTTACGCTCTCCCTTGCCTGTCATTCTAACTATCGTGTCGGATTGACCGCCGGGGCCAGGAGGACAGTCGACCTTCTTCGACCCACACGGCGGTTGGAACTCGTGATTGGACCTTACCCTAGGCCAACAGACGCTGTAAAACCTGGGTTCCCGATCTTATTCTCGGAACATCATCCCGGAGGACCGCCAACCGATGGCATTGATTCTTCATGTCGGGCCGCGCCGCGCCCAGTGGTGGAAGGACACCATGCAATCGCTGATTCCCGACCTCGAAGTGCGCAACTGGGACGATCCGGGCGACCCGGCGGACGTGGAATTCGCCGTGGTGTGGAAACATCCGGCGGGCGGCCTGCTGCGGTTCCCCAACCTGAAATGCATCGTGTCGATCGGCGCCGGCGTCGACCATGTCTTGGTGGACCCGGACCTGCCGGAAGGCGTGCCGATCATCCGGACCATCGGCGACGACCTGCGCCAGCGCATGCGCGAGTATGTCGCCCTGCATGTCCTGCGGCTGCACCGCCGGCTGCCCGAGATCGAAGCGTCGCAGCCGAAGCGCGAATGGAACCAGATCATCGAGCCGCCCGCGCCGGAACGGACGGTCGGGATCATGGGGCTCGGCTTCATGGGGCAATACTGCGCCGATGCGCTGGTCGCCCTGGGGTTCGACGTGCTGGGCTGGTCGCGCGACAAGAAGGACCTGCCCGGCGTCACCTGCTTCGGCGGCAGCGAGTTCGACGCCTTCATCGCGCGCACGCAGATCCTCGTCTGCCTGCTGCCGCTGACGCCGGAGACCGACAGCATCCTGAACCGCGACCTGTTCGCCCAGCTGCCGGAGGGCGCCTGCGTCATCAACGCGGGGCGCGGCGAACACCTGGTCGAAGAGGACTTGATCGAAGCGCTGGACAGCGGACAGGTCCGGGCGGCGACACTGGACGTCTTCCGCACCGAGCCGTTGCCCGACGATCACCCTTACTGGGACCATCCGAACGTGCTGGTGACGCCGCATGTGGCGAGCCTGATCGACCCGCTGGCCGGCGGCAAGGTGATCGCCAAGAACATCCAGCTCTTCCGCGCCGGCAAACCGGTGCCCGACATGATCGATCCGGGCAAGGGGTACTAGCCGCCCGGCGGAGAACTACGCCCGCGGCCCTACCTCGCCTTCCGCACCATCAGACTCGAGCACGAAGGGCGCTTCCGCCGCAGCGCCGGCGACCGGCTGCGACTTGTCGCTGATGCCATAGTTGAGGCCGGTCGAAGCATCGTGCATCACGCCCGACGGGCAGGAATAGAATTTCGGGAAGACCAGCATCTGCGCCACGTCCAACGTATGCTCCGCTTCCAGCGCGGCGAGGATTTCCGGGCCGACGGCCGGGTCGACGCCGACGCTGCCGCGGTCGCTGGCGTCGATGCGCGGTGTGTTGAACGCTTCCTCCAGCGATACGCCGTAGTCCAGCATGAAGGCCGCCACCTGCATCGTGCCGGGCACGATATGGTTCGCGCCCGATGCGCCCACCGCGAACAGCGGTTTGCCGTCCCGCACCGCAACCGCCGGACACATGTTGCTGGAATTGATCCGCTTGCCGCCTTCCATCGTGGTCGGGTAGCCCGGCCGGGGATCGAAATAGGACACCGAATTGTTCATCATCATGCCCGTGCTCGGCAGCATCACCTTCGCGCCGAAGCGGCTGAGCAGCGTGTGCGTCAGGGCGACCATGTTGCCGTCCGCATCCAGCGTGCTGAGATGGCTGGTGCAGCCGGTCGACGGCGAAACGCCGAGCCTGCGCTTATGCGTCGCGAACGCCTTGTTCAGCGCGTCAGCATAGGTCAGGTAGGTATGCGCACCGATGCCTTGGGAGACGTCCAGCGCTTCCTCGATATGGGCCAGCGCTTCGAGCATGCGCGGGCCGCCGCTGGTCTCGCCCGCGGTGTGGATGGTGGCGCCGCGATGGGTGCCCGACAACGGTTCATGCACTTCCGCCCGGTAGGCCGCCAGGTCCTCCATCGCGATCCGGCTGCCGCCGGCCTGCAAATCGCCGACCATGCGTTCGGCGAGTTCGCCTTCATAGAAGTCGCGCGGGCCATGCTCCGCCAGCCGGCGCAGCGTCTCGGGCAGCTTGCCGAGCACGCGGTATTGTTCCGGTCCAAGCGGCACACCGTCCGGAAGGTATGTCTTAGCCGCTTCGGGATCCTTCAACAGATTGCCCGCTTCCAGCGCGATCTGCAGCGTGCCGTGCCAATCGACCGGCAAGCCGCGTTCGGCCATGTCGATCGCCGGTTTCAGCGCCGTGTCGAAGGAGAGCCGCCCGAACCGCGCCTGCGCCTCGGACAGTCCGGCGACCGCGCCCGGCACCGTGATCGCGCCGTAGCCGGTCACGTTGCGGTCGTCGACCACCCCGGGGAATCCCATGATCGAGCCCGGGACCGACGGATCGAGCGGGTAGTCCGCAAGGTCGATCGCCTGCGGCAGCGTGCCCTGGAAATTCACCACATGCGCGGTATCCGACTCCGCAAGCCAGATCACCATGAAGCCGCTGCCGCCGAGCCCGCACATCCAGGGCTCGACCGCATTCAACGCAAGCGCCGTGGCCACGGCCGCGTCGACCGCGTTGCCGCCCTCGGCCAGGATGCCCGCCCCCGCCTGCGCCGCCAGCCAGTGTTGCGATCCGACGACGCCGCGCTCGCTCTGCACCGCTTTTTTATAAACCTGCCATTGCTCAACGTTTCTGTTCATTGGAGTATTGCAATCCATCTTGGCTGTGGAGAGACGCGCCCCGGACGGGACATCGACCATAGCATCGCCCGCGAGCACGAAAAAGGACATCCCGATAATGAGTTACGTCATCAACGACATGCCGCCCCAAGTCGACGCCGGATTGATCAAGAAGGGCAACCGCGTGGAGACCGCGACCATCGGCCACCGCCGGCATATGGGTTTCATGGATTCGGCGATCCAAAGCGTCCTTCCCGGCAAGCGGGTCGCGGGCACGGCGGTGACGCTGGCGCTGCCCGGCCAGGATTCGACCCTGCTGCATCACGTCATCCAGTTCCTGCGGCCGGGCGACTTTTTATGTATCGACCGGCTCGGCGACCTCAAGCATGCCTGCCTTGGCGGCGGGGTGGCGGCAGCGATCAAGGCGAGCGGCTGCGTCGCGGTCGCGATTGACGGGCCTTGCACGGACCTGCCCGAGATCGAGGACCTGGACATGCCGGTCTGGTCGCGCGGCGTGGCCCCGATCACCACGCGGCTCTATGACGTCGGCGGCAGCTTCAACGTGCCGGTGTCTTGCGGCGGCGCGGTGGTCATGCCCGGCGACCTGGTGGTCGGCGACTTTTCCGGCGTGCTGGCGATCCCGCCGGCCGAGGCCGAGGCGGACCTGGATTGGGCGCTGGAGAAAGCGGCGGGGGAACCCGAAGGGCATAAGCGCATGCTGGCCGGCGAGAAGATCGGCGACCGGTCCGGCGCCACCAAGATGGTCGAGGCGAAGCTCGGCGGCTAGTTCTTCGGCACCGCGCCGTCCGGGCCGAGCACCAGGTCCGGCAACCAGAGCGTCAGGTCCGGGACGTAGGTGACCAGGATCAGCACCAGCAGCAGCGGGATCATGAAGGGCAGGACGGCGACCGTCACCTTCTCGAACGGCACCTTGCCGACCTCGACCATGATGTAGAGGCCGATGCCCATCGGCGGCGTCGCGATGCCGATCAGCAGGGCAAGCTGGATGATGATGCCGAAATGCACCCGGTCGACGCCGAAGGAGTCGACGATCGGCAGCAGCATCGGCACCAGCATCAGTTTCGCCGGCACGCCCTCGACCACGCAGCCGACCAGCAGCACGAACACCACCATCATGCCGAGGAAGGCCGCCTGCGAGCTGGTGAAGGCGAAGATCGCGTCGCCCAGTTGCTGCGGCACCTGTTCGATCGCGAGCAGCCAGCCCATGGCGATGGAGAAACCGATGATGATCATGATCACCGACGTCATCATCATGGTGTCGGTCAGCGCCTTCCACAGCCGCACCCAAGTGAGCGAGCGGTAGACCATGCCGAGGCCGATCGAATAGAGACAGGCGAGCACGCCCGCCTCGGTCGCGGTGACGAAGCCGCCGAGGATCGAACCCAGGATGATGCCCGGCGCCACCAGGGCGAGGATGCCGTCGATAGCGCTGCGCCCCACCTCGCTCCGCGTCGCGCGCGGCTGGGTCGGGAAATTGTGGCGCACCGCGAGCAGGCGGTTGAACAGCATCAGGCTGCCGCCGACGATGATGCCCGGCACGATACCGGCGAGGAACATCCGCTCGACCGATTGCTGTGCCAGAAAGGCATAGATCACCAGCCCGATGGACGGCGGGATGATCGGCCCCACCACCGCCGAACAGACGGTGACCGCCGCCGCGAATTCCGGGTTGTAGCCGCGTTCCCGCATCGCCTTGATCTCGATCGTGCCCAGGCCGGCGCAGTCGGCGACCGCCGCGCCGGACACGCCGGCGAAGATCATCGACGACAGCACGTTTACCTGCGCCAGCCCGGCCTTGAGATGACCGACCAGCGCATTCGCGAAACGGAAGATGCGGTCGGTCATGCCGACCTCGTTCATCAGGTTGCCGGCCATGATGAAGAAGGGCACCGCGGCGAGCGACGGCTTGTTGACCCCTTCGAGGATCTGCTGCGGGACGATGTAGAGCGAGTCGGAGAATTCGCTGGTGGCGAAGGTGATCAGCACCGCCGCGCCGATCGCCATGGAGACCGGCACGCGCAACAGGATGAGCGCGATGAACCCGATGAAGAGGACGATCGCCATCCTCAGCTGTCCGGATCGGTTTGATGCGACGGCGGCAATTCCGGAATCCCGGCCATCGCCTTCGCGATGTCCAGCAGCGCGTTGATGAAGATCAGCACGCAGGACACGCCGAGCGGGATCGACAGGGTGTAGCGTTCCAGTTCGCCCCAGGGGGTGAGCACGCCGTCGATCACGCCGACCTGGCTTTGCAGGATCACCGGCATCTGCCAGATGATCACGCCGGTCACCGCCAAGACGATCAGCGCCACGAAATACCGGGTCGCGGTCATCGCCGGCGTCCCCATCCGCAGCACGAGGAAATCGACCGCGATATCCTTACCCCGGCGATAGACCACGTAGAAGCCGATGAAGGACATCCAGACGAAGAACTGCATCGTCCACGGCCAAATCCAATAATAAGAGAGATCGAGCGGCCGCAGCACGATGGTCACCGCCGTGCCGATCAGCATCAGCCCGAGACAAAAGTTGGCGAGCACGTGGAACACGCGCCCGCACCACTCGAGTATCCGGTCGAGCCCTTCGATGGCCGCGGTCATGCCGCGCCCTGTCCGCTAAACACCGCCTATTTCTTACGCGTGGCGGCGACGGTCTCCAGGAAACCCTTCGGCAGGTCGCCCGCAGCCTCCTTGTCCTTATAGAACTTGGCCATGGTCGACACGAACGGCGCCCGGTCGATCGCGACGAAGGTGACGCCGCGCTTCTTCATACGGGCCAGCGACTCGTCCGCCGCTTCGTTCATCACCTCGTGGCTGTAGGTCCCGGCTTCGGCATAGGCCTTCGCCATCGCCTTCTTCTGGTCGGCGGAGAGCTTGTCATACGCCTTCTTGTTCATCATGAAGCCGATCGACTGGTAATACTCGTCGTGCCGGATGACATGGGCCGCAACTTCGTAGAAGCGCATTGCCTCGACCAGGGCGATCGGGCTGTTGACCGCGCTGACGATGCCCTTGTCGATCGACTGGTAGACATCGGTCCAGGCGAGCGTCTTGACGTCCGCGCCCAGCGTGCTCCACGTCTGGATCGCCGTCTTGTTCGGATGCATGCGGAGCTTCAGGCCCTTGATGTCTTCGTATTTCTTCACGTCGCGGGTGGTAACCATCACGCGGTACGGGCCGCGCATGATCGCGGTCGGATCGCCGAGCACCTGAACGCCCGCCTTCTCCGCCGCCGCCGCGTACCAGCCCTTGACCAGCGGCGTGTTCATGAAACGCACCCAATGCTCACGGTCGTCGAACAAGAAGGCCGCGCTGATCCAGGTGATCTCCGGAATCCACTTCTTCATATAGGTCGAGCCCTCGGCATACATGTGCACGGTGCCGAGCTTGAGCTGTTCCATCACCGCGTTGGTCTTGCCGAGCTGTTCGTTCGGGAACATCTTGATCGCCAGCTTGTCGCCGGAATACCTCTTCACCAGGTCCGCGAAGCGCTGGAACACTTTTCCTTCCGGACTGTCGGGCGGCATCTTATGCGCCATGCGCCAGGACGACGCCGCGTGGGCCGCATTGACAACAACGCCCGACACGGCGCCCACGCCTATCGTCAAGGCCATCAGGAACATGAAGGCTCGGCCAAGTTTCAGTATTCGTCGCATGGGGACTCTCCTCATTATCCGCCGCAGCGCCCGCTTCCGGTAAACTTACCCTCGCCAATCCCGGTATCGGGCCAGATCACCGGGAATTACATCGGAACGATTCGGCCAGGTCAATCGAAAGGCCCGAAACTGCGCCCGCGCCGAGTTAAAGCGTCGTGATCATGCAACCGTGAAGTAGAAGCAATTCCGATCGGCCGAGAATCGACGTAGACTTAAACTTCGTTCGACACAAAATCCGGTCCGATCATGCAACCGCAGGCCTCCACCGTCATTATCGGCGCCGGCATCGTCGGCTGCGCCGCGGCGTATCACCTGGCGCAGCTTGGCCGCCGCGACATCCTGGTGCTCGACGCGGGGCCCTTGTTCCACACCGGCGGATCGACCAGTCATGCGCCGGGCGGGCTGACCCAGATCGCCAACTCGCGCATGCTGCATGCCTTCGGGCTCTATACCGTCGGCCTCTACGGAAGGCTCGCCACGGAAGATGGGCCGGCGGCCACGATCGTCGGCTCGTTGGAGACGGCGGAAACGCCGGAGCGGCTGGCCGAACTGAAGCGCCGGGCCGGGTGGGCGAAAAGCCGCGGCGGCGAGGCGCACCTGCTGACGCCCGAAGAATGCCGGCAGCATCATCCGCTGGTCGATCCTTCCGTCCTGCTCGGCGGATTGCTCTGCCCCGGCAACGGCATCGCGCGACCGGTACGGGCCGCGGAAGCGATGGCGAGCGGCGCGGGCGACGCCGCGACCTTCCAGGGCGAAACCACGGTCACCGACATCCTGACGCGCCAGGGCCGGGTCGTCGCGGTGATGACCGATCAGGGCCGTATCGATACCGAAGAGGTGCTGTTGTGCGCCGGCATCTGGGGACCGCAGCTCGGCGCGAAGGCCGGCGTCGAGATCCCGCTACAGCCGATGGAGCACCAATACGTCCGGTTCGAACCGGTCCCCGAATTGGCCGGACGCACCGACGAAGTTTCGCTGCCGGTTTTGCGGGTGCACGATCACGACCTCTATTGCCGCACGCATTTCGATACCTTCGGCGTCGGCAACTACAAGCATGCGCCGCGCCCGGTCGACCCCGCGGACGTCGCCCGATGGTCGGCGGACAACCGGGATCCGTCCAAGCATCCCTTCACGAAAGACGATTTCACCGTCGGCCGCGCCGCTTTGGAACGGCAGCTTCCCTGCCTCGAAGGGCGCGCCATCGCGGATGCCTTCAACGGTATGTTCTCCTTCACGCCGGACGGCCTGCCGCTGCTCGGCCCGGCTGCCGGGGTCGCGGGATTGTGGATCGCCGAAGCGGTCTGGATCACCCACGCCGCCGGCGCCGGCAAGGCGATCGCAGAATGCATGGCCGAGGGCGCGTCGGAAGTCGACATCGGGCCTGCCGATGTCAACCGCTTCGCCCGCCACGAAAGACAGGCGGCCAATGTCCGGATCCGCGGCGGCATCGGCTACGAGAACGTCCATGCGGTGATCCACCCCTCCGAACCTTCGGTCGCGCCGCGCGGGCTGCGGCGATCGCCCTTTCACGCCTGTTACGCCAACGCGCAAGCCGTCTTCGCGGACACGCGGGGTTGGGAGGTTCCGCGCTGGTGCGAAGCCAACGACCGGAACGACGCGGACACGGCGGCGTTTCGACGCGACGGCTGGCCGGCGATGTACTGGTCGCCGGCCCAAGGAATCGAGCACCGGCACACGCGCCAGGCCGCATCGCTGTTCGACCTGACCAGCACGGCCATGTTCGAAGCGACCGGCGGCGGCGTGGTCGCCTATCTCAACCGGCTCTTCGCCGGGCAAATGGATATTCCCGTCGGAGATATCGCGCATGCGGTTCTCGCGACGCCGAAGGGCGGCATCGTCGGCGACGCGGCGGTCACCCGCCTGGCCTGGGACCGGTACTGGATCACGGTCGAGGGCGCGGCCGGACCGACCGTCGGCCATTGGCTGCGCCGCCATATCGATGACGGCGAACGGGTCATGCTGTTCGAACAATGCTCGCAATGGTGCGGCTTGGGCCTTTGGGGACCGGCGGCACCGGCCATCCTATCCGATGCCGCGTCGGCGGACCTGTCGTTCGATGCTTTCCCATACGGGACCTGGCAGCCGCTGGAAATCGGATCGGTCCCGGTCCGCGCGTTGCGGCTGTCCGGCATTGGCGAGGCCGGCTGGGAACTCTACGCGCCTCCGGAATTCGGTCCGGCCTTGTGGGAATCGCTGTGGCAAGCGGGGCAAGACGCCGGCCTCCAGGCCGCAGGCAGCGGCGCGCTGCATTCGCTGCGGCTGGAAAAAGGCCGCGGCCGCGCCGGGGCGGAGTTGCTGCGCGACCATACGGTGTTGGAAGCGGGCCTCGGCCATCTCGTCGGTTTCGAGAAATCCGGCTTCATCGGGCGCGACGCGCTGCTGCGCGCCCGCGACGCCGGCGCGCGATCGAAACTCTGTTGTCTCGCCTTCGACGACCCCGCCGCCATCGCCTTCGGCGGCGAGCCGGTCTTCGCCGACGGCGCCTGCGTGGGGTTCGCGACGCGCGGCGATACCGGCTATTCGGTCGGCAAGGCGCTCGCCTTCGGATATGTGCAGGCGCCCCACGCCCAACCCGGCACGCCGGTCGAAATCGAGATTTTCAGCGACCGGTTCGCCGGCACGGTCATCGCACCGCCGGCATACGACCCCCCGGGCGACCGGTTCCGGCGCTAACCTGAACCGGTGCGGCGCCGCCATCCGCAAAAGACCCGCGAATCCATACCTTTGGTTGATCGTTAAGACTTGGTTAAACAAAGCGGCCGATGATGGTTTCCGGCGTAGCGGCACCCTCCTTCAAAGCAAATGATCCAATCACCGTCGCTGGCCGAGGGGACCGGTTCGGCGACGTGGACAAAGCGAATAACATACGGTTGATCCTGCTGCTGGCGACGGTCGCGGTGCTCGGATTCGCCTTCGTCCAGACGCAATCCGTCGATTTCGAACAGTTGGCCAAGGTGCAGTCGAAGCTGGAAACGCTGCGGCAGTTCGAGCAGTCGGTCGACCGGGACGCGCTCGAGATTCGCGCCGGGCTGCATGGCGAGGACAATTCCGTCGCCGATCTCACGTCGCGCATGACGTTGTTGTTGTCGAACCTGCGCCGCGACCCGGCGAACCCGGAGAATCCGGCGACCGCCAGCATCGGCACGATGCTTCAACCCTATGCGATCCTGTTGGAAAAACGGAAAGCCCTGCTCCAGCGGTTCAAGACCCGGAACGCATCGGTCCTGGAATCTCTGCAAGCGTTTCCAGCGCTCGTCGACGCCCTGAAACGCATCCCTGAAAAACAACTCCCCGGCGCGGCGCAGGCGGTGGCGGACTTCGAGACGGCGCTTCTGCGCTATCGCATGAAGGCGGCATCGGCGACCGCCAACGATATCGGGTGGAGCATCCGTCAGGTGCAGCAACTGATGAAGCGCGCGCCCAAACCGATCGCCGCGCAACTTCGCACCCTCTTGCGCCACGGCGAGGTCATCGTCGCACACCGGACCGAGGCCGATTGGACCTTGCGCGAACTGCTGTCGCTCGATGGCAGCGCCCTGCTCGGCAAGGTACTCGCCACATTCAATGCCGATGTGGTCGCGTTGCGCCGCGAGAGCGACACCTACCGGCTGGTCATGTTCCTCGCCGCGATGGCCTTGGTCGGGTTCGTCGCCTTCACCTTCGTCAACCTCATGCAGATACGCCAGGACCTGCAGTCCGCCAATGCTGCGCTGGAGGAGCGGATCGACGATCTCTCGCGCGCCAAGGAGGAAGCCGAACTCGCCAACCGGTCGAAATCGGAATTCCTGGCGATGATGAGCCATGAATTGCGCACCCCGCTGAACGCGGTCATCGGATTCTCCGACCTGATCCGGATGGAGGCCTCGGGTCCGGACGGCAGCAAGCGCTATGCGGAGTATGCGACCGATATTCATGACTCGGCGCACCACCTGCTGGCGTTGATCAACGATATCCTCGACCTTTCGAAGATCGAGCGCGGCAGCCTGCAGCCCGACGAGGAAGAACTCGACATCGCGGCGACGATCAGCGCCGTGGAAAAACTGGTCCGGGACCGGGCGTCGCGCGGGCAGGTCGACCTGTTGCTGGATTGTCCGAAAGGTCTGCCGGTCCTGCGCGGCGACTCACGGCAGGTGAAACAGATGCTCGCCAACCTGATGTCGAACGCGGTCAAGTTCACCGATCCGGGCGGCGTGGTCACCGTGCGCGTCCGAGATACCGACGCCGGCGGCATCGCGATCGAGGTGCATGACACGGGCATCGGCATCGCCGAAGAGGACATCCCGAAAGCCCTGGCCCCCTTCGTTCAGGTCGACCGGTCGCTCGCACGGAAGCACGAGGGGACCGGCCTTGGCCTACCGTTGACCAACCGGCTGGTCGAATTGCATGGCGGCCGGCTGGACCTGGAAAGCGAGCTCGGCGGCGGCACGACAGCGCGCATTATCTTTCCGGCGAGCCGCGTGATCCGGTCCGGCGCGGCCCCGGCAGAACAGCGGACCCAGGATTCCGCAGCATCGAAACCGGCCAAATCCAAGAAAGCCGCCAAGAAACCGGCACGCCGTAAGACCGCAGCCGCCGCGCGCAAGAACCCCCGAAAGCCGCGCGCCCGCGCGAGCTAGTCGCGCCTAACCGTAGTCCCGCGTGTCGTCGATCACCTTGCCGTCATTGGGCAGGGTGTCGGGCGCGACCAGGTCCACATCGCCGCGCAACTTGCATTCGGTCTGAATGCTGTCGGCGATCGCCGCCGCCAATGCGTCGCCCGCGTCCGCCGCGACCTCGCACTGCAAGGTCATCCTGTCCTGCCCGTCGACGTTACCCACGACCAGCCGCGCCCGTTTTATTTCCGGATGCCGCCCCGCAACGCGCGCGACCTGTTCCGGATGCACGAACATGCCGCGCACCTTGGTCGTCTGATCGGCGCGGCCCATCCATCCCTTGATGCGGGGCGCGGTCCGGCCGCAGGGGCTGATGCCCGGCAGGATCGCCGACAGGTCGCCGGTGCCGAAACGGACCAGCGGATAGTCGGCGTTCAAGAGGGTCACCACCACCTCGCCGACCTCGCCCTCGGGCACCGGGTCGTCGGTGCCGGGCCGGACGATTTCGACGATCACGCCCTCGTCCAGGATCATGCCGTCGGCCGCCTCGGACTCGTAGGCGACGAGGCCGAGATCGGCGGTGCCGTAGCATTGCAGCACGCGCACGCCGCGCGCGGCATAGGCCGCCCGCATGTCCGGGAACAACGCGCCGCCGGACACCACCGCTTTGGTGCAACACGACACGTCGAGTTTCAACTCGTCGGCCTTGTCGAGGATCGCCTGCAGGAAGTCCGGCGTGCCCACGTACCCCGCCGCCCGGAAGGTCGCCATCGCCTGCGCCTGCCCGTCGCTGTTGCCGACGCCGCCCGGGAAGACGGCGCAGCCGAGCGCCCGCGCACCCGCGTCCAGCATCATGCCGGCCGGGGTGAAATGATAGGAGAAGCAGTTATGCACCACGTCGCCCTTGCGGAACCCGCCGGCGAACAGCGCCCGCGCCATCCGCCAGAAATCGCCGCCGGTCCCTTCCGGGTCGGCGATCGGCCCCGGCGACAGATAGAGCCGCGCGAGGTCGGCCACCGGCGTCGCGGTCAGTCCGCCGAAGGGCGGGTCGGTTTCCTGCAGGCCGATCAGCGCCGACTTGCGCGTCACCGGCAGGGCGGCCAACGCGGCGCGGTCGGTCACCGCTGCAGGATCGATATCGGCCAGGATCTTCCCGAAACCGGGCGCGTGGTCCTTGGCGCGGGCGATCTGCGCCGGCAGCACCGCCGTCAGGGCGGCCTCGCGCGCCTCGGGGTCGCGGGTTTCAAGGTCGTCGAAATAGTCGGTCATCGCAGGCGCTTTCCCGCCACTAGGCTAGGGTACGCGTTACGCGAGCCAGCGTTTGCGGCGTTTGTAATGTTTGACGTCGCGGTAGCTCTTGCGGCCGCCGGAGGACAGGCCGAGGTAGAATTCCTTCACGTCGGCATTCTCGCGCAGCACCGACGCCTCGCCGTCGAGCACGACGCGGCCGTTCTCCAGGATGTAGCCGTAGCGCGCATAGCGCAGCGCCATATTGGTGTTCTGTTCCGCGAGCAGAATGGTGACGCCTTCCTCCCGGTTCAGCCGCGCGACGATCTCGAAGATTTCCTCGACCAGTTGCGGGGCGAGGCCCATCGACGGTTCGTCGAGCAGGATCATCTTCGGCCGGGCCATCAACGCGCGGCCGATCGCGGTCATCTGCTGTTCGCCGCCGGAGGTATAGCCCGCTTGGCTCTTGAAGCGTTCCTTCAGCCGCGGGAAATAGGCGTAGACCTTCTCCAGATCCTCCTGGACCGCCGCCGCCCCGTCGCTGCGGGTATAGGCCCCGGTCATCAGGTTTTCCTCGACCGTGAGATGTTCGAAGCAATGGCGGCCCTCCATCACCTGAACCACGCCGCGCTTGACCAGGTCGTGCGGGGTCAGGCGGTCGACCCGCTCGCCGAGATATTCGATGCTGCCCTTGGTGACTTCACCGCGTTCGGCATGCAGCAGGTTCGAGACGGCTTTCAGGGTCGTGGTCTTGCCCGCGCCGTTCGCCCCGAGGAGGGCGACGATGCCCCCCTCGGGAACGTCGAACGACACGCCCTTCAGCACGAGGATCACGTGGTTGTAGATCACCTCGACGCTGTTGACGGAAAGCAGGGGTGCGGCCGTGGATGCGGCCGCCGCCCCGTCCTCCTTGCTGTGAACCGCGTCCGCCACTAGCAGCCACGCGCCGCGATCTTGTTCTCCTTGGCGTAGGCCGCCGCGGCCGCTTCGATCTTCGGCCGCACCACGTCCCGCATCGGCGAGATCCAGTCGCTGACGTAGTTCCACTTCTTGCCGTCCCACTGCTGGATCATCACCGGCCCGGACCCTTCGTGGTCCGCACAGGTGATCTTATGCGGCTGCGCCATGTCCTTGAGGCCGAGCTTGGCGAGCTTGTCCTTGCTGAGGTCGAGATTCTCCAACCCCCAGCGCACCTGCTCACCGGTCATCGGCTTGTTGCCGAATTTCGCCATGGCGGTACGGATCGCCTCGGTCGTGTAGACCGCGTTGACGATGCCGCGGTTATACAGCACCTCGCCCATGTTGTTGCCCTTGGCCTTGGCCGCGTCGCCGCCGTAGACATGCTTCACGATGTCCTTATGCACGTCGTAACCGGCGCCCGCGCCATGGAACGTCCCGGCGAGATAGCCCTTCGCACCGTCGCCGGCGGGAATGACATCCGCCTCGGAGCCGGACCACCACACGCCGATGAACCGGTCCATCGGATAGCGGATCGCCGCGGCTTCCTTCACCGCCACCTGGTTCATCACGCCCCAGCCCCACATCAGGATCCAGTCGGGCTTCTTGCGGCGGATCTGCAGCCATGTCGACTTCTGTTCCTGACCGGGATGATCGACCGCGAGCAGGGTTAGCTTGTAGCCGAATTTCTTGGCCAGCGTCTCGAGCGTCGGGATTGGTTCCTTGCCGTAGGCGCTGTTGTGATAGATCAGCGTGATCTTCTTGTCCTTCAGCTTATCCATCCCGCCTTCCTTGCCGCCGATATACTTGATGAAGGCGGAGGCCTGGCTCCAGTAGCTCGTCGGAGCGGTGAAGACCCATTCGAAGACCCGGCCGTCGCCCGCCGCCGTGCGGCCATAACCCATCGACAGGATGGGAATCTTGTCGACCGCGGCTTTCGGGATGAGCTGATAGGTGATGCCGGTGCTGTACGGGTTGAACAGCGACGCGCCCGTGCTGCCCTTGCTCTTCAGCTTCTCGTAGCATTCGACACCGAGCTTCGTGTTGTACTTGGTCTCGCACTCTTCGAAGGCGATCTTGACGCCGTTGATGCCGCCGTCCCGCTTGTTCAGCAGGGTGTAGTAGTCGCGGAACCCGTTCGCCACGGGGATGCCGCTCGGCGCATACGGTCCGGTGCGGTACACCAGCATGGGAATGAACTGCTCGCCCGCGGCCTGAACCTTGGGCGCCAGCGGAATGGATAGCGCGGTGGCGACCCCGACGGCCGCCAGTGTCAAAAGTTTAAATCGCATTGCGTTGCCTCCTGCTTCTTACCTGTTTCTAGCCAGCTCGATCATGACGATCATTTCGGCGACGGCCCGCCCCGCCGGCGGACCCGCCCTTCCTGCGCATTCTTGTTCTTGTTCCATCGTTATGGTTCCGTCGATGGTGCCTTTGTTCCGTTTGAAACGCCACACTCTCGTTCAACCATGCGGTGCCGATTCCCATCGGGTTCCCGTTAATACGGGAAAGGCCAGCGCCGCAGCTTCTCCTTCGCGATTTGCCAGAGCCGGGCCAGCCCGTGCGGTTCCACGATCAGGAAGAACACGATCAGCGAGCCGAAGATCATCAGCTCGATATGTTTCTGCACGTCGATCGGCATGCTGAGCCCGATCAGCGGCGGCGCATTCGTCAGGAAGACCGGCACCAGCACGATGAAGGCCGCGCCGAGGAAGGAGCCGAGAATGCTGCCGAGGCCGCCGATGATGATCATGAACAGCACGTCGAAGGAGACGATGATGTCGAAGGCTTCGGTCTCCGCACTGCCGAGATAACAGAAGATGTACAGAGCGCCGGCCAGGCCGCAGTAGAAGGAGCTGAGGGCGAAGGCGAGCAACTTGGTCGACAGCGGCCGGATGCCGATGATCTCGGCGGCGATGTCCATGTCGCGGATCGCCATCCACGACCGGCCGATCCGCCCGCGCACGAGATTCTTCGCCACGAATGCAAAGACGGTGACGACGGCCAGCACGAGGATGTAGCGCGTCTCGGCGGTTGCCGTGGCACCCGTCACGGTGACGCCGAACACCTCGCGCGGCGGCGCGGTGATGCTGCCGGACGGATCGTAGTTGGTGAACCACGCGACCTTGTTGAACATCCAAATCAAAAAGAATTGCGCCGCCAGCGTCGCGACCGCCAGATAGAAGCCCTTGATGCGCAAACTCGGCAGGCCGAACAGGATGCCGACCCCCGCCGTGACGACGCCCGACAAGAGGAAGACGATCAGGATGTTCAGGTCCGGAAAGGCCGTCGTGAGCTTGAAGGTCGAGTAGGCGCCAACCGCCATGAAGGCCCCGGTGCCGAGCGAGAGCTGCCCGGCATACCCGACCAGCAGGTTCAGACCGATCGCGGCGAGCGAGAAGATCAGCAGCGGGATCATCACCACCTGCAGCCAATATTCGTTGGCAACATTGGGCACGACGAGATACGCGATCAGCAACACGGCGGCGATGAACCAGCGGTCCTGCTTGATCGGGAACACCGACTGGTCTGCGGCGTAGTTGGTCTTGAACTGTCCGGCTTCGCGATAAAACATGCCCGTTCCCCGTCTAGACCCGCTCGATGATGCGTTCGCCGAACAATCCCTGCGGCCGGAACAGCAGGAACACCATGGCGAGCATGTAGGCGAACCAGTTCTCGATGGCGCCGCCGAAGGCCGGCCCCCAATAGACCTCGGCGACCTTCTCGCCGACGCCGATGATGAGGCCGCCGATGATCGCGCCGGGCACCGAGGTGAACCCGCCCAGGATCAGAACCGGCAGGGCCTTCAGCGCGATCAGCGACAGCGAGAACTGCACCCCGCTCTTGGCGCCCCACATGATGCCGGCGACCAGGGCGACGATGCCCGAGACCGACCACACGACGACCCAGATCGTCTTCAACGGGATCCCGACCGACAGCGCCGCCTGATGGTCGTCCGCGACCGCCCGCAGCGCGCGCCCGATGCTGGTCTTCTGGAAGAAGATCGCGAGCCCGGCGACCAGTACCGCGCCGGTCGCGGCGGCGACCATGTCGAAACTGTTGAGCAGGATGCCGCCGAACTCGACCGGCTGGTCCGGGATACCGATGTCGAGCCGCTTCACGTTGCTGCCCCAGATCATCTCGCCCAGCCCTTCGAGGAAGAAGGTCAGCCCGATCGTCGCCATGAACAGGATGATGCCTTCCTGGTTCACCAGATGACGCAGCATGAACTTCTCGACCGCGAAGGCGAGCGCGACCATCACCCCGACGGTCAGCAGCAGAGCGAGGACCAACGGCACGCCCAGGTCCATCAACCCGACCAGGGTCAGCGCCGAGAACAGCACCATGATGCCCTGCGCGAAGTTGAACACGCCCGACGCCTTGAAGATCAGCACGAACCCGAGGGCAACCAGCGAATACATCACGCCGGTCAGCAATCCGTTCAGCACCACCTCGGCGAAGAAGACCGGCGAGTCCGCGATCTCGACGAAGGGCGTGACGAAGAACATGCCGAGGAGTTCCATGACCGCCTACGCCTCCGCCGCGTCGTCATGGGGCACGCCGAGATAAGCGTCGATGACATTCTGGTCGGCGCGCACCACGTCGGGCGTGCCGTCGGCGATCTTCACCCCGTAGTCGAGCACGACGACGCGGTCGGAGATATCCATCACCACGCTCATGTCGTGTTCGATCAAGGCGATGGTGGTGCCGAATTCCTGGTTCACGTCGAGGATGAAGCGGCACATGTCCTCTTTTTCCTCGGCGTTCATCCCCGCCATCGGTTCGTCCAGCAACAGCAGGTCCGGTTCCGCCGCGAGCGCCCGCCCCAACTCGACCCGCTTCTGCAGCCCATAGGGCAAGCGGCCCACGGGCGTCTTGCGGATCGCCTGGATTTCCAGGAAATCGATTATCTCCTCGACCTTGGCGCGATGCTCCAACTCCTCGGTCTTGGCCGGGCCCCAGTGGATCGCCTGCCAGAGGAAGTTGCGCTTCATCATCGTGTTGCGCCCGGTCATGATGTTGTCGAGCGTCGACATGCCGTGGAACAGCGCGATGTTCTGGAAGGTCCGCGCGATGCCGCGCCGCGCCGCGTTGTCCGGGCGCATCTCCTTCCGTTCCTCGCCCTTGTAGCGGATCGTGCCACTGTTGGGATGGTAGAAGCCGTTGATGACGTTGAGCATCGACGACTTTCCCGCGCCGTTCGGGCCGATGATCGCCCGGATCTCGCCTTCGCGGATGTCGAAGCTGACATGGGACAATGCCTGCACGCCGCCGAAGCTGAGCGTGATGTCGTCGACCGACAGCATAACGTCGCCGATGCGCCGCGCCGCCGGTTCCGGCGTGCCCGCCACCGGTGCGGTGTCGGGCGGGCTCATGCCGCCCCGCGGACATCATGCCGGGAGGCGTCCGCTCTCCGTGTCGCCGCCAATATCAGGAGGGGGTCTTGATGGGTCACCCTCCACACTCCCTGTGCTTTTTTTACTTTTGCCGTTTTACGGCGTCTTGTTATGCGTCGATGTGGGGGCCTCATGACGGTAGTGACCCGCGCGCGCCTTGGCAAGGCAAGAACACGTTCTTATTCCGCCGCCGCGCTATATCCCGGCGATTCCATCGTCACGTCGTGAATACGCAGCTCGGCCGTGATCGTCCCGGTCCGCCCGTCCTCGAAGGTCATCTCGGTCTCCGCGCTGCAGGTCGTCGCCCCCGAATACAGCGCGTCGATCAGGTCCGCATATTTCTCGGCGACGAAGCGGCGGCGCACCTTGCGGGTCCGGGTCAACTCGCCGTCGTCGGCGTCCAGTTCCTTATGCAGGATCAGGAAGCGCCGGATCTGCGAGCCGGCCAGACGTGGTTCCTGCGCCAGATCCGCGTTGACCTGCCGGACCTCCTCGTCGATCAGCATCCGCACGTCGTCGTTGGCCGCGAGTTCCTGGTAGCTGGCATAGGGGATGCCGCGGCGCTCGGCCCAGTCGCCGACCGCTTCCAGGTCGATGTTGATGAAGGCGGCGACGAACTCCCGGCCGTCGCCATAGGCCACCGCCTCGGTGATGTGGGGATAGAACTTCAGCTTGTTCTCGATGTATTTCGGCGCGAACAGGTCGCCGGACACCAGCTTGCCCACATCCTTGGCGCGGTCGATGATCTTGAGATGGCCGTCGTCGTCGACGAAGCCGGCGTCGCCGGTGTGGACCCAGCCGTCCGGTGTCTTGGCCTCCGCCGTCGCCTCCGGGTTCTTGTAGTACTCGCGGAACACGCCGGGGCTGCGGAACAGCACCTCGCCGGTCTCGTCGATCTTGATGTCCACTTCGGGCGCGGCCTTGCCGACGCTGTCGTCCTTGATCTCGCCGTCGGGCTGCATGGTGACGAAGACGCTGGCCTCGGTCATGCCGTAGAGCTGTTTCAGGTTCAGCCCGATACTGCGGTAGAAGTTGAAGATGTCCGGCCCGATCGCCTCGCCCGCGGTATAGGCGAGCCGCACCCGGCTCATGCCGAGCGTGTTGCGCAACGGGCCGTAGATCAGGATATCGCCGAGCTTGTAGAGCAGCCGGTCGGCAAACCCTACGTCGCGGCCGTCCAGGATGTCCGAACCGACGCGTTTCGCCAGGTCCATGAAATAGTGGAACGCCTTGCGCTTGAGCCAGCCCGCATCCTCCATCCGGATCATCACGGTGGTGATCAGGTTCTCGTAGATGCGCGGCGGCGCGAAGAAATAGGTCGGCCCCAACTCCCAGACATCGTTGAGCACGGTGTCGCTCGACTCCGGGCAGGCGACACAGAAGCCGGTGACATAGGACTGACCGAAGGAGAAGATGTGATCGCCGACCCAGGCCATCGGCAGATAGGCAAGCACCTCGTCGGTTTCCACCAGATTGTCCGCGCGCGCGGAGTTCAGCGCCGTCGCCATCACGTTGCGGTGGGTCAGTACGACGCCCTTGGGTTTCCCCGTCGTGCCGGACGTGTAGAGCATGATCGAGACGTCCTCGGCCCCGCCCAACGCCACGGACTCCTCGTAGAAATCTGGATTATCCCGGTCGTAGGCGCGGCCGGTTTCGAGCGCCGCCGCATAGGAATGCAGGAAGTCCTCGGTATAGTCGCGCAGCCCGCGCGCGTCGTCATAGATCAACGGGCCGAGATGCGGACAGCGGTCCTTGATCTCCAGCAGCTTGTCGATCTGCTCCTGGTCCTCCACGATCGCGAAACGGGCCTCCGCGTGCTCGATGACGTAGCTCAGCTCGTCGGCCACCGAATCCTGATACATCGGCACCGGCACCGCGCCGACCGCCTGCGCCGCCACCATCGACCAATAAAGCCGCGGCCGGTTGTCGCCGATGATCGCCACCTTGTCGCCGCGCGCGCAGCCGAGCGCCTTGAGCCCGCAGGCCAGCGCCCGCACCTCCGCGGCGACGTCGGCCCAGCTCCAGCTCTGCCAGATGCCCAGGTCCTTCTCGCGCATCGCCGGCCGGTCGCCGCGCGCGCCGGCGTTATGCGCCAACAATTTCGGAAATGTATCGAGAACGGCGATATCCACCGCCGCCGGTGTCCGCTCAGCCATCACGCGCTTCCATCCCAGTTTCACCGACCGGCACGTGTTGTTGTTTTTCGCACTCGGCCTTAACGGGTGTATTGAGACGGAAAATTCGCGTCACAACAAGGGGCAAAATGAAGCGGCGACACCGACCCGCCGGATGCTTCCCGGTGCGCCTTCCGAATGCCAGCCGGCGAACGGCGCAAAGCATCCTGACAGCCGGCGTCAGGAAGCAACTTGTTAAATACAAGTGACTTGATACGATACCTGCCTCGATCATCCCTGTCGGAGGAACCAACCATGTCTAGCGGATTCACGGGCGGCTGTTTGTGCGGCGCGGTCACCTATAAGAGTACGAATGACCCCATGCTGGCGGGGCATTGCCATTGCGTCGACTGCCGCCGGTCGAGCGGCACCGGCCACGGCACCAACATCGTCATCCCGGAGGACGGGTTCTCGGTCAACGGCGAGGTCACGTTCTACGACCGGCCGGCGGACAGCGGGAACATCGTGAGCCGCGGCTTCTGCCCCAACTGCGGCTCCGCGCTCTACTCGAAAAACGACGGGATGCCGGGCATGGTGTTCCCGCGCGCGTCCAGTTTGGACGATCCGACGGTCGCCAAGCCCGCCATCGTGGTCTATGCGCACCGCGCGGTCGGCTGGGACCCGGTCGACCCGGACCTGCCCGCCTTCGACGGGATGCCCGAAGGCGACATCGCCGACCTTGCCGCCGAGACCGCCTGACCATGCGGACCGGCGCGGCCGATCAGGACTACAAGACCTATCTCGTCGCCCGCGTCGAGGATGCGTTGGCCGCAGGGAACGCGCCGCCGAGTACCCAGCAACGGATGTTCGGCGGCGTCGCCTTCATGATGAACGGCAACATGCTGTGCTGCGCGTCGAACAAAGGGCTGATGGTGCGAGTCGGCGCGGTCGGCGAGGAAGAAGCATTGTCCCGGCCGCACGCGCAGCATTGCATGCCGGCGGGCCGGCCGATGACCGGCTTCATCCTGGTCGACCCGGACGGCGTGGAGGACGAGGACGACCTCAGCGGATGGCTCGCCTTGGCGCGGCGCTACGTGGAATCGCTGCCGCCCAAGAAACCCAAGTCGAAGACCCCGAAGAAGAAACACCACAAGCCGAGCCAATCATGAGCGAGCCAGCCCTGCCCGCCGAGGCAATCGCCTTCCTTCGCGACCTGAAAGCCAACAACACGCGCGACTGGTTCCAGGCCAACAGGGCGCGCTACGACCGGGATGTGAAAGACCCGCTGGACACGTTCCGCGCGGCGCTGTGCACGCTGCTGTCGGACCTGACCGGCGCCAAACTGCAAGCGAAGAGTTTCCGCCTCCATCGGGACATGCGGTTTTCCAAGGACAAGACGCCCTACCACGCGCATCTGCGGACGGCCTTCTGGGCGGGAACGGACAAGCCGATCTCCGGCCCCGCCTGTCACCTGTCCATAGAAACGGACAAAGTGATCTTCGGCAACGGGGTGATGCAATTTGCGCCGGAAAGTTTGGCCGCGTGGCGCGCCGCCCTGAGCGAGGGCACGGCCGACGCCCGCAACCTCGACCGTATCGTCGCGGACCTGACCGGAAAGGGCTGGACGCTCCGCGAGCCCGACCTGAAGAAACCGCCGCGCGGCACGCCGCCGGACCATCCCTATGCCAGGTATCTGCGGTACAAGGGGTTCACGATCTGGCACGAGGAGCCGCGGGCCGGCTCACCCGCGCCGGTGTCGCCGGACGCCTTGGCGGCGACGATGGCCGAGGCGGTCGAGCATTTCCGCTGGTATTTCCGCTTCTTCCCGGCGACAGACTAACGGTCCGCGAACCCTTCCGGAATCTCGAAAGGAACGCTGCCCTCGGGCGTCGTGCCGCGCAGACAGGTTCGGTGCATCAGCCGGGGATGACGCGCGGCGTCGAAATTCGGGTCCGCGTGATGCAGCAGACAACGGTTGTCCCACATCAGCAGGTCGCCCGGACGCCAGCGATGACGGTATTGGAAGCGCGGGTCCGTCGCCTGGGACTCGAGCTCTTCGATCCGGGCGCGGCCCTCGCGCAGCGGCAGCCCGTCGAGATGCGAGGCGTGCATGCCGAGGAACAGGCAGCGCCGGCCCGAATCGGGGTGGGTCCGGACCAGCCGATGGGTCATCGACGGCGATTCGCGCTTTTCCCGGTCGGACAGCGGCCGGTCCACGTTCTCGCGCGACAGCTCCCAGCTATGGATTACGCGCGCGCCTGCCAGCGCCGCTTTCTCGTCCTCGGGCAAGGCGTCGTAGGCCGCGATCATGTTGGCGAACACCGTGTCGCCGCCGCCCGGCGGCAGGATGACCGCGTGCAGGATCGTCGCCAGCGACGGTTTCGGGCGGAAGGATTTGTCGGTGTGCCACATCGTCGAGTTGACGACCCCGGTCGGCTTGCCGTCCGCGCCGAGATTGGAGACTTCGTGCACCAGCGGGTAATCCGCGTCGCCCCGGTTGCGCGCCGTGTGCTCCTCCAGCGTGCCGAACTGTTCGGTGAAGGCGATCTGCTGCGGCTTGTCGAGTTTCTGACCGCGGAACACCAGCAGGTGATAGCGCACGAAGGCGGCGTAGACGGCATCGCGCGTCGGAGCGTCGAACGGGCGTGTCAGGTCGAGACCGATGACCTCCGCGCCCATGACCTCGGATAGCGGACGCAGCGTCGCGCGGGGGATCGTGATTTCCTCTTCCTGCGGTAGGGCGGACATGCGCGCCTCCCTATATCTCTATGACCGGCCTTCATTGTCTCCCGGATACCGGATCGCCGTCCAGCGCGGCGGCCAGCGTCTTGCGGAACCGGCGGTCGCGCTTGAGATGCCATTCCCGGCTCATGGCTTCGGCCCGGGCCGGGTAGCGTTCGGCGTAGAGCAGAACCCAGGAGCGCCCACGCGTCGACCGCGCGCCGGTCCCGGCGTTGTGCTTGCCGAGCCGCGCGTCGAGATCGGTCGTCCAGCCGACATAGGTGCGGACGCCGCCGCCATCCCGGCTGCCGAGGACATAAACGAAACAGGCCATTGGCTGTTTTATGCCTTGCCGAGATAGCGGCGTCATCCGGCAATCGCGGGTGCGTGCGGTCAGAGGCCGAGCAAGGACGACACCGCGGCCCGCACACTGCGCCTGATCCCGGCCGATTGGCGGCCGGACAGGAAGGCCGCCCGCTGTGCGCTTACCGTCAGGAGATCCAGGATTAAGGCGGCGCGGTCGGCCGGGGATTCCGCCGCGTCCGTCTCGATCCGCCGGATGACATCGCCCAGCGCGGCTTCCAGGCGACGGCGGTTGTCGACGAAGGCCGCCGCGCTTTCGGGATTGCGGTAGATCTCGGCGGTGATTTCCGCGTCCAGCACGACATTCTCGGGCTTTGCGGCCCATGCCATATAAGTGTCCACGAATGCCAGCAAGAGCGCGTCGGGGTCGCCGGGTTGTTCCAGCGCGGTCAGGAACGCGGCCTGTTCCTCCCGCTCCAGGACGGCCACGCTCTCGATGAGCGCCGTCTTGCCCGAATAGTGATTGTACAGGTTCCCTAGGCTGACCCCGGCGGCCCCCGCGATATCCCGCATGCTGGTTTGGTGGAAGCCCTTCTCGATGAACAATTCCACCGCCGCCAGAAGGATACTGCGCGCGCGCCCCTCCAGCGCCGGAGAATTCCTCACCTCATCGCCCGACGGCTCTTGCATTGCGGATACGCGTCCCCATTTAGTGAAATAATGAACGAACGTTCGTTCATTATAATCGACTTCATCCGGCCGCGCGAGCGGCTTCTCGACCCTAGCAAAGGAAACTCCGCATGACGACCGAGCAGGACCCATTCGCCGCCTTCGCCGAACCCTTAGCCGTCCTGGAGGTGGTCGGCTTGGTGTTCCTCGTCGCCGTCCTGGCGGAGTCGGCCTGGGATATCGTCACCCGCCGGCGCGGCAAGGGCGAAACCTTCGCGAATTTCGCCATCGCGCTGGGAAACCAGCTTCTCGACCGCACCGTTTTCGGCAACGTCTTCGTGATCGGCCTGTTCGTGGCCGAGGCCTTCGTCCCTTGGCGATTGCCGGTTACCGGATGGAGTTTCTTGCTGGCGCTGCTCGCCGCCGACTTCACCTATTACTGGATGCACCGGTGGGAGCATGAAATCCGTATCCTCTGGGCGTATCACAGCGTCCATCACTCGTCGCCCGAGTTCAATCTCTCCACGTCGCTCCGCCTCGGCTGGGTCGAAGGACTGATCGAGTGGATTTTCTTCGTCCCGATGATCCTGCTGGGATTCGGCGCGGCGCAGACGATCGTCGCCCTGTTGGTGGTCGTCGTGTATCAGACCTGGATCCACACCGAGAGGGTCGGAAAACTCGGCCCGCTGGACCGCATCTTCAACACGCCGTCGGTCCATCGCGTGCATCACGGCTCGAATCCGAAATACATCGACAAGAACTACGGCGGGATCCTCATCGTGTGGGACCGGCTGTTCGGCACATACCAAGCCGAGGAGGAGCCGGTGAAATTCGGGATCACGACGCCGGTCGGGTCGATCAACCCGGTCGTCATCAACTTTCAAGAGGTCGGGCGGATCATCAGGGATGTGGCGCGCAGCGGGCGGCTCTCGCACGCCCTCGGGTATGTCTTCGGCAGGCCGGGCTGGCAGCCCGCCGGCCCCGGGGGCGGCAAGCCGCACCGGTAGGAGGATCGTGGCGGCGGGGCGAATCCACCTCTCACCGCAAAGAAAAAGGGCCGGCGGAAACCGGCCCTTCGTCTTGGTTCAGTGTGGCGCAGGCTTGGGAAAAGCCTACTTGATCAGGCCCTTGGCCTTGTCCTTCATGGCGTCGGCCGCGCTATCCTTCGCGCCGTCATGAGCCTTCTGCTTCATGATGTCGACCGTGTCGCTCGACTTGACCTTGTCGGTCACCGCGTCCTTGGCGTCCTTGACCTTCTCGCCGGCCGCGTTCATCGCGTCCTTGGCCTTGTCGCCGGCCTTGGACACGGTCTCGGCAGCCTTGTCCTTGGCGTCGACCGCTGCCTTCTTCGCCGCTTCGCCCGCTTCCTTGGCCTTGTCCACCGCCGCGGCGCCGGCTTCCTTGGCCTTGTCGGCGGCGTCGGTCGCAGCCTGCTTGGCCTTCGCGGCGGCATCTTCGGCCGCCTTCATCGCCTTGTCCTTAACGTCGGTCACGGCGGATGTCGTTTCCTTCGCGGCGTCCTTGGTCGCCGTGCTCGTGGTGGCCTCTTCGCCGCACCCGGTGAGCGCGAAAAGCGACAGGGCGACAATGCCCGCAATCGGTGTCAATTTCATTGGATACTCTCCTCTATTCTCTCTTCGTGTCGTTAAATTTTTTCCCAGGCCATCCCCGATGACGCCTGAATGATCAATGCATACGGCCGGGCGTTATGAATACCGCATCTGGACCGACGGCGCCGGATGGGTCAAGAGTCCTTCGGAGCAAATCCCAATGTGCCGGCGGCGCAACGGACGTAGTGTCGATCAGAGCGGCCAAATGTCCTTCTCCCTGTGGCGTAGCCCCGCACCGACAATTAAAGGGGAGAGAGTGAATAGTAACATCGCCGGTGCGGAGACCACGCCGATAATCCCGCAATCCCCATGCCAGCGGTGGGCGGCGGGTGCGCCGCCAACGGCTCGCAGGTAAGAAACCCCATTTATCGGCATAAAGCCTTGGAGTCCGGACCGAATCCGCCGCCGGAGCCCCATCGGCTGCGACGGCGCAGTCGGAAAACGGGCCGGGATCGGCCCCCTTTAGTCTCAAATTGAGACACGGTTTGCGACCCAAAGCCGGACGCACCGCGCGCACGGGTGGCGGCGATATCGATCGTCTTTATATATCAGGAAGGAAAATGGAGCGGGCGATGAGATTCGAACTCACGACTTCAACCTTGGCAAGGTTGCGCTCTACCCCTGAGCTACGCCCGCATCGGCAGGGCGCGATAATACCCATTGGCGGGCGCAACGCAAGTCATGGATGCACGCGCCCGGCGCGGCCTGCACGCGGCCGGCCAGCTTGCCGATACGGGCGCATCCGGGCTATGACACCGGCCATGAACGACATAGCCGACACCGCCACCCCGCATACCGACGCCGACGGGCTGTTCGCGCGGCTCGATGCGCTGGGCATCGCCCACACGACGCATCATCACCCGCCGGTCTTCACCGTCGAGGAATCGAAGGACCTGCGCGGCACGCTGCCGGGCAGCCATGTGAAGAACCTGTTCCTGCGCGACAAGAAGAAGCGCATCTGGCTGGTCACCGCGCTCGAGGAACGGCAGATCGACCTCAAGGCGCTGCGCAAGCGGCTCGGCGCGTCCGGCAGCCTGTCCTTCGGCAGCGCCGACCTGCTGATGGAGGTGCTGGGCGTGACGCCGGGCGCCGTGACCCCGTTCGGGGTGATCAACGACCGCAGCAAGCGCGCCGCCATGGTGCTGGATGCGGGCGTGCTGGCAACCGGTCCCGTCAACGCCCACCCGCTGCGCAACGACATGACGACGGCGGTGGCGCCGGACGACCTTCTGAAATTCCTCGAGGCGGAAGGCCACCCGCCCGAGGTGATCGACTTCGGCGCGGACTAGCGCCACGGCCGCCCCTTGCCTCAGGGCGAGCGAGCGTCCATTTAATCTGGTACACTGCCCCATTGGGCAAGATTGGGAGCCACGAAGACACGATGCAGGACATTCTCGGCGGAGCGACACCGGGCGGCAACGGCGCGGCAGCCGGCGGCGCGGACGGTGCGTTGATCAAGGACACGACGACGGCCACCTTCGCCGCCGATGTCATCGAGGCCAGCATGGAAGTGCCGGTCATCGTGGATTTCTGGGCGCCCTGGTGCGGCCCGTGCAAACAGCTCGGCCCGCTGCTGGAGAAGGCGGTGACCGAGCGCGCTGGCGCGGTCAAGATGGTCAAGCTCAACATCGACGAAAACCAGGAGATCGCGCAGCAGCTGCGCATCCAGTCGATCCCGGCGGTCTTCGCCTTTGCGAAGGGGCAGCCGGTCGACGGATTCGTCGGCGCCCTGCCGGAAAGCCAGATCAAGACATTCATCGAGCGCGTGATCGTCGCCGGCGGCGGCGAGGCGGGCCCTACGCCAGTGGAGCAGGCGCTGGAAGCCGCCGCCGCCGCGATCGCGGAAGGCGACGTGTCGGGCGCGGGCGCGCTCTACGGCCAGGTGCTGCAGCAGCAGCCGGACAACGTGAAGGCGATCGCCGGCATGGCGAAATGCTACGTGGAGACCGGCCAGCCGGAATCGGCGGAAAGCCTGCTGGCGACCCTTCCCGAGACCAAGCGCAACGACCCGGACGTGGCCGCGGTGCAGGCGACGCTCGACCTCGCCGGAAAGGCGCAGGAAGCCGTGGGCAAGCTCGGCGAACTGGAAGCCCGCGTGGCGCAGGATCCGAACGATCACGACGCCCGGCTCGAACTGGCCCTCGCCGCCTATGCGGGGAACGAGAGCGAGCGCGCGATCGACGAACTGCTGGAGATCGTCCGCCGCAACCGGACCTGGAACGAGGACGCGGCCCGCAAGGAACTGGTCAAGATCTTCGACGCCCTCGGCCCGACCCACGAGGCCACGATCGCGGGGCGGCAGAAGCTGTCATCCATCCTGTTCGCATAAGGACGACCCGCTCATGAGCGCATTCGATCCCGGATTCGACGACCTGCCCGGCACCCTGCCGATCTTTCCGTTGACCGGGGTCCTGCTGCTGCCGCGCGGCGAACTGCCGTTGAACGTCTTCGAACCGCGCTATCTGAACATGACGCTCGACGCCATCGCGGGCGACCGCCTGATCGGCATGATCCAGCCGACCGAGTCCGAGTGCGAGCAGGCCAACCCGCCCGTTTACGGCACCGGCTGCGCGGGCCGCATCGTCGGCTTCCAGGAAACCGAGGACGGCCGCCTGCTGATCACGCTGAAAGGACTCTGCCGCTTCGACGTGAAAGAGGAACTGCCGCTCGTGCAGGGATACCGCCCGGTGGCGGCCGACTGGTCGAAATACCGCGCCGACATGGAGCCCGCCGAGGAGGCGGTGATCGACCGCGAGCGGCTGCTCGGCCCGCTCAAGACCTATTTCAAGATTCAGGGCATCGAGGCCGACTGGAACGCCATCGAGACGACGTCGGAAGAACGGTTGATCACCTGCCTTTCGATGATCTGCCCGTTCGAAGGGCCGGAAAAACAGGCGCTGCTCGAAGCGCCCACCCTGACCGAGCGCGGCAAGGTGCTGATCACGCTGGTCGAGATGGCGGTGCACGCCAGCGCCCCCGGCGAAGCGGCCCGCCAGTAAGGCCCTCACGGAACAAGACGACAGGATAGAGAACCGCATGTCCCCGAAAAGCGCAGAGGTCGACCCGAAACTGCTGGAAGTGCTCGTCTGCCCCCTGACCAAGGGGCCGTTGACCTATGACCGCGAGGCGCAGGAACTGATCAGCGCGCAGGCCAGCCTGGCCTATCCGATCCGTGACGGCATCCCGATCATGCTGATCGACGAAGCCCGCAGCCTGGACGACTGACCGGCCCCACCGCCTGCCGCACCACACAAGAGTCCCACACGCCATGCCCACCGAACCTCCCGCCAGCGGGTCCCAGAGCGACGGTTTCTCCACCGATATCTGGCCGGTCGAAGTCCGGCTGATCAAGGAGGAACGGCACCTGGAGATCGATTTCGACGACGGCCGCAGCTTCTCGCTTCCGGCGGAACTGCTGCGCGTGGAAAGCCCTTCGGCCGAGGTGCAAGGCCACGGCCCGTCGCAGAAGACGATCGTCAGCGGCCGCCGCCACGTCAACATCATCGGGCTGGAGCCAGTCGGCAACTATGCGGTCCGCATCAAGTTCGACGACCTGCACGACACCGGCATCTTTAGCTGGCAATACCTGTATAAGCTGGGCGAGAACCAGGAATCGATCTGGGTCGAATACCTCAACGCCCTCTCCGCCAAAGGCCTCAGCCGCGACCCATAGGCACGGGCACGCCGCCCCTCCGTTGATCCGACGCCGTTGATTTGCCATTCTCCCTGGATTGCATGGGGAGAATCGATGCTTAACGTGAAGTTGCGGCGCCTGCTCGCGGCAATCGGCCTGACATTGGCGATGTCGGCCTGCCAAACCAACAACATCGACTACGGCAACGGGCCGCTGACGCTCAGCGATAGAGTCATGGCGTCGTTCGAATTTTATCTATCGCACGAAAATCCAGCTTACTTCGCCGTAAGGAATGACGGAAAAGTATTCGCATTCTCAGTGTGCAATCACTATACCTGCGAGGACAGTATTGGCGACGTAGCTCTTTCCGGATGCGCACGCCGAGCCAAAGGCGAGCGCTGCTATTTGCTCGCATCCGGCCGCGATATCGTCTGGAATGGGCCGATTTCTTATCGCCCCGGCCGTTTCATACCCGATAACCCTGATGGCCGATCTTTCATTTTGTTCTGGCACCATCGCGTTGTCCAATACGGTGGCCGCACGCCTGTTCGCGGCACATTGACGCCGGCAGATGGCTCACCGATTGTCCCATTGAGTTTTGATGCCATCTACCGTCAGGTATTCGGCACCTGTACTGGAACTCTCAATCGGATCGATGGACGGTTTGAGGCCAATTGCCGCAAAATGGGCCGTGTCACCGGCCCATTCGAGACCACCGAGAAAAACGGTCTCGGCGGCCAAGGTACCGGCGAAGACGAGCAAGGCCGCATCGCCGAACTAAACATCATCCCGAAATCGAAATTTCGCGATACTTTCACAAGGCTGGGGGAATAGAGGTTCCTACAGCGCCTCACCCTTCACCAATCTCGGCAGTTCACCCACCACGCCCATGGCGTGGCGCATCAGGAAGCGTTTGACCGGCGGCAGCTTGCCGACGCCGGCGAGGCCCAGGTCGCGGGCGAGGCGGACCGGGCCGATGTCGTTGGAGAACAGGCGGCAGAGGCCATCGGTCACCGCGGCCAGCAGCGTGTTGTCGAAGCGCCGCCAACGGGTGTAGCGGTCGAGCACGTTCGGCCCGCCGATGTCGAGGCCGAGCCGGTGCGTGTCGACGATCAACTCGGCGAGCGCCGCCACGTCGCGCAATCCCATGTTCAGCCCCTGCCCCGCGATCGGATGGATCGCGTGCGCCGCGTCGCCGATCAGCGCGAGCCGCCGGTCGATGTAGCGGTCCGCGTGCTGCAGGCCGAGGGGATAGGAAAAGCGCGGGCCGACCAGTTCGATGTCGCCGAGCCAGTCACCGAACCGGCGGGTCAGTTCGTCCTTGAACGCGTCGTCGTCCAGGTCGAGATAGACCGGCGCCAGGTCGGCGCGCTCGCTCCACACCACGTTGCTGCGGTTCCCGGTCATCGGCAGCATGGCGAAGGGCCCGCCCGGCAGGAACAGTTCGACCGCCACGCCCGCATGCGACCGTTCGTGCCGCACGGTGCAGACGATCGAGGTCTGATTGTAGCGGAACCCGGCGACGCCGATGCCCGCCTCCTGCCGCGTCTTCGAGAAGCGCCCGTCCGCCGCGACCACGAGCTGCGCGCGGATCTCCCGCCCGTCGGCCAGCCGCGCCTCGGCCAAGCCGCCGGTGCGGTCCAGGTCGGAGACCTCCGCCGGGGCCAGCAAGGTGAGCGCCGGCAACGTCGCGCCGAGTTCGCTCAGCGCGTGGCGGGTGCGCCGGTTCTCGATGATGTAGCCGAAGGGGTCGCTGCCCACCTCGCGGTGGTCGTAATGCAGGAACAGCGGCGAGACGCCGCGCATCGGGTGGCCGTCGGCGACGCGGATGTCGAGGATCGGCTGCGCCGCGTCGTCGAGATAGGGCCACAGGCCGATGCCGCGCAGCGCCTGGGCCGACGCATGGGCGATCGCCGAGGCGCGGCCGTCGTATTCCGCCGCCATCTGTTCCGCCGGCGCTTCCCGGTCGACCACCACGGTGGCCACGCCCGCGCCCGCCAGCGCGCAGCCGAGCGTCATGCCCGCCATGCCGCCGCCGATGATCAGGACATCGGTGTCGTGCCGCTCGCCCGTGCCCGAAGGAGTCCCCGTCGCTGCCATACCCGCAGCTTCGCGCCGCGCGCCGGCGCTGTCCAGCGGCCAAATTGCCGCGCAGGAGCCGCCCGACTCGCGCTGCTCATTTTATGATCATCAATCCATATATGACTATTTATTGTGCATTATCGGTGCCGCTCGCGGAATGGTTATGAGAGGCGGTGCAATAATCAACTGATTCCATTTCCCTTTTCGCCCTCACCGAGTCCGGCACGGTTCTTGAGTTAACCGCGGGTAGAGCCGTTGCGGCGCCCTGTTTCGGGGCCTGCGGCATGTGCAATCGGACTAGCGAAAGGAACAAATCAATGAAGCTGGTCATGGCAATCATCAAGCCCTTCAAGCTTGACGATGTGCGGGAAGCACTGACGGGGATCGGGGTCGAGGGGCTGACCGTCACCGAGGTCAAAGGCTACGGCCGCCAGAAGGGACAGACCGAGGTCTACCGCGGCGCCGAATACGCCGTGAACTTCCTGCCCAAGGTCAAGATCGAGGTCGCCGTCACCGCGGAGATGACCGAGCAGGTCGTCGAAACGATCCTGGCGACCGCAAACACCGAAAAAATCGGCGACGGCAAGATCTTCGTCCTCGACATCTCGCAGGCGGTGCGCATCCGCACCGGCGAGACGAATGCCGACGCCATCTAACAAATATCTGAGAATAAGGGGATTTCAGGGATGACGAACTTACTCGGCCGTATGGCGCTGTGCGCCGGCGTGGGGCTGCCGGTCCTGCTGATGGCTGGCGCGGCGCAGGCCGCGGTCAGCGAAGAGACGGCTTACATCTTCAACACTTTCTCGTTTCTGGTGCACGGCTTCCTCGTGATGTGGATGGCCGCGGGCTTCGCGATGCTCGAATCCGGCCTGGTGCGCACCAAGAACACGGCGGCGATCTGCCTCAAGAACATCGCGCTCTATTCGCTGGCCGGCATCATGTACTACGTGATTGGCTATAACCTGATGTATGTGGACGTGGCGGGCTGGATCGGCTCCTTCTCGTTCCTGTACAACCCGTCCGCCGACGAATTGGCGCTGATCGGGGCCGCCGACAAGGCGACGCCCGAGATGGTCAAGAAGGTCGTCGACGCGAACGGCTATTCGGTCATGTCGGACTGGTTCTTCCAGATGGTCTTCGTCGCGACCGCGGCGTCGATCGTGTCCGGCACCCTGGCCGAGCGCATCAAGGTCTGGCCGTTCCTGATCTTCGTCGTCGTGCTGTGCGGCGTGATCTATCCGATCCAGGGCTCCTGGGTCTGGGGCGCGGGCTGGCTCGACGCGATGGGCTTCTCCGACTTCGCCGGCTCGACGCTGGTCCATTCGGCCGGCGGCTGGGCGGCCCTGGCGGGGGCGATCGTCCTCGGCGCGCGGAAGGGCAAATACGGCCCGGACGGCCAGGTCAACCCGATGCCCGGCGCCAACCTGCCGCTCGCCACGCTCGGCACATTCATCCTGTGGTTCGGCTGGTTCGGCTTCAACGGCGGGTCGCAATTGGCGCTCGGCAGCGCGCTCGACGTCACCGCGATGTCGATCGTCTACGTCAACACCAACCTGGCCGCCGCCGCGGGCGTGATCGCCGCCATGGCGCTGACGCAGATCGTCTACAAGAAGATCGACCTGACGATGACGCTGAACGGCGCCATCGCCGGGCTGGTCTCGATCACGGCGGGCCCGGACCTGTCCAACCCGTTCCTGGCGTTGGTCGTCGGCGCAGTCGGCGGCGCTCTCGTGGTGATCGCGGTGCCGTTGCTCGACAAGCTCAAGATCGACGACGTGGTGGGCGCGATTTCCGCCCATCTGGTCGCCGGCATCTGGGGCACCCTCTGCGTCGGCATCTTCGGCAGCGGATCGGTGGTGACGCAGCTTATCGGCATCGCCGCCATCGGCGCCTTCGTCTTCGTGGTCAGCTTCATCGTGTGGACCATTCTGAAGGTCACCATGGGCGTCCGGGTCGACGAAGAGGACGAGGTCCTCGGTCTCGACCGTGCCGAGCTCGGCATGGAAGCGTATCCGGAGTTCGGGTCCGGGTCGCAAACCCTCTAACGCAGGTTCGCGTATAGCGGCTGCCCGGGAGACTCCTGCCGGAGTCTTCCGGGCATTTTTTTGAAGAAACCGGGAAATAACCTCCAAAACGAAGCCGCGCCGACTTTTTCCAGTGCTTGTATCGATCGGCCGTGGAAGCTAAACTTCGCACCGATTTTTTTGCGGAACCATGGTATTGAACGCTGTGACTACTTTGCGGCGTCTTTATTCGTGTTTGATAAGCTCCGCAATACATCGACGCGACTTGAGACGCTTGCGACCACGATTCCGACACGGCAACCACACGGCGCGCCCCGCATGAAGAACACCCGGCTCGATCAATTGGACGTCTACGCGTTCTGGCGGCTCGAAACGCTGTTGAAGGACGAGACGCCACCGGCCGAGATGGAGCCGATGGCCCTGCATGTCGGCGAGCCGAAAATCCCGCCGCCCGACTTCGTCGCGGAGACGATCGACGACTGCAAGGCGCAGTGGGGCAGCTACCCGCCGCATTCGGGCACCGCGACCTACCGGCAGGCGGCAGCGGACTGGCTGGATCGGCGCTACGGCCTGCCCGCGGGCATGATCGACCCCGACCGCCATGTCCTGCCGGTCGCGGGCAGCAAGGAAGGCCTGTTCCATATGGCGCTTCTAGCGGTGCCGGGGGCCGAAACCTGGACCAAGCCCGGCCGGCCGCTCGCGCTGATGCCGAACCCGGTCTATCCCGTCTACAACGGCGCCGCCCTGTTCGCGGGCGCGGAGGCGGTGTCGGTCGCGGCGACCGCGGAGACCGGGTTCATGCCGGACTATGCCGCGCTGGACCGCGACGTGCTGGACCGCACGGTCCTTGCCTATCTCTGCAACCCGGCCAATCCGCAGGGCTCGATCGCCGACATGGACTATATGGCGGCCCTGGTGCGGATGGCGCGGGAATACGATTTCGTGCTGGTCTTCGACGAATGCTATTCGGAAATCTACCGCGGTGATCCGCCGGTGGGCGGCCTCGAGGTCTGCGCCGCGCTCGGCGGCGACCTGACCAACGTCATGGTGCTGCATTCACTGTCGAAGCGGTCGAGCGCGCCGGGGCTGCGCGCGGGCATCGTATCGGGCGATCCGGAGCTGATCGACGCCTGCCGCGCCATCCGCAGCTATGCCGGCGTTTCGATGCCCGGCCCGATCATGAAGGCCGCGGAAAAGCTGTGGCAGGACGAAGCGCATGTGGACAAGAACCGCCAACACTATGTCGACCTGTTCGCCATGGCGGAACGCATCCTGGGCAACACGCCGGGATTCGCCAATCCGCCGGGCGGCTTCTTCCTCTGGCTCGACGTGGGCGACGGCGAGGCGATGACCCGCCGGTTGTGGACCGAAGCCGGTATCCGCGTGATGCCGGGCGGGTATATGACGAAACCGGACCCAGAAACCGGGGAAAACCACGGCGACCCCTATATCCGCGTCGCCCTGGTGCATGACAAGACCTTCGCCGAAGAGGCGTTGACGCGTATTGCGAACGTGCTGAACGGGTAACGGAGAAGACTCATGGCGAGCGCTAGTCAGAAGACTGCTTTCCTGCCGCCGGGTGCGGGAACCTTCCTGAAACGCCGGGGCAGCGAAATCCTCGGCCTGGCCTTGTTCTTCCTGGCGATCGCCTTGTTCCTGGCGCTCGTGACCTATCGCCCGGCGGACCCGTCCTTCAACACGTCGAGCGCGCAGCCCGTTCGCAACATCATGGGCTTCGCGGGCGCCGCGGTCAGCGACCTGCTGCTACAGACGCTCGGTCTGGCCGCCGCCTTCCTGGTGCCGTTGATCGGCGGCTGGGGATTGCGGCTGCTGCGCAAGCATGTGCTGGAAGCCTGGCTGCTGCGCGTCGCCTTCCTGCCGGTCGGCCTGCTGCTGGCGGCGGTGGCGTTGGCGACCATCGATCATCCCCGCGCCTGGCCGCTCGATGCCGGGCTGGGCGGCGTGGTCGGCAAGATGCTGCTGGCGCGCATGATCGAGTTCGTCGGCCTGACCGGGTTCCGCGTGGACGGCGTGATCCTGTTCGCCATCTTCGGCAGCGCGGCCATCGCCGTGATGTATTTCGTGCTCGGCTTCACCGCGGACGAATGGCGCGTCGCGGCGCTGAAGGCGCAATGGGCGGCGCGCGGTATCGGGCATACCGCCCTGGCGCCGGTGCGGTGGTTCCGGGCGCGGCCGAAGAAGACGGCGGAGAAACCGGCGAAACGCGCCCCGGCGCGCAAACCGCGGCGGGAACCGGCGCTGGCGCGCGCGGCCGAACGCCCCGAGCCGAAGCTGCGCAAGCCGCGGGAGACCAAGGCGGTCGTCGAGACGGCGACGCCCAAGACGAAACCCGGCAAGCGCGGCGCGGCGGCGCGGCAACGCTCGCTCGACCTGCCCCGCACCGACGACGGCGTCGACCTGCCGCCGCTCGACCTGCTGGCGGATGTGCCCGACGTGGCGCCCGACGCCCGCGCGGTCAACGAGGAAGCGCTACAACAGAACGCCCGGCTGCTGGAAAGCGTGCTCGACGATTTCGGCGTGCGCGGCGAGATCGTCAAGGTCCGCCCCGGCCCGGTGGTCACGCTCTACGAACTGGAACCGGCGCCCGGCACCAAGACCAGCCGCGTGATCGGCCTGTCCGACGATATCGCCCGGTCGATGAGCGCGGTGTCCGTCCGCATCGCCGTCATTCCCGGCCGCAACGTGATCGGCATCGAACTGCCGAACCGCAGCCGCGAGACGGTGTATCTGCGCGAACTGCTCGCCTCGAATTCCTACGAGAAAGCCGCCGGGCGGCTGCTCATGGTGCTGGGCAAGGACATCGGCGGCGCACCGGTGATCGCCGACCTGGCCCGCATGCCGCATCTGCTGATCGCGGGCACCACCGGATCGGGCAAGTCGGTCGGGCTCAACGCGATGATCCTGTCGCTGCTCTACCGGATGGGGCCGGACGTCTGCAAACTGATCATGATCGACCCGAAGATGCTGGAGCTGTCGATCTACGACGACATCCCGCATCTGATCGCGCCGGTCGTGACCGAGCCGAAGAAAGCGGTTGTGGCGCTGAAATGGACCGTCCGCGAGATGGAAGAACGCTACCAGGCGATGTCCAAGCTCGGCGTGCGCAACATCGAGGGCTACAACCGCCGGGTCGCCGAAGCGGTCAAGAACGGCGAGGAGATCACCCGCAAGGTCCAGACCGGTTTCGACGAGGAGTCCGGCAAGCCGATCATCGAGGAACAGCCGCTCGACCTGTCCCCCCTCCCCTATATCGTGGTGGTGGTCGACGAGATGGCCGACCTGATGCTGGTTGCGGGCAAGGATATCGAGGCGTCGATCCAGCGGCTGGCGCAAATGGCGCGGGCCGCCGGCATCCACCTCATCATGGCGACGCAACGGCCGTCGGTCGATGTCATCACCGGCACGATCAAGGCCAACTTTCCGACCCGGATCAGCTTCCAGGTCACGTCGAAGGTCGACAGCCGGACCATCCTCGGCGAGCAGGGCGCGGAACAACTGCTCGGCCAGGGCGACATGCTCTATATGGCGGGCGGCGGGCGGATCACGCGCGTTCACGGACCCTTCGTCGGCGATGACGAAGTCGAGAGCGTCGCCGCCTTCCTTAAAAACCAGGGCGTGCCGACCTATATCGATGCTGTTACCGAGGACGCGGAAGGCGAACTCGGTCTCGGCATGGACAGCGAGGCAGGAGGCGGATCAGGTGATGAACTCTACGACCGGGCGGTGGCGTTGGTCCTTCAGGAACAGAAGGCCTCGACCAGTTTCGTCCAGCGGCACCTGCAGATCGGCTACAACCGCGCCGCCCGGCTCATCGAGCGGATGGAGAAGGAAGGCGTCATCGGCCCGGCCAACCATGTCGGCAAGCGCGAAATCCTTGTCGGCAATCACTAGGGGACTATCGGCGGCCGCCGCGGTGGTGCTGATCGCCGCCGTCGGGCTCGGGGCATCCGGTCCGGCCGACGCGGCCCCGCGCTCGCTTAAGGATCCGGAAGTCGTCGGCGAAATTAACCGGATTCAAGGTTATCTGAACGCCATTACGTCGTTGGAATCGCGCTTTATCCAGGTCAATCCCGACGGCAGCAGTTGGTCCGGCAAGGTCTATGTCCAGCGGCCGGGAAAGTTCCGTTTCGAATACGATCCGCCGGTGCCGCATCTCCTGGTCGCCAACGGGCTGTGGTTCATCCATGTGGACAAGGAGCTGCAGGAAACCAACGTATTGCCGCTGATCAAGACGCCGGCGCATTTCCTCGTGCGCAAGGACATTTCCTTTAAGAAAGGTTTGACGATCACGAAATACGATAAGGCGCCGGGGCTGATGCAGGTCAGCGTGATCACCGACGACAACCCGGAACTCGGCGAGATGACCCTGACCTTCACGGACAAGCCGCTCGAATTGCGCAAGTGGAGTATTCGCGACGTGCAGGACAACACCACCCAGGTCACGCTGCAGAACACGCGGTTCGGCATGAAACTCGATCCGAGGCTGTTCAGATTCGTCGAGCAGGGCGGATCATTCAAGGCGGAATAGCGGAAATGTGGGCTTTACCCTGGACGCCCGCGCGACGGAATGCGAATTTAGATAAATGAGTATGCAAGCCTGTCCCATCGTCGGAATCCCCACCTGCGCCGTATCGGTCGACGGGAAACCCACCTATCGGGTCGTCGGAAAATACGCGGACAGCGTCGTCGACGGCGCCGGCTGCCTGCCATTGCTGATCCCGGCGATCGGCGAGGTCGGCTGCTTCATCGAGCTCATGTCGCGGCTCGACGGCTTGTTCCTGACCGGCGGCGCGTCGAATGTGCGGCCGGATTTCTACGACGGCGGGGAAAGCCGCGCCGGAACGCTGCACGATCCCGACCGGGACGCCACGACCCTGCCGCTGATCCGCGCCGCGGTCGAAGCGGGCGTGCCGGTCTTCGCGGTCTGCCGCGGCATCCAGGAGCTGAATGTCGCGCTGGGCGGGACATTGCACCAGAACGTCCACGAACTGCCGGGCAAGAGCGAACACCGCATGAACCGGTCGGTTCCGGCGGACGAGCGCTATGAGGCGCGGCACCCGATCACCATCAATCCCGGCGGCATGCTGGAGAAGATGGCCGCGGCGGAGATGGCCGACGGCCGCGAGATCATGGTCAATTCGCTGCATGCCCAGGCGATCGACCGGCTCGGCGAGGGGCTTTTCGTCGAGGCGGTCAGCGACGATGGCGTGATCGAGGCGGTCAGCGTCTCCGGCGCGAAATCATTCGCGCTCGGGGTACAATGGCATCCGGAACACCCCACGTCGTTGAAATGGCCGCTGTCGAAGGCGATGTTCGGCGGCTTCGGCGAAGCCTGCCGGGCGCGCATGACCGCGCGCCAAAACGGCGAAGGCGCTTCCTCTATCCGCGCCGCCTGATCTATATTTTCCCCGCCGCGCGCGTTTCGTTTCCGAAGGTCGCCGCCGGTTGCGACGATCCGCAGTCACGGCCGGGCCATCCAAAAGAAGACAAGGATCCAATTCGATGACCGATTCCGTTATTCCTCAATGGGACACGCCCTCGCTGCCGGTCGCCGGCGGCGGCAGCTTTCCGGTGCGCCGCATTTATTGCGTCGGCCGCAATTACGCCGCGCATGCCCGCGAGATGGGGCATGATCCGGACCGCGAGCCGCCCTTTTTCTTCACCAAGGCCCCGGCCGCCGTGTTCACCGGCCCGGAATTGGCCTACCCCACCGCGACTGAGGACGTGCATCCGGAATGCGAGATGATCGTCGCGCTGGCCAAGGGCGGGCGGGATATCCACGTCGACAGGGCGCTCGATTGCGTCTTCGGCTACGGCGTCGGCTTCGACGTGACGCGGCGCGACATGCAATCGGTCGCCAAGGACCTGCGCCGGCCCTGGTCGCTGTCCAAGGATTTCGACGACGCCGCACCCTGCAGCCAGCTCCATCCGGTGAGCGAGGTCGGCCATGTGGAAAAGGGCACGCTGCGCTTCACCGTGAATGGCGAGACGCGGCAGGAATCGGACCTGAACAAGATGATTTGGTCCGTGCCCGAGACGATTTCCTTCCTGTCCGGGCTGATCACCCTTCTGCCGGGCGACGTCATCATGACCGGCACGCCGGAAGGCGTCTCCGCGGTCGTGAAGGGCGACACGCTGGTCGGCCATGTGGACGGGCTGACCGACCTGACGCTCAAGATCGTCTGACCGGGAAGCCGCCATGCGCCTCGTCACCTGGAACATCAACTCGGTCCGCGCGCGGCTGCACCTGATCGAGCAGCTCGAGAAATCCGCGTCGCCCGACGTGATCTGCCTGCAGGAAACCAAGGTCGCGGACGAGCTGTTCCCGGCGGACGCGATCCGCGACCTCGGCTACCCGCATGTCGCGTTCAACGGGATGAAGGGCTACAACGGCGTGGCGATCCTGTCACGCGAGCCTTTCGCCCGGGTCGAGAAGCGCGATTGGTGCGGCAAGACCGACGCGCGCCACATCTATGTGGAACTGGCCGACGGGGTGGAGTTGCACAACTTCTACGTCCCGGCCGGGGGCGACGTGCCGGATCCGGCGGAGAACGACAAATTCGCGCATAAGCTCCAGTTCCTCGACGAGATGACCGCCTGGTTCCCGGAAAACCGCAACGCGGACACGCCGATGATCCTGGTCGGCGACCTCAACATCGCCCCGCTCGAGACCGATGTCTGGTCGCATAAGCAACTGCTGAAGGTGGTTAGCCACACTCCGGTCGAGGTCGAGAAACTCGACGGCGTTCAATCCGCCGGCGCGTGGGTCGATGCGGTGCGGCATTTCATTCCTGAATCGGAACAACTGTATAGCTGGTGGAGTTACCGGGCCCGAGACTGGTCGAAATCGGACAAGGGGCGGCGGCTGGACCACGTCTGGGTGACGCCGCCGCTGCAATCCCGCCTCGCCGGCGCATCGGTCCTGCGTGACGCCCGCGGCTGGGAAAAGGCGTCCGACCACGCCCCTGTCGCGATCGATCTGTCCGCGTAACGATCCCGGGACAGCATTGAAACGCGCCGATGGATGGGCCATCGCCGAGCTTTCGCCTGGCGGCCCCTACATACCCATAATTATATATTACACCTAATTTATTAGGCTTAGATTTTAATTAAATCCCCGAAACCTATAATTTCTTCCGCCGATGCAGGAAATACCGGCCGTCCGGAACCCCGGGCGGCAAGGGCAGCGTTGCGATCCCATCGCTCGTAGAAAGCCGGGGGAGCGGCTGGTCCGAGACGACCACGCCGCCGTCCGCCATCAGCGCCAAGAGAGGTGATTCCACGCCTTTGATATTTTGTTCCGTTTCCGAAACGTCGCCGCCGCCGATGTCCAGATGCGCCAGCGCCACCCCCGCCGGGAACCGGGCCGCCGCTTGGGGCAGTGTCTCTGCCATTTCGCCGAGGAACAAATGATCCGCATCCGGGCAGCAACCGGGATGGGCGGCGAGTTGACGGTCGAACACGTAGATCGACCGTTCCGGCAGGATTTCCCGCAGATGATCGTAGGTCCGGCCGTTGCCGAGCCCCAGTTCGAGCACGACGCCCTCGACCCGGCTTTCGCCGCTACGCCCGTCGATCAGGTCGGCCGCGAGGCCGAGGCAGGCGCGCTGCGCCTCGAGCCTGCGGATGACGGAGTCCAGGCGGGACATCAGCCGGAAATACGGGAACCGGGCACGGATGCCTGTCCAGGCATCATGTCAGGCAAGACCGCATTCGATCACGGCGCCGGCTGGCCGCCGGCGGCGGCATGCGCCTCGCGCAGCCGGCTGGTGGTGACCTCGAGGCGGTGGGCCAACTCGCGCATGATCTCCACCGCCATCTCGGGGAATTCCTCGATCAGGCCGAAGAACCGGTCCTTGGAAATCCGCAGCGTCTCCAACTCGGCGGCGGCGCGTACGGTCGCGGTGCGCGGCACGTCGCAGAGGATGGCGATCTCGCCGACGATCTCGTGTTCCTGGATCGTCGCCACATTGAGCTGGCCGTCCGGCGTATCGAGCAGCACGTCGGCCGACCCGCGCAGCACCAGATAGGCGGCATCACCCTGTTGGCCCTGTTCGAAGACCGCGTCGCCGGGCGCGAAAACCAGCCGCTCGCTGGTGAAGGCCAGCAGTTTCAGCTTGGCCGGTTCGATCTTGGCGAACAGCGGCACGCGGCGCAGCAGATCGACTTCTTCCTGCAGGCTCATCGGTTCGGTCCTTCCTTCATGCGACCCGGAGCAAGGTATTCAGCGTCTTGCCGCTTTCGGCAAGGGCTTGGTAGCTGCCCTGCTCGGCCACCTTTCCATCATCCATCACGACGATCTGGTCGAATTGCTCGGCCCCGACGATCCGGTTCATCACCCACACAAGGCCCTGGCCCCGGCGTTCCGCCAGCAGGTTCTCCAGGATCCGTTCCTGGGTCCGCTGATCGAACACCTCGGCGGCCTCGTTGACGATCAGGATATCCGGGCGTTTCAGCACCGCGCGGCCGAGCGCCAGCTTCTGCCGCTGCGGGATCGATAGGCGCGAGCCGCCGATACCGACCGACGCGCGCAGGCCGATCTCGATCACCGTATCGCGCAGGCCCAGGCTTTCCACCACCTCGCGGACGAGCGCGCCGATCTTGCGCGCGCCATAGGCCTGGCCGTGCGCCAGCTTGCCGAACAGGATGTTGTCCTGGATCGTGGCGGCGGGGTTGTATTCGTCCTCGTCGAAGAAGGCAATCGAATCTTCCAGCTCGGGCGGCAGCCCTTCGGCGAAGGCGTGCCGCGCGGCCAGGATGCGTTCCTGCATCGGCCCGTCGATCAGGCCGAGCCGGTGGCGGTCGGTGATCAGCATGAACGGCAGCGAGAGCAACCGCAGCCGGCTCTCGTCGCTCAGCTCGGCGCCGCGCGCCGCCTGATCGATGAACTGCCGGTACTCCGGCAGCTCCTCGGCGGAGATGAAGCTGTATTGCTGGAAGAATTCGTGGTTCGGCGGCAGGTCGGCGAACAGTTCGACCATCGTCTCCGCGACGCGCAGGCCGATGGTGACGAAGTCGTCGGTCAGCCCGGACCGGTCCAGGACCCGCCGCACATACGGATGCTCGGCCAGCCGGTCCATGTCGAACCGGTCGTCCAGCGGCGCGCCGAACAGCAGGTTTTCGCCGACCGTCGCGTTGCCGTTGTAACGGTCCTTCTCGAAGCGCTCGACCAGCGCGGCGATCGGCGCATCGCGCGTCCGGTCGCGCATGGTCGACCGCGCTTCCAGGATTTTTTCCGCGATTTCAGGGTATTCCGATGGGTTCATGCAGCCGCGCAGGCCGATACCATAGACATCTTCGTCCATGTCGACGATCCGCAGCGCGGCGACCAGCCGGGCGGGAATCTCTTCCGGACCGCTCACGCCCGCCGCCGTGTAGTCGATCCAGTCGGCGGCATAGTCAAAGGGCGAGTTGCCCGACCATTTGGCTTCGGCGCGGGCATCCGCCGCCAGGGCGTCCGCGAGGGCATCGGGATCCGCGGGCATATGCTTCAACCCATAGAGCAAATTCTCGCCGATGCTGGCGTTGTGCAGATGGGTATGCGCCCCGACATAGCCGATGCGGCGGCCGGTCACCGCTTCCGGCAACCCGGAGAGGTCGCGCGCGCCGACCGTAATCCGCCCGGAACTGGGCGGGAACAGCCGCGCCAGCAGCATCGCCAGCTCGCTCTTGCCGCTCGCCGGGTCGCCGACGATGGCGACATGCGACGCGACCGGCACCGTCAGCGCGGCGCCGTCGAGGATCTTATGCCCATCCTCGTCGGACAGGCTGACGTTGATCGAGATGTCGCCGTCCAGCGCGCCTACGTCTTCTGCAGTCGGCGCCTGCAGCGTCTTGTCGAGCATGCCCGGCGGATTGAACTGCTCGATGACCTGTTCGTATTTGATCCGCACGTCCTCGCGCTGCTGATACCAGACCAGCAGCTCCTTCCATGGCGCGGCCAGGTCCTTGTAGGCGGCGAGCACGGCGATCAGCGCGCCCAGCGTCAAATCGCCCTGGATGACCAGATAACCGCCGATCGAGAAGAAGAAGAACGGCGTCAGCTTGTCGATGAAGTTGTTGAGGAACTTGATGAAGAACTTGCGGCGGTAGATCTCGTAGCGAATCTGGAAGATCCGCCCAAGCCGGCTGGTGAAACGCGACAGTTCCAACTGCGCGGTATCGTTCGCATGGATCTCGACGATGCCGGACACCGACTCGCCGATATGGTCCGACAGGCGGCGCACATTCTGAATGCGCTGCTTCGCCAGCATGTTGACGCGGCGCTGCAGTTTCGGGATGAGGTAGATCTGCAGCGGATAGAAGGCGATCGCCGCCAGCCCGAGCCAGACGTCTTGCAACAGGATGAAGCCGAGGATGATCGCGAGCTGGCCGCCGTAGAACATGACGTCGACGAAGGCGGTGCCGATGAAGCCGCCCAGCGGCTCGACCTCGGCCGTGACGATCGGGATGATCTCGCCCTGGCCCAGCTTGCGGAACCGCGCGATCGGGAAGCGCAGGACCCGGGCATAGAGCTGATAGCGCAGCCGACGCAACAGGCGTTCGCCGAGCTGTCCCTTGTAGACGTTGATGTGATACTTGAAGCAGCCGTTGACCAGCACCAGGAACAGGTAGCTGAAGCTCAAGGTCAGCAGGAACTGGATCTGCGTGGCGTTGATGTCGAAGGCCGTGCCGAACAACGGCATCACATAGGGCGGTCCCTCGCCGCCGATCGCCTCGTTGACGATGATCTTCGGCAACTCCAGCGACATGAAGAGGAACGGGTAATAGGCGATCGTGACGGCGATCAGATAAAGCTGCTGCGGCCCGCTATACCGCAGGATATATCTGAATATGGAGTTTTCCATGAACCGCCCGCCAACCCCCTTTTGGGCATGCTCAATCATGCGCCGCCGCGCTTAAAATTAGCTTAACCGACGCCCTTGTCCCGGTAAATAAGCTCACGTTTCGCGGGATTTCATCACTTCCACGGCAACAGCGAGACATGCGATAGTCCGCCGGTATTAAAATGGTATCCCCATTCGAACGGGAAGACCCGGCATGACACTCCCCGGCGGGCGCAAGCGCGTCCTGATCTATAGCCACGATACCTTCGGGCTCGGCCATCTCCGGCGCTGCCGCACGATCGCCCAGGCCCTGGTCGCCGGCGACCCGGATATCTCGGTGCTGATCCTGTCGGGCTCGCCGATCATCGGCCGGTTCGACTTCGGCGAACGCGTCGATTTCGTGCGTATCCCCGGCGTCATCAAGCTCAAGAACGGCGAATACACGTCGCTGACCCTCGGCATCGATTTCGAGCAGACGCTGGCCATGCGGGCCGCGATCATCCGGCATACCGCCGAAGCCTTCGATCCCGGCCTGTTCATCGTCGACAAGGAGCCGCTTGGCCTGCGCGGCGAGGTGCGCGGTGCGCTGGAGATGTTGCAGGCGCGCGGCTGCCCCTTGGTGCTAGGTCTGCGCGACGTGCTGGACGATCCGGCGGCGCTGGCGCGCGAGTGGGACCGCAAGCAAGCCGCCCCGGCGCTGCGCGACCTGTATGACGAAATCTGGATCTATGGGCTGCCGCAGATCTGCGACCCGCTCGACGGCCTCGGCCTGCCGCCGTCGGTCCGGCGCAAGGCCAGCTTCACCGGATACTTGCGCCGGTCGCTGCCGGATACCCGGAACACGGGACACGACGTGGCGCGCCGCCCGATCGACATGACCGACCCCTACATCCTGGTGACCGCGGGCGGCGGCGGCGACGGCGATATCCTGATGGACTGGGTGCTGCGCGCCTATGAGTCCGGGGAGACGCTCCCGTTGCGCGCGCTGTTCGTGCTGGGGCCGTTCATGGCGGCGGACCGGCAACAGGAATTCCAGACCCGCGCCCGCGGCATCGGCGCCACCGTCCTGACCTTCGACGCCTATATGGAAAACCTGGTGGCGCAGGCGGCGGGGGTTGTCTGCATGGGCGGATACAATACCTTCTGCGAGGTGCTGTCCTTCGACAAACCGGCGCTGATCGTGCCGCGCACCCAACCGCGCCGCGAGCAACTCATCCGCGCGCGACAAGCCCGCGACCTGGGTCTCGCCACCATGCTCGACGCGGCGGAGGCGTCGGACGCGGATGTCATGGCGACGGCGCTCAAACATCTAAGCCAGCAACCGCCGCCGTCCGAGAGCGTGGTCCCCGGCCTGCTCGACGGGCTGGAGAATGTGCAACGGCTGGCGAAACGCGCCATGGTGCCCGGCCGGGGCGCGTTGAGCGCGGCAAACGAATGAGACGGCGGTCCGCGCCATGACCAGACCCGCGAACGCCAAAATCGGCATCGTCCTCAAAGGATATCCGCGCCTGTCCGAAACCTTCATCGCGCAGGAAATCCTCGGCCTCGAACGCCGCGGCCTGCCGCTGCACCTGGTCTCGCTGCGGCATCCGACCGATCGGGCGCGGCATCCGATCCACGACGAGATCGCGTCGCCGCTGTTGTATCTGCCGGAATATCTGCATCACGAACCGCGCCGGACGCTGCGGGCGTGGCGCGGCGCCGCCCGTCTTCCCGGCTATGGCGCGGCGCGCGCCGCCCTCGCCGCCGATTTCCGGCGCGACCCGACGCGCAACCGGCTGCGCCGCTTCGGACAAGCCTGCGTGCTGGCCGCCGAACTGGGCCAGACGGTGACGCATCTGCACGCGCATTTCCTGCACACGCCCGGATCGGTCGCGCGCTATGCGGCGGCGATGCTGGGAATCGGCTACAGCCTGTCGGGTCATGCCAAGGATGTCTGGACGACGCCGCGATGGGACCTGGCCGAGAAACTGGACGGCGCCGCGTGGACGGTCGCCTGCAGCGCGGCGGCGTCGGACACACTGCGCGGCATCGCGCCCGGCGCATCGATCGAGACGGTGTATCACGGCCTGGACCCGCACCGATTTCCGCCGTTCACCGAAACGCGCCCGCCGCGGACCGGCGATACACCGGACGATCCGCTGCGGCTGCTCGCCATCGGGCGCGCGGTCGGGAAGAAGGGGTTCGACGGCCTGCTCGCCGCCCTCGCCGCCCTGCCCCCCGCCCTGCAGTGGCGGCTGACCCATATCGGCGCGGGCCCCGGCCTGCCCGACCTGCAACAGCAGGCGCAGCGGCTCGGCCTGTCGGACCGGATCGACTGGCGGGGCGCGCAGACACAGGAGTCCGTGCTGCGGGCGTTGCGCACGGCCGACCTGTTCCTAATGACCTCGCGCATCACGGCGGACGGCGACCGCGACGGCCTGCCCAACGTGCTGATGGAGGCGCAAAGCCAGGCGCTGCCCGTGATCGCGACCCGGGTTTCCGCGATACCGGAACTGATCCGGCACGGCGAAACGGGATTGCTGACGCCGCCGGAGGATTCGGACGCCCTCTGCACCGCGATCCAGACACTGGCGCGCGATCCGGCGGCGCGGGCGCGGCTCGGCGCCGCCGGCGCCGCCCGGCTCCGCGAGCATTTCGGCAGCGATGCCGGCCTAGACCGGCTGGCAATGCGGTTGCGCGACAGCGCCGCGATGCCGTATCCGGCCAAACCGAACGCGCGGGCCGCGTGATGCGGATCGCCTTTTACGCCCCGATGAAACCGCCGACGCACCCGGTGCCGTCCGGCGACCGCCGTATGGCCGGGCTGCTGGTCCGGGCGCTGCGGCATGCGGGCCACGACGTCTCTCTCGCCTCGCCCTTGCGCAGCTACGACCGCACCGGCGATGCCCAGCGGCAGGCCCGCATCCGCCGGATCGCCGCCCGCGTGACACAACGCTACCTTTCACGATGCATGGCGCGACACCGCCGCGACCGCCCCGACCTTTGGTTCACCTATCACGTCTATCACAAGGCCCCGGATTGGATCGGCCCAACCGTCGCGGAACGCTTGTCGATCCCGTATGTCGTGGCCGACCCGATCATCGCCCCGTCACAGGCGGGCGGGCCCTGGGCGCTCGGGCATGACGCATCCGCCGACGCCATCGCCAGGGCCGACCGGTTGATCGCCTTCGATCCGATCGACATTCCCGCGGTCGACCGGTTGCGTAAGGGCGACCGCAGCATCACGCCGATGCCGCCGTTTCTCGATACACCCCGCACGCGATCGTCCAAGCGGGCGTTGCGCGCGGCATTGGCGGCAGCACATGATCTCGACCCGGATATCCCGTGGCTCGCGACGGTGGCGATGATGCGGTGCGACGTGAAACGCGACTCCTATCGCCTGCTCGCCAGCGCCTTGAGCCAATTGCGGTCGAAAAATTGGGCGCTGCTGATCGCCGGGGACGGCCCCGTGCGGGACGAGATCGAGCCCCTGTTGCACGCCGCCGGCCGGGTGGTCTTCCTCGGCCGCGTCGCCGATGCGGCGATCGCCGACCTGTATCACGCCGCCGACCTCGCGGTGTGGCCGGCGCTGAAGGAAGGCTACGCCATGGCGCTCGTCGAAGCGCAGGCCTGCGGGCTGCCGGTGGTTGCCGGATACCGGCCGGGGATCGCACAGGTCGTCGAGGACGGACAGACCGGCCTGTTGACGCCGGAAGGGGACGGCGGCGCCTTTACGGCGGCGATCGACGGGTTGCTTTCCGACCCGCCGGCCTTGGCCGCGATGACCGGCCGGGCGCGCGCCCGGGCGGCCCGGCTGGGGCTGGACCGCGCGGCGCAGCGGCTCGATACGATCGTGCGGGATGCACGCGCCGCCCATACGAAGTACCGACCGGAGCGCACCGCATGACGCTGCTCGCCCTGATCCGCCACGGCCCGACCGAATGGAACGAAAACGGCCTCGTCCAAGGCCGCAGCGACATTCCACTGAGCACGCGGGGCCGCGCCAAGGTCGAACAATGGCGGGTCCCCGACATATTGTCGGGCTTCGACTGGGTCGCCAGCCCGCTGTCCCGCGCCCAGGAAACCGCGCAGATCCTGTCCGGCGGTCCGGTTCCCGGCGATGCCCGACTGGTGGAGATGGACTGGGCCGTCTGGGAAGGCCGGACATTGCCGGACCTGCGCGCCGAACTGGGCAACCTGATGACCGCCTGGGAGGCGAAGGGTCTCGACTTCCGCGCACCCGGCGGCGAAAGCCCGCGCGAGGTGCAGGCCCGCCTGCGCCCCTTCCTGGCCGAACGCGCCGAGGCGGGCAGGCCGACGGTGGCGGTCTGCCACCGGGGCGTCATCCGCGCGCTCTACGCGCTCGCCATCGATTGGGACATGACGAACAAGCCGCCGCGACGCCTGGCCGACAGCACGGTGCAGATTTTCCGGCTCGCCGACGACGGCATGCCCAGCGTGCACGCGCTCGACCTGCCGATGACCGACGGTGCGGCATGAACAACCCGCGCGTCCTCTTCTATGTGCAACACCTGCTGGGAATCGGGCACACGGTGCGCGCCGCCGCGCTGACCCGCGCGATGCGACGGCGGGGTTTGGAGGTCGTGTACGTCGCGGGCGGTTTCGACGCATTGGACGACGACCTGGCCGGCGCGACGGTCCGGCGGCTGCCGCCGGTGCGCAGCGCCGACGCCAGCTTCACCCGCTTGCTCGGCGAAGGGGATGTGCCGATCGACGACGTCTGGCGCGACCGCCGCCGCACCGCCTTGCTCGCCGCCTACCGTGAAACGCAGCCGGACCTGGTCCTGATCGAAACATTCCCCTTCGGCCGCTGGCCCTTCCGGTTCGAGCTGTTGCCGTTGCTGGAGGAAGCGCGGGGCGCCGCCCGTATCCTGTGTTCGCTGCGCGACGTCTTGGTGCCGAAGACGAAACCGTCCCGGCTGGAGGCGATCGTCGAGGTCGTCGACGCCTATTTCGACAAGATCCTGGTCCATGGCGATCCCGGTTTCGTACCGCTCGACGAGACATTCGCGCCGACGCCCCGCATCGCCGAGAAAATCCGGTACACCGGCTATGTCGCCGACCCCATGGCCGCACCCGGCGACGGGCCGGGCGCGGGCGAAGTCATCGTTTCGGCCGGCGGCGGCGGTACCGGGGGTCCGATGATGCGGACCGCGCTGGCGGCGCGGGCGTTGAGCGGACTGGCCGACGCGCGTTGGCGGTTCCTGATCGGTCCGAACATGCCGCGGCAGGATGCGGAGGCGTTGGGCGGCGCATCCGGCGTCATCGTCGAACCGGTGCGCACGGATTTCCAGTCTTTGCTGGCCCGCGCCGAGGTCTCGGTAAGCCAGGGCGGCTACAACACGATCATGGATATCCTGACCGCCGGCGCGCGCAGCGTCGTCGTGCCGTTCAGCGAACACGGCCAATCCGAACAACTGCACCGCGCCCGCCTGCTCGCCGCGCGCGGCGGGATAACCCTGGTCGAGGAAGACGGCCTGACCCCGGCGGCCCTGGCCGCCGCGATCGATCGCGCCGCCGCCGGACCGCGCGCCCAAACGGCGGGCATCGACCTGGACGGCGCACGCAGTAGCGCAGAATTGATCGCGGCGGCCGCCGCGTAGGACCATGAGGATCAAGATGCCGCTTTGCGAATACGTCCACCCGCCATATAGTCCGCAGCCATGACGATCACCGCGACCGATCCGCCCCGGACGGGCATTGCTTGGCGCGCAGGGCCGGCTACGGTAATCCCTAGCAATTTGTTAACCGAAGACCGCAACAATCGGTGCTGGACCAGCGGCAATCTCGCCGCGGCAGGCCTGCGAATCCGCGGTTTTCGGACACAACGACACGAAACCGCCGCGACTCACATCATGGAACCGCCCAGAAAGCGGGCTCTCGAATCATGATTTACCATCGTTATCCTGCCCGCAGCCTGATGTGGGACTATTGCCGGGCCGCCGCCGGGCTGATCATCGTCGGTCTTCCACTCGTCCTGGGCGGTCCCGGCGTCTTCCTGACCCTGCTGCTCGGCACGGTCTTTGCGCTGTTCTTCTTCTATGGGCTGCGCACGGTCAATCAGCACATGAGCGCCCTTGAACTCCGCGAAGACGGGATCATGAACCACGGCCCGCGCAAGAAGTTCTTCGGATGGGATGACCTGTCGGATATCCGGTTGCGCTATTACTCGACGACGCGGGACAAGGCCCGGCGCAACCTGGACAGCGGCTGGATGGAGCTCAAACTCGCCGGCCCGTCGGGGCAGCTTCGGATCGATTCCGAAATCAGCGACTTCGACAAGATTCTGGATGCGGTCTCCGCGGTGATCGAACGGCGGCACCTTGAACTGGACGAAACGACGCGGGAAAACTTCAACGTCTATTACGGCCGGTCCGATGGATCCGACGGACCCGGCAGCGGGCGGGATGACGGGCGAAACCACACCGGCGGGGTGTGTTGATGGACGATTTGCTGCAGGTTCGCAATCTGCGCGTCTCCATCGCCTTGCCGGAATGCGACATTCCGGCGGTCAAATGCGTCAATTTCAGAATCCGACCCGGCTCGACGGTCGCGCTGGTCGGCGAATCCGGTTCCGGTAAATCGATGACCGCCCATGCGATCATGGGGCTCCTGCCGCGCCAGGCCCGGATCGAGGAGGGGGAGATTCTCTTCAACGACCCCGACTCCACGGGAACCGCCGTCGACCTCGCCGCGCTGCGCCCGGACGGGCCGGACATGCGCGCCGTGCGGGGTGCGCGGATCTCGATGATCTTTCAGGAGCCGATGACGTCGCTGTCGCCGCTGCACACGATCGGCGATCAGATCGGCGAAGCGTTGAAGTTCCATGGCGGCTGTCCCGACGCCGAATGCCGCGAACGCACGCGGGACCTGTTGCGCCGCGTCGGATTCCGCGACCCGGCCCAAGCCTATGACGCCTATCCGTTCGAACTTTCCGGCGGGCTGCGGCAGCGCGCAATGATCGCGATGGCGCTGATCTGCCGTCCGGCGCTGCTGATCGCCGACGAACCGACCACCGCCCTCGACGTGACGATCCAGGCGCAAATCCTCAAGCTGATCCGCGACCTGCAGCGGGAATTCGGCATGGCCGTGCTGATCATCACCCACGACCTGGGCGTGGTTGCCAACATGGCCGAAGAGATCGTCGTGATGTATGACGGCGAGGTGGTCGAGGCCGGCATGCGCGACGACATCTTCGGCAACGCGCAGCATCCCTATCTCCAGGCGTTGTTCGGCGCGGTGCCGCGGATCGGACTGGACCGCGGCACCCGACTCCGGCCGATCCACGAGACCGCCGCCACCGGGACGGCGTCCGGCGGCCTGTCGCGTCCCGAATTGAGTGACAGTAATCCGGGCAACGCGGAGCCGATCCTCAGGATCGATGGCCTCACCAAATCCTTCAGTGCGCGCAAGAACGGCTTCGCCCCCGGCCGGAACGATCCACGGGTCAGCGCCGTCGAGGCGGTGACGTTGTCGGTGCAACGCGGCGAAACCCTCGGCCTGGTCGGGGAAAGCGGGTCGGGCAAATCGACGCTCGCGAAGCTCATCATGCGCGCGATCCGGCCCGACGCCGGCAGCATCGTCTTCCGCGAAAACGGGGCGGAGACCGACGTGCAGGCGCTCGACGGCACCGGCCTCGCCGCGTACCGCCGGCAGGTCCAGTATATCTTCCAGGATCCATACGGCTCGCTCGATCCGCGCATGACCGTGCTCGACATCATCGCCGAGCCGCTCGCCATCCACGGCATCGGCAGCCGCGCCGAACGGGTCGCCGCGGCGCGCGACTGCATGCGGCTGGTCGGGCTGGACGAGCGGTTCCTGAACCGCTACCCGCACAGTTTCTCCGGCGGCCAGCGCCAGCGCATCGGGATCGCCCGCGCACTGGCCCTGAAGCCGGCGTTGTTGATCTGCGACGAACCGGTCTCGGCGCTCGACGTGGGCATCCAGGCGCAAATCTTGAATCTGCTGCGCGACCTGCAGGCCGATCTCGGGCTGACCTACCTGTTCGTGTCGCACAATCTGGCGGTGGTCGACTATATCGCCGACCGGATCGCCGTGATGTGCCGGGGACGGATCGTCGAGATCGCCCCGCGCGCCGACCTGTTCCGCCGCCCGATGCACCCGTACACGCAGAGCCTGCTGGCCGCCGTGCCGGATACGAACCTGGAGAACCGGCTCGACTTCGACGCCTTGTCGGCCGGGCGTCAGGCCGACCCCGCCGCCTGGCCCGACGCCTACCGCGCGGAGAGCGGGCGGGCGCAGGACATGCTCGATCTGGGCAACGGGCATTTCATCCGCGCCAATGTGGACGTGGCGCTTGAGGAGACCGGTCTATGATCCGGCTCGCGCGCCTCACCGTTTTGACGGTTCTCACCGTGACGGCCGGGCTGGTCCTTCCCGCGGCCGCCACCGTCTATCAGGATTCGCCGGTCCTGCTGGAGAAGGTGGAGAAAGGCGTGCTCCCGCGGCTGGCCGAACGCCTGCCCGAGGTGCCGTCGGTGGCCCCCTTCGCGCGGCAGAACCAAGTGCCGGGACGGCATGGCGGCACGCTCAACATCCTGATGGCGCGGCCGAAGGATGTCCGGCTCATGGTGGTCTACGGCTATGCGCGGCTGTTGCGCTACGACCATCGCCTCGAACTGGTGCCCGACATCCTGCGCAAGGTCGACGTCGAGGACGGGCGCGTCTTCACGCTGCATCTGCGGCCCGGCCATCGCTGGTCGGACGGCACGCCGTTCACCGCCGAGGATTTCCGCTACTATTGGGAAGATGTCGCCAACAATCCGCAGCTGACGCCGACGGGGCCGCCCGACATGCTGCGCGTCGAAGGCGAGTTGCCGACCTTCGAGGTCATCGATCCGCATACGGTGCGGTATAGCTGGCGCAAGCCGAACCCGGCCTTCCTGCCGGCGCTCGCCAAGGCGCGCCCGCCGTTCATCTACCGCCCGGCGCATTACCTGCGGCAGTATCACGCGGCGTATTTCGACATCGGCACCTTGCGCGAGATGGCCAAGAAACGCGGCTACCGGAGCTGGGCGCCGCTGCACAACCGCATGGACAATCTCTATAAGAACGACAATCCGGCCCTGCCGACGTTGCAGCCGTGGATCAACACCACCAAGCCCCCGGCCGACCGGTTCGTCTTCGTCCGGAACCCGTATTTCCACCGGATCGATCCGAACGGCCGGCAGTTGCCGTATATCGACCGGGTGGTCATGGACGTGGTGGACAAGAAGATCGTGCCCGCGAAGACCGGGACCGGCGGGTCGGATCTGCAAGCACGTTATCTGCGTTTCGACAACTTCACCTTCCTGCGCAAGAACGGCAAAAGCCTCGGCTTTGACGTGAACCTGTGGCGCATCGGCAAGGGCGCGCATATGGCGCTGTATCCCAACCTCAACGTCCAGGACAAGGGGTGGCGGGCGCTGCTGCGCGACATACGGTTCCGCCGCGCGCTGTCGCTGGCCGTCCACCGCCGCGAGATCAACCGCGTGATGTATTTCGGCCAGGCCATCGAGGGCCAGAACACCGTGCTGCCGAGCAGCCCGCTGTTCGATCCCGCGTATCAAAAGGCCTGGGCGGATTTCGATCTCGACCAAGCCAACGAACTGCTCGACGAAATGGGCCTGACCGAACGCAACAACCGCGGCATCCGGCTGATGCCGGATGGGCGGCCGATCGAGATCGTCGTCGAGACCGCCGGCGAAAGCACCGAGGAATCGGATGTCCTGCAGTTGGTGCATGACAGTTGGCTGCGCGCCGGCATCAAGCTGCATATCAAACCGTCGCACCGGGACGTGCTGCGCAACCGCATCTATGCGGGGCATACCGTGATGGCCCTCTCCTCGGGGCTGGAGAACGGGTTGGCGACACCGGAGTCGAGTCCGCGCGAACTCGCGCCCACGCGGCAACGTCAGTATCAATGGCCGCAATGGGGCCAGTTCACCGAGACCGCAGGCCAAGCCGGGGCATCGCCCGACATGCCGGTCGCCTGGAAATTGCTGGACCTGCTGGGCAAATGGCGCAACGCGACCACCCGCCGCGGTAAGGCACAGATATGGCGCGAGATGCTGTCGATCTACACCGACCAGGTCTTCACCATCGGGTTGATCGCCGGCACGCTGCAGCCGGTCGTGGTCAGCAAGCGGTTGCACAACGTACCGGAACACGGGCTCTACACATGGAATCCGGGCGCGCATTTCGGCATCTATGAGCCGGATACCTTCTGGTTCGAACTGCCGGAACAGGTGACGGAGGACCGCCGCAAATGACCGCCCCACAGATCATCCGAACGACCGCGCAACCGGCCGCGACCGGCTAACCGCACGAGGCGCAGGCGATGCTCGGATATATCGGCCGACGCGTTCTGATGATGGTCCCGACCCTGTTGGCGATCAGCCTGATCGTGTTCGCCATCATCCAGCTGCCGCCGGGCGACTACTTCACCAGCTACATGAACGAGCTGGAGACGCGGGGCGAATCGGTCGATCCGGACAAGATCGCCTTCCTCAAGGCGCAATACGGCTTCGACCGGCCGATGTACCAGCAATACCTGCTTTGGCTGACCGGCATGCTGCGCGGGGATTTCGGCTATTCCTTCGAATACGACCTGCCGGTGCGCGATGTCGTGGGCGACCGGCTGTTGCTGACCTTCATCGTGTCCTTCGCAACGATCCTGTTCACCTGGATGCTGGCATTCCCGATCGGCGTGTATACGGCGGTGCGGCAGTACAGCATCGGCGATTACAGCCTGACCTTCATCGGCTTCATCGGGCTGGCGACACCGAATTTCCTGCTCGCGCTGGTGCTGCAGTATTTCGCCCATGTCTGGTTCGGCACCTCGATCGGCGGGCTGATGGACCCGGAATACGTGGACCAGCCCTGGTCCTGGGCCAAGGCCGCGTCAGTACTGGAGCATCTGTGGATTCCGGTGCTGGTGATCGGCACGTCGGGCACGGCGGGGATGATCCGCCGCCTGCGCGCTAACCTGCTGGATGAACTGGACAAGCAATATGTCATCACGGCGCGGGCCAAGGGCATGCCGCCCCTGCGCGCGTTGATGAAGTATCCGCTGCGGGTGGCGCTTAACCCGTTCATCGCCGACATCGGCAACCTGTTGCCGCAGATCATCTCCGGCGCGGCCATCGTGTCGGTCGTGCTGTCATTGCCGACGACCGGGCCGATGCTGCTGCGCGCGCTGCAAAGCCAGGACATGTATCTGGCCGGCAGCTTCCTGATGTTCCTGGCGACGCTGACCGTCGTCGGCACGTTGCTGTCCGACCTGGCGTTGGCAGCGCTCGACCCGCGCATCCGGTTCGGCGGGACGGAGGCGTCATGAGCGACGACCGCCTGCCGCATTACGTCAATCCCGCACCGTATCAGCCGGGCATGGCCGAAACGCTGACCCCGGCGCAGGAACGGGTCTTCCTGGCCTCGCAATGGCGATTGATGTGGTGGAAGCTGCGCCGCCACAAGCTCGCCGTGATCTCCGGTGCCTTCCTGCTGCTGCTGTATTTCTCGACGCTGATCGCCGAGGTGATCGCGCCCTACGACCTGCATGCGCGGCATACCGACTATCTCTATGCGCCGCCGCAGTCGGTCCATCTGATGCACGAGGGCAGTTTCGTCGGCCCCTTCGTCTACGGCCTGAACGTCACCCTCGACCTGGACAACATGCGATGGGTCTATGCCGAGGACAAGGCGCAGGTGCAGCCGCTGCGGTTCTTCTGCACCGACGGCGACTATCCGGGCGCCACCTATTCCTTCTGGAACCTGTTCGAGGGCGACTTCCATCTGGTCTGTCCTGCGCCGGGCGGTCAGCTGTTCCTGCTCGGCACCGACCGGCTCGGCCGGGATATGCTGTCGCGCATTATCTACGGCGCGCGCATCTCGCTGACCGTCGGCCTGCTCGGCATCACCATCAGCCTGCTGCTCGGCATGTTCTTCGGCGGGCTGGCGGGATATTTCGGCGGCGCGGTCGACGGCTTCGTGCAGCGCCTGATCGAGATCATCCGCTCCTTTCCAGAGTTGCCGCTGTGGATGGCCCTGTCCGCGATCATGCCGGTGACCTGGGGACCGGTGGCCGTGTATATCGGGATCACGGTCATCCTCGGTCTGCTCGACTGGCCGGGGCTGGCGCGCGCCGTGCGGTCGAAACTGCTGGCGCTCCGCGAGGAGGATTTCTGCCTCGCCGCCCAACTGATGGGCGCGAAACCCCGCCGCATCATCGCGCGGCACCTGCTGCCGAGCTTCAGCAGCCACCTGATCGCCTCGGCGACACTGTCGATCCCGACCATGATCCTGGCCGAGACGGCGCTGAGTTTCCTGGGCCTCGGCCTCCGCCCGCCGATCACGAGCTGGGGCGTGCTGCTGAACGAGGCGCAGAACATCAACGTGGTGGCGCTCTATCCCTGGCTGATGCTGCCGGTGGTGCCGGTGATCCTGGTCGTCCTCGCCTTCCAGTTCCTGGGCGACGGCTTGCGCGACGCGGCTGACCCTTACAATTAGCGCCTTATGGCGCGGGCGCCGCAGAACCCGCTACTTTTCGGTATGATGTTGGGATTCGACTTTTGCGCGATTCAGCGAGCCTTTTCCGCAATTCGGCGCTAAAGTTCCAGCGTTATGAGCGCTAGCAACCGTATCGCCCAATATCGCGAAACATTCATCAGTTACGGAATCGACGAGTCCACAGCAGACCGGCTCGCTAAATCCGGATATTGGTCCAATAATCCATCTTCCTCACTACCGTCCGACACAGAACCACGGATCGCCGACAGTTTTTATGGATCCAAGCTTGGTCTCGGGTCGGCGAGCGTCAGCAATTTCTTTTCTCCGCCGTCGTGGAAGGTAGCACCGCCCGAATACGAGGTTTCCTCGATCCGCGAAATACACGAGGTGCTCGAGAGGCCGGAGAATGCCTGCCATTTAGGGGGCATGTCGTTCCGCGGCCAGACGCGCGAATACTTCACAAAACGCCCCTATCCCAATCCCATTGCAGAAATCAACGGTCAGGAAAGGCTGATCATCCCCGGCTATTGGAGAAAGTTCTCCGACAATTGGAACGATCGATTCGATGCGCCCGCCTATCGCTCAATTTTTCAGAGCGTACTCGGCGACGATCTTCTCTACTACGGTATTCCAAACTGGCAGACGCTCGGTGCAAGAAACTATGAGCGTTACGGGTTGCATACGATGTCCAACTTAGAAGACTTCCCCGACCCCGAAAGCCGCGAGTACGGAAGACGTTGGCGCGCCGTTAAGGTAGCTGGAATGCTAAATCCCGACCTGCCAATCGTGGAACAACATTACGGAATAGAGACAATCGGACTCGACGTGACGTTCGACATTTCCGTGGGTGCGTTCTTTGCCGCCAAGAAGTTCACGTGGCGCGACGACGCAACGGCCTTCTATGCGGAGATTCCGCCGGGTGAGCATCGGGGTGTCATTTACTGTTTCGTGTTTCGCGACCCCCGTTTGACGGAAACTCAGGATATGGCACGGGAGATTGCCGCGTTCGACCATATAGAGCCGACAAGGCCAATCCGCCAGAAATGCGCTCTGCCGTGCTTCGATTTCGCCAGCATCAATGAGGCGGTTGGCGATCTACATTGCATTTTTCGGATTGCGCCGGATTTCGATCCGGTGGGCCTGCCATCGGCGGACGACCTGTTTCCAACGCCAGCGCATGACCCGTTCTATCACGCGGCGCTCGCGATAAAGCGGCAATATGAAGATCCGCATCCCCTTACGGACATTATCGAATACCGGTTTTCCTGACCGCGGCTGCACCGGTCCGGAAAACATCTCAGCGCGCCAGCACCACCAGATCGAGCGGGGTGTCGACGCCTGCGACATTTGACGCTTCCCGGCGATCGTGCATGAGCAGCGGGGTGTAGCCCTGCTCCAAGGCCAACGCATAGGTCGCGGCGTCGACCAGCGCCCGGGTGCCGGAGGCGCTGTTGTGTTTCTCCAGCTTGGCCGACAGGTTCACCGGGTCGCCGATGCAGGTGTATTCCAGCCGAGATTCCGCGCCGACCGCACCGAAGATGATGCGGCCGCTTGCCACCGCGACGCCGATACGGATCGGCTCCGCGCCCGCGGCTTGCCGCTCGGCGGCCCAGGCATCGGCGGCGGCGATCACATCGTCGGCGGCGCGCACCGCGTCCGCCGCGTAGGTCCCGCTGGTTACCGCCGCGCCGAAGGACGCGAGGATGCCGTCGCCGAGGAACTTGTCGACGGTGCCGCCGTTCGCCTCGATCGCGGCCACCATGCGTGTCTCATAGTCGGTCAGGAGCTTGATCAGCGCCGACGGGTCGAGCCGGGTCGACAGGGCGGTAAAACCGCGGATGTCGACCGACAGGATCGCCGCGGTGCGCGCCTCGCCCTCGCCCGGGCGGATGCGCTGTTCGGACTGGGTGATCTGCTGCACGATCTCGGGCGAGAAGAAGCGCGACAGGTCGCGCGCCGCTTCCTCCTCGGCAACCGACCGTTCGAGCAGGCGCTGCGCCCGCATCAGCACGACGGCGATGATCCCGGTGACCATCAGGATCGAGAGGATCTTGTCGAACTCCGCCCCGACCAGCACCGAGTTGGAGGTGAGATAGGTCACGTAGTTGCGCGTGATCATCGTGTCCGGATAGCTGACGGTCACCGTGTAGAGGACGAGCAGAACCCAGCCCGCCGCCGCGCTCAACCCGGCCATCACCACGTACCGCGGCTCGAACCGCAACGCCCGCAGCGCGATGAAGATGAATACGTACAGCAGGGTCGGCGCCTTCAGCGAGAAGGATGCGGGCTGGCCGTATTGCAGATGGAAACTCCAGATCAGCGTCATCAGCAACGCGATGTCGAAAACCACCGAAAGCCCCAGCAGCCAACCGCGTATCCGCCCAAGATACGCTAACCGCAATCGTAGTAGCGTGAACAGGAAATAGAACAGCAGCGCCAGGGCGACGGGCGACAGCCATGGATTGACCGCCGATGTCTTCGGCGACAATGCGTACAGTACGGAGAATGTGCTGACGACGACGAGCTGAACCCAGGCGATCAGCTTCTCGCTGCTTTCCTGCTGTTCGCGTATGGCATGGCGTACGCGATCGGGGATCGCGCCGCCGCGCTCGCCGATCAGGAATGTCTGAAACCGTTGCCACAGAGTCATGCGCCGTCCCCTTCCGCCACCATCGCGGGGCTTGGGTAAAAGAGTAGGCCGAATACCCCGGCTTGGCGACCGTACCCCGCGCCATTGTGACCGGAAGGGATCATTCGTGTTCCAGCCACAGGCTCGACTCGATGGCGCCTTCGACCAACGGCAGGTCGCCCGCCACGCTGGCGGATACCGCATCGGCCATACGCGTCACCGCGTAATGCGAAGCGAAGTCGATGGCCCATCCGCCGCCGCCGATCATCGCCTCGACGGCGGGCTGCTCGTCATATCCGCGCCAGGCCCAGGACGCCGGGTAGCCGTCGGGCAGGAACATGTCGTGGAAGTGCACCATCACACCGGACGGGAGCGCCGGCAGGACCACGGTGATCAGGAAATCCACATCGCCGCCGGGCGCGGCCTTGTGACTGGAATCGATGCTCAGGATGTCGCCCGGCGCGAGCGATGCGAACAGACCGAGACCAAGCTCCTGGACCGGGCACCGCAGAAGCTCCATACCCGGCAACCCGTCAAGGGACGCACGCGGTTCAGGATCGATCGCGGTCACGGCGGTCGCCAGGCCGCCGTCCGTCACGGCCCGGCAGAAGAAGCGCGTCGAATGCCCGCAGCCGACTTCGGCGATACGCTGCGGCTTGCGGTCCCGGACCTGAGTATAGGCCATCGCCGCGTCCAGCCGGGGGAACCAGTCCTGGTTCCAGCGCGGTTCCGGCGGCCGGTCCGGCCCGATGGCGAGAAGGCCGTCGCGATAGCGGTCCATCGCGCGCAGCCGCCCGGCGAAATGCGAGGCCCGCGCCGCCAGGCGGCCGGTCACGGGGTCAGCACCATGCCTTCGCGGGCGACGACGGTGCCGGGCCGCATCGCCTCGGCCTCCGCCGCGATGGCGTCCATTTGGTCGTCGTCATGGGACGGCTCGTGATGGAAGATGACCAGCGTCTTCACCGCGGCGGCATCCGCCAGGCGGACGCCCTCCTGCCAGGTCGAATGGCCGAAGCCCGCATAGGCCGGGTATTCGTCGTCGGTGTAGGTGGCATCGTAGATCACCAGATCGGCGCCCTGGATCAGCCCCAGGATGTTCTGGTCCGGCGCGCCGATGACATGTTCCGTATCGGTGATGTAGCAGATCGACCGGCCGTCATACTCGACCCGGTAACCGGTCGCTCGGTTGGGATGGTTGAGCGGCGCGGTGCGGATCACGACATCGCCACCCGGCGACAGCGCTTCGCCCGCGGCGAAATCGGTGTAGCTGACCTGCGCCTGGAACACCGACGGCGGGATCGGGAACAGCGGCGCCATCATCATTTCGACCAGCACCTGCTTCAGGCCGGTCTCGGGCTTCAGGTGTCCGGCGGCCAGGCGGAAGTGATTGCCCGGAACAAAGAGCGGCGCGAAGAAGGGCAGTCCGCAGATATGGTCGAAATGGGTGTGCGTAAGATAGAGGCACGCATCGACGCCGCCCCCATCCTTCAACGACTTTTCCATCAGCGACTGGCCGAGCAGACGCAGGCCGGTGCCGGCATCGAAGATGAACAGCCGGTCGCCGCACCGGATCTCAAGGCAGGAGGTGTTGCCGCCGTAACGGACGGTATCCGGCCCCGGGCATGCAATGCTGCCGCGCACGCCCCAGAACTTGACGGAGAAATCCCCCGGATCCGACATGTCGCCTCATCGTCATCTGCCGCCGGCCGAACCGGCGGTCGTCAGCGGTCACGCCCCGGCGCAGTCTGTGAAATTGGCCGCTGGGTGTAAACCATTCGCTGGGCTATTGTCACCCGTCTTTCATCAACCTTCCGTTAATGCATGGCACCGCGCGGAATTAATTGGACCGGCATCGGATTCGGTTTCGGACTGATGGCCCTGGCGGCCTATCAGCAGCTCAAGCTGCCGCCGGCCCTGCCTATCCTGATCGACGCCTATGGCTTCGAGCGGGTCCTCGGCGGCGCCTTCATGTCGGTCTACGCGCTCAGCGGGCTGCTGCTCTCACTGCGGCTCGGCGGGTTGATCCAGCGCCACGGCGCGGTGGTCTTCCTCTATGCCGCCTTCGCGATGTTCGCCCTGGCCGCGCTGGCGATGATGATCTGGCCGGAAAACGGCTGGCTGTTCCTCGCCGCCCGGGCGGTCGAGGGCGTCGCCTTCGCGATCCTCGCCATCGCGGGGCCGTCGATCTGCACCGCCAATGCCGGGCCGGGCGGGCTGGCCATCGCGTCCGGCATCGTCGCGGCCTGGATCCCGGTCGGCGGGCTGATCGCCAGCCTGTTCGCGGCCGCCATCGGGCTCGACGAGAGCGGCGGCAACTGGCGCGTGCTGTGGATCATCGGGATCGCCGCCGCCGCCGCCCTCGCTATTTGGACCTGGCGGCTGCAGCGGCTCGGCGGTATCGATCTCGGCCAACCGCAATCGGACAAGGCCGACACCGCGCCCGCCGCGGTCCCCGCGACGCCGGCGCATTGGCGCGACATGACGCTGGCCGCCTTCCTGTTCACGCTGTGGTCGGTGCAGTTCTTCGCCTATGTGACCTGGCTGCCCGCCTATCTGGTCGAGGCGCGCGGGCTGTCGGTCGCCACGGCCGCCGCACTGTTCATGATCCCGACGGCGCTGGTCATCCTGTTCAACCTGCTGGCTGCGCCGATCCTGCGGGCCGGCATGCCCGTGTCGCTGCTGCTCGCGGCGGCGGCGGCCGTGCAAGGCGCGGTGTGGCTGCTGCTGCCGGTGCTGGGGCCGGTCGCGGCGGGCATCGCCGCCTTCGGCGTCTACGCGGCCGCGGCCGGGCTGACCCCGACCTGCCTGTTCGCGATGCCGGGCACGATATTCGGGATCGACCGCGCGACCGCGAAGCCCTTTGCCGTGTTGATGACCGGGCGGAACCTGGGCGTGCTGATGGGGCCGGTGATTACCGGATGGCTGGTGCAACAGACCGGGGGATGGTCAGCCTTGCCGCCCACGCTCGCCGGGGTCACGCTGGCGCTGGCCGCCGGCGCGCTGGTCCTGCACCGGCGGTTGGCGCGGCGCGTGGGCTGATCAGGGAACCAGACGATAACCGCCGGGTTCGGTCACCAGGATTTCCGCGTTCGACGGGTCGCGTTCGATCTTCTGACGCAGGCGATAGACATGGGTCTCCAGCGTGTGCGTCGTGACGCCCGCGTTGTAGCCCCAGACCTCGCCGAGCAGTGTGTCGCGGCCGACGACCTTGTCGCCGGACCGGAAGAGATACTTGAGAATGGCGGTTTCCTTCTCGGTCAACCGCACCTTCTTGCTCGTCTCCTCGTCCACCAGGATCTTCGAACTCGGCATGAAGGTGTACGGCCCGATGGTGAAGACCGCATCCTCGCTCTGCTCGTGCTGACGGAGCTGCGCGCGCAACCGGGCCAACAGCACGCCGAGCCGGAAGGGCTTGGAGATGTAATCGTTCGCACCGGCGTCGAGGCCCAGGATGGTGTCGGCGTCGGTATCCGCCGCGGTCAGCATGATGATCGGCGATTTCACGCCGCCCCGCCGCATCAATCGGCAGGCCTCGCGGCCGTCCATGTCGGGCAGGCCCACGTCCAGCAGGATCGCGTCATAGTATTCCTGCTTCGCCTGCTCGATCCCTTCGCCCGCGGTCCCGCAGGCCGCGGTCGTGAATTCCTCATGCAGTTGCAACTGCTCTTCCAGCGAAGAGCGGAGCACTTCGTCGTCATCGACGAGTAGAATTTTCTTGCCAGTCATTGGGGGCGTTCCGTCCTAGCATTCACATACCCAGGTATGGGTCGATTTGATCCCAATCTGGTCGCAACGCCAGAATAACGCAAGCCTCGCGGGGTTCCGATATTTCCACGGTCACATTCCGTGGAATCGGTTTTCCGTTTCTATTCTAGGGGTTTAGAGTGAAACGCCCGGATTGCCGCTCACGGCGAATTGAGAGCCGGTGATCATAATGGCACCCGGCCGGGCGGCGGCAGCGCCAGACAGTCGCGATGGCCGACCGATAGACGCAAGCGTCCGGCCCCTGCCTGGGCCCGGCGCCGGACGGACCAGCCGGCGATCGTTTCTTGGTTTTCGAGCGAACCCGACACGGCCGCCGCCGCGAAGCCGTCGACCATCCGCTCGAGCATCGCCCGGTCCTCCGGCCCGATGCGCCAATCGCTGCGCCGCAGATGCACACGGTAGCCATGCCCGCGCAGATCGGACGCCAATCGCCAGGGCGCCGCCTCCCCGAGCGCCGGGCCGAAGCCCTTGTCCCGTGCCTGATCGCGCCGGAACAGCCGCTGCACCATCGCGTCGTCGGGGTCCTCGGGTGTCCAAGCAACGCGACCATCGACCGACAGCGCCATGAGGACCGGCAGCCGCAACCGGGCGACGCCGCGCGCGAACCGCGCTATCCAGGCCGCCGACACCAGATCGCCGAACGCCGACGCCGTGACCCCGTCAACCGCGGCAAGGATGAGCCCCATGTCCGGCCGGGCCAGATCCGCAACCATTCGATCCACCCGCCCCGTTCCCGCATCGGCGATGGCCAGCAAGGCGTCGTCCGAATCCGCCAGCACCCAATCGGCGCGGCGGATTCCCAGCGACGCGAGATACCGGGCATTCGACCCGGCGCCCGCCGCCAGATCCAAGACGCGCGGCGACGCGGGCAGGGCCGCCAGGAACCGGCGCGCTAGGAAGGCCGACCGGGCGGCATGGTCGTAGGGCTCGCGCAGCCGCAGCCATGGTTCGGCGAAGGTCTCCATCAGCGACCGCGCACCGCCGCGGCGAAACGCGCCGCCGCCGCCGGCCAATCGGGCAAGGCTTGTCCCGCCTCCAATGCACCGGCCGCCTTCGCCGCGCGCAAATTCGGATCGGCGATCATCGCGCGCAACGCCCCGGCCAGCGCGTCTTTGTCCCCGACGGGCACGATCAGGCCCGCCGCCTCGGGCACGGTATCCGCCACCGCGCCGCCGCCGCTCGCGATTACCGGCAGGCCGCGCGCCATCGCCTCGGCGAAGGCCATGCCGTATCCCTCATAGAAGGAGGCCAGGACGAACAGGTCCGCCGCCGCGTACAGGTCTTCCAGCGCAGCGCCCCGAACCTCGCCGGCGAGCGTCACCCGACCGGCAAGGCGGGTTTCGTCGAGCGCGCGCCGGACCGCCGCTGTCGTTGCCGCATCCCGGTCCGTCGGGCCGGCGCAAGTCAGTCGCCATTCCAGGTCCGTGCACTCGGCCAACGCCGCGATCAAGCCGAGATGTCCCTTGCGCGGCGTCAGCGAGGCGACGCACAGCAGGTGCACCGCCGGGCCGCCGGATCCCCGGGCGCGGGGCGCAGGGTCGGTGCCGGGCTCGACCACCGCGATACGGTCGGCCGGCACGGTGAAATCCCCGAGCCGCCGCGCCATCGCCGGGCTCGGCACCACGATGCGCTGCAACGTCTTGAACAAGGCCGATTCCGTGCCACGCAATGCCTGCTGTACCTCCGGCGCGAGGCCGGTCTCGTCGCTGACCGGGTGATGCACCAACGCCATCGGCGTCAGCCGCCCCGCCGCATCCGGCAGGGCCGCCTCGAACGCCGGCAGCGCCAACCCGTCGACGATGACGCGGGCGCCATCGGGCAAACCGGCCAGCACCGCCGCCGCGGCCGCGCGCGCGGCGGCGTCGGGCATGGGGAACCGCCCCGGCAGCTCATGCAAATGGACCCGCCAGCCGAGCCGCCGCAATTCCTCGATCACCCGCTTGTCATAGAGCGAGCCGCCGGTCGGCGCGTCGATCGCGCCGGGATGGACGAAATGCAGGTCCGCCGCGACGGAAAACCCGCCATGCTCACTCGGAGTCATCGTCCCAATCGTCATGCACCTTGCCGGCATAGGTCGCCCAGGCGTTCGGCGTTTCCCGCAAGGTGATCGCGATATGCTTCACTTCGGTGGCGGTGTCGCCGCCGAGCTGGCCCTGGAGCACGCCGTAGCGGAACCGCTCGAAGATGTCGCGCGCGAGATACTCGGTCGTGGTCACCTGCCCGGCGTATTCCGGCATCTCGTCGAGATTGCGGTAGGAAAGCGGCTCCAGCACCGAGGCCAACAGGGCGCGCGCCCGGCCGATATCGGCGACGATGTTGTTGCTGTCCAGGTCCGGCCGCCGCAGCTCGACCTCCACCACATAGGTCGCGCCATGCATCCGCTGCGCGGGCCCGAACACGTCGCCCTTCAGGCTGTGGGCGATCATGATGTTGTCGGAGACGGTGACGCTGAACATGTCCTAATCCTCGGTATCGTAAGTCACCACATGGCATAGCGCGCCGCCCGGATCGGCCGCAAGCCGCGCCATCGTCGCGGGCAGGTCTTCGAAACGGCTTTCCCCGGTCAAGAGCGCGTCGAACGCCGGATCGCGCAACAGGTCGAGCGCCAATTCGAGCCGGTCCCGGTGGGTGCGGCGGCTGCGCCGGGCTGTGGCGACCGACCCGACCTGCGACGACCTGAGCGTCAACCGGCCGCTGTGGAAGTGCCCGCCGAGCGGCACGGGGACGGTACCGGCGCCGTACCAACTGATCTCCAATACCGTCGCCTCGAACCCGGCGAGGCCGATCGATGTCGCCAGCCCGTCCGCCGAGCCGCTGGCGTGGATCACAAGGTCTTGGTCCGGGCGGGCGTCGCCGGGCAGCGCGAAGTCGACGCCGAGCGCCGCCGCGGTTTCGGCCCGCGCGGGATCGACATCGACAAGCTCGACCGCCGTGGCCGGGTGACGAGCGGCCAGCGCCGCGGCGAGGCAGCCCACCGTTCCGCCGCCCACCACCGCGATCCGGTCGCCCAGTCTCGGCCCCGCATCCCAGAGTGCGTTGACGGCGGTTTCCATGTTCGCAGCGAGCACCGCGCGCTTGTCCGGCACGTCGTCGGGGACCGGCACGAGCGCCGCCGATGGGACACAGAACCGGTCCTGATGCGGATGCAGACAGAAGACACGGTCCCCCGCGTCGGTCCGGCCGACCATGGCATAGCCGTATTTCACCGGCGCCGGGAAATCCCCGGCTTGGAAGGGGCAGCGCATGATGTCGGCCTGATCCGTGGGTACCGCGCCCCGGAAAACCAGGCTTTCGGTGCCCCGGCTGATACCGCTGGCCAAGGCCGTGACCGAGGTGTCGTCCGGGCCGGAATCCGGAAGGATCTCTTTGCGGATCTCGCCTTCGCCGGGCCGGGCCACCCAATAGGCGCGTGCCCCGGTCCTAGGCATCCAGCAGGCACTCGATCATCACGTCGGCGCCGAACCGGAACCGCCGGACCGACGGCCGCAACACGTCGGACAATGTCTCCACCTGCGGCAGGACGATGCCGGGCCGTCCCGACCCGATGATCAGCGGCGCGATGGTGATCTGCAGCCGGTCGAGGCAGGCGGCCTCGAGGAAGCGCGACACGGTGACGCCGCCGCCCTCGATGAAAAGCCGGTGCATCCCGCGCCCGGTCAGCGTCCGGCGGATCGCCGCCGGGCACAACCCCTTGCCCCAGCGCTCGATGCCGATCACCTCGGCATTGCCGTGACGCCCGCCCGTCGCCTTGTCGGCGGCGGTGAGCAACAGCGTTTCCGCCGCCCCGTCGCCGAACACGCCGTAATTGGTGTCGAGCCGCCGTTCGGTATCGATCACGACGCGCACCGCCTCGTCACCGCCGCATAGCCGCACGGTCAGTTGCGGATCGTCATGACGCACCGTGCCCGCGCCGACGATGACCGCGTCGAACAGCGCGCGCATCCGGTGATTGTGCAGAATGTCTTCCGGCCCGGTGACGTAGTGCGACGCGCCGGACGCGGTGGCGATCCGGCCGTCCAGGCTTTGTCCCAGATGGGCAACGATGCAATCGGGTCCGATCGCCAGCAGCGGCGCATACAGGTCGAGCAAATCGGTATGGCCGTCGGCGTCGCGGCCGTCGGACACGGCGTCCGTTCCGTTACCCCTATTAGCGCCCCGGCCATTGAACAATCCGCGCTCGCGCACGGCGGCCGGCGACAATTGCGCCATCGCGCGCAGCGCCTCCCAGGCGGGCGCGTCCCCTGACCGTTGCGCCGCTCGCGGCTGTTCCATCGAAGTCATTGCGCCCCACGATGCGGTGTCTGCGTGCAATTGGCAATATGGCCCAACGAAAGCGTGACCGCGGCCCTGGATTTGGCGGCGCGGAACGCCCAGGTTAGGGATATATGATTCGGAACACGTCATATCCAGCGGCCACGCACTCCGCGCTACGCAGCGGCGTTATCACCGCCGTGGCGGTCGGCGCGTCCGTGATTGTCCTCGGAACGGTGCTGTATGCGTCAAGCGCGGGGCTCTTCGTCGCCGCCGCCGGCTATGCCCTCCTGGCCGCCGTCATGTTGTGCGGACTCGTCTACAGCGGCATCGCCGCCCCGTTCGGAACGGCCAACACGATCACCCTGGGCCGGGCCGGCATGATCATGATCGTCGCCGGGTTCGCGATCGACACCATGGCGTATGGCGCGACCGCCTGGTGGATCGCGGCGGGCCTGGCGACATGCGCCTTCCTGCTCGATGGCGTCGATGGCTGGGCCGCCCGGCGCGGTGGCCGCTGTACCGGATTCGGCGCGCGGTTCGACATGGAGGTCGACGCGGTCTTCGCATTGGTCGTCGCCGCCGTGCTGTGGCAGGCCGGGAAGGTCGGAGCCTGGATCATGCTGATCGGCGCGCTGCGCTACGTCTTCATCCTCGCGGGCGCCCTATCTCCGCTGATGCTGCGCCCGTTGCCGCCGAGCAACCGGCGGCGGGCGGTCTGCGCCTTTCAGGGCGGCGCGCTGTGCATCGCGCTGGCCCCGTTCGTCAGCGCGCCCGTCGCGACGGGGCTGGCCGGTGCCGCGTTGCTGGCGACCGCGGCGTCCTTCGCGATCGATACGGTTTGGCTCCTGCGCCGGCGCGCGGAATCGACGGCACGCTAGGCAGCATCCGCCGCGCACCGGAAAAATCCGGAAATTTCTGCCCTTTCCACGGCGGTTCCACACCGAACCCCCGCTAAATCCAACGGTTCCCGCTGGCATCGGGTTTGCAGTGTCTTCGCCGAGAGAGAAGGAGATATTGCACCCGTGACCATCGGTGCACCCATCGCCCCCGTGCCGGCAACGTTGCCGGCAACGCCCCCAGCCGCCGTCCCGCCGCCCACGCTGGAAGAGCGCGTGGCCGAATTGAGCGTCTATGCGGAGTCCGGCGACCCCGTCGCGGAAGGCGAAATCTGGTATGTCGAGAAAACCGCCCCGATCTTCGGCGAGGACGGGATCGGCTTCGACGACCTTCTCGACATCATCAATCCCCTACAGCACATCCCGGTCGTCGGCACGATCTATCGGGCGATCACCGGGGATACGATCGAGTCCGGCCCGCGCGTGATGGGCGGCGCGCTGTTCGGCGGCGTGATCGGGTTCGCCGCCGCACTGGTCAACGCGGTCATCGACGAGGCGACGGGGTCCGATATCGGCGACAAAGCGCTGGCATTGTTCACCGGAGACACCGCGGGTGGCGGCGACGCCACGGCGGTCGTAAACGCCGCTCCGGCCGCCACTCCGATCGCCTCGGCCGCGGCGGCGACCCCGGCTGCGGCGGCGGTGCCGGCGATCGAATCGAGCCGGCCGGCCCCGTCGAACCCGGCGCTCGCGGCTTTCCTGGCGGATCGCGGCGCAAAATCCAATCCCGCAATCGCCGTCAAGACACCGGACACCCAAGCCGCGCAGAATGGCCAGATCCCGCCGAGCGAAGCGCTGATCCGCGCCCGGTCCGCGGTTCCGATCGCACGCAAGGCCGCGGCGCTCGGCTTCGGCGGCGCACCGGCCCGGCCAACCGCCCTGCCGCAACCCGCCGCGGTGGCGGCCACCCCTTCCGGCAGCAACCCGCCTAGCATCGGCAAGGCCGACCGACCGGTCGCGAAGCCGTCCTTTCCCAGCGCCGTTTCGAACCATCCGGCGCGCTACACCGCCGCAGCGCACCAGACAGCCACAGCCCTATCCGCCGCCAAGTCGGCGCCGAACCCGGCACCCGAGCGCACCGGCGCGCACCCCGGCGCAACGCCGGGCGATATGGGATCGGTGCCGATGCTGATGCAGCAGGCGTTGGAGAAATACGAAGTGTTGATGCAGGCCCGCAGCAACCCTACGCTTGAGGACGAAATCTAGCTGCTAAGGCAAGCAGGGCGCGGGTTACGGAACATGGATATCGACGTTTTCGCCGATCATCGGGTTATCGCGGGCAAACGGGAGTTCCGCTGTGCGCTCGGGCCCGCCGGCGTCGTGGCGAATAAACGCGAAGGCGATGGCGCGACACCGGCGGGCCGGTTTCCGCTGCGCCGCGTGTTGTACCGGGCCGACCGCCTCGCCCCGCCCGAAACCGGCCTGCCGACAGCAGCCCTTCGCCCCGACGACGGATGGTGCGATGCGCCGGGCGACCCGTCCTACAACCGCCCGGTATCCTTGCCCTATCCGGCGAGTCACGAGCGGCTTTGGCGGGAGGATGCGGTCTACGACATCATCGTGATCCTGGGGCATAACGACGATCCGCCGGTCCCAGGGCACGGCAGCGCCGTCTTCCTGCATGTCGCCCGGCCCGGATACACCGATACCGAGGGCTGCGTGGCCTTGGCGCTGGAGGATTTGAAGTCAGTGCTCGCGGGGTGCAGCCCCGGCGACCACCTGACGGTTCACGCGGGCGGCCCGGGTTAGTCGCGCGCGCCGAAGATCGCCGACCCGACGCGCACATGCGTCGCGCCGAAGGCGACGGCGACCGGATAGTCGGCGGACATGCCCATGCTCAGCCCGGCAAGCCCGTGGCGGCGGCCTATTTCCCGCAGCAAGCCGAAATGCAGGGACGGCTCCTCGTCGACCGGCGGGATGCACATCAAGCCGACCACGGGCAGGTCGAGCGTCTCGATACACTCACGCAGGAAGGCGTCGCAGTCCTCCGGCAGAATGCCGGCCTTCTGCGGCTCCGCGCCGGTATTCACCTGGACGAAACAGTCCCGCCGCACACCCTGTTTCTCCATCTCGCGGGCCAACGCGGTCGCCAGCTTCGGCCGGTCGACGGTCTCGATGACATCGAACAAGGCGACGGCCTTGCGCACTTTGTTGGTCTGCAGCGGTCCGATTAGATGCAGCTCGGCCTGCGGAAACGCTTCGCGCAGGGCCGGCCATTTCTCTTCCGCTTCCTGTACACGGTTTTCGCCGTACTCCCGGTGGCCCGCCGCCAAGGCGCGGGTAATCAGCGAGGCCGGCTTGGTCTTGCTGACCGCGACGAGGGTGACATCCGCGGGATCACGGTCCGCCTTCCGCGCCGACTCCGCGATTTCGGCCCGAACCGCCGCCAAATTCGCCGTTATATCCACTGTTTCAGCCATTCTCGACCCTTACAGGAGGCGGCCCCCGACTGCAACCGAGATTGCACCCATGCGATGCCGATTCATCACATTCGCGGGAATACCGGCCACTACCTCCATTTTGTCCCTTGGACTCTGTTATTTCCGTGTCACCTTATGTATAAGATTCCCGCATTGAGCGAGGATTTTGGACGGGCTGTTGTTGCGTTGGGACGGTCCATGGTTAACGGCGTTAATCTTCTGTTAACGATACCGCCGTACCGTCCTGGTTGCAGCATCACATACCGGACACTTTTGGATTGCTGAACGAATGACCCGGTCTCGCATATCCTTGATGGCGTTAGCTTCCGCCAGCCTGATCGCGCTGGTCGCCGCGGACGTGTCCGCCGACCCCTTGCGTCAGCATAAGGTGGTGGACGACCGTTATCAGGTCTTTATCGGCGAAACCGGCGCGGCCAGCGCCGCCGCGGCATCCGGGTATTCCACCTCCGGTGAGTGGGGCACGATCAATCTGGACCGCAACGCGGCCGGCGGCAGCAGCTTCCGCGACGGCAGCGAGGTCAAATACAGCGGCCCGGCCGGCGTGTCGTATTTCACGCCCAAACTGTCCGGGGTGCGGGTCGGCATCGGAATCTCCGCCTTGCCGCGCAAATCCAACGATTACACCTCGCTCGGCCCGCGGACACAGACCAAACGCGACCTTTCCGGCGCCTGGCAAGCCGGTGCGACGCTGGGATACTCGGCGCTCGAGATCGGCGCGAATATCGGTGATCACGCCGATCCGACCTGTAAGGCCGGCGAGAACTGCAAGACGAGCGACTTCTGGGATGTCGGCGTCGCGCTGCGGCTTGGGTCCGGATCGATTTCCGCGGCCTATACCGCATCACAGAGCCGGTCCGCCCGGCCCGACGAGATGGCGCGTGTCGATGTGTTCTCGTTGAACGCCGGCTATCAGTTCGCACCCGGTCTCAACATCTACGGCGGCGTCGATTGGGTCGACTTCAACAGCGACAGCGAATCCGAGGAAACGCCGCTCGATACGCGGTTCATGCTCGGCACCAGCCTGCGATTCTAGGCTGCCGGCGCCCGGCGCGGCGTAGACCCACCAGCCTGCGACACCACAACACCCTCCGTTCCGAAAGAAAGCGCTGGAAATGTCGGTCCGTTTTCCGGCATATAGGCGGCTATGGTGTACCGATACATTCGATTTTTCCCGGTTGCGCTCATGGCGGTGGCGTTTCTCGGCGCCGCCTGCTCCGGAAACGAGAAGGAAGCGGCCAAGGAACCCGAGCCGGTACAGGTCACGGACGGCCGCAACGGCGGCCTGCTCGAGCAGATTCTCGGCAACCCGGGCGGCGGCGGCAGCGGTGACGCATCGATCGCCGTCAACAGCTACCTCTGGCGCGCGTCCCTCGACACCGTGTCCTTCCTGCCGCTCAACACGGCGGACCCGTTCGGCGGCATCATCATCACCGATTGGTATAGCCCGCCCGCCACGCCGGAAGAACGGTTCAAGGTGACCGTCTATATCCTCGACCGCGAGCTGCGCGCCGACGGGCTTCGCGTCGCGGTGTTCCGGCAGACGCGTGCGCCCGGCACCGGTTGGATCGAAGCCAAGGTGGACCGGCGGACCGGTCGCGACCTGGAAAATGCAATTCTCAAGCGGGCGCGTCAGATGCGCATTCGCATCAACCAGCGCTGAGGACAGGATGGCGCCGCGATGCAGGGCGCCCGGCGCCGTTGCCGGCCATCGTGCACGGAGCGGCGGCGCCACCGCGGTCCTGTGACCGGCGCGCCCGAACGGACAAGCGACAGATGAGCCGATACAACGCAAAAGAAACCGAAGCGAAATGGCAGGCGGTCTGGGAAGACCGGCAGTGTTTCGCCGCGCGGGAAGACGCAAGCCGGCCGAAATACTACGTGATGGAGATGTTCCCCTATCCGTCCGGCCGGATTCACATGGGCCATGTCCGGAACTACACGCTCGGCGACGTTGTGGCCCGCTACAAACGCGCCCGCGGGTTCAACGTGCTGCATCCGATGGGCTGGGATTCCTTCGGTCTGCCGGCGGAGAACGCAGCGATCGAGAATAACGTTCCCCCGGCCAAATGGACCCGCGAAAACATCGCGGCCATGCGCGAACAACTCAAATCGATGGGCTTGTCGCTCGATTGGAGCCGCGAACTCTCCACCTGCGAGCCCGACTATTACAAACAGGGCCAACGGATCTTTCTCGATTTCGTCGAGGCCGGATTGGCCTATCGCAAGGAGTCTTGGGTTAACTGGGATCCGGTTGAAAATTCGGTGCTCGCGAACGAGCAGGTGATCGACGGCCGCGGCTGGCGGACCGGCGCGCCAGTTGAGAAACGGTTGTTGAGTCAATGGTTTCTGAAGATCACCGAATATTCGGATGACCTCCTGGCGGCGCTGGAAACGCTGGAACGCTGGCCGGACAAGGTGCGCCTGATGCAACAAAACTGGATCGGGCGATCCGAGGGCGCGCGGGTCAACTTCAAGCTCAAGGGCCGGGAGGACCGGCTCGACGTGTTCACGACCCGACCGGACACGCTGTTCGGCGCGTCTTTCTGCGCTGTCGCGGCCAACCATCCGCTGGCGCAGGAAATGGCGGTCAAGGACCCGGCCCTGCAGACCTTCGTGGCCGAATGCAACCGCATGAGCACCAGCGAGGAAGCGATCGAGACCGCCGAGAAGCTGGGCCACGATACCGGCCTGAAAGCGCTGCACCCGTTTATCGACGGGCGGGAGCTGCCGGTCTATGTCGCCAACTTCGTGTTGATGGAATACGGCAGCGGCGCCATTTTCGGCTGTCCGGCCCATGATCAGCGCGACCTGGATTTCGCCCGCAAATACGGATTGCCGGTGGTGCCGGTAGTCGCGCCGAAGGACGCCAACCCGGCGAAGGTTGAGATCGGCGATACCGCCTTCGTCGACGACGGCGTGATCATCAACTCCGATTTCCTGGACGGGCTGGACGTAACGGCGGGCAAGCGCGCGGCGATCGACCGGCTGGTCGATCAAGGCGACGGCGAATCCAGCATCCGGTTCCGTCTGCGCGACTGGGGCGTGTCGCGCCAGCGTTATTGGGGCTGTCCGATCCCGATCGTCCATTGCGACACCTGCGGGGTCGTGGCCGTTCCCGAGACGGACCTGCCGGTCCTGTTGCCCGACGATGTCTCCTTCGACCAGCCGGGCAACCCATTAGAACATCACCCGACGTGGAAGAATGTGGACTGCCCGTCCTGCGGCAAGGCGGCGCGGCGCGAGACCGACACACTCGACACCTTCTTTGATTCATCCTGGTATTTCGAGCGTTACTGCTCGCCGCAAGACGACACAACGCCGTTCACGCGCGACGCGGTGGATTACTGGATGCCGGTCGACCAATATATCGGCGGGATCGAGCACGCCGTGTTGCATTTGCTGTACTCGCGCTTCTTCACCCGCGCGCTGCGCCGCTGCGGTTATATCGGCATCGACGAGCCGTTCGACGGCCTGTTCACCCAGGGCATGGTGTGCCACGAGACCTATCGCGACGCGGACGGCCAATGGCTGTTCCCCGACGATGTCCGCCCCGGCGAGGACGGCGCCGTGCTCCACGCGAAGACCGGCGCCGTCGTCGAGCGCGGCCGGTCCGAGAAAATGAGCAAGTCGAAGAAGAATGTCGTCGATCCGGCCGCCATCATCGACACCTTCGGCGCCGACACCGCGCGGATCTATATGCTGTCCGACAGCCCGCCGGACCGCGACCTGGAATGGACCGAAGCCGGCATCGAAGGAGCGTGGCGTTACGTCAACCGGCTGTGGCGCCTGTTCACCGACGCCGATGCGCCGCTTGCCGACAAGGACGCGCCGAAGCCGGAATCCTTAGGCCAAGAGGCAGACGCCGCGTGGAAATCGATCCACCGGACCATTGCCGAGGTCGGCGGCGACCTCGACCGGTTCCATTTCAACCGCGCCGTCGCGCGTATCCGCGAACTCACCAATCTGCTGGGCGATCTCAAGGGGACGTCGGACGACGTGGCCTGGGTCCGGCGGCAGGGGCTGCAAACCGCGGCGCAGCTGATCGGCCCGATGATGCCGCATCTCGCCGAAGAACTGTGGCAGGCGCTTGGCCACGAAGGCCTGCTCGTCGACACGCCCTGGCCGGCACATGACCCGGCGATGCTGGCGGAGGAGTCGGTGACGATCGCGGTGCAGGTGAACGGCAAGCTTCGCGCCACCCTCGACATGCCGCGCGATACCGCACGCGAGGAGGTCGAGGTCGAAGCGCTGGCGCATGAGAATGTGCTGCGCGCCACCGATGGAAAAACGCCGCGAAAGGTCATCGTCGTGCCGAACAAGATCGTCAATGTGGTTCTCTAGAGTTCGCCCGGCCCTCTGCGCCGCCGTCCTGCTGGCGTTGTCCGCCTGCGGCTTTCAGCCGCTGTATCAGAAACATCCCGCGGGCAGCGCGATCGGGGATGACCTGGGACGCGTGAAGATCGCCAACATCAAGACCGAGAAACGGGAGAACGATCGTCTGGCGCAGAAGTTTCACAACCTGCTGCTCGACCGGTTCAACCCGGAAGGCAGACCGCAGCAACCGACCCATACGCTGATCATCACCATGGGTGTCGGCAAGGAGGAAACCGGCATTCAGATCACCGACGACGCGACGCGGGCCCGCCTGACCGTCGCCGCGAGTTTCGCGTTGCGTGCCATCGCCGGGAACGAGGAGGTCCTCACCGGCTCGGAACGGTCGGTCAATTCCTACAACATCGTCGATTCCGAATTCGCCACCCTCAGCGCCGAAGCCGACGCGTCCGACCGCGCGATCCGCGAACTGAGCGATTCGATCAAGCTGCGCGTCGGGGTCTACCTCTCGCGCTTGCGCCAACAGGACACCGACCGTGAAAATCGCCGCCGCTAAGGCCGACGCCTTCGTCCGCGCGCCGGACCCCGCGGTCCGCGCCGTTCTGGTCTACGGGCCGGATTCCGGGCTGGTCCGGGAGCGCGCCGACGCTCTGGCGCAATCGGTCGTGCCGGACCTGTCCGATCCCTTCCTGGTCGCGGACTTGGCAGCCGATTCGGTCACCTCGGACCCGGCGCGGCTTGCCGACGAGGCCGCCGCGATGGCCTTGACCGGTGGGCGCCGCGTCGTACGCGTGCGGGACGGCACCGACGGTCTGGCCGCCGCCGTGAAGAACATGCTGGAGATGCCGGCCGCCGATAGCCTGGTCGTTCTGCAGGCCGGCGACCTCAGCCCGCGCTCCAGGTTGCGCAAACTGTTCGAAGGCGAGGCGTCGCTTGCGGCGTTGCCCTGTTATTCTGACGATTCCCGCGACTTGGACCGCCTGATCCATGATGTCCTGCGCGGCGCGGCGCTTACCGCGGCGCCCGAGGCGGTCGCCTATCTGTCGGAGAACCTGGGCTCCGACCGGGGGATCAGCCGGTCCGAACTCGAGAAGCTGACGCTGTACGCGCACGGCACCGGCCAGGTCACGGTGGAGGATGCGATGGCGGTGGTCGGCGACAGCGCCGCGTTGACGCTGGACGATCTGGTCTACGCCACCGCCGACGGCGACATCGCCGCGGTCGACCGGACGTTGAACCGCAGCCTGCAAGAAGGACAGGCGTCGGTCGCGATCCTGCGGGCGGTGGCGCGGCACCTTCTGCGGCTCCAGGTCGCCGCCGACAAGGTCGCGTCGGGCGACCAGCCGGACCGCGCGATGAAGGCCCTGCGCCCGCCGGTCTTCTTCAAACGGCAAACGCAATTCCGCCGGCAGCTCGGCGCATGGCGCGGCGCGCGCATCGCCCGCGCGCTGGATATCGTGCTGGCCGCGGAGCGCGGCTGCAAGACGACCGGCATGCCGGACACCGCTTTGTGTGGCCGGGCCCTGATGCAGATCGCCGCGCTGGCGCAACGGGGCCGCCGCGCCTAAAAGCGGACAACCAATAATTTGGAAATCTCTGGCGCCTAGACGTCGCCGCCGGACAGGCGCTGCAACAAGTCGTCGAGTTGTTCGAGCGTTTCGTAGTGGATCGAAAGCAAACCGCCCTCGCCGCGTTCCTCGATCGACACCCGAAGGCCGAGCATCGCGGCCAGATCGCGTTCCAACGCCGCCGTGTTGGGATCCTTGGCGGGTTTCGGCGGGCGGCCGCGCGGCCGTCCAGTCGCGCTCGGTTTGCCGCGCCGTGCCAAGCGTTCCGTTTGCCGGACGTTGAGGCCTTTCTTCACGACCTCCTGCGCCAGCGATTCCACATTGTCGGCGGTCAGCAGCGCGCGGGCATGCCCGGCGCTCAATGCGCCCTCGCGGATCTGCGCCTTCACCGGATCGGGCAGGCCGAGCAGACGCAACGTATTCGCGACATGACTCCGGCTCTTGCCGATCGCCTTCGCCAGGGCATCCTGCGTGTGCTCGAATTCGTCGATGAGCCGCTTATAGGCCTCGGCCTCTTCCAGCGCCGACAAATCATCGCGGTGGATATTCTCGATCAGCGCGATCTCGAGCGCATCGCGGTCAGAGAAGTCGCGCAGCAGCACCGGCACTTCGTGCAGCTTCGCCAGTTGCGCGGCGCGCCATCGGCGTTCGCCGGCGATGATCTCGTAGCCTTCCTCGCCGTCGGGGCGCGCGCGGATCAGGATCGGTTCCAGCACGCCCTTCTCGCGGATCGAGTCGGCGAGGCCGGCCAGGCTCTCGTCGTCGAAATGCTGGCGCGGCTGATACTTGCCCGGCCGTAGGTCGCCGACCGGCATGTGCCGCACGCCGTCGCCGCCGGCCGACGGAGCCGTCGCCTCGTTGACCGCGGCCTCTTCGCCGAACAGCGCGGACAGGCCCCGGCCGAGCCCGCGCTTCTTGCTGTCATCCGCCGCAACCATTACGCCGCCACCGCTTCGCGTTTGAGAATCTCGCTCGCCAGATGGATATAGGCCTGACTGCCCGGACACCGCCAATCGTAGAGCAGCACCGGCTTGCCGTGCGACGGCGCTTCGGAGACGCGGACGTTGCGCGGGATAATCGTCTCGTAGACCTTGTCGCCGAAATGCGCGCGCACGTCGGCGGCCACCATCTCGGACAGATTGTTGCGCTTGTCGAACATGGTCAGCACGACCCCGAGGATTTCCAGCGTCGGGTTGAAGGCGCGGCGCACCCGCTCGATCGTCGTGACCAGATGGCTGAGCCCCTCCAGCGCATAGAACTCGACCTGCAGCGGCACCAGCACCGCGTCGGCGGCGCAGAGCGCATTGAGCGTCAGCAGGTTGAGCGAGGGCGGGCAATCGATCAACACATAGTCGAATTCACCGCCGCTTCCTTTAATTGCATCCGCCAATCGAAACTCCCGCCTCGATTGTTCGACCAGCTCCAGCTCGGCGCCGGCCAGATGGACCGAGGACGGCACGATCGACAGGCCCGGAATCGCCGTCTTCTGCACCGCATCGGTCAACGGGATACCGTCCATCAGGACCTCGTAGGAGGTCGTTTTGCGATCGGAACGATCTACCCCGAACCCGGTGCTGGCATTGCCCTGCGGGTCGAAATCCAGCACCAGCACCGATTTGCGGATCGCCGCCATGGCGGTGGCCAGATTGACCGCGGTCGTCGTCTTGCCGACGCCGCCCTTCTGATTGGCGACCGCGATGACGCGGGGCCGTTTCGCCGGCGCGGCCGCGGGACCGGCCTGAAGCGGCTCGGATGACGGGCCCGACTGATCTCCGGTCTCAATCACGCGCAATATCCTCTAGCTTAAGAAGGACGCCCGAGGCGTCGGTTTGGCTCGGAATCTTCGTAACGGTGAACCGCCAATCCTTCCGGGCGGCTTCGATTTCCGCATCAGCCTGGCGTCCTTTGTGGAAGAAACAGACCGTATTGGGTCTTATATATAATTTAATCGTATCCAAAAGCAAAGGTAAAGACGCAACGGCCCGCGCGGTAATGACCGCCGGCGGATCGATCCGATCGGCCATCGCCTCGACCCGGCCGGTCAGGACCGTGGCCGGGGCGCCGGTCTGCCGGGCGACCTCGCGCAGGAAGCTGCCCTTCCGGGCATCGGACTCCACCAGGGTGACATTTTCCGCGCCCAGGATGGCGAGAATAAGGCCAGGGAAACCCGCGCCGCTGCCGATGTCCAGGACCGGGGCCGCGGAATCGGGTATGTGGGGCATGAGCTGGGCCGAATCCCAGACATGCCGCCGCCAGACGTCGTTCAGCGAGTCCCGGCTGACCAGGTTGATCGCTTTCTGCCAGCGCCGCAGCAGGTCCACATAGGTCTGGAGCCGGGCCAGTGTTTCACGTGAAACATTGCATGCCTCGGCGAAGGCTTCGGGGGTGAGCGGGTCAGCGGCCAACCGCCGGACGATCCCGTTTGACGTGCCGCAGCAGCGCCACCAGCGCGGCCGGCGTCACGCCGGAGATGCGCGAGGCCGCCCCCAAGGTCGCCGGCCGGGCTTCGATCAGCTTTTCGCGAACCTCGGTCGACAGGCTGCCCACCGCGGCATAGTCCAGGTCCGCCGGCAACCGCAGGGCTTCGTCGCGGCGATAGGCCCGAATGTCCGCGTCCTGGCGCTCGATATAGCGGGCATAAAGAGCGTCGATTTCGAGCTGCGTCCGGATATCCGCCGGCACGCCGCCCAGCTCCGGCCAAACCGCGGCCAACGCTTCCAGGTCGATTTTGGGGAAGGCCAACAGGTCCATCGCCGTCCGCAACGTCCCGTCCCGGCTGACCGCGATCCCATGCTTGGCCAGTTCGTTGGGGCTCGCCCGTAAGGCCGTCGCCTGCGCCCGCGCCGCCGCCAAAGCATCCCGCTTGGCGGCCCAATGCCCCTCCCGGTCCGGCGACAAGCAACCGACCTTTTGCCCCACTGGCGACAGCCGCTGGTCCGCGTTATCGGCGCGCAGCTTGAGACGGTACTCAGCGCGCGAGGTGAACATCCGATACGGCTCGCGGGTGCCCTTGGTGACCAGATCGTCGATCAACACACCAATGTAGGCGTCCGCCCGATCGAGCACAAAAGGTGCCCCATTGGAGGCTGCAAGAGCGGCATTGAGCCCGGCCATCAACCCCTGGGCCGCGGCTTCTTCGTAGCCGGTCGTGCCATTTATTTGTCCGGCGAGATACAGGCCCGCAATTTTTTTCGTTTCCAGGGTCGGATGCAGCTCCCGCGGATCGACGAAATCATACTCGATGGCGTAGCCGGGCCGAATTATTTCCGCGCGCTCCAGTCCAGGAATAGTTTTAATCAGGTCGGCTTGGACATCGCGCGGCAGCGACGTGGAGATACCATTGGGATAGACCGTATGGTCGTCCAGCCCCTCCGGCTCCAGGAAGATCTGGTGCCGGCTCTTATCCGCGAAACGGACGACCTTGTCCTCGATCGAGGGGCAGTAACGCGGGCCCGTTCCGGCGATCTGGCCGGAATAAATGGGTGCCCGGTCGAGGTTGGCCCGTATGAGATCATGCCCTTCCGGCGACGTATAGGTGATATGGCAGGGCACCTGGGGCGTTTCGATCCGTGCCGTCATATAAGAAAAGGGCACCGGCGGATCATCGCCCGGCTGGACCGCCAACCCGTCCCAATCGATCGTCCGCCCGTCCAGGCGCGGCGGCGTGCCCGTCTTCAGCCGCCCAAGCGCAAACCCGGCCGTGTCCAGGGTCGCGGACAGGCCATAGGACGCCTCATCACCGACCCGGCCCGCCGGGGTCCGTTCCTCGCCGAGATGGATCATGCCGCGCAGGAAGGTACCGGTGGTCAGGACCACCCGGGGCGCGCGCAGCGCCTCCCCCTCCGCCGTCAGGATACCGCCGATTTCACCCGATGGCGTCAGGATCAAATCCTCGACGCTGGCGGCCCGGATCTCGAGATTCTCCTGCTCCGCCAGAACCGCCTGCATCGCGGTCCGATACAGCTTGCGGTCGGCCTGCGCGCGCGGTCCCTGGACGGCAGGACCCTTGCTGCGGTTCAGGATGCGGAACTGGATACCGGCCCGGTCAATGACCCGGCCCATCACCCCGTCCAGCGCGTCGATCTCGCGCACCAGATGGCCCTTCGCCAAGCCGCCGATCGCCGGATTACAGGACATCTCGCCGATGGTCTGGAGCTTGTGCGTCACCAGCAACGTCGCCGCACCGAAACGGGCGGCCGCCGCCGCGGCCTCGCAGCCCGCATGGCCGCCCCCGACGACAATTACGTCCCAGCCCTTGCTGCCGTCCATCGATGTCCGGTTTCCGTTCATGGCGCGGAATGTAGGGGCGGACCCGGCGGAAGTCAAAGCCTCCAAAAGGACGATAGGGCCGCGCCGCCGCAATGTTTCACGTGAAACATCGGCGTGGTTCCGCGGCTATTTTCCGATACAGAAATCCCGGAATATCACGTCCAACAAATCCTCGACATCGACCGCGCCCGTGATCCGCCCCAGCGCCCGGACGGCCAGCCGCAAATCCTCCGCCGCCAATTCGGGCAAGGGCGCCGCCGCGGCCCGGTCCAGCGCCTCGGCGCAGTCCGTGACCGCCGCCCGGTGCCGCGCCCGGGTCATCAACGGGGCGGCCCCGACGGACGCCCGGTCGGCCACCGCTTGGGTCAATCCGCCGACAAGCGCCTCGATCCCCTGCCCGGTCGAAACGGAGACCGGAAAACAGCCAAGCGCGGGCGGCGGGGTCCAGTCCGGGTCGCTCAGATCGACCTTATTCAGAACCACGACGGTATCCCTATCCACCACGTCGGCCGCCGCGCCCGCTGCCGCCGGGTCATCCACGGCGAAGACCGCGATTTTCAAATCCGCCGTCCCGGCCCACCGCCGCGCCCTTCGAATACCTTCCGCCTCGATATCGTCGCGCGCCTCGCGAAGGCCGGCGGTATCCGCGGCCAAGACCGGGAATCCGCCGAGATCGAGCCGCACCTCGATGACGTCCCGGGTGGTACCCGCAATCGCCGACACGATGGCGGCATCCCGTTGGGCCAGGGCGTTCAACAGGCTCGATTTGCCCGCATTCGGCGGTCCCACGATGGCGACCTGGACCCCTTGCCGCAGCCGCTCGCCGCGCCGGCTGTCGTCGATATGTGCGCTCATTTCTGCCTTCAAGGATGCCAGGACCGGCTCGATTTTCGCGGCGAGGTTTTCCGGTAAATCCTCGTCGGGAAAATCGATCGCCGCCTCCAAATGCGCCAGCGCCGGCACCAGGCGTTCCCGCCAGTCATCATACAGCGCACCCAGCGCGCCCTCCGCCTGGCGCAATGCCTGTTTCCGCTGCGCCTCCGTCTCCGCATCGATCAGGTCGATCAGGCCTTCCGCGGCGGTCAGGTCCATCTTGCCGGCCAGTACCGCCCGGCGCGTGAATTCCCCGGGCTCGGCCATCCGTAAATCCGGCAAGCGGGCCAGTGCCTCGAATACCGCGGCGATGACGGCGCTGCCGCCATGGATATGCAGCTCGACCACGTCTTCGCCGGTATAGCTGGCCGGGGCGGGAAAGCGCAGCGCGAGACCGTCATCCAGCGGCGCGCCGCTCTCGGGATCGCGCAGGCGAATCCGCGTGGCCCGGCGCGGCGGCGGCAACGACGCGTCCGTCAGTGCCGACAAGGCGGCATCGGCGGCCGGGCCCGACAGACGCAGCACCGCAATGCCGGCGCGGCCCGCCCCACTGGCCAAGGCGTAGATGGTTTCGCTCATTCCCGCTCGCGGTCCTCATTCTGCTGCGGCACGCACTCGACTCCCCCGGTATTCACTCTACATCCCGTTAAGGGGAAGCGACGAACGCGGCCGATCATAGGGTCCGCGTCTGGTACGCGCCCCGGCGCTAAGCTACTGTGGAAGCAGCGGAGCGGCAACGCGCGACCGACCGAGACGGGGGAGACCGGCACGACATGAGCGAGAACCTGCTGGGGCAGGAAACCAGCCCCTATCTATTGCAGCACAAGGACAACCCCGTGCACTGGATGGCCTGGGACGAAGAGACCCTGGCCCGCGCGCAACGCGAGAACAAACCGATCCTCCTGTCGATCGGCTATGCCGCCTGCCATTGGTGCCATGTCATGGCGCATGAGAGCTTCGAGAATGACGCGATCGCGGAGTTGATGAACACGCAGTTCGTCAACATCAAGGTCGACCGCGAGGAACGCCCGGATATCGACGGGATCTACCAATCGTCGCTGCAGATGATGGGCGAACAGGGCGGCTGGCCGCTGACCATGTTCCTGACGCCGGATGGCGAGCCTTTCTGGGGCGGCACCTATTTCCCGCCAGAGCCCCGTTTCGGCCGGCCCGGCTTCGGCGACGTCCTGAACAGCGTCGCCAAGGTCTTCCGCGAGGAGCCGGAGCGGATCGAAAAGAATGTCGTGGCGCTCCGCGAGGGCCTGGAGAAACTGTCCCAGCCCGCGGCCGGCGGCGCGGTCCCGATCGCGATGCTGGATCAGATCGCCGAGCATCTGGCGAAGAATGTGGACCAGTTCCGCGGCGGCGTCGGCAACGCGCCCAAGTTTCCCCAGCCGCAGATCATGGAGCAGATCTGGCGCGCCTGGAAACGCACCGGCAACGCGCCCTTCAAGCAGGCGGTCACGGTCACCCTCGACAACATGTGCCAGGGCGGCATCTACGATCATGTCGGCGGCGGCTTCGCACGATATTCGGTCGACGAGCGTTGGCTGGTGCCGCATTTCGAGAAGATGCTCTACGACAACGCGCAGCTCCTCGATCTGCTGACCCTGGTCTGGCAGGACACGCATTCGCCGCTCTATGCGCAGCGCGCGGCGGAAACCGTCGAGTGGGTCCTGCGCGAAATGGTCACGGCGAAGGGCGGCTTCTCCAGCAGCCTCGACGCCGACAGCGAGGGCGTCGAAGGAAAATTCTACGTCTGGACCGAGGCCGAGATCGACGCCCTGCTGGGCAGCCGCGCGGCCCCGTTCAAGGCGGTCTACGACGTCACGCAATTCGGCAACTGGGAAGGCAACACCATCCTCAACCGGTTGAACAGCATGGAACTCCTGGATGACGCCGAGGAAGCGCGCCTTGCCGAGGACCGCGCCCTGCTGTTCGCCGAACGGGCCAAACGCATTCCACCCGGCCTCGACGACAAGGTCCTCGCGGACTGGAACGGCCTGATGATCAGTGCGCTGGCGACCGCCGGCGATACCTTCGACCGGCCCGACTGGATCGAGGCCGCGGTCCGTGCCTTCCGCTTCGTGCAAAGCGACATGACGGTCGATGGCCGCCTGCGGCACAGCTGGCGCGACGACCGGGCCCGCCATCCCGCGACACTGGACGACTACGCCACGCTCAGCCGCGCCGCCCTCGCGCTCTACGAAGTACAGGGCGATCCGGCCTATATCGACCAGGCGAAGGCCTGGCTCACCGATGTGGACGCGCATTACAGCGACCCCAACGCCCCCGGCTATTTCTTCACCGCGGACGACACGCCATCCCTGATCGCGCGCAGCAAACACGCCAACGATAATGCGGTGCCTGCCGGCAACGGCATCTTGGTCGGCGTCTTCGCGCGGCTCTACCACCTAACCGGCGACGATGCCTACCGGGCGAAGGCCGAGACCTTGATCGGCGGGTTTTCCGGCGAGGTGCAGCGCAATTTCTTCCCGCTTTCCAGCCTGTTGAACGGCGCCGAGCTGCTGCAGTCGGCACAGCAGATCGTCATCGTCGGCGCGGCGTCGGACGCGGCGACCGCCGGCCTCCGCGACGTGGTGCGGCGCGTCTCGCTGCCGAACCGGGTGCTGACGCTTCTTGCGCCCGGCCAGGCGTTGGCGGACGGCCATCCGGCGGCGGGCAAGGGCCTCGTGGACGGCAAGCCCGCGGCCTATGTCTGCGCCGACATGACCTGTTCCGCGCCGATCACCGACCCCGCGGCCTTGCGCGACCATCTGACTGCACCGGGACCGTAGGTATGCCGTCGCTGACCTTCGACTCGCCGCTCGGCCCCCTCACCGTCCTCGAACGGGACTGCGAAATCGCCGAACTGCGCTTCGGCGGTTCTTCCCGGGACGGCACGGCCGAAAACCCGACGCCCCTGTTGCAGGCCGCCGCCGACCAGGTGACCGAGTATTTCGCGGGCGGCCGCAAGGAATTCGACCTGCCCTTCGCCGATCCGGCGACCCCCTTCCAGAAAGCGATGCGCGCGGCGATGCTCGACATCCCCTTCGGCCACACCCGGACCTACGGCGACATCGCCAAGGCGATCGGGATGCCGCCGCAGGCGGTGGGCCAAGGCTGCGGCCAGAACACGATCCCGATCATCGTGCCGTGTCACCGCGTGGTCGCGGCGGGCGGCAAGCTCGGCGGCTTCTCCGGCGGCGAGGGCGCGCCGACCAAACGCTGGCTGCTCGCGCATGAGGCGCATGACGATCTGTTCGCCGCCTACCGGTGACAAGGCCGTGCGCGCGGGATATCCTGCCGCCGCGTCGCGCCCTGCACGGCAGAACAGCAACGACAAGAGCCGGGCGCGCACGCGACAGGGTCGGTCCGAAACCGGACCGCGACAGGGACTCGTGACAGGGAACTAGGGAACTTAAGGAACAGGGACCATGCCAGACATCACCATCAACGGCCCCGACGGCGACTTCTCGGGATATCTTGCCACGCCCGCCAGCGGAAGCGGCGGCGGCATCCTCGTCATCCAGGAAATCTTCGGCGTGAACAAGGACATGCGCGACCACTGCGATCATCTCGCCGCGCAAGGCTATTTCGCGCTCTGCCCCGACATCTTCTGGCGGCAGGAGCCGGGCATCCAGCTCACCGACCAGTCGGAAGAGGAATGGGCCCGCGCCTTCGAACTATACCAAGGCTTCGACGTGCCGAAAGGCGTCGAGGACCTGACGGCATCGCTCGCGCATCTGCGCGGGGTCGACGGCTGCAACGGCAAGGCGGGCACCGTCGGCTTCTGCCTCGGCGGCTTGCTGGTCTACCTGATGGCCGCGGACACGGATTCCAACTGCAACGTCTCCTATTACGGGGTCGGCATCGACGAGCAGCTCGACAAGGCATCCAGCATCACCACGCCGACGATCCTGCATATTGCAGAAGAGGACGGCTTCGTCTCGAAGGAGGCGCAAGCCAAGATCAACGACGGGCTGAAGGGCCATGCGCATGTTGCGGTCCACAACTACCCCGGTGTCGATCACGCCTTCGCGCGAAACAACGGCGTCAACTACGACGCGGCGGCGGCCAAACTCGCCGACGAGCGCACGCTCGCCTGCTTCAAGGAAAACCTTTCCTGACAGCGCCGTAGCCGAGACTTTTTCTTTCACAATTTAGAACGGGATTCATTGAAATGCCGCACGCTATTCGCATGCATAAAACGGGAGGGCCCGAGGTCCTCAAATTCGAGGAAGTTCCCCTCCAAAGCCCCAAGGCGGGCCAGATCCGCATCCAGCAGACCGCGGTCGGCCTCAACTTCATCGACACCTACCACCGCTCGGGGCTCTATCCCATGGACCTGCCGGCGACGATCGGCATGGAAGCGGCCGGCGTGGTCGAGGCGGTCGGCCGGGGCGTGAAGGGATTGAAGGAAGGCGACCGCGTCGCCTATTGCACGATCCCCGGGTCCTACACCGATATCCGCGTCGTGCCGGCGAATCGGGTCGTCAAGCTGCCGAGCTGGATCAGCGACCAGCAGGCCGCCGCGATGATGCTGAAGGGCCTGACCGCCGAATACCTGATCCGCCGCACCTACCGGGTGAAGAAGGGCGAGACCGTGGTCTTCCACGCAGCGGCCGGCGGCGTGGGGCTGATCGCCTGCCAATGGCTCAAGCAGCTCGGCGTCAAGGTGATCGGCACCGTCGGCTCCGACGCCAAGGCCAAGCTGGCGAAACGCCACGGCTGTACCTACCCGGTGCTCTACAAGAAGGAAAACCTGGTCAAGCGCGTCGAGAAGATCACCCGCGGCAAGGGCGTGCCGGTGGTCTATGACTCGGTCGGCGCGTCGACCTTCGAATCCTCGCTCGACTGCCTCGCGCCGCGCGGCATGCTGGTCTCTTTCGGCAACGCGTCCGGCCCGGTGCCGCCGTTCAACACCGGTATCCTGGGACAGAAAGGGTCGCTCTACTTCACGCGCCCGACGCTGATGACCTATGTCGCTGACGACGACGACCTGCAGAAGAGCGCCCGGGCGTTGTTCCGTGCGGTCAAGAACGGCCTCAAGATCCGGGTCGACCAGACCTACAAGCTGAAGGACACGGCGAAGGCGCATCGCGCGCTGGAAGGCCGCCGGACGACGGGATCGACGATCCTGCTGCCCTGACCGGTGGCGGTATCACCGGACAAAGGGCGGGGTCGATAACGGCTCCGCCCTTTTTGATGCCCCACCAACCGGGGATGAAGACCATCCCAGTTCCGGAGAGAGGACAACGCGCAAGGTGACTCCGAAACGGCCGGTCGGCGCGTCGCTCAGCGCGATTGTGTTGATGGTTCTTGCGATGATCTGTTTGGCCGCGGGCGACGCGGTGGGCAAGTATCTGACGCAGGATTACTCAATCTGGCAAGTTCTGTGGATTCGCTCTTGGGTTTGGCTGTCCATCGCGACTCTCTGGATCTCGCGCCATGGGTCGCTTCGATATGCCTTTCATTCGGCGTTGCCGGGCTTGCAAACCGTCCGGTCGCTCGTGCTTGTCATCGAAATCGTCATCTTCATCCAGGCATTTCGTCTGCTGCCGCTTGGCGACGTCACCGCCATCGGCGCATCGACCCCGTTGATCGTGCTGCTGATCTCCGTTGTCTTTCTCGATGAACGAATCGGTAGGCATCGATGGTTCGCCGTCTGTGCGGGATTCGCCGGCATGATGCTGGTCGCGCGCCCAGGCTTCGGCACCGACGGACTGCTCACCTTACTGCCGATCGCGGGGGCGCTTCTGTGGGGCACATATCAAGCCCTGACACGCCGTATCAGCTTTCAGGATACAGAGGCCACCGCCCTGCTCTGGACGGGCGCGGCCTTATTCCTGGTCACCGGCGCGATCGCACCCTTTTTCTGGACGTCACCCGGCAGCTTGGGAACCTGGGCGTTATTTCTCGCCGCCGGCCTCCTGAATACGCTGGGCCACCTTGCCTTGATTTCGGCAATGCATCGAGGCGAAGCCTCCGCGTTGCAGCCCTATTCCTATTCCCAGACGATCGCCGCCCTTGTCATCGGCTATGCCGTCTTCCAGGAAGTGCCCGACTTCTGGAAACTGGTCGGCATGATTGCGATTGTCGGCGGAGGCCTATACGCGCTTTATCGAGAGAGGAAACTTGCCGCGCGCATGACGGGGCCGCCGCCGCGGTGATAAGGAGCAAGGCACCCAATGCGCTTTGCTCACGAGCGGCCGATAACCGTGATCACTGTTTGGGACCGAAAAATTAAAAATCGGACATTTGTCCAAGCCGGATTAATAATTCCGCGCCGCTGGCGAGTGAATCGCCCATCTAGTGGCCTCAGAAGGCTTAACCCACTAGATGTAGAAGTCCTAACTGCATGTGAAGGTAAACCGGTCAAAGCCCACGGAATGCCGGGCTTTCCCGAAACGCAACGCGCCGGCGGGAACAAGTCCGGCCGGCGCGATCGCGTGCGTAAAGGGGGTAGCGGTTATCGCCGCCGATTCCCCTACTGATTCATCGAATCGAAGAAATCGTTGTTGTTCTTCGAGTGCTTGAGCTTCTCCAACAGGAATTCCATCGCGTCGGTCAGCCCCATCGGCAGCAGGATGCGGCGCAGTACCCACATCTTCGAGAGGGTGCCCTTGTCGACCAGCAGTTCTTCCTTCCGGGTGCCGGATTTCTGGATATCGATCGCCGGGAAGGTCCGCTTGTCCGACAGTTTGCGGTCGAGCACGATTTCCGAGTTACCGGTGCCCTTGAATTCTTCGAAGATCACTTCGTCCATGCGGCTGCCGGTATCGATCAATGCGGTCGCGATAATGGTCAGCGACCCGCCCTCCTCGATATTCCGGGCCGCGCCGAAGAACCGCTTCGGCCGCTGCAGCGCGTTGGCGTCCACACCGCCGGTCAGCACCTTGCCCGAGCTCGGCACCACGGTGTTATAGGCACGCGCCAGGCGGGTGATCGAATCGAGCAGGATCACCACGTCGCGCTTGTGTTCGACCAAGCGTTTCGCCTTCTGGATGACCATCTCGGCGACCTGGACGTGGCGCGCCGCCGGCTCGTCGAAGGTGGAGCTGACGACCTCGCCCTTCACCGAGCGGTCCATGTCGGTGACTTCCTCGGGCCGCTCGTCGATCAGCAGCACGATGAGATAGACCTCGGGATGGTTCTCGGTGATCGCATGCGCGATGTTCTGCATGATCACGGTCTTGCCGGTGCGCGGCTGGGCGACGATCAAGCCGCGTTGCCCCTTGCCGAGCGGCGCGACCAGTTCGATCACGCGGCAGGTCTGATCCTGTTTCTTCGGGTCGACCTTCGCGTCGTCGATCTCCAGGCCGAGTTTCTCGTCCGGATAGAGCGGCGTCAGGTTGTCGAAATTGATGCGGTGCCGCACATGTTCCGGGTCGTCGAAATTGACCTTGTTGACCTTCAGCAGCGCGAAATACCGTTCGCCGTCCTTCGGCGCCCGGATCGTGCCTTCGACGGTGTCGCCGGTCCGAAGCCCGAACCGCCGCACCTGACTGGGACTGACGTAGATGTCGTCGGGTCCGGGAAGATAATTCGATTCCGGCGACCGCAGGAAGCCGAAACCGTCTTGCAGAACCTCGAGCACGCCATCGCCGGTGATCGGCACGTCCTGTTCGGCCAACTCCTTGAGAATGGCGAACATCATGTCCTGCTTTCGCAGGGTACTGGCGTTTTCGATCTCCAGCTCTTCTGCTATGCCGAGAAGTTCGGCCGGAGCCTTCTGCTTAAGGTCGTGGAGGTGAACATCATCAAATTTCATGGATCTGCCGCTATGTGAAGCCTGTGCGGAATTTGGATTTCGCTTTTTATTGAGATGGTTCCGCCCTGTAGCGGGAAACCGTCGATCTTTGTCGGAAATCGTATCGTTGGGAGACCGGTCCAATGCGGGGACTTATCGTTCCTGCGTCCAGGTTCACCGAACGCCGGCGAAGCGATTACCGCTGACCGTTTCGCGAACTATACTCAAAAGTCCGTCGCGGACAAGCACTATATCCGAAAAATGGTAAATATTTCTTTACCGTCAACGGTGCCTCAGAAAGCCTCTAAAAAGGCTGAATGATCACCAGGATGACGATGCCGATCATCAGGACCGTCGGCACTTCGTTGGCGATTCGGTAGAATTTAGCGCTCCGCGTGTTCCGGTCCGCCTCGAAATCCTTACGCCACAACGCCATCGAATGATGGGCGATCGTCATCGCCGCGATCAGCACCAGCTTGACGATCATCCAGGTCTCGGTCCAGACCTCGCTCAGATACAACAGCCAGAAGCCGAATACATAGGCGGCGATCATCGCCGGATTCATGATCGCGCGCAGCAACCGGCGCTCCATCACCTTGAAGGTTTCGGACTTGTCGGACCCGGGCTCGGCGTCGCAGTGATAGACGTATAACCGCGGCAGATAGAGCAGTCCGGCCATCCACGCGATCACGCTGATCAAATGCAGCGCCTTGATCCATTGGTATATTTCCATAACCGGCCCCCTCGTCAGCCGAGCTGTACATACCCGCAGCATTTTCGGTCGGCCGGGCAGAACCGCGCACCGCCGGCCGAATGGATTTCCTGATCCGATTGCCGCGTTTCGTCAACCAGTTTCGCAAGTCCCTCGATGAACGCCGCCTCGCTCGAGACGGTGGGCACCCGTTCGTATCCCGGCACCCCGGCTTCCTCGGCCAGCTCGCGGTATTCGATATCCAGTTCGACCAATGTCTCGGAATGTTCCGACACGAAGGCGATCGGCATGACGATCAGCGGCACGCCCTTATCGCCGGCGCGCCGGATCTCATCTTCGGTATAGGGCTTGATCCACTCCAGCGGACCCACGCGGCTCTGATAGCAAACGACCCAGTCGAACACTTCTTCCGGAAGCGCCGCCACGATGGCCTCGGCCGTCCGCTCCACCTGGTATTGGTAGGGGTCGCCGCGGTCGATCACCTTCTGCGGCAGGCCATGCGCCGAGAACAGCACCCGCGGCTTCGGTCCTTCCCCGACCGACCGCAATGTCTGTCGCAACAACGCCGCCGACGCCGCGATGAATCCATCGAGCACCGGGTAACAGCAAACGGTCGAGGTCGGAACGGACAATCCGACTTTCGACGCCGCCTGCCGCCACGCCTTGACCGAGGATTCGGTCGTCGTCGTGGAGTATTGCGGATACAGCGGCAGCAGCAGTATCCGGTCCGGGTTCCAGGCCTGAACCTCGGCGACGGTTTCTTCGGTCAAGGGATGCCAATACCGCATCGCGATGAAGCACCGAATCTCCGCCGCACCGTCGGTCTTCGCCGCGACGGCGTCCCGCAAGGCGCTGGCTTGCGCCTCTGTGTTCGGCAACAACGGCGACCCGCCCCCCAGTTCCTCGTAAATCTCCTGTGCGACCGGGGCGCGGCGCGCCGAAATCAATTTGGCGACGCCCCAACGCAACGGCTGCGGCAGGTTGATGATCGCCGGATCGTTGAACAGGTTGAACAGAAACGGCTGGACCGATTCCGGCCGGTCCGGTCCGCCCAGATTGAACAGCACGACCGCGAGACGCTCGCTCATGTGGAACGGGCCCGAATATGCTGGATCAGGTCCGCCACATGGTCGGGCGGGGTTTCCTTGATGACGCCGTGACCCAGGTTGAAGATGAGTGGTCCATCCCCCAAGGCATCGAGGATTCGGTCCGCCGCCGCCAGCATCTTGGACCCGCCGGCCAGCAGATATACCGGATCGAGATTGCCTTGCACCGGCAACCGGTTTTGCAACGCGTCCCGCGCCCATGTCACCGGCACAACGCTGTCGAGCCCCACAGCCGTCACGCCCGTCTCCGACGCGTAGTCCGGATAGCGCAAGCCCGCACCGCGGGGAAAACCGATGATCGGAACGTCCGGATGCCGGTCCCGCAGCGCCGCAACGATCCGCGCCGTCGGCTCGATGATCCATTTCTCGAACGCACCGTCGGGCAAGACACCCGCATGGCTATCGAATATCTGGACCGCATCAGCGCCGGCGGCCACCTGCCGCGCCAAATGCTCCGCAGTCGCCTCGACCAACAAATCCATCAACGCGCCGAACCCGGCTGGGTCGGACAGCGCCCAGGATTTGATCGCGTGGAAATCACGGCTGGTGCCGCCTTCGACCATATAGGCCGCCACGGTCCAGGGTGCGCCGGCGAACCCGATCAGCGCGGTTTCCGCCGGCAGGGCCTCGCGGATACGGCCGACCGCTTCATACACCGGCTCCAGCGGTCCCGACGTGGATTGCATCGCCGTCAGCGACAGATTCTTCATATCCGACGTGCCGCGGATCGGCGGCAGCTTCGGTCCTTCGCCTTCGACGAAGCGTACCTCCTGGCCCAAGCCGTGCGGTACGACCAGGATGTCGGAAAACAGGATCGCGGCATCGAACCCGAACCGCCGGATCGGCTGCAGGGTCACTTCCGTCGCATGTTCCGGCGAGTAGCAGAGGTCGAGAAAACTCCCGACCTCGGCCCGAATCTTTCGATACTCGGCAAGATAACGGCCTGCCTGCCGCATGAGCCAGATCGGCGGCGGCGTACAGGTTTCACCTCGTAACACCCGGAGGAAAGTTTTGCGTTCGGTTGTCACGGAGCCATGCCGTTTCGGTGAAGAATGCGATCCATTAATTTTCCCTTCCCTACCATATTAATTTTTAAAAGTAATGTTGTAGTAGTAGTGCTGCGGTGAGTCCTGGGGATCACCGTAAACCGAATCCTATCCCCAGCACGCTGTGCATGACTGAACGGCTTGTGTATAAGCGAACCCAACACGGCGCACCCTCTATATAGATCGGCGAGTCGGGAAAACAGTGAATGATGTGCACAACGGGGTCACGGCAACACGTGTTCGTGTTCTCCGGCGTGGTGGGTAAGAGTTATCCGGAAGCGGAAACCTTGTGAGCGAAGAATCCGGCTTCGCGAATGGAATGTCTGTTCCGATACACGGGCGATGTTATCCAGATTCGATCAACAGGGTTTCGGCGACGGCGAATGTGAACGAACAAAGCGGCAGCTAAGCCATGGTCAAACAATTTCATCTTCATCTGGTTTCGGATGCGACCGGCGAAACGATACATAGTGTCGCGCGCGCCTGCCTGTCGCAGTTCGAGGGCGTCGAGCCGCATGAGCATCATTGGACCCTGGTGCGGACCACCGGCCATGTCGAGAAGGTTCTGGGCAGCGTGGCCGATCATCCCGGCGTCGTCATGTTCACCATCGTGAACGACGCCCTGCGGACGACGCTGCAGGACGGGTGCCGTAATCTCGGCGTGCCCTGTATTCCGATCCTCGATCCGGTGATCGCCACGCTCGGCGCTTATCTCGGGTTGGAAAGCCAGGGCGAAGCCGGGCGTCAGCATGTCCTGGATGCGAACTATTTCGACCGCATCGACGCGATGACCTACGCCCTGAATCACGACGACGGGCAAGGCGCCTGGAATCTGCATAACGCCGACATCATTCTCGTCGGCGTGTCGCGGACGTCGAAGACGCCGACGTCGATGTATGTGGCGAACCGGGGCTACAAGGTCGCGAATGTGCCATTGGTGCCGGGTGTTGATCCGCCGCCGGAGTTGTTCGCCCTCGACAAGGAAAACGGACCGGTCATCATCGGCTTGACGAAGACACCGGAACGCTTGATCCAACTCCGCAAGAACCGGCTGCGGCAGCTTTCACAGGAGGACGACACCGACTACGTGCATCCGGAAACGGTGCGCGAGGAAGTCGCCAACGCGCGCCGTCTGTTTACGAAGAATAACTGGCCGGTGGTCGACGTGACGCGCCGCTCGATCGAGGAAACTGCCGCGGCGATTCTACAGCGGTATGAGAAGGTGCGCGGCGACGATGGCTGAGCCGCCCCGTAAACCGACGCTTGTCCTCGCCTCGGCCAGCCAGTCACGGCTGACCGTGTTGCGCAACGCCGGGCTCGACCCGATCCAGGACGCATCGTCGGTGGACGAGGATCAGGTGAAACAATCGCTGAAAGCCGAAGGCGCGGATGCAGGGCAGGTCGCGGCTAGGCTGGCCGAATTGAAAGCGCTGGAAACCGCGCAACGCCATGCCGGCGGGTTCGTCGTCGGCGCGGACCAGATGCTCGACTGCGACGGCGCATGGTTCGACAAACCGTCGGACGTCGCGCAAGCGCGCGGGCACCTGCAATCGTTGCGCGGCAAGACGCACGAGTTGGTCACCGCCGCCGTGGTCGTCCGCGACGGCGCGTGCATTTGGCAGCATGTGGACCGCGCGCGATTGACCATGCGGCAGTTCAGCGACGGCTTTATCGAAGACTATCTCGACCGTGTCGGCGCAGACGTTTGTCGGTCGGTCGGGGCGTACCAGCTCGAAGGGCTGGGCGCGCAATTGTTCAGCCGGATCGATGGCGATTTCTTCACCATCCTCGGCCTGCCGCTGCTGCCGTTGCTTGACACGCTGCGCGATCATGGGATCGTCGCCGAATGATACTCACCGGCTCGGCAAAACTCGCGGGCGTCATGGGGTGGCCGATAGGTCATTCCCGATCGCCGCGGCTGCATGGACACTGGCTCGACCGGCACGGCATCGACGGGGCCTATGTGCCGCTTGCCGTCGCGCCGGAAAATCTGGGCACGGCCTTGCGGGCGCTGCCGGCGCTGGGCTTTCGCGGCGTGAACCTGACGCTGCCGCACAAGGAAGCGGCGGTCGACATCTGCGACCGCGTGACCGACCAGGCCAAACGCATCGGCGCGGTGAACACGATCGTGGTCGGTGACGACGGCGACCTGCAGGGCAGCAATACCGATGCTTTCGGATTCATCGAAAACCTGTTTCAGGGCGGCGGCTGGCAGCCGGCGGACGGTCCGGTCGTCCTGCTCGGTGCGGGCGGCGCGGCGCGGGGGTTGGCGATCGCCCTTGTCGATGCCGGCGTGACCGAGTTGAGGATTCTCAACCGGACGCTAACCCGCGCCGAAACCCTCGCCGCGGATATCGGTCCGGCAACGGTCGTGGCCTGGGATGGCCGGGCCGATGCGCTCGACGGCGCTGCATTGCTGGTGAATTCGACGACCCTCGGCATGACCGGGCAGCCGCCGCTCGATCTCGACCTGTCGCGTTTGCCGACCGGCGCGGTGGTCAACGACATCGTCTACGCGCCGCTGGAAACGCCGTTGCTGGCGGATGCCCGCGCGCGCGGCAATCCGGTGGTCGACGGCCTCGGCATGCTGCTGTATCAGGCGCAGCCCGGCTTCGAGGCCTGGTTCGGCACGCGGCCCGAGGTCGATGCGGACCTGCGCGATTTCGTGCTGGCCGATCTGGACTGAGCACCGGGAGCAATTGCGTGATCATACTCGGACTGACCGGATCGATCGGCATGGGCAAGAGCACGGCGGCGGGCATGCTGCGGCGGCTCGGCGTGCCGGTGCATGATTCCGATGCCGCGGTGCATCGCCTGATCGGACCCGGCGGCCGCGCGGTGGCGGCGGTGGAAGAGGCCTTCCCCGGGGTCGTGGTCGATGGCGCGGTCGACCGGCCGGCGCTGGGCGCTAAGGTGTTCGGCGATCCCGCGGCCCTCAAGAGACTGGAAGCGATCCTGCATCCGATGGTGAGCGAGGAGAAAGGCCGCTTCCTGCGGCGCGAAGCGGCGCGGCGGACGAAGGTGGTGGCGCTCGACGTGCCGCTGCTGTTCGAGACCGGCGGCGACCGGGGATGCGACGCGACGATCCTGATCACCGCGCCGCCCTTCATCCAGGCCGCCCGCGTGCTGCGCCGGCCCGGCATGACCAAGGAACGGCTCGAGGAGATCCGCGCCCGGCAGATGCCTGAACTGGACAAGCGCCGCCGCGCTGACTTCATCGTGCAATCCGGCCTCGGCTATCGATTGACCTTGCAGCGGCTGACCGCAATCGTCAGACTCATGTCGAAGCGGCGTGGCCGGCATTGGCCGCCCTGCTGAGTGTTCCCTAGGAGTGGAGCGGCCCGCCAAGATGCGTGAAATCGTCCTCGATACGGAAACCACCGGCCTGAACCCGAAAGGCGGCGATCGCGTCGTTGAAATCGGTTGCGTCGAACTGGTGAACCACATCCTGACGGGCGAGGCGTATCACGTCTACATCAACCCGGAGCGCGACATGCCGGACGAGGCGTTTCAGGTGCACGGCCTTTCCGAGGCCTTCCTGGAGAAGCATCCGGTCTTTGCCGGGGTGGCCGGGGATTTCCTCAGCTTCATCGGCGACGCCAAGCTGATCATCCACAACGCCAGTTTCGACATGGGATTCCTCAATGCGGAACTCGAACGGCTGGGTCAGGCGACGATCCCGATGAACCGGGCGATCGACACGGTCCAGATGGCGCGGGCGCGGTTTCCCGGCGCGCAGGCCAGTCTGGATGCGCTGTGCCGGCGTTTCGAAATCGACAACAGCGCGCGCACCAAGCACGGCGCCCTGCTCGATGCGGAATTGCTGGCGGAGGTCTATCTCGAATTGATCGGCGGCCGGCAACCGGGACTCGAGCTGGCGTCGTCCGGCGGCGTCGCACGGGCGCGGCAGTCCGCCGAGCGGCCGTTCCGCCCGGCCCGTCCGCATACGGCCAGCCCCGAAGAGCTGGAAGCGCATGCGGCGATGGTGGAAACGCTGAAGGACCCGATCTGGCGGCAATAGCCGCCGGTCCTCATCCCGACAGCATCAAGCCTGCGCCGGGGCGCCGCCCTGGGCCTGGACGCTGTCGCTGTACATCTTGACGAAATCGATCGGCCCCAACAGCAGCAGCGGGAATGCGCTGTCGCGGGTCAGGTTCGCCAGGATCGAGCGCGCGAACGGGAACAACAGGCGCGGGCCTTCGATCAGCACCAGCGGCCGCACGTTCTCTTCGGGAACGGATTCGTCGACATTCGCGATGCCGGCATAGTCCAGCTCCGCAAGGAACGCGGTGTCGTTGCCGTTCTTCGCCGAGACCGACAGCTTCAGCGACACTTCGAACGCGCGCGGCGCCAAATCGTCGGCCTGGACGTTCACGTTGATGTTCACATCCGGCTCGTCGAAATCCTGATAGATCTGCGGCGCCCGGGGATTCTCGTAGGACAGGTCCTTGATGTATTGCAGCACGAAATGAATCGGCACTGCGAGGCCTGCGTCTTCCTCGCCCTCGCCACGGATTTGCGGATTTTCGAAATCGGCGCCGTCTCCGTCGCCACCTGTGATGTCGCTGGGCATTACATGCTCCTTCTTGGCGTGATTTCGGTGGCTAACATGGATCGGCAACCGGCACAACAGTGCCGCCGCCCGGATGCGGCGCGGTCGGGTCGAAGGCGACCAGATCGGCGTTCTGTACGCCATGTCCGGTCAGCGCCCGGATGAAACCCCAGTGGCAGACGACCAGCGTGCCGCGCCAATCGCCGCCATCGGTCAACCGCGTCCGGTAGCTCAGCGACCGCGCGTGAAAATCCGGCTCGCTTTCCTCGAGGGTGGGCCACCATTCCTCTTCCACGTGGTGGAGCGTGATATCCGGCCAGCGCGTTTCGAGATGCGAGCGCGGCGTACCGATATCGCAGGTGAATACCGCACGTTCGCCCACCACGGGGTCGACGGTCACCGGCAATCGCAATACTTGGCTGACGATATCCGCGGTTTCCAGCGCCCGGGTGTACGGGCTGGCGACGATCCGGGTGACCCGCTCCTCCCGTTCCAGGTGCGACGCCGCGACGGCGGCCTGTTCGCGGCCGAGATCGGTCAAACCCGGATCGCGCAATCCGGGGTCCTGGCGCGTTTCCGCATAATGCACGTTGAAATGCGACTGCCCGTGCCGCATCAAAATCATATGATCCGCTCCGTGATAATCAGAAAAAGGTCCGCCTTATTCGATCCGCCGCCACGGGCTGGACCCGGACCCGCCGGACCCATTGCCGGGCCGGTCCTTGTTGGGGGACTCGGTGACGTCGGTATAGTCGCCGTCGATGATCGGACCGCCTGGACCAGGCCCGCGGCCTGCGCCAGGCCCGCGGCCCGCACCGGGCCCTCCACCGGCGCCCGGCCCGACCTCTTCGCCATTGACCCAGACGCGGGCGCCCTGTCCGCGCGACAGCCGGCGGAGCACGAAATATCCCAGCACCATGCGTACCGGCGGGACGAACAGCGCGAAGCCGATGGCGTCGGTGATGAATCCCGGCGTCAGCAGCAAGGCGCCGGCCACGAGAAGACACAATCCGGTGAACAGCTCGCCCATCGGCATCTCGCCGCGATTGAGCTTTTCCTGGGTTTGCGACAGGACTTTCAGGCCCTGCTGGCGCAGCAACGCCGTGCCGATCATGGCCGTCAGGATGATGACCGCCAAGGTCCAGCCGAGGCCGATCATCTCCCCCGCCTTGATAAAGACGGCGATTTCGGCGATCGGGACCAGAATAAAGGCCAGAAGAATCAGTATCGGCATGCTTGCCCTTTCCCGGCGAACTGCCTATCTAACATGGATAAGGCGATTGAAAATGCGACACCGAGGCCTCGCCGGGTTCTTGCATCGAGCCGCCTCCATAACCTAAGGTCGGGGTTGAGCCTATTCAACGGACGGCTGATGGAAAAAATCGACCGGGCGGCGCGGTATTCGGGCTGTCCGGCGGGTCTTGCGGAGACTGAGAGCATCTTATGAGCGGCGGTTTCGAATATTTCGATATTATCTTATTTGCGATGATCGCCGCGTTCCTCGTGTATCGGCTTGGAAGCGTATTGGGCAAGCGGACCGGGCATGAGCGCCAAGGGCGAAGTCCCCTCGAGCCGGTCAGCAGCAATGACGGCCCCTCGTCGGATGCCGGCAACGACAATGTCGTCGCCATCCCGACCCGGGACGAGCCCGCCGAAGAGGAGCCGGATACACCCCTTGGCGCATCGATCACGCAGATCAAGCTCGCGGACCCCAGTTTCACGCGGAAGGGTTTTCTCGATGGCGCCCGCTCGGCGTTCGAGATGATCATCACCGCCTTCGCGCTCGGCGACATGAAGACCCTGCGCTCGTTGTTGAGCAAGGAGGTCTACGACAACTTCGCCGAGGCGATCCGGGTGCGCGAACGGGCGAGCCAGACCAAGGAGACCACCCTGGTCGGGATCGACTCCGCCGAAATCCTCGAAGCGGCGCTCGATGACGGCACCGCATCGGTCACCGTCAAATATGTCAGCGAACAGGTGAACGCCACCCGCAGCGAGGATGGCGCGGTCGTCGACGGCGACCCCAACGCGATCGAGAAGGTGACCGATATCTGGACCTTCGCGCGCAACACCAAAACGTCCGATCCGAACTGGTCGCTTGTTGCGACGCGCAGCTCGAACTAGGCCGCTTTCGCGGTTTCTCCCCACTCTCCGCGCTTTTCGGCGCGGCGCCGTCATATTGGCGCTGGGCGTGCTGGCCGCGTGCGAACCGCCCCCGCCCGTCGCACCGGAAGGGCTGCGCCTGTCGGCTCTCACTTATGATGATCTGCCCGGCTGGGCCGAGGACGATCCCCGTCCGGCGCTCGCCGCCTTCCGGCGGTCCTGCGGGGTGATGCTGACCCGTCCGCCGAACGGATCCAACGGCCCCGGCGCGATCACGGTGACGGCCGAGGATTGGCGCCCCGCCTGCGATGCCGCCGCGGCCCTGGCCGAGGATGCGTCGGCGGACGACACGCGGCGCTATTTCCAGGAGATGTTCCGCCCCTTCGCGGCGCTCGGCCCCGATGGCGATGACGGCCTGTTCACGGGCTATTTCGAGATCGAGGTGCGCGGCGCGCGCGCCCGGCAGGACGGCTTCGGCGTGCCGATCTACCGGCTGCCCGACGATCATGTGATCGCCGATCTCGGGATATTCGATTCGGAGATGCGGGGCCGTGAACTGGTTGGCCGGGTCGAGAAGGGCCGCTTCGTGCCCTACCACACCCGCGGCGATATCGAGGGCGGCGCGCTCGGCGACCGGGGCTTCGAGATGCTGTGGATCGACGATCCGGTCGATGTCTTCATGCTGCATGTCCAGGGGTCGGGCCGGGTGGTCCTGCCCGATGGCGGCGTGGTGCGGGTCGGCTTCGCCGGCCACAACGGCCACGACTATGCGTCGATCGGCCGCGCCCTGATCGACCGGGGCGAGATCACCAAGGAAAAGGCGTCCTGGGACGGCATCCGCGGCTGGATCGACGCGAACCCGGACAAGGCGGCGGCGCTGTTCGCCGAAAATCCGCGCTTCATCTTCTTCCGTTTCCTGGACGGCATCCCGCCGGAGGCCGGGCCGATCGGCGCGCAGGGCGTGCCGCTGACGCCGGGCCGCAGCCTCGCGGTCGACCGCAGCTTCTTTCCGATGGGCATGCCCGTGTGGCTCGACACCAACTGGCCCAACGACGAGACCCGGCCGCTGCGCCGGCTGATGGTGGCGCAGGATGCGGGCGGGGCGATCAAGGGGCCGGTGCGGGGCGATTTCTTCTGGGGCTTCGGTGCCGCCGCCCTGGCCGAAGCGGGCAAGATGCGCAGCCGCGGCCGTTACTTCATCCTGCTCCCCCTCCCCGCCGCCGCCCGCCTGACGCAGAGCTGACGGCGCGCGCCGCGTCATTGCCGGCAACGCTGGCGGTTAGTCGAGAGGTTTGGTCACCGTTCCGCCGAAGGCGCTGACCGGTTTGCCGTTGATTGTGCCGCTACCGGTCAGCTGGCCGCCCATGAGTATCTTGTTGTCGTCCAAGCCAGTGCCGAACTGGTTGGTGACCTCGAGCCGTCCGTCGATCGACAAGGTACCCGTATTATCGAACGCGGCGAGGCCGACCAAGGCGCTTGTCTCGATGCGCATCGAACTGGATTTGTCGATGTGCAGATAGCCCAGCTGTCGGAACTTGCCGCTGGTCCATACCGCGTTGTCGCGGAGGATAAGGCTGCCGAAGTTGATAAAGATGCCGTCCACATTGTTTGGCGGCTGCGGCATGTTGTTGATCCGGCCCGATCCTTTCAGCGTAACGGCGGCGGTCTCGCCGAGCGCCACGATTTTGGTGAAGTTCTCGGGCCCGACGATGTCCACCTGGGCGCCGTCCCCCAAGACCCAGTCGCCGTTTTTCAGGACGAGACCGGCGCCGGGAAGTTTCGGGTTGGCAAGCGGTAGGTTCCCGGCGTGATGCTGTAGTTCGGTCAAGCCGCCATCGAGATTCATCTTTGCGCCGTTCGACAGGATTATCTCCCCTTCATTTCCGAACCGGCCGGCCATGCGAAGCGATGCGCCCGGGCCGAGGACCAGATCGCCTTCGTTCGTGAAACTGCTTTTTGCGTTGCCGGTCAGCGATCCGTTCAACCGGAATGTCTCGAAATTGCGGATCGCCGACCCTCCTCTCAGAGCGAACGCGCCGCCGGAATCCTGGACGATTTTCCCGTGGTTTTCCAGCGTCCCGTCCAGGCGGCGCTGGCCGCTGCCGCCGATGCGCCCGGTTCCGTGGCTGGTCAGTCGTGCCGACGTGGCGATGCTGCCGCCGGTCCACAGCCAATTTGACCTTAGCTCGATGGGACCGCTGGCGCGGATGGCGCCGCTGCGCATCTCGAAGCCCACACCGTCGCCCGCGACGGTCAAGCCGCCGCCGTCCGGGATCAACACCGTGCCCCGCGACAGGATCAACCGAGACGACGTTGGAATCGCGAGACGCTGCTTTATCGTCACCGTACCGCCGTCGAGCGCCAGCGTGCCGTTTCCGGCGATGCCGCCGCTGCGGAAATCGGCGCCATTCCTAAGCGTCAACGCGCCGGCGCCGAGCACCAGCCTGCCGCCATCCTGGATAAGCGGCGGATCGACGACAACGGGCTTTTCCGGCCCTGCCGCAACGGCCACGGTGCCCCGGTTGACGATCCGAACGACCGCCGGTGTGCGCGTGCTGACGGTTGCGCCCGGCGTCAGGCGGTAGGTTGCGCCCTTTTCGATCTGCAGTTGGACGGGCTTGCCCACGCCGCTGACGATCGACAGATCGCCGGAGCCCTGACGAATCGTGCCGCGGTTCACGAGCCCCTCATGGAGGCGGAGCGTCTTGGTCCCGCCCTTTCCGCCATAGGACAGGCGTAGCGTGCCACTCTTGCCGATTGCCAACCCGCCGAAGGCGGGATCGCGCCGTCCGTCCGCGTCGATCTTGCCGCCCGTCCAGTCGACGCTTCCGAGGGCGTGCAGCCTGGACCTGATCGTCAAATTGGCCGCGAGCAATCCGTCGCCGATATGGCCAGTGGACAGTGTAAGGGGTTTCCCGACGGTCAACGAGCCGCTCGCCGTGAGCAGGTAGATGTCGGCCGGTTTCTTGTCCAGCACCACGCTCGCATGGTCGATCCGGACGAGTTCATCGCCGCGCCGGCCCGGCCATTCGTCCCGCGGTTTGTCGTTTTCGTCCTTCCAGTTGGTGATGGCGATTCCCGCATGCCAGTTGTCGCTCGGCATGCGTTGGGTCCAGATGAACCACTTGGATTGACGCGTGTCCGCTGCCGTTTGCGCCGGGTGGCCGTGGATAATCAGGTCCAGGGGAATGGGGCGGCCGTTCACCCAAAGCGTCCGCCGGCCCGGGGCGATCCCGTCCCACATGATCAGCTTGACCGTCAGCGCTACGACCCCGTCCCCGGCGCGGGCTGTGCCGCCGCATTTCGTCCAGCCCGCCTGATAGTCCCGGCGCTTGCCGTCCCGGCAGATCCAGCCGGCGTCGCGAATCTCCATATGCGAGGCGGGATCGATCCAGACGTCGTGCGCGCCGGCGAGGTTCTCGCCGTCGATGGTGACCGTGACGGAATCGCAATTGACGCGGGACCGCCCGGCGCCGCAGGTGACCGGATGCCGCCGCTCGATGCGGCCCGGCCTCGTCCCCATGTCGAAACGGTCCGCGCTGCGGTCGGGTCCGGCGTTTGTGATCGCGACGGTGGTAAGGGTGGCGGCCGGGCGACGCCGCATCACCGCCTTGCCGCGTTTCGGCTTCTTGCGGCCGTATTCCCAGGTGCCGGTCAGTACGTCGGGGTTGCCCGCCGACCGGCCCTCGGCCCAGAACTTGACGCGGCCGCTGAACCCGCCGGTCGCGAGATGGATCTTGAGCCGCCCGTCGCCCGACGCCATGAGCTTTGGGTTGATCGTCGAATAGGAGGACTTGCCGTTTTTGCGCGCCGATCCCGCGATGCAGAGCTGGCCGGTTGCGGCGTGATAGCCGACGGCGCAGTGTGAGCGGCTGACGGCGACCAGGATTTCCTCGAAGAAGGGGTTGTCCGGCGCCTCGATATCCCAAAGCCCGGTGAGACCCCCGGCCGGCATCAGGGACGGCGGCGGCTTTCCGGTCCCGCAGCTTTCCGGCCAGTTTTTCGCCGCCATCTTGCTGCGCATGATGGGCGGACAGCGGTCGGCCGGCGTTTCGGCAACCCCGGTGTCCCGCGCGGCGGGCCGATCCTGTCCCTGCGCCGGTCCGGCCGCGGCCGATATTCCGCCGGCCAGCAGAAACAGCCCGGCAAGGCGCATGAATCCCACCCACGCGGGCCGTCCGCCGTCTTTGCCGATTGCTGCCAGGTTGGGGTCGCCCATAACCGTCCTTTCCGGGAAAACACATATCAGCCTATCACTTTTCGCGCCGTGCCGCGCCGCCGCCGCCCAGATGATGCAGAGCCGATGGCGCAATCTCTCCCTTGGTGCATCGCGCGAAAAAATTAACCGAAATTCCGTTCCAAATTGTTGCGTTTTCCATCGCTGCCCGCCATTCTCTGGCGGCATGGAAAGGGTTGATTCCTCGGGCGTATGACAGAGCAAAGTGAAAACCCCCGCGTCGGGCTGTTCGTGACCTGTTTGGTCGACCTGTTCCGGCCCAGCGTCGGCTTCGCGGCGGTGAAACTGCTCGAGGCGGCGGGATGCACCGTCGCGGTGCCGCGGCTGCAGACCTGCTGCGGCCAGCCGGCCTACAATTCCGGCGACCGGGCGGACACGCGGGCCATCGCGCGGCAGGTGATCGACGCTTTCGACGGCTACGACTATGTGGTGGCGCCCTCCGGCTCCTGCGCCGGGATGATCCGCGACCACTATCCCGCCCTGTTCGACGACGACCCGGAACAGTCCCCGCGCGCGCATCACCTGGCGCGGCGGACCTACGAACTGGTGTCCTTCCTGCGCGATATCCGGGGGATGGACGCGGTCGACGCGCGCTACGACGGCATGGCGACCTATCACGATTCCTGTTCGGGATTGCGCGAATTGTCAATCAAGGACCAGCCGCGCCACCTGCTCGGGTCGGTCGACGGGCTGACCATGGTCGATCTGCCGGGCGCCGAGGTCTGCTGCGGGTTCGGCGGCACCTTCTGCGTGAAATATCCCGACATCTCCAACCATATGGTCGAGGACAAGGCCGCCGATATCGAGGCGACCGGCGCGGGCCTGCTGCTCGCGGGCGACATGGGGTGTTTGCTCAACATGGCGGGCAAGCTGAAGCGCCGCGGCTCCGCGGTGCAGGCGCGCCACGTGGCCGAGGTGCTGGCGGGGATGACCGACGCACCCGCGATCGGCGAGTCCGGCGAATCGTTGCCGCAAACGGAGGGCGAAGGCTGATGCAGACCACCAGCCCGTCCTTCAAGTCGAACGCCCGGCAGGCGCTGGCCGACCCGGACCTGCAGCAGGCGCTGACCAAGATGAAGGTGGGCTTCGTCGTCAACCGGGCGAACGCGGTCGCCAAGCTGCCGGAATTCGATACGCTGCGGGACGAAGGGCGCGACATCAAGAACCACGTGCTGGCGAATCTCGATACCTATCTCGAACGCTTCGAAGCGAAGGTGAAGGAAAACGGCGGCCACGTGCACTGGTGCCGCACCGCCGACGAAGCGCGCCGCACGATCCTCGACATCTGCCGCTCGGTCGACGCCGAGACCGTGACCAAGGGCAAGTCGATGATCGGCGAGGAGATCGGCATCAACGACTATCTGGAGGAGAACGGCGTTACGCCGGTCGAGACCGATCTCGGCGAATACATCATCCAGCTCCGCAAGGAACCGCCGAGCCACATCATCGCGCCGGCGATCCACGTGCCAAAGGAGAAGGTCGCGGAATCGTTCTTCGAGACCCATGACCAGCTCGACGCGGACCGCAACCTGGACGAGCCGCGCGCCCTGGTCGACGAGGCGCGCTCGATGCTGCGGCAGAAATATCTCGACGCCGATGTGGGCATTACCGGCGCGAATTTCCTGATCGCCGAGACCGGCTCCACCGTGATCGTGACCAACGAGGGCAACGGCGACCTGACGCAGACCCTGCCGAAGATCCACATCGTCACCGCCAGCCTGGAGAAGATCGTCCCGACGCTGGAGGACGCCTCGACGATCCTGCGGCTGCTGGCGCGGTCGGCGACCGGGCAGGAATTCTCCTCCTACACCACCTTCTCCACCGGCCCGCGCCGGCCGGAGGACGAGGACGGCCCCGAAGAGTTCCATGTCGTCCTGCTCGACAATGGGCGCAGCGCCCTGCTCGGCACCGAGTTCCAGGAAATCCTGCGCTGCATCCGCTGCGGCGCCTGCATGAACCACTGCCCGGTCTACGGCGCGGTCGGCGGGCATGCCTATGGCTGGGTCTATCCGGGGCCGATGGGCGCGGTGTTGACGCCGACGCTGATCGGCATCGACCAGGCGGGCCACCTGCCGAACGCCTCGACCTTCTGCGGCAAATGCCAACAGGTCTGCCCGATGCATATCCCGCTGCCGAAGCTGATGCGGCATTACCGCGAGCGCGAATTCGAGCGCGGCCTGACGCCGGGCACGATGCGGGCAGGGCTGAAGATGTGGGCCTTCTTCGCGCGGCGGCCCCGGCTCTATCAATTCTTCGCCGGGATGAAGATGCGCGTGCTCGGCGCGGTCGGCCGGCGGCGCGGCCGGTTCAAAAGCCTGCCGCTGGCGGGCGGGTGGACACGTCACCGCGACATGCCGGCGCCGCAGGGCGCCACCTTCCAGCAGCAATGGGATGCGGCGGGGGGTGCCCGATGACCGACAGTACCGGCGCCCGGGATCAGATTCTCGGGATGATCCGCAAGGCCAAGGCGAGCCAGACATCTGGCGGTCAGAGCCGCGATGCCCAATCGCCTGATGAGAGGATCGCCGCTAAACGGCGCGGCACGATCCCGGCGCGCGTCGATAAGGACCATGCGGCGCTGGTCGAGTTGTTCGTCGACCATGCGACGGCTCTCAGCGCGACGGTGTCGCGCGTCGATGACGAGTCCGAAATCCCCGGCGCGGTCGCCGACTACCTCGCCGGCGAGAACTTGCCCGCCACGCTCTGCGCCGCCCCCGACCCGGCGCTGCAGGCCTTGCCCTGGGACAGCCGTCCGGCGCTGACCGTGCGCTACGGCCGGTCCGACGGCGCGGACGAGGTCAGCCTGACCCCGGCCTTCGCGGCGGTGGCGGAAACCGGCACGTTGATGCTGCGCTCGGGCGCGGATCATCCGACGACGCTCAACTTCCTGCCCGACACCCATGTGGTGGTGTTGCGGGCGAGCCAGGTGGTCGGCCCCTACGAGGAAGCCTGGGACCGCCTGCGCGCCGCCGGGCCGATCCCGCGCGCGGTCAACTTCGTCAGCGGCCCGTCGCGTACCGCCGATATCGAGCAGACCATCCAGCTCGGCGCGCACGGTCCGCGCCGGCTGCATATCGTCTTGATTCAGGACAGCCATCCGGCTGGCGGCGGAGAGCGCGATGGCGGGTAAGGACCGGCGGCCCAACGCGGACGAGTCCGACTTGTGGCGCAAGGTCACGGGCGACGTGAAGCCGATCCCGAAATCCACCGCGGACGCCTTGCCGCCGGGCCGTGATCCGGCCGCCCCCGCGACGCCGGCGAAATCCGCCTCCTCCCGCCGCAAGGCCAAGACGCCCTGCCGCGCGGCGCTTGAGGAACCGCCTCCGCCCCGCCGACCGGCATCCCGCGAGCTTCGTCACGGCGACGCGCCGGGCGTCGACCGCCGCACCGCCGACAACCTGCGCAAGGGCCGCACCGAGATCGAGGCGCGGATCGACCTGCACGGCATGACCCAGGCCGAGGCGCACCGCGCGCTGACGTCCTTCATCGTCGGCCAACACGAGGCCGGGCGGCGCTGCGTCCTCGTCGTCACCGGCAAGGGCACCTGGCGCGAGGGCGGCGGCGTTTTGCGCGAGGCGGTGCCGCGCTGGCTGAACGAGCCGGACCTGCGCCCGCGCTTGCTATCTTTCACCCATGCGCACCGCAAGGACGGCGGCGACGGCGCGCTTTATATCCTGTTGAAGCGAATCCGATGACCCCGTTCGGCAAGAGACTGCGCGAGATGCGGCGCGAGAAAGGCGTCACCCTGACCGACATGGCCGAGGCGCTGGAAGTGTCCCCCGCCTATCTGTCGGCACTGGAACACGGCAAGCGCGGACGGCCGAGCCTGCTGCTGCAGCATCAGATCTGCGGCTATTTCAACATCATCTGGGACGAGGCCGAGGCGCTGCAGCGGCTCGCCCGGATTTCGCATCCGCGCGTCACGGTCGACACCGCGGGCCTCAGCCCGGACGCCACCGAACTCGCCAATCTGCTGGCCGAGCGCATCGGCGACCTGCCCGACGACCTGATCGGCAAGATGCTGACCGCGGTGAAGGACACCACCAAGGGCGAGGAGTAGCCGATGATCGCCGTGATCTTCGAAGTGGAACCCCGCGACGGCAAGCGCGACTCCTATCTCGACATCGCCGCCGAGCTGCGGCCGTTGCTGGAAGAGGTCGACGGCTTCATCTCGATCGAGCGTTTCGAAAGCCTGACGACGCCGGGCAAGGTGCTGTCGCTGTCCTTCTTCCGCGACGAAGACGCTGTGAAACGGTGGCGGTCGCTGGCCAAGCATAGAAGCGCGCAACAGGCCGGGCGTGGCGGTCTCTTCGCCGACTATCGCCTGCGGGTCGCCGAGGTGATCCGCGACTACGGCATGACCGACCGCGCCGAAGCGCCGGCGGATTCGAAGGACGTGCACGATGGCGAGCTATGACGCGCATGTCACCTGGACCCGCGACCCGGATGTGGGGGTGTCGCCGCGTTACAAGCGCGCGCATGAGTGGCGGTTCGACGGCGGGGCGGTGATCCCCGCCTCCCCCTCGCCGCATATCGTGCCCGAACCCTATTCGAACCCAGAATTGGTCGACCCCGAGGAAGCTTTCGTCGCGTCGCTGTCGAGCTGCCATATGCTGTTCTTCTTGCACTTGGCGCAGGAGGCGGGCTTTCCCGTCGCGTCCTACGAGGACCGCGCGGTCGGCACGATGGCGGCGATCGAGTCCGGCGAGCAGGCGATGACCCATGTCCGGCTGTCGCCCGTCGTCACCTATGTCGGCGATGCGCCCGATGCCGAAGTGGAAGCGGAACTGCACGATGCCGCGCACCGCAAATGCTTCATCGCCAACTCGGTGAAAACGCAGATCGAGATCAGCTTGCTGGCGCGCTAAGGGCCGCCCTACTCAGCCGCCAAGGCCTCGCGGGCGGGCAGGCCTTCCAGATAGGCGGCGACCTCGTCGGTGGCGATGACGTCCGCGTATTTGCAGTTCAGGTCGAACAGGTTGACCGCATGGCTGACGTCGAACCGGTCGAAGGTCGTCTCCTCGGGGATCGTCACCTTGAAATTGTAGCTGAAGGCGTCGACCGCGGTGGCGCGCAGGCAGCCCGAGGTGGAGCAGCCGGTCAGGATCAGGCTGTCCACGTCGAGGTGGTTGAGATAGCTCATGAAGGGCGTGCCGAAGAAGGCCGATGGCATGCGCTTGCCGATCAGCATGTCCTGCGGGCGTGGCGCGATCGGGGCGACCGTCTGGGTCGCGTGCGTCCCCTCGGTCGATGTCTTTTCTTCGCCGCGGTGGCTCTTGCCGGTCTGCACGCCGTTGTCGCGCATGTCGGCGCGCCGCTCCGATTGGGTATAGAAGATCGGGATGTTCTTTTCCCGGGCGAGGATCATCAGCCGCTCGATATGCGGCACCGCCCGCCAGCCCGCCTTGCCGCAATAGGTGCGGTATTGCGCGAGTGCTTCTTCCTCGTCCTGGCCGGGGTCGTCGCCGGTGAAATTATACTGCACGTCGATGATGAACAGCGCCGGCCGCGCCCCGAACCCGACGCGCCGGCCGTAGCCGGACTGGTCAAAGACCTTCCTGTCCTTCTCGGTCAGGAATTCGTCCCAGATGCGTTCGGTCATGGCGTCACTCTCCCCGCTGGGTGATGGGCCTACAAGATGAACTTCGACAGGTCGGCGTCGTCGGCCAAGCTGGCGACGCGGTCGCGCACATAGTCGGCGTCGATCTCGATCGCCTCGCCCGCGCGGTCGGTGGCGGTGAAGCTGATTTCCTCCAGTAACTTCTCCATCACCGTGTGCAGGCGGCGCGCGCCGATATTCTCGACATTCTGGTTGATCATGGCGGCGAGCCGCGCCAGCTCGACGATCGCGTCGTCGGTGAAGCTGAGCGCCACGTCCTCTGTCTTCATCAGCGCGGTGTATTGCAGGATCAGGCTGTTTTCCGGCTCGCGCAGAATGCGTTCGAAATCGTCCTGGGTCAGCGCCTTCAGCTCGACGCGGATCGGCAGCCGGCCCTGCAGCTCGGGCAGCAGGTCCGACGGTTTCGCCAGGTGGAACGCGCCCGACGCGATGAAAAGGATATGGTCCGTCAGGACGGCGCCGTGCTTGGTCGCGACCGTCGTGCCCTCGATCAGCGGCAGCAGGTCGCGCTGCACGCCCTCCCGGCTGACATCGGCGCCCTGCCGGTCCGACCGGGCCGACACCTTGTCGATCTCGTCCAGGAAGACGATGCCGTTCTGCTCGACGGACTCGATCGCGGCGCGCACCACCTGTTCCTCGTCGAGCAGCTTGTCGCTCTCCTCGGCGATCAACACGTCGTAGGATTCGCCGACGGTCATGCGTTTGCGCTTGGTGCGTTGCCCGCCGAGCGCCTTGCCCAGCATGTCGTTGAGATTGATCATGCCCATCTGCGCGCCGGGCATGCCGGGCACGTCGAGTGTCGGCAGCCCCATGCCGCCGGTGTCGGCGACGTCGATCTCCACCTCGCGGTCGTCCAGCTCGCCCTCGCGCAGCTTCTTGCGGAAGGCCTGGCGCGTGCTCTCGCTCGCATTCTCGCCGACCAGGGCGTCGATCACCCGGTCCTCGGCCGTCATTTCGGCCTTCGGGACGACGGCCTTGCGCTGGTCCTCGCGCACCATGTGGATCGCCGCCTCGACCAGGTCGCGGACGATCTGCTCCACGTCGCGGCCGACATAGCCGACCTCGGTGAACTTGGTTGCCTCGACCTTGATGAAGGGCGCGTTGGCCAGCTTGGCCAGGCGGCGCGCGATCTCGGTCTTGCCGACGCCGGTCGGGCCGATCATCAAGATGTTCTTCGGCAGCACTTCCTCGCGCATCGTGTCGGTCAACTGCTGACGCCGCCAGCGGTTGCGCAGCGCCACGGCGACGGCGCGCTTGGCGTCGTTCTGACCGACGATGAAGCGGTCTAGTTCGGAAACGATCTCTCGGGGGCTGAAGGCACTCATAGCTTTTCGATTACAACACTTTCATTGGTATAGACGCAGATATCGGCGGCGATCTTCATGGCGCGGCTGGCGATCTCCTCGGCGTCCATGTCCGTTGCGCCGACCAGGGCGCGCGCCGCCGACAGCGCATAGGCCCCGCCGGACCCGATGCCGATCAGCCCGTCCTCGGGCTCCAGCACGTCGCCGTTGCCGGTGAGCGTCAGCGAGACGTTTGAATCCGCCACCGCCATCATCGCCTCCAGCCGGCGCAGGTAGCGGTCGGTCCGCCAGTCCTTGGCCAGTTCGACGCAGGCCCGCGTCAATTGGCCGGGATGCTGCTCCAGCTTGGCTTCCAGCCGCTCGAACAGGGTGAAGGCATCGGCGGTCGCACCCGCGAATCCGCCGATCACCGAGCCGTCGCCGAGACGGCGCACCTTGCGCGCGTTCGCCTTGATCACCGTCTGGCCCAGGCTGACCTGGCCGTCGCCGGCGATCACGACCGTGTCGCCCTTGCGGACCGAAAGGATCGTCGTGCCATGCCATGTGGCGGGTTCGCTCATATCTGTCCTTTTAACGGAAATACGGGAGTCTCGGAATTTGCCTACAGGATGTGGCGCTTTTCCGCCGTTCGATCAAGGGGTGTCGTCTTCCGGCGCTAACCCGTTTCCCTGCTGGCCCTTTGCCGGACGGGGTGATACAAGACGCCCGGTTCAGTGACCGGAGGCTGTCATGCGCAAGGCAAGCGTAGAGCGCAACACGAAAGAGACGGAAATCCAGGTGGAGATCGGCCTGGACGGCACGGGCACCTATGACGTGAGCACGGGCATCGGGTTCCTCGACCATATGCTCGAACAGCTGTCGCGCCATAGCCTGATGGACCTGACCGTGCGGGCCAAGGGCGACCTGCATATCGATTTCCATCACACCACCGAGGATTCCGGCTATGCGGTGGGCGAAGCGTTCAGCCAGGCGCTCGGCGACCGCAAGGGCATCGTGCGTTACGGCAATGCGTTGATCCCGATGGACGAGACGCTGACACGGGTCGCCCTGGACTGTTCGAACCGGCCCTATCTGGTGTGGAAGGTGGACTTCCCGACGCCCAAGCTCGGCGACATGGACACCGAACTGTTCAAGGAATGGTTCCAGGCCTTCGCCCAGAGCGCCGGGCTCACGCTGCATGTGGAGAACCTCTACGGCGCGAACAGCCACCATATCGTCGAGTCCTGCTACAAAGGGCTCGCGCGGTCGCTGAAGATGGCGATCGACATCGATCCACGGCAGGCGAACGCGGTGCCGTCCACCAAGGGCGTGCTCGGCGGCTCGCTGTAACACAAGAAGACCGACGCGGCGGGAGCGCCGCGGCGGGTTTGGCGAAACATGACGGTAGCGATCATCGACTACGGATCGGGCAACCTCCGCTCGGCGGCGAAGGCATTCGAACGCCAGAGCGACGGCCCCGTGTTGGTCACCGGCGACCCGGACGCGGTCGCGCGGGCGGACCGGGTCGTGTTGCCGGGCGTCGGCGCCTTCGCGGACTGCAAGCGCGGCCTGCTGGCGGTGAACGGCATGATGGAGGCGCTGCAGGACGCGGTGATCGTCCGCGGCCAACCGTTCTTCGGCATCTGCGTCGGCATGCAGTTGACCGCCGACGTGGGTCTTGAACACGGCCGGCATGACGGGTTCGGCTGGATCGGCGGCGAGGTGGCCGCAATCGCGCCGGCCGATCCGGCGCTCAAGGTGCCACATATGGGCTGGAACACCCTGACCCTGCCCTGGGACCATCCGGTGACGGCGGGCATCTCGGACGGCGACCACGTTTACTTCGTCCACAGCTATCATCTTGCAGCGAAGGATCCGGGCAACGTGCTCGCGACGACCGACCACGGCGGCATGATCACCGCGATGGTCGGCCGCGACAACATGATCGGCACGCAGTTCCATCCCGAGAAGAGCCAGGCGGTGGGTCTGCGCCTGATCGCGAACTTTCTGAATTGGTCGCCCTAAGGGGTCGCGATGACGGAACCCGCGACAACGACGATCACGGTCGATATCGCCACCCGGCTCAAGGGGGCGGACCAGCACGACCTGTGCGACGCCGCCGAAGCCTCGATCCTCGAAGGCGGCGGCTTCGGCTGGCTGTCCCCGCCGCCGCGCGAGGTGCTGGAAACCTACTGGCGCGGCGTGCTGGTGGTGCCCGAACGCAGCCTGTTCCTGGCGCGCCTGGACGGGGTGGTCGCTGGGTCGGCGCAGCTCGTCCGGCCGACGCGCAACAACGAGGCACAGGCGCATGCGGCGACGCTGACCGCCGCCTTCGTCGCCCCGTGGGCGCGCGGGCACGGCGTCGCGCGCGCCTTGATCCAGGCGGTCGAGGGCGCCGCGCGGGACGACGGTTTCGCCGTGCTGAACCTGGACCTGCGGGAAACCCAGACCGCCGCCATCGCGCTATACGAGGCGCTCGGCTACACCCGTTGGGCGACCCAACCCTATTACGCGCGGGTCGACGACGCCTGGGTCGCGGGACATTTCTACAGCAAGCTGCTCAAGGACGACGGAGACGGCGCATGATTCTCTACCCCGCGATCGACCTGAAGGACGGGCAATGCGTGCGCCTGCGCCAAGGCGACATGGACCGGGCGACGGTGTTCAACGACGACCCCGGCGCGCAGGCGGCGGCCTTCGCGGCGGCCGGCTCGGCCTGGCTGCATGTGGTCGATCTGAACGGCGCCTTCGCAGGCGCGCCGGTGAATGGCGACGCGGTCGATGCGATCCTGGGCGCGACCGACCTGCCGGTGCAGCTCGGCGGCGGCATCCGCACGCTGGAGACGATCGAGATGTGGCTGACCAAGGGCGTGCGCCGCGTCGTGCTCGGCACCGTCGCGGTCAAGGACCCGGACCTGGTGCGCGAGGCTTGCCGCAAGTGGCCGGGCCATGTGGCGCTCGGCATCGATGCGCGCGGCGGCAAGGTCGCGGTCGAAGGCTGGGCCGAGGTTTCGGAACTCGCTGCCCAGGACCTGGCGCTGCGCTTCGAGGACGCGGGCGCCGACGCCATCGTCTACACCGATATCGACCGCGACGGCGTGTTGCAGGGACCGAACGTGGACGCGACCGCCGCCCTGGCGCGCGCGGTGTCGACCCCGGTGATCGCCAGCGGCGGCGTGTCGTCGCTCGACGATCTGATCGCGCTGGCCGGGGAGAAGGTGATCGCCGGGGCGATCGTTGGGCGCGCGCTTTACGATGGAAGAGTGAACCTTGCGGACGCGTTGGCCGCCCTGCCCTCGCCCGCGGAGGCCGCGGCATGTTGAAGATCCGCGTCATCCCCTGCCTTGACGTGCATGCGGGCCGCGTGGTCAAGGGCGTGAATTTCGTCGACCTGGTCGATGCCGGCGATCCGGTGGAACAGGCCCAGGTCTACGACGCGGCCGGTGCGGACGAGCTGACCTTCCTCGACATCACAGCGTCGCACGAGAACCGCGAGACGATCTACGACGTGGTGCGCGGCACCGCCGAACACTGTTTCATGCCCCTGACCGTCGGCGGCGGTGTGCGCCAGGTCGAGGACATCCGGAAGCTGCTGCTCGCCGGGGCGGACAAGGTGTCGATCAACACCGCCGCGGTGCACCGGCCCGAATTCGTCGCCGAGGCGGCGGAACGCTTCGGCACGCAATGCATCGTCGTCGCGATCGACGCGAAATCGACCGGGCCGGACAAGTGGGAAATCTTCACCCATGGCGGGCGCGAGCCGACCGGCATCGACGCGGTCGAATGGGCCGTGCGAATGGTCGACCTGGGCGCGGGCGAAATCCTGCTCACCTCGATGGACCGCGACGGCACCAAGGTCGGGTTCGACAACGCGCTGAACCGCATCGTCGCCGACCGCATCGCCGTGCCGTTGGTAGCGAGCGGCGGCGTCGGCACGCTGGACCACATGGTCGACGGCGTGCGCGAGGGCCACGCCTCGGCGGTGCTGGCCGCGTCGATCTTCCATTTCGGCGAATTCACCATCGGCGAGACCAAGGCGCATATGGCGGCCGCGGGTGTGCCGGTGCGGCTCTGAGCCGCGCGGGTGTTCCCGTTCGGCCAGGATAAGCCGTGCGGCGCATTGCGTCCGGCCCTGACAAGCCGCGGGAATTCTGATAGGCAGTGCCGCGAAACCGAATTTCAGGAGACATCACGGTGGCAGCCGACAAGAAAAAGGCGGCGGACGCGCGCATCCTCGATGAGTTGTATGCGGTGGTCCTGAGCCGCAAGGGCGCGGACCCCAAGACCTCCGGCACGGCGCGGCTGTTCGACCGCGGCACCGCCAAGATCGCGCAGAAGGTCGGCGAGGAGGCCGTCGAGGCGTTGATCGAAGGCCTGCGCGGCGATAAGGCGCTGCTGGCCGAGGAAAGCGCCGACCTGCTGTATCATTTGCTGGTGCTGTGGGCCGACCAGAAGGTGAAACCCGAGGCGGTGTGGGCGGCGCTGGAGAAGCGGCGCGGCACACCCTCCCGTTGATTCTGGCCGAACGGGAAAACCCGAGCGGCTTACTTCCGATCATCCGACCCAGTTAGTGTGGGGAGACCGCATGTCCTACGATTCCGAGAACATCTTCGCCAAGATCCTGCGCGGCGAGATTCCGTGCGACAAGGTGTACGAGAACGACCACGCCCTCGCCTTCAACGACATCGGCCCGCAGGCGCCGGTGCATGTGCTGATCATCCCGAAGGGTGAATACGTGTCGAGCAGCGACTTTTCCGCCACCGCCAGCGATGCGGAATTGGCCGGTTTCCTGCGGGCGATCCATGCGGTCGCCGAGAAGACCGGCGTGCTCGAATCCGGCTACCGGCTGATCGCCAACGCGGGCGAGGACGGGCACCAGGAGGTGCCGCATTTTCACGTTCATCTGGTCGGGGGCCGGCGGATCGGGCGGATGATCCAGCGTGCCGATTGACCGGCGTCAGGACGAGGAGTCGTCGCGCACGTTGAGGATTTCCCAATCGTCGGTGCGGCGCAGTTCGACGCCCTGTACCTTGTGGGCGGCGCCGCCCTCCGGCAGGGCGGCGGAAACCTTGTCGACCGCCGCGCTGATGTCTTCGGGCAGGGGCGTCGCCTCGGCGGCGCCGGCGTCCTCGGCTTCCACGTCGACGGTGACATAGACCATCGCGGCGGCATAATACGTAACGGTGTAACGGGCCATTCGGAACCACCCCTCTCTCACCGGCGAGGGTAGGCGCGGCCCCTTAAGGATCGGTTAAAAAACCGCTGAATCGCCCGGAATTCGGGGCCGGCGGACAGGAATGGAAGATCGTCATGGCAGACCCTACCCTCTCGGCGCTCGTCGTCGTCCACAACGAGGAAGAGATCCTCGCCGATTGCCTCGAACGGCTCACCTTCGCCGACGAGATCGTCGTGGTCCTCGACCGGTGCACCGACCGGTCGAAGGAAATCACCGAGCGCTACACCGACCGCATCATCGAGGGCGCATACGAGTTCTGGGGCGACCGCCGCAACACCGGCATCGATTATTGCCGCAGCGAGTGGATTCTGGAGATCGACGCCGACGAGTGGGTGCCGCTCGAGCTCGCGGCGGAAATCCGCACCGTCATCGCATCCGACACCGGCGACTATTTCGACCTGCCGGTGAAGAACCACATCGGCAAGCGCTATATCCGCTACGGCATGGCCAGCGGCGGGTTCGGCAAGGAGAGCTGGCTCGGCGCGCTGTTCCGCAAGGGCTGCAAGGTCTGGGAGAACAGCCGCCTGCACCCCAGCGCGACCTACACCGGCACAAAGGGGCCGATGCTGGAAAATGCCGTGCTGCATTACATCGACCGGGACATCTCGGACGTGCTCGACCGGCTCGACCGTAAGACCACCACGCGGGCGAAGGACATCATCGACCGCGGCGAGGTGGGCAGCTTCCCCAACATGGTGCGCAAGATCTTCTCGCGCTTCTATAAATGCTATTGGCGGCGGAAGGCGTATAAGGAAGGCGGCTACGGGTTTCTGCTTGCGCTCTGCACTGCGCTGGAACCCGTGCTCGCTCATCTGAAAGCCACGCTCGAGGAAATCCCCCGCCGCGAAGCCGAGAAGGCCGCGGCTGCCGCCTCCGGTGCCGCAACATCCGCCGACGCCGCGCCGTCACCCAAAGGGTGATGCGGCCGGGTCCTCGCCGATATTTCCGGTGTTTCGTAAGTGAGGACGGACAGGGTGCCGGAGAGTTAGGACGCCCTGCCCGCCCTCGATGCGGGTGTAGATAATATGGCCAACTATCTCATCATCCCGCAAACTCGCTCGATCTCTGTATCGCCGCGCTGCGGTGTCACCTGTCGTACCGTCGGCAGTTATGCGCAATGCGGCCTTAACCTTGGGTTAAGCGCCTGAATTTCAACCCCGTGTATGGGAAACTGTGCGCCAAATCGCCGCATGCGGTCAATGGCGGATCACGGGCTGTTCAAGCGGCGTGCGCCAGCGCATGGACCGCGTCGCGGCGGGGCCGGACGCCTTTCAGCGTGCGCTCGATGAGGCCCTGCGTTTCCAGCCACTTCACGTCGCGGGACAGGGTTTTCGCGCTCTTGCCCGCATAGGCGTCCGCCAAGCGCGGGCTGAGATCGCGTAAGGCGCCGATCCGCACCGGCGCGTCCTGCCGGCCGAGATCCTCCAACAACACCCGCCGCCGCCGGTCGCCCGCCCGCTCCCGGCCCTCGAAGGCCTGCAGCACCACGTCGCGCCAGGCGCTCTGCGTCTGCGCGTCGCGCAGGGCGCGGACCAGGCCGCGCAGTCCGGTCGCCACGCCGTCGGCGGCATACGTGGCGAAAGCGATGGTGGCGCCCCCGCCCTCCACCGCCTCGGTGGCCAGTTCCGCATATTGCTCGGCGGTCACGCCGAAATGGATCGACGGCAGATGCGCCGCGAGCGGCGGCAGCCCGGCCGCACGCAAGACGCGGTAGGCGGCGAGCCGGGCGGTGATCTCCGCGCCATGGTTGAACGGGCGCAGGATCAGCAGGAATTGATGCGCCGCGATGGCGCGCAGCACGGCGGTCTGGAAGGTCTCGTCCTTGGCCGGCACGAATTCGTGGCCGTTCAGCCAGTCGCAGAACTGGGTCAGTTTGCCCCAACTGCGCGGCGTCGCGATCTGATCCGCCAGCGACGCCGCCGCGACCGCCGCCGGTCCTGCCGGTCCATTCCCGTCCGCCATCGCCGCCAATTGGGTCAGCGCCACCGCCTGCGCGATGTCGCCCGCCGCCTCGTTGTCATGGCTGAGGGTTTGCGCGGTGATCGGCGCATCGGGCCGCCGGTCGATCCCATCGAACAGCGCGCCGACCGCCTCGGCCAAGTCCGCGCTGCCGGATGCCGCGATGACCTCCGGGCCGAACTCCGCCGCGGCGGCGGCCCGCGCCGCATTCGCGCGGATGTCCGCGGTCAGCCGGTCCAGCGCGCCCGGGCCGAGCGGGAAGCCGCACAGCGTCTCGGCATAGGCCTCGATCCGGCCCAGATCGGTCCAGAACCGTTGCGGCGCGCGCTGCAGGTCCATGCGGTAGGAAAGCCAGGGGGTGAGCATCGGGTTTCTCCCGCGTGTCGTGGCGGACTTTCTGTCCACTGGCGCGACGATACTCCGCGAGGTTTATCAAACGGTTAACGGCGCGATCGCCGAGAATCGCTGGAAAAATGTCCACTCCTGCCCGGCAAAGGGGTGGAAATCGTCCGGCCGCTAACCGAATGGTATGATTGATGGGATAGCGTGGGGAAAGCCCGGTAAATCAACGGGTTGACGAGCATGTTCGTTTCGATTCAGGAACTAAAGGCATTGGGATGAACCCGGATAAACGCGCACAGCTGACCCGGCTGCTCTGGCGCGAGCGGCTGAAGTGGTTCCTGTGGCCGGGGCTGCTTCTCTTTGCGTTCGGCGTGTTCTATCTGACCTGGCTCGCCGAATCCTGGACGCCGGGGCGGACCCTGAACGCCCAGTTCCTCGATCTGGAGGGCAGCCTGGAGCCCGGGACCGGCCCGCCGACGCGGATCATCGTCAAGACGGAAGAGGGCCGCGAAGGACTGCTGGCCGGCGCCCGCCACGTGCCCTTCCGCAAGGGCCGCGGGATTGTCGTGCGCGAGGAGATATCGGACATCTTCGGCCGCGTCCGCTATCGCTTCGTACGGCTCGCGGATCAGCCCGGCTAGACCGGCACCGCCTGCCCGGCCGGAAATTCGAAGCCGGTGCGCTTCAGCATGCGCCGCGCCGCCGGATCGAAGGCTTCGCGGCGGTGCATCGTCGAACTGTTGTCATACATCACCAGATCGCCGGTCCGCCACGCGTGCCGGTAGACGAAATCCGGTCCGGTCGCGTGGTCCAACAGGGCGTCGTGCAGTTCCCGGCTTTCCGCGTCGCCCATCCCGTCGAACCGCACCGCATGGCTCGGGCTGAGATACAGCGATTTCCGGCCCAGCAGCGGATGCGTGCGCACCAGGGGGTGCGTGACGGGCGGCTTGGCGCGGCGCTGGTCGTCGGGCAGGGCGATATTCTGCGTCTCGACCGTGCGCTCGATGGAAAAGGTCTGCCGCTGCCCGCCGGCCCGCACCTTCAAGGCCTGTGGCAGCGCGTCATAGGCCCGCGCGGTGTCGCAGAACCAGGTTGCCCCGCCGTCGTCCGGCACCTCGATGCCGTAGAGCAGCGTCGCGAAGACCGGTTCCGCCGAATAGGCCTGGTCCGTATGCCAGGCCAGCTCGCCGTCGCCCAGTTCGCCCATGACCTTGCCGTCTTCCCTGATGTTGGAAATCCGCATGATCTCGGGCCGCGCGGCATCGTTGAACTGCGCCCGCACATGCACGAACAGCGGCCCGAACCGCCGCGTGAACCGCACCAGCGCGTCGTCGGACAGGGTCTGATTGCGGAACACCGCGACCTTATGCGCCAGCCATACTTCGCGCAGGCCGCCGGTCTCGGCGTCGCTCAGCGTGGCGAGATCGATATCCGGAAACTCGGCGACGAAACCCGGTCCGATGATCCTATGGTCGAGCGGCATGCTTTCCCCCGGCGCGGCGATGGGCACCGGACCATCATAGCGCGGCCGCCCGTCCCGCGTGAAACGCGTCGCCGGGCGTGTGGTGAAATAAAGAAAAGGTGCCACGCGCGGGGGGAGAGTGGTGGGGAAACGCGCGACACCAGGAGTGTGTTGAGGGGGAGTCTCAGCTTCTGGAGGCTGTTAGCTATAATATGGTTAACAGAATCGGAATTGTAAGGGGCAGTGGGCAGGCCCCCGCCGGTACCGGCGGATTGCTGCCGGATTCGGCGGCGCGCTGCCTACTCGATACCGTCCATGGCGGACACGCCGTCCGCGCCGATGTCGAAGCTGCCCGACATTGTGGACGCAACCTGGTTCACGGCGGACATCACCATCGCGATGAGCGTACCGAATTTCGAGGACGCGCCGGCCTCTTCGCCGGCCGAGTCCAAGCTGCTGATATTCTTCAGATTTCGGTTTTCTGCCGATGGCCGGTCGTCCCGGTCGATCATACGGGTGAGGGCCGCGACCTGGAAGCCGTGATCCGTGGCCGTCCGATAGCTCGGATTCCGGTCCCGGATCGTCTTGATGGCCGCTTGGGCCGACGGCAGGGCGCGCGGGCAGGGCTCCCCGGCCAGCTCGAACGCGAGGGCATTGTCATTATCCATGCAGAGGCGCGCCTTCGCCGCCGCATGATGCCCGTGGCTCTTTAACTCCCTGGCATTCTTCAACATTTTGCAGTTCTCGTCGGTCCAGGTCGACCCGAGGCTGAAGCCGAAGCCGGTACCTTGCCCGGCGCCGGACGAGGACCCCATGCAGGTATCGTCGGCAGATCCCAGGAAAACGGGGGCCGCCGCGGCCGCCGCGTCGTTATTGCCCTCCGCCGTGACCGTGGACTCGCCGCCGCGATCCACACCCAGGCCGGCGATCGTCTCGGCGTCCGCAGGTTCGGACGAGCGGCCGCCGTCGCCGGAAGCCGCGTTTTCGGCCACGGCCTGTGTCGTGTCGCCGCCCGCGCCGCTTGCGGTATTCTTCGCAGCGGAACTATTAGCCGTATTAATACTTGCGGTTTGGCGGGATTTTGTTTCAGGCGTTGAAAACTCGATTTGGGACAGGCTGACGGTGGCCCGCGGTGTCGCATCCGCCGTGCCGGTGTCTCCTGCATAGACGATACTCGCCATAAAAATCAATAGTATAAGCGAAAATACCGCAATGATTGTGTTGGCCTTCACCATAATCGATGCTCCCAAGGGCTGCCGCTTTTATGCTGGAAAGCGCCTTCTGCGCCGAGTATTCAGCCGCGGCTTGAACCACAATCGTTATTATTCAAAGGAGCATGCAACTAATTCGAGACCGTTTATATAGTACTTTTGTGTATAAATATTGGGCATCGCATTTATTATTACGCTCACCTCACATGGTATCGCCGGAAATACTGTCCGGGCTTCGGTACCCGGCAGTCCGCAGCGACCTATCCCCGCGCCATCACCCGCCGGTAGCTCAGCGCTTCCGCCACATGGACCCGGCGCACATCCGGCTCGCCTTCCAAATCCGCCAATGTCCGGGCCACGCGCAGCACGCGGTGATACCCGCGCGCGCTCAGCTTAAGGCGCTCCGCCGCGTCGGTGAGCAGTTTGCGGCCGTTGGGGTCGGGGGCGGCAACGTCTTCCAGCAGCGCGCCGTCGGCCTCGGCGTTGGTGGCAACCGGTTGGCCGAATGTCTCGTAGCGGGCGGTCTGGATCGCGCGGGCCTTTGCCACGCGGGCGGCGACATCGGCGCTGGTCTCGGCGGGCGGCGGCAGGGACAGGTCGGCGGCGCTGACCGCGGGCACGTCCACATGCAGGTCGATGCGGTCGAACAGCGGGCCGGAGATCTTCGACTGGTAGTCCTGCGCGCAGCGCGGCGCGCGGGCGCAGGCGAGCGCCGGGTCGTCGAGATGGCCGCAGCGGCAGGGGTTCATCGCCGCGACCAACTGGAATCGCGCGGGATAGGTGACATGCGCGTTGGCGCGGGCGACGGCGGCGCGCCCGGTCTCCATCGGCTGGCGCAGGGATTCCAGCGTCTGGCGGGAGAATTCGGGCAACTCGTCCAGGAACAGCACGCCGTGATGGGCCAGGGTGATCTCGCCCGGCTTGGCGCGCATGCCGCCGCCGACCATCGCCGGCAGCGACGCCGAATGATGCGGATCGCGGAACGGCCGCCGCCGGGTGATCGCACCGTCGGAGAGGAGGCCCGCGACGCTCTGCACCATGCTGACCTCCAGGGCTTCCTTCGGCTGCAGCGGCGGCAGCAACCCCGGCAGCCGTTGCGCCAGCATCGACTTCCCCGCGCCCGGCGGCCCCATCATCAGCAGGTTATGTGCGCCCGCAGCGGCCACCTCGAGGGCGCGCTTGGCGGTTTCCTGCCCCTTGATGTCGGCCAGATCGGGCAGCGGCGCGTCGTCGTCGCGCAGTTCCGGCGCCGGCGGCGTCAGGGTCTGCGTGCCCTTCATGTGGTTGATCAGCGACAGCAGCGTCGCCGGGGCGAGGATCGCGACTTCCCCGGCCCAGGCCGCCTCGCCGCCGCAGGATTCCGGGCAGATCAGGCCGAGCCCCGCGGCATGCGCGCCGATCGCCGCCGGCAGCACGCCGGAGACGCGGGCGATCGCCCCGTCCAGCCCCAGCTCGCCGAGCGCCGCATAGCCGACCAGCGCATCGTCCGGCAACACGTCCATCGCGGCGAGCAGACCGAGCGCGATCGGCAGATCGAAATGGCTGCCCTCCTTCAGCACGTCGGCGGGCGACAGGTTCACGGTGATCCGTTTCGGCGGCAGGCCGAGGCCGAGGGCGGCCAGCGCGGCGCGCACCCGCTCGCGGCTTTCCGCCACCGCCTTGTCGGGCAGGCCGACCACGGTGAAGGCGGGCAGCCCATTGGCCATCGTCACCTGAACGTCGATCGGCAGCGTGTCGATGCCCTGGAAGGCAACGGTGTTCACATGCGCAACGATGGCGGCGCGCTCCCCTGCATGAAAGGCCGGTTGGGCGGCCATCATACCAATTGAAAGGAGAGGCAAACAGCACACTGTTCAATTCAGGGGTGGCCGCGGCGTGTCGGTCGGCCGAAAATTCGGCGACTCGCACCGCCGCATGTAATATCCAGAGGTAGCGATGAAGTGTAAAAATTCGCCTATAGGGCGTTGATTCGGGCGTGAATCAAGCGATTTCGTTACCGAAATATTAATAACTGCGGGGCACTCTACACAAATGCTGCACAAAAGGCCCACTGTCTGATGGTCCAGATGGCGGAACGAATACCATCGCCGATTAGCCTTCCGATCCCGGAGGATTGCCACGCCAAGGTGCGGGCGGGGCTTGAGTATTGGCTGTCGAAACACCCGGAAACCGGGCTTCCGGGACGGCAACATATCGACCCCGTCGATATTCCCGAACTGCTGCCCAACATCTGGCTGATCGACGTGGCACGGAATCCGTACCGTTTCAAGTTCCGGCTGCTTGGAACGCAGGTGGTCAACTACGCCGGCGAGGACAACACCGGACGCTGGTTCGACGAACGTTGGCCCGATTATGACCCTAGCGTGTTTATCGACGTGGTGGAGTCGCGCCAACCGACCTGGGCGCGGGGCAGGTCCAAGATGCGCCCGGAAAAAGACTATTACGAGATGGAGCGGGTCCGCTTCCCGCTTGCGTCCGACGGTGAAAACGTCGACATGATCCTGGCGCTCACCGTTTTCTTCGACAGCAAGGGCCAGGAAATCATCCAGGGTTAGCGGTGCGGCCTTCGGACCCGCAGCGGGGTCCGGCAACGCTATGCTAGGCTGCCGCCGCCATGATCCGCATACCCCTCATTCTTGCCGCTTGTCTGTCGATCGCAGCCGTTGCCTCGGCCGGCGGCCCGGCGGCCGACCCTCAGGGTTTCGCTGCATGCCAAGCGGCGCTGGACCGTGAATTGGCGCGGCTTCAGCGGGAACGTGAGACGATCCAGGCGATGTTCGACGCCGATGCCGCCGCGATCGATGCGGCCGACTTCACGTTGCGGAAGGCGGAACGGGCCATCCTGGCGGAACTGGCGGCGGAGCAGGCCGCCGCCGAAATGCGCTACGCGCGTTGCCGGAAGAACGTCACACGCTAGCTCGGCCGGCCAACGGCGAGCTTGCAATCTCGAGAAATCTCTGTTATATTACAATGGGTTAATAGGCAATTCTTGCCCATCACCGGGTAATTATTGCCGGGTATGGTTTGAGAAGGCAAGCATGACCGACTTTTCGCGTTTGAATGCTCTTAGCCTGAATTTGTTTTCAGCGTTGCCCGGTGCGTCCACGTCGGGCAGCTTGCTGGCGGCGGCCCGCGCCAGTTCTTCCGCGGCGCGGGCTCGCGAGGTCGAGGGCGTCGACTTCACGAATATCGAAGGCAAGGCGCGACTCGCGGAGCAACGCGCAAAGAATTTCAGCCGGCTGTCCTCCAAGCTGGAACGGACGACCGCTGCGGTGACCGACGCGCGTGACACGCTGGTCGATCTCAAGAAAATCCTCAGCGATATGCGAAAGCAGATCGTATTGGCGCAGAGCGGCACGATCGACGACACGCAGCGCGCGGTGCATGCCGATACGTTCGATCAGCTGCTCGGCCAGTTGAACATCAAGGTGCGGAATGCGGGCGGCATCGAAGGCAACATCATCGGCAGCTCGATCCGCGACGTCTTCACGCCCAGCACGCTGACCTATAAGACGAAGCCCGACAGTCCGATCGACCAGACGATCACCGGCATCTTTTCCGGCAGCGACTATTTCATCACCGACGGCGACGGCAACAACCACTATCCCGGCATCTTCGGGGCGACCCTGACGAAATTCCCGACCGAATTCGGCGACGAGGGCCAAATCGTCGCGGATACCGACACCGTCGTGTACGACCCCGATACCGGTTCGATCTCCTTGACCCGCGACGGCGAAGGATCGCCGTATCTCAGCGGCACGCTTCAGCGCAAAGGGTTGGGCGTGTTGAATTCCTTCCTCTACGGCAACTTCACCGATCCGGATAAGCTGGATGACGCGCTGGCTGATCTCGACGCCGCGTCGGCTACGCTTCGGTTCGACATCACCATCATCGAAACGCAACTCGCCAAGGTGACGGCGCATCGCGATTTCAATGCCAAGCTGATCGAGGAGCACAATGCCCTCGCGAGCAATGTTCAGCAGCAGGCCCTTCTGGAGGAAACGCAAAAGGCCCTGGAGGCGCAGAAGCAAACGCTGTTGTTCAACAACCTCCTGCAGTCGGCGTTGTCCTTCGACGGCGGCGGCAACTTGCTGTCGCTGTCGATCCAGCGGCAATTCGACGAAAGCTTCTGATTTTTCCGGCCGCTGTCCGGCGGCGCGCTAAAGGCGACCCGCTTAGTGCGTCTGGCGGCGTTCCTCGATCGCGTCCCAGATCGCGACTTCGATCGAGATTCCGTTCAGGTGGTTGATCTCTTGAATGCCGGTCGGCGAGGTGACGTTGATCTCGGTCATGTAGTCGCCGATCACGTCGATGCCAACGAAAATCAAACCACGGTCTTTCAGGGTCGGGCCGATCGCTTCGCAGATCTGTAATTCGCGCTTGGTCAGGTCGGTCTTCTCGGCGCGTCCGCCCGAATGGAAGTTGGCCCGTGCCTCACCGGGCTCGGGAACGCGGGACACCCCGCCCATCGGTACACCGTCGACCAGGATGATACGCTTGTCGCCGGCGCGGACCTCGGGCAGGTAGCGTTGCGCGATGATCGGCTCGCGGTACATCTCGGTGAACATTTCCAGCAGGGAATTCAGGTTCTCGTCCTCCGGCGCAAGATGGAAGACGCCGGCGCCGCCATTGCCGAACAGCGGCTTCAGGATGATGTCCTTGTGTTCCTCGCGAAACGCGAGAATTTCGTCGCGGTCGCTGGTTATCAGGCTGGGCGGCATCAACTCGCTGAAATGCGTGACGAAGAGTTTCTCCGGCGCATTGCGTACCGATACCGGATCGTTCACCACCAGCGTGGTTGGATGGATATGCTCCAGCAGATGCGTCGCCGTGATGTAGGCCATGTCGAACGGCGGATCCTGGCGCATCAACACCACGTCCATCGTCGCAAGGTCGACCATTTCTTCCTTGCCCAGGGTGAAATGGCTGCCGTGCTCGCGCCGCACCTCCAACGGCTGCACCCGCGCGAACAGGCGGTTGTGCCGGAAGGAAAGGTCCTGCGGCAGATAGTGATAGAGGCCGTGACCGCGTTTCTGCGCTTCCAACGCCATGACGAAGGTGCTGTCGGCGTTGATGTCTACGCCGGAAATCGGGTCCATTTGGATGGCGACGGCAAGGCTCATCGATACTCTCCTGCTTGCGCGGGGCGACGCGCGGTGATTGCCGCGACTATAGCGGCCAAGGCGGCGTCGGCCCAGCGCTTCAATTCAATCGTTGGCGCAGTTGCTGCAACAGGGTGGCGATCTCATGCCGCGGCCCGTCGCGGGTTTCGTGTTCGAGGAAGGATTCAAGGGCCGTGATCGCCGCCTGAAGGTTGCCCGCGTGGGCGTGCAGGAGTCCGGCCTCCCGCCGCAACGCGTTTATATCCGGCGCGAACAGCAGCATCGATTCGGCGATGGCCGCGGCCTTGCCGGCTTCCTTCATCTGCATATGGCGTATCTTGATGTTGTTCTGCAGCCGCAGCAGGATCTCGCGATCGCTCACGTCGTCATATTGCTTGGGGGACAATTCGGCCTCCGCGCCCTGCATCGCCTTCAAAAGATCGCGCAAGTCGCCGGCGCCGCACACCTTGCCTGCGTTGAACGGGTCGATGATCGCGCGTTCGCCGCCATGGTCGACGCGGATGAGAAAGTGGCCGGGAAAATTCAGGCCGGCCGCCGACCACCCCTGCGCCCGCGCCGAATGCAGGTACAGGATCCCGAGGGCGACCGGCAGGCCCTTGCGGCGGTCGATCACCCGCATGAGGTTCGCGTTCTGCAGGTCGTCGTAGGTCAGGTGATCCCCTTCGTAGCCATGCTCGTCCAGGATCGTTTCGTTCAGCGCGGCGACGCAATGCCCCAGGCCGTCGCCGGCGACCGCGCCCCGGACGTCGTCGGCAAGCGCCGCGAGGTGGTGCCGGTAGTGGGCGAGGTCGACACCGGGGCGGTCGAGGGCCGCCAGCGCCAGGGCCGCGTCCGCGAGATCGAAGGCGGCGGACGGGCTGTCGCCGACCCGCCGCAGGATTTCGGCCGGGGCGGCGGCGGAAGGGGATTCGCTACCCGACGCCACCTTCCGCGTCCTTGATCCGAACATGGCTGACGATGCGCCGGACATACCGGATCTGCCGGGCGTGATTACGGATCCGGTCCAACTCGGCCTGGTTCTGGGCGATACCCATAAGATAGACCGTTCCGTTCACCGTTTCGATCGAGTAGTTGATGCTCTTGATCCGCTTGTCGAGCGTCATCGTCGTGCTCAGGTTGGCGGTGATCAATTTGTCCCGTGCGGCGTCCAGCAGGTCGCTGGTGTCGCGGACCTGTATCTCGTTGAGGACCTCGCGGACGCCGTTCACGTTCCAGGCGATCCGGACGGCTTCGATCCGGTCTTCGGTTTTTTCGACCGCGCCGGTCATCAGGGCGCGCCCCTCATAGACCTCGACCGAAACGTCGACGAACAGTTCGGCGCTATGGTTGATCAGGTTCGCGCTGATCTTCGCCTCGGTGGCGGTATCGCCGACGGTCTTGACGAAGCCGCGCTCCTGCAGGGCGGCATTGCCCGCCGCCGCGCCGGCGCCGATCACCACGCTGGGGCCGCATCCCGCCAGCCCAAGGGCAAGGGCAAGCGCCGCGCAGAGGAAAAAGCCCGCGGGCCGGCGAGAGGATCGCGGCCGCGGTGTTCCGGTGTCGGTGTGGGGAAATCGTGTCGCCGATGTCATGACCCTAGCTGTATAGCAGGATTGGCGCGAACCGCAACCGGGCGGCTGCGGCTCCCTAAAGACGCCAGGCATCGGGCATGTGCCGGGGCCAGCGCCATGGCGTAACCAGCATCACATCGAACCGGATCGCCAGGCCGGCGAGGGCGGGGCGCTCGGCCAACAGCCATTCGGCGGCGCGGGCGATCCGCTGCCGCTGGCGGGGCGTGACGGCCTCCATCGCGCTTTGCGCGTCGCGCCGGGCCTTGACCTCGATCACCGCCAGCGTGCCGCCGCGCCGGGCCAACAGGTCGATCTCACCGACCGGATAGCGCAGCCGCCGCGCCAGCACGCGATACCCGCGCACCGCCAAGGCAATGGCGCAAAGATGTTCCGCCCAATGGCCCCGGCGCCAGGCGCGGAAGCGTTTGCCTTTTCCGCGCCGCCGCTTGCTCACCGGCGGCCCCGTCCGGTCAGTGCCAAGGCGCGGTCATAGACCTCGCGGCGGGCCACCCCGGTGGCGTCGCTTATGGCGGACACCGCGTCCCGCATGCTTTGCGTCTTCAGCGCGTCGCGCAGCAGGCGGTCGATCTCTTCCGGGCCCGGCGGCGGCAGGTCGCCCGGCGGGCCGACGATCACCACCACCTCGCCCTTCGGCGGGCCGGCCTGGGTGTAGTGTTTCGCGAGGGCCGGTAGGGTATCGCGGCGCAATTCCTCGAATCGCTTGGTCAGTTCCCGCGCGACCACGGCGTCCCGGTCGCGGAACACCACGGCCATCGCGCCCAGGCTGGCGGCGAGCCGCCGGGCGGATTCGAAGAACACGAGCGAGGCCTGCACGGAGGCGACTTCGCCGAACAGTTTCTTGCGCGCGCTGGCCCGGCTGGGCGGGAAGCCGAGGAACAGGAACCGGTCGGTCGGCAGTCCGGACGCGGTCAGCGCCGTCATCACGGCGGACGCGCCGGGCAGGGCGGTCACCGCGATCGACTTCGCGACCGCTTCTTGCACCAGGCGGTAGCCCGGGTCCGAGATCAGCGGCGTGCCGGCGTCGCTGACCAGGGCGATGCTGGCGCCCCCTTCGGCGCGGCGCAGCAATTCCGGGCGGACCCGGGGGGCATTGTGGTCGTGATAGGCGGTTACCGGCGTCGTGATGCCGTGGAAATCGAGCAGCCGGCCGGTCACCCGCGTATCCTCGCAGGCGATCAGGTCGACTTGCTGCAAAATATCCAATGCGCGCAAGGTGATATCACGCATGTTGCCGATTGGCGTCGGCACCACATAAAGCCCCGGGGCCGGTTTACTTCCGGCCGTCTCGCCGCTAGGCTCGGCAGCCTTCGCGGGTTTTGCGGGGGTCTGATCACGGGGGTGACCCGATGCGCTGGATCGGGCGGAATTCCGGCTCTTGGCCATGTCACGCTGCTCTGCGATTGCTGTGCGCGGTGCTGGGGCTGCTGTTTCTGGCGTCGTGCTCCGGCCCAACTGTAGACGGTGGCGGCACCTACGGCCAGAGCCCGCGGGACCCGAGCTTACCCCCTGTACCGCCGCTGCCGACGCTGCAGGACGGGCAACTGCCCAGCGAGGGAACGGTGCCGGTCTATCCGGACGACGGCACGATCCGGGTGGCGATCCTGCTGCCGTTGTCGGGGCCGAGCGCGGGCCTTGGCAAGGCGATGCAGAACGCCGCCGAACTGGCGATGTTCGAGATCGCCGGCGACAAGTTCACCTTGATGCCCTTCGACACGCAGGGAACCCCGGCCGGCGCCAGCGCCGCGGCGGAGAAAGCGGTGACCGAAGGCGCGCGGTTGATCCTGGGGCCGTTATTGGCCAGTTCGGTCGAGGCGGTCGCGCCGGTCGCCCGTCTGGCGTCGGTCAACGTGGTCGCCTTTTCCAATTCGCAGCGGGTCGCGGGCGGCGGTGTCTTCATCATGGGCTTCGTGCCGGAACAGCAGGTCACGGCCATCGTCGATTTCGCCGGCAGCCGCGGCCTTACCCGGTTCGCGGTGCTCGCCCCCCAGGATGAGTTCGGTCAGACCGTGGTGCAGGCGACGCAGGACGCGGCGCGGCAGCGCGGCGGCGCCCTCGTGCGGACGCAACCCTACGACCCGGCCGCCGCGGACTTCAGCAAGGACGTCAAACAGCTCGCCGACTACGACCAGCGGCGCAAGGCTCTGATGCAACAGCGTGCCTTATTGAAACGCCAGCCCGGCGAAGTCTCCCGCCGCGCCCTGAAGCGGCTGGAGAAGCGCGATACGATCGGCGACGTGGAATTCGACGCGGTGCTGATCCCCGAAACCGGGCAACGGTTGCGCGCGCTCGCCTCGTTGCTGTCCTACTACGACGTGGACCCGCCGGCGGTCCGCATGCTCGGCCTGCGCAACTGGGATGAAATCCCGAACCCCGAATCCGAGCCGTCGCTGATCGGCGCCTGGTTCGCCGCTCCGGCGCCGGCCGAATGGGCGGGTTTCTCGAAGCGGTTCAAGTCGGCCTTCGGCCGTGCGCCGGCCCGGCTCGCCTCCTTGGCCTATGACGCCACGGCGCTTGCCGCCGTGCTGGCACAAGGGGAAAGCGGCCCCGACTTTTCCTTCGAGGCCTTGACCAATCCCAATGGCTTTCTCGGGGTCGACGGCTTGTTCCGCCTCAATCCGACCGGCGTTGCGGAGCGTGCGCTCGCGATCCTGGAAGTCCGCCGCGACGGCGTGGCGATGATCGCAGCACCGCAGGAATCCTTCCAGCAATTCACGAACTGACGGCGGCCGGTATTCCTACGCCAGCAGCCGCCCGATGACGGCATCAAGACGCTGCCGGCCGGCGGCGGTGACGCGCAGCCGGTCCGGATCCGCGTCCAGGAAACCGCCCTCGATCAACGGCTGCCGCCGCGCCGGGTCGATCCAGGTGTCGAGGGCCTTTCCGGTCTCTTCTTCAAGTTGTTTGACGGGTATGCCTTCGGCCAAGCGCAGGCCCATCATGACCATCTCGGCCAGCCGGTCCCCGGCGTCGAGCGCGGTCCGCGGCTCCTCGCCGCCGCCGGCCTCGACCCCGTCGAGCCAGGATTCGGGGGAGCGCAGCCGTTGCGTCGTCCATTTCCCGCCGTCCAGCGTCAGCCGGCCATGCGCCCCGGGTCCGATCCCGGCATAGTCCTGATAGCGCCAATAGGTAAGGTTGTGCCGGCATTCCGACCCCGGACGCGCATGGTTGGAAATCTCGTAGGCCGGTAGCCCGGCGTCCGCAAGCATCGCCTGGGTCAGTTCGTATAACGCCGCGGCGCCGTCGTCATCGGACGTCAAGGTCTCGCCGAGGCCGGTCCGCCGGTAGAAGGCGGTGCCCGGTTCGATGGTCAGTTGATAGAGCGACAGGTGATCGCCCGCGCGGTCCAGGGCGCGTTCCAGCTCGCCCTGCCACCCCGGGACCGTCTGCCCGGGCCGGCCGTAGATGAGATCGAACGAGAAGCGGCCGAACAGCCGCCGGGCCAAATCGACCGCGGCCAGCGCGTCGGCGGCGCTGTGTTCGCGGCCGAGAAAGCGAAGCGCGGCATCGTCGAGCGCCTGCACGCCGAGCGACACCCGGTTCACCCCGGCGGCGCGGTAATCGGTGAGGCGGCCCGCCTCGACCGAGGTCGGGTTCGCCTCCAGCGTTATCTCCACATCGGGGTCGAATGTCCAACGGTCGCCAGCGCGGTCGATCAACGCGGCGGCGGTGGCCGGGGCCATCAAGGACGGCGTGCCGCCGCCGAAGAAGATGCTGGTGATCGTCCGGCCCGGCGTTTCGTCGGCCGTCGCGTCCAGGTCGCGCAGCAACGCGCCCCGCCAACGGTCCTGGTCGATCCGGTCACGGACGTGACTGTTGAAATCGCAATACGGGCATTTGGACAGGCAGAACGGCCAGTGCACATACAGGGCGAGCGAAGCGCCCGGGCCGGTTACGCGGCCAGACATCCTGCGACGAAGCGCTTGAACGCTTCCGCCCGATGGCTGATGGCATGTTTCGCGTCGGGGTCCATTTCCCCGAATGTAATGTCGTGGCCATCCGGTTGGAACATCGGATCGTAGCCGAAGCCCCGGTCGCCCCGGGGCGGCCAGACGAGCGTGCCGTCCACCGTGCCCTCGAAACAATCGGCGTGACCGTCCGGCCAGGCGATCGCCAGCGCGCAGTGGAAATGCGCCCGCCGGTCGTCCTTGCCGTCCAGGGCCGCGTGCACTTTCTCCATCGCCACCGCGAAGTCCTTCGACGGTCCGGCCCACCGGGCGGAATAGATGCCCGGATCGCCGCCGAGCGCATGCACGCAAAGGCCGGAATCATCGGCCAATGCTGGCAGGTCCGCCGCCGTCGCCGCGGCATGGGCCTTCAACAGGGCGTTGGCCTCGAATGTCGTGCCGGTTTCTTCGGGTTCCGGCAGGCCCAGGTCGCCGGCGGACACCACATCGATGCCGTAGGGTGCCACCAGGTCGCCGATCTCCGTCACCTTGCCCGCATTGTGGCTGGCGATGACCAGTCTTTCGCAGGCGAGCTTCCGGGGCATGGCCTAGAGTCCCAGCGCCGTGCGTTGTGCGGCGCACAGTTCGTCGATTCCCTTGGCGGCAAGGTCGAGCAACTCGCCGAAGGCGTCGCGCGAGAACGGGTCGCCTTCCGCGGTGCCCTGAACCTCGACGATGGCGCCGGTCTCGGTCAGCACGAAATTGGCGTCCGCCTGCGCCGTCGAATCCTCGGCGTAATCCAGGTCGAGTACCGCCGCGTCGTTCCATAGGCCGCAGGAGATCGCGGCCACCTGCCCTGAAATCGGGATCGACTTCACCGCGCCGATCTTGTGCAGATGCTGGAATGCCAGATGCAACGCCACGAACCCGCCGGTGATCGCCGCGGTCCGGGTGCCGCCGTCGGCCTGCATGACGTCGCAGTCGATACGGATCTGCCGCTCGCCGAAGCCCTTCATATCCGTTACCGCGCGCAGGCTGCGGCCGATCAACCGCTGGATTTCCTGGGTGCGGCCCGAGCGCATGGTGCGGCCGCGATCGTTCCGGGTGTCGGTGGCGCGCGGCAGCATGCCGTATTCGGCGGTCACCCAACCCTCGCCGCTGTTGCGCAGGAAGGGCGGTACCGAATCCTCGACGCTGGCGGTGCAGAGGACATGCGTGTCGCCGAATTTCGCGAGGCAGGACCCCTCGGCGTATTTCGACACGTCGGTTTCCAGGGTGACGGCGCGCAGTTGGTCATTCGCTCGGCCGGAAGGGCGCATGGCAGTCTCGCTTCTGTTGGATGGTCGGCCGCAAGCTACCCGGTCGGCTGGGCCGCGTCCAGCGGACTTCCGGGCTTTTTCCGGCGATGCTGCGCCTTTGCGTCCATTGACGCTCCGGGGGGCGGTTACTACATTTCGGAGACCATGACAGAAGAGCTCAACGAACGGTCGCGGGAAATCCTGCGTCACGTTATCGAAGCTTATATGGAGACGGGTGAACCGGTCGGCTCGCGCACGTTGTCGCGGCGGTCCGGCCTTCAGTTGTCGCCGGCGACGATCCGTAATGTCATGGCCGACCTTGAAGAGTTCGGCCTGCTCTACGCGCCGCACACTTCGGCCGGCCGGCTGCCGACGGATGCCGGGCTGCGGCTGTTCGTCGACGGCATCCTGGAACTCGGCAACCTGACGCAGGAAGAGCGCGCCAGCATCGAAGCGCAATGCAAGGCCGCGGGCATCAGCTCGCAGCAGGTGCTGCAGGAAGCCTCCGGTCTGTTGAGCGGCCTGTCGCAATGCGCGGCCTTGGTGATGGCGCCGAAGTCGCAGGAAAAGCTGCGCCACATCGAGTTCGTCAATCTCGGTCCCGGCCGGGCGCTGGTCGTGATGGTCGGCGAGGGCGGCACGGTCGAGAACCGGGTCGTCGATATCCCGCTCGGCATGCCCGCCTCCAGCCTGGTCGAAGCGAGCAATTTCCTGACGACCCGCATGGTCGGGCGGTCGCTGCTGGAATGCCGTGACGAGGTCGCGGGCGAAATCGCCGCCCACAGGACCGAACTGGACGGCCTGACGACCAAGGTGGTCGAGGCCGGGTTGGCGACCTGGGCCAATAGCGGCGGGGCGGATAGCGGGGTCCTGATCGTGCGCGGTCAGTCGCACCTCCTTGAAGATGTGACCGCGGTTTCCGATCTAGAGCGCATCCGCGGATTGTTCGAGGCGCTGGAAACGAAGGAAACCCTGCTGCAACTGATCGACGCGACGGACATCGCCGAAGGCGTTCAGATTTTTATCGGATCGGAAAATGAACTCTTCTCCAATGCGGGCTGTTCGATGATAATCGCGCCGTTCGCGCAGACCGACGAGCGGATCGTCGGCGCCATCGGCGTGATCGGACCGACCCGAATGAATTATGCACGGATCATCCCCATGGTCGATTACACGGCCAAGATCGTGGGCGACTTGATCGGTAAGTAACCCCTCTATCGAGAACGGAAGATTTTTTAATGACCGAAGATAAGAAGCCGGCTGAAGCCGCCGACCCCGAGGCTGAGATCGACGACGCGGCCTCCGCCGCGCCCGAAACGGCCGCCGACGAGGTGTCGGACGACCCGCTGGCTGCCGCGGAAGCGCGCATCCAGGAACTCGAAGCGGATCTTTCCGATCTCCGCGATCGCAGCCTTCGCGCGCTGGCGGATGCGGAAAACACGCGGCGGCGGTCGGAGCGCGAACTTGCCGATGCCCGGAAATACGCCTCCAGCAGTTTCGCCAAGGACCTGCTCAACGTGTCGGACAATCTCGGCCGGGCGCTGGAAAGCGTTCCGGAAGAACTGCGCGAGCGGGATGAGAACCTCAAGTCGCTGATCGTCGGCGTCGAGATGGTCGAGAAGGATCTGCTTACCGCCTTCGAGCGGCAGGGCATCAAGAAGATCGAGCCGCTCGGCGAGAAATTCGATCACACCTATCATCAGGCGATGTTCGAGGTTCCGGATTCAGGCGAGCCGGCGGGGACGATCGTGCAACTCCTGCAGCCCGGATACGTCATGCACGACCGGCTTCTGCGGCCGGCCATGGTCGGTGTCGCGAAGGGCGATTCGGACTCGCCGCCCGAAAATACGGGGCATGTCGACACCACGGCCTAACCGCCGTGACCAGGGTGCGACAGGTGACATTCGATGGCAGGAGCCCCGCCCGGCCCGCGTTGAAATATTCTGGGTAACCGGATACGGTTCGGGCCTTCACGATGCCGCCATGCATCGGCCGAGGACACGACAGGACGTCAAGGGGGGCGTCATCGACACCGTCGAACAGGACCTCACCACCGATTCCGAAGAGATGGACGCCATGCTGGGCCGCTACCGCAGCGTGCGCGCGACCTCCGAATCGCTCGCCGCGCCGCTGTCGCCCGAGGACCAGCAAGCGCAGTCGATGCCGGACGTGAGCCCGACGAAATGGCATCTGGCGCATGTCACCTGGTTCTTCGAGACCTTCATTCTGGGCGAATTCATGGCCGATTACACGGCCTTCCATCCGCATTTCGCCTATCTTTTCAATTCCTACTACGAAGCGGCCGGGCCGCGGCACGCCCGTCCGGCGCGCGGCCTGCTGACCCGTCCGTCTGCCGACGAGGTGATCGCCTACCGCCGTCATGTGGACCGGGCGATGGAGCGGCTGTTGGCCGCGCCGCCGCGCAATTCCGCGAACCGCATCGCCGAGCTGGTGACGCTCGGCATCAATCATGAACAACAGCATCAGGAATTGCTCCTGATGGACATCAAGCATGTCTTTTCCTGTAACCCGCTGGCGCCCGCCTATGCGCCGGACGCGCCGCGAAACGGGATTGGCGCGGACACGCTCGACTGGGTCGAGGTCGAGGGCGGGGTGCGCGGCATCGGACATGCCGGCGACGGCTTCGCCTTCGACAACGAATCGCCGCGCCACGACGTTTTGTTGCGCGACTTCCGCATCGCGTCGCGCCTGGTGACCAACGGCGAGTATCTCGAATTCGTCGAGGACGGGGGATACGAGCGGCCGGAACACTGGTTCATGGACGGCATCGAGACGGCGCGCGCGAACGATTGGCGCGGCCCTTTGTATTGGCGCGAAAAGGACGGCGAGCGGTTCGAGTTCACCCTCGCCGGTCTCCAGCCGCTGGATCCGGATAAGCCGGTCAGCCATGTCAGCTATTACGAGGCCGCGGCCTATGCCGCCTGGGCGGGCAAGCGGCTGGCCACCGAGGCCGAATGGGAAACCGTCGCCGCGAAATCCGAGCCGGCGGAGGAGACGGAGGCGAACCTACTGGAGACGGGATCGCTTCACCCGGTGCCCGCGCCGAAGAAGAAAAGCTGGCCGCGCCAGTTGATCGGCGATGTCTGGGAATGGACGCAAAGCGCCTATAACTCGTATCCGGGGTACCGGCCGGCGCGCGGCGCGATCGGCGAATATAACGGCAAGTTCATGTCGAACCAGATGGTGCTGCGCGGCGGATGCTGCGTGACGCCGGGCGGGCATGCGCGCGCGACCTACCGCAACTTCTTCTACCCGCATCAACGTTGGATGTTCTCTGGCATCCGTCTCGCCGACGACCGCTGAGGGGATTCGGCGGGCGCGAACAGGAACGGTCCTTCGGGGTCGTGTCCGGCGTAGCGCCGCTTGGCCGTGGCCGGCGATGTCACCGCATAGCAATAGACGCAACCATGGGGGCAGGTATCGTAGGCCCCGATATCGCGCGACCGGTGGCAGAGGCAATCCTCCCGGTTGCCCTTCACCGGCGCGGCGATGGGCCGGCCGGCGACCGCCGAAAGCCGGTCCGCGTCGATGCATCGGGCGAGCGCACCGCCGGGCGGCACCAGGGACGCCTGGGCGCAGACGCGGAACGCCATGCCTTGCCCGCCGGCGATGTCGGCCAAGGTGGCCGCCAGCGCCGCTTTCTCGTCGTCCGGCGGGTCGCGCCAGGTCAGGCCGGACCGCGCGGCGGCGGCCTCGAGATTCCGCCGGGTCTTGCGGTAGATATGCGCGAAGGACACGACCACTTCGTCGACCGTGCCGGTCAGCGACCGGGCGAGCGCGGCGAAGTTCCGGTGATGCCACTCGGCCGGGGTCTCGCTGGTGAACAGGATCGGATCGTAGCGCCAGGCCGCGATTTTGCGTCCGCCACGGCGGCGAAGATCCCGCAGGTCCGCGACCGCCTGCTCGGCCGGGATCGTGCTGGATTCGAGGCTCCGGGGATAGCCGGTGACGGTGTATTGCACCGTGTAGGGCGCGACCGCGGCGACCCGGTCGAGGCTGGGCGCGAGCGGGCGGATATTCCGCGTCCACAGGACGAATCCGTCGACCGCGTCGGGCGTCAGCGGGATTTCATACACCTGCCCGCCCCACGGGTTGACGGACCGGCAGAATCCCGCGTCCAGCCGGTTCAGGAACCATGACGGATAAAACGCTGGAATATCAGTCTTGTAGCTGGCTGAAATGATCATTTTGGGCCTATAGGACCGAGCCTCGCGCATCCCCGGGGTCGGATCAAGGGCCGCACCCTCGGGATTCGGGGCGGGCAGAATGGTAAATCACGCAATTTTATGCGGTTCAGCGCATAATCTCGCCACCCGAATTCTTGTACGAGCGCGCAACCCTCCCTATATAGCCGTCAGTTACTAATCAAAACCGCGCAACTGGGAATCCTTGTGGCGGTGCCGCAGTTTGGGCCGCCGGGATAGGAATTTGGCGAGAATTCGTCGGTAAGGATTTGCCGGAAAGGAAAGAGGGCCACATGAGTAAAGTCATCGGGATCGATTTGGGGACAACCAATTCCTGCGTTGCCGTTATGGAAGGCTCGCAGGCAAAGGTTATTGAGAATGCAGAAGGATTTCGGACAACGCCGTCGATGGTGGCGTTTACCGAGTCCGACGAACGGCTGGTGGGTCATGCCGCGAAACGGCAAGCCGTAACCAATCCGGACAAGACGTTTTTCGCCATCAAGCGGTTGATCGGACGGCGCGCCGACGATCCCGCAGTCGAGAAAGACAAGGGGCTCGTACCCTACAAGATCATTTCGGGCGAGAATGGCGACGCCTGGGTCGAGGCGGGCGGCGAGAAATATGCGCCGAGCCAGATCAGCGCCTTCATCCTTCAGAAGATGAAGGAAACCGCCGAAAGCTATCTCGGCGAAGACGTGCAGCAGGCGGTCATCACCGTTCCGGCCTATTTCAACGATTCACAGCGTCAGGCGACCAAGGACGCCGGCAAGATCGCCGGCCTGGAAGTCCTGCGCATCATCAACGAGCCGACCGCGGCCGCGCTCGCCTACGGGATGGAGAAGAAGGGCAGCGGCGTGGTCGTCGTCTACGACCTCGGCGGCGGCACCTTCGACGTGTCCGTGCTGGAGATCGGCGACGGCGTGTTCGAGGTGAAGTCCACGAACGGCGATACCTTCCTCGGCGGTGAGGATTTCGACCAGCGTGTGGTCGATTACCTGGCCGACGAGTTCAAGAAGGAAAACGGCATCGACCTGCGCGAGGACAAGCTCGCGTTGCAGCGGCTGAAGGAATCGGCCGAGAAGGCCAAGATGGAACTGTCGAGCTCGATGGAGACCGACGTCAATCTGCCCTTCATCACCGCCGATCAGTCGGGGCCGAAGCATCTCAATATGAAGCTCAGCCGCGCCAAGCTGGAAGCGCTGGTTGGTGACCTGATCGAGCGCACCATCGAGCCCTGCAAGAAGGCGCTCAAGGATGCCGGTTTGAAGGCGAGCGAGATCGACGACGTGATCCTGGTCGGCGGCATGACCCGCATGCCCAAGGTTTTCGACACGGTGAAGAGCTTCTTCGGCAAGGAGCCGAACCGCGGCGTGAACCCGGACGAGGTTGTCGCCACCGGCGCGGCGATCCAGGCCGGCGTGCTGCAGGGCGACGTCAAGGACGTGCTGCTGCTGGACGTGACGCCGCTGTCGCTGGGCATCGAGACGCTGGGCGGTGTGTTCACCCGGCTGATCGACCGCAACACGACGATCCCGACCAAGAAGTCGCAGACCTTCTCGACGGCCGAGGACAACCAGACCGCAGTGACGATCCGGGTGTTCCAGGGCGAACGCGAGATGGCCGCCGACAACAAGCTGCTGGGCCAATTCGATCTGGTCGGTATCCCGCCGGCACCGCGCGGCATGCCGCAGGTCGAGGTCACGTTCGATATCGACGCGAACGGCATCGTCAACGTGTCCGCCAAGGACAAGGCGACCGGCAAGGAACAGCAGATCCGCATCCAGGCGTCGGGCGGCCTGTCGGACACCGACATCGAGCAGATGGTCCAGGACGCCGAGGAACACGCGGCGGAGGACAAGGAGCGCAAGGAGCTTGTGGAAGTCCGCAACGCGGCGGACAGCCTTGTCTACACGACCGAGAAGAGCCTCGCCGACTACGGCGACAAGGTCGAGCCCGCCGACAAGGAAGCGATCGAGACCGAACTCGCAGCACTCAAGGAAGCGATGGAGGCCGACGACGTCGAGGCCATCAAGGCCAAGACCGAATCCCTGTCGCAGGTTTCCATGAAGCTTGGCGAAGCGATGTACCAGGCGAGCCAAGCCGAAGCCGCTGCGGCGGCGGAGGGCGGCGACGGCCCGGACGCCGCGGGACCGGATGGTGAAGCCAAAGCGGAAGACGTGGTCGATGCCGACTTCGAGGAAGTCGACGACGATCAGGCCGGCAAGGATAAGAAGTCGGCGTAACCGCGAGGGCGTCTTGTCACGCATGACATAGACAGAAATCAATGGGGCCTTCGGGGCAGTCTTTGCCGCCGAAGGCCCGCTTTACCATCAAGGGTGGCCGATGGCTAAGCAGGATTATTACGAGGTCCTGGGAGTGGGCCGCGAGGCGGAGGCGGATGCGATCAAGTCCGCCTACCGTAAACTCGCGATGAAATACCATCCTGACCGGAACCCGGGCGATTCCGACGCGGAAGCCCGGTTCAAGGAAGCGACCGAAGCCTACGAAATTCTCAAGGACGACCAGAAGCGCGCGGCCTATGACCGGTTCGGCCATGCCGCCTTCGAGAACGGCGCGGGCGGTCCCGGCGCGGGCCCGCAGGGATTCGATTTTGCGAGCGGCTTTTCCGACATCTTCGACGAAGTCTTCGGCGATTTCATGGGCGGCCGGCGTGGCGGCGGCGGGGCCGGGCGCGGGGCGGACCTGCGCTACAATCTGGACATCTCTCTTGAGGATGCCTTCCACGGCCGCAAGATCGACATTCGCGTCCCCACGTCGGTGAGTTGCGACTCATGCTCCGGCTCGGGCGCCGAGGGCGGCGCGCAGCCGACGACCTGCGGGACCTGCGGCGGCGTCGGCAAGGTGCGCAGCCAGCAAGGATTCTTCACCATCGAGCGGACCTGCCCGTCCTGCGGCGGCCACGGTCAGGTGATCGACAACCCCTGCGGTTCCTGCGGCGGCGCGGGCCGGGTCCATCGCGAGAAGACGCTGGCGGTGAATATTCCCGCCGGGGTCGACGACGGGACGCGCATCCGCCTGGCGGACGAAGGCGAGGCGGGGGTGCGCGGCGCGCCGCCCGGCGATCTCTACATCTTCCTCGATGTGGAAAAGCATCCGATCTTCGAACGCGAGGGCAGCGACATCTTCTGCGCCGTCCCGATCCCGATGACGACGGCGGCGCTGGGCGGCAGCGTCGAGGTGCCGACCATCGACGGGTCCCGGGCCAAGGTGTCGATTCCCGAAGGCACCCAGTCGGGGCAGCAGTTCCGCCTGCGCAGCAAGGGCATGTCGGTGCTCAACAGCAAGGGCCGCGGCGACATGTATATCGAGACCGCGGTCGAGGTGCCGGTCAATCTGACCAAGGACCAGAAGGAACTGCTGAAGAACTTCCGCGAGGCGGGCGGCGGCAAAGACCAGAACCCGCAATCCGACGGATTCTTCTCGCGCGTCAAGGAATTCTGGGAAGACCTCACCGAATAGCGCCGCGCCACTTTGCACGTTGCGCCATTCTAAATTCCGGGGCGCATTCCGCCTTTCTCAAATCCCGGCCATGCGATACAACCGAAACCCTGCAAACGCAGGGAGGCGGATGATGAGCAATGAACTGAAAGTCGGCATCGTCGGCGGCGCGGGCCGCATGGGTCAGATGCTGGTCCAACAGGTGTGCGACACGGACGGATGCGTCGTCGCCGGCGCCACCGAGATGCCGGGCAGCCCGGCGCTCGGCCAGGACGTGGGTGCGCTGGCCGGGGTCGGCGACCTGGGCGTGACCGTGTTGGAAGACCCGGCGGAGATGATCGCCGCGGTCGACGCCGTCATCGACTTCACCGCGCCGGCCGCCACGGCGGAACACGCCCGCCTCGCCGCCCAGGCCGAAACCGCCCTGATCGCCGGCACCACCGGATTGGATGCCGACCAGGAAGCGTCGGTCACGCTGGCCGCGCGGCATGTCCCCGTGGTGCGCGCGCCGAACATGAGCATCGGCGTGACGCTGTTGCTGGCGTTGACCGAACAGGTCGCCGGTATCCTCGGGCCCGAGGCCTACGACATCGAAATCGTCGAGATGCATCACCGGCACAAGGTCGATGCCCCGTCGGGCACCGCGGTCGGCCTCGGCGAGGCCGCCGCCGCCGGACGCAAGGTCGACTTGGCCGAGGTCCGCCAGGCGGTGCGCGACGGCCACACGGGTCCGCGCCCGGACGGCCAGATCGGGTTCGCCACGTTGCGCGGCGGCGACGTGGTCGGCGATCACACGGTGATCTTCGCGGGCGAGGGCGAGCGGATCGAACTGACCCATCGCGCGGGCAGCCGTCAGGTTTTCTCGGCTGGCGCGGTCCGCGCGGCCCTCTGGACCCAGGGCCGGGCGCCGGGCCTGTACAGCATGAAGAACGTGCTAGGGTTCGACTAGCGGATAGACGGGCCTCAGCCCGCGACGGCCGGGTTCCAGCGGTTCCGCCAGCGGCCGACCGCGTCTTTCAACGCTTCGGCGACTTCCAGCCGCTCGGCCGGGGACAGGAACGATCCCACCGTCAGGCTCTGGCCATGCGTGGTCAGCGTGATCTGACTGTCATGCTGCGGCGGGTTCTCCATCGAGATTTGCAGCCAAGTGGGCTCGAAGCGCCAGCGTCCGACCTCGCCCCGCGCGCTGAACCGGCGGATTTCGAGCTGGTTCTCGGTCAGGCGGATCCGTTCATAGGCCCGCCCCGCCCGGTAGTTCATGCGAAAGGCGAAATACAGCAACAGGAATTCCGCGCCGCAGAAGCCGAAGACCGGCCATGCCCCGGCCACCATGAACAACGTGCCGATGATCAATGCGGACGCGCCCGCGATCAGCATGAAGATCCGGAACCCCGCCGGGCTGAGGCTGCGGTTCGGGTGCAGGGTCGCATCGAAGAAAATGCGGCCGTCATCGGACTCCGGGCCGGTGTCCGTATCCGCCGATGCGCTGCCCGTGGTTCCGGTAATGTTTTGCCTCGCAGTCATGGGCGCACTATCGGATATGGGCGCGGGCGCGTCCAGGGGGCTGCGGCGGATCGCCTCGGGCTTGGCCCGGCGCGCCCGGTTGGGTACTCTCGCCGCATGAAAAAAGCCGACATCGAAGAGTTTTTCCGCCGCCTGGAGGAGAAGGATCCCGAGCCGCAGGGCGAGCTGCACTACGTCAACCCCTACACCCTGCTGGTCGCCGTCGTCCTGTCGGCGCAGGCGACCGATGTCGGGGTCAACAAGGCGACCGGGCCCCTCTTCGAGGTCGCCGACACGCCGGAGAAGATGCTCGCCCTCGGCCTGCCGAAGGTGCGCGACTACATCAAGACGATCGGGCTGTTCAACAACAAAGCCAAGAATGTCATCGGCCTCAGCGAGAAGCTGATCGCCGAGCATAACAGCGAGGTGCCGCGCGACCGCGAGGCGCTGGAGAAGCTGCCCGGGGTCGGCCGCAAGACGGCGAATGTCGTGCTGAACATCGCCTTCGGCGAGCCGACCATCGCGGTCGACACGCATATCTTCCGGGTCGGCAACCGCACCAGTCTTGCCAAGGGCAAGAATGTGGTGCAGGTCGAGAAGAAGCTGGAAAAGGTGGTGCCGGAGCCCTACCGGCTGCACGCCCATCACTGGCTCATCCTGCACGGGCGCTATGTCTGCAAGGCCCGCAAGCCGGACTGCCCGGTCTGCGTGGTGCAGGACCTCTGCGCCTACAAGGCGAAGACGATCTAATCCGGTCTATTCAAGCGCCGTCGGTTTCGGCAGGCCCGTTATGAGGCGGATCAATCAACGGGTTGTCATCGCCTGTGCTTGGCGGGCGCCGATTCTATGCTAGGATTCGCGGCGGCATTGGGGACGGGCCCTTTCGCCTATCCGTGCCTGAACCACGAGTCCCTATTCGGGAAAACGAATAACGCCATGGGCTTTCATGTACGCGAGCTGAGCGAGGCGCTGGGCGCCGAGGTCCTGGACTTCGACCCGACCCAGCCAATGGATGCGGAAACAGCCCGCGAATTGCGCGGGCTATGGCTGCAATACTCGATCCTCCTGTTTCGCGGGGTCGAGTGGTCGCCGGCGCAGCACATTGCCTTCACAAAATCCTTCGGCGACCTTCATATCATGCCCCGCCTGGGCACCGAGATCCCGGTCAACCTTCGGCAGCACCCGGAAATTTTCGTCGTCTCAAACGTGGAAAAAGACGGCAAACCCGTCGGTATCAAGCGCGCCGGCTGGGGTTGGCACAGTGACGGCGAAGACAAGGAAATCCCGAATATGGGCTCCATGCTCTACGGCGTGAAAACGCCGGCGGTCGGTGGCGATACGGGATTCGCAAGCACCTATCGGGCGTACGAGGCGTTGCCGCGGGCCACCCGGGAAATCATCGACGGCAAGCGCGCCCGTTTCAGCCGAGTGGAAATGCACCTCGTCAACTACCCGGATTTGCCGCCGCTCACGGAAGCAGAGAAACGCGAGCGCCCGGATGTCTGGCACCCCATCGTCCGAACCCATCCCGAAACGCAACGCAAGTGCCTCTATGTCGGCCGCTGGGCAGTAGAGATCGAGGGCTTGCCCGAGGATGAGGGCCGCAGCTTGATCGACGAGTTGACCGCGCATATTTCGAAACCGGCCTTTACCTATCTGCACAAATGGCAGCCCGGCGACGTGATACTCTGGGACAATCGCTGTACCCAGCATTGCGCCATCCCCTATGACGACAGCAAAGAAGAACGCCACATGCTGCGGACCACGCTGGAAGGCGATGTGCCGTTCTATCTGACGCCCGATGGGCAGCGGGTCGAAAGCTCGTTGAATCCGCCCGCGCAGGGTTGAGCAGCCCGGACGATCGCGCACCGATGTCGCTGATGTCTGTCGAACCCTCAGGAACGGACGTCCAAATCCCATCAAACCGCACTGTCGCTTAACGCGCAGGTTGACGATCGAAGACGTTCGGGTTGGGGACAGGTTCGGTTTTAGAGAGACGAACGTGCAGGCTCAGCTCGTCGGCTTGCCTTGCCGGGCGGCGCGGAGGCGGCTGAAGCATTCCTCGACCGGTTCGACGCCGGGGACGCGCTCGCGCAGCTCCACATGCCGGACCTGGCTGTCGTCGTTCTTGCCGTAGAGGAAGAGGTCGAGGACGCAATTCTCGGCGCGGTATTGCCAGATTTGCGCGGGGCCGTCGCGGCGCACGAAATCGGGCGCGCCCATGATCGGCAACAACCGCTGCGGGCCGTATCCGATGAATTCCTCCGGATCGTACAGCACCGCGCGGGCAGCCTTCTTGCCCTGCGGGCCGCTGGCCTCGCCCGTTCCGGTGGTGCCCGCTTGCCCGTTTGCGCCGCCGGCCGCCGTATCCTGACCGGTTGTGGTGCAGGCACCGAGCAGGGCGAGCGCGAAGACTAATGCCAAGGCCTTCCGAAAAGACGACGGACTAGGCACGGAGGTCGGATTCACGGTCCAGCGAAGAAGAGTCTTCGACGACGGTCGGCTGCGTATACCCGGCGATGTTGTCGGGGCCGGGCAGTTGCGCCGTCTCCGACTCCGCCAGTACCTGAATGTCGCCGGCGATCTGGCCGCCGCGCTCGATTTCCAGTTCGGCATACCGGATTTGCCCGGTGACGCAGCCCGTCCGGCGAACGATGAGCCGTCCGCGCACGAGCAGGTCGCCGTCGAAACGGCCCTTGATCTCGGCCACGTCGATTTCGACGCTGCCTTCGAACACGCCGGTTTCGCTGATTTCGAAGCGGCGGCTGTCGCGCAGTGATGCCTTGACCTTGCCTTCGACGATCAGGACGTCGCAGTCGGTGATTTCGCCGTTCAGCGAGATGTCGCGTCCGACAACGAGTTTCTTGTTCCCTTCGCCGTGCAGTCCGTCCTGGTGCCCGCTACTGGGCAATCCCACGACCCGCCGCGCCAGTTCCGAAGGAAATTGCGGGGGTTTGTGATCTTCGGCCATGTCGTTTCCCTATGCGTCCCAAATGAAAAATGGGTTCATTGATTGGCAGGGAATCACGCGCAAACAACGGCCTGACGCGTCGTCACCCTACGCAATTCGATATTGGTACGACTATACGATGTTTCGATGAAGCTGACACGAACTGAATCGTGACAATGACGTGTTTGAGGCGTGTCTGGCGTGTGTCTGGGGCGTGACGGCGCTAATTGTGATCGAGTCGCTTCATCGACATCCGCTGATAGACATGGACCATGAACGCGGTGCCCAGGACCGGCGTCAACAGGTTCACCACGGGAATCGTCATCAGCAGAACCAGCGCCATACCGGCGAGCTGCAGCCGGCCCCGGTGACTCCGGCGCAGCCGCTTCACCTCGCCCGGCTCGAGCCGCCGTTGCGCGACCATGTCGAAATACTCCCGGCTCACCAGATAGCCGTTCACCATGTAGAACAGCACCAGGTTCAACGGCGGCACGAAGAACAGCAGGATATAGAAGGGCAGCGCAATGAGGTTCAGCGCGACGACCAACACGGCGAATTTCACCGTCGACACAACGACTTCGGACAAAGATTGGTCGCGCGCCGGCGGCAGGGCGGGATAATGCCGGGCCTCGACGGCGTCGGCGACCGCATCCAAAAAGAAGCCGACGATCACCGTCACCACGGCGGGAAACAGCATCAGTGTCAGCACCAGCAAGGTGCCGATGAACAGGAATCCGGCCAGCCAGTCGAAAACCTCGCCTAATTTTTCCTGAAGCCAGGGCACGCCGGGAATCGCGTCCGCCGGCACGGTGGTCGCGATCCACCACAGGGTGAACCACAACACGATGAACAACAGCAGCGACAGGCCGATGCTGAGCCACAACACGCGGCGCAGCTTGGGATCGCCGAGCTGTCCGACCGCTTTGGAAAAATGGGAAATCATGCCGTTTCTTTAACAAGTCTCGCCGCAGGGCCGCAAGCGGTCCCGGTCTTTCGGGGTATCCGCCTCGGTATCGCGCTTATATGTGTTGATCGGATCGGCGGATTCAATAACCCGCTCGCTACCGGCGGGATGAGGGCCCATTTTCACGAATCCGCGACCGAGCCAGGTTTTCGATGCAAAATTACCCTACCCGGGTATAGAGTCCCACCTCTTACCCGCAAGGGATAGGCGGAAAGGACGCGGCATGACGCAACAGGAACGCTGGCAGCTTTCCGGCAGCGGGCCGGAGAATTACGAACGCTATCAGGTGCCCAGCATCTTCGCCCCGTTGGCGCAGATCTTTCTCGATCATGTGCCGGTGTGGGAAGGCGCGCGCGTGCTGGACGTCGCTTGCGGGACCGGGATCGTGGCGCGGTCGGCGGCTTCCTTGCTTGGCGCCGGCGGATCCGTGGTCGGGGTCGACCTCAACCCCGGCATGCTGGCCGTCGCGGCGGCGAAGGCGCCCAAGGATGGTCCGTCCTTCGACTGGCAAGAAGGCGACGTCGCCGCCCTGCCGGGTCCCGGCAGCGCGTTCGACATCGTCCTGTGCCAGCAGGGCCTACAGTTCTTCCCGGACAAGCCGGCGGCGCTGCGGGAAATGCACCGCGTATTGGCGCCCGGCGGGCTTTTGGCGCTCTGCGTCTGGCGCACGATCGAGCATAGCCCCTGCAACCAGGCGACGGCGGCGGGTCTCGCCCGCCACGTCAATATCGAGGAGGCGATCCGGATCCAGGCGCCCTTCGCGCTGGGCGAGCCGGATGTCCTGCGGTCGCTGATCGCCGACGCCGGGTTCGCCGATATCGAGATCTCCGAAGCCGTCCTGACCCGGCGCATGCTGCCGCCGGAGGAGTCGATCCCCGGCCACATCGCCAGCACGCCGGTCGCCCCGGCGGTCGCCGCCCTGGAAGACACGACGCGGGCGGCCCTGGTCGCCGATATCGCCGAGGCCTTGGCCCCCTACCGCGATGCCGACGGCATGGCGATCCCGCAAGGCACGCATATCGCGCTGGCGCGGAAGTAACCTCCCGCTTGCCCGGTTCGGCCGCCCGTCTATACTGCGCGCGCGGCGGCGGGCGTCGCATGATTCCTGGGGAGAGACTTCTTCATGGCGGAACAGCCGGAATACGATCTGGTCGGCATCGGCAACGCGTTGGTCGATGTGGTGGCGCAGACCGACGATACCTTTCTGGACGGCAACGAGCTTGCGAAGGGCGGCATGATGCTGGTCGACGCCGACCAGTCGAGCGCGCTGTACGACCGGATGCCGCCGGGGACCGAATCGTCGGGCGGGTCCTGCGCCAACACCATGGCGGGTTTCGCCGCGCTGGGCGGCAAAGGGGCTTATATCGGCAAGGTGCGCGACGACCAGTTCGGCACCGTCTTCCGGCATGACATGCGCGCCCTCGGTTGCGCCTTCGACACGGCTGCGGCGACGGACGGGCCCGCGACCGGGCGCTGCCTCGTGCTGGTCACGCCGGATGCGCAACGCACCATGTGCACTTTTCTCGGTGCGGCCTGCCTGTTGACGCCAGACGATTTGGACAAGGACGTCATCCGCAACGGCCGCGTCACCTATATGGAAGGCTATCTGTTCGATGAGCCGCCGGCCCAGGCCGCCTTCATCGAAGCCGCGGAAACGGCGCATGCGGCGGGCCGTGAGGTGTCGATCACCCTGTCCGACGGGTTCTGCGTCGACCGCCACCGCGCGGCCTTCCGCGATCTGGTCGAGCATCACGTGGACGTGCTGTTCGCGAACGAGGTGGAGATCTGCTCGCTCTATCAAGTCGACGGGTTCGACGACGCGCTGCAGCAGGTGCGCGGCCATTGCAAGGTCGCCTGCCTGACCCGCAGCGAGAAGGGCGCGGTCATCGTCAGCGGCGACGAGGTGCATGTGATCGACGCGGTCCCGGTCTCCAAGGTGCTGGACACCACGGGCGCGGGCGATCAATACGCCGCGGGGTTCCTCTACGGCTACACGCAAGGCAAGGACCTGCAGACCTGCGGCAAGATCGGCGCGGTGACCGCGGCCGAGGTGATCCAGCATTACGGCGCCCGGCCCGAAACCGACCTGCGCGGCGCGGTGGCGGCGCTCGGCTGATGACCCGGGAATCCCGCCAGACGCACCGGCCGCGCCGGTTGCGGCACGCATGATGCGCGACTGGGCAGCGGCGCTCGCGGTCTATCTCGACCGGCGCGTGCTGTCGCTGCTCTTCCTCGGCTTTTCCAGCGGGTTGCCGCTCGCGCTGACCGGCTCCACGCTGGCCGCCCGGCTCGAACAGGCGGGCATCTCGCTGACCGAAATCGGCCTGATCGGCCTGGTCGGCATCGCCTACACGCTGAAATTCTTCTGGTCGCCGCTGGTCGACCGGCTGCCGCTGCCGGTGCTGACCGCGCGGCTCGGCCGACGCCGCGGCTGGATGCTGTTCTCGCAGGTCATGCTGCTGCTCGCCGTCGCGATGATGGCTCCGCTCGACCCGTCGGAACCCGCCGGGTTGCTGCGGCTCGTCTTCTGGGCCGCCGTCGTGGCCTTCGCATCGGCGACCCAGGACATCGTCATCGACGCCTACCGGACGGAAATCCTCGAGGACACCCAGCTCGGCGCGGGTGCGGCCAATCTGGTGTTCGGGTACCGCATCGCCATGCTGGTGTCCGGCGGCGGCGCGCTGATCGTCGCGAACTTCTACGGCTGGACCGCGGCCTATGCGGTGATGGCGGCTTGCATGCTGGTCGGCATGGTTACAGTGCTCGTCAATCCGGAACCCGACGTGCGGAGCACCGCGGAAAGCGAGCGGCTGGAGGAAGCCGGCGCGGCCCGGCTGGCGGGGGCGCCGCGCGGCATCCGCGCCGCCGCCCTGTGGGTCCATGGCGCGGTGATCTGTCCCTTCGCCGAATTCATGACCCGGCCCGGCTGGATCGCGGTGCTGCTGTTCATCGTCTTCTATAAGTATGGCGACGCGCTGCTCGGCTTCATGGCGACGCCCTTCTACCTGCGGACCGGATTCTCGCTGGCCGAGATCGGCGTTCTGAGCAAGGGGTGGGGACTCGCGGCGACACTGATCGGCGCGGGGCTCGGCGGCTGGCTGGTTGCGCGGCACGGCGTGATGAAAAGCCTGCTGATCTGCGGCGTGCTGCAGGCGGCGTCGAACCTGGTCTTCGCGCTGCAGGCCTATGTCGGCTATTCGCTGCCGATGCTCGCGGTGACCATCGGGATCGAGAACCTGACCGGCGGCATGGGGACGACCGCCTTCGTCGCCTATCTCTCCAGTCTCTGCAACGTCGCCTACACGGCGACGCAATACGCGCTGCTGTCGTCGCTGGCGGCGGCGAGCCGGACCGCGCTGTCGGCGGGCGGCGGCTGGCTCGCGGACCAGACCGGGTGGCTGATGTTCTTCCTGCTGACCACGCTGGCGGCGCTGCCGGGGCTGGCTTTGTTGATCTGGATGATGCGGCGTTACCCGCCGGAGGAAAGACCGCCCGCGGCGGCTGTTCCAAGTCCTGATTGACCGACCGTCACATTGCGCCAGATCAGTTAAACTGTAACAGCGGTTTGCTAGCGTCCCCCAGCATTGAGGAGCGGATGATATGGCGGATGCGATAGACGTGGTTGACGGCGACATCACCGCGCTTGCGGTCGATGCGATCGTTAACGCGGCGAATGAAAGCCTGCTGGGCGGCGGCGGCGTCGACGGGGCCATTCACCGGGCCGCGGGTCCGGCGCTGCTGGCCGAATGCCGGACACTGGGCGGCTGCGCCACCGGCGACGCCAAGATCACCGGCGGCTACGACCTGAAGGCACGGCACGTGATCCACACGGTCGGCCCGGTCTGGGCCGGCGGGCAGGCGGGTGAGCCGGCGTTGCTGGAAAGCTGTTACCGCCGGTCGATGGAAGTGGCGGCCGAAAACAACGTGACCTCGATCGCCTTCCCCGCGATATCCACCGGCGTGTACCGGTTCCCGCTCGACCAAGCGACGGGGATCGCGGTGAACACGGTCGCCGCGGCCCTGTCCGGCGATACCACGGTCGGGCGCGTCGTTTTCTGTTGTTTCGGCGCCGAGACAGCGGCGCTGTACCGGGCCGAACTGGAGCGCCTGCACCCATGAGCATCCGCGATCTCGACTACATCTTCCGGCCGGCGTCGATCGCCTTGGTCGGGGCCAGCAACCGGCCGAAGTCGGTCGGGGCCGTGCTCGCGCGCAATCTCATGCGGGCGGGCTTCCAGGGTCCGATCATGCCGGTGAACCCGAAACACCGGGCGATCGGCGGCGTGCTCGCCTGGCCGTCGGTGGCGGATTTGCCGATGGTTCCCGACCTCGGCGTGGTCTGCACCCCGGCAGATGCGGTGCCCGGCGTGGTCGCGGATTTGCGCGAGAAGGGCGCGCAGGCGGCGGTCGTGATCACCGCCGGTTTTGGCGAGGGCGGGGACAGCGACGGCGCGGAACGGCGCAAGGCCTTGTTGCACGCCTCGCAGCGCATGCGGATTATCGGGCCGAACGTACTCGGCCTGTTGGTGCCGGAATCCGGTCTGAACGCCAGCTTCGCGCATATCGACGCGGCCCCCGGCGATCTCGCCTTCGTGTCGCAGTCGGGCGCCGTCGTGACCTCGGTGCTGGATTGGGCCGCGTCCCGCGGCATCGGCTTCTCGCATATGGTGTCGCTCGGCGACATGGCCGACGTGGATTTCGGCGACATGCTCGATTATCTGGCGCTGCAGCCCGACGTGCGGGCGATCCTGCTGTATGTCGAGGCGGTGACGAACGCCCGCAAGTTCGTCTCGGCGGCGCGGATCGCGGCGCGCACCAAGCCGGTCATCGTGATCAAAGCGGGCCGCGTGCCCGAAGGCGCCAAGGCGGCGAGCTCGCATACCGGCGCGCTGGCGGGCTCGGACGCGGTCTATGACGCGGTGTTCCGCCGCGCGGGCCTGCTGCGCGTGCTGGAGACCAAGGAACTGTTCGACGCGGTCGAGACGCTGGCGCACGCGCCGCGCTTTGCCGGCGACCGGCTCGCCATCCTGTCGAACGGCGGCGGTTTCGGCGTCCTCGCCACCGACCGCGCCGTGGAGGAAGGCTGCCCGCTCGCAACCCTGTCGCCCGAGACGATCGCGGCGCTGGATGCGGTCCTGCCCGCATCGTGGAGCGGCGGCAACCCGATCGACATCATCGGCGATGCGTCGGGACAGCGCTACGGCGACGCGCTGGAGGCGACGTTGGCGGACAAGGCGGTGGATGCGGTCCTGGTGTTGAACTGTCCGACCGCGGTCGCCGACAGTACCGAAGCGGCGCAGGCGGTGGTCGATTGCCGGACCGCGGGGCGCTTTCCCGTGCTGACCAGCTGGCTCGGCGGGACGGGCGCCGAGCCTGCCCGGAAACTGTTTTCCGCGAATGGCGTGCCGACCTACGACACGCCCGAGGACGCGGTGCGGGCCTTCGCCCATTTGATGCGGTACCGCGCGGGCCAGGCCGAGTTGGCGCGCGTGCCCGCGCTGGATGCCGAGGACCTTTCGGTCGACCGCGCTGCTGCGCAGGCGGTCATCGACGCGGCGATCGGCGACGGCCGCGAATGGCTGACCGAGCCGGAGGCGAAGGCGGTGCTGCGCGCGTACGGCGTGCCGGTGGTCCCGACCGAGGTCGCGGAGACGGCGGCCGAGGCGGCGCGACAGGCGGGGAGCTTCGACGGTCCTTATGTGATCAAGGTCCTTTCGCCGGACATCACGCATAAATCCGATGTCGGGGGCGTGGTCCTCGATCTCGAATCGCCGGGCGCGGTGGCGGCCGCCGCCCAGGCGATGGAAGAGCGCGTCCGCGAGCGCCGGCCGGATGCCCGCTACCACGGGGTCACGGTACAGCCGATGATACGCCGCCCTGGTGCGTTCGAACTGATCGTCGGCATGAGCGAGGACGCCCAGTTCGGTCCGGTCCTGCTGTTCGGTGAGGGTGGCACGGGCGTCGAGGCGATCGCCGATACCGCGATGGCGTTGCCGCCGCTCGATCCTGCACTTGCCGAAGCGCTGATCGGCGAGACCCGGATCGGCGGCCTGTTGCGCGGCTATCGCGGGCGGGCCGGGGCCGATGTCGACGCGGTCGTGGATACGGTGATGCGGGTGGCCCGGATCGCCGCCGAGCTGGATGCGGTTTCCGAACTCGACGTCAATCCGCTGCTGGCGGACGCGGACGGGGTGATCGTGGTGGATGCGCGGATTCGGGTAACGCCGGTTCCGGCGGACGCCGTGCCGGGCGCGCGGCTTGCGATCAAACCGTACCCTGCTGACCTGCGCGGGACGGTCACGCTGCGGGATGGCGGCGCGATACCGGTACGGCCGATCCGGCCGACCGACGCGCCGAGGCTGCAGGACATGATCAGCCGGGCCGATGCGAAAGACATCCGCATGCGCTTCATGCATGCAATGAAGGGGTTGCCGGACAAGCTGGCGGCGCGGCTGACCCAGATCGACTATGCCCGCGAGATGGCCTTTGTCGCCTTCGAGCGGGACGGCAGCAACGCCGCCGTCGGCGTGTCGCGGCTGGCCGTGGACGCCAACAACGAGCGTGCGGAATTCGCGGTGATGGTGCGTACCGACTGGAAGGGCAAGGGCCTCGGCTACGGCCTGATGCGGCTGCTGATCGACCACGCCAAGGCGCGCGGGCTCGGCGAGTTGTTCGGCGAGATTCTCAGCGAGAACAAGCCGATGATCGCCATGTGCAAGGAACTCGGATTCACCGTGAAGCCGATGCCGGACGAGCCGTCGATCTCGGAAGCGGTGCTGCCGTTAGGCTGAGCTGGGACACTCCAGCGCATAGCCCGCGGCGCGCACCGTGCGGATCATGTCGTTGTCGCCGGTATCGTTCAGCGCCTTCCGCAGGCGGCGGATGTGAACGTCGACCGTCCGGGCCTCGACGAAGACGTCGCGGCCCCACACCGCATCCAGCAGTTGCTCGCGGCTGAACACGCGGCCCTGATGTTCCATCAGGTAGCGCAGCAGGCGGAACTCGGTCGGTCCGAGATGCACGTTGCGGTCGCCGCGATGCACCTTATGCGCCGCCAAATCCATGCGGATGTTGCCGCAATGCAGCGTCTCGTCGGTCGGCGCCGGATTGGCGCGGCGCAGCAGTGCCCGGATGCGGGCGATCAGCTCGGCCGGGGAGAACGGCTTGGTGACATAGTCGTCCACGCCACTGTCCAACCCACGGACCTTGTCGGCTTCCTCGCCGCGCGCGGTCAGCATGATGATGGGCGTCGTCCGGGTCTCCGGTTTGCGCCGCAGTTGTCGGCACACTTCGATGCCGCTGGTCAGCGGCAGCATCCAGTCGAGCAGGATCAGGTCCGGGGGCGTTTCGTCCGCGACGACCAGGGCTTCGTCGCCGTCTCCGGCTTCGAAGACGTCGAATCCTTCGCGTTCGAGATTGTAACGGAGCAACGTGACGAGGGCCGCCTCGTCCTCCACGATTAGTATGCGAGGCCTCATATCAATGGTGTTCGTTCATCGTTGGTTGGAATGTCATCGTCGACGACGGTGAAACTCGGGTCGTCGCCGCGGGGGCGGTCGTCGGGCAGCTGTGTGCCCTTGACCTGGTAATGCACGATCTCGGCGATGTTGGTGGCGTGGTCGCCCATCCGCTCGATGTTCTTCGCGATGAACAGCAGATGGGTGCAGCCCGTGATGTTCCGGGGGTCTTCCATCATGTAGGTCAACAGTTCGCGGAACAGGCTGTTGTACAGCTCGTCCACTTCCGCGTCCTGCCGCCAGATCCGGATCGCCTTGTTGGTGTCGTTCTCGAGATAGGCGTCCAGCACGTCCTTGATCATGCTCTGCACCATGCGCGCCATGCGGTCGAGGCCGGGCGCCGGGATGCGTGGTACCTTGCTGATCGCGATGGCCCGCTTGGCCACGCTCTTGGCGTGGTCGCCGAAGCGTTCCAGGTCGGCCGCGATCTTGAGCGCCGACACGATGTAGCGCAGGTCGACGGCCATCGGCTGGCGCAGCGCCAATAACCGCACCACGAGCGCGTCGATCTCGTGTTCCAAATCGTCGATCTCGGCGTCGCCGGCGCGGATGCTCTCGGCCAGCTCCACGTCGCGCCGCAATACGGCCTGGACGGCGCCGTCGAACTGCGTTTCCGCCAACCCGCCCATGCGGCTGATCAGCGCGTTGAGTTGTTTCAACTCCTCGTCATAGGACTTGACGATATGCTCGCTTGAATTTGCCACGATTGTCTCTCCAATCAGCCGAATCGGCCGGTGATGTAATCCTGGGTGCGTTTGTCCTGCGGCGTGGTGAAGATCTGCTCCGTGTCACCCACCTCGACAAGATAGCCGAGATGGAAGAAGGCGGTGCGTTGCGATACCCGCGCGGCCTGTTGCATGGAATGCGTCACGATCACGATGGTGAAGTTGGTGCGCAGCTCGTCGATCAGTTCCTCGATGCGCGCGGTGGCGATCGGGTCGAGGGCCGAGCAGGGCTCGTCCATCAGGATGACCTCGGGGGATACCGCGATGGCGCGCGCGATGCAGAGACGCTGCTGCTGACCGCCGGACAGCCCGGTGCCGGGCTCGTCGAGCCGGTCCTTGACTTCGTCCAGCAGTCCGGCGCGTTCCAGGCTGGTCATCACGATCTCGTCGAGGTCTTCCCGGTTGTCGGCGAGGCCGTGCAGTTTCGGTCCGTAGGCCACATTCTCGTAGATCGACTTGGGGAACGGGTTCGGCTTCTGGAAGACCATGCCGACCAGTGCGCGAAGCTGCACCACGTCGACACCGCGATGGTAGATGTCCTTGCCGTCCAACTGGATGTTGCCGTCGACGCGGCAGATATCGATCACGTCGTTCATCCGGTTCAGGCAACGAATGAAGGTGGATTTACCACAGCCGGACGGGCCGATCAGCGACGTCACCTCGCGTTCGCGGATATCGAGATCGATCCCCATGAGCGCCTGTTTGTCGCCGTAAAAGACGTCGACGCCGCGCGCGGCCATCTTCACCGCCGGCATCGGGGCCGCTGCGTCCTCCGCTGCAGTGTCTTTGGTCTCTTCCACCGTCATCGATTTGAGCTCCAAGTGCCGAGTCATCTTACCACTGCCTTTCGAAGCGTTTCCGCAGAATGATTGCAATTAGGTTCATGCAGACGAGGAACGCCAGGAGAACCATGATCGCCGCCGACGTCCGTTCGACGAAGGCGCGTTCGGCGCTGTCGGCCCAGAGATAGATCTGCACCGGTAAGACCGTCGCCGGGTCCAAGGGGCCGGATGGAATGTCGACAATAAAGGCCACCATGCCGATCATAAGCAGCGGCGCCGTCTCGCCGAGCGCCTGCGCCATGCCGATGATCGTGCCGGTCAGCATGCCGGGCATCGCCAGCGGCAGGACATGGTCGGTCACCGTCTGCATCTTGCTGGCGCCGACGCCCAGCGCGGCCTCGCGGATCGAGGGCGGCACCGCCTTCAGCGCGGCGCGCGACGCGATGATGATCGTCGGCAGTGTCATCAGGGCCAGCACCATGCCGCCGACCAGCGGGGCCGACCGCGGCAGGTTGAAGAAATTGAGGAAGACCGCCAGTCCCAGCAGCCCGAAGACGATCGACGGCACCGCGGCAAGGTTGTTGATGTTGACCTCGACCAGGTCGGTCCACTTGTTCTTCGGTGCGAACTCTTCCAGATAGACCGCCGCCATGACGCCGAGCGGGAAGGCCAGCACCAAGGTGACGACCAATGTCCAGAAAGATCCCACCACGGCGCCCCATATGCCGGCCACCTCGGGATCGCGGCTGTCGCCGGAAGTGAAGAAGGCCGAGTTGAATTTCTTCTCGAGCGCCCCCTTCTCCTTCAGCGCGTTGACCCAGGCGATCTCGATGTCCTTGATCCGGCGCTGATCCTCCGGCACGTCGGCGCGCACATGGCCCTTGACGAATACGTCGATGTCGTCGGACGCGGGCACCCAAATCGTGTGCGTGGTGCCGACGATCGACGGGTTCTCGACGACCAGCTTCTGCAGGTCGAAGGCCGCGTTGCCGCTGACCAACCGATAGAGCTTGCGCTTATCGCGGCGGCTCTTCACGTCGGGGAACATGCCGCGCAGCGTCTTCTTGATCATGCCGTCGTAGTTGGCGGCGGCCAGGACCTTGGGGTCGCCGGTCCGCTGCGGGTCGATGTCTTCCTGCGCGAAGTCGATCTCCAGCTGGATGAAGGTCTGCTGGAACGCGGTGTATCCCTTCGACACGATGCTGACGAGCAGCAGGCCGAGGAAGGAGACCGCCAGGATGATCGAAATCAGCCCGTATAGCTTGAAGCGCTTTTCCGCCGCGTAGCGTTTCTGCAGGCTGGCGTCGACCCGCTCGGCGGTGCTGCGGTTCCGGATGGGGGTGGGCGCGGCGGCGTCAGTCATATTTCTCTCGGTATTTCTGCACTACGCGCAACGCGATGACGTTGAGGCAGAGCGTGATGACGAACAGCACCAGCCCGAGCGCGAAGGCCGCCAGGGTCTTGGGGCTGTCGAATTCCTGATCGCCAACCAGCAGGGTGACGATCTGAACGGTCACCGTGGTGACCGCCTCGAAGGGGTTGGCGGTCAGCCGCGCCGTCAGGCCGGCGGCCATCACCACGATCATGGTTTCGCCGATCGCGCGGGACGCGGCCAGCAGCACGCTGCCGACGATCCCCGGCAGCGCCGCCGGCAGGATGACGTTGCGGATCGTTTCGGACTTGGTCGCGCCGAGGCCGTAGGACCCTTCGCGCAGCGCCCGCGGCACCGCGGTGATCACGTCGTCGGACAGCGACGACACGAAGGGAATGATCATGATCCCCATGACCAGCCCGGCGGCGAGCGCGCTTTCCGACGAAATCGTCAGGCCAAGTTCGATTCCGCTGTCGCGCAAGAAGGGCGCGACGGTCAAGGCGGCGAAGAAGCCGTAGACCACGGTCGGGATGCCGGCGAGGATTTCCAGCACCGGCTTGACCACGGCGCGGAACTTCGGCGCAGCGTATTCCGCCATGTAGATCGCGGAAAAAAGACCGATCGGCACCGCCACGAACAGGGCGATGACGCTGATCAGCGCGGTGCCGGCGAAAATGGGGACGGCGCCGAACGAGCCGGAAGCGGCCACCTGATCCTCGCGCAGTGCGATCTGCGGGCTCCACTCCAGGCCGAACAGGAACTCCACCGGCGAGACCATCTGGAAGAACCGCCAGGCCTCGAACAGCAAGGACATGACGATGCCGATGGTGGTCAGGATCGCGATCGTCGACGCGCCGATCAGGAAGATCATGATCGTGCGTTCGACGAGGTTCCGGGCGCGCAAGCTGGGCGAGATATAGCGCCGTCCGACGAGAATGCCGCCGATCGCCAGCACCAGGCAGACCACGGCCATCGCGGCGAAGCCGATCTGCCGCAGGCTCGTGTAGTGGGCAGCCGCGGCCTTAAGCTCGGCATTCGCGGCGCTGCTGATCGCATCGCCCGCGGCCATGTTGCGGATGTCGTTGATAAGAAGGTTCAGTTCGTTTTCGGGCAGCGTCTGCAAGTCTTGCGGCAGCGCGGCGACGACCAACGACGTAACGATGGTCGATTCGAACACCAGCCAGAACGCCATGACCGCGAGCGCCGGGAGGCCGCACCACAGAATGACGTAGAGGCCGTGATAGGCCGGAAGGGAATGCAAGCCGGTCGACGAATTGCCGCCGACGGCAACCGCGCGTCGCCGTCCCATCGCGAAGCCGATATAGGTCAGCATCAGCAGAACGGCGAAAAGAACGAAAAGCTGCATTTCTTTTTACTTCCCTGCAAGCCGGGGATCGGTTCCCGGTTCGGCGCGGTTCTTGTTGGTTGGGCCGTATCGGCCGGACGTCTTCGTGAGCCGGAGGGATCGAAGGAAGCCGGCGGCCGGGGGGGGTGCTATCCCGGCCGCCGATGCGGTCCTACATGGTAAGATTGGCCATGCCCACCGAAGAGGCGCGGACTTTTTTCCGTTCGGCGTCCGGCAGGGGGATCAGGCCGCGGTCGGCGAGATACCCTTCCGGGCCCCAGGCTTTATCGTTCGTGAACTCGGAGACGAATTCCTTGATGCCGGCGATCTTCCCGACATGCGCCTTCTTCACATAGAAGAACAAGGCGCGGGAAACCGGATAGGTCTGGGCCGAGATGTTCTCGAAGGTCGGCTCGACCTTGTCGATCAGGCTGCCCTGAACCTTGTCGGCATTCTGGTCGAGGAAGCTGTACCCGAAGACGCCGAAGGCGTTCGGGTTGGCTTCGAGCTTCTGAACGATCAGGTTGTCGTTTTCGCCCGCTTCGATATAGGCCCCGTCTTCACGGATGCCGCGGCAGACGGCCTTGTACTTATTCCTGTCGCTTTTCTTTATCGCTTTCAGCGACTTGAAGGTCTTGCAGCCGCCTTCGATGGCGAGTTCGTTGAACGCGTCGCGGGTACCGGAGGTCGGCGGCGGGCCGAGCACTTCGATTGCCGCATTCGGCAGCGACGGGTCGATCTCGCTCCACTTCTTATAAGGGTTGGCAATCAGCTTGCCGCCGTCCTTGCCGCCTTCCGGGACTTGCTTCGCCAGCGCCAGGAAGAGCTGCTGAAGTGTCAGCTCGATCCGCTTTGCCTTCTTCGAATTGGCGATGACGATGCCATCGTAGCCGATCTTCACTTCGGTGATGCCTTTGACGCCGTTCTTGGCGCAAAGCTCGACTTCGGACTTCTTGATCCGGCGCGAGGCATTGGTGATGTCCGGGTGCTGCACGCCGACACCGCTGCAGAACAGCTTCAGGCCACCGCCTGAGCCGGTCGACTCGATCTTCGGCGTCTTGAAGTCGGTGGTCTTACCGAACCGTTCCGCGACGACGGTCGCGAAAGGATATACGGTGGACGACCCGACGATGTTGATCTGGTCGCGCGCGAGGGCAGAGCCTGCCATGGCCATCGAGGCCACTGCGCTTAGGAGGAGGGTTTTCTTAATCACGGTCACGCTCCGTTCGTCGTGTATATCTCGGATTGGATGAATCGTTCTTACTTTCTGTCCGCAGTACCGACGCCGGCGTCCTAGAGGTCCGGCATTATCTCTGCAGCGCGGCCGATCCTAGTGTTTCGCCACGACTCATTTACGACAGTTCTGTTACAGAAAAATGACAACCGGGCCGTTAAATGACGGTTCGAAAAACCCAGTTTAAATCTATATGTAACAGTGGCTTATAGGGCGCACCCGGTGCGCCGAAACGTGTTAGCCCGAAGCCTCGTCGGACGACTCGCCGGTTTCTTCCGCGAAAGTGGGCAAGGTGACCGTGAAACTGCTGCCCTCGCCCTCCGCGCTCGTGATGTCGAGCTGCCCGCGGTGGCGCGCGATGATGTGCTTGACGATGGCGAGGCCGAGCCCGGTGCCGCCGAGTTGCCGGCTGCGAGCCGCGTCGACGCGGTAGAACCGCTCGGTCAATCGCGGCAGATGCTCACGTGGGATTCCGGCGCCGTGATCGATCACGGCGATCGAAAGCTGGCTGGGGTCGGGCTGGTCGACCACGACCTCGACCGGGGTGTTCTCGCCGCCGTATTTGATCGCATTGTCGATCAGATTCTGGAATATCTGCGTCAGTTGGTCCTCGTCGCCGGGCACGGCCGCCAGTGCTTCGGGGGTGGTGATCTGGATCACCATGTCGCGCTTGCGCGCTTTCATCGACAGCATGTCCTCTACGTTGGACAGAACCCGGCGCATGTCCACCGGCGTATCGGGACGGCTGTGCTGGTCCATCTCGATGCGGGACAGTGACAACAGGTCCTCGATCAAGCGGGTCATCCGCTCGGCCTGTTCATGCATGATGCCGAGGAAGTTGTCGCGCGCCTCCGAGTCGTCGCGGGCCGGACCGCGCAGCGTTTCGACGAAACCCAGCAGGCTCGACAGCGGCGTGCGTAACTCGTGGCTCACATTCGCGACGAAGTCCGCCCGCATGCGTTCGCCCAGCCGGATCGGCGTCAGGTCGTGCAATAGGATCAGCGCGCCGCTGTCGGCGGACTCGCCCAACGGCTCGACGAGGGCGCTGTAGTTCCGGTTCATCGGCGGCGGCATGGCGATCTCCTCCGCCAGGCTGTTGCCGTCGCGCAAGGCGGATTCGACCGCCCGCAGCAGGGTCGGGTGGCGCAGCCCTGCGGCCAGGTCGCGGCCGGTAAGTTCGGTCTCGAAAACTTCTTCGGCGGCGTTGTTGGCACGGACCACCATGCTCGACTGGTCGACCACGATCAACGGGTCGGGCAAGGCGTCCAGGATGTAATCCGCGGTGGCGCGTTCGGCCGCCAGCTTTTCCCGTTCGTCCTGCCATTGCCGGCCGAGACGGGCGATCGCTAGCGATAGGTCGCCCACCGTCGTCGCCTCATAGCCGGGGTCGTCCTCGCCCGCCGCCAACTGGTCGACCCGCATCCGCAGCCGTGCCAGGTCGGTCAAATGCCGCCATGCGATGATGCCGGCCAAGGCAAGCAACACCGCTGCCGCGCCGACCGCGGCGACTGGCGACAAAACGCCAATGGTCACGAGACCGGCCAACACCAATATACCGGGAGCGGCGACCGTGAAGACCGCGAGGAACAATCGATCGGGCCGGCGGTGCGGCATGGGCTACCCTTCATCGGCGGGGCCGGCGCCGAGGATCCGGCGCGGGCACCGTGGTTCTTCTAACCCACCTTTATAATGCGCCGATGTTAAAGGATCGCGTCATGGGCGGCCAAGGCTGCGGCGTTGACGATGTCGTTCACCGTCGATCCCATCGGCATGATCTGCACGGGTTTCGAGAGACCGATCAAGACCGGGCCGATCACCGTGCCGCCGCCGATCGCGCGCAGCAGCTTGGCGCTGATGCTGGCGCTGTGCAGGGCCGGCATGATCAGACAGTTCGCGGCGTCCGATAGGCGGCAGAACGGATAGAGCTGTTTCATCAGGTCGTAGTTCAATGCCGTGTCGGCCTGCATCTCGCCGTCATACTCGAAATCCAGCTTGCGGCTGTCGAGGATCCGCACCGCCTCGCGTATCCGCTCCATATGCGGTAGCAACGGCTGGCCGAAGTTGGAGAAGGAGGCGAGTGCCACCCGCGGCTCCTGACCGAACTGGCGGGCATAGCCGGCGGTCTGCACCGCGATGTCGGCCAGTTCTTCGGGCGTCGGTTCCTCATGGACGTTGGTGTCCGCGATGAAGACGGTGCGTCCCTGCATCACAACGACGGTAACGGCCATCACGCGTTCGCCCGGCTTGGGATCGATGACATGCATCACGTCTTCGAAGGCGGTGGCGAAACTGCGGGTCGTGCCGGTCACCATGGCGTCGGCGTCGCCCATCGCGATCATGCAGGCGCCGAAGGCGTTACGGTCCTGGTTCACCAACCGTTGGCAGTCGCGATAGAGATGTCCGCTGCGCTGCAGCCGCTCGTACAGGAAGTCCGTGTATTTCTGATTGTCCTTGCTGAGCCGCGCGTTGTGGATTTCCAGTTCGCCATTGGCTTCGATGCCCAGCCGTTCCATGGTTTCGCGCACCCGCTTTTCCCGTCCGATCAGGACCGGGTTGCCGAAGCCGGCATTGCGGAAGGCGACGGCGGCGCGGATCACCCGGTCCTCCTCGCCCTCGGCGAACACCACGCGGCGTGGATTGGCGCTGACCCGCGTATGGACGAACTGCAGGCAGGACAGGGCCGGATCGAGCTTCGCCGACAACTGCTTGCGGTAATCCTTCATGTCCTTGATCGGCGCGCGGGCCACGCCGCTGTCCATCGCGGCCTGGGCGACGGCGGCCGGGACCTCGGAGATCAGCCGTGGGTCGAAGGGTACCGGAATGATGTAGCCGGGGCCGTACTTCAACCGCTTGCCGCCATAGGCTGCATCCACTTCGTCCGGCACGTCTTCGCGCGCCAGCTTGGCGAGCGCCTCGGCGGCGGCGATCTTCATGGCGTCGTTGATCGTCGATGCGTGCACGTCGAGCGCGCCTCTGAAGATATAAGGGAAGCCCAGCACGTTGTTGATCTGGTTCGGGTAGTCCGAGCGCCCGGTCGCCACGATGGCGTCCTTGCGCACGCTTTCGATGTCTTCCGGCGTGATCTCCGGGTCCGGGTTGGCCATGGCGAAGATGATCGGGTCCTTGGCCATCGATTTCACCATGGCCTTGCTGACCGCGTCCTTGATGGACAGGCCGATGAACACGTCCGCGCCCTTCATCGCGTCGGCCAGGCTGCGCGCGTCGGTCGCGGCGGCGTGCGCCGACTTCCACTGGTTCATGCCGTCTTCGCGGCCCTGATAGATCACGCCCTTGGAATCGCACAGCACGATGTTGTCGTGCGGCGCGCCCATCGACTTGATCAGCTCGACGCAGGCGATCGACGCGGCGCCCGCGCCGTTGACCACCATCTTGGCGTCCTTGATATCGCGCTTGGTGAGGTTGAGCGCGTTGACCAGGCCGGCGGCGGTGATGATCGCGGTGCCGTGCTGGTCGTCATGGAAGACAGGGACATCCAGCAGCTCGCGAAGCTGCTGTTCGATCAGGAAACACTCCGGCGCCTTGATGTCTTCCAGATTGATGCCGCCGAAGGTCTTGCCGATCGTCTTCACGCAGGTGACGAAGGTGTCCACGTCCTCGGTGTCCACTTCTATATCGACGCCGTCGACGTCGGCGAAACGCTTGAAGAGGACGGACTTGCCTTCCATCACCGGCTTCGATGCCAGCGCGCCGATATTGCCGAGGCCGAGCACGGCGGTGCCGTTCGAAATGACCGCGACCACGTTGCCTTTGGCGGTGTAGTCGTAGGCGCGGGCGGCATCTTCCTCGATGGCGAGGCAGGGATAGGCGACGCCCGGCGAATACGCGAGCGACAGGTCGCGCTGTGTCGTCAGCGGCTTGGTCGCGCGAATTTCCAGTTTGCCCGGACGGCCCCGCTCATGCATGCGCAGCGCGTCCTGTTTGAGCAACTCTTCCGGCGTTTCGGTTTTCTTCTTTGCCATGAGCGTTTCGGCAGCCTCTATTCAGTTTGTCCAGTCATGCAATTGGCGCGGTCGTTCAATTTGTCCAGTCGCCGCCGCAACTCTTCCGGTGCGCGCCGCGGCGGTCATCGCCGCCGGTGGCTGTTCCCGCCACAGCCGGTGTCGCCGAGATGTGTTGAGGAAAGTCGCCGTTCCGCCGCCGGGGCCATACTGGCATGAAGCCGTTGGGCATGGCTAGCATCCGTGTTGCCCGTTTTACGGTCGCAAATTCCTGCGAAGTCGCGCGTTCCCTGCATGGAAGGGCCGCCGCCGCCGTGTTATTTTCCCTCCGCCATGACCCGCCCGATCTCCCGCAACCCGAAAAAGCAAAAGACCCGCCGGCCAAGCGGGCCGACACCGATGATGGCGCAGTATATGCGGATCAAGGAATCCTATCCCGACTGCTTGCTGTTCTACCGCATGGGCGACTTCTACGAGATGTTCTTCGAGGACGCGGTCAACGCCTCGGCGGCGCTCGACATCACGCTGACCAAGCGCGGCGAGCATGACGGCCGCGAGGTTCCGATGTGCGGCGTGCCGGTGCATGCGGCCGACGGATACCTCGCTCGATTGATCCGCAAGGGATTCCGTGTCGCGATCTGCGAACAGATGGAAGACCCCGCCGAGGCCAAGAAGCGCGGCAACAAATCGGTCGTGAAACGCGATGTGGTGCGGCTGGTCACGCCCGGCACGCTGACCGAGGACGGATTGCTGGACGCGCGGACGCATAACTATCTGGCGGCGCTGGCCCGGGTCGGCCGCGACCTTGCCGCAGCCTGGCTCGACATGTCGACCGGCGCCTTCTACACCCAGCCGCTGAAGGGCGGGGACGCGGCGGGTCTCGCCGCGATGCTGGCGCGGATCGATCCTGGCGAATTGGTCGTGCCGGAAAAACTGGCGGCGCAGGACGATCTTGCCGACATCCTGCGGGAGCGCGGCGAAAGCGTTTCGATCCAGCCGGACAGCCGGTTCGATTCACAGAATGCACAGCGCCGGCTGACGGCGTTGTATGGCGTCGGCTCGCTCGACGCCTTCGGCGATTTCGCCCGCGCCGAACTGGCCGCCGCCGGCGCGCTGGTCGACTATGTGGAACTGACCCAGGTCGGCAAGCTGCCGCATCTCGCGCCGCCGCGCCGGGTGTCGGCGGGCGCGCTGATGGAGATCGACGCGGCGACCCGGCGGAACCTGGAACTGGTGCGCACCTTGTCCGGCGAGCGACAAGGCAGCCTGCTGTCGGTGATCGACCGCACGGTCAGCGGCGGCGGCGCGCGGGCGCTGGCGGCGCGGTTGTCCGCGCCCCTGACCGACCCGGCCGCGGTCAACGGCCGCCTCGACATGGTGAGCTGGTTCGTCGACGACCCGGCCACGCGGGATGATTTGCGCGAGCGTTTGCGGCGCTGCCCGGACCTGGAGCGCGCGCTGTCGCGGATCACGGTCGGCCGCGGCGGACCGCGCGATATCGCGGCGGTGCGCGACGGGTTGATCCAGGCCGACGCCTTGCGCGGCGTCATCGAGGGCGCCGCCGTGCCGCCGCCCGCGGGCATCGCCGAGGCGCTGACCGATCTCGGCGAACATGCGGTGCTGGTGGACCGGCTGACCCGGGCGCTGGCCGACGAACTGCCGTTGATGGCGCGGGACGGCGGGTTCATCGCGCGCGGCTATGCGCTGGAACTGGACGAGGTGCGCGAACTGCGCGACGAGAGCCGCCGCCTGATCGCGAATCTCGAACGCCGTTACCGCGAGGAGACCGGCGCGGACACGCTCAAGATCCGCCATAACAACGTGCTGGGCTATTTCATCGAGGTGACGCAGCGCTTTGCCGACCGGCTTGGCGACGACTTCATCCACCGCCAGACCATGACCAACGCGGTCCGCTACAGCACCACCGAGCTGGCGGACCTGGCCCGCCGGATCGCCGATTCACGGGACAAGGCGGTGGCGATCGAGTTGCAGTTGTTCGACGACCTGATCGGCGAGGTATCGGCGCGCGCGGATGCGATTGCCCTGGCCGCCGCGGCGCTGGCGTCGCTGGACGTCGCGTCGGCGCTGGCCGATCTTGCGGTCGAGCGGCGTTACTGCCGGCCGGCGGTGGTCGACACGGCCGAGTTCGCGGTGACCGGCGGACGGCACCCGGTGGTCGAGGCCGCGCTGTCGGATGGGCAGGAGGGCGGTTTCGTCGCCAACGACTGCGACCTCGGCGAGACTGACCGGCTGTGGCTGGTGACCGGGCCGAACATGGCGGGCAAGAGCACCTTCTTGCGCCAGAACGCCCTGATCGCCGTATTGGCGCAAATGGGGTCTTTCGTGCCCGCCGAGGACGCGCGGCTCGGCGTGGTCGACCGGTTGTTCAGCCGGGTCGGCGCCGCCGACGATCTGGCGCGCGGCCGTTCCACCTTCATGGTCGAGATGGTCGAGACCGCTGCGATCCTCAACCAGGCGACCGAACGCTCGCTCGTCATCCTCGACGAGATCGGGCGGGGCACCGCGACCTTCGACGGTTTGTCGATCGCCTGGGCCGCGGTCGAGCATCTGCACGAGGTCAACCGTTGCCGCGCGCTGTTCGCGACGCATTTCCACGAACTGGTCGCGCTCACCTCGCGGCTTTCGGCGCTCAAGCCCTACACCATGCGGATCAAGGAATGGGAGGGCGAGGTGGTCTTCCTGCACGAGGTGGCGGCGGGCGCGGCAGACCGGTCCTACGGAATTCACGTCGCGAAACTGGCCGGTCTGCCGTCCGCGGTGATCGACCGGGCCGAGGCGGTGCTGAAGACGCTGGAAAGCGGCGAACAGTCCTCCGCGATGACCCGGCTGGCCGAGGACCTGCCGCTCTTCGCGGCGCTCGCCGACGCGCCGAAGGCGGCGGCCGCGCAACCGTCGGCGGTCGAGGAGACCCTCGCCGCGGTCGAGGCGGACGAGTTGACGCCCCGCGAGGCACTCGACCTGATCTACCGCTTGCGGGCCCTCCTGGACGACTGACCCGGCACGCCGGAAAGCGTTAGTTTCCCTTGCATTTGGACTGCCGCTGACGCATGACTTAGCGATGGAACGGCTGCGGAAAAAACGCGCGATCATCGATCGCGCCGCGCTGCATGAAGCGGCGCTGGCGGTGCTGGACGGGGGCCTTCCCGAGAGTGACCGGCCGCAAGCCATGCTGGAATTCTACCGCACGGCGCTGGACGACGGCGGCGCGGAAATTCGCCGCCGCTTCGACGAGGATCAAAGTGGCGCGATGGCGGTCCAGGGACACTGCTTCCTGATGGATCAACTGATCCGCGTGATCTACGACATCGCGGCGGACTATCTGTATCCCGCGGCCAACCCGACGGCGGGCGAGCAATTGTCGATCGTCGCCTATGGCGGGTACGGGCGCGGCGAGCTTGCGCCGAAATCGGATGTCGATCTGCTGTTCCTGCTGCCCTACAAGCAGACGCCCCGCAGCGAACAGATCATCGAACACGTCCTCTATACGCTGTGGGACCTGGGTCTGAAGGTCGGGCATGCGACGCGCTCGATCGACGACTGTATCCGCCAGGCCAAGGCGGACATGACGATCCGCACGGGGCTGCTCGAATCCCGCTTCGTCTGGGGCGAACAGGCCCTGTTCCGCGAGCTGCGGGCACGGTTCCGGGCCGAGGTCGCGGCCGGTACCGGGCCTGACTTCGTCGAGGCCAAACTGCGCGAGCGCGACGAGCGGCATCTCCGCATGGGCGACTCGCGCTACGTCCTGGAACCCAATGTCAAGGACGGCAAGGGCGGGTTGCGCGACCTGCATACGATGTTCTGGCTCGCCAAGTATCTCTATGGCGTGGACGACGTCTCGCGGCTGATTGAGGAAGGACTATTCACCAAACAGGAGGTGGCGCTGTTCGACAAGGCGCAGGCTTTCCTGTGGACGGTCCGCTGCCACCTGCACTATCTCACCGACCGGCCCGAGGAACGCCTGACCTTCGACCTGCAGCCGGAGCTGGCGACCCGGATGGGCTATCGCGATCACGCGGGCTCGTCGGACGTCGAACGCTTCATGAAGCATTACTTCCTGGTCGCGAAGGATATCGGCGATCTGACGCGCATCTTCTGCGCGGCGCTGGAGGCGCGGCACGAACGCCGCAGCCTGCTGCGCCTGCCCAGCGCCCTGTTCCAGCGCGAGGTCGAGGGATTCAAGGTCGAAGGCGGCCGCTTAACCGTGCAGGGCGAGAAGCACTTCGCCGAGAATCCGGTCGACATGCTGCGCCTGTTCGAGGTCGCCCACCGCCGGTCGCTCGATATACATCCGGAGGCGCTGCGCCTGATCACCCGGAGCCTGCGCCGCATCAACAAGAACGTGCGCGACGACCCCGAAGCGAACCGCATCTTTCTCAGTATCCTGGCGGCGGAGAAAAACCCCGAGGTCGCTCTGCGCCGCCTGAACGAAGCAGGCGTTTTCGGCAAGTTCATCACCGATTTCGGCCGTGTCGTCGCGCAAATGCAGTACGACATGTATCACGTCTACACGACGGACGAGCATACGATCCGCGCGATCGGCATACTCAACCGGATCGAGCGCGGTGAGCTGGCCGAGGACCATCCGCTGTCGACGGAGGTGATCCATAAGGTCCTGTCGCGCGAGGTGTTGTATGTCGCGGTGCTGTTGCACGACATCGCCAAGGGCCGCGGCGGCGATCATTCGGTTCTGGGGGCGAAGATCGCGGACAAGCTTTGCCCGCGCCTCGGCCTGACGCCGGAACAGACCGAAACCGTGAGCTGGCTGGTCCGCTACCATCTGCTGATGAGCAACGTGGCCTTTAAGCGCGACCTGGGCGATCCGAAGACGATCCTGGATTTCGTCGATCTGGTGAAGTCGCCGGAACGTCTGCGGTTGCTGGTCTGCCTGACGGTCGCGGACATCCGGGCCGTCGGTCCCGGCCGCTGGAACAATTGGAAGGCGACCTTGCTGCGCGACCTGTATTACCGGGCCGAGGCGGTGATGTCGGGCGGGCACGCCAAGGCCGGCCGGGATGCCCGGGCCGATGCCGCGGTCGCGGCCTTGCGCGCCGACCTGGCGGATTGGCCCGAGGCGGACATCGACGCCCATGTCGAGCGCGGCCATCCGGCCTATTGGCTGTCCTACGATGCGGAGACATTGCAGCATCACGCGCGCTTCATCCGCGAAGCCGAGGCGAGCGGGCAACCGCTCAGCATCGACCGGCAGGTCCATGCGGAGCGCGCGGTCACCGAGATCACCCTCTATGCCGATGATCATCCGGGGCTGTTCAGCCGCATCGCCGGAGCGCTGGCGGTGTCCGGCGCCAATATCGTCGACGCCAAGATCAACACGTTGAACAACGGCATGGCGCTCGACAGTTTCCTGGTTCAGGACGCCGACGGCGAGGCTTTCGCCCGGCCGGACAAATTGGCCAAGCTGTCGGTGCTGATCGAACAGACACTGTCGGGCCGTCTGCGCCCGCTGACCGAGTTGCGCAAGCGGCAGAGCTATCCGACCCGGACCGACGTGTTCAAGGTGGCGCCGCGGGTCCTGATCGACAACAAGGCGTCCAACCGCCACACGCTGATCGAGGTGAACGGCCGTGACCGGCCCGGCCTGCTGTATGACGTGACGCGCGCGGTGGCCGATCTCAGCCTGCAGATCTACGCCGCGAAGATTTCGACCTATGGCGAGCAGGTTGTCGACGTGTTTTATGTGAAGGATGTGTTCGGCCTGAAGATCGAGCATCCGGACAAGCTGGAGCAGATCCGCACCCGTTTGCTGGAGGCGCTGGCCGATCCCGATTGCAAACCCGCCGCCAAACCGCGTAAGAAACGCGCGGCCCGGCCCCGCGCCGCGAAAGCGGGCGTGGACGCGGCGGAATAGAGTTCCCCGGAAAGATGGAAAATTCCCCGATTTGACCGTATTGAAGAGGCCGCCAGCGGCAGGGTCCGCATGGCGTCAACGCTAGGAGGCATTATGGAACAGTCAGAAGTCGTGCGATTGCAGGCGTATCTCCGCGAGACCTTTGGATCGCAACGGATCCGGCTGGGCAAACCCAAGATGGACGGGTCGGTCGAGGTCAGCCTCGGCGAGGAGTTCATTGCGATCATCTACCGTGACGTGGACGAGGATGACGGCGAAGTCTCATACGCCTTCCAGATGGCCATCCTGGAGATGGACCTTCCGCCTGCACCGTAAGCGCGTGCCGCCGGACGTCCGACAGCGCCGTGACGCGGCGATTGTTTCATCGCGGCCCAACGGGTGACGCGCTGCCATGGCTCTGTTCCGTGCAATCGCGACCTTGGGCAGCTGGACGATGGTCAGCCGCGTTCTGGGTTTTTGCCGGGACATATTGCTTGCGGCTGTCGTTCAGGACCGCGCCGTAACCGACGCGTTTCTGGTCGCGTTCAAGTTTCCGAATTTTTTCCGCCGGCTCTTTGCCGAGGGCGCGTTCAACGCCGCCTTCGTGCCGGTATTCACCAAACGGCTGACGCAAGACGGACAAGCTGCCGCCCGCAAGTTCGGCGGCGAGGTGGCGTCGGTGATGGTGACGGTGATGTTGTGCCTCACCATCGCGGCGCAGGCGGCCATGCCGTGGCTGATGTTCGTTCTCGCGCCGGGTTTTGCGGATGATCCGGAAAAGTTCGCGCTGACGATCGATCTGACGCAACTCACCTTCCCCTACCTGATGTTCATGTCGCTGACCGCGCTGTTGGCCGGCATGTTGAACGCGATGCACCGTTTCGCCGCAACCGCAGCGGCGCCGGTGGTTCTGAACGTCATCATGATCGGCGTGCTTCTGCTGGTTCAGGAAGGCGTCTTGCCCCTGGCGGGCTATTCCTTGGCGTCCGGTGTCGCTTTGGCGGGCGCCGCGCAGTTCCTGTTGATGGTCATCGCCTGCAAACGCGCGGGCATCATGGTTCGGCTGCCGCGCCCGCGGCTCAGTCCGGGTGTCCGCCGCGTCTTGATCCTGATGGTGCCCGGCTTGATCGGCGCGGGCGTGGTGCAGGTCAATCTGGTGATCGACATCGTGCTGGCCTCGTTGCTGCCGGAAGGGGCGGTCTCCTATCTGTATTTCGCCGACCGCGTGAACCAGTTGCCGCTCGGCGTGATCGGCGTGGCGGTTGGGGTCGCCTTGCTGCCGATGCTGTCGCGGCATCTCAGCGCGGGCGAGGAGCAGGCGGCGACCGACACGCAGAACCGCGCCATCGAGTTCGCCTTGCTGTTGACCGTGCCGGCGGCGGCGGCGCTGGTCACGATCCCCGGTCCGATCGTCCGGGTGCTGTTCGAGCGCGGCGCGTTCGATGCGGCCGACGCGGCGGCGACCGCCGGGGCGCTTGGCGCCTTCGCGCTGGGGCTGCCGGCCTATGTGCTGATCAAGGCGCTGACGCCGGGCTTCTTCGCACGGCAGGATACGGCGACGCCGGTCAAGGTGGCGGTCGTCGCGATGACCGCCAACATCGGTATCGCCGTCGTCCTGATGCAGGTGCTGGCCCATGTGGGCATCGCGCTCGCCACCGCGTGTTCGGCCTGGATCAATGCGGCGATCCTGGCGGTCATCCTGCACCGGCGCGGCCACCTCGTCTTCGACAAGCGGCTGCGCGGGCGGGTGCCGCGCATCCTGATGGCGTCCTTCTGCATGGCGGTGGCGTTGTGGGGCGCGCATCAGGGTTTGGCCGATATGCTGGCCGGCCGGTCCGGCGAACGCATCGCCGCGCTGGCGGCATTGGTGGCTTGCGGTCTCGTGACATTCGCCGTCGTCGCCCCCCTTCTCGGCGCGGCGCGGATCGCCGATTTGCGGCGCGCCTTGCGGCGGAGTTGATTTGACACCCCGTTGCGGCGGTCTATGCTTTCGCTTTCTTATTAGCGTCGCACGCTGACAGCGCCGCCCGTTCTGGGCGGTGGAAAAGGAACATCCATGGTTCGACTTGCCGATCTTCCCGAGATGGAGGCCGAGCATCTGCTCGACCTGCCGTGCCCCGTCTACGAGGACAGTCCCTGGGCCGACGCGCCGCCGTTGAGCGGGATGCGGGTCGCGATCATCACCTCGGCCGGGCTGTCGCGGAAAAGCGACGAGACCTTCCGTCCCGGCGCGGCGGATTATCGGGTGATCCCGGCCGATATCGATTCGTCCGAGATCATCATGAGCCATGTCTCGACCAACTATGACCGCAGCGGATTCCAGCAGGACATCAACGTGGTGTTCCCGATCGACCGCCTGAACGAGCTGGCGGCGGACGGGACGATCGGGTCCGTGGCGTCCTTCCACTACTCCTTCATGGGGGCGACCGAGCCGGAGAAACTCGAGCCGCGCGCCCGCGAGCTGGCCGGCCTGTTGAAGGAGGACAAGGTCAACGCGGTGCTGCTGACGCCGGTCTGACCGAACTGCACGCGCGCCGTTGGCGGGCTTTCCCGATATCTCGAAGAAGAAGGACTGGTCACCACGCAGATCAGCCTCGTGCGTGAGCACACCGAAAAGCTGAACCCACCGCGCGCGCTCTGGGTGCCGTTCGAACTAGGGCGGCCGATCGGCGCGCCCGACGAACCGGCGTTCCAACGGCGCGTGGTCGATGCGGCCCTGGCGTTGTTCGCCTCGCCGGACGGCCCGGTCATCGCCGATTTTCCCGACGACGCGCCCGGCGGTAATTCCGGCGACATGTCCGGCTGGGTCTGCCCGGTCAACCTGACGCCACCGGCGGAGGATGCCGCGCCCGACAGCGCGCTCGCCGCCGTCCTCGCCGAGATCGACCAGCTCCGCCCCTGGTATCAGGTGGCGCTGGAGAAGCGCGGCCGGACCACCGTGGGTCTGAGCGGGCTCGACATCGACGCGGCGGCCAAGCTCTTGGCCGATTTCATCGACGACCCCTCGATCGCAAGCCCGCGCGACGACATCGCCTTGCCGCAACTGCTCAAATTCGCGTCCGACGACATCAAGGCGTGGTATTTCGAGGCCGCGACGGCGCAGCCGGGCCCCAGCGGCAGCGGCGTGCTGAACGACTGGTACTGGCAGGATACGGCGGCGGGCGCGATGGTGCGCCGGTTGGCCGCGACGTGCCGGACCTTGGACGGCGGGATGATGCAACTTCTTGGCCATAAGGCGCTGGTGCCCCGGACGCACGAACATCTGGTTCAGGACATATAAGGAATGGTTCGGCTCAGCGATCTGCCCGAGGTCGACGTCGCGCATCTCCTGGGCAAGGAGTGCGATGCCTTCGAGACGTCGCCCTGGGTGGCCGGGCCGCCGGTCGCCGAGCGCCGGGTCGCGATCGTCACCACCGCGGGTCTGCACCGCCGCGGCGACCGCAGCTTCGACATCCGTGATACCGGCTACCGGGTGATCCCCGGCGACGTCGCGGCCAAGGACCTGGTGATGTCGCACAGCTCGGTCAACTACGACCGCACCGGGTTCCAGCAGGACACGAACGTGGTCTTCCCGATCGACCGGCTTCGTGAGATGGAGGCGGCGGGCGAGATCGGCTCGCTGGCGCGCTTCCACTATTCGCTGATGGGGGCCGGCTGGCTGCCGCACGAGATCGAGCCGACAGCGGTCGAACTCGCCGGTATGCTGAAGGAGGACAAGGTCAACGCGGTGTTGCTCAGCCCCGTCTGACCCAACTGCACGCGCGCGGTCGGTGCGGCTGCGCATTACCTGGAAGCGAACGGTATCGCGACGACGGGGATCAGCCTGGTCCGGCCGAATACCGAGCAGATGCGGCCGCCGCGGTTCCTGTGGGTGCCGTTCGATCTGGGCCGCCCGTTCGGCGCGCCGAACGAACCGGAGTTCCAGGCCAAGGTGGCGCGGACCGCGCTCGCCCTGCTGGATCGCGACGATGGCCCGGTCCTGCTGGACGATTTTCCGGAGGACGCGCCCGGCGGCCCGTCCGGCGACATGTCGGGCTGGGTCTGTCCCGTCTCGCTGCCGACGCCGAAGGCCGAGGCCGGGTCCGCATTGCTGGAAGAGGTCTTCGCCGAGATCGAACGCCTGGCGCCCTGGCATGCCTTCGCTCTGGAAGAGCGCGGCCGGACGACCTTCGGGCTTTGCAAGCTCGAGATTGAGGACGTGGTGCGCTTCCTGAACGGCTTCTTCGACGGCACGCCGGACAACCCGCTGCCCGACCTGACGCTGGGCGAGGCGGTCCGGCTGGCCTGCGAGGACGTGCGGAGCTGGTATCATGAGGCGGCGACGGCTCAACCGGGCGCGGCCACGCCGAGCGAATTGCGCGACTGGTTCTGGGGCGAGACAGCGGTCGGGCGCTTCTATCTGGCGCTCCAGCCCGTGTTGGCCGAACATGCGGACGAGCGTGTGCGCCACGTCGCCACCGGGCAGTTCGTGCCGCGGTCGCAGCGCCACCGCCTGGGCTGAAACTCTTTCCCCTTTTGGCATGCATTGGACGGCGCTTGACGGCGGACCCGGCAGCCGGGATAACTCCGCGCGTTAGCCGTCCCCGGGTCCAAATCGGGGACCCCCGACCATCCGCGTGTCCAAAGCGAGGGACCAGACCATGAACCGCATCTTTTCGGGCATCCAGCCCACCGGCAACCTTCATCTCGGAAACTATCTCGGCGCGATCCGCAACTGGGTCGACTTGCAGGGCGACTACGAGTGCCTCTATTGCATCGTCGACCTGCACGCGATCACCGTGTGGCAGGATCCGGCGGAGCTGCTGGCGAGCACCCGCGAGGTGACCGCCGGGCTGATCGCCGCCGGCATCGATCCCGAGAAGAACATCCTGTTCAATCAGAGCCAGAACCCGGATCACGCCAGCCTCGCGTGGATCTTCAACTGCGTCGCGCGGCTCGGCTGGCTCAACCGGATGACCCAGTTCAAGGAAAAGGCGGGCAAGCACCGGGAGAACGCCTCGGTCGGGCTGTACGCCTATCCCAACCTGATGGCGGCGGACATTCTCGCCTACAAGGCGACGCATGTGCCGGTCGGCGACGACCAGAAGCAGCATCTGGAACTGTGCCGGGACATCGCGCAGAAGTTCAATTCGGACTTCGGCGTGGAGTATTTCCCGCAGGTCGAGCCGCTGATCCTGGGTCCGGCAACCCGCGTCATGTCGCTGCGCGACGGCCGGAATAAGATGTCGAAGTCCGACCCGTCGGAATACAGCCGCATCACGCTGACCGATGGGCCCGACGGGATCGCGCAGAAGATCCGCAAGGCCAAGACCGATCCGGATGCGTTGCCGTCCGAGGTCAAGGGCCTCGAGGACCGGCCGGAAGCGGCCAACCTGGTCGGCATCTATGCGGCGCTGGCCCGCAAGAGCCGCGAGGAGGTTCTGGCGGAAGTCGGCGGGCAGCAGTTCTCCGAGTTCAAGGGCGGCTTGACGGAACTGGCGGTGTCGGTTCTGGGGCCGATCGGCGAGGAAATGCAGCGCCTCGTGGACGATACCGACTATATCGACGGCATCTTGCGGCAGGGCGGCACCAAGGCGCGCGCCATTTCGGGACCGGTGATGCGCGAAATCCAGGAAATCATCGGGTTCGTACAACCCTAAAGACCGTCACATCAGTAGCCTATCGTCGGCGCGGCGGCGCGTATTGCGCCTGGCCGTGGCAAGATGGCAGACTACCGCCGGGTGGGAGGATCAAGGAATATGAGCGCGGATACCGAAAACACGGCCGCGTCGGCCGACGAGGAAAAGGCGGAGAGCGAGCGCATCTTGCTTGTCGTCGTGGACAAGAGCGATGAAATGCCCGTCGCCCTGCATTTCGCCTGCCGCCGGGCCCGCAACACGGGTGGTCGCGTGGCCTTGCTGAATGTCATCAAGGGCGCGGATTTCCAGCACTGGGCGTCGGTCGGTGACCTCATGCGGCAGGAAGCCCGCGAAGAGGGCGAACAGCTTCTGCAGCGCCTATCGTCCGAGGTCCTCGAATGGTCGGGGCGCTACCCGATTCTCTATATCCGCGAAGGGGATACCCGCGAGGAGCTGATGGCGCTGCTCGAGGAGGAGCCGTCTATCTCGATCCTCGTACTGGCGGCCAGCGCCGGGGTCAGCGGGCCCGGGCCCCTGATCAGCTACCTTTTGAGCAAAAAAGCCCGCAAAACCCGGATTCCGATCACGATCGTCCCGGGCAACCTGTCCGATGAGGAAATACTTGAAATAGCGTAGAGATTTTCTAGTTGAGTCAAGGAACCCCATGCTTTCGGGCTAAAGGACTACTTCAAAAGTGTGATTGTTTAACCCGAGTGAGCAGGCATTCTATCAACAATGGATCGCCGGGCATTAGTCCGGAAGGAGAGATCGAGAGATGTTTATTCAGACCGAACAGACGCCGAACCCGGCGACCCTGAAGTTCCTGCCCGGACAGACCGTGCTCGAATCCGGCACGGCGGACTTCACGGCTGCGGACGATGCGGCGGCCCGGTCGCCGCTGGCGGCCCGCTTGTTCGATGTCGAGGGTGTGGGCGCGGTGTTCTTTGGCCGCGACTTCATCACCGTCACCAAGACGGCCGAGCGCGAATGGCACATCATGAAGCCGGCCCTGCTTGGCGCGATCATGGAACATTTCACCGCCGGCCGGTCGGTCATGACCGATGCGGCGGAGGGTACCGACGGCAACGCGGTGTCCGAGGATGACGACGAGATCGTCTCCCAGATCAAGGAATTGCTCGATACGCGCGTCCGCCCCGCGGTGGCGATGGACGGCGGCGATATCGTTTATCACGGCTTCGAAGAGGGCGTGGTCTTCCTGACGATGCAGGGCGCCTGTGCGGGCTGCCCGAGTTCGACGGCCACGCTGAAAATGGGCATCGAGAATATGCTCAAACACTATATTCCGGAGGTTGTCGAGGTTCGCGCCGTCGGCTTCTAACCGTCAGCGGCCCGGCAAAAAAAGAGGCACATGAAAAAAAATCCGGCACAGGGCAAAACCGAAACCACTCCGAAACGCCGCTCCCGCGCGTGGGGCGTTGGCGTCGTCGGAATTCTCATGGGAGGGGCCGCGGCGGCCTTCGTGCCGCCGGTGCAGCAGCATGTCGCCGCCATCCTCGACGAGTCGGGCATGGTCGGTATGCGCAAGCCTTCGGCGATTCTCGCCTTTGCTACGCCGGCCAAGCTGAGCCGCCATTTCGCCTCCATGGGCTATGACCTCGACGCGGTCCGCAAGGACAACATGCCGGTGCCGCGGCTTTTCCTCTCCAAGGTGCCGGAAGGTCTCGGCGAGGTGAAGCAGACGCGCGAGCGCAAGGCGGTGTTCCTGCGCCTGATGCTGCCGTTGGTCCTGAACGCCAACGAGCGGGTGCTTCGGCAGCGGGCGCAGCTTCTGGTGTTCGATGCCAAGCTGGCCGCCGGCCGCGACCTGAGCCCGGACCAGCAGCACCGCCTCGAAGCGATCGCCGCGGAATACAAGACCGACCCCAATCGTCTCGACTTGCTTCTGCGCCGTGTCGACGCCGTTCCGCCGTCGCTGGCGCTTGCGCAGGCGGCGATCGAAAGTGGCTGGGGCACGTCGCGCTTCGTCCGCGAGGGCAACGCCGCTTTCGGGCAATGGACCACGGCAAAACACAAAGGCATGGTGCCGAACGATCGCGAAGCGGGGAAGTCGCACAAGATTCGCAGCTTCGATCACCTCGGCGATTCGGTGCGCTCCTATATCCATAACCTGAACACGCACCGCGCCTATGCCGGATTGCGGGACCTGCGCACCAGCATGCGGGCTGAAGGGAAGCGCCTGGCCGGGCAAAACCTCCTTCCGGCGATGATTTCCTATTCGGAAAAGAAGGGCGAGTATCTCGATCTGCTGCGCAGCGTGATCCGCACCAACCGGCTGTCGCCCCTCGACGCCGCCCGACTGAGCGACACGGGTCCGCGCTTCGGCAAGGACGTCTAACCGCTTTCTGCCGCGACCGGCCAATTCGCCGAAATTCAGGGTTTCACGTAATACTGCATCCCGAGCCAGCGCCAGCGGCCTTCCGGCCCCGGCATCGTGCAGTTGATTCGCGACCGTCCCTTGGGGAATGGCGCGTCGAAACGCACCTCGAAGCGCCGCTCTCCCAGCCGTTGGATCGCCGCCTTGCCGCCATGAGAGTGGTAGCAGGCGAGCTGCGATAGACCCCGCACCGATTCATCGACCGTGAACCCGAAGGCGGGCGGATTGGCGGCCGGTGGGATCAGCGGATCGGCCGGGACGACGCCGGTGACCGGCACCGGCAGCGCATTCAGGACCAGGGTCAGCCGGTCCATCCCGCCATAGGTCTCGTTCAGCGGGAAGCGCGGCAGGTAATAGCGCGACCGGCGCGATTCCATGACGCCGGAATGCTGGCCGAAGGCGGCGCTATGGCCCGCGGCGCGGACCAGCGCCGTGACCGCCGCCGAGGTTTCCCCGAACGGATAGGCGAACAACGGCGGCACCGCGCCGAGTTCGCGCTTCAGGATCGCGCTCGATGTCTCGATCTCGGCCTTGGCGGCGTCCAGCGGCATTTTTGCGAGATGTCCGTGCGTGTGGGTGTGCGCGCCGATGGTGACCCCGGCGTCGCGCAACTCGCGGACCTGATCCCAGGTCATGAAACCCGGCAGGCGCCGTTCGACCGGTTTCGTCGCCACGAACAGGGTGAAGGGCAGTCCGGCCTTCCGCAGCCGCGGCCAGGCCTCGGTATAGACCGACCGGTAGGCATCGTCGATCGTGATCGCGACGGTGCGGTCCGGCAGCGGGGTTCCCGCGCGGAGGGCGGCGGCGATATCGGGCAACGGCAACACGTTGTATTTGCCGCTCGTGAGTTCCGCGATATGGGCGTCGAACTGCGCCAGCTTGATATTGGTGCTGGGATGGGCGTCCTCGCCGAACCGGTGATACATGATCGCGCCGGCGGATACCGGGTCCTGGGCGGCGCTCAGCGGGGCCACCAGCGGCAGTGCCAGCGCGGCCAGCGCGCCGATCGTCAGCCATTGCCGTTGGCCGGGAATGTTGTATTTCATGGTGGAATCGGGCTAGCACTCGGTTCCGACAGTGTGACAGGTATAGGCCGCTTCGCGAATCGCGACAAGCGGATATCCAACCGCGGGCCGCCCGCCTGCACCCCGCCGACGCGCCAAAATAGGAAAGAAAAATGCTGAATCAGGCCGCAATCGACATCTTGTTCAACACCGCCCGGTCGCACCGCGAATGGAAAGACGACCCGGTCGGGGAAGATCGGTTGCGCGCCGTCTACGACCTGCTGAAGATGGCGCCGACCAGCGCGAATTGTTCCCCGGGCCGGTTTGTCTTCGTCGCCTCGGCCGAGGCGAAGGAGAAGCTCAAACCCTGTCTGAGTCGGGGCAACTTGGATAAGACCATGGCCGCGCCGGTGACGGCGATCATCGCCCATGACCTGGATTTTCACGAACGCCTTCCCGAGCTTTACCCGTTCGCCGACGCGCGGGCGTGGTTCACCGGGAACGATGCGTTGATCGAGGAAACCGCTTTCCGCAACGGGTCCCTGCAAGGCGCCTATCTGATCATCGCCTGCCGGGCGCTTGGGCTGGATTGTGGCCCGATGTCCGGTTTCGACAATGCCAAGGTGGATGCGGCTTTTTTCGACGGGACGCCCTATCGGTCCAATTTCCTCTGCAATATCGGCCATGGCGACGGGTCGATCCTCGAGCCCCGCGCGCCGCGGCTTGATTTCGACACCGTCTGCCGCGTCCTGTAACGGCGGCGGGCCGAAGAAATGATGCTACTTGCGATCGATACCGCGACGAACCGCTGCTCCGCTGCGGTCTTCGCCGAGGGTGCGGTCGTCGCGTCGCGCAGCGAAGATATGCGGCGCGGCCATGCCGAGGCGCTGATGCCGATGGTGTCCGACGTCCTGGCGGAGGCGGGCCTGACCGGGGCGTCCGGCGTTACCGGACTGGACGGCATCGCGGTGACCGTCGGGCCCGGCGCGTTCACCGGCGTGCGGATCGGCCTGGCGGCCGCGCGGGCGATGGGGTTGGCCGCCGGATGCCCGGTGCTCGGCCTGACCACGTTGGAGGTGGTGGCGATGGGTGCCGCGCCCGGTCTGCCGGTGCTGGCGGCGCTCGATTCCAAACGCGCCGACGCCTATGTCCAGCTTTTCGATCCGGATGGCCGGCCGCTCGCCGCGCCCGCGGCGTTGCTGCCCGATGCGGTGCCGGCCTATCTGGCGGCGGGCGGCCTCGACGCCGGCGACATCGCCATCGTCGGGGACGGCGGGCTTACGGTTGCGCCGGCGGTGGCCGCCGCCGGTTATATCGTCCGGCCTGGCGAGGGCGCCGGGCTGCCCGATATCGCCGTTCTGGCGCGGCTGGCGGCCCGACGGTGGCAGGAGGTACAGCCGAACCTCAACCATGCACCGCCCAGCCCGATTTATCTGCGGCCGCCCGACGCGACGCCGCCGCGGGCGCGGCCGGCGCCACGGAAACCCGGATAATGGCGACGGTTGCGATCCATCCGGTCACGACCGCCGATATGGATCTTCTGGTCGATCTATACGCCCGCAGCTTTGACGAACCCTATGCCCGTCCGGCGTTGGAGTCGCTGATCAACTCGCCCGGTGCATGGGCGACGATCGCCTGGCGGAATGCGGCGGCCGGAGAGGGCGCCGGGCGGCTCGGTACCGGCTTCGTTATCGCCCGCATGATCGCCGGGGAAGGTGAAATCCTCAGCGTGGGCGTCGCGGTCTCGGAGCGCCGGCGCGGCGCCGGGCGGGCGCTGCTGACCGATGCGCTGTTCCGGCTGGCGCTCAGCGGCGCGGAGGCGGTGTTCCTGGAGGTGGGCGAGGACAACCCCGGCGCGGTTGCGCTGTACCGCGGGCTGGGTTTTCGCGAGGTCGGCCGCCGCCGGGGATACTATTTGCGAAAGAACGGGCGGCGTGTTTCGGCGTTGATCATGCGCTATGCCGTTAAAAAATCCGACTATTCATCGGAATAGTAGAAGAATCAGCCTCTCTTGATGTGTACGGCTAATGCTTGCTACACTATAGTTACTAATGTTTCTTCGACTATAAACGACATGCAGAATCGGTTAGTCGGTGGAACCAAAAGAAAGAATAATCAGGTGGGAGAATTTTCCGCTACAACTGCGGAAAAAGGGTCATGCAGGTGACCGTATCAATAAAGGGGCACGAAAAGATGACAGAGTCATCCACAGGAGAGGTGAAACGGGAAGAAATTCTTGGGCATACTTCCGAGATTGTTGCCGCTCACGTTTCCAATAATACGGTAGCGCTTTCCGATTTGCCGGGTTTGATTGAACAGGTTTATCGCACGCTCGCAGCGGTCGGTGGGGCCGAAGGCGGAAGCGCGGACAGGCCGACGCCAGCCGTTCCGATCAAGAAATCGATTACGCCGGATTTCATCGTCTGTCTCGAGGACGGCAAGAAATTGAAGATGCTCAAGCGGCATCTCAAGACCGCCTACAACATGACGCCCGAGGAGTACCGGGAGCGGTGGGGCTTATCGCCGGATTATCCGATGGTGGCGCCGAATTACGCGAAACAGCGTAGCCGTCTCGCCAAGCAAATCGGGTTGGGAACCCGGTCGCGCCGCAGCCGTCCGGTATAGACGGATTTGCGGTTACGCCAGGGGGACGGCCCCAAACACGCGTGGCGTGGCTCGACGCCACGCGGGTGGTGTTCCTTCCTTCCGAACGTACTATAGTTAATCTCGCAAAGACGAAGCGGGGTTGCCTTGCCGGATCGAATCGAAAAACTTTGTGCCGACAAAGGTCTGAAAATGACCGCCCAGCGGCGCGTCATTGCGCGGGTGTTGTCGGAGGCAACCGACCATCCCGACGTGGAAGCCGTGCACCGGCGCGCCATGCGGATCGACTCGCGGATCAGCATCGCCACGGTGTACCGGACCGTGCGCCTGTTCGAAGAGGCTGACATCCTGGAACGGCATGACTTCCGCGACGGCCGGTCCCGTTACGAAGAAGCCACGGATACTCACCACGATCACCTGATCAATATGGAAACCGGTGAGGTAATCGAATTCCAGAACGAGGAAATCGAGGCGTTGCAGCGCGAAGTCGCGAAGAAGTTGGGTTTCGATCTGGTCGATCATCGTCTCGAACTCTACGGCGTCCCGACAAAAAGTAAGAAAAAGTCGAAAAAGTAAGACTAGACGTCGCCGTTTATTCAAATATCCGCATCAAAACCGTCACATGGTCTGACGATACTGCCGGTCCATTGGGTGCCACCGTTGAGGCACGTCACTTTGGTAAAGGCGGTAGAGACGCGTCATGTCGATACACACGCAGTCGACCGGCGCCGGCCAGACACTTTCAGGAGAACGACCTGCTCATCTGGCCCGTTCCGGGGACCTCGAAGTACGCCTCGCGGCGTCCGAGGACGAGATCATCGCGGCGCAGGCGCTGCGCTATCGGATTTTCTATGACGAGATGAAGGCGGTTCCGTCGGCCGATTTGGTCCGGACCGGCCGGGACGTCGACCGGTTCGACGCCGCGGCGGATCATCTCCTGGTCATCGATACGCGGGAGACACGGGCGGACCGGGCCGTCGTCGGCACATACCGGCTGATCCGGCGGACCGCGTCGCGCGAATGCGGGGGCTTCTATACCGGCGGCGAATTCGATATCGCCCGGATCGACGCCTGGTCCGGTGAGGTTCTCGAACTCGGCCGGTCCTGCGTCGACGAAGCCTATCGCAGCCGGCGGGTGATCAACCTGCTGTGGCGCGGGATCGCGGCCTATCTCAAGGAACACGATATCCAGTTGATGTTCGGTTGCGGCAGCCTGCCCGGCGCCGACCCCGAACGGCTGCGGCTGCCGCTGGGGTATCTCTATCACCATCACCTGGCGCCCCGGCATATCCGCCCGCGCGCCTTGCCCGAACGGTTCGTGGACATGAACCGGATGGCGAAGGAAGACATCGACACCGCCCGCGCGCTGGCCGAGATTCCCCCGCTGATTAAAGGGTATCTGCGGCTCGGCGGATTCGTCGGCGACGGCGCGGTGGTGGACGTCGGGTTCAATTGCACCGATGTGTGCGTGGTCGTGAAAACCGATCTGATGACGGCGAAGTATGCGCGGCATTACGGCTGCGAGGTCCCGTCCCTGAATGCCGCATAAACCGTCACGCATCGCGCGCGGCGTGCCGCTTGCGCCCTGCCGCGCGGCGCTGCGGGCAATCGCTCTCGTCGCCGGCACGGCGGTGGCCGTCCTCGTCCGGGGCTTTGTGCGCGTCACCGTGCCGGTGGCGGCGGCGCGCATTCCGTTCCTGTGGCACAGGATGTGTTGTGTCCTGATCGGACTGGAAGTCCGGCGCTACGGCCAGCCCGCCGATGCGGGTCCGGTCCTCTACGTGTGCAATCATGCATCCTATCTCGACGTGCCGGTGATGGGCGCAAGCGTGCGGGCGAGCTTCGTCGCCAAATCCGACGTGGCGTCGTGGCCCGTGATCGGCGCGTTGTCGCGGCTGCAGGATACGGTCTTCATCGACCGCCGGCGGCACAGCGCCCATGCCCAGCGCGAGGCGCTGCAGCGCCATCTTCAAGCGGGCCGCAGCCTGATCCTCTTTCCCGAAGGCACCAGCGGCGACGGCAACCGGGTGCTGCCCTTCAAGACGGGGCTGTTCAGCGCGGCCGACCCGCCGGGTCGGGGCCGAGCGGTCACGGTCCAGCCGGTGACGATTGCCTATAGCCGCCTGGACGGCTGGTCCATGGGGCGGGCTCTGCGCCCGTTCTTCGCCTGGTATGGCGACATGACGCTGGTGGATCATCTCTGGATTTGCCTCGGGTTCAACCGGCCCGGTATCGACGTGGTGTTCCACGGGGCGGTGCAACTCGCCGAATTCGGCTCGCGCAAGGCACTGGCCCGGCACTGCGAAAGCGTCGTTGCCCAGGGTCTGTCCGATGCCCTGTCGGGCCGGCTCGACGAAATTTACGGCGGCGTCCGGACGGAATCCCGCGATCCGGACGCTGGAGGGGCGCAGCTGCCGGAGTGGCCGGTCTTTACCGGCGCTTGAAACGGCGCGGGATATGTGAAAAGTTAATCTTTCATTGGTCCTATAGGGGCTATAACAAGGGTGAACAGGACCGAAAGTCCGGACTTTACCGCATTGACCAGAAGTTTCGCAGGCAAGAGCCAAACGCGATATGCCCCCGGGCGGCAGGCAGGCTGCTGACGGTGGGCAAGAAGCTCTACATCAAGACTTACGGCTGCCAGATGAACGTCTATGACTCCGACCGCATGGCGGATGTCCTGACGCCGCTCGGCTATGCGTCGTCGCAGTCGCCCGAAGGGGCCGATCTGGTGATCCTGAACACTTGCCATATCCGCGAAAAGGCGGCCGAGAAGGTCTATTCGGAACTGGGCCGGCTGCGCGCGCTCAAGGACCAGCGCCGCGCCGAGGGCGGCCGCATGATCGTCGCCGTCGCCGGTTGCGTCGCCCAGGCGCAGGGCGAGGAGATCCTCGATCGCGCCGCCAGCGTCGACATCGTCCTTGGACCGCAGACCTATCACCGGCTGCCGGACATGATCGCCGAGGTCGAACGCGCGGAGGGCGCGCGGGTGCTCGACACGGAATTCCCGGCGGAGGACAAGTTCGATTTCCTGCCGGAAGAGACGGCGGCGCCCGGCGTGTCGGCCTTCCTGACGATCCAGGAAGGGTGCGACCGCTTCTGCACCTTCTGCGTCGTGCCCTATACCCGGGGGGCCGAGCAATCGCGCCCGGTCGATGCGGTGGTCCGCGAGGCCGAGCGGCTGGTCGCCGGCGGCACCCGTGAAATCACCCTGCTGGGCCAGAACGTGAATGCCTATCACGGCACCGGGCCGGACGGCCGCGAATGGCGGCTCGGCCGCCTGATCCGCCGTTTGGCCGACATCGACCGGCTCGATCGTATCCGCTACACCACCAGCCATCCGCGCGACATGGACGACGACCTGATCGCGGCCCATGGCGACGTGCCGGCGTTGATGCCCTTCCTTCATCTGCCGGTACAGTCGGGGTCGGACAGGATCCTGGCGGCGATGAACCGCCGGCACCGGGCCGACGATTACCGCCGTATCGTGGACGGATTGCGGACGGCGAACCCCGAACTCGCCCTGTCGTCCGACTTCATCGTCGGTTTCCCGGGCGAACGCGACGAAGATTTTGCGGCGACCCTGGCGTTGGTCACCGAGGTCGGGTTCACCCAGGCCTTTTCCTTCAAATACAGCCCGCGCCCCGGAACGCCGGCCGCCGATATCGGCGACCAGGTGCCGGAAGACGTGAAGGACGAACGTCTGGCGGGCTTGCAGCAATTGCTGCGGGCGCAGCAGGACGCCTTCAATCAACGCCAGCTCGGCCGCGATCTGCCGGTCCTGTTTCAAGGCCGCGGCCGCCACGCCGGACAGGTGGTCGGCCGGTCGCCCTATCTGCAGCCGGTGCATGTTGTCGCGCCCGAACGGCTGATCGGCGGCATCCGGCCGGTGCGGATCGTGGAGGTCATGGCGAATAGCCTGAAAGGCGAAGTCGTCGAGCCGGCACTTGGCGAAAAGGCGGTCGCGTGACACAGCTTTCGACATCCGCCGACGCCGCGACCCTGTTGCTCGATTTCGAGGACAACCGGTTGCTCCCGCTGCTGTACGGCTCGCATGACAAACACCTGACGCAGATCGAACAGCGCCTCGGCGTTTCGCTGACCAGCCGTGGCAACCAGATCGTCATCGCCGGACCGGCGGACTCGGCGTCCCTGGCGCAGCGCGCGCTCGAACGCCTGTATCGCCGCGTGAAGAGCGGCCTGCCCGTCGACCCCGGCGAGGTCGACGCCGCGTTGCGGATGTCCGACACGGCCAATACGCAGCCGGACGGCGACGAGCCGATCATCAAGACGCGGCGCAAACGCGTGTCGCCCCGCTCGCCGGTACAGGCCCGCTACATCGAAGCGATGCGGCGCGACGAACTGGTCTTCGGGATCGGACCTGCAGGCACCGGCAAGACCTATCTGGCGGTGTGCTATGCGGTCGAGATGCTGCTGGCCGGACAGGTCGATCGGCTGGTGCTGTCGCGGCCGGCGGTCGAGGCGGGCGAACGGCTGGGCTTCCTGCCGGGCGATATGCGGGACAAGGTCGATCCGTATCTCCGGCCGCTGTACGACGCACTGTACGACACGATGCCGGCGGATCAGGTCATGAAGAAACTGGAGTCCGGGGAGATCGAGATCGCGCCCCTCGCCTTCATGCGGGGACGGACCCTGACCAACGCGTTCGTCATTTTGGACGAGGCGCAGAACACCACGCCGGTGCAGATGAAGATGTTCCTGACGCGGTTGGGCGAGAACAGTCATATGGCCGTCACTGGCGATCTCAGTCAGATCGACCTGCCGGGCGGCGTGAAGTCCGGGTTGCGCGATGCGGTCGAGACTCTCGACGGGGTCGAGTCCGTCGCCTTTATCCGTTTCACCGAGCGCGACGTCGTGCGGCATCCGTTGGTGTCCCGCATCGTCCGTGCCTATGATGCACGGGATGCATCCGGCGGCAAGAAACCGGAGCGCCGCGAATGAGCGCTTCGATCGACATCGACATCGCGGCGCCGATGCGCCAGTGGATGGACGTCCTGCCGGATGCCGAGGAACTGGTCCGCAGCGCCGCGACGGCGGCCTGGCAAGCCGGGGGCGGCGATCCGTCCGCGGCCGTGGAAGTCAGCGTGGTGCTGGCGGATGACGCCACCGTCCGGGCGCTCAATCGCGACCATCGCGGCAAGGACAAGCCGACCAACGTGCTCTCCTTCCCGATTGGTGGAGACGGCGGGCCGGCCGCCCCGATGATGCTGGGTGACGTGGTCCTTGCCTGCGAGACGGTGACCGCGGAGGCGGCGGCGCAGGGGAAATCGGTGGCGGACCATCTTCGCCATCTCGTGGTGCACGGCGTGTTGCATTTGGCGGGCCATGACCACGAAGACGACGCGGCGGCCGAGCGAATGGAACGGCTGGAAACGCGTATACTTGCAGACCTGGGGGTCGGCGACCCATATGAATACGGTGACGTGGCGGAATGACCGCCCGTATGCGACCATGGCTATGAACGACGACGGTGCACAAACGGAACCTCCATCTAGCCCCGACGCTGCGACCGACCTGCGAAAGCCGGCAGGCTGGCGGCGTTGGTTCAAGGGTTTGCGCAACGGGCGCAACGGCGGCTCGAATGTCCGCGAGACCTTAGAAGAACTCATCGAACAGCACGAAGAGCGCGAAGACCCGATCGATTCGCGGGAACGGCAGCTCATCGATTCGATCCTGACGGTCGGCGCCCTGACGGTGAATGACGTCATGGTGCCGCGCGCCGATATCGTCGCCGTCGAGTGTTCGACATCGCTCAACGATGTTGTCGAAATGATGTCGAAGGAGGCGCATTCGCGCCTGCCGGTCTATCGCGAGACCCTCGACGAGGTCATCGGGATGGTCCACATCAAGGACGTGTTCCCGATTATCGGCCGGAACAAGACCGCCGAACTGACCAAGCTGGTGCGTGAGGTCCTCTTCGTGTCGCCCAGCATGCGGGTGCTGGACCTGTTGCTGCAGATGCGCCTGTCGCGGACGCATATGGCGTTGGTGGTCGACGAATACGGCGGGATCGACGGGCTCGTGACGATCGAGGACGCGGTCGAGCAGATCGTCGGCGAAATCGAGGACGAGCATGACGACGCCGTCGGTCCGAGTCTGCAGCGGCGCAACGACGGGACGGTCATCGCCGACGCGCGTTATCCGCTCGACGATTTCGAGGACGAGGTATGCGCCATCCGTTCCGAAGAGGAGCGGGAAGAGGATATCGATACGCTCGGCGGGCTCGTCTTCAGTATCGCCGGGCGCGTGCCGATGCGCGGCGAGGTCGTTTGTCACGAACCGTCGGGGGTCGAGTTCGAGGTGATCGAGGCCGACCCGCGCCGTATCCGCCGGCTTCGACTCGGCAACCTGCCGGCATCCCGGCTCGCCGATGAGTGACGCGGCGGCACCCGCCGCGCGAAATTCCCTGATGCAGGCCATCGCGGCCTGGTTCGCAGAATTGACCGGTTGGCGACGGGGTGGCGTCGCTTTCCTCGCCGGCGCGGTAGCGACGCTGGCGCTGCCGCCGGCACATGTCCTGCCAGCGATGTACCTGGCGTTTCCCATACTCGTCTGGATGCTGGCGGGCGCCCGGGGATGGCGCTCGGCCTTCGGACTCGGTTGGTGGTTCGGTTTCGGCTTTTTCGCCGCGAGCCTCTACTGGATCGGCAACGCCTTGCTGATCTTTGCCGCCAAGCATGCCTGGATGATTCCGTTCGCGTCGCTCGGTCTGCCGGCGTTTCTCGCGGTCTTCACCGGTGCGGCGACCGTAGCAGCCGCATGGGCTGGGTCGTTCGGCCGAGGTCATCTCGACCGGGCGCTCGCCTTGGCGCTTGCCTGGGTCGGCGCGGAGTGGCTGCGCGGCCATATCCTTACCGGCTTTCCTTGGAACCTGGCGGGGCACGGTTGGGTCGGGTCCGACGCGTTGTTGCAGACCGCGTCGGTCGTTGGGATCTATGGCGTCAGCCTGATCGCCCTGACCTCCGCCTGTCTGCTGGCGGCGCTGGCCGAGGGCGGCCGCCGGCGCTGGATCGCCTGCGCCGTCGCCGCCGCATTGCTCGTGGGTCCTTGGGCCGGTGGCATGGCGCGCTTGGCGTCGGCTCCGGCGCCGGGCGAGGCGGCGGTGCCGGGGGTCGGGCTTCGCCTGGTGCAGGCCGGCATTCCGCAGCAGGAGAAATGGCGGCGGAGTCTGCGGCAGCGTAACCTCGACCTGCACCTCCGGCTCAGCCGGGACAACCGGCCGGATTGGGTCACCCATATCATCTGGCCGGAAAATGCCGCTACCTTCTTTGTCGAGGATCAGCGACCCGAACGCATGGCCGTCGCCGGCGTGGTGCCGCCGGGCGGCTTGGTGATCACGGGCGCGCCGCGCCGCGAGATGAATCCGCTGCGCCTTTGGAATTCGATGTTCGCGATCGACGGGTCCGGCGCCGTGGCCGGGCAGTACGACAAGGCGCATCTGGTGCCGTTCGGGGAATATGTGCCGCTGCGCGACCTACTGCCGATCGCGAAGATCACGCAGGGGGCCACCGACTATTCCGCCGGGTCGGGGCTCCAGACGATGCGGCTGCCCGGCCTTCCCCCGATGAGTCCGTTGATCTGTTACGAGGTGATCTTTCCCGGCGCCGTCCTCGATCGGAACGATCGCCCATCATGGTTACTGAATCTCACCAACGATGCATGGTATGGTCTGACGGCGGGACCGTATCAGCATCTTGCAATTGCCCGCGTCCGTGCCGTCGAGGAAGGCATGCCATTGATTCGGTCGGCCAATACGGGGATTTCCGCCGTGGTCGATTCCTACGGCCGGGTTTTGGCTCAGTTGGGTTTGCGGGAGAAGGGGGTCTTGGATGTGCGTCTGCCGGCCGCCGTCAGTCGGAAGACACTTTACGGACGGTATTATGATATGCTTTTCATGGCAGTCTGGCTGCTCGCATGTGTTGTGTTAGTTTCGGTAAGCCGCTCACGCGGTTGAAAAGTTTTTACAGTTCCTAAACCGGGGTGGCCTTGACCGAGTCGAAACTTTGACATAACAAGGGTCTACCCGAAGGCTATTGAAAATTTTGGAAAAAATGGGGGTCGTAAGACCATGTCGAATACAGCGCCTGTACGGCAATCTGCGGGCCGAACTGGCAAACCGAACCCGGTTGACATCCACGTGGGAAGTCGCGTCAGGTTGCGTCGTACGCTTCTGGGATTGAGTCAGGAGAAACTTGGCGATGCGCTGGGGCTGACCTTTCAGCAAGTTCAGAAATATGAGCGGGGGGCGAACCGAATCGGCGCAAGCCGGCTGTTCGATCTGTCTCGTGTCTTGGACGTTCCAATCTCGTTTTTCTTCGATGACATGTCGTCAGACGTCTCGGAACGGTCGCCGGCCCAGGAAGTCGGGCTCCCCGACCTGCCGCCGTCCGGCTTCGACGTGGATCCGATGGCAAAGCGGGAGACGCTGGAGCTTGTGCGCGCCTATTATCGCATCAAGGATCCCAACGTCCGGAAACGCGTCTTCGATCTTGCGAAGGCGCTGGCCAACGTCAACGACTCCGACTAAGAAATCCGTCCGTTTGTGGTACTCCGGCCGTTGGGGCGCAATGCACGCGCCTTGACGATATAAGGAAACATTGTCACAAGAGCGGCCCGTTGTCGTTTTCAGCGGGGGTCTGCGATTCATGCCCGCGGCCGGGCATTCGGTTTCGGACGATATTTTGTTTATTTGATGGAGGACGTGCGCGTGGCGACGGGAGATTACCTTTTTACCAGCGAATCGGTATCGGAAGGGCATCCGGATAAGATTTGCGACCGAATTTCCGACGAAATCGTGGATCTGTTCCTGGCGTCCGGCCCGGACGTGCGCACCGGCGTCGAAACCCTGGTCACGACCAACCTCGTTATCCTGGCTGGCGAGGTTCGCGGGCCACAGGACATCGACGCCGATCAAATGGAGGCGCTTGCGCGGAAGGCGGTTAAGGAAATTGGCTACGAGCAGGATAATTTCCATTGGAAAAACATGGACGTGCAGTGTTACGTCCACAGCCAGTCGCCGGACATCGCCCAGGGCGTCGACGCGGCCGGGAACAAGGATGAAGGCGCCGGCGACCAAGGCCTGATGTTCGGGTATGCCTGCAAGGAAACGCCGGAACTGATGCCGGCGGCGATCCAATACAGCCATGATATCCTTCGGAAAATGGCGGCGGCCCGGCATGCCGGCAAACTGCCCGGGATCGGCCCCGATTCGAAGAGCCAGGTCACCCTCGCCTATGAGGGCGGCAAGCCGGTGCGGGCGACGTCCGTGGTGGTCTCGACACAGCACGAGGAATCGTTGGAGCAGGACGAAATCCGCGAACTGGTCCGGCCTTTCGTGCTCGATGTGCTGCCCGAGGGCTGGATGTGCGGCGACGACGAGTTCTACGTCAATCCGACCGGCCGATTCGTCATCGGCGGTCCGGACAGTGACGCCGGCCTCACCGGCCGCAAGATCATCGTCGACACTTATGGAGGCGCGGCACCGCATGGCGGCGGCGCTTTTTCCGGCAAAGACCCGTCCAAGGTCGACCGGTCGGCGGCCTATGGCGCGCGGTATGTCGCGAAAAACGTCGTCGCGGCCGGATTGGCGGACCGATGCACCATCCAGGTCGCCTACGCGATCGGCGTCTCAAAACCGTTGTCGGTCTATGTCGACACCTACGGCACCGGAACGGTCGATGACGCAAAGCTCACGACGGCGGTGACGCAGGCCATGGACCTGAGCCCGCGCGGCATCCGCGAGCATCTCAATCTCAGCCGGCCGATCTACGCCCGGACCGCGGCCTACGGCCATTTCGGGCGCACGCCGGACGATGACGGCGGGTTCTCCTGGGAACGGACCGACCTGGTCGACGCCTTGCAAGGCGCGCTGAGCTAACCCTTTCCGGAAGCCCGCCCGAAGGGCGTGAGGCGGATGGTATGGCCAAGGAAGACCGGCGAATTCTCTACGGCCGCCGTCGCGGCCGTCGGCTCCGTCCGGAGCGGGCGCGGTTGCTCGACCGGATGCTGCCGGAACTGGCGCTGACGCCCGAGGAATTGGACGGCGATCCGGCGGCATGGTTTCCGCGGCCGATCCGGGCCCTCTGGTTCGAGGTCGGGTTCGGCGGCGGCGAGCATCTCGCCCGCCAAGCCGCATTGCACCCGGATATCGGCTTCATCGGTTGCGAACCGTTCCTTAACGGCGTCGCGAAGCTGTTTGCGGCGATCGATGCAGCACCCGACGACGCGCCGATCGACAATATCCGTGTCTTTCCCGACGACGCCCGTACCGTGTTGGACCGGCTGCCGGGCGGGTGCCTGGACCGAGCGTTCATTCTGTTTCCGGACCCCTGGCCAAAGGCGCGGCACAACCGCCGCCGTTTCATCGCGCCGCCGCAGCTCGACGCCTTGGCGCGGGTACTGGCGCCGGGCGCGGAACTCCGCCTGGCCACTGATCACATGGATTACCTGCGGTGGATGCTGTTTCACTGCTTACGCCACGATGCGTTTGAATGGCTCGCCCGGGGACCGGCGGATTGGCGGGAACGGCCGGCCGACTGGCCGCCGACCCGATATGAGGAAAAGGCGCTTGAGCGCGGGGCGGCCTGCGTCTATCTCCGTTTCCGCCGTCGGCCGCCTGCCCGGTAAGACGCGCAGAAAGACCTTGTCGTAGGGCGCGAAAACGCTTAAATAACACCATAAGTTACCCATATGGTCGATACGTCGACTAAGTGTATTGGGTGGGCCAGCGGCCCGCCCTTTTTAGTTCCGGGTCCGCGGGAAGGCGGACCGAGGGGAAGCATGGATCCGGCGGCGCGAGTCGAACGCATAATTGCCCCTGCCCTGGAAGACATGGGCTATGAAATCGTCCGTGTCCGTTTGTTGGGCGACCGGGCCCGGCGTCACCTGCAGGTGATGGCTGAACGGACCGATCAGGCGGGCATGACCGTAGACGACTGTGCGGATATCAGCCGCGCGGTGTCGGCGCTGCTCGATGTCGAGGATCCGATCGCCGGCCCATACGAGCTGGAGGTCAGTTCGCCGGGGATCGATCGTCCGTTGACGCGATTGCGCGATTTCGAGCGCTTCGCGGGATTCCGCGCCAAGGTCGAGATGCGCGAGCCGATCGACGGGCGGCGGCGCTTCCGGGGCCAGGTGATCGGGGTTGCCGACGATTACGTGAAGCTGGAATTGGACGAGGGTGTCGCCGAGCTGCCCTTTGATGGAATTGAAAGCGCGAAGCTGCTGATGACGGATGATCTGTTGGCGGCCGCGCAGAGTGGCCGGCATAGCCACTAGAACAGGATCGGCGTCCGGCGGTCGGTACCGCCGCGGCGCGTAACGAGGAGTATGGATTAGGATCATGGACAGCATGGAAACCGTTGAGGCAGGCGTTTATCCAAGGACGGAGCTGTTGTCGGTCGCTGACACGGTCGCCCGCGAAAAGGGTATCGACCGGGATCAGGTGCTCGAAGCCATGGAGCAGGCGATCCAGAAAGCCGGCCGGTCGAAATACGGCCACGAGAACGACATCCGGGCCGAAATCGACCGGACCAGCGGCGAAATCCGCCTCGCCCGTTATATGGAGATAACGGACGACGTGGAGAACGAGGCGACGCAGATGACCCTGGCGGCGGCGCAGCAGAAGAAATCCGATGCGCAGCTCGGCGAGTTCATCGTCGATCCGTTGCCGCCGATCGACTTCGGCCGGATCGCGGCGCAGACCGCCAAGCAGGTGATCGTGCAGAAGGTGCGCGAAGCGGAACGCGAACGGCAATACGAGGAATACAAGGACCGCGTCGGCGAGATCGTCAACGGCATCGTCAAACGGGTCGAGTTCGGCAACGTCACGGTCGACCTTGGGCGCGGTGAGGCGGTGGTGCGGCGCGAGGAGTTGCTGCCGCGCGAGAGCTTCCGCCGGAACGACCGGATCCGGTCCTACATCTACGACGTCCGGCGCGAGCAGCGCGGGCCGCAGATTTTCCTGTCGCGGACCCATCCGCAATTCATGGCCAAATTGTTCAGCCAGGAAGTGCCGGAAATCTACGATGGGATCATCGAGATTCGCGCGGTGGCGCGCGACCCGGGCAGCCGGGCGAAAATCGCCGTCATCTCCAACGACTCGAGCATCGATCCGGTTGGCGCCTGCGTCGGCATGCGCGGCAGCCGCGTTCAGGCGGTGGTCGCGGAATTGCAGGGCGAGAAGATCGACATCATTCCCTGGTCCGGCGATCCGGCGACCTTCGTGGTCAACGCCCTGGCGCCGGCGGAAGTTGCCAAGGTCGTGCTCGACGAGGATGCGCATAAGATCGAAGTCGTCGTCCCCGACGAGCAACTGAGCCTGGCAATCGGGCGGCGCGGACAGAATGTGCGGCTCGCGTCGATGCTGACCGGCTGGGAGATCGACATCCTGACCGAGCAGGAAGAATCCGATCGCCGGCAGGCGGAATTCCGCTCGCGCAGCGATACCTTCATCGCGGCGCTTGATGTCGAAGATGTCATCGCCCATCTTTTGGTGACAGAGGGTTTCACCAATGTCGAAGAAGTGGCCTTCGTGCCGATTGACGAATTGGCGTCCATCGAAGGTTTCGACGAGGACATCGCCGCCGAATTGCAGCGCCGGGCGCGCGCCTTCCTGGAATCGGAAGGCGAGCGGCTGACCCAGGCCGCCAAGGAACACGGTGTGCAGGACGACTTGATCGCCGTCGCCGGGTTGACGCCGCAGATGCTGGTCACGTTGGGCGAACGCGAGATCAAGACCTTGGAAGACTTCGCGGACCTCGCCTCCGACGAGCTGACGGACCGCCAGGAAGGAATCCTGCGGGAGTACGATCTCAGCGAAGACGGCGCGAACGACATCATCATGACGGCGCGCGTCGCCGCCGGATGGTTCACCGAGGAAGAGTTGGCCGCGGCGAAGGCGGAAGCGGAAGCAGCTGCGGCGGCCGAGGCCGAAGCGGCAGCCGCCGCGGAAGGCGGAGCGGACGGCGAGGCCGGTGGCGACGGGGCGGCGGAAACACCGCGCCAGGACGCCTAGGCGCCGGTAGCAGGAACGAGGAGCGGATATGTTGGCAGCGATGCAGACGGCAGAGGTCGACGGCGGCCGGGACGGCACGGGCCCGTCCGGCATGCCGTGCCGCCGGTGCATCGTGTCCGGCAAAAGCCGCGAGACCGCGTCTTTGGTTCGTTTCGCCGTCGGGCCGGACAACCAGATCGTGCCGGATATCGCCGGATCGCTTCCGGGCCGCGGCATCTGGGTCTCCGCGGATCGCGACAGTATTGCCGCGGCGGTCGCAAATCGCTTGTTTGCGCGCGCTGCGCGGCGCAATGTGAGCGTGGACGAAGGATTGCCTGCGCGGGTGGAAACCCTGTTGCGGGACCGGTGTATCGATCTGATCGGGTTGGCGCGCCGCGCCGGCGATGCCGTCGCCGGCTTCGACAAGGTTACCGCGTTTCTTGCCAAGAACGCGGCAGGGGTGGTTTTCGCGGCATCGGACGCGGCGGACGGCGGTCGCCGGAAGATGCAGCGGGGGGCGGCCGGTATTCCGCTCATCGAGCAGTTGGATCGGTTGGAGTTGGGGCGAGCCTTCGGGCGTGACCAAGTGGTGCATGCGGTCGTTGCCTCGGGAAAGATAGCGGATAGCCTGTTGGCCGATGCACGGCGGTTGTCCGGGTTCCGGCAGCAGGTTGCCGAAAGAGGAACGGAATGACGCAGAACAACGAACAAGACGGCAAATTGACACTGAGCCGGCCGGGACGGCTGGAGCTCAAGAAGACGGTCGAAACCGGTCAGGTTCGGCAGAGCTTCAGTCATGGCCGGACCAAGTCGGTGACGGTCGAGGTGCGGAAGAAACGCACCTTCGAGCGCGGCGCCAGCGGGCGCATGCGGGCCGTTCAGGATGCGGATGCGCTGCAAGGGGATGCGGCGGGTTTCGCCGACGACTCGGACAACCTCACCGAACAGGAGCGGGCCGCCCGCGTGCGCGCGCTGCACGATGCAGCCGCCGACGAGGAGCGCCGCCGCATCGACGAGGTGGAGCGCGAACGTCAGGAACTCGCCGAGGCGGAAGCCCAGCGTGTTCGCGAGGAAGCCGAAGCCAAGCGCCGCGCCGAAGAGGAATCGCGCCGCAAGGCCGAGGAAGACACCCGCCGCAAGACCGAAGAGGAAGCGCGCCGCCGCAAGCCGGAACCCGCGGCCCAGCCGGCCGCACCGGAGGCGAAGGAAGCTGCCGAAGAGACGCGCCGTCCGAGGACCAAGGCCCGGCCCGAGGTCAAGAAGCCGGCGCCGTCACGGGGACGCGACGAACCGCGCCGCCGGGATTCCGGCAAGCTGACGATCAGCCAGGCCTTGGAAGAGGCGGACGACGAGGGTTCGACCGAACGCGCCCGCAGTCTGGCGTCGATGCGCCGGGCCCGCGAACGCGAGCGGCAACGCCAGTTGGCCGAACAGCGCCGCAACGACCCGCAGCGGGTAGTGCGCGAAGTCGTCATCCCGGATTCGATCACCGTGGCCGATCTCGCCAACCGCATGGCGACGCGCGGCGCCGACGTCGTCAAATCGCTGATGAAATCCGGCATCATGGCGACGACCAACCAGACGATCGACGCCGACACCGCGCAGCTGGTGGCCGAGGAGTTCGGCCATAAGGTCAAGCGCGTCTCCGAAGCGGATGTGGAAATCGGCGTCGGGACCGAACTGAACCTGACCGGCGAACTGGAATCGCGGCCGCCGGTGGTGACCGTGATGGGCCATGTCGATCACGGCAAGACGTCGCTGCTCGACGCGCTGCGCTCCAGCGATGTCGCGGCCGGCGAGGCGGGCGGCATCACGCAGCATATCGGCGCCTATCAGGTCGAGGTTGCGGGCGGACAGCCCATCACCTTCCTCGACACGCCGGGCCATGAAGCGTTCACGGCGATGCGGTCGCGCGGCGCTAAAGTGACGGATATCGTCATATTGGTTGTCGCGGCCGATGACGGGGTACAACCCCAGACTGCAGAGGCGATCGCCCATGCAAAGGCCGCCGAAGTGCCGATGATCGTCGCCATCAACAAGATGGACAAGGAGGGCGCGGACGCCACGCGGGTACGCAACGAGTTGCTCAACCACGAGATCGTCGTTGAAGGTCTGGGCGGTGACGTGCTCGACGTCGAGGTCTCGGCGATCGCGAAGACCAATCTGGATAAGCTCGAAGAGGCAATCCTGCTGCAGGCGGAACTGCTTGAACTGCAGGCGAGCGTCTCGGTGCCGGCCCAGGGCGCCATCGTCGAAGCCAAGATGGAGCAGGGCCGCGGGTCCGTGGCGACCGTGCTGGTCCAGAACGGTGTGCTGCGCAAGGGCGACGTCTTCGTTGCGGGCGCCGAATGGGGCCGCGTGCGCGCGCTGATCGACGATCGCGGCAATCAGATTGAAGAGGCGGGCCCGTCCCAGCCCGTCGAAGTGCTCGGACTGCAAGGAACGCCGTCTGCGGGCGACGATTTCAACGTGGTCGAGGACGAAGCACGGGCGCGCGAAATTTCCGAATACCGCAGCCGTCAACTCCAGCGGCAGTCGCACGCTGCCGGGGCGCGCGGCACGCTCGAGCAGATGTTCGATCAGATCCAGGCCGGCGAAGCGTCCGAACTGGACCTTGTCGTCAAAGGCGACGTGCAGGGCTCGGTCGAGGCGATCATCGGGTCGCTGCAGAAGTTGGGAACGGACGAGGTCAAGGTCCGGCTGCTGCACACGGCGGTCGGCGGCATCACCGAATCGGATGTCGTCCTCGCCAACGCCTCTAACGGTCTGATCATCGGCTTCAACGTCCGGGCCAACCCGCAGGCGCGGGAACTGGCCCGGCGCGACAATGTGGACATCCGCTACTATTCGATCATCTACGACGTGATCGACGACATGAAGCAGCTCATGAGCGGCATGTTGGCGCCGGAGGTCCGCGAGACGCAGCTCGGCTACGCCGAAATCCGGCAGGTCTTCAACGTCAGCAAGGCCGGCAAGGTCGCCGGTTGCATGGTCACCGAAGGCGAGGTTCGCCGCGGGGCCAAGGTACGGTTGCTGCGGGACGACGTCGTCATCCACGAAGGCAGCCTCAAGACGCTGCGGCGCTTCAAGGAAGACGTCCGGACCGTGCAGCAAAGCTACGAATGCGGCATGGCGTTCGAGAATTACGACGATATCAAGGAAGGCGACGTCATCGAGTGCTTCCAAGTGGAAGAGGTGGCGCGCAGCCTGTAGCCGGGTTGCCCTGCCTCCGGGCGGGCATACCCGCGGCGGCCTTCGTATTGGACGGACAGCGATGAAAGCAAGGGAGAGAAGCCGCGCGCCGAGCGTGCGGCAATTGCGTGTTGGCGAGGAAATCCGCCATTGTCTGGCGGCGGTCCTGAGCCGAGGCGATTTGCGCGACCCCGATTTGCGGGGCGTCAGCGTCACCGTGTCCGAGGTTCGGGTAAGCCCCGATTTGCGGAATGCGACGGCGTTCGTCATGCCGTTGGGCGGCGAGCGCCCCGGCGAGGTGATCAAGGCCCTCGACCGGGCGGCACCCTTCCTTAAACGCCAGATCGGGCGCGAGGTCCAACTGCGGCATATGCCGAACCTGGCCTTCCGCCGCGACGAGACCTATGACGAGGCGACACGGATCGACACGATCCTGCGGTCCTCGGACGTGGCGCGGGATCTCGATCCCGAGACGCCGGACGATCCCCAGAACCCGTCCGATCCGGCCGAGCGCTGATCATGGGACGGCGAAAACGCAGAGGCCAGCCGGTCCATGGGTGGCTCATCGTCGATAAACCGTCGGGCATGACGTCGACCGCGGTGGTGAATACGGTCAAACGCCTGACCGATGCGGCGAAGGCCGGCCATGGCGGAACGCTGGACCCGTTGGCGACGGGCATCCTGCCGGTGGCCTTCGGCGAGGCAACCAAAACGATGCAGTATGTCGTGGACGGGCTGAAGACCTATCGGTTCACCCTGCGCTGGGGGTCGGAGACCGATACCGACGACGCCGACGGGACCGTGGTGCACACCAACGACGCGCGGCCGGACGAGGCGGCCGTCCGGGCCGTTCTGGCCGACTTCACCGGCGAGGTGGAACAGGTGCCGCCGCGCTATTCGGCCATCAAGGTCGACGGGCAGCGCGCCTACGACCGGGCCCGCGACGGCGAGGAATTCGAACTGGAATCCCGGCAGGTCTGGATCGAGGGTCTGGAGCTGGTCGATATACCCGATCCGGACCATGCCGTCTTCGAGGTTTCCTGCGGTGCGGGCACCTATATGCGGTCCCTGGCGCGCGACATTGCGCGGGACGTGGGTGCTGCCGGGCATATCGCCGACCTGCGCCGTACCCGCGTTGGCCCCTTCACCGAGGAAAACGCGATTTCGCTGGACGAACTGCGCTCTTTTGGGCACAGTGCGGCCGTTTTGGAGCACTTGCTACCGGTTGAGACCGCGCTGGACGACATCCCGGCCCTGGCCCTGACCGATAGTGAGGCGAGCCGTTTGCGCAATGGGCAAACCGTGTCTCTGCTTCGGAAAATGGATCTCGACCGTATCGCCGACTTCAACGACGGGGATACGGTGCTCGCGGTGGGCCGGGGAAAGCCCATCGCGCTCACGCGTTATGCGGCGGGTGAGGTCCATCCCCTCCGGGTGCTGAACCTATAAGCAGTTAAGGAGAACCCGATGTCGATCACGAGTGAACGAAAGAAGGAACTCATCGAGGAGTTCGCCATCGGTCCGGGCGATACCGGGTCGGCCCCGGTGCAGATCGCGGTGCTGACCGAACGCATTAAGAACCTGACCGAGCATATGCAGTCCCATAAAAAGGATTTTCATTCGCGTCGCGGCCTGTTGGTTATGGTCGGACAACGGCGTCGATTGCTCGACTACGTCAAAGACAAAGACCAGGCGCAATACGAGGCATTGATCAAGAGCCTTGGTCTGCGCCGCTAAGAACCGGGCATCCGTCACAAACCGGGCCGTTTCGATGCGGCCCGTAAGACGACGACCGGAATTCCGGCAAAATCGGCTATGGTGCCGACGCCGGATCGACCGGCCACGGAAGGATTCCGTTGACCGGCGTATCGCCGCAGCCGACTGGAAATGGTGTGAAACGGCTGGCGGTTTTTGGAATGTAAAGGGAAGATAGATGTTCAATATCACACGAAAAGAAATCGAATGGGGCGGACGGCCCCTGATCCTGGAGACAGGGAAGATCGCGCGCCAGGCCGATGGGGCCGTGCTCGCGACCTATGGCGGCACGCAGGTCCTCTGCACCGCCGTGGCGCAGAAATCGCCGAAGCCGGGAATCGACTTTTTCCCGCTGACCGTGAACTACCAGGAAAAGACATTCGCCGCCGGCAAGATTCCAGGCGGCTTTTTCAAACGCGAAGGCCGGCCGAGCGAGAAGGAAACGCTGACGTCGCGTCTGATCGACCGTCCGATTCGCCCGCTGTTCCCCAGCGGCTTCCGCAACGAAACGCAGGTGATCTGCACCGTTCTGACCCATGATTTCGAGAACGATCCCGATGTCGTGGCGTTGATCGGCGGGTCCGCGGCGCTGACGATCTCGGGCATTCCGTTCCTGGGTCCGGTCGCGGCCGCCCGTGTCGGATTCATCGACGGCGAATACGTACTGAACCCGCAGATGGACGAGATGAACAGCTCCGACCTGGATTTGGTCGCCGCCGGCACGCATGAAGGCGTGCTGATGGTCGAGTCCGAGGCGCATGAGCTGGACGAAGCGACCATGCTCGGCGCCGTCATGTTCGCGCACAAGGAAAGCCGCGCGGTGCTCGACATGATCGTCGATCTGGCCGAGGCCTGCGCCAAGGAGCCGTGGGCCCTGCCGGAACCGCCGGCGGAAACGCAGACGGTACAGGACCAGGTCAAGGAGCTTGCCGAAGCGCCGTTGCGCGAGGCCTATTCGTTGACCGTCAAGCAGGAACGCGTCGAAGCGGTCGGCAAGGTCAAGGAAGACACGCTCGACGCCCTGGTCGAAAAGGACGAGGAAGCCGACCTGCAGCTCGCCGCCTCCGCCTTCAAGGGCTTGGAGAAGGATGTGGTGCGGGGCAGCATCCTGAAGACCGGTCAGCGGATCGACGGACGCGACACCAAGACGGTGCGGCCGATCGACTGCGAAGTCGGCATCCTGAACCGCAGCCATGGCTCGGCCTTGTTCACCCGCGGCGAGACGCAGGCCCTGGTGGTGACCACGCTCGGCACCGGCCAGGACGAGCAGATCATCGATGCGCTCGAAGGCGAGTATCGCGAAAACTTCATGTTGCATTACAACTTCCCACCCTATTCGGTGGGCGAGGCGTCCTTCCTGCGGTCGCCGGGCCGTCGTGAGATCGGCCACGGCAAGCTGGGTTGGCGGTCGATCCGTCCGCTCATCCCGTCCAAGGAGGATTTCCCCTACACCATCCGCATCGTGTCCGAGATCACCGAGTCCAACGGCTCGTCGTCTATGGCGACGGTCTGCGGATCGTCGATGTCGCTGATGGACGCGGGCGTGCCGTTGAAGCGGCCGTGCGCGGGCATCGCCATGGGATTGATCAAGGAAGGCGACGATTTCGCCGTCCTCTCGGATATCCTGGGCGACGAGGACCATCTCGGCGACATGGACTTCAAGGTCGCCGGCACCGACGAGGGCATCACCGCGTTGCAGATGGACATCAAAATCACCTCGATCACCGAGGAGATCATGAAGATCGCGCTGGATCAGGCCAGGGACGGCCGTCTGCACATCCTGGGCGAGATGACCAACGCCATCACCGGCGCCCGCGAGGAAGTTTCCGAGCATGCGCCGCGCATCACGACGCTGAGCATTCCGCGCGACAAGATCCGCGAAGTGATCGGCACGGGCGGCAAGGTCATCCGTGAAATCTGCGAAGTGACCGGCGCCAAGATCGACATCGACGACGACGGGACCGTCAAGGTCGCGGCGGTCGACAGCGAGGCGGGCGACCGCGCGGTCGAGTGGATCAACTCGATCATCGCCGAGCCCGAGGTCGGCAAGATCTACGAAGGTAAGGTCGTGAAGGTCGTCGACTTCGGCGCCTTCGTGAACTTCCTCGGCAGCCGGGACGGCCTCGTGCACATCTCCGAACTGAAAGAGGAGCGGGTGCCGTCGGTCGAGGACGTGGTCAGCCAGGACGACATGGTCAAGGTCAAGGTGCTCGGCATCGACGACCGCGGCAAGGTCAAGCTGTCCATGCGGGCGGTCAATCAGGAAACCGGCGAGGAGATCGAGATCAAGCCTCGTGAACCCCGGCGGGACCGTGAAGGCGGCGATCGCGGGCGGCGTCCGCCGCGCCGGGACCGGCGCCGCGCCTCCGAGTAGGCAGGCGATACGGACGAATGAAGACGGCCGCTGGAAAGTTCCGGCGGCCGTTTTTCTTTGGCTGTGATTCGCGGTCGGGTGCGGTGTCGGCGCGGCTCAGTCTTCGGATAGGTTGACCATGCCGATGACGTTGTAGCCGGAATCCACATACATCACCTCGCCGGTCACCCCGGCCGACAGGTCGGACATCAGGTAGACGCCCGCGCCGCCGATATCCTCGAGCGTGACGTTGCGGCGCAACGGCGCGTGCTCCCCTTGCCATTTGTAGACGGTACGGGCGCTCGCGATCGCGGAGCCGGCGAGTGTCCGCATCGGACCGGGTGAAATCGCGTTGACCCGGATGCCGTCGCCGCCCAGGTCCGTCGCGAGGTAGCGGACACTGGCCTCGAGCGCGGCCTTGGCCACGCCCATGACATTGTAGTTCGGCATCACCCGTTCCGCGCCGGAATAGGTCAGCGTCACCAGGCTGCCGCCGGCTTGCATCAGCGGGGCCGCGCGCTGTGCAACGGCGGTGAAGGAAAAACAGGAAATTTCCAGTGATTGCAGGAAGTTGTCCCGGCTGGTGTCGATATAGCGGCCCTTTAATTCTTCCTTGTCGGAGAAGGCGACCGCGTGCAGCACGAATTCCAGGCCGCCCCAGCGTTCCTTGATCGTGTCGAACACGGTGTCCAGGCTGCCGGTGTCGGTGACGTCGCAGGGCAGGACGATGTCCGAGCCGACCGACTCGGCCAAGGGCCGGACGCGCCGCTCGAAACTGTCGCCCTGATAGGTGAAGGCAAGCTCGGCGCCGTGCTCGTGCGCCATCTTCGCCATGCCCCAGGCGATCGAATGGTCGTTGGCGACACCCATCACCAAGCCACGGCGGCCGGCCATTAAGGATCCTGCGGTCATCGGGTACGCCCGTTGTTGCCGTTATTGTTCTGTCTTTGCCGAACTGCCGGAATGGGCCGGTCGTGCGGTATCGCGGCCCCGCGGGGAGGCCGTTCAGGCGTCATATCGTTTGAAGACAAGGGTGGCGTTGGTGCCGCCGAACCCGAAACTATTGGAGATGACGCATTCCAGCGGCACGTTGTCCTGCCGTTCGGTGACGATCGGGAAATCCGCCGCGCCAGGATCGATCTCTTCGATATTCGCGCTCGCCGTGATGAATTCGTTATCCATCATCAGCAGCGAGTAGATTGCCTCATGCACGCCGGTCGCACCCAGGGAATGCCCGGTCAGCGACTTGGTCGAGCTGATCGCAGGCACATGGTCGCCGAACACCTCACGGATCGCGTCCAGTTCGGTGATGTCGCCGACCGGCGTCGAGGTACCGTGCACGTTGATATACCCGACCGGATGGTTCAATCCGTCAATCGCACGCTTCATGCAGCGCACCGCGCCTTCGCCCGACGGCTGGACCATGTCGTGGCCGTCCGAGGTGGCGCCGTATCCGACGATCTCGCCATAGATTTTCGCGCCGCGCGCCTTGGCGTGCTCCAGTTCTTCCAGCACGACCACGCCGCCGCCGCCGGCAATCACGAATCCGTCGCGATCCTTGTCATAGGCGCGGCTCGCGCGTTCCGGCGTGTCGTTGAAATTGGACGACAATGCCGGCATCGCGTCGAACAGCACGGTCATCGTCCAGTGCAATTCCTCGCCGCCGCCGGCGAACACGATATCCTGCTTGCCCCATTGGATGAGTTCGTAGCCGTTGCCGATGCAATGGGCGCTGGTCGAGCAGGCGGAGCTGATCGAGTAGTTCACGCCCTTGATCTTGAACGGGGTGGCCAGCGTCGCGGAATTCGTGCTCGACATGGTGCGGGGCACCATATACGGGCCGACGCGCTTGGCGCTCTTTTCCTGCGCCAGGTTCCAGGCCAGAAGCAGGTTCGAGGTGGACGGGCCGCCCGAACCCATGACCAGCCCGGTGTTCTCGTTCGAGACGTCGCTCTCGGTCAGGCCGGCATCGTCGATCGCCTGCTGCATGGCGATGTAGTTATACGCCGCGCCGTCGCCCATGAAGCGCCGCAGCTTCCGGTCGATATGCGCGTCGATGTCGATATCGACCGAGCCGTGGACGTGGCTGCGAAATCCGCGTTCCGCATACTCTTCGCAATGAACGATACCCGACCGCCCCTCTTTCAGGGAGTCGAGCACTTCTTCCTTGTCATTGCCGATGCTGGACACGATGCCCAGCCCGGTGACTGCAACACGCCGCATATTCAACCTCGCGAGAAACGCGTGAGCTTAGGGATTACGTGCCTTCCTGCGATGTGAACAGGCCGACCCGCATATCCTTCACATTGTAGATGACCTCGCCATCGGATTTCAGGATGCCGTCGGCGATGCCCAGGACCAGCTTGCGCATGATGACGCGCTTCACGTTGATCTGATACGTCAATTTCTTTGCGGTTTCGAGAACCTGACCGCTGAACTTAACTTCTCCGACCCCAAGCGCCCGGCCCCTGCCGATGCCATTGACCCAGCCCAGGAAGAACCCGACGAGCTGCCACATGGCGTCGAGGCCGAGGCAACCCGGCATGACCGGATCATTTTCGAAATGGCATTTAAAGAACCAGAGTTCCGGCTTGATATCGAACTCCGCGATGATCTCGCCCTTGCCGTGCTCGCCGCCTTCTTCCGAGATGTGCGTTATTCGATCGAACATCAGCATTGGCGGCAGCGGCAGCTGCGCATTTCCCGGGCCGAACAAACGGCCATGACCGCACTCGATTAGATCTTCGTACGTGTAACTGCTTTTTCTTGTCGACAAACGAGCCTCGTCCAGGACCTTGGTCTCCAATTCCGGCGATACAAATATCGCAGGTCGCACTATAACACAACGTCCCCGCGTGTGTGCGGTTCGCGGAGCGCGGCCGCAACGGGGTCAAATTCGATCAAACGTCCAAATTGGCGACTTTCAACGCGTTCGACTGGATGAAATCGCGGCGCGGCTCGACAAGGTCGCCCATCAACGTGGAGAAGACCTCCTCGGCGTCGTCCGCATGGCTGATCTTGACCTGATGCAGCACCCGGGCCTCCACGTCCATCGTGGTCTCCCACAGCTGCTCCGGGTTCATTTCGCCCAGGCCTTTGTACCGCTGCACGCCGAGCCCCTTGCGGCTGACATTGCTGATCTCGTCGACCAGGGCCACCGGGCCGAAGATCTCGATTTCCTGGTCCTTGATGGTCAGCGTCGGGTGACGGCCGTAATATTCCTGGAATTCCGGGGCTTTCGCATCCAGGCGTCGGGCATCGGCGCTGCGGACGAGGTCGCCGTCGATCTCGAACCGCTGGGTCACGCCGCGCCGGGTGCGCGAGAATTCCAGCCCGCCGGTGTCGCTCGGCTTTCCGGCCCATCCACGCTCCAGCGGATCGACCATGTTGTCCAGGCGTTTCGCGATGTAGTCGGCGGCCTGCTCGGCGCGTTCCGGGTCGGACAGGATGTCGGCGTTGAGCGCCCCGGCGATCGCCGATTGCTCGACGATGTCGCGATTACCGACCTTCTGTGCCATCGATTCCAGCAAATGCTTGGCATCTCGGGCCGAATCGATGACCTGCCACAGGTCCTCTCCGGCGCGTTGGCTGCCGTCGCCCAGGGTGAGCGTCAGGTCTTCCAGGCCATTGCGCAGCAGGTAGTCCTCCAGGGAACGTTCGTCCTTGAGATAGACCTCCGAGCTGCCCTTCTTGACCCGGTAGAGCGGCGGTTCGGCGATGTAGAGATAGCCGCGCTCGATCAATTCCGGCATTTGCCGGTAGAACAGGGTGAGCAATAGGGTTCGGATGTGACTGCCGTCGACGTCGGCGTCCGTCATGATGATGATCTTGTGGTAGCGCACCTTGTCGGGATCGAAGTCTTCCTTGCCGATACCTGTCCCGAGCGCCGCGATCAACGTGCCGATGTCGGTCGAGCCGATCATCTTGTCGAAGCGCGCGCGTTCCACGTTCAGGATCTTGCCGCGCAACGGCAGGATGGCCTGGAAGCGGCGCTCGCGCGCCTGTTTCGCGGATCCGCCGGCCGAGTCGCCCTCGACGATGAACAACTCGCACTCGCTCGGATCGCGCGACTGGCAATCGGCCAGTTTGCCGGGCAGGTTGGCGACGTCCAGCGCGCCCTTGCGCCGGGTCAATTCGCGCGCCTTGCGGGCGGCCTCGCGCGCGGCGGCGGCTTCGTACACCTTCTGCACGACGCGCTTGGCCTCGCCCGGGTTCTCCTCGAACCACTGGCTGAGCTTTTCGTTCACGACCGACTCGACGATCGGGCGGACCTCCGAAGACACCAGCTTGTCCTTGGTCTGGCTGGAGAATTTCGGGTCCGGCACCTTGACCGACAGGACGCAGGTCAGGCCTTCGCGCGCGTCGTCACCGGTGATGTTGACCTTGTCCTTGCGGGCGATTCCGGCATTCGCGGCATAGGCGTTGACCTGCCGCGTCAGCGCCCCCCGGAACCCGGCCAGATGGGTACCGCCGTCGCGCTGCGGGATGTTGTTGGTGAAGCACAGCATCGTCTCGTGATAGCTGTCGTTCCATTGCATCGAGATTTCGACCGCCACCCCGTCACGCTCGTCGAGGATGCCGATGGGCTTGCCGATCAACGCGGTCTTGGACCGGTCGAGATATTCCACGAAGGCTTCGATGCCGCCCTCGTAATGCAGCTCGACGACCTTGGGTTCCGGGATGCGCGCGTCGGTCAGGATGATCCGGGCGCCGGAGTTGAGGAACGCCAGCTCGCGTAGCCGGTGTTCCAGGGTCGAGAAGTCGAACTCGGTGCTGGTGAAGGTTTCGTCCGAGGGGGTGAAGGTCACCTCGGTGCCGCTTTCCCCGTCGCTTTCGCCGGTCACCGCGAGCGGCGCTTCCGCGTCGCCGTGCAGGAAGCGCATGAAATGCATCTTGCCGTCACGCCGGATCGTCAGGTCGAGCGTCGAGGACAGCGCATTAACCACCGAGACGCCGACGCCGTGCAGCCCGCCGGAAACCTTGTAGGAGTTCTGGTCGAATTTTCCGCCCGCATGCAGTTGCGTCATGATGACTTCCGCGGCGGACACGCCTTCCTCCTCGTGCACGTCGACGGGGATGCCGCGGCCGTTATCCGCCACCGTGACCGAGCCGTCGCCGTTCAGCGTGACGTCGATACGGTCGCAATGCCCCGCCATGGCTTCGTCGATGGCGTTATCGACCACCTCGAACACCATATGGTGCAGACCGGTGCCGTCGTCGGTGTCTCCGATATACATGCCCGGCCGCTTGCGCACGGCATCGAGTCCGCGCAAGACCTTGATTGAATCCGCACCGTAATCCTGATCGACGTTTGCAGCGGTATCGCTCATCAATTCATTCTCTGTTGTCGGTTTAGGCTAGTCACCGGACCCTTGCGTCAGCGTTGCATCCTCGACCGTGACCTTCTGGGCCCGGTCGCCGAGCGATGCAAACAGCGCAGGATCCGTCCCGGTCAGCCATGCCTGGGCGCCGGTGGATAAAATCTCTTCGAACAGGGCCTCGCGGCGGTCCTCGTCCAGATGGGCCGCGACCTCGTCCAGCAGCAACAGCGGCACGCGGCCGCGTTCCGCCGTCTGAAGCCGTGCGTTGGCGAGAACGACGGCGATCAACAAGGCCTTCTGCTCGCCGGTGGAGCACAGTTCCGCCGGCATGTCCTTCGCCAGATGGCGGACTTTCAGGTCGCTGCGATGCGGTCCGACCGCGGCCCCGCCGGCATTGGCGTCGTGGGGCCGGCTGTCGCGCAGCGCCGCCTGCAACCGGTCCTCCACGGTCAGTGCCGGCGCTTCGTCGAGCCATTCCTCGACCGATCCGGTCACCGTCACTTCCGCACCCGGGAACGGGCCCGGGGGCGCGCCGCATATCCGTGCGAGCCGGGCGGTCATTTCCCGCCGCGCCGCGGCGATCGCGACGCCGCGTTCGGCCATCTTGCGTTCCAGCGAGCCGAGCCAGGTATCGTCGCCCGCCCCGTCCCGCAACAACCGTGAGCGTTCCCGCATCGCATGATCGTAGCCGCTGACCCGTCCCGCATGCGCGGCGTCGAATCCGAAGACCAGCCGGTCGAGGAACCGCCGCCGGCCGGTCGACCCGTCGGTGAAAAGCCGGTCCATCTGCGGCGTCAGCCAGACCGCGCCGACATGCTCGCCCAGGACCGCCTGGCTTTTCGCCGGCGCGCCGTCGATCCGGACGACCCGGCGCGTCCCACCGTCCGGGCTGCGCCCGGTGCCGATCTCCCGCGCGCCGTCCGGTGTCATGATCGATGCCGCGACCGCCCAGCCGCCGTCGGCGCCGCTGCGTGCGAGATCGTCGAGCCGCGCGCCGCGCAATCCGCGTCCCGGGGCCAGCAGGGACACCGCTTCCAACATGTTGGTCTTGCCGGCGCCGTTCGGTCCGGTCAGGATCACCGGCCGTTCGTCGAGGTCGAGCCGCGCCGAGGCATAGCAGCGGAAATCCGTCAGCCGCAGCCGGGAGACGGACAACGCCGTCGGTGCCGTCACGGACGTCGTCACCGGCATCGTCGCGGTGGAGGGGTGCGCGGGCGCGAGAATTGTCCTGCCTCCGCCCCTGCGCTACACGCGCATCGGCATCAGCACGTAAAGCGCGCTCTTGTCGTCGCCGTCGCGAATCACCGTCGGCGACGCCGCGTCCGCCATGCTGAACTGTGCCGTCTCGCCTTCGATCTGCTGCGTGATATCGAGCAGATAGCGAGCGTTGAAGCCGATCTCGATCGCGTCCTGCTGATACTCGACCTCGATCTCCTCGGTCGCGGTGCCGCTGTCCGGGCTCGACGCGCTGAGCGTGACCACGCCGTTCTCGACGCTAAGCTTCACGGCCCGTGATTTTTCCGTCGAGATCGTGGCGACCCGGTCGACCGCCGCGGCGAAATACTGACAATCGACGTCCAGCGATTTGTCGTTACCCTGCGGGATGACCCGGTCGTAATCCGGGAAGGTGCCGTCGATCAGCTTCGACGTCAGTTCGACATCGTCGAAGGCGAAGCGGATCTTGGCGTCCGACAGGCCGATTTCGACGTCTTCCTCGGTTTCGTCGATCAGCTTGCGCAATTCGTTGACCGTCTTGCGGGGGACGATGACGCCGGGAATGCCGGCCGCGCCATCCGGCAGCGGAATCTCGACCCGCGCCAGCCGGTGACCGTCCGTCGCGACGGCGCGCAGCATTTCACCGCCACCATCCTCGCTCTCGGCGACCATGTGCAGGTAGATGCCGTTGAGATAGTAGCGGGTTTCCTCGGTCGAGATCGCGAAGCGCGTGCGGTCGATCAGCGCCCGCAGGTCCGCCGCCTTCAGCTTGAAGCGGTGCGGCAGGTCGCCGCTCGTCATCTGCGGAAAGTCGCTGGTCGGCAGCGATTGAAGCGTGAAGCGCGAGCGCCCCGCGCGCAGTTGGACCTGGCCGGCGTCGCCGCCCGCATCCAGTTCGACCTGGGCGCCGTCAGGCAGCTTGCGGACAATGTCATACAAGGTGTGCGCCGGCGCCGTCGTCGATCCGTCGGTTTCGATCCCGGCGTCGACCGTTTCGACGATCGCCAGGTCCATATCGGTTGCGGTCAGTCCAAGCCGGCCGTCGGCGACCTGCAGTTGGACGTTCGACAAAATGGGAATCGTGTTACGCCGCTCCACCACGCTCTGCACATGATTGAGGGACCGAAGGAGCGCGGCGCGTTCGATGGTAAGTTTCATGTTATTCAGCGTCTCGTTTCAGCCAAAAAAGAGGGACTCGTTCCCTTTCGGATACCGGATGTTTCCGGCCCGTTCGACGATGATTGTCATGTTGCAGGAATCGATCGGTGAACGGTTGCAAAATATAACACAACGCCGCCGACACCGCACGTTTTTTGGGCGCGGCGCAACCGTCGGAGGGCCATTTTAAGCGCTTGTTTTACAAGCGAGAAGAAAGGCGAGTCCCGGATGCGGCACGAGCCGCGTCCGGGGGTATCGGATCAGGTCTCCAGCATGCGCCGCAGCAGTTCGATGTCTTCCGCGAAGTTGCTGTCGAGCGACCGTAATTCGTCGACCTTGCGCACCGCGTGCATGACGGTCGTGTGGTCGCGGCCGCCGAACTTGCGGCCGATTTCCGGCAACGACCGCGCGGTCAGTTGCTTCGACAGATACATCGCAACCTGACGCGGGCGGGCAACGGCGCGGGCGCGCCGCGCCGAGTACATTTCCGACAAGCGGATGTTGAAATGCTCGGCGACCCGTTTCTGGATTTCCTCGATCGTCACCTTGCGGTCGTTCGCCCGCAGGATGTCGTGCAGCACGTCCTGCGTGTTCTCCAGCGTGACCGGCCGGCCGACCAGCTTGGCATAGGCGCCGATCCGGTTCAGGGCGCCTTCCAGCTCGCGCACGTTCGACGTGATCTTATGCGCCAGGAACTCCAGGACCTTCTGCGGGATCGGCGTGTCGAGCTGCTCCGCCTTCGCCTGCAGGATGCCGAGCCGCAGCTCGTAGGTCGTGGGATGGATATCCGCGACCAGCCCCCATCCCAGCCGGGATTTCATGCGGTCTTCCATGTCCAGGTCGTTCGGCGATTTGTCCGCCGAGATGATGACCTGATGGTTCTGGTCCACCAGCGCGTTGAAGGTGTGAAAGAATTCTTCCTGCGTACTGTCCTTGCCCGCGATGAATTGCACGTCGTCGATCATCAGGACGTCGACCGAGCGGAACTGCTCCTTGAACGCGACGGTGTCCTTGTAACGCAGCGCCCGGATGAACTGATACATGAACTTTTCCGCGGACAGGTAGATGACCCGGCGGTCCGGCCGCGTTTCGCGAATCTGCCAGGCGATGGCGTGCATCAAGTGGGTCTTGCCCAAGCCGACGCCGCCATACAGAAACAGCGGATTGAACGGCACCGTGTTCGCTTCGGCGACCCGGCGTGCGGCGGCGAAGGCAAGCTCGTTCGGCTTGCCGACGATGAAGTTGCTGAAGGTGAAACGCGGGTCGAGCGGCGCGCCGATTTCGGCATCCGCCATTGCGGGTGTCGTCGCCGACGCCATGGCCGGGCTTGCCGCCACAGCACTGGCGGTGTTTTCGGCCGACGGCACCACGGCGGATTGACCGCCGCTGTCCAGAATAATGTCGACGCCGGTAACTTCGTCGTTCTCCGCCTTCCAAAGGCGGCTGAGGCGCTCGCCGTATTGCGATTGCACCCAATCGCACATGAAGCGTGTCGGAGCGGAGATGCGGATATGTCCATCCGCGTAACCCATTAAAGTCAACGGTTTCAACCAGCTTCGGTATGCCGCTTCACCGTATTCCGCCCGCAAACGCCCTCGAATTCTTGCCCACTGCGCCGACAGCGACTCATTCATCGCCACGTAAACCCCCTCCGTCTCGCGGCCGCAAGTCTCACCCTGCGACCTGCCACGGTTCCCTCAGCGGCAAACCGTAACAACCCCGTTACCCTGTCTTCATCCGGCGAACCGCGCAACCTGCGGTCGATCGGACGACACTCTTGTCGGAAAGGACGATGCCAAAACACGCGTCGCGGTCACGTCGTGACCATGGTTGACGGTGTCGTATGGTCAAGTGGCGAGGAGCCTCGAAACCCGGTGTTAGGCCGGGCCGACCATCGATTGAAACAAACAACTCCCCTTGCGACCAGACGACCTCTGACGCTAACCCACAAACACGAGCCGAATATTCCGTCGGTGCTTAAAGGGCTGGACCATATTATTTTTTTGCTCCTTGACCCTCATAACCTCTGTCTTGCGACCGGACTGCCTCGCTTGACCGTTGTTGGCACAGTTCTCCCTGACAGCTGAGGATTTCAATCTACCGATGGCCCCGGGAGTCTTCAACGGGATTCAATGCAGTTCCGGCGCGAATTCCTAAAATAAAATTGTTGACAGTAATCGCGATCGCGAAGGGCCCTGCCGAAGTGCCCGCTAAACCTGAAAAAACAAAAAGCCGCGCCAAGGCGGCGCGGCCATCATTGTTTCACTTTTGCAACAGGGGCGAGACGCCGCCGTTGCAATCGATCAAAGCGCTTTAATCCGGCTGGACAAACGCGACAATTTCCGGTCGACGGTATTCCGATGCATGATGCCTTTGCCGACGCCACGGTGCATCTCCGGCATCACCTCCTTGAAGGCGGCCTCCGCTGCGGCCTTGTCCTTTGCCTCGATCGCTTCCTCGACCTTGCGAAGATAGGTGCGGACGCGGCTGCGCCGGGCGCGGTTTCGAATGGTGCGGCGTTCGGTTTGCCGGACGCGTTTCCGGACGCTTTTCGTATGTGCCATTTCTCTCGAATTCCTTGTTTACGCCCTGATAACCGCCGGGATTTCAGTCTTCCGGCATCGGCACGGGCGGTGGCGCTTATAGTAGGCCAGCGCCACCGCGTCAAGCCCGCTGATGACGGGAATATAGCGGTAATCCGGGGCTTTCGGGCCGCTCCGAATCGGGGCGACTCGGGTGTCGATTTTTTCTCCTGGCCGGATCGTACTGACGACCGGGGCCGGCTAACGGTTCTTGAATTCAGGCTTCCGCTTCTCGGCGAAGGCGGCCATGCCCTCGGTCTGATCCTCGGTCGCGAAGCAGGAATGGAACAGGCGGCGCTCGAACCGGACGCCTTCCGACAGGGTGGTCTCATAGGATCGATTGACGGATTCCTTGGCCATGTAGACCACCGGACGGGACATCGAGGCGATCTTGCCCGCCGTCTTGATCGCGTCGTCGAGCAGTTCATCCGCCGCAACGACTCGACTCACAAGGCCGCACCGCTCCGCTTCGTCCGCATCCATCATGCGGCCGGTCAGGCACATTTCCATCGCCTTCGACTTGCCGACGAATCGGGTCAGCCGTTGGGTGCCGCCGGCACCGGGGATCACGCCCAGGGTGATTTCGGGCTGGCCGAATTTCGCGGTGTCGGCCGCGATGATGAAATCGCACATCATCGCCATCTCGCAACCACCGCCCAGCGCGTAGCCCGCCACCGCGGCGATCGTCGGCTTGCGGGTCGCGGCGACCCGTTCCCAGCCGTCGGTGATGAAATCGTCGAGATAGCAATCCATGTAGGATTTCGGCTGCATCTCCTTGATGTCGGCACCGGCGGCAAAGGCCTTTTCGGAACCGGTGAGGACGATCGCGCCGATCGCGTCGTCGGCTTCGAGGTCGTCGAGCGCCTTGCCCAGCTCCTCGATCAGCGGGGTGCACAAGGCGTTCAGCGCCTGCGGGCGGTTGAGCGTGATCAGCCCGACGGCGTCTCGGCGCTCCACCAAGATGTGTTCATACGTCATCAGATCAGGGTCCTTCTTCTTGTCTCTTTTCCTTTTGATCCGGACCGGCACGGCATTGCCCGCCGGTTCCGGGGTGTGTTCCTGGCCTGCGTTTCCTAACCGCTACCGGTTTCGTCCGGCGGCGTTTTTGGGCGACAAGGTAAAGCGCACGGTGAGCGCGCCGTCCTTGCCTTTGAAATCGATGGTGAGTTTCTCGCCCTCGCGGCGGAATTCCTTTTGGCTCTTTTTCGTCCAGCCGAGCTGCGGCAGTGTCTTGGCGTAGAAGCGCCGGACCGCATCCCGTCCCACCGCGCCCGCGGCGTAGCCCTCGACGATCCGGCCGGCAGGCGTGTCGAACACGATGCCCGCTTCCTTGACCGGCGCCAGGCCGGGCATCACCGGCAGGTCGTCGAAACCGGCCAGGAACTCGCCCGCCCGGCCCGCCGTGGCGGCGGCCAGCAGGGCGGCCGCGAGGCAGACGACTCGGAGGATCGGTCGGGTGCGCTGGATCATCGTTGATGCTTTCCGCAGTAGAATGTGGACCGGCCGCTTTGCGTGATGCGCCGGATGACACCCTCGCAGGTCCGGTTCGGGCCGCCCGGTCCGGCGCCGTAGCCGCAATCCTCGCCTTCGCGTCCGTAGACCTGCCATTGATGCTGAAAATACCCCAACTCGCCGTCCGCTTGTACAAAATCGCGCAGACTCGACCCGCCCGATGCGATCGCTTCTTCCAGCACGCCCTTGATCTCGCGGACCAGCCGGTCGCTGCGGCGGCCCGGCACCGTGTGGGCGCTGCGGCGCGGCGACACGGCGGCACGGAACAGCGCCTCGCAAACATATATATTGCCGAGCCCGGCGACATTCTTCTGATCCAGCAGGGCGGCCTTGATCGGCGTGTGCCGCCCGGCCAGCACGGCGTTCAGATGGTCCGCGGAGAACGCGTCGGACAGCGGCTCCGGGCCCAGGTCCTTGAGCATGCGGTGTCCCGCCAGCGTCGCTTCGGTCGTCAGGTCCATCATGCCGAACCGGCGCGGGTCGCAGAAGCGGATGGTGCAGCCGGCGTCGGTGGCGAACTCCACGTGGTCGTGCGGTCCGGCAGGCGGCGGCACGTCGTCGTGCAGTGTCATGCGGCCGGACATCCCGAGATGAGCGATCAGTACGGTGCCGTCGTCGAGCGTGGCCAGGATGAACTTGGCGCGGCGATGAACGCGGACCACGCGCCGGCCGCGCAGGCGGTCGACAAAGCCGTCGGGAATCGGAAACCGAAGATCCGGCCGCCGCTGAATGACATCGGTCAGCACGCGGCCCTCCAGCTTCGGCCGCAATCCGCGACAAACGGTCTCAACCTCCGGAAGCTCAGGCATGGCCGCATCTTCTAGCAAACTAATGACGCCTGCGCTATCGTCGCCGCATGGCGGATGACAACACGCATACGGGCGATTTGGGCGGACGGGAGCCACACGGTTCGGCGACCGCGTCCTTCGGCTATCGCGAGGTGGACGCGGCGTCGAAGGCCGGGCTCGTGCGCGACGTCTTCGACAGTGTGGCCACCCGCTACGACCTGATGAACGATCTCATGTCGGGCGGGATCCACCGCCTTTGGAAGGCGGCGTTGATCGATTGGTTGCGGCCGAAACCGGCGATGCATCTGCTGGACGTCGCCGGCGGGACCGGCGATATCGCCGGGCGCTTCCTCGATGCCGGCGGCGGCCGGGTCACGGTCTGCGACATCAACCAGAACATGGTGATGACCGGCCGGGACCGTGCGATCGACCGCGGGCATGTTGGGGATATCCATTGGGCCGTCGGCGATGCCGAAGCGCTGCCCTTTCCCGATTCCGCCGTCGACGCCTATACCATCGCCTTCGGGCTGCGCAACGTCACCCGGATCGATGCGGCGCTGGCCGAGGCGCGGCGGGTCCTGCGCCCGGGCGGGCGGTTCTTCTGTCTCGAGTTCAGCCATGTGGCGATCCCGGGGGTCCGCGAGGTTTATGACCACTATTCCTTTTCGGTGCTGCCGGCGCTGGGCGGCATGGTCGCCGGCGACCGCGACGCCTATCGCTACCTCGTGGAGAGTATCCGCCGGTTCCCGGATCAGGAGGCCCTGTCCGGGCGGATGCGCGACGCCGGGTTCGATCTGGTGAAGTACCGCAATCTCAGCGGCGGCATCGCCGCGATCCACGCCGCCTGGCGGATCTGACCGGCGGGCCGCGGTACCGCTAGACCCATGTCCAGATCGCTGAACAGCCTCATACGTTTGGTCCGGATCGCCCGGACGCTGGCCCGTCACGACGCGCTCTTTCCGTTGGAACAGGCCGGCGCGCCGCCTTGGGCCATTTGGTTGCTGCGGCGTCTGGCGCGGAACCAGGGCAAGGGCCGGCCGGGAGAACGGCTCGCGGCGGCGCTGATCGATCTCGGCCCCAGCTTCATCAAGTTCGGCCAATCGCTGGCGGTTCGGTCCGACCTGATCGGGGACGATATCGCGGAGGATCTGTCCGCGCTGCATGCGGACATGCCGCCCTTCCCGGCGGCCACCGCCATCGCGACCATCGAACGCGAGCTGGAAACCGATCTCGCCAAGGTCTTTCAAAGCTTCGACGAAACGCCGGTAGCCGCCGCCTCGATCGCGCAGGTCCATTTCGCGGTCACCGCCGACGGCGACGAGGTCGCGGTGAAGGTGTTGCGGCCCGGGATCGAGGCGCAGTTCGACAGCGACCTGGAACTCTTCGAATGGCTCGCCCGGACGGCGGAACGCGTCCTGCCGGAGGTTCGGCGCCTTCGTCCCGTCGATGCGGTGCGGATTTTCGCGGACTCGGTGGCGAATGAACTCGACATGCGCCTCGAAGCTGCGGCGGCGTCCGAACTTGATGAGAACGCGGCGGACGATCCCGGTTTCCGCGTGCCCAAGGTCGACTGGCAGCGCACGACCCGGCGCGTCCTGACGTTGGAACGCGTCGACGGAATACCGATCGGCGAGATCGAGAAATTGCAGGCCGCCGGGCTGGACGTCCAAGACATCCTCGCCAATTCGGCCCGCGCGTTCTTCCAACAGGTGTTCGAGCACGGCTTCTTCCATGCCGACATGCACCCCGGCAACATGTTCGTCGGCGAGGACGGGACGTTGTTGCCGGTCGACTTCGGCATCATGGGGCGGCTCGACCGGCCGACCCGCCATTACCTGGCGGACATGCTGTTCGGATTTCTCCAGGGCGATTACGGCCGTGTCGCCGACGTGCATTTCGACGCGGGATATGTGCCGCGCGACGAGTCGCGGGACTCCTTCATGCAGGCTTGCCGGTCGATCGGCGAACCGATCGTGCGGCTGCCGTTGCACGAAATATCGGTTGCCCGGTTGCTCGCCCAGCTCTTCGAGGTGACCGCCCGGTTCAACATGGAAACCCAGCCGCAGCTCCTGCTGTTGCAGAAGACCATGCTGGTGGCGGAAGGCGTGGGCCGGAAGCTCGATCCCGATACCAACATGTGGGTCGTCGCGCAGCCGCTGATCGAGGCGTGGATGATCGAAAACAGGGGTCCCGAGGCGCGCCTCCGGCAGGCCGCCGGCGACATCGCCGATATCGCCACCGGCCTTCCCGCCCTGGCGCGGATGGCGTCGCGGCTTTCCGAAACCGTCACCGAAGACGGGTTCAAGCTGCACCCGGACACGGTGGCCGCCTTGCGCGGCGAGAACGAGGCCGGATGGCGGCCGAGCGGTCCCATGATCGTGATCGTCGCGTTGGCCGTCGGATTGTTGATCGGCCTGCTTTTTTAACGGCTTAACCCCGGATTTACCGCTTTGCCGCTTAATGACGGCGGGTTCGGGCGCTTTTGGCGCCGGCGGCGCGGTGCGTTGCTGCCCGGCCATACATCTTGCCCCCGGGGGCATCAGGCATTAGGTATTATTTACAGCCGCTCAATGTAAATTTGCGGCATGAGAGGATGAAACCGTGGCGACATTAACGGATAAGCGCATTCTGCTGATCGTTTCCGGCGGAATCGCGGCATTCAAGAGCCTGGACCTGATTCGCCGTCTGCGGGAGCGCGGGGCGTCGGTACGCTGCGTGCTGACCAAGGGCGGGGCGCAGTTCGTCACGCCGTTGTCCCTGTCGGCGTTGTCCGAGGACAAGGTATACGGCGATATCTTTTCGCTGACCGACGAGTCCGAGATGGGACATATCCAATTGTCGCGCGATGCGGACCTGCTTGTGGTCTGCCCCGCGAGCGCGGACATCATGGCGAAGATGGCGGGCGGCCTCGCCGACGACCTGGCCACCACGGCGCTGCTGGCGACCGACAAGCCGGTGATGATCGTCCCGGCGATGAATGTCCGGATGTGGGAGCATGCCGCCACCCAGGCCAATATCGCGACGCTGGAAAGCCGGGGCGTTTTGCGCGTCGGCCCGGTGGCGGGCGACATGGCCTGCGGCGAATACGGTGACGGCCGGTTGGCCGACGTGCCGGATGTCCTGACCGCCATCGAAGGGTTCTTCGCCGGTGCGGGCGCGAAACCGTTGGCCGGGCGGCGTGCGCTGGTGACCAGCGGCCCGACGCGCGAACCGATCGATCCGGTGCGTTTCATCGCCAATCACTCCTCCGGCAAGCAGGGGCACGCGATCGCGTCGGCCTTGTCGCGTCTCGGCGCGGAGACCGTGCTGGTGACCGGGCCGGTCAACCTGCCCGATCCGCCGGGCCTGTCGGTCGTGCATATCGAAAGCGCCCGCGAGATGCTGGATGCCTGCGAACAGGCGTTGCCGGCAGATGTCGCGGTCTTCGCCGCCGCCGTCGCGGACTGGCGGGTCAAGGACGCGGCGGCCAGCAAGATCAAGAAGGGCAAGGGCGCGCCGGCCGCGCTCGAACTCACGGAAAACCCGGACATCCTCAAAACCATCGCGACGGCAACCGGCAACCGGCGGCCCGCGTTGGTCGTCGGCTTCGCGGCCGAGACGGACGACATCGTCAAGAACGCCACGGCGAAACGCGCCCGGAAAGGCTGCGACTGGCTGTTGGCCAACGATGTCTCGCCCGCCAGCGGCACCTTCGGCGGCGACGCCAACACCCTGCATCTGGTGAAAGAAAGCGGCGTCGAGGATTGGCCGCGGATGAGCAAGGCCGCCGCGGCGGACAAACTCGCCGGATGTATCGCGGATTATTTCGAATCCCATCCGACGCGCGAGGCCGACGCCGTCTCATGAGTACCGTTCGTGTCGATGTAAAACGGTTGCCGCACGGCGACGACCTTCCCCTCCCGGCATACGCCACGGCGCAGAGCGCGGGTCTCGACCTGATGGCGGCGGTGGATGCCGACGTGATCCTGGCGCCGGGCGAGCGGTCGCTGGTGCCGACGGGTCTGGCCATCGCCTTGCCGCCGGGTTACGAGGCGCAGGTGAGGCCGCGGTCCGGGCTGGCGCTGAAGAACGGCGTGACCGTGCTGAACAGTCCGGGGACCATCGATGCCGACTACCGCGGGGAAGTCGGCGTGATTCTCGCCAATCTTGGCGCCGAGCCGTTCACGGTGTCGCGCGGCATGCGCATCGCGCAAATGGTCGTCGCCCCCGTGACGCAGCTCGCCTGGAACGAGGTCGAAGACCTGTCCGATAGCGAACGCGGCACAGGCGGTTTCGGATCGACCGGCACGTCGACTGATACCGGGGAGGCCAACACATGATGCGGTTCACCCGGAAACTGGCGCTGGCGGTCGAAGCGGTGCTCGACATTGCCTACCATGCCTCCGACATGCCAGTGCAAAGCCGTGAGATCGCCGAACGCCAGGGCGTGCCGCGCCGCTATTTGGAACAGGTCCTGCAGCATCTCGTGCGGGCGGATATTCTGCGCGGCGTCCGGGGCCCGCGCGGCGGTTATCGTCTGGCCCGCGAGCGGCGGCGTATCGCTCTCGGTGAGATCGTGCGCATCGTCTCCGAACTCGAGACCGCCGAGGCCGATCCGGAGGAAGGCTCCGAGTTGGGAAGCCGGGTGCTGACGCCGATCTGGCGGGAATTGGAAGAGGAAGCGATCCAGCGCCTCGATTCGATTACGATCGAGGATCTGTGTCGGAAGGCCCGTTCCTCCGGCGTCGAGGTCGACAACCAGGCGCAGCCGGATTTCACGATCTGATGCCCCAGGCGTTGGTCACGGCCGATGGGTTGCGACGTTGTGTCCGCTCTCAAACATAGAAATTTAACGAAAATTCACTACTAATAGGTGTCGTGATCACGAAGCGATGAGCTGTGTTCGGCGATGGCCTACGATTTCTCGCGGCTGAAAGTTCTGGTCGTGGACGACAACCAGTATATGCGGTCGGTATTCCGTGAATTCCTGCGGGCCCTCGGGGTATCGCCGGACAACATTCGCGAAAGTCCCAACGGCGAGGATGCGATCGAGGTGTTCGGCGCGTTCTCTCCAGACCTGATCATTTCGGATTACCTGATGGAACCGATGGACGGGTTCGAGTTGGCGCGCCGTATCCGCCGCGACGAGGACAGCGTCAATCCATACGTGCCGATCATCCTTTGCACCGGGTATACCGAGTTGGGACAGGTCACCGCCGCGCGCGACGCCGGCGTGAACGAAGTCCTCGCGAAGCCCATCACCGCAAACACTCTCTACAGCCGCATCCGCACGATCATCGAGGATCCCCGTCAGTTCGTCCAACTGGACGGCTTTTTCGGTCCCGACCGCCGGCGGAAGGATATCCCCGTCGAGGAGGAGCGCCGGGTCGCCGATGCCGGAGGCCTCGCGGCGGATGTGGGCCAGGGCGCCGCTGAAGAATCAGCCGAGGTGGATAAAGTCGCGGAGGTTTAGCACCCTTGAGGTGCGCCCGGCGGCGAATTACAGTCCTCGCGCGTAGCGATAATCGATCATCATCCTGGACCGTGAGCGATGGCCGCCAATGGCGCGGAATTTCGGGGCCGCATCTACGACAGCATTATCGACACCATCGGGTCGACGCCCCTGGTGCGCCTGAACAGGTTGGCCGCGGAGGAAGGCGTCGACGCCGAAATCCTCGCCAAGCTCGAATTCTTCAATCCGCTCGGATCGGTCAAGGACCGCATCGGCGTCTCGATGATTGATGCGCTCGAACGCGACGGCAAGGTCGGGCCGGAAACCGTGATCGTCGAACCGACATCGGGCAATACCGGGATTGCGCTCGCTTTCGCCTGCGCCGCCAAAGGTTACCGGTTGATCCTGACGATGCCCGAATCGCAGTCCGTCGAGCGGCGCAAGATGATGACCTTCCTGGGCGCCGAGTTGGAATTGACGGCGGCGCGCGACGGGATGCGGGGCGCCATCCAGCGTGCGGAATCCTTGGTCGCCGAACTGCCGGACGCGGTCATGCCGCAGCAATTCCACAACCCTGCGAACCCGGAGATTCACGCCCGCACCACGGCGGAGGAAATCTGGACCGACAGTGGCGGTAACGTGGATGCCATGGTGGCGAGTGTCGGGACCGGCGGCACGCTGACCGGGTGCGCCGAGGTGTTGAAGCAACGCAACCCGGATTTCCGGATGATCGCTGTCGAGCCGGAAGACAGCCCGGTCCTTTCCGGCGGGGCCGCGGGCGCCCATATGATTGAAGGGATCGGCCCCGGCTTCGTGCCGTCGATCCTGAAGACCGATCTGATCGACGAGGTTTTGACCGTGGCCAATGAATCCGCCTTTGCGATGTCGCGTAAGGCCGCGCAACTGGAAGGGTTGCCGAGCGGCATTTCCTCCGGCGCGGCGATTTCGGCCGCGCTCGAGGTGGGCGCGCGGCCGGACATGGCCGGCAAGCGCATCGTCGTGATCCTCCCGTCCTTCGCCGAACGGTATCTTTCCACCGCTTTGTTCGACCGGCTCTAGAGGATCCCCGATGACGATCAGCGATGCGCAGCTCGAACGCTATGCCCGGCATGTGGTTCTCGACGAGGTCGGGGAAGACGGCCAGGAAAAACTCCTGCAATCGAAGGTGCTGGTGATCGGCGCGGGCGGACTCGGGTCGCCGGTGCTGATGTATCTGGCGGCTGCCGGGGTCGGGACGCTCGGCGTGGTCGATTTCGACACCGTGGATACCAGCAACCTGCAGCGGCAGATCATTCACAACACTGACAATGTCGGCGACGCCAAGGTCGCCAGCGCGGCCGAACGTCTCGAAGACATCAATCCCGAGGTTGAGGTGGTGACGCACCGGGACCGTTTCACTCCGGACAACGCCATGGCGCTGGTTTCCGGCTACGATCTCGTGGTCGACGGCAGCGACAACTTCACGACGCGCTATTTGCTGAACGACGCCTGCTTTTTCGCGAAGCGGCCGTTGGTGTCCGGTGCGCTGCTGCGGTTCGAGGGCCAGCTTTCGACCTTCCGGGCATGGGAGGAAGGCGAGAACCGGCCGTGCTATCGCTGCCTGTTTCCGAGCCCGCCGCAGCCGGGCCTGGTGCCGCGCTGCGAGCAGGCCGGGATTTTCGGCGCGGTCGCGGGGGTGCTGGGTACGTTGCAGGCGACGGAGGTCCTGAAGGAATTGCTGGGTCTCGGCGACGGGTTGTCCGGGCGCCTGCTGCTGTATGACGGTCTCGGCGGCGGGTTCAAGAGCCTAACCGTCAAACGCGATCCGGCTTGCGCGTTGTGCGGAGATAATCCATCGATAACCGGCCTCGCGGGCATGCCGGGGTAACCATATAAGTTCCTTTAAACAAGTGATTTTCTAAGAGATTCAGTGAGATTTCTATGATCGCCCTGGTGGAGCAGTAGGGTTTAATCTTCGTTAAGCAAACTATGCTACGAGTAATGATATAGAGAATTCCTTCCATTCCGGTGTGCGCAAGACATCGATAGAAATGACAATATCCGTTTGACCGATGGCGTATGACTTCTCAGCCTTAAAAGTGATGGTCGTGGACGACAGCAAGTATATGCGTACGGTCTTCCGCGAGTTCCTGAACGCCCTCGGAATCAAACGCGGCAAGATTCTCGAATGCGCGAGCGGCGAAGATGCGTGGGAGACATTTCATATCTTCCGCCCGGACCTGATCATCACCGATTATCTGATGGAACCGATGGATGGTCTGGAACTGACACAGAAGATTCGCCGGGACGAAGACGAGATCGCCAGCTTCACGCCGATTATTCTATGCACTGGATATACCGAGCCGGAACGCGTCGAAGCGGCGCGTGACTCCGGTGTCCATGAGGTGCTGGCGAAGCCGATCACCGCGGACAGGCTCTACGCGCGAATCCGCAACATCATCGAGCATCCCCGGGACTTCGAGCGGTCCGAGGACTATGTCGGCCCGGACCGCCGGCGCCGGACCGAAGAGGTCGAGAACCGCAAACGCGAGGCGGACGGCGTGATCGGCATCGACGAGGGCGCGATGCCCCCCGACCCGACCGACGGCTCCGATACCGGTTCGGACACGGACGGTGAAGCGCAACCGGACACCGCCGCGTAGCGGCATTTCTCAGAATTCGGTGACGAGGACCCGGTCGGGCGGTTTATGGCCGTCGGCGAAGGTGCGGATGTTGATGATCACCTTTTCGCCCATCTCTTGGCGGCCCTCTTCGGTCGCGGAGCCCATGTGGGGCATCAGCACGACATTGCCGAGCTTTAGCAGTTTCGGATTGACCGCCGGCTCGTGCTCGAACACGTCGAGGCCCGCGCCCGCGATTTCGCCGTTGTCCAACATCTGGGCCAACACCGTCTCGTCGATGATTTCGCCCCGGCTCGTGTTGACGATGTAGGCATGCGGCTTAAGCAGCTTGAGCCGCCGCGCCGACAGCAGGTGATAAGTGGCCGGCGTGTACGGGCAATTCACCGAAATGATGTCCATATGCGCCAGCATCTGGTCGAGGCTTTGCCAATAGGTTGCCTCCAATTCGGCTTCCACGTCGGGGTGTACCTGGCGGCGGTTGTGATAGTGCACCGACAGCCCGAAGCCGTGCGCCCGTTTTGCGACCGCCCGGCCGATCCGGCCCATGCCGATGATCCCGAGCCGTTTGCCGGCGATCCGGCGGCCGAGCATCCATGTCGGGCTCCAGCCGGTCCACTTGCCCTCGCGCAGCATGCGCTCGCCTTCGATCACGCGGCGCGGCACCGCGAGGATGAGCGCCATGGTCATGTCGGCGGTATCCTCGGTCAATACGCCCGGCGTATTGGTGACGATGATGCCGCGTTCATGCGCCGCGTCCAGGTCGATATGGTCGACACCGGTACTGAAGGATGCGATGAGTTTGAGTTGCGAGCCGGCCGCTTCGATCACCGCCCGGTCGATCGTGTCGGTCACCGTCGGCACGAGGACGTCGGCGGTCTTGACCGCTTCGATCAGCGCCGCTTGGCGCATCGGCGCGTCGTCCGCGTTCAATCGGGTGTCGAACAATTCCGTCATCCGCGTTTCGACGGCGTCGGGAAGTTTGCGGGTGACGATGACGGTCGGGTTCTTTTCAGCCACGGGCGCCTGTTTCGATAACTCTTGTGTTCAGCGGTTTACACAGTCCCGGTGCCGGTTGTCCAGCACCGCCGGCCATGACGGTTGACCCTGTACGAATCCGGAACTTTATTGTAATCCATAACCTAGTCCGGTTGAGACATTGTTCGAGGAGCGGGGGTTATGGGTTCCTCAAGGGTTTGGCGGTCCGTTCACGTGGCTTTGCTTGCCGTTGCGCTGGTAGCGGCGGCATCGGTGTCGCATGCGCAGAACCGGCAGGTGGCGCGGACGTCCGACGGCAAGATCGTGCGGTTCGTGTCGCTGCGCGCCGACGACGTCAACGTGCGCGCGGGGCCGGGCGTGCGCTATCCGGTGAAATGGAAATTCGTCCAGCGCAACATGCCGGTCCAGATCATCGCCGAGTTCGATACTTGGCGGAAGATTCGCGATTGGGAAGGCGCGGAAGGCTGGGTGCATCGCGCCATGCTGTCGTCCAAGCGCAGCCTGATCATGACCGGCAAGGGCCAGACCATGCGGCAGAACGCGAGCAAGGATTCGGCGGCCGTGGCGCGGTTGGCGCCCGGGATGGTGGTCACGATCGCCCAATGCCGCCGCGAATGGTGCGAGGTGGGCGCCGAGGGATATGAAGGCTGGATTCGCCGGGACGACGTTTGGGGTCTCTATCCGGGCGAAAAGCTGCCCTGAACGACCAATCGATCTCTAGCTGAAATCCCCGGCCAGGGCAGCGCGCGATGCCTCCGGCATGACCGTCATGTGGCCGTATTGCGGATGGCGGAACCCGATGATGACCTGGGTGTCCGGCGCGCTGAATTTCTGGGCCTGCTCGTCCGTGAAGGACAAGTGGATGAACTGCACGGATGACGCCTTGCCGTCGGCCGTGGTGCGGTCCACGTCTTCCTCCGGCTGGCCGACGATGGTCTCACCGGCGAATTCCAGGAACATCGTTTCCTCGACGCCACCCAGCCGCGCCAGGAAATTGGCGCGCCGGACCGGGTCGTCGATCTCGAACATGACGGTGCAGACCAGTTCCCGGCCCTTCGGGATCAACGGGTTATAGGCCGCCAGCTCGTCGGGAATCTGCTCCTCGCCGCCCTTTTCGATGAACAGCATCTCATGGATCTGCCACCACATGGTGTCGTAATTCTCGAAATAGGCGGTCGCCACCGGGCCGATTTCGATGCGCCGGTTCTTCTTGATCGCGGAAATCTCGCCGCGCTTGTCCTTGCGGATCGCGGAGAATTCCTCGATCGGCAGGATGTCCGCGCGGGTGATCTCGGTTCTCGTAGCCATGTCCATAATCCTGTCTCTTTCCGTCCGGTCAGGCGGAGAGGCCGTAGGCCTGGGCTAATAAGATGATCGGGTGTGCGACGGTCTCGATCTCCGGCTTCTCGCCGTCCAGCCGGTCCACGCCTTGCGCGATATGCATGCCCGCGAGCGGACATTCGGATGCGAGATACTTCTTGGCGTTCTTGACCGTCGTGCGGGCGACCGGTTTGCCGACCTTCAGCCCGACCTCGAAATTGTCTGCCATCACACCCCAGGAACCGCCGTGACCCGAACAGCGTTCGATCACCGCAACATCGGCGTCGGGCAGCAGGCGCAGCATCTCCGCGGCCTTGGCGCCCATATTCTGCGCCCGCGCGTGACACGCCAGATGCATCGAGACGCCGCCGTCCAACGCCGACAATCCGTCGGCAAGGCCTTCGTTCTTGGCGATGTCGACAACATATTCCGAAATGTCACGGGTGGACTGCGACAAGGTCTTCACGGCCTCGTTCTCGGGCACGATCAGGGGCCATTCGAATTTCAGCATCAAGGCGCAACTCGGCACCAGGGCGATCACGTCATAGCCTTTCTCGATCCATGGAGCCAGCGCGTCGGCCACGGCCTTCGCCTTATCCGCGACCTTGGCGATGTTGCCCTGTTCGAGCTGCGGCATACCGCAGCATTCGGGGTAAACCACTTCGGTCTCGACCCCATTGCGTGCCAGTACCGCCTGCGTCGCGACGCCGATCTCCGGATTGTTGTAGTTCGCGTAGCAGGTCGCATACAGCACCGCCTTGCGGCCGTAGGCGGGCGCCTCCGTGTTGACGGCGGGCGGGTCCGATTTGGCGCGGGCGGTGAAGGTGCGGCCGTTGAATTTCGGAAGGGCGGCGTCCTTGTGCACGCCGGCGACCGCTTGCATCACCGGGCGCGTCAGGCTGTTGCCTTCCTTGCTTGCCCAATTGGCGAGGCCGGCCATGCTGCCGGCCAAACGGCCGTTGCGGTCGGTCTCGGTCAGTTGGACTTCCGCAGTGGACCGCATGCCTTTCTTCTGCTCGATCGCGCGGGCGCGCAGCATGAGATGCGGAAAATCCAAGTCGAATTCATGCGGCGGAACATACGGGCACTTCGTCATGAAGCACATGTCGCAGAGCGTGCACGCGTCCACCACCGGTGTGAAATCCTTGCTGTCGACCGTGTCCAGCTCGCCGCTTTCCGACTCGTCGATCAGGTCGAAAAGGCGCGGGAAACTGTCGCAAAGATTGAAGCATCGGCGGCATCCGTGACAGATGTCGAAGACGCGGCGGAGCTCTTCGTCGAGTTTAGCTTCGTCGTAAAAGTCCGGGTCCTGCCAGGCAATGGGGTGCCGTATCGGCGCCTCGAGGCTGCCTTCACTCATCGTACCATTCCTATGCAAAGCCGGTGTCGCGGCACATAACAAGGGGCCGGGGGCCGGAGCCCCCGCCCGAAGTCGGCTTTAGGAAATTTCGTCCAAAGCCTTTTGGAAACGGCCGGCGTGGCTCTTTTCCGCCTTCGCCAACGTCTCGAACCAGTCCGCGATCTCGTCGAAGCCTTCCTCGCGGGCCGTGCGGGCCATGCCCGGGTACATGTCGGTGTACTCGTGCGTCTCGCCGGCAACCGCGGCCTTGAGGTTCAACGAGGTCTCGCCGATCGGCTCGCCCGTCGCCGGGTCGCCGACTTCCTCGAGGAATTCGAGATGGCCGTGCGCATGGCCGGTCTCGCCTTCGGCAGTCGACCGGAACACCGCCGCGACGTCGTTGTAGCCTTCGATGTCCGCCTTCTGGGCGAAATAGAGATACCGGCGGTTTGCCTGGCTCTCACCGGCGAAAGCGTCTTTCAAGTTGGATTCGGTCTTGCTTCCCTTTAGGGACATTTCTTCCTCCTAATACCCATTCCCTGACGAAAAATTTGAAACGTGCACAAGCGCGATGTTGGCCACCGGCGCGCCACCCGGCGGTGTCCGCGCGCGTGTGCCTATCCTATATGGACCAGTGCATGAGGCCTGTCAATAGATTAGAATCAATCTAAACTACTAAATACGGCGTTGATGATACGTTTTTGGAATTAAGCGTTTTTCAGGCGAATGATGACGTCGACACTCTTGACCTTGGTGCCGGTCGGCGCCTCCGGAAGCTTGGCGACATCCAGCGCTTCGGCCGGGATATCGGTCAACGCGCCACCGTCTTCATGGAAGAAATGGTGATGTTCGCTCGTGTTGGTATCGAAATACGACCGGCCCGACTCGACCACGACCTCACGCAGCAGTTCCGCTTCGGTGAACTGGTGCAGCGTGTTGTAAACGGTGGCCAACGAAACGCGGATATTCTCTTCCACCGCTTCGCAATGCAATTGCTCGGCGCTGACATGGCGGTCCCCGCCCTCGAACAGCAGCTTCGCCAAGGCAAGCCGTTGCCGCGTCGGCCGCAAGCCTGCGGATTTCAGGCGCTCCAGGACGCCGGTATAGGGTCTGACCGAACTCATAGCTGATAACATAGCCTAGAATTCGTAAAAATAAAGTGTTGGGAGCAATAAAATAAGCGGTAGTTTCGAACAGTTAAAAATTGCATCGCCGCACCGGCGCCGATCCCGGAGACGACCCGCCGCCTGCCGTCTATAACAAAGATGGATAAATTCGGCCAACTGGTACTATATAGGGGCGATGAGCAAACAGCGCGGCCGTAAACCAGCTCGACGCCCGCCCGCCAAACGCGCGAAACGGTCCGCGCCACGCGGCCGCGACCGGTATGACGAGCCCCGGCGTTCCTTCCTTTCCCGCTTCATTTGGTTTTCGCTGACCGCCTCGGTCTGGCTGATGATCGGCGTTGCCGCCGTGGTCGCATGGTATGCCCGGGACCTGCCGGACATCGCCGACCTGGAGAAGGCGACACTCCGGAAGCCCGTGGTCACGGTGCAATCCTCCGACGGGGCGATCCTCGCGCGCTATGGGCAGGTGCACGGCCGGCCCGTCACGGTCGCGGAGTTGCCGCCGTACGTACCGCGCGCCTTTCTCGCGATCGAGGACCACCGCTTCTACCGGCATCCCGGCATCGACCTGTTCGGCATCCTGCGCGCGGCGGTGCGCAACGTTGCCGCCGGCGGAATCCGCCAAGGTGGCAGCACGATTACCCAGCAGTTGGCCAAGAACCTGTTCCTCAAGCGGGAGCGGACATTCCGGCGCAAGATTCAGGAAACGCTGCTGGCCATATGGCTGGAACACCACTTCACGAAGGACCAGATCCTCTCGATCTATCTCAACCGGGTCTATTTCGGCGCGGGCGCGTATGGGATCGATGCGGCGGCGCGCCGCTATTTCGGCCGGTCGGTCAAGAAGGTCACGCTGTTCGAGGCCGCGGTGCTGGCCGGGCTGGTCAAGGCGCCGTCGCGCGACAATCCGGTCGTCGCGCCGAAACGGGCGGCGGCGCGGGCGAACCTGGTGCTCGCCAACATGGCACGGTCCGGATGGATCAACGACGTCACGCTGCTGCGCAGCCGCCGCGATACGGTGCAATTACGGCCGCGTCAGGAATTCTATACCGGCGCCCGGTATTTCACCGACTGGATCCTCGACCGGGTGGACGACTACATCGGCTATTACGGCGGCGACCTGGTGATCCGCACGACGCTGGACGCCCGGCTGCAGAGCGCGGCTCAGACCGAAGTGCAGCGCGTCCTGAAGGCCAACCCGACGCGCAAGGTCGGGCAGGCGGCCTTCGTCGCGTTGTCGCCGGACGGCGCCGTGCGCGCGATGGTCGGCGGCCGGGACTACGGCAACAGCCAGTATAACCGCGCCACCCGGGCGCTGCGTCAGCCCGGGTCGGCGTTCAAGCTGTTCGTCTATCTGGCGGCGCTCGAGTCGGGCATGCGGCCGGGCGATACGGTTTCCGACCGCCCGATCACGGTACAAGGCTGGACCCCGCGCAACGCCGGTCGTACGCATCGCGGCGACGTCACCTTCCGCGAAGGGGCCGCGCGCTCGTCCAACACGGTGGCGGTGGCGTTGGCCGAACGCGCGGGGCGCAAGAACGTGATCCAGACCGCCCGCCGGCTCGGGATCACCGCACCATTGCGGGCGGACCCGTCCTTGGCGCTCGGGGCGCATGAGGTCACGTTGCTGGAACTGACCGGCGCCTACGCGGTGATCGCGAATGGCGGCTTCGGCGTCTGGCCTTTCGGGATCGAGTCGATCCAGGACGGTGACGGCAAGACCCTGTACAGCCGGGCGGGTGGCGGGCCCGGACGGATTGTGCAGCCGCGCTATGTGCAAGGGTTGAACGACCTGTTCACCGCGGTGGTCGGCTGGGGCACGGGCAAGGCCGCGCGGCTCGAGCGGCCGGCGGCGGGGAAGACCGGCACCAGCCAGGGCAACCGCGATGCCTGGTTCGTCGGCTACACGCCGGAACTGGCCGCCGGGGTCTGGCTCGGGAACGACGATTTCACGCCGATGCGCAAGGTCAGCGGCGGCTCGCTGGCGGCTTCGATCTGGCGCGGCTTCATGATCAAGGCGCTGAAAGGCGTCCCGGCACGGCCCTTGCCCGGCATCGCCAGCGACATATCCCGCCGGCAGCCCTAACCTGGCCGTCTATCGGTGTCAGCCGTAGCGGTGCAGGCTCTGGCCGTTCTCGTTGAGCCAGCGTTTGCTCGACCGGGCGTGCGGCGTCAGGCGGTCCACCACGCGCCAGAAATCCCGCGAATGGTTCATCTCGACCAGATGCGCCACCTCATGCGCCACCACATAATCCAGCACCGCATCCGGCGCCAGGATGAGCCGCCAGCTGAAGGACAGGCGGCCGTTCGCGGCGCAACTGCCCCAACGGCTGCGCTGGTCGCGGATGCTGACTTGCCGCACCCGCCGGTCGACCACCGCCGCCTTCTCCAGCGCCAAGGGTGAGATCGCACGCCGCGCTTCGCGTTTCAGCCAGTCGGTGACCCGGCGGGGCAGGTGTTCGGCATCCCCCGGGGCCAGGATGACCCCTTCGTCGCTGGTGACCACGCCCCGGCGGCCGGCGACATGGCGAATCCGGTGGTCGCGCCCGCGGAGCGGGATGACCGCACCGTCGGCGAAGGGCACGCGCTGCGGCAATGCGTCGAGCCGGTCGAGCACCCAGCTTTCGTGCTCCCGGATCGCGGCTTCGGCGTCCGCCATGGCGACATACACCGGCATGACGACGCGCGCGCCGCCGATCGCCGCATCCACATGGATGGTGATCCGGCGGGCGCGGCGATCCCGCTTGACCGGCACGGTCAGGTCGCGCCCGCCCAGCGTGACGGTGAGTTCCCCTTTGCCCGCCATTCCCCGCTCAGCCTTCCTTCTTCGGCGCGCCGGTAAAGGGCGTCGCACCCAAGTCGAGCCAGTCCTGGATATGGTCCTCCAAGTCGACGATCCGGTCCTCGGAAATCGCCTTGCCGCGAACGGAGATGCCCGCCGTGTGGACCGTCTCCGGGTCCCCCGACACGAGCGGATGCCACCACGCCAGGTCCTGGCCCAGGGCCACGAGGCGATAGGCGCAGGTCTCCGGCAGCCAGCGCAGCGTCAGCACGGTTTCGGGCGTCAGCTTCACGCAATCGGGGACGTTTCGTTGCCGGCCGGGATAGTCGGTGCAGCGGCAGCCGTCCAAATCCAGGAAGCGGCAGGCGACGTCGGTCAGGGCGATCTCGCCGGTGTCCTGGTCCTCGATCTTATGCAGGCAGCATTGGCCGCAGCCGTCGCAGAGCGATTCCCATTCCGCCTGCGTCATGGCCTCGGGGGTCTTACGTTTCCAGAAGGGTGCGTCCGTCACGGTCTCGTTTGCCTCTCGACCGGCATCGGCTATTGCGCCAGCCGGATCAGGACGATGGTCACCAACACGAACTGGACCAGATTCAGCAACACGCTGACCCGATGCAGCAGCCGGAACTTGCCGTCCTTGTTCTCGTCGCGCGCCGCGTTGACCTGCGGCCGCAGCACCAGGTTCGCGAAGACGAAGCCGGCGGCGGTGATGACCAGCATCGATATCTCGGCCCAATATTGCGCCGACACCAGCGGCAATACCGCGACGAGGGAGAGAACCCCCATGACCCGGTAGTAGATGGGAAAGACCTCGCGAACGAAACCGACCGCGGTGTCGGATGGCAATTTCTTGAAGATCAGGGGGGTGAAGAGCGCAGCAAAACTCAGCATGCCGCCGAACAGCGCGGCGACCAGGACGAGTCCAAGAATATGAAGCGTCAACCAATCAGGCATGGCGGCAGTTTACCGCAGTGGCTGCGAAGGCCAAGTCTTGACAGCCGGTCGTCCGACCTGTCCTGATTCGCGTGGGCCCGACGCGATCGAGGAGTGACGGCGGATGAGATGGAACGGAATGGCGAAGGATTGCGATCGGTCCGGATGCCGATGGTGGACAGCGTTCCTGGCGGCGGTGCTGCTGTTCGCGATTCCCGGCGGGGCGACAGCACAGCTCGCCGGCCCGAACCCGATATACGACCTGGCGCGGGCGGGCGACGTGGGCGGCATCGAATACCTGATGAAGAAGGGCTACAACATCGATTCCCCCTCGGGTGACGGCGAAACGGTGCTCATCGCCGGGGCGGCGGGCGGTCATGTCGCCGTGGTCGAGTTGGCCTTGGCGGAGGGCGCGCGTATCGATCGTCAGGACTCCTTCGGCCGGTCCGCCCTTTCGCGCGGCGCCGAGGGCGGTCATTTCGCGGTCGTCGAGCGGTTGCTCGAAAAGAAGGCCGATATCGATATCCAAACCCGTGAGGGGCTTACGCCGCTCATGTTGGCGGTGAAAGGGCGGCATATCTCGGTCGTGCAGTTGCTTCTGCGTTCCCGGCCGGACCTGACCATTCTGGACTATACCGGCCGCAGTGCGTTGGGTTGGGCGCGAGAAAGCCGCGACCGCCGGGTCGAGACCATGCTGCGTCGCGCCGGCGCCCGAGATTGACCGGGAGCTCCGCCCAAACCCCGGCTTCAGAGTTCCGCCAGTTCTTCGGTCAGCCGTTTCTTGAAATCGCCGAGCGACGCCGCGAGTTCTTCCAACGTCTCTTCGTCGATCAGCCCGATCTCTCCGGCCAGCAGGACCAGATATTCCAATTCGCAGGTATAGCCGGCGGCGGTTTCGATCCCCTGCGCCAGTTCCGGGTCGCCGCCCCGCCCGCACCCATGCACGATGCTGCGGGGAATCGCCAACGCCGTGCGCGCGATCGAGCGGCCGACGGCGAACATGTCGTCGTCGGAAAAGGACTGGCTGATATCGTGAATCTCCACAACCAGGTCATGCGCCGCGTGGAGAACGTCTAACTCGCGGAAGTCTTTCATCGCGGTGTATTCGGTCGAATGCAATAGCCTGTCAAGGGCCTAATGCGCCGAGAATCCAGGCCTCTTCTGTTTCAACGCAATCCCGTTCAGCGTCGGTCAGGTCCGGATCCCCGGCAAGGGTGGTTTCCATGCGGTCTTCCGCATCGAGTCGGGCCAAATGCGCAGTGATTGCTGTGACCTGTGCCGCGTCTTTCGGCAGGTCGGCCAGCATCGGAACGGGGATTTGAGACGGATAGATTTCCGCCAGATGCAGCCGCGGACGGGGATCGAACCGCAGGCCGGTCTCGAACGGCCAGATATGCGTCACGGTGGCCAGGCGCGGGTCGCGGCGGATTTGCCAGACTCGGGGAATGCCGGTCAGCGCTTGGCTCCCGACCGACCCCACGCCGGCCAGTTTCCACACCGGTTGGGTCGACGGCAGCCGCCGATCGCAAATCCGTCGCTCCGCCAGGTCCGCCGATCCATGCGGCCGCCGGTGGCGGCGCACCAGGTGCGGCCGGCGTTCTTCCCGGACATTGCCCCAGAAGGGAAAGGCCTCGCCGCTGATCCGCTCGTTCAGCGATTCCGCCAGATCGAACCGGTTGTTCGCATTGTCGGACGCATCGGTCAGGCCGTCGTCGAGCAGTTGCCACAGATGCCGCCAGCGCAGGCCCGTGATGCCGAGCCGTTCCGCCGTTCCGCAGGGATAACCGAAGGGAAAGTCGAAACCGGCGAGGACGCGGCGGCCGTCGGCGACCAAGGCGGCCAGCCGGTCGCTTAGTTCCTCGGTTGCCCGATGCCGGGTCGAGGGATTTTCGAGGGCGGTTTGCCGGGTCTTGCCGCCCTCGCGCAGCAGGACCGAATACCAGATGCTGTCCTTGCCGCGACGGGGCGTCGACGCGCCGCTCCAGTCGACCATGACATAGGCATCGAAAAGCGCCATCGCCGCCCCACGATTGCGGTGGTTACTTGATTTCGGTCAGCGCCTTGCGCAGCGGGTCCGCATGGACGTTGATGTATTTGCCTTCGAGCACGACCGCCTTCGGCGTTGCGTTCTCGCTCTTGTAGTAGTCGGTATTCCAGCTCTGCCGGCCCTGGATCACGGAACCCTCGACGCTGGCCCCGATATACGCGCCGGCGTTTTGCGAGAAGCTGTAGATGTCCGCCCGCAGGTTCGTGGTCGTCGCCGCCTCGGCGCCCAGGCCGATCGGTCCGACGGCGACGCTGACGTCGCCACCAAGTTTGACCTTGTTGTCGATGACCGAATTGATGCCCTTGCTGGTCATGATCAGCAATACGACTTCCGACGATTGTCCGCCGATCTGAAGGCCGAAACTGGCGCCGCCCATCGTATAGAAGGCCGGGTAGCTCCACTGGCCGTTCTTGCCTTTCGCCAGCAGCACGCCGCTGCCGCCTTCTGCGCCGACGAAGAAGGCGCCCTTCAGGATTGCCGGGAAAATGACGACCGCCTTGGCCTTTTTCATCAGGTTGCGCATGGTCGGGCCGATATCGGTATGCCGCGCGACGCGCTGCACCGTATGGCGGGCCTGTTCGACAATCGACTCCTGGTCGGGACCGGCATTCGCCGGGCTGGTCGCGACGAATGCGACGAAGGCGATCGCGGCGCAGAGGCTGGCGGTCGATCGGATCAAAGGGCGGATCATGTTAGGGATCATGGGGGGCGGCTCCCGTTCTGATGAACATCGTGAATCTGGTTAACGCGTCATACCATGCCCTAAATATCGGTCGCGATGCCGACATTCAAGGGACCATGCATCACGATGGGGCGATGGGATTATAGGAAGGTGCCGGGCAGCGTATACGGCGTCCCCCCGACGCCGAGCTTGAATCGCGCGATCCCGGCGGCGCTGCGCGTGTCGATTCCGCCGAGGTCGAGCGACGCGATGCCGCGTTCCTTAAGCGTCAAAATTCCCTTCCATAGCAACAACGTGCCGGCGTTCAGGGCGCGCGCCGCCGGGTCGGTCCATCCGATCACGTAGGACGCATTCCGCCCATGCTGCAGGAAGAGCGCACCCCCAACGGCCTCGCCGTCCGCGAACGCCCGCAGCAGGACGGTTTCGTGTTTGGGAATACCGTCGATAACGGCGCCCAGCATCTCGGCGCTGGGGCCGCCGAACCGCCGGGAACGCCGCAACGAGCCGTACCGCTCGAGAAGCCAAGCGGCGGCGCGGCGGCCGCCTTTCGCCTCGATGCGCAGCGGTCCGGCCTCCGCCTGGGTCAGCGCGTTCCGCCATTTGACATGGAGCGCCCGCCGCAGATCGTTACTCGCGCGGGAAAGGTCGACGCGCGCCGAGCTATGCCCGGTTACCACCGCGCGCATGCGGACCGCGCGCGTCGCAGCGGCAGCGGCATCGGAGTCGAAAGAGTCCGGTGTCCAAAAGAATAGCGTGCGGCTCTCCTGCTTGAGCGCCGCGCGCACCAGTGAAACCGATATCGTGAGGTCCCGCTCGACCGCGTCTTGGCGCAACAGCACCGGGCCGCGCAACAGCTGGGCCACGGTTACGATCGGGCCGATCCGGCGCGAAAAGATCTGCGCCAGCGCGACCGGTCCACCGTCCGCCGATATGACAGCGCGCCGAACGGCCGCGGCCGGTGACGCGGCGGCATACCCGTCGCCATACATCCACGTTTGCTCGAACGCGGCGGCGGGGGCGGCGTCGATCAGGTCGTTCCAGTCGTCTTTCCTGCAGGCGTCCCATACAATCTCGGCGGAGCTTTCGGACCGGTGACGTTCCGCGCCGGGGGCTGATAGAATGGTCAAAGGATGTTTCACCTCCGCCGCAAAAGGGATACCGCCGTCCGGGGCGTCGACCTGCCCGGCCCGCGCCTTACGCGATGGGCCTGGGCGTATCTCGGATTATACGTGGCGTTGCCGATCCTGGCACTCGGCTTCCTGCTCGACGTGTTCCTCTACCTGTTGGCGGACCGCGTCTTCGGCGTCTGCTACGCGCTGTTGTGCTTGTTCTAGCACCGCTGGCGATCAGCCCAGGCGGCGGATTTCACCGCATCCCTCGATCAGTCCGGTGACACTGTCCGGCTTGCCGGTGCCGCGGACCATGACATTGAAGATGACGGTGCCGCGCGGCGCGATGGCGAAGGCCGGAAAGGTCAGGACATTGTCCGTGCCCTGCGGCGGTTCCGGCAAATCCAACTCGGTCTTGAAGGTCTCGCCCGGGGTGACCGACAGGATTTCCGTACCATGCGGGAACCGTACCGTGATCGGTTCCTGGACATGATTGGCCTCGAGTTCGAGTTCGCCCCAGTTGAACACGCCGAGGCGGATCAGCTCGATACCGTCACGGGATGGCTGCTCGTTCAATTCGGGGAAATGCTGCAGCAATTCCGCATCCGCCTCGTTAGCCGGAGTCACCACGCATTCGTAGGATACGCGCCGCTTCGGACCGGCGATACGGTCCGCGGTTTTCGTGTTTGTCCGGTAGAGAAAGAAAAACGCCACCAGCATGATGCCGCCGACGAGAAAGGTGAGGAGTTGACCGCTCATATGTTCCGATCCTGGTTCGCGGTAACCCTAGCAGCGGGTCCGGTTGATCGCCAGCACTAGGAAGGCAGCCAATTCACGGCCCCGACCCGCCAGATTCCGTTCTCCGCGCCACCATCGGCGGGATCGCAGACATGGTCGATGCGCGTCACCGAGACGTTATCTATCCGGAACGGGAAAACCTTCTCCAGATCGGGGTGGGTATGGTCGAGCGACAGGGCCAGCGCCAGCGCCGACCGGATCGTCCCGCCGTGGGCCACGCACACGATGTCCTTGCCCAGATGATTCGAATTCCAGCGTTCCACCGCCGGTGCGACCCGCGCGTAGAGATCCGCGAAGCTTTCGCCGCCGGGTACGGCTTCCTGCGCGGCCGACAGCCAGAGTTGCCGAAAGGTGCGCTTGCGCCGGGCGGCGAATGCGTCGCGTGGCTCGCCCTGCCAATCGCCGAAATGCTGTTCGCGCATGGCCGGCTCGAGGGTCGGCTCGGGGAGCGGCGATCCTGCATTGAGAATGGCCGCGGCGGTTTGCCGCGTGCGGTTGAGGTCGCTCGAGATATGCACCGCGTCGTTCGGCAGGTAGTCGGCGACGGCGGCGAACAGCGCATCGTCCGAACAATCCGCGTGCAGGTCGGTCTGGCCGTAGATGCGCCCTTCGTCGCCGACGACGGGCGCGTGGCGGATCCACCACCACCGTGTCTCAATCGTGTTCATGATGGGTCATTTTCCGGGTTGGTCCGGCTTTCTTATAATCGCCGCGCCCGCCCACGCCAACAGGGCGTGTGATGATAGTTTGTTGAACGCGATGCCCGTGCCCGGCAGTATGCCGCGCGCAACCGTGCCGCAAGAGGGTGACGACCGAATGACCGAGACCGCGCCGGGCGCTTCGCTGGCGGAAATCAGGAGCTTGTTCGACGGCATGCCGGAGGCGGCGCCGTTGCCCACGGCGCTGTCCGACGATCCCGATTTGCTGCAGACGCTACACGCCTGGCTGTCCAGTTGGCAGGCGCGGGCGGCGCCGTCGTTGGCGCGGCCGCGGGCGGCATTGTATCTCGGTTGCTATGACGACGCTGCAACCGGAACGGTCGAGACCATCGCGGCGGCGATCCAAGCGGGCGATTCGCCGGTGTTGCGGCTGTGCCGGGAATTCGATGCCGACCTGCGTCTGTACGAAATGGCGGCGGGCGCGGCGCAGCCCTTGGATGATGCGGCCTGCGCCACCGCCATGGCCTACGGCATGATGGCGGTGGAGGACGGCCTCGATTTCCTGTGTGTTTCCGGCCTCGGACCCGGCGTGGACGCGGCAGGGCTGGCCTTGGCGGACGCGGTGTTCGCCGATCCGGGCGATCCCCTGGATGTTTTGCGGCGGCGGGGCGGGCATGCGCTTGCCGGGCTGGCCGGTGCGGTGATCGCCGCCCGGATCGCGCGGGTGCCGGTGATGTTGGACGGGATCGCGGCGGCGGCGGCGGGTGCCGTGCTGCACCGGATCGACGAACGCGCCTTGGATCACTGCCTGGTCGGGCCGTTGACTCCGGGAGGATCGCATGCGGCGTTGCTCGACCGGATCGGCAAGGCGCCGGTTGCGGATTTCGGCCTCGCGCCGCCGCCGGGTTGCGGCGGGTTGATCGCGTTGCCGGTGCTGCGCGGCGCCGTCGCAAGTCAGACCGGGTTGTCCGTGGTAGACCCGACCGCTGAAACGCCGCCGTCGGATTAGCCGCTATTCGCCGGTTTGATGCAGCAAGCCGCGCTGCCGGGCGGCCCGGAAGCTCCACATGAAGATCGCCACGCCGAGCGCGAAATAGAACAGGTTCAGCAGCATCGCGCCGGCCAGGAAGTCAAGGCGGAACACGCCGTCGAACAAGACCGCGCGCATGCCTTCGAACACATGCGCGGTCGGCAGCGCCCAGGCGACCGGCTGGAGCCAATCCGGCAAGACGCTGACCGGGTAATAGATCGCGCTGACCGGCGCGATCAGGAACATGACCATCCAGACGACGCTCTCCGCGCCCAATCCGACCCGCAGCAGCGTCGCGGTGACCATCAGGCCCAATGCCCAACTGGTCACCATCAGATTCACGAAAAAGGCCAGCAACGGCAGGCCAAGCTCGAAGATCGAAAAGGCATAGAGCGGAATCGCCAAGAATGCTGCCGGCAGCACACCGATCAAGGTGCGGATCAGGCTGATCACCGTCAGCGCGATAATCATCTCATGCGGCCGCAACGGGCTGACGAAAAGCTGGCCGAGATTGCGCGACCACATCTCTTCCAGGAAGGAGATCGCGTAGCCGAGCTGGCCCCGGAACAGGATGTCCCAGAGCAGCACCGCCGCGAGCAGAGCGCCCGCCGCTTGCACGGCGCCGGAAACGTCCCCCGTGAAATGCTTGGAGATGAATCCCCACAGGACGATCTGGATGCTCGGCCAGTAGGCCAGTTCCAGGATGCGCGGCCAGGATCCCTTGAGCAGGTAGACATAGCGCAGCACGAGGGCGAAGACGCGTTGCGCCGCGGCGGAAAGGCTCGTGTCGGGGGACTGCATGTTGCTCATGCCGCGGCCCCCCGGCCCTTGTCGCGTGCGCCCTGCTCTTGGCTCCTCTGCCCCTTGCCGTTGCCGCGCGCGATGTCGAGGAAAACCTCTTCCAGCGTGTCGCGGCCGTAGCGTTCGATCAATTCCTGCGGCGCGCCGCGGTCGGTGATCTTGCCGGCGCGCATCATCAGGACGGCGTCGCACAGCCGCTCGACCTCAGCCATGTTGTGGCTGGCCAGTAGGATCGACGCGCCGGTCTCCCGGCGGTAGCGCTCCAGGTAGCCGCGGATCCAGTCCGCCGAGTCGGGATCGAGGCTCGCCGTCGGTTCGTCCAGCAACAGCAGGTCGGGCCGGTTGACCATCGATTTGGCGATCATGACGCGGGTTTTCTGCCCCGCCGACAGCCCGCGGAACGGGCGGTCCATCAGGTCGACGAGGTCGAGATCGCGCGCCAACTCGGAAAGGCGTCCCCGGATGTCGCCTACGCCGTAGAGCCGGGCGTAGACGGACAGGTTCTCCCGGACGGTCAGGCGCTGAGGCAGGTCGAAATAAGGCGAGGAGAAATTCATCCGTCCGAGGACGCGGTAACGGTGACGCAGCATGTCCTCGCCCAGGACGCGCACCGACCCGGATGTGGGCAGCAGCAGGCCAAGCAAAATGGCAATCGTGGTCGTTTTCCCCGCGCCGTTCGCGCCCAGCAAGGCGGTGGTGCTGCCCGACTCGACCGTGAAACTGATGTTGTCGACGGCGGCAACGTCGCCGAATCGTTTGGTCAGGTTTCGAATATCGATGACAAGGGGCATGGCCGCACCGGTCTCCTCGGACCCGAAGCTATATGGGCCAGCGTTGAAGGCGAAGCAAGGACGTTGGCGGCGTGGTGGCGCGACTGCGACCTGGTTACAAAGGGTTGCAAACGGTGCCACGACCTGCTCCTTAGTCGCATGGCAAGCGAACCTGAATCCCTGGCGCAGCGGGCCGGGCGCCTGTCGCAGCAGGGCGTCGTGCGGGCTGGCCGCCTGCGGCTCCGGACGCTGATCATGATCCGCTGGGTCGCCGCCGCCGGGCAGACGATTACCGTCCTGGCGGTGCATTTCGGGCTCGGTTACCCGTTGCCGTTGCCTGTCTGCCTGGCGGTGATCGCCACATTGGTGCTGTCAAATCTAATCCTGGCGCAACGCGGGCCCGGACGGGCGCGGCTCGACGACCGGGCCGGCGTCGTGCTCCTGGGGTTCGACGTGCTGCAGCTCGCTGCGCTGCTCTATGTCACCGGCGGCCTGCAGAACCCGTTCTCGATTCTGATCATCGCGCCGGTCATGGTGTCGGCAACCATCCTGTCGCGCAACTCGACGATCGCGCTGACCGCGCTTGCCATGATCAGCATTTCGCTGTTGGCGTTCTTCCGCACGCCCCTGCCCTGGGGGCCGGGTGCGCTGGAACTGCCGATCGTCTATATCCTGGGAATCTGGACCGCGCTCGCTGTGGCGTCGGTCTTCATCTCGACCTATGTCTGGTCGGTGTCGGAGGAAGCGCGGCGGATGTCCGAAGCGCTGGCCGCGACGCATACCTCGTTGTTGCGTCAGCAACGGCTGTCGGCGCTGGGCGGTTTGGTCGCCGCGGCGGCGCACGAGCTGGGGTCACCGCTCGCCACAATCGCAGTGGTGGCAAAGGAATTGTCGCGTGAAGTCCCGCGCAACAGCCCGATCGCGGAGGATGTCGACCTGCTGCTCAGCCAGTCGGAGCGCTGCCGGGAAATCCTCGCCGGATTGGCTCGCACTCCGGAACAGAGCGGGCCGGAGCCGTTCGACCGGTTGCCGCTGCGGCAGTTGCTGGAAACCGCCGCGGAGGACTACCAATCCGACGAAATCGCCATGGCGTTTCAGGTCGATCCCGCGGCCGACGGGGATGAGCCGATCGTGGCGCGGAGCCCGGAGATTCTGGGCGGACTGGGGACGTTGATCCAGAATGCCGTCCAGTTCGCCCGCCGCGAAGTCACGGTGACCTCCTATTGGGATGCCGATACCATCCGGGTCACAGTGCACGACGATGGTCCGGGATTCCCGGCGCCGGTCTTGTCTGTCATCGGGGAACCGTTTGTTTCCAGCCGATCCGACGACGGTGAGCATATGGGACTCGGTATATTCATCGCCCAGACCCTGCTAGAACGTGTCGGGGCTTTGTTGACCTTCGGCAATAGGGGCGGCGCGGAGGTTGTCATTCGCTGGCCCCGGTTTATTCTTGATCAGGGGACAGACGCCGACGGCGCATAATGTGAGGCAATTCCCATGCAAGACCTTCCCGCAACGGGCGCAGGAGAGCGCCGCTTGTTGATCGTCGACGATGATGCGCCGCTACGGAACCGGTTGGCGCGGGCGATGGAGCAGCGCGGTTTCGTGACCTCGGTCGCCGCAAGTGTCGCCGAGGGCATCGACATAGGGACCGAAAATCCGCCGGGCTACGCGCTCGTGGATCTGCGGCTGGAGGACGGCAACGGATTGGAAGTGGTGCATGCCTTGCGCAGCGCCCGGCCGGACATCCGCATCGTCATCCTGACCGGCTACGGCAACATCGCCACCGCGGTGCGCGCGGTGAAGGCCGGCGCCGTGGACTATCTGCCCAAACCGGCCGACGCGGACGCGGTCGCCGCGGCCTTGCTGGAAACCGAACGGCCGTTGCCGCCGCCGCCGGAGGATCCGATGTCGGCGGACCGGGTGCGTTGGGAGCATATCCAACGGGTCTTCGAACAGTGTGACCGCAACGTATCGGAGACGGCACGGCGGCTGAAAATGCACCGGCGCACCTTGCAGCGCATCCTGAACAAGCACGCGCCGCGCGGCTGACCGCGGTTGTCCTGCTGTGGGGTTACGCGGCGTTGGTGCCGAACCGCGCGTTTTCCTGAATCAGCGCATCGACATACCGGCCCTGGAACATCGTGATGCCGAGCAGGTGACCGATTTCGATGGCGGCGGGGAGATCGCATCGGGTCATGCAAATGCGCGACCGGCCACATTGCTCGACCGCCTTTTGCAGGGCTTCGAATTTCTCGCCGTTCGGGTCTTCGTCGATCAGCGATTTGTCCCACGTCATCTTGACCAGGTCGAGGCCAAGCGTCTTGCGGTCGAAGACCGGCAGGGTGCTGGGCGATATTCCGTCGAGGCAGAGCCGGTAGCCTTTCTCGTGCAGGAAATCGCGGGCGAAGTTGAATTCCGCCAGGTCGGCGAACACGTCGATCAACTGAAACTCGATAACGATCGTGCCGCGGCTACCCGTGCGCAATTGCGAGTCGAAATCCAGGAATCCTTGCGACAACACCGTGCTGACATTCATGTTGATGCTGAACGACGAGTGCAGATCGGTATCGTCGGCGCGGACCAGGAGCTTCAGGACGCGGCTATCGAGCGCGACGGTGAGATGCTGAAACAGCCACTTGTTGCCCGCGAGGTTGGCTTCCGGGAGGACGGTGCTGGCCAACTCGTCGATTGAAATGAAGAGTTCCTTGAAGATCGGTTTCGGATGGGCATCGACCGAAACGGCGCAGACCTGCTGCCGCCGCACGAAGCCCGAGAGGTCCGCGCTCTTGAGGAAGTTTTCGAGCTTGCCGAGCTGGGCGGGCGTGATGGCGGGCCGGTTGTTTCCGTCATCGTCCTCGCCCCATTGCGAGGCCCGCATGCGCAGCCGTTCCTGGCGTTCCTGCTCGGTGTTGTTCAGCGTTTCCGCCAGGTCCACGAATTCCTTGTACTGGGCTTCGAGGTTGTACCAGGTGGAAAAATCGTCCGCGACGTCGGCCATGGCCAGCGGGTCGTCGCTGAACAGATAGCGCAACCGGTTGATCGCGTCGTCCATCTCCTCGACCGACGCGCCTTTGCAGATGAAGACGAGGTCGCCGCTGTTCAGCGCGAACATCTGGCCTTCGAATTGATTCACCAATCCTTCGAACGTGTTGCCGGCGATGCGCAGATGGTGGCCACGCCGATTGTGATCCCGCAGGTTCGAGAGATGCACATGGACCGCCTTGCGGCCCTCACGGTGGCGGTCCAGTCGTTGCACGTAATTCAGCAGCAGGTATTCCTGGCTGACATTGGGCTGTCCCAATTGTGCGGCGGTAACGTTCATCGTGGATTTCTGCCCCTGCTTTCCGGTCCGGCCGAAAAGTCGTCCTGTCGAGTTTTTGCGTTGTGCGGGATAATAGGGAGAAGGAATTTACGGTTGGTTAACGATAGAACCGCCGAAATGGCCCGGATACGCTGCGAATCGCTCCTTGCGCCGCCGCGACGAGATAAGGACGTTCGATGACGCTTTGGCCTGACGCCGACACGCCACGCGCCCGCGCGCCCGACGATACCCGGGTCTACGCGGTCGGCGACGTGCATGGATGCGCCGGTCTGCTCGAGCAATTGCACGATGCCATCCGCCGGGATGCCGACACGGCCGCGGAATCGCGGAAAATCATCGTTTATTTAGGGGATTACGTGGACCGGGGGCCGGATAGCGCCGGCGTCCTCTCGATCTTGATCGACCGGCCGCTGGATGGGATCGAGCAGGTTTGCCTGAAGGGAAATCACGAGGATTTCCTGCTGCGCTTCCTGGAGGACCCGGGCATCTGCGATCTATGGCTCAGGAATGGCGGGCGCGCGACCCTCCGGAGCTACGGCCTGCCGGTCGAACGCGCCGGCGGGGACGGCGCGGCCTCGGCCCTGTCTGACGAATTCCGTTCGCGGCTGCCCGACCCGCATCTCCGGTTCCTCCATGGGCTGCGGCTGAGTTATCGGGCAGGCGGTTATCTGTTCGTCCATGCGGGCATCCGCCCCGGGGTCGGCCTGTCGCAGCAGACCGCCGACGACCTGCTTTGGATCCGCGACCCGTTCCTGCGCAGTTCCTACGATCACGGCTGCGTGGTGGTACACGGCCATACGCCGGTCGAAGCGCCGGACGTGCGTTTCAACCGCATCAACATCGACACCGGTGCGGTCTGGAGCGGCTGTCTCACCGCGCTGGTGATGCATGGCGAGCACTGGTCCTTTCTGCGGAGTTGAAGCAGGTCCGCCGTTCACCCGGCATGTTTGTCTTGCATGATGGGCCGGAATTGATTAGCGACCATGCGATGAGGGGTTGAAGAGGATCGCCATGACGCCTGCCGACCAATCGCCGCCCGCCGATGCGACGGACTCCACGAACGACGCTACCGACCTGTTTGCGCTGCTGTCGCGGCTGCCGGACGCCAGGGTGGTGTGCGTCGGCGACCTGATGCTCGACCGGTTTGTCGAGGGCCGCGTCGACCGGGTTTCGCCGGAAGCGCCGATTCCGGTTCTCGAAGTGGCACGCGAAACCGCGATGTTGGGCGGTGTCGGCAATGTGTTGCGGAATTTGTCCGCCTTGGGCGTCTGCACGGAACTGGTGGGCGCCATCGGCGTGGACCGCGCGGGACGGGAACTGGCGAAACTGGTGACCGCCGAGCCCGGCGTGACACCGCGGCTCGTCTCGATCGCCGGGCGGCAGACCAGTATCAAGACCCGCTTCATGGCCGGCAGCCAGCAGTTGCTGCGCGCGGACCGGGAATCGGTCGACGAGATCGTCGATGAGGATTGCCGATCGCTGCTGGACGACGCGAAGGCGGCCATGGCGGCCACGCCGGGCGCGCCGCTGGTGCTGTCCGACTACGGCAAGGGGGTCTTGGGCGACGGCATCCTGTCGGATTTGATCGCCGCCGCAAGGGCGGAGGACCGTGCGGTCGTGATCGATCCGAAGGGGCGCGACTACGCCCGTTATCGCGGCGCCACGGTGTTGACCCCGAACCGGCACGAACTGTCCCTGGCGACAGGGTTGCCGACGGAAACCGACGAGGAGGTGGTGCTCGCCTGCCGGACGCTGATCACGGATATCGATGTGTCGGCCATCCTCGCCACGCGCAGCGAGCGCGGCATGTCGCTGGTGGACCGCCATGGCATCCACCATCTGCCGGCGCGCGCGCGCGAGGTTTTCGATGTCTCCGGCGCGGGCGACACGGTGGTGTCGATCGTCGCCGCGGCGCTTGCGGCCGGCGCGGCGCTGCCGTTGGCGGCGCGGCTCGCCAATGTCGGGGCGGGTGTGGTCGTGGGCAAGGTCGGGACGGCGGTGGCGCATCCGGCGGAAATTCTCACCGCCTTGCATGCCTCCGACTTCATGGACGCCGAAGCGAAGATCGCCTCGCGGGAAACCATGCAGGACCGGGCCGAGACCTGGCGGCGGCAGGGCTGGCGGATCGGCTTCACGAACGGCTGTTTCGACCTGCTGCATCCCGGCCATATCTCGTTGTTGAACCAGGCGAAGGCCGCCTGCGACCGGCTCGTGGTTGGATTGAACAGCGATTCGTCGGTCAAGGGTCTGAAGGGCGATGACCGGCCGATCCAGGCGGAAACCAGTCGCGCGGCCGTCCTCGCGTCGCTCGCCTCGGTCGACATGGTCGTGATCTTTCCCGAGGAGACGCCGATGGACCTGTTGGAGGCGCTGCGGCCCGATCTTCTGGTGAAGGGCGCGGACTACACGGTCGATCAGGTGGTCGGCGCGGAAGAGGTGACATCCTGGGGCGGAAAGGTCATGCTTGCGGATATCCTGACCGGCCACAGCACGACCGACACGATCCGCCGGATGGTGCCGTAGCCGTGCGGGGCCCGGTGAAGTTGGCGCGAAGAGGATAGCGGTGACGGGAATCGACCTCCTTGCCTTCGTCGTCCCGGTATTGATCCTGATGCTGGGCGTTTACATCGTGCATCAGGCGCGGCGCAGCCGGGAATCCGAACTGAACTACAAGCTGCGCAAATGCCAGATCGCGTTGGATGACGCGGAGCAATCGCTCGACAATACGATCTACTATTACAAGGCCGAGATAAGCCGGCTGAAATCGCGGCTTGGCGAGCCGACCGAGGACGACGTTACGCCCGGCCCCGCGCCCTACCACGGTACGAACGGCGTGAACGGGTCGAGCGGCCGAACCGGACAGGACGCCAAGTTCCGCCAGGCCAAGAACGCCTTCGCCCGGCTGTACCATCCCGATCAGGTGACCGGCGACGACCGCGAAAAACGAATCCGGGTCGATCTGTTCAAGGAATTCTGGGACGAGCTGGAACGGATCGACCGGCGCAATCCCTGACCGGCGTCCAACGGCGGCGCATGCCGTGTTCTAGAAGACCCCGCCCGGATCCAGATGTTGCATCAGCCGACGGCTCGCCCCTTGAGCATAGCGCAGCATCAGGGCCCGGCGGCGGGCGGCGTTCAGCGGGGTTTCCGCCGGCTCGCGCAGGATCACGCCGCCGTAGGCGTCGGCCACGATGAGGCCGCAGGTCTCGGGGATCAAATCCTGCGGGAAATCTTCGGACACCCCGAAATAGAAGAAATCGCAGAACGGCAGGTAGTCGGACCATTTCTGGTCGGAGCGGAAATCCGCCACGCTCGACTTGATCTCCACGATCGTGAACTGGCCGCTCGGCGTCAGCGCGATCACGTCGGCGCGCCGTCCGTTCCGCAGCGTGAATTCGTAAAGACAGGACTGCCCGGCCTCGCCGAACATGCGGGCTATTCCCCGTGCCAGTGCCTGCGCCGCGTCGGCGGGCGGTGCAAAGGCGGCAACGGGATCGGACGAAGACGACGGCATGCGGGAAACGAACTCTCTTGCAGCGAGGAACAGGCAATATCATGAACAAAAAGAGTACAAAATGCCAGAGGCTCGACAGCCGCGTGCCGAACCGGAACCGCGGCCGTTAGAGAACGCCGTCGATGATCCCGCGCAGTTCGGCTTCTTCCACATGCGTTTTGGTCGCGCCGGTCTTGTGGACGAAGCGATACGCCATACGGCCTTGGCGGTCGAAGACCAGCAGCGTAGGGATTCGGGTGACGTCGCCGAAGCGTTTCGAGATATCGTCGTTTCCCCGGATCACGGTGAACTGCGGTTTGGTGTCCCGGAGAAAGCGGTCGAGGCGGCCGGGGTTGGATTGCCCCGCCCAGGTCTCGAAAAGGTTTATGGCGACGATATCGAGGTCCGCCGCCGGATAACGCCGCCGTATCGCCGAGAGGTGGTGGAACTCGACGCGGCAGGGCGGGCACCAGCTCGCGAAGAAGGTGACGACGGTTACCTTGCCGCCGGGCGGCGAAAACGGCGCCCCGGCGATATGGTCCAGACCGGCGAGCGCTTTGACCAATGTTGCATTTAGTTTCGGAATCGGAATGTTATGCGGTTTCGCCGCCACGGGTGCGACAATCGGCATTGCCAGCAGTGACAGCCCGCCGGCCAGGACATGACGCCGACGAAGCGGCAGCGTGATTTTGGTATCGATCCGCATCGGGAAACTATGCCGGATTGCCGGGTCGCATGGGCTAAATTCTTCGTGACCGCCAACCACCGTTGTCTGCCGTGGCGGTGCCGGTCGGGACACCCTATATAATCCTAGGGGCACGCCGTTCCGAGGCCGATTGCCCTTGAGCGGGAATCGGTTCATCCGCAACATGACTTTACTTTTTGAGTCGATTGTGATTCAAAATGTAATATCTTCGGATTGCGATTGTCTTTTATGAAAATTATCACTTATCAAAAAAGATCATGGCTGTTCTGACGGGATCGCAGATTCGAGCGGCCCGCGCCATGCTGTCCTGGGGGCAGGAACGCCTGGCCCGGGAGGCCAGCGTGTCGCGCCCGACCATCAAACGCATGGAAGGATTGAAGGGGCCGGGGCGCAGTACCGCGGCGACGCTCGAATCGGTGCGGTCCGTCCTGGAATTGGCGGGCATCGAGTTCCTGCCGGAAGACGACGGTCAAGGACCCGGCGTGCGCTTGCGCAAGACCGCGGCGCGGCTTGTCGCGCGCCGCGCCGATGCCATCAACCGATTGATAAACTTCCAGATTATGCATAATGACCGGGAATATGACTGCACCCTGCGGTCGAGCGTTTTGGATGCATTGGACGGAAAGGTACCGGGATATGCCACCGCGGCGGATATCGAGGCCGCCTTCGACCGGCATCTCGCATTGATCCTGGACCGTGCGCGTAAGGTCGTGGTCGAAGGATTGGCGCAGGATGGCCGTTTGAGCCTGTGGCCCGAGGATTTTCCCGAGATCGCCTAGGTGCCGGGTGTGCCGCCCCGGAAAATCGCGCCGGGGTAGCGGACCGCGCCCTCCCACAGTATGGTTAACTACAAGGGTAGCAATGGAGTTTCGAATCGATGCGTTTGATTATCGCGATATTTTTGCCATTTCTTCTGTTCTTCACGATCGGCCGGCCGATCGCCGGGATCATCTGCCTCATCCTGCAGCTCACCTTGATCGGCTGGATTCCCGCCGCGATCTGGGCGGTCTATTCGCTGAGCCAATACAACACCGATAAGAAGATCGAAGAGGCGACGTCCGGCGGCGGGTCCTGACGCGGGTGCGGATGGGGACGATCTCGCCCGATACCGGCCATCGGCGGCAGCTCGGGGATGACCCGTGGAAGCGCTGAATCTGGTCGCCGTGGGCCTGGGCGCGGCCTGGGCCAGCGGAATCAACCTGTATCTCGCGGTATTGATCCTCGGCGGGTTGGGCGCCACAGGGATGGTCGACTTGCCGGGAGACCTGACGGTGCTCGAACATCCGGCGGTTTTGGCGGCTGCCGGCGGTCTTTACATCGTTGAATTCGTTGCCGATAAGGTGCCGGGCGTCGATTCGGCTTGGGATGCGCTGCACACCTTCATCCGGATTCCCGCCGGGGCGCTGTTGGCCGCCGGGGTGTTGCAGGATTGGGGTGCCGGATACGAAGTCGCCGCCGCGTTGCTGGCGGGGGGCACCCTGGCCGCGGCCAGCCATGCTACCAAGGCCAGCGGCCGCGTCGCGGTCAATACGTCGCCCGAACCGTTCAGCAACTGGCTCGTCTCGCTGGTCGAGGACGCCTTGGTGCTGGGCGGGTTGTTCCTCGCGCTGTTCAAACCCGCGCTGTTCCTGACCCTGCTTGGCGTCTTTGCGCTGCTTGTGATCTGGCTGCTGCCCAAGCTGTGGCGCGCGTTGCGGCGGCTCTTCGGCGGTGCGAAGAAAGCGATGGAGAGCGACCCCGATAGCGCGGAAACTAACGGATTCTCGGTCGATTTTAGTTCGTTAGGGGATCATAACGATCAGCCTTCGCCGCCCGCACGGAGACAAGATTCCTAGGGACTCTGTCGCAATGTTGTGATCGCGCGGCGTTGAAGCCCGCAACGATCTCGCGTATTCTTAGAGAAGGTTGCAGCGTCGATTACCGATACGAGCCGAAAACGGCCGTGACGCGGAAACCACCGGATGTAGGGGTCGGTCCGTTTTCGGATCGGAGATCTGGAACGCCATTTGGGTCCTCGGGAAAGACTGGAACCAGGTTCAGGAGCCCCAGACGATGAAAACATCCCTTGCCGCCGCCATCCTCGGCGCCGTGCTTATCCTCTCCGCCGGCACAGCGGATGCGGGTTATTACAAACGCCATGGCTATTACGGGCACCACGGCTATCACGGCCACTATCGGCACCATCGCCACTATGGGCATCGTAAACATAAGCACCGCGGTCATCGTGGCCATTACAACGGCGCGCTGGTCGCGGCGGGGATCATCGGCGGGGCCGTGCTGCTGGGCACGCTGCTGAGCGCGCCGCGCTACCATCACCGCCCCGCCCCGGTGTATTACGGCCCGCCCCGCACGCCGGTCTGCGAGAAGGACAAGGTCTATCGGACCCTGCCCGACGGCCGGATCCAATGGGGCGTGCGGACCCGTTGTTATTAACAGAATTACAGTTAAAAGAAAAAATGCTGTGTTTTCGGGGCGATTTTTGCGCTTTGCACTGCGTCGGCAATTAAATCATCAAATTCAATGAAATACGGCGAACCAGGCAATCCTGGCTCGCCGTATTTGTAACTTAGATCGTGTTAATTTAGAAATTGCGCGTTTCGCCGGGTTCCATGACCACGACTTCGGTCGATGTCTTTCCGAGCGCGTCCTTGAATTGCGCGGGCGTGCCCTTCAGCGGCGGAAACGTGCCGTAATGCATCGGCACCACGGTCGGCGTTTTCAGCAATTCCCGGGTGGCGTAAGCGGCGTGTTTCGGGTCCATCGTGAAATGGCCGCCGATCGGCAGCAGCGCCAGGTCCGGCTTGTAATACTCGCCGATGAATTTCATGTCGGCAAACACGCCGGTGTCGCCGGCATGGTAGATCTTAAAGCCGTTCTCCAGCTCCACGATGTACCCGGCGGGCTCGCCGCCGGGCAGCATGGATTCCTTGCCGGTGATCGGATTCTTGAAGCGTACCTCGGAGCTATGCTCCGCCCGCACCATGGTGACGGTGATGCCGTCTCCGATTGGTTTGACCGGGCCGCTTTTGTTGAAGCGGATCATCTGTTTCATCTTCAGCCAGTCGACCGACGCGAAGGTGCGGCCCATGTCGGCGTTCAAGCCGACCTTGGCGCCCTTCATATTGGCGATCTTGACGGTGTCGCCGACATGATCGCCATGGCCGTGGGTCACGAGAATAAGATCGACCTTGCCGATCTTCTCCAGGTTCTTCAGCTCCTTCGGCGTCTTCGGGTTCCGCATGATGAACGGGTCGATCAGGATCACCTTGCCGCCGGGCGACGTGATCTTGAAGGCCGCTTGGCCGTACCACTGAACCTGAACTTCTTTGGCGGCAACCGGCGCTGCAGCGGCAAGGACGGCGGCCAACCCCGCGATAATCCCGTATTTCACGCGCGCGATCGAAATATCCATGGGCACTCTCCCTGATGTTCCAGCGTGTCGTCCGGCGGTGTTCCGCCGTGACGTCGCGGCAGTTGTTGGAATTAGTGTCGCCGCAAGTCGCGCTGCAACTCAAGCGTTAAATTCTCAACGGTTGATTTGGGAAATGTAATGCGCGGCGGATGCGCGGCGAGTGGGAAAAGCCGATCTATGCCGCCGCACCGGTGTGTCTGCCGGGCGCGGTGCAATGGGCAACGGACTCCACATGCCATGCCCGGCTCGGTTTCACGCGAAACCTCGAGGCATAAAGGGTCTTCGCGGCCAAACGTGACCGTCGGATGGAACCCTGGCAACGCGGGTTGCCTTCTCGGTTGGGCGCAATTCCCCCTTGATCCCTAACCATTACGGCGGGAATTGCGTCAAACCACCAAATTTTCTGCTCTAAAAGAGACTAGGACAGTGCGGCGCTCTCGGTGCAAACGGGATCAACAGAAGTCATATTGCCTTCTTTCCAAGAAGATGAGGTGCGGCATTTCTTGCAGACACGGTTGCCCGCCCACTCGCTCTCAAACTCCTTGGTACACATGAGGCATTTTCGCTCCCTAGCCTTGTAGAGTTTTCTTTTATTGAATTTCATCGCGTGCATTGTATACAGCGGAAATTTTCCGGACAACATAAATTTGTACGGACGAATTAGAATCCGCCGCCGGAACGATAAAATAAATTAAACCAAATATTTAAAGGCTAGATCATCGGCTTTCGAGGGCCGCGACTTCGTAAAATCGCCTCAAAAACGATACGCGCGGGGATGGATAATTGGTGCCCTGGGCGGCCAAACCTCTGCAACCGCTGGCCCGGGACGGCCTTGACGGCGCGTCGAATACGACTTGCGTCCGGATTGGTGCGCGGGATCGAATGCTGGTGGATGGTCCGTATCGGCAAGGAAGCGAGCATTTCGGAAGAAATGGCGCGCCCGAGAGGATTCGAACCCCTGACCTACGCCTCCGGAGGGCGTCGCTCTATCCAGCTGAGCTACGGGCGCCTTGCCTGTTTCGAACCGGCGCAATGTACGGCAAGCGGCGCCGTTGCGCCATCCCCTTCTTTGAGTCCGTTTTCGGGCCCTTTCGACGCGTCGGCGACGGTCAGCGGGCGTTCCGATCCGGACGGCAGCGCGGTTTCGGGATTATCCAGCCAGGCGGTGATATCGCCGAGCACCCGGTCGGCGTTCAGGTCGCGCAACAGCATGTGGAACCCGCTGTCGTATTGCGCGATCCGGATACCGCATTCCTGCATCGGCAGCCGCTGGCGGAAGGCCGTCATCGCGAAGCCGGGGATGATGTCTTCGTTCTGACCCAACAGGATCAGCACGTCGCCGCGCAGCGCAGGTGCCGCGTCCAGGGCGGCATCCATCAGGTTTACCAGCCCATAGGCGGCATCCACCCGGGTCCATTTGATGACTTTCGGGTCGCGCCCCAGACTGCGCAGCATGGGGATGTTGTCCGACGGTACCTTGCCCATCCCCTGGCCGGTGAACTGAACGGCGCGGATCGTGTGCGCGAAGAAATACAGCAGTCCGCGCTGCCAGTTGCGCATGATCGCCCGCGCCCAGACGGCGGGGGCGGACAAGACGACACGGTCGGCGGTCGGGGGATCGTCCTCGGCCATGGCGGCCATGATCACGCTGCTGCCCATGCTTTCGCCCAGCAGCACCAAGTGGGTGTCCGGATGGCGCGCCTTGATCAGGCGGCTGGCGACACGCAGGTCCCCGGTCAGGCCCCGGACGCCGGGCCAGATGCCGCGGTGCGGTGCGCCGCCGAATCCGCGCTGGTCATAGGCGTAGGTCAGCACGCCGTCGCGGGCCAGCGTCCGCGCGGGCGCGTCGAAGGCGTTGGAATAATCGTTGAACCCATGCAGCGCGAGCACGACCACGCGGGGCTTGCCCTCGGGTCTCCAAACTCGCAGCGGCAGGTGCGATCCGTCGGGCATGCGCAAATGGTCGCCGTCGATCGCCGGCGGGGCGATCGCCTCGCCAGGCGGCATGACGCGCGGCGCACAGGCACCGGCCGCCAGCAAGAGGGCACCGATCGCGAAAGCCAGCGCACCCATGCTGCGCGTCATCGATACTCGTCCTCTTTCGGGCGCCGCACCGTTCCTCCGTCATCCCGCGTCAATTGCCGGAAGATCGCGGCCAGATCGGCCTCTTCCGTCCGCAGGTCGACAATATCCAGCGCGCTGCGGGAGATCGCGTCGAGGATTTCGCCGGCGCTCGTCCGGCCGCTTTGGTAATGGATGCGCAACCGGTTCGGCGCGGGGGTGTCGGTCTGGTACCGCCGCAGCGCATCGGGGATGTCGCCGATCGCGCCGGACACGGTCACATCCATGGTCTTGCTGTCGAGCCGGCGCAGCATCGCATCGCGGCTGTCGCAGGCGACCACCTGGCCGTGGTTGATGATCGCGATGCGGTCGCACAGTTCCTCGGCTTCCTCCAGGTAGTGTGTGGTCAGCAGGATCGTCACGCCGCGCCGGTTCAGCGCCCGGACATTGTCCCAAAGCTGTTCGCGCAGCGTGATGTCGACGCCGGCGGTCGGCTCGTCGAGCACCAGGATCGGCGGGTCGTGCACCATCGCCTTGGCGATCAGCAGCCGCCGCCGCATGCCGCCGGACAACGTGCGGCCGTAGGCGTCGGCCTTCTCGGTCAGACCGACCATGTCGAGGATTTCCATGGTCCGGCGCTCGCGCACCGGCACGCCGTACAATCCCGCCTGCATCTCCATGTATTCGCGCGGCGTGAAATAGGAATCGATGTTCAGTTCCTGCGGGACCACGCCGATCGCGGCCCGTGCGCCCCGCGGGTCGGCGTCGATATCGATGTTCCAGACGCGCGCGCTGCCCGATGTCTTTATGACCAGCCCGGCCAGGATATTGATCAGCGTCGACTTCCCGGCGCCATTGGGCCCCAGCAGGGCGAACAGCGCTCCCTGCGGCACATCGAGGTCCACATTGTCGAGAGCCGGCCGCGACCCGCGCGCCCTGCGCCCACCGTAGACCTTCGTCAGGCCGCGCACCTCGATGGCGTTGTCGGGAATGGGCAGTTCGGCGGCGGCTTCGGCCATGCGTCGGATCGATCCTGTCGTAATGTGAATGGTTGAACCGGACGATGCTTTCGGTATCATCCGCCGGACCGGCGGGTCAATCAACGCCCGCCGGCGGAAATGCCTATCACATTTGCGCAAGGAGGGCGCGCTGCCATGGAACCGGTAGAAACGGTCGAAGTCGATAGTCCGCAGGTGGCCTGCGACGGCGGCGGCGGGGCGCTGGGTCATCCCCGCGTCTTTCTCAACATGGGCGAGAAGAAAGAGGTCGACTGCCCGTATTGCGGCCGCCGCTTCGTCCTGAAGAAGGGCGCGAAAGCGGCCGCCGCGCATTAGGCCGTTCAGGCGAGCTGGGTCAGCCGGCTGCCGATTGCGATCTCGTAGCCGTCGGGATCGCGCAGCAGGAACTCCTCCATGCCGTATGCCTCGGTCGTGACGTCGCCGACCGCGACGCCGCGCGCCGCGAGGTTCGCATGCCGGTCGCGGGCCGACTCGACATAGCAATACAGCACCACGTCGCCGTAACTGGCCGCGTCCCGCCGCGTCTGGCTGTCGGCATGATCCGGCTGGTTGATCATCAGTTTGGTGTCGCCGCTGGTGAGCATGGCCCAGACCGTCGCGCCTTCCGCCTCGAATGTCTGCACCACCTCGAAGTCCAGAGCGTCGCGATAGAAGGCGATGCTGCGGTCGGCGTCCTCGACGTTGAGCAGCGGTATCATTTCGGTAATGGTCATTTGTCTCCGGGGGCTCCGTTCCTAACTTAATTGTTAGCGGCTTCGTCCAATCGTGCGATGCGACACCTTGCCGCCCGGGGTGCGATCCGGCATCCTGACCGCTTCATCCCTTCTTGTGTGAGTCCGTATGCCAAAGTCAACCGAGACGTCCACACCCCAGCATGTTTACCTGATCGACGGATCGGGTTTCATCTTCCGCGCCTTCCATGCGGTGCGCCCGCTGACCCGTCCGGACGGAACGCCCGTCAACGCGGTCTACGGCTTCACGCAGATGCTGATGAAGATCCTGACCGATACCGACGCGGACTGTCTCGCGGTCATTTTCGACGCGGCGCGCAAGACCTTCCGCAACGACATCTATGCCGATTACAAGGCGCATCGTCCGCCGCCTCCGGAGGAACTGGTGCCGCAATTCGATTTGGTGAAGGCGACGGTCGAGGCGTTCAACGTCCCGGCGATCGAGATGCCGGGCTACGAGGCGGACGACATCATCGCCACCTACGCCAAGCAGGCGACCGAAGCGGGCGCCGAGGTCACCATCGTGTCATCGGACAAGGACTTGATGCAGCTGGTCACCGACAAGGTCTCCATGTTCGACGCCATGAAGAACAAGGTGATCGGCCATGACGAGGTGGTCGAGAAATTCGGCCTCGGGCCCGACAAGGTGGTCGAGGTACAGGCGCTGGCGGGCGATTCGAGCGACAACGTGCCCGGGGTGCCGGGGATCGGCGTCAAGACGGCGGCGCAGCTCCTGACCGAATACGGCGATCTCGACTCGCTGCTCGACCGGGCCGAGGAGATCAAGCAGCCGAAACGGCGTCAGAACCTGATCGAGAACGCGGAGCTGGCGCGGATTTCCCGCCAGTTGGTGCAACTGCGCGACGACGTTCCGGTCGAGACCGGGCTGGACAGCTTCGGCCGGCGCGAACCCGACCCCGAGGCGCTGATTCCCTTCCTGCAGGAGCAGGGCTTCAAGTCGATCGTGTCGCGGGTCGAAAGCAGCCTCGGCATCGAGTCGGTCGACGAGGCGGACACGCCGCCTGACGAGGTCGAGTATGAATTGGTGCAAGACGAGAAGGCGCTGGCGGCCTGGATCGAGACGGCGACCGATGCCGGCTTCGTCGCGGTCGACACCGAGACGACCTCGCTGAATGCGACCGTGGCCGAATTGGTCGGCATCTCGCTGTCGGTGACGCCGGGCAAGGCGTGCTACATCCCGGTCGCCCACCGCAATCCGAACGGGCAGGGCGCGCTCGACCTCGCCGGAGGCGGCGAGGCGGAGTCGGAGGACGGCGCGCCCGAGCAGATTCGTCTCAAGCGGGCGCTCGACATGCTGAAGCCGCTGCTCGAGGACCCCTCGGTCCTGAAGATCGGGCAGAACATCAAATACGACGCGCTGATCCTCGCCCAGCACGGGGTCGAGGTGGCGCCGGTCGACGACACGATGCTGCTGTCCTTCGTGCTGGACGGCGGCGCGAACAAACATGGCATGGACGAACTCGCCGACCGCCATCTCGGCATGACCACGGTGAAGTACAAGGACGTGGTCGGCACCGGCAAGTCGCAGGTGACCTTCGACTACGTGCCGCTCGACAAGGCCTGCGGCTACGCGGCGGAGGATGCCGACATCACGCTGCGGCTGCACAAGACGCTGAAGCCGCGCCTGGTGACCGAACATATGGCGACGGTCTACGAAACCATCGAGCGGCCCTTGATCTCGGTGCTGGCCAATCTCGAACGCAAGGGCGTGCTGGTCGATCCCGAAATTCTGCGCGGGCTGAGCCGCGATTTCGCCCAGCGCATGGGCGGGCTGGAGGACGAAATCCGCACTCTGGCGGGCGAGGACTTCAACATCGGCTCGCCGAAACAGCTCGGCGAAATCCTGTTCGACAAGATGGGTCTGCCCGGCGCGAAGAAGACCAAGACGGGCGCCTACAAGACCGATCAGGACGTACTGGAGGGCCTGGCCGCCGCCGGGCACGACCTGCCGAAACGGGTGCTCGACTGGCGGCAGATCTCCAAGCTGAAGAGCACCTACACCGACAAGCTGGTCGAGGAGATCAACCCGAACACCAAGCGCATCCACACCTCCTACGCGATGGCGGGGGCGCAGACCGGGCGGTTGGCGTCTACCGATCCCAACCTGCAGAACATCCCGGTGCGGACCGAGGAAGGCCGTAAGATCCGCCAGGCCTTCATCGCGCGCGAGGGCTGCAAGCTGGTGTCCTTCGACTACAGCCAGATCGAGTTACGGGTATTGGCGCATATGGCCGGGATTCAGTCTCTGGTCGACGCCTTCCGGGAAGGTGCCGACATCCATGCACTGACCGCGTCGCAGGTGTTCGACGTGCCGATGGAGGGGATGGACCCGCTGGTCCGCCGCCAGGCGAAGGCGATCAACTTCGGCATCATCTACGGCATCAGCGCCTTCGGGCTGGCCCGGCAGCTCGGCATCGCGCAGAAGGAAGCGCGCGACTATATCGAGACCTATTTCGAGCGCTATCCCGGCATCAAGGACTATATGGAGCGTGCGCGCGAGGAATGCCGCCAGACCGGCATGGTGACCACGCTGTTCGGCCGCCGCATCCATCTGCCGGGCATCGTCGACAAGAACCCGATGCGCCGAAACTACGCCGAACGGCAGGCGATCAATGCGCCGATCCAGGGGACGGCGGCGGATATCATCAAGCGCGCGATGATCCGGGTGCCGGCGGGCCTGGCCTCGAAGAAACTCGAGGCCGATATGCTGTTGCAGGTGCATGACGAATTGATTTTCGAAGTGCCGGAAACGCAGATCGACGACACCGTCGCCGTGGTGAAGGACGTGATGGGCGGCGCGGCGGAACCGGCGGTCGCGCTCGACGTGCCCCTGGTCGTGGATGCGGGGATCGGCGATAACTGGGATCAGGCCCACTGACCCGCTTTCGGGTGTCACCAAAACCAAGAACCCCGCGGCAAGCGGGACGTCCTCTGAGGAAGGAAACATCATGCTGATTCAGCACGACAAACTGCGCGCCGTCGTGCGCGCGATCTGCACGGCCGCGGGCAGCACGGGCGACGAGCCGGCGCTGGTGGCGGACAATCTGGTCTATGCCAACCTGACCGGCCATGACAGCCACGGCGTCGGCATGCTGCCGCGCTACATCTCCTGCGCGCTGACCGGCCAACTGGCGATGAATCAGCATGTCAAAGTGGTGAAGGACGAGGGGACGATCCTCGTGCTCGACGGGCAGACCGGCTACGGGCAGGTGATCGGCGGCGAGGCGATGGCGCTGGGGATCGAACGGGCGCGGGAACACGGCGTCTGCATCCTGTCCCTGCGCAACAGCTTCCATCTCTGCCGGATCGGCGCCTGGGCGGAGCAAGCCGCCGAGGCTGGCATGATCTCCATGCACTACGTCAACGTGATCGGCCACAAGCCGCTGGTCGCGCCCTTCCGGGGCGGCGATGCGCGCTATGCAACCAATCCCTACACCTGCATCATGCCGGGAACCGACAACAACCCCACCACCTTGCTCGACATGGCGACCAGCGTGGTCGCGATGGGCAAGGTGCGGGTCGCCAAGAACAAGGGCGAGCAGGTCCAGGAAGGGGCGCTGATCGACGCGGACGGCAAGCCGACCACCGACCCCAACGTGATGTACACCCAGCCCTATGGCGCGGCGCTGCCGTTTGGCGAGCATAAGGGCTACGGCATGGCGCTGATGGCCGAAATGCTGGCCGGCGTGTTGAGCGGCGGGCAGACGATGCGCGCGGACACCCAGCGCAAGGACGACACGATCCTGAACGGCATGCTGGCGATCATCTTCGACCCGCGCCGCATGGTCGACGACGACTTCTACAAGTCCGAGGTGGACGCCACGATCGCGCATGTGAAGGCGTCGCCGCCGCAGAACCCGGACGAGCCGGTGCTTGTCCCGGGCGATCCGGAACGCGCGACTCGGGCGGAACGCGAAGCCAACGGCGTCCCGATCGACGACGCAACCTGGGAAGAGATCCTGACGGCGGCCGAATCGGTCGGCCTGTCGCGCAACGACGTGGCCGGCATGGCCGCCTGACGACACCGACGAATTGAATTTGCGAGCACTCGAAGGGAGCAGAGCATGTTGAAAATCTTGGGGCGCAAGACCTCGTCCAATGTCATGGAAGTGTTGTGGCTGTGCGGCGAACTCGGCATCGAATACGACCGCGAGGATATCGGCGGGCCGTTCGGCGGGAACGATCAGCCGGAATATCTCGCGAAGAATCCGAACGGCCTGGTGCCGACCATCGAGGACGACGGCCTGACCTTGTGGGAATCGAACGCGATCATGCGCTATCTCGCGGCGAAATACGCCCCCGGCGGGTCGATCTGGCCCGACGACCTGCAGGCGCGCGCCGCGGCGGACAAGTGGATGGACTGGCAATTGTCGGCCGTGGGACCGCAGATCACGCCGATCTTCTGGGGTCTGGTGCGGACGCCGGAGGCGGAGCGCGACATGGCCGCCATCGAGGCGGCGATCAAGTTGGGCCACAAGGTGTGGGGCATCCTCGACAAGCAGCTCGCCAAGACCGACTTCGTCGCCGGCAGCGAGCTAACCCTCGGCGACATGCCGGTCGGCGTCCATGCCTTCCGCTGGTTCTCGCTGGTCGACGACCGCCCGGCGATGCCCAATCTCGAGGCATGGTACGCGCGGCTGCAGGACCGCCCGGCCTATCGCGAACATTGCATGAATCCACTGGTTTAGGCGGGTTGCCTGGATCAGCCGGCCGCTCCATACTGGAGCGCATCAGGCGGAGATTTCCAATATGACTGGACCAAGACGGGTACATGACATGGGCGGGCAGGATGCCGGCCCGGTCCCGACCGAAGGCCATGTGAACGAGCCGTGGGAGAAGCGGATGGACGCGATCCGCATGCTCTGCGGTCAGCGCGAGTTGCTGCGGACCGACGAGATGCGCCGCAACATCGAAGACCTCGGCCCGGGGGTCTATACCGAGCTCGGCTATTACGAGCGCTGGTGCGCGGCGATCTCGAATGTTCTGCTGCAGAAGAAAGTGATCAGCGTCGACGAACTGGGCCGCAAGATGGCTGAGGTCGAGGAGCGCTGGACGGAGGCGCGCAAGTCATGAGCGAGCGCTTCTCGGTCGGCGACCGCGTGCGCGTCCGGCGGGCATACCCGCCGGGGCATGTCCGGGCGCCGTATTTCACGCGCGGCAAGGTCGGCGAGGTGCAGGCGATTGCCGGAAGCTACCGGAACCCCGAACAACTCGCCTATGGGATCACCGACGCCGACCGGTTGCCGTTGTATCGCGTGATCTTCCGGCAGTCCGATCTCTGGTCCGACTACGAAGGCGGACCGAAGGACACGACCGTCGTCGATTTTTATGAGAACTGGCTGGACCCGGCCTGAGGAGGGATGGCATGACCCACGATCACGACCATACGCACGGCCATGACCACGATCACGATCATGACCGGACCTTTCAGCCCGACATCGAGGACTCGCCCTTCACCCACTATCAGGTGATGGCGGAAGCGCTCGGCGAGTTGCTGATCGAGAAAGGCATCTTCTCGGCGGACGATCTGCGCCGCCAGATCGAGCATCTGGATTCGCGGACGCCGGCATTGGGCGCCGACGTGATCGCCCGCGCCTGGACCGATCCGGATTTCAAGGCGAAGCTGATGGAGAACGTCAACGAGGCGACCGAATCCATCGGCATCGATTCCGGGGACATTCCGATCCGCGCCGTCGAGAATACGCCGGAAACGCATAACGTCATCGTCTGTACGCTGTGTTCCTGTTATCCGCGCGGCCTGCTTGGCCCGCCCCCGGACTGGTACAAATCGCGCGCGTACCGCAGCCGCACCGTGCGGGAACCGCGGGCGATCCTCGCCGAGTTCGGGACGACACTGTCCGACGACGTGGAGGTACGCGTACACGACAGCACCGCGGACCTGCGCTACATCGTGTTGCCGATGCGGCCGGAGGGAACCGACGGCATGGACCAAGCGGATCTGGCCAAGCTGGTCACCCGGGATTGCTTGATCGGCGTCAGCTTGCCCGACGATCCCGGCGGCGCGTAGCCGCTTGCGGTTGACCGGTCGATGATACGGTTACGACGCATCCTCGTCCTCGCGCTGTTCGTCGGCGTGATGTCCGGCTGTTATCTGCCGATGGACTTCAAGGCCGACCTCCGGATCACGGCGAACGGCAACTACAATTTCCAGTATCAGGGCATGCTGGTCTATGTCCCGTTGCTCGAGAAGATCTCCAAGAAGGAATTGTCGCGCGACGGTTTGACCAAATACGTCACCGCCGTCGAACAGGACCTACGGCGCGACCGGGGGTTCGAGGACGTTCAATACGTGGATAACGGGGCCTTCCGGGTCCGGTACAAGAAGGTCGGCAACATCCTTCAGGAAAAGACGTTCAACTTCGTGCGGCAGAACGCGCGGTTGTTGTCGTTGGCGCGGCATCCGAACGGCACGATCTCGATCACTGGTGACAAGCCGAATACCGAAATCGCGCAACAGCTGGAAAAGAGCGGGATCGTGATGCGCGGGACCCTGCGCATCCAAACCGAGGCGCAGGTGGTCCGGCAGAATGCCGACGACGTCTTGAGCGCGGCCGCGCCGGTCTATGTCTGGAATATCGACGGGTTGAAGAAACCGTCCCCGGCATTGGTCATGACGGTCCGGACGCGCTGATCCCGGCATTGCGGACGGCATGATCGGGGCAGGCTATACCGGACTCTTCCTGACGGCCTTCCTGGCGGCGACATTGGTGCCGCTTTCCTCCGAAGCCGTGCTGGCGTCTTTGATCTCCGCGAAGGGGTTCGATCTCGCGTTGCTGATCGCGATCGCGACGGCGGGTAACACCTTGGGCGCGGTCGTGAACTGGCTGCTCGGGCGCTATTGCCTGCGGTGGCGCGACCGGCGGTGGTTCCCCGTCGGGTCAGAGGCGCTGGACCGGGCATCCCGATGGGTCGGACGGTATGGCGTCTGGACGCTGCTGCTGTCGTGGCTTCCGGTGGTCGGCGACCCGCTGACCTTCGCCGCCGGGGTCCTCGGCGTCCGTTTCCCGATCTTCCTGATCCTCGTGGCGGTCGGCAAAGGCGCGCGTTACGTCCTGGTCGGCGCGGTGTCGGCCAGCTTCTTCGGATAAACGCTTTCATCGCAACGGAAACGGCCGGCCCCGCGAGGGACCGGCCGCTGCCTTGCGTGCTTCGTACCGAGTTGTCAGGCGGCGGCGTAGATGCCGGCCTGCTTCACGCCTTCGTCCACGTAGGATTCGAATTGTTTGAAGTTGCTTTCGAAACGTCCGCGCAGGTCGTGTGCGGTCGTGTCGTACGCCGATTTGTCGGCCCAGGTCGTGCGCGGCTGCAGAACTTCCGCCGGCACGTCCGGACAGGCTTCCGGCACCAGCATCCCGAAGTTCGGGTCCGGCGCGGCGCCCGCTTCGGCGAGCCGTCCGTCCAGCGCGGCCCGCACCATGGAGCGGGTATGCGCGATCTTCATGCGTTCGCCCGTGCCGTAGGCGCCGCCCGACCAGCCGGTGTTGACCAGCCAGCATTTCGCGCCGGTCTGCTGGATCCGCTCGCCCAGCATCTTGGCGTAGACCGAGGGATGCCGCGGCATGAACGGCGCGCCGAAACAGGTCGAGAAAGTCGCCTGCGGTTCCGTGACGCCCTTCTCCGTCCCCGCGACGCGCGCGGTATAGCCGGACAGGAAGTGATACATCGCCTGATCCGCCGTCAACTGGCTGATCGGCGGCAGGACGCCGAACGCGTCCGCGGTCAGCATGACCACGTTGGTCGGCTGGCCGCCGCGGCCCGATTCGCAGATGTTCGGGATGTAGTCGATCGGATAGGACGCGCGGGTGTTCTCCGTCAGCGACCCGTCGTCCAGGTCGAGCAGGCGGGTACGCGGGTCCATCACCACATTCTCGAGGATCGTGCCGAACCGCTTCGTGGTCGCGTAGATTTCCGGCTCCGCTTCCTCCGACAGGTTGATGACCTTGGCGTAACAGCCGCCTTCGAAGTTGAAGATGCCGTTGGCCGACCAGCCGTGCTCGTCGTCGCCGATCAGGGCGCGGCTGCCGTCCGCCGACAGTGTTGTCTTGCCGGTGCCCGAGAGGCCGAAGAAGATGCTGACCTCACCGTTGCCGCCGATATTGGCCGAGCAATGCATCGGCAGGACGTCGCGTTCCGGCAGCACGTAGTTCAGGTATGAGAAGACGGACTTCTTGATCTCGCCGGCATAGACGGTGCCGGCGACCAGCACCAGCTTCTCGGCGAAATTCATCATGATCGCACATTCCGAGTTGGTGCCGTCACGCTCGGGCACCGCATGGAAGTACGGCGCGTTCATGATCGTCAGCTCGGGCTCGAAATCCTCAAGCTCGGCATCCGTCGGCTCGATGAACATGTTGCGCGCGAACAGGCTGTGCCACGGGCTTTCGGAAATGACCCGGACGGGCAGCCGGTAATCGGCGTCCGCACCCGCATACAGGTCCTGCACGTATACGTCGCGGCCCTGATAGTAGGAGAGGATCTGCCGGCGCAGATTGTCGAAGGTGGCGGGATCGGTCCCCTTGTTCGGGCCCCACCAGATGTTGTCCTTGCTCGACGGCTCCTCGACCAGGAACTTGTCGTTCGGCGACCGGCCCGTATGTTTGCCGGTCTCGACGACGAGCGCACCGCCGGCCGACAGGCGGCCGAGGCCTGCGGAAAGCGTCGCTTCGTAAAGCGGAGCCGCCGCCAAGTTCCAGTGCTCGGCGCGGACATTCACGATGCCATGATTGCCCAATCCGAATTTGCTTTTACGATCCACTACGATGGTCCTCCCGTAGGATGCCGCCGATCTTAACGGCCGGCGTTTATTGACACTTGGCGTCAGTCATTCCGGTTCGACGCGCCACGGGCTTACGGCACCGGGCGCGGTGCTTCCGTCAAATTGATATCTGGCATCCGAGCGGGAATCAACTACCACTTTTAGACAAGTTCTAAGTTGCCGAACCGGTCGGTTTTTTACCGTTTCGCGCCGTTTTGACCAGACGTACCAGCATGGCGCGGGCCGACTCGGCATCGTGGACGGCGTGGTCGAAGGGGAGTCTGAGGCTCCGGCCGTCCCGTCCCAGATCGGCGCCTTCCGGGTCGATTCCCGTCATCCGCCAACCCGTACCGGGCGCATCCATCAGCATCGCGGCGTATAGATCGACCGCGTCGGCGTGGTCGGCGTTCATATGGTCGACGATGTCGGGCTCGTGATCGCCCAGCGCCGCGGACTCCGCCGTGTCGAACAGCACGGCGTTGGCGTCGATCCAATGGATGCGGCCGAATCCGGCGACCAGATGGAACCGGTCCGGCATCACGCGGTAGAAGTTGAAATCCCCGAATCCGGCATAGTCGGCGGCCCCTGGGTGCCTCGCCAGATAGCGTTGCTGCAGCGCGGTATCGTCGTCGCCGAGTTTCTCGATCCGTCCTTGCAGGGTCGCCCGGGCGCCGGTCAGCGGGGCGGCCAACCCGGCGGTACCGTCGAACAGCAGCGAAACCCGGGGATCGGCGGCGAAATTCTTCGTGTGGTCCGCAAGGTCGGACAACAGCATGATCGGCCGGCTCGCGTGGTCGCAGGCCGTTTCGACCAGCGAGGCGTAGGGCCAGGAATCCTTCGCGCGGTCGGCTGTGGCCAGCGCGGCGGTGCGGGCGCTGCGAACCAGCATCCGGCAGGTTTCCTCGGCCGGCAGGGGGGCGTGGTCATCGGTCATCGGTGGATCCCTTCCGCGTCAGACGGCCCCGTGCTTCCCGTGCACCCGTCCATTATGGGCGATGGTGAGGGCCGCGAGCCGACGGCGTACGGTATCCACGCGGCTACCGGGTTTTCAAGCTGACATTTCGCCGGCCGGCGACGAAGCTTGCGACGGCGTTCGCCATTTCCTTCGGATCGGTCTGGTGCCGGAACATCGCCACATAGCTGCCGTCGGGACCCATCAGATAGACGAAGGAGGAATGATCCACCAGATACTCGTCGGATTTCTCCGACGGCGCCTTGGCGTAGAACACGCGATAGGACTTGGCGACTTTGCGGATCTCGCTTTCCGTGCCTGTCAGGCCGACGAGTTTAGGATGGAAATGCGCGACATATTGGGCAAGGTATTCCGGTGTGTCTCGCGCCGGGTCGACCGTGATGAAGACAGGTTGCACTTTGTCGGCCGCCGGGCCGAGATAATCCATCGCCGCGGCCAGGTTGGCCAGTTCCGTCGGGCAAACGTCCGGGCAAAATCCGTAGCCGAAGAAGACCAGCATGTACCGGCCGTGGAAGCTCACGTCCGTGACCGTCTCGCCCTTGTGGTTGGTTAGCGTGAATGGGCCGCCAATCGATACCGGCGATTGAACGGCCATTGCCTGCGTTGCGGTTCCCGCGGATCGATTGCCGTCGATCAACCGCCAGGTAATCCAGGCGGACGCCGCGATCGTGACGAGCGCGACGAGCATGATGACGATGATCTGAACCGACGCAGACTGCTTCATGTTCCTTGCGGGTCTTGGTGCTGTTCGAATACGCTCCCTGCCCGCCCTAGCGGCGTGTCGACGGCCGGGCCGGCAGATAATCTATTTCAACCACGGATTAACCAATTTGATATACTGGTGGTCCGACAGGTCGCGAGTGGACATATCGACGCAGCGTCAATCGGTTGCGGGATCGCCATGTCACTCTTTATTGCCGCTCGCCGCCGCAAGAATGTCGTCACCGTGCCCCAATGCTGCCATAAGCGGGGATGATTGTGCAGTTGCGCCAATAGCGGAAAATTCAAGGCGGGAGTTCGCCAATGCAGCAGACAATTGCTCTTGTCGACGACGACAAGAATATCCTGACGTCGGTCTCCATGGCTCTGGAGGCGGAAGGGTACAGGGTAAAGACCTACAACGACGGTGAAGAAGCGTTTCGGGGGCTTAGCCAGCAGCCCGTCGACCTCGCCATCCTCGACATCAAGATGCCACGCATGGATGGCATGGAGCTGCTGCAGAAACTGCGTGACAGCAGCAATCTGCCGGTCATCTTCCTGACCTCGAAGGACGACGAGGTGGACGAGGTGCTCGGTTTGCGGATGGGGGCGGACGACTACATCAAGAAGCCGTTTTCCCAACGCCTGTTGATCGAGCGTATCCGCACCTTGCTGCGCCGCTCCGAATTGGGCGAGGAACCCGTCGCCAAGAAGGCCGACTCGGTTTTGGTGCGCGGGCCGTTGGTGATGGACACCGACCGGCATTCCTGCACCTGGGACGGCCGTGACGTGCAGTTGACCGTCACCGAGTTCCTGCTGCTGAAGGCGCTGGCGACGCGGCCCGGTCATGTGAAGAGCCGCGATCAGCTGATGGATGCCGCCTACGGCGAAAGCATCTACGTGGACGACCGGACAATCGACAGCCATATCAAGCGGCTGCGCAAGAAATTCCGCCAGATCGACTCGAGCTTCTCGCAGATCGAGACACTGTACGGCGTGGGTTACCGCTATAGCGAGTTGTAGCCGCAATGGAGCGTGAGACCGCGTTGAAGGCCATCCGCAAGGGGCTGCACCGGTATACGGTTGCGGCCCGTTTGGCGATGCGGGGTTTCACGGAAAAGACCACCGGTACCAAGGCCGAGAAGGCCGAGAAGGAAGAGGTCGCCGCGAAGGGCCGGCGCGTCGTGTCGCCGCTGACCCGCCGAATCCTGGCGGTGAACGTGGTGGCCCTGCTGATTCCGGTCGGCGGGTTGCTGTATGTCGGCCCGTACCGCGACAGTCTGATCGACGCCGATCTCGAATCGCTGCGCAGCCAGGGCGAGATGATCGCCGGCGCGATCGGCGAAAGCGCGATCGAAATCACCCCGGCGGGCGGGCAGTTCATCGACCTGGAACCGGCGCGCCATATCGTCCGGCGGCTGAGCGCCGCGTCTCGGGTACGGTCGCGGCTGTTTCTGAATGCCGGCGAGATGGTCGCCGACAGCAGCCGGCTTTTGGGCGGCCGCTGGGTCGTGCAGGTTCAGGAGCTTCCGCCGCCGAAGGAATCCAACTGGTTGCTCGACTGGCTCATCGACGGCATCGATGTGACCGTGGGCTGGTTGACCTACGGAGAGAAGCTCGAACCGTATCAGGAGCGCGCGGACCAGCGCGCCGAAGACTATCCTGAAGTGCAGCGCGCCTTCTCCGGCGAGATCATCGGCGTGGTCCGGTCGGGCGGTTCCAGCGGCTACATGCTGACCGTGGCCATTCCGGTACAGAGATACCGTCAGGTGATCGGCGTGTTGCTGCTGTCCCGCGATGGAATCGAGATCGAGGCGTCGGTCCGGGCGATCCGGTTGACGGTGCTGGCCGTCTTCGCGGGCGCGATCGTGGTGACGATCCTTCTATCCCTGTATCTGGCGCGCACGATCGCGCAACCGGTATTGCGGCTCGCCGCCGCCGCCGAGAGGGTGCGGCGCGGCTATGGGCCCGAAACGCAACAGATTCCCGATTTCACAAACCGTGGCGACGAAATCGGCGAATTGTCCGGCGTGTTGCGGGAAATGACCGATGCGCTGCATCAGCGGATGGACGCCATCGAGCGGTTCGCCGCCGATGTCAGCCACGAGATCAAGAATCCCCTGACCTCTTTGCGCAGCGCGGTCGAAACCGCGGCGCGCGTGTCCGATCCGGGCCAGCAACGCCGCCTGATGGCCGTGATCCTGGAAGACGTACAGCGGCTGGACCGGCTGATCACAGACATCTCCAACGCGTCGCGTTTGGATTCGGAACTGAGCCGCGCCGGGACCGAGACCGTCGAACTGGGTTCGATGATGCAGGCGCTGGCCGATATGTACGAAACCACGCGGCTTACCGGCGGGCCGTCACTGGAAGTGGATATCGACGAAAACGCCAACCTGCAGGTATCCGGCGTTGAGGACCGGCTGGTCCAGGTCATGCGCAACCTGATCGCCAATGCGGAAAGCTTCAGTCCGCCGGGCGGGGTGATCCGGATCACCGCGGCCCGCGTCAACGGTTTCGTCGAGGTCCAGGTCGAAGACGATGGGCCGGGCATCCCCGAGGCGAAAATCGACGCGATCTTCGACCGTTTCTACACCGAGCGTCCGAAGGGCGAGAAGTTCGGCACGCATTCCGGTCTCGGCCTGTCCATCTCCAAGCAAATCATCGAAGCGCATCGCGGCACCATCCGGGCGCAGAACCGTTACGAGAAAGACGGATCGAAGACCGTTTGCGGTGCCCGTTTCATCATCCGCCTCCCCGTCAAATAGCCGCACGGCCCCCGCGTTGACACCGCGCGCCTGCCGCCGCAGGCTTGGCGTATGGAAACCGTCCATGGAACCTCGGTCGCGGTCGGCGGCGGCGCCGTCCTGCTGCGCGGGCCGTCCGGCAGCGGCAAATCGGATCTGGCGCTGCGGCTGATCGACGGCGGCGCCGCGCTCGTCGCCGACGACCGGACGGCCTTGTCCCGCGAAGGGGAGGAAATCCTGGCGAGCGCTCCGCCGCAAATCGCCGGCCGGATGGAAGTTCGGGGCTTGGGCATCGTCCGCCTATCGGCGGTTTCGGGCATCCCGGTCCGGGTCGTGGTCGATATCGTTCCCGCCGAAGAGGTGGAACGCCTTCCCAAGCCCGCCGAGACAATGCTATTGGGAATCGCGCTGCCGGTGCTGCGTCTTGCCGCCTTCGAGGCGTCGGCGCCGGCCAAGATCAGACTGGCCGTCGAGTTGGCCCCAGAGGAGATCGAGCGGTGACCGAGGACACACAGGATGACGCCAGCCGGCGCGTGTTGCTGGTCACCGGGATGTCCGGCGCCGGACGGACGACGGCGCTAAAAAGTCTCGAGGATATCGGCTACGAAGCGGTCGACAATCTGCCGTTGTCGCTGCTCGGCAGCCTCGTGCGGCCTGCCCCGGACGGCTTCGATGCTGAAAATCCGCGGCCGCTTGCGATCGGCGTCGATATCCGGACGCGCGATTTCGGCGTCGATACGATGTTGGATCAGCTCGACCGGCTGATCGCCGATCCGGCCTATATGGTCGGGACGGTGTTCCTCGACTGCGATGACGAGGTCTTGCAGCGCCGGTATGCGGAGACCCGGCGGCGGCACCCGCTCGATTCCGAGAAGCCGGTGCCCGACATGATCGAACTCGAACGCCGCGTGCTGGCGCGGCTCCGCGGGCGGGCCGACGTGGTGATCGACACCACCGACAAGTCGCCGTGGGACCTCAAGGAGATGCTCGGCGAATCCTTCGGCCTGCACAGCGACAAGGGGCTGAATCTGTTCGTTACTTCCTTTGCGTTCCGTCACGGCGTGCCGCGTGAGTCGGACCTCGTCTTCGATGTTCGGTTCCTGAAGAATCCGCATTACGACAAAGTGTTGCGCCCGCTGACCGGCGAGGACGAGCCGGTCCAGGAGATGATCAAGGGTGACCCGGATTTTTACGGTTTCTTTGACAGCCTGACCGGAATGCTGGAAATTTTACTGCCGCGGTACGCGCAGGAAGGAAAGAGTTATCTGACCATCGCGGTCGGCTGTACCGGCGGCCGCCATCGGTCGGTGTTCGTGGCGCGGCGCTTGACCGATTGGCTACGGTCGCGCGATTGGCAGGTCCGATTGCACCATCGGGAAACGCCGATCGCTGAAAAACTAGAGGACGAATGAGGGCGGAACGGTGAACCGGCTGGTGGACACGGGAAGATGATCGGGATCGTTGTGGTGAGCCATGGCCGTTTGGCCGAAGAATTCGTCGGCGCGTTGGAACATATCGTCGGCCCGCAAGAGAAGATGTGCTGCGTCTGCATCGGGCCGGATGACGATATGGAGGCGCGCCGTCAGGAAATCCTCAACTGTGTTTCGAAAATGGAAGGCGGCGCCGGCGTTGCCGTACTGACCGACATGTTCGGCGGCACGCCGTCGAATCTGGCCTTGTCGGTGATGGGGCAGGCCAATGTCGAGGTCGTCGCCGGCGTGAACCTGCCCATGCTCATCCGGTTGGCGTCGATCCGGAAGACGCATTCCCTGGTGGACGCAGTGGCGAGCGCGCAGGAGGCCGGCCGCAAATATATCAACGTCGCGTCGAACCTGCTGGCCGAACAGACCGGCGGCTAGGCGGAGATACATGGCGCAACGCGACCTTGAGATCGTGAATCAGCGGGGCCTGCACGCGCGCGCCGCCGCGAAGTTCGTCGAACTCGTCGGACAATTCGAGGCGTCGGTCACCGTGTCCAAGGACGGCCAAAGCGTCCCCGGCACGTCGATCATGGGGTTGATGATGCTGGCCGCCTCGATCGGATGCGTCATTTCGGTCCAGGCAGACGGGCCGGACGCGGACCGGGCGCTCGATGCGCTGTCCGGGTTGGTCGGCAGCGGCTTCAACGAAACCGACTGACGGGACCGGCGGGGCGGCGGCTCTGGTTTTGCCGCCGGGACGCGCCATATTGTGGAGGGCGAGGCAAACACGGAGCAATCGATGCCCAAATCGACCCAGCGCGGCGCGGCAATCGCCGGCACCGCCGCCTTTTACCCCGTTGTAACCATTGAACGCCTAGAATTACCCCGTATAACCCCGGCATAGGCTCGCATTACGACCAAACCGATCCCGCCTTGCCGCTTTCGACGCGCGCTGCTATACCGCCGCCCACCCGAGGGCGGTAGCCGCGGCGCGGAGGCATTTGGACCGTCCGCCGCCGGCGCGACACATTACAGGAACAGAACATGACTGCCGCAGAAGACTATAAAGTTGCCGATATGAGTGGCGCCGAATGGGGCCGCAAGGAAATCGCCATCGCCGAAACGGAAATGCCCGGCTTGATGGCGCTGCGCGACGAATACGGTACATCCAAGCCGCTCAAGGATGCGCGGATCGCCGGCTGCCTGCACATGACCATCCAGACGGCCGTGCTTATCGAGACGCTGACGGCGCTCGGCGCGGAAGTCCGCTGGTCGTCCTGCAACATTTTCTCGACCCAGGATCACGCCGCCGCGGCGATCGCCGCGACCGGGGTGCCGGTATTCGCGTGGAAGGGGATGTCCGAGGAAGAGTTCTGGTGGTGCATCGAGCAGACCATCGAAGGTCCGGACGGCTGGCGCCCGAACATGATCCTCGACGACGGCGGCGACCTGACCGTGCTGATGCACGACAAGTATCCCGAGCTGCTGAAGGACGTGCGCGGCCTGTCCGAAGAAACGACGACCGGCGTCCATCGTCTGTACGAGATGGAGAAGAACGGCACGCTCGCCGTTCCCGCCATCAACGTCAACGACTCGGTCACCAAGTCCAAGTTCGACAATCTGTATGGCTGCCGCGAAAGCCTGGTCGACGGGATCAAGCGGGCCACCGACGTGATGATCGCCGGCAAGACCGCGGTGGTCTGCGGGTACGGCGACGTGGGCAAGGGCTCCGCTGCCAGCCTGCGTAACCAGGGCGCGCGGGTGCTGGTCACCGAGATCGACCCGATCTGCGCCCTGCAGGCGTCGATGGAAGGCTACGAAGTCACCACGATGGAAGACTCCGCGGCCACGGGTGACATCTTCGTGACCACGACCGGCAATATCGACGTGATCACGCTCGACCATATGCGCGACATGAAGGACCGGGCGATCGTCTGCAACATCGGGCATTTCGACTCGGAAATTCAGATCGAGGCCCTGCGCAACTACAAATGGGACAACGTGAAGCCGCAGGTCGACGAGGTCGAATTCCCCGATGGCAAGCGCCTGATCGTCCTGGCGGAAGGCCGGTTGGTCAATCTCGGCTGCGCGACGGGGCACCCCAGCTTCGTGATGTCCGCGTCCTTCACCAACCAGGTGTTGGCGCAGATCGAACTTTGGAACAATGCCGACAATTATGAGAAGAAGGTCTACGTCCTGCCGAAGAAGCTGGACGAGAAGGTCGCCTCGCTGCATCTGGAAAAGCTCGGCGTGAAGCTGACGCAGATGACCAAGGAGCAATCCGAGTATCTCGGTCTCGACACGGCCGGGCCGTTCAAGCCCGAGCATTACCGCTACTAAGGCGGGTTCGGATCCGGCGGCGCGGCCAAGACCGGCCGCGCTGGCCGCTTCCGTTTCCGGTTGCCGCAATGGTACATATGGCGGCATGCCGGATGGTTCCGACGCTTCACTCTCGATCGAACTGACCGCCCGCGGCGAGGCTGGGACGGCCATGATTGCCGGCGCCGTCGCGCGCGTCTGCGCGGCGGGCGACGTGATCGCACTGTCGGGCGTGCTCGGCAGCGGCAAGACGGTGTTCGCGCGCGGTTTCGTCCGGGCGCTCACCGGCCCGGACGAGGAAGTGCCCAGCCCGACCTTTACCCTGGTACAAACCTATCCGGCGGACCCCGCGCCGATCCACCATTTCGACCTGTATCGCCTGGAGGAGGCGGAAGAGGCTTGGGAATTGGGTATCGAAGACGCCTTCGCCGAGGGCATTTCCTTGATCGAATGGCCCGAACGGCTTGGCGCCCTGCTGCCGGTGAACCGGTTGGATGTCGCATTCACGGTGGAGGACGGCGAGCCGGAGATACGGCACCTCCGCCTGCGGGGCGGACCGTCCTGGCGCGCCCGGCTCGAAGCTCTCGGCCGTAACGGAAAGTCGCAAGACGAGGAACAAGATGACTGACCGTTCGGTACTGATCGACAGGTTCCTCGCGGACAACGGATGGGCGGACGGTGACCGTGGGCCGCTGGCGGACGATGCATCCTTTCGCCGCTATGAGCGATTGGCCCGGGATGGCGAGCGCGCTGTCCTGATGGATGCGCCGCCGCCGCAGGAAGACGTGCGTCCCTTCGCCGCCATCGCCGGCGTGCTGCAGGAATTGGGCTTCAGCGCGCCGGAGATTCGCGCACGCGACGTGGAGAACGGGTTGTTGCTGCTCGAAGACCTCGGCGACGCGACCTATACGCGGGTCCTGGCGGACGGCGGCGACGAGGCGGCGTTGTACACGCTCGCCGTCGATGTTCTGATCGCGCTGCATCAACGTTTTGACCCGGGCAGTGCCGCGATTCCCGACTATGACGATGCCCGGCTTCTCGACGAGGCCGCCCTTCTGACCGACTGGTATCTGCCGGCGGTAACCGGCGCGCCGGTTTCAGACGATTCGCGCGCGGAATACCTGGATCTCTGGCGTGCGGTTTTCGCCATCGCACGCGCAGCCCCATCGAATCTGGTCTTGCGCGATTTCCATGTGGACAACCTGATGCTGTTGGACGGCCGGGAGGGCGTGCGGGCTTGCGGTCTGCTCGATTTCCAGGACGCGGTGATCGGCCCGGTGACCTATGATCTCGCGTCCTTGTTCGAGGATGCGCGGCGCGACGTGCCGCCGGCTTTGACGGCGCGGCTGATGGACCGCTATTTCGCGGCCTTTCCCGCCCTCGACCGGGCCACTGTCGAAGCGTCCTATGCGGTGCTCGCGGCGCAGCGCAGCGCCAAGATCCTCGGCATCTTCACCCGGCTCGACCGGCGCGACGGCAAGCCGGTCTATCTGGAACACATCCCGCGGGTTTGGCGTTGGCTCGAAGGCGACTTGGCGCATCCCGCCTTGGCCGATCTAAAGGCGTGGTTCGAAGATGCGCTGCCGCCGCCGCTCAGGCGAACCCCCGCGCCGCAGGGAGAGGGCTGATGGCCGTGCCGACAACCGCCATGGTGCTGGCCGCCGGGCTTGGCATGCGGATGCGGCCGTTGACCTTGGAACGGCCGAAACCGCTGGTGGTCTTGCGCGGCCGGACCCTGCTGGACCGCGCGCTCGATCGCCTGCGGGCGGCGGGCGTAACCCGTACGGTGGTGAACACGCATTACCTGGCGGAAATGATCGAGGCGCATCTGCGCGGCCAAGACGATATCGTGCTGTCGCCGGAGGCCGAGCGGCTGGAAACCGGCGGTGGCGTCGCGCGGGCGTTGCCGCATCTCGGTGAGGCGCCGTTCTACGTGGTCAACAGCGATGCCGTGTGGCACGACGGCTCCGTGCCCGCGTTGGACCGGTTGGCCGCGGCATGGGACGCGGCCCGGATGGACGTGTTGTTGCTGGTGCAGCCGGTCGACCGCGCGATGGGGTATCACGGCGCGGGCGATTACCATCTGGCGGCCGACGGTACCTTGCGCCGGCGTGGGACCGACGAGGCGGCGGTGCATCTCTTTGCCGGCGTTCAGATTCTGCATCCGCGGCTCTTCCACGACATTCCCGACGGCCCCTTCTCGCTGAACCTGCTGTATGACCGGGCGGAAGCCGCGGGCCGTCTCCATGGCGTCGAACATGATTCGGACTGGTTCCATGTGGGCACGCCCGAGGACCTGGCGGCGACCGAGGCGGCGCTCGCCGGTCTCGCGGAATCGGAGGGATGACCGCGCCCGCCGGCCTCTACACCATTCCGCCGGGCGCGGCCTTCGTCGATGCGCTCGCCGCCGGTATTCTCGATGAATGCGCGGGCGATCCGCTGGCGCTGGCCGACTACCTGATCCTGTTGCCGACCCGGCGCGCCTGCCGGGCGCTGCGCGAGGCTTTCCTGCGGGTTTCGGACGGGCAGGCATTGGTGCTCCCGGCAATGCGGCCGATCGGCGATGTGGACGTGGACGACATCGCGCCGGCGGATGCCGCGGGGCTGGAGACGCTCGACCTGCCGCCCGCGCTCTCCGAGCCGCGCCGTCTGCTCTTGCTCGCCCGGTTGATCCTGCGCTGGAACGAGGTCGACGAGACCACGGCGGACCGGATGACGCCGGATCACGCGGTGCGGCTGGCACAGGAACTGGCGCGGTTGATCGATCAGGTCCAGACCGAACGGCTTTCCTTCGACGGATTGGCGGACCTCGCCCCGCGCGAATACGCGCAGCATTGGGAACGGACGCTGGAATTCCTAAAACCGGTGACCGCGCATTGGCCGGACATCCTGGCGGAGGAAGGCGGGCTCGATCCGGCGGACCGCCGCAACCGCCTGCTGGAAGGGCTCGCCGCGCGATGGGCCGCCCAACCGCCGGCCGGACCGGTCATCGCCGCCGGATCGACCGGCAGTGTCCCGGCGAGCGCCGACCTCTTCGCGGTCATCGCGGCGCTGCCGCAGGGGCGCGTGGTGCTGCCCGGTCTCGACCGGGATGCGGACGAAGAAACCTGGGCGGCGATCGGCCGCGATCAGACCCATCCGCAATATGGACTGGCGCGGCTACTCGATCGGCTCGGGGTCGACCGCGACGATGTCCGCGATTGGCCGAGCGACGGCTTCCGGCATACCGCGGCGGCGGCCCGGGCGATGCTCGCCGCCGAGGCCATGCGGCCGGCCGAGACGACCGATGCCTGGCGCGATTTGTCGGCATTGCGCGGGTCGGCCGAGGCGGCGCTGCAAGCGATGGGCGACTCGCCCTTCCCAGCGGTGCAGCGGATCGTGGCCCCCGGCGACAAGGAAGAAGCCGAGGTCATCGCCCTGATGCTGCGGCATAGCCTTGAGACGCCGGAACGCACCGCCGCCCTGGTCACCGCCGACAGACGGTTGGCCCGGCGCGTCGCGGCGTCCTTGCGGCGTTGGGGAATCGTTATCGACGACTCGGCGGGGCAGGCGTTGAGCGAGGCACCGCCGGGTGTATTCCTGCGTCTGGTCGCCGACATGGTCTTCCAGGATTTCGCCCCGGTCGCCACGTTGGCCGCCTGCAAACATCCGCTGGCGGCGGCGGGCATGACCCCGGCGGAGATGCGGCGGCTTGTCCGTGCGTTGGAACGCTGGGTGCTGCGGGGGCCGACGCCGGACCGCGGCCTCGCGGGATTGCGGCAGGGCTTGGCGGAAGCGGGTGCGCGGCACGCCGCCGACCGGCCGACGCCGGAAACCGCCGCCGGGATCGAGCGCTTGCTCGAGCGGCTCGAAGATTGCCTCGCGCCGTTGCTGGTGTTCCGGGACGGAGCGGAGGGCAGCCTGCAACGCCTTGTGGAAGCGCATATCCGCGCCGCCGAGGCGTTGGCCGCGGATGGTGAGACGGCGGGTACGGCACGGCTCTGGGATGGGGAAGCCGGTGAGGCGTTGGCGGTCTTCGTCAATGACCTTCACGCGGCGGCGGATGCGCTGCCGATGGTGCCGCCGGACCATTATCCTGAAATGGTCGAAGCCCTGATGCTGGGTAACGTGGTGCGGCCACGCTACGGCCGGCATCCGCGCCTCAACATCTGGGGGCCGCTGGAAGCGCGGCTGCAGCACGCCGACCTGATCATTCTTGGCGGATTGAACGAGGGTAACTGGCCCGCCGATCCGGGGCCGGACCCCTGGATGAGCCGGCCGATGCGCGATGCCTTCGGCTTGCCGCTGCCGGAGCGCCGCATCGGGCTCGCGGCCCATGACTTCGCGCAACTCTTCTGCGCGCCGGGGGTCGTGTTGAGCCGGGCGCAGAAATCCGACGGCACGCCGACGGTGCCGTCGCGCTGGCTGCTTCGGTTGGAAACTGTGCTCGAAGGCTGCGGGCTGGCCGACGCCTTCGTGCCCGACACCCATTGGCCCGGCCTGGGGAAGGGGCTGATTGCCGTCGACCGCCACCGCCCGGTCAAAGCGCCAACGCCCCGCCCCCCGGTCGAGGCGCGACCCCGGCGGCTGTCGGTCACGCGGATCGAAACCTGGATGCGCGATCCTTACAGCATCTACGCCCGTCATATCCTGGGACTGCGGCCGCTCGACCCCTTGGAAGCGAGTCCTGGCGCGGCGGACCGGGGCACCATCATTCACGACGCCCTCGACGAATTCGTCCGCGCCTATCCCGACGGGCCGCCTGACGATGCGCTGCCGCAACTTCTCGCGCTGGGGGAACGGGCCTTCGGGGCGACGCTGGCGCGGCCGGCGGTGCGCGCTTTCTGGTGGCCGCGCTTCGTACGCATCGCGGAATGGTTCATCGATGTGGAGCGGAAGCGCCGTCCTGGGCTGGCCGAGAGCCGGACCGAAGTGTCCGGATCGATCGCGATCGATGGGGCGGTGGGGCCGTTCACCCTAACCGCCAAGGCGGACCGGATCGACCGGTCGGCGGACGGTCATCTATCGATCGTCGATTACAAGACCGGTTTGCCGCCCAGCGAACGGCAGCTGCAATTCGGCTATGCGCCACAGCTCCCGCTCGAAGCGGCGATCGCCGAACAGGGCGGTTTCGAAGATGTTTCGGCGGGTGACGTCGACCGGCTGGCGTATTGGCGATTGTCCGGCGGCGACCCGGCTGGGCAGATCAAGGCGTTTTCCGATGACGTGCCGGACCTGACCGCGCGGGTCTACGACAACCTGGTCCGGCTGATCGACGCCTTCGACCGGCCGGACACGCCCTATCTGTCGACGCCGGAGCCCGAATGGCCGCTGCCGTTTCCCGAATACGACCATCTGGCGCGGCTGCGTGAATGGTCCGGCGGCAGGGGGAACGGGTCATGAGCGGCGCACCGGTTGCGGTCGACCCGGACCGCCTGCAGCGACAGGCCTCGGATCCCGCCGCCAGCGTATGGGTCGGCGCGTCGGCAGGCAGCGGCAAGACCAAGGTGCTGACCGACCGGGTGCTGCGCCTGTTGCTGTCCGGCACGCCGCCGCAGCGGCTGCTCTGCCTGACCTTCACCAAGGCGGCGGCGGCGGAGATGGCGAATCGCGTCAACCGCGGCCTGAGCCTGTGGGCGACCGCATCGGACGGCGACTTGCGCCAGCGGATCGTGGCGTTGACCGGCGACACGCCCGACGATTCGGAACTGGAAACCGCCCGACGGTTGTTCGCCCGCGTGCTCGACGTCCCCGGCGGCTTGAAGATCCAGACGATCCACAGTTTTTGCGAATCGCTGCTCGGGCGTTTCCCGATCGAGGCCGGGATACCCCCGCATTTCCAGGTGATGGACGAACGCAGCGCCGCCGAGTTGATGTTGGCGGCGCGCGACCGGGTGCTGGCGTCCGCCGTGCGCGACCCGTCGAGTGAGCATGCCTTGCAGACCCTGACCGGTCATCTGCACGAAGACCGTTTCGCCGACCTGCTGCGCGTCCTTCTGATGCATCGGGGACGGCTGCGCGATGTGATCGGCGACGGCACGACGGTCGATGCCGCCGTCGCCGCCGTCTACGACCGGCTGGGCGTGGAACCGGGCACAGGGGTGGCCGATGTTATCGCCGCCGCCTGCCGGGACGACGCCTTCGACGCCGCCGCGCTCGCGCGGGCGGGCGAGGCGTTGCGTGGCGGATCGGAAAAGACCGACCAACCGCGTGGCGAGGCGATCCGGCGCTGGGTCGAGGCGGACGAGGACGATCGGGCATCGGCCTTCGCCGTGTACCTGGATCAATTCCTGACGCGGGAGGAAGCACCCCGCAAACGGCTGGCGACCAAGGCGGTGGCGGATAAGAACCCGGGCGTCGCCGATGCGCTGTCCACCGAAGCGGTGCGGCTCGCGGCGGTCGGCCAGCATCGCCGCGCGGTGGTGACGGCGGAAGCGACGGCGGCGTTGCTGTCGCTCGGCGGCGCGATCCTGCACGCCTTTGAGCAGGCCAAGGAATTACGGGTCGAACTCGATTACGACGACCTGATCTACAAGGCGCGCGACCTGCTGCGAACCGACAGTTCGGGCTTCGCGGGCTGGGTGCTCTTCAAGCTCGATGGCGGACTCGACCATATCCTGATCGACGAGGCGCAGGACACGAACCCGGAGCAGTGGCAGGTGGTGGCCGCGCTGGCCGATGAATTCTTCGCCGGCTTGGGTGCGCGAGAGGAAGAGCGTACGATCTTTGCCGTCGGTGATGTGAAGCAGTCGATCTTTAGCTTCCAGCGCGCCGACCCGGCGGCATTCCGGGCGTATCGCGACCGTTTCGGCACCCGCGCCGAGGACGTGGCCAAGCAGTGGCGCTCGGTCGATCTGGACATTTCCTTCCGGTCGGCGGAACCCGTGTTGCGCGCGGTCGATGCGGTGTTCGCGCAACCCGCCGCCGCGTCCGGCGTGATCGACGGCGGCGAGTCGCTCGTCCATCGGCCCTACCGCGGCGGGCAGGCGGGGCTGGTGGAGCTGTGGCCGCCGGTCGGCCCGGTCGAAAGCGAGGATGCCGAATGGCAGCCGCCGGTGCGCCGCCGCGAGCTCCTGGCGCCCGACGAACGGCTTGCGCAGCTCATCGCCGCCAGGCTGCGGGCCTGGATCGGCACCGAATACCTGCCGTCGCACGACCGGACGGTGCGGGCCGGCGACATCATGGTGTTGTTGCGCCGCCGCAGCGGGTTCATGGAGGCGCTGGTCCGCGCGCTCAAATCCGCCGATGTGCCGGTCGCCGGCGTCGACCGGATGGCGTTGACCGAGCAGTTGGCGGTGATGGATCTGATGGCGCTGGGCCGTTTCCTGCTGTTGCCCGACGACGATCTGACGCTGGCGGTCGTGCTGAAAGGACCGTTCATCGGACTCGACGACGACGACATGTTCCGCCTCTGCCACGGCCGGGGCGATGCCACCCTGTGGCGGCGCTTGTCGGACAGGGCCGAGGAAGACGCACGCTACGGGCAGGCGCGGGCTTGGTTGGCGGGGCTGTTGGGGCAGGCGGATTTCGCGCCGCCGTTCGAATTGCTCGCAGGGGTGTTGGCCGGACCGGCGGCCCGGCCCGGCCGGTCGGGATGGCAATGCTTGCTGGAACGCCTCGGTCCCGAAGCGGAAGATCCGGTCGATGAATTCATGGCGCAGGCTCTCGCCTACGAGCGGACCCACCCGCCGTCGTTGCAAGGATTCCTGCATTGGCTCGATGCCGGCGCTACCGAGATCAAGCGCGACCTGGAACAGAGCGACCGCGACGAGGTGCGCGTGATGACGGTGCACGGCGCGAAGGGGTTGCAGGCCCCGATCGTCATCATGCCGGACACCATGGCGATGCCGCGCATGGGCGAGGAGGTGTTGTGGGCCGACGGTATCCCGCTTTGGCCGCCGGGCCGCGCCTACCAGACCGAGGAATGTCAGGCGCTGCGCGATGCCGCGCGGACCCGCGCCGAGGAGGAATATCGCCGTTTGCTCTATGTCGCGATGACCCGCGCCGAGGACCGGCTGTATGTGTGCGGCTGGCATGGCCGGCAGAAGCCGAACGACGGTTGCTGGTATTTCCTCATCGAGGCGGGATTGTCTGGGCTGGGCGAGCCGCTTGCAATGGACTTTGGCGGCGACATCGGTGATGCGGGGTGGGCCGGCGAGGGATTGCGGATCGCCGGCGACCAAACCGTGGCGGCCGACGCGCAGGACGAACGGACGGTCGGCCAGGTGGTGACTCCCGCCGTCGAGGATTGGATGCGGCGCCCGCCGCCCGACGAGCCGGCGCCGCCCCGTCCGCTTGCGCCGTCGCGTCCGTCGGTATCGGACCCGCCGACCCTGTCGCCGATCGGCGCGCCGTCGGAAGACCGTTTCAAGCGCGGCCTGATCGTGCATCGGCTGTTGCAATTGCTGCCGGATCTCCCCGCCGCGGACCGCCGTTCGGCGTGCGCCGCCTTCCTCGCCCGGCCCGGCCACGCGCTGCCGGCGGACGAGCAGGAAGGCCTGGCCGACGAAGTGACGGCGATCCTGGAGTCGACGGAATTCGCCGGCCTTTTCGGACCGGAGAGCCGGGCGGAGGTGCCGCTGATCGGCACGGTCGAAGGCCCGGACGGGCCCGAGGTGATCGCCGGCCAGGTCGACCGGTTGCTGGTGCGGCCGGACGAGATCGTCGTCTTGGATTATAAAACGTCGCGCCCGCCCCCGGATTTGCAGGAAAATGTCGCGCCGGCCTATTTGCGCCAAATGGCGGCATATCGGTCCGTTTTGGCCGAAATCTGGCCGAATCGGCCGATTCGCTGCGGTTTATTGTGGACCGCGGTCCCGCGCCTGATGACTTTGGACGACAGCCTGCTTGACCGGGTCCGGGTGGCTACCTAGATTCCTACCCGGTGGAAACATAGCCACGCTCCTGATGGCGGCGGGGCACTGGCATATAAGGAGCATTTCTATATGAGCACCCCTGTCCCCGTCGGCGACGACGATTTCGAGAGTAACGTCCTGAAAGCGGACGGCCCGGTCCTTGTGGATTTCTGGGCTGAATGGTGCGGCCCCTGCAAGATGATCGCCCCGGCGCTGGAAGAGATTGCCGGCGATATGGACGGCCAGGTGACCGTGGCCAAGGTCAATATCGACGACAACCCGCAGACGCCCGCGAAATACGGCGTGCGCGGCATTCCCACGCTGATGATCTTCAAGGACGGCGAAGTGGCCGCGACCAAGGTCGGCGCGCTGCCGAAGAGCCAACTCGTCGAATGGGTTGAATCGGTCGTTCGCTAAAACTGTTTTTGTCGGAACGGACAAGCCCCGTCGATTGCGGCGGGGCTTTTCCGTTGTGGCCGTTCTGTATTGAATAGTGACGGTCAGCCGGCGGTCCGGACCGGTGTGGTCCCTTCGCTGAGCGCCAGGACAGACCCCGCGAGATACAGCGATCCGCAGATGAGCACCCGCGCCGGGCGGCTCGCGGCCCGCACGGTATCCTGGATCGCGGTCGGGATATCAGCGGACGGCTGGCTCGGAATATCGACCTCGCTCGCCGCCTCGGCGGCCTCCTCGGCCGACATGCTGCCGTCGAGTCCGGGAATCGCGACCGCCCGCAAGCCGCGGACCAGCGGGGCCATCGGGCGCAGGAAGTTCTGCGGCGGTTTCTGATCCATCATGCCGAAGACCAAATACAGGGGTTTGTCCGTCCATTTCTCCAAAGTCTCGGCCAGCGCCGATCCGGCGGCGGGGTTATGTCCGCCGTCGAGCCAGAGTTCCCAACCCTGCGGCAGATACTCGGTCAGCGGGTTGTTGATCAGGCGCTGAAGCCGGCCCGGCCAGCGCGCCGCCGTAACGCCCGTGGCGATGGCCTTGTCCGAAATCTCCAGCGTGTCGATCCGTTCGAGGCAGGCGATCGCGGTGCCGGCGTTGTAGATCTGGTGCTTGCCCAGCAGGTTCGGCATCGGAAGGTCCAGCGACAGCCGTGTCGACCGGTAGCGGAAGCCGCGCTTGGTCGGCGTGACGGTCCAGTCCCGCGCGAACTGGAAGGGCTTGGTGCCGGCCGCCGCCGCGTATTCGCCGATCACGGCATTCGCCTGATCGTGTTGCGGCGCCACGATCGAGGCGACGTCCTTTTTCTGGATCGCGGCCTTCTCGGCCGCGATCTGCCGGATCGTGTCGCCGAGGAAATGCATGTGGTCCATCGATACCGGCGTGATGACCGTGGCCGCCGGTTTCCTGACGATGTTGGTCGCGTCGAACCGGCCGCCGAGACCGCATTCCAGCAGCAGGATATCCGCCGGGTGGCGCGAAAAGGCGAGCATCGCCGCGGCGGTGGTTATCTCGAAGAAGCTGATCGAGTCGCCGGCGTTGGCCTTCTCGCACTCGTCGAGGATGGCGCAGAGTTCTCCGTCGCCGATCATCTCGCCGCCGAGGCGGATGCGTTCGTTGAAGCGGACCAGATGCGGCGAGGTATAGGTGTGGACGCGGTAGCCGGCGGCTTCGAGGATCGCGCCCAGGAAGGCGATGACCGATCCCTTACCGTTGGTTCCGGCGACATGGATGACGGGCGGGAGTTGGTCTTGCGGGCGGCCGAGTCGGTCGAGCAGCGTCAGGATTCGGCCCAACGACAGATCGATCGTCTTGGGATGAAGCCGCTGTAGGCGCGCCAGGATGGCGTCAATCGAGTCTTCGGTCGTCCGCCGGTTCCTGGCGAATCGCAGCATCGCTCGAATCCTGCGTGGTTGGTATTTCGCCGGCGATCCCCGGGTCGGGGGCCAGCTCCAAGAGGTCGGCCGGCGGCTCCCGCCGCAACAGCAATGAAAGAAGGCGTATTAACGTATCGCGCAATTCGCGGCGTGCAACAACAATATCGACCATACCGTGATCGAGCAGGTATTCGGCGCGTTGGAATCCTTCCGGCAGGGTCTCGCGGACCGTCTGTTCGATGACGCGGGCACCGGCGAAACCGATCATCGCGCCGGTCTCCGCGATGTGGATGTCGCCCAGCATGGCGAAACTCGCGGTGACGCCCCCGGTGGTGGGGTCCGCCAGCACGACGACGTAGGGCAGGCCCGCTTCCTTGACCTCCTGAACCGCGATCACCGTGCGCGGCATCTGCATCAGGGACAGGGCCCCTTCCTGCATGCGGGCGCCGCCGGAGGCCGGTACGATGATCAGCGGTGCTTCTTGCGCTACGGCGAGCCGGGCCGCCGCGATGATCCCGTCCCCGACCGCCATGCCCATGGAGCCGCCCATGAAGCCGAAATCGAATGCCGCGACCACGACCGACATGTCGCCCATCTTGCCGTGCGCCACGACGATGGCATCGTCTTCCTCGGTTTTGGCGCGGGCGTCGCGAAGCCGTTCGGTATATCGCTTCTGGTCGCGGAACTGCAGCGGGTCGGCGGTTGGCTTCGGCAATTCGATCCGCTGGTATTCACCGTCGTTGAACAGCATCTTCAGGCGCTTCGTCGCGCCGAGCCGCATATGATGATTGCAATGCTGGCAGACGAACAGGTTCGTCTCCAGGTCGCGGTGAAAGATCATCTGGTCGCAGCTCGGGCATTTGTGCCAAAGGTTGTCCGGCACGTCCTTCCGGTTGACCAAGGCCCTGAGCTTCGGGCGGACGAAGTTCGTCAGCCAGTTCATTCGCTGCGCACCCCGATGGCGATCTCCCGCACGAAGCCGAGTACTTCGGTCACGAGGCTGGGGCGCGCGCTGCCGTCCTCGTAAAGTTCGGACTTGATCTTGTCGACGATGGCCGATCCGACGACCGCGGCATCCGCCGATTTGGTGATGGACCGGACATCCTCGCGCGTCTTGATGCCGAAACCGACGGCGATCGGCATATCGGTATGGTCGCGCAGGCGCTCGACCGCCACCCGAACGTCGTCTTCCTGAACCTGTTTCGTGCCGGTAATGCCCATGATCGACACGTAGTAGAGAAAGCCGCTGGTGTTCTTCAGGACCGTGGGGAGCCGCTTCTCGTCGGTCGTCGGCGTGGCGAGGCGGATCCAGTTGAGGCCGGCGGCGATCGCGGGTTCGCAGAGTTCCGAATCTTCCTCGGGCGGCAAGTCGACGATAATCAGCCCGTCGATCCCGGCTTCCTTCGCGTCCTTCAGGAATCGGTCGGCGCCGTAGCTGTAGATGGGGTTGTAATAGCCCATCAGGATAATCGGCGTGTCGCCATCGGTCTTCCGGAAATCCGCGACCGCTTCGAGGGTCAGGTCAAGCGTCATGCCCGCGCGCAAGGCGCGCTGCGACGATGCTTGGATGGAGGGGCCGTCCGCCATCGGATCGGTGAACGGCATGCCGAGTTCGATCAGGTCCGCACCGGCCTTGGGCAGCCGCCGGACCAGCGCCTTCGACGTCTCCGGGTCGGGGTCGCCGGCGGTGATGAAAGTGACGAGGCCGCCGCGTCCTTCCGCTTTCAGCGCCGCGAACCGCGCTTCGATACGTCCGGTCATATTTCCATCCCCAAGGCGTCCGCCACCGTGAAGATGTCCTTGTCGCCGCGCCCGCACATGTTCATGCAGATGATGTGTTCCGGGTCGAGCTCGCCGGCGATTGTGCCGACATGGGCCAGCGCGTGCGACGGTTCGAGCGCCGGGATGATGCCTTCGCTGCGGCTGCACAACTGGAACGCTTCGAGCGCTTCGGCATCGGTGGCCGAGACATACTCGACGCGATTCAGGTCGTTGAGCCAAGCATGCTCCGGGCCGATGCCGGGGTAGTCAAGGCCGGCGGAGATCGATTCGGCTTCGAGGATCTGGCCGTCGTCGTCCTGCAGCAGGTAGGTGCGGTTGCCGTGCAGCACGCCGGGCCGTCCGCCGGTGATCGATGCCGCGTGCGCGCCGGTCTCGATGCCCCTGCCCGCGGCTTCGACGCCGATCATGCGGACATCCTCGTCGTCGAGGAAGGGATGGAACAACCCCATGGCGTTGGACCCGCCGCCGATACAGGCGACCAGGGTGTCCGGCAGCCGGCCTTCCGCGGCTTGCATCTGCTCGCGGACCTCGTTCCCGATAACGCTCTGGAAATCGCGGACCATCGCGGGATACGGATGCGGCCCGGCCACGGTGCCGATGATATAGAAGGTGTCCTCGACATTCGCGACCCAGTCGCGCAGCGCGTCGTTCATCGCGTCCTTAAGGGTCGAGCGGCCGCTGGTCACGGGCCGGACCTCGGCGCCCAACAGGTTCATGCGGAAGACGTTCGGCCGTTGGCGCTCGACATCGGTCGCGCCCATGTAGACGACGCAAGGCAGGTCGAACAGGGCGCAGACCGTCGCCACCGCGACGCCGTGCTGCCCCGCGCCGGTCTCCGCGATGATGCGTTTCTTGCCCATCCGCTTGGCCAGCAGGATCTGGCCGAGGCAGTTGTTGATCTTGTGCGAGCCGGTGTGATTCAACTCGTCGCGCTTGAAATAGATCTTTGCGCCGCCGAAATGCTCGGTCAGCCGTTTGGCGAAATACAGCGGGCTTGGCCGCCCGGCATAGAATGCCAGCAGCTCATCCAGTTCGGCCTGGAAGGACGGGTCGGCTTGCGCCGCCGCGTAGGCGTTCTCCACTTCGAGGATCAGCGGCATCAGCGTTTCCGCCACGAAACGCCCGCCGAATATGCCGAAATGGCCGCCTTCGTCGGGGCCGGTACGGTATGAATTGGGCTGCGGCATTGAATCTCCGGTCACGGGTCGATTCGAATGAATCGACGGCACTCGGGTAATAATGCACTGCCAGCCGCAAGTCCATACGCGAAAATGCGCAGCCAACGCCCGTTAGAGGGTCCCTAAAGGGCGGCGACCGCCTTCAGGAACGCGCGAATCTTGTCGGGGTTCTTTCGGCCGGGGGCGTCCTCGACGCCGGAGGACGTGTCGACCGTCTGCGCGCCGGAGAGGCGCACCGCCTCGGCGACATTCTCGACCGTCAAACCGCCGGCGAGCATCCAAGGCAACGACCAATCCCGGCCGGCGAGCAGGGTCCAGTCGAAGGACAGCGCGTTGCCGCCCGGCAAGGCGTTCTTCATGTCCTTGGGCGGCAGCGCATCGAACATTAGCCAGTCGGCGGCGTCCAAATATTCGGAGGCCCGGTCGATATCGGCCGCCGCGCCGACCCGGATCACCTTCATGACCTTGAGGCCCGTGCGGCGGCGCAGCTCCGACACGCGGGCGGGCGTTTCGGCACCGTGCAGTTGCAGCAGATCCAGCGCCGCGGCATCCAAGACCGCGTCGATCGTCGCGTCATCCGGGTCGACGAACAGGCCCGTGCGCACCGCCCGGCAGTCCGCGATCGCCGCGAGCGGCGCGGCGGCGTCCGGCGTTACGGCGCGGGGGCTCGGCGGATAGAAGACCAGCCCGACATGGCTTGCCCCGTTGTCGAGCGCGGTTTCCATCGCGACCGGATCGTTGATGCCGCAGATTTTCGCGCGGACGGTCATAACCCTTTGAGTTCCTCGGCGATCCGTTCCGCGGCCTCGGCCGGGTCGTCGGCTGCCGTGATGGGCCGGCCGATCACCAGGTAGTCCGCGCCGTCCTTGATCGCGGAGGCCGGGCTGGAAAACCGTTTCTGGTCGCCGGTGACGCTCCACAACGGGCGGATGCCGGGCACGACCAGTTTGAAGTCCGGGCCGCAGGCCTTGCGGATGGCGAGGATCTCCTTCGGCGAGCAGACGACCCCGTCGAGTCCGGCATCCTTCGCCAGTTCGGCGAGGCGGACCGCCTGCCCCTCGGCAGGGTTGCGCTGGCCGACGGCGGCCAGGTCGGCGTCATCCAGGCTTGTCAGCACGGTCACGGCGATGACCAGCGGGACGGGGATGCCGTGCGCGCGGGCGGTTTCCTGCGCCGCGTCGCGGGCCGCCTCCATCATCGCCATGCCGCCCGATGCATGGACATTGAGGATCGTCGGCTGCAGCGGGACGACGGAGCGCACTGCGGCGGCCACGGTATTGGGGATGTCGTGGAACTTCAGGTCGAGGAACAGCGGTTGCCCGGTTCCGGTCACCGCGCGGACGCCGCCGGGCCCGTTCGCCGATACGAATTCCAATCCCAGCTTTACGCCGCCGACCAAGCCGTCGAGCGACGTGGCGAGGGCGGTGGCTTGGTCGGTATCGGTCGTGTCCAGGGCGACAAGGATGCGGTTCGGCATTGTGGGGCGGCTCCATCGGGTTTCGGTGCCTTCGTTTACACCGCGACGGAAGCGGGGAAAAGAGGCCTTGTCCCCTAGACCGATTCCCGACCGGTCCGGCGGAGTTCGGCGGCGGCCATGGCGAGATGATAGAGGGTCGACGCCGGCAGGCCGGCGACCAACGGTGCGCCGTCTGCGGCAACGTGTTCGCGCCACGCGCCGTCGGGCATGCCGTCGATATGGTTGCCGAGAAGCGACTCGATCTGCGCCGCCAGCCGGGCTTCCGATCGCCGCGCGGCATGCGCCTTGATCGCTTCGGTCTGCGGCCAGACGCGCCGGCTGTCCTGAAGGACGGCGCCGGCGAAATCGACGGCATCGATGATCCCGCCGGTTGCCGGATCAATGCCGTAGCGTTCGGCGAAACGGTAGAGTTGTTCCGCCGCCGGCGTGAGACGTCTGTCGCCGGTCAGCGAAGCGTACCGCTGCAGCAGCCAAGACCATTCGTAATGATGACCGGGCTCGACCCACCGGCCTTTTTCGCCGTCCAGGGGGCGGAGGTCGTCCGCGAAGAACTCCCGCAGCGTGCCGTCGACGCAGAACCGCGTCTCGAACAGCGCCGCCATGGCGTCGGCATGCTCGCGCCAAGCCGGATCGTTGCTGAGCGCGATCCATTCCAGAGAGGCTTCGAACAAATGCATGTGCGGGTTCTGCCGCCGTATGCCGCGCGCCGGCTGGCCGGCTGCATCCAGGGCTTCGTGATAGCCGCCGCCGGGATGTGCCATCCGGTCGTCGAGGAAGGCCAGCGTCCTTACGGCTTGATGTTCCGCGCCGCCGTCCGGATCGAGTCGGTGATGCCAGGCGAGGGCGAACAGAACGAAGGCATGGGCGTATAGGTCGCGGGTGTCGTCCTGCGGGCTGCCGTCCCGGGCAACGCGGAAGCGCCAGCCGCCGTCCGGATGCGCGCAGTGATCGTGCATGAACCTCAGCGCGTCATCGGCGGCGGCACGGGCGTCCTCCGATCCGGTCAGGAGCGCATGGTCGGCGGCTACGTAAAGCTGCCGCGCTTGCACCATGACGCGTTTCCCGGCACCGGGAACGGGCCTGTGGTCGGGACCGAGCTTTTCATGAAAGCCGCCGCCGTCAGGATCGACGCCGTGAGTCAGCCAAAAAGGGATCGTGCGTCCGTGCAGCCAGTCCGAAAATCGGACCGTGGGGTCCGGCACGGTCTAGGCCCGGCCAGCCGCCGACGACGTCTCGGATGCGGCGGGTGCAGCGGGTGGTTTCGGCGACGATTCCGGCGGGGTCGTGTTTGCGGGGTCGGGCAGGGCGACGGCGATGGCGTCGCGTTCCACACCTTCCACCCGTTGCAGCAGGGCGTTCAATTCGCGTTCCAGCGCGCCGACCTTGCGTTCCGCCTGCCGGGCGCGCCGGCGAGCCTTGCCGCCGGCCGTCCAAGCGAGAAATCCGCCGATCAACAATCCCAGCGCTACGGCCAGAAGGACGGCCAATCCGGAGGGAACGCCGAATTTCCACGGCAGGAACCACGACCCGAACTGGACCGGCTGCCCGTTGGTCATGACGAAATCGATCGTGATGACAACGAACAGGACAACGACGATCCAGAAAATCAGCCTCATGGCACTCGACTATCCGTTCAGCACCCGTAAGCGCCCCGCCCACGGAATATATCGTCGGCGGGTCGGTAACCGACGGATGGCAATCAGGAACTCGGTGAGTTCGTGTTTAGCATGTCCCGAAGCTGTTTGCCCGTCTTGAAAAACGGTACAGCCTTGCGGTCGACGTTGACCGTTTCCCCCGTGCGCGGATTGCGTCCCAACCGGGCATCGCGGATTTTAACGGAAAATGCGCCAAAACCGCGGAGTTCGACACGATCTCCCTCCGCGAGCGCGGCGGAAATCTCATCGAAAATGGTCGAAACAATACGTTCCACATCCCTTTGATATAAATGCGGATTTAGCTCCGCAATTCTTTGTATGAGCTGTGATTTGGTCATCGGACCCATATATCCCCTAAAAATGCGTTCCCGCCCGTTGGCTGTGCGCGTCAGAATTGTTGAGCGTCAGCCCTCAAACGGATTAGTGCCACCCCCATTTAGAGCGTGCCAGAGGCGATGCAGGTCGTCAAGCAACAAGCAACAAGCTCTAAAATAACCGGAATTCGGATTCTACGTGTGGCGAAATGATAAGGGCGGCCGGACGTCTCGATCGCCGGCCGCCCTCATGCGTGACTGTACTGACAGGGCGTTTGATCGCCGCAGTACTATTTCTTGGTGTCGTCGCTCTCAGCCTCTTCCGCCGGCGTCTCTTCGGCGGTTTCGGCAGGCGCCTCTTCCTGTGCGGACGCTTCCTCCCGGGACCGGAGCGCGGCACCCAGGATATCGCCCAGCGACGCGCCGGAATCGGAGCTGCCGTATTCGGCCATTGCCTCCTTCTCTTCCTGGAATTCGCGCGCCTTGATCGACAGGTTGAGCTTGCGGTTCGACTTGTCGATCGCGATGACCTTGGCGTCCACCTTCTCGCCGGTCGCGAACCGGTCCGGCCGCTGTTCCGAGCGGTCCGAGGACAGGTCGGACTTGCGGATGAAGCCGTGCACGCTGTCGTTCACCGACACCTCGATGCCGTTGTCGACCACCGCGGTCACCGTACAGGTCACCGTCTGACCCTTGCGGACGCCCTCGATGCCCGATGCGAACGGATCGTCGCCAAGCTGCTTGATGCCCAAGCTGATGCGTTCCTTGACCACGTCCACGTCGAGGACTTTGGCCTTGACCGTATCGCCCTTCTTGAAGTCGGCGATGGCCTGTTCGCCCGGCCGGTTCCAGTCGATGTCGGAGAGATGGACCATGCCGTCGATTTCGCCCGGCAAGCCGACGAAGAGGCCGAACTCGGTGATGTTCTTGACCTCGCCTTCGACCTCCGTGCCTTCCGGGAATTGGGCCGCGAAGGATTCCCACGGATTGCCTGAGCACTGCTTGAGCCCGAGGCTGATCCGGCGTTTCTGCGCATCCACGTCCAGGACCATGACTTCGACTTCCTGGCTGGTCGATACGATCTTGCCCGGATGCACGTTCTTCTTGGTCCAGCTCATCTCGGAAACATGGACCAGGCCCTCGATGCCGGATTCCAGTTCCACGAACGCGCCGTAGTCGGTGATGTTGGTGACGCGGCCGGTGAATTTGGTGCCGATCGGGTATTTCGCCTCGACGCCTTCCCACGGATCCGCTTCGAGCTGCTTCATGCCGAGGCTGATGCGCTGGGTTTCCGGGTTGAAGCGGATGACCTGCACTTCGATCGTCTCGCCGATCTGCAGCGCTTCCGACGGGTGGTTGATCCGCCGCCACGCAATATCCGTGACATGCAGCAGGCCGTCGACGCCGCCGAGATCGATGAACGCGCCGTAGTCGGTGATGTTCTTGACCACGCCCTTGAGAACCTGGCCCTCGCGCAGGCTCTCGATCAGTTCGCTGCGCTGTTCGGCGCGGCTTTCCTCGAGCACGGCGCGGCGCGAGACGACAATATTGCCCCGGCTACGGTCCATCTTGAGGATTTGGAACGGTTGCGGCGTGCCCATCAGCGGCGTGACGTCGCGGACCGGGCGGATATCCACCTGACTGCCCGGCAGGAAGGCGACGGCGCCTTGCAGGTCGACCGTGAAGCCGCCCTTGACCCGGCCGAAGATCGTGCCGGTGACCCGTTGGGTGTCGTTGAAGGCTTTTTCCAGTTCGATCCAGGCTTCCTCGCGGCGCGCCTTTTCGCGCGACAAGACGGCTTCGCCGTTCTTGTCTTCCATCCGCTCGAGGAAGACCTCGACGGTGTCGCCTTTCTTCAACTCGGACTTCTGTCCGGGTGCGGCGAATTCCTTCAGCGGGACGCGGCCTTCCGATTTAAGGCCCACGTCGACCAGCGCGAAGTCGTTCTCCACCGCGATGACCATTCCTTTTAGAACAGTGCCTTCCAGCCCGTCATTTGCCCCGAGCGATTGATTCAGAAGGTCTTCAAAACTCTCTTTCTGAGCAGCGTCAGCAACCATGCTATCTATCGTTCCTTTCCGTCGAACCTAATCTATTGTTTTGCATGCCAGCCGGTTGTGTCCGGCGGTCTTCATCCAAAATTAAAACCAGTGCCCGGCCGCCTTGCGCGTTTCCGCTCCGGCAAGCCAAGGGCTTCGTCTTGCAGTCTTACGTGTCCAGCAGGGATTTAGCGGCTGGAGCCGTCTTTCCGACGTTTCTCCACATGCGCCAATGCCGCGGCGAATGCCGCATCCGGGTCCAATGTGCTGGTATCCAGCACGATCGCATCGTCTGCCGCCATCAGCGGCGAAACGGCGCGTTTTGAATCCCGTTCGTCACGTTCCGTAAGGTCCTGCAGGACGCGCGCATATATACTGGTCTCGCCGCGTCCAAGCAACTCTTTATGACGCCGTTCCGCGCGGATTTCCACGCCCGCCGTGACGAACAGTTTCGCTTGGGCACCGGGGCAGACGACGGTGCCGATGTCGCGGCCGTCGATCACCGCTCCCGGTGCCCCGTCTGGCGGGCATTCCGCGAAGCGCCGTTGAAAGGCCAGCAGCGCCGCCCGGACCGCCGGAATCGCCGCGACCTTGGAGGCGGCGACCGCCGCGTCGTCGCCGGAAAGCGCGGGATTGTCCAGGTCCGATGGGGCAAGGGCGTTGGCGGCGCGTTCGGCCGCCGCCGCGTCCTCCGGGTCTTCGCCCGCCTGCAATACGGCCAGGCCGACCGCCCTGTACAGCTTGCCGGTATCGAGATGCGCGAAGCCGAAATGCCGGGCGAGGCGTTTGGCGAGCGTGCCCTTGCCCGAGGCCGCGGGTCCGTCGAGCGCGATTATCACGGCACGGTTCCGTTGTCGGAGCCGTCGGCGCGGATATCCGCCCCCAGGCCGTTCATCAGCTTGATGAAGTCCGGGAAACTGGTGGCGATCGCGGTGCCGTCGTCGACGGTTACCGGCGCGGTCGCCACGGTGCCGAGGACCATGAAGCTCATGGCGATCCTGTGATCGAAATGGGTTTCCACCGGCGCGTTGTTGCCGCCGACTGGGGTTCCGTTGACGCCGGTCACGGTCAGGCTGTCCTCGCCCTCCTCGACGGCAACGCCGCAGGCGGCCAGGCCGGCGGCCATCGCCGAAAGCCGGTCGCTCTCCTTGACCCGTAATTCTTCGAGGCCGTGCATGACGGTACGGCCGTCGGCGGCGGCGGCGGCAACGGCGAGCACCGGGTATTCGTCGATCATCGACGGCGCGCGCTCCGCCGGAACCTCGATGCCGTGCAAGGCGCTGGGATGCACCACCAGATCGCACACCGGCTCGCCGCCGGCGGTCCGTGGATTGCTCTCTTCTATATTGGCCCCCATCTCGCGCAGCGTCTGGACGATGCCGGCGCGTCCCGGGTTCAGGCCGACGCCGGGCAGGGTCACCGCCGATCCTTCGGTCAGCAAGGCGGCGACCAAGGGAAAGGCCGCCGAGCTGATGTCCGCCGGAACGTCGATGTCGGCGGCGGTCAATTCCGGCTGGCCGGTCAGCGTGATCGCGGTGCCGTCCGCCGTCTCCTCGATCTGCAGGTCGGCGCCGAAATGTCCCATCATGCGTTCGGTGTGGTCGCGGGTCGGGCGTTTCTCGATCACCGTCGTCTGTCCCGGCGCGTTCAGCCCGGCCAGCAGTACCGCCGACTTGACCTGCGCCGAGGCGACCGGCGGCGTGTAGGTGATCGGCAGCGGGTCCGCCGCACCCACGACCGTGAGCGGCATCAGTCCGCCCTCGCGGGTGTCGATGGCCGCGCCGGTCTGGCGCAGCGGAATGGCGACCCGGTCCATCGGGCGCGACCGCAGCGAATGATCGCCGGTCATGAAACAACGGATCGGATGCCCGGCCAGCACGCCCAGCAGCAAGCGCGCGGCGGTGCCCGAGTTGCCCATGTCGAGCATGTCTTCGGGTTCGCCGAGGCCGCCGATCCCGACGCCGTCTATGCTCCAACTGCCGTCGGATTGTTTTTCCGCCTGCGCGCCGAGGGCGCGGATCGCCGCGATCGTCCGCAACACGTCCTCGCCCTCCAGCAGGCCGGTCACCCGGGTGGTGCCGACGGCCAACGCGCCGAGCAGCACGGCCCGGTGCGAAATCGATTTGTCGCCGGGCACGCGGCAGGTGCCGGTAAGCGGGTGTTTCGGATAGGCTGTCAATGGTTGCACGGGCGGTCCGCCGGTCGGTTGCTGGCGGCTGTCTCTACCACAAAGCGGGCCTGCTGGCCTAGATGGCTTTGCGGTATAAAGCCGAGATCGAAAAATATGGCTTGCCCCCGCGCAATGATCGTGGCAATTGGCACCCGCACTCTAATCGGGCGCAACCAAGGAGACGGACGTGGCGAAGCCTGAATGGGGCATCAAGCGCTTGTGCGCTGGCTGTGGTGCCCGTTTTTACGACCTGAAGAAAGATCCGATCATCTGTCCGAAATGCGAAGAGGTCTTCGATCCGGAGGCCGGGACGCGCTTGAAGCGGTCCCGCAGTTCGCAGACGGCGGATGCAAAGGCCAAGGCCGCAGCCGCGGCCAAGGCGGCGGCCGCCAAGACGGCGGCGGCCAAGGAAGCCGAGGACGGCGACGACGACGATGCCGTGGATATCGGCGACGACGTGGAGATCGAGGACGTGGCGGACGACGAGGACGACAGTGTGCTCGAGGATGCCAGCGATTTGTCGGACGACGGCGATCTGGACGAGATCGCGGGCGGCGTCGAGAAGGAGAAGGACACCGAGTGACCTGATTTCGCGCTGGAATTTTTCCCTTGCGTCCCTGGTCACCCTTCCGTTAAGTCAAGCACCGGTGCCGCGGCGGCAATTGCCGCGGCTGCCGCACGTGGCGGCGGGAAACCCAAATCCCGTGCCTTCACGCCGCGTCCCAAGGATGGGGCCGTAGCTCAGTTGGGAGAGCGCTACAATGGCATTGTAGAGGTCAGGGGTTCGACTCCCCTCGGCTCCACCATTATTTCCCGTTAACAATCCATAGAATGTGGACGCATCGCCGGCGTTGCACCCTATCTGCAGGGCGCGGCGCCATCGGCTTTTGCTTCCTTTCCCGCTTGCTTTCGCCCATTCTGATCGTCGGGCTGCGCCATCGCGGATGAGGTTTGCCTGTGTCGAGAAACTCGGAGAGTACGGCAAGGTCGGTGGAATCACGGCTCGGGCTCCGAGTCGTGCTGATGTCTGTGGGCTCCATTGCCGTTTTCGGCGCGCTGGTCTTTGTGCCGGCGGGGCGGTGGGATTGGGGCGCGGGTTGGCTCTACCTCGGCATCGTGATGATCAACACGACGGTCAACTACGCATATCTGCACTGGAAGAACCCGGTGCTGGTCGAGTATCGCAGCCGGTTCGGTAAGGGTACCAAGCGCTGGGACAAAGTCTGGATGGTGGTCTTTACGCCGGTCCTGATTGCCGTCTACGTCGTGGCCGGGCTTGACGCCGTAAGATTTGGCTGGTCGGCGATGCCTTGGTTCTTTTGGTCGGCCGGCATCCTAGTGTTCCTGCCCGGCACGGCCCTCATGTCCTGGTCGATGGGCGTTAATCCTTTTTTTGAGAAGACCGTTCGCATTCAGTCGGAGCGCGCGCACCGGGTCATCGACACGGGTCCGTACCGGTTTGTTCGCCATCCGGGTTATGTCGGCTTCGTCGGCTGGATACTGGCCGTCCCGTTGCTGCTCGGCTCGTGGTGGGCCTTTCTGCCGGCGGTTCTCGCGGTGGTGCTTGTCGTCGTGCGAACCGCCTTGGAGGACCGGACCTTGCGCGAAGAGCTGCCGGGATACCAAGAATACTCCGCCCGAATCCGCTATCGGCTGATTCCGAACGTTTGGTGAAGTGCACGGGCCCGGCTAGGCTCGAAGAGGCTGCCGCGTCGCTGTCCCTAGATGACATCATCGCGGATGCAGGCGGTACGGTGCCCCGGCGCCACTTCCCGCAGAGGCGGGACCGTCGCGGCACATTCCGGGGTTGCGTGCTGGCACCGGGTGCGGAACACGCAACCGGACGGCGGCGCGATGGGACTCGGGAGATCGCCTTCCAGGATGATCCGGTCCGGTTTCGTGCCGGGGTCGATTTCCGGGGCGGCGGATAACAGCGCCTTGCTGTAGGGATGGCGCGGACGGGCGTAAAGGCTCTGCGCGGGCGCTTCCTCCATGACATGGCCGAGATACATCACGACGACCCGGTCGGAGAGATACTCGACGACGTGCAAGTCATGCGAGATGAACAGCATGGAAAGGTTGAGCTCGCGCTGCAGGTCGGCCATCAGGTTGATGATCTGGGCTTGCACCGACACGTCGAGCGCGGATACCGGTTCGTCGGCGACGATCAGGCTGGGTTCGACCGCCAAGGCGCGGGCGACGCCGATGCGCTGGCGTTGCCCGCCCGAAAACTCGTGCGGCAGCCGATTGAGATGGTCTCCGCTCAGGCCCACCCGTTCCAGCAAGGCGACGATGCGCTCGCGCCGTTCCGAACGGCTGTACAGGCTATGGATGACGAAAGAATCGCCGATCAACCGGGCCACCGTCTTGCGCGGGTCCAGGCTGCTGAACGGGTCCTGGAAGATGATCTGCATGCGCCGCCGCAACTGGCGTAGACGGGCTTGATCGATGTCGGTGATGTCCTCGCCTTCGAACATGATCCGGCCCCTCGTGGGGTCGATCAGGCGCAACATCAAGCGGCCCAGCGTGCTCTTCCCGGACCCGGATTCGCCGACCAGTCCGACGACCTCGCCCGGTGCGATGGCGAGGTCCACGCCGTCGACGGCGCGCACCACCGGCTTCGGCCCGAAGAACGGCCCGCCGCTCACCCGGAAGTGTTTCGCGACATTCTTCAGTTCGGCAATTGGGGTCATGACACGATCTCCTGCCAACGCAGGCATCGGCTCCGGCGGCCGGGCGCGACGTCGGCGAGGGGCGGCAGGGCGGCGCGGCATGCATCATCCGCATAGGAACATCGCGGCGCGAACGAACAACCGGGCGGCAATTCATCGAGCGGTGGCACCGTGCCCGGAATGGCGTATAGCGGCTTACGCTCACCGGTATCGCGGTCGATATGCGGCATGCTGGCGATCAGGCCCTTGGTGTAGGGGTGGGCAGGATTGCGGAACAGGTCCCCGACCGGCCCTTCCTCGACGATCCGGCCGCAATACATCACCAACACCCGATCGGCGATCTCGGCCACGACGCCCAGGTTGTGGGTGATGAACAGCATGCCGAAGCCATGATTGTCCTGATCCCGGATGTTGCGCAGCAGGTCGAGGATCTGGGCTTGGATCGTCACGTCGAGCGCGGTCGTCGGTTCGTCGGCGATGATCAGTGACGGGTTGCACCCCAAGGCCATGGCGATCATCACGCGCTGTTGCATCCCGCCCGACATCTGGTGCGGATAGTCCCGCGCCCGTTTTGCCGCATCCGGGATGCCGACGCTGGTCAACAAGTCGACGGCCACCGATAACGCCTCGGCTTTGCCGAGTTGACGGTGATGACGCAGACCCTCGGCGATTTGCTCGCCGACGGTATAAACCGGGTTGAGGCTGCTCATGGGTTCCTGGAACACCATGGCGATCTCCTCGCCACGGATCTCTTGCAGCGCGGCCTCGTCGAGTTCTTCGATCCGGAGGGTCTTGCCGTCCTTGGTGCGCAAGGTGACGCTTCCCGCGGTCATCTTCCCGAGCGGCCCGGGAACCAGGCCCAGCACCGAGAGGCCGGTTATGGTCTTGCCGGAGCCCGATTCGCCGACCAGAGCCAGGGTCTCTCCCGGCTGGACATCGAACGATATGTCGTTCGACGCGGCGATCCGGCCCTTGGGTGTGATGAATTCCGTCTTCAAGCCGTGCGCCGACAGCAGGGCCGTTTCGCTTTCCGGGCTCTTCGGCTCGGTATCGTACGATTTCGCCATCGGCGCGTAGACCAAGGTTCTGGCGAGGCTGGCCAGCAGATTGGTGGAGACGGCGCGGGGATCGTAAAAATCCCGCAGGGCGTCGCAGAGCGCGTTCACCGCCAGCACGGTCACCGTCAACGCGAGGCAGGGCCACAGCAGCGGCATCGGCGTATAGACCATATAGGCGCGCGCCGACCGGATCATCAGCCCCCACGAGGGGTCCGGCGGCACGACGCCGAGGCCCAGGAAGCTGAGTCCCGATTCGATCAACACCGCCGACGCAACAGTGAGCGAAAATTGGACGATCAACGGTCCGAGGATGTTGGGGAGGATCGTCAGGGCCAGTATCCGCCATGGGGGCGACCCCAGGGCGCGCGCGGCCTCGACATATTCATGCGACCGGACGGATAAGGTCTCGCCATACGCGACCCGGGCGTATCCCGGCATGTAGAGTATGGTCAGCACGAGGCCGAGCGTCTCGACGCCGGGCCCGAGGATCGTGACGAGAAGCAACGCCAGAAGGATTGGCGGAAACGACAGGATGATGTCCGCGAACCGGACGGTGACCAGTTCGGCGATGCCGCCGAAATACCCGCCGATGATACCGATCGTTACCCCGAGGACGCCCGCGGAAAAGGCCGAGAAGAGCGCCACCGCTATGGATACGCGGGCGCCGTACAGCAAGCGGGCGAAGATATCGCGGCCGTATTCGTCCTGGCCCAGGATGTGTTCCGCGGATGGCGCGGCCAGACGCTCGGCGATGGTCATACGGACCGGATCGTGGTCGGTGATCAACGGCGCGAAAACGGCGAGCGCCAGAACGCCGGTGACACCGATGAGCGGCGGCAGGATGTTGCGGTACTTGGCGTCGATCTTCAGCACGGCACCGTCACTCCAGCCTGATCCGCGGGTCGAGGACCGAGTAGAGGAGGTCGACCAGCAGGTTCAACATAATGAACAGGAATGAAATCACCAGGACGATGCCCTGTACTTCGGGATAGTCGCGGTTCTCGACCGCCACCACCAGAAAGCCGCTCAATCCCGGCCAGTTGAAGACGTATTCGACCAGGACGGTGCCGCCCAGCAGCGTCCCCATATTCAAGCCGATGACCGTCATCACCGGGCCGAGCGCATTCCGCACCACATGGCGGCGGAGGACGGTGTTATTCGGTAAGCCTTTGGCGCGCGCCGTCCGCACCCAGTCCCGCTTCAGGGTTTCGAGAACGGTGGTTCGCGTCATGCGGAAGATCGCGGCCGAGAATCCGATGGCGATGGTCGTCGCCGGCATCAACAGATAAATCAAGTGTTGCACGGGGTCCTTGGACCAGGAAACGAAACCCCCGGCGGGGACCCAATTGAGTTTCTGTGCAAACAGCAACACCATCAGCGTGCCGGTGACGAAGACCGGCACCGACAGCATCAGGCCCGCCATGAGGGCCAACCCGCGGTCCACGATCTTTCCGTGGCGCAATGCCGCCAGAATGCCGAGCGGGATGCCGGTGATCACCGACAGGATGGCGGCCGCCACGATCAGTTCGATCGTCCGCGGCAGCCGTTTGGCGATTTCCTCGGCGACCGGGTGATCGTCCTGGAATGAATGTCCGAAGTCGCCGCGCATGACGCCGGCGACATAGTCCCAGTATTGGGTCAGGATCGGCTGGTCCAGTCCCAATTGCCGCCGCATGGCGGCGACCACTTCCGGCGCCGGGTCGACCCCGCCGCCGCTGAGCAGCAGCATGGCGGGGTCTCCCGGAATGATGTGGATCACCAGGAAAATGATGGTGGTTACGACGTAGACAAGCGCCAACGCAATGATGATGCGTTTAAGGACGTACCGCCACATTCCCTCGTCATCCCCCGGTCGTCAGTTCATGATCGTTCAGCTGATCTCGATATTCTCGATGACCATACCGGAGAAGAACGTCAAGAAGCCCGGGATGTTCGTGAAGCCGGATACATAGTTCTGGAACCCGTATCCCTGCGCACGCCAATTTATGGGAATGATCGGCGCCTGATCCAAAGCCCGTTGTTGCAGTTCGGCATAGATCACCTTGCGCTTTTCGAGATCGGCTTCCTGACGGCCGGCCGCGAACAGGCTGCTGATCCGATCGTCCTTGAACCCGTGCGAGCGGGCGTAGGACGCGGACAGCGAGCCGTCCATGAACTTGGTCAGGGCGTCCGGATCATTGAAATCGCCGGCCGAGCCCATGACCGCGAAATCGTATTGCCCGCGGTTGCCGAGCGTCACGCGCTTCGCCCAATCCGGCAGGTTCAGCTTCACGTTGATGCCGATGGCCGCCAGGCTCTGCTGTACCACCTCGGCGGTGTTCTTGTGCATGCCGTACTGCGCGGTCGACAGGAGCGTTGCGTTGAACCCGCTCGCCTTGCCGGCCTCCTTCATGAGCGCCTTCGCCTTGTCCGGGTCGTATCCCCAACGGTCCTGGTACTTGGCGTCGTAGAAGGGCGACGATTTCTGCAGCGGGATGCCGCCGAGTACGTTGCCGCGGCCGAAGAAGGCCGCCGCGATCACGTCCTCGCGTTTGATCGCATAGCCGACCGCCTGACGCAGCCGCACGTCGGTGAACGGACCCTTCTGGAAGTTGAAGGTCAGGTACATGAACGGGCCGTTGACCACATCCATCTTCAGGCGGCTGTTCTTACCGACCGAATCCATCGATTGCCACGGCAGGTATTCGATGATGTCGGCATCACCGGCTTCGAGCGCCGCAACGCGCAGGTTCTCGTCCTTGAACGCATCGAAGCGAAGCTTCTTGGTCTTCGGGAAGCCGGGCTTGTAATACTTGTCGAAGGCCTCCATCTCGATCCGGCTGCCGCGTTCGATGTTGACGACCCTGTAGGGACCGGCGCCGACGAAGTTCTTCGGGTCGGCGGCAAGTGCTTTGCCGGACACGATCCCCGCGTGAGGACTTGCCGCGATGTCGATGAAGGTAACATCCGCCGCCTTGAGGGTGATGATCACCGTGCGGTCGTCGGGGGTCTCGATCTTCTCGACGGCGGCGAACCGCGACCGTAGCCGGGCGGTCGAGTCCTTCGCCGCCATGGCTTCGAAAGACGCCTTCACATCGGCCGACGTCACCTTATCGCCGTTGTGGAAATACGCATTGTCGCGCAGCGTGAATTGGAATTTGTTGCCCGCGAGAATCTTCCAGGATTCCGCCAATTCCGACCGCGGCTTGCCGTCGGCACCGTAGCCGAGCAGCCCGCGGTACTGCTGAACCTTGACGGTCGTGCTGGCCGTTCCCTTGTTCTCCCACGGCTTGAACCCCGGGGGATAGGACGACAGTCCGAAGACGATCAAGCCCGGCGTCTTCGCCTTCGCCCGGCCGATGAATCCCGGCATCATTGCCGTGGCGCCGGCAATCATGCCGCCTTTGAGTATGCGCCGACGGTCAATGTTCCGTGTAAGCGCCAAAAGCTTATCGGTCATGGAACAACTCCTCTCCTGTATGACGGCGATGACCGCCGCTGTGATTCGAACCGCCGGTTACGGACGGAAACCGTAGATTTCCTTGGCGGTCTTTTTCGAAATCCGATCTTCCGCGAGATCTTGCTTCACCAAATCGGGCTTCCGCTCGGCCGGCGGTCCGTAGCCGCCGGCGCCGGGTGTCGTAATGGCGATCGCCTGGCCGGCGGCCAACTCGATCTTATTTCTATTGTATTCCGGTTCGCCGGCGTCGCTCTCGACCTTGAACCGCCCCCCGTCCAGGCCGCCGAACAAGCCCCAAGGCGAGGTGAGACGCCGCGTGCCGCGCGCGTCGACGCGGCATTCGTGGTCGAGGATCCTGATCTTGCGCAGCATTCCCATGCCGCCTCGCCACCGCCCGCATCCGCCGGAATCCTGGACCAGTTCGTACCGTTCCACCTGCAACGGGTACTCCATCTCCAAGCCTTCGATCGGCAGGTTGCTGGTGTTGGTGATGTGCACATGCACGCCGTCCAGTCCATCCTTGGTGGCCCGGGCGCCGAACCCGCCGCCCAGCGTTTCCAGGTAGACATAGAACTGTCCGGTCCGCGGATTGACGCCGCTGAAGGTCGTCGAGACGACGGCCCCGTTGCAGGCCGCGATGATCCGGTCCGGGATCGCGGGCGCCAATGCTCCATGCACCAGGTCGACCACGCGTTGGCAGGTGTTCGTGCGGCCGTTCACCGCCGCCGGCGACGACGCCGACAGGATCGAACCCGGGCTGGATGTCACCTTGATCGGGCGGAACAGCCCGCCGTTCGGCGGCGCGTCAGGGTCGGTGACCGTCTTGACCGCATAATAGACCGTCGCCAGCAAGGCCGTTTCGACCATGTTCAGGCTGGCGCGCACCTGCGGCGGGTTGCCGGTGAAATCGAGATGGATCTCGTCTCCCTTGACCTCGATCACGACATGAAAGGTCAGGGTCTCGGCGAATTCATCGCATTCGAATTGATCCTCGAACTTGTACACGCCATCCGGTATCGCGGCGATCCCGGCCCGCATACGGCGCTCCGCGTAATCGAGCAGCTCGTCGAAGACTTGTTCCAGCAGGTCCACGCCGTAGCGTTCGCACAAGGCATGGAACCGTTTGACGCCGAATCCGTTGGCGGCGATCTGCGCCCGGAGGTCCGCCCGGCGTTCGTGCGGCACCTGGCAGTTCAACAGGATCAGTTCGAACACATCCTGTTGGATTTCGCCGGCTTTCAGCAGCCGGATCGGCGGGATGCGGAGGCCTTCCTGAAAGATATGCGCATGGGACCGGTCGACGAAATCCGCGTGATGGGCGAGGTTGGTCGCCCATCCGACCAACCGGCCGTCGAAGAAGATCGGCGACGCCAGAACGATATCGGGCAGATGCGTGCCGCCGCCGGTATAGGCGTCGTTGCCGATGAACATGTCGCCCTCGGCAATGTCGGCGACGTCGTGCCGGTCCAGGATTTCCGTGACGACCCCCATCAGGGAGCCGAGATGCATCGGGATGTGTTCGGCCTGATACAGCGTGCGGCCCGCCGCGTCGAAGATGACGGTGGAGCAGTCGCGGCGCTCCTTGATATTGGTCGAATAGGACGCGCGGATGAGAATCTCCCCCATCTCGTCGGCGATCGAGGCGATGGCGTTGCCGATGACTTCGACCGTAACGGGATCGATGGACGGCGACGGCGATTCCGCCGCCGGGTCTGACGTTACCGCCGACATCAATGCTCCCCCTCTTGGATGACCAGGTTGAGATGCGGGTCCACGCGGCCGGTTTGTCCCGGCAGGATCAGGGTCGTCGAATCCATCTGCTCGACGATCGCCGGGCCGGGGATCACGTTTCCGGTGCGCAGAAGATCACGGTCGTAAACCGGGCTGTCGATGAATTCGCCGTTCTCCGGATGGTAGACACGGCGGTGCGTTTGGAACGCCGCCGACGGATCGGAACCGGCATCTTCGTGGGTTTCGAACGCCGGCTTCTCGACCACCCCGTATGCTTCCACGCGAAACGTAACGATCTCGACAGCCTCGTCCGGTGCGGTGTAGTCGTACTGACGCGCATAGGCCTGATTGAAGTTGGCCAGCAGTTGTTCGATGAACGCGCTGTTTCCGGGAACATCCGAAAACGGAATGTTCAGTTCGTAGTTCTGTCCGGCGTATCGCATGTCGGCCGATGCCAGGACGCGCCGGCGGTCCGGCCCGATGCTCTCGTCCTCGAACCAGGCTTTCGCGTCGGCCTCGAGGTTCGAGACGGTCTGGCGGATGTTCTCAGCGTTGGCGTCTTCCAGCGAAAGCCGTCGGGTGACGGAGAAATCGCGCCGGATATCCGTCAACAAAAGGCCCAACGCGCACAGGATGCCCGGGTTGCGCGGCACCAATATCCGGTCCATGGCCAACTCGCGCGCCAACCGGCCGGCGTGGACGGGGCCGCCGCCGCCGAACGGCATCAGGCAATAGTCGCGCGGATCGTGGCCGCGCTGCACGGAAATCAGACGGATCGCCCGGGCCATGTTGGCCGTGACCACCCGAATGACCCCGGCCGCGGTCTCTTCGCCGGACAGGCCCAACTGGGCGCCGAGCTTTTCGATCGCCGCCAAGGAGGCGGAGCGGTCGATCGGCATGCGCCCGCCCAACAGGGCCTCGCCGTTCAGGACGCCCATCGCCACATTGGCGTCCGTCACCGTCGGCTCGTCGTTGCCGAGGCCGTAGCAAACCGGTCCGGGGTCGGCGCCGGCGCTGGTGGGCCCGACCTTCAGGAACCCGCCGCTGTCCACGCGGGCGATCGACCCGCCACCCGCGCCGACGGTGTGGATGTCGATCATCGGGCATTTGATCGGATAGCCGTGCACTTCCGCCTCGACGGTGGTTGCCGGCTTGCTGTTTTCGACCAGCGAGACGTCCGTGGAGGTGCCGCCCATGTCGAAGGTGATGATGTTCTCGAGACCGATGGCGCGGGCCGTTTCCACCGCGCCGATAACGCCGGTGCTGGGCCCGGACAGGACGGTGCGGACCGGCAGCTTCGCGGCTGTCTCGAAGGTGATCGTGCCGCCGTTGGACTGGGTGATGAAGGGCGGGATATCGATGCCGGTCTCGACGAGGCGCGGCGTCAGTTTCGACAAATACCCGCGCATCACCGGTCCGAGAAAGGCGTTGACCACGGTCGTGCTGAGCCGCTCGAATTCCCGGAACTCCGGGCACACCTCGTGCGACGTGGTGAGAAACGAATCGCCCAACTCCTCGCGCAGGATGTCCGCGACCATTGTCTCGTGGGCTGTATCGACGAAGCTGTAGAGGAAGCAGACGGCAACCGCCTCGGCGCCGGCGTCGCGCAATTGGCGCGCCGCCGCGCGGATGTCCTCTTCGCTCGGACTCCGCTCGACCGTACCGTCGAAGCGGATACGTTCGTCGACTTCGAGGCGGCGGTCGCGCGGAACCAGGGCCTGGGGCTTGTCCGTCTGGAGGTCATAGAGATGGGGGCGGCGTTGACGGCCCAGGTCGAGAAGATCGCGGAATCCGTCGCTCGTGATCAAGCCGCACCGGGCGCCGCGGCCTTGAATCAGGGCGTTGGTGGCGACCGTGGTGCCATGGCCGAAGAAGGACACCGTCGCTCCGCCGCCGCCGAAGCGATCGATCGCTTCGCTGGCGCCACCGGCGATCGCGACCGATGGATCGCTTGGCGTGCTGGAGAGTTTCCACACCGAAAACCGGCCGGTTTCCTCCTCCAGCATGCAGACGTCCGTGAACGTTCCGCCTGAGTCCACACCTATGCGGAGCGATGCCATTCCCAGTCCGCCCCTCCCTTGGGCGCGCCGGTTTAAGGGCCGGCTGTTCGATCTTAAATCTATTCGATTGAACTATTTGACGAATTAGATCATAGATCAAATGACGATTTTTTCAGTTTTTATTCCAATTAGGAATACAGTGTGATCACCGTTAGACATCTACAGATTCTGGCCGCCGTAATCCGGTTGGGGTCCGTGACGGCCGCCGCGCGCGAACTGAACGTTTCCCAACCGACGGCCAGCAAGGCGATCCGCCGGCTGGAAGACGTCGCGGAGACACGATTGTTCGAGCGTCTCGAGGGCCGGCTCGTGCCGACCTCGGAGGCGATTATCCTGGCCCGCGAAGCGGATCACCTGATCGACGAATGGGGGACCTACGAACGGCTAATCACCAATATCAGTCAACGGACGGGCGACCGTTTGCGCGTCGCCGCGGCGCCGACCTATGCCGCGACATTGATACCCCGCGCCATCATGGAAATGACAAGGGCCTATCCCGACCTACATATCCAATGCGACATAGCGACCCAATCCGAGATCGTGGAGGACGCCGAGTCGGGAAAGATCGACGTCGGTATCGTCCATTACACCGACGCCAAGCCGATGGCCGCGGCGGTTCCGATTTGCCGGGCGCCGATCGTGTGCATCATGGCGTCCGGTCATGAATTGGCCGAGAAACCGGTCGTCGAAATTTTGGATTTGCGGGATTGGCCCTTGGTCGGCTACCGGCGCGACCTGCCCTTCGCCAGGATGATCGGCCTGCAGCTCGGGACGGAGAGCGTGCCGCCCAATGTAACGATCGAAGTGAATCACACCTCGCTAATGCGGGACTTGGTGCGGTTGGGGGCGGGGGTCGCCCTGGTCGACATGTTCACCTTCCTGTTCGACCCGCCGGCGGGGTTGGTGATTCGCCCGATTAACCCGGCGATCGAGGTAAACATGGCGATCCTCCATCGGCGCAATCGCCCGCTGTCGCGTATCGGCGGCGCGTTCGTCCAGTGTATCAAGGACCTGCTTCAGACGCCCGCCGGCGACGGCGACATTATCGAGGTCTTCTAACCCAAGACACTATTCATCAACCGGAAAACAACGAACGACCGATGCGGGAGACGCGAGCGATGATCGACAAGCTGAAGATCGAAGAAATGACCTCGAAAGAGGTGCGGGAGAACCTGACCGAAGACGCCGTCATTCTGCTGCCGCTCGGGTCCATTGAGGACCAAGGTACCCATGCGCCGATGGGGGATTTTCTTGCCGCGGAACAGGTGGCGTTGGACATCGCCCGCGGGGCCCGCAAGGAGGGCGTGCCGACATTCGTGGCGCCCGTGATACCGTTCGGCGGCCGCGACAGTTTCATTTCGAGCTTTGGCGGCATGTCGATCTGCGCGTCCACGCTCTCCGCGATCCTCGAAGACGTTATCGGCTGCCTGACCCAGCATGGCCTGAAGAAAATCCTCATCATCAACGGCCACGGCGGGAACGTCGCGCCGATCGCCGAGGTCACCCTTAAACTCCGCCAAGAGACCGATGTTTTCGTCGCCTCCATGTATCTGTGGCAGATCGCCTATGCGTTGCTGCAGGACATGCGGGGGGCGGAGGAAGCCGCGAAATCGTCGGGTCATGGCGCCGACCCGCTGACGTCGGTCGGGCTGCATTACTTCCCGGAGCATCTGCGCATGGACCTTCTGGGATCGCCGCGAACCGGTTTGCGTACGCGGGGCGTGGCCGTGACGGGATTCGGACAAATCACGTCGGGCGGTGCCGTGTTCCAAGCACCCGTGACCGCGGCGGAAGCCGCGCCCGACGGCGTCTTGGGCGGCGACCCGAAATACTGCAGCGCCGATACCGGCAAGGAGCTCGTCGAAAGGCTCGTTCAGATCGGCGCGGGGATGATCCGCGATCACGTCTCGACAGGATTCGCCGGCCAATAGCACCGTATCTGGCGGCGCCGAAACGCTTCACCTCGGCCCCAATCACCAGTGAGCGCTTAGGCGGTGGCATGCCGGTGAAGAGGGAGGCGTGATACCTTTCTCTCCGAACCGGCCCGCCGCGTTTTTCGATTACATGTGGAAGAAGTTCAGCTTGTTGCCGTCCGGATCGCGGAAGTACCCGGCATAGAACTCCAGGCCCTTGTTCTCGCGCGGCCCCGGCGCGCCGTCATCCGTGGCGCCCAGTTCGATCGCCTTCGCGTGCAGGCGCTGGACCTCATCCGGGCTGGACGCGCCGAGGGCGATCATGGAGCCGTTGCCGACCGAAGCGTCCGCACCGTCCGCCGGTTCCGCGACGCCGAAGAACGGCGCACCGTCGGCGCCCGCGTAAAGGGTCACGCGGTCGACCTCCACGGCACGTTTTCCGCCGATTTCGGCGAGCAGTGCGTCATAGAACGCGAGGGATTTGGCCGCGTTGTTGGTTCCGATCAGAGTGTAGGCAATCATTGTCGTTCTCCTGTTGAGTGACTAGTGGATCGTGTTATCCCGTTCGGGCGCGTCTTTCGGTTCCCACGGGCAAGCGTGTTCCCATTTTCCAGGCGCGAAGCGGTCAGAAACCTTTAAGCCGATGGTCCACCAAGAGGGTTATGCGGCCTTCGGCGTTTCGATGAAGCGCAGATGTCGGGTCTTCACCCAAACCTTTGCACCGTCCGGGCCCGCTTTCGCACGCAGGCGGTCGCCCTTCGGCAAACGCAGCCAAGACTGCGCCCGCAGGACCTCGCCGGAGTCGACGAAGCCGCCGGCGAGGACCAAGAATTCGGCGCCATCGGGGACACTGAGCTGGATGTCCGCATTGGCGTCCCACGTCTCGAGTTGGACGGTTTCCCGATCGTCTTCGAACAACGGCATCACCGAGACACCCGGTCGATCCGCGCTGCGGACACTGCCCATCTTGTTCATGTCGATCTTGACCGGTGTCCGGTCTTCGGGATCGAATTGCCAGAGCTTCACAAAGATCACGCAGCCATCGGCAGCACCCGGCGTGTGGCTGGAGGTCGGGGGATTGCGAATATAGGACCCCGCCGGAAAGTCTCCATGCTCGTCCTGAAACACGCCGTCGAGCACGATAAATTCTTCGCCACCATCATGCGTGTGTGGCGAAAAGCGGCTGCCGGGGCTATAGCGCACGATCGTGGTCGCCCGTGCCACCTCATCGCCGATCCGGTCCAGCATGCGTCGTTCGACGCCCGGCATCGGCGATTTAACCCATTCCATTTCGTCGCCATGAACAACGACGCGTAGCGAAAAATCTGCGTTCAGTTCCATATCTTTGCCCTTGCTGCGCGCGGCGCATTGCTATCTATCTATCGATAGGTAGATATCGAATATTGAATCGCATTGCAACCCTTCTGAGTAGAGTTTTTCCGAGGAGTCGGCCGAAACCATGGTTTTGCGCGTCGGGGACCGGGGTGACGGACCGTCCCTTTTTCGGCGGTGCGGGTGAGTGCTGGGATCAGCCTGAACCAAGTGTGCCCATTCTTGACCGATGGCCGCGATTGAAGCCGCCCTTGTCTGCACCGTCCGTTCGGCGGCACACTCGGTGCCAAACCGGGGGTGCGACGCCAACCGACGACGGCCCCGCATTCAGGAGGTGATCGATGGAGCTTAAAGATACGGTTGCCCTGGTGACCGGCGGGAACGGCGGCCTCGGGCAGCGCATTTGCCACGCGCTGGCGCGCAAAGGCGTTCATATCGCTGTGATGTATGCCCGCAGCCGCGACGAGGCGGAGGCCGTGGCGAGCGACCTCGCGTCCCGCTATCGAATCAACGCCGCCGCCTTCGCCTGCGACATTACCGATGCATCGGCGGTGGATGGATTGCCGGCGGACGTCATCGAACGGTTCGGCCGTCTCGATATCCTGGTCAACGATGCCGCCTATAACAAAGCCATTCCGTTCAGCGACCTCGACGGTCTGACGCAGGAGGACTGGGACAAGATCATCGCCGTCAACCTGACCGGGCCTATGCGGCTGACGAAGGCCGTCGCCCCCATCATGAAGGCGCAAGGCCAGGGCCGCGTCGTCAACATTTCCTCGGTCGCCGGGCTGACGCCGACCGGATCTTCCATCGCCTACGCGGTGGCGAAGGCGGGACTGATCCATCTAACGCGTTGCATGGCCGTCGCGATGGCGCCGGAGACGCTGGTGAACTGCGTGGCCCCGGGCTTGTTGGAAGGCACGCGCGCGACCGCGAACTTGCGGGCCGAACAGGTGGAGCGCGCGGCGTCGGGGTCGTTGCTGCAAAAGCCCGCCGACAAGGACGACTGCGCCGATATGGTGGTGACGATGTGCCGTACCGACACCATGACCGGCCAGACCAACGTCATCGACGCCGGCCGCGTTTTTCACTGATCGGGACCTGGGCTACCTCGGGTGTCCGGTCGGAAAACACGGCGCGGGCCGAACCTGCGGCTGATTATGTCCCCGGTCCGTTTTCACGATAGATTGCTCATACCGCCGGAATTGGCGATGCGTTGCCGAACAGGGAGGGTCTTCCATGCCGCTTGACGTGACCGAATTAACACCGGGTTTCTGTGCCGAGATCAGCGGCGTCGATATCACCAAGCCCATCGCGCCGGCGGTCTTTCAGGAAATCCGCGATGCGTTCGACACCTATTCCGTCCTGGTTTTCCGCGGCCAGCCGATGGACGATGACACGCAGGTCGCCTTCAGCCGGTATTTCGGGACGCCCGAAGTCGGCGGCGGCGCGAACCCCGCCGCCGGGACGCCGTTTTCGCGTCAGTCCAACCTGGACATCAAGACCGGCGACATCATCCCCACCGATGACCGGCGCATGCATTACCAGAAAGGGAACATGCTTTGGCATATGGACAGTTCTTTCAAGGAGGCCTCGTCCCTGTGTTCCATCTTGACCGCGCGCGAGGTGCCGCCGGAGGGCGGGAATACCGAGTTCGCGTCGACGCGGTTTGCCTATGAGAGTCTGACCGACCAGGAAAAGGCGAAGCTCGAGGGGCTGCAGGTCGATCACGACATCCGTTATTCGCGAGGTCTGACCGGTTACGAATATGACGAGGCGTCGTCGAAAGGGTTCATTACCGCGCGGCATGATCTTGTGCGCACCAATCCCGGCAATGGACGGAAATCGTTTCTGATCGGCATCCACGCGATGGCGATCGTCGGCTGGGAGGACGCGGAAAGCCGGGCCTTGCTGGAGGACCTGACCGCCCGCGCCGAGAAAGTCATTTACAGTCATGCATGGCGCAACGACGATGTCCTTGTGTGGGACAATCAGGCGGCGATTCATCGCGCAACCCCCTATGACAACACGCGGTATCGCCGATTGATGCAGCGAACGACGATTTCCCTCGACGGCGCCTGGCCGGCACTGGATTAGTCCGTCGCCGTCAAAGGATGAATTCGCCTTGGTCAATATGGCCGCGCAGCGGCACCGGTGCGCGCTGGCTCGCGCCCGGAAACATCGCCGCCGCCCGTTCCGGCGGAAAAAGAAGATAAGGAGCACGCCCGATGACAACTTCCTACGATCCGGATGCGAACTACGAGATCAAGATTTGGGAAGAGGATTTCAGACAGGTCCCCACGCGCATGTTGCTCGCGCGGATATGTCAACCGGTCGGGGATGGACCGTTTCCGGTGTTGCTCGACCTGCACGGCGGTGCCTGGTCGTTCAAGGACCGGACGGCAAACGTGGCGATGGCCGAGGCCATGGCGCGAAGCGGGCTGCTCACCGTGTCGGTCGACCTTCGCCTCAGCGGCGAAGCGCCCTACCCGGCCTCGGTGCAGGACGCGAATTACGGCATTCGCTGGCTGAAGATGAAGGCGCCCGGTTGGAACGGCGACCCTTCCACGCTGGGCCTGCTGGGCAGTTCCAGCGGCGGCCATGTCGCACAGCTGCTCGGCATGCGGCCGGAGGATCCGCGCTACAACGCGTTGCCGTTGGAAGGGCATCCGGAGATCGACGCAAGCATCCACTACGTGGCGACGCGCTCGCCGATCAGCGATCCCTTGGCGCGCTATAACAACGCGCTCGCCCGGGGGAACCAGGAGATGGCGGACCGCCACCACGTCTATTTCAATCCCTTCAGCGACATCGAAGAAGCCAATCCGCAGATGATCCTCGACCGCGGCGAGCCGGTCGAGTTGCCGCCGATGCTGGTCATGCAAGGCGGGCTCGACGACAATGTCCTGCCCGCATTTCAGGAGAAATTCGGCGAAACCTACCGGGCCGCCGGCGGCGACTGCGATGTCGCGGTGTTCGAGGGCTGCGGCCATCTATGGGTGCTCGAACCAGGCCCCGACACCGATCGTGCCCACGAAATGGTCAAGGCGTTCATCGCCCGTCAGCTTAGCGCGCTGCAGCAGGCGGCCTGACCGCTACGCTGCCGCGCCGGAAGCGGGACGGTTCGCGCTGGTCTGGTGACGCCGTCCCATCGAAAATTTGCCATAAACCCGTGGCAAGCAGGGTATCGTCGCCCTACATCACATTCAGACGAAACCGAGCGCGTGATTTCGCATGCATGACCGTCGCCGTTTCCTCGGAACCTTGGGCGCCCTCGGCGTCGCCGCCGGCCTCGCGCCCGCGCCGCTGCGCGCGGCGGGACCGGAGCTCATCCGCCGCGCCGTGCCGGCAACCGGCGAGAAGATACCGGTCATCGGCATGGGCACCTGGATCACCTTCAACGTCGGCAACGACCCAGGGCTGCGCGCCGGACGGGTCGAGGTGCTGCGCACTTTCTTCGACCGCGGCGGCGCGTTGATCGATTCCTCGCCCATGTACGGTTCGGCGGAGGAGGTGGTCGGACACGGCCTCGCGCGGATCGACAACGACGATGCCCTGTTCTCGGCGACCAAGGTCTGGACGCCGTTCCAGGCGCTCGGGCGCAAGCAGATGGCGGAGTCCGAGCGGTTGTGGGGCACCAAGCGCTTCGACCTCATGCAAGTGCACAACCTGGTGGACTGGGACGCGCATCTCGAGACGCTGGTCGATTGGAAGGCGGACGGCCGCGTCCGCTATATTGGCATGACCACGTCGCACGGCGGCCGGCACGAGGAACTGTCGCAGATCATGCGGGCTCAGCCGATCGATTTCGTGCAGTTCACCTATAACATTCTCGACCGCGAGGCCGAGGCGCGGCTGTTGCCGCTCGCCGCCGACCGCGGCCTTGGCGTGCTGATCAACCGGCCGTTCCGCCGCGGCGACCTGATCGACCGGCTGGAAGGTCACCCGCTGCCGGATTGGGCGCGGGAGTTCGACGTGGAAAACTGGGCCCAGTTCCTGCTCAAGTTCATCGTGGCCCATCCCGCCGTGACCTGCGCCATTCCGGCGACGTCGCGGGTGGATCATATGGTCGAGAATATGGGTGCCTGCACCGGCCGGCTGCCGGATGCGGCGATGCGGCAACGCATGATCGACTACGTCGAAAGCCTGTGAGCGCCGGCTCTTGATGGATACGCTGGCACGGCTCGTGCCGTTTACCCGCGACGTCTTCCTCGGGGGTTTGGAGCGTTACAACGAGGCAATCTGGCCGACGCAGGTCGCGGCCTATGTCCTCGTCCTCCTCACGATTTGGTTCGCGCTGCGTCCTTTCCCCGGCAGCGCACGGCTGGTTGCCGCAATCCTCTCCGCCGCCTGGCTCTGGACCGGCGTCGCCTATTACATGCTGCATCAGGCACAGATCAACTGGGCCGCCTGGGCGTTGGGTTCCGTCTTCGTGCTGCAAGGCCTCGTCTTTGCCGCGACCGGGGCGGTCCGCGGCCGCATCGATTTTCGCTTTACCGGCGAGGCGTCCGGCTGGGCCGGTATGTTGCTGATCGGGGTGGCCGCGATTGCCTATCCGTTGATCGGCATTGGCTTGGGCCAGGGATGGCCGCGCATGCCGCTCCCCGGAGTCGCGCCGGGGCCGACGCTGGTGTGGACGCTCGGCATACTGCTGTTGGCCGTTCCGCGCGTGCCTTGGCATCTGCTATTCGTTCCGTTTCTATGGTCGGCGACCGGCGTCGCCGGTGCGTTGCTGCTCGGCCTGCCGCAGGATTTTATCCTGCCGCTGGCCGCGTTTCTCACCATCGTACTGGCGATCCGCAAGAACGGGCGTTACCGCCGATGAGAAACTGTCCCATGCATACGTCATGTTGACACCGGCCGAGGTCGAGGACGTCTTCCGCCGCTTCGAAGCGCGGGAGCATGGCGTCGCCGCGGCACCGACGGTCAAGGAGGACGCGGATCACTTCCGCGCGCTCGTGGCGTGTCTGTTGTCGGCGCAGAGCAGGGACGCGAATACGGCCAAGGCGAAGAACGCGCTTTTCCGGCTGGCCGACACGCCGGAAACAATCCTCGGTCTCCCGGACGCCGAGATCGCGGCTGCGATCAAGCCGGCGGGGCTCTACAACATGAAGACGCAACGTCTCAAGGCCCTATGCCGCGCGCTGATTGACGCCCATGATGGCGTCGTGCCGAAGGATCGCGCGGGTCTGATGAGCTTGCCGGGCATCGGGCGGAAATGCGCGGATATCATGCTGCTGTTTTCGTTCGGCGAAGCGACCATCGCTGTCGATACCCATGTGCATCGTGTCTGCAACCGGACCGGGCTGGCATCGGGAAAGACCGAGGCGCAGACGGCCGTCGCGCTGGACGCCCGCGCACCGCAATGGGCAAAACGAGGCGGTCACATGTGGCTGCTCGAGTTCGGGAAACGGACGTGTACGGCGCGGGCGCCGAAATGCCCATCCTGTTTTCTGAACGACATCTGCGTGTCGCGGCGCTAGGCGAACTCGCATTAAATGAACGTACCGCCGGAATTGCTCCCGGCGGTACGGTCCGATAAACGCAGAGTGTTTGGTTGGCGGTTGTCTATCCAGTCGCCTCTTGCAGGCGCTTGGCCGCGAAGCTCCAGTTCACCAGCTTGTCCAGGAACGTCTGAACGAACGCGGCGCGGTCGTTTCGGTGGTCCAGGTAGTAGGCGTGCTCCCAAACATCGCAGGTCAACAAAGGCGTGTGGCCATCGACGAAGGGCGGCACGGCGTTGGGTGTCGAGACGATCGACAGTTTATCGCCGTCCAGGACCAGCCATGCCCAGCCGCTGCCGAACTGGCCCGTCGCCGCCGCCATGAACGCGTCCTTGAATTCCGAGAGGCCGCCGAAGTCCGCGTCGATGCGGTCCTTGAGCGCGCCGTCCGGCAAGACGCCGCCTTCGGGCGAGATGGAATGCCAGAAGAAATCATGGTTCCATATCTGCGCCGCATTGTTGAACAGCGCGGCCGCCTTCGGGTCGTCCTTGCTTTGGCCGATGATGTCCTCGAGAGACGCGTCCGCCAGGGGTGACCCGGCGACCAGCGAGTTGAGCTTGTCGACATAGCCGCTGTGGTGCTTTCCGTAATGGTAGTCAAAGGTCTCTTCCGACATGTGCGGGGCGAGGCTTTTCTTGTCGAACGGGAGAGCCATCAACTCAAAGGGCATTATTGTTTTCCTTTCCTTGGAAGGTGAGTTTTGGGGCAGGCGAAATCAATCGATCCACCGGCCCGCGTTTCGGGTTTAGGTGGCCTGTCGAAAATCTCTTCGAGGGCGCAACGGGGTGTCCGCGAAGGTCTGAAAGAATGTGCGGACTGTCGGAAAAGTTCCCTGGAACATAAAAGCTGGTGCAAGGCGGGATGAGGTAGCCTATGAACGTGAATCTGTCACGAAGGGTGCATCCGCTGATCCGGTCGCGGCTCACACGGCTGAGGTCATTTGAAAGAACCGGATCCTGCCGGGTTTTTCCGGCGTGCGGGCTCACCTGTAAATTGCTCGTTCACGGGCTATGACATCCTCTTATTGTTATCGAACATTCATACACTTATGACGTTCCCGCGAAACATAAAGGCTCCTGCGGCAAGAAAGCGCATCCGACTTGGCGATTTCCGCGAAGCCGGCCGCGGAACGATCGAAAATGCCGATATCGAATAAGGTTATACGGAATCTGCCTTGGCCGACTCCGGCTCGTCTCCACTAGTGTAGGACGATTAAGGCGCATATAGGATCGAAGTATGGAATTTGCGAAATTGGCAGAGGTCTGGCGCGGGCCGGTGGTCGAAAGCGTTCATTTCGGCGCTGCCGCCGTGGCCAACGCGGCCGGCGAGATCGTGCATGGCTGGGGCGACCCGTCGGTCGTCACCTTCCCCAGGTCGTCATTGAAACCGATTCAAACGATCGCCCTCGTCGAGACCGGCGCTGCGGAGAGGTTCGGTCTGACGCAACGCCAGATCGCATTGGCCAGCGCGTCGCATCGCGCCGAGGACATCCATGTCGACCTCGTCATGGAATGGCTGGCGCAGTTGGACCTCACCGAAGACGCGCTTGCCTGCGGCCCGGACCTGCCGCGGGACTCGGAACGCGCGCACGCCATAATCCGGGCCGGCGGGGAAAAATCCCGGCGGTATCACAATTGTTCGGGAAAGCACTGCGGGTTCCTGACCGTCGCGCGGCATATGGGATGGCCGGTCGAAGGCTATAACGAGCTGTCGCATCCGACGCAGAAGCTGTATCTCGAAGTCCTCTCGGAATTTCTCGACCGCGACGCCTCGTCGCTGCCGATGGGTATCGACGGCTGCACGTTGCCGGCGCCCGCCATGTCGATCGCGGAAATGGCGATAGCCATGGCGCGGTATGCGGCGGCATCGGTTGCCTCGCCGACACGCAAAGCGGCGATCCGGACGATTCAGGATGCCGTGCGCCGGTACCCCGAATATATGTCCGGTACGGAAGAACCGGCGCCTTTGATCGCCCGCGCGACCGACGGCGAGGTCATCATGAAGACCGGCGCCGAGGGCTTCTTGGTCGCGATCATGCCCGGCCAAGGGCTGGGCGCGGCCTTGAAGATCGCCGACGGCAATCCCCGCGCCCGGGTCATCGCATTGCTCAATCTGCTGCAGCAACTCGATCTGTTATCCCTGGACGCACAGCGCGCGTTGCAGCCGCTCTACACGCAAACCGTCCATGACAGCATCGGCCGGTCGGTGGGTGAGGTGTGTGGCTGCGAACCTTATCTGGGCAATCTGAAGCAACAGCTCAGCGCGGATTAACGCCGTCAGCCAGGCCGCTCCCCGCCATTCGGGCAAAGGATTAGAGGATCTTCCACATCGCGTCCGACAGGTCGCTTCGCTGATCCTTATTGCGATAGGCGTTGATCTTCAGATCGACGAACAGTGCGGCGTCGCCGACACAGACGACCTCGCCGGTCTCCAACTCCTTTTCGATCGTCGCCCCCGGCAGCCATGCCACGCCGAAATCCTGCATCATGAAGGCCTTCAGGCTCTCGCTCAGCCCGCTCTCTATCACGACCTGCAGGCGATCGCTGATCTGATTGACCACGGGCGTCACCAGCTTTTCGGAAAACGAAAAACTCGAATAGGCCAGGAACGGCACCGGCTGGTCGGTTTCCCTGATATTCGTCAGGCCGTATTGATCGGCGAATCGCGCGGATGCGACCGGCAGGAGCTTGTCCTCGCCGATCACCTTTTCGTCCAAAACGCCGACGCCGAGAAACTGCGATTCGATGGCGTCGTCGCTGTAGGTGACGAGAAGATCGGCGATCCCGTTGGTGACCGCATCGAAATGCTGATCGACTCCCTGAAGGCTGGAAATGATGTCGGCTTTGGCGTTTTGCTGCGCGCGCAGCAGGCGGACGATCAATTCCGGCAACACGTGCAGCGACAGCGTATGCAGCGTCACGATCTTGATGGTGTCTGGCTGTCCCTTGGTCAGCAGGCGGAAGTCATCGCGGGCGCCATAGGACGTGCGCAGAATCTCCCGCGCAGACGGCAGGAATTCCTCACCGAAAGGGGTCAGCGTCACCGGGTAGGAAGACCGGTCGATGAGCGTGACGCCGAGCCAATCCTCCAACGCGCGGATTCGCCGGCTAAACGCCGGCTGGGTAACGTTGCGCTCGCCCGACGCCCGAGAGAAACTTCCCGCCTTCACCAGGCAGACGAAGTCCTCCAGCCATTTCAGTTCCATGCTGACTCCCAATTTTCGCCGGCGACCATGCCGACGGCCCGCATCGCTTCCTGGCGCAACCCTACCCGGATCGATGGTACGCGCCTGTGACGGCAACGCAACCGATACCCAGGATGCGTCGGGCCGCGGCGACGACCCTCATCACCAACAGTTGCATAGAATGAAAATAGTATGGGCCGGGGAGATGGAAACTCCCCGGCCCATTTTACGTGAGATGAAGGGACGGTCCGTGAGGGCCGCCGCTCGACCCGCTATTTCCACTTGGCGCGGAAAAGGCGCGGCAATCCGTCGCCGGGCGCTTTGAAGTCGAGTTCCTTCGATACGATGTAGTTCAAGGTGAAGGCGTAGAGCGGAACCTTAAGCGCCCGCTCCGCGATCAAGCCCAAGGCCTTGTCGTATGCGGCCTTGCGAACCTCCGGATCGGTCGAAGCTTCGGCTGCGACCACATATTTCGCAACGTCCGGGTCCTCGGTGAGGTTCCGGTCGTTTTCGAGCGTCCAGTGAACGCTGACGATCGCGGCTGCGTCGGCCGTGCTGCCCGAACCCCACGTCCCGAAGTAGGTCTGGACCTCGTTGCTGCGCCGCGCGCGCCCGAGCACGCTGCTCTTCACATAGCGGAACTTGGGCTTGAATCCGGCCTTGCGGAGATCGGCCGCGATGGCTTCCGAAACCGACCGCTCACGGTAGGCCCAGAAATCGAACTCGACGCCATCCGGATAGCCGGCTTTTTTCAGGAGTTCCTTGGATTTCGCCGGGTCGTAACTGTACTTCTTGACGTCCTGGGTGCAGCCGAACTGGACCGGGTGACAGACCGAATGGATGACCTTTGCCGAACCCTTAACGAGATGCTTGACGATGCTTTCACGGTTGATCGCGTGCATCATCGCTTGGCGGACCTCGAGTTTCTTGAACGGGCTGTCTTTTTTGACCTTGCCGGCGGAGTCCATCGAGATGAACCCGACCCGCATGGACGGTCCCGGGACGAGTTTGGTCCGCGGCGCATTGGCCATCGTCTCGGCGACCTCGGTCGGGACATTGTACATCCAGTCGACGCCCCCGCTCATGGCTTCGGCTTGCTGGGTGCCCCATTCCGGGATCGTCCGGAAGATAATATTCTTGATCGCCGGGCGTCCCTTCGGACTGTCCGCGTAATAGTCCTCGAACCGCTCAAGCACGACTCTCTTACCCGGATCGAACTTGACGATCTTGTACGGGCCGGTGCCGTTGAGTTGCAGGCTTTGCGCGTCCTTGTTGGCCTTGCCTTCGGCATGATAGGAGCCTTTCTTGCGCAATTGGATGCTCACCGCCGCGTCGCGCAACGCGAGCGGATAGGCCCGCTTGAGGTTCATGCGAACCTTATAAGGGCCGAGCTTTTCGATGCTCTTCAGCCAGCGCTGCACTTTCTTCGTCTGGCGCGATCCGCTTTCCTTCTGCAGGACCCATTCGTAGGTGTAGATAACATCGTCCGCCGTCAGCGGGCTGCCGTCGTGGAATTTCACGTTCTGGCGAAGTTCGAATTCTAGCGTCGTGTCATTGATGTATTTGAATGACTTGGCGATGGCCGGCTTATATTCGAACGTCTCCGGATCGACGTATACCAATCCGTCGTCGGTCAGTTGCATCAAGATCAACGTGTGACGGCTGTTCGTGTAAAGCCCGTCGACATTCCGTACCTCCCGTTGTACGGCGACCGTCAGCGTATCGTTCTTTTTCCCTGCCACCGCGGCATGGGATACCGCAAACGTCGCCGTTGCGACCAGAACGCCGACAGTGGCCCGGAGTATTTTGGCGCCTTGCATTTTCCGCCTCCCTGAGAGTTTCCTAATATAGTTCAATGACTTGACGTGCATTCTGCATCGTCCACAGGGCAATCTGTTATCAAGGAAGTCCCGCCCCATGCCATAAATCCTTAACGAACAGGCTATTCGGCGCCGCTTAACGTGGTCCAATACCAAGTCGGCATGGCTTTATGCCGGAAATTTATTGTTCAGCGGCGCGGTTCGCGCGATGGTAGTCCTACCCGGCCATACGTTTTGTGCATAACTCGTTTCGATCTTTGTATTGGACATCGGCGCCGTCGGAAAAATACCGTGGTCCCATTGTGTACGGATGCCGGAGACGAAGAACAGGCGGGTCCGGACAGGGAGGGAATGCATCGGATGACTGAGACGGTCGACCGTGGTGGCCGTGGCGGCGCAGCTAGCGTCCTGCGCTCCGGGATCGTTGCCGAATACGGTGCGGGGCGGCGGTAGCGTCCATGCTCCGATACATGGCAAAGCGTGCGTTTCTCGCCTTGATGGTCGCCTTCACGGTGTCTTTCGCGACGTATTTCCTGCTGTTCCTCTCGACCGACCCGGCCCTGGTGATCGCAGGCGAAGATGCGGAACCGGACGTCGTCGCCCAGATTCGCGAACAATACGGGTTCGACCGTCCGGTTTTCGTTCAATACCTGGGTTGGCTCGGCGGCGTGCTGCAAGGGGATTTCGGCACCAGCATTTATTGGCGGCAGCCCGTCGCCGATCTCATCGTCGCCCACGTACCGGTCACGCTTCAGCTCGCGCTGATGGGGGTGTTCGTGACGATCGTGGTCGCCATCCCCCTAGGGGTCATCGCCGCGATGCGGCCCAACAGCGTCGTCGACCGTTTCGCACTCTCGGTGGCGATCTCCGCACAGGCCATCCCGAATTTCTGGCTCGGCCTGATGTTCATCATCTTGTTCGCGGTCCTCTTCCCGATCTTCCCTGTCTCGGGTGACGAGACTTGGCAGCATTTCATTATGCCGGCCATCGTGCTGGGTACGAGTTCGGTACCCTCGGTGATGCGGCTGACGCGTACCGGCGTGCTGGACGTGATGGCGTCCGACTATATCCGGACCGCGCGCGCCAACGGGTTCCGAACATACCGGCTGCTGGTGCGGCATGCGCTCCGAAACGCGCTGTTGCCGGTCGTCAGCGTCCTTGCCGTGCAACTCGGCGCCAAGTTGAATGGCTCCTTCATCACGGAGACGATCTTCGCGATCAACGGGCTCGGCCGGCTGACGCTGGAATCGATCTATGGCGCCGACATTCCGACCGTGCAGATGTTGATCTTTATCTTCGCGCTTATGTTCGTCGTATTGACCTTCCTGGCGGACGTGCTCAACGCGTGGCTCGATCCACGGATTCGACTGGGATAACCGATCATGGCCGAAGCCACCGCCCCCAGCGACAAGCAAGGACCGGTCGAGCTCAGCCCGGGCGAGGCGCTGCGCCTGCGTATCCGCAATCATCGGGGCCTGTTGACCGGGTTCGGCATCGTTTGCGTGATCGCGTTGCTCGCGATCCTTGCACCGCTGATCGCGCCGTACGACCCCTTCGAACAGGTCCTTGCGCGCCGGTTGTTGCCACCGGCGTGGGTCGAGGGTGGGACATGGGATCACTTGCTCGGGACGGACACGCTCGGCCGCGACTATCTGAGCCGGTTGCTTTATGGCGGCCGCATATCGCTGTTGATCGGGCTGGGCGCGGCCACGATCGGCTGCGTCATCGGGGTGACCTTGGGCATCTGCGCCGGTTACTTCGGCGGCCGTGTCGATCAGGCCCTGATGTATCTCTTCACCTGCCAGTTGGCGCTGCCGGGGCTGTTGCTGATCCTGGCGCTGGTGGTGTTCATCCGTCCGTCCTTGCCGATCCTGATCGGGCTGATCGGCGCGCTGGGCTGGACCTTGTATTTCACCGTGGTCCGGTCGGCGACCATGCAGATGCGGCAGTTCGACTACATCACCGCGGCGCGGGCGCTCGGCAGCAACCGGCGGCAGGTTCTGTTCTACGAGATCATGCCGAACCTGTTGAACCAGATCATCGTCGTCTTCACGCTGGAAGTCGGCTTCGCCATCCTCGCCGAGGCCGCGCTGTCCTTCCTTGGCGTCGGCGTGCAGCCGCCCACGCCGGCCTGGGGATTGATGATCAACGAGGGCAAGAGTGCGATGTTCTTCCGGCCGTGGCTGGTGATCCTGCCCGGCATCGCATTGTTCCTGCTGGTGATCGGCATCAATCTGATGGGGGACGGCGTACGCGACGTCACCGCCCCTGAAAATAGGAATTGACGATGCCGGACGGTGGGAATTTCTTGGTCGTCGACAATCTGCGGGTGGAAATCCCACTCGCGGTCGATTCGATCCATCCGGTCCGCGGCGTCGGCTTTTCGCTGGAGAAAGGCGAGGCGCTTGGCATTGTCGGTGAATCCGGCTGCGGAAAATCGTTGACCTCGCTTGCGGTCATGGGCTTGCTGCCGAAGCGGGCGATCCGAACCGCGGACCGTCTCGAACTCGACGGACTCGACCTATTGTCCCTGTCGGATAAGCAGCTTGCGTCGCAAATTCGCGGCAATCGGATTTCGATGATCTTTCAGGAGCCGATGACCGCGCTCAACCCGGTCTACACGATCGGCCGACAGCTTACCCAGGTGATGCGGCTGCATCGCGAAGTTTCTCAGGCCGAGGCGACGGAGCGTGCGGTCTACCTGCTGGAACGGGTCGGCATCACCGCGGCAGCCAGCCGGTTGAGCCAGTATCCGCATCAATTCTCAGGCGGCCAACGCCAGCGCATCATGATCGCCATGGCACTGATGAACGAGCCCGAGTTGATCATCGCCGACGAACCCACCACCGCGTTGGACGTGACGATCCAGGCGCAGATTCTGTTGTTGCTCTCCGAACTGCAGCGCGAACTCGGCATGACCATGATCCTGATCACGCATGATCTCGGCGTCGTGGCGCGGACGACCGACAAGATCGCGGTCATGTACGGCGGTGAGATCGTCGAAAGCGGCACGACCGCGCAGGTGTTCGGGTCGCCGAAGCACCCTTACACCCATGGGCTGCTGGAATGCATCCCGGATCCGACCCGCGTCGAACCGGGCACCCATTTGGGCGCCATTCCCGGAATCGTCCCGTCGTTGATCGGTGAAATCCGGGGCTGCGCCTTCGCGGGCCGTTGCGATTACGCGCAGGACCGGTGCCGCACGGCCGAGGTGCCGGTGCAATCTGAAGACGGCCGGCATATACGCTGCATTTTCGAACACGGTGTGGAGGACGCAAGGCCGTCTACCGCAAGCCCGGGCAATGGTGATGCGTCACAGGGGATGACAGCCGAGATTCCAACGCAGACCGCCACGCCGGACGGTGTGCCGCTGCTTGCGATGGACGACGTCCGATGCACCTTCGATGTGCGGCGCGGCATTTTTCGCCAGAAGCAAGAATTGCGGGCGGTCGATGGGGTGTCGCTCGACTTGTTCAAGGGCGAGGTCCTCGCCTTGGTCGGTGAATCCGGCTGTGGCAAAACCACGTTGGCGCGCATCCTGCTCGGACTTCAGCCGACCAGTGGCGGCGTCGTCCGGCTCGACGGCGAGCCGATGGCGGATACCGGCCCCCGCGACATCGCCCGGCGCATCCAACCGATTTTCCAAGACCCGTACTCGTCGCTGAACCCGCGCAAGACGATCGGCCAGACGATCGGCCGCCCACTCGATATCCACGAAGTGGGCGACCCGAAAGACCGGCAGGCGATGGTCGAGGAGATCATGGGCCTCGTGGGGCTGCCGCGGCGCATGTATCACAGCTATCCGAACCAGGTCTCCGGCGGACAGCGCCAACGGGTCGCCATCGCCCGCGCGATCATCATGAAGCCCGAGGTCGTCATCTGCGACGAGCCGACATCGGCGCTCGACGTCTCGGTGCAGTCGCAGATTCTCAACCTGTTGCTCGATCTGCGCGACGAGTTGGGTCTGACGTATCTGCTGATCACGCATGACCTGTCCGTGGTGCAGCACATGGCGACGCGCGTGGCGGTCATGTATCTCGGCAAGATCGTCGAGATGGGGGACGCGCAGACGGTCTTCAATGCCCCGAAGCATCCCTACACCAAGGCCTTGCTGAAATCCGTATTGAGCCTGACGCCCGGCGCCGGCATTCCCGATACGCATATCGGCGCAAGTTTCCCGAACCCGCTCGACATTCCGCCCGGATGTTCCTTCCATCCCCGCTGTCCCGTTGCGGTCGATCGGTGCAAGACCGACCCGCCGGCCGGCATCGATACGGACGGTGGATTCGTGCGGTGTCATCTGTTCGACGAGCCTGTGTCCGGCATGCCGGCCAAGGAAGAGATCGTGGCCGAAATCGGCTGATCCGGCTTCCCTGGTATCGCACGTCGCCGATTCCACCACGGTTATTGAAATTTCTCGGATTGCATCATGAACAACAGCACCATGCCTGAAATCAAACCCGGAAGTGGCCGGTACACTTACAACGATCCCGAGGCGAACACCGGCACCGCGATCCGCATCTGGTACCACCGGCCCGCGGAATTCTCCGCGGCGAGCCCGATTGTTTTCGTGATGCATGGCATGGGGCGGAACGCCGACGGGTACCGCGATAACTGGGTCTCGGCCGCCGATGCCCATGGGTTCCTGGTGATTGCGCCGGAATTCGATATGGATCAGTTCCCCGACGACTGGCCGTATTCCCTCGGCAACCTTGCCCATGAGGACGGTGGCGCGATCGTCTTCAATCCCAAGGAAAAATGGAGTCTGCCGGTCATCGACCGCATCTTCGCGCAGGTTCGCGACCTGACGGGCACCGCCCGCAAGACCTTCACCCTGTTCGGCCATTCCGCCGGTGGCCAGTTCGTGCACCGCTACATGACCTTCGCCGACAGCGGGCTGGTGGACGTGGCGGTCGCCGCGAACCCCGGCTATTACACTTTGCCTCTCGCGGAGGAAGCCTTCCCCTACGGTTTGGGGGGCGCGGAAGCATTGGAGACATCGTTGGCGGAATACTATGCGCGCCCGGTCGTCATCCTGCTCGGCGAGGCGGACACTTTGCAAACCCCCAATCTTCGGCAAACGCCCGAAGCGATGCGCCAAGGACCGCACCGCTTTGCGCGCGGGAAGAACTACTTCGAGACCGCCAAACGCGAGGCGGACCGTCTCGGCGTGCCGTTCAACTGGCGGATTGAGACGGTGCCGGGCGTGGGCCATTCGAACGGAGAACTCGCCGAACCCGCCGGCGCGATCGTCGCCAAAATGGCGCCATAGCGGCACCGGCGCCGCAAGCGCCGCCTATGCGTGTTAATGGGAGTTGGAAGATGACCATCGAGACCCTCAGCTGCGGGAGATCCCGCTTCGCCCGGTTGGCCGCACACCTCGTGATCGCGTTTGCGGCCATCGCCATCTGGTTTGTCGCGCGCCCGGCCTCGGCGGATCTGGCCGCCGGAACAGGCAAGTTCGTCTATGTCGATAAGGCCAACAATCCGGATAAGCCGGTGACCGTCTGGTATCACCGGCCCGAAGGGACGGACAATGCCGTGCCGGTCGTCTTCGTGATGCATGGGGTCCGGCGCAATGGCGAGACCTATCGCGACAACTGGATCGATCTTGCGGACGAGAACAAGTTCATGGTCGTCGTCCCGGAGTTTTCCAAGAAAGCGTTCCCCGGCAGTTGGCGCTATAACATGGGGAATGTGTTCTATGCCGCCGGCGGCCGTAAACCGGTGGACGAATGGGCCTTCACCTATATCGAGAGCATCTTCGAGACACTGCGGCGGGATCACAAACTGGCGGCGGAAAAATACGACATCTTCGGGCATTCGGCGGGGTCGCAGTTCGTCCACCGCATGGTGCTGTTCATGCCGAATGCCCGGATCCGGACGGCCATAGCCGCCAATGCCGGCTGGTACACGATGGTCGATCCGCAGGTCGCGATGCCGTATGGCCTCGCCGAGACGGAAACCGACTCCGCCCGCATTCGCGAAGCGCTGGGAACGCGGCTGATCGTGCTCCTTGGCGAGGCGGATAACGATCCGAACCACCGGTTCCTGCGCCGCGCCACCGAGGCGATGGCGCAAGGCGCGCACCGGTTCGAACGGGGTCATACCTTCTTCGCGACGGCCCGGAAATTTGCGGAAAGCATCGGCGCCCCCTTCGCCTGGGAGTTGGAAACCGTTCCCGGCGTCGGTCACAGCAACCGGAAAATGGCCCCGGCTGCGGCCCGGCTGCTGGGCCGGTAACGCACTGGCCGAGGCCGATCTTCACCACCGCCTGTCTTGATTCATGTCATCGCCCGGAGACGCGCGCCGGTGTGAACTGGCCACATGGTGCAGAAAAGTGGAAAAAGCTCGCGGAGATGGGTCGCATTGGCCGTCGCGCTTGCCGTGTTCGGCGGCGTGCTGGTGGCGCAGTGGACGACTGTAACGAAAAGCGCCGAGTGGACCGGTGAAATGTCCAGTTCGGTATTCAAGGCATTGCCGGACGACAAGGTCTTCGACGTCGTGATTTACGACGACACGGAAGCCAACCTGGCGTTTCGCCGGCAATTCCTGGCGGCGCTCCGGAAGGCGGGTTACGCCGTATCGGACAATGCGCCGTTGGTGTTCAATTTCGGCACGAACGTGACGTGGCGTGTGGCGCGGCTTCGTGAGTTGGACGAACAACGGCGGCGGTTTCCGGTGGACCGGGAGGAGTTGAGCTTTCCTGACGACCTGGAGGCGACCCGTCCGGGACGCATCCCGCCCTCGATGTTCGGGGATCGCCCGCTTCGGCCGCCGCGCGTGGTTTCGCGGATCAGTAACCGCGATCAGGATCGGCTGGACATCACGGTGGATCTGCGCGAGCGCGAGACGAGCCGAATCGTCTGGGAAGCCGATCTGGCGTTGCCGTTCCTAGACGATGACCGCGACCGGATCGCGCGGTCCATCATCGGGCCGATCATCTCGGCGATCGGGAAGGAAACGGAGCGCGTGGTATTCCCGGTTCGTTGAGGCTCAAAGCGTTTCGTCCTCGCCCAGCAATCCTTTTTCGCGCAGCGTTTCTATGACGCCGAACGGATTGTCGTCACCGCGTGCGATGGCGTCGGCGTATTTCTGTTCGGCGGTGACGCGCGCGGTGGCCCGCTCGACCGCGGTCTCGGCCATGTCCTGCGGGATGGCGATAACGCCGTCGCCGTCGCCGATGATGATGTCGCCGGGATTCACCGGAACGCCGCCGCAGGCGATCGGCGAATTGACCTCGCCGGGGCCGTCCTTCTCGGGTCCGCGCGGATTGACGCCGCGGCTGTAGACCGGCCAGTTCAATTCGATTAGCTCCGCGCGGTCGCGGACCGGACCGTCGACGATCAGGCCGGCAACACCTTTTTCGATCGCATGCCGTGCCATCAGGTCGCCCCAGATGGCGCAACTTTGGTCCCCCTTCGCATCGATGACGATGACGTCGCCGGGTCCCGCGAGTTTCAGCGCGACATGCGCGAACAGATTGTCGGCGGGCCGCGTTGCGACCGTCAGCGCGCGGCCGGCCATCGCCGCGTTCGGGAGAACCGGCTCGATCCCGGCGTCCATCACGCCACGGTGCCCCAAGGCGTCGCACAGGATCGAGACGGGGAACGCGCCCAGCTGCTTGACGATCTCGTCGGGCGCTTGCGTGATGCCCGTGGTGACGTGAAAACCGGGCCGACCGTATTTCGCAATGCTCACCTTTTCTTCTCCCGTGATGCTTGTTTCCAGGGTTGGGTATGGCGAATGCCGCCAGCGGGGTGGGACCACACACGACAGCGTATAGGCAGCCCGCGTGGTGCGCCATGCCGAAGCGCGGTGTCGTATGCGTGTCCTCGGCGCATGGTCGATACGCATCATCGCGGCCAATGCGCTATGATTTACCGAACCCAGGACTCGCGATCTTTCCTTACCGGCAAGCGTTGGCATTTTGATTGGGCGAATCCGAAACCGCATGGAGGGTATTCTCAATGACGATCAAGACAGTCGCCATACTCAGCCCCGGCGAAATGGGCGCAGGCGTGGGCAAGGCCTTTGCCCATGGCGGACTCTCCGTTATCTCGACCCTGGAAGGGCGCAGCGAACCGACCCGGGAGCGCGCAATGGCTTCGGGCTTTCAAGACGGCGGTTCATTGGCCGACGTGATTGCCGCCGCGGATATCGTGCTGTCCATTCTGCCGCCGGCATCCGCGGAGGCGCAGGCCGAAGCGGTCGCCGCGGTCATGCGGGAAACCGGCAAGACCCCGCCCTACGCCGATTGCAATGCCATCGCTCCCGAAACCACGAAGCGGATTGGGCAGGTCGTTGCCGGTGCCGGCGCCGACTATATCGACGGCGGCATCATCGGAAACCCGCCCGGAAAATCCAAACCGACGCGGTTCTACGTCAGCGGCCCGGGCGCGTCCGCCATGAGTGTCTTTGACGGCAAGGGCATCGTCGTTCACCAGTGCGGCCCCGAGGTCGGCCGCGGATCGGCGGTCAAGATGGCCTATGCCGGGATCACGAAAGGCACCAGCGCCCTGCACGCGGCGATGCTCATCGCGGCGGAGCGGCTTGGCGTCGGCGACGAGTTGTTCGGGGAACTGCAGTCGAGCCAGACGGCGTTGTATCAACGGATGGAAAACATGACCTCGGCATTGCCGGCGGTGTCGGGCCGGTACATCGGCGAGATGCTGGAAATCGCGGACACGATGGCGTCTTGCGATATGCCGTCCGAATTCCACCAAGGGGCCGCCGACCTCTACAGGCTGCTCGACAAATCTCCCTTCGCGTCGGAGCGGCGGGACACGGTGGACGAGAGCCGCACGCTTCGCCAGACGATCGAAGCCTGCGCCAAGGCCGGTAGCGACAAGGCGGTGGCGGAATAGCCGCATCTCTCTATCGCCGCAGGGTGAGGCCCGGTCCCCATGCCATCGCCGCGCCTGAAATCACCGACCCGATCGCCATCACCGCGAAGGCCCAGAACCATGCGGCAGGCTCGCCACGGCCGCCCGCGAAATCGATGACCAAGCCGACGGCGAGGGATCCGAGAAAACCGAAGGCGAATCCGAGCAACCCGAAGAGCGTGAGTGCGGCGGCGCGACGCTCGCCCGACGCGGCGGCGACCATGCCGCCCGCGATTGCGCCGACATCGCCGAAACTGGTGATGCCATGGATCAGAAGCAGCGCCAGAACGAGCAGATACGGGCCGGAGGCCTGCCAGCCGAGGATCCCGCAAACGGCGATCGAGATCAACGATACCGTGAGGATAACCATTCTGCGGCCGAACCGGATTCCCATCTCCGCGATCACCAGGTTCAACGGCACGGCCACAAAGACCGACAGCCCGGCGATGATCGTCGGGTCCCAGGTGGACTCGCTCAGGCCGTTATAGGCTGCGCTGAAGGTCAGGACCGGCACGAACCAGACGCGGACGGCAAAGACCTCCCAGATGTTGCCGCCATAGGCGACGATGTAGCGTCGGATTTCCGGGTCGCGCAGTGCCGCCGGGAAATCGGGGATCAGGCGGGTGGACCGGATTTCGTTTTCCGCCAGCGGCGGCCCGATCAGCAGGAGCATCGGTACCGAAAGGAGCGTTCCAAGGCCCGCCGCGACGAAGGCGGCCTGCCATCCGAACGTGTTGGCCAGAAGACCGGCGATCAGGAAGGAGCATCCGCTGCCGATCGCGAAGGCCGTGGTGTAAACGGCGCTCGCGCGGGCTTGCGCGTTGCCCGACAGGCGGTCCGCCAGGAGTTTCATGCCGATGATATGAACCCCGGCGAACCCGACCCCGGCGGCGAACCGCAGGACGAGCAGCCACCAGAAACCGTCGCCGAACCACGCGATGCAGAGGGAGGCGGCGGCGTTGGTCAGCGCGCATGCCGCGTAAACGATCCGCCCGTCGATCCGGTCCGCGGCGCCGGCGAGGAACGGCAGCGCCAGGGCGTATCCGGCGAAATAGATGCCGCCCAGCCATCCGAGCTCCGTTGCATCGAGTTGCCACAGTGCGGCCAGGTCCACGGAAAGCGCCGGGACCGTCATGATCGCCAGTTGGCCGAGGATCAGGCCAAGGGATAACGAAGATGTAACCAGGGCCGGCGACCGGACGGTCATCCGGCGAAGGGGCCGCGTAATGTGCTTCTCATTCCCGGAGGCTACGGAGTGCGTCCCAGCGGCGCAAGACGGTTCGGGTCAGTCTCCTGACACTCTTAAGTAATGTGGAAGGGAACGCTCGGCGTCGGGCGGACGATTTCCTCGCGGAAGAGCGCGATGAGATCGTCGACCAAGTCCCGCCGTTGCCGGCGGGCGGGATACACCGTCTTGAGTTCGAAGGGCACGGCGGGCCGGAATGGGCGCATCACGATGTTGTCCGAGGCATAGGCCCGGGCGGTCAGCGGATCGAGGATGGCGATGCCGGCGTCGTTGCCGACCATGGCGCAGATCGGCGCCGACACGCTCGATTCGAACACGACGTTGATGCGGATGCCCGCGGCCTCGAAGCATCGATAAATCCGTTGTTGAAACAGGCTGTGCTCCGACAGCATGAGCATCGGTGCATCCTCCAAATGTTCCGGACGGATCGTGTCGTGGCGCGAGAGTGGGTTGCCAGCGGCCAACGCGCAGACGGCGTCGGGCGCGGGCAGCTTCTCGATGACGACGCCGGGGGCTTCGTCGGGGACCACGGCGATCCCGACATCGCAGACCTGCGTGGCCACAAGCTCCAGAATCTCCGGCGACGAGCAGGCGTTCAGCGACAGTTTCACATTCGGCCAGGATGTCCGGAACCGGCCGAGCACGTTCGGCAGGCAGCCGAACGAGGGCGCCACATTGGCGGCGATGCTGAGCATTTCCTCGCGCTTGGTGCGCAATTCCTGTGCGGCACGGGCGATCCGGTCCAACCCGCGATAGCTGCGCTCGACCTCCTGAAACAGGCTCACCGCTTGCGGCGTTGCGTGAAGCCGGCCGCCGGAACGCTCGAACAGCACAAGTTCGGTTTCCGCTTCCAGGTCGCGGATCAACCGGCTGATGGCCGGTTGGGTAATGCCCATCAGCTCCCCGGCGGCGGTCATGCTCCCAGTCTGGAACACGTAGCGGAAGGCTTCGATCTGTCGAAGGTTCAGGCGCACGGCAATGTCTATCCATCACATTTCGTTATCAAATGGCATATTTTCGAATTTGCGGTTATCCATCAACCCCGCTTTCATGGCGGTGGGCAAATCCGAAGATGGACGGGGATGGTGGCGTGACAGAACAACCGAAAACGGCGTTGGCGGGCGTGAAGGTCCTCGATCTCACTCAATTCGAGGCGGGCCCTGCCTGCACCGAGGCGCTCGCCTGGCTCGGCGCGGAGGTCGTGAAGGTGGAGAACCCGGCCGGCGGCGACCAGCTTCGCCGCGCGGCGTCCGAAGACGGCAAGACCGATTCGCCCTTCTTCATCCTCTACAATGCGAACAAGCAAAGCGTGACCTGTAACCTCAAATCGCCGGAGGGGCGGCAGGTGGTGAAGGACCTGGCCGCCAAGGCCGATGTCGTGGTCGAGAATTTCGGGCCGGGCGTGCTCGACCGTTTCGGATTGGGGTACGAGGATGTCCGCGCGGTCAATCCGTCGGTGATATACGCGCAGCTCAAGGGTTTTGCGGAGGGCAGTCCCTACGAGGATTTCCTCGCCTTCGACATGATCGGCCAGGCGACCGGCGGCATCATGTCGATCACGGGAGAATCGGACGGCATACCGATCAAGCCGGGGCCGAATCTAGCGGATACCGGAACCGGCATGTTGTTGGCGATCAGCATCCTGGGGGCGCTCTATCAGAAACTCGCGACGGGTGAAGGGCAGCGCCTTACCGTCGCGATGCAGGACGCGATGATGCACTACGCCCGTTTCGCCTTTTCCGACGTTATCTCGAAGGGGCAGGCGCCCGGCCGCGCCGCCGAAGGGTTTCTCACCGGCGGCAATGCGCCCATGGGCGTGTTTCCCTGCGCGCCGGGCGGGCCGAACGACTATGTCTATATTTTCGTCAGCCGCGGCGACAATCGGCATTGGCACCGGTTGCTGGATTTGATCGGGCGGTCCGACCTGATCGGCGACCATCGGTTCGAAACGGCGGCGGACCGCTTCGCGCGCAAGGATGAGATCGAGGCGATGCTGGTTCCGTGGACGACCGAGCGGACCAAGGTACAGGCCATGGAAGAGATGGGCCGCGCGGGCATTCCGGCCGGCGCTGTCTTCGATCTCAAGGAGCTTGCCGACGAACCCGACTTCGAGAAACGCGGCATCTTCCAATGGGTCGACCATCCCGTGCGCGGCCCGATGAAACTGCTGGGATGGCCGGTCAAGATGTCCGGCAACGCCGTCGCGCTCGAAGCCGCGCCGTTGCTGGGCGAGCACACCGAGACGGTCCTCGGCGATTGGCTTGGTTTGTCGCCCGATGCCGTAAAGGCGTTACGCGGCAAAGGCGCCGTCTGACGCCCGGTCGGCGGCGGCGATCTCCACGAAGTTTGTGTTGTAGGTCATCGCGCCGCTGGGGGCGGCGGTATCCGTCGTTACCGCGTTGGCGCAGCCGGATGTGTCGGTCCCGTCGGCATCCGGCGTGAACCACGCACCCTCTTTCATCGACACGACGCCGAGCGCCACGTCCTCGGTGACGCGCGCCGCCAGCGTCGTTGCGCCGACATCGTTGAACACCCGAACCCGGTCGCCCTGCGCGATGCCGCGCGCCTCGGCGTCCGCCGGATGAATCCAAATATCGTCCGGATCGACCTTGGCGAGTTTCGACTGGTTCCCGTGGATCGAATGGGTGCGGGCGCGCGATTTTGAGCTGCATAGGCGCAGCGGATAGGCCGCATTGTCCGGCAGGTCCGCATGCGGCACCCAGGTCGGGATCGGTGAAATTTCGCCTAGGCCATACGGGTCGGGATTCTCGCCGAGGAAGCTGGAGTAGATCTCGATCTTCCCGGACGGCGTCGCGAATTTGTGGTTCTCCGGATCGCGAATCTGCTTGGCGAAGGCTACGGCATCGTCCGGCTTCGGCATTCGGGCAACGCCGTTCTCCCGGAAGGCATCGAAATCGTCCACGGCGTCCGCGGTCAATTCTCGCAGCCACTCTTCTTCCGTTTGCAGGCTGTAGCCGTTGATGCCGACCCTTTGGGCCAGGTCCGCATAGATGTCCATATCGTTGCGGCACTCGTACATCGGCTCGATCGCCTGCTGCATGTAGATGCCGTAATGCCCCGCGCCGGCCCATGGGGTGTGCACATCGTTGCGTTCCCAGAAGGTGGTCGCGGGCAGGACGATGTCGGCGTGGCGGGTCGTCGGGGTCAGGAAATGATCCTGGCCGACGATGAATTCCACGTTGTCCAACGCCTTGGCAAGCTTGGTCGCGTTGGAGGATTGGTTGAACAGGTCGCCGCCCGACGAATAGATCAACTTGATGTCGGCCGGGAATCCGCCTGCCTTGCCCTTGAGCAGCAGGTCGCCCAGGAAGGGCGTCGCCACTTCCGAGTCGATGGGATTCTTGCCCGCCGGCAGCATTTTGAGTCCCGCGCGGCCGGTGGCCCCATTGCTGGGCCCGGCGTTGCCGCCGGGCTTGCCGATGTTGCCTGTCACGGCAGCGAGCGCATAGGCGGCGCGGTGGAACTGTTCGCCGTAGGCGGTCCGCCCCGGGCCATAACCGCCATGAATCGCGGCAGGTGCGTTGCTGGCGAAGTCGATGGCGAGCTGCCGGATCGTCTCGGCCGGGATGCCGGTGATCGGGCTGGCCCATTCCGGTGTCTTGGCAATGCCGTCGGCATCGCCCATCAGGTAGGAATGATAGGAACTTCCGGCAGGTGCTTCCGGCGGCAGGGTGTCTTCGTCGAAACCCTGAACGTAGCGCCGGCAGAAATCCGCGTCGTGCAGGCCCTCGGCCACGATCACCTGGGCCATGGCGATTAGCGCCGCGGCGTCGGTGGACGGCCGGATGAAGATATGTTCGTCGGTGAGCTGCTTGCTGGTGCGGGTGCGGCGCGGATCGACGCAGATGATCCGGGTGCCGTTCTCCTTCGCCCATTTCAGATACGGCATGGTGCCGGTGCCGAAGGTGCCGTCGCCGGGCGACCATCCCCACATGAGGATGAGCTTCGAGTTGACGTAGTCCGTCGGTTCGCGCCCGGCCGCCTTGTAGTTCACGTCACCGCCGAAGGTATGGCGGATGGCGAAGACCTCGGCCTCGCAGGACATGTTCGACCAGAGATTCGTGCAGCCGCCGAACATGTGGAGGAACCGCTTCGCGGCATTGCGGCCGTGCAAACTCGACGTGCTGCCGGACCGCGACCCGTCGAGGATCGCCGCGTTACCGTACTGGTCGCGGACGCGCAACATCTCGCTAGCGACCGTGTCGAGCGCCTCGTCCCAGGAAATTCGTTCGAATTCGCCGGAGCCGCGGGGACCGGTACGGCGCATCGGATATTTCAGGCGGTCGGGATGATAGACCCGTTCGATCTGGCCGACGCCGCGCGCACAGGCCGGCAACGGCGGATGGTCCGGGTCCCAGCGGCGAGAATCCGTGGAGATTCGGGCGATCTTGCCGTCGACGACATGCGCGTTGACCACGCAGCGGCCGCCGCAATTGTGCCCGCAGGTGCTTGTCACCACTGTTTCGCCGGGTTTGGCCGTTGGTCTGGGTGCCTCGTAAATCGTCGCGCCGGTCATTTCATTCCAATCGTCGTCTATGGAAGCCAGGATCGCTGTTTGGCAGGGGCCGGTCGGCCATGTGTCACGGCAACAACAGCGTCTTACGCCATCTTACCCCGAGGCGGTCGGCTTCCAAAACAATCAATGATGGCAGGGCGATACGGATCGTTGATTTATAGGTTCAGCAGGGCTTGCCCGCTCTGCGGGTTCAGGGCGTCGCCGGCATAAAGCCGGTCTTGGGCGCTTTTCTTCGTTGAGGAATGCGTCGGCCTTGGTCTACGAGGCGTCCGCCATGTCCTTGTTTTGCTCGTCGCACTTTTGCCAACGGCCAAGCGGCGCCAGTTCGAGGATGCTGCTGCGTAGGAGGCGCGCCGCTTCCCGCGCCGTCGGCGATAACGGCCGGCTCGTGGAGGTCGCCACCATCAGGGTGCGCCGCAGGCAGGGTTCGACGACGCGGGCGGCGCGCAGTTCGCCATTCTCTACTTCTTGATGCACGACGCAGTATGGGAAAAGAGCGTAACCGAGCCGTTTGCGCACGAGGTCGAGCAGCGACACGGTTGCGTCGACCTCGAGATAGATATTCGGTTCCAGGTTCGCCGTCGCGGTTTTGCGGTCGAAGAGACCGCGCACGCCTTCCGACCGGGTCGGCAGGATCAGCGGATGTTGAACGGCCTCCTCCAACGGGATATCGGGTGCTTGCACGGCTGGGCTGTCGGCCATTCCGACCAGGTGCAGGTCTTCGACGACGATAGGATCGTGGTTTATGCCGCTGGCGCCGGAATGGCTATAGACGGCTGCGACGTCGACCTGGCCGCTCGCGAGCTGCGCCGCGATGTCGCCGGTAAACAGCTCGATCACACGGATGCGGGCCAAGGGAAACAACTCCTTGAATTGCGTGACAAGCGGCACCATCACAACACGGCCGACGCCGGTCGGCATCGCCACGGTGGCCGTTCCCTGCAGTGTGCTGCCGAGTTCTTCCAATTCCAGCCGCATTTGCCGGAGCTGTTTCAGAATCTCGACGCCATGATCGAGAAATCGATAGCCCGCCTGTGTGAGTGAGACACCGCGCCCGGTCCGATACAGAAGGGTCGTGCCGAGATCCGCCTCGATTTGGCGGACCATTCGGCTGAGGGCCGGTTGCGCGATATTCAACGACGTGGCTGCCTGAGTCAGGCTGCCCGATTGGGCGATGCGTTCGAATACCTCCAGCTGGCGAATCGTGAGCATAACCTTCCTCCTGCTTCACCATAACACAGCTGTTACATCTGCTAGCACAGCGCGGGCGATAGGTGGGTTTCCAACCAGTTGATAGCCTTGGTTGCGGTGCGGAGACGTTGGCGTCAATGCCGACAGAGCGAAGGCTTCGTATAGCCCGAGACAGGACAACGAAACCGCAAGACCAAGGAGGAGACCTGACCATGGCACGATGCAAGCGATTTTTCGGCGCGACCGTTTTGGCGACGGCGATTTGCCTCGGGGCGGTCGATGTTTCTGCGAAAGAAAACGTGGTGGTGGCGTTCGAGTCCAAATTCGACAGCTTGGATTACTACCGAACCCACCAGACGGTGATGCAGAACATCGCGCCGCTGATTTGGGACACTTTGTTGAAGCGCGATCCGAAGACGGGCGAATTGCAGCCGCATCTCGTGACCGATTGGAAGCGGATGGAAAACGGCGTTTGGGAATTCAAATTGCGCAAGGGTGTGAAATTCCATAACGGCAATGAACTGAATGCGGAATCCGTGCGCTTCACGATCGAGGAATGGCTTCTCGACCCGAAGATGAGTTCTGCGCGCATGCGCGGTTACTATCGGTTCGTCGACAAGATCGAAGTCGTCGATGACTATACTTTCCGCCTGCACATGAAGCATGACGACCCCTTGGTGCTGGAGCGGATGAAGGGAATTGCCGTCTATGATCCGGCTTACGTGAAGAAACAGGGCGCGAAGGGCGTGAACATCCGGCCGATGGGGTCCGGGCCCTTCAAGTTCGTGTCCTGGCAGGCGTCGGCGGCGTTGGTGTTGAAGAAGAACCCCGCCTATTGGGAGGACACCGGCTCGAATATCGGTCGCTTTACCTTCAAGGTCATTCCCGAGAGTTCGAGCCGCCTGTCGTCGCTGCTGTCCGGCGACGTCGACCTTTCCTACGAGGTTCTCGGCGAACAGGCGCCGCTGATCGAGAAGTCGCCCAATCACGCGGCCAAGATATTTCCCATCCTTCGTGTCAGCTTCTGGCAGTTCGATTCGATGGGCCGCGCGTCTAAGACGCCGTTGACCGATGTGCGCGTGCGGCGAGCGATTTCGCACGCCATCAACCGCAAGGCGATCGTCGAGAACACCCTTGGCATCGGCGGGGAGCTGCTGAACGGCATCGGCAACCCGGCGCAGAAATGCTACGCCGACGGTATCAAGCCCTATGCATATGACCCGGCGAAGGCGAAAAAACTTTTGGCCGAAGCGGGCCACGCGAAGGGTTTCAATATTGACCTGTGGCAGTACATCGATTCGCAGAACCTCCCGAACCAAGCCGCGATGGAGGATCTGGCAAAGGTCGGTATCAAGGTGAAGCTGCACGATTTCCGCGGCAACGTCGCAGGGCTATCCAAGCGGCGTAATACCGGCAAGGTGACCGGGATCGGCAACTTTGCCTGGGGTAGCCGCGGCGTCTTCGACATCAACGCGATCATTCCGCCCTGGTTTGCGATTGACCGGCCGCAGAATTATGCCGGCGACAAGACGCTGAGCGACTGGGTCAAGGATGCGGCAAAAACGATGAACCCCGACGAACGATGCAAGAAGTTCCGAAAGATTAGCGAACGAATCATCGAGCAAGCCTACTGGCTGCCGTTCTTCCGGCAGAACATGATCCACGGCCACAACAAGAAGCTCGACTACGTCGCGGGAATCGACGAGGTGGCACGGCTCAAATACGCAAAATGGAAGGATTAAGGTAGGCTTTTGCTTGCCGTGGGGCGCGACTCTCCGGCCGCGCCCCTTTTTTTCCTCCAAGCGGAGTTGGTGTCATGTGGGGTTACATCGTCAGGCGGTCGGTTCAGGCAGTGGCGGTTTGTTTCGCGATCTCGATCCTGACTTTCACGCTTCTTTTTCTCAGCACGGACCCGGCGGTCATCCTGCTCCCGCCCGATGCGGATCATCAGATGCTCGAAGAGTTCCGCAAGGAGATGGGGTTGGATCGGCCGATCCATGTCCAGTATCTGGACTTCATTTCAGGGGTGCTGTTGAGCGCGGATTTCGGCGAATCCTTTGTCGCGGGCATCCCGGCGATCGACGTGCTGGCGCAGCATGCGGGCGCGACCGTGCGTCTGGCCCTGGTTTCGCTGCTCCTGACGACGGTCGTTTCGATGGCGATCGGCATCATCGCCGCCGTCCGGCCGTACTCGTTCGTCGACAACCTGGCGACCTTCCTGGCGCTGATGGGGCAGGCCATGCCGCTGTTTTGGCTCGGCATCATGCTGATCATCATCTTCGGGGTGCAACTGAATTGGCTTCCCACCGCTGGCAGCGAGACCGGATGGCACATGGTTCTGCCGGCGGTGACGATCGCCTGGTATCTGATGCCGATCAACATGCGGCTCGTTCGATCGGGCATGCTGGAAGTATTGACGCAAGACTATATCCGCACCGCCCGCGCGAAGGGTCTGCCCGAACGCCTTGTCATCATAAAACATGCGTTACGCAATGCGGTCATTCCGCTCGTAACGGTGATGGGGTTGCAATTCGGTGCTCTGCTCGGCGGCGGTGTCGTGGTCGAAACCGTATTCTCCTGGCCCGGTCTCGGACGCCTTGCGGTCGACTCGATCCGTGTCGGTGACTACCCGGTGGTACAGGCCGTCGTGATCGCATTCTCCGTCGTCGTGGTATTGGGCAATCTCATCGCCGATATCGCGGCGGCCTATCTCGACCCGCGCATTAGGCTCGAGTAGGGGCGGCGGCGATGTCTCTCATTGGTACACGCGCTGCGGACGCAAAGACGCGCTGGTCGGACATGGCCCGCTTCGGCCTCCGGCGGCTATTCCAACTGCGGTTGGGCGTGCTCGGTGCGTTTCTCCTCATTCTCCTGGTCGTATCTGCGGTCTTCGCGCCGTACATCGCGACGCACGATCCCTACGCCCAGACGATTACGCAGCGTCTCGTTCCGCCGGTGTTTCTCGATGGCGGAAGTTGGGCGCATATCCTCGGAACGGATCAGCTTGGGCGCGACCTGTTCAGCCGAATCGTTTACGGCGCCCGCGTGTCGCTGATTGTCGGCATCGGTGCGGTCTGCCTGTCGACGGTGATCGGCGTCTCCTTGGGTATTCTGGCTGGTTATTTCGGCGGCCTCTTGGACACGGTTATCTCCTTCGTGATCAACGTCATGCTCGGGTTCCCGTTCATCTTGTTGGCGCTCAGCCTCGTCGCGGTGCTGGGGCCATCGTTGGTCAACATCATCATTGCCCTGGGGTTGACGAGCTGGCCCGTATTCGCGCGGGTGACCCGGATCGAGACGATGAAACTGCGCGACCGTGAATTCGTTCTCGCCGCGATGTCCCAGGGGCTCGGTCCGATCCGCATCCTGCATCGGCACGTGTTGAGCAATCTGATGGCGCCCATTCTCGTTATCATGACGGTGGAGATCGCCCGCGCCATCATTCGCGAGTCGCTCCTGAGTTTCCTCGGCCTCGGCGTGCAGCCGCCGATCCCGTCCTGGGGAAGCATGCTGGCGGAAGGTCGCAACTACATTCTCGTGGTCTGGTGGCTGACGACGCTGCCGGGCGTTGCGATTTTCCTGAGCGCGCTCGGCATCAATCTTGTCGGCGATGCCCTGCGCGACCTGACCGATCCGCGCATGAGGAGGTCCTGATATGGCCGTGACCGAACAGGGCGGCGGGCCGGCGGAACCGGTCCTCAAAGTCGACAACTTGAAGGTCTATTTCCCGTTGCGCCGCGGCGCGCTCAAGCGGACGGTCGGCCATGTCCACGCGGTGGATGCGGTATCCTTTGAGCTGATGCACGGCAGGACGCTTGGACTCGTCGGCGAATCCGGCTGCGGCAAATCGACCCTCGGACGTGCGATCGCGACGCTTCACCGGCCGACGGAAGGGCGGATTCAGGTGGAAGGCCAGGACTTGTCGACGCTTCGCGGGCAGGCCCTGACCAAGGCCCGCCGGCGCGTGCAGATGATCTTTCAGGACCCGTACGCGTCCCTGAATCCGCGCATGAAGGTCTGTGACATCGTGGGCGAAGGGTATCGATTTCAATTTCCCGGCGAGGACTGGCGGGCGCGGGCCTTGGAAATGCTCGAGGTCGTCGGCCTCGGCACCGAACACATGGACCGGTATCCGCACGAATTTTCCGGCGGTCAGCGGCAACGGATTGGCATCGCCCGGTCGCTTACCCTCAATCCCAGCATGATCGTCGCCGATGAGCCGGTGTCGGCGCTCGACGTGTCGATCCAGGCGCAGGTCATCAACCTGCTGGACCGGCTCAAGGACGAGTTCGGGTTTTCCTTTCTCTTCATTTCGCATGACCTGTCCGTCGTGGAGCATATCGCCGACGAAGTGGCGGTGATGTATCTCGGCGAATTCGTCGAGCGCGCAAGCGACATCGATATCTATACCAACCCGCTGCATCCCTATACGCAGGCGCTGATGGAAGCGGCGCCGCGCCCGGAGAAGGGCGCCCGCGGTTTGCGGAAGAAGACGCTCGAGGGCGATGTGCCGAGCCCGATCGATCCGCCGCGCGGCTGCCGCTTCCACACCCGGTGCCCGAAGGCGATGTCGATTTGCGCCCAGCAGGCGCCGGCGCTCAAGGCGGTCGCGCCGGGACACCGCGTCGCTTGTTTCTTGCACCATGAGGAGGTCCGGTGAGCGATATCCCCGTTCTCGAGGTCCGCAATCTACGGACCAGCTTCTTCACCCGTGCCGGCGAAGTGAAGGCGGTAAACGATGTGTCTTTATCGGTGCCGGCGGGCAAGACGCTCGGTGTTTTGGGCGAATCCGGAAGCGGCAAGTCGGTGACCGCGCTCTCGGTGCTACGCTTGATTCCCTTTCCGCAGGGTCGAATCCTGAGCGGTGAGATTCTGCTCGGCGGCAAGGACCTGCTCCGATTGAAGGATCGCGAGCTTCGCCGCATCCGCGGCAAGGATGTCTCCATGATCTTTCAAGAGCCGATGATGTCGCTGAATCCCGTGTACACGATTGGCAATCAGTTGATGGAGGTCTTCGCCACGCACCAAGGCCTCGGGCGGGCGGCTGCTTATACGGAGTCGGTTCGGTTGCTGGACGTGGTGCGCATTCCGGCGGCGGCGCAGCGGATGGCGGATTATCCGCATAACCTGTCCGGCGGCATGCGCCAAAGGGTCATGATCGCGATGGCGCTGGCGTGCCGGCCGAAACTGCTCATTGCGGACGAACCGACGACTGCGCTGGACGTCACGATCCAGGCGCAGATTCTCGAACTTCTGCAAGAATTGCAGCAGGAATTCGGCATGGCGATCATGCTCATCACCCACGACATCGGTGTCGTCGCGGAGATGGCGGACCGGGTCGCCGTGATGTATGCCGGCCGTGTCTTGGAGGAGATGGATATCGACACACTCTTCGATCATCCGTCGCATCCGTATACGCACGGTTTGCTGCGGTCCGTTCCGAAAAAAGGCCGGAAATTCACCGACGGCAAGACGCCGCTTCATGAAATTCCAGGGACGGTTCCGAGCCTTGCGTCGCTGCAGCCCGGCTGCGCCTTCGCCGCGCGATGCCCGAAAGCCCATGAGCAATGCAGCACCGACCCGCCCTTTGTCGAGTTGAACGGCACCCATCGCAGCCGGTGTTGGCTTGGCGCCGGGTCCGATGCCGCCTGACGCGGCGGGGTTTTGTGTCGGCTTAGTCGTCTGACGGGGTGAGCGCGTCGACCAAACGTTCTATCAGACCTGGCCCTTGTACGCTCTTCCCATCCTCGACCTGGGCGATCAGCGCGAGCATGCGGTCGGTCAGCGGCGTCTCCAGCCCATGCCGCCGGGCCGCGGCGCGCACCGGCGCGAGTTGCGCCGCACAGTCGGTTCGCCGCTTGCGGACCGCGAGGTCACGCCAAATGCCGCTGCGCTGCTTCGCGGACGCGCGGTTGAAGTCCGCCATCGCGGCGAGCGATCGGTCGATTGCCAGCGCGTCGCCTTGGCTGAAAGCTTCCGGGTCGAAACCGTTTACACCGATCGGCTTGACGCCTTCCGCGCAAGCGACGGCCAGAAGCTCCTGCACCAGAGCGACATGCAGGGCGCGCAGATCGGGTGCATCGAGGTATTCGGCCATCGTCATGTTGGTCAGCGCGGATGCTTTGAGCAATCCGCCGTAGCCGACCTTGCCCCAGAGAAAAGCCAGGATGTCTTCGGCGATTATGGCGTCCGATTCGAACAGCCGGAGAAGGTCATGCAGCGCGAGGATACGAGATGATCTTGTCCCGTCGAGTTCGCCGACCACCACGGCGCCGCGGTTCCCGAACTCGATTTCGCCGGGCTGCTGATAGTCGGCGCCGAAATTGATAAATGCGCCGATGGTGCGCTCCGTGCCGACCTGTTCGGCGATCAATGTCTCGCAAAGACCGTTCTGAAGCGACACCACAGCGCCCTCAGGGTCGAGGTGCGGAACCAGGGCGTCGATCGCCGCCGCCGTATGATGCGCTTTGACCGCCAATAGGATCCATCGATACCGGCCTTCCAGTTCTTGCGGCGCACACGCCTGGGCGGGAACGTGGAAGGCGGCAACGGGCCCCGTGATTCTGAGGCCGGTACGGTTCATCGCCGACACATGCGACTGGTCGACATCCACGAAACGCACGGATCGGCCCGCGCGGGCAAGATGGGCGCCGATCGTCCCGCCGATCGCTCCCGCCCCCCAGATGATGATGGGTTCCATCGTGGATACGCTTCTCTGCGGTTGTGGTTCTCGGAGTGTCGGCGTTTCGGGGCGCGGGCGATAGTGCCGCGGATGGTCTAGCTGACTTAGCCCGCCGGCTATACCGGCAAGGCCGGCATGCGCTCTACATAACGGACCCGATATATCTGATAACACAGGTCGGTAAATTGAGTCTGACGCGGGCGCCGCGTAATTTTTTCACGTATGCGCCGCCCTGAGGCGCATACGCTTGGTACGAGCAACGGAGGCAGCGCCTTGCACTTTAGTTTCGATGGAAAGACGGTGATTGTTGCCGGCGCGCATGGCGGCATCGGCCGGCGGGTTGCCGAGCTCTTCGCCGAATGCGGCTCGACGGTGCATGCCTGCGATATTATCGCGGATGGTCTCGCCACGGCTTTCGCCGACGTGCGTGCCGGCGCTGCGGGTCAGGTGTGCACAGGGGCGCTCGATCTTAGGGACGCCGACGCGGTTGCCGAGTTCGTCCGTCATGTCGAAGAGTCAGCGGCGGATCGACGGGTCGATATCGTTGTCTATGCCGCTGGCGGTGTTTGCAGCCAGGTGGCGCAGCCGTTCGAGGAGGTGAGCAAGGACGACTTTCTCGCTGTTTTCGATGCCAATCTGTTGGGACTCTACAATCTCTTGCACGGCGTCCTGCCGGCGATGAAAAAGGCCAGGGCCGGCAGGATCCTGACGATCTCCAGCAGGGCGGGACTCGGTACCAGCCGGACCGGCATCCAAAGCTACACAATGGCGAAAGCGGGCCAGATCGGCTTGGTGCGCCAACTCGCCCAAGAGCTTGGCCGATACGGCATCACCGTGAATTCGATAGCGCCAGGATTCATGCGGACGAACGAGTCCTCCGAAAAGCAATGGGAATCATATGGCCCGGAAGGGCAGGCTCAGGTGATCGAAAGCATCGCGCTGCGGCGTCTCGGCACGCCGGACGATATCGCCTATGCCGCCTTGTTCCTCTCGTCGCCTTACGCGAGCTGGATCACCGGCCAGACCCTGGCGATCGGCGGATCGCCTTGAGCGCCTAGCGACGTCAGAACTCGGATGGGAAAAGACCATGGCCGAAAAAGGGAATCCGGAAGCCGAACTCGAACCGTGGCAATGGCCTGAAACCACGTGGCGGCCGATGGTCGAACATGTGCGGGCCGGGCGGTCGCTCAAGCCCAGGCAATGGCCGAATGGCGCACGCTGCGCCGTCGCCCTATCTTTCGATTCCGACCATGAAACCTCGGCTTTACGGGACCGCGAAACCTCGCCGGGCCGGTTGAGCCAGGGTGAATACAGTAGCCGGGTGGCGGTGCCGCGCATTCGCGCGTTGTTGGATCGTCATGACGTCCGCGCTAGTTTTTTCGTGCCTGCGGTTGCGGCGCTGCTCTATCCGGATGAGCAGCGGGCGCTCGTCGCCGAGGGACACGAGATCGCCCTGCACGGTTGGATACACGAGCGTAACAGTTTGCTGCCCGCTGCGGACGAACGCGCGCTTTTCCTGAATGCGGCGGATGCCTTGGAGAAGATCACCAAGATTCGACCGCGCGGCATTCGGACGCCGTCTTGGGATTTCAGCGCCGAAACACTCTCGATTTGCCGGGAAATGGGGCTTGTGTACGATTCGTCACTGATGGCCGACGACGACCCCTACGAACTGCTGCTGGATGGGCACCCGACGGGTATCGTGGAGCTTCCGGTGGAATGGATCCGCGACGATGCGGTGTATTTCAATATGAACCGCTTCTCGGGCTTGCGGCCGTACACGCCGCCCTCGGCGGTGTTTGAGATTTTTCGGGCGGAATTCGACGGAGCCTGGGAGGAAGGAGGTCTATTCCTCCTGACCATGCACCCGAACTACATCGGACACCGGTCGCGCATGCCTATCCTCGCGCGCCTCATCGAGCATATCCTCGGGAAGGGCGACGTCTGGGTCGCAACACACCTGCAGATTGCCGAGTATTGTCTGAGAACGGGATCTTCCGATACCGTATGATGCCGTGCCGTGATCTCTCGTCCGCCGCCTACAGGTTCAACAGGTCCTTCACGTTCTGCGGGTTCAGGGCGTCGCCCGCGTAGAGCTGGCCGTCGATTTCCAGCGCCGGCGTCGACCGGATCCCGAATTCGTCCAGCCGGTCCTGGGCGTCCTCGTCCATCATGAGATCGCGCACCGTGAAATCGACATCCCGCTCGCTCAGGAATTTCTTGAGCGCTTCGCAAGGCGCGCAGAAGGGTGAGGAGTAGACGATGATCTCCTTGGCCGCCCCCGCCGCGTCGTCGCCCATCAGACTTTCCCTTCCTCTTTCAGCCGCCGGTACTCTTCCTTCCGGGCGAGCCATTTGGCTTTCGTCTCTTCGTCCTGCCACGGCTGTTCCTCGGTGAAGACGAGGCGTTTCCACTCGTCGCCCTTGCTCCAGGTATAGCCGGCCTCCTGCGTGGTCATCGGGCCCGGCGCGGTTTCAAGCAGGTCGAGCGCCTGCTGGAAGATGCCGCGCTGCTGGTCGACATTCCCGGGTTCGCCGCACGGGCTGCCCAAGGGGAAATCGACGAACAGGAAGCGGGCGACGCCGCAGTGTTCGACAATGTCCCGCGCGGCGCCGATGACGACCGTCGGAATGCCATGCTCTTCGATGTAACGGCTGATCAGACTCACGGTCTGATGGCAAACCGGTCACAGAGGCACCATCACCAGCGCGTCGACACCGTCTTCGCGGCACATCTCAAGCGCTTTCGGCGCTTCCTGCGTCAGCACCTTGCGCTGGCTGTAGTTGTTATAGGCGCCGTAGAACCGGTCGGGCATCGAGCCGATGACGCCGTCGGCGACGGCTTCCCGCATGCGGTCGATCGGGTAATAGGCGTTGACGTCGTCCAAGTGCGTCGCGTTCCGGTCGAAGGATGACGTCCGGCTGTAGAAGCGGTCCGTCGGCACGTCCGCCGGGATCGCGTAGACGCCGCGGAAATCCTCTTCGACGATCGGGTCTTCTTCGGTCTCCGGATCGAACCTCACGGCGACTTCGCTCGTGCCGATCAGGCCGACCTTGCATTCCGAAAGGGGTTTCTTCAGCGGGGTGAAGGGCGCGTCGGTGTGATGCGCCCATTTATACTCGGTATCGTATCCTTGGCGGCGATAGTCTTCCGCTGTGCGATCAATGTAGCGCACGTGCTCCATCGAAAGCCTCCTTTGCGCGTTGGTGACGGGGCGTTCAGCATATTTTGCCCCCTTAGTTCAGAGGGTGGCACACATAATATCAAATCAAAAATATTTGGTCTGCATGCCGGAATATTATGGGCTGATTGAACCCGGGCACGTGGCCGCCGACGCGCCGCACCGCCCGTTTGGTCCCGACTCTTAGTGTTGTCCCTTTGCGGCGGCGGCCTGTTCGTCCAGGAACGCGGCCGTCCGGTCCCGCACTTGGGCGGCGGAATCGAGCGCGAGGGCTTCTTCCGCAAAACGTTCGCAGGCGTCGGCCGACAATTGCGAGAAACTCAGTTTGAATTCCGGCACCTGGGCCGCGTTCATGCTGAATTCGTCGAGGCCCAAGCCGAGGAGAATCGGCGCGGCCATCGGGTCGCCCGCCATCGCCCCGCACATGCCGACCCAGATTTTCGCTTTCTTGGCCGCGCGAATGGTGCGCCGGATCGTGCGCAGGACGGCCGGATGGAACGGATCGATCAGGTCGGCGACTTTCGGGTTACCGCGGTCGGCCGCCATAACGTATTGCGTGAGATCGTTGGTGCCGATGCTGAAGAAATCCACTTGTGTCGCAAGCGCCTCCGCGGTCTCGGCCGCCGCGGGTACTTCCACCATGATACCGACCTGTGTCTTGGGGTCGAAATCGCTTCCCGCCTGTTTGAGTTGTGCCGTGACCGTAGCGACCTCGCGCCGCGCGGCGATGACCTCGTCTACCGTGCTGACCATCGGAAACATGACGCGGACGGGTCCGTGCGCGCCGGCGCGGAGAATCGCCCGGAGCTGGGTGTGAAACACCTCGGTGTTGGCAAGGCAGAAGCGCAGGCCACGCCAACCCAGATTCGGGTTGGCTTCCTTCGGCTGCTGAAGATAGGGAACCGGCTTGTCGCCGCCGATATCCATCGTCCGAATCACGAGCGGGCGTCCGTCGAGGCCGGCGACCGCGTCGCGGTAGATTCGGTACTGCTCCTCTTCATCGGGCGCGTCCGTTCGATTCATGTACAGGAATTCTGTTCGAAACAGTCCGACTTCCTCGGCACCGCTGTTGACGATGTTGTCGACTTCCTGAAGGCCCTGCATGTTCGCCGCGACGCGCCGCCGCTGCCCATCTCGCGTCTTTGCGGGCTCGAACTTGACCCGTTCCGCCTGCATCATCCGGTCCTGCCAAGCCTGACGCTTCTTCTTCATCGCCTGGATGGCGGTGGCGTCGGGGTCGGTCTCGACTGTTCCCGAAGTGCCGTCGAGCAGGATTTCCTGGCCGTCCTCGATTTCCCCGATGCGTGGGCCGAGTCCGAAGACGACCGGGATGTCCAAACCGCTGGCGAGGATTCCGGCATGCGACGTCTTGCTGCCTTTCTCGGTACACAGGCCCTGTACGTTGCGGAAGTCCAGCGTCGGAATGTCGGATGGCCGCAGCGTCTTCGCGCAGAGGATCACCGGCGTTTCGAACTGCGTCGGCGCCACATCCGTTCCCGTCAGAATGCGCAAGACCCGCAGGCCGACATCGGCAAGGTCGTCGCCGCGCGCCTGGATGACCGGGTCCGCCAGGTTGCGGTATGACGCGACCATGCCGGCCACGGTGTCGCGCCAGGCGAGCTCGGCGTTCGTCTTCTCGGCCCGGATACGTACACGGACCGCCTCGGCGATTTCCGGGTCGTCGAGATGAAGCAGATGCGCTTCGAAGATGCGGACCTCGTAGTCGTCCAACATCGTTTTGCTTCGCTCTATCAGCGACGCGATCTCGGACCGGGCCGTCTCCAACGCTTCGTCGAACCGGGCGACTTCCGCTTCGGCGTCTTCAATACGCCGGTCTTTCACTTCGGGTAACTCGATCCGCAGGAACCGGGCCGGCGCGACAGCGTAGCCGGCGCGAATGGCGGTGCCGTCCAATGCGGTTTCGTCCCCGCCCGCCACGGCTGTCGGCGGCGGTGGCGCTTCCGTACTCGGCGACGCGCTGGCGGCCCGAACGTCATCGAAGTTTCGGTCGATCAACGCTTGGATCGCTTCGTGGACCCGTTCGGCGTCGGGACCGGTTGCGGACACGCCGACACGGTCGTTTTGCAGAACCTCGAGCGTCATCATCTTGTTGATGCTCTTGGCGTTCACGTAACGGCTGTTCTTCGTGATGTTGCGGATGTCGACGTCCGACGCGTGCCGGTTCATGGCGCCGACGAAGAGGGCCGCCGGGCGGGCGTGCAGACCCAGGCGGTTCGTGATCGCATACTCCCGAATCACGGCGTCCGGGGACGGCGCCGTCGACGCGGCGGCGTCCGATGCCGTATCTCCTGCCGCCGCGCCGGGTAGCGTCGGTGGCGTATAGGCCGTCTGCGCTTCGCGGATGACCTCTTCGATCGACCCGCCTGCCGCGGACTGAACCGTTGCCGCAAGAACGCCTTCGACCAGCGGCGCATCGCAGAGCCGCACCTTCGGCTTTTGTGCATCATCCAGTAGGTCGATCGCCGTCTCCGCGTTCAGCTTGGCGGCGCCGATATCGGCGAAGATCAGAACGCCATCGGCCTGCATCGCGTCTTGAATAGCTTGGAGGATGCGCAATGCATCGGTCCCGAGCGGATCGTCCGGTTCGTCCATCCCACCGGCGGAGACAACGGGAACCGACTCCTGTCCCATGGCGTCCGCCATCCGTTTCAGCCCGTCCGAAATCTGGCGGCTGTGCGAAACGATCACGATGCCGATCATCGGTTACCCCGCCCCGGCCGCGACATCGCGCAGCGTCTTTATGATGAGATAGGTAGACGTGGCGCCCGGATCCTGGTGGCCGACGCTACGCTCACCGAGATAACTCGCTCGGCCCTTTTTCGCGATGAGCGGAATCGTGGCTTCCATTCCTTTCTCGGCGGCGTCGGTCGCCGCATCGAGGCAACCAGCCATATCCGTGCCGTTCTGCCGCGCTTCCCGGAAGGATTCGTATGCCGGGATCAGACTGTCCAAGATGGTTTTTTCGCCTTGCTCGGCGCGGCCGCGCATCTTGATGCCGTCGACGCTGCGTTCGAGGAGAAGCTCGACGTCTTCTTCCGAAAGCGCCGCCTTTCCATTGAGGCTGTTCGCCGCCTGCAGGAACATGGTTCCGTATAAAGGCCCGGCCGCGCCCCCGACTTTCGAGATCAACGCCATCGCCACGGATTTGAGGATCGCGCCGACGTCGTCATCCGTCGACAGCTGTTGCAGCGCCGCCTTGTATCCGCGGTCCATGTTGTTGCCGTGATCCGCGTCCCCGATCGCGGCGTCCAATTGCGTAAGAAATTCCCGGTTTTCGGCCATGACGGCCGCGGTCTGCTCGATCCACTCGATAACCTGTGCGCTTGTCAGCATGTAGAACTCCGAAATCAAACTGCGGTGGCCGCCTCGACCGACAACACGTGATCGGTCGAGGCGGCCTGGCAATGCTTAGCAACCCCAGCGTAGTGCGGGTGTGTGCACAGGGGCGTCGTAGAGCTCGAGGATTTCGTCGTCCGCCTTGACGAGGGTGACCGAAACGCCCTGCATTTCCAGCGACGTTATGTAGTGGCCCACGAGATTGCGGACGATCGATACGCCTTTCGCTTCAGCCATCGCCTGAAGCTTTGCGTAGACGGTGTAGAGTTCCGAAACCGGCGTGCCGCCCATGCTGTTCACCATGGCAATGACTTGGTCGCCGCTTTGGAACGTCGTATCGACCACCTCGACATCGACCGGTGCGCCCGCCTCTGGATCCCATTCGCTGAGCTGGCGGGTATACGCGCCGTCGTCGAGGATTCTCGATACGAGCAGTTCGGTGATGTCGTCGGCGCTCTTGAGCTCCATCCGTTCGATGCCGGGTTCGCCGTGGATGCCGATCCCGATCTCCATCTCCTTGTCGCCGATGTCGAATGTCGGCGCGGCGTTCTGAGGGGTGATGCAGGAGGTCAAGGCCATGCCCATGCATTTGCCGTTGGTGTTCACGGTCTTGCAGAGCGCGGCCACGCGGTCCAGGTCATCGCCGCGCGCTGCTGCCGCGCCGCAGACTTTCTCGGCGATGACCGTCGTGCCGGTCCCGCGCCGGCCAGCCGTGTAGGTGGAGTCCTTGACCGCGACATCGTCGTCGATGATGACGTTCCGCACGTCGATGCCGTCGGCGCGCAGCATGTCGGCCGCCATCTCGAAATTCATGACGTCGCCGGTGTAGTTCTTCACGATCTGAAGAATGCCCTTTTTGCCGGCGACCGCCTTGCCCGCTTCGTACATCTGGTCCGGCGTGGGGGACGTGAAGACCTGTCCCGGACAGGCCGCGTCCAGCATTCCTTTCCCGACATAGCCGCCGTGAAGCGGTTCATGGCCGCTTCCGCCGCCGGAGATGACCGCGACCTTGTCGTCGTCGGGCGCGCCCTTCGCGGTGACGTAGTTCGGGTCGAAGTGGACGTCGAGCAGGTCCGGATGGGCGAGTTGAAGACCTTTGAGTTGCTCGACAGTGACGTCGTCGACGTTGTTGACCAGTTTTTTCATGACATGTGCTCCTCAGGATTCTTGGCTTTGCTGTGATGCCTGGAAGACCCGCTTGTAGGCGCATTGATAAAGCGCGCCGCCGGCCATCCCGCCGACGATCGTGGAGACCATGGGCACCCACCATCCGCCGCGCGGGCCGGGGAACGCGATGTCACCCCAACCGACAATGGCCATCCACGCCCGGGGTCCCAGGTCGCGCGCCGGGTTCAATGCCGTCATGGATATCGGCGCCTCGAAGGCGACGAGGGCGGCAACCAAGAGGCCGATCATCACCGGCGCCAGGTTCGCCTGCGGGGCGAGCGTGTTGTCTTCGTCCAATAGATAGAAGATGCCGAAAAGCAGTATCGCCGTTGCGAACGCCTCCGACACGAACCACTGGGTAAGGCTGACTTTGCTGAACGCGGCGGAATCGGTTCCAATGAACGCCGGATTTGGCGCAAAGGTCGCGTAGCCCATGGCGCTGAGTTGGCTTCCCGGCTCGCCACGGACCAAACCCTTGCTGGCCTCGAACGCGGCGAGGATGTCCGAGTAAAGATAGTAGATGAAGGCGGCTGCCAGGAACGCGGCCAGCACCTGTGCGATTATGTATGGCAGCACTTTCGACCACGAGAATTCCGTGAACACCGCCATGGTGATCGTCACGGCCGGGTTGAGGTGACCGCCGGAAACCTTGCCGGAAGCGTACACGCCCAAGGCGACGCCGAGTGCGAACATCAAGGCGACGACCCATAGGCCATACGCCCCGAGCCATACGGACACGCAGACCGACCCGACGCCGAAGAACACTAGAATGAAGGTTCCGATGAACTCGGCGCTCATCTCTTTCACAAGACTATAATTCGACATTTGTACGTCCTCTTGCATTGACCGATGCGCGCGGGCCATTCGCGGAATTGAAGCATTGGCCGTCATGCGCGATTCGATCGGCAGACACGGTGTCTAATCTTTGATTTGCGCCGCGACGGCTTTCTGAATCTCAAGCGCGAGGGCGACGCTGCCTCTCGCGATTTCGGTTTCGCTCAGGCCCGAGTTCGCGAACGCGGCCGCGGACATGGCGGCCAGGATTTCAAGATGCTCGTACTGGTGGCGCCGTTCCAAGACGGCCTTTGCCTTCGGCGGATACGCCATCGGTGATTCTCCTCGGATTGTGATGTGCGTCGGTCCAGCGGCCTCTCTCGGACCTCTCGATTGATGGGTCTAGGGCCTTGCCGGATTTTCGATTTGTTTGATCGACGAGGACGACAATAGGTCCGGAAGCCGAACCTTCCGTTGATTCACATCAAGCTTTGATCGCACTCGTACGGGCGACCGCTTCGCACGGGTCTCTCCGCGCCGCTGATTCTCTCCCTGACCGTCACTGTGTTATTGGTGATTTGGCCGCCCCTTTTTTGGCAGCGCATGTCGTGCGAATTCGGATTCCGCATAAGGAAAAACCAATGAAAAATATTTCACTCTTCGACTGGACGACCTATCGACACATGTTCAGCACCGAGCGGATGGAGGCCATCTTCAGTGAGGCCTCCACGGTCGAGCGGTGCGTGGACGCCGAGAAGGCCGTCGCGCGGGCACAGGCCAAGCTGGGGATCATTCCCGCCGCCGCTGCGGAAGAGATCGACCGCTGTCTCGACGCATCCAAGATCGATCTCGACCGGTTGCACGAGGACACGATGGACGTGGGCCGGCCGATCGTCGGGATCGCCCGGCAGCTCGCCGAGCAGGTCGGCGACGGTCATGGCGTTTGGGTCCACTACGGCATCACGACCTACGACATCATGGACACGGGGAAGGTCCTGCAGCTCCGCGACGGGATGCAGGCGATCCGCGCCCAGGTCCGGCAATTCCGTGAAATGCTGATGGCGCTGGCTGCGGAACACCGGGATACGGTGATGATTGCCCGGACCAACAACCTGCATGCTCAACCGCAGACCTTCGGCGCCAAGGTGGCAGTCTGGATCGAGGAACTACTGCGCCACGAGGAACGGCTGCAGGAGGCGGAGAAACGCGTTCTGGTCGTTCAGTTCGGCGGCGCGGTCGGGACGCTGGCCTCCTTCCAGCCCGATGGTTTGGAGTTCCGCCGCCTGGTCGCCGAGGAACTGGGGCTCGGCCATATACAATCGAACTGGCACAATGCGCGCGACGGGGTCACCGAGCTGTCGCTCGATCTCGGCAATCTGTGCGCCTCGCTCGCCCGCGTCGCGCAGAACATCAACATGTTGAGCAGCACCGAAATCGCCGAACTGTCCGAGGCCGGCAAACAGGGCCGCGGCCGCAGCACCAGCATGGCGCATAAGCGGAACCCGCGGGCAGCCGAGTTCGCCGAAGCGGTCGCCCGGCTCGGACGGCACCGCGCCATGGGTATGGTCGAGGTCATGGGGCAGGATCACGACCGATGCGGCGGCACCTATATTAGCGAATGGATGCTGCTGCCGGAGACCTTCCTGCTGACGTCGGGCGCGCTCGCCTGGTCGATCGATCTCATCGACCGGCTGGAGGTGCATGCGGACCGGATGCGGGCGAATGTGGACATGACGGGGATGGCGTTGGCGGAACGCTTCACGCTCGCGCTTGCCGGCAAGATCAGCAAGTTCGATGCGCGGCGTTTGATCGATGCCGCCGTCGGGCAAAGCCGGTCCTCGGGCCGGCCGCTAGCCGAAACCCTGACCGGTATGGCGGATGTGCGGGCGATCCTTGATGAGGCCGAGATCGAGCGGCTGGCCGATCCCGAGACCTATGTCGGCGCGGCGCCGGAGATCGTAGACGCCGTGCTGGCGGCCGCCGGGAAACCCGCGGCGGATTAGATGGCCTAGAGGGCGGCGTAATGGGCGCGGAACGTCTCCCGCAATGTCTCTTCGGTTTCGCCGCGGTCGTAGGCCGGCGACAGGATGTATTCCGCCGCGCTGATCGAAATAACGACGAAGCCGTGCATGCGGTCGACGAAGTCGCCGTACTTTTCCCGAAACCGGTCGGCTATCGCGGCGTCGGCATCCGTCTTGCGGACGAACGCCCCGGTGCCGGTCACGCGGACGGCGCGCCGCAGGATGACATCCAGGAAGCTGACCTCGACCGCGGGCCGGTCCTTCAGGTTGGCGACGGTGCCGGGAGACCGGATGTTGCCGAAGGCGATGGTGGCGTCGTCCAGGATGATGAAGGTCGCCTTCGGCGAGACCGACGGCGTGCCGTCGTCATTGATCGTCGCGACCGATCCCGCGCTGTGATCGGATATCAACTGCTTCATTTCGGCGGTGAGCATGACGGGGGCTCCTTTGGGTTCATTGATAGCCGGGCGGGCTGCTAAGCCGGTTCTGTATCTGATTGATAAGTTTGTTGCTTGAGGGAACTTAGCCGAAAGAGCCAACTGTTGTGGAAGGAACCGTACCAATTCTCCGTCTGCGCAATAAGTTTGATTTGCCGCGAAAGTCCTACGAAACATCGGGACAAGGAAGGGCCGGAACGATTGTGTCCCGGCCCCTGTTGGCGAATTGTTCTGGCGTTATCGAGTTACGGCGCGGCGTTCGATGGCATCCAGCCGATGGCGGTGACTTCGAATACCTTGCCGGCCGGGAAGTTGGTCGTATTGATGTCAACGGCGGTGCGGCTTTCATCGAAAAGATCGAGCATCAACCGCTTGCGGGTGGTTCCGTTGACGTTGAGTGAGATAAACGACGGACGCACATGCAAATCCTTGCCGATGCTTGTATCTGTGAGCGTAACTTGGACATCGGCCGTCGCGCCGTCGAGATCGGCCGTATCGAAAATGAACCGGTTGGCGGTGGCGCTACTGATCTTGACGCCGCTCGTAAATCCCGTCGTGGCGTCATCGCCGCTCGGGGTATTGGCGAGTGTTGCGCTCGCGCTCTGAACGCCGGTGGCGTTGTCCGGTCCCAGCGAATCCGGACTCAGTGGCGCGTTGCTGATGTTGTGCTGAAAGGTGCCGCCTTCGTTTTTGAAGAAGAACCGGAAGGACTGGTAGCAGTTATTGTTGCCAAACGGGTCCAACGAAACGGTGCCCAACGAAACCGTGGATGTCGTTGTCATATGCTTCTCCTGTGATGATGGCCAAGGCGAGGCGACGCACTGAATTTGGTCGACTTGCCGAACATTATTTTCCGTCGAACAGAAGATGAATCTCAACGAATACCCGTGCGAAATCGGTGCGGGATGCCGGTGTGTCGATGAAACCCGATGCGGTATTCGGAATGAGTTCCGTCCTGTAGTCGGTCCAGTTGGGGGATAGGCCGGACATCACTCGCACGACGAATATTGGGCTGTTGAAAACAAGAAAATTGGCCCTTTTATTAGGACCAATAAATTGCGAGTTAAGAAACCCTTATTTCCTATACCGAGACCGGGGTTGGCCCAAGCGCCTAATAAGAAGAAACAATGATCGAAGAAATCTATCCGCGGACCGTATCGGGCGAGGCCGTTTCGCCGCTGCCGTCCGCGTTGGTGCCCGCGCGCCAGCCGCTCATCGGGTCCTATGTCGAACTCATCCCGCTCGATGCGTCGCGGCACGCCGCCGGCTTGTATGAGGCGTCGCACGGCACGGAAGACGCGTTGCGCATTTGGGATTATCTGGCCGATGGGCCGTGGCCGGACGTCGATACCTTCGCCGCCAATTTGCGCCAGCAATCGGCCCAGTTGGATCGTATCTATTTTGCAATCCGGCCGCTCGACTGCGACGCGGTATGCGGCCAGGCCAGCTATATGGATATCCAGGCCGGGAACGGTGTGATCGAAATCGGGCATATCTGGTTTGGTCCCCGGCTTCGTCGGACGCGGGCGGCGGCCGAAGCGATGTATCTGATGTTGCGCCATGCGATGGACGATCTCGGCTACCGGCGGATGCAGTGGCGCTGTAACGCCGAGAACCAGAATTCCCGCAACGCCGCCAGGCGGCTCGGGTTCCGGTTCGAAGGCATCTTCTTCAACCACTTGATCTACAAGGGTAAGAACCGCGACACGGCGTGGTACTCGATCCTCGACGACGAGTGGCCGGCGTTGCGCGAAGCCTTCGAGGTATGGCTCTCGCCATCGAACTTCTCGGAGGACGGCATTGCCCGAAACTCGTTGTCCGACCTGACGGCCGCGCGATGAGCGTGTCGTCCGAGGCACAGCTCGACCCGGCGCCGCGCCGCCGCGAAGGACCGGTGGTCGGCCTGATCAGTGTCGGGCACTTCCTGAGCCATTTCTATGTCCTGTGCCTGCCGCCGCTTTTCCCGATCCTGAAAGCGGAATTCAACGTCAGCTACGTGGAGCTTGGCTTGGCGATGACGGCCTATGGTTTGTTGGGCGGGTTCATGCAGGCGCCGGTGGGATTTCTGGTGGACCGTCTCGGGCCGCGCAATCTGCTGTTCGCCGGTCTCGGGTTGAATGCCGGCGCGATCGTCATGATGGGCTTTGCGCAGAATTTCGAGATGCTGCTGGTCTTCGCCGTGCTGGCGGGATTGGGGAACAGTGTCTTCCATCCGGCGGACTACGCCATCCTGAACGGATCGGTCCATCCCGACCGGTTGGGCCGCGCCTTCTCGATGCATACCTTCTCCGGCTTCTTCGGCAGCGCCTGTGCCCCGGTCGGTATCTTGGCGCTGATCTCCTTCACCGAATGGCGCGTGGCGTTGATCAGCGTCGGCCTGTTCGGTCTTCTGACCCTGGCGGTCATGGTGTTGTGCCGCGGCAGTCTTCAGGGCGCGACGGCCCCGGCGACGGAGGATGATGACGCGGGGAGGCCACCGGGACGGACGGGCATCCGGCTTCTGCTGTCGCCGCCGGTCCTGTTGTTCCTCGGATTCTTCGTCGCCTACGGCATGGTCACCGGCGGATTGCGCGCGTTCAGCGTCACCGCGTTGGTCGATCTGCACGGATTGGGTCTCGATCAGGCCAACGCCGCGCTGACCGGGTTCCTGTTCGGTGTTGTCGGCGGCATCCTGTTGGCCGGCGTGATCGTCGACCGGTATCCGCAACACGCCCGCATCGCCGTGGGCGCACTGTTGCTCGCGCTGGTCTGCACCGTCGTCCCGATCTGGGCCGGGCCGCCGGGGCTTGCGCTGATCGCCCTCCTGACCGTCGTGGGTGTCGGGCTCGGCGCCGCCTTGCCGCCGCGCGACCTGCTGATCCGCGCGCTGATCCCGCCGGGCGAGACCGGCAAGGTGTTCGGGTTCGTCTTCGTCGGCTTCACCGTCGGGGGCAGCATCGCGCCGCCGTTCTTTGGCTGGCTTTTGGACGCGGGCAGCCCGGCGCTCGTCTTTGCGCTTTCGGCGGCCTTCATCGTGATGTCGATCGCCTTCGTCGCCGCGGCGCAATGGGCGGCGGCACGGTAGATACCGGGGCCGTTGTGCCCTGTCCGGATATTGCTACCGCCTTGATAATACCCATGTCCTTATGAACCGGTGGCGAAGCAGGCGCGTATACTGCTAGCCTCGGGCCGCGGATACCTCCGGGTGTCGTTATGGTGGGACTGTTGCGTGCACGCATTCCGTGCTTTTCGAGTAAGGCGGCCTTTGCGCCGTGGCCGGCCCGCTGCGTCGATCGCAGCGGCAACCGTCGTCATGCTGTGCGGGTTGGCGGCGGCGTTCGATGCGACGGCGGCCCGTCATCTTGGTGCCGGCGAGCGGTATAGCCAAAAAGCACCAACGGAACCGAAGAAACCGGACCCGGCATTGGTGGCGACCTATGACGCGTCGATCGAGGGCGTCGACGACAAGGATCTGCGGCAATTGCTGGAAGCGTCCTCGCAGCTCAAGACGCTGGTCAAGCAGCCGCCGCCGACCGCCGCGGGCATCGAGCGCCGCGCGCAAGACGATGTCGAGCGGTTGCGGAAGACCTTGCGCTCCGAAGGGTATTACGACGGGACGGTGTCCTACACGCTCGATGCCGGGAAGACGCCGGTCGCCGTCAAGGTCACGGTCGCACCCGGGCCGCGCTACAAACTGACCGAGTTCGAGATATCCTATACCGGGGCCGCGCCGCCCGAGCCGGACGCGCAGCCGAGCCTCGAGGACTTGGGTATCAAGCTCGGCATGCCTGCGGAATCCGCCAAGATCGCCGAAGCGCAGCGGCTTTTGACCATGAAGCTGGCGGAACGGTCGTTCCCGAACGCCAAGATCGAAGACAGCAAGTTCGTCGTCGACCGGCAGGGCAAGTCAATGACCGCCCGGCTGCGGGTCAATCCGGGACCGCCGGTCCGGTTCGGGACGGTCACCGTGGACGGCGTGGAAACGGTCGACCCCGGCTACATCCGGCAACTGGTCACGTGGCGGAAGGGCGCGCCGTATGACAGCCGCAAGGTCATGGAGACGCGCCGTACCTTATTGGGGACCGCGCTGTTTTCCACCGTATCGGTCGACCTGTCGGATGCCCCGACAAGTGGCGAAGAGCGCGGGATCGTTGTTCGCGTGAAGGAAAAACCGCACCGGACGATCGGCGCCGGTTTCAGCTACTCGACGGATATCGGCGTCGGCGGCGAGGTGTTCTGGGAACACCGCAACTTCTTCGGGGCGAACGAAACCTTCCGCACATCCGTCAAGGCGGCCCAGATCGAGCAGTCCGCCGAGGTCCGGCTGCGAAAGCCCGCGTATCTGCACCGCGACCAAGCATTCTTGTCGAGCGCCGCCTTCACGCATAAGGACACGGACGCTTTCGACCAACTGTCGGTCAGCGGTTTCGTCGGGCTGGAACGTCAGTGGACCCCCCAGTTGCGGACCATCTTCGGGTTGGCACCGAGCTTCGATGTCGTCGAGGACAACGACGAAGAGCGGAAATTCGCCTTGCTGGGCCTCCCGGCCACGCTGTTTTGGGATGCGTCCGACGACCGCCTCGATCCCACCCGCGGGTTCCGGCTGGACTTCAACACTACGCCCTATGTGGGAACCGGATCCGACACGTTGGCCTTCGTGACCGCCGCGGTCGGGGTCTCCGCCTACCACAAGATCGACAAGAAGGGCCGGTACATCCTGGCGGGGCGCGCCCGGGTGGGGTCGCTGGTGGGGGCCGAGACGACGGAGGTACCGGCGACCAAGCGCTTCTTCGCCGGTGGCGGCGGGTCTATTCGCGGCTATGAGTTCCAGAGTGTCGGCCCGTTGGATTCGGAGAAAGACCCGCTCGGCGGCCGGTCCCTGGTTGAGATCGGCACCGAAGTGCGGATCCGTCTGACCGACACGATCGGCGTCGTACCCTTCGTCGACGGCGGGTCGGTGTTCGATGAGTCGTACCCGACCTTCGACGAAACGATCCGCTGGGCCGCCGGGTTGGGGCTTCGCTATCATACGAAGATCGGGCCGGTCCGCGTCGATTTCGGGTTCCCGATCAACGGCCGCGATGACGTGGACGACGCCTTCCAGTTCTATATCAGCTTCGGGCAAGCGTTCTAGCGATGTTGAAAAACCGTTTGCCGCGTTTTGCTGCCTACGCCGCCGCGGGCGTACTGGGGCTGCTGTGTCTGATCGCGGTTGTGGCGCTGATCGCCGCCCGCGCCGATTGGGGCCGCGCCTGGGTCGCCGCCACGATCGAGCGGGCGGCGAGCATACCGGGCGAACAGCGTCTCGATCTGGGGCGGATCGAAGGGAATCTGCTCGGCGCGTTCCGGATCGATGAAATCCTGCTCGGCGACAAGGAGGGCGACTGGCTGGCGATCCGGGCGCTGGCGGTTTCCTGGCGTCCGGCGGCGCTGTTGCGCGGCGAGCTGGACGTGTTGTCGCTCACCGCGGAACGTGTTCATGTTCGCCGCCCGCCGGTGGCACCCGCATCCGCCGAGGACACCGACGATGCGCCGTTGGATCCGAGTCTGCCCATCGGCGTCTCCCTGGACCAGTTGACCATCGCCGCCATCGATTTGGAGCCGGCGGTGCTCGGCGAACGGATCGAATTGCAGATGCAGGGGGCGGTGCAGGTGCCGCCAGGCGGCCTGATCGATGTAGCCCTAGAGATCAAGGAACGGAAGGCCGGCTCGAATGGCGCGCGGATTGCGCTGCACTACGATCCGCCGGTGGAAACGCTCAAGGTCGACGTGACCTACGACGAAGCGGCGGGCGGTCTCGTCTCGCGGCTGCTCGGGGCGGACGCGCTGTCGCCCGTGTCATTGCGGGTCGCGGGCGATGGGCCGATCGCCGATTGGAACGGCAGGGCGAGCGGCGTCGTGCCGGGGGTCGGGTCGGTCGAGACTGCGATCAATCTCGCCCGCAAGGACGGCCTCGCCTTCACGCTGACCGGCACCGGCAAGTATCTTGGCGAGAACCCGCCGCAGGCGATCCAACTCGCGGGCAAATCGCTCGGCTTTGCCGCCACGGGCGTCTGGCGCGACGACGAAGTGTTGGTGCTTGAAAGTGCCCATGCGGAAACGGCGGCGGCCCGTATCGACGCGTCGGGCCAGTTCGCGGTGCCGGCGCAAACTTTGGAGGCGCGCGCCCGCGCCGTCGTCAAGGACCGAGCGCTCTACGGTCAACTGGTTCCCGGTCTGGATATCGGAAGCCTCGCGGTCGATGTCACGGCCAGCGGGAAACTGTCGGCCCCGCAGGTTCGGGTGGAAGCCCGCGTCGACGACGTGAAGACGCCGGATGCCGTGGTGGCGCGGGTCGAATCCACGGTCGATGCCGAGTTGAACCAGCAGTCCGATGGATCGGTAAACCTCGGGTCGGTCAAGGTCGACGGCCGGATGAACGGCGCGGCTTTCCCCGGCATGCCGGGCCTGCGGGAAGTCGTGGGCGAATCCGTTCGGTGGACCTTTGCCGGCGCGGGTGCCGGGCGCGATGCCTTTGTCATCCAAGACATGCGGATCGGTGCGAGGGCGGTTGAACTGTCCGCCGCCGGTATGGTGGCGCTCGATACCGGCGATGCGGACCTGAAGGTGAATGCGAAGGTTAGCGACCTGACCGGTATCGGTGCGCTCGCGGGGATGCCGATGTCCGGCAGCGCGTCGGTTCGCGCGCCGGTCACGGTGAAGGCGTTCGGCGAAACGGCGCAGGTCGACTTGTCGGGGCAGATTGTCGGACTGACCTTGGAAGACCCGGCGTTGCAGGCGCTGGTCGGCGGCGAAACCGCGATCAAGGCGAAGATCGATTACGCCGAAGAGCGCCTGACCGTCACTGATGCCGTCATCGAGTCTGTCGGCGCGCGCCTCACGGCGACGGCCAGGCTGACCGATGCAATCGCCGCCCTGGATGCCGACTACGATCTGGAGATCAAGACGCCCGATGCGGTCGCCGCGGCAGCCGAGATTCCGGTGCGGGCGGATCCGATCCGCATCAAAGGCGTGGTGTCCGGCCCGGTGGCCAATCCGGGAACCACGGGCCAACTGTCGGTGGACCGCGTGGATGTCGACGGGTCGGCGGTTTCCGATCTTTCGGTGGACTACCGGGTCGCGGAACTAGCGGAGGCCGTCTCCGGCATGGTCGACCTGAACGCCAAGATGCCGGCCGGCGCGACGAGCGTATCGACCGCGTTCGCGATGCGGGAAACCGACCTTCATGTGACGGCCTTCACCGTGAAAGGACCGGGTATCATCGGCGACGGCAAGGCGGTCGTGCCGTTGGATGGTGCGCCGGTCCGCGGCGACTTGAAACTCGACATGCAGGCGTTGCGGCCCTGGCTCGCGCTCGCCGGGTTATCCGGCAATGCGGCGGGCACGGTGCGGCTGGGTTTGTCGGCGAAAGACGGCAAGCAGGTGGCCGATCTCGTCACGCGCCTTCGCGGCATTTCACTGGCCCTGCCGGACCAGGCTCCGGTGAGCGTCGCGTCGCTCGCCCTCGACGCGACATCGTCCGACCTTCTGGAGAAGCAGGCCGGTACGGTCACGCTTCGGGTCAAGGGCGTGAAATCGGCCGACGGATCGATCGCGAGGGCGGACGTAAAGGCGTCCAGCACGCCTTCGAAAGTCGATGTGGATGCCTCGGTCGCGGGCAAATGGCACGGCGACCTGTCGATGAAACTGCGCGGCCGGATCGAGCGCGGCTCGGATCGTCTGCGGTCGCGGCTGACACGCCTGACCGGAACCATGTTGGGACGCCCGGTCAAACTGAACGCGCCGCTTGTGGTGGAACTGGGTGAGAAGGACGCCAGGATCGAGACGCTCGACCTCGGCTTCGGCACGGGCCGCATCACCGCATCGGCGGCGGGCGGTTCCGACCGGCTGAAGGCGGATGTATCGTTGCAGTCCTTTCCGCTCGGCGTGTTGCGGCCATTCGTCGGCGCGGACATCGCCGGAAGCCTGGACGGTGACGTCAAGATCGACGGTCCGCTTACGGGATTGCGCGGGACCGGCCGGATAGCCGGGAACGGAATCCGGCTTGCGAGCGCCCCGAAGGAACAGTCGCTTGCGGTCGCGATGACGGCGGACTGGAAGGATGGCCGGGCGGTGCTCGACGGCACGATCAGCGCCTCGAAATCGTTGCAGGCCGCCGTGCGGGCCAATGTGCCGCTCCGCTTCGACCCGGTCGCCAGGGTGTTGGACATGCCGGCGGCGGAGAAGCTCTCGGGCGAAGCCGTCTGGCGCGGCGAAATCGCCGAGGTCTGGCCGTATCTGCCGCTCGACATGCATCGTCTCGCCGGAGAGTCGTCGGTCGATGTTCGGTTGGCCGGGACCGTCGGAACCCCGCAGGTCGACGGCCAGGTGACCTTGTCGAAGGGCCGGTACGAGAACCTGTTGTCGGGAACGGTGTTGGATGCATTGACGCTCGATGTCGTCCTGGCGGGGGACAGTCTCAAGATACGGCAATTCTCGGCCACCGACGGTGGCAAGGGGGTGATGGAGATCACCGGCGGGGCGACGGTCGATCCCAAGCAGGCGTTCCCCTTCGATATTCGTACCACCCTCAACGACTTCACCGTGGTGCGGCGCGACGACGTGATCGCGGCGGCGAACGCGGACATCACCCTGTCGGGCAACGCCGAAAAATCCAAAGTCGCCGGGACGGTGACCACCACCGGCGTCGAGATTCAGCTCATCAATCAACTGCCGCCGACCGTCGTCGAGCTGGACGTGACGGAGATCAACGGACCGGCGGGCACCCGGGTCGTCAGCGCCGACCGCCGCGCCGCCGCGCCGCCGCCCGATATCGACCTCGATGTTCTCGTGGAATTGCCGCGGCGTGTCTTCGTGCGCGGCCGGGGTTTGGATTCCGAATGGGGCGGCGCGATCAAGATTTCGGGCACGGCCGCCGAGCCGCGCGCGGACGGTAAGCTGGACCTGGTGCGCGGTCAGGTCAGCGTCGTCGGCAAGACCTTCAAGCTCGACAGCGGGTCGGTCACGCTGCCGCCCGGTAACGCGATCAGCCCGGAGATCGACGTCGTGGCGATCCACAGTGGCGATAACCTGGAGACCACGGTGCGAATTGCCGGGCCTGTCGCCAACCCGGAAATCATCTTCTCGTCGGTGCCGGACCTGCCGCAGGACGAGATCATCGCGAAGATGCTGTTCAACAAAAGCGCGGCCGGGCTGAGCCCGATCGAGGCGGTGCAGCTTGCCGCGGCGCTGGCGGAGCTGTCCGGCGGCGGGGGCGGCGGCGTCATGGGCTTCGCCCGCAAGACCCTGGGCGTGGATGTCCTGCGCGTGGAATCGGGCGGCGAGGGATCCAATGCCGGACCGGCGGTGAATGTCGGCAAATACGTGTCGGACGGCGTCTACGTCGGCGTGAAGCAGGGGATCACGCCGGAATCCTCCTCCGTCGGCGTGGAGGTCGAGATCACCCCCAACATCTCGGTCGACAGCAACGTGCGGCAGAGCGGCGCGTCGGAAACCGGCGTGAAGTTCAAGCTGGACTACTAGCGCCCAAGCCTCACGCCGCTTCCTTGGCCTTCGCGCCTTCCGCCGCCGCCAGGACCATCAACGAACACTTCTCGCCGATCATGATCGACGGCGCGTTGGTGTTGCCCGAGGTCAATGTCGGCATGATCGAGGCATCGGCGACGCGGAGGCCTTCGATGCCGTGCACCCGCAGTTGGTCGTCGACCACGGCCATGGCGTCGTGGCCCATCTTGCAGGTTCCGACCGGATGGTAGGTCGTCTCGGCGTTGTTGCGGACCCACTCCAGCAGTTCCTCGTCGGTTTGGCAGGACGGGCCGGGCGCGATTTCCTTGCCGACGATGTCCGCGACCGGCGAGGCGGCCATCAGTTCGCGGCCCTTGCGCATGGCGGCGATCACGCCGGTCCGGTCGAGTTCCGAGGACAGGAAATTAAAGTTGATCGCCGGGGGCTCCGCCGGATCGGCCGACTTGATATGGATGCTGCCCCGGCTGTCCGACCGCAGCACGTTGATGTTCATGGTGACGCCGCGGTCGCGGGCGATCCGGCGTTCGCGGTTCACCCGCTCGGCGAGGAAGGGCATCACCGAAATCGTCGCGTCCGGCGAGTCCAGTCCCTCTCGGGTGCGGAAATACATGCGGATCGGCACGGACGACATGGCCATGAAACCCCGCCGCGTGAAGGCGTAATTCATCGCTTCGCGGACGAGTTTCCAGCCGCGGCCCTTGTCGTTGAAGGTGGCGTCCTTCTCCGTGATCGAGAAGCGCATGCGCGGCGAATAATGGTCGCGCAGGTTCTCGCCCACGCCGGGGAGTTCGTGTTGGAGTGCGATGCCGTGCTGTTTCAGCAATTCGGGCTGGCCGATGCCGGACAGTTCCAGCAGTTTGGGCGAGTTGATCGACCCGGAACTGACGATGACTTCGCGGGTCGCCCGAGCTTGCCGCGCTTCGCCGTTTACGGTGTAGGACACGCCCACACAGCGCTTGCCGTCCAGGATGAGCGAGGACGCCATCGCGCCGGTCTCGATGGTCAGGTTCGGCCGGCCGCGGGCGGGGTCGAGATAGCAGTAAGCGGTGCTCTGGCGGCGGCCCTTGTTGATCGTCGCCTGGGTCATGGCGATGCCGTCCTGCTCCGCGCCGTTGTAGTCCGGGTTCCGCTTGATGCCGATCTTCTCGGCCGACTGGATGAGTTTCTCGAAAAAGGGCGTGATCTGGGGGGAGTCGGTGACCTTCAGCAAGCCGTCGCGGCCGCGGAATTCGTCCGAGCCGCCCTCGTAGGATTCCATCTTCTTGAACAACGGCAGGACGTCCTGATAGCTCCAGCCCCGGTTGCCGAGCTGGGCCCAGTGGTCGTAGTCCTGCCGCTGGCCGCGTACGAAGACCATGCCGTTGATCGAACTCGATCCGCCGAGCATCTTGCCGCGCGGCACCTCGATCCGGCGCTGGCCGCTGCCGTCGTCGGGCTCGGAGCTGTAGCACCAGTTGACCGCCGGGTTGTCGATCAGCTTGGCGACGCCGATGGGGATGCGGGACCAGAGGTAGTTCGACCCCTCGGTGCCGGCCTCGAGGCACAGCACGCGATGGTCGCCGCTGGCGCTCAGGCGGTTGGCCAGCACCGACCCGGCCGACCCGGCCCCGACGACGATGAAGTCATAGGTATTCGATTCCATGGCTCGTTTCACTCCCATTCCCCGGATTCTTGTTCGACGCTTTCATAGAATAACGCGGCGCGCAATTTCGTGCAGCTTGCGGCGCCAGGTGGTCGCCCGAGAGGTGAATTTTGCGGGTGTTCTTCGATCTTTGGTACAAGGGTATTGCGGCGTGTTGCGGCCGTGGCCGGTTTCTGTCGTGACCAAACCCAAGGGAGACATTCATGGATTTCGGAACCTTTCTGCTGCTGCAGACGCCGACGGCGCGAAGCCCGGAAGAAATCTTCGCGCGCGGCACCGAAATCGCGCAAACGGCGGATGAGTTAGGGTTCGAGAGCATCTGGTGCGCCGAGCATCACTTCTCCACCTACGGCTATCTGTCACGGCCGCTGCAATACGCGACCCATCTCGCGAGCAAGACCGAGCGCATCCGCGTCGGCTCGGCCGTGGTCGTGCTGCCGCTGCATCATCCGCTTATCGTCGCGGAGGAGATCGCCACCGCCGATCTGTTGAGCGGCGGACGGCTGGACGTGGGGCTTGGCCGCGGCTATCAGCCTTACGAGTTCGAACGGCTCGGCCACACGCTGGACGAAAGCCGCGACCGGTTCGAGGAAGGCGTCGATATCCTGCTCGCTGCGTTCAAGGGCGAACCGTTCGGATACGACGGCAAATACTACAATTTCGACGAGACCAGCGTGTTTCCGACCCCGAAACAGGATCCGCACCCGCCGATCTGGGTCGTCGGCCAGAGCGCGGAGTCGATCGTGGCGACCGCCCGGCGTGGGTTTAATCTCGTGTCCGGCGGTTTCGGCGTGCCGATCGAACGGTTGCGCGAGTTCCGCAAGGTGTTCGACGAGACGATTACCGATTCGGCGGTGAAATCGAAGATCCGGGTCAGCACGCAGCGCCCGGTCTATGTCACGCATGACGAATCCGAATTGCCGGAAATCGTCGAGCAGGCGCGCTGGAACATGCGGGTGACCCTCAGCCTGCGGCAGGGGCTGCAGCGGGTCGAGAAGGGCCGTGCGATCGCGGTGCCTTTCGACAATGAGCCTAGCACCGAGGAATTGCTGGAGCGGTATTTCGTCATCGGCACGCCGAAGACCTGCATCGCCCGGCTGGAGGAAATCCGCGACGCGATGCAGATCGACCATTTCAACGCGAGCTGCTGGTTCGGCGACCTTTCCCAGGATCAGGTGCTGAACTCGATGAAGCTGTTCGCCGAAGAGGTCATGCCGGCCTTCCAGTAACGGGGCCGCTGCGCGAACCGCGCGGCCACGTCAGCGTTTGAGCACGCCCCAGTACCAAAGCAGCAGCATCGCGAACAGGCCTTCCGCCGCCATGACGATGAGTGCTGTCGGTAGTCCGAAACTCTCGGCGAGCCAGCCGATGTTCAGGAACCCCAACGGCCCGGTTCCGATACAAAGTGCTAAGACTCCCATTACGCGGCTGCGATACTCCGCCGAGGCGTTCATATAGGTCAGCGTGCTTTGCATCGACGCGAACCCGGCCATGGCGACGCCGATGGCGGTCAGCGTCAGGGATGCCGCGATGAAGGAATGGTGCGGCCCGCCGGCGACGGCGGCAAGTATCCCGAGATAGAGAATGGCGGCGAGGCACCCGGTCGCGCCGCCGACGAATATCCTGCCGTAATAGGCGGGTTTCGCGATCACGGCGAGGGTCATGCCGGCAACGAAAGCGCCCGCACCTTCGAGACTCGACAGAAACCCGACCAGCGATGGGGTAAGGCCAAGCTGTTCCCGCCCCAGGATCGGGATCATCGAGGTGAACGGAAAACCGAATATATTGATGACGATCGTGACCGCCAGCACGCGCCGCAGTTCCCAATTGCCGAGCGCGAAGCGGATGCCGGCGGCAAGGTCGCGGATCAGCGACGGCGTGACGGTGCTGATCGTCTGAGCCGGCAGACGCACCCAGAAGATCAGCAGCAATGCGGTGACGTAAACGGCCGTGCTCAATGCATAGACGCCGACGATGCCGAACCATTGCAACATCACGCCGCCGATGAAGGGGCCGAGCATGCGGGTCGCGCTGTTGGTCGCCGAATCGAGGCTCATCGCGGCCGCGAGATTCGGTCCCGCGACATCGCCGATGAGGCGGCGGCGCAAGGGCAGGTCCGTTGCCCAAAACAGTCCGCTGAACACCGACGCGATCGCGATATGTCCGAAGGCAAGTTCGCCGGTATGGGCCAGGAACGCCATGACCGCCGCGACGGTCAGGATCATGACGATGGCGCCGATGAGGAACGCCTTCCGGTTCACGCGGTCGGCGATGCCGCCGATGATCGGGCCGCCGAAGGTAAGCGGCAAACCCCAGAGCATCGGCACAAGTGAAACCAGGAAGGGCGAATCGGTAATCTCGAAGGTGTAGACGCCGAGCGCGAGGAGTTGGAACCACCGGATAAACCCCGTCAGCGCGCCGACAAACCAGATGCGCAGGTAGTTCGGGTCACCCAGCAGGGCCGGAACCCCGCTTTTCCCGGGCGCGGGAGCCGCCTCCGCGCTCACGGGCCGGGATATCCGGCAGGCGGAAGTCGACGGGCATTCCCGGGCGCGATAGGCTGAGTCCCGTAAGGACGGAAACGGACAACGGTCTCAGCCGACAAGATGATTTCGGAAGCTGCGCTCAAAGCGAAAATCAAACCCCTGATCGGCCTGGTGCTGGTCGGTGCGGTCGTCCTGCTCGTCTACGAAGTATTCTATTGGTTTACCCATGTTTACGAAAACGATGTGCGGGTCCAGACCGAATTCACCGACATATCGTCGCGGATCGACGGCAAGATCGAAAAGATCTTCGTTGCCGAGGGCAGTCCGGTGTCCAAGGGCCAACTGATCGTCACGCTGGAACATGACGACGTCCGGCTTAACATCGAGGGGCTGGAAACCGATCTCGCGCTGGAACAGGGCAATCGCGCCCGGCTTCAGATCGAGCGCGACGCCTTCGAGGATGAGCTGCGGACCAAGCTCGCGACGCAGCGCGAAAAAATCCGCTCATTGGAAGTGGAGCTGGCGTCCGTCGACGACCGTTTGGTCCTGGCGCGCAAGGATCTGTCGCGAACGAATGTGCTGGTCGGCCGGAAGCTCAGGCCCGAATCCGTCTTGATCGCCGAACAGGACAAGACGCTGGTGCTCGAAGGGCGCGCCGATCTGCTGCGGGCGAGCATTTCGGTCGCCAAGCGGGAGTTGGAACAGCTCAACGCCACCCGGCGGCAGCTGCAGGTCATCGACAACAAGATTCAGGTCTCGTTCATCCATGAGAACAAGATCAGGGACGAGATCAAGAAGCAGGAACTGCGCCTGAAGCATCGCCACATCACCAGTCCGATCGACGGGATGGTCGGCAAGATCCACCGGTATAAGGGCGAATATGTCGAGGACGGTATCAACATCCTCATGCTGCACGATCCCAAGCTCTATTGGATCGAAGCCTATGTGGCGGAAAGCCGGATACGCCATGTCCGTCCCGGACAGGAAGTGCTGATCGATCTGGAAGCTTATCCGTTCAGGGATTTCCACGGCCGCGTCCGTCAGGTCGGCAGCGTTACGACGGGCGGTGCCGAGAACGGTAAGGCCAGCCAGACGAGACTCAACAGTGCGGTCGAGCGGGTGCCCGTGCGAATTTCGATCGACAATCCGCCGCCGGTCATCACGCCGGGGATGCGCGGGAGTGTGAATATCCGCATCTACGATAACATCAAGCTCTGGTCCCGCTAGAGGGTTCCCGCGCTGGATTTTTGACCTGTCGGGCACGGCCCATCAAACTGAGGGGGACGTCACGCCGCCACAGCAAGGATCGGTGAAGCGCATGAAGATCGATGACATCAGCCTGACGCTGTTCGAATGGGCGGGCATCCCGTCCACCACTTACGGGCGTCATACCGGGGAATTCGCCGGCAGCAGCCAGCTCGGTCTGTTGACCGTTCGGACGGATGAAGGTGTCGAGGGCCACGCCTTTCTCGGCGCCGCCAGCCGGCCCGCGACGCTCGACGCGCAATCGCTCGTCGATCAATTGAAGCCGCTGGTGATGGGCGCCGATCCGCTCGACCGCGAACGGCTTTTCCGCGCCATGTGCAGCCGTCTCCGCGCCACGACTTACCGCACGGTCGGCGCCGTCGACGTGGCACTCTGGGATATCGCGGGCAAGATCGCCGGACTGCCGGTATACCAACTGCTCGGCGCGGCGCGAAGCAGCATCCCCGCTTACGCCAGTTCGCCGGTCCTGCCGGAGAAAAGCGCCTATGTCGACCAGGCGCTCGAGCATCAGGCCGGGGGCTGGGCCGCTTACAAGATTCATCCTCCAACGCAATGGCGGCTCGATATCGAGGTCTGCCAGGCGGTGCGCGAGGCGGTTGGCGGCGACTATACGGTGATGCTCGATTCCACCTGGTCCTACGGTTTTCCCGAGGCGCTGCGCGTCGGCAAGGCGATCGAGGAGATGGGCTATTACTGGTATGAAGACCCGCTCGCCGAGGACGATATCTACAACTACGTCAAACTGCGCGCGCTGCTCGGCATTCCGATCCTGGCGACCGAATACGCGCCGAGTGGGTTTACCGGCTACGCGCCGTGGATCATGCATCAGGCGACCGACTATCTGCGCGGCGACGTGGCCGTGAAGGGCGGCATCACCGCCTGCGTCAAGGCGGCCCATCTCGCCGAGGCGTTTCACATGAATTTCGAAATCCATCACGGCGGCAACTCGCTGAACAATGTCGCGAACCTGCATGTCGCGCTCGCGGTCGAGAATTGCGAGTTCTTCGAGGTCCTGCTGCCTGACGAGTCGCAGAAATACGGCCTCGTCGCGGATATCGAAGTGGATGCACAGGGTCTCGTGCATGCGCCGGATGGGCCGGGACTAGGTGCGGAAATCGACTTCGACTTGATCAAGAACAAGACCGTCGCGGAGCTTCGCTAGACGATGATGTCATGCCGGGTTGGCGAGTAGTGAAGCGGAGGCTGCTTTGTCTGGCGGCGGTCTTCGCTGGGATGGCCGGGACCGCATCCGCCATCGAGTTGACGTTGCCGGTCGCGTGTACGCCCGGCGATGATTGTTGGATCGCGTATCATGTGGATCTGGCGGCGGGGCCGGATATCCGGGATTTCGCGTGCGGCGCGCGGACCTATGACGATCACAAAGGCGTCGATTTCGCCATACGGGACTACGCGGCGATGCGGCGGGGCGTTGCCGTTCTGGCGGCGGCGCCGGGCGAGGTGGAAGCGACCCGGGATGGCATGAAGGACGTCAACTTCCGCGCCATCGATCCGAAATCGATCGCCAAGCGCGAGTGCGGCAATGGCGTATTGCTGGATCACGGCAATGGCTGGACCACGCAATACTGTCATATGCGGCGCGGCTCGGTCGCGGTGAAACGCGGGCAACGCGTGACGGCGGGTCAAACACTCGGCAAGATCGGCTTAAGCGGCAAGACGACCTTTCCGCACCTCCATTTTCAAACCAAGCACAACGACACGGTGATCGATCCGTTCCTCGGCGTCGACCGGTCCGCCGGGTGCGGCGGTACGCCCGCGCCGATCTGGACGGCCGAGACCGTCCGACAGCTTCCTTACCGCCCGGTCGAAATCTACAACGCCGGCATCTCCAATTACCGGCCGGACCCCAAGGTGATCCGAAACGGGACTTTTCTCCCGTGGCTGACCGGCCTGACCGACGATACGGTTTATCTGTGGGCCGATGTGTTCGGCGTGGAGAAGGGGGACTCCTTCGTGTTTTCGCTTCGCGATGGCGAGGGCAGGCTGTTGTACGAACAACGCCGCACCGCGCCCAAACGCGGCAGCCGCGGTTTCCTCTCCGTTGCCCGCAGGGTCCCCGGTGCGGCCCGTCTGCGGAAAGGATTGCGCGGCACGGTGACCGTCGAACGCAAAATGCCCGGCGGGACGCACACGGACCGCATGACCGTGCGGTCGAAGGACCGCTGACGCAGTCGTGACGCAACAAGCCCCTTGAGCGTGCGGAGGGGAACGGTAAGAATGAATTCCGACGCCGGGGAAACACGGCAAAGTTGATCGTCTGTGACGAATGACGAAAAAGATACGTATACGGGGAGAAATCGATCCATTCGTGCTTGTCGGCGATGGGCCTTGGTCCATCGGGCGCGGCGACGATAACGATCTGGCGTTTCCGAACGATCCGTATTGTTCGCGCAAGCAGGCCGTCATCGCGCGCGACGGGGATCGGTATTTTATCGAATGCCTGTCCGACAATACGCCGATGACGGTGAACGGCGATCCGGTGACCGATCGGTCACCGCTCGACGATGGCGCCGAGGTCGTCTTCGCCGGGCAACACCTCACCTTGGAGGGAGAGGCCCTGGCGGGGTCGCCACCCACATCGGTCATGTCCGCACCGAAAACGGCGTTGGCTTCGCCTCCGACCACCGCATCGCCCTCGACCACCGGGTCGCCAACCACCGGCGTTTCAGGCGGCATCGGGTCGGAGGATACCGGGACACCCGCAGCCGCAAGCGCGCAGCCCCCCGCCACCGGGAAGCCCGGTCTCGCCCCGGCGGCGACGTCTTTCGTGCAGAGCCTCGACGACCTGACGTCGGAGGATTTCAGCGGCCCGGTCACGGTGCAGCACGATATGAAGATCGGCCGGACGGTGCCCGCCGGGAATATCCAGCTCGATCATCCGACGGTTTCCCGCGAGCACGCAATTCTCAAGGTGCAGGGCGACCGTGTCTTCCTGCGGGACCTGGGAAGCACGAACGGAACCTTCGTGAACGGCGTCCGGGCGACCAAGGGGTTGCTGCTTCAGGTCGGCGACCGCATCAACATCGGCCCGTTCAGCCTCAAATTCGACGGACAGCAGATTTCGGGGGAGCCGCGGCAAGAGGGTGTCAGCCTGACCGGACACGCCTTGTCGAAGGACGTGCGTGACAATACGTCCGGCGAACCGCTTCGCATCCTGGACAACGTGTCCGTCGATATCGCGCCGCGCGAGTTCGTGTGTCTCTTGGGGCCCAGCGGATCGGGCAAATCCACATTGATGAATGTCCTGTCGGGCCGGTCGGCCCCGTCCGAAGGCCGGGTCTTCGTCAACGAATTGGGACTGCATGAGAATTTCGACGCCTTGAAGCCGGATATCGCGATGGTGGAGCAGCATAACGTGCTGCATGAAGGGCTGACGCTCGAGCAGGCGCTGGGTTATGCGGCCGAATTGCGTCTGCCCTACGACCTGCCGAGCGACGCGCGGTCGGAGATCGTGTCGAAGGCGGCGGAAAACGTCGAGCTGGGCGACCGTCTCGGCAATCAAATCGCGACGCTGAGCGGCGGCCAGAAGAAACGGGCCAGTCTGTCGAGCGAAACGCTGAACCGGCCGGGGCTTCTGTATCTCGACGAGGTGACCAGCGGTCTGGACGAACAGACCGACTGGGAACTCATGCGCCTGCTGCGCCAGATGGCGGACGACGGCATGACGATCGTCTGCGTCACCCACACCCTCGCCAATGTGGAGGCGTTCTGCCACAAGGTGGTGGTCATGGGCAGTCCCGGCGTGATGACCTTCGCGGGGACGCCGAGCGACGCCTTGGCCTTCTTCAAGGTGAAGACGTTGGGAGGAATCTTCGGGCGGTTGCGCGAAGAGCCGTCCGCGACATGGCGCAGCCGTTTCCAGGATTGGGCCCGCGAGCGCGGCATCGCGGTGTCGGACCCGCCGCCCGTCGACGGACCGGCGGAACATCATGCGGGTCAGAAGGCGGACCTTCGGCGCCGCCTGCAGGAAGGCGTCCGGCAATGGGCGATTCTCAGCCGCCGCAATCTGCGTTTGATGCTGGCGGACCGGAAGAACCTGGCGATCGCGGCGCTGCAAAGCGTGCTGATCGGCGTTCTCGTCGGGTATGTGTTCGGCAGCATGGGGGCCGGGTTTGCGCGGATCGGTTCGCAGACGGCGCTTTTGTTCCTCCTCAGTATGTCGGCGCTGTGGATCGGCTGCAGTTCGGCGTCCAAGGATATCGTCGGCGAGGCGGCGATCTTCCGCCGGGAGTATGACGTGAACCTGTCGGCCTTCGCCTTCGTGCTGTCCAAGTTCACCGTCACCGGCATGCTGACCACGGTGCAGGTCCTCGTGGTTTACTTCCTGACCGGTTTTCTGGCGGACGACATGCCGGGTGCCGGGGTGATGCAGTTCCTGATCCTCGTCGCGACCGGTTTGGCGGCGGTCGGCCTCGGTCTCTTGATCTCGTCGCTGGCCAACACGCGGGATCAGGCCACGACGATCGTTCCGCTCGTGTTGATCCCCCAACTGATTCTCGCCGGCGGGCTGGTTCCGACGCTACCGGGCGGGGCGCAGTTCCTGGCCGAGATCGCGGTGACCGGGTATTGGGCGGTGGAAGCGCTGACGGATATGTTCATTCGGATCGACGGCCCGATCTCGACCTTCATCCCCGACCTGCGGCGCACCGCCGTGATGGAGTCGACGAGCGTCTTCCTCGCCTTCCCCGTCATTATTCTGCATTGTCTGGTGTTTCTGTTCGCGGCCTGCGCGATCACGGCGTCCCGGTATCGCCGCAAGGGCTAGGCGCACTGGCCGCGGTCGAACCGAGGCTCACTGCGGCGGCGCGTATAGTCCGTAGAGCCGCCATTTGCGCTCGACCGAAACCGCGCCGGAGTACCAAAGCTCCCCATTCACGGTGCCGGTGAAGGTGATCTTCCGCAGGCCCCGGCATTCGTTCGACAGGATGTAGCGCATGTTCCGGGCGAGCTTGCCGAAATCGCCGCGGTCCGATTCGAAGTAACCGCCATCCGGCGCGCGGATCTCGACCGCCGACACGACGCCGCATTTGATGAGATAGCCTTTGAGTTCCTTGTTCGGCCCGCCGGACACGATAAGGCGGGGTTCGGCGGCCGCGGCCGCGCCGAGCAGCAATCCCGAAACCAGGATTGCCGCCGCGGCGCCGCGCGCCACTACCGATACTAAGTGATGGACCAAGATCCATCCCCTTGCTGACACATCCGAACCGATTCCGTGTCGGTCGTATTGTCCGCATAGGTGACCTGTTGCTCGACGGTCTTGCACTGTTGCTTGGCCGCGATCTGGACCGTTTCGGCCGCCGCCGGTACTTTCTGATCGTTCTGCGCAACGGCGTAGCCGGTGGACCGCAGCCCCTTTGCGAACACATAGCCCGAGCCGGCGCCGTCCTGCGCGATCAGCATCCAGTCCGGCTTGTCCTGCACGCGTCCGACGACGTGGACGTCCTGGCCGCGTGTGAGTTTCGCGCCCACGGTCTGATAGTCGGTACCCGGACCGCCGCGCACGTTCAGCGCGTTGCTGGTGACCTTATAGGTCTCGCCGACGAGGTCGAGCGGCGGCGTCACCTTCACCTTGCTCTTCAGGACCGGGATCGATGTCTGGACCGGCTTGGTGGTCTCGTCTTTCACCGTCACCTTGCCCTTCACGCCGGTTTTGGGGTTGCTCCAAACGCGCGGCGCGCTGTTCGGCGAACTTTTCGCCAAGGCCTGCGACGTTTCCAGAGCCAATTGCTGCTTGTCGGCATCATCCAGCCGTTTGCCGATCCGGTTGCCGATGAACCCGCCGATACCCGCGCCGACCAGTCCGCAGACCGCTCGATATTTACCGCTACAGAGCAAGGCACCCGCGGCGCCGCCTCCGGCGGCCCCCAATAACGTTCCGAGTGTTTCCTTGTTTTGTTCGAGCGTTTGGCAGCCGGCAAGCGCAATCGTGCAACCGACGACTACCCCGAGTGATTTTCTCATCTGTACCCCTTTGCGCTTCTAAGCGAATGTTTCATCGAAACAAGATCTTCATCGTTACCGGCCCGAATTTGAGTTCGTCGCCATTGCCGGCAATTTCGGAATAATTCGGCCGAACGGTGCGTCCGTTCAGGGATGTTCCGTTGGTCGATCCTTCGTCCCGCACATACAACAGGCCGTCCTTGGCGTAGAGGCTCGCGTGCGAGCGGGACACTTCGTCATTGTGGATGGCGAATCGCGAGTCCGGCGGTTCGCGGCCGACTGTGACCCCGGTCAGCAGGTCGCCCTTGTCGATTTGCAGTTTGTGCGAATTTCCGGCGGCGTCGTAACCGTCCAGCGTCAGGCCGAATCGGGGCAGTGACCCCGTATCGGTGGCGGTCGGCTGCGCCGCGGCTTGCGATGCGCGGGCGGTCCTTCCGGCCGGCGCGCCCCGCATCGAGCGCGAATACCGTTCGACGAGCTGCACGACCTTCTCGCGCGGCCGGCGTAGGGCGACCACTAAAAGCGCCGCCAGGACGACGAAGGCCGCGATGCCGATCAGGATGGAATTGCGCAGCATTTCCTGGATCTGATCCTCGCGCGACAAGCAGCGCTCATCGGTCGAGTCGTATGAAATTTTGCGCTGGTTCAGAACTTTGATCAGTTCGCTGACGTTCGACGAGAAGAATGCGCCCGGGGCGACGACAAAGGATTTCCCGATCTTCTTGGTGCTGAGCCGCGTGTTGACGCCGATGACGCGCCGGCATTCGTCGAACAACGGTCCGCCACTGTTTCCCCAGCTGATCTCCGCATTGTGCTGTACCAATTCGATCGGCGTGCGCCGCCAACTGCCGACATAGCTCCGGCTTAAGACACCTGCGGTGACGGTAGCGTCCGACAGGATATCCCGGCTGCCCTTGATGTTGTTCTGATTCGCCGCACCCGGATAGCCGACCGCGAACACCGCCTCGCCCTTTCTCGGTAAAATCTCCGCTAAGGTGGTGGGTTCGAAATCGCCGGGATTGGTGACCTTCAGGATGGCGAGGTCGCGCTCCGACGACGCCCAGACGATCCGGGCGTTCGGATTGCCCACCACCGACCGGATCGCGACCGAGTTGCCGTCCGGGTTCACGTAGAGTTTTCGGCCCCGGCTGATGACGTGATGGTTGGTCGCGATGTAGCCTTGGTCGTTGATGACGAATCCCGATCCGCTTGTACCGCGCGTGAGATTGAAGACCTGAACGACGCCCTGCTGCTTGTCGGCCTCGTCGAAGGCCAGGGCAGGGAAGGAAAGCGCGATGGCGGCGAGCGTCAGGATGATGAATCTGCGGATCACGATGTCTATCCTTCCAAGACCTTCAAGGTCAGTTTGACGCCGCCCAATTCGATCACGTCATTGGTTGCGACATTCGCCAAGCCGCCGTCGGCGTCGAGCGTCTCGCCGTTGATGCGCGTGCCGCCGGTCGATCCCAAATCCTCCAGATACAGGCGGTTGTCACGCACCATGATGCGGGCATGCCGTCGGCTGACCGTATCGTCCGCGATCACCATGTCCGCCATGTCGGGATTGCGGCCGAAGACGACGCCGTTGGCCGACTTGATGAGGTCGCGGCCGGACACACGCAGCGCCAGCGGCGCGCCGGCCGCGTCGGTGCCTTCCAGCAGGCAGTCGTTGAAACGGGCGTTGGCCGCTTCGATCTCCGCTTCGGCATTCCGCAAGTCGCGTTTTCGTTTCGACCAGAGGAGGAAGGACAGGATCAACAGTGCCAGGACCGCGATACCGCCGTAGATCATATAGCGCTTGCGTTGCTCCTGCTCCGCCTCGAGCGCCTTGCTTTTCTCGTCTACGCGCTGGCTGAGGCCTTCCACGGCCTTGGTCGTGTCCTGCTTGACCCTTTCGGCTTCTTTCTTGGCCTTTTCCTTTTCCTTATCGGCCTCGGCGGCCTTCTTCTCGGCTTCCTTGGCTTTCTTCTCGGCCTGTTTCGCTTTCTGTTCGGCCGCCTTGCGTTTCTTCTCGGCGGTTGCCGCCTTGGCGCTCGCGGCCTTCTCCTTGGAAGCGGCCTCGGTCTTGCAGTCTTGCGCCGCGACGGACGGCGTGACGCCGGCGTCGCGCAGTATGGCGACGATCCGCGCCGACGCGATGAGTGAAACTTTCGGTTCGATGATATGGGGTTTCCACAGGTCCTCGTCGGACTTGGAGGGCGCGCGCGCCACCATCCCGGCCACACGGGCGCAGGCGTTCAGCGCCGGCCCGCCGTAGGCGCCGCGGCCGGCGGCTGCGAACAGCACCGCGCCGGCGTCGCTCGCCGTGTCCACGACGGCGCGGACGGGATCGCCTTTTTCCTGGACCGCGGCGATGAAATCCGGCCGCTCGGGTCCGAACAGACTCCACCCGCGTTCCGGTTCCGGACCGGACGCCCAATACCCCTTGATGGAAAGCACGTCGGATTTCGATGGGGCGACGGCGGCGAAGGTCGCGGGGGAGACGCCGTCCTTCGGGGCCGTAGAAACACGCAATATGGCGAAATCGATGTCGTCCGGCATCTTCACGATCGACGCCGGGCGGCGTTCGCCGTCGCTTCCGACAACCAAAATCTTGTTCTGCCGCCGCAGGAGATGACCTGCCGTCACGACGGTGCCGGCGCCGTCGACATAGAAGCCGCTGCCCTGATTGACGAGGTCCTGATCTTCGAAGGCTAGGATTTGAACGACGGCGGCATCGTTGGTTTGCGCCGCCACGCCGACGGCGGAGCACACCCAAAACACGAAGACGGCAAATAACATTGCCATCCTGCCGCGCACGGATGCCGGAACTCTCCCCACTGTCTCATGCCCCTCTTCGCGTTTCTTGTTTAGGATTATAGACGTGACGTTCGAGTGCTTGAAACCCCGGCATGAACAAAAAACGATTTAGCGCAGTTGGTTTATGCCGGATGCCGGTAACCTTGAGGACGGCACCGAACAGTGCTTAAACTTAAGGATTACGGTAGAAAAAGGCGTCCATGTTGGGCGTGAACGGTTGGCGGCCCGCTTATGGAACCAGGCGATCAGAACGACTCCGGCAACGGCCCATCCGAAACGATCCGGATTCGGGAGCAGACACTGCCGGCCGGTTACCGGCTTCACGAATATGTGATCAGCAAGGTTATCGGGTCGGGCGGCTTCGGCGTCACGTATTTCGGTCGTGACACGAACTTGGACAAAGCGGTTGCTATCAAAGAGTATTTCCCGTTCAGCCTCGCCTCGCGCTATGACGATCAGTGGGTCGCCCCGAACACGACCGTCCAGGACGACCAGAGCGAATACGACTGGGGCCTGTCGCGTTTCATCGACGAAGCGCGGACACTGGCCAAGTTCGAACACCCCAACCTGATCCGGGTGGTGCGGTATATCGAGGAAAACGGCACCGCCTATATCGTGATGGATTTCGCCGAGGGCCGTCCGCTGTCGACGGTCGTGAACGAGGACGGGTTGCTGTCGGAAGATCAGCTCAAGCCGATGCTGCTGCCGTTGCTGGACGGGCTGTCGCTGGTCCATGCGGCCGATATGCTGCACCGCGACGTGAAGCCGGAGAACATCATCATCCGCTCGGACGGCACGCCGGTACTGATCGATTTCGGTGCGGCGCGGCAGGCCATCGGGTCGCGCAGCCGTCCGATATCGACGATCCTGACGCCCGGCTACGCGCCCTACGAACAGTATTTCTCGTCCGGCAATCAGGGTCCGTGGACCGATATCTATGCCTTGGGCGCGGTGAGCTATGCGTGTCTCACGGGCGAAGCGCCGCACGAGGCGGTGCAACGCGCCGTCGAAGACCCGACGACACCCACGGTCGAAGCGGCCAAGGGGCGGGGATCGAAACAGTTCCTCGAGGCGATCGACTGGGCCATCCGCCCGCGCGAGGGCGATCGGCCGCAATCCGTTGCCGACTGGCGGGCGGCGCTGGAGGGAGGGACGGTCGCCGCCGCCGCGACCTCCGCGCCGACGCAGCGCATGCCGTCCGGCGGCGGACCTGCCCCGGCGCAGCCGACACCGATGCCGGTAAAAGAGAAAACGTCCGGTTTCTCGGGCCTGCAGTTGGCGGTCGTTCTCGGCGCGCTCGCCGTGGTCGGCGGCGGCGGGTATTTCGCCTGGGACCTGACCACGAAGAAAGGCGGCTTCGTCAATCAGGAGCAGGTCCGGTCCGATCCGAAGCCGCCAGCGGAAAAGGTCGAGAAACCGAAGGAGCCCGCGAAGCCCAAGGTCGTCGAGCGGACGCCGCCCAAGGCACCGGCCCAGCCGCGTGTAACGCCGCAGCCACGGGTGACACCGCAACGGACGCCCCCGCCCCAGCAGCAACCGCGTACGCCGACCAGGCCGCAGGTGAGTCCGGAACAGAAGGCGCAGGACAACGCGAATTTCGCGAAGGCGCAATACATCGGCACACCGGAGGCGTATGCCCTGTATCTTCGGCTGCATCCGGCGGGGTTGCATGCCGCGAAGGCGAAGCGCCGCACCCGCTGACGCGGGCTGGCGAATCCATATTCAAGGGAGAGCAGCACATGAGCGGCGATACCAAGAAGCCCGGCGATTTCTTTTCCGGCCCGACGCGGCGCGCCACGCAGCCGGGTGCCGATGCGGGGAAGTCGGATCCCCTGCGGAACCAGACGCGACGGGTCGATAGCCCGCCGCAACGGCCGGCCCGCCCGGGGAGCGCCGGCGCCGCCGGTCCGGACCTGAGTTCCGCGACCCGCGTCTGGCGCCCGGGACAGGATGCGGGCGGGGGAGCCGATCCAAACGCCGACACCGCGCCGTCGCAGACCGCCGACGACTTCGTCGTTGGGTGGCTGGTCATCGTCGACGGCCCCGGTCAGGGCAACGGCCTGCCGCTCGGCTACGGTTGGAACAGCATCGGCCGCGGCGACGACCAGCGCGTCCGGCTCGATTTCGGCGACGATGAGATCGCGCGGGACACGCAATGTGCGGTCGCCTATGACGGTAAGAACCGTAAGTTCTTCATCCAGCATGGCGGCGGCTCCAACCTGACCTATGTCGGGGATGCGCCCGTGCTGGCGCCCCAGGAACTGTCGGCGGATGCGACGATCTCGATGGGGGCGACGACCCTTCGGTTCGTCCCGTTCTGCGGCGACGGCTTCGATTGGGTCGACCTGGGCAACGGCGACGCGCCGTCCGAATGACCAAGACGTCCTTTTCCGGGCAAATCCCCGGAGCGCGCGAGTATCAGGAGGATTATGCCGCGATCCGTGATGACATCGCGGACGGGGGTGGCTGTTTACTGCTGATCTGCGACGGCATGGGCGGGCATGCCGCCGGCGATGTGGCCAGCAAGACCGCCGCGCGCGCCTTCCTCGATCTTTACAACGAGCACGGCGCCGGCGATCCGACGGAGTGGCTGCCCCAGGCGCTCCACGCGGGGAATTCATCCATCGCCGCGGCGGTCGCCCAGAACGAATCCCTGAAGGATATGGGCACCACCTTGCTGGCCTGCGCGATCCGGGACGGCACCGTGACGTGGATCAGCGTCGGCGACAGCGTCCTGTATCACGTCCGGAAATCCGCCGTGGCGCTGTGGAACGAAGATCATTCCATGGCGCCGGTGCTGGATCAGCTCGCCGAGGACCAGCAGATCACCCGGGAAGAGGCGTTGCACGATTCCCGGCGAAACTCGCTTCGCAGCGCCTTGATGGGAGACGACATTCCGTTGATCGACCTGCAGAGCAAGGAGGGTGCACTGAAGCCCGGCGATGTTCTGCTCGCGGCGTCGGACGGCATCCTGACACTCGATACCGGGGAAATCGCGAATCTGACCGGGCGCCACCGCGCGGCGGGCGCGAAGTCGGTGGTCGATGCGCTGCTGAGCGCGGTGGAGGCCAAGAACCTGCCACATCAGGACAACGCCACCATCGCCGCCTACGTCCATGAACAGGGTAAGTCCGGCGGATTTTTCAGGTCGCTTTTCGGCGGTTGAACGGTTTTCCTGGTCCGCCTGTTCGGACAGGCCGCCGTATCCCCATTGGTAGTGCTTGACTTATTCCCTGGAAACCTCCATTTACCGGGCGCGGTACTCTCGCGATTGCGCGATTCGTCCGGCTTTATCGGGCGGTTATCATTTCGAGACCGCTTTTCGACATTCCGCTAACTCCAGGTGCGCGTGGGGACAGGCGACACGCCGATTTTCGATGCGGCCGGTCCATATCGGCCCCGACGCGGCGCACAAGGAGACTATCTTTTGACGACTTCGACTTTTTCTGCGCTCGGGCTTTCCGAGAGCGTGCAGCGTGCCCTCTCGGACGCGAATTACCAAACGCCGACGCCGATCCAGGCGCAGGCCATCCCGGCCCTGCTCGATGGTAAGGACCTGCTCGGTCTTGCCCAGACCGGAACCGGCAAGACGGCGGCTTTCGTCCTGCCGTTGCTGCAGCATCTCGGCGCGGACCGCCGGCATCTGATGCCGCGCGGCGCGCGCGCGCTGATCCTCGTGCCGACGCGCGAACTGGCCAATCAGATTTCCGACAGCGTCAAGATGTATGGCCGCCATAGCGGGCTGCGTCATACGGTCGTGATGGGCGGCGTCAGCCAGCGGGTGCAGGCCAAGGCGATGCAGCGCGGTGTCGACCTGCTGATTGCGACGCCGGGCCGGCTCCTCGATCTCGTGGAACAGCGCCGCGTCGATTTGCGCCGGGCCCAGCATCTGGTGCTCGACGAGGCCGACCGCATGCTCGACATGGGCTTCATCCGGGATGTGCGGAAAATTATCGATCAACTGCCGGAAACCCGGCAGTCGATGCTGTTTTCCGCCACCATGCCGCGCGATGTCGCGCGCCTGGCGAGCGACATTCTGACCGATCCGGTGCGTGTCCAGATCGCGGCGAAATCCATCGCCGTGGACCGTATTGACCAATGCGTCTATCACGCGGACGGACGCGGCAAGCGTAAGCTGCTGACGGCCCTGCTCGAGGATTCGGCGCTGGCCAGCGTCATCGTCTTCACCCGCACGAAGCGGGGCGCCGACCGCCTGTCCAAACAGATTGCGGCGACCGGTGTGCAGAGCGTCGCGATCCACGGCGACAAGACGCAGGGCGCGCGCGAGAAGGCGCTGGACAGTTTCCGGAAGGGCCGGTCGCGCGTCCTGGTCGCGACCGATATCGTGTCGCGCGGCATCGACGTCGACGACGTGTCGCATGTGATCAACTACGACCTGCCGCGCGATGCGGAAAGCTATGTCCATCGCATCGGCCGGACGGCGCGGGCCGGCGCGAGCGGCGTCGCGATTTCCTTCTGCGACCCCAGCGAGCGGGACTATCTCCGCGATATCGAACGGTTGATCAAACGGTCTTTGACGGTTGTCGGCGACGCGCCGCAGGCGGCGAACCAGGATCGGCCGGGAGCCGGGAAGCCAGGGGCTCGCAAGCAAGGAACTCGCAAGCCGGGAGCGGGTAAACCGTGGCGGGCGAAACACAAGAAATCGAAACCGAAAGGCTCGAAGCCGCAGGGACGGAAACACGGGTCCGCGCAATCGCCCTCGGCCGGTGCGGGCCAACCCGGTGCGAATCAGCCCGGCGGGAAACGGAACGGGCGGCCCAACCGCCGCCGTCGGCGCCGCGCCGCCTAGGCCGCGCCCTTCATGCCGCGCACCAGCCGGCCCGGCAACTCGCCGGTCGCTTCGCCGTTCCGGTAGACCGGTTTGCCGGCGACGATCGTCGCGGCGTATCCATCGGTCTTTTGGATCAGCCGCCGCCCGCCCGACGGCAGATCGTAGACCACCTCGGGCGCCCGCAGTTGCAGCTTGTCGTAGTCGATGACGTTGATATCGGCTTTCCGGCCGGGTTCAAGCAATCCGCGGTCGTTCAGTCCGATCGTCGACGCGTTATCGTGGGTCAGGCGTTTGATCGCCCAGGGCAGCGGCACGGTCTCGCCGCGCGTCCGGTCGCGGGTCCAGTGGGTCAGCAGATAGCTGATCGCGCTGGCGTCGCAAATGATGCCGACATGCGCTCCGCCGTCGCCGAGCCCGACCAGCGTATTCGGGTGCTGCATCATGTCGCCGACGGTATCGAGGTTGAAATAGGTGTAATTGCTGAGCGGCCGGTAGAGGATCGTCTTGCCGCCCTTCTCCAACAGCATGTCGTAGGCGAAATCGGCCGGGTCGCGTCCCGCCTTCGCCGCGAGCGCCGCGATGCTCTGCTCCGGCGCCGGCTCGTAGTTGGGCGGATCGCCCAACGGGAAGATGCGCTCCCAGTGCGAGACGCGATAGGCCAGTTTCTCGTCCGGACAGGATTCCGACATCAACTGCGCCCGGAAGTCCGCCCGCCTTAAGACGGCCAGTTTCTCGTCCAAGGGCAGGTCGGCGATCTTGTCCCAGCTGGGACGGCCGATGAACGGGTTCTGCGATATCTCGAACCCCAGCAGGATGCCCGTCGGGCGCGGCAATACCTGGCCGACGATTTTCGCTCCGTCCGCATTGGCGGCGGTGATTTGGCCCATGATGTCGCGCCACCATTCGGGATTCCGGTCCCGCTGCAGGATCGTGATCGACAACGGCCGCCCCGCGCGTTTGGCGATCCGGCGCAGCATCGCGAATTCTTCGTCCGACTCGTTGAAGTCGGAAATGACCTGCATCCAGCCGGAGCCGACGCCGCTGATCGCGCCCGCGATGTCGGACAGTTCGGCTTCCTCGGCCTCCAGCGTCGGGATCGCCTCGCCGGCCAGCGTCTGGTGGTTCAAGGTGCGCGAGGTCGAGAATCCCAAGGCGCCGGCCTCGATCCCGGCGGCCGCCAGCCGCGCCATCTTGGCCCGGTCGTCCGCCGTCGCCGGTTCCCGGTTCACGCCGCGTTGGCCCATCACGTAGACGCGGAGCGCAGCGTGCGGCACCTGCGTAACGACATCCAGGTCGTAGGGACGGGCGTCCAGGGTATCCAGATACTCCTCGAAGGTTTCCCAGTTCCACGGCAAACCGTCGGTGAGGACGACTTCGGGGATATCCTCGACGCCTTCCATCAGCTTGACCAGCATGTCGCGCTGTTCCGGCAGGCAGGGCGCGAAGCCGACCCCGCAATTGCCGATCATTGCCGTGGTGACGCCGTTCCAGGACGATGGCGTGATGTGGTTCGACCAGGTCACCTGCGCGTCGTAATGAGTGTGCAGATCGATGAAACCCGGCGTGACCATATGGCCCCGCGCATCGATCTCCTCGTCGCCTTTCGGCAGATTGGGGCCGATTTCGGCGATACGGCCGTTTTCTACACGGAGGTCCGCATCATAAGGCTCGCCGCCGGAACCGTCGTAAATCGTGCCGCCGCGAATGACGAGTGTGGAGGTGTCGGTCACTGCTCGGGTCTCCTTCCCATGGGGCGGCGAACCGGAGCGATCGATCCGGAGTTGCCGCGATCGTCCCGATAGCATCGGCGAAACGCCCATTTCTGGCAAGTTGTGGCCCACCAGTGGATATTCAGCTTTTAAGCATTGGTAAACCAAATACCCGTAAAATTTTAGACAAACCCCGGGAAGCAACCGATAGAAGCAATGCAGGATCACGGAAACACAATCGTCCGGCGTGCCGGATGGTTACGAAAGCCGGCCAATCGTGATCTGGCTCTGGCGGTGCTGATCCTTGCGCTGCTGGTATATAACTTCGTCGCGTATGACTTCGTCGACCGGTTCTTCCGCTTCACACGTGATTACGAGCATTTGGAGCTGGACGAATGGATGGCCGCGATACCGGCGCTGGCCGTTACGGCAGGTTGGTATTCCTGGCGGCGCTGGCGGGAAGAGGTCCGGCTGACGCGTAATCTGGCCGCCAATGTGGAAATCCTCGAGAACACGACGGAAAGTCTCACCGAGGCGAAAGGGGATGCGGAACGGGCCAGCCGCGCGAAATCCGAATTCCTGGCCAATATGAGTCACGAATTGCGGACACCCCTGAACGCCATCATCGGATTTTCCGAGGTGATCAAGGACGAACGGTTGGGGCCGGTCGGCACGTCGGCCTACGGCGATTATGCGGAAAAAATCCACGAAAGCGGTCTTCATCTTCTCGACCTCGTGAACGACATCCTCGACTTGTCGATGGTCGAAGCCGGCGCCGCGGACCTTGCCGACGAGGTCGTCGAGGTCTCCACGATCGTGGATGCGGCGGTCCGCCTGATCGGACAGACGGCGGCGAAACGGTCGCTCAAGATCGAAACCGACCTTCCCGACCGGTTGCCGATGCTGCGGGCCGATCCGCGCAAACTGCAGCAGATCCTGCTCAACCTGTTGAGCAACGCCATCAAGTTCACCCCGCCGCGCGGGCGTGTGCGCCTGAAGGCTTGGAACAGCGATGACGGCGGGTTCGTGATCCAGGTGGTCGATACGGGCATTGGGATTGCGCCGGAGGATATTCCGAAGGCACTCTCGCATTTCGGCCGGATCGGCAACGTGTTCACACGGCAACAGGGCGGCACGGGCCTTGGGTTGCCGCTCGCCAAGATGCTGGTCGAGCTGCACGGCGGATCGCTCGACCTGCAGAGCGCGGTCGGACATGGTACGACGGTCACGATCCGCTTGCCGTCGGCGCGGGTCGTCCAGTCGGGCGACTTATCGTCCACCGCATAGGCGGCGCGAGGCCCCTGTGGCGGGCTGTTCCCCGGCGGTGGTTTGCAGGTAGAGTGCCGTCCCGGCCGCATGCAGCGGCATGGGCTCGCTCGATCCACAACGCAAAGCCATCCCCATGAGCCGAATTCTCGAAGGCGTCCGTGTCCTGGACCTGTCGCAGTTCCTGGCCGGTCCGCATACCACGCTGCTGCTTGCCGGGATGGGCGCGGAGGTGATCCGCGTCGATAACCCCGGAACCGGCGACACGCTGTCCGGCGCGCCGGCCTATTTCGGGAAGGATGGCCCGTCCCTCGACCGCCGCGACGACAGTGATCTTGGTATTGCCTTCCTGAAACGGTCCCGCGCAAAGAAGTCGATCGCCCTCGACCTTAAGTCCGAGGACGGACATGCCCTGTTCCTGAAACTCGTCGAGAAGGCCGATGTGCTGGTGGAGAATTTCTCGGTCGGCGTGACCGAACGCCTCAAGGTCGATTGGCCGCGTCTTTCGGCGGTCAATCCCCGGCTCGTCTACTGTTCGATAACCGGTTATGGCAGCACCGGCCCCGACCGCGGCCGCCGCGGATACGACGTGACGACGCAGGCGATGTCTGGGTTGATGAGCATCACGGGGCATCCCGGCGGGCCGCCGACCAAGGCCGGCTCGCCGCTCGCCGATACGATCTCGGCCGGCTTCGCCTTGTCCGGCATCTTGGGCGCGCTCTACCACCGGCAGGCCACGGGGTTGGGTCAGTTCGTCGACGTTTCGATGGTCGACGTGCTGTTCTCGCTGTTGTTCGACGAGCCGCTCGACTGTTACCCGGCGCTTGGCATGGACTATCAACAAGGCAACCGCGTGATGCGCTTCTCGCCGTTCAATTCCTATGCCACGCGGGACGGCTGGATGGTGGTCTGCTGCGGCACGGATGCGATGTGGCGGGCGATCTGCGCGGTGATCGGTCGGGAGGATCGCGCCGACGATGCAGATTGGGGCAGCATGAGCTGGCGCGTCGCGCATAACGACGAAATCGATGCAATGCTCGGCGCCTGGACCCGGGAAAAGGCGACCGACGATGCCGTCCGGTTGATGACCGATGCCGGCGTCGTGGCCAGCAACGTTCACACGATCGACGATCTGCTGCAATGGCCGCACCTGCAGGCGCGCGGCATGATCGACACCGTCGAACACCCTGGGCTCGGCCCGTTGCCCGGCCTCAAAGCCGCGGGATTTCCGTTGAAATTCAGCGGTGCGGAAACCGGTTATGCGGGCGCGGCTGTATCCAGCGGAACCCACACGCGGGAGATATTGTCGGACTTGCTCGGCCTCGATGCGGCCGCGCTCGACGATCTTGCGGCGCGCTCGGTCATCTGAAAGCGCGGTTCACGAACGCTGTTTTTTCAGCCGTCCGTCCGCCGTCAGGGATCTTGCCGCTTGGCGAACCTGCAAGGTGAAGCGTTGCGCGGCGGCGGAGTGTTCGACCGACCGGCAGACCAGGTTCAGGGGGGCGGCCAGGCCGGCAGAACGCTTGATCGGCCGGTACACCACGCCCTCCATCTGTGATTGGCGCAGCGACGCCGGGACGAGGGTGATGCCGAGGCCCGCTGCGACCAGGTTGAGCGTGGAGACGATGCGCGGCGCTTCCTGTCCGATATTGGGATTGAATCCCGCCCGGTGGCAGGCCGCGATGATCGCATCGTAAAGGCCGGGTCCCGTGCGGCGGCGGTACAGGACCATCGGCTCGCCGCTGAGGTCGGACAGCGAGATCGGTTTGTCCCCCGCATCGGCCAGCCGGTGCGTGCGCGGCAGGGCCGCCAGCATCCGCTCGTTGAACAGCGGATGGATGCTCAGCCCCTCGGTTTCGGTGACCGGCGAACGGATGAAGGCGGCGTCCATCCGTTCGCTCCGCACCGCCTCGACCAGATCGGTGGTCCCGCCTTCCTCCAGCATGATCGACACCAGCGGGTTGGCCTCACGGAACGCGCTGATCTCCTTCGGCACGAAGGGATGGAAGGGCGCGGAACTGGTGAAGCCCAGGACGACGGCGCCTTGTTGCCCGCGTGCGGTCCGTTGCGCTCGGGCGACCGCCCGCTCCACTTGGTCCAGCACACCGCCGGCGTCCGCCGCGAAAGCGCGGCCGGCTTCGGTCAATTCCACGCCGCGCGGCTTCCGCCGCAGGAGCTGGACGTCGAGTTCGTCCTCGAGGGCGCGGAGCTGCTGGCTCAACGGGGGCTGCTGGATGCCAAGCCGTTCCGCGGCGCGGGTGACGTGTTCTTCCTCGGCGACGACAACGAAATAACGGAGATGGCGGAGTTCCATAACCCATATGTATTAGATATTAAAAACACAGTAATCATATATTAGACCATAGGCACGTTCAGCGCTACGGTTTCTCTGCCGTCACCCAGTCCCGCCGCGCGGGCCGCGACGCGCGTACCCGAATTCAATCCGCCATCCGGATAGGCCATTCAGAGGAGCCGCAGCCATGAGCGCGACCGACAGCAAGTTCACCATCGACGTAACGCCGGAGGGGGCCGAGGCCTTGTACCAGCGGATCGAGCGCACGCTCTCCACGGTTCGCAAGACGCTCGGCCGTCCGCTCACCTTGTCCGAGAAAATCGTGCTCGGCCATCTGGACGACGCGGGGACGCAAGACCTGGTGCCGGGAAAATCCTTCCTCGACCTGCGCCCTGACCGGGTGGTGTTCCAGGACGTGCTGGGTCAGAGCGGCATGTTGCAGTTCATGCAGACGCGGCGGGACCGGGTCGCCGTCCCCACCACGATCCACTGCGATCACCTGATCGAGGCGCGCAACGATGGCGCATCGGACCTGCGCGAATCGTTGGCCGAGAATGGCGAGGTCTACGATTTTCTGCGATCGGCGGCGGCAAAGTACGGCGCCGGGTTCTGGGGGCCGGGCGCGGGCATCATCCATCAGGTGGTGCTGGAGAACTACGCCATGCCCGGCGCGATGATCATCGGCACCGACTCGCATACGCCGAACGGCGGCGGGCTCGGGGCCTGCGCGGTCGGCGTCGGCGGCGCGGACGCGACCGAGGTGATCGCGGGGCTTCCGTGGGAATTGCTGTATCCCAAGCGTATCGCGGTCTATCTGACCGGCGAGATGAGCGGCTGGACCGCGCCGAAGGATGTCATCCTGTATGTCGCGGGACAGCTGACGGTATCCGGCGGCACCAACAGCATCATCGAGTATATCGGCCCCGGCGCGCGGACGATCAGTGCCACCGGCAAGGCGACGATCACCAACATGGGGGCCGAGGTCGGCGCGACCACGTCGATCTTTCCGTATGACGACCGCATGGCGCGCTATCTCGATTCGACCGGGCGCGGCGGGATCGTTCCGATTGCCGACCGGTTCAAGCATCTGCTGGAACCCGATGCGGAAGCCGAGGCCGATCCGGGCGCGCATTACGATCATGTCGTCGAGTTGGACTTGTCGTCGCTGGAGCCGCATGTGGTCGGTCCGCATTCGCCGGACCGCGCGCGGCCGATCTCGGCGTTGGCCGCGGAAGTCGCCGATCCGGAAAACGAATTCTGCGACGCGGTCAGCACGGTCCTGATCGGCAGTTGCACGAACTCGTCCTACGAGGACATGAGCCGCGCCGCCGACGTGGCCGGTCAGGCCAAGGCGCATGGCGCGGCCGCGGCCTCTTCCTTCCTGGTCACGCCGGGGTCGGAACAGATCCGCGCCACCATCGACCGCGACGGCCAAATGCAAACACTGTCGGATATCGGCGGGGTCGTGCTGGCCAATGCCTGCGGCCCCTGCATCGGCCAATGGCGGCGCGCCAAGGAAGCGTCGCGCGAACCCAATACCATCGTGACGTCCTATAACCGGAACTTCCCGCAGCGGAACGACGGGCAGCCGACGACGATGAACTTCATCACCAGTCCGGAACTGGCGACCGCTTTCGCCCTCGCGGGGCGGCTGTCCTTCAACCCGCTGACTGACAGCTTGGAGGACAGGAACGGCAATCCGTACAAGCTGACGCCGCCGCGGCAGGCCCCCGACGTGCCGCCGGCCGGGTTCGATTCCGGCGCATCCACCTATGAAGCACCGCCGGCCGACGGCAGCGCGATCGATATCGTGATCGCCCCCGACAGCGAGCGGCTGGAAGCGCTGCAGCCGTGGCCCGCCTGGGACGGCGAGGACTTCACCGAGATGCCAGTCCTGCTGAAAGCCAAAGGCAAGACGACGACCGACCATATCTCGCCAGCCGGTCCCTGGCTGCGCCTGCGCGGGCATCTCGATAAGTTCAGCGACAACATGTTCATGGGGGCGGTCAACGCCTACACGGACGCGCGCGGCACCGGACTCGATGTCCTGTCCGGCGCCCCCGACAGCGCCTTCTCGAAGACCGCGCGCCACTATAAGGCCGACGGACTGCGCTGGGTCGTGGTCGGCGACAGCAACTACGGCGAGGGCAGCAGCCGGGAACACGCCGCGTTGTCGCCGCGCCTGCTCGGCGGCGCGGCGGTCATCGCCCGCAGTTTCGCGCGGATCCACGAGACCAATTTGAAGAAGCAGGGATTGCTGGCTCTGACCTTTGCCGATCCGGCGGATTACGACCGGATCCGGGCCGACGACCGGCTGAGCCTCGTCGACCTCGCCGGACTGACGCCAGGCGAACCGGTGGATTGTGAGGTCCGGCACGCGGACGGGACGACGGAGACGCTTAAACTGAAGCACTCCTACACGCAATCGCAGATCGCATGGTTCCGGGCGGGCTCTGCCCTCAATCTGCTGCACGATGCGGCGTAGCGTTCGGCGGCGCTAGGACGGCTTGAGACCGAGCGTGATCGCGCGCGAGGTCTCGATGTCTTCTGCAATCAGCCGTGTCGCTTCGTCCACGTTCCGGGCCGTGCAGGCGTCAAGGATCGCAATATGCTGCCGCAGGGACGGCGCCAACTGCTCCTTGATCCGGCTCCTATACGTGTATGACCGAAACAGCCGGATCCGCGCCGAGTTCAGGCGGTAGTGGTGACTGATGATCTGGTTCTCCAGATGATCGATGATGATCTCGTGGAAATCCCACGCGGCCTCGAGCGACGTATTCAGGACGCTGGCACCGTCCGGCGTGTCTTCGAGGGCGCGGAGCGCCGTTTCGCAGGCATCGCGCAGGCGGTTGACCGTCCCGTCCGGCGCGTGGGCCGCGAACTCGGCGATCGCGGTTTTCTCCAGCAGCAACCGGTAATCATGTGCGTCGTTGATCGTCTTCGGGTCTCCTTCGACGATCTGGATGCCTTTCTGCGGATAGACATTGATCAATTTTTCGCATTCGAGCTGCCGGATCGCCTCGCGGATCGGGTTCAACGGCACACCGATCAGTGACGCCAGTTCCCGTTGCGAGACGAACTGGCCCGGCTTCAAGTCGCCGGAAAACAGCCGTTTTTTGAATTCCCGATAGGCATCCGTCCGCATCATGGCGGGGTCACTCCTTTGTTCAAGACGCCAAAATAGCGAATCTGAGCGGTTTTGAAAAAGGTCACTTTACAAGTCAATCTGCGCTAACTAACATGTCAGTTAGATTTCAGACGACGATCAACAAGAAATTCGGGCGGGAGGACTGTTTGGCGATGTTCGATTTCAGAAGCGATACCCTCACCAATCCAACGCCGGAGATGATCGCGGCGGTCGCGACCGCCCAGGTCGGCGACGCCGCACGGGGCGACGATCCGACGGTGAACGAACTCGAAGCGGTGGCGGCCGATCTAACCGGAAAGGAGGCCGCGCTGTTCACCCCGAGCGGAACGATGGCGAACCTGGCGGCGCTTTTGGTCCATGTCCGGCCCGGCGACGAGGTCATCGTCGACGCCGCCGCGCATATCTACAATTCCGAAGTCGGATCCATGGCGGCGGTGGCCGGTGCGATCCCCCGCCCCATTCCGAGTGACGCCGGACTCATCGACCCGTCGCATGTCGCGGCCGCGGTCCGGACCGGCGAAGCCGGCCATGTCGCGCCGACCGGATTGATCTGCCTCGAGAACACCCACAACGCGGCCGGCGGCGCGGTCGTGCCGCTGCGCACAATGGCGGCGATTCGCGATGTCGCGACGGATGCCGGGCTTCCGGTCCATCTGGATGGTGCGCGCCTGTTCAACGCGGCGGTGTTCCTGGACTGTCCGGTCGCGGACTTCTGCCGATACACCGATACGGTGATGGTCGCCTTGTCGAAAGGGCTCGGCGCACCGATGGGATCCGTGCTGGCGGGCAGCGAAGAGGTCATCGCCCGGGCGCGCAAGAAGGCCCGCATGCTGGGGGGTGGCATGCGACAGGTCGGCCTTCTTGCCGCCGCGGCGCTGGTTGCGTTGGAGGACCCGTTCCCCCGGCTGCGGCGGGATCACGAGATGGCGAAACGACTCGCCGACGGCCTCGCGGCCATCGACAAGAGCCTGGTCCGCCTCGAGACGGTGCAAACGAATATCGTCAACTGCTACGTCGATGAATACGCCTCCGACGCGGGTGCCACTGTGGCGGACCTTCGGCGGGAGGGTGTTCTGGCGAATTTCGCGGGGCCCAAGATGCGCTTCGTCACCCATGCCCATATCGACGAGGCGGCGGTCAAGGCGTGTCTCGCCGCCGTTGAAAAGGTCCTGGGCGCAGCCCGGCGGGCGGCATAGCCGATCGACGACCGTCGCGCACCCCTTCACCAAACCGGCACCGAAAGACACCTTTATGAGTTTTCAAAAACAAGACCCGATCTTCTACGCGGGGAACGAGCTCCACGAGATCAAGCAAGCCCGAATCCAGGCGGCCATCGAAAAGGCCGGCTACGACGCGCTGATGCTGTTCAAGGCGGAGGCGGTTCGTTACATCACCGACTTCTACGTGAAAGGCTTCCGGCCCTTCATGGAACCTGAATACCTTGTCCTGGTGCCGCGCGGCAAAGCGCCGGTCGTCGGTCATACCTCGGGCAGCGACGACCTTCGCATCCAATACAAGTCCGACATCGAAGATGCGCGTCGGCTGCCCGCGGTATCCGACTGGTCCAGCGTGATCGCCCAGATGGTCGTGGATTACGGTTTGGAAAAGGCGCGGATTGGCACCGACTTCATTCCCTTCATGGTCGTGGAGGATCTGCGCGCGCAGTTTCCCGATATCGTCTTCGAGAACGCCGCGAAAATCTGGGTCGAGATCACCGCGGTCAAACACGACAAGGAAGTCGACCTGATCCGTAACAGTGTGCGGATCGCCGATCTTGGCATGAAGGCGGCGATCGCCGCCGTGCGCCCGGGCATCAAGGAATACGAGGTCGCCGCCGAAGCGGAATACGCGATGCGCAAGAACGGGTCCGAGATGACACCATTCATTCCCGTCGTATCGTCGGGATACAACGCGTCGATGTTCGAACGGGTCGCGACCGAAAAGACGATCGAGGCCGGCGAAATGGTGATCATGGACATCGGCGCCGTGGTCAAAGGGTATACCGGGGATCTCGGCCGGACCGTGATCTGCGGCGACCCATCGCCCGAGCAGAAGGAAGTCTATCGCGTCGCCTACGACTCGGTCCGCGAGGCGGTCAAGGCGGTGAAGCCCGGCGTGACGTGTCACGACGTCGACCGGCGCGCACGGGAAGTCATCGAGGACGCCGGCTGGGGAGACTACCAGCACACCGGCAATACCGGCCATCAACTCGGCTATGGCCTGCACGGCGACCCGTTGATCCACCGATACGTCGACACACCCCTTGTCGAGAACATGGTCATTTGCCTCGAACCTCGGGTGGTCCTTCCGGACCGGCCCGATATCGGCGGCGCGCATCTGGAAGACGTGATCGTGGTGACGAAGGAAGGCGCTGAGTACCTCAATCAGACGCCGTATGACGAACGCCTGCTGAATTAGGAACGGGCGGCATTGCAACGATATCGAATAGGGAGACAGACAATGACGAAAATCAAGACGATGCTAGGCCGGGCCGGGCTCGCGGCCGGCATGGTGGCCCTGATTGCGGCCGTGGCGGTCGGCAAACCGGCAATGGCCGGGGACGCCTATCCGAAACAGCCGGTGCAAATCATCGTCGCTTACGGTGCAGGCGGCGGCACGGACCGGCAGGCGCGATTGCTCGCCGGTCCGCTGGAGAAAATCCTCGGCCAGCCGGTGACCGTTCAGAACATGCCGGGCGGCGGCGGACAGGTTGCGGCGACGGCGTTGCTGCGACAGGCCGCCGACGGGTACACCATCCTCGCCGGTAACCAACCGGATCTGAACATGTCCGTCGCTATTAAGAAGGCGCCGTATAAGATCGAGGATTTGCAGGTCATTCTTGTCGATCTCTTCGATCCGCGTATTTTGCTGGTCCAGAAAGACTCTAAGATCAGGACCTTTGACGACTTCGTTAAGCGGGCCAAGGCCAACCCCGGCAAATTGACCATGAGCGTGTCGCAGGGTGGTGCGCAGGAACAATTCGCGAAATGGCTGTTCGCTAACCTCGGGTTGGATGTCCGCCTCGTCGGCTACAAGGGCGGCAGCCGTGCGGCCAACGCCATGGTCGGCGGGCAGGTCGATTCGACCATGGGTGACGATTCGGCGCGGTTGAACATTCGCGGGAAGGCGCATGCGCTATTGCTCGGCGCGCCGAAGAAGAGTCCCCGTTGGCCTGAAGCGACGCCGCTTTCCGCGGCGCTCAAGCCCTACGGCGTGACGCCGCCGACTCCCGATTTCCTCGGACGGTATGGCGTCTATGTGGTGGCCAGCGCTTTCAAGAAGAAACACCCGAAGCGCTACGCAAAACTGCAGGCGGCGATGATCAAGGCGCGGCAATCGGAGGCCTTCCAGGACTTCATCGCCAAGCGGAAGATCGGGGACCTGTCGATCGGCAAGCCCGGCGAGCAATACAGCGCCGCCTTTGCCAAGGGCACGGACGCCATCAAGGCGATGGCGAAATAGAACCGAGTCGGTCTTAAGGTTGTGGTACGGGTGGGGAACGGACCCCACCCGTTTCCGCCGACCGGAGCATGGCAATGAGCCAGTCAAACCAATCGACAGAGGAAACACGGTCATCACTTGCCGGCGAACTGGTCGTGCCGGCGATGATGCTGGCCGGCGTTGCGGTCTACTGGACCGAGGCGAAGGGCCTCTCGGCGGAGGCAAAGGCTTTCCCCTTCGCGCTGACCGTGGTGGTCGTGCTGACCGCGGCGATCGTCCTCGTTACGTCGCTTCTTTCCCTGAGACGCGGCCGGAGCGCTGGGACGGCGCGACAGCCTTCGGAGCGCTGCGTTTCGCTGACCTTGAAGACATGGTCGATCGTCATCCTGCCGGTGCCCTTGATCTTCGTCTGGCAAGATATCGGCGCGATACCGGCGCTCTTTCTGTATGCGGGAATGGTTCTGCTTATTCTGGGCGAACGCCGGAGATTGTGGCTCTTCCTGCTGCCGGTAGCCTTGTCTTTCGGCCTGTTCTTCCTGTTCAGATCGATACTGTACGTGCGCCTGCCGGATGTCCCTTGGCTGTTCGGCGGTTGATGTGTGCGCCCCACCGCGGATGAGCGATCATGGATCTTCTAAATAATCTGGCCATAGGGATCGAGGCGGCGATCGGCCTCGAACCGATCGCGCTCATGTTGCTCGGCACCGCCTTGGGCATCATCGTCGGCGCGACGCCGGGTCTCTCGTCCGGAATGGCGGTGGCCGTCCTGCTACCGCTGACCTTCACGATGTCGCCGCTGAACGGCATGATTTTTCTGACCTCGATCTATGTATCGGTGACCTATGGCGGCGCCATTACGGCGATCCTGTTGAACACGCCGGGCGCGCCGGAAAACACGGCGACCGCTTTCGACGGCTATCCCCTGACGCGGAAAGGCCGAGCCGGCGATGCGCTGGGAACCGCGATCATGGCCTCCGCCGTCGGCGGGATTCTCTCCTATGTGATCCTGTTCGCTGCAATCGGCAGTGTTGCGTCGATCGCGCTGAAGTTCGGACCGCCGGAGCTGTTTCTGATCGCGGTGGCGGGTGTCGCCGTGCTTGGCGCGGTCGGCAGCGGGTCGCCGGTTAAGATATTCGCGTCGGGAGCGTTCGGCCTTCTGATCGGCACGATCGGTGTCGTGCCGACCGGGGAATGGCGGGCGACGTTCGGGAACCCGTTTCTGGCCGAGGGCGTTCAGGTCATCCCGGTTCTAATCGGAATGTTCGTGGTGTCGGAACTCATGATGCTGGCCGGGCGCGAATACGTGGTGGATGCGAGCGTCAAGGGGCAGCGGCGACTGGGGGCGATCGTCGCCGCCTTCCGTGCACCGTTCCGCCATTTGGCGACGTTGTCGCGCTCGTCGTTCCTGGGCATGGGCATCGGCCTGATCCCGGCGGCCGGTGCGACGCTGGCCGCCTTCGCGTCTTACAGCCTGACGCGGCGGATGTCGCGTGAGCCGGAGACGTTCGGCGATGGTAATCCCGAGGGCATCGTCGCGTCGGAAAGCGCCAATAATGCATGTTCCGGCGGTGCGCTCATGACCACGCTGGTTCTGGGTGTGCCGGGCAGCGTCACGACGGCAGTCTTACTCGGTGCGCTGACGATGCAGGGCCTGCAAGCCGGGCCGCAACTCATCTATGAACAGATACCCTTGGTCTATGGTCTGATCGTCGCCGCCGTCGTTTCGCAGGGATTCATGATCGTGGCGGCCGTGGGAGCGGGATATGGCCTGTCCGGCGCGCTTTCCGTGCCGACCCGCGTGTTGATCCCGATCCTGATGGTGTTTGCGATCCTCGGGGCCTTCGCGCTCCGGAATGCCGCCTTCGATGTGTATCTGATGCTGGGCTGCGGGGCGTTCGGGTACATCCTCAAGCGGTCCGGCTATTCCCCGGCGGCGGTCGTGATGGGTGTTATCCTTGCGCCGATCGCCGACAACGAACTCGTTCGGATGTTCCAAATCTACGGGGACGACTGGTACCTGGCCTTCATCAGGCAACCGATCGCCGCTACGATCCTGACAATGCTGGCCCTGGCGATCGGACACGGCCTGTGGCGCCGGCGCGGCCGAAACATCCCCGCCAAACCCGACCTAATCGAAGAATAGCAGCGGCGACGGTGCCGTAACGGACGATCGACGCCGTGTTTCCGCTGCACGGTGTCCGTTCCGATGCGGTATCCGAGGGCGCAAAACAAATCTTTAGGATTAAGGGGATGTATAATATTTTGTCGCACTGTTTCCCTATCGGTTGCATAAAGAATAATCAAAACCCCTAGCCCGGCCCGCGCCGCAAGAATATGAGGTGACCATGTCCCGTTGTTCGCCGATGGAACATGAATTGGCGACGCTGATTGTCTCGGCGCTCGATCTGGAAGTAACGCCGGAAGAGATTCCGTTGGACGATCCGCTGTTTGGGGACGGGCTGGGCCTGGATTCGATCGATGCATTGGAGATTTCACTCGAGATTTCCAAGAAATATGGTGTGGAGATCAAGGCGGAGGACGAGCGAAACCAGCAGATCTTCGGCTCGTTGCGCTCCCTCGCTGCCTTTGTCGGTCAACATTCGACCAAGTGACGGCGTTTAAGGCGCCGCCCGGGAACGGAGAGTCCGTGATTAGGCTGCTGGTGTTCGGCCTGGTGCTGATATCGGTTCATCTGCTGACCTTGGCGGGTGATATCCCGCTCGCCGCGATGACCGTGGTCGGCGCGCTGCTTCTGGTCTGGGCGACCGCCATGCTGCGCGGGACGGCGCGCCGGGGCGTCAATGCCGCGATCGTCGCCGTTGTCTGCCTGGCTGTCGCGGGCGTCATCGCCGCCGTACCGACGCCCGACATGCAGACCGTCCTGATCGCGCCGCCCTTCCTCGGATATCTGCTGACTAGCGCGGTTTTCGGTTACAGCCTGTTGCCCGGCAAGGAACCGCTGATCACCCGGCTGTGCCGGTTGATGCGCCGCGGCACACTGCCCGATGGCTTGGAGGAGTATTCCCGGATGCTGACCTGGGCCTGGGCGATTCTGCCCGCGTTTCTGGCGGCGGCGGCGCTCGGTATCTATGGCGCCTTCGGTGTCACGGCATGGTCCTGGGCCAGCAATGTCGTCAACCCGGCTTTGCTCGTGGCCTTTTATGTCGGCGAGCATGTGTACCGGGGCCTCTGCCTGCCGCATCTCGGGACGCCGTCGATCCTCGAGACGGTCGAAGTCATGTTCGACCCGGTATCCTGGCGTTGATGGCGAAGGGCGTAACGGGAGAAGCGATCCCGGCATCCGCGCAGCCGACAGAGTGGCCGCTGATCGATCCGTTCGAGCCGGACCGCGTCGCGTACTGGACCGGCGACGGCCCGGTATCGCAAGCAGACCTTTACCGCCGCGCCGCTCAGCTTGCCGGCCGGCTGCCCGATCGTCCTTTTGCGATCAACTATTGCACGGCGCGCGACGATTTCACCGTGGCGTTGCTGGCGATGTGGATGCGGAACCAAACTGCCCTGTTTCCGGCGGATGCGGGCGAGCACACCTTCGCGGCCCTCGCCGCCGGCTATCCGGATTTGTACGCGGTTTCGGATGCCCCCCTGCCGTTCGACCCGCCGTCCGCGGTCTTGCTCGACCGGGACGCCGGACCGCCGGGTGCTGCCAATCCGGCCGTGGCGATGCCGTGGACGCATCCGGCCGCCAAGGTGTTCACGTCCGGGTCCACGGGCAAGCCGTCGGTCAACGAAAAGACCTGGGGCATGCTTGTGGCCGGCGGCAAGACCATTCCCCGGATGTTGACGCTTGACGACCTGACCGCGCCCGCCGTCGTCGCGACGGTTCCGAGCCAGCATATGTATGGTTTCGAGACGACCATCATGAATGCGTTGCAGGGCGGCGCCGGCGTGCATGCGGAACATCCGGTCTATCCGGCGGACATCGCCCGGTGCCTCGCCGAAATTCCGCAACCGCGGGTGCTGGTCACCACACCGATTCATCTGCGCGCCCTGGTCGGAAGCGCCGTCGAGTTGCCGCCGGTCGCGCGTGTCATCTCGGCGACGGCGCCGCTGAGCCCGGCGCTGGCGCAGGATGCCGAGACGCGGCTGGGCGCGGCGGTTTGGGAGATCTACGGTTTCACCGAGGCCGGATCCGTTGCTGCCCGGCACACCACGCGAACCGATGTATGGCGGCTGCGGGAAGATTTCGCCGTCGTCGAGGAGGATGGCCGGCAGTCCGTCGATTGGGCGGATTTCGGGCGGCGCGTCCCGTTTCCGGACGTGATCGAGGTGGTCGACCCGCACCGCATCCGATTGCTCGGGCGCAGCCAGGATATGGTCAATATCGCGGGAAAACGCGCGTCCCTGTCCGGGCTGACCGCTCAATTGCTCGAGGTCGAGGGCATCGAGGACGGGGTGGTTTGGCTGCCGTCCGAAGACGACGGTTCGGGAACCGTCGCAAGGCTTGTCGCCTTCGTCGTCGCGCCCGACCGATCCGAGGACGATTTGCTGCGCGCCGTGCGGGATCGGCTGGGCGCCGCATTCGCACCGCGCCGGTTGGTTTTCGTCGATGCCTTGCCGCGCAACGCGACGGGCAAACTGACGCAAACCGCGATACGGGACTTCGCGGCGCGGCACGGAATCGGCAATGCGGCGCGTTGAAACAAGCATTCGATTCGCGGCTGACGACCCCTGCCTGGACGGGCATTTCCCCGGCAACCCGATCGTGCCCGCCGCGGCGATCCTGTCCGAACTGGTGGCTGTGGTCGAAGCCGAATTGTCCCGTTCCGTCATCGAGGTAACCCGCGCGCAATTTCGGCAACCCCTGGCGCCGGAGACCGAGTGGCCTATCGCGATCGAAGCGGCCGACGACGGAAAGGTCACGGTGCGCAGCACGGTCGACGGCAAGGCCGCCTTGACCGTTCGGTTGGTCGTGGCATAGACCGGCGCGATGGAGATCAACTGGCGCGACCGGCCGGAACGCGGCGGCCGTCGTATCACCCGCTTTTATCTTTGGTTGTCGTTGACCGTCGGCCGTCGGCTGGCGCGGCCGATCCTCTATGGAATCACGCTGTACTTCTTCGTGTCCGCCCCGGCCGAGCGCTGGGCGTCGCGAGACTACCTGGCGCGCGTGTTGGGGCGGCGCCCCACGCTGCTGCAGCGCTATCGGCATTTCCTCACTTTCTGTACGTTGATGATGGACAAGGTTTTTTTCCTGGCGCGCCGGACAAAGGATGTGAGCTTCAGCGTACACGGGGCAGAGGTGTTCGAGTCGCTTCTGGCGGAAAAGAAGGGATTTCTGCTGGCGAGCGGGCATCTCGGCAGTTTCGATGCGTTGCGGGCGCTCGGCATCGCTGAGAAGAAGCATCCGGTCAAGGCTCTGATCGATGTCGAGACGTCGAGCCGGTTCTATGAACTGCTTCGCGAAATCAATCCGGAAGTGGTCGATAGCGTGATTCCGTTGGGCAAGCCGGGAATGATCCTCGAAGTGCGGGAGTGGATCGATAGGGGCGGCGTCGTCGGCATCCTCGCCGACCGGTCGACGGCCGGCGACCGTGTGACGCCGGTGGACTTCCTGGGCGCGCCCGCCAATTTTCCGCTCGGGCCGTGGCTTCTCGCGGGGGTATTGAATGTGCCGGTCGTGCTGTGTTTCGCGGTCTACAGCGGGAAGGGCCATTACGACGTCTATTTCGAGCTCCTCTCCCCGGCGGTGAAGCCGGCGCGTGCGGATCGTGACCACCATGCGCGTGACGTAGCGGTCCGGTTCGCCGGCCGATTGGAGCATTTTTGCCGCATGACGCCGTATAATTGGGCTAATTTGCTGAACTTCTGGGCCGGAACGGACGAATCGAATGACTGAATGGCACGGCTTGCGGTCTGTGGTTGCCGGTTTGGCGGTCGTCGCCCTGCTATGCGCGTCGGCGGTACTGGCGCCGCCGGTATGGGCGGTGGAACTGGAAGCCCTGCTCGACGGCGTCGCGCAGACGGAACGGCGCGCGGTCGCATTCGAAGAAACCCGGACGATCGCCGGCGTGACGAAGCCGCTATTGTCGCGCGGGCAGTTGATTTATGAGCCGGGTGGCCGGCTGATCAAGCGGTTCGAGACGCCGCGCCGCGAGACCGCGATCCTCGAGGAAGACCGATTGACGATCCTCGATGCGGACGACACCGAAGTCGCGACGATCGACTTGTGGATGCAGCGCGATCTGCAGCTCGTCTTCACCGGGTTACAGGCGGTGTTCAGCGGCGATGCCGCGGCATTACGGAAGGCATTCGATATTGAGACCAGCGGCGATACCGGTCAGTGGCGGATCCAGTTGACCCCGAAATCCGACGAGGGCGACCTGCGGCTGGAAACGGTGGTCGTCTCCGGCGGCGCGCGGCGAATCGCCGACTTCGAGGTGCGGGAGCGTAGCGGCGATACCGCGGTCATCCGTCTGCTAGACGCCGTGCCCGGGCAGTGACCGGCCGTATGCGACAGGCCGTGCGTCTCATTTTCATATTGATCGTCCTGGCGGCGGCCGGGGCGACGATCTTTCGCTTTGTGCCGATCCAGTCCGACATGACCGTCCTGTTTCCGGAGCAGCGCAGTGGCGACCTTGGGCTGTTGTTCGGTGCGCTTCGGCAGGGGGCGGCGAGCCGCACGGTGATGATCGGCCTTGCACCGGAGAACGCGGCGGGTCCGGTCGAGCGGGCCCGCGCGCTCAGCCGGGCGTTTCGCCAGGCGCTCGAGGACGGCGGGCATTTCGACTCGGTGGCCAATGGCGAACTGCGCCGTGACCGGACAGCAATCGAGCCGTTCTTCCGGCATCGCTACCATCTCGCGCCGGCGCTCGAAGCCGACCGGTATTCGCCCGCCGGGCTGCGGTCGGCCTTCGAGGATTTGGTTCGGCGGTTGCAGGGATTCGGCGGGGCGGTGGTGAAGGACATCATGGCGGCCGACCCGACATTGCGGACATTCGACGTGCTGTCGCGTTGGACGCCGCCGCCGACCAAACGGCGTCAGGGGGTGTGGGTCGACGCCGAGGGCCGGCAGGTGCTCTTCCTGGCGCGCACCGCGGGCGGCGGGTTCAGCTTCACGGACCAATCGGCGATGATCGCCGGGGTTCACGCCGCCGCCGAGCGGCTGGAAGAAGAATTCGGTCCGCTGCGCGTGGTGCTGTCCGGCCCGTCGGTTATCGCGGTCGAGAGCCGGAAGCAGGCGGAGTCGGAATCGCGCCGCCTTGTCCTGCTATCGATTCCACTGGTGGCCGGGCTGCTGCTGGTGTTTCTGCGGCGGCTGGTCGCGTTGCCGCTGGGATTCTTGCCCTTGCTGTGCGGCTTCGTCGCGGGCGCCGCCATGGTCGTGGGGGTATTCGGGTCAATTCATGTCACCACCCTCGGATTCGGCGCGACGCTGTTGGGTATCGCCGTGGATTATCCGCTGCACCTTTTGTCGCGCGTCCAGAGCGGTCTTGCGCCCGGCGCGGCGGCGCGGCGTATCTGGCCCGCCCTGTTGCTCGGTGCCGCGACCACGGTGTGTGCTTTCCTGCCGCTGATCCTGTCGAGCATGCCGGGATTGGCCCAGCTTGGCGTGTTCACAGTGACCGGGCTTGCCGCCGCGGTTCTCGTCACGCGTTGGGGTTTGCCGGCATTGGTCGGAACGGCGAACCGTCCGCCCGTCCGCTGGGGCGGCCGTGTTCCCGCGCTGATACACGGCGCGTTGGGACAGGGGCGCGTCGTGGCGATAATTTGCGGTGTTGTCGCGCTCGCCCTGCTGGTCGGACGGGATCAACCGGTCTGGCAGAATGATCTGGTCGTCCTCAGCCCGATTCCCGAGGACATCCGGTCCCGCGACCGAACGTTGCGCCGCGATCTGGCCGCGACCGATCCGCGGACCCTGCTCAGCGTCGCCGGCGATAGCACCGAGCAGGCGCTGCAGCGAAGCATGCCGTTGGTGGCGTTCCTTACCGCGCGGCAAGCTGCGGGCGACCTCGCCGGGTTCGAGATGGCAGCCTTGCTCCTGCCGAGCAAGCAGGCACAGGCGGCCCGATTTGCCGCGTTGCCGGCATCCGATACGCTGCGGCGCGATGTCCGGGGCGCGCAAACCGGGTTACCCTTTGCGGAGGGCTTTTTCGACCCATTCCTGCAAGGAATTGCCGACGCGCGGCAAACCGGACCGATCGGACACGGCGATATTACCGATGTAACCTTGCGTACGCGGATCGAGACATTGCTGTTGACCTCGGATCAGGGTACCCAGGCCTTGATTCTGTTGCGCGGTGTGCGAAATTCCGGTGAATTTCAGGGAGCGCTGCGCAATGCTGGGTTCGAAAATGTGCGCTACTTGGATCTAAAGCAGACGGCCGAACAGGTAATGGCGAGTTATCGCGATGAAACACTCCGCTGGGTCACGTTGGGCGGCGGGCTGGCGTTGCTGCTGTTGGCGGCGGTCTTGCGGTCGCTGAGGGCGGTGATGGAGGTGTTGGCGCCGGTCCTGCTGTCGGTCACCCTGACCGCGGTGGCCATGGTGTATATCGCGGGCGGACTGACCGTCTTCCATCTTGTCGCGTTGTTGATGGTCGCGGGACTCGGGATCGATTACGCCGTCTTCCTGCGGCACGGCCGCGAGGCCGATGGCGCGGACCCGGCCGCGCGGGGCGATACGGTGCGCGCGGTCGTCCTTTGCGCGGCGACGAGTATTGCCGTCTTCAGTCTCCTGGCGACTGCGGCGGTGCCGATCCTGTCGCAGATTGGCTGGACGGTGGCGATCGGGTCGGCGGTGTCGCTTCTTCTATGCCTGATCTTCACCGGGCGGCCGGAGAGGGTGAAAGCATGACGGCGCTCGCGATCAATGCCCTGTCAACCGTCAACAGCCTGGGTATCGGGCTCGATGCGACGGCGCAGGGGTTGTTGCAGAACCGGTCGGCGCTGCGCCGTTGCGACTATGACGATGCCCGTCTCGATACGTTCATCGGGCGAATCGACGGTGTCGAGGACGCACCGGTGCGGGACGATCTCTCCGTCTTCGATTGCCGCAATAACCGGGTGGCGCAGATGGCGTTGCGCGCCGACGGATTCACCGACGCGGTGGCGGGCGCGATCGGGCGGCACGGCGCGGGGCGTATCGCGACGGTGCTCGGCACGTCCACCTCGGGCGTGCGGGAGGGGGAGATGGCCTTCGCCCGGCGGGATGCGAAGACCGGTGCCTTGCCCCCGGATTTCCGCTTTGCCGAGACCCATAACCATCATTCGCTGGCGAGATTCGTGCAGTCCTATCTCGGCCTGTCCGGCCCGGCGGCGACCGTGTCCACTGCCTGTTCGTCCTCGGCCAAGGTTTTTGCCGATGCAGCGCAGTTGATCCAGGCGGGCGTGTGCGACGCCGCGGTGGTCGGCGGGGTCGATACACTGTGTCTTCTGACGCTCTATGGTTTCAATTCGCTCGACCTCCTCGACACGGTGCCGAGCCGGCCGAACGATGTCGAACGCGGCGGCATCTCGATCGGCGAAGCGGGCGGCTTCGCTTTGCTGGAACGGGCCGACACCGCGAATGGCGAGACCGTCGCGCTCGTCCTGGGCTATGGCGAAAGCGCTGACGCCTATCACATGTCCGCGCCGCACCCCGACGGGCTTGGCGCCGAGATGGCGATGCGGGCGGCGCTCGACCGTGCGGCCATCGCACCGGCGCAGGTGGACTACATCAACCTGCATGGCACGGGCAGCCGGCAGAACGACCAAGCCGAGGATGCCGCGGTCGGGCGGTTGTTCGGCAACGGACAGCGCTGCAGTTCCACCAAGGGGGCGACCGGGCATACCCTGGGGGCGGCCGGTATCCTGGAAATCGCGATTTGCTGCCTGGCGATGCAGAATTCCTTCATCCCCGGCAATGCGAATCTGCGGCAACTGGACCCCGATTTTAGCGCCCGGATCGAATCGAATGCCGAAGATGGCGCCGTGCGTTATGCCTTGAACAATTCATTCGGGTTTGGCGGCAGCAATTGCAGCATCCTGCTGGGTGTGCCGGCATGATCGATGCGCGCATCGTCGGGGTCGGCGTTTTGGGGCCGGGCTTGACCGGCTGGCCTGCCGCGCGTGACGTATTCGCCGGCAACGTCCCGTATGAGCCCAGCCCGGTGGAGGCGCCGCCGCCCGAAGGGTTGAGCCCGCGCGAACGCCGCCGCACTAGTCCGGCCGTGCGATTAGCTTTGGCGGTTGCGCGGGAGGCGGTCGACAACGCCAGCGACGACGCCAAGGAACTGCCCGTGGTTTTCGGCTGGGCGCATGGCGACGGCCCCGTCGTGCAGCGGATTCTCGAGGAACTCGCGACGCCGGAGCGGTATGTGTCGCCGACCGATTTTCACAACTCGGTCCATAATGTGGCGGTCGGCTATTGGTCGATCGTGAGCGGTTCCCATCAGTCGTGCTCCAGCATCGCCGCGGCAGGCGACACGTTTCCGGCAAGTTTGCTCAAGGCGCTGGCGCAAGTTCAGTCCGAGGCCCGGCGGGTTCTGTTGGTCGTGTGCGAGGTGCCGTTCCTGGAACCCTTGGATGCCGTCTGTCCGGTCGGTGCGCCGTTCGGCGTGGCGTTCGATCTTGCGCCGGCGGAGGACCGCGGTGGTATTGCCCGGCTTTCCGCTTCCTTCGAGCCAGAGGCTGGAGGCGACGTCACGATCCCCCGGACCGAAGGCCTGCAGTCCTTTTGGAATCAGAACCCTGCCGCACGGGCGATCCCCGTGCTGGAAGCGCTCGCAGGCGGCGAGGCCGCGGAAATTCGAATTCCCTACGGCACCGGCGGCCGTTTGGTTCTCTCGCTATCGCCATGTTAGACCGCGACGGAATCAGCGCCCTCGTCCCGCATGCGGGACCGATGGTCCTGTTGGATCGGGTCGTCGAATATGACGACGAAACGATCCTGTGTTCGGCGACGAGCCATCGCCGGGACGACAATCCGTTGCGGCGGCATGGGAAACTTCATGCCGCATGCGGCGCCGAGTATGGGGCGCAAGCGGCGGCGGTGCACGGACCGTTGACGGCGGAATCGCCGGTCCGTGCCGGACAGGTCGTGCTGCTGCGGGATTTGTCCTGGCAGGTTGCCGACCTGGGCGCAGTGTCCGGGCCTTTGATGATCCATGCGGCGCGCCTGCATGCGGATTCGAGCAGCACGGCCTATCGGTTCGAGATCACCGCCGAGGGCCGTGACGTCATGCGGGGTGAGTGCGGGATCATTTTCCGATGAGCTTGGCGGGGAAACGCGCGCTCGTCACCGGTGGCAGCGGGCATATCGGCGGGGCGATCTGCCGGACATTGGCATCCGCGGGGGCGGACGTCATCGTGCATGGCAACCGGCAGGCGGAACGGGCCGCGGAAACCGCCCGGGACATTGTCGATGCGGGCGGGTCGGCGACGCCGATCGCCTTCGACATCCGCGACGAGGATGCTGTTAGGGCAGCGCTCGACTCTTTGTCCGGCGGACCCGCAATCCAGATTGTCGTTCATGCGGCGGGGCGGCCGGACGATGCGCCCTTGGCCGGCATGACCCGGGCGCAATGGTCCGGGCCGATCGATATCTCGCTCAATGGGTTCTTCAACGTGATCCAGCCGCTGCTGCTGCCGATGATCCGCACGCGCTGGGGCCGGGTGATCGCGATTTCGTCGGTGTCGGGATTAATCGGCAACCGGGGTCAGGCGAATTACGCGGCCGCCAAGGCGGGGTTGCACGGCGCGATGAAATCCCTGGCGCTGGAATATGCGAGCCGGGGCGTGACCGCCAACGTGGTGGCCCCGGGCGTCATCGCGACGCCCGAGTCCAGCGCGGCGTTCCCGGACGATCGGATCGCGAGCCTCGTCCCGATGCAGCGCGCCGGCCAGCCGCAAGAGGTCGCCGACCTGGTCGGCTATCTGGCGTCTGACAAGGCCGGCTATATCACCGGCCAGGTGATCGCCGTCGGCGGCGGTTTGGGCTAGGCGGCGTTTGCTTCCTAAGAGATAGAGGCTGTCTGCGCCAAGATTGCGTTCTGCAGATTCCGAACCCAACTGTTGTAGTTCGAGTGAATCGTGTTGTCCGCCGGATCGTATTTGAGATTCGAACTGTCCTTGTAGCGGATCGAGAATTCCTTCGTCGTATAGGTGACGTCCGCGATGGCCATGTGGGTCCGGATCGGCAGCTGCGCCACGATATGTCCCTTCCCGACCGTGCGCATCTGCCAGCCGAGCGACGCGCCGGCCCGCTTGATCGCTTCCTCGACATCGGTCAGCGATGCGCGCGGCGGTGTGTTCATGGCCAGGCTCTCCACGTTATATACCGTGGCGTTGCGGCAGCTCGCGACGGCGAGCAGCATGACCAAACCTATGAAAATCTTGGTAATTGAGGCGGGCATGAAATTCTTCCTTCGAGCAAAGTTGCAGGGCGTAAAAGTGCCGCGAGTCGCGACTTAATTCAAGATGGCTTCCTGCTGTGTGGCGTGTAGCCGTTGCCTTTGGCAGCGGATGAGGCCGGGAAAATAGAGTGCGCGGGACAACAGCTTGATTCCCACCATGATGACGATCGCCGTCACATCGAACCCGGGCCGGAAATGACTGGGCCGTTGCAGCACGCTGGCGTATAGGGCGGGGATCGGAACGCTGGCGATGGCGTAACCCGCACGGCAGGCTTCGATCAGCACCTCGCTCTCCATCACGAAGCCGCTGCGGCGATTGCGGTTTAGCGGGATACGGTCGATCAACGAGACGGGGTAGATCCGGAAGCCGCATTGCGTGTCGTTGATCCAACAGCCTGACGCCCAGGAGATGAAGAAGTTCGCCGTCCGGTTCCCCCAACGGCGCGATGTCGGCATCGGATCCGTGGTCGACTTGCGCGCACCGATCACAAGGGTCTCGGCCTTCGCCTTTTTCAACAGTTCCGGGATGTATTCCGGCGGATGCTGGCCGTCCGCGTCCACCGATATGACGAACTCGGAGCCGAGCCGGCGCGCCGCGTCGATTCCGGATAAGAGACTGGCGCCTTTCCCGCGGTTCACCGGATGCCGCACGATATGCACATCCAGCCCGCTTAGGGTGTCCGCGGAGCCGTCGGTCGACCCGTCATCCACCACGACGACATGGTCGACATGCTTGGCGGTACGCTGAACGATATCCGCAACGGTATTGACTTCGTTGTAGAAGGGAATGACGGCCGTAATCGGCGAGGTATTTGCGCCCAAATCGGCCTCTATGATCTCTCGGCGACTTCGTCGTCGGCCACCGTGATCGACCGGAACCGCCGCCGGCGGTTTTCCCACTTCTGGCTGCGCTTGAATGCCGCCAGCGTGGCCGCGGCGAACAACAGCCGGAATAGGCCGAGGCGCCAGCTCAAACCGCCGCTTCGATAGATATCGCCAGCCAACAGGGAGACCACGGCCGTCCGAATCCCGAGAATATTCCGCGGCCCCATGAACAAACTGCGCATCGCCGGCGTGTTGAACCGGTATATGAACCAGGAAAACCGGGCGATCCCGCGATCGATGCGTTGCTGATAGCTGCGCAGGTACTGCGCCTCGCGTTGCGGCCGGTCGAGGCTCTTGTCGATGGCGTCGGCGGCCAGTTCGGCGCTGCTCATCGCCAGGAAAACGCCGCTGGAAAACACCGGATCAATGAAGGCATAGGCGTCGCCCAACAGGAGGTAGCGTTCGCCGAAGGCGTCGCTTGCGGAATAGCTATAATTTCCCGCCGCGCGGATCGGCGTAGCCACGTCCGCCTCTTTCAGATGGTCCCAGACCTTCGGGCAGAGCCGCAGCGTCTGGAAAAAGAACTCGTCGAGCGAGCCTTCGCGAGATTTGAGGTAATCCGGCATGCAAACCGCGCCGACGCTGGTCAGCCCGTCGCTGAGCGGGATCAACCAAATCCAGCCATGCTCGAACCAGTAGATCGCGATATTGCCCGGCGTCTCCCACGCCACGGACCGCACGGACTCGAAATGGGCGAACATGGCGGCGCTATTATGCGATTTGTTGCGCTGCCGGATTTCCATATGCCGGGCGATCAACCCATCACGGCCTGACGCGTCGATCACGAACCGGGCGCGGCATTCGGACGTGCCGTCCTGCGCCTCATGGGTCAGGCGGTGGGTATCGTCGTCGAAGGCGATGGCCGAGACCGCGCAGCCCTCCTGCACCGCGACGCCCTTTTGCCGGGCATTGTCGAGCAGGATGGCGTCGAATTGGGACCGCCGAACCTGATAGGAGTGTGGTGGGTTGGGGTCCAGGGCGTCACTGAATAAGAAACACTGACGGGCATCGTGGTCGGGGGAAACGAATTCCGCTCCCGGTTTATGGATGCCGATTGCCTTGACCGCATCCAGCACACCGAGACGCTCCAATATCGGCAGATTTTTCGGCAGCAGCGATTCGCCGATGTGAAAGCGCGGATGCGTCGCCTTCTCGAACAGCGTGACCTTGCGGCCGCGCTGCGCCAGCAAGGTTGCGACCGTCGCGCCGGCGGGGCCGCCGCCGATTACGGCGACGTCATAAGGGGCTGTTCGCTCAGTGTGCATCACCCTTTTTTTATACCGTATCCATGACAAGAGGCTATCGGAAACCGGTACCGCCCTCTATCATTCCGCCAGATTGTATCGCATCGCCAGGAAATTTGGCAGGGTAGGACCGTGACGTCGCAAGTGGATGAGAATCGTGTCGCACCGCATCCGGTTCTGTCACGCTACTATACCGACGAAGACCAGCGTCAGCGGTATCTGAAATCGGCGTTCCAGGAAACCGCCGCGCATTACGACAGCATCAACAATTGGATGAGTTTCGGCTCGGACCGTTGGTACCGTCGGCAGGCGCTTGTCCGGTCGGGCCTGAAGACGGGTATGCGGATGGCCGATGTGGGCTGCGGCACCGGGCTGGTGTCGGAAATGGCGCGCGAGATCGTCGGGCCGTCGGGGCATGTCTTCAGCATCGACCCGAGCCTCGGCATGATATCCGAGGCGGTGGCCGGCGGCCGCACGGCCGCTCCCGTGGTCGCAAAGGCCGAGGCGTTGCCGATCGCCGACGAGTCGGTCGATTTTCTTTGCATGGGCTTCGCCTTACGGCATGTGGCCGATCTGGAAGTGACGTTCCGAGAATACCTGCGGCTCTTGAAGCCCGGCGGCACGCTTCTGCTGTTGGAGTTGACGCCGCCGCGCAAAGGCTTTGTCCGGTTCTGCCTCAAGACGCATATGCGCTACGTGGTGCCGGTGTTGACCCGCGTCTTTACCGGCAGCAAGGCGGCGACGCTTCTGTACGAGTATTGCTGGGATACGTTCGATATGTGCGTGCCGCCCGAGAAGGTCGTATCGACTCTGGGCACGGCCGGGTTCGAAGAGGCGTCGCGGCATATCGTCATTCGGGTGTTCAGCGAATATACGGCGCGGAAACCGGCGTAGCGGTCGATTGCTCACGCCGAAAGGATGCCTTCGATCTCGAACAACAAATCCAGTCTGCAGATATCCGCTTGCAGATAGATTACCTGTGTCTCATCGCCGAGCCGTTTGGCGACGATGTCCCGTGCGGAGTCGAAATCCTTGGCGTGCCGGATATAGGCTTTGAACAAGCGTTGCGGCGAAGCGGCAAAGGGGCAGTGTGCCGTTTTTTCGGCGGTTTCGATCAGCCTTTCGACATTATCGAGCGCGAGGCCGACCTGTGCCGCAAAGTCGCCGACATGCTGGGTTTCGTGGCCGGTGATGCTGGCGGTGCCGGAAATAAAAAGATCGGTTCCGCCGTCCCATTGTTTTATCAGCGCGCGGGAGAAGGAGGGGCTGCGCGGGCCATACTCCGCCGGGTAGTGAAAGGCACTGATCTGATTTGGGTTCTCCACGGGAATGCCGGGCGTCCGGGCGGCGAGACAATATATGGCCAGCCCGCCTTGCGGCGTGCCGAGCGCGCTGGCCGCGGGATAGCGTTCCGTCAAGTCGGGTCGGAAGGCCGCCAGCGCGTCATGCCGGCCCGCGCAAAAATGGCGATACCGTTCAAGGCCGCGGAAATCGGTATTCAGGTTTTCGATCGTGTTCCACACCCGCAGCAAATGCGGATAACCGCGCGCCTGCAGCAAGCGGACGAGTCCGCTATACAGATCGAGCGACCGCTTCGCCAACGGGACATTCGGGTCTTCCACTGATCGGCAGGCCGCGAAGATCACGTCGCCGGTGAAGGCGAGGTCGAATTTGTTGTCCCGTTCGTATTCCGGTGCCGCATTGACCAAGACGGATTCGACCGTGGGCGATCCGTCGAACGGAAAGTGACCGCTGTGTAGCTGCGGCCATGGGTCGGCGGATGGTCCGTGATCGCCGTGCATGATCGCCGCCAGTGGCCATGTGCCCTCTGGAACGGTTTCCTGGCGATACGCATCCTCACGCAGGTACCGCCATCCGATCGGGCGGGTCGCGGTTTCGTTCATGGAATGCCGCCGCGGGCTACGCCGCCGATCCTCGCGCTTTCAACCGGGAGACCGATGTTTGAATGGTCTCTTCCAGGTTGCGCACCATGTCGTTGTATGTGTGGTGGATGAACCGTCCGTCATAGCCCATGGCGCGGCTGTCCTTGTATCGGATGCTGAAGGTCTTCGGGTCGTATAAAACCGTCACGACGATGTTGTGCTTACCGGCGCCCCATTCGCGCTTGGCATCGAAGCTGCCGGATTTGACGTTGCTCAGTTGCCAGCCACGTCCCGTCGCCGATGACTCGATGGCTGCCCGCATCTGTTCCAGCGTGACACCCTTCTGCGGCCCGTAACCGTATCCGACCGACTCGACCCGATGGATTTCCCCGCCGCAGGCGGCGGCTAGCGTCAGGATACCGAGAACGATGGCGAAGCGTTGAAGCGCATGTATCATAATCCGATCCCTCGAATGGTTGACGGCACAGTGCGGCAAGGGGACGGGGAAGGTGCCGAAGCGGTCGGCATCATAGCAACGTCGAACATTTCTGTCGTCGCCGTCGGAAAATATGTAATTTATGGGTGTAAGTTAACAGCAAATTACTATTTATAACGGCATGTTCTTCATGGCGTCCGTGGCGTTGCCAGAGATGCGGGCGAGAGTGCATAACCAACGCGCCATTGGCGTAGGCGCGGCCCGACGGGCCTCGACGGAGGCCGCGGTAAAATGAAAGAAATTTTATGATCCGACAGATTGCGCAGATTCTCCTGGTCGCCGCGGCCTTTGCCATGCCTTTGGCGGCGGTGACGCCGGCCTCCGCCAACCCGGACGTCGCCGAGGCCAAGCAGTTCATCACGGATGGGGTGCTGCGCACCGCCAAGATTCTGCGGCAGCACGACCGGTCGCGCGCGGAAATCGCCGACGATCTGCGCGTGGAATTCCGGCGCGGATTCGACGTGCCGACGATCGCGAACTTCGTTTTGGGACCGGCGCGAGAGCGGTTGTCGCAAGAGCAAAAGCGCCTGTACATGCGCGAGTTCGAGGAGTTGATCGTCCAGACCTATACGAACCGCGTCATCTATTTCGGGCCGCGGGTCAAATCGGATATCAGCGACATCATCCGCTTCACCGGGCACCGGATGGTCAAGAAGGATCAGATCATCCTGTACAGCGAGATCAATCGCGAGGGCGCGGACTGGGTCAAGATCAACTGGCGGCTGCGCGAGCGGAAAGGCCGGATGGCGATCATCGATATCACCTTGCTGGGGATCAGCCAGGCCCAGCTCTACCGGTCCGAAATCGCCGCGGTCATCAAGCGCAATGGGCGCGGGGCCGACGGCCTGATCGATGCGCTACGGGCGAAAACGGCGGAAATCCGCAAGGGGAAAGTAACCCGCGCGACCAGCCGATAGGCTGCCCCGAGGCCGGTCACCGCGTTCGCCGGAGCGGCCGATTCTAACTTTAAGAACTTATTAAGGTAATGGATTATCAATGCTACATTGTGAAATGTAGCCATCCGATTTCCATTAATAGGGATACCCGACCGATGAAGAGGTCTCTTCTCCGCGCGCTCCCCGCATTCTTCGCCATCTTCTTCGTCGCGGCCTGCGCGACGGAAGCGATCCATAAGGTCGATAAGGTCAACTACGGCTATTACTCGAAGACCCCGCTGACCATGGAGAAGGTCCGCTCGACCATCGAACGCACTGCCACGCGGAACGGTTGGCAACTCAGCCAACAGAAGGACGGGTCCTTCGTCGGCAAGCGCGAGTGGGGCGGCGGCAAGCACAACATCGTCGTCGACGTGATTTACGATGTGCAGGCGTTCAGCATCAAATACCGCGACAGCTATCAAATGAAGTACGACGGTTCGTGGATTCATAACACCTACAACCGCATGGTCCAGAAACTCGAAGACGATATCGTCGCCTCAGTGACCGCGCTCTAGCACCGCCGGAATTTGCGCCGCCCGCTCCCTGACAATAGAACTATCCGCATGGAACGGACGTGACGGGCCGGAAGCGGGTCCGGGCAAAAGGAGTGCGCGATGGCTACTGTTACCGAACCGGCGCGGGAAACGCCGTTGGTCGCCGAGGCCGAGGTCGTGGTGCTCGGCGGTGGACCCGCCGGCATCGCTGCCGCCGTCGCCGCCGCCCGCACCGGGGCGCGGACGCTGCTGCTCGAACGGTATGGTTTTCTCGGCGGTATGGGGACCGCGGCGATGGTCACCAACTTCTGCGGCCTGCATGCGCATATCAACGGCAGCATCCAACAGGTCGTCCGCGGTGTCGCGGACGATATCCTCGAACGTCTCGACCGGCTCGGCGGATTGAATCCGCCGCATCCGGTCAAGGACGCCTCGGGCGGGCCGGGCACGGCGGCGCAAGCCTACGATACCTCCGCCTACAAGCTGGCCGCCGACGACCTGCTGCTGTCCGCCGGCGTCGATATCCGGTTCCACGCGATCGCGGTCGGGGCCGCGATGGACGGCGACCGGATCGACGCGGTGTTGATCGAAACCAAGTCGGGCCGCGCCGCGATCCGGGGTGAGATGTTCATCGATGCGTCCGGCGACGCGGACCTCGCCCATTGGGCCGGTGCGCCCTGCGCGAAAGGCGATGCCGACGGGTTCATGGCCTATCCAACGACGATGTTCCGGCTCGCCAATGTCGACGACGAACGCGCGATGAACGAGGGCAAGCCTAACCTCTCGGCCCTGATCGCCGACGCGGAGGGCGACTACGACCTGCCGCGCAAGACAGGCATCATCAACCCGCAGGCGCATAAGGGCGAGTGGCGTGCCAACCTGACGCAGATCAGCCGCGACGGCGCGCCGATCGACGGTAGCGACTGGGATGACCTGAGTTTCGCGGAAGCCGAAGGGCGAAGGCAGGTGCAGGAGTATTTCCGCTTCCTCAAGGACCGTGTGCCCGGATTCGAGAACGCCTATCTGTTGGAAACCGCACCGCAGATCGGCATCCGCGAAACCCGCCGGATCGTCGGCAAGACGGTGCTGTCCGGCGAGGATGTCCTGTCCTGCCGCGATTTCGACGACAGCATCGGCTGCAATGGCTGGCCGCTCGAGCAGCATCAGAAGGGCGTGACGAAGTGGTCCTTCCTGCGCGGGCGCGGCTATCACCAGATTCCGTACAGCATCTCGCTGCCCGATGGCGTGGCGAATCTTTTGGTGGCCGGGCGGTGCGCGTCCACGACGCAGGACGGCCAGGCATCGCTGCGGGTCAGCGGGCCGTGTTTCGCGATGGGTCAGGCAGTCGGCGCGGCGGCCGCGATGGCGCGGCAGGCGGGAACGACGCCGGCGGCGCTGGATGTCGAGACGCTCCAGGAACGGTTGGTTGCCGACGGTGCCTTTCTCGGCGTTGCGTCGATCTAGGCTGATCTAACCGCCGTCGGCGGGCCGGCGTGGCAGACGGACAACGGCCCAGCCCTTCGCCGTGACCTGATCGCGCTGGTCGCGCGCCCGGATTTCCAGCCGCAGCCGGCCGTGCGTGGCGTCGATCTCGGTGGCTTCCGTCACGGTTCCCTCGCAGAAGGTCACGTCACCGACCAGATTGAAGCGGCGGATCTCGCAATACAGCTCTTCCAGGAACCCGTGATCGCCGATCCAATTGGTCAGCATGGTCGCGATCCAGGCGATGCGCTCCGGTCCGTAGTCATAGGCTTCCGGCACACCCACGCTGCGCGCCAGTTCGCCGTCCCAGTGTACGGCTTCCGGCGGCTCGGGCACGCCATACGCGTTCGGGATGCCGGCGGCGGGATGACGGTTCAGATAGTCGTACCAATAGCCGTGCGCCTTGACGAACAAACCGCCCCAGGCCTGTTCGAACGCAACGGCGGTGGTTGCCGAATAGGGACCGCGCACGATCGACGGCGCGTCGGCGCCGACTGGCACGTCTTCCCAATACAGCGGATCGTCGCCGCGACATTGTTCCTGCGTATAGAGGTCGGTGACCTTCTCGATCAGGTCCTGCGCCACCGGTTCGGGGCGCAGCATCTTGTATTTTCCTTTCTTGCGCGCCGTGTCGCGCTCGGTGCGCATGCCCCAGGATTCGGCGGTGGCGACTTCCAGTCCCTCGTTGGTGACGAAGCGGATATCCGACACCTGCTTGAACATCCGCCGGGCGAAACGGCTTTTGAGTTCGTCGAGCTTGGTGAAGGTCACCTCGGCGGTGATCGCCTGTCCCAGCCGGACCGGTTCCTTCCAGCGCCACCAGGTGCCGCCGAACATGGAGTGTACGCCCGGCAATCCGCCCCGGTACCCGATCGATATCCGGCTGAACGCGTACAGCATGCAGGGCGGCGCGACCAAGCCGCCGACCGGGGAACGTTCGGCGTAGGTTTCGTCCAGATATAGTTTGTTGCGGTCGCCGGTCGCCCAGGCCCAGTGCCGGATCGCATCGCGGGTGACCTCGGTCAGATGCGGTGGTTCCCGGATTTCCATCCGCTGGCCCAGCTTTGCCCGCAGCCGTTCCAGTTCTTCTTCCGTTGCCATGCCGTGCGCCACTTAGCCGTCTCCCGTGTCGGAACATTCGATGACGCCGTCCTTCAACAGATCCGCGACCTGAACGTCGTCGTATCCCAGCACGTTTTGCAGGATCGATTTCGTGTCCGCGCCCAACGTTGGAGCGGCCCGCCAGGAAAACTCGAACGGATCGTCGAGGAATTGGATCGGCGAGCCGACGACGTCGACCTTGCCGGCCTTGGCGTGCTCGGTCGATTTGACGAGATCCCGGGCCTGAACCGCGGGGTGCGACAGCGCATCGCCCACGGAATTGACCGGGGAATGCGGCACGTCGCCCGCGTCCAGGATCGCTTGCCATTCCGCCATCGTCTTCTGCGTCAGGACGTCGACCACGATCGGCTCGAGGACATCACGGTTGGCGTGGCGGTCCGCGGTGGTGCGGAACCGGTCGTCGTCGATCAATTCCGGCCGTCCCACCGCGCGGCAGAAGTTGCGCCAGAAGCTGCCGACATGCAGCGCCAGAACGATATGGCCGTCCTTCACCGGATAGCGGCCATACGGCACGATGCTGTGGTGACTGCTGCCGACGCGGCCCGGACTTTCGCCGGTCACGAGTTGGATTTCCGCGAGATAGCCAAGCAGGCCGATCAGGCCGTCGAGCATGCTGAGGTCCACATGCAGGCCTTCGCCGGTTGCGGTGCGGTGCTGCAGCGCCGCCAGCACGGCGATCGCGCCCCACAGCCCGCCGCCGACATCGCCCATGGGGATACCGAGTTTCGTCGGCGGTCCGTCCGGTTCGCCGTTGATGCTCATGACGCCGCTCAGGGCCTGCGTCACCAGATCGAAGGACGGTTTGGCCGCCATCGGGCCGGATTGGCCGAATCCGGTGATCGAACAGATGATGAGATCGGGCTTCGTAGCGCGCAGCGTGTCGTAACCGAGACCCAGCCGGTCCATCACGCCGGGGCGGAAATTCTCCAACACGACATCCGCCTGCGCCGCCAGCCCGAGGGCGATGTCGCGTCCCTCCTGCGTCTTCAAGTCGACCGCCATGCTCGTCTTGTTGCGGTTGATCGCCATGTAGTAATGGCTCTCGCCGCCGACATAGGGCGGGATCGACCGGGTCTGGTCGCCGTGGCCCAATTCCTCGATTTTCCACACCTCGGCGCCTAAATCGGCAAGGATCATCGAGCAGAACGGGCCGGTGAGAACCCGGCTCAGGTCCAACACGCGAATGCCCTGAAGCGGGCCTAGCCGCGGCGCTGCGGTTGCGCCGTCATTCTTGTCATTTTCTGTCGCCACGGTCGAATCGCTTCTCCTGCTTCGGGAAAGTTGATCGATGCGGCCAATATTATCGCGAAGCGGCGATCCGGGCCTAATCGGGCATCGGCCAGGTGTCGGAAAGCCGGTAGCCGCCGGGCCATGGGTCGTTCGGGTCGAGCATGTGCTGATGCGTCCCGGTGATCCAGGCGCGGCCGGATATCGACGGGACGATGGCGGGCTGTCCCGCGATGCCGGTCACCGCTTCGACGCGGCAATCGAACCGCGACCCGATGATCGAGCGGCCGATGTAGCGGTCTCCCTCGGCCAGGTCGCCGCGCGCGTGCATCACCGCCATGCGCGCGGAACAGCCGGTGCCGCAGGGCGACCGGTCGAGCTTTCCGGGCTCGATCGCCACCGCGCTGATACCAGATAACACGCCGTCCTCGCGGGTAGGCGGCAAGGTGAACTGGCAAAAGGATATGTGGTTCCAGTCCGGCCGCTCGGGATGGGCGAAGCCGATCTGCTCGGTCGCGGCGGCGGTGATCGCGGCCCCCGTCCGGGCCAGGTCGCGGGCTTCGTCGGGTGTCAGGGCGAAACCGAGCCCGGCGGCGTCGATCAGCACGAAGCTGTCGCCGCCATAGGCGGTGTCGACGGTCAGTGTTCCGTGCCCCGCAACCTCGATCGTGGCGTCGAGGGCCGCGGCGAAGGACGGCACGTTCCGCACCGTGATGCGCTCGGCCTTGCCGTCGCGGCATGTGGCGCGGACCTGAACGAGGCCGGCAGGGGCTTCGAGATTGAAAATGGTCTCCGGCTCGATCATCGGGACGATGCCGGTTTCCAACAGGACGGTCGCGACGCAGATGGAATTCGAGCCGGACATCGGCGGTGTATGCAGCGGCTCCATGATGATGAAGCCCATCGCGGCCTCCGGATGTTTCGGCGGGACGAGAAGGTTTACGTGACGGAAGACGCCGCCGCGCGGCTCGTTCAGCATGAAATTCCGCAGCGTCTGGTCTTCGGCGATCCAGTGCGCTTGATCGGTCAAAGTGTCGCCGGGCGGCGGCGCCACGCCGCCGACGATGACATCGCCGACTTCGCCTTCCGCATGGCAGGACACGACGTGAATGGATTTCGAGGACTGCATGGGTCCGAGTATGACACAGTATGGCCGCGCGCCATCGTTTCCCGCCGGCGCAACCCTCTCTTGTCAAAAGGAACACGCTCATGCTGACCGTTCACACGCTGGAATCCCTGTATCCCCACAGTTCGAACTACGCGCATGCCGTCGAGGTCCCAGCCGGGTCGCGGATGCTGATCTCGAACGGTCAGATCGGCACCAAGCCCGATGGAACGACGCCGGATAGCGTGGAAGGGCAGACCGAAGTGATCTTCGACCGGCTGGAAGAAATCTTGGCCGCAGCAGGGATGACGCTCCGCGATATCGTCCGCCTCAACACCTATTTTACCGAGGCGGAATACCAGGATGCCTACAAGGCGATCCGCGACCGGCGTATGGGCGATCACAAGCCCGGCGCGACGCTGCTGGTTGTGAAGGCGCTGGCGCGGCCCAATCTGAAGATCGAGGTCGAGATTATCGCCGCCAAGGATGAATGAGCTCTAACCGACGGGCTGCATCGTCCAGGATTCGCCGGTCGACGCGGGCGGCAGGAATTCTATCGGTTGGGCGTTCGGCACCGAATCGTAAGCGACGACTCCCAGCAAATGAACCCGCAAGGCTCGGAAGGTGCCGGAATGGGCAACGATGAGAATGGGCGGTCGTCCGACAACGGGCTGTAACGCCTCTATCGTGCGGGCATTGAATTCTTCCGGGCTTTCACCGCCCTCGGGTTTTTGGGCGCGGTCGAATTGATCCTTCGGCTGCCCTTCCCAAACGCCATACCGGCGTTCGGTAATCCCTTCGACCGCTTGGACTTCTGGTCCGTTCAGAGATTTCGTGATGATTTCGGCGGTTTCCCAGGTCCGAAGCATCGGGCTGGCAAAGACGGAGCCGATCTCTTCGCCCGCGAGCCGGGCGGCGGCCTCCGCCGCCTCCCGCCGTCCCTCATCCGTCAGCGCAACGTCACGCGATCCGCCAATGACCCTTTCCGCGTTGGCTTCGCTTTCGCCGTGCCGTACGAACAAGAACCGGGCCGAAAAGAGCGGAACTGATTTTGTCATGATTTTCTTCCATGAAGCGATGCGGTGCCGGCAAAGGGACGGCGCCGCGGGTTTGTCTTAGCTCCGCGGCACCGTGATCCAACCTGTTATCTTGCCCTATCGCTTGGCGTATTTCCGGAGCGCCAAATAGAGTTGGAGATAGGTGTATTTGGTGTCGTACACCTGCTCCTGGTCGATCGGCCACAAGCTGAGCTTCTCGAAGGGCGGAGTCTTGAACTTCTCCATCTGCTTCTTGGCCACGTCCGCGCGAGCGGCAAAATCACCGATTACGTTCCAGGGTTTGAAGCCTTCCTCCATCATATGGCGGATCAGCAATTTCGCGGCGTTCGGATGCGGCGCGCGGTCGGCGATCACCAGAACCGTCGGATAGGCGACGCCGAAGGCCGGTTTCACATCATAGGCGGGTGCCGCCTGCAATGTGCCCTTCTTGTATTTCCGCATTTTGCTGAAGGTGGTGATCGCCAAGGGCGGGCTGTCCTGCTTCACGTCGCCGGCGTTCTTGTAGATCTTGGTCGTTGACGAAACATAGGTCGGCTTGTTCTTCAGCAACCGGAACAGCCATTCCTTGGATGCGTCCGCCTTGCCCAGGTTCGGATTCTTCTTTACCGCCTTTTTCAGGCCTTTGGAGAACTCGACCGGTTTGCCGAACTCGGCCTGATAGGCCGCCGCCATTTCCTTGGGATGCTGCAGGATGGTCTGGAGCGTGTTCGCCATCACCGAGCCTTCCAGCGGGTTCGGCATGAGCAGCTTGCTCTTCCATTCTTTGCGGGTCAGATCCCATAGATTGTCGATCGGCGCGCCGTTGGGGTGTTTCGCGTCGTTGTAGAAAAGGACGCGGCTGCTCCAGCGTTGCACGAGGAACGGCGATTTTTCGTTTTCTTCCAGTTGGCCGGCGACGCTGTCGGGAACGAAATTCCAGACCATCTTGGCCGAAAGAAACTCGTTCTGCAGGATCGGCGTTTCATTGTTGAACAGAACGTCGACATTGTTGAGTCCGGCTTTCCGTTCACGCCGGAACTTTTCCAGTTGTACGCTGGACGAGATATCGAAGGCTTCGATCTCGACGCCGTACTTTTCCTTGAACGCCTTCTGGAGTTTGAAGATTCGCGACGATACCGAGTAGATCGTCACTTTGCCTTCTTTCCGTGCGGCGGCTTCGATGGCTTTCCAGTCCTGTTTGGCAGGGGCATGAGGCCCGAGCTGCGCTTTCTTCAGCCAGTCGGATTGCGCGTCGGCGTTGGCCGTGCCGAACGGCGCGGCGAGCAGACCGAGCATCAGCACGGTTCTTGCGATTTGACCGATAGTCATGACGTTTCCTCCTATGTTGGATGGCTTGTGTTGCAAACCCTTTTTCTTGTTGGAATCGGATGAATCCGATTCAGGTGTGATCACCCAGGAGTTTTCCTGAGGTCTCGTCATAGAGATTCATTGCGGACGGATCGAATGTGAGCCAGATCGGTTGGTCCATTTGCACGTCCTGTTGCGGCGACCCGCGTACCATGATCATCGTGCTTCCCCGGACGGCCTGAACCATCAATTCCGGACCGCTGGACAACGCGCCATACACCTTGAATTCGACGGCGTCGGGTTGCGGTTCCAGCGACAGCGCGATGTCTTCGGGCCGGGCCGCGATCGTGAGCCGCCCTTGTGGCGCGCCGCTGTGAATTGGAATCCGGAAATCGTCCGCATCCGCCCAGCCCTGGCCATTTTCCTGGATGCTCTCTGCGGACACGAGATTGATCCGCGGCATGCCGACGAAATCGGCGACGAACAGGCTGGCGGGTTGCCGGTAAACGTCGAGCGGTGGCGCTTGCTGTTCGATCCGGCCTTGGTTCATCACGACGATGAGGCTCGCCAAGGTCATCGCTTCGCTCTGATCGTGTGTCACGAAGACCGTGGTGGCGTCCGAATCGACGTGCAGGCGTTTCAGCTCGGTCCGCATGTCCATGCGCAAGCGGGCGTCCAGATTGGACAGCGGTTCGTCCATGAGAAAGACCGGCGGTTTCGTCGCAAGCAATCGCGCGACCGCGACCCGCTGCTGTTGTCCGCCGGACAGCTCAGAGGGATACCGTTCCCCGAGCCCTTCCATGGCAAGATCGCGTAGGACATTGTCCACGCGGGTTTTGATTTGGTCGCGCGGAAGTTTCTGGATGCCCAGACCGAAGCCGATGTTGTCGAACACGGTCATGTGCGGCCACAGCGCATAGCTTTGGAAAACCATGCCGATCTGCCGTTTGCCCGGCGGCATGGAGAGCCCTCGTCCGGCGGAAAATACGAGGTCTCCCGCGATTCGGATTTCGCCTTCGTCCGGTGTCTCCAACCCGGCCAGACACCGCAACAGCGTCGTTTTCCCGCAGCCCGACGGACCCAGGAGCACCAGGAATTCGTTGGCGTCGATATCGAGCGAGACGCCGTCCAATGCGGTCATCTTGCCGTATCGTTTCGTTAGATTGCGAACTTCGATCGCAGCGCCCATGGCGAATATCCCGGTTATCAATCCTGAGTCTTGTCGCGCAACTTTTCGAGTTTGCCCTTGCCGAGCTTCCAGACGATTAGCTCGCCGACGATCGTCAGCACCGTGACGATCAGGACAAGTGCATTGCTGAGTTGGGTTTGGTCTTCTTCGATGTATCTGAACCCGACGGTCATCAGCACGCGGGTCGACGGCGTGATGAGCAAGATGATCAACGTCAGTTCCCGCATGATGCCGACGAAGCTCACCATCGTGCCGGCGACGACCCCCGACATGGTCAGCGGGACGACGATGCGCCGGAACCGCGTGAACCAGGACGCACCCTGAATTTCCGCCGCTTCCTCCAGCGACTGGCCCAACTGTGTGACGGCGCTGGCGCCGGTGCGCACGCTGTAGGGCAGCTTGTTCACGACGCAAATCAGCACCAAAAGAGTGAATGTTCCGTAGAGCGCGGGAATGGGCCCGTGCGATTCGGCGAACATGCTGAGATACAACGCGCCGAACGCGATGGAGGGAAACAGGAAGGGAATGAAGGCCGCCTGGTCCAGCAGGTTCGAGAGCCAACGTTCCCGGCCGCGGACCACGATGTAACCGATGATCAACCCGATGACCGCTGCCAGGACCGAGGCGATGAGCGCCAGCTTCAGCGTGTTCCATGTCGCGCCCAGAATGACGTCGTTGTGCAGGACGCCGGGTTCGCCGAACGCGTATCGTGAATCGGATTCGCCGATCCAATAATGCAGCGTGAAATTGTCCAGCCCGTATTGGCCGTCGACGAGCATCACCGTTTGATACCCGAGCAGGGCGATCGGGAAGATCGCCGCGAGCGCTGCCACAGTGAAGGTTGCGGCAAAGACCGGCCAGCGCCATCGGCCGAGACGGGTCAGGTTGCCTTTAAACCCCTTGCCGCTGATCGTCTCGAAACGCTTCGAGTTGGTACCAAGGATCTTGAAGGTGAAATACATCGTCACCCCGGTAATCACGATCAGGACGATAGCCAGGATGTATCCGAACGCGTCGAGACCCAGCTTGATGTTGGCGAACAGCATCGTGCCCAACGTGTAGTATTCGATCGGCGCGCCCAGGAGAAAAGGTAAGGCGAAGGTGCCGATGGTCTTCCCGAAGGTCAGGACGAAGGCGGCCAGGAACGCCGGCGCCACGATCGGGAATGTGATCTTCCGCAGAATCATGAACCGTGATGCCCCTTGGATCTCAGCGCATTCCTCCAACTGTGAATCCAGGGTGCTCAAGGCGCCCGCGACCAGGAGAAGCGCAAAGGGGAAATAGTGGATCGCCATGGTGATGATGATCGGCACGGCGCCGAACGACAGCCACTCAGGCGGCGTGATCCCGAAAACCGCGTCGAACAATCCGGGCTGTCCGCCTGCCGCCGGGCTTTTGAACAGCGTTTCCCAGGCGAGCGCGATGGCGAAGGACGGGATCACATAGGGCAGTGTTAGGACCGGCTGAAGCCATCGCTTGCCCGGCATGTCGGTGCGGACCACCACCCATGCCAGCAAGCCGCCGAGCAGCAACGCCAAGACCGCCGCGGCGCCGCCGGTGACCATGGTGTTCCACAGCGGTTCGATCAGCATCGAGGATGCGGATTCCCCGAAGAATATTTCGTACCAGTGATGCGAGGTGAACTCGCCCTCGACGGCGCTCCGGTTGAAGCGCCGGTCCCCGGCGCCCCACACCAGGGTCCTCCAGATCAATTCGAACAACGGGTAGATGACCAGATAGGCCAGCACGATCAACAGGCCCATGGCGATGAGGAATTGCACCGATGTCAGGCGCGACAGGAACTTGTTGCGCCAGCGTTCAAACCGTGGCGGGGCCGTCCCAAACTCCGGTGCGGCGGATTCCAACATCGCTCATTCACCGTCGCTCAAACTTGAATCGGTCAACGAGAGCGTTTGCCGTGCGCGGGGTTCGTCCTGGATTTCCCGCGTGAGTTCCGCAAGCCGTTCCAGCGTCGCGATCGAACGGCCTTTGTCCAGGTGGGATATCGTCAGGACGATCGCATTGCAGATCGCCATCGGTACGGTGAGTGTCAGGAACTCGCTTCCCAGGCCACGATCGGCCATCAAGGTAATGTCCGGCTCGGGCTCGATGAGCGGCGCAACCAGATCGCTGACGAGAATGGACCTGGCCCCAACTCTCTTCGAGTGTTTGAGGCAGGTGACGATCCCCCGCGGAACCGAGTGAAAGCCGAATGCCAGCAGGGCGTCATCGGCCTTCATCGGCAGGATTCTCTCCGCCAGCTCCCGGTCTTGATGGTTGAGTATGGTGTGATGGAATCCGGCTCGCCGCAGACGACGGCCCATCATTTCCACCAGTGCCGTCGAATTGCCTTGGCCGAAGATAAAGATATGGCCTGCGTCGATGAGCGTACGGGCGGCTTGATTGATTTTTGCCTGCAGTTCGCTGCTGTCCAGCCGTTCCAGCGTATCGGCTTCATGCCGCAGCAGGCCGGAGAGGATCGCTCCCTCCTCCATATGCGAAAGGCTTTCGCGAATGCGGTCTGCCGGTTCGGCCTTATTGATGATGTCGGCCTGCAGGTAGGACCGGAGGTCCGGGTAACCCCTGAAGCCGAGTTTTCGTGCCAACCGCACGGCGGTGGCCGGATGAACCCCGGCACGGCCCGCGATATCGGTCGTGGACAGGTAAGAGACCTCGGTCGGGCTTTCCAGCAGCGCTTTCAGCAGACGCCGGTCCGCGTCGGTCAGCCGGACCTGATTCTCTTCGATGAGCGCCGTTAGGCTCATGAATGCCTCCCGTCGTTGCCAAAGGCCGACGGTGTGCGTCAGCCAGCGGCATCTCAAAGAATACGGCTCACAGACTCGGTTTGCAATACGGATTTCAAATTAGATGAAATCTTGCAATTGAAGTTGCAGATATGGATTTGCGACCTGAGCTTTGCGCGCACCGCTGGATTCGCCGACAATGGAGGCCTGCCAATCAAATTTGAATTCGAGGGGTAATCGGCCATGTCTGTCATTCTGGGAAGCGGTGATTTCAGGTATCGCGTGGTCGAGGACTGGGCCAAGCTGCCGGACGGTTGGGAATTCCGTGACGTGGCCGCGGTCGGGGTGGACAGCAAGGATCAGGTCTACGTCTTCAACCGCGGTGAGCATCCGATGATGGTGTTCGACCGCGACGGCAACTTCCTGCGGTCCTGGGGTGAGGATGTCTTCACCCGCGCGCATGGACTCCATGTCGGGCCGGACGACATGCTGTATTGCACCGACGATGGCGGACACGCGGTCTACAAATGCACGACCGAGGGCAAGATCGTGTTGGAGATCGGCGTGCCGGGCACCCCGGCGCCCTTTATGAGCAACGAACCCTTTCACCGCTGTACCCACACCGCCTTGTCGCCGGACAACCACATCTTCGTTTCGGACGGATACGGCAACGCCTGTGTGCACAAATATTCGCCGGACGGGAAATTGGTGAAAACCTGGGGCGAATCCGGCACCGAGCCGGGCCAGTTCAACATCGTGCACAACATCGTCGCCGACGACGACGGCTGGATTTATGTCGCGGACCGGGAAAATCACCGCGTCCAGGTGTTCGATACGAACGGCAAATACGAAACCCAATGGAACAACCTGCACCGGCCGTGCGGGCTGTATATGCCGCGCGGCAAGTGCCCGCATTGCTTCGTCGGCGAGTTGGGCCCGGGTATGCGGGTGAACCGGAATGCGCCCAACATGGGACCGCGCCTCAGCATCGTCGATAACAAGGGGCAACTGCTGGCCCGCCTGGGCGGCGAGGACGGGCCGGGCCTGGACGTGGGCAAGTTCATGGCCCCGCACGGGCTGGCGATCGACTCGCGCGGCGACATCTATGTGGGCGAGGTGTCCTACACCAACTGGCCGTCGAGCTTCGGCGACGAGCCGGTCCCGAAGAACCTCCGTTCGCTGCAGAAGCTGGAGAAGGTGGCGTAAGGATCCGGATGACCGATCCGAAATACACTCTAAGCGGGATTGATATCTGTTAATATTCAATTCTGATTTGCCAAATCGATGATCTCACGCTACGCTTTTCGGGTGCTGCGGTCCGAAAAAGAAAATGCATGGGGAGAATTGGGATGGCTGGCGATATCGCGTTCCTAACCGAAAACCTTGGTGGATTGGTTCTTGCGACAGGTGCCTTGGGCGTTGCGGCTTTCGGAGTCGTAGAAGGGCTTAAATGGACCCGGCTCGGGCAGAGCGGATTCAAGAAGATCGAACAGACTCTTGGCGCGGACATAATGGGCGCTTTCCAACGGGCCTACGGGACAAACTCTCTCGACCTATTGAAGGCGCAGTACGGAACCGGGCGCGGCGGCGGCGACTTACCGCGGACGCTGCGTCAGGGCGCGCGAATCGGACTTCGCACCGATAATGTGGCGGCTATCGGTTATCAAGTCGGTGTGGTCGATGTCGCACAATTGACTGCGGTCGTCGGCAAGCTCGAGAGCGGGGACACACTCAATGATCAGGAGAAGAGCGTCCTAGGCCGATTCGAACTTGCGGTCGACGCTCGGATAGAGGCGGCGCTTGCACTGGCGGAGCGGTCCTATCGCGGTGCGATGCGGATGTCGGCAATCGTTTTTTCGATCCTTCTTGCGTTCTTCGTGGCATGGGGACTGCATAAGGACGGCACAACGTTTAACTGGCTCGCGCCCTTCATCGTCGGGGTCGCCGCCGTGCCGTTGGCGCCGGTCGCCAAGGACGTCAGCAAGGCGATTCAATCGGCGGCCAGGGCGGTCCGGGCCATCCGATGAGGTATCTCCTAAGTTTCCGGGAAGATTCCACGGGTGCGGTGACAGCCGGGCATCTGAAGGCATTGCCGGACGGCCCGGAAGGAAGAGCAGCCGACGATCTTCTAAAATTGGAGACATCGGTCGTCTTCCTGACGCATGGGTTTAATGTCGACAAAGAGGAAGGAACCCAAGGGCTGGGTAACCTTGCAGCATTTGTCGACAATGGCCAAGCGGCCGTGGTGTCCGTGCTGTGGCCGGGCGATCACGGCCTCGCCGCTCTCAGTTACCCGGTCGAAGGAAAGGATGCGGATGACACGGCGGACGCATTCAGCAAATACATCGAGCGGGTCCTCCAAGGGAAACCCGATCTATCCTTCGTGACGCACAGTCTTGGCGCGCGCGTCGCGATGGGAACGATCAAACGGTTGGAAGGACGCGGTTTCAACGTTCGCGAGGTGTGTTTGATGGCGCCCGCGATTGACGACTTCAGCCTTGCATCCCCGAACGGGTACCGTGAACAGGTTGAGAATTCGGGCCGCGTTGTCGTCCTGGCGTCGAAAGAGGACGAGGTGTTGAGATTCGCCTATCCGGCGGGCGACCTGCTGCAGGCTTTCCTGTTTTGGGATGACGTGGCCGGTCTTGCTTTAGGCTATCACGGGCCGAGGGCATACGACGAAGACAATACGGTTCCGGGCGAGGTGCTTCCCGTGCAAATCCCCGAAGCGCGGAACTCGAACCACGGTGACTATATTCCCGACTTCAAACCCAAGAAGAAGCCCAAAGGCTGTCATCAGAAAAACCAGCGATCCGCCGCGCGGTTCGCGGCGCAGGTCGTGAGAGGCGATATCCTGCCGGTCTATAAATGATCGGCAGGTTTGCCAAGCAGGTCTTCTCCGGCGTGGCTTGATTCCTTTACGAAGCCTCCGAGCGCTTTTTCACGTTCCGCCGGCGCTTGCTTTTCGATCGCGTCCAATCGGTTCAGGTCTTGCGCCAAGCGGCGTCGCTCGTCCAGCAGGTGGTTGAACTGGGCGTCGCAGCCGGCGATTGGTGTCGGATATTCGCGGATTTGCCGGTCGATCGGCGCTTTCAGGCGCAACAAATGCTCGCGAACGCGGCGCAGGGTGGGACTCGTTGCCTGTTCTTTCACCAAATCGTCCATCGTTCCGTCCTGAATCGAAAAATCTTGGAATAAATCTACCGCCACGGCGTCAGTTTAACGTTAACGGCATGAAGTCACGACCTTTAATCGCCGCGCGCGTCTGGCCGTTCGTTGAACCGTTGCCGGGCCGCGCGCGAATCGCATAGTGCGGCTGCTTCTGGACCTGCCATTTCCGCTATGGCGCAGCCGCCCGCCCCGCCGCCGCTGATGGACGTCATACCTCCGACGCGCGCGGCGGGGCATTCTTTTTGCATCCCTTTCATCACATCAACGGTTGGATTGGCGAAGTTGGAATTTAGCAAAGGTTCGTTAACCATATTGCGCACAGTATTCGGTGTGTTTGCCGTCACAGACGGTGTATGCGGAATCCGCTAGTTTCCGCATACCTTATTGGGGAGCGGGGTATGATTTCCATTAGGTTCGAAACATCCGAATTTTTCTGCGACGATAAGAGCTGTGGCATGTGCCATGCTGACGACGCGTTGGGCGAGCCCTTGGGCCATTATCGTTGCCAATGCTGCGGTACGGTGGATCCGTTGCTGTTCATGATCCGCAACGATCTGTGGATGAAGGCGACCGGCAACCGGCCGGACCTGCTGTTGTGCTGGCAGTGCACGGAAATGTCGCTGGGGCATCCAATCCGTTCTTCGGACCTGATCGATTGCCCGCTCAATAGGCAATTTTATCCCGGCATGATGCGGCAGGCGGACCATGGATTCCGCGCGATGGCGCATGCTCTGCTCGGGCCGTGGCATGCGCCGGCGGCCGTCTCCATGCCGGCCTAGACCTTCCGGCCCAGCCGTCAGTACACCGATTTCCGGTACAACAACGCTTCGCAGGTGCAGTGGTCCGTCCGGTCCACGCATTTGAACTCGCCCGCGTCGCATTCCGCCTGCCAATAGGATGGCAGGCGTGTCCACGGCTCGAACCCTAGCTTCTTCATCAATCCGTCGACGCGGGACGCACTGGGTCCGTGCTTGAAGCTGACGATCAGCTTGTCGGCACCGTGCCCGATCAACGCGTCATGCATCGCCCGGATCAGCCGCGTGCCGAGCCCGGTCCCGCGCTGCGTCTCGGTGACCGCCACGATCTCGATCACGCCAAGCGCACCCTCGCGGTCCGCCGCCGCGACCTCGTCCGGCACGTCGGTCACCTTGTGTTCGAGATACTCCGCCAACGCGTTCTCGGGCAGCAGGCGGCCCTGGACTAGGCCAAGCAGCTGGTCATCCGTCTCGGTGCTGACCAGCATGATGGTGTCCGGATCGCCGGCGATCTCGCCGGGTTTCGAGAAATAGCCCTCGCCAAAAGCCTCCTTGGCCAAGGCGACAACCTTCCTGTGCCAAGTCGGTGCGTAGCGTTCAATCTGCATGCGTGTCCCCTACCCGACCCGCAATTCGACCGTCGATCTGACATAAGGGCGGGTCCGGCGCTAGTATAACAGCAAGTCGTCCTTCGGATGAGCGTTTGTATCGAGGTGGGAAGGCCGCGTTAGCGAGCTTGCCGATCCACCGGCAATGCTCGAAAATTCAATCTGTTATCCCGAAATTTCATATTGGGTGGAGAGATTAGGCATGGCCGCAACCTTCCGGCAACTCCTCGACGATCTGCGCGACGCGGGCGAATTGGTCGAGATTTCCAAACCCGTCGACATTCGATACATCGCCGCGTTGGTGGATCAGGCTCAAACGGCTCTGCTGTTCACCAACGTCATCGGCTATGACATGCCGGTGGTCTCCGGTGTGTTGAACAGCCGCGAGCGGTTGTCGATCGCGATGGATTGCCCGTTCGACGAGATCGAAGGGCGCGTGCGCCGCGGCCTCGATCGCCCGGTCGACCCCAAGACCGTCAATGTCGGGCCGGCGCGCGAGGTGATCCAGGAAGGCGACGACGTGGACTTGTTCCGCCTGCCGATCCCGCTCTTCTCGGTGCTCGACGGCGGACCCATGATCACCGCGGGCATTACGCTCGCGCAGGACGAGGAACACGGCCTCAATGCGGGCATCTACCGATTCTTGGTGAAGGACCGGAACACCACGGGGATCGATATCGTCACGCCCAACAACATGCGGAACTTCGCCGAAAAGGCCTATAAGGCAGGCAAGCCGCTGCCGATCTCGATCAATATCGGCGCGCATCCGAGCGAGATCATCGCGGCCACCTACAAGGCGCCGATCGGGACGAACGAGGTCGCCATCGCCGGCGGCATGATGGGCGATGCGGTCGACATGACGCCCTGCCGCACGGTCGACGTGCCGTGCCTGGCGAATGCGGAGATCGTCCTGGAAGCCGAAATCCTGCCGACTGGCTGGACCCGTCCCGAAGGCAGGTTCGGTGAGTTCACGCGCCTCATGGGCGGCCTGCATTGGAATCCGCTGGTCCGGGTCAAGGCGGTGTCGATGCGCCGGGACGCGGTCTACTACGCGCTGCATATGCCGTGGGAGAATATCTGGCCGTCCGGGCCGATCTACGAGGCCGCCGTACGGCGCGCCTGCAAGGAAGCGGGCGTGCAGGTCACCGCAGTCAACATAACGCCGGGCGGGTGCTGCCATTGGCACGCGACGATCGCGATCAAGCCGCATACCGGCGACGGCAAGAACGCGATGATGGCCGCCCTGTCGGTCGCCGACATGAAACATGTCACCGTGGTCGACGACGAGATCGATGTGTTCGATTCCGTCGACGTGGAATGGGCGGTCGCGACCCGGGTGCAGGCGGACCGCGACGTGATGATCGTGTCGAACGCGCGGGCGAAACCGCTCGATCCCAGTCTTGTCACCGTTCCGGGCAAGGTGCCGACCACGGCGAAGATGGGCATCGACGCGACCATATCGGACGACGTGCCGCGGGAACGGTTCCAGCGCATCGCCTATGCCTATGCCGATAAGGTGACGTTGGACGACTATCTCGGCGATGGCGGCGCTGCCCCGAAATCACCCGGCGACGCCGATATCGACGCGCTGGCGGTCCGGATCAAGGAAACCATCGAGGTAGAGCCGAAATACTTCGCCGAGCTGACCGAGATTTTCGAGAAGGAAGGGTTCCAGGCGGTGACGCGCGCGATCGGCGTGCTGCATGAGGACGATGCGTTGTGGCAGGACGACGTCGGCCGGCTTTGCCTTCAAGGATCGTCCTTCGCCGCCGTACGGCCGACCGCCTAGGCGGCCTTCACCGCGGCCGGGAATGTCCGGCCGGGAGAATCCTTGTCACGGTGCGCCGATAGGCGCTTAAGCCGCGCCATCGGCGGTCGGGGGGGAAGCGGGTTAGTCGAGGATGGTGAGGTTTTCCGCCGCGGACTTGCCGTTGCGTCCCGTCACCAATTCAAACTCGACCTTTTGTCCTTCGCGGAGTGTGTCCAAACCGGCACGCTCGACCGCGGAAATATGCACGAACGCATCCTTCGAGCCGTCATCCTGCTGAATGAAACCGTACCCTTTGGTCGGGTTAAACCACTTCACCGTTCCAGTCGCCATGATTACTCCTTTCCATGGACTTGGCTGACATCGCACCACACTTTCTCACACGAGGATGTCCGTATCGTGGCACCAACAATTGCAGGAGTAACTAGGCTAGGCATCGCGGTAACTAACTAGATACGCCAACGAGTTGAGTGGCCTTCGAAAGTTCAAATGGTCCATGTCACACAGTTTGTAACCGCTATTTAAAGCCCAGTTCCGGCCGTAGGCAACTGCAATCATTCGGCGAAAATGCCCGCTAAATCCCCGGGATGCGGGAAATCGTGGTTGATTCCCGGATAAACTATTGGGCCGAAACGCCGAATCATCGAGACCTACTCCGAAATCGCCAACTTCCTACACCTTTTTCGGCCACAGCACCGCCGGGTCCTATGCCATTTTTAGGGTGTGGCGGACGGACTGGAGGGGCCTGTCCGCCACATCGTTTGAGCAGATGGATAACGCCCCAATGGACCATCCCAAGATCTACGTCGGCGGCGGTTGCCGCGAAGACCGGGCGTTGGATGTATGCCTATACGCCATCCAGCGCCGCGCCTCCGATTTGGTGGAAATCTCCCCTCTGAAACGAACCGCCCTGGCGCCGCTCGGCCCGTTGGCCATCGCCGACGACGATCTTGCCGGGCGCATGCGATTCCTAATTCCCGCGCTGAACGGGTTCAAGGGATGGGCGGCGTTTGTCACCCGCGATACCCTGTTCCAAGCGGACATCTACGAGTTATGGCGGCTCCGTGATGAGCGCTGTGCCGTCATGGGCGTCTGGCATGACGACAAGGACGCCGATCCGGCGTCCGCCTGCGATCGGTTGCCCTCGTTGCTGTTGTGGAATTGCGGCCATCCCGCGAACCGGGCGCTGACGTTGGATTATGCGCTGCGCTCGGACCGGACCGGGTTATGCCAATTCGATTGGCTGCATGACGGATTGCGCGGCCGGTTGCCCGAGGAATGGAACTGGCGCGATGGTCAGTCCAATCCGGCGCTGCCGCCGAAGGCGATCGAGTTCGCGCGGAGCCGGCCATGGCTCGGGGATGCGAACCCTTGCCGCTATGCCGACTTGTGGAAGCGCGAAGCGCAACGCATCTTCGGCGAGGCAATGCCCGCAGGCGACCTCAGTACAATTTGAACAGGACCGGTACGGTTACCGCGGCCGCTACCGGTTGCCCGTTGCGGCGGGCCGGCACGAAGCGCCAGTGCCGGACCGTCCGCAGAGCGGCCGCGTCCAGGCTGTCATACCCGCTCGACGTTGTGAGTTCGACGCCGCCGGCGGTGCCGTTCGGCAGCACATCCACCCGTAAAACCACCCGTCCCTGATAGCCGCGGTTGCGGGCGGCGAACGGGTATTCCGGTTTTGGGTTGTCGCCGCGCGGGGATGCGCCCTTGGTGCCGCCGCGATGGGCGCGGTCTTCGGTCGGCGTGTCGATTCCTTCGAGTGCGGGCGCGGAGCGGGCGTCGGTTCCGTCGGCCGCGTCGGTACGCGGTTGCGGTGCCGCCGCAGGCGGCGGCGGTGCGGCCGGTGCTCTGACGGGCGGTGCCGGCTTGGCCGGTGGTGGCGGTGGTGGCTGCAGCAAGGAAACCGACGAAGTCTCCGGCGGTGCGGCCGGTAGAGATGCTTCGACGGGGGGAGCCGTCGGGGCGGGCTCGTCGGGGACGGCCGTATCGGGTTTGACCGCAAGATGGTCGGTGATGGGGGTGACCGGTGGGTCCGATTCATGGTCCGCCATCCGGTCGGTGGCTCGGTGCCGGTCGGGTTGCCGCGCGGCGAGGGCGGGCGCGGAGGACGGCGACGGCCGGTCGCGGTCCTCGCCGGTGTCGGCCCCCGGGTGCCGTTCCGGCCCCTCGACCACCGCAACCTCGATGATCACCTGGCCGCCGGCGACCTTGACCTCGCGCGGCGACGGGTCGGGCGACATCATCCAGGCGATGGCACCGACATGAAGCGCCGCCGACACGGTGACCGCCAGCAAGATCGGCTCGCGCAGTGCGCTTTTGATCAACAGGGCGTGTCGGGTTATCGATAGGCTCATCGATGCCCTCCCGGCCCTTCGGTGTCATGCTTCCACGGTAACAGATACGGGAGCCCGTCCCGCTCGCCGCGCAGCGCGGTGATGCGGAATACCTCGGCCAACCGGTCCGGCGACAGCGTCGCGTCCGGCGGGCCGTCGGCGACGATGCGGCCTTCGTCGATCAGGGCCAGCCGGTCGCAATACTGCATCGCCAGCGACAGGTCATGCAGCACGACCGCGACGGCCATGCCGCCGTCGACGAGGCGGCGCAGATGACTCATCACGTCGAGCCGGTGATAGGGGTCGAGGTCCGATACCGGTTCGTCGGCGAGCAGCAATGCCGGATCGCCGGCCAGGGCGCGCGCCAACAGCACGCGGGCTTTCTCGCCGCCGGAAAGCTTGTCGATCCGGCGGTTGGACAGGTCGGCGACCTGGGCCATTGCCATCGCGCGGCCGATTGCCTGCGCGTCCGCCGCCGTCGGGCCTTGCCATGGCGTGAGATGCGGCAGCCGTCCTAGGGCGACCACGCGGGCCACGGTCATCGGCCAATGACAGTCGGCGTTTTGGGGCAGATAGGCGATGCGGCGGGCGAGCGCGGCGCGGCTCCAGGCGGCGATCGGTTCGCCGTCCAGGATCGCGGTGCCGGCGGTCGGAGGCGTCAGGCCCGCGGCGGCACGCATCAGCGTCGATTTGCCGGCGCCGTTCGGCCCGACGATGCCGAGAACTTCGCCGGCCCGGATCGTGAGATCGATGTCATGCAGGACGGGACGGCCACCGCGCGCGGCGGAAAGGGTTTGCAGCGTCAGCATGTCACGCCATCTCCCGCCGGGTCTTGAGGATCAGGCCAAGGAAGAAGGGCACGCCGATCAAGGCGGTCAACACGCCGAGGCGCAACTCCGCCTCGGTCGGGACGAGGCGGACCGCGACGTCGGCAAGCAGCAGAAGGATCGCGCCGCCGAGTGCGCTGGCGGGCAGCAACGTACTCGGCTGGTACCCGACGAAGGGCCGCAACAGATGCGGCACCACCAGTCCGACGAAGCCGATGGTGCCTGATACCGCGACCGCGCCACCGACCGACAATGCCGTGCCGAGGATCAGTTTCAGCCGGGTCCGCCGCAGGTCGATGCCGAGGCTCATGGCCGTTTCGTCGCCCAAGGCCAGCGCGTCGAGCGCCCGCCCGGTGCCGCCGACCAGCAACCAGCCCGCCAGCATGAAGGGTGCGGCCAGCCAGACCTGGTCCATGCTGCGGTCGGCCAGCGACCCCATCAGCCAGAACACGATCTCGGTCACGGCGAACAGATTGTTCGACAGGTTGATGGCCAGCGCGATCAACGCCGCGCCGAGGCTGCTGATGGCCACCCCGGCGAGGATGATCGTCAGCGCGCCGGCATCCCGGCCCGCCAGAAAATGAAGGATCAGCACCGCGGTGACCGCGCCGAGCATGGCGGACAGCGGCAAGGCGGCGGCGAAGAGCGCGTAGAGGCCGAAATACATCGCGACCACCGCGCCGAATGCCGCCAGCGACGAGGCGCCGATCAAACCGGGCTCGGCGAGCGGGTTGCGGAACAACCCCTGCAATCCTGCCCCGGCCAGCCCGAGCGTCGCGCCGATCATCAGGCCGAGCAGGGCGCGCGGCAATCGGATTTCCAGAACGATAAGGGTCGTCGCGCCGTCCGCCGTTCCCAGGAAGGCCCGCAATAGATCGCCGGGGCCGATCGTCGTCGGCCCCAACGCGAGCGACAGCAGGAAGGCGGCGACCGTGCCGCCGCCCAACAGGACGAAAAGTCCGACGGGTCGGGTCTGACGCATCGGGATGTCGAGCGCGGTCATGGCGCCGCCATCCCGCGCTTCCGGGAGTCCGGCCCCAGGCTCCGGCGGAAGTCCGCCAGCCGCTCGACCGCGTCGACGCTCGACGGGAGGCCGCAAATCCATAAACGGTCCGGCAGCGTGGTCGATGGGATCCTGGACCGCAGATGCCGGAACGCGGGATGCGAAAGATATTCGGCGGCGCGCGAGCTGCGTGGGCCATGGCCCGACCCCAGGACGATGACGTCCGGCGGTGTCACCACCACCGTTTCCAGCGAAACCCTGCCAACGCCGGGCAATGCGCGGGCGGCATGGTTGACGAATCCCGCGTGCCGGATGATGGCGTCCATCAGCGTATGCCGGCCCTGTGAATACCCGCCGAGCCGATAGAACAACAGCGACGGCGCGGGACCGGTGGCGCCGCCGGCCGCCGCCAGCCGCCGGTCCATCGTGTCGATCATTCGATCCCCCTTCGCCGCCGCCCCGACCGCGGCGGCGATACGGCGGATATTGGCGCGCACGCCGTCGAAGTCGGTCGCGACCTTGATTTCGAGGAGCGGGAATCCGAGTTTCCGGAACAGGGCCTTGGTGCTCGGCTGCGTGTATTCGCCGGCGACGATCAGGTCCGGCTTGAGCGGCAGGATATCTTCGGCCGATCCGCGGTTGCGCGGGATGCCGGCGACCGTATCGGCGATCCCGGAGATCGACGGGGCCGATGCGAAGCGCGTCACCGAAACGACCCGTTGCCGGTCGACCAGCGACAGCAGAAGTTGGTCGGCGCAGAGCGACATGGACGCGATCCGCTGCGGCGCGGCCGTGGCCGGGTTCGAAACGAGACAGCACAGCAGGACCGCCGCGGCCAATCTATGCCGGCCGCGGCGGGTCCCTCCGCTGTGGTGCTCGTTCCGCGTCATTTCCGTCCGGTCAGCAGTTTCAACGGTTGGAACCGCACGCGGACCCCGCCATAGGCGGCGATGCCCGGCGTGCCGAAGGAGAAGACTTCCTCATAGTCGTCGTCCAGCAGGTTCTCGCCGCGCGCGAACAACTCGACATGCTCGTTCACCTTGTAGGAAGCGGCGATGTTGACCAGGACGTATTTGTCGAGCGTGACCCGCCGCAACGGGCCGAAGGCGACATCCTTTTGGTCGCCGTTGTAGCGCACGCCCACATTCACGTTGGCCCGCTTCTTCTCCAGGAAGCCATAGTTCACGTTGACGCTGGCGATGTGCTGAGGGCGGCGGACCAATTGCGTGCCGTTGGCGTCGCTCGTGGTCATGTAGGTGTAGCTGCCGGTCACGTCGAGCCCGTCGACGATCTGGGCGCGGCCGGTCATCTCGACGCCTTGGATGCGGCTGGTGCCGCTTTGGTTCGTCGCGGTGCTGCCGAAACCGATGATCAGGTTGTCGATGCGGTTGTTGAAATAGGTTATGTCGCCGACCACCTTGCCGCCGAGGAACTTCTGCTCGATCCCGATGTCGAAGGACTCCGACTTTTCAGGCAGCAGATCGGGATTACCGGTAAAGGTTGAGGTGAAACCGAACAGTTCGAAGACGGTCGGGTTCTTGACCGCCGTCCCGCCGCTCATGTGCAGCTTGCTGCCGGTCTCCGGCACGAGCAGCGCGGCGGTCAGGCGCATCGTGGTGGTATCGTCGAAAATCTCGTTGTCGTCGTACCGTCCGCCGCCGCTCAGGAACAGGCGCTTGAACAGCCCGATCTGATACAGGCCGTAGATGGATTGCGTATCCAACTGTCGGTCGACGGTGGAGAAACTGCTTTGCGACAGCACTTCCTCGCGTTCGTTCTCGAACCCGAAGCTGATGGTGTGCGTCGCCGGGGCGATCTCCGTCGTTTCGAGCGACAGGTTGGTCTTGTACGTGATCTTGCGCTTGTCGCCCTCGGTCGAGCTGGGGCCGAACGCGCCGCCGCCGCTGCGCAGCGTGTTGCTGAACAAAGACCCGGACAGGATATGCTCCCACCGGTCGTCGAGCAGCGAGAGCTTGATCTCCGCCTGCCCGAACTGCTCCAGGCTTTCGGTGAAGGATCCGTCGTCGGTCGCGACCGTTGAGAAGGCGTCGGTGTCGACCCGCGCGCGTTGCCAGCGGCCCGTGAAGTTGATCTCCAGGTTGTTGGCCGGCCGTAGCCCGAGCGTGCCGTGGACGGTCTTGTTGCTGTTCCCGTCTTCCTCGGTATTGCCGTTCTTCTCGTTGGCGGCCGATATGCCGTCGGTCCGAAAGTAGGTACCGCTCAGCGCGGCGTTGTAATGCTTGCCGCCGGCGCGTACCGCCGCGCTGGTCTGGGCCGAATTAAAGGAACCGTATTCGCCGCTGGCGGTGACGGTCGGTTCGCCCTTGCCTTTCTTGGTGATGATGTTGACGACGCCGCCGACCGCGTCGCTGCCGTACAGCACGCTTTGCGGGCCGCGCAGGATCTCGATCCGGTCGATGTCGGTGACCAGGAGGTTCCCGAAGTTGAACTGCGAACTGAGCGCAGGGTCGTTCACCTCGATGCCGTCGATCAGCACGAGGGTCTGGTTGGATTCGGCGCCGCGGATGCGCACGTCGGTCGATGAACCGAACCCGCTGGTCCGGCTGACCGCGACGCCGGGAACGGTGCGCAGCGCGTCGGAGACGAAACGGATCTGCTGTTCCTGCAGCTTCTGGCCGGTGATGACGGTGATCGCGCTGCCGACCTGTTCGCTCGGCGTTTCGAGGCCGGTCGCGGTGACGACCGTATCGGGCAACAAGGTGGTTCCCTGGGCAACGGCTGCCGTGACGCCGCCGCCGAGTCCGACCGCAGCGCCTAGCATGGCGGCGGCCAAGGAGGGCGCGAAGGCCCCGATAGTCTTTCCGGTCTTCGGTCTTTTTGTGCTTTGAGTACGCATGAAGAGGTGCTCCGTTCGCATTTGTTTTTGCCAAATGCGCGAGCGACGGACCGGAACCGTCCTGTACCGGGCACGCCAAAGCCCGGCACGGCCACCGTGGATACGGTGGCCTGGTGGAAGTGTGGAGAGGTGGTTCGGTCGATACCCATCGACGCATTCCCCGGTGGCCCATCCCTGCGCGCACGCCACCACAACGGAGATCCGTCCCGCTGGGCGCCCCGCCCACCGGTGGGTGACGAAGTTGATGGCAGGTCTCCTGGCTTGCGAGTCACCGCCTATTGTCCGGCCTTCCCGAGCGATCGCTCAGTGGCGTCTCATGGACACAGGCTCGTCGCCTACAGTTGCGGGGGCAGCCACGGCTTGGGTTCAAGATGCGCGGGTAAGCGCGAACCGGACCGTGTTCCCTCTTCCTCCCCTTGCGGGGAACCATCAACGAATAGGATTAAACGCCAATTCCTCCGGCCGCTCAACATCGCTGTTGGGCGAGGGCGATTCAGACGGGGTTAGACCGGTGTATCGCCCTCGATCGTCACGCGGTGCATCAGCCGCCGGTACCCTTGGTAGTCGTTCAGGGCGTAGTGGTGGGAACAACGGTTGTCCCAGAGGGCGAGTGCGTCGACCGACCAGCGATAGCGGCAGGTGAATTCCGGACGGCGCATATGCTCGAACAGGAATTGCAGGATCGGCCTGCTCTCCTCCGGCGTCATGCCGGTGAAATGCGAGGTATGGGCGCAATTGATGTAGAGCGCCTTCTTGCCGGTCTCCGGGTGCGTGCGGATGACGGGATGTTCCGCTTCCATTTCCAGCTTGTCGCGGTTCTGGCCCTTACCGGTCTGGTCGGCGAGCCGGGCACGTGCGTTGACGTTGCCTTGCGCGCGTAGCGCCGCCGTGCTCACCGCGCGCAGCGGGCCGAGCATCGCCTTCATGCCGTCGGAGAGCGTCTCGTAGGCCAGATACATGTTGGCGAACAATGTGTCGCCGCCGCGGGGCGGCAGCTCGCGGGCATAGAGCATCGAGCCGAGCGGCGGTTTCGGCAAATAGGTGGTGTCCGAATGCCAGATGCCGCCGAAATTCAGCGTATCGGTTTCGGTCTTGATGATCTCGGTGATGCCGGAATGGCCGTCCATATCCTTGACGAAGGGATAGTTGACGATCCGCCCGAACCGTTCGGCGAAGGCGAGCAATTGGTCCGGCGTCAGGTCCTGGTCTTCCAGGAAGATCACGAGATGTTTGAGGAAGGCCTCGTGGATTTCCGCGAAACACTGCTGGTCGAGCGGCCGCGACAGGTCGGGGCCGCGGATCACCGCGCCCAGCGCCCCGGCGATCGGTTCGACAGTGATGGTCTCGTAGGTCATCCGATTGACCCCTGCGGATCGTTCGGTCCCATTATAACTGTGACCGTGGTGCCCGCCGCAAATCGCCCGACAGCTAGGACGTAAGTGTCTGGAAGAGGTCGATCAGGGCGCCCCGCGCCTCGAAGCCGATACCGGGGATGCCCGGCGGCCGGGCGTGGCCGTCGTCGATCCGGGTGTGATCGGCGAATCCGCCGAACGGCTGAAAATTGTGCGGATTGGCCTCGCATCCGCCGAGACCGAACGCCGCCGCAAGATGCAGATGGAACAGATGCCCGCCATGCGGCAGGAAGTCCTTGCGCGACCAGCCGCCATCTCTCATCTCGTCGATGATCCCCAGATATCCCGGCACGCCATAGCAATGCGCCGGGTCGAAAACCATCACGTCGTGCCCGGGCCGCAGGCCGCCGTACCGCGACAGGTTGCGGGCATCCGGTTCAGAGAACAGCGCCTCGCCGGCGGCGATCGGTGGCGCGTACACGGCAACGGTCTCGGCATGCAGGGCGTAGTCGAGCGGATCGCAGATATCCTCGAACCAGCGCAGGCCATAGGGCGCGAGCGCCGCCGCCGTCTCCGGCAGGTCGTCGGCGCCGTAGCTGTTCATGGCATCCACCGCCAGGGCGTCGGCAGGCAGCAGCGACAACGCCGCCTCGATGCGCGCCAGGTCTTCCGCCAACGGCAAGGCGCCGATCTTGATCTTGGTCTGCGTAAACCCTTGCGCCTGGAAACCGGCAATCTCATCCTTCAGCCGGGCGATATCGTCATCGGGGAAATAGTATCCGCCACCGGCGTAGACCGGGACCGGGTCGTCGGTGGCTGGCCGGTCCGTCATCCCGGCGAGCAGCCGATGGAGCGGGACGTCGGCGATCTTCGCCGCCGCATCCCACAACGCCATGTCGAGCGTGCCGACCGCGACACAGCGTTCCCCGTGGCCGCCGGGCTTCTCGCCGGCCATCATCGCATTCCAGGCGCGGAAGGGATCGAGCGTGTGTCCGTCCGGTGTCGCGATGTCTTCGTCCGCCAGCGCCAGCAAGCGCGGCGCGAACCGTTCCCGGATCAGTCCGCCCTGCGCGAACCGGCCGATCGAGGAAAAGCCGTAACCGACGACCGGTGTGCCGTCGCGGTGAATGTCGGTGGTGACGGCGACGATGCTTGTCGTCAGGCCGCCGGAAGGAACGGAGGGATCGGCGTAGCGGGAGATCGGGACGCTGCGCTCGGCGATATCGAGAATGCGCATGGTTTGCCGCGAGGTGGTTTCGCCTCGGAGCCTACCACGGCGGCACCGAACCGGCGCTCCAAAATTCAGGAGCGCCGGTGTCAGCGGTTTAGCGCGCTAGTAGGCCAAGCCGGCGGCCGCGGCGTTCGTCTGCGCCGGAACGGGGCCGCGCTTGTTCGCCCGACGCAATGCCAGGATGGATCGGCGTGTGTCGGCGGCGGGTTGATAGGCGTGCGAGATTTCCGACAGCGCCTCCCACCACGCGTCCGCCGCCGTATCGGTCGCCACCTCGAAGGTGTCGAACCCGCAGCGGTGCAGGAAGTGATACTGATCGCGCAAGACGTTGCCGACGGCGCGCAACTCCTTGGTATAGCCGTAGCGTTCCCGTAGCAGCCGGGCGTAGGAGTAGGCCCGGCCGTCCTTGAAGACGGGAATGTCGAGGGCGATCAGGTCGAAACGGTCGAGGTCTTCGGCAATCAACGCCGGCGACTGGTCGCTGTTCAACCGGATGCCGAGCGGCGCGTTGCGGCGCGACAGTGCTTCCCGGTGCTCCGTCCACGTCGCGTAGCTGACGAGAAGGGCGCCCTCGGCCGGCGGGACCGCGCCGTCCGCGACAAGGGTCCAGGAATCGTCGATAAGCTGTCCGTCTTTAATGAGCGGCATAGAGCGTCTCCTTGAAGGGGGCCAGGCCGACACGGCGGTAGGTGTCGATGAACGTTTCACCGTCCGTGCGTAGGCCGATATAGGTGTCCACGATGGTCTCGATGGCGTCGACGATTTCGTCTTCGCCGAAGGCGGGACCGACGATGTCGCCGATCGTTGTGTTCTCGTCGGCGCTGCCGCCGAGCGTGACTTGATAGAATTCGGTGCCTTTCTTGTCGACTCCCAGGATGCCGATGTTGCCCACGTGATGGTGTGCGCAGGCGTTGATGCAGCCCGAGATGTTCAGCGTGATGTCGCCGATGTCCCGTAGCCGGTCCAAGTCGCCGAACCGCGTGCTGATGCGTTGCGCAATCGGGATCGACCGGGCGTTCGCCAAGCTGCAGTAGTCCAGCCCCGGGCAGGCGATGATATCGGTCAGCAGCCCCGCGTTCGGCGTCTCCAACCCGTGCGCCTGGAGGCCTTGCCACAGGGCGAACAGATCGCATTTCTGGACATCGGCCAGGACCAGGTTCTGATCCTTGGTGACGCGCAGTTCGCCGAAGCTGAAGTCGTCGGCGAGGTCGGCGATGGCTTCCATCTGCTCGGCCGTCGCATCGCCGGGGATGCCGCCCTCCGGCTTCAACGAGACGGTCACGATGGCGTAACCGGGCACCTTGTGTTCGGTCACGTTCGAGCCGACCCAGTTGCCGAAGGCCGGATCGGTCAGCAGCTTGCTGTCGAATTCCGGCACGTCGCTTGGAATGTCGAGATAGGCGGGCGACGCGAAATACGCCTTGATCCGGGCGATCTCGTCGTCGGGCAGGGCGAGGGCGCCGTCGCGGATATGACGCCATTCCTCTTCCACCAGGTCGGTGAATTTCTCGACGCCGGTTTCGTTCACCAGGATCTTGATCCGCGCCTTGTAGATATTGTCGCGCCGCCCGAGCTGGTTGTAGACCCGCAGGATCGCCTCGAGATAGGACAGCAGATCGCGCTTCGGCAGAAAATCCCGGATGCTTTTCGCGACCACCGGCGTCCGGCCCTGGCCGCCGCCGACGAAGATCTCGAAACCGGTCTCGCCGTCCGGTCCGCGCTTGAGCGCGATACCGATGTCATGGGTCTTGATCGCCGCCCGGTCGTGCGGCGCGCCGGTCACGGCGATCTTGAACTTACGCGGCAGGAAGGCGAATTCCGGATGCAGCGTCGACCATTGCCGGATGATCTCGGCGTATATGCGCGGGTCCTCGATCTCGTCACCCGCGACCCCGGCGAAGGGATCGGCGGTGACGTTGCGGATCGTGTTGCCGCTGGTCTGGATGGCGTGCATCTCGACGCTCGCGAGTTCGTCCAGGATATCCGGGGCCTCGTCCAGGCGCGGCCAGTTGTACTGGATGTTCTGCCGCGTGGTGAAGTGCCCGTAGCCCTTGTCGTAACGGCGCGCGATGAACGCGAGCTTCCGCATCTGCCGCGACGACAGCATGCCGTAGGGGATGGCGACCCGCAGCATGTAGGCGTGCAGTTGCAGATAGAGCCCGTTCATCAGGCGCAGCGGTTTGAACTCGTCCTCGCTCAGATCGCCGGAGAGGCGGCGCGCGACCTGATCGCGGAACTGCAGGACGCGTTCGGCGACCACTGTGTGGTCGAATTCGTCATAACGGTACATGGCGTTTACTCCTGCGCGGCCTGATGACCCAGGTCCAGACGGACGCTCGGGCCTGCGGCGCGGATGGTTTCCCGCCTGCCGACGGCACGTGGCGCTTGGCCGTTCGTGGCGTCGCCGTCGACGGGGATCAGATACGGTTCGACGACGAGCCGCGCCTCGACCGAAGACTGTGCGGCCAGCAGTAGCGCGTCCGCCGCGTCGCCGGTTTCGGCGAATTGGCTGGCGTGAAGTTTCTCGGACCAGGTGCGGGCTGGCGTCAGATAGACGACCTGTCCATCGGTCAACCGGTTCGCGGTAACGGCGTGCAATGTCATGATCTGTTCCTCCGTCACTCGGCGGCGGCCAATGGCCAGCGCTCGGGTTCCGACGTCTTGGCGAACCGCGCCACCTCGCCGATCACGATCAGCGCGGGCCCGGTGATTCGATTGTCCTGAATGACCTTCTCCAAATCGGCGACGGTGCCGGTGGCGGTCTTCTGGGTCGGCAGGGTGCCGTTCTCGACAACCGCGACCGGCGTGGACCGGGAGAGGCCATGCTCGATCAATCGCGCGGCGACGCGGCCCGCGGTCGAGATGCCCATATAGACCACGATGGTCTGTTGTCCCCGGGCCAGCCCGTCCCAATCCAGGTCCGGATCGCCATCCTTGGCGTGACCGCTGATGAAGGTCACGGCGGTGGCATGGTCCCGATGGGTCAGCGGAATCCCTGCATAGGCCGCACAGCCGGTCGCCGCGGTAATGCCCGGCACGATCTCCACCGGCACGCCGCGGGCGAGCAGATAGTCCACTTCCTCGCCGCCGCGTCCGAAGACGAAAGGATCGCCGCCCTTGAGCCGGATCACGCGTTTGCCGGCAAGCGCGCGGCGCGCCATCAGGGCGTTGATCTCATCTTGGGGAACGCTGTGGTTGGCCTTCGCCTTGCCGACATACAGGACCTCGGCGTCGGATTTGGCGAAGTCCAGGATGCCGGGTCCGATCAGCCGGTCGTGGATCACCACGTCGGCGTCGCGCAGCACGCGCAGCGCCCGCAACGTCAACAGGTCGGGATCGCCGGGTCCGGCGCCGACGATGAATACCGTCCCGGGCTGGCGTGCCGCGGGCGCGGGGAAAGTCAGAAAATCGGCAGTCATGAAACGTGTCTCCTTCCATCGACCATATGGGCCCACGGAGCACGTCTCCGTGGCGCTTTAGCGGTTGGTCACGCGGTCGCAAGCTGCCCGTTCAAATCCCGCGGGTCCTTTCAAGGGGAAGGACCGACCCCAACAAAAAATCCGCCGCGGCGGAAAAGCCGGGCGGAGCCCCAGTCGCTTTAGCCGCATTTATTAAGCGCCCGCAATCTGACGATTTCTCAAATCGGCGCTGAAGGATGAAATAACACCGCCTACGGACGGTGTCAATAAATACACGAAAAAATCACGTATATTTTAAAATTTACATTTATAATATGTGTTTACGGATTTATCTTATTGTAAGAAAGTCTTTTTTTCGATTCTAACTGCTTCTCCGTTGCAGGAAAGCGTAATCGTATGCGAAGGCCCGGCGCATTATCTTCCAGTGACAGGTCGGCATAATGCAGCCGCGCGGTGGCGGCGACCTGACTGAGTCCCAGCCCGCTGCCGGGCGTGCTGCGGCTGTCATCGAGACGGACGAAACGTTCCAGAACCCGCTCGCGTTCTTCCTTGGCGATGCCGGGCCCGGTGTCGGAGATCGAGAATTCCGGACGTCCGTCCTGGCCCCGCCGGGCGGCGAGCGCGATGGACCCGTTCTCTGGCGTGTGGTTGAACGCGTTGTCGAGCAGATTGCTGATCGCCTGGGACAGCAGGTTCCGGTCGCCGTCGATCATGCAGTCATCCGCTGCGTCGACGTCGAGGCGCAAGCCTCGCTCTTCCGCCGCCGCGCCATACAGTTCGCCGGCATCCCGGACCAGGGCGCCCAGGTCGAGCCGTTCGAAACGGTCGCGCAACACCCCCGATTCCGCCAAGGCGATCGCCAGCAGGGCGTTGAAGGTGTCGAGGATGCCGTCGGTTTCCTCGATCGTCTTGGCGAGCGCCGTGCGGTATTCCTCCGGATCCGAGCGCGACATCAAGGTCACTTCGAGCCGGCTGCGCAAGCGCGAGATCGGGCTGCGCAGGTCGTGCGCGATGTTGTCGGCGACGCCGCGCATGCCTTCCATCAGCCGTTCGATCTGATCCAGCATGTCGTTGAGGTTCTGCGCCAGCCGGTCGAACTCGTCCGCGTAGCCGGTCACCGGCATGCGTTGGGTCAGGTCGCCGTGCAGGATCGCCCGGCTGCCCTGGTTGATGGCGTCGAGCCGCCGCAGGAAGTTCCGGCTCAACAGCAGCCCGCCGCCGAACCCGAGAGCAAGTGTCGCCAGCAGCGCCCAGATCAGTGCGTTGGTGATGGTTTCGCGAAAGGCCCTGCGCTCGGTCAGGTCGCGCCCGACCAGCAGATGGAAACCGCCGTCCAGTTCGAAGGTGCGTGCACGGGCGACCTGCGGCCGCAATGCGGGGCGCGCGGCTTGTTTGATGTGGAAGTCGACCCAGCGCGGCGTGCCTTTGGCGGCTTCGGGCCAACCGGTGAGGTTGCCTGCCAACGGCGTCATGAACGGATCGGTCAGCAGATACACGCCGCGGCGGCCGCTTTGGCCGGAGCTGCGTTCGCGGATGATCTCGACGAGCCCGACGACGCTGCGCTCGCGGTATTGCTCGGCAAGGCCGGTGATCTCGGCCTCGATGGTGTCGTCGCTCTGCGCGTCGATGACGGCCACCGTGCTCCAGTACACGAAGACAAGCACGCCGCAGACCGACAACCCGAACACCGCCATATAAAGCATCGCGTAGCGGAAGGTCGATGTGCGGAAGAGTCTATTCCGGAACACGAAGACAGTATCCTGCGCCGCGCACCGTGTGCAGCAGTGGCGTATCGAAATCCTTGTCCAGCTTTTGCCGCAACCGGCTGATCTGGACGTCGATCACGCCGGTTTTAGGATCGAAATGGTAGTTCCAGACATTCTCCAGCAGCATGGTTCGGGTGACCACTTGCCCGGAATGCCGCATCAGGTATTCCAGGATCTGGAACTCGCGCGGCAGCAGCTCGATCCGCGTGCCGGAGCGTGTGACGGTCCGGGCCAGCAAGTCGATTTCCAGGTCGCCCAGCGCCAGTTTGGTTTCGGTCGGGGCGGCCTGGCCGCGCCGCATCAGGGCTTCGAGCCGGGCCTGCAACTCGGAGAAGGCATAGGGCTTGGTCAGGTAATCGTCGCCGCCGGCGCGCAATCCTTTCACCCGGTCGTCCACGCCGTCCATGGCGCTGAGGATCAGCACCGGCGTGGTGTTCCCTTCCTTGCGCAGCAATTCGATGATGTGCAGGCCATCCATGCCGGGCAGCATGCGGTCGACGATCATCCCGGCATAGGCCTCGGTCGTGGCGAGATGCAGCCCGTCCGGCCCGGTCGCGGCGTGATCCACCACGAAACCCGCTTCTTCCAGGCCTTTCCGCAGAAAAGCCGCCGCTTCCGTATCGTCTTCGATCAGCAATAAGCGCATGATGTGCCGCGATAATCGTCCGATTGCCGGCCGGTGCCGGTTTCATCTTCTACATAAATGCGGTTTCCCAACCGATTCCGCAAGTCATGGCCACGTCGGCGTCCCGGCATGACAGCCGTTGTCGAAACCGAGTATTCTTCGGTCACCGGAATCCGGTGGTTTAGGACGCGGGCACGGGCCGCAGCAAAAAGAAGGAACAAGCAATGGCGGACATCCAATTCGGTTTGATGATGCGGGCGCAATTCCCACCGGAAGACGACATGCAAGCGCGGTTCCGTGAATTGATGGAGCAGGCGCGTCTCGCGGACAAACTGGGGTTCGCCAGCATCACCAACGGCATGCATTACAGCAGCGCGCCGTTCCAGGATTTCCAGCAGCTTCCCTTCCTGTCCCGTGTGATGGCCGAGGCACCGAACCTGCGGCTCAATTTCGGCATTATCCTGCTGTCGCTGATGAAGCCGATCGATGTTGCGGAGTATTTGGCGACGGTCGACGTGATGAGCGGCGGCAAGGTCATCTTCGGCGCGGCCCTCGGCTACCGCGAGGTCGAGTTCCTCGCCTTCGGCACGACCCAGAAGGAACGGGTCAAGCGGTTCGAGGAAAATCTGGAAGCGATCAGGCGGCTGTGGACCGAAGAGACGGTCGATATGGTCGGATCGCATTTCGAGTTGAAGGGCGCGGCGCTCGGCACGAAGCCCGTCCAGAAGCCGCATCCGCCGATTTGGATCGGCGCCAATGCGGACCCGGCGATCAAGCGCGCGGCGCGGATCGGCGATTGCTGGTATGTGAACCCGCATAACCGGATCGACACGATCATCCGCCAGACCGAGGTCTACCGGAAGGCGCTCGACGACTGCGGCAAGCCTTTCCCGGACGAATTCCCGGCGCGCCGCGAGGTTTTCGTCGCCGAGACGCGCGAGGAGGCGATGCGGCTCTGCAAACCCTTCCTGGCGACGAAATACGAGGCATATCACGCTTGGGGTCAGGACAAGGCGATGCCCGAAGGCGACGACGACCTCGGCCTCGACTTCGACGATCTGGTTCGGGACCGTTTCCTCGTCGGCTCGCCTGACGAGGTGGCGGAACAGATGATCCGCCTGAACAAGGAAACCGGGATCAACCATCTGATCATGAGCGTCCAATGGCCGGGCATGCCGCAAAGCATGGTGGTCGACGTCCTGAACATGCTGTCGGAGGAGGTGTTCCCCAAGGTCCGTCAGGGACTGTAGCGGGGCGCGGAAGGAGCGAGACCGATGGCGGCATTTCAGTTCGGCTACATGACCCGGGCGCAGTACCGGCGCGACGAGGATATTCCCGCCCGTTTCACGGAGCTGCTGGAGCAGGTCCGGCTGGCCGAGAAACTCGGATTCGTGTCCTTCGTGAAGGGCCAGCATTTCAGCAGCGATCCGTTTTACGAATTCCAGCAGGTGCCGCTGCTCGCCCGCGCCATGGCGGAAGCGCCGACGATGCGTCTGGTCACCGGGATCAGCCTGCTGACGCTGCACAAGCCGCTCGACATCGCCGAACAGATGGCCACCCTCGACCTGATGTCGGGGGGCAAGGCGGTCTTCGGCTGTGCGCTCGGTTACCGCGATGTGGAGTACAAGGCCTTCGGCGTAAAACGCGGCGAGGGCGGCAAGCGCTTCGAGGAAAACCTGGAAGCCGTGAAACGGCTGTTCACGGGCGAGCCGGTCACGATGAAAGGCTCGCATTTCGAACTGGACGGGGCGCAAATCTCGGTGCCGATGGTCCAGGAGGGCGGCCCGCCGATCTGGATCGGGGCGAATGCCGACGTGGCGATCAAGCGCGCGGCCCGGATGGGCGATTGCTGGTATATCAGCGCGCATCACCGGCTCGACACGCTGGAACGGCAGATCGACCTGTACAAGCGCGAGCTGGACGCGGTCGGCAAGCCCTTCCCGGCGGAAATGCCGTTCCGGCGCGAGACCTTCGTCGCTGACAGCCGCGAGCAGGCGATCGAGATGGTGCGCCCGCATCTGGGGCTCAAATACGACGCCTATCACCAATGGGGCCAGGACAAGGTCATGCCGGAAGGCGACGACGACCTGGGGCAGGATTTCGACGATCTGCTGCGCAACCGCTTCATCCTCGGCTCGCCGGACGAGGTGGCGGAGGGCATCATCGAGTGCCATCGCAAGCTCGGCGTGAACCACATGCTCATTTGCCTGCAATGGCCCGGCATGCCGCAAAGCATGGTCCTGGAGGCGATGCACCGCTTCGCCGAAGAAGTCTTCCCGAAGGTCCGCGAAGGCATTTGAATCCGATTTGGCGGCGGCCCCGCGGGCGGGGTAGGCTCCCGGAAACGACGACAACCCAGAGACGTGGAGGCAGACTAGATGAAATACGGATTCTTCATCCGGGGGCAGTATCGGAACGGCGACGACATGGTCGCGCGGTTCAACGAGCTGGTGGAACAGGCGCGGCTCGCCGACGAACTCGGCTTCTCGGACCTGATCAGCGGCATGCACTATGCCGGCTATCCGTTGAGCCAGTTCCAGCTCCTGCCTTTCCTGTCGCGGATCATGGGCGAGGTGCCCAACATGCGCATCGTTACGGGCATCATCCTGTTGTCGCTGCACAAGCCCCTCGACATCGCCGAGCAGTTGGCGACGATCGACGTCATGTCGAACGGGCGGCTGGTCTTCGGCGCCGGGCTCGGTTATCGCGAAGTCGAATTCCGCGGTTTCGGGACCACGCCGAAGGAGCGCGTCCCCCGTTTGGTCGAGAACCTGGAAGCGATCAAGCGGCTGTGGACGGAAGAAAACGTCAATATGAAGGGGTCGCATTTCGATCTGGTCGATTGCACCCTGTCGCTCAAACCCGTGCAGAAACCGATGCCGCCGATCTGGTTTGGCGCAAATGCCGACGGCGCGGTCCGCCGCACGGCGAAACTGGCCGATACCTGGTTCATCAACCCGCATCAGCGCATGGACACGATCGAACGTCAGCTCGATGTCTATAAAGCGGCGCTCGACGAGTATAAGAAGCCTTTCCCGACCGAACTGCCGCTGATGCGGGAGATCTTCGTCGCCGGTTCGCGCGAGGAGGCGACGCGTCTCGCCCGGCCCTACTTGGAAGAGAAGTACAAAGTCTATCACGAGTGGGGTCAGGACAAGGCGATGCCCGAGGGCGACGACGACCTGGGACTCGATTTCGACGAATTGACCCGTGACCGCTTCCTATTCGGCTCACCCGACGAGGTTGCCGAACAGATCATCGGCTACCGTAAGAAGCTCGGCGTCACCCATATGGTGCTTGGGCTGCACTGGGTCGGCATGCCGCACAGCCAAGTGCAGGACAGCATGCATCTGTTTGCCGAGGAGGTGATGCCGAAGGTGAAGCAGGGTCTCTGACGGGTATCGCGGCGGTCAGAACCGGATCGATAAGGCCGCCGACCCGAAGCTGTTGAATCCTTCCTGACCGTCGAATTCCGGCGAGCGGAACACTTGCGTGAAGGCCAGCCGGGCGCGCAGGAACGTCACGGCCACCCCCATCTGTATGTCGCCGACGAAGTATTTCTTGTCGACGCTGCGGCTGTCGCGGAAGCTGTTGCCGTCGAGGAAGATATTGCGGCCGATCACCCGCCCTTCGGCCCCGGCGAACAGATACCAGCCGAAGCTATCGTCCGGGACGAAGAAATCCGACCCCGGCAGGTTCGGCCGGATCTTCGGCGGGCCGAAATCGTTCGGCAGGTCGTCGCCGAAGCGGACGGTGATACCGGCTGCGCCATGGGTGAAGACGTTGCCGAGCGCGCCGCCGATATGCGGTGTGAAATCGACGCCGAGATTCTCGATCGGAATAAGGTCATGCAGCGGAAGTTCGTAGAACTTGCGGAAGCTGCGCTCGTAGAACAAGGCAACGCCGGGCTCGGTCTTCAGCTGGGTGTTCCAGCCCCTGGGTTCGGTGATGCCGATCAGGCGATGCCACTTGGTCTGCACCTCGTCCGCCAGGGAATACGGGCCGACGACCCCGATATCGAGTTCCAGTTTGTCCAAGGTCGCGCCGTTTTCGGCGACCAGCCCGATCCCCGTGAAGAGCCAACCGGCGTAGGGCCGGTCGTCGGTCGGCGGGTCGGTCAGGGCGATATCTTCCGGCGTGTAGATATTCTGGCCGATGGAGAAACTCATCCGCATGCGGCGCGTGGCCTTGAAAAACGGGACGAAGGAGGCCGCGTTCCGGATGAACTCGGGCGCGCCGCCTTCCGGCGAGAGCCAGGCGGCCCGCATGCCGTTGGTGAAATGCCGGTCGGTGCCGCCGAACATGTCGTTGTCGAATTGCAGCGTGACGTATTGGCTGGCGTCGAGCGGTTTGTCGATCGCCTGCGCGGAACCGGCCCACAGACCCGCCGCGCCGATCATGGCGAAGGCCGCGACGCAGATCTGCCGGATAAAACTATGGTTTTCGAATCGTTTCAAAAAAACATCTTTAAAAAAATCAGTCGGCCGCGTCCAAGCCGGGTCTTATGAGTGATTTCGAGCCCGCCGACGGCGATCGTTCGTAGCGCAGCGCACGCGGTAATTGTACCGGGTCTAATGTCGCAGCTCCATAGGCGGCGTCTTGCCGGTCCTTGGGAACGTCGCCGTATAGCGTCGTCCGTTGTTTGGGCGTGCGGTCGAGATCGCGGATGATCGCATCCATGGCTTCCGGCGGCATTTCCTCGCCATGCGACGCGCCGGCGGCGCGGGTGATCGTCTCGTTCATCAGGGTGCCGCCCAAATCGTTCGCTCCGGCGTTGAGGCAGGCGCGCACGCCGTCCGGCCCCATCTTGACCCAGGACACTTGGATATTGGTGAAATGCGGGTGCAGGGCCAGCCGCGCGACCGCGTGCATCAGCACGGCTTCGCGGAAACTCGGTCCGCGCCGGGCGCGGCCTTTCAGGTAGATCGGCGCTTCCATCGGCACGAAGGGCAGCGGCACGAATTCGGTGAAGCCGCCGGTGCGTTTCTGCAGGTTGCGCAGGCGCAGCAGATGGCGGGCCCAATGCACCGGGCGGTCGACATGGCCGAACATGATCGTCGCGGTGCTGCGCAGCCCGGCCGCGTGGGCCTGTTCCATCACCGACAGCCACTGTTCGGTGTTCACCTTGTCGGGACAGATGACCGCCCGTACCTCGTCGTCCAGGATCTCCGCAGCCGTTCCCGGCAGCGACCCCAGGCCGGCGTCCTTGAGCTGCGCCAGGAAATCCCGGACCGTAACGCCGAGGGTTTTGGCGCCCTGCCACACTTCGAGCGGCGTGAAGGCATGCAGGTGAATCTCCGGCAGCACCGATTTCAGGCGGCGGCAGATGTCGAGATAGGTCTCGCCGGTATAGTCCGGATGGATGCCGCCCTGCATGCAAAGCTCGGTGGCGCCCCGGTCCCAGGCTTCGCGGCCGCGCCGCTCGACCTCGTCCAGGCCCAGGTCATAGGGCTTGCCGCGCAGGTTCTCGCTCAGCTTGCCTTTCGAGAAGGCGCAGAACTGGCAGCGGAAATAGCAGACATTCGTGTAGTTGATGTTGCGGTTCACCGTGTAGGTGACGGTCTCACCGACCGTCTCGCGCCGTACCGCATCGGCGGCGGCGCAAACCTCCGCGATTTCGCCGCCGCGCGCCTGGAACAGCCGGACGATTTCCGTTTCGTTGAGGTCCGCGCCCGCGCGCGCCTTGTCGAGGACCGGGGTCAAGGCGCTTGCCTTGCCGGTGTCTTCGAACGGATGGAACAGCTGCGGCGGGGTTTCCGTGCTGCCGGGGCTCCAGGATTCGGTTTTGGCGAACCCGCCGGCGTCGGTCGCGCGCCGCACCGGCGTGTGGAACACCGGGTCGAGCCATCGTTCCGGTGCGCGGGCGTAGCCGGGATAGATCGCCAACCGCTCGACCAGCGTCTTCCCGGCGGCGGCGGTTTCGCGCGCCAGCGCGTCGAGATGCGGCCATGGCGCTTCCGGGTTGACGTGATCGGGCGTTACCGGGGACACGCCGCCCCAATCGTTGATGCCGGCCTCGATCAGCGGGCGCAGCGCGCCGGGGCTCAGGTTCGGCGGCGCCTGGATGTTCATGCCCGGTCCGAAGATCAGCCGCGCCACGGCGAGGGTCCAGGTCAGGTCGTCCGCGTCCGGCTCCGGCGCATCGGCCATCTTGGTGTCCGGTTTGGCCCGGAAGTTCTGGATGATGATTTCCTGGATATGCCCGTGGCGGTCGTGCAGGTCGCGCAGCGCCAGCAGCGATTCGATCCGCTCCCGCCGTGTTTCCCCGATGCCGATCAGGATGCCGGACGTGAACGGAACACCCAGCTCACCCGCGTGTTCCATGCATTCGATTCGTGCCGCCGGGTCCTTGTCCGGCGACCCGTAATGCGGACCACCCTTTTCGCAGAGCCGGGCGCTGGCGCTCTCCAGCATGATGCCTTGCGATACGGACACCTCTCGCAGCGTGGCGATCTCGTCCCGCGTCATGACGCCGGGATTGACGTGCGGCAGCAATCCGGTTTCCTCGAAAACCAGCCGCGCCATCTCCGCCAGATAGTCGATCGTCGTGGTATGGCCGAGGCGCGCAAGCTCGTCGCGGGCGACGCGGTAGCGCAATTCCGGCTTGTCGCCGAGCGTGAACAGCGCCTCCTTGCATCCCGCCGCCGCGCCGGCCCGGGCGATGTCGAGGACTTGGTCGGGGGTGAGATAGGCCGCTTCGCCCTTCCGCGGCGGATGCGCGAAGGTGCAGTAGTGACAGACATCGCGGCAAAGCTGCGTCAACGGGATGAACACCTTGCGCGAATAACTGACGGTATTCGCATGCCCCAACGCGCAGAGCGCGCCGGCCTGTTCCACCAAACTGGCGGTGTCCCGCACGTCGGCGAGGGTAAGGGCGGCGGTGCGGTCCAAGGGGCGTAATGGTTCCATCATGCGCCCTTCGCCGATTCCGTCGCGGCGCGCAGCCGTGCGGCGATCCCGCTGGTGTCCAGATAGGCGTGCGTCCGGGTGTCCGCCGGGCGGTGGATCAATTGGCGCAGGTCGTCCGGCGTGTCGATATCGAGGGCGATCCCCGGCAGGTCGAGGATGACCGGCTCGACGCCACGCGTCCGCGCCGCCGCCAGATGCGGTTTGAAACTGTCGTTGCCGAAGCTGAACGGGATCAGGTCCGGCGGCGACAAGGCGATGCAGTTGGAGCCGCGCCGGTCGTGCGCCGGCACGATCGTCATCGCCGGGGCGTCGCTGTGTGCCGCCAGGACGGTTTCGATCTCGTCGCGCGTGATCAGCGGCGCGTCGCCCGGGAAGGTCATGATGCTCGCGATGCCGTCATCGATGAGCGTGGCGACGGCGGCTTCGACCGCGGCCGTCTGACCCTCGTTTTCCGCTTCGGTGATGATGCGGGCGCCGTAGCTCCTGGCGACGGCGGCGGCTTCCTCGTCGCGGGTGATCACCGCGATACCGTCCAGCCCTGGCACACCGGCCAGCACCGACAGCACATCCTCGTACATGGTGCGGAACAACAACCGGCGTTCTGGCGGGCTGAGCGCGTCGGCCAGCCGCTGTTTGGCGTCGACAAGGTCCTTGGCCGGCAGCACCGCCCACATCCTGGTTTTCCTTATTTCGGTGCAGCGAGTTGATGAGGCTCGGACTATAGCAAAGGGGCGAGTTTGCGCGCCAGTCCGCCTAGCTCTGCAGGGCCGCGGCAAATGCAAGCACCTCGCGGGCCAGCCGCTCCTTGTCGGCGAGAGTTTGCATGACCGTGCCGGTCACCAAGACGTCGATGCCGAGCGTGCGGACCGCGTCCTCGCTATCGGCATCGCTGCCATCCAATATGAAACCGTCCAGCAGGTCGCCGTAATGGCGGGCGACCGCGATGGCGTCGCTATCGAGGCCCAATTCGGTCATCATTTTGGCGGTAGGGCCTTTCAGCGCCTTGCCGCCGACGATGGGCGAGACGGCGACGACCGGGGCCTTGGCGGCTGCGAGCATGTCGCGCAGGCCGGGCACCGCCAAGATCGGGTCGATGCTGATGAAGGGGTTGGACGGGCAGATCACGACCGCGCCCAGGCTGCCGTCGGCCAGCGCCTCGGCGACGCCCGGCGCCGGTCGGGCGTCCGCCGCGCCGTCGAATCGGAAGCCGGTGACCACGGGCGCACACTGCTCGCGCACGAAGTAATGCTGGAACGGCAAGGGGCCGTCGGGGGTCTCCACGATGGTGCGCACGGGCGTATCGCTCATCGGCAGGGTGCGGGGACCGATGCCCAGGCGCCGGCTGAAATCCTCGGTGATGCGGGTCAGGGTTTCGCCGGCGGCGAGACGGCGGCTGCGCTCGACATGGGTGGCCAGATCCCGGTCGCCCAACTGGAACCAGGTCTCGCCGCCCAGGGCGTCCAGCGATGCCATGAATTGCCAGGTGTCGCCGTCGCGGCCCCAGCCGGTCTCCGGGTTGCTTATGCCCGCCAGGGTGTAGGTTAGCGTGTCGATGTCAGGACAGATCGTCAGGCCGAGATGCTCGAAATCGTCGCCGGTGTTGGCGATGATCGTCAGGTCCTCGGGCGGCAGCGTGTTGGCCAGGCCCAGCGCCAGCTTTGCGCCGCCGACGCCGCCGGACAACGCGACCGTGCGCGGATGCCGGCCGCTCACCGGAACAGGTCCTCATTCTCGCCGCGCAGCAGCTCGCCAACCGATCCGTCTTCGGCTTCCGGCGCGAAACCGCGGATCAGCGCGACCGGCGTTCCTTCCGCGCCTTCGCCTTGCACCACCGATGCGGTCGCCGCCAGTTCGTCGGCCAGCCCGACGGTGGAGACGCGCAGTTCGCGGCCGAACAAGTCCTTCTCGCCGCGCAGGTCGAGCAGCGAGCGCAAGCCGGACACGCCGATGGCCGTGCCGACGGTGCCGTGCCGCCATGCCCGCCCGATGCTGTCGTTGATGATGACCGCCGGCGCCGTGCCGGTTGCCGATGCGATGGCGTCGCGGAGGCGTCTGCAGGACCGGTCCGGGTCTTCGGGCAGCAGCAGGACGCGCTCGTCACCGTCCGTCGGCTCCACGTTCGAGGCGTCGATCCCGGCATTTGCCAGGACGAAGCCCAGGCGATGCTCGACGATCAACAGGCCGGGGCGTTGCCGCACCACGCGGGCCGACTCGCCCAGGATCAACTCGACCAGCCGCGGGTCCTTGTCGACCTCCGCCCCCAGCGCCACGGCTTCGGTTGACGGCGTGACATCGGCAAGCGCTGCGTAGCGGCCTTCCGCCTTCGAGACGATCTTCTGCGCGACCACGACGACGTCGTCCGGGCGCAAGGTCACCGCCGCCCGGTCCAGGGCCGCGAGGATCAGGGCGCCGAGGTCGTCGCCGGGCTGGACCAGCGGGATGCCGGGAAGGGCGAGGGATTCGATCCGCCGCGGCGTCACGCCTTCCGCTCACCCGTGATGCGGATGCCCGCGTGGTCCAGGTCGTTCCGGTTGATGAAGATCAGGATCGAGGTGAGAGCTTCCGCCGCCGCCGAATTGTCGATCGACCCCGCATGCCAGGCGGTCAGCCCGGCGGCCTCGGCGAGGTCGACCACGCTCTGCCGCGCCGCGCGGTTGTTGCCGCAGACCAGCACGTCGCAATCGATTTCGGCGTCCGGGTCCTGCAGCAGGTCGGCGGCGACGTTCTGGAAGGCGGATACCACCTTGACCCCATCGCCGAGGAAATCCTGCGCCGCCTTGGCGGCCGACCCGGCGGGCGGCAGTTGCACGCGGGCGACCTTCGGCGGGACCAGCGGCACCGTGGCATCGACCAGGATTTTTCCCTGCGATCCGTCGCGCACCGCCTCCAGCATCGCCTGATGCGTGCCGAAGGGCACGGTCAGGACCACGATATCCGCCGCGGCGGCGGCATCGCCGTTTTCCAGCCCGCGGACGCCGCCTGACATTTCCGCGGCTTTCTTCTCGGCATTCTCCGCCGAGCGGGAGCCGATGATGATTTCGTATCCGGCGCTGGCCCATCGCTCCGCCAGGCCGGAGCCGAGGGCGCCGGTGCCGCCGATCACGGCGATGGTTGGTTTCTGTTCCGCCATGATGCGTTCGAGGTCCTTCTTCTCGTTGTGCTTGGTCTAGTGTTTGCCGATATGCGCCAACACCGCCGCGTTGAAGGCGTCCGGCTGCTCGATATTCGACAGATGCGCGGCGTCGTCCAGCACGACCATGTCCGACCCGGGAACGGCGTCGTGGATGATCTTGGAATGCTCGACGGTGGTCGCCGGATCGTCCGCGCCTACCAGCACCAGCGTCGGCGTCGCGATTTTGGGCAGCAGGTCGCCGTGGTCCATCGCGTCGATCGCCATGCCGCAGCCGACGAAACCGTCGACCGGCGTCCCTTTGATCATCTCGGCGACCGGTTCCAGTTCCGCCGCGTTCTGCGCACGGAAACCTTCGGTGAACCAGCGCTCCAGCGTCGGGTTGACGAGCGACGGCATGCCGCCCTCGCGCGCCATGTTGATGCGCTCTTCCCACATGCCGGGGACGCCCAGCTGGCTCGCCGTATCGCACAGGGTCAGGCTGTGCAGGACCTCGGGGTTCTTCGCGCCGAGCTGCTGGCCGATCATGCCGCCCATCGAGAGGCCGCAGAAATGCACTTTGTCCAGATCGAGCGCGCCGATCAACGCCACCGCGTCCTGGCGCAGCATGTCGAAGCTATAGGGCGGTTCGGTTGGTTGCGTGCCGCCGTGGCCGCGCTGGTCGTAGCGCAACACCCGGTATTTCTCGGTCAGCGCCGGAATCTGCTTGTCCCACATGCTGTAGTTGGTGGCCAAGCTGTTGCTCAGCATCACCACCGGCGCATCCGCCGGGCCGTCGAACCGATAGGCAATGTCGATGCCGTTGGCGTTGATCGTGTCCCCCATGGTCATTCTCCCTGTGCGTTCTGGTCTTCGTTGCGGTTCTGTGCGGTTGCAGCGGCGTGGCCGCCCACAGTCGATTAGCGTATTGCGTGGTGGATTTTCAAGTCGGCGTATCTTGGCACAGCCGGACAATTCAAACATAACAGTGATCTGACAAATTGCACGAGGGGGCCGCGATGTCGTGGGTGAAAGTTTGTCTGATCGGATTGGCCATGGTTCTCCAGGCCGGATGCCAAACCACCGACCCGGCGGAATACAAGACCGCTGCCGACCTGCTGCTCGACCTATCGCACCGGTCGCCGGACAGCCTGTCCAGCATGCCGCCGATCGGTCCGGTGGAAAAACCGTTCACCGCCGCGCTGAATGCGGTGATCGACGGGGACCGTGCGGCGGCCGAAAAACATGCCGCGGCGGCCGGGTACCGGATCGTCGATAAGCAATACAACGGGAAGGATTACGCCATTCTGCTGGAGCGCGACGGTGCGGCGGTCCGGCCGGTCGTCGCCATCGCCAAGACCCCGGCGCGCGACGCCATCATCCAGGCGCCGCATCCGGTGAAGGATAGCCATACGGACAAGCAGGCGGCGGTGTTGTTCCTGAAGCTCGGCGCGCGCGCGTTGATCGTCGCCGGGGCGCACCGGTGTGCCGCGCGCGACGAGTCGCCCTGCAGCGGCAGGACGGGTGTTTGCGGCGGCGGGCCGGCGCCCTACCGGACGTCCGATCCGTCGCATAACCCAGCGACATTGTTTCACGTGGCGCACCGCACGCTCACTCGGCGCTGGGAGGACTCCATCGCGATCCAGATGCATGGGTTCAATAATTCCGGCAGTTCGGTTTGGTTCGTCATGTCGGACGGCAGCAAGGAATCGCGACCCAACGATCCGGCCTTGGTCGGCAAGGTGCGCGACCGTATCCACACGGTGCTGGGCCGGAAGGAACGCGCGGTCAGTTGCCAGGACCCGAAGGACCGTACCGTCCGCACGCGCTGGCTTTGCGCCACCACGACGGTGCAGGGCCGCGACTTGAACGGAAGCCCGGATATCTGCCGCGTTTCGGCCAAGAACTCTTCCGGCCGGTTCCTGCATATCGAGCAGGCGCTGCACGAGGTCCGCCGCCCCTATGCGCGGGATTGGAAAAATATCTCCCAATATCCGGGCAGCAACGCCATACTGGAGGCCCTGGCGCAAGAACTGCCCTGCCTTCAACCGGGCTGCGCGCCCGTCCGGCGGTGAAACCGACTTCTCCGCCGCGACTTCCAACACAGACAATGAGCCAACCGGCGAAGCCGGCAAGGGAGAGCACGATGCCCGAACGCAGTTCCAATATTCCGCAGGTCGATCCGGAGGAAATCCTCGAGGGAATCCAGAAATGGGTCGAGATCGAGACGCCGACCTACGAAGGCGACGCGGTCAATATCCTCGTCGACGAGGTCGAGGAGAGCATGAAGGCGCTGGGCGCGAAGATCGACCGGACGCCGGGCAAGGACGGCTTCGGCGATATCCTGCGCACGCGGACGCCCTGGGGCGGCGACGGGCCGGGCATTCTGGTGCTGAGCCATCTCGACACCGTGCATCCGATCGGCAGCAAGGAGGAGTACAACCCCTGGCGGCGCGAGGGCGACTCCGTTTTCGGCCCCGGCATCTACGACATGAAGGCCGGCGCCTATCTCGCCTATTACGCCTATCAGCATTTGGTGCGGATGGGGAAGCAGACGCCGTTGCCCGTGACCTTCATGTATATCCCCGAGGAAGAGATCGGCAGCCCCACGTCGCGTGCGCTGATCGAGCAGGAAGCCAGGAAGAATAAATATGTGCTGGTGACCGAACCGGCGCGCGAGGGCGGCAAGATCGTCACCGGGCGCAAGGGCGTCGGGCGGTTCGAGGCGGTGACCCGCGGCGTTGCGGCGCACTCCGGCTCGCGCCACGCTGACGGCCGCAGCGCCATCCGCGAGATGGCCAACCTGATCATCGCCGTCGAGGACATGACCGACTACGCGCACGGCGTGACGACGAATGTCGGGCTGATCGAGGGCGGCACCGGCGTCAACGTGGTGCCGCATGAATGCCGCGTCGAGATCGATTTGCGGGTGCCGACGCAGGAACTCGCCGACGAATACGAGGCCAAGATCCTCGGCCTCAAGTCGCATCATCCGGACGTGGAGCTGGAGGTCACCGGCGGCATCAACCGCCCGCCTTACCAGAAGGACGAAGGCATCCAGGCGTTGTTCGACCATGCCAAGGAATTGTGCGACGAGATCGGCTTCGAGCTGGAGGACATGCACACCGGCGGCGGCAGCGATGGCTGCTTCACCGCGTCGCTCGGCATCCCCACGCTGGACGGCCTCGGCGCGGACGGCGTCGGCGCGCACGCGCAGCACGAGCAGATCTATTACTCGTCGCTGGAACCGCGCGCCAAGATGTGGATCCGCTTGCTGGAGACGTTGGAGTAGGCCAGCCAGCCGCTACGGACAGCCCAGCTGGTCGGCGAGGTCGGTGAAGCTGTCGGCGACGTAGTCGAAGCCGTGCTCCGCCTTGGTGTCGGTTGTCTGGTCCGGGCCGTGTTCGGTCGGGCGCAGGACGAAGGCGGTGCGGAATCCCTGCTGGCTCGCCGCGACCAGATCGTTGTTGTGGGCCGCGGTCATCATGCAGCTTTCCGGCGGCAGGCCGAGCGCGTCGGCGCAGTTGATATAGGCGTCGGGGCAGGGCTTGTAGTGGCGCACCACCTCAGATCCCAGGATCACGTCCCACGGCAGCCCGGCGTTCTTCGCCATGTTGACCATCAGCGCGATGTTGCCGTTCGACTGGGTCGCGATGATAAAGCGCTGCTTCAGACGGGTCAGCCCTTCGACGGTATCGGGCCAGGGGGTCAGGCGGTGCCAGGCGCGGTTGAGATGGTCGATATCGTCCTCGGCGAGGCCCCCGATGTCGTAGCGGCGCAGCAATTCGTCCAGGTTCATCCGGTGCAGCACGTCGAGCTTGGTGAACGGGATCTGGCCGCTGCGGACGCGTTCCATCGACGGGTTGTACAGCTTGCGCCATTCGACCGCGAACTCCACCGGATCGACGCCGGTGATACCGTGCTCGGTGAAGAAACTCTCGGCCTCGCGCGCGACGCTGCTGCGCCAGTCCACCACCGTGCCGAATACGTCGAAGGTGAGCGCCTTGATCTCCGGTGCCGCCATGCGATTGATCCTTATGCCGATTGGTCCCGACCTCAGAGGTGGACCACGGCCACCGCCGCGTCAAGCGTCCGGCGGTTCAGTCGGGTATTTCGATATCCAGCAGCGGCGCGTGTTGCTGTGCGCCGTAGATGTCCGAATCCGCCGGGTCGCCCGAGCGCGCCAATCGCGGGATCGTCACCTTGATCGCATAGGCGACGTCGTAGGGGATGATCGACACCTCGTTGTCCGAAATCCCATACAGCTCCGCGATGCGTTGCACGTTGATCGCGCCGCTGTCGAGGACCCGCCGGTAGGTCGCCTCGTCCTCGAACATCATGTCGAGCGTGCAGAGCAGCGCGCCCGCGTTTTTCGAGCGCAATACCTGCGCCAGATCGACCAGTCTCGCCATCATGCGCCTCCTATACGTCGACCATTTCGATGGGGAACGGCGCCAGCGGGTCGTCCAGTTCCATCGTATGCCAGACGTTGAAGCCGTAGGTCATGCCGACCGGCATGTCGGAGGGCGAGAACGGGATCGCCAGATTGCCCGAGATGCATTTGCGGCCTGGGAAGTCGGTGTGCAGCAGGGCGTAACGGCATTTCGCCATGACGGCCTTGCTGGTGTCCTCGTCGTCGGCGAGCACGTCGACCAGGACGCCGATCTCGTGCGACGCGGTCTGCTTGACCGGTTCGCGCACGCCCATCGTGGCGTCCTTGCCGTAGACGCGGATGTTCAGCGTGTAGCTCTCGCGCCCGACGCCCAGGTTGGCCATTTCGCCCGCCACGCGCTCGTGGCAGGATTCGATGAAGCCGTCGATCCCGGCGATCAGGACCGGGTCGCGCACCCCGGCGATGAACACGGTGCGGTAGCCGGTCTCCTTCACGCCTTCCAGTTTCACGGTGTAGCGGTTGGAGGCCTCGAAACGGCTGCCGCTCACCCGCACGACGCGGGGGTCGATCTGCTCGTATTCGGAATCGGTGGTGACCAGCGTTCCGTCCGGCTCGACCAGATGATAGGGGCTGGGATTCTCGTAGAGCGTATGCGCGGCGATCCGCATCCGGGTGCAGCGTTTGTCGGGATGTCCCGGCTCGACCAGGAAATGATCGTCGGCCAGCGTGCCGAGCACGCAGTCCTGGCCGGGGCGCGGTGTCGTCACCTGCCCCGCGCACTCGATGATCTTGGCGAGATGCCAAACCAGGCCGGGGTCGTAGCCGCGCATCAGCGGGATCGCCGAGTAGATCGACGCGTCAGTGGCGCGCCCGGCGATCACCACCTGCGCGCCGTCGTCCAGCGCTTTCTGGAACGGTTCCACGCCCATCATGCCGACCACGCGATGTGTTTCGTCCACGTCTTCCTCGGTCAAATCGCCGATCGGGCCGAGCGGCGCGACCTTGCCTTCGCCAATCTTCTTCTTGATGAAGTCCTTCGGCTGTTCGGCGTGGATCACCGCCATGCGGAAGGACAAGCCCTTCTCCTTGGCGATCTCCTCGGCGATCTCGCGGACGAAGGCGACTTGCGGATCGCTGCCGCCGCCGCCGGCGGAGCCGACTAGGACCGGAATTTTGTGCTCGATCCCCGCCTCAATCATCAGGGCGAGGTCGCGCTTCATCGCCTTGCGCGAGACGAAGGGGATGCCCTCGCCCAGATAATAAGGGCCGGGGTCCATTGATCCGCCGTCCGCGGCGATGAAATCGGGTTTCTGCTCCAAACCGCGGCGAAACGCTTCTTCGGTATAGCCGTAGCCGAGCATTCCCGTGGTCGCCATCATGCGCATTTCCGGCATGGTCTGCCTCCTGGAGGGGATTTCGAGGGTCGATCCGTGCGTTAACCATAGCCGACAGTTATGAATCACGCTATACGCGTTCTATATCAATAGGTTATGGGGTCACGGAATCGCCCGATTCTCTCCCAAGATTCACCCTGAATCCTCCCTTCTCCCGCCTTGACGCCCCGGCATCGTGTTCACCGTCGCATCCAGCGATATGGGAGCGTGTCATGAAGCAACTGAACATCGCCGCCACTTTCGCCGCCGCCACCGTGTTGACGGTCTTTTCGCTGACCTGCTGGGTCTATGAGGGTCAGCCCTTCAAATCGCCCGGAATCGATCGCATGAAGGCCACGCAGAGCGACGATGCCTTCGGCGGCCGTTTCGGTATCCGCGGCCCAAACGGGGCGTCGCAAGCCTCGGTCGCCTGGCCGTCGGGTATGGTTCTGGACAAATGGCCCGAAGACCTGCCGCGGCCGGTCCGCTACATCCGTTAAGCTGCTTTTCCTAGCCGCTCACAGCGTCGCGCCCCCGCCGTCCGCGGGGCGAGATGAAGCCGATTGCCATTTCCTGTAAACTTGCCGCGTAACCTTGCAGGTCAGGAAAATTGGAGGAAGAGGCATGAGCGGCGCGGCAAGATTATCGGAATCGGCGGATGCATTGACGGAGGCCCCGTCGCGCGGCTTGGCGCGTTTCGCGCAATCCCTGTCCTACGACGACATTCCCGAAGCGGTCCGCGAGCGCGGCAAGTATCTCATTCTCGATTCGCTCGGCATTGCGTTGGCGTCCACGACCTATCCGTTCGCGGAGCGCGTTCAGGCCGGCGTCGAGGCGTTGTCCGACGGACCCGGCGGCTGCACGGTGATCGGCTCCGATCGGTCATTGACCCTACGCGACGCGGTGATGATGAACGGCGTGCTGATCCACGGTCTCGATTTCGACGACACGCATATGACCGGGCTGCTGCATGCCAGTGTCGCCTGCCTGCCGGCGGCCCTGGGCGTCGCGGAACAGTTGGATGCCAGCGGCAAGGATTTCCTGACCGCCTATGCCATCGGCATGGAATCGGGCATCCGGATCGGGGCGTCGGTCGACGGAGGGTTCCATCATGTCGGGTTCCACGCGACCGGCATCGTCGCCCATTTCGCCTCGGCGCTGTCCGCCGGGCGGCTGTACGGCCTCGACCTGGATCAACTGGTCGCCGCACAGGGCGTGTCCGGCAGCACGGCGGCGGCGATCCAGGTCTTCCTCGAATCCGGCGCCTGGACCAAACGCCTGCATCCCGGCTGGGCGGCGGTCGGCGGCATCACGTCGGCGCGGTTGGCGCAGCATGGCTTCGAAGCGCCGGAGCGCGTTTACGAGGGCCGCTACGGGCTGTTCCACACGCATCTGCAGGACCTGGAGGCGAAGGTCGACTACGCGGTGATCACCGATGGGCTCGGCGAGACCTGGGAGATTCCCAACGTGGCGATCAAGCCCTATCCGGTTTGCCATTTCATCCATGGCTGTGCCGACGCGGCGATAGAGCTGTACAACCGGCAGAGTTTCGCACCCGAGGACATCGTCGGCATCCGCGCCTTCGTCGCCGAAGACACACTGCCGATCGTGACCGAGCCGATCGCCAACAAGAAGGAGCCGGCGAACGAGTATGACGCCAAGTTCAGCGCCCAATTCGTGGTCGCGGGCTGTCTGGCGCGCGGCAAGTTCGGGCTGGCCGAGTTGAAGGACGCGGCGTTGCGGGACGAGGAAATCCTGCGGCTGTCGCGCATGGTCGAGTGCGTGGCGGACCCGCAATCCGAATTCCCGACCTATTTCTCCGGCGGCGTGGCGGTGACGACGCGCAACGGCGAGGAATTGACCAGCCATGTCCGGATGAACAGCGGGGCCGGCGACCGCGCGCTCGACGGCGACGCCATCGCGGAGAAATTCATGGCCAACGCCACGTTGGCGGTGTCCGAGGATCGCGCCGCGGCGGTACGGGATGCGATCTTGGACCTGGACGGCCGGCCGATTCGAGAATTGACCAAGCTATTGCAGGGTAAGGGATAAATCGCGCCCGCTTGAACCGGCACGCTTAACCTCCCATATGCAGGGGGCGTCGGGACATGTGATCCGTCGCACCGGATGCCGGTTGTCGGGTCCGGTAAATCCAGGCGTCCTCGGGCGCCCCGGCTACTCGCTCATGCGAAAGAGGAGGAAGCTGCGCCATGCCCCGCATGTCCGTATTCGACAGTCCGCTGCTGCTTGGGTTCGATCATTTCGAGCGAACGCTCGACCAGATCTCCAAGAAAGCCGCCGACGGATACCCGCCCTACAACATCGAACAGGTCGGCGAGAACCATCTCCGCATCAGCCTTGCCGTCGCCGGTTTCTCCGAAGACGACCTGACGGTCGAGATCGTCGATAATCAATTGATTATTCACGGCAATCGGCAACAGGATGACAGCCAGCGCGTTTTCCTGCACCGGGGTATCGCGGCGCGGCAGTTCCAGCGCGCCTTCGTGCTTGCCGACGGGATCGAAGTGACCGGCGCCGAGCTGGATAACGGCTTGTTACACATCGATATTGCCCGTCCGTCCCCCGATACGCGGGTCCGCCGGGTAGAAATCCGTTCCCAGAAGCGGTCCGGCGTTAAGGAATCGGCAACCAAGCTGGACTTAGAGTCTCGCTAATGTCGCAACAGGAGACATTGGTGATGGTTAACGTCGAAAAGCTTCGCGATATCTCGCAGAACGATTTGGCCCAGCTTGGCGCGGACGATCTCGCATATGTGCGGCCGATCATGCTCGCGGACGAGTTGGTCTTCGCGGTGAACACGGCCGACGGCCGGCAGATCGCCGTTGCGGATGACTTCGATGCGGCCATCGTCGCGGCGCACGAGCACAGCTACTACACCGTCAGCGTTCACTAACTCTTACTGAATTCCGGTCGGGATTGGACGGCAGGGCTGCCTCAGGCGGCGTGGCTGGTCGCTGTTTCGGTCAGCAGCGCGAAGAGCGCTTCGGACTGGTCGGACCCGCGCAATTTCTCGCACATCGCCTTGTCGCGCAGCAGACGCGATACACGGGCCAGCGCCTTCAGGTGATCGGCGCCCGCGTCTTCCGGCGCCAGCAGCATGAAGATCAGATCGACGGGTTGTTCGTCGATCGATTCGAAGTCGATCGGCGTTTCCAGCCGCGCGAACAGGCCATAGAGACGGTCGATTCCCGGCAGCTTACCGTGCGGAATGGCGATTCCGTTGCCGACGCCGGTGGTGCCCAGGCGTTCCCGCTCCAACAACACGTCGAAGACGGTCCGTTCATGCAGCCCGGTGATCGCCGACGCATGTTTCGCCAGTTCTTGTAACGACTGCTTCTTCGACGTGGCATGCAGTTTGGCAATGACCCCGTCGGTGGTAAGCAGATTAACGATATCCATCGGTACCCCTTCCGCGTTTGTACCGCGGTAAATCCCTAGGACTTATTTTCCTGCGGGTCAATCCACCCGATATTGCCGTCGCGGCGCACATACACCATGTTCAGCGCCCCGTTCGCGTGGTTGCGGAACAACATCGCCGGTAGATTCGCGAGGTCCATCCGCATAACCGCGTCACTGACGGTCAATGTCTCGATATCGGTCTGCATTTCCGCAATGATGACCGGCTGATCGCCGTTCTCGGTGGCGTCGCCGGCGTCCGTTTCCGGTATCTCTTCGGTTTCCGGGGCCAGAACGTACTGCGCCGCCGTGAACCGTTCTTCCTTGCCGCCCTGCCGTCGGTGATGGTCGCGGAGCCGCCGTTTGTAGCGCCGTAACCGCTTGCCGACGTGCTCCAACGCTTCGTCGAAGGAACCGTAGGCGTCGCCCGACAAGGCGTGCCCTTGCACCATGATGCCCTTGCCCACATGGACGGCGACATCGGTGCGGAATGACGATCCTTCCTTCGAAATCGTCACGCTCGCATCCGTCGGGTCGACGAAATATTTCTCGACGACCACGGGGACCTGACGCTCGATATGCTCCTTCAAGGAACTCCCGATATCGAGCTGTTTTCCGTTCACTGATAGCTGCATTGATCCTTGCTTCGGACTTGCCGTGCAGGACAGTCCAAGGGTGCCACAAGAGGCGCCTGAAAGCGAGGGGCGGAACATAGTGAGCGTGCCGATGCGAGTCAATAGGGCCGGCGGCGTCGATACCGTCGCGGGCCGCGAGCCCCGGGCCATGATCGAAAAATTCAATTAAGGTGCTAGAGTTGTTGGCGTTTTTGCCGCCGCCGCTGCACGGATGAGGGAATTTTCAGGGCTTCCCGGTATTTCGCGACCGTGCGCCGCGCGATATCGATGCCGTCCCCCTTCAGAATCTCCACGATCCGGTCGTCGGATAGGATTTCGTCCGCCGATTCGGCGTCGATCAGCGCCTTGATGCGGAATCGCACCGCCTCGGCGGAATGGGCGTCGCCGCCCCCGGTATTGGCGATCGCGGCGGAGAAGAAATACTTCAACTCGTAGATGCCGCGCGGTGTGTGCATGTATTTGTTGGTCGTGACGCGGCTGACCGTGCTCTCGTGCATTTCGATCTCTTCCGCGATATCGCGCAGCACCAGCGGTTTCATATGCGCGATGCCCTTTCGGAAGAAGGCGTCCTGCTGGCGCGTGATTTCGGACGCGACCTTCAGGATAGTGGTCGCGCGCTGGTGCAGCGACTTGACCAGCCAGTTCGCCGATTGGAAACACTCGTTGATGTACTCGCGTTCTTCCTTCTTGCGCGTCGCTTTCCGCACGCGGGAGAAATAGTCGACATTGACTAGCACGCGCGGCAGCGTTTCGGGATTCAGCTCGATGGTCCAGCCGCCGTCGGGATGCGGGCGCATCAGAATGTCCGGCGTCACGGTCTGGGTGACTTCGTGATCGAAAGCCTGTGCCGGCTTCGGATTGAGCGCGCGGATCTCGGCGACCATGTCGGTTAGGTCTTCATCGTCCACGCCGCAGACCCGCAGGAGCGCGGATTTGTCATGCTTGGCCAGCAGGTCGAGGTTGTCCAGCAAGGCCTGCATCGCGGGGTCGAGCCGGTCGAGGTCGCGCAACTGCAAAGCCAGGCATTCGCGAAGGTCGCGGGCGAACAGGCCCGGCGGATCGAACCGCTGCAACAGCGCCAGCACCGACGTGACGCGGTCGATGTCGCAGTTCAGGCGTTCGGCGATCTGATCCAGCGGTTCGGAGATCCACCCGGACTCGTCGAGCGTTTCGATCAACTGGATGCCGATCAACCGGTCGCCGGGGTCGGCGACATCGACGAGCAGTTGCTCGGTCAGGTGGTCCCGCAGCGTCGGCGCATCGCTCAACGTTGCTTCCAGATCGCCGGCGCGCTCCGAGAAGTCGTGGTTGCCGCCGCTGACGGTGCTGCTCAGTCCTGTGCTGGTTCCGTCGAGCGCCGAGGTATCCACCGAATCGATGACGTCCATTTCGTCCATCGCGCCGGCGTCGCCGCCGCTGTCCGCGACGGCATCGCTCGGTCCGTCCTCGGTCCAGACGCTTTCGCCGTCGATATCCAGCGCGCTGTCGCCGTCGGTCGGCATCGTTTCGGTGGCCGTGTGCTCCAGGGATTCGGGTTCGAACAGATCGTCCGCCTCGGCGTCCCCGCCATCCGCCGTTTGTGCCGCCGTATCGTCGCCGGCCTTGCTGCTTTCCTCCCGTTCGAGCATCGGGTTCTGCAGCAACTCATCCTCGACATAGGCCGACAGCTCGATATTCGACAATTGCAGTAGCTTGATCGCCTGCTGCAACTGCGGCGTCATGACGAGTGACTGAGATTGCCGGAGATCCAGGCGCGGGGTTATGGCCATCGGTGGCTACCCGGCCGCCTAAAGACTGAATCGGTCGCCGAGGTAAACGCGCCGGACTTCGGAGTTGGCGACGATCTCATCCGGACGGCCTTCCATCAGGACCTGGCCGTCATGCAGGATATAGGCGCGGTCCACGACGTCGAGCGTCTCGCGCACGTTGTGGTCGGTGATCAGGACACCGATCCCGCGATCCTTGAGATGGATGACGAGTTCCCTGATGTCGCGCACGGCGATCGGGTCAATTCCGGCCAACGGTTCATCGAGAAGGATGAAATGCGGATGCGACGCCAAGGCGCGGGCGATTTCGACACGACGGCGTTCGCCGCCCGACAAGGCCAGCGACGGGGTCCGGCGCAAATGGGTGATCGAGAATTCGGCGAGCAGAGCTTCCAGGATCGATTCGCGCCGATCCTGGTCTTTCTCGATGCATTCGAGGACCGCGCGGATATTCTGTTCGACCGAGAGTCCGCGGAAGATCGACGGCTCCTGCGGCAGGTAGCCGATGCCGATTCGGGCGCGCCGGTACATGGGCAGTCCGGTGATGTCCTGCCCGTCCATGTAGACGGAGCCGTAATCGGCCGAGATCAAGCCGGTGATGATGTAGAAGCACGTGGTCTTGCCGGCGCCGTTCGGCCCCAGCAGGCCGACCGCTTCGCCCCGCTGTAGGGAAATGCTGACGTCGCGCAGAACCGGCCGCTTCTTGAACTGCTTCCCCAGGTTATGGGCGGTCAGTCCGGTGTTCTCGGCGATGAGCCGCGGCCCGTCGCCGTCATCGACACCGACACCATCGCCGCCCGGCACCTGGTTCTCCGACTCAGTCATGCGATACGTTCTTACCCTTCGTTCGGCCGCCGGCGGCTATTGCTGTTCCTGGCGCGGCTGCACCAGTCCTTTGGCCCTGCCGGTCAGTTTGTAGATGCCCGTCCGCAAATTGACCTCGGCGCATTTGCCGTTCAACTGGTTCTTGCCGCTCGTTATACGCACGTTTCCACATAATGTGGCAACCCCGCGTGAGGGAACATACACGCCTGTATCCCCGCGGACGATAGCCTTTTGCAGCGAGATATGCACGTTGCCGAAGGCGTCAACCTGACGGATTTGCGAATCGCCGCCGCCGAGGCCCAGGTCTTCACCCGGAGATTTCTTCGCCGCGGAGGCTGGCTTCTTCTCCTTTTTCTTCTTCGGTTTCGTTTTTGACGACGGCGAGTCGGCGGCGGTTTCCATATGCGCCGTCATGACGTCGGCCCGGACGCGTTGTCCGTCCTGAACGACGACGGCGTCGCCACGGGCGACGGCCAGCCGTTTTTCTTCCCAGTATTCGAGGCTGTCGCGGGCGGTCAGAACGCCTTGGCTGGAGGTCAGTTTCAGGTTCTTGCCGACCAAGACGAATACCGACTTGTCGACATGGTAGACGGCCTTGTCACCGACCGCCTGCTGGTCGTCGGTCGAGATTTTCACGTTGCCGTCGGCGTCGACGCGGAAAATCTCCTGACCGCCGCCCTCCTTCTTCTCACGATAGAAGGCGGTGAGTGTGTCGGCATTCACGGTGGCGTTGTTCCGGTTCGCGCTGGCGTTGCCGCGGGCAACGTATTTCTTCTCGTCGCGCACCCACTCGATGCCGTTGTCGGCGTTGATGGTGACCGGTGAATCGCCGCCTTTCGACAGCAACCCTTGGGTCAATCCGGATTGCGACGTCATCAGGACGACAGCGGCGGTGGCAAGTACATGGCGCGTGATGGTTGGCATTTTCATCCGCCCGGCGCCGCGCCCGGTTGCAGGATGATCGTCGACCGGCCGGTGAATTCGATCCGCTCGCCGCGATTATGGATGATAAAGCCTTCCGCCTTCAGGTTGCCGAACGGACCTTGGCCTTCCACCGGTTCTGTCCCATGGGCGTCCCCGGCGTTCATGTCGACCGTGGCCGCCTCGGTCCGGAACTCGTAGCCGCTGTCGTGGAAGAGGTTCACCGCGCCCGTGAGGTCGAGAATCTTGTCATCGCGATTGTATTTTCCCGTTTTTGCGGTGACGGCGATCCAGCTGCCGTCCAACATCAGGATATCGGCCTTGGGGCTGACCATGTCGACTTTGGTCCAACCCGTACTCGCAAGCTGAACGGAATCCGCGGTCAGGGTGAAAGGACGTTGCTTTTCATCGACCCCGGTATATACGCCATTGACCATGGTCACCGTTTCGGTGGATTCCGCATCGACCTTCGCCGGCGTGATTGAAAAGCGGCGTTGCTGATCGGACAATTGCGGCCACAAGGCGACGACGATGATCAGCGCCGTCGCGACCGTTGGCAGCAAGATCCGCATGATGCCGACGAAACGGCCGTAGGATCGCGAAACCCTTGGTTTCCGGGGTGCGGAAAAGGCTATTCGCTGGCGCGCGGTGCGCCCGCTGGAAGGGTCGTCTTCAGCTCGGTCCACGGTCACCTTCATGGTCTACCCATGTCTGTCGTGCGGCCGTCCTGCACCGCCGCACCGTCAACACGATCCGAATGCCCCGCGTCTAAACTGGTGACGGCCTGTTCTCGCATCAAGATGCGCGGCATCAGGACGCGGTTGGGCCGGTCCGCGTCTCGGCGCTGCTCGTCATGGGCTGGGTGGTTCATACCGTTCGCCATCGATTGCCGTCGGCCAGTCGTCCTTCCGGTGCCGGCCCAAAATGGACCCTCGCCGCCCCGGCGGTGAACTGCCAACCTACAATAACGCGCGTAGGGTTAAGGAATAGATCACCCCGAGCAGGAAAAAGTATGCAGTGCTCTATGGTTAAGGTCAATGAAACCGGCCGTCTCCGGCCCCGGTCCTAGCTGTGTGCGAAGATGTCGGTATCGGCGTATCCGGCCAGATCGAAGGCCGCGCGCGCCGGCAAAAAATCAAAAGCCGCCTGGGCCAGCTCCGTGCGTCCCTCGCGGTCGAGCATGTCGTCGAGAATCTGTTTGAGCTGGTGCAGATACAGTACGTCGCTGGCGGCGTATTGCAGTTGTTCCTCGCTCAGCGTGGCCCGGCCCCAATCCGAGGATTGCTGTTGCTTGGATATTTCGACGCCCAACAGCTCGCGGCAGATATCCTTGAGGCCATGCCGGTCGGTATAGGTGCGGCTGAGGCGCGACGCGATCTTCGTGCAGTATACCGGCGCACAATCGACCTCGAGATACCGTTTGATCATCGCGATGTCGAAACGTGCGAAATGAAACAGTTTCAGGACATTCGCATCCTGTAACATCCGCTTCAGGTTGGGAGCGTCGTATTGGCCTTGCGCGAATTGGACGAGATGGCAGTTGCCGTCGCCGGACGAGAGCTGGATCAGGCACAAGCGGTCCCGGTGCGGGTCGAGGCCCATCGTCTCGGTATCGATGGCGACCGTGGTTCCCAGGTCCAGCCCGTCCGGCAGATCGCCGTGATAAAGGTCGACGTTCACCTTTTCTCCTCGGGCGGCGCCGGTACCTTACGGTCCGTGGCGGCGCATCATCCCGTATCGTCGCGGCACCGGTATGTACCGGTGAAAAATGGTGCCCAGGAGAAGACTCGAACTTCCACGAGGTTGCCCCCACAGGTACCTGAAACCTGCGCGTCTACCAATTCCGCCACCTGGGCTTTGAGGGCGCAAATTGGTCTTTGCCGCTGCTCTTGTCAACCGCATTAACGGCTGTTTTCTGACGCTGCGCCGTCATGTATGCTGCGCCGGCGCGGCGCCGGCCATGGTTGGCGGTCCAGCGATGACCGGGCGCGCGGGTTTTTCCATCGGCGATTTCGCCGGTGCCGATACTGAGTGGGGGTGAAATGGCAACACGGTTAGTAACCGTCTTCGGTGCGTCCGGCTTCCTGGGCCGGCACATCGTGCAGCGGCTTGCGGAGAACGGCATGCAGGTGCGCGCGGCGGTACGGAACCCCGATGCAGCCCTGTTCCTGAAGCCGATGGGCGATGTCGGGCAGGTTACGCCGGTTCAAACCAATATCCGCAACGCCGATGCGGTGCGGCGCGCGGTCGACGGCGCGGACGCGGTGATCAACCTGGTGGGCATTCTTTACGAGGGCGGCCGTCAACGCTTCGACGCGGTGCACGCGCAGGGCGCGGAAACGGTCGCGAAGGCGACTGCCGCTGCCGGGTGCACCGATCTGGTGCAGCTCTCGGCGCTCGGCGCCGACCCGCTGTCGCAATCGCATTACGCACGATCGAAAGCCGCCGGCGAAGAGGCGGTCAAGAAGGCTTTCGCCGACGCGGTCGTCTTGCGGCCGAGCGTCGTTTTCGGACCGCAGGACGATTTCTTCAACCGGTTCGCCGAGATGGCGCAGATCTCGCCCTTCCTGCCGGCCTTCGGCTGTCCGTTCCCGCGGTTCAAGGATGGTGGCATCGACTTCTACGGCGACGGCGGGTCGCGCTTCCAGCCGGTTTACGTGGGCGATGTCGCGGACGCGGTGCTGAAGGTGCTGGGCGATTCGTCGACCCGGGGCAAGGTGTACGAGCTTGGCGGACCGAAGACCTACAGTTTCGTCGAGATTCTGCGCCTCATCCTGGCGGAAACCGATCGGTCGCGGCTAATCGTCCCGATGCCGTTCTGGCTGGGGTCCTTGATCGGGTTCTTCGCCGAGCTGCTGCCGATACCGCCGCTGACCCGCGATCAGGTGGCGCTGCTGAAGTCCGACAACGTGATCGGCGGCGATTTGCCGACGCTCAAGGATCTGGGGATCGAGCCCACGGCGGCCGAGGTGATCTTGCCGACCTACCTGGACCGGTTCCGGCGCGGCGGACGGTTCAGCTACACGAATTTCGCTTAGCGGCTGGGGTCAGGTTCAGCTGTAGACCCAGTAGAGCAGGCCGGCCCCAAGCAGGATCCGATAGATCACGAACGGCAGGAAGGTGGCGCGCATCAGCCACCGCATCATCACGGCGATGGCGATTAGGGCGGCGAAGAAGGCCAGCACGACCGATATGGCTGCGTCGATCCCGAGCGCAAAATCCCCGGCTTCGTAAACATCGAGTCCCGCCAGCGTCGCGGCCCCCAGAATCGCCGGCATCGATAACAGCATGGAGAAGCGGGCGGCGTCGGTCCGTTCCATTCCCAGCATGCGGCAGGCGGTGATCGTGATGCCGGACCGGCTGGTGCCCGGGATCAGGGCCAGCACTTGCGCCAAGCCGACGAACAAGACGCCGCCATAGTTCAGATGCTCCAGACGGCGCACGGTCATGCACATCCAGTCGACGATGCCGAGCAGGATGCCGAACAGTAGCGTCGTCCAGGCAATGATCTCGACGCTGCGCAGCGCCGTCTTGATGTACTCGTGGCCGAAATACCCCGCGGCGACGATCGGCAGCGTCGCGACGATCATATAGAGCAGCAGGCGGAAGCCCTGATTCGGCCGGCCGCTGAGCGCGCTGAACGTGCCCGATATGATCATCCATAGATCGCGCCAAAAATAGGCCATGACGGCGAGCAGAGTGCCGACATGCACGGCGATGTCGATTACCAGACCTTGATCCTGCCAACCCAGCAGGTTTGAAGTGAGAACCAAATGCCCCGACGAGCTAATCGGCAAAAATTCAGTAAGACCCTGGACAATGGCCAGGACGAGCAATTGAAAAAGCGTCACAAATAAAGCCCCGCGAATCCCCCCGCGACCGGGCATGCCCGGACCGCGGCGGCAGACTACCATCATCAAACTCGTTTTGCAGCCGTTTAGGACGCCCGGCCGGCGGACAAGCCTGCCGTCCGCTGGCCATGTCCATCGGCGGCGAATCCCAACTGCTTTCGTTGGGCAGAAAAAACAATATTGCGAATAATTATTATTTGCATATATGGGAAGAGGCGTTTATTATCCGTTCCCGACGATGTCGAGTCGTCAGATTGTCTGCAAGAGCGTGACCGCCCTTTCCTCTGATGGGCACCCTTTCCTTGGCGTTTATTGCAGCAAGCCACCCTGACCCCCGTCCTTACCCGGCGGGGGTCTTTTCGATTCCACGATCGGCGGTGCCATGGTGCGCGGCGGCGCATTACGGTTTCCCGCCGTCGCATGCGCGACTATAGTCGCGCCATGCACCGGCTGTATCATCTTTGGCTGTCGCCGTTCTGCCGCAAGGTTCGCGTGGCGATGGCCGAGAAAAAACTGGACGTGGAGACTCGCATCGAAAAGGTGTGGGAACGGCGCGATGAATTCCTGGCGCTCAACCCGGCGGGAACGGTGCCGGTCCTCGAAGTGCCGAGCGGTCCGGTCTTGTCGAATTCGTCGGCGATCACCGAATACCTCGAGGAGGTCCATTCCGAGCCGGGGCTGTTGGGCCGGGACCCAACAACGCGCGCGGAAACGCGGCGCCTGGTCGCGTGGTTCGACGAGAAATTCCATTTCGAGGTGACCGATCTTCTGGTCTACGAGAAGATCACCAAGCGGCTGCTATCGCTGGGGGAGCCAAACTCGGCGTCGATCCGCGCCGGTAACGCGAACATTCACGTGCATATGGACTACATCGCCTGGCTGTCCGAAGACCGCCGCTGGCTGGGCGGGGACGATTTCAGCCTCGCGGATATCGCCGCGGCGGCGCATCTTTCCTGCGTCGACTATCTCGGCGACGTGCCGTGGGACGAACACGGGCGCGCGAAGGATTGGTATGCCCGGGTCAAGTCGCGGCCGAGTTTCCGCGGCATCCTCGGCGACCACATCCCCGGCTACCCGCCGCCCAAACACTATGCGGACTTGGATTTCTAACGCTGGGATATCTAGCGTTGGGATTTGTCGCGCGGCGTGGAATTCAGGTTGTCGCGCGCGACCGTCGCGGCAGGCGATTCCGGATGAAGCTGGATGATACGCCGCCAATCGAGGCGCGCGCCGGCTTCGTCGCCGAAGAGACGCCGCACCAGGCCCCGCTCCAACAACGCATCCGGATTGTTCGGCGCCAGGGCGAGGGCGCGCTCGATGTCATCAATGGCGCGTTCGGGCCGGTCGGTGTGTCGGTACGCGCTGGCCCGCAGCACCAGCGCATCAATGGATCGTTCATCCAACAGCAATGCGGCGCTGAGGTCGATGATCGCGTCCTGATACCGGCCGATCCCGGCCAGCGTCATGGCGCGGTCGATCCTGATCTCGGGATCCCTCGGCGCGAGTTCGATGGCCGTGGTCTGCAGCGCGTTCGCCTTTCCCGATTGTCCGGCGTCGAGCCAAATTTGGCCCGCCTGGGCCAAGATCTGCGCCCGAATCCGGTCCGGCGTCGATTCGGGTAACTCCCAGGCCAGGGATTCGAGCGCCTCGGCTGCGGCGTCGAATTGTCCGAGCCCGGCCCGTGCGATCGCGGTGCAGTGTTTTGCGCTGGACCCGCCGCCGTCCTTGCGCCAAGCCTCGGCCTTCGCCAGACCCTTCGCCGGCTCGGACCGGGCCAGCGCCATGCAGCCGGCGTAAAGATCGTTGCGCCCGGCTGCATCCAAAGGTGCGTCCGATGCGGGCGGCGACGGTCCCGTCATCAGCGCAACAGTTAAACCAAAAACCAGAAGGGCGGGTCTGAGTCGCATCGTCTTGTCTCACTGCTTCGGCTTCCCGTAAGGTCGTCCCAACCCGGCAACGGATCAACCCTGGAAACGGTGACGCCCTGAATGACCGATAGCCCCAAGCGACTTTTTTGTTTTGGACTTGGATTTTCGGCGCGCGCGCTCGCCGACGCGGTTTTGGCCGAAGGCTGGACGGTGGCCGGCACCTGTCGAAGCGAGGAGAAAAGGGCCGCGCTCCGGGCCGACGGCATTGACGCCTTCGTGTTCGACCGGACCCAACCGATGGGCGACCCGCGGGCGGCGTTGGCCGGGACGACGCATCTGCTGTTGTCGGTCCCGCCGGATGCCGAAGGCGACGCGGCCTTGGACATGCACGGCGCGGATATCGCGGCTTGCGCCGGGATCGAATGGGCCGGGTATCTGTCGACGACCGGCGTATACGGCGACCGCGGCGGCGATTGGGTCGACGAAACCTCGGACCGGCTGCCGTCCGGCCCGCGCGGCGAGCGCCGGGTCCGGGCCGAGGATGGATGGCTCGACCTGGGACGGGTGCACGATATCCCGATGCATTTGTTCCGGCTCGCCGGAATCTATGGTCCGGGCCGTAACGCGCTGGAAACCGTGCGGTCCGGCCGCGCCCGGCGTGTGATAAAGCCCGGCCAGGTCTTCAGCCGCATCCATCGTGACGACATCGTGCAGGTGCTGCGGGCATCGATGGCGGCGCCCAATCCCGGTACCGCCTATAACCTGTGCGATGACGAGGCAGCGCCGCCGCAGGATGTCATCGCCTTTGCCTGCGACCTTCTCGGTGTCGATCCGCCGCCGGAAATACCCTTCGAGCAGGCCGAGATGTCGCCCATGGGGCAAAGTTTCTACCGCGACAACAAACGCGTCTCGAATGCCCGGATCAAAACGGAACTCGGCGTCGCGCTGAAATGGCCAACCTATCGCGAGGGGTTGCGCGGCTTGTTGCCGGGCTAACGTGCCCGCAGGACCTCCGTAATCTCCGCCGTTGCACTGAGTATCCGGGCAATATCCTGGTCCCGCGACAATCGGTGCCCGGCATCCTTGATACAAGTGACCGTCACGTCGGTCCCGGTCAGCGCCTCGGCGATGTCCAGCGAGCCGCGCCACGGCACGGCATCGTCGAGTTGGCCGTGCAGCAGCCGCACCACGCCGTCGAACCCGATCGGCCCGGGCAGCAGCAGATGGTCGCGGCCCTCTTCCAGCAGCGTCAAGGTGATCGGATAGCCGTCGGGATCGTATTCCGACGGCCGCATCCACACGCCCTCGGTCTCCAACAAGCGGCGGGTATCGTCGTCGATGCCGTCCCAGATGCGCCGGACGAAGTCGATTGCGGTGGCGATGCCGACGAACCCTTTCACACGATCCGGGCGCGCCAGCGCGGTCAGCAGGCCGATCCATCCGCCCATCGACGATCCGACGATGATCAGTGGTCCTTCGGTGACCTCGTCGACCACCGCAAGGGTGTCGGCCAGCCATTCGCCGATGGTGCCGTCCTCGAACCGGCCGGACGACTCGCCATGGCCTTGATAGTCGAAGCGTGTGAATTGCTGGCCGCCCTCACGGCAAAATGATTCCAGCGCGAGCGCTTTCGAGCCGGTCATATCCGACTTGAAACCCGTACAGAACAACACGCCGGGGGTCTGGCCCGGCGTGTGGTGATACGCGATCGAAATCTCTTTCCCGCGCTGCAGAGTTGCCGCTTGTCGCGTCAAGCGATATGTCCTTTCCTTGCATGCCCGTTGCGGCTGCCGGAGGAACCGTATCATGGCCGACAATCTGGAGACCAGTGCAGGCGCGACGCGTGCGCCCGTGGTTCTGCAGGTTTTGCCGGAACTGAATACCGGCGGCGTCGAGCGCGGGACCGTCGATATCGCCGAGGCGATCGTCGAGGCGGGCGGCCGGGCCCTGGTGGCGTCGCGCGGCGGCCGCATGGAACATGATCTGCAGCGCGTCGGCGCGGAGCATTTCGAGTTGCCGCTACAGTCCAAGAACCCGCTGATCATGCATGCGAATATCGATGCGCTCTCGGCGCTCATCACGGCGCAAGGGGTCGATATCGTGCACGCGCGCAGCCGCGCCCCGGCATGGTCGGCATATTACGCCTGCCGCCGGACCGGCGCCCGTTTCGTGACCACTTTCCACGGCACCTATAACTTCCGGACGCCGATCAAGAAGTTCTACAATTCGGTGATGACCAAAGGCGACCGCGTTATCGCGATCTCGCGCTTCATCGCCGACCACATCGACCGGCACTACAAAGCCGAGAAACGCCGTGTCCGGGTGATTCACCGCGGCGCGGACCTGCGCCACTTCGATCCTCGGATCGTCCCGGCCGCGCGGGTCATCAAGCTGGCGACGGACTGGCGGCTGCCGGACGACGTACCGGTGGTGATGCTGCCCGGCCGGTTGACGCGATGGAAGGGCCAGGCCCTGCTGATCGAGGCGCTCAGCCGCCTCGACGATCAAAACTTGCGGTGCCTTATCGTGGGTGAGGACCGGGGTGGCGGCGGGTACCGGCGGGAACTGGAGCGCCAGGTCGAGGCGAAGGGTCTCGAGAGCCTGGTCCATTTCGTCGGCGACTGCACCGATATGCCTGCCGCCTACATGTTGGCCGACGTCGTCGTTTCCGCCTCCACCGACCCCGAGGCGTTCGGCCGTGTCATGGTCGAAGCGCAGGCGATGGGCAAGCCCATCGTCGCCGCGGCGCATGGCGCGAGCCGGGAGCTCGTCATCCCCGACGAGACCGGCTGGTTGTTCGAACCGGGCGATGCGGCATCGCTGGCGGTCGCGCTCGGCCATGCGCTGTCGCTGGAGACGGGGCAGCGTGAAACCCTGGCGGACAATGCGATCCGGAACGTGCAGGAGAACTTTTCCACCGAGCTGATGTGCATGAAGACGCTCGACGTTTACCGCGAACTGCTGTCGGAACTGGCGCTCGAACAGGCCCGCGCCGTTGCGTGACGCGGTGCCCGAGAACCTCCTTGTCATAAAACTCGGCGCGCTGGGCGATTTCGTCCAGGCCCTGGGACCGTTGCAGGCGATTCGGCGCCACCACCCGGAAGCCCGGATCACCCTGCTGACGACGTCGCTCTACGTGCCGCTGGCCGAAGCGAGCGGGTATGTCGACGCGGTCTGGGTCGACGACCGCCCGCCGGCCATGGCGCTCGGACGGCATTGGGCGTTCCGCCGCAAGCTGATCGGTGCCGGGTTCTCCCGGGTCTACGACTTGCAGACCTCGGACCGGTCGGGCTGGTATTTCCGCCTGATGACCGGCGCGCAGCCGGAATGGTCGGGCATTGCCGCCGGGTGCTCGCATCCGCACGCCAATCCCGCGCGCGACGATATGCATACCATCGACCGGCAAGCCGAGCAGTTGGCGGCGGCCGGAATCGCGCCTGTCCCCGCGCCGGACTTGGCCTGGTTCGATGCGCCGGTCAACGCGCTCGGTGTTACCGGCCGTTTCGTGCTGCTGGCACCGGGCGGCGCCGCGCACCGGCCGGCGAAGCGCTGGCCCGGGGACCGCTACGCCGCGCTGGCGCGCCGGTTGACGGCCCAAGGGCTGCAGCCCGTGATCGCGGGCGGACCGGAGGATGAGGCGGCGGCCGTCGCGATCCAGCGCGAGTGCCCGGATGTTCACAGCCTCATTGGCCGCACATCGCTTCTGGAATTGGGCGGTCTGGCGCGCCGGGCCGTGGCCGCGGTCGGCAACGACACTGGCCCGATGCATATCGCCGCGGCGGTCGGATGCCGTTCGGTCGTCCTCTTTTCGGATGCTTCCGACCCGGCGCTTTGCGCCCAGCGTGGGCCGGACGTCACGATACTGCGCCGGGTGTCGCTGGACAGTCTGGGCGTCGATGAGGTTGAAGCCGCCCTGCGCTTGGGTTAAACGGTGATCCTGCCCGCGCGATGGCGGGCGTATTGATTTTGAAACAGGAATGACGATGTCGGAAGGTGCTCCCGCGGGGTCCGCAGGCGGTCAGGTTGCCATCACGTTGCCGGACGGCAGCGTGCGAACGTATGACGGCGCCGTAACCGGTGGGCAGATCGCCGCCGATATTGGTCCGGGCCTCGCCAAGGCGGCGCTCGTGGTCAAGGTGGACGGCGCGCTGCGCGACCTGTCATACGAGATCACCGGCGACGCTGTCCTCGAGATCGTGACCCGCGACAGCGAGGATGCGCTGGAAGTGCTGCGGCATGACTGCGCGCATGTCCTGGCCGAGGCGGTGCAGGAACTGTTCCCCGGCACGCAGATCACCTTCGGCCCGGCGATCGACGACGGATTCTATTACGACTTCCATCGTGAGGAGCCGTTCACGCCGGACGATTTCGCGGCGATCGAGAAACGCATGGCCGAGATCGTCGACCGGGACGAGGCGATCACCCGCGAGGTCTGGGACCGGGCGGATGCGGTGGCGCATTTCGAGAAGATCGGCGAGAGCTTCAAGGCGGAACATGTGGCGACGCTGCCCGAGGACGAGGATATCTCGATCTACCGGCAGGGCGAGTGGCTCGACCTGTGCACCGGACCGCATCTCGCGTCCACCGGCAAGCTCGGCAAGTCGTTCAAGCTGATGAAGCTGGCGGGGGCCTACTGGCGCGGCGACGCGAACAACCCGCAGCTTCAGCGGATCTACGGCACCTGCTGGCGGACCGACAAGGAACTGAAGGCCTATCTGCGGCGCTTGGAAGAAGCGGAAAAGCGCGATCACCGCCGTCTCGGCCGGGAAATGGACCTGTTCCATATCCAGGAAGAGGCGGTCGGCAGCATCTTCTGGCACCCGAAGGGCTGGACCCTCTACCGTATCGCCGAGACCTACATGCGGCAGCGGTTGGAGAAGGCCGGCTATGCCGAAGTGAAGACGCCACAGCTCGTAGACCGCACGCTGTGGGAAGAGTCGGGGCATTGGGAGAAATTCCGCGAACACATGTTCACGGCGGAGGACGAGGGCGATCGGACGCTCGCCCTGAAGCCGATGAATTGCCCCTGCCACGTTCAGATCTTCCGGCAAGGATTGAAGAGCTATCGCGATTTGCCGATCCGCATGGCCGAATTCGGGTCCTGTCACCGCAACGAGCCGTCGGGCGCGTTGCACGGCCTGATGCGGGTACGGGCCTTCACCCAGGACGATGCGCATATCTTCTGCACCGAAGATCAGATCGTCAGCGAGACGCAGGCCTTCTGCGAACTGCTGACCTCGATCTACAAGGATTTCGGCTTCGACGATGTCGTGGTGAAGTTCTCCGACCGGCCCGATGTGCGCGCCGGCGAGGATGCCGTCTGGGACAAGGCCGAAGCCGCGCTCATGGAGGCGACCGAGGCCGCGGGCCTCGATTACACGCTGAATCCCGGCGAGGGTGCCTTCTACGGCCCGAAGCTGGAATTCGTGCTGCGCGACACCATCGGGCGGGACTGGCAGTGCGGCACGCTGCAGGTGGATTTCGTGCTGCCGGAGCGTCTGGACGCGAGTTATGTGGGCGAAGACGGGCAAAAACACCGCCCGGTGATGCTGCATCGCGCGATTCTGGGCTCATTCGAGCGGTTCCTGGGCGTTCTGATCGAGCATTACGCGGGGCGCATGCCGATGTGGCTGGCCCCGGTGCAGGCGGTCATCGCGACGATCACCAACGATGCCGACGCCTATGCCGAGGATGTCCGGAAAGCCTGTGTGGAAGCGGGATTGCGGGTTGAAATCGATACGCGGAATGAGAAAATTAACTATAAAGTGAGAGAACATTCCCATTCGAAAATTCCCGCCATTTTCGTCGTCGGGAACCGCGAGGCCGAGGAACGGACCGTCGCGGTGCGGCGACTCGGCGGAAAACAGCAAGAAATTCTTGCGCTCGAAGAAGCAATTCATAGACTTGTTAAGGAATCGGTACTGCCGGGCGGTTAGACTGGCAGGCTGAAGCGGGACGGGTGGTCCCGCTATATATCGTCAACAGCGAAGAGGATGGTTCTATAGCCAGACGACCAATGACGGCGCCGCCGGTCCGGGAGGGTCCGCGCGTCAATGATGACATTAGAGTGGATGAAGTCCGCCTTATTGATCAGGATGGAAATCAGCTTGGGGTCGTCCCGACCCGGGAAGCGATCTTGAAAGCCGGCGATGTCGGCCTGGATCTTGTGGAGGTTGCGCCCAATGTGTCGCCGCCGGTCTGCAAGATACTCGACTACGGCAAGCTGAAATACGAAACCCAGAAGAAAAAGAGCGAAGCGCGCAAGAAGCAGAAGACGATCGATGTGAAGGAGGTCAAGTTCCGGCCTAACATCGAACAGCACGATTACGACGTGAAGATGAAGGCAATGCGCCGCTTTCTCGAAGATGGCGATAAGGTCAAGGTAACCTTGCGGTTCCGCGGCCGCGAGATGGTCCATCAGCACCTGGGCATGAAAGTGCTCGACCGCGTCCGGACCGAGACCGAGGAAATGGCCAAGGTCGAGCAGATGCCGATGATGGAAGGCCGTCAGATGATCATGGTGCTGGCACCGCGCTGACGCGCCGGCCCGGTTTCGCCGCCTCCTGACGTAACGCCACGCTGCCGAAATTCAGACCTGCGCTTGCACCGCCGCTGAACGCGTGCCGGCGGCGTCACCACATATGCGTTTTCTTGCGTTCCTCGATATAGGCGTCGATTTCGGCGGGCTCGCCGCCTTTCGTCTGGTCGGAGAGGATCGTCCCGAATGTGGGAAAGCTCTTGCGATCCTGTTGGGCGTCGGCATCCCAAAGCCGCGATCGCAGGAACGCCTTGGCGCAATGGAAGAACACCTCCCGCACGTGGACGCGCAGCACGGACCGGGCGGGTTTCCCGTCGACCGCGAAGCGCTCGCAGAGCGCCGGCTCGCGCAACACTTCCGCCGTGCCGTTGATCCGCAGCGTTTCGTTGAACCCCGGCACCATGAACAGCATCCCGACTTCCGGGTGCTCGACGATGTTGCCCAGGGAATCGAGCCGGTTGTTACCGGGCCGGTCGGGCAGCAGCACCGTGTGCTCGTCCACCGCCTCGACGAAACCCGGATGATCCCCGCGCGGGGAGGCGTCGACCTTGCCGTCCGGGTCCGCCGTCGCGAGCACGCAGAAGGGTGACAATTTCAGGAAAGCGCGGCAATGCTTGTCCAGGTGATCCAGTTCCTTTTTGACCGAGTTGCCGGCGGGCTGTTTGTAGGTTTCCCGCAGTTGGCTTTCCGTCGTGACGCGATCATCGGGCATTCCGAGCTTCCTTTGTTTTTGGGGCCGGCAAGTCTATCACACTGATTTCTCTTGGCGATAAGCGGCGATGTATCCGGTGGGGTCGCCGCTTCTGTAGGCTTCGGTGAGGGACTCGATCCCCGCGGCGACGCCATCGTCCAAGGACATCCGCTCCCAGTCGCGCATCAACTTCTTCTGCAGGCGGATGCCGGTCGCGCCGTTACGGCCGATCACGCCGGCCAGTTCGTCGACCGCGTCGTCCAGTGTGTCGGGGCTGGTGACTTTCTCCACCAGGCCCCACTCCAGGGCGGTGGCCGCGTCGATCGGGTCGCCGCGATAGAGCAGCCAGGCCGTCCGGCCCCAGCCGATCAGCCGGGGGAACAGCGCCGCCTCGATCACCGACGGGATGTCGATCACCACCTCGGGCATGCCCAGCTTGGCGTTGTCCGACGCGATCCGCAGGTCGCAGCTTGCCGCCGTTTCCAGTCCCGCGCCGAAGCACGCGCCGTTGATCCGGGCAATCACCGGCACTGGCAGATCGCGGATCGCCTGATGCATTCTCTGCAGCGCGGTGATAAAGGCGCGCGCGGCAGCCGGATCGGCAGTGCCGAGCTCGTTGAGGTCGGCCCCCGCGATGAAGGACCGTTCCCCGGCGCCGGTCAGGACGGCGACCCGCAGGGTGTCGTCGTCGGCGAGGGCCAGGAAGGTGTCGCGCAGTTCGTTGATCAGGGCGGTGCTCAGGCAGTTGGCCCGTTTGGCGTTCTGCAGGGTGACCCGCGCTAGGCGTCCGTCGCCGCAGGTTTCGTATTCGGTGATAACGCCGGCATCGCTCATGGTCGTGTCTCTCCTGAGGGGTCGCTCGTTTAGAGGTGGCGGGTAAGTCTATTGCACGGTGCGTCTTCTAGCGCAGATGGCCGCCGCCATCCACCTGCAGCACGACGCCATTCACCCAGGAGGCCCGTGGACTGGCCAGGAAGGCGACCGCGTTGGCGCATTCCTCGGGCGTTCCGGCCCGGCCCGCCGGCAGTCCGGCGGACAGTTCACGCCAGCGTTCCGGGTCGCCGAATTTCTTCTCGGCCGTGTAGCGTTGCAGCTCGACCAGCCGGTCGGTCTCGATCGGTCCCGGGTTGATGGCGACCACCCGCACCCCGTGGTCGAGGCTTTCCCGCCCCAGCGCCTGAGTCAGGCCCATGAGCCCGGCATTCCCGGCGCTGCCCGCGACATAGCTTGCCGTCGGGCGGGCGCCGGCCGATCCGATGATGTTGACGATGACCCCGTCGCCGCGCGCCGTCATCGCCGGATAGTGGGCCCGGCACAAGGCGATATAGCCGAAGACCTTCAGGTCCCAGGCTTCGCGCCACCGGGCGTCGCCGATCTCGTCGATCGTGCCGCGCGGGATCGCCCCGGCATTGTTGATCAGGATATCGATGCCCTCGGTCGCCTCGGCAAGCCGGGTTTGAGTCTCGGGCTGGGACAGGTCGCCCGGGTGCAGGGTCACGCTGATGTTGCGGCCGGCGGCGACCTCGTCCCGAACGGCGGTCAAATCGGCCTCCGTGCGGGCCGCCAGATGCAGGTGGCAGCCTTCCGCGGCCAGTATCTCGGCGACCGCGCGGCCGATGCCCCGGGATGCCCCGGTAACCAGGGCGGTTTTCCCCGCCAAACCCAATTCCATGGCCGATTCCTTCCTGATTTCCCTTCGGTGTGGATTTGCCGCATATTCCGGCGGTAATTCCGGGCCGCCGTCAAGTGCGGCACCCTTGCATCCCCCGAGCCGTGGCGCTATAACGCCGCGTCCCGCTTCGGGGACAAAGCGACGCGCCGGGCCCGTTGGGTATGCCCTGCCGTCCGTAACAGCCAGCAGCACCGCTGCACCGAACATCCAGAGATGAGGCCAGAAAATGCCCAAGTTGAAGAACAAGAGCAGCGCCAAGAAGCGCTTCAAGCTCACCGCCAAAGGCAAGGTGCGATTCAATAGCGCCGGGCTCAATCACATGCTCCGCCGCCGCCCGCAGAAGATGAAGCGGACCAACCGCGGCACCCAGATCATGGCGAACAGCGACGCCAAGATCGTGAAGCGCAACTTCCTGCGCATGACCTGACGGAGGATTGAGACATGGCACGAGTAAAACGCGGCACCACCACCCATGCCCGGCACAAGAAGGTCATCGCCAAGGCGAAGGGATCGCGCGGCCGGTCCAAGAACACCTTCCGCGCCGCCATTCAGCGCGTCCACAAGGACGGGCAGTACGCCTATCGCGACCGGCGCGTCCGCAAGCGGACCTTCCGGGCGCTTTGGATCCAGCGCATCAATGCGGCGGCGCGCGAGAACGGCATGAGCTATTCCGTTTTCATGAACGGCATGAAGCTGGCCGGGATCGACCTGGACCGCAAGATCCTGGCCGACATCGCGGTGCATGAACCGGCGGCCTTTAAATCTTTGGCGGAACAGGCGCAAGCTGCGCTGAAGTAACGGGCCTGCCGGCCTCGGTCCCTTTATAACCGCAGTCCGGCGCACCGGGATCTCGGCGTATCGGGCGGACAATATGGAAAATCTCGATCAATTGCGGGACGATCTCTTGGGCGCCGTTGCGGCGGCCGAGGACCTGACCGGTCTGGATACCGTCCGGGTGTCCGCGCTCGGCCGGAAGGGCCGCATCACCGAATTGATGAAGGGGCTCGGCAAGCTCGATCCCGACGCCCGCAAGACCGCCGGCCAGGATTTGAACCAGGTCAAGACGGCGGTCGCCGACGCCATCGAAGCCCGGAAGCAGGCGCTCGAGGATATCGCGCTGGAAGCGCAGCTCGCCGGCGATGCGATCGACGTGTCGCTGCCGGTTCGGCCGGAACAGCAGGGCCTGCTGCATCCGGTGAGCCAGACCATCGACGAGGCGATCGCGATCCTCGGCGAAATGGGGTTCGCCGTGGCCGAAGGGCCGGAGATCGAGGACGACTTCCACAACTTCACGGCGCTGAACATCCCGCCCGAACATCCGGCGCGGCAGATGCACGACACCTTCTACCTGCCGGAGGCCGAGGACGGCAGCCGCAAGGTACTGCGCACTCATACCTCGCCGGTCCAGATCAGGACCATGGAATCGACCGAGCCGCCGATCCGGATCATCGCGCCGGGCCGGACCTATCGCTGCGATTCCGACATGACCCACACGCCGATGTTCCATCAGGTGGAAGCGCTGGCGATCGACAAGGACACGCATTTCGGCCATCTCAAGGGCTGCCTGATGGATTTCTGCAGCGCCTATTTCGAGGTCGAGGATCTGCCGCTGCGGTTCCGGCCGAGTTACTTCCCTTTCACCGAACCCTCGGCCGAGGTGGACATCCAATGTTCGCGCGAGGGCGGCACGCTCAAGATCGGCAAGGGCGACGACTGGCTCGAGATCGGCGGCTGCGGCATGGTCCATCCGAACGTGATGACCGCCTGCAACATCGATCCCGAGGAATACCAGGGTTTCGCCTTCGGTCTCGGGGTCGAGCGCATGGCGATGCTGAAATACGGCATTCCCGATCTCCGGACCTTCTTCGAGTCCGATCTGCGCTGGCTGAAGCATTACGGCTTCCTGCCGCTCGAGGTTCCCACGTTGATCCGCGGGCTCGTTCCTTAATCCCGATCCTGGGTCGGGCGTGATCCGGCCGCAACACCCTATACGGACCGGCACCGGCAAGCCTGAACGGGCTTGCGATTCGCCGTAAGAGTCCGTATATCCCCTATCCCGGTCCGGGCGGGAGTCCGGACCACGAAGACTGCGCGGCAGGAAATCGCCGCATGATTCATGAGGCTCTATCGATGCGTTGGATGCGACGCCACATCGTTAGCGTTACCAGCGGACCCTCGATAAGCGGGAGCCTTCAATCATGTCCATGCGCAACATCTTCAATGTCGACGAGGTCGAACACTTAATCGACCGGGTAGCCTCCGACGCCGCGTCGGACGCCGTCGACGCGTGGCTCCGCCGCACCGCGCGCCACTGGATCCTCACCGAACATCCCGATCTTCTGCGCCTCGCGATCGACCGCGAGTCGGATAGCGTTCTGCTCTTCGACGCCGGACCGCCGGAGACGCTGCGCCGCCGTCTCGATTTGCGGGCCGCCGAGCTTCCGGCATGGTGCCGAAAGGCGTTGGACGCCGGGCGCGAGGTCCACTACCTCCATCTCGGGGCCGCTATGGAGAAGAAACTCCGTCGCGTCGTCGAATACCTCAACACAGAGGGTGCCGAGACGCATGGTGGCAAGCTCGACCATTTGAGCTTCCAGGCTGCGCAACGGGCAACGCGCGTCTGGCGCCGCAACCAATGGGCCGCGGAACAGCGGCAGGCCGATGTCCGGCAGGTCTACCGCGGCGACGACGGCGTGCGCATCGTGCAGCTTCGGTCGGCGGCCAGCTTGGCCGACGAAGGCGAGCGCATGGCGCATTGCGCCGGAGGTTATGCCTTCGACGTCGAAAATGGTGACTGCGAGATCTATTCGCTGCGGGATGCCAAGGACAAGTCGCGCGCGACCATCGAGGTGGTCGGGGGCAACAGCGTCGAGCAGGTGAAGGGCCGCGCCAACGGGGAGATCACCGAGGCGGCGCGCCGGCACGTGCGCTCCTTCATCCGCACGCGGGGCTACGACATCGGTGGCGATCACTGGAACATCGGTGAGCCGGTGGCGCTCGGCAACGTGCGCGTCTTGCGGAACTATCTGCGCTCGGACGAGGGCCGGCGCCAGCTCCGCCGCTTCGTCTTCTCGCGCAACGATCCGATCGGGCGCGCCGACCTGGTGGCGATGATCAGCTCGATCCTGTACCGCGCGGAGTCGCTGTCGCTGGACGACCGCAGCATCCTGCACGACCTGCTGCTGCCGCCGCGGGACGATCCCGTTCGGCTGCGCCGGGTCGGGGCATATCACGTCTACGACGATGCCTTGCCGCTGGTCCGTGTCGAGGTTGCGGCCGCCTGGCTCAGCTTGGCGTCTAACGGCGTGTTCGACGGCATCGATGGCGTGCGCGAGCGCTACGTCATGCTGCGCGACCGCGCGGAAGGGGCGCTGGCCGCCCTGGCCCTTCGCGATCCTGACCGGCTCTTCCTGCTGGGACGCGTGGCGTATTGGGAACTGGAATCCGGTTCCGGCTGGGTGACGCCGGCCGACGTGGTCAGCAACACCGCGCTCGACGTCTTCCCGGCGATCCGCCGCCGCCACGAGGCCCTGCGGCACCGCGTCAACCGGCAAAAGGCGCGGTCGGTCGGCCGTCACGCGCCGGTAAGCGAGGCGCACCGGGATTTCCGCCGTCTGCTCGAGGGATCCTGGGCGGAAATGGTCATCTGACGGTATAGTGGCGGCCGGGCGGGGCTGCCCCTTGCATCGGCCCTCGGAAATGTGGAATAAGCCGCGCGGCGCGGCGTTTTGCCGGTAACCGCCGCCGCGCCGTGTTGGCTGGAGAAAAGAATGAAATTCACCCTGTCCTGGCTCAAGGACCATTTGGATACGGACGCCTCGCTCGATGAGATCAGCGAGCGGTTGACCATGCTCGGCCTCGAGGTCGAAGGGATCGAGGATTCCGCGGCGGCGTTTGCCCCGTTCCATGCGGCCAAGGTGATCGAGGCGAAACAGCATCCCGACGCGGACCGGCTGCAGGTCTGCATGGTCGATACCGGCACGGAAACGGTGCAGGTGGTCTGCGGCGCGCCGAATGCCCGGACGGGTATGACCGGCGTCTTCGCGCCGTCCGGCACGCATGTTCCGGGAACCGGCATCGATCTTAAGAAAACCAAGATCCGCGGCGTCGAGTCCAACGGCATGCTGCTGTCCGAACGCGAACTCGGCCTGTCCGACGATCACGAGGGCATCATCGAACTGCCGGACGATACGCCGGTGGGCAAGTCCTATGTGGAGATCGCCGGCCTGGACGACCCGGTCATCGAACTAGCGATCACGCCGAACCGGGGCGACTGCCTTGGCGTGCATGGCGTGGCGCGCGATTTGGCGGCGGCGGGACTCGGCAGCTTGAAGCCGTTCGACGCGGCACCCGTGCCCGGCACTTTCGACAGCCCGGTTCAGTGGCGGCGCGACCTGCCCGAAGACGCGCAGGACGCATGCCCGATGGTGGTCGGCCGCGCCTTCCGCGGGGTCAAGAACGGGCCGAGTCCGCAATGGCTGCAGGACCGGCTCAAGGCCATCGGCCTGCGGCCGATCTCGGCGCTGGTGGACATCACCAACTATGTCACCTTCGATCTGGGACGCCCGTTGCATGTCTTCGATATGGCGAAGGTCGACGGCGACCTCACCATGCGCTTCGCGCGGAACGGCGAGAAGGTCGAGGCGCTTGACGGCGAGACCTACACGCTCGACGACGGCATGACCGTGATCGCCGACGCCGACCAGGTGCAGGGCATCGGCGGGGTCATGGGTGGCGCCGTGTCCGGCTGCAGCGAGGAAACGACGGAGGTTTTCCTCGAGGTCGCGCTGTTCGATCCGATCCGTACGGCGATGACGGGCCGCAAGCTGGGCATCCAATCGGACGCACGCTTCCGGTTCGAACGGACGGTCGACCCGCAATCCGCCGAGTGGGGCGCCGAAGTTGCGGCGCGCATGATCCTCGAGCTCTGCGGCGGTGAGGTCAGCACGCCGACCGTCGCCGGAACCATGCCGGCCTGGCAGCGGCAGGCGAGCGTGCGCATGGCACGGCTGGAAAGTTTTGGCGGCGTTTCGATGCCGGAGAAGGACGTGGTGCCGATCCTCGACCGGCTCGGGTTCGCGCCGGCGGCCTCCGGTGGGGTCATTGCGGTGGAGATCCCGTCGTGGCGCCCCGATGTGGAAGGCGAGCATTGCCTCGTGGAAGAGGTGCTGCGTGTCCACGGCTATGACGAAATTCCCGTGGTGTCGATGCGCCATGCGGGAGCCTTGCCGAAATCCGCGCTCGACTTGGGGCAGCGCCGCGTCGCCCTCGCCAAACGGGTGCTCGCCGGCCGCGGCATGATGGAGGCCGTCACCTGGTCCTTCATGGGCCGGGACGAGGCGGCGCTGTTCGGCGACTTGCCGGACAGCCTAGCGCTCGCCAACCCGATCAGCGCGGACCTGGACGTCATGCGGCCGTCGATCCTGGCGAACCTGTTGACTGCCGGGGCGCGGAACGCCGATCGCGGCTATCCCGACGTGGCATTGTTCGAAGTCGGCCCCGCCTGGCGGGACGATACGCCCGACGGGCAGGACTTGGTCGCGGCCGGGCTGCGCCAGGGGAGTTGCGGCACGCGGCACTGGAACCAGGCGGCGCGGGATGTCGATACCTATGACGCGAAGGCCGATGCGCAGGCGGTGCTGGCCGTCGCAGGCGCGCCGGTGGACAAGTTGCAGGTCACGACGGATGCGCCCGGCTACTACCATCCGGGCCGGTCCGGGGTGTTGCGGCTGGGTCCGAACGTACTGGCCTATTTCGGCGAGATGCATCCGGCCGTCCTGCGGCGTCTCGGCTCGGGGTCGGCGACCGTGGGCTTCGAGGTCTTCCTTGAAAACGTGCCGACGCCCAAGGCGAAGGCCGGACGGACCCGCCCGGCGCTGAACGCATCGCCGTTCCAGCCGGTCGCCCGCGATTTTGCCTTCGTCGTCGATACCGATGTCGCCGCCGATGCGGTGGTGCGCGCGGCGCAAGGGGCCGACAAGGGCATGATCACGCAGGTCGGCGTTTTCGACCTGTTCGAGGGTAAGTCGTTGGGCGAAGGGCGCAAGTCGATCGCCATTTCGGTGACCCTGCAGCCGACAGACCGGACCCTGACCGATGCGGAAATCGAGGCGGTCAGCGCCAAGATCGTCGCCAATGTCGAGAAGCGCACCGGCGGCACTTTGCGCGGTTGAGCCCTTTTTCCCGCAAATCGGCGCTAATTTGTTCCGGATTAAGACAATTTTAACTGCGCTGGCAGTTGACTAGGCGCAGGGCCGATTGTATTTCCGGTGCTGGCTTCCTGCCGCACAGTGATCGTCCCGTCCGAACGGTCCTCTGCGATGGGAAGGGTCAAGCAATGGCGGCCAAGGTGCGCAAGCATTCCTATGTAATTCCATGTTCCAGTGACTTCCGTGACGCGGTCCTCGCGCTCGCGGCGCGGCGCGACGTCAATGTGGGCGATATCGCGCGCTCGGTCATGCTGGTGATTCCGACCGAGATCATCACCGCCTGTCCCGACCCGGGCGAACCCGGCCCCAAGGACCGCGAGACAGTCACCCTGAAATCCGGTCCCAACAAGGGCAAGCCGTGGCGCCGCAAGCCGCGCCTGCAAGCCCGCCTGCCGAAGGGATTCGAGGTCACTGATATCCGCAAGGCCTTCGGCGTCGCGCTTGCGATCGATATGAGGGAGATCACGGTCACGCTCGAGGACGGCCGTGCGCCCAAGGCGAAGGAGCGCGTCCGCGAGCTGAACGACGAGATCGAGCGGCTGCGCGCGGCGATGTCCGTGATTGCGCAGGAGCCGCTGGTGCAGGGCGTGCGCAATTCGCAGGAAGCCTTATTCGTTTTGGGATTCCCGCCGGGCATAAAGCCGTCCCAGGCGGAGATCAAGGCGCGCTTCCGTATGCTGGCGACGATCCATCACCCGGACGCCCCCTTCGGCGACACCCGCCGGATGAGCCAGCTCAATCAGGCGATGACCTGGCTCCGCGCCGGTGCGGCGTAACCACCCATAGCCACATTGAGTTCTGGCATGCCGGGACGTGGGTTCGTCTAACGGACCGGGATGTGGCCGGGGCGGCCTCGGCGCCGCCCCGCTAGACGGGTGCGTTAGCTGCCCGTGCCCTTCATGGATTCCCAATACTGCTGGTTCACGCCCTTGATCAGGTTGTCATGGCGTTGGCCGAGGCAGCCGCGGTAGCGTGAGACTTTCTCGTAATAGCCCCGGAACCACATTTCGCCGTCGTCGATGTAGCTGCACGACGCGACGTTTTCGCGTGCTTCGTTCACGTCACGCTCCAGGACCCCGCCGTCTTTCTGCGCGTGCAAGGCGACCGCGGCGTCGAAGGCGGTCTTCCGCTCGGCTTTCGTCGCTACGCGGCCGCGCGGCAAGGCATTCATCGTGTCGCGCATGATGTGGGCGACCCGCACTTCCTTTTGCTGGCGTTTGAGCGTGGCTTCGGCGGCCGCGCGCATGGGGCCCATCGAGAGTTCGATGTCGGGCTCGAGTTGCGGATTCGCGTCGCCCGGCTCCCAGACGGGGGCGAGTACGACGTTATGCGTCACGCGAAGTTTGGCGGACTGCACGCCGTGGGCGGCGAGCATCGCCTTCTTGATGCGGAACCGCACCGCCATGTGATCGCGTTCCGACGCGATGTCCAGGCTCTCGAGAGGCAACGATTTTTCCATGCCGCTGGCGGTCTGGCCGATCAAGGTCAGGCCGGTTGGCCGGCCGGTGGCATAGCGCGCCTCGTTCACCAGCTCATAGGGCGTGCCGCGGGTCGGGCTTGCCCGTTCGTATTGCAGGCAAAGCGATGTTCCCTCGGCCGAGCAATGCTCCCCGGCGCAGGTGAAATGAAGGTCATCGCCCTGCGCGACCAGCAGGAGCGTCTGCGGGGCGGCTTGGGCGCCGGTGGCGGCGAAGAGCGAAAAAACGGCGGCGGAAACAGCAGTCAGCACAAAGCGCATGGGCAATCTCCCAATTTCCTGGGCTCGCGCCGTGCGTCGGTATGTGACGGGACGGGGCGTACCCGAAACTCACTACCTGTTATCGTAACATGAAATTACCAAATCCTGAATGCACACTCTGGTAGGGTCTTCCTTGCGCGAATTAGCGCGTTTTCGGGATATTCGTCTCGGCGGCCGTGGCGACCCATTCGGCGGCGCGGGTGATGTCGGTCTCGCCGCCGAGTTGTGCCCTTACCAGCCGGAAGAATTGCCGCGTCGACTGACACACGCGCATCGGCACACCCAGCCCCTCGCCCTCGGCGACCGCCATGTCGACATCCTTGAGAAGGATGTCGATCGCCGCGCCGAAGGCGAAATCATGGGTCAGCACGTCGCTTGGGATCTTGTCCATCGTCGCGCTGTTCCGGCCGCTGCCCAGGTTGATCGCCTGCAGCATGGTCTCCGGGTCGAGCCCCGCCTTGACGCCCATGACCAGCGCTTCCGATGTCGCGGCGAGCGCCGTCGCAGACAGGATGTTGTTGGCCAGCTTCAGGCTTTGCGCCATGCCCACCTTCTCGCCCGCATAGGTGATCGTGCCCAACTGTTCGAGCATGGGTCTTACTTGTTCGACGGTATCGGCGGGGCCGGAAACGATGACCGACAATGTGCCGGCCGCCGCGCCCGGCGGACCGCCGCTGATCGGGCTGTCGACGGTGACGATATCCGATTTCGCGAGTTCGTCGGCCACGCCTTGGATATGCGCGCCGCCGACCGTACAGAGATTGACGAAAACCTTTGCCGCGCCACCCGCCTGGATGCCGTCGGTGCCGAGCGCGACCGCGCGGTGGGAGGCATTCGTCGGCAGCGATGCGAAGACCACCTCGGCCGCGTCGGCCACGTCCTTGGGCGAGCCCATCACCCGTGCCTGCCGGTCGGCCATCGGTTTGACGGCGTCCGGGTCGATGTCGTGCACCACGACTTGATGCCCCGCGTCGAGCAGGCGGCTGCACATGGGGTTGCCCATATTGCCGAGCCCGATGAATCCCACTGTCATGTCTGTTCGCTCCGTATTGCCATCATTTCCCTCTCGCGCCGCCGCGCTCTTGGAACCCGGTCGCCATCACGACAACGCCGAGAGTTACCAAGCCGGCGCATAACAGCCAGCCGCTTTCGAACGCGCCTGTCAAATCGACGATCCCACCGAACACAGGCGGGCCGACGATACTGCCCATCGATGTGCCGACCATATTGTAGCCGACCGCCGATCCGGTCAGCCGAGGCGGGACGGCCTCGGTGGCCATCGTCTGCATCAGCGGTGCATAGGATGCGATGGTGGCGCCCAACGCGGCGGAAAGGCCGATCCCGAGGGCGATGCCCCAGCCCGGCCCGACGAGGATCATGGTGGTCAGTAATGCGGCGGCGGATGCGCCGAGCGCAAGCGTGAGCGCTTTCCGCCGGCCCTTGAATAGAAAATCACTGACCGCGCCCCAGCCGAGGCGCGCGGCAACGCTGAAGATCTGGGCAATGCCGTAGCACAGACCGGCGACTTCCTGGCTTGCTTGCGCGCTTTGCCGGATGAACAGTGTCAAGTAGGCGAAGAAACTCGCCTGTCCGAAGTTATAGAGGAAGTTGGTCAGCACGAAGCGGCCGAAATTCATGTCGCGCATGACCTCGCGCAATGAACCCGAACGCGCCGATGCTGCGACGCCGGACCGGGGTTTCGGCCTTTCGACGATGGCGAGGCAACAGAGCCCGCCGGCGACGGTGATGATCGCGACGCCGGCGGTGATCAGCGGCCAACCGTCTGCGGTCGCGAAGGAGCCGAGCACCGCCGCCGTGACCCCGCCGATCGGCACGCCGGTCTGCTTGACGCCCATGGCCGTCGCGCGCCGTTCCGGGGGGAAGGAATCGAACACGCCCTTGGCGGTCGCCGGATTGACGATGGCGTAACCCCAGCCGGTCATCAGCATCGCCGCCATCGCAATCGAGGGGCCGTCGGCCTGTGTCAGCGTCACGGCGCCGGCGATCATGAAAAGATGCGCGATGACCAACGCCCAGCCGACGCCGACCCGGTCCGCCAGCGTGCCCGCGGGAATCGAGCCGGTGACCTGTCCCACGCTGTAGGCGGTGACCAGCAGGCCGACCTGCGCGAAGGTGAGGGTAAGGTCTTCCTTGATGACCGGCGCCATCACGGTCAGCGTCGTAATGTGCAGGGTGCCGGTCACATGGGCCAGGGTCAGCACGGCGAGTTTGGTGCGCCATGGATTCTCGGCACGCCGGGTATCGGGAGACGGAGTCGTCACGCGCCGCGTCTACCCATCCGGCGGCGCCGTGCACACGTCGTCGTAGGCATGCCGGCGGGTGATCAGGCCGCTATGCTCGAACACGTCGAGGGCGGTCTCGTAGGAATCGCGGCCGATCTCGACCGACGGATGCCAATTACCGAGGCCCTGGTAGAAGGCGATCGTCTTGGCCAGAACCTCCGGGTCGGTCTTCGGGAAGAACTCCCGTTCGATCCGGGCGACCTCCGCTGCCGGCGTCTCGATGACGAAGGCACGCGCCTTGCGGTAGGCGCGCATGAAGGCCTGCGCCATGTCGGTCGCCAGCCAGTCGCGCGTGGCGGCGAGGCTGCTGAAGGCGACCGGGCCGATCGCTTCGCCGACGGAGGCCACGATATGCCCGGCGCCGTCCTTCTCGATCTGTTGCGGCGCGGGCCCTTGCAGATGGACGTAATCGGCCCGGCGGGCGCGGAATGCCGCCTCCATGGCCTCGCTGCCGCCCATGTCGATCGCCTCGATGCTGCCGAAGTCGACGCCCATGCGGTGCAGTCCGTATTTGAACATCGCCAGTGGCTGAGCCCCGTGATCGACCAGCACGCGCTTGCCTGCCAGCTTGTCCCAGGTGAAGTCCGGGTCCGGGTCCTTGCCCGCGATGAAGAATCCGTCCATCAGGTTGATCTGGGCGAAATGCACGATCGGCGTGGACCGTCCTGCCTCCCTCGCGCCCCAACTGGCGGAGACCGCGTATTGCGTCACGTGATGCGACCCGTCCTCGACCGCATCGCCGGCGGAACGGTCCGGCGTCGCCACGCCGTATTCGGCGTCCAGGCCCTCCTCGCGCAGGAAGCCGGCGGCGAAGGTGCAGATCAACGGGCTGTAGAAAGCCGAGAACCGGCTGAACATGATGCGGATCGTGGCCACCGCGATATCTCCTTCGTAGCCTGCGCGTCGGGCTGCCGGCTAGACCGGCTTGGTGCCTTCCAGCATCAGCCGGTGCAACAGGCGAAGCTGGTCCATGTCGTAATCCGTATGGGCCTGATGCATCGAGCAGCGGTTATCCCAGATCACCATATCGCCGCGCCGCCACTTGTGACGGTAGACGAAGCGGTCCTCGGTGGCGTGCGCCATCAGCTCGCCGAGCAGCGCGAAGCCTTCTTCCTTCTCGACGCCGACGAATTCCTCGATCCGCACCGGGTTCAGGTACAGCGCCTTCCGGCCGGAATCGGGATGGGTGCGGACCAGCGGCTGGATCATGTCCGGGCTGGCCGCTTCCTCTTCCTTGGTGCGCTTCGGCAGTTTCCGGGGCGTGCGGCTGCTGAGATAGGCATGCACTGCCTGGAGGCCGTCGATGCGTTTCTTGGTGGTGTCTGGCAATGCGTCATAGGCGGCGCAGGTGTTGGTGAACTCCGTGTCGCCGCCGCTGTCGGGCAATTCGACCGCATAAAGCGATGTCGCCTTCGGCGGTACCTCCTTGTTCGAGTGGTCGGTATGCCAGGTGGTGCCGCGGATCAGGATTTTGCCGTCGCCCTTGGTGTCGCGGTCCCGGTTCGACACGGTGCCGACCTCAGGGCAATCCGGCAGGTGATACTGCGCCAGCAGTTGTTTCATCGGCGTGCCGAAGATGCTGGCGCCCTTCACGAACTCCTGCGGCGTCAGTGTCTGGTCGCGGAACACCAACGCGACCCGGTCGACGAAGGCGTCGTTGAGCCGTTCGGCCGTCTCCGCATCGACATCGTCGCGGAGATCGAGGCCGGTGACTTCCGCGCCGGCATTCTCGGCCAGGGGTGTAATCATGACGCTCATCGCGGGTCTCCGGATGGTTGCTTACGGTGCGATCACGGTGAAATTCGCGTCGCCGTCATTGTCGATCTGGGCGGGCAGGGCTTCCTCCCAGCTCAGATAATCGCGCATCGCCTGCTCGTTCCCGTCATGGCGGTCGTGCACGAAGAACAGGAAGTCGATCCGTTCGGAATCGGCCGGCGCGCCGCCCGACGATTCGGTGGGCAGGCCCTCGGCGACCCAGGCCTCGCGTCCGCCCGCGAGCAGGGCGACCGGCGCGTCGGTCGCGGCGCGCATGTCGGCCGCCGCGAGGCGCGCGCGGGTTTCATGCTCGGAATAGAGCGCGACGGTCTTGCCGGCGGGAAGCTCGGCGGCGAGCCGGTCGAGTCGCGGCCGGATGCCCCAGTAGGCGCCCGGCAGCCGTTGGTCGCGGTATTTCCCCGACAGGTCCAGATCGATGGCGACGGCGGTGCCGTCGGCCAGCGCCTGCGACAGGTCCTGCGGCGACATCGTCTCGACCTCGATGTCGTCGAGCCCCAGGACGTTACGCGCGGGCATGCCGGTTTCGGTGCCGGCGTCGCCGATGCCGCCTTCGAGGACGTAAACCTCCCAGCCCATCTGCACGAGCCAGTGGGCCGCGGTGATCGCGCGGATCTCGGTGTCGTCGGTCAGCACGACGCGGGCGCCCTTGGTGCCGATCCAGGCATCCGTTGCCTGCACCAACTGTCCGCCCGGGGCATGCACCGCGCCGGGTAGATGGCCCGCTTCGTACTCGGCTTGATCGCGCACGTCGAGCAGGTAGAGGCTGCGGTTTGCATCGTCGCGCCATTTTTCCACGGTGGCGAGATTGGTCTTCTTGATGTTGTAGCGTGCGACCATGTCCGCCGCCCGCTGTTGCGCGACCTTCATGCCATCCGCCGACACTTCAGGGTACCGGCGCGTCGCGCCATGGTCCAAATCGAACCCGGCGAGATTCCAGCCCATCGTGCCGGCGCGTAGCGCGACCACCTTGTTGGGAATCTTCGCGTTGATCAGGGTCTGCGCGCCGATGATGCTGCGGGTGCGGCCGGCGCAATTGACCACGACCGTCGTGTCGGGCGACGGGGCCAGCTCCTGGATGCGGTAGACCAGTTCCGCGTTCGGTACGCTGATGCCGTTGGGGATGCTCATGCGTTTGTATTCTTCCGGCGTGCGTCCGTCGACGACCACCAGGTCCTCGTTACTCTCGAACATGGCGTTCAGTTCTTCGGCCGAGATCGACGGCGTATGCGCGGCATGCTCGACCACCTCGCCGAACGCCTTACAGGGAACGTTGACGCCCTTGAAGATCTCGTAGCCCGCGTCGGCCCAGGCCGGCACGCCGCCGGCGAGGATCGAGACGTCGGTGAATCCCAGGTCGGCCATCCGGGCAGCCGCCTTCTCGGCGACGCCGTCGCCGTCATCGACCAGCACGGTGCGCGCCGATTTGCGCGCCATGAGCGTGCCCAGCCGCCATTCCAGGATGCTGTAGGGGGCCGGCACCGTGAACAGCAGATGGCCTTCGCCGAACTGCCCGTCCTCGCGGACATCGAGCAAGGCGATTTCATCGCCGTCCGTGATCATGGATTTAAGGGTTTGAGCGTCGAGGCGGTTGGTCATATGCAGTGTCTCCCGGGGATTAGGGCCAGTCGTCGTTGTCGTATGGATGGGCCGTCTGAACGGATCGGCGGTGGTCCAAAGAACCGAACCAAACGCCGCCCGTCGCGACGATACTCGAACCGTGCCGGAATTGCATGCCCTTGCGGTTCCCCCGGTAAACGTCGCGCGCTAGACCGGCACCCCGCCCTCCAGAAGCAGGCGTTGATGGAGCCGCGGTTGCCCGACCGGGAAGTCCATGTTGACCGCATGCATCAAGCAACGGTTGTCCCATAGCAAGACGTCGCCGACCCGCCATTCGTGGTCGTACACGTATTTCGGCTGCGTCACATGGTCGAACAGCTCGTCGAGCAGGGCGTCGCTCTCCTCCCGGTCCATGTCGACGATCCGGTCGGTGCGATTCGAATTGAGATAGATCGCCTTGCGGCCGGTGTCCTCATGGGTCCGGATCAGCGGATGCACCACATCGGGCGTTTCCGACTCTTCGATGGCGGTGCGGGCCGCCGCGCGGGCGGGCGCGCGCATCGTGTCGTAGCTGTGCACTGTCTTCAGCCCGTCCAGCCGCGCCTTCATATCGTCGGAGAGATCGTCATAAGCCTGCCGCATGTTGCAGAAACGGGTCTGGCCGCCGGAATCGGGAATCTTGAGGGACTGGTACATCGTCGCCTTGGCCGGCTTGGCGAAATAGGAATCGTCCGTATGCCACCCGGTCAGCCGCATCATCTGCATGTCGCTCGGCTTGTCGGCCGCTTTCTCATAGGTGGATTCCAGGACGGATACCTCGGGCACATCGCCATGGCGGCGCTTGCGCAGGAGTTGAAGTTGCGGCGTGCCGAACTGGCGGCCGAACTCGGCGAAATCCTGGGCGGACAACGGATCGCAGCGGATGCAGAGCAGTAGATGGTCGAAGAAAGCGTTGTTGAGTGTTTTCGCTTCGTCGTTGGTGAGTTCCCGGCTCGGGTCGAGCCCGGTCACCTCGGCGCCGAGCGCCTCGCCCAAGAGGTTGATTTGAAACATGATGCCGTCTCCTGATGTCATCAGGCGGCCGGCGCGGCAGGTCACGGTGGCGGACGCGGCGGCGCGTCTGACGATGGTCCGGATTGATCCGGGAACTATACGGTGCGGGCGCGCGGTGGCGCAAATTTCTTGCCGTCGGGACCTCAATCGAGGGCGCTTGCGCCCTTCCAGATCAGCGCTACGGCGGCCGCCAGCAGCACCCAGCGGAATAGGCCGAAATAGCGCTCCGCCGAGAGGCGTTCGCCCATGATCCGCCCGGCCCAGGCGCCGGCGTAGACCGCCGGCATCACCAGCAGCGATTCGACGGCGAGTTTGATCGTCAGCAATCCGGCGAACAGTGTGACGCAGCAGCGCCATAACGTCATCGCTCCGGACGTGACGATATTGGTCGCCCGAAAGGCGCGCGGTTCCGGCGCGGCCCAGCGGATATAGACCGATAGGAAATAGTTCGAGCCGGCGCCCGCGACCCCCGCCATCAACCCCGCGACGCTGGCGAGCGAAAAGGCGACGGAGAATCGGTCCAGTTGCAGCACCGCGGCAAGACGTTGGGTCAGGCGGGCCATGTCGATCAGGACGGCCGCGCTCAGGATGAGGCCCAGTACGATTGTTAGCCAGGCGGCTTTCAACGACGCGAAGATCCAGACGCCGACGGCCACCGACAGGATGGTCCCCGCGATCAACGGTTTGGTGATCTTCCAGTTGGCGTCGCGGAACCCTTGCGGCAGTAATTGGACCTGCGCAAAGACCGATGTCAGCAGCGCGATGAGCACGGCGTCATGCGGCGGCAGTATCCATGCGCTGCCCAGGACGGCGGGCATGGCCGATCCGAACCCGATGATGCCGCGGATGAAGAAGGCCATGAAATACACGGCCACGAGCCCGGCAACGGCCCAGCCGTCGATTTCCTCGAACGGTATGAAATCGAAACTCATCGCGTCCTTGTTTTTTCTTCGGTGGCGGCCTGCCGATCGAATGGCCGCGTTCATCCGGTTCGGTAGGCGAGCGTGGCAGGGGCGGACGGCCGCCACTATACCGCCGCGGCCGGGTCCCGCAAAACGCCGGCGGGGAGCGCGTCGTTGACAACCGCCAGACACCGCGCCACCGTCGCGCGAATGTCCGAGCAACCCTCTTCGAACGGTCCGGCCGTCCGTATCGTCGCGACGCTCTGCAGCGTCTACGTGGTCAGCCAGTTCTTCCGCGCATCGCATGCGGTCGTCGCGCCGGACCTTGCGCGCGACCTGAACTTGACGCCGGAGGATCTGGGACTGCTGACCGGCGCGTTCTTCGTATCCTTCGGCGCGGCGCAGATTCCCATCGGCATGCTGCTCGACCGGTTCGGGCCGCGGCGCACGGTGTCGAGCCTGCTGTTGTTGGCGGTGGTCGGCGCGGTCCTGTTTGCGCGGGCGGATGGATTGATGGGCCTGACCCTGGCGCGCATATGCATGGGGATCGGATGCGCCGGCGTGCTGGTCGGATCGCTGGTCGTCTGCGCCCGGTGGTTCCCGCCGGACCGCTACGCCACCTTCGCCGGAATTATCATCGGCGGCGGCGAAACCGGTCACCTGCTGGCGGCCACGCCCTTCGCGTCATTGGCGGAAAGCATAGGCTGGCGGAACGCGTTCCTGGTCGCCGCCGGGGTCGCCGCCGTGCTGACGGCAGTGGCCTGGATCGGCGTCCGCGATGCGCCGCCGGGCGAACCGCGAAACGAATCCGCGGGCGAAAGCCTCGGCGACATGCTGCGCGGCGTCGGCGAGGCGCTGCGCATGCCGGGAATCGGGCCGGTGTTGGCGATCTCCTTCGTCGGGTATAGCAGCGCGCTCTGCGTCTTCGGCCTGTGGGGCGCACCGATGTTGAACGATGTCTATGGTCTGGACGCCATCGCGCGCGGCAACGTCATGCTGGTGATGGCGATGGCGATGCTCGCCGGGTCGCTGAGCTACGGGCCGATGGACCGGCGGTTCGACACGCGCAAGGGCGTGGTTATGGCGAGCTGTGGCGCGCTGGCCGTGTCGTTCCTGATTCTGGCGTCGCTCGACCGGCCGCCGCTCTGGGCCGTGACGGCTCTGTTCGCGGTGATCGGGTATCTCGGCGGGCACCGGGTGGCGATGATGGCGCATGGCCGGTCGCTGTTCCCGGCACGCCTGGTCGGGCGCGGCGTGACCACGGTGAACACGTCGATGGTCGCGGGCGTGGCGGTGATGCAGATCGCGACGGGACTCATCGTGGGCGGTTTCGCCGACGGCGGATCGACGGCCCCCGCGATCGCCTACCGGGCGGCTTTCGGCTTCATCGCCTGCGTATTGATCGTGGCAATGGCGGTCTACAGCCGCGCGGAAGACCGAAAGCCGAGCCAGGATGCCGCCCGGGCGGGCTGACCCGACGTGCCAAACCCCATTTCCCGGCGATGGCGCATCTGGCGTAGAATATCTGCAACTTAGTCAGGGAAAGGTCGGAGAGAGGCATCATGTCAAAGATCTATCACATCGCGGTCAAGGTTCCCGACGTCAACAAGGCCAAGGCCTTTTACAAGGAAGTCTTCGGGTTCGAGGAGCTCAAACAATCGAAGGTGCGGGACCATACGTCCTGCCATCTGACCGACGGGGTCATCGATCTGGCGATCATCGAATACGAGAGCGAAGACTCGCCCGAAGCCGGATTGGCGGGACCGGGGCCGTGCATCCACCATTTCGGCGTCGAGGTCGAGGATCTTGAAGGGTCGCACGAGAAGCTGAAGGAAATGGGCTGCGAAATCCTATCCCAACCCGGCGTGCTGCCGATCAAGTTCCGCTCGCCTTTCGGCGTCGTCGCGGAGATTTCACCGGACGGGTATTTCGACCAGGCCCATAAGCCCGGCTGACCGCACTTCCATGCTGGAACTCTGCCGTCTCGACGACATACCGGACGGCGGCGCGCGCGGCTTCGCGGTCGAGGGGCCGGACCTGGCGCAGCGGTTGGTCGTGGCCCGGCGCGGCGGCCGTATCTTCGGTTACGTCAATCGTTGCCCGCACGCGTTCTCGCGGCTGGACAGCGAGATCGGCCAGTTCTTCGAAGATGACGAGAGCGTCCATCTTTTCTGCGATAGCCATGCGGCATTGTTTCGCGTGGAAGACGGTGTTTGTATTGACGGTCCCTGCGAAGGGCAGGCGCTGACCCCGGCGGCCATCCGGCTCGTCGGCGATCGTGTCTGTCTCGACCAACCGAATGTCGCGCTTGTCGACGAGATCAGCAAGATCCTGTCGGACCTGCGATAGTCACACTCGAACGAACGGCAAAGACAGGATCCGTCAGGACAAGCGCGATGGAATTGTGGGTGGCCATTACCGTGGCGGCCGTCATTTTGCAGACGATCCGCACCGGGCTTCAAAAGCATCTGAAGAGCGAACTGACGACCAGCGCGATCACCTTCGTGCGGTTCCTGTTCGGCTTGCCGATCGCGGCGATCTATTTGGCGGGACTGATCTGGATATCGGACGAGGCGGTGCCGCCGCTGACTGCGTCTTTCGTCGGCCTGACCTTCGTCGCCGGGATCGGCCAGATCGTCGGCACCTTCCTGCTCGTCTACTTGTTCTCCTTCCGCAACTTCGCCGTCGGCACCACCTATACCAAGACCGAGGCGGTGCAGACCGCCATCTTCGGGCTGATCTTCTTCGGCGAGGTGTTGAGCGTTGCCGGCGCGTCGGCGATCGTCATCAGCGTGGTCGGCGTGATGATGATCTCGGTGGTGCACGGCAAGGCCACTTTGCGCGGCTTTGTCACCGGCTGGACCGACCGCATCGCGCTGATCGGGTTGGTGTCGGGCGCGGGTTTCGCGGTCGCGGCGGTCAGTATCCGGGCCGCCAGCCTCTCGTTGGGACTGGACGGATTTCTCCTCCCGGCGGCGCTGACGCTGATCTGGGTGACCGTGATCCAAGTGGTCGTGATGGGTATCTACATGGTCTGGCGCGAGCGCGATCAGCTCGTGGCGATGTTCCGAAATTTGAAGTTCTCGATCCTCATCGGTCTGACCGGCACGATGGGATCGATAGCCTGGTTCAACGCGATGACGCTGGAGAATGCGGCTTATGTGCGGACGCTGGGGCAGATCGAGCTGATCTTCTCGCTGCTGACGTCCTATATCGTGTTCAAGGAGCGGTCGACCCGTTACGAGATCGTCGGCATGGTCCTGATCGTCGTCGGCATCGTCATTCTGCTGCTTTACCGCTGACCGGTCGCAGTAAATTTGCCGTATAATAAGTTGCATTGACGGGGCTTGAATTCAATTCTCCGGAATTCTGGGCGCAAATGATCAGTTCAGCGTCGCAGTCCCAATCTCTGTCGTACGGGAGAGGCAAAGATGAGGCGACTAATCTTGGTGGTAGCAGTTGTGCTGGCGTCTATTCCCGCCATCAATGCGGAAGAAGCAAATAGGGGACAAGATCAGAACAATCCAGCACCGAGTTCGCACGTTTCTGACGGAGTACGAAGCAACGAAACTCCGGAAAAATCAGAATACGTGCGATACGTGCCGGAGATGAAGGTGACGCTGGAGGCTCTGAAGCTTGCGCGCGACGGCTCGACGTTGGTCTCGGAAGCGCGAGATAAATTGTCCAAGATCGAATCGTCGTTTGATGGTTTCGAGAAGCCGAACCTGGATAACATTGTTATGCAATTGCGTAGCATCAAAGCCGATTTGCAGAATATTGAGGAGGACGTCAATCCTTCATGGCTAAGTAGGATTTTTGATCACTTCGTTCTCAATATCCTGTGGGGAGCGGTTGCCGGCAGCAGCGAGAGCAATGACCTGGGATGGCTTGGGTATGCGATCGCGGTGCTATCGATTTTTGTCCTTTTGTTGAGAGCATGGATTCTATTCAAGAAGGTGCCGGGCAGCGACCAATTGGGGAACAGGGTCGTCCGGTTTTTCACAGATCGATGGCTAGTCGGCACAATCGTGATTCTCTTGGTTCTCGGCAGTTTGGTTGTATTCGGAAAGCCGCATGGTCCAGAAGTGCAGCCGGATCGAGAGAAATCCGAAAAAGCAACTGTCATTGAGAATCCGGAAATTCCCGCCAGGCAAATAGCTGAGCTTGGTAAAATAAACGAAAAGCTCGACCAGCTTATTCAGGAAGCAAATCCAGCGCCGCCAGTTCTAAGAATGGAGAACAATGAGAGGTTGCTCTGGTTCGTAACGTTGTACGTATCACTCGGTTGCAATTTCTTGATGTTGTTTGCTTGGATTCGGTCCCGAAAACCCAAACGTGAACCAAGCACGATCTATTGGCGACGACATGGAATGTCGAGATCATTCCGTTCGTGGCGCGGGCGAAAAGCGTTCCGGCGTTACGCGTGAGCGTTCAGATGTCGAATGTCGTGGGCGTCGTCATTCTGCTGCTTTACCGCTGACCGGTTTTTCGCCCGCCGGCTTCGGGCCGCCGCGGAATAGCTCTGGGAAGATCGCGGCGACGAATCCCAACAGGACGAAGCCCTCGGTCGCGACGATGGTCAGCGCCCAGGGCGCGCCGATCATATTGGCGAGCCAGCCGAGATGCAGCACGCCCAACGGACCGGCGCCGATGCTGGTCGCCAGCACACCGAGCATGCGGGACCGCATCTCCGGGGCGGCCGCGCCGAAGATGATCGCCGATTGAGTCGTGGAGAAACCCGCATGACCGAACCCGGCGACCAGCAGGATGCCGAAGGCGAAGATAATGGTATTCGATTGCGCGAAGAAGGCGACGCCCGCCAGGAACAGAAAGGATCCCAGCAGGTAGGTGCGGGGAAAGTTCTTCGGCTGAAGCAGGGCGATCAGGACGGCGCCGAGGAAGGCGCCGACACCCTCTGTGGTCGCCAGGGCACCGATGAGCGAGGCGCTGAGTTCGAGATTTTCCTTCCCGATCACCGGGACCATTGCCGAGAAGGGTACGGCGAACATATTGATGATCACCGTGACGCAGAGGGTCCCGACGATCATGCGCCGCTGGCGCACGAAGCGGAACCCTTCGATGATATTCGTCAGATAGGATGAAGACGTGCTCGTCGATTGGGACTCCGCGGCGTATTTCACGAACCAGACAAGCAGGAAACTGACGGTGTAGAGCACGGCGCACAGGGTATAGGCGCCGTACAACCCGATAAGGTCGTAAAGCACGCCACCCGAGATCGGGCCGACCAGCCGCGTCAGGTTGTTGGTCAGGGAATCGAACGCCAGCGCGGCGGAGGAGCGTTCGGAGCCGGCGATTTCCGCCACCATGATGCGGCGGATCGGGAATTCCGAGGTGTGCACCGTGCCGCCGAGGAACGCGCCCAGCGCCGCGTGCCAGATTTCGAGGTTGCCCGTATAGGCGAGCGCGCTGAGTCCCGTGGTCGTGACCATCAGGACCGATAGGCCGCACAGCATGAGAACGCGCCGGTTGAGCCGTTCCGCGACCGCGCCGATGACCGCGCCCAGCAACACCATCGGCAGCAGCCGGAAGAAGGTCATCAACGCGGTGAGGAAGGGCGAGCCCGTGACCTCATACACGTAGATGCTGATGACAAGCAGTTCGAGCCATCGGATCGTGCCGATGAATCCTCCCGCCAGCCAGAGGCAGCTGTAATTGCCGTTGCGGAACAGCTCCCACGGGCTGACGCGATGGGTGGTCGGCGGCGCGGTCAAAATTTGGCTCCGGACCGGGCGTGGAATTGGCGATTGGACATGCGTAGCCTCGTGGGCGGTGGGTCGATCACGGTCCGGCTTGCGGGAACAATCGCCGAAAAGCGACGGATGAAGGACTTCCGAACTTAACGGCCAGTGGGTATAGCGTGTAGGGTCTCCCCGTGGCCGCCGCCGCGGTCATCCCCTCCCCATCGTTGTAAAGGACGCGCCGTGGCTGCCCGTAAGCATATCGTTTATTTCGAGATCATGGGAATTGTCGAGGAATTCAAACGGGTCATCGCCGACGAAGGCGATATCGAATTGACCCAATTGGCCTATGACATGCCCGATGACGCGCTGCAGGCGCAGCTCGATACGGCGGTGGGATATCAGATCCGCGGCAATCGTACGGCGCTGCCCGAAGCCTTCAGCGGCCACCGACGGTTCATCGCGCGGTGTCCGAACCTCCTGGCAATCTCGACCAGCGGAGCGGGCTACGAGGTGGTCAACGTCGCCGACTGCACCGAGGCGGGCGTGGCGGTGGTCAACCAGGCGGGCAGCAACGCCGAGGGCGTCGCCGAGCACGCGCTGGCGCAGATGATGTGCCTGTCGCGGCAGATGATCCAGTCGGACAGGGCGTTGCGGCGGGACCGGAACTGGGTCCGGCAGGATTTCACCGGGCACAACATTTCCGGCAAGACGGTCGGCATCATGGGAATGGGCGCGATCGGGCAGACCCTGGCGACATTCTGCAAGGCCTTCGGCATGCGCGTGCTGACCAGCCATCCCCGCCTGACCGCCGAAGAGGCGGCGCGGCGGGGGGCGGAACTGGTCGCCTTCGAAGATCTGTTGGTCGAATCCGATTTCGTCGCGGTCGCGATGCCGCGCAATGCGGAAACCGAAGGGATGTTCGACGCCCGCGCTTTCGCGCTGATGAAGCCGACTGCCTATTTCGTGACCGTCGGGCGCGGCGGCATCCATGTCGACGGCGACCTGGTCGACGCGCTGGAGAAGGGTGAGATCGCGGGCGCAGGGGTCGATGTGTGGCTGGTCGAGCCGCCGGCGCTGGACCATCCGCTGCTGCGTTTCGACAACGTGCTGGCGACGCCGCACAATGCCGGCATGACATGGGAGAACTGGCTCAAGATGGCGCGCGGCTCGGCGGGGCAATGGGTGCAGATCCTGAACGGCGAGTGGCCGCCGCGCTTGGTCAATCCGGAGGTTTGGCCGCATTATGCGGAGCGCTTCGAAGCGATCATGGGACATCCCGTGAAGAAAGAGGAGACGGCATGACCGACGCGTATATGGTGAGTGGCGACGGACGGAAACCGAAACTCGTAACGCCGCCGAAGGCGTGCGAAACCCATTCGCATATCTACGGGCCGGCGGACACCTATCCCCGCATGCCGGGCCGCACCCCAAACTATGGCGGTTCGATCGAGGCCTACGAGACCATGCTGAACCGGCTCGGCATGGAACGCTGCGTGATCGTGCAGCCGTCACTCTACGGCCGGGACAATCGCTGCACGCTCGACGCCATGGCGCATTTCGGATTGTCCAAGGCGCGTGGCGTCGCGGTCACCGAGAAGGACATCGGCGATGCGGAGCTGCGCCGCCTGCATGATGCGGGCATGCGCGGTTTGCGCTTCTACCTGCTGGTCGACGATTTCGTGGCGGGCGACGCGCCGGAGATGGCGACGAAGATCGCGCCCTTGGGATGGCATATCCAGATGCAGGACGATGGTGATTGGATCGAAGAGGCGATCCCGATGATGGAAAAACTGCCGGTCGACGTGGTGATCGATCACATCGGCCGGACGCCGCCGGAAAACGGCGTGAATGATCCCGGCTTCCAGGCGTTGCTGCGTTTCATGGAGAGCGGCAAGTGCTGGGTCAAGATTTCCGCGCCCTATCTCGCCACGACTGACGGCCCGCCGCATTACGCCGATGTCGGCGACAAGGTACGGGCGCTCGTCGACGTCCGGCCGGACCGGCTGGTCTGGGCCGCGAACTGGCCGCACCCGCATCACACGGACGCCGGCAACAAGCCGGAAGAGGCGGATTGCCTGGATGTTCTGCTAGACTGGGTGCCGGACGAGGCGGTGCGGAACGCGATTCTCGCCGACAACGCCGCCGTTCTGTACGATTTCGACGATTAGCGTGCTTCGGCGTAAGCTGGGCGTCAGCGAACGCAAATTTGCAGCAAGGAGGAAATGATGCCCGAGGCCCTGTCCCATCTCAAGGTGGTCGACCTTACCTCGAACCTCTCCGGTCCCTATTGCGCGATGATCCTGGGCGACCAGGGCGCCGACGTGATCAAGGTCGAGCGCAAGGGCGAAGGCGATGTGCTGCGCAAGACGCCGCCCTTCGTGAACGGCGAAAGCGCGCCCTTCATGCTGTGGAACCGCAACAAACGCAGCATCGAGCTGAACCTGAAGGAAGAAGCCGATCTCGACATCTGCCGCAAGCTGATCGCCGACGCGGATGTGCTGGTCGAGAATTTCCGGCCCGGCGTGGCCGAGCGGCTCGGCCTCGGCTACGACGCGATGAGCAAGCTGAACCCGCGCCTGGTCTATTGCTCGGTTTCGGGCTTCGGGCAGACCGGCCCCTACGGTCCGCGCGGCGGCTTCGATCTCGTGGCGCAGGCGATGTCGGGGCTGATGTCGATTTGCGGCGATGAGGACGGCCCGCCGCACCGGCTACCGATTCCGATCTCGGATACCAGCGGCGGCATGTTCGCGGCGATCGGCGTGCTGACCGCGCTGGCAGCGCGGGAGCAGACCGGCAAGGGGCAACAGGTCGACGTATCGCTGTTCGAATCCGCGATCTCCAAATGCGTTTACGAGGCGGCCTATTATTTCGCGACCGACAAGCGGCCGGAACGGCTCGGCCAACAGCATCGCGGCAGTTCGCCCTATCAGGTGTTCCAGACGTCGGACGGCTGGCTCGTCCTGGGCGCGGCGGCGCAGAACCTGTGGGAAAAGGCCTGTAAGGTGCTCGGCTGCGAGGAACTGATGGAGGACGAACGCTTCCTGACCAAGGCCGACCGGGTGGCCAACAACAAGGCGCTGGTGGCGCTGCTCCAGGAACGCTTCATCACCAGGACCAACCAGGAATGGTTCGATGCGCTGGACGCCGCCAACATTCCCGCCGGGCCGGTCATGCATCACGACGAGGTGTTTCACGACCCGCATGTGCTGGCGCGCGACATGGTGGTCGAGGTCGACCACACCGCGGCGGGCCGCCAGCGGACGCTTGGCACGCCGGTGAAACTCAAGGGCACGCCCGGCTCGATCCGCCGCGCCGCGCCCATGCTGGGCGAGCATACCGACGAAATCCTCGCCGAACTTGGGATGAAGGAAGAGGCGGCCGACTAACGCCGCCGGCACGTCAGAACGGCACCGAGCCGTTGACCGTGGTGCGGTGCATGCGGCGGCGTTGCGGCCATTCATAGTCGCGCGGCGCCCAGTGCTGGACCGCCGCGTTGTCCCACATCAGCACGTCGCCGACCTGCCATTGGTGGCGGTATAGGAACTCGGGCCGGATGGTCCGCTCCGACAGTTCGTCGATTAGCGGCAGCGCCTCGTCGTCGGGCATGCCCGGGATGCCGATGCATTCGCCGGTGCGGACGTAGAGCGCCTTGCGGCCGGTGATCGGGTGGGTGCGCGCGACCGGATGGTCCACGTCGGGATTCTTGGCGATTTGTTCCGGCGTCAGTTCGACCGGTTTCTTTACGCCGCGCTCCTTCGCCGCGAACCGGTGCGTCGCCTTCAGGCCGTCGATCTTCGCCTTGGTTTCGTCCGGCAGCGAGTCATAGGCGGCGGTGGCGCTGGCGAACAGGGTGTCGCCGAGCGGCTGTCCGTTCTCCACCGGCACCTCGATGGCATACAACAAGGTCATGCGCGGCGGCGTCGCGGTATAGGACATGTCCGTGTGCCAGTGGCTGCCGGCGTCGGCATAGCCGATGTCCTTGCCGTCTTCCTTGACGTTGGAGACGATCAGCACCTTCGGATTGTCCGGCAGGGCGAACTTGTTGAAGGCGTTGACCTCGATCTCGCCGAACCGTTCGCTGAAGGCGACCTGCTGCGCCGGCGTGATGGTCTGGTTTCGGAACCAGATGACGGCGTGCTCGTTGAAGGCGTTTTCGATTGCCGCGAAGGTGTCGTCGTCCAACGTTTTCGACAGATCGACGCCGCTGATTTCCGCGCCGATCGGCGCGTCGACCGGAAGAACTTCGACCATCATGGGCCTCTTCGAGTTGCTGCCGCCAAGCGCCCCGATTATAGGAGACTTGTCCGGTTCGGGCTAATTCGCGCCGGTCCGCAGCCACTCCTCGTTGACGCAATTCCGCAGCCGGCCGTCGCCGATATAGTCGACCATGGTCTCCACGCATTTCCGGCGCAGGTCGTTGTTGCCGTCGTCGCTGAAGAAGGCGGCATGCGGGCTGAGCACCAGACGCCCGTCGATCCAGGCCTCGCGTTTCATATAGGCGCTGATCAGGGGATGCGACGCGTCCGCCGGTTCCACCGGGAACACGTCCAGTCCCGCGCCGCCGAGCGTCCCGTCCTTGAGCGCCGCATGCAGCGCGTCGAGGTCGATCACCGGGCCGCGCGCCGTGTTGACCAACACTGCGCCAGGACGCATGCGCCCCAGCAGGTCGGCGTTGACCATGCGGGTCGTCGCCTCGGTCAGCGGCGTATGGATGCTGACCGCGTCGACGGACTCAACCAATTCCTCGGCGGAGGCGACCCGTGTGTACCCGGTGGCGAGATCCACGCCGTCCGGCAGATCCGGATCGTAGAACAAGACGTCCATATCGAAGGCTTGGGCGCGCCGGGCCGCCGCCGTGCCGATCCGCCCTAGGCCGATGATGCCGAAGGTCCGCCCGCGCAGCCGGTCGACACAGGGGGCCGCATTATACTTCCAACCGGCGACCGGGTCCTTGCGCAGCGCATCGTTGAAGGTGGTGATGCCGCGGCGCAGCGCCAGGAACAGTGCCATGGCATGGTCGGCGACTTCGGTCGTGCCGTAGTCGGGGACGTTGCACACGGCGATCCCCATCTCGCCCAGCGCCTGGAGGTCGAGATTGTCGAACCCGACGCCGCCGCGCACGATGATGCGGCAGTTCTTCAGCTTGCCGGCCATCGCCATCGCGTTGACCGCCTTGCTTTCCCGGAAGGTCTGGACGCCCTCGGCTGCGCTCCACGCGTCGTCCGGCACCTCGTCCGCAACCGGGTAGAATTCATACTCGCCGGCCCCGCCGAGCACGGCCCGCTCGATCTCGGGCTCGTCCGGAAACCGCTTGTCCACCAGCAATAGGCGCATCTTTTTCTCCTTGTCTTCAGCGGGTCTCACAATATCGGATTGCGGGGCCGTGCGTCACCTCAGTCCGGGCGAGGCATTTCGCCTTCATCGATCGCCACCTGCTCGGCCTGACGCCGGGATTCGATCATCTGTCGGGCGGCGGGTTCGGGAATCCCCGCGCCCATCAAGACTTGCTCGCTCAGTTGCAGGCTTGCTTCGGTCGCCTCGGGCACTGCATGCGTCGCCCCTTGGTCGATCAGGCGGGCAGCATGGTCGACATCGTGCGCGCGCGCATAGATGGCGAGGCCCGGCCAATGTTTGTGTGCCGTTGCGACGACGCGTTCGGCTGCGCGCGGGCTGTCCATGGTGATGACCAGGGCGGCGGCGTCGCCCGCGTTCAGTTTCTCCAGCATCTCGAAGCGGCTAGCATCGCCGTAGAAGATGCTGCCGCCCGCCGCGCGATACCGGGCGACGATCGCCATGTCGATGTCGAGCGCTACGTGAAGCAGGCGCTGTCCGTCCAGGATCGATCCCAGTAGCTGCCCGACGCGGCCATAGCCGACGATGATGACGTGATCCGCCAGGTCGGTTGGGAGATCGGCGTCCGGTGCGCCTTTTGTCGTGTCGCGTGTTTCCACCATGCGGGCCAGCCGCCGCGCCACCTGGGCGACAAGCGGCGTCACGACCATCGTGATGCCGGCCACGATCAGCATGAACTGCGCGGTTTCGCCGGGCATCACGTCAAGCGTGACGGCCAGGCCGATGATCAGGAAGGCGAACTCACCGCCCTGTCCAAGCAGCAGTGCCGATTCGACCGCGGCGTGGCGGGGTTCGCGGAACAGCCGTACCAGCAGATAGATGATCGGCCCCTTGACCAGGAACAGGCCGAAAACCGACGCGATCAGCCAGTAGGGATTGGCGGCGGTCTTTGCGAGGTCGACCGACATCCCGACCGAGACGAAGAACAATCCCAGCAGCAATCCTTTGAAGGGTTCGATGTCGACTTCGATTTCATACCGGTATTCCGTTTCGGCCAACAACAGGCCGGCGAGGAACGCGCCGAGGGCCATCGATAGCCCCGCCATTTCCGTCACCACGGCGGTGCCGACGATGACCAGTAGCACCAACGCCAGGAACATTTCGTGGCTGGCTGCGGCTCCGATGAATCGGAACAGCGGCCGGATTACCAGCCGCCCCAATACCAGGATAACGGCGACCGCCAACAAAGCTTGTCCGATGGCCGTGCCGAAAGCGAGCCAGACCGACTCGCCGGCCCGGGCCGCAAAGGCGCCCACCAGAAACAAGATTGGCAGCACAGCCAGATCCTGGAACAGCAGGATGGCGAAGCTGGTCCGGCCGGATGTCGTACCGAGCCGGCCGTTCTCCGCCAGGATTTGCATCACGATTGCTGTCGAAGACAATGCGAATCCGGCGCCGAGGACGACCGCGACCGGCAATGTGTTGTCGAACAGCAATGCGATGCCGGTAATGACCGCGCCGGTCACCATGACCTGCGCGCCGCCCAACCCGAAGACGAGACGGCGCATGGCCCACAGCCGGTCGATCGACAATTCCAAACCGATCATGAACAGCAGGAAAACCACGCCGAGTTCGGCAAGCGCACGCACGCCCTCCAGGTCATTGATCACCGCGTAGCTGAGCCAGGGCAGGGTATCGGTGAACCGCGCCAGGCCGAACGGGCCGATGATCAACCCGACGATCAGAAAGCCGAGCACCGGGCTGATGCCGAGGCGCCGGATCAGCGGTACCACGACACCTGCCGCGACGAGAAAGACGATCACCTCGCGTAGATTTAACTGCTCGATATGCACGGGGTCCTTCCAATGACTAGCGGGGATGGTGTAGCGCATCGGAGCGCGCGGTTGAACCGGCAAATTATCGGCAATAGGAAACGCGGTGATGTAATGCGAAAGACGGTCGTTGTATGCCCGACGAATAGGGTACGATCACGGCACGGATTGGTCGACGCAGGTATCGGGACCGTGATTGTATGGCGGTCGGATGTCTCATCGGAAGGAGTGCGGGGATGACGGACCTCAACCATATGGCGGCTGCGGTCGGCGCGCTGTTGAAGGAACGCGGCGCCACCGTCGCGGTTAACGAATCGTCCACGGGCGGGATAATCTCGGCCGCGTTGTTGGCTGTACCGGGGGCGTCCGCCTATTACCGGGGCGGCGCTGTCGTCTATACGCGGGAGTCGAAGCAGACCCTGGGCGGCCTCACCGATGCGGATATCGAGGTCGAGCGCGCGGCCACGGAAACCCATGCCAAGATACTGGCCAAGTCGATTCGTAACCGGATGGGCACCGATTGGGCCATCGGCGAGACGGGCGCGACCGGACCGACCGGCAACCGCTATGGCGATCCGGCAGGGCACAGCTGTATCGCGATTGCCGGGCCGGCCGAGCGGGTCATCACGATCTCTACCGGGTCCGGCGACCGGGAGGAAAACATGTGGACCTTTGCGCGCGCGGCCCTGGACTTGTTGCAGGAAGCCGTCGCCGCGGCCGATTGACCGTGCCGGACGGCCCGGCGCGCCATGGTGGGGAAGGAACCGGAATGGAATTCGACGACCTGATGCAGCGTTTCGCCGCCGCGGCGGTGGCTGGTGATGGGCGGGCGTTCGCCGCGCTGTTCGCCGAAGATGGCCAATACCACGACGTTTTCTACGGCCTATTCACCGGCCGGGACGAGATCGCCGAACTGCTGGAGAACCGGTTCCACCGGGATGCGACGAATTTCCGCTGGGACATGCACGAACCGGTATGCCAGGGCGATATCGGCTACGTGCGTTATCTGTTCAGCTACGATTCGACGCTCAAGGGAGCCGAAGGACGGCGCGGCATGTTCGAGGGGGTCGCGATCGTTGAACTGCGGGACGGCCTGATCACCCGCTACCGCGAGGTCGCCAATGTCGGGCCATGCCTATCGCGGTTGGGCTTCGAACCGGACCGGATCGCCAAGCTGATGGCGCGCGAGGCCGAGCATTTGGCCGCCCGTCCGGAGGCCGAGGGGCATACCGGCTAACTTCCGGGGACCGGTTCCAGCTGTCCTTAGGACCTATTCGTAATAGGCGCCGTCGCGATAGACCGGCGCTATCCATTTATTGGCCTTGGACTTGCCCGGCAACGGGCCGCCGTCGATGGCGATCCGCTTGCCGTGGTCGGCCCGGTCGTTGGCGCTACACCCGACGCGCAGCAATACCAACGGCTCGTTGCTGGTCGCCTGGAAGCTATAGAAGCTTCCCGCCGGCAGCATCAGGCCTTCGTTGCGCGACAACTCGCGCTCTTCGCCGTTCGGGCCGAGGAAACAGGCCGATCCGTCGAGGACGACGAACATGTGGTCTTCGTTCGGATGGGCATGCAGGGTGTTCTCGCCGCCCGACGCGTAGACCTTCAGCCGGGACCACATGTTGCCGGTTTCGGCGAGCGGCGTGTTGCTGCGGCCTTCATCCAACAGCTGCGCCCGAAGTTTGAAGAAGGCGGGCTTTACGCCGGTATCGGCGGTTGTTTTCTGGTCATCGGGCATGGCGGGTCTCCTCTTCGCGACTCGGCGGGGCGATTGCGCCGCAACTTTACCTTGAGCGTTCGGATCGTGCCAAATGCGCCTGCTTGCGGCACCGTTTGGGTGTATTGCATTCCTATTTTCGGCATGAATGTGTCGGGATTCGTCTTTGAGGCGCGATTTGTCCGTAAATTCATGAAAAAGCAGCTACAAATAACGCTCTGAAACGTGACGGTTAACATTTTGTTAGCAGTATCGGGTCAAAATTTTTTGAACTGGAGGACACTGCGGAGAGACACATGCCTCAGACCCTTGAAGTGGGCGTAAAATTCCGAAAAAAGGATGCCCCAGAGTTCGTTTTGGAGGTCATAGAGCTGTTTACCCCGGAAGGTGAACCGCCGCATGCGCGCGCGCGTGTCAGCATGGCAAAGCATAATTCGGATGTGCGGTTGTATTCGGTTTCCGCGCTGACGGATCCCCGGTTGTTTACGCCAGTCGCGGCAAGCGGCTAACGGCCACAAGAATTGTTTGGCAAGGCCTCGTAGGGCGCCCGCTTCCGGCAGGCGCCCTTACCTTTTGTGCACTGGTTCCGTCAGCCCTGCTCCCGGTCAAAGGGCGTCGGCGAGCATCCAGGCGAGCAGCCGCGTGCCGAGTGCGAAGTCGGTGATTTCCATCGCCTCGTCCGCGTTGTGACTGCCGTTGTCGTTGCGGACGAAGATCATCGACGACGGCACGCCGACCCGCTCGAACTCCTGGGCGTCATGCCCGCCGCCGCTGGCGATGTCGATCGCCGGAATATCGAGCGCCCGACACCCTTCATGCAAGAGCCGGCGGTGATCCTCGGCCATCACCGTAGGCTGACTGACGCCGAACCCGCCGAAGTCGAACTGCACGCCGCGTCTTGCCTCGATCTCCTTGGCCGACGCCTCGGCGCATTCGCGCATCCGGGTCAGGGTCGCTTCGTCCAGGCTGCGGATATCGAGGGTGAAGCGCAGGTCACCCGGCACCTTCGACAGGCTGTGCATGTCCGGGTCGGTGCCGAACTTGCCCGCGGCGAAGACGATATCGCCGCCTTCCGCCAGCACCGCTTCGGTTTCCCGGTCGAGCGCGGTCAGAAGCTCCGCCCCGGCCAGTACGGCGTCGTGGCGATGCGATTGCGGTACCGCGCCGCTGTGAGTGTATTCGCCCAGAACCCGGCCGTCGCGCGAGCGGGTGTTGCCGCGAATGCCGGTGACGACGCCGACCGGCACGCCTTCGGCAACGAGGACGGGGCCCTGTTCGATATGCAGTTCGATGTAAGCGGACACGTCTTCGGCGGTCAGGTGCGGCGGCGAGGCCATCAGCTTTTCCGGGTCGATGCCGTAGGCCGCCATCTGCTCGCCCAGCGTCTTGCCGGTGCCGAGATGGATGGCGTTGTCCAACTCCTCCGGCTTCATCAGGCCGAGGGCGGCGCGCGACCCCAGATGACCGCCGTGACGGCCCCGGAACCAGCTGCTGCATTCCTCCGACCGGATCGCCATGACGGTGACGTCCCGGGCGGGTTCGATCCCCGTCGCCTTGATCGCGGCTTGCGCGGCCAGACCCGCCACGACGCCGGCCGCCCCGTCGAAATTGCCGCCTTTCGGGACCGAGTCCAGGTGCGATCCGGTCATCACCTGCGGCGTCGACCGGTCGCGTCCGGGCAGGGTGTAATAGGCGTTCCCCGCCAGGTCGGTGGTAACCTCGAGGCCCAGCTCACGCGCCGTCTCGGCGAACATGTCGTGGGCCAGTTGCTCGCCGTCGCCATAGGAGGCGCGCGTCACGCCGCCGCCATCTGCGGTTTCCGTGGCCAGCCGGTCGAACAGCCCTTCGGCCAGGGTCATGCTGTCGTCGACCGCCTTAGCGAGGCTCTCAGTCTCAGTTTGCGTCAGCGCCATGGTTCTATCCCGAAAATTCCAAAAATCATGCTCTTGTATGCAAGACCGCAGGAAACGGCTTCGGTATGATACGCACCAAAAGCAGGAGGATCATCCGTGCATCTGCACATCGACAGTCTACGCGCCAAGCCCCCGCACATGCATATCACGCCCGAGGTCTATCAGGACGCCGCCCGGCGGCATCCCGACCTGGCGTCGCAGCTCACCGTCACCTTCAGCTGGGACAGCGAAGATTTCGCGACACATATGCAGACGGCGGACATCCTCTTTGCCCAGCGGTTCCCGCGCGAGAATCTGTCCACCGTCGCACCCAACCTCAAATGGATCAACGCGCCGTCCGCCGGGATCGAATACCTGATGCCGATGGACTGGCTGCCGGCGGACGTCGTCCTGACCAACAACAGCGGGACGCATGCGCCGAAGGCGGCCGAATCGGTGGTCATGGCCGTGTTGATGCTGAACGCGCGCCTGCCCGAGATCATCGCCAATCAGCGCGCCTCCCGGTGGGACCAGATATTCAGCTCCACGGCGGCGGGCAGGACCGTGACGATCGTCGGCCTCGGTAACATGGGCCGCGCGGCGGCGCGCGCCCTGCGGGGGCTCGGGATCACCGTGCGCGGCGTCCGTCGCACCGCCGCGCCGGACGACGATGTCGACGCGATCTTCGCGACCGGCGATCTGCATGCAGCCCTTGCGGATGCCGATTTCCTGGTGGTCGCAGCACCCCTGACCGCCGAGACGCGCGGTCTGATCGGGGCGGCGGAACTGGACCGGTTGAAGCCGGGGGCAGGGGTCGTGAATATCGGGCGCGGGCCGATCGTCGACTATGACGCGCTCAGCGCGCGGTTGGAGGACGGCCGTCTCGGCGGTGCGGTCCTCGACGTGTTCGCCGAGGAACCGTTGCCGTCGGAGTCGCCGTTATGGAAGGTCAAGAACGCCATTCTGACGCCGCATATCTCGTCGGATGACTCGGCGCGCTATATGCCGCGTGCCCTCGACATTTTCTTTGAAAATCTGCAGCGCATGATCGACGGCGTACCGTTACGCAACGTCATCGACCGGAGTCTCGGCTATTAGGCCGGCGGCCGCGCGCAGTTCCTCGTGGAGACCGATTGATGGATAAAAAGCTCGAAGCGAATATTGAGCAGAACATAGAAATGATCTCGTCGCTCGTCGATACGGTGATCGACTTCATCGTGCAATACGGGTTCCAGATTCTCGGCGCGCTGATCGTCCTGGTCATCGGCCTCAAGATCGCCGGCTGGATGGGGCGCAAGGCCGAGCGGATGGCGTTGGCCAAGGATGTCGACGTCACCCTGTCGAAATTCATGGGCAACGTGGTGAAGGTCCTGCTGGTCGTGATGGTCATCATCATCACCCTCGGCAATTTCGGCATCACCATCGCGCCGCTGATCGCGCTCGCTGGCGCGTCCGCCTTCGGGGCGACCGTCGCGATCCAGGGGCCGTTGTCGAATTACGGGGCGGGCCTCGCAATCATCCTCGGCCGACCCTTCGTGGTCGGCAATACGATCACGGTCCGCAAGGTCAGCGGCGTCGTCGACGAAATCGCCTTGGCGGCAACCACGCTGGTCGGCGAGGACGGCGAACGCATCACCATCCCGAACAAGCAAATCGTCGGCGAGATTCTCGTCAATTCCGACGCCCGGCGCGTGATCGAGACCCGCATCTGCATCGCCGAGGACCAGGACCCGACGCGGGCGATCGAGATCGTGCGCAAGTCGTTGGACGGTTTCCCGGAACTCTCCGAAGGGGCGCCGCCGCAGGTCGGCGTGCATGACTTCACCTATGGCGGCGTGATCATCGGTGCGCGCTACTGGGTGCCGAGCATGAAATACTTCAACACGCGCTACCGGGTGAACGAGGCCGTGTTGCGGGCCTTGGCCGACGCCGGCATCACCCTGATGAAAGTGGGCAATCTGGCAATGACCGTGCCGCCGCTCACCGCCGACGAGCCGGAGCCCGAGGAAACCTAGGTTTAGCCGCCGTCCCGCCGGCAGATTGCTGATATAGTCCCGGTCCACCTCGTCATTCTGCCGCGAATTGGCGGCCCTGAAACCGGACCGTATGCGTCACACCTATCGTCGACTGCACGATTTGTTCACCTTCATGCCGCCCGGCCTGCGGGGTATCGTGCTGATGACGATCTCCGTCGGCATGGCGACCGGTACGCATGCCGTCATCCGGCATCTCGGCAGCGATCTGCCGCCGGAAGAAGTCGTCGTCATTCGTCATTTCTTTGCGCTGCTCACGCTCGGCCCGTTCATCATGCGGGCAGGCCTGCGCCGCACGCTGGGCACGCACCGGTTCGGCCTGCATGTCACGCGCGGCTTGATCGGCGGCGCCAACGCGCTGGCCTGGTATACCGGATTGACGTTGGTGCCCTTTGTCGTAGCGACATCGCTCAGCTTTACGGCGGTGATTTTCGTGACCGTCGGGGCGGTGCTGTTTCTCGGCGAGAAGGCGGGCCCGCGGCGCTGGTCCGCGGTGATCATCGGCTTCGTCGGCGCGTTGATTATCCTGCGCCCGGGGATCGAGGTGATTACCCCTGGTGCCATGCTGATCATGGTGAGCGCGGTGCTGTCCGGCACGTCGATGCTGTTGCTGAAGCTGTTGACCCGCACCGAATCGCCGCTGACCATCGTCGTCTACATGTATCTGTTCCGCATCGGCGTGGCGGCGATCCCGGCGGCGATAACCTGGGTGACGCCGACGCTCGAACATCTACTGTGGTTCGTGTTGATCGGGGTGGTATCGAGCGCGACCAACATGGCGCAGGCCCAGGCGTTCAAGGATGCGGACGCGACCCTGTTGGCTCCGGTCCGGTTCACCCGGCTGGTGTGGGCCGCGCTGATCGGTTTCTTCATCTTCGCCGAGACCCCCGATCTGTGGACCTGGGTCGGGGCCGCGGTGATCGGCGGCAGCATCAGCTACATCGCCTTCCGCGAAGCGCAGTTGAAAAAAGCGCGGGACCGCGCCGCGGAAGACTGATCCCTATCCCGGCGTGTAGCGTCCGCCGATGGCCGGCGCACTGATGCCCAGGCCCGGCAACTCCCAGACGCCTGCACCGGACGGGTTGGCGTCGGCGGCGATGTTGGCGTCGATCAGATAGGGTTTGTTCGCGGCGATGGCCGTCTGGATCGCGTCGCCCAGATCGCCGGGGCGGTCGACGCTGGCCGCCTCGACCCCGGCGGACCGGGCCATCGCGGCGAAGTCCGGATTGTAGGGCGCGCCGGTTTCCGGGTCCTTGAAGTCGGTCGCCAGTTCGCGGCCGTCCAGGTAGCCCCGCTGCAATCCGCGGATCGAGGCGTAGGCGTAGTTATTCCACACCACCCAGACGGCGGGGATGTTGTACTCGACCGCGGTGGCCAGCACGCTGGCGTGCATCAGGAATGCCCCGTCGCCGCAGACCGACACGCACGGCCGGTCCGGCGCGGCGAGTTTCGCCCCCAGCACGCCCGCGACGCCGAAGCCCATCGGCCCGAAGCCCATCGACCCGATCAGCGAGTCGGGGCGCGTGGGCTTGCAGAACTGGATCAGCCAGTTGTGATGGATGCCGATGTCGCTGACCAGGATGGCGTCCTCCGGCAGGGCCTTGTCGATCTCGCGCGCGGCGCGCTGCGGGTGGATGGGCGAGGAATCGTCGATGAAGCCGGGCGCGATGAAGGCCTCCCATTCCTTGCGGTATCCGCCGATCTTGTCGAGCCATGCCTTGCGGGCGTCGGCGGCTTTTTCGGTGGTCTTGCGAGTGTCGAGTTCGGCGAGAACCTGCTGCAGGAAGGTCCGGACGTCGGCCATCAACCCCAAGGCGACCGGATAGTTGCGGCCGATCTCGTCCGGGTCGATATCGACATGGATCAGCTTGGTCGGCGGGATCGTGAAGGAGTATCCCGGATGCCAGGAACTGGACGTCCGGTCGTCGAAGCGCACGCCGAGGGCCAACAGTATATCGGCCTGCCGCGTCGCCTGATTCGCCTGATAGGTGCCGTTGCGCGCCACCAGCCCGAGGTTGAGCGGGTTCTCGCTGTCGAGCGCGCCGATGCCGCTGGCGGAGCTGGCGACCGGGATGCCCAAGCGCTCGGCCAGGGTCAGAAGGTCCGCGTCCGCGCCGCCGTATTTCACGCCTTGCCCGACCAGGATGACCGGCCGTTCGGCCGCCAGCAGCATGTCGACGGCCTGCCGCACCCCATCCGGGTCGGCGCCGCAGCGGCTGCTGATGTTCGAATTCCACTCCTCGGGTTTCGGGGTTTCCTGGGCGGCGGCTTCCTTGAAGATATCGAACGGCACGTCGAGGACGACGGGGCCGGGCCGGCCGGTCACCATCGTCTTCCACGCTTGGCGGACGGCGACGGGCACCATCTCGCCGCGCGTCGGCTGGAACACGCGCTTACAATAGGCACGCACGGTGGAGGGGAAGTCCGCCTGATGCTGCCGGTATGTTTCCTGGAAGGCGCCCCGGTTGAATTGGCTGGTCGGCACGTTGCCGGTCACGGCGAGGAAGGGCACCGAGTCGAAATAGGCGTTGGCGAGGCAGATCGGCATGTTGGCCGACCCGGGACCGCAGGAGGTGAAGGTCGCCGTCGGTTGGCCCGTCACACGGTAATAGACGTCGGCCATGAATCCCGCGACCGATTCGTGGTGCACCGAGATCGTGTCGATGTCGTCCGACCGTTCGTACAGCGCGTCGATGAACCCGATGTTGCCGTGGCCGCACAGGCCGAAAACATAGGGCACCTTCTCGCGGACCAGGTAATCGACGATCAGTTGACCGCCGTCGAGCATATTGTTCTTCGCCATGGATCGATTCCTCCCCGTGCTGTGCCGCCATTGCCATGATGGTAACAGCGTAACATGCCGGCCGACAGAGCTTCCGCGCAGGCGTTTGTCAGCGCGTGTCGGCTTGCTTAGGTTATGCGGTGCGAAAACTGACGCGGGACACGGCCGCTGGACCGGACATGAAGCGCTATATCGTGGTTATCATCTATGTGGTGGGATTGCTGCCGCTCCTCTTCGCCTACCAGCCCTTGGAAGCGATGCTGTCGCCGATGGGATTCGTGGCGGCGGCGATCGTTTATCTGCTGGCGCTCCGCCTGCTCGCCGAGCATATGGCCGAGCGGTTCCGCGATGGCGAGGGTCCCGACCGATAAGGGCGGTGCGTCGGCGTTTTCGCGGTTATACTCGGTCTCCCATCCAGATTTTGAACGAGGCTCCCATGTCCAAGTCCGATGCGCCGACGGTCGAATTCCTCGAAGCCTATGGCGAGGCCTGGAACGATCACGACGCGGACCGGATCATGGCCGCGATGACCGACGACTGCGTGTTCGAGACCGGTGGCGGCGCGGCGGCCTGGGGCGACCGGCACGAGGGGGCTGCCGCCGTGCGGGCGCGGGTCGAGGAGGTCTGGCGCGACATTCCCGACGTGAGCTTCGACGAGGCGCGTCATTTCGTCAGCGGCGACCGAGGCTGTTCCGAGTGGATCCTGCGCGGCACCCGGACTGACGGCAAGAAGGTTGAGGTCGCGGGCTGCGACCTGTTCACCTTCCGTGACGGGAAGATCCTGGTGAAAAGCAGTTTCCTGAAGAACCGGCGCTAGCCGAACCGTCCTTACAGCCGGCTTTTCCGGTAGGACCGTTTCGCGGCGATCTTGCCGTCACGGATCGTCAGCACGTCGACGATGTGTATCTCATAAGGCGACCCGCCCACCGGCGTGCCGGTGGTGACCGATTCGACCACCGCGAGGTCCGGCGTCACGACATGGCGGATTTCCGCGAAATGGAGGTCGGGCACCTGTTCGAAGACGGCGGCGGCGAGCTTGCGTGCCGCGTCCTTGCCGGTCGCGCGGTCGCCGTAGGGATGCTTGCCGAAGGACGCCTCGAAGACGACATCGTCGGTGAACATATCGACGATGCCGTCCAGGTCGTGATCGTCCCAGACTTTGTTGAACCGGTCGATGAGGGCTTCGCCGTCGAAATCGCTCATTGCACTCTCCCGTCTATGCCTATTTCTCCCGCACGAAGCGGTTGCGCAGGATGCCGATCTGGTTGATCTCGATCTCCACCACGTCGCCGTCCTTCATGTCGGGCGACGACCCCTCGGTGCCGGACCAGATCATGTCGCCGGGATGCAGCGTCAGGTATTGCGTCATCGTGGCGATGTAGCGCTGCAGGCTGAACAGCATGTTGTTGGTGTCGAACTGGATCGTCTGCTTGCCGTTGACCCGCACGGTCGTCTGCAGGCTGTCCAGGTCGATGTCGGTCTCGATCCATGGTCCCATCGGCTTGAACGTGTCCGCGTTCTTGGCGCGCCAGAAGGTGCGGTCGTTCTTCTGCCAGGTCCGCTCGCTGACGTCGTTGCCGATGGTGTAGCCGAAGATGCAGGACAGCGCGTTTTCCTCGGTCAGGTGTTTTGCCTGTTTGCCGACCACGGCGACCAGCTCGCCCTCGTACTGCACCTTGTCGGTCGCGTCCTTCGGGATGATGATGTCCTCTTCATGGGCGATCAGGGCGTTGTTGGCGCGGTATCCGACATCCGGCTGCTCGGGGATGTTCGGCTCGCGGCCGTGCATCTCGGCCTGTTCCATGATGTGGTCGACATAGTTGAGGCCCGCGGCATAGAAGGTCTCCGGCTTGAACGGAACCAACAGTTTCGTGCCGTCGAGCGGCACCTTGTCGCCGGTCCGCGTGTGGTCGCCGAAGGGCGTGCCGTCCACCGCCTCGATCGAGTCGCCCTCGATGATGCCGAATGTCGCTTCGCCGTTCCGTTCGAATCGTGCCCAACGCATGGACATCTCCTTCTTTTTACTTGTTGGGTTGCAGTGTCGGCTGCCGCGCTAGAAGAACATGCCGTTCAACAGGCCGAAGATCGTAAGCCCCAAGAACAGCACCACGCTGAGGATGAAATACGTGCGCACGCCGTCACTCCCACCGAAAAATCGTAATCATTGGGGGCTCAGTGTAGCGCAAACGGGGTAGGTCACAAACGAACGGCGCATTGGTCTTGTTGTCGTCCTGCGATTGCGGTTAAGCTTGTCAGTAGGGGCGCCTCATCGCAACAGCGAGTCAACTATGGGCGAAGTCGTAAATCTACGGAGTTATCGGAAACTAAAGGCGCGCGCCGCCAAGGAAGAAGCCGCGTCGGAAAACCGCACCCGTTCCGGGCGCACCAAGGCGGAACGCGAGCGCGACGAGCGCGAGGTCAAATCGACCGTCGCTTTCCTTGACGCCCGGCAAGTCGATACGGGTAACGACGAAGAAGCCTCCTGACCGCCCCTCCCGGTCCCATCCGTTTCTAACGCCGGTCCAGTTCCTTCGGGATTCCGTTGTCGTACGCGAAATGCGTTGCGATCCATTGCAGCGCGCTTTTCAGAAATTCCGTGACGAATTCGGGGAAGTCGATCACCATAAGCGATCAACCTCGCCGGGCGGCGGCCTGACCCTTCGCGATAAGGTGTCCGCCCCGCAACCCCATCCCAGTCAAGAACAGGAGAACGCGATGAGCATCGATCGTTGGAAAGGCAGTGCGAAAGGCCGCAACAAGGCCGTCCGCCACGGAGGAATCGTCTACACCGTCGCCACGGCGTCCGCTGCCGGGCCGGACATCCAGTCGCAGACGCGCGGCACGCTCGAGATCATCGAGAACAGCCTGAACGAGGCCGGGTCCGACAAGACGCGCATGCTGTCCGCGCAGATCTTCCTCGCCGACATGTCGCAGAAGGAAGGCATGGACGAGGTCTGGAACGAGTGGATCGGCGACGACTGGAACACCTGGCCGCAACGCGCCTGCGTCGGCGCCCCGCTCGCCGGCACCACCCTGGTCGAAATCGTGGTGACCGCCGCCGCGAAGTAAGTGTAACAACTGTAGGTTTATTGGCGATTGTTGAACTTCGCAGTCATATGCTGTTCAATTCTTCGGGCAATGCCCTAAGGAAACAGATATGAGTGAAGTGACTGGCCAATACAGTAGGGCACAGTATGAAAACGTGCATATGGCGGATGCGTTGGAAGGAAAGAAACACCAACATTCCTTCTTTACAGACGTAAACGGAAAAAATGCATGCTTTGAGGGTTTCGACTTTTCGTACTGCATTTTTACGCGCGCATATTTTCATAATGCATCGTTTTCAAACTGTGCTTTCTACGGAACACATTTCATCGATTGCAATTTTAGGAACGCGAAGTTCCGAAATTGTAAGTTGGATTATTCCACGTTCAGAGAAACCAAAATTCCAACATCGGAGTTGTTAAATAACCTTCCAAGCTGGCCGAATGTTCGCCGAGAGTTACTCCAAAATCTTCGTCGGAATGCTGCCATGCTGGGTGATTACCAATCCGAAAAAATATTTGTGATAAAAGAAATCGATGCCAAGAAGGAGCATTACCGAAGGGCATGGAAACAAGATGAGCAATACTACCGTGAAAAATATGGGACCCCGCTAAAGCGAATTGCGGCCGGCTTAAAGTTTCTAGGTTTGAAGTTAGACAATTTCGCCTGGGGGCACGGTGAGCGGCTTTGGATGACTCTGATTTCGCTTCTAGTTTTGCTTTGCGCCCTATCATTAATTGTGACTGTGGTCGGAATTCCAGACATCGATTCGGCACAACTAGGGTCTTTGGTGGCGTTTTTTCTCAAGGTGCTTGTCCATCATATAAATCTGTTCCTTGGAGTTAGTGATAACTCCGGTATTAAAGGAATCTTGTTCATAGATTGGATAATCGTGGTTGCACGTTTTCTAATCATTGGCGTGATTGTCGCAGCCTTGTATCGGCGTCTTTCACATCGATAGGTTGGTGTGTCTGATGACACTTCCGGAAAATGTCGTTTGTGTCCGGATCTTTGGATCTATGGCCCGAGGTGATTATGACTCGTTAAGTGATGCCGATGTGCTTGTTGTGGTAAGAGATAGAAGTGGAAAAGTTCCAGAGCAGGCGATTTTTGATTGCCTAGAGCCAATAGTTCGCAGACCTCCATCGATATCTTGGTATGGCAGAAAACGACTGGGGGAGATGTTTAAGAATGGACATCTGTTCGCATGGCATTTGTTCAATGAATCGATATCAGTGTTTGGTCCCAACAATATCGAAGAATTGTTTGGAAGGCCTTTGCCTTATCGTGACGCGCTGACCGATATTCGATCCTTTGAAACAATTTTTGATGGCATTCCGAACGCCATACGAATATGTCCGCAGAATGCTATTTACGAGTTAGGTCTTCTGTACGTTTGTGTCCGCAACATCGCCATGTCTGCATCGTGGCATTTGTGCGGCCAACCGAATTTTTCTAGATATGCCCCATTTGAAGTGGGGCATAAACCACTGACGCTTACGGTCGAAGAGTATGAGCATGTAATGTCATGTAGAATGGCAAGTCAGAGGGGTACGCCAATTGCCTTTATTCCCACACAAGATACCGCACTCAGATTGTGTGATCTAATTGTTCCTTGGCTAAAAGGTCTTCGAGAGGAATTGGAAGACAATGCCCAATAAGTTCTCCGATGATAGAAGGTTGAGGTTTCATTCGCGAATCGCAACAGAGCGTGAAATTCTTACGATTGTTAATTCATCAACTCTTTGCCAAGGATTGCCTTTAGCTGGGATGACGGCTGCAGCAATTTCAGAATGGGAAATCCGTGCGCAAGGGGTCCTTGAACCTGGGAAGGCATCCGCAATTGTCGAATTTTTGCTGGAAATCGGTAAGAGAACGGAATTACTCACAGATGACAGTCGTGATGTCTTTGGAGTCAACAATCTCTCCCCTCACGATAGAGCTGTTGATGTCGCAAAAGCGGCGTTAATAAGACTGGTCTCTCAAAGTGTGTCTTCTGCTTAGACATAAAACTGGCACCAACTTAGAATAAACTTCTGAAAGAACGGATCTTCCAACACTGAAGCGTATATCTGTTAGATTCGGTCGATTAGAAATTGAATGCGCATCTTATCAGACCAACAAAAAGTGCATTCAAATCAACCGCGGCTCCCGCGTTTCCTCCGCTTCCTCGCGCCGCCGCACCACTTCGCGGGGGATGCGGTGGACGCGGGCGCGGCCGCAGATCAGCACCGTGTATTTGTCCTGCAGCAGCGATTCGATCGCCGGGTCGTGTACGTCCAGGCCGCCGGTATAGGCGCCGAAGGCGGGCAGGATCAGCCGCTTGCCGTCGGCGACGAAACAGCGCCCGGTGACGCGGCGGCCGCGCGCGCTGACCCCCGCCTTTGGATGGTAATGGCCCGAGACTTCGCCCGGTGACGAGCGTTTCCGCGCCTCGTGCCGGAAGATCAACTCGCCCGCGCGGAATTCGGCGGTGGTCAGCCCGTCGATGCCGGCGGGCGGGGCCGGGTCGTGGTTGCCGGCGATCCAGATCCAGTCCATCGCGGCCGTCATCGCCTGCAGGGTGGCGCGGTCGTCGTCCGGCAGCCGCCCCGCCGCGTCGTCGTCGTGGAAGCTGTCGCCGAGGCAGATCACCCGCGTCGGCCCGTAGGCGTCGATCGCCAGCGCCAGCCGGCGCAGCGTCTCCCGGCTGTCGTAGGGCGGCAGGTGGCTGCCGTTCTTGGCGTAGGCCGAGCCTTTCTCCAGATGCAGGTCGGCGACCACCAGCGTCTTCTGGTCCGGCCAATAGAGCGCGCCGCTCGCGTCCGCCATCAGCGATTCGCGGTTGAAGTCGAACGGCAGGGCGGTCCCCGGCATCATCGTGAATATTCCATCATGGCGCGCCCTTCGTGGCTTCGGCGATCAGGTCCTGCGCCGCCTCGTCGAGCATCAGGTCGATGGCCGAGCCCTCCACCCGTTCCTTGCCGATCTCCAGCAGGATCGGCACCGCCAGCGGCGACACCCGGTCCAGCCGCCGGTGCAGGATGTTGCCCTTGGCGCGTTTCAGCATCCCGGCGAGCCGGCCGATATCGGTCAGCCCGCGCGCGGCGTCCCGGCGGGTCGCCTGCAGCAGGATATGGTCCGGCTCGTGGCGGCGCAGCGTGTCGTAGATCAGGTCGGAATTGAAGGTGACCTGCCGTCCGGTCTTCTGCTGGCCGGGATACTGCCGTTCGATCAGCCCGGCGATCACCGCCACGTTGCGGAAGGTGCGCTTCAGCATCGACGATTCGTCCATCCAGGCTTCCAGATCGTCGCCCAGCATGTCCTCGTCGAACAGCTCGGCGACATTGCCGACCGGCTTCAGGCTCCACACCGCGATCACGTAATCGGTGGCGACGAAGCCGAGCGGGGCGAGGCCCGCGCGCTCCATCCGGCGGGTCAGCAGCATGCCGAGCGTCTGATGTGCGTTGCGGCCCTCGAAGCAGTAGGCGACGGTGAAATGCTTGTCGCCGCGCGGGAAGCTCTCGACCAGCAAGGCGCTCGGTTCCGGCAGCGACGAGGCCCAAAGCTGGATGTTCAGCCATTCGCGCACCTGTTCCGGCAGCGCGCCCCAGGCGGCTGGCCGCGCCAGGATCGCGCGCACCCGGTCGGCCAGATGCGTGGTCAGCGGCAGGCGGCCGCCGACATAGGCGGGCACCTTCGGCGCGTCGCCGGGCGCGCGGCTCGCCTCCACCGTCATCTCGCGGATGCCCTCGAAGCGCAGCATCTGGCCCGAGAAGATGAAGGTGTCGCCGATCTCCAGGCCGAGCGCGAAATACTCCTCGACCTCGCCGAGGAAGGGGCCGCGCTTGATCCGTACCTTCAGGGTATTCGCCTCGACGATGGTGCCGAGATTCATCCGCAGGCGGCGCACCATCGCGGGCGAGGCCGCGCGGTAGGTTCCGTCCGGGAAGGATTCGAGACGCCGCCAGCGCTCGTAGCTGCGCAGCGCATATCCGCCGTGATCGACGAAGGCGACGACATCGTCGAACTCCGCCCGTGTGATTTCGGCATAGGGCGCGGCACGGGTGATTTCCGCATACAGGGCGTCGGGATGGAAGGGCGCGGAACAGGCCATCGCCATGACATGCTGCGCCAGCACGTCGAGCCCGCCCGGTTGCGGCGGCTCGCCGTCGAGCGTCTCCTCGCGGATCGCATCCATCGCCGCGCGGCATTCCAGCACTTCGAACCGGTTGGCGGGGACCAGCACCGCGCGGCTCGGCGTGTCCAGCCGGTGCCCGGCGCGGCCGATGCGCTGGATCAGGCGGCTCACGCCCTTCGGCGCGCCGACCTGCACCACCAGGTCGATGGCGGCCCAGTCGATGCCCAGATCGAGCGACGAGGTGGCGACCACCGCGCGCAGCGACCCTTCGGCCATCGCCGCCTCGACCTTCTGGCGCTGCTCCCTCGCCAGGCTGCCGTGGTGCAGGGCGATCGGCAGGTTGTCGTCGTTCACCCGCCACAGTTCCTGGAACACGATCTCCGCCTGCGCCCGCGTGTTGACGAAGACCAGCGTCGTGCCTGCCTTGCGGATTTCCTCGTAGACCTCGGGCAGGGCATGCACCGCCATATGGCCGGACCAAGGCATCTTCTCGCGCGTGACCAGCATGCGGACTTCGGAATCGACCGCGCCGCCGCCCTCGATCAGATGCACGCTGTCGGCCCGGGCGTCGGGCGCGACCCAGCGGCACAACGCCTCCGGCCAGGCGACGGTGGCCGACAGGCCGACGCGGCGGCATTCGGGCGCCAGCGCCTGCAGCCGGGTGAGGCAGAGCGCCAGTTGATCGCCCCGCTTGTTGCCCGCCAGCGCATGCACCTCGTCCAGCACCACGCAGCGCAAATTGCGGAACATCCGGGGCGCATCGGCATAGCTCAACAAAAGGGTCAGCGACTCGGGCGTGGTCAGCAGGATGTTGGGCGGCGTCTCGCGCTGGCGTTTGCGGCGGTGCTGCGAGGTGTCGCCGGTGCGCGTGTCGGCGGTGACCGGCAGGCCCATCTCCTCGATCGGCATCTGCAGGTTTCGGTGGACGTCGACCGCCAACGCCTTCAGCGGTGAGATGTAAAGCGTGTGCAGGCCGCGCGCGCCGCCCTCGGCGATCTCGACCAGCGACGGCAGGAATCCGGCCAGCGTCTTGCCGCCGCCGGTCGGTGCGATCAGCAGTGTGGTCTTGCCGCGCGAGGCGGCGTCGAGCAGCGAAAGCTGATGCGGATGCGGCCGCCAGCCGCGCGATGCGAACCAATCGGCGAAGCGGTCCGGCAGGGTGCCGGGCAGATCGATGGCGAGTTGGCCGTCCGGACGGCTTTGGTCGCTGTTGGTTTTTTCGAGCGGGGCGTTCGCGCGCATGCGTTGTCTCGTAAGGTCCCTGTTGTCTTTGCCGCTTGATGCGCGCTTTGCTGGTTCGCCGGCCGGTCTTGCCACCGGCGAGCGGCTCAAGCATATAAGGACTCGATTGGAACGGAAAGGGAACAAATGCCCAGGGCGGAAAAATCTCGACCGGAAGCGTGGCTGCGGGTCACGCCGCAGGGTTTGTACTGCGCGGCGGGGGATTTCTACATCGATCCGCACCGGCCGGTAGACCGTGCGGTGATCACCCATGGCCATGCCGATCATGCGCGGGCCGGGCATAACGCAGTCCTGACCACCCCCGGCACGGCGGCGATCATGCGTTCCCGGTTCGGCGCGGGCGCGGCGAAAACCTATGACGAGGCAGGTTATGGCGAGACCCGGTCCTTCGGCGACGCGACGGTGCGGCTCGCGCCCGCGGGGCATATCCTCGGCAGCGCGCAGGTCGTGATCGAACACGCGGGCATGCGGGTGGTGATCTCCGGCGACTACAAGCGGCGGCGCGACCTGACCTGTGACGGTTTCGAGCCGGTCCTCTGCGACCTGTTCGTGACCGAGGCGACTTTCGCCTTGCCGGTGTTCCGCCATCCGCCCGACGGCGACGAAATCCAGAAGCTGTTGCAGTCGCTGGCGCGGAACCCCGACCGGGTGCATCTGGTCGGGGTCTATGCGCTCGGCAAGGCGCAGCGGGTGATCGCCCTGCTGCGGGAAGCGGGATACGACCGGCCGATCCACCTGCACGGCGCGTTGACGGAACTGTGCGATCTCTATGCCGCGCAAGGCGTGCCGCTCGGCTCGCTGCAGCCGGTCGGGCGCGAGAGCAAGAAGGGCTTCGCCGGCGAGATCGTGCTGTGCCCGCCCTCGTCCTTGCGGGACCGCTGGTCGCGCGGCTTCCCCAACCCGGTGACGGCGATGGCGTCGGGTTGGATGCGAGTGCGCCAGCGGGCGCGGCAGCGCAGCGTCGAGCTGCCGCTAATCCTGTCCGATCACGCGGATTGGGATGAACTGACCGCGACACTGCATGACGTGCAGGCGCCGCGGGTCTGGGTGACCCATGGCCGCGAGGACGCGCTGGTGCATTACGCGCGCTCGCACGGGATCGAGGCGGAAGCCCTGTCGCTGGTCGGCCGCGAGGAGGAAGACGCGTGAAAGCCTTCGCCGCCTTGCTGGACGGGTTGGTCTACACGCCGTCGCGCAACGGCAAGCTGCGGCTGCTTGCCGACTATTTCCGCACCACGCCGGACCCGGATCGCGGCTGGGCGCTCGCCGCGCTGACCGACGGCCTGACGCAGCGGCATGCAAAACCGGCGCTGGTGCGCGGACTGACCGAAGCGCGGGTCGACCCGGTGCTGTTCCGGCTGTCCTACGACTATGTCGGCGACTTGGCGGAGACCGTCTCGTTGATCTGGCCGGACGACGGGGCGGCGGCGGACACGCCGCTGCGCCTCGGGGATGTGGTGGCCGCGCTTCAGACCGCCGGCCGCTCCGAGGTGCCGGCGCTGCTCGCAGGCTGGCTGGATTCGCTCGACGCCGATGGGCGCTTCGCCCTGCTGAAGCTGATCATGGGCGGGCTGCGCGTCGGCGTGTCGGCCCGGCTCGCGAAGACCGCGCTGACCCGGCTCGGCGGCGCGCCGCTGGCCGACGCGGTGTCGCTGGAGGAGATCGAGGAAATCTGGTTCGGGCTCGAACCTCCCTATGTTCCGTTGTTCGCCTGGCTGGAAGGGCGCGCCGGGCCGCCGCCGGTCGACCGCCGCATCGCCTTCCGGCCGCTGATGCTGGCCAACCCGCTGGAAGATGGCGCGCTGGAGACGCTCGACCCGGACGATTTCCGGGCCGAGTGGAAATGGGACGGTATCCGCGTGCAACTCGTCGCGGGCGGGGGTGAACGGCGGGTCTATTCCCGCACCGGCGACGACATCAGCGCGGCCTTTCCCGATATCGTCGAGGCGATGGACTTCGATGCGGTGGTCGACGGCGAACTCCTGGTATTGCGGGACGGCGATGTCGCGCCCTTCAACCACCTGCAGCAGCGGCTGAACCGGAAACGCGTGACCAAGCAGATGCTGGCTGACCATCCGGCGCATGTACGGCTCTACGACATGCTGTTCGATGGCGACGAGGACTTGCGTGGTCTGCCCTTCGACGATCGGCGCATTCGGCTGGATGATTGGATGCGGCGCGACTCTCCAAGCCGGATGGACCTATCGCCGCTGGTGTCGTTTGCAGGGTGGGACGACTTGTCGGTGCTGCGGGACGACGCCCGCGCCAACGGGATCGAAGGCCTGATGCTGAAACGCGGCGACAGCCCCTATACCGCGGGCCGCCCGAAGGGACCGTGGTTCAAATGGAAGCGCGACCCGATGCTGGCCGATTGCGTCGTGATGTACGCGCAGCGGGGGCATGGGCGACGGTCGTCCTTCTATTCGGATTTCACCTTCGGTTGCTGGCGGCCCGGCGGCGACGGCAAGCCCGAGCTGGTGCCGGTCGGCAAGGCGTATTTCGGCTTCACCGATGCGGAGCTGGCGGAACTGGATAAATGGGTGCGCGGCCACAGCACCGAGCGCTACGGCCCGGTCCGCGCGGTCGAACCCGGCCTGGTGCTGGAAATCGCCTTCGACTCGGTGCACCGATCCGCGCGGCACAAATCGAAACTTGCCATGCGTTTCCCGCGCGTCCACCGGATTCGCTGGGACAAGCCGCATCATGAGGCCGACCGGCTGGAGACGTTGGAAAGTCTGATTGCGGAGTAATGGTGGTTCGGTGAATGGTGCATTGCGTCTTGGCGGCGTCGCCCGTATCTTCCTGCCGACTCCTAACCCGAGGAGGAAACGAGATGAAAAAATTCATAAAGCTTGGGATCGTTGTCGCATTGGCCGGGGTGCTCGCCGCCTGCTCGCCGGAGGTCGGCAGCAAGGAATGGTGCGCGGACATGAAGAAGAAGGCGAAGGCCGACTGGAGCGCCAACGAAGCCGCGGATTTTGCGAAGCACTGCATCCTGTAGGCTGGTTTCACCGCTGACGTAGGAGTGCCGGAACGGCAATGAGCGATCTCGACCACATCCGCAATTTCTCGATCATTGCGCATATCGACCACGGCAAGTCCACGCTGGCCGACCGGCTCATCCAGGTCTGCGGCGGGCTGACCGACCGGGAGATGCAGGAACAGGTGCTCGATTCCATGGAACTCGAGCGCGAGCGCGGCATCACGATCAAGGCGCAGACCGTCCGGCTGAACTACACCGCCAAGGACGGCGAGACCTATCAGCTTAACCTGATGGACACGCCGGGCCATGTGGACTTCACCTACGAGGTGAGCCGGTCGCTGTCGGCCTGCGAGGGATCGCTGCTCGTGGTCGACGCCTCGCAAGGGGTCGAGGCGCAGACGCTCGCCAATACCTATCTCGCGATCGACAACGATCACGAGATCATCCCGGTGCTCAACAAGGTCGACCTGCCGTCCGCGGAGCCGGACCGCATCCGCCAGCAGATCGAGGACGTGGTCGGCATCGACGCGACCGACGCGCTGGAGATTTCCGCCAAGACCGGTCAAGGGGTCGAGGACGTGCTGGAGGCGCTGGTCACCCGGCTGCCGCCGCCCACGGGTGACCGCGATGCGCCGTTGCGGGCGCTGCTGGTCGACAGTTGGTACGACGCCTATCTCGGCGTGGTCACGCTGGTCCGCGTGGTCGACGGCGAGATCACCAAGGGCATGAAGATCGAAATGATGTCGACCGGCGCGGTGCATGACGTGGACCGGGTCGGCGTCTTCACGCCGAAACGCGAGATGACCGACAGCCTGGGGCCGGGCGAGATCGGCTTCATCACCGCCAGTATCAAGTCGGTGTCGGACTGCCGGGTCGGCGACACGTTGACCGGCGTGAAGTTGAAGGCGGCGGAAGCGCTGCCCGGGTTCCAGCCGACGGTGCCGGTGGTGTTCTGCGGCTTGTTCCCGGTCGACAACGCGGATTACGAGGATCTGCGCGAGAGCCTGTCGAAACTCGCGCTCAACGATTCGTCGTTGCATTACGAGCCGGAAAGCTCGGCGGCGCTGGGTTTCGGCTTCCGCTGCGGTTGCCTTGGCCTGCTGCATCTGGAGATCGTGCAGGAGCGGCTGAGCCGGGAATTCGATCTCGACCTGATCACCACCGCGCCGTCGGTCGTCTACCGTATCCACATGACCGACGGGACGGAGATCGACCTGCATAACCCGGCGGATTACCCGGATGTGGTGAAGATCGACACGGTCGAGGAGCCCTGGATCCGGGCGACCATCATGGTGCCGGACGAATATCTCGGCGCGGTGCTGAGCCTGTGCACCGAACGGCGCGGCGTGCAGCACGAATTGACCTATGTCGGCGCGCGGGCGATGGCGATCTACGACCTGCCGCTGAACGAGGTGGTGTTCGACTTCTACGACCGGCTGAAGTCGATCAGCCGCGGTTACGCCAGTTTCGACTACGAGCTGACGGGCTATCAGGAAGGTGACCTGGTGAAGGTCTCGATCCTGGTGAACGGCGAGCCGGTGGATGCGCTGTCGATGATCGTGCACCGCGCCAACGCGGAACCGCGCGGCCGGCAGATTTGCGAACGCTTGAAGGACCTGATCCCGCGCCAACTGTTCAAGGTGCCGATCCAGGCGGCCATCGGCGGCAAGGTGATCGCCCGCGAGACGATCGGCGCGATGCGCAAGGACGTGACGGCGAAATGCTACGGCGGCGACGTGACGCGGAAGCGCAAGCTGCTGGAGAAGCAGAAGGCGGGCAAGAAGAAGATGCGCCAGTTCGGCAAGGTGGAAATCCCGCAATCCGCCTTCATCGACGCGCTCAAGATGAAGGACGCCTAGCCGGGCGGCCGGATCAGGCGCCGCCCGCCCGCAACCCGTGCAGGATCTCGGTGTAGTCGGGCTCGGTGTCCGGGTTCAGCACGCCGTGGCGGATCAAAAAGTCGATCACCACCAGATTGCAGTTAAACTTGAACTCGGCGCTGTCGCGGACGATCCCGGCGACTTTCCCGATCGGCCAGAGATGGAAGGCCTCGACCTCGCCGTCGACCGGCGTGGGTGTGAAATCTTGCGGCACTTCCAGGTCGTAGCAGAACATCTGGTCGGGTTTGCAGCCCTGGGGCGGCTGGTGCGTGTAGGTGATCATCCCGACCGGCAGTGCGGTCCGGGCGACGTCTTCCGGCACGCCGGCTTCCTCGCCGCATTCCTTGATCATGTTGTCGTGCAGGCTGATGCCGATCGGCTGGCCGCCCGCCACCATATTGTCGAGTTCGCCGGGAAAGGTCGCCTTGTCGCGGGCGCGCCGGGCGACCCACATATGCAGGCCGTCGGCCTTCCGGACATAGCCGTTGAGGTGCACGCCGAAGGCGCGGATGCCGAAGTAGGGCGCCGCCGCGCGCTCCAATTGCATCGACGGCGGCGTGTGCCAGTCCGGCTTGACCGGATAGAACTCGCCGCGCCATCCGGTGAAGACTCCTTCGTCCGCCAGCGTGCGGATCGGGCCGGCGACGGCGTCGGACCGCGTCTCGAAATCGTCCAGCCGCGGATCGAGCCGGACGGCGTCGTCGGCGACTTGGAACACGTCGGGCCAACGGCGCAGCGTCTCGGCGAAGTCGTGCCGGATATACCCGGCCTGGCCGTTACCGACGACGAATGGCCGGAAGGCGCTCGCATCGAAGTTGTTGATGCCGCGGATATGATCGAGGAATGCCATGACGGCGTCTGGATAGCCGCCGCGCGCGCTTCGATCAAGCGCTGTCCGCGGTACGGTCCACAGGCATCGTGGCGTCGTGTATTACCAGAACCCGGTCGACCAGATAGATTTCCCGCAGGCAGCGGCCGATATAGTCGGCCAGCGCTTGCTCCATGCCCTGTATGCGGATGTCGATGGCGAGCTCCGGTCCATTGACGGTCGACTGCCAGTAGGTCGGGACGAGGCCACGCTTGGCGAACAGCTCCAGGACGCGCGGCATCACGCCGGGCGACGGCTGCGCGGTGACGGAAAACGCCGCGACCGGTCCGGGACGGGCCGATGCGCTACGGGAATTACAGGTGGAAGTGGACATGAGACACACCATTGTTGGAGAAGCCATTGCTGCACGGAAAACGGACCCGGTCCCTAATAAGGGCCGGGACGCTAATTCGTGCGCACAGGCTGGTCCAACGGTGTGTCGACATGGCGGAACCATATCATCGGCCGCATTTCCCGGCAATCGGCCAATGGCGGTAGCCGATACATGGCGATATCCGACATAAAGCGAGGCGCCGTCACCGGCGCCTCGTCAGAGTGGTGTCTTCTGGATGGGGTCCTTAACCGCCTGCCGGGGCGGGAATCCACCCGAAGACATAGGCAAGGATCAACGCGATCGCCAGGATTCCGACGATGCCCGCTGTCCAGATAACGCTTTGTTTTGTCTGCTCAGTCATAGTCGTCTCCTTTTCCTTGCCGTGCGGCGCAAGGCCTTGGATCGGCCGCACGACGGAGACGCATCGTCGACGAAACGTCGTTCAACCGCCGAAAACCCCGTAAGCCGGCAGCATTCCGGACAGTCGTATTAAGGGTGGTATCAGGGAACGCCGAAATCAAGCGTCATTTGCATCAATAGCCGCTGCCGCCGCCGAGCAGACTGGCGAGGCCGACGGCGGCCAGCGCCGGGATCAAGGCCACCGCGGCGAGCAGGATCGGCCGAACCGCTTGGTTTATGCCGCGTTGGGTCCTGGGCATGCGCGACAAGGCGAGATCGGCGAAGAAGATCGGCAGCAGCATCGCGAGCGCCGGTTTCGGTGCATTGGTGAAGACGGCGACGATGCCTGTCAGGGCGACGAAGGTCAGCCCGCCGCCGAGCACGGCGGAGCCCGCGACGGGGAATCGAGCGACCGGCCAGTTCCAGGCCAGGAAACCGGCCGTGGCCGCCGCCAGCGCGCCGGCGAGCTGTCCCAGCGAGGCCGATGCGCCGAAGATCGATACGAGCGCCAACGCAATGCAGGCGATCATCAGTTTGACGCCCGAGTCGGTGGCCGGCGGCCCGGACGCGAAGAAGCGGGTCAGGGCAAAGCCGCCGGCAAGGGCGACCGCCGCGAGCGTTGCGATATCGATCCAGTCCAGCCCGATGATGCGCGGCCAGCCCAGCCAGGTCAGCGCGGCGGCGGGCGAAAGGGCGGCGATCAGGCGGGTCACCGGCGGCGCGTCGCGGGACAGGTCGAGCGCAAGGCCCAAGGCGGTCGCAATCGCGGCGATCGCGAACAGTTTTTCGCCGGAGGATTGCGGCCACCGCACCGGCGCGCCGAGGATCAGGATAAAACCGACCAGAAAGCCGATGCCGATGCCACCCGCCGCGATCAGGGGGCCGCGGGCTGATCCGCCGGCCAACCGCAACACGCCCGCGCCGAGCGCCGCCGCGGCGAAAGGGGCAATCCCAGACTGCAGGAACAGGTCATCCATCGCCCGCATCGTCGCCGATCCATCGGCCCGAGTCCATGTCGGGGCCGCCGAATCCCGCTTCCGCTGTAACCGGTTACCGCGCGATGACCAGCAACAGCACGATCGACAGGGTGATCAGCGATGCGCCGGTCGTGAGGAAGACCGATGTCGTGGTGGTGGCGGTGCCCACGTCGTAGCGGGCGGCGAGCAGGTAGGCATTCGCGCCGACCGGCGTCGCGGCCAGGATCACCGCGACCTGCTTGTGCAAGGGATCGACGGTGAAAACATGGGTGGCGAGCAGCCAGACCAGCAATGGGTGCACCGCCAGCTTCAGCGTCGCCACCAAGGACGATTCCAGCACGTTGCCGGCGATACGATATTGCGGCAGCGCGGCCCCCATCGCGAACAGGGCGCAGGGCGCCGCCGCCGTGCCGAGCAGGCGCGAGATATCGTCGACCGGCTTCGGCAGCGGCCAGGACAGCGCGGCGACAATCAGTCCCGCCATCAATCCCACGATGATCGGATTTGTCGCGAAGGCCTTGAACAGGTTGACCGGCAGCTTCTTGAGCCCCGCCCGGCTGCCTTGCGCGAGTTCGACGATCACCGTGCCGCTGGTGATCAGCACCGCGCTGTGGAAGGCGATGATCAGGAACAGCGGCAGCGTCGCTGCGTCGCCGAAGGCGGTCAGCACCAACGGCACGCCGATCAGCACCGTATTGCCGTAGCCGGCGGTGAGCCCGACGATGCCTTGGCCGTCGAGCGCGCGCTTCCGGACGACCCGCCCGACGGCCATGCCGAGGACCGCGACGACGCCGGCGCCGAGGTAGAAGGACAGCAGATGGCCCCAGGGCAAAACCGGCGGCAATTCCGTGGTCGCCAGGCTCCGAAACAGCATGACGGGGATGGCGAAATTGAACACAAAGGTCGTAAGACCGGCGCAGGCGGTCTCGGTGAAGAATCCCAGCCGCGCCGCGCCATAGCCGATCAGCATGACGCCGAAGACGGGCAAGATGATATCGAGGATAACCTGCAAGCTATTGTAATTCCGAAATTTTATCTGGATGACCGAAGCCCGGGACCGGGCCAGCGGGATATCCCTTATGCACTAACACAAATTGCGGGGGTATGGCTGCCCAAAAGTACGATGCCGATAGATCGGATTATGGGTCATCCTGTTTCATGCTTGACCGCCAGCGGACACGATCTACAGTGATCGAACAGGAGGAAAGCATGGCGACAGAGGTATCCGGTGTTTAATCTTTGGATTTATCAGCGCCGCCCGGCGTGTTCAGCGCGGATGCAGCACAGCGGCTCCTCCGCCTTTACGCCGATCGAGCAGCGTGAAGAAGCGGTCGCCGAACTCCTGGCCGAATGGATCGCCGTGAACGCTGAACAGCCGGTCCAGCGGGAGGACAATGTCCTGCCGTTCAACGCGCCGCGCGATGCGTCCAACCGCGCGGGCCGCAAACCCCGTGGACGTCCGAAGGGGCGCTAACCGCCCGACCCGGTCAGCGGGTTTCCCGATCTCATTGAAATTCCCGGCGGTCGCCTGCCTATGCAGGTGGGCTGACGACGATATCGAAGGTGCCTGAGCGGCTTTCCGCTTCGATCTCCGGAGATGGCCTGAAGGACACGATCAAGGAAGCCCGTGCCGCGGCGTCGCCGACGCCGTTCAGGATGCCGTCGCTATCGTTTCCTTCGCCGTCCGCGAAGTACATCTGTGTCGTCAGGGCCGGCTTGCCCTGAACCAGCACCTTGAAATGGATATGCGGCGGCCGGCGGAAGAAGATCGATCCGTAGCCTGCGGGCCGCAGGGTCCGGAACCGGTAGCGGCCTGCCGCGTCGGTCACCACCGCGCCGAAGCCCTGGAACGTGGGGTCGTTGCCGTCGCGGGGGTGGTTGTAGATGCCCTCGGCGTTGGCCTGCCAAATCTGCACCTCGGCATCGGGGACGGGATTGCCGTCGACCGTCAACACCCGGCCTTTCACGTAAATCGTGTCTCCCTCCGGACGTCCCGGGCGGCCGCGTACGGTTAATAGGTCGGCGTCCCGGTCGGCCGGAAGCGCCGCGCCGGTGGGGTAGAACGGGCCTTCGGTCTGATGCGGGGTTGCGACCGGCTGCGCGGCGGTGATCGCGGTGCCCGGCAGCAAGAGCGTGCCGGCGGCGCCGGCGAGCGTCCAGCGGCGGCTGACGGGGCGGCGTATGGAGCGATGCGTCATCCGACTTTCCTTTTGACAGGACATGCTTAGGTTTCATAAGGATCGGGTGCTTGGGCGTCTGCTTCAAGAACCAACAATCCGGGCCGCGCACACAAGCGTGTGAAGGCATGCCGGGATCAAGGAGATTAAAGATGTCGGAATCCGCGACCGCGGTAGACGAAACGCTGCCGTTGGATAACTTGCTCCCGTTGTGCCACGAGGCGTTGGCCGCCGCGGATTCGCTGCTGGGCCGCGCGCAGCGGGCGATGACGGGACGCGTCGCGCCCGACGGCCGGGTCGACGGCGCGCTGTTGGAGCAGGACCAGTTCGTCGCGCATGGCTATGCCTGGCTATCGACCTATGTCGAGGCGCTGCGTCAGATGCTCGACTGGGGGTTGCGGACCGAAAAGGCCGGAAAGTTCGGCGAGCGCGAGGCGCTGATGCTGCAGGCCGCCTTCGGCGAGTACTCCCGGCAGATCATCGGCGGCATTTCGATGAGCCAAGGCGAGGTGTTCCGGCTCGTCGATCTGAATGTGCCCGCCGACGCCATTGCGTCCTTCCTGACCAACGCGGTCGGGCGGCTGGCGCAATCCGGCAATACGCCGGCGGTTCGTCACCGGCTCTGCCAACTGATTGCCGAGGAAGGCTTCGCCGACCCTTGCCTCGACGACGAAACGCTGGGGCTGATGCAGGATCAGTTCAGCCGTTTCGCCGACGAGAAGATCGCGCCGGATTGCCACGAATGGCACGTCCAGGACGAGTTGATCCCGCTGCCGTTGGTCGAGGAACTGTCCGAACTGGGGGTGTTCGGCCTGACGGTGCCCGAGGAATACGGCGGGCTCGGTCTCGGCAAGATGGCGATGTGCGTGGTGACCGAGGAGTTGAGCCGCGGCTATATCGGCGTCGGGTCGCTCGGCACACGCTCCGAGATCGCAGCCGAATTGATCAAGCTCGGCGGGACCGAGGCGCAGAAACAGAAATGGCTGCCGCGCATCGCCTCCGGTGAGATTTTGCCGACGGCGGTGTTCACCGAACCGAACACCGGGTCGGACCTGGGCAGCCTGCGGACCCGGGCCGAGCGCGACGGCGATGTCTACCGCATCCACGGCAACAAGACCTGGATCACCCATGGCGCGCGCAGCGACCTGATGACCCTGCTGGCCCGCAGCAACCCGGACGAGCCGGGGTATCGCGGCCTGTCGATGTTCCTGGCCGAGAAGCCGCGGGGCACCGATGCCGATCCCTTCCCGGCCGAGGGCATGTCCGGCGGCGAAATCCGCGTCCTCGGCTATCGCGGCATGAAGGAATACGAGATCGGTTTCGACGGATTCGAGGTCGCGGCGGAGAACCTGCTGGGCGAGGCCGAGGGCGATGGGTTCAAGCAGCTCATGGCGACCTTCGAATCCGCGCGTATCCAGACCGCCGCCCGGGCGGTGGGGGTCGCGCAGAACGCGCTCGAACTGGCGCTGACCTATGCCAAGGAGCGCATCCAGTTCCGCAAGCCGCTCGCCGAGTTCCCGCGGATTTCCGGCAAGATCGCCTGGATGGCGGTGGAGACGATGATCTCGCGCCAGCTCAGCTATTTCGCCGCCCGGCAGAAGGATTCGGACCGGCGCTGCGACGTGGAGGCGGGGATGGCCAAGCTGCTCGCCGCCCGCACCGCCTGGTCGAATGCGGATAACGCGGTGCAGATCCACGGCGGCAACGGCTATGCCGAGGAATACCCGATTTCCCGCGTCCTTTGCGATGCGCGGATTCTGAACATCTTCGAAGGCACGGCGGAGATTCAGGCGAACGTCATCGTCCGGGGATTGTTGGGCAACCGGAATTAGGACGCATGGCCATGGAATTCTTGAACGGCGATTTGTTCGCGGCCTATCTCGTCGCGACCGTCGCGTTGATCCTCATGCCGGGGCCGATCGTGACCCTGGTGATCGCCAACAGCTTGGCCCATGGGCCGCGCACCGGCCTCGCCACGGTCGCGGGGTCGAGCTTCGGCAACGCGCTGTTGGTGGTCGCGGGCGCGCTGGGTCTATCCACCATGCTGACCTTGGTCGCGGATATCTTCGAGTGGGTACGCTGGGCCGGCGTCGCCTATCTCGTCTATCTCGGCGTGCGGCATTGGCGTGCGGCCCTGCAATCGGCGGCGGACCCGCAATCCCTGCCCGCACCGCGGGCGCGCGGCGTTTTCCTGCAAGGACTGGTCGTCGCCATCACCAATCCCAAGACGATCCTGTTCTATATCGCCTTCTTCCCGCAGTTCCTGGATACGGCCTTGCCGGTCGGACCGCAGCTCGTCGCGATGAGTCTTGCTTTCGTCGCGATCGCCATCGTCATCGACAGCGGTTATGCGCTGTTGGCGGGGCGGTTGCGCGGGCGCTTGTTGGACGCGCGCCGGACGCGGGTCCGCAACGGCATCACCGGCACGTTGCTGATCGGGACCGGCCTGGGCCTGGCGCTGGCGCGGCGCAACCCTTAGCGGCGCATTCCTTGTGGCGCGTTGACCCTGTGCAGCGGCGACAAAAGGCTCTATATCCATATCTATGACCGGATTCATCGTAGTTCTTCTCGTGGTCGCGATGATCGCCACGCTCGGTGTGCTTTTCGTCGGCGTCTTCAGCATGGCGCGCGGCGGTGAGTTCAATCGCCGCAATTCGAACAAACTGATGCGCGCCCGGATCGTCTGCCAGGCGGTGGCGCTGTTGCTGTTCGCCATCCTGATGGTCGTGCTGGGCAAGACCTGATGGTCCAGCTTACGCGGATCTATACCGGCGGCGGCGATACGGGCGAGACATCCCTGGGCGACGGCAGCCGCGTCGCGAAACACGACCTGCGCGTTGCCGCCTACGGCACGGTCGACGAAGCGAATGCCGTGCTCGGCATCGCGCGCGCGGAAATTGCGCGGACCGATCCCTCCGATGCCTTGCAGCGCGCGGACGCCATCCTGTCGCGGGTGCAGAACGATCTGTTCGACGTGGGCGCCGACCTCTGCACGCCTGAAGAAGGCCGCAAGGGCGAGGGCGCCTTGCGGATCACCGCCGAGCAGGCGGCGCGGCTGGAAACCGAAATCGACGCTATCAACGAGCGGCTCGATGCCCTGACCAGCTTCATCCTGCCGGGCGGCACCATCGTGGCGGCGCATCTGCATCATGCCCGTACGGTCGCGCGGCGGGCGGAGCGCCTGGTGACGAAGCTGAGCGCCGACGAGAGCGTCAACCCGGCGGCAATCGTCTATCTGAACCGGCTGTCGGACCTGTTGTTCGTCATGGCGCGGGACGCCAACAACGGCGGCGCGGACGATGTCCTCTGGGTACCCGGCGCGAACCGCTAAGCCCGTGATCCCGCGGTGATCTTCGAACTTCTCGAATATCTCACCACATCCTGCCCGAAATACGCGCGCAAGTTGGGCTATCTGAAGGAAGCGATCGCCATCGGCGCGCGGCAGAAACGACTGGCGGGTGCCTGGACGCCGCATCTGGAGCAATCACAGGCGGTTATCCGCGCCGCGATCGACCGGTGCCACCGGCGCAATTCGGCGCTGATCTTGGGGTCGGGGCTCCTTCTCGACATTCCTCTGGCCGATCTGTCGCGGGAGTTCGAGCATGTGGTGCTGGTCGACGTGGTCCATTTGCGCGCGGCCCGGCGGAAGACCGCCGAATTCGCCAACGTGACCCTGCTGGAAGAGGACGTGACCGGCATGGCGGCCGATTTCGACTTCCGTGTGTCGTCCGGCTGGCAGGGCGACCCGGTGCCCGAACCGCAGGTCTTCTTGGACCGGCCCGAGGTGGATCTCGTCGTTTCGGCGAATCTCCTGGGGCAATTGTCGATCTTCCCCGCTGCTGCACTGCAGCGCCGGACTCGGTTGGACGGCGATCCACTCGAGGACTTCTGCCGCGCGATGATCGAGGCCCATCTGGCCTATCTGCGGCGGTTCGACGCGGTCGTCTGCCTGATCACCGAGAGGGAGCGTGCGGCCCTCGATAAGGACGGCGTGGTGGTGCAGCGCTATGACGCGCTCTACGGGGCGGAATTGCCCGATGGGGGCACCCAGTGGGACTGGGATCTGGCGCCGCTCGGGGAGGTCAGCCGGACCCATGCCTTGCGGAACCGGGTGGTCGGTTTCTCCGACTTCGACGCCCGGTAGGACCCGGTTTGACCTGACGGACGCTTACGCCTATGTTTCCGCGCGAAAGCGAGCTTTTGTGCGCTGCGATGTTGCACTGCAGCGTGCCGGGGCCGCTCTCAGGTCAATCTAAATCCAGGTTCAATCCAGTTCCAAAAAGCCTAGGGGAGAAGTGAGCGCGATGAAGGTTCTCGTCCCCGTCAAACGCGTTATCGACTACAACGTGAAAATCCGCGTCAAGGCGGATCAGACCGGCGTGGAAACCGCCAACGTTAAGATGTCGATGAACCCGTTCGACGAAATTTCCGTCGAGGAAGCCGTCCGTATGAAGGAAGCGGGCACCGCAAGCGAAGTGATCGCCGTATCGATCGGGTCGCAACAGTCCCAGGAGACGATCCGCACGGCCTTGGCCATGGGCGCCGACCGCGGCATCCTGGTGCAGACCGATGAAGAGGTCGAACCCCTGGCGGTCGCCAAGATCCTCAAGGTCCTGGTCGAGCGCGAAAGCCCCGATCTGGTGATCGCGGGCAAGCAGGCGATCGACGACGATTCGAACCAAACCGGTCAGATGCTGGCCGCCCTGCTGGGGTGGAGCCAGGCGACCTTCGCTTCCGAGATCGAACTCGGCGACGGCGGCGCGCAGGTCACGCGTGAAATCGACGGCGGACTGGAAACCATCAAGATTTCGCTGCCGGCGGTCGTCACCGTCGATCTCCGCCTCAACGAGCCGCGCTATGCCTCGTTGCCGAACATCATGAAGGCGAAGAAGAAGCCGATCGATACGTTGACTCCGGACGAGGTGGGCGTCGATGTTAGCCCCCGGTTGGCGACGCTCAAGGTCGTCGACCCGCCCAAGCGTGAAGCGGGCGTGAAGGTCGAGACGGTCGCCGAACTGGTCGATAAATTGAAGAACGAAGCGAAGGTGATCGGAACATGACGAGTCTGGTCGTTGCCGAACACGATAATTCGGAACTGAAGGGCGCGACGCTCAACACCGTCGCCGCCGCCAAAGCCATCTCCGGCGATGTCCATGTCCTGGTCGCGGGCGAGAACTGCGACGGCGTGGCCGAAGCCGCGGCGAAGGTCGACGGCGTCGCCAAGGTGCTGGTCGCGCAGAGCGGCGAATACGCCAACGCGATCGCCGAAAACCTGGCTCCGCTGGTGGTGAAGCTGGCGGGCGATTACTCGCATGTGTTGGCGCCGGCGGATACTTTCGGCAAGAACTTGATGCCGCGCGTCGCGGCCATGCTCGACGTGCAGCAGATTTCCGACATCACCGCCGTCGAGTCCGACGACACCTTCGAACGGCCGATCTACGCGGGCAATGCCATCGCGACGGTCCAGTCGTCGGACGCGGTCAAGGCCATCACCGTGCGCACCACCGGGTTCGACGCCGTGGCGGCCGAAGGCGGTTCCGGCGCGGTCGAGGCGGTCGATGCCGCCGGTGACGCGGGTCTTACCAGCTATGTCGGCTCCGAAATCTCCAAGTCCGAGCGTCCCGAGCTGACGGCGGCGCGCGTGGTGATTTCCGGCGGCCGCGGCATGCAGAACGGCGAGAATTTCGCCATGCTCGAAAAGGTCGCCGACAAGATCGGCGCGGCGGTCGGGGCATCGCGGGCAGCGGTCGATGCCGGCTTCGTGCCGAACGACTACCAAGTTGGCCAAACCGGCAAGATCGTAGCGCCGGAACTATATATCGCGGTCGGTATTTCGGGTGCCATCCAGCATCTGGCCGGCATGAAGGACAGCAAAGTCATCGTCGCGATAAACAAGGATGAGGAAGCGCCCATCTTCCAGGTCGCGGATTACGGTATCGTGGGGGACCTCTTCACGATCGTGCCCGAACTGGAAGAGGAACTCGATAAAGTGCTGTAGGCGGCTCGCCGTTAAAGCACGTTGGGAGTAGGGCTATGATTAAGACCATCGGCGTGATCGGCGCCGGGCAGATGGGCAATGGCATTGCCCATGTCTGCGCTGCATCCGGATTCGACGTGAAGCTCGTCGACCTGTCGCAGGACCAGCTCGACGCGGCGCTCGCGACCATCAACAAGAACATGGACCGCCAGGTCAAACGCTCGCTGTTGAGCGAGGAGGACAAGGCGGCGGCGCTCGGCCGGATCGAGACCGGCGTCGACTACGCGTTGTTCGGCGGCTGCGACTTCGTCATCGAGGCGGCGACCGAGAACGAAGAGATCAAGCGCGCAGTGTTCCAGCAGCTTATCCCGCATCTCAAGGATGACGCGCTGCTGGCCAGCAACACGTCCTCGATCTCGATCACGCGGCTCGCCGCGTCGACGGACCGGCCGGAACGGTTCATCGGCATGCATTTCATGCTGCCGGTGCCGGTGATGAAGCTGGTCGAGCTGATCCGCGGTCTGGCGACCGACGAGGAAACCTTCCAGGCGATCAAGACGCTGGCCGAGACCCTCGGCAAGGACGTGGCGGTGGCCGAGGACTTCCCGGCCTTCATCGTCAACCGCATCCTGCTGCCGATGATCAACGAGGCGGTATACACGCTGTACGAAGGCGTCGGCGGCGTCGAGGCGATCGACAAGGCGATGCGGCTCGGCGCGAACCATCCGATGGGGCCGCTCGAACTGGCCGACTTCATCGGCCTCGACACCTGCCTGTCGATCATGCAGGTGCTGTATGACGGGTTGGCGGATTCGAAATACCGGCCCTGCCCGTTGCTGGTGAAATATGTCGAGGCGGGTTGGCTCGGCCGCAAAGCGGGCCGCGGCTTCTACGACTACGGTGGGGAAACGCCGGTCCCGACGCGCTAGTTTATTGTTCGGGAGTAGGCTCGATTGCCCAAAGCTCTGTCGGACCAAGTTCGGTTTTTCTAGAGACCGATAGAAATTGGATATCGCTGCATCGGCATGTGAAATATCCATCTTCGTCGAGAAGCTCATATTTCACCTGCTCCCAACCGCGGTCGGAAATATCTTCGATGAAGAATTCGCCGAACTGAAGTGGGCCGACGGCGTCTTTTGACAGACTTAGGTTTTTGACGCCGCGCAATGACATCTTGATAATGAGGTCAAAACCATACTCGGCGATGATGCCGATAGTAGCCAGCCCGTCGTCCGAATTTCTGGATCCGGATTGATAGAAGAATGAAATGATCTTCCCGAACTTGGTGCTGTCAAGCGCGCCCGCTATGGCTACGATATCTTTTCCCCAATTCATTCGTTTGCCCCGCACTGTATTAAGTGAGTCTTCGCAATCGTAACGCCGCCTGGGTTTTGGCCTATCTACTCTGTGTCGGAACCTCCTTTGATCACGATCCAAACGACGGCGATCAGGATACCGACCACAAAGACAATCATGGTCTCGAAAAACACATCTGCTGTCAGGGATTCCCAAAATGAAGCTGAACCTTTTACGTATTCGCCGTGCCAGTGAACCCACAAGATGCGGGTAAACACGAGCAGGAAGACCACGATGAGGAGAAGAATGGCCCAAAAGGGGCGTAGGTATTTTTCGCGAACGGACATCTCGTATGCCGTCTGAGGTCGGTAACGGGAAAGGCTCTTAGGATAGTAATTTCTGTCTTATTTATAAACCTTAGGTTAATTTCTGCATTGAAATTTGGCTATGTCTTGGCGTTTAGATGTCGACGGACTTATGGGCCATCCTGCATGTAATAGCGAATCAGCGCTTTCGCGTCCTTGTCGTCCCATTCGGCGATGCCGGTGAGGGAACCGCGGATGTTGCCCCGGCGGTCGATCAGGAAACTCGCCGGCATGCCCTTCACGCCGAGGGCGCGGGCCAGTTCCATGCGTTTGTCGACATAGAGGCCGAGCTTTTCGAGGCCGAGTTTCTTGCGGAGGAAGGGCTCGGCCGTCTTCACGCCGCCGCGGTCGATGCTGACCGCGACGACGGCGAAGTCCTTGCCGCCCATATCGGCCTGCAGCCGGTCGAGCGAGGGCAGTTCGCGGACGCAGGGCGCGCACCATGTCGCCCAGAAATTCACCAGGATGACCCGGCCCTTGAAATCGGCCAATGATTGCGGCTTTGCCGCGCCGTCCAAGAAGCCCGTTTCCGGCACTGGTTTGGGCGTATCGTTGGGAGTAAATTGCTCCATCCAGCCGTTGAGCGGCGGTCCGGCGAGCGCCGGGGCGGACGCCACCGCGGCGAACAGAATGATGGCCAAGAGAAGTTTTGACATGAATTCAACGGGTTTCATCGTGCCTACGATAAATGGTGCGCCATGAGCAGCAACAGCATGTGGGGCGGGCGCTACGCGTCGGGCCCTTCGGCCATCATGGAACAAATCAACGCCTCCATCGGTTTCGACCGGCGGCTCTTCGCCCAGGACATCGCGGGGTCCAAGGCGCATTGCCGGATGCTGGCCGATCAGGGCCTGATCAGCGCCGAGGATGGCGCCGCGATTCAGGACGGACTCGATCGAATTCTCAAAGAGATCGAGGCCGGTACGTTTGAATTTAAGACGGCGCTGGAAGATATCCACCTGAATATTGAGGCCCGTCTCGCAGAATTGATCGGCGATGCCGCCGGCCGGTTGCATACCGCGCGCAGCCGCAACGATCAGGTTGCGACCGACTTCCGGCTTTGGGTGCGCGATGCCATCGACGGGCTGGACGAACAGCTCCAGGCGCTGCAGGCGGCCCTGATCGAAAAGGCCGAGGCGCATGCGGATACCGTCATGCCGGGCTTCACGCATCTGCAGCCGGCGCAACCCGTCACCTTCGGTCATCACCTGCTGGCCTATGTGGCGATGGTCGGCCGCGACCGCGGGCGGCTGCGGGATTGCCGTGCGCGGGTCAACGAAAGCCCGTTGGGCGCTGCGGCGCTGGCCGGCACGTCCTTCGACATCGACCGGCATGCGACGGCCAAGGCGCTCGGTTTCGACGCGCCGATGGAGAATTCCATGGACGCGGTGTCGGCGCGCGATTTCACGCTGGAATTCCTGGCGGCCCTGTCGATCGCGGCGGTCCATATCTCGCGCCTGGCCGAGGAGATCGTGTTGTGGTGCACGCCGCAATACGGCTTCATCCGGTTGTCGGACGCCTATACCACCGGCTCGTCGATCATGCCGCAGAAGCGCAATCCGGACGCGGCGGAACTGGCGCGCGCCAAGGCAGGCCGCATCGTCGGCGCGATGACCGGGCTGATGATCGTGATGAAGGGCCTGCCGCTGGCCTACGGCAAGGACATGCAGGAAGATAAGGAGCCGGCCTTCGACGCCGCGGAAAGCCTGTCGCTCGCCATCGCCGCGATGGCCGGGATGGTCGGCGACATGGAGGCCGACCCGGACGCGATGGAACGCGCGCTGGTGGACGGTTTCCCGACGGCGACCGATCTGGCCGATTGGCTGGTGCGCGTGCTCGACATGCCCTTCCGGCGGGCCCATCATGTGACGGGACAAATCGTCGCCCTGGCGGAAAAACAGGGCTGCGGCCTAGCCGATCTGCCGCTTGCGGACATGCAACAGGTGGAATCCGGGATAACCCAGGATATATACTCGGTATTGAGCAATGCGGCGGCGGTGCAGAGCCGGAAGAGTTTCGGCGGGACCGCACCGGAACGGGTGCGTGAAGCCGCCAAGGCCGCTCGGGAGCGATTCTTGTGATGCGATTGATTTTAAGGGTATTTTTCGTCCTGGCGTTGGCCACCGGTCTGGCCGCGTGCGGCAAGAAGGGACCGCCGGAAGCGCCGGGCAAGGGCGAATACCCCCGAACCTATCCGGCGCCGCGATGAACCATTTTCAGTATCGCAACGGCGCCTTGCACGCGGAAGACGTGCCGATCACCCGGATCGCCGAGGCCGAAGGGACGCCCTTCTATTGCTATTCGACGGCGACACTGACCAGGCATTACCAGGTGTTCGCTGAGGCGCTGTCCGGCCTCGACGCCAAGATCTTCTACGCGGTCAAGGCGAACTCGAACCTCGCGGTGATCAAGACCTTCGCGGATTTGGGCGCGGGCGCGGACGTGGTGTCCGAAGGCGAATTGCGCCGGGCGCTGGCGGCGGGGGTGCCCGCGGACGGCATCATCTTCTCCGGCGTCGGAAAGTCGCAGGAAGAACTCGCCGGCGCCGTGGAGCGCGGAATCCATCAGATCAACGTGGAATCGCAGCCCGAACTCGACGCGCTGTCGGACGTCGCGAAGGCGCGCAATGCGACGATGGACATCGCGATCCGGGTCAACCCGGACGTGGACGCGAAGACCCACGACAAGATTTCGACCGGCCGGCAGGAAGACAAGTTCGGCATCGACATCGCGAACGCGGTCGAGACCTACCGGCGGGCCGCCGACCTGCCCGGCATCAACCCGGTGTCGGTGGCGGTCCATATCGGCTCGCAGTTGACCGATCTGGAGCCCTTCCGCATGGCGTTCACCCGCGTTGCGGAGCTGGTGCGGACGCTGCGGGATCAGGGGCACACGATCACCCGGTTGGATCTCGGCGGCGGACTCGGCATCCCCTATCGCGACGAAGAACCGCCCCTACCCGAAGAGTATGCGGCGATGGTGCGCGAGACGGTCGGCGATCTCGGCTGCCAGTTGGCTTTCGAGCCCGGCCGTATGCTCGTCGGCAACGCGGGGCTGCTGGTCTCGCGGGTGCTGTTCGTGAAGCTCGGCAACAGCCGCCGTTTCGTCGTGCTCGACGCCGCGATGAACGATTTGATCCGCCAGACACTCTACGATGCGCATCACGATTTGTTGCCGGTGACGCAGGCCCCGTCGAATGCGGCCTTCGAGCCCGCCGATGTGGTCGGCCCGGTCTGCGAGACCGGCGACACCTTCGTACGGGGATACCCCCTGCCGCCCGTGGTCACCGGAGATTTACTGGCATTCGCCTCCGCGGGGGCTTACGGTGCCGTTATGGCGTCGACATATAACTCGCGGCCCTTGGTGCCGGAGATTATGGTGAGCGGAAGCGACTATTCGGTGATCCGCGCGCGCCAGAGCTACGAAGAATTACTCGGGCTGGACAGTTTCGCGGACTGGCAGCAGGACGACCCCCTGAGACGGCGGAGTATGGGATGATGCGCCCAAAGAGCCGGACGCCCAGGAAACGACGCGGATCGGCCCTTGCCGCGGTGTTGCCGCGTTGGCGGATCTCACTTTCCCGCACCATTCTTCTTTGGGAACGGCTGTGGCCGGCGCTCTGGCCCGGGCTCGCCTTCGCCGGGCTGTTCGTCGTGTTGGCGCTTTTCGGGTTTCCGCAGTCGCTGCCGGGATGGCTGCACAGCCTGCTGCTCCTGGCATTCGGTATCGCCATCGTCTGGTGTTTGTGGCGTGGGGCGCAGGCGCTGCGGATTCCGGATCGTGACGAATCGCTTCGGCATATCGAGCAGGTCAACGACCTGGACCATCGCCCGCTGGAAACGCTGGAGGACAACCTGGCGACCGGGTTCGCCGATTCGGCCACGCGCGATCTATGGCGGCTGCATCAGGAACGCATGAAGGCGGCGGTTGCGCGCTTGCGCATCGGGTGGCCGCGGCCGCGGCTTATCCGGCGCGATCCCTTCGCATTCCGCATCGGGCTGGGCGTCGCGCTGATCGCCGGATTCCTGGCGGTCGGCAACCAGGCGGGCGAGCGTATCCTGCAAGCCTTGACGCCGGACGTCCTGGCCGGCGACGGGCAGGTGGCCATCAAACTGGATGCCTGGATCACGCCGCCGGATTACACCCGCAAACCGCCGGTCTTCTTGGCATCGGGCGATCTCGCTGGTGCGGCCGCCGGAACGGCCGAGAAGAGCGAGACGGCAGAAGGGGCCGCGACGCCGAAATCGGTGGCGCCCGGCACGGTCATCACCGTGCCGAAGGGCAGCAAGCTGGTGATCCGCCTGACCGGTGGACGGACGACGCCTGAACTCGCCACAGGCGACACGGCCAAACCTTTCGAGGGTGACGATAAGGCCGGATTCCATATCGAAAACGACCTGACGGAACCGGGTCGCGTGCTGGTCCGGCAAGACGGCGCGGAGTTGGTGGGCTGGGATGTCGCGATTACCGATGACACGGTCCCGACCGTCGCCTTTTCCGGCAAGCCCAGCGAGAGCCAGCGCAAGGCGTTGCGATTGGATTTCGAGGCGACTGACGACTATGGCGTCGAAAAGGTGACTGCATCTATTACGCGTTCCGATGCAAAAGGGGAGAAGTCGGCCTTGGCCGATCTGCCGCCGATCGAGCTCGACCTGCCCTTGCCCGGCGTCATGGCGCGGGAGATCAAGTCGACCAGCTATAACGACCTGACGCCGCACCCCTGGGCCGGCCTGCCGGTCAACATCCAGCTCACGGCGCGGGATGCGGCGGGGCAGATCGGCAAGAGCGCGGTGGTGCAGGCCGTGCTGCCGGAGCGAGTCTTCACCCACCCGGTGGCGCGGGCGATCATCAAGCAGCGCCGGCAGCTCGCGGTGTATCCGAACAAGAACCGGAACCGGGTTGCGGCCCATTTGGAAATCCTCGCGTGGGAGCATGAGCAGTATAACGGCGACGTGGTCGTGTTCATGGCGCTGACCTCCGCGTCGCGGCGGCTGGAGCGCGGGTATCGGGATACAGCGGAACATGTCGCGGGCGTGATGAAGCTGTTGTGGGACACCGCGCTGCGCCTCGAGGACGGCACCCTGTCACTGAGCGAGCAGGCGCTGCGGGAGGCGCAACAGGCCCTTCAGGACGCCTTGCGCGACGGCGCGGACGACAAGGAACTCGAGAAGTTGCTGCGCGAGCTGGAACGCGCGATGGACGAGTATCTCAATTCGCTGGCCGAATCGCTGAAGGACATGCCGCGCCAGCCGAACGAGTTGACCCAGCAGAACGATCAGAACATCACGCTGAACCGGAATGATCTGAAGAAGATGCTGGACCGAATCCGCGAGTTGATGAAGAGCGGCCAGCGGGACGCGGCGAAGCAGATGCTGTCGCAGTTGCGGAACATGCTGGAGAATCTAAAGGCGCGGCGGTTTGCCCAGCCGGGTAAACAGCAGCAGCGTGCGATGCAGATGCTGAACGATCTGCAGGATATCATTAAGGATCAGCAGAAGCTGTTGGATAAGACCTTCCGGGAGGCGCAACGCCGCGGCCAGATGCGGCCGCAGGGCAACCGGCGCTTCCGGATGCCGCCGGACATGCGGCGCCCCGAAGGACAACCCAATCAGTCGCCGTCGCCGCTGTCGCGCGAATCGGAGTCTCAGGAAGCGCTGCGCAAGCGACTGGGCGAGTTGATGCGCGAGCTGGGCGAGATGTCCGATTCGGTCCCTCGTCCGCTCGGCCGCGCCGAACGCTCGATGCGCGGGTCCACCGAGCAGTTGGGCAAGGGGCAGGCCGGTCAGGCGGTGCCGCCGCAGACCGATGCGATCGACCAGCTTCAGCAGGGCGCGCGCGCCGCCACGGAAGCGCTCATGCGCCAATTCGGTCAGCGCGGCCAAAGGGGTGAGGGCAACCCGACCTCCGAGGCGCGGGACCGCCAGCGTGATCCGTTCGGCCGGACCCAGGATAACGACGGCCGCGGCATGAATACCGAGCAGGTCGAAATACCCGATCAGGACCGGCTGCGGGATGCTCGGCGTATCCGGGACGAGTTGCGCCGCCGCGCCGGACAGCGGACGCGTCCGCAGCCCGAACTCGACTACATCGACCGGTTACTGAAACAGTTCTAGAGGCAGTGCCGCTGCCCGATGCCGGTTATTTCTTCTCCGGCATCGCGGAGTCGCGCCCCGCCGTCTGCGCGTCGCCCGGGCGGGTGAAGGTGATGTCGAGTTTCTCGGCGGCGGCCGGCGGGTTCTTGAACTGCGTTTGGTAGGTCACCTGTTCTCCCGGCTCGACCGATTCCTGCTGCGCCGTGAAGGTCCAAATGTGCAGCTCCTTGCCGTCCTTGTCCAACAGTGCGCCGCGCAGGAGCGGCACCTTCTGCGGGTTGCCGGAGGTGTTCTTGATGGCGCCGTTCACGACCAGGACCTCGTCGTTGCCGTCGATTTCCTTGGTCGGTTTCGGATCGGCGATGTGAAGGCCTTGCCCCAGCACATCTGGCTTCAATCCGACCATCGCATAGATCTTGCTGGTGGCCGGGAACCACATCACGACCTTCGACTGCATGAAATAGCCGACGCCGACGACGGCGGTAATGAGCAGAACGAGCGCCAGTAAGGATATCAGCCGCATCAAGCCGCGGCGCCCCTTGCCCCCTTCCGCCGCAACCGCCGCCTCGTCGGAGCCGGAATCGCCGTTCGCACCCGGCGGGGGCGGGAAGCCGTCCGTGCTTGCGTCTTCCGCTGCGCCCTGATCGGCATCGTCGTCCGAGGTCCAAGCCGCCGGAACGCCCTCCGCCTCTGCGGATGCGGTGTCTTCGGTAGTGCCGTCACCGCTTGTGTCCGCGGCATCCGATTCGTCGTCGGTACCGAAGATACTGTCCATCGCTGCGTTGGAGAGGACTTTTTCGACCGAATCCTCGGATTCAGGGGCGTCTTCAGACGGCTCTTGTACGCCGCTTTCCGCGGGCGCCGCCTCTTCGACCGCCGGCGTCTCGACATCGGGCGCTACTTCGTCGACAGGTGTGTTGTCCGCGACAGGCTCGGCGGTAATTCCCGCGGCCGGTTCCTCCATGGCCGCTTCCGCGGCGGCCGGTTCAGCGGGTGTCGGCTCCGGTGCGGCATCGTCCGGCGCAGGCGCATTCTCCAGCGCGTCGCCGGCGGGTTCTGCGTCGGGCATTGCGTGCCACTGGTGCGCGCATTTGCTGCATTTTACCGTTCGCCCGGCGGACCCAAGCGCCTCTGGCTTCACGTTGAAGCTCGCGCCGCAAGTCGGGCAAGAGATAATCATGTCGCTGGAAAATCTGACCTAATAGTGTTCACCCCTCAATTGGTCGGGGAGTCTAAGGGGTCGCGAGTCCCGTTGCAAGGATGGCAGTGCTTTACGCGGATGGTTCCGCATGCCATCTTGCCGGTCCGGGGCGGGATTGGGGCAGCCGGCGAGATGCCGCTTGGTTCGTCCGCCGCCGATTGACTACCTTTCAACGAATAAGTTTCGGCGGAAGACGTGGTTCGGTTCGAAAACGTAGGCATGCGCTATGGCGCCGGCCCGGAAGTGCTCAGCGACGTGACCTTTACGCTCCCGCCCGGGTCGTTCCATTTCGTGACCGGGCCGAGCGGCGCGGGTAAGTCATCCCTCCTCAAGCTCATGTATCTGGCGCATCGGCCGAGCCGGGGCTTCATCACCTTGTTCAGCCGGGACGTGACCCGTGTGCCACGCCGCGACTTGCCGGAGTTACGGCGGAGAATCGGCGTTGTCTTTCAAGATTTTAGGCTCATTCAACATCTTTCGGCCTTCGACAATGTCGCCTTGCCGCTGCGTGTCTCAGGCAGCCGGGAAGATGTTGTGAACAAACACGTGACCGAGTTGCTGACCTGGGTCGGGTTGAAGGATCATCTCCATGCGCGGCCGCCGACCTTGTCGGGCGGGCAGCAACAGCGCATCGCGATCGCCCGAGCCGTGATCGCGCATCCGAGCCTTTTGCTCGCCGACGAACCGACCGGCAATGTGGACGATACGATCGCCGTGCGCCTGTTGTATTTGTTCGAAGAGCTTAACCGCATGGGAACGACGGTCGTCATCGCGACCCATAACAAGAGCCTGATCGAGCGATTCTCGCACCCGGTGATGCATCTGGAGGATGGCGAGTTGACGGTCCTGAACCGCGGCGCGGAGAAGAAATGAGCGACTCGCAAGCCGTCCTTCCGCTCTCCCGGGAATCGTCGTCGCGCCTCTTGCCGTGGATCATCGGTATCATGGTGTACCTTGGGGCGGTTATCCTAGCCGGGGCGATGGTGCTGGCCGCCGCAGCCGCGGCCTGGAACGATGAATTGACGGCAGCCTTCACCGTTCAAGTCTCGCCGATCGATGGCGAAAAAGACGGTGAGATCGAAAACCGTATCCGGAGTGCCGCAAAGATGCTGCGGAATGTTCCGGGTGTCGCGATCGTCAATGTAGTGCCGGCGGAAACGACGATGGCGGCACTCGAACCCTGGTTGGGGCCGAACATCGACGCCAAAGACCTACCGCTGCCGCGCGTGATCGACGTTCGGCTCGAGAAGGCAGGTGCCGTCGACCTCGCCGCGCTTGCGAAACAATTGAGTGAGGATGTCAAAGGTGTTGCGGTCGACAGCCATGAATACTGGCGCGGTCAGATCGAATCGCTTGTTCGCACGCTGGAACTGCTGGCGACCGTGGTCATCGTCTTGATCGGCTTCTCGGCGATGGCGGCCGTGGTTTTCGCGACGCGCAGCGGCGTCGCCGTTCATCGTGACGTGATCGAGGTGCTGCACTTGATCGGTGCAACGGATCAATACGTCGCGCAACAGTTTCAGCGGCAGGCGTTCCGTGTGTCGCTCGTGGGCAGCCTGTTCGGCGGGCTTCTCGCGGTGCTGACGCTGCTTGGGTTCGGGAAGTTGCTGTCTGACCTGGATGCCGTGCTGCTCCCGGCGCCGACCCTGGCGCCCTGGGAATGGATCGCGCTCGGCATCGTGCCGATCCTGGCCTGCTTGATCGCGACGGTGACGGCGCGTCACACGGTAATCCGCGCGTTGCGGCGGATGCCGTGAGCGGTCGTCGGATCATAATTGCGAAGAAGGTGGCCCGGTAATGGCGGGATTACACCGACGGCAACGCACCCGGCGGCGGCGGCACCGCTTCATACTCGCTTTTCTCGGAATCGCCTTGGCCGCTTGGGTGGTCGGACTGTTCGTATTCGCGGCCCAAATTCCCAAATCCTTCAAAGCATCGACCGAGGAGACCGACGCGATCGTCGTCTTGACCGGCGGCACCCTGCGGCTTGAGCAGGGATTGGCGCTTCTGGCACAGGGTTTTGCCAAGAAGCTGTTCGTTTCCGGCGTGCATCGGGGTGTCGATGTTCAGCAACTCCTCAAACTCTCACGGCAGTCGCCCCAGGCACTCGATTGTTGCATCACGCTCGGTTACAGCGCCGACCATACCACCGGCAACGCCAGCGAAACCGCTGAGTGGATGCGAGAGCAAGGGTACCGGTCCATGCGCCTAGTGACGGCGAGCTACCATATGCCCCGGAGCTTGGCCGAGTTCCATCATGCGATGCCGATGGAGACGATTCTGCCGCATCCTGTATTCCCCGAGAACGTGAAACTCGACGACTGGTGGCGTTGGCCCGGGACCGCCGGCCTCATTGCCGGGGAATACAACAAGTATCTCGTCGCGGTGGTTCGTCATTGGGGGATGAGCCTGATGAAGAAGGTCGGGGCGTGATGCATACCGTTCGTTCGATTGTCTTTGCCATCGTGTTCTATGGTTGGTCCACGCTGCTCAGCCCGTTTTACGTGCCGCTTATGCTGTTGCCGCGGCGCGGGTTTTGGTTCGTGGCCTGGATCTGGGTTAACACCTGTATGTGGATCATAAGGGGCACGGTCGGTATCCGGTGCGAGACGCGTGGCGACGAGAATTTGCCGGAGGGTGCATTCATCCTGGCGTCCAAACATCAATCGGCCTGGGACACTTTAATCTATAACGTTGTGTTCAAGGATTGCGCCTATGTCCTGAAACGGGAGCTGTTCTGGTTTCCCTTTTTCGGATGGTTCCTGTGGCGCGTCGGCATGATTGGGATCGACCGGTCCGGCGGCGCGACTGCATTGAAGCGAATGGTCCGGGAAACCCGGAAATGGCTCGCGGAAGGCCGAAACATCGTTATTTTCCCGCAGGGTACGCGGACCGCGCCCGGGGCGACGCGGCCGTATCTGCCCGGCGTTGCGGCACTGTACGGCCAATGCGGCGTGCCGGTCGTGCCCGTGGCGCTGAATTCCGGCATGTTCTGGCCGCGCCGCAAATTCGTGAAACGGCCCGGCACGGTCGTGTTGGAATTCCTGCCGCCGATCATGCCGGGCCTGAACCGGCGTGAGTTCGCGGCGCAGCTCGAAGAACGGATCGAAACCGCCACCCGACGGATCGAAGCCGAGGCCGCGGAGCGTTACGGCATCGAACTCGAAAGCGCACCGGACCCGCACGCCGAAGCCGCGCCTTAGATTGATTCTGCGACGCATCGATCGATTGCCCGCATTTTAAGAACAAATAAAGAACATTTGTTGACGTTGCGGGCGTGCGGTACTAGATTTCAGGGAACAATCAGGAACGGTGGTCATGGAGAATTTGACCGGCATTTCCCAAGAAATCTGGGACATGAAATACCGGTTCCGGGCGCCCGGCGGGGAGCACGCCGAGCAAACCATTGAGGACAGTTGGGACCGCGTGGCGCATGCGCTCGCGGCGCCCGAGGCCGACCCGGAACGGTGGGCGCGCGAATTTCGCGCGGCGATGGACGGATTCCGGTTCCTGCCGGCCGGCCGGATTCTGGCCGGTGCGGGCACCGACCGGTCGGTCACGTTGTTCAACTGTTTCGTTATGGGCGTCATCCCCGACGACATGGGCGGCATCTTTGAGCATTTGCGGGAAGCCGCGCTCACCATGCAGCAGGGCGGCGGCATCGGGTACGACTTCTCGACGTTGCGCCCGGCGGGTGCGCCGGTTCGCGGCGTCGGCGCCGACGCATCCGGCCCCCTCAGCTTCATGGACGTCTGGGATTCCATGTGCCGCACCATCATGAGCGCGGGCTCCCGGCGCGGCGCGATGATGGCGACGCTGCGCTGCGATCATCCCGATATCGAGGAATTCATTTCCGCCAAACGCCAACCAGACCGGCTGCGCATGTTCAACCTGTCGGTGCTGGTGACCGATGCCTTCATGGAAGCCGTCGATGCCGATGCGCCGTGGGACCTTGTTTTCGGCGGCCAAGTCCAAAAGACGGTCGGCGCGCGCGACCTTTGGGACCGCATCATGCGCGCGACCTATGATTACGCCGAACCCGGCGTGATCTTCATCGACCGGATCAACCAGCGGAACAATCTGCATTATTGCGAGACGATCCAGGCGACCAATCCCTGCGGCGAGCAACCGCTGCCGCCGTATGGCGCCTGCGATCTGGGATCGCTCAACCTGACGCGTTTCGTGCGCAACCCGTTCACCCCCGAGGCGCGGTTCGATCTCGGGGCCGTCGAACGGCTGGTCCCGACGGCGGTGCGCATGCTCGATAACGTGGTCGAGGTTTCCGCCTTTCCGTTGGACGCACAGCGGCAGGAAGCCGTTGCCAAGCGCCGGGTCGGCCTCGGCGTCACCGGCTTGGCGGACGCGTTGATCATGTGCGGCCTCCGTTATGGCAGCGCCGAGGCGGTGGCGGCGACGCGCCGTTGGATGGCGGCGATCCAACGCTCGGCCTATCGGGCCTCGATCGATCTGGCGGCGGAGAAAGGTGCCTTCCCGCTGTTCGACCGGGATGCGTATCTCGCCGGCGAATCGGTCGCGGCCCTTGAACCGGCGTTGCGGTCCGCGATAGCGGAACATGGCATCCGAAACGCGTTGGTCACCTCGATCGCACCGACCGGCACGATCTCGCTGCTGGCCGGCAATGTGTCGTCGGGGGTCGAGCCGGTGTTTCGCTACGAATACAGCCGCAGCGTGCTGCTCCCCGACGGCCGTCGCGAACAACGCAGCGTGGCCGACTATGCGTGGGCGCGGTATCGCGAGATTCACGGCGTGGATGCGGCGCTCCCGGACACTTTCGTCGACGCGCAGACGCTCGCGCCGGAAGACCATCTCGCCATGCAGGCGGCGGTTCAGGACTATGTCGACAGCTCGATCTCCAAGACGATCAACCTGCCTGCCGAGATTTCCTTCGACGCCTTCAAGGACGTGTACCGCCGAGCCTATGCGCTCGGGTGCAAGGGCTGTACGACCTATCGGCCCAACGATGTGACCGGCTCGGTCCTGTCGGTCGAGTCCGGCGCCGTCCAGCCGGAAGAGAGTGCGGGCGACGGCGGCGTGGTGTATATGGCGCAACCGCTGGAACGCCCGGAATCGCTGGCCGGCAGCACTTACAAATTGGTCTGGCCCGATAGCGACCATGCCATCTACATCACCGTCAACGACATCGCCGACGGCGACCGCAGGCGTCCGTTCGAGGTATTCATCAATTCCAAGAATATGGAGCATTACGCCTGGACCGTGGCGCTGACGCGGATGATCAGCGCGGTGTTCCGCCGCGGCGGGGACGTCTCCTTCGTGGTCGAGGAATTGAAGGCGGTCTTCGACCCGCGCGGCGGCCAATGGATGGAAGGCAAATACGTTCCGTCGCTGTTGGCGGCGATCGGCGGGGTGATCGAACGCCATATGATCGATATCGGCTTCATCAGCATGCCGGTGGGCTCCTCCGACGGCGGCGGGCCGCTGGGCCTGCAGAAGGCGGTCGGGGACACCGCGCACCGGCAATGTCCGAAATGCGGTTCGGCGAGTTTGATCCGCCAGGAAGGCTGCGACGCCTGCCTGTCCTGCGGTTATTCCAGATGCGCCTAGGCGGCTAGGACCTGTCCGGTTCGGGCTTCGGGTCGGGTTCCGGTTCGGCTGCGCGGGGCTGGTCGGCATTCGCGGCCGGCGCCATATGCACCACATGCTGCGGGAAGGGGATCTCGACGCCTTCCTCGCGGAAGCGGCGGTCGATCATGTATCGGATCTCCGTCGCAACCCGCAGCCGCCGGATGACGTCGCCGACGTAACAGCGGAGTTCGAAATCCAGGCTGCTGTTGCCGAAATTCATGAACAGGACGAAAGGTTCGGGAAATGCGAGCACCTCGTCGCATTCCTTCGCGCATTCCAGCAGGATGTCGCGGACTTTTTCCGTATCCGAGCCATAGGCGACACCGACGGGAATATCGACGCGGCCCAGATTATCCTTGTGCGTCCAGTTCGTGACCGAATTGGAGAGCAGTTCCGCGTTGGGAATGATGACCGATGCGCGTTGGAAGGTCTCGATTTCGGTCGCCCGCACGCTGATGCGCTTGACACGGCCTTCGTTGGTGCCGACGACCACCCAATCGCCGACCTGGATCGGCCGCTCGATCAACAGGATCAGCCCCGAGACGAAATTGTTCACGACATTCTGCAGGCCGAAGCCGATACCGACGGACAGGGCGCCTGCGATCAGGGCGATGTTCGACAGATCGATGCCCAGCGTCGACAGCGTCAGCGTGATCGCCAGGATGATGCCGACATAGCCGAACCCGGCGGCGAGCGAGTGCTGGACACCGACCGCGAGTCGGGTTTCCGGCAAGACCCGGTCCGCCAAAGCCCGCTGCAGCACGCGGGTGATGCCGAGGACGAGCGCGAAGACCACCAGCGACGTAACGATGTCGGTAATCGATATCGTGACGCTGCCGACTTCGAAGCCGGTCAGCGCCCTGCCGCTCAACCGTGACAGGTCATCCGCCGGCACGCCCCATACGATCAGCATCCAGACGCCGCCGCTGATGATGAGCGCCGCATCCAATGCCGCGCGTGCCCAGAACTTCATGGCGCTGCGCGTCGTATGCGGTAGACCCAGGTGCCGCTTGGCCACCACCGACCGCAGACCCATCCCGACCAGCTCGCGCAACAATCCGCGCACCAGGAAAAGCATGGCGGCGATGGCGGCGCTGGTGATCAGGGCTTCGTTTATATGATCGCCGAGGCGCGGATACCCGGCCAGAAATGCGATGATTCCTCCGAACGCGATAACACCGATGATGATGCGGAGTCCTGCCCAGAAGCGGCTGATCTTCGGTCCTTCGGGCGTGTCGGCGGTCGTCGCGGGTGCTTCGTCGGGCGCCGTCTCGTCGTCGACCGGCTCCCATAGGCTTCGCAGCAACAACAACAGGATCAGGAGGTTTTCGACCGTGCCGAACAACGCACCTTGGACCGACCAAAATGCCTGGGACAGGCCAAGCGGCTGGGCGCTTTCGCGAATGAAGAAATCGGCCGCGATGATGCCGACGACGAGGATGGTGCGGCGTCCGATGATGACCGCGTTCCGCCGCTTCAGCGTCGTGAGCTGCCAGGCCGGCATGTCCGGCGCGAGCACCGCCTGCACCAGGGCGACCGCCAGGAATAGGAAGATCATGGCGCCGCAAAATGCCGTCAGAGTATCCAGCAGGTATCCCGCTATCCGCGCGTCGTCGCTTTGGATGCGCAACAGGATCGCGGTGAAAAAGAGCGCGGGAACGATGCCGCGCGCGATGCATTCCGCGAATGCGGAGAAGAAGCGACGCGAGTAACTCGGGTCGTCAATGGCCGGGTCGCGGCCGAAGCGCCGCAGTATCCATCTCCGGAGCAGGACGCCCGCGGCCAAGGCAATCGCCATCAACGCGAGGCCAACCAGCAGACCGCCGATTCTCCGGTTTTCCGGCGGCAGCGATCGCCACCATGCCTTCGGCGCGTTCGCCAATTCGGTGGCAAGCTGCCAGTAATCGTCGACCGCGGTTTCGACGGTACCGGGCAGATAGGGCAAGGGCATGCGCGTGAGCAGGTCGACCACCAACAAGGTGGTCGTCGCCTTCGACAGCCGGTCGTCAAGCTGGTCGGCCCGCGCCCTCGCAAGCTGCGCCTGTTGCACACGGGCCTTGTAGTCGGAGATGTCCCGGTTGTACTGCGCCCGTTTCAGTTTCACCGAATCGGGTTCGGCCGGCTCGGTGTCGCTGGGCTCGGCGCCAAGCGTAGCCAATAGTTGTTCGGCGGCGGTGAGATTTTCCTCGGCCCGCTTTTCGACGGCCGCGGTTTCCTGCCGCACCCGCACGAGCAATGAGCGAAGCTGCTTCGTCTTTTCTTCCGAATAAGACGGCTGCTTGAGATATTGTTCGACGCTATCGAGGCTGCGGTTCCAATCGACGAGAATGCGGGCGAAGGGGCGGGTAGGTTGCGTGTCCTGGGCCACCGTATCGGTGATCGGTAGCGCAAGCATCAACGCGAGCATGAACAGCCGGAAGATCATTCCGGCTGTTGTCCAGCGACCCCTCGTGCGGTCCGCGGCCCCCATTCCGTTCCCTTCCTTTTGCAACAAGGTCATCGCGGAAACGCGTTATTCCGCCACGTCGACCAGCGGCAGCAACTCGTGAATCGGGCCGGCCGTGATCCCAAAGGCCCGTAGATGCTCGATAGTACTGATAAGATAGTCGCGATTCGAGCCCCTGCCGCCATGGGCCGCGCGGATAACCGCCGCTGCCTCCATGGGCGCAAGCCGCCCGGCATAGCTTTCATGCCGCCGGTCCGCGACGAATGTGATGCCGGGAACGCGTGCACCGTCGACGATGACGTGCACGGCGCGCGGCAGATAGGCGTAGCGGACCATTTCCCGGTCCCAAAGGTAATCGAGCACGGAATCGGCGATGCGCCGCTCGACGCAAAACGCCATGCCGCGACAGCACCCGCCCCAGTCCAGCGCGAGCACGAGGCCGGGCCGCGCCGGCGTGCCCCGATGCCGTTTCGAATACATGCAGAAGGATCGGTGATAACCATGCAGCAGTGCGGATCTCGCGGCGATGTGATCGAACCCTGGATCCCACATCAACGAGCCGTATCCGAAGACCCAGAAATCGCCCGTCGCCGGCAACAGCGTATGCATGGTTTCGGGCGTTACGGCATTGTCATTCGGCATGGTACCGGTTTTCGTTTCCATTGGAGGCCGGGCGGGCGGTTGGATGCTTTACCCTGAAGCGCGCGACTTATAAGTATTGCCGTGCATTATGTCTATGTTTCTCAGACCCGTCCTGTTGGGCCCGGCCCTGCTGATCCTGCTTCTTGGGGTCGGCTATCCCGTATTCTGGTTCATCGTGGCCGGCCAGGTCGAAGACGGGTTCCTGCGCTGGCGCGATACGCAGAACAAGAAGGGCCATGTCGTCGAGCACGGTGCGCTTGCGGTGCAGGGCTTCCCCGGCGCGATCCGGCTCATGATCGACGCACCGGCCATCGCCTCGACCAAAGATGGCTGGTCCATCAAGTCGTCCCAAGCCCATTTCGAAATCCAGCCCTGGAATTGGCGGCGGTACCGGGTCGAAGCGTCGGGGCCGCATCGCCTGGTCGGCATCGTGCAGGGCCGGCCGGTGCGAGTCGTTGCTGAGACGGACTCGGCGTTGTTCATCGGCCAATTGAACGACCGGGGCCGGATGGCTGAAGGCGTCGCGGAAATCGGGAATTTGCGGGTGCGCGAGCCGGACGGCGGGCAACTCTCCGCGACCAAGCATGTTCAGGCCCGGCTTCGATGGCCGGATGGCGCGGCGCGGCCAGGGCTGCCATCGTTCGACCTGACGGTCCAAGCATCGCATACGCAACTGGCACCGAAAATCAGCGGGCCGCTCGGGACGGATCTGCGGACAGTCCGGGTTTCCGGGACACTCAACGGCCAACCGCCCGGCAAGCTGCAGCGCGACGCGCTTGACGCTTGGCGGCAAGACGGCGGCACGATCGATATCCGCCAGGTCGTGTTGGGATGGGGTGCGCTGGATGTGTCGGCGAACGGGACGCTGGCGCTCGACGCCGCTTTGCGCCCGCTGGGCGCGTTCACGACGGAGCTGCTAGGGCATCGCGCCTTGTTGGCGGCGCTGGAACAGGGCGGCACGCTGCGGCGGAAGGAAGCATCGGCGGCGCGTCTCGCGCTCGATCTTCTCTCGAAGCCAAGCGGGAACGGCGACGGGCGGCGGGTCGTGACGGTGCCGTTGACGGCGCAGCGGGGGCGGCTCTATCTCGGGCCGGTCCGGCTATTGAAACTGCCGCCTATTCTTCCTCCCGCTCCGTCGGGTTGAACGAACCGGCCTGCTTCATGTCGATCACGTCGCGCCGGACCGCGCGGGTGCGGGTGAAGAATTCCTCGAGCGCGTCGCCCTCGCCCCACCGGATCGCGCGTTGCAGGGCGGTCAGGTCCTCGACGAAGCGGCCGAGCAGCTCGAGCACCGCTTCGCGGTTGTTCAGGAAGATATCGCGCCACATCACCGGGTCCGACGCGGCGATCCGGGTGAAGTCGCGGAACCCGCCGGCCGAGTATTTGATGACTTCCCGCGTTTCGATCAGGTCGCCGTTCTCGGTGTCCTCGCGGCGAAGCTGGTTCTCCAGGTCGCTGGCGGTCCCGACGATGGTATAGGCGATCAGATGCGGCAGATGCGACGTGATGCCGAGGACGCGGTCGTGGTGATGCGCATCCAGAAGCTCGACCATGCTTCCGGCGCGTCGCCAGAGGTCCGCGACACGGTCGATGGCGTTCTGGTCGGTCCCCGCCGGCGGGGTCAGGATGCAGTAGCGGTCCTCGAACAATTCGGGAAAGCCCGATTCCGGTCCTGAGTGTTCGGTCCCGGCGACGGGATGGCCCGGCACGAGATGGACGCCGTCCGGCAGATAGGGGCCGACGTCGCGGATCACCGCCATTTTTACCGAGCCGACATCGGTCACCGTGGCGCCGCGTTTGAGCACCGGACCGATGGCTTCCGCGACGGCGGCGTTGGCCCCGACGGGCACGCAGAGGACGATCAGGTCCGCATCGGCGGCGGCTTCTGCGGCGGTGTCGTGGACGCTGTCGAGAAAGCCGATCTTCATCGCCGTATCGCGTGTCGCGGCGCTGCGGGCGTGGCCGGCGACATGGCCGGCGAGGCCGTCGCGCTTCATGCGGTGGCAGAGCGACGATCCGATCAGGCCGAGGCCGATGACCGCCACCCGGTCGTAGAGGGGAATCTCGCTCATGACCGCCCCAGATGCTCCGCCAAGCCGTCGGTCAGCGCCTTCATCTCGTCCTCGAGGCCGACCGAAATCCGCAGGCAATCCGGCAGGTCATAGCTGCCCATCTTGCGGGTGATGATCCCCTTGCGCAGCAGGAACTCATAGGCCTCGGCCGCGCCGGCAATGTCGCCGAACTGAACGAGCACGAAATTCCCGACCGACGGATGCGCGGTCAGGCCGAGGCCGCCGAGCGCGGTGGTCAGCCACGGCAACCACGTGTCGTTGTGCTGAAGGCTGGCATCCGTATGCGCGGTATCCTCGATCGCGGCGATTCCCGCGGATTGCGCGGCGGCATTGACGTTGAACGGGCCGCGCAGCCGGTTCAGCACGTCGGCGATCTCGCCGGGGCAGTACGCCCACCCAAGCCGCAGGGCAGCCAAACCGAAAATCTTAGAAAAAGTGCGGGTCATGACGACGTTGTCATGCCGGTCGACGAAGTCGTTGCCGGCGGTATAGTCGTTCCGCGTGACGTATTCCGCATAGGCGGCATCGATGACCAGCAGGATATCGTCGCGCAATCCGTCGCGCAGCCGCTGCAATTCATCGACGGGCAGGTAGCTGCCGGTCGGGTTGTTCGGATTGGCCAAGAACACCATCCGGGTGCGGTCGGTCACCTTGGACAGCAAGGCGTCGACATCTGCCGTCAGCACCTTTTCCGGCGCCGCGACCGGTGTTGCGCCGACGCCGCGGGCGAAGATCGGATAGATCGAAAAGCCGTGTCGGCTGTACAGCACTTCGTCGCCGGGGCCGGCATAGGCGCGCATCAGGATCTGCAACACTTCGTCCGAGCCGGCGCCGCAGACGATGCGGGTGGCGTCGCAGCCGAACCGTTGCCCGATGGCGGCGCGCAGGTCGGAAGCGTGTCCGTCCGGATATCGGTGCAACTGGCGCGACCCCGCCTCATACGCCGCGGCGGCCTTCGGGCTCGGGCCGAGCGGCGTTTCGTTCGACGCCAGCACGATTACCCGTTCCACACCGTCGACGCTGTGCAGACCGCCGACATAGGGCTCGATATCCAGGACTCCGGGGCGGGGTGTGGGCGTCGTCATGAATCGAGTCCCGGGATTTCGGATTTTTCGAGAGGAGCGGCATAGGCGCCGACCACAATACAACGGTCGACCGCCTCCAATTTCCCCAGTTCATCCATCTGCGGGTCGGCGTCGGTGAGGAAACCGTCCGCTTCGATCAGATAGTACCAGCCGCCGCCGTTATGCGATGCGATGGGCTGGCCGGTGATCTGGACCTTCCCCAACAAGGTCGACAGGCCGGCCCGGCTCAGCGCTTCGCTGGTCTCGATCACGATCAAGCTGCGGTCGTTCGCGCTTTCCTCCAGGACGATCCGGCCGACGGCGAAGGCTTCGAGCCGGCTTTCACCGCCCGCCGCCGCGACACGCGGGCTGAACGGCAGGCGGTAGGAGACGCGCAATCCATCCTGGACTGCCAGATTGATCCACCAGGGGTCGTTGTCGCCCTCGCGCGGGCACGGCAGCACACCGACGGCGGCCTTCTTGTCCGATACCTCGCCGAGGACCTCTCGAGCGCTGCCGAAGGCGGTCATCGGTGTCGCGCTGCCGAATTGGTCGCGCGCCAGATCCCAGCAGCCCGGCGTTTCGGGGCCGGGATAGACCGCAATGGCGTATTCCGGCATCTCCATCCGCGTGATGTTGGCGATGATCTCACGCCAGATGCGGGCGATTGCCGGGAAAGGGAAGTTCCCGTCATGGCGGGCGGCCAGCGCCCGCATGATGTCGGCTTCACGGCCCGGGCGCACCGTGGTGACGGAGTCCCGCGCCTTGACCATGCGAATTCGTTCGACCAGCGCGGCGCGGCGCATGATCAATCCATGCATTTCCGCGTCGATCGCGTCGATTTCGTTCCGAAGGTCCTGCAGCGAGGTTCCGCTTTCGTTCATCGTGCCCACCTGTCTGAAAAGCCGCTAACTAGTAGTGCGAGATGTACCATAAATCAAAGAAAACATTGACACTGGCAGGCATCGGACCAAAAGTATCGCGCCCAAACCGACCTGTGAGGGTGGTCCGATTTCTGAACGCGTAAAATCGGCCGAAACGCCGCCGCTGAACGATCCGAGCCAACCGGACGCTAAACTGCCCGGTCATCGGGTGCAGCTCGGCGTGGACGCCAAGCTGACGCTCGATTGCGGCGTTGAGCTCGGTCCGGTGCCCATGGCGTATTGTACCTATGGGACCTTGAACGCCGAGCGCAGCAACGCGGTGCTGGTTTGTCATGCGCTGACGGGCGATCAATATGTCGCCGACACCCACCCCATTACCGGCAAGCCCGGCTGGTGGGAGGATATCGTCGGGCCGGGTAAGCCACTTGATACAAACAGATTTTTCGTCATTTCGTCGAATGTTCTGGGCGGCTGTCTCGGCACCCTCGGGCCGACCGAGACGAACCCCGAGACCGGCAAGCCCTATGCGCTGGACTTCCCCGTTATCACCATCGCCGACATGGTGCGGGCGCAGGTGATGCTGATCGATCACCTGGGTATCGACCAGCTCTTCTGCGTGATCGGCGGCTCGATGGGTGCGATGCAGGTGCTCGAATGGGCATCCCGCTACAAGGACCGGGTATTTTCCGCCATTCCGATCGCCGGTGCGGCGCGTCATACGGCGCAGAATATTGCCTTCCACGAGGTCGGCCGGCAGGCGATCATGGCCGATCCGGACTGGCATGGCGGTGACTACGCCAGTCATGGTGCGGCACCGAATCGGGGGCTCAGCGTGGCGCGGATGACGGCGCACATCACCTATCTGTCCGAGGCGGCGCTACATCGGAAGTTCGGCCGGAATTTGCAGGACAGGGAGATGCCGAGTTTCGGGTTCGACGCGGACTTCCAGGTCGAAAGCTATCTGCGCCATCAGGGCTCGACCTTCGTCGACCGGTTCGACGCCAATTCCTATCTTTATATCACCCGGGCGATGGATTACTTCGACCTGGCGGCAGAGCATGGCGGCTCCTTGCCGATGGCGTTCGAGGGGACGGAGACCCGGTTCTGTATCATCTCCTTCACAAGCGACTGGCTGTTCCCGACATCGGAGAACCGTGCCGTGGTGCATGCGCTGAACGCGGTCGCCGCCAATGTTAGCTTCGTGGAGATCGAGAGCGACCAGGGCCATGACGCATTCCTGCTGGACGTTCCCGAACTTCGCAAGGTGTTGACCGGCTTCATCAACGGCTGCGCCGAGCATCACGGTCTCGGGCGCGCGTGACATGGACGGATCGATGACCCGGAATCCATCCGCGATGCGTGTCGACCTGCAGTTGATCGCCGACATGATCGAGCCATCGAGCCGTTTGCTCGACATCGGTTGCGGCGACGGCACGTTGCTCAGCTATCTCGCCGAATTCAAGCAGGTGGACGGGCGCGGCATCGAACTCAGCATGGCCGGCGTGAACGAATGCGTTAGCCAGGGGCTGTCGGTGATCCAGGGCGACGCCGATACCGATCTTGGCGACTATCCCGACGGCGCGTTCGACTATGTCGTGCTCAGCCAGACCTTGCAGGCCACGCACCGACCGCGAATCGTACTGGAAAACCTGGTGCGGATCGGCCGTAACACGATCCTGTCGCTGCCGAATTTCGGCTACTGGAAGGTCCGGCTCGGGTTGCTGATGGGCGGCCGCATGCCACGGACCGATGCGCTGCCGGATCATTGGTATGAGACGCCCAACATCCATCTCTGCACGATTCATGATTTTCTCGCTCTGTGCGACGACCTCGGCATTGCCGTGGAGCGGGCCATTGCATTGAACTCGGGCGGTCACCCGGTCAAGTTCTCGGCGACCGGAAGCTGCGCCAACCTGTTGGCGGCGCAGGCGGTTTTCCATCTACGCAATCATTGAGGAGCCGGCCGACCGGACCGGTTAGGCGTCGGACGGTGCGTCGCCCGCGGTGTCCTCGGCGCTGCGCGCCTCGCCTTCCGGGCGTTTGGCGGGGGCGGCGGCACTGCCGGCCTCCGGTTTTTTCGTCCGCGCATCGACCAGCCGCACCCGGGCATCCGGGGCGTTGCCGCTGCTGTCCTCGCCGAAATACAGCGTTTGGTGCGGGAACGGAATCTCAATGCCCTCGGCATCGAAGCGGATCTTGATCAACCGGTTGAAGGCGCGCTGCAGGCCGAACTGTTTGCCCGGTTTGACCCGAATGCGGGCGCGAATCACGACGGCGGAATCGCCCAAGGCCTGGACGCCCATGATGTTCATGTCGCCGTCGATAACCGCGGCATATTCCTCGTCCGCGATCATTTCGTTGCCGACGTCGCGGATCACCTCGATGCAACGGTCGATATCCTCGCTGTAACCGACGCCGATATCGAAGGTGGCGAAGGAGAAATCCTTGCTCTTGTTGATCGTCGTGGTGACCTCGCTGAACGGGATCCGATGGACCTGCCCCGAGAAGTCGCGCAGTTGGATCGAGCGGATCGACATCGCCTCGACCTTGCCCGAATGGCCACCCAGTTGAACGATGTCGCCGACCGCGACGGTGTCTTCGATCAGGATGAAGAAGCCCGTGATGAAATCCTTCACCATGGTCTGCGCACCGAACCCGACCGCCAGGCCAACGATGCCCGCGCCGGCGATCAACGGGCCGATGTTGATGCCGAGTTCGGACAGCACGGTCAGGACGACCATGACGGCCAGCACCACGAACACGACGTTTCGGACGAGCGGCAGCAAGGTCTGCGCCCGCTGGCTGCGGGTGACGGCGTTGCCGTCGCGGTCCTGACCGGCGAGATACTGTTCGATGGCGGCGCTGACGACCTCCCAGACGATCAGAGCGATCGCGACGATCAGCACGATGGTCGCGACGCGCTGGAGGACGGCTTGGCCGACCGGGCCGCTCAACCAGTCGAAGATGTCGAGACCCCAAACCTCCAGCAAGGCGACCCCTGCGATGATGGAGAGCGCCGCCTTCAACGTAGTCATGAGCACTGGGAGGTAGCGGTTGGCGCGGGCTTCGAGGCCGGGGAACCGGCGTTTCTGCTCGTCTTTGAGCGCAAAGGCGCGTTTTACGCCGCGTTGGATCACTTCGATCAATCCGCGCGCGATCGCGATGATGACGATGGTGAGGACCGTTGCGCGCAGGACGAATTCGAAACCGCCCGGCAGGTCCAGTACCCAGACGCCGTATGTTACGACGAGATAAATGATCAGCAGGATGTGCCAGATATCGGCCAGCCGGTTGCGCACCTGCCGGAGGGCGCCGTTGCCGTCACCGCGAATCTGGGCGGCAATATGCTGCCGGTTCTGCAGCACCAGCATCACGAGCAGGAGACCGACCAGCAGGCCGAGCAGCTTCAACAGTAGTTGATAGGCCGATTGTGCAAGGCCGAGCGCCAAGGCCGCGTTGAGCAGCAGGAATCCATAGGCGCAGAGATTGGTCAGCCGGCGAATCCAGACGAAACTGTAATTGGCCGTCTCGTCGGTCATCGGAATCACCCGCATCGATGCGACACGGGGTGCTAGCAACAAGCGGGCGACCGCCGTGACGGCGCGCGCGATGACGCTTGCGTTGATAAGGGCGATCGCGATGACCTGCCCCTGATGCGCGGGCGCCGTCAGCGTCATCATCCCATAGGCGGCGGCCGCGAAGACCGCGATAGCGACAAGGTCGAGGACGGTGCGCAGCAGGACAAAAACGAGATGCACCCAGAATCCGTCGGTCGTTTGCGTTTCGATGGCCGCGCGCGGACGGCGCATCGCAAGCTGCGCCAGCCACTCACCGGCGAGTCCGGCCGCCAGGATCGCCACGAGCTTCAACAGCACCGCGAGCCAGAGCGCCCGGCTTTCCGGATCGGACATCACTTGTTGCAGGGTGGCACCGAGCTGCGGCAGGTCGATCAGCGTGGCGGCGGCGTCCGCCAATTCCTTGCCGGCAGCCTCAACCTTTCCGGAAACGGCTTCCAGCAATTGCGATCCGACCGGTTGCTCCGTGTCTTGCTTAGCGTCTTTTTGCGCCGAGATCAGTGTCTTCAGATCGGTGATGAAGGCGTCGCGCTTGGCCGGGTCTTCCAAGGTGTTGACGAGGCGCTCCAGGTCTTTCGTCTCGGTCTTCGCGGGCGCATCGGCCGGATCCGCCGCGGTTACCGGCAGTGTGACGAAAGCGAGCGCGAGAATGAGGAGAAGGCGTTGGACGAGAGCGATCATGGAGTTAGCGCGGGTATAGGGTTGAAGGGCCGGACTTGCCGCGGGGAACAGTAACGGGCGATTCCGGGTTTCACAACGGTTCCCAGCCGACTCCCTTATGGCCGTAGTCGAAGTGCTCCGGGTGCACCATCTCGGCAAGAATCTCCAGTGAATCGGCGATGCGCGGGCCGGGCCGGTTGAAATACTGATTGCCGTCGGCGACGCAGACACGTCCGTTCTGGACGGCATTTAATTGGTTCCAACCCGGTTGCCTGGTCAACGCCGGCATGTCCTTGCGGGCGCGGGCGATGTCGAATCCGCAGGGCAGGATGACGATCACGTCCGGGTCGGCGTTCTTGAGGTCGTCCCATTCCATCCAAGGCGAATGCTTGCCGGCTTCGCCGAACAAGTTGTCCCCACCGGCCATGGCGACCAGTTCCGGCATCCAATTGCCGCCCGCCATCAAGGGGTCGATCCACTCGATACAGGCGACGGTGGGCCTTACCAGTTGGGTGCGTGCTTCTTCCTCGACCGAGTCCATGCGGGCCTTGAGCCGCCGGATCAAGGCTTGACCGCGGTCCGGCGCGTCGAGCGCGTCCGCAACCCGGGCGATATCGGTCCAGATGTCGGCCAATGCGTCGGGCTTCAGGGTGACGATACGCGGGCGGTTCTCCAGCCAATCGCAGGTCGCCTCCAGGACGTCCTTCTCGCTGACCGCGCAAACCTCGCACTGCGATTGCGTGACGATGACGTCGGGCTCGTAGCTCTTCAGCGCGTCGCTATCCACGCGGTAGACCGACAGGCCGTCGCGGACGACCGCCTTCACCCGCTGGTCGATGTCATAGGAACTGCCGCTCACGTCGATCTTCGGTTCGGTGCAGAAGGGTAGGACGCCGACGTCTGCCGGGAAGTCGCATTCGTGGCTTCGCGCGACGAGCGAGTCCTGGAAGCCGAGCGCCGAGACGATCTCGGTTGCGCTGGCCAGGAGGGTTACGATCCGCATCGATCCGGTCTCCGTACAGGCGGCTAAGGGTTCCGTCGCATCTTAGCGCTGCCGGTTCGGGTACGCCACGCTAGCCTTCCGGCGCTTGCAGTCCCCGCCGCCGCCGGCGATGCCGGGCCGCTCCCAGACCGACCGCAACGACGCCCACCAGGATCGGGATCAATCCGATGTTGATGAAGCGCAACCATGTTTCCAAGGACTCGATATCCTCGCGCAGCGCCAGTTGGACGCGCCGCAATTCCTTGCGGGTGGCAAGGATTTCCTGCGTGAACTTTTCGGCAGTGGCCTCGACCGCCTTGTCGACGGTGGCTTCGGATGCGCCCTCGGCCTTCTTCTTCTGAAGTTCGGCCAGTTTCGTTTCCGCATCTTCGAGCTTCTTCTGCAGCTCGCGTTCCTCGGCGCGGAATTTCTGTTCCGCGGCAAGCTGCAAGTCCTGGATCTTGGTGAAGGGACGTTGCGCGGTGCCGCGGCTGCGTAGGCTGATCAGGTCGTCGCCGCCGGCAAGATTTTCGATCGCGTTGACCACGAAATCGGCATTGTTCGCGAACGGCAGACGGACGCGCTGACCGAAGAATTCCCGGTTCTGGACCCAGAACCGATCCTCAAGCAGGTCCGCATCCGCGACCAGGATCACGTTCATGGGGCCGGTCGCTTCCGCGATGAAGGGGGGCGCCTTGGGCGTTTCTTTCTTTTCTTCTTCCTTCTTTGCGGCGTCTTTGGTCTCGGATTTTTCCGCGCCCGCTTTCCCGGCATCGGCAGGCTTGTCGCCGGCGGGCTGTTCCGCAGTAGCTGGTTTTTCGGCCGGCGTTTCGGTCTTGGCCGGTTGCTCGGTGCTTGGCGATGCCTGCGCGACATCGCGCTCCGCCCGGTCGGCCTTCACGGCCGGTTTTGCCGGCGTCGCATCGGTCTTCGCCGCATCGCCGCCCGGCTTGGCGGCATCGTCCTTCGGTTGATCCGTCGCCGAATCCGTTTTCTTGTCGGCATCCGTGCCGCCGGCGTCCGATTTCTCCTCTTCCTTCTTCTTCGGCGGTCCGTCCGGGAACAGGGTCGGCGCCTTGCCGCTGAGGCGGGCGGCCACCACCAGCTTCTCACCCGACGGCTTGAAGGATTCTATTATCTTGAGAATTTCCGGCCGGGCTTGCTGCAGGAACTTGAGGTCGACTTCCTGGCTTTCCTGCGTCGTCGTGATCAGGGGCTCGAAGCGCAGCGCGGCGTCCTTCTTGCCGCGCAAGACTCCGGCGCTGCGGATGTTGAGTTGATTGATGTTCGACGTCACCGCGTCGGTTTCGGACAGGCCCTCGCGCTTGATGTTCAGCCAGGTCAGGAAGGGTGCGGGAATGACCTGCTGTTGGTTGCCGGCATTGACCATGGGGGCGAAGCGCCGGTCGCCGGCGATACGGTCCTTGACGATCTCGACGCCCCAATGATCGAGCAGGCGCTTCAGGTCCGATGCAATGCTTTGCGGGATTCCGCGTTGGCGTGCGGCGGCGGATTCGTTGAACGGGTCGACGAAGAAGATCGCCTTGCCGCCGCGCAGCATATATTGGTCGAGGTTGTAGTAATCCTCGTCGTCCAGGTCGCCCGGATGGACCAGCATCAGGACGTCGGGCTTTTCTTTCCAGACATCTTCGAGCGCGAAAATCTGACGCACGTCGAACTGGTCCTGCATTTGCTGGACCACGGAATAGGGCTGCGTCGGGATACCGCGCATCTGCATTTGCAGGTCGCCGAACAGCGGCCGATCGGTGAAGACCGCGACCACCGTCTTGCCGCCGGTGCCGAGGCGGTAGATCAGGCTGGCGATGTCGTATTCGAGGAAGTTCTCCCGTTCGATCTGCATGAACGGGATGTTGCGTTGCTTACCGTCGGCTTCGGCGACAAGGCCGAAATAGACCTTCTCGCCGGTCTGGTCGAGCGGCACGCCCTGCATGCCGAGTTCGACCGCCTTGTCCTCGGTCTCGGAGAAGGGCTTCGGTTCCTTGATCTCCAGCGTTACCTTGCCGGCGCCGGCGCTTTCGAACACGCTGAGCATGTCTTTCACGCGGCTGGCGTAGTTGCCGTAGACGGGCGCTGTCAGGCCTAGTTCGTCGGAATAGTACAGCGTCAGCGAAACCGGTTTTTCGAGTTTGGCGAGAATGCTGCGCGTGCCCGGCGATAATGTGTAGAGCCGGTCTTCGGTCAGGTCGACCCGCATCCCGGCGACGTTGGTCACCGAGGCGTTGGCCGCGAAGAAAAGCACGACGGCGATAACGGCGAGCGCGATCCAGCCGCCCTTACGATCCATGATCCATCGAAACATTTTCTAACCCTTCCTCACGACGCCTTCAGGCGGTCGATTGCGACGACGTTGAGAAACAGAAACAGCACGATAAGGCTGCCGAAATAGACGATGTCGCGGAGATCCACGACGCCCTTCGAGATTTCGGTAAAGTGGATGACCACGCTGAGCGAGCGGAAGAACTCGACTGCATCACTGCCGAACCATTCGTTCAGGAAATCGAGGAAGATTGTCGATCCCATCGCGACGAGCACGAAACAGATCGCGGCGGCCACGACGAAGGCGATCACCTGGTTCTTGGTCAACGCCGAAATGAACGATCCGATGGCAAGGAAACTCCCCGCCAGCAACCAGCTTCCGAAATAACCCGCCAGGATGGCGCCATTATCCGGTTCGCCGAGGTAGTTGATCGTCAGCCAGACCGGGAAGGTCAGCGCCAGTGCGATCCCGGTGAAGCACCAGGCGGCGAGGAATTTGCCGATCACGGCTTGGCCCTGTGAAATCGGCAGGGTCATCGACAGTTCGATCGTGCCGGTGCGCCGTTCCTCGGCCCAGAGCCGCATCGACAAGGCCGGGATGAGGAACAGGTATAGCCAAGGGTGGAAGGTGAAGAAGGCGGTGAGGTCCGCCTGGTTGCGGTCCAGGATGTTGCCGATATGAAAGGTCAGCAGCCCGGTAAGCACCAAGTAGATGACGATGAAGACATAGGCCACGGGCGTCGCAAAGTAGCTCGACATCTCGCGGCGGAAAATAGTGATGGCGTTATGCATGGCTGGATGGCGCGTTGGTGATTTGCCGGAAGACTTCGTCGAGCCGGCCGCGTTCGACGCTGATCTGGTCGATCTCGGCATCGATCCCGCGGAGCGCGGCGCTGACTTGGGAGATGATGGACTTGCCGTCCCGGGCCCGGGCGAAGAGAAGGCCGTCCGGCGCGTCGACGACCGCGGCGACATCCGGCAGTGCCTCTAGGGCGGGACGCACCGCCGCCGGCGATTTGGTCGCCAGCGTTACGCCGTTGTGGCGGTCGGACCGGGCGGCGAGCGCGGCCGGCGTGTCGTCGGCGACGATCTTGCCGCGCGCGATGATGATGGCCCGGCTGCACACGGCCTCGACCTCTTCCAGGATATGGGTGGAGATGACGATCGCCTTTTCGCCGGCCATGTCGCGGATCAGTTCGCGCACCTCGTGTTTCTGGTTCGGGTCCAGACCGTCGGTCGGCTCGTCCAGGATGAGGACCTCGGGATCGTGCAGCAGCGCTTGCGCCAAGCCGACCCGCCGCTTGAAACCTTTGGAAAGCGTTTCGATCGGCTGATCCAGCACATCGGCGAGTTGGGTCTTCTTGACCGCGACGTCGATCCGTTTGGCCGCTTCGTCGCCGGTGAAGCCGCGAACCCGCGCAATGAACTCGAAAAACGCGCGCGGTGTCATGTCCGGCCACAGCGGCACGCCCTCGGGCAGGTAGCCGACCCTCTTCTTCACCTCGATCGGCTGGCGTTGCACGTCGAAGCCCGCGACCGTGGCCGTCCCGCCGGTGGGTGGCAGGAACCCGGTGATCATTTTCATGGTCGTCGATTTGCCGGCCCCATTCGGGCCCAGAAATCCCAGAACCTCGCCCTTGGCGACCTTGAAGCTGACATCGTCGACCGCCTTGATCGCCCCGAATGCCTTGGTCAGGTGATCGATTTCGATCATATTGCTGCCCCGTGACTATTGCGAGCGACGACGCCGGGCAACGGCCCGGTTCGCCGGTAACGCGTTACGATGTAAGAAACTCTCTAAATTGTTGCAAGAGGGTTAGCCGATTTTCGGCGATCTGCAAAGCCTATCCTCGCGGCATGGTCCGCGATGGTATCGGCGTTTCGGCGGGCCGTGACGGTATCATATTCCGCTTTCGTTCTCATCGCATGAGCGAATATGTCGCGTTCTCTACCATTGAAGCGGGCGAACCTGATCGCTAGCATGCGCCGCTTCAAAACAGGAAGAATTGGACCATCGAATGAGTTTAAAGACCGTCGGCATTGTTGGGGCCGGGACCATGGGCTCGGGAATCGCGATGAATGTCGCGGAAAACGCGTTCGATGTGCGTCTTGTCGATACGACAAAGGAACAGGTCGATGCCGCCCTCGGCAAGGCGGCCACATACTTCGACCGCAAGGTGGAGCGTGGCCGGATGCAGGCGCCTGACGCCAAAGCGGCGCGCGCCCGGATGAAAGGCAGCACCGATATCGACGATCTGGCGGACTGCGATTTGGTGATCGAGGCGGTGTTCGAGCGTTTCGACGTCAAGGCCGACCTTTACAAGCGTCTTATGCCGATCCTTTCCAAGGATACGTTGTTGGCGACGAATACGAGCTGTCTGCGCGTCACCGAATTGTCCAAGGAAGTCGATCGCCCGGGGCGGTTCCTTGGCATGCATTATTTTAACCCGCCGGCGGTCAATCCCATCGTCGAGGTCGTCCGGGGCGAAAAAACGAGCCAATCGGTTATCGCGACGGCGCTCGCCTTTTGCGAGGCGACCGGCAAGAAGACCGTGGCCTGCCGCGACAGCTACGGCTTTGCGCTCAATCGTTTCTTCTGTCCTTACGTGAACGAGGCGATGCGCCTGAATGATGAGGGGGTGGGAAGTCCGTTCGAGATCGACCGGGTCGCCGGCGATGTCTTCGGCGCGGCGGCCGGTCCCTTTGTGGTGAGCAATCTTGTCGGTTCGCAGGTTCTGTTGCATGCGCAAGAAAACCTGATGCCGTTGGGCGATTTCTACAAGCCGGCGGAGTCGGTCGTCCGCGTCGGGTCCGAGGGAGGGTCCTGGGAAATTGGTGATCCGTCCGCGCCGGACGCGGCCCGCGATAAGGCGATCGGAGACCGATTGCTGGGGGCGGCGTTCCTTCCGGTTCTGCAGCAGTTGGATGAGGAGGTCGCCGAGCCCGAGGCGATCGACATGGGCGCCGAGGCGGCCTTGAAATTCGGCAAGCCGCCCTGCGCGTTGATGGATTCGCTGGGACAATCGGCCGTAACGGCGTTGGTTGAGCCGTTCTGCGAGAAGTATCGCGCCGCTCAACCGGGGAGTCTGTCTCGGGTCGGGAATCTGGTTGGCTGACGGGGTTCGATCTCGAAAGTTGAGCCATCTAAAGAAAGAGGCGGACCATGGGGTCCGCCTCTTTTCATGTCGTGCCGAGACCGCGCTCCGGCCGGGCTGGTTCTAGGGGCCGTGTCCGGTTGCGCGGCAGGTGGCCCTTACGAGCACTTCATGGTCATGGCCTTGGTGCCGTCGCTCTTGATCAGGTCATAGGTGTTTTTCTTGATCTTGTGGACCCGATGCCAGTCGCCAAGCGCCTTTTTGCCCTTGCCGAAATTGGTATAGAAGCCCTGGCCCACGATCTTCCAACGGCCTTGCATCGTCTTGTTGCCGATGTTGCGGTCCGCGTCGCCGGAATACGGCCCTGCGGTCTTGAAATAGAAGTCTTCACCCTTGCTGCCGTCGGGCTTCGTCCAACTGCATTTCTTGCTGCCCTTCTTGAACTCTTTCGCCAACCCGGCGGCATCGAGCGGCGTACCCTTCGCGGCCATCTTGTCGCCGCCGCCCCCGGCCGATTCACATCCCGCAAGTCCCAGCGCCAAGGCGGCGCCCAAAACGATGATCTGGTGTCTCATTAGACCCCCCCGAAAGTTAATTTCATCAAGTCGGAGCGGATGTTAGCCCATAAAAATGGAATTTGAAACGGTAAGCATGCGGATCGGGATAGTGCCCACCGCTCCTAAGTGTGAGTTGAAGCGAATGCAACCCAACTACATTTGCGGTTTCAGGCCAGACTCGGAGTCCGGCAAGCACGATCCGTCCGGCTCGATGGCTACCATTCCTTAACGCATTCGCCGTAGGAAGAAACCGTCACACGTTAACGGTTGGCCGCTTCGCGTCGTCGTTGCCGTCCCGGCGATGATAGGATGCGGCGGACGGCTTGGAACCGGCCCGCGCATCCATATGCTTGGCGGAGCGGCTCCACGCCGGGAAAGGGGGTTGCCGTGGTTTCGCAAAGGCTGCGTCCAACGCGCCGTTCGCTGTCTCCCGTCCTTGCCGGGGGCCTGATCTTTTGCCTGACCCTTGCGGCGCCGAGCACCGCACAGGAAATTCGCGGCAATGCGAAGGTGATTTCCGGCAACCAGATCACGGTAGGCAAGCGAACGGTACGGCTTTTCGGCATGGCCGCACCCGGCCTCGAGGACATCTGTAAGATCGGTGACGTCAAGATGCGCTGCGGTATCGTTGCATGGTCCGAGCTCATCAAGCTGGCGGATGGTCAGTATCTGTCCTGTGACATCGAAAAAGTGCCGGCCGAGAAACCCGCCGCAACCGAGAATTCCAAACCGAGCGAAGACGGGGCGAAGGCCGTGGTGGCCGAACCCGTGCCGCCTTCGGGACCGGCGGTGAAATATGCGACCTGTTATATCGGCGAAACCGACCTTAACGAAGCGCTCGTCCGATCGGGCTGGGCCAAGGTCGTGTTGTCGCACACCGACCGGTATCAGGTGGACGAGACCGATGCCCGGGAATCGAAGCGGGGGTTATGGGCGTCCGACGGTAAATCCCGGAAGAAGTCCCGGAAAAAACGCTAGCCGAAAGGCGGATGCTTCGGCGTATCGCCGCACATTAGGGTTCCCCGACAATTGATTATGCGTGTATGACGGAAGTCAGGACCTGCGGTTTTGCCGCCGCATCGGTCTGATTTTCGACTGCGCTGGCGGGCGGTGCCGGTTTCGCCGACCGGTATGGTCGTTCCGTCTGTGCCGTCTACATGTGAGTTGTCGGAGTGGCATGTTGAAGTTTCCTGCGGGCCTGGACCGGTTCGCGCAGTCGGTCGGCGGCCCGGTCTTATCCGGCCGCGGTGTCGCCGTGACACTGTGCGTGTTTTTCGCGATCGCATGGTTGGTACGGTCCTTCGTTTTCCCCGGCACGGAAGCGGATGACAGCGAAACGCTGGTCCATACACAACGGTGGGCCTGGGGATACGACGGCCGGAACCCGCCGCTGTTCACCTGGCTGGTTAAGGCCGTCCAGATCGTATCGGGGCCGGTCGTCGCCTCGGTCGTTTTGGTGAAATTCACGTTGCTGGGCGGCGCGTATTGGCTGCTGTTCCTGGGCGCGCGCCGCGCCCTGGGCGATGAACGGCTCGCGGCCCTCGCCGCGCTCTCGCCGCTGGCGATGTATCACGTCGCCTGGGTGACGATCTTCCATCTGACCCACACGGCGGCCCTGGCCTTCAGCGTCACCTTGACCTTCTTCGCGTTGGTCCGGTTGGAAGACGGCGAGCGGTTGCGGGACTACGTTTACCTCGGGATCGTCTGCGGACTCGGCCTGTTGTCGAAATACAATTACGCCCTGTTCGCCGCCGTATTCTTTGCAGCCGCCTGCACGGATGAGCTGTTCCGGCGGCGGCTCTTCGACCGGCGGATCCTGCTCACCGTCTCGCTCGCCTGTCTCCTCGCCGCGCCGCACTATCTGTGGTTCCTCCGGTGGATCGAGGGAGACCCGACCGGGTTCTCCAACCTGCTCGATGAGCGCTTCGCTCTCGATTATGTCGCGTCCGGCTACGTATCATGGACCCGGGGGCTGATCGATGCGCCGCTTGCCGTCTTGCATTTCCTGTTGCCGTGTATCGTCCTTCTTGCCGTGATCTTTCCGCGCGCCGTTGGGAGGCCGGGGAACGGTCCGGCGCCGTCGGCGCGATATCGGCGCGTCCTTGGGTTGACCCTGCTGTCGCTCATCGTGCTGGTGATCCTCGCCGTGGCAATCCTGAGCGTGCCGCGCGTCAAGATTCACTACATGTTCGTCCTCATCCTGTTTCCAATCTTCTTCTTTGCCAGGGTTCAAGCTGCGGGGCCAACGGCGCGATCGCTCAACCTCTATGCCAGCACGCTGGTGATCCTTGCCGTCATCATCGTCGGGGCCGGTGTCGGCAAGTATTTCATGGATCCCGACCGCCGCAGCAAGGCGCGCCACAATGTGCCGTATCCGGCGCTTGCAGATGGTCTTCGGGCCGCCGGTTTCGAACGGGGCACGATCCTCGGCGACTGGTTCACCTATTCGGTTGCAGGCAATCTCCGGCCCTCTTTCCCCGAGTCCAGAATCATCAATCTCCGCGATTGGAATCACAAACTCGGGGAGACGCCGACCGGCACCGCCTGGATTCCGCATCCGTCCAGCGCGGACGGCCAATGTCTCCTGGTTTGGACCGCCGGCGGGAACGATCGTGAAACGGTCATGCGCCGTAGCGCCCGGCTCCTGTTCGGCATCGGGACGCTCGAAAGTTACGCGCTCGGGTATGTCTCCGCCGTCATGCCGCCGAGCCGCACGCGTCAGGTTCGCCTCGCGTATATTCTTATCCCTTCGGGAGCCGGGACGTGCCGTTGACGGATGTTCGGGCCGGTTCCGCGGCAATCGCGGCTTGACCGCATCACCCCGCATTGGCATTCAAAGAATCCTGCGGGCGCCGAGTTTGCGGCGGCGTTGCGCGCAGGACCACTCACCCACACCGGGCATCCTAGGATAGCGGCCATGACGCGACCCAGTTCTCTAGATCGGCTCGCCGCCGCCATGCCGTATCTCATCTGCACGTATTTCGCGATACAGGTCGTAGTCCGCGTGGCCATCTCGCCAAGTCTGGGGAAGGACGAGGCGGAACAGGTGTTGCTCGCTCAGGAATGGGCTTGGGGATACGGGTCGCAGCCGCCGCTCTATACCTGGATGGCGATTCTGATGTTCCGGGTGTTCGGGGAAGGTGTCCTCGCCCTGGCGCTGCTCAAGAACCTATTGCTGGCGGGCAGCTATCTGCTGACCTTTGCCGCCGCGCGATGCATCGCGCAGGACCGGGTGGTTGCTGCCTTGGCGGCGGCCTCGCTGCTGTTGCTGCCGGAACTCGCATGGGAATCGCAACGCGCCTTGACCCATTCGATCCTCGTCTTCTTCGGGTCGGCGCTTTTTACCTACGCCTTCGTCCGTGTCCTGCAGCAGGGGCGGGCAATCGACTACGCGCTGCTGGGCCTTGGTTTCGCGGTCGGCTGCCTGGCGAAGTTCAACTTTCCGATCCTCGCCATCGCCATGTTGCTCGCGGCATTGACGATGCCGGCTTTCCGGTCAGCCGTAGCAGCACCGCGTTTCCTGATCGCGCCGGCCGTGGCGGCCGCCCTGTTGTGGCAGCCTGCCGTGTGGCTGGTCACAAACCGCGACGCCACCCTGTCGCGGGCGCATAAACTGACGATGACGCAGACCGATAGCCTGATCATGAACTACGTCTCGGGCGTGTGGGGATTGGCCTGGGGTGCCGGTATCTTTCTGGCCTTGCTTGCCGTGGTCTATGGAGCCGCATTGCTGTGCTCGGCGCCGGGCCGGATGCTGCATGCCACGGCGGGCCAAGTCGTCGACGTGTTGATGCGTTCCCTCGGCATCGCCTTGGCGCTCTGCGTCATCCTGATTATCGCGTTCGAGGTGACCCAGATAAAGGACCGGTGGTTGTTGCCTCTCCTGTACCTGGCGCCGATCATCGCGGCCCTGTGGGCCTACCCCCGGCTGGCGTCGTGGCGAGTAGGGACGATCTTCGCGGTAACCGGGCTTTGCGCTATCGCGGTCGTCACGCTCATCGTTTTGCGAACGGTTGCAGGGCCTTCCTTCGACCGGCCGAATCCGCTCAACGGACCGTATGAGGCACTGTCCGAGCAAATTCGCGAGGCTGGTTTCCGCAACGGCCGGATATTCGCCGCCTTCAACCTGCTGGGCGGCAACATGAGGTTGCAGTTTCCGGACTCGGTCGTCATCACGCCGGAATATCCGAATTTCGAGCTGCCGGCGTCCGGACAATCGCTGCTGGTGTGGGATGCGACGCGGGGTGACCCCATCCCGGGCAAGGTGGTGGCGCTGTATAAGAGATTTTCCGGTCAGCCGGTTGGCAGCCAAGTGCCGCGATATGTCGGTGCGGTCATGCTGCACGCGGAACGGCATCGCCTGCGGCTGGGTGTGATCGTTCTGCCGCCGCCGTAGTCCGTCATACGGCCTGATCGTGCGTACCGAACACGACGAAAATCTGATCCACCTCGTTCGACTTTGAGCAAACCGGAAAGACGCCGCGATAGACCGAGATGAAATCGCGATCCGCGATCGGGAGCTGCGTGGTCGAAAAGACCGGCTGCTTGGACACCATGACGGTGGCGAATTCTTCGCGCCGCGTTTTGGTTGCTTCGGGCGGCAAATCATCGCCGAGCGTCTTGCCCGTATAGTCGATGCCGAACAGGTCGACGCATCCGGTACCGCACAGCCGGTAATGGAAAGTCATGCCGTCATCCGCCGCTTCCGCTTGGAGGATCATGATGTACGGCATGACTTTATGCACGGCGAGCGGGTCGAAGTCCGAACGTTCCAGGCAACCGCTGGGGCCTCGGTTGTCGTGCCAATACGCATTGAATTGGCGCACCGGATGTCCCGCCGGGATGTCCTCTATCGTCACAAGTGCATAGGGCATCGTGCCCACATGTCCCGTAAATTTCGCCGAATTCGAGTTTAACGGGAAATTTATGAGGGGAAAGTAAATCTTGGATGCCAATTCAACCTGGCATGGCCCACTTCAATGGGCGTGAAACCGGACCGAGAGCATCGTCTAGTCGTAGGAAACGGCAGCTTTCGTAAAGGCGGCGCGTAGATCGTCCGCCATATCCGCGACGTCGGCGCAGACCGCGTAGCGCACATAGCCGGGAAAATGAACGCCGACCACGCCGACCGTCTCGATCATGGCGAAATTGAACGCTTCGGCATCCGCCATCGGCTTGCCGAAAGCCTGCGTCGGGGTTTCCCATAGGGTGTAGAATCCGGCCTTGGGTTCGATCGCCAGCCGCATGCCGCATTCCTTCATCAGGTCCATCAGCACCGTCAGTCGGGCCTGATAGGTCTCGCGCATGGCGTCGATGTTCACCTGGTCGGTTTCGAGCGTGGCGATGACACCGGCGGCCATCGGGGCGACGAAGCCCGCGTCGGTCTTGCCCTTAACCTCCTTCACGTCGGCGATGAAATCCGGTGATCCGATCATCGCGCCGACATGCCAACCGGTGCCGTTGCCGATCAGCTTCGCTGCTGTGTAGGCCTCGCACCAGGACAAATCGGGGAAGTCTACGGCGATTTCGGCCAGGGAGGCGCTGTCATGATCGTGACTGAGCGCGAAATAGGCGGCGTCGTTGAACAGCCGGATGTCGTGATCGCTGCAGTGCTGGCACAGCGCGCGCAGCCAGTCGGCGGTGGCGACCTGACCGGATGGATTGTGCGGGTAGTTCGTCATGATGAGGTCGGTGCCGGACTGGATGTCCGGCGTGCCGAACCGGAAACCGTTTTCGGAATTCAGCGGCAGCGCGTAGTGCGTCGCATGCACGTGGTAGTCGCACCAATTCGCGGGGATGGGATAGCCCGGTTTCGTCGTCGTGGCGACGGTGACCGGCTGCTCCGCGCAGCCGCAGGCCAGCGGCAGAAGGCCGAGGATCGGCTTGATGCCCGGGATCGGCACGTAGTCGACCGCGGCATCCGACAGGTCGCGGCGCAGGTGCGCGGTGACGAAGCGGCGCGAGAAATCCGGCACCGCCGGGCTCTCGTTGTATTGGTAGGCATGCATCGCCTCGTCCTCGCTCATCACCGCGGCCTGGGCGGCCTCCCGGGCACTGAGCAAGGCGGCGCCCTTGGGCTCGCCGATCGACAGGTCGAGCAGCGTCAGCCCTTGCGCCAGCGCATCGGTTCGCTTCTGTCGAATTTTTTGAAAAACATTCGCGCCGCCGGCGGGGAGCCTGGATCGTTGCATGCGTCTGTGTTCCCTCATGCTGTCCGTATTCTTGTTACCGGTCAGCCTAGGTCCAGAGGTCTTGCCCCACAAGAAGAGATCGGCGGCGGCGATGCGGCCGAACGGCACGGCTCGCTACGGGGTTGGCACCGGCGGCGCGATCACGCTACAAATTGCGCCTGCAAGTCTGAATAAATTACGCAAATCTAGGGAGTTTCCGATGAGAAAATTATTCTCATTCTTGGCGGTTGCTGCGCTGGCGGCGGCGATCAGCGCGCCGGCGAAGGCCAAGGACTATACGTTGACGCTGTGCGGTGCGAGTCCGGGCGGGTTGTGGTCGCTGCTGGGCGCCGGCGTCGATTCCGCGATGAAGGCGGCCTATCCGGGGTCGACGGTGACCTATCAGACCTCGGGCGGCGGCTTCGCCAATGTCGGGCTGTTGCGCGGGAAGAAATGCCAACTGGCCATCGTCCATGACGTGGAGGCGAAGCTTGCCCTCGAAGGGAAGCGTCCCTTCAAGCAAGCGGCGAATGATCTGCGCGCCATCGCGGTACTGTACAACTGGGCGCCGATGCAATTCGTGATGACCAAGGATTTCGCCGACAAGCACGGCATCAATTCCATCGAGGACATCGTGAAGAAGAAGGCGCCGGTCCGGATCGCCGTCAACAAGCGCGGCAATGTGGTCTCGCAGGTGATCGAGGCGATGTTCAAGGCGGCGGGCGCTTCCTACAAGGATATCGAAGGCTGGGGCGGTCAGGTCGTGTTCGCCGCGTCCAAGGAGATGAGCAACCTGATCAAGAACCGCCGCATCGATTCCTTCGGCAACGGCATCTTCGTGCGCCATCGCTCGATCCGCCAGCCCGGCGAGGCCGTGCCGCTGAAACTGCTGAGCGTCTCCGACGCCACGATCGCGAAAGTCTCGAAGGAGCTGCAGATCGGCGAATACACGGTCAAAGGCGGGTCTTACAAATGGGCGCCCGACGACGTGAAGACGGTCGCGCTGTCGGCCCAGCTTGTGACCCTGGACACGATGCCGAAGAAAGACGCCTTCAACGTCACCAAGGCGTTGATCGATAACTCAAAGAAACTGTCGGGCGTTCACAAGGCGATGAAGAAACTGGACACAAAGTTGATGGCCAGTTCCAAGTCGACCCCGTACCATGCCGGCGCCGCGGAAGCGTATAAGGCAGCGGGTCTCCAATAACCCCATAACGCGGGTCTATCGGACATGAAAATCTCGGCGGCCTCGGTGCCGCCGAGACTCTATCGGGGCATTTTGCGATGAAATTGCTGTCGGTGGCGTTTTCGACCGGGGGACGCCGGCAACCAACCGGGTGGCTGAAGGCCGTCATCACCGCCTATGCGGCCTGCGTGACGGCATGGGTCCTCTACGCCGCGACCATCGCCCTGATCGACGCGTTGGCGCTGACCATCATCTTCCTGACGTTGATGCTGGTGCTCGTGTTCCTGACGGTCAACCCGACGTCCGCGGACGAGAACCGTGCGCCGCCGGCCTATGACATCGCGATGGCGCTCGCCAGCGGTGTCGCCGGGATTTACTTCGCGTTCAATGCCGGCGACATCGCGGGCCGGATCACGCTGCTCGACCCGTTGAGCCGATGGGACATGGTCTTCGCGACGATCGTGTGGGTGCTGACGCTGGAAGCGACGCGCCGCACCGTGGGCCTTGGCCTGACGCTGATCGTCGGGTTGTTCATCGCTTATAACCTGTTTGGCGACCGATTCGAGGGGCCGCTCAACCACGGCCTGATCACCTACGAGCATTTCATCGATATCATGGTGTTCACCACGGACGGCATCTTCGGCGTGCCGCTGCGGGTGGCGGGAACCTATGTCTTCCTGTTCGTGCTGTTCGGGACATTCCTGTCGCGGGCCGGCGGCAGCGATTTCTTTTTCGACCTGTCGGCGGCGTTGAGCGGGCGGTCGCCCGGCGGACCGGCCAAGATCGCCGTCGTGTCGTCCGGACTGTACGGCACGATTTCCGGCAGCCCGACCTCCGACGTGGTGACGACGGGCGCGGTCACCATCCCCATCATGAAGCGGTTGGGGTATCCCGGCCGGCTGGCTGGCGGGGTCGAGGTTGCGGCGTCGACCGGCGGCAGCATCCTGCCGCCGGTGATGGGCTCCGCCGCCTTCATCATGGCCGATTTCACCGACCTGGATTATCTCGACATCGTCATCGCCGGGCTGGTGCCCGCGGTGCTGTATTATCTTTGCGTCTATACGCAGGTCCATCTGCGGTCGCTCAAGATGGGCCTGGCGCCGCTTGCCGACGCGGATATCCCGAAGCTCAAGGACACGATGAAGCGTGGCGGCCTGTTCCTGGTGCCGCTTATCGTCATCGTCATTGCCCTCATCGAAGGGTTTACGCCGACCTATGTCGCGGCCTTCGGGGCGGCGACCATCGTGCTGGTGTCGCTGTTCCGTGCCGATACGCGGATGGGGCCGCGCGCGATCTACGAGGCGCTGGCCGAAACCGCGATGCGCATGGTGCCGGTGACCGGCGCCTGTGCCGCGGCGGGGCTGGTGATCGGCGGCATCACGATGACAGGGCTCGCCGCCAAGTTCTCGCATCTGATTTTCTTCATCGCCGATGCCGATCTCTTCTTCTCCTTGGTCATCGCGGCCGCGCTCACCATCGTGCTCGGCCTCGGCATGCCGACGCCCAGCGCCTATATCCTGGCGGCGGTGCTGGTCGGTCCGCTGTTGATCGACGACCTGAAGGTCAACCTGATGGCCGGGCACATGTTCCTGCTTTACTTCGCGGTGCTGTCGGCCATGACGCCGCCGGTGGCGGTCGCGGCCTATGCCGCGTCGGCGATTGCCCTGGACAATCCGATGAAGATTGCCGTCACCGCGGTGCGGCTGTCGCTGGGCGCATTCATACTGCCGTTCGCCTTTGTCTATGCGAACGAAATCCTGTTGATCGGTGAGACCGGCGCGATCGTGCTCATCTGTCTCAGCGCGGCAATCGGGCTGGTGCTGCTGTCGATCGCGGTCGAAGGATATCTCAGGCGGGACATGCCGGGGTGGAGCCGGCTTGTTGCCGCGGGCGCGGGAATCGCGTTGCTGGCGCCGACACCGGTGACCGCGCCGGTCGCTCTCGGCGCTGCGGCGGTCGCGCTCTTACCCCAACTTCGGAAAGCGCCCGCCGCGACCTAGCGCCGGCGCCACGCCTGGGTGCGGGCGAGGATGCCGCGTGTCAGGATGGCGTGCAGCAGCCGCACCGCGGCGGCGGTGGCGACGATCATCATGCCCATCGCGGCCGCCGGGGCGATATCGCCGGCGTCGTCCATGTTCAGGATCGCGACCGAGGCGAGCGCCGTGTCCGGTGAATAAAGGAACACGACCGCCGACACTGTCGTCATCGCGTTGACGAACAGGTACATCGAGATATCCAGGATCGCGGGAAGGCAGACCGGCACCGTGATGCGGATGAAGGTGCGGTAGAACGGTACCTTGAGTGAGGCCGAGACGCTCTCGAACTCGGCGTCCATCTGCTTCAGCGCGGTCACCGCGGTCAGATGCGCGACGGTGTAGAAATGCGTCACCGTGCAGATCACCAGGATCGGCATCGTGTGGTACAGGAAGCCGAGCGGATTGTCGGGTGCGTTGAAGAAGAAGACGTAGGCCAGGCCCAGCACCAGCCCGGGCACCGCCATCGGCACCATGCACAGAAACTGCATGGCGGCGCGGCCGGCCAAGAACCCGTTGCTCTTCTCCACCAAGTAGGCGCCGGTGAAGACCAGCACGGTGCCGATCGCCGCCGTCCAGGCGGCCATCTCGATGGAGTTGAAGTAGGCGTCCCAACTGCCGCCGTCCATCAGGTCGAAGTCGTAATGGTTCAGGACCAGCGACAGGTCATAGGGCCAGAACTTGGCGAAGGACGCGAAGGCCGCCATCGCCAGCACCGATATCAGGATGAAGCCGATGACGCCGCAGAAGACGAGCATCGCCGTATCGCCGGTGCGGCTGGGTTTGGGTTGGAATGGCACCGCCCGGGCCGACAACAGCGCGACCTGCTTACGTTGCACCACCCGGTCGGCGAAGAAGGCCAATACGGCGGGCAGCAACAGGACCATGCTGACCACCGCACCCATCTCGAAGTCCTGCCGGCCGACAACCTGTTTGTAGATATCGGTGGCCAGGACGTTGTACTTGCCGCCGACGACCTTCGGTACGCCGAAGTCGGTGATGACCAGCGTGAAGCAGACGAAGAAGGCGGACACGACGCCGTAGCGGACGCTCGGGAGTGTGACGGTGAAGAATGTCTTGATCTTGCTGGCGCCGAGCGCGGTCGAGGCTTCGTAGAGCCGGGCGTCGGAATTCGCCATCGCGATCAGCATGATCGTTAGCACATGCGGAAAGACGTAGAAACTCTCGCCCATCACGATCCCGATCGGGCCGTATATGTCGTAACCGAAGAGCCAGGACTTGATGATCCCCTGATTGCCGAAGAGATAGACGAGGGCGATCGCCGGCAGCAACGACGGCATCAGGATCGGGATCAGCGCCACGCCCTTGAAGATGCTCTTGAACGGCATGCAGGTGCGGGTCAGGGCATAGGCGTAGATGAAGGCGATCGGCACGACGATGAAGCAGCAAAGCAACGTCACCGTCAGGCTGTTCTGGATCGACCAGAACAAGGCCGGCGTCGAGAAGAACTTGATATAGTTCGACAGGCCGATGAACGCCCCGTCGGCATCCTTGAAGCTCTTGGACAGGATGGCGTAGAGCGGCAATAGGATGGAAACGAACAGGTAGAGCGCGATCCCGACCAGGACCGCGCGCATGATCCAGTCTTCGCTGCTCACTTTCGGCTTGATGACGGGAGCGGTTCCGGTGGCGACGCTGTCGGTCATGTCGCGCCTACTCGGTCTCGCCCGACGCATAGACGCGGACGAATTCCGCCGGCAACAGAACGTTCAACGTTCGGCCCGTCTCGATTTGCAGTGTGCGTGCGCGGTTCGCGGAAAGGTCCGCCATGAATTCCTCACCGCTGCCGCTTGTCGGCAGGAGGTGGCAGCGTTGGAAGGAACCGAGGAATTCGACGTCCGATACCGTGACCTCGAAGCTTCCTTCCTGCCCGTCCGCCGTCTCGGTCACCAGCACGTCCTCGGGCCGAACGCAGATCGTCACCTTGTCACCTGCGGCAAAGGCGCTGCAGTCGCCGTTCGCGGCGATCGTAACGCCGGCGACCGAGATGCGGCCGTCGCCGGTCATCACTCCGTCGATGAAATTCGTGGTGCCGATGAAATCCGCGACGAAGGGCGACACCGGTTTGGCGTACACATCGCTCGGCGTGCTGATCTGTTCGATGAAGCCTTCGTTCATCACGACGATCCGGTCGGCCATCGCTAGCGCTTCTTCCTGGTCATGCGTCACCATGATCGTCGTGACGCCGATCTTGTCCTGTAATTGCTTGATCTCGTGACGCAGATGCACGCGAACCTTCGCATCCAGCGCTGATAACGGCTCGTCGAGCAGCAACAGGCCCGGCGACGTGGCGAGCGCCCGCGCCAGTGCGACTCGCTGCTGTTGCCCGCCGGAAAGCTGCGCCGGGTATTTGTCGCGATGCTCATCGAGGCCGACAAGCTCGATCAATTCGGAAACCCGCACATCGATTTCCGCGCGGGACTTCTTCTTGTTCTCGAGGCCGTAGGCGATGTTCCGCACCACCGTGAGATTCGGGAACAGGGCATAGGATTGGAAGACGATCCCGAAGTCGCGTTCGCTCGGCGGTAACGCGGATATATCGACCCCGGCTTGGTGGATGGTGCCGGACGTCTGGATGTCCAGCCCGGCGATCGCCCGCAACAGCGTGGTCTTGCCGCAGCCCGAGGGTCCCAGGAAGCAGACGAATTCACCCTCGTAGACGTCGAGTGAGACGTCCCGGAGGGCGACGAACTCTCCGAATTTCTTTGTTAGATGTCGTATGCGCAGATATGCGCCGCCGTCCGATCCATCCATGCGCCCGATCCTCCCCCTGATACCGTATCAGAAACACGGCAGGGCCGGCCTAAAAGAAGACGCCCCGGCTCCGTGTGGAGACCGGGGCGAATTTTCTTCCGTCGAAAAGCCGAGCCTACTTCTTCTTCGGTTCCGACTTTCCATCGTAGCGCTTACGCCATTCGTCCAGGATGCGGATCCGGTTGGCGGCCGCCCAATCGAAGTCGTTCTTGATCATCTTGCCTTCGATGCCCGGCGGGAAGTTCTTCACCGGCTTGGCGACGCCCGGCATGGCGACCACGGCGTATTCCTCGTTGTAGATCTTGTTCGCTTTCTTGGTCACGGACCAGTCGGCCAACGCCTGTGCGGCCTTCAGGTTCTTCGTGTTGCGCACGATGCCGAAGGCTTCCAGGTCCCAGCCGACGCCTTCCGCCGGTGCCACGACCTCGAGCGGCGCGCCCGCGTTCTTGGACTTGGCGCCGCGATAGGCGAAGGAAACGCCGATGGGAATTTCACCCTTGGCGGCCAGCTTGCACGGCTTGGAGCCGGAATGGGTGTAGCGCGCGATGTTGGTGTGCAGCGCGTCCATGTAACCCCAAGCCTTCTTCTCGCCCTTCAACTGGATCCAGGACGAGACGTCCAGGAAGCCGGTGCCCGACGAGTTCGGGTTCGGCATGATCACGTGGCCCTTGTAGACGGGCTTCGTCAGGTCGTCCCACGTGTTGGGTACCGGCAGTTTATGCTTCTTGCCTTCGACCGTGTTGTAGCAGATCGACGCGATCCAGGCCCGTTGACCGACCCAGAGCGGCGGGTTGTTCTTCGAATCGACGTATTTCTTTTCGAGCTTCTCGACGCCCTTCGGTGCGTAGCCCTGGAAATAGTTGTGCTTGCTGAGCAGCAACAGGCTCGTCGCCGCGACGCCCCAGACGATATCCGCCTTCGGATTCTCCTTTTCCGCAAGCAGCTTGGACGTGATGATGCCTGTAGAGTCACGCACCCACTTGATGTTCACATCGGGGTAATCGGATTCGAACGCCTTCTTGAATTTCTTCAACTCGTCCGCTTCAACCGCCGTATAGACGAGCAGATCGGTTTTGGCCTGGGCGACGCCGGCGCTCAACACGATGGCCGTCATGGTCGCCGCGACACCCATGCCGACCTTCGACATAAATTTCGATTTCATTGAATTATTCCCTGTTATGACACCCGGATTATGCAACTACGACGTTACCGGTACATGACAATTGTACCGATTTATTCCGATGGCGGTAGGGTTTGGCGCAAAATAGTTTCCGTTCAGCGGCGCGGCTGGCCGACGCCGCCCTGATGCGCGAATGCGCCGACATCGACGACCGTTCCGGAAATCTGTGCGGCCTCGTCCGATAATAGGAAGGCGACCGCGTTGGCGATGTCTTGCGGCTGGGTCTGCCGGCCGCTCGCGGTGACGGGTTGCGTCCCGCTGCCGGCGCCGTTGCCCGCCATCGCCTCGACCATGCCCGATGCGGTTTGCGGTCCCGGGACCACGACGTTGACGCGGACGCGGTCTTGCAGATGGTCATAGGCAAGCGCGGTGCTGAGCGCGAAAACGCCGCCCTTGCTGGCGCAATAGGCGGCGATCCCCGGTTTGCCCCAACCCGCGCCAGACCCGATGTTCACGATCGACCCGCCCCCGGCGTCGCGCATATGCGGGATCACCGCCTTGCACAGCAGGAACTGTCCCTTGAGGTTCACCGCGACGACCCGGTCGAAGGTGGCTTCGTCGGTGTCTAGGACCGTACCGCTCGGCCGCAGCGCCGCGTTGTTGACGGCGCCGTCGATCCGGCCGTGCAACGACAGCGCGTGCTCGACGACACCGGCCACCGCGCCGGCTTCGGCGACGTCGGCTTCGATCACGTCGGCCTTGAGACCCTCGGCAGCCAGTGCCGCGCGCGTACCGTCGACGCCATTGTCGGCCGCGCTGCCGGGCTGCTTGCCGTCCAGGCCGAAGCCCACGACATTCCAGCCCCGCCGCGCGAGATCAAGCACGATGCCGCGCCCGATGCCATAGGTGCCGCCGGACACGATGACGGTTTTGGATTCGCTGTTGGGCATGGCGTGTCCTTTGGCTTAGTCGGTTGTCCAATTCCATTGTCATTCCCGCGGAGGCAGGAATCCAGTGAATTCACTTGACGGTGAGATGACGTGCGGGATCAGCAGTTGCTTGGATTCCCGCGTCCGCGGGAATGACACTCGGTTTGCGTTCCTGCCTAGAAGAAAACGGTCAGGTTCTTCGCCAACAGCACGCTTTGATCGAGATAGATCTCGCGCGACGCGATGACGAAGCCATCATCGGTTTCGCGCAGCGTGTCCTGGCGCTTGCCGACGAAGAAATCCGTCTCCGTCTCGGTCCGGTTGCGATAGACGATGAAACGGCAACGGGCGGTCAGCGTATCGTCGTCGCCCCCATCGCTTGCATTTTCGGTGACCTGCAGGTTCGAGAACATGTGGCAGGTCCGCGAGACGGGCTCCTCGGCCCAGTGCAGGCCGGTGGCGATCTGCTTGACCCGCTGCTCCAGTTCGAACTTGCCCTCGTCGAACCAGTTCAGGTCCTTGCCTTCGCGGGTGTATTCGTCGTCCCACTCGCCATGGCCCTTGTTGCGCATGACCGGCATCCAATAGCGGATGTCGTCGGCCAGCAGGTCGAGCCAGGATTCGAACTGGCGCGTGTCCAGCAACTCGGCCTCGTGGATGTAGAATTGCTCGACCCGGTACCGCAGCAGCAGTTCGTCGATCAGGGTGTTTTGCGGCGTTCCCTCCATGACCGTTTCCTATTCCGCCGCTTCGGCGGGTTTCGGGTGGCGGCGCGCGGTCGGCGGGGTATCCATGTTCTTGGCCCAGCGGGCGTAGTAGGCGCGCTGATTCTGCTCCGACACGTCCTCGGTCGCGGAGACGTTGCCGCCCAGCCAGTCGACCGGCCATCCCTTGCGTTCGTAGCCCATGCCCATGCCGTAGTGGAAGTCATAGCGCCGCGCGATCGTGCCGCGGGCGCCTTCGTGGGCAGAGCCCCAGTTCTCCATATCGTCCTGCTCGGTCAGGCCGGACGGTCCCTGGTATCGGATGACGTAATGGCGCAACACGTTCTTGACCTCGTCGGGCGCCGCCTTGGGCGCCAGGAAGATACGCCAGATTTCGGTTTCGTGCGGCCCACATGGGTTCCAGGTGCCCATGCTCTGTACGCCGTTCGAGTAGGAGACATTGGGGAAGATCGTGCCGCCATGCCCGAACCAGCGGGCCTTCTCGCCGAGCCGGGATTGCCGCTGCTTGTAACAGTCGCGGAAATAGTCCTCGACCACCGCCATTTCCTGGTAGGTCGGCAGGTATTCGTAGTCGTCCTTGAAAAGCTCGCCCCGCGCATTGTGGCCTTCGGGCGTCACGCAGATGTTGAGCTTGTAGAGTTCACGCGCCTTGGTGATGGCGTCGTAGGTGTGGCGGCCCTTCACCCCGGCCGGCGACAGCACGACGGCGTCTACCGATGCATGGCTCGGGTTGTGGTAATAGTCGCCGCCGAAATTCTCAGCGCCGAATTTCCAATTGCACGGCACCCGCCATTTGAAGACCCCGCCGAATGCTTCCCAGTCGCCGTGGGTGCCGTCGGGCAGTTCGCAGTAGTCGTCGAAGTAGAAACGCAGATCGCCGAGATAGGTCTCGAAATCCAGGGTCTCCTCGTCCCAGCAGGCGAAAATATAGCCGTAGTAGTTGGCCACGCGCGCCTCGATCAGGCCCCATTCGGACTTGTCGAGTTCGTTGTGGTAGCCGGTTTCCATCTTCGGCACGCCGACCAACGCGCCCTCGTCGGAAAACACCCAGGCGTGGAAGGGACACATGAACTTCCTGGTGTTGCCGGTGTCGGCGCGGCAGACCCGCATGCCCCGGTGACGGCAATTGTTCAGGAAGACGTGGATATTGTCGTTCCGGTCGCGGTTGAAGATCACCGATTCCTCGGCCATGCGGCTTAGGATGAAGTCGCCCGGTTCGGGAATCTGGCTCTCGTGACCGACGAACAGCCAGGAGCGGGGGAATATCCGTTCCAGCTCGTCCTCGTAGATGGCTTGGTCGGTGAAGATGTCCCGGCTGATCCGCCCGGCGTCGATGTTGACCAAGTCGCCGGTGTACCGGCGGAGGCCATTGCCACCCATGGTCGTTTCCTTCCCGCTATCGTCTTTATTTACAGCGGATTATAGCGATCCGACGGCCCGCCCGACAATATGATCGGGTCGGCTAAAACGCCGCACCGGGGCGTTGCGGTCTACCGCGAAACGCCATGCGACGCGTTGCGGTCTACCGCGAAACGCCATGCGACGCGTTGCGGTCTGTCCTCAAACGCCTAGAATGTGCCGGCCCATCTCAGAGCGAGCGAATCCATGACCACCGACTCCCCGATCTGGCCGTCCCAACTGGACCATCTGCGGCTGAATTCAGACGATCCCGCCATGCTGGCGGACTTCTATGCCGATACCTTCGGCTATCAGACATCGCCGATGCCGGACGGGACCGTCCTTCTCCAAGGGCCGGGACGGCGGCTGGTGGTCGGCCTGGGTGCGCCGGGTGAGCGTCCCTACCACGGGTTCCGTGTCCAGGACCGCCAGCAATTGCAGGACATCCGCGATTTCGTGCAGGGGCAGGGCGTGAACACCGAGCCGTCGCCGTCGGCCATCTTCGAGGATGACGCGGTCGCGGTACGCGATCCCGACGGCTGGCTGAACGTGTTCGGCCTGGTGCGCCGGGACCTGCCGTCGCACAAGGCGGTCAACACGCCGTCGGCGGTCAAACTGTCCGGGCGGCTGCAGCATGTCGTGGTGGCGACCGACAATCTCACCCGCATGATGTCCTTCTACGAAGACGTGCTCGGCTATGTGCCGTCGGACTATTGCAGCGCGGATGTGGACGATCCGGCGACGCGCAAGGTCGCCTTCTACCGCTCCGATCCGGAGCATCACAGCTTCGCCGTGTTCAGCGCGTCGCAGGTCGGTTCCGACCATCACGCCTATGAGGCGTCGTCGTGGAACGACATCCGCGATTGGGCCGATCACATGTCCTCGCGGCATATAAAGCTGTGGTGGGGGCCGGGCCGCCATGGACCCGGCAACAACTTGTTCTTCATGATCAAGGACCCGCACGGCAATCAGGTAGAGATTTCCGCCGAGCTGGAAATCATGCCGCGCGAAATGGCCCCGCGCGTTTGGCCGCTCGAGGAGCGCAGCCTCAACCTGTGGGGCCCGGGCTGGATTCGCGATTAACACCAGGAAGGAAATGGCATGCCGATCACGGCGCGATACATCTTCACCGCCAGCATGGACGTGGACCCGGACAAGGAAGACCTGTTCAACGAGGTCTATGACCAGGAGCACGTCCCAATGTTGTTGAAGGTTCCGGGCGTCCTCTCGGTGACGCGGCTGAAACAGGCGCCGCTGACGCTCAGCATCGGCGGCGAGGAAAAGACGGTCGATACCAGCGCCGAGCCGACCTACAGCGCGGTCTACGAGATCGAAAGCCCCGACGTGCTGACCAGCACCGAATGGGCCGACGCGATCGAGCAGGGCCGTTGGCCGGACCAAGTCCGCCCCTACACGAGCAACCGGCGTCATACCCTGCAGAAGATGATGGACTAGCGGCGGCATTGTCCGAATCGGTTCCATAGCCGGGCGCGCAGGTGGTCCTTGAATCTTTTTGTGCGATCGCGAAAGTGCTGCGCGTAGTCCGGCCTACCGATATCGTGTTTTGAGGGTTGTTATGGAGTTTAGCTCGCTGTCCGAAACGGACCTGGCGTCGCTGCTGGTTCAGGCGCGCGCCGAATACGAAGAATTCTGCGCCAAAGGTTTTGCGCTCGACATGACGCGGGGAAAGCCCGCGCCGGAACAGCTCGATCTGTCCAACGACTTGTTGCGGCTGCCCGGCAATGCCGACTGGCATCAGGACGACGGCGGCGATGCCCGGAACTATGGCGGCGTGCAGGGCTTGCCCGAGGCGCGGGCGTTGTTCTCGACCATGCTCGGCGCGCCGGTGGACCGGATCGTCGCCGGTAACAACTCCAGCCTCGCGCTGATGCACGACTGCCTGGTCTTCGCCATGCTGAAGGGAGTGCCCGGCGGCACCGGCCCCTGGCGGCCCGAGGAAACGAAGTTCCTGTGCCCGGTGCCGGGCTACGACAGGCATTTCGCGATTTGCGAGGAATACGGCATCGAGATGATCCCGGTGCCGTTGACCGGCGCGGGGCCGGACATGGCGGCGGTCGAGGATCTGGCGGCCGATCCATCCGTGAAAGGGATGTGGTGCGTTCCCAAGTATTCCAATCCCACCGGGGAGATTTATGCTGCCGAAGTGATCGAGCGGCTCGCCGCGATGCCGACGGTGGCGCCGGATTTCCGGCTGTTCTGGGACAATGCCTATGCGGTCCATCACCTGACGGACAAACGGCACGACATTCCCAACATCCTGGATGTTTGTGAGAAAGCCGGAAATGTGAACCGGCCATTCGTGTTCGGCTCCACGTCGAAGGTGACCTTCGCCGGGGGCGGCTTGGCGCTATTCGCCGCGTCCGAAGACAATGTGCGGTGGCTCGTGGATCGCTTGTCCAAGCGCACCATCGGACCCGACAAACTCAACCAGCTTCGGCATTTCCGGTTCTTCAAGGATCACAATGGAATCCTGCGCCATATGGAGGCGCAGCGCGATCTCATCACGCCCAAATTCGCGGCGGTTCACGAGGTCTTTACGAAATACCTCGACGGCAGCGGCATCGCGGACTGGACCGACCCCGACGGCGGATATTTCATCAGCGTCGATGTGCTGGACGGATGCGCCGAACGGGTCGTCGCCCTCGCGGGCGACGCCGGCATCGCCCTCGTGCCCGCCGGATCGACCTTTCCCTATGGCCGCGATCCGCGCGACCGCAACATCCGGATCGCGCCGACATACCCGTCCCTTGCGGAGGTCGAGTCGGCGGCCGAAGGCGTCGCGCTTTGCATCCGTTTGGCCGCCGCCGAGTCTTTGGCCGGGTAGCCTTCGCATCGATGTCCGTTTTTCGATCACCCCTGGCCGGATTGGCTTGGCTCGGCCGGCAGGGGACCGGCGCGATCGCCGTGCTCGTGTTCATCGGGATCGCGGTGCCGGCGGTCGGCGCGGTGCTCAAGCCTTATGTCGCCGAAGCGATCTTCGCGTTGCTTTGCATCGCCTTCCTGCGGGTCGACGGCGCGTCCCTGCGCGGGACGTTGCGGCGTCCCGGTGTCCTGTTGGCCGCGACGGGCTGGACGATGATCGTGATGCCGCTGCTCTTCGCGGCCGTCTGTTACGCATTCGATCTGGAGGGGCGGTTCCCGGACCTGTATCTGGCGATCATGCTGCAGGCGGTCGCGTCGCCGATGATGGCGGCCCCCGCCTTTGCCGCGCTGATGGGGTTCGACGCGACGCTGATCCTGCTCACCTTGGTCGCGAGCACGGCGCTGACGCCGCTGACGGCCAGTTTCTACGCCTACCTGTTTCTCGACGGGACGTTGTCGCTGTCGCCGATCGCGCTGGGGGTCAAGCTTCTGGCCATCCTCGCCGGGTCGGCCCTGATCGCCGCGGTCATCCGGCGGATCGTCGGTGGCGCTGCGGTGGCTCGTCGCAAGGACGAGATCGACGGGCTCAACGTGCTGGTGCTGTTCGTCTTCGTCGCCGCCGTGATGGAAGGCGTGTCGGATACCTTCCTCGCCGCCCCGCTGCTGGCCACGGCGATCGGGATATTGGCCTTCGTCATCACCTTTGCGGTGTTGGGTATCTCGCTTCTGGCGTTCCTGTGGGCCGGCCGGGACCGCGCCTTCGCGCTCGCCTTCATGGCGTCGCAGCGCAACATGGGCCTGATGCTCGCGGCGACCGGCAGCGTGCTGCCGGACATGGCGTGGCTCTATTTCGCGATGTGCCAGTTCCCGATCTACCTGTCGCCGCATCTGATGAAACCGTTGGCGCGGCGGTTCGTCCGGGCGAAGGGTGGTTAGGGTATCGTGTCTATGGACGTTGGCTTCGGTCGATTCGGATGCTTGTCACGAAGACCACCGCTTCTTCCTGTGTGATGGTCGAACTCCACTTCTTGCAGAAAAACCCTCGGACTAGTTCCGGATACTCATCGATATCACCACCAGAATCACCGACACCATACCGAAAGACAATGCAGGGCTGATCCTTGCGGCGCAGGAAGTGTATCCAGACTGGAGATCCAAGCGTGTAGGCCAAAATCGATTCGCCATCCTGCCTTGCATTGCCCTTTTTAAGCCATCCCCATTGTTTGATCAGATCCTCAACAGATGGGTTGGCTTCCAATACGACGCATCCGGGATTTGCAGACGCAAGTCGGACGACGGCCACACTCGCAGATGTGGTCCAGAGAGCTCTTTCGTAAAATCCGCAATGCGTTTCCTTTTTTGCGATTTCCGGTGTTTCGTCATGGAACTGCTCGGCATCCAAGACGATTCGCGTGCTGTATACCGGAACCCATTTGCTATTGGTGGTTTGGCACGCGGCGAGCGGCCACAGAAGACACAGGAGAAAGGCCGTTAGGCGCATCGGGAAAGATAATCATTTGGCGTTATTGGAATAACGAGTTTCTATCCTGGGTAACTGTCACGCAAGCTGAATTTCGATACGGATCATCGCGCGTGCTGGCATGATCGCTGGGGTGGACGCCGGTCGCGGTATCGCGCCGATCGATGAATCGGGTTGTCGTCGTCGGAACGGTCCGCCAGATCGAGGCGCGCCGCTTGTCGCCGTTGTATGTCCAGGTGTTGAGGATGGCGACGGAGACAAGGGACATCGGCGGCTAGTCCAGGCAGTCGGCCTCGGTCCGCAGCACCAATCGCGCCTGATACAGGAAGGTGGCGTCGACCACCGCGGGTTTCAGGCGGTAGTCGTGGGCGTCTCGGCCGCAGTCCGGGTCGAGCGGTTCGATCTCGCCCGCCGCCATCGCCAGGAGTTGAAGCTGCGCCGCCCGCTCGAAGTGGAAGGCCAACACAGCGGCTTCCTCGACCGAGCCGCCGGCGGAGAGCTGGCCGTGATGCGCCAGCAGGATCGACCGCTTGTCGCCGAGCGCGGTGGCGATCAGCTCGCCTTCGTCGTCGCCGATCGGCGGGCCCGGCCATTCGCTGAGCCAGGCGCAGTCGTCGTAGAACATCGACGTATCCATATGCGAGGCGATCAACGGCACGCCGATCATCGACAGGGCCGACACATGCGGCGGATGCGTGTGCACGATGCTCTGCACGTCCGGCCGCGCCTTGTAGACCCACAGATGGAACCGGTTGGCCGGGTTGGGCATGCCTTCGCCGTCCAAGACGTTGAGGTCGTCATCGACCAGCATGAAGTCGGACGCGCGCAGTTCTTCCAGGCCGAGGCCGAAGCGTCCGGTCCACATGGTGCCGGGTTTGTCGCCGCGCGCCGTGATCTGACCGGCCAGACCCGATCCGTGACCATCGCGCGCGAGCATGCGCGCGGTCAGCGCCAGCTTTTCCCGGAGGCCCCATTGCGGCTTCTCCAGATGCTGCTCCATCTCGACCGAGACGCGGGCATGAAAATGGGATTTGGGTTTGTGGGCGGTCTTGGCGGTGTCGCTCATGGACATTTCCTTCCCAGTGTTTTTGTGACCGGTGTCCTGAAACTATGCCACTTCGGGGGCTGCGGCCCAAACTACAGCGCGGCGCGGGCGATGATGTAGAGACCCATCGCCAGCAAGGCGACGAAGAAGACCTGGCGGAACCGTTCTTCCGATAGCCGCTGGCGGACACGCTGGCCGACGACCATGCCGATCACCGCGGGAACGACACCCGCGGTCGACAGAATACCCAAATCCGCCGACAGCAGGTCGTTCCCCTTAAGCGCCAATGCGAGCGCAACCGTCGACACGGTGAACAGCATGCCCATCGCCTGGATGAACATGTCGCGCGGCAGGCCGATCGCCTGCAGGAACATGACGCCGGGTACCACGAAGGAGCCGGTCATGCCGGTCAGCACGCCGTTCATCGTGCCGAACATCGGCCCGGCCCAAGCCTCGTATCGCGGGGCGATGACGATGCGGACCTTCAGCAGGCTCAGCGCCGAATAGGTGACGAGCAGGACACCCAGCAGTGCCGAAAGCAGCGCCAGATCGACCCGGGTCAACGCGGTCGCACCGATCCAGACGGTAACGGTCGCCATGATCAAGAAGGGCCAGAGCCGCTTAAACACCGGCATGCCGTTCCCGCCGACCACCGCCTGCCAGAGATTGGTGACGAAGGACGGCACCAAAAGCAGCGCCATCGCCTGGGGCAGACCGAGCGTTGCGGTGAGAAGGGCCAGACTGACGCTCGGCAGGCCGAGGCCGATCACGCCCTTTACGCTTCCGGCGATGAAGAAGGTGACGAAGATGATGGCGAGGGTGGCAGGATCCGACATCGATCCAGCCTACACGGCTTGCCGCCGCAATTGAAGCGAAGCCGCAGATATCGGTTCCGTGCGCCGGTGCGGCCCAAGGCGATGAGGAAGGTGTCTCCACCGCAAACACTATGAGGTTGTAATAAATTGATCATAATACAATTTTAATAAACTTGGGAGAGAGTTCCAACTCGCTCAATGTGAGGGCGCGATTGTAAATCCGCACCTTCTCACCGCGAGCATTTTAGCACCATGCTGCTGCCACTGGTGTTTTGATGGCGGAAGGATGCCGCAAAGAGCATGGAGTTCCGGCGCAGATACCAAAACCAACACAGATGTGGAGCCTCACCGGTCGTCGACCGGTCCGCGCAAGAAGTTCGCGGCTTTGATGCAACACAAGGTTCACTTGATGATTGCCGATGGGGTTGTGGTGCGGAAGTCGAAACAGAATTGGATTGGGGTGAATTATGGTCGCGAACGATAGGGCCGCCGGCGCCCGCTCCGGGAGCATTGCCGGTTTATTCAACGATTTGAAGATCAGGAGCAAGATTCTCAGTGGCGTAGCGGTCGTCTTGGTGATCCTCGCGGTCGTCGCCGGGTATGCGTATGTCAGCTTCGTGTCCGTCGGGACGGATGTGGCGAAATTCTCCGAAGCCGTCGAAGAGGCAACGCTCGCGGCAAAGATCGAGGCGGGCTTCCTCAAACTGCGCGGCCATGTCCGGGAGTACGGGTATGCCGGGCGCGATGCGGATGCCACCGCCGTCCAAACGCTGGCGGTGAAAATCTCGAAGAGCATCGACCACAGCAGCAAGGTGATCCAGGACCCGGACCATAAAGCGAAGGTTCAGGAAATCGGCCAGGCTTTTGCGGCCTACATGTCCTCCTTCCAGGAGATGAAAGCGGTCAAGAGCGAACATGACGCGCTGGTGCACGACCGGCTTTTCCCGCACGGCGAGAAGATCGTCAAGGATTTGGAGTTGGTCGTGTCGGCGGCGGAGCAGGAAGGCAACGCGCAGGCGGTGAAGCTGGCGAATAGCGCGCTGGAACACGCGCTGCTGACCCGGCTCTATACGAATATCTTGATCGGTCAGCGCGACGAGGCCTTTGCCAAGAAGGCGGAGGGCGAGTTCGAAAAGTTCGACACGGCGCTGGTGGCGCTGGAAGGTGCGCTGACGACCGAACGGGAGAAAACCCTGTTCGCCGAAATTTCGCAGCTCTTCCAAGGTTACAAGTCGACCTATGCGACGGTGCATGAGGATGAACTTAAGTTGCAGAAACTTTTCGACACGGACCTCGCGCGCAACGCCGCGGTGATCATCGCGGATACCGAATGGCTGCAACATGCCGCGGAGCAGGAAGAAGCACGGCTGCGCGCCGAAACCGAGGCGATTATCGTCAACAGCGAACTGGCCATTGCGGTTATCAGCATTCTCGGCCTCGTCATCGCGATTCCCTTGGCGTGGTTCATCGGCAATGTAATCGCCAGGCCGGTGGTCGCCATGACCGGGGCGATGAACGAACTGGCGTCCGGGAACCTCGAAGTCGAAATCCCGGCGCAGCACCGGCGGGACGAAGTCGGGTCGATGGCGGAAGCGATGCAGATATTCAAGGAAGGCGCCGTCGAGCAGAAGCGTCTCGAGGAGGCGGAACGCCAATCTCAGGAACGCCGGGAAAAACGGGCGAAGCTTCTGGTCCAGTTGACCGAAACGTTCGATGCCCAAGCGACCGAAATCGTAGAATCGCTTGCGGGCGCGTCAGCCGAAATGCGGTCGACCGCAGAGGCGATGTCGACCATCGCCGATCAAACCAGCAGCCAAACATCCGCCGTGGCCGCCGCGTCCGAGCAGGCATCCGCCAATGTGCAGACGGTCGCGACCGCCTCGGAGGAATTGACCGCCTCGATCAATGAGATCAATCGGCAGGTGTCGCAATCCGCCGAGGTCGCAAACGCGGCGAATACGAAGGCGGAAAACACCAATCTGACGGTACGGTCCTTGGCCGAGGCCGCGCAAAAGATCGGCGAGGTGGTTGGCCTGATCAGCGAGATCGCGGGTCAGACCAACCTGCTGGCCCTGAACGCGACGATCGAGGCGGCGCGGGCCGGTGAGGCCGGCAAAGGCTTCGCTGTCGTGGCATCAGAGGTCAAGAGCCTTGCAACGCAAACGGCCAAGGCGACCGAAGAGATTACCGAACAGGTCGGCGGTATGCAGTCCGTCACCGGCGATGCCGTCGGCGCCATCCAGGGAATCGGCGAAACCATCGCGGAGATCAAGACGATCGCCGAGACCATCGCGAGCGCCGTCGGCGAGCAAGGGTCCGCAACGCGGGAAATCTCCGAGAACACGCAGCAGGCCGCCGTTGGCACTCAGGAGGTCAGCAGCAATATCGCGGGCGTCACGCAGGCGGCGACCGAAACCGGCGCCGCGGCCCAGCAGGTGCTGGAATCCGCGGGGGAACTGTCGGAGCAATCGGTGAAACTCCGCGGCGTGGTCGAAAAATTCATCACCGACGTAAAAGCGGCCTAAGGACCAGGCTGCTTACAGTGGGATGCGGCCGGCGGGGGAAACCCTGCCGGCCGCATCCTGTTTCAGGTGTGTTTGGCGCGGAAATGCAGGGGCGCGGCAAGTTGTAGTTGTGAAGAACGTGCGCCCGTTCACGATTATCAGACGTGGTAGATCGATCAGTATGACTCAACGACAAGATGAAAAACCCTTTGTATACAGTTCTTTAAGGGATGTCCGCTACCGTGTGATCAAGATCTGTTCCGTCATGTCGGCAACGAGACACGCACAGATCCAAGTTTGGACCGAAACTATCTAAACCATGACGCGTGGTGCCGCCGGCACCGTCCGTGAAGGGGACATCCAAAAGATTTCGTGTTTTGGCGCAAGAACACGGGTCGAAGCATGGTTTGCGACGAATTCGGTTCGTTGGTGTAAAGCGCGCGTAGTTTGAGGCAAGAAAATGGTTGCGAATGGTGTTTTAGCCGATTCCAAGCGACTTGGGATCGTCAGCTTCTTCAACGACTTAAAAATCAAGACGAAAATTCTGAGCGGCATGGGGATCGTCCTGACGGTCCTCGTGCTTGTCGCTGCAAAAGGCTATTACAGCTTCGTCTTGGTCGGCACGGATGTGGACAAATTCTCTGAAGCGGTCGAAGAGGCCTCGCTTGCGGCGAAGACCGAGGCGAACTTCCTGAAGCTTCGCGCGCATGCCCGGGAATACGGATATACCGGCCGCAAGTCCGATATCGCCGCCGTGCAGAAACTGGCGGCGAAGATCACAAAGAATATCGAGCATGGACTCGCGGTGATCCACGATCCGAAACACCGGGCCAAGGTCGAGGAGATGGGCCAGGCCTTCACGGCGTATATGGGCCACTTCAAGACGATGACGGAGATCAAGGTCGAGCACGATACACTGGTGCGCGAGCGGCTCTTCCCGGAAGGCGAGACGATCGTCAAGGACCTGGAATTGATCATCAAGGAAGCCGAGCACGAGGGTAATGCACCGGCGGTGAAGCTGGCGAATTACGCGCTCGAACACGCGCTGCTGATCCGGCTCTACACCAACATCCTGATCGGCCAACGGGACGAACGGTTCGCCGAGAAGACCGAGGCCGAATTCGTGGTGTTCGACAAGACGTTGAAATCGCTGGAAGGCCTGCTGAACACGGACAAGGAAAAGAAGTTGTTCGCCGAAGTGGTGGAGTTGTTCCACGACTATGAAAAAACCTACGCGATCGTGCACAAGGACGAATTGAAGCTGCACAAGCTGCTTGATACCGACCTTGCCGGCAATGCGAAGATCATCGTCGACGATGCCGAATGGATGCAGCATGCCGCCGAGAAGGAAGAGGCGCGGCTGCGCGCCGAGACGGAGGAATTCATCATAAACGGTGAAATTTCCATCGCGGCGATCAGTCTTTTCGGCCTGATCCTGGGAGTCGGGATCGCTTGGGGCATGGGCAGCGTGATCTCCAAGCCGGTGATCGCGATGACCGGTGCGATGAAGGACCTGTCCGCCGGAAACCTCGATGTCGAGATCCCGGCACAGGATCGTGCGGACGAAGTCGGCGCCATGGCGGAGGCGATGCAGAGCTTCAAGGACAGTGCGGTCGAGCAAAAGCGTCTCGAGGAAGCGGAACGCCAATCGCAGGAACGGCGCGAAAAACGGGCCAAGTATCTGGTCGAACTGACCGAGACCTTCGACGCGCAGGCGATGGAGATCGTGAACACGGTCGCCGGCGCGTCCGCGGAGATGCGGTCGACCGCCGAAGCGATGTCGGCCACGGCCGATCAGACCAGCAGCCAGACGACGGCTGTCGCGGCTGCGTCCGAAGAGGCCACCGCCAACGTGCAGACCGTGGCCTCCGCTTCGGAGGAGATGTCGGCCTCGATCAACGAGATCAACCGGCAGGTTTCGCAGTCGGCGGAGATCACGACCAAGGCGAATGCCGAGGCCGAACGCACGAACGAAACGGTGCAGTCGCTGGCCGACGCCGCACAGAAGATCGGCGAGGTCGTGGGCCTGATCAGCGAAATCGCCGAGCAGACCAACCTGTTGGCGTTGAACGCAACGATCGAGGCGGCGCGCGCCGGCGAGGCCGGCAAAGGCTTCGCCGTCGTGGCGTCGGAGGTCAAGAACCTTGCCACCCAGACCGCGAAGGCGACCGAGGAGATCAGCGAGCAGGTCGGCGGCATGCAGTCGGTGACCGGCGACGCGGTTGGTGCCATCAAGGGCATCGGCGAGACGATCGGCGAGATCAACGCGATCTCCGAGACGATCGCCAGCGCGGTCGGCGAGCAGGGGGCCGCGACACGTGAAATCGCCGAGAATACCCAGCAGGCGGCGACCGGGACTCAGGAAGTCAGCAGCAACATTGCCGGTATCACCCAGGCGGCATCGGAAACCGGCATGGCGGCGCAACAGGTGCTGGAGTCCGCAGGCGAGCTATCGCAGCAGTCGGATAACCTGCGCGGTGTCGTCGAGAAATTCATTGCCGACGTCAAGGCGGCCTAAGGACCAGGCAACTTGACCCATGACGCGGCCGGCGGGTATGCCCTCGCCGGCCGCGTTCTTTTGTGTCCACATCCTTCCGGAACCGTTGCTCGGCGGTGAAGCGGTATTTCACGATCCAGTCGTTGCCGGAACTTGAAACCCAAAGCGTGGCGCCGCGTACGTCGACTCCACGGATGTGATGAACTGCCCGGGACCCCTCTCCCGTCCATAGCGCCGTTTGCGGCGATCCGGCCTGCCGTAAGTAGAAGCGCGGAGCTAAGTGTCACTGTTCCTCCCCCTGCACGGGGCATCGGATGTGCCGCGGCGCGAGAGCTTCCGAGCCTATCCGTGCCGGGGTTGGTGAGATATCCATGACTTCGATCGAAGATGATCGGCATTCCCTCCCCGGCCGAATTCCACCTGCGCCCCGCAGGGGCGGATTAAGCCGATCGAATTCGGGCGCGGTTCAAAATTTTTTTGCCTTGGCATCGAATCCGCCGGTGTACCGCGGCGCAAATGTGGTTGCGGTCTCGAAATGAAGATGAATTGAAACGACCCCAATACAATCCGATTCCCGGTCGTCCAGTGACGCGTTTGGCAGTTTGCTTAGGAAACGGGAATCGTTACGGGACCCGTTAAGGATTGGGCAGCAATTAACGCCCGGTTAAAACCGGGCATCTAGGAATTTAATAAAATCACCAGAAAAATATAATTTTTTCAGCATGTTATGTGATCTAGTGCCGCCGTTCCTCCGTATGAATATTCGTAAACGGAATGGTTGGTGCCGCACGGTTCCGAGTCAGTCGAAGGTCTTTATGACCCGCCATGGCTGACATCGCGACGCGCACCGCGTTAATCGAAATCGTTTGGATGGGGGAATGAATTATGATGAATGTTGTTAAGTCAAAATGGGGGTTGCCGCGCAACCTCGGCGGGGTCGCCGGGTTGTTCGGCGGCTGGAAGATCGGGACCAAGATTCTTTTCGGGTTCTTGGCCGTTCTGCTGCTGTTTTCGCTGGTGTCCGGCAACGCATACAAAAGCTTCGTCGACGTGGGTGTCGATGTGGAGAAATTCTCCGAGGCTGTCGAGGAAGCCGCCATCGCCGCGAAGGTAGAGGTCGGCTTTCTGAAGTTGCGCGCCCACGCCCGGGAATACGGATTCACCGGGGATCGCGCCGACGTTGCCGCGGTCACCGAGCTTGCGGGCAAGATTCGCAAGGACATCGATTACGGCCTGCGGACGGTCAAGGATCCCGAACATCGGGCCAAACTCGAGGAAATGAGCACGGCCTTTACGGGATACATGGCGCTGTTCGCCGAGGCGAAGGCGCTCAAGTCCGAGCACGATGGATTGGTTCAAAACCGGCTTTTCCCGGAAGGGGAGAAAATCGTCAAGGACCTGGAGATGATCATTGAGGAGGCTGAGCGCGAGGGCAATGCGCCGGCGGTGAAGCTGGCGAACTACGCGCTCGAACATGCGCTGCTGATTCGCCTCTATACCAACATCCTGATCGGCCAGCGGGACGAACGGTTCGCCGAGAAGACCGAGGCGGAATTCGCCGTGTTCGAAAAGGCGCTGTCGGCATTGAAGGACATCTTGAATACGGAAAAGGGGCGGGTGCTGTTCGCCGAGGTGATGGAGCTGTTCCGCGACTACGAAAAGACCTACGAGATCGTGCATAAGGACGAGTTGAAGCTTCAGCAGCTGCTGGATACGGATCTCGTGGCGAAGGCCAAGATCATCATCGACGATGCGGAATGGATGCAGAGCGCCGCCGAGAAGGAAGAGGCGCGGCTTCGAGCCGAAACCGAAGAGATCATTCTCGATAGCGAACTGGTCATTCTCGTCGTCAGTCTCATCGGCCTGGCCGTCGGCTTGACGATGGCGTGGTTCCTTGGCCGGGCCACGTCGCGGCCCATCGTCGCGATGACCGGCGCGATGGAGGGGCTCGCCGATGGCGACCTGGATGTCGACATCCCGGCGCGGGACCGGAAAGATGAGATCGGCTCGATGGCGGCCGCGATGCAGGTCTTCAAGGACAGCGCCCTGCAGATGAAGCAGATGGAGGCCGACCGGCTCGAACAGGAGCGCAAGGCGGAAGAAGAGAAACGCCAAGCGATGCACGCGCTCGCCGACGACTTCAAGGACCGGGTCGGCGGTATCGTCGAGACGGTCTCCGCCTCGTCGACCGAGATGCGGGCGACCGCGGAAGCGATGACGGCGACCGCCGAGGAGACCAGCCGGCAAGCGACGGCCGTCGCGGCGGCCTCGGAACAGGCGACCACCAATGTACAAACGGTCGCTTCGGCCTCGGAGGAAATGTCGGCGTCGATCAACGAGATCAATCGTCAGGTATCGCAGTCGGCGGAGATCGCCAACAAGGCGAATTCCGAAGCGGAACGCACGAATCAAACGGTGCAGACGCTGGCCGATGCCGGTCAGAAGATCGGTGAAGTGGTCGAATTGATCAACGAGATCGCCGAGAAAACCAACCTGCTTGCGCTGAACGCGACGATCGAAGCGGCCCGTGCGGGGGAGGCCGGCAAAGGCTTCGCCGTCGTGGCGTCCGAGGTCAAGACCCTTGCCACCCAGACGGCGAAGGCGACCGAGGAGATCAGCGACCAGGTGGCCGGAATGCAATCCGTAACCGGGGACGCGGTCGGCGCGATCGAGGGTATTGGGGCCACGATCGCCGAAATCAACGCGATCTCGGATACCATCGCCAACGCCGTTTCCGAGCAGGGTGTGGCGACACGTGAAATCGCCGAAAACACCCAACAGGCGGCCATGGGCACGCAGCAGGTCAGCGGCAATGTGACCGGCGTGACCCAGGCGGCGTCGGAAACCGGGTCGGCCGCGCAGGAAGTGTTGAGCGCGGCCGGCGAACTGTCCCAGCAATCCGAGATGCTGCGCTCGGCGGTCGACGAGTTCATTTCGGAAGTTAAGGCGGCTTAGTCACTCCAGGAGGCTGCCGAACAGGAAAAGCCGGCGGGTATGCCTCCCGCCGGCTTTTTCTATGGATCGACTGCCGCCGGCGTATCTCTTCAAACGACAATCAATCATGGATTGGTTGTCGGTTTAGTGGAATTCCCGCTTGAGATCACACCATGCGAGACGGATGGGGCCATCCGGTCAGGTTTATCCGGTTGTGCCTAAGACCCGCTGAACGTTCGATTTTTTTACGAACGCGCCTATGCGGGCAGTGAAGATAAAAATATACTACCCATGGTTATCTATATTTAAAGGATTTCGGCGGACCATCCCGGAAAATGTCGATTATCGACACAATACATATCTCCGAGGGGTGAATTAAGATGTTGGCGAACCTGAAGCTGCCGACTCGTACGGCAACCCGTAAAGATTTCTCGGCGATGGTCGATGACTTGCCGATCGCGGTCATGACCTGCCGTCTTAGCGATTTCACGATCGACTACGTTAATCAGGCGACGCTTGAAAGCCTGAAGAAAATCGAGCATGTGCTGCCGATCCCGGCGGATCAGATTCTCGGCCAGAGTATCGATGTATTTCACAAGGATCCGGGCCATCAAAGGGCCATTTTGACCGATCCCGGGAATCTGCCGCATGCCGCGAAGATCGAGATCGGCGGCGAGTGGCTGGATCTCCTGGTCACGGCGTTGACCGATAGTGCCGGACGCTATCTCCAGCCGATGCTGACGTGGAAGATCATCACCGAAGAGCAGAGGAAGGCGGAGGAGGTGTCGCGCCTGATCCAGATGCTGGACGAGATGCCGATCAACGTGATGATGCTCGATCTGAAGGATTTCACGATCAGCTACGCGAACAAGACCAGTATCGAGACCCTACGGTCGCTCGAGCATCTGTTGCCCTGCCGTGCCGACGAGTTGGTGGGGCAGTGTTTCGATATCTTCCACAAGAATCCGAAACACCAGCGCGATTTGGTTGCCGATCCCGGCAATCTGCCGTTTCGCGGGAAAATCGCGTTGGGCGAGGAATTCCTCGACCTTCGGGTTTCCGCGATCAATGACGCGACGGGCAATTACCTTGCGCCCATGTTGACCTGGAGCATCGTGACGCAGCAGATGAAGATCGCAGACGATTTCGAGTCGAACATCGCCTCGGTCGTCGAAGGGGTCGCTGGGGCGTCCGACGAGTTGCAGGCGAGCGCGTCGTCGATGTCGGCGTCGGCCGAGGAAACGAGCGTCCAGGCCGCTTCCGTCGCGTCGGCGTCCGGTGAACTGCGCGAGTCCATCAGTGAAATCTCGCAGCAAGTGACGCGCTCGTCCGAAATCACCCGAACCGCGGTGGATCAAGCGGCCCGGTCGAGCGAGATGATGGAAGAATTGAGAACCGGTGCACAGAAGATCGGCGACGTGGTCACGATGATCAACGACATCGCCGAACAAACGAATCTACTCGCGCTCAATGCGACGATCGAGGCCGCCCGTGCCGGCGAGGCCGGCAAGGGCTTTGCCGTGGTCGCCGCAGAGGTCAAGACGTTGGCCAATCAGACGGCCGGTGCGACCGCCGAGATCGAAGCGCAAGTGACCGACATCCAGACGTCTGCTGTTACCGCCGTGGACTCGATCGGTAACATCAGCAATGTCGTGCAGGAGCTTTCGGAAGTGGCGGATTCGATCTCCGCCGCGGTCGTTCAGCAGGCCGCCGCCACCGAAGAGGTTTCGAACAACATCAACGGCGTCTCGGAGGCCTCGGGTCAGTCGGGTCATGCGTCGGAGGAAATCCAGCAGGCCGCGACCGAACTGTCCAAGCAATCGTCGGCGCTGCGGGAGCGCGTCGCCGCGTTCCTGGAGGACATCCGTTAGTCACGACGGTGCAGCAAGGCGCCGTCCCACGGACCGGACGGTAGCCGATTGGAAAAAGCCGGCAGGAGGGGACTCCGCCGGCTTTTTCCGTATGAGACCGTGTGAGGATTGCTACACGACGGCCTTCACCTCGGTGAGGAACTTGTCGACCTCGCTTCGCATCAATTCGGATTGCTCGGCGAGTTCCGATGCCGCGCTGAGCACCTGCGTGGCCCCAGAGCCGGTCTCGTTCGCACCCTCGGCAAGCAGCACGACGTTCGAGGATACGTCCTGTGTCCCCGTCGATGCCTCGGCCACATTCTGCGCGATTTCCTGCGTCGCAAGCCGTTGCTGATCGACGGCCTCCAGCACAGTCGAGGTGCGATCGTTGACGCTCTGGATCGTGTCGCAGATTTCCGCGATGGCGGTGACGGTTCCTTTCGTCGCGGTCTGGATGTCCGTAACCTGCGTGCTGATCTCGTCGGTGGCCGTCTGCGTCTGGTTCGCCAGTGTCTTCACTTCGCTGGCCACCACCGCGAACCCCTTGCCCGCCTCGCCGGCCCGCGCCGCTTCGATCGTCGCGTTGAGCGCGAGCAGGTTGGTTTGCGCCGCGATATCGGCGATGAGGTCCAAAACCTCTCCGATCCGGTCGGAGGCGGATTCCAGGGTCTTGATCCGTTCCTGGGTATCGGTGGATTTGGTTGCCGCTTCGGTCGATAGCGCGGATGCCTGGTCGACCTGCGATTTCACGTCGCCGATCGAGCTGGACAATTCTTCGGCGGCCGATGCGACGGTTTCGACACTGGCGGATGCTTCCTCGGCGGCGGATGCCACGGAGGCCGATTGCTGTTGCGCCGACTGTGCCGTGCCGTTCATCGATTTTGCGGAGCTTTCCAATTCGACGGCCGCCGACGAGACGGTCTCGACCGCATTCTGCATCGTTTCCTCGAAACCGGTGACAACCGTGGAGAAGTTGTCGACGCGATCCTTTATCGAGGCGACGGACCCGTTGATGGCGCGGCTTGCGGTAAGAAAGGAACCGAGCATGCCGCGTTCCTGGATTTGGCGGAAATACTTGTTCCGGCTGACATAGTCCAGGCTGGCGGTCGATTCCCGGACATAGGCGTCGGTGCGGTCGACCATCGCGTTGATTGCCGTGTACAAGGCACCGATATCGGTATCCGGGTCGTAATCCGTGAGGCGCGCCTCGAAATCGCCGCGCGCAACCGCTTCGCAGACATCGATCGCCTTACGGATCGCTTTCGCGTTCGAATCTTTGAAAATCATGGTTATTGAGCTTTCCTGATGTCGAATTTCTGATTGATGGCGTGCTGGCCTCGGAAGCCGCATTCAGAGCGTCGCGACGAACTCGTCATACGCGACGCCATGGCCTTTCAGCATCGACTCCAACATGTCGTAGCCGGCCAGCATGCCTGCCTTGCGGTCGGCGTGCTTTTGTTCCTCCTCCAGGATGGATGCGTAGAGCGGCATGACCTTTTCCTCGAGGATCGACCGGTCGGGTGTACGCCGGTTCGAGTGGTACCCGATGATTCCGCCCGCGGAATCGAAACTTGGCGTCACATGGGCGTTGACCCAATAGTGATCGCCGTTCCGGGACCGGTTGACGACATAGGCGAAGATTTCCTTGCCGCTTTCGACGGTTTCCCAAAGGCGTTTGAAAATACTGCGGGGCATCTCCGGGTGCCGGATGATGCTATGCGGTTGTTGCAGAAGCTCTTTTTCCGAGTAGTCGGCGAGCTTCAGGAACAACGGATTGCAGTAGGTGATGTGGCCTTTCAAGTCTGTCTTGCTGACAATCAGGTCATCGTCGTCAAAGAATCGCTCGTGACCGGTCAGCGACGTTTCGCGTGGCATGAGTAGTCCCCTTTCAAGCTGCGAAAAGGTCTCCTTTCGTCCGAAAGCCTCTGTTCAGAAGGTTTGATTTTTGTGATTGTATAAAAAGTAAAATACAAATACTGCGTGAACATTCCTTGATTTAGATCAATTTCTGTATATTTCTCTCGATTTGCCAAAATAACGACAAATAATTAACGGTTATTAATCTTAATGAATAATTGGTTTTCTTTGTAAGGCGTGTGATCTTTGAGTCATATGTATTGCGTGGATTTGCGTATTTCACGTTTCAACCGTGAGACGCATATCCCTTCGCGCCGCAGGCGCACCGATCCGGCTGCCTTGCGACGGTATTCGACACATGGATTACGTTCGGCCCGACGCGACTCGGAAGGCCGATACAAGTCGGAAATCGCGGAATGCAAATGCGTCTTTAGGAATAGAATTGTCGCGGAAGGATTGGCGCGCCCGTTCGAACTGAATTCGAACCAATTTCATCTAAATTGTTGGCGGCGATTTCCAAAGGAATGGCGCGCCCGGGAGGACTCGAACCCCCAACCTCCTGATCCGTAGTCAGGCACTCTATCCAATTGAGCTACGGGCGCGCTGTGCAAGCGTTACAGCCTGCAAGCGGCGCGGACACTAAAGAAAGCCGCCGCCATTGACAAGCATGTTTGCAAATATGCGTCACCCCGGAATGCAATGCGGGGCGGTGGCAAATGCGGCTTGTGGCCTGTCAGGTGCTAAAGTAGTATCTCGGTGAGCTTTCGCCAGTCGTAACGGGGGTGACGCTGGAATGCTCACACCCCGTATTTGGATTCAACCGTTATGTTGGACTCAAGAAGGCGGCTGGCGGGTCGTGGGGGCCTTGGGACGTATCCCAAGATAAAAAGCAGGGTGTCTGCTTCGCAATGAGATCAATGAGATCAACGCGCAATTTTGGTGTGTTCGTCGCAGGGGGCATTCTGCTTGCCGGCTGCGGCTCTAGTCTGTGGCCATCGCTGACCGGCGATGACCCGGCAGCAGGATCACAAAGCCGGGAACGTCTTGAGATTCCCGCGTCGCAGGCGGAACGCGCGGCGCAACAAGCGCAGCAGCAGGGCCAACAAGGCGCCGCTGCCGCCCGGTCGGCCGTAGCGCCCTTGGCGACGCAGCCTGCGGTACAGCCTCGGCCGCTGGCGACGCAGCCGCAGGTGACCGGAAAACCAACCGGCACGTTCGTCGGAAAGAAGGTCGACGCGATGCGTCAGGACCTGAACAAATTGCGCGCGGCGGTGAACCGCCTCGATAATCGCATGGTGCAGATTCGTAGCGACAATACCGATGCGACGCAGCGCTACCTCGGTATCGTCGCGGCGATGAATTCGAAGCTGCAGGTCGGGACCACGCCCGGCAACCCGCTGCTCGTCCAACAATGGAACGAAGCGCAGAAACAGCTCAAGCGAATCGAAGCCAACATCTCGAAGATGAACAGCCTCTCGAACGATGCCGGTGCCGAAGCCAGTGTCGCCGGGTATCTGTTGGATAGCGTTCGCGCCACATTCACCCTCAGCGGCGCCGTCGACGAAGATCATGTCCAACTGCGCGGGCTCGAAGACGGCGTGAATCAGACGGTCGTCGGCATCGACCGGTTGCTGAACGAACTGAGCGACGATCTCAATCGTCAAACCGGGTATCTCGGCAGCGAACGCCGGAACCTCACCGCCATGTCGATCGCGATCAAGAACGGCGAGCGCTATGGCATGAGCCTCGTGAACCGGGCCTTCGCGCAGGCCGAGGTCAAGGCGAGCCGCGCCGCCCGTGCGCCGCTGTCGCGCAACGCGCGGCCGTTGGTCGTCATCCGCTTCGACCGGCCCAATGTCGAGTATCAGCTGGCGTTGTACAATGCGGTTAGCAAGGCGCTCGAGCGCAAGCCGAACGCTGCGTTCGATCTCGTCGCCGTGCATCCGAAGACGGGCTCGCCGGCGCAGATCGTGTTGAACAGCACGGCCGCCCGCCGCAATGCGGAAAACGTGATGCGTACGCTCGCCGAGCAAGGCCTGCCGACCAGCCGGGTCGGCATGAATTCCATGTCGAGCGCCACGGTCCAGGCCAACGAGGTCCGCGTCTACGTCCGCTAACGCCGGAAGCGGCGCGGCCTACTCTGGATAGCCGACCGGCCATGTCCGACAGCGATCAGCACAGCAAGGAATTCCCTGTTTCTTGGGAGGAACTCCATCGTCACGCCCGTGCGCTGGCGTGGCGTTTGCTACCGTTGGGGCCGTTCGAGGGGATCGTCGCGATCACGCGGGGCGGATTGGTGCCCGCCGCCATCGTGGCGCGTGAGCTGGAGGTCCGGCTGATCGACACGGTTTGCATCGCCAGCTACGACCACAAGGATCAAGGTGGCCTGTCGGTGCTCAAGGAAGCGACGGCGGGCGACGGCAGCGGCTGGCTGATCGTCGACGATCTGGTCGATACCGGCACCACGGCGAAGTCCGTGCGGGATATGCTGCCGGGCGCGCATTTCGCGACGATCTACGCCAAGCCGGCGGGCCGGCCGTTGGTCGATACCTTCATTACCGAGGTGAGCCAGGATACCTGGATCCTGTTTCCGTGGGATATCGCGCCGTCCTACAGCGAACCCATCGGAAGCAAACGCGGCGGCGCGGCTTAGGACAGGATTGCCCGGCTCGCCGTTATGGACTCCGGGCGACGGGAATATTGTCGATCAGCCGGGTCTTACCGAGATAGGCGGCGGCGAAGACCCGGGCGGGACGGCCGGGCGCCAGTGCGCTATCGACCGGCGCCAGCGTTTCGCCGTCGCGTACTTCCAGATAATCCACGGGGTCGAAGCCATTTTCCACCAATTGCCCGTGGCCCCAGGTTTCGGCCTCGGCCACATCGGCGCCGTCGGCGACCTTTTCGGCAACCTGCCGCATGATCGCGTTGAGCATCGGCGCGGTTTTTCGGTCGATGTCCGACAGATAAGCGTTCCGGGACGAAAGCGCCAGGCCGTCCGCTTCCCGCACCGTGGGCACGCCGACGATGCCGGCCGGGATGTCCAGGTCGCGGACCAGCCGTTTGATGACCAGAAGCTGCTGATAGTCCTTCTCGCCGAAATAAGCCCTGTCCGGCAGGCACTGCAGCAGCAGCTTGGACACGACCGTCGCGACGCCTTGGAAGAAGTGCGGCCGGACCGCACCGCACAGGCCGTCGCTGGGGCCGGGAACGGATACGGTGGTCGTGAAGCCGTCGGCATACATTTCGCCGGCATCCGGCATATAGGCGACGTCCGTGCCGAGCGCGCCGATGGCCGCCAAGTCGCGGGCTTCGTCGCGCGGGTAGGCGTCGAAGTCCTCGTGCGGGGCGAATTGGGTCGGATTGACGAATATGCTGACGACGGTCCGGTCGCATTCGTCGAGGGACCGGCGGACGAGTGCCAAGTGGCCGTCATGCAACGCGCCCATGGTCGGCACAAGCCCGATACGTTCTCCGTCCCCGCGCCATCCGGCGACCCGGTCACGGAGCCCGCCGACCGTCCGGACGATCTCGGGCGTGGACGGCATCGCGGCTACTCGGCGGCCTGCGGCGCCTTGGGGCGGAAGCACTGATCCGGTCCGGGAAAACGCCGTGCCCGGACGTCCGCGGCATAGGCAGCGGCCGCCTTTTGCATCTCTTCGCCCAACTCGGCGTAACGCTTCACGAATTTCGGTTTGAAGGCCGAGAACATGCCGACCAAATCATCGGTAACCAGGATCTGGCCGTCGCATTCCGGCGATGCGCCGATGCCGATTGTCGGGACCGATACCTTTTCGGTGACCGTGCGCGCGACGTCTTCCATCGTGCCTTCGATCACCATGCCGAAGGCGCCGGCTTCCTCGATCGCGCAGGCGTCGGCGACGATACGGGCCGATTCATCCGCATTTCGGCCCTGGGCGCGAAAACCGCCGGCGGTGTTCACGCTTTGCGGCATCAGCCCGACATGGGCCAGCACCGGAACCCCTCTTTCGGTCAGGAACCGCACCGTCTCGGCCATCTCGACCCCGCCCTCCAGCTTGACCGCCTGACAGCCGGTTTCCGCCATGATGCGGGCGGAGGTCCGGAACGCCTGCTCCGGCGATTCCTGGTAACTGCCGAAGGGCAGGTCGACGATGACGCAGCTGCGCTCGGTGGCCCGTACCACGGCCTTGCCGTGTGCGATCATCATGTCGACGGTCACACCGAGGGTGCTGTCCATCCCGTAGATCACCATTGCGACGGAATCGCCCACGAGCAGGAAATCCATGTGGGGGTCCAGCAACTCGGCGACCGGAGCCGAATAGGCGGTCAACGAGACGATCGGTTCGCCGCCCTTACGGGCGCGAAGCTCGGGAACGGAGATACGTCCCTGACGCTTGGTCGATGTCATATCGATAGATCCCTGGATGTCTTGATTGCGTCGCAGCATGCCATGCAAGGTCATGTCTTACGGCCACAAATGGGTTATAGCGCAGAGTCCTGCCGGGGACAATTGCTGCGGTGCAAAAAATCAGGTTTGCGGCAATGCGATGCGGAATGTGGTGCCGTCGCTGCCGGTTTCTACCAGATGTAGATCCCCGCCATGGTTGCGGACCAGTTCGCGGGCGATCGCGAGGCCGAGGCCGGTCCCGCCGGCCCGTGCGGACCCTTCGAAGGGCCGGAAGAGCTTGTCCTGCGCCCGGGGCGGCAGGCCGGGTCCGTCGTCGGAAATATCGATCTCGACCCAGCGGCCGTTCGCCGTCGCGGTGACGTCGATCTGTTCGGCGCCGGCCTCCATCGCGTTTCGCATCAGGTTGTTGAAAACCCGGAAGAGCTGTTCGCGGTCGGCCTCGACCTCGATCGTCGGCGCGACCGTGTTCTTGAACCGGGTGACCCGGTCGTCGGGGACGACGATCCCGTCCTCGACCTCGGCGACCATCGCATGCAGCGGGAAACGGCTGCGGTCGAATTCGTGTTGGTCTTGGCCGACGAAATCGAGGGTCTTGCTGCAGAGCGCGACCGCACGCTCGATCGATGCGAACAGCGTCGGGGTCACCCGCCGTACGTCCGGATCGTCGATCGTGCTCAGCCGGTCGGACAACAGCAAGGCGGAGGCCAGGATGCCGCGCAGATCGTGATTGATCTTGGCGACCGCCGTACCGAGCGCCGCGAGATGGGCCCGCTGATTCAGCGTCGCCCGAAGGCGTTTCTGCATGCCCGCCAGTTCGTGCTGCGCCGTGCCGATCTCGTCACGCCGTCCCGTCGGCTGGATGACCCGGTTCGCATCTTCCGGGTCCTCGCGAAAGGTGATCATGTTCTCGGTGATCCGGCGCATGGGGCGTACCATAAGCCATTGCAGCGTCAGGAAAACCAGCATTGCCGTGATCAGGGAAATCACGATGGATAGACCGAAGATACGCCAACTGAAAGCGGCCAACGCGGTCTGCAGCGGCGCCTCGTCGAGCACGACCTCGATGATGACCGACCGGTCCTTCGGCGAAGGGCCAACCACGCGGATGACTCGTTCTTCGGCGCGTGCCAAGGTCACGAAAGCGTCGGTCACCAACTCCATCATGTTGGCCTTGCCCAGGTCGTAGCTTTGCGCTACCGGCGGCGGCATCTCGCCGCTCAAGACCAACCGGGCCCCACCCCGGCGGACGAACAGCGCATAGGCCCCGACATGTTCCAGAAGTTCACGGCGCAGCATCTCGCTGACCATCCGGTCCGGCGTTGCGTCCAGGGCAAGGATCGCCAAATGACCCAGCCCGAGACGCTGGTCGATCCAGCTTTGGCGGAACCGCGCGACGGACGGCACGAAGATGAACACTTCCGCCAGCATGACGAAAATGACGGTCAACAGCAGCAAACGTGAGGACAGACTTCGCATTTTCCGTGCGGTCCAATCTCGGAAGCCTCGGCTAGGTTGGCCGAAAAGCCGCCGATCCGGTTAACGATGAGCGAGTTTACCCAACACCGTGGCGTTTTGCGACGGTCAGCCGCGTTTCGCCTTGTAGCGTTTATAGGCCACCGGCAGAAGCGCCAGCACGGCCAATCCGACCAACGCGGTGATGATCTCGGGCGTCAGGATGCCGCTCGCCGAGAACTCGCCGCCCGCGTCGAAGATGCTGCCGAGCCCGGCACCCACGGTGGCGTAGACGAAGCTGCCGGGAATGATGCCGCCGAAGGTCGCGATAACGAAAACCCGCAGCGACACGCCGAGGAAGGCCGGAACGAGATTGACGATGAAGAAGGGAAATAACGGGATCAGGCGCAGCACCAGCAGATAACTCAAGGCGTCCTCGCGGAACCCGGCTTCCATCTTCTGAAGGAACGGCCCCGCCTTCGCGCGCAGCAGATCACCCAGCGCGGTCTTGGCGGCGATGAACAGGATCGTCGCGCCGATTGTGGCGGCGACCACCACGTAACCCGTGCCGAGCCACTGGCCGAACAGGAACCCGCCGGTGATCGTCATGACCGCGCCGCCGGGCAGCGAGAAGGCGACCACGGCGATGTAGATGCCCATATAGACGAGCGCGGCGAGTAGGGCGGACTGTTCAACCTGTTCCAGAAGCCAGGCGCGGTTTTCCTTCAACGCATCGAAGGTCAGGTATTGGTCCAGGCCGAGGGCGAAAAAGGCGACCAGCCCGGCGGCCAGGACGAAAAGCGGAATCAGCCGCTTCCACGAAAAGCCTCCGCTCTCGCTCTTGCCTGCGTTCTCCTGCGCGTCCATCGTTAACTCCTCACAACAATCGCCGCCCCCAACGGTATTGTAGTGCGTGTCTACACCGGCGGGGTTTCACTCGCGATTCACCTTACTGTGAGATTCGGGTTACCGGTAGTATCCGGCCCTGCCGGACAGCCGTAATCCACTTGGGAATAGCTGAATTCAGGTCGAGGATGTCGCGTGATTGAGAACTGTACCATTCGGAAGTTCGAGGCGGGGGATTTGGCGCGGCTGCACGCGATACGCGAGGCGGCCTTCGAGCCGGTTTTCCGGTCCTTCAGGCATATTCTCGGCGAGCGGATCGCGGCGACAGCCCTTGCCGGCGCGGAGCGGGAACAGGCGGAATTGCTTGATCAGATCTGCGGCGATGAGTCATCCCATGACGTGTTCGTGGTCGAACACGGCGCGGAGGTCGTGGCGTTCTGCGAGGTAACCTGCGATCAGGCATCGAAAGTCGGCGAGATCGGCCTGAATGCCGTCCATCCGGATCATCAGGGCAAAGGTATCGGCACCTGGATGTACGACGCGGCGTTGGCCCACCTGCGGGCGGCAGGAATGCGGGTTGCGACGGTTGGGACCGGCGGTGATCCGAGCCATGCACCGGCCCGCAGGGCCTATGAGAAAGCCGGCTTTGGCCCTTCGATTCCGAGCTTGTATATGTACCGGCCGTTGTAGGGGTATCGGCTCGCCCCGGGCCATAGAGAAACCGCCGATTGACACCGGTTGACCGACCTTTTATACACCGGGCCTCTATCCTTAGGCGCTTTGGAGAGATCATCGTGAAACGCACCTTTCAGCCGGGCAACCTTGTCCGTAAGCGGCGGCATGGATTCCGCTCCCGCATGGCGACGAAGGCCGGCCGTCAGGTCCTGGCCCGGCGCCGCAAAAAGGGCCGCAAGCGGCTCTCAGCCTGACGCCATGCGGTCGCCGGTCGGCAGACTGACGCGGCGGCCCGAGTTCCTACGTGCTGCGAAAGGCCGGAAATCAGTGGCTCCCGGGCTCGTCCTACAATCTTGTCGGCAGCGTGACGCCAGCGCACCGCTTCGGGTGGGCTTCACGGCAAGCCGGCGGGTCGGTGGGGCGGTTGAGCGGAACCGGGCCCGGCGGCGCTTGCGCGCGGCTGTCCGGGCGGTTATGCCTCTGCATGCCGAACCCGGCCACGACTACGTCCTGATCGCCCGGAAGGGGACGCTGCAGCGGGATTTCGCGGCGTTGACCGGCGATCTTGAAAAAGCTCTAAAGCGTCTCGACCTATGGCGCAGCGGTTAACCCGGATCGGGAGGATCGAACACCGATGGGCTTAGTTGCCTCAGTTCTGCGCGTATTGATCCGCGGATATCAGCTTTTCCTGTCCCTGTTTTTCACGGGGTCCTGCCGCTATCTGCCGGGCTGCTCGGACTATGCCATGGAGGCGGTGACGGTCCATGGCCCGCTGCGGGGAAGCTGGCTGGCGCTGCGCCGGATCACGCGCTGTCACCCATGGGGCGGTAGCGGTTATGATCCGGTCCCGGAAGCCTGTTGCAGCGAACACCGGCCCTCGGCGCGTTCAGAAGTGGTGACACGGTAATGGCTGATCAAAAGAACCTGGTTATCGCGATCGTCATGTCGGTGGTGATCCTGCTGGTCTATCAGGTGTTTTTCGAAATGCCGCGCCGCGAGCAGGAGCTGGCCCAGCAACAGGCGACCCAGCAGCAAACGAAACAGCAGCCGTCGCAGACGCAACAAGCGCCGGTCGAAGGTGCGCCCGCCACAGCGGCGCCGGATACCGGCAGCCCGGTCGGGGCGGCACCGTCGTCTCCGGGAATTCCGGGCATCGCCGACACGCCGAACCTGGGCGTCGACACGTCCGGAGTCGTCGGGGCCACGTCGGACCCTGTCGCGCAGCGCAAGGCGGCGCTGGCGGTGACACCGCGCATCAAGATCATTAACCCGCGGCTTGAAGGGTCGATCTCGTTGAAGGGAGCCAGGATCGACGATCTCTTCCTGAAGGACTACCGGGAAACGCTCGATCCGACGAGCCCGCTGGTCGAGTTGTTGCACCCGGCCGGCACGCCGCAGCCCTATTATTCGGAATTCGGCTGGATTCCGCTCAACGGTACCAAGGTGCCAAACCGCAACAGCGAGTGGACCACCACCAACACCCAGCTTTCGCCCGGGTCGCCGATCACCCTGCAATGGGATAACGGCGAAGGGCTGGTCTTCGAACAGCAGATTTCGCTCGACGACAACTACATGTTCACGGTGGTGCAGCGGGTCCGGAACAACGGCGCCGAGGCGGTGAATGTCGCGCCCTATGGGTTGGTCTCCCGGACCGGCAAGCCGGACATCCTCGATTTCTATATCCTCCACGAAGGGCTGCTCGGCGTCATCAACGATACGCTGCAGGAGATCGACTACGACGACCTGGTGGAGGAAGGGCCGCAGCGGTTCAAGACCAAGGGCGGTTGGCTCGGCATCACGGACAAGTACTGGCTCGTCGCGATGATCCCCGACCAGGGCGCATCGGTGAACATGAGCTTCAACAGCGGTGCTGCCGGGACCACCAGGAAGTACCAGTCGGACTATCTGATGGACGCGATCCAGGTGCCGAAAGGCGCCACCGTCGAGGTGAAGAACCACCTGTTCGCGGGCGCCAAGCAGGTGCCGCTGCTTGACAGCTACGAAGAAAAGATCGGTATCCCGCGCTTCGACCTCGCCGTCGATTTCGGCTGGTTCTACTTCCTGACCAAGCCGATCTTCTACGCGCTGATCTGGCTCAATAACTATCTCGGCAATTTCGGCTTGGCGATTTTGGCGCTCACCGTCGGCATCAAACTGTTGTTCTTCCCGCTCGCGAACAAATCCTATCGCGCGATGAGCAAGATGAAGGGACTGCAGCCGAAGATGCAGTCGATGAAAGAGCGGTTCGGCGACGACAAGCAGCGCATGAATCAGGAACTGATGGCGCTGTATAAGAAGGAAGGGGTTAACCCGGCAGCCGGCTGTTTGCCGATGCTGGTGCAGATTCCGGTCTTCTTCGCGCTGTACAAGGTGCTGTTCGTCACGATCGAGATGCGGCATGCGCCCTTCTACGGCTGGATCAACGACCTGTCGGCAAAGGATCCGATGGGCCTGCTGACCGTGTTCGGGCTGGTCGATTGGAATGTTCCGGTGGCGCTCGACATGGTGAACATCGGCCTGTGGCCGATCATCATGGGCGTGACCATGTTCCTGCAGCAGAAACTCAACCCGCAGCCGACCGACCCGATCCAGGCCAAGATTTTCCTCTTCATGCCGTTGATCTTCACCTTCATCCTCGCGCCCTTCCCGGCGGGGCTGGTCATCTACTGGGCCTGGAACAACGTTCTGTCGATGGGGCAGCAATGGGTGATCATGAAACGCATGGGCACGGTCTGACCGACGGGTCCGTCCCGGACGGCCCCGATGCCGACGCGCTCGAAGCCGCACGGAAGCTTTTCGCGCAGGAATGCCAGTTCGTCACAGGTGCCGCCGATCTCGGCGGCCTGCCCGAGGACCGGCTGCCGGAAATCGCCTTTGCCGGGCGCTCGAATGTGGGCAAATCGAGCCTGGTCAACGCGCTGACTGGCCGCAAGACACTGGCGCGCACCTCCAACACGCCCGGCCGGACGCGGCAGATCAATTTCTTCGATCTCGGCGGCAGGCTGATGCTGGTCGATCTGCCGGGCTACGGCTACGCCCGCGCGGCCAAGACCGAGGTCGCGGCCTGGACGCGGCTCATCCAGAACTACCTCAAGGGCCGGGTCGGTCTGCGGCGGTTGTGTCTTTTGGTCGACGGCCGGCACGGTCTCAAGCCGAGCGACGAGGAACTGATGGACCTGCTGGAGAATGCGGCGGTGCCCTATCGGGTCGTGCTGACCAAGTGTGACAAGCTTAAGCGCGAGGCGCTGGCGGCCCGCGTCGCCGAGGTCGAGGCTGCGTTGCGCAAACGCACCGCCGCCCTGCCGCAGGTGCTGCCGACCAGTTCGATCAAGAAACGCGGCATCGCCGAGTTGCGTGCCGACTTGGCCGAACTGGCGGGCGGCTAAGGAATGGTCTAAAACGGCGTCCGTTTGGTGTTGGACCGACGACCTATCGACGAAGGCGGAAAGCGACGGCGATGAACGACGACAAAACGAACGTGCGGGCGAAGTGGTTGGAACAGGCGGGGATCCTGACCGAGGCGCTGCCCTACATGCGCCGCTACGCCGGTCATACCTTCGTCATCAAATACGGTGGCCATGCCATGGGCGACGACAGTCTGGCCGGTGTGTTCGCGCGCGACGTGGTTCTGCTGAAGCAGGTCGGCATCAACCCGGTCATCGTGCATGGCGGCGGTCCGCAGATCGGCGCCATGCTGGAACGGCTGAAGATTCAGAGCGAGTTCGTCGATGGCCTTCGCGTGACGGATGGCGCGACAGTCGTCGTCGTCGAAATGGTCCTGTCGGGGCAGATCAATAAACAGATCGTCGCCAGTATCGGCGCGGCGGGCGGCCGGGCGGTCGGCCTGTCCGGCAAAGATGCGCGGCTGATCACCGTCGAGAAACTGAAACGCACGACGCGTGATCCGGATTCGAATATCGAAAAAGTGCTCGACCTGGGCTTCGTCGGCGATCCGAAGGATATCGACGTGCACGTGCTGAACGCGTTACGCGATACCGACATCATCCCGGTGATCGCACCCTTGGGGCTGGACGAGGACGGCCAGACCTTCAACATCAACGCCGATACGGTGGCCGGCGCGATCGCCGGCGCGTTGAAGGCGACGCGCCTCTTATTGCTGACCGATGTGGAAGGGGTCCTGGACAAGGACAAGCAGTTGATTCCCGAGATGACGATCGCCGATGCGGCGGCTTTCCGGAAGGACGGCACCTTGACCGGCGGCATGATCCCGAAGGTCGAGACCTGCGTCGAGGCGGTGCAGGCGGGCGTCGACGCCTCGGTCATCATCGACGGCCGGGTGCCGCATGGGATTCTGCTGGAGATATTCACCGAACATGGGTCCGGCACGCTGATCCGGAACGGCTGACGCCGCGGATTCCGGATACCCGGGCCTCAACGCGCTGCGCGTTTCGCGGTGAACCGTTCGACTGGCGGGGCGAGGGCGAGGCGGCCTTTTCCTTTATGTTTGGCCTCGTACATGGCGCTGTCGGCCCGCATGATCAACGTGTCGCGGGATTCCTCGCTGCGGGGATCGTAGATCGCGATCCCGATCGAGATCGCCAGCGGTTTCTCGCGTGACGCGCTCATCCCGCTCATGGCCTGGGACGCGATCAGCATGTTCTCGCCGCGCTTGGCCGCCACATTCGCGTCCGTATCGTCGAGCCAGATCGCGAACTCGTCCCCACCGAGCCGCCCGATCAGATCGTATTCCCGCGTGTTGGCGCGCAGGATATCGGCGAGCTTGCGCAGCACCGCATCGCCCTTGTCGTGGCCGAGCTTGTCGTTGACCGCCTTGAAGTTGTCCAGATCCACATAGATCAACGCACCGCGCCGCCCGCGCTCGATCGACTGCGCAAGCCGCTGGTCCAATTCCTCGTAGAAGAATCGCCGGTTGATCAGGCCGGTCAGTTCGTCGAACCGCGATATGGTTTCCAGTTTCCGTTGTTCGACGATCTGCGACACCACGACGCCGATCTGCTCGCGGAGGGCGACCAGCAGCAACTCGTTGTCGTCGGTCCAGTCTGCGCCGGGCTCGACGCGCCAGATCAGGAATGCGCCGGTAGGCACGCCGCCCGATACGGTCAGCATGCCGATCGCCGGCCGCCCGGCCACGGTGGCGCGGTGCAGGTCGGACACGTCGATGCGCTTGACCAGTTCGTAGGAATACCGCTCGGCGATCCCGGTGTCGCCGAAGGCCGCCACGCGCGAGGCCCGGCCGTCGTCGTTGAACAGAAAGGCTTCGCAGGCGTCGCCTTCGGCCGCCTTGCAGATCGCGCGCGCGGCCGTGTCCAGCATCGACTGGGAATTGGGTTGGCCGCGGATCGAATCCAGGATGTGATTGACGACCCGGTCGCGCACGCGGCGGCGGGCGTCGGTACTGTCGACCAGGCGGTTGCTGGTGACGTCGTGGCAAACCCCGCGCGCGCCGCACCGCAGGCCTTTCTCGTCCAGGGTCGGCAGGGCGGAGACGGCGAGACAGACGGGATGGCCGTCCGCATTCCGCACCCAGATTTCCTCCTGGCGCACGGCCGCGACGGCGCTGAACGGCAGGACGGCGGCCTTGCTCGGCTCGCGCAGCAGGATGTCGCGGGCCTGCTTGCCGATCAGCGCACCCCGCGCATATCCGAGGGCGGTAGCCGGTGAGACGAAGGTGAAGACGCCGTTCTTATCGGTTTCCCACGAGAAATCCGCCGCGATGTCGACGAGCTGGCGGTAGCGGTTCTCGTCGGCGCGGATCGAGGCGCGCGATTCGGTGGTATCCAGCCCAATCACCAGCGCCCGGCGGTCGCCGCGCGGCAGCACGGTCGTGTCGATCGCACGTTCGCCACCCTCGGCCGGTAGCGCCAGGACGTCCCGGGTCGTGTTCTTTTGGTCGATGGCCTGCTTGATCAGGTCGAGCAGCCGCGAGGCGGCCTCCCGCGCCGGCGGCCGGTCCAACGCGTCGATCAGCCAGCGACCGTCGTCGTTCATCGGCTGCAGCTCGCCGGATGCCGTAATCTGAAGCACGGGACCCGGATAGCCGGACAGTGTCGCCGGCATGTCCGCCCAGTCTTCGCGGGCGCTATCGGCGCGGCGTCCCCGGATCATCGATGGCATGAAATCTCTCCCTCCCGGCGGCGAAAAGCCACCCGAACCGCCGGATAGGGAACGGTATCGAGTAAGGGTTTATTAAGTGTTAGCGGACGATTGCCTTTGATTAAAAGGTTGCCGGACGGCGGCGCTTGAGACACTCTCTGCTGCCATGAAGGATCAATTCGGCGACATCACCCATTGGGTTTTCGACCTCGACAACACGCTGTATCCGGCGGAATGCAACCTGTTCCTGCAGGTCGATCGAAACATTCAGAAATTTATTATGGATTTGTTCGATCTGCCGCCGGACGAGGCGCGGAAACTCCAGAAATCCTATTTTCACGAGCATGGCACCACGCTGAACGGGCTGATGGCGAAGCATGGGATCGCGCCGGAAGAGTTCCTCGAATTCGTCCACGATATCGACGTCAGCCCGGTACCGCCGAACCCGGCGCTGGACGCCGCCCTCGCGAAACTGCCGGGGCGGAAGGTGATCTACACCAACGGGTCCGTGCCGCATGCCCAGCGTGTCACCGACCGGCTCGGGGTGTCGCATCACTTCGACGGTGTCTTCGACATCGTCGCGGCGGAATATGTGCCGAAACCGGACCCGCTGCCCTACGACACGCTGATCGAGTTGTTCGACATCGAGCCGGCCCGTGCGGTGATGGTTGAGGATCTTGCCCGCAATCTGAAACCCGCCCATGAAAGGGGCATGACCACCGTCTGGATTCGCAACGACCATCACTGGTCGGGGGGCGCGGAAGACGATCCCCATATCCATCACGTCATCGACGACCTGTCGGATTGGATCGTCGAGGTCGCGGACCGGATCGCGCCCTCGCCTTGACACTCCGGGCCTTGTTGCCCAGAGTCGGCGCTCTTTTCAGGGCTGTACCAACAAGAGATTGATCAATGAGCCACGCAGATTTGCAAACTGCCATCGACGCTGCCTGGGAGGATCGCGACGCGATCTCCTCCGCCACCAAGGGAGAGGTCCGCGACGCCATCGAATCGGCGCTCGACCTGCTCGATTCCGGCAAGGCGCGCGTCGCCGAGAAAGGCCCCGACGGCTGGACCGTCAATCAGTGGCTCAAGAAGGCGGTCTTGCTGTCCTTCCGCGTCTACGACATGTGGGCGCAGGGCGGCGGCCCGGACGGGTCATCCTGGTGGGACAAGGTGCCTGCCAAGACCAAGGGCTGGAGCGACGCACAATTCGCCGAGGCGGGCTTCCGCAGCGTGCCGAACTGCGTCGTCCGGCGGTCGGCCTATGTGGCGCCCGGCGCGGTCCTGATGCCGAGCTTCGTCAATCTCGGCGCCTATGTCGGCAAGAACACGATGGTCGATACCTGGGCCACCGTCGGCTCCTGTGCGCAGATCGGCGATAACTGTCATCTGTCGGGCGGCGTCGGCATCGGCGGCGTTTTGGAGCCGTTGCAGGCCGACCCGGTCATCATCGAGGACAACTGTTTCATCGGCGCCCGCAGCGAGGTCGTCGAAGGCGTGATCGTCGAAGAAGGCGCTGTGCTGTCGATGGGCGTTTTCATCGGGCAGTCGACTAAGATCGTCGACAAGGCATCCGGCGAGATCATCCGCGGCCGGGTGCCGGCCTATTCGGTCGTGGTGCCGGGCACGCTGCCGAGCGATCCGCTGCCGGGTCAGAATATCGGGCCGAGCCTGTATTGCGCGGTCATCATCAAGACCGTCGACGAGGGCACCCGCGCCAAGACCTCGATCAACGACCTGCTGCGGGATTGACCAGCTTGATCGATGCGGTCGACCTTGCGCGCGATCTGATCCGCTGCCCCAGCGTGACGCCTAAGGAGGGCGGCGCGCTCAAGGAGTTGCAGGGTGTGCTGGACGGTCTCGGCTTCACCTGTCACCGCCTCAACTTTTCCGATACCGATACGCCGGACGTGGACAATCTCTACGCCCGGCTCGGCACGGCGCAGCCGAATTTCTGCTTCGCCGGCCATACCGACGTCGTACCGACCGGCCCGGCCGAAGAGTGGACCGTCGATCCCTTTGCCGCCGAGATTCGCGACGGATTCCTGTATGGCCGCGGCGCGGTCGACATGAAAAGCGCCATCGCCGCCTTCGTCGCCGCCACGTCCCGCGTGACCGCGGAAGGACCGGTGCCGGGGTCGATCAGCCTGCTGATCACCGGCGACGAGGAAGGCCCTGCCATCAACGGCACGCGCAAGATGCTCGACTGGCTGGAGGAGCAAGACGAACGCATCGACGCCTGCCTCGTCGGCGAGCCGACCAATCCGTCCGAAATGGGCGAGATGATGAAGATCGGTCGCCGCGGCAGCGTGAACTTCATCGTGACGGCGAAGGGCACGCAGGGGCATGTCGCCTATCCGCATCTCGCGGACAATGCGGCGCATAGCCTGACACAGATGCTCGAGGCGTTGATCCGGGACCCGCTGGACGACGGCAACGAGCATTTCCAGCCGTCCAGCCTGCAGATCACCAGCATCGACATCGGCAATCCGACCGAGAATGTCATTCCCGGCACCGCGGAAGGTCGGTTCAACATTCGCTTCAACGACATGCACAGCTCGGAAACCTTGGTGCAATGGGTCCGCGAGACGTTGGACAAGACCGCCGGTCCGGACGGCTACGACCTGACCTACCGGGTCAGCGGCGAATCCTTCATTTTTCCGCCGGGCATGTTGAGCGACGTGATCAGCGGCAGCATCGAGACGGTCTTGGGCCGGCGTCCGGAACTCAGCACGACGGGCGGCACCTCGGATGCGCGGTTCATCAAGGACCATTGCCCTGTCGCGGAATTCGGGCTCGTCGGCCAGACGATGCACAAGGTCGACGAACGCTGTAGCCTGGACGATATCCGCGCGTTGACCGATATTTACCAGAATGTCTTGATGCGGTTCTTCGAAGCGCGGTAGCCGGAGCGCCAATGATTACCATGTCGGAAGTATGGACCGGGCTGTTTGCGGCCTGGCGGATGTTTCTGCGGGATAGCCGCGCCATCGCGCTGTTCGACGATTCCGTGCCCGGCGTCATCAAGTCGTTCTTCTGCGCCGCCGTCGTCCTGCCCGGCTACATCATCATCCTGGCGATCGGGCCCGGCCCGATCCCGGCGGAAGCGGGTGCGTTCCGGATCGTTACGGTGGAGGCCATCGCCTACGTGATCAGCTGGACGGCGTGGCCCTTGCTGATGGCGCCGGTGACAAAGGCCCTCGACAAGGACGACAGGTATTGCCGCTACATAGTCGCCTATAACTGGTCGGCGGGGCCGCAAATTCTGATTCTGCTAGCGGTCATGCTGTTGTCCGCCAGCGGTATCCTGCCGCGCGACGTGCTGGTGTTGATCAATCTGGTGGCGCTCGCGGTCGTGCTGTTCTATCACCTGTTCATTCTGCGTACGGCGCTCGAGGTCTCGCCCTATGTGGCGGTCGCCCTGGTGGTCGGCGAATTCATGCTGAGCCAATTCATCATCGTCACCCGGAACGGCATGCTGATCTGATCGGCCGGCCTAGGGCGCGGGACCGTAGCTCACCCGCATCAGGTAGAGCCCGTCCGACGGCGCGGTCGGTCCCGCCCGGCTGCGGTCGCGGGCCGCCAGCGCGGCCTCCACGTCGGCGCGGGTCCATTTGCCTTCGCCGACCAGTTTGAGCGTGCCGGCGATGTTGCGGACCTGATGGTGCAGGAAGGATCGCGCCTCCACGGCGATCGCGATCTCCTCGCCGTCCCGCTCGACGCGCAGGATGTCGAGCGTCTTGACCGGCGATTTCGCCTGACAGGCGGCGGCGCGGAAGCTGGTGAAATCGTGATTGCCGATCAGGGCGTCCGCCGCGTCCTGCATCGCCGCCGCATCGAGCGGGGCGGCGACATGCCAGAAGCGGCCCGCCTGCAGGGTCAGCGGCGCGCGGCGATTGAGGATGCGGTAGCGATACGCCCGGTGCGTCGCCGAGAATCGGGCATGAAAGTCCTTATCTGTCTCCTCGACATCGACTACCGCGACGGGCGCGGGTTTGAGATGGAAGTTGACGGCATTCTGCACCGTATCGGCGACGGTCGGTTTGTCCAGGTCCACATGGGCGACCTGCCCCAGGGCGTGTACGCCGGCATCCGTCCGCCCGGCTGCGTGTAGCGTCACCGCTTCGCCGCTGAAGGCGAGGATGGCCTGTTCGACCGCTTCCTGGACCGATGGGCCGTTGTCCTGCCGCTGCCAGCCGACGAACGGGCCGCCGTCATATTCCAGCGTCAGCTTCCATCGGGTCATGACAAGACGTGTCCCGGCGGCATCGGAAGCCCGCGCAGGAAGTCGGCGGCATCCATGGCGCCTTTACCTTGTCGTTGCAGGCGTTTGAGGCGCAGCGCCCGTTCGCCGCACGCGACCGTGAGGGAATCGTCGAGGACGGTCCCGGGTGCCCCGTCGCCGTCGACCACCTCGGCGCCCAACAGTTTCACGCGTTGTCCGTCGAGGTCGAACCATGTGCCGGGCCAAGGCGTGAAGGCGCGCAGCTTGCGCTCCAAGATTTCCGCCGGATCCTGCCAATCGATCCGGGCCTCGTCGCGCGACAGCTTCTTGGCGTAGGTCACACCGTCTTCCGGCTGGGCGGTCGGCGGCAACGTTCCGGCCTCGATCCGGTCGAGTGCCTCGACGATCATGCGGCTGCCCATCTCGGCCAGCGCGTCGTGCAGGGATTCGCCGGTGGTGGCGTCCGTGATCGGCGTGGAGTCGGTCAAGAGCATCGCGCCGGTGTCGAGCCCCGCGTCCATTTGCATGATGGTGACGCCGGTCTCGGTGTCCCCCGCCAGGATCGCGCGTTGGATCGGCGCCGCCCCGCGCCACCGCGGGAGCAGGGATGCATGGATGTTCAAGCAGCCGAGCCGCGGTGCGTCCAGAATGGCCTGCGGCAGGATCAGGCCGTAGGCGACGACCACGGCGATGTCCAGGTCGAGATCGCGAAATGCCTGTTGGGTGTCCGGGTCTTTCAACGACGTTGGCGTGCGCACCTGGCAGCCGAGTGCCTCAGCGGCCGATTGCACCGGGCTCGGCCGCTCCTTTTGTCCCCGGCCCGCGGGACGTGCCGGCTGGCTGTAGACGCAGGCGATATCGTGCCCGGCCGCGTGCAGCGCGCGCAGCGCGGGGACGGAAAAATCCGGAGTTCCCATAAAGGCGAGACGCAAGGGCATCGTAATGGACGGCGCGGGAGGCCGGCGTCAGTCCCCGGCCAACGCCTCCTGCTTTTTCAGTTTCGTCAGCCGCCGCAGGATCATGCGGCGTTTCAGGGACGAGATGTGATCGACGAAGATAACGCCGTCCAAGTGATCCATTTCATGCTGGATACAGGTGGCAAGCAGGCCGTCGGCCTCCAGCTCCTGTTCGGTGTTGTCCTGGTCCAGATAGCGCACCTTGATCCGGGCGGGCCGTTCCACATCGGCATATTGCTCGGGCAGCGATAGGCAGCCTTCCTCATAGGTCGCCAGGTCATCCGAGTGCCAGATAATCTCTGGATTCGCCATGCGGAGGGGCTCCCGCGGCCCGTCCTTTGGCGCCACGTCGACCACGAGAATGCGTTTCGTGATACCGACCTGCGGCGCGGCCAATCCGATGCCCGGCGCGAGATACATGGTCTCGAGCATGTCGTCCATGGTCTTCGCGATCGCCGCGTCGACCGACTCGACCGGCTCGCACTTCACTTTCAGCCGGGGGTCGGGGGCGGTGATGATAGGCAATACAGCCATTTACGCGGGTCCGTGGAATTATTGTCGACTCTCAGCTAGGTATGGGGCGGAACGGCCTACGTCAAGGCCATTGATGCGATATGGAACCGCGCCATGCTAGACTCCGGCAGCTCCCAATCCGGAATGACACGCTGATGGAAGGGCAAAAACTGCAAGACATCCTGAATTGGCTGACGGGCCTCGACCTGCCCGTCGTGATATCGGTCGCCGCCATCTTCGTGGCCGTGCTGGTCGTGATCCTGCTGGTTCGCAGCCGAAACGACGGGCGCGACGCGGCCGACCGGCTCGCCGCCGCGCAGGTCGATCTCGCCGGTCGGTTGAGCCAGTTTGCGGAAAACCAGATCGCGGCCCAGAACGCGCTGGGCGAACGCATCCATAACCAGGAACGCGCTTTGATGCGCACGCTGGAGGAACGCCTGGGCCAGGTCACCGAGCGCGTCAACACCTCGCTGCATAAACAGGCTGTCGACACCGCAACGACCATGGGTGACCTGAAGGAACGGCTGGCGGTGATTGGCAAGGCGCAGGAGAACATCACCAAGCTGTCCAAGGACGTGGTCAACTTGCAAGAGGTGTTGTCCAACAAGCAGTCGCGCGGCGCGTTCGGCGAGACCCAGTTGGCCGATCAGGTCCGCAACGCCTTGCCGCCGTCGGCCTATGTATTCCAGGCCACGCTCGGCAACGGGACGCGGGTGGATTGCCTGCTGACCCTGCCGAACCCGCCGGGGGCGATCTGCATCGATTCCAAGTTCCCGCTGGAGAGCTATCATGCGCTGCGGGCCGCGCGGGAGGAACGCGACCGGGTTGCGGCGAAGCGCGCCTTCGCGGCGGACGTGATGAAGCATGTCAACGACATCGCCGGGAAATACATCCTGCCGGGCGAGACGGCCGAATCGGCGCTGATGTTCCTACCGTCGGAAGCGGTGTATGCCGAATTGCACGCCGAACTGCCCGAAGTCGTCGAGAAGTCCCATCGTGCGCGCGTCTATATCGTGTCGCCAACCACTTTGATGGCGACCCTGAACACGATCCGCGCCGTGCTGAAGGACGCCCAGATGCGCGAACAGGCCGGATTGATCCAGAAAGAGGTGACGGCGATCACCGACGACGTCGGCCGGCTCGATTCACGGGTGGCGAACCTGCAACGGCATTTCGGGCAGGCGGAGGAAGACATCCGTCAGATCCGGATATCCACCGAGAAGGTGCAGAAGCGTGCGACCCGGATACAGGAGTTGGAACTTGACGAGGTCGAGGGTCCGGAAGCAACCGACGTGCCGGAACTGCCGCTGCGGAACGCCGCAGGTCAGTCGGACTGACCTTAGAGCTGAATCCGTACCTTGTAGGTCAGCGTTTTCTCGCCCTTGGACGGCACCGTGATCGACCATTCGGCGCGGTCCGATGCCGATTTCTGGTGCTTGGCCGATGACTCCAGAATCTTCCAGTCGCCGGGCATTCGCTCGACGAGCTTCACGGTAACCGCTTTGTCCGTTGCGTTGCCGATTTTGATCTCATGGGTCGATTCATAGGTGTTCTTCGGTAGGCCCTGCTTGCGGAAATCCGTTTGTTTGCGCTTCGCCGTGATATCGAAGGCGCGGCCCAGGCGGAGGCGGACATCGGCGCCGTCCGGCGTATGCCCGATGCGGTCCGCGCCGAAGAAGGTGCCGCCCGATCCGTCGGCCTTGCCGTATACCCGGATGGTGCCGGCGGGCATGGGCACGCCCAACCCGTCCTTGTCCTTGTTGTTGAAATGCAGCAGGCGTTCGGCGTTTAGCGTCAGCGGGTTGCCGAACCGGCGGGTATAGAAGCTGCCGTTTCCTTCGATCCGGTATTCCTTGGTCACCGGGACGGTCGCCGCGCGAAACAGGACGATCTGCTTGGTCGCCCTGTCTTCCAGCGATGTCTTTTCCGGAATGGGATAGATATGCATGTCGCCGGCCGGTTGGGGCGGAACCGGGGCGGCGAGCGCGGCCGTCTCCTTGCGGGCGGACAGTGCGCGTCTCGGCTGCGGCGCGCCCTGCGGTCCCTGGTTGATCGAGCCGGCGACGAGCCGCAGCGCGGCATCCCCGAAGGCGGCGCCGCTGTTGTTCGTGATCGTGGCGACCGCCTGTAAGGACAGGTTCGACTCCGACGCGTCCAGTTTGGCGACATAGTCCGCCTGCCAAGTGAGACCGCCGGTCAGGTAGTGCAGGTCGAGGGTCGTGGACACGGGCTTTTCCACGTCGAAGGTGGCCAGCAGCGTCGGGCTTTCCCGAAGGGTGGACGGCAACGAGTCGTAGGCGATGCGTCCGGGCACCTTGGTTTCGATCCGGTCGCCGATCTGCAGGATGATGCCGTTGCGCGTGCTCAACACCTTGGCGATCTCGACGGTTTCCTCGCCGGTGGTCGGGTGCGTCTTGATGACCCGAACCGTGCGGCCGACCGAATGCTTCAGCAGCGAGGCCGGGGTCAGCAGATCGAAGGCGAAGGTTTGATCGACCAGCGTCGCGTTCCCGGGAGCGTCCGCGAGGACGGAGGCCGTCGCCGGCTGCATCGACGGGCTGACGCCGGAAAGCGCCAGTACGTTGCGGCCAGTCGTCAGGTCCATCCGCCGCTGTTCGTGCACGAAGGCGACGTTGCCGTTATAGATCGTTACGGCGATACCGGTGCGGGCGTCCGGTGTGACGATGATCTCTTTCGTCTCGGCGCGAACCGCGCCGCTGACCAAAAGGATGGCCGCGGCGGTCAGGCCGGCATGCCGGAGGGCGGCCCGCCAAGGGCCGGATTTCGAGGCTCGTGTCGTGGTCGACATGGTGTCCTGCTGTATCAGTTGTTTGTTATTGATTTTCCGGATCGGCCCAGTTTGGTGCCCGTATTATATCTGTAGTGATTGGCGCGAGCGCAATGCTGCTGTCAGCGTTCCGTCGTCGAGATAGTCGAGTTCGCCGCCGACGGGCACGCCATGGGCCAGCCGTGTCACACGGACATCCGTCTCCGCCAGGCGTTCGGCGATGTAGTGCGCTGTGGTCTGGCCGTCGACCGTCAGGTTCGTCGCCAGGATGATCTCGCGTACTTCGTCGGTACCGGCGCGGTCGATCAGGCTGCCGATGTTCAGGTCCTCGGGGCCGATACCGTCGAGGGCGGAGAGATGGCCCCCCAGGACGTGGTAGCGCCCTTTGAACGATCCCGTCCGTTCCAGCGCCCATAGGTCGCCGACTTCCTCCAGCACGCAGATGGTGGCGGGATCACGCTCTTGGTCGCGGCAGATGCTGCACGGCGTATCGGTGTCGAGATTGCCGCAGGTCGGGCAGGTCTTGACGGTTTCCGCGACCGCTTCGAGCGCCTGTCCGAGCGGCTGCATCAGCGTTTCCCGCTTCTTCAGCAGGTGCAGAACGGCCCGGCGCGCCGAGCGCGGTCCCAGACCCGGTAACCGTGCCAGCAATTGCGTCAGCCGTTCGACGTCGTTCATCGCGGCGCCGTCTTAGAAGGGAAGCTTGAAACCGGGCGGAAGCTGCAGCCCGCCCATCATCGACGATGTCTCTTCCTGGACCTTTTCTTCGAGGCGGGACTTGGCGTCGTTATGCGCCGCTGTGATCAGGTCCTCCAGGATTTCCGCGTCGTCGGGTTTGATCAGCGACGGATCGATCTTGACCGACCGCATCGCGCCCTTGCCGTTCAGTATGACGGTCACCATGCCGGCGGCGGCGCTGCCGCTGATTTCCAGCGTCTCGAGCTTTTCCTGCATTTCGGCCATCTTGGTCTGCATTTCCTGGGCCTGCTTCATCAGTTGCCCGAGATTCTTCATCGCTTAATCCTCTTCATCGTCTTCGTCGTCGTAGCCGAGCCCGGCACCGTCGCTGGCCATGTCCGGATAATCGAGTTCCGACGGATCGCCGCGCGGCGTCACCTTGCGGATGACCGAGCCCGGAAAGGCCGCCTTCACTGCTTGTACCAAGGGTAGTTCTTCCGCCGCGTCCAACAAGCGCTGCTGCGTCGCGGCGTCCTGTTCGGCCATCGTCGGATCGCCCGGCTCCTGCGAGATGCTGACGACCCACCGTTCGCCGGTCCACTGCGTCAGCATCGACGCGGTCTTGTTGGCGAGGTCGCGTTGGGCGTGTTCGTTCGGCCGGAATTCGATCCGGCCCTTCTCGAACCGGACGAGATGGACGTTGTTGTACAGCTGGGCGCGAATGCCGACCTCGCGCTGCGTGTCGAACATTGCCAAGACCTCGGCGAAGCTGTCCGGCGATGGAGACGGTGCCGCGCTGGTTTCGGGTATCGCATCGGGCATCGGGGCCGGCGGAGTGTCCGGCGGCGCCTCGGGGGCCGGTTCCGGCATGGCGACGGCGGCCATTGCGGACCCCGTGGGGCCGCCGCTCGGTGCGCTGCTGCCGGCCGATCCTTGTGCCGAGGTTCCGCCGCCGTTGGGCGCGGCCGGTTTCCCCGAAACCTGCTTGGCGAGGTCGGCCGGCGACGGCAGGTCCGCCGCATAGGCGATCCGGACCAGCACCATCTCCGCGGCCTGGAGCTGCGCCTCGGCGCGCTGGGTTTCTTCCAGCCCCTTCAACAGGAGCTGCCACGTCCGGGTCAGCACCGGCAGGCTCAGCTTCTCGGCGAGACCGCCGCCCCGCGTCTTTTCGATCTCCGGCGTGTAGGCGGCGTCCGCCACCTCCGGCGCGATCTTGATGCGGGTTATCCAATAGGTCGCGTCCAACAGGTCCTGCAGGACGGCGACCGGGTCGGCGCCGTCCCGATACATGCTCTGCATCCGGTCGAGCGCGCCCTTGATGTCGCCGCCCATGAGCTGCTCGAACAAGTCAAACACCGCGGCCCGGTCCGCCAGGCCGAGCATGTCTTGCACTTGCTTGCCGGTCACGGTGCCGTCGCCGAGCGCAATCGCCTGGTCGAGCAGTGACAGCCCGTCACGTGCCGATCCGTCCGCCGCGCGGGATATCAGCTGGATCGCGTCGTCCGCGACGGCGACTTCTTCCTGTTTCGCGACATTACTGAAATGCCCAGCCAGTTGCGCCATGTCGAGCCGGCGCAGGTCGAACCGCTGGCAGCGCGACAGCACGGTGATCGGGACCTTACGGATTTCGGTCGTCGCGAAGATGAAGCGGACATGCTCTGGCGGCTCTTCCAGCGTCTTCAACAACGCGTTGAAGGCGTTCTTCGACAGCATGTGCACTTCGTCGATGATGTAGACCTTGAAGCGCGCCGAGACGGGTTTGTACCGGACACCCTCGATCAATTCGCGGATGTCGTCCACGCCGGTCCGGCTGGCCGCGTCCATTTCCATCACGTCGACATGCCGGTCCTCGGCGATGGCGATACAGGGATCGCACTTGCCGCAGGGCGTGATGGTGATGTCGCCTTGGCCGTCCTCGCCGACGCAGTTCAGCGCCCGCGCGATGATCCGCGCGGTCGTCGTCTTGCCGACGCCGCGGACGCCCGTAAGCATGTAGGCATGCGCGATCCGACCGCTGTCGATCGCGTTCGATAAGGTGCGGACAAGCGCGTCCTGGCCAACCAGTTCCTCGAAAGTGCTCGGCCGGTACTTGCGAGCGAGGACGCGATACGCCGTTGATTCTGTGTCCTTTGCCATGCGGCGGGACTGTTCTTACCTTATTCTACTTCCGGCTCCCATTGTCGGGTGGAAGGCCGGCCGGGCGACCCGAACCTGACTCGTTACGGCTGCTTCCTTCCGGACCTGACCGGGTTGGCGAGGGATTCGTCCGCTGACCAACCTTCCAATTTCACTATATCAGCTACCGGCGTCGAGAAGGCAAGGGGAGTCGGGCCGTTGACGCCCGGGGCCGGTTGCGTGTCCGGCGGCAACCATGCGAAATTCGCAGCATGAAAAGCGCAAATACCTATGCAAGCATCGAGATTGATCGGGCCGGCCACTTACGGCGGGACGACACATGGCTCGCGTCGCAGCTCAGGGACCCGGCTTCGCGGGTCGTGCCGGTCTGGCGGTCGCGCAGCCTCGTCATCGAGGGCGATATTCCGCAACCGATGGCCTTGCCGACCGGGCATCTGCCGCTCGACAACCATGAGGTGGTCGTTTTTCTGGGGCTCGTCGACAAGGCCGCATATTTCGCCATCGACGTTTCGCATCATGAAGAACCGCCGTTGCGCGACTACGGCACGTTCCAGGATCTGCGGCGCGTCGGCCCGCGCATGACGGCGAACGAAGGCGGTTTGCTGGCCTACGCCCGGGCGATGATGACCTGGCATCGGCGGCACCGGTTCTGCGGCGTCTGCGGCAGCGCGACCGAGGCGAAGGAAGCCGGGCATGTCCGCCAATGCACCAATGCGGATTGCCGTACCTTGTGTTTTCCGCGCACCGACCCGGCGGTGATCATGCTGATCCATGACGGCGGCGACCGGGTGGTGCTCGGCCGCAAGGCGAACATGCTGCCGGGACAGCATTCGATCCTGGCGGGTTTCGTCGAGCCGGGTGAGAGCCTGGAAGACGCCGTTGCGCGCGAAGTCTTCGAGGAGGTCGGGTTGGAGATCACCGACACGACCTATCATTCGTCGCAACCCTGGCCGTTCCCGGCCAACATCATGCTCGGCTACACCGCGCGGGCGACCACCTTCGACCTGACGGTGGATTACAACGAGTTGGAGGACGGCGCGCAGTGGTTCTCCCGCGACTTCCTGCTGAATTCGCCGGAGGACGCGACCTTCCGCCTGCCGCGCAAGGATTCGATCTCCCGGCGGCTGATCAACGAATGGCTGGGGCTATAGCGGGAGCGGCGCGCGTCAGTTGCCGTTGATGCCGGCGCGGCGCGGCGATGCCGGATAGACGCCCAGGATCTTCACTTCACGGCTGAAAAAGCTCAATTCCTCCAGCGCGAGCCGGACCGACGTGGTGTCCGGGTGCCCTTCGATATCGGCATAGAACTGGGTCGCGGTGAACTGGCCGCGCACCATGTAGGATTCCAGCTTCGTCATGTTCACGCCGTTGGTCGCGAACCCGCCCAGCGCCTTGTACAGCGCCGCAGGCACGTTGCGCACGCGGAACACGAAGGAGGTGACGACCATGCCGTCGTCGGGGTCGGGGTCGATCGGCTCCATCGCCATCACGATGAACCGGGTGGTGTTGTGCTCCTCGTCCTCGATGTCGGTCCGCAGGATGTCGAGGCCGTAGGTCTCCGCCGCCAGGGTCGAGGCGATCGCGCCCATGGTCTGGTCGCCGGTCTCGGACAGTTCCTTCGCCGACCCGGCGGTATCCACGTGGACGACCGCCTGCAGGCCCAAATCGCGGATGATATTTCGGCATTGCGACAAGGCGTGCACGTGGCTGTGGACCGACGTCAGATCTTCGATCTTCACGCCCTTGCAGGCCAAGAGCTGGTGGTTTACCCGCTCGAACCGCTCGCCGATGATATGCAGGCCGGAATCCGGTAACAGATGATGGATGTCCGCGACACGCCCGGCGACGGAATTCTCGATCGGGATCATCGCAAGACGCGCCTTGCCGTCATGGACCGCCGCGAAGACGTCCTCGAAGGTCCGGCAGGGCAGGGTCTCCATGTCCGGATAGGCGGTCCTGCAGGCGAGGTCCGAATAAGCGCCGGGGAGGCCCTGAAACGCGATCAGGTTGTCCGAGTTTGCCGTCATGGCCGGGAATCCATCCTATCGCGCGAGTAACTGTGCCGCGCGTTCGAGGTCGGCGGGAGTATCGACGCCGAGCGGAACCGTGTCAACGAGCGCCACTTCGATATGCATGCCGGCTTCAAGCGCCCGTAATTGTTCGAGTTTCTCGCGTTGTTCCAAAACCCCGGGCGGCAGGGCGACGAACCGTTCCAGCGCCGCCCGGCGATAGGCGTAGAGGCCGATGTGATGCAGCAAGGGGCCGTCGCCCGCCGGCGCGGTCGCCCGCGTGAAATAGAGCGCCCGGCCTTGCCGCGCGTCCTCGGTCAGCGGCACCACCGCCTTCACCACGTTGGGATCGTCGCGTTCCGCCTGCCGGGTGATGACCGCAGCGAGGGTCGCGATATCGACGCCGTCGCCCGACAAGGCCCGGAGCGACGCGTCGATCGCCGCCGGTTCGATCGTCGGCAGGTCGCCCTGCACGTTGACGACGGCGTCATACGCACCGTCCGGATCGAATCGCACCAGCGCCTGATGAATCCGGTCCGAGCCGGACGGCAGGTCGGGATCGGTTAGGATCGCGGTACCGCCCGCTGCCTCGACTGCGTCGGCGACCTCCCGTTCGGCGGCGGCGACCAGGACGGGGCCGATATCGGCCTCCGCCGCGCGGCGCATGACATGGACGATCATCGGGACACCGTCGATGGCCGCCAACGGCTTGCCGGGGAACCGGGTCGACGCCATGCGGGCGGGGATGATCACGATGGGGTTCTGCGGTTCGGGCATTGGGGTCGATTATGGTGATCGGGGGTTTGTTTCGGGTGAGGCAGGCCTGCGTCATTTTGCCGCGCGGCCCCGCCTCGGCTTTCGGCATTACAGCCCATTGGTATAGGTTACGCCAGCTTGTTGGTGACGCGCTTCGGGTGGTATGCCTGGAGCGCTGTTTTTGGCGCGCAAGGTTCAAAAAATCATAGGTCGAGGTTATGGGGAAAGATCCGCTTTTCGTGAACAAGGTTGCCGGTGCCGTGCTGTGCGGAGGGTTGTTGGCCATGTTATCCGGTTTCATTACCGGAAAACTCTATCACCCCACGATGCTGGATAAGCCCGCCTTCGCGATTGCCGCCGACGCCGGAAGCGCGCCCACACAAACCGCCGCCGCCCCGACCGGCCCAGCCGAGATCGTGCCGTTGCTTGCCGCCGCCAGTGTGGAAAACGGCAAGAAAGTCGCCAAGAAATGCACGTCCTGTCACACCTTCGAGAAGGACGGTAAGAACAAGATCGGGCCGAACCTCTGGAATATCGTCGGCGCGAAACCCGCCGCCGTGGCCGGATTCAGCTATTCGAGCGCGTTGAAGGGCCTGGAGACGGCTTGGGAATTCGAGGAACTCAGCAAGTTCCTCTACAAGCCCAGGGATTACGCCAAGGGCACCAAGATGACCTATGCCGGCCTCAAGAAGGACAAGGACCGCGCGGACTTGATCGCCTATATGCGGTCGTTGAGCGACAGCCCGAAACCGCTGCCCTAACAAGGGCCGGTAATCGGGCGGCCGACGCGCCGGCACCCATTCCATAACCGCCGCGGGACCGATCCATGACGGCAGAACGTTGCCCCGACGAGTTCATCGCACTGGCCGGGCGGCTTGCCGATGCAAGTGGCGCAATCATCCGGCAGTATTTCCGGACACCGATCCCCGTCGATACCAAGGCCGACGACAGCCCGGTCACCATCGCCGACCGCGAGGCTGAGACGGCCCTGCGGGCGATGATCGAAGACGAATACCCGGACCACGGCATCTTCGGCGAGGAGCACGGCTTCGTCCGGACCGAGGCGGAATTCGCCTGGGTGCTCGACCCGATTGACGGCACAAAAGCCTTCATCAGCGGCATGCCGATTTTCGGCACCTTGATCGCGCTGATGCGGAACGGCAAACCGATCCTCGGGATCATCGATCAACCGGTTTCCGGCGAGCGCTGGGTCGGCGCGGCCGGCCACCCGTCGACGCTGAACGGTAAGCCGATCGCGACCCGAAAGGATTCGGCCCTGGCGACCGCGATCCACTACACGACCCATCCGGACATGTTCAAAAGCGGCGACGAGCGCGCCGCCGTCGACGCCATGGTGGCGCAGGTGGCGGTGTCGCGCTATGGCGGGGACTGTTACGCCTACGGGTTGCTGGCGTCGGGTTTCGTCGACGTGGTGACGGAGGCGAGCCTCAAGATCTATGATTTCATGGCGCTGGTGCCGGTGATCGAGGGGGCGGGCGGCATCATGACCGACTGGTCCGGCGCGCCGCTGGACCGGCATTCGCCGGGTCACGTGCTGGCCGCCGCGAACGAAACTTGCCACCGCGAGGCATTGGCCTATCTAAAAGACGCGTAGCGGCACGGAAATTCGCGATAAATCGCCTGTCAAATAACGAAAAATTACAATTTTCTAATTTGACATCGAGGGGCGATTCGCGAGGATGCGATACTCGGATTGGTCGAGGGATAATAGAATAGCCGCAACTGGGAGGCGCCTTCGATGAGATTAAGAAACGCGACCGCCGTATTCCTGATCGCCGCACTATGCGCGACGGCGGGCGTACTATCGGGCTTGGGCGCGGCATCGGCCGCCGACATGTATCGCGGCCATGGCATCGCGATGCATGGCGACCTGAAATATCCCTCCGATTTCAAGAATTTCGACTATGTGAATCCGAACGCGCCGAAGGGCGGCGAGGTCAAGCTCAGTGCGATCGGCGGCTTCGACAGTTTCAATAACTTCATCGTCAAGGGCCGGTCCGCATCGGGCATCGGGCTGATCTACGACACCTTGATGGTGTCGTCGGCGGACGAGCCGTTTTCGATGTACGGGTTGATCGCCAAATCGGTGGAAATGCCGACCGACCGGTCGTGGATCATCTTTCACCTGAACCCGGATGCGCGTTGGCATGACGGGAAACCGATAAGCGCGGACGATGTCATCTGGACCTTCGAAACGCTGGTTTCGAAAGGGACGCCCTTCTACCGCTTCTACTACGGCAACGTTTCCAAAACCGAGAAGGTCGGTCCCCGAAGCGTCAAGTTCTCGTTCAAGCCGGACAAGGTGAACCGCGAGTTGCCGCTGATCATCGGCCAGCTTCCCGTCCTGCCGAAGCATTACTGGAAGGACCGGGACTTCACGAAGACGACTTTGGAGCCGCCGCTCGGCAGCGGCGCTTATCGCATCAAATCGTTCGAGGCGAACCGGTATGTCGAATATGAGCGGGTCAAGGATTACTGGGCGGAACGCCATCCGACGCATATAGGGCAGTATAACTACGACACGATGCGCTATGAGTATTATCGCGACTCCACGGTGGCGCTCGAGGCGTTCAAGGCCGGCAGCTACGACTTCCGGCGCGAGAATTCGTCGAAGAACTGGGCGACCGCCTACGATACGCGCGCGGTTCGCGATGGGATGATCCAGAAGGTCGAGATCGCCCACAACCGCTCCACCGGGATGCAAGGTTTTGCGTTCAACATGCGGCGCGATCTTTTCAAGGATCCGCGGGTGCGGCGGGCGCTCAACTACGCCTTCGATTTCGAATGGTCCAACAAGACGCTTTTCTACGGGCAGTATTCACGGACCGGCAGCTTTTTCGAGAATTCGGAACTTGCGTCGCGCGGCGTGCCGAAGGGCGACGTCCTGGCGGTGCTTCAAGAGTACCGTGACCGTCTCCCGGCGGATGTCTTCACGCAGCCTTTCACCAATCCCAAGGGCGATGGCAGCGGAAACATCCGTGCCAATCTCCGCATCGCTAACAAGATTCTTCGCGAGGCCGGATGGCGGGTCGACAAGAAGACGCGCATTCTGACTCACGAGAAGACCGGCAAGCAGATGAGTTTCGAGATGCTTCTCGTGAGCCCGTTGTTCGAGCGTATCGCGCTGCCGTTCAAGAAGAATTTGAAGCGGCTCGGCATCGACCTGAAGGTCCGGACGGTGGATACCGCACAGTACCAGCAGCGCGTCCAGAACTTCGATTTCGACATGATCGTCATGTCGTGGGGCCAGTCGGACTCGCCGGGTAACGAGCAACGCGATTTCTGGGGCACGTCGGCGGTCGACCGGGTCGGAAGCCGCAACTTTACCGGCCTCAAGAATACGGTGGTGGACGATATCATCGAAAAACTGATCGCCGCACCCGACCGGAAGAGCTTGGTCACCTATACGCAGGCGCTCGACCATGTCCTGCTGTCGCAGCACATCGTGATCCCGCATTGGCATATCCCGTATGACCGGGTGGCGCATTGGAACAAGTTCGGGCGGCCGGCGGTCACCCCGAAAAGCGGCGTTCAGTTCATGGCGTGGTGGGTCGATGGCGCCAAAACCGACGCATTGCAGCGGCGCCAATCGCCGCCGAAGGCCAAGTGACCGTGCGGACCGGATAAGGCGCGATGCTGGCTTATATTATCCGGCGCCTGTTCCTGATCGTGCCGACGTTGCTCGGCATCATGATCGTCAATTTCATCGTGATCCAACTCGCGCCGGGCGGGCCGGTCGAGCGCGTGCTCGCAGAAATCCAGGGCACGGCGGTCGATGCGACCGCGCGCATCACCGGCAACGAAGGTTCGGAAGTCAGCGACGGCCAGCAGCAGCGGCAGGGAGTAGGCGACGACTCCGTGACGAGCAAATACCGCGGTGCGCAAGGCCTCGATCCGGCTTTCATCAAGCAGCTCGAAAGGCAGTTCGGTTTCGACAAGCCCGCGCATGAACGCTTCCTGATCATGATGCGGAACTACCTGACCTTCGATTTCGGGACGAGTTACTTCCGCGACAAGGATGTCATCGGCCTGATCCTGGAGAAGATGCCCGTCTCCATATCCATCGGCGTTTGGAGCACGTTGATCATCTACCTGATATCCATTCCGCTCGGCGTCGCGAAGGCGGTGCGCGACGGATCGCGTTTCGATGTTTGGACCAGCGGCGCGGTGATCTTCGGAAACGCGATCCCCGGTTTCCTGTTCGCGATCCTGCTGATCGTGGTGTTCGCCGGCGGGCGGTATCTCGACTGGTTCCCGTTGCGGGGGTTGGTGTCCGACGATTGGGACTCGCTGTCCTGGCCGATGCGGATCGTCGATTACTTCTGGCATATGGCCCTGCCGATCCTGTCCTTGGTCATCGGCGGATTCGCCGGCCTGACGATGCTGACCAAGAACTCCTTCCTCGATCAGGTCGGCCAGCAATACGTCGTCACCGCGCGGTCCAAGGGGCTGGGCGAACGGCAGGTCCTGTACGGGCATGTCTTCCGCAACGCCATGTTGATCGTTATCGCCGGCTTTCCCGGCGCCTTCATCGGCATGCTGTTCACCGGCTCGCTGCTGATCGAGGTGATCTTCTCGCTCGACGGCCTCGGCCTGCTCGGGTTCGAGGCGGCGATCGACCGAGACTATCCGGTGATGTTCGCCACGCTCTATATGTTCACGTTGCTCGGCCTGTTGCTCCAACTCGTCGGCGACCTGACCTATATGCTGGTCGATCCGCGCATCGATTTCGAGGGGCGCGAGACATGACCGCCGCTGCCGTCGATATGCCGGTGCAGGATCGCGTTTTCGGCGTCCGGATCAAGCCGCTCACGCGCCGACGCATCGAGAATTTCAAGGCGAACAAGCGCGGCTACTGGTCGGCTTGGATATTTCTCGTTCTGTTCGTCGGCTCGCTCTTCGCCGAGGTCATCGCCAACGACCGGCCGCTGGTGATCCAGTATGATGGGGGCATCTATTTTCCGTTCGCGCGATTCTATCCCGAGACGACCTTCGGCGGCGATTTCGAGGCGGAGGCCGACTACACCGACCCCTACATCATCGAGCAGATCGAGAAGAAGGGCTGGATCATCTGGCCGCTGATTCCCTACCGGTACGATACGCATATCGCTGAGTTGCCAGTCCCGGCACCGGCCCCGCCGTCCGGCCAGAATTGGCTTGGGACCGACGACAACGCCCGCGATGTGACGGCCCGCATCATCTATGGGTTCCGAATATCGGTCCTGTTCGGTTTGGTGCTGACGATCCTGAGTTCGATCGTCGGCGTTGCGGTGGGTGCGGTCCAAGGCTATTTCGGCGGGTTGACGGACCTGCTGGGGCAGCGGGCCATCGAGATTTGGAACGGCCTGCCGGTGCTCTACATGCTGATCATCCTGGCCAGCGTCGTGCAGCCGAGCTTCTGGTGGTTGTTGGGACTTATGCTGCTGTTCAGTTGGACCGCGCTGGTCGGCGTCGTGCGGGCCGAATTCCTGCGCGCCCGTAATTTCGAATACGTGAAGGCGGCGAGGGCGCTCGGCGTCGATAACAGCACGATCATGTTCCGCCATCTCTTGCCCAATGCGATGGTCGCGACGCTGACATTCCTGCCCTTCATCACCTCCGGGTCGGTGGTGACGTTGACGTCGCTCGATTTTCTCGGGTTCGGGTTGCCGCCGGGGTCACCGTCCTTGGGCGAACTCTTGAAACAGGGTAAGGATAACCTCCAGGCTCCGTGGCTGGGCATCACGGCCTTCGTTGTGATCGCGGCCATGTTGTCGCTGCTGGTGTTCATCGGCGAGGCGGTGCGTGACGCATTCGACCCGCGAAAGGCGCAAGGATAAGAAGATGAGCAAGAAACCGATCCTGACCGTCGATAACCTCGCCGTGGATTTCAATCTGCCGGGCGGATCGGTGAAGGCGGTGAAAGGCGTCTCTTTTGAGATTTGCGAGGGGGAGACCCTGGCGCTGGTCGGCGAGTCCGGCTCCGGCAAATCGGTATCGGCGCTGTCGATCCTGCAATTGCTGCCGTATCCGCTGGCATCGCATCCGTCCGGGTCGATCACCTTCAAGGGCCAGGAATTGGTGGGGGCGAACGAACAGACCTTGCGGCGCGTCCGCGGCGACCGGATTTCGATGATCTTCCAGGAACCGATGACCTCGCTCAACCCGCTGCACACGATCGAGAAGCAGATCCGCGAGGTACTGTTCCTGCACAAGGGAATGGCGCCGGACGCCGCGCGCAATCGGGTGCTGGAACTCCTGAATCTGGTCGGCATCAACAACGCGGAACAACGGTTGACCGCCTATCCGCATGAGTTGTCCGGCGGCCAGCGGCAGCGCGTGATGATCGCGATGGCGCTGGCGAACGAGCCGGACTTGCTGATCGCCGATGAGCCGACAACCGCGCTCGACGTGACCATCCAGGCGCAGATCCTCAAGCTGCTGAACGAGTTGCAGACCAAGTTCGGCATGGCGATGTTGTTCATCACCCACGACCTGGGCGTGGTCTGTAAGGTCGCCGACCGGGTCTGCGTGATGCAGCATGGCCAGATCGTCGAGGAAGGGGAGACCGGGCCGGTCTTCGAGACGCCGCAGCATTCCTACACCCAGCGCTTGATCGATGCGGAACCCAAGGGCGAAAAGGTGCCGTCGTCGGATGCCGCGCCCCTGGTCATGAACGCCGACAACGTTAAGGTTTGGTTCCCGATCAAGAAAGGCGTGTTGCGGCGCACGGTCGACTATGTCCGAGCGGTCGATGGGATTTCGGTCTCGATCCGCGAAGGCCAGACGATCGGCGTGGTCGGCGAGTCCGGGTCGGGCAAGACGACGCTCGGCATGGCGCTGATCCGGCTGCAGAGCAGCGAAGGCGAGATCGTCTTCGATGGGCGGAACATACAGGGATTGTCCGCGCGCTCGATGCGGCCGCTGCGCCGGGAAATCCAGGTCGTCTTCCAGGATCCGTACGGCAGCCTCAGTCCGCGCATGTCGGTCGGCCAGATCATCGACGAAGGGCTGCGGGTCCATGGCATTGGCGGCACGGAAGAGGAACGCGACCAGCTCGTCATCCAGGCCTTGGAGGAAGTGGACCTCGACCCGGAAACGCGGCACCGGTATCCGCACGAGTTCTCCGGCGGTCAGCGCCAGCGGATCGCGATCGCCCGCGCCATGGTGCTGAAACCCCGATTCGTCGTCCTGGACGAGCCGACCTCGGCGTTGGACCGGTCGGTGCAGGCGCAGATCGTCGACCTGCTGCGCTCGCTCCAGGAACGCCACAAGCTCGCCTATATGTTCATCAGTCACGACTTGCGCGTGGTCCGGGCGCTCTCCGACCATGTCATCGTCATGCGTAACGGCAAGGTGGTCGAGCAGGGGTCCGCCGACCAAATCTTCCATGAGCCGGCCGAGGATTACACCAAGGCGTTGCTCGCGGCGGCCTTCGATCTCGAAACCGCGGAAGAAGCCATCGCCGCCGGGACCGTGAACATGTAATCTGCGGCCATGGCCCTGATCTTCTATTCCGAAAGCGACCGGTTCGATGCATGGCGCGATGCCCTGCATGCGGCCGTCCCCGATCTCGAGGTTCGTCCCTGGGATTCGCCCGGCGACCCGGCGGACATCGAGTTCGCGCTCGTCTGGTTGCCGCCGCAAGGCGCGCTGCGCCAGTTCCCCAACCTCAAGGCGATCCTCAATCTCGGCGCGGGCGTCGATGCGCTGTTGAAGGATCCGACCCTGCCCGAAGGCGTGCCGGTGGTTCGCATGGTCGACGACGATCTGGCGGTCTGCATGGCCGAGTATGTCTTGCTGCATGTGCTGCGCTATCACCGGGAACAGCCGGCCCTGGATGCGCAACAACGCGCGCATGAGTGGCGGATGATCGCCTCGCCGGCCGCAATCCACCGGCGGGTCGGTATCCTGGGCTTGGGCGCCATGGGTGGCGAGGCGGCCCGGCTGTTGGTCGGCGCCGGTTTCGACGTCGCCGGTTGGTCGCGGCGACCCAAGGACTTGCCGGGCGTGCAGAGTTTTCACGGCGAGGACGGCCGCGCCGCTTTTCTGGCCCGTAGCGAAATCCTGGTTTGCCTATTGCCGCTGACGCCGGAGACCGAAGGCATACTCGACCGCGATCTCTTCCGGGCCCTGCCCGAGGGCGCGTATCTAATCAACGCGGGCCGCGGCGGCCATCAGGTAGAGGACGAGATACTCGCCGCGCTGGATTCCGGGCAGCTGGCGGGCGCCACGCTCGATGTGTTCCGCGAGGAGCCGCTACCGGCCGACAGCCCCTTCTGGGACCATCCCAAGGTCACGGTCACGCCGCACAACGCCAGCATCACGAACCCGCAGTCGGCGGTCCGTCACGTCTGCGAATCGATCCGGCGCGTGCGGGCCGGCGAACCCCTGCGCAACGTGGTCGATCCGGAATTGGGGTATTGAGCGCGGCAGCCGATCCCAATCACAGCCGCCGCGCCTGGATGATATTCGCGGCACTGGTCGGTGCGTATATCGCCAGCCAGTTCTACCGTGCATCGCTGACGGTCATCGCTCCCGACCTGATGCGGGATTTGGCGCTTAGCGCCGAATCCATCGGTGGGATCGCGGGGCTGTTCTTCTTGATCTTCGGCCTTGTGCAGCTTCCGGTCGGCGTTGCGCTGGACCGGTTCGGCCCGCGCCGGGTGATGCCGGTGCTGTTCCTGGTCGCGGTCTCCGGGGCGTTGGTATTCGCCGCGGCGGAATCGGGCCTTGGGCTGGCGACCGGCCGGTCGCTCCTGGGGCTCGGCTGCGCTTCCGGATTGATGGGCGCGATGGTGGTGATCGGACGATGGTTCCCGCGCGAGAAGTTCGCCACGATGGGCGGGATCCTGATGGGTGTGTCGAGTGTCGGCGTGTTGTTGGCCGCGACCCCGCTCGCCTGGGCGTCGGCGACCATCGGTTGGCGCGAGGCGTTCGTCATCTCCGCCGCCGTCACCGCCCTTTTGGCGGCGCTACTGTACCTGGTCGTGCGCGACGCACCTCCCGACATGAGCGACACGGCGCATGTGAAGGAGACGCCGCGCGAGATTCTGGCCGGTATCGGCACGGTGATGAAGAACCGGATGCTCTGGCGCATCATCGCCATGCAGCTCACGATCTATCCGAGCGTGATGACGGTGGCGGCGCTGTGGGCCGGGCCGTATCTCGCCGACGTTCACGGCCTCGACACCGAACAACGCGGCGATGTGTTGAATATTCTCTACGGCGCTTTGGTGATCAGTCCGCTGCTCTTCGGGCCGCTCGATCGCGTCTTCAATACCCGGAAATGGGTGGTCATCGGCTCGGCGGTGTCGCTGGCCACGATCCTCCTCACCTTCGCGGTCTGGCCGCAGCCGACATTGTTGCAGGCGCTCGGTCTGTTGCTGCTGCTGGGACTCGCCAGCGCAGGGTCGCTGGTGCTCCATGCCCATGCCCGGTCGGTGCTGCCGGAACGTCTGGTCGGGCGCGGCATGACGCTGCAGAACACGGCGTCGATCGGCGGGATTTTCCTTTGGCAGGCCGCCACCGGCTTCATCATCGGTGCGTTCGACGCGCCGGACGGAGTCGTGCCCGAGATCGCCTACCGCGCCGCCTTCGGCTTCCTGGGCGTTATGCTCCTGGTCTCCCTCAGCATCTATGCCTGGATCGACGACGTGAAGCCGGGCCATGTCGCAAAGGCGGGCTAGCCGCTAGCGCGTGACCCGGTACTCGCGGACGAAATCCTCGTCGATGGTCACGCCCAGACCCGGCCGGTCGGGAATCTCGATCATGCCGTCCGACACGGTGAAGTCTTCCTTCGCGAGCTGATGCAACATCGGGTTCGCGCCGAGCGAGTATTCCAGAATGAAGGCCGACGAGGCGACGGCGGACGCATGCAGGCCCGCGGCGAAGGTGGTGGCGCCGCCCCAGATATGGGCGGCGAAACGCAACTGCCAAGCGCTGCACAGGGCCTCGATGCGCATCGTCTCGGTGATGCCGCCGGCGATCGACAGATCCGGCTGCAGAATATCGGCGGACCGGCATTCGACCAGATCGCGGAAGTCGAATCGCGTGAATTCGCTTTCGCCGGTGGCGATGGGAATGTCGGTCGAGGCGCGCACTTCGGCCATGCCGCGCTTGTCGTCCGCCGTCACCGGCTCCTCGAACCAGGCGATCCGGCAGTCGCGGATCTGATCGCAGAAGCGTTTGGCCTCCACGACCGAGAAGGTGCCGTGGGCGTCGCACATGATGTCGATATCGGGACCCAGTCCTTCGCGCGCGGCCTGGACCCGGGCCACCGAATGGGCGAGGGTGCCGTCGCCCGCGCCGACGCGCATCTTCACCGCCTTGAAATTCCCGGTGTCGAGGAACCGCTGCAGTTCCTCGACGATGCCGTCGACCGGCGCCCAGCCGCCGGACGCGTAGGCCGGCATCCGCTCGTGCCGCTTGCCGCCCAGAAGCTGATGGATGGGCACGCCAAGCGACTGGCCGAGGATGTCCCACAGAGCGATGTCGATGCCGCTGATACCGCAAATCCGCAATCCGCGCCGGCCCAGGTCGGGGAAGACATGGCCGCGGTCGAGCGCAAGCTGTGCGCGGCTGCCGTTATACATCACGTCCCAAAGGCGGCTGATGCGGCGCGGGTCCTCGCCGATGATCAGCGATCCCAGTTCCTCTTCGATCACGGTATTGAGGGCGAAATTGGTGCTGGAACTCGACAGCGCCGCACGCGCCTCTCCATGGCCGACGATGCCGCATTCGGTTTCGACGCGGACGAGCGTGGTGTCGAAGGATTTGATGCGGCCGAAATCGGTGCTGTGCTGCCGGTCTTCCGGAATCGGCGCATGCAGCCAGTCGGCGGTTACGGATTTGATTTTCATACGGGTGGCCTCATGTTCTCAAGCCGTGGGATAGCGACGAGATATGAGCATAGCCATGCACGGACTATCGTGCACCTTCACCGGTAACCGGGTGCTTACGCCCGTGTCACCTGGGACCGGGCCGTTCGGCGTTTCAGCAATAAATGGATCCGCAGTCCCAAGCCGGCCATCTGCATGGCTAGAAACGATACAAGCAGTAATGCCTGGTCGGAGGATCCGTCCGGCAGGTTCTTCAGCGCTATGAGAAAGCCGACAAAGAACGACAGCCAGAGATAATGAAGTCCAAACGTGTGTAACCGCTTCCACCAACGCCCCAAAATACGCATGGATGCGTTGTTCGACGTGATGGTCATCAGATACAGGGCAATGACGGCGAGGCTGAGCGCGTAAAGGCGCGGCATATCGTCGAAGATCGATTCTCTCGATAGATAAAAATACGCTGCAACGAAAACGAAGTGCGCCGATAGCGCTATGGAGACGCACAGGCCGAATGTGCGTCGGTGTTTCATGAGCCACACCATGCCCATAACCTGCCGAATCGGCCGGGCACAATAAACGACAAGGAAATAGATGAATGCGACGCGCGCCGACATGTGCAGCCCGAACGTTATCTCCGGCAGGGCGAAACTGTGGACGCAAATTGCCAATGGCGTTAACACGCCTATGAGTGCTGCTAGGTAAATCTTCGATTTCGTTTTCAGAATCTACATCGCCTCCCGACAAACAAGACTAACGAAAGGACATTGCGGTTGGTAGGCTTGTTGCGGCAGTCTCAGCTTGGCGGGACCGAAAAGTCGGGGTTCGAATCCGCCGTCCGTTGAATGGCGTCTCCGATCTCACGCAGGAATACCGACCCTTTGACAGTCCGTTGAATCAACACGGATCGGCGGTCTTTGTCATCTGTCTTGCGCCGCAAGAGGCCGTCCTCGCACAACCGGTCAAGTGCGCGCGTGATGGCGGGCTTGGAAATGTTCAATCCAGACGCGAGTTCGCGCACCGTGTGCGGGCGATCCTCAAGATAAACCGTCAGTAGGACGGCGATTTGCCGGGTGGACAAATCTGGACCTTGCATCCGCAGGATATCAACGGTAATCCCGTGCCAAAGCGCGAGAGCTTGGCCGGCACTCAACTTCAAGGACATAACCTGAGGTTACCTATGCGTCATTTCCGGCGAACGTATACGACACTACCGCACAGGAAATAAGAGAACAAGTTGTCAACCGGAAATGGTGATAGGTTTTACGCGATGAACTTATAGGAATTTCCGTTCAATAACCTTGAAGGCGGCTCGAATCGCCATCGCGTCGCCGCCCTTGGGCTTGCCGGGTGTGCTCGAGGCATTCCATCCGTAGATGTCGAAATGCGCCCATGGCACGTCGTCGCCGACAAAATCGTGCAGGAAGACCGCGGCGGTGATGGCGCCGCCTTGCGGGATGGAACCCGCGTTGTTGATGTCGGCGACCGTGCTGTCGAGATACTTGCGATAAGGCCGCCACAACGGCATGCGCCACACCGGATCCTCGACGTCGTCGCCCGCCGCGCACAGGTCGTTGGCAAGCGTGTCGTCGTTACAGAACATCGCCGGCAAGGACGGTCCAAGCGCGACGCGGGCAGCGCCGGTGAGGGTCGCGAAGTCGAGCAACAGTTTCGGTTTGTCCGATAACGCTTCGGTCAAGGCATCGGCAAGGATCAAGCGTCCTTCGGCATCCGTATTGCCAATCTCGACTGTCATGCCATTGCGTGTCGACAGCACGTCGAGCGGCCGGAAGGCGTCGCCGGAGATACTGTTCTCCACCGCCGGGATCAGCACTCGCAACCGCACCGGCAGGTTATTCATCATGATCATCCGGGCAAGGCCGAGCGCGTTGGCTGCACCCCCCATGTCCTTCTTCATCAGCATCATGCCGGCTGCGCCCTTGATGTCGAGCCCGCCGGAATCGAAACACACGCCCTTGCCGACCAGGGTCACCTTGGGATTGCGCGCTTTGCCCCAGGTCAGGTCGATCAGCCTCGGCGGCCGGCTCGACGCGCGGCCCACGGCGTGGATCATCGGATAGTTTTCGCGCAGCAGGTCGTCGCCGATGGTGAGTTTGCAGCGTCCCTTGAATTCGCGCGCCAGGGTTTGCGCCGTCGTCGCCAACTCGCCTGGCCCCATGTCCGATGCAGGTGTGTTGATCAGATCGCGCACCAAATAGATGCTTGACGCCGTTTCTTCCGCGCGGCCGTTGCGCATGGCCTTGCTGAGGACCAGTTGCGGCAGATCACCTTCGGATTTCTTGTACCGCGTATAGCGATAGCAACCGAGCGCCCAGCCGAGCGCCGCGCGGGCGGCGGTGTCGCCGTCGCCGTCGAATGCGTACCGGCCTTTGGGAAGGGCGTTGGCGGCGGATGCCCAGGACCAGATGTCCTTTTCATCGGTCACGCCGACTAATGCGCTTTGGATCGTGCCCTCGTTCTTACGCCCGCCGGGGAGCAGCAGCACGCTGCCGGGGTTGGCGGAATACCCGCTCGCGGAAATCCATTCCGCTTGCCGCTTCGGCTGTTTCTTGACCCAGGCGTTGAAATTCTTTGCCGTTATGGCGGTGATTTCAACGGTACGGGCATTGGCTTTGCTGGCGAAACAATCGAGCATGAGACGGGCTTCCCTGAGACGGACGGTGGGTTAAGCGCTTGAGCAGCGGGAATATTATTCTTACAGGCCCGGCTAGGACGCGGCAAGAAATTGGCGCGTGGGGCGTGGTCAGGCGGCTTTTTGCCAAGCGGCGAGGAGACGTCGGATCTCCGCTTCGGGGTCTTGGGCCCGCATGACGCCGCCCATGACCGCAACGCCGGCCGAGCCCGCTGTCCGCACGGCTGTGATGTTTCCCGGGGCAATTCCGCCGAGCGCCAGGGCCGGGATATCCAATCCGGCGGCCATCGCGCGGAACCCGTCGGGTCCCAGCGCCGGGCCGTATCCGGGCTTGCTGTCGGTCAGGAAAACCGGACTCAGGGTTACGTAGTCGGCACCGGCGCGCTCCGCCGACGTTGCCTCGGCTTGGGAATGAGCGGAAACGCCGATCATCGCTTCGGAACCGAGCTTGTTTCGCGCTTCGGCAACGGTTTCCGGTTGCGCCATGCGTTGGGGAAGATGGATATCGCCGGACGGCAATTCGGCCGCGGCGGTCAGGTCGGCGCTGATCGAGAGCCGCGCGCCGTACGGCGCGCAGAGCGTTGCCAATGCCTCTGCAAGCGACAACAGCTCGTCCGTCTTCAGGTCCGGTTCGCGCAGCAGGAACCACCGGGCGCCGCCGCGCAGCGCGGCGGCAATGATGTCGGTGAGCGGCTGGCCCGCCATCCGGCGGTCGGTAATGACCAGGATGGGCGGGGCGGGGAGTATCAAGTCCCGATGACGCCGGTTTTCTGGCTCGATGCTTCGCCGTGGTGCTTGCGCGGTATGCGGCCCGCGAGATGGGCGTGCCGCCCGCCCTCGATGGCGTGCCGCATCGCGGTTGCCATCCGGACCGGATCATGCGCCCGCGATACGGCCGAGGCCAGCATCACGCCGTCGCAGCCGAGTTCCATCGCCAAGGCGGCGTCGGATGCGGTGCCGATACCGGCATCGACGATGATCGGGACCTCGTTCTCGGCGCGGATGATCTCGATGTTGTAGGGGTTCAGCACGCCCATCCCTGATCCGATCGGCGCGCCCAGAGGCATGACGGCGGCGCATCCCAGGTCGACCAGCTTGCGGCAGGTGATCGGGTCGTCGTTGCAGTAGGGCATCACGATGAAACCGTCGCGCACCAACTCGTCCGCGGCGGTCAACAGATGCTCCACGTCGGGATACAGGGTTTCGCGGTCGCCGATGACTTCGAGCTTGATCCAATTGGTCTCGATCGCCTCGCGCGCGAGTTGGGCCGTCAGCACGGCATCCTTGGCGGTGTAACAGCCGGCCGTGTTGGGCAGGATATGGTAGTCGCCCTCCAGCAGGTCGAGCACCGTTTCGCCGCCGGCCGAGAGGTCGATACGCCGGATCGCGACGGTGACGATCTGTGCGCCGCTCGCCTCGATCGAGTCGAGCATCACCTGGTTGTTCGGGAAGGGTGAACTGCCGATCAGGAACCGGGACGTGAATGTCTTGTCGGCAATCGTGAGCGGGTCTTCCAACGGGCTATACATGGCGTTCCATGACTCCTGGTCCGGCGAGGGGCTCAGCCGCCCGGCGCCGGGGTTACGATCTCTATCTCGTCACCGTCCTTGAGCGGTTCGCACTGCCACTGGCCGCGCGGCACCACGACGCCGTTAAGGGCGACCGCAACGAAACGGGCCTTAGGATCGACCTCTTCCGCCAGCAGCAGGTCGAAAACCGTCGCGGCGGTCACGTCGCGATCCTCGCCGTTGACGCGGACAGTGCTCATGATACCACTCCGAGTGTGCCGTTCGGCGCGGGCCGTTCGCGTTTGCGGCGGCCTTTGGCGAACCGGTCCAGCGTGAAGGCTTCTATCGCCGGATCGACGGTGTCCTCGAGGATATACCGGCTGACGGCATTGGCGGTAATCGGGGTCAGGAGGATACCGTTGCGGTGATGCCCGGTCGCCATGACCAGCCCGTCCACCGCGGTCGGGCCCAGAATGGGCGCATCGTCGCGGCTTGTCGGACGATGGCCGACCCACATCTCGTCGACGGATAGCTCGGTGATGCCGGGCAACGCTTCCCAGGTATCGCGCAACAGGTCCAGCACGCCGCCGGCGGTGAGGTCGCTGTCGAACCCTTTCTCCTCGACCGTGGCGCCGATGATCAGCGTGCCGTCGTTCCGCGGTACCAGATAGACACCCGGCGCCCACACGACATGGCGCAGCAGGGGCGCGTCCGGTTCCATGCGAAGCGACAGCATCTGTCCCTTGACCGGCCGGACGGGCGGGCGCAACTCGGCGGGCAATCCCTCGATACCCCGCGACCATGCGCCGGCGGCCAATACGACGACGTCGGCGGCATGATGGATATCGGCCTCGCCCTCGGCGGCGGCGACCACACCCCGCACTGCGTCCTGCGCGATGTCGATGGCCTTGATCGTCGTCTGGGCATGGACCGTCCCGCCGGCCGCCTCGAACGCACGCTGCAATGCGGTGACGAGCTTGCGGTTGTCGACCTGGTGATCGCCGGGGCTGTAAATGCCCGCCGTGACGTTCGGTGACAGGAACGGTTCGCGCTTGCGCGCGTCGATCCCGGACAGCCACTCGACCTCCAGTTCGAGCCGCTTCTGCAGGTCGTAGGTGAAGCGGAGCGCTTCGGCGTCGTCCCGCGTCAGGGCCACGATCATCGTGCCCTCATCGCGGTATTCGACGGACATCCCGCTCGCCGTCTCCAGCTCGGCGGCGAAGCCGGGCCAGATTTCCTGCGCCTTCAGGTTCAGGTCTAGGAGCGTTTCCTCGCCGGGTTCCACCTCGGCCCGCGCTGCCAGCATGCCGGCGGCGGCCCAACTGGCGGCCCGCCCCGGCGTATCCTGGTCGAATACTTCGACATGGCATCCCGCGGCGGCCAGCCGCCATCCAATGCCAAGGCCAGAGACGCCGCCGCCGATGATGGCGGTCCGGGGTTTCGGTCGGTTGCTGCTTCGGGCTGTCTGCAAGGACGGCTCCCTTCGCTGGCATGATCCAGATCAGGTTCAGTGGGTGTGTTCTCAGCCGGCGACTGCCGGCACCCCAGCCAAATGATTAACGGTAAGATTACAGCCTTACCGCCACTTCGTTCAAGCGCTTCGGCGCAACTTCTATTTTTTCCCTGCGGCGGCGGTGACGTTCTTCAGCACGCCGGCCATTTTCTTGAACACCTTTTCGGGCTTGTCGACGCCGTGGCGCTTCGACAGATAGGCGGGATCGTTGTAGGCGATGTAGGTTTTGCCGTCTTCCGCCTTGTAGATCAGCGCTTTCAGCGGCAGGTCGAGGCCCATCTGTTGATTCTTCATCATCAACGGCGTACCGAGCTTCGGATTGCCGAAAACCAGCAACACGGTCGGGCGCAACTCCTTGCCGACTTTCTTGGCACCGGCGGCGTGATTGATGCGGGCGAAGACGGTGGCGCCGTTTTTCTTCAGGATCGCCGCCATTTTATCGGCGGTGGCCTTGACGCTATTGGCGCTGGCAACGCGAATGATGCCGGCGTCCCCCGCCACCGCCGATGTGCCGTAGGATGCCGCCAATACAATGCCGAGGCTGAGGACAAGGGTCAGGATCGATCGCTTGGTCATTAATTTACTCTCCATCGTGGAACGTCTTTATTCGAAATCTATCCGCGCCGACAGGTGCGAGGTTTGCCTTATCGCACGTGTCATATCGCACTTGCCTTATGGCAAGGGATACGCCAAATCCGTAATGCTAACCCACCATGGCGCGGCGGTCGTGTAATTCGCGGCGGGTGCATCATGGGTGAGCTTTTCCACCGAGTCGACCCTGGAATGGGGATTTATCGGGAGTTTGAGAATGGAACTGGAACGCCGCATTCACGAATTCTGGTTCGGGGCGCCGGGGTCGCCGGATCACGGCCGGAAACGTGAGGCTTGGTTCAAGGCGGACGACGCGTTCGACGCTGAAATCCGTGCGCAATTTCTGGACGATTTCGATGCGGCGGCGCGTGGCGATCTCGATTCGATGGCGGACCGGTCCACTGGCGCGCTGGCGTTGATCGTCCTTCTCGACCAGTTTCCACGCAATATGTTCCGCGGCAGCGCGCGCGCCTTCGCCACCGATCCCAAGGCGTTGTCCATTGCCGACGCGACGGTGGCGCGGGGCTTGGATCAGGCGCTGACCGATATCGAGCGCGCCTTCGTATATCTGCCTTTCGAGCATAGCGAACGGCTGGCGGACCAGGACCGGTCGGTTGCCTTGTTCGAAGCGCTCGGCGATGCGGAGTCGCTGGATTACGCCGTGCAGCACCGGGTCATCATCGAGCGTTTCGGTCGGTTCCCCCACCGCAATGCGGTCCTGGGCCGGGAGTCGACATCCGAGGAAGAAGCGTTTCTCGAGGAACCGGGCTCTTCCTTCGGCGACCAGACGCCAAAGTCCGGCTAACGAGCGGGCCGAGTTCCCGCCGGTCAATCGATGAAGGAGCGCAGCCATTTGCGGATGCCGCCGATGGTCGCTTGATCCGAGTCGGGGGTGCCGATGCGGGAGCGGTCCGGCTCGGGTACGGGCGGGATGCCGGCAAGCAGTTCCTGCCGCTTCGGCGTGGCCCCATCCAAGCGATAGGCCGAGGTGATGTAGTCGCGCCAGATTTTTGCCGGCAGGTCGCCGCCGGAGACCCGCTCCATTGGCGCGTTGTCGTCGTTGCCGAGCCAGATGCCCACGATGATGTCGGCGGTGAAGCCGATGAACCAGGCGTCGCGGTAGTCCTGCGTCGTGCCGGTCTTGCCGGCGACCGGTGCGGACAGCCGTGCCGCCTTGCCGGTGCCGTGGTCCACGGTATTGACCAGAAGGTCGATCATCTCGTCGCGCTTCCACGGCAGCGTCGCTTGCGACCGCGGAGTCTTGGTCACGCGGTGCTTATAGAGCTGCCGGCCCGTCCCGCGGATGGCCCGTACGCCGAAGGGCGAGATCTTTTTCACGTCGGCGGCCATCGCGGCGTAGGCCGCCGTCATCTCCATCAGGGTGACTTCGGACGTGCCCAGCGCCAGGCTTGGGTGCGCCTTCAGCGATGACCGGATGCCCAGGCTACGCGCCACGCCGATGACGCGGCCGCGGCCGACCTTCTCGGTCAACTGCACGGCCACCGAATTGATCGAATCGGCGAAGGCGGTGCGCAGCGTGACCTCGCCCCGGTATTGCCCGCCGTAATTCTGCGGCGTCCAGTTGTCCACCTGCAGCGCCTGGTCGGTCATCACCGTGTCCGGCGTCAGGCCCGCGTCGAAGGCGGCGAGATAGACGAACAGCTTGAACAAGGAGCCGGGCTGACGCCGCGCCTGGGTCGCCCGGTTGAATTGGCTGGTGTCGTAGTCCCGGCCGCCGACCATGGCGAGCACCTCGCCGTCGTGCGACAGCACGATCATGCCGCCCTGGGTGACGTTTCGTTTGGGGCCTTCGGCTTCGAGCCAGTGGCGCAAGGTCCCTTCCGCCAGTTTCTGCAGGCCCAGATGCATGGTGGTCTCGACCGTCAGGTCGGCCGAGAACGGCCCCAACACCGCGCGGGTTTCCGCGGCGATCCAGTCCGCGAAATACTGACTGCCCTTGGTGATCTGGGTATTGGGGTTCACGGCGAGTGTGACCTCGCCGACCCGTGCCGCGTCGGCGGCTGGATTGTCGATGAAATCGGCTTCGACCATCGATTTCAGCACCAGGCGCGCCCGCGTCCGCGCGGCCTCCAGGTTGCGGGTCGGCGCGAGATGGGACGGCGCCCGGATCAGGCCGGCCAACATTGCGGATTCGGCCAGGGTCAGGCCGCGGGCCGATTTGTTGAAATACCGCTGGGCCGCGCCGTCGATGCCGTAGGCGCCGGCGCCGAGATAGACCTTGTTGAGGTAACGGACGAGAATCTCATCCTTACTCAGGCTGTTTTCGAGCCAGAGCGCCAGGATCACCTCCTGGATCTTGCGCTTGAAGGTCCGTTCCCGCGACAGGAACATCATTTTCGCGAGTTGCTGGGTGATCGTGCTGCCGCCCTGCCGTACCTCGCCGGCCAGCAGGTTTACCGCCGCGGCGCGCCCCATGCCGATCGGGTCGATCCCGAAATGGCGGTAGAACCGCCGGTCCTCGATCGCCAGGACAGCCTGAACCAGGTGGCGCGGGATGTCGTCCAGCGACAGGATTTCGGCGTCGAAATAACCGCGCATGGCGAAGACCTCGTCGTCCCGCGACAGCAGGGTGATCGACGCTTGCGATTCCGGCGCGCCGAAATTGTCCGAAATGGGCAGCGTATAGGCGAAATAGGTAAGCGTGGAGAACCCGGCGACGGCGAGGATAAGCAGGCTGAAGACCGCAAACCGGAGCCGCCGGGCCCATCGCGATGCGCCGGGTTTCAGGCGTTGCGTCCTGCGTTTACCCCGGAGCCGCGCGCGGCTAAAGGAAAGCGCCAACCCGCGGCGCTGCTTGCTCAACCAGTTCATTGGCCAACGACCCTCCACACATGGTCTCGGCTCTGTTCCGCGGACCGTGGTCCGGCGGAGTCAGAGCCGAGTATCACCCCATGTGCCCATAGTCGGGCATAGTTCCCCGAAGCGCGCATACAATCCCACGAATACGTCACTATCGGGACGGCATCGTGGCCAAATTGTGCCGGTTAAAGAATTGTTCTGTAACAGATAGTTATCGCCGTTAGGACGATCCCGGTGGGGCCGGCCGCTTGATCGTCGGGCCGAGCCGGTTCAGCACGTCCCGCGCATCGTAGGCCTGCGTCTTATCATTGGGCTTCTCGCCCCGGAACAGCAGGATCGTGGCGGTGGCCTCGTATTCGGTGATCGGTCGCGACGTGCCGGTCACGAATCCCGGCCCCACGCTGTGGCTGAGGCCGAAGCGGTTATGACGGGTCCGGAAATCTCCGAAGGTCGTGTAGCTGGAAAGGTAACGCGTCGATTTGTCGGTGTCCCGGTCCGTTAGCTCGAAATAGTCGTAACCCCGTACCCTGGTCAGTTCGGCGGCCCGGTACAACAGGTAGTTCTCGACGGTTTCCTTTTCCGTCACCGTATTACCGGTGAAGGTTACCCGGTAGCGGTTGTCCTCGATCTGTTGCTCCGCGTAGCCGTATCGATCGAACAGCGGCGCATAGGGCGTCGGCGACGCGCAGGCGGCCAGGAGCAGTAGAACAGGGACCGTGTAGATCAGTTTGAACATCGGCCTCTCCGATCGGGGCATGTACCGTCTAAGGAATATGAGGCTTCCGGTGACCGATAACCAGTCTCGGTCGATCAACTCTCGGCGGTTTGCGCGTGAGCGGCGTTGTCTTTGACGTGCAGGCCGGAGCTTCATACACTTGCCGCACGTCCTACCTGTATACAACACTCTCATCAGACCGTTTCCGGCGAAAAGTCACGCGGAGGTGACATGAGCAATTCTGTGTCCGACAACAGCGTGTTCGATCCCGTCACGTTGGAAATCTTCTGGAGCCGATTGATTTCCATTGCCGATGAATCAGCGGCGGCGCTTCTGCGTACGTCCTTTTCGACCATCGTGCGTGAATCCAACGATTTCGGCACCGTCTTGATGGATGCCAACGGCGATTCGCTGGCCGAGAATACCGGTGGTATCCCGTCCTTTTCGGGTATCCTGCCGCGCACGTTGAAGCATTTTCTGGCGAAGTACCCCAAGGAGACGTGGAAACCCGGCGACTGCGTGATCACCAACGATCCGTGGCTGGCGACGGGCCATCTGCCGGACATCACCGTGGCGATGCCGATCTTCCATGACGGAACCTTGGTGGGATTTTCCGGATCGATCGCGCATTCGCCCGATATCGGCGGATCGCTGTGGTCGGCGGACTGCAATGAGTTGTTCGAGGAAGGCATCCGAATTCCGCCGATCAAGTTCCTGAAGGAAGGCAAACCGAACGAGGACGTGGTCGAGATGATCCTCGGCAATGTCCGGCTGCCGGAACAGGTGCTCGGCGATCTGAACGCGCAGGTGACGGCCAACCAGGTCTGCGGCCGACGGCTGATCGAATTCCTGGAAGACTCGCAACTCGCCGATCTGAGCGGGCTGTCGCACACCCTTCAGGGGCGGGCGGAAACCGCGATGCGCAACGCGATCGAGGAGGTGCCTGACGGCACTTACCGGGCGACGTTGGATGCGGACGGCTTCGACGACGACGAAACGCATATCGAATGCGCGGTCACGGTCGAGGGGTCGGACCTGACCATCGATTACACCGGCACGTCTAAGCAGATCGACCGCGGTCTCAACACGGTCATGAACTACACCTATGCCTACTCGGCATACCCGATCAAATGCGCCATCGATCCGCATACGCCACGGAACGAAGGATCCTATCGTCCGGTTAAGGTCACCGCGCCCGAGGGCACGATCCTCAATCCCCGCTATCCGGCGCCGTGCAACGCGCGGCAGTTGACGGGCCATCTCCTGGCCGGTGTGATCTACAAGGCGCTGGCGCAAGCGATCCCCGACCATGTGATCGCGGACAGCGGCAGCGCGCCGACCATGCGCGCCGTGTTCAGCGGCACCGACCGTCAGGACAACCGCTTTTCGCAGATCCTGTTTGCGAGCGGCGGCGTCGGCGCGTGCCCGCATAAAGACGGTTTGTCGACCACGGCCTTCCCGACGAATTCCGGCGCCGGCAGCATCGAGGCGTTCGAGAGTGTTTCGCCGCTCATCGTCTGGCGCAAGGAATTCCGGACCGACTCCGGCGGCGCCGGCGAATTCCGGGGCGGATTGGGGCAGGAATGCGAGATCGAGGTGCGGTCGCGGGAACCGTTGCGGCTGTCGCTGTTGTCGGATCGCTGGCGTCATCCGGCGACCGGCGTTCTCGGCGGCAAGGACGGCGCCACAAGCGAGATCAGCTTCAGCGACGGCTCGGTTCCCCATCAGAAGTCGCGCACCACGATCGGCGCCGGCATGCGCTTGCACATGCGGTATGCCGGCGGCGGCGGGTACGGCGATCCCGCGAAACGGGACCGCGATCTGGTCCGCGAGGATGTGCGCAACGGTTATATCTCGGAAGAAGCGGCCCGGCGCGACTATGGACTCGAGTAAATCCTACGCTGGCGAGAAGGAATAACGCGCTATGGAAAAAAGACTGCGCATCGGCGTGGATGTCGGCGGCACGTTTACGGATTTCGTGCTGGTCGATGAAGAACGTGACCTGATCTACACCGGCAAGCGCCTCACCACGTCCGACGACCCCAGCGTCGCGATCATCGACGGTGTCGAGCGCTTGCAACGCGAATCCGAGACGGCGGCGGCGGCGGTGCACAGCCTCGTGCATGGCACCACGCTGGTCACCAACACGATCATCGAGCGTACCGGGGCCAAGGTTGGCTTGATCACCACCAAAGGCGTGCGCGACACGCTCGAGATGGGGCGGGAGATTCGCTACGACCTTTACGACCTGTTCCTGGAAGCGCCGCCAACGCTTGTCCCGCGGCATCTGCGCCGTGAAGTGGCGGAGCGCGTGTCGCCCGACGGCGAGGTTCTGGCCCCTTTCGATGCGGACGCCTTCCGCACGGTTGCTCGCGAACTGATCGAGGACGAAAAGGTCGACGCGGTCGCGGTTTGCTTCATGCACGCATACCGCAATCCCGACCACGAACGGCAGGCCAAGGCGATCTTGTCCAAGGAATTTTCGGGTGTGCCGGTCACGATCTCGTCCGAGGTTGCGCCGGAAATCCGGGAGTTCGAGCGCACCAGCACGGCCTGTGCGAATGCCTATGTCCAGCCGTTGATGCAGAATTACCTCGACCGGCTCGACCGTAATCTGCGGGAGCTGGGACATTCCGGCACACTCTACATCATGTTGTCGGGGGGCGGGATCACGACGGTACGATCGGCGCAGGATTTTCCGATCCGGCTGATCGAATCCGGTCCGGCGGCCGGCGCAATGGCCGCGTCCTATTACAGCGGACTCACCGGCAGCGAGAACCTGATCTCTTTCGACATGGGCGGCACCACGGCGAAGATGTGCCTGATCGACGGTGGCCGGCCGGATCGTAAGCATGACTTCGAAGCCGGGCGTGTCCGGCGGTTCCATAAGGGTTCCGGCTTGCCGTTGAAGGTGTCGGTGGTCGACATGATCGAGATCGGCGCCGGCGGCGGCAGCCTCGCGAATGTGGATCAGATGGGGCTGCTCAAGGTCGGCCCGCGTAGCGCGGGGTCGAAACCGGGGCCGGTGTGCTATGGCCTCGGTGGTGTCGACCCTGCGGTGACCGACGCGGATTTGTTCCTGGGCTACCTGAACCCCGAATACTTCCTCGGCGGCGAGATGAAGCTGGACATGGATACGGTCGAGCGCGCGATCGCCGAACGGGTGGCCAAGCCGTTGGGCCTGACGACCCTGGAAGGGGCGGTCGGAATCCATAACATCGTCAACGAGAACATGGCGGCGGCGACACGGATGCATCTCGCGGAAAAGGGCCGCGACCCCAGGCGCTACGAGATGATCGCCTTCGGCGGTGCCGGTCCGGTCCATGCCTACGGATTGGCGCGTCTCCTGAAGCTGAAACGCCTGATCGTGCCGTTGGGCGCCGGCGTGACATCGGCGCTGGGCTTCCTGGTCGCGGCGCCGGCCATCGACTATGTCCGCAGTTATGTCGCGCGGCTGGAACAGATCGATTGGGCCCATCTCAACAATCTGTTCGCCGAGATGGAGGACGAGGCGCGGGCGTTGCTGGTTGAAACCGGTGCCCGTCCCGAGGACATCACGATGACCCGCACGGCGGAAATGCGCCATGTGGGGCAGGGATTCGAAATTTCCGTGCCGATCCCGAACGGGGATTTGGGCGAGGACAGTGTTTCGGCCATGCGGGATGGGTTCTTCGATGTCTATCGCCAATTGTTCGAACGCACGGTCGAGGAGATGCCGATCGAGGCGATGAGTTGGCGGCTGGCGGCGAGCGCCCCGGTCCCCAATATTGCGCTGAACTTCGGCGGGCAGCCTATCGGCACCGGCGAGCCACTGAAGGGCCAGCGGGACGTCTATTTCCCCGAAACCGGGTTCGCACCCTGCGATGTCTACGACCGGTATGCGCTGAACCCTGGCGACACGTTCGAAGGTCCGGCAGTGGTCGAGGAACGGGAGTCGACGACGGTGATCGGCCCCGGCGCCAAGGTCACTGTCGACGAGTCGCTTAACCTTTTGTGTGACTTGCCGTAGGCTGCCGCGTCAATTTGCGCCGTTGTCCCGGTCGGCCCGTTGTCCGACCTTGGGTTGGTTTCCGTGGTCGCAGTCCATATTTTTTAAGAACCTAGGATCAGTGTCATGATTGGATCGGTCGCATCGATGTTTCGTCCCATGGCGATGGTGGTGCTTGCGGTGGGCTTCGTCTCCGCACTCGCGGTGAGCGGTGCTGCAGTTGCTGATGGGGCTAAGGCGAAGATCATGGATCCGTGGGTCCGGTCCGCCCCGCCGGCGATGAAGATGCATGCCGCCTATTTCGTCGTGATGAACCCGACGGGCAAGGCGGTCGATCTCGTCGGTGCCGACAGTCCGCAATACAAGATGGCCGAACTGCATCTCTCCAAGGTCGAAGGCGGGGTCGCGACGATGGTCAAGCAGGACCAGATTTCGGTGCCCGCCAACGGCAAGCTGGCCTTTGCGCCCGGAGGGTTCCACGTCATGTTGATGCATCCTCGCAAATCGATAAAGACCGGCGACACAGTGGACATCACATTGACTTTTGCGGACGGGTCGTCGCTCGCCGTGAAAGCGCCGGTGCGGAAGACGCATGGCGGGCAGAAGAAGATGCACCACGGCGGCCACAAAATGAACTAGGCCTGTCCGAGGCCTATCCTCGGCTTTTGAAAGCCTTCAGTTCGCGCAGCACCGTCGAATCGATGGTCTGGAACCATCCGATCGCGCCGATCAGACTCGCCGAGGTGCCGAGCAGCGCGTATTGCAGCGACAGTGTCAGTGCCGCCTCCTGACTGACCCCGATGAAGCCGAATGCGACGATCATCGCCCCTTCCCGGACACCCCACCCGGAAACGGATATCGGCAGCGAGGCGAGCAGCATCACCGGTGGCAACAGGAAAATGCAATCGATCAAGTTGACCTGGATCCCGGTGCCTTGCGCCAGCGTGTAGATCGAGATCATCGTCAGGAATTGACCGACGAGCGTGATCCCCAGGGTCGAAACGATGAAGCGCATTCGTAGGAGTTGTTTGCCGCTCGCCCTCAAATAGGCGATCACAGGGCCGATGAAGGACTTCTCTAGCAGATCGAGCCAGAACGTGATCGGCCAGCGTGAGAAAATCAGCGTGAGGGCGATTCCGCCCACGATGGTCATGACCGTATAGAGTTTGAGCGATTGGCGGATCGAGTCGGTGAACAAGATGAACGCCAGATAGGGCGATATCAGTACTGTCAGGCTTACCAGGCCGGCGGTTGCAAACAGGCGGTCGACGATCACGCTGTTAATCGCACCCGGTAACGACATGCCCTCGCGGTGGATCATCCAGGCGCGGACCGCAGCACCCCCGACCGAAGCCGGCAGGAAAATCTGCGCGAACAAGCCCATGTAATGAATCTTCAATAGTCGCCAATGCGCGAAATCGTCTTCCAGGGTGCTCAGGATTTTAGACCACCGCGTCGTGACCACGTCGTTTTGGATGAGCATCAAAACGAAGACGAGCAGTCCGATGACGGGGTCGACATCGAGAATCCGCTCGAACGCTATGCCGACGTCGACCGCCCAGACGATTAGGGCGAGCAATATGCCGGTAACGAGAAATCGGGCGGCTTTGCGGATCATGCCGTCTCTTTGTTTGCTACAGCGTTTTCCGTTCCTTGCACGGCGATCGCAATACCGAACAGAACCCACAAATAGCGTTGATAGATGAACTCTCCAGTGCACGATATGATAGCGAATGCGACCATAATCGCCAGCATGCTCTGCGACATGGCGTTTCGTCGGTCTCGGTAGAACCTCAACAGGAATGTGATAAAGAACCCGCCAAAGACCGCTGCGCCGACAATGCCTGTTTCCGTGAGCAGCCACAACGGGCTGCTATGGATCGTCGAACCGTTGACAGGGTGGCCTGCCGCGATCGCTTCTTGCTGGAAGACGCCGAGGCCTGCACCGAATATTGGCGATTCGGTGAAAAGTTGCAGCGCCAGTTTTCCCAATTCGACCCGCTGCGTGATGGTGGCGCCGGCGATATCGAAGCGATCGGGTTGTATCGTAACCGCATAGTTGGATGAGAGCTGAGCAAGAAGAAAATGGGTGCCGCCGATGACGGCAATTGCGCCGACCGACCATGGAATTGCCTTTTTCAGAAGGCGGAGCCGCTCCCTATCGACTATGAAAAGGACGGCTGCGGCGCCAACGCCGGCGAGCATTGCGCCCCGGGATCCGGAGAAGAACAGTGCCGTGATTAAGGGTACAATGAACCAATGGTTCATCGGTTTCTCGCTGCGGTTCATAAATCCGACGCTCAAGCACAGCGCAACGACGATCAGGAATCCGAATGCGTTGGAATTTTGAAAAAACCCGGTTAGTCGAAAATCACGCAGGAGGATCGGCAGCGTATCGAGTTGTCCGAAAAAGGGAAACCCGACGCTTGAGAGCGCAGCGATCCCGATGGCGGTAAGACAAAAAGTCGATAGGAAACGATGGGCCGCGAGCTTGCCGCCGGCCCAGACGATGCAGCCTCCCACGACCATATAGGTCATCAACACGAACCAACCCACAAGCTTGTTGTAAAACGCCCATGTTAGGATCGAGCCAGAGCGCGAGTATCCGATCAGAAACGACACGATCAAGATGGACGTCATGCCGACGATCCAAATTGATAGGCTTTTGTCCGCCCATCGAAGCTTAGGCCAACCCTGTTTTAGGAAGGGAACGAGTATCGCGATCGCGGCAACGGGCAGTATCAGGTCGGCTATGGAGACGCGCAGGCCTGATTGAGAGAGCGGCAACGTTGCATTGAACTGCAAGCCGGCAGCCAACAGGATCGTCACCGCGGGAATTCCGCCTTTCACGATTCTAGAACTCGCTTAGGAGACGGGATGGCGGCTGCCAAAAATCTGTGTTGAAGGCGATCAGGATGAAAAGCGCCAATCCCATTAGCATGATGATCCGGTCGTAATACGACGTTCTCGCGAACGACCAGTGCTTTTGCAGGACGCCGCGAAATGTCATGAGACTGAGAATCAGCAGCGCAAGCGACGTAGACGTGACGGTCACTGAATCGACTCACCGTGTGCCGGCCGCCCAGGTGCGAGGACGATCGATCTTGATTAGTGTTTTGCCAAACCGGGAAGGGCGTTGTTGTTGGCCTTACCCCTGTATGAGTGAATCACAATCGGCCGGGGCGAACCACCAACCTACGGATGTTGAAATTATTATGGCTCAATCATTGCGAGATATTTAAGCTTTTGCCTTGGTCTTCGCCCAGGTATCGCGCAACGCTACGGTGCGGTTGAAGATCAATCCCGACGACGTGGAGTCGGGATCGGCGGCGAAGTATCCCAACCGTTCGAACTGGAATGCCTGTGTCGTCGAGCCGGACAGACTGGGTTCCAGGCGGCAGCCGCGTAGGACTTCCAATGATTCGGGATTGAGGTCTTCGAGGAAGGGCCGATCCGTGCCTGGGCTTGGGTCCGCGAAGAGGTGGCTGTAGAGCCGTACCTCGGCCTCAATGGCGGATTCCGCCGCCACCCAATGGATGGTGCCCTTGACCTTGCGTCCGTCCGGCGCGTTTCCGCCGCGGGTTTCGGGATCGTAGGTACAGCGCAGCTCGACGACATTGCCTTCCGCGTCCTTGATCGCTTCCCGGCAGGTCAGGAAATAGGCGAAACGCAAGCGGACCTCGCGGCCCGGGCCCAATCGGAAGAATTTGCGCGGCGGGTCTTCCATGAAATCGTCCCGCTCGATGTAGAGTTCGCGGGCGAAGGGAACCTTGCGCGTGCCGCTGTCCTTCGGGTCTTGCGGCTTGTTGACCGCGTCCAGTTCTTCGGTTTGGCCTTCGGGATAGTTCTCAATCACGACCTTGAGCGGCCGGAGGACGGCCATGCGGCGCTCGGCATGCGCATTGAGGTGCTCGCGGATGCAGTGGTCCAGCATGGCGGCTTCGACCACGCCGTCGCTCTTGGTGATGGCGAGACGGCCGATGAAGTCGCGGATCGCCTCCGCCGGCACGCCGCGCCGCCGCAATCCCGACACGGTCGGCATCCGCGGATCGTCCCAACCCGCGACATGGCCGTCGTCGACGAGCTGCGCCAGGTTCCGCTTTGACAGGACGGTATGGGTGATGTTGAGGCGTGAAAACTCGTACTGCCGGGGTCGCGCCGGAACAGGCAGATTTTCGATGAACCAATCATACAGCGGCCTATGGTCGGAGAATTCCAGCGTGCAAAGGGAATGGGTCACGCCTTCGATCGCGTCTGACTGACCATGCGCGAAATCGTAGGTCGGATAGATGCACCACGTCGTGCCGGTACGCGGATGCGGCGCATGCATGATCCGGTACAGCGCCGGATCGCGCAGGTTCATGTTACCCGACGCCATGTCGATGCGCGCGCGCAGGACGCGGGCGCCGTCCGGGAACTCACCGGCCCGCATGCGCCGGAACAGGTCGAGGTTTTCGTCCGCCGGCCGGTCGCGGTGCGGGCTGTCCCGGCCCGGTTCCGTGAGCGTGCCGCGGTATTCGCGCATCTCCTCGGCCGATAGGTCGTCGACATAGGCATTGCCGGTTTGGATCAGGTGTTCCGCCCATTCGTAGAGTTGCTCGAAATAGTCGGATGCGTGATGCAGATGCTCGGCCCAGTCGAACCCGAGCCACCGCACATCGGTCTCAATGGCGTCGATGAATTCCTGTTCCTCGCGCGTCGGGTTGGTGTCGTCGAAGCGCAGGTTGCATCGGCCGCCGAACTCCTCAGCGATCCCGAAATTCAAACAGATCGACTTGGCGTGGCCAATATGCAGATAACCGTTCGGCTCCGGCGGGAAGCGGGTAACGACCGCTTGATGCCGGCCGGACTGCAGATCGTCGCGGATCGTGTCGCGGATAAAATCCCGATTGCCGTCTTCGATCTCGGCGTCGGCGTCACTCATAACGGTCTTGCTCCGGTGCGATTGCCGGCGGCCCGTCGTGCTTGCCGGCCGGTGGCCGCATTCTCTGCCAGAAAATGACGGCCGCGCCAAGCGGTATGCGCGTGACGGGGCCTTGATTCGGAGGGTGGTTCCCGCCTAGTCGCCGCCGCCGGCCGATGCCGTGGCCAGTCCATCCCGCTGGTCCGCGGCTCGTCGGTCCGGATCGCGCGTGGCCGGGTCGCCGAACCCACCGCCCCCGGGCGTGTGGATCACGAGGCGTTCGCCGGCGGCAATCCGTTGGGTTCCCTTACCTTTCAAACGATCACCGGATTGCAGGAACACCGCGCCCCGGTCTCCGTCCTGTCCGCCGTTGCGGCCGCGCGCCGGATGTTCGATCCGGTCGAAGGCGGCCAGCATTTCGAATTCCTTGCCGATCGCGCTCTCGATTTCGAGCACTTGTCCCAGTCCGCCACGGAATTCGCCGGCACCGCCGGAATCCGCCCGGAACTCCTTTCGCCAAAAGATGACCGGTGCGACCGATTCGTTGATCTCGACCGGCGTCCCTTTGACGCCGCTGGGATAAGCGGTGGCCGACAGCCCGTCCTTGTTCGGCCGCGCGCCGGTCCCGCCGTTGGTCACCGCGGTGACGGCGAACAGGGTGCTTTCGTTGCTGCCCCGGTCGGTCTCGCCCCGGAAGGTGAGGTTCCACAAACAGGACGCACCTTCCGCCGGCACGAGATCGGGGGCGACCTGCTGCAGGCATCCGAACACCACGTCCGGCAGCATCTGGCCGATCACATGGCGGGTGCAGACGGCAGCCGGATAGGGCGCGTTGAGGATCGAGCCTTCGGGCGCCGTCACCGTGAAGGGCGACAAGGATCCGGCATTGTTGGGAATCTTGGGCGACACGACGCAGCCGAGCCCGAAACTCGTATAGGCGGTGGTGTAGGCCGAGGGCACGTTGACGCCGTAGCGCGACATCGGTGATGTGCCGTCATAATCGACCGAGATGCCGGTGTCGTCGATCGTCAGCGCGGCGACCAGGTCCAGCGATCCGTCGTAGCCGTCGATCCGCATGCTGTTGCGATAGACGCCGTTCGGCAGCTTCGCGATCTCCGCCATCACCGCGTCGCGCGACGATGTGCAGATGTAGTCGGCCAAGAAGTCCAGCGAGTCCAACTCGAACTCGTCCATCATCTCGACCAGACGGGTGCAGCCGATGTCGTTGCAGGCGGCCAGGGAATAGACATCACCCTCGGACTCGACCGGCTGGCGCGTATTGGCGCGCACCATCGCCAGCAGGGTTTCGTTCATCACGCCGCGGTCGGCGAGTTTCAGCATTGGGATGTAGATGCCTTCCATGTGCACGTCGGTGCCGTCCGGCCCGGTGCCGATGCCGCCGATATCGGTCAGATGCGACGTGCAGGAAAACAACGCGACCAGTTCGCCCTTGCGGAAGCACGGCGTGGTCAGCACGAAATCGTTGAGGTGGCCCGTCCCCATCCACGGATCGTTGGTGATGTAGATGTCACCTTCCGACATCGTATCCAGCGGGAAATGCCGGATGAAATGATGCACCGATTCGGCCATGGAGTTGACGTGACCCGGCGTGCCGGTCACTGCCTGTGCCAGCATCCGGCCCTGCCGGTCGAAGACACCCGCCGACAGGTCGCCGCATTCGCGTACGATCGGGCTGAACGCGGTCCGGATCAGCGTTTGCGCTTGTTCCTCGACCACGGCGATCAGCCGGTTCCACATGACCTGCATGCGGATCGTGTCCATCGCGCTGTTGCCGCTCATGCCGCTGTCTCCTTTTTCCGGTGCAGGATCAGGTAGCCGTTCGCTGCAATGGTCGCATCGAACCGGCTGTTTAGAAATGTGGATGTTTCGTCTTCCGCGACAATGGCCGGGCCGTCGATCGTCATCCCCGGGGCGAGGTCGGGCCGGCGGTAGAGTGGAATTTCGATGTCCTGGTTCGCTTCCGCATCGAAAAGCCGGCGCATTGCGGCGGGCGGCGGGGCGTCGCATGGCGGGCTCTCGCCGAACGGTTCGGGCGCGGTCGCAGCCGTGGAGAGCGTCAGGCCCCAGGTCAGGACTTCCACCTCGGCGGTGGGGATGGTCCGGCGGTATAGGGCTTCATATTGCCGGTCGAATTCGGCCTGCAGGGTTTCCGTATCGGCGTCGGTCAACGGCCGGTTCGGCAGCGGCACGACGATTTCATGTCCCTGGCCCACATAGCGCATATAGGCGATCCGCTGCTCGACGGTTGTCGCCGCGGGGGCTGCCGCATCCACGACGGCGGACGCCTCGGCATGCATCTCGTCGATGATCGAATTCACCAGCAAAGGATCGAATTGCCGCAACCGCATGTTCCGGCTGCGCACGACTTCGTAGGCGACCGGTGCGGTCAGGAAACCGACCGCCGATCCGACGCCGGCATTGGTCGGCACGACGATGGTATCGATGCTCAGCTTGTCGGCCAGCCGCGCGGCGTGCAGCGGGGCGGCTCCGCCGAAGGCGACGATGGAATGGTCGGCGGCGACGCGGCCCTGCTCCACGGCATGGACCCGCGCGGCGTTCGCCATCGTCTCGTCGACCATCTCGGTGATGCCGTAGGCCGCCATCGGCGGCGTCAGGTCGAGCGGGTCGCCGATATCCCGTTTGATCGTCGCGTCAGATTGGCCGGGTGCGAGCGTCAGTTTGCCGCCGGCGAAATGCTCGGGGTCGATCCGGCCGAGCAGGATATCCGCATCGGTGATCGTCGGCCGTTCGCCTCCGCGGTCGTAGGCGGCGGGGCCGGGGTCGGCACCCGCGCTGTCGGGGCCGATCGTGATGCGGTTGAGCGCGTCGAGCCGGGCAATCGATCCGCCGCCGGCGCCGATCTCCACCATCTCGATGACCGGGATGCGGAGCGGCAGGCCGCTGCCTTTGAGGAAGCGGGCGGCGCGGTCCACCTCGAACTCGCGCGCCTTGTGCGGTTGATGGTCTTCGATCAGGCAAATCTTCGCCGTCGTCCCGCCCATGTCGAAGGAGATGACCTTGTCCAGTCCCGCTTCCGCGGCGGCTTGGCACGCGAGGATCGCGCCGCCGGCCGGCCCGGACTCGACCAGCCGGATCGGAAAGCGCTGTGCGGTCTCCAGCGTCGTCAGCCCGCCGCCGGACGTCATCAACAGGACGGGGCATTGAAATTTCTGCGTGGTGAGCTGGTCTCGCATACGGCCGAGGTAGCGCGCCATCGCCGGACGGACATAGGCGTTCGCCGCGGTGGTGGTCAGGCGCTCGTATTCGCGGACCTCGGGGCAAACCTCGCTGGAGAGGGAAATCGAGAGGTCGGGTAGCGCGGCGGCGATCAAATCCCGCGTGCGGTGCTCGTGATCCGGGTTGGCGTAGGCGTGCAGGTATCCGATGGCCACGCTTTCGGTGCCCAACTCCTCGATGGTCGGGACAAGCGCCGTCACGGCCTGCTCGTCGAGCGGCAGCAGCGCCGTTCCGTGCACGTCCACGCGTTCCGGAACCGTCAACCGGCGGGCGCGCGGTACCAGCGGCACGGGTTTCTCGATCTGGACGTCGTATTGGTCGTAACGGCTTTCGTATCCGATCTCGAGAACGTCGCGGAACCCTTCCGTCGTGATCAGGGTCGTGACCGCCCCCTTGCGCTCCAGAATGGCGTTGGTGGCCAGTGTCGTCCCGTGAATGACCAGTCCGACGGCGGCGGGATCGGTTCCCGTATCGCGCAGCACCGCATCGATACCGGCCATCACGCCCTGTTCCGGCGCATCGGGTGTCGTCAAAACCTTTGCGGTCGCCAGCTCATGCCCGAGGTCTAGAACGACATCGGTGAAGGTGCCTCCGATATCGATGGCAAGCCGGGCCGCGGGACTTTCTTTCGTCATGGGGGAACCGTTTCTGAATCGCCTCGCAGCGGATGGGTCATTCACGTGTCTTGGAGAAACACCCGGCAAGCGCGGCGGCGCCCCGGGAAGTCAGGCCGTATCTTTAACCGCTTGGTGGCGTTGCGCAATAGTGCTGTGCGGTCGCGCCCCGCCGGACCTCAACAGAAGTCGTGCATGGGGGGCGCTGTCGGGTATCATAGAGGCACGAGAAAATCCAAAATCGACTTGCAGGGAGGAACCCGTCGCATGGATCTAGGCATTGCGGGTAAGCGCGCCCTTGTATTGGGCGCCAGCAAAGGGCTCGGATACGCGGTGGCGCATGCGCTGGCGAGCGAAGGCGTGTCGGTCGCGGTCAGCAGTTCGAGCATGGATCGTGCCGCCGAGGCGGCCGAGACGATAGGCACCGAAACCGGGTCGAAGACCGTCCCGCTATTGGGCGACGTATCGTCGTCCGAGAATATGGATACGCTGGCGGACGAAGCGGTCGCGGCGCTTGGCGGCGTCGATATCCTGGTCAACAACCATGGCGGCCCGCCGCTCGGCTTCGCCCGCGACCTCGACGAAGCGGACCTGACCGAGCAATTCCAGAAGATGGTGGTCAGCATCATCCACATCACCAGCCGCTTGGTGCCGGCCATGGTCGAGCGGAAATGGGGCCGTGTCCTGACGATCGGCTCGTCGGGCAATGTGGAGCCGTTGCATAACATGGTGCTGTCGAACACCTTACGCGGCGCCGTCGTCAACTACACCAAGACGCTCGCGAACGAGGTGGCCAAGGACGGCGTGACGGTGAATATCGTGGCGCCCGGCACGATCCTGACCGACCGGTCGCGCGGATCGGCGGAGACCAACGCCAAACGGCTCGGCATCACGCCCGAAGAAGTGCTGGCGGAGCGGGTGAAGGGCATACCGGCGGGCCGGTTCGGCGACCCGAAGGAATTCGGCGCTGTGGCCGCCTTCTTATGCGGCCAGAACTCGGGCTATTGCACCGGCAGCATCTGGCGTGTGGACGGCGGGCGTATCAAGACCATCGTTTGAACCATCGCCGCCGCGTTCTATCTTAAACGGCTTATTGATAACCGGCGGGCGCCGCATCGCGTGGCCGTACGCCGCTGAGAGGGAGAGAGTTACCCGTGATCGATCTATACACCTGGACCACCCCGAACGGCCGCAAGGTTTCCATCGCCTTGGAAGAGCTGGAGCTTCCGTATACCGCGCATGCGGTGAATATCGGCGAGGACGAGCAATTCGCGCCGGATTTCCTGAAGATCGCGCCGAACAACAAGATTCCCGCGATCGTCGATAACGAGAACGGCACGGCGATGATGGAATCGGGCGCGATCCTGCTCTATCTCGCGAAGAAGGCGGGCAAGTTGCTGCCGAGTGACGAGAAAGCGCGTTGGTCGGCGATCGAATGGCTGATGTGGCAGATGGGCGGCGTCGGTCCGATGTGCGGGCAGGTGCATCACTTCGTGCGCTTCAACCCGGGCAAGAGCGCCTATGCCGAGGAACGCTTTTTAAAGGAAGCGAAGCGGCTCTATGGCGTGATGGATAAGCGCTTGGCCGACCATGAATTCCTGGCGGGCGAGTATTCGGTCGCCGATATCGCGACCTGGCCGTGGATCTCCCGTTTCGAATGGCAGACCATCGACCTGAATGAGTTTCCCAACGTGAAGCGCTGGTACACGGACATCGCCAACCGTCCCGCGGTGCAGCGCGGTTACGACGTCCCGAAGAAGGTCGGCGATATTCCCATGCCGTAACGGGCCGGTGGGGTGACCGGCGCTAGCCGTTCCGGTCCTGCCAGGCGTCGACGAAGCTCTGCATCGAGTCCGGCTGGGTCTCGTGGTTCAAGGGCGACGGCGGGATCGCGACCCAGGGCTGGGCGCTGCGCGTCCAGACGCTGCCGACCGGCTGCAGCCAGCTCGTATCGTCGAGGGTGCCGGCCTTGATCGACAAGGCGCCGGGATGCCGCGCCGGTGCGTTGTAAAGACGCGTGCCGCAGTCGCCGCAGAAATGAGCGACCTTTGCATTGCCGCTATCCGCGACCGTATGCCATTCCTTCGGCTTGCCGGCGATGATCTTCAGCGCGTCGCTCTGAATTCGGAAAGTCATGCCGAAGGCGCTGGCGGACTGTTTCTGACAGTCCGTGCAGTGGCAGGCATATAGGGTGAGCGGCTTCGCCGTGATCTCGTAACGGATGGCGCCGCATTGGCAGCCGCCGGTAAAGGGTGGTTCCATGCGCATTCCTCGATGCGGGGATCCTCGATGCGGGGACGGCGGCTAGTCGGTCAACGCATCCAGGATGCGGCTGTAGACGCCGTCCGCCTTCTCTTTCTGGACCCAACGCAGCACCGTGACGAGGTCGTGTTCCGGATCGACCCAGATGACGTTGAACCCGGCCCCGGCCAGGAAGAAGCTGCTGGCGGGCGCGCTCGGGCCGCGTTCGCGCGGGCCGTTCAGCCAGAACATATAGCCGTAGTTCGGATTGTGCGGGCAGGGTTCCAGCGCCTTCGCGATGAAATCTTCCGACAGCAATTGCGTGCCGCCCCAGTTGCCGCGGCGCTGCATCAGCAGGCCGACCCGGGCGTGGTCGAAGGTATTGATGAACAGGCCGCCGCCCCAATGCCCGCCGCCGGACACGGACTGCATCTTCTTGCCGTCGATCTCGATCCAGGAATTCTCGTAGCCGTGCCATTCCCAGGTATCGGAGGCGCCGATCGGGTCCATGACGTATTCGCGCAGCACATCCGGCAGCGGCCGCTTCCACACATGCAGCAGCGCAAGGCTCGCAAGATTGACCCGAACGTCATTGTATTCCCAATGACTGCCGGGTTTTTTCATCGCGCGTTTGGTGCCCTTCATATCCGTGTGCCGGTGGTGGTCCAGCCAGTCCGGCTTGCCCCACAACTCGCCGCTCCATTCGCTGGTCTGCTGGAACAGCATGTGCCAGGTGATGTCGCGGTTCTGCGCGGAGTCGAAACAGCCGTTGTCGACCAATTCGCGGACCGGCGCGTGGACGTCGGGAATAAGTCCGCGGTCGTAGGCGAGGCCGAAACAGATCGCGAGGTAGCTCTTGGTCGCGCTGAAGGTCATGTCGGCGCGGTCGGTCGTGCCCCATTCGGCGGCGATGCGGCCGCCCCGCAGGATAACTCCACTCTGCTCGCCGCGTTCCTTGAGCGGGCCGACCTTTGCGTTGTAAGGCGCCGGTTCGTGCATCATGTCCGCGACCGGCCGGTCCAATTCGCGTGTCCAGAGCGTTTCGACGGAGCGGGCGTAGTCAACCGCTTCGGCCAATTTGCTGGCGTCGAGGCCAATATCCTGCGGCGTTGCCCGATCCCAATCGTCGCCTGCCTGCGGAATGTAGGGCGTGTCGGTCTGGTCGAGCATGAGGTTTCCTCCGGATAAAGGATCAGGGTCGCTGGGCGTAGTCGTGGTGCGGACCGGCATCGACGATCTCGCGCATCAACTTGCGGATGATCGCGCGCTCGAAATCCTCGAAACTCTTCGCGACGACGACGAAGGCATTCGTGCCGGCGATGACGTTCTTGCGGTAGTAGCGCTCGATATCGTCAGGCGGAAGGCCCGAAAACTGACGGTCGTTATCATTGACGATCGGCAGACCGTTGATCGTGATCTTGCGCTTGATGGCCTCCGCCTGCATCTGCGCCAGCGGCGGGCCGTTGTTGTTGCGTCCGTCGCCGGAAACGTCGATGACGCGGCGTTTGCTCTCGTAGGGATTGTTGTCCAGCAACGTCATGGCGTAGCCGATCGCCGAGCTGATCGACGTAAAATGGCCGTCCAGGATCGGGGAGGCCTTTAGCCGCTCGCCGAACGCGACCGCGCTCGCTTCGTCGGAAACGGTCGTCCAGTCGATGAGCAGCCTCTGATTGTTCACGTCCGCCCATTCGAAATAGGCCAGCGCGATCTTGCCGTGCTTGCCTTTCTGGATCGCATGCAGGATGCCGGGATCCTTGATCGCGGAGATATACCCCTCGCGTTGCAGCTTGACCTCTTGGTTGTCGATGCTTTCGGAGGAATCGACGGCCAGCACCAACGCGAGATCGACCGCTTCGGCCGATGCGTTGGTGGCGGGACCCAGCAGCAGCAGGCCGAGCAGCAGGAACCGAACCCCTATCGATCCGGTCCGCCGCATCATGCGGCTTCTGGTTTGATCGTCACCGCCTCATCGTCGTCATAGATGTGGCATTCGACGAAGGCGCCGTCTTCGCGCGGAATTTGCCGTGGTGCGCGGATGCCGCAGGCGTCGGTAGCGTGCGGGCACCGCGGATGGAAAGTGCAGCCCGACGGCGGATCGATCGGATTGGGAAATTCGATACCGAGATGGGAATCGGGAATGCCGAGGCGCGGTTCGGGCGTCAGCACCGATGCCAACAGGGCTTGCGTATAGGGATGCTCGGCCTTGGTGAACAGGGCGTCGGTTTCGCGCTCTTCCACGATCCTGCCGAGATACATCACCGCGACCCGGGTCGCGATATGTTCGACCACCGCCAGGTTATGGCTGATCAGCACATAGGTCAGGCCGAGTTCCTCGCGCAGGTCCATCAACAGGTTCAGGATCTGCGATTGCACCGACACGTCGAGCGCGGAGGTCGGCTCGTCGCAAACGACCAATTCGGGCCGCATGATCAGCGCGCGCGCGATTGCCACGCGCTGCCGCTGACCGCCGGAAAGCTGGTTCGGGTAGTTCGTGACATACCGCTTCGGCAGGCCGACAAGGTCCATGATCGCTTCGAGCATGCCCTGCCGTTCCTCCGGCGCGCCGATGTCGTGCACGCGCAACGGCAGCGAGATGATATCGCCGATGGTCTTCCGCGGGTTCAAAGATGAGTACGGGTCCTGGAAGATCGGTTGTACGCGGCGGGCAAGCTCCAGCCGGGGAATGCTCGACACGGGCTGGCCGTTGAGCAGGATCGTACCGCTCGAGGCGGGCAACAGACCCAGCAGCATCAAGGCGAGAGTTGATTTGCCGCAGCCGGATTCGCCGACCAGCGCCAGGACATCGCCCTTGTTCACGTTGAGCGACACGCCATTGACCGCGGTCAGCGATTGTTTCTTGCTGAACACCCCTGAGCCGACGGTGAAGAGACGGCTGACGTCGTTCGATTGGAGCAGCGGTTCGGTCATTGGGCCGCTTCCATCGCCTCGGATTGCCGGGCTGATTCTTCCGGGCTCAGCAGGCAACGATAGGCCCGCTGGTCGTCGATCATGCGCAGGTCCACCGGACCGGCCATGCAGTCGCTGAAGGCGTGCGGGCATCGGTCGCGGAAATGACAGCCTTGGATTTCACCGATCATGCTAGGCACGATGCCAGGAATGGACCCGAGATGGGTGCCGCGTTGGGTCTTGCCCGGGATCGGAATGCAGCTCAGAAGCCCGCGCGTATAGGGATGGAGCGGGTTCTCGAAGACCTGTTCGATGCTGCCTTGTTCGACGACCTGCCCCGCATACATGACAGCGACGCGGTCGGCGACCCGGGCGACGACGCCCAGGTCATGAGTGATCAGGATCAGCGCCATTTGGAACTCGCGCTGCAATTCGGCGAGCAGCAGCAAGATCTGCGCCTGAATCGTAACGTCGAGCGCCGTGGTCGGCTCGTCGGCGATGATCAGGTCCGGGCCGCACATTAGGGTCATGGCGATCATGACGCGCTGGCGCAAGCCGCCGGACAGTTGGTGGGGGTATTGCGACAGCCGCCGCTCCGCGCCGGTGATCCCGACCTTCTCCAGCAGATAGATCGCCCGGTCCCGCGCCTCCTGCCGGCTGACCTTGCGGTGCTGTAGCATGATCTCTTCCATCTGGTTGCCGATGGTGAAAGAGGGGTTGAGGCTGGTCATCGGCTCCTGAAAGATCATGCCCATCCGGTTGCCGCGCAGCGACGCCATCTCCCGCCGTGAGGCCTTGAGCAGGTTTTCGCCGTCGAAGAAGATGCCGTCGCCGGTCCGTACGGCCTTCTTCGGCAGCAGGTTCATCAGGGCGAGCGAGGTCAGCGACTTGCCGCATCCGGACTCCCCGACGATGCAGAGCGTTTCACCTTTGTCGACATGGAAGTTCATCTTCTGCACCGGATGCAGCATCCCGGCGGCGAGCGGGATGTCGACGCTAAGATTCTTGACTTCGAGAAGGGCGCTCAATTCCGGTTCTCCGGTGCGAGAATGTCGCGTGCGCCGTCGCCCAACAGGTTGATGGCCAGCACGAGGATGAAGATTGCGAAGCCGGGCAGCATGACCAGATACGGGTCGAACAGCATGTAATCCTTGCCTTCCGAGACCATCAATCCCCAGGACGGCGTCGGGGGTTGCACCCCGAGTCCTAGGAAGGAGAGCGCCGCTTCGAGCAGGATCGAATGCGCGATCTCGAAGGTGGCGATCACCAGCAGGCTGCCCAGCACGTTGGGCATGATCTCGGAGAAGATGATCCGCCGGGTCGAGCAACCGATCGCGTTCGCCGCCCGGATATAATCGAGATTCCGAATCTGCATCGTGGCGCTGCGCATGACCACGGTGAAACGGTCCCATAAGAGGAACCCGAGGACGAGGATCACCGTATTGAGCGATCCGCCGACCACCGCGACCAAGGCCAACGCGACCATGATGACCGGAAGCGTCAGGCGGGTCGTCAGCAGGAAGGTGATGACCATGTCGACGCGGCCGCCGAAATAGCCGGCGCAGACGCCCATCACCGTGCCCAGCACGCCGGAGATCATCATCGCGCAGAAGCCGATGGTGAGCGAAACCCGCGCGCCGTAGATCAGCCGGCTGAGATAGTCGCGGCCCATCATGTCGGTGCCGAGCGGATAGGTCCAACTGCCGGCTTCGTTCCAAACCGGCGGCATCAGGCGGCGGTCCAGATCCTGTCCCAATGGATCATGCGGCGCCAGCATCGGCGCAAAGAATGCCATGATGACGAGAACGATCATGATGATCGCGGCCACCATGAAGCTGCGGTGACCGATCACCCGCCGGGCGAACATCGTGAACGCGTCGGGCTGCATGACGCTTTCGACGCTGGGGACGTTCGCTTCGTCGCGCGGCAGCGCGCCTAGGCCCTTGGCGACTAGTTTCGATTCCGATGGGGGCATCTACGGTATCTCCTATGTCACGCGCAGGCGTGGATCGAGCCACGCGTTGAGCAGATCGCCGAGCAGCACGAGCACGATGTAAAAGCACGCCACCAGCAGCAGTACGGCCTGGACGACCGGGAAATCATTCCGCGAGATCGATTCCCAGGCCAGGTGGCCGATGCCTTGAATTTGAAAGACGGTTTCGGTGACGACCGACCCGCCGAGCATGTTGCCGAATTGCACCGACGACAAGGCGACCACCGGGATGATCGCGTTGCGCAACGCATGCTTGAACAGGATGATGAAGGTCGGCAGTCCTTTCGCGTGCGCGGTCCGGATGTAATCGGAGTTGAGCACTTCCAGCATGCCGGTCCGGGTTAGGCGCATCACCGCCGGTGTCGAGTAGTAGCCGAGCGAGATGGCGGGAAGGATGAAATGGGCTAACGTTTCATTGCCGGATATCGGCAGCCATCTGAGGAACAGGCCGAAAACGAACATCAGCATCAGGGCGAACCAGAACCCGGGTAACGCCTGCCCTAAGACGGCAATGGTCAAGGCTGTTCGATCGACCCAACTATCGGGCCGAAGCGCCGCGATCACGCCCATCGGGATGGCGAGGCCCATGGCAAAAAGAACGCCGAGACCCGCCAAGGTCAATGTGTTCGGCAGCCGGTCCTTGATCAGGGCGGTGACTTCCTCCGGGTAGAACATCGATTCGCCGAGGTCGCCCTGGAATCCGGCACCGAGCCAATCGAGATACTGGAGGTAGTAGGCCTTGTTCAATCCGTATTGCTCACGGATCAACTCAATGTCCTGGGCGCTCGCGTCTTCGCCCGCGATCATCGTTGCCAGGTCGCCGGATAGCCGCAGCAGCGAAAACGCGATCACGGATACGGTGACCGCGACAAGCGCCGCGACGAATAGGCGCTTGGCCATGAAATTCAGCATCCGGCTCCCCTAAATTTTGTCGAATAGAAACGCCGCCGGACCGGTCCTAGCGATAGGACCGGTCCGGCCGCCGTTACACGCTTACTTCCACTTCGCGTTCCAGAACCGCGGAATTTCGTCGGCGCTGGGCGTGAAGTTCAACTCGTCGACATACGCGTAGTTGTAAACCCACGAGAACAAGGGCGCCCAATAGGCTTGATCGGCGATCCGCTCGAAGGCCTTCGCGTAGACTTTCTTGCGGACTTCCTGATCGGTCGTGTTGCCCTGGTTCAACAGGTCGATGACCACCTTGTCCTGGGCTTGGTCGTCCGAGCTGCCTTGGAACCAGTTGCCGGCGATCGCGGTGATGTCGTTGATCGACGACGATCCCCAGGTGCCGAACGCGATTTCGACGCCCTTCTTGCGGCGCAGTTCCCGGTAGGCGCCGGCCTTCAGGTAGGTCAGTTTCGCCTTGATGCCGACGCGGCGGAGCTGCCCGATCATCGCTTCCGCGATCGGACGGTCGCGATAGGCGACGAAATTCGTCTCGAAGCCGTTTTCGTACCCGGCTTCCTTGAGCAGCGCCTTGGCCTTCTTCGGATCGTAGCTATAGCGCTTCACGTTGGTGTCGATGCAGCCGAACTGCGTCGGGAAGCAGGCCGCGTGGATGATGCGCGAGGCATCGCCCATCAGCGTCTTGCGGATCTTATCCCTGTCGAGCGCATAGTTGATGGCCTGGCGAACCTTGAGTTTGGTCATCGGATGGTCGCCGGCCTTGCCCGACGCGCCCATCAGCAGGAAGCCGACACGCATGGTCTCGCCCTGCGTCACCTGGAATCCCTTGCGGCCATCCAGACGTTTGGCCAGATCGGGCGGGACCCGCCAGATCCAATCGGCGCCGCCAGACAGCAATTCCGCCATTTGCGTGCCGCGTTCCTCGATACGCCGGAACACGAGCTTGCCGATGGTCGGCGTCTTCGGGCCGCCCTTCATGTACTTGTCGTTTTTCTCCAGCACGAACCGTTTGCCGTAGGTGACCTCGGTCACCTTATACGGGCCGGTGCCGACTGGGTTCGTCGCCATGCCCTTCGGGCCGGCCTTGCCGTAAAACTCGTTCGGATAGATCACGACCACGGAAGCGAAATACTGCATCGCCGCCGGGAACGGATACTTGAGCTTCGCCCGCACCTTGTACTGGCTGACCTTTTCACCGCCCGCGATGAACTTGGTCCGGCTCAGCGCCTTCACCTTGTTCTTCGGATCGGCGAGGTAGTTGAGCGTGAAGACCACGTCGTCGGCGTCGAACTTCTCGCCGTTGTGGAAGACCACGTCCTCGCGCAGGTCGAATTCGATCGTCTTGTCATCGATCCACTTGTACGACTTCGCCAGGCTGGGCCGGAACTCGCCGGATTTGGGATCGATTTCCATCAGCGCGTCCCACACATGGCGGCCGATGATCAGGCCTTCGCGCAACGTGTTGTAATACATGTCGATGTTGTCGGGCTCGCTGTTCGACAGCCAAGTCAGCGTGTCGTCGCTTTTGCCGGCCAGCGCGGTCGACGTCGATAAGGCCAAAGACGCCGCCATCGCGGCGGGAATAGCCAAGTGTTTCATTTTCATGCCGAATAACTCCCTGTGGGGTTCACCAGGATTGTTGCTCAGGCGGGGCGGAAACGATGCTTTCTTGTGTTTTTGGGCGCTTCAGGTCGCGGCACCAGCCTCGTCCGTCATCCAAGCTGAACGTGAGATGGAAAATGTTACACACCGTCGGTGGCACGGTACAATAAAAAAACACTCCCTCTCGGGTTGTGGCCGTTCAAATTATTTCAATAAGCGCAATATGATACAGCGCTTATGACGCTATTCGACATCGGCGTTAGTCTGAAATTGTCGTTTAATTTGTACCGGCTGTTCGCGATTTGGAATGCCGGGGCCAAACCATCCGGTCCGCTGAAAAGGCTTGTAATGCGGCGGGGCTCACCGCGAAGAATTTATGGCACGGGAGCATAGCGACCGAGCCTGTCCGATCCGAGCGTCGTACCTGAACAGCCCGTTAGGCTGGGGAACGTTCCGCCCGGTCAGGTCGACGGCGGTGCGATTTCGCGCGAGAATGCCGCATGAGCATCACCTTATTCGAGTCCTTCCGCGCGGTCTTCTACACACCGTTCTACCTGGCCCACGCCTTGGGCGCCTATGAGGCCGAGGGCGTCCAGGTCACCTTGGGCACGAGCGCCAACCTCGGTTCGGTCGCCGATCAGCTTCAGTCCGGCGAGGTCGACGTCTATTGGGGCGGACCGATGCGGATCATGATGAACCATGACCAGGATCCCGACTGCGGCATCGTCGGCTTCTGCGAGGCCGTGAGCCGCGATCCCTTCTTTATCATTGGCGCTTCGGCGCGGCCCAATTTTGCGCTGACCGATCTGGCCGACGTGACGTTGGCCAGCGTGAATGAAGTACCGACGCCGTGGATGTGCTTGCAGGACGACCTCCGCCGCGCTGGGATCGACCCGGCGACGGTATCCCAGATCGACGATCGCAGCATGTCCGAGAATGCTGCGGCGTTGAGGGCGGGAACGGTGGACGCCATTCAGGTGTTCCAGCCTTTTGCGGAAGAGCTGATAGCCGGCGGAGCGGGTCATCTTTGGTATGCGGCGGCGTCGCGCGGGCCGTGCAGCTACACCACGTTCTATGCGGCGCAGGACACGGTGGCACGGCGGCAGGACGAGCTGTATCGCATGACCAGGGCCATGTTCCGGACGCAGAAGTGGCTTCACGCGAAGCGGCCAATCGATATCGCCGAGGCCGTTCGGGAGTATTTCCCCGACCTTGACCTCGACACCCTCGCCGCCTGCGCCGAACGATACGTGGCCTCGGGCGTCTGGGGCACGTCGCCCTTGCTCGGGCGCGACGGATTCGACCGGCTGCGCGCCGCGCTGTTGTCCGGCGGTTTGATCGCGCGCGAAATCCCCTACGAGGATTGCGTCGATAACGCGCTCGCCGAGCGGGTGATCGCCGAGGACCCGCCGTCGATGTAACCCCGTTATCGCGGCGGAATGATCGGCAGGACGACGTGCGACGGGCGCGTCCGGTCCATATGCACCGTATTGGTCGCGATTTGGCTGCGCCGGGCCAGTCCCTCCGGCTCGCCGGTGTTCGGGTTCACGTCGAAATGCGGGAAATTGCTGCTAGCGATGTCGAGACGGATGCGGTGCCCGGCCTTGAAGAGGTTGCTGGTCGGGAAAGGTTCGATCTCGATCTCGTAGACTTCGCCGGGTTCCATCATCGACGGCGATTCCCAGGAGTCGCGATACCGGCATCGCATGATGCCGTCGGTGATGTTCAAAGCGTAGCCTTGCGGATAGTCCGCGCTGGGCGGATACACATCGATCAGCTTCATCGTGAAGTCGGTGTCCGGGCAAGTCGAGCTGATCCAGAGTTTGGCCTTGACCGGCCCGGTCACTTCCACGTCCTTATTCAGTGGCGGCGTTTCGAACACGAGGATGTCCGGCCGCGCGGCCAGGGGCAGGTATGGCGGCGCGCAGCCAAAGAAATCTGGTCCTTCCCGCTGATCGTAGCCGCCGCCTTCCATGACCGGCGCACCGGATGTGATCGAGCCGCCGATACTCGGCACCGGGTTCTTGGGATCATGGTCATAGGATAGCGACGCGGTATCGGCAGCGGGCGCATCGGTGCCGAGGCTGCCATCCGCGTCGAGATAGTATTCGGTGAAGGCGGTGTCGGGGATCGGCCAATCGGCTTCCGCGCGCCAGGTGCCGCCGTGGTCGAGCCGGCCGTCGTCGCGGCGTCGCCCGCTGCCGCCGCCCATCACGAAGACCTGCACCGCCGGGTCGGTAGCCGCGCCGGTGTCGACGTCGCGCAGCCAATGGTCGAACCACCGCAGCCGCAGCGCGAGGAAATCCTCGGCGAGAGATCCGTCGAGCGTGGACTCGGACCCGAAATCGATGTCGCCCGCGAAACTCAATACCCGGTCGCCATGAGTCCATGGTCCGAGGATGAGGTATTGCGGTCCCTTGCCCCGCGCCTTCAGCCCGAGGTAGTTGTCGGTCGCGGTCCGGGGGTAGGGGTCGAACCAGCTGGACATGTGAACCATCGGAATGTTGGGGAAGTCCTCGTAGAACCCTTCGGCGTAGATGCCGGCCTGTTTCCAGGAGTCGTCGAAGGCGCCGGCGGTCCACTGCTCGAATAGGTAATCCTCGTATTCCGGCACCCAGCGCAGCGGCGAATGCCCGCGCCGCCACGGCATGCGGGTGAACCAGTCGCGCATGTCCTCGGCCTCCAACGCGGCGCGGATGACCGGGTCTTGCGCTTCCTGGCTTTCGAGCGCCTGCTTGTAGGCCCAGGTCGCCTGTTTCAATTCGAACGTGCCGCCTTGCCGGATCCCGCCTTGATAGGCGTTGGAGAAGCCGCCGGAGTCGAGAAACATGCAGGCAAGTCCCGGCGGGTTCAGGCTGGCAAGTGCGGCTTGGGTATGGGCCGCATAGGACAACCCTTTGGTACCGATCTTGCCGTTGCACCAGGGTTGTTCGACCAGCCAGGCGAGCGTGTCGTAGCCGTCCTCGGCGTCGTCGAGATATTTCACGAACTCGCCCTCGGACCCGAAGCGGCCCCGGCAGTCCTGGTAGGCGACGACGTAACCGTGGCGGACGAAATAGTCGGCGACCTCGGCGCGCGGCATCGACTCCGTGTCGCCGACGCGCTTCTCCGACCGTGATGCCGCCGTCTTGTCATAGGGGGTGCGTTCCAGAATGACCGGGAAGGCGCCTTCGACCGGAACGCCGTCCTTGGCCGGCCGGTAGACGTCGGTGGCAAGGCGGATTCCGTCTCGCGCCGTGACCATCAGATCGTGCTCAACGGCAACACTGTTTATATCTTGGCGATCATCGGTTGACCCTGGCATGCAATCTTCCTATTTGGGCTGCGGGAGAAACGGCAGGTGAGGAACGCGCCCGTTGCGAGGCGAGTCCACTCACGTCCATTTATACTGTATGAAGGCGGTCCATTCGGAAACCGCCGATAAGGGCTGAGGACGTCTTATGCGGAATTTGTCATGTGCTTCGCCGTCAGGCACGTCTGACGGCGGCGGGGAAAAGTTGGCCGGCGCATGATCTATCTGCTGATTCCAATCGGATTTGCCCTTCTTTTCGTGGGCGGCGACGCGTTGGTGCGTGGCGCCGTCGGATTCGCCCAACGGTTCGGCGTGTCGCCGATGATGATCGGGGCAACGGTCGTTGCCTACGGCACGACCACGCCGGAGCTGTTCGTCAGCCTCGACGCCGCGTTCAAGGGGTCGCCCGGGATCGCCGTGGGTAACGTCATCGGCAGCAACATCTGCAACTTTCTGCTGATCCTGGGTTGTTCCTGTCTGATATGGCCGATCTCGCTCGAGCGCAGCGCATCGCTGAACACCACCGGAATCATTTTGACACTTGCGACGGCATTGCTGCTGTTGCTTGCCTGGGACGGCCAAATCGCGCGGTGGCAGGGCATATTGATGGTCCTGCTGCTGGTCTCGCTGACCGTCTACAATTTCCGGAAGGAGCGTCGTCAGTCGGCATCGGAGAGCGCGTTCGCCGACGACGCCGCGGAATTTGCCGATAAGGCGCCGACATCGGTGGCGAAATCCGCGCTGATTTTTGCGGTTGGCTTGCTGGGGGTCATCTTCGGAGCCGATTTCCTGGTGAAGGGCGCTGTCGCTCTCGCGCGCGACGCCGGCGTGCCTGAGGAGGTCGTGGGCCTGACGGTCGTCGCGCTTGGCACTTCGCTGCCGGAACTGGCGACAGCGGTGATCGCCGCATGGCGTCGGCACTCCGATGTCGCGCTCGGCACCGTCTTCGGGGCGAATATTTACAATATCCTCGGGATCATGGGGATCGTCGCGACTGTGACACCGGTGCCGATCCCGCCGCAGATGGTCGCCTTCGACCTCTGGTTCCTGTTGGGGATCACCGCGATCCTCGCTTTCTGGGTGCGCCGGTTCAATGTGATGAACCGGGTGGCCGGCGCCGTTTTCCTGACGTGTTACGGCGGCTATGTCGCCTGGCAGTATCTGGGCGTTGCCTGACGGAACGCCCCGGACGCCTTGGCGTCAACTTGCGGAAATTCGAAAAATCGGGCACCCATGAAGGGCGAGGCGCGCCGTTTCGGCCGAAAAACACCATTTGAAAGCAAGAGGGAGTCGGCATGGGCAAGCGGATCGTCGTGGTTGGAGCCGGTGCGATCGGCGGCTACGTGGGCGGCCATATGGCGCGGGGCGGCGAAGACGTCACCCTGATCGATCCGTGGCCGGATCATGTGAACCACATGAACGAGCATGGCATCCGGCTGGACGGTGTGACCACGCAGGAATGCTGCACGGTTCCCGTCAGGGCGATCCATCTGACCGACGTGCAAGCACTATCGAAGGCGAACCCGATCGATATCGCCTTCATCTCGGTGAAATCCTATGACACCGAATGGGCAACCGCGCTGATCAAACAGTATCTGGCGCCGGACGGCTTCGTCGTTTCCCTGCAGAATTGCATGAACGAGGAAACCGTGGCCCGCGTCGCCGGCGAGGAGCGCACCGTCGGGTGCATCGCCAGCACGATCGCGGCCGAGCTTATCGGGCCTGGACATGTCCAACGGAACGTACCGCTCGGCGGGGAGAACCATACCGTGTTCCGTGTCGGGGAACTGCATGGCCGGATCACGCCGCGCGTGGAGGAGGTCGCCCGCTTGATGCGGCATGCGGACAGCGCAATGGTGACGAGCAACCTTTGGGGTGAGCGCTGGACCAAGCTGACGATCAACGCGATGCGGAACGGTCTGTCCGCTGCGACGGGGATGAGCGGCAAGGAACGCGACGGTGATCCGATGACGCGGGACATCTCGATCCGGCTCGGTGCCGAATCGATCCGTGTCGGCTGGGCGCTCGGGTATCGTATCGAGAATCTGATCGGGCTTGCGCCGGACCGTTTCGTGGCGGCCGCCGACGGCGACGCTGCTGCCCGGCGCGATGTCGACGGTTTCATGGAAGCGGAAATCGCGGAACGCAGCGATGATCAGCGGCCGTCGATGGGGCAGGACATGCGCAAGGGCCGCCGGACGGAGATCGACCTGATCAACGGTTTTGTCGCCGCCAAGGGGGACGAGGTGGGCATTCCGACGCCGGTCAGCAAAGCGTTGGTCGATGCGGTGAAACGGGTCGAGCAGGGTGAGGTCGCCGCGAGTCCGGACAACGTCGCGCACATATAGTGACGCATTCATGGAAAGGCGCCCATGCTGATGGGCAGCGCATAAGGAAAGTAAGCGAGCACGCATAAGACAAAGAACAAGGAGCAGGTTATGGCGGAGGATGCAGGTCTTACCGGTATGGCGTTTTCGACGGTCAAGGTGGCGCCGCGCCCACCCAAACCGCGTGACGCCGGGCTCACCATTGTGGCCGACCGCGGTGTCGGCCTGAACCGGGTGGCCGACCTGCTGGAGTCGGCCGGCGCTTATGTGGACTACGCGAAGATTGCGATCGGTGCGTACCGGCTCCAGACCGAGGACTTCCTCAGCCGCAAGATCGCGCTCTACCGCGACAATGACGTTCGCATGTTCTTCGCCGGTGACGTGACCGAAGCCGCCTTCCTGCAGGGCGTGTCACGGGACTTCTACCGCGAGGTCAAGCGGCTCGGCGGCGATGCGGTGGAGGTTTCGAGCGCCCAGGTCGCGATGTCGCTGGACGACAAATGCGCCTTGATCCGGGTGGCGCGGGACGAAGGACTGCAGGTGGTCGCCGAAGCAGGACAAAAAGGCCATGACGACTGGACCCGCAGCCAAGGCTATGTGTTCCGCCAGATGGAAGCCTATTTCGAGGCCGGTGCCTGGAAGGTGTTGATCCAGGGCGAAGGGGTCAGCGAAGGCGTCGAGGCGCGGAAAGAGGACCTCATCCTCAACATCGCGGCCCAATTCGACATTAAGGACCTGATCTTCCAGGCGAAGGACGGCGCCACGCAGGCCTGGTATGTCTCGACGTTGGGGAATGCGGTCAATCTGGACGTCGACGACGATCAGGTCATCGACGTCGAACTGATGCGCCGCAACATCCGCAAGCGCGGCGCGTTCGGTTTGATCGGAAGCCTCGGCGGAGCATAACGGAATCGGGCCCGCGGTCAGCCATCCCGCATGCCGGCGCGTCGGGCGATCATGCCGTAGTTGAAGAGAATGCCGAACAGGCAGAGGCCGAGCCCTGCGTAATACATCGTGGTATCCGTTGCGTTGCCCGCAATGACAAGGCCAAGCAAGGCCAGCACCGCCATTGCAACACCCATAATCCACGCTGCTCCATCATGCATGGGAGCTTCCCTTTCACCTAATTGTTCACGTCGTCGCACCCGTGATTTCGAGGTAGCATTTCCGCTTCGAAGGTGTCTATACCATTCCAGCCCAGATTTGATCGAAATCAATGTGCACCGCACAAATGTCGGCGAGGTTACGCCAAACGACGGCGGGGTCGTACGCCCCGTTTGGCGTGATAGGGAAAGGGAGATTGAGGCATGGCTGTAGTGTCCAGCGTGCCCGGAGCGGCTGAGTCCGTTTCCAGGGACCAAGAGGCTGTTGTTTATAACGAGGATGTCGTTCGGCTTTTTGTCATTGCGACGGCGTTCTGGGGCGTTGCGGCCTTCTTGGTCGGGGTGATTATCGCCCTGCAACTCGCCTTCCCGGTTATGAACCTGGGCCTCGAGTGGACCTCCTTCGGTCGTTTGCGGCCGGTTCACACCAGCGCTGCGATTTTCGCCTTCGGCGGCAACGCGCTTTTCGCGACCTCACTTTATGTCGTGCAGAGAACCTGCCGGGCCACGTTGTTCGGCGGACCGGACGTGGCGCGTTTCCTTTTCTGGGGCTATCAGGCTTTCATCGTCATGGCCGCGCTCGGCTATGTGTTCGGCATCACGCAAAGTAAGGAGTATGCCGAGCCGGAATGGTTCGTCGACCTCTGGCTGACGATCGTCTGGGTCGTCTATCTGGTGGTTTACGTCGGCACCGTAATGCGCCGCCGGGAACCGCATATCTATGTCGCGAACTGGTTCTACCTCGCCTTCATCGTGACCATCGCGATGCTGCATGTGGTGAACAACCTCGCGGTGCCGGTCTCGTTCTTCGGGGCGAAGAGCTACATTCTGTATTCCGGTGTCCAGGACGCGCTGACCCAGTGGTGGTACGGGCATAACGCGGTCGGGTTCTTCCTGACCGCCGGCTTCCTCGGGATGATGTACTACCTGATCCCGAAACAGGCCGAGCGGCCCGTCTATTCCTACCGTCTTTCGATCGTCCATTTCTGGTCGCTGATCTTCCTGTACATCTGGGCCGGCCCGCATCATCTGCACTACACCTCCCTGCCGGACTGGGCGCAGACCCTGGGCATGACCTTCTCGATCATGCTGTGGATGCCGTCCTGGGGCGGGATGATCAACGGCATCATGACGTTGTCCGGCGCCTGGCATAAGCTGCGCACCGACCCCGTCCTGCGCATGCTGGTCACGTCCGTCGCCTTCTACGGCATGAGCACCTTCGAAGGGCCGCTGATGTCGGTGAAGGAAGTCAATGCGCTGTCGCATTACACGGATTGGACTATCGGGCACGTGCACTCCGGCGCGCTCGGCTGGGTCGCCTTCATCAGCTTCGGCGCCCTGTACTTCCTGGTGCCGCGCTTGTGGAACCGGGAGCGGCTCTACAGCCTGCGCCTCGTATCGTATCACTTCTGGATCTCGACCATCGGCATCGTGCTGTACATCACCGCGATGTGGGTCTCGGGCATCCTGCAAGGGTTGATGTGGCGGTCCTACGACAGTCTCGGCTTCCTGCAGTACTCATTCGTCGAGACCGTCGAGGCGATGCACCCGTTCTACGTGATCCGCGCGGGCGGCGGCATTCTGTTCCTGCTCGGATCCTTCATCATGATTTACAACCTCGTGCGCACGGTGCGCGGTGACCTGCGGAGCGAAAAGGCGTTCGTGGCGCCGCAGGCCACAGCCGCGCCGGCGGAATAGGGGGTATTGGCCATGTTCATCAAACACGAAAAAATCGAGAAAAATGTCGGGCTGATGCTGGTGCTCACGCTGATCGTCGTGGCGATCGGCGGCCTGGTCGAGATCGTGCCGCTCTACACGATCAAGACCACGATCGAGAAAGTGGATGGCATGAGGCCCTACACGCCGTTGGAGCTGGTCGGGCGGAACATCTATATCCGCGAAGGATGCTACACCTGCCATTCGCAACAGATCCGACCTTTCCGCGACGAGGTGGAACGCTACGGCCACTACAGCATCGCGGCCGAAAGCATGTATGACCATCCGTTCCAGTGGGGCTCGAAACGCACCGGGCCCGACCTGGCGCGGGTCGGCGGGAAGTACTCGAACGAATGGCATGTGGCGCATATGGTCGATCCGCGCGCGGTGGTGCCGGAATCGATCATGCCGAGCTATGCCTTCATGCTTAACCGGCCGATCCGGACCGACGATATCGCGGATCATTTGAGGGCCAACCAGGCGGTCGGCGTGCCGTATACCGAAGAGATGGTCGAGAATGCCTTGGCCGACCTGCAGGCACAGGCGAATCCCGACGCCGATACCGAGGGCCTGATGAAGCGGTATCCCAAGGCGGTCGTCGGCGCCTTCGACGGTAATCCGGACAATTTGACCGAGATGGATGCCTTGATCGCGTATATGCAGATGCTTGGAACCCTGGTCGATTTCAAGAATTACCGCACCGAAGACCTGCGGCAGTAGGGGAACCATCATGGATATGCAAGCCATTGCCGACATGCTGTATCCGGTTTGGGTGCTGCTTTTCCTGATCCTATTCGTGGCGATCGTCGCCTGGACGTGGTGGCCGTCGCGTCGCCAGAAGGAACGGATGGAGGATCACGCGAATATTCCCTTCCGCGATGAAGAAGAAAACCGGAAACCGTCCTAGGAGAGAAAGATGCCGACAAAACCGGAAAAAGACGCCATCACCGGGACGGAAATCCGGAGCCATAAGTGGGATGGCATCCAGGAGATGGACAACCCCCTGCCGCGCTGGTGGTTGTACGTCCTCTACGCGACGATCGCGATATCGGCCGTGTATTTCGTGCTGTATCCGGCCATTCCCGGGCTGACCGGATATACGAAGGGCCTGCTTGGGTATACGGAACGCCAAGCTCTTGACGCTGAATTGGCGGCGCACCGGCAGTCGCAGGCCGGCTATTTCGATCGCATCGCCAAGGCAACACCCGCGCAAATCCGTGAGGATGCGGACTTGCTGAACTTCGCACTTGCAGGCGGCAAATCGGCGTTCGCCGACAACTGTGCGCCCTGTCACGCGGCGGGCGGCGCCGGACGCGCCGGCTACCCGAACCTGGCCGATGACGACTGGCTGTGGGGCGGGTCGCTCGAAGCCATCCAGACGACGCTTCTCCATGGCGTGCGCTGGGCGCAGGACGACGACACGCGCGCGTCCGAGATGCCGCGCTTCATCGGCGACGAGATTCTCACGACCGAGCAGGTCGCGGATGTGACGCAATACGTCCTGAGCCTGGTCAATCGTGCCGAGGACCCGAAAGCCGTGGCCCGGGGTGCGCCGATCTATGCCGAGCAATGCGTCGCATGCCATGGCGCGAAGGGCGAAGGCAATCAGGAACTCGGCGCGCCGCGTCTGTCCAACGATATCTGGTTGTACGAGGGGACGCCGGAGGCACTGGCGGCGCAAATCGGCAATCCGCAACATGGGGTCATGCCGGCTTGGGTCGGGCGACTGGATGAATCGACCATCAAGATGCTGACCGTTTACGTGCATTCATTGGGCGGCGGACAGTAACAAGCAACCGTCCCCGCAGGCGCAAGCGAGCGACGACGATGTCTGAGGTTCAATACGAAGACGCCGAATCAGTTCGGGAGCAACAGAAAGAGCTGCCGCTGTATGCGGCGCGGGTAAAGATCTTCCCGAAGAAGGTCGCCGGTGTGGTGCGGCGCTGGAAATGGGCCGTCCTCATCGTCCTGCTCGGCATCTACTATATTGCGCCGTGGCTGCGCTGGGATCGTGGGCCGGGCGCGCCCGATCAGGCCTTTCTGATCGATATGCCGCATCGCCGGGCGTATTTCCTGTGGATCGAGATTTGGCCGCAGGAAGTCTATTACCTCGCCGGGTTGCTCTTGATCGGTGCGTTCGGCTTGTTCCTGGCCACGGCGCTGTTCGGCCGCGTCTGGTGCGGTTTCACCTGCCCGCAGACCGTATGGACCGACCTCTTCATGTGGGTCGAGCGTCTCGTCGAGGGTGATCGTGCCGCGCGGATCCGTTTGGACAAGATGGGCTGGACCGTCGGCAAGATCGCGAAGCGGTCATTGAAGCACACGATATGGATCATCATCTCGGTGCTCACCGGCGGCGCCTGGATCATGTATTTCAACGATGCGCCGACCCTGGTCCAGGACATCCTGCATTTTCAGGTCGCGCCGGCGGTCCTGTTCTTCATCGGGTTGTTCGCGGGCACGACCTATTTGCTGGCCGGTTTCGCCCGTGAACAGGTCTGCACCTACATGTGCCCTTGGCCGCGGTTCCAATCGGCGATGTTCGATGAAGATTCGCTGATCGTCACCTACGAGGAGTGGCGCGGCGAGCCACGTGGCCCGCACAAGAAGGGAACGGATTGGGACGGCCGCGGCGATTGCGTCGCCTGCAACCAATGTGTCGCCGTCTGCCCCACGGGAATCGACATCCGCGACGGCAATCAGCTGGAATGCATCGGCTGCGGCCTCTGCATCGATGCGTGCAACGACGTCATGGCGCGGGTCGGCCGGCCGGCTGAACTCATCACCTATGATTCGGTCAACCGGCAGAATGCGCGCGCCCGCGGCGAAACCTCGAAATATCGCCTGATCCGCCCCCGCACGATTATCTATGCCGTTTTGTTGGCAATCGTCGGCGCCGTGATCATGGCGTCGCTTTGGACGCGTCCGGTTCTGGATATCAACGTATTGCGGGATCGGAATCCGCTCTTTGTCCGGCTGACGGACGGGTCCATCCGGAACGGATTCACCATCAAGATTCTCAACAAGCAGCGTATCGAACAAGGGTATGTGCTCGATATCGACGGATTGCCGGGCGAGACGATGTCCGTCGTCGGGCAAAATACAACCTCGACGACGGCCTATCTGATCGCGGCGCCGGATACCGTGACCACATACCGCATTTACGTGCGCGTCCCGCGCGACAAACTGGCATCGGGCGCGGTACCGTTTAACTTCATCTTGTCGGAACACCCGATCGTCGAGGGTGGTGTGACGACTCGCCATGAATCGGTGTTCAGAGGACCGGAAAAATGAATGATGCACCCGAAGCGAGACCGTCCGACCGCTATCTGCCGTATCTGTTTTTCGTCTTTTTCGGCGTCGTGCTGTTCGCCAATGGCATGTTGGTCTACGCCGCCGCGACAAGTTGGACCGGCCTGAGGGGCGAGAAGCACTACATCAGGGGGCTCGCCCACAACCGGACGCTGGAGGCGGTGGCGGCGCAGCGGGCGATGGGATGGACCGGTACGGTGTCGCTCGATCCGGGGCGCGACGGCGATTCGGTGCTTCGTTTCGATCTGACCGACAAGGCCGCCGCCGGCGTCGTCGGCGCAAAGGTCACGGCGAAATTCGTGCGGCCGACCCATGTCGGCAATGATTTTTCCGTTCCCCTCCAGGACCTGGGCGGCGGCCGGTATATGGCGCGCACCGAGATGCCATTGGCCGGGCAGTGGGATGTCGATGTGGTGGCGGAACACAGTAGGGGCCGTTTTCAGGTGCTCCAACGCGTTCAAGTGCCCAGATGACCGGCGTTATCGAACAGATCGAACCATCACCCGTCCAGGCGAAGGCCCCGCCGGACACCAGTCTCGATTCCTATGTTCAACAAACCGATGACGGCCATCACGCCATGCGGTTGCTGGTCGACGGCATGCATTGCGCCGGATGCCAGAACCGTATCGAAACCCGCCTCGCGAAAATTCGCGGTGTCGTCGAAGGGCGCGTGAACCTGACGGCGCGGCGCTTGTCGTTGACCTGGCAGCCGGCGCTCGTCGACGTACAGACCATCATCGCCGATATCGAGGAACTGGGCTTTCGGCTCGTTCCCTTCGATCCGGAGAAACTGTCGAGCGACTTCGACCAGACGCGCAAGCGTTTGGTCCGCGCGATGGCGGTAGCCGGGTTCGCCGCGGCAAACATCATGCTGCTGTCGGTCGCCGTGTGGGCGGGCTTGGCGCAGGATATGGATGAAGTCACGCGTTCGCTGATGCACTGGCTGTCGGCCTTGATCGCGGTGCCGGCGGTCGCCTACGCCGGGATGCCGTTTTTCCAATCCGCCGTCGCGGCGTTGAAGGGGCGGCGCGTCAATATGGACGTGCCGATTTCCCTCGCGGTCCTCTTGGCGACGTCGATGAGCCTGATCGAGACGGCGCGCGGCGCGGAACATGTGTATTTCGATTCCGCGACCGCCCTGTTGTTCTTCCTGCTGATCGGCCGCTTCCTCGAGCAAGGGGCGCGGGGCCGGGCGCGGTCGGCGGTGGAGCATCTGCTTGCGCTTAACGCGTCGGCGGTGACCGTGCTCGATGCGGACGGCACGACGCGGCCCATTCCGCCAGACGCGGTCCAGCCCGGTATGCGCGTGCTGGTCCCCGCAGGCGGACGCATTCCCGTCGATGGCCGGGTAATCGAGGGCGACTCCGATATCGACGGCAGCCTCATCACCGGAGAGAGCATCCCGGTCACGGTTCGGCCGGGCGGTACGGTTCATGCCGGGGCGGTCAACCTAACCGCCGCCTTGACGGTCGAAGTCGTCGCGGCCGGCAACGATACGCTGTTGGCGGAAATCGGCCGGCTGTTGGAAGCGGCGGAACAGCGCCGCGCGCGCTATGTGGATGTAGCCGCGCGGATCGTCCGGGTCTATGCACCGGTCGTTCATATCCTGGCGGCGACGGCGTTTCTCGGCTGGTTCTTTATCGGCGCGGCGCCATGGCAGGACGCGCTGCTTATCGCCGTCGCGGTGTTGATCGTAACCTGCCCCTGCGCGTTGGCCCTCGCCGTACCGGTGGTTCAAGTGGTGGCGGCGAACCGGCTTTTCCGGCAGGGCATCCTCGTGAAGTCGCCGACCGCGCTGGAGCGGCTCGCCCGGATCGACACCGTCGTTTTCGACAAGACGGGAACGCTCACCGAAGGTATGCCCAAACTGCTTGTCGACGGCGCCTGGTCGCAGGACGACCTGCGCACCGCCGCATCATTGGCCACGGTTAGCCTGCATCCGTTGGCGCGGGCATTGACCGACATGGCGCCGGCGGTACCCGCCGCCAGCAATGTGGAGGAAGTGCCCGGTCACGGTCTGCGCCGGGTGGCGGCCGGTGGTGAATATCGTCTCGGCCGGGGCGATTGGTGCGGGGCGAGCGAAACGGCATCCGACTTGCCGGAGTTGTGGCTTTCCCAACCGGGACGGGACCCCGTGCGGTTCGCATTCATGGATACGATCCGGGACGATGCCGTCGAAACGGTGGCGGCGTTGCGCAAGGACGGCATCTCCGTCGAAATCCTGTCCGGCGACCGCCCCGCGGCGGTTGCCCGGGTCGCCGATGCCTTGGGGATCGATCGGACGAAAGCGGGCGCCACGCCCACGGACAAGATCGCGCGGCTGGAAGAGCTGGCGCGGCAGGGGCGCCAAGTCTGCATGGTCGGCGACGGCCTGAACGATGCGCCGGCACTGGCGGCGGCGCGGGCGTCGCTGTCACCGGCAACGGCCGCGGACATCAGCCAGACCGCGTCGGATGTGGTGTTCCAGGGACAGCATCTTGCGCCGGTCGCGGAAACGCTAAGGGTCGCGCGCCGGGCCGATTCCCTGGTACGGCAGAATTTCGCGCTGTCGTTCGCCTATAACGTGTTGACCGTTCCGATCGCCATGGCCGGATTCGTGACGCCGCTTATCGCGGCCGCCGCCATGTCGTCTTCCTCCATCATCGTGATCTGCAACGCCCTCCGATTGGGCCGGAAGCGCCGGTCATGAGCGGTCTGTTGTACCTCATCCCGATCGCGCTGTTCCTGGGCCTGCTCGGGCTGGTCGCCTTCTTGTGGGCGATCAAGACGGACCAGTTCGAGGATCTCGACGGGGCGGCCAGCCGTATCCTGTTCGACGACGACGCGGACCAGGACAAAAAGGACGGCGACTAGGATTTCGAGTCCGGCAGTTTCTCGATCCGCATCAGGAAGACGAAAGGCGCGAGGAACACGACGATGATGGCCAGCAGCCGGAAGTCGTCGAGATACGCGAGGAACTCCGCGTGCTGCTCGATCACCTTATGAAACGCGCTGAGCCCTTCGGGGTCCGACAGGCTCCACCGGTCCGGCAGGGACAGGTGCCGCAGCCGTTCGTTATACAGGCTGACATTCTCGTTGAGCATCGCCTGGTTCGCCTGCTTGTAGCGTAGCAACTGGCTGACCAGGAAGGACACGCCGATACTGGCGCCGATCCGTCGCGCCAACGACAGGAAGGCGGTGCCGTCGGGGCGCAGTTCGGGCGTCAGTGTCATATAGGCTGCGGCGGTTGCCGTGGTCGACAGCATTCCGAAACCGAGCCCTTGCAGGCAGATGGTGAACAACACCGTGCCCTGGTCCACGTCCGGGGTGAAGGTCGACATGTGCCACAGCGACGCCCCCATGATGATCAGCGCGAGGAAGATAATCGGCCGCGGGCCGATGCGGGCGAAGAGCATCCCCGACGCCAGTGATGCGATGAAGGTGGCGATCCCGCGCGGCGACAGCAACACGCCGGACGCGATCACCGAATAGCCGAGCTGGTTCTGCAGCATCGCCGGAAAGATACCGAGGAAGCCGAAGATCAGGACCGCCAGCGTGAAGATATAGACCATGCCGATCGCGAAATTTCGGTTCTTGAACAATGCCGGATCGACGAAGGGATTGCGCGCGGTGATGATGTGGATCACGAAGACGTAGAAGGCCGCCGCGGCGACACCCGCTTCTATGATGATCTCGGTGGAGGAGAACCAGTCGAGCCGTTCGCCGCGGTCGAGCATGAGCTGGAACGATATCAGCGCGATGGCGAGGGCGATGAAGCCGATGAAATCGAATTGCCGCGGTTCCCGTTTGGTCTCGCGCACGTAGATGCTGATCATCGTGAAGGCGAAGATGCCGGTGGGGATGTTGATGAAGAAGACATACCGCCACGAGTAATACTCGGTGATGTAGCCTCCCAGCAGAGGCCCGACGATCAATCCGACCAGCATGCCGATGTTGAACCAAGCCATGGCCATGCCGTGGCGCTCGCGCGGATAAACATCGAGCAGGATCTGCTGAGACAACGGCACCAGGGCTGCGCCGAAGATACCCTGGACGAACCGCGCCGGGACGATCTGGGAAATCGTGTTCGATAGGCCGGCCAGCACCGAGGCGCAGCAGAACCCGACGACCGCGATCAGCAGCAGCCGTTTCCGGCCGATCTGACGGCTTAACCAGCCGCTGAGCGGCGTGAAGACGGCGACGGCGATCAGGAAGGACGTCAGGACCCAGGCGATTTCGTCATGCGCGGCGGAAAAGGCGCCCATCATGCGCGGCAGCGCGATCCCGGCGACGAATGTGTCCATCGACTGCATGCCGGCGGCGAGACAGACCGAAATCGTCGTCAGGGTCAGCGACCTGGAAGGCCTCGCCTCATCGGCAAGCGCGGACGTCATCGAGGTTGGGTTTGCCTATCGTCTGGGTTATGTCTGCCGGGCCGGCGTTCAACGCGCCGTTCCGCTGTATGTGCCGGCGGACGAGGGATTCGGCTATTAGGCTAGCCCAACATCATGGGCCGGACCAGAAAGGAAATGAGCCATGGATCGGGAATTCACCAGCGATATCGCCTTCACGCCGGCGGTGAAGGCGGTGCAGGAACGGCTCGGCTCGCGGTCCGGCTATGCCCGTATGGAGGAAAAGGGCGGATGGGCCGACCGCGTGACGCCCGATCTTGCGGCCTTTATCGCGGCGCGGGACTCCTTCTATATGGCGACCGCCAATGCGGCGGGACAGCCGTATATCCAGCACCGGGGCGGCCCGACCGGCTTCCTGAAAGTGGTCGACGAGCATACCCTCGCCTTCGCCGATTTCAGCGGCAACCGACAGTATATCTCGGTCGGCAATCTGTCGGAGAACGACCAAGCGTTTTTGTTCCTGATGGACTATGCAGGCCGCCGCCGGATCAAGATTTGGGGCCGGGCCCGGTTTGTCGAAGATGACCCGGACCTATTGGCGCAATTGACCGGGGACGCCTATGACGCACAGCCGGAACGGGCGCTCGTCTTCACGGTCGAGGCCTGGGACGTGAATTGTCCGCAACACATCACGCCGCGTTTCACCGAACGGGAGATGGCGCCGGCCATACGCAATTCGTTGGAATCTGCGGTGCAACAGTTCCAGGCACGGATCGATACGCTGGAGACGGAGTTGGCGGCCGCGAAGGCCGCCCTCGCGGCGATGGGCGGAGGGACCGGCGGCTAGCGCTTTCCCCACTTGGTGTCCTCGACCGTCTGCTCCTCGATCTCGTAGAACTCGTCGAGGCCAATCAGATCCTCGATCGCCTGCCGCGCGGCGGTGTGGTCGTCATGCGACATGCCGGTGTAGTCGCCGGTCTTCTTGACCTCCTCCAGCGCCAGTTTGGCGTGATGGAAGCTGGCGAGGAGGAAGAGTTGCGCATCGATGCTGGCGGCGTAGCCCATATCCTCGAGCTGCTGCACCGAATAAAGCGGTCGGCCGTCGCGGTTGCCCCGGCTCTGCACGTAGACCAGGGGAATGGTCGACTCCTTCGGCGCTTGCGCCGCCTCCTCGTCGTTGCGCGGGAAGATCAGGCCGAGATCGGCGCCCTCCTCGGCGGCACGGTTAATCCGCTTCATCGCTTCCTCCAACCCGTCGAATCGGCAGGTATCGGACCGCGCGATGATGACGAAATCCGGATCGACCTTGTCGCGCTCCCGGCAGGCCCAGCGGATTTTGTCGAGGAACTCTTCCATCGGCACCGCATGCGCCACGTATTTATGATAATGCGCGCGTTTCGGATAGAGCTGGTCCTCGATATGGATACCCGCCACGCCCGATTGGATGAAATCGCGCACCATCCGGGTCACATGCAACGGTTCGCCGAACCCGGCGCCGGCGTCGCAGACCGTGGGGATCGAGATCGACCGCGCCACTTGCTCGGCGGTCTCGATCTGCTCGGTCATGGTCAGCAACGGTTCGGACACGGCGCGCGAGCCGCCGGTGACATATCCGCCGACATAGGCCGCGTCGAAGCCCATCGACTCCACGAGCCGTCCGCCCAGCGGGTAATAGACCGCCGGCATATACAGGCAGGATTTCTTCTTGAGCAACTTGCGCAGCGCGGTCGTCGGGCGTTCCATTTGGCTTTCGCTCCCTATACTTGGTCCGGTCGATGCCGTGGCACGCATTCTAGACCAGCGCCGGGGCGGGGGTGAAATCGCCTCGCGTTGCCGGACGCCGCGTATACCGTATAGTAGCCGCCGGCCGAAACCCACGACGATCGAATGGCGCAAGATACTTCCATGAACGATACCCTTCCGACGGTCGATGTCGATCGAAGCGAGACCTATCGCCAAGCGGCGGCTTCGTCGCCGCGCGTGCTGTCCTGGTCGCGCACCAGCATCGCCGATCCGGCGGCTTGGCAGGAAGAGGCGCGGCTGAAACTGACCGAACTGTGCGGCTATGGCCGGTTCGGCGGACCGCCCGCCATCTTGCACCAGACCGATCTGCCGGCGTTGGGCGGCTATAACCATCGCGACGTCAGCCTGCGCGTCCGCCATGGGCACGACATCGTCTTGCGGCTGGTTTGGCGGGACGGGCGGGAAGAGGTATCGGGTCCGGCCGTCATCTGTTTGCAAGGCGGCGAGTTGGATGTCGGTGTGTCTTGGGGCGAGGGAGCGGGCGTTGCCGAGACGATTGCGATTAGACAAGGTGCGGATTTTGCCTGTCAGGCGGCGGACCACGGATACTTGGCGGTTTGCGTCGCGCCGCTGGGCTGCGCCGCGGTGGCGGCCGCGGACCCGGACGAAGAGTCCTTGGCGAAAGCCTTGTTGCTGGGCCGGTCGCCCGCCGGTGAATATGCGTCCGACGTGGCCTCGACGCTCAACTGGATGCTGGACGGCGACAGCCGGTTTCAGATCGACCCGGCGCGGATCACCGTTGCGGGGTGGGGTACCGGCGGCTTCGCGGCTCTCGTCGCGATGGCGCTCGACCCGCGCGTCGGCGTCGGCGTCCTGGTGAATTCGCTGGAACGATTACGGTCCCGCGCGGTTCAGGACACGGTCGACCTTTCGGTCGCCGTTCCCGGGATGCTGCGCTGGCTGGATGTCGATGACATCTTGTGTCTGTGCGCGCCGCGGCGGGTTCTGGCGGCGGCGACAATCGATTGCGATGCCGAGCGGCGGATGGAAATGACCACGGTTCTGCAATCCGGGGGCCGGTTCTACGATCGCATCGAGGCGCCCGGCGCCCTGGACCTGGCCCTGCATGAATGGACCCCCGGAGACGCCATGCCGGCCGTTTGGGGTGGTGGTTGAGCGCGGTCCCGGGTGCGACTTCCGCGGGGGACCCCCGGCGTTAATCTGTTGTTAACCCAATCAAGACAAACTACGCGTGTGGTCCTGGCGGCGTTGGACCGGAAATCCGGGCTTTTGCACGCGGCCAAATAAGAAATAGGTAATAAATAGATACAACCAGTTAAATAATTGGTAATTGTGATTAAATTTATATAAATTGAGAAAATAAACTAAATAATATTCTAGTAATTAATCAGAAAAGATTGTATTGTTTTGCGGGATTTGTGGGGGCGGCGATGAATCGGGGGAGTAAACGTCAAGAGATTGACGTGAACTATTTGGCGATGTCAGATGACCTGCAGATAATCAACGCAGCGCTGGCGGGGTCCGGGGACGTTATTTATTCCTGGGATCTTGTCGGCGACACCATTGCCTGGGTGGGCAATACGTCGGATATGTTCGGAATCAGCAGCCCGGATGCGATCGCCACCGGCGATGCGTATCACGAGCGGATCAATCCGGACGATCTCAAGATCAGGCTGAAAGGCCTTTCCAAACATTTCACCAGCCGGGCCGCCTTCGATTGCGAATACCGCGTGCGCAACGAGAAGGGTGGATTCTGTTGGGTTCATGAACGGGCGACCGCGGATTTCTCCGAGGCGGGCCAGCCGGTTCGCCTTAACGGCATCCTACGTGTGGTCACCGGCCGTAAACAGCACGAAATCCTGCTGGAGCAGCGGGCCAACTATGACGAGCTGACCGGCCTCTACAATAAGTCGCGGCTGCGCGAGGCGGTGGATCACGCGCTGGCTTATGCCGACCGGTATGACGTCGCGGGCGGTTTCCTGTCCGTCGGCATCGATAAGATGTCGATGATGAATGAGGCCTATGGCCGCGAGACGGCCGATGCGGTCATCGTCGGGGTGGCGCAGCGGTTGGAAGAATGCATGCGTGCGACCGATGTGTTGGGCCGGGTCGGGGGCGATACCTTCGGCATCGTGCTGGGCAACGCCGACGAACTGGGCATTGCCGCAGCGGCGGAGAAGATCCTCAACGTTTTCCGGCAGAACGCGATTCAAACGCCCGTCGGGCCGATCCATATCACCGTGTCGATCGGCGGCGCCGGTTTCCCCGGTCTGATCCAGACCGCGCATGACCTGATGGCCAGCGCCGAGGGTGCGATGCGGGATGCGAAACGGCTCGGCCGTAACTGTTTCGCTTACTTCGAAATGTCGGACGACCAGCGCCAGCGTCAGCGCGAATACATGGTCGTCGGCGAGCAATTGGTCCGGGCACTTCAAGAGGAACGCGTGGTTTTCGCGTATCAGCCCGTCGTCGAGTCTCAAACGGGTGAGACCGCCTATTACGAGACGTTGATCCGCATGATCGACGAAAACGGCGAGATCGTCGCAGCGGGGGCATTCGTGCCGGTTGCCGAGCGGCTCGGGCTGATGCGGCAACTCGATCGGCGAACCCTGGAAATGGTCATCGCCGATTTGACGAGCAATCCGGACATCACGTTGGCCTTGAACATCTCCAGCTTGACGGCGAGCGACCGGTCCTGGCTTCGCGCCCTGGTCAGTTCGGTGAAGGGCAAGCCGGACATCGCCAGCCGTTTGATCATCGAGATTACTGAGACGGCGGCCCTGCATGACTTCGAGGATTCCGCCCGCTTCGTCGCCGCGGTGCGTGACCTCGGCTGCCAGGTCGCCCTCGACGATTTCGGGTCGGGATACACCTCGTTCCGGCATCTGAAATCGCTGACGGTCGATGTCGTGAAGATCGACGGGTCCTTCGTGATGGACGTATCGGACAATCCGGACAACCTGCTGTTCATCCGGACGCTGTTGAATCTCGCCGACGGCTTCGGCATGAAGACCGTCGCGGAATGCGTGCAGAGTTCCGAAGACGCTGCGTTGCTGAAGAAGGAAGGCGTCGGATTCCTGCAGGGCTACTACTACGGCCGGCCGCAGCTTGGCCGCCCCAATGGCCCCGTGCAGGAACCGCAAGCGCATAACGAGAACCGCAGCACCGATACCAAGACGCCGGCGAAGGGCACGACACCCGATACGGTGGCCGTCGGCGGCTGATCCTCTAGCCCGATTTCTTAGCCATGCTGTTGAGTTGCTGCTGCAGGGCGTTGAGCTTTTCCTGCAGGTCGGCGACGGTGTCGTCCTCCGACGACGATGTGTCCGGCTGCTCGGACCCGGGTGGCGCTCCTTGCTCCCCGCCCATCGGCGAGAACATCTTCATCGCCTGCTCGAAGATGGCCATGTTCTGTTTGCCCATCTCCTCCAGCGAGCTGAAGGGGAACATGCCGCCCATCGCGTCCTTCATGTAGCTCTGCATGCGTTCCTGGTTTTCCGAGAACATCTTCATCGAATGCTCCAGGTAGCTCGGCAGGATCATGCGCTGCATGTTGTCGCCGTAAAAACTGATGATCTGCCGCAGAAAGCTGATCGGCAGCAGGTTGTCGCCCTTGCCTTCTTCCTCGACGATGATCTGGGTCAGGACCGATCGGGTGATGTCTTCACCCGACTTCGCGTCGACCACGACGAATTCGACCCCATCCTTCACCATCTGGCAGAGGTGATCGAGCGTCACATAGCTGCTCGTCGCCGTGTTGTACAAACGCCGGTTCGCGTATTTCTTGATCGTGACCGTTGCGGTGTCGTCGCTGTTTTTGCCAGCCATCGGTGTCTTCCCGTGTTGCCTCGTGCGCTTCGGCGATTCGGCATAACTCTTAGAATATATCGCAGCGCATGATAGCGAAAGTTATAAGAATATCCGTTAATTTGGCATTACCAATTTTGCAGTGCGAAGAGCCGGAGCGGTGCTGGAAATGAGCGGTTTCTGCTCCTATAGTGCCGGTATGGCCGATACGCCCGACCTAGACGACCTGGCGAAACGCTATCTGGATCTGTGGCAGGAACAGTTGCGCGTCATGGCGGCCGATCCGGAAACCGTTGCGTCGGTCAGCCGATTGTTCGAGACCATGTCCGGTGCCGCGGCCGCCGGCGACAAGGCCGGCGCGCCTGGCGGGATGCCGCCGATGCCGGCCAACCCGATGGCGTGGCTGACCGGGCTTGGTATGATGCCGCCCCAGGCCGCAAGCGGGGGAGCCAATCCTTTTGACAGCGTCTTCGCCCAATTCGTCCAACACGCCGCCCAAGCCCCGGGCGGGTCCGCGCCCGCTGGCGCTGCATCTGATAGCGGCGGCGACGAGCTACACGAGCTCGAACGCCGCCTTGCCCTTCTTGAGAAACGGATTGATGCAATGGAGTCCGGCGCTAAGCGAGGCGGCAAGGCCGCTGCAAAGAAGTCTCGAAAGCGTAAATCCTGACGCACTCGCCGCGGCGGTAGACGCCGCCGCCCGGCAACGCCTTGGCGCTTTCCTGGATGGGATCGAGTGTTATCGCCACCATCCGCATCGGCGGCGCGTGGAAACACCACCGGTTGTCTGGACGTCGGGCACCACGCGGCTCCACGACTATGGAACGGGCAACGGCGGCGTGCCGGTCCTGCTCGTGCCGTCGTTGGTGAACCGGGCCTATATCCTCGATCTTTATGAAGACCGCAGCTTCGCGCGTTGGTTGGCGGACCAAGGACTATGGCCGTTCCTGCTGGATTGGGACGCCCCCGGCGATGCCGAGCGGCAATTCGGCCTCACCGAATACGTCCGCCGTTTGGAAACCGCGCTGACGGCGGTCGCCGACCTTTCCGGCGGGCGGCCCGCGGTGCTGGGGTATTGCATGGGCGGCTTGTTGGCGCTCGCCTTGGCGTGGCGCGATCCCGATGCGATGGCCGGGTTGGTGTTGCTGGCCACGCCCTGGGACTTTCATGCCGACCGGGCGGCGCAGGCCGCCGGTGTCGCAGGTATCGCGGTGGCGGCGGAAGGCATCATGGCGTCGCTCGGAGAACTGCCGGTCGACATCCTGCAAATGCTGTTCGCCGGTCTCGATCCGGTTTTGGCGGAACGGAAGTTCAGCGCTTTTGCCGCGCTCGACCCGGAGTCCGATCGTGCGCGGGATTTCGTCGTGCTCGAGGACTGGGTCAATGACGGTGTACCGCTGGCTGCCCCGGTCGCGCGCGAATGTCTTGGCGGCTGGTATGGCGCGAATGCCCCAGCCGCGGGCAGATGGCGTATCGACGGTGCCGTGGTCGATCCCGCCGCGGTAACCTGTCCGGCGCTGGCGGTGATCCCCGCGGAAGACCGCATCGTCCCCGCGGCGTCCGCATTGGCGCTCAGTGACGCCTTGCCGGATGCCCGGACGGTGCGGGTCGATGCCGGTCATATCGGCATGATGGTAAGCCACGGAATCGAGGATCAGCTTTGGCCCGAAATTTCCGATTGGCTGGCACAATTGTCATAAAGAAAGACTACGTTGCCGAGCGGCGGCAATGCGCGCAGAATGGCTAGAAAGCGGGTTGTTGACAGGACAGCGGACGCGTATAGTGCATTTATTGTGCAGTGCAGCATAAATCGAAATCGAAGGATCCGGCTGCACGGGACTTGTTGGCCACAGCGATGGCGATAGGGAGAATCAATCCATGACCAATGTTGTTATTGCGAGTGCAGTGCGGACGCCGGTCGGCGCGTTCGGCGGCGGTTTGAGTTCCGTCCCTGCATCCTATTTGGGCGCGGCCGCCATGCGTGAGGCGATGGCGCGGGCGAAAGTCGAGGGCGGAGACGTCGATGAGGCGGTGATGGGCCAGATTTTGGCCGCGGGCACCGGGCAGAATCCGGCGCGCCAGGCGGCGGTCGACGCAGGCATTCCCGTCGAGAAGACGGCCTACCAGATCAACCAGCTCTGCGGCTCCGGTTTACGGACCGTGGCGCTCGGCATGCAGGCGATCCAGTTGGGCGATGCGAAGATCGTTGTCGCGGGCGGCCAGGAAAGCATGAGCCAAGCGCCCCACTGCGCTCATCTGCGAGACGGGCAGAAGATGGGCGACCTGAAATTCGTCGACACCATGATCAAGGACGGCTTGTGGGACGCCTTCAACGGCTATCACATGGGCAACACCGCCGAGAACGTCGCCGAGAAATGGCAGATCACCCGTGAGGAGCAGGACGAGTTCGCCGCCAACAGCCAGGCCAAGGCAGGTGCGGCGATGGAAGCCGGCACCTTCAAGGACGAGATCGTCCCGGTTACGATCAAGACCCGCAAGGGCGAGATCGTTGTCGATACCGATGAGCATCCGAAACCGGGCACGACGGCGGAGAAGCTGTCCGGCCTGCGTCCCGCCTTCGCGAAGGACGGTACGGTAACGGCTGGAAACGCATCGGGCATCAACGACGGCGCGGCCGCGACGGTGTTGATGACGGCGGAAGAGGCCGAGCGCCGGGGCGTCACCCCGATGGCGCGGATCGTTTCCTGGGCGACCGTCGGTGTCGATCCCGCCATCATGGGGTCCGGGCCGATCCCAGCGAGCCGGGCGGCATTGGAAAAGGCCGGCTGGACGACCGACGACCTGGACTTGGTCGAGGCCAACGAGGCTTTCGCGGCGCAGGCCTGCGCGGTGAACAAGGACCTCGGATGGGACACGTCGATGGTCAACGTCAATGGCGGCGCCATCGCGCTCGGTCATCCGATCGGTGCGTCCGGCACGCGGGTCCTTACGACGCTGCTGCATGAGATGGCGCGGCGCGACGCCAAGAAGGGCTTGGCGACCTTGTGCATCGGTGGCGGCATGGGCATCGCCATGTGCTTGGAGCGCGACTAAACGGCTCGGCGGCGATTGGTTGGGCGGGCGGATATCCATCGCCCGTCCGGCACGCCGCCGCTGTTTGCCGTCTCTTGCGTTGGACGCTTTTGACTCAGGTCAGGGCGGTTATGGTGGACAGTGTTAAAGACGGTGCGGCGACAACACGCGCATAAACGCGGGCTGTACCGGTAACATCGACTTGAAGCGGACTAGGGAGTATCTGCAATGGCACGAGTGGCATTGGTCACCGGCGGTACACGCGGCATCGGCGAGGCGATCTCCATCGCGTTGAAGGACGCGGGCTGCACCGTCGCGGCAAATTATGCGGGCAACGACGAGGCCGCTAAGGAATTCAACGAACGGACCGGGATCGCGGTCTACAAGTTCGACGTCGGCGATTTCGACGCCTGTTCGGCCGCGGCGGAAAAGATCGCGGCGGAGGTCGGCCCGATCGACATCTTGGTCAACAACGCGGGGATAACGCGCGACGCCACCTTTCACCGGATGACGCCGGAAAAATGGGGGCAGGTGATCACGACGAATCTCGACAGCGTCTTCAACGTGACCCGCAATGTCTACGAGGGTATGCGCGAGCGGGGCTTCGGGCGGATCATCAACATCTCGTCGATCAACGCGCAGAAAGGCCAGTTCGGCCAGACCAACTATTCCGCGGCCAAGGCGGGCATGATCGGTTTCACCAAGGCGCTGGCGCAGGAATGTGCGGCGAAGGGCATTACCGTGAACTGTGTCGCGCCCGGCTATATCGGGACCGAAATGGTGCGCGCCGTCCCCGCCGACGTTCTGAACGAGAAGATCATCCCGCAGATCCCGGTAGGTCGGTTGGGCGAGCCGGAAGAGGTGGCGCGCTGCGTCGTCTTCCTGGCATCGGACGATGCCGGGTTCGTGACGGGATCGACCCTGACCGCGAACGGCGGCCAGTACTTCACCTAGTCCGGTACTGGCGCCGGATCAGGGGCCGTTGCGTGGCTTGCGCCCGGCCGGCGGATACCGCGGGTCGAAATAGCCGGGACTCGACGGGTGCCCTGCTGCGACGAGGGAGGCGAGAAATGCCTCGTCCTCGGCGGTGAAAGCGTAATCCAACGCGTTTACGTAGCTCTTCCATTGCGCCAGCGTGCGCGGCCCGGCGATCACGCCGGTGATCACCGCATTGTTCAGGACCCACTGAACCGCAAAGGCGATCGCGTCGCCGCCGCGTTTTTCCGCATGCTTCTGGATCTTTTGCGCCGCGACCAGCGATTCCTTGCGGAATTCGGTTTGCATCATGCGCGTATCCTTGCGCCCTGCCCGGCTGTCCTTCGCCGGTGCCTTGCCGGGCGCGTATTTGCCGGTCAGCACCCCACGGGCGAGCGGCGAGAACGGCACGACGCCGATCCCGTAATAGTCGCAGGCGGGCAGAATATCGTTCTCCGGCATCCGGTTCATCGCGTTGTAATAGGGCTGACAGATCACCGGCCGGGGCGTACCGGTCGCATCGCAAAGGCGCACCAGTTCCGAAATCTGCCAGGCGCGATGGTTCGAAAATCCCCAGTAGCGTGCCTTTCCCGCTGCGATGATATCGCCCATCGCCACGACGCTCTCCTCCAGCGGCGTCTTCCAATCCACATGATGCATGTAATAGATGTCGACATGATCGGTCTTGAGCCGTTGCAGGCTTTCATCGATCGCCTGCATCGTCCATTTGCGGGAGAGCCCTTTATGCCGGGCCGGGGTGCCGTGGCTCGACCCGACCTTGGTCGCGACAATCCAGTTTGCGCGGTCGTCCTGCAGCAACGTGCCGACCATGGTTTCCGACCGGCCGCCGGCATAGCCGTCCGCGGTGTCGATGAAGTTCACGCCCTGGTCCCGCGCCGCATCGGTGATCTTGCGCGCGCTGCGCAGATCGGTCCGGTCGCCGAAGGTCATGGTGCCGAGGCACAACTCCGAGACCTTGAGGCCCGAGTTTCCAAGCAGGCGGTATTTCATGTCACATTCCGTCGTGATGGCCGTTTCGATGGCGGGGCGTATCCCGGCACGGTACCCGATTGCCGGCGTATCGCAAAGATTCACGCACGGCGTTGTGGTCGGGCGGCGCGGCGTGTAAAGGATGACGCGTCGGAAGAGGAAATGATCAATGTCGAGAGAGTATCCGGATCGGCCTTTCGTCGGCGTCGGCGTGGTGGTGTGGCGCGGCGACGAGCTGTTGCTGATCCAGCGCGGCAAGCCGCCCCGTTACGGAAGTTGGAGCCTGCCCGGCGGCCGGCAGAAAGTCGGCGAGACCGTCCGCGAAGCGGCGCTGCGAGAGATCAAGGAAGAGACCAATCTGGATGTCGACATCACGCATCTTATCGACGTGGTCGACTCGCTGACCCATGACGACGACGGCAAGGTGCGGTTTCATTACACGCTAGTCGATTTCACCGCCGAGTGGCGGGACGGTACGGCGGTTGCCGGTAGCGACGCCGCGGGCGTCCGGTGGGTCCGCACAGACGATCTCGACCGCTACGAATTGTGGGCGGAAACGATCCGTATCATCGAGATGTCGGCGGCGCAGCGTTGACCGGGCAGGGCCGCGATACGCTGGTCGGCGGCACCGCGATCCTGATGTGGGGCGCGCTGGCGCTGTTGACCACATGGTCCGGGTCGGTGCCGCCCTTCCAACTCGTCGCCTTGTGTTTCGCGCTGGCGGCCTTGCTGGGCGTGACGAAATGGATCGTCAGCGGCGAGGACCCGCGCCGGTTCCTGCCGCGCCTGCCGGCGGTGTGGCTGGTCGGGGTCGGCGGGTTGTTCGGCTATCACTTCTTTTACTTCATGGCGTTGCGCAATGCCCCGGCGGTCGAGGCCAGCTTGATCGCCTATCTCTGGCCGGTGCTGATAGTGCTGTTTTCGGCCCTGCTGCCGGGCAACCGGTTGCGCTGGTGGCATCTCGCCGGCGCGTTTGTCGGATTGGCGGGGTGCGTGTTGCTGGTGACCGGTGGTGGCGCCGTGTCCTTCCGCAGCGAGTTCGCCATCGGTTATGCCGCTGCGATGGCCTGCGCACTGACGTGGTCCGGGTATTCGGTGCTGAGCCGGCGGTTCCAGGAGACTCCGACCGGTACCGTCGCGTGGTTTTGCGGGGTCTCGGCAATCTTGGGCGCGGTCTGTCATGTCGCGTTCGAGCAAACCGTCTGGCCGCAGTCGGCCGGAGAGTGGTTCGCCGTGCTGGGTCTGGGATTGGGGCCGGTCGGTGCCGCTTTCTTTGCCTGGGATCGTGGGGTAAAACACGGCGATATCCGCATCCTCGGCGTTGCATCCTACGGCGCGCCGTTGATCTCGACGCTGTTGCTGATCGCGTTCGGTCAGGCGGAAGCGACCTGGGTTGTGGCCGTTGCGTGTCTTGCGATTGTCGGGGGCGCCGTGCTCGCCGCCAGAGATTTGCTGTTTCCCTCGTCCAAAGGAAAACCGTCGTGAGCCAACCGCTTGTGATATTCGATTTCGACGGAGTCCTGGTCGATAGCGAAGTGTTATCGAACCAGGTGCTGTCCTTCGTGTTGACCGAACTCGGCTATCCGGTAACGCCGGAAGAAAGCCACGAGCGGTTCACCGGCATGAAGATGCGGCGCGTGCGGGAAACGGTCGAGCAGGATTGGGGACGGCCGCTGCCGGACCGGTTCGAGGATATGCTGCACGAGCAAGCACACGAACGGATGGTTCCGCAAATCCAGGCGGTTGTCGGTGCGCCGGCACTGCTCGACGGGTTCACCCATCCGCGTTGTATCGCATCCAACAGCAACCATACCTGGATTCGTTTGGCGTTGGACGCGACGGCGATGCGCCATCATTTCGAGGACCGCGCCTTGTTCAGCGCCGCCGACGTCGCGGAAGGGAAACCGGCGCCCGACCTCTTCCTGCACGCGGCCAGCACCATGGATTACGATCCGGCACGGTGCGTCGTGGTCGAGGACAGTATCCTTGGCGTCACCGGTGCCGTGGCCGCCGGGATGACGGTGTTCGGCTTTGCCGGGGCGAGCCATATTCAGCCGGGACACGAAGACGTGCTGCGCGATATCGGCGCGGTCGCCACGTTCGACGATCTGTCATTGCTTCCGGAAATGCTGGCGGCGCTGTAGGCCGGCTACGAGTCCGGCGCCCAGCCGTCGGGGGCCATTTCGAACGCGGCGAAGTCGAAGGCGGGCGCCACGGTGCAGCCGACCAGCGTCCAGCCGCCCTGACTGCGGGCGCTTTGCCAGGCATTGGCAGGGACAAGGATTTGCGGGCGTTGCCCCTCCAATACCGCGGGACCGAGCGTGTGGCTTTCCGCGCGGCTGCCGTCAGGTTCGGCGATATCCAGCGTCAACGGGGCGCCCGCGTACCAATGCCACAACTCGTCGGCATCGGTGACCCGGTGCCACGCGGACTCTTCCCCGGCTTGCAGCAGATAATAGATTGCGGTGCAGGCACCCCGCGCGCCATCGGCGGCGGCATGGCGGTAGGTTTCCGCATACCAGCCGCCTTCGGGATGGCGCGCCAGGTTGAGTTGGTCGATCAGTTGCTCGGCCGTAACCTCGGTCATGAAGCGATCCGTTCCGGCAGGCTATTCCTTGTGTTCGGTCGCCTTCATCGACGGACGTTCCTTGAACCCTTCGTACCAGGCCGTCAGCGCCGGCCGGCCCTCGGTCCAATCGCCGACGAATCCCCGGAACGTGATATAGCCGAGCGCGCAGCCGACCGTGATCCGGCCGATGTCGACTGGTCCGTTGAGGCCCGCCGCTTCGGTTTCGAGGGCGTCCAGCGTCTGGTTGATTTTCTCTTTCTGGCGTCCGACGTGCCAGTCGGACCAGTGCTCCTTGTCGCGCCGGTTCTCGATGGAGATCGACACGCCGGCATCCATGATCCCGTCGCCCATGGCCGCCTTGCGCAAAACGCTCCAGCGCTCGCCGCCATTCGGGAATAGGGCGTCGCCGCTGCCGAGATCGTCGAGATATTCGCAAATGACCCGGGAATCGAACAGCACCATGCCGTCGTCGGTGACCAACGCCGGAATCTTCCGGATCGGGTTGTCTTTCGACAGGTCGTTGTCGTCCCAAGGACTATTGGCGGCGGTTTCGATCTGATCCACCAGCCCCTTTTCGTGGGCGACAACCATGACTTTTCGGACATACGGCGAGGTCGGACTGTAGTGCAGCTTCACGGCGCTTTTTCCCCTTGCATTAACGTTGATTTCATCCAGAGTTTCCTATTGTTGACCCTGTTGCAAGCGCGAAACGGGTAATGCGTGTCCAAGGGCGCGCCGCCCCCGGCGAGCTGGGAAACACGTCATGTGGTCCGATGTCGTTGACCTGAATGATTTCTACAGATCGCGTCTCGGTCACGTGGCGCGGCGGCTGATTCGCGAACGCATCCGCGAGATGTGGCCATCCGTTCGCGGTATGACCGTGCTTGGATTGGGCTATGCGACGCCGTATCTCGGGGCGTTCTCGGACGAGGCGGAGCGGGTCATCGCCGTCAATCCGGCCCAGCAGGGGGTGATTCGCTGGCCGGACGGCAAGGCCGGCCTCGTGTGCCTGTCGGACGAGACGGATCTTCCGCTGCCGGATTTGTCGGTCGACCGCCTCTTGCTCGTGCATGCGGTGGAAAACAGCGAGAACCTGCGCCCGCTGATGCGCGAGGCTTGGCGCGTCTTGTCGGACAGCGGGCGGCTGCTGGTCGTCGTACCGAACCGCCGCGGCATCTGGGCCCGGTTCGAGCAACGCTCGCCCTTCGGGCATGGCCATCCCTTCAGCGAAGGACAGATCAAGCGGCTTTTGCGCGATTGCCTCTTCACGGCGCACGCGGCGGAACACGCGCTGTTTGTGCCGCCGTCGCAACGGCGCGTCATCCTGCAGTCGGCGCAAGCGCTGGAAAAGGCCGGCGGCCGATGGTTCCAGGCAGTGTCCGGCGTGTTGATCATCGAGGCGTCGAAGCAGCTTTATGCCGCCACGCCGGTACAGGCGGCCGCCGCCAAACGGCGGAGGCTGGTCGCAATCCCGGGCCGGGGGGCCACGATGCGCAGCGACCGGCGGTCCCGCGACTAATACTCTTTTGCTTCGGTGGCTTCCGCTTCCAGTATTTCGGCGTCTTCGGCGTCGATGACCTTGCGCGCGATGTCGTAGCTGAAGCCCTGCCGTGCGAGGGCCGCGAGATCACGGTCGCGATAGTCCTGCCGGTCCCGATGACGCCACGGTCCGATGCGGCGGCGGCGCGCATAGTTGCAGGCGCCGCTGAGGTCGGCATTCGCGACCAGATCGGTCAGCGACTCCAAGGCGTCGTCGATCGCGTCCGACGTCACGCCCTTGGCCGCGAGTTTCATGCGGATCATCCGCCCGGACGATCCCCGCCGGTGCAGCGATTCCGCGCGCATCCGGGCATAGGCTTGATCGTCGAGCAAGCCTGCCTGCTGATAGCGGGTGATTAGGGCATCGACATGCGGCATCTGTTCTTCCGGGTCGGTGCCGTGCGCTTCGGCCGACCGCCGGATCCGCCGGATCAGCACACGGCGCAGGTTCTCGCTCGACGTCGCGTAGCGCTCCAGGTAGTGCAGCGCGATACGGCCCAGCGAATCGGGCGTGATCTTGCGCGGCGTGCGCCGTGCGCGGGGTTTGTCGTCTTTATCGGGCATGGTTGCGGCCACAGTATCGGGCGTTGGCCGTCGATGGGGAAGGCCGAACTTACACCCGAACGCCGCCGGGTTGGTTCGATGTCTTCGCGCTGTCGGTCTTGGACCACTGCAGGATGATCGTCGCCGCAACCGTCAACGCTAGCCCCGGATACGTCGCGAGCGGCGGCAGGTCCTGTCCGAGGATCAATCCGATCAACAGCACCAGCGCCGGGTTGAGATAGGTGTAGGACATGACCTTGGTCGGGCCGATCACCGTCGTATTCCACTGCGATATGAAGAAGGTGATCACCGTGGTGAAGACGGCGAGATAGGCGATCCCGGCGAAGACGGATATCGAGACGTCGCCCCACGCCACGTCGAGCAGCCTCGGGCCGGACAGCAGCAGCAACCATCCGGTCCCGGTCACGAGCGTCCAGAAGGTCATCTGCGCCATCGGTTCGCCGCGATGGAGCAGCTTGACCATCGGCCCATAGAATCCGAAAGCGACGGTGCCGGCCAGGAAGATCGCGTCACCCCAGCCTAGGTCCAACGCCAGGAGCGCCGTAAGATCGCCGCGGAAGATCACCCAGACCGATCCGACCACGCCGACGGGCAACGCGATCCGGGCCGGTCCGGTCAACCGTTCCCGGAGCAACAAGGCCGACACAATCGCGGTGAGGGCCGGCGCAAGCGTGAAGATCGTCGCCGTGTTCAAGGCCGAGGTGTAGCGCAGCGCGACGAACATGCCCCAGAAAAACGCCACGAGGAAGGCGCTGATTGCCGCGTATCGCCCAACGTCGCGAAGGCCGGGAACCTTCAGCCCGTATCGCCAGGCGACCAAAGGCGCGAACAATATTGTGGCCAGCAGAAACCGCAAGAAGGTCATCACCAGGCTGTCGAGCCCGCCGGCGATGGCGGCCACCACCGGAAAAGACGTCGCGATCAGGAGGGTCGCCAGCAACATCAGCAGATGCGCCTTGTGCAGGTTTGCTCTTTCGGATGTCGATCTGTCTTCCATGCCTCGACCCTTTCCTCGGCGGTTCGCCCTTACGCTGCCGCGTCGTTTTCCCGCGGGTATCGTCCGGTGAACGCAATGTCTCGCAACGGCAACCGTTCGCTGGGTGTTTCCCGGTCCCGCAAGTCCTGCGGAAGTGTCGAGGGGTCGACACGCCGGCCGATCGCGATGGCGATCTCGACCCGGAGCCGGTCCGGGATGCTCAGCGCGTGCGCCGCCGCATCATAGTCGAGACCCGCCATTGCGTGCGCTTGGTAGCCGAGCGCGGTTGCCTGTAACGCAATCTGTGCCCAGGCTGCGCCGGCGTCGAAGCTGTGCGTGCGTGACGGCCGGTCGGGGCGGCTACCTTCGCCGGGCATGACGGTATCCGATAGCAGGACGATCAGCGCCGACGCGTTTTGCGCCCATGCCGCGTTCTCCGGATCCAGAAACTTAAGAAAGATTTGCCAGTTCTCGTCGCCCTGCCGTGCATATACGAAACGCCAGGGCTGGATATTGAAGGCGGAGGGCGCCCATCGGCCGGCTTCCAGGATGCTGTAAAGATCGCGTTCCGGGATCGGTGCGGCGTCGAAGGCGCGCGGCGACCAACGGTCGAGGAAGAGCGGTTCGATCGGATGATCGGCGCGGCGGTTCGTTTGCATGGTTCTTCTCCATATACTTTGACCAACAGGTCTGTCCGAAGTAGGATAATTCGATATTAGATATTTTGATGTCAAATCATTTGATGTCGAACTATATAGGAGGCATCTTCCATGAGTCAAGAGGCTGGTGCGATGGGCCGGGATTCTGCGCCCGATGAGGCGCATCTCGACGCCATTCTGGACCAATGGCGGCGGGAACGTCCTGATATCGACGCCGCGCCGATGGCGGTGTGCGGGGCGGTGTGGCGCGCCGGCGATCGACTGCGTCAGGGGGTGCTGGCCAACCTGGCGGATTACGATCTGGATTTTGCCGGATTCGACGTCATCATGACGTTGCGGCGGCAGGGGCGTGACGCGGCGTTATCGCCGTCCGCCCTGGCGAAGGACATGATGCTGTCGACATCGGCGATGACGAACCGCCTCGACCGGCTGGAAAAACGCGGCCTGATCACGCGCATGACCGATCCGAGCGATCGCCGGGGTCTTAGGATCATCCTGTCTGTTGAGGGATTCGCGCTGGCGGACAAGATCGTCGGAACCCATGTCGCCACAGAGGAACGCATGCTCGCCGCGCTGACGGCGGCCGAGCGCAAGCAACTTCGCGCGCTGTTGGCGCGGGTCGGGTAAGCCCACTCGTGCCAGTGGAGCCTGGATTGCCAATGTCATCGTCGCCGCAAGTCGATCAGGGCATATTAGAGGTCCGATTCCAACGCTCGCATTCCGTGCTGATGTATTTGGGATCGGTGGCCTTCGTCGCGCTCGGCTATTGGTTGCGGGTCGTCGAAGCGGGCGATCCGGCGTCTAACCAGACCGCCTATCTGAAAGAGACTTATGCTTGGGCGTTTCCGTGGCTTCCATGGGTTTGTATGATCTTCTTCGGGTTTTGCGCGCTCAAGTACGGTCGGGCGGTCTTCGACCGGCGTCCGCAGCTTGTCATCGGCCCGGACGGCATTATGTGGCGTAAATGGAGTGCCACGGCAATTCCCTGGTCCGAGGTAACCGCCATCGACCTCAAGCGGATCATCCTCAGTGATTTCGTCTGTATCCTGGTACGGGACCGGAAGCGCGTTCCCGGGTCTGGTTTGGAGAGGGTCGTCGCGCCACTCAACCGGTTGTTACAGAACGGGGATATCTCCATTCCGGTTGTGGGCCTCGATACATCCAAGGATGCCATCATGGAGGCCATCGACCGGAACTTTAAGGGACCGGATTAATACGCCGTGTCAAATATTCTTAGTCCGTAAACCATTGTAAACACGAGAAACTCCAAAATTATCTGCAAATTCCTAACGAAAATTAACCAACTGTGATGGCCGTCACTGTTGGCGTGCGTTCGTTGCGGCATTCTTAGATCATTGAGAAACGCAAGGCTTGCATCCGAACGTCTTCTCAAAACAGTTGAACCGTTTGTCGTACGCCCACCCTGCCCCTCCCAATTGGCATCGACTGATGGTTCAGGCGGCGGTACCTGAAGGTGCCGCCGCTTTGTTTTTTGGAGCTCGGAGATTCGCGAAGCGCTTGTCCCGGCGCCGGGCGCGGTTTAAAGCTTGCGCGCCTGAAAACGCCGCTCGCGAGACAAACAATGTCGGACTGTCCCCAACCGCGCCGCTTCGGTGCGGTCAACTGGCTTGGTCTTTGGACGCTCTATGTCAAGGAAGTGCGCCGCTTCCTGAAGGTCTACACCCAGACCCTTTTGGCCCCGGTGGTGACGACCCATGTCTTCCTGGTCGTCTTCGCGGTGGCGCTCGGACGGGCGGTGCAGGTGGTCAACGGCGTGCCCTTCATACAGTTCCTCGCCCCCGGTCTGATCGTCATGGCGATGGCGCAGAACGCCTTCGCCAACACCTCGTCCTCGATCATGGTCGGAAAGGTGCAGGGCAATATCGTCGATATGCTCATGCCGCCCCTGGCGCCGGGCGAATTGACCTTCGGACTCATCGCCGGCGGTGTGACCCGCGGCCTCGCCGTCGGGTTGGCGACCGGCCTCGTCATGAGCGTGATCGTCGGCGGTACGCTCGCGCATCCGTTCATCGCCTTGTTCTACGGCGTATCGGCTGCGCTCTTGATGTCCCTGCTTGGGACGCTGACCGGCCTATGGGCGGAAAAGTTCGACCAGACCTCGGGCGTCACGAATTTCGTCATCACGCCCTTGGCCTTCCTGTCCGGCACCTTCTATTCGATCGACCGGCTGCCGCCGATCTTCCAGGCCTTCGCCCATGCCAACCCCTTCTTCTACATGATCGACGGGTTCCGCTACGGCTTCATCGGTGTTTCGGACGCCCCGCTGTGGATCGGCGCGCTGGTCCTGACCGTCACGAACTTGATACTGTGGGCGATATGCTGGCGCTTGATCGCGACCGGCTACAAGTTGAAGGCGTAGTTCCGCCCGAACCCTAATTTCCATTACGTTGACAGGCCGGTGGCATCGCTCGATACTCCGCGGCTTTCAACGGTCGAGCTAACAGAATTGGAGGATGCCGTCATGACAGCGGTGATGCCGACATATGCCCGGGCCGACCTTGCCTTCGAACGGGGCGAGGGGCCGTATCTTTTCTCGACCGATGGGCGACGATTCCTCGATTTCTGCGGCGGCATCGCGGTGGACGTGCTCGGCCACGCCCATCCGCATCTCGTAGAATGCCTGCAGGAGCAGGCCGGTAAGTTGTGGCACGTCTCGAACCTGTACCGCATTCCAGGACAGGAAAAGCTGGCCGACCGGTTGGCCGCGTCTTCTTTCGCTGATCTCGTGTTCTTCTGCAACTCCGGCGCGGAGGCGGTCGAGGGCGGCCTCAAGCTGTGCCGCAAGTATCACAGCGCGAACGGCAACCCTGAACGCTGGCGCATCATCGCCTGTTCCGACTCGTTCCATGGCCGGACGCTGGCCACGATTTCCGCTGCCAACAATGAAAAGCACACCGAAGGTTTCGGTCCCCGCACCGAAGGATTCGACACGGTGCCATTCGGCAATTTGAATGTCCTGCGCGCCGCGATCACGGGCGAAACCGCCGGAATCTTGGTCGAGCCGATCCAGGGCGAAGGCGGCATCCACCCGGCGGATATGGATTACCTGCGCGGGCTGCGCCAGGTCGCCGACGAGTTCGGTCTGTTGCTGTTCTTCGACGAGGTGCAGTGCGGCATCGGGCGGACCGGCAAGATGTGGGCGCATGAATGGGCCGGCATCGCGCCGGACGTGATGGCGGTCGCCAAAGGTCTCGGCGGCGGCTTCCCGGTCGGTGCCTTCCTCGCCACCAGCGAGGCCGCGAAGGGTATGACGGCGGGGACGCACGGTTCCACCTTCGGCGGCAACCCGTTGGCCATGGCGGTCGGCAACGCCGTCCTGGACGTGCTGCTGGAAGACGGATTCCTGGCCCATGTCGAGCGGGTCGGCGGCTACCTCGCGGACAAGCTGGCCGGCCTGGTGTCGCGCCACGGCGGCGTGTTCACCGAGGCGCGCGGATCCGGGTTGATGCAAGGCGTGGTGTGTGGCCCGGATTTTGGCGCGATCTCGAACAAGCTGACCGACGAAGGCCTGCTGACCGTCGGCGCGGCCGGGAACGTCATCCGCCTCTTGCCGCCGCTCATCATCGAGGAAAGCCACGTGGACGAGGCTATCGCGATCATGGACCGGGTCGCCGCCGGATGGGATGACGCCGGATGAGCGAACCGAAACATTTTCTCGACCTGGACCGGTTCGGGAAGGACGACCTCCGGTCGATCCTCGATCTCGGCGCGGCGCATAAGAAGGGCGACCCGCCGGTGGGCCGACCGCTGGACGGCAAGATCCTGGCCATGATCTTCGAGAAGCCGTCGACGCGGACCCGGGTCAGCTTCGATGTCGCCATGCGGCAGCTCGGTGGGCAGACGCTGTTCCTCGGCGAATCCGACAGTCAGCTCGGGCGCGGCGAGACTATCGCGGATACAGCGCGCGTCCTGTCGCGGTATGTGGACGCGATCATGATCCGGACCGATGCGCATGACAAACTGCACGAGTTGGCCGAATACGCCACGGTGCCGGTCATCAACGGGCTCACGGACCGTACGCATCCGTGCCAGATCATGGCCGACGTGATGACCTTCGAAGAGCATCGCGGCCCGATCAACGGGAAGTCCGTGGCCTGGATCGGCGACGGCAACAACGTTGCGGCCAGTTGGATCCATGCCGCCGGCCAGTTCGATTTCTCGCTGAACATCGCCTGCCCGGAACCGCTCAACCCGTCGCCGGAGGTGATGGCCTGGGCGCGTGAGAACGGCGCGGCGGTCACCGTGACCGATTCCGCCGCTGAAGCGGCCGCCGGTGCGGATTGCGTCGTCACCGATGTTTGGGTTTCGATGGGCGATGATCAGGCCGAGTCCCGTCACAACATGTTGCGGCCGTATCAGGTCGATGCCCGGCTTATGGCACAGGCGGAGTCCGATGCCGTGTTCATGCATTGCCTGCCGGCGCATCGCGGTGAAGAGGTTACCGCCGACGTGATCGACGGACCGCAATCCGTGGTGTGGGACGAGGCGGAAAACCGGCTGCACGCGCAGAAGGGCATCCTCGCGTGGTGCCTGTCGTAATGCCGGCCGGGGCCGGCGATAGCGACAACATCGTCCAGCCCTTCGTCCTGGACACGTCGCGCTTTCATGGCCGGCTGGTGCGCCTGGGCAGCGCGGTCGACGACATCATCAGCCGCCACGACTACTCCGATCCGGTCGCGGCCGTCTTGGCGGAGAGCGTTGCCTTGACCAGCGCGTTGGCGGCGGCGCTCAAGTTCGACGGTGTTTTCAATCTGCAGCTTTCCGGCGACGGACCGGTCAAGTTCCTGGTCAGCGACGTGACCAATGCCGGCAATTTGCGCGGATATGTCGGCCTGCGCGGCGACATTCCGGACGACGACGCGGCGCGCCGTGCGCCGATCCCGCACTTGTTCGGGAATGGCCATATTTCCTTTACCGTCGATCAAGGCGTGCATACGGAGCGCTACCAAGGGATCGTCGATCTTAATGGCGCGACATTGCAGGACTGCGTTCATCACTATTTCCAGCAGTCGGACCAGTTCTCGGCAGCGGTGAAGCTGCACGGCGGGCGCGACGTGTCGGGCCGCTGGCGCGCCGGCGCGATGATGTTACAGCGGTCGCCGGAAACGGAAGACCCGAACCAGCAGGAGCCGACCGAGGAAGCCTGGCGCAGCTCCTTGATCATGCTGAGCAGTTGCACCGACGCCGAGTTGATCGATCCGGATATCTCCGCGCATAACCTTTTGTTCCGCTTGTTCAACGAGGATGGGGTCCGTGTCTTCGACACCCGCGCGCTTCGCTTCGCCTGCCGGTGCAGCGAGGGTAAGGTCGAGCGGGTCTTGCGGTCGCTGTCCGACGCCGAATTGGTGGATCTCATCGTCGATGACCGTGTCACGGTCACCTGTGAGTTCTGCAACGAGGAGCGCGCCTATGACCGCGCGCAATTGGCGCAGCTACGGGCGTCTTGAAGCCGCGTGGCCGGGCGGGCATAGTGGCCGCCGCTGAGTCGCAATAAGAGGGCCCGTGATCGCATGACCATGCTTAAATCGTTGGTTTTCAGTGTATTGGCGGCAGTCCTGCTCGCCGGATGCGAAACGCCCGTCGAGGAACGGCAGTTCCCGCAGATCGGGTTTTCCCATCAAACGCCGATCGCGCTGAATGTCGCGTCGGTCACGGTCGAGAAACCCGCGCCGTCCGTGGTGGAAGGCAGCGTCGAGCATGAATTGCCGGTCACCTTGGTGACGGTCGCCGAGCGCTGGGCGCAGCAACGGATCAAGCCGGTGGGTCAACAAGGGACGGCGGTCGTCAAGATCGAGGAAGCGCAGATGATCGAGGAACGCCTGAAGAAGAAGGGCGGCATCAAAGGCGCTTTCACCACCGATCAGACGGAACGTTACCGCGCGACACTTCGAATGTCGGTATCGATCGTCGATCAAACGGGTCAGGCCGAGGCGCGGGCCAGCGGCAATCGGACCCGCACGGTCGCCGAGGATGCGAGCTTGGCGGATCGGGAGAAGGTCTGGTTCCAGATGGTGGAGAGCCTCAGCCGGAACGTGGACAAGGTCCTCGAAGAACAAATCCGCACTCATATGACGGCCTACCTTCGATAACCCGTCACGGCGGGCGTCGATGGTCAGTTGCGCCAGAAGGCAGGCGCCAGCATCACCAGAATCGTGAACAGCTCCAGCCGGCCCAGCAGCATGCCGAGGCTGAGGAGCCATTTTGCGCTGTCCGGCAACGACGCGAAGGTGCCGGCGGGGCCGATCACGTCGCCGAGGCCAGGGCCCACGTTAGATATCGCCGTCGCCGCGCCCGACATGGCGGTCAAGAAATCCAACCCGATCATACCGAGACCGATGGCGATGACCGCGAAACACAGCGCGTAGAGGAAGAAGAAGCTCATCACCGAGTCGCCAACGGAATACGGGATCGGTTTGCCGTTGTAGTAGGAGATGAAAACGCCATGCGGCTCGAGCAGGCGGCGAATCTGGGTCACCGCGGTGGCGTAAAGGACCTGAAAGCGGAAGACCTTGATCCCGCAAGTGGTCGATCCCGCGCAGCCGCCGATGAACATCAGGAAGAACATCATCGTCAGGCCGAAGGTGCCCCACAGGCCGAAATCGGTTGTCGCATAGCCGGTGCCGGTGATGATCGATACCACGTTGAAGGACGCCAGACGGAAGGCTTCCCGCAGGCCAAAGCCGTTATTCATATAAAGATGCAACGCCATCGCCACGACCGCGAGAAGCACGATCGTCAGGAACCAATGCACCTGGCTGTCGCGCCATAGGCTGCCCGGATTGCCGCGTAGCGCGCGCAGATAAAGCACGAACGGCAGACTGCCGAGCAACATGAAGACCACGGAAATCGAATCGATCGTGGCGCTCGCGAAATGCCCGATCGATTGGTCGCTGGTCGAGAAACCGCCGGTCGCGATGGTCGTCATCGAGTGGGCCACCGCATCGAAGCCGCGCATGCCGGCCAGCCAATAGGACACCGCGCACAGCATCGTCATGCCGAGATAGATGAAACCGATATAGGTGATGAGCTGCGCGGCGCGCGGCAGCACCTTGTCCGAACTGTCGGAAGATTCCATGCGGAATAGCTGCATGCCGCCGACCTGCAGCATCGGCAGGATCGCAATCGCCATGGCGATGATGCCGATTCCGCCGAGCCACTGCAGCAATGCGCGCCAGAGCAGAATGCCCGGCGGGGCGAAATCGAGCCCGGTCAGAACCGTCGATCCGGTCGTCGTGATACCGGACATGGCCTCGAAGAACGCGTCGGTATACGACAGTTCCAGTTCCGAGAACGTAAAAGGCAGTGCGCCGAAGGCGGGGATGATCGTCCAACTCAGCGCGGTCAGGATGAACGCCTGGCGCTGGTTGAGGTTGCGGGCCCGGGACCGTGCCGTCAGCATCAGCATGACGCCGATAAGCAGCGTGAAGGCGGCGGCCAGGGCGAAGACTTCCCAGTCCGGATTCTTCACGGCGGCGTCGGCCACGGCTGGCAGGCACATTGCCAGCGCGAGGGTCGACATCAAGATGCCGGTGATGAAAAGGATGGGTCGGAAATCGATCAAGGTGCCGCGGCGTCCGAAAGAGCTGCGCGAACTTCGCTAATATCGCCCAAGAATCGGCTAATGCGCCGATTTTGTCCAGCTTTTGCCGACGAGGCGGCAGCCGGCGCGATTGACGACGGTTAGTGTCCGATCGAATTTCCGGGATTGCCGATGATCGACAGGAATTCGCGGCGGGTCTTCGCGTCGTCCCGGAACTGGCCCAGCATTCGGCTGGTGACCAGGGAAACGCCCGGTTTCTTGACGCCGCGGGTCGTCATGCACTGATGGACGGCTTCCACGACGACCGCCACGCCCTTGGGCTGCAATACTTCGTCCAGGGTGTTGGCGATCTGGGCAGTCAATTTTTCTTGGATCTGTAGGCGGCGGGCGAAGGTCTCGATAACGCGGGCCAGTTTGCTGATACCGACGACCCGTTCGCTGGGCAGGTAGCCGACATGGGCCTTGCCGACAATCGGCACGATGTGATGCTCGCAATGGGAATGGAAATCGATGTCCCGCAGGACAACCATCTCGTCGTAACCTTCTGTTTCGCTGAAGGTTTTCTGCAGCATCTCCATTGGGTCTTCATTATACCCGGCAAAGAATTCGTCATAGGCCCGCACCACCCGTTCCGGGGTGCCGAGCAATCCGTCGCGGTTCGGGTCGTCGCCGGCCCACCGTATCAGTGTCCGAACCGCCTCTTCCGCCTCGCCTTGGGTCGGACGGTCCGGTGCACCGGATGCTTCGAGGTCCACGGCCTCGGGTTTTTTTGCTTTCTTAAGCTCCGTCACCACTAACTCCTTCCTGCGCCACGTCCCCTTGGACGCACGGCCGTCATCAATGTGTCTTGATCGGCTTCGATTGATCTATTTAGTTCAATTGTACCGGCTGGTGAGGGCTATCCAGGGAAAAAGCCGGTATATCGACATCGAAGAATTCGCCGCTCGCCGCTTCCATCTGATAAGTCCCCACCATGATTCCCGATGGTGTTTGCAGCGGGGTACCGCTCGTATACTCGAAATCGTCGCCGGGGTTCAGGACCGGCTGCTCCCCGACCACGCCGGGGCCGCGAACTTCCTGCACCCGGCCAAGCGCATCGGTAATCCGCCAATACCGGTTGCGCAATTGCACTGTTTCGCCGCCGTCGTTTTCAATCCGCACATGGTACGCCCAAACAAAGTGGTTTTCGTCAGGTGAGGATTGGTCTTCCAAGTAGAATGGCTTAACCGTGACTTTGATCTGACGCGTTTCTTGTTCGTACATTCTTTACTCCGGCGTGCCCCTTCACCGAGCCCGATTGCCCCATATTGGCCGGAAGCGCCTCGTTGTCAAAGACCAATTGGAAGGAGTTCGCCGTCTCTAGGATATCATACGTTCGGGTCGCGCAGGCGGATCAGAAATTTCAACTCGCCCTCCAAGACAAGCTCGTCCTTCTGATTGTGGACCGTCGACCGGAGAGTCGCGACGCCGGTGCTCCGTTGCGGTTTCAACTCGGACACCTCAAGCAGCGAATAAAGCGTATCGCCGACATAGACCGGCTTCAGGAAGCGCGACGATTGCTCGAGGAAACCCACTAGAGCGCTGCCGATATAGAAGGGAAAGGTGCCGGCGCCGGGCGCGGTCTGGATCAAGGTCTGGAATCCATGCGCCAGCATGCCCGGATGGCCGTGCGCGCGGCAGTATTCCACGTCGTAGTGGCTCGGATGATTATCGCCCGACGCGAGTTGGAAGGCCGCGAAGAGCGCGTCGGTCATCGTCCGCGAGGGGATGGGGAATTGTTGTCCGATCTGCAGGTCTTCGAAGAAATGGCTGTTTTCGTCGGCGCGGAGGGCCGGATTATTCGTTTTGTCGCTCATGATAAGGGCTTTCGCGTTAGGTCGGCAGGCTGACTGCGCCGTCTCGGACCAGACCGGTGATCCGGTCATCGTCGAATCCGAATTCTGACAGGATATCGCGGCCGTGTTCGCCGATCGATGGGGCGACGGGTTGGGTTTCGACGTCCGTGTCCGGATCGGTCCCCGGGATGGCGGGGATCGGGATCTGCCCCATGCCGGGTTGGTCGACGACCGGGGCGGCATGGGTCGCCACTGCCTGCGGGTCCGCCAGCCAATCGCCGAAATCCGCGATCGGACTGCACAACACCTCGTGTTCGGTGAGCCTCGCGACCCATTCGTCGGTGGTCTTGCCCAGCAAGGCTTCGCCGATGATCCCCTTGAGGAGGTCGATATGTTCCGCGCGGGTGTCGAAATTCGCGAAGCGCGGATCGTCGGTCAGATCCGCCTGGCCGATCGCATGGCACAGTTTTTCGAAATGATGTTCCTTCACCAGGGTGACGGCTAGCCAGCCGTCCTTGGTCCGATAGCTGCCGGCGGGCGCGTTGAGCAACCGAGGCGCCCCGTCTTCGGCATGGTATTCCACGACCTTGGGCGCGACGAAGGCGGCGGTGGACTGCATCAGGCTGACGTCGAGGTGGAGGCCTTCGGATTCATGTTGCCGGGCGAACAGCGCCGCGGCCACGGCCTGGAAACCGTAGATGCCCGTCGACGTATCGGCGATCAGCACGCCGGCCCTATGCGGCACCCCGTCCATGCCTTCGTTGACAGACATGAAGCCGGAATTGGCCTGGATGACCGTATCGGTGGCTGGCCGGCCCGATTCCGGCCCATCCTGGCCGAAACCGCTGACCGACAGATAGATGATCCGAGGATTGATCTTCTTTATCTCCGGATAGGCGATGCCCAACCGTGCGGCCACGCCGGGGCGAAAACTCTCCAGGAAGACGTCGGCGGTTTCCGCCATCTGATGGACCAGGGCGCGGCCCGATTCCGTCTTCAGATTTATGGCGATGCTGCGCTTGCCGCGATTGGCGACGACGCCGAGCGGCGTGTTGCCGCCGAACGATCTGCCGATGCTTCGAATCCAGTCGCCTTCCGGCGGCTCGACCTTGATGACCGATGCGCCATACAGCGATAGCATCCCGCCGACATACGGTCCGGCAAAGCCTTGCGATACATCGAGGACGCGGATTCCCTTATAGGGGTATTTGTAGCTCACGACTCATCCTTGACAGAGTGGCGCACGAGGCGCAGGCGGATTATTCAGCCGCCGCTACCGCTTGGCAAGGTTGCTGCCAATGCAATGTCTGCTCGATCAGGGCGACGCCGCGCCGCTGCCGGTCGGCGTCGGGCATGATGTCGTCATTCGGCCAGAAGCCGGTTTCCAGCGCGTCCGCATAAGCCTGCGGCAGGTCCGCTGCCCGGATCGCCGCCGCCGCGCCCGCGTGATCGTAGGATAGGGAGCGTAACTCGACAGTGATTCCGGACGCTTCCGGCATCAGGACGCTGTACCAGACGCGCGGCGTGCCGTCGTTGGCGGGTAGGCCGATAACGCCGGCGTTGTGCCAAAGCCGAGGGCCGACCGTCTCGCTGAAGGGCAGCCCGGAATGTCCCCCGATCACCATGTCGGCATCCGCGGTATCCAGCTCAGCCGTTTTTTCCGAAACGGGTGTCGCCGGAAAGACGAATCGGTTGATTTGGTCCACGCCGCCATGGATGGCGGCGATCGTTACGCCGTTGAGCGACAGGTCGATGCGGCGCGGCAGGTCGCGCATCCAGCGCTTGGTCTCCTGGTCGATCGCTTCGGCCGCGTAGCGGTACCAATGTGCGGCCATCACGTCGCATTCGCTGCCGCTGGTGAACCCGCAGCCGCAATCCCCGGCATCGGCGCCGAGCGATTCCTCCACATTGCCCATGACCACGGCGATGCCCGCGTCGCGGATTTGGTCGGCCACGGCTTGCGGGTCGGCAGCATAGGCCGCCAGATCCCCGGTACACAGCATATGGCTCGCCGGGATACCCAGCGTTTCAGCCGTCGCGAGCAACGCGTCCAGCGCCTGATGGTTGCCGTAGGGCCCGCCGAAAATCAGCAGCGGCGCATCGAAGGACCCGAGATGGTGTGGTTGCGGCATGATGTCGGCTGTGTTGCGGCCAAAGCCTGCGGCGCTAAGCGGCGCTGCGGCTGCAGGCACCGCCGCCGAGCACGCAGAAGCGCGCGCAGTGCGGATGATTCAATTTCACGGCCGTGGCCGCCTCGTTCAGTGTATGACCCATGTCGAAGGCTTCGTCGTAGGGCAGCAGGGTGCAGGGGGTGACGACGGGCCGGTCGGCGCCCTTGCGCTTCACCACCATGCGCGATGTGGCGCACATCATCGCATCGGGCGACACGCCGAGGATATCCCAGCACTGCTCGGTGATTTCCGGTACGTCGAGCGCCTGATCCATTTCCGGCAGCAGCATGGTCGCGACCGGATCGTTCGCGTCCACGGCGATGCCTTCCTTCGCGAACATCTTCGCGAAACCCGAGCGCATGACCGGGTCCGGCTCGTTCCAGCAGGTGCGGCTCGCCACGTGGATGTTGAACCCGTTGTCGGACAACCAGCGCAGCCCGTCGATCGCGACTTGCCAAGAGAATTTGCCGCGTACCATCTCATGCAGTTCCGCCGTGTGATGGTCCAGTGATACGCGCAGCAGCAATTGGTCGCCATAGCGCGTTTTCAAGTCGAGCAGCGCGTCGGCGCATTTCATCATCGGCCGCATGGCATTGGTCAGGACGAGCGTCTGCAGGCCGCGCGATAGCGTTTCCTCCAATATGGCGATGAAGTCGGGATTCATGAACGGCTCGCCGCCGGTGAACCCGATTTCAGTCGTGCCCAGGTCGTCCTCGGCGATTTCATCGAGATAAGCGGTCACCTCCGCGAGGCTTATATAGACGAGTCGATCGTTCGTCGGGCTCGACTCGATATAGCAGCTCTCGCAGGTGAGGTTGCACAGCGTGCCGGTGTTGAACCAAAGCGTGTTCAGTGCGGTGAGGCCGACGGTGGCGCGGCGTTCGCCGGTCGCCGTGTGGTCGGGATGTTGAAACTTTACGGGATCCAACGGCGCGCCGGGTCCCCGATTCTGAACGGTCATAGTGTGGCCTTTCGCGGCGAACCGCCCAGACCGGACGGCTACGGCGTCAAATGTAAAGTCCGATCCGCTCATGACAACCGTAAATCGCCCGATCCGAAGGCACGGTCGATAGAAATTTCGTGATCGATGTTAGACGGGTCGATCCGGCCGAAAGGGTTGAATTTCAGGCTTTTCGCTCCATAATGGTTCGTATAAAACCCGTTCAGTCAGTTTTCTATAGAACCAATAAATCTGGAACCGTCATGATACGGCGTTACGCGGCGGCCCCGATCGGCACGCTGTCCATCGACCGCACGGCCGACGAGCCGCTCTACCGGCAGGTCTATTTCGCGATTCGCGAGGCGATCCTCGACGGACGTTTGCGGCCGAACACACGTCTACCGTCGACGCGCACCCTGGCGTCGGACCTGTCGGTCTCGCGCAATACGGTCGTTATCGCCTTCGACCAATTGCTGGCCGAAGGGTATGTGCAGGGACGGGTTGGCGCCGGCACCTATGTATCGGCGACGTTGCCGGAAGAACTGTTGTCGGCGCGGCCCGGCCGGGACGAGTCGGCCGCGGAACGCGAAGCGTCGAAGCCCAGCCTGTCGCGGCGTGGGCGGTATCTGGCCGGCATCCGCACCTCCGTCGGCGCGCGGGCGGTGGCCTTCTCGCCGGGCTATCCGGAACTCGGGCGGTTTCCCTTCGACGATTGGGCCCGGTTGCTGGCCCGGCACTGGCGCTATCCGAAACGCGAGTTTCTCGTCGGGGGCGACGTCGCGGGATACGAGCCGCTGCGCGCGGCGATCGCTGACTATCTCGGCGCGGCGCGGGCGGTGTCCTGCGATGCGGATCAGGTGCTGGTCGTGTCCGGCTCGCAGCAGGCGCTCGACCTTGCGGCCCGCGTCCTAATCGATCCGGCGGACGAGGTCTGGGTCGAGGATCCGGGCTATCTCGGAATCCGTGGTGCGTTGCTGGGCGCCGGGGCGGCGCTCGTCCCGGTGCCGCTCGACGCGGAAGGGATCAGCGTCGATCATGGCCGCCGCCGTGCGCCCAAGGCCCGGCTGGTCTGCGTGACCCCGTCGCACCACTATCCGCTCGGCGTGACCATGAGCCTGAAGCGCCGGCTCGAACTGCTGGATTGGGCGCATGCGGCCGACGCCTTCGTGATCGAGGACGATTTCGACAGCGAATACCGTTATGCGGGGCGGCCGCTCGCGGCGTTGCAAGGCCTCGATTCCGACGGCCGGGTGATCTATCTCGGCACCTTCAGCAAGGTGATGTTTCCGGGCTTGCGGCTCGGCTATCTGGTGGTGCCGCGCGATCTGGTCGATGCCTTCCGCGGGGTCCGGCAGCTGATCGATACGCATCCCTCGACCGCCGCGCAGGGCGCGCTGGCGGATTTCATCGGCGAAGGCTATCTCGCCGCGCATATCCGCCGCATGCGGGCGCTTTATGCCGAGCGGCAGGCCGACTTAATCTCGGTGATACGCGAACGGCTGGGCGACCGGCTGTCGGTCGAGGCACAGGATTCCGGCATGCATCTGATCGGGTATCTCGACGATGGGATTGACGACGCGGCCTTGACGCAGGCGGCCCGCGATCGCGGCGTCGAAGCGCCGTCGCTGTCCCGCCATTATCTCGAGGACACGCCGCGCCATGGCCTGATGCTGGGCTATGCCGGGGTGCCGCTACCGGAAATGAAACGCGGCGCCGCCACGCTTGCCCGCGTCATGGATGAGGCCGGGTAACGGGCCCGATTTAATGGACTCGTGGGATCGTTGCAATTGGCCCTGTTTCAGGGGCCAATTTATCCCTTAGATCAAGCTGCCGGACTGTCCGGTCCGGCGTTATGCGTGGTCATGGAGGAAAGCATGTCAGAGCAGAGTCTGCAGAAGCCCAGTGTGTGTCCGATGGATTGTCCGGATACCTGCAGCCTTACCGTCACGGTCGAGGAGGATAAGGTCGTCAAGGTCCGCGGCTCGCGGGTCAACCCGATCACCGAGGGCGTGCTGTGCAACAAGGTCAGCCGCTACTATCCCGAATTCGTGCACGGCGAGACCCGCCTGACCACCCCGATGAAACGCGTCGGCGCCAAGGGCGAAGGGCGGTTCGAGGAGATTTCATGGGACGAGGCGATCGATCTGGTGCATACGGGTCTGTCGCGCGTGATCGACGCCCATGGCCCGCAGGCCGTGTTGCCGTTGAATTATTCGGGTCCGCACGGATTGATCTCCTGCGATTCCATGTCGCTGCGTTTCTTCCACAAGATGGGGGCCAGCCTGCTGAGCCGGCGGCCGCTCTGCGGCGGGATCAAGAGCGAGGCCTATGCCGCGACCTACGGTCTGGTTCCCGGCATGCCGCCGGAGCAGATCGAACTGGCCGAGACGATCATCGTCTGGGGCAATAACGTGACCGTCTCGAACCTGCATCTCCAACGCCGTCTCAACGCGGCCCGCAAGAAGGGCGCGAAGGTCGTCATCATCGACCCGAAGCGGATCAAGACGGCGGAGCAGGCCGACATGTTCCTGCCGGTCCGGCCGGGCACCGACGTGGTGCTGGCCTGGGCGCTGGCAAACGAGCTGGAGCGGACCGGCGGCTTCGATCACGCCTTCATCGAGAAGCATGTACACGGGTTCGACGAATTCATGGCGCTGGCGCGGGAGTATCCGGTGGAACGGGCGGCCGAGATTTGCGGCCTGCCGGCGGAGGATATCCGCACCGTCGCCGAGTGGTACCGCGAGGCCAGCCCGGCGGCGATCAACTACGGCAATGGGCTGGAGCGGAACCGCAATGGCGGCTCGGCGATCCGGGCGATCTGCGCCTTGCCCGCCCTGGCCGGCAAGTTCGGCGTACCGGGCGGTGGGTTGCAGGCGGCGTCGGGGAACGCTTTCCCGAAGACCATGGCGCGCTTGCAGCGGCCGGACCTGATCCCCGAGGGCACGCGGACGCTGAACATCATCGATGTCAGCAAGCATATCCTTGACGACTCGCTCGACCCGCCGGTCAAGGCCGTGTTCATCTACAACCACAACCCGGTGATTGTGCACCCGGACCAGAACCGCATGAAACGCGCGTTGCTGACCGAGGACCTGTTCGCCGTGGGCGCCGAGGTCGCGATGACCGACAGTATGAAATACTGCGACGTGGTGCTGCCGGCCTCGACCCATTTCGAGCATGACGACCTGTACGCCGCCTACGGGCAGCAATACCTGCAACGGGCCGAGGCGGTGATTCCGCCCTACGGCCAGTCCTTGCCGAACACCGAGATCTTCCGACGGATGGCGGCCCGCTTCGGGTATGACGAGCCGATTTTCAAGGCGAGCGACAAGGAGTTGATGAGCGAGGCGATCGACGAGGGCGATATCCGGCTCAAGGGGCACCAACCGACGGAGATACCGACCGACACGGCGATCCGGATGGAATTCGACGGCGAGGAACCGGTGATGTTCAAGAACGTCTTCCCGGCGACGCCGAGCGGCAAGGTCGAGTTGCTGTCGGAAGACCTGGAGCGGCAATACGGCGCGGCCTTGCCCCGCTATGCGGCGTTGAAGACGGATTATCCGCTGACGCTGATCACGCCGTCCTCGGACAAGCGCATCACGTCGACCTTCGGCGGGGTGAAGGCTTGCGACGAGACGCCGAAACTCGACATGCATCCGGACGATGCCGCGGCGCGCGGCCTCGAGGACGGCACAATGGTCAAGGTCTGGAACGATCTCGGCGAGGTGCATCTGCCGCTGCGCGTCACCGATGCGATCCGGCCCGGCGTGTTGTGTTCGGTCAAGGGCGCCTGGTTCAAGACGACGGATAACGAACAAACCGTCTCCGCGCTCGCACCCCTCGACAAGGCGGATATCGCCGAAGGCGCCTGCTACAACGATTGCTTCGTGGAGGTGGCCGCCTACGCGGGATGACCGAACCGGATCAGGTCGCGGTTATCCACGCGACCTGGTCCACGATCTCTTCCGCAAGCGCGCCGGGCGCGCGATCGTCGGTATCGACGATGAAATCGAACGGTGCGGATCGTTCGAGCGACCGGGCCAGTTCCAGGCTGCGCGACTCGTACCAACTGCGCCGGTCGTCGGTCTCGCGCTGCCGGACGCGGTCGATCAACGTTTCCGGCCGGGCGCGCAACAGGCAGAGAACCGGCGCGGCGCCCGGAACGGCGTCCATGAAGTCCCGCAGGGTTTCTTGCGTCTCGATAACACGGGCAAGGATGAGATTGCGCGATCCCGCAGCGATGCAGTTCGCCCAGACGTCCTTGAGGTTCCGGACCGCCAGCCGATGGCCGAACAAGTCCTCCGCCGGCCGCGGGAACGTTTCCGTCAACCGGTCCACGTCGATGAAGGTATGGGCGATATCGCGCCGGATGAGCAGCGCGCTCGCCGCATCCGCGATGGTGCTCTTACCGACGGCGACCGGTCCACTGACCACCAACATGGGAACTGCCGGACTATCCATACGCCGAGGATAGCGTTTCGGGCAGGACCTTTCGAGAATTAGCGGTGCGACGCCCGGCGGATCACGTCGCGATCATCAGCACGACCCATACGGAGACGATGGCGCGGGCCCAATCCGCCCATTTCCGGTCGCCTTCGTACCGGGCGGCGCTGCGCCATACCGCGACCAGGACCAGCAGGTTATACGGCAGCGGCAGGAAATAGACCGAAATCTGCAGCCACGGACTGGCGTCTTTCACGTAGAGAATAAGGTAGGCGACACTCGTCAGCACATTGACCGCTAGCCCATACCAAACCGCATAATGCCAGAAGGCATCGTGCAGGCTGACCTCGCCGGCCCAGAGTCGGCGCGGCAGAGTGGAGAGGGGCTGGTCGCTCATCGGCCTTTCCGGGTTGCGCCGTGATGCTGCAATACGGTCGTCCAATAGGTTATTGAATCGCCGCCCCCGTCGTTTAGCCTGGGAGCCGTCCAACAATCAACCGGGAGAGTGTGAAATGGCGGAAACGGTGGTCTTCGAACCGGGCGGGTACCGGTATCTCCGGCACGCCTTTCAGTATTCCGGCGGTGTCCTGGCGGAGCCGGGCTTCGTCGTCGAGCGCGCGCGTTTTCGCCGGCCGGTTCCGCTCGCGGAAGGGTTCCAGGCGGTGGAGGCGCATCTGACCGCGATGGGCCGGCCCTTTACGTCTTTCTGCGCCTGTGAATTGCGGTCGCCCGCACCTTTCACCGACGAGGGATTCATCGCCTTCAACCGGGTGTATGTCGGCACCTTGGAGCGATGGGGCATCTTCAAGGACGAGGAGAACCCGGTGGCCCGATCCAATGTCTGCCCGGAAATCGACCCGCCGGCGGAGCCGAGCTTCCATGCCTTCAGCTACACGGTGCCCGAGGCGCCCAGCGACACGGCGGCGGCCGCGACCAGTTTCGTGATTTCCGGGGCCGGCGAGGCGGAGCGGAAGCCCGAGGACACATCGCCCGCCGCGACGCGGGTGAAGGCGCAATCGGTGCTGTCGTCGATGGAGGAACGCCTCGGCGCGTTGGGGCTCGGCTGGGGCGACGTGAACGCGACCCAGGCCTATACCGTGCACGAGATGCATTCCTTCCTTGCGGACGATATCGTTGCGCGCGGCGCGGTGCCGGGCGGGCTGACTTGGCATTTCGCGCGGCCGCCGATCGTCGGCCTCGATTTCGAGATGGACGTGCGCAGCGTGCCGGTCGAACGCTTACTATAGTCAATTGTAGTCAGGCGGTTTCCAGGAACGGTCCCATCTGTACGGCCACCTGATCCGGCGCTTCCAGCAGCACCGAGTGTTTCAGGCGCGGGAAGATATGCAGCCGGCTGTCGGGCACGCGGTCCGCGATAAGTTGGGCCATGCGCGGCGTCGAGCCGACGTCGTTCTCGCCGGTCATCACCAGGGTCGGCGTTTTGATTTCCGGCAGCCGGTCGGCGAGATCGGTGTCCGCCAGCACGCGATAGGCGGCGGCATAGCAATCCGGGTCGTTGTTCAGGCTGCGCCGCCGGCGTTCTTCCAAGACATCCGGTCGGCTGGCGACGAATTCCTCGGTGAACCAGCGGTCGACCGCTTCGGTTAGATGCGTGCCGGCCCCTTTCTCCGCCAATGTTGCCGCCCGCTGCTGCACGGCCGTCTTTTCGGCATCGGTGCGCCCGGCGACGGTGCTGATCAATGTCAGGGATCGAAGCCGGTCGGGGTGCGTGAGTGCGAAGGCTTGCGCGATCAGCCCGCCGAGCGAGAAGCCGGCCAGGTGGGTCCGGTCGATATCCTGGCCATCGAGCAGGTCGCGAAGGTCGCCCACGAAATCATCTATATGGTAGGGACCCGGCAATTTCGGCGACGCGCCATGGCCGCGCAGGTCGTAGCGCAGGAACAGGTACCCGCCGCCGAGCGCCGCGATCACGCCGTCCCAGCTTTCCAGATAGGATCCGACGCCATGGATCAGCGTGATCGGCGGGCCGTCCCCGTCGATCCGGTAATTCGGGGCGGCTTCGCCGTTCAAACCGGTATGTCGCCTTCGATGATGACCCGATGCATACGGCGGCGCTTGCCGGGATAGTCGTTGATCGCGAAATGCTGGGTGCAGCGGTTGTCCCAGAAGGCCAGCGTGCCCGGTTCCCATTTGACCCGGCAGGTGAATTCCGGGCGTATCGCATGATCGCACAGATACTGCAGCAGCGGCGCGCTTTCCTCCGCCGTCATATTCTCGAACCGCTCCGTATGCGACCGATTGACGTACAGCGCCTTGCGCCCGGTTTCCGGATGCGTACGCACGACCGGATGCAGCGACTCGAGCACTTCCGATTCGGTTTTGTACTGATCCTTCATGCCGGCCAGTTTTTCCATCTTTTTGGCACGTCCACCGCGATACAGTTGGGCCGAATTGTTGTGCGCCTTGAGCCCGTCGAGCATTTCCTTCATGCCGTCGGAGAGCGATTCGTACGCTAAGTACATATTTGCGTACAGGGTATCGCCGCCGGCGTCCGGAACTTCAAGGGCGTACAGCATGGATCCCATGACCGGCTTTTCCTGATAGGTGGTATCGGAATGCCAAACGCCGCCGAAGTTTTCCGTATCGACCTCGGTTTTGATCAATTCCACGACTTCCGGCGTTCCCTCGATGCCATTGAGGAAGGGGTAGATCTCGGGCGTGCCGAACCGCCGCGCGAAATCGGCTTGTTGCTGCGGCGTGATCTTTTGGTCGCGGAAGACGATCGTCAGATGGTCGAGATGCGCCTGATGGATTTCGTCGAATTGCTGGTTGGTCAGCTCCGACGCCAGGTCCACGCCGTGAATCTCCGCGCCCATCGCGCCGGCGATCGGCGTCACATCGATCGATTGATATCCCATATTTCCTCCTTCACGCTGTCCTGCTTGCTTTTTTCCTATTGCGTTATGCGGCTGGGGCCGCGCGGCGGCGCAGGGCCATCCAGGCGACGCCGAGCAAAGCGACGCACATGGCGGGGATGGCGCCGGCATTGACCGCGCTCCACCCAAATTCGCCTTGCAGCGCGCCGGAACTGAATGCCGCCGCCGCGGTTGTCGAGAAGACGATGAAATCGTTGATTCCCTGCACCTTTGCGCGCTCTTCCACGGTATAGGCCTCGGTCAGCAGCGTGCTGCCGCCGACGAACATGAAGTTCCAGCCCAATCCCATCAGCACGAGGCCGCCCCAAAAGTTCAAGAATTCGATCCCCGATAGGTTCGTCGTCAGGCTGGCGCTGACCAGCACGCCGCCGATGGCGATGATCCGCAGCACGCCGACCCGCGCGATAAGCGACCCGGTAAAGAAACTCGGCAGATACATCGCCAGCACGTGCCATTGGATGACCGTCGCCGTGTCGTGGAATTCGAAGCCGCAGGCCTGCATCGCCAACGGCGTCGCCGTCATGATCATGATCATCGCCGCATAGCTGAGCGCGCTCGCCGCCACGGCGACGATGAAGACGGGTTGCCGCGCGATCGTCAGCAAAGGCCGGCCGCTGCTGCGCCGCTGTTCCGCGGTCAGGGTCGGGATGCGGACACCCTGCAGGATGATCAGCACCGCCAGCCCGAGCAACACGATGGTAGCGTAACAGCCGGCGTATAGCAGCGGCTCGAACCAGTCGACCGACAGTTTCGCGAGTTCGCCGCCCATCACCGCGGCGACGACGCCGCCCGCCAATACCAGCGAGATCGCCTTGCTCTTGAAGTCCTCGGGCGCGGAATCGGCTGCCGCGAAACGGTAGTAATGCACGAAGGACATTGCGGACCCGACGCACACGCAGGCTGCGATGAAGACGTAGAAGTTGGCGATCCAGATCGACCAGAATCCCAGCACCCCGCCGGTCATGAAAATGATAGCGCCCAGCGAAAGCCCCGCGCGCCGGCCGAACCGCCGCATCAACTGTGCGGCGGGGATGGTCGTCACCATCGTGGCGGTCCATTGGAACGCCAAGGGCAATGTCGCAAAGGATTTGTCGTCGACCAGCGAGTAGCCGACCAACGCGGCGACCGCGGCCAGCATCGAGGTGCCCGAACTACTGATAGCCTGGCAGATCGCCAGCAACAGCACGTTGCGCCGGACCGGGTCCGAAAGAATCGTCATGGATTTTGCTAGCGCCAAGGCACCCGTCCGAATTAACGCGGCGATTTATAGGAATGGCCGAGCTGTCTGCGCCGTTCCCAGCCGGCCGTTTCGTTGAATAACGTCTAAACCGGCAATCTAGTCGATCCGTGTTCTTTTAGAAAATGAATTGATTGCATGATTTCGATGCGTATTCTGCATATATGGATCAGCGCCTCTTGGAGAGTTTTCTAGCTGTCGCCGATGCGGGCGGTGTGTCGGCCGCGGCGGTGCGGATGAACATGACGCAGCCGACCGTTTCGCGCCGGATTGCGGCGTTGGAGAAAATCCTCGGCGTTACCCTGTTCGACCGCATCGGCAAACAGATCCGGTTGTCCGGCGACGGGCGGATGCTGGTCGGTCCCGCGGCGGCGGCGCTTGAGGCGATCAACGCGCTGGCGCATACGGCGCAAGAGGTGTCGCATGGTTCGGTCGGGCTTCTCACCATCGGTGCGACCTCGCAGGTGATCGAGAACAACCTTGCCGGTTTCCTGTCGGCATTCATGGCATCGGAACCGGGCGTCGAATTGCGGATTCAGCAGGCGGGCGGTCAGGAAACTGTCGATGCCGTCTCGCGTGGGGACGTGCACGTCGGTCTGGTATCCGAACCCGCGCAAGACGCGGGCTTGGGGGTTCGGCCGCTGGGATTCTTCGATCTGTTGGTGGTTCGCGCCGATCAAGTTGCGGGCGTCCCGGTCATATTGGCCGACCTGGCCGAAACGCCGCTGCTGTTGCCGGATCGCCGGTTCCAGGTGCGGGCCCTATTCGATGCCGCCTGCCGGTTGGAGAACCTGACCCCGAATATCGTCTTGGAAAGCGATGCGCCGCACAGTCTCGTCGCGCTGGCGCGTGCCGGGATCGGCGCGGCGATCCTCTCCGGCATCGTCCGTCCGGCGGTGCCGACCGCGCCGTTGCACGCCAAGACGGGTCCACTGCGTTTGAAGTTTGCGGCGATCTGGGATTCGCGCCGTGTCCTGCCGCGCCCGGCGGCCAACTTCATCGACGCGTTCGAGGCGTATTTCCGAAAGAGCGAGGGACGCTAACCGCTGTTACGCGGCAGGCGGCCACGGCCGGCCGAACGGCTTGACCAGCGCCCGCTCGACCAGTTCAAGATTGTCCTGGCCGTAGAACATGTCGCCGTCGACGAAATAGGTGGGCGACCCAAAGACCGAGCGTTCGATCGCTTCCTCGGTGTTCTTCCGGTAGATCGCCTGCACCGCGTCCGACATTGCGGCGTCGAGTAACGGGGCCGGGTCCACGCCGGCGGCCTCGCCGATCCGGGCCAGGCTGTCCCGGTCGTCCAGGTCCGCGTCGTCGCGCCAATGCGCCTGCAGCATCTCGTGGGCCAGTCGGTCGATGTTCAGGCCTTGCTGCAGCCCGCCGATCAGCATGCCGTTGGACAATGCGATCTCGTGATCGTGGTATGTCGGCCGGTGTTCCAGAATGTCCGCCCCGCGTGCTTCCGCCCACCGCCGGATGACATGGCCGGAAAAGAACGTCCGCCGTCCTTCCGTGAGGGAGTTGGTCGACCCGGGGCCGGTCACGGCGACCACGGCGCGCAAATCCATCGGCCGGTGATCGATTCGGCGACCCGCCTTGGCGGCGATCTCCATGAACCGGGCGGAGCCGACATAGGCGTAGCCGGAGTGGGAAGAGTAGAAATATTCGATATCGGCCATCGCCAGTCCTCATGTTTTGCGGAGGGGACGCATCATGCGTCGGATGTGTCTATCCCGTCATGCGCCGCGCAAAAGCGCAAGACATGATGGGCGCAGGTCGCCGGATGCAGCAGCTGCACCATGTGAAAATTGGTCGGCAGGTGGATCATCTCGAACCGTTTCAGGCCGTTGCGCAGCAGTTCTTCCTGGGCGTCGCTGGTGATCTGTCCCGACGTGGGGTACAGGCCCAGCACGGGTGCCTCGATCTGCGGCAGGAAGTCGGACGCGTTCGCCGCGTTGACGAGCTTGGACATGGCGACCTGTACATCGGGGTCGCCTTTGGCGAACTCGTCGACATACCAGTCGAACAGATCGGGCTCCGCATCGGCGGGAATGCGGGTGCCGCGCGTCGTCGCGGCGACCCAGTCGCGGATACCCATCGCTTCCATTGCGTCCGTCCGCGATCCGTGACCCATCGCATAGCGTTCCTTCATCGACTCTTCGATGAAGACCGGGGTCGCGACCAGCGTCAGCGTCCGGACCCGCGCAGGATGCCGGGCGGCCAAGGCCATGCCGAGTATCCCGCCCATGGATTCGCCGCAATAGTGGACGTCCTCGGCGCCCAGGTGGTCGAGCAACGCGATCAGATCGCCGACCAGGGCGTCGAGCGTGATGTCCCGTTCGAGATCGATCGTGCCGGTCGATTGCCCCAATCCGCGCATGTCCGGCCGTAGAACGCGATAGAACCGCGATAGATACGGGATCCAGCGGTACCAGAAAGCGCCCGACCGCCCGTTGCCGTGCTGTAGCAGCAGGTAGGGGCGGTCGGCCCACGGGTCGGTGAAGTCGTCGACCTTAAAGGCAGTCGCGATCGACCCGGGTCGTTGCAGATGCGGCATCGGCGGTGCGGTTGTCCTAATCCACCGAAACCGGCGCGACAGCGTCCTTCAGCCAACGGGCGAGCGCCGTCACCCGGGCGTCCTCACCCGGCCGACCCATCACCTGCAGTCCGACGGGCAGGCCGCCGACGCTCATCAACGGCACGGTCACGACCGGCGCGAACAGCATCGAACTGGGGTAGTTGTAGATCGCGTCGCCGGTCGGCCTCGGCGCCAGCGGTTCGCCGGGTTTGTCGCCGGGCCACAGCGGCGCCGGACCCGGGCAGGCCAGCGCGACCGTCGCGTCGGCCAGTCCGCCGACTTGCTTATGCGTGGCCTGCGCTTTCTCACGCTGCAGCAAACGGAGCTGATAATCCTCCGGCGTCATCGCTTCCGCGCCGGCGACCGTGTTCTTGATCCGTTGGCTGACACCGTCGGGTTTCTCGTCGATCAGGTTGCGCAGCGCCCAATGGTTTTCCCAGGCGGTGATTCCGTTGCAGATATCGCCGGCGCCTTCGACGGCTTTCTCCAACGCTTCGACCGAGGTGGAATTGCGCCGGCGCAACAGCTCGATGCCCTGGCTTTGCAGACCTTCCATCAGGATTTCGAAGGCCGACTTGCTGGCGTCGTCGAGAACGCCCCAGCCGTCGCTTTCCAACACGATCAGCCGCGCGGGTTTCACCGCCGGAGGCGGCGTCGATGGTCCGGCTAGGGCCATGGCACCACGGTCACCGCCGGCGCGGGCTGCGATTTCGATCGCGACCTGCCACATGTCTTCGATGGAATTGGCGTGCACGCCATGGGTGCTCATGCTGGTCGCTTGGCGTTCGCCGCGGTTGATCGCGCCCTGCGACGGTTTCAGCGCGACATTACCGCAAAAAGCGGCGGGCCGGATGATCGATCCGCCGACCTGGGTGCCGATGGCCGTGGGCACCATGCCGGCCGCGACCGCCGCGCCGGATCCGGAGGACGAACCGCCCGGCGTCCGCGTGGGGTCATAGGGGTTGGTCGTCGGTCCGGGGTGCGATCCGCCGAGTTCGGCGGTCACCGTCTTGCCGAAGACCACCGCGCCGGCCTGCCGGAGCGCCCACACGGCGGCGTTGTCGCGTTTCGGGAAGTTGCCCTCATAGGCATCGCAGCCCATCTGCGTCGGCATGTCCTTGGTTTCCAACAAGTCCTTGATCGCGACCGGCATGCCGTCGATGGCGGACAGCGTGCGGCCGTCTTTCCAGCGCGCCGTGCTGGCGTCGGCGGCCCCGCGCGCGCTGTCTTCGTTCAGGGCGGCGAACGCCTTTACCACCGGTTCGCGCGCCGCAATCGTTTCGATGCAGCGTTCCAGATAGTCGCGCGGCGTGTCGCTGCCGTCGCGGAACTTGTCGGTTACGTCATGGAATGTCAGACCTTCGAAGGTCTTGGGGTCGTAACGCTCGCCCTTGGAATCGGTCATTGGGGTGTCTCCTCCTGGCATCGCAGTCAATGGCGGGGTGCGCGGATGCCGACATGGGCGGCATCGTCTTGGCGTTGTTGTTCCACGCACCGCAATAGTATGCGCCACGCGGGCCAAGATGGCGAGCCGCGGAAGGGTGCAAAGAAAAGTCATGCCGTGGCGCAGTTTCCATGTTGCGATGCGGGCGAATCACGTATCCTCTCTCCCCACGCCATGACTGCATCTCCCGCCCTTCAGCCCGACGCCCCGAATGCCGCCGTTCAATCGGTGCTGCACGAGATGTTCGGGTTTTCCGATCTTCGGCCGGGGCAATCGGCGGCCATCGATGCGGTGCTCGACGGACGCAGCGTCCTGGCGGTGATGCCGACCGGCGCGGGCAAGTCGCTGTGCTACCAGTTGCCTGCGCTTGTCCTCGGCGGGTTGACCATTGTCGTTTCGCCGTTGGTGGCGTTGATGCGCGATCAGGTGCGCGCGCTGCAACTGAACGGCATCCCGGCGGCGACCATCAATTCCGACATCAGCCGCGCCGACAATGTGGAGACTTGGCATGCCGTGCGGCGGGGCGAAGTGAGCCTGCTGTATCTGTCGCCCGAGCGGTTGATGACCGAACGCATGCTGCGGGCGCTCGGTGAGTTGGATATCCGGCTGTTCGCGATCGACGAGGCGCATTGCATCTCGCAATGGGGACCGGCCTTCCGCCCGGAATACGAGGCGCTGGCCAGCTTGCGCGACCGTTTCCCGGGAACGCCGATTATCGGGCTTACCGCGACCGCCGATCCGACCACCCGCGCGGATATCGAGGCCAAGGTGTTCGGCGGCGATGTCGTGTCGGTGGTGACGGGCTTCGACCGGCCGAACCTGACGCTTGCGGTCACGCTGAAGGACAACTGGAAACGCCAGGTCGCCGATTTCGTCGCCGCCCGCGCCGGGGCTAGCGGCATCGTCTATTGCCTGTCGCGCCGCAAGACCGAAGAGGTCGCCGCGATGCTGCGCGATGCCGGACATAGCGCGCTGGCCTTCCATGCCGGGATGGAAAGCTACGAGAAGGAAGCGGTGCAGAACCGTTTTATGACCGAGCCGGGCGTGGTGATCGTCGCGACCATCGCCTTCGGCATGGGGATCGACAAGCCCGATATTCGGTACGTGCTGCATACCGACCTGCCCGCCAGCCCGGAGGCCTATTACCAGGAGATCGGCCGCGCGGGACGGGACGGCGCGCCGGCGGAAACCTTGATGCTGTACGGCTTGGACGATATCCGGATGCGGCGCGTCTTCATCGAGCAGGAAGAGAGCGACGACGAGCGCAAGCGCCGCGAGCATAAGCGGCTCGACGCGTTGATCGCCTATTGCGAGGCGCCCGAATGCCGCCGCCGGATGCTGCTGCGCTATTTCGGTGATCCGATCGACGCTTGCGGCAATTGCGACATCTGCCGCGATCCGGTCGAGACGCTGGACGGCACCGATGCCGCGCGTGCCGTGCTGTCGGCGGTGGACGATACCGGGCAGCGTTTCGGCGCGGCGCATATCGTCGGCGTGCTGCGCGGTATGAAGAACGAGAAGATCATCAGCTTCCGGCATGATTCGCTGCCGGCCTACGGCGTCGGGGCCGCGCGCTCGCAGCGGGAATGGCAGGGCATCATCCGCCAGATGGTGGCCGCCGGCCTGTTGGAGATCGATATCGCGGGCTATGGCGGTTTGCGGTTCGGGGATGCGGCCACGGCGCTTCTACAAGGTGACGGGGGTTTCCGCTATCGGCCGGACCGGCTCGGCAAGGACAAACCGGCGAAACGCCCGAAGGTCAGTGCTGCCGAAGCCGCCTACGACCTGGACGATGTCGGCGTGAAGCTGTTGCAGGAGTTGAAGGCGCTGCGCCTCGACCTCGCCAAGGAACGCGGCGTGCCCGCCTATGTCATCTTCTCCGACCGGACGCTGGTCGACATGGCCGACAAACGGCCGCGCACCAAGGACGAGTTCGCCGATGTCTTCGGTGTCGGGGCGGCGAAACTGCGCGATTTTGCCGGAATATTCCTGGTTGCGATCGAGGAATTCGCCGCGGCGGAATGAGGCCCGGTTATTTGCCTGCCGCCGCCAGCGCGTCCGGCAGGACCGATTCCAACAAATCCAAATCTTTATCCGTCCCCGCCGAAATCCGGATGCAACGGTTCTGCGGTTCGACGAAGGGCATGCGGACGAAGACGTCGCGCGCGACCAGTTCGTCGAGGACGCGTTTCGCATAGGCGCCGTCGTGGCCGCAGTCGACGGCGACGAAATTCGCCGCCGACGGCAGCGGGGTCAGGCCGTTCGCTTCGGCGATTGCGCTGATCCGGTCGCGCGCGGCGGCGACCTTGCCGACCACCTCGGTGACATAGGCTTGATCCGCTAGCGCGGCGAGCGCACCGGCCTGGGCGATCCGGTTGACGCCGAAATGGTTGCGGATCTTGTCGAAGCTCTTGATCACGCCGGCTTCGCCGATGGCGTAGCCGATGCGGCAGCCGGCCAGCCCGTAGGCTTTGGAGAATGTGCGGAAGCGCAGGACGTTCGGGTTCGACATGTCTAGCGGCGGGGCGGTGCCGTCCGGTGCGAATTCGATATAGGCCTCGTCGAGACACAGTACCCGGTTGTCCGGCACGCGGCCGATCATCGCCTGGAGCGTACCGGCATCGGACCACGACCCCATCGGGTTGTCCGGGTTGGCGAAGAAGATCAGCGGCGCATCTATCTCCGCGGCGAGGTCGAGCAACGCATCCGGATCTTCCGAATCGTCCTTATACGGTACGGTCGCGATCTGACCGCCCGCACCCGCGACTTGGTAGTTGAAGGTGGGGTACGCGCCCGCCGACGTGGCGACCGTTCTTCCCGGCTCGACGAAGAGCCGGGCGGTGAAGCCGAACAACCCGTCGATCCCTTCGCCGACGACGATATTCTCCGGCGCAATGCCGTGATGCTGCGCCAAGGCCTGCTTCAGATCGTGGTTTTCCGGGTCGGCGTATTGCCAAACCTCTTCCGCTGCCTTCTGCATCGCGGCGACGGCCTTGGGCGAGGGACCGAAGACACTTTCATTCGCGCCGATACGGGCGCGGAAGACAGTGCCCCGCGCGCGCTCCTGGGCTTCGGGGCCGACAAAGGGCACCGTCGACGGCAGATCGCGGACGATCGATGCGTAGGGCAGCGATGCATTGGGACCTTTGGTCATGAAGCCGTTTCAGCCTTCTTGCTTTTGCGTATTGCGCCAGTTTCGCCACGCAAAAGCGAATTTTCAAGCCCGCTTTGTGGTCTGTCCGTTGGGACTAGGCCGCGCCGACCGAGGCCTTGAACAGCGCCTCGATGTGGATCTCGGCGCAGTCGATCAACGGGTAATCGGTGTCTTGTCCGTCGAACGCGAGGAACAGGTCCGTGCCGCCGAGGACGATCGCTTCCGCACCCTGCTCGTCGCAGAGACGCAGACCCATCGTGCGGAAGTAATCTCGTTGGGTATCGGTCGCCCGGCCTGCCAGCGCCATGGCGGTGTAGGCGTCGCCGGCTTCGGTGAGGTCGTTGCCTTCCGGGGTGACGATTTCGGCGGATGATATGCCGCCGTAGAGGCGGGATCGCATGACCGTCTCATTGCCGAGTAGGCCGATACGATCGAACCCGCGCCGCCCGAATTCGGCGTTCAGGATCGGAATCGCGTTGATCATCGGCAGCGGCGCGATCGCCTCCAATTCGCCGATGCAGAAATGGCCGCCCATCGACGTCACCGCCGCGGCCTCGGCGCCCGCCGCCGCCAATCTCTCCACGAGGCCGCGGAATATGGCCGCTTGCTCCCGGGCCGCACCGGCAGCGACGTTCCGGACCAGGTCGCGGACCTGTGCGTGCACGATGGTCAGTTCCATCGGCTGGTCCGCGGCGTCATGCGCCCGAACCAGGCCGCGATAATAGAACTCGGTCGCGGCCGGGCCGATCCCACCGATCAATCCGATATGCATGGCGTGCCTCTCCGTTGACTGTTGCCGTGCGGTTCATTCATATGGGACGGCATCGTCCGGTCAACGGTTGGGCTGGTCAACGGTTGGATTGTACGGGTGCATTGATCACGCGGTGGAAAACGGCGGCGGACCATGAGCAAGGCGTTCACCAAGGAAAGCGACGGCGACGACGAAGACGACCTGCCCGAGGCAGCGGACAGCCTGCCCAAGGGGGCGAAGAACTACATCACGCCCGAGGGGCACGCCCGGCTGGAGCACGAGTTGCATCAGCTCAGCAGTGTGGAGCGGCCGAAGATCGTCGATGTGGTGTCCTGGGCCGCCGGCAACGGCGACCGGTCCGAGAACGGCGACTATATCTACGGTAAGAAGAAGCTGCGCGAGATCGACCGGCGTATGCGCTTCCTGATGAAACGGCTCGAAATCGCCGAAGTGGTCGATCCGGCGCGGCAAAGCGGGTTGGACAAGGTTTATTTCGGCGCGACCGTGACCTACGAGGATTCCAAGGGCAAGGAGCGCACCGTGCGCATTGTCGGCGTCGACGAAGCGCGCCAGGACGAGGGCGACATAAGCTGGGTCTCACCCATTGCGCGCGCCCTGCACAAGGCCGAGGAAGGTGACGTCGTGACGGTGCGGACGCCGGGAGGCGTCGAGGAGATCGAGGTTGTCGAGATCACCTACGGCACCCCATCTTCCACTGCAAAGAACAAATGAATCGGGAGTACGAGACATGAATGACACAAGCGCACCGAAGATCGACGCCGACCGGGTGTGGCGACGGCATATGGAGTATGCCGAGCTGGGCGCGACACCGAAGGGCGGGGTGAACCGCACGACGCTGACGCCGGACGACATCGAGGTGCACCGCCGGTTGACCGAGGTCGCGCTGGAACGCGGTTTCGAGGTATCGCTGGATGATTACGGCAACACCTTCTATCGGCTGGTGGGGTCTGAACCCGATCTGCCCCCGGTCGCGAGTGGATCGCACAGCGATACCCAGCCGACCGGCGGGCGGTTCGACGGCATCTTCGGCGTGCTGGCCGCCTTCGAGGCGCTGGAAGCGATGGCGGATGCGGGCGTGCAGCCGCGCCGCGGTGTCGAGGCGGTGATCTGGAACAACGAGGAAGGCGCGCGCTTCACGCCGAGTGCGATGGGTTCGGCGGTCTATGTCGGCAACGCTGAACTGGCCCCGTTGCTGGCCGGGGTCGACCGTGACGGAGAGACGATGGCGGACTCAATTGCGGCGCTGCGGGCGGCGATGCCGGATGTGGCGCATCGGACCTTCGGCGAGCCGTATCATTCCTTCGTCGAGGCGCATATCGAACAGGGCCCGATCCTCGAAGCGGAAGGCATCCCGATCGGTGTCGTCACGGGCATTCAGGGGACCCGCAAATTCTCGGTGGACGTGATCGGCGAGGAGGCGCATGCGGGCACCATGCCGCGGTCCGGGCGGCGCGATGCACTGGTCGACGCGGTCGCGATCGTCCAGAGCCTGCACGAAATCTTCCACGACGAGGCCGACGAGGTCCGTTTCACCATCGGGCGGTTCGAGGCGTTTCCGGGCGCGCGGTCGGTGGTGCCGGGCCTCGTGAAGTTCCTGGTCGATTTCCGTCATCCGGACAACGACCTGCTCGCGGAACTGGGTGACAAGCTCGAACCGGCGGCGCGGTCGGCGGCCAAGCACTGCGACGTTCAGGTCAGTGAGGCGAATCGCTCCGAGACGGTGGTATTCGGTGAGGAAGTGCCTGCGGCTATCATCCGCAGCGCCGAGGCGCGCGGCTATGCCTGGCAGCATATCTTCTCCGGCGCGGGGCACGACGCCCGCCACATGGCCGGCCATTGCCCCAGCGGTATGGTCTTCGTGCCCTGCGAAGGCGGGATCAGCCACAACGAGGCGGAAAACGCGCGGCCCGAGGATATCGCGGCCGGCACCCAGGTGATTTCGGACACGATGTTCGACCTGGCCAACGGCGACTGAAGGGAGACCCGGTGAGCAAGATCGACAAATGGGCGGATTATCTGCCGCCCGACGAACTGGAGACATACCGCAAGGCCGCCTTCGGCAACGCCATCGGATACGGGCGGCGGGCCGGGCTGTTGAACGTGGATACCACGCTTATGTTCGTCGATCCGAACTATCCGCTCTGCGGCGCGGAGGATCCGGCGCTGATTGCCGCGCTGACCGAGCTGACGGCGGTCTTCCGGAAACTGTCTTTGCCGATCTACTACAGCCGGCGGGACAACCGGTCGCATCCGACGCGGCGGGGTATCTGGAACCTGAAGCTGGGAACTTCGGGCGAATTCCAGTACACCGACGACCCGGCGGCGGACGAATGGCCCGACTCCTATGCACCGGTGGAGCGGGACATCGTCATCGACAAGAACAAGCCGTCGCCCTTCTTCGAGACGCCGCTGGAATCCTTCATGCGCTACGACGAGGTGGATACGGTGGTGGTGTGCGGCGTGTCAACCAGCGGCTGCGTGCGCCATGCGGTGGCCGACGCGTTCTCGCATAATTTCCGGGTGATCGTGGTCGAGGAGGCCTGCGGCGACCGCAGCGCCATGGCGCATCGCGCCAATCTGTTCGACATGGATATGAAATACGCGGATGTAGAAAGCCTTGCCACCGTAACGGCCGATCTGGAACGGCATTACGGCGGCAAGACCTAATCGAGCGTCTTCTTAGAGGGCCGTCGCGGCCGTGTGCTCGATCTTCGTCCAGTTTTTGTCGGCCTTCTCGATGTTGCCGTCCAGATCCTTCAGGAAGGTCGCGTAGATCTCTTCGTTGAGGTTCAGGTACAGCTTTCCGTCCTCGATCTTCCAGAGGTTCGGATCGCCGTCGAACTTCTTGCCGACGGATACGCCGAAGGCGCAGAACCCGCCATAGGCCGGCACGTATTTCGCCGGGTCCTTCTCGAAGGCGGTCTTGTGCGCCGCGCTGGCGAACCGGTAGGCGACGCCGTCATGCACCGCGACGATCTTGTCCGAGCCGCGGGTCGGCTTGCCGACGGTGAAATACGCCACCGGGTCGTAGCCATGCAGCGCCAATGGCTTGCCGACGATCGACAGGCCGGGAACGGCGTTGATCTCGTCGGCGGCGTGCGCCGGGGCGGCAACGCCCAACAGGGATGCCACGGCGAACGCGGCGAGGGTGGTTTTGATAAGGCTCATCTGTCTTCTCCAAATCGGGTTTCAAATCGATGCGGCACCGTCCGTGGCGCCGACACGAAAGAATTTGGGGTGACAGGCAGAATTAACAATAAATCGTCGATATATATGCACTGGGTGCAAAATGAATGGGACGGTCTGCAAATAATTAGGCAGCAGTGCGGCGCACGTCGCGCGGGCTGCGGCCGTAGCGATTGGAAAATGCGCGCGAGAAGGCGGCCGGTGACTGATAGCCGACCTGTGCTGCAACCGATTGGATTGGTTCCGTCGTGTCGGCGAGCATCGTCATCGCTTTCTGCAGCCGTACGTCCGACAGGTAACCCATCGGCGTGCAGCCCAACATCGACTGGAACGCGTCGGCGAAGCGGCTTCGCGACATGCCGACCTCGCGGGCGATCGAGGCGAGGGTCCAATCCTCGGTGAGCTGACGGTGCATCAGGTTGAGCGCGCGGCCGATCCGGGGGTCGCTCATCGCCTCGATGATGCCGCGCAATGTCTCGTCTTGATCGGCGCAGGATCGGATAACCTCGATGAACAGCGCTTCGGTCAGCCGGATAACCGACGCCTTCGTGCCAGGAGCCTCGGCAAACATCTGCCGCGTGATCAGGCGCATCAATTCGTCGAGCAAAGGCGCGCGGGCGCGCAATTCGGCGGTGACCAACAGATAGGGCGGTAAGGCCTGCAGCAGCGGATGATCGACCGACTCGGCGAAGTTCAAATGGCCGCAGATCAGCTTGGTATCGGCGTCCGGGGCGGCGTCACCGCCATAGACCAATACACCGTCGCCCGTGTAGCCGGCCTGCTGCAGCACGTCTTCCAGCTCAGCCGGTTTCACGTCCGGCGTCTCGCACAGGACATGCGCCGCGCCGTTGGGAATGACGATCATGTCGCCGGGTTCCAGCACGACATCGTGATCGTCGCCGATACGGACATGGCAGCGTCCCTGGACCGCCAGATGGAACCGGGCGGACCGGCCATAGGCGGGCACCGCGACCGACCACGGAGATGTGAAGGCGGTGCGGAAGTAAAGTGTACCGCGCAGTTGCAGGGTATCGAGTATGTCGCTCAGTACATCCATTTGCCGTTAATCGCTTGTTTCGAGACGATGGGTTAAATATCTAGGTTAAATATGTCGAATGTCACGGGGTGTGCAATGTATCAAGCCAAACGGGTATACGAGCCGGCGTTGCCGGAAGACGGGTACCGGGTGCTGATCGACCGGCTCTGGCCGCGCGGCGTGTCGAAGGACGCGGCGGCGGTCGATCTCTGGTTGAAGGAGATCGCGCCTTCGACCGAGCTGCGGAAATGGTTCGGACACGATACGGCGCGCTGGGAAGGTTTCGCCGATCGGTACCGCGAAGAACTGAAGGACCCGGACCGGGCGGCCGCGTTCGAGACGCTTCGCGCCGCAGGGCGGGAGCATGCGGTCGTGACGCTGCTGTTCGCGACGAAAGAGTTCGAGCAGAGCCACGCGGTGCTGCTGTTGGCGGCTTTGGAGTCGCGCTAGGCGGCGGTCGAAAAAAGGGGCCTGGGAATTATATCGCTATCTGCGGCAAGCCTGGGATGGTGTGCTAGGCTGCCGGCCAATCCGTTCCAACCGTTACACAATACAAGAAGGTGCAATTCATGGCAGGCGACAAGATCTCGGTGACGTTCGAAATCCAGAAGGACGCGGAAGACATGCTGGTCTATGCCGCGGAGAAATACAGCCTCGAAGATAAATCGAAGGCCTTGCGCTGCGTCCTCGACTATGTCGCGACCGACGGCGATTGGGACGAATTGTTCAAGAAGGTGCGCTGTGTCCGCTGCGGCGGTGACGGGTGGACCAAGGACGACGCCTAAACGCTAGCGCCCGGCGGCGCTCATCCCCGCGATATAGCCCCAGGTCAGGCACGGGCCGAGCGTCGTCCCGGCCCCGACCCCTTTCGATCCGAAGGCATTCGCCATCACGTTGCCCGCGGCGTACAGGCCGGGAATCGGCGTGCCGTCGGGCCGCAGCACTTCCGCGCGTTCGTTGGTGCGCGCTCCGCCCTTGGTGCCGAGGAAACTCGCCTTGAAGGGCATGGCGTAGAAGGGCGGTCGCTCGATCGTCCCCAGCGTGGGGCTTGGTTCGTGCGTCGGGTCGCCGCCGCGGTTGCGGTCCCAGGCCGTGCTGCCGCGGTCGAAGTCGTCGTCCTTTCCGGCGCGGGCGAACGCGCTGAATCGCGCCGCCGTGTCGGCCAATCCGTCCGGATCCACCTCGATCTGCCGTGCGAGTTCTTCGAGCGTGTCGGCCTGGAAACGGTTGCCCGGCACCGACGCCTTCGGCAGCGCATGCGGGTATTTTTCGGCGAACTGGCCATCGTAAATGCGCCATGCGGGCAGATGCAGCGGTTCACCGGTTTCCGCGTCCCGTTCCGCGAAGGCGAGGCCGACATTCATCTGCTTCTCGTTGACGAAGCGCTTGCCGTGCCGGTTCACGATCATCGAATGCGGCAGGAAGTAGTCGGCGGCGGGCTGTCCTTGCAGCCTGCCTTCGTAGGTCACCGGCGTTGTGCCCATGATCAGGGCTTGATCCATGCGGTCGAGATGCGCGCCGACATCGGCCGCCATGCGCTGGCCGTCGCCGGTATTGGTCGACGGGCTGGCGGTCCATTCGACGGGGCCGGGGAAATGCTCGGCCATCATCTCGGGGTTCCACTCGAAGCCGCCACTGGCCAGGATCACCCCTTTCGCGGCCGCCACCATCACGGCATCGCCGTTGCGCTCCAGTTCCAGGCCGGTCACCCGGCCGTTGTCCGTGATCAGGCGTTTTGCCGGGCTGCCGAGCCAGACCTCGACGCCCTTGTCGAGGCAGCCCTTCAGCAGCCCGATGGTCAGCGCGTTGCCGCGCGTGCGCATGCCGCGCAGGTGCCGCCACAGCAGGCGCGGGAAGAACCGCATCATCCCCTTCTTCGGGTTTGCGTAGAAGTGAGTGTCCACGATCTCGTCGTAGCTCAACTCGATCGCGACGGTTCGGTGCCGGATACGGTCGCGCCAGGGACCCAGGATGCCGATGCGGATCGGCCGCGGCGAGACGTTGCGGCCGAATTCCATCCCGCCCGGCGCTTCGGCATAGGGATCGGGATCCCGATTCGGCTTGAACCGCGTCGGGCTGTGCGCTTCGACGAATTTCAGCATCTCCGGCGCGCGGTCGACGAAGGCGGCCCACAACGGTTCTTCCAAGTTGTGCCAGCCGTCGGGCGAGACAGCGCGGATGTATTCCAGCACTGCTTCCCGGGAGTCGCTGACGCCCATTTCGGCCATGTAATGGTGGCCGGGAATCCAGATGCAGCCGCCCGACATCGCGGTCGTGCCGCCGGCCACGGCCGATTTCTCGACGACAAGGACATTGGCGCCGGAAACCCGGGCCGCCAGCGCCGCGCTCAACCCTGCGGCGCCGGTACCGACGACTATCACGTCGACCTGATGGCTATCCCCTGGCATCGGCCGTGCGCGTTCAGACGACTTGGTTGTGCAGCGGTTCGTCACCGCGCGCCAAGCGGTTGAGGTTTTCGAGCAGGATGTCGATCACATTGTCCTCGTATTTGCGCGTTTCGCCGCCGGTATGCGGCGTCAGGATGACGTTTTCGAAGCCCCACAGCGGCGACTCCGCCTCGAGCGGCTCCGGCACGGTCACGTCGATCCCCGCCCCGGCGATCTGGTTGTCGTTCAGCGCCGCGATCAGGGCGTCCTGGTCGACGCAACCGCCGCGCGCCACGTTGACGAGGTAGGCGGACGGTTTCATCGCGGCGAGGGCCGCAGCGTCGATCACGTTTTGCGTTTCCGGGGTCAGCGGGCAGGTCAGCACCACCACATCGGCGCGCGGCAGCAGCGATACCAGATCGCTCGACGGATGCAGTTCGTCGACATGCTCGACCGGGGTCGAGGTGTCGCGTTTCAGGCCGATGACCTCCATGTCGAACGCCTTGGCCAGCTTGGCCGTGCGGCCGCCGATCTTGCCGAGGCCGTAGATCAGCATCGTCTTGCCGGGCAGTTCCTCTTCGCGCTGCGAGAGATCGGAAATCATGCCGCGCCACTCCGCCTTGCGTTGGTTGTCGCGTCCGGTGTGGATCAGCCGCGTCAGGCCAAGCGTCAGCGCCAGGGCATGATCACTCACCGCGTTGACGTTGACGCCGCTGGCATTGGCGAGCCGCGCTCCCTTCGCCCGGACGCCGTCCTGGTCGAACTGGTCGTAGCCCGCGCCGCAGACCTGGATGAACTTCAGCCGGTCGGCGGTTTCCAGCATATCGTTCTTCCAATAGCCCGACACGACGATAACGTCGCCGTCGCCCATCCGGGCATAGGCATCGTCCATGGTCCAGGACTGGAAATGCTTGATCCCGGTCTCGCGCTTCTCGAACAGCGGGGCGAGCTGATAGGCGGGATGGATGAAATGAATCGTGATGTCTTTCAGGTCCATGGACTCTCTCGGTGATCTTGGTTGGGGCGGGTGCTGGGATGCGATGGCGCAACGGCGCATGCAGGCCGAATGGTGCAGCCTTGCGTCTGCCGGGTCAATCGTCTCGATACCCGCCACGACCGGAATCGTCGCGGGATGTTGCATGCCGCCGGCCGAGGCCTATGTTCAGACCCATGGGCGAGCGCGCACCGTGCTTTTCAAAAAGGGGATAACGTCAATGCGGATCACCATGGATCATATCGTTTTGAACGTGCAGGACGAGGCGTCGATGATCGATTTCTACACCCGGATGCTGGAGATGGAGCCGGACCGGCTCGACGCCTACCGCGCGGGCGACGCTCCTTTTCCCTCGGTTCGGTTGAACGAAAACACCATCATCGATCTCTTCCCGCCGAAGATGCACAAGAAGGACCCATCGGAAGTCCCTAACCTCAATCATTTCTGCATGGTCGTGGCCAAGGCCGATTGGCAACGGGTGCGGGACCGTCTCGCGGAAGAAGGGATCGACGTCGACGGTCCGCGCGAGGTGTGGGGCGCACGCGGCGATGGCCAGTCGATCTATTTCCCCGATCCCGACGGCAACCGGCTCGAGCTCAAGCATTACGAGGGCTGAACTCGCTTTTCGATGCGCGGCATCGGCGATTGTCCTAGGATTGCGGATACCCGCGCAGCCGGGCGCGGTGACCCAGCCAGGAGCGAACCATGCCGAAGACATCCAAGTCCGCCGAAATCGCCCTCGATATTCCCACGGAAAGCGGCTCCGGCTACCCGTCGCCCTTCAACGAACCGTGCATGGACCGGGTGCGGCGGCGTCTCGGCGACCATTTCGGCCTGACGGATTTCGGCGTGAACCTCGTGGTGCTGCCGCCGAATGTTTGGTCGTCGCAACGCCACTGGCACACGACCGAGGATGAGTTCATTTATGTTCTCGACGGGACGCCGACGCTGGTCACCGACGCGGGCGAGACGGTATTGCAGCCGGGCAGCGTCGCCGGGTTCGCGGCGGGCCAGGAAGACGGTCATCACCTGGTCAACAAGACCGATACGCCGGTGACGGTGCTGGAGGTCGGCAGCCGCCGGCCCGGCGATTCCTGCCGCTACAGCGACATCGACATGCAGATGGTCGGGCGCGGGCAGCCGGACGCCAAATTCACGCGACGCGACGGCGAACCGTATTAGGTCCTTCCGTTAACCGGCATCGAGCAAGACCGTCGCGGCGGCGGCGATGCGTTTGAGTTGGGCCACGGGCGCACCGGCCTTGGCCATGACGTGCAATCCCATGTAACTGGCGGTCAGCTGATCGGCGCGGCGCATCGCGTCGTTGCGGGTCGTGTCGTTGGCCAATGCCGCGGCGATTGCGTCCCGCAGGCGGTTCAGATGCTGCATCACGGCCGCCTCGACTTGCGGATCGTGCGGGGCGATCTCCACCGCGCTGTTGCAGAGCAGGCAGCCACGCCGGTCTTTGCCGGTCTGCATGGCCTTGATCGGTCCGTTGAAGAGTTTTCGTATTTTGCCGTTACCGTCGCCCGGGCCCGACAACAGGTCAACGGCGGCGGCGATCTCGCGTCCGCCGTAATGGTCGAGACAGGCGAGGAACAATCCGCGTTTGTCGCCGAATGCATTGTAGAGGCTGGCGCGGTTGAGTCCGATGGCCCGGTCGAGCTGCGCCAGTGACGTACCGGCGAACCCGTTCCGCCAGAACACGTCCGTTGCGGCGGACAAAACTTTTTCCGCGTCGAACTCTCGGGGCCTTGCCATCGTGGGATTATCCGGCCGGATGATTAATTATTGATCAATCGGTCAAAAATAACCGATCCCTGCACGGGTCGCGAGCCCTTCACATGAATGTCATTGATCGTGGTTTTAAATCGGACGGTAAAAAACATAGATTGGATATGTAAGCGGCACTCAGCATCGTCGCTACGAACCGAACCGACAAACAACGGTAGGCCTGTGATTTTGGATTAGACGACTCCTATATCCCCCGAGGCGGTTTTCCACCCAAAAACCGTTTCGACTCTAGCTTGGTTTCGGCATGGGTTTTCTCCTCCTCTCCCCCTCTCCCGAATGTTGGGGCCAAGCCGCCGGTCGATCCTTCCAGGATCGGCCGGTTTTTTGTTTCAGCGCGCCGCTTCGGCGCCGGCCTGGGCGCCGCGCTTGAGCTGCATCACGCTCAGGATGCCGAGGAGATACATGGCGGCAATGGCGATGAAGACGCCGCGGAAGTTGCCGCCGTCCATCAACCAGCCGAACAACAGCGGTCCCAAGGCACCGCCGAGGTCCAGCCCCGAATAGACGAACCCGAAGACCTTGCCGGTTGCCCCCGGCGGTGTCGCGGCGCGGACGAGGATATCGCGCGACGGGCCGGTCATGCCGAGGAAGAAGCCGCCCGCCGTCAGCAAGGGGATGACCGCCAGCATCGGCAATGGGACGAGGGCGATCGTGCTCATGGCCGCCGCGCCGGCGATGAGGCCGCTGGTCGCGATCAGCGCATGGCGGGGGAAGCGGTCGGCCAACTCGCCGCCGAGCAGGATGCCCGCCGCGTTTCCGCCGAGATAGCCGGTCAATCCCGCGGTCGCCAGCGCCAGGGGCGCGCCATACATCTCGACCAGAGCGGTGACCGAGAAATTCTGCACCCCGGCCAGCGCGCCCGCGATCAGCGCGAAATAGGCGAAGGCGGCCATCAGCGGCAGGTTCCGCACCAGCCGTCCGTAGAAGGCGAGGCTCGGCATCGCTTCCGCGCCGGCGGCCTGGCCGGCGGGCATGCGCAGGACATCGCGGTAGCGCAGGATCAACAAGGCGGCGCCCCAACCGATCAATCCCGCAACGATCAGGCCGGCGCGCCATCCCGCGAAGCTGGCGACGCCGTAATAGACGATGATCGGCGACAGGAAATACCCGCAGGTCCCGCCGAAGCCATGGATGCCGAAAGCCCGTCCGAGCCGTTCCGGACTGACCTTCGCCGAGAGGATCGAGAGATCGGCCGGGTGGAAGACCGAATTGCCGAGCGCGGACAACACCGCCAACGGCAGCAGCACCCAATAGGCCGGTGCGAATCCCATCAGCATGACCGACGTCGACATGGTGAGAATGCCGAACAGCATCAGCCGGTCGCCGCCATAGCGGTCGACCAATATTCCGACGAAGGCCTGGCACATGCCGGATACGCCGTAGAACAGCGAAATGATCAATCCCAGGGCGGTGTAGCTGACGCCGAATTCGGCGCGCAGCAATGGAAACAGTGGGGCGAGCGCGATCTGATAGAAATGCGACAGCAGATGCGCGAGGCCGACCAGGCCGATCACCAAGGTGTCGGACCGGTGTTCCGGTGTGGTCGCGGTCATGCGCCGGTCATGCGGTGGTGATGTCGCGTCGGTGCATCGGGATTAGGCCGCCAAGAGTTCGGCGGCGCGGGCGCGGGCCGTGCCCGCCGCGTCCGGATCGCCGCATTGGTCCAAGGCCTCGGCGTACAGTTTCCAGGAAGGCGCGCTGCTCGGGTTGTCGGCGGTGCGTTCCGCGAGCAAGGCGCGCGCGAGACCATGCTGGCCGTCCTTGATGGCGGCGTGGAGCAGCATCCGCACCCAGACGTCGCGCTGCGCCCAGCTCCCGCCGAGCGGGACCATGTGATAGCGCGCCTCGCGCATAATCTCGACGACGCGGCCGTACTCCTCCGCGGCGTAGGCGAGGGTTGCCTCGGCGACCGGAATGCCGGCATCGCGATAGATTGGGGAAACCGTCGCGTCGTCATTGGCCGCGCTGTCGCGGAAGTCGCGCATGGACGCCAGCAGCGTCTCGGCTTCGTCCCGCCGCCCCGCCATGGCCAATGCCATCATGAAGTGCAGGTCGTTGAATGGGCGCAGGCGATGTTGCGGCGGGGCGATCCGGCCGGCGCTGACATCGGCCACCGCATTCCAGCGGCCGCCCACGTCGATACCCAGCATGTCGAGCCGCATCAGCATGCTGGCGGCGTTGCAGATGTCGATATTGTCTTCCGACGGTTCGGTCCAGAACTGCCGGTCGTAGGCGGCGAGCACGTCGTCGAACCGCTCGAGTTCCAGATAGTGCAGCGCGCGGTGCCACCACATGTGATGGGCGAAGATGCCACGCTTCTGCCATGCGGTTTCGTGTTCGTCGATCCAGGCGATGCCGTCCTGCCGCCGCCCTTGCGCTTCCAGGACATGCGCGACGCAGTGTCCCGCCCAGATGTCGCTCTCGTTGATCTCGACCGCGCGCCGGCCGAACTCTTCCGCCAAGGCGAAGTCATGCGTCTCTTCCAGCGAGAAGCCGCGGCAGCCGAGCACGAATCCGTAGCCGGGCACGTCTTCGGTCCAATGCGGCATCACGCGCGCCATCGAGTCGCGCATCTGCGCCAGGTCGCCGAGGAAGAAATGCATCGTATGCGCGAGACGGAGCGCCAGGATGTCGCGCGGATGATCCAGCAGGATTTCCTCCCACACAGCGGTGGTCTTGCGGATGTCGCCGGCGCACCAGGCGGCCAGTGCGGCGACATGTTTCTGTTCGCGCTCGGTCGCCGTCGCGGCGAGGCCCTGCGCCTTGGCGAGGCTGTCGCCGCTTTGCGCCGCCAGATGGGCCTGCGCGGGCAGGCGTTGAAAATAACCCCGCAGGCACTGGCCCATGATCATGTCCGGGTCGACGTCGGAGACTTTCTTTAAGAGCAGCGCCGCATCGCGGCCGGAGGCCAGGAATTCTTCGATACAGCTGTCGAAGGCGTCGACGGCGTCCTGGCTCGAAGCGGTCATGGCGAGCCCGCGCTTGTCGTTGAACATTCGATCCTCCCGGATGGGTCTTGCGGCGGCCGGCGAATGCCGGATTAGATGCGTCTTTAGTTTCTCGACCGCGCGGCCCCTGTCAATCGCAGAATGATGTACTACATGGATCGCGGAACAACGGTCCTGCGCGACCGTACCAACAACAGTATCGAGTGAGCCGGAGCCCGTCGATGGATTCAGCAACGCAATTCGTTCTCGGCGCGGCCGTCGGGACCGCCGTCCTGGGCCGGCGCATGGGCGTGCGGAAAGCCGCATTGACGGGCGGTCTGCTCGGCACCTTGCCCGATACCGACGTGTTCTGGCCGTTCGACGACCCGATCGACAGCTTCGTCCTGCATCGCAGTGTGACGCATTCGATCGTGGTGCATGCCGCCGTTACACCGATCCTAGGCGAGGGATTGGTGCGGCTGGCGTCGTCGCTGCGGGATTCGCGAATTCAGACCTATCTTGGGGTTTTTCTGTGCCTCGCAACACACGCGCTGGTCGACGCGATGACGATCTACGGCACGCGGCTGTTCTGGCCGATCTGGTCGGAACCGGTTGGGTTGGGGTCGATCTTCATCATCGATCCCACCTACACCTTGCCGTTGTTGATTGTCTTCGTGTGGGCCTTGTTCCTGAAATCCTGGACGCCGCGGTTCGGGAAAGCCCTATCCGCGGCGCTGATCCTGTCGACCGCCTATATGGGCTGGACCGCCGTCGGGCAGCAGATCGCCACATCCCGCGCGGAGGCTCAGCTGGCCAAGGCCGGAATCACGCCGGACCGGATGTTCGTCACGCCGACGCCGTTCAACACCCTGTTCTGGCGGGCGGTCGCGGTCGATGGCGCACGCTACATCAATCTCTACCTGCCGCTGTTCGGCGGCGACGACGCGGTGACTGCCTATGTGCATCCCCGCAAGCCGCAATCGATCGCCTGTTGGTCCGGGAACGGCGTCGTCGAGACCGTAACCGGGTTCAGCAAGGGCTTCGTGCGGTTCGACGCGGGTGACAAGGGCGTCATCCTGAGCGATCTGCGGATGGGCATGACGCCGCAATATGTCTTCCGCTTCGTGGTGGCCGCCCGCCAGGGCACTGAGATCGTCGACGTCCCGCCGCGCCGCCTCGAACCGGTGCGGGGCGCGCCCGGCGATGGCGATTGGCTTTGGGCCGGTGTCCGCGGTGATCCCACGATCCGGCCGATAGAAGCGGAGGCGGCCATCCCGATGAAGAATCTGCGTGTCGCGGCGGCGCCGGGTAGGGCGGCGGTTCCTTGCTGACGACCGGCGGTTGCGGTGGTTGACCGGCCCCGGCGGGCGGAGGATAATCGGGCAACGCGAAAGGAACGCAGGCGATGAATGTCGAAGACCCGAACGATCCCATGCCCGATGAGATGAACATCTGGACGACGATCGGCGGTTACGCCCTCGGCGCGGTGATCGTGTTCATCATGTTCTATTGGGCGCTGCCGGCGACCAGCCTGAACTAGCGTTTCCAGCCGTTCCACAAAGTTACGGTAGGTTTGGCCCGTCTTGTATTGGCTAGGACGGGAAGCCGTCCGCGGGCCGTGTCAGGCCGTAATGCGACCGTAGCGTTTCACCCTCGTATTCCGTGCGGAACAGCCCCCGCTTTTGCAGGATCGGGACGACCTCGTCGATGAAGGCGGTCAGCATCGTCGGCAGCAACGGCGGCATCAGGTTGAATCCGTCCGCGGCGCCGTCGGTGAACCAGTCCTCGATCAGGTCGGCGACCTGTTCCGGCGTGCCGGCGAAGGTGAAATGCCCGCGCGCGCCAGCCATTTTCGACAGCAGTTGCCGCAACGTCAGGTTTTCGCGCCGGACCAGGCCGACGATCAGTTCCGTCCGGCTGCGCGCCGCTTCCACTGTGGCGGGGTCGGGAAAGTCCTCCGGCGTGAGCGGCGTATCCAGCGGCAAGTGCGAGAAATCATGCCCGCCGAACCGGCTGGACAGGCGTTTGCGTCCGATCTCGGGATCAGCCAGGTCGTTCAACTCCTCCGCCAGTTTTTGCGCTTCCGTCTCCGTAGCCGCGATCACCGGGCTGAGCCCGGGCAGGATATGGATCTGGTCGGCGGCGCGTCCTTCCTCACCGGCCAACGCCTTGAGATCGGTGTAGAACGCCTGCGCCGTCGCCTTTTCCATATGCGCGGTGAAGACAGCTTCGGCATGGCGCGCCGCGAAACGCCGTCCCGTGTCGGAGGAGCCCGCCTGCACCAGGACCGGCCGTCCCTGCGGCCCCCGCGGAATGTTCAGCGGCCCGGCGACCTTGTAATACGGGCCTTCGTGGTCGATCGGACGGATGCGGTCAGCATGAGCGTAGAGCCCGCTTGCCGGATCGTCCACCAGGACATCGTCCGCCCAACTGTCCCACAGAGCTTTCGCGACCTGCAGGAAATCCTCGGCGCGCGCGTAGCGGTCCGCATGGCTGACCTGGCTGTCGTCGCCGTAGTTCCGCGCCGCGGGCGCGGACCAGGAGGTCACGATGTTCCATCCGGCGCGGCCACCGCTGATGTGATCCAGCGATGCGAACTGCCGGGCCAGATTGTAGGGTTCGGTATAGGTCGTCGACGCGGTCGCGATCAGGCCGATCCGTTTCGTCGACACCGCCAGCGCGCCGAGCGCGGTGATCGGTTCAAGCCAAGTGCGGGCGGCGCGTTCCACGTCGTCGCGCGCTGCGAGCTGGTCGGCGAGGAATATTGAATCGAACAGCCCAGCTTCCGCGATCTGCGCGAGATCCTGATAGTAGCGGATGTCGGTCAGCGGGAGGGTCGATGCGTCCGGATGCCGCCAGGACGCTTCGTGGTGGCCGCGGCTGTGAATGAAAAGGTTCAGGTGGATTTGGCGTTTCATATCCGGGAGTCTAGCAAAAGCCCCGGTTGACCGTCGAACTGGTGCGTACCGCCACACTTGCGGCCAGTTGATTTGCCCGGCGGAACTCTATGCGCTAGTCCTGATGGCACGACCGAATTCGCTGGAATAGAGAAGGAAGCGACCGGCATGCGACTCGGCATTAGTATTTCCACGACAACGGACGATACCATCACCGGCGAGAAGGTCGTCGCGGGGATGCGCGCGGCCGAACGGATCGGTTTCGCGGGTTTGTGGTTCTTCGACACGATCGGGCGCGGCTATCACACGCCCGACCCGCTGATCCAAGCCTCCGTCGCGGCATCCGTGACCGAAAAGATCGAGGTGGGCACCTGTATCCTGCAGGTGCCGCTGCGCAATCCGGTCGAGCTGGCGCACCGGGTCCTGACCGCGCAGTTGATGACCGGCGGGCGGCTGACGCTCGGCGTCGGGGCCGGCTCGACGAAAGGGGATTTCGACGCGGTCGGGCTGGAATTCGAGGGCCGGTTCAAGCGATTGCGGGACGGGTTGACCTTGATGCGGCGCCTGTGGCGCGGCGAGACGGTCGACGGCACGAACCTGACCCCGCCGCCCGCCGCGAAGGGCGGCCCGCCGGTCCTGATCGGCAGTTGGGCCGGCAGCCGCTGGATTCCAAGGGCGGCGCAGGAATATGACGGATGGATTTCGTCGGCGACCTATACGGGCGCGCCGACCCTGAAGGCCGGGATCGACCGGTTCCGCGATTTGGGCGGCAAGCGGGCGGTGGTCACCAACATCCCGACCGATCTGACGAAGCCGACTCAGCCGCTGTCCGACGACGGACCCTATTCGCTGCATTGCAGCCCGGCGGATGCGAAGGACCGGCTGGCCCGGCTCGCCGACATGGGCTTCGACGACGCGGTCGTCGTCGTGACCGATCCGTCGGAAGCGAATCTGCAGGCGGTCCGGGATCTCTGGCCGGGATAAGCGGGCCGCCGATCCGACGCCCGCAACCCAATCCTTAATTCGCGGCGCTACCCGCCGATCACCCGCGGCAGCAACAGCACGATCTCCGGGAAGATCATTACCAGCGTCAGGCCGATGATCTGCAGCCCGATGAAGGGCAGCACGGCCAGGAATATCTCCTGCAGCGTTATCTCCGGTGGCGCCACGCTCTTGAGCCAGAAACAGGCGGGTCCGAAGGGTGGCGACAGGAAGTAGATCTGGATGTTCATCACGAACAGCACGCCGAACCAGATCGGGTCGAAACCCAGGCTGACCACCACCGGCGCGAAGATCGGCACGGTGATGTAGGCGATGGCGATCCATTCCATGAAGGTGCCCAGCACGATCAGGATGCCCATGATGACGAAGATCACGCCCAGCGGCGGCAGGTCCAAGCCGGTCAGCAGGCCCTGCACGAAGGTGTTGCCGCCGATGATGTTGTAGATGCCGACGAAGCTGACCGCGCCGAGGATCAACCAGATGATCGTGGCGACGGTGATCATGGTCTTGCGCAACGCTTCCTGCAGCATGTGCCAGGACAGTTTCTTGCGGGTGGCGGCTGCCGCCACCGCGCCGAACACGCCGACCGCCGCGGCCTCGGTCACCGTGGCGATGCCGCCGTAGATGCTGCCGAGCACCCAGAGGATCAGCAGCATCGGCAGGATCAGGCCCTTCATCTTCGCGGTCTTCTCCGCGCCGGTCATCTGGTTGAGACCTTCGGTCGGCAACGGGGCGAGATGCGGCTGAATCTGACAGCGGATCATGATGTAGGTGATGTAGAGACTGGCGAGCAGCAATCCCGGCAGGAAACCGCCGAGGAACAGGTCGCTGATCGAGACGTTGGCGGTCAGGCCGTAGATGATCATGATCACCGACGGGGGGATCAAGGTGGCGAGCGAACCGCCGGCGCAGATCGTGCCCATCGCCAGTTTCTTGTCATAGCCGAGCCGCAGCATCTGCGGCAGCGCGATCAGGCCGAGCATGACGATCTCGCCGCCCATGATGCCGGTCATCGCCGCCATCAGCACCGCGACGAGCGTGGTCTGCACCGCGACGCCGCCGCGCAAGCGGCCGGCGATGATCGACATGGCGTCGAACAGGTCCTCGGCCACGCCGGAACGTTCCAGGATGTTGGCCATCAGCACGAACAGCGGCACAGCGACCAGCGGGTAGGCTTCGAGCAGTCCTTGCGCGTTGCTGGCGACCAAGAACAGGCCGGGGACGCCGAAATAGGCCAAGGCCGTGCCGATGGAAACGGTCATCGTGACGACGCCGAGCGGAATGCCGAGCGCCATCAGGAAGATCATCGAGCCGACGATGATCAGGGTCGAGGACTGGATGTCCATCGACTTCATATTGAAGAAGCCGTAGGCGAGGCTGATCGTGATCGCGACCACGATGACGCTGACCGCGACCTGCAGGGGTTTATTGTTCTTCATCGCCTCAATCCCCCGTCAGTTCGGTGGATTTCGGCACGCCGTGCCCGGTCAGATGCTTGATCAGGTTCACCACGAGCTGCAGGCTGTACAGAACCGCACCGACGAACAGCAGCGTCTTCAGGATCAGGGGTTCCGGTGAATTGAACGAGGTGCCGCTGCGCTCAAGGCCACGGATGGCGTGCACCATCGGGTCCCACAGCGCGTAAGCGAAGGTGAACATGGCGGCATGACTGATCAACAGGATGAACAGGTCGAGCCACCACTTCGCGCGGCCGTGCACATGTTCGTACAGAACGGTGATCGCGATATGCGACCGCCGCATCGTGACGTAGGATCCGGACAGCGCCCAGGCCGACGCGCAGACGACCATCACCACCTCGAAGGCCCACTGTGTCGGTGCGTTGAAGAAATACCGCATCGCGACTTCGTAGACGGTAACGGCGGCGCAGATCATGTAGAGGTGGGAAACCGACAGGCCGACATACTGATTCAGGCGATCGACCGCGCGCATCAGAGCATTCATGGACAAGGCTCCACGCGAAACTAGCCGTGACGAGAGAGACTCGTCACGGCATGTTCGCTATTGGGGGGTACGGATGGTCGCCTACTTCAGCAAGCCGAGCGTTTTCATAAACTTGATGTGAGCGTCATAGGCTTCTTGAGCCAGCTCACTCTGCTTGCCGACATCCTTCCAGGCGCCTGCCGCAATCTTGCGCAGCTTGTCACGCTCTTCCTGCGGCCAATCGATGATCTCGACGCCGGGGGTACCCTTGCCGGACTTGTCGGCGGCGACGAGCTTACGGTCTTGCAGGTCGGTGGCCCGGGTTACGTCCGTCCATGCGGCGAAGTACCAGGTTTCAAGCGCGGCCTGACCTTGCGGGCCGATCTTTTTCCACACGTCCTTGTTGATGACGAACTGAAGCACCGCCATCGAATGGATGCCGGGATAGAGCGGGTATTTCGCGATCTTGTTGAAGCCGAGCGACGCGTTGTTGGTGTAGGAGCTCGCATCGGCGGCATCCACGACCTTCTTTTCGAGTGCCGTGTACAACTCCGGGAACGGGATCGACGTCGGGGCCGAGCCCGTGCGGCGGAAGACCTCGGCGGCCATGCCTTCCGGCGACCGTAGCTTAAGGCCCTTCAAGTCCGCGACCTTGCGGATCGGAACGGTCGAAACGAAAGCCTCCTTCGCGAAGGGGCCGGCGCCGACGACATGAATTTTGCCGGGGAAATGCTTGTCCCAGGCCTTCTGCAGAATCTCGGTCCCGCCGCCGAAACGGAAGAACATCTGTTTCTGGTACGGCGTATCGTAGCCGGCGATCAGGTCGCCCATGATTCCGAAGACCGGGTCACGACCCGCGAAATACGCAACCGCGTTCAAGTCGCCCTGCAGGATTCCGGCGGCGACCGCTTGCGGGGTTTCCCGATGCGGCACCACGGATTTACTGGGTCGGATGTCGATCTTGAGCTTGCCATAGGTCATGGCCTCAAGCTTCGGCACCCAATGTTCGTTGAGATAGTTTAGTGAGAAACTACCGGCGGCGTTTGCCGTTTGAATTTTGATGACGGTCTGGGCGTTTGCCATGCCCGCAAAGGAGATGGCGACGGCGGCAACTGCGCCGACGATGAAGCGATGCATTATTTCCTCCCGACATTTTAGATTTAGTTCGTTCTTGCCTTGCCTACGCGCAAGTAGACTAGGTGAATTGCCGCAGTGTCAATGATGTTACGGACAAACCCGCCGTCAGGTTTCTTCCGGGTGCGGAACGATGGGGCGGGAGCCCTGGTATAGGGTCGGCGGTCTAGAGACCGGGCAGCACCAGGACGGTCGGGCGATCGGGCAGGGTCTTGAGCGAGACGACGGTGGTCTTTTCCTTTTGCCGCCGAACTGCGAATTCCTTACTCATGCCGCCGAGGAATACCTCCAGCGAATCGCCGGCGAAGTAATGCATCGGGATTACGAGGCTTGCGCGCAGCGCCTTCAGCACCTCGATCATTGCCGGCAGGTCGAGGGTATAGGTGCCGTCGACCGGGGCGAAGACGACATCGAGCCGGCCGATCCGCGCAAGCTGTTGCGGCGTCGGCTTGTGATGCAGATGACCGAGATGGCCGATGCAGAGATCGGCGACCTCGAAGATGAAGATCGAGTTGCCGTCCTTTTCGATCACCTCGTGGTCCCACGTCTTGATATCGGTGGAAACGTTCCGGATCAGAGTGTCGCGCACGGTCAACCGGTGTTCCGCCGGTCCGCCCTTTGGGTTCCAACCGCGCAGCACATGTTCGATCGCCGGGTCGGGGAAGTCGGTGTAATGCGTTTCATGCGCGTGATTCATGGTGACCACCGTCGGCACCGGTCCTTCGCCGGCGTAACCGGCATAATCGGTGGCGATCACGACAGCGGACGGTGTGCGCAGCCGAAAGGTGGAATGGTCGATATAGGTGATCTTCACTTCGCCCGCGCTTTGCGCCAGCGAGAAGCCGGCGGGCACGATCGGCGCAATGGTGGTGGGGCGTCCGGTCCCCGGTCGACGAACGCGATACACCGGCTGGCCATGGCCGGCGCAGGCAGGATAAGCGACCAGCACAGAATTCCGAACAATGATGCAAAGATCAAACGCACATCAACCACCCCTCTGCTTGACGGCGGAACGGGTTCATCGCGGCTTCGTCATTCTGCCGCGTCGAACCCGTCGATGCTAGAGATGTTGTGCACGGACGGTCAAAGTCCAACCACGTGGCGGGTCCGCCCCCAATCGGCGGCCAAGGTGACGTATCTCTCGACATCTTCCGCCAGGATCAAGCGCTCGGAGGCGAGGGCCTCCGCCGCGTTTCGGATCGCGTCGATATAGGCGTCGGGCGACTCGTACCGGTCCAATACGGATCGCCGGGGATCGGACGTCGCCTGCCTTTCCTCGTTGGTTTCGGGGAAGGGAATGTAGGACCCGTCGAGCTTGAGCGGATAGCCGCGGCCCTGCCCATGCGTGCGCAGGTTCCAGGCGGTATAGGTTCCGAGCGGCGCCTGCACCATCGGTGCGCGCACGCCCGCGACCTCGTTGCCGTCCTCGTCGGTGGCCGGCACGAGGATCGGATAGCCTTCCGTGTCCTTGATCTCGGCCGGCATTTTCGTGATCAGACCGGCATCCGCGTCGGGCCCGTAATCCAATAACGGAAGGCTCAGCGGCCCATGCGGCAGCGCCTGTCCGGGAATATGCGGAAAGGTTTCGGCGTAGCGGTCGAACGGCACCAGCGTTCCGTCTTCGCGGGACGGCACGCGGGAGTCGGGCGGCGGCGTGCCGTCGGTCGCCCACCGGTCCATGGCGTCCAGCATCGCCCGGAAGAAGGGCGAAGTATGCACCGTATTGACCAGATTCGTGCCGGCCGCCGGTTTCTTCGGCGTGTCGACCAGCGGGCTCGCGAAATGCTGCGAACTGGCCCACAGATACACCCGAACGGTGTCCGGCTGCGGCAGGTCGTTACCCTGCGTATCGGTGTGAACGAGGGATCCCCGGCGCTGCCAATATTCGGTCGACGTTTGCGTGTGCATGACCAGCGGATCCGTATCGGGCCGCGTGAGGATGGCGTCGGACGTGCCGGTGAAATGGTCGGTCGTCTCCGCATAGGAAAAGGGGAACTGGTCGCCGTAGATGAAGTTGTCGACATAGACGCCGCCGGAGCCGGTGATCAGGTTGGCGAAGCGTTGGTGCATGCGCATCATCCCGGCCCCCGCCACATGCGGCAACGCGCCGTCGAAGACCTTTAGTCCATCCTTGTCCACATTGAATCCACGGTAGATGAAGTCGCGGATGCAACGCCCGGTCTGCGAGCGGCCCCAGCAATAGGTTTTTTCGAGCGGGCCGGTCGGGTTCGCGTTGCCGCCGGCGTCTTTCTCGCCGTGACGCAGGTAACTGACCAGATCGCGCACCGCCACATGCCCCAGGCTCAGGACCAACGGATCGCGGCCGGTATAGGTCAGTTCGTAGATCCAGCCCGATTCGAACCCGCCTTTCACATGGAAATGCTGGTCGGAGGGATGGATGCCGATCTCGGCGCCCTGATCGTCCTGTCCCTCGCCGCCCTCGACGCGGGCGAAGGCCCAATCCTCGGGCGCGATGTCGATACGGTCGCTGTAGGGATATCGCCGCTTGGTCAGGCGCGCTTCGCGGGTGTCGAGCGAGATCGTCGGATGGTTTCGCGTGGACACGCGGCCGGAGAGCGGCAGATACGACGTGCCCGGCGCGGATACCGAATATTCCTGTTGGATCAGCCCGGTGAGCGGTTTGCCGCCATCGCGGGCGATTGGCAGCCGCATCAGGACACGGTCATTGCCCGGCACCAGGTCGCCTTGCCACGCGCTCCACAGTACGGTGTATCCCTGGCGGAAGAGAAAGCCGTTGCCGGCATGCGCCAGGGTCCGCGGGTCGTTGCTGCCCGGTGCGTCGTTGAAGAACTGAAGCGACCGCATGTTGCCGCGGTTGCCGAAGTCGTAGAACAGCCGGTTGTTGCCGCGCGCCGGGTCGACGGGCTGCAGGACGACGAAGTCCGCCGTGAACTCGACCAACCCCTTGTCGTTGACCGCCGCCTTGTCGATGTCGAAGACATTCGCTTGCGCCGGTGCCGCGGGGTCGACGGCGAAATGCGCGGTGCCGCGTAAGCGCTCATAGGCGCCGGTCTCGCCGAATTCATGGCCGTCGGCGAAGGCGCTGCGGTCGTGGATGCGAAGCTCGATCAGGTTCGTCATGGGGATCTCCTTCTTGCAGGCAGGGCGTGGCAAGAGTGCGGCGGGCGGTGCTGGGTAAATCGAGAGATACTAGTCTACCCCACCGGTCGCATTCGGCAACTCGCCGCTCAACCGTTCGCTGGTTTGGCGAGGCGCTTGAGAGCGAAGGCCGTTGCCAAGGTGAGTGATGACAGGACGATTGCCAGCAGCAACGCGCCGCGGCCGCCGAAATGGTCGATCACACTTGCGAAGGCGAGCGGTGCCGCGGCGGAGGCAATGAAACTCGGGATCAACAGTTTGCCGACCAGGGCGCCGTAGCCGGCAGTATTGAAAAGGACCAGCGGCAGCGTTCCGCGCGTAATCGACACGATGCCGTTCCCGGCGCCGTAGAAGAATGCGAAGACCGTGGCGGCCACGGGATGTCCCGCGGCGGCGAGGCAGAGGGCGATGCAGAACGGCAGTATCGCCACCGCGATCAGGTTGAGGTCGGCGGGCGGCAGGCGTCCGCCGAAGGCGACTTGGACGATCCGTGCCGTCGTCTGACCGACCCCGCGCAAAGCGGCGATCGAAACGGCGAGCGCCGCCGCCAGGCCCAGATCGCTCAGGATGCCGATCATATGCGCCGACAGACCGGCGTTGAGGCTGTTGATGAGCGTCACGAAGAGGGCATAGAGGATCGCGGCTTCGCGCAGTCTACGCGGATGCGCCGGCGGTTTCGTTGATTTCATGCTGTCATTGGCTAGCGCGCCTTTCGAATGGCTCGCTCCGCGGATCGCGAGATGCAGCGGAACGGTGGCGAGCGCGATCGCCGCGTAGACGACCAGGGCGGTTCGCCATCCCACGGCGTCCGCCAAGGCGTGACCGGCCGGCCAGAAGACAGTCGAGGCGAGGCCGCCCAGCAGCGTCACCTGCGCCATCGGCCGTTGCGCCTCGACCCCGCCGATCCGCGCCAGCGCCGCGAAGGCCGCGTCATACAAGGTCGCCCGCATCGCCACGCCGAGGCAGATCCACGCGATATAGTAGCCGGGGATGGACGTCGCGACGGCGATGCTGGCGCAGCCGATGGCGGTTAATACCGATCCGGCCGCCATGACCGGGCCGCCGCCGAACCGGTCGATCGCGCGTCCGATGACCGGCGACGCGAGTCCCATGACGACCAACGCGGCGGAGAACCCTCCGAATACCACGGTCCGGCTCCAGCCCCGGTCCGCGACAATCCGGTCGCCGAAAACGCCGATCATGTAGAAGGAGAGTCCCCAACACAGGAGCTGCGAGACACCCAGCAGGGCGATCGTGCGCCGGTGGATCACCGTTTGGGAACGACGAGGAGGTCCGCGAGGCCCGGACCCGGATTGATGCAACCGCCGGGACCGAGCGGCCGTTGCATGATGACCGTGTCGACCCAACGGCCGAGCTTGAAGCCGACCGCCTCCAGCGTGCCCACATGATGAAAGCCGAGCCGCGTGTGCAACGTGATAGATCCGGCGTTGGCCGAATCTCCGATCACCGCGATCATCTGCCGCCACGGGCCTTCTTCGCACCGCGCGATGACCGCTTCCAGCAGCGCGCGGCCGACGCCTTGTCCCTGTGCGCCGTCGTTGACATAGACCGAATCCTCGACCGTGTAGCGATACGCAGGCCGTGGCCGGTGGGCTGCGGCATAGCTGTACCCGACCACGTGGCCGTCCTGTTCGGCGCAGAGATACGGCAGGCCGCGGCGCAGGATGGCGTCGCGCCGCGACAGCAATTCATCGGCGGTTGGCGGTTCTTCCTCGAAGGTGGCCAACCCGCGGGCCACTTGTTTCGCATAGATCGCCTGTATGGCCGGCATATCCGCCGCCGACGTTTCGCGGACAGTGTGGTTCGGCGCGGTGTTCTTCATGGCGCATCCCTTCATGCGTGTGCAGGGCCATCCTGAAGCCATTCAAATCATAAAAAAAGCTTTGTTAATTTATGCAATTCATAAGAAAATATTTGATATGGATGATCTCAAACTCCGCCAACTGCAGACCTTTGCGGCAGTCATCGAGTGCGGAAGTTTCTCGGCGGCGGCGGAACGCCTTCAGCTTTCCCAACCGGCGGTGAGCCTGCAGGTCCGGCAACTCGAGCGGCATCTCGGCACCCGCCTGATCGAGCGCGTCGGCCGCCGCGCGACGGCGACCGTCGCGGGTATCGAGCTGTTGGGACATGCCCGGATCATTGAGGAGACAGTCGCCGCGGCATTGGACAGCATGGCGGCGCATGCGAGCGGTGCGCTCGGCCGTGTGCGGATCGGGACGGGGGCGACCGCGTGCATCTATCTTCTGCCGCCGATCCTGCGCGATCTGCGCCGCCGATTCCCGTCGCTCGAGATTACGGTGCGAACCGGCAATACGGTGGATGTCCTGCGGGACCTGGATGAGAATGCGCTTGATGTCGGGCTCGTCACCCTACCCGCGCCCGGTCGGACCTTCGAGGTGACGCCGGTGCTCGACGACGCCTTCGTCGCCATTGCGTCGGCGGAAGATGCGCCGCTGCCGAAACGCGTGACGCCGGCTACCTTGGCGAAGCGGCCAGTGGTGCTCTACGAGGCGGGCGGCAACACGCGCCGGGTGGTCGACCAATGGTTCGCCCGCGCCGGCGTCGCCATGACGCCCGTTATGGATCTGGGCAGTATCGAGGCGATCAAGGAATTGGTCGGCGCCGGACTCGGCTGTGCGGTCCTGCCGGGCTGTGCGGTCCGGGATTTGCCGCGGGACGCGCCGATCGTCTCGCGCCCGTTGTCGCCGAAATTGAACCGCACGCTGGCGCTTGTCATGCGGCGGGACAAGGTTCTGACGAAAGGCCTGCGCGAAATGACTGCCGCGATCGAATCCCTGGGGTAGTGCCGGCGCGCATTTGGGCAGCACCGGCGTCTTGCCGTAAACTGTCCGGGTGACCGCGAAGAGGAGGGATGCAGCATGCCCATCACCATTCGCCAGATCGGTCCGTGTTTCGCCGGAGAAGTGGACGGCATCGACCTGGCCCAGCCCTTGTCGCCCGAGGATGCCGAGGCGATCCATGCCGGGATGGACGAATACGGTGTTCTGGTCTTTCACGGCCAGGACCTGAAAGCGAAACAGCAGCTTGCATTCACCAGGAGCCTCGGCCCCATCGAGCAATCGATCGGCACGAGCTTGCGGGCCGAGGCCGATCGCCGGTTACCACCGAACTTCGCCGACGTCTCGAACCTGGACAAAAACAACAAGCCGTTCGCGGTGGACGACCGCCGCCGCCTGTTCGCCATCGGTAACCGGCTCTGGCATTCCGACAGTTCGTTCAAGGCGGTACCGGCGAAATACTCGATCCTCTACGCGCTGAGCGTCGTCTCGAAAGGCGGCAACACCGAATTCGCCGACATGCGGTCCGCCTTTGAGGCGTTGGACGAGGATCGGAAGGAACAATGCGAAGGGCTGATCTGCGAGCATTCGCAAATCTTCTCGCGCCAACAACTCGGCTTCACCGATTTCACCGATGAGGAGCGCGAACGGTTCAAGCCGGTGCGTCAGTCATTGATCCGCACACATCCGTCGACCGGGCGCAAGTCGCTGTACCTGTCGTCGCACGCGGGATCGATCGTCGGCTGGCCGGTGCCGGAGGCGCGCTTCTTCCTGCGCGATCTCACCGAATTCGCGACCCAGCGGGAGTTCGTCTATTCGCACAAATGGACGCTCGGCGATCTGGTGATGTGGGATAATCAGCGCACCATGCACCGCGTCCGCCCGTTCCCGCCGGAAGAAGCGCGCGACATGCGCCGCACCACACTGGCCGGCCCGGCGCCGACCGCCGAGCAGGTTGCCTAGCGAACGATCGGGGCGGCTAGTCGGGCGGCGTCATGCCCAGTTCTTTTAGCAGTTCCGCTTCGGTGACGCGGGGCTTGTCGTCCTTGAACTCGTACCGGTCCGGTTTCGCATCGATATAGATATGACGCTCCAACGTCATGTCGTCGATGTCGTCCAGCGCTTCGAGCGAGATTTCAAGCATGGGCGTCGTCGGATCGGTGAGACGCCAAAACAGGCTGGTGCCGCATTGCCCGCAGAACCCGCGCTCCGCCCAGTCGGAGCTGCGGTACCACGTCATCCCCTTTTCTTCCGTGAACCGTATGTCCCCTTCGCCATGGACCGACATCAAGGGACCGGCGCTCAACTTTCGGCACATGGCGCAATGGCAAATGGTGAATGCCGGCTCGGGGACGGTCACTTCGAACTTTACGGCGCCGCAAAGGCAGTTACCCATGCGGGTCGATTTTGACGGCATGCTGGTTCCTTTTCGTTTCATGAATGCGCTGAGGACGTGTCGTATTGAGCGGGCGCACAATAGGTCGCCTGACATCTAGTCGGGCGGAGCGATGCCCAATTCCTTCATAAATTCGGCTTCGGTGACGCGGGGGCGATCGTCCTTGAAGTCGTACCGGTCCGGCTTCGCGTCGATGAAGATATGTCGGTCGAGCGCCAAGCCCGTCGTATCGTCGAGCGCTTCCAGCGACACTGCCCAGCCTTCGTAGGCTGGATCGGTGCAGCGATAGAAGAGATTGGTGCCGCATTGCTTACAAAAGCCCCGCTCGGCCCAGTCGGAGCTTTTGTACCAGGCCAACTGCTTGTCGTCGTCGAAGGTTGCCGCGTTTTCGCAATGCACGGCCATAAAGGGGCCACTGCACCATTTCCGGCACATGCCGCAATGGCAGATTCCGAATTTCGGCTCGGGAATGGTCACTTCGAACGTCACGCCGCCGCAAAGGCAGCAACCCTTACGTGTCGAATTCGTCGGCATGCGTCGCTCCTTTCGGCGGGGTCCGGTTTGGCGAAATAGCGGGCGGAGCGTAGCATGGAGCGGTCGAAGACGGATCGGGATTTCGGGATGGATCGCGCGCCTGCGCGAATATGACGCGGAGGAGGAACGAGATGCAGACGACGGTGTTGCGGTCGGGTTTTGCGGTGCGGATCGACGGGATCGATCTCGCAAGCCCGTTGGATGATGATGCGTTTGCGGCGTTGCGCGACGTGTGGATGCGATACAAGGTCGCGATCCTTCCCGGTCAGGACCTCGACGATGCCGCTTTGCTCGCCTTTGCGGCGCGCTTCGGCCCGCTCTTCGTCCATGTACAGTCGCAGCTTGTCTCATCCGACCATCCGGAAGTGATGTATATGGTGAACCGCGACACCGAGGCGCCGGTAAAGGGTGTTCTCGAATGGCATACGGACCAGAGCTACACGCCGAAGCCGGTCTTCGGTACGATTCTGTACGGCATCACGATTCCTGAGAAGGGCGGCGAGACCTGTTTCGCCGATCTGGCAACCGCCTACGAGACATTGCCGGGGGACCTGCGTGACCGGGTCGATCGATTGACGGCGGTTTACTCGCCGGTGAAGAAGGGACATGTCCGTCGGCACAGCTTGTCCGCCGAGCAGCTCGAGGCTATTCCCGACGTCACCCATCCGATGGTGCGGACGCATCCATACCTCGACCGAAAGGCGCTCTATCTCAGCCCGAACCATATCGTCGCGATCGGCGATCTGCCGGAAGCCGAGTCCGACGCGTTGCTGGCCGAGCTGACCGCGCATGCCACGCGGGAAGAGAACGTCTATTGCCACAGTTGGTCGCCGGGCGATCTGGTGATGTGGGACAACACGTCGGTCATGCACCGGCGCAACGATTTCGACCATGCGGAGCCGCGCTTCCACAAACGCACCGGCTTCCACCTGCCGGACGAGCTGGCCGTACCGGCGTAGCATGCCACCGGGCCATCGTTTCGCCCGAATGCTGAAACAATAGAAACAAATCTTCCCTCGCCGCGAGGCCGGTTGGAAACACCCGGCGCCTAAAACCCATGCCGCAGGCCGACGGGCCTGCGTCACCGATGGGTTTCGAAGAATGGGATTCTACAATCGTTTCGTGTTGCCGCGCTTCATCGATGCCGTCTGCGGTATCGCCGATACCGAGAAGCAGCGGCGTAAGGTCGTTCCCGCCGCCGAAGGCGTCGTGGTGGAGGTCGGGATCGGGTCCGGCCTGAACCTGCCGATCTATTGCCCGGCCCGCGTCACCAAGGTCATCGGCGTCGACCCGGACGGGAACCTCTGGAAGCGCGCGTTGGACCGGCGCGCGGCGGTGCCGTTCCGTGTCGACCGTATCGGCGTGTCGGGCGAGGAAATCCCGCTCGACGGCAAATCCGCCGATACTGTGGTCGTCACCTACTCCCTGTGCACGATCCCGGACCCGGTCAAGGCGCTGACCGAGATGCGTCGTATCCTCAAGCCCGGCGGGCGTCTGCTGTTCGCGGAGCATGGCGAATCACCCGACGCCAATGTGCGGAAGTGGCAACGGCGTATCGACCCGATGTGGAAACGCATCTCGGGCGGGTGTCACGCGGGCCGGCCGATCCTGGACTATTTCGACCGGGCCGGGTGGACGCTGGATCGCCTGGATCAGGGCTATATCCCCGGACCGAAGACCTTGTCCTACGAGTATTGGGGCTCGGCCCGGTAGCGCTGCGCGCTAGGTGGTGAAAAGCTATGTCGTGAAGACGGGCGGTTCGCCGGGGGCGGGCGTGCCCTCGTATTTGCCGCGCGCGATCAGCGCGTCGCGCCCGCCGTTCGCCTCGACCAGCGCCGTCTGCGCCGCATACGCCGCTTCGTCCGCCGCGTCGGGATCGACGATGCCGCACAGAATCGCGTGATAGTCGTCGACAATGGCCTTGCAGACCGGGTCGGCGGCGAGACTGTTCAGTTCTTCCGGATCGCTCTCCAGGTCGAACAGCTCCGGCTCGTAGCCGACATAGTGGATGTATTTGTATTTCCCCTTGCGGATCATGAAGGCGGCGCGGTCGGCGGCGGCCGCGTAATACTCGCAGAAAGCCACCCGGTCCGGATCGCTGTCCGCCTGCGCGACCCCGATCATCGAGCGGCCCGGCAGGTCGCGCGCTTCCGGCAGATCGGAGAGACCCGCCGCGTCCAGGATCGTTGGCGCCACGTCGAGCAGCGTGACCGGCGTGGTCGAGACCTTGCCTTCCGGGATGCCGGGCCCGGCCACGATCATCGGGATGAAGGCCGCTTCCTCGTACATGTTCGATTTGCCGAACAGCCGGCGCGTGCCCAGATTGTCGCCGTGGTCCGAGGTGTAGACCACCAGCGTGTCGTCGCGCAGTCCGCACTCCTCCAGGCAATCGAGCACCCGGCCGATATTGTGGTCGAGGTAGCTGACGCAGCCGTAATAGCTCGACAGCAGCACGCGCCGGGACTCCTCGGTGAGGAAGTCGTTGTAGTTGCGGTTGCGCTCCATCTTCTGGATCCAGGGATGGGTCACCGCGTCCGGGTCGGACAGCTTCGGCGTCGGGATGATGTCGTTGGGATAGAGGTCGTAGAATTCCGGCGGCGCGATATAGGGCGGATGCGGGCAGACGAAGGACGTGAACAGGAAGAACGGCGCGTCACCCGCGTCCTCCGCCTGGCCGCGCAGCCAGTCGCAGGTTCGGTCGGCGATGTCGTGGTCGTATTTCGTATACGGGCTTTCGCCGGGACCGATATTGGTCATCGACACGCTGCTTTCCATCGGCGGCGACATCGGCCGCTTGATGCAGCTGCGCAGGTCGCCCTTGCCCTCGACCACATGCATCGGGATGACCTGCTCGGCGAAGCCGGTCGGATCGGTCTCGTTGCGGAAATGCAGCTTGCCGATCGAGGTCGCGGACGACCCGTTCTCCGCCAGCAGGTGGTGCCAGCTCTTGATCCGCCCGTCATAGGGATGCGCGTTGCACCAGTATTCGGATTCGAAGATATGCCGCCCGGTCGCGATCACCGCCCGCGCGGGCACGCAGATCGCCGAGTTGGTATAGGCCGTGGTGAAGCGCGTGCCGCGCGCCGCCAGCCGGTCGATATTCGGCGTCACCGCGAAGTCATGCCCGTAACAGCTCGACGCCTTGCCCTGATGCTGGTCGGACATGATGAAAAAAACGTTCTTGGGTTTCATGGGGCGATGCCTCCGCGCCGGGTGCCGGGTCATGGTGAACGGGCATTCTAGCGTCCGCGCGTGAACGGCGGAAATCGCGGCCCCCATGCCGCCATGGCGCTTGAACTCGGCCGAGCGAATTCGTAGGGTCGGCACAGCGGGCGGGCGTAGCTCAATGGTAGAGCAGAAGCTTCCCAAGCTTACGACGAGGGTTCGATTCCCTTCGCCCGCTCCATTCAGCTTAAAATAGGGTTTAGAGCGGCACCCGGCTCATCGCCGGACGGTCGGCGGATGCCTTCGCGGCATCGCCGGCACGCATTTCGAATTCAAATCGACAGAGTTGGGAGGATACCGATGGCAAACCCCTTGGAAGCAGCGGCGGCGGGAAACGATCTGCCGATGTCGGATCTCGTGGTCCTGGACCTCACGCGCGCCCGCGCCGGTCCGACCTGTGTGCGCATGCTGGCGGATTGGGGCGCACATGTCATCAAGGTCGAAGCCACGTCGAAGGCCGACCCCCGCATCAAGGGCCAGAACTATCAACGGCTGCAGCCGGATTTCTTCAATCTTCACCGCAACAAACGCAGCGTGACCCTGAACCTCAAGAAAGAGGAAGGCCACGAAATCTTCATGAAGATGGTGGCGAAGGCGGACATCATCGTCGAGAATTTCCGCGCCGACGTGAAGAACCGCCTCGGCATCAACTACGACGACTGCAACAAGGTGAACCCCCGAATCATCTACGGCAGCATCTCCGGCTTCGGCCAGACCGGCCCGTATGCGCCGCGGCCCGGCGTCGATCAGATCGCCCAGGGGATGGGCGGCTTGATGTCGATCACCGGGGAGCCGGGGCGCGGGCCGCTGCGGGTCGGGATCCCGATCTGCGACCTGACGGCGGGTATGTATCTCGCCATCGGTGTGCTGAGCGCGCTGCACGAACGCCACCGCACCGGCAAGGGCCGCTGGGTCCATACGTCGTTGCTGGAAGCGATGATCGGCATGCTCGACTATCAGGTCGCCCGCTGGACCATGGAGGAGGATTTGCCGGGGCCGGTCGGCAACGACCATCCCATCAACGTGCCCACCAGCCTGTTCCCGACAAAGGACGGCCACGTCAATCTTGCGGCGGGCGGCGATCACACCTTCGGGCGCCTGTGTAAGGCGCTCGACTGCGAGGAACTGTTGCAGGTGCCCGAGTTCGCCGACAACAACCTCCGCTATACCAACCGCGATAAGGTGAACGACTCCGTCTCCGAGGTGACGCGGCGCTTCACGACCGCCGAGCTGGTGGAAAAACTGAACGAGATCGGCGTGCCCTGCGGGCCGCAATATTCCATCGACAAGATGCTTGAGGACGAACAGGTCAAACATCTCGGCGTCACCTGGGCGACCCAACATCCGGAAAAGGGCGAGGTTCAGATCAACGGCAATGCGATCAACATCCAGGGTCACGAGAAAGGCGCCCGGATGCCGTCGCCCGACTACGGTGAATACAACGAAGAGGTCCTGAAATCGCTCGGCTACGACGATGCCGGGATTGCGGCCTTGCGCAAGGCCGAGGTGATCTGAGTAGCGCGCTGCCGGTCGAAAACCGGCGCGGTGAGCCGCTCAGCGCGTTGCGATTGCAATAGTGCTAACGCTGACTGGTCGAGCGGCCCGAATGTCGAGTCGCCTCTAACTGTCGGCGTTGCTTCATAACCCAATAGGAAATCTGGCCGGTTCCGGTGAAACTCTGATCCAGCGCGGCAATGAAATCGCTGAAAGGAACGGCACCGCTCCTACGAATAGCGTAGAGATGAGCGTACATTCCATAGTAGCGCACCATAACGATGTCGTAGTCCGATTCGTATTGTGCGAGGAATTCGTAGACGACTAATGGGGCGCGATTCACCGGATCAGATTCGCCTTGCCAATCGCGCGGTTCGGCAATTTTTTGCCGGACATCTGCAATGGATACTGAAAAGTAGGGCTCAGCGCGGTCGGGCCAAGGCATCAACGTCTGCGCTGTGTGAATGAACACGATATCCGGCTGCAGGCGGCCCATGTAGTCGAGGTCGAGTCCGTTGACGGCGGGATGTACGGAATTCAGCCCAACCAAATCAAATTTCTTCCCGTCCGTCCAATATGCAATTCGGCCGGCTTCGGTTAGCGCGACTTTCGTGTTTGGGCTCATCGATCGGGCAAGATGAAATGGCAAGTAGTTGATGTATTGCGTGCCCAGAAGATCGCGCATGCTGGATACTGCCGATGCGCCAATGATTGGGAGCAGTAGGGCGAAACCGAGAATCGCCCCAAGACCGCTTGTCACCCGAGGCCGGTTTTTAACCCAGTGGCCCGCGCTCATTGCCAAGAGAATGATCAGGATAGTGGTTAACGGCGCCTGAAAACGAAAACTCACATTTTGCGTTTGGTTGGCGAATCCAAGTGCGACCAGCAGCAACAGAAACGGTAGGGCGGCGAGGGCGAGCCTGCGTTTATCGATCGATTGATGAAAGAACGCGGTCAATCCCAGGCAGATGAGGAACAGGTTTCCGCTGATCCAATCCAGGTTATCTGATATTCCGGGCAGCAACTCATCCCCGGAACCCTTGACGTAGAGGGGCAGTGGTAAGAGTTGATCGAAATAGGAAGCTCGCCAAAGGAAATAGATGCAGCCAACGATTGCCGCCAGAAAGAGGTGTGCGGCGTAACGGCGCATGGAAGGGTGGTTCCACTGGACGGTCAAACCCAGCAAGGCAAACGTGCACCCAATAACGACCCCGTCGGGCCGAACCAGTCCGAGCAAAAGGCCAATCCAGGGAAGATATGTGTATCGCCTTGCAAGAAATAAGGCGAAGAGGGTGACCGCAATGGCTGCAAAGGCGGGGCTGCTGAAACCGCCGAAGCCCGCGCTCGCGATTGGGGAAAGAACGATGATGGCGCAGACGCCAAACGAAAATATCAAGCGCCAGTATCTATCTAAACCCTCGGGCAGATGATGGATCGCAATGTAGCAAATGACCCCGATTCCGGTAGCATTCAGGACGGCAGCTGCGATTCCCGCATCGGCACCGAGTCGGGTCGCGGCGGCAAGGACGATGGTCCATAGAAAGTCCGTTGCGCCTTCGGTCGGAGGGCCGCCGGCGTAATAGACGATTCCGTTTCCGAGAGCCAAATTCTCGACATAGGTGAACAGAATATAGGCGTCTTCGTGAAGGTGGCCGGCAAGAAGAACCCAGATGGCAATCGCGAAATAGGCGATGGCCGACAGTGTTGGCAGGATGGTAACCGCAGTCCGCGAGACTATGCCGATCCAGTCAACATGATGCCTCAATATGGGCAAGGGTAGCGCGGCCATCTATCTGACAATTCGTTTGCGATTTCGATGGAGTGCGTCCGCATCATTGACCGGGCGAACGTTATGTCAGTCGTATTAAGCGATGAGTCGTTAAGCTTCCATTAACCCCCTAACGCGATGCCTTCGCGGCGCGGGTCGGCGCCGCCGACCAATGTGCCGTCGGGCAGGATTTCGATGCCGTGCAACCCGCTGGTCAGATGGCGCACCTTCACCGAATGATCCTTGTCCTCCAGGGCTTCGAGGAAGCGGGTCGCCAGCGTGTTCTTTTCCAGTTCGGCGCGGCGGGTGCGGGCCGCGAAATGCGGTAGCGAGATCGCCGACTGGATATCCATCTGCCAGTCGAGCACGGCGACGATGGTCTTCGTTACATAGCCGATGATGCGCGTGCCGCCCGGCGAGCCGACGACCAGCCGCACACGGCCGTCGGGCCGGAAGACGATGGTCGGCGACATCGAGGAGCGGGGCCGTTTCCCGCCCGCGGGGGCGTTGACGACCGGTTCGCCGCCCTTGGTCGGCCGGAAGGAAAACGCGAGCAATTGATCGTTCAGCAGGAAGCCGCGCGTCATGATGCCGGCGCCGAAGCCGCGCCCGATGGTGGTCGTGAAGGACACCGCGTTGCCGTCCTTGTCGATTGCGGTGAGATGCGTGGTCGACGGGGATTCCGGTGTGTCGTCGGGGCGATGGTTCCACGCCTTCCGCATCGGCGGCAGCCCCGGTTGCGGGCGGCCCATCGATTCCGCCGGATCGATCTTCTTCGCCCGCTCGGCCAGATAGGCCTGGTCCAGCAGTCCGGCGATCGGCACGGGGACGAAATCCGGGTCGCCGATATACTGCGACCGGTCTGCATAGGCGAGCTTGGACGCCTCGAGAAAGAGGTGAACCGCATCCGGTGAATTCGCGCCGAGCCCGGCCATGTCGAAAGGCTCCAGCAGGCGCAGCGTCATCGCCACGGTCAGACCGCCGGTCGTCGACGGGCCGACGCCGCAGACGCGGTGCTGCCGGTAGGTCGTGCAGACCGGGGCATGCGGTTTGATCCGGTAGGCCGCGATTTCCTTCGCCGTCATCGGGGACGGGTATTCGACGGCGTTGGTCACCGCGTTCGCGATGTCCTGCGCGATGGGGCCGGTATAGAAGGCGTCGACGCCGTGCTCGGCGACCTGGCGCAGCGTGCCGGCCAGCGGCTTGTTGACCAGCATGTGGCCGACGGGCCAGGCCTCGCCGTCCGCATCCAGAAAGTACGAGGTTGCCGTCGGGTCGGTGAACTTCTTGCGTTTGCCATGCGTCTGCTTATGCAGGCGCGGGGAGACCGCGAAGCCTTTCTTGGCCAGATCGATCGTCGGCTGGAACAGGTCCTTCCACGGCAGCTTGCCGTGTTTCGCGTGAATCTCCGCGAACAGGCGAAGCTGTCCCGGCACCCCGACCGTGCGCCCGCCGAATCCGGCCTTGCTGCGTTTCACCGGGTCGCCGTCGCTGTCCAGGAAATGGTCGGGCTTCACTGCTTTCGGGGCGACCACGGCCGCGTCATAGGCGTCGAGCGCCTTCTTCGTCTGCGACCAATGCAACATGTAGCCGCCACCGCCGATGCCCGACGCCTGCGGCTCGACCAGCGTCAGCATCAAGGCGGCCGCGATCGCCGCATCCGCCGCCGACCCGCCGCGCGCCAGGATCGCATAGCCGGCGCGGCTGGCATGCGGGTTGGCCGCGGAGATCATGAAGGACTTGGCGCGGACCGCCTCCTTCTTCTGGAAGCCGGTATGGATTTCCGGCTGCGCTTGCGCGAGCGCCAGGCTTGGTGCGGCCACCAGGGCGGCAATGGCGATTGCCCGGAAAAGGCGCAGGAAATAGTGGTTTTTCAACTGTTTCATCGCGGCGATTCCTGTTGAATGCCCACCTTGCGTATAATTTCCGGATTAAGGAACCGTAAAACCGTCGGCGGGCTGCGGTATAGGCGTTGCGGAGGGGCATCATGCGCATCGAAAAGATCGAAACAATCCCGGTTCGAATCCCGCTGAAGCGGGTCTTCGGCGGCAGCAAGTATTCGGTCCCGTCGCGCTGCACGGTGATCACCAAGCTGTACACTGACGACGGCATCGTTAGCGAGGTTTATAACGGCGATAACCGCAACCATGGGCCTGAAATCTGCCAGATCGTCCAGGATGAGTTGGCGCCGCTGGTGCTGGGCGAGGATGCGACGGCGATCGAACGGCTCTGGGCCAAGATGTTCCCCATCGCGCATACCGTCCGCGACCGCAAGGTGGCGATGGAGGCGATCGCCTGCGTCGACACGGCGCTGTGGGATATCGCCGGCAAGGCGCAAGGGGTCAGCGTGTCGACCCTGTTCGGCGGCTGCCGCGACCGGATGCCGATCATCTCCATCGGCGGGTATTACGAAGATGATGTCACGCTGGACGACTACCGCCGCGAGATGGAGACGCTGAAGGAACGGGGCATGGCGGGCTGCAAGTTCAAGGTCGGCGGCCTGACGCCCGAGAAGGATTTCGAACGGGTCGCGGCGGCGCGCGACGGGGCGGGGCCGGACTTCCTGCTCGCCGTCGACGCGAACCGGGGCTGGGACATCGACGACGCGGTGCGCTTCGCCCGCATGATCGAACCGCTCGACATATTGTGGTTCGAGGAGCCGGTGCATTGGTATGAGGACGTGGCGGGCAACGCCGCCGTGCGGCGCGCGGCGTCCATCCCGGTGACCGCGGGGCAGAGCGAGATCACCGGCCACGGCGTGCGCCGGATGATCGAGGCGGCGGCCATCGATCTGTGCAATCTCGATGCATCGGAATCCGGTGGACCGACCGAATGGCGGCGGGTCGCCGGGATGTGCGCGGTTAATTCCGTCAAGATGGCGCATCATGAGGAAGGCCAGATCGCGCTGCACATGCTGTCGGGCGTGCCGCACGGCACCTATGTGGAATGCTTCGCCGATCCCGACCGCGACCCGATCTGGGACGGCATGTTCGCCAACCGCCCGCCGGTCCAGGACGGCGAGATCGCGGTCCCGGCTGGCCCCGGTTTCGACATCCGGCTCGACTGGGACATGGTGACGAAATACCGGATCGATTGAGCCTATCGAACGACGGGACAAGGCATGGCGGTTTCCTGCACCGACATACTGTTGCCGAAGATGCTGCAGCCGGGCGATCGGGTGCGGTTTGTATCACCGGCCAGCACGCCTGACAGGGATGACATTCTCGAACGCGCCAAGCTGCTCGAAAGCTGGGGGCTTGTGGTGGAATTCGGCGATCATGCCTTCCGGCGGCTTGGCTATCTTGCCGGTTCCGATGACGAGCGGTTGGCGGACCTGAATGACGCCTTACGCGACTCCGAGGTGCGCGCCATCTTCACGACCCGAGGCGGCAAAGGGTCGTATCGCATCGCCGACCGGTTGGCTTTCGAAGCCGTGCGCCGCGATCCGAAACCGCTTGTCGGTTTCAGTGATATCACCGTTCTGCATCTTAATCTTTGGAAGCGTTGTCGTTTGGTCGGCATCCATGGTGGCCTTGTGGGTGACGCCTCCAACGCGGTTCCGTCCGAGACAAGCGACTCCTTGCGCGCCGCGCTGATGAGCGCTGATCCGATTGTCCTGCAGTCGGATACCGAGGAAATGACCTCGGCGCTGACCACTCAAGGACAGGCGCAGGGCCGGCTTTTGGGCGGGAATCTCAACATGATATCTACCGCCGCAGGCTGGGCATTGCCGAGTTTGGACGGCGCAATTCTGCTTCTGGAAGCGGTCGATATGGGGTTGGGGCAGGTGGACCGCGAACTGACCATGCTTGCTCGCTCCGGTGCCTTCCAAGGCGTTAAGGGTGTCGCGGTCGGTCAGTTCACAGGCTTCAAGTCGCACGGCACGATTACGGTGATTGATTTGTTGCGCGAGCATTTAGCGGCGCTCGACGTGCCGATCCTTGGCGGCCTTCCGCTTGGTCACGGCACATGCCCTCGGGCAATCCCGATTGGCGCGACCGCGCAGCTCGATGCGACCGTGGGAACGCTCAAGGTCTCGGCGGCCGTTCGAAATCGAGACCACGATTAGCCCGGCAACAGATCGGCGAAGACGAAGCCATCCCGCTCCACCACCTCGCCGGGGATCACGGCGATCGGTGTGTCGAACATCGGGCCTTGGTAGGCGAAGCTGTGGAACTCGCCGTTCTCGCCGCAGGGGTCGACCTCGTCCGGCAGGTCCGCGATGAAATCCGCGTCGAAGGTGCGGCCCGCGAAAGCGGGGTCAAGTTGGTTCGGGTCGACGCAGGTGACATGCGCGCGCAGCCCGCTCGCCACCATCTCCTGGGCCAGGGCGGCGGTCTCCAACCCCCACACCGGGAAGACCGGGTCGATGCCGGTCGGCGCGAGCTTGTCGATGCGGTATTGCCGGACGTCCTCCAGGAACAGGTCGCCGAAGGCCATCGCCGTGACCCCGTCGCGCTTGGCGTGGTCCATCGCGCGGCGCATCGCCTCCTCGTAGGCCTCGTTCGGGCAGGGGTGCGGGATCGGCACCTTGATCAACGGCAGGCCCGCGGCCTCGGCCTGCCGTTCCAGCAGCGTCTCGCGCACCGCATGCATGGCGACCCGCGACGCGGTCTCGTTGATCGTGGTCAGCAGCCCGGCGATCTCGTAGTCGCCCTGCCGACGCAGCGCATGCAGCGCCCAGGCGCTGTCCTTGCCGCTGCTCCAGGACAGCCACAGCTTCGGTTTTCGGGAGGGTGAGGCCGGCATAGCCGACGCCGTTTAGATGTGGAAGGATTCGCCGCAGCCGCAGCGGCCCTTCTCGTTCGGATTGTTGAAGACGAAGCCGGACTGCAGCTTGTCTTCCTGGTAGTCCATCTCCGAGCCGATCAGGAACATGGTCGCCGCCGGGTCGATGAGGATGGTCACGCCCTTGTCCTCGACGAGTTCCTCGAATTTCTTCTTTTCCTCGGCATATTCCACGTAATAGCTCATGCCGGAACAGCCTTGCGCCTTGACGCCGACACGCAGCCCGACGATGGGTTTATCGGTCTGGGACATCAGGTGTTTCACGCGGTCCGCCGCCGCGTCGGTCAGGGTCATCATCTGTGCTGGCATGGTTCTATCTCTGCTGCTTACCCTTTGATCTAGGGCGATTTTACCACATGTCGAGCGCGAGGCGCGCTTCTTCCGACATCCTATCCTTGGTCCAGGCCGGCTCCCAGACCAGTTCTACCGTCACTTCGCCGATCCCGTCGACGCCGGCGACCGCATTGGCCACGTCGATCGGCATCTGGCCGGCCACCGGGCAGGCCGGGGCGGTCAGCGTCATCTGCACTTGGGCCGACCCGTCCTCGGCGATATCCAGCGCATATATAAGACCAAGATCGTAAATATTTACTGGAATTTCGGGATCGTGGACCGTTTTCATCGCCTCGATCACGGCTTCCTTGTCCGCCACCGGGGTGCCGGGATCGAGCGGTTTCCCGGCATGGGCGACCGTATCCCCGGCGCCGGCCGGCATGAAATCCTGAAGGCTCAGACCGTCGTTGCTTTCGGTGCTCACTAATCCGCCTCCGTGCTGATCTCTTCAACGCCGTCGATCGCGGCGGCGAGGGTGTGCCAGGGCAGGGTCGCGCATTTCACGCGCACCGGGAACTGCCGCACGCCGGACAGAACCTGCAGGCGTTCGACGTCCTCATCATCATCGCCGCCGAAGCCTTCGGCATCGTCGTCGGTGCACATGTGATGAAAATTCTCGAACAGCTTCTTGGCTTCCGCGACGGTTTTGCCCTTGACGATCTCGGTCATCATCGATGCGGACGCCATCGAGATCGCGCAGCCCTTGCCGACGAAGGCGGCGTCTTCGATTTTGCCGTCGTCGCTCAGGCTGAGATAGATCACGAGCTGGTCGCCGCACAGCGGGTTGCGGCCCGCCGCCTCGTTGGTCGGGCTGTCGGGCCGGCGGAAGTTCCGCGGCTGCTTGCCGTGGTCGAGGATGACCTCTTGATACAGTTCGCGTAGCTCGTCGAGCATCAGCCGAAAATCTCCTGCACGGTTTCGAGCGCCTCGACCAGGGTGTCGGCGTCTTCCCGCGTATTATACATCCCGAAGGAGGCGCGCGCCGTGGCGGCGACGCCCATCCGGTCCATCAACGGTTCCGCGCAGTGATGCCCGGCCCGGATCGCGACCCCGGCGCGGTCGATGATCGTGCTGATGTCATGCGCGTGGATCTTGCCCAGTTCGAAGGACACCACCGCGGCTTTGTTCGGCGCGGTGCCGATCAGCCGCAGATCCTCTACAGAGGCCAGTTTCTGCGTCGTGTAATTCAGCAGGTCGTGCTCGTGCGCGGCGATGGCGTCGAGTCCGATGCCGGTGACGTAGTCCACCGCGGCGGCGAAGCCGATCGCTTGGACGATCGCCGGGGTGCCCGCCTCGAATTTCGCCGGCAGCGGCGCCCAGGTCGATTTTTCGAAGGATACCGAACTGATCATGTCGCCGCCGCCCATGAACGGCGGCATCGCGTCGAGCAGGTCTTCCTTGCCGTACAGCACGCCGATGCCCGAAGGGCCGTACAGCTTGTGGCCGGTGATCGCATAGAAGTCACAGTCGATATCCTGCACGTCGACCGGCATGTGGACCGCCGCCTGCGCACCGTCGAACAGCACCTTGGCGCCCGCGTCGTGGGCCAGCTGGGCGATCTCCTTGGCGGGGGTGATCGTGCCCAGCACGTTCGAGGTATGCGTGATAGCGACCAGCTTGGTGCGGTCGGTCAGCAATTCCTTGAAGGCGTCCATCAGGAACTCGCCGTCGTCGCTGACCGGCGCGACCTTCAGGACCAAGTCCTTTTCGTCGCGCAGCATCTGCCACGGCACGATGTTGGAGTGATGCTCCATCTCGGAAATGATGATCTCGTCGCCGGGCTTCAGCGTGCTGCGGCCCCAGGCAAAGGCGACAAGGTTGATCGCTTCCGTCGCGTTGCGCGTGAAGATGATTTCCTTGCGGTCGCGGGCGTTCAGGAAGTCGCGCAACGTATCGCGCGCCCCTTCATACAGCGCGGTCGCCCGTTCGCTGAGGTAATAGGCGCCGCGATGGACATTCGCGTATTCGCTTTCATAGACCCGGCGCATGGTGTCGATGACCGCATGCGGTTTCTGCGCCGACGCGCCGCTGTCGAGAAATACCAGCGGCTTGCCGTGCACTTCCACGGACATGGCCGGGAAATCCGCCCGGATCTTCTTGATATCCAATCCGGATGTCAGGCCGCTTCCATCCGTCTTTGCCGCCGCCGTCGTGGTCATGCGCTGTCCCCATCGTTTGCGCGTGTTAGTGCGCCGTCATGCAGCCAGCCGTCCACGACCTTTTGGAAGGCTTCCTGCGCGGCCGTATGGTCGATCTGCTCGACCGCCTCGCCGACGAAGGCCTCGATCAGCAGGCCCCGCGCGGTCGCCTCGTCGATGCCACGGCTGCGCAGATAGAACAATGCTTCGTTGTCCAACTCGCCCGCGGTCGCCCCGTGGCTGCAGATGACATCATCCGCGTAGATTTCGAGTTCCGGTTTGCTGTCGATCTCGGCGCCGCGCGACAGCAGCAGCGCCTTGTTGAGTTGCTGCCCGTCGGTCTTCTGCGCATCCTTGCGCACCAGGATCTTGCCTTGGAAGACGCCGCGCGCCGTGTCGTCGATGACGCCCTTGTAGAATTCGCGCGAATTGCTGTTCGGCACGGCGTGATCGACGAAGGTCGTGCTGTCCGCGTGTTGCTTGCCGCGCAGCAGATACGCGCCGTTCATCGTGCACTCGGCACGTTCGCCGCCGATGTGAATCTGGATCTCGTTGCGGGCGATGCGGCCGCCGACCTGCAACACGAAACTCTCGTAGGCCGCACTCTCGGCCAGGGATACCGCCGCCGCCGCGATATGGAAGGCGGCGGGATGCTCGTTCTGCAGCTTGTAATGCCGCACCCGTGCGCGCGGGGCGATGTCCAGTTCGGTCACCGTGTTGCTGAAATAGACCCCGTCGCCGGCGCCCACATGGCTTTCCAGAATGCAGGCGCTGCTGTTTTCTTCCGCGATCACCAGCACGCGCGGCTGGAACATCACGGGCGTCTCGCCGGCGATGCCGATCGACAGGATATGCAGCGGCTTCTCGATTTCCGCGCTCTTTCGCAGGCGGACTACCAAGCCGTCGGCGGCCAGCGCAGTGTTCAGCGCGGCCATGGGCAGGGCATCGCGGTCGGCGATTTTACCGAGCGAATGTTCCAACGCATCGGGATCGTCGTCGGCGACCGCCGCGAAACTCTCCACCGAGAGTCCGGCTTCGTCGCCGGGCAGCGACGACAGGTCGGCGCGGAACATGCCGTTCACGAGAACCGCCAGATGCGCGTCGATCGACAGCGCCGCACCGACCGGCACGGTATCGAGGGCGGGTACGCCGTCCGGTGCGGGCATTACGCCGGCGCGCCGCAAGGCATTCAGGTTGGTGAATTTCCACGACTCGTCCCGAACGGTGGGCAGGCCGAGCGCCGCGTAGCGGTCCCAGCTCTCCGCCCGCAATCGGCTCAGCCAAGGCACCGACTTGCCCGGCAGGTTGGACTCGAGCGCGGTGAACGCGTCAGCGAAGGCGAGGGGTGTTTCTTTGCGTGCTGCCATCGGTGTTGCTCCGCCGTCCTCAAGCCGCTTCGGCGTCGAGGAATTCGGCATAGCCGTGCTCCTCCAGCCGTTCGGCCAGTTCCTTGCCGCCGGACTTGGCGATCCGTCCGTTGACCAACACATGCACATGGTCCGGCTCGATATAGTTCAGCAGTCGCTGGTAATGGGTGATGATCAGCATGCTGCGCGCCGGATCGCGCATCGCGTTGACGCCGTCGGCGACGACCTTCAAGGCGTCGATATCGAGGCCCGAGTCGGTTTCGTCGAGGATGGCGAAGGATGGTTCCAGGACGGCCATCTGCAATGCCTCGTTCCGTTTCTTCTCGCCGCCGGAGAAACCGACGTTGAGCGGCCGGCGCAGCATCTCGTCGCTGACGCCCAGCGTCTTGGCTTTCTCGCGCACGTGTTTCAGGAACTGCATGGCGTCCAGATCGTCTTCGCCGCGGAACTTGCGTACCGCGTTGAGCGCCGTCTTCAGGAATGTCGTGCCCGCGACGCCGGGAATCTCCACCGGATACTGGAACGCCAGGAAGATGCCGCGGCAGGCGCGCTCGTCGATTTCCAGATCGAGCAGGTTTTCGCCCTGGTAGATGACTTCGCCCTCGGTCACCTCGTAACCGTCGCGTCCGGCCAGGACATAAGACAGCGTGCTTTTGCCGGTGCCGTTCGGCCCCATGATGGCGTGGACTTCGCCGGCGCCGATCGTGAGATCGAGTCCCTTGATAATTTCCTTGCCGTCGACCGTGGCGTGCAGGTTGTGGATTTCGAGCATCTTAGGTTCCCTGTGCTTCGTCGCGTCCGGCCTGACACCGGCGGCGGTAATTTCTGAAAGGATTGAACCGGGTCATCGTCCCTAACCGACGCTGCCTTCGAGGCTGATGCCGACCAGCTTCTGGGCCTCGACCGCAAATTCCATCGGCAACTGCTGCAGGACCTCGCGGCAGAAGCCGTTGACGATCAGGGCGACCGCCTCTTCGTCCGACAGGCCGCGTTGCTGGCAATAGAACATCTGGTCGTCGCTGATCTTCGAGGTGGTCGCCTCATGTTCGACCCGGGCCGACGGATTGCGCGATTCGATATAGGGCACCGTATGCGCGCCGCACTGGTCGCCGATCAACAGGCTGTCGCATTGCGTGAAATTCCGGGCGCCTTCCGCATTCGGCATGATCTTCACCTGCCCGCGGTAGGTGCTGTCGGACCGTCCGGCGGCGATGCCCTTGGCGATGATCGTCGAACTGGTGTTCTTGCCGAGATGGATCATCTTCGTGCCGGTGTCGGCCTGCTGCATGTTGTTGGTGATGGCGACCGAATAAAACTCGCCGACCGAGTTGTCGCCTTCGAGGATACAACTCGGGTATTTCCAGGTGATCGCCGATCCGGTCTCGACCTGGGTCCACGAAATCTTCGAGTTGCGGCCGCGGCAGGCGCCCCGCTTGGTCACGAAGTTATAGATCCCGCCCTTGCCGTCCTCGTCGCCGGGATACCAGTTCTGCACCGTCGAGTATTTGATCTCGGCGTCGTCCAGCGTGATCAGCTCGACCACCGCCGCATGAAGCTGGTTCTCGTCGCGCATCGGCGCGGTGCAGCCTTCCAGGTAGCTCACGTAGGAGCCTTCGTCGGCGATGATGAGGGTGCGTTCGAACTGGCCGGTATTTTCGGCGTTGATGCGGAAATAAGTGCTCAACTCCATCGGGCAGCGCACGCCCTTCGGGATGTAGACGAAGGAGCCGTCGGTGAAGGCGGCGGAGTTCAGGCAGGCATGCTTGTTGTCGCCGTAGGGTACGACCGAGCCGAGATACTTTTTCACCAACTCGGGGTGGTCCTGCACCGCTTCGGAGATCGAGCAGAAGATGATGCCTTGCTCCTCCAGCTTGCCTTTATAGGTGGTCGCCACCGAGACGCTGTCGAACACCGCGTCAACCGCGACGCCGGCCAGCACCTCTTGCTCGTGCAGGGGAATGCCGAGCTTCTCATAGGTCTCCAGCAGTTTGGGATCGACCTCGTCGAGCGATTTCGGCTTGTCCTCGTCCGACTTCGGCGCGGCGTAATAATACGCGTCTTGATAGTCGATGGGCGGGAAGTCGACCTTGGCCCATTCGGGTTCGGGCATTTCGAGCCAGTGGGCATAGGCCTTCAGGCGCCATTCGAGAAGCCACTCCGGCTCTTCCTTCTTGGCCGAGATGAAGCGGATGATGTCTTCGTTCAGGCCTTTCGGCGCGTAGTCGAGATCGATGTCGGTGACGAAACCGTACTTGTACTTGTCGCCGACGGATTTTACCTGTTCGATCGTCTTGGCTGTCGCGGCCATTTAGACTCTCCCCCGCGTTGCGGTCTTCTTTTGTGTCGATGTCTCAAGTGCCGGGTACTGCTGCGGCGGACAGAGGTCGGCCAACGTGACCTCGCACAGCGCGTTGCGGACGGCGGCGTTCACCTTGTCCCAACCGCCCTTCATCGGGCAGAGCGATTCCACGTTGCAGGCGTCTTCCGCGCCTTCGACGCAGGCGGTCAGGGCGACCGGCCCGTCGAGCGCTTCGATGATCTCCATCGCGGTGACGTCTTCCAACGCACGGGTCAGCGTGTACCCGCCGTTCACGCCGCGATGCGAGTCAAGCAGGCCCGCCTTGGCGAGCTGTTTCAGGAGCTTGCTGACGGTCGGCGCCGGCAGGCCGGTCGCTTGCGTCAGTTCCGGCGCCGTCATCATGTCTGCCTGCTGGTGCAGTTGGGACATGACGACCACCCCGTAATCGGTCATCCGGCTCAATCTGATCAACGGAAGGAACTCCCCGGATTGGCGGCCCGCCGCGGTCGGCGGGCGGTTTAATATCGGACTAATTTGGTTCGGTATTAAACTGGACCGCTGTGGTACGCATTTCAAGCAGGGGATGCAAGAATTTTTCGGCGATGCCCGGAATGTTTTGCTAACCGGTGTGACCGTCAGGCCGCGGGACGATCCGCCTCGTCGAGCAACCAGCGCCGGAGCGTCGTCATCGTTGGTTCCTCAGCGCGGTCGAGGGGACAGACGAAGTAGTAGCCCGCCGTATGCCGGTGGTGCTGCTCGAAGGGCATGATCAGCCGGCCCTGCCGCAGGTCGTCCGCCACCAGTTCACGGGCGGCGATGGCGACGCCCGCGCCGCCGAGCGCCGCATCCAGGGCGAAATGGGTGGCGTCGAAGGATATACGGCGCCCCGGTCGCAGGTCGCCGAGACCGATGCTGCTGAGCCAGGTTTCCCAATCGTCGGGGCGGGCGTCCGATGTCAGCAAGGTGTGCCGCGCCAGGTCCTCGGGCGTGTTGAGCGGCGGGTCGTTGTCCAAAAGGCCGGGCGCGCAGACGGGCACGATGTCCTCGTCGATCAGCCGGTCGCAGCGCAGGCCCGGCCAATCGCCATGACCGTGCCGGATCGCCGCGTCGATCCCCTCGCGGGCGAAATCGACCGTGCGTAGGGTCGTCGAGACGCGCACCTCTATATCCGTATGCAGTTTCTGGAACCGGGTGAGCCGCGGAATAAACCAGCGGACTGCAAAGGTAGACAGCATGCTGACGGTCAGAACGCCGCGCCGCTGGAAGGACTTCAAGGCGGTAAGCGCATCGCCAAGGCGGTCGAATCCCTCGGTCAGTCCCGGCAGCAACACCTGTCCCGCCTCGGTCAGGACCAGCCGGCGGTTGGCCCGCCGGAACAAAGCCACGCCGAGCGTCTCCTCCAGCGCCCGAAGCTGATGGCTGACTGCGGACGGCGTGACGTGCAGGGCGTCGGCGGCGCTGCGCACGCTGCCCGTCCGGGCGGTGGTTTCGAAGGCGCGTAATGCGGTCAGCGGCAGCGTGTCGGTCATCGACTCGTGGATATCCGAATAAATTTCATCGAATGGTCTAAAATTATCCGATATGCAGCCAGATTGGCGCAAGCTATGTGAAATAAATTCAACGAATGCTGAGGCATCGTCAATTTAATCCGGACGTGCTGCGCGGTAGGATTCCGGCCGGATCAGAGGAGGACGGGATATGTCGTTGCCGTATTTTCAGCGCTCCGCGCGATACAACGAGTGGACCAACAAGCGCCTCTATGACGCCTGCGCTCAATTGGACGAGGCCGAGTATCACGCGCCGCGGCAGGCTTTCTTCGGCTCGATCCACCGCACGCTGAACCATCTGCTGCTGGTCGACCGCATCTGGTTGTCGCGCATTGGGGTGGGCGACCTGATCGCCGACCCGCTGGACACCGAACTGTATACGGCGTTCAATGATCTGCGTGGCGCGCGCGAGGCGCAGGATCGGGTGATCATCGGCTATATCGATGCCCAAACCGAAGCGACGTTGGACGAGATGAAGACATATGCCAATGCATCGGGCCAGCCGCAGGAGACGCGGCACGGCGTCATCCTGCAGCATTACTTCAACCATCAAACCCATCACCGGGGGCAGGTGCATGGCATGCTCAGCCAGACCCCGGTCGCGCCGCCGCCACTCGACATGATTTATTTCGTGCGCGAAGTGCCGGAGGCGGCGTGACGACCCGACCGCCTCCGTGTTGACGGTCCGCGGCCTCGCGCGTCTGGCGCTGGGCCCGGCCGATTTCGATCTCGCCTCGGGACAATGTATCGCGGTGACCGGCCCGTCCGGCGCCGGCAAGACGCTGTTGCTGCGCGCCATCGCCGACCTGGACCCGGCGGAGGGCGAGGTCCTGCTGGACGGCGTCTCCCGGAGTTCGATGGCGGCGCCCGACTGGCGCGCCAAGGTCACCTATGTGCCGGCTGAAGCCGGATGGTGGGAAGAAACGGTGCAGCCGCATTTTTCCGCGTGGCGGGAGGCGGTGCCGTTGATCGAGCGGTTTCTACTGCCTTCCGGCTGCGGCGACTGGCCGATCACCCGGCTGTCGACCGGGGAACGCCAACGTCTCGCCCTGGCGCGGGCACTGGTCCAGTCGCCGCGCGTCTTGCTCCTCGACGAGCCGACCTCGGGCTTGGACCCGGACGCGACCGTGGCGGTGGAAACCGAACTGCGGGCGCAGTTGGCGGGCGGCGTCGGGATTCTCATGGTCACCCATGACGCGGCCCAAGCCGACCGGCTGGCGCAGGTCCGGCTGCAAATCGGCGATGGCCGCGTGACGGTGATGTGATGGCGGCGGACTTCATCGCGCTCGGCTATGGCGACGTGGCGCTGGCTGCGACGCTGGTCTTGAGCAACGCGGCGCTGTCGCTCGCCTTTCGGCTAGGTCTCGAATACCGGCTACTGTTCGCCGGGCTGCGCATGGCGGTTCAGTTGACGCTGATCGGGTTCATCCTGCGCTGGCTGTTCGAATCGGCGTCGCCGGTCTGGACCTTGGTGGCGGCCATCTTGATGCTGCTGTTCGCCGGACGTGAGGCGTTGGCGCGGCAGGAACGCCGGTTCAGCGGATGGTGGGGCTACGGGCTCGGCACCACCAGCATGCTGATGGCCTCCTTCCTCGTGACCATCTTCGCATTGACCACGCAGGTCCGGCCCGATCCGTGGTTTGACCCGCGCTACGCCATCCCGATGCTCGGCATGATCCTCGGCAATTCGATGACCGGCGTCAGCCTGGGGCTCGACACGCTGACGCGCAGCGCCGCCCGCGAGCGTGTGGCGATCGAGACGCGGCTGGCGCTCGGTCATACCCGCGCCGAGGCATTCCGCACGATCACCCGCAGCACGCTGCGGAACGCCTTCATCCCGATCGTCAATTCGATGGCGGCGGCGGGGATCGTCTCGCTGCCCGGCATGATGACCGGGCAGATTCTGGCGGGCATCGATCCGGTCGACGCGGTGAAGTATCAGCTGATGATCAGTTTCCTGATCGCCGGCGGCACGGGGCTCGGCGTGCTGGCCGCGGTGCTGGGCGGGGTCATGCGAATGACCGATTCCCGTCACCGCCTGCGCCTGGACCGGTTGACCGGCCCGGCGTAGTCGGCCCGCTATCCGGCTACTCGGCGGGCGCGGCCGCCGCGCCGGTTACCGCGCGCGTGTTCGGCAGCATCAGCACGGAGACGAAGATCAGCGACGCGGCGATCGCCATCACGATGAACAGCACGCTGAAGCCCCAGCCGGCATGGATGCCCGCGATCATCGGCACCGCCGTGGCGGCGACCGAGAAGGTCACGATGTAGCGCAGGGCGTAGACCCGGCTGCGCCATTCGCTGCGCGTCATCCGGCCGACCAGCACGTCGTTGATCGGGATCTGCCCGAACACCACCAGCATGAAGCCGAGCGACACCAGCAGCGCCAAGACGCCGGTAAGCTGCACCATGACCGCGAAGAAGACCGCCTGCAGCCCGGCGACCACGGCGAACACGGTGCGGATCGAGTAGCGGTCCACCATGAAGCCCACCACCAGTTGCGCGAAGGCGGCGGCGGCGAAGACGAAAAAGGCGTAGGAGCCGACGGCGGTGGCGCTGCCCGCGAGATCGGTGAGCCGCTCGTCGAACACCTTCGGCAGCGCGAAGGTCGTGCTCTGGAAGATCAAGCCGCCGATCGCAGTCGAGAAGAAGACGATCGCGAAGACGCGGATCAAGGTTTGCTTGTCGAGTTCCAGCGTGCCGGCGGCGGCTTTCTTCGCCGCGACGCCGCTCGCGGCCTCGGCGGCGCGGATGTCGCGGCCGCTGAACACGAAGGCCGCGTAGGCGACGCCGATCGCCATGGACAGCACGCCCGGCAGCATGAAGGCGGCGCGCCAGTCGTAGGCGTCGATCATGTAGCCCGTGAGCAGCGCGGCCGAGGCGACGCCCATGTTGCCGAAGATGCCGTTGATCGCCAGCGGCACGCCGGTCTTCTCGCGCCCGTGCACCACCATGGCCAGTCCCACCGGATGGTAGATCGCCGCGAATACCCCGATCGTGAACAGCCCGGCGCCGATCTGCAGCGGCGTCTCGGCGAAGGCGGTCAGGACGGAACAGGCGCCGATCCCGATGAAGAAGATCGTCATCATGCCCTCACGGCTCCATTTGTCGGCGAGCCAGCCGGCCGGAATGGCGCAGAGGCCGAAGGCGACGAAGCCCGGTGTGGCATAGGGAATCAGTTCCGCATAGCTCATGCCCCATTCGCTCGTCAGCCGCAGCGCCGCGACCGTCGCGAAGATCAGGATGAACAGGTGATCCAGAAAATGTCCGATGTTGAGGAACAGAAAGTTCAGGCGATCGCGGTCCATGGCGTATTCCAATCCCGGCATTTTGAGCTTTTCTCTATTCTGCCCCTGTCGATGGCGTCAATCTCGCGATATATTGCCAAGTAATGTTGCAAAAACGACAACGCATGGTCCCGCTGCATCCGGACCTTAAGATCATCGAAGCGCTGCCGCAGCGCGTCGTCGCCTTTCGCCGCGACCTGAAAGACGGCGATACGATCCCGCCGCATCATCACCGGCGGGCGCAGCTCGTCTATGCCAGCGAGGGCGTGATGACGGTGACGACGGACGACGGCGCCTTCGTGGTGCCGCCGCAACGGGCCGTGTGGTTGCCGGCAGGGGTCGAGCACCGGATCGACGCGCGCGGATCGGTCGCGATGCGCACGGTCTATGTCGAGGAAGCCGATGCCGCGGAATCGTCGAACGCCCAGGGGTTGCCGACCCAGGTGCGCGTGCTGCATGTTACGCCCCTGCTGCGGGAATTGATCCTCGCCGCGGTCGACCTTCCCCGGACCTACCGGCCCGACAGCCCCGAAGAACGCTTGATGTCCGTCATCCTCGATCAGATTCGCGTGCTCCCGGTCGCGCCCCTGTCGCTGCCGATGCCCGACGATGCCCGGGTGAAACGGGTGACGCAGGCGTTGCTTTCCGATCCCTCCGACGGGCGCAACCTGCCGGAATGGGCGGCGGAGGTGGGGGCGAGCGCGCGCACGTTGGCGCGGCTCTTCCTGCGGGAGACCGGCATGTCCTTCGGCGCCTGGCGGCAGCAGCTTCGTCTCCTGCGCGGGCTTGAGCTGTTGGCAGCGGGTCAGCCGGTGACGACGGTGGCGCTCGATCTCGGCTATGACAGCCCGAGCGCATTCATCGCCATGTTCCGGCGCAATCTCGGTACCACGCCGACGCGCTATTTCGATCAGGCGGCCTGACCGCATGGCCAAATCGCCGTATCCCACGACGCCCTGCGTCGCCGTCTGCCAGATCGACCCGAAAAGCGGATTCTGCCTCGGCTGCTACCGGACGCTGAAGGAAATCGCACAGTGGGGGAAATTCAGCGAGGAAAAACGCCAGGCGCTGCTGCCCGAACTCGATCAGCGTCGGGAAGAGGATATGCGCGCCTGGGAAGCGGAGAAGGCGCAGGCGAAGGATCCCGATGGCACCGACTGACCGGACGCTGGGCGACGGGTCGGCCGGTGTCGCCGGGCAGGACGCGAAGATCATCTCGTTGATCGCCGGCGGGCATTTCTTCAGCCATTTCTACCTTCTGACCCTGCCGCCATTGTTTCTGTTCATCCAGAAGGATTTCGGCGTCAGTTATGTGGCGCTCGGCCTCGCCCTGACGGCGTATAACCTGATCGGCGGCGTCATCCAGGCGCCGGTGGGGTTCCTGGTCGACCGGTTCGGCGCGCGTCATCTGCTGTTGGCGGGTTTCGGGCTCAACGCCCTGTCGATCGCGCTGATGGGAGTCGCCGACGCCTACTGGATGCTGCTGGTTCTCGCGGTCCTCGCCGGGATCGGCAACAGCGTCTTTCATCCCGCCGACTACGCGATCATGTCGGGGGCGATTTCCGAAAAACGGGTCGGCCGTGCGTTCGGCCTGCATACGTTTTCCGGTTTCCTGGGCGGCAGCATCGCGCCCGTGGCGATGGGCGCGATGGCTGCCTTCTGGGGCTGGCGGACCGCCGTCCTGGTCGCCGGGGGCGCGGGGCTGGTGACCTTGGCGGTGATGGCGTTGAACAGCGACATTCTGGACCGCGCCGCCCCGGGCAGGCGGTCGGCACCGCCGCCGCAACACCCGGTCGAACGCGCCGTCCGCCAGGGCTGGTCGCTCCTTCTCACGCCGGCGATGCTGGTCTTCTTCGGCCTGTTCTGCGCGATCACCTTCACGACGAGCGGCATCTTCGCCTTCACCATCAATGGCTTGATGGAATTGCACGGAACCCCCTATTCGGTCGCGAACATTGCCCTGACCGGCTTCCTGTTCGCCAGTTCCTTCGGTGTCCTGCTGGGCGGATTCCTGGCGGACCGGGTCGGCCGTCACGATCTGGTCGCGGGCTGCGCCTTGATAATCGCCGCCGTATCGATCCTGATGCCGGCCTTCTTCGACCTGCCGCCGGCCGTCCTGATCGCGGTGCTTTGCCTGTCGGGCCTGGCCTTCGGCAACGTCCAGCCGGCCCGCGACATGATGGTCCGGGCGATCACCCCGCCGGGTGAGATGGGAAAGGTGTTCGGGTTCCTGTCGGTCGGTATGAGCCTAGGCGCCAGTGTTGCGCCCCTGATGTTTGGCCTGTTCATGGATGGCGGCCGGCCCGACTGGATCTTCCTCGGCGCGGCGGTCTTCATGATGGTGACGCTGCTGGCCGCCCTGGCGGGGCGATTCGTCGGCATGCGCTCCGGTTTGCGCCGCAGCTAAACCTTTTCTTAGGCCATTAAAATTAGATTTCTGCGAGATTGCCCTATCTTTAAGGTTTCGTTATATTGCGCCGCACTATAATTGCTGCGCCGCAAAATCAATAACTTGCGGGCTTACCGAGAAAAGGAATGCGCAGATGGCTGTGGATGGCGACGGTCCGAACTCGCACTTGCACGGGTATTTCATCGAAGACCTGTCGGTCGGGATGCGAGCGAAATATGCAAAGACCATTACCGAAACCGATATTGTGATCTTCGCTGGGATATCCGGTGACAACAACCCCCTGCATTTGAACGAGGAATTCGCCCGCGAATCCATGTTCAAGGGGCGGATCGCGCATGGCATGCTGACCGCGGTATTCATTTCCACCGTCCTGGGCACCAAGTTGCCGGGACCGGGGTGCATCTACCTCAACCAAGAGGTCAAATTCCTCGCGCCGGTACGGCCGGGCGACACGGTGCAGACCGAGGTGACGATTACCGACGTCAACCTGGAGAAGTGCCGCGCGGTGGCCAAATCCGTCTGCACGGTCGCCGGGGAGCCGGTCGTCGAGGGTATCTCGACCCTGCTGGTTCCGTCGCGCGAACGCGTGAAAAAGCGCAAGGCGGCCTGATCCAGCCTAACGCGGCTGGCCTTCAGCACTAAACAAAAGCCTTCCGGACCGCTATACCTGTGCCCGCATGGGGCCGGCAGCGCCGGTGTGGCGAGTGATAATCAATGCGAATCCTGCGTCATTACGACGGAGTCCCCGACGATGTGCGCGGTTGCGCCATCGTGCTGGGCAATTTCGACGGGGTCCATCGCGGTCATCAGGAGGTGATCGGCGGTGCGGTGGCCGATGCCGCCGCGCAGGGCCGCCCGCTTGCGGTCGTCACCTTCGAGCCGCATCCGCGCAGCTTTTTCGCGCCGGACCAGCCGCCGTTCAGGCTGACGCCGTTCCGCAGCAAGGCGATGCATCTTGCCGCGCTCAAGGTCGATGTCCTGATGGTCCTGGCCTTCAACGAGGAGATGTCCCAGGTCGGTGCGGAGGATTTCGTGCAGCGCGTCCTGATCGACGGGATCGGCGTCCGCCATGTGACGGTCGGTTACGATTTCCGCTTCGGCAACGGCCGGCGGGGCGATGTGGACCTGTTATCCGGCATGGCGGCGGACGGCGGATTCACCGTCAACGTGGTCCAGCCGGTCGCCTCCGCCGACGGCGAGGTCTATTCGTCGACCCGCATTCGGGACTATCTCGCGGCCGGAAAACCCGGCCATGCCGCCGCCTTGCTGGGGCGTCCGTTCGAAATCGACGGCAGGGTCGAGCAGGGCGATCAACGCGGCCGCACCATCGGCTTTCCCACCGCCAACCTAATGCTCGGCGAATATCAGCGGCCGGCCTACGGCGTCTATGCGGTCCGGGCCGGGGTCGGCGACGGCGAAGCGACCGAGTGGTATGACGGCGTGGCCAATCTGGGCACCCGGCCCACGGTGGACGGGACGCGGCTGCTGCTGGAAACCCACCTGTTCGATTTCGATGGCGACATCTATGGGCAACATCTGCGGGTCGCCATGATCGAATTCATCCGCCCCGAGCGTAAATTCGAAAGTTTCGACGCCTTGAAGGCGCAAATCGCCGAGGATAGCGCGTCGGCCGGCCGGATTTTGCGCACCCGCGCCGCCGGCGCTTCTTGACCCGGCCCTCGCGCTGTATAGGATGGCGCGCCAATCGGAAAACGAAGTCATGACCGTCGATTATAAAGACACCATTCACCTGCCGCGCACGGCCTTTCCCATGAAGGCCGGGTTGCCGAAACGCGAGCCCGAGCTGCTGGCGCGCTGGCACGAGATCGACCTGTGGGCCAAGCTGCGCGAGCAGTCGAAGGGCCGGCCGAAATTCATCCTGCATGACGGCCCGCCCTATGCGAACGGCCATCTGCATATAGGCCACGCGTTGAACAAGATCCTGAAGGACGTGGTCAACCGGTCGCAGCAGATGCTGGGCAAGGACGCGAACTATGTGCCCGGCTGGGACTGTCACGGCCTGCCGATCGAATGGAAGATCGAGGAACAGTATCGCGAGAAGGGTCAGGATAAGGACGCGGTCCCGGTGGATGAGTTCCGTCAGGAATGCCGCGACTTCGCCGCCCATTGGATCGATGTGCAGCGCGAGGAGTTCAAGCGCCTCGGCGTCTTCGGCGACTGGGACCGGCCGTATACGACGATGGCCTATGGGGCCGAAGCGCAGATCGCCCGCGAGATCGGCGCCTTCCTGCTCAATGGCGGGCTCTACCGCGGGTCCAAGCCGGTGCTGTGGTCGATCGTCGAGAAGACCGCGTTGGCCGAGGCCGAGGTCGAGTATCACGACATTTCCTCGCCGACGATCCATATCCGTTTCCCCGTGGTGCAGGCGTCGGTGCCGGTGCTGGAGGGCGCGTCGGTCGTGATCTGGACCACGACGCCCTGGACGATGCCGGGCAATCGGGGCCTCGCCTATGGCGCGGACTTCGATTACGTGGTGGCCGAGGTTACCGAGGTGGCCGAAGGCAGCCTCGCCCAGGTCGGCGAGAAGATCGCCGTCGCCGAGATTCTGCTGTCGACCGTTTGCGAGGAAGCGAAGATCACGGGTCATTCGGTCCTGGGCAAACTCAAAGGGTCGGACCTTGCCGGGACGGTCTGCGCGCATCCCTTCCGCGGGCAGGGCTATGACCACGATGCGCCGCTGATGGCGGCCGATTTCGTGACCACCGAACAGGGCACGGGTTTCGTGCATATCGCACCGGGCCATGGCGCGGACGACTTCGTCCTGGGTTCGCAACACGGTCTCGAGATTCCGGCGACGGTCGGCGAGGACGGCGTGTTCTACGATCACGTGCCGATGTTCGCCGGCAAGACGGTCTACACGGCGGACGGCAAGCCCGGTGATATCACCGGGGCCGTGATCGGCGCCATGATCGAGGCGGGCGGCCTGCTGGCCAAGGGGCGGTTGAAACATAGCTATCCGCATTCCTGGCGCTCCAAGGCGCCGCTGATCTTCCGCAACACGGCGCAGTGGTTCATCTCGATGGACAACAACGACCTGCGCGACAAGGCGCTCACCGCGATCGGCGAGACCGAGTTCTTTCCGGCGCAGGGACGAAACCGGCTGCATTCGATGATCGAATCCCGGCCGGACTGGTGCATTTCCCGGCAGCGCGCCTGGGGCGTGCCGATCCCCGTCTTCGTCGAGAAGAAGACCGGTGAACCGCTGCGTGACGCCAAGGTTGTGGAGCGGATCGTCGAGGCGTTCGAGTCCGAAGGCGCCGACGCCTGGTTCAACAGCGAGCCGTCGCGCTTCCTCGGCAATGACTACAATCCGGGCGACTACGAACAGGTCCGCGACGTCGTGGACGTCTGGTTCGATTCCGGCTCGACCCACGCCTTCGTGCTCGAACAGCGGGACGATCTGGCGTGGCCGGCGACCTTGTATCTAGAAGGATCGGATCAGCATCGTGGCTGGTTCCATTCCTCGCTGCTGGAATCCTGCGGCACGCGCGGGAGGGCGCCCTACGACCAGGTCCTGACCCATGGCTTCGTGATGGCCGAGGACGGCCGCAAGATGTCGAAGTCGCTCAACAATTCCGTCGGGCCGCAAGAGGTCGTCGACCAATACGGCGCGGAAATGCTGCGCCTTTGGGTCGTCGCGTCGGACTACTCCGAAGACCTGAAGATCGGACCCGAGATCATCAAGCATCAGGTGGACGCCTACCGGCGGCTGCGCAATACCCTGCGTTACCTGCTCGGGAATCTGAACGGCTATGACGGGTCGGACCGCGTCGATCCCGCCGACATGCCGGAATTGGAGCAATGGGCGCTGCACCGCATCTGGGACATGGACCGGGTCATCCGGGATTGCGCCGAGCGCTACGACTTCCACGCCATGTTCCGGAACCTGCATGATTTCTGCGCGATCGACCTGTCGGCCTTCTATTTCGACATCCGCAAGGACACACTCTATTGCGACGCGCCGGACTCGTTGCGCCGTCGGGCCGCACAGACCGTGTTGGGCACGCTGTTCGATTGCCTGACCGCCTGGTTCGCGCCGATCCTTTGCTTCACGGCTGAGGAAGCCTGGCTCGCCCGCAATCCGGACGAGGAAGGCAGCGTGCATATGCGCGTGTATCCCGACATCCCGGCCGGTTGGCGGAACGACGCCCTGGCCGAACGGTGGGAGAAAGTGCGCGACATCCGCCGCGTCGTGTTGGGCGCGCTGGAGATCGAACGGGCGGAAAAGCGGATCGGGTCCAGCCTGCTGGCGGCGCCGGACGTTTATCTCTCCGACGATTTCCGGTCGGCGATCGAAGGACTCGACCTCGCCGATATCGCCATCACGTCGGACGCCACGATCCTTGCCGAATCCGCGCCGGCGGATGCGTTCACGCTGCCCGAGGTGAGCGGCGTGGCCGTGGTGCCGAAGACGGCGGAGGGCGAGAAATGCGCCCGCTGCTGGAAGGTCCTGCCCGAAGTGGGCAGCCAGCCCGAGGTCCCGGAAACCTGCAACCGCTGCGCCGACGCCGTCCGGTCCAGCCGTGTCGCCGCATGAACGGGATGCTCCGGCTGGGCCTTTGCGTCGCCGGCGTCATCGTTGTCGCCGACCAGATCACCAAATGGTGGGTTCTCGCTGAATTCCTCGATAATCCGAGGGTTGTGCCGGTAACGGATTTTTTCAATCTGGTTCTGGTCTGGAACCGCGGCGTCAGTTTCGGGCTGTTCGCGTCCAGCGCCCAATGGATGCCGTATATCCTGGCCGGGTTGGCGATCGTGATCTCTGTCTTTCTGGTGATGTGGCTCCGGAAGGCGGACAACAGGGTTTTGGCGGCCGGTCTGGGCTTCGTGCTCGGCGGGGCCATCGGCAACGTCATCGACCGGTTCATGCATCAGGCCGTGGTCGATTTCCTGGATTTTCACGCATTCGGCTACCATTGGCCGGCGTTCAATATCGCCGATTCGTCAATTTTCGTCGGAGTAGTCCTAATTCTTTACGACGGGTTGTTTGAAAATCGCCGAAAACCCATTTAAAACGGGTGGTAGATCAGTATTGGGAGCGTGACGTGGAACGTGGTGTCTTGAAGATCGGAACGATGGCATTGGCGGCGGTTGTGCTGTCGGGCTGCGTTCTGTTTGACGGCACTCGCCGGGCCGGCCCGGACGAGTTCGGCGTGGTATCCCGCGCACCGTTGAGCCAGCCGCCCGACTTCTCGCTGCGGCCGCCGCGCACCGGTGCGGAGCGTCCGAACGAGGTCACGCCCCGCGATCAGGCCCGGTCCCGATTGTTGGCCGGAACGTCTCCGAGCGCCGCCGGTCAACCGGTTGGTGCGCAAAACAACAATGGATTCAACGTTCAAATTCAGAGCGGCCCGTCCACTGGTGAGCAGGAACTGCTCAAAATGGCGGGTGCGACCAATGTGGATCCGGACATCCGCGTCCTGGTGAACCGGGAAAGCGGCCGGGTGACGGAAGACGAGTCGATCGTCGATAAGCTGGTCTTCTGGCGGACCGCATCGAAGGCCAATGAAGTGGTCGATGCCAAGAAGGAAGCCGAGCGGTTGAACCGTAAATCGGCCCTCGGAGAGCCGCCGGTGTCTGAAAAGGACAAAAAGGACGCGTCGCCAAAGTAATTTCGGCGAAGTAACCTTTGTAAACAAAATAATAACGACATCGTTATACCGTTTTTACGCCCTATTGCTTTGGTAGGGTGGCGGCCGCATATATGCTGCCTGGCGTTGACCGCTGAATAGGATGGACGATGCGCATTAAGACATTTCCCCTATGGTTCCTCGCGGCGATGGCGATACTGGCGTTTTCCGTGCCGGGCCACGCCGCCGTTTTCAATCCCAAAAGCTTTACCTTGAAGAATGGTTTGCAGGTCGTGGTGATTTCCAACCACCGCGCGCCGGTCCTGACGCATATGATCTATTACAAGGTCGGTGCGATGGACGAACCGCCCGGCAAGTCCGGGATCGCGCACTACCTCGAACACTTGATGTTCAAGGGCACCAAGACGCTGAAACCGGGCGAGTTCTCGGCGATTGTGGCGCGGAACGGCGGTCAGGAAAACGCCTTCACCTCCCAGGATTACACCGGCTACTTCCAGTCGGTCGCGTCGGACCGCTTGGAAGAGATGATGCGGATCGAGGCGGACCGGATGACCAATCTGGTGCTGTCCGACGAAGTGATCGAGCCGGAGCGCAAGGTCGTTGCGGAAGAGCGCCGCGGCCGCATCGAGAACAACCCGTCGGGCAAGCTGAACGAACACGCCGACGCGGCGCAATACATGAACCATCCGTACCGCATTCCGATCATCGGCTGGCAACATGAGGTCGATGCCCTGACCCGCGAGGATCTGCTGGCCTTCTACCGCGCCTGGTATGCGCCCAACAACGCCGTCCTGGTGATTTCCGGCGACGTAACCGTCGAGACGGTGAAGCCGCTGGCGGAGAAGTATTACGGCGTGATTCCGGCGCGGACGTTGCCCGAGCGGCCGGATTGGCGCGAGCCGCCGCAACTGGCGGACCGCCGCGTGACCTATAAGCATAAGCAGGTGCGTCAGCCGACCTGGTCGCGCCGCTATCTGGCGCCCAGCTACGCGTCTGGACCGGCGGAGCATACCTACGCCCTGCAAGTTTTGGCCGAGATTCTCGGCGGCGGGTCGACGAGCCGGCTGTACAGGTCACTGGCGGTGGAAGAGAAGGTCGCGGCCTCCGCCGGCGCCTGGTACGACGCCGACGCCCGCGGTCCGGGACAGTTCGCGATCTACGGGTCGCCGCGTCCGGGCCAGAAGCTGGAAAACGTGGAGGCGTTGATGGAGCGCGAGGTCGCCCGGCTGTTAAAGGACGGTGTGACCGCGCAGGAAGTTAAGGAGGCGGTGCAACGGCTCCAGGATGCGGCGATCTTCGCGCGGGACTCGGTCAGCGGACCGGCGCGCATCATCGGCGGCGCCCTGATGGTCGGTATGACGATCGAGGATGTAGAGCGTTGGCCGGAACGGATCGGTGCGGTCACGGTCGATACGGTAAACGCCGCGGCAAAGGCGGTCTTCGGGAAGACGGGCACCGTTACGGCCGTTCTGCTGCCGGAAAAAACAAGCTGAAGGACAACCCATGTTCGGAAAAAAACAACGTAGTCGTTTCACCGGCCGGGCGGTCCTGCTTGTCGGATTGCTGATCGTCGGTTGGACCCACGCGGCCCGCGCGGTCGAGGTACAGAAAGTGGTCAGCCCCGGTGGGATCGAGGCGTGGTTCGTGCACGATACGTCGGTGCCGCTGCTCGCCATCGAGTTCCTGTTCCGCGGTGGCGCCGCCGGCGACCCGAGCGGTAAGGGTGGCTTGGCCAGCATGACCGCATCGCTGCTCGACGAAGGGGCCGGCGACCTGGACAGCCAGGCCTTCCAAGGCCGCCTGCAGAACCTGTCGATCCAGCTCGGGTTTCGGGCGGGCTATGACAGCTTTAGCGGCAGTCTGAAAACGCTCAACCGCAACCGCGACGAAGCGGTCCGTTTGCTGCGGCTGGCGATGACCGAGCCGCGCTTCGACGCCGCGCCGGTGCAGCGTATCCGGGGTGAGATCCTGGCGTCGCTCAAACGCCGCTCGACCCGCCCAGGGTATATCGCCCGGCGCATTTGGCAGCGCGCCGTGTTCGCCGATCATCCCTACGGCCGGCCGGTCAGCGGTACCGAAAACACGATCAACGCGATCAAGGTCGCCGATATGCGGGATTTCGCGAAACGCCATTTCGCGCGCGACCAACTGCTGATCGGCGTGTCCGGCGATATCTCTCCGGCCGATCTCGGTGTTTTGCTGGACAAGGCCTTCGGCGATCTGCCCGCGAAGGCCGAGCGCCAGCCGCTCGAGAAAGCCTTGCCCGCCGCGTTGGGCGCGACCTATGTCGTCGAACGTCCGGTGCCGCAAAGCGTGGCGGTCTTTGGGTTGCCGGCCCTGCCGCGGCGCGATCCGGATTACTACACCGCCTATGTGATGAACCACATTCTGGGCGGCGGCTCGTTCAGCTCCTGGCTCTACGACGAGGTGCGCGAGAAGCGTGGCCTCGCCTACTCGGTCTACAGCTATCTCAGCCCGCGCGAGGGCGCGCCGTTCTGGATGGGCGGCGTGTCGACGGCGAATGCCGGGATGGCGCAGTCGGTCGACCTGATCCGGGCGCAGATCCAGCGGATGCGCGAGACCGGCGTGTCGGACGAGGAGTTGAAGAACGCGAAACTCTATCTCAACGGATCCTTCCCGCTGCGATTCACCAGCAGCGACCGGATCGCGTCGATCCTGGTGTCCATGCAGTATCACGCGCTGGGGATCGACTATCTCGACCGCCGTGCCGGGTATATCGAAAGCGTGACGCGGCAGGATATCGACCGGCTCGCGAAGCGGATTCTCGACGTTGACAAGTTGACGGTGACGGTGGTCGGCAAGCCGCAGGGGCTGAAGTCGACGAGCAAGGCGCCGGAGATCGACAGCTGACGGCAACCGTGCCGAGTCGCGGCGAATCGGCAGTACGGCGGTGTGACGGCGCGGATCAGCGGCTTGGATACGCGGCGTTTTGTGGCGACCGTTGCGCGGGGCCACGGCGGCGGGCAATATCCGCGCTGACCGGTCATGCCATATAGCCAGGACATAGAAAACTGTATTGCCGAGGCGGTCGGCGACGGCGGCTTGCCGCGCGCCCGGCTGCAATCCCTGCTGAAGGAAGCGGGCGGCGCCATCGACCGATTGCGCGCGCGCCACGCGGACGGCTCCTTGCCCTTGCTGCGTCTGCCGGGCAAGACCGATGATCTGCCGGCGCTGGATGAGATCGCGGCGCGGTACCGGCGGGACTTCGACGACGTCCTGGTGCTCGGCACCGGCGGGTCCAGCCTCGGCGGCCGCAGCCTTTGCGCCCTTGCCGGGCCGGATGCGGTTCTCGCAGGGGCGAAGCCGCGCATACATTTCATGGAGAATGTGGACCCGCACAGCTTCGACGGGTTGATCGGCACGCTCGACCCGGCGCGCACGGGGGTCGTCGCCGTCTCGAAATCCGGCGGCACGGCGGAGACGCTGACCCAGCTCTTCTGCATCTTCAATTGGCTCGCCGGAACGGTGGGGCGCGAGTCCTTGGCCACGCACGCCATGGCGATCGTCGAGCCGGGCGACAGCGTGTTGCGCCGTCTCGCAGGACAATTCGACCTGCCCACGCTGGATCACGATCCCGGCGTCGGCGGGCGTTTCTCCGTCTTGTCGCTGGTTGGCCTGCTGCCGGCGATGATCGCGGGCCTCGACGCCGCGGCGGTTCGCCAGGGCGCGGACGATGTGCTTCAGACGCTGGTGTCCGAGGGCAACCCCGCTGCCGTGCCGCCCGCCGCCGGCGCGGCGATCGCCGTCGGATTGGCGAAGGACCGCGGCTGCGCGATGTCGGTGTTGTTTCCCTATGTCGACCGGCTTGCTCCCTTCGCGCTGTGGTACCGGCAGCTTTGGGCCGAAAGCCTCGGCAAGAACGGCGAAGGCACGACGCCGTTGCGCGCCATGGGCACCGTAGACCAGCACAGCCAGCTTCAGCTGTATCTCGACGGCCCGGCGGACAAGCTCTTCACCGTGGTGATGGGGCCGAATGCCGGCGCCGGCCCGGTCATCGATACCGCCTTGTTCGACGACGACGCGCTCGCCTGGATGCGCGGGCGGCGCATGGGCGACCTGCTCGACTCGTGCCAGCGCGCCACCGCCGAAACGCTCATCGCGCGGGGACGGCCGGTCCGGGTGTTGCGGCTCGACGCGGTGGACGAACGGACGCTCGGCGCGCTGATGATGCATTTCATGCTGGAAACGATCATCGCCGCAGATCTGCTGGGCGTCGATCCGTTCGACCAGCCCGCCGTCGAGGAGGGCAAGCAGTTGGCGCGGCGCTACATGGCCGCCTTCGGGGAGGCGTCGTCATGACCATCCAGCGCCTGCCCGAAACGGTGGTCAACCGCATCGCCGCCGGCGAAGTCATCGAACGCCCGGCATCGGCGGTCAAGGAGTTGGTGGAAAACAGCATCGACGCGGGTGGGCGCCAGATCGACGTGACGATTCGCGACGGCGGCAAATCCCTGATCGCGGTCGCCGACGACGGCTGCGGTATGGACCGGGACGACCTGCTGCTCGCGGTCGAGCGGCACGCCACTTCGAAACTGCCGGATCACGACCTGTCGGCGATCGCCAGCCTGGGCTTCCGGGGCGAAGCGCTGCCGTCGATCGGCGCGGTCAGCCGGCTTACCATCACCAGCCGCACGGCCGGCGGCGACAGCGCCTGGATGCTCGCCGTGGAGGGCGGCAAACTGTCCGGGCCGTCCCCGGCGGCGCACGCTGCCGGGACGCGGATCGAGGTGCGCGACCTCTTCTACGCGACGCCGGCGCGGCTCAAGTTTCTGCGGACCACGCGGTCGGAAACGCAGCAGATCAGCGACACGCTGAAACGGCTGGCGATGGCGCGGCCCGATATCGGGTTTTCCCTGACCGACGAGACCAGGACGCGGCTCCGGCTCAACGCCGAGCAAGGCGAGCTGCTGGAAAGCCGGCTGCAGCGGCTGTCGGGCATCATGGGCCGGGAATTCGCCGCCAATGCGCTGCCGATCGATGCGGAACGCGAAGGCATCCACCTTACCGGTTATGCGGGATTGCCGACCCTGAACCGGGGCAATGCCGCGCAGCAGTTCCTTTTCGTCAACGGCCGCCCGGTCAAGGACCGGCTGCTGATCGGCGCGGTCCGCGGCGCCTATGCCGATTTCCTGTCGCGCGACCGGCATCCGCTGATCGCGCTGTTCCTGGAGATCGAACCCCATGCGGTGGACGTTAACGTGCATCCGGCCAAGGCCGAAGTGCGCTTCCGCGATTCCGGGCTGGTGCGCGGGCTGATCGTGGGGGCGTTGAAGCACGCCCTGGCCGAGGCCGGACACCGGGCCTCGACCACGGTCGCCGCCGCGGCGCTGGGGGCGATCCGGACCAACGCGCCGCAGCAGGGCGGCGGTCCCTATCCGGGGCCGGCCTATCGGTATCCCGGAGGACCGGGGATGTCGCACGGGTTGGCCGAGCAGGCCGCAGCCTATCAGGCGCCGTTCGGCGGTACCGGCCCGGCGGGCGAGGTCGTCGAATTTCCGCCGGAGGCGCGCGCCGGTCAGGAGGAGCCGACGGATGGCGATGCGATGGCGGACTCCTATCCGCTCGGTGCGGCGCGGGCGCAACTGCACGAGACCTATGTGGTGGCGCAGACCGGCGACGGGATCGTCATCGTCGACCAGCACGCGGCGCACGAACGCCTGGTCTACGAAAGGATGAAGTCGGCCTTGGCGGAAACCGGCGTCAAACGGCAGGGCTTGTTGATCCCCGAGATCGTCGAATTGGACGAACCGGCGGTGCAGCGCCTGGTCGACCGGGCGCACGAGCTGGCGGAGCTGGGCTTGGTGCTCGAAGGCTTCGGGCCCGGCGCGGTCGCGGTGCGAGAGGTGCCGGCGATGCTCGGCAAGGTGGACGCCGCCGGTCTGGTGCGCGATCTCGCGGACGAGTTGGCTGAACTCGGGGGAACCTTCAGCCTCAAGGAAAAACTGGAGGATGTCTGCGGGACGATGGCCTGCCACGGCTCGGTGCGCGCGGGCCGCCGTCTGAACCAGGACGAGATGAACGCCTTGCTGCGCGAGATGGAAGGCACGCCGCATTCCGGCCAGTGTAATCACGGCCGGCCGACCTATGTGGAGCTCAAGCTCGCCGATATCGAGAAACTGTTCGGACGGCGCTGAGTCGCCCTGAACCCGACCGCACCCGCCGCATGCTGCCTCTCTTCCTCGCCGCGCTCGCCAATGTCATTGGGCTCGGTGTCATCGTCCCGTTACTGCCCTTCTATGCGGGCAGTGCCGGGGCGACGCCGCAGCAAATCGCGTGGCTGTTTGCCGCCTTTTCCTTGGCGCAATTCCTGACCGCGCCGCTCTGGGGCCGTCTGTCGGACCGCGTCGGGCGGAAGCCGATCATCGTGATTAGTTTCGCCGGGTCGGCGGTGGCCTATCTCTGGCTCGCCCATGCGGGCGGACTGGCGGAGATTTACGGCGCGCGGATTCTGGGCGGCGTGATGAACGGATGGCTGGCGACCAGCCATGCCTACATCGCCGATACGACGACGCCCGACAAGCGCGCGCGGGGCATGGGGTTCATCGGTGCGGCCTTCGGGGTCGGTTTCGTCATCGGCCCGGCGCTCGGTGCGTTTCTGGTCGGCGGGGCAACGCCGAACTTCCAGCTGCCGATGATGATCGCGGCCGGAGGGTCGATGATCGCGCTGGCCGTCGCGGTCTTCGGTATCCGTGAACCGGCGCGGCATGAACACTCGGCGAGAGCGCGTGTCCGGCTGCACGAGGTGACCGCCGCCGCGCCGATCTTCGCCGTCATGCTGGCTCTGCATTTCTGCATGTTCTTCGTCTTCTCGGGTATGGAATCCACCTTCGCGCTCTGGTGCGAAGCCGTGCTGGGTATGGGACCGCGGCAGGTCGGGTACTACCTCGCCTTCGCGGGCGTTTGCGGTGCGTTCGTACAAGGGTGGCTGGTCGGCCGTCTGGTTGCGCGGATGGGCGAGCCGATGGTGTTCTGCATCGCCGTCGCCACCTTGGCTGCCGGATTGGCGATCCTGCCGACGACCGGCACGCAGCCGATGCTGTTGCTGCCGATCGCCTTGCTGTCCATCGGGTTCGGGCTCGCCAACCCGTCGTTGCTCAGTTTGATGAGCCGTGCCGCGCCGGACACGATCCGCGGCGGTGCGTTGGGGTTGAGCCAGTCCGTTGCCAGCCTGGGCCGCATCCTCGGGCCGACCTGGGGCGGCTTCGCCTTCGCCGCCGTGGGGGTCGCGTGGCCTTTCTATTCGGGCGCGTTGATGCTCGGGCCGGTCCTGGTTCTCGCGTTCATCCTGTTGAAGCGGTTTGAGCGCGCCGGGTGAGCAAGATCACCCGCGCCGCGCCGTAGCGCCGGTCGTCCAACGTCTCGAACCCGTCGGGCGCGTCGAAACGGTCCTTCCTGCCGATCTCGACGACGCAGAGCGCGCCGTCGGCGATCCAGCCGGCGTCCGTCAACGCGGCCAGGGCCGGGACGGCCATATCCTGTCCATAGGGTGGGTCGAGGAAGACCAGGCCGCAGGATTCGGTGGCGGGCGGCGGGGCGAGGCAATCGGCTTTCAACATCACCGTTGCCGCCCCGCAGTCGGCCAGGTTGGTTTCCAGCACGGCGAGGGACGCAGGTTCCTTCTCCAGGAAATACGCCTTCGCCGCACCCCGGCTGAGCGCTTCGATCCCCATCGCCCCGGTGCCCGCAAAACCGTCGAGTGCGACCGCGCCGGGGATCGGCGATCCGCCGCCCTCGGTATGGCGGCCGTGTTCCACGATGTTGAAGATCGCCTCGCGGACCCGGTCGCCCGTCGGGCGAATATCGCGGCCCTCCGGGGCCGCCAGCGTCCGGCCGCGCCACTTACCGCCGATGACGCGCATGACGGCGGGGCTTGTCGGGTTTCTTTGCAGCGTGCTGCTGCGGTTTCAGGCGGGGTTTGCTTGGCCGCTCGCCGAGCTGGTCCGCCAGGACGCGCGCCGGCACCGCCTCGACCGCGCCACGCTTGAGCTGTCCGAGCTGGAAGGGGCCGTAGCTCACGCGGATCAGACGGTTCACGGTCCAGCCGAGATGTTCGCAGACCCGGCGGATCTCGCGGTTCTTGCCCTCCCGCAGGGTCATCGTCAGCCAGGCGTTCGCGCCGGGCGCGGAATCGAGGGTCGCCTGGATCGGGCCGTAGCGCATGCCGTCGACGGTGACGCCTTGGGCGAGCTTGGCGAGCGCCGCTTCGGTGACCCGGCCGTGCACGCGCACCCGGTAGCGCCGCGCCCAGCCGGTCGACGGATGCTCCAGCTTGCGCTTTAGTTCGCCGTCGTTGGTCAGTAGCAGCAACCCTTCCGAGGTCATGTCGAGCCGGCCGACCGCCAGCACGCGCGGCATGTCCGGCGGCAGCTTGTCGAACACGGTGGGGCGACCTTCCGGGTCGCGGTCGGTCGTCACCACGCCGGTCGGCTTGTGGTAGCGCCAAAGCTGCATCGGCGCCGGCCCGGCCAGCGGGGCGCCGTCGACGGTGATCTTCGATTTTCCGGTAACGGTGACCGCCGGGCTCGTCAGGGTCTCGCCATCCACGGTGACACGGCCCGCTTCGATCCAGCGTTCCGCCTCGCGGCGCGAGCACAGGCCGGCGCGGGCGATCACCTTCGCGATTCGTTGCCGTTGTTCGTCGGACATGGTGGCGCGGAATTTAGGCGTCGTGCTGCCGCATTGCAATCGCGGGAGGGCCTTACGACGGGAAACGATTGACAGGGAAGGTTAGCGGCAGTATTTAACAGATACGTTAATTAATAAGATGGTTAAATAAAGATGACACCCGATTCCCTCAGTACCACCTTCGCGGCGCTCGCCGACCCGACCCGCCGCGCCATCCTCGCGCGGCTCTCTTCGGGGGAGGCATCGGTCACGGAAATCGGCGAGCCGTTCGACATGAGCCTTCCGGCGATTTCCAGGCATCTCAAGGTTTTGGAAAGTGCCGGTTTGATCGAGCGCGGGCGCGAGGCGCAATGGCGGCCCTGCCGCCTCACCGCGGCGCCGTTGAAAGACGTCGCCGACTGGATCGAAGGTTACCGCCAATTCTGGGAACAGAGCTTCGACCGGTTGGACGACTACCTGAAGGAACTGCAGGGGGCGGACAAGACGGACCGTGGGAAACACTAGGGCAATCGACAATTACACAGAAAGCGGCCTACGATTTGACGCTGGCGAAAGGAAAGAATGGTATGTCATTGGAAACCGAAGGCATCACTGACGCACCGGAACGCGTTCTCATTCTGAACCGTGTGTTCGACGCGCCGCGCGCGCTGGTCTTCAAGGCCTGGACCGAGCCGGAACATCTGGCCCGCTGGTGGGGCTGCGAGACCACGGCGATCACCGAATTCACCGGTGATTTCCGCGTCGGCGGCGCATTCCATGTGTCGATGCGCCTCGCGGATGGCAGCGACCACCGTCTGCACGGCATATACCGGGAATTCGACCGGCCCGAGCGGCTGTCCTTTACCTGGGCATGGGAGGACGAAGATGGCGTTCCGGGTCATGAAACTTTGGTGACCGTCACCTTCACCGAGGAGAACGGCAAGACGGCAATGGCGCTTCACCAAGCGGTCTTCGAATCCGAAACCGTGCGGGACGAGCATCACGAAGGCTGGAGCGTCGGGTTGGATCGGCTTGCCGATTGGCTCGCGGCATTGCCGAACGCCTGACCGGAGCCGTCGGACGATGCCCACGATCGCATTCACCAACCAGTTGGAACGGTTCCTTCCCGCGCCGACGGTCGAGGTCGACGGGGCGACGTTGAAGGAGGCGCTCGATGCGGTCTTCGCCGGCAACCCGATGCTGCGGGGATACCTACTCGACGATCAGGGCGCGCTGCGCCAGCATGTGGCGGTGTTTGTGAACAATGTTGCGGTGGCGGACCGCACCGGATTGAGCGATCCGGTCGGTCCGACGGATGAAATCCACGTCCTCCAGGCGCTGACCGGAGGCTGAAGGAGCGAGGCATGAGCGATCGACTTTTCGTGGCGACCCGCAAGGGCCTGTTCGAACTTCACCGTGCCAATGGCGTCTGGGACATCGTCGATGCCCAATTCCTCGGCGATCCGGTTTCCGCCGTGCTGGCGTATGACGGGATGGTCCATGCCGGGCTCGATCTCGGGCATTTCGGCGCAAAATACTGGCGCCGGGACAGGGACGGCAATTGGATGGAATTTCCGGCTCCCGCCTTTCCCGAGAAACCGGCGGACGCCGACGACGATCCGCATCCCTGGACGCTCGGCCGGATTTGGAGTTTCGTGCCGGGCGGCGTCGACGGGCGTCTCTGGGCCGGCACCATGCCGGGTGGCCTGTTCCGGTCCGACGATCACGGCGAGTCCTGGTCCTTGAACGAGCCGCTCTGGCGCATGCCGGACCGCAAGAAATGGATGGGTGTCGCCGGGGGCGAACAACCCGGTATCAGCACCGTGCTCGTCCATCCCGGCAATCCGGAGGACGTCCGGGTCGGGGTCTCCTGCGCCGGCGTCTGGGCCAGCACGGACGGTGGCGCGTCCTGGGGCGTCATCAACGAGGGCATGGACAACGAATACATGCCGCCGGATCAACGCAACGATCCCGCGGTACAGGATATTCACCAACTCGCGCATTGCACGGCACGGCCCAATGTCATGTGGTGCCAGCACCACAGTGGCATCTACCGGTCGGAAGATACCGGCGAGACGTGGCACGCGGTGACTGCGGCGCGGCCGTCGGCTTTCGGTTTCGCCGTCGTTGGCCACCCCCACGATCCAGAGACGGCATGGTTCGTGCCGGCGGTGAAGGACGAGAAGCGTATCCCGGTGGATGGTAAGCTCGTCGTGTCACGCACCCGGGACGGCGGAAAGAGCTTCGACGTGCTGGGCAACGGCCTGCCGCAGCGGCACGCCTACGACCTTGTCTATCGCCATGCGTTGACCGTCGATGGAAGCGGCGACCGGCTCGCGTTCGGATCCACGAGCGGCGGGCTTTGGATCACCGAGGATGGCGGCGACAGCTGGTCGTCGGTGGATTCCCGACTGCCGCCGGTCGCCGCCGTGCGCTTCGCACCCGCTTGACGTCGCGCCGCCGGCCGGGGCACGGTGCGGCATGGCGCAGTCCGAATATTCCTTCATGGCGATGGCGTTGCGCGAGGCGGAAGCTGCGGCGTCCCGGGGCGAGGTGCCCGTCGGCGCGGTGATCGTCGATCCCGATGGCGGCGAAGTCCTTGCGCGCGCGGGCAACCGCGTCGAGGCGTTGAACGACCCGACGGCGCATGCCGAAATCCTGGCGATCCGCAAGGCGGCTGTCGCCGCGGGTGCGCCCCGGCTCGACCGCTTCGACCTTTATGTCACCTTGGAACCCTGCGCGATGTGCGCCGCCGCGATCGCGCATGCGCGCATCCGTCGGCTCTATTTCGGCGCCTATGACCCGAAGGGCGGCGCGGTCGAGCATGGACCCAAATTCTTCCGGCAGCTTACCTGTCATCACGCACCCGAGGTGTATGGCGGATTGGAGGAGAGCCGCGCCGGCGAGTTGCTGTTGCGGTTTTTCCGGGACCGGCGGTAGGGGGATGCGCACCCACACGACGCTTCACAGTTTCGTGCAAGGGGATAGCGTTTCTCCGCCAGATGTCCTATCGGAGTAGTGTGGCGGGGCTGATAACAGAGGGTACGCAGATGTCCAATGCGCCGGTCAAAGTCACGGTGTTTCGCTGGGCAGGGTCGTGGGGGCCGTTCAAGGTCAACATTCCCTGCGGCGAATGCTCGCTCACGCTCGACGTTATCCAGGACACGATCGATACGGAACTCGATGGGATTCCGGTCGAGCTCGACGTGCGCGAATGGCTGTCCGAATGGTGGAAGCCGTTGCCCAAGGGCGGCTGGCATGCGCCCATCGTCATGGTCGAAGGCAAGATCGTCAGCCAGGGTGCCGCGCTCAACCGGGGCCTGCTGACCCAGGCGGTGATCGAGGCGTATGCGGACCGCGCGCCGATGGAGGGCAATCATGTCTTCGGCAAGGAGACCTGCCCCCACTGTTCGCGGGCCAAGGCGTATCTCGACGAGGCGAAGATCGACTACGTCTATCACGACGTGATCAAGGAGCCGAGCGGCCTCTACGCCATGCTCGCGCGCGTGAAGCCGATCATCGGACCCAAGACGCCGGTCACCGTGCCGCAGATTTGGATCAACGGGCTCTACGTGGGGGGCGCGGACGACCTGTCGAAAATCGTGCGCCGCGACGTGGAACCCAATCCGGACCGCGGGCAGTGCTCGATCTCGCCGGGCAGCCTGTCGGACGCGGCGGACTAGCGCGACGGCTCATCGAAAAGTCAGGATTCCCGTTCGATGGCGCGCCAGCCGATGTCGCGGCGGCAGAAGCCTTGTGGCCAGTCGATGCGGTTGATCGCGGCATAGGCGCGTTGCTGCGCCTCGGCAACTGTGCCGCCGAGCGCGGTCACGTTCAGGACGCGGCCGCCGATGGCGGTAAGATTGCCGTCCTCGTCGCGGACGGTGCCGGCATGGAACACCTTCACCGATTCGTCCGATTCCGCCGCCTCGACGCCGCCAATCGCGGTGCCCTTGTCGTAGGAGCCGGGGTAGCCTTCGGCGGCGAGCACCACCGTCAATGCTGTCTCGTCGTACCAACGCAGGTCGAAAGTCTCGAGCACCCCATCGCAGGCGGCGACCAGGGCCGGCAGCAGGTCCGATTTCAGCCGCATCATCAGCACCTGGCATTCCGGATCGCCGAAACGCGCGTTGTACTCGATGAGTTGCGGGCCGTCCTCGGTGATCATCAGCCCGGCGTAGAGGATGCCGGTATAGGGCCGTCCTTCGGCCTTCATCGCCTCCACCGTGCGGCGGATCACCGTCTCGTCGATTTCCGCCGCCAGCGCCTCGGTCATCACCGGCGCCGGACTGTAGGCGCCCATGCCGCCGGTGTTCGGGCCGGTGTCGCCGTCATAGGCCGCCTTGTGGTCCTGCGCCGCGGCGAGGGTGAGGGAGTGCTCGCCGTCGCAGATCGCGAAGACGCTGACCTCCTCGCCGACGAGGCATTCCTCGACGACGATTTCCGCGCCGGCCTCGCCGAAGCGGTTGCCTTGCAGCGCATCCTCGGCGGCGGCGAGGGCTTCCTCGACGGTTTGCGCGACGGTGACGCCCTTACCGGCGGCCAGCCCGTCGGCCTTGATGACGATCGGCGCGCCCTGGTCTTCGATATAGGCGCGCGCCGCGTCGATGTCGATGAACCGCTGGTAGCTCCCGGTCGGGATGTCGTATTTCGCGCAGAGGTCCTTGGTGTAGCCTTTCGACCCTTCCAGCTCGGCGCCTGCGGCGGTCGGGCCGAACGCCTTGATTCCCGCTTCGGTCAATTGGTCGACGAGGCCGAGCACCAGCGGTCCTTCGGGGCCGACGACGACCAGGTCGATGGCGTTGTCGCAGGCGAATCGGACGAGGCCGCCGACGTCTTCCGCGCCGATGTCCACGCATTCCGCCTCTTCGGCGATGCCCGCGTTGCCGGGCGCGCAATAGAGCGTGTCGCAGAGCGGAGAGGCCGCAATCGCCCAGCACAGCGCGTGTTCCCGTCCACCGGATCCGACCACCAAAATCTTCATCGTCACCCCCGCTGAATTTTGCCTTAGCTTTTGCCCATTCTTATCATAGGGTACGCCCCAGATGAGCGATAAATCACCGGACTTGGCCACGAATCTTCCCGAATTCTCGGTTTCCGAGCTGTCACGGGCGCTGAAGCGCACCGTCGAGGACACGTATCCCTATGTGCGCGTGCGTGGCGAGCTGTCCGGCTTCAAGCGCGCGGCGTCCGGGCATCTCTACATGACGCTGAAAGACGAAAACGCGGTGCTCGACGCGGTGTGCTGGCGCGGCACGGCGGGGCGGCTGTCGATCGCGCCGGAAGACGGCTTGGAAGTCATCTGCACCGGAAAGCTGACCACCTATCCCGGCCGGTCGAAATACCAGATCGTCGTCGAGCAGATGGAGATGGCGGGCGAGGGCGCGCTGCTGAAGCTGCTCGAGGACCGTCGCAAGAAACTCGCCGCCGAAGGGTTGTTCGACGATTCGCGGAAACGCGAGCTGCCGTTCCTGCCGGAGGTGATCGGCGTGGTTACCTCGCCGACCGGCGCGGTGATCCGCGACATCCTGCACCGATTGAGCGACCGCTTCCCGCGGCATGTGCTGCTGTGGCCGGTGCTGGTCCAAGGAGATGGCGCGGCGGATCAGGTGACGGCGGCGATCGAAGGGTTCAACGGGATCGACCCTGGCGGCCCGGTGCCGCGCCCGGACCTGATCATCGTCGCGCGCGGCGGCGGCAGCCTCGAGGATCTATGGGCCTTCAACGAAGAGAATGTCGTCCGCGCGGCCGCGGCGTCGGATATCCCGCTGATCTCCGCCGTCGGGCATGAGACCGACACCACGTTGATCGATTTCGCATCCGACCGGCGCGCGCCGACGCCGACCGCCGCGGCCGAGATGGCGGTGCCGGTGCGGGCGGAGCTGCAGGCGAGTGTGCTGGACAACGAGCGCCGGATGATCGCGGCGATGCACCGCATGGTCGACGACCGCCGCCTGCGGGTCGAAGGGTTGGCGCGCGGTCTGCCCGACCTGGACAGCCTGATCGGCACGCAGCAGCAACGGCTCGACGGCGAGGACGAGCGGCTCCGCAACGCCATGCAGAGCCTGTTGCGCGACCGAGGCCAGCAGGTGGCCCACTGGGCGGCACAGATCAAACCGCCGCAACAGGTGCTGTTCGAGACCCAAACGCGGGTCGCGCAGAGCGCCAAGGATTTGACTGCGGCGATGCGGCGGTACCTGGACGGCCAGGACAATCGCGCGGCGCGTATCGTCGACCGGTTCGAGCCGGCGCTGGTCGAGCGGCAGACCGACACTGCGGCGCAGCAGTTGAAGGCCGCCGGTGCGTTGCTGGAAAGCCTATCTTTCCGGCGGGTGCTCGACCGCGGCTATGCCGTGGTGCGCGATACCGACGGGAACGCGGTGATGACGGCCGCGACGCTGCAGACCGGCGATTCGGTGTTGGTCGAGTTCTCCGATGGCCGTGTCGGAGCCGATATCACGACGACCGATGCGCCGCCTGAGCCCGCGAAGAAACCGGCGTCCCGGAAACCGAAAGCCAAGGCGGGGGCGTCCGGCAAGGCCAAGGCCGACGGCCGGCAGGGGTCGCTCCTGTGATCCGCCTATTCGTGTTCCTGGCGGCGATGTTTGCCGCCGCCGCCGCGTCGGCGGGCAGCTTGACCCTCGACGGCCGGATGGTCCAGGGCGGGATGGTCGTCGGCCGGACCGACCCGGGGACCGTTGTGAAGTTCCAGGGCAAGCCGATCCGCGTCTCCCCGGAGGGCGTCTTCGTCATCGGCTTCCACCGAGACGCGAAACCGACGGCGTCGGTCGAACTCCAATTCCGGGATGGCAGCCGCCGCACCGAATCGCTCGATATCAAGCCCCGCAAATACAAGATTCAGCGGATCGACGGGCTGCCGCCCAAGATGGTGACGCCGCCGAAAGACGTGCTCGACCGGATCAAGCGCGAGAATCGCCTGATCAAGAAAGCGCGGTTCGAGGACACCGCAACGCCGCACTTTCTGAAAGGGTGGCAATGGCCGGCCAAGGGCCGGATCAGCGGCGTCTACGGCAGCCAGCGGATACTCAACGGCAAACCGCGGCGGCCGCATTACGGCATCGATATCGCGGCCCCCGCAGGCACGCCGATCGTGGCCCCGTCCGACGGGGTCGTACGGCTGGCGGAACGCGATCTCTATTACACCGGCGGGACGATCATCCTCGACCACGGCCATGGCCTGAGTTCGGCCTTCCTGCATATGCAACGACTCACGGTGAAGCCGGGGCAGTTCGTCAAGCAAGGGGAGAAGATCGGCACGCTCGGATCGACCGGGCGGTCAACCGGACCGCATCTCGATTGGCGCATCAATCTATTCGGTGCGCGCCTCGATCCGCAGCTCCTGGTGCCGCCGATGACGCCGCCGAAGAAGAACCCCAAGAAATAAGAGTACACCGACGGGTGGCCGATGGGCCGTGTCAGCCGAGTTGGTCGAGCAGCGCGTCGAGTGCCGCCTCGTCCCGCCATTGCACCGTGATCGGCAGCGTGGCGAAGCGGTCGCGCACCACGTCGGGCAGCCGGACCCAGTCTTTCTCCGTCGTGACCGGCAGCGCTTCCAGGATCGCGGCCTTGTCGAGCAGCCAGCCGATTTCCGCCGGGTTGAAGATATGGTGATCGTCGAAGGACCGCGTGTCCGCGATGCGGGCGCCGACCGCCTCCAGCGTGGCGTAGAACTTCTCCGGCCGTGCGATCCCCGCGAAGGCGAAGACGGTCTTGCCGGCAAGGTGGTCGGTTTCCGCCGGCACGATGTCGGCGCGCAGCACGGGCAGGGTCTCCGGCAGCGTCTCCAGGATGCCGTGCTCGTCTTCGCCCAGCAGGACGATTGCGTGGGCGCGGGCGATGCCGTCTTCGAACGGCTCCCGTAGCGGACCCGCGGGCAACACCCGGCGGTTGCCCAGCCCGTAACGGCCGTCGATGACCACCATAGATAGGGTTTGGCGGAGTGATGGATTCTGAAATCCGTCGTCCATGACGACGACATCCGCGCCGTAGTGCGCCGCGGCAGCCCCGCCGGCGGGGCGCCGCCGGGCGATCCAGCAGGGCGCGGCGCGGGCAAGCAGCAAGGCCTCATCACCCGTATGCTCGGCCCCGTGCCGGGTCGCATCGACACGGGTCGGGCCGGTGATGGTTCCGCCATAGCCACGGGTCAAGAAATGCGGATTGCCGCCGCGCGCGATCAGCCTTTCGGCGACGGCGATCGCGACGGGTGTCTTGCCGGCCCCGCCAGCGACGAAGTTGCCGACGCAGAGAACCGGCACCTTGATCCGGCGAGTCTGCTTAATCGTGCGGCGGATCCGGCCGATGGCCGTCATGCCGTGCGATAACGGCGATAGCAGAAGGGCTAACAGGCCGTCATGTTGCCAGAACTTCGGTGTCTTCATGATGCCGTCCCGCCGATCCGGTCGAGCGTGGGCGCCAGCCGTTCGCAGACGCGATCGATCACTCCGCTATGCCGGTCGGCGACGGCCTTCGCCGCCGTGGCCAAGACATGCCGCCGTTCCGTGTCCTGCAACAGTTTGCCGACGTTGTCGGCCAGGGAGGCGGCGTCGGCGCATTGGATCGCGCCGCCGGTTTGCGCCATCTCGTCGGCGACGGCCTGGGTCTTTTTCATGTCCGGGCCGTGCAGGATCGCGCAGCCGAGTTGGGCAGGCTCCATCAAGTTATGGCCGCCGACATCGCCGAAGCTGCCGCCGATCATCGCCACCGGCGCAAGCCGATAGAACAGTCCGAGTTCGCCCATGGTATCGGCGAGATAGATATCGTCCTCCGTTGTTGGGAGTATTCCGCGGGATCGGCGCGCGACCCGGAACCCACGATCCCGAAGCCGTGTCGCGATCGCATCGGCCCGCGCCGGATGCCGGGGCGCGATCATGGTCAACAGGGATGGGTGCGCGGCGCGCAGGGTTTCATGCACGTCGGCGGCAATCGCTTCCTCGCCTTCATGCGTGCTCGCGGCCAGCCAGACGGTCCGGCCCGCCACCGCCGGCCGCAAGGCCGACAGGTCGGATGCGTCCGCGCTCAGCGGCAGGGCGGAGAATTTCAGGTTGCCGACGCACTCGACGGCCACCGGTCCGAGGGCACGGAACCATTCGGCCTGTTCGTCGCTTTGCGCCAGGATCAGGTCGAAGCATCCGAGCAACGCGCGGGCGAAGCCGGGCGCCTTGCGCCAGCGCGTATAGGAGCGCGGTGAGAGCCGGCCGTTGATCAAGGCCGCCGGCACGCCGCGGTCCCGTACCGCGGTTAGCAGATTGGGCCAGAGTTCGGATTCCATCCAGAGGGCCGCGTCGGGCCGCCAATGTTCGAAGAAACGGGCGACCCATCCCGGGCAGTCCATCGGTGCGAATTGGTGGAAGCATCGGGCGGGCAACCGGGCTTCCATGAGCTGCGCGGAGGTGACCGTGCCCGTGGTGACCAGGACGGAAACCTTAGGATACACCGCCGTCAGTCGTTCGACGAGGGCGAGGGCCGATTGCGATTCGCCCACGCTGGCGGCGTGGAGCCAGACCAGCGGCCCGTCCGGGCGTGACCGGGAGGCGATACCGCGGCGCTCGTCGATCCGCGCCGGGTCTTCCTTACCCTGACGGAGGCGGCGGCGCAGCAACCGGTTGAGCACCGGGGCGGCCAGCGCCGAGGTCATTCGATATGCGGGAAGCGCGACCATGCTGTCAGGACCCGACTTCGATTTCCGCCGGTGCGATATGCGGCTGGTTCACCATATCGTCCGCCTGATCGGTCAGGTCGGTCAAGCGGCGTTCCACCTCCGCGCGGATCGCCTCCATGGCATCGTCGTCCGCATCCGCCGGCACCTCGATCGCCTCGCCCCACAGGAACCGGCCGCGCGCGAACGGAAGCGGTAGGATAAACCGGTCCCAACTGCCGAAGACATGCCGGGGCCGGACCGAATAGGTCAGCGGAAAGATCGGCGCGTCGGTGATGCGGGCGAGCTGGACGATCCCGAGGCTGGCCCGCATCCGCGGTCCGCGTGGGCCATCGGGCGTGATTCCGACCGCCCCGCCGTCGCGCAGGATGCGGCGTAACCGTAGAAGCGCTTCCGCGCCGCCCTTCCGCGTCGATCCGGCGATGGTCCGCATGCCGAAATGCGCCATGGTCTTCGAGATAAGCTGGCCGTCGCCATGGCTCGAAATCAGGACATGCATCTTGCCGCGATGGCGCCAGCCGCAGGGCATCATGAACAGGCGGCCGTGCCATGCCGCGATGATCAGCGGTTTGCCCTGCTCGAAGAGTTGGTTTGCCGGCTCTTCGCCGGTCATCCGCCAACGGCCGGTGAGCCACACCAGACGGATATACTGCGCCGCGATCCAGCACAGGATGGCCTGTACCGCGGGCCGCTTAAAGGTTTGCTTGAGTTGCCGCAACGATCACGCTTGCGCCGCCCGGGCCTCGGCCGGGCCGGCGTCGCCCAGGGACATGCTGTCCTCGAACTGCATCTGGCACAGGCGGGCGTAGATGCCGCCGCGCGACAGCAGTTCCTGATGGGTGCCGCTGTCGACGACCCGCCCCTGGTCGAGCACGTAGATGATATCGGCGTTGACGACGGTAGACAGGCGGTGGGCGATGACCAGCGTCGTCCGGCCTTCCATCAGACGCGTCAGGGCTTCCTGGACCTGCCGTTCGGCCTCCGAATCGAGCGCGGATGTCGCCTCGTCGAGAAGCAGGATCGGCGCATTCCGCAACATCGCCCGGGCAATGGCGAGCCGTTGCCGTTGGCCGCCCGACACGCGCATCCCGCGCTCGCCGACGACCGTGTCGTAGCCGTCGGGCAGTTGTTCGATGAACTCGTGCGCGGCGGCGGCCTTCGCCGCGTCGATCACCTCCGCTTCGCTGGCGGACGGCCGGCCGTAAAGAATGTTGGCGCGCACCGTGTCGTTGAACAGGGTTACTTCCTGGCTGACCAATGCGATGCTTCCCCGCAGCGACGCCAGCGACGCGTCGCGGACGTCCTGCCCGTCTACCGTGACGGTGCCGGACTTGGGGTCGAAGAAGCGCAGGATCAGGTTGAGGATCGTCGACTTGCCGGCGCCCGACGGTCCGACCAGTGCAACGGTCTTGCCCGGCGGCGCATCGACGGTGACGCCGTGTAGGGCGATCTTCTTTTCGTCGTAGGAGAAATGCACATCCTCCAGATGCACATGGCCGCTGCTGACATGCAACGGTTTGGCATCGTCCGGATCGGCGATGTCCGGGCGGTAGTCGATCACCGCGAACACGCGTTCCAGCGCCGCCAAGCCATGCTGCAGGTTCGCGTTCAGATTGGCGAGGCTGCGCAGCGGCTGATAGGCCGCCGCCATGGCGACGAAGAAGGTCATGAACTGGCCGATCGTCGTCTCGCCTTGGCTGACCTGGAATCCGCCCCACGCCAAGACAAGGGCTATGGCGACCCCCGCCAGGCTCTCCATGATCGGATAGGACCGTGACCGGGTCCGGCCGGCCTTGAATTGTAGCGAATAGACGCGCTCGAACACGCCGCTGGCGCGATCGCGCTCGTAGTCCTCCATGCCGTAGGCTTTGACTTGGCGGAAACCCTTGAAGACCTCATCCAGGAAGCCGGTCAGGTCGCCCAGCGAGACCTGCGTGTTTTCGGATAAACGCCGGATGCGGCGGCCGATATAGAGGATCGGGAAGACGCTGATCGGCAGGATGACCAGGGCGATCACCGCCATCTGCCAGTTCGTGTGGACCATGACCCCGCCGAGCACGAGGATCGTCAACAGGTCGCGCCCGAAACCTGTGAAGGTCTTGACGGTCGCGTCGCGTGTGTAGTTCACGTCGTTCAGGAAGCGCGAAATCAACTTGCCGGTGGAATCGTCATGCAGGTATTTCATGTCGGCATCGATCAGGCGGCCGAACATCTCGTTCTGCATCATGACGTTCACACGCAGGCCCAGCTTTTGCATCATCACCGCCTGGCCGTAACTGGCGAAGCCCTTGAGGACCGACACGCAGAGAAACGCCAGCGGCAGAACCAGGATCAACGAATCGTCGCCTTCGACCAGGACCTTGTCGAGCGCGGGCTGAATCAGCTTGGCCTGGGTCCCGGTCGCCAAGGCGACGAGGATCATGCAGCTTACACCGACGACGATCTTGCCGACATGGTGCCGCAAGTAGTCGCGGAACAGCCGGCGAATGAGATCCTTCGCGGGTGAATTGAACTGAAATTTCTTACCTTTGCGCGACACCAACGGCTCCTCGCTGCGCTGCGGCAGAGGTATAGCATGGGGGGATAGATCGACAAACCGCTGTTATGCGGGCGATTGCGCCGGGAATCGGCCGCTGCTGCGCGTTTATCCGGCGGTCGCGGGGCGTCGGGCCGCGCCTATTTTGGAATTTGCTGGCTGCGCTGGCGGTTCAGACAGGATTCGTAGAGCTGTTGACGGTATTTCTGGGCGTCGGCGCGGGCGAAATCCTGGAAGACCCGGCTGTCGCCACCCCGGAAGTTACCCGACATCACGTCGAATTCCCGCTGCATCTGCCGTGCGGCGGTATGATCGGCGTATTCCCGGCAGGACGTCACGTTCGGCGGCGGGCCTGCTTGGCTTGCGGCGGGTGCCGGACGCGGCGAATACTTGTCGCGCTTGGGCCATGAACAGCCGGTCACCGCGATGGAAAGGCCCAAGGCCACGGCCCAAACCGTGAGGTTCAGGCGGTCTTTGCGAATTCTAGATGTAATCGCCAATCCCCAATCCCAAAACATATGCCCTTCGTGACTGTAATGTGGTCTTAAGTAACACGGTCGGCAAGTCCGGAACTGGTTGAAACGATGACAAGAATGTGGCCGACCAATGCGCCGGCGTCACCACCTTCACGGCGTCCGGACTTAACCTTTTAATAATGCGTGGGAATTATGTTAGAGTTGCCTCCGCGCGACAGGGAGGAGGATTCTGGATGCTATGGGCACCCAGAGTCCTTTTTTGTGCAAGGAATGTCATCGGATGAAAAAAGTCCTATGTCTCGCTGCCCTAGCGCTCGTTCTTTCGTCCTGCGCCGTAACCGATCGCAAGAATAAACTTGCCGTCGCCACGGTAACCGGTGGCGTCGCCGGCGCGTTTGTCGGCTGGACCGTGTTCGGCCCCGGCGGATCGGGAATCCTAGGGTCGATCGTTGTCGGCAGTTTGGGCGCGGGCGCCGGCTATCTCGCGACCGATACGCTTTTGCCGCGCGAGCGCGAATCCTTCCACCGCGCGACCTACCACAGTCTGCAGGGCATGCCCGAGGGGCAGCCGACCAACTGGACCAGCGCCGATACCGGCACCACCGCCAGCATTACGCCCCTGCGCAGTTTCCACGCCAAGGACGGCAAGCTCTGCCGCGATTTCGTGGTCGTGTTCAAGATCGGGGAAACCCGGGAGTCGGTGAAGCGCACCGCCTGCCGTGGCGTCGATGGGTCCTGGCAGACGATCTAGCGCAGGCGATTTAGGAGGCGGGCCGGACATAAAAAAGGGCCGCGCACGAAGCACGGCCCAAGTCTAGGGAGGAAACGCCCAAGAAGTGCGGCAAGGTAAGATTTACCTTGCAATGCAACATGAACTTGGACGACTCATGTTGCGATGCAATATATGGCAAAGCATCCCCTAATTTTCAAGGTTATTTGGCGCAAAATCGGGGGATAACTTGTCGCATCAGGACATGGCTGGGTTGCAGTTGCTGCAATGCAACAGGTGTTGGCGCGTCAACGGGACCGCCTTAGGGTTGCCGTTCCCGCAACGCGCGCAGGGCCGACCGGCCTGCTAAACCGCCGAGATGCTCGTCCATGGCGTCGACCAGGACATCCCATAGGTAGAGTGCCGACGCACTGTCGGCCAGCAGGTGAAACGTCGGGCTGCCGCCATGGTCCTGGCGGATGATCTGTGCCGAAAGCCGCGCCAGGGAGGTTTGCGCCACCGCCAGATCGTCGAATTGGCCGGTCCGCAAATCGACTCCGCAGAGTTTCCGAAGGCAATCGGGCGCCTTGGCGCCGCACAGCACGAACCAGGCATGGCTGTCGCGCCGGGGGACCGGATAGCAGGCGCCGTTGGGCGTGCGGGCTTCGAGGCGGCCGATGGTGTTGTCCTTGCCGTCGATATCGCCGAGGACCGTCACTTCGGTGTCGGCCAACCGGACCGCGAGCGCGCCGTCGGTCTGGCGCTCCGCCCGGTTGTTCTGCGCCGGTACCGTCACCGCCTGCCGCGACAGCCATTCGAGCGTTTGCGGTCCCTTGAAGCCGATGCGCGGCAGCGGCGACAGATCGATCAAGGCCAGCCGCGATGGAAGACCGCCGCGCCCGGGAAAGGCGTCCGCGACGGCGGTGTCGCCGCAATCGGCAAAGACCGCACCGGCATCCCGCAGCCTGCGATAGACGAAACTACGGCGCGGATATTGGGTGGGGTCGGTCGTCATGGCGCCGTTCATCCTGCCTGCCGGGCGTTCTCGGGGTCGTAGAACGGCATTTCCGCCACCGTTCCCTGGATGTACCGCCCTATCGGCCCCTTGATGACGATCGGCGTGCCCGGTTCCGCTTGATCGGGCGCCACATAGGCCATGCCGATCGGATAGCCCAGCGTCGGCGACCGGACGATGGAGGTGACGCGCCCGACAATGTCTTGGCCCTTGAAGACGAGATGGCATTCCTCGGGCAAGACGTCGGCTTGCGGCGGCAAGGTGAATCCGACCAGCACGCGGTCGAGGCCACGCGCCGTCTGAATGTCGATCGCCCGTTTCCCGACGAAGAAGGTCTTGCGCTTGCCGACCGCCCAACCCATGCCTGCCTCATGGGGATGCGTCAGCCCATCGGTATCCTGGCCGATGATGATATGGCCTTTTTCCAGCCGCAGGATTCGCTGCGCCTCGACGCCGAAAGGTCGGCAATGATACGGCCGGCCGGCATCGGACAGCGCGTCCCACAGGGCTTCGCCATATCCCGCCGGCACATGAATCTCGTATCCCAATTCACCGACGAATCCCACCCGCATGAGGCGGGCCGGGATACCGGCAACGGTTGCCTCTCCCACGGCCATATAGGGAAAGCCCGCGGCGGACAGGTCGATGCCCTCGCAAAGCGGTTCCAGGACCCGGCGCGACTGCGGGCCGGCGATGTTCACCGCGGCGAAGCCGCCGGTCATGTTCGCGATGTCGACTTCGAGACGCCATTGCGCGTTCCACTGCAACATCGACCGGTAGACGCCGTCCGAGTTGCCCGTCGTGGCGGTGACGTAGAAATGATCCTCGGCCATGCGACAGGCGACACCGTCGTCCATGATCGCGCCGGTCATGTCGCACATCAGGGCGTAGCGCCCGCGGCCGACCGGCTGTTTCGAGTAGCTCATCGTGTACAGCCGGTTCAGGAACTCCGCGGCGTCGGGACCGCGCAGGTCGATGCCGCCCAATGTCGACACATCGATCAGTCCGACGCTGCCCCGGACCGCGCGGACCTCCTCGGCGGCGGCCTCCGCCGGGTCCTCGCCGTAGCAAACCGGCCGCAACCAGGCTCCGGCGACCATCATGCTGGCGCCCGCTTCGAGATGCCGGTCGTGCATCGGCGACTTGCGGACGGGATCGAACCCGCGGCCGGCCAGTTGGCCGATCTTTTCCGGAAAGGCCGGGGGCCGGTTGGTCCAGCCGCGCGAATCCTGAATCTCCTGCCCGGTCTCGCGGCACAGCAGCCGAAGCGCGTTGGTGACCGACTGCCGGCCCTGGCTGGGACCCATGCCGACGGTCGAGAAACGTTTCAGCAGTTCGATATGATCGAATCCTTCGGCTATGCTGTTGCGGATATCTTCCGGCGTCAGGTCCTCGTCGAAATCGACAAAAGCCTTGCCGTCGCCATCTTCCGAGCAAGGGAACGGATCGCCGACCGGCGCGCGGCTCGCCTCGGGCCGCGGTGGAGCTTCTCCGGCGCCGCCGCCGCCGCGCCAGCCGGCATGCCGCCCGCCCGCAACGGCGTCATCCGCGTTCCAATGTCCGGCCAGCGCGCCAACGGCCTGAATCGTGTCTGGAAGGTCACGGACCGTGAAACTCTGCGCGCTTTCGTCATAGGCGACGGCCGCGCCTGCATGCGCCGCCAACGATGCGGCCGGGGCCCAGCCGGTGGACATGCAGAGCAGGTCGCAGGGAATGCGATGGCGCTCCGTATCGTGCCCGGCTCCCGTGTCGATGGGGACGAGGTCGACCGCCGCGAGATGGCGTCCGCCGTCGTTGGCGATCGCCCGGCCGATCGTGACCCCTTGAAGTATCGTGAACCGCCGGGAAACGGCTTCATCCGCGCGGGGATCGGGCGTGATCTTCTCGCGGATGTCGACGATCGCCTGGATCGTGACCCCGGCTTCGGCGAGGTCCAATGCAACGCCGTATCCGTCGCCGTTGGCCGTGACCACCACAGCATGCTGGCCGGGCCGGACCGCGTAGAGCCAAAGCAGGCGCTGTGCGGCCGAGCCCATCATGATTCCCGGCAAATCGTTGTTGGGGAAAACCATCGGCTGTTCGATCGCGCCGGTCGCGAGGATGACCTGTTCGGCCCGCAGTTTGATCAACCGGTTCTCGGTGACGATGGCGAGCAAATTGTCGTCGAACAGCCCGGTGCAGGCCGCGTCGGTCATGATCGTGATACGATCCTCGACCGCGGCGAGATCCTCGGCCAACGTCCCGGCGAGATCGACGCCCCGCGTTGCCCGAACGTCGATACGGGCATGGTTCAAGGATCCCCCGAGGATCGGCTGGCGTTCGATTAGGACGACTTGCCTGCCGGCGCGCGCGGCTTCGACGGCGGCGGCCACCCCCGCGGCGCCGGCGCCGACGACGGCGACATCGGCGAAGGCGTATTCCTTGTCGTAGTAGCGGTCCCGGACGGATTCGTTGACGACGCCCAGGCCGGCCCGCGCGCGAATGCGTTTCTCCCAGAAATCCCAAATGCCCCGGGGTTTGTGGAAGGCGCGATAGTAGAACCCGACCGGCAGGAATTTGGCGAACCGCTCGATCCGTTGCCCGGTATCGCCGCGCAGGCTGCCGGTGTAGTGCTGTCCCGTGACCGCAAGGCCGTCGCGGATCTTGTACAGGTCGGCCAGTACGTTGGGTTCGTCCGGAAGCTGTACCAGCGTGTTGGCGTCGTCGCCGGACATGCTGAGAACGCCGCGCGGGCGGTGATATTTGAACGACCGGGACAACAGCCACATGTCATTTGCCGCGAGCGCGCTGGCGATGGTGTCGCCGGCATAGCCTTCGAACGGCTGCCCTTCGAAACTGAAGCCGATCGACCGGTCGCGGTCGAGCAGCAGGCCGTACGGGGGCGCCAGACGGTTTGTCATGCGTCCCCCGTGTCGGCGCCGGTCCGCGCCGGCTCGCCGGGGGCGTAGGTCCGCAGGATATCGTCGGTCCGGGTATCGCGCTCGGCGATGAACCAGTAGCCGCTGGCGGCATGCATCCACCATTCCCGCACCACCGTGGCGGCATTATTCTCGAGGAAGACGTAGTCGGCCCAGGCGGCGTCCGGTGCATCGTCGGCGGGCATGTCCTGGACTTCGCCGCCATATACGAATTCCTGGATGTTGCGCGGGCCGTTCAACGGGCAATGCATGATTTTCATCGCAACCGCTCCTCAATGCCCGACCGAGGCCGCGCCCTTTTCGCCGACCTGGCTGAAGCTTTCGAAGCGGTCGATGCGGAACGGGTGAAGCAGGTCCGGCTGGCGGTTGTTGGAGATGCACTCGGCCATGCGGAATCCGGCCACCGGCGTGGCCTTGAATCCCCACGTTCCCCAACCCGAATCGATGTAGTAGCCGCCGATCGGCGTCATGCCCATTACGGGCGAGAAATCGGGCGTCATATCGGCCATGCCGGCCCATTGGCGGTTCAACCGGACCTCGGAGAGGAAGGGGAACAGCTCGAGGATATGCGCCATCAGCCCTTCCTTGAAGTCGAGCGTCGACCGGGTGGAATACAGCGGGTAAGGGTCCGTCGCGCCGCCCATCACAAGCTCGCCCCGCGACGTCTGCCATATGTAGACATGCAGGCTGCCGGACACGATGATCGGGTCGAGGAATGGTTTCAGCGGGACCGATACGCAAGCCTGCAACGGGATCGTCTTGATCGGCAGTTTCAGCCCGGCCATCCCGGCGACCAGCGAGGATGCGCCGGCGACCGCCTGTAGAACCTGGCCGCATTCGATCACGCCGCGCGTCGTCTCCACGCCTGTAACCCGGCCGCCGCTGACGTTTATCCCTGTCACTTCGGTGTGCTGATGGATTTCGACGCCGTGCCGTGCCGCGCCTTCGGCATAGCCCCAGGCCACCGCGTCATGCCGCGCGGTCGCGCCGGGCGGGTGATGCAGGGCACCCAGGATCGGGTAGCGGACGTCCTTCGACAGGTCGAGTTGGGGGCACAGGCGCGCGATCTCGTCCGGATAGATCAATTCGGAGTCGACACCGAGATGCTTGTTCACTTCGGCGCGCCAGCGGGCCGTGCGCATCGCGCCGTCGGTATGCGCAAGGGTCAGGTGCCCCCGGGTCGAGTACAGAATGTTGAGGTCGAATTCGTCCGACAGGCCGCGCCACAGATCCACCGATTCCTTGTAGAAGGCGACGCCTTCGGGCGTCAGGTAGTTGGCGCGGATGATCGCCGTGTTGCGGGCGGTATTGCCGCCGGCGAGATATCCTTTGTCGAGAACCGCGACATTGGTGATCCCGTGGCGCGTCGCGAGGTAGTAGGCGGTTGCCAGGCCGTGGCCGCCGGCACCAATGATGACCACGTCGTATCGCGATTTGAGATCATGTTGTCGCGGTAGGATACGGCGGGCCGGATAGGTTTTCGACAACCCGAATTTGAGTAGTCCGAACGGCATCAAAGCGACCGGATTTTATTTTGTTAGGGGCGCTGCGCACCCCCGGTTCTCCCCTGTGACTGACCCTATAGTGCATGCCGCCAACGATGCAATATCCTTTTCATTTCCGGGGGATGGCGGTCGCCGGCGCGCGCGCCTTTACAAAAACTTTATGGATTCGTTATTCGCGCGTTATATCTTTTTGAGACACTCACGGAATGTTGTCTTGATCGTTATAACAATTCTAAAGATTTATGGACCAGCTTGTTTCATTGTAAGAAAGGTTAACCGATGTCCGGTATCAAGCGATCCGCATTCACCGTCGGCGTGGCCGGCGCCGCCCTGCTGGGGGCGATGTCCGTTGCCCGCGCTGCTGAACCGACCGTGATCAACTTGACACAGGTCGGGTGTCAATTCGTCGAATCGGAAAACGGTGTCGACCATAAATACACACCGAAAAAGGCCGACGACTGCAACGCGATCAACGCGAAGTCCGGCGCCGACCGGTTGGCGAAGGCCAAGGCGCTCGAGTTGAAGCCGGGGAAGTATATCTTCCGCGTAACCAACAAGAACGTTCCCTACTCGCTGGGCTTCTGGGTCCGCGAGCATGACTACAACTGGAAGAATCCGCTGCATAAACTGAACAAGATCAGTGTTTCCGGCGGCGGCCTCGACACGGGAACGACGAAGGATTATGTGGTCGAGTTGAAGGCGGGCGAGTATCTTTATTCCTGTCCGTTGAATCCGACCCCTGACTACAAACTGGTCGTCAAAGGCTAGACACCGTTACGGTTTTCCGCGCAGCCGCGGGTATCGTCCGGATAAGGGGTCGCCTTACTAGCGAGGTGCACCGTGGAAAACCTGACGATCGATGGCCGGCGGTTGTGGGACAGCCTGATGACGATGGCTGAAATCGGCGCCACCCAAAAGGGTGGCGTCTGCCGTTTGGCCCTGACCGATCTCGACAAGCAATCACGCGATCTGTTCATCGATTGGTGCGAGTCCGCCGGGTGTCGCGTCTCGGTCGATGCGATGGGCAATATCTTCGCCCGCCGACCGGGCCGTAACGAGGATCTGCCGCCGGTGGTGACCGGAAGCCATCTGGACAGCCAGCCGACCGGCGGCAAGTTCGATGGCGCCTACGGCGTGCTTGCCGGATTGGAAGTGATCCGATCGCTCAACGACGCGAGCGTGGTGACCGACGCTCCGGTCGAAGTCGTCGTCTGGACCAACGAGGAAGGCTCGCGCTTCGCGCCGGCCATGATGGGATCGGGAGTGTTCGCCGGGCTGTTCGATCTGGAAGAAACGCATGCGACGACCGATGTGGACGGGGTTGCGCTCGGCGATGAGCTGACGCGGATCGGCTATAACGGCGACGGCTGTGGCGACCGGCCGGTGGGCGCGTATTTCGAAGCGCATATCGAACAGGGCCCGATCCTGGAAGCCGAGGAAAAGACGATCGGCGTGGTGACCGGCGCGCAAGGCCAGCGCTGGTATGAGGTCACCTATACCGGGATGGAGGCGCATGCCGGCCCGACGCCGATGGCGCGCCGCCGCGATGCCCTGTTGGGGGCGTCGCGCCTGGTCGATGCGGTCAACCGGTTGGGGCATGAGTTCCAGCCGGATGCTTGCTCTACCGTCGGCATGATGCAGGTACGGCCGAACAGCCGGAACGTCATTCCGGGTGAGGTCTTCCTCACAATCGATTTGCGCCATCCCATCGACGAACGGCTCACCGCGATGGATGCGGCGTTGCGCGAACAGGCGGCGTCGATCGCCGAGGCAGCGAAGCTCGAGATGGCCTTCGAGCAGATATTGCATTTTGAGGCGACGCCCTTCGATTCCGATTGCGTCGGTGCGGTGCGCAACGGCGCCGAGCGCTTCGGCTACGCCCACCGTGACATCGTCAGCGGGGCGGGCCATGACGCGGTCTATGTCGCCAAGGTCGCACCGAGCGGGATGATCTTCGTGCCCTGCGAAGACGGCATCAGCCACAATGAGATCGAGAATGCGACGGCGGAAGACCTGGCCGCGGGATGCCAGGTTCTGTTGCATGCGATGCTGGAGAAGGCGGGCGCCCGTTAGGCCGATTGGGCGGGCGCGTCCGGGATTTGATATACGGTATGGGTGGCCCATACCGCGAGGCAAACGAGTGCGATTGCGCCGCCCTGATGCGCGACGGCGAGCGGTATGGGCACGACGAACCATAGCGTCGAGACACCCAGTGCGACCTGTATGAAGACCATCACGGCGAGCAGGTCGAAGGGCCACCGGGCCCGGCCGCGCAGGCCGTTTCGCCAGGCCGCGATCCACAAGAGCAGTGTCCCCATCACCGACGCATAGGCGAGCAGCCGGTGATCGAATTGGACGGCGGCGACATTCTCGAAAAAATTGAGCCACCACGGCGTCAGGTCGCCATACTCCTCGGGGATGATCTGGCCGTTCATATAAGGCCAATCGTTATAGGCGTAGCCGGCGTTCAGGCCGGCGACCAGGCCGCCCGATAGGGCGGTGATGAAGATCAGCAGCAGCAGCCCAGTGGTGCACCGCCGGAAGCGGGGGGACACCGGGCCCACGGCGGATCGTCGCGGGACGAGCCCGAGAGCGACCCACTGGATCGCGCCGAGGATGACAAAGGCCAAGCCGAGATGCACGGTGAGGCGGTATTGGCTGACATCGGTGCGGTCGACCAATCCGCTTTTCACCATCCACCAGCCGATGACGCCCTGCGCGCCACCCAACAGGAACAGGACGAACAGGCGGAGCGCCAGCGGTTTGTTCAGGTAGCCGCGCAGCGCGAACCAGATCAGCGGCAGGCCGAAGACCACGCCGATCAAGCGGCCCCAGAGCCGGTGGATATACTCCCACCAGAAGATCGTCTGGAATTCGGATAGGCTCATGCCGGCATTCTCGAGCCGGTATTCCGATGTCTGGCGATATAGATCGAAGACGCGGCGCCATTCGGCGTCGGATATCGGCGGGAAGGCGCCGATCAACGGCCGCCACTCGACCATGGATAAGCCGGACTCGGTCAGCCGGGTGATCGCGCCGATCAGCATCATCGCCACGACCATGCCGCAGCAGACGATCAGCCAGATAACGATGGCGCGGTTCTTTTCCGCCGCGCGGGCCGTCCCGGCGCGTGCATCGAGTGGCGTCTCTTCTGTCGAAAGCTCGGCCATCGGTGGACTATCGTAAAGATGCCCAGAGATTGCCAGCGGTCATTTCGCCGCAATCAGCTACCGATGGCGTGTCGCAGCCGCCGGTTTCGCCTCAGCCTTTGACTTCCCAGGTATGGCCGCTATGCAGCAGCTCGGCCATCGGCACCGCCTTGTCCTTAGATTTGGCGGCATCGACCTGCTGGTAGACGACGTCGGTGTATTCCGGGCCTTCCTCGCAATAGATCACGCCGAGCGCGACCGGGAATTGCGGCGGTTGCATCTGGGCGATCAAGGTCGCCAGCGGCTTGTTGGTCTCGTCATGGACCAGGATGTCCGATTCCTCGACGCCGTTCTCGCCAAGGGTGACCACCTCAAGCTTCAGCAATTGGGTATTCAGGCGGATGCCCTTGTCGTTGTCCTGTCCGAACAGCAGCGGCTTGCCGTGTTCGACGTGAACCTGCGTGTCCGCCGCGATCTTGCGGTCGGTGAAATGCGAAAAGGCGCCATCGTTGTAGACGATGCAGTTCTGGAAAATCTCGATGAAGGACGCGCCCTTATGCGCATGCGCACGCTTGAGGACGACCGGCAGATGCTTCTGCAGGGTGTCGACCGACCGCGCGATGAAGCGCGCGCCGGACCCGAGCGCGAACTCGGTGGCCGAAACCGGCTCGTCGACCGACCCCATCGGCGTCGACGGCGAGCGGGTGCCCGTCTTCGAGGTCGGCGAGTACTGGCCCTTGGTCAGGCCGTAAATCTCGTTGTTGAACAGCATCACATTGACGTCGACGTTCCGGCGCAGGACATGCAGCGTGTGATTGCCGCCGATCGACAGGCAATCGCCGTCGCCCGTGACGACCCAGACGTCCAGCTCCGGGTTGGTCAGCTTGACGCCGGTGGCGATCGCCGGGGCGCGGCCGTGGATCGTATGGAAGCCGTAAGTCGCCATGTAATAGGGGAAGCGGGCGGCACAGCCGATGCCCGATACGAAAACGGTGTTTTCGCGCGGCGTGCCGATCTCGGCCAGGGCGTTGCGCACACCCTTGATGATCGCGTAGTCCCCGCACCCCGGGCACCAGCGGACTTCCTGGTCCGACGTCAGATCTTTTGCCGTCAGTTTTTCGGGCGTTTGAACGACAGTCATGTCAGGACTCCAATTGTTCGTGGATCGCCGCTTCGATGGTGGAGATCTTGAAGGGTTGGCCGTTGACCTGATTGAGTCCGACGGCGGGGACGAGATACTCGGCCCGTAGCACGGTCACCAGTTGTCCGTTGTTCATTTCGGGCACCAGGACGCGGTCATACTTACCGAGCAAGTCGCCGAGGTTGGCCGGCATCGGCCAGATGTGGCGGAGATGGATATGCGATACGTCGGCCCCGTCGGCCCGCAGGTTGCTGACCGCGCGGGAGATCGGACCATAGGTCGATCCCCAACCGACCACGGCGAGTTTTCCGCCCTCCGTACCGACTTCGACCGCTTGCGGCGGAATGTCGTTGGCAATGCCGCTGATCTTTGCCGCCCGCGTGTCGGTCATTTTCTGATGGTTCTCGGCGTCGTAGGAGATGTGTCCGCTGTTGTAGGCTTTCTCGATACCGCCGATGCGATGCTCAAGGTCCGGCGTGCCGGGTTTGACCCAGGGCCGGGAAAGGGTCTCGGGATCGCGCTTGAAAGGGTGGAAGCCTTCGGTATCGGTATGGAATTTCACCGGGAACGGTGAAAAATCCGCCATATCGGGAATGTTCCACGGCTCTGCAGCGTTCACGATGTAACCATCGGACAGGACGATCACCGGGGTCATGTATTTCGTCGCGAGACGGACGGCTTCGATGCCCACCTCGAAACAGTCTGCCGGGGAACGCGCCGCGAGGACCACAAGCGGGCTGTCTGCGTTTCGGCCATAGACCGATTGATACAGGTCTGACTGCTCGGTCTTTGTCGGCAGACCCGTCGACGGGCCGGCGCGTTGCGAATTGACGATGATGAGCGGTAACTCCGTCGAGATCGCCAGCCCGATTGCCTCGCCCTTCAACGCGACGCCGGGGCCGGAACTCGACGTGACCCCGATTGCGCCGGTATAGGACGCGCCGATCGCGGAACATACCGCCGCGATCTCGTCCTCTGCTTGGAAGGTGACGACGTCGTACTGTTTCAGCCGCGCCAGGGCGTGCAGCAGCGACGAAGCCGGCGTGATCGGGTAGGAGCAGAACATCAACTTGAGGTCGGCCAACTGCGACCCCGCCAGCAGCCCCCAGGCCATCGCTTCGGTGCCGGTGATGTTGCGGTAGATGCCCGGCGCCAATTCGGCCGGTGGTACCACGTAGCTGCTGATCTCGCCCGGCATTTCCGCCGTTTCGGCGAAGGCATGGCCGGCGTTGAGCGCGGCGATGTTTGCTTCGGCAATTTCCGGCCGGCTTGCGAATTTCTTATTGAGCCAATCGATAGTCGGTGCACGGCTGCGTCCGTATAGCCAATAGACCAATCCGAGGGTCCAAAAATTCTTGCAGCGCAAGCCTTCTTTCGACGTCAACCCGAAGGGTTTGACCGATTCCAGGGTCAGCTTGGAGATGTCGATTTTTAGCGATCGGTATTTTTCGAGCGTGTCGTCTTCCAGCGGGTTGGTCTCGAACCCGGCCTTGTCGAGGTTCCGCGCCGTGAACGTGCCGGTATCGAGTATGATCAGGCCGCCTGCACCGATGTCTCCTAGGTTTACCTTGAGCGCAGCGGGGTTGAACGCCACCAGCACATCGGGTTCGTCGCCCGCCGTCGCAATGGACTGCGCCCCGAAATTGATCTGGAAGGCCGATACGCCGAAGGTCGTGCCCGCCGGCGCGCGAATCTCGGCCGGGAAGTCGGGAAAGGTCGCCAGATCGTTGCCGGCCAAGGCCGTCGTGTCGGTGAACTGGCTTCCGGTGATCTGTACGCCGTCACCGGAATCGCCCGCGAAGCGAATGATAACGGAATCCACCTGCGCGCGTTCCACGCGCCGCGGTTCCTCTGCGGTTACAGCTGCCATTCTTGTTAAACCCTCCCTGGGATTACGAGGCTCTTGGACCGATTCCGCGAAATAACTCTAGCATCAAAAATCTCGCCGCCAAATCACAGTATCGCGTGCTCGTCGACCCTATGAGAAGCGAATTTCAGGATCATGCGTATTAGTCGGGCGGTATCGGGTCACTGACGCTTTTGGCGAAGAATGAAACCCGAAATTCCCATGCCGAAAATCAATCTCCTAAGAGTCGCCGGTAACTTATGCTTTTTCGATGCGATGTCCAGTACCGGTTGGAGTCTCGTTAAGGCATTTGAATTGGGGATGTGCGGGGCTTTTCCTAGCCATCGAGGACAGCCAGCATATCGTCGACACGGCTGAACTTCCGTCTCGGCGCGCCCTCGCTCGCGTTGGCGATCTCCGCTTCCTCGATCCGTTTCCAGTCGGGGTAACTCACCCAACGCACGTTGCGCTCGCCCAGTGTCGATTCCAGCTGGTTGCGGCCGGGTTTCCCGCCCTCAGCCACTTCCTTCAGGATTTGCGTCGCGGCTTGATCGCCGTCGTGTTTGTTGGTCCCGATCACGCCTGTCGGGCCGCGTTTGATCCACCCGACCGCGTAGACGCCGTCGCTGATGCGGCCGTCGTCATGCACGACCACGCCGCCTTTCTCGTCGAAAGGCACGCCGGGGAAGGGTTCGCCGTAGTAGCCGATCGCCGGGATCACCAAGCCGCAGGGAATCTCAACGAATTCGCCGGTGCCGACCGCGCGGCCGTCTTGCACGGCCGTGCGCTCCATCTTGACCGCTTCGACGTGGTCGCCGCCGAGGATTTCGACCGGGTTTGTGAAGAAGGCGAAATGCAGCCGTTTCGGTTTTCCCTCGGGCGACATTTCCGTGAACTCCCGAAGCGTCGCCAAATTGCGCTCGCGTAGGCGCCTGTCGCGATCGTCGAACTCTCCGGTGATTTCGTCGGGAAGCTGCGCCGGATCGACGATCGGTGCGCATTCCTCCAGCTGTCCCATCTCGCGCAGTTCGACATTCGTGAATTTGGCTTCGACCGGGCCCCGCCTGCCGCACATATAGATGTCGGTCAATGGGGACTTGTGAATCGCCTCCGCGGCGTAGTCGGTCAGGTCCGTCGTCGACATTTCCTCGGGCGTCTTCGCCAGCACCCGTGCGCAATCGACCGCAACATTGCCGTTGCCGACGACCACCGCGGCCTGGATATCGAGGTCCGGGTTCAGATCGCGAAAATCCGGGTGGCCGTTATACCAGCCGACGAAGGATGCGGATCCGATGACGCCCTTCTTGTCTTCGCCGGGAATGCCGAGCTTCCGGTCGAGCGGCGATCCGACGGCCAGCACAACGGCGTCGTACATTGCGGACAATTCGTCGATGGTGATGTCGTTGCCCACTTCTACGTTGCCGTAGTACCGCACGGCTTCGTTCAGGGCCGATTTCTCGTAGGCCCGCCAGACATTCTTGGTTTTCTGATGGTCGGGCGCGACGCCCCCCCGGATCAGGCCGAACGGGGTGGGCAAACGCTCGATGATGTCGATTTGGCACTCGGCGCCCGCCTTCAACAGGGCCGCGACCGTGTAGAATCCACTCGGTCCCGACCCGACAACCGCCACTTTCAATGGCATCGTTGCCAAATCCTCCCTTGGCGTTTTTATTTTGTGGCGGAAGCCTAATGCAAAGTGTTGCGGGAGGTAAAGTCCTGCGGACTCAATGAAGATATCCGGCATCGCCGACATGCAAGAGGTCGGCCGGTTTGATGATCTTGGTCCCTGCAACTTTCACCGAATGGATGGGGCCGTCGATGTTGTGCTGCCAGAAGATCAGGAACTTCGTCAGCTTCGGGTATTGGGGCGCACGGTCCATGAATTGCCAGATAAAGCTCTGTAACAGATGGGGATGATCCGGCATGTGGTACAGGATCTCCGCCGTTGTCAGCCGGGCGCCATTGAGTTGTTCACCGAGTTCAGCCATGGACCACTCCACTGTGTCGAACGCGCTTGTCCCTTATTTCAAAGTCTGACGCAGACTATCGTTACGGGGCAACCCTAAAACTTTATTAAATTCAATTATTTGGCAGCCGGTCCGCCAGAGTGCTGACAATCGGCTTGCATTCGATTTGCCGTATCCTACTGGCCTTGGCCGGGTACTCCGGCTTATAAATCGGGACGCGTCGGCGGTTGTTTGGAACGAGGGTGATGGGCGACGAAGATACGTCGAGAAGCGATGGTGTGCGGCACCCGGCCGCGCGGAACACGGGATATCTGCTCTGGCAGGCGGTGAACCGGTGGCAAAGGGTGCAGAAGCAGGCGCTCGCCCCGTTCAATCTGACCCCCGTACAGTTTCTGTTGCTGTCGGGCGTGCGCGAGCTTGGCGTGTCCGGCGAAACGCCGACGCAGACCGTGTTGGCCCGGCACTGCCGCACGGATCCCATGATGACATCGCAAGTTCTACGCACGCTGGAGAAGGAGCGCCTGATTTCGCGTCACGCCCATGACGGCGACGGCCGGGCGATGGTCGTCGAAGTGACAGGCGCCGGGCAATCCGTCGTTGCCGAGGCAATCGAAGCGGTGGATCGAGCGGAAGGCGAATTTTTTGCTGCGTTGGGACCCAATGTATCCGCCTTCGGCGACGCCCTGACGTTGCTGACCGGCGAGCGGCCGCGCCACCGGGTCCGGGCGGGACGGGCATAGGACGCCAGTGCGCCGGTAGTCGGTGGAATCGCCTTACCCGCCCAATCCGCGTTAAGCTGTCGTCCGGATTGCCGCAACGGCTCTCCCCGCCGCCTACTCGAACGGTTCCAGATCAATTCGGAGAAACGCCATGTCCCGCACCGCTGCCCAGCTTCTTGCCGCCACGTTGGAAAGCCATGATGTCGATATCGCCTATTGCGTGCCGGGCGAAAGCTACCTCGCGGTCACCGATGCGTTGATCGACCATCCGTCGATCCGGCTCGTCGTCTGCCGGCATGAGGGGGGTGCTGGTTTCATGGCGGTGGCGGACGCCCGGGCGCGCGGTCGTCCCGGCGTTTGCTTCATCAGCCGGGGACCCGGTGCGACGAATGCCTCGATCGCGATCCACACCGCCTATCACGACGCCATTCCCGCCGTCTTCTTCATCGGGCAGGTGGAACGCTTCGAGAAGGGCCGGCTGGCGCTACAGGAAATGAACTATTCGAAAACATTCTCCGACACCACGAAGGCGGTGATCGAGGTGGACGACGGCGAGCATCTCTCCGAAGCGGCGGCGCGCGCCTTCCACATCGCGCGGTCGGGAACGCCGGGCCCGGTCGTCGTGACCCTCGCCGAGGACATGCTGGACGACACCGTCGAAGCGCCGGTGCTTTCGCCGCGCCCGGAGGTTCGGATGGCACCGCATGCCGGCGATGTCGCCCGCGTCGCCGAGATGCTGGGCAAGGCCGAACGGCCGTTGGTGATCGCAGGCGGGCTGGTGCAGGGCGACAGTGCGCTCGCCAACCTCACCAGCTTCGCGGAGAGCTTCGACCTTCCGGTGGCGCCGAGTCACCGGCGGGCGCATGTCTTCGACAGTTATCATCCGAATTACGGCGGGTATTTGGGCAACCGCACGCCGGGGCCGCTGATCGACCTGATGAAGGAGTCGGATTTGCTGCTCGTCGTCGGCGAACGGCTCGGCCCATCGGTCAGTCAGAGTTACACCTTCCCGACCGCGCCGACGCCGCAGATGCCGTTGGTCCATGTCTGGCCCGATGCCGCTGAAATCGGCCGGGTGTGGCAACCGACCGTCGGCATCGCCGCCGATCCCGCGCATTTCCTCTCGGCGATGCTCGATGCGCGTGCGCCCGGGTCGCCGGAAGGCCGCGGGAAATGGATCGGCCGGCTCAACAAGGTGCATCGCGACCTCACCACCTGGGAGCCGGAATCGGCGAATGACGGCGTGGTGCTCGGCGGGGTCGTCGCGGCGATCAACGAGCGTATGGACGCGGATGCCGTGGTGACCAGCGATGCCGGCAACTTCAGCAGCTGGCTGCATCGCTACCTCTATTTCCGGCAGAGCAATATCTTCCTCGGGTATCAAGTCGGCGGCATGGGGGGCGGCGTGCCGTCGGGCGTGGCCGCCGGGATCTGCACGCCGGGGCGGCAGATCATCACCTTCGTCGGTGACGGCGGGTTCATGATGACCGGTAACGAGTTGGCCACCGCCGTGCAGTACGACGTTCCGATCAAGGTGTTCATCGCCAACAACAGCAGCTACGGTACGATCCGCATGCATCAGGAAGGCCGTTATCCCGGCCGCGTGACCTCGACGGACCTGAAGAATCCGGATTTCGCGAAACTCGGCGAGGCCTATGGCGCGCTCGGTCTGAAGATCGAGAATGACGGCGATGTGGACACGGTGGTTGCCGAGGCATTGTCACATGCGGGGCCGGTCGTCGTCGATGTGCGGACGAGCCTGAACTACCTCAGCGCCTATCGGAAGCTCGAAGATATGCCGGCTTACCAATAGGAACATGTTAATGCCGCCGCGCGGGCATTGAGCACCGCGCGGCGGCAAATGTCTTAAGTTGTAAAGAGATCGTCGCTCTTAGCTCAGGACACCAGGCCAATTAGCGTCGGCTTGTTTGATGTAGCCGGCGGTGTCTTTACGCCACTTGTCCCGTACACGGAGCGAGTAGTTGAGATACAGCTTGTCGTCGATGATCGACCAGGCTTCGGGCACGATCGACTTGGTCTTGCCCTTCGCGATCGCAAAGGCGCAATAGCCGCCGTATTGCGGCGCATAGCGCATCGGATTCGCGGCGAACTTGTCGCGGTTTTCGGCCGACGCGAAGAGCCATTTCGCGCCCTTAAACTCATGCGAGAAGTCGGCCTTGCCTTCGACCGGTCCGTTGCCGGCGAAATAGGCTACCGTGTCGACGCCGCGAATGGCCTTGCCGCCGGTGGAGTAAACCGGGGCCGATCCGGCATGGGCGGGAAGTGCCGCGAAGGTTGCGAGACCGGAAACGAGGCCGGCCGTACCGATGAGGGCCGAACGGCGGGAAATCTGAATCATGGGTAGGTTCCTTCCTAGTTGCGCTATTGGGCAAGACAGGAATATTTGTGCGGCTCGCCGAATACCAAGACGCCTCACCGTGTGTTGACCGGGCGCGAGCGATCCGTGACCCGCGGCGTGGAGTTGCGACGGGACTGGCGACCTGATTCCGATGAGGCGCGACGCCATCGCGTCCGCGGAATGCGGAAGGCGATGCCCAGGTATCGGTGAGGAAGTGTCCCTTAGGGGAGATGCAGCTTCATGCCTTCGTGGCTGGCGCTGAAGCCGAGCGATTCATAGAAGCGATGCGCGTCGGGGCGGGTCTTGTCGGCAGTGAGCTGGACCATATGGCAGCCCCGCTGTTTCGCTTGATCGATCGCCCACTCGAACAGAATACGGCCGATTCCCACGCTGCGCACGGTGCTGTCGACGCGCACGCCCTCGATCAATGCGCGGACGCCGCCTTGATAGGTCAGGTTCGGGATCAGCGTGAGCTGAAGGGTGCCGATAACCTTGCCGTCGCGTTCAGCGACCACGACCTCGTTGTTGGGATCGCCGTCGATCGCATCGAACGCGCGGTAGTAAACGTCGGGCAGCGGGTCGGCGTTGCGTTCGCGCTTGCTGCCCAGGTGGTCGTTGGCCAGCATCGCGATGATCGCCGGCAGATCGTCACGGGTCGCCGTCCGGATGGAAATCCCGTTCGCGGCCGTTTGCGGTTCCGTCCTCATCGCGCCCTTGCGGCCGATTATCCCGTGGCGAACCGCGCCCGGGCGCCGCGTTCGATGGCGGCGGCGACGAGCCGGTCCACGCCCAATTGGTGCCGGATCATTTCCAGCAGGCGCATCTCTTCCGGTTCGATCCGTCGGTCCGCCGCGGCGACCTCGACCGCCAAGGCATAGGCGGTTTCCCGGAGGTTCTCCGGCAGGGTATCGGCGACGATGTCCAGCGCGGCTTCCAGCCCTTCCTCGGCCGATAGAATTTCGGCGCAGGTGCTGGTGGTCTCGGGGAGCAGTTCGACGTCGTAGCCGTCGAAGACCGGCAACCGCTTCACGATATGGCCGATCAGGGACAGTTCCACATCCTTCATTTCGCGGTCCGCCGCCGAAACCATGACCATCGTGTAGACGAGGGCAGCGTGGGTGCTGACCAATTTGGTTTCCATGTACCGTGATTCCTTGCGCCAAAATGAAAATCCGGCGGACTTTGACGGGGAGTCGCCGGAAACTCAAGCCTTCGATTCGCGTAAATCAGTCGCAGGGTTCTTCCGCACCGGTGCCGAAGAACCCGCGGCAGGCCGCGACCGCATCGGCGAGGCCGCAGCGTTCGATCTCCACACCGTCCGGAAAGGCGCCGCCCAGACGCGACGGCATCATCGGGTCCAGCAGGATGAAGACGCCGCGGTCGTCCGCCCGCCGGACCAACCGCCCGTAGGCTTGCTTGATCCGCAAGCGCGTTAGCATGTCGTCGTATTTGCGGGTGCCGAATGCCTTGCGCCGCGCGCGGTGCAGGATGGTCGGCCGCGGCCATGGCACGCGGTCAAAGACGATGAGCCGCAGGCTCGACCCCGGCACGTCCACGCCGTCGCGCACCGCGTCGGTGCCCAACAGGCAGGAATCGGTCTCGGCGCGGAAGATGTCGACCAGCGTCGGCAGGTTCAGCCGGTCCACATGTTGCGCGTAGAGCGGCAGGCCGGCGGCGTCCATCGGTTCGGCCAAGCGGCCATGAACGGCGCGCAACCGGCTGATTGCGGTGAACAGACCGAGTGCCCCGCCGCCCGCGGCGAGGAAGAGTTCCCGATAGGCGGACGCCACCTGGGTCATGTCGTCCTTGCGGACGTCGGTGACGACCATGACCCGGGTCAGCGACGCATAGTCGAAAGGCGACGCCACCTCGGCGCGCACCGACGCCGGCAGATGGACCGCGCCAGTACGGCTTTCCGCCGACAGCCAGTCCGCCTCGGCATCGCCGGACCCGTCGCGCAAGGTTGCCGACGTGACCAGCACGCCATGTGACGGCTTGGCCACCGTCTCCGCGAAAGGGATCGTGGGGTCGACCCAATGGCGGCGCATGCCGACATCGATATCGCGGCCGTCGTAGCGGTCGACCGCGAACCAGTCGACGAATTCCTCCGGCCGTTCCTGCGCCAGTGCCGCGAGCATATGACGCCATGCGCGCACCAGGTTCTCCGCGCGGAATTCCAGCGACTGGCAGATTGCCTCGATCCGGTTCCGCGTGTTGGTGTCCAGATCGTCGGCTTCCTCGTCGAGGCGTTTCTGCAGGATGGCGCGCAGCCGGTTGATCGGTTTCTCCAGCCGCCGCAGGGCGGACTCGAGCGCCGCCGCGCCCTCTAGGACCGCGTCCGCCGGTTCGTCGGTTTCGGCTTCCAGGTCGAACGGCCCGCGGGAATCTTGCACGCGAGCATAGACATGCGTGCGCACCGCGGTGAAGAAGGCTTCCGCCGGTCCGCGCGGTGCGCCGTCGCCGACCCGCGTATGCCAGCCCGCGTCGGGCAACGAGCCTGCCGCCGACAGGATGTCCTCCAAGGCGGCGGGACCGTCCGCCGCCTCGCCCAGCAGGTCCTCGACCCGTTGTTTCAGACCGCGTCCGCGCCGGCGGCTTCGGCCTTCCGCGCCGCGCAGCCAACGGCGCAGTTCGGCGGTTTCCTGTCCCGTCAGATGCGCGGAAAAGGCGCTGTCGGCGGCGTCGAACACATGATGACCCTCGTCGAAGACGAAACGCGTCGGCCGCGCGCCATTTTCCGACAGGCCGCGTGCCATGCGTGTCATCACCAGCGCGTGGTTGGCGATCACCAGATCCGCGCGGCGGGATTTGCGGATGCCGCGTTCGATGAAGCACCGGCTGTAATGCTCGCAGGCCGAATAGATGCATTCGCCGCGATGGTCGGTCAGGGCGAGCGTGCGCCGCGTGCCGAGCAGATCGACCAGCCAGGACGGAAAATCGCCGCCGGTGACGCTGCCGTCGCGGCTGTGCGCCGCCCAACGCGCCATCAGGCCCAGCGCGATGGCGTCGTGCTGTCGTACGCCCACGCCGCGCACGGCGTCCTGCATGTTCAGGAGGCAGAGATAGTTTTCCCGTCCCTTGCGCACGACGACACGGTTGGATTTGACGCGCGGGTTCGGGAACAGCCGGTCCAGCTCCTGATCGATCTGGTGCTGCAGGTTCCGGGTGTAGGTAGAGACCCAAACCGGAGCTTCGTTCTTCTCCGCCCAGACGCTGGCGGGCGCGAGATAGCCGAGCGTCTTGCCGACGCCGGTGCCCGCCTCGGCCAGCACGAAATGCGGTTCGCCCGGCGCGTCACGGGGGATGAAGGCGCCGGCGGCGGCCGAGGCGTAGTCCGCCTGACTCGGTCGCGCTTCCGATGACGGGTCGAGCAGATCGGCCAGCCGGGCCCGCGCTTCCGCCGGATCGACCGCGGCGCTGCCCGGCGGCGGCGGGGGGGCATGCTCGCTCCATTCCGGGATCTCCCGCCAGACCTCCAACCCGCTTGCCGGGGCCCGCATCTTGTCTTCCGGCTCTATATTCAATGCGCGCAACACGGTGGCGCCCCACGGCCAGCCGCCCCGCATCATCGCCTGGGCCACGCGCCGGGCCGGGCGGCCGACGCTTTCTTCGGACAGTTCCGACAGCAGGCGGATCGCCACGCGGCGCAGGATCAGGACCGCGTCGGCCAGATCGGGCGGTCCATCCGGGTCGCTGTCCGAGGCATTATCCAGATCGAGCGCATCGGCCAGTCCGCGCGGGGTCGGGATACAGAACGCCGCCGGCCGCACGAAGGCGAACAGCTCCAGCAGGTCGTAGGCCTGAAACGGGTCGATGCCGAGGCGACGGGCGGTCGCCGGGCCGTGGCACAGTATCGGCGAATCGCCGTCAATGTTACCGACGCGCTTCGCGGCGTCCTCCCGCGAGATCGTCTCGACCTCGCCGTCGGTGCTGAGCCACGCTGCCCGCGTCAGGCCGACGGCAAGGATGGGCGCTTCGGGCAGGTATATGGCGGGTGGGGTCGGCATTGCCGGCGCATCATAGCGGCGGCGCGGCGGCGATGCGATGCAAGTCTGGCCCTATGACGCAGTTACGTCGTCGCCTTTGCTGCGCGCGTCGAAATCCGGAAGAACAAGGTATAGACGACGGGCACGAAGCCCAACGTGAACACCGTCGCGAAGAGCAGGCCGAAGGCGATGACGCTTGCCATGCCGTAGAACAACGCGCCGCCGAACAGGATCAACGGCACCAGCCCGAGGATCGTTGTCAGCGTGGTCATCAGGATCGGCCGCAGCCGCGCCAGACAGGCCGTTATCACGGCGTCGAGCGGTTCCCGCCCCGCGGCTTCCTCGGTCTGAATCCGGTCGATCAACACGATACCGTTGTTGATCAGGATGCCCGCCAGGCTGAAGAACCCGAGCAGGACCATGAATCCGTAGGGTGCCTGCATGATGATCAGCCCGACCGTGCCGCCGATCAGGATCAGCGGAATGGTCGCTAGGATGATCGTGCCCTTGCGGAAGGAATTGAACTGCCCGATCAGCAGTACGACGATACCGGCCAGCGCCATCGGCAGCAGACCGAAAAGTTTCTCGTTCGCTTCGGCCTGGTCTTCCACCTCGCCGCCGATTTCCCAGCGGCTTCCGGCGGGCAAGTCGAGTTTCTCCAGCGTCGGCATAACGGTCGCGAGCAGTTTCGGGGCGGGCAGGCCGGGGTTACGCGCCTCGACCGTCAGGGTCCGCTGCTGGTCCCGCCGTTTGATGCGGCCGAACCGCCATTCGCCACGGATCGTGGCGACCTGGCCCAGCGCGATGAAGTTGTTCGAGGTGGGGGAATAGACCTGGACCCGCTGCAGCCCGGACAATGAAAACCGCAGGCTGTCTTCGCCGCGCACCACAATGGGAATGATCTTGTCCCCTTCGCGGTAGTCGCTGACCGAGAGTCCGGCAAAGGTAGCGTTGAGTGATTTGGCGACATCCGTCGACGTGACGTTGGCCCGGCGCGCCCGCACCTGATCGACCTCGACGATCAATTTGAGCGTCTTGTTCTCCCAGTCTTGTTTGATGCCGACGGTGCCCGGCACGGCATGGAACGCATCGATGAGTTGTTCCGCACGATCCGCCAAGAGATCGCCGTCGGGGCCGACCAGCCGGATTTGCACCATGCCCGGTTCGGTGGACCCGAACCACATCTTTTTCGCATCGGCGCGGGTGGCGGGGAGGTTGTCGTCGAGGAATGCGTTGATCCGGTCGATCACCGGGCCGACATCGTCGACCGACTTGGTGTTCACCATGACGAAAGCCCGGTGCGGATCCGGATCGACCGGTGCAAGGGCGAGGAAGAAGCGCGGCCCGCCGTAACCGACATAAGCGGTGTTGCTGGTCACTTCCGGATTGGCGTCCTTGTCGGACAGCCACCGGGTCAGCGTGCGCATCTCCGCTTCGGTCTCGCGGATATCGGTGCCCGCTTCGAAATCCAGATACACAAGCAATTGGTTGCGGTCGCCGAGCGGGAAGAATTCGGTCTTCACGGTCCCCAACAGCATGATCGACAGCACCAGGCTGCCGAACAATGCCGCGAGGAAGGTGATCCGCCAGCGCAACAACAGGCCGAGCACGCGCCGATAGGCGACATAAATCGGCGTGTCGTAGGCCGCTTTTTTCTCGCCCGAGTTCTCGGATTCGGACACTTTCATGAACCAGGCGCACATTGCCGGCGTGACGGTCATCGACAGGAACCAGGATACCAGCAGCAGGATCACCACGACCTGTGCCAGCGACCGGACATAGTCGCCGGCATTGCCTTCGAGCAGCATCATCGGCAGGAAGGCGAAAATCGTGGTCAGCGACGATGTCAGCAGCGGGACCGCCAGCGATCCGCCGGCCTCCGCCGCCGCCCGCATCCGATCGACGCCGCGCTCCAGCCGGACGCGGATGTCCTCGGCCACGACGATGCCGTTGTCGACGAGCAGGCCGAGCGCGATGATCATCGCGGCGATCGACATGCGCTGCAGTTCGATCTCGAAGAAACGCATCAGGATGATGCCGAGCAGCATGGTCAGCGGGACGAAGAACCCGACGATCAAACCGGTGCGCAGCCCCAGGAACACCATGACCACGACCAGCACGATCACCAGTGTTTGGTAGACGTTGGACACCGCGCCTTGGACCGCTTCCTCGATCAGGTCGGGCTGGAACGTCGCGTAGTCGAGCACGTAGCCGATGGGCAACTCGGATTCGATGTCCTTGAGCAATGCGGTGAGACGTTCGCCGAATTCGAGATTGTTGGTCCCTTCGACCGTGGACACCGACAGGACGATGGCGGGCCGGTCGTTGTGGAAGGACGGTGACTTGGGCGGGTCGACATAAGTGCGCGTGATATCCACGACCTCGTCGAGCCGCAGCACCCGGTCGGAGTTCGGGATGCGAAAGACGACGCCGCGAAGCTCTTCGACCGACTTCAGGTTGCCGGATGGCTCCAATAGAACCGCGCGGCCGTCGGCGACGATCTCGCCGCCCGGCTCGATGATGTTCTGTTGCCTCAGCGCGCCGAATATCTCCTGTGGCGAAACGCCGAGTTGCGACAGTTTGGTCGGCGTCACTTCGAGGTAGATGCGCTCCTCTTGCACGCCGAGGATTTCGACCTTCCGGATGCCCTTCAACGTGTAGAGCCGGTCGCGCGTATCCCGCGCCACGTCGCGCATCTCGGCAAGAGAGAAACCGTCTGACCAAAGCGCGACCGTCGCCACCGCCGTCAGGCCGACCTCGTCGTCCACATAGGGGCCGTTGGTTCCGACGGGCAGGTCGGTTTTAACATCGTCCGCCTTGTTGCGGATGTCCTGGAAGACCGCGTCGAGATCGGTGACGGAATCGTGGATGATCAATTCGATCTTGACGGATCCGGTCTTCGACGTGGATTTGATCTCGTCGATCTCCGCGATCTCGCGCATTGCTGCTTCCAGCGGTTCGGTGATCAAATCTTCTACGCGTTCCGCCGACATGCCGGGATAAGAGGCGGTGACGCTGGCGTTGCGGATGGTGATGGTGGGGTCTTCCGCGCTTGGGTAGGACAGATAGGTCGTCACCCCGAGGGCGACGACGATCAGAATGGCCGCGACGGTGATGCGCGAATTCTTGATGGCGATTTGGGCGAGATTCATCGTTCGGTCTCCGGCGTGCGGGTGATTCTGCGCCTACTGGCCCAGCAGCTTCACTTTTTGACCATCACGCAGGAAGCTGACGCCTGCCGCCGCGACGATATCGCCGGCGGCCACACCTTCCGTGATCTCGATGAAATTCTCACGCCCCTTGACGCCGACGATCGGCGTCTTGCGGACGGCGCCGCTCGCCGCGTCGAACTTGAAGACATAACCGCGCGCGGTCTCGTCGCCGGCCGCGATCGCGACCAGGGGAACCAGAAATCCGCGCTTCCCGTTGGTGCCGGGGAAGGGCACGGCGGCTTCAACCGCCATGCCCGGCAGGATTCCGTCAGGGCCGTCAACGATCGAGGCGGTGACCTCGACCGCATTGGCGGCGCTGGCCGCTTTTCCGATCTGCGTTATCCGGCCGCTGCATCCGCAGCCGGCGATCGTGGAAATCTCGACGGTCACCGGCAGGCCGACCGTCAACCGGCCGACCACGGAATCGGGGATCGACAGATCGACTTCGAGCGCCCCCTCGGAGTTGATCTGGAAGACCGCTGTGCCGCGTGAGATTTCGGTAAACGGCTCGACATTGCGCGATGCGATGACGCCGCCGAACGGGGCCGCCAGTTTGGTGTTGGTCAAATCCCGTTCCGCCGTTCCGAGGCGGGACCGCGCCAGGTTCAGTTCGCCTTCCGCCGCGTCATAGGCGGCGATGGCTTGGTCGAGCGCTGCTTTCGCGACCCAGCCCTTGGCGAAGAGCTGGCGCTGCCGGTCCAGGTCGACGCGTTTGTTGTCGCGGGTCGCCTTGGCGGTCGCGAGTTGCGATTGGGCCGCCTGCACGTCGAGTTCGAAGGGTTTCGGGTCCAGGGTCGCGAGCACCTGTCCCGGCGTCACGCGGTCGCCCTGCTTGACGGTGACGGTTTGTGTCGTGCCCGAGACCGCGAAACTGAGCGCGGAAGTATCCGATGCCGCGACCGTGCCGGAATACCGGCGCACCGACACACCCGCGGGTTCGGTCACGGTGTAGGGTTTGATGGCGCGGATACGCTCGGCGGTTTCCAGGGGAGTCGCATCGTCGCATCCAGCCACTGTAATTGCGGCGGCGAGGACGGCGGCAAGCGAAGACAAACGGACGCGTGGCATTGTTATCGGGTTCCTGTGAAAACGAATTAAGTATGGGCGGAGTGTGCCTTTATCCGGAACGGCTGTATAGGGCAACGGCCAAGATGCGGATTGTTGTCCGGCATGGAATGGTCTGTTGCGGACTTTGCCTGTTTCCGTCCGGTCCCGATTGGATCAGAATCTGCGATGACTCAGAATTTCGAGGCGAGGACATTGCATATGGCACAGACACCGGTCACCCAGGGCGCGCATCACATCGGGCTCACCGTCCCCGATCTGGATGCGGCCAAGACGTTCTTCACCGACCTGTTGGGCTTCGACCTCGTCCGCGAGGTGCCGGAGTATCCCGCCGCCTTCGTCAGCGACGGCACGTTGATGATCACCCTGTGGCGTGCCGCCGATCCGAATTCCTGCACACCCTTCGACCGCAAGACCGTCGTCGGCTTGCATCATCTGGCATTGAAGGTGGACGGCAAGGGCCTCGACGACATCTACGGCCGCATCAAGGACGCCGCCGGCGTCGAGATCGAGTTCGCGCCGGAGCCGCTGCGAGACGGGCCGACGCGGCACATGATGTGCACGATCCCGGGCGGAATCCGTATGGAGTTCATCGCGCCCGAGGGCTAGTCGGCCCGATGCAGCTCAGGATGCGCTGACCCGGATACCGAAGACGTCGCGAAACACCTGCTCGCCCTTGCGGGTGACGGCGACGGCGCGCGAATTGCCGACCCGGCGGATCCAGCCGTCGTCGAAGCCGCGGGTGCAGAGGGCGGCGCCGATCGATCCCGCGATATGCGGGCGACGTTCGCTCCAATCCAGACAGGGCCGGCAGAGGACGCGGGCACGGCGGCCGCGCACCGCCGATAGCGACGACACGTCGATCCCGATCTGTTCGAACAACGCGATCCCGGACTCTGTCACCAGCCCGGCATCGTCGGCGAGTTCCACGTAGCCGCCGGCGGAAAGGCCGTCTGCCAAGGCGACGCCGAGCCGCCCGGCGAGATGGTCGTAGCAGGTCCGTCCCGCGCGCAGGGCCGCGTCGCGCGGTCCGGTCCGTGGCGGCGGGCGCAGGGTGTCCAGGTCCGACGCGACCTGCATGATGCTTTCCATCATCCGGGCGACTTCCGGAGAGGCGAGGCGGTGATAGCGGTGCCGGCCCTGCTTCGTGACCGCCACCAGCCCGCCCGCCGCCATGCGGGCCAGGTGGCCACTTGCCGTCTGCGGCGTGACGCTCGCGACCCGCGACAGCTCGGTGGCGGTCAAGGCGCGGCCATCCATCAGCGCATGCAGCATGGCCGCCCGGGCCGGGTCTCCCGCGAGCGCGGCGACTTCCGCGAATTTAGCGTTGCTGGCCATCGTCGATCTCCTCGATGTGTCGAAACAGCGTACCACCCGCCGATGCACGATGCTTCGGTCCCGACCGTAGCATTTCGCGGCCATAGCCGGGCAGGGTTCCCTCCGCAACGGCGAACGGCGGACGGATCGATGGCCAATACTTCTCCGGTACGGATGGGCGGTTTCTTCGGGTGGCGCGTGGTCGGCGCGGCCTTCGTCCTCGGCTTCTTCGGATGGGGCGTCGCTTTCTACGGGCCGCCGGTCTTCCTGAGCGTCATCCGCGAGACCCGCGGCTGGCCGATCCCGCTGATATCGACGGCAGTGACCACGCATTTCCTGATCGGCGCGCTCGTCGGGGGGAACCTGCCGCGGTTGCATACCCGCTTCGGCGCAGGCCCGATGACGAAGACCGGTGTCTTGTGCATGGCCTTGGGAGTCCTGGGCTGGGCGGTGGCGTCCGCGCCATGGCAGTTATTCGCGGCGGCGGTGTTCAGCGGCGTCGGCTGGGGCACGATGAGTGCCGCGGCCCTCAACGCCTTCGTGTCGCCCTGGTTCGTGCGCGCCCGTCCGGCGGCGCTCGGCATGGCCTATAACGGCGGCAGCGTCGGCGGGGTCGTGTTCTCGCCGCTCTGGGTGGCGGCAATCATTTGGCTGGGTTTTCCGATGACGGCGCTCGTGGTCGGGGCGGTCATGGCGGTGACGATCTGGGTGTTGACCGACCTCGTGTTGTCCAAGACGCCTTCATCGATGGAGTTGCAACCCGACGGCGACGAGCCCGGCGCGGCTGTGATGGCTCTCCCGCAATCATCTTCCCGTCCGCTGGCCGGGCCGCTGCTGTGGCGCGACCGCCGGTTCCAGACGCTGGCGGCGGCGATGGCGCTGGGGTTGTTCGCGCAGATCGGTTTGATCGCGCATCTTTATTCATTGCTGGTGCCGGCACTCGGCAATCAGTCGGCCGGGCTCGCGATGGGGACGATCACCGTCATGGCGATCGGAGGGCGGATGATCCTGGGTTGGGTCATCACGCCCCGGACCGACCGGCGGTTCGCGGCCTGCTGCGGGTATGCGGCGCAGCTTGCCGGTTCGGTCGTCTTCCTCTGCGCCGCCGGGACGGATGTGCCGCTGCTGCTGTTCGGCATCGCCCTGTTCGGCGTCGGCTTCGGCAATGCGACGTCGCTGCCCCCGCTCATCGCTCAGGTCGAGTTCGACCGCCGCGACGTACCGCGCGCCGTCGCCTTGATCGTGGCCATCGCGCAAGGCAGCTTCGCTTTCGCACCGGCGGTCTTCAGCCTGATCCGGGAGATCACACCGGTTGCGGAGAGCGCCGCGCCGGGCGAGTCGCCGCTGCTGTTTGCGACGGCGGCGGGCATTCAGGGACTCGCCATCCTCGCCTTCCTGGCGGGGCGGGGCCGTTAGCCGAAAACCGGGCGGTCTCATTTTGTTGACGGTTTGGGCCGCCAAGCCTAGGTTGCCGCAGAATCAGCGATCCGGTTGTGGAGTCCGACGTGTCCGATATCCGAGAATTGGCGGAAAACGCAAAGGCTTGGCCCTTCCAAGAAGCGCGCCGCGTGCTCAAGCGCATCGGCGGCAAGACGCCGGAGAAGGGCTATGTGCTGTTCCAGACCGGCTACGGCCCGTCCGGCCTGCCGCATATCGGCACCTTCGGCGAGGTACAGCGCACGACCATGGTGCGGCAGGCGTTCCAGCGCCTCTCGGACATACCGACGCGGCTGTTCGCCTTTTCCGACGACATGGACGGCATGCGCAAGGTGCCCGACAACATCCCGAACAAGGAATTGCTGGAGCCGCACCTCCACAAGCCGCTGACCGCCGTGCCCGACCCGTTCGGCACGCATGAGGGGTTCGCCCAGCACAACAACGCGCGGCTCTGCGCCTTCCTCGACGCGTTCGGTTTCGACTATGAATTCGTCAGCGCGACCGAATGCTACACATCGGGACGGTTCGACGACGCGCTCCGCCGCATGCTCGAAGTCTATGACGACGTGATGAAGATCATGCTGCCGACGCTGGGCGAGGAACGGCGCAAGACCTACAGCCCCTTCCTGCCGGTCTGCCCGGAAACCGGCCATGTGCTGCAGGTACCGGTGGTCGAGACGAACCCGGATGCGGGGACGATCGTCTACCAGCGCGACGACGGCAAGAAGGTCGAGACGCCGGTCACCGGCGGGGCCTGCAAGCTGCAATGGAAGCCCGATTGGGCGATGCGCTGGTATGCGCTCGGCGTTGACTACGAGATGTCGGGCAAGGACCTGATCGATTCGGTGCAGCAGTCGAGCAAGATCTGCCGCGCCCTCGGCGCCCGGCCGCCCGAGAGCTACACCTACGAGCTGTTCCTGGACGAGAACGGCCAGAAGATCTCCAAGTCGATCGGCAACGGCCTGACCATCGAGGAATGGCTGCGCTATGCGCCGAACGAGAGCCTGGCGCTGTTCATGTACGGCAAGCCGAAGGCGGCGAAGCGGCTCTATTTCGACGTGATCCCGCGCAACGTGGACGACTACCTGACCTTCCTGGCGCGGTTCGACGGCGAGGAAGACGCCAAGAAGCTGGAGAACCCGGTCTGGCATATCCACAACGGCACCGCGCCCGACGGCGACGCGCCGTTGAGTTTCGCCGTGTTGCTGAACCTGGCGAGCGTCTGCAACACCGAGGACAAGGACGTGCTGTGGGGTTTCATCAGCCGCTATGTCCCGTCGGCGACGCCGGAGAGCCAGCCGCTGCTCGACGAACTGGTCGGCTATGCGATCCGCTACTACACCGATTTCGTGAAGCCGGCGAAGAACTACCGCGCGCCGAGCGACACCGAGCGCGCGGCGCTGGAAGACCTGGCCGGCGCACTCGACGGGCTGGGTGACGGCGCCACGGCCGAGGATATCCAGAACCAGGTCTATGAGATCGGCAAGCGCTTCGACTTCGAGCCGCTGCGGGACTGGTTCAAGGCGCTGTACGAAATCCTGCTGGGTCAGGAGCAGGGCCCGCGCATGGGTTCCTTCGTGGCGCTCTACGGCGTGCCGGAAACCACGGCGCTGATCCGCCGCGCGCTGGCGGGCGAGGACCTGTCGGCGGCGTAACGTGCCGGAATCGGGTTTGGCTTACTGGCTGGCCCAGATGATGCGCGCGATCCAGTCGATGTCTTCGACGCCGATCTCCAGCCCGCCATGCAACGGGTTGAACGACACCAGATGGACATGCTCGGCGGTCTGGCGGCTGAGTTGCTTCGCCAGGATTTCGCCCGCCTTGGTCTTCACCACCACGCGGTCGCCGCGCCGGATGCTGGCGCTGGGCGAGACGACGATGACGTCGCCGTCGCGGTAGACCGGCTCCATGCTGTCGCCGGAGATTTCCAGCGCATAGGCGTTGGGGTCGCCGACATTCGGGAAGTCCACCGAATCCCATCCTGCGCCGGTCGGATAGCCTGCGTCGTCGAAGAAGCCGCTGCGGCCCGCCTGCGCATAGCCGATGACCGGGATGCGCTGCATCACGCCGCCTTCCGAGCCTTCGTGCATCAAGGCAACGAAATGGCCCAGGCTCTTGTTCGTCGCTTCCAGAACCTTCGCAATACTTTCGGTCGTCGGCCACCGCGGCTTGCCGTTGCGGGCGATCCGTTTGCTCTTGTTGAAACTCGTCGGGTCGAGCCCCGCGCGGCGCGCCAACGCCGATGCCGAGAGCCCGTTTTCAGTCGCTAATCTGTCGATAGCGCGCCAAACATCCTGATGCCGAAGCATGAAAGTCGTACTCCACCATTTGTTATTATTCGACGGTTGGCGGAGTATAATCGGGGTAATTTTAGGATAAAAGACCTAAAAATATCACATTTTAGGAAAATGCTACCTATTAACTATAGAATCCGGGGAGTCGCCCGGATTACCGTGCATAGGCCACGCCGCCCCCGCCACGCGGATCTGCGCCGCCCTGCCACTTTCCGTCCCGGACCGTGATGACATGGCCCCGGGACATCACCGGATCGAAGCTGAGGACGCTCTGTTTCACCGTATGGCCGAGCGATTCCAGGTCCCGGCAGACCGATCCCTGGACCCGCGCCTCGGCGTGGACGGCGGCCCCTTCGCAATGGATTCGGGGCACGGTGACGGCCTCGACCGGCGACATGCCGAAGTCGACGATGTTGAGGATGGTCTGCAGCACGGCGCTGATGATGACGCTGCCGCCGGGCGCGCCGACGATGATCGCGGGTTTGCCGTCGCGGTAGACGATGGTCGGCACCATGCCGGTCGTCCGCGCCTTGCCGGGCGCCATCGAGTTGCGCGTCCCCGGGAAGGGGTCGAACAGCTTCATCGAGTTGTTGTAGACGAAGCCGAGGCCGGGCGTGATCACGCCCGATCCGGTGCCCAGCGTATGGGTGCAGGACACCGCGTTGCCCGCCTCGTCGTAGACCGACAGATGCGTGGTGCAGGAATATGGCTCGGCCTTGTCGGTGCTCGGGAAGTCGCCGGCCTTGATGACCTCGGCCCAATGCGCGGCGCGGTCCTTCGACAGCAATAGGTCGGTCGGCACGTCGGTGAAATCCGGATCGCCGAGATGTTCGTTGCGGTCCACATGCGCCGCCGCCATCGCCCGCGCCACCAGATCCAGGTGTTCGGCGGAGCCGTGGTCGAGCGCGCCCAGGTCGAAATGATCCAGGATCTGCAGCATCTCGATCAGCGTGGCGCCGCTGCCCGGCGGCGGGTTGGACGAAATTGTGTAGTCCCGGTACTCGCCGGTGACCGGCTCGTGGACCTTGGGCGTGTAGTCCGCCAGGTCGCGCGCGGTGACGAAGGACCCGTTGGCTTCCAGGTCGGCGGCGATCCGCTGTCCCAGTTTGCCGCGGTAGAATTCGTCCGCGCCGCCCGCGCCGATCGCGTCCAGCGTATCGGCCATATCCGGGTTCTGGTGCAACTCGCCGACCGCATAGAGGCGGCCGTCCGGGTTTAGATGGATCGCCTTGCAAGCCTCGGTCGCCGAGACGCGCATCATGCCGTCCGGCACCCCCGCCATCATTTTTCGCGACAGGAATTCATGCGCATAGGGCGGCATCGCCAGCCCGTCGCGCGCCAGCTTCGCCGCCGGGGCGAGCAGGTCGCGCCACGGGCGGCTGCACAGGCGGTCATGCGCCTCGGCGAAACCGGCCACGGTGCCCGGCGTCAGGATCGAGGTGTAGCCCAACTCGCTGCGGTAGTCGTCGAACAGGGTGTAGCCGGATATTTCCGTCCGGCCCTTGCTGTCCGCGGCCCACATATCGGGGACGACCTTCGCGCCGGCGCGGGCGTGGAAGTCGATCATGCCGTGCTCGCCGGTATCCGCCCGGTAGTATTGGAAGGTGCCCATCCCGCCGAGACCGCACATGAAGGGGTCGGCGACCATCTGCGCGAAGGCGGTGGCGATCGCCGCGTCGAAGGCGGTGCCGCCCTGCGACAGGATTTCGACGCCGACATCGGCGGCGCGTGGTTGCGGACAGACGACAACGCCTTTCATGGCACGCTCCTTGGTTTGGTTTCGGCCTAGGCCGGTTCGAACGCCGGCCCGAGCGGTTCGAGCCGGACGCCGGCTCGCAGGTACTGATACGGGTATTCCCGCGCATCGACGATGTGACCGCCGGGCGCGAGGACGACGATGACCTCTTCGGCGATCGGTTCGAAATCGGCGCGGAAATGGCAGGTGCTCTTCACGACGACGATCTTCTGCTCGGACGGCTCGATGCCGATGTGGCGGAATATCTCCTGGTCATGCGCCTGCATCCGTTTGCTGGCGACCACGACCGACACGCCGCCAATCCGCAGCAGCGCGGTCTTCCCGACGGCTGCGACGCGCCCGCCGACGCAGGGGCCGGTACAGGTGAACGCGCCGTCGCTGAGCCGGACCACTTCGAAGGTGCCTGCGAAGGGTTTGACGCCCGGGATCGGCGTGCGCCCGCCGAGCTCGATGGTGATCTCGGCGCCTTCGCCTGCCGCATGCGCGGCGTCGGCGGCTTCGGCATCGGTCATCAGGCCGAGGGCGGCATCCTGCGCTTCGTTCCGGACAAGCGCTTCCAACACGCCGGTGGTATCGGCGCTGCCGCCGCAGCCGGGATTGTCCTGCGTATCGGCGATCACCACCGGTTTGCCGGCCGATGCGGCGACTTTCATCGCGCGCTGAATGCCTTCGTCCGGGGTCAGCATCGGCTGAGCGAACTCTTCTTCAAGACTGGCGATGTAATCGGTCAATCCGTCGGCGGCCTTGTCGACCGCCGCCTGGTCGTAGCCATGCGCGATCACGCTGGGGCCGCAATGATGCAGGTCCGACGGCGGGAAGCCCGCGCCGTAGCATAGGTCCAGCACGTCACCCCCTTCGCCCTGAACCGACCGTTCCACGATGCCTTTCGACGGCTCGACCATCGTGCATTGGAAGTTCAACGGGATCAGGAAGGGCAGGTCGCGGAAGGCCCGTGCGGTCGGTTGGCCGCGTTCGAGGATTGTTTCGAGAATGCGGGCCGCGCGGGCGCCGGTTTCCGGCCGGTCGATATGCGGGTAGGTAAGGTAGATAGCCATGCCGTCGGTCAGCTCGGCTATTTGCGGCGTCAGGTTCACGTGATAGTCGAGGCTGATGACCAGCGGGATGTCCGGCCCGATGGCGGCGCGGACGCGGCGCAGCACTTCGCCTTCGGAATCCTCGTAATCCTCGGAACACATCGCGCCGTGTAGGTCGAGATAGACCGCGTCCACCGGCATGGCCTGGGACAGGCGGCCGACCAACTCGCCGGTGATCCGCTCGAAGGCGTCGCGCGTGACATAGCCGCCCGCGCCGCCGCTGGTCCAAAGCAGCGGCGCCATTTCGTGGGCGCTGTCAATGGTATCGAGGAATCCGGATATGGATGAGTTCTTGCCCGGCATGATCTCCAGCGTATCGTTACCACGGTTCAGTTTCGGCCGGTCGCCGATATCCGCGAATCCGTCGAAGTCGGTGCGGGTGGGCATGAAACAATTCGTCTCATGCATGAATCCGCCGACCGCGATGCGTGCCTTGGTGTTTTTCCCGTCCATGCCTCTCGTTCCGTATCAGTTGCTACAAAGTGGCGGCGTGCCGAGTCGTTCCCGTGCGGTGCCCAGCGTCCGTTCGAAGGCGCAGGCGATCGCGATGGCGCGCTCGTCGTCACCATAGGGCGCGATGATCTGCAGGCCGACGGGCATGCCCGCGGCGTCGAGGGCGACGGGCAGCGACACGCCGCAGAGCCGCAGCAGGTTCATCGGCGCGGTGTTGCGCAGCATCCCCATGTTGGCCTTGAAATAGGGCTCGCCGGGTTGGGCGTCTTCCAGGTCGGGCGGTGTGGTCGCCACGGTCGGCGCGAGCACGACATCGACCGGCGCCATAAGATCCGTGGTCTCAGCGGCCAAACCTTCGAGCTGTTGTTTGCGGATGAGGTAGTCACTGGCGGGGATCGCCTCCATGCGCTCGAAGCGGGCCGCGACATTCGGGTCCAGGGTGGCCTTGCGGTCGGACATCTCGCCGTTGATGAAGGCCGTGAACTCCGGCGCCGCGAGACCGCCGCGCATGAAGATTTCATGCGATGCGGTGACGGTCGGAAGATCGAGGCTCACGGCGGTCATGCCGGCCTTTTCCAATTCCGCGATCGTGTCGCGGACCGCCTGCGCCACGGAGGCGTCGGCGTCGTCGAAGAACCAGTCGCACACGCCGACCTGGATGTCGGCGGTCTCCAGGTCCCGCAGGCGATCAAGAAAAGCCAAGGGGTGTTCCTCGACCAGGGGATCGATCGTCGCGAAGGCGATTGCGGCATCGGCGGCGCTGCGGGTCAGCACGCCCGCCGTATCGAGGGACGGGCTGAGCGGTACGATGCCGTCGAGCGACCAGCGGTGCATGCTTGTCTTGATTCCGACGGTGCCTGTCACCGATGCGGGGACGCGAACCGATCCCGCCGTATCGCTGCCGAGCGCGGCGACCGCGGTGCCGGCCCACAGGCTCACCCCCGCGCCCGAACTGGACCCGCCGGGCGCGCGATGGCACTCGGCGTCCCACGGGTTGCGCGGCGTCCCCCAATGCGGATTGGACCCGACGCCCCCGAAGGCGAATTCGACCGTATGCGTCTTACCGGTGATCGTGGCGAGGCTTTGCCGCAAGGACCGCACCACCGGGCCTTCGCGTTCGTATTTCGGCGGCATCGGGCTCGGCGTGCCGGCGAAGGTGGGATAGCCGGTCACGCCGTAAAGGTCCTTGACCGAGACCGGCAGGCCCTGCATCGGGCCGAAATCCATGTCGGCGGCGAAGGCGGCGTCGGCCACCTGGGCCTGCGCCCGCAGGGATTCCGGATCCCAGGTCTTATAGATGTTCAGCGATTCGCCGTGTGCGGCGTAGTTCTCGATCGCGCGCTCGGCGAGGCCGACGGCGGTTACTCTGCCGTCGCGCAGCTCCGCCTGCAGGTCTTCGATGGATCGTGCGCTCAACTCGGACGTCGCCGTCACAGCATGGCTCCCTTCTGCTGCCGTCATTCTGGTGCTTTTGGTGCGGATTTCGCCGAGGGATCGACCGGATTCCTCGGACCCCGGCATTCTTGGTAGAGGACAACTAAATCACAGCGGTTCGCGCCCGTCCATTCCGGACAGTCCCCGTTTAGACCACTTGTTCGGCACGGCAGCCATCGGATAGGGTCTGGCCCATGTCACGAATCTATCATCTTGTGCGCAGTGCGGATTGGGATGCGGCGGCCGATGCCTATCACGGCAGCGCCGAGGACACCCGCGACGGGTTCCTGCATTTCTCGACCGCCGCGCAGATCGTCGACAGCGCCGCCAAGCACCGCAGCGGCGAGCGCGACCTGTTGCTGATCGCGGTCGACGGCGACCGGCTCGGGGATGCGCTGAAGTGGGAGGCGTCGCGCGGCGGCCAGTTGTTTCCGCATCTCTACGGACCGTTGCCGTTGGCGGCGGTGGCGTGGGCCCGCCCGCTGCCGTTGGGCGACGACGGATTGCATCAATTCCCGGTGCTGGATTGACCCATGGATTTCTCCCGCGCCGTTTTTCCGCTGCTGCGCCGGCTCGATCCGGAGCGAGCCCATAATCTGACGATCTGGGCGCTCCGCAACGGATTCGGTCCGGAACGGGAAGTGGAGAGTGACCCGCGGTTGCACCAGACGCTTTGGGGGTTGGATTTCCCCAATCCCGTCGGCATCAGCGCGGGGTTCGACAAGAATGCGGAAGTCTTCGACCCGCTGCTCCGGGCCGGCTTCGGGTTTGTCGAGGTCGGCACCGTGACGCCGCGGCCGCAAGTGGGCAATCCGAAGCCGCGGCTGTTCCGTCTGCCGGAAGACGGCGCCCTGATCAACCGCATGGGCTTCAATAACGATGGGCTCGACCCTGTGATCGCACGGCTGTCCAACCGGCGCGGCGGGGTGGTCGGCGTCAACATCGGCATCAACAAGGATTGCACCGACGCGGAGCGCGACTACGCGCTGGCCGCCGGGCGGTTGGCGCCGTTGGCGGATTATCTGGTCATCAACGTGTCGTCTCCCAACACGCCGGGGCTGCGCGCGCTGCAGAGCAAATCCGCCCTGCGGGGCTTGGTCGGCAGGGTCCAGACCGCGTTGCGGGATTCCGTGCCCAAGCCGCCGCCGCTGCTGGTCAAGATCGCGCCCGACTTGACCATCGAGGACGAACGGGACATCGCCGATGTGGCGATGACGCTCGGGCTGCAGGGTTTGATCGTCAGCAATACGACGATCGGCCGGACCATCCCCCTGGTATCGCCGTATCGCGGGGAGGGAGGCGGATTGAGCGGCCGACCGTTGTTCGAGCAATCGACGGCGTTGCTGGCCCGGATGTATAGGATGACCGAAGGCACGATCCCGATCATCGGTGTCGGCGGCATCTGTACCGCGCGGGATGCCTACGAGAAAATCCGGGCGGGGGCGTCGTTGGTGCAACTCTATTCGGCGCTGGCGCTGCAGGGACCGACGCTTCTGCCGGAAATCCTGGACGGATTGGGCGACCTGCTGACCGCGGATGGTTTCGATACCGTGGGCGATGCGGTCGGTGCCGCGCGGCGGTAACAGATTCTGTTTTTGTATCGGTGACGGCGGCCGGACTTGTGCGTCAATTGCGGTACGCGTAGGCTGCGAAAAAGGCTGAGTCAGCCCGGAAATGCGACCGGGGCATTAATGTCGCGAATGCTGCAGACCCTTTATTTCGTTTGTTATGCCGTGGCGGCAATCGCCATCGCGTTTGCCGTGCCGCGGTATTTCCCGGATGCGGGACTCCTGATGGCGGTGTTGAGCGGTGCGGTGGTCTTTCTCGCGGGGGCCTTGGCGCATGAATTCGCCGTACGCCGGCATAACGCATCCCGGGATTTGCATCGGCTGATCCTGTTGCACCGCGCGCATGTGCGCCTGCGCGACGATTTCGAACAACTCGTCGCCGTCGTCTCGGACTATGCCGAAGCGATCGATGACGACGAGGTTGCACCGGCCCGCGTGGCGGAACCGACGCTGAGCGAGCAGATGCCGTCGGGTCAGACGCCCGTGCCGGAACCGGCGCCGGTGCAGGCGCCGCCGTCGCAACGGCCTCCCGCCCGCCCGCGTAACGAAACATCCGACGGGCTCGCGGCCGAGGTCAAAATTCTGCACGACCTGGTGCAGCGGCTGTATGAGGGCGCGGCCGAAGACGGAATGCAGCGGCGTCTCGAGGACCCGAAGGTCGACCTCGTTCGCGATGCATTGCGGCAGAATCGGTTCGACCTTTACGGTCGGCCGATTGTGACCTTGCCGCAGCGAAAGCTGCGTTTCTACGACAGCGTCCCGCACGTCCTTTCGCCTGAAGGCATGCCTGTTCCGCCGGACCGGTACGCCGACGCCGTGCGCGAGCACGGGTTGGCCGCCGCCTTCGAGAACATGCTGTTGTTCCGGTCGCTGCAACGGGTCCATGCGCTGCGGGCGGAGGACCCGACGGTCGGTTATCTCTGCCGTGCGACGTCGCGCAATCTGTCCGATCGCGCGTTCATGTCCGACCTTCTCGCCTACCATAAGGGTACGGGGTCGCCCGGCGGCCTTGCTTTCGGGGTGACCGAGGAAAACCTCATCGGACTCGACGGAAGCGGTTTGGATTCGCTCAGTCAGATTGCCCGGGAAGGCATACCGCTATGCCTGTATCATCCGGAAAAACTGGATATGGATTCGACCCGATTGTTCGAGCACGGCTTCCGGATGATCAAGATCGACGCTTCGGTCCTGATGGCGGCGATCCCGCATGACCTTGAAGCCGACCGGATGCGGTTGCTCAAGCGTGCATTGGACCGCGCCGGTATCGACCTGATCGTCGACGATATCGACACCGAGGAGAAACTGGTCGAGCTTCTGGATTTCAACATCGATTTCGGTCTTGGGCCATTGTTCGGTGAAATCCAAAAGCTGGAATCGAAGACCGAGGCCGAGTCCGATGCCGGCGACCCCGTCGCCCGTGCGGCTGCGGAAGGGGCGTGACGCCGCTGCCGCTAGGCGGGTATATAGGGCGCGCAACGACCTCGGAGCCACCGACCCGTGACCAAAACCCGATTCCTGGACGGCATTCGTTCGATTGCCGACGGCTACGACCTGTTCCTGCTCGACCAATGGGGCGTGCTGCACAACGGCGAAACGCTGCATGACGGCGCACGCGCGGCCATGCAGGCGTTGCGGGACGCGGGCAAGCACATCGTCCTGATCTCGAATTCGTCGAAGCGGACCGATGTGTCCGTCGCGAATTTGGAAAGGATGGGGATCGAGCGCGCGCTCTACGACACGGTGATCACATCCGGTGAGATCGCGTGGCAAGCGATGAAGGCCGGCGACGATCCTTACTACGCGGGCCTCGGCAAGCGCTGCATCATGTCCACCTGGGGCGGCGACAACAGTTTCCTCGATGGTCAAGATCTCGAAGAGGTGGAGTCGGTGGAGGATGCCGAGTTCGTCCTGTTGTCCGGAACGAGCGGCGCCGACGCCAGCGTCTACGACGGGATGCTGCAGGCGGCGGCCGCCCGTGATCTGCCGATGCTGTGCTTGAACCGCGACATGGTGAGCGTCGACCCCACCGGCCGGCTGATCGATTGTTCGGGCAAGGTGGCGCAACGGTACGAGAGTTTCGGCGGTAAGGTCCGCTATTACGGGAAACCCGGACGGGATATCTACGAGGCCTGTCTCGCGGCGGCGCCGAGCGCCGAGCGGCCGATTGCCGTCGGCGATTCACTGCATCACGACATCGCCGGGGCGGATGGGATGGGGATCGATTCGATCTTCGTGACCGCTGGCATCCATCGTTTCGATCTGGGTGTCGCCGACGGCGGATGCCCCGATGCCGATGCGGTGGCGCAATTGGTCGGTGAGTACGGCGTAACGCCGACCTTCACGATGCCGTCCTTCGTCTGGTAACGGTTGCCCTACGCGGGGATCAGCCGCTGGCGGCCACGGGATTGCCGCCGGTGATTTCGAGCACGGCGCTCGCGAGGCGCTCGTAGTCGGATAACTCGTTGTACAGATAAGCCGAAAGCCGGACCCAGAGCCGGCCATTGAATGGCGTGATATGGACCTCGATGCGGTAGTCGCCGCGGAGCGTCCGGCGCAGGTCGGCCGCCGCCGCCGGCGTCGCGGGTCCGTCGACCGGCAAGGCGACGGTCGCCATGTTGCTGAACATCTCGAGCGGCGCGCCGGTCAGCGTATTCCACTGGTCGCGCAGCAGACCGGCGGCGCGCTGCGCAAGATCGCGGGAATAGGGTTGAATCCGGTCGCCGCCGAGTGTGCCGCGGTGGCGCAATGTCTCGGAAATGGCCAGCCAGGCGCTGAAATCCATCGTGCCGGGCCAATCGAAGGCTTCCGCAAATCCGTCGCCGAAACGGTTGCTGATCGACGTGGGACGGATCAATGCCTGCCGGTCCGGATGCACCCACAGGAAGCCGCATCCTTGAGGCGCGCCAAGCCAGTTGTGACAACTCCCGGCATACCAGCGGACGCCTTGATCGCCGAGGCGATCCAGATTCACGGGGACATTGCCCGGTCCATGAGTCCCGTCGACGAGCACGGCGATGCCGCGCTCGGCGCATCGCGCCGCGATCCGCTCGATCGGCAGGACCAGCGCCGTCTCATGCGTGACATGATCGAGCATCACCAGCCGGGTTCTCGGCGACATGGCGCCAACGACGGCGGAAACGATGTCATTCTCGTTCCGCACAGGGAAGGGCACATCGGCGAAAATCAACCGGGCGCCGGCACGCTCGCAGACAAAGTCGAGCGTGCGGCGCGCCGAGATGTAGAGATGATTGGTGACCACGACCTCGTCGCCGGGCATCAGCACCAGCGACCGCAGCACCGCATTGATGCCGGCGGTCACGTTATTGACGAAGACCAGGTCGTCGCCCGTACCCTCGAGATGCGCGGCGAGTTCCCCCGCAGCCTCGCGCAAGGCCGTGGGCAGCTCCCGTTCGAAGAATGCCGTCGGATTGGCGGCGGTCCGATCACGCCAGCCGCGGGCGGCGTCTTCTACGGGAATTGCCGGGGCGCCGAACGCGCCATGGTTCAAATAGGTAATGCCTGGCTCGAATTGCCATTGGTCGCGCAGGGTATGGCCGTATCTCGGCACCGGGTTGCGCACCGGCCTGCTCCTTCTCCGGATTCTTGCTATTTTTCATAGTGTCTGCCGGAGAGGGCGGGTCGTCAAGCGCGTCTGTCGATCACAAGTAATTGTGAATCGGCTTTCCTTGCTTGCCCGCTATCCGGGTGGAGCGGCAGACTGTCGGATAGCTTGGCGAGGCAACGACGAGGAGCATCCGATGAACATCGCGAAGTGGCATTTTCCCGTTCTTCTCGGGAGCCTGATGGCGGTCGCTGTCGGTGTCGTCACGCCGGCCGCCCATGCTGCGGAATTACCCTATCCCGGGACCCAGGTGATCAAGACGCCGTTCGGCTTCCAGGCGCTGCATCAGCGGCTGGAGGCGGCGGTCGGGAAGAACAAGGTCTTCGTGGTGACGCGGGCCAGCGCCAGCGCGGGCGCGAAGGGCCGGGGCATCACGATCCCCGGCAATCTGGTGATCGGCGTCTACCGGAACGACTTCGCCGTACGGATGCTCAAGGCCAGCGTACCAGCCGGAATCGAAGCGCCGTTGCGCTTCTATCTGACCGAGAATGCGGACAAGACGGCGACGCTGACCTACCGTAAGCCGAGCGCTGTTTTTAAGCCATACGGCAGCAAGGACCTGAATGTGCTTGCTTCCGAGCTTGATGGGATCTGGGCGGCGATCGTCAGGGATACACTGAAGAAATGACGGTGCCCACTCCCGTCAAGCGAACCAGGCTTTCTTGGCCTCGTCGAAGCGGTCGGCCAACAGGGCCGCGCGGATGGTGGACATCAGGCGTGTCATGAAGGCCATGTTATGCATGGTCAGGAGCTGAATTCCGAAAATCTCGCCCGCCTTCAAGAGATGGTGGACATAGGCGCGTGTGAAGTCGCTGCAGGCCGGACAGCCGCATTCCGGGTCCAGCGGGTCCGTGTCCTCGGCGAAGCGCGCGTTGCGCAGATTGTGGCGGTGGTTGTCGGCGGTCCGCGTCAGCGCCCATCCGTGCCGGGCGATCCGTGTCGGCGTGACGCAGTCGAACGTGTCGATGCCGAGCGCGACGCCCTCCCAGATGTCGTTGATGCCGCCGATGCCGAGGAGGTGGATCGGTTTGGGTGTCGCCGGGGCCAGGGGCCGCGTCGCATAATCGACGATGTCGTACATCTGATCCTTGTGCGCGCCGAGGCAGCCGCCGACCGCGTGGCCGAAGAACGGGCGGCTATTCAGGAACTCGGCCCCTTCGCGCCGCAGGTCCTCGTAGATGCCGCCCTGCACCACGCCATAGAGCGCCTGTTTGCCGTCATGCAACCGGTCGAAGGCGGCGAGGCTGCGGTCGGCCCAGCGGTGGGTCATCTCCAGCGAGCGGGCGGTATAGTCGCGATCGACGTCGAAGGGGGTGCACTCGTCGAGCACGACCACCATGTCCGCGCCGAGCTGACGCTGGATCTGGATCGAGGATTCCGGCGTCAGTGTGTGATAGGCGCCGTCGCGGGGCGAGCGGAAGGTAGCCCCTTCCTCCGACAGTTTGGTCAGCAGGGGCGTGCGCTTCTCATGCCGGCTTCCCTTGATTTCGTCCGCGTCGGTGCCTTGGCCGAGGCTGAAGATCTGAAATCCGCCGCTATCGGTCAGCATCGGGCCGTTCCAGCCGGTGAAGGCGTGCAGGCCGCCGAGCCGCTCGATCCGCTCCGCGCCGGGCTGGATCATCAGGTGATAGGTGTTGCCGAGGATGATGTCCGCGTTCGCCGCCTTCAGGTCGCGCGGGCCCGCGGCCTTGATCGCGCCCTTGGTCGCACAGAAGATGAACGCGGGCGTCAGCAGGCTGCCGTGCGGCGTCTGCAGGCGGCCCAGCCGCGCGCGGCTGCCGGCATCTTCGGTGAGTACCTCGAAATTGAACCCGGGATAGTCTGTCATCCGGCGTACCGGTCCGTTTCGTCGATCCGTCCGCTGTCGTGGGACTGTCCGCGCTCTGTATCAGAAAATTGCCGCTTTGGCGTCAAAAAGCCCGCCATCGGGCGGGCTTTCGGTCGTCGGTCGAGTTTCCCGACCGTTACGCGGCCTTGGCGATCTTCCGCTGAATCCGGCGCTTCAGGCGCAGCGCCTCGGGCGGCAGCTTGCGGTTCGGCGTGCCCAGCAGATAGGCGTCCAAGCCGCCCTTGAATTCGATCGTCCGGATCGTCCGCGGCGTGATGCGGAGGCGCACCATTTCGCCGAGGGCGTCGCTCAACAGCGAGGTATTCTGCAGATTCGGCAGAAAACGGCGCTTCGTCCGGTTCTTCGCGTGGCTGACGTTATTCCCGGACATTGGGCCGGTGCCCGAAATCATACAGCGGCGTGCCATGAGCCTGATCCACTTCGCCAAACGGTTGATACGATAAAGCTTGCGATCGAACGCAAACAGAAATTGGAGCCGGAACCGCCATGCGATGCCAACCGGCGGGTCTTGTATGGCAGAGAGGGCGGCACGTCAAGGTGCAATGGAGGGAAACCGCGCCTATTCTCGGGCTGTTCCACCCGATGTACCCTCGTCGGGTTCGGCGCCGGGACCGAGGGGCTGGCCGTAGCTGAACTCGACGAAATTGCCGTCCGGGTCCTTCAATCCGCAATAATAGCCCACTGGATAGGGTTCCTGGCGGGGTTCCCATTCGAGGCAACCGTCGGTCCGGGCCCGTTCGGCCAATCGGTCCACGGCGTCCCGGCTTTCCACCGCGAACCCGAGATGGCTGAAATCGTTCTCCGCCGGCATCCGGTCCGGTCCGCCGGACAGCAGAACAAAGATGAATTCCTGTTCCCGGCCGGGCTCCGCTAGCCATACGACATTGGATCCGGCGGGATCGCGCCGTTCGTGGGTCACGCGCATGCCGCAGTAGCGCTGATAGAAGTCGAGGCAGGCGTCCAGGTCCCGCACATGCAAGGCGATATGGGTCAACGTGATCGTCATGGCGCGGACTCCGGCCGTGGATCGCAGATTCTAAGTAGCATCGGTTGTGTTCAGCGCGATCGGCTTGTTCTCCGCGACCGTCGACAGCACCACCGACGAGACCGTCTCCCCATGCTCGCGAAACCGCTCGATCGTCGCTTCCAGATCGGGCATGGCGGCGGCGGCTACCTTGACCAGGAAGCAGTCCTCCCCGGTCACGTGATGGCATTCCAGCACGGCCGGTAAGTCGCTAGCAAGGCGCTGGACGGCCTTGAACTTATCCGTGGTGCAGCGCACCCGCAGAAAGGCGGTGATCGGCAGGCCCGCGGCCGTCCGGTCGATCTGACCGCGATAGCCGGTAAGCACGCCGGCATTCTCCAAGCGGCGCACACGATCCGCCACCGCCGGCTGGGACAGCCCGACCTGCCGTCCGAGGGCCCGAAAGGACAGCCGGGCGTCTTCCTGCAGGCAGGCCAGCAGTTTGCCGTCGATAAGATCGAGTGTTTCTTTCATTTGAAAGAGAAAATATCATTTTATATTTCAAATGAAAGAGAATTTTCTCATGAAGATCGATAAGTTATGTAAGGAGACAAAAAATGCATCGAACGAAAATCAGATTCCGTTCGCGTATTTCAAATTCAAAGGATTCGGATATGCCGCTGGCGCGGCATCGGTGGTCAGTCGCCGAGCGGGTCGCGGCCGATCGCGCGGCAGACCAGCAGGTAGAGCTTGCCCACGTCGCCGGTCATGAAGGTGGAATGCAGGACGTTTTCCGGGTCCACCGCCTGCGATTCTTTCAAAAGCCGCTCGAAATAATCGATATAGCGGATGACGTAACGGCGCATTTCCTCGTCGTTCCGTACCTTGTCGGTTATCTGCGAAACCAGATTGGATTGCCGGCCGCGTAGCAGGGCGCGGGTGAAGATGCCGCGCTCGCCCCGGACATAGCGCTTCCAGTCGGCGTCAGGGATTTCGCTGTTCAACAGACGGGTGAGGTCGATCGAGGTGGAGTGCAGGTCCTCGACGATATGACGCGCCGTCTGCAGGAAGAGATCTCGGCGGCCCTCTTCGTCCCGCTCCTTGAGGCTTGCCGCCTGTTCGGCGGCGTCGGCCGACGCTTGCGTCAGCATGACCGCCTGACGGTCGAACTCCCGGCTGGCGTCCTTGGCCTTGGCCGTGACAGCTTCCATCGTGTCGTTCAACTCGCGGCCATGCTGCGTCACGGTCTGCTTGATCGCTTCCATCTCGCGCTTAGCGTCGTCGGTCGTGCTGAGCAGCTTGTCGGCCTGGCGCGACAGCGCGTCGCCGACGTCGCGGATGCGGTGGTTCGCCGCCTCACTGGCGTTGTCCAGTTCCTTGGTCTGGTTGCGGAACCCTTCGGCGAGGGCGCTCAGCCGCGTGGCGACGCCGTCCGCGGATTCGGAAAGGTTGCCGACCTGCTGGCCGAAAGCGCCGCCGATCAACTGCAGGCGTTCCGCGGCTTCCCGGGCCGCCGTGGTGAGCGCCTCGGATTCGGCGTTGAGCGCGTCGCGGTTGTCGTTGATCTGCATGCCGGCACGGACCGAGGCGCTGGTCAGTTGTTCGGTCTGCTGCTCGAACTTCTCGCTGAGGTCGTCGATCAATTTCAGCGCTTCGCGCATGGCCGCCTTCATTTCGTTAGATTCCGTGGTGAAGACGCTGCCGGCGGACGAAATCCGGGCATTCACCGTTTCGGACGCGGATAACAGGGCGGCGACCTGCGCCTTCAGGCTCGACTCCAACTCGCTGGTGCGGGTTCCGGAGTCGTCACTGGCTTTTCGCAGCGATTCCGCATGGCGCGCGACCTGCGTTTCCACGTCGCCGGCGCGTTGCGCCAGAAGGTCCGCCAATTCCTGCAACGTCGCGGTGTCGGCGCTCAGCAGGTCGCGAATGCGCCCCGCTTCTTGGCTGGCTTTCTCGGTCGCATCGGTCAGGCCTTCGGTGTGATCGGCGATCAACTCGCGGATATCGCGTACCTGTTTCGCGGCATGGTCCGAAGCGTCGTGCAGGTTACGGCTTTGCTTGTCCATCAGTTCGGCGATGGAATCCGCATTCGCGGCCGACCAGTCCGCGGCCTCGCGCAGAGCGGAGGCTTGCGCATGGAGGGAGTCGGCCATGGCTTGGGCCTTATCGATCGCCGGATCGATGACCTCGCCGATCTCGCGCGAGCCTTCCTGCATCGACGCGCGGATCTGCGCGGTGCGGGCGGCCAAGATGCCTTCGACTTCCTTGGCCTGCTGCTCCGCCCGTTCGGACGCCGAATTCAGGTGGTCGGTCTGGCGGCGCAGGGCTTCGCCGATGGCATCGGTGCGCGCCGCGACCAGATCGGTCGATTTCCCGAGATGTTCGCTCTGCTCGCGCAGGGTCTGGCTCATCTCCTCCAGCCGCTCGGTCGCGCTGGCAGAGGCCGCGGTCAACTCGCCGGATTGCCGCCGCGACACTTCTTCGACCGCGTTGACCTGCAGCGCGACTTCCTCGGCGATGTTGGACAGTTCCTTGCCTTGGTCCTCCAACGCTTGCCGGATGCTGTCCGCGTGCAGCCCGGTGCGTTCGGTGATGTTGGACAGGTTCTCCGCTTGCTCGCGCATACCATAGGTGAGCGTGTTGATCTGCTCCATGGTCTCATCGACGGCATTGCTCAGCGTGTTGCCCTGCGATGTCACCGCATCCTCGAGCCGGTCCGATAGGTCGGCCGACTGTTTGTCGATCGCCGCCTCGATGTTCTTGGCGTGGTTCGTGGCGGATTCGAGCAGCCGGTCCAGATCCATCGCCTGTTTCTGCAGGCCCGCGTCCAAGGTTTCCGTAATCGAAACGGTCCGGCGGGTCAGTCCCTCGGCCATGCGTTCGACCCGTTCGGCGGCGCGTTCGGTCATCGTGCCGACGGCATTGGCGTGGTCGTCGAAGGCCCGCTCCAAGCGCTCCGAGACCCTGCCGCTATGGTCACGCATTGCGTTGATGACCTCGATGGCCTTGGTCGTCACCGAGTCGCCCATGCCGCTCAGGCCGTCGATCCCTTCCTGCAGATGGGCTCGCATTTCCTGGCTTCGGGCATCGGCGGCGTCCGTCGCGGCATCCAGGGACTCGGCATATTTCTTGAACATGTCGGCCATGTCGCGGGCTTGGTCGGCCGAGCGGTCGGATGCGTTGGTCAGGTCGGCGGCCTGCAGCCGCAGGGCGGCGTTGATCTCGTCCGAATGCAGCAAGGCCCGGGTGGTGACTTCTTCGAGTTTGTTGGCGTCCGTGTCCAGTCCGCTGCCGATTTCCTTTCGCTTTTCTTCAATGCGGTCGGCCAGGCCGTCGATCGAGCTGAGCTGTTCGGTCAATGAACCGCCGATCTGCGCAAGTTCCGTTGCGACCTTGTTCGATGCGTCTCCCAGCGCGCCGACCTGGCGTTCCATCGATTCCGAGAGGTTTTGCAGTTGCGCGGCGGCCTTGTCGCTGGCGCGGGTCAGTTCCTCGGACTGCCGCTTCAGCGATTCGGAGATGTCGTGGATACGGGTTTCGGCTTCCTCCGACGGATAGGTTAGCAGCTCATATTGGCGTTGCAGCGTCTCCGTATACTGGCGGATTTCATAGCTGCGCCGGAAGAACGCGACGACGATCCATAGAATGGCGATGGGCAGCGAGGCGCCGGCGATCATCGCGCCGATTTCGTGCGGCAACATGCGCGCCGCGAGGTCCCAGCCCAACACCGTGTTGACGTAGAGGAGGCAAAGGCCGACCCAGAGCGCCGACGCGGCGACGGCGCCAACCAGCAACAATCGCGCGACCGTGCGCGTACGGGCCATTCCCTGCTGGATTTCCGCTTCGTTGGGCCCGGATGCGTGCCGCCCGGCGCGCGGCAGTTGGGTAACCTTGGCGACCATTCTTGAGCCTATGCCAAAACGCTACGGCCTGTTCAGCCGTTATTCTGGCTATGTAACGGTTCTTTCGCGGCAGAGTCGAATCGCAAATTGCGTATTTCCGGAGATTCACTTCGAGTGTTGCCTTTCCTTGGAATGCTCCCGGCGCGCCGGTATGATCTCGGCCGAATTCAGCCGGGGTATTTGGGGACCTAATGCAGAAAATTCCGAATTTCGAGAATCTCTTCGTGCTCGATCATCCGTTGATCCAGCACAAATTGACACTGATGCGGCGCAGCGATACGCCGACCGGGTTGTTCCGTCAGCTTCTGCGCGAAATCGCGCTTCTGATGGGGTATGAACTGACCCGGCCGCTTCCGTTGACCATGGAAGCCGTCACGACCCCTGTCGCGGAAATGCAGGCCCCCGTCCTATCGGGCCGGAAACCGGCGATCGTGTCGATCCTGCGCGCTGGTTTGGGAATGGCCGAAGGATTGCACGAGTTGCTGCCCAACGCCCGCGAAGGTCACATCGGACTATACCGCGACCCCGAGTCCCACGAGCCCGTCGACTACTACGTGAAACTGCCGACCTCGGCGGGCCGGCTCTGCATCCTCGTCGACCCGATGCTTGCGACGGGCAATTCTGCGGTCCGTGCGATCGACGTTCTGAACGAACACGGATATTCCGACCAGAACATCCGTTTCATGGCGCTCGTCGCGGCGCCCGAAGGCGTCCGGACTTTCGAAAGCGCCCATCCCAACGTGCACATCTACACCGCCGCATTGGACGAAAAACTGAACGACAAGGCCTATATCGTGCCCGGCCTGGGCGACGCGGGCGACCGGCTGTTCGGGACGAAGTAGTCGGAGGCGGGGCGATGCGGAAAGCCGTTTTCTTGCTTTTCGGTCTCGCCGGCGCCGCCTTGCTGTCCCAGTTCCCGGAGTTCTTTCAGCAATACACGCAGCGTCTCGGCGGGCGGCTCGACGAGGTCCGGACGCAAGTCGAAGCGCTGGAGTCGCGGGCGACGGCCAGCGGCAAGAGTCTGAATGGCTATCTGGAACAGTTCCTGGTCAGCCGCGACCGTGACGTGCGGCAGGAAGGGCGGGCCTTGGCAGCCCTGGTGCAGCGGCGGGCGACCTTGACCACGGCCTATTCGGTGTTGTCGGACACCTCGCAATTCTGGCGTGCCCGCGCCTTCGCCGAGCATTTGGATGTCGATATCGCCCGCGCGACGGCGCGGGACTATAAGCCGGCGACGCCGCTAACCGCGGAATCGGCGGTCTACAGCGGGGCCGGATTCGGCATCGGCGGCACGATCTATTCGCTGTTGTTCGGATGGCGGCGCAGACGGCGCGCGATGCCGCGCCGCCGTGATAGGCAGAGCGATTAGGCGGAGCGGCGGCGTCCTGCCGCCCCCTGGCGCTCGCGCGGCCCTTGTTCGTCGAACAGGTCGGCGAGCTGATCCATCATCGTGCCCCCCAACTGATCCACATCGACGATCGTCACCGCCCGGCGGTAGTAGCGTGTCACGTCATGCCCAATGCCGATCGCGACCAGTTCGACCTCGGAGCGCGTCTCAATGAAGTCGATGACGTCACGCAGGTGGCGTTCCAGATAGTTTCCGGGATTGACCGACAACGTGGAGTCGTCGACCGGGGCGCCGTCCGAAATCACCATGAGGATGCGGCGTTGCTCGGGCCGGCCCAAAAGACGGTCATGCGCCCAGAGCAGCGCCTCGCCGTCGATGTTCTCCTTGAGCAGGCCCTCGCGCAGCATCAGGCCCAGATTCTTGCGAGCGCGCCGCCACGGCGAGTCGGCGCCCTTGTAGACGATATGCCGAAGATCGTTCAGCCGGCCCGGATTGGACGGCTTGCCATCGGCGATCCACTGTTCCCGCGCCTGACCGCCCTTCCAGGCGCGTGTGGTGAAGCCGAGGATTTCGACCTTCACGCCACACCGTTCCAGGGTGCGGGCGAGGATATCCGCGCTCATCGCCGCGATGGTGATCGGCCGGCCGCGCATCGATCCGGAATTATCGATCAGCAACGTTACCACCGTGTCGCGGAACTCCATGTCGTGTTCGATCTTGAACGACAGGGGATGCAGTGGGTTGATGACGATCCGGTCCAGCCGGCTGGTGTCCAGCAGGCCTTCTTCGAGGTCGAACTCCCAGGAGCGCATCTGCTTCGCCATCAAACGGCGTTGCAGCCGGTTGGCGAGCTTGCCGATCATGCCCTGTAGATTGACGAGCTGCTGGTCGAGCAGTTGGCGCAAGCGGGCCAGTTCTTCCGGGTCGCATAAGAGTTCCGCATTGACGACCTCGTCGAAGCTCTCGACATAAGCCTGGTAGAACGGCTCCTTCGGCAGGTTCGACAGATCGTTCTGCGGCCGCCAGGGCGTGCCTGGCTCGCCGGGTTCCTCGCTGCCGGGCGAGGGCATCATGTCGCCGTCCTGGTCCTCGGGCATCATGTCGCCCATTTCGTCGTCGCCGGGGATTGCGTCGGTGGCGTCCGCCATCGCGTCCGACGATGCATCGGCCGAGCCTTCGCCGTCCTGCTCGCCTTCGGTCTGGGCGTCCGTGTCGTCGGAATCGTCCTCGCCGTCCTGGTCGCTCGAATCGGCGGACGAATCGTCGCCGAGGTCGATGTTCAGATCGCTGATCAGGTCGCGGACTGCACTACCGTAGGCCGCCTGGTCCTCGATGCACTTCTCCAGCGAGTTGAGCGCGTGGCCAATCTTCTCCTTGAGTTCCGGTTCCCACAGCTCGCACATCTTCCGCGCGGCGGGCGGGGGCGGGGCGCCGGTCAGGTGTTCCCGCGCCATCAGGCGGACCGCTTCCGGCATGGTGGCTTCGGTCTTGTCGGTGACGCGGTGCAATCCCTGACGCCGGTAGCGTTCCTCGAGCGCGGACGCGAGGTTCTCGCTGACGCCGACCATCCGCCGCGCGCCGAGTGCTTCGCAACGAGCCTGCTCAAGCGCCTCATACAGCGCCGGGGCCACGTCGCCGCCGGGCATGTTTTGGGCGTGAATCTGGGCGTCGTGATGCCGCAGCTTGAGCGATTGGGAATCGGATTCGCCGCGAACCTGGGCAACCTCCTCGATCGGCAGGTCACGGCCCGGAATCGGCACGCGAACGCGGACGCCGCTCAATCCGGGCGGCTCGTTGGAAAAGCTGACCTCCACGTCGTCCCGCTTGGCGATCGCGCGTGCGGTCGCGGTGGTCGCTTGCTTGAACCTTTCCAGCGGCGATTCGTTATCGCTCATCGCGGGGTCCCCGGGCGCATAGGCTGACGGTCAGGATATCGTGGCGGCGATACCGGTTTCCGGAAGCTCCGTGCCGAAACAACGCTGATAGTATTCGGCGACGATGGCCCGTTCCGTCTCGTCGCACTTGTTCAGGAAGGTCATCCGGAAGGCCAGCCCGACATCGTTGAAGATTTCCGAATTCTCGGCCCAGGTGATCACCGTCCGCGGCGACATGACCGTGGAGATATCGCCATTGATGAAGCCCGACCGGGACAGATCGGCACAGGCGACCATCGCGCTGATGACTTCGCGGCCTTCGTCGTTGTCGTAGGTCGGCGTCTTCGACAGGATGATGTTCACTTCCTCGTCGTGCGGCAGATAATTCAACGTGGTCACGATGTTCCAGCGGTCCATCTGACCCTGGTTGATCTGCTGCGTACCGTGATACAGGCCCGTGGTATCGCCGAGACCGACCGTGTTCGCGGTCGAGAAAAGGCGGAAATAGTTGTGCGGACGCACCACCCGGCTCTGATCCAGCAGGGTCAGCTTGCCGTCGACTTCAAGAATGCGTTGGATGACGAACATCACGTCCGGCCGTCCGGCGTCATATTCGTCGAAGCACAGCGCGCACGGGTTTTGCAACGCCCATGGCAGGATGCCTTCGCGGAATTCGGTGATCTGCTTGCCGTCGCGGATGACGATCGCGTCCTTGCCGATCAGATCGATCCGGCTGATGTGGCTGTCCAGGTTCACGCGGATGCACGGCCAGTTAAGGCGGGCGGCGACCTGCTCCACATGCGTGGATTTGCCGGTGCCGTGATAGCCCTGGATCATGACGCGCCGGTTGTGCGCGAAGCCGGCAAGGATCGCGAGTGTCGTGTCGTGATCGAACACATAGGCATTGTCGATATCCGGCACGTATTCCGAAGGTTTCGAAAACCCCGGCACCTTCATATCGACGTCGATGCCGAATGTCTGTTGGACCGAAACTTCAATATCCGGCGCATCAAGCTCGTGGGCCTTGCTGCGCTCGTGGGTGTCTGCTGTCGCCATGCCTCAAATTTCCAGTCGAATTATCGGGACGGTCGGCCAGAGCGGGCACGACCGGGATGTTCCGTCACGCGGTCAGAAAACGCTTTAACGTCGTATAGGCTTCGTTGATGTCCTTCAGCCGGTCTTCCGCGGATCGGTCGCCGCCATTGGCGTCTGGATGAAGCTGTTTGACCAGTTCCTTATATCGCGTCTTAAGCTGGGTCAAGTTTACCGGTGGTACCAAGTCCAGCTTCCGCAAGGCCCGCTGTTCGGCGGTGTTCGCCGATTTGGGTTTTTTCTGACGGTTGGCTTGTCCGCGCAACTCGTCCCCGATGCCGAATCCGTCCTCGATCCGTCCGGATTCGAAGGCATGGAGCGCCGCGGACTCGCCGCCGCCCATCGGCCAGGTCGGACGGCGCCAGACCGTATCCTCGCGGATCGCCGCCTCGATTTCCCGTTCGTTCATGTTAGCGCAGAAATTCCACTGCCGATTATAGTCGCGCACGTGATCCAGGCAGAACCAATAGAACTCGCCGAGACGGTCCCTTGACCGCGGGGCGCGGTGTTCGCCATCGGCGTCACAGCCGGGCGCGTCGCAACGGCGCGTCATTTGCTGCTGCTCGCTCAAGGGTATGGTCTTGATTCGGCGCATCGAACAAATATGTACACTGGAAATCCGGGTGACAAGCTATCCCGTTGCCGATAGGAATTACCCCACGGCGCAGTCCGTGCCGGTGGGAATTTGGAAGGGCGGACGAATGACGGTTGCGAGCAGGATTCGGGAGAAATTGGCCGAAAAACTGGCGCCATCCCGACTGGATGTAGTCGACGATTCCCACAAACACGCCGGTCACGTGGGCGCGCGGCCGGAAGGGGAGACCCATTTTTCCGTCGAGGTGGTCTCCGCCGCCTTCGAAGGGAAATCGCGGGTCGAGCGCCAACGCATGGTCTACGAGATCCTGCAAGAAGAACTTGCCGGACCCGTGCATGCCCTGGCGCTGCGGACGTTGAGCCCGACGGACGAGGCCGCCTAGCCCGACCGGCGCTGCGGTTGCGGCGGTTTGTAGAATTCCGGAAAGGCGACCTTCACCACATCGCTGTCTTCGCTATAAGCGTGACAGGAGTTGAGATGCCGCGGCGGGTTCTCGGTCGGTGTCGGCCGCGCTAGCCCGGCGGCCCGCGCCTCGTTCATCTTGGCGGTATAGATCGTCTGATACGCGGTGGTCGCCATCGGTCGCAGCAATTCGCGCAGATGGGTACATCCATGCGTGCCGCCGACCCGCTGGTTGACCTCCTTCATCCAGCCCTTGCCGATGCGGATGCCTTTCAGCGCCTGGAAGTTCGGCGTCACGTCCGCGCAGATCGGATAAGGGTTCGCCGCCATGGATGCCTCGCAGCCGTGGATGAGCAGGTCGTCGTCGATCGTCATCCGAATCCACATGTCGTGAACCGGTTCACCGGCGGGCAGCGTTGGCGAATGCTCGGTCTGGAAGTCATAGGCCTTGGTGTCGACCAGATGCCCTTCGATATCCCACAGGCCGTCGGTCCGCCGGAATCCCTGGCACTGCACGGCGCGCGTATGGCTCAACTCGCGGGGCACGGGAGGTGACAGGGGCATGAGGCCTCGCTTCTGCAGGTTTCAATTGGATGGTGAAACAGCCGGTTGCTGCGGTGCAATAAATAGCGGAATTGACGCGGGCGTCAAGCTGTCGGGTCTTGGGGATCCTGCGAGCTGGGCGGCCGCAGCCGCATCAGCGAAATCTGATTGCGTTGCCGACGTAAAATCTCGAACCGGAAGCCGTGGAACATGAAGACCTGCCCCGGCTCCGGGATCGTACGCGCCTCGTGGAGGACAAGGCCGGCGATCGTCGTGGCCTCGTCGTCCGGCAAATACCAGTCGAATTCCCGATTGAGGTCGCGGATCGTGACCGTGCCGTTGACGATGTAGCTGCCGTCCGCCTGCGGCCGCACGCCCGCGACGGCGATGTCGTGCTCGTCGTCGATATTCCCGACGATTTCTTCGAGGATATCTTCTAGCGTTACGACGCCCATGAGCGATCCGTACTCATCGACAACCACCGCGAAATGTTCGCGGCGTTCGCGGAAGGCCAGGAGCTGGTCCAGCAGGCTGGTGGTTTCGGGCACGAACCAGGGGTCCGCGGCGAGGGTCCGGATGTCGGCGTCCGCGATGCCGCGGTCCGGATCGCGGATCTCTCGCAGCAGCGCTTTCGCGTGAATGATCCCGACGATGTTGTCGGGATCGCTGTCATAGAGCGGAAAGCGGGTGAACCGGCTGCGCAGGACGTGATCCAAAATATCGTCGCTTGAGTCGGTGCAATCGAGCATTTCCACATTCCGGCGATGGGTCATCACCTCTTCGACCTCGACATCGTCGAGATCGAGGATGCTGTGCAGCATCTGCCGTTCATGGCGGCTGCCGGGTTCGGTGCTTTCATGCAGCGCAATCGCGCCGCGCAATTCCTCTTCCCGCTGCATATGAACGGCGTCGCTGTGGGGACTGGCCCCGAAGATCGACAATGTCAGCTCGACGATCTTGTTGATCGTGCCGGTAATCGGCGCCAGGACGGCGACGATCAACTCCATCACGGGGGCGACCGCCAGAGCCATCTTATCGGCATGGCCGAGCGCGTAGCTCTTCGGCAGGACCTCGGCGAAGATCAGCACAAGCAGGGTCATGCCGAGGGTCGCGTAAACGACGCCAGCCTCGCCGAAGACGCTGAGCAGCAGGCTTGTCGCCAGGGCGGACGCGAAGATGTTGACCAGGTTGTTGCCGAGCAGGATCGCGCCGATCAGCCGTTGTTTCTTCTCATGCATCGCGATGACGATCTTCGCGCGCCGGCTGCCCTGACGCGCGAGTTCGTACATGCGCGGCTCCGACGACGCGGTCATCGCCGTTTCCGAGCCGGAAAAGAAGGCCGACAAGATCAGGAGTACAAGGATCGAGCCGCCGGTCAGCAGCCACTCGGTGGTCATGAGGTCATAGCTCCTTCGAGCAGGGTGATCAAGTCGCCCCGCGAAATATCCTGGCTGAGAAATGATTTGCCGATGCCGCGGGCCAAGATGAAGGTCATCTTGCCGTCGGCGACCTTCTTGTCCTTCGCCATATGCGCCAGCAGGTTATCGTTGCTCCATGTATTGCCGAGCGCTTGTCCCGGCGTCGTCGGCAGGCCGATCGACGCAAGATGGCGGCGCACCTCGTCGGTGTCCTTGGCGGGGCAGAGGCCGAGTTGGGTCGACAGTTCGAACGCCAGCACCATACCGATGGCGACGCCCTCGCCGTGAAGCAGGGTGTCGGAATATCCGGTTTCCGCTTCCAGCGCATGGCCGAACGTGTGCCCCAGGTTCAGTAGCGCGCGAAGCCCGGCCTCGCGTTCGTCCTGTGCCACGACATCCGCTTTCGCGCGGCAGCTCTCGACGATGGCGTGCCGTCTCGCGTCCGGATCGCCATCGCGAACGGCGGCACCATGACCTTCCAGCCACGCGAAGAATTCCGGGTTGTTGATAAGTCCGTATTTGACGATTTCGGCATAGCCCGCCAGGAGTTCGCGGCGCGGCAGCGTGTCGAGCACTCCGGTATCGGCAAGCACGAGGCGCGGTTGATGGAATGCGCCGACCAGATTCTTACCTTGCCGCGTGTTGATCCCGGTCTTGCCGCCGACCGAGCTGTCGACCTGGGCGAGCAGCGTGGTCGGGATCTGCACGAAATCCAGTCCCCGCAGGGTGACTGCCGCGGCGAACCCCGTGATGTCGCCGATCACGCCGCCGCCGAGCGCGACCAGGGTCGTGCCGCGATCGATTCCTTGGTCGAGGATTCGGTCGATCAGGTCCTCCAGCATCTCGAATTTCTTCGTTTGCTCGCCGGCTGGCAGGATGATGCTCTCATGACGGATCGACGCGCCGGTCAACGTGGTCTGCAGCATTTCCAGGTGCAGCGGTGCGACCTTGTCGTCCGTGACAACGATGACACGGGGTTGGCGCAGAACCGGGGCCATTAATTCCCCGGCGCGTGCGAGAACGTCCTGTCCGACGATGATGTCATAACTTCTATCGCCCAGGGCGACCGTAACCGTTTCGTGCGCGCTCATGCTTCGCTTTCCGTTTTCAAGAATGCCTCGACGGCGTCCATCACGCGGTCCACCGTTTTGCACAGGGGGCCCACGTCGCTGTCCACGGTGATGTCCGCTTTCGCATAGGTGGGATAGCGGTCTTGTATCAGGCGTTCGAGGGTTTCGCGAGGGTTCTCGGTCTCGAGCAGCGGCCGGTGGTCGCGCCGCCGCACGCGCTGCCAAAGCGTCTCGATATCGGCCCGAAGCCAGATCGAAATCCCCTTGTCGCCGACGGCATGGCGAATGCCGCTGTCCATGAAGGCGCCGCCGCCGGTCGCGATAACCGTGGCACCGCAGTCGAGCAGGCGTTCGATCACCCGCCGCTCGCCGTCGCGAAAGGCCGCTTCGCCGTGTACCGCGAAGATGTCGCTGATCGAGCAGCCGGCGGCGGTTTCGATCTCGTCGTCGGCGTCGAGGAACGGGCAATCGAGCCGTTCCGCCAAGCGCCGGCCGATGGCTGTCTTGCCCGCACCCATCATGCCGACCAGGACCAGTGGCTTGGTCGGCAGTTGGGTCAGGGATGCGCGATGCGTTTTGGTTTCTTTGTCCGGCACTGGAATTTGCGTCTGTCGGTCGTTGAATCCTGAAGAACAGCCCTATACACTGCCGCAGAATTGCCATAGTGGAACAGTAGCGTAAAGTCTGTACGCGTTCCGAACTCTAGTCCTGCGAAGCATTGAAACATAATTCCAGACTACGTCGTTCGCGGCATCATCAAAAATAGACCCGGATGAAACGGCTAACCCTTGTATTATTGGTGTTTTTCGTCGCGCTCGTTGGTACGGGCGTCGTATTCTTGGCGACGTGGGACATTCCGCCTCCTTCGAAACCAGTGGAGCGGGTTCTCGATGACGGCCGCTTTCCGCGATAAAGCACGCGTCGCTGTATTTGCAGCGGCATTCTCGATCGTGTCGACGGCCGCGGTCGCGGCGGACTCGCCGCAGCGTGACTTGCGTCCGCTTGCCGATGGCGTCGCGGTGCCGGCGGCAAGGCTTGCCCAGGAAGGCCCCGTGCGGTTGATGCCGCGGCGCGATTTCACGAAGCCGCCGGCCGACCGCGAGCCCGAAACACCCGACGAAGCCACGCCGCCGCCGGAAATCCAGGTGCAGGATTTGGGCGAAGTCGATTCCGAGGCGGTCGGCATATTGGACAGCGACGCCGGTGGATTCGGTTCCGAGATGTGGGAGGGCACGCCGCGCGACTTGATCGAGAGATTGCTTAAGAGCATTCCGGCGACCATGACGTCCCCGGTGCTGCGCTCGCTCGCCCGGCGGTTGTTGTTGTCGGCGGCTGTCGTGCCGGAGGCCGCCGACGGCGCCAAGGACGGGGGCCGCAAGCCGACGATCCTGTCCCAGCGGATCGGCCGTTTGCTGGCGATGGGGTTGGTCACCGATGCCGACAGGCTGATCGCCGTGTCGCCCACGCGTCAGCGCGATCCCGATATCGTGCGGCTCAATGTCGAGAATATGCTGCTCGCCCATGACGTCGGCGGGGCCTGCAACGAGGCGCGCCGGGACCCGAACCGTCTGGTCCAGCCGTATTGGCAGAAGCTGTCCGTCTTTTGCCAGGTGTTGAGCGGCAGCGCCGAGGCGGCGCGTTTCGGTGCGCAGATACTGGCCGAGAATCCGGAATTCGACGACAACGCATTTCTGGCATTGGTGGATCGGCTGGGCGGCGCGGACCACGTACGGATCAAGTCGTTGCCGAAACCGACTGCGCTGCACCTGGCGATGTTGCGGAGCGCCAATGCCGGCGTCCCCGACGATGCGGTCTCGAATGCGCCCCCTGCGGTTCTGCGGGCAATCGCGACAAGTCCGCATACGGCGCTCGACCTGAAATTGGAGGCCGCGGAGCGCGCCGCGCTGGTCGGTGCGATAACGCCGGAACGGTTGGGCGAGGTCTATTCGAGCGTCGAGTTCGATGACGACGAACTCGCCAATGCCCTGACGATTGCCGAAGAGAAACGAAATCCGCGCGGCCGCGCGCTCCTCTATCGGGCGGCGGCCAGACAAGCGGTGCCGACGGCGAAGGCGGCGGTCACCCGAAAGGCGTTCGAACTGGCACGCACGGACGGCCACGTGCCCCTGGTTGTGCGGCTCTATCGCAAGATTCTGACCAGCGTGCCGGTATCGGCGGAATTGGCATGGTTCGCCGGCGATGCCGCCCGGGGTTTGTTGGCGCTTGGCGATACGGAAGCCGCCGAGCCGTGGCTTGCGCTGCTGCGGGCGCGCGCGAACCGCGATCCCGAAGCACGTACGGCGCAGGATGGCATGTGGGCGTTGGCCCTGATCGCCGGTGAGGAGCGCTACCGCGCCGACGACGCCAAGGCTTTGGCGGCATGGCTGGCGGTGCAACGCACAATCGACGCGGAAACCGCCGAGCATCGGGCGGGGCTCGCTTTGACGCTCGTGAAGGCCTTGGGCGCACAGGTCTCGGGCCGCTACTGGCAGGATTTGGTGCAGCCGCCGCAGCGGCACGCTGCCGCGATGCCGCAGTCGGCCTACCCGCCGGCGCTGGCGCAGGCGGCCGAAGCCAGCCGTCCCGCGGAGACGGTCCTGTTGCTGGTGCTGATGGCCGGTTCGGCGGCACCGGCGGAAAATGAAGCGGGTCTCCTGGAAGACGCCATCTCGGCATTGCGGACGATCGGACTGGAGGCGGAGGCCCGGTCTCTGGCCCTGGAAGCGGCGCTTGCCCACGGACTTTGACCGATAGCCCGGAAGGAGCAGCCAGCGATTTCCCGGTATCTCGACAGTTTCCTTGAAATGCTTGCCGCCGAACGGGGCGCGGCGGATAACACGCTTGCCGCCTATCGCCGCGATCTCGATGATTTCCTGCGTTTCGTCACCGGTGGCGGGGCCGGCGATTTCGACCAGGCGGCGCTAACGGCTACGACCGAAACGATTCGTGATTTTATGAGCCACCTCTCCAATAGCGGGCTGGCGGCTTCGACCGCGTCGCGGCGGCTTTCCGCGTTGCGCCAGTTCTTCGGGTTCCTCTTCATCGAAGGCATTCGGACCGACGATCCGACGGCGGTGATCGACAGCCCACGCCGCGCCCGTGCCCTGCCGAAGGTCCTCACCGAAGAAGAAGTGGATCGATTGTTGGCGGCGGCTCGCGCGATCGAGGGCCCGGACGGTCTGCGGCTGACCTCGATGCTTGAACTCTTGTATGCGACCGGATTGCGCGTGTCCGAACTGGTGACATTGCCGCTTTCGGCGGCGTTGCGCGATCCGTCGGTGCTGATCGTCCGGGGCAAGGGCGGTCGCGAACGCATGGTCCCGCTGACCGATGTCGCCCGGGCGGCCTTGCGGGACTATTGCGATGTTCGTGGATCATTCCTGAAACGACGGAAGGACTCGCCTTGGCTGTTCCCGTCCACCGGCAAGGACGGACATCTGTCGCGGCAACGGTTTGGCCAGATGCTCAAGGCGCTGGCCGCCGAAAGCGGCATCGAACCGCGCAAGGTCAGCCCGCATGTGCTGCGCCACGCCTTCGCCAGCCATCTTCTGGCGCATGGGGCCGATTTGCGGTCGGTCCAACAGATGTTGGGGCACGCGGACATTTCGACGACGCAAATATACACGCATGTCCTGGACGAGCGGTTGCGGTCGCTGGTGCGGGACAAGCATCCCCTGTCGCATCCCGGCCCGGCCGCGGGTGTGCGGTGAAGGGCAGGCAGCGATTTCAATTTGCCAACGGGTGTGCTAGTTACTCGCGCCTATTTGCGGGAATAATCCGGGCTCGATGAATACATTTTTGGATTTCGAAAAACCCATTGCCGAACTCGAAGGGAAGATCGAGGAACTTCGGCATTTGGCGGGGGAAGGCGACCTCAACATTGCCGATGAGGTCACCAAGCTGCAAGGCAAGGCGGAACGCCTGCTTCGGCAGACCTATCAGAAACTGGAACCGTGGCAGAAGGTGCAGGTCGCGCGTCACCCGGATCGGCCCCATTGCGGCGACTACCTGGCGCGGTTGATCGAGGATTTCACACCTATCGCCGGCGACCGCTCCTATGCGGAAGACAAGGCGATCGTCGGCGGTATCGGACGGTTCCGTGGCTATTCCTGCGTCGTGATCGGCCAGGAGAAGGGCGGCGATACGACGGCCCGCGTGACGCATAACTTTGGCATGGCGCGTCCCGAAGGGTACCGAAAGGCCCGCCGTTTGATGGAATTGGCCGACCGGTTCGGGCTCCCCGTGCTGTCGCTGGTCGATACCTCCGGCGCGTATCCCGGCGTTGGCGCGGAGGAACGCGGCCAGGCCGAGGCGATCGCGCAATGCATCGATGCCTGCCTGTCGATCCGGGTGCCGCTGATCAGCGCCGTCATCGGCGAGGGCGGGTCGGGCGGTGCCATCGCGATCGCCGCGGGCGACCATGTCATCATGCTGGAACACAGCATCTACTCGGTCATTTCCCCGGAAGGCTGTGCGTCGATCCTGTGGCGCAGCGCCGAAAAGAACCAGACCGCCGCGGAGGCGCTGCGCATGACGGCGCAGGACCTGCTGAAGCTCGGCATCGTGGACGAAGTCGTGGATGAGCCGCTCGGCGGCGCCCATCGTGACCGGGACGCGACGATCGATGCATTGGGCGATGCGCTTGAGACTAAGCTGAAAGAGCTACTGGCCGTGGATGGCGGGACGCTTCATAATCGGCGGCGGGAGAAGTTCTTGAACATGGATGGCCAGGAAGTGTCGTGATGCGGATCGCCGTCGTTTTATTGGTGTCGATGTTGTGCGCCGGATGCGGCAACACATGGGAACAGTTCATGACGCCCGATTTCGGGCCGTCGCGCGGCGACGTGGCGGTGAGCAGCGAGCGGGTGGTCGGTGGCGCCCCAGTGGTCGGCAATGCCCCAGTGCGCGGCAATTCCCAGGTCTTCGACAAACAGGCGGCGGTCGGCGCACCGCCGGCCGGATGCTATCGCGGCCGGCTGACCGACGAAGGCGAAACCTGTCAGGCGCTCAGGACCGAAGGCGGGGCCCTGTTGACCCTCGGCGGCGCGCTGCGCGGCTTCGGGAGCGGTGATTCCGTCTGCGTCTGCGGCTTCCGGTCGGCCAACCAGTTCTGCAAACAGGGCATCACGATGATCGTGCGCGATATCTCGAATACCTGCGCGGATATCCGTTAGCCTAACAAATCCAGAGATTTAGATTTTGGTCCGTTTCCGGCGGAAGCGGAAGTCGCAGTGGCTTGCGCCTTCCATGACGGTTTGCGTGCGGGTGAGTTCGAGGTCCGGGTCAAAGCCGTCGATCATCGCGAAATCGCGGCTGCAATGGATCAGGAAACCGAGTTCCGGCATGCCGAGGTTCTTGTAGAACTCGGCGTATTTGCAGCGCGTGACGTTGAAGTTGAACTGGTCGTCGTCGCCGTCCTGAACGTCGATCTCGAGGCTGCCGCCGCCGGCCCAGACGTCCGACGCGACTTTTTCCAGCCCGTCAAGGTCCTTGCCGTAGGTTTCGGCCCAGGCGGCGCCGTCGGTCACCGCCAGGGTCCGGATGGTTTCCGTGACAAGTGCCCGGGTCGCGTCGTCGCCGAACTTTTCCCGGCAGGCATTGATAAAGGGGATAAGGACTCGGCTTTCGATCTTGCGCCGTTGCAGATGGCTGATGGGAACGTCGGCTTCATCGGTCATGACCGCTCCTTACGCGATGCATTGCCGGTTTGGCCGCAAATGATCGAAATGGGGTCGATCTACAGCTTGCCGTGGCAATGCTTGTATTTCTTGCCGGACCCGCAGGGGCAGGGCGCATTGCGCGGGACCTTGCCCCAGGTCGACGGGTCCTCGGGGTCGATATCCTCGGCGGCGACCCGGCTTCGCACCGGCGCGGTCCGCACCAGCAATTCGCCGTTCTCGTCCTCGGCCACGCCCGGATCGATCGGCTCCGCCGGATCGAGCCGCGTTTCATGCATTTCCTGCTGCTGGTTCAACAGCATGTCGTCGGGCACCGACTCCATCTGGAATTCCACATGGGCGAGCGTCCCGGTCACGGTCTCGCGGACACGGACCAGCATTTCCTCGAACAGGTCGAAGGCTTCCCGTTTGTACTCGTTCAGCGGATCGCGCTGGCCGTAGGCCCGGAGTCCGATACCCTGCCGCAGATGGTCGAGCTGCAGGAGATGTTCCTTCCAGGTCTGGTCGAGGATATGCAGCAGCAGGCTCTTCTCCGCGTGGCGCATCAGGTCGGCGCCGTAATTCGCGGCTTTCTCGGCCATCTTGGTGTCGCTGGCGTTGAGGATGCGTTCCTTGATCTCCTGGTCGGCGATCCCTTCTTCCGCGGCCCATTCCGTGAGCGGCAGGTCGAGGTCGAACAGGCGTCGGCATTCCTCGTGCAGTGAATCCATTTCCCACTGCTCGGGCATCGCGTCTTCGGGAATGCAGCGCGCGATCAGTTCCTCGATCACCTCGTGGCGCATGTCGGTGACGTCATTGCTGACGTCGTCGGTACGCATCAGGTCCTTGCGTTGTTCGTAGATCACCTTGCGCTGATCGTTCATGACGTCGTCGTATTGCAGCAGGTGTTTCCGAATGTCGAAGTTGCGCTGTTCGACCTTCTCCTGCGCTTTTTCCAGCGCCTTGTTGATCCAAGGATGGATGATCGCCTCGCCTTCCTGAAGGCCGAGCTTCTGCAGCATGCCGTCCATCCGGTCGGAACCGAAGATGCGCATCAGGTCGTCTTCGAGGCTGACGAAGAATTTCGACGCGCCGGGATCGCCCTGCCGGCCCGCGCGGCCACGAAGCTGGTTGTCGATGCGGCGCGACTCATGCCGTTCGGTGCCGAGGACGAACAGGCCGCCGGATTTCAGCACCTGCTCCTTCTTGACCGCGATATCGGCTTCGATCTCGCTGATCTTCTTGGCTCGCGCACTTTCATCGGTAACACCGTCCAACTCGCGGTCGACGCGCATTTCCAGGTTGCCGCCGAGCTGAATGTCGGTGCCGCGTCCCGCCATGTTCGTGGCGATCGTGACCGCGCCGGGCGCGCCGGCGTCGGCGATGATATGGGCTTCCTGCTCGTGGTGCCGCGCGTTCAGCACTTTGTGCTTGATCTTGCGCTTCTTCAGCAGGGCGGCCAGTTCCTCCGATTTCTCGATGCTGATCGTGCCGACGAGTACCGGTTGCTCCCGGCCATTGCAGTCTTCGATCTGATCGATGATCGCGTTATATTTTTCCGCGCCGGTTCGGTAGACCTCGTCGTCCATGTCGTCGCGGATCATGTCCCGGTTGGTCGGCATGTCGACCACCTCGAGACCGTAAATCTCGCCGAATTCGGGCGCTTCGGTCATCGCGGTGCCGGTCATGCCCGACAGTTTGGGATACATGCGGAAGTAATTCTGGAAGGTGATCGACGCGAGGGTCTGGTTCTCGTTCTGGATTTGAACGTTTTCCTTTGCCTCGAGCGCCTGGTGCAGGCCTTCGGAATAACGCCGGCCTTCCATCATGCGGCCGGTGAACTCGTCGATGATGACGACCTTGTTGTCCTTGACGATGTAATCGGTGTCCCGCTGGAACAGGGTGTGCGCCCGTAAGGCCTGGTTGACGTGATGGACCAGCGAGATGTTCTGGATATCGTACAGCCCGCCCTCGGATAAAAGTCCCGCTTCCAGCAGCAGCGTCTCGATCTTCTGCGCGCCGTCTTCGGTCAGGGTGACCGTGCGCTGCTTCTCGTCCTTCTCGTAGTCGCTTTCGCTCAGCTTCGGGATCAGCCGGTCGACGTTGCGGTAGTCCTCCGCGGAATCCTCGGTCGGGCCCGAGATGATGAGCGGCGTTCTGGCTTCGTCGATCAGGATCGAGTCCACCTCGTCGACGATGGCATAATTGAACGTGCGCTGGACCATTTCCTCCAGCTGAAATTTCATGTTGTCGCGCAGATAGTCGAAGCCGAATTCGTTGTTGGTGCCGTAGGTCACGTCGCAGCCGTATTGCGCCTGACGTTCCTCGTCGTCCAACTCGTGTACGATGCAGCCGACGGTCAGACCCAGGAACTCGTAAATCTCGCCCATCCAGCGGGCGTCGCGCTGGGCCAGATAGTCGTTCACCGTCACGACATGCACGCCCTTGCCTTCCAGGGCGTTGAGATAGACCGGCAATGTCGCCACAAGCGTTTTACCTTCACCGGTCCGCATTTCCGCGATCTTGCCGCTGTGCAGGACCATGCCGCCGATAAGCTGCACGTCGAAATGGCGCTGACCGAGCGTTCGCTTGGCCGCTTCGCGGACGGTCGCGAAGGCCTCGATCAAAATATCGTCAAGTGTCTCGCCGTTTTGCAACCGCTCGCGAAACATATCGGTGCGGGCGCGCAGTTCCTCGTCGGACAACGGCTCGATTTCCGACTCGAGTTCGTTGATGGCTTCGACCTTCGCGCGCAACTGCCGGACGGTCCGGTCGTTGGCGGTTCCGAATACCGATCTTAGGACATTGGAAGGCGCTTTCAGCAATCCGCCGATCATGGGGACCTCGGGGTAGAGGCGCGAAGTGGAAGCGCCGGGGTTTCTGCGGGATACGGTGTGACATAAGCATCCGCATCCTATCTGTCAACGACGGGCGGGCAAGCGTGATCTTACCGTGAGGTTCTCGATAACCCGGGTCTTCCCGTCGCGGATTTTCGGATACGGGCGACACGCCTCCCACCGCCCCGTGATTAAGCCAAAATAGTTAAGTTTCCATGTCGTCGGAACCGGTTACCGTTGCGGAATTTCCTTGCCTGCCGAGGGTCGTCCCTGCGACCCTGGTGTGCTTGTACTGACTGCCTACATATGCATTATGCCCGCTTGTTTCGGGCGAAATTATGCCGGTGTCCAACTTCTCTGAAGGGATGGTTTCATGACACGCCTCGTAGCGGTGGCTTTTTCGGTTCTCTTGTTCGGCGCGCTGGCGGCGGCGCCGGCCATGGCGCAAAAATCCGCGCCGAAGGGGGCGGCGAAATCGAGCAAGCCGGTCGTGGTCGCCAAAGTCGAAGGACAACCGATCTATGACCGCGAGGTGATCGCGGCTTTCCGGTCCTTGCCGCCCAAGGTGCAGCAGCAGGGGATCGACAAGTTGTATGAGCGCGTTCTCGAACTGTTGATCGAGCGCAAGATGATGGCGATATTCGGACGGCGGGAAAAATACGACAAGAAGCCCGAGGTCAAACGGCGGGTCCGGCAGGCGGAGGATCAGATCATCCGCGACGTCTATCTCGGTGACTTGATCAAAAAATATCTGACGGACGACCGCATCAAGGCGCATTACGACGAATATGTGCAAAAGAACCCGCCGAAGACCGAAGTTCGCGCCCGCCATATCCTGGTGGAGAACGAGGCGAAGGCGAAGGACATCGTCAAGCAGGCCAAGAACGGCCAGGACTTCGCGAAATTGGCGGCGAAGAATTCCGTCGGACCGTCCGCGCAGCGTGGCGGCGATCTCGGCTATTTCACGGCCAAGGAAATGGTCAAGCCGTTCTCCGACGTGGCCTTCAAGCTTAAGAAGGGCCAGATCTCGCAAAAGCCGGTGAAGACGCAATTCGGCTGGCATGTGATCAAAGTCGAGGATCGCCGGACCCGGAAAGTACCGCCCTTTAAGCAAGTCAAAGGACAGATGACGCGTCAGGTCGGTCAGAAGCTGGGCCAAGATTTCATCCGGCAATTCCGGGAACAGGCCAAGGTCGAGCGGTACTCGCTGGACGGCAAGAAGAAGCTGTCGAAAATGCCGGCGCAGCCGTTGCGCCCCGCCCCGAAATAAGAGCCGCGCCATGTTCGAGAAATCTCCTCTGGCGCCGGTCGGTGTTCCGGATATGCCGTCGATTCCCGGCGTCCGGGTCGCCGGTATGGCGGCGGGCCTGAAGGAAAGCGGCCGGCCGGATCTTTTCATGGCGGAAATGGTCCCGGGGACGACGATCGCCGGGGTGTTCACGCAGTCGGCCTGCGCGTCGGCGCCCGTCGAATGGTGCCGCAAGGTGCTGCCCGGCGGCGGTGCCCGCGGGATCGTAGTCAACTCGGGCAACGCCAACGCATTTACCGGCAAGGCTGGCGACAAGACCGTCGCCCACACCGTTCGCACCGCCGCGCAACTGATCGGCTGCCGTCAGAAGGACATCTTCGTGGCGTCCACCGGCGTGATTGGCGTCCCGGTATCGCAGGACTATGTCGGCCGGAAGCTTAAGCAGCTTCACAAGCGCCTTAAGCCGGGCGCATGGAACGACGCGGCCGAGGCGATTCTGACGACTGACACGTTTGCGAAGATGGCGACGCGGACCGCACGGATCGGCGATACCGAGGTTACGCTCGCCGGCATCGCCAAGGGGTCCGGCATGATCGCGCCCGATATGGCGACGATGCTTTCTTTCATCTTCACCGATGCCAAGGTCCCGGCGCCGGTGTTGCAGGCGATGTTACGGCGGACCGCCGACCGTTCCTTCAACTGCATTACCGTGGACAGCGACACATCGACCAGCGATACGCTGCTGTTGGCGGCGACCGGTCAAGCGGATCATTCTGCCGTGACGTCGGCTGGCGCGCGCGTCGCGGCCGATTTCCGACGGGCGCTGGAGGAACTGGCGGTCGATCTTGCGACCCAGGTCGTGAAGGACGGCGAAGGGGCGCAGAAGTTCATCACGATCGATATCAAGGGTGCTGCGTCGGATCGCGCCGCGCGCCGGATCGGGTTGGCGGTCGCCAATTCGCCCCTGGTCAAAACGGCGATCGCGGGCAGCGACGCCAATTGGGGCCGTGTCGTTATGGCGGTTGGCAAGGCCGGTGAGAAGGCCGACCGCGACCGGATGTCGATCTCCTTCGGTGGCATCGACATCACGCGGCGTGGCAAACAGGTCGCGGGATACGACGAAGCGGAGATCGAGCGGCACCTGGCTGGCCGGGATGTCGATCTGTCGGTCGATGTCGGTGTCGGGAAGGGCGTTGCCCGGGTTTGGACCTGTGACCTGACGCACGGTTACATCACGATCAACGCCGATTACCGGACATGACCGGCCCTGCCCAACGCGACGGTTGTTGGGAGGATCGCGAAGCCGCCGCACCTCTCCCGATGCTATTCGTTGCGGCGGGTGCGCTTGTAGACGCCGATGGCCGGGTGCTTATCGCACAGCGTCCGGAAGGAAAGGCGATGGCCGGGTTGTGGGAGTTCCCGGGCGGCAAGGTGCGCGATGGCGAGACCCCGGAAGCGGCCTTGATCCGCGAATTCGAGGAAGAACTCGGGATCGATACGCGGGAAAGCTGCCTTGCCCCGATCGCCTTCGCCAGCCACCGCTACGACGATTTCCACCTCTTGATGCCGTTGTATGTCTGCAGGGTCTGGAAGGGCACGCCGACCGCGCGGGAAGGGCAAAAACTGGCATGGGTGCGCCCGCCGCGTTTGGCCGACTATCCCATGCCCCCCGCAGATGCGCCGCTGGTCGCCATGCTGCGCGACCTGCTCTGAGCCACGACCGACCGTTACATGTAATACGGCATGCCCGGCGATGTCGGGTGGCGCAGTTCCTTGTAGACAGTCGATAGCGCGGAAACGCCGATCGCGATGACGATGTAATTCGCGAGGTTGAGCGCCAAGGACCCGATCAAGCGGAATGTCAGCGTGTCGCCCATCCCCAGCGATTGGGCGGCAAACTTGATCACCATATCCACGAAGAAGAAGAACAGAATGCCGGGCGCGCTCGCCATCAGCACGACGGTGAAAATCCGCCAGGTATTGCCGCGCGCCAGGACCCACGTCTCCATCAGCGTCAAATTGTCGTCGATGGCCGCTGCCGGCAGCCACAGGGCCAACCGGCTGTTCATCAGCAGGACCACGACAACGATGATGAGCGTACCGATGGCGCCGAGGACCGCCGGGATGGCCTTGCCCTCCGCGCCGGAACCAATGGTCCCTACCATCCCGGCGCCGCCGCCCAAGATCGCGACGAAGACGCCGGCGGTAATCGCGACACCCACCAGGATGACGCCGATGATCAGCGATCGGATCGTGAACTGGGTCTTCCGTTTGTCCCAGCGCAGCGCCGTCCAGATTGTTGTCTGTTCCTCGGGCTTCAGGCAGCGCCGATGCCAGGCGACCGCGAACATCACATAAAAGATGAACGACACCCCGATCAACAGCGCGGTGGAGACCGTGGCGGCGGTTTGCATCTCGGTGGTCGGTGTTGCCGGCCGGGGCACCAGCGCGGTGGCCGCCGTGTTGATGACGGACAGCGCGAGGACGGGCGCCGCGATCATCCGGAACAAGTCCAGCCGATTGGTCCAGAGGAAGCCGAGCACCTCCAAGATCAAATCCCGAATGGCAAGTTTCTTCATTCGAGTCAGGTCTCCTTCGCCGTCGGTCGTTGCGGTGTCGCTTTGTCGCCTGCTGGAACTTCCTCGGTTTCCAGGGCCGTTGCAAGCCGGCTTTGCGCGCTGCCGGGTCGCAGGGGCTTTTGCTGTGACGGATGCGGCGCCCATCCGTGCATGAAAATAATGTTGAATGTGGCGTCAATGCGGCCGTCAGGCGCGGCATGGCTCGATTGATATCGCTCGGCGGCCCGAAGAAAAACGGACCGGCGCGTGAATTGGCTTTGCCGTTCGCGAATCGCGTTTCCTTCACCCATTCCGCGCAGGTCGGCGAAAAGCCGGAACGCGTTTTCATAGGTGACGGTGATCGTATCCCGGTCGGCGACCGGCAACGTGAATCCCGCGCGCTGTAGCAACCCGGCGGCATCGCGCAAATCGGCGAAGGGCGAAATGCGTGGGCTAACGCCTCCGGCAATCTCGTTTTCGGCTTCCATCAGGCAGTTCCGCAGCTCCACCAAGGTGCCGCCGCCGAACATCGCGGCGAGGAACAATCCGTCCGGTTTCAGCGCCTGCCGAATCTGCAGAAGGGATCCCGGCAGATCGTTGACCCAGTGCAGCGAGAGATTGCTGAGCACGAGATCGAAACTCTCCGGCGCGAAGGGCAGGGCTTCTTCGTCCGCAGCGATAGCATGTCCGCCGGCGCGGCGCGCCATCTCCGGCGCAAGGTCGCACTGAATCAAGGTTTCGATGCCGCCATGTTGCCCGAGCATCCGGCCCATTTCACCGGTGTGGCATCCGAGGTCGAGCGCACGCGGGAACGTCCGGCTGATGTCCAGAAGCCGGTCGGACAGACGCTCCGCGACGTCGCATAGCAGAAAATCATGCGCGGAAAGGCCGGCGGCGGCGCGGGCGCGGTTTCGCCGGACGGCGTGGCGGTCGAAAACGCGCATCGGCTCATCCATGGCCGGAATATGGGGTCGGCCGGCGGTGCGTGCAATTGAAAGCTGGTTGTCCGGCGATGGCGGGAGCCATAAAGTTTTGCTGGGGTTCAAATTCCGGCTGCGGGGTCAAACCGGCACCATGTCGTTCATCATCGAGCCAATCACGGCAATGCAGCGTGGCACACGTGCCGCGTTGAACTTTCTGTTGCCGCCGCGATGCTTGTCTTGCCGCGGCCGGGTCGAGGACCAAGGCACGCTCTGCGCGGCATGCTGGAAGGGCCTCACGCTGCTCGAAGAACCGTGCTGCCATCGTTGCGGCTATCCCTTTCCGTACCGAATGCCGGAGGACAGCCTGTGCCCGTCCTGCATCCGGCGGTTGCCGGCGTTCGATCGGGCGCGGGCCGTCTTTCGCTATGACGATGCGAGCCGCGCCTTGATCCTGGCTTTCAAGCATGCGGACGAAATCCATGGCGCGCCGGTGTATGGCCAATGGCTCGCGCGCGCCGGTGCCGGCTTGCTTGCCGACGCAGACCTGATCGCGCCAGTACCGTTGCATCCCCGTCGGCTGCTGCGGCGGCGCTACAACCAAGCCGGCTTATTGGCGCAGGCGGCTGGGCGGCGAGCGGGCAAACCGGTCGTGGTCGATCTGTTGCGCAGGCGGCGGCACACCGCATCGCAAGCCCAGAAGTCGCCGTCGGCCCGGCGGCGCAACGTGCAGGGCGCGTTCACCGTCCGCGAGCGGTGGAAGCACCGTGTGCAGGGACGGCGGGTCGTTCTGATCGACGACGTGCTGACGACGGGGGCGACGGTCGAGGAGTGCGCGCGGGTGTTGCGTCGGAGCGGTGCCGGGGCGGTCGATGTCCTGACGCTGGCGCGGGTGATCCGGACGGATTAAGCGGATTTCGCACCGTGTCGCAGAAAAGGGATTGCTCTTCGTCCGCCGCGCCGTATGTATTTGGGCATCCGGCGCAAAACTAAGAACAGGTCATGGCAAAGATTGAAATCTATACGAGCCCTTTTTGCGGCTTCTGCTTCCGGGCGAAGAATCTGCTGAAATCCAAGGGTGTGGAATATGTCGAACACGATGTCTTCATGAACGGCAAGCTGAAGAAAACGATGGTCGACCGGGCCGGCGGCCGGACCTCGGTCCCGCAGATTTTCATCGACGACCAACACATCGGCGGCAGCGATGAGCTTCATGCGCTGGACGCCGACGGCGGACTGGACCCGCTGCTGGAAAACTGACATGAGCGATGCGTTGAAAGTCGCCTGTGTTCAGTTGACCGCGACGGCGGATGTGGAGACGAACATCGCGCTGTCGACCGAAGCGGTCCGCGCGGCGCATGACACCGGCGCGGCGTTGATCACGCTGCCCGAGGTGGTCAATTTGGTGCAGCAGCGCGGTAACGTCGCGATCGAGGCGGCAACGGTCGAGGGTAGTGATCCGGCGTTAGCGGCCTATCGTGCGTTGGCGGCCGAGCTTGGCGTCTGGTTGCTGGTCGGATCACTGGCGATCAAGCTGGAGGGCGACGACCGCCTTGCCAACCGCTCCTATCTCCTGAGTGATTCCGGCGATATCGTTGCCTGGTATGACAAGGTCCATATGTTCGACGTCAATCTGGCGAACGGCCGGACCTTCAAGGAATCCGAAACCTACCGTCCCGGTGACCGCGCCGTGGTGGCCGACACGCCGTGGGGGCTGCTCGGTATGACCGTTTGTTACGACATCCGGTTTCCGTATCTCTATCGCCGCTTGGCGCATGCGGGCGCCCGTATGCTGGCGGTACCGTCCGCCTTCAACCGGCGCACAGGCGATGCCCATTGGCATGTCCTGATGCGGTCGCGCGCAATCGAGACCGGCTGCTTCGTGATCGCACCGGCGCAATGCGGCGACCATGACGATGGCCGCAAGACCTATGGGCACTCCCTGATTGTGGCGCCCTGGGGCGAGGTGCTCGCGGACGGCGGCACCGAACCCGGTATCGTTACGGCGGAGCTTGATTTCGGCGCGGTAGACAAGGCGCGGTCGATGATCCCGTCGCTGGACCATGACCGCGAGATCACCGTCGATGCGCCCGATTCCTGAAACCGCTTCCTAGCCGGTTTGGGTGTTCCGGGCTGCGATGTGCTGGATCACGGCCGGTTTGGGCGTCTTGGTCTCGACCTGTTCGAACGCCAATACCTCAAGCGTGCCGTCGACCGCCTCGCGCAATTCATCGGGCTGCAGCAGGTAATCCGGATTGCTCGGCTTGCCGAAGGCCTCATTGCCGGCTGCGAAGGTCTCGTAGATGAGCAGGCCACCGGGCGCGACGAGGTCGATGATCTTGGGCAGGATCGGCCGCCACAGGTAGTTCGTCACGATGACCCCGTCATAGGCATGCCCTGCGAACGGCCAGAAACCCTCCGTTTCGAGGTCCGTTTCGATGATCGCGACGTCGCTGCGCCCGCCGAGATCGTCGAGGCGCTCCGTATCGATATCGACGAATGTCACCGGATGGCCGTTTTCCAGGCACAATCGGCCATGACGGCCCGCACCGCAGGCGATGTCGATGACCTCCCCCCCGGCTGGAATATGCCCGGAAAAGCGCAGAACCCAAGGGGAAGGCTCGGATTGTCCATGGGTCGGTTCGGGGCGGTCGGTCATGGTTTGGTGTCCGGATATCTTGCGAAAGGGGGATTACGACATAATTTATAGGCTGAGGCGAATTTGAAAAACGAGGCGAATTCTGGATATAAGGCGCTATGATTTCGTTCAACCTTCGTTGCGATAACGACCATGTGTTCGAGGCATGGTTCAAGGACGGTAAGACCTACGACCGCCAGGCCAAGCAGGGCAAGGTCGCGTGTCCCGTGTGCGGCGACGTAAAGGTCGCGAAGGCCCCGATGGCGCCCAATATCGCGAAGGGCGCCTCGCGCGGCGCCGCCGGCAAGGCGCATGTGCAAGCGGCCGAGATGCGCAAGACCTTGGAAAAGCTGCAGAAGGAAGTCGCGGAAAACTGCGATTACGTGGGTGACAAGTTCGCCGACGAAGCGCGCAAAATTCATTACGACGAAACCGAAAAACGCAATATCTACGGCGAGACCTCGGATGAAGAGGCGCAATCGCTGGAAGAAGAAGGCATCGAATTCGCCCGCATTCCCTGGTTGCCGCGCACCAACAGTTAACGCCGTCCTGGCTACCGCAGCGTCGATCGTTTGCACATACCCGTAACGTTGCGGGTGTACCCTTCCTGACGTACATGCTCGGGTGCGCTATCCTGTTGGCTCTGTTCCTAATCGAATTCCCCAAAATGTCGGCGGGCTGCCGGCTTCGCAGCGAGGTTTTGTCGTGGCTGAAAAGAAAAATGTCCTTCTGATCGTGGTCGACCAATGGCGGGGCGATACCCTGTCCTACATAGGCCATCCGTCGGTCCAGACGCCGCATCTCGATGCGCTTTGCCGGGACAGTACGGTGTTCCGCAACCACTACACGCAATGTGCACCTTGTGGCCCGGCACGCGCGTCGCTCCTGACCAGCCTCTACATGATGAACCACCGCGTCGTTCAGAACGGCATCCCGATGGATACGCGCCATGCCACCTTGCCGATGGAAATGCGTAAACACGGCTATGACTCCGCGCTGGTCGGCTATACGACGACATCGCCCGATCCCCGCCGGACGCCGTCCGACGACCCGCGCTACAAATTCCGGGGCGCCCTGATGCCGGGCTGGACGCCGATCGCACCGATGGATCCGGCACGGCGGCCGTATTTCAACTGGTTGCGCCAGCACGGCATGGACCTGCCGGACCCGCCGGAGGATATCTGGCTGCCCGCCGAGGGCCATGACGCGCCCGGCGGCGCCACGCGGGCGCCCTCCCGTATTCCCGCGGAATTGTCCGATACCAGTTGGACCACGAAACACGGCCTCGCCTATCTGCGCGGCGTCGAGCAACAGAACTGGTTCATGCATCTAGGCTACTTCCGGCCGCACCCGCCCTTCATCGCGCCGGCGCCCTACAACGAAAGCCACGACCCTGCTGAGTCCCCTGGCCCGGTGCGCGCGGCGACCCGTGAGGCGGAGGCGGAACAGCATCCGCTGCTCGACCACTACATCCGGACCGAAAAACAATCGAAGTTCTTCCGCGACGGCACCGGCCTCGCCAGCGACATGAGCGAGGAAGAGGTGCGTGTGATGCGCGCCGCCTATTACGGCCTGATGAAGGAGATCGACGATCACATCGGCCGGATCGTCGCCTATCTGAAAGAAAGCGGGCAGTACGACAACACGCTGATCGTCTTCACGTCGGACCATGCAGAGATGCTGGGCGACCACTACCTGCTGGGCAAGATCGGGTATTTCGATCAGTCCTTCCACATTCCGATGATCGTGCACGACCCGTCACCGGAAGCGGATTCCATGCGCGGCGAGGTCGTCGACGCCTTCACCGAGACGATTGACATCATGCCGACGATCCTGGACTGGGTCGGCGGCACGGTGCCGCATACTTGCGACGGTGCGTCCCTGCTGCCGCTCTGCCGGGGACCGAAACCGGACGATTGGCGGTCCGAAGTGCATTTCGAGTTCGATTTCCGGCCCTATTTCAGCAATGCGACCAATCCGCCGCCCTTCGGATTGCCGCTCGACCAATGCGGTCTCTGCGTCATCCGGGACGAGAAGTACAAATACGTCCATTTCGACGCGTTGCCGCCGCTGTTGTTCGATTTGGAAGCCGATCCCGGCCAGTTGATGAATGTCGCGAAGGATCCGGCCAATGCGCCGGTGATGCTGGACTACGCGCAGCGGATGCTGTCCTGGCGCATGCGCTATGCGGACCGGACGTTGACGGGCTATTCGGCGACGCCGGACGGGCTGATCAACCGCCGCGAAACCTAGCTTGGCTCAGGTATAGACTGCGGTGCGCCAGTCGGCGTGACCGGACGACACGCCGGTCACCGTGTCGAGATAGCTTTTCTGAAGCGCCCGGGTCACCGGACCCACCGCGCCGTCGCCCACCGGGATGCCGTCTAGGCTGATGATCGGCGTTACTTCCGCCAGCGTGCCGCATAGGAAGGCCTCGTCGGCGGCATACACCTCGGTGCGGTCCACATCGCGTTCCCGCGTTTCCATGTCCTGCGTCTCGCGCAGCAGGTGCATCAGCGTGTCGCGGGTGATGCTCTCCAGCAGGTCGTTCGACGGGGAGGGCGTCACGGGACGCCCGTCCCGGATCAGGAAAAGCGTCGCGCCGGGTCCTTCGGAAACCTTGCCGCGGCTGTTCAGGAAGATCGCCCGGTCGAAGCCGCCGGCGCGGGCCTCCAGTTCGGCCAACCGGCCGTTCACGTAATTGGCGTTGCACTTGATCCGGACCGGTAGCGCGTTGTCCGCTGTCCGCGCCCAGGAACTGGTGCCGGCGGTCAGGCCGCTGCGCATGAAGGGATGCGGCGGGCACGGTCCGCCCATCGCATAAACGCCGACCGGGCCGTTGTCGGTGCGCGCTCCGTCGGCATCGTCGAGCACGGCCATGATGCGCATCTGGATCGTCGTCTTGAAGTCGTTGGCCCGGATCATGTCGAGGACGCAGGACTCCAGCTGCTCGATCGAATACGAGTCGTCCAACCGCAGCAGTTTCATCGACTGCTTTAGGCGCGCGAGATGTTCGCGCAGCCGGAATACGTAGAGCTGCTCGTCATCCGCATTCCAATACCCGCGAATGCCCTCGAAGACGCCGATACCGTATTTCGCGGCCGGCGAGGCGATATTGATCTGTGCCTCGGCGCTGGGGATCACCTTGCCGTTGACGGTCATGTAGGTCGTGTCGCTCATGGGAAGTTTCCTCGGTCGCGTTTTTTGGAATTGCCGGCGGCGGGGCGCGTGATTTGGCGTTTCCCCGAAAGGTCTGACAAGATCGGGGCAGGGGACAGTTTAGGAAGGAATCAGGTCATGGGTAAACTTCGGCACATCGCATTGAGCGTTCGCGATCTGGAAGAGGCGGCGAAATTCTATGAAAAGGCCTTCGGCATGGAGCGGGTGCGCCAGTCCGACGTCGCGGTGATGATGTCCGATGGCGTGGTCAGCCTCGCCTTGCTGCACCTGCGGTCGAACGATAACGCGCCCGACGAGCGCGGGTCCGATTTCATCGGCATCCATCATCTAGGCTTCCTCGTCGACGACATGGACGATGCCTGCACCGCGATCGAGGAGGCTGGCGGCTATTACCACGGTCAGGTCAAGAATGTCGGCGCCGGCCCGAAACACGAGCGGAAATACCGCGATCCCAACGGCGTCGTCTTCGATGTGGCGACGAAGGAACACGCGGAATCGTCCTGGCGGCTGGATGTCGCCGGTGCACCGACTGGCGTCGGGAACGGCGATTAGGCTCAGTTCTTGTCCGGTGTAAGGATGCGGATCGGCTTGCCGTCGAGCCAAGCCTTGATGTCCTCCAATGCGCCGCCATACCAAAGATCGTAATTCTCGCGGGTGAATCCGCCGATATGCGGGGTGATGATGCTGTTGGGCAGCGTCCGCAACGGATCACCCTGCGGTAGCGGCTCGGTGCCGAACACGTCGATACCGGCACCGGCGATGACGCCGTTCTGCACTGCGCGCACCAGCGCTTCCTCGTCGACGATCGGACCGCGCGCCGTGTTGATCAGATACGCCGTCGGCTTCATGCGGGCCAGGTCCTCCTCGCCCACCAGGCCGCGGCTGCGGTCGCTCAACACGACATGGACAGAGACGTAGTCGGACCGGGTGAAGAGCTCATCCTTGTCGACCCGCAGGGCGCCAATCTCCTGCGCGCGTTCGTCGGTGAGATTGGGACTCCAGGCGATGATCTCCATGTCGAACATCTTGCCGATCTGCGCCACCTTCGAGCCGAGTTTGCCGAGGCCGATCACGCCCAGCACTTTACCGGCCAATCCGTCGGCCACCTCTATGCCCCAATGCCCCTCGCGGGTGCCGAGGTCCTCGGTGGGAATGCGTTTCGCCAGTCCCAGGATGAGTCCCCAGGTCAGTTCGGCCGTCGGCGTGTGTCCCAACTCCGTATGGCAGACCAGCACGTCATGGTCGGCGCAGGCGGCGAGGTCGATCGATTTATTGCGGCCGCTGGTCGTGATCAGCAGTTTCAGATTGGGCAGGGTTTCGATCAGCGCGCGGGGAAACGGCGTCCGTTCGCGCATGATGACCAGGACGTCGTAAGGATGCAGCCGGTCGGTCAAAGCCGCCGCATCGGTCAGATGGTCCGGATAGGCATCGACCGAACACTCCGCCGGGAGCGAGCCCCAATCCGCCGATTTGAGCGCGATATTCTGATAATCGTCCAGGAGGGCGATCCGGGTCATTGCTGACTCCCTGTTATGTCGTTTCGGGTTTTTCGGCGATCGCGATGTAATTCACGTCGAGGTCGCGCGGTGACAGCGACCATTGGTCCTTGAGTGGATTGAAGATGACACCGGTCACGTCGGTCATCGCCATGCCGGACTGCCGCAACGGCGCGGCAAGTTCCGACGGCCGCACGAAGCGGCGCCATTCATGGGTCCCGCGCGGCAGCCAGCGCATCACGTATTCCGCACCGACAATGGCGAACAGATAGGATTTCGGCGTCCGGTTCAGCGTCGCGAGGAACATCAGGCCGCCGGGCCGCACCAATCGCGCACAGTCGGCGATGAAAGCGTCCCGGTCCGCGACATGCTCGATCACCTCCATGTTGAGGACGACGTCGAACGTGCGGCCTTCATTGGCGATGTCGGACGCGGTCGCGAAACGATAGTCGATGCCCAACCCCATCTGTTCGGCATGGACGCGCGCCACCTCGACGTTGCGTTCGGTCGCATCGATCCCGGTGACCGATGCCCCGAGCCGCGCCATCGGTTCGGCGAGCAGGCCGCCGCCGCAGCCGACGTCGACCACGGATAAACCTTCAAGCGGACGGGCGGACCTGGGATCACGGCCGAAATGAGCCGCGATGCGGTCGCGCAGCAACTCCAGGCGGATCGGATTGAATTTATGCAGCGGCCGGAATTTGCCGTCCGGGTCCCACCATTCTTCCGCGATGGCGGCGAATTTGGCCAATTCGGCATCGTCGACGGTACGGTCCAGCGCGCGGGGCGTTTGCTTTTCCATCATGGTATTAGCCGGGTCCGTGCGGATGTGGGGGCCTTGCATGGCCGCTATGCAGAGAGTATGGATACGCCGCCTTCGCGGGGCAACCTCTGGCGCGGGCCAGAGGCGTTAATTTCCGCATTAGGGTCAGGATTATGGCGCGGATCGTTATGAAATTCGGCGGCACGTCGGTGGCCGACCTGGACCGTATTCGCAACGCGGCGAAGCGGATCAAGGCCGAGTACGACCAAGGCCATGAGATCGCCGTCGCGGTCTCGGCGATGGCGGGCGAGACCAACCGCCTGGTCGATTTCGTCACGAGTGCGAACAAACTGCACGATGCGCGCGAATACGATGTCGTGGTGTCGTCGGGTGAGCAGGTGACCAGCGGCTTGATGGCGCTGACGTTGCAGGAAATGGGGTTGCCCGCGCGGTCCTGGCTTGCATGGCAACTGCCGATCCATACCGACGACGTGCACGGTAAGGCGCGCATCCAGGCGATCGAGACCGGGAAGATGATCGAACGCTTCGCCGACCGGCAAATCGCCGTCGTCGCCGGGTTTCAGGGGGTGTCGCCGGATCAGCGGGTGACCACGTTGGGCCGGGGCGGCTCGGATACCAGTGCGGTCGCGCTTGCCGCCGCCCTCGAGGCCGACCGCTGCGATATCTATACCGACGTCGACGGGGTCTATACCTCCGATCCGCGGATCGTGACGAAGGCGCGTAAGCTCGATCGCATCACCTATGAAGAGATGCTCGAGATGGCGTCGCAGGGGGCGAAGGTTCTGCAGACCCGGTCGGTCGAGTTGGCCATGAAAGCGGGCGTGCGCCTGCAGGTATTATCGAGTTTCCGGGAAGAGCCCGGGACCCTGGTTGTTGATGAGGACGAGATCGTGGAACATCAGATCGTCAGTGGAATTGCCTATAGCCGGGACGAGGCGAAGATCAGCCTGGCCGGCGTTTCGGATAAGCCCGGTGTCGCGGCGGGAATTTTCGGCCCGCTCTCCGAGGCGAACGTGAACGTCGATATGATCGTCCAGAGCATGGCTGCCGACGGCCAACGGACGGACATGACGTTTACCGTCGGAAAAGCCGATTTCGACCGGGCGATGGAGGTGTTGAACGGCGTCAAGGACGCGGTCGGCTGCAACGATGTTCTGTCCGATCAGGATGTCGTCAAGATTTCCGTCATCGGCGTCGGCATGCGCAGTCATGCTGGCGTGGCACAGGTGATGTTCCGTACGCTCGCGGAGAAGGGTATAAACATCCAAGTAATTTCAACCTCGGAGATCAAGATCAGCGTCTTGGTGGCCGAGGAGTATACGGAACTGGCGCTGCGTGCGTTGCACACCGCGTATGGGTTGGATACCGATTGACGGCGACGCCGGTGGGCGCGCAGAGGCGTTAGCGGCGTAGAACAGGTTTAGCGGATGACCGATGTCACGCATTGGGTCGGGTCGCGGCAGTTGCTGCGCCGTCTGCGCGACGCCATGGCGCGCGGCGGCACGACGCAGGAACGGCTGGACCGGATCGCCGAGATCATCGCCCGCGGCATGGTGGCGGAGGTTTGCTCCGTCTATGTCATGCAGCCGGGCGAACGGCTTGTGCTGTGCAGTACCGAAGGGCTGCGCAAGGATGCCGTTTATCGGACCCAGCTCGGCATAAACGAAGGGTTGGTCGGCGCGATCGCCGCGCATGCCAGTCCGCTCGCCCTGGCCGATGCCCAAAGCCATCCGCAATTCGCCTACCGGCCGGAAACCGGTGAAGAGATCTATCACTCCTTCCTCGGTGCGCCCGTGCTGCGCAGCGGCCGGGTCATGGGCGTGTTGACCATTCAGAACATGACCCAGCGCAACTACACCGAGGAGGAGGTCGAAACCATCGAGACCGTGGCGATGGTGGTGGCCGAACTCATCGCCGGTGGCGAACTCTCGGTGCCCGATGAAGTGGCGGGACCTGCGAATTCGGCGCCGGTTCGCCTTGACGGCACCCGGATCAACGGCGGGCTGGCGCGGGGCGTTGCGGTTCTGCACGAGCGCGGCGCGCCGATCTCGCAGACCATCGCGGAGGATCCAGATTCCGAATTGGAGCGAATTGCCGAGGCGATGAGCGGTATGCAACTGGCGCTGGACAGCATGGTGGACCGTCTGTCCGGCGACGCCCAATCCACGCGCTCCGGTGAGCCGCTCGATATCCTCCGGGCATTCCGGATGATCGCGGACGATCACGGATGGATCCGGCGTATCCGTGAGGCGATTCAGAGCGGTTTGACCGCCGAGGCCGCGGTCGCGAAGGTGCAGAACGACACCCGCGCCCGCATGAGTCAGGTGCGCGATCCCTATCTTCGCGAGCGGTTGCTCGATCTCGACGACCTTGCCTATCGGTTGTTGCAGCATCTGACCCATGGCGCCAACGGCGGCAATGGCAGCTTGCCGCTGCCGGAGGACGTGGTCTTGGTGGCGCGCGCGATGGGGCCGGTTGAATTGCTCGATTACGATCGAACGCGGCTTCGCGCCCTGATCCTCGACGAGGGAACGGCGGCATCGCATGTGGCCATCGTTGCGAAAGCGCTCGACATTCCGGTGATTGGCAATGTGCGCGGCGTGATCGGCAAGGTCGAGCCGGGCGATTCGGTGTTCGTCGATGGCGACAACGGCGTCGCCTATGTCCGTCCGGCGGAAGATTTCCAGAAGAGCTTCACCGATAACCTGCAGAACTGGGAGAAGAAGCGCGCCGAATACGCGGCCACGCGGGACCTGCCCGCGGTGACGCGGGACGGGCAGCCGGTATCGTTGCTCATCAACGCGGGTCTGGATATCGATTTGGATCATTTGCCCGACAGCGGTGCCGATGGCGTCGGTCTTTACCGGACCGAAATCCCTTTCATGATCCATGCGCAATTCCCGCGCATGACGAAGCAGACCGATCTCTACCGCGATATCTATGCGAAGGCGGGGGATTGTCCCGTTGTCTTCCGCACTCTCGATATCGGCGGCGACAAGCTCTTGCCCTATCTGCGGATCGGCGAAGACCAGAACCCGGCGATGGGTTGGCGCGCGTTACGGATCGCGCTCGACCGTCCGGCGATCCTCCGTCTGCAGATACGCGCGCTGTTGCGGGCGTCGGCCGGCCGCGAACTGCGGGTCATGTTCCCGCTGGTCGCGGAAGTCGCGGAATTCGACGACGCGAAAGCGCTGCTCGACCAGGAAGTTGAGCGCGCGAAGTCGTGGGAAAACCCATTGCCCGACAGCATCCGCGTCGGTGCGATGATGGAAGTGCCCTCATTATATTTTCAGTTGCCGCAGCTTCTCGACCGGGTCGATTTCCTGTCCATTGGGTCGAATGACCTGGTGCAGTTCCTTTTTGCCTGCGACCGTGGCAATCCCCGGGTCAGCGACCGCTACGACACGCTATCTCCGGCGGTCCTAAAGTTCCTGCATGGCGTCGTCGCCCAATGCCGTAAGGCCGGCGTTCCGGTAAGCCTTTGCGGGGAAATGGCCGGGCAGCCCTTGGAAGCGATGGCTTTGATCGGGGTCGGATTCCGTATCCTGTCGATGCCCTCCGGCGCCATCGGGGCGGTCCGCCACATGATGCAGAATCTCGATGTCACCGAGCTCGAAGGCTACGTGGAATCGCTTTTGGACAAGCCCGATCACAGCCTTCGGGATGCGTTGCGGGCCTACGCGGAGAGCCACAAGATCCTGCTCTAAGCACCGAAATTGGGAACTCTTTCCCGTTTGGCGATTCCCGTCCCCATACCTTGTCGGCAGGGTCCGCGAATGGTGGCTGCATTTTCGGTGTGTCCTGTAGTATAGTCGCGGCGAGTGGGGAGCGGCATCAGCGGAAGTCGCGTTTGGCAATCCAATAACAACAATTCTGAATATGGATGGATTGCCTTTAGTTCGGTGCTTTAAGGGGACCAGTTCCGCATATGGCGAAGAATCTTTGGAAGCTTGATCGCAGCGCCAAGCAGGAGTCCGTTGAAACGGGCGAGACGTCGTCTCAGGCCACGGAAGGCGGCATGCAGACGGTGGGGGCGACGTTGCGGTCGCGGCGCGAAGAACGCGGGGAAGACTTACGATATGTCTCCCAAGTCTTGCGCATACGCTTTCCGTATCTCAAGGCGCTCGAAGACGGTTTGATCGACGAACTGCCGGGACCGACCTATGCGGTCGGATTTGTGCGCACCTATGCCGATCATCTCGGTCTGAACAGCGAGGCGCTGGTTACCCGCTTCAAGGAAGAGGTCAAAGACCTCAGCAGCCGGACCGATCTGCATTTTCCGGCGCCGCTTCCTGAAGGAAAAATCCCCAGCGGGGCGGTCCTGCTGGTCGCGGTCTTGTTGGCCGGGTTGGTGTATGGCGCTTGGATCTATTTCTCGTCGAAGGATCAGCAGGTCGCGGAGATCGTACCGAAATTGCCCAGCCAGATCAGCGAAATCATCAAGGGCAAGCCATCGGATGTCGCCAATCAGGCTCCGCCGGAAACGGTAAAGTCGTCGGCCGCCGAGGCGCCGCCGAACACGCCGGAGAAGCCTGCCGCGCCGCCGCCGTCCGAGGTCGCGAAGAAGCCGGCCGAAGATAACACGCCGAAGCCCGACGCCACGCCAACGGACGAGCCTGCGGCACCGCCGCCTGTGGCCGCCGCAACGCCCGAAGCGACTCCTGAAGCGGCTCCCGAACAGCCCCCGGCGGCGGCGCCCGCCGACCAGTCGACACCGGATGCGACACCGCCCGCCCCACCGTCGTCGGATGAATCGGCGACGCCTGCGGCACCGATCGGCGCGGAACCGGGGCAACAAATCGCGGCTCTGCCGACGCCGCCATCCGAAGACACGGAAACCGCCGAATCCGCGGACTCGTTGGCGGGCGGGAAGATTTACGGGAACGAGAATGCCAATGCCCGGATCGTCGTCCAGGCACTATCGGACAGTTGGGTTGAAATTCGCGACAGCGAAAGCGCCGAGCTGTTGCTGACTCGCGTGCTGTTCAAAGGCGATTCCTATCAGGTGCCGAACCGAAGCGGGCTGACCCTGTTGACGGGCAATGCCGGTGGATTGCGCATAACCGTCGACGGCACGCCGGTGCCAACGCTTGGTCCGCCCGGGGCGGTTCGCCGGGATGTCGCGCTCGAGCCGGAGCCGTTGAAATCCGGCAAGGCCGTCGGCGCCGCCGCGCCGCCGATTGGCGCCGCGTCGGAGTAGCCCCGTGGCGTAACCTAGAAAGCGACGGGCCGGATATGGCCCCGCCATAAGGGCGTTTCCGCCGATCCGCCGTTTGCTTACCCGCTTGACACTGTTGGATTGTGCGGACACTCTCGCCCGCGCCGGTGCTTTGCCGTGGTCACGGCGGGTTTCTCGGCTTTTTTGCAATCTCAAAGACACGTAACGACATGGCCTCTCTTCAACCTGTTCGCGGAACACACGACCTGCTGCCGGAGGCGATGCGCGGGCACCGGCATGTCGTCGATACCGCGCGCCGCATCGTCGAGCGCTATGGCTTCGATGAAGTGGCGACGCCGATTTTCGAGTTCAGCCAGGTATTCAAGCGCACGCTCGGCGAGGCCTCCGACGTGGTCACCAAGGAGATGTATTCCTTCACCGACAAGGGGGATGAAGAGATCACCTTGCGGCCGGAGAATACCGCCGGCGTGGCGCGCGCGTTCATTTCCGAAGGGCTCGCCCAGCAAGTCCCCGTCCGGTACTTCTATGCCGGTCCGATGTTCCGTTACGAACGGCCGCAAAAAGGCCGGCAGCGCCAGTTCCATCAGATCGGCGTCGAACTCATCGGTCTGCCGCAACCGCAGGCGGACGTCGAAGTCATCGCGGCCGCGGTCCGCGTGCTGGAGGCGCTTGGCGTTCTCGGTGAGACTGTCCTGCAGCTCAACACGTTGGGCGATACCGAAAGCCGCGCCGCCTATCGCGACGCGTTGGTCGCCTATTTCGAGAAGCACCGTGAGGCGCTGTCCGAGGACAGTCAGGCCCGGTTGGAGCGTAATCCGCTGCGCATTCTCGATTCCAAGGACGAGACGGATCGGGGCATCGTCGCCGATGCCCCGTTGTTCGGTGATTTCCTGAACGCGGACAGCACGGAATTCTTCGACACCGTCAAGGCGGGCCTCGATGCGCTGGGTATCGAGTACACGGTGAACCCCCGTCTCGTTCGGGGATTGGACTATTACTGCCACACGGCATTCGAATTCGTGACCACGGCGCTCGGTGCTCAAGGAACCGTGCTCGCCGGCGGCCGCTACGACGGATTGATCAAGATGATGGGCGGACCCGAAACGCCGGGCGTCGGTTGGGCGGCCGGCGTGGAGCGGTTGTCGATGTTGTGCAGCGACGTACCGGATGCGCGGCGCCCGGTCGCGTTGATCCCGCTGGGAGCGGATGCGGAGCAGGAGGTTTTCAAGATCGCCGAACGCTTGCGGGCCGCCGGGTTCCGCATCGAACTCGGCTATTCGGGCAACATGAGCCGGCGGATGAAGCGCGCCAACCGGGTCAACGCCTGCGCCGCGGTGATCGTCGGCGATGACGAACTGGCCCGCGGCACGGCGACGGTGCGCAACATGGAGTCGGGCTCACAGGACGAGGTGGCGCTCGCGTCGCTTGAGGAACACCTCGCCGTCTACCGGTAGCTGTGCGATGCCTGCGCAGGGCGACGCCCGGATATTTGCCGTTGGTGCCAATCACCGGTCCAGCGGCGCACTGCTGCGCGATCGTCTTTTCATCGACGAGGCCATGGTGCCGCGGACCCTCGACCGGCTACGCGATGCCGGGCTGGGCCAGGCCATCATCCTCTCGACCTGTGACAGGATCGAAATCCAAGGCGTCCACCCCGAAGCGGAACGGATGGCGACCGTGATCCGCGACGATTTCTGCGCGACCAGCAACGTCGGCGGCGATGAGATCGCCGGTCAGAGCTATGCCCATTACGACGACACCGCGCTGCGCCATATCTTCGCGGTCGCCGCGTCGCTGGATAGTCAGGTCATCGGCGAACCGCAGGTCTTGGGGCAGGTCCGCGCCGCGCACCGGCTATCGGCCGACTGCGGCATGATGGGCGCGGAATTCGAAGCGGTGCTGCAGGCGGCCTACGGCGTGGCGAAGCGCGTCCGGACCGAAACGCAGATCACCCGGCGCCCGGTCTCGATTGCTTCCGCGGCGGCGCAGGTCGCCCAGGATCTGCACGGCGACCTGTCGCGCTGCCGCGCCCTTATTATCGGACTGGGGGAGATCGGGGAACTGATCCACGACCATATGCGGCAGGCAGGATTGCGCGATACGGCCATGACCGGGCCGTCGCAACGGGTCGAAAGCGCGGCGCGGCGCGCCGGATTGCGGTTCGCGCCCTATGAGGAGCTGGCGGCGGAAGTGGCCTCGTCGGACATCGTCGTGTCCGCCGCCGGCACCGGCGGACGGATCGTGACGGCGGCGTTGGTCGAAACGGCCCTACGCGAACGCCGGCGGCGGCCTATCTTGTTCCTCGATGGCGGCGTGCCGCCGGATATGGATGCGGCGCTCGAACGGCATGACGGCGCATATCTATATTCGCTGGACGACCTCGAACAGGTCGCGTTGGAGGGACGGACGCAGCGCCAGGAAGCATCGGCCGATGCGTGGCGTCTGATCGACGAGGGCGTCGCCGCCTGGCAACGGCGGCAGGCGGAGCGCGATGCGGTACCTTCCGTTGTGGCCTTGCGCGCCTATTTCGAACGGGTACGGCAGGATGTGTTGATCGAGAATCCGGGTGCCGATCCGGAAGAGGCGACGCGCTTGTTTGTAAACCGGTTGTTGCACCGGCCGTCCACGGCGTTGCGTGATTTGGCCGCCGTCGAGGAAGGCGGTGACCGGTTGAGTAGGACCCAGGTGGAGCAGTTGCTTGGTAAGCTGTTCGCCGATCCATCGAAGGAAGAGGAACGCTGATCCCATGAGCATGGCGGAAAAGCTATCGGCGGTTGTCGCCCGGCAAGAAGAACTGACGGCTTTGATGTCGTCGGAGGATCTGAGCGCGTCGGATTTCGCGTCCTTGTCCAAGGAATACGCCGAACTATCGCCCATCGCCGAAAAGGCCCGCGAGGTTCAGGGCATCTTGTCGGAATTGTCCGATCTGGAAGAACTGATGGGGGATGCCGAGACCGATGCGGAAATGCGCAGCATGGCCGAGGAGGAACATCGCGAGCTGGCGGCCAGTCTCCCCGCGTTGGAGCGCGAGGTGCAGATCCTGCTGCTGCCGAAGGACGCCGCCGACGATCGCAGTGCGATCCTGGAAGTGCGCGCCGGCACGGGCGGCGACGAGGCGTCGTTGTTTGCCGCCGACTTGTTTCGCATGTACCAGCGCTATGCGGAGAATCACGGCTGGCGGTTCGAGCCGATCGAGGTCAACGATACGGAACTCGGCGGTTTCAAGGAGGCGATTGCATCGATCGGCGGCGCGGGCGTGTTTGCGAAGCTCAAGTTCGAGTCCGGCGTCCACCGGGTGCAGCGCGTGCCGGTGACGGAAAGCGGCGGGCGTATCCATACCTCGGCGGCCACCGTCGCGGTGCTGCCGGAGGCCGAAGACGTCGACATCTCGGTCGACGAGAAGGATTTGCGCATCGATACTTACCGGGCTTCGGGCGCGGGCGGTCAGCACGTCAACAAGACCGACAGCGCGATCCGGATCACGCATATTCCCACGGGCGTCGTCGTCCAGTGCCAAGACGAGAAGTCCCAGCACAAGAACCGTGCGAAGGCGATGAAGGTCCTGCGTGCCCGGCTGTATGAGGCGGAACGGCAACGCCAACAGGACGAACGGTCCGAGAACCGGCGCAGTCAGGTCGGGTCCGGCGACCGGTCCGAACGCATTCGGACCTACAACTACCCGCAGGGCCGCGTCACCGACCATCGCATCAACCTCACGGTGCACAAGCTCGATCGGATCATGAACGGCGAGGAGCTGGACGACATCTTCGACGCCTTGCTCGCCGAAGATCGGGCGGAGCGCCTCGCCGAGCTGCAATGAGCCGGCCGACGGTCGAATCCTGTCTGACGGAAGCTGCGGCGCGTCTCAGGGCGGCGGAGATCGAATCGCCGCACCGCGAAGCGCGGATGTTGTTGGCGCACGCGCTGGAGGTCGACCAAGCGGCGATCATCGGTCATCCCGAACGTGCCGTTCCCGACCCGAACGGCTATCGCGTTTTGGTCGATCGGCGCGCCCGCGGTGTTCCGGCGGCGCAATTGCTCGGAGAGCAGGAGTTCTGGAGCCTGCCGTTTCGTGTCACGCCGGACACCCTGATCCCCCGGCCGGAAACCGAAACGCTTGTCGAAGCGGCGCTGGCGGCCGTGACGGAACGAAAGTTGGCGGCGCCGATAATTCTCGATTTGGGGACGGGGACCGGTTGCCTTCTTCTGTCGTTGTTGTCCGAGTGCCCGGCTGCGTGGGGCGTGGGCATCGACCGGTCCGCCGCCGCCGCTGATGTCGCGCGCGGCAATGCCGAGCAACTCGGCTTCGCGGATCGTGCGCATTTTCTAGTGTCGGACTGGGGGGGGGCGCTATCCGGCCGGTTCGATATCGTTGTGTCCAATCCGCCTTATATAGCGACGGATGAGATCGCAGGCCTTCAGCCTGAAGTGGCGCGGCACGAGCCGAAACAGGCGTTGGATGGCGGTGGCGACGGTCTGACCTGCTATCGCGAAATCGTCGATGACCTGCCGCGTCTGTTGACGCCGGGCGGCGTCGTTTTCCTGGAAGTCGGCCTCGGACAATGGGAGCCGGTGGCGGCGTTGCTCGAAACGGCCGGATTTGAGGTTTCCGGACCGATCCGTGATCTGGCCGGAATTTCACGCTGCGTTGCAGCGCAAATAGCGTGAAAGCATTAACCAAAAAAAATGGTTGGAACGTCGGAGCGAACCGTCTAGTTTCTTGTCAGCACCTCGTTGAACCGGGCCCGCAGGGCTAGGCAGGAGCATCCGAGGTCGAATTAATCTTCGAAAGCTTGTCTTTTGGGGAGGCCCGCTGAAAGCGGCCTGCCGCGGGGTTGCGGCGCGTTGAAAAAGGGTCAGCTTTTTTTCAGCGGAAGCAGAAACCAGCTTCGATGTGTAAGGAAATATGAAACAAGGCCAAGGCTCTAAGCGCGCGCGCGGCCGAAATGGTGGGCGTAGGGGCGCAAATCGTCAGCAGACTTTCGATAGTAACGGACCTAGCGTCAGAATTCGCGGCAACGCGTTCCAGGTGCACGAAAAATACCTGGGGTTGGCGCGCGACGCGGCGTCCTCCGGCGATCGGATCGCTGCTGAGAATTACTATCAGCATGCCGAGCATTACTTCCGCCTTTACTCCATTGATCAGGAGCAGCGGAACGAGCGGCAAGCAGCGAATGCCCAATCCAACGACGGACAGCGTCAGGGCGATGGTCAGCGCCGCCAAGGCGGACGCGGCAATCGCGGTAATCGCAACGAGTCGCACGGCGCCAATGGTGCCGCGGCGCCCAATGGCGATGGCGCAGCCAACGGTGCGAACGGCGCCGAGGCCAGCGTCGCCAAGCCGGAGCAATCCAACGGCGCGAAGAGCGCCGACGCCCCGAGCAAGGGCAATGGTGATGACCGTCCGATCGAGGTCGATGCAAAGCCGTCGAAGGGCGATGTAGCGGCAAAGACCGAAGCGTCCGCGTCCGACAGCACGCCGGACGAACAGGCGGTCCCCGATAAGCCCGCGCCGGCCAAACGGCGTCCCCGCCGGAAACCCGCTGCAAGCGACTAAGCCGATCGGTTTTGACGGTGAGGCGGTGTATCGACGCATCCGCCGCAGGCGGGTCGATTAGTCTTCAATTTTTCATCGTGCCGCTCGCGAGCGCGTGATTTTGTCGCGCGCTACCTGACGCTGTAGGGTTGACCGTGTCGTTAGGACCGTTTTGTCTAACGCCACCGGATATCCAACGCGTAGGGGTGACACATGGTCGCAAAGGCTCTCAAGGCGAAAGATGTCGCGCGACCGGCTTTCAAGCCCGGCACGCGACAAACTGGAGATATCTTCGCGCTCTCCAGCCATAAGCGCGCCCGCGAAGCGCTCGAATTTGGGCTGTGCATGAAGGATCCCGGCTTCAACATCTTCGTGCTGGGACCGGATCGCAGCGGCCGCATGACGGCGACCCTCGATTACATGCGCGATCATCTGGCCTGCATGCCGCGGCCGTATGATTGGGTGTATCTCAACAATTTCCGCCGGTCCCACCGGCCCAAGCCCTATCGCCTGCCGGCGGGCGTGGGGCGTGCCTTTCGCGACCGGATGGCGGCGCTGATTCCTCAGTTGCGGGAAGCGTTGGCTGGCGCGTTCGGCGGCGAGAAATACCAAAACGAAATCCGCGCACAAGGTGAAGAAGCGCAGTCCGAGGTACGCGCGGAGCTCGAGGCGTTGCAGACCGAAGCGCAACAGTTCGGACTGGATCTGGCGCAGACCCCGCAAGGCTTCATGGTGGTAGCCCGTGGTGCCGACGGAAATCCGGTGGCGCTGGATACCCTGCCGCCGGCGCAAAGGCAGTTGCTGGAAGCCAAGGCCAATGAAATCGCGCAACGCCTGCAGGACATCAATCGCCGCGCCGCCATGGCGCAGGGCGACCTCGCCAAACGCCTGGTCGATTTAAACCGCCAAGTCGCGGATACGGCGGTCGGTGCGCTGCTGGACGAGCTTCAGAAGGAGTATTCAGGGTATCGTGGACTGGCCCGATGGCTTGTCGAGCTGCGGGAGGACATCGTTGATAACCTGATCGGGTTTCTGCCGCGCCCGCCGGAAACCCCAATGCCCTCGGTCGAGCCGCCGGAGCGGCGCTACGCCGTGAACTTGCTGGTCGACCACAGCGACAATGAGACGCCGGGCGTCGTGCTCGAGGCCAATCCGACTTACGAGAATCTATTCGGCCGGATCGAGTACCGGCCCGTTCAGGGTGGCATGGACACCGACTTCAGCATGATCCGGGCCGGCGCCCTGCATCGCGCGAATGGCGGCATACTTGTCCTTCGCGCCGATGACCTTGCGAGACATCCCAGCAGTTGGGCTTTCCTGAAAGGCGCGCTGCGGGACGGTGAGATCCAGGTGGATGAACCGCACCGGGCGAATGCGGTGCCGGTGGCCGGTGCGCCGCGGCCGAAGGCGATCCCGCTCGACCTCAAGGTCGTCGTCGTCGGGTCGCCGCATTGGTATTACACGTTCTATTCGGTCGATCCCGAGTTCCAGACCTATTTCAAGGTCAAAGCGGATATCGACAACGATATGGACGCGACCACGCGCAATCTGTCGGTGTATGCCGGGCTGATACGCGAACGCGCGAAACAGGTGCACGGCGTTCCCTGCGACGATAGCGCGGTAAGGCGCATGCTGGGCATGGCGGCGCGTTGGGCGGGCCATCGCAAGAAGCTCACGGCGCAATTCGAGCTCATCGAGGACGTGCTGACCGAGTCCGCCGAACTCGCGCGGAATAAAGGCGCGAAGAAAATCGACAACGCCGTGATCGGCGAGGCGCTCGGGCAGCGGCGGCGGCGCAACGCGCGGATCGAAGACCGTATGCACGAGAGCATCTCGGACGGAACGCTGATGATCGACACGCGGGGCACCGCGGTGGGACAGATCAACGGGTTGACCGTGCGCGACCTAGGCGACCACCAATATGGCTCGCCCAGCCGGATCACGGCGCGCGCGACGCCGGGCCGCGAAGGCGTCGTCAACATCGAACGCTATGTCAGCATGTCCGGGCCGATCCAGCAGAAGGGCGTCATGGTGCTGCAGGGGTTCATCGCCGGGCATTTCGCGCGGCGCTTCCCGCTCTCCTTCAATTCCTCGATCACCTTCGAGCAGAACTATGGCGGCGTGGAGGGCGATAGTGCGTCCATGGCCGAACTGCTCGCCGTGTTGTCCGACCTGTCGGGTATTCCGCTGCGCCAGGATCTTGCGATCACAGGATCGGTCAACCAGGTCGGCGAGACGCAGGCCATCGGCGGCGCGGCGTTCAAGATCGAAGGGTTCTTCCGGGCCTGCACCGATGCCGGCGCGCTGACGGGCAACCAAGGTGTCGTCGTTCCGGCGACCAATGTGGCCAACATCATCCTCCGCGATCCGGTCATCGAGGCGATCGAGAAAGGCCAGTTCCACATCTGGAGCGTCAAGAATATCGAAGAGGCGATCGAACTGTTCACCGGCATCAAGGCCGGGCGGCAACGCGCCGACGGCAGCTACCAGCCGGGCACGGTCTACGCCCGCGTGATGGAACAGCTCGAGACATTCGACACCATCCTCAAGGAACGCGCCGCCGGCGTTTAGCCGTACGACGCCGGCGCGTACTCGAAACTGGCGCGCTTGCCCACATGGGCGGCGTTGTCGGCAAGCCAGCTATCGGTACGTTCCCGGCCGACATCGTGGGCGTGTTGCAGTAGACCCCATTCGGGGTTGAGCTTGCTGACCTGCCCCAAGGACGCAAGCGCATTACCGGCGTCTATCCGGTGCAGGCGGGCGGTCATAAAGCGCTTGGCGAGCGGCGACGCCACCGTGCGCCGCGCCAGTTTCGCCATCCATTGGATGGTTTCCAACTCCCTGTTCAGCGGTGCGGAGAAAGTCAGCCGCGCCATCCGGTTGCGGATCTCCGTCGCGGTCACCGGCAGGTCCGCTTCCTCCGCCGGGTCGATCTGAATCAGCAGGATGTCATCCGTGCTGCCATGCTCGATCAACGGGATCAGCGGCGGGTTGGCGCTGTATCCGCCGTCCCAATAATGCTGCCCGTCGATCTCCACCGCGTGATGAATTGCCGGGAGCGCCGCCGATGCCAGCACGCTGTCCACGGTGATCTCAGCCGTGCGGAAGATACGCGCCTGACCCGTGCTGACCTCGGTCGCGGCGATAAACAGTTTGATCCGGCGGTTCCGCTGTAGCCGCTCGAAATCGACCGATTGCTCCAGGAGGGTGCGGAGCGGGTTGTGGTCGAACGGGTTGAATTGATACGGCGACATCAGCCGGGTCGCCATGTCGAGCCCGAAATGCTGACCGGTGCCGTCCAAATTCCAGCCATTGAAGATCCTGTCGACGAAGGTCGCGCGATAGGGCGTGAAGATCGCTTGGGTGCTGACCCGGCGCCAGAACTGCGTCAAATCTTCGCGGGCGGCTTCCGGGCCGCCGTTGACCAGTCCGTTCGCGGCGATCACCGCGTTCAGCGCGCCGGCGCTGGCGCCGCTGAGCGCTTCGATCCGCAGGCTGGCATCCTCCAACAACCGGTCGAGCACGCCCCAGGTAAAGGCGCCATGCGCGCCGCCGCCTTGAAGGGCCAGACTGACCGGTTTGCCCGATTTCGCCCGCACGCGCCGCTTTTTCGGTGGTGTCGCCGGACGTTCGGATTGCTCGGAAGGTATTGAGATTTCGCCGGTCGACAGGAAGCGCCGCGCCCACCGCCAGCGGCGGCTCAACGGATCGGATATATGCATGAAGGTCGCGTCTAATCCATGTGATTACTGCGTCGCAGCAAAGAATCTAGTGATTATGCTGCATCGCAACAAGACATGAAATATTTAACTTTCGATGACATAAATGGGGGGCTTGAGCGGTGTCTTGGAATGCCCATATATCGTGAGTGGGCGCCTTTCAGGGTCCATATGATGTTTCATGAACCTTTACCGCCTTGCCTCGAAGAGGGAGGCCATCAGAGGGGTCGAGTCTATGGAATTCGAGAAATACACCGAACGGTCGCGCGGCTTCGTCCAAGCGGCGCAAGCATTGGCACTGCGGTCCAATCACCAGCAGTTCCTGCCCGAACATCTTCTCAAAACACTGTTGGACGACAAGGAAGGCCTCGCCGCCGGGTTGATCGGCGCGGCGGGCGGCGACGCAGCGAAGGCCTTGCAGGATGTCGAAGCCGAGCTCGCGAAGATTCCCAGCGTGGAGGGTTCCGGCGCGGGGCAAATCTATCTCTCCCCGGCGATGGCGCGCCTGTTCGATCAGGCACAGGAGCTGGCCGAACGCGCCGGCGACAGTTTCGTCACCGCCGAGCGGCTGCTGCTGGCCCTCGCGCTCGCGCAAGGAACGGCTACGGCGAAGATTCTCGGTGACGCGGGCGTCACCGCGCAGGGCCTGAATACGGCGATCAACGATCTGCGCCAAGGGCGCACGGCGGATAGCGCCAGCGCCGAGAATCAATATGAAGCATTGAAGAAATACACCCGCGACCTGACCCAGGCCGCGCTCGACGGCAAGATCGATCCGGTCGTCGGCCGCGACGAGGAAATCCGCCGCACGATGCAGGTGCTGTCGCGCCGGACCAAGAACAATCCGGTGCTGATCGGCGAACCGGGCGTCGGCAAGACGGCGATCGTCGAGGGCTTGGCTCAGCGCATCGCCCGCGGCGACGTGCCGGAAGGGTTGGCCGACAAGAAGCTGCTGGTGCTCGACCTGGGCGCGCTCATCGCGGGCGCGAAGTTCCGCGGCGAGTTCGAGGAACGCCTGAAAGGCGTGCTGCAGGAAGTCTCCGCCCAGGAAGGGCAGGTCATCCTGTTCATCGACGAATTGCACACGTTGGTCGGCGCCGGTGCCGCCGAGGGCGCGATGGATGCGTCCAACATGTTGAAGCCGGCGCTCGCGCGCGGCGAATTGCACTGCGTCGGCGCGACCACCCTCGACGAATACCGCAAGCATATCGAAAAGGACGCGGCGCTGGCCCGGCGGTTCCAGCCGGTCTTCGTGCCGGAGCCGTCGGTCGAGGATACGATCTCCATCCTGCGCGGGTTGAAGGAGAAGTACGAGCTGCATCACGGCGTGCGGATCACCGACAGCGCCATCGTATCAGCGTCGACCCTGTCCAACCGTTACATCACCGACCGGTTCCTGCCGGACAAGGCGATCGATCTCGTGGACGAGGCGGCCAGCCGCTTGCGGATGGAAGTCGATTCCAAGCCGGAAGAGATTGACGAACTCGACCGGCGGATCATTCAGCTCAAGATCGAACGTGAGGCGCTCAAGAAGGAGAATGACGACGCTTCCAAGGATCGCTTGTCGAAACTCGATGAAGAGCTGAAAGAACTCGAAGCCGAGTCCTCCCGGCTGACCAGCCAATGGCAGTCCGAGAAGGTCAAGCTGCAGGACGAACAGCAGGTCAAGGAGGAGCTGGAGAATGCCCGCCTCGAGCAGGAACGCGCCGAACGCGAGGGCAACCTGGAGCGCGCGGCCGAGCTGCGCTACGGCACGATCCCCGATCTGGAGAAGCGACTCTCGCAGACGGACGAGGATGACGGCAGCCGCATGCTCGACGAGGAAGTGACCGACGAGCATGTCGCGGCGATCGTGTCGCGCTGGACCGGTATTCCCGTCGACAAGATGCTGCAGGGCGAGCGCGAGAAACTGCTCGCGATGGAAGAGATGCTCGGCAAGCGAGTCATTGGCCAGAACGAGGCGATCGTCTCGATCTCGAACGCGGTGCGCCGCGCCCGCGCCGGGCTGCAGGATCCGAACCGGCCGATCGGCTCCTTCCTGTTCCTGGGTCCGACCGGCGTCGGCAAGACCGAACTGACCAAGGCGCTTGCCGCCTTCATGTTCGACGACGATCAGGCGATGGTCCGCATCGACATGTCGGAATACATGGAGAAGCACGCCGTCAGCCGCCTGATCGGCGCGCCCCCGGGCTATGTCGGCTATGACGAGGGCGGTGCCCTGACTGAAGCGGTGCGGCGCCGGCCCTATCAGGTCGTGTTGTTCGACGAGGTCGAAAAGGCGCATCCGGATGTTTTCAACGTCCTGTTGCAGGTGTTGGACGACGGCCGGTTGACTGACGGCCAGGGCCGCACGGTCGACTTCCGCAACGTGTTGATCGTTATGACGTCGAACATGGGCGCCGAAATCCTCGCCGCCCAACCGCCGGGACAGGACTCCTCGGCGGTGCGCGATCAGGTGATGGACGTGGTTCGGGCCAACTTCCGGCCCGAGTTCATCAACCGGATCGACGAGACGCTGCTGTTCCACCGCCTGTCGCGGGACGACATGAGCGGCATCGTGGATATCCAGTTGCAGCGGTTGGACGCCTTGCTGGCGGACCGCAAGATCGTGCTGAATATCGATGCGGCGGCGCGCGAGTGGCTCGGCGACAAGGGCTACGATCCGGTCTACGGTGCGCGTCCCTTGAAGCGGGTGATTCAGCAGGAATTGCAGAACCCGCTCGCCTCGCTCCTGCTGGCTGGTAAGATCGCCGACGGTGAAACGGTGCATGTCTCCGTCGGGGACGAGGACCTCACCATCAACGGCGAGGTCGCCCAGGCGGCATAACGTTAAAGATCGGGCGTTGTGAGGGTCGCGCAGTCCGGCGCGATGTCGATCGGCGCCCCGGTCCTTTCCCGCAATTCATCGGCGCTCACCCCGTCGAGGAGTTCCCGCGCGACGAAGCCGTTGGGCGTGATCTCGACCACCGCGATATCCGTGTAGATCTTGGTCACGGCGGCGGGGGCGGTCAGCGGGTAGCTGCACTGCGCCACGAGCCTCGGCTCGCCCTGTTTGGTGGTGTGGCCCATGATCACGCGCACCTCGCGCGCGCCGGTCGCCAGGTCCATCGCACCGCCGACCAGCGGCCCCTTGTTCGGCAGCTTGGCGTCCCAGTTCGCGAAGTCGCCGTTGGGCGCCACCTGAAACGCGCCCAGCATCGTGACGTCGAGATGGCCGCCGATGATCATCGCGAAGGCCCCTGCGGAATCGGTCAGCGATGCACCGGCCTGCAGCGTGATGCGTTGCCCGCCCGCGTCGACGAAATCGGGGTCGAGCGTGTCCTCGGTCGCGACCGGGCCGATGCCGACGATGCCGTTCTCCGACTGCAGCATCACCTCGCGGTCCGCCGGGATATGGTTGGCGACCAGCACCGGAATGCCGATGCCGAGATTCACATAGGCGCCGTCGTGGATGTCCTGCGCGGCGCGCCACGCCATTTGGTCTCGCGACAGGGCCGGCATCAGCCTTCCTCCGGCACGGTGACCATCCGGTCGACATAGATGCCCGGCGTCCGCACGTGATGCGGATCGATCTCGCCGTCGGCGACGACCTGCCGGACCTCCGCGATGGTGACGGTCGCGGCGGTGGCCATGACCGGGCCGAAATTCGCCTGCGTGCCGCGATAGGTCAGGTTGCCCCAGCGGTCGCCCCGGTCGGCGCGCAACAGGGCGAAATCCGCGGTCAGCGCGGTTTCAAGGACGCAGTCGCGGCCATCGAGCGTGCGCTTCTCCTTTCCCTCGGCAAGGTCGGTGCTGGCCCCGGTGGCGGTGTAGAAGGCGGGAATGCCCGCGCCGCCGGCCCGGATCCGTTCGGCGAGCGTGCCCTGCGGCACCAATTCCAACTCGATCTTGCCGCTGTGATAGAGCTTCTCGAACGGGGTCGAGTCCTTGCCGCGCCCGCGCGCGCTGCTGCAGATCAAGCGCGTGACGCGGCCGGTCTCCATCAGGTCCGCCTGGGTCGATCCGTGGTGTCCCGCGCCGTTCGCGATGATCGTCAGGTCCTTGATCCCGGACTCCACCACGCCGCGGATCAAGGCGTTCGCGACACCGATATGCTGGAACCCGCTCAGCATGATCCGCGCGCCGTCGCCGATGTCGGCGATCGCCTCTGCGATGGTGGCAACGCGTTTGTCGATCACGGGAGCGGTCGTCCTGAACTGCGCATGCCCACGGAATTGGGCAGCCTTTTGCGTCTCAACTGTGTAGCATGGCCCGCCGCACCCACGCCAATTCAGGCCCTGGCCACTCTGGAAAATGGAATGAAGATCAGCAGCAATTTCGACTCCGGCAATATCGAGGTGGCCGACGCCACCGACCCGAACGACATCCACCTTCGTATCCGCAAGGACAACGAGTCCGACTTTTTCCAGTGGTTTCATTTTCGGGCGACCGGTCCGGCCGGTACCGAACGCGCCTTCACCATCCTGAACGCGGGCGAGGCGGCGTATGCCAAGGGATGGGAGGATTACCGGGTCTGCGCCTCCTACGATCGCGAGGACTGGTTCCGAATCCCGACGACCTATGACGGCAAGCAGCTCCGCTTCGCCCATTTACCGGCGCATGAAGCAGTCTATTACGCCTATTTCGCGCCCTATTCGCGGGAACGGCATCGCGACCTGATCGCGCGCAGCCAGTTGTCGCCGCGCGCCCGGCTCGAGGTGCTTGGCGAGACGCTCGACGGGGACGACCTCGACCTGTTGGTGATCGGCGACGAAGCGGCGGCGGGCCGCAAGGCGTGTTGGCTCATCGCGCGTCAGCATCCCGGCGAGAGCATGGCCGAATGGTGGATGGAGGGCTTCCTCGAGCGGGCCCTCGATCCCGACGACACGGTCGCGCGCGCGGTGCTGGACCGGGCGGTACTCTACGTCGTGCCGAACATGAACCCGGACGGCAGTCGGCGCGGTCATCTGCGCACCAATGCTGCCGGGGCCAACCTCAATCGCGAATGGGCCGAGCCGTCGATGGAGAAGAGCCCGGAAGTGTTTCTCGTGCGGCAACGCATGGTCGAGACCGGGTTGGACTTTTCCCTCGACGTTCATGGCGACGAGGCGTTGCCCTATAATTTCATCGCGGGGTCGGACCACGTGCCCTCGGCGGACGATCGGATGAAGTCCCTTTTGCCCGCCTTCAAGCAGGCGTACCAGCAGGCCAATCCGGATTTTCAGACCGAGTACGGCTATCCGAAGGCCACGAAGGCGAATCTGGCGATCTGCTCGTCCAACCTGGCCGAGGAATTCAAGGCGCTCGCGATGACACTGGAAATGCCGTTCAAGGACAATGCCAATGCGCCGGACGAGCGGACCGGCTGGTCGCCGGAACGGTGCCGGCAGTTGGGCCGCGACGCCCTGACGGCGCTGCACGCGGTCGTCGACGACCTGCGCTGATCAAATATCTTATTGGTCCAGCATGCTGGCTTGGCGTTTCCGTTGGGTGCGGAAGGTCAGCATCTTGTGCTTGGCGTCCGCCACCCCGGCCTTGAACCGCTCCAGGTCCTTGCCCTTCAGTTTGTAACCGGCGGCGAGGCGGATTTTGCGCGGGTTGATATGCCGTCCGTTGTATAGCACCTCATAGTGCAGGTGCGGTCCGGTGACCCGGCCGCTTGCGCCGATACTGCCGATAACCTGCCGCTGTTTTACCCGCGCGCCCACTTTTATCCCGGGGGCGATGCGTCGCAGGTGCGCATAGGCGGTTTTGTAGTTGCCGTTGTGCCGGATGCGGATGTAGCGGCCGTAGGCCCCGGCCCAACCGGCCTTTTCGACCACGCCATCTCCGGCGGCGTAGACGGGCGTACCCGGCGGGGCGGCGAAGTCGATGCCGCGGTGCATCCGTGTGTATCCGAGGATCGGGTGCCTGCGTTTTCCGAAGCCGGAACTGATCCGGGCCGCGTCGGTCGGCGTCCGCAGCAGGCTTTTCTGCGCGCTCTGTCCGTTCTCGTCGAAATAGTCGGTGAAGCCGGTTTTCGTCTTGAAGCGATACAGTGTGGTCGTCGATCCGCTGAGGGTCATCGACGCGACGATGATGTCGCCTTCGCGGACCGGTTCGCCCGCTTCGTCGGTGAGCCGTTCGTACATCACCTCGAAACTGTCGCCGGGCTGGACGTCGCGCTGGAAATCGACATCGAAACTGTAGAGGCCGACCAGGTTGGCCAGGATGGCCGAGGGAACTTTTGCATCCTTGCCGGCGACGTACAGGCTGGATCGGACGACGCCGTGCCCGTAGCTGACCTTGGGCACCAGCGTCCGGTCGAACCGCTTCGCCGCATAGGATTGCGGCCCTGTGCGCAGGACCGATATTTCAATGTCGCTGGCCGCGATGAAGTCGATCGACAACAGCGACGTGGACTCTTTGTCGGTATGCGGCGGCTGCAGCTGAAGGAAGATCTCCGTGCCGGGCTGCAGGCGCCGCAGGTCGTAGACCTTCTTGAGTGCCCGGATCGCGCCGGCGGTGTCGGCCGCGGGGACGCCGCCCCGGGTCAGCACCCTTGCGAAGGTATCGCCGCGGCGTACCGTCAATTCCTTGTCGATGGGCGGGATTGGCGCGACGCCGTCGGGTGGTTCCAGGCCGTCCTCCGACTCGTCGAGGCCAGGTCTTGGTTTTTCCGTCGGGAACCAAGTTTTGTAGGGGGGCGGCGTTGCACCGTCTTCCGCGGATTGTTTTGCCTCGTCCGCGGGCGCGGTATTCCAGTTCCAGCCTTTCCGTTCCTGTGGCGCCGTTTCGCCGGTCGACGGCGCAAGAGCCAACAAAACTGCGGTAAACGTGGCCAAAACCGGTCGCATGAAGTGCTGGCTCGCCTGCGCGTTAAGGTTAATCCGAAGGACTTACTTATCGGATGTCGGCGGCGAAGTAAACGATTGTTCCAATGCGTGTTTTCGCGCTGCCGATTGGATGCATTTATGCTTAATCCCATGCGATTCAAGTGCGGTATTCAGGTGTTTGTGTGGCCTGTCCGGTCCGGCGTTGTTGCATTGCACCATTTTTATTCCCGGGCCGCCGATATTTTCTCGAAGCGGCCGATGGATCGGCGCGGGGGCCGTTTGTACCGGTATGAACTGGAACGGTTTTTTTTATCGATCGGGTTTTAAGAAAAATGCCACAAAGCATTTGACACGATGCGTCACGCGGCGTATAAGCCGCGTCCTTGGCGTTGGCCATGCGTGGCGACGCCATTTTCTACGCGCCGGTTCGGCGCGTTCTGTTGTTTGACAAGTGAATATGTAGGAAGGGATGCGCGGGCGGCGGTTTGTGCTGTTTTTTTTGCACGGATCGTTTTTTTTGCAGTCTGTGTATCTCTTTTAAGCGAGCCTTTATGTGTCCCGGCTGGACTGCTTGGTCTGGTTGGGACTTAAAGCGAGCCAAAGAGTAATACTTTGAGTGTAAGGATCCGTGTTTGTTGGGCGTCATGTTTGGCG